>BNJS01003763.1_pt1 | contig 2267084 bp, 2291 predicted proteins | sample 8540461 | NCBI WGS metagenome assembly BNJS01 (sample SAMD00202454, study PRJDB9452) | human saliva metagenome | isolation source: human saliva | place: Japan
GTGCTGGTGCTGCACCGGGGACAGCTTGTGGCGGATGGTCCTGCCGAGACCGTGCTCCGCGACAAGGCACTTCTTGAAAACGCGGAACTGGAGCTCCCGCTGCGCTTTCAATAAGGCCCGGTGTTCGGGCTAAGGCTTCCTTACCAAAACGGAGAAGCAGATATCACGCTTCGGAGCGTGCGGCCTACGCTCTGATAACGCTGCATGGAGAAAATTTGCTCGGCTTGTACAGATAACTTTTTGGATACAAAATACCAGCTTGGGCGCATGCGTCTCGCTTGCGTCAAAAGCTATCATATCTGCGTAAAACTGCCGGTTTGAGTCCTGCTTGAAACGACTTGTATGACACGCAAAGAGAGCTGTGGGAGTTGATTCTCCCGCAGCTCTCTTCTATAAAACTCAGACCAAACCCTGGATTTGGGGGATGGGCAAAGTCTGCTTGCGCATGAGGCTTGCTTTTGTCAGTTCTTGCTCTCGCCGAGCTCACCGCCCTCCACGACAATCGCGTCCGGATTTGCCGCGTCGCCGAAGACCGGCTTCAGGGTCTCGTCATAGTCCTTGTGGAAGAAGTTCTCCTTGCCAAGCGTGACAATCTCTTCGTTCAGGAAGTTGAGGAGGGACTCATTGCCCTTTGCGACCGCCGCCGCAATCGTGTCGTAATCACCGAGGCTGTCAATGCCGACCTCAAAACCCGGATTCGACTTTGCCCAAGCAATGACCTCGGTGTTGTCGGTCGAGAACGCATCGCCTCTGCCGTCAAGCAGCGCATTATAAGCGTCCGCATAGGCATCGTACTTCTGGAGCTTCACCTCCGGGTGATTCTTCTCAAAATAAGTCTCCGCTGTCGTGCCCTTTGCGATAATCAGGGTCTTACCCTTCAGCTCATCGACCGAGTGAATCACGGCATTCTCCGGCGAAACCACGCCGAGTGCCACCTTCATGTAGGGCTTCGCAAAAGTCAACCTGCTCCGCTCTCTCCTTCGTGACCGTGAAATTCGCGAGGGTAATATCCACCTTGCCGGTGTTCACGTACTCAACGCGGGATGCCGGGTCCAGAGGTGAACTCTACCTGACGCCGAGATCCTGCGCGATGCGCTGCGCATAGACCACGTCGTAGCCCTGATTTACGCCGTTCTGGTCTACGTAGCCGAAGGCGCGCCTTGTCCGTAAACACGCCGATGCGGATCACACCGGACTGCTTGATTTCATCCACCGTGCGGAAGGTCGTCTTGCCTGCGCTCTTACTCTCTGCCGCGCTGCCGTCTGCCTTCTTGCTGCCGCCGCAAGCCGCGAGTACACCGAGTGCAAGTGCCGTCACCGCCGCCAATACCAAAGTCTTCTTCATCTTCATTTTCCTCCGTATGCTTTTGTTTCTGCTTCCGTAGTCACCTCTGCCGTAAGCTCTTTCGCTTTTCGCTTCTTCGAGTTTCAAATTCCCCTTGCCCTCTGCTGCGACTACGCCTCTTTTTCTATGATCTTTTTCGTACTGTTTTTCTATGTAAAACACGATGCTTGTTTTCGACTTGCGCACCGCTCAATTGTTTTCACCGAATCTGCTTTCTCTCCTCTTACAGCGATGTTGTGAGCTGCCCACAACATCGCTTCGTACCCTCCCGGCGGCTTAAAAAATTTCTCATGCGCTCTTTTCTTCCTTTCTGCTTCTCGCGATAAAGCGGGAGATTGTCGAGGAAGGTCCTCGCGCGCTCGGTCTTCGGCGCCGTGAAGAACTCCTCCGGCTTACCGATCTCCACGACTCTGCCCTCGTCCATGAGAGACAATGCGATCCGCGACCGCGCGGGCAAAGCTGAGCTCGTGCGTCACAATGAGCATTGTGAGTCCCTGCTCCGAGAGTTCCATCATGACATCCAGCACCTCTCTGACCATCTCGGGATCCAGAGCGGCGGTGACCTCATCAAGAGCATGAGCTCGGGGTGCATCGCAAGGGCGCGCACAATCGCGACGCGCTGCTTCTGTCCGCCCGAAAGCATGCGCGGGTAGGACTTCTCCTTGTCAGAAAGGTTCACGCGCTGTAAGAGTTCCCGTGCTTCCGCCTCTGCCGCTTTCCGACTTCTCTTCTGCACCTTTCTCGGCGCAAGGGTGATGTTGTCGAGGATATTCATATGGGGAAAAAGCTCATAGCTCTGGAATACCATGCCGAGCTTTTGCCGCACCCCGGTGAGCGCATTCTGCTTGAGGCCGCTGATTACTTCGCCGTCCAGTGCGACCTCGCCGCCCTGTATTTCTTCCAACCCGTTGATGCAGCGGAGCAGGGTAGACTTTCCGCTCCCCGAGGGACCTAGTATCACGACCACCTCACCCCGGCGCAAATCAAGATCCACGCCCTTCAAGATTTCGGCGTCCCCAAAGTTTTTTCTGAGCCCGCGTATGCTGAGCTGTATGTCCCGTTTTACTTCTTTCATTCTGTGGCCTTCCTTTCAAGCTGCGTTCAGACTGCCCAGCGTTGTTCCAAGTAGCGCGCCAGCATGGATACCGGCCAGCACACCAGGAAATATAAGAGAAAAATGACGCCGTAAATCGGCAGCGCCGCCGTGGGATACTGAAAGCGGTTGGCGTCTATGATTTGTTGTCCTGTCTTTAAAACCTCGACCACACCGATCAGGACAATCAGAGAAGTGGTCTTCACCATGCGCGTCACAAGGTTAATGGCGAGCGGCAACAGCCGCCTTAAGGTCTGCGGAATAATCACGTAGCGGCTGCACTGCCCCACCGTGAGGCCGAGCGCCGCCGCGCTCTCATACTGGTGCTTCGGGATGCTCTTAAGTGCGCCGCGCACCAAATCTCCCATCTCCGCGGTACCCCAGAGTGTGAACACCAAAACAGCGCTGAACTCGCCGCTCAGGCTCAGCCCGAAGACACGCGCGCTCCCGAAAAAGACGAGAAAGAGAAGTACCAACTGCGGCATGATGCGGATAAAGTCAAGGTAGATGCGGCTCAGTAGCTTAATCACTCGGTTCTCCCTTGTCATCAAGAGCCCAAAGAGAACGCCGAGCGGGAGCGAGAGCGCAACCGCAATGAGACTAATCCGAACGGTGACTGCAAGTCCGCCGAGGAGACGCGCAAGGTTATTGCCTGCGAGCAAGATGGAAAGCGGAGACGCGCTTGCCAAATTAATTTCCAAAGCCTGCATTGCGTAGCCTCCTTTCCAGCAAAGTACCGAGAAGCGAAATCGGCAGGAGCAACGCGAGGTAGGCAATCACCAACATGAAGAGTGCCTCCGTGGTCTGGTAGTAAATGCCGATCAAATCCTTCGTGACATGAGCATGAGGGTCCGCGAGGGCAATGCCGCTGAACACCGAGGTCTCCCTTTGATGAGGAAGATGATGTTTGCGGTCAGCGAAGGCACCGAGACCGCCGCCGCCTGCGGAAACACAATGTAGCGCATGCTCTGTCCGCCGCTTGGTCCGAGGGAGGCGCCGACTCGGTCTGAATTTTTCAACCGTGCCGAGTCCCGGTGAAAGCTCTCCGTCATGTAGGCACCGCCGAGGAAGCTAAGGCCGATTACGCCGCAAAGCTCCGGGCTAAGACGTATTCTATCTTCGGCAAGCCGAAGTAAAGGAAGAAAAGTTGCACGAGCAGCGGCGTGTTGCGCGAAAGCTCCACGTAGACCGTGACCAACTGTGAGAGCAGCGGCATTCGGTAGTAGAGCACCAGGCTCGCAACGAGGCCTATCACAAGCGAAATCAAAATGCCTATGCTCGCGATGGTGAGCGTGAGTTTTGCCGCCTCTAAGTAGAGCGGCAAAAAAGCGCTCCATAAACGAAATATCCATGCTCCCTCCTCTCTGCTCTTATCTGAAAAGCTATTTCCTATTTACCTACTTGTGTAGAAGGTTTTTGTATCATAGCATCGCCCGGAAAAAGCTGTCAAGCGAAGTTCGCAATTTTTTTCTTTTCTCGCGCTTGACAATCATTATTTTTCTAGTGTACTATCTCATTAGTTCGCAAGTGCAGTACTTGCAGAGGAGCTTCGATGCAATTTAACGAGTCGCAACCCATATATTTGCAAGTCGTTTTGCAAATCAAGAAGGAGATTGTCACCGGGAAAAAAAGAAAAAAACGGTGAAAAATTGAAATCAGGGCGAGACCTCGCCCTGGAGTATCCCACATTAACCGAACTACGGCTGCGCGCGTCTATCAGACACTCGAGGCCGAAGGCGTCGCTTTCACGAAGCGCGGTCTCGGTACCTTTGTGACCGAAGATACCGCGGTCAATGTGAGCCTGCGGAAGGAACTCGCCGCAGACTTCATCGCCCGCTTCAAAAAAGATATGTCCGAACTCGGCTATACCGAAGACGAGATGCGGGCTCTCATTTGACTCTAAGGAGGTCATTTCATGCTGGAAGTTAAACAAGTGAGCAAGAGCTTTGGCAGCAAGTTGGCACTGCGGGATTTTTCCTGCACGCTTGAACCCGGCGAAATTTACGGTCTGCTCGGCGCAAACGGCAGCGGTAAAACCACACTGATGAAACTCATTGCAAATCTGATACTCCCCGGACCGGGGACGAGATTTTTGCTGGACGGCCAAGAGGTCAATTATCGGAGCCGCGAGCACATCGCCTACATGTCCACCGAGCCCTACTTCTATTCTTATATGAAGATACGAGACGTGGGCGAGTACTACCGAACTTCTTTCAGGATTTCTCGATGGAGACCTTCCGCGAGATTATCGATAAGTTCGAGCTACGCCCCGAGCTCCGCGCAAAACAGCTCTCCTCGGGTATGATGGCCAAACTCAAGGTTGCGGTCACCATGTCGCGCAGTGCCGATGTCATTTTGCTCGACGAGCCCTTGAACGGCATTGACTTAATCGCGCGAGATCAGGGTCATGGAGCTCATCATCTCCCACGCGAGCAAGGACTCCACCCTCCTGCTTTCGAGCCACCTGGTCGAAGAGATGGAGCGCTTTATCTCGAAGGCTATTTTTGTAAAAGACGGCGACATGGTGGCCTCGCTCGATGTCGAGGACCTTCGCATCAAAGAGGGACTCTCGCTCGCCGAGAAGTACCGTCAGCTGCTTGCCTAACGCTTTCATTGGTTGCCCAAAGAGGCAGGAAAGGAATTCCATATGCTGAAACTCATGAAATACGAGTGGAAGAAAAGCATCTTCGTCAAACTCTTATTACTAACCCTCATCGGCGTCGGAGAAGTGGTCTGTTGGTCAGTCTCTTCTCCGGCAGCCTCTATCGGAGTGATTCTATTCTCTTCACGCTGAGTGTCACCATTTTGTCGCTGGGACTGTTTCTGGCGCCCATTGTGAGCATCCTGCAAAACCTCTCGACCTTTCAAAAAGGAGCTGAACAGCAAAGGAAGCCTACATGCTCTATCTGACGCCCCACAACAGCTTTGAGATTCTCGGCACCAAGTACGCCATGAACTTTATCGAGATTTTTCTTCTGGGCCTTCCTCGCCTCTGTCATCTGTGTTGTGGACGTACTCCTGCTCACCAATGCCTTTGTAGGACTCGGCTCGTATGAGGTCCGGGAGGGTATGCAGCGCTTTGTGGAATTGCTGCTCTCTCCGGAAACCCACTCGACCATGATACAGCTCACACTCTTTTTCCTCGCGGGACTCTTACAGTTTGAGAGCATCGCACTGCTCGCCATTGTCCTGCAGTCGACCTTCCTGCCCGGCAAGCGCTTCGGCGGTGTGATTACCGTGATTCTCTACATTGCGCTCAACTACTTTTAGCGGTGCATTGCTCCTTCACATTCCTTCTCGCTCAAACCGATGCTCCGCTTCGGAATCAACTATATCTCGCCGCAGACCATCGGTATGGTGCTTGTGAGTATTCTGCTCTCCGTCATCTACTTCATCTTCTCGGCCATCCTGCTTGAGAAGAAGCGTAATATCTAAAGCAAGTCAAACACACGGTGGCGATCCGAAGATCGCCATCAAAAAAAGATCGACGACTCCCCCTTTGTCGCCGATCTTTCTTTTTTTGTTGTTTCATTGATTGAGATTATCACTCCTCCGAGAAACTTACCTTGCCTGTTCTTATGTCGTAGACCCGGATAAAACCGTGAGCGGCAGTTCGGGACAGTACTCATGTAAGCAGGCCGCAAGATCCGCTGCCTCCGCTTTCGCATTGCGCTCCACCGCGCGCAGGGCTACGGTCTCCGTGCCGATGCCGGCGCGGATTCTCTGTCCCATGTGTGCGAGTGCGCCCGAGGCGCTTCGCCGGATAGCGTTGCCTTCACGCCGCCGCAGTCACTGTGTCCCAGCACAAGAAAAAGGCGCACGCCGAGATCCTGTGCCGCATACTGCGCCGAGGCGAGGATAGAGTTTCCGAGCACATTGCCGGCGGCGCGCGTCACAAAGAGCTCGCCGAGCCCCGCGGAGAAAATAAACTCCGGCACCACGCGGGAGTCCGAGCAGGTCAGGGATAAAGGCGTAGGGGGCGCTGCCCCTCGGTCGCGAGTTCTTCTCTTCGCGCCGCGTCGTTCGCCAAGTTCTGTGCCTCGCCGCGCACAAAGCGCGCATTGCCTTCTTTCAGGCGTTGCAAGGCCTCCCATAGCCTCGCGATTCTCTCTGCGACCTTCGTTTCGATTCCCGTTCTGATGCTGATTCATGATTGTTTCCTCAAAGCAAAATTCAAGTTTCCCAGGTCTTTTCAAAGCGATCCGGCGAGACATAGAGCTCTTTCAGTTTTGCCGTCCCGCTGCCCCAGTCCGGAAGCTGGAAATGCGGCATGTCCACAATCGACTTCCAGTCGCCGCCCCACTCGAGCCCGAGCGCCTTCCCCATGGCTCCCACCTTTTCAAAGAAGCGATCCCCGTTCTCATGGGGCGGCTTCCCGTCGTCCCGGCAAAGTCAGGCCGTGCCCCACTGGTGGTGCGAGGAATAGGAAGAACCGCGCGCATTCGTCACAATGCTGCCGCCCGCCGTGCGTCCGAGCGCGTAAAGCGCATCCTGCTCTTCCGCGGTGCGGACTTCCTGCGTAATGCGTATCGGCAGCCCGCGCGCCGCACACTGCGCAATCAGCTTTTTCTGCAGACGCTTAAGGCGCGGGTGCAGCCTGCTCACATTGTGACCGCCTGGCGCGGGTCTCTCCTCGAGGCATACACCGTCCTTGTCCGCCCGATAGCGCTCGCCGTTCCAGGACACGGATTCGGAGACCGCCATACTGCCGTCCGCTTTGAAGTAATAGCTCTTGCCCTTGTAGGAGCGCATCTGATTTCGCGCCATCTCGCCGTTGCTGCGGAGAAAGTACCACTTCCCCTTGTCCTTGATCCACTCATAGACCGCCATACTGCCGTCCTCGTGGAAAAAGAACCACTTGCCGTTCAACTGCTGCCAACCGGTCAGCATGAATCCGTAGGCATTTTTCGCCTCGCCCGCTTTCCGATCGCTCTCCTGCTTCAAATAGTACCAACGCTCTTTGATTTTCTGCCAGCCGAGCTGCATGCTGCCGTCGCTTCCGAAGTAGTACCACTTGCCGTCAAGCTGCTGCCAGCCGGTCAGAGTATAACCGTAGTCATTTTTCGCCTCGGCTGGCTTACGGTCTGCCTCCTGCTTTAAATAATACCAACGCGTTTTTCTCCTTCTGCCAGCCGAGCTTCATATTTCCTGCCGCATCAAAAGAGGTACCACTGCCGTCTATCAAGGTCCAGCCGGTGCTCAGCACGCCGCTCTCGCGGTACTGCCAGGCACTGCCCTGCTTTTCCCAGTTTCCCATGGCTCACTCCACGCCGCGCGACTTAAGAGCCTCAATCACCTCATCGTAATAGGGTGTATCGACCCCGTAGCGCTTTCCGAGGCGCTGCACCTCGTAAATCAGACCATCCGCCTCGGACTTCTTCCCCGCCGCGACGTCCTTCTGGAAGGAGGTGGTCATCTCCTTCGCAAGCCGATCCACCACGGCAAGGCTATCCTTTTCGCCGAATCCCTCCATGTCAATCCCCATCTTCTCCGCGATTGCAAGCACCTCCCGCACGAGCCCGCGGTAAAAAGTTCCGATACTCGCCCTCGCGCTGCAAATGCGCTGCCGTGATATAGAAATAAGTTCCGACCGCGCCGTGCGGCGAGAGGTAGGCAAATTTTTTCATGCAATCACGGCGGATATTATCGCTTAGCACGGCTTCGACACCCGCCTTTTCGAGATCCGCCCAAATGTCTTTTAGCACCGGCCGCGCTTCCGCCTCCGTCCGCGCACCGTAGACCACGCGCATCAGCTTGCCGAGCTGACGAATTTTTCCGGGCTCTTCCACATTCGCCATCACATAGATGCAGCCGTCCGTGACCAGCGGCTTTTTAAGCGATGCCTTAAGCTTTTCGCCCGTTCCGAAGACATTGCAGAGCGGGACAATCACGGTACTTTCCGTGGCAACGCGCTCCAAAAACGGTAGCACGCTGTCAATCGAATAGGACTTTAGGGCGAGGAAGATGACATCCGGCGTCTCGTTGTAACTCGCCTCATCAAAGACAGCGACCGGAGACAACGTCTCTTCGCCCTCATCCCCGACAATCGTAAGTCCCTTTTTCTTCAGCGCCTCCAAGGTTTTTCCGTGCGCCAGAAAACTCACCGAAAGCCCTGCGCGCTGCAAGTATGCACCGAGCGTGCCGCCGACACCGCCCGCGCCGATGATTAAATACTTTAACATGTTTTTTCTTCCCCTCTCTCCGGGCGAAACGCCGAGTTGATTTCCTCTCTTGTTATCCTACTTCTTGCATTCCGCCTGCTTATTGTCTCTGTGTTGCCGGTCCTTATTCCGCCGTCTTAGGGCTCCTGCGTATCAGCGGCTCTGCCTTCTCTTCCGGCGATATGAGACCGAGCGACTGTAAGAACTCCTGCAAGCCGGTCGCGTACAGTTTCGGATTCGTGAGCACCGACTCTGCGTGCCCTGCCTCGGGCACCAGCATCAACTCTTCCTTCCCCTCGGTCGCCTCATAGAGGCGCTCGCTGTTTACGGGCAGAATAAAACCATCCGCGGCGCCGTGGATGTAAAATACCGGAACCGCATTGCCCTTCAGTGCATCAATCGGGCGCATGGCCGAAAGCGCATAGCCAGTAGCGAAGCTTTTCCGCAGAGATTCACCGGCGCAAAAATGTCGCTCGGAATGTTGGCGTAACGCCAGCCCGTCTTCAACACATTCTCAATATCCGCAAAGGCGCAGTCCGCGACCGCAAAGTCCACCTTAGGCTGATAGCGAAGCGAAAGAGACCGTTGTCGCCGCGCCGAGCGATTCACCGTGCAGGGCCGAGTGTCACCCGATCCCCGAGTTTTGCGCGGAAATACTACGATTTCACTCAAATCCTGCCCTCGCGAACACCGTAAGTACAGGCAGTTCTCTCATTTTCGCCGTGTCCGCGTAGGTCGTAGATAATGCAGTTAAACCCGAGGGACAGGTAGGGTCGGCACATACTTGAGACTTCCGAAGCGCGTGTCCGTATGTCCGTGGCTCAGAATCACATAGCGGTCGCTCTGCTTCGGATTCTTTAGCGGGGTGCCATGCAGCACATAGCCGTCAAAACTCTTGACACTAAAATCCTCTTGTTCGAGAGCCGCATAGAAATCCGTATCATAATGCTCACTCTGCCAGCGAAACGCCTCTTCCGCGCTCTGACGCGGCCCGCAGAAAAATGGACTTAGTCAGATAGTTCACCAAAAATGCTGTACCCGCGAGTACCGAAACAACGACAAAAATCAACAGTCCAAGTATCAGCTGGAAACTTCTTCTGTTTCATCCCAAAACTCCTCACGCAAGCAGAACTATAGACAGAAGCCCGATTAGGGGCAGTCCGCCCTGCATCAAAAATGATCTTTGGGTTACTGCTTCAAAAACACAAAAGCGAAACGATTCAGGCAGAGTGATTGCCCCTGAACGGCATTGAGACACAGCAAATCCCGGTGGATGTCCTCGAGCGTATACTTCCGCATTTCTGCCTCCATGGCGCTCTGGATATCGGTGAACTTATGGTCCAGTATCTTATGAATGTTCTTTCCGACCGGACAATTCGGGTTCGGACTCTCGTGGAAGCGAAACAGCGCGCCGCGCTCCACCGGCTCAATGGCCGCGTAGACATCGTAGAAGGAAATATCCTTCAGCGCTCTCTCGAGGGTTATACCGCCCGTGCCGCGCGCAATGCGAATCAGTCCGGCGCGCCTAAGCTGCGACAGAATATTCCGAATGATGACCGGATTTGTCTGTATGCTGCTCGCCAGAAAATCGCTGGTCATTTTGTGGGTCGCCTGAAACGCATCCACACAGGCGAAGATGTGAAGGGCAATGCTGAAACGACTGGATATTTGCATGGCTACTCCTTTGCGTCTGAAATCACATGCTCTTATTTTAACGCAGCTAAGCTGTAAACACAATATTTACAGAGTAGCGTAAACCTTCGCGGGTGCGTCCTCAAACTTCTTACCGAAACTTTCGACTTTTGTAAGAAATCCACTCCGTTTCTCCCTGTTTTTTCTTTGCAATAGGAATTACAATAAATACAGATGAGTAAGACTTGTTGCGTTATATGTATACCGTACAACCCGATATCTCAGAAAGGAGCAGAGCATGTCAAGAAACCGTATTTTATCTCGTGTTTATTTCGTGAGCCTATTGAATGTATGCTGCATGTACTTATGCTGGTGTATTTCGCTCATCCCTCTGCAGGCCTTGGCGCAGCCCATTCATTTTGTGGAACAGTGGCTCTTTGTTCCGATGCTTATTTCCGGGCTAATCACTTTTTTGTTTGACAAAGACAAGTGGTTCACCGGTAAGTTCACCAAAAACTATCATACCAGCGAACAGTGGAAAGATTTGTATCCGCGCACCTATCGCCTGGAGCAATTCACCATCTATCTCGTGAGAAATTCTTGGAAATATTTTCTTCTACTTTTCCTGCTCTACTGCATACTCTACGGAAGCGGGATTCTAAAGTAAATCAACAAGACAGGTCGGGAATATACGGTTTCTGTATTCCCGACCTGTCTCATATTTCAGTTTGAATTATTTGTGCATGCCACCGTTTTCTCGGGGAAGATGCGGCAAAATAGGAAGCGTACCAGCGGTCCGCAGTAAAAAATCTGGTAAAGGAGCGCCATCGGAAAGTTTATGGCCCAGGTCTGAACCCAAGTGCCGACACCGATTTGCTCCTTTGAAAAGGAAGGTCGCGGCGAGGCTCATAATCGGACACATAATGCAGCAGATACAGCTTGAAATGACTATCACAATGAGCTGCGGTCTATCATCCGGGCGAACAATCCGAAACGCAAGCGCACGCGCCGCCTTTCCGACCAGAAAGAACTCCAGCAGAAAGGCAAGCGGCACCATGGTGGGCAACTCTGTAAGGGCAATCAAAAAGGTGCTTTCCCGCACCCCGCCCATGTTGAGTGCAACATTGTAGACGACCATCCCGTATACCATGACGCTTGCCATGATAAGCGTAAAAAAATGACTTCCTGAAACTTGTTTTTCGGCATAACAATCCTCCTCGAGATAATGACAACACTGCGAATCCGTGTTGTTCGTCATCCCGGGGAGGCTGCCGTTTCCAATTTGTATACCGGATTTCATGCCCCGACAGGATAGCATAAAATCAATTTTTCCGTAAGCAATTTTTTCATGCACAGCCAAAATATGGATTCATCAGCCCAGAAGCGCTTTTGGCCCGTTTCAAAACGGAAGCTCCCGCTGCGCAAGCAGTCGGCCGAGACGACTGTCCAGTCCCGCCTCGTACGCTGCTAAAGCCTCCTCATAGCGAAGTTTTATTTTTCTTCAGATGAAACTCCTCTTCTTCATCCTGAGTGAGTTTGGCCTCACCGAAGGATTTTACCCGGCAGAGAAAAATAGTGGTTTAGGTTATGGCGATGCACAAGATTGTAGTAATCGCTGACCTGCCCGAGCTTACAGAGTATCTCGACCTCCGCGCCGAGCTCTTCTTTCAGTTCCCGCCGTATTGCCGCTTCCGGAGACTCCCCTTCTTCCACACCGCCGCCGGAAGTCTCAACCAGGGTCACCGCTCCGAATTCATCCGAGCGATCCATGCGCACAAAGTAGTAATTCTCTTCGTCATCAATCACAATGGCTCTTGCAATCTGCCTGTCGTGATCCGTATAAGCAAGCAGCCACTCCTTGTCCCTCAAACTCCAGATAGAGTCCTTCATTTCCGCTTTGTTCCGCTCTGCAATTTCTCAAATTTGTCTTCGTTCATGATTCTCCTCTGGGCAAACCTTCTTCAAACTGCAACACTCTTTCAAGCTGTTCTGACAGCTGAATCTTGTTTGCAACCCGATCAAATATCCGGAATATTCCGAAAATCGCTAAACCTCCAAAGAGCATAATCAGATAGTTCACCCCAAGAGAGAATAGAAAAACCTTTACCCATCCATAGTGTTCATTGAGCGGCACAAAGCGGTAGATGAAACCCGCCCCAAGTCCCTGGCTAAAGAAAAAGCAGAGGGAATGCCTTCCGAGAAACCGGATAAAACCACAGCGATGAATCCACTTACTTCCATACTGCCAAAGGAAAAACAAGTCCAGATGGACAGCATAGCTTCAGTCCAATAAATGAAATGCGGAGGAAACTTGACACCCTGGATAATCAAGAAATTCAGTCCCATCATATGACTTATGCCGATCCAGAGAGTTGCGAAAAACGCCATTCCCAAAAGATAAGCCTTCCGCGTGAGACGAGTCGTCGGTTTTGTGAGATAGCCTATCATGAAAAAAGAGAGATAGCAAAGCTGCATTCTGTTAAGTCCAAAAAAACTGTCCACTTCACTAAAGGAAGCATATGCCAAGCCCATCACAAGAAACAACACAAAGGACCATTTAGAGCGGACTGAAAATTGTACTCTCTTATCCAACTCTTGCAGTATCCCCGCAACCAGAACAACCACGACATACATCCGCATATACCACATCGACTGGAAAAAGACACCTAAATCATTTACTTCCAGAGAATAGAACATTAATCCCTGTAAATATTGTGTAGGAGTCACCGCACTTCTTCCGCAGATAATGCGATATCCGAGTACGACCAGCGTGCTTATCAATACCCATTTCAGCCAGATATTCAAGAGAGCGGCAAAAACGGACGAGAGGCCGCTTCGATGCTGTGCACTGCGCCCCGCAAGAAAAACCAAGAGAGGCATCTCGTACAACAAACAAACGGTGCGCATAATCTCCGGCACATAGCTCTGCCCGGAAAAATAACAAGTGTGCGCAAGAACTACTTCCAACATCACGAGACCGCGATAAAAATCAAGTTTCTCATCCCGTGTTTTTACTTTAAATTCTTTTCGCCCAACATTTTTTTCTATAGCCTCGACTTTTATGGTGCTATCAGACATTTTCATCTCCCATTTTTCTATTTTTTAACACACCTTTTAAAAGACTACCATACTCCCGTGCAAAGTCAAATTTTTTTCTCGTTGCTAATCCTTATACTTTCATCTTTATTCTCAGAACTTCCGGCTTGGCAATCTGCAAAAGTAAGTAACACACCTATATCTGTTTCTCAATCAGCCACGCTTTTTCGGTCCCGTCAATTCGTAACTCAGCGCAAGCAAATCGGCGATAGACGCATCGAGTTCCGGCTTTCCGAGACGTATGCTGAGCCACTTCTCCTTGTTCATGTGATAAGCAGGAAAATAGCCCGCCTGCGTGCGAAGCGAGGAAAGCAATACCGGGTCGCACTTCACATTCAGGAGTTCTATCTCCCCTGTTTCCTCCGGTCCGAGTTTTGAAGCGGCAACGCGCAAAACTACGGCGTACCATTTCTCGTTGTCTTTCCGCCGAAGCACTGCATTATCATCCTGCCAGGGATATTCCGGCGCGGTGCCGTAACGCTGCGCGGCGAGCGCAAACAATTCTTGCCTTGTCATGGCTATCTCCCCCATAAAATTCGCTCCGCCTATCATACCACCAAGCGGAAGCAAAAGTGACTCTTTCGAAACAGAGACAAAAAAACGCCCCGGCAGTGGAGAACCGTCGGGGCGGGACCTAGTTCAGCAAAGCATTATGCGGTCTGCTTGTAATCAATGACCGCAATTTCTTGCATCAGCTTTTTTGCCATGTCTACAATCAATTCCAATTTTTCAGCCACTTCATCCGTATAATACTTTTCACCGCACTGATCGCATTCGAGACAAGGGACATTCTTAATCACAATGATACTGTTTTTATAATTCACTACGTGTGTCGTAATGCTTGGAAAAGTTGTTGCGTTTTTACAAAACATGCACATCCTTAGTCCCCCTTTCGCCTTGTTTTCAAGTCACTCTGAAACTTATCTACACTGGGATAGTAAGCCGTTATGATATATAGTTTCATCGTATCACATCCGACAACGATATGCAAAACACGCTTATTCACGCTGTACCCAAATATCAAACAACTTGGATTCGGATAGTCCTCCGGGTATTCTTCTATAATCTCTCCGGTCGCTATTCCGTTTAACATCATTGCGACTGATATCTCTTTCCTGCATTCGTTCCAAACAGTGTTGCGTCCACATGATTTTGGACTCTTGACATAATAACTGACATATTTTTAAGTCCAAACTCTAATCCCCTCTCACAGCATGAATCCGAAACAAGATGGCTTTACATTCGCATCACACCTTCAGCCTACCGAAAACAATCCCCTTTGTCAATGAAACCATTATCCGTAAGAAAAGACCGCTTTCGCGGTCTTTTCTCTTGCCCTTATCCTTTTTTTACTGCAAATTCTTGTACACATCCCACGCGAGTTTCTTGCTCGCCGGAATCTCATCGCGGCCCGCGCTCTCGTTCCGTCTCCAGAGGCCAAAGGCGCCGCCTGCCGCAACCTGGGATGCCGCGTCTACTTGGCGGGACAGGTACATACCCTGAATGTAGGGGTTCTCCTTCGCAATACGATAGGCCTCGGCAATCGCAGCGGCCTGTCTCGCTTCGCCGTTCTCGACAGCGGAAGTAAAGCCCATCTCGGTGAGGAAGAGCGGTCTCACCTCACCGTTCGGCGTGCGCATATCCGCGGTCTGCAGATAATCCGTGAGCACGTTGATGTTCTTCATATTGATGTTCGGCGTCGTGTTGACATCCGCCGAAATGCCGTCATCGTCCTGAAACTCGGGCTTCGTGAAGAAGTGCACCGGATACGGATGCCAGGCAATTCCGTAGTCCGTGTCGCGGAGCTTACTGTTTAGGAGCGGCAGATACTCGGCCGCCGGGTAGCAGCCCGCCTCTCCGGTGGTCGCCTTCCAGCGCATATCAAAGGGAATCAGCACCTTTGCCTCGGGATTTGCCGCCTTAATCTCCTCGTAGAAGATGCGGAAAGCCTTGGCATAGCTCTCCGCGTGCGCCTGCATGTCCATCTCGCCGTTATAGTCCCAGTGAATCGCATCGTTCACCTCGTTGCCGATGACCCAGTTGGACACAGAGTTCTTGTAGCGCGCCGCAAGGCTTCTCGCATAATTCCGAACCGCAGCCTGTCCCTCCGCGCTACTCACATTGAAGCCGTAGGTTCCGACGCCGGCCACCGGTGCGCTCGGCATCATACCGGCCGGGGCACCCGGGCGGTTTATGACTATCATGGTCAGGGTGACACCGTTCTGCGTGCAGTATGCCGCGAGCGGGTCGAAGGTATTCATATCCTGATCGGTGCCCATGTTCACAACGACCTGCTTCACACCGAGGTTGCCGATGTCGGCAAGCATGTCTGCCGTCTGCTGCGACAGAAGCAAGCCCTTCTTGCTCTGCGGCTGCTGATAAAACGCCAGTGCGGGAACCGCGCTTCCCACCGTTAAGCCCGCTGCCAGTAGTGCCGCGAGCACCGCCTTTGCTTTCTTCATTGATACTCCCTCCACCCGGATTTCTTGTGCTTTTATTAAGATATCCTTAAGTATACCGTCTGTCAAGCGCAATCAGACACTCTATCCCAGTTCGGGTTCTCAAACCTCTTCCGGAAAGCTGTAGGCGCGAAGCGCTGCATTCCGAATCCCGAAAGAAGCGAATTCCTCGTTTCTCATGTCACGGAAATAGGACTCCACAATGCGGGAGATGCCGTTGTGCGCGACCAGTAGATAGCTTATCTCCTTCTCTTCCCTGAGCTCATCCAGGAGATTATAAATCCGCTGTGCGACCCGCATCATGGATTCTCCGCCGCTAAAGCTATCGATAAAGTTCTCCTTGGCGCGCTGAAAGCCTTCGCCGTCCCGGGCTGTTCCCTCCCACTTGCCGAAGTTCTGCTCCCTGAGTCTCACATCCACCGCAAGCGGCAGTTCCAGTATATTCGCAATCTCCTCTGCGGTATCCCGCGCGCGGCTTAAGGGCGAGCACAGCATGCGGTCAAGCTTTAACTCTCCGGCATCCATGCGCGCCCTCAGTTCGCGCCCGATGGCGCGCGCCTGCTCCCTGCCGCGCTCGGTCAAGGGACTCTCGGTCGCCCCGCAGATTTTATTTTCGACATTCCAGACCGTCTCGCCGTGCCGCACAAAATATACCTGGTGCATGTTCCCCTCCGCCTGCTTCGCAAGCTGCTTTCCATTTGACAAGCTTCTTTTCGTTTGTTTTGCCGATTCGCCTTTCAGAGTCCCTTCCCGAGCGCATACGCCTCTTTGAGCGCCGGGGCGTCCTGCATACCCCCCCTTGTAACTCATATTGGGTGCGGTGATGATGCCCTGATCCTGCCAGTTTAAATAGCCACAAATATTTCGGTACATGGTGAGCACCGCCTCGTAGACGCCGTCCGAGCCTGAATTTAAGAGGAGCGCTGTCTTATGAAAATGAAAGCCCCGCTTGCCTCTCGCATAGAGGCGGTCAATCACGGCCTTGGTCTGCGCAGTGACATCGAACCAGTATATCGGCGAGGCGAGCACCAGCATATCCGCTTGGTCAAGCTCCGCCAAAATTTCTTCCATGCCATCCTTCTGCGCGCACACACCGTCGTGGGAAAAGCAGTACTGACAGCCGAGACAGCCCGCAATCTTCTTCTCGCGGAGGTTGATGAGGCTTCCTTCATGTCCGGCTTCCCGCGCACCGCGGAGAAAGGCCTCTGACAGCATTTCCGTATTCCCCTTGGCTCTCGGACTTCCGTTCACCACAACAATCTTCATCTCTTCTCCTCCGGCCGATTTCGCTTGCGCCTTTCAAACATTTTATTCCGTAAACTTTAATTATAGCGGATATCGCCCCAAAGGACAATTTGTTGTAAGGCGTTGTTTTTTCATCACTTTGGGAGAATCAGTCCCTTAGTTTCCCGTGAGTTGCAGCTCCTCTGCGTGTTCCTTCATGCCCGCGATTGCAATTTCCGCAACCTCTTTGATGTCCATGCCGAGCATTTCGCAGCCTTTCAGGATAATCTCGCGATTACATTTTGCGGCAAAGCCCTTGCTCTTAAACTTTTTCATAAAACTCTTGATGTCCATGTCGGCGATGCCGTTCGGGCGCATGCGCGCCGCGGCCTGAATGATGCCGCTCAGCTCATCGACTGTGTAGAGACTCTTCTCCATCATGCTCTTCGGCTCGACCTCGTTCCGGTGTCCGTAGCCGTGGCTTAAAATGGCGCGCACATCTTCCGTAGGCACGCCCTCGGCTAGCAGCTCTTGCTCGGTGTGCAGAAGATGTTCTTCCGGGAACTTCTCGTAGTCGTAATCGTGGAGATAACCGACTGCCTCCCAGTGCTCCCTGTCCTCACCGAAATGCGCTGCCATTGCGCCCATGCAAGCCGCCACATTCGCCGCGTGCAGCTTTAAGTGCGCCTCGGAGACCATTGTGTCATTGATTCGTTTTGCCTCCGCAATCGTCAACTTTTCCATGCTGTCATATCTCCTCTCTTTCGCTTTTACTCGGCCTCTCGGTTTATGAATCTCTTCCAGTTTAGCACAAGGGGGGCACAAAAATGCGCCCGAAGCATAGCTTTTTCGGGCGCATCGCGTTTCGCGGTAAAGAAGAAATGCCGGCTACCCGGTCACACCTTTTCCCCCTGCTCTTGTTTCTCTTCTTCCTCTCCCTGCAGAAGCGTGCAGAGTACCCCCTGCGGCAGGACATAGAGCACTTTTCCCTCCGCCGAGTCCCCGATTTTATCGTAGAGGCGCCCTGCGCTGTAGCTGTTCCCGATTACAGAGTGCGGGCTGTTTGCGACATAGCCCACTTTCCCGAGCCCCTCGAGCTCCACGCGGATTGCCTCTTTATCCGCCTTGTTATCCGGCTCCTTGATGAGTTGAAGCTTCATCTCCGGCTTAAAATACTCGTTTCCGTAGTAGTAATTGGTTCCCGTAACGGTGAAATAGATCGGATTCATCTTGCTGCCTCCTCTGCTTTTCTTATGCTTCCAGTCTATCACCCCGCATGTCCCGAAAAGCGGACACAATCACAGAAAAATACGGACTGTCTCCGGGTGTTGCGCGTTACCTTACGTCACACACCTTGAACGCCGAAAGATTAACGTGTTATACCGTGAATACACAGTACTTCTTTGTAAACGGACATTCGGCGAGGCTTGCATGAAGATTTGCTGTATCTTCATTCTTGGAAGCGCAGAAGCTGCGCTCTCTCCCCGCCCGACTTATTTCCGCGATACCGCCGTACGCTTCCGAAATGTCTCCAAATCAAGGCATTCCGTCGCGACTTCCTGTAAAAACGCAGTGTCGTGGGAGACCACAAAGAGGATGCGGTCCTCCCGCTGTTGCTGTTTTAAGAGCGCTGCGATGCGCAGCATGTTTTTACGATCCATGCCGCTGGTCGGCTCGTCAAAATAGAAAAAGTTCGCGTCCTGCAGGAGGCAGGTCGCAAGCGCCAGTCTCTGCTTTTGTCCGCCGGAAAGACTCATGGGATGGCGCTCTTTGCATTCCGCGAGTCCGAGCGCCTGCAGTAGCGTGTCGATTTCACGCTGCGCAGCCTCTTCCGCCGTCTTTTCTCGCGTTTCTCCCGCCATCTTTTCTCTCCGGCTTCTCCCCTTCCATGCGAGCAGCAATTCTTCCTCGACCGAATCCGTGAACAGCTGACTGTTGACATCCTGCATGACCAGGGCAGAGCGTGCAATGCGCTCACGCCCGGACAAAGGCTTCCCGCGAAGCGTGAAACGACTCTTCTTCGGCGCCTCCAGTCCCGTCATTGCGCGGAGCAGCGTGGATTTTCCGCAGCCGTTTTCACCGATGATGCCATAGATTTTTCCGAAGGAAAAGGAGACCTGACTGAGCTTTAGTTCTTCATCCCGCCGGAAGGGGCAGCAGAGCGTTTCCACGGTCAGCTGCCCCTCGTTTTTCCACGCGGGAAGCCGAAGCACGGGCTTTTCCCTGCTCCGAAGTCCCCTATCCGCAAGCTCGTCCTCGGAAAGGGAAAGAAATTCTTCCCGCGAGAACGCCCTGTCTAGCTTCCCCGTCTCCAAGATAATCAGACGATCCATGAGTTCCGTCAGGTAGTGGAGTCTGTGCTCTGCGACGAGGAGGGCTATGCCCTTTGCCTTTAGCATCGGCAACATTTTCTTTAAAACCGCAATCGAGGCCTCGTCCAGATTGGAAGAAGGTTCATCCATGACAATGAGCTTGCAGCCCGCGAGGTAACAGGAAGCGACCGACAATATCTGTTTTTCGCCGCCGGAGAGCGCAAAGATATTTCGCCCGAGTAGATGTTCTATGGGGAATATTTTCAGTAAGTCCTCCATGCGCCTGTCCATCTCCGCGCGGTCAAGCCCCATGTTCTCCATGTAAAAGAGCAGTTCCAGCGTTGTATTCACATTGAAAGTGTGTCTTCGGATTCTGAAACACACTCGCGATTTGCAGCGCAATCCGATAAATCGGCAGCGTTTCGATATCCTCCCCATCGAAGCGAATATGTCCCTTTCCCACGCCTTGGCTATAGTGAAAGGCGAGGCCGTTGATCGCGTGAATCAACGAGGACTTGCCGCTGCCGCTCTCCCCTGTGACCACCAGGCACTCCCCGGCTTTCAGAGAGAGGGTGATGTCTTGTAAGACCGGCTCTCCCTCCCCGTAGGAAAGTGAAAAATTCTCTATCTCAAGCATGGCATCCCTCCTAGCGCAACACAATCCAGCCGAGCAGCATGAGCCCGCCCATGGAGAGCGCATATACGGCATCTACCGGCTGTAAGCGCGCTGTCGTGTATCTTGTCTTCGGCACCGGATTCTCGATGCACTTACATTCCGCCGCCTTTGCGATATCCTCCGCGATGTTGGAAGAGATAATGAGCAGCGGAACCGTCACATACTCAAGATAGCGCAGCGGGTTCCGCGTCCGGATGCCGCGTATCCTCATGGCCATCGCAATGTTACGCCGCTCCTCGGCAAAGGACGGGAAAAAGCGGAACATGACCGCGACCGGGATGGAAATACTCTCAGGAATGTGCAGATAATCCATGGATGCCAGTATGCTCCCCACATCCGAAGTCTTCATGAGAAAACGCCCGCTCGCAACGGGAAAGTAGAGAAGACGTAACATATAGAACACGGACAGGAACATTTTTAAAACAAGGGGCAGGGCATAGAGCTTCGGAAAGCCCGGAAAGGCAGAGAGCATTGCAAAGATGACTGTGTTTTGCACCGCGCTTTTCCGGTCGCCGTTTATTAATAGATAAAAGAGCGAAAGCAAGAGAACGATGCTCCACTCCGCGTAGAGGTGGAGGGGATGAACGATGGTTAAGCCGAAAAACCCCATAACGAGTAATTTCGTTATGGGATTCGGATTGAAAGGACTTTGCAGACTTTCCCAGGGTTTTAACTGCCGCTCCATCAGACAATGCCCGCCTTTTCAAAGTGCTTTTTTAAGAGCTTGCGCCCGAGAAACGCGCCGACTGTGCCGCCTAGCACAGCGCCGAGGTATACGAACCCCATGTTCCGAACACTGATCAGTTTTTCAAGGGCTTCTGTGTACTCTCTTCCCATCTCCGCCTCGGTGAGCTGTAAATAACGCTCCTTCATCACAAGCATTTGCAAGAGAGAACTGCAGAGAATGGTCGCCATGACCACATAGGCGAGCATGTTATAGCGAAGAGAGCGGTACTTTCCGATACGCCGTATGCCCTCCGCGACCAGAATCGTAACAAGCGCTACGCCGGGCACCAGAAGTGTGTGTCCGAAGAGAAACATGATAATCGGTGTAATCATGCCGAAAATCACGAGTGCCCAGGGCTTTTGTACCTTTGCCATAAAGAGCAGAACAATGGGACCACCCACCACACCGAACACCATCGGATAAAGCAAATAGAGGATCGGTACCACGCCCATCATGCCGACCGCAAACATACAGACAAAATAAATCACGCCGAACACGCCTATGGTCACCAAATCTCTGACTTCCAGTCTCGTCTTACTCTGACTCATTTGTACCCTCCTTTTGTTTTGTCCCCCGCCGTGTCCAAGCTGTTTTGGTCGATTTACCGGAACTTAAGTCTGCTTCCGAAGGTTATTTGTATTGTTTAACCATATGTTAGCAGTATATAACCGTGCTTTCCCGTGTCAACCGGCACGATATTTTCTTTCTACTCTTCCGCCCCGGTCTCATTCTTGCTTCCTCTCCCAAACACCCAACATTTCCCTTCGCCTCCTTTTTGTTTTGCTCGCGCCTCTTGCCTTTGTGCCCCGGTCCTTCCGTGCCAAATTCTCCACATCCCCCTTTTCTTGTTTTCTCCTTTTTCTTGTTTTCCCCTTTTTCTTGTTTTACCCCTTTTTCTGTCCCAAAAAACAGACCGGATTCTTCCCTTGTCCCCTTGCTTCTGCTATATTGAAAACAGAAAAAGCCGCTCTGATATGCGGCTTTCAGCGGGAGGTTTGATTATGGCAGAAAATGAGCGGCGCGGGGAACATCAGAAGCAAAAGCTCCTGTATCTCGCCAAACTGTTTACGGAGGAGACCGATGCGCAGCACGCGCTCGGCATGGCGGAGATTATTGATAAGCTCGCCGCCTGCGGCGTCAATGCCGATCGAAAGACCCTGTATCTCGACTTTCAGGAACTCCGGGACTTCGGCATGGAAATCGAAGCCGTGAAGGCCGGGCGAAACACACTCTACCGCCTTTTGTCGCGGCGCTTTGAACTCCCGGAACTGAAATTGCTCGTAGACTCCGTGCAATCGGCCAAGTTTATCACAGACAAAAAATCCAAGGAGTTGATTGCAAAACTCGAGTCCCTTGTGAGCCGGCATGAGGCAACGCAGCTGCAGCGCCAGGTCATCATCTCGGACCGCATCAAGACCATGAACACGAGCGTCTACTACAATGTGGACGCGATTCACGAGGCCATCAACGCCGGTTGTCAAATTCGCTTCAAGTACTTTCAGTGGAACCTCAAAAAGGAGATGGAGCTCCGCAGAAACGGCGCCTGGTATCAGATTAGTCCCTGGGCGCTCGTCTGGGACAGCGAATACTACTATCTGATCGCCTATGAAGCCGAGAGCGATAAAATCAAGCACTACCGCGTCGATAAGATGAAACGGATTTCTGTGGTTGAAGATAGACGGCAGGGCCTCGAGCGTTTTCGTCAGTTTAACACCGCGCGCTATTCCAAGAGTCTCTTTGGAATGAACGGCGGCGAAGAGACCGTTGTGACACTCGAGGCGAGCAATGAAAAGGTCGGAATCCTGATAGACCGCTTCGGAAAGGACATCCCGATTATACCGATTGATGAGGGACACTTTCGCTGCCATGTCACCGTCGCGGTGAGTCTCCTCTTCCTCGGCTGGATTATGGGACTCGGCGGCGATGTGAAGATAGTCGCCCCGCAGGCTGTCGTTGACCGGATGACTTCCGAGGTGCAGCGCCTCGCCGCGCAGTATCCGCAAAAGAAGCCCTGAGACCAAGTCTCAGGGCTTCTTACCGGTTTACGCTGCTTCATACTTCCGCCTTCAACGATAGAACTTCACTCTCTCTTCAATCTTCTCTTTCGCCTTGGACTCCCGCTCTTCGACAATGCCGCCGAAGGGCATCTCAGCGAGCAGCTTCCAGCTCTCCGGGAGGGCAAAGAGCTCCCGCACGGTCTCATCAATCACGGGGTTATAGTGCTGCAGGTTTGCGCCGATACCAAGCTCCCGGAGGCCGCTCCAAATGTTAATTTGCAGCATGCCGTTCGCCTGATTTGCCCAGACCGGAAATTATCCGCATAGAGCGGGAACTTCTCCTGCAAAGCCTTTACGGTATTCTCTTCGTAGAAATAGAGCACCGTACCCGCCGCTGCCTTGAAGCCGTCAATCTTTTCTCTTGCGACCTTACCCTGAAAGGCCTCGTAAATCCGATCCCAGAGTTCGTCCTGCTTCTCTCCAAGCGCAACCACAATGCGCGCACTCTTCATGTTGAAGGCATCCGGAACGAGCTCTGTCGTCTCTTCGATGAGCGCCCGCACTGCCTCCTCCGAAATCGGAAGTTCCTTGTTCAATTGATAATAACTTCTTCTCTTTCTGAGTCCCTCATATACTGCCATGTAAAACCTCTCTTTCTAAGGCTATCCCAGCCCTTACCGCTCGGTACCTCGTTATGCGGCAAACAGTTCCGGTTCCGTATTCATAAGAATGCGAACCAATACCCTGTAATCCAGATACTGCACGTCATCAAGTCCTTGGTAAATCTTCTTCGCCAAACGGCTACGGTAATAACCATCCATCGCTTCTTCCAGAGAAATCCCCTTGACTGCGGCAAGATGTGAAATCAGACGCTCTTCGAGTTCTTCCCGGTAGTATTTCCAATGCATCACCGCTCATGCATCTACCTCCTCGGAAGCACAAAATTTCAAAAGGCGGTCCACAGCAGGCTGTGTGATAAAAGCAATCTGATTTGACCCGTGATAGACAATCATACCTTAACCTCACGCGCCTTCAGATATTCCTCAATGTCACGAACGACATACGCGGAGCTCTGTGTATGCAGGATGTCATAATTCGGAAGCAGGTAGCGCTCCAAACAAGCACTCTTTTTCAGTGCCTGATACACCTCGGCGGGCGCTACCTTCCAACAATTCGCACAAGCATGTATCATATATACGACAAACGAAAATTGGTCTCGATCCATCCCGCGGCTCCTTTCCCTACTCCCTGTCTGTTTTGATTGTAGCAAAAACGAGCAAGCAAAAACAGCCCCGCGTTTTCGCGCAGGGCTGTCCTTTTCCCGGAATCGACTCAGCCGCCGTAGCGGTCGTAGTGCTTTGCCGCCCCAGTAAACTTCCTGGGCGACCTCGGCCTTTTCACTGAGGGAGACATCCCGGAAGATATACTCCTTAAACTTCTCAAAGCCGGTGCGGTCCACAATGTAGCCGATGTGCTCCTTATTCTCAACCGCCTCCGGGTCGATGTACTCTTCGATATAGGCGTAGGTATTCGCCGCAATCTTTAATATGCTCTCCTCGTCACACCACTTGATAAAGTCCTCTGCGAGTCGCGGGTTCCGCTTTCCGGTGCGTCCCAGGATAACCAGGCGGAAGTAGTGTTCCTTACTTCTGGTCCACGCTCTGGTGGGACAGTAGGTGATGCAGACACCGCAGCCGATACACTTCTTCGTGTCGCGGACAATCTTTCCGTTCACGAGCGAGAGCGCGTCGACCGAGCGCTTCTTACAGTACTTGATGCACTGCTCGCAGGCCACGCAGCGGTTCGGGTCGTACTGCGGCTCTGTCATGCCGATGATGCCGAAGTCCGCCATGCGCACCTTCGCGCAGTCATTCGAGCAGCCGGTGAATGCAACCTTCACGTGGCGGTCGTTCGGGAAAATCACATTCTCCATCTTCTGCGCAAAGGCGGTCGTGTCGTAGCAGCCGAAGGGACAGAGTCTCGCACCCGGGCAGGCAATCACGTTTCTTGTGCCGGAGGCCGGATAGCCCTTGCCCTTCTCCGGCTGGTTAATGCGCAGGGAATCAATGATGAGCTGCACCTCTTCATTGACCTTGTCCATATCCTCGAGGCGGATTCCGGGAATCTCGATACCCTGACGGTTGGTGATGTTGATGGTTCCGGTGCCGTACTTCTCCGCAATCTCAACGACACGGCCCAGGGACTTTGCATCGATCACACCGCCCGGAATACGAATTCTGGAAGCCGTCTCGCCGCGCACCTTCGAGTAGCGGAAGGCATTCTTTTTCAGTTTCTTTAAGTTGATATCCAAAGCACTCATTTCTTCTCTCCCTTCCGACTCAGTCTACCATCTGCTTGGCATCCACATAGTTGAACACCGGCCCGTCGAGGCAGATGTAGGTATCGCTGACGCGGCAGTGCCCGCACTTGCCGAGACCGCAGCACATTTTTTTCTCTCGTAGGAAACCGTGATGTTCTCCTCGCGGAAGCCCTTTTTCAGGAGTTCGATGATGGAAAACTTCATCATGGCCGGCGGTCCCACTACGACTGCCTTCGCCTTTGCGGGATCCGCAAGCGGCAGTTCCGGGATGTACTTTGTGACAAGGCCTATATTGCCCTCGTAACCCTCCGGCGCGCCGTCCACGGTAAGGGTCAGATTCAGCTTGTCCTTCCAATTCGCGAGGTCGTCGCGAAACAGCATGTCCTCCGGACTGCGGAAGCCCGCGATCACATACTTCTGCTTCGCATTTTCAAAGCCGCTCAGCGCCTCAATCACACCGCGAACCGGGGATACACCGGTGCCGCCCGCAACGACTACGGTCTCGCCCTCGCGGTAGAGCTCGGTGTCAAAGCCGTTTCCGTAGGGCCCGCGGAGTAAGAGCGTATCGCCCACATAATTTTTCAAACACTTCGTTGGTCACGCGCCCCACCTTGCGTATCGTGAGGGTCCACAAAGCCCTCGCCGAGACCGGAGACCGAGATGGGTGCCTCGCCGTACTTCGGCACGGAGACCTCAAAGAACTGACCGGGCTTTACTTCTTCCTCGCCCCGATATTCCATACGGAAGGTGAACTCTTTCTCGGTGTGACGGATGACTTCCAAAATCTTGGAAGGATAGGGGATATACGGATTACGCATTCTTGCTGTCCTCCTTTTCCATCTCTTCGACCGCGGCCGCAACCTTGTTTATGATGTTCGAGAAGCTGATGTACTCGCCGCAGATGTCGTCGCAGCGGCCGCAGCCCACGCACATGTCATAGCCGAAGCGCTTGCGATAGTCGCGAATCTTGTGCAGAACCTTAAAGCGCATGCGCTCGCCCTGCTTCTTCCGGTACTGACCGCCGCCCGCAACGTTCGAATAGCCGTCCACCATGCAGGAACTGCCCACACGGCGTCTCTCTCCCACTTTACCGTTGTCCGTGTAGAACACGTCCTGCATGGTATAGCAGGAGCAGGTGGGACAGGCGTAATTACAGCGTCCGCAGCCGATGCAACGAGTGTTGTACTCATCCCAGAGCGGGTGATTTACGATTTCCAGCGGAATGTTCTCCGGAACACGGACACGCACCTCATTCTCCGTCACGTGGCACGGCTCCACAGCTTCCTCCGCCAGCGCAGCCGCGGCAAATACCGAGTCTACCGCCGTCTCAAGGACGTTCACGCGATACTGTCCGTCTGCCTTGTCAATCGAGAATACATAGCCGTCCTTTGTGATGTTCGATTTCATGTCCACACAGAAGCAGTTGTCAAAGCTATGGCTGCAGCCGATCAGGACATACTGTATTTCTCGCGGCGTCTCTGATAAAACCAGTCGTTCTCGCGCCCGTTGCCAAGATACATCTGATCGAGGCGCTTCATGGCCTGCAGGTCGCAGCTCCGAAGAAAGACAAGCGCCGGTCTGAGATCGACATCCGCCTCCTTGCACTGCTCTTCCGTAAAGAAGAAGAGCGTCTCCGAGAGCGGCGTCAGCGCTTCCTTTGCGGAGTAATCCGACTTCGCCTCGAGTTCAATTTCCCCATCCTCGCCGACTTCGTCGTAGATCACCGCGTCGATATCGAGAAAGCGCCCCGCTCCCTTTTTCCGCACCGGCGCGAAGAGGCGGTACTCTTTCCGAAGTTCTTTCAGTGCAGCCTGAAATCCTTCTTCCGTCAAAATGTAACCCATGAAAATTCCTCCTTTCGGAATCTAAAATCAGTTCTGTAATTCGTAGGCATACAGCGCTTCCTTCGAAGCGCTGCGCCCGACCGTGACGCCGAAACACGCGCGCAAGAGAGTCTTCTCCCGACGCACTTCCTCCGGTGTCCCGCCAAGCAAAATGCTTCCACGATTCATCACGAGAATGCGGTCGCTGAGCGAAAAGCCGAGCGCCAAATCGTGTGTGGTCATCACAACCCCCTTGCCGTTCGCCGCGAGTCGCCGCACAATCTCTGTCGTCTTCTTCTGGTGTTCGACATCCATATAAGAAGTCACCTCATCCAAGAGGAAAAAGGCCGGATCCTGCGCCATCAACATGGCGAGAAAGGCGCGCTGCCGCTCCCCGCCCGAGAGCTCCGAGACTGTCTTATCGCGGTACTCGCTCATATCCGCGGCGGCAAGCGCCGCTTCGATTTTCTCCCGCTCGCTCTTAGCAAGCGTTTGAAACATCTTCTTTCGTCGAAAACAGCCGTGCGCCGCAAGGGTGTGCACACTCATCCGCGGCAAAGTAAGCGTCTGCGGCAGATAGCCCACGCGCGCAGCTCTCTCCTTCGGCTTGAGCGTCCTCAGCTCCTCTCCGAACAGGCGTATGCTCCCTTGATAAGACAGGAGGCCGAGCAGAGTTTTTAAAAGAGTCGATTTTCCGCAGCCGTTTTTTCCGATGATGCAGGTGATTTGCCCCTCCGAAAAGCAGGTCTCGGGGACGGAGACCACCGGCTTCCACGCATTTTCGCGCTGTTTCGGATTCAAGTCATAGCCCGCGCTCAGATCTTTGATCTCGATCATACGCCACGCTTTCTGTGCATCAGCATCCAAATGAAGAAGGGTGCGCCGAGAAGACTCAGTAGGAGTCCCACCGGCAACTCATAGGGATAAAACAGGCGTCGCGCCAAAAAATCCGCCGCTGTCAGCAGTACGCTGCCGTAGAGCGCCGAGAGGAGTAGCATCTTCCGCGTGGGCAACTGCCCCGGAAATACCCGCCGCATCACATTCGGTACGATGAGGCCGATAAAGCCGATTAAGCCGCCGATCGAGACCGCCGCGGCCGCAAGTACGGTAGCTGTGAGCAGCGTGAGTAGCCTGTGCCGCGTCACATGGAGTCCCAGCCCTTGCGCTATCTCATCACCGAGGGCAAAGAGGTCTATGCCGCCCGCGAGGAAAGTTCCGAACAGCAAGGCCGGCAGAATAAAGGCCGCCGCAAAGGCAAGTCCCGCATAGCTGACGCCGGCAAACCCGCCCAGGGTGAAGGCCTGCTTATCTGCGACCGCATTTGGGAAAAAACTCACAATGCCGTTTACCGCAGCTCCCATGAGTGCGGAGACCGCGACTCCCGAGAGCACGATCACCGTTCTGCTGTAACCCGCCCGTTTCGCAATCAAGAGCACCAGCGCAATCGAGAGCAGCGCCCCCAAAAACGCCAGCACAAAACGCGCGCCGATTGCAAAGGGAAAGAGGAGGGCAGCGAGCAAGGCAAAGAGGCCCGCCCCCGCATTGACCCCCATCATACTCGGCGAGGCCAGCGCATTGTGCAGCGCCTCCTGCATGAGATAGCCGGCAGTGCTGAGCGCCGCGCCGCAGAGCAGGGCAGCTGCGGTTCTCGGCACACGCACAAACCAAAGGATGCGGCTTACACTCTCCGCCGTGCCCCTAAGCCCGTAAAAGACAGAGAGCCAAACAAAGAGCAACAGTAAGCCCGTGCCGAGGAACAGCAGCGGTAAAAACGGTTTGCCGCCGCGTATTTCACTCCTCACCCGTGTGTCTTCGATACTCACTGCTTTAACGAGGCTCTCCGAAGATACTCCGAGAGCAGCGCATAGGCCTCATCCCAGCGCGCATTCGGCTTATACTGGAAGAACTCCTTCGGCAGGTGTAGACCTGCGCCGTGTTTACGGCCTTCAGCTCTTGATACGCCGGCTGATCGGAAATCAGCTCCTGAAACGCTGCCTCCGCCTCTGCAGTATCTCCCTGCAAGACCACGAAGAGGTAATCGGGATTTGCCTCGACCATGCCCTCCATGCTGAGCTGCTCCAAAAGGCTTTCCGGCGCGGCATTGGTGAGGCCGAGGTCCTCCAGCATCGCTACCACAAAGTGATCCGACTTAAGAACCCGCGTCTTTGCAGCGGAAGCGCGAATCACCAGAAAGGTCTTTCCGTGGATTTCCTTCGGAAGTTCCGCCTTGACCGCCTCGATTTTTTTCTCGACTGCGGCGACCTTGCTCTCATAGAGATCGCTGCGCCCGGTCGCCTCGGTGTACTGCTTCATCGCCGTAGCATAGTCCGAAAACTTGTTGATATCGACCGCCTGACAGCGTATGCCCGCTGCCGTAAGCGTCTCCTGCACTTCGCGCTGCGCCGAAATATCCGGGGCAATGAGCACCAAATCCGGGTTCAGGGCAATGATGGCCTCTGTGCTCGGCGCGAGGATGCGCCCGACGGAAGCGGTCTCCGCCGTGACGCCCTCCAAATTGAGTCCGTCCTCCGTCACACCGACCAGCTTTCCACCCGCAAGGAGCCAGAGTTCGCCGAGCGAACGAGACAACGCCACCACCCGGGAATCCGCCGAGAGGCCTGTATTCCCTTCCTCCGCAAGGCTCTCCGAACCCTCTGCCGCTGCCCCTTGGCTTTCCGCCGCCGAACTCTCTGCCTGCTTTGCCTTTCCGCAGCCGGTGCAGCAGAGTGCCGCAAACAATAGACATAAAAAAACCAGGGACCAAAATCTTCTTTGTTTCATCTCGCTTTCCTTTCTCACGACCTTTCTCTTCGTGGGCGGAACAGATTGTCATTTCTTTAACAAGGCTGTTAAGACGACTTCCTCTGTTCACTTTTTTTCCTTTCCAGTTTATACTAAAGGAAAATACAGACTGTTTCCTATGCAACAGTTTTTTTGTTCCGCAGCTTGAGGTATTACCATGGAATCCAATGAATTCAGTTTAGAAGATCTAACCCATTTCCCGCTCTTTGAGGGCATACAAGCGAGCGAACTGGAGGCACTGCTCCCCTGCCTGGACGGCTACATCCGCTCCTATCCGCGCAACCGCTTTCTGATTCTCGACGAGGACTCTGTCCCCCTATGTCGGTATGCTGCTCTCCGGCATGGTTTTTTTATGCTGAAGGAAGATGAAAACGGCCACCAGTCCTTCTTAAACTACATGCTGCCGGGCGAGCTCTTCGGGGAATCCTTTTCGCTCCGCAAGAAAAAAACGCCCTCCCACGTCTCGTTTCTTGCCGCCAGAAACGCGACCGCTCTCTTTTTGCCGCTCGGAAAAATCATGCGAAGCTGCGAGCATCACTGCCGCTTTCACCGCATCATGAACGAGAACCTGTACGAGCTCCTCGCAAAGAAAAATGCGCATCTCATGCAGACGCTCGATATCCTCTCAAAAGATACGCTCCGGGATAAAATTCTCTCCTATTTACAACTGCAACCAATTGAGTCGACTTCGCCGAAGTTGTCGCCGCACAGCGAGGCTGCGCGAACTGTCTCGATTCCGCTGAACAAATCCGAACTCGCGCACTACCTCAATGTGAACCGAACATCCCTCTGCCGCGAACTCGCCGCCATGGAAAAGGACGGAATCCTTACGGTCAGCGGGAACCGCTACTCGCTTCTCGTCTCCTGACGAAGAATGCCGCAGACACACAGCGTGCATCACGTTCACCACACTGTCTTTTCTGCGTTTTCTCTTCGCAAAATGCCTCGGCGCAGGATTGTCGCCGCTGTATCTTCGCCTGTACCGGTAAATCGTCACACCGACAACTTATCCGTTGTCGATTCATACGCACAGCTTGGTCTAGGGTAAACTGTAAAAAGAGCCCCGAGACGAAAGTCTCGGGGCTCTTTTCCGTAACTGTCATCGATTCCATCCCGCAATCCCCGGTTTCCGAACCGCAAGGTACAAGCGAACCCGATTCCCGCCGTCTCGGCGTTATCTCATCCCGAACTTCTCCGAATTTCACTTGTTCTTCTCTCGGCTCGCTCTACCGCCGCGTGGTGCCAAGGCGTGCCCGCTGTCTCAGAGCCCTGCCTTAAAGAACTTGCGGAATTCCGCAACTTCCGCCGTGGACTGGGTAACTGCAACGGAGTACTTGGCCGAAGCTTTGATCCCCGGATCGTAGGTGATGGGCTCAAGCTGAAAATGAACGCCTTCCTTGGACGCCGAGCAATAGCCGGTCCAGCTGGACGCAATCTGACCGCCGTTCTCCTTGTTGAAAACCTCGGCCTCGCCCCACTCGGTGAGTTGCCCGTTCACCGGCACGATTACAACTTCACCCGGCTTGTAGCCCACAATGTAGTTGCTGTGCACATTGACCTCAACAACGACGGCGTTGTGCGAATTTTCCATGTGGCAGTAAATCAAAGTGTAGGCGTCTCCGTCCGCAACCAGCGAGTTGAAAATCTCCCGCATCTTTGCCTTGTTCTTCCGGTTGTCCTCATCAGAGGCCCCGGTCAGCGCCTTCTTCAGCAAATCCTTTAAACCCATTTCTTTTCCCCCTTCGCATTTTCTCTTTGCCGGAGCAAGACTTGCCGCGGCAGCATCAAGTTTCATTATACGACAGAGCCCTGCAAAAACAAGAGAAACTCGGACCTCTCTTCTCATTCCCCAAAACCAGTGCCGGTTAAAACTTCTCTGCCGCCTGCCGCACCGATATATCTCTCTGCCAAGCACCTACACCTCGCCTTATCTCGCCTATTGCCTAACTAAGGATTCTGCGCTTCGTAACGCACGACATTGCTTCCTCTTTGCCTTCCGTACAACAATCGCGCTCTCAGTCGAGCACTTACAATGCTCTTCCTCACATACTGCCTCTCCAAGAATTCCGCGCATCCAAGTGCATCCCTGCCTTCCGCGCAAAAATCGCCCTCCCAGCCCGACACTTGTACTGCCCTCCCTCGCATAATGCTCTCACAGCTACTGCCGCACGGCAAGAAAGCAGGGCAAAAAGCAAAAGTTGAAATCCGCAAAAGATTTCCCTCTTTCATACTCTTCGTTGTCTTCGGTATAATGAAAATAACGAAGGAGGTAACTGTGAACCATGGAAAAATACACAAACCTCAAGGAAATGGTCTACAATGCAGTGCTTCAGGAGATTATCTCCGGCAAATACCAGCCCGGTGATATTCTGAACGAGAAGAAACTGATTGAGAAATACGAAGTCAGCAAGTCTCCCGTCCGGGATGCCCTCATCTCCCTCTGTGCGGACGGCATAGTCCGGAGCATTCCCCGCTACGGCTACGAAGTGATACGCCTGACCCATATGGATATCTACGAGATGCTCCAGTACCGCGAGTTCCTGGAGGGCGGCATTTTACAAAGCAGCTATAAGCGCTTCGGCCCTTCGGAAATTGCGACCTTAAAGGAGCTGAACCGCGACTGCCAGCGGGACGATGTGGACCCCGTGCAGCACTGGCATTACAACATGGACTTCCACGCAAAGCTCATGGAATTCTGCGGCAATGAGTTCATCACCCGCAATGTGAAGCGCTGCATGTCGCGTTTACTCCGCGCCTATGCCCAACTCTACTGGAACCGACGCGCCGATCGACTCCTCTCTTTCGATACCAAACACCATGAGCTGATTATTGCGGATTTAGAGCGCAAAGATCCGGAAGCTCTGCTCCGTGACCTAAAAGCCGACCTCCACGACTTCGGCGGTTTCATGGGGTTTTAAGCACTTATCCTAAAAAAGAATAAAAAATCTCCGAAAAACTATGAAAATAGCTTGATTCTGATAATATCAGTGGTATCATCATAGTGAAAGGAGGTTGCTATGTATTCCGATCATCAGGAAAGTTTCGGTAATTATACCGCGATTCTGCGGGAAGAACTGGTTCCGGCGATGGGATGTACAGAACCGATTGCCATTGCGTATGCGGCAGCCAAGGCAAAGGAGCTCCTCGGTGAGGAGCCCCGCCACATTACCGTGGACTGCTCCGGAAACATCATCAAGAATGTGAAGGGCGTCACGGTGCCGAACTCCGGCGGCCAAAAGGGCATTGCGGTCGCGGCTGTCCTCGGCATCACGGGGGGCGATGCTTCCAAGGAACTGGAGGTGATTGCCGGCGCGGATGATGCGGCCAGGGCGCGCTGCAAAGAGCTGGTCGATGCGGGTTTCTGCGAGGTAAATCACGCGGAGGATGTTCCTAACCTTTATATTTCGGCGAAGATACGCGGAGAGGCGCATTCCGCCGAGGTCGTGATTGAACACCACCACACCAACATTGTCCGCATGACAAGGGACGGGGTTTTGGTGTTCAGCAAGGAGGCGGAGGAAGCGGCCGCAGAGGCGCAGGCGGCGGCAAACACAGCGGACCGAAGCGCCATGACGCTTCGCGGCATTCTGGACTACGCAAACGGGGTGGAGATTTCGGAGGTCAGCGAAGTCTTGGCACGCCAAATCCGCTACAACAGCGCCATTTCGCAGGAGGGACTCGACCATGTCTGGGGAGCCCAGATCGGCAAGACCATGCTGGAAATCTGGGGCAACAATGTGAAAACCCGCGCAATCGCAAGGCTGCCGCAGGCTCGGATGCCCGCATGAGCGGCTGTGCGCTGCCCGTCGTGATTAACTCCGGTTCCGGCAACCAGGGCATCACCGTGAGCATGCCCGTGCTGGTCTACGCGCGGGAGATGGAGCTCTCGGAAGAAAGCCTCTACCGCGCGCTGATTGTGAGTAACCTGGTCTCCGTTTACATCAAGCACTTCATCGGTCCGCTCTCGGCTTTCTGCGGCGCGGTGAGCGCGGCCTGCGGTGCGGGCGCTGCCATCACCTACATGTCGGGCGGTGATTACAGACACATTGCCGACACCATCACCAACACCTTGGGCAATGTGGGCGGTATTGTCTGCGACGGCGCAAAGCCGAGCTGCGCGGCCAAGATTGCTTCCTCGGTTCACGCTGCCATCCTCGCGCACCAGATGAGTATGCGCGACAAGCACTTCAATGCGGGCGAGGGGCTGGTAGAGGCGGATGTCGAAGAGACCATACGCAATGTGGGCTACATCGGCAAGGTCGGTATGAAGCCCACCGATCATGAAATTCTGAATGTCATGATCGACAAAGTAGATGTCAATGCTTGTCTTTGACAAAATTCAAACATAGAGGGGGTTTTTATGGAAAAGAAAGGTTTTACCCACAGTCTGCCATTTCGTCTTGTTTTGGCGCTGGTGATCGGTCTGGTTGCCGGACTGGTCATGAACTCAATGGAGGAGTCCTCGCTTGTCACGGGCATCCTAAACGTCATTGTCACGGTGAAATACATTTCCGGACAGTTCATTAGCTTCTGTGTTCCGCTCATCGTCATCGGCTTTATTGCACCCTCCATCACGCGTATGGGCAACAACGCTTCCAGAATGCTCGGCTTCGCCCTGCTGATTGCCTATGTCTCTTCGATCGGCGCAGCTTTCTCTTCGACGATTGCCGGCTTCGCAATCCTGCCGCATCTCTCGATCGATCCGAACGTTGACGGACTGAAGGAGCTTCCGAACGTTATCTTCCAGCTCCAGATTCCGCCGATTATGAGCGTCATGACCGCACTCTTCTTCTCGGTCACGGTGGGACTCGCAGCTGTCTGGAATCACGCAACCATTACCACCAACATTCTCGAAGAGTTCCAGAAGATTGTTCTCTCGATTGTCACGAAGTTCCTGATTCCGGTGCTCCCGCTGCTCATCGGAACCACCTTCTGCACGCTGGCGTATGAGGGCAGCATCACAAAGCAGCTCCCGATTTTCCTGATTATCATCGTAATTGTCATGGTAGGCCACTATCTCTGGCTCACCCTGCTCTACGGAATCGCAAGCGTCTATTCCGGCAGAAACGGCATGAATATCATCAAGAACTACGGCCCCGCTTACATGACCGCAGTCGGCACCATGTCCTCCGCAGCAACGCTCTCCGTTGCTCTGCAGTGCGCAAGAAAGTCGGAGCCGACACTCCGCGATGACCTCGTGAACTTCGGTATTCCGCTCTTTGCAAACATTCATCTCTGCGGCTCTGTTATGACCGAGACCTTCTTTGTCATGGCCGTTTCCAAGATGCTCTACGGCGAGTTCCCGTCCGTCGGCAAGATGATACTCTTCTGTCTGCTGCTCGGCGTGTTCGCAATCGGCGCACCCGGCGTGCCCGGCGGTACCGTCATGGCATCTCTCGGACTGATTACCGGCGTGCTCGGCTTTGACGAGAGCGGCACCGCGCTCATGCTGACCATCTTTGCACTGCAGGATTCCTTCGGAACCGCATGCAATGTCACCGGTGACGGCGCTCTGACCCTGATTCTCACGGGCTACGCGGAAAAGCACGGCATCAAGGAAGCCAAGCTCGGCGATGTCCTCTGAGATTTTCCGAACAAGCCTTCAAAATTAAATTGAAACGACAAAGCACCCCCGCCCCGGATATCCGGGACGGGGGTGTTTTTCTTCTCTAGAAATAAAAAATCTCTTCGAATTTCTTATCCAAAGCCATACATAGAACCAATGCCAATTTTGCCGTCGGCGTGAACTGTCCTGTTTCAATGGAACTGATGGTATTGCGGGATACGCCGACCATTGCAGCCAGCTGCGCTTGCGATAAGCCCCTCTCCGCGCGCATTTCCTTCAGCTTGTTTTTGAGTACTAAGCTATCGTTCATCTCTTTACCGGACCAAGCTCATAAAAAACATCCCGAAAAAAAACACCGCCATTGCGAGTTGCAACAAGGCAAAAATCAAATGCGATATTTTCCTGAGTCGAAAATATTGAATCAGCTCATTTGTTCCGTACATAGAAGCATACACAGCCCAGATTTCCGTTGCTATGCGCCTTCGGAAGTTCCATTCCAAAGCAATGATAAGGACACAGATAATCCCGCCAACCAGAAATGCCATCTTTCCGCTTGCGGCAAGTGCATCCCTTTCTCTCTCATCCAGTTTTTCGTTTTCTCTTCGGCTTCTCTCCAGAATTTCTTCCTTGTCCATCGGAACGCCTCCTTTTTTGCCAAGTACACTTGTCATAACCATATAATAGCCATGACAAGTGTACTTGTCAATCCTAGTTTGACGAAAATCCCAGATACTTCCCGACCAACAGAAGCCCGCCGCGCGGCACACAGTAGGCTGGGTTGCGCTGCCCTACGGCCTCCGCGACCTTCTCGTAATCCTGCCAGAGCACGCTCTCCAGCTCTTCGGGCTGTAACTTCAGAGCCTCCGTGTCCACCGGCTTTTCGTAGACATAGACGAAGGCCACTTCCTCATCCCGAAAGAGGGCGCCGTGGAACTCCTTTTGATAGGAAATACGAAACGTCCCGATCGGCTTTAAGTCCGAGGGCGAAGCCTCAATCCCGAGCTCTTCCCGAAATTCCCGGATGGCGGAGCAAAGCGGTTCATGCCCCGCCTGAATATGCCCCGCCGAGGAGGTATCCAGACAGGAGGGAAATGAGTCCTTATTCTTACTTCGCTTCTGCAGCAGGACCTGCTTTTTACCCGCCTTTTCCCGCAGCACCCAGATATGCGCCGTGCGGTGCGCAAGCGTGCGGGACACAGTGGCACCGGTCGGTGCTCCCGCCTCGTCGCAGATATCAAATATCTCTTCCATCTCGTTTTCCTCTGTCAGCATTTCAAGCGTTTCAGGTACTCCTTCTCTGCTGCGCTAATGCGGTAGCTCTCCCGCGCCTTCTGTATTGTCTTATTGTGTGTCCACCGCGCAAGCCGCTTGTTTTCCAGATAGGGGATGGTTGCCTCCCACTGCTTTGCGAGCGCCGTTGCAAAGAACCAGGCGAGCATCATATTTACATAATATTCCTCGGATTGCACTGCCGCCGGAATGTCCAGATATGCGGCATCAAAATCCGCATCCAGAAAATGCTGCATCAGCATCCCGATTCCGAAGCGGCAGGTATAGGTCTCTTCCGATTTTGCCCAGACACGGATGCGCTGTAACAGCTCCTCTTTGTGCTTTTGAAAAACCTTAGGCGAAAAAATATCGCAGACCGCCCAGTTGTCTATGAAGAGCAGAAAGGCTTCTGTCTCCTCGAGACAGCGCGCAAAGTCCTTCTCCTCCGCAATGAGGAGGGCGTGGAGCAGGTCTTCATCGTAATAGGCATGCGGAAGTTCTTCCAAAAAGGCCGCGCGGGAGGGGTCTTTGGAAACCTGCTTTGCGAGCTTCCTGAGTTCCGGCACGCGGACGCCGATGACGCGCTCCGCGGGAACACCCGGTATTAACTTTTGTTGAAATGCCGCATATCCCTCGTCCCGAAGCGCAAAGAGTTCTTCTCGAATATTCATAGCGTCCCCTCCGTAGGCATGCCTCCCTCTGCCGAAGTTTCCTCTTCGCGGCAGATTTCCCCGTAGTCTTCAAACAGGATGCGGAGCCCGTTTCCCTCACAACAACAGTGATAATGCCCCGCGTACCAGCCCTCGCGTATGTCCAGTCTGTCGTGAAGCGTCTGTAACCACTGTTCCGTGCGCTTATCGACCTTCGATTGATCGAGTCCGGGAAGAAAGCTCCACACAGGCTCAAAGTCAATCGGCACCGTGTGAGAAAGGACATAGTCGACACGCCAACCTGCCGCCTTGAGCTGCCGCTCCGTATAGGCCTTGATTTCCTCGCTCGGCTGCTCGCTCTCAAACCAGCGGTAGCCGTAGCTCAGCCGATATTCCTTGTCTACGGAATAAGCGCCGCCGATCGCGAGGACACGCTTTCCGCGCATCGTATAGATTTCCCCGTCCTTCGCAAAGAGCAGATTCGGATAGTCGGGTTCTGCATATACGCGCGCGCCCATCCACAGCTTCTCTTCATAGCCCTCGGCCTCCCACGGTCTCGCCTCGTGGTTTCCGTGGATGCAAAAGAGGGTGATGTCAAGCGCCGCCACCTTTTCCTTGAGCCGCTTATCTCTCTCGTCCAGGAAATAGTTGAGACCGACATCTCCCAGAATAATCAGCACATCTTCCTTCGTCGTGTGCCGCTCGCGGCAAAACGCCGCAATGCGCGAAAAGTTCCCGTGTGTGTCGCCGGTGATGTAGAAGTGCATGTAGATTATTCTCCTTACCTCTATTTACAACACAACTATGAAAAAAGCGTTCTACATCATATTGATTACACGCTCTATTCTCAAGACATCTCTCCTCTCTAAATTTAATGTTTATAACATTATTAACCCATCATTTTTTATTTCAACCTTATAGCAATTAACTCAACATTCTTTCGAACTGATAGTACTCAGCGCTCCATGTTACATAATTTGAATAGTTTTTCCCACCATAGTATTTTATTCCATCAAAGTTGCACTCTCTACAACAATCTGACACAAAGGACGGAATTAGATACTCTCTTGGTCTATTTCCGCTATTTTCTCCCAATTCAAACCTAATATATTTTAAAAAGGTAGTTAATCCTCTCCTATTTTTAGCTGCGAGGTCAATTAGCTTTGCCTCTTTTTTAACTGTGATTTCAACCGTTTGTAATGCCAGCTCGTCTTTCTCTGAACCAATATGCCTCTTCACCTCCGTTTCAGCCCCTTCTCTGGTATCTGCAAAATAAAAAAACGACTGTCCCTGATGGTTGTATCGTCCAGAACAAGTTATTCCATAAGGAGCTACCTTCATCTGCTCCCAAACATACGGCGCTGAGTCTTTTTTTCTTGCTCGGCAATGATAGTACAATTCTCTATCAAAAGACATTACTTCTGAGAACGACTTGATGATTCCATGTATCTTCTTTCCAACATCGTTATTCATAGCCATCGTTGGGGTTTTGTCTAAGAAGTTCATGAAGTCCATTAATTCATTCTCGCTCAGCACCTCTTCTACAGCATCAAGTGCCTCTGCTTCTGCTTTTATACTACTAAGCACCTCTTTTGCACCATATATAACATTCATCTCTTGTACTGTAGCTGTCGATTCAGACGTTGTGTCAACAAATTCACGGAGATCACTTCTATACAATATACTCTCATTTCGAGATATTCCGTTTATCGTCTTTTTATTGAGTTTTTTCATATCAGTATAGAAGCCTTTTGGAAATATTATCTCATCTCCTGTTTTGTATCTCAGACAAATCTCTCTTAAAAACATCAAGTCAGGCATTATTAATCCACTCGAGCTTAATGTGCTCTTAATCGCATTTATACCCGTCTCAAAATTTGCCGTCTCAAAACTTCTTTTTATTACTTTCAACATATCTGATTCTTCAAAAAGGCTTGTCATCAGTGCAGCAAAAGACTGTAAACTTGCCAGGCCACTAAGAGTAGCATCGCCTATATTCTTTAATACATCAACTCCATAATAACTATCTTTTATCTGCTTTAAGTTCTTTTCTTGTATATCAAGTAGTCTCACGTAATAGTTACATGCATCAAATCCATTATAGCCATTCCATGGTATACCAAATATTTTTTTATATCGCTCCACCTCATCTTTTACTCTACAAAAAGATTCCGCATTAATCTTTCCAAAAACCTGTTTTTCAATTTCTGAAGCTTTTCCTAATTCTCGTAGTGTTTTTTCCAAGCCTACGTTCCCGTTCATCTTCACTCTCCTCACTCAATTATAGCTTGTCCCATATAGCTCTATATAACCAAATACCTCTACCATTGTTATCAGCTTAGTTTCACCACGTACATATTCTTCTACATTATAACCTTTCTTCCCTTTTCAAAACAAGAACCCCACTCAAACACTTTATGCTGAATTGGGGCTCTTGCTGTATTTACCTAATTATTTCGTATTACTTTCGTTTAGTTATATCATTATGAAAAATCCCCCTCCTATCATTTCATCCATCTTTCTTCTTCCGTCAGTCTCCGTCCGCCTTCAGCACCATACGCACAATTCCGTAAACGCCCCCATAGAGGACGCCCGCCACCGCCCAAATAATCCAGGACTCCCCCCAGTCCTGCCTCCAAGTGCTCCAGCCGAGATAAATCGCGGTTACAAAGCACCAGTACGCGGCGGAAAGGGCACCCATCTTTGTCTGAACGCGCTTTTTGTTCTTGGCGTAATCCCCCTCCTGGAGTATGGTGTCGTAACTCTCTTTGATTGTGCTGACACGCACAATCAGGTTTACCCCCAGCGCAACCAGCGCGAGCAAGAGGTCCACACAGAGAATCAAAACCAAGTCACTTGTCTCCATAGCGCCCGCAACCAGGAGCGGAATCACCGCCACAATGCAGATCACGGCGCCGCCGGCAAGTCCCAGCGAATAGCGACTCTCGTAATCCCGCTTCTTCTCCTTCACCATACCGCTCACACCGTATTCGGTTTCAAACTGCTCCCGCTCCAAGTATTCAAAGCTGCTCAATTTATTCCGGTCTATGATCTGAATGAATACGCCTACCGCCGTGAGGAGCAGCAGAACCGCCAAACCGACTGCCATCGCCGGACCTTCCGCCAAGTTGTAGTCCGGACTTTCGGCGATTACGGCAAGCAGAAGCAATGCGACCGGACTTAAGATGAACAAGCTGACCGTATTCGCGAGTCGGGGCGCTGTCTCCCGCTTTGCGTTCAAAAAAACGCATTGGCCTCCTCCATGCTCACCCGACGCAACGGACTGTCTGCGTCACTCCCGGATGTTTTCGACTACGTCCCGGTTTTCCTTCTCCAGCTCATCCTTTAGAAGGTAATCCGTGCTCACGCCAAAGAGCTCTGCCATCTGAATGACCTTTTTGAGATCCGGCACCGAACCCGCGCTCTCCCATTTGGAGACCGACTGCCTCGATACACCGAGCTGCTCGGCCAGTTCCTCCTGGGACCACCCGTTCTTCTTTCTCTCGTCTATAATCTTATCCGCCAAAATCATGTCTGTTCTCCTTCCGTTTTTTTGATAGCTCAAGCATGCCATTTTGCGTGTTTGCAGGCTACCAAAGCGGCTTGTCAATTTGTCAAACGGGGGTTGCGTTTCGCTGATGAACTGCCATGACGGCACACCTTCTTCCCGTATTTAACAATAACACGCTCCGGCGCAATACGAAAACGCTTTTCCGTATGCTTCCTCGCCATCATTCGGCTGAAATGCAGTGCAGAACAGTATGTGGCCGGACTTTCTGCTTATTTTTCGTTTTCGAGGATTTCCGCAATTTTTTCATATGTATTTCCGCTTCGTATGGTGACTTCCCTGTAAAACGCCTGCTTCATCAGTTTCTTATGGTAGGTGGTTTTCAGGTACTCCGCCTCATCGTATTTGCCCCAAAATACCGCTTGCCGCCCGACATGCACGATTTCATTATAAAGAGCAGCTTGTTCGATAAAGTCCCGCATCTTATCCGCTTCCATACCGCAGGCGTAGAACAAAACATCTCTTCTCGCCATCTCTCCATGCCACCACGCGGGCAGCGCTGCCCGCTCTTCCAAGTATTCCTCTTTTGTGAGCAGGGCAAACGGGACGGAAAAATCATAATGCTTTTCCAAGAGTGCTCTGATTTTTGAGATGCATCTTTCTTTGTGGTCGTCACTGCCAAAAAATAAATTGCCGCTGTTCATGTAAGATGCAGGCGCTTCAAACCCCGCCGCCGCAAGTAAATCGATGAATTCACGCATCACTACTTTATTCTTGCCGCCCACATTGATGCCGCGCAGTAAAAGAATATATCGCAAGGAAAGATCCTCCCGAAATTCGGCTTTTTTCGACTCGGTATGGTTATAACATACTTTGGTCTTACTGGATAGCTTGCGCACGCAGAGTTCTGTTCATCCTTGCCCTTATCCGAGAAACGGCGGCAGCAATGCAAGAACAAAACAGGGTCTGCGGATATCCACATTTTCCCGCGCATTACGGCGGTCTCGGCGCTTCGAGCTCGTGCTTGAAACGCTATTCTGTTTCAGGCTTGCGTTTACGCTTCCCTTATTCCCGCCACCTTCCGCTGCACAAACCAAAACCCGTTTTCTTCGTAATACAGCTCCACTCTCTGCCCCTGTATTCGACAGACATAGCGTATGCCCGCCCCGCCCGCCTTTAAGCTCGCGCAGCGATCCACGCGGAGGATGCGATCTATCTCATAGCTTTTTCCGTTTTCCCAGATTAGCTTGAGCGGCAACATTTTTCCGTCCGCCGAAAAATTTGCAATTACCTCGACATAGGCTTTGTTTGGGCTTATCTGCTCTGTCTCCTGCACATGTTCCGCAAACGGCACCGCAAAGTCTTCCGCTTGCTTCCGCTCCCTATGGTAATCATAGACGCCCACTTCCTTCACCTGCCTCTCGCAATCAATGCGGTCTCACAACCGCTTCGGTTTCCGTGCTCCAGATAGGAGTGCGGATGTATCATGTGATCCTCCGCGCTCGCATCCAGGGAGGAAAGGTACTTGTCCTCATACATGATGCCGCGCTGCACGGCAAAATAGCCGTAACGGCTGCGGATTGCGCTCACCATACGGTCTGCCAACATCTGCCGCTCCCGCTGCCTCTCATTGACAAAGAGGGAGAGCTGGCGCGGCCGATTCTCCGCCTGCAAAGCGCCGACGCTGATGCCGATGCTTCGAATCGGCTTCTCCCAGCGATAGAGTTCCCGGAAACCGGAGAAGGCCGCCGCTGCGATCTCTGCGGAAATATTGGTCGCCACCGCGAGTTTTTTCTGTCGATGAACCCCCATGAGCTCTGCGTCTCGCACATAGACGGAAACGAGCTGCCCCTCAAAGCCGTTCCTGCGCAGGCGTTCCGAGATGCTCTCCGCGAGCAGATATAAGACCAAGCGCACATCTTCGTTGTTCACCAAATCCCGCGGCGTTGTCGTGCTGTTTCCGACACTTTTGATTGGGGCCTCCACGCCGAGATCGTTCACCGGGGTTTGATCCTCCCCCCGCGCAAACACGGAGAGCATGAGCCCGACCTTGCCAAAGATACGGTGCAAATAGGACGGATCTGCCGCCGCAAGCTCTCCTATCGTGTGTATCCCGCAGCCTGCCAGCTTTTTGCTTGTCTGTCTTCCGACGTACAAGAGCTCCGAAACCGGGAGCGGGAAAATAAGTTTCCGATAATTATCCCGGTCAAAAACCGTAATCGCGTCCGGCTTCTTATAATCGCTCCCAAGCTTTGCGTAAATCTTATTCCAGGACACACCTATGCTCACCGTAATACCGAGCTCCCGGCGCACTCGCCCGCTGATTTCCGCAGCAATGCGGTAGCCGTTCTCTATGGTCTTTGTCCTGTCACCCAAAATCGCACAGCAGTCGGTCAGGTCAATCCAACACTCATCGAGGCCGAAGCTCTCTACCTTGTCCGAGTAGCCCCGGTAAATATTCCTTGCCATGCGGGAAAAGCGGAGGTAGAGATACATTCTCGGCGGAACAAATCAAATCCCGACAACATTGCCGCGCCTGCCAGAGCGCCATGCCGGTCTTAACGCCCCTTCTCTTGGCAATGTAATTGGCTGTGAGCACAATCCCGTGCCGCTTTTCCGCATCCCCGCCGACCGCGAGCGGCTTTCCCGCAAACTCCGGATGGTAGAGCATCTCCACCGCGGCGTAAAAACAATTGCAATCCACATGTAAAATGATACGATCCGCCATGCGCTTTCTCCCTTCCGTTTCGATCATGTGACACCCTGACGCAACAATCTCCTTTTTGTTTCTCGCAGCAGCCTTGCCTCCCGTTCTATTCGGCACATTTTTGCTGCAAGACATTTCTCCGGGCTCCCCCGCTTTCGGGCAGCTTTCTTTGGCTCTCTGTAGTTCCAGTATAACGCCATTATAAATAGATTAAAACGGTCGCTTCGGCCTCATATTCTATTCTAAATAGATTTTACCTTGTGCTTTGCGCTGTTCGGTGCTACTCTGTAGACAGGAAAACAAAACTCAGCCCGCAGCCACTCCGCTGCGGTCCTGCCCATCAGCAAACGAAAGAGAGGTATGCATGGAAAGCATAGGTGCAATCATCACAGCCTATCGGAAGAAGGCGCATATGTCGCAGTTTGAGCTTGCAGCCCTGCTTCAGGAAGAAGGCATTGACGTCACCTCGAAAACCATCTCCGCCTGGGAGACCGGCAGAAATGAGATTTCCGCGCGCATTTTCCTGCATCTCTGCCGCATTCTGGAGATTCCCGACTGTCTCGAGGAATACTTCGGGCACAATCCCAACAATCCGCTTGCCCTTTTGAATGCGGCCGGAAAGGAAAAAGCCCTCTCCTACATCGACTTATTGCTTTACCCGCAGAGCTATGTGAAGGAGCCGCACATCACGCCTTACACTGCCGCGTCGAGTCAAAAAGACGGCATCAAAAAACTCCGGCTCTACGATGCGAGAGTTTCCGCCGGAAGCGGAGATTTTCTGGATTCGGATTATTACACGACGATAGAAGTGCCCGAAGAGGAGGCAAGGGGGGCGGATTTTGCCGTCACCATAAGCGGCGACAGCATGGAACCTCTCTTTCGGGATCACGACATGGTCTATGTACATAGACAAGAAACGTTGGAAGACGGAGAAATCGGAATCTTCTCTCTCAACAACATGGCCTACCTCAAGAAGTTAAAGGACAGTGCGGACGGCACGTTTTTGATTTCGCTGAATCCGAACTATGCGCCGATTCCCGTGGATCCGAATCGCGACTCCTTCCGCATCTTCGGAAAGGTCTGTCGGACAAGGTAAAGCAGCATGACAAATAATTTGATGAAAGTTCGAAAAGAGGCCGGCATTTCCCGCGCCCGGGTGGCTGCGGAACTCTCTGTCGATGTCAAGACCCTGTACCGCTACGAGTACGGCGTGCAGTGCCCGAATGTATACACAGCCCTGCGCCTCGCGGCATACTATCAGCGGAGCGTGCAGGAACTGTTCCCGCCGGAGGGCGGTTTTTGAGCTTCGACTCTGAGACAGAAAACGAGACAGAAAAAAAGCCCCTCACCGAAATCGGTAAGGGGCTTTTCGTAGCAAACTTATTCTTTGTCCTTGTTCAGGATGTTCTTAACGCCGTCAATCGTTCCTTCCACTGCATCCTTCACATTTCCGGCAACTTCCTTTGCCTTCGCGGATGCCTTCTCAGCAGCTTCTTCTGCTGCCTTCTTGGCATCTTCCGCAACTTCCTTTGCCTTCGCGGTCGCCTGCTCCGCAGCGCCTTCCTTCTCTGCCTTTACATCGCCGGAAATCTTACCGACGCCTTCTTTGACAGCACCCTTCAGCTGATCGATCTTATCTTCAAGAGACATAGGAATTCCTCCTTTCGTGTTGGCTCCGATTCCGCCTTGAAACCGAAGCATCTGTTCTTCTCAAAAGAGAAGATACTGTCCCCTCTGCCGCTCCCTTTTGCCAAAGAGAAGTCCATTGCAGAGCAGCCGATACCACCCGACAAACATCGAACACCTCGCGCTCTTATTTCTACTGGGCTCAGGCTTGTCTGTATTGTAACCCAGCTCAACAAAATAAGCAATCGAACGTCCATCTTCCATCCGCTCTGTACTTGATATGTTTTTTCTACCATGTACAATAAGGGTATCAAAACATGAGGAGGTTTTCAGAAATGAAACGCTATTCGTATCAAACACGCGGTGTCTGCGCAAAACAAATCAGCTTCGAACTCGAAGACAGTCGCCTGCACAACGTCGTATTCCACGGCGGATGTCCCGGCAATACCTCTGCCATCAGCAGACTGCTCGAGGGCAGAGATGCGGCCGAGGCAGCCTCCCTTCTCAGAGGAAACGATTGCGACGGCCGCGGGACCTCTTGCGCCGATCAGTTGGCAATCGCCGTGGAAGAAGCCTTAAAGCAAGCGGGCGTCATTGCTTCTTCGACGTAAGCCGAGCTTACTGTCTCTTATATCCGGTGATCATCGTCATGACAAAACAGAATACCGTTGCCCATGCGAAAAACTTGTGTGACTTCATATAGCCATACCTTCCTTTCTATTTGTGCTTACGACTGTATGAGTCAATCTTACCTTGAATCGATATGAAATGCCAGTGCCGAAAGAGCACCGGCATTTTTTTCAGGTTCTTTTCAATAAGCCTGTACCGTTTATGCTTTCATCAATACCCCAAATAGTTAATTGATGTGCTTTTTCGCATTTCGTTCGGCAACTTCCATATCCGCTCACCCCTCGTACTTCTGATATATACATGTAACTGCTTTTGCAAGCTGGTTACGCAGGCTTTCCGACTCTGACAGCCCCACATAAGAGCCGTATCGTCGTGCCGGGTAAAACATGGTATTTACATTCATTGTCCGCCAAACGGTTCTCCATTTGTCCTGCTCACCATAAAATTTTATCGTTAGCTTCTGAAAGTCGCAATGCGCAGTATGATAATTCCGTCTAAAAATTGTTTGCTTAAAAAGTTATCACACTCAAATAGTAGAAGAAAATGCTGATTTGTGTTACATTTGTGGTGGTACTTTTGAATATATATCATATAATCGAATCGGCTATATCCCTTGGTACGACAGGGAGGACGCGAATGATTTACTGTGTTGATCAACTTACGAAGTCATTTGGGAATCATACCGCACTCAGTAATCTGTGTGTTGAAATAAGCGAACCCGGAATTTACGGGATTTTGGGGCCGAACGGCGCCGGAAAAAGCACCTTTATCAAGCTGATGTTAAAGATATTAACGCCAAGCTCCGGGAAGATCTACTATAACGGTAAAAACATCGAACACACCAGAAATGATTACTTTAGAAATATCGGTGCCGTCCTTGAAGGAAATCGAAATTTGTATTGGTATATGTCTGCCAAGGAGAATTTGCGTTATTACGGACGCTTAATGGGTCTTGCCGACAATGTCATTCGAAACCGGACAGAGGAACTGCTCTCTGTGATGGATTTACAGGGGCACGAGAACAAATGTGTGTAGAGAAGCAGATAAGAATCATAGCTGTCACACCGGAAACGCCGACCTTGGAGTAGACCCGATACGACATCGGGAAGTGACATCTAATGCTTGAAAATACAAGGTTTTTTAGCATTTCAAATCCCATCTGATACTATGCTGTGATAGCTAATTCAGAGGGATTTTACACCGTCCGATTGGCTCGAAATTAGCAAGGCTTTCGATTTTCGGTGGATGTTGTAAGTGCAAGTAAATGTCACTATGTAACTTCTCGTGATGCGAAATCATAGGAAATCCTATTCATTCCCGTATGGGGTGCTGGTGCCTTAGACACAGATTTCAGTCTGTTTAATATATCATTTCAAATGGTTTTTTCAACCAGTATTATTAAGAATTTCAAAGGTTTTTTCAAACTTAATGATTCTATGTAATTTAGCCCCGCCGAAGCAGGTCTTTTTTTATTTCAGCATGATCTCTCTATCCTCAGCACCGAGCATATAAGCACCCTTGGCAAAAGCATCCTTTGCCAGAAGCTCTGCTACATGAACCCTATCGAACAGCATCCAGATTTCCTCCTCTTTTGGAGTCAGTTCGTGGCTATGGTCAAACGAATGCTCAAGTCCCAATCCTTCAAGCAATGCCGACTTTGCTGCTTCGTATTCCTCAGCTTTGCCAACATATTCGTCGTTCCGTTCCTTGGAAAATTCCTCGATATTGTCAGCTCTCAGATGCTCGTAATACTCGTCCATAAAGATTTTATCCATACTCGTTGACCTCCAAAACAAAAAAATAAGGGCAGACCATTCTACAGCTATTGCAGCTATGTAAAAGGATCTGCCCTTGCAGTTATTATAATGTTTTTGCCAGCGACTTCAGGAGTGCTGCCATTTCCGGATTTTGCAGAAGCTTCAGAAGAAGTTCTTTATCATCAGCGGAGCTTTCCGTTGCGACAGGTTGAACCGGCTCCGGTGTTGTCTGTCTGCCTGAGTAGAACGCAGCTTCCAATCTTTCAGCGTTCAGTCTGCGGTCATCGTCGATGATATGGGAGTAAACATCCGCTACCATCTTGACCTGTGCGTGACCGGAATCACCTTGAACGGATTTCATATCGCCGCCGTTCAGCTTCAGCTTGTAAGTGATACTGGAATGTCGGAGACTATGGAAAACCACTTTCGGCAGTCCGTTCTCCTCAATCAGCTTATTGAAAGCACGGTTGACAACCTGTCCCTCAATCGGCTTGCCGTTGGAAGAACAGAAAACCAGATTGAAGTCTACAAACTCGTCACCGAAAAGGTCTTTCAGTTCTTCGATGTCAGCCTTTCGCTGTACCAACATTTCCGCTACGGTTTTCGGTAAGAATACCTTGCGGACACTTGTTTTGGTCTTAGGAGTTTTGAGAACCAATGCGGTATGCGTACTGGCGAAGGTCGGCGGGAACTTGAACATGATGTCCTTACCGTCCAGATCTGCCATCGCTTCACGATTAACTCTCTGCAACTCCTTTTCAACGAAGATGCTTGCCTGACCAAGTTCAATACTGGTGGGGGAAACGTCAATACAGTCCCAGGTAAGCCCCAGAAGCTCGCCCATTCGCAGGGAACAGGAGAAGGCAAGGTTGATAGCCAGACGGAGAATCTCATCGTCGCAGGCTTCCAGAGCCTTCTGGAGCACTTCTGCTGTCCAGATGTCCCTGGTCTTGTGTTCTTCCTTCGGCAGCGTAGCGTGCGCCACAGGGTTTCTGGTCATCAATTCCCACTTGACCGCTTGATTGAAAGCATTTCGCAATGTCTTGTGAACTTCTCGGATAGTATGCGGAGTCAGATATTCTGTACGGGCTTTTACATACGGTAGAAGAAACCGCTTTGACAGAAAGCAAATCTCTGTAATACTTGTCCATGATTCTCGGTGTGACATCCTCCAGCTTCATATCACCGATGAGGGGACGAATATAGTTTGCAATCAGGCTCTTTCTGCTTTCATAGGTAGACAGCGCCCAGGTGTTCACACCATAGATTGACATATACTCATCCAAAAGATCGTTGACGGTTTTAGCAGAAGGGGGAATAAAGGTTCCGGACTCCTGCTCGTATTCAACCTGCAACTTCCTTTTCTTTGCTTCGGCATTCGTTTCAAAGGTTTCCCACTTCTGACGCTTGTTGCCGTTCTCATCGGTGTATGTATAAACCACAGAATACTTCTTTTTTCTCTTAACGATAGATGCCATGTAATCAGCTCCTTTCCTGTCTATCTTCCGCTAACTGGTAGCGGGTCTGATTCTGATACCATTTTTCAAAGCTATCTTTGGTAGCTCGGTTATGCCTGCCCACTCGAATCAGCTCGAAGCTTCCCTTGGCGGCAATGCTGTAGATATTCTGGCGATTGGTGTCAAGCATTCTTGCAATCTCCGGCAGACCGTAGGTGGATGCCATAATATCTGCATCCAGTTCCTGATCCTCTACCGTGCGGTAATCGGTTTGAGAAGCATACCATCTTTCAAAGCTCTCCTTGGTCACTCTGCGCTTGCCCAGGACATCGACCACATCAAAATGCCCTTTGGCAACCAGTTCGTAAGCAGTCGCTTCTTTCAGCCCAAGGCGCAGTACAAGCTCCTCCATTGAATATGTAGTTTTCTTCAGCTCCTCACCGGGAGGGGTTCCATCGACCTTCTGGTATTTGAACTGATTGGCATACCATTCTTCAAAGCTGTCGATCATCACCCTCATGGTGTTGCCGACAAGAATGGTTTTGAAGTAATTCTTCTTAATGAGCCAGTATGACTCCGTTTTCCAATACCAAGCATCCTGCCCATTTCCGGAACAGACATACTCGTGCGTTTTCTTATTTCCGCCATCGTACAACCTCCTATGTAAAAAATGTAGCCATGTGTTTCTTGTCATGGCTACATTTTATCGAACTCTCAATATGTTTTGAAGTTTGTCGCCGGGTTGTACGACACCCTTGACAGATCTTACATTTGATGATCCAACCACTCATCAAAACTCTTTTTGGAGATTCTGATGCTGCCGCCAATGCGGACGCTGTGAAAAACTTTCTTTTTCACAAGGTTGTATGCGCTGGTTCTGCTGATGCCCAGAATATCCTGAATCTCATCAACCGTATAGGTTCTCTTATCAAACTGAACTGCGTTAGCAGCCATCGCTTCTTCGGTGCGCTGATTCATGGCAGCGATTCTTTCTTCAAACATTTATGTTCACTCCTTCGTTCTCTTTGCTTTATGTTTTGTGGAACGCCTTTTCAGCTGTTCCATTGCCAGACTGACGGATAAGGCTTTCTCAATCGCTACCATTTCACGGGGCGTTACCTTACCTAAGTAATTATCAATCCTGCTTTTATCAATGGTGCGAATCTGTTCCAGCTGAACAACGGACGCTTCTTTAAATGCAGGATTGTCGTAAATAACAAAGTGCGTCGGCATATTCGCTTTCTTATGGATTCTGGTGGTGACCGTTGCCACAATCAATGTGGGAGCGTGTTTATTACCGGTATCGTTCTGAATGACGATAACCGGACGGATGCCGCCTTGTTCTGACCCAACTACCGGGTCCAGATTGGCGCAATAAATATCACCACGGCAATATACCCAATTTTCTTTCATCATGTGCCATGACCTCCTTTCGTTGGGTATGTAATAACTGACTGCCCGAAAGGAATCAGGCAGTCAGTCCAAAAGTCTATGTGTCCCATATTTGCCACGCACCCCTGGGAAAGAGGGCTTATACCCTCAGGGAATCACCGAACGACTGATTGCGAATCAGTTCCATAGGAATCTAACCTCTGCCGGGTTCTCCGCCAGCTCCGTAGAGAAGTATCTTTAATCCTGTTGCTTTCATGGCCGTATTGGGAGCAACCCAATATTTACAAGCCAGTATTGATCGCTGGCATCGGGAGAGAGAGACAACTGCTTAATTTATAGAAGAAAGTCGTTCTGTTTCTCTGTCCGATACGTCACGGCGTACCGCTGATGTGGCTGATGCTCTCGCACCGGCAACAGGAACGTATTCGATGATTGTGTATTCAGTTTTCAAGGATCAAGCAGCCGATTTTCTTTGGCTGTATCTAAATTGTACCTGTTCCTCATGCAAGTTTTTATTGCCTCGTAGGTATAGTTTTGAGGTTATTCACGACCTAAAAATATGTAATCAAGGGTTGTATCAAAGCGCACGACCAATTCGATTGCCAAATCAATAGAGATACCTCTGTTGCCGGTTTCAATTCGTGCAATGGTGTTTGCGGCAACGCCCAACTGCTCCGCAAGCTGTTCCTGTGTAAGCCCGTGTTTCCTTCTCAATGCTTTAATTCTTTTTCCGCTTTCGACCAAGTCGTAATACATTTCCGTTCCTCCGTGTTTTTGAATTTTTGAAGTTGCAAAATCAAAAACAGAGGGAGGAGATCGTGCCCGATTCTCAATGCCCTTTGCCATCTGCCTGTCCTCCTTGCGGGCATAAAAAAAGAGCCAGAGTAAATTACTCCAAGCTCTCGTTCGTGCCTTTGTGTTAATTATGGGGGGAAGATAGGCAGGTATAAAAAAAGCCCCGTACCCATTACAGGCACGAGGCGTAACTCTCTCTATTCAATTTTATGCCGCTATCTCCCAGCATAGCCATTTTAACACTGGACAAGTCGGACTTTCAGTAGGGAAACCGTCGTATTTTCATCGGATTTTAGTCGGACTAAAATCCTGTCTTAGCACTCACAATAACACAATGCTTCTTCCTCCCTGGCACTTTCCAGGAAATCTTTCAATTTAGGAATGGCTGTTCCCCAGAGTGACAGACCAAACAACAGGATCGCTTCTTTCTTTCGGTCATAGTAGGTGCTGCGTTCCATATTCAGAACCTCCAGCATCTCTGATTCCCTGTACTTGAATCGGTTGAGATATGCCTTTGAGATAATCTCACAGTACAGAGCGCCTTTATCCGGATATTCTCTGATTTTCAACATCGCCATATCTACCAGTTCAATGATCCACTTTGTCTCGAATAAGCTGCGAATGCGTTCTTCAAATCGTTCTCTCGCTTCATCCGGAGCAAAGTTCTCCAGATAAATCAACGCACCATCTAAGCTGTCACCGTAAGTACAAATAAGGGTATCACATACATCATTCGCACGATCAATGCTAGACCAGCACACCTCTCGATATATGGATAAAATCAGCTTTGCTCTTTCATACAGAACCTTCTCGTCAATGTTCTGCATCCAGCAAAGCATTCGAATATTGCTTAATACCTGTGTATTATATCTGCTCATTCAGAATCTCCTTTCAGCCTAATCCATAAAATAAGAATTCCTTTCTAACTCCTGTCACTTGGCTAAAGGGAAACAAATACCATGGGACAAGAATAACTATAACTTCCGATATTTGATTAAAATAACAGAAGTGAAATCGGAAGTTCTTGGCTTTATAAAAGTTCCGATATATAATTAAACGGAATCAAAACTTCTGTATGATTCTCATTATAACATTTTCCAGAAGTTTATCAGCAAATAATCGGAAGTTGCAAATAGATATTTTTTGAAAGGAAGGACACTACCATGACATTTGGAGAAAAAATTAAAGAAGCTCGTTTGGCCATGAACCTATCTCAAACGGAGCTTGCCCAGATGACCGGCATCTCCGAAAGATCCCTTTACACCTATGAGCAGCTCGGAACACTCCCCAGAAAAAGCAACATCAGAAAACTTGCTGAAGCGCTGCATATCTCTGTGTCCTATCTTTTGGACGAATCTGAAACGGATAGCCAGAGCCATATAGATCAGGATATGTTTATTTTAGAGGCAAAGGAAAACTTCGGTTCAAAGGGAGCAAAAGAAGCTCAGGAAGTGCTGGGGCGTGTAAATTCTCTGTTTGCCGGTGGAGAATTGGACGAGGACGCAAAAGATGTATTCTTCCAGGCGATTATGTCAGTCTATATGGACTCTAAGAAAACAGCACGGGAAAAGTACACTCCGAAGAAATACAGAAAGCATAAAGATAAAGAGTAAAATCCTCAAGCACAGAATATGTTTTCTGTGTGCGATTCGGAGGTGAAGCAAATGAAAACGGCAGAGCATATCATTGAAACTGTCGATAAGCTTGTGCGAAAATATCACACCAGAGACCCTTACGAGCTATGTCAGCTGTTAGGTATCAAAATCCACTATTATGATTTGCAGAAGAAATTGAAGGGCTTCTTCTATTACCAGTCCAGACAGAAGAATATCGTGATAGATTACAATGTGAACGGCATCTTGGAACGTATCTTAGTCGCACATGAATTAGGACACGCTGTCCTGCATACGAAAATCGCCATGATGCACGGCTTTCAAGAAATGGAAGTGTTTGATGATAGATCAATCGAAGAAAATGAAGCAAACTTCTTTGCGGCGGAGCTTCTGTTAGAAGATGAGGAAGTTCTGGAATGTCTTTCGGAACACGCATTTTTTGAAACGGCTAAAATGCTTTATGTACCGGCAGCATTATTAGACTACAAATTCAGCCTGCTCCACGAAAAAGGGGAGCTGGTAAATTCGATGTATATTCGTAAAGCAGATTTTCTGAAAGAAGATCTTCATGCCTACGATAACGATATTGGTTATGGCGATATATGAATATCAGTTTTTTATTTTCTTACAGAAAAAGTCCACCAGTATGATGTGCAGTGCATCATGACTGGTGGACTTTTTGTTTCTAGTATATTGTGCTGCAAAAAAAAAGAAACCCATAGTAGTTCTCTCAGAACCGTCAATGGGCTTCTTTTTCATTATATCAATCAAGCTCCGCTTTTTTATCATCTCTTGCTGGTCAATCAAGACATCAATCAACTTTCCTACGGTTATCAATGTTGTTACATTACACTTTTTCAGTTTTGCAGCGATCTCATTATCAATGATGCTGTCGCATTTTGTATATGGGGTATCCAGTAAAAAATAGTCAAAGTTCTTTTCCAAGACGAATGCCAGTTTCAGAAGCATTGCCAAAGAAACTTTCGTCTGTCCAACTTCAACATGGCTCATATGATTGTTCGAGCAACCAACCAACGCACCCAAATCAGCCTGACTATAACCCTTTTCCAGTCGGGCAGCTCTAATGCGCTGACCGATTTTTATATAGTCAATTTCCGGTTGCATTTCAATCACCTCCATGCTGTGTATGATTCTACTATACATTATAAAATATGCCCAAAACCTCAACAACCAACACTAAATGCAAGTTGCATTTATACATGCAGTATGATAAAATTTTATAGGCAATTTGCATCAAATGATTGAAATAAAACCCAGAAAAACCACAAACGATTTTTCTGGGTAAATAACAAAAAAATGCGTAGAGTATCTTACTCTACGCAAAAACACCGTCAACCGTTGAAATATCAGCAATTTTTGGCGGTGTTGACGATTTTATTTGACGGCGAATAGCGTTGAAAGACGCTCCATATTATTTCGTTTCAGTTCAATAGATGGATGCACATACCGATTCATAGTGATGGTTACGCTGGCATGACCGAGGATTTCGCTCAGACTCTTAATGTCAAATCCCAACTCCACGCAGCGTGTCGCAAATGTGTGTCTGAGAGAATGATAATTTGCATCAGCAATAGAACAGTTAGTCAATACTCGCTTAAAGTGATTTTGCATCGTCCGTGGTTCTATGAATGACCCGCTCTTTCCGGTTAATAGATAGCCAGCAGATGCGTGTTCCTGTTTTTGAAGTACATTCATTAGGCAGTCCGGAAGCGGAATTGTTCGAATTGAACAGCTACTCTTGGGTGTTGTAATCACGATTTTCGTTTTCTGACCTGGTAAGTCAGAGCATTGAACTCGCTGCATCGTCTGATGAACATGAAGTGTGTGTTCACTCATGGATATATCTTCCCAGCGCAAGGCACATACTTCACCAATTCGAAGTCCGGTAAAAAGGCATACTAAGATTCCAACATTTGAAGAAGTCTGATTGGCATAGGGATACTGACATAACCGCTCCTGTTCATTGTGACTCAGTACCCTCATTTCTTTAGATGACTGCTTAATGGAAATGGAGCTGACGTCGCACGAAAGAGATGCTCCACTGTTTGCAGCGGATCGAAGGATGTTGCGAATCAGAGATAGAATATCGGAAACTGTTTTGGGCGACAATCCGGTTCCTTTTGTACCACCAGTACAGAGAAGATCATTGCAGTAGCTTTCAATGTAATCGTGGGTCATCTGATCCAACGGAGTTGTTCCAATTATAGGTAAGATATAGGAGTTCAACAAGTTTTGGTATTTATTTGCGGTTGATTCTTTGACCTGCGTCCGTCTGATCGAAATCCAGGCGGCTGCATAATTGTCGAAAGATTTCACACCGTAGCTCGGAGAGTTGTCCTGTTTTGTGTGGTTATTGGAACAAATAGCTTGTGCAAGTTTTGCTTTTACATTTCGGTAGCTCTTGGAATAGACGTAACCATAGAGTGCCTTTCCATTGGGGGAACGTGACTTTATATATCGTCCTTCCCATCGCCCATCTTTTCTTTTGTAAATATTTTCACCTTTTCTTGGCATAGGCGTACCTCCTTTCCTATGACTATAAATCCGACGGTCAATGGAGGATAATCCTAACAAATATCATCATACATATTTGTTGATCATGTCGAATTTTAAGGAAACCAGCAAAACATTCTGGTGACACATTGACAATCTTGGCGACAATTTGTAAAATGAAGCTATAGTAACGCATAAAAGTATATGATTGGTTGGTTCGTAGAGTAAGATACTCTATGAAAAAATCAAAAGGTTTGAGATAAAATCCTAACCAACTTGGATACAGATTTGAAAACGAGTATTAGAATCAAAAAATTACGATGATAATTCTAACAGCTAAGTTAAAAAAAGAAAGGAATACCAATGGCTTCTAATGGACGAATTACATACAAACATTTTTGGAACTTTACAAAAGAACATAAAGATAATCTGATTGAAAAGTTTACAGTAGAATTACCAGCACTGAGAGGAAAAATTGGTGCATCACAAGAAGAAGTTGCTTCTTCTATTGGTATATCGAGACAGACGTATAGCGCTTATGAAAAACACTCCAGGCCAATCCCGTGGAGTGTTTTCTTGGCGCTATTATTCTATTTTGATTATATTCCTAGTACGCATTACCTAATCCGACGGCTTGGATTATTTCCAGATAAATTAGATCAATGTCGCCATTCTGAAGCGCCTTCCCAAATTAAATGAGGTGTTTTTCATTTAATTTATATACGAAGGGAGGATATAAATGGAAAACAAAAAGTTTGAATTGATGCTTGATGAAGCACAGGCAAATGCCGCTTTGGAAAAGGGTATGCTGTATGCTGATGCTTTCGTAAATAAAAATTATCTTATCAATTTGGATCGTTATCCGTTAGTTGAGCTTGATCCTGTAGAAAAGTCTGATGAATATGTGCGCCTATACCAGGTTGATCGCATTGTTTATGATGTTGATGAAAACGCTAATGACAAACTCATTAGCGTGTATAGTGCGTTTTTTAATATTCAAGCTGCTGGTTTGCTTGTAATTCGTAGCACAAGAAGCGAACTCGGATTTTATATTGGTGTGCGTTCTGTTGATAATACTTCCACAGCAGAAGCAATTTTGGAAAAAAGCTTTAAAGGTAATTTTGCAGGAAGTCAAATTCACGCCATCCCACAAGAACAAGTGCAAAAGGTATTGGGACCCATCAATAAGAGTGGACGCTTCGGTACTCGCCAAAATGTTTCTTCAGTTTCTATCGTTCCTTCCACGAGGGATGAAGATAAAGAGCGTTTTGTACAGGGGATTGAAAAGTTCATTGACACAATGAAAGGCTCTGAATACACGGCTATTTTTATTGCTGAGCCGTTAGACAAAGAAATACTCGAACAATGCAAGCGTGGATTGCAAAAAATCTATTCTGGACTATCCCCTTTCGCTTCTACTCAGCTTTCTTACGGTGAAAGCTACAGCAAAGCAGTATCAAAAGGAATGAGTGAAAACTTCTCCAAAACAATCAATGATAGCCTTACTGATACAACGAGCCATTTCAATAGCCGTTCAACCTCCCGTAGCCACGGAACTTCATTCGGCTTTTTGGGGATGGGATTTAACAACAGCACTTCTACCGGATATAGCTCTGGAAGTTCATGGGCGAGTGCAGTGACCCGTGGAACATCTGATACTAAGGGTGAAACAATTACGGAAACTGATACAGACACGAGCGGTGATAACCGCACAATCACCGTTACAAGCGAAAACAAATCCGTAAAGTATATTCTTGAAAAATCGACCAACATCTTGCTCATATCAAGAATTGCGAAGCTTTCGGCTTGTGGGATGTAGCTTGTTACTTTGTTTCAGAAAATGTGCAAACCTCTGTTGTTGCAGCGAGCACCTATAAAGCTTTGATGGCAGGCTATGACTCTGGCGTTGAAAATTCTTATGTTAATGTGTGGAAACAAGACAATGCCGAGAACACTCCTGCCCTCTTAGAATATCTTCGCTATTGCATCCATCCTCGTTTTTCAATCCCTGGTGATAACCAGTTCTTCGAGGTGGAAAGCCAAACGGTTAATCCTTGCAGTTTAATAAGCGGTAATGAAATGCCCTACATAATGGGCTTGCCCCACCATTCGGTTCCAGGTGTAACCGTCCTTAATATGGCTGAGTTCGGTCGTAATGTCCGTTTTTCCAGTGGTGCTCCTCGTGGAAAAAAAGTGGAGCTTGGACAGGTTTACCATATGGGTGAAAAAGAAACAGCACGAGTAAAACTCGACCTTGAGAGTTTTCGTTCCCACTGCTTTATCACTGGTTCCACCGGCTCTGGTAAATCAAATACGACATATCGTATTTTAGACGAAATGATAGAGCATAAGATACCTTTCTTGGTAATAGAACCTGCTAAGGGAGAATATAGGCGATACTATGGTAAACTTCCTGGTATCCATGTGTATTGCACAAATCCTCGATACTATTCGATGCTCCATATCAACCCCTTCGGGTTTAATCAAGGTATACACGTTTTGGAGCATCTTGATAGATTGATTGAGATTTTCAACGCTTGCTGGCCGCTATACGCAGCTATGCCCGCAATTCTCAAAGACTCATTCGAAAGAGCCTATGTGAAATGTGGTTGGGATTTGGAAAACTCAATTTATATCCCCAATGGTCATAGCAAGTTTCCTACATTCAATGATGTCTTGGAGTCGTTGCCTGAGATCATCAACTCGTCATCGTATTCATCAGATTCTAAGGGAGATTACACAGGGGCACTTGTAACGAGAGTAAAGTCGCTAACTAATGGCATTTCTGGTCAAGTCCTGTGTAGTGCAAACGACATTGACGAAGAATACCTGTTTGATCAGAACACCATTGTCGATCTCAGCAGAGTTTCTTCTTTAGAAACCAAGAGCTTGCTCATGGGTGTATTAATACTCAAATTGAACGAGTATCGTATGTGTACAAGTGAAGAAAACCAACCCCTTCGTCATGTAACTGTAATGGAAGAAGCTCATAACATTTTGAAGCGTAGTCCTGTCGGTGCTAGTGAAGGTTCAAGTGTGCAGGCTAAATCTGTTGAAATGATTAGCTCTGCGATTGCCGAGATGCGTACATACGGAGAGGGCTTCATCATTGTTGACCAATCTCCTACAGCAGTCGATGTCTCTGCTGTTAAGAACACAAACACAAAAATCATTATGAGACTTCCCGATTATGAGGACTGCAAAATTGCCGGTCTTTCTATGGGTCTCAATGATAGTCAAATAAGAGAAATTTCCAGATTCCCGATGGGCGTTGCAGTTGTATATCAAAACAACTGGGTCGAAGCCGTTCTGACGCAAATTGATAAGAGCGAGGAACAATACCATCAAAGTGACCTAATTACAGACGATTATGCTTTAGCTGTAATTAAGGGTCAGTTAGCGGTTGAGTTGATTTTCCAATACGAGACTGGACTTGCCGCAGAAGAAGGATTCCAGTTGGATGACTTGTTAGACATTATTAACAACTCGGATATTAACCCCTCTAAAAAGCAGGACATTATTCAGTCAATGGTAGACTGGTGCTCGTGTTTTGAACGTGAGGCTCCTGTCAATGGTAGTTTTGCTGCAAAACTGGCAGAATTTATCAGTTGCAATGGTCTCTTTGAAGCTCTTCCGATTCGCTTTGCAAAAGATTATAAGAACGAACCTAAAATTACTCGTGATTGTATCGACAAAAAGGACTTGGCTTCAATTAGAAATTGGCACAGCCGTGTCTATGACCATCTCGATAGCTACGTTCTTTTAACTGACGAAAACATCAAGAATAGAGTTCTTCGATACCTACTTCTCAATAAACGTGTTGAGGAAATCAACTACAACAAATACCAGTTGATTTACGAGGGAATCTATGGAAAAGCGAGAGGCAATAAATGAATCAAGTAGTTGTATTTTATAACCCTTTTTTGCCTGAACTTAAAATATCAGTAAATGGCAAAAAATTATCTCCATATAGTTCCTTAATGAGCTTTCAGCATCAAAGACTCGAAAAGTGGTCTGATTGCTTGTTTACAGAACTTTACCGTGAGGTAAATTCCGATTACGAAATGCTTTGCGTTTCAAACGAGTTTACCTGTGAATGGTTAGAGGAACTGGCACACAGAAGTTCTCATTGTATTTCCTTTATGAGCCAAGCTTTGCCGATGGATGCAAACGTATATGAAAGACTCGGCAAACTGGAAATGTTAGGCGGCGAAGAAACTGATGAAAGCATAATCATCCCGGTCATTAATGTAAGCAATAATGATGAAATGACTACAGCCGTTTATGAAGTTTTAGAGGAGCAAGGCATATTTGAAGATGTTTCAGACGACGGTATCACATGGACAGATTGCCCGTTGACAACCGTTGAGATAAGCCTTTTGATGCCAACGATGAACTTCCTTATGATGCCCCCGTTGTCGTTGCCTTATGTGAAAGCGAGGATGACTACATCAGATTAGATACTGATGCTCCTATATACGCTTTAGTGATGGGAACAGAAACACGCTTTATTAAGCGACAAGGAACCAAGTTATATTTCAGCGTTGACCCCGATGACATCGGAAAGCTTCTTTTAGGAATCATCGAAGAGGAAGCATTGTGTCCATTCCTCTCTCAGTTAAGTTACAACTTTCCTGCTCATGCAAAAGAGTTCTTAACTGAAAGTGAAAAAGAAGATTTAGAGCTTGTATGCCAAGCATCGCCCATGTGTACTGTTACACTTCCGCAAGTTTGTGATGTTGGACGTGCCGTAGAACTGGATGCACATATTTTCCCCGCTGATAGCGAGGTCGCTTTGCGAGTTGTAACAGATTCAAGCGACACCATAGAAGTTGATGGTTGTACCTTGTATCCTCGTGCTGCAGGTACGGCTGAAATAGCCGTGTATATCGGGGATGATCCTTATCCAGTTGCAATCGAAGTCATAAAAGTTCGACAACGTAATTTAATAACCGGCATTACGCTGTTTCCCTCAGCTCTTTATATGCCAGTGGGAGGGACAAGCGAATTAACCTTAACAGTCGTTCCAGATAACGCCGAAAACAAAGACGAAATTCGCTGGAGCTGCGATGACCACTCTGTAGCAACATAGATTTTTCCTCTGGTGTTATTACGGCAATAGATTGTGGGCGTTGCTGTATAACTGCATATACCCAGGAAGTTTCTAAAACTATTTCTCTTGAAGTACAACCGGAAATTGACGACATTATTTGTCCTTGCAGTTTCCTTGAACTTGGTGTCGGCGAGCAGAAAGAATGGAAATATAGACTTGTTCCCGAAAATGCTTACGGCAAGGATTTTTTGAGAACTGTTAGTAGCGATAAAAATGTTGCCGAATACCGAGGCGGTTATGTATTAGGTAGAGGTTTGGGTGAGTGCAAAATTTACATTAAGAACCAAAGTGGTTCTGTGAGCCGAGAATTAAAGGTCTCGGTAAAGAAAAGCAAAAAGTTTTGGTAATTGCAGATTGGAGGTGAGCTGAGTGCAGAGCATGTATTACAACAACTTGGGGGCTAATAAACGGATATATGATGCTGCCCTCCAATGCTTTCAAAATAGAGGAAGAAGCTTTCCTGTTACCAGTTCGATTCCAGCGGCTGAATTAGCTATTGAAGTTTTGAATGACCATCCAGAGATTTTCTATGTAGGTCAAGAGTTTCGTGTCATGTCGAGTTTGATGCGGAGAGATATAATGCCTGTTTATCTATACTCTCCTGCTGAATCTGTGAAGATTCGTAATCAATTAGATGCTACTGCTCAGACAATTATTAGTGAGCATATCAACGACCATCAATCTGACTATGATAAGGTTCGCTCTCTACATGACTACCTCAAAAGCAATTTAGAATACGATACTGTTGCTGCAACCAGTCACAGACCTAATGAGCGTAATATCGCAGAAGCTCATAACATAATTGGTGCACTTTTGAAAAACAAGTGTGTATGTGAGGGCTTTGCAAAAGCATTTAAGTTCTTGTGTGACAAAATCAGTTTAGAATGTTGGGTAGTTTCCGGTAAAGGTAGCAGTTCAATCGGTGCCGGTCCTCACGCATGGAACATTGTAAGAATAAACGGATATTACCACCACGTTGATGTTACTTGGGACAACCAATATTCAGATTCATCTGCTGTGCCAAACTATGGCTACATGAATTTAAGCGATGACGAAATTGCTAAAGACCACACATGGAATAGAAAGCACTACCCCGAATGTCCATCTTCTCCCTACAACTATTTCAGAGTGAACAATGCTTTGATTGATAGTAAAGCTCAGTTGGAAGGTATGCTGTACAACAGCTTCCAGATGGAAGAAGAATTTATCATGTTCCGTGTTGTGCGTGGAAGTATCCTGGAACGAGAAATAAACGGTTGTTTAACAGACAGCATCCAGCGAGCTGTCAACCGTTGCAAACACATTTCTGTTTCCACGTTCCGTTATGGTGGAGTACCCGAACAGCTCACGTTTTTCGTTCAGCCCGATTACTGCTATAGATAAGGAGGACGAACATGAAACGACTGGAACAGCAAGCACCTGTTGAACAACTCGGTCAAACAGGTGGAGAAACTGCAATAGATACTCAAATAGAAGTTGACCTTATCTGTGGGGGCGTAGGTTTTGATGATGGTCCCACAGATGATGGTCAATGGTTGAAGAAGCTCGTAACAAGCAAAAAAGCAAAGTAAACAACAAGGAGGTGTAAGTAATGTCAGAAATCGAAGGTGGCTGCGGTGGTTCCGTTGAGAGCGGTGGCAGCGGCGAAGTTAGTAGTAGTTCCGAAGTAAGTGAAACTTCTGCAGCCGAAACGGGCGGCGAATCTTCCGAAGCTACGCAAGAAGCTACAACCGAAGAAGCAGGTGAGTCTGACGGTTTTGATGAAGATACTGACACTACTGAATCTCCAGAAGATAGCGCCGAGGAGTATGACGAATCGGACTCCGAAGAAGAACCGGATGATAGTCAAGAGGTAGGTTTTTCTGAAGGCGATGATACAGACAATACAGATTCACAAATTGATGATACCGATTACGAAAATGATGAAACGTCTTCCGATGATGAAGACGGCGTTGGATTTGATGATTCCAACGATGATATGAGCGATGATGCGGAGGAAGATGCCGGGGATATGGAATTTTCTGACTCTCTTGAAGACGAGAATAACGACGATTCGCTTGATGATGCCGACGATTTTGATGATTCCTCGGATGAAGATTTGGATGACCAAGGGGACGACGAGGATTTAGGTGAGACCGAAGACTATTCTGAGGACGGGCCTCTTGACGATAGCTCAGAAGGCAATGACGATGTTGACGATGGGCAGGACGACGGCGAAGCCGAGACCGAGGACACCGACTCCAACGCTGACGGCGACGAAGCCGACGGCGATATGGATAACGATGGTGAACCCGATGGCTCTGAGGCTGATGCCGAAACCGACACCGAAGACGGTGACGATGTACAAGACGACGGCGAAGCTCAGACCGAAGACACCGACTCCACCGCTGACGGCGATGAAGCCGGTGGTGATATAGATAATGACGGTGAACCCGATGGCTCTGATGCCGAAACCGAAGACAGTGACGATACTGATGATTACGAAGAAGACCCTGGTGAGTTAGAAGATTATTCTGACGACGCACAAGACGACGGCGAAGCTGAGACCGAGGACACCGACTCCACCGCTGATGGCGACGAAGCCGATGGCGATATGGATAACGACGGTGAGCCCGATGGTTCTGAGACTGATGCCGAAACCGACACCGAAGACGGCGACGACGTACAAGACGACGGCGAAGCTCAGACCGAGGACACCGACTCCAATGCTGACGGCGACGAAGCCGATGGCGACATGGATAACGACGGTGAGTCCGATGGTTCTGAGGCCGATGCCGAAACCGACAGCGAAGACGGCGACGACGTACAAGACGACGGTGAAGCTCAGAACGAGGACACTGACTCCAATGCTGACGGCGACGAAGCCGATGGCGACATAGATAACGACGGTGAACCCGATGGTTCTGAGGCTGATGCCGAAGCCGACACCGAAGACGGTGATGGCGTACAAGACGACGGCGAAGCTGAGACCGAGGACACCGACTCCACCGCTGACGGCGATGAAGCCGATGGCGATATGGATAACGACGGTGAACCCGATGGCTCTGATGCCGAAACCGAAGACGGTGACGATACCGATGATTACGATGAGGAAGACCCTGGTGAGTTAGAAGATTATTCTGACGACGCACAAGACGACGGCGAAGCTGAGACCGAGGACACCGACTCCACCGCTGATGGCGACGAAGCCGATGGCGATATGGATAACGACGGTGAGCCCGATGGTTCTGAGGCTGATGCCGAAACCGACACCGAAGACGGCGACGACGTACAAGACAACGGCGAAGCTCAGACCGAGGACACCGACTCCACCGCTGATGGCGACGAAGCCGATGGCGATATGGATAACGACGGTGAGCCCGATGGTTCTGAGGCTGATGCCGAAACCGACACCGAAGACGGTGATGACGTACAAGACGACGGCGAAGCTGAGACCGAGGACACCGACTCCAATGCTGACGGCAACGAAGCCGATGGCGACATGGATAACGACGGTGAACCCGATGGTTCTGAGGCTGATGCCGAAGCCGACACCGAAGACGGTGACGATACCGATGATTACGATGAGGAAGACCCTGGTGAGTTAGAAGATTATTCTGACGATGATTCCGAGAATCGTAACGAAGAAGATGCATCTACAGACGGTAGCGATTCCGAACGTGAACATGAGGAAGAAGAACAGGCTGCCGAAGAAGAAAACCAAAAAGCAGCAGAACGGGCTGAGGATGAAGCTGAAAACGCTGATGTTCATAATGCTGACAACAATGTTGATGATGCCGCAGAGTCGGAAAACAGAAATCCTTCTGAGAACGGCACAGAACAGCAAAATGAACCTGCAGAAACAGAATCTGCTCAAACAGTAGATACCGAGAACGAAGCACCTCGAAATGATACTGAAGTTCAAAACGATTCTGCTGATAATAAGACTGACAGTTCCACAGATACTCGTGACCAAAACGAGGAACAGCCGGACGATACTAATTCCAGAATGGAAAATAAGGCTGAAATTCCCGAAGGTGAAGACGCATATCGTACCGCTATGAATAATATGGCGGGATATATGAGTGAACACAATTACGGTCCCGATGATTATGCGGAATACTCCAAAGACCCCGAATGGTACAAGCTCAATTCTGAATTACAGCAATCCTTGGGTATGGAAGTTACTCCTCCAACACAAGAGGTAGCGATGTCTAATATGGCAGATTACATGAATGAGCATAACTATGGACCCGACGATTATTCAGAATATTCCCAGGACCCTGAGTGGCAAAAACTCAATGCTGATTTACAACAATCCTTGGGTATGGAGGTTACAACAGACGCTTCAACTCCTTCGCCGGAAAGCGGCAAGGATGTATCTGCTACAGAGCTTCCCGATAATTGTGTGATGGTTAATGCGTCTGACATTGATATGACATACGCACAGGGTATGGATAGTGACCAATTCTGGAATCACCATGGCAATACCAAAGAAGACTATATGCGTATTGCCGAAGGAATACCGGATGTTCAGCAAGCATTGGATAGCGGCAAATCTCTCGACGAAATCAAACAAGACCCGGATTTGAAGGATACGGCACACGCTTACTTCGACCCGGAAAATATGGTTAAAGTCGAACAGCAAGCAGATGGAAGCTATTCCTTTGCAGATGATGGTCGTCATAGAATCGCTGCAGCACAAGAATTGGGTTATGACATCCCTGTTCAAGTTAACAATGTGCCCGAAACTGCCGGTAATGGAAATGCACATGGCGATTCTGGTGCAACTAATGACGGCGGCGGACCACCACCTCCTCCAGATGGACCTAACGATGGAGACGGACCACCTCCACCGGATGGATCTAACGATGGGGACGGAAATGAATTTGGAAAAGAGCAGTTGAATATTGCAGCTCATGGTGATGACCCAAGTTGGGTTAAGAGTTCCGAAATCAAAAATTCACTCGAAAGCGAACCAATCAACCGTTCTGATTTGTCAAGCAAAGTTAGTGAGGCAATGGATGCTATTAAGGCTGGCAAGGAAGTCAAGCCAGAATTTGTTTCTTCACTAAAAGAAGCTGGACAAGAACTCATAAAAGACCCTTCAACAGCAGATTGTGGTAACGCTTTACTCAACCTGGCTGACAAAAACGAAAAAGCTCTTAAAGTTGAGGACTCAGAAGGTTCTCGTGAGTACAACGGCTTGGAAGTAGAAGAAGTTGACGTTGAAGGTGTAAAGGACATTACCCAACATTACTATGATGATGCTCGCACTCTCGCACAAGGAAGTGAAATCGGTCAGAATTTCACAGACCATACAGAAGCCCATGTAGAGCAGGTTGCAGAAAAGTCGTTGGAAGCGGCAGACGCTCTCGAATCTGCTATAGATAAGGAAACTTTCAAGATTGAAAACGATGACCCCGACCATATTGAACTAGTCGGCAACATTGATAAAACTGTCTTGGAGGGGGCTGCTCTTAGCCACGACACAGGAATGAGTGGTAACGGATATGCACTTGAATATTACAAAGGCGAAGATGGCAAAAACATTGTCGTAGAGATGAAGAAGGAAACATTGTTGTAAGAAAGGAAAACAATGCAAACTTTGATGAAGTACGAGAAAACCATTCACTAAACTCTGCAATCAACGTATTGGCAGACAGAGAAAAATACAAACAACTTGGTTATAGTGATAGCCAAGTTGATATGATGGCAGCTGAGTGCATGGCTCATTCTAAATCAAGTTCCGGTGTTGCGGACTTAAACAGTAGAAATGATTGGGGAGAATGCTTTGACCGTATTAACGCAGCAATAGAACAATATAACAAAGACCATCCAGATGAACCAGACTTAAAGTTGGATAGGAAACAATTTGAATCAAATGACGAGAAGATGGGGCAATTAGCCACCTCAACCTTGGCGTTGCGAGTTGGCGACGTAAGTCGTGATTCGGGACCAGAGGCTATTTCACAGTCTGGCGAAAAAGTGTATGTTGATAGAGATACTATAAATGATGCTGGCGGCACAAAGGATAAAGAAGTTGAAAATGCTGAGATAACTCGTGGAGAAAACCGAGAAGAAATTACAAACGAGATTTCAAGACCCATTCATGTTGGCGAGCAGAATGTTGCTGAAAATCATACGATATGTAATGAAGACGGTTCTGTTGTTCACGAAATTAAGGTTAATGATGCCGAGTCAGCTCCTAAATGTACGCAGAAAGCAATAAGTGATCACATTGGTGAGTTTGCATCTGCAAGCGGTGGGAAATTTGTGATGGATATTGATTTCAACACACCAACCTCGGATAAACACAAGGACGACCCTGTTCGGAAATCCTACGATGCTTTTAGAGATGATATGCAAGCACAATATAAAAATATCGAAATCACATACCCTTGGGATAAGGAGGTAAACAATGGCTAAAACATTTGAACGAACAACATCAACCAGTGTTGTAAGCTATTATCGGACCGATTTGATTTGCTCAATTGACAGTCTTGATGCGTGGTATTCTCGATATATCGCCTCAAATTGTGTTGGCGTTGAATATGTGGAAATTTCTAATTCAAATGAAAGTTTTTTGGAAGGTGGTAGGAGTTTGGAATTTGTTTCAAGCACTATTCCTACTAACCTTTCCATGGCTGTAAATGAAGTTGAAGCGGATTCAGTTCTTATTAGAGTGACGTATCGAGCTGCGGAATTTAGTATTTATATTCGCTTGAATGAATGGGAAATTTCAATCGCCTCAAATAAGTCGAACCGAGATAGAATTTTTTCACTGGCAGAAGATTTGGGGTTGGAAAATAAAAAAAAAGGAGATACTGACATGGCAGATGAAACTAAAGATCCTGTAGGCGAAAATGAACGCCCCGCTGAAGAAGTAGCCGAGCCTCAGCAGAATCCTGCTGAAACTCCTGCAGAACAGACTGCACTTCTTGAAAAGCTGGATGCTGTACAGCAGGCACTTGCAGCTGTACAGCAGGCACTTGCAGCTTTACAGCAAACTTTCGACGACAAAATCGCAGAAGACACACACAAGAACGGACTGTTCGATAATATGCACCGTGAACTGGTGCGTTATCAGAACGGAGCTTTAGATAAGATTGTTGACACGATTGCTTTGGATATTATCCAGCTCGTTGACACTACTAAAGGTCATGTTCGTGTGTACGAAAAGAAAGAACCTACTGAGGAAAACTACAAGAAGCTCCTTAGAATAGCTAAGGGCATTGCTGAAGATTTGGAAGACATCCTTTATCGCCAGAACATTGAATCTTATCGTGTGCCTGGTCATGAAGTAGATGTCCGTCGCCAGAAGATTATTCAGACCGTTCCTACAGATGATAAATCCAAGGATAATCTCGTAGCTGTTCGTGTTGCAGATGGTTACGAAAAGGGCGACAAGGTGCTCAGACCCGAAAGAATTAAAATTTTCAAGTATGAAGCTCCTGCTACCGAACCTACGGAAAAATAATTAAATCTATATAGACGAAAGGAAACTAAATCATGGGAAAAGTATTTGGTATTGACCTTGGCACGACATATTCGTGCATCGCACACATTGACGAGAACGGCAAGCCCGTCGTTCTGAAAAATGCCGAAGGTGATTTGACAACACCTTCCGTAGTATATTTTGAAAGCCAGAACGATGTTACTGTCGGTTCTTCTGCAAAAGAAAACCTCAAAATGTACCCCGACCAGACCGTTGACTTGATTAAGAGAAACATCGGCAAGCCCGGTTTTAGTCTTAACATTAACGGCATTGATATGAAGCCCGAAGAAATTTCTTCCTATATCCTCAAAAAGGTTGTACAGGATGCAGAGGATTCTCTCCGCATGGAAGGCAAACTCGGTGACGACGAAAAGATTCGTGACGTTGTTATTACCTGCCCTGCATACTTCGGCGTTGCAGAACGTGATGCTACACAGGCTGCGGGTGTTATTGCCGGTCTTAACGTTATGGCAATCATCAACGAGCCTACTGCTGCTGCTATTACATATGGTGTAACGGACGATAGCCAGAACAAAACCGTTTTGGTTTATGACCTTGGTGGCGGTACGTTCGATATTACTATGATTAACATCAAGCCCGGTGAAATCAGAGTTGTAGTAACCGGTGGCGACCACAACCTCGGTGGTAGAGACTGGGATGAAAAGATTTTGATGTATCTTGCTGAGCAGTATCAGTCTAAAACCGGAACTTCCGACAACATCTTGGAAGATGCTGAAACTTTTCAGGAACTTAGCCTTGCTTCTGAGCGTGCAAAGAAGCTGTTGAGTGCCAAGGAAAAGGCTCCTGTTGCTGTCAACTATATGGGTGAACGTGTTCGTGTTGAGCTGACTCGTGAGAAGTTTGATGAATTGACCGAAGACCTGCTCACTCGTACCATCGACTTGACTCGTGATATGTTCAAAGAAGCCGAAAAGAAGGGCTTCTCTCAGAGTGATGTAAGCGAAATTCTACTTGTTGGTGGTTCTTCCAAGATGCCGCAGGTTATGGGCCATATTAAGAGCGAGTTCGGTATCGAAACTAAGATGTTTGATCCCGATGAGTCCGTTGCTAAGGGCGCTGCTATTTATGCAAACAAGATGAGCGAGTTCAATATCGTTCTTGAAGAAATTGCTAAGCAGCAAGGCAAGAGCGTTGAAGAAGTCAAGGAACAGGTTGACAAGGGACAGATGGACCTTCAGAAAGAGGCTAAAAAGGCAAACATCCAAATGCGTGGCGGACGCCTCCCTGGTGAAGACGTTAAGATTATCAACGTGTCCAGCCGTAGCTTCGGCACTTGTGCTTATGATGAAACCGACCAGTTAAAGCTGTTCAACATTATCATAAAAAACGCTGAACTTCCTGCAACGGGTACTAACTCTTTCTATCCTCGCCAGAACGATCAGCAGTCCGTTCGTTTCCAGGTTATGGAGTGCCTTGCTTCTGACGAAAAAGTTGACCCCGAACTTGGTAAGGAAATCGGTACTGCCGAGCTGACCCTGCCTGCAGGTGTTACCCTTGATACTGAAATCCAGGTTACTTTCCGTCTGGACGAATCTGGTCTGCTTCACCTCCATGCTAAGGAAATGAAGGACGGTCGTGAAGTTGATGCTGAGTTCCAGACCACCGAAGCCTTGTCCGAGCAGGAAATGACCGATGCTATTCGTCGTAGCAATAAGTCGAGTGTCAACTAATAACCCAGACATTATATTTCTGCGAAGAAAGGCGGTACGGTAATGGAAAACTATTTTATACTCTTAGAGCTTCCGTTTGACCCGCCGGTGAGCGATACCAATAAGATTAGCGAGGCTATTTCAAAGAAACAAGCTCAATGGTCTCGTGGCCAATACAATCCTGTAAAGAAAGCTAAAGTCAGCGAATACCTGGCAGCTCTTGAGGATATTAAAAAGGTAATGCTTGATCCGGCCACACGTAAACAGGAAGCTTCAAAAGCAAAACAAATTAAAGAGAGCAAAACCAAAGATCTAGAAACCAAACTTAAACTATATAGAGCAAAGGGTGATGCTCTCTCTGAAAGAGATTTAAAACAGTTATTAAAAGTATTCGGAACATTTGGTTTTACTGCTGACGAAATCAAGAAAAAATTCGGTAGTGGACAGAAAATCGCCCCCACCCGTAAAACGGGTGGTTCGGGATGCGGGCTATAAGCCCGCGTTACTAGTCAGCGTCTAAAGGCGCTGGCTTTCTCTTTATGCCTCCCAGGAAGCAAAAGCTTCCTGGGGGCTCCGTTCAAGCCACCTTGCTTTTATCACCTGGATGCCCCTAAAGGGGCAATTATTGGCTCAATTACCTTTGATCCGTTCCAGGCTTCGCCCCGAACGGATCCTCGTACTCCTTCACGCTCATCTTGTCTTGGAGAATATCGGCCCTCTCCTGGTCTCGGATGTACTTTCTTACCGTCGCATCATTCAATCCCACGGTACTTACATAGTATCCCTCTGCCCAAAATTGCCTGTTCCCAAACTTATACTTTAGATTCGCATGCCGATCGAACATCATCAGCGAGCTCTTCCCTTTCAGGTAGCCCATGAAAGATGACACACTTATCTTCGGCGGTATGCTCACTAGCATGTGCACATGATCTGGCATCAAATGTCCTTCTATAATCTCTACGCCTTTGTATGCGCAAAGATCATGCAGGATTTGAGCCAAATCCTTCTTGCATTGATTGTAGATTATTTTTCGTCTATACTTTGGCGTAAAGACGATATGGTACTTGCACAGCCATTTGGTATGTGCAGCACTATTAGTCTTTGGCATGAAATCACCTTTCCTTTCTCAGTAGTGGCTTGGACACCTCCATTGTACGGAAAGGTGATTTCTTTGTTAAACGATTTGTCTCCACCCGCATAGCGGGTGGGTTTTTGCTTCGCAACGGTTCACTTGCTTTGCAAGCGAACCATGCTCAGCAGGCTAAAGCCAAAAGCTTCACAGAAAAAAGCCCCTTACCGAAATCGGTAAGGGGCTTTTCGTAACAAACTTATTCTTTGTCCTTGTTCAGGATATTCTTGACGCCGTCAAGCGTTCCTTCCAATGCATCCTTCACATTTCCGGCAACTTCCTTTGCCTTGGCGGATGCCTTCTCCGCAGCTTCTTCCGCTGCCTTCTTGGCATCTTCCGCGACTTCCTTTGCCTTCGCGGTCGCCTGCTCCGCAGCGCCTTCCTTCTCTGCCTTTACATCGCCGGAAATCTTACCGACACCTTCTTTGACAGCACCCTTCAGCTGATCGATCTTATCTTCAAGAGACATAGGAATTCCTCCTTTCGTGTTGGCTTCGATTCCGCCTTGAAACCGAAGCACCTGTTCTTCTCAAAAGAGAAGATACTGTCCCCTCTGCCGCTCCCTTTTGCCAAAGAGAAGTCTATTGCAGAGCAGCCGATACCACCCGACAAGCATCGCTCACATCACGCCTTCTTTCTACGGGGCTTCGACTTGCCTGCATTGTACTCTACCTCAGCAAAATAAGCAATCGAACACTCTTCTTCGATCTGCTCTGTACTTGATATGTTTTTTCTACCATGTACAATAATGGTATCAAAACATGAGGAGGTTTTCGGAAATGAAACGCTATTCGTATCAAACACGCGGTGTCTGCGCAAAACAAATCAGCTTTGAACTCGAAGACAAGCGGCTGCACAACGTCGTATTTCACGGCGGATGTCCCGGCAATACCTCTGCCATCAGCAGACTGCTTGAGGGCAGGGATGCGGCCGAGGCAGCCTCACTTCTCCGAGGAAACGATTGCGACGGCCGCGGAACCTCCTGCGCCGATCAGCTGGCAATCGCCGTAGAGGAGGCCTTACAGCAAGCGGGCGTCATTGCTTCTTCGACGTAAGCCGAGCTTACTGTCTCTTATAGCCGGTGATCATCGTCATGACAAAACAGAATACCGTTGCCCATGCGAAAAACTTGTGTGACTTCATATAGCCGGACCTTCCTTTCCTTTTGTGCTTTACGACTGTATGCATCAATCTTACCTTGAATCGATATGAAATGCCAGTGCCGAAAGGGTACCGGCATTTTTTTGCAGGCTCTTTTCGGTAGTCCGGTACCATTTATGCTTTCATCAATACCCCAAATAGTTGATTGATGTGCTTTTCCGCATTTCGTTCCACAGCTTCCATATCCGCTCACTTCTCGTACTTCTGATATATACATGTAACTGCTTTTGCAAGCCGGTTCCGCAGGCTTTCCGACTCTGACAGCCCCACATAAGAGCCGTACCGTGGCGCGGGTAAAACATGGCGCTTTTATTAATTGTCCGCCAAACGGCTCTCCATTTATCCTTCTCCTATTAAATTTTACCGTTACCTTCTGAAAGTCGCAATGTACATTATGATACTGCCACCGCAGAATTATCCGCCAAAAAAGTTTTCACATGCAAATCGTAGAAAAAAAACAACTTTGCGTTATACTTATAGTGGTGTTTTGTAAATACATCTCACATTTAATCGAATTGGATACAATCCTTGGCAAGACAGCGGAGGACGCGAATGATTTACTGTGTTGATCAACTTACGAAGTCATTTGGGAAGCATACCGCACTCAGGAATCTGTGTGTTGAGATAAGCGAACCCGGAATTTACGGGATTCTGGGGCCGAACGGCGCCGGAAAAAGCACCTTTATCAAACTGATGTTAAAGATATTAACGCCAAGCTCCGGGAAGATCTTCTATAACGGCCAAAACATCGAACACGCCGGAAATGATTATTTTAGGAATATCGGTGCCGTACTTGAAGGAAATCGAAATTTGTATTGGTATATGTCTGCCAAGGAAAATTTGCGTTATTACGGACGCTTAATGGGTCTGGCCGACAACGTCATTCGAAACCGGACAGAGGAATTGCTCTCTGTGATGGATTTACAGGGGCACGAGAACAAAAAAGTGGGCTATTGCTCCAGAGGAATGCAGCAAAAAGTCGCCTTGATGACAGCACTCATTCATTCCCCTAAAATTTTGTTTCTGGATGAGCCCACCTTAGGCTTGGATTTAACAACGAAGTTAAGTGTTATTTCTGAAATCCAAAAGATGTCAGAACAGGGCACGACTGTTTTTTTGACGACACACCAGATTGATGTATTGGAGCGCCTTACAAATAAACTCATCATCTTAGAAAACGGCGTTGCAACCTATCAGGGTAGCATTGATGCTCTCGTAAACGCGCACAAGGGACAACAACGTACGGAATACACCTTGCCTTATACTAAAGAAACCGTTGCGGCACTCGCATCTCTTATGCCCTCGGAAGCAATCAGTATCCATGAAGAAAAAAAACAAATTCATTTGAGCCTTTCCGAATCCGAGGAAGCTTTTGCGTACTCTCTTGTACAAGTATTTCTTCATCATCTTGCGCCACGTTGCACCAGCTTAAACGCTTGATTGTTTACTCTTCGCAACGCTCTCAAGTGACACCGCTTTACGCCATTTAGAAACAAATCAGAAACAACACAAATTGTTTACTCCGCAAGCTCCGCGTCTGAATAATCAGGCGTCTCCGTGTCTCTTGAAGCGTCCCACTTGCCTTCTCCGTCTACGCGGTAATAAATATATCCGCGTCCCGGCGCGATCGTCTTTTCCGAGCGAACATAGGCATTTTTTGCCATTGCTCCCGTCTTGGTCAGATAATACTGTTCACCGTTATAATCCAACCACTGCCCAGCAAGCATTCCGCCGTCATCCGCCATATAATACCAGCCCGACCGGTCCTTAAACCAGCCGCGAATCATATAACCGGCGTTGTCAAAAACATACCATCTGCCGCCGATATACGCCCAGCGTCCGGCAACCTTTTCGCCGTTCTCATCAATGTATGTCCAGCGGTCTCCCGCCTTTTCCCATCCGGTATGAGCCTTTGCTCTGTGTGCCGCGCACGCGGTATATGCGCACCAGCTCACGAATTCCTGACACCACGGCGCTGCATTCAGCCCGTACCACTCACCGAACTTTGTATAGTTCTTGTCGCCGGGGTTGCCGTTGCGGTTTTCCAGCTGCGCCGCGCTTGCCTTTTCGACATAGCCAATCTCTGCTCTTGCTGCCGCAATCAGCTCTGCGGCCGTGCATGTGTCGGCGCCATACATCGGTCTGCCGAAGCCGTCAATCAGATGCTTGCCTCCCACCTCATTCCTGTGGAAAGTGTAGCGTTTTTCTGCCACGCTGCCGCCGTCTCTCGAAAATCTCTTGCCGGGCTCCGTGTTTCCCTCGACTGTCGTAATCGTAAATGTGCCGAGGATTCCGCGGATTACATCTACCACGATTCCCACATGCGCCACACGCCCCATCGACGCATGATAGAAATACACGATATCCCCGATTTCCGGCTCAATGAACCATCTCTTTGCCCGTACAAAAAGGCCCTTCCCGCTCACCGTGAAAGACGTGTACTCGCCGCATAAAAGCTTCTTTCCTGCCTGATACGAATTCATCGTTCTTCTCCCTTCTAAGACAAAGCGGGCGCCGCAAAGCACCCGCTCCCCTTGTCAATTCACTCTTCTGTGGTGTCCGGCGCGCTCTTGTCGCTCTTCACCGCTTCCGGCAGCGCATAGCCTCTCCCGCCGTCTGCCAGCCCCTCACTAAGGGCATAACCGATCATCGTGGCGCCCGCCATGATAATGGACGAAACCTGTGCCGCCTGACTCTGATTTGCTCCGCAGTAAACCATCACCTCGAAGACAAATGCCACCACTGCCGTCCAGAATTTCCTGCTCGTAAGCTTTCTAATCAGATCCTCTCTGCTCATTTCCTTTCCTCTCTCTTTTCTCTTTCCGAAAAGCTGCGTTTCCTCATGCATTCCTGATAGCGCTCCATTATGTAATGCGCCGTTGTGTTTGTGATATGGTTCCGAAAATTCGGATGCTCTTGACAGTAGTTATCATAAGCATCAATATCCATTACAACTTGGTCGAAGCTGTCCTTGGAATGATATCTCCCGTCCTGCAGTTCGTCGCCAAACCTCAGTATCCGCACTCTCGCGGCAATTGCCCGCGTTTCAAGGTTTGCCTCGGCGGCAGCATCCACTTTGTCCGATAGCTCTGCTAGTGTCCGCTCCACACCGCTTACGCGCTCTGTCACCCCGCGATTCAACTCATGCCCCAAAACCCGCGCAAGTGCCGACCACGGTTTCTTTCCCTCCGGTAGCAATTTCTCTGCCGCCGTTAGGATTCCCACAATCAGCCAGCCCGCCGTGTTTAACAGGGTATTAATGTCTACCAGGCGCGCAATCTCATCCCACTTCAATCCTCGCCCTTCCGGCTCGCGTTGCTGTCAGTCGCGAGGTCTTCTCTGCCCATCTCACGGAGGGCGGCGGCGACGCCGTCCTTTAGCTTGTGTGCGACCCTTGAAAAGGTCATCCGCCCCACGATGATGAGCTCCGCCAACATCCTGTGGATTTTTCTTACCCTACTCTCTGTCATGCCTCTTCATCTCCTTTCATCATGTCGTTGACTGCCTCTAGGATTTCAGCCTTGAGTGCCTCCCGCTCCTCTGCGCTTCTGGTCGCTTCCTCTGCGCGGCGCTCGTCGCTCCGCTTGACAGCCGCCTCAAGCTGCGCTTGCCAGCTCGCGGGTGTAGCGGACAGGATGGGCACGGGCTCCTCGCCACTCACGTCCACGGAGTCCACTCTCATACCGTCCTCTACATCGAGCACCAGCGCCTCGACGTGCTCCACATCGACCTCTCCAGCGATGGCGATGACGCTGCCAGTCCGGCCGTCAAAAATCACTGTCTCTCTCATGCTCTCCTTTCTGCTCATGCGATGAGCTCTACGCGCTCCAGTCGCGCGGTAAAAACGCTGTTTGCTCCCGTGCGGCGGAAATTGCTGCCGTGGGCGGCGACTACCAGAAAACCCTGCTCTGTCACACCGTCCAGCGGTATGTCCAGCGTCACACGTCCGCTCTGTGCCCGCTGTCCAGTGACAGCTTTCTCCCGTATGGGCGACAGCACGCGGTTGCGCGGCTGTCCGGTGATACGGCTAAAGCCTCCCCAGATGTTCACGCCGTTGCCGTGCGGCATGATTACCGCGTTGGTAGAGTATGACACCGTGACCACTGCGCGCCTAAAAGGCAGCAGAGCCACGCTCGGGGTTAGTACCCAGAGGGCTATAGCAGGCTCGCCACCGCCCGAAGGCGTCCCGCCTATCGCGCTTACCACCTCGGCCGAGCGCTCGGGGCTCAGGTTGCCGGTGTTCGTACCGAGAGAGTACCGCGCGCGTGTATTTATCACCCCTTCCGCCCACCCCGAGAGATGCACTCCGTCGAAGCGGGCTCCGTCAAAAGGGACGCATGTCGCCGCGTAGTCCACCATCGAACCCCAGACACCCAAAACGTTCGTACCCGCGCGGATATTTTGCGGCAGGACGGTCGGCGCTGGCGCCCACGCCCACATGCAGGTCGGATCTATCTGACTACCGCCAGGCATCCGCATGAAAACCCCGCGCCCTTTCGAGCCGTAGTCGCCAGCAAAAACCGCGTTTTCGTATGCATCCATCACGCGCTGTCCTCCGATGTCGCCGGACAGCGGCCAGCGGTAGATAGCGCCAGGGATTTTCATCCCGTTTTTACTCGTAAAAGTGCAGCCCTGTAGCACCTGCTGCGCCACCGCATCGCCGAGCGCTCCGGAGTCCATGCAGATATGCGGGTGACCGTCCTCCCGCATATAGTATGCGTTGTGGGCGGGGGCGTGCATCCAGAGCGTTTGGGCATTGAAATCGATGCCATACTCGGTGGTGATGCTCCCGCGCGGGTCGATGCCGCTCGGTCCCATCGTGTTGAATACAGGGATACTTCCTTCCACGCGCCCGCCATTAGACCACGCCGTTTTCCCTCTCAGAATATCCCCAGCCGTCGCGTTTCCCGGAGTCTGTTCCGCAAGCGGTGCTGCTCTTACCGTTCCGCTTCCGTTGTGATATCCCTTCGGAATCGGGATATTTCACCGGCTCGCAGTACTCTTTGCATCGCGCCGTTGTCCGGCATTGTTCCCGCTCCCGCCTCATCCTCTGTATCTGCTCCGACATAGGTTCTTCCGGCAAGCACATTTTCGGCCGCGGCCGTCAGCTCATCAGACGCGCCGCCTCCGCCTCCGTTCTGTAATACAATTCCTTCCGCCATATCACACCCCCTTTCCGATCATCCGGAATGCCGTTGCGGGCGGCTTCATGCACTCAATCTCCACACTGCCGTTCATCGTTCGGACCCTTTTCAGCGATATTTTTCGGATCCGCTTTGCGCTGGTTTCATCCGCCGCATCGTTCAAGACAGAAAAACACGGCGCGTATTCGGTCTTCATTCCCTGAACCGCTACCGTTTTCTTGTACGGAAATGTGCTACTCCAGCCGTCCAGCGTTACCTCGATATCCCAGCGTTTCGCATTCAGGTCTGCTTTTTCTTCCGCGCGTTTTACTTTCGTCTGGTTCTCTGTCGCCTTGTCGGTGTTTTCCTGCACCTTTCCCCGCAACGCCGCCAGGTCTCGCGCCGTCGCATAGGCACTCAGTTCATACTGAATCTGGATATTCTCTGCATTGCTCAACGCCAGAATAAAATCCAGCGTATTGGAAAATGGATGCCCGGCAGCATATTCCGGCACATACTCTTCTTTCCCTTGTTCTGCCACGGCAAGCGCGTAAAGAATTTCCGTCCCTGAATTGCCTTTTGCATACAAGGCAACCTCTCGCATGTAGTACCCGCTCTGAACATGGCTACCGTCCGGATTCAGATTACTGATCACAGCTCGCACAATCATTCCCGATTGCGGTGCGCTTTCGACGCTCGACACGGCAAAGCTTTGTTCCCTTGCCTTTAATCCCTGTTTCTCTTTCAGGTTCTCTGACAAGCTATAGCTCCCGCTCCCCGTCTCAACCTTTGTGAATGTGATTTTTGTCTCTCCGGAAAGCGCTCGGCGCGCGAGCGCCGTGCCCGCGTCTGTAATCTCAACTTTTCTGTATTTCGCCACTCTTACCCCCCGTTGACTTCAAGTCCCTGCTCAAGTGCTTCTCCAAGTGCCGCTCCGGTATAGACACTTCCCTGCGCAGTCTCTTGTGTCTTGATTGTCCGGATATGCGACGACGCATTCTTGATATCCTCAATCAGCCGCCCGAATCCTTCGTGCTGTTCGGCTGTCAGCGTCTCTTCCGCCGTCACCTTTACATCAAAATGCCCCGGCTCCTGTCTTGCTTCTCGGAAATCAAACCACTCTTCAATTTCTGCCTTCCCAAAAAGCAATGACGCCAGCTGCTGCACTGCGCTCTTCGTCCCCGCGAACATCTTTATCTTCAAGGCATTTTTCAGAATTTCGCGTTTTCTCTGCACGCTGAATTCCGCTCTGTAGTATGTGACCTTCCATTCTTTTGCGAGGTAGTCCAAGACCTTTTCCGGTACTCCGTCCAGATCCGCGTATATTCCCGTCCGTGCCGCCGCCTGCAGCACATCTGCCATGGTTCGCTTCAACGCAAATGACAGTGCAATCACCTCAGCATCTTCCGCAAAGACCGCCGGAAGTAGATTTTTAAGCTCTCCGCTCTGGTATTCAATCATCTTCCAGCCCCTGGTATCGTATGGATTTCCTGCCCAATACAGCCACGGTGTCGCGCCCCACCGTCATAAACTGCGGGCTCTTAGAAATTTCCACACGCTTTGCTCCGGCGCGAATCATCAAATACCGCAGTTTGTCCGGCACAATGTCTCTCCCGATTTTCCCCTTCTGCCAGTTGATAAACTCTTCAACCGCTTCGTTGACGCTCTTCTGGATTGTCTCTGCTCTATCCTCATCGCTTTTGTTAATCCAGTATTCCACATCCACATCATAGGGCATTGTTTGCGGTGCCTTGACGCTCACCTTGTCGGTCAGCATCCGAATATCGTCTCTCGAAATAAACTTTTGCAGATTCTCTATGTATTCTCCGGACGGGATAACGCCGCCATCCTGTAGCGCAACAATCGTCACCTCGTTCGGCGCCGGTGAAAATACAGCCACATCTTCCAGCGTCGAATCAAACCTGATTGCGTGATACCGATACGCCTCCAGGCTTCCGGCCGTCGTATAGCCTTCCGGCGCCATATAAATCCGCTCTCTCAGCTCATCGTCGGTTTCCACATCTTTGCCGCCTGCCGGAATCGTCATATTCTGCACCGCGTCCACATACGGAATCGCATCTACCATCCGGCTGATTTCTCCGGCAGCGTAGTTATTCGTAATCAACCCAGCGCTCTGACACTTTGCCTTGACCTGTACCGATGTTTCTCCCGCCGGTATTTCTGCATATGCCGTTGTCTCAAACGCCACGCCGTCCCCCGCCGTCACTCGGCTACCCTTCGGGATTGGTGTCGTGCTCTCACGCCTCGACCGCAAGGAAAACTTCACCGTCACCACCGAGCCCACCGCTCCGTTCCGCTGAATCCCTTTGAGCGCCCCGAGGTTTTCCAGATACTTTCCTTCGGCGTATTTCAGAAGGTTCATTTTTCCGGCGCGATCCACCATCACATAGCCCTGATAAAGATAATAGGCGCAGGCCTCCAGCAATAGCCGCTCTCTGTCCGTCGCCCGGAACTGCTTTATCCTTCCCGTCGTCTCGAAATATTTCTGCTTATACAGCGCTTCCATATTTTCGATTAGGCGCGGCAATGTCATTTCGTCGATAAATGAAAGCTCCGGATATTTTTTTAGCTCATCTGTTTTCCCCACGCTCAAGACCTCTCAACTTCGATTCTTGCCAGCAACTCGCCGTCTTCATTCTCAGTGAACTTTATCTCACGGATTTCTATTTCCGGAATAAACTCCGCCGCCTTAATAATCAGCGCCGTCGCATATTCGTTCTCCAGCTCTTCCTTCGGTAAATCCAAATTTGACCACGAAATTCCGAAATCCCGATTGCACGGCATCGACCCTTCCGGAACTGATAAAAGCATAGACAGTCCCCTTAGAATCTCCTGCATCTCTTCATCGTTTTCACTCGTGATATATTCCGCTCTCATAGTCTCCGTGCCCGCTTCCCTTAGTTATAGTCGCTCATCTCAATATCTATCTTCAACGACATAATGCGCCCGTCTACAATCACGATATCGTAGCTTGTAGACATCGATGTGATTAGTGCGTTTTTCAGAATGCATTTCCCACCCACAATCAGCGGATAATATTCTCCCTTAAGCATCGCTCTTCTTATGTCGTTTTCTACTCGCACCGGCTTCCGGCAAATCATCGCGTTCAGCTCTATCGTAAAACGCACCGTCTCAGTTCCGGGCCCCACAAACTGCATCCGCGGTGCGCCATATAGCATATTGTGCGTCTCGCATTGCACCGTGCTCGTTCTCGTCATTCCGTTCTGGAATGTCAGCACTCTGTTTTCCGATACCTGAAAGCGGATTACATTTCCCCAGCTTCCGACCTTCATTCCGCTCCCATTGCCTCCACTTTCTCAGCCAGCTCTTTCAAGTCGATTTGCTTTCCGCCCGCTGTGAATGTAACGGAAGCCGCCTCTCCCGTCAGCGCTCCGTCTTTCGCCCCAATGTTAGCCTTTGGCACATTCCCGTATGCCGAAACGCCGCCGAGAATCACGCCACTCTCTTCGCTGTTTGAGAAGTACACCACAACAACCAGGTCTTCCTTCTCAAATTTCTGCGCAATCCCAAACGGCGCCAGTATCGGGAAATTCTTTGTTGCGTTCTTTCCCCTGTCCGGATAGTACACCGAGGCCGTGCCGCTCTCTGCGTCAAATGTACTGATTCTTCCCAGTCTTATATTTTCCACTGCCTCTTCTCCTTCACAGCCTGTTGAATACCTTGTATCCGCTCACAGTGCAGCTATATCTCCCGCCGCCTATGTTGTGCGTCACGCTCTGCGTAAAATACTTTCCGTCCATCACTCCCATGCGATCCAAAAAGAAATTGTCCGAGGCATATAAAATTGTTTGCGGTATCACGGTTAAACTCACCGTCTCCGCCTTCTCATTTGCCTCGTTCACGCGGGCAATCGCAAGCTTTCTTGCCTCTTCCTCATCCTGCACACTCTGATTCAGTCTAAGAAGCCGCTCCGGCGTTCCCACCGTCACATCAATCGTCTTTGCTTCGCTCTCTTTCCCGCCGCTCTTTGTATACTTCACCTCTCCGCCGGTATAGGTCCCGAAAAGCGTACGGTTGTAGGATATACTCTCCGTGTCATACCGCGTAAACAGGTACTTGAATCCCCGCGATTCGTATAACCGTTTGTCGAATATCACAAGTCCTGTTTTATATACTTTCAGGCACAACCCCTGCTTGTCGCACTGATTCTTTAAGAACGTGCTGTCGCTTTCATTCTGCTGCTCTACCGCTTCCAAAATCTGCTCTTCGCCGTACCAGAAAAGCTTTTCCATGCCATAGCGTGCCATAATCTCTTGTGCCAGCTGCTTTAATGTCACCTTGTTCCAGGTCTCCGACCGCCACACGGAATTAAACCCTTCATCCGCCGGCATAGACACAGCGCCGAGTGTTACCGTTCCGGCCGCTCCATGGCTCAGAGTGATATCATCAATCACAAATTTCCCGACGTGATAGCTCTGCATATCAAGGTCGGTATCCCAGTGATCCAGATAGATCGTCAAATCCAGCTCATGCCCAATCTCCGGCAGGCTGTTCTTCCCCTCTATCCACTTCAAATCCCTATCTTCCAGTGTGACCCTTACATCGTCCGACTTCCCTTCGGCGTTGTCGGTATAAGATACCGATAGCGCCTTCTCAGAAAGTCCTGTGTCCTGTCCGTCATACAGAATCTTTACCCGCGCCCGCCTTGCCAGTCCCAAGAATTACCTCCCTGAAATTAAATGCATCGCCTGCATTCCCGTTTGCCTGATTTCTCACCGTGCTTATATCCCCGCCTTCCGGAACTTTCAGGATCACACCGGACGGGAAAATCAGATATTCCAATGCCGCAAAATTCGCCTGCATCAGCTCTCCGGCTCTTTTTGCATCTCCCCATATCTTATGAGCGACAACATCAAATGTGTCGCCGCTCACCGTCTCATATTGCCTCAAAACGCTGTCCGAGCCTCCCTTCTCTGATATTGCCGCATCAGCTCCCCGAACCGGTCTAATAGCGTCTGTCCTGCTGCCTCAACCTCTTTCCGGTCCGCATTCCCCGCAACATTGATAGTCAGGCTGATATTCGCGGCCGCCGTCTCTGTGCCATTTCCCTGCGCCGCAAGCCTTCTTCCTGTCTCTTTATATAGCTCTGCCGCGCGCGTCGTCCTGTTGATTGGAATGATAGCCTCCGCGTCACCGGCCTCCGCCACCTCAGTCAGAATCGGCTTGTCGTAGATGCCGCCGTAGGCGTTTTTTTTCAGAATCCCGCCAAGCAACTTTGACGCATTCAGCTTCGGCGGTGTTTGTGTCTTGTTTCCACCTCCAAAACTCATTCCGCCGCCGCTTGTTCTCGGTTGCATGGAATCTCTTTTGATTCCTCCTATGCTCATTCCGCCGCCGCCGTGGCTACTGAATTGCGTAGCTGGAATGTTTGGCAAGGCCCCATTGTCACATGGCTCGTATCAATCCGGATATCCGGAGCAATCACAAACGGCGAGCTTGTTGCCGCAACCTGAAATGCGGTTCTCATATTGTTCACCGCCGGAACGGCGCTCTTCATAAAGAACCCGCTGTTTAACTTTGAATTCAATCCCGCATTCAGGTTCGTTCCCAGACTATCCGCAATCGTTTCTCCGTATTCTTTTCTCTCCCGCATTCCGCCTGAAATGCTTTCTTTGATTGCCTTTGGAATACCCTTCACGCTGTTAAGAATCGAAACCTGTTTTTCTGACCCATCAAACAGCGTTCCTATTTTCCTGTATATCGCATCCTTGTCTCCAATCAGAGCGTCCAGGTTGTTCGCAAGGTTAATTGCCTCGGCCGTTTCCGGATCAATTTTGAGTCCGTTTCTCAGCGCCTCATCACGTGCCGATCTCAGTTCCTCAATTTGCGGTCCGATAGCCTTCCGCAATTCTTGAAGGTTTTTCACCTCCGCATTGCTCAGAGTCTCGCCAACCGTGTACTGTGCCGCGCTCACGCTTTCCTGCAAATACTCGGCATAATACTTTGAAGGATCCCCTCGCTTGCTTGCCTTCTCCCACGCTTCCTGCTCCGCTTTTGCCAGCGCATTCGCAAGCCTTTCGGAAGCCTCTGCATACTTTCCGTTGTCAGCTCGCATAATTGCTTCAATGCTTGAAGTCACACTCGCCGACGAAACACGGTTCCGCTCTCCGATGTATTTATTCCGTGCCTGCTCTACCGCGGCATTATAATCATCCGCGCTGATATATCCCGGAGTCCCTTCCGCAATCTTTCCGCTCGCTGAATCAGCTCTCTGCTTTTCCAGCTTGCCTTGCGTGTATTCGTATGTCGTTGTCAGATTGTTCAGCGTTTCCTTCGTTGTGCTGTTCAAATCAGAGTACAGATTCTTTAGGCTGTCCGGCGTCAACTGCTGCCCGCCCTTTGCCAGCACATCATCAACCAGACGTCGTTGCTTTGCTTCGGTCACGTAGCGCGTGATTCCGTCTGTAATGTTCTGGTACTCCTGAATCTTGGCATCAATGATTTCTGCCTCATGGCTATCAATCGCTCCGTCCTTGATAGCATCCGAATACAGCTTTCCGAGTTCTTCGCCCTTCTCGCTGATTTCCTTCCCGATCTGCTCGTTGTAGCTTGCAAAATTCTGAATCAGCCCCTTCCCCTCTTCGTCATTTCCGAAAAGGGCCCGCACGCTGATTGCATCCGTATAGCTTGCCTCGCTTGCAATCTTCAAGCCGTCCTCAATCATGGACTTGATGTTGTCTCCAAGCGCCTCTGAATCTTCGCTGGTAAATGTGATTCCGTTCCTCACCTTGAAAAGCAACTCTTTGCTCTTCTCAGCCACATCGCTGATTGCTTTCCCGCTGTCCTTCAGTTCGCCAAGCCGCTCAATGGATCCTGCCAGCCTGTCAATCGTTCCTTCTCCGATAATCTTCCGTGACACTTCGTGTAGTTCTTTTTCAGACAGTGCAATGTCCCCGAATGCCTTGTCTAAGGCTGCCTTCTTTGCCGCTTCCGACGCGATTTTATATTTCGTCGCGACCGCAACCAGAACTGTAGCTGCCGTTCCCATGAGCATAATCGGGCTTGCAATCGGATTGCTGAATAGCTTTGTGAACGCAATGATTTCCTTGCTCAGCTTCCGCGCACTTACTGCGGCGTGCAACGTTGTAATTCCACCGGCAATACCGGCCAGCACCGCCACCGTGGAATCTCCGTTCGCCACAAGCCACTTCCCGAGTGAAAACATCGGTGCCGTAAATTCCTTCAATCCTTTCCCGGCTTCTTCCGCACTCCGCTTTATCGTCGGATACCACACACCAATCTTGTCGGATACATTGTCCGAGAACTTGTATACCTCTTTGTCGCCAGCTGCGTTGCGTCTCTCAGCGGGTTTGCGAATCCGTCATACGCTCGAATTCCGGCGTCCTGCATTGCGCTTTCAAGGATCTTCAAATCACCCCAAAGGTTATCCTTCTTAACCTTCGACATTTTGTTCAGCGCGCCTCCGGCGTTGTCCAGATCTTCGCGGAGTGCATCCCACTCCGTTCTTCCGTCTGCCAGCGTAGTATTTAAGCTCTGTAGCATATCGCTCAGCGCCGCCACATTTCGCTTGCCGCCCAGCGCGGAAAGTGCGGCATTCCTCTGCTCGTCGCTCATGTTCCGCGTTGCGTCGTTCACGCGCATCATCGTGTTCTTCAGGCCAATGAATCTTTCTTCGTCATCAAATGCCGATATGCCGAGCTTCTCCATCGTTTTTCCGGCACTTCCGGCCCCGGTCGTCAGGTTGATTAAAACCGACCGCAATGCGGTTCCAGCCTCTTCCGCCTTTAAGCCGCGATTTGCCAGCACGCCGAACGCCGTTGCCGATTCTTCAATCGGGACATGTAAATCATGTAACTGCGCACCGGTTCTGATATATCCCTCCAGCAATTGTTCCGCCGTCTGGTTTGAACGATTGTTCGCTTTTGCCGCGACATCCAGAAAGCGCGCCAGGTCTCCCGCTTCCGTCCCCGTTGCCGCCATAGCGTCAGTCACAAGGTCACTCGTTCTTGCAAGATCAAGGTTTGTGGCCTCGGAAAGCTTCAGGACGCTCGGCAGTGCCTTAATTGACGTATTCACATCCCATCCGGCAAGCGCCATATACTTAAGAGCATCCGCCGACTCCGTCGCTGTCTTTGTGGTTTTGCGTCCCCAAAGAAGCGCGGCTTCCCTTGCTTTTTCGTATTGCGCATTGCTTGCGTCGGCGGTTGCGGACCATTCGTCCATGTGCTTCTCAAATTCCGACCCTACATCATAGGCCTTCTTAAGCGCGACCCCTGTCGCTACACCTGCCGCCGCTCCTACTTTCGCCACCGCCGACGCAATCCCCGTTGCCTTCTTCCAGATTTGCCTTCCGTCTTGTAGAAATCGCTCTCGAATTTCTGCATTTCCCGTTTGGTATATTGCACCGATGTTTTGAGCGACGGATCCACGCGTCCCAAAATTTTAATCAGAAAATCATACTGCGTATTTCTTCCCGCCATTACTTCTCCTCAGTCATCTCCCGCACGGTCTCTGCCCACTCCAGTAAAGCCGTAATCTTCATTCGATAGAAAAATTCGATTCCCGTCCTAAGCCTCAGCGACATCCAGACAATAATCTTCCTAAGCTCTGCCGCCGATTCTCGGCTCAGGCCATAAAGTAGAAAAAAGCTGTCACCGTCTCTCTCAGCCGAATAGAATCTTTTGCATTCATCTTGTCAAGCCAGTTGTATGGCTTCCGGTTCAGTCGGCACGCCAGTAGCATTGCGTACTTCCGCGTGATTTCCGGATGCAGTCCGTTTACACTGCTGTCTCCCTGCCGTTTGGCTTCCTCATCCACCTCGCACATATCCTCTGCCCTCGCCGTTGCCAGCCCTGACAAATCAATGCTTTCGTATGTTTCCCCCTCAAACTCAAACGGCACTTCCAGCGGCATAATCGCCGGTACCTTGTCCTGCACTGCGCCCGCCGCTCCCTGCTTTACATTTGCTTCTTCCGTCGCGCTTGCTCCGCCATTTTCTCCGCCGGTCGTTTTATTCTGTCTTCCCATCTCTCTTACCTCTCCTATCCCCTTTTAGAAAAAAAGCCGATGCCGCTCATGCAGCACCGGCCGTCTTGATTCTCTTAGCAGCTCTCGCGAATCTCTCGCATAATATCTTCGCCGTCCACAACGCAAATCTGATTCAGCTTGTCAATCTCAATCAGGGTGTCATCACCGGCAACCAGCGATACATAGGTTGCCGACACCGTGATTGTCGTGCCCATCGGGTTGCCCAGCTGGAGATTTCCCGGATTCATGCCTTTGACGGCGCCCTCAACCGTGTACCGCATCTGCACATAGTCTCTCGCGCCCGTCTCTCTGTCATAAATCTGCATTGCGCCTCTCAGCGTGATACGGCACTTCTTCTTGATGTTCAACATCTGCGCAATCTGCGGTGTAAGCGCCTGCATCGGGATTTCCTGCGTAATGTCCTGGAAAAGCCCTCCCACCGGCACGCTGTAAGTTCCGCCCACTCCCGCGCCGCTGATTTCTGCCGTCATAAGCTCCAGGCTTGCCAGTGTCACCTGTCCGGAAAGTCCAATCAGCTTTTCGCCGTTTTCTCCAACATACGCGTTGAAGTTATTAATGACTTCCGGAATCATCGATCTCGTGATTCTGTTTCTCATTACTTCTCACCTCCAGACAGTGCGTCCGTAATCAGCTGCGGATTGAAGCTGATTCGGTTCACGATATGCTTTGCGACCGGGAAAAACGCGAGCTGCGTGTCAAACACAACATCGCCGTTCATGATTGCCTCCGTCGTGTTTACCTTCTCGTCATAGCCAATCTTGCATCCGGCCGGAATGTATCCGCCCGACGCCAGCGAATTCAAATACTGATTCTCCGAATCCACAAACGCCTCAACCGTTCTTCTGGATGCCGGATCATCCACCCTGTCCTTATACGCCAGCACAAAGCGATTGCGATACCAGTTCATCATGCGCCGGTTCGAGATATAGCGGTCCTTGGCGCTGGTTACTTCCGGAAAGCCCGCGTTCTCATTGCCCCACGACTTCCATCCCTGGTCATTTACCGCCGTCACCACACCGCACGAATTCACGAACGCCGCCTGCGTGTTATCCAGATAAATTTCCTTGCCGTCTGCCAGACAGGTGGACGAAACGCCAATCGGCTTGTTCGACGGGGACTTGTACGGGACATCGCCGTTTTCCGCATCCAGTAGCGCCGCATGTGCCGCCCACACAACGGAATAGTCGTACACGCTGTTCTTGTACTTGACGCACGGCCAGACAATGACAGCGTTCTTGTCCGATACGCCAAGCTGCTCCTTCGCTTTCTTGACATCCGTATACTTCTTGCAAGTCTCCGTATCCAGGTCAATCACCGCGATCGCATTGAAAAGGCCGTTCACATCTTCCGTCTTTGCCGCCATGACTGCCGCGACCTTCTTTTTCTGCGACCACTTCGGGCAAACCAGCATACCGAAAACATATCCGGTCTTCGGATAAATCTGCCGCACGACTTCCAGGCCGCTCTCCGTGCCGCTCTCCGCATGGAAACCGCCAATAATGTCATCCTCTGTGACTGCTGCCGGATTCAGCATATCCGCCGTCACGCTGACAGTCGTCTGTGCCGTCAGGAAGGAAATCGACAAATAGCCTTCCTCCGTGAAATCCAGCACATAGTCCGTGTCAAGTGTCAGCGCGCCGCTCGCGCCGCTTACCACCACGCTCGATTTCAGGATGCCGGTCTTTTTCACCACAAAGACTCCATCCTGTGCCGTGCCGCTTTCCGCCGGCATCGTCGTCTTATGCTTTGCCGGATCCAACACGTTGATAAAAATCACCGGCGAAACACCAAATTTCCGGAAACTCGCGTCCATCGCCTCGCAAAGCGTATAGTTCTTGTAGTCCTCCAAGAATCCGAGCTTTCGCTCTGCCTCATCCAATGTCTCACAGACAATCGGTGTGTTTACCGTGGCGGCAGGATCGTCCGTCATGTTGACCGGCGCCGTGCCTACAATTACCTGCAGTCCGGCAACTGCGGTCTGCGGCGTCGCAATCGTAAGGTCCCGCTCCCTGGTCTCAATCTTGTGCAAATACTTCATTCTCTCACTCCTCCCTGTCTCTCAGCGCCTTATACGCCAGCTGAATTGCAGTCCCTTCCCGATGTAGCATCTTCCGCGCATCCGATAACTGCGAAATCGGCACAAACAGCAAACTCGCACGCGGTGTCATGCTCTGCACCTTCAAAGCTCTGTCATCCAGCTTGCCGTCAGCGAAAACCGTGTTCTGTGCAATCCCGCCTTTTGAAGGCCCCATATAAATCAGCGCCTCCTGTCCGCTTGCGGTCGCTTCCACCTTGCCCGCCTTGTCCTCAATTCTCTTTTCGTTTCCCACCAGCGCTTCGGACGCTTCGGCAGCGCTCTCCGCTACGCCCTCTCCGTCTGCCTTCTGGCCTTTCGGATTGTCATTTGCCGCATTCACAGCATCTTTCCCAGCCCTTGCCGCCGTTGCCTTGTCCTCCTCTTCTCTCATTTACTCCCACTCTCCTTCCAACTCTCTCTCCGGTGCTTTGATGAAAAATCCCGTTGTCGTAACGCCGAAATAATACGGGTGTGTGTTCTCCTCTGCTACCTCAGAACGAAACTCATTGTCATTTCGAAACGCATGTGCAAGCAACGGCTCCTTCATGAATCGTTCTGTGACTCTCTGGAATAAATTCAGCAATCCTTCATGCCCTTTGCATCCGGTTCCGCTGTCGTATACCCCAAAAATAATTGCGACCTTCACCAGCTGCTCTGCGTTTGGTCCCTCCGTCTTGATGCTGTCAATTTTGATGTTGCACCACGGTGCCGCACACAATGCGTCTTCTGTCTGTAAGCTCTGGTATTCAATCGATTCACTTGCCGCCTCGTCTTCCAAGGCTCCCACGTCAAATGCGGCAATCGGCAAGTTCTGCAGATAAAATCGCATCGGCGACAAGATTTCTCTTCCGGCTTTCCCGCTTGCCGCATCCTCAAAGAGCATCCCTGTCGTCAACTTCTGGATTTCTTTTGCCAGCGCCTGTTGACAATGAAAAATCGTGTTCCTCGCTCCCGTCGCTTCTCTCATCTCACTGATTGCCACTTTCCCTTTCTCTTATTTCTCTGTCCGCTGGTCAGGTTTTTCCCAGTCTTTGTAGCGCCTGCGTCAGGCTTTTTGCACACTGCTCCGTGTAGAACTTCGCAATATTTTCCTCTTCCGCGCCGAAGACTCTTTTGCTTTTGGTCATCATCATGTCGGACGAACCCAAAATCTGGTTAATCGGGAATCTTGCTTTTCCCGCTCTCTCAGCCAGCGCAATGTGTCCGCTCTTGAACTGCACAACAAAGACATCATGGAATAACTTGCCTTTGTTTCCTCGAATCTGTCCGGCGTGCACATAGTACCGTTTCTGTTTTCCTACCCTCACGCCAATTGTTCTTCCGTCCGGTCTCTTTTGGCTTTTGAAGTCCAGCCGTCTGAAATGCTTTACGGTATCTTCCAGAAACTTTGTCGGCGTGCTTCTCGGCGAGAATTTGAACTTTGTAATGGCGTGCTGTTCCGACCGGAAACGCAACGTTCCCTCCGGTTCAATTCCCCGCGCCACTGCCTTTTCAATCTTCGACCGGTCCCGGATTCCTTTCGACGCTTCGCCCGCGTAGGAAATCTTTGCCTTTTTCGACAGCACTCTTTGCGCCTTCTTAAGCGTAGCGTTTACGGCTTTTGACAGCACCGCCTCTTCGCTGATTCTTTCAATCTTCCCCAGCGCTCCCACAATCTTTCTCAGGTCTTCCGGATTCACATAAATCTGTGCACTGCTGATTCTGCTCATTACGATCTGAACCTCTGAATCGTGATTGAATACATTCCGCCCTCATCTCTGCTGTCTGTCACAATGAACTTTTCGCCATCGAAATCCAGCTGCCTTCCGTGTGCCGGTTGCTGCCCAAAGTCCTTGCGTGCCACATACAGAATCATGTTGTCCTCGAATATTCCATCAATTCTGCTGTGCTCAAATTGCTTCTTGCCGCGTGCTTCAACCTCGTTTGCGTCAACCGTGCACAGCATCCTTTTCCCGTTCAGCGTGTGATACTCGCCAAACTCATCATCATTCAAGAAAACATTTTTGATATCCTGGAATGCCAGTCTCTTAAAGTTCGGCCTTCTGTCTTCCGGGCTCATTTTTTCTCTTGCTTTCTTCCCTTCTTCGGAACTCCCACAAGTAGCTCTCCGGCGTTTCCTTGTGTGCTACTCGTTGCTCGATTCCGGCAGGAAGCGCCTCCGCCGTCGCTTTGACATTTGCGCTTCCCTGCATCTGCATTTCTGCCCACTCTTCTTCGGTGCAAATGCTTCCGCACTCTTTCATCGCCTCTATCAGCGGCAAATCGTCCGGAATGACTTCACCCCGGCTATACATGTGATTGCCGCTGAATAGCGTCATCAGCGCGATCATCCTACCAACTTCACTTTCACGGTCAGCTCGCCCGCCTTGCTTGCCGCCGCCGCGTATCCGGCCTCGACCGTCCCGGCCAGTGCAATTCCGGTTGCGTCCCAAAAAAGCGGCACGCCCATGGCGATCACATCCGATGCCGTCTTCTTCGGCATTGCAAAAACACCCGTTACATGCACCGCTCCAACCTCGTTCTTGTCAATATCCGAACCGGCAACGGCAATCCGCTTGTTTCCAAGCGTCACAATGTCGCCAGCCTTGATATCGGCGCTCGTTTCATTCTTGTAGTCCAGCGCCTCACCGCGCATCTCATACATCGCTGTCATTCTTGTTTTCTCCTTTTCGTTTTTTCGGGCCATTCAGGTTGTAATGCGATAGCGGGACGCTATGTCTTTTGCATCCCGCTCCCGCTCATCACTGAATCACTTCGCCATTATTTCTCGCAATTCCTCTGAAATCTCTCACGTTCACGCCGAAATCGCCGTAAATCTTCCAGTAGAATCCCAGCTTGGTTGCGACCTGGTCTCGCTCCACAATCGGCTGCTCCTGACCATTCAAGTAGTCAACCTGAATGCTCTTTGCGCTGGTCGGGTCTGCCACCATAAACCACGGTGCCTTGTTGCTTCCCGCCAAGATGTTCAACACCGGCGTCTCAACGATTTCAATCGGGTACCCGTGTAACGGGTTCACATCGTTGAAATCGCTTCCGACAACCTGTGCCGAATGGAAATCACCTGTAAATCAAAGCCCCAGCCGACCGGTACCACGATGTACTTCGGGCGCACATACACTGCTTTTCCGAAGCTGTCCTTCTGCAGCTGCATCATCGTAATCATCTTCTGGATAACAGCCTGCGTGGGCTTCTCGCCCGCGCCGCTCGCGATATTTCCGTGGTTTGTGTGGAAAAGCTGTACACCATCAAATGTCACGACGTTTTCGAAAATCTTGCTGTACACCATCTCATCGATCGTTGTCTTGTATCGCTGCGCATACAGTGCCGGGACTCTGGTCAGAAAACCGATATCGTCATTGATAAACGCCTCTCGCGTCATGCTGAAGCTCTTCGCATAGGTGTCCAGCTTTCTCGTCGGAAGAAGGGTCGTCTTCGGCACGTCCTCTTTCAGCTCCCCATTCTCCGGAACTCTTTCGAATGCCGACAGACCTCCCATGGCATACTCATGGTCTCGACTCTCCTTGAAATCCTGCAGCGTTCCCTTTGTCGTCCACTTCTGAAACGTCGTATTTACAGCCTCATACTGCTGCACAATCGTCTTTCTGATCGTCGCGTCAAGGATTGCCGGAAATGCACTCGTCGGGTTGAAAAACTGTCTTGTCAGTGTCTGGAAAAGCGCATCGCCGCTCATCTCTCTTGTTCCCGACGCTCCCTCGAACTTCTCCAAGCATTCCTCACCGATCGCTCTGAGACTCATCCCGGAGCGTCTTCTCGCAGCGTCACTCGCCTCATTTACCGGAACTCCGCTCTTTAACAGCATCGCGTCCGTCATGTCTTTTACATATCTGTCCTGTCCGTCCTCTCCGGTCCGCGCGCCCTGCGTTACCGGTGCCGCCTGTTTTCTCAACTCGTTCAATACGTGCTCCCTTACTTTTTCCAGGGAACTTCCGTCCCTGATCATGCTGCTCAAATCGATTCCAAACTCTCGCGCCATGCCGTTGATCTCTTCAATCCTCTGCCGCTCTCTCTGCACGGCCGCTCGTTCCGCTTCGCCATTCTCCACGCCTGCGCCTCTTTCCTCTGCGCTTGCGGGCGCCTGCGCACTCTCCTCGCCCATGCCGCCACGCGTTGCGGTATCAGGTGTTTCTCCCCCTGCCGCATTGCTTCTCATCTGCTCTTCCGTCTCTCCTGTTTTCTTTGCCACTTTGTCTCCTCCCTTTGTCATCGTGTTTTCTGCACTTCTTCCTACACCAACGCTTTCATCTGCCGGAACCGACACAATGGAAATCTCTGTCGGCATCCAGCGCGTTGCAATATAGCATTCTCCATCAAACCTACCATCGGTTGACTTCTTTCCCTGTTCCACCTTTTCCCAGTTGTCAACCATATATCCCACCGATACGCCTTTCAGCGTTCCTGACATTACCTTCCTGTAAATCTTTTCCGCTTCCGCATCTTCATCGAATCTGATTTTCGCCTTACCGCGTCCGTTCTCAACCCACGCTTCAATCACCTGCCCGAGAACGTAATCCCTGTCGTGATTGAAAAGCACGCACCCGATTTCTTGCAGTCTCTTTAGATTCACACAACCTTCGCTATGGTCTAAAATCTCCGTTCCAAACCAGCGCTCGTATGGCTCTTCCGACGAAAAGGAAAGTTCAACCTCCCGACTCTCTCCGTCCTCGTTGCCGCTGCCTACCGCCGTAATCTGTGCGTTTCCTGCCTCTCTCCGAAGCTCTCGTTCCGGCGCTGTCTCCCGCGTCCACGTTTTCCCCTGCATATCGCACCGTTCTCTTGCTCGTATCGTTTTATCCTTCGTCTTTCTCATCCCCCGCTTCTTCCTCTTTCTTGCCCCCAGTAGCTGCCCCACCAAGTCCACGTCCAATTCCGCGGCGTAGTTTTGGATTTTTGCCATTTCCTCCAACTGCTCTTTCCAGTCTTTCCCGTTTTCCGCCGCCATATCCGCAAAGGTCTTTTGCCCTGTCAGTAGAGCATCTTTGTTGGCCGCCGCCTCTTTCGCCGGATCAATCCACTTCTTCGGCGCTTTAATCCAGGTGTGCCTCGAATATTCGTACCGGTTTTTCTCCCAGAAACTGCCGTCTGCCGGTCTCCCGTCGTTCAACTTTCCTGACAAATACAGTGCCTTGATGAATTCTTCAAAAATTTCATCCATCACGTCCTTTAGCTGCTGCCGCTCTTCCTCAAACGTCAGATCATCCTCGATTGCTCCCTGCCGTGCCGAAGAATAATTCGTCTCAGACATATCGCGCGACGCGAGCTCATAACTTAGGCCTTGCCCGCTCCCGAGCATCCTAATCTGCTGCTTGATATGCGCTGTGGCATCCGCAGCTTGCATGTTCGGCTGAACCACACTGATATCATCTCCGGGCGACAAGTAATTAATCGTTCCGGGCGAAATCATCTTGCCCATATAACCGTCGTCAACTCCGCCATACCCCCGCCCTGTCGTCGGCGGCGAATCCCGCTTAATGAAAACGCTCAGGCAGGCAAGCAATCTCTCTTTCACCGCCAGCGATCTCATGAACTCATTGATATCTCTTACGCGCGTGATTGTTGCCGCAAGGTCTGACACCTCTCTTAGCTGCGTCGGCCGGTTCTTCGTGAAATAGAAAATCACATCCTTGGCTTGATAGAACTTTGTCTCCGTCTCCGTGAATCCGTCCGGCGCAAACTGCTTGATGTGATACCCCACCGCCTTGTTGTAGATATCATATTCAATTCCGCCAATCACCTTGTTGTTACCATGCGCCACTGCCGTTTCATCCAGCGCATCGACTTCCAGCGCCTGCAGTTTGAACGACAGGAATCCACCCGCCGTGTGCGTTTTCAGAATCAGAATTCCGCCATCGACCTTTTTCCGCCGGATTGCCATACGCATTAAAGAATCAAAGCTCTGCGTTCCGGTCACATCGCAATTCTCTTTCTTGCACCAAATCTCCCAGGCGCGTTCTATTTCCTCTCGCAACTCCTCAGATTCAACCGTTGATCTCAGCCGGAATCCGGCTCCATACACATTTCTCTTGAACGCCCCCACAATGGCATTCATCACATCCGAGTTCCGCTCAAGGTCCCGTGCTCTCGCCCGTAAGACATCTCTCCCGCCCGCATCTGCCCAGGCCGCCGGTAGGTTCTCTGCATACCAATTCGTGTTTGAATGCACATTGCTGAAGCTTGCGCCGTCATAGCTCATCGCGCGTTCCAGTTCATGCAAGGCCTGCTTATATGCCGCCCGCTTATACGCTCTTTCCGGTGAAAAAACTCCGATCACCTTTCCTAAAATGTCCACGCCTCACCGTCCTTGGAATACTGCAACGAATGTATCCGCCAGTAAGTTTGACGGCTCTCCACCCTGTACCGTTGCCTGTAGCTGCTTTTGCATCTTTAACAGCTGATTCAGATTCGCTCGTACCAGCTCGCGCGTTCCGATTTTGTAACTCTGACCGCCCTTAAGAATCGTGTAAATTGCTTCGTTGATTGTGTTCAGCTGCTCTTCTGGTGTCCCGTATAATTTAATTGCTTCGTCGCTCATGTATATCCCTCCATCCAGCCGTCCACATTCTGAATCCAGCCGTCTTCTTTCCTCGGTTGCTTCGGCTTTTCTTCCTGCTCATTTTCCTGTACTGTCGCGAGATGCAAACTTCTCACTCCACACATTTCAGCCGCCGCCATCGCATACACTTCGCAGTCCAGATAGTGGTTATCCGCATGTGAATGTTTTAATCTCCATACAGTTTTCTCTTTTCCGCCGGAACGTTCAACGACTTTGTGTTCTGCCGTTACCTGTTGCCTGTATTCTTCATCGCACCCCCGAAATACCATCCATGAACCTTTTCCGTTTTCGCGCCGCATCCGCGCTGAAATTGAATCCTTGAACTGACTGCCGTCTACCAGGACCAGTTGCATCCCGTATGCCCGCGAGCCCTGCCGGTCTACTTTGCTGATTTTGTACCTGTCCCTCATCGGATTGGACGAACCTTTTACCGGCAGCGCCCAGTCTGAATTGCTCACGCAAAAATCATATGTGCTGTCCGCCTGATATCCGGAGTCTACAAGGCAAAGTTTCACGACCATCTTTCTTCCGTCTGCCGTTTTGTATTCCCGATTCATGGCATCGGCTATTTCCTCGAATCCCAAGGCCTGCCCGTGCGTTATGTTCTGCGAGGTCGTGTATTCTCCCCACGCTCGAATCGTGTAATACAGACTTGTTTCCTGAACATCGACTCCACCCGTCAAAAAAACAGCCCAGGACGGCACGACAAATTCTTCTTCCTCTGTTTCCCTGTCCTGTACCGTGTCCGCCGTCGTTTCAGTTTCGTATCTTCCCATGGTTCACCCAACCATGAATTCGTAAAGTTCTGCAGTTGTTCCGGATCCTCATACGATTTCAGGAACTCTTCTGCCACATCCTCCCATTTGAGAAACACGCTATAAAGCGAATTAATCCAGAATCCTACCGACCGCGGTGCCCCAATTCCTCTTTTCCTGACCGCCTGCCATTCTCCGCGCCGAAGCATTTCCGGTTTGCTCTCATTCTTGATTTCCATCCCGCACTTCTCGCAATAATATGTGGCCGTCTTGGCGCGCTCTGCTATGCTCATCTGCTTCTCATCATCTTTTTCAAAGCGGATTTGCGCAAACCGCAGTTCAATCATTTCTCCGCAATTCGGGCACGGCACAAAATAGTGCCTCACCTCATCCGCTCCATCATGCAGATTCCAAATGTAGTTGTCGCGCAATGTCGGCGTAGAACACGCATACACTTTCTCTTGCGGCCTATATGTCTTTGTTCTCTCCAGCGCCAGGTTAAACGGACTCGCCTCTTTCTTTGACGCTCCGCCCATCTTGTCAATCTCATCAAAAAAGAGATACTTAATCGGCTTCGACGCCAGCTTTGACGGGCTTCCCGCACCGTTCAGGAAAAGCGTCATCGTCGTAAACCTCAACTCCAATTCCTTCGACTCCTGCTCTTTGAAAACCTTCTTGACCTCCGGAATCAGCCGGAATGCAGGCTTAATTCTCAGGTTTGACACTTCTTTCCCCAAATCATCTGTCGGATAGACAATCATCGTCGGTGCCGGGCTTTCCGTCACAATGTACCCCAGCATGTTCAGCATGGCCTCCGTGCCGCCAATCTGTGACGCTTTGCAAAAGTAGATTCTTCTGACCGCTGGATCCACAAAGCTGTCCATAATCCCACGCAAATACGGTGTCACATCATTGGACCATTTGCCCTGTATATTTGATGTGCCGTCCAGTACCCGGTATCGCTCCGCCCATTCAGATACCGTAAGCGTTTCCTTCGGGCTTAATGTGCTCCGAATCACGCGCCGAAACAGCTTCGCCGTTTTCCTTCTCTGCCGCTCCCTGTCGCTCATTCTTCGCCTTCCTCGCCCTCTGTTGTTTCTTCTGTCCGCTCTATTTCGTCCGGATTGTACTCCGCCAGCTCGGAAAGCGCGTCTTTTACCCCTGCCTCTATTTTTTTCACAACCAGATTTACGTCTGTCTCTCCAATTATTCCAATCGCCAATTTTGGCGGCAACAACGTCAATTTTTGTTTGAAGTGTAGTAGCATGTCCGTCAAAAACAGTTCAACATCATCAGCGCGATGCATCTCTCTTTTTAATCGTTTTAATTTGATTTCAGATATCTGTTTTTTGATTTCCTCATGCTCTGCGCTTACTCTTTCTTTATCGAGATTTCCTTTTCTTCCAGTCTCTTCATCTATCTTAAATTCTATATATTCTTGAATGCATTTTTCTAAGGAATATCTTTTGCTTCCAGGTGCGAATTGGAAAAGCCCCTCTTCGCGCAACTGTCGCACTCTTCTGGAGGTAATCCCGAGGCACGCTGCAAGCTCTTTCTGGTTCACCTCCATGCCTCAAATGTCCCCCTCTCATTTCCGCTTTTTCTCCCTCTCTGTTTTGCTTGCCTTACAAGGTAGTTCTTTTTAGCTTTCCGCCCCGATTTGCGGAAGGAAGTCACCCCAAAAAAAGTGCTCTATAGCCAAAAACGCCGCGCCTCTTCCGCCCCGCTATACCCCACCCCTCCAGGTAGTACCTTGCAATTTTTTCGTTCTGTGCTTAACCGCCCGCGTCACGCGCTCTATATATGCCGCTCGTGCGCGACTTTCTGATATAACCTCGCCCGTATGTATGGCTCAGATATATAAATAAATATAAAAACAAATAATTTTATTCTTCAACGACTTTGTGAAATCAAAAAAGCGTCCGCATAAACGGACGCCAAAAAAATATTTTTTTTAAAATCGCTTGACAAAATGAAATTCGCCGTGATACTGTGACGGCCCGCAAGCAAAGCGGAAAAAATCGGAAAGGAGGAAAATGCTATGAGAAGAAAAAGAGCAAGAAAAAAGAAGCGCTTTGGCTGGATATCAGCCTTAAAGCTCACAGCCACCGTCATCACTCAAGCCGATATCATCTACACACACGGCTTTCATCTGCTGCACTCGGTCGGCGCTTTGATACATGAGCTGTCATTCGCGCTTCATCACCTATATAGCCTGCTCCGCTAATAGGTGTAGGGAATCCGCCGCACACGCGGCGGGTTTCCGCTCTTTTATTCTAGCATAAATCGCATGAAAGGAAAAATATTTTTTTTAGCTATGTGCGCTTTCTATGTCGTGTATCTCATAAGCGGGCGCGCTTTTGCGCCTGGTATGTGCGCGCTTGCAGCGTCCACATGCTACATGGTCTATCGTGCCTCGCACTGGATCCGACGCTAGTCCATAGCGCGCCGCACGCACGGCGCACACACGACAGGAGTTCACTATAACGGCGGCTTGCGCTCTACCGATCGCGAGCAGCGCAGGCTTACTCCTCTCTGACAGGGTCCGCAGCCGACGCGCTCACCGATGCGCTGCGAGAGTGCGAGCGGACACTACGGGACTAAATAGAAAAGGCGGGCATATGCCCGCCTTTTTTTTGTATCCCTTTTCAGAATATCCCTTTTCAGTCTTGCACCATCTAACGCCCCTCCGGTCTACCCTGACCCGCCGCATCGCCTATATGCTCCGCGAGTACGCGCTTTATAAAGCCGCTCACCGTCTCGCCTGCTGCGTCAGCCGCGGCGCGCAGGCGCTCAAAGTCGCCCTTTTTCAGCTCCAGCGTAAAGCGCTTGTATACACGCCTTTTATACGCGTTAATCTCCTGTGTCCTGTTCTTGCTCGCTCTATCGTCCATGCTGTCCCTCCAGTCCTCTAATAATAGCATATATATAGCACATCCCCGCCGCGTTGTCCGTACAGCACTTTTCACAAATTTTTGTACTTCATTTTGTGGGTTTTTCCGGTGTTGCGTTGTCCAGACAGCGGAGATATCATAGGGCCATCACAAACGAACGCCGCAAGCGCGGCACACACTCGAAAGGAGCCCTATTATGACTATCAACTCTTCTGTGCTTACTGCTACTCGCGAACTGCTCACCTCGCGCCACGACAAAAGCGCGTGGGATCGCGGCGTAACCGCTTACGCTCTTGATCTGCTGGACGCTTCCGCAGACAGCTCCGCGGCCGAGCTTGACCGCTCCTCTCTGCTCAACGGCGCCTCCAGCTGGACCGAGTACAGCTATGGCGGCTCTGCCCTGATCTTCGATAGTGATATCGCAGAGCGTCTGTGCACTCCCTCCGAGCTCAAGCGCAAGCGCGGCGGCGAGCTTGCGCCGAACTCGTGCGAGCTTTGGCTTGACGTCCAGGCGCGAGCGCTTAACCAGGCTTGCGGCCGCCTGCTGCGTGCCTACCGCTCGGCCCTGCGCAGTGATCCGGCGTAAACTTCGCCCGGCTGGCAGTGGCGTAATGCCACTGCTAGCGCTCCCTTAGATTGTACACAACACACAACAAGTAAGCGCCGCAAGCGCGGCGCACCATCTGAAAGGAGATTCTATCATGACCACTATGTTTCGTTCCCACTTCGCAGACTATGAGCCCTTCCACTACTGGATCAGCGGCTTTCGTCATAACACCGTCGGCGATCTTGCCGCCGAGTGGCAGCTTAACGCCGAGCAGGCCGACGCCCTCGCGTCCAAGCTCTCCGAGCTTGAGGCCGATATCTTCGGCTTCTGGGCCCGCTGCTATGAACGCTCTGACTATAACTCTCCGGAGTACTTCCTTGATGCCATCGTGCGCGAGCTGATCCGCTTCCACTACTCGCCCGCTTCCGGCTACGCCGATATCTATCCCGATCTTGCACCGATCGCTGACGATATCGACGATCGGCTTGCCGAGTGGCCCGACGATCCCACCGAGCACGACGAAAGCGACGCCGAGGCCGTCTATCTTTTTGATGCCGGTTGGGGCGGCGGTCTTGAGGAGGCCGAGTCCCTCTTTTATGAATACGATTTTACCTACCGCGATCTTTGCCGTTTTCGCAGCAGCCTTGACTCCTGCTTTCAGTCCTACGTCATAGACAAGGCTCTTGATCGGTATTACTACGATATAGACGATCTGGACGCCGACGACCCGGACGACGCCGAGGCGCTGCGTGAAGCGTTTGAGCGCTGCGTTCAGGATATCGCGGGCAGCGTCCCTGATCACTACGGATATACTTTCGCCTATGAGCTTGCCGAGTTCGAGTGGCCGGACGATATCCGCGACGCGGTTATGACTCTCGTATTCGGCGACGATTGGCGAAATCAATAAACAAAAAGCGGGCATAAGCCCGCTTTTATTTTTTCCCCGGTTCGCTTCTTTGATAGGCGCGGCGGGTCCTACTCTGATCTTTTGCTACAATCGAGAAGCGGCTGTCTCCGTTAGGATTCAGCCGCTTCTCTTATCACAAACTTTGCACCGAAAGGTTTTCTGTGCTCTTTTACTTTACCCTTTTTGCCCCTTTTTTGCAAGCGTTTTTATCTGCTCTCCCAGGCTCGCGAGCGCTTCGGCCTTTTTTCTCTGTGCGTGCCGTTTACACAAGAATATTTCTTCACTCATGCGAGTATCACTATAGCCCTGTATGTAGCTGCAAAACAGGATGCCGCGGGCGCGCGGATCGTCGACCAGTTTAATCAGCTCCGCCGCTCCCGCCTGCCTTTTTAGCTCGTCAATGTAACAGCTGATAGCTTCCGCTATTTCGGCATCCGGTGCCCCGCTTTTCCGGCACTCGCCGATTTTCAGTAATAGCCTTGCCTTTTCCGACTCAGCCCGCTGAAATTCTTGTATTAGCTCTGCTGTTTCTGCTCTGCTCCCTTTTCTGCCGCGCATCCCGCTCCCCTTTCCGTCACAATTTATTTCTATTGATTTTGGCTTCTTATATATCAATATTATCGATTCTATCTATTCTTTTTCAACCCGAAATCAGTTTCTTAAAAAGCAAAAAGCGCACGGCAATCGCCACGCTCCCTTTTGCCCTTTTGCCCTTTTCGCCCTTTTGCCCTTTTAGCCCTTTTAGCCCTTTTAGCCCTTTTCGCCCTTTTAGCCCTTTTAGCCCTTTTAGCCCTTTTTCGCCCTTTTTAGCCCTTTTTAGCCCTTTTTAGCCCTTTTTAGCCCTTTTTAGCCCTTTTCGCCCCTTTCGCCCTTTTTCCGTTTTTCCTCGCGCAATTCCTGCAGCTCGTAAAGCGCCTGCAGATTCTGAATTTCGGCTTCTAGCGTTTTGCCGTCTCCCCACAGTTCAAAGACGTTCTGCTCCGCAACCGCTATCAACCTTTTCAGCTCTCTCTCTTCCAGCTTCTTCTCTCTGATCTTCTCAAAATCCAAGTTCCAGTCGCCCTTTTCCATTCGTTTCCCCTTTTTCTTGTTATGAACTCTCTCAAAATACATTATTTTGCATTTTCAGCTCGTTCATTCTCCGTTTTTCTCTCGTTGAATTCCTGCGCGCCCTTTTATTGCCTTCGTCCTTTTTTCCTTCTTTGCCCTTTTTCTTCTTTGCCCTTTTTCTTCTTCGTCCTCTTGTCTCCGTTCCTGTAACTCATATGCCATCTGCAATAACATAAGGCCTATCAACGCTTCTTGATTGCTCATTTCTCTTCCATTTTTGTCTAACCTCTCTTCTATTTCCGCCATTAATGACTCTAGGCACTCCGCGCTGATTCTCTGTCTCCGGAGCATTTCAAATGCCACCTCTGAATTAATCCCTCTTCCCGCTTCGCGATCTCTTGGCTTTTCTTCTCTTGTGTCATTATACTCGCCTTTATCATTACACCACTGCTCGTTTTCCTTATTTGCCCTCTCCACACTCTCCACATATTCCGTATACTCAATTGCATCTCGCTTTGTCAAAAACAACTTGAGAAACCCTTCGCCACATTCCCGTAGATAGCCCTCGTTGTTTACTCCGAAATACCTATAAAAATTTCTATTTTGTACCTCCCCGTCTTCTAACCATCCCACCCTTACATAATGCTTATTCGACGATAACACCCTTACTTCCTTAATCTCCCATCCCCCATATAGCTTTTCTCTTAGGATATATGCCTCGTATGTGACCCTAAAATCCTCACATGCTATTGATTCCATCTTCCGCCCCTTTTCTGCTCATCTCATCTACGATTTTCCGCTCCCGCTCCGATAGCTCCCATCGTATCAATTTCCGCGCCTCTCGCAATCTTGCATCCGCTGCCGCTCTCGCTTTATGCCCTTTTTGCGATAACAGTATCCCTCTTCCGAAAAGCTCTTTTCCGGCCTCCCTCTGCTCATCCAGCCGCCATATAATCATGCCATCCTCGCGCGGTACCCGAAAATCAATTTGCGCCTTGGAGTACGCTTCTAAATCCATGCTCCGCAACACCTCTTCCGGATACTCGTATCTCTGCCCGTCCGGTCTTTTTGCCGGCGTTTTTCTGCCCTTTCGCTCCCGCTGCGCCCTCTCGATTTCATTGCGTAGCACCGGCGCACTTCTCACAAGCGCGGGTTCCATATTGCTCACAAAGCTTGTATTTACCGTTGCGCCGTTTTCGTACTTGACTTTGATTGCCGAAATGATTCCCGCCGCTCCGGTATTTGCTATTGTGCTCAGTATTGTCAGAGACGGCGCAAACAGGAAATAATCAATCTCCCGCTTATCATAGAATTTGATTATCGTCTTCAACTTGGAAACGGAGGATTATCCAGCACCACACACCCTTTTTGATATTCATAGCGCTCATAGTCCCCTCCGGGATAAAACGGCCTCACAATGCTGCTCTCGTCTATTCCGTATTCCCGCACCGCCCAGCGCTTCACTGCCTCATAGACCGGCTCAGGCGTGTAGCAGTCATCCGTCGTCATCCTGTGCTTAAATTTCTCCGTAAACTCTTCGTAGCTCTCCCAGTATGCCATGCCCTTCCTATCCCCGCGCTCATGCGCCGCCTATAACCTCTCCCGATGCTTCCTCTTCCGCGTAGACCGGTATGCCCTTTTCGCCCTTTTTCAGCCTCTCTCCGGCATATAGCAGATACTCTGTCAGCACCCATGCTGCCGCTCTCCAGCCGTAGCATATAGCCGCATAGTAGTCTTCGCGCCCCAAGAAGCCCAGCCACTCCATCTGATTTTTTGTCGCGCTGTTCTTTCCCGCTTTCAGCTCGATATATAGCCCATGATACCGCCCTCGTGCGACCGGCAGGCAGAGATCCGGAACCCCTGCCTTAACTCCCTGCCGCTTCATGGCTCTTGCCGTCAGCGCGTCACGCTTCCCGCCGTTCGGTATGTGGTATAAATGCTGCAACTCCGGCATCCGGTCCGCCTGCAGTTCTGCCCATTGCATCAGCGTTTCTTGATTGCCGCTCTCATCTGCCCTTTTGAAATTTCTCACCTTGCGCTCATCACCTCCCGCCTCGCTCTTGCCCTTGCCTTCTCTTCCCGCTCCCTTTCCCGCTGTTCCGTCAAACACATGAGATAGCTGCCATCCACCGCGCAAAACGCTTGGCACCGGTTCTCTTTCAGAAATGCCTCCGCCTCTAGTAGCTCATATGTCTCTACCGTGATTTTCCCTCGGCTCTTCCGCGGCAGTGGGCCATGCGCCCGCTGCCGCAATAGTTCCGCATAGTCCTCCAGTGCTTTCTGAATCACCGCTATGCCCAAATGCTCGTAATTCGATTCCAGCCCGCTTTTCATTCCCCAGCTCGACACATCCAGGCTCAGCGAATACTGTACTTCGCCTCGCTTCACGCTTTTCTTTCTCTGCTTCATGCCGTGCCCCATTTTCTGCTCTACCCTCGCTCTTTCGGCTCTCCGATATGCCCTGCCTCTACTCCGCAGGCCGCATATCCCACAATGTCCGCCCAGCTGTCCATGTGCCCCACATTGACACCAATCCGCGCTATTTTTTGAATCATCTGTATCACTGCCACATCGCTCTTTGATATCGTCACCGGTATCCCCAGCCGCTCAGTTAGATATGCGCTTATCATTTGCGCAATCGCCTCGAAAACGCCGTCCGGGGATCCGTACTGCCTCTCCCTGTCCTCAAGAATCTGCCCCACACTCTCCAGAAATTCAGCCCTTTTCATTTCTCTTCGTCCCTTTCCGCCGTCAGTTAAACGGCAGCCCTTCATCCTCTACGCCGTCCGGAATGTTCATAAAACCTTCTTCGCTTACGTCGCTGTTTTTCTTGCCGCTCCCCTGCGAATTACCCGTCTGGTAATTTCCATTCCCTTCGCCGCCCGCTCCCTTGCTGTCCGCAAACTCCTGATTGTCTACGACGATATCCGTCGTGTAGACCTTCTGCCCCTCACGGTTTGTATAGCTTCCCGTCTGAATTCTTCCGGAAACAAGCACGCGCTGCCCCTTTTGGAAATACTTGTCCGCAAACTCCGCGCCACGTCCAAAAGCGATGCAACGCAGGAAATCCGCCGTCTGCTTCCCCTGCTCTTCCTTTCGGCCTCTGCGATCTACCGCAAGCACATAGCTTGCCACCGCAATCGGCTCTTCGCCCTGCGAGTACCGCAGTTCCGGATCCTGTGTAAGCCGCCCCATCAAAACAACGTAATTCATCCCTTTTCCCCCTCTCAAATCGTGATTATGTTCGCAAAACTCAATACATAGCACGCAAACACCACAACGCCCGCCGCAATGTATGCCATACGGCAAGCGATATCCGCGTTGCGTCTTGCTGCGCACTCTGCTTTCAGCCGCTCCCGAAGCGTTTCGTTCTTGCTCTCCAATTCGCGGCAATACGCCTCTGCCTCAATGAGCTTCACCCTCGTTCTGTTGTCATTCATCTGCTCTTTACCATCCACACACTTTCTTCCCAGCATCATCACAATCATAGCCATAATCCAGACCGCCAACGCCAACACTTGAGTATCTGTCCATCCTCGCGTATAGGTTGTTCCCCATTTCTGCGGTTCCGTTATCTTCAACTCTTCCTCTTGCATCTTTAGCATGCTCATCATCTCTTCCAACCGCTCTTGTGTCTCAATGGTCTTCCCATACAGATTCACAAGCTCTTCGCGCTGTTTTATGTTGTCTTTCAGCAAGACCTCAAGCTTTTTCAGGCTCGCCTTGTTTCTTCTCATCAACTCTTCCGTTTGCCTTCTGTCGCCTTCTGTCACTCCCTGCTCCTTTCTCCGGCAGCTCTACCAACGTATATCTCAAATAGCCGTACCCGTAATACTCCGGACTTACGACTCCCGCGCTCACGCTGCGCTTGTCAACGTAATACCCTTTTCTCTCTGTCGGGTCCATGCGGAATGCGTCTCTACTCGAAATCACGCGCACCGTCGGTTCCGGCCTATGCAGATTCCTGCTGCAGTTCCATCGCTTTTTCATGAGTGCCCCGTCTGCCTCTGTCCGGTGTGTGTCCGTGTATTTGATAAAATACGCTGCCAGTCGCCCGTAGTTTCCGCTATCATCCAGCGGGAACACCTTTACTCTCGTGTGCTGATCACACGCCTTGTACCAGGCACGCTGTAAAACTTCCGGATCTAGCTTATTGATTACCAGGTGGTGATGCCGAGCGCCCTTGCTGCCCACTTCCATCACATGGATATATTTCAGCTCCTTGCCCTGCTTGCGGTACTCTTTCCGGCATTCCCGTAGGAACACTGCAATCTCCTTCTCCATCTGTTCCTTGCTTCTCTCTTCTCTCCCCTTTTCTCTGATATAGTCCAGGACAACGTGATAATCTCCATAGCCGAAATTGGCATTCATGAGAATCCTGAGCTTTCGCTCTGCGTTCCCCCGATTCACCTTCTTCTGCTCTTCTCTCGTTGCCTTGACTCTATCCCCTCTCTCTATCCCCTTTCTTCTATACCGGCTTGAATAGTATCTCTCTACCTCGATCGTCATTCCCGCTTTCGTGACTCTCTCCAGATACGGCATATCCTTCCCCCTCTGTGTCGGTATGTTAATACTTTTATCAAGCCTGAATGCGGCTCTCCGCCGCTCCTTTTGCGCCTATTTTATTGCCCGGATTTTTCGCCGGAAAAGCGCCGGCATTGCCGACGCCTCACCGATTATTCAATTCTCGATCTTTTGAAATCTGTCCCGCTCCCGCTTGTTCACTTTCGCGGCTCGCTTTTCAGATTACGTTTTCGTCTACCACTTTCAACGTCCGCTTCATGGCGACCAGTCCGCCCTTCTCAAAAATCTTTGCCTGCACACCGTTCGGCAGTTCCAGCGTTGCGGTGCTGATTCTTCCGCCCATCACCGCCCGGCCGAGCACTGTAACGATATCGTCCACGCCGTCCGTCCCCGGAGAATCTTTGAACACCTCATCCCCAAACATATATTCGGCAAGCGCAGCAATGCTCTTGTGCGCCTTCATGATTGCCTCCGCTTCCTGCTCCTTGCGTCCTAATTCTTTCTTCTCGGTCTCCATCTTTACACCCACTCCCTCACATAGCCGCAGAATCCCGATAACTGCATCACCGAATCTTCTGCGCGTCTGATTGCATCCATTGCTGCATCCATATCGGCGGCAAATGCTTCCCGCCCGCTCGGATAGCTGTAGTCCTGAATCTTTCGGATCCTCTCCAAGCGCATACGCATGGCTCCCAACTCCTGCGAAACCGCCTTCCGCTCCCTACGCTCTCTGTCCTCTCGGTTCATGGCCTTTTACCTCCCGCTCTTCTGTTTCCTCGTGTATCGACCGCTCCAGCGCGTCCTCTGCCGCATCTATGCCGGCATGAAACTCCTCCGGAACTTCGCCCGCAAGCTCAACACTGATATTCGCGCGTAACCGCTCCAGCTTTGTAATCGCCGCTTTTACCTGTCTCTTCCTTGCATCACCCGCCATGCTCTCACCTCATCCGGCTGTTACAAACCCAACCCGTGCTCCCGCGAGCAGGAAAACCACAATTCCCAAGCATCAGTAGCGTAACCGCCAAAACGCCTGTAATGATTTTCCACGTCTCAAGCTCATCTGCAATTCTTTCGCACCTTGCTCTTGCCCTGTCTCTCTGCCGGACCGCCTTCTTCGCTCTTCCCTCGGCTTCGTCCTTCATGTCATAGGCCTTCGCTGTCATTCGCATCAAAAACTGCTTGCTGCGCTCAGCCCGCATCCTCAGTTCTCGCTCTTCCTCTATCGTTTTCGGCTTGTACGGAATTTCTCCCGCCCCATCTTCCGCACGCTGTTCCCTCTTAATTCTCACAATGGTTAACAGCGGTTCTTTCCCTACTGCTCCCTGCTCTTTGTTTTCTCTTGCTCCGTCTCTTCTCTCCATCTTGTCTGCCCCTCTCTCTGTATCCGCTCCAGTGTCGCGCACATGCCCGCCACCGTTTCCAGTTCCACCGTCAGCTCTTCCAGGCGATTCAGTATTTTGTCCACCTCTGCAAAATCGAATTTCTCCTTCATCTGCTCATACAGCATCGCCAACACCATTGACATTAATTCCAGCTGTACCGAATACGGCCTTTTCACGCCTTTTCCTCTTTCATCAGTACTTTGGCGAGCTCAATCAGCAGCTTCACGCATTCCCATGTGTCTCGAAAATTCTTGCCCTTCGTTATCCTGAATGCACATTCTCGGATTGCCACCGCTCGCTTCAAAGACAGTCTGCCCCCGACTTCTGCTTGTATTTCTCCGCAACCTTTACTTCCCACCGGTCCCATGCAGCGTTTTTCTCTGCCTGCAGCCGCTTCACCTCTTCCAGATACCGGGCATTGTTTTTCTCGACCCACTCACGGTTCCATTTGACCGACTGCTCTTCGTCTTGAATGTGGCTTGCCTTTACCCTGCGCAGTCCTTCCGGTGTGCAACTTATCTCTTTCACTTTGAACGCTTCTCGTGTCAAATCGTCCCAGCTTGGCTGTTCTCCCGCTTTCTTTTTCATCCCATTTCCTCAGCACTTTCCCAGTAACTCAATTGCCCGCCCAACCGCCTCTATTGCGCGCTCGTAGCGCCGTAGGCAGCCCAATGTATCGCAAAATTCATTTTCGGCCGTTTGGCTTATCAATTCATTTTGGGTGTGCTGCACCTCACTCCACAACGTATATGCTTGCTTCGCATTCTCTTGCGCTTCTTTGATTGAATTCTCCCTCAGCTTCTCAAGCCCTTCTTCCACCTTCTCGAAAGCTCGCCTTATCGTCTCCACCGTGCCAATCAATGCACTCCGCGTCTCCCCGTCTTGCTCCATCCCTTTCAGTCGGTCTCTCGCTTCCAAGCCGCTTGTAAGTTCTCGCCACGCCGCCCATGTCATAAGAAAAGCGTCACGCAATGCGTCACTCGCATCCTTCTGATATTCCCGCCGTTCCTCTCTGCTCGGTCTCATTTCTTCACTCTCACAACCTCGCCGCCGTAAGCCAGCTCATAGGCCTTCACTTCTTCCTGTGATAGTATCCGCCGATACAGCGCAAAGCCCCACGCTCTCACCATGCCGCCCATGCACTCGCCGCGCTTATAGCCATAGTCTTCCGTCTTAAAGAGCCCGGCGCCCGGCTGACACCCAGGACCCGGCGGCCGCTCCATCAGGTAGTACTTATATAGCTTCATGCTTTACCCCACTTCCTCCAGATTTGCCCGCGCAAGTTTCGCCGCCATCAACGGCACAACGCTGTTGCCAATCTTGGCGACCTGTTCCGTTTTGGGATATCTGTTTCCCTCTGAATCGTGGTCTATTACGTAGCTTTTCGGAAAACCCTGCGCCAATTTCATTTCTTCCGGCTTTAACATCCGGAAAAGGATATCCCGTATCTGATACGTCTCTCTTTTCCCGTCCATCACGCAACTCACAAGCCCATAGTGTCCGCTTGTGGTTATCGTCCCGATTGGCTCATCAAGCCCCACGCCAATGCTCTGACCGTAGAAGGTCGTAAGAAAGCCCGCCGCTTCCGGTGTCTCCGGAGTCTCTTCCGCTTCGCTCGCCTTGTCCATCACGCAACTCACCATACCGAACCGGTCTTTTGTCGTGATCGTCGCAATCGGATCCGAAATCTGTTGCCCGCATCCCGTGCCGTAATACTTAACCAGGAAGGCCGCAACCTCTTCACTGTGATCTTCTCCCGCCGCCCGGGCTTTGCATTCCTGCTCCGACCTTTCTGCATTTCTTCTAAAAACGCCTTCCTCGGTCTGAATACCCCCGTTTTCGCACTGTTTCTGCTCCGATTTCTTCTCTACACACACGCTCACAAGCGAATAGCGGTTTGACGTGTCAATGGTCTTAATCGGTTCCGTGATTACCTGTCCGCGCGCATCTCCCGCTTTTGTTTCTCCGTGATACTGAATCAGGAACGGGAACGCCTTCTCTTTATCCAGAAAATACGGGTTCGGGCTCTCGACAATGTACTTGCGGATCCCGTTCGCAATTCGTTTCAGCGTCGCTTCCTTCAACGGGCGCTTCCGCGTAAAGATTGACTCTCCCAAATCAGAGAAATCCAAACAGCCCGCGACCGGAACCCACTTTTTCAAGCCGCCGCTCCCGTCCTTGCTGTGTGTGGGCTTTGGAAAGACTATCGGCTTACCGTCGCTCCGCAGTACCGCATACCACCTCTTGCGCGTTGTCGCCGCTCCGTAGTCTGCCGCTACCAGAACGCGGCTTTCGAATGTGAATCCGAGCTCTTGCATCGCCTCCACAAACTCCTGATAGTCCTCGCCGTTCCGCTCCTTGATTCTGTGTCCGTTTTCGTCAAGCGGTCCCCAGTCCTGAATTTCCTCTACATTTTCCATGAGAAGGACTTTCGGCAGCTTCCCCGTGGCCTCTCGAATCTGTATGCACAGCCGATGCACCGCCCACGGCAGCATTCGCAATCCGCGCTCTCTCGGCTGACCGCCCTTCGCCTTGCTATGGCTTGTACAATCCGGGCTTGCCCACATCACATCTACAACGTCATCCGGCTGTAGATAGTTCGCGAGATCAACCTTGAAAACATCCTCTGTTAGATGCAGTGCTTTCGGGTGATTGACAGTGTGCATACGGATTGCCTCCGGATCATGGTTAATCGCAATGCCTACCTCAACACCCGCCATCCTAAGGCCTTCGGAAGCACCACCCCCCTCCGGCGAACGCGTCAATCGCAATATGACTCACAGCTCAACCCCCTCTATCCTCTCGAACGCATCTGCGTTGATTATGTAGACCCATCGATTTTCTGTCGTGTGTATCGCATAGCCCCACGGGAATACGGCCTGCTGCAGTCCCTTGCTTACGGTTCTCTGATCCACGCCTAAAACCTTTGCCGCATCCGGAACAGTCATCTTTCTGATTGCTCCCCGGCGGCGCGCTCTTGCGTGCTCTTCCGCCGTTTCTTTCACGGGCTTTATCTCCCGCCGCATGAAATAGTCCGCTTCCAGTCCCAGCGCAATTGCCATTTCTCTCTGTACCTTGTCCGGCGGCACTCTGTCCCCAGATAGGTACTGACTGATTGCGCCCCGAGACTTTCCCGTAAGCCCTGCCACTTGCACTTGCTTAAAGCTGCAGTTCCTTCATGGCTTGCCTTAGTCTCTGCTCGAACATTGCTTGTCCCTCTTAGCTTTTCTCCGGTTCCTGCCCCATGGCGTCACAAATCGTTACCCCATAGGTTTTGTCTTCGTTCTCTCGCGCGTCAATCCCTGTGCACGCCTTAAAAATCCCCGCATCAAAGTTCGGCAATGCTTTTATCACTTCCCGCTGCCGCTCATCCAGCGCCTTCCACCAATCATTGACAGCCTTGGTTTTCTCTTCACCGGTTAAGGGCGCGCGCAGGCTTCTGTATACCGTGATGTCTGCCTGTCTCGCCTCTTCTACTCGGATTCCCACCTCGACCGCCAGCTTTTGCATGATGCTCTTTGCTTCGCTGCCGTCCCAGTCTTCCTGCGTCCAATCTGACAGTTTGTTGAACATATAAAGCTTCTGTGGCTGTGTGTTAAAGCATCCGCAATTCCCGTCTCCCAGGTTGTAATCTCCCGCATTTCTGTTGCCGTGATTTCCGCAGCCTGTGTTCCAGTCCCCTACGTTCGACACACCTGTGTTTCCATCTCCCACATTTCGGAATCCGGCATTCGTATCTCCGAAATTACAGCTGCCGGAATTGCTGTCTCCTCTGTTGCTGTCTCCGGAATTACAGCTACCTACATTCATGTGTCCGCTGTTAAAATCTCCCAGATTCTTTTCTCCTGCATTTCGGATCCCGCAATTTCCGCCGTTGTCTCTTGCTCCGATCATGTCTTAGTTTTCTCCCCACTCTGCGTCCCACTCCGAATCCAGTGCGTCCGTCCGGATGCAGTCCTTGTCTTCCTGATCTTCGGCAGTCAACTCTTTGGCTTCTGCAAAATAGCGCTTTGCCCTGCGCAAATGTGTCTTCACTTCTCTAAGCTTCCAGATTGCCTTGCCCACATCTTCTTGCCGAATGTCCTTTGCGCTGCTCAATCCATATCCCGCATACATTTCCGCTCGCGCGACAATATCCACGGCTTTTTCGGGAATCAGCCAATCATTGATTGCCACTTCTCCCCGCACCAGCTCCCCTACGTTGTAGAGAATCAGGTTGATAAAATGCTCTGTGCTACGCCGCTTCCAGCCGCTCATTGTCTGTGCGTTGACTGACATTTCAGCCGCGTATACGCCGGCCTTTTTGTTTCCGTCATTCCCTTGGCTACGCAATCGCGGAACTTTTTAAGCGTCTCGCTCTCGTCCGGGTTCTCACTCTCCCAGCTGACCACCGTTAGAACGTCTCTCTGGATCCATCTGCAAACGGCTTCCGCTTTCTCGCTTTGCGCCGCCGTCGCCATCATGCAAAGACCCGGCTCGCCAATCACCGCAACAATGCGATCTTCCCCTTTGTCATCGCGAATCGCTTCATACCAAACGTCATCCGGCTCCAGAAATCCGTTCAGCGTGCGATCATACAGAAAGCTCATCACATTGCACACGTCCTCCAGTAACAGCCAGCGCTTATCTTCAACGGCTACGGTGCGGACCTTCCCGAACGGCCTGTTCCGGAAGGTCTTCACCTTTAGCACTCGCGCCTCTCCTTTCTTCATGCCGCTCCCTCTGCGCTCACTGTTTCAGCGCTCTCTTCTTTTCTCTCTTCTCCGAGTCCGCGCTTGCCGTCATGTATCCTTCCATAAAGCCCAGCATCACGCGCTGCGTCGTGTCGTCCATCTTTTTCAGCATCTCTAAAATCCGCTCTAACTGCGGTCTCTGCTTGTAGTCCAGAAGCTGTTCCATGGTTATCTCCTTTCTTGTGTTCTCTTGAACTCGTTTCGTGTCTCTGTAACCATACTATGTGTTTTTAGAACGCTTGTCAATAACTTTTTGTTGTCTGGTAACATTTCTTCGTGTATACTCTATCTAGGAGGGAACACAACATGGAAACAATCAATACTCGTATTAAGCGCTTGCGCATTGCGCTTCATTTGACGCAAGACGAACTTGCGTCTCGCCTTCACATCAAGCGCAGCACAATTGCCAACTACGAAAACGGGCGCAATATCCCCGTTGACGCTGTAAAGGCACTTATCTATAGGGAATTTTCTATTTCTCCCGATTGGCTTGAGAATGGCACCGGCGAAATGTTCGCTCCGGATGCATCATTCGACCTTGACACCTTCGTGCGCAACCACGGCGCTACCGACTTAGAGTTGCGTATCGTCAAGGCTTTCTTTTCCGTAGACCAGGACACGCGAAATGTGTTCCTGGATCAGTTTCAGAAATTTCTTGCGGAAAACGAAAAAACGCAGGAAGTCCCGAAGACCCCTGCGGAAATGACAGAAAGCGAAATTCATGCGCACGCGCTCGAAATCGAACGGCAAATGCTGTTAGAAAAAAGAGCTGCGGAAGGATCCTCAGCATCGACGCCCGACGCGATCGACGCATGATCCGGTAATTGGCACAACAAAAAAAGACCACCGCAGTTGGCGCTGCGGCGGTCTCTCCCAGACCAAACAAGAATATCTGATCCAGTGATACTACGCTTATTTTATCATATTCCTGTTTGGTCCTTCAAGGAATAGGACTATGGGAAAACGAAATCCAAACAATTACGGCTGCGTCACAAAGCTAAAAAGGCAAGCGCTCCCGCCCTTGGATTGTCAAGGTTACGGTCTACGACTCGGAAGGCCGTGCGCGGCAAGTGCCCGTTGACTATGCCGAAACAGAAGAGCAGGCAAACATTATCCTTGCACAGTACAATAACAACCCTTGGAATATCGACCGGAACAAGGTTACGTTGCTTGAATTATACAGACGCTGGTCGGACGTTCAGCTTTCAAAACTCGGAAAATCAACCCAGAGTGCTTCTAAGGCCGCATTCAACCACTGCCAGAAGTATTACGGCATGAAATACCGCTCCCTCCGTGCTTATCACATGCAGGATTGCATTGATAACTGTGGGCGTGGGCATGGCGTCCAGTCGCAAATCCGAACTCTTTGGGGACACTTAGACCGTTTTGCGTTTGAATGCGATATCATAGAAAAAATGTACTCTCAGATTACAACCACAAGCACCGAAGCCCCCGAAACCACCCGCTCCCCGTTCACCCCCGAACAAATCGCTGCTTTATGGGATATTCAGGATCAGCCCTATGTTGATACGGTTCTCGTATTCATCTATACGGGTTTTCGGCGGACCGAGCTTCTTGACATGAAAACGGAACAGGTTGATTTAGAGCAGCGCACATTCAAAGGCGGAATTAAGACGGCAGCAGGCAAGGGGCGCATTGTCCCTATCCACCCCCGGATTTATCCCTTTGTTGAAAATTGGGTAAGGCAAGGCCACAAATATTTAATTCTCTTTGACGGCATTAAGATTAAGTCCAGAAGTTATTATTCTCGCTGGAACGAAGTCATGCAACGAATCGGTGCTTCCGGCAAAACTCCGCACGAAGCCCGCCATACCTTTGAGACAATGCTCGATAACGCGCAGGGCAATCGCAAGTGCATTGATATGCTCATGGGGCATAAGTCTCGTGACATCGGCAATCGCGTCTACAATCACAAGACTCTCGACCAGCTACGGGAAACTATCCTGCTTCTCAAATAATTTCGCTGTGAACTAGTAACAATCAAGAAACAAAGAACCCATGAAAGCCTTGTAAATACTAGGCTTTATGGGTTCTTTTGATATATGTACAAATGTGTGCGGAGAAGCAGATAAGAATCATAGCTGTCACACCGGAAACGCCGACCTTGGAAGAAGTTCTCATTTCTTTTTGGAGGAATCATCATGGCTAAGATAAGGCGTTGCTTTACCGCTGAGTTGCGAAAGTACTATTTGGAAGCGAAATGCTATTATCCGGATCACATCGTCAACTTATTCGTGCTGTTTATCATGTTCGTCGGTTTCTTCAAACTGTTCTCAAACTCTGCCGAACGCCCCAACTCTGCGTATTACATAGGCTTCGTGTATTGGTTTTACGCCAACGGCATCATCGGTGAATCTTCCATGGCCATTTCTTCCGAGAAGCAGAGCGGAACGTTTGAACAGTTGCTGATAAAGCCCACCGGTCTCTCCGGCATTTTATTTTGCAGAGCAGTCTGCTGGTTGCTGTTTCAGTCTGTCGAAATCATTTTGGTCATGTCAGCAATTCATGTATTGTTTTCTATTCCCATGGCTTTCTCATGGATGGTTCTCCCCATATTTGTGATTACTATGCTGGGGCTCGTCGGAATATCCTATTTTCTTTCGGCCTTGACACTAATCTTTACCAAAACCGCTTCGTTCATATCCATCGCAAGCTATTTACTCTTGTTCTTTTCGGGAGTGGTAGATGGAAGCAACATTCAAGGCTTTGCCTACTATGTTCTGCCGCTTTCACAAGGCATTCATATTTCACGCAGCATCCTCGAAGGGAACACGGTTTCCGTTTTTGATGTCGGGCTACTCGTACTTAATTCCCTCGCCTATCTTTTCTCCGGTCTATCGGCATTTCACTTCGTGATGAGACACGGCAGAAAAAAGGGGATCAGTATGGAGTACTAAAAACCGAGAGCTATGCCATTGCAGCGAACACTGCCCGGCATAGCTCTCATTCTGTTTTTAGACCTTAATCCCCCCTTCACAAATCAATCTCCAGCTTCGGCGACCTTGCAATTTCAACGACAAGGTTCCCGTTGATAATCAGCATATTTCCGGACTCACATTGTACATGCAGACACTGTCGGTACTGATAGTCATGTTTATTTCCGACGCGCTCCATGTAAAGTCACTCGTTAAAATAATCTGCTCGCCAGTCTTTTCACCGATCTACCCGAAAGACAGACTACAAAACTATTTTCCGAAATCGTCTGTCATTTCTCGCTCTTATCACCTGGACAATTTGCTCATATAGCAATTCCGTGGGCCACCGATGTGCAAGGTCATGAATAACATTCATGCGTAGGCGAATTATCGGTATATGAGAGTCCGATATCCCGGTAAACATCCTCCACGACTCGTCCAGATAGCCAACTTCGTCATACATATCTTCGCGATCCCGATACGGCTCAAACAATTCGGCTCTAAGAAACGGGAGTAAGGACTGCATTTCTGTCTCATCTAAAACAAGTCCGATGCTGTTCTTCAGTTCCTGCTTTTCACCAAAGGCCTGATAGGATAGTTCTCTTTGCGGCACATTCAATAAAATCCGTGCGCCGACTCGGCCGTACAACGGCCCCATATCAACTTGTACTTTAGAAAAAATAGCTGTGGTCATAATCAGCTTCCTTTCGGGGAAGAGAGCTCCATATATATGGTAGCACAAACCGGTTCACACATAAATATTGACTTTACCGGTAATTTAAAAACCAATATTAACTCGAATGGAATTTGTATATTAAACCCAATCAGAGATCAAGGTCCCGGGCACAGCAGCCTTGGCCGTACCCAGAGCAGCAGTTCCTGCTGCTCTGGGGTAAGTTTATTAGGAACCGGCTTTGCTTCTTAGCGCCTCCAAGGCACTAAAATCCGAGCCTGTGAGGTTCTATTCAACAAAAGCAGCCTCCCACAAACTGTGAAAGGCCAATATGTTTTAGTAATCATACACACGGCGTTATGGTTGTGTGTGTATTTGATTTAATTACATCTTGTTTTTCTCAAGATCGATGCTATAATTAGAGCAATGATACACACAGAATCATATCTGTGTGTACGATTACTTTATCCGGAGGTGGTTCCATGCTTTTGACCTATCAGGAATGCCTGAATAAATACGGAAGCGATTATCAAATAAAAAAGGAAATCGGAAGCGGCGCTCTATTCATGAAGGAAAAGGGAATCTATTCCACCAAGCGGAATACTTCCGAAATAGATGTAATCATGCGGAAATACCCGAAAGCGGTATATACCGGGAAAAGTGCTTTTTACTACCATTCCCTTACCGATGTAATCCCGGATCATTATTACCTTGCGACCAGACGAACGGATACAAGGATAAAGGATCCCCGCGTCATTCAATCTTTCCTGACAGACGAAATATTTGATGCCGGCATCACAGAGATACAATACAACAATTCCAACATCCGTATATATGACAGGGAGCGTATGTTGATCGAGCTTATGAGATTTAGGTCCAGGATACCGCTGGACTATTATAAGGAGATCATCAATAATTACCGCAAGATTTCCTTCGAGCTGGATTTCGGAATCGTTGAGGAATATGCCGCCATGTTCAAAAGCAGCGCAAAACTGATGAATATGATACAGATGGAGGTGCTCTGATGAACCTGTATGAAGAAATAGAAAAGATCAAGGCGTCCGGCTACAATGAGCAGAACGCCCAGTCAAAGCTCGGACAGGACATCGTGCTAAAAGCCATAGCTGACAGCGGTATGGCGCAGAGTGCCACGATAAAGGGCGGCGTTGTCATGAGGAGTATTTCCGACAATGCGCGGCGTGCTACTCAGGATCTCGACCTGGATTTCATCCAATATTCCATATCCGATGATTCGATTCGCAGATTTGTGGATAAACTCAACTGCATCGACAGCCTGACCATAAAGCTTAACGGAAATATCATTGAACTCAATCATCGTGACTACAAGGGAAAACGCATCTTCATTTCCGTCACCGATACAGAGGGAACCGCCATATCCCTGAAAATGGATCTGGGCGTACATAAGGATCTTTCCATAGAGCAGGATGAATATGCTTTTGACGTAGGCTTCCAGGAAGATGCCGTAAGCCTTCTCATAAACTCTCCGGCACAGATGATCACGGAAAAACTCAAATCCATGGTAAGGTTCGGAGTCCGCAATACAAGATACAAGAACGTCTACGATATCTGCTATCTGAGCGAACGTGTAGACATGGCGCAGCTGAAAGACTGCATTCAGAAATACATTTTTGACGATCCAACACTAAGGAATGTATCAGATATGAAGGCGATCATCACCAGAATAGAGCGGATGTTTACAGATTCCGGCTATCTGCGGGAGCTTCACAAATCCGATAAGAACTGGCTTGATATTTCTGATGATGCGGCTCTGGAAAGAGATCTTGTCTTTTTAAAGAGCATTACCTTTTAGCATCTAACTATAAGTGTTGGACTTAGGCAATTTGTGGGAGAAAAATAACATCCGTAAACAATACTTGCTCGGAAAATACACCGGTATCCCCGAAGAGCCAAAAATCGATTTTTGTTCACTGCTCAACACACTTAACGACAATGCGGAGACGGCACATTAACCGTCTCCGCATTTATTGCACTACAGTAGCCATCACAGCCCATAACTTCAGATATAGTAATCACAAACATCATTATGCCGATAGCTGCTGGCAATTCTTGTTGTTCTCGATAATCCAGTTAAAAGAGAGGTACGCTTCCTCAGATTGCTCTGAATCGGCATACCTCTCTCGGTATGTTTTAGTTTTCCATTTTTTAGTACAGCTTCGCCCCCGCCGGGATGTGGTTGTCCACCATGAGAAGATGAAGCACTTCCTCCCCGTTGCGCTCATTGACCGCAGAGAGCAACATGCCGCAGGACTCAATGCCCATCATGGGGCGCGGCGGCAGGTTCGTGATTGCAATCAGGGTCTTTCCGATCAGCTCTTCCGGCTCGTAGTAGGCGTGGATACCGCTTAAAATCGCTCTTCGAGAAGGTCTCGAAATCCACCTGATCCTCAAACAGAGGCTCAATCTTAACCCCGCTGAAATCGAAAATGTTCTGGATCGGCGCAAGTGACTGATCGATGCTGCCTATGGAGACGATGTTAAAGTTCACGGGCTTTAAGTGATTGTCCATATTGACAACGCATACCCACTCCCGGTCAAGCTCCTTCAGCACATCCCGCATAACTGCCGCTGCGCCTTCCGGGCTTGTAAGCGGTATCTGGCTGTCTCCTTCTTCCGCGGCATCAGGTGCCCGCCTTTCCCCTTCTACCTCAATTTCCATGTGGATCTGTACATCCTCTCCACATTCGCCAAGATATCGGATCAGATCCTCAATTGTCGTAAAAACAAGTTTTTCAGTTTCTCTATCACGGATCCGCGGGTGTGGTTCCTGTCCGCCGGAATCTGCGAAAGATTGCCGCGCTCCATCAGCGCAGTCATTTGTTCGTCATAGTGCAGATATCTTGATCGTCTTGCCATTTGTTCTTCTCCTCGTGGCATAAAAAATGACCGATGCCTTTCCTATCGAAAAGCAATCGGTTGACTAACAACTGGTGGCTGGAAACGAATTTTGCGAAAAATTATTGACACTATCCAATCGGTCTGTGGACGTTGGCTTCTGTTCTGCCAACTACTTCTGTTGTGGTTACTTGTCGGAATTTCGGCAAAAAATACCGGAAATGCTGTAAGAGCGAATCCGGTGAATGGTGGATATTCAATTGCATACAAAGCTGGGATTTTTCTTTACCTTATCCACTTACTTCTCTCCTCCGCCAAATTTAAAAATCTGTAACTCTTTGCTATTCATTTTCTGGTCCGCTCTTCTTTGATATTCCCATATCGTGTATCAAGTTGTTTCCTATCGACTGATCCATCAAATTTCAAAACATAAAGTACATCATCTTGTTCAGTTCCAGAAATAACTACTTCCACAGAAATATCTTTCCAGTCTACATTCCAGCTATTGATACTAGCATTAGCTCCATCATCTGCAATATCAAATGTTTGCTTAATTATGACGCGTTTTCCATTCTTCAAAACAAGTCTTGCATGTGTATATCCAAAAGGCCAGTCCGGATCACCAACCTGCTGGAATGAAAGCTCATAGGTTCCATCTGGTGATGTTGATTTATCAACCGGATTAATTTTAAAACGTGTGGCATAGATAAAGTCTCCAAGAAGGCAAGCAAAGACGAATGCAATAGCAGCCATGATGCCCCAAATAACTCGCAACACAGATTTCCTTTTATGAATCAACCTATTTACCTCCTCCACTATTCTTTGAACATTAAATTCTGATTTATCTTCGGATAAACCGGTCATCCGATTCAATTGTCTCCGTGCTGACATAACGCTCCACAGCCATATGAAGATCATATTTCTCACGAAGCTCCGAGATGGTCTGCATCATCGGAGAAGTGTGCTGCGCATCAATTGATGCCTGATCCTTCCAACAGTCAATGAGCAGAACCGTCTCTAGAAAGTCGAGGGATTGATAATACTCGTATCGCAGGTTTCCATCCTCCGCACGAATTTAGCAACTGTTCCGCTTTTCATCATTTCATTTGCAAATGCGATCGCACTTCCATTAGCACCCGTATATCTTAAATTTATCGTTATCGCCATGTACTGTACTTTTTAATCAGGTGAAATCGATTCAATTCAGAACCGGCGCCCCTGAGACTAAAGTGACACACCTCATAGGGCAGTCGTTGAAAGATATCAAATTTCGGGTTTTAACTTGAGGTCGTAATTTGCGGCCTCAACCGATCATACGCACAAATCGAACATAGCATAAAATGTCAAGGAGAACAATGAATACTTCTCCCTATGCCAGCATCCTCCTCAAGATCTTTCAGATAATCTTCCTCTTCGCCCTCCTGATAATCTGCGTCCGGATCTGGTCGATCATCCCTCTTATAATTCTCGAGATAGGCATCGAAAATATCGCGCTTGATCAGCACCGTCCCTTCCATCCTGTACAGCGCTCCCGCCCGATCCGCGAGCTCGATGAGCTTGCGGTGCGAGATACTGTACACGACCTCCGCTTCCTGATAGCGAAGAAACTTTTTCGCAGCTTCTTCACCTCTTCCCGGACTTCTCTTGGTCTTGTGATGTCCTGATACTCCTGTTCCATACGTTTCCTCCTCGTGGATTTGTGGGCAGATGCCCGGATAACAGGCATCTGCGTCATCCGGCTGCTATTCAAACAGGGATGAAAGGCTTTTCAGCCTCTTTTCATGCTGTCTGCACGCAAAAAGGCACCCCCTCTCAGATTGATTCTGAAAAGGAGTGCCTTGAAGGTTTTTGGAACTGGGATGTGCGTCAGACTTTATGCTGTCATCTGTTACGATGTACCGTCATTTGACTTTTTGTTGCACAAATGTTGTAAATCCGGTGTCACTGCAAAAAATCGGCTTGGATCTGTTGTAAAAATCCGCAGGTTTTCCGCCCGTGATTTTCCCCGGATCAATACAGCTTCGCCCCTGCCGGGATGTGGTTATCCACCATGAGAAGATGAAGCTCTTCCTCCCCGTTGCGCTCATTGACCGCAGAGAGCAACATGCCGCAGGACTCGATGCCCATCATGGGGCGCGGCGGCAGGTTCGTGATTGCAATCAGGGTCTTTCCGATCAGCTCTTCCGGCTCGTAGTAAGCGTGAATGCCGCTTAAAATCGCTCTTCGAGAAGGTCTCGAAATCCACCTGATCTTCGAACAGAGACTCAATTTTAACGCCGCTGAAATCAAGCGAGCTTCCTCGCTCTTCTGTATCATCCTGAAAAAGCGAAGCCAATGGTATTACCCATTAGCTTCGCTTCTATATGGCAAAAGATTAAATTGTCCGGTAGTCCTGAGGAAGTGTCTTATCCCAGAATACTGTACAGTCCTAAAAGTGCCGCAAGTACAAGAAGGAAAAGGCACACTGCCGATACAGCAAACAAGGTCAGAAATAGCTTGTTCTCCTTCTCCTTATCGAAATCAGGATCGGAGGATGCAGCAGCCATAATCAATCCGCCACCGGTGGATGCGGGGCTGAGACCGGCAAACGATGCCGTAAGGCACATAATGCTGATTAATCCAACCGGAGAAACTCCGACATTGGTTGCAACGCTTCCTACCGTCGGAATCATTGTCGGCCAAACAACACCGATGGCCGAACTGAACCACGACATGATTCCTGCAGTCAAACCTTGGATTGCAGTAGCTGTTTTAGGTGTCATAACCGATGCGAGTGCATTGGAAAGTAACTCCACACCACCAACGGAAATCACAATGTTCATCAGCATGCCGAAACCCGTAACCATAAGCAAAGTCGACCACGAAATTGCCTGAAAGACCTTTTTCTCATCAGCGGCTCCAACCAGAATAAGAAAAATTCCGATTGCAAATGCCAAAAGACCGACATTGCGCTTGAAAAATGCGGATCCGACAATCAGTACGGCAAAACCTGCAAGCGTAAGCAACTGTTTCGAATTGAAGTGCGGAATGCTCTCTCGCTCAGCAACGGCCTCCGATTTTTTCTCTCTTCTAAACCAGAAGTATGTAGCCAAAGCAAGAATGATCGTCGTAATGGTTGCATATATCAATACATCAATCTCATAACCTTGAATTCCCTGCGGCGCGGCAAGCTCTCTAATCAGTGCCGACTCGGGTGTTATCGGAGAAAATCTCCCTGCGAAAGACCCCATCTCTCCGATAATAGCCAACATGGTTGAGCTATATCCTGTGGTTTGCAAGCGGCAAGGACAGTGCAGCAACAATACCCAACGCAGGCACACATCCGGGACCGATTGCTGCAATCCCATAGCCAATCAGATATAACATAATCGGCGCAATGAATGCATGTCCTCCCGAAAGGCGTAACACCTTTTTAGCCAAGAGTTCCAGCGAACCATTCGTAATTCCGACGGCACACAGAAAAGAAACACCCAGCAACATGATGAACAAACCGGAAGAAAAACCTTTTATAACATCCTTATCTGTTGAACTGATGAAACTTGCAAAGATTGTGACTGCCAAAATAGCAATCAAACCAACGTTCATCTTGCGGAAAAAACCAATCAAGATTGCTGCAATTAAGACAGCAAGAGAAATTAATGCGATGTTCATTGTACATTCCTCTCATAAATGTAGACTTGTGAACAACAAGTATCAGGACTTCTGCGGGAGGGGAATCAAATCATAAATCGTGTTTTTTACAAGAAGGTTAGCCCCTGAGTAACTTCCTTGAATTTCTGCGTGCTCTTCCTTAGCTAATGCAAGAATATCTTTAAAAGAAATTCCTGTATCAATACCCATTTCCTCAAACATGAAAACCAGATCTTCCGTAGCTGTGTTGCCCGAGGCCCCCGGCGCAAACGGGCAGCCGCCGAGTCCTCCTAAGGTAGATTGAATTCCGTCTGCTCCGGCTTTCCACCCCTCTAGTGAACAAGCAATTCCCATTCCGCGGGTGTCATGAATATGCAACTCAAGACGAGCATCCGGGAACGCCTCTTTCATCGCGCATGTAAAAGTGGCAACTTGTGCGGGATCGGACTGACCGACAGTATCACAGAGATTAAAAGTTCTCACCCCCATGTCATAAGCCCGACCGCAGAACTCAACCACAGCCGATGCAGAGCGTTGCTTTCCCTCAAACGGACAGCCAAACGCTGTTGCGACATCAAGAACAACCTCCATATCGCTCAGATTTTCAATTATCTTTCGAAGTTCCTCAAAGCTCTGGTCGTGCGTCTTGTTTACGTTTGCCATATTATGGCTTTTGCTCAAGGAAATAACCGTGTTAACTTTACGGAGTCCGGCCTCATGAGCGTTTTGCGCCCCTCTAAAATTCGGAACAAGCGCAAAGAGATCCAAGTTGGGATGACGTTCAACAATAGTACTTGCAACCGTTGCCGCATCTTTCATCTGCGGAATCGCCTTGGGGCTCACAAAGCTGGTAATCTGTAAGTGCTTGAGACCGGCAGCAATCAACTGTTCGATGTAATAAATCTTCCGATCGGTCGGCAGATAGCTGCAGAGATTCTGAAAGCCGTCGCGAGGACCGACTTCAATGATGTCAATTGTTTGTTTCTTCTCACTCATAACAAATCTCCTTGTAATACCTGCGCTGTCAGATGATTTCTTGGCTCTGAGTTCCTCAATTTCTTTGGAACTGAGGTCGGCATAAGTGCTGAAAATCATGTCATTGTCCTGTCCTAATGTAGGAGCAGGTTCCTCCGGATCGGCCGGGCAATTGGTAAATTTCAGCGCATTGTTGGTAGTCGGTACTCCACCGATTCCGGGTTGCTGAATGACAGGGAACATTTTTCTTGCACCGGCAATCTGAGGATTTTTTACGATGCGGTCGATGGTATTGATCGGTGTCGAGGGAACTCCGACTTTATTGAGTCTGTCCGCAATTTCATCGATGGTAGACTTCAAGGTCCACGTCTCTATTATTTCTTTTAGCGCTGTGTGATTTTTGACCCGATCCGATACAGTGAGAAATCTCGGATCATTCTTCAACTCAGGCATTCCCATTTCTTCACAAAGCGTCGCATAGAGCTTGTCATTACCGGCACCGATGATGACATCGCCATCAGATGTATGGAAGGAATCATACGGGTAGGTGGATTCGTAACGATTACCGATACGAGTCGGTATACGTCCCTCATTAAGGTAAATCATGTTGATATTCTGCATTGCGGAAACAACCGCATCGACCAAGGCAACATCAACCTTTTCACCTTCTCCTGTTTTATTCTTGTGGTTTAAAGCTGCCAAAATACCAATCGTCAGATTTAAACCACCCAGAACATCTCCCATCGGAGTTCCCGTTCTCGTAGGTGAGCCGCCTTCCCAGCCGGTCGTGCTCATAAGACCACCGGCTGCTTGACCGATAATGTCGTATCCGGCACGCTTGCTGTAAGGTCCGGTATGACCAAATCCTGATACCGCCCCATAGATAAGCCCCGGATTTACCTTCTTCAATTCATCATATCCGAGATGCAACTTTTCCATGGTTCCGGGACGATAGTTTTCAATCAGGATGTCTGCCTTCTTGACCATCTTGAGAAATATTGCACGCCCCTCCTCTGTCTTAAGGTTCAGGGTACATCCCTTCTTTCCTCTGTTCAGTCCCATGTAGTAGCAACTTTCTCCGCCTGCAAAGGGACCGTAGGCCCTGCTGTCATCCCCCTTTCCTATCATTTCCACCTTGATGACCGTTGCTCCCATGTCTGCAAGCAACATGCCGCAATACGGACCTGCGAGAACTCTTGTCAGATCCAGAACAACTGTGCCATCCAATAATCTTGTGCCATCGTGCTCCTCCTTATCTCTGCTTTACGGTTTGTCTGTCCTTTTGTACATTGAGAACATAACAGCTTGGCAAAAAGATAGCATACGTTTTCCATAGCAACAATAAAGCCCAAAACTCCTCCAACTTCGCCTATAAACGTTTCATATCGTTGATTGATTTTTAAATTGAAACATTTTATGCTAAAATCGAATCGTTTCTAACGGGTGTCAACCAAAGCTATGGTCGTAAAAACACAAAACAAGCAAAACAAAATTTGATTTGGTGGGAGAAAGCGCAAATGAACAGCTATAAGATTTGTTTTCTGGGATACCCGGGTCTTACTGAAATGGCAAAAAAAGACCATTGAGGACATGAAACTTTCAGATACCGAGTTCATGTTGCGAGATTGTACTCCCGGAACTTTAAGAGAAGTGCTCGGCGAGGCCGTCAGCAACGGCTTTGAGGTATTTGTCGGAGGTGGAAGTAACTATGCCAAATTTAAACAAATCAGTACCTTGTATATTCAGGAGCTACAGGTAACCGAAATCGACTATCTTGTTGCACTAAAAAAAGCAGAATCATGCGGACACAATCCTGCCATCGTTTTGTATAAATACAGTCAACCCGTCGACATTTCCCTGTTATCACAGCTATTGGAAAAGGATGTCGGATTACTGGTATATGAGGATATACTGGAACTGCGTGATTTAATTGAAAAATCAGTGTATGACGTTCTGATCGGTACGACTGTCGTGCGAGACTATGCGCTACAATGCGGTCGGCAATATGTACTTGCATATACCGGAGATAAGACAATACGAAGTGCAATCATGCGTGCCAGAAATACAGCGGCATTTATCAGAAGGGAACAGCGTTTTTCAACCATCAATCGTGCGCTTATTCAAGACACAAATATTGGGATTATCATCAGCAATGAAAACGGATATATAACAATGATTAATCGCAAAGCGGAAGAATATCTGGGGGTTGATTCAGGTGTTGCCAAAGGAAGATTGTTGGCAGAATTGCAGAAAAACTTGGTTCCGCACGCTCGAAGAGCTTCTGAATTTTTTTGTGTTATTCAAGGAGTTCGTCTCCGTTGTACACAACAAGTACTGCTCGTAAAAGGTGAATTGATTGGACATTTTACGACTCTGAGAATAGATAATTCCAGACTTGCCACCTTACAGAAGGAAAAACTTGCATTACAGACCGAACTTGCTTATCAATGGCATAATATGATTACCGAATCTTCAGTTATGAAGAAAGCTATCAACTACGGAAAAACAATCTCCGATTCTACATTACCCTGTGCCATCGTCGGAGAGCAGGGAACACATAAAAAGTTATTTGCCGAGTGCTTGCATTCCGGCAGTACACGCGCAAAAAAAAACCACTATTAATATTGAATCTCTCGACTATTTCCGTCAACGACGCAGGCCGCCATTTACTGGGCTGCAATGATCCTATGGAGCCGCACACCGGTTTATTGGAAATGGCAAATGGCGGAACCGTTGTTTTGCGCAATCTTAATCACTCAAATCCTGCCGTGCAGTCGTGTCTTCTTGATGCAGTAACATACCATCAAATTACTCCGACCGGGGGATACAAAAAGATTGGTTTAGACATCCGCTTTGTAACAATTCTTGATACCCCCATTGACATGGGGGAGATTAACACAGGTCTTTTTAGCTTACTCACAACTCAAATAATCAATGTTCCGGCAATACGTGACCGAAAAGAGGATATCGTTCCCTTGTTTGAACGAGAGATAGAGCTATGTACCAATAAGCCGTTTCGATTGAAGCGTTTTGAACGCGCCGCGGGAACTCTATGTTGGTATGAATGGCTTGGGAATTTATCTGAGATTCAAGCCGCGGCCTCAAGACTTGCTTCTATGCACTTAGAGTCATCCAATTTGACTCAGTCTTCGGTTTATAGGGCTGTGATAGACTCTATTGGGAAAGAAAAGCTAATCCAACAAGCAACAGATCACTACGAAGCATCCGACAAAAGCGACGAGGCATTTGCATTGATGGTAAATAATATGTGCGATTATGCCGGAATGACACTTGCAGAAGTCGCTGATCAGTTGGGAATGAGTCGTACAACACTCTGGAGAAATGGGAGAAAAATAATCTCCCTCCTATGCCAATGGTGACTCAACGTCCGCCACTGAGGAATGGACGCTGAGTCACCATTCTCCGTTTTCCCGTATGCTCTGAACCGACTCCACGCTCTTTTCAATCCTCGTAATAGTTTTCTCCGTCAAACGATAATACGCGATTCCTTCCGCGTATCGAAAAAACTGTGCCGCGCAAATTCTAGGTCCTCATCATCCAATTAGTCCGAGTACATCCACAGCTTACCGCTCACTCCTCAGCCTCCCTTTTGGTGCGCTCCGCTTTACTGAGGCCCCGCTTTCCGATTCCTTTGGTGCTCTCATGAAAGTTCTCGAGAAACGCATCGAAGATATCGCGATTGATCAGCACGGTCCCGTCAATCCGATACAATGCCCCAGCCAATCTGCGAGCTCTATTCACTTCCTCCCTAACTTCCCTTGTACAACCAATCTCCCAATATTCCTGTCTCATAAGATTCTCTTTTTCTTCGTTGTTCGCCAACATAAAAAAGAGAGGTACGCTTCCTCAGATTGCTCTGAATCGGCATACCTCTCTCGGTATATTTTAGTTTTCCATTTTTTAGTACAGTTTCGCTCCCGCCGGGATGTGGTTGTCCACCATGAGAAGATGAAGCTCTTCCTCCCCGTTGCGCTCGTTGACCGCAGAGAGCAACATGCCGCAGGACTCAATGCCCATCATGAGGCGCGGCGGCAGGTTCGTGATTGCAATCAGCGTCTTTCCGATCAGCTCTTCCGGCTCGTAGTAGGCGTGAATGCCGCTTAAAATCGTGCGATCCGTGCCCGTTCCGTCGTCTAAGGTAAACTGCAGGAGCTTCTTCGACTTCGGCACCGCCTTGCAGTCCTTTACCTTGACCGCGCGGAAATCACTCTTCGAGAAGGTCTCGAAATCCACCTGATCTTCGAACAGGGGCTCAATCTTAACCCCGCTGAAATCGATCGTCTCATTCGGGGTAAAGAAGCCGCTTGCCTCTTCCGCCTTGCCCTCGCTCTCGCCATGTGCTTCTTTGTTCTCGGCCTTCATGGTCTTCATGGTCGGGAACAGCAGTACATCGCGGATGGCCGGGCTGTCGGTGAGGAGCATCACCAGACGGTCGATGCCGTAGCCGATGCCGCCGGTCGGGGGCATACCCACATTCAACGCGTTCAGGAAGTCCTCGTCCGTGTGGTTCGCCTCTTCATCGCCCGCCGCTGCCAGTGCGTCCTGCGCCTTAAAGCGCTCGCGCTGGTCAATCGGGTCGTTCAGCTCGGAGTAGGCGTTGCACATCTCTCTGCCGTAGATGAAGAGCTCAAAGCGCTCCACATAGTCCGGGTTGTTCGGCTTCTTCTTCGTGAGCGGCGAAATCTCAATCGGGTGATCGGTCACGAAGGTCGGCTGAATCATGTGCTCCTCGCAGAAGGTCTCAAAGAAGAGGTTCAGAATATCGCCTCTCTTATGTCTCTCCTCGAATGCGACGCCCTTCTCCTTCGCGATGGCTCTCGCCTCTTCAAGGGTCTCGATCGTCGCGAAATCGACGCCGCTGTACTCCTTGACCGCCTCGGTCATCGTGATGCGGCGGAAGGGCTTCTCGAGGTCGATCTCGGTGCCGCTGTACATAATCTTCGCGCTGCCGTTTACCTCGCGCGCCACGTGGCGGAACATGTCCTCGGTGAGGTTCATCATGCCCTCGTAGTCCGTGTACGCCTGATAGAGCTCCATCAGCGTGAACTCCGGGTTGTGGCGGGCATCCAGGCCCTCGTTCCGGAACACGCGGCCTATCTCGTAGACGCGCTCCAGACCGCCGACAATGAGGCGCTTTAAGTAGAGCTCCAGGGAAATGCGGAGCTTCACATCCTCGCTCAGCGCGTTGTAGTGGGTCTCAAAGGGACGCGCCGCCGCGCCGCCCGCATTCGATACGAGCATCGGGGTCTCGACTTCCATGAAGCCTCTGTCATCCAGATATCTCCGAATCGAGGAGATAATCTTGGAACGCTTCACGAAGGTCTCGCGCACCTCCGGGTTCATGACGAGGTCAATGTAGCGCTGACGGTAGCGCTGATCGGTGTCGGTTAAGCCGTGGAACTTCTCCGGGAGCGGCTGCATGCTCTTCGTGAGCAGGGTCAGCTCCTCCGCGTGAATCGAAATCTCGCCGGTCTTGGTCTCAAAGACCTTGCCGCGAACGCCGATGATGTCGCCGATGTCGTACTTCTTAAAGAAGGCATATGCCTCTTCGCCGACCGCATCGCGCGCCACATAAATCTGAATGTCGCCGCTCAGATCTCGAACCGCGCAGAAGGACGCCTTGCCCATGACGCGCTTACTCATCATGCGGCCGGCGACCGAGACTTCCGTGTCCTTCAGCTCCGCAAAGCGCGCCTTGATTTCCGCGGCGTGAATGCCCTGCTCGTAGGTCGTAATCTCAAACGGGTCCTTTCCCGCTGCCTTTAACTCGTCCAGCTTGTCAAGGCGCACCTGCATTAAGCGGTGCACATCCTGCTCAAGCGTCTCTCCGCCCTTCTTCACTTCACTCATCACTGTTCTCCTTCGTGATGCTGATAATCTTATAGGAGAGGCTTCCTGCGGGAAGCTCTACCGTGACCACCTCGCCCGCTTCCTTTCCGAGCAGCTTTGCGCCGACCGGAGACTCGTTGGAAATCTTGCCGGAGAGGGAATCCGCCTCCTGCGAGCCCACAATCTTGAACTCGAGCTCCTCATCCTCCTCGATGTCGAGCACCTTCACAAGGCTGCCGATGCCCACGCGGTCAATCGGGGTCTCCTCCGAGACATAGACCTCTGCGTGCTTTAAGAGCTCCTCAAGCTCGCCGATTCTCGCCTCGATGTCGCGCTGCTCGTCCTTTGCCGCATCGTACTCTGCGTTCTCCGAGAGGTCGCCCTGCTCTCTTGCCTCTTTGATTTTATCCGCAATCTCCTTGCGCTTATTGACACGCAGATCCTGCAGCTCTTCCTCATAGCGCTTCAAGCCCTCTTGGGTCAAAACATTCTTTTTAATTTCCGCCATGGCGAACCTCCTTGGTTTCTTGATAAACAGTCATACTATTATAGAGAAGTACTTTCCGCTGTGTCAAGGTGATTCGCCGCCTGAAAGGCACTCTCCAGAATTTCGAGGAGTACTTCCTGACACTCCGCTGTGTTGATTGCATGTCTCCACTTTGCCGCGTTCGGAAAGCCGTGCAGATACCAGGCAAAGTGGCTTCTCAGTTTTCGCACCGCCATGCGCTCGCCGTCCGCCTCTACCTCCAGGGCGAGGTGACGCCGCATGAGATCAAAGCGCTCCGCAACGCTCGGTGCCGCCGGTTTCTCGCCCCGCTCGAGATACCCCCGTATCTCGCGGAAAATCCAGGGATTTCCCTCCGCGGCGCGCCCCACCGCAATGCCGTCGCAACCGGTCTTCCGCAGCATGCGCGCGGCACTCTCGCCGCTCACAACATCGCCGTTTCCGATGACCGGAATCGAGACCGCCTCTTTGACCTGCCGTATGATGTCCCAGTCCGCAGTTCCCGCGTAGTACTGTTCTCTCGTGCGGCCGTGTACGGTGAGCATGGCGGCACCGGCCGCCTCTAAGCGCTTTGCAAGCTCCGGTGCGTTCTTCTCAGCCTCAGTAAAGCCGGCGCGCATTTTCACGCACACCGGCTTTGCTTTTTTTTGCCATTGCGGCAATGATTTCCGCTGCGAGCGGCGGATTGGTCATGAGCTTTGAGCCGTCGCCGTTATTCACAATCTTCGGCATCGGGCAACCCATGTTAAAGTCGATCAGGGCAAATTCGGGGCGCTCCGAGAGTGCCTCCGCAGCCTCCGCGCAGATTTCCGGCTCCGAGCCGAAGAGCTGCACCGCAAGCGGCGCATCGGCCTCACAGCTCTTTAAGAGTTCCTCGGTCGCCTTATTTTTATAGTGCAGCGCCTTCGCGCTTACCATCTCGGTGACTGCGAGTTCCGCCCCCTGCTCGCGGCAGAGCAGACGAAACGGGAGGTCGCTGACCCCTGCCATCGGCGCGAGCATGAGCCCGTGCGGCAGTACAAGTTCTCCGACTCTCAAATTTCCTCCCCCAGAAAGACAACGCGATAGTAAAGTTCCAGTTCTTCCAGGAGCTCCTGATGGTCAAAGCGCGCTCTTCCTATCTTCATGCCGCTCGCAATCTCATCGAAGAGATAGTCGCTGTCCTCGGCGCTCGCCTGAAACAAGAGATTGCCTTCCTTGTCAAATTCGAGGGTCAGCACGCCGCCCGCTTCCTCCGTGATGCTCACGCAGAGAATTTGCAGCTCGCGCTTGATGCTCTCGGGGAGCTTCTGAAACGCGGGATTCAGATAAAACTTCCGCACATAGGAATTTGCCCCGCAGAGCACGGTATGTTCCGCTGTATGTTCCGCCATAAACCTCCTCAGCGCGTCAGCTTTGCGGAGAGTTCCAGCTGATACTCCGGAATCTCCTTCTGCATGCGGAGCGCCTCTTCAATGTCGAAATCGCAGAACTCGCCGTTCTGATAGGCGACCAGACGGTTCGACTTGCCCTCTGCGAGCAAATCCACAGCCTTGGAGCCCATAATCGAAGCGTAGAAGCGATCCTTACAAGAAGGCGAACCGCCGCGCTGCATGTAGCCGAGTATGGTGGCACGGGTCTCGAGTCCGGTTGCCGCCTCAATGCGCTTTGCCATGGAGCTTGAGTGGCCTATGCCCTCCGCGTTGATGATGATGAAGTGCTTCTTGCCGCGTCGACGGCTGTCGATGATGTTGTTGATGATTTCCTGCTCGTTGCCGTCGTAGTGCTCGGGAATCAAAATCGCGTCGCTGCCGGTCGCGATACCGCTCCAGAGCGCAATATAGCCCGCGTGGCGTCCCATGACCTCAATGATGGAGCAGCGCTCGTGCGAGGTGCTGGTGTCGCGCACCTTATCGATCGCGTCGATTGCGGTGTTGACCGCCGTGTCGAAGCCTATGGTGTACTCGGTGCAGGCAATGTCGAGATCTATGGTTCCGGGGACACCGATGGTATTGATGCCGTACTTCGAGAGTTTGCCCGCGCCCTTGAACGATCCGTCGCCGCCGATCACGACCACGCCGTCAATGCCGTGCCTTTTGCAGATTTCCGCAGCCTGGCGCTGTCCCTCCTCGGTCACCATCTCCATGCAGCGCGCCGTGTAGAGTATGGTGCCGCCGCGGTTTATGATGTCCGCGACGCTGCGCGCATCCATGTCGATAAACTCCTCATCGAGCAGGCCGGAATAGCCGCGCATAATGCCCTTTACCTTCATGCCGTGGTGCAAGGCCGTGCGAACCACCGCGCGGATTGCCGCATTCATACCGGGGGCATCGCCGCCGCTTGTCAAAACACCGATGGTCTCAATTTTCTTTGCCATAACAGGAACCTCCTCACTGTTCCCCGTGCGCGCTGCGCCTCCGCAGTGCGCCTGAATTTCCTCGTGAAAACTATAACACAGCGCCCCTGCTTTTACAATTTCAGAGGCTCTGCTTTACGCTGGTCTTCACATTTTCCGCGCCGAAAACGGCGCGGAGCTCATCAAGCAGGCTTTCTTCCGCGGAAACGCGCCAGTCCCGCCCGAGCTGTATGATTTTTTTCTCTGCGCGGCAGTAGACCTTCACGTTGTCCTTGCCCTCACTGTTCCCGAGGCGAAGCATGAGCTCGCCTCGCTGCGCGAGATAGGAAGTCTCATCCGCAAACTGAATCCAGAGCGTGCGCTCTCCCGCGCCGAAGACGGACAGCCGTTCGCAGATCAGCTTGCCGGATACATCGTCATCGCTGATTGTAACACGGCCGGAGAGAAAGAGCTTGGCATCCGGGATCAGCTTCTCCCGATAGCGCTCATAGGCCTTCGGGAAGAGCAGCACCTCAACCGTGCCGACCAGATCTTCGACTGTGAGAAAGGCCATCGTATCGTTGTTTCGCGTAATCTTAGTCGTGACATTCGTGAGCACGCCGCCGATTATAACCTGTTGACGGTCCGTGAGCGCTGCCCTGCCGCTCTCATCGTCCGCGAGGAAGTCTATGGTCTTTGCCGTCACGGTCTTCTCCCAAAGCTCCCGCACGTCGTCGAGCGGATGGCCGCTCAGATAAACGCCGACCGTCTCCTTCTCAAAGGCAAGAAGATCTTCTTTTCGGAACTCATCGACCTCCGGAAGGGCGGACTCGAGACTCTGCCGCGCCTCCTCGCCGAGGAAGTCAAAGAGCGATACCTGACCTGCAATCGCATTCTTCTGCTTTGCCTTTTTGTCGAGCAGCTCCGGGATGAGCAAGAGCTTCTGCCTGCGGTTTCCCGGCATGGAATCCAGCGCGCCCGCCTTCACAAAGCTCTCAAGCGTGCGCCGGTTTGCCTCCTTGTTCGAGAGGCGCTCTATGAAGTCTTCGAGAGAGCGGAAGGCACCGCCTGTCTCGCGCTCCCGCACAATTTCCTCGCTCACGGCCGTTCCGACCGCGCGTATCGCCGAGAGACCGAAGCGTATGCCCTCTCCCGAGACCGAGAACACGGCCTTGCCGTCGTTCACATCCGGCGGCAAAATCGGAATGCCCATCTGGCGGCAGACCAAAATGTACTCGGCAATCTTACTGCTGTTGTCAATGACCGAGGTCATGAGCGCCGCCATAAACTCCTTCGGATAGTAGTGCTTTAACCAGGCTGTCTGGAAGGAGACATAGGCATAGCAGGCCGCGTGGCTCTTATTAAAAGCGTAGTTCGCAAAGTCCATCATCTCATCAAAGAGATGGTTTGCGACCGTCTCGCTGATGCCGTTGTTCACACAGCCCCGTATGCCCTCGGCCTCGTTGCCGTAGACAAAGTTCTGCCGCTCTTCCTTCATGACGGACTCTTTTTTCTTACTCATGGCGCGGCGCACCAAATCCGAGCGCCCCCAGGTGTAGCCCGCCAGGTCGCGCACAATCTGCATGACCTGCTCCTGATAGACCATGCAGCCGTAGGTCGGCTTTAGGATGGTCTCAAGCTGCGGGCACTCGTAGCGCACTTCTTCCGGGTGGTTCTTGCCCTCCAGATAGCGGGGGATAAAGTCCATGGGACCCGGGCGGTACAGGGAGATGCCGGCGATGATGTCCTCGAGAGTCGTGGGCTTTAACTCCTTCATGAAGCTCTTCATGCCCGCACTCTCAAGCTGGAAGATGCCCTCGGTGTTTCCGCTGCCGATGAGTGCCATGACCTCCGGGTCATTGAAATCGATGCCCAGCATGTCGATCGGCTTCCCGCTCCGCTTCTCCGCTTCCGCGGCGGCATTCTGAATCACGGTCAGGGTTCTGAGCCCCAGGAAGTCCATCTTTAAGAGTCCCAGTTCCTCCAGGGTGTTCATGCCGAACTGGGTCGTAATCGAGCCGTCCGCGCCCCGCGCGAGCGGCACATACTCTTCCGCCGCCTTCTTCGAGATGACCACGCCCGCCGCATGAATCGAAGCGTGGCGCGGCAGCCCCTCGAGGCGCTTTGACATGTCGATCAAGTGGTGCACGCTCTCATCGCTCTCATAGAGCGCGCGGAGCTCCTTCGACTGCACCAAAGCCTTGTCGAGCGTCATCTTTAAATCATTCGGAATCAGCTTTGCAATCTGGTCGCAGCGCGCATAGGGAAGGTCCAGAACGCGCCCCACATCGCGCACCACGCCCTTAGCCGCGAGCGTACCGAAGGTAATGATCTGTACGACTCGCTCTTTTCCGTACTTTCTGCCCACATAGTCTATGACTTCCTGCCGTCTCTCGTAGGCGAAGTCCACGTCGATATCCGGCATGGAGACGCGCTCCGGGTTCAGGAAGCGCTCAAAGACCAGCTGGTATTTCGGGGTCGATGTCGGTGATGCCGAGGCAGTACGAGACCACCGAGCCGGCCGCCGAGCCGCGCCCCGGCCCCACGCCGATGCCGTGCTCCTTCGCAAAGTGAATGTAGTCCCAGACAATGAGAAAGTAATCCACATAGCCCATACGGCCTATGACCGCGAGCTCTTCTTCCATGCGCGCCCGGAGCTCCGCCGGCTCTTCCGGGTAGCGCGCGCGGAAGCCCTCTTCCGAGAGGGCGCGCAGATAGCTCGCTGCGTCCGCATAACCCTCGGGAACATCGTAGGCGGGGAGTTTCAATTCATGGAAGCGTATCTCAACCTCGCAGCGCGCGGCGATTTTTGCCGTGTTCTCCAAAGCCTCGGGAACCGCCGCAAAGAGAGAACGCATCTCATCCTCGGACTTTAGGTAGTACTGACCGCCCTCATAGCGCATGCGGTCCTCATCGCTCGCCTTCTTGCCGGTCTGGAGGCAAAGCAGGAGGTCGTGCGCCTCCCAGTCCTCCGGGTTGGTATAGTGAATGTCGTTGGTCGCAATCAGCGGGATACCCGTGTCTTGCGAGAGTTGTATGAGCTGCTGATTGACCGCCTTTTGGACACCGAGTCCGTGATCTTGAAGCTCTAAGAAAAAGTTATCCGCCCCGAAGATATCGCGGTAGCGGAGCGCCGCTTCCTTGGCGTCCTCGTAGCGGTTCACCGCGAGGTTTCGCGCCACCTCGCCGGCTAAGCAGGCGGAACTCGCAATGATACCTTTCGAAAACTCGCGCAGAGTCTCAAAATCGACGCGCGGCTTATAATAGAAGCCGTCCACAAAGCCCCGCGAGACAATCTTCGTGAGGTTCTCATAGCCTCGTTGTTCTCCGCGAGCAAAATCAAATGGTAATAGCGCGCCTCTCCCTTTTTGTTGTCCCGGTCAAAGCGGGAGCCCGGCGTCACATAAATCTCACAGCCGAGTATCGGCTTAATGCCCGCCGCCTTGGCCGCCTTATAAAAATCGATCACGCCGTACATGACGCCATGGTCGGTCACGGCGAGCGCCGTCTGTCCCAGGTCTTTTGCGCGCTGAATGAGCTCCGGTATCTTTCCGGAGCCGTCAAGCAGCGAATATTCCGTGTGTACGTGCAAATGTGTGAATGCCACTGAAAACCTCCAACGCCCTTTCTGCGGCAACAAGAAAAACCGGGCGAACTCGCCCGGCTTAAAACTCCGTCTTCTCTGTGCTTACTGGCAGAGATATTCCTCAATGCCGCTGATTGCGGCGTCCTCATCCTTTGCCGTCTGCCGTCACGACAATTTCCAGACCGTTTGCGAGTCCAAGGGTCATCATGCCCATGATGCTCTTTGCGTTGACGCGCTTGTCCGCATCATCCACATAGATGCTGCTCTCGTACTGGCTCGCAACCTGGACCAGCATCGCAGCCGGCATGGCATCCGCCTTTCCGTTTAACTTCACTACCATAGACTTCTTAATCATCTTTATCCTCTTTTCTCGTGTCCGCGCAACTCATCCGCATACTCCGAGAGTTTCCGCAATCTGTGGTTTACACCGCTCTTGCCGACCGGCGGATTCAGATACGTCCCCAGTTCTTTGAGGGACACATCCGGATACTCCAAACGGATTTCCGCCATCTCTGCAAGTGTCGACGGCAGATTCTCGAAGCCCTCCGCATCGCGAATGTATTCGATGTCCTTCCGCTGTTTTAAAGCTGCCGCCACCGTCTTTTGTAAATTTGCCGTCTCACAATTGACCGTGCGGTTCACACGGTTGCGCATGTCCTTCACCACGCGAATTTCTTCCAAGGCAAGCAACGCGCGGGAAGCTCCCATCATGCCGAGCAGAGCCACAATGCCGTCGCTGTCCTTGAGATACACGACATAGTGTCCTTTTCGCTGCACAACTCCGGCCGTCTCACCGAGGGCGGAGAGGAGCAATTTCAGATACCAAGCCTTGTTTTCATCCGGACAGACAAACTCCAGATGATAAAAACGCTCGGGATCGGAAACAGACCCCGCCGCGAGAAAGGCGCCCCGCAAAAATGCGCGTCGCTCCTCCTCCCCGGAGAGCTTCTGCTCTGCTTTTCTGCCGATCTGCAACTCCCCGTTTTCATAGTCGAGCGCGGCGCTCTCAAGGAGCACGGCGGCGTCCTCACGGGAGAGAAAGGCAGTGCAGGCCTTGTTTTTTCCGTTCGGATGCTGCGTTGTGATGGCAAAATCTGTTTTGATTCTATCCGTTTTTCTTATGAATGTAAAGTATTTCTTCGCACTTTCCTCGTGTTCGCTGAGGAAGCGCAGTTCCGTCCCGCCCTCTTTTTCCGTCAATTTCGCGCCGTAGAGCAGCAAGCCCTGCAACTCCGCCGTAAAGAGCGAGAACTCTGACGGAACCATCTCGGCAAGTTCTTCCTTGACCTCCGCTGAAAACGACATGCTCAGAACTCCCCGAGGAAGCGAATTTCGGGCTCGAGCCGCACGCCGAAGCGCGCCTCGACCCGCTCTGCCGCCGCCGCGAGCACCGCGCGCACATCCGCAGCGCTCGCATGTTCCAGATTGACCAGGAAGCCCGCGTGCTTTTCCGAAATGGCCGCGCCGCCGATGCGCAGCCCCTTGCAGCCCGCCTCGTCGAGAAGCCGCGCCGCCGTATCGCCCGGCGGGCGCTTAAAGGCAGAGCCCGCACTCGGAAATGCAAGCGGCTGCTTTTCGCGGCGGGACTCTGCGTAGCGCTTCATCTCCGCAAGTATCTCTTCTTTCTCACCCGGCGTTAAAACAAAGGTCGCGGAGAGCACAATTGCCCCCAGCGCAGGAATGTTACTGTGCCGGTAGCCGAGTTCCAGCTCTTCCCCGGTAAAGCAGCGCACGCTGCCGTCCGGCAAGAGGAGCTCGGCGCTCTCTAAAACATCCTTCATCTCGCCGCCGTAAGCGCCCGCATTCATGACCAGCGCGCCGCCGACCGTGCCCGGGATGCCCGCCGCAAAGGCAAGGCCGCTAAGCCCCGCATTCGCGGCCGTTCGCGCCAGTTTTGCAAGCAGCGCCCCCGCCTCGGCTCTCAGGCGGTTCCCATTCACTTCGATGGCGCCGAAGCCCTCGCCGAGGCGTATCACAGCGCCGCGAAAGCCCTTGTCGCCGACCAGGAGGTTCGAACCGTTACCGATCACTGCGCTCGGGATGCCCTCGGCCTTGCAGCGCGCAAGCAGGGACTTGAGCTCTTCGGCCGTTTCCGGCTCATAGTAATAATCCGCCGCGCCGCCGATTCGAAAACTCGTGTGGCGGGAGAGCGGCTCTTGTTCCGACTGTCTTCGCAAGTGAATCCCTCGCTTTCTTTTTAATTCAACTCCCCGACATCCGCGCTGTCGGACTCAATCCGGTAGCCACTCCGCTCAAACTCCCCGTAATGCGGCGGGAGATCGCTCTGGTCTATCGTGTCGAGGTGGCCCAGAATTTTGTCCTTGACCTCAAGGTTCAGTGCCTCGCCGATGCGCTTCCGCTCGGCAATCAGTTCTTCTTCGCGCCGCTCTCTCTCGTGTTCCTCGGCGCTCTTTGCCATGTTTTCGCTGACGCGGCGGTAGAGTTCCTTCGCCGCGTTATAACCCATCTTCTTCTGGCGGCGGTTTACGGCTGCGGTCTCGCAGATAATCGCTAAGTTTCGGCCCGGACGTATCGGCAGGGTGTTACAGACCACGCGCACGCCGAGAATCTCCGTGTACTGGTCCTCCATGCCGAGTCTGTCGTAGTCCTTGCTTTTGTCCCAGTCCTCGAGTTTAATGACCAGGTCCACGGTCTGCACATCCTTCACGCACTCCGCGCCGAACAGTGCGCGCACATCGATGATGCCGATGCCGCGAAGCTCAATGAAATGCTTGGTAATCGCGGGCGCACGTCCCACCAGCGCAACTTCCGAGACCTTGCGAAGTTCCACGACATCGTCCGCGACCAGACGGTGACCGCGGCGTATGAGCTCCAGCGCCGCCTCACTCTTTCCGACGCCGGAATCGCCCATAATGAGAACGCCCTCGCCGTAGACATCGACCAAAACGCCGTGAATCGAAAGCTGGGGCGCAAGCTTGGTCTTTAACCAGCGGATCAACTCCGAGGTCAGATCCGCCGTGGTCTGCGAAGTCACCATGCAGGGGACGCCGTACTCGTGGCACTTCTTTAATACGGTTTCATGCGGCTGTAAATTCCGCGAGAAAATGAAGCCCGGCACGCGAAAGCGGCACATATAGTCAAAGATTTCTTCCCGCCGCGCATCGTCCATAAGACCGATGTACTCGGTCTCGGCATTTCCGATGACCTGCAGTCTCGCGTTGTCAAAGTGCGCGAAAGCCGGTCAGCGGGAGTGCCGGGCGGTTGATATCCGGCGCGGAGATGATAATTTCGTCCGTGTTAATCTCCGGGGTCAGATTTTTAAAGTGGTTTCTCTGAATCAGTTCCGTCACTGTCACGCCGTGCATCTTCTTGACTCCTTTCCCGATGAAAATATTGATAGACTTCCTCCGCGACCCGCGCGTTGAAGTTCGGAAGTGTGCTGAGTTCCTCGACCGAGGCCGCCCGTATGCCCTCCACGCCGCCGTACTGCCTGAGCAGCGTTTTTCGCCGCACGGCACCGACACCCGGAATGTCATCCAGCACCGAGTGCACCTCCGCCTTCGAGCGGAGGCTCCGGTGGTACTCGATGGCAAAGCGGTGCGCCTCGTCCTGAATGCGGGTGATGAGCTTAAAGCCCTCGCTTCGCTCCGAAATCGGAAGTTCCCTTCCCGCGAACCAGACACCCCGCGTCCTGTGTCTGTCGTCCTTGACCATGCCGCAGACCGGAATTTGTAAGTTGAAACGCTCGATCACTTCGAGGGCGATGTTGACCTGCCCTCTGCCGCCGTCCATCAGAATAAGGTCCGGGAGCTTCACGAAATTGCCGTCCTCTGCCGCGACACTGCGCTGCAGGCGGCGCGTCAAGACCTCGCGGAGAGAAGCATAGTCGTTCGGCCCGACAACGGTCTGAATGCGGAACTTGCGGTAATCGCTCTTCTTCGGCTTGCCGTCCTCAAAGACGACCATGGAGCCGACCGAGAGCGTACCGCTGATATTCGAAATATCGTAGGCCTCCATGCGGTGCACGTTTTGTAAGCCGATCAGCGTTTCGATTTCCCGGACAGCGCCCTTGCTTCGAATCTCGTCCATTTGGAGCCGCTGTCTGTCCTTTTCGAGTATCATATCCGCATTCCGCGCCGCGAGCTCCACGAGCTTTTCCTTCTGCCCCTTCTTCGGGACCACAAGTTTTACGCGCGCACCGCGCTTCGCGGAAAGCCAGTCCGTGAGGAGCGCCGTGTCCGAAAGTTCCTCCTGCAGCCAGATTTCCTGCGGAATAAAGGGTGTCCCCGCATAGAACTGCTTCACAAAGCTCTCGAGCAATTCCCGGCTCTCATCTTCCATCGCAATGTGAAGGTAGTGGTGCTCTCGCCCCACGATTCTGCCCTCGCGGACAAAGAAAATCTGGACGACCGCCTCTCGCTCGTCGCGCCCCAGCGCAATGATGTCCCTGTCCTCCATGCCGTCGGAGGTAATCTTTTGTCTCTGTTCGATGTGCTCTATGCTGTGCAGAAGATCCCGAACTTCCGCGGCGCGCTCAAATTCCATCTGCGCCGCTGCCGCTTCCATCTCCGCCTGCAGCTTTTTCACGACAGGCGCAAAGCGGCCGTTTAAAAAGTCCAGCGCTGCGTCCACGTTTTCGCGGTAGGCCGCCTCACTCATATAGCCCGCGCAGGGCGCACCGCACTGGTGAATGTGGTAGTTGAGGCAGGGTCTCTCCTTGCCGATGTCCCGCGGCAGCACCCGTTTACAGTCCCGGAGCTGAAACGCCCGGTACATGAAATCGAGGGTTTTTCGCACCGACTGCGCGGAGCTGAAGGGACCGAAGTACTTTGCCTTGTCCTTCTTCATCTGCCGCGTCATGAAAATGCGCGGGAAGGCCTCCCGCACCGTCACTTTGATATAGGGATAGGTTTTATCGTCCCGCAGCATGGTGTTGTAGCGCGGGCGGTTTTCCTTGATAAGGTTATTTTCGAGCACCAAGGCCTCGAGCTCCGAATCCGTCACGATGTACTCGAAGCGGGCAATGCGGCTCACCATCTGCATGATTTTCGGGCTCTTGCCCCGCGAAGACTGGAAGTACTGCCGCACGCGGTTCCGAAGCGAGACAGCCTTGCCGACATAGATGATTTCATCCCGCTTGTCGTGCATGATGTATACACCTGGGCTCGGCGGGAGCTTCTTCAGCTCCTCGGCGATGTCAAACATGGCGATGGCCGCGCTCTTTTTCGTAGCGCTCCTGCAGGCGCAGTGCCGCAAGGCGTTCCGAAGCTGATCCTCCGGCTCCCCGCTGTCCTCGAGCTCCAGCGAGGTCGCAATCCGCGCAATGTCACGCACGCTCAGATTGTCCCTCTCTTCTTCGAGGAAAATGCGGCGCTCGTGTGGACTCTGCAGCTCCAGGAAATGCAGGAAGAGTCGATCCCGCTCTTCCGGCGCGGGCTCCGGAATGGGCTGACGTTTTTCCGCCTTGGCTTCGCACGGTTCTTCCGCGGCTGCCTCGACTTCGCCCTGCTCTCCTGCGGAGGCCTCGGTCTCGGCAACGGATCCCGGTGTGTCGCAAGTGCACGCAGAGGTCTCCGCGCACGGCGCTTCCGTCGGCTGAAAGAGCTCGGCAAAACGCGATTCCCGATACGCCTCGAGTCGGAAGTCTCCGAACAAGGCCTGACAAATGACAAGGGACTCGCCGCTCTCCGCATCGATTGCGAGGCAGCGAACCTGATACAGCTTCTCTTCGCTCTGCCGGTAAAAGGCCCCCGGCATTGGGCACGCATGCGTATTCATAGCGAAAAGTATACCACATTTTCTCGGAGCTATGATACAATCTCGTGCGTGTATGATGTCACCCGACACAGGGCCGGGCGGCCTCGCGCAAAGGAGTGGATATGAAAATCGGTTTTGACAACGAAAAATACCTCAAGATGCAGTCCGAGCACATTCGCGAGCGCATTTCCAAGTTCGGAGACAAACTCTATTTGGAATTCGGCGGCAAACTCTTCGACGACTACCACGCCTCCCGCGTTCTCCCGGGCTTTCAGCCGGACAGCAAGCTTCGCATGTTGCTGCAGCTCGCGGATCAGGCGGAAATCGTAATCGCCATCTCCGCGGCGGATATCGAAAAAAATAAGATTCGCGGCGACCTCGGCATCACCTACGATGTCGATGTGCTCCGCCTCATTCAGGCCTTCCGGGACTCCGGTCTCTACGTCGGCTCCGTTGTCATCACCCGCTATACCCCCGCAGCGGATCAATTCAAGACAAAGCTCCAGTCCATGGGCGTCAAGGTGTATCGCCACTACTCGATTGACGGCTATCCGGCCGACATTCCCTTCATTGTAAGTGAGAACGGCTACGGCAGAAACGAGTACATCGAAACCACGAGACCGCTGGTCATTGTGACCGCTCCCGGCCCGGCAGCGGCAAGATGGCAACCTGTCTCTCCCAGCTCTACCACGAGAATCGCCGCGGCATCAAGGCGGGCTATGCAAAGTTCGAGACCTTCCCGATTTGGAACCTCCCGCTGAATCACCCGGTAAATCTCGCCTACGAGGCTGCGACCGCAGACTTAAACGATGTCAACATGATAGACCCCTTCCATCTGGAAGCCTACGGCGTGACGACCGTCAACTACAACCGTGACGTGGAGATTTTCCCCGTGCTCTCGGCCATGTTTGAGGGCATCTACGGCAGCTGCCCCTACAAGTCTCCGACCGACATGGGCGTTAACATGGCGGGCAATTGCATTGTGGACGATGAAGCCTGCCGCGAAGCGGGCCGCCAGGAAATCATTCGCCGCTGGTACACCGGCATGAATCGCCTCGTGGAGGGCGATGCCGAGAAGTCCGAGGTCACCAAGATTGAGTTCCTGATGAAGCAGGCCGGTGTCACCGCAAGCAATCGTCCTGTTGTGCATGCGGCCCTCCTCAAGGCAGAAGTCACCGGCGCGCCGGCGGCTGCCCTGGAACTGCCGGACGGCCGCATTGTGACCGGCAAAACCTCTGAGCTCCTCGGCGCGAGTGCAGCCGTGCTCTTAAATGCCGTGAAAACGCTCGGCGATATCCCGGACGAGATTAAGCTCATCTCTCCGACCGTCATTGAGCCGGTACAGACCTTAAAGGTCAAGTACCTCGGCTCAAAGAACCCGCGCCTCCACACCGACGAAATTCTGATTGCGCTCTCCATGAACGCGGCGAGCGACCCGAATGCGGCGCATGCCCTCGAGCAGCTGAAAAACTCCGCGGCTGCCAGGTGCACACCTCTGTCATGCTCTCCGAGGTGGATATTCGCATCATGAATAAGCTCGGCCTCCAGCTGACCAGCGAGCCGCGCTACGAGAACAAGAAAATCTATCACTGAGAAATTCTTCTCATACAAAAGGGGACACCCGTTGGGTGTCCCCTTACACTTTTATCGGCTATGCGGACAAAAAGAGGCGGTTCCGGCTCCGCACGATTGTAGCAAGATTTCATACAGAGCTCGGCCCAAGGAGTACAGCTCGGCAGAGAAGTTGTTTTATAAAGCCCGAAAGCGCCTGCGCCCATGGCAAGCGTTTCCGGGCTTTTTCGTGTTTTGTATCAAACTCAGATCAAGATGGGATCCTGTTCGGAAAGCGGGGTCGGCAGGTTCTTCACCTTGCGGAGAATCTGCATGAACTCCTTGCCGGTAATGGTCTCGCGGTTAATCAGGAAGTCCGCAATCTGATCCAAAACCATGCGGTTCTCGCGAAGCAGGCCGAGCGCGGTCTGATACGCGGTCTTCAGGATGCGCTCCACTTCCTTGTCCACCAGCGCCGCCGTCTGATCGGAGCAATCCATCACGCTGCGGCCGGAGAGGTACTGGTTCTCAATCTTTGCGAGTCCCATGAGACCGAAGCTTTCGCTCATGCCGTACAAGGTCACCATTGACTTCGCGATGTTGGTTGCCTGCTCAATGTCGTTCTGCGCGCCGGTCGTGACATCGCCGAAGACCAGCTCTTCCGCGGCTCTGCCGCCGAGCATCGAAACCAGTCTCTCCTCGAGCTCGCGCTTCGACATGAGATAGGTCTCCTCCTCCGGAACGTACATGACATAGCCGAGGGCACCCATGGTGCGCGGCACGATCGTAATCTTCTGCACCGGCTCCGTGTTCTTCTGGAGCGCAGAGATCAGCGCGTGTCCCACCTCGTGATAGGAGACAATGCGTCTCTCCTTCTGGTTCATCACGCGGTCCTTCTTCTCCTTGCCGACCAGCACCACCTCGACCGACTCGAAGAGATCTTTCTGACTCACAGCCTTGCGTCCGTTCTTGACCGCAAGGATGGCCGCCTCGTTCACCATATTGGCGAGCTCGGAGCCCACCGCACCGCTGGTCGCAAGTCCGATTGCGTCAAAGTCCACCGTGTCGTCGAGAAGCACATCCTTCGCGTGCACTTTGAGAATTTCGATTCTTCCCTTTAAGTCCGGCCGCTCCACAATGACGCGTCGGTCAAAGCGACCCGGGCGAAGCAGTGCGGGGTCCAGAATCTCCGGGCGGTTGGTTGCGCCGAGCACCAGGAGGCCCTTGGAAGAGTCAAAGCCGTCCATCTCCGAGAGCAGCTGGTTCAGGGTCTGCTCCCGCTCGTCATTGCCGCCGCCGTAACGCGAATCACGGCTCTTACCGATTGCATCGATCTCATCGATGAAGATGATGCAGGGCGCAGCCTCCTGCGCCTGGCGGAAGAGGTCTCGGACACGGGATGCACCGACACCCACGTACATTTCAACGAAATCGGAACCCGAGAGCGAGAAAAAGGGCACATTGGCCTCACCCGCGACTGCCTTTGCGAGCAGGGTCTTGCCGGTTCCGGGCGGTCCCACCAAGAGGGCGCCCTTCGGCAATTTTGCGCCGATTTCCCGGAAGCGCTCGGGATTATGCAGGAAGTCTACAATCTCGGTCAGACTCTCCTTCGCCTCGTCCTCTCCGGCGACATCGGCAAAGGTCACGCCGGTCTCCTTCTGCACATAGACCTTCGCATTGCTCTTCGCGACGCCGCCCATGAAACCGCCGCTGCCCCCGCCGACGCCCATGCGCCGCATGAGGAAGTTCATCGCGCCGAAAATCATAATGACCGGCAAAAAGAGCGCCGCGCCCGAGAGCAGCACACTCATGATGTCAAAGCGCTCCCGCGTCACGACCGCGCCTGCCTGATAGAGCTTTTCGGGAAGATCCCGGTCGCTGTCCATGCGGGTCGTCACATAGTGGCTCGTGTATTTTTGTCCCGTCGGCTTTGCGTCAAAGCGTATGACCGAATTGCCGATTTTGGCGCTGACAATGATTTTCTCATCGACCATGCGGAGAAAGTCGCTGTAGCTGACCTCCTTGGTCTGCGCACTGCCCCGTCCTCCGCTGAGCGGACGGATAAAGCTGAAGAGCAAAAAGACGACCGAAAGCAGGAGCAGCATGGGCATCAGGAAGCTTCCTCCCCCTCCGCCCTTTCTGCCCCGGTTATCGCCGCCGTCTCCGGAGCCGCCGCCCTCGGGCAAATCCTCGTTCTCGTCATCCGGTTCAAAGTCACCGCCGCGCAGCCAGCCGAAAAACAGCTGCGCCTTTGTTTTCTTTACTTTCCGTTTGTTTTTTGCCATAAAAATAAGACCTTCCGGCGCGCGCTGCCAAAGCGGCAGGCCGCCCAATTCATTCTGTTGTTCTACTTAGTATAGCACTTCTTTTCTTTTTGGTGTGCGAATCTTTTCTTTCAACCGTCCCTGTGCTATGCTTTTCGAATACACAATTACGATTATTTCAAAAGGAGATCTCCATGCAGTCCAAAAGTCAGGCACCGTCCATTACGACAGGGCCTATCACCGCGCAACTTATGCTCTTTTTCTTTCCCATCCTGCTCGGTACCTTTTTTCAACAGCTCTACAATACGGTCGATACCATTATTGTGGGCAACTTTGTCGGCACCAACACCGCGCTCGCCGCGGTCGGCGGCGCGACGGGACAGCTGGTCAATCTCTTTGTCGGTTTCTTCATCGGCCTCTCTTCGGGCTGCGGTGTCATTATCTCGCAGTACTACGGGGCGAGAGACCAAAATGCCGTTTCGAAGAGTGTACACACGGCTCTGGCCTTTTCGCTGCTCTCCGGTGTTGTGATCATGGTGCTCGGCCTTTTGCTGACCGATTTTTCGCTCCGCGCGATGTCGCTCCCGGAGGAAATTATGCCGGAAGCGACCGCTTATCTGCGCATTTTCTTCCTCGGCATGATCCCGAATCTCTTTTACAACATGGGGGCCGCCGTGCTTCGCGCAATCGGCGACTCCAAGCGTCCGCTCTACTTTTTGATACTCAGCTGTTTATGTAATATTGTGCTCGACCTTATCTTTGTCGCCTACCTCCGCCTCGGTGTCTCGGGCGCGGCGCTCGCGACCATACTCTCGCAGCTCGCCTCCGCTGTCATGGTGCTCTTTGTTCTGCTTCGCACCAAGAGCGATGTGCGCCTCATCCCAAGTCAGCTGCGGCTTGAGCCCTTCTGGCTCAAAAAAATGATTTACGTCGGGCTCCCGGCCGGTCTGCAAAGTACCATGTACACGGTTTCGAATATTATTGTTCAGGCGACCATCAACAGCTTCGGCACCAACACGATTGCCGCGGTTACGGCTTACGGCAAGATGGACGTGATTTTCTGGATGGTCATCAATGCCTTCGGCATTGCCATCACAACCTTCGTCGGACAGAACTACGGCGCCGGGAAGACAGAGCGCGCTTTCCGCGGCTTCCGTGCCGCCCTCTTACTCGCCGCGATCGGCACCCTGCTGCTCTCCGGCATCATTTGGCTCTTCGGCATGAACTTCCTGCTCTTCTTTACCAAGGACCCGGATGTACTTGCAATCTGCAATCGCCTGATTCATTTTGTGGTTCCGTTTCATCACCTATATTCCGATTGAGATCTGTTCCGGCACGCTACGCGGTATGGGCAACAGCTGGATGCCCATGATACTCACCATGCTCGGGGTCTGTGTGCTCCGCATGTTCTGGATTTTCCTGGCCGTGCCGCTTCACCGCGATATTCTGACCCTCATGACGGCCTATCCGATCAGCTGGATCACAACCTCCGTTGCCCTGAGCCTCAGCCTCTTCCTGACGCGCCGCAAATACCTGTCTCAGCGCTCCGAGAGCGAGAAGTCGTCGTAAACGGCCCGCACCGCTCTGCCGTTCTTAAAGAGTATCATGACCACTTGGTTCGAATAAATCTCGTCTCCGAACTGGTAGACCATATTGGAGGTGTGGTTTTCATCGTCAAAGGTTTTTGAGAAGGGCTCGCCGTAGACATCCGCAATCTGCTGTCTCGTGGCCCCCATCGGAATTCCGTAGAGCGTGAGCTCCGGGTCCGGTTCCGCGCTGCCGATATCGATGCCCTTAATGGTACATTCCTTGACCGGCAGGTCGTGGTCCTCGTTGTTTCTGACATTGATGCGGATGTGCCCGAAGGAGCCGCGGTACTGCACGCGGCAGCTTCCGGTTGCCCCGGCCTTCACGATGTCGTTTTCGCCGCTGAAGACCGCCCCCTCTTTGAGGAGACCCTCAAAGGAAGTCGGCACCGAAATGGTGCGCTCTCCCGCACGTACCATATGTCTCCCCTCCTGCTTGTGCTTCTCGATCTGCAGGGGGACGGTCACGGTCTGCGCCGCCTCCTCACTCTCGGCCGCCTCCGCGGATGCGGCCTTGATATCCGGGATTGCGGTCTCCGCCTGAATTTCCAAGGCCTTTGCACTGCTCTCGGTCTCGGCCTTACTTTTGCCGCCGCAGGCCGTGAGCAGGCCGAACGCTGCGGCGAGTATCGCCGTGCCGATGCGCGCGTTCAAACCTGACTTAAACTGCTTCACCTCGTTTCCTCCTCTGTCTTTGTCTGACCGGGTTCCAAGCCCACTTCGACGGACTCCGCCGTGAGATCTCGAAACTGACATCCGTCGCCCGGTGCATTGCTCCGAATTTCTTCTTGGGTCGCTGCGCTCCCGCGTTCTGTCTCGCCCGCCCGGCAGGCCGTGAGACCCGCTGTCATCAGCAAACAAAGCACAGCCAAAATACCGTAAGTCTGTCGCCGCGTCATATGCGCATACCCCCTCGTTCTTACTTCTTGCTCCATTGTACTATCCTTGCATATAGAATGCAAAAAGCGGTTCACGGCCTCAAGGCCCGTGAACCGCTTTTTGTTTGAAGCCGCCTTCCTGCGCCCGACAGGATTTGAACCTGCACGGTCTCCCACCGGAACCTAAATCCGGCGCGTCTGCCAATTCCGCCACGGGCGCCAACCTCTGTTATTCTAAGCAATGCAAGCCTCACTGTCAATTGAGAAGCGCACAACTCCGTTTTATGGTATGATAAGGACTCAGTACGTTTTGCGGACCGTGCGCCGTGATTCTGATATGGAGGCTTGCTTGGATACAAAAAATCTCAAATATTTTGTGGGCGTTGCCCGCTACGGTTCCATCAATCAGGCCGCAAAGGCCATGTATATTTCTCAACCGCAGCTTTCTCACATCATAAAGAGCATAGAAGAGGAAGTCGGATTTGATTTGTTTCAACGCACCAATCAGGGCGTGCGCCTGACTCGCAACGGTGAAAGTTTCCTCTCCCACTGCCAAATTATTCTCGAGGAGATGAACAGTCTGGACCGCTTTATCAATCAAACCCACCGCCAGGGCAGTCGGCTTGTGGTCTCGATGACGCGCTTCTCGCACACCGCGGTCTGCTTTAACGATGTCGCCTGTCGGCACCAGGACAGAGAGAGCCTTTTCCTGCGTCTCCGCGAGACCGATTCCATGGACGTGGTGGACGATGTGGCCAGCGGCTACTCCGAAATCGGTGTCCTGCATTTCTCCGTCTCCGAGAGCGAGAGCATGCTCCGCAATTTTGAAAACAAGCGGCTCCGCTTTCAGAGCATAGCCCGCTTTAAGCCCTATGTTTCCTCTCTGCGGAACATGAATTGCTCCGGGATAAGGAGGTCACGGAACTGGATATCCGCGATCTTTTGAACTACGGCTTTGTTCGCTACATCGGCCAGTATGAGGACTTCTTTTACCACATCGCAACCGAGAACGGCGTTGTGGACCTGAACGACTCCGCGAAAATCATCTATGTGAACGACCGCATGGAACAAATTCGCCTGCTCGCGCACTCGAATTTTTACACCATAGGCATCCCGAAATATCCGGATGAGGGACTGCACTATAAGGTCGCCAACATTCCGCTTCGCGCGAGCAACGAGCATCTGCGTTTCGGAATTATCACAAAAGAAAACAAGCGCCCCACCGACATTGAGGCGGAGTTTATCGAGGAGGTCACGGCGCGCTACCGTGCCCTCTCGGACGCCGCAGAGGCAGATGTACAGTAAAGCTTGCGTTGCCCGCAAACGCTGTCTCGATACTGTTTTCCGTCCCGGCCTTCTCGGCAGTAGTACGTTATAAAAAGAGAGAAACCGCATTTCGCCGCGGTCTCTCTCTTTTTTTCCTCTTTTTTGCGGTATTCCCCGTCCGCGCAGCAGCCACAGCAGCCCGGTCAATATATCCGCTAAGTGCTCGGACTCTTCTGCTCCGACTCTCTGTGCGATAGCGGCTGTGCGCGCGGCAACCACAGCAGTTGCTTCGATTTCTTCGCTAAGCCCTCAGAGCCTTCTGCGCCAACTCTCCATGCGGTAGCGGCTGTGTTCACGGGCCTCACGCACCTCGCGGAGGAGACGCGGCAAGTCCTCGTTAAAGGTGCCCGCAAGTGCCAGGTAATTCGAGGCGTGATTCGTGCGGAACACCGTTCCCGGAGAGTCGATATGTGTTAAGAAAAGTTCCGTCTCATCCATAATCTGATTCGGCTTTAAGAGCTCCATCTCGCCGCGTTGAATCTCCTTCGCCATGGGAGACTCCGGAGAGAGAGGTGCAGGGTCAGAATGGAAGCGTATTCCGGATTCATCGCGTTAATAAGTTCCGCGGACTTTACGGCATGCGCTTCCATGCCCGCGCTGCCGCCGAGTCCGGAAATCAGCGTGACTGAGGTCTGAATGCCGCAGCGCTTTAACTTTTGACCGGCCGCAATAATCTCTGCCGCTGTCTCGCCCTTTTGAATGTGCACGAGGACTTCATCGTCCCCCGACTCCGCACCGAGGTAAATCATTGCAAGTCCGGCTTTCCGAAGCGCTACCAGCTCTTCCTCCGACTTTCTCAGCACATCCTTCGCCGTCCCGTAGGAGGTAATGCGCTCCGCATAGGGGAAGTTTTTCTTCACGTAGTGTAAGAGTTCCAAGAGCAGTTCGGTCTTCACAACCAACGCGTCGCCGTCCGCGAAGAAGACACGCTGCACGTAGGGACCGTAGGTGTCCCGACATTCATCTAAATCCGCCAGTATCTCCTCCCGCTTCCGCACGCGGAACTGCTTGTCCGTGTACATGTGGCAGAAGGTGCACTTGTTGTGCGAACAGCCTATGGTTACCTGAATAATTAAACTGCGCGCCTCACTCGGCGGGCGGTAAACATCACCTTCGTATTGCATCTTTCTAAATTACTCCTTTGCTTCTGCTTTGCTCGCCTCAGTATAGCCGATTTCCCGCGAAAAGGCGAGAACAGTAAATGCATCGTCTTATTGATTGACTGATAAGGCGAAGCAAAAAGCGCCCTGCCGAAGCAGGACGCTCATTTCAGAGAGCGATAGACGGGACTCGAACCCGCGGTCTCGACCTTGGCAAGGTCGCGCGTTACCAACTACGCCACTATCGCATGTTTACACCCTGAAAACCGCACACAGAATTTATCTATTCATCTCTTTCCCAAACCCTTTGGTTAAACCCTCGACCGATTAGTAAGAGTCAGCTGAACGTGTCGCCACGCTTACACCTCTCTCCTATCTACCTTGTCGTCTTCAAGGGGTCTTACCGCTTTCGCATGAGATATCCCATCTTGAGGGGGGGGCTTCACGCTTAGATGCCTTCAGCGTTTATCCCGTCCCGACTTGGCTACCCGGCCATGGGGTTGCTCCCCAACCGGTGCACCAGTGGTCAGTCCATCCCGGTCCTCTCGTACTAAGGACAGCTCCTCTCAGATATCTTACGCCCGCGCCGGATAGGGACCGAACTGTCTCACGACGTTCTGAACCCAGCTCGCGTACCGCTTTAATGGGCGAACAGCCCAACCCTTGGGACCGACTTCAGCCCCAGGATGCGATGAGCCGACATCGAGGTGCCAAACCACTCCGTCGATGTGAACTCTTGGGAGTGATAAGCCTGTTATCCCCAGGGTAGCTTTTATCCGTTGAGCGATGGCAATCCCACTTTATACCACCGGATCACTAAGTCCTACTTTCGTACCTGCTCCACCCGTCGGTGTCGCAGTCAAGCTCCCTTCTGCCTTTGCGCTCTTCGAATGGTTTCCAACCATTCTGAGGGAACCTTTGAGCGCCTCCGATACTCTTTCGGAGGCGACCGCCCCAGTCAAACTCCCCACCTGACATTGTCCCCCATCCGGATTACGGATGTAGGTTAGAAATCCAGTGCCACAGGGGTGGTATCCCAACAGCGGCTCCGGAAAGACTGGCGTCCTTCCTTCTTAGCCTCCCACCTATCCTGTACGAGTAACACCGAATCCCGGTATCAAGCTGGAGTAAAGCTCCATGGGGTCTTTCCGTCCTGGCGCAGGTCACCAGCATCTTCACTGGTACTTCAATTTCACCGGGTGCATTGTTGAGACAGCGCTCAAATCATTACGCCTTTCGTGCGGGTCGGAACTTACCCGACAAGGAATTTCGCTACCTTAGGACCGTTATAGTTACGGCCGCCGTTTACTGGGGCTTAAATTCAAAGCTTCGCTTGCGCTAACCTCTCCTCTTAACCTTCCAGCACCGGGCAGGCGTCAGCCCATATACCTCACCTTACGGTTTCGCATAGACCTGTGTTTTTGCTAAACAGTTGCTTGAGCCTTTTCTCTGCGGCTGCATCTCTGCAGCACCCCTTCTCCCGAAGTTACGGGGTCATTTTGCCGAGTTCCTTAACAATGCTTCTCCCGCCGGCCTTAGGATTCTCTCCTCATCCACCTGTGTCGGTTTGCGGTACGGGCTGACATGATACAATAGCGGCTTTTCTCGACAGTCCCTCCACCGGCTTCGCTACTTATTTTTCGCTCCCTATCACGCTTTCGGATTGTGCGGCGGATTTGCCTACCGCACTCCTAACTTCGCTTCGCCCGGTCTTTGCTCTCCCGGGTCCGGTTTTGTTCCTGTGTCCCCACAGTTCTGATCATGTCAGGTGCAGGAATATGAACCTGCTGTCCATCGACTACGGATTTCTCCCTCGCCTTAGGGTCCCGACTTACCCAGGGCAGATCAGCTTTACCCTGGAATCCTTGGATATTCGGCCATGATGATTCTCACATCATTCTCGCTACTCATTCCGGCATTCTCTCTTCTCAGAACTCCACGCTTCCTTACGGTAACGCTTCGGCACTCTGAGATTGCTCCTCTACCAATGTATTGCTACATTCCTAAGCTTCGGTATCGTGTTTTTAGCCCCGGAAATTTTCGGCGCAGGACCTCTCGACTAGTGAGCTATTACGCACTCTTTGAATGTGTGGCTGCTTCTAAGCCAACTATCCCTAGCTGTCTTCGAAATCCCACATCCTTTTCCACTTAACACGTATTTTTGGGACCTTAGCTGTAGGTCTGGGCTCTTTCCCTTTTGACTGTCCAACTTATCTCGTACAGTCTGACTCCCGACCATCATCAGTGCGGCATTCGCAGTTTGATATCCCTTGGTAGGCTTTGACGCCCCCTCAGGAATTCAGTGCTCTACCTCCGTCTGACTAAGTCGAGGCTAGCCCTAAAGCTATTTCGAGGAGAACCAGCTATCTCCGGGTTCGATTGGAATTTCTCCCCTATCCACACCTCATCACCACCCTTTTCAACGGATGTGTGTTCGGTCCTCCATTCCCTTTTACGGGAACTTCAACCTGGACATGGATAGATCACCCGGTTTCGGGTCTGCCGATGCTGACTGTAAGCCCTATTAAGACTCGGTTTCCCTTCGGCTCCGGACCTGTAGTCCTTAACCTTGCCAGCACCGGCAACTCGCCGGACCGTTCTACAAAAAGTACGCGGTTGTGCGTTCATGTATCGCACTTCCACTGCATGTAAACATAGGGTTTCAGGTTCTTTTTCACTCCCCTCCCGGGGTCCTTTTCACCTTTCCTTCACAGTACTATGCACTATCGGTCACTAAGTAGTATTTAGCCTTAGGGGGTGGTCCCCCCGTATTCCCACAAGGTTTCACGTGTCTCGTGGTACTCTGGATACTGCCGAGTTTCGAATCGTTTTCCCGTACGGGGCTTTCACCCTCTATAGCGGACTTTTCCAAAGTCCTTCCGGTAACCATTCAATCCCCTTATGCAGTCCGAACCCCGCGGTGCACGCACCGCGGTTTGGGCTCTTCCGTGTTCGCTCGCCACTACTTACGGAATCACTGTTGTTTTCTCTTCCTCCGCCTACTTAGATGTTTCAGTTCAGCGGGTTCCCGGCTGTACGCTATGGATTTACGCACAGTCACTGCAGGTCTTCTGCAGTAGGTTTCCCCATTCGGAAATCTGCGGATCAATAGATATTTGCTCTTCCCCGCAGCTTATCGCAGCTTATCACGTCCTTCATCGGCTCTTAGTGCCAAGGCATCCGCCCTACGCTCTTTTCTGTTTAACCTCTTACATGTTCTCTAGCGTAAGAACATGCGGGTTGGTCAACTCTGCTCTCACAGAGTTACGTATTATTACATTCATAGACATGACTTTCGTCACATCTATCGGATACGACTTTCGTCGTATCACCTCGGATGTCTAGATATTCTTAATTGAATATTCATTCTGTATGCGATTTTCAAGGTGCAAAAGCTGATTTTCATCAGCCATAGGAGCGTTCCAGCCTTTTGGCTCAAGCGTTCCGATCGCTTATGAAAAAAAGAAAAATTCCGGCGCCCACCTATTCTCCCATGTCGTTACCAACATAGTACCTTCGGCCGTCTTCCTCTTAACCGTCGTGTTCGGGATGGGAACGGGTGTTTCAAGAAGACGTATCGACACCGGAAATCCGGTGCGAACCTTTGATCAAAAACCAGACAGCACAAACAACCCTTACTTCTTCCTTAGAAAGGAGGTGATCCAGCCGCACCTTCCGATACGGCTACCTTGTTACGACTTCACCCCAGTTATCCGCCCCGCCTTCGGCAGCTCCCTCCCTAAGGTTGGGTCACTGACTTCGGGCGTTGCTGACTCCCATGGTGTGACGGGCGGTGTGTACAAGACCCGGGAACGTATTCACCGCGACATGCTGATTCGCGATTACTAGCAATTCCGGCTTCGTGCAGTCGAGTTGCAGACTGCAGTCCGAACTGAGACGTTATTTTTGAGCTTTGCTTAAACTCGCGTTCTCGCCTCTCTTTGTTAACGCCATTGTAGCACGTGTGTTGCCCAAATCATAAGGGGCATGATGATTTGACGTCATCCCCGCCTTCCTCCCGGTTATCCCGGGCAGTCTCGCCGGAGTGCCCAGCTTTACCTGCTGGCTACCGGCAATAGGGGTTGCGCTCGTTGCGGGACTTAACCCAACATCTCACGACACGAGCTGACGACAACCATGCACCACCTGTCACTCCTGTCCCGAAGGAAAGCACCCATTACGGTGCGGTCAGAAGGATGTCAAGATTTGGTAAGGTTCTTCGCGTTGCTTCGAATTAAACCACATGCTCCACTGCTTGTGCGGGTCCCCGTCAATTCCTTTGAGTTTCATTCTTGCGAACGTACTCCCCAGGTGGAATACTTATTGCGTTTGCGACGGCACCGATGCCCTTTGGGCACCAACACCTAGTATTCATCGTTTACCGCGTGGACTACCAGGGTATCTAATCCTGTTTGCTCCCCACGCCTTCGAGCCTCAACGTCAGTTTTCGTCCAGCAGGCCGCCTTCGCCACCGGTGTTCTTCCTAATATCTACGCATTTCACCGCTACACTAGGAATTCCGCCTGCCCCTCCGATACTCAAGTCGCACAGTTTCCAAAGCAGTCCCGTGGTTAAGCCTCGGGATTTCACTTCAGACTTGCGCAACCGTCTGCGCTCCCTTTACACCCAGTAAATCCGGATAACGCTTGCCCCCTACGTATTACCGCGGCTGCTGGCACGTAGTTAGCCGGGGCTTCTTACTCAGGTACCGTCATTTCTTCCCTGCTGATAGAGCTTTACATACCGAAGTACTTCTTCACTCACGCGGCGTCGCTGCATCAGGGTTTCCCCCATTGTGCAATATTCCCCACTGCTGCCTCCCGTAGGAGTTTGGGCCGTGTCTCAGTCCCAATGTGGCCGGTCATCCTCTCAGATCGGCTATCGATCGTCGCTTTGGTGGGCCGTTACCCCGCCAACTGGCTAATCGAACGCGGGTCCATCTCATACCACCGGAGTTTTTACCCCCGCACCATGCGGTGCTGTGGTCTTATGCGGTATTAACAGTCGTTTCCAACTGTTATCCCCCTGTATGAGGCAGGTTACCCACGCGTTACTCACCCGTCCGCCACTCGAAATGAAGGCTTCCGCCCGAAGGTTTCCATCTTCATTTCTCGTTCGACTTGCATGTGTTAAGCACGCCGCCAGCGTTCATCCTGAGCCAGGATCGAACTCTCAATTTAAAGTTTGTTCGTTCCGGTCAAAATAACGTTGGTCTTTCTCAGTTATTTTACCCGTTATTACTTGGTTTGGTTCTTTTTTGAAATTCTTTTGGAAGCTCACGAACACATTCGAAAAATGTCCGCAAGCCCTCTGTTTTCACAGAGATTTCAGGGTTGTTTGTACTGTCTGATCTTTGATTTTCAAGGTTCTTGGCCCGCCCTCACGAGCAAGCTTGTGTACTATACCACCCCTGTAAGAAGGCGTCAAGCGTTTCCAAACTTTTTCATTTTTATTTTTGAAAATCGCAAAATCGCATTTCCTTGTCCGGATTTTTGACCGAACGAATATTGCAAGTACGATTCTTTTGCTCACCTTTTATCTCCGCGTATCTATTATGTGAACCAATTAATCCGCTTCGTTACTTTGTTCTGCGGCGTACTTCCTTTCATCTTGCGCCTTCATCGAGTTCGGGAAAAAACCGGAAAAGCCGGGTAGGTTTTCCCCTCCCGGCTCTCTATCATCTTCTTCCTTCTGTCTCCGTCGAAGCCTTCTATCTACCCTACCTCGAAGTCTTATTTCAGTTTTTCGCCCTTTGTATCCCGGTGACCGCGCCGTATCTTCTCCGGGTTCACCTTCTTTCCGTTGAACACGAACTCTTCCATGGGCGGCAAAAGCAGCGCTTTCTGCACATAGTCCCCGGAGCCAAGGCGCATGCCGCGCACACCGCGCGCGTTCTTCTTCATCTGCGGCGTCTCCTCTGCGTTAAAGCGCAGGGCATAGTTTTCCCCGCTGAGCAGCAATACTTCCTGCTTTCCTTTTCCGAGCACCAGCACCGCTGTCACCGCATCTTCATCTCCCAGTTTGGTCGCAACCACAGTCTTATTCGCGGTCTCGAATTCTGCGCCGTCGACCAGCTTCACATAGCCCTCGCGGCTCACAAAGAGAAGCTGTTCCTTGCTGAGGCTACCCGCTGCCGCGACCAGATGGATTTCTTCCTTCCGCCCGTCAAAGCGGCTCAGGTTATCGATCGGCACACCCTTGTCCTTCAGCTTACCGGCCGGAATATCCCGCACTTTGACCTGATGCAACACACCCGCACTGGTATAGAGCTGTATCCTGCCGCTCGTCATAATCGGCACAACCGCGCGGTACTCGCCCTCGATCTGCTCCCGATTCTTCTCATAACTCGCGACATCCAAAAGTTTTGCGTAGCCGAAGCGATCCAAAAGGAAGATAACCGGTTCGTCCTCCGGTTCTTTCTCCACAACCACGGCCTCCTTGCTGTCCTCGAGCCGCGTGCGGCGCTCGTGCGCATATTCCTTTTTGATGGCCTCGAGATCCTTTATGAGAAGCTTGTCAAGCTTCTCGCGGCTCGAAAGATAGCCCTCATAGGTCTCGATTTTTTTAAGTGTCTCCGCGTGCTCTTTTTCGAGTGCCAAAATCTCGAGTCCGATCAACTTATAGAGACGCATTTCGAGTATGGCCTGTGCCTGGCGCTCCGTGAAGTGCAGCTGCATGGCATCCCGCAGGTAACTTGGATCCTTAAAATAAATGCGGCTCGCATCGCCGGTCGTGAGGCAGGCCTTCGCGTCCTCGAGTTTCTTCGCGCCGCGGAGTATCGCAATGATTAAATCAATGCAATCGCAGGCGGCAATCAGTCCCTCCTGCACCTCCTGCTTTAAGCGCTCCTTTTCGAGCAGGGTCTCGTACTTCTTCTCGGCATTCGCGTACTGGAAGGCAAGATAGTGCTTTAAGATGCCCTTTAAGTCCAGCGTCTCCGGTCTGCCGTCCGCAATGGCCAGCATATTGACACCGAAGCTGTCCTCGAGCTTGGTCTTCTTATAGAGCATATTCTTGACACGGTCCAGATCCGCGTCGCGGCGAAGTTCCAGGACAATGCGGACGCCCTCCTTGGAGCTCTGATTCGAGATATCCACAACCTCGGGGAGCTTTTTGCTCTCCACGAGTGCCGCCACATCCATTAAATTTATCGATGCCCGCGCCGACCATGGTATAGGGTATCTCGGTGATCACCAGTTTGTCGCGATCGCTCCGCTTCTGCCCGAGCTCCACCTCAATGCGTCCGCGCAGCTTGATTTTGCCGACACCGGTTCTGTAAATCAGCGGGAGCTCGCTCTGATTTGCCACAATGCCGCCGGTCGGAAAATCCGGCCCCTTTAAGAGGCCCAGGAGTTTCTCGTATTTAATCTCCGGGTTCTTGATGTAGGCGATGCAGGCATCGCAGACTTCCCCCAGGTTGTGCGGCGGAATCGAGGTCGACATACCGACCGCAATGCCCTCCGCGCCGTTCACAAGAAGATTCGGAATGCGAACCGGCAAAACCTCAGGTTCTTTCTCGGTCTCGTCGTAGTTCGAGACAAAGCGGACGGTCTTATCGAGGTCGCGGAGATACACCTCCTCCGCAAACTTCTGAAGCTTCGCCTCGGTGTAACGCATGGCCGCAGCGCCGTCTCCCTCAATCGAGCCGAAGTTGCCGTGGCCGTCGACCAGCGGCATGCCGCGCTTAAAGGGCTGGCTCATCACAACCAGGGTCTCGTAAATCGAGCTGTCGCCGTGCGGGTGGTATTTACCCATGGTATCGCCGACGATACGCGCGGACTTTCGGTGCGGCTTGTCATGACTTAAGTGCAGCTCGCTCATATCGTAGAGCACGCGCCGCTGCACCGGCTTTAGGCCGTCCCGCGCATCGGGAATCGCGCGGGCGGTAATCACACTCATCGAATAGTCGAGATAGCTCTTTTGCATTTCCTCGGAGTATTCGGTTCGAAGAATTTTCTCTGCCATGGTATTCCTCTCTCGCCTTTATGCGTCGATTTCCGCTTCGTCCGCGTGGTCGTGGATAAAGTCGCGCCGCGGTCCCACGTTGCTGCCCATTAAGAGGGCTGTGACCTCGCTCGCGAGGCGGGCATCCTCGATTTCAACCCGCTTTAACATGCGCTGCTCCGGATTCAGCGTGGTCTCCCAGAGCTGCTCCGGGTTCATCTCACCGAGACCCTTGTAGCGCTGCAGGGTGTAAGTTCCCTCTTTGTGCTTCGCCTTGAATTTTTCGAGCGCCTTGTCGTCGTAGATGTAGACACCCTCCTTGTCCTTGCCGCGCGTCGGAACTGCCTTGTAGAGCGGCGGCATCGCAATGTATACATGACCGTCGTAGATGAGCTCCGGCATGAAGCGGTAGAGGAAGGTTAAGAGCAGGGTGTCAATGTGGCTGCCGTCCACATCGGCATCCGTCATCAGAATAATCTTGTCGTAGCGCAGCTTCGAGATGTCAAAGTCGTTGCCGTAGCCCTCGGAGAAGCCGCAGCCAAAGCTGTTGATCATGGTCTTAATCTCCGCGTTCGCAAGCACCTTGTCCATGGACGCCTTCTCGACGTTCAGGATTTACCGCGTATCGGGAGTATGGCTTGATACATGCGGTTGCGCGCGGTCTTTGCGGAGCCGCCTGCGGAATCTCCCTCGACAATGAAGATTTCGCACTTCAAGGGATCCCGGGACTCACAGTTCGCGAGCTTTCCGTTCGAGTCGAAGGAAAAACGCGGCTTTGCGAGGAGGTTGGTTCTCGCCTTCTCCTCCGCCCGCCGTATCTTTGCCGACTTTTCGGCACAGGCAATGATAGCGCGAACCGTCTCCAAGTCGCGGTCAAAGTAGCGCGTCAGCTCATCGCCCGCAATCGAAGAGACCGCCTTGGTCGCATCCGCACTCGCGAGCTTGGTCTTGGTCTGCCCCTCGAAAATCGGGTCCGGATGCTTGATTGCGACAATGGCCGTCATGCCGTTTCGCGTGTCCGCACCTGTGAAATTTGCGTCCTTCTCTTTTAAAAACCCGAGTTCGCGCGCGTAGCCGTTGATGAGCTGGGTAAAGCGTGTCTTAAAGCCCTGCAGATGCGTGCCGCCCTCGGCGGTGTAAATGCTGTTGCAGAAGCCGAGCAGTTTCTCCTCGAACGCATCCACAAACTGGATTGCGCACTCAAGTTCAATGTCCTCAAAGCGACCCTTGATATAGACCGGCTCGTGCACCGCAGTCTGCCCCTCATTCAGCGCGCGAACATAGGCAATCAGCCCCTCGGGCTCGCGGAACACTTCCTGTTCCTCTTCGCCGGGGAGCTTGTTTTCGTAATAGATGGTGATGCCGGGATTTAAGTAGGCGGTCTCGTGAAGTCTCGACTTTAACCAGTCCGCGCGGAAATGCGTCTTCTCAAAGATTTCCGGGTCCGGCAGAAAATTAATTTCCGTGCCGCTCTCCGCCTTTTTACCGACAATCGGCAAGAGGCCGTTTTTCAGTTCCGTTGTCGGAACGCCCTTCGCGTAGCTGTCCTCGTAGACAACGCCGCCACGGCTGATGCGCACCCGCATCCTTTTGGAGAGCGCGTTCACGACGGAGGAACCCACGCCGTGCAGACCGCCGCTCGTCTTATAGGCGTTGTTGTCGAACTTTCCGCCGGCATGCAGGGTCGTCATGACCACACGCTCGGCCGAGACCCCCTTCCGGTGCAGCTCCACCGGAATACCGCGCCCGTTGTCGCGCACGGTACAGGAACCATCCTTCTCGAGGACAATGTGAACCTCGCTGCAATAGCCCGCGAGGTGCTCATCGATCGCATTGTCCATAATCTCGTAAATCAGGTGGTTCAGCGCCTTCTGACCGACGCCGCCGATGTACATGCCGGGGCGTTTTCTGACCGCATCGAGCCCCTCCAGCACGGTGATGCTGTCAGCCGTGTACTGTGTCTTTGCCATCCCTCTCCCTCCGTGCCGTGGAAACGGCGAAAAAAAGAGACCGAAGTATGCCTTCGGTCCCATGCCAGCAGGCGACGGGAATCGAACCCGCGTCCCAAGCTTGGGAAGCTTGTGTTCTACCATTGAACCACGCCTGCATCCAGTCCAGTATACCGAAACTCATTCGGCTTGTAAACCGTCTTTTTTCTTCCGGCAGGCCTCGCAATAGCCGTAGAGCACCGTGCCCTCGCATTGCAGAGAAAAGCCGTGTCCGCGCATCAAATGCTCTCTGACTTCATCCATAAAATCGCAGTCCATGTGGATGATTTTACCGCAGGAAACGCACTTTAAGTGCAGGTGCTCCGCGCAGTGGCGGCCTTCCGCCTCGAGCTGATACACCGCCTTCTCGCCCTTCTCGGCGACATATTTCAGGATTTTCTTCTCCTCGTACAGGCGATCCAGATTGCGGTAAACCGTGGTCGGACTCACGGTCAGACCGACCGCCTGCAAGTGATTCAGGATGTCGGATGCGCTCACGGTCTTGCCCGCAGATGCCTCCAAATACTTCATAATCTCTTGTCTGGACTTCGTGCTGTAAGTTCCGCTTCTCTTCATGGCCGCCTCCTCGGTGCAAAGAATAGCACAGAACATGCGTTTGTAAAGAGAACGGCGGGCGGCGAAGCGGCTGTTTAAGCCGACTCCGCCGTCCGCCGGCAAGTCTTTTTTCTAAGTTCGAGTCTTAGAAGAGACCCGTAATCTTTCCGTTCTCATCCACGTCGATGTGCTCGGAGGCCGGAACCTTCGGAAGACCCGGCATGGTCATGATATCGCCGGTCTTCACGACAATGAAGCCCGCGCCCGCCGAAACCTTGACCTCGCGAACGGTAATCTTAAAGCCGCGCGGCGCACCGGTCAGGTTCTTGTTGTCCGAGAAGCTGAACTGGGTCTTCGCCATGCAGACCGGATAGGAGCCGAAGCCGAGTTCTTCCAGGCGCTTTGCCTGCTTTTTCGCCTCGGCCGTGAGCACCACGCCGTCGCCGCGATACACCTCGCGCACAATCTTGTTGAGCTTTTCCTCGAGGCTGTCGCCGTCCTCATAGGCAAAGCGGAAGTGGTTCTCCGCCGTGTTCTCGCAGAGACGCACGACCTCACGCGCAAGCGCCTCGCCGCCTTCGCCGCCCTTGGCCCAGACCTCGGAGAGCACGACATTGACACCGAGTTTCTTGCACTCGTCCGCGATGCAGCTAAGCTCCTCCTCGGCGTCAAACGGGAAGCGGTTAATCGCGACCACGGTCGGAAGACCGAAGACCTTCGTCATGTTCTCGACATGCTGCAGAAGGTTCGGGAAGCCCCTTCTTCAGTGCTTCGACATTCGGCGTGTTGAGCTCTGCCTTGTCGACGCCGCCGTGGTGCTTCAGTGCGCGCACGGTTGCAACCACGACCGCGCAGTCCGGGCGCAGCCCCGTCATGCGGCACTTGATGTCAATAAACTTCTCGGCGCCGAGGTCGGCACCGAAGCCCGCCTCTGTGACCGCATAGTCGTTCAGGCGGAGCGCCAGTCTGGTTGCGAGCACGGAGTTGCAGCCGTGCGCAATGTTTGCGAAGGGGCCGCCGTGAATGAAGGCCGGCGTATGCTCCAAGGTCTGCACGAGGTTCGGCTTCAGCGCGTCTTTTAAAAGCGCCGTAAGCGCGCCCTCCGCGTGAAGATCGCCCGCAGTCACCGGCTCATTGTCCATGTTGTAGCCGATGATCATGCGCGCCAGTCTCTCCTTCAGATCCTTTAAGTCCTTCGCGAGGCAGAAGACCGCCATAATCTCACTCGCGACCGTAATCTCGAAGCCGTCCTCGCGGACACGGCCGTCGGTTCTCTTGCCGAGACCGTCGATGATGTTGCGAAGCTGACGGTCGTTCATGTCGACCGCGCGCTTCCAAGTGATGCGCTTGTCGTCGATGCGGAGCGCATTGCCCTGGAAAATGTGGTTGTCAATCAGCGCCGCAAGAAGGTTATTTGCCGCGCCGATTGCGTGGAAGTCGCCGGTAAAGTGAAGGTTAATTTCCTCCATCGGTATGACCTGGGCGTAGCCGCCTCCCGCAGCGCCGCCCTTCACACCGAAGACCGGTCCCAGCGAAGGCTCGCGAAGCGCGACCGCAACGCTCTTGCCAAGGCGCTTTAAGCCGTCCGCGAGGCCCACGGAAGTCGTCGTCTTGCCCTCGCCCGCGGGCGTCGGGGTAATGGCCGTGACCAGCACAAGCTTGCCGTTCGGCTTGCCCTCGGTGTCCTTTAAGAGCTGATAGCTCACCTTTGCCTTGTCCTTGCCGTACTGTTCCAGATATTTCTCGTCGATGCCCTCGGCGCGGGCTATTTCTTCAATCTTGGCTGCCTGCGCCTCCTGTGCAATCTCAATATCTGTCTTCATACGCGTTCTCCTTTCGCCCCGCCCTGCGGGGTACTTGTGTATTTTGCTGCGATGTCTCGGACAAACCGGTGTAGCGGCTTAGATTTCTCGGGTCAGCTCGGAGAGCGCAAAGATTTCGCGCTCCGCCGCAATCGCCTGCTCCTCGAGCGCCGCAACGCGCGCGCTGTACTCGGCGACAAAGTCCTCATCCTCAATCGAGGAGAGATTAATCTTCACGTTGAGACCCGCGCCGATCACAGTGGTTCTCGCCGCCATCGCCGCGACAAGGCCGTCGGTCACGGCATTCGTATTGCCGCGCTCCACAACCGCCTTTGCCAGCGGGAAAATGCGCGCCGCGGTCTCCGCGACATGGCAGGGCACCTTTGCCGCGGACTTTAAGCCGTTCTGCATTGCTGCTTTTCGCGCCGCCTTTTCTTCGTCCGTATCCTTCGGAAGCGCCATTGCCGCCATGAACTCGTTGAAAGAATCGGAGTCACGATCGATTTCCTCGACCAGCTCCTTCTTCAGCGCCTCGGCAGCCGTCGCGATTTCGCGCATTTCCGCATCCACCTCGACATACTTCTTCTTGCCGACGGTCAGTCCCGCGACCATACCCGTAAGCGCCGCGGAGAGGGCTCCGAAGAGTGCCGATACCGAACCGCCGCCCGGTGCCGGTGCATCGGAAGCTGTGAGATCCACAAACGCGGCGACGCTCATCTCTTTCAGCTTTTCGCTCATGCCTCTTCCTCCTCATCCTCAAGGAGCCAGTTCTCCGCGTCCGCTTTCGCATCGAACTTCATCGGTCCGGAACATGCATGCCCGCAGATAGTACTCCGCGCAGTCAATGAGGACCGTATCGGCACGACATCGACAATCCGCTCAAGGGACATTGAGCACTGTAGCGCTTTAGCCCATCTTGACCGCTGCCTCGAACGCGCGGTAGATGGCCGTCTTTTCAAAGTTCACGAGATTCATCGAAACCTGCGCCACGGTATCTCTGCCGGAGTAGTGATCCTTCAGCTCGACGCCAATGGCCTTGATGAAGTGGTAACCGCCGCGAATGTTCTTGACCGCATCCGCAATGTTGTTCGCGATTTCCATATTGTCCGTGTCGAGGTTCACATTGTATGCAATGAGCGGCATTCTCGCGCCGATTGCAACAACACCCGCGGTCGGATGAATGTGATCCGGTCCGAAGTCCGGCGTCCAGAGCTCCTTATCCTGAAGCTTCTCCGCCATGCCCTCAAACTGGCCCTTGCGGATCTTTGCGAGGTTCGTTCTGTGCGGCGCGCTTGCGGAATCCTCATACAGGAAGACCGGGATGCCGAGCTTCTCGCCGACAGCCTTTCCGACTTCCTTTGCGATTGCATCCGCCTCTGCGACCGTCGTATTGCGGCAGGGGATGAAGGGAACCACGTCAACCGCACCCATGCGCGGATGCTGTCCCTCGTGCTTGGTCATATCAATCAACTGTACAGCAACTTCAAACGAGTCGATGACTGCGTCGCGAAGCGCTTCCGGCTCGCCGACTGCGGTAATTACGCAGCGATTGTGGTTCACGTCTGTCTGGCAATCCAAAAGGCGAACACCTTTTCTGTTCTTGAAGCAAGCGGCAATCTTTGCCACCTTTTCCATGTCGCGCCCTTCGCTGTAATTCGGCACAGTCTCAAGAAGTTTCTTTGCCATTTGTCTCCTCCTTTTTCGTATGCGGCGACCGTCTGTCGCCACCGTTATTATTATACTCGGCTTTTCCGCATTGTGCGTATTTATTTCTTTTTGAAGTACAAAGCCGAGGAAGAGCCCGATATTTTTCTTGTACTGCTGCAGACAAAGCGGCAAATATTGTGCTAAGTACACAAATACCCATCAAACACATCGGTAACTCGGCGCACAGCCGGTACCGCACAAAATCGACCGAAATCTCGTCACAGACCTACACGAAGTCAACGCGGCGCCCGGTGCGATAAGAGCGCGGCGCGACTTCCGGTGTTGCAAAAAAGAGACAGCGCCGCAGGGCGCTGTCTCTTTTTTTATAGTTCTTTTTATTATAGTTTTCTGTTTCTACTGTTCGCCCTTCTCCATCCGTTCGTTTCTTCACGGCGCTCGAAACCCGTTCCGACCGCAATCTCTGCGCTTCTTTGCGCCGTGCGCAAGTACTTTCGCCCGGTTTGCGCGGCCGCGGAAGCAGTTCAGTTTCCGCTGTTTTCCGGAAGCAGTTCCGTGAGTTCCGGCGCTCTCTGAATGAGTCCCTCCTGCTTCATCCAGTCGATGTTCTCCTGCCAGGAGCTCTCGGTCTGGGAGAGGAAGGGAGCCGCCTCTGTCTCCATTTTGGGAAGCAGAACGTCCGCGCTCTTTTGCTCAACACTCTCGCTGAGCGGGAAGTTTTCGGCATTCTGCTTCTCGAGCAGCAGCTTCACCGAGGCCGCGGGATTGCTCTTAAAGTCTTCAAAGCCCTTCTTCGACGCGCGCACAAACTTCTCCGCGAGTTCGGGCTGCTCCTTCAACACCTTATCGTTGGTGATCAGGCAGAGTTCGTAGTAGTTCGGCACGCCGTAGTCGCTCGGCGAGAAGTAGTTGAGCGCAAAGCCCTCTTCCTCAAGCTGCGGCACCTCGTGGTTCACAAGGCAGCCTATGGTCGCATCCACCTGCCCTGTGGTCATGGAGCTCATGAGGTCAAAGCCCACATTCTTTAAAGTAAGGGCGCTCGTATCCGCGCCGACATTGCGCATGAGTACCGAAATCATGGCCTCGGAGAGCGGAGTTCCCGCGTAGCCGACCGTCTTGCCCTCGAGGTCCTTCGGGCTTTGAATGTTCTTATCCTTCAGCGAGAGGACAATGTTCAGCGGACTCTGGCAGACCGCGCCGAGCGACTTCACCTTGACGCCCTGATCCGCTACCATCTGAATAATATCCTGCTGGTAGTAGAGACCGAATTCCGCCTTGCCCGCGGAGACGAGCGAAATTGCATCGTTCTCGTTCGAGGGGAACTGCACGTGGACATTGAGGCCTTCCTCCGCGTAATAGCCGCGCTCAATCGCCTCATAGATAAAGGCGTGAATCGCATTCGGATACCAGTCGAGGACAATGTTCACGTCCTGTAAACCCGCCTCCTTCTTTTTCTGCGTGCCGCAGGCCGCCAGCGAAGCCGCGAGCACAAAGGCCGAGGCCGCCGCCAATACTCTCTTTCCGAATCCCTTCTTCATCTGTCCTTCCTCCTCTGTTTGCTGTCTTGTTCTGTCTGTCTTTGGTTTCGAAAACGCAGTGCCCTCTGTTCGATGCGCTTTGCAAACTCCGTTAAGAGCATGGCCGCGAGGCTTAAGAGCACAATCGGCGCAAACACTCCCGCGCCGTCCAGCTGTGTCATCATGCGGCGCGAAATAGCCGAGTCCCGCCTGTGCGCCGAGCCATTCGCCGATCGCCGCGCCGATCACCGAGAGCGGGATTGCCATTCGTATTGCCGTGAAAAAGTAAGGTAACACCGCCGGAAGTTTGAGTTTCCGGAAGAGCTGCCAACGTGTCGCACCGAGGGTCTGCATGAGTTCCGTCATCTCCGGCGGAATGGCTCGAAAACCGTCCGAGAGGGTCACCGCAATCGGGAAAAAGGTCATGAGCACAGCCGCCAGCACCTTGCTCCAAATCCCGTAGCCGAGCCAGAGCACAAAAAGCGGCGCGAGCGCGGTGGTCGGTATGGTCTGCGAAGCGACAAGGAGCGGGTAGAGCGCCCGCTCCGCGGTTCGGCTCTGATCCATGAGCACGGCGAGGAAAATACCGAGCGCCGCCGATATTGTGAGCGAGAGTGCCACGACCGCCATGGTCGCCGGCAAATGCACCAGAAAGAGCGGCGCTCTGAGCTCATAGATACGCTTCACGATTTGCGTCGGCGCGGGCAAAATATAGGCCGCGTTCATACGCCGTGCGAGCACTTCCCAAAGAAGGAAAAAGCCCGCCATGGTGAGGAGAGACGGAAGTCGCCCCCCAAATTTCTCTTCTCTCATACCGCCATCTCCCGCGACAAAAGCGCTATCAACTCCCGCTTTAATTCCAGTGCCCCCGGCTCGCCGAGACTCTCCACGCTCCGCGGATAGGAAAGCGGCACGCGAAATTCGCGCAAGCGCCGCACCGGCTGCTCGGCAATCACCAGGATGCGCTCCGAGAGAAAGACGGCCTCTTCGACATCGTGGGTCACAAAGAGTATGGTGCGCCTCTCCTGCTGCCAACGCTCGAGGAGCCACTCCCGCATGGAGAGCCGCGTCATATAGTCGAGCGCCGAAAAGGGCTCATCGAGCAAAAGGAGTTCCGCGCCTGTGAGCAAAGTGCGCGCAAAGGCCGCCCGCTGCCGCATACCGCCGGAGAGCGCAAGCGGACTCTTTTCCGCCCAGTCGCCGAGGCCGACCGCGGAAAGCACCTCCGCGACCCTTTCTTTCCGCTCCGCCGCGCTGTGGGACTGCCGGCCGAGTTCAAGCGGCAATCCCACATTCTCCGCGACCGTTCTCCAGGGAAAGAGCAGGTCCTGCTGCGGCATGTAGCCGCAGCGGCTTTGCTCCGCCGAAACAGCTGCGCCGCCGACAAGTATCTTGCCGCTCTCCGGCGCGAGAAGGCCGTTCATCAGGCGAAAGAGACTGCTCTTCCCCGCGCCGCTCGGGCCGAGAATCGAGACAAATTCCCCCGCTTCCACGCGAAAAGAAAGCCCGTCCAACAGGAGGGGGCTATCCGCCGCATAGCGGAAACGGACCTCCGAAAATTCAAGTGCCGTCATTGTTTCTCCTCAAGATTCCAAGCGTGATCCAAGGGGCCGCTGCCTTTTCCGAGCGAGAGCCCCGAAAGCAGCGCGCCGCGCACATAGGCCTTCCCGCGTATCACCGCCTCCGTGAGTACAACGCCCTTTGCGAGATTCGCCGCGATTGCGCTGCTCAGGGTGCAGCCGGTGCCGTGGGTGTTCTCGGTCGCAATGCGCTCTGCGCGAAGCCACATTCCGCCCTCGCTGCCGAGATAGAGATAGTCGTCCGCGCGTGTTTTATCGTGCCCGCCCTTTAATAGGACAGGCGTACCGTAGCGCGACCAAAGTTCTTTTGCGGCTTTCTCCATGGCCGCCGCGCCGCGAATCGGCGCGCCGAGCAAAAGTTCCGCCTCCGGTAAATTGGGCGTAATCAGACTTGCGAGCGGAAACAGTTCTTCCGTGAGGGCCTGTACCGCCGTCTCCTCAATGAGTCGCGCGCCGCTGGTCGCGACCATGACCGGATCCACCACGAGGCGCTCGGTTTATAAAAGCGAAAGCGCTCCGCCATGGTACGTATCAATACCTCGCTCGCGCACATGCCGACCTTGACCGCGTCCGGCGGAATGTCCTCGTAGACCGCGTCCAATTGCGCCGCGAGAAATTCCGGCGTTACGGTCATAATCGCCGTGACCCCGCAGGTATTCTGCGCGGTCAGCGCCGTGACCGCGCTCATCCCGTAGACCCCCTGGGCAAGGAAGGTCTTTAAATCCGCCTGTATGCCCGCGCCGCCGCTCGAATCACTGCCGGCGACCGTAAGCGCTGTTTTTCGCTCCATATCGTTTCTCCCGTAAAAAAAGACAGAGCTGCCTCTCGGCATCTCTGTCTGTCTGTGAGATTCCTACGTTGGCATTACCCAAATCAGGTGTTCGGGTTCCGGTTTCCCGGTCTCAGCTGCGCGCAGCACCCCGTCTCGTTTCTGTTCTGTTTTATTCTAGTTTGCCGCATTCCGACTGTCAAGTCAGTCTCAGTGCACGTAGACCGGCATGCCGACCGTGACGCGCTCATAGAGCTGCTTTGCAAAGGCAGGCGGCAGGTTGATACAGCCGTGGCTACCGTTCGACTTGTAGATGTTCCCGCCGAAACTTCCGCGCCAGGTTGCATCGTGCAGGCCGATGCCGCCGTCAAACGGCATCCAGTAGCTCACGAAGGCCTCGTAGAGCTTCTGCGAACCGCGGAGTATGCGGTTTCTCTGCTTATAGTTGATGCGGAAGCTGCCGTAGTGGGTTGCGCGCTCGCGGTTCGGTGTTCCCGTCACACAGGCGCTCTCCATGACCTTTCTGCCGTTCTCAAAGAGGATTACTCTCTGCTTCTCGATGCTGATGTCGATGTAGGTCAGGCCGTGTCCCAGCTGAAACTCCGGATCTGCCGCGAGCACCGGGACGAAAATATCATCCTTTGCCATTTTGACTTCACCGTTCAGCGACTTCGGCGCCTCGCGCGTCGGCTCTGTGCTCTCCGTCGCCTCGGATGACTGGCCCTCGGGGTTCAAACTCTCAACCGTTTCGCTTTCCGCCGGTGCGGCACCTATGGTGATGGTATCGCTGCCGACCGTTTCGACACGCACCGTCTCGGAGGGCGTTGCGAGTTCCGGCTCCGCCGCCGCTTCATCCGGCAAGTTCTCAATGAAAATGCCGTCCCGCAGTTTTGCAACCAAAATCGGGTTCTCGGCATCCGCCGCTCTCTCTTCCTCGGACTTTAGGGTCGCAATCAACTCCGGTGCGGGCGTCTGCTTTGCCTCGGCTTCCCGTAAAATCTGCTCCGCCTTTTCCTTGTTCTTTTCGCGTTTTGCCGCGCGCTTTGCCTGTTTCAAAATCTTGGCGTTCGCCGCCTCGCGCGTTCTCCGCTGTGCGTCGGTCTCCCGGGCCGGGCGGTTAATACCGAGCTTGTTGCAGAGAATCTGCATGGTGAGCTCGCTGTCCACGATATAGTTCTCGCCGCCGTTTTCCGCGGACAGGCTTGCGAGCGAGGGGGTGAACCGATCCTGCAGACCGTTCACATAGGCCTCAATCGAAGCGTAATCCAGTCCGGTCGCGCCCTCGCGCGTCTCAACAAGCCAGCTGTTCAAGGTCGCGCTGTCAAGCTGCTGCGTCACCGGACCGATGAAGAAGGTGAAATTATGCCGCACCAGTAGATTTCTCGCGTTCATCTTCTCGGTGAGTGCCGCATCGTCCGTCCGCACCGCGGGCTGCACCGCAAAGGTGTCGGTGAGATCCAGTTCCGTCCGGTCCGATACCAGCGCCTGCTCCACAAGATTCAGAATCTCGTCTTTGTTTGCGCTCCAACCGGTCTCCGCCGGGACGATCGAATAGCCGGCATCCTCCGCAAACTCCGAGAGCGTTGCATCCTTCGCGGGGAGGGAGAGTTCGAAAAGCCCCTGCTCCTCCAAGTGTTTTTCAACTTCCTCGCGGTGCACATCCAGCGTGCGCTTGCTCAAAAGTTCGTGTCTTCGGAACAGCGCAAGCGGCCAGGCAAACGAGCTTCCCTCCGAGAGCGCTTCCTTCCAGTTGTCCCGACTCTCAACCCCGAGCACATCCTTCCGATGCAAGGAATAACTCAGGTCCTTGACGCGAATCCCGAGGGAGCCCTCGGTCGCCGCCGCTGTGATTAACGCCTGCGCTCTCGTATAGGAGAGCAGAGAAGCATCCTTCCCGTCCACCGTCGTATTGGGGTACGTATGCCCCGCAAAAAAAGCAGCGCCGCCCAAGTAACAAGCACAGAGAACTACCGCAGCGCCACCCAATATTCTTTTTTGTTTTCGATTCATCGCCTTTTCTTCGCTGTTCCTCCACCTTAATGAAATCTTTATCCTTCATTCTAGCATCCTCCCCGTGAATTTGGAAGCTGTACGACATAAAAAACCTTGCACCCGGCCCACACGCGTGCTATGCTGTTACGAAATTTTTAAATTAGCTTTACAGAATGGAGGCAAGCCATGGCACTGGTCATTCCCGAGCACTACGATCCCGTGCTCTCTGTCCGTGAAACCCAGGAGGCAATTAAGTTTATTCGCGATTTGTTTCAGAAGGAATTCGGCCGCCAGATGAATTTGGAGCGCGTCTCCGCGCCCCTCTTTGTGACCGAAAAGAGCGGTTTAAACGACAACTTAAACGGTGTGGAGCGCCCCGTCAATTTTGATCTCCTCTCCATGCCGGGCGAAAACATCGAAGTCGTGCAGTCCCTCGCAAAGTGGAAGCGCCTTGCTTTAAAGCGCTATCGCTTTAAGCCGGGCGAAGGCCTCTACACCAATATGAACGCAATCCGCCGCGACGAGACGCCGGATAACCTCCACTCCTTCTATGTGGACCAGTGGGACTGGGAACGTGTGCTCCGAAAGGAAGATCGAAGCCTTGAGGTGCTCGAGGACACCGTGCAGCGCATCTACACCATCATCAAGCACATGCAGCATGAGGTCTGGTATAAGTACCCGGATGCCTGCTACCGCCTCCCGCGGGAAATCACCTTCATCACTTCCGAAGAGCTTCTGAAGCGCTACCCGAAGCTCAGCCCGAAGGAGCGCGAAAATGCGATTGCGCGCGAGTGTGGTGCGGTTTTCGTGGAGCAAATCGGTGCGGCACTCTCAAACGGCGAACCGCACGACCTCCGTGCGCCGGACTACGATGACTGGAGCTTAAACGGCGACATTCTCTGCTGGTTCGAGCCCTTGCAGTGCGCGCTCGAACTCTCGAGTATGGGCATACGCGTCTCCCCGGAGAGCCTCGACGCCCAGTTGAAACTCGCGGGCTGCGAGAACCGCCGCGAACTCCCCTATCACAAGGCGCTCTTAAACGGCGAACTTCCCTATACCATAGGCGGCGGTATCGGCCAGAGCCGTCTCTGCATGCTTTTACTCGGCAGAGCGCACATCGGCGAAGTACAGGCGAGCATATGGCCCGAGGAGATGATCGAGACCTGCGCGGCCCACAACATCACCCTGCTGTAACGCGCAAAGACCGCGGGCCTTTCGGGCATGCATCCGTATGCAAAGCCGATGGCAGACATGAAAAATCCGCAGACAAATGAGCTGTCTGCGGATTTTTTTGTGTCTCACTTTGTTTTCCGATTGCATTCGGCTTTTCCGGTCTTTTCCGCTTAAAGCGTGAGCAGCTGCTCCGCCCGCACTTCGTACTCGCCGAGGGTCTTGCTCTTTTTGAGTTCCCGCACCGCTCTCTCCTGTTCCGGAAAGGCCAGTCCCAAGTAATCCCAGACCTCTTTCATGCGGCAGAGCGTCGCATTTTCATAGAGAAAACTCTCCCGGTAGCCCTGAAGGAGCGCCGAATGGAAGGCATGGCGCTGCCGCTTCTCTTCTTCCGCGGAGAGCGCTGCCTCGCCGCGAAGGCGTCTCAAATAGCGCGCCGGGAGCATGGGGTCTCTCAATAAGCCTCGCCCGAGCATGATATGAGAGACCGCGGGGAAGCGCTCCGAAATGCGGTCTATATCCTCTTCGTCGATGAGATCTCCGTTATAGCCGAGCGGCATCTTTGCCCCCTCCGCTGCCAGAGAAACATGTCGAGGTGCACCGTTCCCCGGTAAAACTCCTTCTGAATCCGCGGGTGGACTATGAGCTCGGAGAGCGGAAAGTCGTTATAAATTTCGAGAATCGCCGGAAACTCCGCCGGGTCCTTGACGCCGAGCCGCGTCTTCACGCCGAGCTTCGTATCCGCAGGTAAGTTGCGAAATACCTCTTCCAAAAAATGCCTGAGCGCCGGGAGCTCCGTAAGAAAGCCCGAGCCCTTCTTCTTCGCCGTGACCGTGCCAGAGGGACAGCCGAGGTTCAGATTGAGTTCCTTGTAGCCGTAGTCTCTCAGAATTTCCGCCGCATAGAGAAAATCCTCCGCGTTGTTCGTTAAGAGTTGCGGAATCAGCGGCACGCCCGCATTGTTCTCCGGCAGAATGTCGCGCCGGTCGCGCTTCGTGATGCCCGCGCCCGCATGCCCCGGCGAGATAAAAGGCGAATAAAAGCGCGCAACACCCCCGTAGCAGCGCTTCAGCGCATTTCGATATACATAGCCCGTGATGCCCTCCATCGGCGCGAGCGAAAAGATAAGTTCTCTCATGCAACACTCCCTCTTTTTTACATGCCCACCATTGTAGCGAAGTTCCCGAAAAGACGCAAGGCAATGGACAGACGCGAAATCTGTGCTACACTTTTCATTAGAAAGTGAGGGCTATGCCATGTTGGAAGAAGTGAATCTCAAAGCGAAACTCGAAAAAGCCGACTATGAGGCTCTGATGCCCGCGCTGAAACAGCAGCTTGCCGCCCTGGATGCGCCGCTGCGCAGCGCCGGACTCCCGGTCATTATTCTCTTCGAGGGTTGGTCCGCAGCCGGAAAGGGCAAGATGATAGGGCGTCTCATCAAAAATCTGGATCCCCGCTGGTTTAAGGTCGTGAACACCCAGGCGCCGACCGAACTCGAACAGCGCTATCCCTACCTTCGCCGCCACTGGCTCACCATCCCGGAGGAGGGCATGTTCTCGATTATGGACCGCTCCTGGTACCAGGAGGTCTCTGTCCGCGCGATTGCGGATAAGCTCTCCGCGCGCTGTGTGGAAACCCGGCTCGCCGACATCCGCCGCTTTGAAAAGACGCTCACGGATAACGGCTACCTGATTTTAAAGTTCTTCCTCCATATCTCAAAGCGGGAGATGAAGGCGCGCTTAAAGGAACTCTCCGAGAACCCGGAGACCGCCTTCCGCGTCGTGAAGTCCGACCGGAAACAGCTTTCGCACTATGAGGACTACTACAGCGCCTTTGACCGCATGATAGAGAAAACCCAGTCCGCCGAAGCGCCCTGGACTTTGGTCTCCGGCATGGACAGCCGTGCCGCTGCGGTACAGGTGTTCCGCACCGTAATCGATGCCGTGCAAGCGCGGCTTGAGGAGCGGCGCAGCGGAAAATCCGAAAACGTCTCTCTGCCTCTGCCCGCCTCCGCGAAGCCGCTTTCCCTTTCGGAGGTCGACTTAACGCAGTCCCTCACGCGAGAGGAATACAAGAACTGCCTCAAAGAAGAAAAGGCACGCCTCGCAAAGAACCAGAATCTCCTCTACTTAAAGCGCATCCCGCTGGTGGTCGGCTTTGAAGGCTGGGATGCCGCCGGGAAAGGCGGTTGCATTAAGCGCCTCTCCTCCCCGCTCGATGCCCGCGGCTATGCGGCGCTCCCCATTGCGAGCCCCACGCCGGAGGAGAAAAAGCGTCACTTCCTCTGGCGCTTTTATGCCCGCCTCCCGAAGAGCGGCCACATTGCCATCTTTGACCGGACCTGGTACGGGCGCGTCCTCGTCGAGCGGATTGAGGGCTTTTGCAGCGAGGCGGATTGGAAGCGCGCCTACGGAGAAATCAATGACTTTGAATCCTACCTCGCAGCGAGCGGCACCCTTGTGGTCAAATTCTGGATCCACATCAGCAAGGACGAACAGCTGAAGCGCTTCCGCGCCAGAGAGCGCACGCCCGAAAAGCAGTGGAAAATCACCGCCGAGGACTGGCGGAACCGCGAGAAGTGGGCGCTCTACGAGACCGCGGTCAACGATATGCTCCGCTATACTTCGACCGAGACCGCACCCTGGCACATACTCGCCGGAAACGACAAGTACTTTGCGCGGATTCAGGCACTCCGCATCGTGAACGAGGCGATTGAGGCGAGGCTTAAGGAAAAGGGGTGAACAGCACCGTTCCTATGATAAAACAGCTCAGATTAGAAAAGCGGGTATCTCCGAAGGAGATACCCGCTTCTTTCATATGCAATTCCTTCGCAGACCTGACACCTTCCTTCATCGGCAGCAGTTTACTTAGCGCAGGTTTGCAAGCGACCTCATCACGAGGTCAATGTCCTGATTCTCGAGTTCCTGAATCACATGCAGGTACGTTTTCTGTGTCGTGGTCATACTCGCGTGGCCGAGGCGGCGCGCCACACTCGCAATCGAGACACCCGCATAGAGCAAAATCGACGCATGCGTGTGACGAAGCCCGTGCACGGAAATCACGGGAATGTCGAGTGCCCTGCAGTAGCGCTCCAGACGGTCATTGACAGTTGAATTGTAGACCTTCTCTCCCGGCACAAAGATCGGCTGATCCGTCGGCAAGTCTTTTACCAGTACGGCGAACTGCATAATCAGCTGCCAGTCAAGCTGCACTTTCCGCAACGAAGAACGGTTTTTGGTCGGCGCGAATCCGCCGCCGTCCTTATAATTCCAGGTCTTTGTGACCGATAACGTCTGGTGTGCAAAATCAAAATCCGCCGGTGTGAGCGCGAGCGCCTCCGAAAACCGGAGGCCTGTCTTTGCCACCAACAAGATGAACCAGTCCCAATCTGCCCGCTCTCCGAGTTTCAGACTTCGGAGCAAGGCGTGCAGTTCGAACTGGTTCAGATACTTCCGTTTCTTTTCGGCAGGCAGTTTCCCCTTGATAATCACTTTTCGGGTCGGATCGCGGGGAATGAGTCCGTCATCGACCGCGTCGAGAATGGCACCTTTTAACTGGTGATGGAAATCCATGGTCGTTTGGCGCTCATGCTCCAATGCATAGGCATTCAGGAGCTGCTGGTAAGCAACCCGGGTCAGCTCGCAGAGTCTGAGACTCGGTGCGAGCCGCTCCACCCAGGCGAGGCTCATCCGGTACTTTGCAAGTGTAACTTCGCGAATGGCCCCCTCCTTGTAAACAACAATCCAGGTTCTATAGTAGTCCTTCAGGCAGTCAGTCGGTTGAAACGCATTTGGCATAGTTTCTCCTTCCTACGCCGATGAAGGAGGCCACCCTTGCCGCCTCATTCCTCCTGCTGTCTGTCAACCCCGGGAAGCGGGATGTCAAATCCACCCGCCAAAATAAACTCCTTGAGCAGTTGTTCCAGGCGATTGTTGACAATAAACAGGGGGAGCGACTTTCCCTCTACTTCCTCAAATAGCGCTTTGCCGCCTCTATATCAATGCTCTTTTTCAAGCGGTCAAATCTTCCGTACTGATTCAGTTCATCTTCCGCGATATGCTGTTCCGTCATCTCCGTCAGCAACGTTTCATCGCAGCCGGTGTATTTCACCACGCGACGCCTCTGCTGTGTTTTCTCCCGGTTTGCATACTCCGCGAGATAGTCACGAAACCCCTTTCCGGTGTCCAGACTGATGGTGCCCGCACCGACATCGGCAAGAAAAAGATCGGCCAAGCGCTGCTCTTCCTGCGACAAGTAGGCAAAACTTTTGTGCAGTTCCTCGAGTGTCTCCGCCCGCTCCTCCGCTGTAGCACTGCCGTCATTCAGCTTCCTAAGATATTTCCGGAAACGGGAGTTCATATAGTCATTGTCAATTTTTCCTGTCTCCAGCTCCGTGAGATAGGGATCCAGCGAAAAGGTCGGCGTTTCCTCCGGATCTCCTCCGTCGCCCTCTGTCTTTCCCGGACGGAGTTCCTTGTAGCGCTGCAGAAACAACATAAAGTGCGCCTCCGTCGGCTTTACGACGATTATCTCGCCTCCGCCTTCGGCGTCTGCTTCGGTGGAATAGGTCTGCCGATTCCAGGTAAAGCCCTGAATCTCCGCTGCTTGCAAATAGGTGCAGAACTCGCGAAAAGTCTCGGCAAACTTTGCCCTGAGAACCATATCTTCCGGCAGATGGTCGAGGTCCGGAATACCGGCCTCTTTGAAAATCGCCATCATATCCTCAAAACTCTCATTCATATGCCGCAAATGATCCGGCAGATGGTCGGCAAACAGACCAATCGGTCTGTCTCCGGAGTAGAGCTTCACAGCTGCCTCAATGTTCCGCTTCATGCTGTGCGGGTAACGGTAATAGCGGATGGAGCCAAAGGGTTTCTCATTGCTGTTGTAGAGGCGATTCGTGCGCGAAAACGCCTGAATCAGGTTCTGGTATTCGAGAACCTTGTCGAGGTAGAGCGTATTGATCCACTTCGAGTCAAAGCCGGTGAGCATCTGATTCACGACAATCAGAAGATCCAGCTGCTGCTCCGGCTTGACACGCTCATAAGGCTTTTTGTGCGCAAGCCGCGCCGCCACATCTTTCTTGAACTTGTCATAGCCGCCAATGTCAAAGCGCTGCCCGTAGCGCGCGTTGTAGTCCTCGAGCATCGCTTTCAGGCCCTCTTCTTTTTCGAACGCCTTTTGCCCCCCCTTGTTGTCAATGGTCGGGTCAAAAAGTCCGGTCACGCGTAGCTCCGGATACCGCTCGCGGAACTTCCGGTAGTAGCGCACTGCCTCCGGAATGCTGTCGGTCGCAAAGATTGCATGAAATTTGCTGCCGCGGCTCAGTGTATTCCAATTCTCCCGGATATGATCGACAATCTCCCACTGGTACTCATCTGTCAGCACCAGATCCCGGAATGCTCTTTCATGCAGATAGTCCTCAATTCCCTTCTCGTAAGTGCCGTCTTCCTGCCAACGCCCCGCCATCGGGACATCATTCAAAAATTCATAGTAAATGGCACTCTTCTTCGGGTCCTGCAAAACCTCTTCCTCGGAGCTCGCGCCTGCCTCATGCAGTGCGACCATCTGACGGAGCTTTTTATCCGGATAGACACAGACCATCAGCGGGTCAAAGCCGAGCACATTCTTGTCGCGAATGCCGTCCGCAATGCTGTAGCGGTGCAGCTCATCACCGAAAATATCGCTGGTTGTACTGAGCGCCCGCTCATTTTCCGTAAAGACAGGAGTTCCCGTAAAGCCAAAGAACAGCGCATTCGGAAAAGTCCTCTTAATCGAGGAGAGCATGTCGCCGAATGTCGAGCGGTGGCACTCGTCAATGATGAACACAAGGCGCTTGCTCTGCATCTCTTCGAGATCCCGCCCGCGGAGCTTTGACTCGGCATCGTCCTTAATATTGCTCATCTTCTGAATCGAGGAGACGATCAGCATATTCTTCGGGTCTTTGCTCTTTAACTTGGCAATCAACGCAATCGTGTCCTCGGTGTCCTGCACATCGTCCGCGCGATCCGCAAAGGCGCGGTATTCTTTCAGAGACTGGACACCGAGCTCAATCCGGTCCATCAGAAAGACCACCTTGTCGGCATCCTTCGTATAGGAAATCAGCTGCGCCGCCTTGAACGAAGTCATGGTCTTGCCGGAGCCTGTCGTGTGCCAGATATAGCCGCCGAGCTGATTGCCGCTCTCCCATTTCTGCCGCTGCACCCGCGTTGTAATCTGATTGACCGCCCAGAACTGATAACTCCGCAATACCTTTAAGACGCCGTCGGCATCGTCCGCGACCGTATAGAGACCGATGAGCCGGTGCGCCATCGGAATAGAGAGCAGGCTATCGGTCACCCGGTGCCATTCGTTCATCGGCTCATTGTTCATATCCGCCCAGTGAAATAGAAATCCGGATTGAATTTGCCATCGGGGCCCGGATTTGCGAAGTACAAAGTCTCTTCCGGATTCATCGCGACAAAAATCTGCACCAGCGAGAAGAGCCCCGTGAAGACACCCTCGTGCGCATACTTTTCAATCTGATGCACCGCCTCCATGACCGGCACGCCCGAACGCTTTAATTCAATGTGGAAGAGCGGCATCCCGTTGATTAAGAGCATCACGTCCCCGCGCCTGTCCTGCAACACCGCATCGTGCCGCGGAAAAATCGGCTGTTCGACAATCTGATAGACACTCTGCCCCGCCATAATTTCAAAGCGGTCGTAGATTTTGAGACTCACTTCTTTGCCGAAATGCAGGGTATCCTCCGGGTTCTTCCGGGTGATTGTGACCGTGCGCCCGTTGATGAATCCGTTCAGCGCCAGCGGGGTACGCTGCGCCTTGATTTTCTCGATGAGCTCCTGCATCTCCTCCCGCAGGAGCGGCACATGATTCAGGCGATCCACATCCTGGTTGTTCTGGTATAAGATATCCGCCCAGTTCTGCAGCAAATCCTCCTCGGTCGGACGGTAGAGAAGGGCTCTGTCTTCCCAACTGTTATTTTGGTCGCTCCGGTCATTCTTCCAGCCCTGACGCTGGAGTGCAGCAATCAACGCCCGCTCAAAATCCGCCTCCCGGGTAAATGCTTCCATGAAAAAACCTCCTGATTCTGTGAAATGCGAGGGTCAAACACTGTCGATGATGAAGGGAGAGAAGCGACTCTAACGTCGAAAAAAATAATCCTACCTTACTTTGCTCTGCTTCTTGAGACACAGCTATATCTAAATTAGCAATTACCTGTTGACTTATATTCTTATTTGCACTATCGGTTGCTTGAGATATCAGCTGATTACGAATTTTCTCTATTTTAAACATAAATTTCTTAAAATCTTTATCTATCCCATAATCATCGCGAAATCTAATGAGAAATCCAGAAAACGTTGTTGCTTCAAGATTGATTGGTACTAAAGCTGCTTCTCCAATCCCTTCTAGCTTTACAGAAGAACGCACAAATAGAACATCTCCTTCAAGCAAACTGTACTTTTTCAGTTGTGAAGGTGAAGCCATTGCCCGACCTAATTGTGATATATCAATTATGGTATTGCCAAATACATCCTGCAAGTTTACAAACGGAAATCCGATTCCCATTTCCTCTTTAGAAAAATTCATTCCATTTTTTAGCGTTCCGATATCCTTTAGCTTACGCTGTTCCCAAGAAACATTCTGTCACCTCAAAAAGCCTCATACTTCTCAAAAAGGCTTACGCTGATGAAGGGAGAGAAGCGACTCTAACGTCGAAAAAAATAATCCTACCTTACTTTGCTCTGCTTCTTGAGACACAGCTATATCTAAATTAGCAATTACCTGTTGACTTATATTCTTATTTGCACTATCGGTTGCTTGAGATATCAGCTGATTACGAATTTTCTCTATTTTAAACATAAATTTCTTAAAATCTTTATCTATCCCATAATCATCGCGAAATCTAATGAGAAATCCAGAAAACGTTGTTGCTTCAAGATTGATTGGTACTAAAGCTGCTTCTCCAATCCCTTCTAGCTTTACAGAAGAACGCACAAATAGAACATCTCCTTCAAGCAAACTGTACTTTTTCAGTTGTGAAGGTGAAGCCATTGCCCGACCTAATTGTGATATATCAATTATGGTATTGCCAAATACATCCTGCAAGTTTACAAACGGAAATCCGATTCCCATTTCCTCTTTAGAAAAATTCATTCCATTTTTTAGCGTTCCGATATCCTTTAGCTTACGCTGTTCCCAAGAAATCCCTTCTTCTTCTCATTCCTCCTTTCATCTCTCCCGCAAGAAAAGCATCGCGAGCCAACAAAAGACGCTCACGATGCAATCCAGTGACATGATTTCTGCTCTGCTCCGATTTTCCGATCGATTTCTCGCCTCGAATCCTCAGACAAACATTCTCTCTAGCATAGACTTCTTCATTTGGCGCAATTTTTCGAGCTTACGCTGATGAAGGGAGAGAAGGGAATTGATATGGTCAAAAAATTCACCCAACTTTTGCTGCTCATCAATCAAAGGACTATTAACCTCTGTCTCATTAATTGCCACTTTTGATAAACTTGGTACACCCGTTGATTCATCTTTCTGCTTCCAATCAACTATTTGGAATACATCAAAAATAAAGTCTAAGTTGTTTTCCTCTCTCGGAATGCAGTAAAACAGCGTATCGACTGTCCAAAACGGAGCCTCTAACATATACGGTTTGTCTATGGTTCCCTTTCTTCCAATACCGACTGCACTTTTTTCGTATGATAGTGCTTTGTTTACGCTCAACATATAGCCTCCTGTTCCATATACAGGAATTGGCCCTGGGGACAAATGTTTATAATCCATTCCACTACATACTTCAATCATTTCCCCTAGCTTACGCTGTTCCCAATCGTCCGTAAATCCGGAAAATCGAATTTCCGGGACTTTTGCCCCGTTTTTCGGGAACATTTTTTCGAGCATTGCTTTCTTGAGAATTTTCAACTTTTCAAGCTTACGCTGATGAAGGGAGATACACTTATCTATGGATTCCAAAGATTCTCCAATTACTCTTTGTTCTTGGATTAATGGGATATGTACTGTTGTATTTCCTACAAGTTCTTTATTTAAATTATTAACCGTACTTCCGGCAGCAAACATCCTATACTGTTTCAACATCTGATTCGATCCAAGTAAATGGCAAAGAAACTTTAAATCAAATTTTGCCCCAATATCTCGAATAAGGAGCCATCCATCATGAATGCAACCATGGATTCCCATAATATAAGGTTTTCCGAAACTCATAGAATTTGAGAGAATCAAATCTCCGGGCTGAACTTGTCTAGTTTTTGAAAGCCCCTGTGGTCTGATTTTTTCAGCAGTTTTGAAAATATATCTTCCTTGTGCTGGGGCATCTCCAATCTTGACCCAATTCAGACCATCAGGTGCATCAGTAATATAATTATCTATAGGCCTTGGTGAACCTCCTCGCTCAATCAATACTAACTCTGAGAACTTACGCTGTTCCCAATCTTCCTCGAACCCTTTGAAACGGATTCTCGGCACTCTTCTCTCAGCCATGGATATCCTCCCCGAGGAGTTTCCGAAGTTCCTCGATGCCCGCCATGTCTGCTTCGGAGCCGGTCAGTTCGCCGAGCATGGCCGCGAGCTCGCGCTCGGTCTCCCGTATCTCAGCATCGAGCGCACTCATCGTGACCGCATACTTTTGGGAGAGCGCCTCAATCTCCTTCGTGAATTGCCCGAGCAGTTCTTTCGGGAGTTCCTGAATGCCGGTTTCAATCGGCGCTGCCCACTTCTCGTGTAAGAGTGTGCGCACTTCTTCGTCCGTCAGCGCCTGTATCACGCATCTGGTCTCCTCGTGCAGCGCATCCTCCGCCTCTTTGATTTCTGTCTTCAGACGCTTTTCCGCGGCACTCTTTGCATCCGCCTGTTTCAGCACCCGAATCAGCTCTGCATTTGCCGCCTCATCTTCCTGCAGCTGCTTTACTACGAGCTTGATATTTTTAAAGACAAAGGCATCGTTGGTCTCATTCAGCGCATCGGAAATCTGCTCTTTCTCATCCTCACTGAGATTTTCGAGCAACTCTTCATAGGCCCCCGGAATCTCCGCGAGTTCCTCCCGCTTTTCCTGCAAGGCGCAAAGCTTCTCCGACAAACAAATCCGCTGCACCAAGTCAAAGGGCAGCACATGCCCCTTCCAGCCTTCCTGCACTTCGGCGTCCTTGCCGTTCCGCTTTTTCATGACCATGTTCGGGTCTACCTGCCGCACAGCCTGCATCCCCTCACTCTGCAGAATCTCGAGGTCTCCCGAAATCTCGGTGAAGTGGTGCGCAAAGAGCTCATACGCCCGGTAGGCATCGAGCAGCGGCAGCGCTTCAAAGCGCCGGAAAATATCGGCGGCGAGCGCCTCCTGCACCTTCGGAATCGAGAGCTGCAGCGCATTGTCAATCAGCGCCTTGTCCATCTCCGCGCCAAAATCCGCAAAAGCTGCCTCGCCTGTTCGGAGAAACGCGTTGACATCCCGATTGTCATGAATGGTCTCTTTCACCTTTTCTGTCTTTAAGGACAGATAGCCGTCCCCGGCAAAGAGTTCTTCTTTCAGCGAGGGAAATACCTTCCAGAACGCATCAAAATTCGAGAGTTCCTCGGCGGGGATGCCGCCGAACATCAAAGCGTAGATATCATAACTTTCCGCGCGTTCCGAAGAGTCCACATAGCGCGGGATGTTCAGATTGTACCCGTTCTGAGCGATTTCTTCGCGGCTCACGCGGCGCGAGTACTTCTCTGTGTCTTTTCGCTCCCGCACGGTATCGACAATGCGGCGTATATCCGACGCGCGAAGCCGGTTGCTCTTGCCGTCTTTCTCAAAGCCCTTGGACGCATCGACAATCAGCACATCGGTATTCTTTCGCTTTTGCCGCAGCACGATGATGATGGTCGGGATACCTGTCCCAAAGAAAATATTTGCGGGCAGACCGATAATTGCATCGATATGGTTTAGCTCAATTAACTTCCGGCGGATTTTCCCCTCCTCACCGCCGCGGAACAGCACGCCGTGCGGCAGCACAATGGTCATCATGCCGTCCGGTTTCAGGTGATAGAGGTCGTGCAGCAAAAAGGCATAGTCTGCCTTTGCCTTGGGTGCAAGTCCGTAATCCGCATAGCGCGGATCGTTTTCTTTGCCGTCCGGCGACCAGCGCTGCGAATAGGGCGGATTCGAGACCACCGCATCCACATAGAGCGGCTCGTAGGTGCCTGCGGGATCGCTCTCATCGAAATAGGGCCAGTCGTCCTCGAGCGTGTCACCGTTGCGGGTGATGATATTGTCGGGGAGGATGCCGCGCATCACGAGGTTCATCCGCGTCAGGTTATAGGTATTCGACTTCAATTCCTGCGCATAGTAGCGAATTGCATTCGCGTGTTCCAGATACTTGGCGGTCGTCTTGCCGATGTTGATTAAAAGGCTGCCGGAACCGGAGGTCGGGTCATAGATTCGGATTTCCTGCCGCCCGCGGAGATGCTCGGCAATCAGCTCCGACATGAGCAGAGAGACTTCATGCGGCGTATAGAATTCACCTGCTTTCTTGCCAGCATTGGACGCAAACTTCTCCAAGAGATACTCATAGATAAAACCGAGCACATCGTAGTCCTGCCTGCCATTCATCGGAATCTCGTCAATCAGATGAATCAGATCGCTCGCCGCCTTACTCTGCATCTTCGCATTTTCGCCGAGCTTCGAGAGTCCCACTTCGAGCGTCTGGAAAATTCCCTCAAAGACTTTTTATGCGTCGGCGAAATCAGGCGGTTAAACGCAGAGAGCGCCACGCTCACATCGTCAATCGAAAAGTCCACGCCCTTCTGAATCCAGGTTGAGAATAGATTCTCGTAGGAAATAAAATATCCGAGATTCTGCTGCAGGTTACTCTTGCCGGAATAAGCATCGGGCGCATTTTCGTTGACATATTTCTGAATATCTTCCGTTTCATAGCTATTGTTGCGCAACCACTTCTCCTCCTGCTCGGAGAGATATTTATAGAAAATAAAACCCAGAATATAGTCTTTATATTCATTCGCCTCAATCTTAGAGCGCATCTGATTTGCTGACTCCCAGATTTTTGCGGCCAACTGCTGTTTGTTCATCCCCCACGCCTCCTCTGACAAATGCCTGACTTTTGCTCTAGCAATTATACGCACAAAATGAGTCACTTGTCACCATCTCTCGCTCCCAGCGTAAGTTCTACAGTACAAAAAGGCAGCGGCCTCACGGCCGCTGCCTTTTTCTATCTTACGAATTCTGCTTCTGCTTAATCATAGAGCGCTTACGGAGCGTCGGATCCAAAATCTTCTTCCGGATGCGGAGATTCTCCGGCGTGACCTCGAGGAGCTCATCCGTGTCGATGAACTCGAGGCACTGCTCAAGGCTCATGACCTTCGGCGTGACGAGCTTCAGCGCATCGTCCGAGCCGGATGCACGGGTGTTGGTGAGCTTCTTCGTCTTGCAGACATTGACCTCAACGTCCTCGGACTTGCCGCTCTGGCCGATGATCATACCCGCGTAGACCTTAACGCCCGCACCGATAAAGAGCTGGCCTCTCTCCTGCGCCTGGAAAAGTCCGTAGGCAACCGCCTCACCGCTCTCGTACGCAATGATGGAGCCCGCCTTGCGGTAGAACATATCGCCCTTGTAGGGACCGTAGCCCTCAAACTCGGTATTCAGAATACCGTTGCCCTTAGTGTCCGTCATGAACTCGCCGCGGTAGCCGATTAAGCCGCGCGACGGAATGTTGAACTCAAGGCGAGTATAGTTGCCGTGAATCGGCGTCATGCCGATGAGCTCACCCTTTCTGGAGGTCAGCTTCTGGATAACCGCACCGGTAAACTCATCCGGGACGTCGACAAAGGCAATCTCCATCGGCTCCAGTCTCTTGTCGCGCTCATCGAAGTGATAGATGACCTCTGCCTTCGAAACCGCGAACTCAAAGCCCTCGCGGCGCATGTTCTCGATTAAAACCGAGAGGTGCAGCTCACCGCGGCCGCTCACCTTGAAGCAGTCCGGCGTGAGCTCCTCGACACGAAGCGAGACATCGGTGTTCAGCTCGCGGAACAAGCGTTCACGCAGGTGGCGGGAGGTGATATACTGTCCCTCCTGACCCGCGAGCGGGCTGTCGTTGACCATGAAGTTCATCGAGATGGTCGGCTCGGAAATCTTCTGGAACGGAATGGACTCCGGAGATTCGGGACTCGTAATCGTGTCGCCGATGTGTAAGTCGGAGATGCCGGAGATTGCGACAATCGAACCGAACTCCGCTTCTTTCACTTCGACGCGGTTCAAGCCCTCGTACTCATAGAGCTTGCCAATCTTCACGCGGCGCAGCTTATCCGGCTCGTGGTGGTTCACCAGCGCAACTTCCTGGTTCACGCGAATCGAACCGTTGTCCACCTTGCCCACGCCGATGCGGCCCACATACTCGTTGTAGTCGATCGTGCTGATCAGAATCTGGGTCGGCGCTTCCGGATCGCCCTCCGGTGCCGGGATGTGGTTGATGATGGCCTCAAACAGCGGCTTCATATCCGCATTGTCGCTGTCAAACGAATTCTTTGCCCAACCGCTGCGTGCGGAAGCAAAGATAAACGGACACTCGAGCTGCTGCTCGCTCGCATCGAGATCCATGAGGAGCTCAAGCACCTCATCCACAACCTCGTCCGGGCGCGCCTCTGCGCGGTCGCATTTGTTCACGCAGACCACGACATCCAGCGAAAGCTCTAACGCCTTCTTCAACACAAAACGCGTCTGCGGCATGGTGCCCTCGAAGGCATCGACCACAAGGACCACGCCGTTCACCATCTTTAAAACACGCTCCACCTCGCCGCCGAAATCCGCGTGTCCCGGGGTGTCGATGATGTTGATCTTGACGCCGTCATAGTTTACCGCTGTATTCTTGGAGAGAATCGTGATGCCGCGCTCTCTCTCAATATCGTTGGAATCCATGACGCGATCCACAACCTCCTGATTGGCGCGGAACACGCCGCTCTGCCGCAGCAGCTGGTCCACGAGCGTGGTCTTGCCGTGGTCAACGTGGGCGATGATTGCGACGTTTCTCACATCCGTTCTCGTACTTCTCATTGAAAAATTCCTCTCTCTTTCTGGCTGAGCATTTCAAAACGCAATATATTATTCTACTATGCTTTGCGGCGGATGGCAAGGCAGGTCGGAAATAAGATACATCACATTAACTGTAGGTTGAATATATCCTATATTTTGTGTTATGCTAATCGTATTACATTGAATTTAAGGAGGCTTTCTCATGAATATCAATACCGATAATCTTGTCTCTATCACCGAGGCAAACAGAAATTTTTCCCGCATTGCTCGTTTAGTCGATGAAAAAGGTTCCGTTGTCATTCTAAAAAACAACGCTCCCCGCTATCTTTTGATTGAGTTCTCTCAGGCAGAACAAGAGCAGAGTGTATCCAACGAGGATGTTCTCTTGCTTTCCAAGCGCCTAATTGCTCAAAATCGTGAGGCCTATGAGGAACTTGCGAAATGATCGTTTTGACAAAAGAGCAGGTGCTAATGCTGCATGCACAGCTAATAACAGAGACCGGAGGCTCGCCGGGTCTCCGAGATGAAGCACTCTTGGAGTCTGCTCTTTATGCTCCGTTTCAATCGTTTGAAACACACGAAATCTATCCCTCTATTCCGCAGAAAGCTGCCCGCCTTGGAATCGGTCTTACACAAAATCATGCTTTTATCGACGGCAATAAGAGAATCGGTGCGCATGCCATGCTCGTTTTTCTTGCACTAAACCAAATTGAATTGTCTTATACACAATCAGAACTCTCTGATATCTTCTTGGCCATTGCCGCAGGGACTTACTCATTTGCCGATTTAGTACAATGGATTCTAAATCACCGGATTTAATCTACATTTCCCATTATCACCCACCTGCCCTTTTCTTCAGCCCTTCTCGTTCCAATCATTTACGCCGAACAAGATTCCCGCGAGCGTGAGCGCCAAGCCGCCCGCGCGAAGCGCAATGCCGCCGCCCATCATGACCGCCATGAGGAGATAGGACTTCCGGTCAATAAACTTGAAAAAGGGCTGGCGTTCTTCCTTATTTCCTTGTTTCATGAACCGTTCCGCGGCGCGGCGACGGCCGTGTCTATTCTGTGATACTGAGCTTAAAATCACAGAGTGCATCCCCATGCCCTATGGTCTTGGTTCTGCCCCACAAGAGCCTGGGGTGCATATTCCCGTAGCAGATATCGTCCGTATCACAAAACCCTTTCACAAGTTCCGGGCAGCCGTAGCGCACACAGCTGTCTTCGTAAGGACATTTCACCATATCGAAGCGCATCTCGGTTTTCGATAAAAATCGGTTCTCGGTTAAAAACCCCGCTTCCGGGACACAGTGTTTCAGCGCTGTATTCAAAAACAGTTTCGGAACCAGTCTGTATAAGCCCGGGATTTTCAATATCGTTCGAATGACGGGGGCTGCGCGCTCGGCAAGTCTGCGGTAGTAACCGGTCACAAACGCAGCGGCTTCCTCGCGCCCCGTTCCCGCATCCACCAAGGCATGGAACAAGGCGATACACGGATAAATGCGCTCCCGCTTCTGCCCGGAATACGCCGGTGGGTCGTCCTTGTTTTCTTCGAGGAGCTCAGCATAGCGCCTCTCCGCATTCGTTAGGATTTCCCGCGCATTTTCCTCACCGTATTTCTCTTTTAATTCCGGAACCATATTGCGCAGATACTTGGGCTGCTTTGTCATATCGATCCCTTCTTTCGCTTGTTTTCTATCCTGTTTTTACCGAAACGCCTTCATCTGTTTCGACATTTTCTCATCCGCCAACAGACTTTCCACCAAATGTCAAACGCCCCCGTTTCCCTCCTCGCAATTTTGTCAACACCTCATAATCGCGTCTTTCATACAATTTATTCCATTTCTACCGTCACAGGGTTTAATGGGTATTCTATTCTTATGTCGCCACATGAAAATGTATGAATGTAATTTTATTACTGCCACTTTCTGAGATCTTTTTTCTCCATTGCAACCAGCAATACTTCATCCTGTCGTAGCGGCTCTTCGGGATTCCCGAACCTCCACTTTTTCCCCTCTGCTTTTAGGGCAACCACGTTCATCATGTGATTTTTTCGAAGTTGAAGTTCTATCAACGTTTTGCCAATCCACTCTTCCCGCACTTTTAGTTCTACCACATACAGGTTGTCATCAATTTCCCAGAAATCCTTAAATGAGGATGAAAGCAAAATTCTTGCCGACCGCATACCTCCCTCTCCCTCCGGATCAAGAATCTTATCCACACCGATTTTACGAAGAATCGAAGCCGTTCTGTCGGTCGATGCTTTTGCGACGATGAGAGGAACCCCCTGCTCCTTTGCAACCGCGACAGACATAATGGCTGCGGCGATATTTGTTCCCGTACATGAAACGACAATGTCCATATTCTTCAACCCAAGCGCCACAACTTCTTCTTCGTTCTCCATGTTTGCCTGTACAACAGACGTGCATTTCCCCGAAAAATCATTCACTACCTTTTCATCACTGTCCACGGCCAGAACATCCGCCCCCATAAGATAGAGATTCTCGGCAAGACTTCTGCCATACTTGCCCAAACCCAGTACTGCAATCGACTTTTTCATAATCTAAATCCCCCTTATCCCACGTAAAACGATCCTTTGGAATGTCTGATTTTGTTCTGAGATGTTACATCGCCTGCAAAGAAACATGCCATCGAAATCGGTCCGATTCTACCGAGATACATCGATACAATGACCACAATTCTTCCGAGCGCGCCAAGCTTCGGTGTAAGCGCTCTTGACAATCCAACTGTACCAAGTGCACTTGTAATCTCGTAGCAGGCATCCGTCAATTCGATATTCTCAACTGCCATCAGAAGCACGGTCATCGTGAGTAAGACCGAAGCGCTGACCGCTACAATGGCCGCGGCTTTTCTCATCATCTCTGCCGATACGCTTCTATGAAAAATCACTGTCTCTTTTCTTCCGTTAATATAGGAGTACGCATTCATGAAAACCAGAAAAGCAGTAACCGTCTTGACGCCGCCTGCGGTTCCTATCGGAGAACCTCCGATAAACATTAAAATGTATCCTATCAAACAAGAAATCTCTGTCAGTTTTTCCTGCGGTACCGACGCAAATCCCGCAGTTCTGAAACTTACAGATTGAAACAAGCTGTTGCAGAATTTGTCCCACAAATTCATATCTCCGATGGTTCCCGGATTGTTAAATTCTGCCGCCATGATTCCGACAGCACCGGTAATAATCAGTATTGCGGTGACAAGAAGTACCAATTTCGTATGCTCCGGAAACCGTCTCACCGTTGTGACCGGTCCCAAACGATGACGGAAGCCCTGCTTGATGCCATCGACTACATCAAACCACACAACGAAGCCGATTCCACCCAGAATAATGAGTAGCATGGTGGTAAACATGAGGAAAGGCGAATCCCTGAACTCCATCATACTGTTTGGGCCTGTGACATCCATCCCCGCATTACAAAATGCAGAAACAGACTGAAAACAAGCTGCCCACAAACCTTTCAAATACCGTACCTTGGTATAAACCTGCTTGCATAGAATAAGGCGCCCATACCTTCAAGCAAAAAAGTCCCTTTAAATACTCGCAACAGGAATGCCAAGTGTCCCCTATTTCGCTCAATATTCAGCGCACCACCCAGCAGTTTCCGATCTCCGAGCGTAAATTTCTTTTTCCCCATCAACATAAACAACGCCCCGACCGCAACGACACCGAGTCCTCCGATTTGTATCAGCAACAGAATGACCATCTGCCCGAAAAGGCTCCAGTGCGCATATGTGTCCACAACCACAAGCCCCGTCACACACACAGATGTCGTTGCCGTAAACAGCGCTGTCAAAATCCCTGTACTCTCTCCCTCCACTGTCGCAAACGGAAGCATCAAAAGGAGGGTTCCTAAGAAGATAGCGATCAAAAAGCTCAAGGGAATCAAACGTTCCGGCGCAATTCTCATTTGCCTGCGTTTTATCAATTTTTTTATCATAGACTCTCCCTTTTTAAACATTCATCTTATGAAACAACTACTGACAACTCATCCTTATTATACGCACACAATTCTTCCCTGTCACCGTCCTCTCCCCACAGTCCCCCTTCCCGCCTTTTCCCATTCTCCCTGTTCTCCCGAATAGAACTCCCCCGAATAAAAAAGAGAGAGGCCCCCGCCTCTCTCTTTTCTCTTTTTACCGCGCTCAGCGCACGGTCTTAACCAGCTCCGACAGTTCTTCCTCTGTCATCGGATGTGCCTGTGTTACGACAGAATAAGAATAGCCGTCTCTCGTCCAAGTCGCGAGCGACCAACGCCCGGTCTTCCATGCGCCTTCCTTAGTTCTTCTGCTCTGCGGGAACAGACGGAAGCTCCGTGCCGAGTTCCAGCGCCTCGCTATCCAGCACCTCGGCACTGCCGTCCGCCTTCTTCTGCACGGTCAAAAGGCAAAAGCTTCTGTCCGCATTCGGGACGGCCCGGTTGCCGCAGAGAAGGGTATAGCATTCATCCGGCTCGCCCGCGCCGCCGATGTATGCAAGCGGCTCATAGACGCTGCCCACTTTGCCGGTGAGCGCCGCCTCAAAGACTTCCGTCACTGCGGGATTTGCCTGCGGATCGCTGTCGCCGCTGTTGTACTTCCACTCCGCCGTCATCTTTGCGGCCGCAACCGGCAGCAGTTCCTTGGTGCCGAGGAGTTCTGCCTTTCTGTCCAAATCCGCATAGACATTCACCAGAAGATAGGCGGGTGTGGCATCCGGTGCTACAACCGTTCCTTTGCAAAGATAGGCGTAATTCGTCCCCGCGACCGGCTGTGAGCCCAGCACGGCAAGCACTTCATACTTGTAGCCCGTCATCCCCTCCACGGCCGCATCAAAGGCCTTCATTGCCTCGGCATTGTCCGCCGGCAGAAGACTGTCCTGATTTGCAAACCAGCCGCCAAGCAGGATATTATCTCCCTCTCTCGTCTCTGTTTCCGCACTGCTCTCCGCAGCCGCGGCCGTGCTCGCCTGTGTCTTTCCGTTTCCGCAAGCCGCGAGCATTAAGCCCATCATAACAGCCGCCGTCATCATTCTCTTTTTCATCTCTTCCACATCCTTCCTGATTCGCCGCTTCGGCTCTGATTCTCTGCCTTCACTGATTCAGACGGAACGAAACGCGGTGAGGTCACAGTTTCGCCAAAAAAATTGTGCAGAACATGTCTGCACAATTTTTCGTTTCACATCTCCCCGCTCCGCCTTTTAATGCTTCTTTTTCTTTTTCGGCGCCGTGGTCTCTTTTGTGGCCTTTTTCTTGTTCTCGGCGCTCGTCTCTTTCTTCGGCTGCACCTTACTCTGCGTTTCATCCGCCGCGTTATCGCCGGGTTTGATGCCCGGAATCCCGATTGCTTCTCCGCCCACGCCGCGCGAAGGCAAGAGGCTTGCGGCCGAAGTGTGGATGTTGCAACGCTGATAGGGCGTTAAGCGGGAATCATCCGTTTCGACTTCCGAATCCGGCACAACCATAACCACGCGCGTCGTGGTCGGGCAGTACGTGGTCGGCAGCAGTCCCGTGACCGCGCAGACCGTCATGGTCGTGTGCTTATCGCACATCTCGGTCGGGATGGTGCCGCGCGCAAAGTACTCGGTGTAAACCGCATCCCCGCGCGGATCCCGGCTGCAAATGCCCTTGACCGGGAGTTTCCCCGACTTTCTGCAGATTTCCGCGCTCACAATGCTATCCGGCATTACAAAGCCCGGGTCCGGTTTGTCCTGATGAATGCGCTCCATAATCTTACGCCAAATGTCCTTATGGAAGGAATTGCCGCCGTTTCCGTCCGTGAGCGGCTGGTTCTCATCGCAGCCGGCCCAAATGCCCGCCGTATAGTACGGCGTGTACCCCACAAACCAGACGTCCACGTTGTTGCTCGTGGTGCCGGACTTGCCGGCACTGCTCATATTCGCAGGCTTGGCGCGCGTACTGGTCGTGTTGACATTGACCCCGCTGCTTGCAAACTTACGGTTCGGCAGCATGGACTGCTGCAGGGCATCCGTGAGCAGGAAGGCCGTGGAATCCTTGATGACGCGGCGCTGCTCCGGACTATTCTCGAGCAGCACCTTGCCGTTGTGGTCCACAATCTTCGTGTAGAAAACGGGTTTCGTATAGACACCCTGGTTCGCAATCGCGGCAAAGGCCGCGGTGAGTTCCAGATTGTTGACGCCCTTTGTGAGCCGCCGAGCGCCATGGCCGGGTTATAGTCCGAGTCCGTGAGGCTCGTGATGCCGAACTTCTTTACTGTACTCCGCACCGAGCTGCGGGCTCACCGTCTCCATGAGGCAGCGCACCGCAACTATGTTCATCGAGTACATGATGCCGTCTCGTATGCTGGACCAGCCGAGGTAGTTATCGTCTCCGTACCAGTTCCGGAACTGCTTCTTATTGGCCTCGTAGGGGCCGTCGTAGTAGACCGAACCGAGCGTCTGCCCGCAGGCATCGAGCGCCGGCGCAAAGGCAGCGAGCACCTTAAAGGTGGAACCCGGCTGACGGTAGGAGTTGGTCGCACGATTTAAGGAGAGCGAGACCGTCTTCTCGCCGCGGCCGCCGGAGAGCGCCTTCACCTTGCCCGTGCTGTGCTCCATGAGCACGAACGAGTCCTGCGGCTCGAGGATGATGTGCATGCTCTCACCGATAATCTGATCGTCCGCGGGATTCACGACACTCGCCTTAAACGCCTCGGCATCCGCCTTTGCCTCGGCATCCGTGCGATACAGGCCGTCAAACTCCTTGCCCTTCTTCGCGAGCACGTCCTTCTCGCTGTAGTTCTGCACTTCACCGCTTGCGCGTTTTACCGAGAGGCGGTATTCCAGCGCGTACTTGGTGACCGCATAGTTCTCGGGATTATTGATTTCGCTGTCCACAATCGCCTGCAGTGTGGGGTCCTGTGTCGTGTAAATCGAGAGCCCGCCGCTGTACAAGAGATTATGCGCCTGGGTGTCCGTATAGCCGAACTTGTCCTTGAGATCCTGCTGCACCTGGCTCACAAGCTCGTCGGTAAAGTAGCTGTAGGTGTGGGTCGCCTTCTCCTTGGAAACCAAATCGGCATTTCGATGCGGTCGTAGACATTGTCCGCGAGCGCCTCCTCCTGCTCTTCCTTGGTGATGTACCCCTGCCGCAGCATATAGCGGAGTATCACCTTCCGCTTCTCCTCATTTGCCTGCCGCCCCGTGATGGGGTTGAGCCGCGAGGGGTTCTGGGTGATGCCGGCCAGCACCGTGCACTCGGAGAGGGTAAGATCCTTGACTTCTTTGTTAAAGTATCGGCGCGCCGCCACCTTGACACCGAGCGCGTTGCTGCCGAGGTTAATCGTGTTTAGGTAGTTGGTCAGAATCTCTTCTTTGCTCATCATCTGCTCTAGTTTGAGCGCCAGATACTGCTCCTGAATTTTTCTGGTCAGCTTCTCACCGAAGCTTTTTTCCCGACCGCCGTTGAAGAGGTTGTTTTTAATGAGCTGCTGGGTAATGGTAGAGCCGCCGCCCGAACTCGAAGTGCCGCGCAGCACACCCACAACGGCGCGCATAATGGAGCGCGTGTCGACACCGTTGTGCTTCCAGAAACGCTCGTCCTCAATCGCGACAAAGGCATTCACGAGGTTCTTCGGAAGCTCCTCATACGTCGCTTCCTGGCGATTGGCGCCCGCCATGACCAGGGTTTCGACCAGATTTCCGTCCGCATCGTAAACAGAGGTGGCAAAGCCCATGGGGGCGATGCTGTCCGCCTTGAGTTCCGGCGCGGAGTCCACAATGCCCCGAAGGGCGCCTGCCGCAAAGGCCGCACCGAGCGCCGCAGTTAAACAGCAGCATAATCAAGACGCGCGCTGCCGTTAGGGCAATCAGATTTTTTAGTTTGCTCCGGTGCGCGTCTTTGTCTTTCAGCGCGCGCTCCACGGAATTTCGTCCAAAATCCACAGGGCACTCCTTCAAGTAAATTTCGATGGTTCGTTTCATTATAGCACGTGCCCGTACCGAACTCCAGCGAACGCAAAAAAGGACTGTGCTATCGCACAGTCCTTCTTCGTCACTTCACGGAAAGCCGCGTCAAATGCCTTACTGTTCTTTTCTTCTTCTGCCTAAGACTGCGTAAGCCGCAAGCAGGAAGCCCGCTGCGGTCCCCGCAAAGTTCAGCGCAAACGGTGCCTCACCGGTCTTCGGGAGTCTGCCCTTGTTGGTACCGACTGCCGTGCCGCGGTTCGTTGCTCGCTTGCCGCCGTCCAGCGACAGCGCGTTGCCTCTATTCAGCGTATCCGCATTCTGCTGCGGGGTCGGCTCAATGACAGGCTTTTTGTCCTCACCCGTATTCGGGGTCGTATTCGGCTGCGTGTTGCTCGGCTGCGTTCCGGTCGGTATTCCGGTCGCGACATTGTTCGGCGTGACCGTGCCGCGACGTCCGCTGCTGCTGCGGCTGCCGCCGCCACCGCCGCTGCTGCCGCGGTGTGAAGCGTCGTGATCGCTGCGCCGCCGAGCACCGCGTTGTCATACCAGCCAAGGAAGGTCGCGCCGTTTCTGGTCGGAACGCCGAGCGCAAAGTCCGCATCCTCAACCGTGTAGGAATTCGGGGTGACCGCGCTTGCAGGGCTGGTTGCCGTATCGTTCATCACATAGGCGATCGGGTAGCTCAGCGCATTGCCCCACTTCGCGTAGTAGTGCTTATCTTCCGCATCCATCGTGTGAAGCGTCGTGACCGGCGTGCCGGTAAGTGCCGCGTTGTCATACTTTCTTTCCTTTCACACTGAATAGGATGCAAGCCCCTTTCTATCATAGAAATGTTATCACCATGATTCTCGTCTTTTCCGTGAACAAGTTTGCATTTCATGTTATGCTCTTAACAAACGCGCTTTCCCGCCGTAAACGCAGCATGATTCCGGCCGGGTTCCGTTGCCACCAAGGAGGTCTTCATGTCGGAAGCAAACTTTTCCGCCCTGTTAAAAGGCGCACAGGGGGAGTACGAAGAAAAGAAATCCCGCTTTCTCTCGCAGAGTTTTTGCGTGCGGCGCGAGGAAGAGGTCGCGGAGATACTCGCCGGGCTCCGAAAGCAGCACTACGATGCCCGCCATGTCTGCTACGCCTACATACTCCACGGAAATCCGCCCGTCGAAAAATCCTCGGATGACGGCGAGCCCGCAAAGACGGCGGGGCTCCCCATGCTGGATTTGCTACGCGCGGCCTCGCTCCGCAACACGCTGATCACCGTGGTGCGCTACTTCGGCGGCACCAAACTGGGAACGGGCGGCCTGGTCCGCGCCTACACGGCGGCTGCCAAGGAAGCGCTGCACGCCTCGATCGCAGCCGAGGTCTTTCCTGCGGTACAGCTCTCTCTAAACCTGGACTACGGTCTCTACGGGAAGGTAGCCCGCCTTGCGGAGGACTGCTGCGGGACGGTGCTCTCCCTGCAATTTCTGGCGGAGGTCTCCTTAACGCTCCTCTTTCGACAGGCGGACAGCGCGCGCTTTCTCACGGCGCTCACCGAACTCTCCGGCGGATCTGTTACCCCGGCGAAAACAGAAACGCTCTTTGCCGTGGAAGCGGAGGGCAAACTCTGTGCCCTGTCCTTATAAACGGGATAAGACGCTTTCCTCCAAACATACCGTCTCTAGGAAGATGTAAGCGGAGACAAGCCTTGTACATCAATGGTTTGAAGCGCTTTTACGCTTTCAAAAAAAGAGAGGCACAAGCCTCTCTTTTTGCAATTCCGTATATTCTCAGCGCGTTTTTTCCGCTTCGGCCTGCCTTGCAAGCTCCGTTCCCGGGAAGCGCGTACTGACTTCTTCGAAGAAGCTGTTCGCCGTATCGGTATCGCCCAGTTCCTTGTAGGCCATGGCCTTTCGGAACAGTGCCTGGGAATAGTTCGGGTTGATGGCCAGCGACTTGTCGTAGAGATCAATCGCCGCACGGTAATTTCCGGCCTGATACTGCACCTCACCGCGACTGTAGAGATTCAGATAACCCTCGCTGTTCATGCGCCCCGCAATCGACTGATAAATCCCCGTCACCGAGACGCCGCTGCCGTCATCAATGTCCGTGAGCTGCGAGACATCCAGCGTCGCATAGAGCTCCGCGGCATGGGCAAAGTCGTTGTTCCGGAAATCGTTTACGATGCCGACCAGCTTTTGGTATTGGGACAGTTTGCTGTTTGCCCCCTCGGTCAACATATCAACCTGCGCCTGCAGAGCATTTTTCTCCTCCTCGGCGCTGCTGTGGTTCACCTCGGTGTCCCGAATCGCGCTGTTTGCGGAGGCAAGTTTTCGGTTCAGCTCCCGAATCTCGGCGTTATGCTGGGAATTCAGCTCCGCACGCTTGGTCGGCATGTAGAGGAAGACGATGGCCGCCGCACCAATCAGAAGCCCTATGCCGATGTTCAATGCGGTCTGCCAGCCTGTGCTCTCGCGGTAGGTCGAGGGAATCAGCACTTCATCATCCGACATTTCCCGGTGCGAATAGGTTTTCGACCCGTTCTGCACCTCCTCGCGCGGCTTGTCCTGCTTTTTCTGCACGCGGCGCAGTTCCTGTGCCGCGGCATCCGCATAGCGCACCGCTGTCTGGTTCATGCGGTCGGTTTTTCGCACCAGGCGCAGGTAGTGATCCGCGCGCTTATAATCGCCCGCCTCTATGTAGAGGAGCGAGAGCAGGAGCCCCGCCCGCACATAGTTCGGATGCTGCGCCACAATGCGGGCAAGCTGATGAATCGCAAGGTCGTAGTTCCCGCGCTGTGCCGCATCGAGCGCCACATTGTAGCGCTCAATCATCGCAGCGAAGGATTCGAGCTGACCGCCGCGGCGTCTGACATCGTCAAGATAAAAGACCGCTCGGTTATTTTCGGTGCGAAGGTCTATGCTGATAACCCACTGCACGAGCGCATCACCGACCTCTCCCATCTCATAGAAAATGAGTCCCAGGAGATTTCTGGCCTCGATTAAATTCTTATTGAGTTCCAGGGCACGCTTTAAATACGGCACCGCGCCGGATAAATCCCTCTGTTTGGCGAGCCGCAGTCCGCGGTTGTAGCAGCTGTTTGCCGCCCGATCGCAGCGCTCAAATACATTCATGCTTCTGTCTCTCCGCTCCGCTTTAAGAGCTCCATCATAATATCCTTCATATCCGTGAGATCGCTGCGGACGATGGCGTCCTCCACCGCCGAGATTTCAAGACTCGAGCGGTAGTTGCGAATCTCCTCATCAAAATTAATCATTTGCCTTCCTCCGCCAAAATTTCTCCGATCAAATAGAGCGAACCCGCAATGAAGAGGATCTCATCCTCCCCCCTGCTCCGCCCTTGCACGCCGGTAGGCCGCCGCGACGCTATCGCTGCCGCAAAGTTCCGTTCCGCCTGCCTCCCGGTACAGCGCTTCGAGCGCCTCGGCCGATGTTTTCCGCGCGGAAGCAAGCGGCGCGAGGTAAATACGCTCCGGCTTTAAGACCGTAAGAAAGGTCTCCGCAATCGCGTGAAGTTCTTTGTCCTGTACGGAAGTCGTGAGAAGCAGCGGCTTTTTGCCGCGTTTTGCAGCGAGCGCCGCAGCGGCTTCCGCCATGCGCTGCACGCCGTCCGCATTGTGCGCGCCGTCCAAAAACACATTGGGCTTCAATTCCTGCATTCTTCCGGTCCAGACTGTGGCCCGCACGGCCGCCGGAAAATCGACCGCCTGCAAGCGCCTTAGCGCATCGCCGCACGCAAGCGTCTTCAAAACTTCGAAGGCCGCTTCCGCGAGCGCCGCATTTTCGCGCTGGTAGGCCGCCGGCAAAAATGCAAAGCGCGTATCCTGCGGATTCGGCAAAACCGGGTAGGCTTCCGCCTGCATCTCCCGCGCCTTATCGGCAATGACAGCCGTGACCGAAGGCACGGCGTCTAAATAGACCACGGGGACGCCCTTTTTAATGATGCCCGCCTTTTCCGCCGCAATCTTCTCGACCGTGTCGCCGAGATACTGCATGTGGTCAAGGCTTATGCTGGTCAGCACGGTGAGCCAAGGCGCGCAGCTGTTGGTCGCGTCGAGCCTTCCGCCGAGCCCGGTCTCCAGCACTGCGACTTCGCAGCCCGCCTCCCGAAATAGGAGCATGGCCATGTAGTAGAGATACTCAAAGTAGGCGGGGAAATTCCGTCCGGCCCGTAGCTCTGCCTCTCCTTGACGCTTCACCGTCTCCGCGGCAGCCCGAAAGGCTTGCGAAGAGACCATCTTCCCGTCGATCAGGATGCGCTCTCGTATGTCCACGAGATGCGGCGACACGAAGGTTCCCACGCGGTAGCCCGCGCGAATCAGCGCCTCCGTTAAGTACGCGCAGACCGAGCCCTTGCCATTGGTTCCCGCAACGTGGATGATGCGAAACGCGCGATCCGGCGCGCCGAGTTCATCCAAAAAGGCCCGCACCTCCGAAACCGAGGTCTTCTTTTCGCCCCACATGGGCAAATCATCGGGGCAACGCCTCACTTCCGCCATGGTTTTTCCTCGTTATGCGCCGAGCAGCTTTCTCTGCTCTCTCACCTTTTCAAGCATTTCCTCGTACTTTTTCCGCTTCTCCTGCTCGGCAGCGACCTTGTCCGCCGGTGCCTTTGCGAGGAATTTTTCGTTCCGGAGCATGCCGTCCGCGCGCGCAATCTCGTTCTCGAGACGCTCTTCCTCGCGCTTTAAGCGCTCCTTTTCCTTCTCGACATCAACCAAATCCGCAAACGGAATGTAGATCATCGCGCCCGGAATGACGGCCGAGACAGCGTCCTCCTGAATGCCTGTCTTGTCCTGCTGAAGCTTTACCTCCCGAAGCGCGGCCAAGCACGCGGAAGAAATCTTCCGCGCGGCGGAAGCTGTCGAGCACTGCCTTGTCCTCCGAGACCACGAAGACCTCTGCCTGCTGTCCCGGCGCGACATTCATCGAAGTGCGGATGCGGCGAATTTCACGCACCGCATCCTTGATGCGCTCCACCTCTGCCGCGTCCTCCGGGAAGGAGAAGCGCTCCTCGCACTCCGGCCAAGCGGAAATCATGATGCTCTCCTCTTCGTTGAGGCTTAAGAACACTTCCTCGGTGATGAAGGGCATGAAGGGATGGAGCAGCTTCAGCGCGCGGCTTAAGACCTCGCGGAGCGTCCAGAGCGCTGCCTCGCGGGTCGGGTCCTCCTTGTTCCAGAGGCGCGGCTTCACCATCTCGATGTACCAGTCGCAGAACTCCTCCCAGATAAAGTCGTAGACCTTCTGGAGCGCAATGCCGAGCTCAAACTTCTCGAGGTTCTCCGTGACCTCACCGGTGAGACTGTTCAGCCGGTGCAGTACCCAGCGGTCCTGCGGAAGCAGCGCCGAAGCTGCGGGCTCCGCCGGCATGGTCTCGCCGAGGTTCATCTCGATGAAGCGCGCCGCATTCCATATCTTATTCGCAAAGTTGCGCGCGGATTCCACTCTCTCCCAGTAGAAGCGCATGTCGTTGCCCGGCGCATTGCCTGTCATCAGGGTGAGGCGCAGCGCATCCGCGCCGTAGCGCTCAATGACTTCGAGCGGATCGATGCCGTTTCCGAGCGACTTGGACATCTTTCTGCCCTCGGAATCGCGCACCAGACCGTGAATCAGCACGGTGTGGAAGGGCAGCTTGCCGGTCTGCTCAATGCCGGAGAAGACCATGCGGATGACCCAGAAGAAAATGATGTCATAGCCGGTCACCAGCACATCGGTCGGGTAGAAATAGCGGTACTCCGGTGTCTCCTCCGGCCAGCCGAGGGTCGAGAAGGGCCAGAGAGCCGAGCTGAACCAGGTGTCCAGCGTGTCCTCTTCCTGACGGAAGCTGTGGCCGCCGCAGTGCGGGCAGGTCTCCGGCATGTCACGCGCCACGACCACTTCGCCGCACTTGTCGCAGTAATAAGCCGGAATCCGATGTCCCCACCAGAGCTGGCGGGAGATGCACCAGTCGTGAATGCCCTCGAGCCAATTTAAATACGTTTTTCCGTAGCTCTCCGGCACAAACTTGAGCTCGCCTGTCTTCAGCGCCTCAATGGCCGGCTTTGCCATCTCCTCCATCTTCACAAACCACTGGGGCTTAATCATGGGCTCAATGACGGTTTTGCAGCGATCGTGTACGCCGACCGCGTGGCTGTGCGGCACGACCTTCACAAGGAGACCCGCTGCCTCGAGGTCCTTGACCATGGCCTTTCTCGCCTCGTAGCGGTCCATGCCGTCGTAGGGCGAGCCCGGGCAACGCACGGTCGCATCGTCGTTCAAAATCGTAATCTCCGGCAGATTGTGGCGCTTGCCCACCTCAAAGTCGTTCGGGTCGTGCGCCGGCGTAATCTTCACGCAGCCGGTTCCGAATTCGGGATCCACATAGCTGTCCGCGATGACCGGAATCTCCCGCTCCGTGAGCGGAAGCTTTAACAGCTTACCGACCAGTGCGGTATAACGCTCGTCCTCCGGGTTCACCGCGACGGCGGTATCGCCGAGTAGGGTCTCCGGTCTCGTGGTCGCGATTTCGACATAGGCGCCGTCCTCGCCGACAATCGGGTACTTGATGTGCCAGAAAAAGCCGTCCTTGTCAACATGCTCCACCTCTGCGTCGGAGATGGTTGTCTGACAGACCGGGCACCAGTTGATGATGCGGCTGCCGCGGTAGATGTAGCCCTTCTCATAGAGACGCAGAAAGACTTCCTTGACGGCCTCGGAGCAACCCTCGTCCATCGTGAAGCGCTCCCTGTCCCAATCCGCGGAGGAGCCGAGTTTCTTCAACTGGTTGATGATGCGGTTTCCGTACTCTTCCTTCCAGTCCCAGCACTCCTCGAGGAACTTCTCTCTGCCGAGCTGTTCCTTGTCTCTGCCCTCTTTTTTGAGCTTCTCGATGACCTTGACTTCCGTCGCGATGGCCGCGTGGTCCGTTCCCGGCTGCCAGAGTGCGGAGTAGCCCTGCATTCTGCGGAAACGAATCAGGATATCCTGCATCGTATTGTCGAGCGCATGGCCCATGTGCAGCTGTCCCGTGATGTTCGGCGGCGGCATGACAATGCAGAACGGCTTTCCGCTCATCTACCTCCGCGTGAAAATAACCGCGGTCCATCCAGCTCTGATAGAGCTTATCCTCAATCTCCGAGGGAGTATAAGTCTTCGGAAGTATTTTCATATTTCAGTCCTCTCTGATTTCTGCTGATCTCGGAAGCGCACTCAGACCATGCTGCGGTACTCTTCTCTCCACTGCGCTATGATTTTTTTCTCAAGCGCCCGGCGCTTTTCGGCATCCTGTTCCGCGAGTATGGCCGCGACCTCTCGCACCTCGGGTCCCTTCGCGGCGCGCGTCTTTGCCGCACGGAGTTCTTCGTCCCAGCGCTCCTTCTCTGCCTCCCGTAGGGTGGGAAGCTCCTTTTCAAATCGCTCGCGCAGCGCCTTGTCCGGCTCGCTCTTTGCGAGGAAATACATGCGCTTCACGATATCCCTGTCTTTTCTGAGGGCATAGGCGCTTTGAAAGCATTCAAAGGCGCGCTCCGTTAAAAAGAGGTTCGCAAGTGCCGCGCCCTTTCGGTCGAGAAGCGTGCTCTTGGTCGCGCGGTCCAAACTCTCCTTTGAGAGAGCGCGCTCATACGCCGCGACGGCCTTTCCGTATTTTCGGAGCGATAAAAAAAGATCTCCCTTTTTCTGCTCCGCGCGCTCCTTGGGGAACGCCAGATATTCTTTTACGCTCTGGGCAAACAGGCTTTGCTGCCTGGGGCTCGCATAGCCGCCCCGCGCGAGAAAGCGAGACAGAATTTCATCGCTCTTTGCCTTTTCGCGCTGTAAACTCCTGAGTTCTCGCGCAAGCTCGCTGTGCCGCGCCCCGCGCGAAAGAAAGGAGAAGAACTTTTCTCCCACAAAGTTATCGAGAAAGAGCGGCGGATACTTAAGTATCAGATACGAGAGCTCCTCAAGCGTCTCCGCGTGCAACCCGAGTTCCTCGAGATAGAGTTTCTCCCGGGGATTGGTCTCTTTGATCCATATCAGTCCCACAGCTCTACCTCCTGTCTGCTCTCTTTGCCGCTCGGCGGGAAAATCTCACCGAAGCCCGCATCGACCAGCGTAAATTCCGCCCTTCTCTCATCCGAGAAGCGGAAGCTTACATCGATATAGCAGCTCTTATCCTCTCGCTCCGGCAAAACATCGAGCGCCACCGGAAGACTCCGAATGACACGCCCGCCGTCCGACAGAAGAAGCTGTACTTCCTTTCTGTCCTCCGGAAGAAAGCGGAAGCGACCGACCGCCGTCAGTAAGGCCGCGCCGCGTTCCGCCAGCACAAGTTCCCGCTCCTGTCCCTCGTGCTTTACGAGCAGCGAGAGGCGCACGGGCGACCGCCCCTTGCAGACAAGGCGCGGCAAGTCACGCTTTTCGACCGCGGCGCGGCCGGCCAGAAGGCCTCCCTGTGCAAAGACGGTCTTGTCCTGATAGAGCTTTCTCTGTCCCTTACAGACCGAACGCTGAAAGTTCGGCGACCAATCCATGCGGTTAAAGCCCGGACCGGTCAGAATGACACTCGCAAAGTGACGGTTTCTCAAAACCTTCTCCGCATTGGCCGCGAGCAAATGATCCGCATAATTCTCTCCCTGTGTGTTGTTCAACATCTTCAGGGTAAAGGCCTCTCGCATGTTCTGTGTCTCCGCAAGCAAGACGTCTTTATTTTTTTCTTTTTTGCTTCTGCCGGCGTAAAACGCAAACGACTTCTCCTCGAGGGCGTAGAGCCCCACCTCGCCCGCTTCGAGCAGTGCGGGCTCGCCGCGTAAAAAGTGAAGGAAACTCTCCTCCCGGCTGATGATACGGAGCGTATCCGCCGGAAAATCGTACTGCGGCAAGAGCGTGCGCAATTCCCGCACGAAAGAAAGACGATATTCCGGCAACACCAGTACCGTGTACGTCGCCTCTTCCTTCTCTTCCCCGAGCAGCTCCCGCTTCGCGAGCTTTAAAAAGCGCGCCAGCAGTTCGATTGCACGGTACTCTGTCCCTTCGACCAGGATGCTGCCCCCGCGCTCACTTCCGGCAAGCAAATTCTCCGTCATGCTTCCCGTCCCCGCAAGCGCTTTTTCGCAAGCCTCGGTGCCGACGTACCAGCGCTCCTTCTCCTGTTCGCGGAAAATGGCTGTGGCAAGGGAGAGCGTGCTCTCACGCTCTCCCGAAGAAAACAGGAGCGTGCTTTCGCTGTTTGAGAGATCAATCCCCAGATATTGCATTGCCATCCGCTCCTCTCTGTGCTCCTGTCAAAACCGTATTTTCCGCGTCGAAGGCAAAGAGTTCGCTCCGCGCCTCTCGCGCCGCGGCATAAGCCGAAATTTCCGCCGCAAGACCTTCTTCCTCACCGTCCAGCATCATTCCCATCCGGTTGAGGCGCGCATAACCGCTGCCCTGCGCCGTGCGCGCCGCACTCTCCCGGAGCACCGCGCGCTGTACCACTTCTCCGCTCTCCGCCTCTGTCACGCGGTACTCTTCCGTCTCACCGGAAAAGAGCACCGTACTCCGTTGATAAATGCGCCCAAAGAGCTTTTTGCAGTCTGCGCGGCGAAAGTTCTCTTCCCCGGGCAAAACCCGCGACTCGATGAGGTAGCGCTTGCCCTCTTCTCCGCGGAAGGTGAAAACGGCACGCTCCGAGAGGCTGTCCGGCAAGTTCACGCTGCCGGACAGTTTCTTCGCCTCCGGCAAGAAAATATCCTGCTCGGAAAGCGACTGTAAAAAGCGCTCGGCGAATTTCTTCTCCCTGCTTCCGAGGCTCTCAAGCGATACATAGTACTTGAGCAGTGCATAGGCATAGAGTTCCGGGAGCTTCGGCATCTGCTCCGCATAGTCCTCCATGGCCCGCGCCTGATCTGCCGTGATCGGCACATCCGAGAGCACGTATTCGCCCGCGCAGACCGTAAAATAAGCCTCCGCAAGTTCACGCTGCACCGCGCCCTGCTTTTCGCAGCAGGCAAAAATCCAGCGAAGTTCGCTGCGGTCGCCGAGGAAGAGCTGCTCCGCCAAGAGACGCGCCGGCAAATCTCCGACCTCCGCCCCTTGCTCTTCGACTGCGTGGAGCAGTTCGCGCATCTCCGCGCTGCCGCCGTTATAATGCGCCGCCAGATAGTTGAGTATCTCGACGCCGGCCTTACCGCTCCGAAATACCGAGAGCGCAAGCTTGGTGAAGCACTCGTCCGCGACCGCCTTCTTGCTGCGCAGAAGCTCGGTGAGCAACTGCTTCAAAGCTTCCGGATCCAGCCCCCGCGGCAGGTACTCCTGCACGAGTTCATAGGCTTCCTGCCACTTTTCGCGCTGCACGAGCAAGGCAAAAATCTCGGCGCGCTCCGCCTCCGTAAAGAGTGCCTTGTCGCTGCTCTGTAAATACGCCTCGCAGCGCGACTTGTTCGCGAGGAGGGCGGCGCGTATCTCGCGCTTTACAACTCTCCGCGAGCGGCATTTCCTCCAGACCGTAGCGCAGGCTCTTCACAGCCTCATCGTCCAAATTTTCCGCGCCCTCTCGGGCACGCTTTAAGAGTTCTTCCAGTCTTCTGAGCAGTACCGCAGGCTGTTCCGGCTGAAGCAACTCGCATTGTTCCAGATAATCGGGCAGGTCAAACAGCGCCTCCCGCTTCAACGCCTTCGGCGCGCGCCGGTTGCCCGCGCTGTCTTCCGTAAGCAGTATGACCCGCGGCGAATAGAGCGGAATATAGGCCTCTCCCCGCAGGAAATCGACCTGCTCCTCTTTTTCCAATTCCGGATAGACCGCAATCAGACGGTGCGCCTCGGCCCGCTCGTCCGCGACATAGTGGGTGAGCAGAATGCGCGGCAGTTCCGCCGCAAGGCGCTTGTCTATCATGCCTGGCCAGAGCAGGGCGCGGTAGATTTCCGCAAGGCTGCGGCTCACCTTACCCGAAAGCAAGCGCTTTAAGCCGAAGTCCTCGATTTCCCGGCGGTACTCGCGCCAAATGCCGGACTCGTTTTCCCGGTTCTCGCAGACTTTCTTGTAGAGCTTGGTTAAACTTTCTTCTTCGAGCGTATTGTCGAAGAGGAAGTATAAGAGCAGTTCCCGCGGAAGCGGCTCGGCCTCATCCTCCGGCATACTCTCAAGGAGGGCCTCGTAGAGTCCCGCAATGCGGAGGTCTAAGCGCACGGCCTCGCGGTACCAGCGATAGGCCTCGCGGTCACGCGCGCCGCGGCGCAGCGCACCGCGCACAAAAACTTCCAAGAGTTCCTGCTGCGGCAATTTCTCATAGACCGCGCGAAGCACACGCATCGCCCCCCGGTCCCAGCTGTCCGTTTCGGTTGCAAGCGCAGCCACCCGCCGCGCAAGCGGCTTAGTCATGGCCTGTTCGCGGAGTAAAAAGCGAAGGGCCGCAAAGGTATCTGGTCCGAGCGCCGTCAAAGGCTCCTTGTGCTCGCGAAGGCTCTTCGCGAGCAAGGCATAGAGATAAATGCTGCGGCTGCCTTTGCGATAGCAGAGTTTTAAAAGTTTATCCCACTTTGCGGCGCGAACTTCCGGATAAGCCGGATCCAAAAGCAGCAAGAGGGGCAGCAGTTCCGCATCCCCGTTTTGCATGAGCTCCCGCTCCAGGCGCTCGCTCGCACGGGCTTTTCTCTGCTCGTCTCCGGAGAGGAGGCTGCGCAGACTGTCCGCGAGCACAAGCTTCTGCCGCTCCGCGCTGTGACTCACGCTTCCCGAGAAACTTCCGTCCAAGAGCGCAAGATACTGCTGCGCCCGGGTCGTATTGCCGCGCGCCGCCAAAAGTTCCGCCGAGAGCAGCGCCGCCCGCTGGGCATCTACTTCTTTGTCGCGCTCGGCTTCCCGGAGCGCTGCCTCCGCCTCTCCGAGCTGCTCACGTTTTCCGCTGAGCAGGAAGAGGGCATAGGCGCTCCGATAGCGCAGCATATGTCTGCCCTCCCGCGGCTCGTTCGCACGGTTCTGTCCCGCCGCGCTTCTGCGCTCCTGTGCGCCCGCAACCAGCGTGAGGCGTACCGTGCGGCAAATATCCCCGCTCGTAAAGACCAGTTCGCCGATATTCTTGCCCTCGTGCAGGGCATTTCTGTCAATGTCAAAAAGATACGGAAAGCGCTCTCCGAGCACTTTCTCCGGCGCAATGCTGCGCTGACTCAAGCGGAGAAAGTCTCCCCGCGCCTCGACCGCAATCGGCAAGAGCAGGGCTTCCCCGCTCTCCAGAAAGACCTTTCCGCTCCGCGCGGTGCGCGGCAAGAGTTCGCTCTCCGCCGTTGCCCGGAAACTTTCTCCCGGTCTTTCTCCGAGTGCCGCGAGAAAACCGTCCATGCCGCGCGCCGTGTCGCTGCTCTTTGAAAATGCGCGGTAGAGCGCGCTCCGCTCCGCATCCCGAAGGAAGGGCGCACTCCGGAATTCCCGGTACGCAAAAATGCGAAGCGCCGCCTCGCGGTCTGTCTTCGCAACTTTTGCAAAATCCTCTGTGCTCTTTAGACGCTCCAGAAGCTCCGTGCCCTGTCCGTCTGTCACAGTGAAGCAATATTCTATTTTTTTCTCACCGCCGTCCGTCACAAGTAAAATGTGACCGGCGATTTCATCTCCCACTTCCAGGTAGCGAGCGTCCGCCGTGAGACGAATTCGATTTCTGACGCCGCCAAAACTTTCAGTCAGCACCCGAACGCGAATGTCATCCGAGTACGCAAGTCCCTTCAGCTGTATCCCATTTTCGCTGTCCGCATGAAACTCCGCGCTGAGCATCTCCCCGCGCCGCACAGAGAGACGTAAGTTCTCCGGACGCACGGAAAGCACAGGCACTTCTGAGTTCAGTACGCCCCGCGCAAGTCGGTTGATCCTCTCTCTCATCGCCTTCCTCTGTGCCTCCATATTACCGCAAGATATTTTAACACACTTCCCCTTGCTTGCAAAGCTTGCTATACTTGCCGGGATTGGAGGTACGCATGCTGTCCGAACCCATGACACTTTATAAACTCATGATACTGTATCTGTTGAAGCAGGTGAACACCGCGCTCGCGGAGCACCGCATCACCGAATTTTTTCTGTCGCGCGAATACACAAGCTATTTCACCCTGCGGCAGGCGCTCGCGGAGCTCTGCGAGGCCGGGCTCGTTCTGGCAAACAGCACGGCGTACGGAAGCCGCTACACAGCCTCACCCGAGGGACTTGAGACCCTCTCCTTTTTCGGAAAGCGCCTCTCCCGGGAAATCTGCGATGATATGGACCGTTTTCTCTCGGACAATATGCTGTGCATCGAAAACGAACGCAGCGTGCGCGCGGAATACCGCCTGACCGAGACCAAGGAGTACCGTGTCCGCTGTGAACTCAGCGAGGGCAGTACCGCCCTCCTCTCTCTGGAGCTCAGCGTTCCCGAGGAAGCACAGGCCGCCGAAATCTGCCGAAATTTTCCTCTCCGCCCGGACCGTGTTTACCGCCTCCTTCTGAACGAATTACTGAAACGGGACTAAGTTCTCCCCCGCCATTTCCGCGACCAGACGCAGCAAGTCCTCTCTTCCCTGTTTCGTGACCGAGGAGAAGAGGATGAGCGGCGTCTCTTTTGTTGCGCCGAGGGTCTCGCGGAGCAGCTTTCTGCTTCTCCAGCTGACTCCGCTTTAACTTATCCGCCTTGGTTCCCACCAGCACGGCAGGCAACCCCTGCTCCAGTATCCAGTTGTACATCAGAATATCGTTTTCCGAAGGCGTATGGCGAAGGTCCAGGAGCAGGAAGACCGCGCGGAGCTGCTTGTCCTCATGGAGATAGCGCTCTATCATCTTACCCCAACTTGCCTTGACCGCCTCGCTCGCGCTCGCATAGCCGTAGCCCGGGAGGTCCACAAAATACACCGCGCCGTTCACGCGATAAAAATTGATGGTCTGGGTCTTACCGGGTTGCGACGAAGTCCGCGCGAGCGCCTTGCGGTTTACAAGCGCGTTTAAGAGGCTCGATTTACCCACATTCGACTTTCCGGCAAAGGCAAATTCCGGGAGACTGCTTTCCGGAAGCGCGCTCGTCACGCCGAGCACAAACTGCAGCACGGCATCCTTAATTTGACTCTTCCCGTCTTCCCCGATCAGCGGGCGGTATACCGCCGGCGGAACTTCAATCCCCTTCTTCTTCTCCCTCTCCTTCTTCACACTCTGCCGCTTTTTCCCAAAGGCACCTGCCACCGAAGGGCGTACTGTTGTCGTCTTTTTCTCCATCTGTCTCTTCTCCCCGTCCTGTCAGCGCAAGCGCCGCAAGTTCCCGAAATTCTTTGATATAGTGAATCGTAAGTCCGGCCGTAATTTCAGGCGGCAGCCCCTCTGCCTCGCCGCGGTTCTCAAAGGGCAGTGCAAGTTCCGTAAAGTGCTCCCGCGCAGCGGCGAGCAACTTCTCCTTGAGCCCGCCAACCGGCAGTATGTGCCCGCGGAGCGTAATTTCCCCGGTCACCGCAAGGTCTGCGCGCACGGGTGTTCCGATGCAGGCCGAGAGCAGTGCAAGCGCCATCGCGGCACCGGCGCTCGGCCCGTCCTTCTGCACCGCCCCCGCGGGAATGTGCAGGTGCACATCCGCTTCGCGGAAAAAGGCGGCCGGAAGCCCGCGTCCGATTGCTTCCCGCTTTGCGACCGCAAATGCCAGTTCCGCGGACTCCCGCATCACGGCCCCCATCTGTCCGGTCGGCCGGAACAGCCCACGTCCCCGGTTCACATCCACCTCCACCGAGAGCGCCACGCCGCCAACGGCTGTGTAAGCGAGACCGTAGGCAAGGCCGATTTCCGCGCGTCGGTGCATTCTCTGCTGCGGATAACGCGGCTTTCCGAGATAGTCGGACAGCGTAGCCGCCGTCACTTCAAAGCGCTCCGCTTCGCGCAACAGCAGTTTTCGCGCGCATTTTTCCGCGACCTCACGGAGCGAACGTTCCGCGGCGCGCACCCCGGCTTCGCGCGTGTATTCCCGTATGAGCTTACGAAGGGCCCCGTCGGTCCAAGTGAGCCTATCCTCGCTAAGGCCCGCGTTTCGTCGCGTTCTCGGCAAAAGGAAGCGCTTCGCAATGTGAAACTTCTCCGTCTCGGTATAACTGTTTAAGTGCACGAGGGTCATGCGGTCAAGGAGCGGTGCCGGGATGCCCTCCGTCGTATTTGCGGTTGCCAGGAAAAAGACCTGCGAGAGGTCCATGGGCAGTTCCGCATAGTGATCGCGAAAATTTCGATTCTGTGCACTGTCCAGAACTTCGAGGAGCGCCGCCGTCGCTGCCATTCCGCGATACTCCTTCGACAGTTTGTCGATTTCATCCAGTAAGATCAGCGGGTTCTTGCACGCCGCGCGCCGCAGCGCATCCGCGACCCTTCCCGGCATTGCGCCGACATAGGTTCTGCGGTGTCCTCGAATTTCCGCCTCGTCCTGCACGCCGCCGAGGCTGATGCGGGCAAAGCGCCGCCCGAGCGCCTCTGCAATGCTGCGCGCAATCGAGGTCTTGCCGGTTCCCGGCGGTCCCACGAGGCAAATCACTTCCTGCGCAGCCTCCGGGTTCAGTTGCCGCACGGCGAGAGAGTCCAGAATGCGCTCTTTGACCTGTTCGAGGCCGTAGTGATCCCGGTCCAAAATTCGCCTTGCCTCCCGAAGAGAGCTCTTGCACGCCGCACTGCGGTCAAAGGGCAGGGAGAGCACGGTGTCCAAATAGTTCTGCTGCAGGGCATACTCCTGCGTGCCCTGCGGCAGGCGCGCAAGGCGCGCCGTCTCGCGGAGCAGGCTCTGTTTCACCTCGGCACTTGCCGTGAGCGCAGCAATCCTGCCCTCATAACTCTTTGCATCGGTCTCTGCCTCCGCGGTCTCCCCGAGCTCCTCCTGTATAATGCGCAGCTGCTCCCGCAGCATGAATTCACGCTGACTCTTGTCAAGTCGCAAGCGGAGTTTCTGCTCGTACTCATGCCGCATCCGCACGACATCGATTTCGCGCGTCAGCTCCCCGGTCAGCACCTCGTAAAATTCCTCACCCGTATTGCACTCGAGCAGGCGCTGTCCCGTCCCCCAGGCCCAAGGAAGCTGTGAAGAACTGGCCCGAAGGAGCTGCATGAGCCCGGTCTCGGAAATGAGACGCGGCAGATACCTCTCCGCAAAGCCCTTGTCCTCGCGCGCATAGAGCTGCAAGTAGCCCTTCAGCGCGCGCAACATGGCCTCGGTCTCCTCGCCGTTCTTTTCGATTGCGCGGAGCGGCGCATTGAAAATCTCGGCCTCATAGGCCTCGCCCTCCAGAACCAGCTGCTCCACGCTGCAGCGCCGTATACCGAAGAGCATGGCGCGCCGCGTGTTGTGCGAGGTCCTGGTGAGCGACCGAATCTGACACAGGGTGCCGTAGCGATAGATTCCGGTTTCGCCGGGATCGATCTCCTCCGGATCTTTTTGCGCCACCAAAAAGATAAGCCCGTCCCGTAGCATGGCCGCCTCCACCGCGGCAACCGTCCGACTACGGCTCAGGTCAAAACGCGCCACAGCGCCCGGAAGGACAACCTGCGCACGCATCGCTACCACAGGATAACGTTTTCTTGTCCTCATGACCTCCTCCTATCTCAGTGCCGCAAATGACTCAAAAGGCGGGCATATGCCCGCCTTCCTGTCACGTGTCTCGTGTTCTTACGCTATTTCGTTGTACCGCTTAAGCAATCTCCCCCGGTCTCGAGGGTTTCTGCCGCTCGCGCTTTACGCTCGCTTCGCGGTGGACAATCTGAGGTCCTTCCTCCCGCTTTACCATCTCCTCGGTGACCGTGCAAATGCCCACGGTCTCGTCGGAGGGAATTTCGTACATCATATCCATCATGACGTCTTCGACAATGGCGCGAAGACCTCTGGCACCGGTCTTCCGCTCCAGCGCAAGACGGGCAATTTCGCGCACCGCCCCGTCCGTAAACTCAAGTTTTACATTGTCGAGTTCAAAGAGCTTCTGGTACTGCTTCACCAGCGCATTCTTCGGCTGTGTCAAAATGCTGACCAGCGCTTCCTCGTCGAGCAGGTCTAAGGAAACCGTAATCGGCACGCGGCCGATGAACTCCGGAATCAAACCGTACTTCACGAGGTCCTGCGGCATCACCTGATGGAAGAGCTCGTCGATTTCTCTCGTGTTCTTTGCCATGACTTGGGAGTTAAAGCCCATGCCGCCGCTGCCGAGACGAGAGTCGACAATCTTCTCCAGGCCGTCAAACGCACCGCCGCAGATGAAGAGGATATTCGTTGTGTCAATCTGAATGAGCTCCTGATGCGGGTGCTTTCTGCCGCCCTGCGGCGGAACCGAGGCAACCGTGCCCTCGAGTATTTAAGGAGAGCCTGCTGCACACCTTCTCCGGAGACATCTCTGGTGATAGATACATTTTCGCTCTTTTTGGTGATTTTGTCAATTTCATCGATGTAAACAATGCCGTATTCGGCACGTTTCACATCTTCTCCCGCTGCCTGAATCAGTTTGAGCAGGATGTTCTCAACGTCCTCACCGACATAACCGGCCTCTGTGAGCGTGGTCGCATCCGCAATCGCAAAGGGCACATTCAGAATCTTTGCGAGCGTCTGCGCAATGTAGGTCTTACCCGAACCGGTCGGTCCGAGCATCAGAATATTGCTCTTCTGAATTTCGACCTCAGAGTCCGTATTGGACATGATGCGCTTATAGTGATTGTAGACCGCGACCGAGAGAACACGTTTCGCGCTCTCCTGGCCTATGACATAATCATCCAAAAAGGCCTTAATCTCCTTCGGGCGCAGCAGGTTGATGCCCTGCAATGCCCTCTCCGCAGACTCGTCCCGGTCAAACTCTTCGCTCAATATCTCATTGCAAAGTGCCACGCACTCGTCGCAAATGTAGACGCCGTTCGGGCCGGACAGAAGTTTCTTGACATGGTCCTCTGTCTTGCCGCAGAAAGAGCAGCGCACATGTTCGCCATTCTTATTGGGCATGCTTCTTCCCTTCTCTTTTATACGACTCAGTGATGCGCGATAACCGCGTCAATCAGGCCGTAGGCCTTTGCCTCTTCCGCCGTCATGTAGTTATCTCTCTCGGTGTCGCGCGCAATCACCTCAATGTCCTTGCCGGTGTTCGCGGCCAGAATCTCGTTTAACTTGCTGCGCGTCTTGAGAATCTGCTCCGCCGCAATGCGGATTTCCGTTTCCTGGCCGCGGGCACCGCCGGAGGGCTGATGAATCATAATCTCCGCGTTCGGGAGCGCATAGCGCTTGCCCTTCGTTCCGCCCGAAAGCAGGAACGCGCCCATGCTCGCCGCCATGCCGATGCAGATGGTCGAGACATCGCACTTCACATACTGCATGGTGTCGTAAATTGCCATACCCGCCGTAACACTGCCGCCGGGGCTGTTGATGTAGAGGTTGATGTCCTTATCCGGATCCTCGGACTCGAGGAAGAGGAGCTGCGCGACCACGAGGCCCGCGCTGACATCGTTGACATCCTCATCGAGGAAGATGATTCTGTCCTTTAAGAGGCGGGAAAAGATATCGTAACTCCGCTCGCCCCGGCCGGAATCTTCCACGACATAAGGTACTAAACTCATTTGATTTCTCCTGACATTCACTGAAGCTTTGCCTCTGCAACGAGGAAGTCGACCGCCTCCTGAATCTTAAGATCCATCGCGAGCTCTTCTCTCTGCTCGGCGCCGACATACTCCTTCATCTTCGCGGGCTCGATCTTGTAAGCAGCCGCCATCTTCTCGATTTCAGCGTCGATTGCCTCCTCGCTGACCGCAATGTTCTCTGCCTTCACAATCTCCTCAAGCACCAGTCTGGTCTTTAAGTTTCTCTCGGCCTGCGGGCGGAACTGCTCCTTCAGCTTCTCCACCGTCATGCCGGTGTACTGCATGTACTGCTCAAGCGGCAGGCCCTGAGACTGCATGCGACGCGCATAGTCGTCGAGCATCTGCTCGCACTGCATGTCGACCATCGGTGCCGGAAGCTCGATCTCTGCGTTCTCGACCACCTTCTCCACGACATTATTCTCGTTCTGCGCAGCAGCTGCCTTCGCCTTTGCCTCTTCGAGCTGCTTCTTTAAGTCAGCCTTGTACTCGTCGAGGGTCTCAAACTGCGAAATTTCGCTTGCGAACTCATCGTTCAGCTCCGGAAGATCCTTTCTCTGGATCTCAAGCAGCTTGCAGGCAAAGACTGCCGGCTTGCCTGCGAGTTCCTTCGCATGGTACTCCTCCGGGAAGGTCACGTTGACATCGAAGCTGTCGCCGGTCTTGTGGCCCACAATCTGCTCCTCGAAGCCGTCGATGAAGCTGCCGCTGCCAAGCACCAGCGGGTAGTTCTCGCCCTTGCCGCCGTCAAAGTGAACGCCGTCAATGCTGCCGTCAAAGTCAATCTTGACACTGTCGCCGGTCTCCGCCGCGCGGTCATCGACCGTCACGAGGCGCGCGTTCTTCTCGCGCTCCTTCTGCAGAGCCTCGTTGAGATCCTCCTCGGTCACCTCGGCATCTGCCTTCTTGACCTCAATGCCCTTGTAAGCGCCGAGCTTCACTTCCGGCTTGGTCGCAACCGTAGCCGTGTAGACCAGATCCTGATCCTTGCCGATCTCGGTCACATTGATCTCCGGGCGGGACACAATCGTGAGACCGCTCTCCTTCGAAGCCTCCGGATAGGTATCATTGATGCAGCTGTTTACAGCGCTCTCAAAGAAGACGCCCTGGCCGTAGTACTTCTCAATCACAGCCTGCGGAACATGGCCCTTCCGGAAACCCTGCACCTGATACTTCGACTTCTCGCGGTTGTACGCTGCGGTGATTGCCTTCTGAAAATCTTCCTTCGGCACGGTCACCGTGATCACTGCCATATTGTTTTCTTTCTGCTCTACCTTAAATGCCATCGGGGCTTCCTCCTAGATATCTGTTCTCTCTGAATTAGCATACTTCTTGCAAATGAGACGTATTCAGTAGAACAGTATAGCACAGAGCCCCCGTTGTAACAATGCTTTCAAGCGCGGCGGGCAAGCATCTTCTCCGCGAGATAGAAGACGCGCGCCGTTCGTTTCGCATTCTCGTCAAAGTGGCCGCCGGGATTCCACTCTAATACCAGAGCACCGGGTTCCATAAGCTCCGAAAGTTCTTCATAGTACTGCCGCATCGCGCTTCCGCAGCTCGCCATCATTTCGTTTCTTGTTTTTTCCTCCTTGTCGCCGAGGCTTAACGAGACCGCTTCTACCCTCGGCTTACGGCCTCGCTGATACTTCATAAAACCTTGGAACCATAGGGAGGGCGATGCCGCCGCAACCGCCTGAAACGCATCCGTCCGGTACGCCGCCCAGAGCGAGAAAAAGCCGGCGAGCGAGTAGCCGCCGAGTAACACCGGGCAATCCTCCGAGAGACCGAAGCGGCGTTGCAGTTCCGGGATTAAGGCGAGCAGCTTTTCCAAAAAAGCGGGTGCACCATCACCGAAGAGGGCACTGCCCGAAGGCTGGGGCGCTTCCCAGGGGGAGAGCTCCGAAGACCAGTCGTTCACGCGGACCGCGACCAAAAGGCCGTGTCCGGGAAGCTGCCCCTTGTCCTCAAAGGCCGCGAGCAGCCTTGCTTCTTCTTCGATGCCCGAAAGATCATGCTCATCCGCGGGTTGCAGCAGCAGATAGGAAGCCCCCGCTCTCCCGCAGGCCAGACATTCACGCTGTAAGAGCGTAAATTCTTTCTCTAATGAGCTCCATTGCGCTCACACCTCACCGGCTTCTCGGAGTATCTCCGCGCCCGCTTGGCAGGCATCGCAGATGCAGTAGTGTTCGCCGCCCGCCTTGGCAGCTTCGGCCGCCTTCCGGGTTGCTTCCGCGCCCTCCTTGCCAAAGACAGCCTCTCCCGCCGGGGAAGACGCAAAGGCAATGAGCCCGTCAATGTCCGTCACATCCTCCTTGAGTTCCTCTACCAGTGCCTTTCGCGCCGCTTCCTCCTCCGGGGTACCGACTGCCTCTAAATAACGCTCGCCCGCCTGCACCGCTTCTTTGCAGGCACTGGGTGCGTGCATCAGTTTCTCGACAACTTCCTTCGAAATACGCTCTGTCATGGTCTCATCCTTTCCATACGGGCGCCCTTCGCCCGAACTATCGTTCTGTTTGTATTGTACTCTTTTTTGTACAAAAAATCAAGTTCGGCGGCCGCGATTCCGCGCTTTGAGCGCTCCGCTTTGGCGCGCAACAAGAAAGTTGTCGGATAAAATTGCCATGGAAAAATAGACAGCGAGCGCGTAAGATAGTACTGCCTACTTCATGACCGAGCGAGACGCAATCAGCGCAGTCCGCCTCAGAGAAGGGGCGGTTGGTACGTAACAGAAAGACGGTTTGGTGCGAAAACAAGAAAGCTGTTTTTTCCGAAAACAGTTGAGTCGGTTTTTACGAACCCGGGCAAGACGTTTTTTACGAAAACAGAAAAGCCGTTTTTTTTACGGAAACGAGAGGTTATTTGGTATGGAATACATGGAAATAGAACGCAAATTTTTAATCGATGCGCTGCCGGAAGCGCTGAGCGACTTTTCGCATCAGGAGTATCTACAAGGCTATCTCTCGACTTCGCCGACCCTGCGCGTGCGGCGCGAGGGCGAGACCTATGTTCTCACCTATAAGGGCAGCGGCCTTATGAAGCGGACAGAGTATAATCTGCCTCTCACGGCGGAGAGCTTTGCCCACCTTCTCGAAAAGTGTGACGGTCTCCGCATCGAAAAGACACGCTATCGAATTCCGCTCTCCGGCACAGAGCTCACCGCGGAACTCGATGTGTTTCACGGGGCGCTGTCGGGGCTTTGGCTCGTCGAAGTGGAGTTCCCCGACGAAGAGAGTGCGGCGCGCTTTTTGCCGCCCGCCTGGTTTGGCCCGGAAGTGACCCAAGATGCCCGCTACCAGAATTCGTCTCTTTCCCGCTTCGGGCTCCCCGGGGAGGAAAACGCATGACACAAAAAAGAAAACGGGAGCTGATTCTCATTGCCGTCCTCTGCCTCGCAGCGCTGCTCTTACTCCTTTGGCAGCGGCTCGGAAGCAGCAAGCGCGGTATGCGCGTCATTGTCTCGCAGTACGGAACGGTGGTCGGCGACTATCCGCTTTCGAAAGACCGAGAAGATGTCTTCCAAACCTCGGACGGCGGCGTAAATACCCTCATCATTCATAACGGCGAGGCCTGGATCAGCGAGGCCAACTGCCCCGACAAAGTCTGCGTGCACACCGGGCGCATCTCCCGCACCGGTGAAATCATTGCCTGCCTGCCGCACCGCTTGGTCGTACAGATATCGGAACGCTGAAGCACGCCTTACAAGGCAAAAAGAAGCGCCCTGTCCGCTACGGACAGGGCGCTTCTTTGATTTGTATGCGATGCTGACTTTTCTTGTTGCCGCAGCGCTTTAGTTGATGACGCTGACCGGGCACTTTCTCGCGCAGGCTCCGCAGTTCACACACTTGTCGTAGTCGATCTGGGCCACGTTTCCGTTCATGTGAATGGCGTCAAACTTACACTCCTTCACGCAGAGCGTGCAGCCGATACAGCCCGCCTGGCAGACATCCTTGACTGCCTTGCCCTTCTCCTGCGACATACATCTCACGTGGTACTTTGCCTTGTAGGTCGTCATCTCGATGATGTGACGCGGGCAAGCCTTGACGCAGAGACCGCAGGCCACGCACTTCTCCTTGTCGACCACGGCAATGCCGTCCACCACATGGATGGCGTCGAATTCACAGACCTTCACGCAGGAACCGCCGCCGAGGCAGCCGAATTCACAGCCGAGGTCGCCGCCGCCGGGCATGACCGACATCTGGTTACAGTCGATCGGACCCACGTTCTTGGCGCGCTTAATCGCCTTGTCACAGGTACCGGAGCAACGGACCATTGCGACCTTCTTGACCGCCTCGCCCGCCTCAACACCCATGATGTCCGCAATCTTCTGTGCGACCGGCTTACCGCCGACCGGACATTGGGTGACCGCCGCCTCGCCGATTGCAATCGCGTGCGCGCAGCCGTCACAGCCCGGAAAACCGCAGGCACCGCAGTTGTTGCCGGGCAGCGCCTCGCGGACCGCAAGTTCCTTCTCATCTACTTCTACTTTGAACTTCTCGCTCGCAACGCCGAGACCCATGCCGCAAATCAGGCCGACGATACCGACAATCGCAAACGAGACAATGATAATTGTATAATCCATCTCTCTCCCTCCGCTCAGCTGATCATGCCCGAGAAGCCGGTGAATGCGATTGCCATGAGTCCCGAAATAATCAATACGATGGGCAGGCCGCGGAAGTACTTCGGAATGTCGTTGCCCTCGCATCTCTCGCGGATACCCGCAAGGATGACAATGGCAATGGCATAGCCGGCTGCGGTGCCGACGCCCCATGCGAGGCCCTCAATGAAATTGTACTCCTTCTGTACGTTGTCGAGTGCCACGCCGAGCACGGCGCAGTTCGTCGTAATCAGGGGGAGGTAAATACCGAGGGATGCGTGCATGGCAGGCATGCTCTTCTTCATGAACATCTCGATGAACTGCACGAGGGACGCAATCAGAAGAATGAACACAATGGTCTGCAGATAGTCGATTTTAAGCGGCCGCAGCACGAACATGTAGACCAGCGAGGAAAGGATGGTCGCGAGGAATATCGTAAAGATAACCGCGCCGCCCATGCCGGCCGAGGTGTCCTTTTTCTTCGAGACACCGACGAAAGAGCAGAGTCCGAGGAATCTGGAGAGCACGACGTTGTTGACCAATGCGCCGCTCACCAGGAGCAATGCTATCTTTGACATCACTTCGCCTCCTCTTTCTTCTCCGCCGCTGCCGGGCTCTGTGCCTCAGCCGTTGCGGGTGCCGCTGCCTGTGTCGCAGCTGCCGCCTGTGTCACCGCCGCCGCGGGCTTCGCAGCAGCTGCCGTTGCGCCCGCCGCTGCCGCCGGCTTTGCGACCGGCTTCACGACCTTGGTCTTCACCTCTTCGAGCGAGGGTCCGTCAGACTTTTTGCGGCCGCGATTCTCATCCTGGTAGTACTGCATTGCCGCAACCAGGAAGGCCATCACAAAGAAGGCACCCGGGGGCAGAACGAAAATCGAAATGTGGTAAGCATCCGGGATCAGCTTGATGCCGAAGATCGAACCTGCGCCGATGAGCTCACGGAAGGATCCGAGGAGCAGAAGCGCCAGGGTAAAGCCGAGTCCCATGCCGATGCCGTCAAAGAGCGCCGGAATCGGCTTTGCGCCAAGTGCGTATGCCTCCGCGCGGCCCAGGATGATACAGTTCACGACGATCAGCGGGATGTAAATGCCGAGTGCCGTGTAAATCGAGGGCGCAAAGCCCTGAATGAGAAGCTGCACGATGGTCACGAGGGATGCGACGACGACAATCTCCGCGGGGAGACGCACTCTCCCCGGAATCACGCCCGAGAGCGCGGAAATAATCAGGTTCGAAAACATCAGAACAACCAGAGACGAAAGTCCCATTCCGATTGCATTGACCGCGGAGGTCGTGACTGCAAAGGTGGGGCAAAGTCCCAGTGCCATGATGAAGACCGGATTCTCTGTGATGATACCGTTCTTCAGGCGTTCCATACATACTTTCACGGAATCTTTTCCCCCTCTCACTGTTTTAAGCCGTTGTTCACAAAGTAGAGCGCCGCGTTGACCGCATTGGTCACGGCGCGGGATGTGATGGTCGCACCGGAAATCGCGTTGATCTTGTTGTTGTCAAGTTCGCCGTCTCCGGCCTTGGTCACCTCAAACTTCTCGCCCTTCTTGCCGTTAAACTGCTTGTACCAATCGGTATCGCGGGCATTCATACCGAGACCCGCCGACTCCGAAATCGAGAGGAAGGCAATGCCGTTTACGGTCTGATTGTCCGCCTGAATGCCGACCGAAATCGAGACCAGACCGCCGTAGCCCTCCTTCGAGCTCGCATTGATGATGTGGCCCACCACTTGACCGTTCGCATCGACCGCATTGACCACCTTGTCAATCAATACGTTGCCGAAGCCCTGCTCGGCAAGCGAAGCCGCGTTCGCCTCAATGAGTGCCGCCCCGTCCGGATCCTCCTGAAAGTCCGCCGCGTCCGGGAATACCTGCTTGTATGCCGCAATCGTCGTTGCGTTCTGCGCCGCCTGAATCGGCTCATAGGTCACGGTGTAGACGACGCCGAGCAGCAGTCCCGCAATCACCGTGATCAGCATGAGGCGCAGCGCATCGCTCACAAACGAAGTTTCTTTTGTCTTGCTCATGCTTTTTTTGCCCCCCTTCTGCCGAATGCCTTCGGAATGGTTGCGCTCTCAATCAGCGGCGAGAGCATGTTGCCGATGATAATCGAGTACGAAACACCCTCCGCACCGGTACCGAAGATACGGAAGAGACCCGTGAGTATGCCGATAATCAGTGCGTAAATCATCTGCCCCTTCTTGGTGAGCGGGGTGGATGCGTAGTCGGTCGCCATGAAGAAGGCGCCGAAAATCAGACCGCCGCCGAGCACCTGTGCAAGCACATAGTTTACGTTGTGCTCGCCGAAGATGAAGACAAAGAGCGCTGTCGATGCAATGTAGATGACCGGAATCTCAAAGCTGATCACCTTTCTCCAGAGCAGGTAAGCCGCGCCGAAGAGCAGGGCAATCGCGGAAACCTCACCGATGGTGCCCGGAATGTGACCCACAAAGAGCTGAAAGAGATTCACATCCTCGGTCGCCGGCGTGCCCGCCTTCATCGCGGTCTTCATAATCGCAAGCGCGGTCGCACCCGTCGTCGCGTCGAAGTTAATCGGCTTCGAGGTGAAGTTATTCATATACTTCGCGAGCGAAATCAGCAGGAAACATCTGCCGGCAAGCGCCGGGTTCATGAAGTTCTGGCCGAGACCGCCGAACATCTGCTTTACAATCACAATCGCAAACAGCGCCGAGTGCCGGAATCCAGAGCGGAATCTCCGGCGGCATATTGAGTGCCAGGATAAGACCCGTGACAACCGCGGAGAAGTCCGTAATCGTCACTTCTTTTTTCATGCCGCGCTGCCAGAGGTACTCGGAGAGCACCGCCGCAGCGACCGTGACCAAAATCACCCAGAGGGCGTGGAGACCGAACTGCACGACACCGTACACCGCCGTGGGAATCATGGCAATGCAGACATCCAGCATGATCTCCCTCGTGGAAACGCGGTCTCTCACATGCGGAGAGGCGGAAACATTCAATAAATTCATCGCTTACTTTGCCTCCTTTCCGCTCGCTGCCTTCTCTGCGGCAGCCTTTTGACGCCGCTCTTCGCCGATGCGGCGCTTCATCTGCTTGAACGCCTGGGTCAGCGGCCGTCTCGCGGGACAGATGTAGGAGCAGCTGCCGCACTCAATGCACTCCATGCCGTAGAGCTTCTCATAACCCTCGCTGTTTCCGGCCATGCAGGTCTGCATCATGAGCACCGGAACCAGGAACTCGGGACATACTTCACCGCAGCGTCCGCAGCGGATGCAGGGACTCTCGGGGTTCTTCTCGACCTCGTCCTCGAGGAAGCAAGTCAGCGAAGAGGAGTTCTTCGTGACCGGGACATCCGTGGTATACATGGCCTGGCCCATCATGGGACCGCCGGAGAGTATCTTCTTCGGCTCGCCGACAAAGCCGCCGGCCGCCTCAATGATGTCGTTGTAGTTCATGCCGGTTCTGACCTTGAAGTTCTGCGGTTCCTTCACGGCATCGCCGGTGACGGTAATCACGCGCTCCAAAATCGGGGTCCGCTTACAAACCGCATCGTAAATCGCCATAACCGTGTTCACATTGTCCACGACACAGCCCGCATCCGCCGGGAGCATGGAGGAGTTGATTTCTCTGCCGGTCACCGCATAAATCAGCGAGCGCTCGCCGCCCTGCGGGTACTTGGTTCTTAAGGGCTCCACCGTAATCTTCGGCTCGTCTTTCACAAGCGCACGGAGCTTCTCGATGGCCTTCGGCTTGTTGTTCTCGATGCCGATCACAGCCTTCGCGTTCTCGAAGAGCTGCAGCATGACCTTGAGACCGCCGACCAGACGCTCCGGCTCCTCAATCATCATGCGGTAATCGCAGGTCAGATAGGGCTCGCACTCAGCACCGTTTACAATGACATAGTCAATCTTTGACTCATCCTTCGGCGTGAGCTTTACGTTGGTCGGAAAGCCTGCGCCGCCGAGACCCACAATGCCCGCTTCGCGAACAATGTCCCGGATTTCCTGCTTGCTGAGCTTTGTCGCATCTCTGTCTTCTCCGAGTCCCTCGACCGCCGTATACAGACCGTCGTTCTCGATCACAATCGAGATGCTCTTCGCGCCGCCTGCGGTGACGCGGGGCTCAATCTTCTTTACTTTGCCCGACACGGAGCTCACCACGACCGCCGAGATAAAACCGCCCGCCTCGGCGATTTTCTGCCCCACCAGCACCTCGTCCCCGACCTTGACGATTGCCTTTGCCGGAGCGCCGATGTGCTGCGAGAGGGGATACACCATCTCGCCGGAAGTCGGTTTCAGCACAGTGACAGCTCTGTCCATTGAGAGTTCCTTGCCCTCAAACGGATGGACGCCGCCTCGAAAAGTTGCCAATCCCATCTGACTACCCTCTTTCTTTCGGATTCAGTTACTTCTGCGTTAATATTATAACATGCCGAAACCGTCAAATTAGAAAAAACCACGCAATGCGTGGTTTTTTTTTCGTACAAAGCTTACATTTTACATGCGTTCCGGCACTTCCATGCCGAGAACCGCGAGCGAAAGCTCTATGACACGCTCCGCGGTCGCAATCAGCGCGAGGTAGCCGCGCTTCTTTACCTCATCCGGCTCCTGCAGGATGCGAATCGCGTGGTAGAAGGAGTTGAAGTGATCCGCAAGTCCGTAGAGATACTGGCAGATGCGGTGCGGCGCGAGTTCTTTCCAGGCCCCGCGCATCACCTCGGGATAGCGCGCGAGGTCCAGGAAGAGAGCCTTTTCGCTCTCACTCTCCGCCGGGCGAAGGTCTGCCGAACTCACGGGCGCGCCGCCCTGCTCCGCGTATTTTTTGAGTATGGACTTGATGCGCACCGCCGTGTAGAGGATGTAGGGGCCGGTGTTGCCCTCAAAGGAGGCAAAGCGCTCCAGGTCGAAAACATAGTCCTTCGAGGCCTGGTTCGAGAGGTCCGCGTATTTCAGTGCGGCGAGCGCCACTTGCTCCGAAGTGCGCGCTGCCTCCTCCGCCGTGATGTCCGGATTCTCCGCGATGCGGGTAGAAACCGCCTCCCGAATCTCCCGAATCAGGGTCTCAAGACGCATCACGCCGCCCTCGCGCGTCTTAAACGGCTTCCCGTCCTTACCGTTCATCGTGCCGAAGCCGATGTAGATGAGCTCGTGCTCCGGGGGGGACAATGCCCGCCTTCCGCGCAACCCGGAAGAATTGCGTGTAGTGGAGTTCCTGGCGCTTGTCCGCAATGTAAATATAGCAGTCCGGCGAGAGCGTCGCCTCGCGATCGATTAAGGTTGCGAGGTCGCTGGTCGCATAGAGTGCCGCGCCGTCCGACTTGCGGACAATGCAGGGCGGGAGTTCCTTCTTGTCAGTCGGCTCCGCGATGTCCACAACGAGCGCCCCCTCCGAGCTTCGGGCAAGACCGCTCTTTTCGAGATCTTCGATCAGGCCCGGAATCAGCGGCTGCGCATCGGACTCTCCCTTCCAGAGTTCAAACGAAACCGCAAGCGCATCGTAGTTTTTCTTTAAGTCTGCCTTGGAAACCGTGAGAATGTGCTTCCAAAGTGCGGTGAACCCGGGATCGCCGCTCTGCAACTTTACGGTCGCCTGATGCGCAGCCTCGGCAAAGGCCTCGTCCTCCTTGGAGCGCTTGCTTGCGGTTGGGTAAATCTCCTCGAGCTCGGCAATCGTAAACGGCGCTTCCGCGGGATAGCTGCCCGAAAACGCCTCGTCAAAGTACGGGAGCTCCGGCTTACGAAGGCGCAGCTCCTCGATAATAAGTCCCATCTGGAGACCCCAATCACCGAGGTGCACATCGCCTATCATCTCGTTTCCGAAGAAAGCGCCCATGCGCTTTAAGGCCTCGCCGATGATGGCGGAGCGGAGGTGTCCCACGTGGAGCGGCTTCGCGACATTTGCGCCGCCGTAGTCGACGACGATCTTCCGACTCTCATCGCGCGCCACGCCGCACTGCGCATCCTCCGCGAGCGCACGCACGTGTGCCGCCAGAGCAGCAGGACTTACACGGAGGTTAATGAAGCCCGGCGGCACGGCGCCGACCTCGGCATAGAGCTCTTCCCGCTTCAGTTCTTCCGCCACGGCCTCCGCAACCTCGAGCGGGCGCTTGCCCGCCTTTTTGGCCACCGCCATTGCGCCGTTACACTGGTACTCGCAGAGGTCCGGACGGTTCGAGAGCTGCACCGAGGCCTGCGCGTCCGGATAACCGGCCGCGGCAAACGCGCGCGCCACACTCTCATTCATTGCTTCCAAGATAGTCTTTGTCGCCATGTTTACTCCCCAAAGTGAAGAAAAGCAGCCCGTTTCGGGCTGCTCTTCGATTTCTGTGTCTTAGTTCTGTGCTCTGCCGAGATACTCGCCCGTGCGGGTGTCAATCTTGACGCGGTCGCCGATGCCGACAAAGAGCGGCACGGAAATCTGTGCGCCGGTCTCGACGATAGCCGGCTTCTGTGCGCCGGTAGCCGTGTTGCCCGCGAAGCCCGGCTCGGTCTCCGTGATCTCCAGCTCAACGAAGAGCGGCGGCTCGACCGAGAACACGTTGCCGTTGTAGGAGACAACCTTGACCATCTCGTTCTCCTTGACGAACTTGAGCGCATCGCCGATCAGCTCCTTGTTCAGAGAAATCTGATCGTAGGTCTCCGTGTTCATGAAGTTGAACATGTCGTCATCGGCATAGAGATACTGCATCTCGACGCGGTCGATGCGTGCGGTCGGGAATTTCTCCGTCGGACGGAAGGTGCGCTCAGTCACAGCTCCTGTCATCACGTTTGATCTTGGTGCGCACGAATGCTGCGCCCTTACCCGGCTTCACGTGCTGGAATTCAATGATCTGATAGACCGCATTGTCAATCTCAAGCGTGATGCCGTTTCTGAAATCACCTGCAGAAATCATAAAGTTAACCCTCCATCCGTTCGTTCCCAAATAGTCTACTGTATTCTACGCTAGGCAGATATTTTTCGCAAGCTTTTTTCTCTTACTTTCTAGGCGGGAAGCGCCTCTCGCACCAGTTCGAGCAGACTCTCCTCGTCCGCCGCGGTACAGGTTTTGCCCGTCCAGAGCGAAAAGGCGTAAATACCCTGCGAAATCAGCATGGGCAGGCCGCCGACCGTAGGCTTTCCCGCCGACCGCGCAAGCCGCAAGAATTCGGTTTCCGCAGGCGTGTACACAATATCCGCAGCCGCCGAGAGTTTCTCGTAAAAGCGGGGATCTTCGATGACACTCGCCTCTGTCTCGGGCCACATACCGACACTCGTGCACTGGATTGCGAGATAGTCATTGCCGGAAAGGCTCTCCCAGGCGTCGAGCCCTTCCGTAAGGACAGGCAGTTCCGGCGCCACGTTCCGCAGCGACTTAGTGAGCGCCTCCGCCCTCTCCTTATTCCGGTTCAGAATCACAAGCTCGGCCGCTCCCTTGAGCGCCGCGAGCACGGCTGCGCTCCGCGCGGCACCGCCCGCGCCGAGAACAAGAACCTTTGCGCCCCGAATCGAGAGCCCCTGCCGCAAAAGCATGCGCTCCATACCCGCAATGTCCGTGTTGTGACCGACATACCCTTCTTCGCTCCGAACGAGGGTATTCACCGCGCCGATGAGCCGCGCCTCCTCGCTGAGACCGCTTAAGTAGGGGATGACCGCCTCCTTATAGGGTACGGTCACATTAAGTCCCGCAATGCCGAGTGCATGCGCGCCCTTTAGCGCCGCTTCCAGCGTCTCGGGGCGCTTCACCTCAAACGGCAAATAGACCGCGTTCTCCCCGCAGTAAGCGGCGAGCGCGTTTTGAAAGCGCGGCGAGAGGCTGTGTCCGATGGGGTTTGCCAGCAGGCCGAACACCTTGGTCTTTGCGTCAATCATGCGCCTCTCCCCCCGCTTTTTTCCTCCGGTAGTACCAAAGGAAGGGGCGCTCGATGAGGCGCTTTACGAGAATTTGAATCTCCTCCTTCGGCTCCATGGGTTTCACCAGGAGACTGTGCATGCCGGCTCGATTGGCGCCCCAGATATCCGTGAAGAGCTGGTCGCCGATCGCTATGGTCTCTGCGGGTGCGGTTCCCATGCGCGCCATCGCGCGGCGGTAGCCGTAGCGCCGCGGCTTCAGCGCGCGCTCCACATAGGGAAGATTCAGCGCCGTCGCAAAGGGCACAATCCGCGGTCCCTTATTGTTGGACACCAGGCAGATGCGAAAACCAGCTGTCTTTAAAGCGCGAATCAACGCGCGGCAGCGCGCATCGACCGGCGCATCCGGCGGCACCAAGGTGTTGTCGATGTCAAAGATGATGCCGCGTATGCCGCGCTCCGTGAGGCTCTCGAAGGGAAAGTCATAGACCGAATTCACCTCATCCTCGGGAAAGAAGGCTCTCATGCCTGCTCCTTCTGCGAGATGAGCTTGTTAATCTCCGACATGAAGGTGTTCACGTCCCCGAATTCCCGGTAGACCGAGGCAAAGCGCACATAGGCGACCGGATCCACCTGCTTTAACTGTTCCATGACCATCTCGCCGATCACGGTCGAGGGGATTTCCCTCTCCTCCCGATTAAAGAGCGCGGTCTCTACCGCATCGGTCATCGCCGTAATCTGTGCCGAGCTGATGGGGCGCTTATGGCAGGAACTCACAATGCCCCGCTCAATCTTTGCGCGGTCATAGGCCTCTCTCGAATCATCCTTCTTGATGATCATAAGCGGCATGGTCTCAGGCTTCTCATAGGTCGTGAAGCGCTTGCCGCAGCGCTCGCACTGGCGACGGCGGCGTATGGTCGCGTTCTCGTCCGCCGGGCGGGAGTCAATGACGCGCGTATCCGGCGCATTGCAAAATGGGCATTTCATCTCTCTTTATCCTCCGTGAGACCTTGCTCTTGATAATAGCGCAGCGCGCCCGGATGCAGCGACAGGGGCAGGTCCTCAAGATAAAAAGACTTGTCCTCCGCGCCCGCAAAACTCGGGTTCGATGCGGCGAGTTCCGGCAGCGACTCATATACATGTTTCGTCAACCGATAAACCAAATTTTCATCCATATCCGCGCGCACACAGAGCAGACATTTTACCCCGAAACTCGGGATATCCTCCTCCTGTCCGGGATAGCTACCCTTCGGGATAACGGTCGGAAAATATTCCGCCTCTCCGGAGAGAATTTTATCGAGTTCCGCGCTTTCATAGCGAAGCAGAACGCTGTCCTTTGTCGAGGCCAATTTTTTGAGTCCCGGCGTCGGCACGCCCGCAAAGGCATGTACCGCTTTTACCTCGCCCCGCTCCACCAGTTCCGCACCGTGCCCTATGCCCGCGTAGTAATAGTTTCCCGTTTCGGGGAAACGGAGTTTTTCGAATACTCGCTCGGATGCATGCTCGGTTGCGGAGTTCTCGGGACCTATGGCAAGCGCGCTTCCCTTGAGTTCCGAAACCGTGGTGATACCGCTCTCCCGGAGCGCCATCCAGTGGCTGACACTCGGATAAATCGCGGCGATGACGCGGAGTTCTTCGCCGCCCGACTCCTCCTTCGCTTTGGCCGCGATATCCGCGGTGATCAGTGCCAAATCCACCTCGCCGGAGAGCAGGGCTCTCAGGTTCCCCGGAGAACCCGTGGAGGCCTTTAAGTTAAAACGAAGCCCCTCGTCCCGCGCCGTAATCGCCGCCGCAAGTTCCGAGCCGTTCGCGTACATGCTGCCGCCCGCATCCGCCGTTCCGACCGTGAGCCAGGTCGCTTGGGACTCATTTTGTTTCCGCAAACCGCAGGCGGAAAATGAACACAAAAAAACAAGGCAAAGCGCAAATACAGCGCGCTTTTTCCTCGCGGCAAAACAGATCGGCATCCCACAACTCCTCCTTGGTTTCAGAAATAAATAGCCTCGGAAACGCTGAAAAAAGTATGTAGAATCCGATGGTGTGTGCTCAGCGTTCTACGATTATATCATTTGAATTTCTATGCTTCAAGTTTCGAATAAAAAAACACCCTGTCCACGGGGACAGGGTGTTCTGCAGAGTTTGATTTTTGATTTACTTTCCGAAGAAGCTTCCCATCAGAGAGAGGCAAATCGGGTTGTAAATATCGTCGATGATGACGGCGAAGGAGGGATAGAGCACCCATGCGATATCGTGGTAGCCGTACTGGTCCATAACCGCCTTCTCGTTTGCAACCGCGTTCGGTCCGGAGCCGCAACCCCAACCGCAGTTTCCTGCCGCCATGACCGCTGCGCCGTAGTCTCTTCCGAAGAGATTGAAGGAGATGAAGATTGCAAAGACAGCCATGAGAGCCGCCTGTGCAACGAGGATGATGCCCATCTGGCCCGCAACCGGCGCGAGCTTCGTGATGTCGATGGTCATCAGCACGAGCGCGAGGTAGAGCTCCAGGAACATGTGCTCGATTGCCTCGGTCTCCGGCACTCTCGTGTCGACGCCGAGCGCTTCCATCACATTTCTGCCGATGGCACCCGCGAAGAGGCAGCCGATGAACTTCGGCATCTCAATCATCGGGATCGAGTCGAGGAGCATGTAAATCGGCATGCCGAGTGCCGCAAGGAGCAGGCAGGTCGCAAACGCGTAAATCATACGCGTGTTGTCGAGGGTCGGCTTCACACCGGTTCTCTGTGCCTCAGGCTTATCGTTCGGGTCGGACTTGAGGCCCTTGCTCGTGATGAGGTAAGCCGCAACCGGTCCGCCGATCAGGGAGCCCATGATGTTACCGAGCGTACCCGCAGCGACACCGACCGTCGTCGCGTCCGCAGCGCCCATCTTCTCAAAGATCGGGCCGAAAGCGGAAGCCGTGCCGACACCGCCGGACATCGAAGCCGACGAGCACTGAAGTGCGAGCAGCGGATTCATGCCGATCACATGCGCGAGCACCACGCCGAGGATGTTCTGCAGCGTAATCAGCAGACAAGCCGCAAACGCGATCATGATGCAGAGCTTGCCGCCTGCGTTCTTCAACATCTTTGCGCTGAAGCCGTAGCCCACGCAGAGGAAGAAGAGGTTCTGGCAGAGATCCTTCATGATCTTTGCGTCAAAGGTAAACTCCATGATGCCGGCACCCTTGATGCCCGAGATTACGAGGGAGAAAATGAGTCCCGAAACGACCGGTGCCGGGATTGCATACTTCTGCAGTGCCTTCGACTTCGACACAATGAAGCGTCCGAGGAAGATGACGATGGCCGCAAAGCCGAGGGTCGTCAGATACTCGAACTGGAAGTTGGCAAGCTTGCCCGCCTCTGCCGCGGTGAACTTACCAAAGTACGCCATGAGTGTTTCCATAGTATTCTCCTTTCACTCGTTGGAAACAGTAGCGTTCTAAATTATAAAATTTTCATAAAAAGTATCAACCCTTTTTTTGAGCAGGAAAAAAAGAGCGGACTCTCCTTCCGGAAAGTCCGCTCTTTTCCTGCTATTTCTCGGGCCGATAGCAGTGTCATCGGCATTTTTCACTGAAATTCCCTATACTGATACAGGATTCCGGGTCTGCCGCCGGTCTGGTAATCGATGGTGCTCGTGAGCTCGCCGCGCTCCACGAGGAAGCTCACATAGCGACGCACCGTGATGCGGGAAAGACCGATCTGGGTCGCAATCGCCTCACTTGTGAAGCGCTGTCCGAGATGATTCCGAAGATACTCGCGCACCAGAGAGAGCGTCTGACGGTTCATGCCCTTCGGAAGCGGCTCGGGAGTCCTGCAATCTCTCCGCGGCGCCGCGGGAGAGCATGCGGTCTATCTCCTCCTGACGCATACCGGTACCCGCATCCTGCAGCACTTCTCTTCTTCTGCGGAAACGCTCCAGGCCCTCGCGGAAACGGTCATACTCAAAGGGCTTCACCAGATAGTCACTGATACCGCGGGACAGGAGCTCCTGCACAATCTCCACGCTGTTCGCGGAAGTCACCATGATGACTTCCGGGCGAACGCCGGTCTCGTGAAGCTTGTCCAGGAACTCATCTCCGTTCATACCGGGCGTATAGTAGTCCAGCACAACAAGATCGATTTCCTCGGTCTTAAACAGCTCCAGCGCCTCCACGCCGTTCTTACAGACGGCAACGACCGTAAAGTCTGCGGTTCTCTCGACATAACTTCGGTCAATGGATGCCACCATCGGGTCATCTTCTACAATCAATACTCGATACATCACTCTGCTCCTTTCCGGCGCTCTGCGCTCTGCAAAGCGGTCAGACTTACCGTAAAACAACTGCCCTCACCGGGCTCGGTCTCAACGGAAATTTCACCGCCGTACTTGTCCGCCACCTGTTTGACCAGGTAGAGACCCGTGCCATGATTCTTTCCCTTGGTACTGACCCCACGCTGAAAGATATGATCCAGGAGTTCGGCGTTCACGCCGCGACCGCTGTCCTCGCAACTGATCACGTTGACACCGGGCTTTGCGAAGATACCGAGACGTATTTCGCCGTTCTTCTCGCCGCTCTCCTTGAGCTCTTCGATGGCATTCTCAAGAAGGTTGCCGACCACGGTCACATACTCCCTGGGCTCCATCAGAAGATCCCGCTCCATCAGACTGCTGCCGGGTTCTAGGCTAAGCCGTATGCCACTCTCCGCCGCGTGCATCATCTTCCCGATGACGAGCGCGCAGACCTCCGACACCCGAAGTGCGTTCGCCGTATCCCGCACCGACTGACTGGAAACAAGATTAGAGTTTATGATAAACTCCTTAGCTCTGTCAATTTCTCCCGTCTGTAAATATCCGAGAATGATGTGCAGCTTATTTAAGAATTCATGATTAAAGGCGCGTAGCGTCTCCATCATATTATGTGCGCCGGAGAGTTCATCCGAGAGGCGCAGTGCCTCCGTTCTATCCTGCAATATGAGCAGCACTCCGCCGGGGCGCTTATCCGGCTCGTTCACCGGGAGCTCGCTGATTAAGAGCGTCTGATCTCCCTGTACATAGACCTGATTCATCACCGCGTTTCCCTCGCGCACTACCTCATCGAAATGCGTCTCGGGAAACACCTCTTTTAACGCTTTCCGACCAGGCCGCCTTCCCGCCCCGCGAGCAGGGCCTGGGCAGGTTTATTGGCAAACAGAATTTTACCGTTTGGCCCGACCGAGACAATGCCCTCCGCAAGCGAATTGATTACGCCGTCCTGCCTTAAGTACAGGCTGAGGAGCTCCGTCGGCTCATGGCCGAGCAAGGTTGAGCGCTGAAAACGGAAAAACGCTCCGGTCAGCAAAATGCTGAGCAGCAGCATTGCGAGAAACATGGCGACATAGACCAGCATAATCTGCCGGCTCTGGCCCGTGATTTTAGAAACTGCAACCGACACCATGACGAAACCTTCCGTCTCACCTTTCCCGTTTTTAATCCCGTGAAAGGCACAATGCAATGGGCCTCCGGTTCCGTCTACGGTTGTGATGTAGGGCGCCGTCCCTTTCAGGATGCGCGCTTCGGAACCGTAGACGTACATATCGCCCGCCATATGACGACTTGTCTGATAGAAGCGCAAGCCCTTGCGGTCTGCAATCAGAATGGAGTCGATACCCGAGACGAACTCGGTAATCGCCTCAAGCTGTTCGGTCACCTCTGCGTCAGGATATCCCGCGTCGAGCATGTTGCGAACGCCCCGAAGCTCGGCGACATACGCCGCCGCTTCGGTAATCCTGCGATCCAGCGCTCTTCGCTCTCTGGCAATATCCATGGCAAGGGTAAACCCCAAACTGCAGAGAAGAATCACCGTGACCAATACCGTCATGGTCAGGTAGAGGCGGTGTTCCATTTCGTATCTGCTGCCCTTTTCCCTCATTCTGTCCACCTTCGCACTGTTTCTGCTGTTCGTTTCGTCGAGTTCAGCTGACAAGTCCCAGAGCCGGACGCAAGGCTTACAGGGTGCTAGTTTGTCATAAAATGCTGATAAATGTCAAGTATTAGTTTCAATATTCTGTTTGAACTCACAATTCCGCGACATTTTCAGTACTTTTCTTCGCCTTTTGTTCTTATATTATCTTTTTATCACATATGCCGCTTAAAAGAAAGTATTTGCAGCCGCTTTCATTTCGCGCACAAACGCCGCGAGTTCCGTCTCCGCCTCCTTCCCCTTTTCGCCTATGATGCGCATGATTGCGGAACCCACAATCACGCCGTCCGCAATGGCTCCCATGCTCTTTGCCTGCTCCGGCGTCGAGATGCCAAAGCCGATGGCAGCCGGAAGTTCCGGCTTTGCCGCGCGCACCTGTGCGAGCATGGACTTTAAATCCGTTTCGATTTCCTGCCGCTCGCCGGTCACACCGAGCGAGGAAACCACATAGAGGAAGCCCTTCGCCTTGGCGGCAATCTCCCGGATACGCGCCTTGGAAGTCGGCGCAATCATAGAGATATAGTCGATGCCCCTGCTTTCGAAACTCGGTGCGAACTCCGCACTCTCCTCAAAGGGCACGTCCGGAATAATGATACCGTCAATGCCTGCAGCCTCGGCCTTTGACGCAAACTTTTCGATTCCGTAAGAAAAGACAACGTTTGCGTAAGTCATAAAGACCAGCGGGGTCGTGAGTTCCGCTCTGAGTTCACGCACCATTTGAAAGACGCTGTCCGTCGTGACACCGCCCGAGAGCGCACGCAGATTCGCCGCCTGAATCACGGGGCCCTCCGCGGTCGGATCGGAGAAGGGGATGCCAAGCTCTATGAGGTCCGCCCCCGCTGCCGCCATGGCCCGCACATAGCGCTTGGTACTCTCGAGATCCGGGTCACCGCAGGTAATAAAAGGAATAAAGCCTTGCCGTTTAAAAACGCCTTACGAATGTTACTCATGGAGATCCTCCCCTCTGTAGCGCGCAATTGCCGCAACATCCTTGTCGCCGCGCCCCGAAAGCGTGACCACAATAATCTGATTTTTGTCCATGGTCGGCGCGAGTTTCTTCGCATATGCGACCGCATGCGAACTCTCGATGGCCGGAATAATACCCTCGGTGCGGGAGAGATACTCGAACGCATCCACCGCCTCATCGTCCGTAATTGCCACGTACTCGGCGCGCTTCACATCGTGGAGATAGGAGTGCTCCGGTCCCACACCCGGATAGTCGAGTCCCGCCGAGATCGAGTAGACCGGCGCAATCTGACCGTACTTGTCCTGGCAGAAATAGGACTTCATGCCGTGGAAAATGCCGACCGAGCCCACATTCAGGGTCGCTGCGGTCTCCTTGGTCTGAATGCCTCTGCCCGCCGCCTCGCAGCCGATTAAGCGCACCTCTTTATCGTCAATAAAATGATAGAAGGAACCGATTGCGTTGCTGCCGCCGCCCACGCAGGCGATGACGGCATCCGGAAGTCTGCCTTCCTTCTTCAGAATATCCGCCTTAATTTCCTCGGAGATGACAGCCTGGAAGTCACGGACTATGGTCGGGAAGGGGTGGGGACCCACACTGGAGCCGAGGCAGTAGTGCGTGTCCTCGATGCGCATGGTCCATGCGCGCATGGCCTCCGAGACCGCGTCCTTTAAGGTGCGGGTTCCGCTCTTCACCGGAACAACTTCCGCGCCGAGCAGACGCATGCGGTACACATTGAGCGCCTGGCGCACCGTGTCCTCCTCACCCATGTAAACGACACATTCCATATTTAAGAGCGCCGCGACCGTCGCGGTCGCCACACCGTGCTGCCCCGCACCGGTCTCCGCAATGAGGCGCTTCTTGCCCATGTACTTAGCGAGCAAAGCCTGGCCGAGCGCATTGTTGATCTTATGTGCGCCGGTGTGATTGAGGTCCTCTCTCTTTAAATAGATTTTTGCACCGCCGAGGTCTTCGCTCATATGGCGCGCATAGTAGAGGCGACTCGGTCTTCCCGCATACTCGTTCAGAAGTTCGCTGAGCTCGCGCTTAAATTCCGGGTCATCCTTATAACGCTTGTAAGCGGCCTCGAGTTCCTGTACCGCATTCATCAAAATCTCGGGTATGTACTGTCCGCCGTGAACACCGAAGTTCCCGGCTCTCTCTGTCTCATGTGCCATCTCTTCACCTCTCTGTTTCTCGGTCCGCTCTCCGGACCGCTTCCGCAAATGCTCTCATTTTCTCGGGGTCTTTTTGCCCCTCTGTCTCGAGGGCCGAACTCACATCGACCCCGAACGGTGCCAGCGTTTTGATCGCCGTAGCGACATGTTCACAATCCAGACCTCCCGCCAGCATGTAAGGACGGGCGAAGCCTGCAAGTAATTCCCAGGCAAAGCGCTCACCGCTCCCCTTCCCGCTGTCAAGGAGCAGAAGGTCCGCCCGGCTCTCCTTGGCCCGCGCCAATACTTCGAGCCCCGTGACCTGAAAGCCCGCCACACGGGTTTTCCGCTCAAAGCTCTCACCCGCTCCAAACTTTCCTCGCTCTCATCGCCGTGCAACTGAATACAATCCAGCGGCACCAGCGCCGCAATCTCCGCAATCTCTTCCGGGCTTTGATCCACAAACACGCCGACCGCTCTGATGCGGGAATCGAGTGCGCCCCGCAGTTCTCTCGCGGTCTCCGGCGTGACAGCCCTTCTTGCGCCTGCCGCAAAGACAAAGCCGATGTAGTCCGGAAGGAGTTCGTTCGCAACCCGGATATCCGCCTCTCTCCTCAGGCCGCAGAGCTTCATTTTTGTTTCGACCATCTCAGCCCTCCGCATAGCCTGCGCGGAGCGCCTTTAATAATTCCGCCTTGTTCTCCGCGCGCATCAGGGCTTCGCCGACCAGAATCGCATCCACCCGACTTCCCCGAAGGGCTGCCGTGTCCGCGGGGCTTCCGACCCCGCTCTCCGCGACAAAGAGGCAGTGTTCCGGCGCTGCTGCGCGGAGTCTCTTGCTGTTATTCATATCCACCGAAAAGGATCTTAAATCGCGGTTGTTGACGCCGATTAGGCGCGCGCCGACTTCCGCCGCAAGCCCCACCTCATCCTCGTTATGCGCTTCGACGAGCGCTGAGAGCCCGAGTTCCTCCGCAATGCCGAGATACTCTTCCAGTTCCGAGCGACTAAGCAGCGCACAGATCAATAGCACCGCCGAGGCACCGAGTTCCCGCGCCTCGTAGATCAAATAAGGATCCACCGTAAAATCCTTCCGGATACAGGGGAGGGAAACCGAAGCTGCAATCTCGCGGAGATAGCGGTCATCCCCGAGGAACCACTTGGGCTCGGTCAGCACCGAGATGCAGGCCGCGCCGGCCGCCTCATAGGCCTTCGCAATCTCCGCATAGGGAAACTGTTCGGCAATCACGCCCTTTGAAGGGGAGGCCTTTTTGACCTCCGCAATCACCGAAAGTCCCGGTTCCCGAAGCGCCGCTTCAAAGGGAAAGCCGCTGAGCGCTTCTCTTTCTTCCAGCTGTCGCTTCAGTTCCGCGAGCGGAAAGCGCCGCTTCTTTTCTTCCACCCGCTCCAGGGCGTGTGCCGCGAGCGCGTCTAAAATATTGCCCGTCATTTAGCCGCCTCGTTCGACAAGCGAATGTAGTTCTCGTAGGTCTTAAGCACCTTGCCTTCGTCGATCAATTGTCCCGCGAGCTTCACGCCCTCCTGTAAGCTCTCCGCCTTGCCGCCGATGTAGAGCGCCGCGCCCGCATTTAAGAGCACCGCCGTGCGGCGGGTTCCGCGCTCCTCACCCGAGAGGATTTCCCGCGCAATCTTTACATTCTCCTCCGGATTGCCGCCGATGAGCTCTTCCTTCTTGCCGCGCAGTAAGCCGAAGTCCTCGGGTTTAATGATGGCCGAGTGAAAGCTGCCGTCGCGGAGCTCGCAGACGGTGCTCGGTGCGCTCGCCGAAATCTCATCCATCTTGTCCTGACCGTAAACCACAAGCGCTCTCTTCACGCCGAGCTTCTTTAAGACGTTCGCAATCGGCCACACGAGGTACTCGTCGTAGACGCCGAGCACAAAGTTTCCGGCGAAGCCGGGTTCGTGAGCGGCCCGAGAATATTAAAGACCGTGCGGAAGCCGAGTTCGCGGCGAATCGCACCGACATACTTCATCGAGCTGTGGTAGTGCTGCGCGAAGAGGAAGCAGGTATTCACCTCGTCGAGTAGCTTCTTGCAGAGTTCCGGACTCTGGTTAATGTTGATGCCGGAGGCCTCGAGGAAGTCCGCCGAACCGCAGTCCGAGGATGCCGCGCGGTTTCCGTGCTTCGCGACTTTGATGCCGCCCGCCGCCGCGACCAGCGCGGAAATCGAAGAAATGTTAAAGGTCTTTGAGCCGTCTCCGCCTGTCCCCACGATTTCAAGCGTCGGCTTGTCGTATTCCACCTTGGTCGCATGCGCGCGCATCGCAGCGGCACAGCCGGAAATCTCATCCGTGGTCTCCGCCTTGGCGCTCTTCGTGGACATGGCCGCCAAAAAAAAGCTGCGTTCTGCACCTGCGAGCTCTCGCCGCTCATCACCTCATTCATGACCGCATAGGCTTCGTCGTAGCTTAAGTCCTCTTTGTTTACGATTTTGATGATTGCTTCCTTAATCATAGTCCGAGTTCTCCTTTCGGTATTCGCTCATGCGAGGACCTTTGCCGCCCGCAGAAAATTTTTGACCATCTCTGTCCCCTCCGGTGTGAGTATGGACTCCGGATGAAACTGCACACCGTACATCGGCTTGCTCTTGTGTTCGATTGCCATAATCTCGCCGTCCGCCGTCCGCGCCGTCACGCGAAGTTCCTCCGGCAGGGTTTCTTCAATCGCCGCGAGGCTGTGATAGCGCGCCACCGCGACTTCCTCCGGCAGTCCGCGGAAGAGGACGCTCTCGGTGTCCAGCTTTGCAAGGGACTGCTTGCCGTGCATCAGCGCCTTCGCGTAGCCGACCTTGCCGCCGAGCGCAAGGCACATGGCCTGCTCGCCGAGGCAGACGCCGAGGAGCGGAATCTTTGCCGCCCAACTTTTGAATCACTTCGACCGTGACGCCCGCATCCTCCGGACGCCCCGGACCGGGAGACAGGATAATGGCCTCCGGGCGCTTTGCCGCAATTTCTTCGACCGTCAGCGCATCATTTCGGACAACCTCCATCTCCCCGGCGAGGCTGCCGATCAACTGGTAGAGGTTATAGGAAAAGCTGTCGTAGTTGTCAATTAAGAGTATCATCCGCTGCCTCCTCGATTGCCCGCAACACCGCCGCAGCCTTGTTGCGGCACTCTGCGTACTCTTTCTCCGGCACCGAGTCCGCGACCAGACCCGCGCCGCTTCGCACATAGACCTTCCCATTCAGGCGATACGCCATGCGTATGCCGATGCAGGTGTCCAGGTTGCCGTTAAAATCCAAGTAGCCGATTGCGCCGCCGTAGATGCCGCGCTTTTCTCCCTCCATCTCGGCGATCAGCTCCATCGCGCGGTACTTCGGCGCGCCGGAGAGGGTGCCGGCCGGGAGCACGGCATCGATTGCATCGAGCGCGTCGCAGTCCTCGCGAATCTCGCCCCGCACCGCCGAACCGATGTGCATGACATGCGAGAAGCGGAGTATCTCCCGGAGCCGCTCGACCGTGACCGTCCCGAAGCGGCTTATCTTCCCGAGGTCGTTTCGCCCGAGGTCCACGAGCATATTGTGCTCGGAGAGCTCCTTCTCGTCCGCGAGGAGCTCCTGTTCCAGGGCCGCATCCTCCGCCGCGCTCTTGCCGCGCGGTCTCGTACCGGCGAGCGGGAAGGTGTGAAGTTCCTTACCCTCGAGCTTCACAAGCGTCTCGGGCGAAGCACCGGCGACCTCAAGCGTCGGGCTCGACAGAAAGAAGAGATAGGGCGAGGGATTCAGGCTGCGCAGGGCCCGGTAGGTATCGAGGAGGGAACCCTCGAATGCGGCCTCGAGGCGGTTACTCAACACCAACTGAAACACATCTCCCTCGTAAATGTGGCGTCGTGTCTTTTCGACCAAGGCCGCATACTCGGCCTCCGTAAACTGGCTCCGGAATGGAGTAAGCGCACGCCCCGAAGTGCCCTCGCGCGGCGGCTCGCGGTGCACCAGCTCCCGCAGTTCTTCGAGTGCGCGGAGCGCATCCGCGTAATTTTCTTCCAGGCGGTCCAGCGCTACGTTCACAATGAGCACCATCTTCTGCCGGTAGTGGTCAAAGGCGATGAGTTTCGTAAAGAGCATGAGATCCACATCCTGAAAGCCTTCTCCGCCGCCTTCCGCAAGGCGCAGGGTCGGCTCCGCATACTTGATGTAGTCGTAGGCAAAGTAGCCGACCAGGCCGCCAGTGAAGGGCGGAAGCCCCTCGATGCGCGGCGCGCGGTAATGCCGCATGAGCTCCCGTATCTCTTTCTTCGGGTGTGCCGTGCGACTTGTTTTCTCCCCTATCTTCAGCTCGCCGTCGCGACAGCTGATGGTGAGACCCGGGTCAAGCCCGAGGAAGCTGTAGCGCCCCCAGCGCTCCTTATCCTCCGCGGATTCGAAGAGGAAGCAGTGCGAGCCGCGCGCCCGCAGTATACGCAGCACTTCCACCGGGGTTCTTAAATCCGCGTAGAGCTCCGTTGTGAGCGCCGCCATTGTGTACAGGCCGCTGTCCCGGTATTCCCGGAGCTCATCAAGACTCGGAAAAGTTTCATACTTTGTCTCCTTTGTTTGTTCCGCGCCGTCCGCCGAAAAACAAAAAGCCCCCGGCAGACATGCGTACGCAAGCTGCCAGGGACGAAATTAAAATTCCGCGGTGCCACCCTGTTTTATGGTAAAACCATACCCTTGTCGGGATACCATCATATCCCCGGCAACTCACGTATGCCCTCACGTCGCAGAATACTTGCACGAGGCTTTCCCTGCGCCCTCAGCGGTCCATTTGACGACTTGTTTTTCGCCTGCATCTCAGCACCGCAGACTCTCTGTAGAAGCATGATCGCCGTTATCTCCGCATCAACGGTTTTGTTTCAATTTTTCGATATTTTAGACGATGCGCGTCACTCTGTCAAGCGGGATTCTCCGTGATGATGCGATTTAATTCGCGCTTCACCTTGAATGTGCTGAGCCCGTGCACACGGCAGGCCTCTGCGAGCGTCTCCGAAGCGGCAGCCGCACAGCCCAGGCAGTGCATGCCGAGGCTCATCAAAAATTCCTGCGTCTCCGGGTAGAGATTTGCAATCTCCCCGATCAGATCCTCACCGCTCACCGGTCCCTCTTCCAATTCAAACTCGTCCATGGCGAAGTACCTTCCTTTCCGCCGCGGAATGCCGCGACTTTTTCAAAAGTATACTGTGTCGGTCCGAAAAAGTAAACACAGCGTTTTCTTTCCGCTTGACTACACTCAGACCGGTAGTGCATAATAACTCTCGTTAGGATACTGTAATTAGTTATCACAAAAGGGGGGTTCTGTATATGAGAAAACAGCTCTATCGCATCCTTCCGGCACTCGCTGCGGCAACCTTGCTCGCTGCCTGCGGCGGTCAGAAGGCGGAGACCACGGCAGCTCCGGACAGCAGCGCGGCTTCCACGGCCGAGGCAGGTTCTTCCGCCGCGACGGAAGAGGTTCCGGCGCTCTCCGCAGACGAATACGTGTTCGTCAAGATGAATGTGCCGTACGCGGATTACTACTTCGGCGAACTGAAGGATGTTCAGCCGGAGGCGTACTCGAAGGACGCAAAGGCGCAGCTTGACAAGGCGGATGCCGTTGAAGCTGCGGGCTTCCGGAAGGAAGGCGAGTACGACGCGGTCACCTCGCCGACCGTCGGCAAGTACAAGAAGTTTAAGGGCGCTTATGCCGAAGAGCAGGGTGAGACCTCTGTCTACAACGGTGTCGCGGAAGTCAATGTCGCAATCGCAAAGCCCCTCTACGAGGACGCAAAGAAGGCCGTCGAAGAGAAGAAGGAAGCAAAGAATCCCATTCTCACCCTGGTCGGCAATGTGACCGGCGAAGAGAGCGCACAGCCCGCGGAGTACAAGGTCCTGAATTCCGACGGTACCCTCTCCAAGACCTTCGGCAAGGTCACGAAGGCGGCGGATGTCAAGGCTTCGATCACGACCACTTCGAACTACGGTAACTACGAGCTTGATCTGAAGGGCATCGATGTGGACCCGGACAACATGCAGGGTGCAATCCTCGAGACCTCGGACGGCGCAAAGTACGGCTTGAAGCACCTCGACAACCTCTGGCTGAAGCCCGAGGAGATTGCGTTCTCCGCAGTCGCGTTCGAGGACAAGGCGCACAAGTCCGCAAAGCAGTACGAGAGATTCGCGGACATCGGCGGCAAGACCATCAAGAAGGTCACCTACCTCGTGAAGGACGGTGATGATGTCGAGGTCGATCTCGATCTCTTCGTGAAGAACCAGGCTCCCGCGGACTACGCGGTCACCGGCGACGAAAAGGTTACCTACTCCGCGGAAGGCACCAAGATCAACTATCAGCTGAACACCGGTTCCGATGAGTACAAGCTGGAGCGCATTGTGTACCGCCGTGCGGACTCCGATGTAAAGGTCGACACCGCGACCGCGGGTGTACTGGCACTCCCGAAGGAAGCGCTTCCGGGCACCTATCAGTTCATTTCTCGAACGACAAGCTCTCCGATGTCTCCTTCAGCTGCACCGTGGACTCCGGTCTCAGCGCAGAGGACTTCAGCTTCGCGGACAACAAGCTCTCCCTCAAGGAGAACGCACAGGGTCTCACGGTCGCCGACTACTTAAAGACCCTGAACAGCGCAAAGGTCGGCGAGACCGAATACAAGGGCGGCAAGGGACGCAAGTTCGGCACGACGGCGTTCAACGAGGACGGTAGCGTGAAGCTCGATGCGACGACCGCGGGCGACAACGGCGATGTCAAGGTCTTTGACGGCGCTTCCTCTTACCCGGTCACCCTCACGGCCGACGGTTATCCGGAGCTCAGCTTTACCGTGGAGGCAAAATGAGTTTAGTGCTTTGCCTGGCCGTCACCGGCCTCTGCTTCTCCCTTTTGGAGAAGCAGATCCGGCGGCGGCCGGTTTTTTTCTATCTGTTTTTTGTCTTGCTTTCGCTCATCGGCATCTTTTTGCCCCACCGCTTCATGACACCGCCCGTTGCCTACGTGGTAAACCGCCTATTGAAGCGCGGCGTACTCGCCGGCAGCATGTTCCTCTGGGTCATGTATGCAATCGTTCTGCCGCAAAAGAGCCGCCTGCAGCGCGTCATGATGACACTCCGCGCGCAGATTGCGATTGCGGCTTCCATCCTGACGCTCTCCCACAACATTGTCTACGGACAGCGCTACTTTGTGCTGCTCTTTACGAACGCCGGGAAGTTAAAGAGCTATGAGCTGATTGCGGCCTGCTTCTCGCTCGCCATGATACTCCTTCTTCTGCCGCTCACCGTCACCTCCTTCCAAGTCGTGCGGCGTAAGATGAACGCGAAACGCTGGAAACAGCTGCAGCGTCTCTCCTATCTCTTCTACGGTCTCCTCTACCTGCACATTGCCTTCATCTACAGCAACGGGCTCCGGCAGGGAAAGACGGAGTACCTCGTGCAGTTTGCGCTCTACACCTGCTCTACGGGGTCTATCTCATGCTGCGACTCACGAAGGCCTTTTTGAAGAAACCGCTCCCGAGCGCCCCCGATTATGAGGCAAAGCGCGCCGCGAGACGGCGCAAAGTCCTTTGTCTGCACGGCGGCATCAGCCTTCTCATGCTCCTCGTCCTTCTCTTTGCCTTCCGCACGGTGCAGGCCGGTAAGCAAGGCAGCGCGGACACGGCGCAGGCGCAAAGCACTTCCGCCGCAGAAAGCGCGAACAGCGCTTCCTCCGCTTCCGAGTCGGCAAGCAAAGCCGAAGACACAGGCGCGGCGCCTGCATGCGGCAGCGGCATTGCCGCCGCTGTCCCGGACGGCGAATACGAGGGCAAGGGCGTCGGCTATAACGGCAACATCAAGGTCAAGGTGAGCGTTGCCTGCGGCAAGATTACAGCCATCGAAATCCTGAAGACAGACGACGACGAAGAGTACTTCTACGACGCCAAGAAACAGGTCATCAACGCTATTTTGGAACAGCAGACCACAGAGGTGGACGCCGCGAGCGGCGCGACCTCCAGTTCCGAGGGCATCATGAAGGCGGTCGAAAACGCCTTGAAACAGCAAACGAATTAAATTCCGAAAGGGAGCGTCCCGGGTCGATCATCGACCCGGGACGCTCCCCTTTCATGTTATATCGGCTTCGAAGCCGAAATCGGTTTAGGCGCGTATCGTAAACTGCGTCTCGTAGCGCGCAAGCGGCAGGCTGAACTTCTCACCGTCGAGCTCTGCCTCGCAGGTATCCTTGCCTTCATCGAGTACCAACTCCGCAAAAGCACGGTAAGTACCGGGCTCCTTCGGCGCGCCGGTAAGCTCCGCGCCGCGCTCGCCGTTCTTGTCCTCGTAGTAGCGGATGCGGTAGGGCACCTTGACTTCCTTGCCGTGCACATAGGTGTGGAAGTGGGCGCTTAAATCCACCGGCTCTCCCGTCGCCTTGAACTCCTCCTCGTAGGCGCGGCTCAGGATCGGTGCGTAGTCGTACTCTTCCCACTGGCGGTAGAGTGCCGAGAGGAATTCCGTTCTCTGCACGGCCTTCTCCTCCTCGGTCACGGCGCGCACGCCCTCCGGCTTGCCCGCGAGGTAATTGAGAAGTTCCATTGCCGCAAAGCGCATGCCCTTCTCATCGACCGGCGCATAGACAATGAAACGCTTGTTCGTCACCGTAGTCCCCACCACATCGTAGACGCCGTTCACAAGCACAACGGCAGCCTTGTAGAACGAAGTCACACCGTTGTTTGCCATGTACATGGCCGCGCGCGTGCCCGCTTCGGTCTGCACGAGCTTGCCCTCGTCGCTGCGGCTCACGTGGTAGTAGGTGTTGCTCGGCTCCTTGCCGATGTGAGTGCCCTCCGACACTGCCTGAACCGTGTAGTAGTTAAAGTACTGATCTGCCTCCTTGTAGAGCGGCAGGGAGCGGAAGTAATCGACAAAGCGTCGCGCATCCGCCTCGAACTTGTCAAGTTCATTCGCGCTGTAGCCCTCGCCCGTAAAGACGATGGTCTGGTTGTTGTAATACGGCTGTGCGCCCGGATATTCGAGCGTGTTGTGATCCGCTATGCAGCTCGTGTGCAGGGAGATTTCAAACTCCTTGCTCTTTCTGCTGAGCAGCTTCCCGCTGCCCTTTTCATGCGCGGTGACCGTCACGGTGTAGCGGCCCGGGAGTACCGGCGGAAGCGTATCCTCGTAGAGGTGGGTAATTTCCGCCGCATAGGGCATGGTGCCGCTGTAGGAATAGCGGAGCTCCGCAGGCGGCGCATCGTGCAGCACGGCCTTCACCGCAATCGGCTTGCCGTCGCAGACCTTATTCTCTACCTCGAGATCAATGAGGTCCGGCGGCTCGATTTCAAAGGTCGTCTCGAGCACGGCGTCACCGTAGACCGCATCGCCGATCAGTTCCGCGCGGAGGCGGTAGCTTCCCGCCGCGGTCGGTGCCGCCGTGAGGGCCTTTCCGGCCTCGTCAAAGTAGCTGAGCTTTAAGCGGTCGCCGAGTTCTTCTCCGGTCTCCTTTTTCCGCCTCTCCGGACAAGGACATACTGTCTGAGATTCAGCTCGCCCTCTCCCTCGCGCAGCGTGTCCGCGTACTGTTGCCAGAAGAGCTTGGTCACATTCGAGTGTGCGGAGAACTGGTCGCGCAGCGCCTCCTTGCAGACCTCGCAGAAGGGGAACTGCCGTCCGAGATAGCGCATCTTGCAGTTCTGGTGCGGCTTAAACCAGCCGTCGCCACCGTTGTCGTATTCGTAGACGCCGATGCCGTTTTTGCCGATGAAGCGGCTCCAGCGCACCTTCTTCGGGTCCGACTCCGCCGACATATTCACATATTCGCCCGCGTAGCTGTTGCCGGCAAAATACTCGTCCGAGAGTATGCCGATCGTATGGCCGAGCTCGTGGAGCAACATCTCAAGCGACTCGTCGTTTCGCGATACAATGCTGATTTCGCCGCCTGAACCGCCGTATACCTCGGAGTTCACCATGACAATCGCGTAGTCCGTTGCCGGCAATTTCTCGCGGTAAATACGACGCACCCTCTCCATGTCCTCTTCGGCAATCTCGACCAGGCGCTGCATGCCCGAAGTCCAGAAAGACGCGCGGAAGGCGCTGTCGCGTGTATCCGCATCCGCCTCCGCCTGGGTTCGCGCATGGTCCGCGCGCACGCCGCTCTCATTCGAGCACACACCGATCGCGTAAATTTTCACCGCATCGGCATACTCGTCCCACGGGGCCGTAGCCATCATGTACTTCGCCATGCGCTTTGCCTCGGCAAAGAAAAGTTCCTGTTCATTCTCTGTAAATCCATCGCCAAAAAAGGTGAGAATCAGCGCGTCCTTATCGTTCAGCTCCGGCTGCCCGTAAACCAGACGCGGTTCTCCGTTCAGAATTGCCTGCTCAGCTTGATTCATATAATGCCTCCTTTCGGTGGATGAGACGAATAATGAAAAAGTGCAGGGATATGCCCTGCACTTTTTTAATCCTGCAAAAGTGCTTCAATGTCAACGCATTGTCAAAGCGCTTTTCGCTTACATCTGAGTGAACTTGCCTCTCAGGTACTCCAGATAGTACTTCGTGTTGACGTCCTCGCCGGTCGCCTTGATGATGGTCTCTCTGGTCGTATAGGTCTGGCCGAGGCTGTGAATGTGCTCCGCAAGCCAGCTGTTGATATCGGAGATATCGCCCTTTGCGAGCTTCTTCCAAGCGTCCGGATGTGCCTTCAGAATGCTGTTGCGGTACTGGCAGGAATAGACCAAGCCGAGCGCATAGCCCTGGAAGTAGCCGACAAAGCCCGTGCTCCAGTGGACGTCCTGCAGGATGCCCTCGGAAGCGTTCTTCGGGGTCACGCCGAGGTACTCCTTGTAGCGCGTGTTCCAAGCCTCTTCCATGTCATCGATTGAGAGCTTGCCCGCGAAGTAGTCTCTCTCCATCTCATAGCGGAGAATTAAGTGCAGCGGCACCGTGAGCTCGTCCGCCTGCATTCTGGACCAGCCCGGGTTCGGCTTGTTCAGCGCTCTCACCACGGTCTCGACCGGGATGTCTCTGAACTTCGGAACTTCCTTCTGAATCTCCGGATAGAACGCCGTCCAGAACTCGAGGGAACGGCCGACCTGATCCTCGTAGAACTTGGACTGGGACTCGTGCATGCTGCCGTCAATGCCGCCCCAGAGGCCCGCATCCACGACTTCCTGAGAGGAGCCGTAGTTGTAGATGCCGTGTCCGGTCTCGTGCGCAGCGCCGAGCAGGGTGTAGAACAGGTTTCTCGAGTAGTTGGTCGACGGACGGGAGTCTCTCGGTCCCGCGCAGACGCAGCTCGGATGCTCCTCTTCGTAGAGAATGCCCTGGTTCCAGTTAAAGCCGTAGTAATCCATGAGCTTTCTGACAATTCTCTCCTTCGTCTCTCTGTCGACATCGCAGTCGATGACGGAGGGGTCAATGCTGTCTCTGTAGCTCTCGGTCTTCTTGAGAAGCGAAACAATCTCCGGCTTCACCTCGCCGAAAATCTTATCGATCTCGTCCAGTCTCCAGTCGGCATCCCAGCAGTTCACGAGCACCTGGAAGGCAGACTCGTTCGGGTTGATGGCATCCGCAACGCGCTTCTGTACCTCAAACTGCTTCTGCAGATAGGGCTTGAAGCCCTTGAAGTCGTTGTTCTTCTTGCACTCGTGCCAAGCCTTTCTGCCGTCGTTGTTAATGCGGCCCAGCTCCTCGCCGAGCTCCAGCGGAATCAGGGTTGCATTCTTATAGCGGTCGCTCAGGTAGCGCACCATGCCGCGGTCGATGTCGCTCTTGTACTGATCCTTGTCAAAGTCTGCGAAATCCGCGACCAGCTGCTTCACCTCGTCGTTCTCAACCAGCTGCTGGGTGAGCTCGCTGAGGTACATTTCCACATTGGTGGTCTGGTCGAAACCGGCCTCCGGACCTGCATGCCACTGATCGCAGAACATGATGTTGTTCGCGGTCTCCAGCATGCGAAGTCTCACCATGATTTCGCGGATTCTCTTGATATTCGCATCGTAATTCATTTGTTTCTCCTCCTGTCATGGATGCTGTGATTCAGGATCAGCGGACCTTCCGCCGAGGCTTACTCTTACCCGTGGCATTGCGCCTTTTTTTCACGTTTCTGCCACAAAAATGCTCCTCGAATTCCGATTGCTTGCGCAAATTATATGGTGCGAGGAGTTTCCATCTGTTATTCTAGCATAACAACCAAGGGATTACCACCCCTCCCCGAAATGCGCAGTCATTTCTTTTCAATATAACGGCAGCGCACGCGGCGAATACCGCGTGCGCCGTTTGTCTTATTCCTTGGAGCTGAGTCCCATGCCCCGCGCGAGACGGCGGCTGAACAGAAGCACGAGCACACCGACCGCAACGACCGGGATACCCATGCTGAAGAAGTACGGAATCTCCGATCCTTCCTTGTAGAAGTTAGCGACCAGGGCGCAGAGACTTGCGCCGGTCGACTGTCCCATGAACCAAATCGTCATCATCTGGGTCGAGAACGCGAGCGGTGCCACCGAAGTCGCAGCCGAAGTTCCCGCCGGATAGCAGATGGCCTCACCGACCGTCATCACGACATAGAAGCCGACCAGCCAGAGCGGGCTCGCCTTCATGCCCGGCGCGTAAATCTTAAAGGGCGCAATCATGATGAGAATCGCAAGGCCGTAACAAATGGTGCCTATGCCCATCTTGGCGGGCGTCGATGGCTGCTTCTTGCCGAGTGCCGCCCAGAGTGTCGCCATGACCGTGCCGAGGATGACAGAGCAGACTGCCTGCAGGGTCTGGAAGGCCGCCGGGGTAATCTGAACGCCGAAAATATTCAGGTCGACCGAGGTCTCCGCATAAATCGAGAGTATGGTCTGACCCTGGTAGCTGATCAAGAGGGTGAAGCAGTAGGCAATGAACATCGGGAGCAGGAAGAGGATGTGCTGCTTTTCATCCGGCTTGGTCTTGGGGCTCGTGATCACGTAGATAAATAGACCACGGGCAGGAAGAGCGCGACCGAACTCACGCTGTTCGCAAAGCGCGTAATGGTGAGTATCCCGCTGCTGAACAAGAGATAGAGCGTCACCGCCGTGATCACGACAGCCGCAATCAAAATGTAGACAGCGCGCTTTCTCGCTGCCGGCGGCATGGGATCGTCCGGCTCTTCGCCTATGGTGCCGAACACCTTGCGCTCCATGATGAGGTAAAAGGCGGAACCAACGATTGCGGCCGCCGCAGAGAGGGCAAATGCCGCGTGATAGCCGAAGAGCAGCGCAACCGTACCGCTGATACTCGGAATCGCCGCGCCGATGTTCGAGATGACATAGACATAGGAGAAGGCACCGTCGCGCCGCTCATCTCCCTTGGCATACAGTTTTCCGGTGAGGGCCGTCATGGCCTGCCCCGCAACCATACTGCCGATCAAGTGTATGCCCATAGCCGCCGCATAACCGATCAGGCCGGAGCCCGGAATTGCGAGTATGATATAGGGCAGAGGACCTATCGTGACGACAATGCGCAGGGACTTTCGAACGCCGAAGACACGGTCGGACATATAGCTGCCCACCACGCCGCAGACGACAATCAGCGCAAAGTAGAGCGACAAGAGCTGTGCCGCCTCGGTTTTCTCAAGGCCGAGGCCGCCCTTTGAAACTTCGGTATAGAGATAATAAATCAGAACTGCCGTGAAGCCGTAATACGCAAAGGAACTGCAGAGATTCTTAACACAAACGGTGAACAAACCCTTCGGGTGTCCGAGGAAACTCTTATCCCGGTACAGGGCCTCGTTCGGATCTGCCGTGCCGTTAACACTGCTGCTACCCATTTTCTTACTCCTTCCGGTTTTGCATTCTGTATTCAGTTGTAAAAACGGCGCAGGGCGGACGGCGATTCAGCCGCCCGCCCTACGCGTGACTCTCTTGTGACGCGTTTCACGTCATTCTATTCGCTATTTGCTGTCTTAGCTCGACTGATACCGCTGCTCTTATGCCGCTTCCGCCGCAGGGCCTTCGTTCAGACCCATGCCCTTTGCGAGACGCTTCTCAAAGAACAGAAGGATAAGGCCGGCAAGCGCCGTGCTGAGGCCGATGCCGAGGAAGTAAACGCCCTCCGAACCCTCGTGGTAGAAGTTCGAAACCAGGTTCGCGAGGTTTGCGCCCGCGGTGACCGAGAAGCCCCAGATGGTCATCATCTGCGTGGAGAACGCCGCCGGTGCGAGCTGGGAAGCTGCGGAAGTTCCCGCCGGATACGAAACCGCCTCACCGATGATCATGACAAAGTAGAATGCGATCATCCAGAAGGGGCTCACCTTGACGCCCGGTGCGTAAATCTGGAAGGGAATCACCATGATGAGTGCACCGAGACCGTAGCACATGGTTCCGAAGCCTGCCTTCCACGGGGTGGAGGGCTGTCTTCTGCCGAGTTTGCTCCAGAGACCGGTGCAGATGATGCCGATCACAATTGCCATAATCGCCTGAATCGTCATGAAGACGCTCGGCGGTGCCTGGAAGCCGAAGAAATTCAGATCGACCGAGGTCTCCGCATAAATTGCGAGTATGGTTGCGGACTGATACCAGACCATCATCGAGAATGCGCCCGTGATGAACATCGGAATCAAATAGGGCAGGCGCTTCCGCTCGCTATCGCTGGTCTTCTTACTTCTCAGCATGTAAACAAAGTAGATTGCCGGCAGGCAAAGGGTCACAACGCTGACAATGTTCGAGAAGCTCGAAATGGTCAGAATGTTATTCGTGAACAGGAGGAAGAGCAGACCGCCGAAGGCCAGAACACCGAGTACAAGGCAGGTAACCGCCTTCTTCTTCTGCTCCGGGGGCAGCGGATCGTCCGGCTCCATGCCGATGGGGCCGAAGGCACGCTTCTCAAGTGCCAGATAGACCGCACTTCCGAGTGCACCGACAATGCCGAGGATGAAGAAGGTCTTCTGATAGCCGACTACCAGGGCAATGGAACCGATGACCACCGGGAACATAGCGCCGATGTTCGAGAGCACATACTGAATCGAGAACGCACCGTCTCGCCGTTTATCGCCCTGGGCATAGAGCTTGCCGAGCAGCGAGTACATGGAGCTTCCGGCGACCATACTGTTCAGGTAGCCGATGCAGCAGTAGAGAACCACGCCGACAATGCCGAGTCTCGGAATCGCGAGGGAGAAATAGAAGAAAGGCCCGGTGATGGTACAAAAACGATAGGCCCTTCGATTTCCGAACACACGGTCCGCCATGAAGGAACCGACAATCGAGAAGATCGAGGCAAGTGCCGCATCGAGGGTGATAATCTGCGATGCCTGCACCTTCGTGAGACCGACTCCCTCGGGAGCCGCCGCATAGAGGTAATAGATGAAGATGGCTGTCATACCGTAGCCGGTAATCTGTCCCATCATAAACTTGAAGTTCATGACGCCGACGCCAAAGGGATGGCCGATGAAACAGGTTTCGTTTTGCAGCTTCTTGATTTGTTCCTGCCGCTCTCTCTCCTTTTCATCGAGTACTGCTGTTGCAACTGCTTCCATAACAAGAACCTCCTATCGCAATGAAAAAGTTACTTCAACAAATAAAAAAGAAACAGACCTCCTTTCCCATCCGATTTTCATCGGCGAAACCGCCGTTGTAACTGCGTCTTGCTGTGACTGGGAAAAATTACCTCTCTCTATCTGTATTGTATCACTCTATTGTTTAAATTCAAGGATATTTATCCTTCCGACCGGCTATTCTTTGTCATAATTTTAACAAATATAAAAATAAAATAAACCTCTGTCGTCATTTTGCCGACAGAGGCTTATTTGACTTACGCGGCTTCCGCGTTTTCGTTGAGTCCCATGCCCTTCGCAAAGCGCTTGGAGAAGATGACTAAAATCAGACCGACCAGGAGGGTGCTGCCGCCGATGCCGAGGAAATAGAGGCTCTCGGAACCTTCGCGGTAAAAATTCGAAACCAAAGTCGAGAGGTTTGCGCCGGCTGTGCCGGAGAAGCCCCAGACCGTCATCATCTGCGTCGAGAACGCAACCGGGGCGAGTGCGGAGGCTGCCGCATTGCCCGAAGGATACGAAATCGCCTCGCCGATGATTACGATGAGATAAAAACCGACCAGCCAGAACGGATTTACCTTGACGCCGGGCGCATAAAGCTGGAAGGGAAGTATCATGAGCAGCGGGCCGAGGCCGTAGCACATGGTTCCGAAGCCCATCTTCCAGGCAGCCGAGGGCTGTCTTCTGCCGAGTTTACTCCAAATGCCCGCGCAGAGTGTTCCGATTGCAATGGCAAAGATTGCCTGCAGAGTCATGTAAATACTCGGGGCCACGCGATGTCCGAAGAACACCAGATTCACGCTTGTCTCCGCGTAAATCGAGAGTATCGTGGTAGCCTGGTACCAGACCATCATCGCAAACGCACTCGAGATGTACATGGGAATCAGATAGGGCAGACGCTTTCTCTCCGTATCGCTCGTCTTTTTGCTTCTCAGGATATAGACAAAGTAGATGACCGGAAGAATGAGCGTAAACACGCTTACGATGTTTGCAAAGCTCGTAATTGTGAGGAGCCTGAAGTCAAAGAGCAGGAAGAGAATGCCGCCGAACGCGATAAAAAACGCAATGAGAAGGGCAACCGCCTTCTTTCTCTGTGCGGGCGGCAGCGGATCGTCCGGTTCCATGCCGAGCGGGCCGAAGGCGCGCTTTTCAAGTATCAGGTAAACGATACTTCCGAGAGCGCCGATCACACCGAGGATGAAGAAGGTAACCTGATAGCCCGCAACGAGGGCAATGCCGCCGATCACAACCGGGCACATGGAGCCGATGTTCGAGAGCACATAGATGACCGAGAACGCACCGTCTCTTCTCTTATCGCCCTGGGCATAGAGTTTGCCGAGCAGGGAGTAGAGAGAGCTTCCCGCGACCGCACTGTTCACATAGCCGACGACACAGTAGAGTATCAGGCCGAGCATGCCGACATTCGGAATTGCGAAGGAGAAGTAATACATGGGCGCCGTAATCGCGCAGAAACGGTAGGCTCGCCTGTTTCCGAAGACGCGGTCCGCCATGTAGGAGCCGATGACGCCGAAGATGGAGCCGAGGGCTATGTCGAGGGTAATAAACTGCGAAGCCTCAAGCTGGGTGAGCCCCAGGCCCTTCGGCGTCGCCGCATAGAGATAATAGATGAAGATGGCGCTGAAGCCGTAGCTTTGTGACGCTGCCCATCATGTACTTGAAACTGACAATACCGACACCAAAGGGATGGCCGATAAAGCAGGTCTCGTTTTGCAGTTTTTTGATTTCTTCCTGCCGAGCCCTCTCCTTCTCTGCCGTTGCAAGCGCTTCCATACCGAAAACCTCCTGTTCAAAGTTGAATCAATGCCGAACAAAACGCCCGTGAAAAACGAACCTCCTCTCCTCCTTGATGCGCGCCCGGTTTTATGCATAATCCGTGCTGTTTTGCATAAGCGTATCATATCTTTCAGCATTTACAAGTAGAACCCCGGCTTTATTTACAGATTTTTGTGTACTATTCCCGAAATATAAAAAAAAAGAATGTCCGCACACCGGCATTTCGCCGGAGTGCGGACATTCTTACTCTTGTATCTTACTTTGCGGACGGGCTCAGTCCTTCTTGTCGATGCCCATGCCGTGTGCCAGAGGCTTCTGCAGTGCCAGGATAATCACAGCTGCCGCGACAACTGCGACACCGATGACCAGGAAATACATGGACTCACTGCCCTCTTTGTAGAAGTTCGCAGCGAGCGCCGAGAGGCTTGCGCCGGTCGACTGTCCCATGGACCAGATGGTGAGCATCTGCGTTGCGAAGGCCGCCGGTGCGACGATGGTCGCCGCAGAGGTTCCCGCGGACCAGCAGATTGCCTCGCCGACGGTGTAGACCGCGTAGAAGCTGATGAGCCAGAGCGGACTGGCCTTTTCGCCCGGTGCGTAAATCTGGAAGGGCAGGACCATAATCAAAATCGAAATGCCGTAGCAAAGCGTGCCGATGCCCATCTTGCCCGGGGTGGTGGGCTGCTTCTTGCCGAGCTTTGCCCAGAGACCCGTAATCAGAGATCCGAAGAGGATGGAGAAAATCGACTGCAGGGTCACGAAGGAAGCCGGGGTAATCTCCTTGCCGAAGAAGTTCATGTTCACCGAAGTCTCCGCATAGATGCTGAGCACGGTGTTACCCTGGTAGGAAACCAGGTTCGTGAAGCAGTAGGCAATGAAAATCGGAATAATGAAGAGCACGCGGCGCTTCTCTTCCGGCTTGGTCTTCGGACTGGAAATCACATAGACCAGGTAAATCGCCGGCAGGAAGACTGCGACGGAGCTCACCGTATTTGCAAACTGCTTGATGGTGATGATGCGGTTGCTGAAGAGATATGCAAGGATTGCCGCGATGATTGCAACAATGCCCGCAAGCACGAAGACTGCCTTCTTTCTGGTTGCCTCCGGGAACGGATCCGCAGGCTCCTCTGCGATGCTGCCGAAAACGCGGCGCTCCGTCGAGAGGAATATCGTGGAACCGACCACCGATGCCGCCGCGCAGAGCGCGAATGCAGCGTGGTAGCTAAAGAGCAGCGCAATGGTTCCGGTCACGGCCGGAATTGCGGAGCCGATGTTTGCAATGATGTAGATGTACGCGAAGGCGCTGTCTCGTCTCGCATCGCCTGCTGATAGAGCTTTGCGGTCAGCGTGTTCATGGACTGGCCCGCAATCATGCTGTTGCAAAGCAGAAGGCCGGTCGCAACTGCGTAGCCGATGACACCGGAACCCGGAATCGCAAGGATCATGTAGGGAATCGGCGCTATTATATTCATGATGCGCAGGGCCTTCCGGACACCGAAGACACGGTCCGCCATGTAGGAGCCGACCACACCGCAGATGACCACGAGCGCAAAGTAGAGCGACAAAAGCTGTGCCGCCTCGGTTTTATCAAAGCCGAGACCGACCGGCGCTTCCTTGTAGAGATAGTAGATCAGGATTGCCGTAAAACCGTAGTAGGAAAAGGAGTTACACAAATACCGTAGACATATCGTGAGCAAGCCTTTCGGATGCCCCAGAAAACTGCGATCTTTGAAAATCGCCTCATTGTCAAGCATAGGTCTGCCTGCCATGGTCTTTCCCCTTTCTGTTGGCTCTGATTCGCGCAGAGCGTCGCGGTGTACTATCCCGAAAAACAAAGGCTGCCGAACCCGTTTGACACGGGTCCGACAGCGCAACTTACATTTTAAATGTGCTGAGGTTTATTTCCGGTTTGTTCGGTTGTTTAAGCCGCCTGCTTCGAGAAGCCCATCTCCTTCGCGAGCTTCTTGGAGACGAGGAGAATGATGAAACCGACCAGGAAGGTGCTGCCGCCGATGAGCAGGAAGTACATGGTCTCGCTGCCTTCCTTGTAGAAGTTCGAAGCGAGGTTCGAAAGGCTTGCGCCTGCCGTCATGGACATACTCCAAGTCTGCATCATCTGGGTTGCGAACGCTGCCGGTGCGAGTGCGGAAGCGGATGCGCTGCCTGCCGGATAGGAGATACCCTCACCGATGATAACGACCATGTAGAATGCAACAAGCCAGAACGGGCTGACCTTCACGCCCGGTGCATAGAGCTGGAACGGAAGGATCATGATCAGGGTGCCGACACCGTAGAGCATGGTACCGAAGCCCATCTTCCACGGGGTGGACGGCTGCTTGTCGCCGAGCTTACTCCAGAGACCGGTGATGATGGAACCGAAGACGATTGCCATGATAGCCTGGAGCGTCATGTAGATGGTCGGGGAAACCTCGTGGCCGAAGAAGTTGAGGTCAACGCTGGTCTCCGCATAGATTGCGAGAATCGTGGTAGCCTGGTACCAAACCATCATTGCAAAGGAGCTTGCGATGAACATCGGGATGATGTAGAGGAGCTTGTGCGCCTCTTCTCTCGTGGTCTTCTTGCTCTTGTACATGAAGACGAAGTAACCTGCCGGCAGGAACAGGGTGATGGTGCTGACCGTGTTCGAGAAGTTCGCGATGGTCGCGACGCCGCTCAGGAAGATAGCCGCAAGGAAGCCGCAGAATGCAAGCGTTCCGACGATGAGGTACATGATAGCTTTCTTTCTCTGTGCCGGCGGAAGCGGATCGTCCGGTTCCATACCGATCGGGCCGAAAGCTCTCTTCTCAAAGAGAAGGTAAACGAGAGAGCCGAGTGCACCGAGGATACCGAGCACGAAGAAGGTGAAGTGGTAACCCGCAACCTTAGCGAGCGTACCTGCGACGATCGGAGACATAGCACCGATGTTCGAAAGCACGTAGGTGATTGCGAACGCACCGTCACGTCTCTTATCGCCCTTTGCGTAGAGCTTACCCATCAGGGTGTAGAGCGAGCTTCCGCAGATCATTGCGTTGACGTTACCGAGCGCGTACTGCATGATAACACCCGTCATGCCGAGGCCCGGAATCGCAAGCAGGAAGTACAGGAACGGTCCGGTAAAGTTAACAAAGCGATATGCTTTTCTGTTACCGAAGACGCGGTCCGACATGTAGGAACCGATGACGCTGAAGATGGAACCGAGTGCCGAGTTCAGGGTGATCATCTGAGACGCCTGAACCTTGGTGAGGCCGAGGCCTTCCGGTGCCGTTGCGTAGAAATAGTAGATGAGAATCGCGCTCATGCCGTAGCTGGTAAGCGAGGTCATGAAGAACTTAAAGCTGACGATTCCGATACCGAACGGATGGCCGATGAAGCAACGCTCATTCTGAAGTTTCTCGAGTTGAGCCTGCTCCTCCTTTCTCTTTGCATCCAGTTCTGTGTTTACAGCTGCTTCCATAAAATCCTCCTGTCTGAATTAAAACCGTAATTCTGATAGAAAAACAAAAGTAACTGCAAGTATTACTTGCTCCCCCTCCTAGTTACTCCCTGTCATTTTACGGACAGAGCCGAGCTCGCAACTCGCTGCCCCACAGGGTTATCTGCATTGTTCCTCCTCTCTCGAAATATCATATCGCAGGCAGAGAGCGCCGTAGCGCCCTCCGAGCTGCGGATACTGTTGTGTTTATTGCTCGTCGCCGTGGCCGGTGCCGATGCCCATGCCCTTTGCGAGCTTTTTGCTGAAAATCACGACAATTGCGCCGCAGAGCGTTACCGCCGCGCCGATTGCGAGGAAGTAGAGCGGCTCGCTGCCCTCGCGGTAAAAGTTCACCACGAGAGAACTCAGGCTTGCGCCGGTCGACTGTCCCATGGCCCAGACCGTCATCATCTGCGTCGAGAATGCGGCCGGTGCCACATGCGATGCCGCCGACTCTCCGGCCGGGGTGACAATCGCTTCACCGATGGTCATGATTGCGAAGAAAACGACCAACCACACGGGGCTCACCTTGACATCCGCCGGGAAGAGGCTGAACGGAATAATCATAAAGAGAATCGAAATTCCGTAGAGTGCCGTGCCGATGCCCATCTTCGCGGGTGTGGACGGCTGCTTCTTGCCGAGCTTACCCCAGATTCCGGTCAGAACCGCACCGAAGATGACAGCGAAAAAGGCGTTGAGCGTCCAGTATGCCGCCGGGGTGATTTCAAAGCCGAAGAGGTTGCGGTTTACGTTGGTCTCCGCATAAATCGCAAGCACCGTGGTCGCCTGATAGTTCACAAGTAACGTAAAGCTGGCAGCGATAAACATCGGAATGATGTAAACCAGACGAGCCCGTTCCTCTTTTGTCGTCTTTGGACTCAACATAATATACAACAAATATGCCACGGGCGCAACTACACCTACACTACTTACCGCATTCGCAAACTGGGTGATGGTGATAATCCGATTTGTAAACAGGAAGCTGAGCAGAGCTGCGACCACCGCGACGCCGGCAACCAGCTTTAAGACGGCCGTGCGGCGCGCTGCAGGCGGCAGCGGATCGTCCGGCTCCGTGCCGATGATGCCGAAGGACTTCTTCTCACTCACGATGAAGAAGATAGAACCGATCAGCGAGAACACCGCGCAGGCAAGGAAGGCCGTGTGGTAGCCCGCTACCAGTGCAATGGTTCCGGTGATGCCCGGAACGCAGGCACCGATGTTCGAAATGACATAGGTAATTGCGAACGCGCTGTCTTTTCTGGTGTCGCCCTTCTTATAGAGCTTTGCCGTCAGCGCATCCATGCTGCGGCCGCCGAGCATGCTCGAAAAGAGCATCATACCCTGCGCGCCCGCATACCCCGCAATGCCGAGGCCCGGAATTGCGAGCAGGAGGTAGGCAATCGGCATTACGATACAGGTCAGCCGGATTGCCGTACGCGGTCCGAATACGCGGTCTGCCATGTAAGAGCCGATGACACCGCAGATGATAACCAGTGCGTAGTAGAGCGAGAGGAGCTGCGAGGCCTCGGTCTTCGTGAGTCCCAGTCCCTCCGGAAGTGCTGCGTACAGGTAATAAATCAGAATCGAGGTGAGTCCGTAGTAAGAAAACGAATTGCACATGAACTTGAGTCCGATGGTGAGCACGCCGACCGGGTGTCCCACGAATCTCTTGTCCGCCTGAATCTTTTCAATTTCTCTCTGTTTTTCTTCCGCCGACAAAACTTTTACGTCCTGCATAGCCTTATCCCCCTACTGTATTCGACTCAGACCTGATTTTCCTTGCACCAAGTTGCCAGTGTTTCCGCAATTTCCTTCATGCTGCCCTCGCCGAAGGGATTCTGGAAGCCTGCCTGCTGCAGAAGGTCGGAGTAAGTCTCGCTACCGCCCTTCTTCACGAGTTCCACATAGCGCTTCCAAGCTTCCTTCTCATCCTTCAGGTGAAGGGCAAAGAACTGGAGTGCCGCGGTTCTCGCGAGGCAATAGTCGATGAAGTAGAACGGGAATTCGTAGATGTGCTTCTGCTTCTGCCAAGCGCCGCCGTCCGCGTAGAACGGAAGACCGTCGTTGTCAATCCACGGGCGATACTTCTTGTCGAGCTCAAGCCAGACCTGATTCCGCTCCGCGGGGGTGAGCTCCGGCTTCTGGTAGACAATGTGCTGGAACTCATCGACCTGGCAGCCGTAGCAAGTTGCAACCAGCGCATCCTCTGCGTGCTGCAGCTGGTACTTCGCCGTATCCTTTCCGAAGAAGAGATGGTGGAAGGGCGAGGTCAGGAACTCCATCGAGGTGGAGTGAATCTCGCAGGTCTCCATGGCCGGCTCGACGAGCTCAAGCGTGAGACCGAGCTTGTTGCCCACATAGCCCTGGAACGCATGTCCCATCTCGTGGGTAATCGTATCGACGTCAAAGGCGCTGCCGTTCCAGTTTGCAAACACGAAGGGACCGTAGCCGCTCACATTGTACATGTAAGCGCCGAGGAGCTTGCCGGGCTTGGTCAGCACGTCGAAGCTCTCGTTCTCAAACATCCAGTCGATGAACTCCTGTGTCTCCGGGCTGAGCTCGTCGTACATCTTCTTGCACATTGCGAGCATGTAGTCGGAATCGCCTGCCGGCTCCGGGTTTCCGTCCTTAAAGCAAATATCGAGGTCGTAGAGCTTCGGGTTCTCGATGCCGACGCGCTGCATGCGAAGATCCATGAGCTGCTTTGCAACCGGGACCAAGTCTCTTGCGACCTGCTCTCTGTAGTTCTCGATGTCCTTCATGTCGTAGCCGATGCGGCCCATGCGGAGGTAGGAGAGCTCGGAGTAGTCGCGATAGCCCATGCGACGCGCCTGCTCGTTGCGGTTCTGAATCATGCGGCTGAAGATGTCGTCGAGCTTCTCGTGGTGCTCGTCGAACCACTTGCCGTCGGTCTCGCGCGCCGCACGGCGGGTCGCGGAATCCTTGCCGCCCATCATGTAAATCGCAAGCTGCGGGAGCGTCATCTGCTTGCCCTCAAACTCGACCATGTAGCTCGCGTAGAGCTCGTCATACTCCTGAACCAGTGCGTTGTCCTCTCTCTGGAGGTCAATGACGCTCTCATCCGCAGCGTCCAGCGCGACCTGCATCTTCTTCGGCAGAATCGATCCGAACTTATCCGCGAGAACCTGCAGCTTCGGGTGCTCGAGGAGCGCCTTGTAAAGCTGGTTCTGCGTGTTGTAATAACTCGGCGAGACACTGTTGAAATATGCCTTCTCGCCAAGATAAAACTCATCCTTGGTGTTCATTGTATTGCGGATATAGACGGTTCTGTCCGAGAGATTGAATTCGGTGCTGAGGCGCTGGTGCGCTGCCCAGATATCCAAAATTTCCTCATCGGTCTCCGCTTTTTTGACCCGCTCAATGAGGGCTTTGTAATCCTCCTCAATGCGCGCGACATCCGGACGGCGGTATTCAAGTTCGCTGAATTTCATGCTCTTTCTCCTTCCACAACTGTCTGATGATCCCCGTATTGCTCCAATTTGGTCCAGGATGTTTTGCCTTTCTTTATGAATCCCGCGCTTTTGCACGAAATGCCACCCTGATAATCAGGCGTATTATAGCACTATTTCCCAAAGCTGCCTAGTCATAGCGGCAGCGCTTCGGATATGGACATTTACGCTATCTGCTATCGGCTTATAAAATATCCGTTCTAAGTTTTCGCGCCTCGCCGTTATAAGTGATACAAAATCGGACGAAAGCCGGAATATACGCGGATTCATTCGAGCATAAAAAAAGAGAGAACCGAAAGGTTCTCTCTTTCTGTATCGTTTTTACTCACTGTCAGAAAATCGGGACAACCGCGCCCTGGTACTTATTCTCAATGAACTGCTTGATCTCGGCGGTCGTAAGTGCCTTAACCAGCGCCTGGGTCTTCTCGCTGTTCTCATCGCCCTCGCGAACCACAACGATATTTGCGTAGGTCTTCGCCGCAACGGAATCCGCAGCCTCGGTTGCAAGCGCGTCCGCAACTTTCAGGCCGGAAGCGATGGCAAAGTTGCCGTTCACAACGCCGAAGTCGACGTCCTGGAGGGAACGCGGAACCTGTGCCGCCTCGACCTCGACAATCTCAATGTTGTGCGGGTTCTCGACAATGTCCTGCTTGGTCGCATTGATGTCCGTGTTGTCCTTCAGCGTGATGAGACCCTGATCCGCAAGGAGCAAGAGCGCTCTCGCCTCGTTCGTCACATCGTTCGGAACCGCAATCTTTGCGCCGTCCGGAAGGCTCTTCAAATCCTTCGACTTACCCGCATAGATGCCGAAGGGCTCGTAGTGAATTGCCGCCACACTGACTAACTTCGTGCCTCTCTCCTTGTTGAAGTTCTCAAGGTAGGGCAGGTGCTGGAAGTAGTTTGCGTCGAGGCTCTTCGACTCGAGCGCAAGGTTCGGCTGCACATAATCGGTGTACTCAACCACCTTGAGCTCATAGCCCTCTGCCTTCAGCGCGTCCTTTGCAGCCTCCAGAATCTCCGCGTGCGGGGACGGGGATGCGCCGACCGTGATGACCTTGTCGCCGGTAGCCTCTGCCGCGCTGCTGCCTGCCTCACTGCTGCCCGCTGCGCTGCTGTCTCCGAAGCGCTGCTCTCCGCCTTCTTCTGGCTTCCGCAAGCCGTGAGCAGAGACAGTCCCAGAAGCGTTGCCGCTAAAAATACCTTTTTCTTCATTTTTGTTTCCTCCCAAATCTTGTTGTTTGTTTGATGTCTATGATATGCCGCCGACGGCGGAATCAAAGCGTGTTGTCTCAGCGCGCGCGCTTATCGGCGCGGCGCGACAGGAATAAGAAGAACTCCTGTATCAGCTGGACGATGATCACAAGGACCACGACGGTCACCATCATCACGTCCATGCGATAGCGATAATAACCGTAGTTGATGGCCAGTGTTCCCAGACCGCCGCCGCCCACAAAGCCGGCCATGGTGGAGTATCCGAGTATGGTCGTGATGGAAATCGCGGCACCGGTGAGCAGCGAGGGCATGGACTCCGGCAGCATGACCTTCCAGATAATCTGGAAGTTGCTTGCCCCCATCGACTTTGCCGCCTCAACGATACCGGCGTTCATCTCCTTTAAGGAGCTCTCCACCATGCGGGCAATGTAGGGCGAGGCCGCAATGACCAGCGGCACGACCACCGCGCTCGGTCCGAGTGTGGTCCGGACAATGAAGCGGGTAATCGGTAGCACCGCCAGCAACATGATGATAAAGGGCACCGAGCGCAGAATGTTGATGATAATACCGAGCAGGGTGTTTACGATGATGTTCGGCTGTATGCCGTCCCGGTCCGTGACAACCAGGAGAATGCCGAGCGGTATGCCGATCACATAGGACAGAAAGGACGAGAGAAAGACCATATAGACAGTCTCCTTCAAGCCGAGGAGCAGCATATCTACAATCTGTGAATTAAAAATCACTGTTCTTCACCTCCTCCAGATTGACGCCCCGCTCGCGCAGGTAGTGGATGAGCTTCATCGCATCCGCCTCGTTCTCCGGAAGCTGGAGCACCATCTGTCCCGCCGCCTTACCGCCGATTTCCTTGGTCGCCGCAAAGAGGATGTTCACCGGTAATTGACAGCCGAGTATCATGTTTGCGATGACGGGCTCAAAGGCGGAGCGTCCGTCGAAGGTCACGCGTATCTTCTTCGAGGCGCCGAATTCTTCCTGGCGCACATCGCCGCCCAGAATGAGCTCGCGCCCTATCTTGGACTGCGGCGCGGAGAAGATGCGCTGCACCTCTCCCTCCTCCGCAATGCGGCTCTGGTCGATGATGGCGACGCGGTCGCAGACCGCCTCGATGACCGACATCTGGTGGGTGATCATGACGACCGTGATGCCGAGCGTCCGGTTGATATCCCGGATGAGATTCAGAATAGACTCGGTCGTGTTCGGGTCGAGCGCCGAGGTGGCCTCGTCGCAGAGCAGCACGCGCGGCTCGGTCGCAATGGCTCTCGCGATGGCGACTCGCTGCTTCTGTCCGCCGGAGAGCTGTGCCGGATAGGCCTTCTCGCGATCCGCGAGCCCCACCAGATTCAGAAGTTCTCTGGCCCTTGCCTCCGCCTTCACCCGTTTCATGCCGCCGAGTTCCAAAGGAAAGCAGACATTCTTCAGCACATTTCTCTGCTCCAGGAGGTTGAACTGCTGGAAAATCATGCCCATCGAGCGGCGCACTTCGCGCCTGTCCCTCTCTTTCATCTGCGACAGGCTCACACCGTCAAAAAACACATCGCCCGAGGTGGGGCGCTCCAAATAGTTGATACAGCGGACCAGCGTCGACTTGCCTGCGCCCGAGAGTCCGATGATGCCGTAAATCTCGCCGTGGCGTATGCTTAAGTTGACATCATCCAATGCGTGGACTACGCCGTTCGCCGTCTTAAATTCCTTGACCAGATGACTGATTCGTATGATATCGACTGCCATACCCGCCTCCTCTCTTGCACTGATATGTGGCATTGTAAAGAAATGCGCGCGCCCTGTCAACGCGGGCGCGCGCATTTGCTCATACTATATCTCTATCTGATTCTATTACTTTTTTTAATAGCTTTCATCAGCCGCAGAGATCCACGATGACCTGCGCGAAAATCTTTGCCGAAGTCAGGAGTTCCTCTACGTTTGCCTGCTCATCCGGCGCGTGCATACGCGTGTCGCTGCCCGGATAGAAGGCACCGAAGGCAACGCCGTTCTTCAAGTCGTGAACATAGGTGCCGCCGCCCATTGCGACCGTACCGCCCGGCAGACCGGTGTAGGCCTCAAAGACGCGGTTCAGTTCCCGCACAAAGGGCGAATCCGCCGAAACCGCGTGCGGCGCGCGAAGCCGTCTGCCATCGAAGACAAGGCCGTAGCGCCCGAAGGCCGCCTCGCAGGTCTTCACGAGACCCGCGCCGTCCATCGTGACCGGATAGCGGCAGTCAAAGAGACCGTGCAGGGAAGTCTCGTCAATCGAGAGTTTCGAGAAGGTCAGGGTCAGCGGGCCGCTCTCCTTGTCCTCGAATGCGACGCCGAGGGACTTGCCGTTCGTCTCGCCGTAGGGCATGAGGGCCACGAGTCCCTGAACGGCCTCCGTGAGCTTATTTGGTGAGCGGCAGGAGGGAGACAAAGAGCAGAAGGCCGGTCAGCGCGTTCTTGCCGGATTCCGGCGCCGCCGCATGGGCGTTTCTGCCGCTGACTTCCACCTTCTGCAGGGTCACGTGACCCTGCTCTTCGGCCGCCGTCCCCTCCCGGGTGCTGAGCGCCGAGATCTCGATTTTTAAACCGGTCTGCTTCCGCACCGTGTCCGCGGTCACATCGAGCACCATGCGCGGTACACCCGCGAGCACGGCACTTGCCCGCGGCGGCACCGCATTCTCAATGCTGCCGCCGGTCAGCGAAATGAGGCGCGCGCCGCTCGTCTCCGCGGTAAAGTTGAGGGAAAACTCACCTGCGAGTCTGCCCTTCTCCATGTTGACCACCGGATACTCCGCGTCCGGCGAAAAGGTGCAGGGTGCCTCCTTCTCCGTCGCGTAGTAGTGCGCAATGCAGCCGGAACCGCTCTCCTCGTCGGTGCCGAGGATCAGACGCACGCTTTTTTTGAGCGGAATGCCGAGCTCCTTGACCGCGCGCAGCGCGTAGAGCGCCGCGACCGCCGGTCCCTTATCGTCCGCGACACCGCGGCCGTAAAGAACACCGTCCTTCTCGATTGGCTCGAAGGCCTCGGTCACGGTCCAGTCGCCCTGGCCCGGCACCACGTCGAGGTGCGCCAGAATATCGAGCTCGCGCTCGCCCTCGCCGAGGTCCGCCGCAAGGACATAGTTCTCGTAGTTCTTGGTTGCAAGGCCGTAGCCCTTCAGCATTTCCTCCGCTGCCAAGAGCGCGCGGTAGGGGCCGTCTCCGAACGGCTTGCCGGGCTCCGCGGCGCCCTTACTCGAATCAATGCGGCAGAGGGTCTTCACATCCTCCAAAAATGCCTCTCTGTGTGCATCCACCCACGCCGAAATCTGTTCCTTGTGATTCATACCGGTCGCCTCCTTCTCTCTGCCTCTTAATTTGTCTTATATCTTCAGGATTTGCCAAACTCAAGAAGCTTGAGCCCCGGATTGCGCTCTTCCACCATTCTGACACTCCAGGGGTGGGTAAAGAGCAACAGGGGTTCTCCCCTCAAATTCTGAATCGCTTTCATGTCGCTGGTGCCCTGAATCTTATCGACATCCACCTTTTCCGGCTCGTCGATCCAACGGATGTACTCGTAGGGCAGGGTATCCAACCTCACCTCTACATTATACTCCGCTTTGAGGCGGTACGTCAGCACTTCAAACTGAAGAACGCCGACCGCACCCACAATAATCTCTTCCATACCGGTGTTGCGCTCCTGGAAGATCTGAATCGCACCCTCCTGCGCAATCTGCTCTATGCCCTTGGTAAACTGCTTTCGCTTCATCGTGTCGATCTGGCGCACTCTCGCAAAGTGCTCCGGGGCAAAAGTCGGAATGCCTTCGAACTCAATGCGTTCCCGCGCATTTCCAGCGTGTCTCCGATTGCAAAGATGCCGGGATCGAAGACACCGATGATATCGCCCGCGTAGGCGGTCTCGACGATTTTCCGCTCGTCCGCCATCATCTGCGTCGACTGGTTCAGACGTATCTTTCGACCGCCCTGCACATGCGTGACCTCCATGCCGGCCTGATACTCGCCCGAGCAAATGCGCATGAAAGCAATGCGGTCGCGGTGTGCCTTGTTCATATTCGCCTGGATTTTGAAGACAAAGGCAGAGAAGAAGGCATCTTTCATCGGGTTCACCTCACCCGTCGTCGTCTTTCTGGCGAGCGGAGAGCTTGTCATCTTTAAGAAGTGCTCGAGGAAGGTCTCGACACCGAAGTTCGTGAGTGCGGAACCGAAGAAAACCGGCGTCAAATCGCCGCGGGACACGCGCTCCATATCGAGTTCATCACTCGCACCGTCCAGGAGCTCGCTCTCCTCGAGGAGCTGCGAAAGAAAATCCTCGCCGATCACAGAGCCGAGCTTCTCATCCTCGAGGGAGAGCTCCTCCGTCTCGATTTCCTGCATGCCGGCGTGCGCCGCCCTGAAAGTCGTGATTTTCTTCGTGTTGCGGTCAAAGACACCCTTAAAGTTCTTGCCGGAACCAATCGGCCAGTTCACCGGGCAGGTGCGTATGCCGAGCAGCTCTTCGATCTCATCGGTCAGCGCGAAGGGATCTCTCGCCTCGCGGTCCATCTTGTTGATGAAGGTGAAAATCGGGATGTGGCGCAGGGTACAGACCTTAAAGAGCTTCCGCGTCTGCGCCTCCACGCCCTTCGAGGCATCGATCACCATGACCGCCGAGTCCGCAGCCATCAGCGTGCGGTAAGTATCCTCCGAGAAGTCCTCGTGTCCCGGCGTGTCCAGAATGTTGATACAGAAGCCCTCGTAATTGAACTGCAGCACCGAACTCGTGACCGAGATACCCCCTCTCCTTCTCGATGTCCATCCAGTCACTGACCGCGTGCTTGCCCGTCTTTCGCCCCTTGACCGAACCGGCCAGATTGATGGCGCCGCCGTAGAGCAATAATTTCTCGGTCAGCGTCGTCTTTCCCGCGTCCGGGTGGCTGATAATCGCAAAGGTCCGCCGCTTTTTAATCTCCTCAAATTCGCTAGCCACTTGCGCCTCCTGTCGTTGTTTTTCCAGCCGATCTATGTTATAAAACCCTAGAATACGCTGTTTTTGCGCGGGAAATTATACCATATTTCGGCGCGGAAAGGAAGGAATCATGATACTCGCCATTGATATGGGCAACTCCAATATTGTAATCGGCGGCATCGACGAGGCAAACACGCACTTTATGGAGCGCATCACGACCGACACGCGGAAAACGGACCTCGAATATGCCGTGAGCCTAAAGAGCATACTGGATCTGCATCACATCGCAGCCGAGGATCTCGAGGGTGCCATCCTGTCGAGCGTGGTTCCTCCGCTGAATGCCGTCATCACCGAAGCGGTCCGCAAGGTCACGGGACTTGCCTGCAAGCTGGTCGGCGCCGGCATGAAGACAGGCATGAACATACGCATGGACGACCCGAAGCACATCGGCTCCGATTTGATTGTCGACTCCGTCGCGGCCAAGGCAAACTACCCGCTTCCCATCATTGTGATTGACATGGGCACGGCGACCTCGATCACCGCCCTGGACAAACGGCGACTATGTGGGCGGCGTCATTCACCCCGGTCTCCGCGTCTCGCTGAACACCCTGAGCGGCAGCACGGCCCAGCTCCCCTCGATCGATCTCGAGTCCCCTGGACGGGCCCTCGCGAAAAATACCATCGAGGCCATGCAGAGCGGGATCCTCTACGGCACCGCCGGCATGCTGGACGGCATACTCTCCCGCATGGAAAAAGAACTCGGCAGCAAGGCGACCATTGTCGCGACCGGCGGTCTGGCGCGCTTTGTGACCCCGCTTTGCTCGCATCAAATCGAGTTCGACGATCTCCTGCTCTTAAAGGGCCTGCTGATCCTATACCGCAAAAACAGCTGAGTGCGGCGGTGTTTATGCCGCCTTCCGCGGAACAAAAAAAGAGAGCCGAGGCTCTCTTTTTTTTTGCTCACTTCCGGCTCTTTAAGAAGTCCGGAATATTGATCTGCACGTTTTTATTCTGACGCGGCTCAAAGCTGTAAGCGCCCTGCTGCGGCTGCTCCGGCTGCTGGAACTGCTGCTGCGGCTGCTGATACTGCGGCTGTGCCGGCTGCTGGTACTGGGGCTGCTGATACTGCGGCTGTGCCGACTGCTGCGGCTGCTGCTGGAACAGCGGGTTCATGGTCCCGTTGAAGCCCGCGGTCTGCTGCTGCGGCTGTACCGGCTGCTGCTCCTGCTGGGGTGCTGCCTGTCCCTGCTGCGGCTGTGCGACGCGAATCGGTGTGCCCTGCTTCGCTGCGTTGGCCTGCGCGTTTCTGCGATAGCCCGCCGCGCGCTGCTCCTTTGCCTGCTGGCTTGCCGCCTGGTCGAGGCCGGTTGCGATAACGGTAATCGAGCACTCATCCTGCGCGTTCTCGTCGTACATTGCGCCGAAGATGATGTTCGCATCGTCTCCCGCCAGCTCCTGTACGTAACTCGCCGCTTCATTCGCCTCGATGAGGCTGATGTCGCCCGAGATATTGATGATGATATTGCTTGCGCCGTCAATCGTGGTCTCAAGCAGCGGAGACGCGCAGGCAATCTTGACTGCCTCGAGCGCCTTGTCGTCGCCGTGCGCCTTACCGATACCGATGTGCGCAATGCCCTTGTCGGTCATAACGGTCTGCACATCCGCGAAGTCGAGGTTGATGAGACCCGGCATATTGATGAGATCCGTGATGCCCTGCACTGCCTGCTCGAGCACTTCGTCCGCCTTGCCGAAAGCCTCCGGCATAGAGGTGCGGCGATCCACAATCTCAAGGAGCTTATCGTTCGGAATCACAATGAGGGTGTCGACCGAATCCTTGAGATGCTCGATGCCCGAGAGCGCGTTGTTCATGCGCTGCTTGCCCTCAAAGTTAAACGGCTTGGTCACGACACCGACCGTGAGTATACCCATCTCTTTTGCGATGCGCGCAATGACAGGTGCCGCACCGGTTCCGGTTCCGCCGCCCATGCCGCAGGTCACAAAGACCATGTCCGCATTCTTCAGCGCTTCCGTCAAATCTTCGGTGCTCTCCTCCGCCGCTTTTTCGCCGACCTCCGGCTTTGCGCCGGCACCGAGGCCGCGCGTAAGCTTCTCTCCGATCTGCATGACGGTCGAGGCCTTGCAGAACTGGAGCGCCTGCTTATCGGTGTTGATGCCGATAAACTCTACCCCTTCGATGTTCTCGTCGATCATGCGGTTCACTGCATTGTTGCCTGCGCCGCCAACGCCGACTACGATGATCTTTGCAGTATTATCGTCTTCGTTCAGTTTGATCTCTAACAAGGTACCTGCCTCCTGTAACTGCTTATTCACAGATTCTTTTCACACTGGATAATATGGTCTATCATACTGATTTTTTTCGGGAAAAGTGCAAGCAGCTTTGCGATTTTTAGGGCTGTGCGGGCCGAAACGAGTAGGTTCCGTCCGCCCTTCTCTCCTGAAAATCCAAAATTCCGGCCGCATCGCCCAATCTGGGAAGCGCCGTCGAGAGATCCTTACACCTCTCCTCCGTCTCCTGCGCACCGCCGAAGAGCACGGTGATTTTGCCGCAGGAAAGGGTTGCGCGGTAGGCGCTGTCAAAGGAGACCTCTTCCGCACGGATACCGTTTTCCCGGAGGTTGTAGAGCAGATTGCCGACGATGGTTCTTCCGTTGCGATCGTCCGAGAGCAGATACTCGCCGACACCGACTGTTCCGTTCTGCAGACCGGAAACCAGCGGATAGCCCGGAATCGCCTCCTGCACACTCTCCACGACACGGAGTTCGCGGTCAAAATAGAAATCCGCACTCATATAACGCACATAGCCGAGCACGTTTTTTTCATGCAGCACGAGTTCCACGGAAAACGGTGAGGTAAATCGAATTTCATAGTCGTCGAGAAACGCCGGTTGCTTTTTTTTACGCTGACGGCACTCGAGAAAAAGCTCTGCCGTGCGCATACCTTCCGCACGGGGCAGGAGCAGTTTACGCGCCTCTTCCTCGCTGTAAATCCGGTTGCCCCGCACGGTGACCTTCTCGATGCGGACAAAATAAATTGCCGCCGCGGCGAGCGCCGCCAGCAAAATCAAACTGCCGAGCAGGATTTTGATTCGCAGTTTCATAGCGGTTTCTCCGGGCGCACTTCTCTGGAAACCGAGAGCACCAATGCAATCTCGGCCATAAAGCAGAGCAAGGAGGTGCCGCCGCTGCTCACAAAGGGCAGGGTAACACCGGTATTCGGCATGGCGCCGGTCACAACCATGATGTTCATCGCGGTGTGTAAGAAAATATGAATCGCAACGCCGCCGCAGAGCAGCGCCCCGTAGCGATCCGGCGCCTTAAGCGCGGTCTGTATGATGCAAAACAAAAGGCTCAGGTAAAAGAGCAAGAGGATGCAGATTCCGACCAGGCCGAGTTCCTCGCCGATTACCGCGAGAATGATATCGTTTGCGGCTTCGGGAAGGTCCCGCTTGATATAGCCTCTGCCTATGCCGGTTCCCAGCCAGCTGCCGATGCTTAAGCCGAACTTACCGCCGGTCACCTGATCCGGCTGTCCCCGCAACTTTGTCACCGGATGCAGCCAATTGTCAATGCGCCCAATCTGGTAGGCCTTCAAACGGCATTTGTTTGTAGTAGTTCACGACAATCCAGAGCACAAAGGCCGCCAGTAGGATAATCCCGATGTGTATGCGGATGCTCTTGACGCCGAGAAAAGTAATGAAAAACACCAGACTTGCGATCAAAAGACCGGTGCTCAGGTTTTGACGCGACACCAGGTAGGCCGGCACCCCGCCGAAAACTGCCATGACCCAGATAATCTGCTCGGGCTTTCGCGCAAAACGCCGATATTCGTTGACCAGATAGACCGCAAAAAACAAAATCAACGCGGTTTTCATAAACTCGGAGGGCTGAAAACTCACGCTGCCGATCTGAATCCAGCGCGCCGCACCGTTTGCCCGTCTTCCGACCGCCATGGTCGCGACGATCAAAACGAGTCCGGCACTGTAAGAGGTACACCAGCCGAGACTCAGTAGGCGGTGGTAATCAATGAACGGTAAAAAAACCATGAGCGCAAGCCCGAGTCCCGCGTACATCGCCTGTTTTTTGACCGCACCGAGCGGATCGTCCAGACGAAACGAGGAGGCTGCGTAAATCATCGCGAGACCGTATAACACCAGAAGTACGGTAAAGCCGAAAACATAGCGGTCCGCCCGCCTGCGGGTCTTCTTTGCCTGCGCCCCGCTCGCACAGGGTACCGCAAAGAAGAGAGTATTCCACGGCTCTCCGATGCGTTTTTTTGTTCCGACCCGCTCCGGATAGACCGCTCTCACCTTGGATGCGCCGGCAACCCTGACGCGCGGCCCCGCACTTCGGTTCTGCGAAGCGGCCCTCCGCCTATTTTGCGGCGCAACCGGGCGCGGTCCCGCACTTCGGTTCTGCGAAGCGGCACTCCGTCTGTTTTGCGGCGTAACCGGGCGCGGTCCCACGCTTCGCCGCTGCGCCGCTCCCGGCTGTTTCCCGCGCGGCTCTCTCTGCTGCGCGTTCCTTGTCCCTGTTCCCCCGGACGGTTTCACCGTCATAATGCCCGCACGCACTCCTTAAATACTTTGCCGCGCACCTCGTAGTTCGGAAACATTCCCCAACTTGCACAGGCGGGAGAGAGCAGCACATAGTCGCCCGCGTTGGCATAGGAAGCACAGACCTTGACGGCCTCCTGCATATCCTCGGCGAACATGATATTCGTAAATCCGTGGCGCTTTGCGCAGTCCGAAATGGCATCTCTTGTCTGGCCGAGCAGTACCAGATAACGCACTTTCCCGTCAAAGGCATCGATCCACTCGTCGTAAGAGGAGCCCTTGTCATAGCCGCCGCCGATTAAGAGCGTCGGTCCCGGCATGGCCTTAATCGCCTGAATCGCCGCATCCGGATTGGTGCCCTTCGAGTCGTTATAATACTTGACGCCGTAGCGCTCCGCAACAAACTCAATGCGATGCTCCACCGCCTCAAACTTGCGCACCGCATCCAAAATCGCATCCATCGGCGCCTCCATGCAGACCGCAATCGCAATGGCCGTCATCACGTTCTCAAAGTTGTGGCGGCCGAGCAGCTTGAGTTCATCCGTACGGATCAGTTCCGTCTTTTCGCCCTTTTCTTTGCGGCAGATGACACCGTCCTCCAGGTCATAGCCGTCCTCGAGCAGCTGCGTGCTCGAGAAAAAGACCACCTTCGGCTTTAAATCCTTCCGCTCGCCGAAGGCGCGGAGCACCTCGTCGTCGTAATTCAATACAATAAAATCATCCGCAGTCTGGTTGGAACTGATGTCCTCCTTGATGCGAATGTAGTTTTCCATGCTGTGATGGCGGTTCAGATGATCCGGCGTGATGTTCGTAATCGCCGCGACATGCGGTCGGAAGTGAATGATGGTCTCCAGCTGAAAGCTCGATGCCTCGAGCACCGTGACCGACTTCTCCGTGGTCTTTAAAGCGACCTCGGTATAGGGTAGGCCGATGTTGCCGACCGTAAAGCTGTTCCGAACGCGCGCTCCATGATGGCACCGGTCAGTGCCGTCGTCGTTGTCTTGCCGTTGGTTCCGGTGATTGCGACCAAGCGTCCCTTGGCAACCTGGAAGCCCAGTTCGATTTCGGACCAGAGCTGAATCTTTCGGTCGGTCAGGATTTTCACAAAGGGAGTCTCGAGATCGATGCCGGGACTCATCACGCAGATCTGAACGCCCTGCAGCAGTGTCTCATCGAGCTCGCCGAGGCAGAGTGTGATGCAGGCGTCCTCCGGAAATTCCGCGAGCAAACGCTCCTCGGAAAGCGCTTCGTTGCCGTCGTAGAGCAACACCTCGCCGCCCGTTTCCAGAATCAATTTTGCCGCTGCGATGCCGCTTTTGCCGGCACCGGCGACCATGATTTTTTCGTTCATAGAGTCTCCCCCTTTCAATCTCCGAGTCCAATCCATGCTGCGAGTGACAAAATCACCGTGACAATCGTAAATACCGTGACGACGCGCGTCTCGGACCAGCCGCCCAGCTCAAAGTGATGGTGAATCGGCGCCATGCGAAACAGACGCTTCCCCTTGGTCGCCTTGAAGTAGCCGACCTGCAGGATGACGGAGATGACCTCCGCCATGTAAATAAAGCCGACCACCATGAGAAAGAGCGGCGCTCTGAGCACCAGCGCTATCGCGGCCGCATAGCCGCCGAGCGCCAGAGAACCGGTGTCACCCATAAAGACCTTTGCCGGGTAGCAGTTAAAGAGCAAAAAGCCGAGAAGCGCGCCGATGACCGCACCGCTGACCGGCGCCGCGCCGGGCGAAAAACGGCAGGCGAGCGCCGCAAAAAAGAGGGCAACGACCACCGTCACCGACGAGCAGAGTCCGTCCAGTCCGTCCGTAAAATTGACACCGTTGTCCGTGCCGAGCACCACCAGAAACACAAAGGGCACAAAGAGCGCGCCGAGCGGCAACATGAGTCCGGTCTCCGTGTTTCCCGTAAAAGGCACCAGAATTTCACTGTAAGCGCCGGAAGCCAACAAGCGCCATGCAAGCACGCCGGTCGCAAGCAGCTGGAGCACAAACTTCTGCCAGCTTTTTAAGCCCTCCGACTGCTTCCTCTTAATCTTCAGAAAGTCATCTAAGAAGCCGATGAAGCCGAAGGCCAAGGTAAAGAGGAGAACCGGGAGCGTCTCCGGCGCCTTCTTCAGAAAAGGCAGGCAGCCGAGCGCAATCGCAAGGACTATCATAATACCGCCCATGGTCGGGGTTCCGCTCTTTTTGAGATGTGACTGGGGGCCGTCGTCTCTGACCTGCTGGCCGAACTTCATACGATGAAGTAGGGGTATCATCAGCGGGCAGAGTGCCGCGCAGGCAAAAAATGCAATAAAAAGCGACAATATGGTGTCAGTCAGCATGCGCCGTGCCTCCGATTTCTCCGAGCTTTGTTCGTGTCTATCACAGTATACCCTTGCAAAAAGCCTTGCGCAAGCCTAGCGCCGGGCAGCGCCGCCGCTCTCCGCAGCAGAACTCTCCTGCGCCGCACTTGTCTCCGCAGCGCTGCTCTCAAGCGTGCCGCCCGTCTCCGCAGCCGCTCCCTCTTCGGCATTGCCGCCCGCAGCCGCTTCTTCCCGGCCGGAGGCGATGCCCTCGTGTATGCCCTCGAGCAAAGGCGTGGGTTCCGCGCTCGGCGCCTCTCCCGGGAATACATTCAGAGAGGGCAGGATATCCGCCATGATGTTCTGGAAGAGCACCGAAGCAAAAGTGCTGTGCGCCTGATCCTTCACATGCGGCTGGTCAACCACGACATAGCAGAGCACCTGCGGGTTGTTTGCGGGTGCATAGCCGCAGAAGGAGAGCAGATAATTTCTTGTTTCTCGGCCACTTCTCCGAGGTTCCGGTCTTTCCGGCAATTTCATAGCCCACAACCTCCGCGGCATCTCCGGTTCCGTTGGTGACAACGCCGCGCAGCGCCTTGCGCAAGAAGAGCGAGGTCTCCTGCGAACAGGTCTCTCGCACCAGCTCGGTGCCGTAGTCTTTGATGACCGTGCCCTGTGAGTTCAGCACCTGCTTCACGACATGCGGCCGATAATAGGATCCGCCGTTGATCACCGAGGAAAAGGCCGCCGCAAGCTGTATCATATTGCAGCCGAAGCCCTGGCCGAAGCTATCGGTCGCGAGCTCGACCGGGCCGAGGCGCCGACGGTCCATGCCCTCCGGCGGATTCAACACGTGAATCTGCGACGAGGTATCCGGCTCACCCGGAAGATCGATGCCGCTGCTCACGCCGAAGCCGTAGAGATTCTGGGTCTTCTGAAAGTTCTCACGCCCGAGTTTCTGCGCGATGCGAACCAAGGCTACGTTACAGGACTGTTCGAGTGCTCCGGTCACGTCGACAACGCCGTGGCCGGTTCGCTTGTTGCAGTGAATGAGGGTTCCCTGCACATCGACTTCTCCGGTGCAGTTATAGGTCTCGTTCCCGTTGATCACGCCGTTTTCGAGCGCACCGGCAATCGTAAATATTTTCGCCGTGGAGCCGGGCTCAATGATGCTGCTCACGCAGAAATTATTCCAGAGTTTCTGCGTTGCCTCCTCGCTCGTCATCTGCTTCAGCGCGTTTACGCTGTAGTACTTCTGCAAATTGCCGGGGTCATTCAAATCGAAGGGGTGGTTGGTCGCAAGCGCCAGAATTTCGCCGTTGTTCGGATTCATCACGATGACGCCGATGTTTTCCGCACCGGTCGTCTCCATATACTCCTTGATGTGGCGCTCCACACTCTGCTGCACCTTGATGTCTATGGTGCTCACGACGGAATTTCCGTCCTGCGGTTCCCTGGTCACACTTTCGGTGTCACCGCTCGCGTCCATATAGCGATAGCGCAGTCCGTCCGTGCCGGAGAGCTGACTGTTATAATACTGCTCGATTCCGGTCACGCCGACTCGCCGGTCGTCGTAACTCCGGTAAAAGCCCAGCACATTGCAGGCAAGTTCGCCGTAGGGATAACTGCGCTCGTAATAGTCGTTCAGAGCATCGGCTCCGACCAAACCCTTGTAGCGTGTTTTTTGTTCCTCCGTAAACCCTTCGTAGCTCGGATCTTCTTTCTTTTTTTTCGCCTCGTAGTCCCCGAGCCGGTTGATGTGCTCCTTAAAATCCAAATAGCGAAGCCGGTCTTCCGGCGAGAGCGGCGCGCCGACCTTTAAGCTCTGGCTCGTTGAATTTTCCTCGATTTGTTTTCGGAGTTCATTTTCCGGAAGCCCGAAAAAATCGGTGAGCGCATTGACAGTACAGTCATAGTACTTGTCGCGATCCGCGGGACTCAGCAAGTCGCGCGGCGAAACGGTCATCTGGTAGCGCTTTTCGGTGGTCGTGAGATACGTGCCGTTCCGATCCAGAATGTCGCCGCGACGATAGGGAATCTCCTTGGCTTTTCCCAGTTTCCTGCCGAGTACATACTGGCTCGCCGCCTTTTCGTTCTCTTGCTGCACTCTGTGAACATAGAAGCCGAGCAGCACGAAGGAGGCGGCGCTGAAAATAAGAAAGCCGATCAGCCTGGCTTTGAGCCCCCTGCCGACCGCGTAGCGCTCCGAGCTCGGTTTCCTAATCGGATTTTTTCGGGATGTTTTCATATTGCCTCACGTAGCCTTGTTCTACCCGTTTGTAATAGCGTATTTGATCCTGGCCGGGCTGCACCATACCGTAGCGGTTCACCGCCAAATCGCGGATGTGATCCAAATCCTCCTTGCGGTTGATTTCTACCTGCAGGGTGTCGTTGACTTCCCGCTGCGCTTCCAGCTTGCTCTGTGCCTCGTTGCGGGCGCGCTCTGCCTGTGCCACACGCTTTTCGCTCTTCAGATAAACAGAGCCCAGGAAGCCGAAAAAGCCGACCAGTACCGCGGCTGCAAGTATGCTGCCGAAGAACTTGCCCGCACTGTGCTTCGGTGCGGAAGCCGGGGCCGGCGTCCGCTTTTCGGCCGGCTTTCTGCCCCGCTTCGCGCTCGCCGCTCGCCTTCTGCGTTCTTCTCTCTCCGGCTCCGGCTGCCGCGCCGCGCTCCCGTAGTTATAGCCCGGCAGGCTGCCGCGCCGTTTGACGCTTCTCTTGTTATCCTCTCGATTCACAGCGCGCCTCCTCTCTCAAACACGCGGAGTTTTGCGCTCCGCGACCTCGGGTTCTCTTCCACTTCCTCCGCTGTCGGCACGATGGGTTTTCCGGTGATGACACGTCCGAGGCTCTTTTTTCCGCAGACACAGACCGGGAAATCCGGCGGGCAGGTACAGGGCGAGGCGCTGCGCCGAAAGCCCTCTTTTACGATTCTGTCTTCCAGCGAGTGGAAGGTAATGATGGAGAGGCGTCCGCCCGGCTTCAGACAGCGTATCATTTGATCCAGCGCCTCTTCGAGCACCGTGAGTTCGCCGTTCACCGCGATGCGAAGCGCCTGAAAGGTGCGCATCGCGGGATGTCCGCCCGTCTTCTGCAGTCGCATGGGAATCACGCTTTTAATCAGCGCGGCGAGTTCACCCGTGGTCTCGATCGGCTTTCTTTCGCGTTCGCGCACAATGCGGCGCGCAATCTGATTCGAAAAGCGGTCCTCCCCGTAGACGCGGATGATGCGGGCCAACTCCGCCTCACTCGCCTCGTTGACAAGTTCCGCAGCCGTTTTCTCCTGCCGCCGGTCCATGCGCATGTCAAGCGGGGCATCCGCCATGAAACTGAAGCCCCGCTCCGCAGTGTCAAGCTGATACGAGGAGACGCCGAGATCCAGGTAGATGCCGTCAACCTCGCGTATCCCCAAGCCGAGGAGCACCGCAGGGGATGTTGACATAATTATCGCGCACGACGGTCACCCGATCGCCGAAGGGCGCAAGCCGCTCTCCGGCCGCGACTATGGCATCCGCATCCTGATCGATGCCGATCAAACGCCCCGCCGGTCCCAGTTTTTCCGCGACCAGAGAGGCATGTCCTCCTCCCCCGAGTGTCCCGTCCACATAAATGCCGTCCGGGTGAATTTGTAAACTATCGATGGTCTCCCGCGGGAGCACCGAGATATGCTGGAAATTCATAGGCTGTCCTTTTATTTCAAAACACATTCGCTTTGGAAAAATAATACCAAAACAGGCGCCGTTTTTCCATAGCTATGGCGTATTCCGTCATTTTTCCGCCTTGCGCGCCGCGCGCTTTCTCCCGCAAAAGAGGCAGCAGAGCGCGAGCAGCACACAGAGCCCCGCAAGCGCCTGCGAGACCGCAATGCCCGTACCGGGCAAGAGGAGAGAGTCTGTCCTGAGCCCTTCGATCCAGACTCTTCCGAGCCCGTAACCGCCGAGATAGAGAAAGAATATCTCGCCCTCAAAGCGCTTCTTGTCGCGGTGTCTGAGCAGGAACAGTAAGAGGCCCAGGTTCCAGAGCGACTCATAGAGAAAGGTGGGGTGCACCTGGATATATTCGACCCCGTTGACGGTGACAAGATGCTGTAAGAGCGCCGCATCTATCATAATCGGGTTTACGACGGCGCGCTTAATTTGCATGGCAAACAGACTGTCCGTATAGCGCCCGAACGCCTCCGCATTGAAAAAATTACCCCAGCGTCCCAGAATTTGGCCGACCAATACACCGAGTATCAGAGAATCCGCGAGCATCAAAAAAATTCTTGTTCTTCCGTTTGCAGAAGACCGCGAGGCTCACAATGCCGCCGATTACGCCGCCGTAAATCGCAAGTCCTCCGGCTCTCAAATTCAGGATTTCGAGGAGATTTCCGCGGTAATTTTCCCACTGAAAAATCACATAATAGAGACGTGCGCCCATCACCCCGACAATGATGCCAAAGAGCGCAAAATCATATATCGTATCCTCTCCGATGCCGCGCCTTGCCGCATCCCGCGCGGCGAGCGTAATGCCGAGCAACATGCCGATGCCGATGATGATGCCGTAGAAGGCAATCGAAAATCCGAATATCGTGATGTGATTTTGCAAGTGTTGAATCGTAATGCCGAGATGCACAAAACGTAAATCGTAAGCCATAATGATCCTTCCTTTCCGCTTTCCGGCTTCGAGCATAACAAAAAGCCCCGCCGCTTTCCACGCAAATCTTCCTTGAGAGCACTGCGCCTCTCTGTTACAATGAAGCCCAAACGCACACTGTTCTCTCGCGGACAGTCATCGGAAAACAGTCAAAGGAGACTCCCAATTTATGAAACTCGGTATCGTAGGACTTCCGAATGTCGGAAAAAGTACGCTTTTTAACTCATTGACCAAGGCGGGCGCACAGGCCGCGAACTATCCTTTCTGCACCATCGACCCGAATGTCGGCGTGGTCGCAGTCCCGGATGCCCGCTTAAAAGCCCTCGGCGAAATGCACCACTCCAAAAAGGTGACGCCCGCAGTCATCGAATTTGTCGACATCGCGGGACTTGTGCGCGGTGCCAGCAAAGGCGAAGGCCTCGGCAACCAGTTCCTCGCCAATATACGCGAGTGCGACGCAATTGTCCATGTGGTGCGCTGCTTTGAGGACGAAAATGTGATTCACGTGGACGGTTCCGTGGATCCGGTGCGGGACATCGAGACCATTAACCTGGAGCTCATTTTTGCGGATCTCGAAGTGCTGGAACGCCGCATTGCGAAGACCCAGAAATCCGCAAACAACGACAAGAGCTTAAAGAAGGAGCTCGAAATTCTGAAGGAGCTGAAGACCCTGCTCGAGGACGGAAAGCCCGCTTCCGCCTACGAAACGGAGGACAACGACAGCGCAAGCTTTGTCGCCTCTCTCTGCCTTCTGACCGCAAAGCCCGTGATTTATGCGGCCAATGTGAAGGAGGAGGACCTCGCGGACGACGGCGCTTCCAATCCGCATGTCGCAGCGGTTCGGGACTATGCCGCGGCACATCGGAGCAAGGTGTTCTGTGTCTCCGCCCAGATTGAAGAAGAGATTTCCGCCCTCGACGAGAGCGAAAAGGCCGACTACCTCGAGGCCCTCGGCATCTCCGCTTCCGGTCTTGACAAGCTGATTGCCGCGAGCTACGAGCTCCTGGGCCTCATCAGCTTCCTGACGACGGGCGAGGACGAGACCCGCGCCTGGACCATCAAAAAGGGATCCAAGGCGCCGCAGGCGGCCGGTAAAATTCACACCGACTTCGAGCGCGGCTTTATTCGCGCGGAGGTCATCTCCTACGACGATTTTGTGAGCTGCGGTTCCTCGAATGCCGCAAAAGAAAAGGGACTCATGCGTCTCGAGGGCAAGGAGTACATTGTCAAGGACGGCGATGTCATCCTGTTCCGCTTCAACGTCTGATTTTCGCTCGGCAAAAAGCCCCGGTACCGAAAGGTACCGGGGCTTTTTTCTTTTATTCAGTGAATCCAGTCCGTCCCCGGCGTCGCATTCCCGCCGGTATTCGGATTGAACCACCGCTCGCCTGTGCTCGGATAAGGGGACGTCGGGTCCGTCGAATCGGGCAGCGGAACATCCGTCGGAATGTTCGGCGGAAGATCGGGTTGGGTAACCCAAGCGGTCTCCGTTTCCGTTTCCCACTCCGTGGACTCGCTCGGTGCCGTACTCTCCCGGCTGCTCTCCGCAGTCGTTTCCGGCTTACTGAACTCGCTCGTCTCCGCGGCCGTCTCCGGCTTGCTCTCCGGTACGCTCTCCTTTGTCTCGGCCGGCAGAGTATCCGTCGGCGAAGTCTCGTTCCGACCGCCGCTGCCGCCGCGTCCTCTTCCGCTTCCGGGTTTCGTGATGCGACGCACCGTCTGCAGCTCGCTCTCACGCGTTGCGCTGCTCTCTTCGCTGCTGCTCTCGCCCTCCGTGCTCGCCGCCGCACTTTCCTCCGGCTTCGGACGGCTCTCGGCGGTCTGCTGTGTTGTCGCCGCCGCGCTCGTGCGCCGCCCGGACGCACTTGTCTCGCGCCGTCTGACAGCGCTTGTCTCTGTCTTTTCCGTGCGCCGCTGTATTTCCGTTGCCTGTGTGCTTTCTGCCGCACTGCTGCTCTCTGCGACAGCCGTGCTTCTTGCCGCCGTGCGACTCTCCGCAATTCGAAGCTTCGTTTCGTTCGCGGCTCCGGTCGTAAACACCAGGGACATATCCTGCGTCGACTCCGTTTTATCGCTCTCGGTCAGCCGTATCTGTGTCGGATAGCGAAGGCGCAGCCGGCACTGCAATTCCAGGCTGTTGCCGGAACTGCCGAGCGCTTCCGCCTGAAAACGGGTCATATAGCGGTACTCCACTTCGACGCCGTCACCGGAAACGCCTGTCTCGCCGAGTTTCTTCAAACTTGTCAGCTCGGTGCGCTCCACGGTCTTCTCCTCCGGAAACTGCGTGGAAAATGCCGCATTCTCCGGGGTCAGATACAGATTGGCCGTAAACTTTCCGTCCTCTCTCTCCTCGACGCTGCGGAAGAGAAAGACAGGCGAGCGGCTTTTTGAATTCCGGCAGGCCCGCATCATACTGATAGCGCATGCCGCCGATTGCAAGGGCCGGCTGCCCGCTCTTTAAGCGCATGGATTCGCCGTCACCGCTTAAATTGGGCTGCTCGAGGCGCACGGCGCTGCCGTTCGCACGGAGCGGATAGGACAGGCGCAGATACACGCCCTTTTCCAGCGCATCCGCGGGGATTGCGTCCCTGAGACTCAAATCCACCCGCCGGCCGTTCTGGCTCCGGTTCACATCGACCGCAAAACTCTGCAGCGACTCGCCCTGCTTGCTGACGAGCTCCGCCGTATAGCGCTCTTCTCCGGTCTGCTGCGTTCCTTGGTTGTTCTCCACGGCCATCAGCACCAAGCGTGACCTGTCCGACCCCCTTATATATTGTTTTCCGATTCCCCAAACGCACAAGACAAGCGCCGCTCCGGCAATCCAGAGCCGGGCCTGCTTGAGCACTCCGAATATTTTCATGAACTCACCATATCATCTAAGTTAATATTATGTCTACGCTATACTATGACAGAGAATCCGGAAAAACGCCAGCATTTTAGAAGAATTTCTTAATATTTCTTATTATGTTCTTAGTTTTATACAAAAAAAGCGCGCCTCCCGGCGGAGACGCGCCCTTCGAGAAACGTTAAGCTTCTCTTAAATTCAATCCTCGTTGTCCTCGGCATCCTCGCCTTCCATGAGTTCCTTGAACTCTTCCTCGTCGAGAATCTCGTCAAAGGCATCGCTGACAATCTCATACTCTTCATCGCTCTCGATGTTCGTGAGATCCGGCTGACCGTCCTCCGTCTCCTCGTAGCGGTACAGGTAGACATTGCCGTCCTCATCCTCGCCGCTCTCCGGCATCAGCGCAATGTACTCCTTGCCCTCATTGCCCGCCTCAAAAATCGTGAGAACCACGCACTCCATGGTACTCCCGTCATCCAGCGTCAGCGTGACCGTGGTGTCGCCGCCGTCAAACAGACCCTCGTGCTTCAGTTCTTCGTGTTCGCTCATTTTGCTTTTCCTCACTCTCAGAAAGATAAAACGATTTCCGCTCTTCCTACTATAGCGATGCCCCGCCCCTCTGTCAACGTGACTCGTACTCCCGCACAAAACGACTCTCCTCCGCCTGCCGCCGAAAGCGGGTCTTACAGGTCAGAATGCGGAGTTCGTCCTTGGCTCGCGTCATCGCGACATAGAACATGCGTCTCTCCTCTTCCAGTTCTTCCCGACTGTTCGCCTTGCGGTGCGGCACAATGCCCTCGTTGACATCGAGCAAAAAGACGGTCTGAAATTCCAGTCCCTTGGAGGCGTGGTAGGTCATGAGCTGCACTTCGTCTCCGTCCTCCTGTGCCTTGCTGCGCGCGGAGATAGCCGCGTTGAAGGCTGTCCGTCCGCCCGCCAGTCCGCAAGCGTCGCAAAGCCCTCAGCGGAGGCCTCGATTTCTTCCAGAATATCGAAGAGTTCGCTCTCTTCGATTTCTCTCTCTTCGGCGTACTGCCTGAGAAAGCCGTCGTAGCCGACTTCGCCGCGGATATAGGCAATGGCCTCGGCGGGGCGCATGCGCGAGAGCGCTCTGAGTTCCCTGCCGAAACGCCCCAGTCGCTCATCCATCCAGTGCTCGCCGCTCTTCTCATAGTGCGCCCTGAGTCCCGCTAGGCTCTCCCCCTCCATGCGCACGGCCTCGCGGCGTATGTAGCGATTCGGACGATTCATGATGCGCAGCAGGTCTCCGGGCTCCGCTGTGTCGCCCGCTAAGCGCAGATAGGCGAGGAGATCCCGTGCAATCCAGTGTTCGCCGAGATCCGGCAACATCTCCCGCATGCGGAAGGGGATGTTCTCGCGGTAAAGCCGCCGCGCTAAGAGACGCGGCTGCAAATTGGTGCGGTAAAGGACGGCGATGCTGTCATAGCGGGCCCCCTGCTTTGCAAGCGCGCGTATCTCCCGCACCAAATAATCCGTCTCCGCCTGCGGGGTCGGGCAGACCACCGTGTTCACCGGCCTTCCCGAGGGGCGAGCGGCTTTGATTTCCTTCGGGAAACGCGTCTTGTTCCGCGCAATCAGTCGGCCCGCCGTCTTCACGATTTCCGGGGTCGAGCGATAGTTCACGTTCAACACGACTTTGGCGGCCTTGGGATAATCCTTTGTGAAATGCAGCATGAGCTCCGGCGCGGCGCCGCGGAAACGGTAAATCGACTGATCGTCGTCCCCGACAATCATGAGATTGGCCTTCTTCCCGGCAATCATGCGCACAATTTCGTACTGCAGGCGGTTGATGTCCTGAAACTCATCGACCAAAAGCCAGGTGTAGCGCGCCGAGAGCGCTGCGCGGATATCCGCCCGCTCTTTGAGAAGCTCATAGCACATGCGGAGCATGTCCTCATAGTCTATCTTTCTGAGCTCTGCGAGCGCGCTTTCATACTCGCGGTAAATCTCCCGAAACTGCTCGGCGGGACAACTCACGGAATAGTAATTCGAGAGCTCTGCCCTCTCCTCTTTGACCAGCGCAATCTCCGATAGCACGTTCTGAACCAGGCTGCGAAAGTCGCCGCTCTCCGTCTTGCGCCGCTTAAGCGCCGCGGAGACCAAGGCGCGTCTCTCCTCCTCGCCGATCACCTGATCCGCCTGATAGCCGTAGGCGGTTCTCAGAATGCGGAAAAAGAAGGCGTGAAAGGTTCCGAAGCAAACGCCGGTGCGCTCGCTCTCCACGGTTTTTCGGTAGCGCTCCTCCATTTCCCGCGCCGCCGCACGCGAAAAGGTGAGAACCAGAACGGACTGCGGCCGCACGCCGCGCTCCTCCGTCAGATAGCGCACGCGCTGCGTCAGCACAAAGGTCTTTCCGGAGCCGGGTCCCGCAATGACAAGAAGCGGTCCCTCCCCGTGGGTGACCGCTTCTCTCTGCGCCGGATTTAATTTATCATACGATTTAAGCGCCAAGTTTCTTCTGTCCCTCTCTGAGGCGCGCAAGTGACTCCTCCTTGCCGAGCACATCCATAATCTCGGTCGCGCCGGCCGGCGTCATGAGCTTACCGGAGAGCGCAATGCGGAGCGGCCACATCACGAGGCCGGTCTTGTAGCCCTTCTCCTCGCCGTAGGCCTTCAGGAGTTCAAAGAGCGCGTCGTTATTCCAGCTTTCGACGGCTTCCAGCTTCGGCAGAACCTCTCCGAGAATTTCGCGCGAACTCTCGAGGCTCGACTTTGACTTCTTGTTCACAAAGAGCTCGGTCTCGTAGGCCGGAAGCTCGTTGAAGAAGTCCACCATCTCCCGGATTTCGAGGAAGGTCTCGACGCGCGTTCTGACCATCTCCGCGATTTTCTTTAAATCCAGGGGCTTCGTCACATACTCCTTCAGGTACTTCTCGCCCCGCCGGTAGAACTCTTCCGGCGCCATCGCCTTAAAGTACTCGCCGTTCATCCAGCGAAGCTTGGTCATATCAAAGACCGCCGGGGATTTCGAAATACGGCGGTAATCAAAGACCTCCGCAAGCTCCTTGAGCGTGAAAATCTCGCGGTCTCCCTCGGGCGACCAGCCGAGCAGCGCGACAAAATTCACGACCGCCTCGCTCACAAAGCCCTGCTCGATCAAATCCTCGAAGGATGCGTGGCCGCTCCGCTTCGAGAGTTTCTGGTGCAGCTCGTTCGTAATGGTCGGGCAATGCACATAAATCGGCACCTCCCAACCGAAGGCCTCATAGAGGCGGTTGTACTTCGGCGAGGAGGAGAGATACTCCTGCCCGCGCACCACATGGCTGATCTCCATCAGGTGATCGTCCACGACATTCGCAAAATTATAGGTCGGGAAACCGTCCGACTTAATGAGAACCATGTCGTCGAGCTCGGAATTTTCCACCGTGATATCGCCGTAGATCTCATCGTGGAAGGTGGTCGTACCCGTTCTGGGGTTGTTCTGACGAATGACGAAGGGCTCGCCCGCGGCAACCCGGCGCTCCGCTTCCTCCTTCGGAATCGAAAGGCAATGCTTGTCGTACTGCATGATGACTTCGCCGTTCACCGTCTGCTTGAGCGAGTCGAGCCGCTCCTGGTCGCAGAAGCAGTAATACGCCTCTCCCTTTTCCACGAGCTGCTTCGCATACTGCATGTAAATACCCGCGCGCATGCGCTCGCTCTGTACATAGGGCCCGTAGCCCTTATCCTGATCCGGTCCCTCATCGTGCAGGAGTCCGGTCTCCTCCAGTGTGCGATAAATAATTTCCGTTGCGCCCTCGACAAATCTGCCCTGATCCGTGTCCTCGATGCGGAGGATGAAGGTGCCGTCCCCGTGCTTTGCGATAAGATACGCATAAAGTGCCGTACGCAGGTTTCCGACATGCATGCGCCCGGTGGGGCTCGGCGCATATCTGGTTCTGATTTTCATGTTGAACTCTCCCTTCGTTCTGCCAAGAGCAGCTTTTGCCTTATTTTAGCACGCCATGTTCCCCCCCGCAATTGCTCTTACGCCTTCTTTGCCGAGCGTCTTCAAAAGCCCCTCGCAGCCCTCCGTAATCCGGTCGGCACAGCTCACGAAATCTCCCGTGTACCAGGGATCCGCAATTTCCGAATTCGCGCCGCCTGTCTTCGCAAAGGCGTGCAGCAGTGCGAGTTTTCGGTCCGGATCTCCGCCGAGAATGCGCTTCGCATCCAGCATATTTCTCCGGTCCATACAAATCAGATAATCATACGCATCGTAATCCGCGCGCTTTAACAGCACCGCGCGCTTTTCCCCGCAGGGAATCCCGCGCTGTTTCAATTCGGCCCGCGCAGCCGGATACACGGGATTCCCCATGTCGTAAATAATCTCCTGGGTACTCGTCGCTGCCGAAGCGCACTCCACCTGTTCCTCCACGCCTGCTTTTTTTATCAGGTCCCGCATAATAAATTCCGCCATGGGACTGCGGCATATATTGCCGAGGCAAATAAATAAAATCTTCTTCATGAACACACTCCAAACCAGAGACAGACCTTGTTCCGCGTCTAAAAATCGAGTATGATTCTATCATGGGAGTTCCGTAAGAAATTTTAAGTTTACCCGCATTTTTTTTGAAAGGAGTCATGAATATGAAGAAAAAATTAATCCTCGCTCTGGCCCTCTCTCTCTCCTTGTTTGCCGTTGCCTGCGGCGAAAAAAAGGCGGCTTCCGGCGGTGAAAGCAGCGTGAACAGCGAGACCTCCGTCTCCGGAGAAAACGCGGAAAGCAAGGCGGAAAGCACTTCCGGCGCCGAAGACGCAAAGGAAGAGGCTGCCGCGGAAGGAGAGCCGACCGCTGCGCGCTACCTGGCTCTCAAGCAGGGCATGAGCTATGAAGAAGTGAAAAAAATATTCGGCGCCGAGGGCAAGGCCGGTGCCGCAAAGGGCAGCTATACCTGGTCCGACGCCGACGGCATGAAGCTTGTCACGGTCGCTTTTGACAATGACAAGCTGATCGCTGTCTCGCAGATCGGTGTCATCGAAAACAAGGACGCAAAGGTGACACTCGAAGCCTACAACAAGCTGAACCCGGAGCTCAGCTATGCGGAAGTCAAGGAAATCCTGGGCTCCGAAGGAGTTCCGGTCAGCACGAGCTTCATTGCCGGTCAGACCATTGCGAACTACAGCTGGAGCAATGCCGACGGCTCCGGTTGTGCACTGACTTTCGCAAACGACAAGCTCTCCTCGATGACTTCGACCGGCTTACAGTAAGGTTTCCGCGAGCGGAATTTTAATCTCAAAGACGCGTCCCCTCTCATAGAGCAGAGCCGTATCCGGCCCCGACGAACGGCTGCGTATCCCCGGCAGGCGGAACACGGTCTGCTCATCCGGCGCGCCGAAGATCACACCGGACTGTGCCTCCCGCAGCAGCTTGCTCACCGCATCGTAGGAGCCGAGTTGCGTGCTCGAAGCCGTGGCGACAATCGTTACCCCGAGTTCTAAGGCAGCGCGGAGCAAGTGCTCCCAGTCATTTGCCTTCGCTTGACACCAATGCGGCAGACGTTCCGCCGCATCGATCCAGAGTGCAAGCATGGGCTCCCGTTTGAAATAGTCCCGCATGCGCAGGGTCTTCCCACTGAGTTCGTAGGAAGCCCTGCGCTTTTTGATTTCCGCCTCGAGGAGGAGGCGAAGCTCCTCAAGACGCGCCGCATCGTCCGCGTAGCGCGCTCCGAGTTTCGCCGCGAGCGGATATAGGTCTCCGCTGCCGTCAATCACATAGTTCTGTCCCTCGTAGGCCGCATAGAGCAGCGAGAGGAGGTTGGTCTTACCGCACTGCGCCCGCCCGATGAGAAGAGTCGTATTGCCGTAGAGCATAAGGCTTCGCGGCGCAATCTCCTCGGTATCCAGACCGACAGCATAGCGAAAGTCCTGTTTTTCCGCGCGGTAGCGCGCCCGGAGTTCCGCGGCCGTAAGAAACTCCGGCATGCACGGAATCGCCGCCGGGCGCTTTCCCCGCGAATTTGCCGCGCAGGCTGCGACCTCCGCGGCGAGCGCCGCCGCATAGGCATTTCCCTCCGCGTCCGCCACGCGGTAACACTGCATGAGATGCACGCCTTCCCGCTGAATGAGCGCCCTGCCGCGTATCTCGGGAAGCGTGAGCGACGTGCGCCCGACCGCCCCCGCGCGTTCGGCCGGCTCCAGCAAATAGAGTGCCACCTTGTCCTTGATGTGATTTAAGAGGGCATAACGAAGTGCTCCCGGCCTGCTCGCGCTGAGCGCCAAGAAGATTCCGACCGCCGCCCCCCTCCCGCGCGAGCTGCAGGAAAAAGTGATCCGCTTCCTGCCCCAGTTCCTTGACCGCATCGTAGTGATCTAAGAAGAGCACAATGACCGGAAGTGCCTCCCCCGCTGCGATCACGGCGGAAAACGCCGCGCCGCGCTCGGCGAGCATGCGCTTCCGCCGTCTTACTTCCGCGTTAAGCAGCGCCGTGAGTTTCTTTAACTTCTCTTCCTCGTCAAAGCTGATGTAATCCGCCGCGTGCGGCAGGTCTTTGAGCGGCGCGAGCGCGCCCGCGCCGAAATCCAGGAGATAAAAATACAGGCTCTCGCAGGAATAGCGCCGCGCAAGAGAGAGCGCCGCGCTCTGCAGCAGAGAGCTCTTTCCCATGCCGCCCGCGCCGAAGACCGCAAAGTTCCCGTCGCAGAAAAACGCATGCGAACAGGGCAACATGCGCTGCGCTTCGGGAAGGTCCATGAGCCCGAGCGGAAACGAAAAACCATCGCCCTCGCCCCCGCCATCCTGCGGGGTGAGTAAGATGCGGGGCAGCGGCGGCAGCCAGAGCTGCGCCGGGCGACGCAACTCTGTTCGCTCCGCCGTCCGGCGGATTTCCCGAATGACGGCACGCAGTTCGCTCTCCCCGGGATAGGTCTTATCTCCGCCGTTTTCACTGCGACAGAGGAGTTCCCGCTGTCCGAGCGCGTTCAGCCGATAGATGCGGTCATCGATTGCCGCATCGCCGCCCCGATAGGGGGCGCCGCTATAGGCGGATTGAAAGAGCTCGTAAATCTCGCGGTTTCCCACCTGGAGGTAGGCACGTCCCGGCAAGGTGAGGTCCGCGGCATCCGCTGTTTTCAAGAGTTCCCGACTGTCCGCCTCCGTCTGCACCTTCAGCGCGATTTTACAGCGCGCATTGCTCCAGATTTGCTCATTGACCACGCCGGATGGCTTCTGTGTCGCGAGTATCAGATGGATGCCGAGACTTCTGCCGACGCGCGCGGTCGAGATGAGCTCCGCCATAAACTCCGGCTGCTCGGCCTTCAGTTCCGCAAACTCATCGGCAATCAGAAAGAGGTGCGGGAGCGGTTCTTCGGCGAATCCGCCCCGATACGCGCCGCCGTAGGCGTCGATGTGGTTCACGCCCGCCGCGCGAAACAGCCGCTGCCGCCGCGCAAGCTCGCTCTTTACGGCGAGCAGGGCGCGGCGACTGTCACTGCCGTCCAGATTGGTGACGGTGCCGAGGAGCTGCGGCAAATCCGCAAAGAGATGGGCCATGCCACCGCCCTTATAATCAATCAGCAAAAAGCCGATTTCCTCCGGCGAAAACTGTAGGGCGAGAGAGAGAATCAGGCTCTGTAAGAGCTCCGACTTTCCGGAGCCCGTGGTCCCCGCAAGCAGGGCGTGCGGCCCGTGTGCGCTCTCATGTAAATCAAGCGCCACCGTATCCCGGGCCGCGCGTACGCCGAGCGGCGCGGCAAGCCCCTCCGCCGCGCGATTGCGCGCCCAGCGCCCCGCGATGTCCAGTTCTTCGGGCCGTTTGACCCCGTAGAGCGCCAGAAAGCCGAGGCGCTCCGGCAGAGCCTCACTCTCATCCCGGAAATGACGAAGCCCCGCGAGACGGCGCACACTGCGCTCCAGGGCCTCTTCTCCGATTTCCTCAAACGAGAGCTGTTCCTTCGCGGCCAGTCCGTCCCGGAGACAAAGCATCCCTTCGTTTCCGCCCTCCGCTGTGACGATGGTGCGTATGCTTTCCGGCAGAGCTTCCCGACTCCGCGCACAGTAAATCAGAGAGATGCCGCTCTCCCGCCAAGCGGTACCGAGTTGTGCGAGCAGGCTGTGCTCCGCCAAGAGAGAGGCATCCTCCGCGACCAGAAGATACTGCGGCAGAAAACGCTGTCCTCTTTCTTCCGCGCGCTGTCGCTGTCGCCGCTCCCGTACGATGCGGCTTAAGCGCGCGAGCACTGCTTCCGCCTGCGCCGTTCGAAAGACCGCTCCCCGGACGCCGAGTTCCGGAAGTTCGAAATGCGGGCACCGGGAGAAGGCCCGAAAGCACGAACTTGTGCTCTCCCGGCAGAGGAGAACCACGCGGAGCTCGTGATAGGAGTGAAAGAAACAGAGGCGCAGCAGATAGCCGCGCAAAAGTTCCGCGAGCCGCTCCGGTTCTCCGATAAGGCCCAGCTGACTTTCCGTGAGTTTCACCGTGCGGGGCATATCCGCCATCTCCGAAAACTCCCGCTGAAGCGCGAGTGCCTCCAGGCAGAGCGGGTCTCGTTCCCGCTTGGTCTCCTGCGCGTCAAAGCGGATACAAAAGGGCGCGGCCTGCCGGCTTCGCCCGAGCAGAAGTTCCAGAAAGTCGGCGTCCGCGGGGCTTCTCTCGTAGATGCGCGGCGAATAGCGCTCCGCCATTTCTTCGAGCGCGGAGAGTTCCGGGGCTTCGTGTGCCGCGGCCGCACGCACGCTCTCTCGAAGCCCCGCGAGTCGCTTTTGTTGCCGCAGCAAATATGCCTCGTATCCGGCTTCCCGTTCGGCTGCCCGCTGTCTTGCCGTCTGCCTTCCCCTCCAAAAGGCGACGAGCGCAAAACAGAGCGTGAGGGCCAGCATGCCGCCGCCGAGAAGCAACATGGAGTAGCGCCCCAAGAGAAAGGCGCTGCCGCCCATTAAGAGCAAGGTGCAGAGGGGCAGCAAAATACGGCGCAGTTGATCGCCCCGCGTCTGCTCCGGCAAGCGCTCCGGGCGCAACAGTTCCACCGTCTCCTCCCGAAGCGGCGTTTTTGTGCGCGGCGAACGGCTGTACTGCGGAAAACGCGGCGGTTTCGTGCGGAGCAAGGGAAGCTCCTCGAGGCTGCAGCTTATCTTCTCCCCCGAAAGCACAATGCTGTCTCCTCGAAAACAGAGCAAACTCTCCCCGAAGTACAGCTTATCTCCGCATTGAAGCCGCACGCTTCCCTCCGAAAAGCGTCTGCCGTTTCGATAAAGCACACCCGCGCGCAGACAGAATTCGCCGTTCGGGCGGAGAACCGCAAAGAATTCCTTCTCTTTTGACACGAGCTGGCAGGGCGGCGCGGTGCCGATAAACACCGCTTCTTCCGGAAGCGCATAGAGCCTATCCTCGTCGAGCACAACCAACAGCTCCGCACCGGGCTCCCGAGACGCCTCCGCGGTCTCCAGAATCACATCCTCCCTAAGGTACAGATAGCGCTTCATTCTTGCCCTCCTCCCGTTTCCGCCCGTTTTTTCCGTAGGGCTTCGATGGCCGCCGAAATCTCGGCCGCCTCTGTCTCCCGCTCCTCTCCCGTTAAGTCCCGGCGACTCGCAAGCAGACTCTCCTCCTTTAAGAGCGCATAGAGCTGCAATTCGCTGTCATCCCTTCGTTTTGCCGCATCGAGTGCCTCCGCAAAGCGGTTCTGCGCGATGAAAATCCAAAAGGAAAGCAGACTCTCCTCGCTCTTCACATGAAGCGAGGAGAGAACATTTTCCCGTTGTCTCGGCGTAAGGCCCTCGGTAAAGACCGCGGCGCGCGCAAAGAGATAGCGGAATTCGGGCGACAGTCGCTCTGCCTTTATCTCCCCCAGCACTGCCGTGACCGCAAGATAGTCCTCTCTTAAATAGGCTTCCTGCGCCGCAAGCAACCGTTCGGCCTGCCGAAGCCGCACGCGGTAGGAAAAGAACCAGAGCGCGCTCAAACAGAGAATCACGGCCCCGCAAAGCGGCAGTGCGGCGCCGAGAATGCGCGCACGCCGCACGGAGATGCGGACCGTTTCCTCCCTGCACCGCTTTCGTTCCCGTTCCCAGCGCGCGGTGAGATTTCTCACAAGTTCCGCGACAGACCCGAGGGAAAGCAGTTCGCGACAGGCCGGCTCTGCCTGAAAGAGACGCTCTCCGCCCTCCGAAAAATCGGAAAAGCCATAGCGTCTCGAGAGCACCGAGGCCGTGAGCGCACGATAGGCACGGAAAAAGTCCTCCGTCCGCGCCGCTTCCGCACGTATATCCCTTATGAGCACGCGCGGGCAGAGATTTCGGTCGAACAAGAGATTTTCGGGCGTGAGCGCGAACACATAGTGTTCCGTAAGCGTTTCGAGCGCGGCGCAGTTTAATAAGAGCCGCAATTTTTCTTCCGTCTCCAACGCTTGCACCGCCTCCCATTCCCACAGTCCCTCCGTTTCGAAACGGAAGTAAAAACCGTTCTCCGCTTCCTCGAGTTCACAGGGACAAAAGAGGGGCTTGCTCACGGCGAGCAAACCCCTCTTTTGTCTCTCCGTTCGAGTCTCCGAATTCCGAACAAAGATGCGCTTTTCCGCTTCCATTTTCCCCCCTCATATGAGTTCCAGTTCGTCACCGCTCACAATGTCGGCCGCGCGAAAGCTCTGCGCCGTACAGAGAGCTTCCCCGCCGTTCTTTGAGCGAAGATACAGGCAGTCCGCCGCCCGCGCCGTGAAACTGCCCTGCGCCGCAATCCGCCTTAAGACTTCGTCCATTCGCAGCTCGTCGTCGAGGCAGAGCGTCTCTTCGCGCTCCGCCTCCCGAAGTGTAAACGTAATTTCCATGTTTGTCTTAACGCCGCCTTCCCGTGATAAGCCCGAGCCCGGCCCCTGCGGACAGGGCCAGTCCCGCAAAGAGGAGTTGCCGAAACGGGAGTTCTTCCGCCCGCCGTTCCCTGCTTTGTACCGGCTCGGTCGCGATTCCGACTGTCTCGGAGGGCTCTGCTCCGCCCTCCTCAATCAGACGGAGCGGCGCAGCCATTTTTTTCGTAGCTCGCCTTATTCGGCAGACTCCCGTTTCGCGTGTGCGGCAGTCGCTCGGCAAAGCCGCCGAGGAGTCGCCGATTTTCCGCAATCTGCGTTGCAAAGTCTTCCTTTAGCTGCTCCACATTCTCCACGGCCCGCATCCCGCTTTTTAATTCCGCGTCCCGCAGGGCTTCCCGAAGCAAGCTGCCGTAACTGCGGCTCTGCTTTCGTTCCGCTTCCCACGCCTCTTCTTCCGCGCGAAACCCCGCCAGGAGTTGCTCCCGCTCATCCCACACGGCGCGCACGGCTTCCCTGCGGGCAAGGGAACGCTCTCCTCCTCTGCCGTTTGTAAGCGCTGTCTCTTCAAAAAAGACCGGAGAGCCGCTCGCTCTGCCGCTTTAAGTCCGCAAGGCGCTCCTCTCTCTCCTTCCATGCATCGAAAACTTCCGCATCGATACGCCTTCTGAGTTCTTCCTCCGGAAAGGCAGGCAGTTCGTCGAGTTCCGTTTGAAGCGCGGCAAATGCCGCGCGGGTCGCATCCGAGGCACTCGCGAGTTGCAGGCGCTCCGCTTGCCAGGCACTGCGCTCGGTCTCCGGCAACGCATCCGAAGCACTTGCAAGTAAAAGCGCGTTCGAGGCCGAGGCTGTGCGCAGAAGATAGCGCTCTCGATGCGCAAGCTCCGCATCGGAAGCGCTCGCAAGCCGCAGCGTGAAACGTCCTCGCGCTGCGGCCTCCCGCTCCGTCTGCTCCGAGAGCTCGCGGGAAAGGAGTTGCGCCGCCGCTGCACTACGGTCGGCGTGTGTCGCCTCCTCCGCCGCAAAGCGCGCAATTTCCGCTTCCAAACGCGCCTGCTCTTCCGCCAGCTCAAAAAGCAGAGCTTCCTCTCGGTCGAGCTCACTGCGCAGCGCCTCATAGGCCGTTGTCGTATACACCGATCTCCGAGACAGCCTTGTTTCCCGCACTTCCTCCGGCAACACCGCTTCTTGCATCCACTGCTCGGGGTTTAAGCTCCCGAGTCCCTTCAACGCAAGCGCATGGTTTTCAAGCGCCGGGCGTACCGCATCTTGCGCCGCGTGAAATTCGCCGAGTATTGCGTGGAAATAGAGGTAGACCATATTCCGGTTCATACGCTCTCCGAAGTTTCCGAGACGCCGCTCTACTTCCGCCCGCTCTTCCGCCGTCAAGTCGGCCGAAACGCTATACCGGATGCTTGCCTGCCCCGGGACACGGGCCAGGCTGTCCGCTTGTTCCGAAATCCCCGGGTATCGTGAGCGCCGCCGCATAGTAGCCGCTTGCTACGCCGAGCTCCGCCTCCCGCGCACTCACCGAGACAAAATTCGCATCCGGAAACTCCATGGCATCCGCCGCATAATAGATTTGTTTCCCCGCTTGCCGAATGCCGTTATCCAGGTTCACCACCGCAATTCGCTTGCTTCCCGGCTGTTCCGGCCGGAAGACAGCGGGGGCCGCGCGATTTTTAAGCCCCGTGTATCCGCTGCCCGCGGCAAATCCGGCCATAAAAACCGCGGCCGTGAGCGCGATCAGTCTCTTTTGCATCTCTCCCCCCTTTGTTTTTCCTCGTATCCGCACGATATTTGTTCCGCGCCGCGCTGCGCCTGCTCCGACTCACGGCAGCGTTTCGCTTTCGGGAAAAAAGGAGGGGACTTCCGCCCCCTCCTCTCCGTCAGGAGATAAATTTTGCAGCCATCTCCTCATCAAGCGCCTGCGTCGCATCGGCTACTCCGTCACACTGCTTCGCAATGCTCTCGATGAGTTCTCCCATTTCGTTGAATGAGGGGCGAAGGGCTTCAAACTGTTCCGCGAACTTTTCGCTCGCCTGTCCCTCCCACTCTTCGCGCAGGGTCCCGATCAAGTTACTCATGCTCTGAACCACATTCAGAAAGTTCTCTCTCGCCGCCCGAAACTCCCCGGCTCTTCCGCGCATTGCCTCCGGTGTGATGCGAATCTGACCTGTCATTCGTAAACTCCTCTCGTGGCTTCTGTTCACTGTTACAACGAGATTGTATCAATTAAGTTTACTAAAGTCAACAGATAGTTTATTTTATCTCCTTTTATTTTACTTTATTCTCTTTACACGCCCGCTCCCGAAAGCTTGTCCGCTTCGTATGTATGCTTTTCCCGACTTCCTTGCGGCTTCTTCCGCGCTTTAGACAGGCAAGGCCAAACCCGAGCAGCGCAAAAAGAGAAATGAGAGCCGCACTCACCGGCTCGGCATAGTCCGAAGCTCTTTCGGTCCGCAGTCCGCCGGACTGTACCGGCAGCGCAAAGAGCTGTTCCGCCTCGGTCTTTGCCCGTAGATCCGCCTCCCACTCCCGCGTCTCCTCGGGCAACAACCGGAGCGATGCCCGCAGTTCCTCCCGCGCCGCGCGCTTTTCCGCCCGCTGCAGCGCGCTCTTTTCCGCCGAAGCTTCGCTGAATAAATCAAGTTCCGGGTAGCGATCCGTGTAGGCCTGCTCTGCCTCGTACGCGCGCTCCCGCAAAGATGCGGGATTCAAATGCAGTTCATCCATGGCACTCTGTGTTCCTCCCGTTCTTACCGGAATCTTTTGTCATTGTTTTGATATTATCGTAGTTCATTTCCGGCCTTTCGTCAATGCGCGTTTTGCCTGCGTTCATCCGGTCGCAACACAGCAATTCAAAAAAGACCAATCAAAAGCGAGCGCTCGGGGGAGAGCGCTCGCTTTTATTTGGGGGTTGTGCTTCTCTTTTTTGTTACTGCTTCGTTTATCTCGTAGGCATGTCCTCCTCTCTTCCGGATTTACATTGTGAGCCCGCTTAACGCTTCGGGCATCACAAATTGTAGGCTTCCCATGGACATAGGCGCAACGTCGCCTTCGTCAAAACAAATGACCAGTTTTCCCTCACGGTTGATGTAAAAACTCTGCCGCTCCGAAATCTCCGTAAATTCATTCCCGGCGCTGTCGGAATCCAACCAGTACACATTTTCGGGATTCTGTGCCATAGCCTCCCGCATCTGCCGCTTGATTTCCTCACTCACAGTCTTACGGTAGTCGCTGCCGGGCGCAAACAAATCCCGTAGCGTTACCAGTTTGCCGTCGCGCTTCCGTATCGTGAAATAGTGCAGATTCTCTGCGCTGTCCGCGCTCTGCGAGAGCTGGGTCAAACAGACCGAATACCAATTGTCGTTGTCTGTCACAACTTCCGTTGTAATTTCCAAATTCGAGAAACCTTCGCTTCCCAGCTCATCGCGAAAGGCTGCAATCTGTTCTTCCGTGATGCGCTGAATGGTCGCGTTGACCTCTTCGGCGCTCTTCTGTGCCTGCTCCGCGGAATTTCCTTTCTCGGTCTCAAGCTGCACTTCGCCAAGCTTCACCGTCGCCGTGCGGTCTCCCTCCGCGAGCGTATAGTCCCGCACCGTAACCAGCTTAAAGTAGGCACCGGCAATGGGCAGGCTCTGCAGCGCGTAGGCCGTGCTGCGGTTTAAATTCGGCAGGACCGCACTGATAATCGCAAGGCTCGCCGCAATGCCGAGTACGTTCCGCAGGCGATGACGTCTCAGCGGTCTTATCTTCTTCGGCGCAACGTTCTCCAACTCACCTTCGCGCATCGGCAGGATGTCGCTTGTCTCCGCCGCCTCTTCAACCCAGCGTTCGGAGATGTCGGAAATGGCCTCCATGATGTCCAGACTCTTCAAAGAAATTCCTCCTCTCTCAACACGAGTTCCAGATTTGCGAATCCGGTGTAAGCTCACCTTGACCGCACTTTCACTCATGCCTTGCCGGAGCGCAAGCTCCTTGATGGAATCGGTGTAGAAGTAGCGCCGCACAAAGAGTATGCGCTGCTTTTTCGGGAGTGTCTCCAAGAAGCGGTCGATGCAGGCGCTGAGACGGTTTCGATCCACCGCCTCCTCCGTGCTCTCAACGGCCGGGAGTATGTCCTCGTCGAGCTCATCCAACGCGAGTTGAAAGGTCTCGTTGCAGCGTTTCTCTGCATGCTGTTTCCGAAACAGACTGAGTGCCAAATTCTTGACAATGCGGCTTAAATAGGCCCGAAAGTACTGCGGCTTCTCGGGCGGTATGCTGTTCCACGCCCTGAGCCAAGTGTCATTCAGGCATTCCTCCACATCCTCTTGCGAGGAGAGCACCGAAGATGCGACCTTTGCCAAATAGCGGCTGTACTCGGCCTCTGTCTCCAGAATTGCTCTCTCATCCCGCTGCTCATAGAGCGCGAGTAACTCCTGTTCCGTCATGCAAACTTCCCCCGTTTTGCTTCTCTATAGAATAAGACGCAAGCGCCTCCGATTGGTTACTGCATTGTAACATCTTTTTTGAAATATTTTTTTGAATTTCCTGTGTACGGGCGCCTTTTTTTTGGGCCCCTTCCGTACGCTCCGATCTTTGGCTTTCCTTGCCGCGCTTCCCGCCCGTTTTCTTTGTCTCTCTTCGTTTCAGGCGCCGCTTGAGGTCTTACCGGCATTTTGTTTATACGCATGTCTTTCTTCTCCGCATAGTACTCGCCTAGGCTGAGTATACAAAATAGGCACTGCAGCGCCAACGTGGCAAGAACGGCGCTTACATGCCACATGACATTTTTTGCCAAATCCACTTTTTCAAGAAAAAGGTATCGAGCAAACCCCTGTGTATCAAGGGGTTAAAGCGCTTTTTACCGACTCTTTTTGTCCACCCTTCATCTCGTTTCAAATAAGATCCCCCGCAACGCCTGATTCTACCGGCATTGTGGGGGGGCTACCAACTCTTTTTGTCCTATAACTCAAATAAAAAAACAGCTGCCCGCGCATGCGGACAGCTGTCTTGTCTGTAAAACCCGTATGAACTCTTACTTGAGGTTCATAACCTCTTTGACCTTCTCGATGATGTGGAGGCCGATGTCTCTCGAAGCGTCAACCGTCTGTGCGCCGATGTGGGGGCTGATGACAAAGTTGTCGCAGGAGAAGAGCGGGCTCTGGAATTCGTCGTTGCCGCTCAGGCCGCTGCCTGCGAGCTCGTTCTCCATAACGTCCGCAGCATAGCCGCCGATTCTGCCTTCGCAGAGTGCCTCATACATATCCTGCTCGTTGACAATGCCGCCGCGGCTCATGTTGAGAACCACCGCGCCATCCTTCATCTCGGCGATGGACTTCTTGTTGAAGAGGTCCTTGGTCTCCGGGGTCAGCGGAATGTGCAGGGAGATAAAGTCGGAAACACGGATGAGCTCGTCGATGCCCATGCCCTTTGCGCCCTCGCGCTCAAAGTCCTCGGGCTTCAGGAAGGGATCGTAAGCGACAATGTCCATGCCGAAAGCCTTTGCGAGCTCGGCGACACGGCGGCCGATGCGGCCGAAGCCCATCACACCGAGGGTCTTGCCGCGCAGCTCTCTGCCGACATACTTGTACTTATCCCAGATGTGGCTTACCTTGACGTCCTGGTTTGCCGGAATCGTGTGGCGGGAGATGTCCAGCATCTTGGAGATCGTGAGCTCCGCAACCGCATTTGCGTTGAGGCCCGGTGCGTTGAAGACCTGAATGCCCTTCTCCTTCGCGTACTCCAGATCAACGTGGTTCAGACCGACAGCGCAGACGCCGATTGCCTTCAAGTTCTTTGCGGCATCCAGAACATCGCGGTCGATCTTCGGATCGACACGCATGATGAGCACATCCGCATCCGCGATCTCGCGAATCATCTCTTCCTTGGAGAGCGGCTTCCCGTCGGAAGTCTTAATGTCCATGAACTTCTTCAGCTCCTCGGCAATGCCGGGATAAACAGCGTCTGTAATCAGGCACTTCATCGTTTCTTTCCTCCTGTGTTGGGTTCTTAGAAAAAAGCGGCCGGAAACTGGTTTCCGGCCGCCTCGGTTTTGTTAACTTAGACTTACAGTGCGCGACCCTGCTTAATCATAGCGTCTGCAACCTTCTCGAATCCGACAAGGTTAGCGCCTGCAACGAGGTCGTAGCCAAGGCCGTAGCGCTCAGCTGCAGCTGCGGAGCCGTCGTGGATGCCCTTCATAATCTTGTGCAGCCACTTGTCGACTTCCTCGCCGTCCCAGAAGAGTCTCTCGGAGTTCTGAGACATCTCGAGTGCGGAGACGGAAACACCGCCTGCGTTGACCGCCTTAGATGGAGCAACGATCATGTTCTTCTGCTCAAGGAGATACTTCAGAGCCTCGTTCGTGGTCGGCATGTTCGCAACTTCGATGTAGTACTTGATGCCGTTCGCGACAATCTTCTTTGCCTCGTTGATATCAACGTCGTTCTGCGTTGCGCACGGCATCACGATGTCGACATCCTTCTGGCCCCACGGCTTCTCGCCTGCGAAGAACTGAACGCCGAACTTATCTGCGTAATCCTGAACCTTGTTGCGGCCGGAAGATCTCATCTCAAGCAGGAAGTCGATCTTCTCCTTGGTCGTAACGCCGTCCGGATCGTAGATGTAGCCGTCCGGGCCGGACAGGGTAACTGCCTTAGCGCCGAGCTCAGCGAGCTTGGTAGCAACGCCCCATGCGACGTTACCGAAGCCTGCAAGTGCGACTCTCTTGCCCTTCATCTCGTCCTTCTCGTGCTTCAGAACCTCCTCGAGGTAGTAGACAGCACCGAAGCCGGTTGCCTCCGGACGGAATGCGGAGCCGCCGAACAGCGGATCCTTGCCGGACAGAGCGCCGTTTGCATAGGAGGAAGTCAGTCTTCTCCAAGCGCCGAACATGTAGCCGATCTCACGGCCGCCGACACCGAGGTCGCCTGCCGGGCAGTCGACATCCGGTCCGATGAAGCGGAACAGGCCTTCCATGAAGGAACGGCAGAATCTCTGAATCTCGGCATCGCTCTTGCCGTTCGGATCGAAGTCGGAACCACCCTTAGCGCCGCCGATCGGAAGCGTGGTGAGCGAATCCTTAAAGGTCTGCTCAAAGCCGAGGAACTTGATGATGGAAAGGTTTACGCTCGGAGCGAAACGAAGGCCGCCCTTGTAGGGTCCGATCACGCTCGAGAACTGGACGCGGTAGCCGCGGTTCACGTGCATGTTGCCCTTGTCATCCTCCCACGGAACACGGAACATGATAACGCGCTCCGGCTCGACCATTCTCTCGAGAATAGCGTTCTTCTCATACTCCGGATGTGCGTCGACCAGCGGGCTCAGCGAAGAGAAAACCTCCTCGACCGTCTGGCAGAACTCCGGCTCGTGCGAATTCTTCGCCTTAACCTCGGCAATGACTCTCTCAATGTACGGATTCAACTTGCTCATGTCACTTTCCTCCTACAGAAAATAAAATGATACAAAACGTTATGTGGCAGGTTTCAATAGATTCCCCGCTCACGTTGATACCATTGTAACACTTTTCCGGTAACTTTGCTATCAGTCTTCTCACTTTGGTTATTGTATATAACGATAGGCGACTCGCACCGGGTTGCTTGTCGCCTATTCCAAAGTCCTGTCTTCTCTCTTACAGGTGGAAGAAGCTCGTCAGGAAACCTGCGAAGCCCGTGATAATCAGGCCGTTCACGAAGTCGATGAAGAGCGAACCGACCAGCGGAACAATCATGAATGCGACCGGTGCGGGACCGTAGATGTTCGTGATTGCCTGCATGTTAGCCATTGCGTTCGGGGTAGCGCCCATACCGAAGCCGCAGAAGCCGGACGAAATGGTAGCCGCATCGTAGTCTCTGCCCATGATGTTGAAGACCACGAAGGATGCGTAGAACCACATGACAACCGTCTCAAGCAGAAGGATGACGATCATCGGAACCGCAAGGTCCACGAGCTGCCAGAGCTTCAGGTTGCACATTGCAAGTGCGAGGAAGAGCGAGAGGCAGACATTGCCGAGCGCATTCATCTCGCCCATCGGCATCTTGACCTTGCGCGCCTCCTGGATGTTGCGGATGATGGCGCCGACGATCATTGCGCCGATGTAAGCCGGCATGGTGAGCACCTTGCCGATGAAGAAGGAGACAACGGTTCCCGCGCCGACCGCGACGACAATGTAGAGCGCTGCGTTCAGAATGTTGTTCTCATCGAGCGCCTCGGTGTCTGCGGAGACATCGACCGTTGCGGTCTTGTGCGTATCCTTGAGCTCTTTCGACTTCAAGCCGTACTTCTTAATCTTGCCGTACGCAATCGGGCCGCCCATCATGCAGCCCGAAATCAGGCCGTAGGTAGCCGCCGCGACCGCGACCGTGGTTGCGTTTGCAACGCCGAGATTCTCGAGGAAGGGTCCCCAGGAACCTGCGGTTCCGTGTCCGCCGACCAGCGGAATGGAGCCCATTGCGAGGCCGATACGCGGGTCAAGGCCGAAGGCCTTTGCACCGACTGCGCCGACCAGGTCCTGAATCACGCACATCGCCGCGGAAATACCGAGAAACAAAACGACACCGATTCCGCCCTTCTTCAGCATGCCGAAGGCCGCCATGTAACCGACCGAACAGAAGAATGCGGTCATGAAGACCTTCTGCAGGGTGACATCCATGTCGAACTCCATGACGCCCGTGCCGCGGAGCACCGCATGCGCGATTGCGAACACAAGGCCGCCGACAACGGGTGCCGGGATGCAGTAGCGACGGAGAAACTCAATCCGTGCGACCAATTCGCGTCCGATGAGCAGCATGACGACTGCGACTGCGAGCGCCTGATACATATCAAGCTTACTGTTTGCATAGAAACCTCCTTTTCCCCCATCGGCTTAGAGCGGGCTTTCCCGGTTCGTACCCGCCTCGCGCCGATAACCGATATCTATATTATAGAGTACGGTTTCAAGAAGTTTCAAGAAGTTTCACAAATTCGATTGCGGATTACGCACTTTGTTCGGCGAGCTGCATAAGACTTTCGATGAATTTCTTAATAGATGGTTTACCGCCGTAGTTCTTTTTACCACGAATCAAATCCATCTCGGCGCGCACTTCCTCAAAGGGGAAGAGAGTGCTGCTGTAGCGCGTAAAGCTCTCGTTCAGGAAGTCCTCGAGCCCGAGGTGGGCTAAGTTTGTGAGACCGACCGCTATGGCGCGCCGCATTCTCTGCTCCATGCTCCGCGGATTGTCCGAGAGCTCCGAGCAAAGTTCCCGAATGCTCTCCTGCTGCAGGGACTTTTGCTCCCGCCTGATAAAGAGACAAAGATTCAAAATATCCGCGCTGCCTTTTTCTCCCGCCATCCCGATATTTGCGAGTATGGCACTGATTTTCCGCCGGCTCTCCTCGTCGCTGTCCTGCGGCGCTTTGCTCTGCCCGCTGAAGAGTACACGGCGCAGGGCCTCTATGGTCCTCTCGTTTTCCAGCTGGCGCGCGACCGAACCGATTACCGAACGGAGTTCAACGATGTTGATCGGCTTATTTAAGAAGAAATCGACACCGGCATCATAGGCCTTGCCTATCATGTCCTTCTGCGTCACCTGAGACAGCATGATGCACTTTGCGCCGCAGCCCGCGTCCCGAAGACGCCGTACGAGTTCCGCGCCGTCCATGCCCGGCATCAGAAAATCCACCAGAATGAGATCCGGCTTCAAAGCGGCAATCTGCTGCTCGTCGCTGCCTTCCTCCTCCGAACTGCCGACCACTTCCCCGAGGCCCTGGTCCTCGATGAAATCACGGAGCGTGTCAATCATGCTGACATCGTCCTCAACGATATAAATTCTAAGTCCTCTCTCCATGGACAGCCCTTCCTTCGTCTGTATATGCAATTGCTCCCACCGGAATGCGAACGGTGAAGCAGGTGTTACCGGGCTCTGACTGCACTTCTATGCTGCCGCCGAAATGGTCTTCCACCATATTCTTGACACCGGCGAGACCGACACCGCGGTAGATGTTGCCCGTCCGCTCATCGAACTTGGTCGAATAGCCGAGGCGGAATATCTTTCCGAGCTTCCGCGGCAAGATGCCGGGTCCGTTGTCCGAAACTTTGAACTCATACGTCCCGTCGTATTTTCGCTCCGAGACCATGATGACACCGCGCCGTCTGTCTCCCTCAATGGCCTCGATTGCATTACCGACCAGGTTTTTGAGCACCGTCATCAGCGCGTAGTGTTCGCGGGTCAGGAAATCATCCCGGCAGTCGAAAATCAGACGTATGTCCAACTTCTTCTCGCGGAGTACGCTGTTCGAAGTCGCATCCAGAATTTCCATCAAATCGCGAAAACGGATGTGATCCTCATCGTATTCGTTGGCCGCGGTCTCCTCGAGTCCCCGCATGATGCGAAGATAATCCTTCTTGATCTCATGGACATCGCGGGCGATGTCCAGCGCACGGCGCTGCATCTCATCTGGCAGTTCTTGCGCGCGGAGCTCCTCCGAGAGCCGGTAGGCGTTGCCCATGACGCGCTCTATTTCCTCCGAATTTTTCCGCATCAGATAGAGCTCGCTCTTTTAAGCCCGTAATCATGAGGAAGAGGCGCTGGTAGCGGCTCTCCTGCTCGTGCCGCACCTGAAGCTCCCGGTACTGCCGGTCCATGACTAGAATTAAGAGCACCAGCGCCGAGCGAAGCAACGCGACCAAAAAGAGCACCAAAGAGGCATTCTCCGAATTGATCGCAGCCCCGAAAAAGTAGGCCCGAAACAGAAGTTCCGCCGCATTTGCGAGCAAATCGCAGAAAAATGCCGCCGCAAACACCCGTGGCAGGGAGGTAAAGCGCTTGTTCGGAATTTGCAGCTTAAAGAGCAGGCCGTAACAGAGATAAAAGAGCGCGCCCGGGAGCTGCTGGTATATTTTGACGCCCGCAGGGCCGTGCAACAAGAGCGATACCAGGACGCGGAACAAAAAGACAATGAGCGCGGTGAAGCCGCAAGCCGAGAGGCTGTGGATTTGCGCACCCATGGTCATAAGGAGCACCGGCAGCAGCACCACCGCAATCGAAATGCGGAAATCGCTGCTCAGCACATTGAAATAGAACTGAGAGAGCAGGGCGACCGTCGCGCCGATCAGCGCGCTGCGCCTCACCGGGTGAAATTCCAAGGGCCGCCTCAGGAAGCCGCCGTCCATCTGTTCGGAGCGCTCCGTCTCCCTTACTTTTCTCTCTCCCTGCACCGCGATTCCCCCTTTCTTTCGCTCAACAGTATAGCATTTTATGCTATACTGTTCACACCAAAGCGCTTCGCTTTGTCTGTTTTTTTCGGAGGTCTTCTATGACGGTACCTGAAATTCTTCTCGCATTGCGTCCGCTCCTTGCGGTACTTGCTGTTTTGTTTTTGCTCCCAAGACTGTTCGGCCGCCTGTTCGGCCGCCCGTTCCGCGAATTCACGGGCTTTCTCCACGACCTGAGAAGCCTGCTCCGTGCGGCCGAAGAGAGCAAAAAGCTGGGGCCCACGGAGCGCTCGATTCCGGATGTCACCAAGCTCTTTCTCCCGTCCATTCACCGCGACTTTCCCTCCTTTAACTGGCCGGAAGAGCGGGTCGCGATTGAGAAGCGCATTGTTTCCGTGCTTGCGGCGCGTCAGGCCCTCGATTTGAGCAAGCTTTCCGCCCCCTCCGAGAGCCTTCGGGAGCGCGTTCGCCTCGCAATCGAGGATGACCGTATGAACGAGCTGACGCGCAGTTTTTCCGACATCGTGATTCATAAGACCGCGATTGCGGACTATAAAAATCAGCTCACCCTGACGGAAATACGTCTGGTGAGTTCGATCGGTTTTACCGCCTCTCTTTCGGGCGAATCCGTCCGAAAGAGCGAGGGGAAAGCGCGGGCCGCCGCGCTCGCCGCTCCGCATCGGGTTGAAACCAGCGTCACCTCGGTCCTGGTCCATGCCCAGAGCGTCAACGTGAAAAGCGGCTATCAGAAGATCGTCGGCATCTCCTGTCCGCACTGCGGCGCTCCGTTGCCGCGCGCCGACACTCGCATCTGCCCTTTCTGTAAGAGCGCACTTGTGCAGACCGACAGTATGGTATGGTCACTCGAGGAAATCGAATTTCAAACCTTGGTCTGAGGCCGAGTGTGACAAAACGAACGGTGAATCAAACCGAAAAAAGACCGCCGCAGAAAACTGCGGCGGTCTTTTTTCGGTTTACTGTCTCTGAATCATTGCGAGAACTTCCTCGGCGGTCTTTCCGCTCTCCTCGATGGCCTTCATGATGACCAGCTGGGTCTCGGACTTTTCCTCTCTCCGAAGTTCCTTAATCTCGGCCTTCTTTGCCTTCACAGCCTCCTGAAGCTCCGTGAGCTCTGCGTTTGCTCTCTGCAATCTCTCCGCGACACTCAGTGTCGGCTTATTCTTCGCCCCCTTGGTGCGTGCCATCTTTCTTCCCTCCTCTTATTTATTTCTGCTCTAACTTTGCCTGTGCCTTGTTATCGAAGCGCTCCCGGTCGATAATCGCTCTCTGGTGGGTTCCCTCACCGATCAGGCCGCACTCATCGTGTGCCTCGACACGGAAGGTGAGGATCTTTCCGTTTGCGCTGATCTCCAGAAGTTCCGAATCAAAACTGACCTTCATTCCCTTCGGCGTCGCCGCAACATGGCTCACATTGACCTGCACGCCGACCGTAGACTTTCCTTCGCCGAGCAACTCCTCCACGGAAGATGCCGCGGTATATTCCATATTTGCAATCATCATAGGCGTTGCGAGCACATGCACCGTGCCGCTGCCGACATGAATCGCAAGATCCTTTTCCTCAACCGTAATTTCCCGGTGTCCCTTGATTCCGATGTTCAGCATTTTGCTCTCCTTATTCGGCCTCATAAACCAAGCTTTTATCAAAACAATTCCTTACTAAGTGTTATAGCAAACTCTCTTTTTCCGTGCAAGTATTGTTTTTCAAAAATCGGTATTTATTCCAGCAATAAAATGCCTCTGTCCCGCATCACCGCGATATTTTGAATCTCATTGTCACCGCAGTAAAGTGCCCGAAGTTTCGGGAGGGCCGTGAGCGGCGAAATATCCTCAATGCGGTTTTCGCCGATATCCAAAACCTCCACATTCGGCACAGCACTTGCGAAATTAAGATCCGTAAGCCCGCAGCGAATCAGGCGGAGTTCCCGAAGCGACGTGCAGTAAGAGAGCCGGGACAAAACATCGGAACCGTATTGTTCGCTCCCGTACGGGCCGCTCTGAATCCCTTCGAAACCGATGACAGTCAGGCGTTCCAAAGCGGTATTTTCGCTGTCGGGCAGCGGGTCGATGACCAGCTTGGAATTACTGAAATCCGCCACAACGTTCTTCCCTATGACCTCAATCTCCGTAACCTGCGGGAATGCTTTCAGCGGAAGCGGGCCTGCGTCTCCGACCAGCTTCAGCGTTCTGAGTTTCGGCAGGGCCGAAAGACGCTCGATATTCGTATACCGATACGCGCTGCTTGAGACATTGAGACGCAGACTCTCCAGATTCTCGAGACCGGCAAGCTGTGAAAAATCACTGCCTTCCCCGAAATGATTCATGTAAATTGTGAGTTTCTTTAGGCTGCGGCAGGCAGCAACGGATGCCATGCTGTCCTCCTCGATTTCCGCTTCCTCGAGCGAAGTCAGCATGCTCAAATCCGGCGGAATCGCCTTGCCCCCCAGGCACTGTTGGTCAGTCTCAGCTTTCGGAGCGCGGTCAGCGACTGCAGGGCATCCAGATTCTCAAGCGCCGTGCTGTCTCCGATGTCCAATACGCGAAGCGCCGTGAACCCCCGGAGCGGCTCTATGCTAAGCAATTCCCGCGCGTCGTAAATACGCAGTTCCTCAAGTTCGGTGAGCGGGCTCAGCGCATTGAGACTTTTTAACTCGGTGGCACCGACCAGCGTCAGGCTTCTGAGGCCGGTGAGGCCCGAAAGAAAGCGAAAATCCTTGACCGGATTTCCGTCCGCACGGGCAAGAATCTGCATCTCTTTGACCCCCGTGAGTTCCAAGAGATCCTCGTTTCCGTCCGCGCTAAGTTCTGTCGCGAGCAGTTCGAGCTGAGACAGCTGCTTTAACCCGGCCAGCGAGACTTTCTCTCCGCGATCGGTAACGATGAGTTTTTTGAGATTCGGGAAGTACTTGACCAGTTCTTCGACATCCTCCGCGTCATAGAGGCTCACACCGTTGAGTTCCTCGATTTGTGCCGGATTTGCGACAAAGGCGGCCAGTTCCTTCGGGGTTCGATCGTAGCTGCTTCTCCCCGAGAGATGCAGATATTTTAACTTCGTCAGATTGGCCAGGGTGTGCGCATATTCCTCCGATTCGAAGGAAACGCGAACATCGCCTCCGGTCGCGGTCTCCGCGACATAGAGTCCTTCCAGATTCGGAAAAACCTGGAAGTCTGTCCCGTCGATTTCAACCGTCCGCTCGTCGTACACCAGAGGAATGCGCTTCTCGCTGTCATCCGTAAAGCCGACTTCCAGCCATAACAAACCACTCAGTTCCCTTTGAAACGAAATCGTCTTGACGCGCGCATAATCCTCTTCCGTAATCGATGCGGGATCCTTCTCGAAGGCTTCCGCAAAGAGCCGGGTCAGCACCGGATCGTGAAGGCTCGTCTCGTACTTCGGCGCGACCGTCTTTTGCACCTTACGCCCCGTGCGGAAGATGGCGGGCAGGAACAACATGAAAAACACCGAAAGCAAAATAAAAGCAAGCAGGGCAAGGAAGAAGCCCTTCTGCTTCGCCTCACTTTTTTCGATGTTTCCGAGCGTGACATTGACATTGACGGATTTATCTTTTTCCTCGATGTAGAGCGGCGTCCCGCAAGAAGGGCAGACGCTTTTTCCGCTCTGTTTGATTAAAATACTGTTCCCGCAATGCGGGCATCTGATTTTTGTCGGGTTCATTTTCCTCTTCCTTTACTCGATGAGTGCAATTCCCTTATCCTGCAAGATACCGATGTTTTGAATCGCGTTTTCCGTATAAACCAAGCAGCGGAGTGCCGGGAGACCCGAAATCGGCGCGACATCCTCAACGCGATTGTCTGCGATATTGAGGAATTGAAGCGCGGAGAGCCCCTCCGCAAACTTGAGATCCGAAAGATTGCAGTGCTCTATGCGCAGCTCCCGGAGCGATGGGCAGTGTGCGAGGAAATCGAGTACTACGCTTCCCTCTTCAAACCCGTTTCGGTAGTCCCCGCGTCTCAGCCCGTCGAAGCCATAGACCGAGAAACTTTCCAGCGCGGGGTTGCTGCCGCTCGTTACCTTACTCAGGGTCAGCGAGCCCGACGGCGTACCGCCGACGATACTCTCTCCGATAATCGTAATTTCTTTGACTTGCGGGAAGTAATCCAAGGAAATCGGATTGGTATCGCAGCGCAGGGTTACCTTGCTAAGAGACGACAACCCCGCGAACACTTCTTGATGCAGGAGCTCCTCCGTGGTGCTTGCGAGATTCAGCCTGAGTTCTTCCAGTCCGGTAAGTCCCGCGAGCGGGGATAAGTCGCTGCCGTCCCCCGTGCGCTCTGCGAGCAGGGTGAGTTTCTTGATACTCCGGCAGTTCGCAATGCTCTCTGCATCCCGCGCGTAGAGTTCAAGCTCCGCAAGAGAAGTGAGCGAACTCAGATCCGGCACTGTCCCGGACGGCGGCCAATCATCATCACAAACACGCAACTTTTCCAGCTTGGTGAGTGCGGGAAGGGCCGCATAGTCCGTGATATCGGTACAGTCTCCGATATCCAGTACGCGCAGTTCCGTGAGAGCGCGGAGCGGCTCTATGCTGACCACATCGCTACCGTCGAGAAGGCGAAACTCCCGCAGGTTTGTGAGCGCACTCAACATATTGAGGCTCTTAATATCGTGCGCATCCCGTACGGTGAGGCTTTCAAGCTGCGTGAGTCCGGAGAGAAAACGCAGGTCTTTTACGCTCTCTCCCGACACGACTGCACTGATATCCAGCGCCTTGAGCTGTGTAAGTTGAGGAATGTCCTCATTTCCCTTGAGACGCAGCGTGGCTGTGAGACTCTCAAGCTCCTGTAAGTCCTTTAACGCCTCGAGCGAGACTTCGTCATTTCGCCAGCCGACGCGAAGTTCGCGGAGCTTCGGGAAGTTTCTCACCAGTTCCTTGACATCTTCCTGCCGGAAAAAGAAAACCCCGCCCAGTGCTTCGATTGATGCGGGGTCCGCAAACAGCTCCGCAAACTCGGCCGGGCCTCTGCTGTTGCCGACACTCGAGATGTAAAGTCTTTTTAAATGCTTCAGATTGCCGAGGGTATTCGTGTACTCCGACGAGCGAAACGAGAGGCTGACATCGTAGCCTGCGTGAGTGGAGGCATCCAGCTCTTCCAGCATGGGGAAGGCCTGAAAGTCGGTTCCGTCAAGCTCAAGCGTATCCGTGCTGTCGTGAAGCATGGATACGCGCTTCTCACTGCCGTCCGCAAGCCCTACCTCCATCCAGACCAGATAGTCGTTCTCTCTCCGGAAGGCAATGCGCCTTACACTCTGATAGTCCTCCGCCGTAAAATCGGACAGCTCCTTCTGAAAGACTTCCGCAAAGGCTCTGCCGAGCGCTGCATCGTGTATCGCAGCGGTGTATTTATGGCCGCCGCGCTCTCCGTCTGCGTGCGCCCCGTGTTGCTGCGGAGCAGGGACGGAAGGAGGGTCAGACACAGCAGAAGGACAACTGCGCCGCCGCCGATGAAGGCCGGAATATAATTCGGCACTTCGGGCTTGGTTTTCCGCCCCAGGTTTACATTGATTTCAACCTTCTTCTCTTTTTCTTCGACATAGAGCGCAGTCCCGCAAAAGGGACAAGCCACCTTGCCGCTCTGCTTTACCAGTATATTGTTTCCGCAGTGCGGGCAGCGAATTTTCGTCGGATTCATCCTATTCTCCTCATCTGATTGGGACAAACAAGCGGAAGCCCCTAAGTCAAGGCGTACGCACGAAGTCGAACACCGTGTGAACACAGTCCTTCAGGCCGAGTTCCCCGGATTCCGCGCTCACATGCGTCTCATATTCCTGAGCTGCCTCGGGCGCTTTCTTCCGGGATTCCCGGCCGAGGACCGGCAATAAAATAAAGAAGATGCTCGCAAGTGCGCAGACTGTCATCGAAATCGCAAACAGTTCCGAAGACATACGTCTGCCGTAGTTCACTTCGGCTATCCCGCTCTTTTTCACCGGCTTCTCTTCTTCGATGCGGAGCTCAGCTCCGCAGACACGACATTTCGTCTTGCCGCTCTGCATCACCTCTATGCTGCTCCCGCAGTGCGGGCAGCGGACTTTTGTCGGATTCATTCCCGTCTCCTCGTCGTTTATTCGACCAGAACTATGCCTCTGTTCTTTAATAACGCAATGTTTTGAATCACGTTATCCGTGTAGCGCAGATAGCGAAGCTTTGGCAGCGAGGTGAGCGCCGCAATATCCTCGACGCGATTGTCGCTGAGATCCAAAAGCTCCAGATTGGGGAAGGCCTCCGTAAATGAGAGCGTATCGATGCCGCAACGGCCGAGGCGCAGCTCCCGGAGTGTTGTGCTGTGCCAGCCCTCAAACCGCACCTTGTTGTGCGCGTAGACGCTGAGACGTTCCAGTGCAGGGGCATCCGCCTCGGTCTCCGCACGAATTCGCAGTTCGGCATCACTGCCGCCGCTTCCCGCATCCTCGCCGAGCACGGTGAGCTCCGTGACCGCCGGAAAGGCATGCAGCGGAACCGTTCCCGCTTTGCAGCAGAAGGTAACTTTTCGAAGCTTCGGCAGTTCCCGGAGTGCATAGAGCGTTTCCGTATTCTGCGCAGCGCTCTCGACATTCAGTGTAAGTTCCTCGAGTTCCGAAAGGCGCGAAAGTCCCGAAAAATCCGTTTTGCTGTCAAAGTGACTGAGAAAGAGTTTGAGTTTTTTCAGTTTTCGGCAGCGGGCAAGCTGCGGGAGCGTCTCCGCACCGCACTCCAGTTCTTCGAGCGCCGGGAGCAGGGTCACATCCGGTATGAAACACCCCGCCTGCCAGCCGTCGGAGATTCTGAGCCTTTTGAGGCACGGAAGCTCATATAGCGCGGCACTGTCTGCAATGTTAAAACTGTTCCCCAGATCCAGCGTTTCAAGCGCCGTGAGTTCCCGGAGCGGCTCTATGCTCGTGAGCTGTGTCGCGCCCGACAGGCGGAGTTCCCGCAACTTTGTCAGGGGCTTGATATCGTTCAGATTCCGGAGCGCAACGGCGTCGCGGATTGTGAGACTCTGAAGCTCAGTGAGCCCCGACAAAAAAACGGAAATCTTCGATGTTGTCATTTCCCTCGGAGGCAATCAGTTCCATATCCCGCACCCCCGTGAGCGCGAGTAAATCCTCGTTGCCCGCGCGCCGCAGCGGGGTATAAAGCGCTCTAAGCTCCTTGCATTCCTGTAATCCGGACAAGCTAACCCCTAACTCCCGCCTCACAATTCGCAGCTTTCTCAAGTTCGGAAATGTGCGAACAAGTTTTTCGACATCCGCCGTCGCATAGAGTGAAACCCCGCCCAGTTCTTCCATTGCGCCGGGATTCGCGACCATATATGCGAGCCCCGCCGGACTTCCGGGGTAGTCCCCCGAATCCGGCAGATAGAGACAGCTCAGCCTCTTCAGATTGGCAAGCGTATTCGCGTACTCCTGTGAAGAAAACGTGACATGAAGCAAAGAGCGCTGCCCTGACATATCGAGCGTTTCGAGATTCGGGAAGGCCTGAAACGAGTTCCCGTCGAGGGTGATGCCTTCCCCGTTGTTGACAATCGGAACCTGTACTTTGCTTCCGTCTTGCAGTGACACATCCATGCGAACCAGAAACCAGTCTACGGTCTCAAAGCGAATTCCCCGAACGCGCCGATACTCTTCCGGCGTAATCGCGTTGGGATCTTTTCGGAACACTTCCGAAAAGGCGCTCCGCAACACCGGATCCGTCAGCGTGTCGGCATACTTGGGACTGTACTTCGAAACGAAAGGCAGGGTCACACGGATTGCTGCGTCCGCGCTTCGCTCCGTCCCCTTTGCAAAGACCGCTTTGCAGCCGCCGAGCAAAACGCCGCCTGCCAAAAGCAACGCAAAAGGCGCAACAACGCTTCGAAGCTTACGGCTGAGCCCGCTCGCTTTCATTTTTTTGTCTCCCCGTTCACGGTGAAGCTCTCCAGAAATTGCAGGGAAGATAGATCCGGAAGCGCCGCAACTTCATCCGCCCGAATCTCCGCATTCTTTAAATACGGCACACTCCCAAGCGCCGTGAAATCCGTAATCTGATTGTCCTCCAGTGTCACCGCGACCAAGGATTTCATGCCCGAAAGCGGCGATATATCCTGTACGCCCGTGTTCTTCAGCGTAAGGCTCTGCAGCTGATTCAAGCTCTTCACAAAAGTGAGGTCCGTGAGCTGCGGCGCATCCTGTATCGAGAGTGTCTCCAAATACGGAAGACGGGCGAGCGCGCCGAAGTCGGTAATTGCCTCCGCGTGCTCAATCGTGAGATATTTTAAGCCCGTGATTTTCTGAAGTTCGTCCAGGTTCTCCGCACCGGTTATGGTATAGCGTTCCATCTGCTGCGTCGCCGTACTCGCAGCCGCCGCGCTCTCCGCGTTTTGCCGCCGCGCGGAGGCACTGCTCTCCGCGATGCCGAGCACCACCGGAACCAGAAGGCAGGCAGCGGCAATTCCCCCGACAATGAGTTTCTGTCCCAAGCTGAGCCCGATATCCGGTCCCGCGGAGGCCGGCGCTGTCTCACGGTTTCCGTAAATTAACCTTGATTTCGGGTGCGGAAATATCGACGCGGAGCGCACTGCCGCAGTACGGACAGACCGCTTTGTCCTGACCTTCTTCCCATTGCAGCGCGGCGCCGCAGTGCGGGCAGGTCAACGAAGTAATTTTCATTCTCATCCCCTCGCTCATGCCAATGAGCAGGCGGTTCCCCGCCTGCTGATTTTGATACTTTGATTATACTCTTTTCGCCCTTTTTTGGAAACACCGCGCCGCCGTTCGGTTAGATTTATCGTTGACTAACAAACGCACACAGTGGTAAATTGAACAGGCTTTACAGGGAGTAGGGAGCGCCCCAGCGGCGTTTCAAGTCAACAAAATGGCATTCGCCTGGCTTGGATTAAATCGCGAGACTGAGAAAGCACGCAATGCGTGCTCTCGGTCTCTTTTTATTTTCCTTTTAAACCACAAGCGGGAGGTTCCGTAAATGAACGTACAAGCGGGATTTATTTTGAACAGCATATTGCTCGGCGCGGGACTTGCAATGGATGCGGTCTCGGTATCGGTCGCAAACGGACTCGAAGAACCGGGGATGTCCGGAAAAAAAAAAACCGCAGGCATAGCCGGCACCTTTGCCTTTTTCCAGTGGCTCATGCCCATGCTGGGCTGGTTCTTTGTGACTTCGCTCCTCTCCGTATTTCGCGCGGTCGAGCCTTCCTTCCCTTTGTCTCCTTTGCCCTCCTCCTCTACATCGGCGGTAAACTTTGTCTCGAGGGAATCAAGGGCGAAACGGACGAAAATCCGGACAGCGGACTCGGCATGAAGGCTCTGTTCTTACAGGGCATAGCGACCTCGATCGATGCACTCTCGGTCGGCTTTACGCTAGCCTCCTACCGAGCCGCAGAAGCCCTGCTCTCCTCGGTCCTGATTGCTCTCACCACCTTTTTCCTCTGTCTCGGCGCGCTCCACGCCGGGAAACAGGCGGGCGCTGTCTTAAACCGCCAGGCCAAGATACTCGGCGGCCTCATCTTAATTGTCATCGGCGCCCGCATTTTTATCGCAGGATAAGCCCGGGATCAGGCCAATCTTTGTTGCGCTTTCCGGCACATCAACGGACAAAATAAAACCGGAGGGCTTTCGCCTCCCGGTTTTATTTTGTAAACACAATGCGCTCTCTCTCGATTAATAGTTCTCTGCGAGAATCTCGAAGAATGCCTGCGGGTGCTGGCAGGTCGGACATACCTGCGGTGCCGAAGTACCGACCACCACGTGACCGCAGTTCCGGCAAACCCAGACCTTGACTTCGCTCTTCTTGAAGACTTCCTGCATCTCGACGTTCTTTAAGAGCTTTCTGTATCTCTCCTCGTGGCGCTTCTCGATTGCCGCGACCATGCGGAACTTCGCTGCGAGCTCCTTAAAGCCCTCTTTCTCCGCCGTCTCGGCGAACTCGACATACATGTCGTTCCACTCGTAGCTCTCGCCCTCTGCCGCGTGGAGGAGGTTGGTCGCCGTGTCTCCGATGCCGTTCAGCTCCTTGAGCCACATCTTTGCATGCGCATTCTCGTTGGCTGCGGTCTCCTCAAAGAGCGCGCCGATCTGCTGGAACCCTTCCTTCTGTGCCGTGGAAGCGAAGTACAGATACTTGGTTCTCGCCATAGACTCGCCGGCATAAGCCTTCTGCAGGTTCTTCTCGGTCTCGGTGCCTGCGTACTTGGTCTTTACATCGTTGCCGCTCGTGATCTTCTTCTCGTCTGCCATGTTATCCTCCTCTAATTATTGTGAAGTCTCTAACAATTGCTACATCACCTACTATACCACAGCTTTGAACTTGCAAGCAGTAATAACAGGAATAATTCCTAATTTGTATTCGTCTCAACTAACACATTCTCGCGTAAGCGTTTCCGCTTCGCTCCTATGCCTCCTTTCCCCGACGTGCGCGCCGAGTACAGAAAAAGACGGCGGACACAGGGGCCGCCGTCTCTCATTGAGGGTAATGAAATAGCAAGGGTACTGCAAGTATGTTCTTTTATGTGAATCCGGTACTCCGGGGTCTGCGTTTTTTACGCTTCCTTGCCGAAGAAGAGCTCGATATCGTCCTCGACGGAGCCGATGCCGGCAATGCCGAAGTTGTTGACCAAAACGTTTGCGACATTCGGGGAAAGGAAAGCCGGAAGCGTCGGTCCGAGGTGGATGTTCTTCACGCCGAGGTAGAGGAGCGCAAGGAGCACGATAACTGCCTTCTGCTCGTACCAAGCGATGTTGTAAGCAAGCGGGAGCTTATTCACGTCGTCAAGGCCGAAAATCTCCTTCAGCTTGAGTGCGATGACCGCCAGAGAATAGGAGTCGTTGCACTGACCTGCGTCGAGCACGCGCGGGATGCCGCCGATGTCGCCGAGATCCAGCTTGTTGTACTTGTACTTTGCGCAGCCCGCGGTCAGAATCACAGCGCCCTTCGGCAGCTTCTTCGCGAACTCCGTGTAGTAGTCACGGCTCTTTGCTCTGCCGTCGCAGCCTGCCATGACGACGAACTTCGTGATGGCGCCGCTCTTCACCGCATCGACCACCTTGTCGGCAAGCGCAAAGACCTGTGCGTGCGCGAAACCGCCGACAATCTTACCGGTCTCAATCTCGGTCGGCGGCGGGCACTGCTTTGCCTGCTCGATGATCGGGCTGAAATCCTTAACCTGGCCGTAGGGCGCATCGATGTGCTTGAGGCCCGGGAAGCCAACGCAGCCGGTGGTCCAGACTCTGTCCTTATAGCTGTCCTTCGGCGGAATCAGGCAGTTCGTGGTCATGAGGATGGGGCCGTTGAAGCTCTCGAACTCCTCCTTCTGCTTCCACCAAGCGTTGCCGTAGTTGCCCGCAAAGTTCGGGTACTTCTTAAAGAAGGGATAGTAGTGCGCCGGGAGCATCTCGGAGTGCGTGTAAACATCCACACCCGTGCCCTGGGTCTGATCGAGCAGCATCTCGAGGTCCTTCAAATCATGGCCGGAAATCAGGATGGCCGGATTCTTGCGGACACCGATGTTGACCTCGGTGATCTCCGGGTTGCCGTAAGCGCCGGTGTTTGCGCCGTCGAGGAGCGCCATGCCCTCGACACCGTACTTACCGGTCTCCAAGGTAAGCGCAACGAGATCGTCGACCGAGAGGCTGTCGTCGAGCGTCTTAGCGAGTGCCTCCTGCAGGAAGCGATCCACTTCCTCGTTCTCGCGAAGCAGGGCGTTTGCGTGCTTCGTGTAAGCCGAGAGGCCCTTGAGTCCGTAGGTGATGAGCTCGCGGAGAGATCTCACATCCTCGTTCTCGGTTGCGAGAACGCCGACTTCCGCCGCTCTCTCCGGATAAGCGCTCTCCGGAATCTCCTCGGTTGCCGCGAGCGGCAGCTTCGAAGCATCGGAAAGCTCCTTGCGGAGCGCGTCGCGACATGCGAGCGTGTCCGTGATGTGCTTCTCAATCGCCTTGCGATCAAAGTTTGCGTTCGTAATCGTGATGAAGAGGTTCATCGACACGAGGTGATTCACCTCTGCCGCTACCGGCTTACCCTCTGCTCTGAGTGCGGTCGTAACCGCAGAGAGACCCTTGGTCACATAGATCAAAAGATCCTGCGCTCTTGCGACATCGAACTTCTTGCCGCAGACACCCTGTACGGTGCAAGCCTTGTTGCCCGCAGTCTCCTGACACTGATAACAAAACATTTTAGCGTCCATTGATATCCTCCTGTTTTCATATGAAGCGGAGCGACTTGCTCCGTGCTTATGCTCTTTACAGGAAAGATAGTATCACTGAGAGACGCCGAATTCCGTTGCTATGGCAACGTCTTCTCGATTTGCTTTGTATTTTTTTCCATACGCCACAGCAGAATGAATAACACCGGGATGCAAATCAAGGAGGCGAGGTTCACCAGCATATTGGCGAATTCGCCGTCAAAGCCGGGCGGCAGGGTCCCCGAGAAATTGTTGACCAGATGAACCAGGAAGGGCCAGATGATCCTTCTTGTCTTTGCGTAGAGATAGCCCAGAATGAGACCTATCATAAACGTATAGACCGACTGCACAAAAATCTCGTGCCAAATACCGAAGAGCAGCGCCGAGAGAATGATGGCAGCGCGCTCACTTTTGAAACTGCGCTCAAAGAGATGAAACACGAGGCCGCGGAATAAGAGTTCCTCGACCAACGGCCCTATGACGGAGACCGTGAGGAGCATCCAGATATAATCGCCCTGCTCGAAGGCGCCCATCTCGCTATTAAAGGTGTCATAACTCGACTGTAAAGCCGGGATCGAATTTTGAATGGCCTCCGCAAAGTTAAGCCAGAGCAAGGACACGCCGCCCGCGCCGAGCCCGATCAGCAACATCCGAAATGCGCCGCCGAACGGTCGAAAGGCAAGGGTCGCTTTTTTTTCCGGATAGCCTCGTTTGATGCGTTTCCAAAGCCAAAAATAAAAGAGACTCAGAATTGCCGCGGAGCAGGTATACCCCAAATTGCTGTTGGCCTCAAGATAACTTGCGCTCACACCGACAGCGCCGAGCACCGTCTCCGAAAGCACCGCCAGTATGGCATCGAGATACGCATAGCTGTAGGCCAGCAAGAGCGCACACAGAATCAGACCGAAGGCAAACGCCTTTTCCCGCGCCTTCAATGGTCCATGACCTCGCCGACGCCGTTCAGAATATAGTTCGGTCGATACGGATACTGCTCGCACTCCTCTCGCGTTGTGACACCGGAGAGCACCAGCACCGTCGTGAGGCCGGACTCAATGCCCGCAATGATATCGGTGTCCATGCGGTCGCCGATCATGACAGCATTCTCCGAGTGCACGCCGAGGAGACGAAGGCCGGTCCGCATCATCAGGGGGTTCGGCTTGCCCACAAAATAGGCCTGCTTGCCGGTTGCGAGTTCAATCGGCGCAATCAGCGCGCGGCAGGCAGGCGCAATGCCGCTCTCGGTGGGACCGGTCAAATCGTAGTTGGTGCCGATTAGCTTGGCCCCCGCATTGACTAAGCGTATGGCCTTGGTAATTTGCGCCAAGTTATAGGAGGAGGATTCTCCGACCACCACATAGTCCGGATTCACATCGTTGTAGGTGATTCCCTTGTCGTAGAGCGCATTCAGAACGCCGTGCTCACCGACCACATAGGCCGAGCAGCCCGGTGCCTGCCGATTCAGGAAATGCGCGGTCGCAAGCGCACTCGTGTAAAAGTGAGATTCATCGACCTCCAGCCCCATGCGCTCCAGTTTCTGCTGCAGCTCCTTCGGCGTATACTGGCTCGAGTTCGTGAGGAAGAGAAAATTCTTATTCTCGCGAAGCAGCCACTCGACAAACTCGCGCACCCCGGGGAGTATCTTGTTCCCGTGGTAAATCACGCCGTCCATGTCGCAGATAAAGCCTTCTTTTTCTCGCAACATTGTTTCCATTGTTTCTCCTTTCCAAAGAACGATACCCGCGCTTTAGAACTGCGCGGGTATCCTTTGCTCAAGCGTTTCGGCATTTCTCCCAATACGCCCGCATCTTGTGAAAACTATCCTCGCTGATTACATGTTCCACCAGACAAGCTTCTTCTTCGGCGGTCTCCGGCGCAATGCCGATTTCCTCGAAGAGTTGACGGAAAAACTCGTGCTTCTCAAAGGTCTTCGCAGCGGCATCTTCACCGATTTCCGTCAGCTGAATGCGCCAGTCCTCGCGGTGAATGTACCCTTCTTCTTCCAGCTTTTTGAGCGCAACCGAGACGCTCGGCTTCGAAAAGTTCATGAGCTCCGCGATGTCGGTGGGGCGGCAAGCGCCCTTCTCCTTGATGATGCGAAGTATGCTCTCCAGATAATCTTCGCTCGACTTGCCAAGTTCGTGCTTTTCCTGACTCATGCCGCCTCCTTTGTCCTGACTTCAAAAAACCGAAGCCGTAAGGCCGGCTCCGGTAGAGTTTCCGTTAACTAACAAAATAGCACAGCGGAGGACTTGCGTCAAGCCGCCTCAGTCTTCCCTGCTCTCCTTGTCGTAAATACTGAGCGGGCGCGCATCCCGGCGAAACACCCGCGCGGCAAGCCAGGGTAAGCCCTCCGCCTCAAAGAAGGCACGCATGCGGCGCACGGTCGCATCGAAATCCCAGGCGATGAAATCGAGATAGCCGCTGAAAATGCCGGTTGCCCCGCCGATGAAACTGCAGCACTCTGCGCCCTCGGGTGTCTCCATATGCGCCTTTGCCCTGTCCCGTAGCGCTAAGATTTCCTCCGAGCGATTTTCTCCGCGGAACCCGGCGAGCGGGTAGATGAAGAAGCCGGCCACCGCACCGTCTGCCTGTAACTCATTGACCATGCGATCCTCGCCCTGCAGGTACTCGCTTACCAGGGTCGGGCAGAGACTTGCGCCCGAGATGGTGTCGAGACGATAGTCGGCATTCGGGTCTTCGCTCGGATCTAAGCTGTAAAAGGTATAATTTTCCGCAATGACTTCCTCTGCTGTGATGTCGAGCTTGGCGCCGCAGCGCGAAAGCTCCTCCGGAAGTTCTGAGAGCAAGCAGGATGTTCCTTCGGCGGGCGCCTTCAGCACATCAAAGCTGCGAATGTAGCGCATATTGACGAGTTCCCCGAGCAGCTGATCGGTGAGCGTCGTTAAGAGCCACCAGACTCTTCCCTCATCTTCCGTAAGAAGAGGGAGCAGCTTCTCGCAGTAGAGCTTGACCCCGTAGCGGTCGCCCTTTCCCGTCTCAATCCAAACCTGTACATCCTCGCCCCGAATCGGCCCCTCGCCCGCATCGAGCGCGAGACCGCTCATGCGCTGCCGTCCGACCAGGATATTCCAGTGTGCCGCGACTTCCGCGGGCACATGACGCTGAAAATAACAGTCCTCGAGGAGCACTTCGATGCTGCCCTCGGGTGTCAGGATGAGTTCATATTTTTCGCCGTTAAAGCCGAGTTCAAAGGCCTGATTCTCAAGGGCCTCGCGCAGAATGTCACCGCACTTCTCAATCAGCTCATCACCGCGCACATGTTCCGTGTCCTCATCCATGATGCGTCGAAGTTCCGCTTCCTCCGCGGCAAAGCGCTTCCAGACACTTTGCGTTCTCTCGCGCAGATTTTCGGCAAAGCGCGGCAGCGAGATGCGGCGCTCGCAGTCGTCGATGAAATTCTGTGTGTCCTCATCGCCGGGAAGTGCTGCAAGTGCCTCACGGAAGTGGTGTAAGGCCCTTCCCTCCTGATCCAGATAGTAATAAGCGTAGCCCAGGCGGAAATTCCAACGGTGATCCCCCTCAAAATAGGCCTCGTGGCGCTTTAAGAGCGCAACCGCCTTCCGAAACAGTTTGCGGTCCGTTGCCTCCGCCACGTTGTTATAGGCGCGCGCCAGCTCGCTGTCGAGTTCCGGCGTTCTCTCCTCCTCCGGAAGCGCCTCAATCGCATCGACTATTCTTTGATGCTCATTGTTCTCAAACCACTGCGCACACTGCTGTAACAGATCCATGCCCTTCTCCTTTTCTCAGACAAGTTTGAAATCACAGAGCGCTTCCTGCGCCGTGACTCGTCTTAACTCCTCCCTGACTTCTGTCAACGCAAAGCCGAGCAGGTTTTCTCCCTTCCACTTGAGCGGATTATCCGCTGCCTCCTCCTGCTCCGTAAGCCCTATGCCCCAGACGCGGTCGTAGGGGCTGGCCTCGACCAATATTTATCGCCGGTCGAGAGCAGAAAGTCCCGGAGCTCCGGGTTCTGACTGAATTTGAGCCAGCTCCCGTTTAATACGATGGCATAGCGAAAGCGCTGCCAGACCGCCTCCTCAAAGCCTCTCACCTCTCTGCCGAGCGCCTTAATGCGCTTCGGATCTCTTAAGGAAAGAATCTCTGCCCTATGTTCCGCATCGCCGAACAGCTCGGCTTTCTTTGCCATCATATACTGCTCGGCGGAGCTAAAGCGCTCGCCCTCGCCGTAAAATTCCGCCTTCCACCACTGGCTGAACGCGCTCTTTGTCACGCTTCCGTCCTTCGCGGGCTGATGTCCCCAAAAGAAGCAGTACTTTTGCTTTTTCCCGGCAAGCTTCTGTTTTCCGAGCTGTGCCCGCGTGTACTTAGGCGCGCCGTCCGGGTTTCGAGTCGCGAGGCAAAAGCCCCCCCGCTCAAGGTACACTGCCCTATCCTCATCGTCCCACCAGCCGGCCCAGGTGAAGGGCTCCGGGAAGCGCGCACGGTATGCTTCCCGCTCCTTTTCGCCGAGCGCCTCAAACCAGGATACAAAGCGATCCAGGTAATCTTCGCCGCTGCCCATGCGAAATCCGAGACTGTAGCGCTCATATTCGGGATAGGCGAGCCACGGCGGCGGCATATAAGCCGACGGTTTTAATCCCACCAGAAATACCAGATTTTCGAGCGGCTGAGGCTGTCCGCCAGCGCGCCGAGCGGGGCGCTGCTCTGATCGAGATCCGGGCAGAAGCCGTAGTGCTCGATTGCAAGCTCCAAAGCCCTGTTTTCCGGCACCGGTGCCGGGAGGAAAAACTCGAGCTCGTCGTGCGACATGGTACTCGGCCAAGCGCCGTACTGTTCCGCCCAGTACTTCGTGACCGCCATGAGCTCCTCTGTGTCCGGGCAATCGTTCCAGCCGCCGAAGGGCAGATAGGCAAAGATCTCCCAGGCATGTTTCACCGGAATCTTTGCGAGTATTACCGGCGCAGTCTCATCACTCCGATAATCTCGGTAAGCGGAAAAGCAGTCGATTTCCTCGCCGCCTTCCACCTCACCGACAATTTCTCTGTCCCAGTCGATCTCATCGTCCTCGGCCTCTTCTCTACGGTCGGCAAGGTAGCCCTTTAAGATTTCACGCCTGTCCGGAAGTTCTCGCGAGAGCTGCTCACGGCGATAGGCGGCCACCGCCGCGGCATCAAAGCGATAGTCATCCTCCCCGTCGGAATCCGGGTCGGAATTCATGATGAGGCACTCAAAGAGTACCTCATCCACCTTGATGAGCATGGGCACATAGCCTCCGTCCGTTGCATCGCGCAGCGCATCAAGTAGGCCGCACAAAGTTCCGTATCATCCCGCATGGGCGGAAAATAGCGGCATTCACAATCCAAGTACTGCATCATCGCCTCGGCAAGTTCCGAGGGCTTTCCGTTCTTCTCTTCCATATAAACCGTCTCCGTTTTACCTCGCGGCGCAGATCTGTCGCCGCGAGCTTATAGCCTTTTTTGTTTCGTACTTCTTTTCGTTTCGTGCTTTTTCTTCTGTCAAACACAGCTCCCGTCCATGCGGCACTGCGTTCCTCCGCAGCGCTTCAAAGCGACGCGGTTTCAGCAAAGCTCGCAAATCGGCTCCGGCTCAGGCCGAAACGCTTCATCAAAGGCCACAAAGAGATAGAGCCGACCGGCCGACGTTTCCCCGGTGTCATACCCCAGCGCAAAGACCCCGTAGCTTTCATCCTGATCCAGCGCGAGCTCCGTCAGCGGAAGCGCTGCAATATTCTCCCCCGGGAAAGCGTTTTGCAGGACAGCTCGCGCCTTAAGGTCCAACTCCGGAAGTTCCTCCTTGAGCCGTTTCCAAAAGAGCGCATCGCGAGAGGGCGGCTCTTCCGCACTGCCGCCGTCCCGACTGAGATTGAGGATCAGCCCGGCATAGGCTGTCTTACAACAGAGTCTCGTCCCGCAGGCAAAGACCTCTCCGTTCCAGAGCGCAGATACTTCGTCCCAAAGGAGTCTGCTCACAGCGCCTCCAAGACCTTCGAGAGCGCTGCTTCCAAGGCCGGTGTTCTCGCTGCCTCTATCTCCTCTCGCTCTGCGAGTACGGCCTGCCAAGTATAATAGTAAAAGCTGTAAAAGAGCGCATCGGGGAAGACATCCTCGTCCTCGTAGCGAAGTTCATCCGCCTCTTCATCGTACTCTTCCGACCAGAGATACTCTTCCAGGAGGAGGTCCGCAAAGCGCGGCAGCGGCGCCGCGTGCTCCATGGTATCGCCGAGATGATAGCAGCCAAGCAGGCAGTCAAAGAGCTCCGTGAGTTGTCCCGCCAGATAGGCCGCCACGGGGTTTTCGGCGCTTTCACGCAGCGCCTTTCCCAAAATGCGCGCGAGAAACACGCTCGCAAACGGCGTCGCGTGCCAGAGGGTATTCTGGTGCTCCACATTGTAGCCGAGTTCCTCAAATGCCTCCCGGACGCCCGCCGCATCCCGCATTTCTTCCAGAGTAGCAAAGTACTCCGGAAAGGCGGTCGCTCTGCCGTAAACCGTCGTGAGCCTCTGCCAGGGCACATCGCTCACGCGAAGCCCTTTGATATACGCTCTGTTTTCCTCTGTGATCCGCTCTGTCATGATGCCCTCCGCTCAGCCCGCGATGTTCGCGTATTTCAGTCCCTCGCTCTCGGTTCCGGATATTTCAATCACATGGCCGAAGAAGAGATCGTCGTCATCATAGTAGGCGACCAGATTGCCGTCCCAGCTTAGCACCAAGCTCTCCGGCTGTATGCGCCGCATGAAGTCCTCTTCCGTGAGTTCCGGGGCGTTCTCGTTCTCCTCCTCACTCGACTGCCAGTCGTTCGCAAGCTCGGTGAGTTCCTTGGCCGCAAAGCGGCGCAGCTCGCTATCCCAATGTGCGGCATCCGCGGCAAGCTTCCTCGCAAAGGCCCGCACCTTGTCCCAGGTCTCCGTATCGTCCGTATCGATTTCGAGGGAGAGGCTCATGCGCCCGTCGCCCCAGGGAATTTCGCCCTCCAGCCAGTTAAGCTCCCGATTCAGCGTGAGTTTACCGAGCACTTCGTCGTTCAGTTCAACCGGCTTTTGGTATTCCTCCCAATAGGCCTCGAGTTCCGGACAGGAAACCGCGGGCTCCAGTACCTCGACCAGCAGCCAGGCATTGAACTTTTCCGGCGTGGTGTGCTCCGGCACCGCACTCGGCTTCATGCGGCGCAGCTTGAGACGGCAAATCTGTCCTCTTGCAAGGCGCCCCCAGCCGTACTCTCCGTTCCTCTCCTCCTCGCTGAGCGGCCACTCGACTCTGCCTTCTCGAATCACACAGCTCCCGTCCGGAAAAACCATGCCGAGCGAAATTGCCGTCATATCCCAGAAATTTCCCTCTTTATAGTAACCCGCGCCGAGGCATCTCTGAATGAGCACCAGAACTTCCTGTTCCTCGCTCTCGTACTTTTGATAATAGCTCTCGTACATCTTGGCTCCCTTTCCCCGCAACACAAAAGCCCCCGCCGCCCCGTGAGGGAAACGGCGGGGACTCTTTCTGTCCGGGCTTATCTGTTAGCGCTCAACCTTTGCAGGCCGAGTCTCAACCTCTCTTGATTGCCGCCTGTGCAGCCGCAAGTCTTGCGACCGGCACGCGGAACGGCGAGCAGGAAACATAGTCAAGGCCGATCTCATCGCAGAACTCAACGGAGGACGGATCGCCGCCGTGCTCACCGCAGATACCGATGTGCAGGGACTTGTTCACCGGGCGACCGAGATCGATTGCCATCTTCATGAGCTTGCCCACGCCGACCTGATCGAGCTTCGCAAACGGATCGTTCTCGAAGATCTTCGTGTCGTAGTAAGCGTTCAGGAACTTGCCTGCGTCATCGCGCGAGAAGCCGAAGGTCATCTGCGTGAGGTCGTTCGTACCGAAGCAGAAGAAGTCCGCATCCTTTGCGATATCGTCTGCCGTGAGGCAAGCTCTCGGAATCTCGATCATCGTACCGACCTCGTACTTGAGATCGGAGCCCGCTGCCTTGATCTCCGCATCCGCGGTCTCGACAACGACCTTCTTGACGAACTTGAGCTCCTTGTCCTCGGAGACAAGCGGAATCATGATTTCCGGAACCATGTTCCACTCCGGATGTCTCTTCTGCACCGCGATTGCCGCGCGAATCACAGCCTTGGTCTGCATCGCAGCGATCTCCGGATAGGTGACTGCAAGGCGGCAGCCTCTGTGACCCATCATCGGGTTGAACTCGTGCAGGGAAGCGATGATGTCCTTAATCTCCTGGACGCTCTTCTTCTTAGCGTCTGCGAGCTTCTTGATCTCAGCCTCCTCGGTCGGGACAAACTCGTGCAGCGGCGGATCCAGGAAGCGGATCGTGACCGGCGTTCCCTCCATTGCCTCGTAAATGCCCTCGAAGTCCTTCTGCTGGTACGGAAGAATCTTCTCGAGAGCCTCTTCTCTCTCTTCCACCGTGTCGGAGCAGATCATCTCGCGGAATGCCGCAATGCGCTCCGGATCGAAGAACATGTGCTCCGTGCGGCAAAGGCCGATGCCCTCTGCGCCGAGCTCTCTTGCCTTCTTCGCGTCGGTCGGCGTATCCGCGTTGGTTCTGACCTTCAGCTTTCTGTACTTGTCAGCCCAAGCCATGATGCGGCCGAACTCACCGACAATCGCCGCGTCCACGGTCGGGATAATGCCCGCGTAAACGTTACCGGTCGTGCCGTCGATCGAAATCGGATCGCCCTCGTGGAAGGTCTGGCCGCCGAGGGAGAACTTCTTAGCCGCCTCGTCGATCACGATGTCGCCGAGACCGGAGACGCAGCACTTGCCCATTCCGCGCGCAACGACCGCCGCGTGGGAGGTCATACCGCCGCGAACCGTGAGAATACCCTGGGAGCTCTTCATGCCGGTGATATCCTCCGGAGAAGTCTCAAGGCGGACAAGGACAACCTTCTCGCCTCTTGCTGCCCAAGCCTCTGCGTCCTCGGCCGTGAAGACAACCTTACCGCAAGCCGCACCCGGAGATGCGCCGAGGCCCTTGCCGAGCGGCTTTGCCTCCTTGAGCGCCTTCTGGTCGAACTGCGGGTGAAGCAGGGTGTCAAGGTTTCTCGGATCGATCATTGCGACCGCTTCCTTCTCGCTTCTCATGCCCTCATCGACAAGGTCGCAAGCAATCTTGAGCGCTGCCTTTGCGGTTCTCTTACCGTTTCTGGTCTGCAGCATGTAGAGCTTGCCGTGCTCGACGGTGAACTCCATATCCTGCATGTCTCTGTAGTGGTTCTCGAGGGTCTTGCAGACCTCGTTGAACTGCTTGAATGCCTCCGGGAACTTCTGCTCCATCTCGTCGATGTGCATCGGGGTGCGCACGCCCGCAACGACGTCCTCACCCTGTGCGTTGGTCAGGAACTCACCGAAGAGGCCCTTCTCGCCCGTCGCCGGATCTCTCGTGAACGCAACGCCGGTGCCGCAGTCATCGCCCATGTTACCGAATGCCATGGACTGCACGTTGACAGCCGTGCCCCAGGAGTAGGGGATATCGTTGTCGCGGCGGTACACGTTTGCGCGCGGGTTGTCCCAGGAACGGAACACAGCCTTGATGGCACCCATCAGCTGCTCCTTCGGGTCGGACGGGAAGTCCTGGCCCAGCTTCGACTTGTACTCAGCCTTGAACTGGTTTGCGAGCTCCTCGAGGTCAGCAGCGGTGAGATCCACGTCCTGGGTCACGCCGCGATCCTTCTTCATCTTGTCGATGAGCTCCTCAAAGTACTTCTTGCCGACTTCCATAACGACATCGGAGTACATCTGGATAAATCTTCTGTAGCAGTCCCAAGCCCAACGCGGATTGTTGGACTTCTCTGCCAGGACCTTGACCACGTCCTCGTTGAGGCCGAGGTTCAGGATGGTATCCATCATGCCCGGCATCGAAGCTCTTGCGCCCGAGCGAACCGAGACGAGAAGCGGATTCTCGTGGTCACCGAACTTCTTGCCGGTGATCTTCTCCATCTCCACGATGTAGTCGTTAATCTGAGACTGGATCTCTGCATTGATCTCGCGGCCGTCCTCGTAATACTGCGTGCAAGCCTCGGTCGTGATCGTGAAGCCCTGCGGCACCGGAAGACCGATCTTGGTCATCTCCGCAAGGTTTGCGCCCTTGCCGCCGAGGAGCTCGCGCATGTCCGCATTGCCCTCACTAAACAGATAAACCCATTTCTTTGCCATGTTTTCCTCCTGTTGAACACGAATCTGGATCTTTGTTCTACAACGTTAGCATCATATCACAAATGTTTGTTTTTTAATAGATACACAGGATTTCAAAACGTGAATTTGTCCAAGAAGTAGTTTCTCAGCTCGGAAATCTTGACTCTCTCCTGCTCCATGCTGTCGCGGTCGCGAATCGTGACGCTTTGATCCTCCTCGGACTCAAAGTCGTAGGTCACGCAGAAGGGGGTTCCGATTTCGTCTTCTCTGCGGTAACGCTTGCCGATTGCGCCGCGGTCGTCGTACTCGCAGTTCCAGTACTTCGAGAGCTCCGCATAGATCTTCTCCGCGCCCTCACCGAGCTTCTTGGAAAGCGGCAGCACCGCGATTTTCACCGGTGCGAGCGCCGGGTGGAAGTGAAGCACCGTGCGCACATCACCGCCCGGGAGTTCCTCCTCGTCGTAGGCGTTGCAGAGGAAGGCGAGCGTCACGCGGTCTGCGCCGAGCGAGGGCTCGACGACATAGGGGATGTACTTCTCCTTGCTCTCCTCGTCGAAGTAGCTTAAATCCTCACCCGAAACCTCCTGGTGACGCGAGAGATCGTAGTTCGTTCTGTCCGCAATGCCCCAAAGTTCACCCCAGCCGAAGGGGAAGAGGAACTCAAGGTCCGTGGTCGCCTTTGAATAGAAGGAGAGCTCTTCCGGATCGTGGTCGCGCGCGCGCAGTCTGTCATCGCGCATGCCGAGGGTCTTAAGCCACTGAATGCACTGCTCCTTCCAGTACGCGAACCACTCGAGGTCCGTGTCCGGCTTGCAGAAGAATTCGAGTTCCATCTGCTCGAACTCGCGTGTGCGGAAGGTGAAGTTGCCCGGTGTAATCTCGTTTCGGAAGGACTTACCGATCTGGCCGATGCCGAAGGGAATCTTCTTCCGGGAAGTGCGCTGCACGTTCTTAAAGTTCACAAAGATACCCTGTGCCGTCTCCGGGCGCAGGTAGACCGTGTTCTTTGCGTCCTCGGTCACACCCTGGAAGGTCTTGAACATGAGGTTAAACTCGCGGATGTCCGTGAAGTCGTGCTTGCCGCAGCTCGGGCAGGCAATCTCATGCGCCTTAATATAGTCCTGCATCTTCTCGTGGCTCCAGCCGTCCACGCCGGACTCGAGCTCTGCGCCGTGCTCCGCCGCATAGTCCTCGATCAGCTTGTCCGCGCGGAAGCGCTCGTGACAGCTCTTGCAGTCCATGAGCGGATCCGAGAAGCTGCCGATGTGACCGGAGGCAACCCAGGTCTGGGTATTCATGAGAATCGCGCAGTCCACACCCACATTGTAGGGAGACTCCTGGATGAACTTCTGCCACCAGGCTCTCTTCACGTTGTTCTTAAGCTCCACGCCGAGATTGCCGTAGTCCCAGGTATTTGCGAGTCCGCCGTAGATTTCCGAACCCGGATAGACAAACCCTCTCGCCTTTGCGAGTGCCACGATTTTTTCCATTGTATAAGCCATCGTTTTCCCCTCTCTCTCTTGCCGATGTCCTCTATTCTACTGCACCCGCCGCATTTCTTCCAGCACGGAAAGCGCACGGAAGCGGTGCGGCGCAACCTGTGAACGCAGGGCATCCACATTTTCTCCGAATTCCCGCAGTGCTTCCTCCCCCACGGTAAAGGTAAACAGCTTTTCCACCGGTGTACGGACCACAAAGTCCCAGGTGTAAGCGCAGTTATCTTGTTTTTTGAGCGGCGGCGCGGCGACATAGCTCCCGAAAAGCACCAGGAGCTTTAACTCCAGAATGCGCCGCACGAGTTCCCGCGGAAGCTCCGGTTTCCAGCGCGAGCAGCGAAAAGTAAAGGAGCTTTAAGCCCTCTTCCTCCCGCTGGAACTCGCGGTAAAAGTAATCCGCGAGTTCCAGAAAATAGCTCGCATAGCAGAGTGCCTCGATATCCGCCTCGATTTTCCCGAAAAAGCGCAGGCCTTCCGCGGCGACCACAATGTCGGCGTCCCGGCCCGGCCTGAGCATAAACTTGCCGTAGACCAGGGGGCGCGCAAGACCCATGAGCGGACTGCCCTGGCGCGCGGCGCCCCGCGCAAAACAGGAAATCTTGCCCTTTTCCCGCGTGAGTATCGTGATGCGTCGGTCCCGCTCGCCGATTGCCATGCTTTTCAGCACCAGCCCGCTGACTTCTTCGCCCTCTCTCATAGCTTTCTCGCGTCGTAGCCGAAGGAGCGGAGCTGGGTGTCGTTGTCACGCCAGTCGCGCCGCACCTTGACCCAGAGCTTTAAATTCACCTTACTCTCCGTCATCTCTTCGATGGCCTTCCTTGCGCCGATGCCGATGCGCTTTAACATCTGACCGCCCTTGCCGATCACCATGCCCTTATGCGACTCCCGCTCGCAGATGATGTTGGCGTCAATGTCAAAGCCGCCGTCCTCCCTCTCTTTCATGCGCTCCACCGTGACGGCGACGCCGTGCGGCACTTCGTCGCGAAGCAGGCGCAGGGTCTGCTCCCGGATCAGCTCGCCGGCGAGTTCCCGCATGGGTTCCTCGGTCACCGTGTCCTCACTGTAAAAGAAGGGGCCCTCCGGCAGATAGCGATAGAGCGTATCGAGCAAGAGGTCTATGTTCTCGCTCTTTAAGGCCGCAACCGCGACCATGTCCTTCGGGCGGCAGAACTCCTCATAGGCCTGACCTGCGCGGCAAGCCGCGCCTTGTCCGTGATTTTATCAATCTTATTGACTGCGAGGACCAGGGGTTGGCGGCACTTCCGAAGCCGCTCCCCGATTTCCCGCTCGGCGGGCCCTATGTGCTCGCTCGCGTCGACAATCCAGAGTATCACATCCGCCTCTTCTATGGTCTTCTCCGCGACACCGACCATGAAGCGCCCGAGCTTATTTTTGGCGCGGGTAAGCCCCGGCGTGTCCTCGAACACAATCTGGCCGCGTTCGTCCGTGTATACCGTTCGAATCTGGCTTCTTGTGGTCTGGGCCTTCTCCGAAGTAATAGCGATTTTCTGCCCGATCAAGTGATTCATGAGCGTCGATTTTCCCACATTGGGGCGCCCGATCAGCGCGACAAAACCCGATTTCATGCCTCTGTCTCCTCACTCTCCGCGGCGAAAAGTTGTGCTGTCTCCGTAAAGAAGTCCTTGGCCCGCGCGATTGCGCCCTCGTTACCGATGACGCACTTTGCCTCGTATTTCAACGCCTCGCGAACCAGCGGCGCAAGCGCCCGTATATCCTCCGGGGTCGCCGAGAGCACTTCCGCGCGCTCCTTGGCAAACATTTCATCCGTCACCTTCGAGTAATATGCGGAGAGCGCCAGAAGGCCGCTGAGCTGCGGCGTGCGCGGCGTATCCATCTCGCCGACGGCGCCGATGATGGCCTTGGTCATCTCTCTTTCATCCGCCTCATACTGCTCGAGGTAGCCCGGGACACCCTCGTAGACCTTGTCGGTCTCCTCAAGCTTCGGATCTCGGTAGGAACTGAACACCACGCTGCCGCCGCGTCCGAAGCGGACCGCGCAGCCGTAGGCCCCACCCTTTGAGCGTATCTCATTCCAGAGATAACCGTAGCTCAACATGGTCTGCGCGATGCGGAGGGCACCCGTGTAGCGGAAGCCGCCCGTGCGGAAGTTGCCGATGCGCGCCACATAGTTCACGCGGGAAGCGGAGCCGAAGCCCTCTCTCTTGATATTCTCTACGAAGCGGAAGCGCATTTCTCCCTTGCCGCCCGCCGGATAGCGCGCGGAAAGTTCCGTGAGCAGCGGCAGCACCGCCGCCTTCCCTGCCGATTCCGCCGTCAGGTGAATCAGGAGACGGCCGCTCCGAACGGTCTCACCGAGCACGGCCTTTGCGCGCTCCGTAAAGGCTGTGAGCGCCGCATCTTCCGTAAGTCCCTCGAGGAAACGGTAGTACGCGATGCCCTTCGTCACATCCTGGAACACACCGCTCTCGCTGAAATAGGAGGCCGCACGATTCACCGCCGCGATATGCCCGGCGGAGAGGAGCGTATCCTTTAAGCCCGCCCGAATCTCGCCGATCAAATTCCGGACACGCTCGCGGTCCGTAAACTGCGTGGAGAGGAGCTGTTCGTTGACCAGCTCAATTGCCTTTGCGGCGTTCTCCGGCAGGAACTTAACCGAGGCAGAGAAGACTCTCCGGTCGCCCCGGAACTCTGCGAGGTCCGGATAGTTGTCGATGCTAAACTGGATGCCGCCGGTATGAAGATTTACCAGGGTCGAGAGTTCGCCGTAGCTGTGCGCGTCGGTATTCAGGTAGCCGAGCAAATCCTTGATGAGGGAGAGCTCGGTGAGCGACTCTGCCGGCAGGTCGCTCACGTCAAAGTCAAGGCGGAGGTAAAGTATTCCCGTGGTATTTCGCGCCGCATAGTGGAAGGGCGTCTCACCCAGTTTGCCTGCTTCGAAGTTAAGCGGCTCATTCTCCGTCGCCAAATCCTCGCGGGAGAGCATCGGTATCGTGCGAAGCGCCTCTTCGCTGTCGGCCGCATCCTGATATGCCCGCATCTCTTTGCCGAAGGCAATCAGCGCCTGCCGCTCCGCCGCGCTCATCGCCGCCTTCTTTGCCGCGAGTCTCTCCTCGTCCTCGGCCTCATGTTTTGCCGTGAGGCCGCGCACCGGGTAGAGCTCCACAACCGCATAGTTCTCGTTCTCGAGGAGGGCCTCGCGTATCAGATTCTCAAAATAGTTCTCGCCCACCTTACGGCGAAGCTCGTCAAAAAGCCCCGCAAAGCGAAGGTGCAGGCAGGGATCCGCATCGTAAATCCAGCTCTCAAAGCTCTGCAGGCCGTAGACCAGTCCCTTCGGCGCAGAACCGAAGTTTGCCTCGCGCGCGCGGAACTCCGCCATGTTGATGGCCGCGAGCAGCATCTCGTGATCCAGGCCGTCCTCCGCAATCTCCGTGAGCAGCTCGCGAACACGCCGCAAAAAGCTGTCTTTCTGCTCGCGTCTCAAATGCTTCGCCGTAATCTGGAAATAGGGTTCGCGGATGCCATTTGCATAGCCGCCGTAAACATCGTCCCCGAAGCCCTCCTCAATGAGGGCATCGTGTAAGAGCGCTCCGGGCGCCTTTAAGAGCACGTAGTCGAGGGCCTGATAGGCGCTGTACTCGACCGGATCCAGCTGACCGCCGACGCGGAGGTTCAGCGAGACATAGGCCGCTCTCTCTTCGCTCTCCGTCTCCCCGATCGAATAGGGGCGGGACACAAAGACCGGCGCACCGAGCCGCTTCGGTGCGGGTATCGCCGAGTCGATTGCAAGACGCTCGTACTTCGAGAGATAGCTTTCGTCTAAGTAGCGCAGTCTCTCCGCCATGTCGAGGTCACCGTAGAGATAGATGAAGGAATTGCTCGGGTGATAGTAGCGGCGATGGAAGTCGAGGTAGGCCTCGTAAGTCAAATCCGGAATAAAGTCCGGATCGCCGCCGGACTCCTCCGCATAGGGGTGCCCCGGAAAGAGCGCCTCATCGATTGCGCGCTCCAGCACCTGGTCCGGATCCGAATACGCCCCCTTCATCTCGTTGTAGACGACACCGTTTCGGACGAGCTTCGCATCCTCGCTCTCCAGCTCGTATCTCCAGCCTTCCTGGCGGAAAATCTTCTCCTCCTTGTAGAAAAGGGGGTGAAAGACCGCATCCAGATAGACATCCATCAGGTTCTCAAAGTCCTTCGAGTTGCAGCTCGCAACCGGATAGACCGTGCGATCCGGGTAGGTCATCGCATTCAGGAAGGTATTCAGCGAGCCCTTCACAAGCTCCATGAACGGATCCTTGGCCCAGTACTTCTCCGAGCCGCAGAGCACGGTGTGCTCGACAATGTGTGCGACACCGGTCGAGTCCTGCGGCGGCGTCCGAAAGCCGATCGTAAAGACCTTGTTCGCATCGCCCGCGAGCAGGAGAAAAATGCGGGCGCCGGTCTTCTTGTGCTCCAGCTCCACGCCGTCCGCCTTAAGTTCTTTGAGACGGCTCTCCGTCCGGACGCGATAGGCGTCCAGCTTTGCGATCTCCGCCAGCTGTTCCTCTCGATTCCACTTCGCTGTCATATCATTTCCTCTCCCGACTCTGTCGTTTGTTCAGTCTTCCGAAATACTTATCCTTTAAGAGCGCGATGCTCTCGCGCGCCAGATAGTGCATAAAGAGTACGCGATCACTCGGCGCGGGCACCCCGAGCGCTTGAATGTCGCACTGCGCCTCGAGTATGGCCGAGGCGCGGTAGAGATGAAAGTCCGAGCTGATGACCGCCACGACATCCGGATCCGGAGTCGTGAGCAGCACCCAGCGCCCTTCCGCCTCGATAAAGACCGGGTAGTCCTCATTGTTCACGCGGTGCAGCAGCGCGTAACTGTATACCATATTCTCATAGGTGTTCTTTGACTGGACCTCCAGCAGCAGCCGCTTCTTCGGAAGCCCTTGCTTGATGAGGTACTCCGCCATGACCTCCGCCTCCGTCCGCTGTCCGCGTCGGTCATAGCCGCCGCTCAATATGAATCTGGTCTCCGGCGACTTTGCCGCAAAGTCCAGCGCCGTATCGAGGCGCTGTTTCAGCGTCTTTGAGAGCGATCCGTCGGGCTTTAAGCCGGCCCCCAGCACAATCGCGTACTCAGGCTGTCCCTTCGCCTTGGGGTGCATGCCGGAGGCGACCGCAAGGCCCGAGGCCATGAGTACGGCCATGCCGAGAAAGCTGAGCGTGTGTATCTGGATCAGCCAGAAGAGCGATACCTTTCCCGGCGTCCGCGCGTGCAACCAGCGAAACAGCACATTGCCGAGGCAGACCAGGGCAAAGAAGAGCCAGATCCAACTCTGCGCAACCAGCTGTCTCGCGTAGACGCAGAGCACAACAAAGTAGACGGCGCAAAATCCCGCGGCGCTCAAAAAGAAAGCAGTCATCCCAAAGTCTCCATGCGAAGCAATTCTCCCGCGGCGACACTGCCGTCAAAGCGGACGGCCAGCGCCTCCTTGGGGTGCGGTGCACTCTCCACCGAGATGCCCTCCGGATTCCGAATCTCCAGCACGGTGAGCAGCTCGTTGCTGCCGTCAAAGCACATGCGCTCAATCCGGTCTCCGACCGAAAATTTATTTTTCTGTTCAAAGTGCGCATAACCCTCGGCGTCGACCGAGGCGACCTTGCCGAGGTAGGTGTAGTTCCGCACATAGGTATTGCTGTCGTAAATTTGTGCCTCTTCGTTCGGCTTCCCGAAGAAAAAGCCCGTCGTGTACTCCCGATAGGTGCACTTGCCGATTTCCTCCCGGTACGACTCGAGATTCGCCGCATATTTTTCCGGGCTCTCGAGGTAGTCGTCGATGGCGCGGCGGTAAGCGCGCGCCGTGACGGCCGCGTAGAGCGCGGTCTTCATCCTGCCCTCGATTTTAAAGCTGTCCACGCCGCTCTCTATGAGCTCCGGGATGTGGTCTATCATGCAGAGGTCCTTGGAATTAAAGAGGAAGGTGCCTCTCTCGTTCTCAAAGACCGGCATGGACTCGCCCGGGCGCTTCTCCTCGGTCACACTGTACTGCCAACGGCAGGGGTGGGTGCACTCACCGTGGTTCGCATCTCGCCCCGCCATGAAGCTCGAGAGCAGGCAGCGCCCCGAATAAGAGATACACATGGCGCCGTGCACAAAGGTCTCAATCTCCATCTCCTCCGGAATTTTTTCCCGGATTTCGCGTATCTCGGCGAGCGATAGCTCTCTGGCCGTCACGACGCGGCTCGCGCCGAGTTCCCGCCAGAAGAGAAAGGTCCCGTAGTTCGTGTTGTTCGCCTGGGTGCTCACATGCAGCTCAATGCCGGGACAGAGGCGCTTTGCGAGCATAAAGAGTGCCGGGTCCGAGACGATGATCGCATCCGGCCTCAGCGCGGCGAGCTCCTCAAAATACTTCTCTGCCTCATTTAAGTCATTGTTGTGCGCGAGGATATTCGCGGTCACAAAGACCCGCTTGCCTCTCTCGTGCGCAAAGCGAAGCCCCTCCGCCATCTCTTCCGGGCTGAAATTCTTTGCGTTTGCGCGGAGTCCAAAGGCCTCGCCGCCGATGTAGACCGCATCCGCCCCGTAGTCAAAGGCGGTTTTTAAGACCTCGAGACTTCCCGCCGGGAGCAGGAGCTCCGGTTTTTTACGCTTCTCTTTGCTCAATCCTCTTCTCCTTTACACTGAATGCCAGACCGTCGCCGATCGGCAATATCGAAGTTCTGAGCCCTTCACGGGCAGAGAGCGCCTCCAAATAGGCGCGCATCCGGCTGTGTATGGTTCTGTCCCGCCGGTCGATCGCAAAGCGGGACTCGGCAGTGTCGCCCCCCTGCAGCACATTGTCCGAGAGCAGGGTCCCGCCCGGTGAGAGCACGCGCAAGAGCTCCGGGAGCCACTTTAAATACTGCCCCTTTGCGGCATCCAAAAAGACGAAGTCATAGGCATCGTCCGGCTGCTCTTTCAAGAGCTCGTAGGCATCTCCCTCGATCAAAGTGATGCGTCCCGCCCCGTAGCGCCCTATATTTTCCTTCGCGCGGGCTATGCGCGGCGCATAGTTCTCCACCGTCGTGATATGCGCAGACGGCGGCAGCTCTTCCGCCATTACCAGCGCGGAATAGCCTACCGCCGTCCCCAGCTCCAGCACGCGCTCCGGGCGAAGTCCCGCGAGCAGGCTGCGTAGGAAGCGCTCGCTGTCCCGCCGTATAACGGGCACCTCGCCTTCCTCCGCTTCCCGCCTGAGCGCCTCCAGATAGCGCCGGTTGCCGGGGTCCAGATAGTCCAGATAAGCCCGGACGCGCTCTGCTATCATCATTTGCCGCCCCCTCGCTTTTCGGGTGCGGTCGATAAAATCTCCAGCATGTCGTCTATGGTCTCCGAGGTATTCAGGCTGTATTCGCCCGCGCGCACCTTTCTTCCGAGGAAGAGAGACTGCAGACGGAAGGCCCAGGTGTTCTCGATGAGCCCGAGCTCCTTCAGCTGTTTCGCCGTCTCCGCCGTGCTCTGGCCCTCCGGGATGTGCACGGCAATATCGCGCCCCGGCGCTGCTTCGACGCTCTGCTGGTAAAAGGCGTCGTGCCCGAAGCGATAGGCCGCAAAAACACCCCGAAAAAGCACAAAAAGCAGGCAGGCGGTGATTAACAGCCGCACTGCCATGCCCAATGCCTCAGAAGACAGATGATTGAGTTGTTCTGTATTCTGTCGTGTTTTCAAGTTCCCGCTCTCCTCTTTCGCAAGTTCAATTGACACCGAGGATAATCGGCAGGATGACCGGGGTGCGCTTCATCTTCTTCCAAAAGAAATCGCTGAGCTCATCCCGCACGACATTCTTTAATTTGCTCCAGTCGTTGACACCCGCATCGAGGCTGTCCGTGACTGCCGTCACGGCTCTCTCCTTCGCCTCTGCCATCAAGTCCTCGGAGTCCTTGACATACACAAAGCCCCGTGACACAATTTCCGGTCCCGCGAGCAGCTGGTTCGAGCCGCGCTGCAGACCTACGGTCACTATCATAATACCATTTTGCGCAAGATTCTGTCTATCGCGCAGCACCACGTTTCCGACATCGCCCACACCGAGGCCGTCCACCAGAATGCCGCCCGCCTGCACATGGCCCGTAATCTTGCAGCTGTCGGCGGTCAGTGTCACGACATCTCCGGTTGACATAAAGAGCACATTCTCGTGCGGCACGCCGACCGCCTCGGCGAGTGCCACCTGTGCCTTTCTGTGACGGTACTCACCGTGCACCGGAAGCGCAAACTTCGGGCGGAGCAGGGAGTACATAAGCTTAATCTCCTCCGCACAGGCGTGACCGGAGACATGGGTATCCTGGAAAATGACCTCCGCGCCCTTGATCGAGAGCTCGTTGATGACCTTGTCGACCGCCTTCTCGTTGCCCGGAATCGGGTGGGAACTCATGATGACCACATCGCTCGGGCTGATTGCCACCTTGCGGTGCATGCCGTTTGCCATGCGGGAGAGCGCTGCCATGCTCTCGCCCTGGGACCCGGTCGTGATGAGCACGGTCTTCTCCGGCGGGTAGTTCTTCAGCTGGTCGATGTCGATCAGGGTTCCCTCCGGAATCTTGATGTAGCCGAGTTCGTTCGCAATGCCGATTACATTGACCATCGACCTGCCCTCGACCACGACTTTTCTGCCGTACTTGTAGGCCGAGTTGATGACCTGCTGCACGCGGTCCACATTCGACGCAAAGGTCGCAACGATGATGCGGTTCTTCTGGTGTTCCGCAAAAATGAGGTCAAAGGTGCGACCCACGGTCTTCTCGGACATGGTAAAGCCCGGGCGGATTGCGTTGGTCGAGTCGCAGAGTATGGCGAGCACGCCGCGCTTTCCGAGCTCCGCCATGCGCTGCAGATCCGCCGCCTCGCCGAAGACCGGCGTGTAATCGATCTTAAAGTCACCCGTGTGGAAGATGACGCCCGCCGGGCTGAAGATTGCGAGGGCGGAGCTGTCCGAAATCGAGTGGTTGGTCTTGATGAATTCAACATTGAAGTCGCCGAAGGGGACGGTATCGCCGTGCTTCACGACAAAGAGCTTCGCGGAGTCGAGAAGGCGATGCTCCTCAAGCTTATGGCGAATCAAGGCAATCGTGAGTTTGGTCGAATAGACCGGCACATTCAGCTCTTTTAAGATATAGGGCAGGGCGCCGATGTGGTCCTCGTGTCCGTGGGTAATCACAAAGCCCTTGACCTTACTCCGGTTCTCCTTCAGATAGCTGACGTCCGGAATCACGCAGTCAATGCCGAGCATGTCCTCGCTCGGGAAGGCAATGCCGCAGTCCACGACTATGATCGTGTCATTGCACTCAAAGGCCGTGATGTTCATGCCGATCTGCTCAAGGCCGCCGAGCGGAATAATCTTGACCTTCGCCTTCGGGTCAAAACGTATGCTGCCGGCGCGCGGAAGCTTGGCGCGCTTTAAGAGCTCCGCGAGCTGGCCGTTTGCCAGCTTCTTCTTGCCGCGGCGGGGCTCCGCATTGCGGCGCGGGCTGCGCGGCTCCGCGTTTTCGGCATTCCGGGGCTTTCGCTCCGCGGCTTTCTGCCTCTTGCGGTATTCTCCTTTTCCTTGCCGCCCTCCGTTTTCTCGGCAGCGGGCTTCTTTTTCGGCTTCCGCTCTGCCTTCGGCTTCTCCGCCGCGGCCTGCTGTTCGAGTGCGGCCTCGCCCTGCGGTTTCTCCGCACGGCGACGGCGCGGGCGCTTCGGCTTATCCTCGGTCACAACTTCTTCTGCGCCGAGTCCCGCCTCTGCCGCTTCTTTCCGAAGCGCACGGCTCTTTTCCGAAAGACGTTTAAAAAAATGCATCGGGTTCTTTTCCTGTTCGCTCAAATTCTTACCTCTCTTACTTTCCGAATTAAAAAATCTGTTTTCTCGTTGATCCAAAATCACAAGTCAAAGACCTGTTATTGTCTGTTTGATAGGAGCCGCTACACTGCGGCTCCGGCTTTCTTACTTAGTACTGTTTGTCATCTTGCCAGGGTAGCGACCGGCCTTGCGCCTTACGAAGCTCTGCTGTCAAGACAGGAGCGGGAATGCCACCCAAAGCGACAAAAGTCGCACCGTCCGGTATTTTGTATACATTATTTCAAGTTCCGAAACAGCTACGTCCGTATTTCACTGCGCGGCGAAGCGTTCTTGCTTTCCCCGCAGCGCCGGATGCCGCCCTCCGGCTCACTCGCTTCTAAGCTCCACCTCTGCGCCGTCCTCCTCGAGGAGGGCCTGAAAGACGCGGAGCATGTGCTCTGCCTCGTCCTCGTTTTCCACGAACTCATAGACGGCCTCTTCCTCATCCTCGCCGGACACATCCTTCAGGAGATAGCACTCGCCGTCCTCCTCCTCGCTGTCCGCCGCCAGGATATAGTAGCAGCCGTTTAACTTGGTCTCCTCGAGGATATAGAGGGTCACATCCTCGCCGTTCTCATCCTTCACAACCAGCGGTGCGGCCGCAAAGGCCTCCCGCTCCTTCTTTTCTTCTTCCATCCTTTGTTCCTCTCCGAGCCGCTCAGCGCTCCTCCGGGTGCGCATCCATATATTCCTGCAGGATAATCGCAGCCGCCAGTTTATCGAGATATTGCTTATGCTCCGCGCGCGGAATGCCCCTCTCCTCGAGGCGCTCTGCCGCTTCCGCCGTGGTGAGCCACTCGTCCTGCCAGACGACGGGCAAACCGGTGCGAGCCTCCAGTTTCTCCTTAAATTGAGTACAAAAAGCGACGCGCTCTCCCTCCGTGCCGTCGAGATGCGAGGGATGGCCCAGCACAATGCGGGTAATGCCCCGCTCTGCGACGATGGCCTCGAGGCGCTGTAAGGTCTTTCGGAGTTTCTTCTCCGAATCCCTCCATATGGTTTCCAGCGGCTGCGCCGCGAGTCCCAGTCCGTCGCTCACGGCAACGCCCACGGTCTTCGCGCCGTAGTCCAATCCCATCAATGGCAAATATCTTCCCTCCCGAACACCAAAGCGCTGATACGGAATATCCGTATCAGTGCAGAGGTGCATGATTCATTTTCTGACCGAGCCCATAACGGTCCTTCACGCGGCTTTTATCACAAATGACCTGTCCGAAGTGTCAGCGACGATCGATTTTATTCTTGATGTAGTAGCTCAGCAGGAGCTCCAAAATATCATCGCGCTCAACCTTCATGATTAAACTGCGCGCACTCTTATGGCTCGTGATATAGGTCGGATCTCCGCTCATCACATAGCCCACGATCTGATTGACCGGATTGTATCCTTTTTCAGACAATGCGTTATAAACCAGCTCTAAGACCTGGCTGACATCCATCTTATTCTCCTGAACCGTCTGAAAAAACTGTGTGTCGTGCAAGTTTTCACTCATGATATGCTTTCCTCTCAATTAGCCTTTATTCTATCCGATTTGCAGAGAATTCTCAAGGTTTAAAGCTTTACGTTTTGCTTACGTTTGTCAGAAGCAGTATTTCGGCGTCGAGAAAGCGCTCCGCCTTTCCGCGGTAGAGACAATTGGTCTCGGGCGCTTCCGAGAGCGCCGTGAGCGGGACGGCCAGCCTTACGTATTCTCGGCTGTTACCGATGAGATAGCGCTCTCCGTCGATCTCCGTGATTTCCTCCGAGAGCATTTCCTGAACGCTTCCGAGCCGCCGCGTGCGGAACGCCCGCTGTCGCTCTGCGTTCAGCGCCTGCAGGCGCGCCGCGCGCTCCTTTTTGACAGCGCTCGAAAGCTGCTCGGACATCGCCGCGGCCTTGGTTCCCTCTCGCTTGGAATAGGGGAAGATGTGGGTCTCGTAGAAAGCGATTTCCGAGATAAACGCAAGGCTCTCCGAAAACTCTGCCTCGCTCTCCCCCGGGAAGCCGACAATCACATCCGTGGTCATGGCGGCGTCCGGGAAAACCGCGCGAAGCGCTTGGACCCCGGCCCTGAATTCCTCCGCCGTATAGCGGCGGTTCATGCGCTTTAAGGTCGCATTGCTCCCGCTCTGAAGCGAGAGGTGAAAGTGGGGACAGAAATGCTTTAACTTCGAAAGCCCCGCTGCAAATTCCGGCGTCGCAATCTTCGGCTCCAGCGAACCGATGCGAAGCCTTTCTATGCCCTCGACGCTGTCCAGAAGGGTCAGAAGCTCCAGGAGATTTGCCGCGCCGTCGCCGAAATCCTCCCGCTCCTCTTTGTTCTTAAAATCCCGCCCGTAGGAAGAGAGGTGAATGCCGGTCAGCACAAGCTCCCGCACGCCGTTTGCGGCGAGTCGCTCTGCCTCTCTTCTCACCTCTCCCGGGCGACGGGAGCGTATGTTGCCGCGGAGAAAGGGGATGATGCAGTAGGAACAGTACTGGTTGCAGCCGTCCTGCACCTTTAAAAAGGCGCGGGTATGCTCTTCGCTCCGATTTGCCGATAGGTCCTCGTACCGCTTTGCCTCCCGCATATCGCCGACATGAACGGCAGGCGCCGCATCCTCGGAAAAATAGGACTCGAGTATGCGCACCAGGTCTTTTTTCTCCTGATTGCCGAGCACCAAATCCACGCTTCCGTCTTCTTGCAGACTCTCCGCCGCCGCCTGCGCGTAGCAACCCGCCGCGACCACGACGGCTCCGGGATTTAAGCTCTTCGCGCGGTGCAACATCTGCCGCGATTTCCGGTCCGCGATGTTCGTCACGGAACAGGTGTTGATGATGTAGACATCCGCCCTTTCCTCGAAAGAGCGGATGTCGTAGCCCGCTGCGAGCAGCGCCTGTTCCATCGCCTCGGTCTCGTAGGCGTTTACCTTGCATCCCAGCGTGTGAAATGCCGCTGTTCTCATTTTATTCTCCTTCCTCATCTTGACTTTACTCCCGCTTCCCCATAAGATTGAGGAAAAGAACCTGAATTGATATCCGAAGAAGGAGGCTCTGCCATGCAAACTGTCAAGATTTCTTTGGACTCCATCGAAAAGGTGAAGTCCTTCGTCAATACCATTGCCCGCTTCGACGCAGACTTTGATCTCGTGTCCGGCCGCTATGTAATCGATGCGAAGTCGATTATGGGAATCTTCAGCCTGGATCTCTCGAAGCCGATCAACCTGAACATCCATGGCAACGAGTCGATGGACACGATTTAGAGGCCTTGAAGCCCTATATCATTGAGTAATCTCCTTTGAGAAGAGGAAAGCCGCACAGATGTGCGGCTTTTTTTCATGCCTCGCAGAGCACAAGCTCCTCGGTTTTGAGGGCGGTCTCGACGAGTTCCTCAATCCGCTCGCTGAGTCTCTCCTCCGACTTTTTGATGCGCGACAGCTCGGGATTCGTGACCGGGTGCTTCGCGACAAAGATGGTGCAGCAGTCCTCATAGGGGAGTATCGAAGTCTCGTAGCTGTCCATCTTCTCCGCGCGCTCTATAATTTCCTGCTTGTCAAAGCCGATCAGCGGGCGAAACACCGGGAGGGTGCAGACTTCGTTGGTCGAGAGCAGGGACGGGATGGTCTGGCTTGCGACCTGCCCTATGCTCTCGCCGGTAATCAGCGCCATTGCGCCGTTCTTCTTCGCGATGCTCTCCGCAATGCGCATCATATAGCGGCGCATGATAATCGTGAGTTCCTCGCGCGGGCACTTCTCGTAAATATAGAGCTGAATGTCCGTGAAGTTCACAATGTGAAGGCGCACCGGCCCCGCATAGCGCGCCAGAATGCGCGCCAAATCCACAACCTTCTGCTTTGCGCGCTCCGAGGTATAGGGCGGCGCGTGGAAGTAGGTCGCCTCCAGATAAACACCGCGCTTTGCGATCATATAGCCCGCAACCGGTGAGTCGATGCCGCCCGATAAGAGCAACATGGCCTTGCCGGCCGTGCCGACCGGCATACCGCCGGGGCCCGGAATCGAGAGCGCATAGAGCAGAACCCCCTCGTTCCGAATCTCGACATTGAACTTGAGTTCCGGGTTTCTGACATCGACATGTAAGTTCGGGCAGGCCTCCAGAATCACGCCGCCGAGCGACGCGCTGATTTCTTCCGAGGTGCCGGGGTAGGACTTGTCGATGCGCCGCGTAAAGACCTTAAAGCTCTGCTCTGTCCCCGCGCTGATTTCTTTCAGAAAGCGCACGGATTCGGCCGCAATGGTCTCGTAAGCGCTGTCGTTCAGTCGTATTACCGGGCAGATCGACACCACGCCGAAGACGCGCTGTAGGGCAGCGACCGTGTCCTCATAATCGTAGGGACCGAGCATATCCACATAGATACGACCGTGCTCCTTTACGATATTGAATTCGCAGTCGAGCTTTGAGCGCAAAGCCGAGCTGACGCACCAGTGCGTCCTCGAATTTATAGCGGTTCTTGCCCTTTACGCCGATTTCGCCGTATTTTACCAAAAAAGACTTATACTCCATCCTCTGTTCCTCACCGTTTGAATTGACGCAGTTTCGGCACCAACTGCCGGAACAGCTCTAAGAATCGCTCTGCCTCCGCCTCGGTATTCTCCGCGGAGAAACTGAGACGCACCGTGGCATCCAGGAGTTTCGCCGGAAGGCCGATGCCCTTTAGAGTCGCGGAAATGCCGGGGTGATTGGACGAGCAGGCCGAACCGCTCGACACATAGACCCCCTCGGCCTCCAGGGCGTGCAGTAAGACTTCCGCACGGACTCCCTCCACCGAGAGGCTTACAATCTGCGGTGCCGAGTCCATGCCCGGCGCACTGTTTGCACGCACTCCCGGGAGCTCCGCAGCACCCGCAAGGATTCTGTCCTTTACACGGAGCAAACGCTCCCGCTTTTCTTCAAAGTCTTCATAGGCCGCACGCGCGGCCTCTGCCATGCCGGCAATGCCGGGCACATTGAGGGTGCCGCTGCGAAGCCCGCCCTGCTGACCGCCGCCGAAGCTCACGGGTTTCAGCGAGACGCGGCGGTTCACATAGAGAAAGCCGACGCCCTTCGGTCCTTCGATCTTATGGCTGCTCACACTCATCATATCGATGCCGAGGCGCTTCGGATAAATTTCGAATTTTCCGTAGGCCTGCACCGCATCCACATGGAAATAGCAATCCGGATTCAGACGGTGAATGAGGGCCGCCGCCTCCGCAATCGGCTGAATCGCGCCGATTTCATTGTTCACATACATGAGGGAGACTAAGACGGTGTCCTTCCGTATCGCGGCCTCCAGATCCGAAAGCGAAATCTTTCCGCTCGCGTCGACCGGCAACACGGTCAGGCGAAATCCCTGCTCCTCAAGAAAGCGCATGGTTTCGAGCACCGCCGGATGCTCGACCGCACTCGTGATGAGATGCCGCCCATAGCCCTTTCTGCTCCGCGCGGTTCCGAGTATCGCTAAGTTATCGGACTCGGTTCCGCCCGAGGTGAAAATGAGTTCTCGCGGCTCGGCCTTTAAGGTCTTCGCGATTTCCTCGGCCGCGGTCTTTAACTCTTCCTCCGCGCGAAGACCCGCCAAGTGCAGGGAAGACGCATTGCCGTAGTGCTCCCGCGCCACCCGTTCCATTCGCGCCGCGGCGCGCGCGGAGAGGCGCGTCGTCGCCGCATTGTCAAAATAAATTTCCATCCGTCAATCTTCCTCTGTCTCTGCCATGAGCAGCGAGAGCATGACAAGTCCCGCCGTCTCGGTCCGCAAAATGCGCTTGCCGAGGGTCAGTGCGTGAAAGCCCTCTGCCTCGGCCGCCTCGACCTCCGTCTCTTCAAAGCCGCCCTCCGGCCCTATCATCACCGCGACGCGCTGTCCCGCTTTTACGCTCCGTATCAAGTCCCGTGTCGCCGCCATCCCGGCCGCGCGCTCATAGGGCAGGAGCCTTCGTTCCGTGCCCTCCGCTTCGACCCGTCTCAGCGCCTCTTTAAACGAGAGCGGCAGCGAGACCTCCGGAATCACGGAGCGCCCGGCCTGCTTGGCCGCCGCCTCCGCGATGGCCTGCCAGCGCTTCTGCTTGACTGCCGCCTTCTTCTCGTCGAGCCGAACGACCGAGCGGTGCATCTCGACCGGGACGATCGCCGCCGCGCCGAGCTCCACCGCTTTCTGTACAATGAGCTCCATCTTTTCCGCCTTCGGAAGTCCCTGATAGAGGGTAATCGAGACCGGAAGTTCCCGGGTCTCCTGCCGCCCTTCCAGCACGCGGAGAGAAACGCTGTCCCGCTCGATATTCGCAATCTCGCAGAGATATTCCCAGTCGCCGCCCGCATTGACCATGAGCTTTCGCCGGGCTTCATGCGAAGCACCGAGCCTATGTGGCGCACGTCACTGCCGAGAATCACGGCGCTGTCCCCGGAGAGTTGCTCCGGAGCAATGAAAAAGTGATACATCTCAGGCCTTTCTCCGCGCTACTACGCTTGACCACTCACCCTGACGGTTTACCTCAAGCACCTCAAAGTGCGGGTTTGCCGCGATGGCTGCGCGCACTTCTTCTTCCTTGTCGTCTATGATGCCGGAGGTGATGAAGATGCCGCCGATTTTTAAGTGCCGCCAGACTTCCTTTTCAAGCAGCAGAATGACGGGCGCGAGTATGTTCGCGAGTGCTATGTCATAGCGCGCTTCGCCCGCCGCAGCCTGTACCGCCGTATCGTCGATCAGGTTGCCGCAGACCACCGTGAAGTCCTTCGGATCCAGGTCATTGCTCGCGAGGTTCTCCGCAACCGCTTCGATTGCATTGTCGTCGAGGTCGGTCGCAAAAATCTCCGCAGCGCCGAGCTTCTTTGCCGCAATGCCGAGGATACCGCTGCCCGTTCCCACATCCAACACGCGGATATCGCTTACGCCCGCCGCCTGCATGAGCTTCATGTAGCGGTTCAGGGCGCGGATGCAGAGCTGGGTGGTCTCATGCGCGCCGGTGCCGAAGGCCGTGCCCGGGTCGATCTGGATGCAGGTGAGCCCCGCGCTCTCCGCCGGTACCTGCTCCCAGGTCGGCTTAATCAGGATGTCATCGACCACGAAGGGATGAAAAAGGTCTTCCAGTTGTTGATCCAGTCTTTGTCCTCGGTGAGGCTCTCCTCGATTCGCGCCTCGCCGAGATCCGTGAACCGAGAGAGTTCCTCGAGTCCTTCCAGAACGCGGCATAGCATCTCCTCTTCACCGCTGCCCGGCTCCAAATAAAAGCTCACGCGCGCCGTCCCGTCGTCCGGCGGAAGCTCCGGCAGGATGTCGATGAACATGCCCTTGGTGTCCCGCTCCGAGAGCGGCGCATTGTCCTCGATTTCAATGCCCTCAATGCCGAGCTCCACAAAGGTAGCGCTCACTAGATCCACTGCCTCTTCTCTGGTATACAGCGTGTACTTTTTCCACCGCATGGGCCATTTCCCTCCTGAGTTCTCATATCGGTTTATCATAGCACAGCCGACTTTGTTTGTAAAAGCAAGAGCCCGGCGGGGTTCTCGCTCCGCCGGGCTCTCCGTTCTCGCTCAGGAGAACAATCCCTTTTTCTTACCGCCGCCCTGCATCGCTTCGTCGAAGCTCTTCAGTGCCGCGCGCTGCTGCTCGTTTAACTTGGTCGGGACTTCGACCACCAGGGTCACATAGTGGTCGCCCCTCACCTTCGGGTTTCGGAGCGAGGGCACACCCTTGCCCGCCAGGCGAACCCGCGTGTCGGTCTGGGTTCCCGCCTTGACCGTGTACTCGACCTCGCCGTCCACCGTATTGATGCGAATCGTGCCGCCGAGTGCCGCCGTCGCAAAGGAAATCGGCACGGTCGAGAAGATATTGCTCTCCTGCCGCTTAAAGATGGGGTGCGGACTCACAATGCACTCCACCAGGAGGTCGCCGCGCTCGCCGCCGTTCACGCCCGGTTCGCCGCCCTGCGGCATTCTGACCGAGAGACCGTTGTCGATACCGGCCGGGATGCTGACCTCGAAACTCTTCCGAACGCGCTTATAGCCCGTGCCGTTGCAGGACGTGCACTTCTCCTTCACAATCTTGCCGCTGCCGTGACAGTTCGGGCAAACCTGCACGTTCTGCATGGTGCCGAAAGCCGTGCGACTTGTCTTGACAATCTTGCCCTGGCCCTTACAGGTGGGACAGGTCTCGGGTGAAGTGCCGGGTTTTGCGCCGCTTCCCTTACAAGTCTCGCACTCTTCCTTATAGTCAATCGTAATCTTCTTCTTGCAGCCGAAAACCGCCTCTTCAAAGCTGAGGCGCACGGTCGCGTGGACATTGGCGCCGCGCATCGGCGCATTTGCCGCGCGCTGCGCGCTCTGCCGCCGCCGAAAAAGCTGCCGAAGATATCGCCACCGCCGCCGAAGAGGTCGCCGAAAATATCGCCGAAATCGGCCGCGCTGCCCTCGTAAAAGCCGCCGCCGCTGCCGCCTCCCATGCGCGGGTCAAAGGCCGCGTGACCGAACTGGTCGTACTGGGCCCGCTTCTTAGGATCGCTCAGAACGGAATAAGCTTCGTTGATCTCCTTAAAAGCCGCCTCCGCCTGCTTGTCGCCGGGATTCGCATCCGGATGATACTTCTTCGCGAGCACCCGATATGCCTTCTTCAGCGCCGCATCGTCCGCGTCCTTCGAAACCCCGAGCACCTCATAATAATCGCGCTTCTGTTCTGCCATCGTGATCCTTTCTCAAACGGGCACGCGAGAGCTTTGCTCCCGCGTGCCGTCCCGTCTTTTTTATACTTCCTTGAAATCGCCGTCCACAACGCCGTCGTCCGGGTTGGAGCCGCCGTTCTCCGCGCCCGCCGAAGTCTGGCTCTGCTGCGCCTGCTCATAGACCTTCTGGAAGAGCTGCTGCGCACTTGCCATCAGCTTCTCCTTGTTCGCCTTGATGTCCGAGACCTGATCGTCGGTCATGGACTCCGCCGGTGCGCGGTTCACCGCCTCCTTGAGGGCCGCGAGGTCTGCCTCGACCGCCGCCTTGTCGCTGTCGCCGATTTTATCGCCGACTTCCTGAATTGCCTTCTCGGTCTGGAAGATGAGGGAGTCCGCATCGTTTCTCTCGTCGATGGCCTCCTTCTTCTTCTTATCCTGTGCCTCGAACTCGGAAGCCTCTCTGACCGCCTTGTCAATATCCTCCTGGGACATGTTGGAGCCGGAGGTAATCGTGATGTGCTGCTCCTTGCCGGTGCCGAGATCCTTTGCGGAGACATTCACAATGCCGTTTGCGTCGATGTCAAAGGTGACCTCAATCTGCGGCACACCTCTTCTCGCCGGGAGAATGCCGTCCAAGCGGAACTGGCCGAGGCTCTTGTTGTCGCGTGCAAACTCTCTCTCACCCTGTACCACGTGGATGTCCACTGCGGACTGGTTGTCCTCCGCCGTCGAGAACACCTGGCTCTTCTTGGTCGGGATGGTCGTGTTTCTCTCAATCAACTTGGTCGCGATGCCGCCCATGGTCTCGATCGAGAGGGAGAGCGGGGTGACGTCGAGGAGGAGCACGTCGCTTGCGCTCGAATCGCCCGCGAGCTTGCCGCCCTGAACCGCCGCGCCGATGGCAACGCACTCATCCGGGTTCAGGGTCTTAGAGGGCTCCATGCCGGTGAGCTGCTTCACCTTCTCCTGTGCGTTCAGCATACGGGTCGAACCGCCGACCAGAAGCACCTTGCCGAGGTCTGCGTTTGTGATGCCCGCATCGCGCATTGCGTTCTGCACCGGGACAACCGTGCGCTCGATGAGATCCGCCGTGAGCTCGTCGAACTTCGCGCGGGTCAGGTTCATCGCAAGGTGCTGCGGGCCCGCCGCGGTCGCCGTGATGAACGGAAGGTTGATCTCCGTCGTGGTCGCGGTCGAGAGCTCCTTCTTCGCCTTCTCCGCAGCCTCCTTGAGTCTCTGAAGGGCCATCTTGTCCTGGCCGAGGTCCACACCGACCTCCTTCTTGAACTCGTCGATCATCCAGCGCGTAATCTTCTCATCGAAGTCATCGCCGCCGAGGTGGGTGTCGCCGTTGGTCGCAAGCACTTCGATGACGCCGTCGCCGATGTCGATGATGGACACGTCGAAGGTGCCGCCGCCGAGGTCGTAGACCATAATCTTCTGCTCTTTGTCGTTATCAAGGCCGTAAGCGAGTGCAGCCGCCGTCGGCTCGTTGATGATACGCTTTACCTCAAGGCCCGCAATCTTACCTGCGTCCTTGGTTGCCTGACGCTGTGCGTCGTTAAAGTACGCCGGAACCGTGATGACAGCCTCACTGACCTTCTCACCGAGATAGCTCTCCGCATCCGCCTTCAGCTTCTGCAGAATCATTGCGGAAATCTCCTGCGGCGTGTAGCTCTTGCCGTCAACGGTCACCTTGTAATCCGTGCCCATGTGTCTCTTGATCGAAGCGATCGTGCGGTCCGCATTCGTGACAGCCTGGCGCTTTGCCGGCTCACCGACCAGGCGCTCGCCGGTCTTCGTAAATGCCACGACGGACGGTGTGGTTCTTGCGCCCTCGCTGTTCGGAATGACGACGGGCTTACCGCCCTCCATCACCGCAACGCAGCTGTTGGTAGTTCCCAAATCGATACCGATAATCTTACCCATGTTTATTTCCTCCCGTGAATCAAATTTGTAGGTGATTGTTCGTTTTGTGTCTGCAACTGTTTCTTGTAAGCCTTTATTTTAATTTGCAACCTTCACCATGCTGTGGCGAAGGACGCTGTCCTTGTAGAGGTAACCCTTCTGCAATTCCTCCGCGACCACATTCTCGCCGAGTTCTTCATTCTCCTCGTGCATGACCGCGTTGTGGTAATTCGGATCGAAGGGCTTGCCGATTGCGTCGATCGGCTCGACCCCCGCCTCCTTCATATTCTTTAAGAGCTGGCGGTATATCATCTCCATGCCCTCGGCATAAGACTTGATTCCGGGATCTTCGCTCTCCGGCGCCTGAGCTACGCTTCGCTCAAAGTTGTCAATGACCGGAAGGAGCTTTTCGAGCACCGACCTGGCGCCGAGGTCAAACATCTGCGCCTTTTCGCGCTCGCTCCGCTTCCGGAAATTCTCAAACTCCGCAAGCGTCCGCTTCAGGCGGTCGGTCAGAGCCTCAATCTCGGCCCCTGCCGCTTTGTCCGCTGTTTCCTCCGCTTCCTGCTTCACGGGTTCCGACGCTTCGTCCTCCTCCGCGGCAAGCGCCGCAGCAGCTTCGGCGGCAGCCTTAGCCGCAGCTTCTTCCGGATGCAGCGTTTGCTCCGCTCTGTCCTCCCGCTCGTGTTTGTGCTTATTCTTAGCCATCGTCTCCTCCGAAATTCTCATCCATCTCCCGCATTAAATCATGCAGGGTATTTAACACCTTTTATAGTCCATGCGCTTCGGTCCCACGATACCTATGGTGCCGCGAAGGCCGCTGCCCAAGTCGTAGCGCGCCGTCACAATGCTGCAGTCGTTCATCTCCGGCACCGGAGACTCTTCTCCGATAAAGACCTGAATGCTCTCCTGCTCTTCTCCCGTCTGCTCCACCGCGTCGATCACAATGCGCTTTAGGCGCTTTTTCTGCTCGAAGGTGCTGATGATGCGTTTTGCGCCGCCGCCGTCCGTGAGCTCCGGGTAACGGAACACATTGGTCGCGCCGCTCGTGTAAATCTGCAGTTCCTCTTCCTCCGTGAGCATGCGCCGCAGCTCCGTTAAGAGGAAGGCCACCAACTCCCGACTTTCTCCGGCGTCGCGAAGCAGTTTCTCCAAGACCTCGGCCTCGGCATCCTGCAAACTGACACCGTTTAAGCGCGTGTTCAGAAGTATATTGAGATGCAAAAGCTCGGCATCGCCGACGGCCTGACGCAGCGTCAAAATGCGGTTGCTGATTAAATTTCCCTCGAGCACCAACACGACCAGGAGGCGATTCTCATCCATCTTGGAGAGCTGCAAGAGCTTAATGGGCGCCCGGCTTGTACAGGGGCCGCTGATGACCGCCGCGTAGTTTGTATGGTCCGCCGCGATGCGCGCCATGCGCCGAAGTACCGATTCGAGTCGATCGACCCGCGCGACAAACTGTCGCTTCAGGGCTTGCATCTCGCTGTCCGTCTCCTTCAGAATCTCGTTTACATAGAAGCGATAACCCTGATCGGAGGGGATGCGCCCCGCCGAGGTATGCGGCTGGAGGAGATAGCCCATCTCTTCCAAGTCGTACATCTCGTTTCGTATGGTTGCGCTGCTCAGTGTGCAGCCGGGAAGTTTTGAAATCGTGCGGGAGCCCACCGGCTCTCCGGTTTCCATGTAGTTTAATCACTGCATTCAGTATCATGATTTTTCGATCATCCAGCTCCATGACTTCCTCCTTCCCGCTGTTAGCACTCATTCGCTTGGAGTGCTAACACCTGCTGTCGATACTATATTCCCTTTGCCCTTTCTTGTCAAGCGAATCAAAAAAAGTTTTTTTTGCACGGTTTCTCTGCTTTGCCGCATCCCCGCTGCGAGCTTTTTCTTGCCGAAACAGCCTGTCCGTGTTATATTGCAGATATATCTGTAACATTTTTGTAACATTCCGCGTGAAAGGAGACTTCGCATGCGACTTCATTCCAAATTAAGCATACTCGCGCTCAGCGCACTGCTTTCCGTTTCCACGAGCGTTCCCGGCTTTGCCGCCGTGGTCCGCACCAATGCCGCAGCAAACAGCCGGGAAAGCGAGAGCGCCGCGGCGAGCGCAACCGCTGTCATTCAGGCACCGAGCGAGGAGGCCGTAACCGCCGCTCCGCTCCCGGCGGTCCGGAACGAAACTTCTCTCGGTGTCTTTAAGACCACCGGATTCACGAACCCGCGCGGCGAGCGCAGCGCAGACGGCTCTGTGCCGCAGGTGGGCCGCACCGTCGCAGCGGATTGGTCCGTACTGCCGCGCGGCAGTAAGATTCGCTTCGCAGGCAGCGACACCATCTATATTGTCGAAGACACGGGAGTCCGCGGCCAGGTTGTCGACGTCTACTACGCGAACAATTCCGAGGCCTGGGCCCACGGCGTCCAGTACCGCGAGGTCTTTCTGGTCCTTGAGTAAAGCTGCGCTTTGAATTTAATTGACAGTTACGGGGTCCTCCGTTTAGAATAAAGTTGTAATTCTTACATAATTCTTAAGAGGATTCGGTACCATGCACAAACATATGAAAGCCATTCAGAGGGCGTGCATCTTTCTTCTGGTCCTGTTCATGCTCCTTGTGCCGCTCAGTGCGCTGGGCGAGTCGAAGACCGTGCAGCCCGCCGAAGAAACAAGTGCCGGGGGCGAGAGCCGGACTCTGCTCTCCGTCTCCCCGACGGACACCCCCTCCGCAAGCGCAGTTTTTTATGACACATCCGACAGCGTGATGGGCGCAGTCCGAAACGTCGACGAAAATCTGAGCGACCAGATTGATGTGCCGGTGCTCAATGATGCCTGTGTTGCCGCGCAAAACGCGCTCATTGAGACCAGAACCGCAAAGGATCGCGCCTGGTTAAACCTGAAGAAGGAAGAACAGGCCAAAGCCGAAGCAGCCCGCCTTGCCGCCGAAGAGACCGCGAGACAGGAGCGCGAACGCGCAGCGGCGGCAAAAAAAGCGGCGAGTACAAAGAGCGGCAAGCAAACTAAGTCGACCGCAGCCGGAAACCACAGTACGAGCGCCAAGAGCAGCCCGAAAGTGAGCGGCAAAAACGGCAGAAGCCTCGGTGTCTTTAAGCTCACCGCCTACTGCCCCTGCTATGAGTGCTCCAAGGGTTGGGGACGTATGACCAGCTCCGGCAGACTCGCGCAGGAAAATCACACCATAGCAACCGATCCCTCGGTCATCCCGGAGGGCACGCGTGTGGTCATCAACGGCACTGTCTATGTCGCCGAGGATACCGGCGGCGGCGTGGTCGGAAAGCACATCGACATCTTTATGGAGAGCCACTCCGCCACGCTGAGCTTCGGCGTGCAGCACGCGGAAGTATTTCTCGCAGACTAAAAAAGAATGCAGGGCAAATTGCCCTGCATTCTTTTTTTGCTTTCCCGGCGGCGCTTCCGCGTCCCGACACGCTTTTTGTCTCAAATTTCCAGCTTGCAGTCGTGGCCGGTCTCGCGATCTAAAATCACACGCAGCAGACGGAATACCGTCGCCTCGCCGAGCGCCTCCGCACTCTCCTCAAAGTGATTCCAGCGAAGGCGAATCTGCTGTCCGTAAGCGTGCTTTCCGAAGCCGCCCCGCAATATGTCATCAAGGGCGGAGAGATTGTGACCGGTCTTCTCGCTTCCGTCCGTGAGCACCCGGTCTATCTCCGCGTAGAAGTCTTCGAGACTCGCAATGCGACTGCCATCCAGCTCAAAGAGCGGCACGGAGAGCGCCTCGGTGAGCAGCGGGAGCGCAAGCTCGAATTTGACGCCGTACCAGTGCTTCTTGTCGTCCTCGGTCGCACGTATGCTCGCGACCACAAAGCGCGCCGCAAGCTTGCTCGCCTCAAAGGCGCTCTTTCCGCGCATCATGGCGCCGGTAAAGGCAGCGGCAAAGCAGTCTCCCGTCCCGTGGCTGCTCCGCGGCACGCGCAGGGTGAAATCATAGCGCAGCTCTCCGCGCGCGCAGTCATAGACCGCGTTGCCGATGCGTCCCTCCTCATAGGAGATCCCCTTTAAAATCACATGTTTTGCGCCGAGGGCAGCGAGCTTTTTGAGGAGCGCCTTCACCTCCGTCTCCTCCCAAAGCCCCTCGTGATAGGGCGTATCGGTGAGGAGGCAGGCCTCCGTTAAGTTCGGGAGTATGTAATCCGCCTCGCCGCAGAGCGCCGCCATCTCCCGCACGAAGGCGAGGTCAAAGCCCGTGTAGAGCGCGCCGTTATCCGCCATCGCGGGGTCTACAATCCTTAGGCCGCCCGGATTCAAAAGCTTCTCCATCATCGCTTTGACCAGGGCAATCTGCCGTATGCTCCCCAAATAGCCGGTGTAGACGGCGTCGAAGTATATCTTCTCCCGCTCCCACTTCGCCGCAATGCCCGGCATATCCTCGGTCAAATCGCGAAAGGTAAAACCGTGGAAATCGGCACCGGTGTGATTCGATAGCACGGCCGAAGGAAGAATGCAGGCCTCCACACCGCAGGCCGAGATAATGGGCTGCGCCACCGTGAGCGAGCACTGCCCCACACACGAAATATCCTGAATGGTCAAAATCCTCTTGTAAGCTGTCATCCAAACGCCTCCTTTGCTGGATTTGCAGGCAGTATAGCACAAGATAAGTTCAAATAACAGCTTGCAAAGCATTAAACCCCGTAGTAGTATAGGTTTATATGTTAAAGATAAACGAAGAGAGAGGAGCCTTGTTATGATGATATCTACCCGTGGTCGCTATGCGCTCCGTGTCATGATCGATCTTGCCGAGCACGTCGGCGTTTCCTATATTCCCCTGAAAGACATTGCCGAGCGGCAACAGATTTCCGAAAAATATCTGGAGTCCATCGTGAAAGTATTGGTGCGGAACGGCCTGCTCGACGCCCTCCGCGGCAAGGGCGGCGGTTACCGCTTAAACCGCGCCCCCGCGGAATACACGGTCGGCAATATACTTCGCCTCACCGAGGGCAATTTGGCCCCTGTCTCCTGTCTTGAGGAAGAGGCTTCCTGCGAGCGCGCCTCCTCCTGCCGCACCCTGCCCATGTGGCAGGAACTGGATCGTCTTGTCAACAAATTCTTTGACGGCTACACACTCGCGGATCTCGCCGCGCCGGATCTCGCCGGCAATGACTTTGTCATCTGAGCAAATACGCCCCCCTCACGCCTCCGCCTCTCCTGTCGCGGAGGCGTTTTTTCGATAAGAGAGCCTATCATTCCACCGGCGTTGCGGGGCTTTCTGCCGACTCTTTTTGTCCTATAACTCTATAACGCACGCTCCCCGGCATGATTCTCTTGTCACGCCGAAAAGAAGCCGCTTTGCTCGAAATACAGGCAAAGCGGCTCCTTTTCGATTAACTTACAATTCGCTTTCGGATCAATCCTGGAAGAGCGGCGAAGAGAGATAGCGGTCGCCGGAATCCGGCAGCAGAACCACGATGGTCTTTCCCTCTGCCTCCTTGCGCTTTGCGAGCTGAAGCGCGGCATACAGCGCCGCGCCGGAAGAGATACCGGTCAGCACGCCCTCGGCTCTGCCGATCTCGCGACCCACACGGAAGGCATCCTCGTTCGAGACCTGAATCACCTCGTCGTAGATACCCTTGTCCAGGGTATCCGGCACAAAACCCGCGCCGAGGCCCTGAATCTTATGCGGGCCCGGCTGTCCGCCCGAGAGCACCGGAGATGCCTCCGGCTCCACGGCAATCAGCTTAACGCCCGGCTTTTTGCTGCGGAGATAACGGCCCACGCCGCTCAGCGTGCCACCCGTGCCGACACCGGAGACAAAGTAATCCACTTCGCCGTCCGTATCCTCCCAAATCTCGGGACCGGTGGTCTTCTCGTGTGCCGCCGGATTTGCCGGATTCACGAACTGTCCCGGAATAAAGCTGTGCGGAATCTCCTTCGCGAGCTCCTCCGCCTTCGCCATTGCGCCCTTCATGCCCTTCGCGCCTTCGGTCAGCACCAGTTCCGCACCGTAGGCCTTCATGAGGTTTCTGCGCTCCACGCTCATGGTATCCGGCATCACGATGATGATGCGGTAGCCGCGCGCCGCCGCAACGGATGCGAGACCTATGCCGGTGTTGCCGGAAGTCGGCTCAATGATGACCGAGTCCTTGGTCAGGACACCGCGCGCCTCGGCATCGTCCAGCATGTTGCGGGCAATTCTGTCCTTCACCGAACCCGCCGGGTTCAGATACTCGAGCTTCGCGAGGATACGCGCCTTGACGCCTTCCTTCGCCTCGATGTGAGAAAGTTCCAAGAGCGGGGTGCCGCCGATTAACTGATCTGCGGAAGTATAAATCTTTGACATGCGTAAGCCTTCCTTTCGTCTTTGTTCTGCGGTTATCTTACGCCCTAAACATATAAGTCAAGTGGGTTTAAGGATTTATTGTTGTCCGAGTCTTGCAACCCGCGCCGCAATGTCCTCCCGGCTCGGAATGCTCGCAATGCCGCCGGAGCGCTCGGTCGATAGGCTCGCAGCGGTCGAAGCGAAGGTGCCGATTTCCTGTAGCGCTGCGGAATCGAGCTCCAACACGTCCTTGCCGCTCTCCAGAACGCGGGCAAGCGCGGTGCCGCCGAAATATCGCCGGCGCCCGTCGTGTCGATCGGCGAAACCTGCGGCCCCGCACAGTAAGCGGATGCGCCGCTTCGGCTCTTTAAATAGCAGCCCTTCGGCCCGAGCGTCACCATGGCGAGCTTCACGCCGTAGACATTCAGCAGTTTCTCGGCGCCCTCCTCCGGCGTGCAGCTCCAGAGGAAATCCACCTCCTCGTCGCTGATTTTTACGATATCCGCCTGCGAGAGTGCCCAGAGCATCTCCCGTCTCGCATCCTCCGGTTCTTTCCAGAGCGGCAGGCGGAGATTCGGATCGCAGGTGATGAGCTTTCCCTTAGCCTTCGCGTAGGCCACGGCAGCCCGGGTCGCGGAGCGCACCGGCTCATCGGTCAGCGAGAGCGTGCCGAAGTGGAAGGCCTTGGCCTGATCGATCAGGGAAAGTTTAATCTCCTCAAAGCGGAGCTGCGTGTCCGCGCCCGGCTTTCTCGCAAAACTGAAGGCGCGGTCGCCCTCTCGGTTAAAGGTCACAAAGGCTAGGGTCGTGAAGCAATCTTCATCCTGCACGAGGCCGCTCACATCAATGCCGCAGCGCTCCAGGGTTCCGAGCAGCATCACGCCAAAGGCATCCACGCCGACTTTTCCGAGTATCGCCGTGCTGTGCCCGAGATTACGTAGCGCCGCGAGGAAATTGGCCGGCGCACCGCCTGCGTGTGCCGCCATGGTAGGATAGCCTTCCACATCTTTGGATTTGCGCAAAATCAATCAACACTTCTCCGAGTGCCACAACTTCTGCCATGTGCAACCTCCTGTCCTTTTGCCGCCTGCGCGGCATTTTGCTTGATAAGGGAAGTATAACATACCTCGGGCTTTCCTGCCTTGCGCGATTCTTACAATACTGCTAAACTATAGACTATTTCGCACTCTAATCCCCCCCGGAAAGGAAGGTTTTCAAAATGGAAACGACTAAAACGATGCAAACCGAGAACAAGATGGGAACCATGCCGGTCGGGAAACTCATCTTCTCGATGTCCGTTCCCATGATGATCTCCATGATTGTCCAGGCCCTCTATAACATTGTAGACTCTGTCTTTGTCTCTATGATCAGCGAGAACGCACTCGCAGCCGTGAGCCTTGCCTTTCCGCTGCAATCGCTGATGATTGCCTTCAGCACCGGCATCGGTGTCGGCATCAACTCCCAGTTGTCCCGCGCCCTCGGCGAAAAGAAGCCGCAGCGCGCCAACCGGATTGCGGCGAGCGGCGTAATCTTAGAGCTCTTCTTCACCCTGCTCTTTGTTCTGACCGGCCTCTTTCTCGCCGTCCCCTTTTTCCGCGCCCAGACCGCCGATGCGAGCATCTTCTCCCAGGGTGTCCTCTACTCGCGCATTGTCTGCTGCGGTTCGCTCGGCATCTTCATGGAAATCACCTTTGAGCGCTTCCTGCAGTCGACCGGTCGCACCACGCTCTCTATGATTTCCCAGCTCTTAGGCGCAATCTTTAACATCATCATGGATCCCGTGCTGATTTTCGGCCTCTTCGATCTGCCGAAACTCGGCATAGCCGGCGCGGCCCTCGCGACCGTACTCGGCCAGTGCCTCTCCGCGCTGCTTGCGATTTACTTAAACCAGCGGAAACCCGGAGGTGAGTCTGAAACTCTCCTCCTTCGGCTTTCACCCCGAGCTCCTTCAGCGCATCCTCGCGGTCGGCATTCCCTCGACCATCATGCAAGCGCTGAGTTCCTTCATGGTCTATTCGATGAACCGGATTCTGATCGGTTTCAGTTCCACCGCGACCGCCATCCTCGGTGTATACTTCAAGGTCTCGAGCCTCATTTTCATGCCGCTATACGGCCTTAACAACGGCACGGTGCCCATACTCGCCTACAACTACGGCGCGGGACACAAGCGCCGCATCGAGCACACCCTGCGCTTTTCGACCCTGACGGCGCTCGGCTTCATGTTTGTGGGACTGCTGCTCTTTGAACTCCTGCCTGCCTTCTTTTTCCGACTCTTCAATGCCTCGGAGGAGATGCTGCGCCTCGGCATTCCGGCCTTTCGCATCATAGGCCTCTGCCTGCCCTTTGTCGGCTTCTCGATTTCCACGAGTTCCGCCTTTCAGGCGCTCGGCAAAGGCTTTTACAGCATGGCGGCTTCAATCGGCCGTCAGCTGGTGTTTCTCCTCCCGTCCGCCTATCTTCTCGCCGCGACCGGAGAGCTTCGAAATGTCTGGTGGTCCATTGTCATCGCGGAGGGGGGGCGGGCCTCTTTGTGAGTCTCTTTTTCCTGCTCCGCATTCTGCGCCTCCTCATTGCCCCGCTGCCGGACGACGGCGTGCGCTGAGGACCGGTTTCGTTTTCAGAGGAACTGATTCCCGAAATGTCGGAAGGAGAGCACTCCGACATCGGTGTGCTCTCCTTCGCGCTCGGCTTTACCCTCATGATGGCGCTCGATGTGGCCCTCGGCTGAGAATAAGCCGTCCGTATTTTATTTTGCGACATAACTCTCCGGCTCGTAGAAAATAACCGTCGTGCCGCCGTTCTCAAAGGTAAACGGGACATGCAGAAGGTTTGAAAGCGCGGCATGTACCGCCGCCTGTCTCTCCTTCTCCACATAAAAGAGAAGAAAGCCGCCGCCGCCCGCGCCGAGCAGTTTCCCGCCGAGCGCGCCGGCTTTTTTTGCGTCCGCATAGAGCCGATCAATCGAATCCGTCGAAATCTTCGCGCTGACACCGCGCTTTAACTGCCAGCTCGTGTCGAGCATGCGGCCGAACTCATTCAGGTCGCTCTCTTTATGAATCAGAATCTTCTCGGCCTCATCGACCAGCGCGCACATCTCTCTCTAAGTTCCGCGGTCTTGTCCGAGAGGGCCTTCTTGGTCGCGGTCTGAATGTCCGAGGAAAAACGGGAAAAGCCCGTAAAGAAGAGCATGAGATTCTCATTCAGCGCGCGCTTCCGCTCGGCGCTCACAATGACGGGGCTCACGCGATAGCCGTCCGCGTCAAAGCGTATCACATTGAGTCCGCCAAAGGAAGCTGCAATCTGATCCTGCCAGCCGCCGGCCTCCCCGCAGAGTTCCCGCTCGAGGTAGATGGCCTCGTCCGCGAGCTTCTTCTTGTCCGCGTACTTGCCCTTCAGGGCATAGAAGGCATTTAACATACCGACCGCAAAGCTGGAACTCGTGCCGAGTCCCGAGCGCGCCGGGAGATCCGCCTCGTAGGTTAAGCGCAGCTCATGCATGTCGAGGAACTTCATGGCCTCCCGCACCGCCGGGTGCTCCAGGTCTTCGACCCGAGTCACGCGCTCCAGCTTCGAGTACGAGAGCTCCGTGCTGTAGTCAAAGAAGGGCGGCAGGTGGCGCACATTGACATAGCAGTACTTGTCAAAGGTGGTCGAGAGCACTGCGCCGCCGTGCTCTCTGAAAAATTCGGGCATATCGGTTCCGCCGCCGAAAAACGACATGCGGAAGGGGGTTCTTGTGATAATCATGTCTCGTCTCCAACTGTAAGGCCGAGGGCGCGCGCTCTCGCCATGGCGCTCTCAATCACCTTGTCCATATCGTAATAGCGGTACTCGCCGAGGCGTCCGCCGAAAATCACGGGCTCCCGCGCGCCCATTTCCCGGTAGGCCTCGTAGAGCGCCTGATTCTTTGTGTCGTTGACCGGGTAATAGGGCTCCATGCCCGGTTTCCAGTCCGAAGGGTACTCGCGGGTGATTACGGTCTTTTGCTGCGTGCCGAAGACAAAGTGCTTGTGCTCGATGATGCGCGTATAGGGAATGTCCCGCTCGGTGTAGTTCACGACCGCGCAGCCCTGGTAGTTCTCCGTGTCAAGGGTCTCGGTCTCAAAGCGAAGCGAGCGGTACTCGAGCGCGCCGAGCGCATAGTCAAAGTAAGCATCGATCGGTCCCGTATAGACCACGGCATCGGCGCGCAGGTTCCACCCCTCTTTGTCCGCGAGATAGTCCGTATTCAAGAGAATATCCGCCTCCGAAAGAGTGCCTGCACCAGCGCGTCATAGCCCTCCTCGGGAATTCCCTGGTAGCGGTCGTTGAAATAGTTGTTGTCATAGGTGAGGCGCACCGGCAACCGCCGTATGATAAACGCCGGGAGTTCCGTGCAGGCCTTGCCCCACTGCTTTTCCGTGTAGCCCTTGATGAGCTTCTCGTAAATGTCCCGTCCGACCAGGGAAATCGCCTGCTCCTCGAGGTTTTTCGGCTCGCCCGTAATCTCCGCGCGCTGCTCGTTCAGAATCGCGAGCGCCTCCGCAGGCGTCCGGATATTCCACATGCGCGAAAAGGTGTTCATGTTAAACGGGAGATTGTACATCTCCCCCTTGTAATTTGCGACCGGCGAATTCGTGAAGCGATTCATCGTGACAAAGTGGTTCACAAAATTCCAGACCTCGGCGTTCGAAGTGTGGAAGATGTGCGCGCCGTAGCGGTGCACCTCTATGCCCTCCACGGTGTCGCAGTGAATGTTGCCGCCGATGTGCGCGCGCTTTTCGAGCACCAGGCAGCGCTTGCCCGCGCGGGCCGCCGCATGTGCAAAGACAGCGTTAAAAAGCCCTGCGCCGACCAGGAGATAATCATAGTGTTTCTGCATAGTCCACAGTCCCTCCTCTGTCAAATCCTGTCCTCACGCCGATAGCGTAAAGAGTACAATACCGCCGAGAATCAGGGCGAGCGCCAGAAGTTTTCTCCTCGTAATCCGCTCGCCGAAGAACACGGCGCCGAAAATCAGCATGTAGAGATAGGCGCTCGCCTCCAGAATAGGGCCGAGGCTCAGCGGAATTTTCCGGTAGGCAATCACATCGATCAGCGTCGCCAGAAAAAAGAGCCCATAGGCAAAGATGACCTGCGGGTTTAAATACTCCTCTACGAAGCTCCGATGCGGCCGCATCGCCGCTTTTTTGAGGAGCACCTGGGAGAGCGCCGCGATGAAGACCGCGCCGAGGTAAATTGCGAGGTGCAGCCAGGGGAGATTTCTCATGCTTCCCGCCCCCGCGCCGCGCCCGGCAGCGCATAGAGCACAATGCCGGCAATAATCAACGCCGCGCCGAAGAGTTTCCCGGCCGTCACGCGCTCACGGAAAAAGAGAGCGCCGAACACGAGTCCCCAGATAACGGTCGCCGCCTTATTCATGTAGGCGGTCGAGAGCGGCAGGCGCTTAATGATTTGCTGCCAGAAAATTGCGTAAAGCCCCAGAATCAGAATCACCGCGCCGTAAAACAGCAGCCAGCGAAAGCTGCCGACCGGGTAGGAAGCCGCTGTCTTCGAGCAGAGGGCCGAGAGGCTGTAAAAGAGCACGAGCGCATGCAGGGCGAGATAGATGCCGCCCTTCGAAGCCTGTCTCATTCCGCGAGTCCCTCGCGGATTGCTGTCGCCATATAGTCAATCATCTCATCCGTCATGCCCGGATAGACGCCGATCCAGAAGGTGTCGCGCATAATGCGGTCGGTCTCCGTGAGTTCGCCGACAATGCGGTATCCCTTGCCGCTTGCGCGGAGCGTGTCGAAGCAGGGGTGCTTGGTCAGATTGCCCGCAAAGAGCATGCGGGTCTGCACGCCCTTCGACTCGATGTAGCGCACCAGCTTCTCGCGGGACACGCCCTCCCGGCAGGTCAGAAGGAAGCCGAACCAGCTCGGGTCCGCATGCTCACAGGCCTCCGGGAGTATCAGCTTGTCCGCTACGGGAGAGAGCGCCGCGCGGAGACGCTTAAAGTTTTCCTTCCGGCGCTCGACAAAGTGCGGAAACTTCTCAAGCTGCGCGCAGCCTATGCTCGCCTGCAGATCGGTCGCCTTCAGATTGAAGCCGAACTCCGAGTAGACATACTTGTGGTCATAGCCCTTCGGGAGTTCCCCGTACTGGCCGTCAAAGCGGTGGCCGCAGAGATTGTCGACCCCCGAGGGGCAGCGGCAGTCCCGGCCCCAGTCGCGCATGGAGCGGAGTATGTTGTGCAGGACTACATTCTTCGTGTAGACCGCGCCGCCCTCGCCCATGGTCATGTGGTGCGGCGGGTAAAAGCTCGAGGTGCCGATATCGCCTATGGTGCCTGTGAAGCGGGTCTCGCCGTCCAGGGTATAGCGGCTGCCGAGCGCATCGCAGTTGTCCTCGATGAGCCAAAGCCCGTGCGCGTCACAGAAAGCCTTCACCGCCTTCAAGTCAAAGGGGTTGCCGAGCGTGTGCGCAATCATCACGGCCTTGGTCTTCTCGGAGAGCGCTGTCTCAAGCTTGGTCACATCTATGTTGTACTGCGGAATGCAGACGTCCACAAAGACCGGAATCGCGCCGTACTGGATGATGGGCGTGACCGTGGTCGGGAAGCCGCAGGCCACGGTGATCACTTCATCGCCGCGCTTACCCGGCGCTCGCCGAGCTTCGGGGAGGTCAGCGCCATGAAGGCGAGAAGGTTCGCGCTCGAACCCGAGTTTACGAGCGACACATAGGGGACGCCCAAGTACTCGCCGAGTTTCTTCTCAAAGAGATCGCTGAAGCGACCGGAGGTCAGCCAGAACTCCAAGACGGCATCCGCCGCATTCACCATCTCCTTGTGGTCGTAGACGCGGGACGCGTAGGAAATGCGGTCACCCGGCTGAAAGGGCTTTTTCTTCTCGCGGAAACGCTCCGCATACTCTTCCACCAGCGCCAGTATCTCCTGCCGCGCCTCTGCTTCTGTCTTATCTTCAAACATGCAAGTTTCTCCTTACCATCGCTTCCAGGGCGCGTTTCCGCTCTCCCAGAGCTCTTCTAACTTATTCTTTTCCCGCTGCGTATCCATGCACTGCCAGAAACCCTTGTGGTAGTAGCCCACCAACTCCCGGTCGCTGCAGAGCTTCCGGAACGGGTCCTGCTCGAGCACGGTGTCATCGCCCTCGATATAATCGAAAATGCCGGGCTCGCAGACCATGAAGCCGCCGTTGATCACGGCGCCGTCGCTGTCGTCCTTCTCGCGGAAGGAGTGAATCTCGCCGCCCGCGCCGACATCGAGCACGCCCTTCGCCTGACCTATGTTCACCATGGTCAGGGTCGCAATGCGCTTCTTCTCCCGGTGGAAGGCAAGCAGGGCATCGAGATCCACATCCGACACGCCGTCTCCGTAAGTCAGGAGGAAGGGCTCGTCGCCGACATAGTCCCGAATGCGCTTTACACGGCCGCCGGTCATGGTGTGAAGGCCGGTGTCGATCAGCGTCACCTTCCAGGGCTCCGCGTGCTTCCTTAAGACCTCCATGCTGTTGTTCGCGAGATCGAAGGTCACATCCGAAGTGTGCAGAAAATAGTCCGCAAAATATTCCTTGACCACATACTGCTTGTAGCCGAGGCAAATCACAAAGTCGTGAAAACCGTAGGAGGAATAGTATTTCATAATGTGCCAGAGTATGGGCTGTCCGCCGATTTCAATCATGGGCTTGGGCCTTAAATAGCTTTCCTCCGTGATTCTGGTGCCGAAGCCGCCGGCCAGAATGACTACCTTCATTGTAGTTCCTCCCTGTTCTAGACATGTACCGCTATCTTAACGCATTTTTGAAAACTTTTCTATGCTCTTAACTTATGCTACACTGATTTCAGTGCAAATGATACAGACTTAGCTTAGGAGGATGAGCAAAATGGACGCATGTATCAAGGAACTGTACCGCATCGGAATTGTCCCCGTGGTCGCGCTGGAAGATGCCGCCGACGCGCTGCCGCTCGGGGCTGCACTCAAAAAGGGCGGGGTTTCCGCGATTGAAGTCACCTTCCGGACCGCTGCCGCGGCAGATGCGATTCGCCTCCTGACCCGCGAGATGCCGGAACTCTTGGTCGGTGCGGGCACGGTCATCACGAAGGAACAGGCCGACGCCGCCATCGAGGCGGGCGCAAAGTTCATCGTGAGCCCGGGCTTTCAGCCGGAGCTGGTCTCCTACGTGCTCTCGAAGGGCGTGCCGATGTGTCCCGGAACCGCGACCCCGGGCGAGATGGAGCAGGCCATGGCCCTCGGTCTCTCGGCGGTCAAGTTCTTCCCGGCGGAGCAAAACGGCGGCGCTCCCATGTTAAAGGCGCTCTCCGCGCCCTACCGCGACCTTCTCTTCATGCCGACCGGCGGCGTGAAGCTCGAGAATCTCAGAACCTATCTGACGCTCGATCAGGTCTTTGCCTGCGGCGGCACCTGGCTCGCAACCAAGGACGATATCAAGGCGAAGGCCTTCGATAAAATCACGGCGCGCACCCGCGAGGCCGTGAAGACCATGTTAAACTTCCGCATCAAGCACGTGGGCATCAACTCGAAGGACGAGGCGGAGGCAAAGAAGACAGCCACCCTCCTCTGCTCGATCTTTGACTTTGACTATAACGAAACCGAGCTCTCGGTCTTCACCGGAAGCGCGGTCGAGGTCATGAAGTTCATGGGCCGCGGAAGCCTGGGGCATGTCGCAATCGGCGCGGACAATGTGGACCGCGCGGAGTACTACTTAAGACAGCGCGGCTTCTCCTTCGACGAGTCGACCCGCCGGGTGGATGCTTCCGGCAGAACCACCTTCCTCTACCTCAAGGATGAGATCGGCGGCTTTGCCTTCCACCTGACCAAAAACTGATGCGCCGCCTGACGCTCGGCATCCTGGCGCACGTGGATGCCGGCAAAACCACGCTTTCCGAGGCCCTCCTCGTCGCCTCCGGTGCGCTCCGCGCGCCGGGACGCGTCGATTACGGCTCTGCCTTTCTGGACACCGACCCCGCGGAGAAACGCCGCGGGGTCACCATTTTTTCGAAGCAGGCCTATTTTGAATACGGCGATCTCGCGGTGACCCTGCTCGACACCCCGGGGCATGTGGACTTCTCCCCGGAGGCCGAGCGCGTCCTTCAAGTCCTGGATCTCGCAATCCTCGTAATCAGCGCGGCCGAAGGCGTACAGGGACACAGCATAACACTCTGTCATCTCCTTCGCCGCTACCGCATTCCCTTTCTTGTCTTCTTCAATAAGACGGACCGGCAGGTCGGCACGAGGGAGTCGCTGCTTTCTTCTCTCCGCACGCGGCTCAACGGCGAATTCATTGATTTCTCCCGCAAGGCAGCGAGCCCCGATCTCGCGGAGGAGCTCTCCCTCTTAGACGAGACGCTCTTAAACCGCTATCTGGAGCGCGGCGCTGCGCCGAGTGAAGCGGAAATCGCGGCGCTTTTTAAGGCACGGCGCTTTTCCCCCTGCTTCTTCGGTTCCGCCCTCCGTGAGGAGGGCATCACGGAACTCCTTAACGGCATCTCCCGCCTCTTTGTCCCGCCGGTCTACACATCGGAATTCTCGGCCCGTGTCTTTAAGATCGGCACGGATGAGAAGGGAGCGCGTTTAAGCTATCTGAAAATCACGGGCGGCAGCTTAAGCGCCAAGATGGCGCTCCCGCCGCTCGGCGAAAAGGTCGAGCAGCTGCGCCTCTACTCGGGAAGTTCCTACTCCCTCTTAAAAGAGGCGCCTGCCGGCAGCGTGGTCGCCGTAACGGGGCTCACGGAGAGCCGCGCGGGGATGGGACTGGGGGCGGAACAAGGCGAACATGTGTTACCTATTTTGACCCCGGTGCTCCGTTACCGCCTTATTTTACCGGAGTCCGCATCGCTCACGGAACTTCTGCCCCGTCTCCGCACGCTCGAGGAGGAAGAGCCGAGTCTCCGCTTTTCGCTCGACGCCGGCGGCAAGACCCTGCTGGTCTCTCTGATGGGCGAAATGCAGTTGGAAATTCTCACGGAACTCCTCGCGCGCCGCTTTTCGCTCGCAGTATCCTTCGAACCCGCGGGCGTCAGCTACCGTGAAACGGTCACCAAGAGCGCCGAGGGGGCGGGGCATTTTGAGCCGCTCCGCCACTATGCGGAAGTACATCTCCTCGTCGAGCCCCTGGAGCCGGGCTCGGGCGTGCAGGTTGAGAGCGCACTCAGCACCGAGCTTCTCCCGAACCGCTACCAACAGCAGGTACTGCACACCTTGGAAGAAGAGGAAATTCCGGGTATTTTGACCGGCGCGCCGCTCACGGACCTTAAAATCACCCTGATTGCGGGGCGGGCCCACGAGAAGCACACCGAGGGCGGCGATTTTCGGCAGGCCGCCGTACGGGCGCTCCGCGCCGCTCTCTTTTCCGCAGAGCCCTGCCTTCTGGAGCCCTACTATGCCTTTTCGCTCCGTCTGCCCGCTTCTTCGCTCGGCAGGGCTTTAAACGACTTGGACCGCATGGGCGCTGCATTTACGCTCGGCACGGCAGCTTCCGAGGCCGAGGCCGTAATTCACGGTCAGGCAGCGGTCCTCGCCATGCAAAATTATGCCGCGGAGCTTCGTCGCTTTACGAGAGGCGAGGGCTCACTCTCCCTCTCCTTTGCGGGCTTTTTCCCCTGCCGCGATGCGGAGAGCGTCATTGCCGCGCGGGGCTACGATCCCGCGGCGGATCTCGCCTTTCCCGCGGACTCTGTCTTCTGCCGCCACGGGAGCGGCGAAACGGTACCCTATGACGAGGCGCCCCGCTACATGCACCTTCCCTACCGGCGCGACCTGAGCGCCACAGAGGAAGAATCCGGCGAAGACTCTCTTGTCCGCACAAAAAAAGAGAGCGCCCCGCTCTCTTTGGAAGAAATCGATGCAATCTTGGACCGCACCTTTTATCAGAACCGGCAGCGCGACAAGAAGCGCCCGGAAAAGCAGCGAAGGGAGGCGAGCGAGGCGGCAAAAGAGCGCGCTTACCGCGCGCTCAAAACCGCCGCGCCGCGGAAGCACTTCCTTCTGGTCGACGGCTACAATATTATTTTTGCCTTCCCCGAGCTCCGCGCGCTCGCGGAAGAGAACATCGACAGTGCGCGGCTCGCGCTCCTGGATCTTCTGTCCGACTACCAGGGCTTCACCGGGTATACGCTGATTGCGGTCTTTGACGCCTATCGGCGGAAGATCACAAGGAGGAGCGCTATCCCTGGCACAACCTCTTTGTCGTCTACACGAAGACCGCACAGACCGCGGACAGCTATATCGAGAGCTTTTCCGGCCGCCATGCCGCGAGCGATATCGTGACGGTCGCGACCTCGGACGGGGTGGAACAAATCATTGTGCGGAGTCAGGGGGCTCTCCTCCTCTCGGCGAGCGAGCTCCGCGAAGATATGCTCCGCGCCCACAGAGAAGGGCTCTCCGCCCCCACCGTGACGGAGGCAACACCCAAAAACCGTCCCTTCGCGGACAAACTCAAGCGCCCAGAATCCAGTGAAGAAGCGCCGTGAGCGGCAGGCGATTGCCGATCAGAATGCAGACAGCCGCGAGCGGAATTGCGCTCAGTGCATCGATCACGACATGCTGTTTCGTAAATAAGGTCGAGATCACGATGCCGAGCGCAATCGGGGCCGCAATCGCTGCGACCGCGAGCGGCAGTCCCGGGGGCGGAGCCGACAAAGTGCAGCACGAGGTAGCACATGGAGCAGTGCATGCTCGGCGCACAGTTTAAGCCCTTATAGCTCCCCCGGAATACAAGCTTCATGGCCCGGCCGGAAACGGTATTCGGCGCCTCGGGGCGCGCAAAGCTTGTCGGGTAGACGAGGTAACAAAGGAGGCTCAGCGCGATGTCCAGAACAATGGCTGTCTGGTAGCGCGCGTAGGCCATGGGATCCGCCTGAAAGAGCGCAAGCGGAAACAGAAGAATCAGCGGAAACCAGAGCACATAGATGTATACAAAGGCGGGCACAAAGGGAATGTGTCCGTCTATTTTTTTTGCCACATTGTGCGGCTTGCCCTCAAAAGCCTCCGCGCCGAAGTAGAGAAGGGTCTGTAAGCCGAGTATCAAGAGCTCGGCGAGCAGCAGTTTGATGCATACGCCCATGACTCAGCGCTCCTCTCGGAAATAGGAGAGGCCGAGGCTCGCCGGCGGCTGATCCTCCGCGCGATTTCTTCTGCCCGTCTGTATGAGCACCAGTATGGTCGCAAGGTAGGGGAGCATCTTAAAGAGCTCCTGCGCCGATCGGTTCAAGCCCGGAATATAGAGATAGAGAATGTAGAGGCCGCCAAAGAGGAAAGAACCCCAAACAGCCTTTCTCGCGTTCCAGACCGAGAGTATGACCAGTGCGACCGCGAGCCAGCCGCGATCCCCGAAGCCGTCGTTTGCCCAAGTGCCGCCCAAGTACTCCATGACAAAGCAGAGGCCGCCGAGCCCCGCGAGCGCCGCCCCGAGCACGGTAGAGACATACTTCACGCGGTTCACATCGACCCCGGCAGCATCCGCGGCCGCGGGATCCTCGCCAACCGCACGGATCTCAAGCCCCTTCCGCGTGCCCGTCAATACGAAGGCAAGGCAGAGCGCCAGGATGATCGAGAAATAGGTGAGGAAGCCGAAGGAGAAAAAGGCCTTGCCCACAAAGGGGAGCTTCGAGAGCCCGGGAAGGCTCTGCCGATAAGCAGCCGCCGTGAGCTTCGTTGAAATCTGGCCCACGCCGCCCGCAAGCTGCGAGAGGGAACCGCCGAAGAAGTTGCCGAAGCCCACGCCGAAGGTGGTGAGAGAAAGTCCCACAACATTCTGGTTCGCGCGGAGCGTGACCGTTAAGAAGCTGTAGAGGAGACCCGCAAGCATGGAGATGAGGAGGGCCGCCGCGAGCGAGAGGAAGAGGCCCACGAGGCCGGACGCCCGCTCTCCCGCCGCTCTCTCGTAAAAGAAGGCCGCAATCAGACCGGAGACACCGCCCATGTACATGATGCCCGGAATGCCCAAATTCAGATTGCCCGACTTCTCGGTCAGAATTTCACCGCTCGCGCCGTAGAGTATCGGGACACCCTGTAAGATGGCGCGCTGCAAAAAGGTGGCAAGCAAATTCATTTCGTCTCTCCTCTCTTACGGACGCTCAGGCGATAGCGGACAAAGAACTCGCAACCGATCAGGAAGAAAGCAGTATGCCCGTGATGATGTCCGAAAAATTCTGATTCAGCTTGTACTGCGTCGCAATCTGAATGGAACCCTGCTGCATGAAGCAGAGGAGCACCGCAATCAGCGCCATGAAGAGCGGGTTAAAGTTCGCCATCCAGGCGACCAGGATGGCCGTGAAGCCGCGCCCGTTTGCCGTACTGACCGAGAGCGTGTGTCCCGCGCCGCCCACAATCACCGCGCCCGCAAGGCCGCAGATTGCACCGGAAATGGCCATGGTGCGCAGCATGACGCGCTGCACCGAGATGCCCGCATAGCGCGCCGTGTTTTGGCTTGCGCCGACCACCGAAATTTCAAAGCCCTGCTTGGTGCGCTGCAAATAGAGATGCATGAGTACGGTCACAAGGAGGATGATGAAGAGGCCGAAGACATACTGACTGCCCGCAAAGCCCGTGCCGCCGATGCGCGGAAACCAGCCCGCGCGCGTCGCCTGGTTGATGGTGCCTATGCTGTTCGAGCCCTTCGGGTTCTCCCAGAAGCAAATCGAAAGTGACAAGTTGCAGCGCGACATAGTTCATCATGAGGGTAAACAGCGTCTCGTTCGTGTGGTAGCGCGCCTTAAAATAGGCAGGAACCAGGCCCCAGATCATGCCGAAAAGCATGCTGCCCGCAATCATGAGGGCAAGGAGCAACGCATTCGGAATCTTGTCGCCGAGCAGTATCATGAGCCCCGCGCTCGCAATGCCGCCGACCAGTATCTGTCCCTCCGCGCCTATATTCCAGAAGCGCATGCGAAAGGCCGGGGTGAGGCCCACCGCAATTAAAAGCAGCACGCCGCTCTCGCGTATCGTGACCCAGAGGCGCCGCGGGTTTCCGATTGCGCCCGAGACCAGCGCCTCGTAGACGCCGAGCGGATTGACCCCCGTCACCAGCACAATAACAGCCGCACAGGCGAGAAGCGCCAGCAGCAGTGCGATGAGGTGAATCAGCGCGAGCTTTCCGAACGAAATGTAGCCGCGCTTATGCATTTGAAACAGCGGTTCTCTTCCCTGACTCATGCCTCAACTTCCTTTCCGCCCATCATTCTTCTTCCCAATTCTTCCTTGCTCGCTCTCCGCGCATCCAAAATGCCGGCGCTCTTACCGCCCTGTAATACGAGGATGCGGTCACAGAGCTCAAGGAGCACGTCCAAATCCTCGCCGACGCAAATCACGGCGCTGCCGCTCTTTTTCTGCTCGTTTAAGAGCTGGTAAATCATATACGCCGAGTGAATGTCGAGACCGCGCACCGGGTAGGCCGCCATCACAACCTTGGGGCTGCCGAGTATCTCACGCCCCACCAGAACCTTCTGCACATTGCCGCCCGAGAGTCTGGCAATGGGCGTTGCGGTGCCCGGAGTCGCGACCGAGAGCTCTTCCACGATCTGCTCTGCCTGTTCCCGCGGCTTCTTCCGATCGGTCACAAAACCGCTGCTGCTCCGATAGGAGCGGAGCATCACATTGTCCGTCAGGTCCATGCTGCCCACAAGCCCCATGCCCAGTCTGTCCTCCGGGACAAAGGCGAGGCGCACGCCGAGGGCCTCGATTTCCGCCGGGCTCATGCCGCGCAGGTTCTTCTCCTCCCCGTTGTCCTCGCCGTACCAGATTTCACCGGTGTACGGCACCAGACCCGCTATGGCCTCGAGAAGCTCCCTCTGCCCGTTTCCGGCGATGCCGGCAATGCCGAGGATCTCGCCGCCCTGCAAGCTTAAGCTCAAATTCGAGAGCACGTTCACACCCTCCGCATTCACGCAGGACACGTTTTCGAGGCGGAGGCGTCTCGGTCCGTTCCCGGGCTCCGCGCGCTCTATGCCGAGCTTCACCTTTTCGCCGACCATCATCTCGGTGAGAAGGGAAGCATCCGCCTTTGCGGTCTCGACCTCGCCGATATACTGTCCCTTCCGAAGCACCGCGACGCGGTCCGAGATTGCGAGCACCTCGTTTAACTTGTGGGTGATAATCAGGATGGACTTCCCGTCCTCACGCATCTTCCGAAGGATGGCAAAGAGGCGTTCGGTCTCCTGCGGCGTGAGCACGGCCGTCGGCTCATCGAGAATCAAAATGTCCGCGCCGCGATAGAGCACCTTCATAATCTCGACGGTCTGCTTCTCGGAGACCGAGAGCTCGTACACCTTCTGTTTCGGATTCAGGCGAAAGCCGTAGCGATCCGCGAGTTCCGAGAGCTTTTGCTCCGCGGCTCTCAAATCGTACTTGCCGCCCTGTTCGCCGAGTATAATATTTTCCGCCGCCGTAAAGACCGGAATCAGCTTAAAGTGCTGGTGTATCATGCCGATGCCGAGCTGAAACGCGTCCTTCGGCGAGCGTATGCTGACCGGCGCTCCGTTCACCTCGATGTGACCGCTGTCCGGAAAGTAGATGCCGGAGAGCATGTTCATGAGTGTCGTCTTTCCGCTTCCGTTCTCCCCGAGAAGGGCCAGTATCTCCCCCTTCTTCAGCGAAAAGCTCACGTGGTCGCTCGCCTTGACCTCGCCGAAGTGTTTGCTGATGTCGCAAAAGCGTATTGCCTGTTCTGCCACGGTTTCCTCCTTAAGCCGCTGTCAGCTTTGAATCAAAAAGCCTCCTGCCGTCGCAGGGGGCTTTTTGTGGGTCTTCCTGAATTAGTTCGCAGTCGCCTCGATGCCGTCGACAATCAAGTCAAAGCTCGGGGAGGAGCGGTACTCCGACTCGTGGAAATAGCCGTCCGAGATGAGCTCCTGCCCGTTCGGCGCATAGCTCGTGACTTCCTTGCCGTCCACGGTGAAGTTCTTCGTGTCAAAGACATGCAGGGTGCCGTCCTTGATCTGCTGCTCCACTTCCTTTAATTTCTCCTCGGTGCCGGGTGCCGCAGCCGTGCCGAGCTTCGTGAGACGCACCGCATCCTGGGCAAAGCCCTCGGACCAATCCGTCGCAATCGGCTCGCCGGAGAGTACACTCTCCATCGCGTAGGTGTAGTAGACGCCCCAGTTGTTGGTCGGGGAGGTGATTGCGGAATCCGGTGCAACGCCCGTCATATCGATGTTATAGCCGACGCAGGGAACCTTCTCCTCCTCTGCCGCCGTCGGTGCGCCGGTTGTGTCCGCATGCTGACTTAAGAGCACGCAGCCGTCGGAGATGAGCTGCTTTGCGGTCTCCGCCTCGACCGCCGGGTCGCCCCAGCTGTTCGTGTAGAGAACCTTCATCGTGGTCTCCGGAACCACGGACTTTGCGCCGAGATAGAACGCCGTATAACCGGAAATCACCTCCGCGTAAGGGTAAGCGCCGACATAGCCGAGTCTCGCCTGATCCGGCTTAATCTTGCCTTCGTCTATCATCTGCTTCAGCTTTAAGCCCGCAGCAACGCCGCTCACATAGCGCGCCTCATAGATATCGTCGAAGTAGTTGTGGAAGTTCGCAAGTCCCGCGCCCGCTGCCTGATTTCCGCTCGCATGACAGAAGGTAATCTCCGGGTGGTCCTTGGCGACCTCCAGCATGTAGCTCTCGTAACCGAAGCTCGTGCCGAAATCAGCTGACAGCCCTGGTTTGCAAGGTCCTCGGTCGCATCGAGCGAAGACTCATCCTCGCGGATATTGGTCTTAAAAATCAGCTGATCCTCGCTGAGACCCAGCGTCTTCGCGGCCTCCTTGAGTCCGTTGATATGGCTCGCGCTGTAGCCCTCGTTCTCGTCGCCGATCAGCAGCACACCGATCTTCAACTGCTCCTTCGGAACCACGGTCTGCGAGGAGCCGTCCGCCGTCGTCGTGCTCTCCGCCTCCGCGGAAGCCTTCGTCTCCGTCTTTGCGCCGCTGCCGCAACCCGCAAGTAAGAGAGCCGCGGAAACCAATGCGCAGAGCACCTTTGCCGTCTTTTTCATACCATCCTCCCTGAACTTCTTTTTGTATCTTTCTTGTATAACATATTTTCCCCGCGCTCTCAAGCCCTTCTCAAGTCGGGACCACGCGTGTCTTTAACTGTTTCCGCGTCCAGACTTCCGGCGAGAGCAAGAAAAGAATCGGGAATATCTCGAGGCGACCGAAGAGCATGTCGACCGAGAGCACAAACTTCGAGAGATCCGAGAAAGCGCTGAAGTTTCCGGTCGGTCCCACCATGCCGAGACCCGGTCCTATGTTGTTGAAGGTACAGACGACCGCCGAAAAGGTGGTCTCGAAACCCTTGCCGTCCAGCGAGACGATGAGCATAGAGCAGCTCATAATAATGAGATACGCCGCTAGATAGGCAGTCGTACCGAACATCACCGAGTTTTCGACCCGGCGCTTGTCCATGCGCACCGAACGCACGCGGCGCGGATGTATCATCTGACACATCTGGGTCCGCAAATGCTTGAATAAGAGCAGCACGCGGGACACCTTCATGCCGCCGCCGGTCGAACCCGCCGATGCACCGATGCACATGACGAGGAGCAGCATATAGCGGGAAAACTCCGGCCACTTGTCAAAGTCCGCCGTACAAAATCCCGTCGTCGTCATGACCGAGGAGACCGAGAAAAAGCTGTCGCGGAAGGCCTGACCGAAATCCGCGGGGTAAAAGCCCTTCAGGAACACATTGCCCGCAATGAGCAACGAAGCGCCGAGCATGATGCCCCAGTACCAGCGGAACTCCTCGTTTAAGAACGCGTCCTTCCACTTCTTGCTGAGCATGAGATAGTAGACCGAGAAGTTCACGCCGAAGAGTGCCATAAAGACCGCAATCGTCATCTGCACGAGCTGGCTCGGGTAAGCCGCAATCGAGTTGTTCTTAATCGCAAAACCGCCGGTGCCCGCCGTACCGAAGGAATTGAGCACGGCATCAAAGAGCGGCATGCCCTCAAAAAGCAGCACCGCTATCATGACGACGGTCATCACAAAGTAAATAATATAGGTAATTTTTGCCGTCGTTGAAATCTTCGGCGCCAGCTTACCGACCGAGGGCCCCGGACTCTCCGCCTTCATTAAGTTGAAGGGCTCGCCATCGCCCTTGGCGAGCGGCAAAATTGCGAGTAAAAAGACCAGCACACCCATGCCGCCGATCCAGTGCGTGAAACTGCGCCAGTACAGGAGGCCGTGCGACTTGCTCTCGACTTCGGTGAGAATACTGGATCCCGTCGTGGTGAAGCCGGAGACGGTCTCAAACCAGCAGTCAATGTAGCGCGGTATTTCCCCGCTGATGTAAAACGGAAGTGCGCCGAAGAGCGAGAGCACCACCCAGCCGAGCGCACAGACCACAAAGCCCTCGCTCATCGAAATCGAACGGTGGCTCCGAATACAGGAGAGCAGAATGCCCGGCAACAGGGTGATAATCGCCGCAATCGCAATGGCCCGCGCGCTCTGCGGTTCCCGGTAGGCCGCCGATACAGCAATGGCCGGCAGGAGAAAAATCCCCTCCACGAGGAGTATATGTCCCATGTACTTTCCGATTAAGCGGTAGTTCATGCCTCTCCTCCGCGCTCCCGGAAAATATCCGCGAAGTTCGAAATCATGCGATCCGCACTCGCGATGACCATGATGGAGTCACCGCGCATCAGACAATCCTGTCCGCCGGGAATAATAACCTTCTGATTTCTGACAATGCTCGCAATCAGGGTCGAGGGCTTTAAGGGCAGCTCCATGATGGGCTTATTGACAAAGCTTGCCTCCTCCGGAACCGTAAAGCCGAGCGCCTCGATTGCCCCGCCGCCTATGGTATGAAGCGTCTCTACCGAACCTTCGCGCGACTGGCTCGCCGCCCGCGTGTAGCGGGTAATCTCGTTCGCGGTCAGGGACTTCGGGCTCACAACAGCCCCCAGATGTTCCTGGCCGAAGAGATTCAGATACTCGGTGCGGTTCACCTTCGTGATGGTCTTCTTCGTGCCGACCGAGTGCGCATAGAGCGAAATCAGAATATTTTCCTCGTCGATGCCGGTCAGCGGCACCACGGCATCCATGTTCGCAATGCCCTCCTCCGCAAGCAAGTGCTGCAAGGAACCGTCTCCGTGGATGATGCTTGCCTTCGGCAGGAGATCCTCGAGCGCCTTGCACTTCTCGCGGTCCGACTCCACGATGGTAACCGCGAGCCCCGCATTGATTAAATCCGTTGCGAGATAGCGCGCCGTCGCACTTCCGCCGACAATCATCACCTGTTTCACATCGAGGGTCGGAATGCCGAAGCGGCGCAGCAGGAAGGGCAGATCCGCGGTTGCCGCCGCCACCGCAAGCTTATCGCCCGCCCTGAGCTCGGTGGATCCCGAGGGAACCAGTACCTCGCCGCCTCGCTCTATCGTACAAATCAGCGCCTTCTTATCCAGCAGGGGCGCAAGATCCATGAGCTTGCGGTCCGTGAGTTTGCCCTCCTCGGGGACAATGAGCTCCACCATCTCCGCGCGCCCGCCCGCAAAGGAATTTCGCGTGAGAAAGCTCGGAAACTGAAGCAGGCGGAAGATTTCCTTCGCGCAAGTCTTCTCCGGGTTCACCGACAGGTTAATACCGAAGCTCGTCTTTAAAAGGTTCATCTCCCGGTCGTACTCGGGACTGCGAACGCGCGCCACCGTGTACTCACAGCCAAGCTTCTTTGCGACCAATGCCGTCAGAAGATTCACCTCATCGCTGTTGCTCACCGCAATCAGGATGTCACAGTTCTCAGCTCCCGCCTCTCGCAAAATCTCGATCGAAGCGCCGTTTCCGACCACGGTCGAGACATCCAGCTTTTCCTCCAGCGAACGGATGCGCGCCGCATTGCTGTCCACAACGACCACATCGTGCCCTTCTTTCGAAAGTTGCTGTACCAAGAGCTCTCCTATTTTTCCGTTACCGACCACAATAATATTCATTGACTTTGATAAACACCTTTCTCTGTCTAAGCAGCCTTTCTATCATAACACAGGCCTCTTGCCGCATACAAGCCGACAAAGCCTCGGAAATACCGCTCCGTTTGCGCGTTCTCCCGTCCATTTCGACAATTTTTTCAAAGCATACCGCGGGGGAAGCGAAACACAGCGCTTCGGTCCGGATTCGTAATCGGACAGACGCACTTCCGGCCTGCGCACTTGACGCATACTTGCCGCTCTCCGATTTTTTACTTCTCCCCCTTGTCAAGCCTCCTGATTCGAACTATAATGTTCAAAGTTCTTTTATTAGACACTTGTCTATTATAATTCCGATATCAATTATCGGCGCAAGCAGCCGAACCAAAATCGTAACAAAGGAGTCAAGTATCATGTACACAGAAAAGAAGCGTTTCAAGAAGAACTCTGCCGGCAAAAAATGGTCGGCGCTCGCCCTCGGCGCAATCCTGGCGCTCGAGCTCCCCTTTGTCGCAGCCGCCGAAGTGACAAGCGGCGTGCGCCCCACGGTCGATGAGGCCTACTATGTGACCCTGGACAGCTACGGAAATCCGACCGACGCCGCCGTCGTAAAGAGCTATGCATTGAATGGTGCAAACGAAGTCGTTGACTACAGTTCTTACGACAGCGTCGAAAATCTGACGAACGGCATCAAGCCCGAGATCTCAGACGGCAAAGTCCGCTTCTCGCTCGGCGAGAATGCGCCCTCCCACTTCTATTTTGAAGGTGAGACCCGCGCTCCCTTTGAGACTCTCCCTTTTCTACTCTCGATTCAGTACCGTCTGAACGGCGTCCCGGTTGAGGCGGAAAAACTCGCCGGCGAAAAGGGCGTGGTCGAGATTCACATTCGCGCGGTCCCGAATCCTGCGAGCAGTGAGTACCAAAAAAACAACTGGTTCCTGACCGCTGCGGCTGTCTTTAACCAAAACGACATCCTCTCCCTCTCGGCACCGGACGCCCAGATTCAGACCGTCGGCAACGTAAAGACCGCTGTCTTCTTCTGGCTCCCCGGCGAGGAGAAGGAATATGTGCTCTCCGTGGGCAGCGAGGACTTCAGCTTTAACGGTTTCACCTTTCTCCTCGGCCCGATTAATGCTGCGGGGCGCCTTAGCGACTTAAAGGACTTACAGGACAGTAAGCGGGATATAGAGGACTCCTGGGATCAGCTGACCGCCGCGGGCGATCAGCTATACGGCGCCATGCAGGGCATGCAGGGGAAACTGGGACAGGCAGCGGACGGCCTCGACGGCTTAAACCGCGTGCAAAAAAACATACAGAGCCGCGAGAGCGAGTTCTACGGCAACCTGGATGCCTTCCTCGGCAATATGGATGCGCTCACGGCGGATCTCGGGCCCGTCGGCGCTCATATGGATGCCGCCGATCGGCACATCGGTGAACTGGAACAGAACTTGGGCGAACTCAATCGGAACCTGCTCTCTCTCAAGCAGCACTTAAAGGAAAGCGAGAGCACCCTCACTTCTCTGCGAGACAATACGGAGAGCCTGCAGGATGCGAGCGATGACTTGGAGCGTGACAGCCGCGCCATTCAGTCGGATTTAAAGGCCATACGCGAACTCAGCGCAAACGGCAAAAAGACAGCGGAACAGACTGTCGGCGGCACCCTGGCGCAAATGGGCGCCCTCTACCAGGCCTATGCGCAGTACATGCAGGCCCACGGCTTACAGCCCGTCGACGCCGGCAACCGCGGCGCGAATCGCGTTCGGGTCAGCGGTCGCCTTGCGACCGACTCGGATGCGAGCGGCATTGATTACCGCGCCGATGCCGAAATCAGCGCGGCCCCGCAGTACCCGCAGGGCAGCTTCCAGGATTTTGCGAGCCGAAAGCTTGCCTCCCTCGGCTACTCGGACGAACAGATTGCCTACGCCCTTACACTCTGGAACCGGAGAGCCGAGGTTCAGGCAGCCGCGACACAGGCAAACGACATCTACGGCAAGGTGGATGTGCTCGGCGATGACCTGGATGCACTTCGCCTCTCCTCGCTCTACGACGCTCTCTACGGCAGCGCTTCGACCGGTACGCGTGCGGCAGCGGATGCCGGAGCGCTCTCGGGTGACCTGCAGCAGAGCATTTCAGCCCTCAATCGCCTCTACGAGACCACGGATTCTTATCTCCCGGAACTGCAGGACAGCTTGCGCGATGCCGCTGCCCTGAGTGAGCATCTGAGAGACGGCAGCGCGAGCCTTACGGCGCTGCTCCGCACAACCCGCGACATCTTACAGAGCAACAGCGCTGCCTTTCACGGCAATGCGGACCTCTCCCTCGGCGCGACCGCCTCTATCCTCCGTCAGAGTGCCTCCGCGCTCGACAGCACGGATGCCATGCATCAGGCGAGCGAGAGCCTGCGCGCCCTCGCGGAAAAGAAGTGGGATGAAATACGGGCGAGAAAACACGCCTCTTCTCCCTCAATGTCAATGCCGCACCGGAATCTCTGACCGGCGCCGAAAACGACAATGTGAGTTCGGTCTCCGTCATGCTTCGGAGCGCGGAAGTAAAAAAAACGGAGCCGAAAACGCAGGTGAAGGGGGCACAAAACGAGAAGAAACCCGGCCTCATGGCGCGCATCGGAAAAATGTTCGCGGATATCTGGTCTTTCCTGACCGGCTGGGCGCGCCACTGAAATAAAAGGAGTTATCATGATACACAAATTAGCAAGGCGCATCACCGAAAAACCCCGCTTTGTACTCTTCATTGCGGTCCTGCTCCTGATTCCGGCTCTGCTCGGTTATATCGGCACCCGCACGAACTACGACGTGCTCTCCTACCTCCCGGAGGATGTCCGCTCGGTACAGGGTGAACAGCTGCTCGAAGACCCGTTTCAAGCCGCCGCAACCTCCATGGTCGTGGTCGAGGGCATGCCGCCCGCCTATACGGATGAGCTCTTGCAGAGCATTCAAAAGGTGCCGCATGTCAGCAATGCCTTCTGGGTATCCGATACGCTGGGCATCCAGATCCCGACCGACATGCTTCCGGCCAAGCTCCGCGACGGCTTCTATGCGGGCGATGCGACCCTCATGATTGTTCAGTTCGACACGGCACTCTCCGCGGACGAGACCACGGATGCCATCGTGCAAATTCGCGCCCTCACCAACGAGAAGTGCTTTGTCGCCGGCATGACCGCCATGGTACAGGACATCAAGGAACTTGTGATTTCCGAACTCCCGATTTACACCGTGATTGCCGTGATTTTAATGCTCACAGTGCTGCTCTTAAGCTTCGAGTCCTATGTCATGCCCTTCCTGCTCCTCGCAAACATCGGTATGGCCGTACTCTACAACATGGGCAGCAACATCTTCCTCGGGCAGATTTCCTATATCACCAAGGCAATTGCGGCCATCCTGCAACTCGGCGTGACCGTGGACTACTCGATTTTCCTCTTTCACCGCTACGAGGAGGAGAAGCGGCGGCAGCCGGACAAGCAGAAGGCCATGGCGGATGCCATCGCGGCGGCCTTCGTCTCGCTCTCGGGCAGCTCGCTCACCACGATTGCCGGTTTCCTGGCCCTCTGTGCAATGCGCTTTACCATGGGCCGCGATATGGGCATTGTCATGGCAAAGGGGGTTATAATCGGTATTGCCTGCGTCATCCTGATTCTCCCCTGCCTCATACTGGTCTTTGACGAGGCCATCGAGAGATACAAGCATAAATCGCTGTTTCCGGATTTTACGAATTTTAACCGCTTTCTCTTAAAGCACCGCCGCTTATGGATTATCCTCTTCCTCTTTGCGCTGGTGCCCGCGTATTACTCACAGAAAAACACCGATATCTATTATCAGATTTCCCGCTCCCTGCCCTCGGACCTTCCCTCGCTCCGCTCGAACGAGAAGCTGAAGGAGGAATTCGATACCGCAACCGAACACGTCGTCATTCTCGACAAGTCCCTGGACAACGGAAAAATCGGCGAAATGGAGGCGGAACTCAAAGCGGTGCCCGGCATCAGCCGTGTGATTTCCTACAACAGTCTGATCGGCAGCGGCATCCCGGAATTCTTTCTGCCGGAAAAGATACGGAAAATATTCCGCTCCGACGACTACCAGCTCCTCATGATGACTTCGACCTTTGAGCCCGCGACCGATGAGACCAAAGCGCAGCTCACAGAGGTACAGGAAATTGTATCCCGCTACGATCCGAATGCCTACCTGACCGGAGAGGCGGCCATGACCGAAGACCTCCGCGAGGTCTTTACCCGCGACAATGTGACGACCAACTATCTCTCTATCCTCTCGATTTTCGTAATCGTCATGTTTGTGTTCCGCTCTCCCACGGTTCCGGCTGCCTTGATTCTCGCGATAGAGCTTGCGATTTACATCAACCAAGGTCTGGTCTACTGGATGGGCGACAGCATCTCCTTCATTGCGCCCATCCTGATCGGTGCGATTCAGCTCGGTGCGACCGTCGACTACGCGATACTCGTGAGTTCCCGCTTCCAGGAGGAAATTCGAAGCGGCAAGAGCCGTGAAGAAGCGGCCGTGCTCGCGGGTGCCACGAGCGACGCCTCGATTATCACAAGTTCGCTCGGGATGTTTGCGGCGACCGTAGGCGTTGCCGTGGTCTCCAGAATGTATCTCATCAAAGAAGTCTGCATGTTGCTTGCGCGCGGCGCTCTGATTTCCGCCTTCATTGTCGCCTTCATACTGCCCTGCATCCTCTATGTGCTGGAGCCGCTCTTCCGGAAAACCAGCCTGCACTGGGATACGCTCCCGGCAGTAAAGAAAGTGAAACAGCCGCGCGAAGCGCACCGCAAAGAGACGAGTGTCAATACCACTGCCGACTGAAGACTACCGAAAATCAAAAAAGAGCCCGAAGACCAAAAGGTCTCCGGGCTCTTTTTGTTTCTCTTTTTTGCATTCAGTCGTCTCTGTCCTGCTGGATAAAATCAAGGTGATGCTTGTGCTCTTCCAACTCCGCAGAGCTTAAGAAGAGGTACTTCCGTATGCCAAAGAGCAGCGCGAGCGCAACCACGCCGAGCAGCACATGTACATTGCTCTCGTGCACCACGAGCAAGTTCTTTGTCACGGCAAAAATCATCACTTCAATGATGGAATCCAAGTCGTGACGGCAGAGCATCATGATGAGCTCGAGACACATCAAGATATCCAGCACTACCTGTATAAACTCCGTGAACTGCGTGTGGGAGCTTGCATGTAAGTGCGAGGGCAAATGCCGGACCTGAATCGCAATTGCCACGAAAATGAACATTGCGATGACAACCTCTGCCCACATTGCCGCCTGAAAGAAACGTCCCTGCACGCGGTGCAGGGCATGATTCACTCTCGAATGCCCGTGACTCATAAACCTCCTTCTGTCTTCGTTTCTGCTTCACAATCAGCGCTCCGCGCCGTAAGTCTCAACCTGTGCCCGAAGGAAATCCAGACCGTAGGCAATCTGGAGCAGATCCTCCTCCGCAAAATCCTCGCCGAGCGTAAAGAGCGTGCGGTAAAAGGTCTCGTTGACCGGTGCATCCGTCACTTCCCGCAGGAGCGCGCGCCGCACCGGCCCCGCGAGTTCCTGCAGGGTCGAGAGTATCATGTACTTTAAAGCCCGCACCTCTCTCTCGTCCTTCGCCCAGGCGGCCATATCAAAGTTTCCGGTGAGATCCGGCGCGCCCTCGCAGTCGTTGCACTTCGGCGCCTGCAGGCGCTTTCGCATGAGCTCACCTTCTCGGTCTCCGACCGCAGCTCTTCCTCCGCCGCATCCGGCGAAGCACTCAGCGTAAGCCCCTCGAAAAACACGCGGTCCTTGTCGCTGATCATATTGAAGCTGCCGGTCCCGCCGGTCCGAATCATCCCGACCAGCGCCTCAATGAGTTCCTGTCTCGCAGCGCCACGCTGCCGTTCAGCCGCCGCCCAAGCCCCCTGCGCGGCGCGCTGATCCTTTCGCTCAAACTCCATTTATTTCTCCTTTACGAGCTGCGGCGCTGCCGCAGCACCTCATAGGCGAGCACTCCCGCCGCGACACTCGCATTCAGCGAGTCAATCTGCCCCAACATGGGGATGCGCGCCGTATAATCACATTTCTTTCGAACGAGTTCCGAAACGCCCTTGCCCTCGTTGCCGATCACAAGGCCAAGCGGCCCCTTTAGGTTAATGCGATACATCTCTTCGCCGTCCATATCCGCCGCCACGAACCAGAGGCCCTCTTTTTTCAGCTCCTCTATGGTTCTCGCCATGTTCGTGACCTTCGCGACCGGCGTATAATTCAGCGCTCCCGCGGAAGTCCTCGCGACACTCGCGGTGAGCCCGACCGCGCGGTTTTTGTTGATCACAACGCCGTGCGCGCCGACCTGATTCGCGGTGCGGATAATCGCACCGAGATTGTAGGGGTCCTCGATGCCGTCGAGCAATATCAGGAAGGGATCCTCGCCCTTTTCCCGCGCGCGCGAGAGAATATCGCCGAGTTCCGCATACGCATAGCTCGCAACCATCGCGATGACACCCTGGTGCTTTCCGTCTTCGCTCATGCGATTCAGACTCTCTTTGTCCGAGTAGAGTATGCGGCTGCCCTGCTTTTTTGCCTCTCGCACAATGCTGAGAATCGGGCCGTCCTTTAAGCCCTCCTGCACGTAGAGCTTGTCGACCGTCTTTCCCGCGCGAAATGCCTCCATAACGGCATTGCGCCCCTCAATTGCGTTTTCGTTCATGCGCCTGTCTCTCCTCTTCCTCGAGTGCCGCGAGCGCCGCGGTGAGCAGCGCCCGGAAGCGCTCCTCCTGCCCGCTGAGCTTCCAATAGCCGACCAGCGCCTCAAACGCGGTTGCGCGGCGGTAGTCTATCATGCTCGCATTCTTTGCCATCGTATTCGCATGGGCATTGCGTCCGCGGCGAAGAATGCCGCTCTCCGCCTCCGTGAGCTCCGGTTCCAGATAGCGCAGGAGCTTTGCCTGGGTCTCCGCCTTCACAAAGTGCACCGCCTTGCCGTGCATGCGGTTCACCGGCTGGTTGCCCCCCGCGACAATGCGCTCCCGAATGTAGAGTTCATAGACCGCATCGCCGAGGTAGGCGAGCACCAGCGGCGAGTACTGTGCCGCCTGCTTTACGCTCTCTTCCACTTGACGCCCTCTTTGGTGTCCTCAAGCAAAATTCCCATCGCGGTGAGCTCCGCGCGAATCTCATCGGCCCGCGCATAGTTCTTCTCCTTGCGCGCGGTCTGACGCTCCTCAATCAGCGCCTCGACGCGGGCATCCAGACTCTCTTCCTTCCGCTCCGCGTGAATGCCGAGCACCTCAAGCAGCTTTTCCAAAAGCTCTTTCACGCGGCGGATGTAAGCGGCCGCACTCTCCTTCGTGACCGTTATGTTGGCGCGCTTCACCATCTCGAAAACCGTGCTGATTGCATCGGCCGTGTTAAAGTCATCGTCCATGGCCGCCTCAAATTTCTCGCGCAGCGCATCGAAGGCCGCGAGCTCCGCCGTTTCCTCGACCGTGAGCTCTCTCTCCGCAGCCGCGGCGAGGCAATCTCGAAGATGGTCCGTCGCGGTCAAAATGCGGTCCAGACTCGCCTTTGCGCCGTCCATCATCTCCCGCGAGAAGTTCAGCGGACTTCTGTAGTGCGCCGAGAGCATGAAGAAGCGGAGCACCTGGAGATCGTACTCCTCGCTGATCTGCCGCACCGTCTTAAAGTTGCCGAGCGACTTGGACATCTTGATGTTGTCGATGTTCAGAAAGGCGTTGTGCATCCAGTAGCGCACAAACTGCTTGCCGCTCACCGCCTCGGACTGCGCAATCTCGTTCTCATGGTGCGGGAACACCAAGTCCTCGCCGCCGCCGTGGATATCAATCGACTCGCCGAGGTACTTCTTACTCATGACCGAGCACTCAATGTGCCAGCCCGGCCGTCCCTCGCACCAGGGAGACTCCCAGTAGGGCTCGCCCTCCTTCTTCGGCTTCCAGAGCACGAAGTCGTTCGGATCTTCTTTTGCCTCTTCGCCGCGCACCTTGAGGGTTCTTAAGCCCGCCTGATTCTCCTCGACATTCTTATGGGAGAGCTTACCGTAGTCCGGGAAGCTGCTCACGCGGTAGTAGACCGTCCCGTCCTCCGCGACATAGGCGTGACCGTTGTCAATCAAATCCTGAATCATCGCGATCATCCCGTCGATTTCCTGGGTCGCGCGGGGGTGGTAGCTCGCCGGACGCACATTCATGCCGGCCATATCCTTCTTGCACTCCGCAATGTAGCGCTCGGAGATTACGGAAGCATCGACGCCCTCTTCGACCGCCGCCTTGATGATCTTGTCATCCACGTCGGTGAAGTTCGAGACAAAGTTCACCTCATAGCCCTTGTACTCGAGATAGCGGCGCACCGTGTCAAAAAAGATCATGGGGCGCGCGTTGCCGATGTGAATCAGATTGTATACCGTCGGACCGCAGACATACATTCTGACCTTGCCCGGCTCAATGGTCCGGAACTCTTCCTTATAGCGTGTCATCGTATCGTAAATTTTCATCTCGTTCTCTCCGTTAAAAGGCAAACGGCGTGTGCCGCAATGCCCTCTCCTCTGCCTGTAAAGCCCATATGTTCCTCGGTGCTCGCCTTGACGCTCACAGCCCCCACCGGGAGCGCGAGCACCTCCGCAATCCGCGCCCGCATCGAAGCGATGTGCGGCGCGAGTTTCGGCGCCTGGCAGACCACCGTGCTGTCAATGTTTCCGATTTCATAGCCCGCCGCGCGAATCAAATCCCCGACCGCGCGAAGGAGTTCCGCGCTGTCCGCGCCCCGGTAAGCCGGATCGCTGTCCGGGAAATGCGCGCCGATATCGCCGAGCGCCGCCGCACCGAGCAGCGCGTCGGAAATCGCATGCAAGAGTACATCCGCATCGCTGTGCCCGAGCAGTCCCTTCTCGTAGGGAATTTCAATGCCCCCGAGGATAAGCGGGCGCTCCGCGACCAAGCGGTGTACATCATAACCCTGTCCGATTCTCATTTCTTCTCCTCCATCAATCAACAGAGAAAGCGTATTCGCCGTCTGACACAGCGCAGCGTGAGTTCCTTTCTGCCGCCCAGTCCCTCGCCGTCCGCATGTAACGGCAGCGCCTCATCGAGAAAGAGGCGAAACTCCCGGCAGCGGTACACGCGCACCCCTGCATAGGATTCCGGCGCTTTTCGCCGCGGCAGGAGCAAAAGCCTTGCCTGCTGCAGGCGGCTGTGCGTATTCAGCACTGCGACTGTCAGAAGCCCGTCCGTCGGCGGCACCTTGTTTGCGAGGCGTATGCCGCCGGCTTCGGTGGCATAGAGTTGGGCGCTCAACAAAAAGAGATGCCCGAATTCGACCCGCTGTCCGCTGTCCGTCTCAAAGTAGCCCCGCGTACAGCGTGCGCGAAGCAGGGAGCGAAAACCGACCAGAAGTCGTAAGCCCCTCCAGATGAGGCGCGAACGCCTCCCGCGGCGCTGCTCCAACTCATACAGTTTTGCGAGCCACTCCGCATCGAAGCCCATGCCGCAACTCACGAGAAAGCGGTGATGCGAGGGCTCATCGCCCCCGAATTCCGCAACCCCGTAATCCAGCTCACGCTCCTCGCGGGGCGATAGGATGCGCTTCAGACAGCCGAGCGGCGTCCGCGGAAGCTTCAACCCGCGCGCAAAATCTGAATCGCGCCCCACCGGTATAAAACCGAAGCGAAGCCGCTCCGAGAGACGGGCGCCGTTCAGCACTTCGTTTAACATGCCGTCGCCGCCCACCGCAACCAGCGTAAGGCTCTCCCCTTCATACTCGGCGCTAAGCCGCGCCGCAAGCTGTCTCGCATCCCCGGGGCCGCCCGTCACATAGACCTGATAGGCCGTCTTCGTGCGGAGCAGCCTACGCTCCAATTTCTTAAAGACGCGGTATCCGCGCTCACCGCCCGCATTCGGATTCACCAAAAAGATCAGCATCGAAATGCCCTCGCTCTCTGCCGTAACCGGCTCTCGCGGCACCATACATCCTTGCCAAATCCATATGTTCCGTTTGAGTATAGCACAAAATGCACCCTGCCGAAAAGGCGGGCTTCCCGTGCGTCCGATTTCCGAAAAAAGTATTAAAATATCGGTTGACAGGCCGCGCATCTTCCCGTATACTAACAAAGTCCTAGAGACATGCGGCGGAATAGCTCAGTTGGCTAGAGCACACGGTTCATACCCGTGGTGTCGAGAGTTCGAATCTCCCTTCCGCTACGATGAAAGCGCCCGCGCGGGGCGCTTTTTTGTTTTCGTCGAAAAATCCTGTACACTTTGTCACTTCTTTGTTTGCCTGCGCCATGCTAAAATAAAAGCTATCGCAATGCAAATACATGTACACAGGAGATCGCTTTGGATCAGAACAAAACGAATTACTCTCCCGCCCATATTCTTGCGAGAGAACATCTCTTCACCGTCATCTGTCTCTATACCGTCTTCTACATCTTCTGGTTCCGCCACCTGGAGCAGACGGTGTCCGGGGATTACCTCATCATGCACACAAAGATCGATGAGTGGATTCCCTTCCTGCCGGTGTTCATTGTCCCCTACCTGCTCTGGTTTCTCTACATCTTCGCCGCGCTGGTCTATTTCAGCCGTGCGGATAAAGATGAGGCCGCGGACCTCTGCCTCTTTTTGGCGCTCGGCATGACGAGTTCGCTCTTAATCTGCACACTCTTTCCGAACGGCACCGACCTCCGCATCGCGGCGAATCCCGCAAACGGCTTCTTTGAGCATTTGGTCTGGATGATTCAGCGCACCGATACCCCCACCAATGTGTTCCCGAGCATTCACGTCTTCAACGCGCTCGCGGTCCACGCGGCGGTCGCGCGGAGCAAGTCCCTGCGGCACCATCCCATTATGCAAGGGCTCTCGCTCCTGCTGATGGTCTCGATTTGCCTCTCGACCGTCTTCTTAAAGCAGCACTCGGTGCTCGATGTCTTCGGGGCTCTCTTGCTCGGCTACTTTGTCTACGCCGTCATTTATGAGCAGAGCGAGATGCCTGCTCTGGTCCCCGCCGGCGCGGACGGCTTCTTCCGCCGAAAGAAAAAAACGGCACGCGCTTATCAGGCTTTCAGCGAAAAAAACGGAAAATAAGCTCACAAAAAAACCGGATTCCCCGCGGAATCCGATTTTTTCTTTATTTTCTTTAGTTGAAGCCGTAGAACTTCTGTGCGATTTTGTAGCCCGCCACGCTGATTTTTCTGCCGCCCTTGCCCGGAAGATTCATGCTCTGTCCGAGGAAGCCGAAGCGGATGCGGAAGTAGAGCCGCGGATTCAGTTCCTTTAAAAACTTCCAAATCTCCTTCTTCTTTTCGAGGTTCTCGGGAAGCTCGGACTTAATCGCGAGTATCGAGCATATGGTCATCATGATCTCGAGATACAGTATCATATAGCGTCTTAACTTCTTCGCCGGAATCTTGTAGGGGTCGTAGCTCTCCAGCATGAGTTTTGTCACGCGGAGCTGCTGGTCGATTCGCCCTATCATGACCTGCTCGTTGACCGACTGATCTTCTCTGCCGATATAGTAGCGGTAGAAATTCACATCGAGGTAGTAGAGCGTCTTCACACTCGGCAGCGGCTGGTAGACAAAGATATTGTCCACATAGAAGGTGTGATCCGGGAGCGAGAGCCCGCAGTCGCGGAGCAGGGCCGTGCGGTAGATGACGGAGTGCATGAGAATGTACTGGCCCGGCAGGAAGTGTCCGATCTCGTCCCAGCCGATTAACTTCTCCTGCGGCAGCACCTTTCTGTAGTTCATGACGCGCTTATGTGCGGCGCCCTCCTTCTCGTAGACAAAGTTGCTGATCAGAAGATCCAGCTGCGTGTTCTTTGCCGTAAAGTCGCGAAGGGTAGACAGAATCTTGTCATAGCTCTCGGGATCGACCCAGTCATCGGAATCGACCACCTTGAAAGACGCCGCTCGCGTTTTTAAGACCGGTCATAACCGCGGCGCCGTGTCCGCCGTTCACCTGGTGCAGCGCGCGGCAGATATTCGGATACTCCCGCTCGTAGCGGTCCGCGATTTCTCCGGTGTTGTCCTTCTGCGAGCCGTCGTCGACAATTAAAATTTCGACCTCGTCGCCGCCGTGCAAGAGAGAGCGGATGCAGCGGTCCATATAAGCGGCGCTGTTATAACAGGGCACCGCGATACTCAATAGCTTCATGCTTTCCTCCTTTGATTTGGATTGCAACGAACGCATTGTTCCATTTTACCCGCTTTCCGCTTATTTTTCCAGTCTAGGCGATGAGGGCAATGAGATTGATGCCGAGGTGCGCCGCGAGAGAGGCCCGGAGTCCGCCGCGCGCCGCGAGCTCGGAAAAGACGAGGCCCAATATAAAGGCAAGTATCCCCTGGGTAATATTGCCGTGGTAGAGCGCGAAGAGAAGCGCACTGATGCAGGCGATACGCCAGCGCCGCGTCAAAAAGACCGCGAGGCCGCGCTCCAAAATGCCGCGGAACAAGAGTTCCTCGGCGGCTGCGCCGCAGAGCGCATAGAAAATCAGCGCGGCCCGCTCGCTGTCTCCGCCGAGGCTTCGAAGCGCGGTCTGATAGTTGCGGTCCGAAGCCGCATACCCGCTTCTTAAGAGCAGAAACAGCAGAAGGAGGTAGAGGATGAGCGTCCCCGCAAACTCGAACAGCGGAAAACTCCTTTTTTCCCGCGCAGCGCTTCCGCCGCCCTGCCGGTACCAAACAAACGAAAAGAGGAGGAGACCGAACTGACAGAGCGCATTGAAGCGAAGCGCTGTCTCCGCGCCGGGAACAAGTTGCAGCAGCAAAGAGGCCGATATATTTCCGGCGAGCGGCAGGAAAAACACCGCGAGCAGATCCGCGATGCCGCTCCGCTTACTCCTCTCCGGACTGCCGTTCATTCCGCCCTCCTTCCCGCTTTCCGGGCTGCCAAATCTTCCAAAATACATTTTGCTACCTCAAGGTTTCCGCCGCTCGCCTGCGCTTTGCGTTGCATTTCAATCCGCGCTTCCCGGGCTTCGGGGTCCCTGCGTAAGTCCTTCGCCGTGCGCCAAAGCCGCGCGGCTGTGAGTTCCCGCGGCGCGATGACGCGCCCCAGCTTACGGCGCGCAAGCTCTCGCCCCACGAGAGGCTGGTCCAGACCGAAGGAATCACAATCATCGGGACCCCGTAGTAAAGTGCCCTCGTTCACACTGTTCATCCCGCCGTGGGTCACGAAAAGAGGCGCGGCGCAGTACCGTGAGCTGCGGCACCCGGGCGTAAACCCGAACGTTTTGCGGCAAGTCCCCGAGCGAGCGCACAAGCTTTTTCGCTGCCGACCGCGCATATCACTTCGACCCGCTTCCCTGCGAAGGCCGCAATCAGCTTCTTCCAGAAGCGCTTGTCCGCATGCATCAGGGTCCCGAAGGAAATGTATACAATGGGATTTCCGCTCTCCCCAAAAAGAGAAGGGCTCTTCCGCCCTGTCTTCGACCGCAGGGGCCCACAAAGTGGTACTTTGTCTCCGGAAAACACGCTTCCTCCGGCTGAAAGTCCCGCAGGGTGTAGATAAAATTGTGCGGCGGCGCTTCACTCACCAAGGCTTCCGCGAGATTTTTCTCCCGCAGCGAAAACTTCGGGAGAAAGAGGCAGCTCAGCGCCGTGCAAACGCGCTCCGAGCGAAACAGGGCCGTCAAATAAGGGCCGCCGGTTTGCCCGAGCACGCGGAGCAAGTTCCGGTTCAGCGCGAAGGTGGAAATCAAGCGATACGAGGGGATGCCGAGTTCCGCCGCGAGCGCCTTTCCCGGAAAGAAGAGCAGCTCATAAATCAGGCAGTCGTAGTTCGCGCCGATACGCCGCACGGTCCGATATGCCGCGCCCCAGTTCAGCACTTCGTTCAGAGCCGAAACACAGGTGTTCGGCGGTACGTCATAGGGCACAAAACGCGCGCCGCTCGCCTCCACCCGGGCGCGAAAACCATCCGCCTGCACATAGTCCACCTCGTGTCCCGCCGCGACGAGGCAGCGCACCAGGCCGAGCGAGGGGTTCGTGTGACCCGAATAGGGCAGGTTCACCATCAATATACGCCTCTTTTTGCCTTCCATCTGTTCTGCCTCCCTCCCCGCGGTTGCTTTTTTGTCCCTCTGAACTTATAATTTTATCATGATTTTTCACGCATATCAGCTGAATTAGGAGGTCTCTCATGTCTAAAAAGCGTCTGGTGCTCTCTCTCGGCCACAAGGATCTCGGCACCAATCTGCCGGAGCAAAAAGCGGCCGTTGCGGAGACCGCGCCTATCATCGCGGATTTTGTCGAAGAGGGTTGGCAGGTCGCCGTGACCCACTCAAACGCGCCCCAGGTCGGCATGATTCACGGCGCACTCTCCGAGTTTGCGGCGCGCCACGAGGGCTACACCCCTTCGCCGCTCTCGGTCTGCTCGGCCATGAGCCAGGGCTACATCGGCTACGACCTGCAGAACGGACTCCGCTCGGAGCTCCTTTCCCGCGGCATTTATAAGTGCGTTTCGACCATCATGACCGAGGTCACGGTGGACCCCTACGACGAGGCCTTCTATCAGCCCTTAAAAACCATAGGCCGCTTCATGACGAAGGAAGAGGCCGAGGCCGAGGAGGCCAAGGGCAACCACACGGTTGAGGTTCCCGGCAAGGGCTATCAGCGTATCGTCCCCGCGCCGAATCCGGTCGCCATTGTTGAGATTGATGCAATTAAGGCACTCCTCGACGCGGACCAGGTGGTCATCTGCTGCGGCGGCGGCGGGGTTCCGGTGCTCGAGCAGGGCACGGTGCTCCGCGGCGCGAGCGCCGTCATCGAGAAGGATCTCACTTCCGGCCTCCTCGCGCGGGAAGTGGATGCGGATGTGCTCCTCATCTTAACCGCTGTCGACAATGTGACCCTGAACTTCGGAACCCCGGCCGAGGAGGCCATCTCCGAGATGAGCATTGACGATGCCAAGGCCTACATGGAGGCAGGACAGTTTGAATTCAAGAGCATGCTCCCGAAGGTCAAGGCAGCGGTCGACTTTGTGAGCGCCGGCAAGAACCGCGCCGCGATTATCACGAGCCTCGCAAAGGCGAGACAGGCGCTCCGCGGCAAGGCGGGTACCCGCATCTCCTAATTCTCTGCTCCACATACCCGCTTCCGGCGAGACAACAACAACAACAAGACCCCGGTTCTTCCGCCTTTCTGGGAAGACTCGGGGTCTTGCTCTTTGCTCGAAACGCTGTACTGCTTCTTTCCGCGGCTCCGAGTGCCATCCGGCACTTTGGCAGCGCTTACGTTTTACCGACCGAAGAAGGGGAATAGGCTGCCTTCCTCGCTGTCATCACCGTTCTCCGGAATAATTCCCTTCGGTAAGCTTTCCTGTGATTCCGCCTCCTTATCCCGGCTCTCTTCCTTGTCATCTGCGTTTGTGCGCTTCAGACTGCTCTGGCCCTTCAGCGTAATGCTGACTTCCTTCTCCTCGTAGCCCTTGTTGCCCGGGCGCTTGACCGTTAGGGTCACTGTCTCGCCCTGCTCGTAGCGGGTTAACTTATCTTTGAGTTCCTCGATCGAAGAGACACTCTGTCCCTCGAACTTGGTTATGATATCGTTCTCCTGCAGCTCGGACTCTGCCGCCGCGCCGCCGTCCAATATCTTGTATACAAAGATGCCGACCGGCATGTTGAACTTTTTCGCTGCCTCATTGTCCACGTTCTGGCCCCGGAAACCGATGTAGCCGCGATTTGCCTCATCGACTGTGCCCCTTGTCTTCTGGAGAGAGAGCGTATTGATGAGCTCGGTCACGCTGGAAATCGGGATGGCATAGCCCATGCCTTCGACCTTGGTATCCACGCTCTTCGACTCGTTGATGCCGATCACCTGTCCCTGCATATTGAGAAGTGCGCCGCCCGAGTTGCCGGGGTTAATCGCGGCGTCGGTCTGCAAGAGATTTCAACCGTCGTGCTCTCACCGGTCGAGCTATCTTGCGCGGTGATGCTGCGCCCCTTGGCGCTGACATAGCCGACCGTAACGGACTGACCGTAGCCGAGCGCATTGCCGATGGCCACAACGCCCTGGCCCACCTTCAGATCATCCGAACTGCCGATTTCGGCAATCGCTATCTTCGACTTGGTCTCCTCCGGCACATCCGACTTTTTGACCGCAATAACCGCAACGTCCTTGCCGGCATCGGTCCCCTTCATCTCCGCATCTACACTCTTTCCGTCGATGAACTGCACCTTGACGCTCGTCGTATTCTCAATCACGTGGTTGTTCGTGACAATCAGATACTCCTCTTCGTTCTCGCCGATGATGATGCCGGAGCCCGCGCCCGAGGTCTGGTAGGAAGCCGTTCTGCCGAAGATATCGCTCACCTTCTGTTCGCCCTTTACATCGATGGCCACAACCGAGGGCATAGCCTTTCGACAATGGCCGAGACATCGAGGGTGGCCCCCTCGCTGCTGCCGGCTGCGCTGCTCGCGGCAACCTCCTTAGTCGCCGTCTTCGTGACGCTCGGAACCATCTCGGCCGCAACACTGCTTTCCGCCGCCGCTGCCTGCTTCGGCATGACCGCACGGCTCACCGTGCTCATCGTGACCCCCGCCACGGCGCCGAAGACCAGCGCACAGGCCGCCGCCGTGCCGAGTTTCTTTGCGAGGCCGCTGCCCTTCTTCGGCTCCTCGGGAGTTCCCGTGCCGCCGCCCGCACTGTAGTATGTCTCATCCGAAACCGTGTTATAAGGATCTGCGCTCTGCTTCGCGCTGCTGTCATAGGGGAAATTATTGAAATTGCTGTAGGTATCATTCGACTCGTACATGCTGATTGCCTCGCTTTCTTTCTTACTTTGTTTTGTTGTTATCAGTATAGAAAAAAGCTGTGAACGAATTGTGTTGAGATGCCGAGCAAAGTGTGAACAATGAAGCGATTTCTCCCCTGCCGTCATATAAAAAAGAACTGTCCGGCCGGACCGTTGCTATCCGGCATGACAGTTCTTCTCTTTCATTTCCTTCGTTTATTCTTCGTTCAGGGCGGGACCGTTGGTCTCCGAGGGCTCGGGTGCCGCGGTCGCCGCGCGCGTTTGGAGCTGACTGCTGCTCTCCGCCGCCGAGCTGCTCTCGCGCGCCGAACTGCTCTCCCGGGCCGAGCTGCTTTCCGCCGCATTCGAACTCTCGGCTGCGGAAGAACTCTCCCGGGCCGAGCTGCTGCTCTTAGCACCGGAGCTCGGGACTATATTGCCGCGGGAATCCGTCGACTCGGCGCTGCCCGACGCGCTCTCACGGGACTCGCCGCTCTCGCGCGTGCTCTTCGTGCCGCCCTCCGAATCGCTGCGGCTCCGCTTGGTCTCTTCCTCGGTCGTGCTGCGTTTTTCGAGGAAGAAGTCTCGTTCTCCTCGCTGTACTGACGCATCTTCTCCTTGTATTTTCTCTCCTCGGAGCGGCCGCGATAGCGCGCAATGTCCGAAGCAATATGATTGTCGATCTCCTTGACCTGCTTGGAAACCGAGTACTCCTCACCGCCGAAAAAGAAGGTGTGAAGATCCTTGACATTTTTCTCGAGCGTGTTCGGAATGACGCAGGCACCCTTAAAGCTCATGTTGATCTCACGGCGGTCCATCGGGAAACCGATGGTATCCACGATTTTGTACTTCTTGACATTCATCGCGAGATTCATGCCGTCCTCCCAGGTAAGGCTCGTCGCGACCATCGAGAGCATATTGCCCGCGAGGTCCGAGAGCGTACCGGAATCAGCCTGCTTTGCCTTCTCCACACAAAGCTCCAGAACGCGGCGCTGCCGCTCCGTTCTCGTGTAGTCGTTGTCCATGTATCGGAGACGCGCATAAGCGACTGCCTGAATGCCGTCCAGGTGATTCATGCCCGCATGCGTCAGCTGCACCGAACCGATCTTGGTGCCTTTGACCGTCTCGGTGATGTAGGAGTTGATGTACTTAAACTCCGGCTGGCTGAGGTCGATGTCGACACCGCCCAAAATATTAATGCCGGTCGCAACCGCCTTCCAGTTGAAGGTCACATAGTCGGTGATGTTGAGGTCCAGGTTCTGGTTCAATGCCTTGACCGCGAGCTCCGGACCGCCGACCGCATAGGCCTGGTTAATCTTATTGTAATTGCCGTTCGCGAGACTCAGATACGAATCGCGGAACACACTCGCAATGCGGATTTCGCCGTTCTCGCGGTTAATGCTCACCACCATGATAACGTCCGCATTGTTGCCGCGTCCCACCGAGGAGTCACGCGAGTCGACACCGAAGGCCGCAATGTTCCAGTAGCCCTTCATCTTTGCGATGTCATCCGTCGTGAGCACCGTGTTCTCGACGTTCTTTACTCAAACACCGGCCGCTGTATTTTGGAGTACTGCTTCAGGAGATAGGCGTAGGCAAAAATGGCTGTCAGTACCAGAACTTCCAGCACCGCCATAATGATGAAGCGCCGTCGTTTGATTGCCTTTGCACTCATCGGCTTTTTCTCCGCAACTGCCGCGATTGCTTTCTTTCGGCTTCTGCCTCTCTGCGGCTCCTGCATCTCGTTTTCCATAAAATCTCCTGTGTCAATAAGCGTTTTTGTTGATGAACCCGCGGATCAAGGTGAGCAAAATGATTTTAAAATCAAAGCCCAGCGTCCAATTCTCAATGTAATAGAGATCGTGTTCAATGCGTCTCTCGATTGAGGTGTCGCCGCGCAGTCCGTTGACCTGCGCCCAACCCGTGAGGCCGGGTCTCACCTGGTGCTTGATCATATAGTGCGGAATCTCTTCTTTGAATTTCTCAACGAAGTAAGGTCTCTCCGGTCTCGGACCGACCAGACTCATATCTCCCCGCACAATATTAAAGAATTGTGGCGTCTCGTCAAGACTTGTTTTTCGAAGAATGCGTCCGATCCAGGTGACACGCGGGTCTGCCTTGACCGTCCAGCCCTTCTTTTCCTCCGCATCGACCTGCATGCGCATGGAGCGGAACTTATACATCCAAAATTTTTTCTGATGCAGTCCCACACGCTCCTGTTTGAAAATAATGGGGCCCGGGCTTGAAATCTTCACCAAAATTGCCGCAAGCAGCATAATCGGCGAGAAAACAATCAGCCCGACAATGCCGCCGACAATGTCGACCAGGCGCTTTGCCGCCGCATTGTAAAACTCGGTCAGCGGCACATGGCGAATGTTGATGACAGGCATGCCGGCCACATCTTCCATATAGGGGATGGTCGGGATGACGCCGTAATAATCCGGAATGAACTTGGTGTGCACGCCGGATTTCGCAGATGCTCACGATGCCCTGTAATTTCTCGTACTGGGAAAGCGGCAGGGTAATCGCAATCTCATCCAAGGCATTCCGCTCGAGCAGCGATCGCAGTTCATTCACCGCGCCGATGACGCGTATTCCGTGATAGCTGTAACCCTGCGGCTGCTTGTCATCAAGTATGCCGTTAATCTGATAGCCCCACTCCGCATTGGTCAAAATGCGGTCTATGTAGCCCTTCGCCGCTTCGCCGTAGCCGACCAGGAGTATATTCTTCTGGTTAAAGCCGAGGCGGCGCATGCGGCGCAAAAAGCCGCGTATCACATTGCGCTCTACGGTCATCCAAACTACGCAGGTCAGGTAGAACACAACGACCAGTCGCCGCGAGAAATGATAGAGCACCATATTTTTGGAGCCGAGATACAGCACCAGCGTGAAGAGCAAAAGGCCTATCGTATTGACCTTTAGGATTCCGGCAAACTCTGCCCGCCGCCCCCTGGTCCGCTTCGGCGCATACAGCCCGAAGAGCGCATTCAGGAGGAGATAAAGCGGGACAATGAGGATGAGCGCCCGCATATAGATGGCAAAGCTGAGCCGCCCGACCTTCTCGTGGTAGAGACCAAACAAAATATACCAAGCGAGAAAATAGGATCCGCCGATGACCAGGGCATCCAAGAGGATGTGCAGTCGATTAAATTGTTTTTGGAAGTCTTTTACCATAGGGAAATTATACTGGATTGGGGGCCGATTTTCCAGCTTCCTTTTTCATCGCCCGTGAGACATAGTGGTTGAGATACGCGAGTGTTCCGAGCAACAGTTCCCACTCAATCGCGAGAATGCGGGAAGTCGGAATCTTCGAGAAATCCGTCTTATCCCGCTCCGGGAGCGCCTTAAGTCCCTCGGTAAGTCCGCGCAGATAATCGGAAATCAGCCCCTTCTTCGCAAAGAAGGCCGCCTTAACGGCAATGCCGCCGAGTAAGAAGGGCAGGTTCCAGATGAGCTGCCAGAGCGGCTGGTTCTTGACCATCGTAAAGATGTGATTTCGTGCGGAGAGCCGCACCTTAAACGCATTGTACTTCGAGCCGCTGGTCGCGGAGCCGAAGTGATACACCTTGGCCGCCGGACAGTAGAGATTCCGATAGCCCGCAAGTTTCGCCCGCCACCCGAGGTCTATATCTTCCAAATAGGCAAAGTAGCTCTCATCGAGCCCGCCGAGCGCCCGGTACAAATCCGTCCGGTAAACGGCCGCGCCCCCGCAGGCGGAGAAGACCTCGGCCTCTTTCTCATAGGCCGCACAGGCTCCATGGTGCCGCGCTGAAAAGCCCAGCCCGGCAGGGAGACCAAATCTCCGGCGTCATCGATTTCATCATGGTTCTGCGTACGTATCATCATCGCACTGACCGAGAAGATGCGCTCGTGCCGCGAAATACTCGCTTCAAGAGCCCGCACAAAGTCCGGAAACACCTCGGTGTCGTTGTTTAAGAGCAGCACATAGGGGGTTTTGACCTCCCGGACCGCGCGGTTCACGCCGCCCGCAAAGCCCAGATTTTCCTCGCTGAATATGGTCGGAATCCCCTCTTCCCTGAGCCATTCCGCACTCCCGTCCGAGGAGCCGTTTTCCATGACGAGGAGGGAAAAATCTTGCTCTGTCTGCCGCTTCAGCGCCGCAATGCACTGCGGCAGATACTTCATTCCGTTGTAATTCGGGATGACTACCGTGACGCGCGCATCCTCGCGCTCCCATTCTTCCGCTCTCACGCCTCTTCCTCCAGTTCGCGCAAATATTTTTCGATGCCGGGCATGTGATAGGGCTCGCCTATTTTCTCCTTGTCGAGATCTCGGAGCGCAAAATTCGACTTCCGGAGTGTCAAATTGGGGTTGTAGTAGGGGTCCCCCTGCTCCAGAATTTCGGGCCAGCGCTTCATAAAGCGTGCCACCTCGCGGTTAAAGCGCTCCACCTTTTCCGGCGTGTCCTCGAGCCCGCGCGACTTCGACTCGTAGTGGTGCAGCAGCGCGTAGGGATTATAGACCACCAGCTTTCCGGCCGCTCTCAGCTTGAGGCAGTAGTCAATGTCGTTAAACGCGACCGCAAGTTCCTCCGTGAAGCCGCCCACCGAGCGGAAAAGCTCCTTCTTGGTCAGCAGGCAGGCCGCCGTCACCGCCGAGTAGTCCTGGGCGGTCAGCGCGCGGTGGAAGTAGCTGTTCTGCACTTCGTGGAGGCCGATGAAGGTGTGCCCCGCAATGCCGCCGAAACCGATGACCACGCCCGCATGCTGTATCGTATCGTCCTCGTAGAGGAGACGACAGCCGACCGCGCCGACATCCCGCCGCATCCCGTAGCCGAGCAGTTCCCGCATCGTGTCCGGGTTGATGAGCTCCACATCGTTGTTCAAAAAGAGCAGATACTCGCCCTTTGCATAGCGGACGCCGAAATTATTGATCTTCGAGAAATTAAAGCCGCCCTCGTAGTAAACAACCTTGACCTGCGGCAACTCCTTCTGAATCGCCTCATAATAGGCAAAGGTCTCGGGATCGGTCGAATTGTTCTCAGCGACAATGAACTCCAGGTTCTTGTACGTTCCCTTCTCGAGGAGGGATCGCACGGCCTTGTCGAGGTCCTCGCGGTGATCCTTGTTCGGAATAATCACCGAGACCAAGGGCTCCTCCGTGAGTTCGAAAATCGTGTGGTAAATGCCGTAGTCCACACCCTTTTTGACTTCTTTGATCTTGCATTCCGGATAGACGCGCTCGTAGTGCGCGCGGATTGCCCTTGCCCCCGCCTCGAAGGCGTAAAGCTTACTCTCCGGGTTCGAGGCTGTCGAGTTCATGTGACAGCGCCAGTGATAGAGCACCTTCGGGACATGGACTATGTGCCGCGCTTTCTCGGTCACGCGGAAGATAAAGTCATAGTCCTGGGCGCCGTCATAGGCCGCGTCAAACTGCCCGACTGTGTCGAGAAGGCTCTTCCGCACCGCAAAGAGATGGCAGATATAGTTGACCGAGCAAAGCAGATCCGGGTTAAAGTCCGGCTTAAAATGCGGGTCAAAGAGAGAGCCGCCGTCCATGTCGAGTTTGTCCTCGTCGGAATAGAGACAGTCGGTTTCCGGCTCTTTCACGATGGCCTCGGCAAAGGAGAAGAGGGCCTCGGGCGGCAAAATATCGTCGTGATCGCAGAGCACCACAAAATCGCCCTTCGCGAGGGCAAGCGCCGCATTCGTATTGCCCGCGATGCCCCGGTTCTCGCCGAGTATCGTATAGCGGATTCTTTGATCGCGCGCCGCATAATCCCGGAGAACAGCTTCCGTGTCCCTCCCGGGGCGGCTGCCGTCCGCAAGGCAGAGCTCGAACTTCGCATAGGTCTGCGCGAGCAGGGAGTCGAGAAGCGCCTTCAAATACACCGCCGGCGTCTCAAAGAGCGGGATCACAAGCGAAAAGAGAGGCGCCGTACTGTCAAAGACTGTTTCCCGCTGGCGCTGTAGCTCTGCCTCCGTGGGGCGGGTCTTCTCGTACCACTCGGCATACTCGTAATCCGAGTCTATGCCTGCAATTTGTTTTTGGACTTCAAAAAGAGCTTTTTTAGCCCGTGCTTTTTGAAATAGTCAAAGGCCACGCGCACGGTCTCCATATTGCAGAGATCCTTGATTTTCTCCATGCGCTTATGCGCAACCGAAGAGCGCTTCGCAATCAACTCTTCGTTGTACTTGATGCGCGCCTTATGCCCCTCGACGGAAATGACGAGATAGTAGTTTTTGCCGCGCTCGTAGGGGAAGCGGATGTCAAAACCGTATTCTTTTTCCGAAGCTCTGTGATAATAAATCTGGCTCACATCGTCCCGGCGTGTCCGCACCAGCTTAAACGGCAGAGGGCGGTGTGCCTCATCTTCGACCGAAAACGTCGCCTCGCTCCCCGGGTTTCGCCCGATGGCCCAGCCGTTTAGGGTGATGTAGTTTTCCCGAATGCGCACCACGTCGACTCTGTACTTCATCGCGTCTCCTCCGCGTCCTCGCTGTCAAAATTAAGTCGCTCTGCCTCGACCACCAGCGGGCGCTTCATAACGCGCTGGTTAATCGTCAACACATATTCCCCGACCATGCCGATGAAGAAAATCTGCACCGCGCCGAGAAAGAGCATGCCGATTAAGAGCGGTGTCAAGCCCGCCTGGAAGCGATCCCAGTAGAGGAGCTTCATCACGAGGTAGATGAGCGCGATCACAACACTCAGCACCAGGGTGATACCGCCGAGGAAGGTCGCGAGACGGAGCCCGAACTTCGTATAGGAAGTCACCGAGAGCATGGCCGCATCGTAGAGCTTATAGAGATTGTTGCTCGTCTTGCCCGCGCGGCGCTTCGGCTGGTCGTAAGGGATTTCCTTCCTGCGGTAACCGAGTTCCGCGACAATGCCACGGAGAAAGGGCGTCGGGTCGTCGAGATCCCGGAGCACCTTTATAAAGCTCTTGTCGTAGAGACCAAAGCCCGTGAAGTGCTCAATCTGATCCACTTCGGAGAGCTTCCGTATCCACTTGTAGTAGAGCGAGCGGAGGTGATACATGAGCGGGTTCTCCGCGCTGTGGGTCTTGATGCCGATTGCGATTTTATAGCCCTCTTCCCAGGCCGCCGCATACTGAATCAGCATTTCCGGCGGATCCTGGAAATCCGCCGCCATGAGTACCGTCGCATCGCCGGTAGACTGAAGCATTCCGTAGTAGGGCGAGTTGAACTGCCCGAAGTTTTTGGCGTTAAAGATCGCCTTGATTTTATGATTCTCCGCACAGAGTGCGCGGAGATACTCTCTCGTTCTGTCCTGCGAATCGTTGTCAATGAAGATGAGCTCGTAGTCATAGGCTGCGAGCTCATGCCGAAAGAGGCCCACCAGCGTTTCCGCCATCGGCCCTACATTTTCTTCTTCGTTATAGCAGGGAATCACAACGCTGATTTTTTTCATGCCTGCTTTTCCTCTCCTCCCGGCGAAAGGCGCACCATCACCTTGATCAGATCCCGCGGCTTACGCCGCATGAGCTCCAGTCCCGTTTCGAGTGCCGAAAATCCCTCGAGTTTATGGGTGACCATGCGACCGGGCTCTATTCTGCCGGCCTTCACGAGGCGCAGAAGTCGCTCCATACGCGCTCTTCCGCCCTTGCAGAGCTCCAGATGGACGGTCTTTCCCGCCATCCCTCTGCCGCCGGAAAACTTCGGAATCCCGATATCGCCGTCTCCGGGATAGTGCTTTAAATTCACGACGCGGCCTATGCCGTAGCGCACCATGTCGATTGCCTCCCGGAAGGTATCGTCGTTGCCGCCGCAGACAAAGACCGCATCCGCGCCCCGTCCGCCGGTTCTCGCCATAATCTGCTCCCGGATATCGCCGTCCTTATAACTCAGCATCTCCGTCGCGCCGAATTCGAGGGCGCGACGCACGCTGATTTCCCGCGTGCCGACCGCGTAAATCTCCGCGGCTCCCTGCAATGCGGCTCCCTGCACGGCCATGAGGCCCACCGCGCCGATGCCGAGCACCACAACGGTGTCGCCGAATTTAAGTTCCGCAGCCTCAACGCCGGTAAACCCGGTCGTCGCCATATCGACGCACATCAGCGCGTCCTCGAGGCACACGCCCTCCGGCAGCTTTGCAAGGGTCGTATCGGCATCCGCAATCGCAAATTCCTCGGCAAATACACCCGGAATGCTCCGCCCGAGCGCATTCCCCGAGAAGGGGCGCCCCGCGTGGCGATCGTTCCCCTCCTGAATTTCGACATTTCTCCAATCCGGCGTGATGGCCGGCACCGCAACCAGGTCGCCTACCTGAAAGTCCCGCACGCGGCTTGCGACCGCCTTGACCCGCGCAATGCACTCGTGTCCTAAAATCAGATTGTCCGGCTTTTTGGAACCGCTCCCGTAAACCGTGTTGACATCCGAACTGCAGGGGGACACAACCACCGGCTCTAAAACAGCGCCGTAAGGTTCCTCCAAAACGGCGCAGGGCGCATCGTCAACCAGCAGCGCGCGTCCCGGTGCCTGTAACACAAAGGCTTTCATGCATCTCTCCTGTCTGTGAGGCGCTCGGGTCTGTCGCTCCGAAGCGTCCAAATCTCGGTTCCCGCCGGGAAGTTCTCGCGGATGCGCGCCGCAATCTCCTCGGTGTAGCCCGGCGCGACAATCAGTATTGAGCCCGCCGGATCCCGCAGCGCCGTCTCCGGCGAGACAATCGGGATGTGCGAAGCGGGGGCTATGTGTCCCTGCTTAAAGGGCGCGGAGTCAATGATGTAGCAAATTTTGTCGCCGAGTCCAAGGGATGCCGCAATCGAAAAGCCCTGGTGCGAAGCGCCCCAGATTGCAATCTTGCCGCGCGCCGCCGCCTCATTCACAAGCTCGGTAATGTCCCGCGCAATGCTCTTCTGCTTTGCGATGAGTCCCGAGACATCCGGTCTCGCTTTCTTTTTCACCCAGACAGAAATCGTATCGCGGTTCACGCGCTCTTTTTTAAGGACATCAAAGCCGCAGCGGTTCATGAGCGAACTTAAGCTGTCCTCGGTAAAGTAGGAGAGATGATCCGGAATGAACTCGTAGAAGCTGTTTTCTTCGAGAATATACTCAAAGCTCGGCACCGTCACGAGACCCGCGCCCTCCGGTGTCAGATTGTTCGCAATCGCGCGGAGATAAGCAGCCGGATCCGGCTGGTGCTCGAGAAAATTAAACGAGGTAAAGGCGTCAAAGGGAGCGTTCGCAAAAACTTGATCCTCCCGCTCCGGGTATTCCTCCGCGACCGTGAGTCCCTTTTCGCGCGCCTTTACAACGAGCTCGTGAAAGTGCTCCATCCCGTAGGCCTTGACCGGATACGCCGCGAGGATGGAAAGAAACTCGCCCTGCCCGCAGCCGGCCTCCAGTATCTTCTTGCCCTCTAAGTGAAAGGCCGGAATCCAGGCGTCGTACTGGGCGCGGCGAAGCTTATCCATGGTCTCCGAATAGCCGCCGGAGCGTATCACATCGCGGTAGTAGGCAACCGGCTCGCTGTCCAGCTGGGTGAGCCCGCAGCCTGTGCAGGCGCAGAGCCTGAGTGTGACCCCGCGCTCGGTCGCCGCATCCTCCGGGCGCGGCAGATGCTGCGCAGCGGCGGGCATGTTCTCAACGGTCAGCAGCGGCTCCGCAGAAAGCGGCGCACCGCAGGCAATACATCTCTTCACCTCTGTTTCCTCCCTCGTTACTCTCAGTTCGTGGTAGCCGAGAGCAAAGCCTTGATGCCCGCGCCGAAGCTGATTTCGGGCGTCCAGTCTATGCTCCGCAGTAATTTCGCAATGTTCGGCGCGAGATAGGGCGTTCCCTCGGGCCCTGTCTCCCGCGGCTCAAAGTGCGCAAGCGCGGCAGGCTGTCCCGCCGTCTCAAATATCTCCTCGACAAAAGACCGAAGAGATCGCGTGTCGAGGCTCGCGACATTGAAGATTTCGCCCTGCATGCTTCTCTCGGCTTCGCCGAGCAAGCGAAGGGCGCGAACGGCATCCCTGAGCGCCAAAAAGTTCCACTGCTGCGCACAGGGGCCGAAGCGCACTTCCTCTCCCGCCGCGGCCGCCTTGACCGCGGTCGGCACAATCGCGGTCTCGTGATCCCCCGGCCCGTAGACCGAGAAGATGCGAAGGTGACGGTAGTCTGCGCCGAGACGCGCCGCGATGTCCCGACCGCGCTCCGAAAAGGCGAGCTTGGCGCGCCCGTACTCCGAAATCGGTCTGCAGGGCGTCGTCTCATCAAACGCGCCGTCCGGGAACTCTCCGCCCCGCACGCGCTCCAGGGTGACGCCGTACTCCGCCTGCGAGCCCGCAAACAGAAAGCGCTTCGCGCCGAATTCCGCCGCGAGGGCCAACATGTCTTCCGAGGCAGCGAGATTTCGATCCTGTATGCCGCGGTCCATGCGCCCCCGCTGTCCCACCCCGCCCCAGGCGAGGTGGAAACAGACATCTAACGGCAGCGCCTCCGCTGCCGTCAGTTCCTGTTCCAGATTCTGCCGAAGAACAGTCCTCTCTTCCATATCGCCGGGGAAGAGGTGAAAGCCTTTCCCCGCAAGCGGCAGCGCCGCCCGCCCCGGCTTCTGCCGGAGCGGCGCAAACACCTCATGTCCCGCGTCGAGCAGTTCCTTCGCGAGTGCAAGCCCCAAAAAACTGCTTGCGCCGCTTAAGAGCACTCTCACGGCTGAAACCTCGGCACGATCATATTCTCATCCAGCTCCTCATCGCTCAGGAACGGAACCAGCTCCTCAAGCGGCGGGCTCACCATGCTGCCGTCCGGCAGACGCTTTCCGCCGGACTTCGGCTCAAAGTTCTGGTCGGTATCCACGAAGATCTCGCAGAGCATCGGTCCCTCTGCCGCAAGCGTCTTTTGTATCGCCTCATCGATCTCATCGTTATTCCGCGCTGCGACATAAGGCAACTCGAACGCTGCCGCAATCTTTTCGAAAGACGGGAAACTGAGGTCCCCGCTGTCGCTGCCTATGCCGATCAGCGGCTGGTCACCGAAGAAGTTGCGCTCGGTCTGGCGAATCGAATGGTAGCCGTCGTTGTTGATGAGGAACATTTTAATCGGCATCTTTGCGCCGGAAATGGTCTGCAGTTCCTGCAGGTTCATCATAATACTGCCGTCGCCGGTCAGTAGAATAATATCGCGCTCATAGCGCTTACGATCCTCGTTTGCCTTCGCCGCGCCGATGGCCGCCGGAAGATCGTAGCCCATCGAAGCGATTGCGGAGTTCGAGATGAAGCGCTGCCCCTTCTTAATCCGGTAGGCATGGCCGCCGACCACGCAGGCGGAACCGTTTCCGACCACGGTAATTGTGTTCTCCGTCACCGCATCGCCGAGCTTATGAATCAGCGCATAGACATTTGCCGGGCGCGAAGCCGGTACCGCTAAGTGTTTCTCCTGCACCACCGGATAGCGCTTCACCCAGTACTTGCAGGTCTCGCTCCAGCTCATGCCGCGAAGGCCTTCGCCGCCGCCGAAAATCGGTGTCTGCTTTTCATCCAGCACTTCGTTCATGACCGTTAAGAGATCTTTCGCATCCGCATGGACCGGAAGCGAGACGTGGATGGTGGGCTTCTTCAGCTCCTCCGCGTCGATATCGTTCACAATCGTAAAAGCCTCGCGCGCCCACGCCTTCGACTGGAAGCCGACCTGACGCACGCTGAGGCGCGAACCCACGGAGAAGACCAGATCCGCGTTCTGAACCGCAAAGTTACCCGGGCGATCGCCGAAGTTGCCGGGGCGTCCCGCGTAGAGAACATCGTCGCTCGGGAGGCAGTCCTCGGAATCCCAGCCGACCACGACCGGAATGCCGAGTTTCCGCGCGACCGCGAGGAATTCCGCATGCGCGTTTGCAATCCGTATGCCGTTGCCCGCGTTGAAGACCGGGCGCTTTGCCGCAGCAATGTGCGCAATGATCTCCTCCGCGAGTTCGCGGCTCACCTTCTTCGGCAGCACAGCGCGGTACTCGCCCTTCCCTGCCTCGTCCGCGGGAATTTTATGCGCCGAGGGCGTCGCAAAGCCGTCGCCGCCCGCCTCATAGTTCTCCGGATCAAAGCCCGGGAGCTCATCTGTCTCCACAAAGGCACCTTGCACGTCGAGCGGAATGTCAAGCCAGGTCGGGCCCGGTCTTCCGTGTTCCGCGAGGTAGAGTGCCTTCTCGAGACAGTAGCGAATGCGCAGCGGATCCGTGACCATCTCGCAGTACTTGGTCATCGCCTCGACCGACTTGCAGATATCGAATTCCTGGTCGCCGAGCGCCCGGATGTGTACACCCGACATGCGCGCGGTCCAGTCCGTGCGGATTTGTCCCGAAATCACAAGCATCGGGATGGAGTCAAGCCACGCGCCGACCACACCGGTCAGCGCATTCGTGCCGCCGGGCCCCGTGGTCACGCAGACCACAGCGGGCTTATTGTTGATGCGCGCGTAGCACTCCGCCGCAATCGCACAAGCCTGCTCGTGATGATTGTAGGTAATCGTGAGTCCCTCTTCATGTCCCAGCGCATTGTTTAAGTGCATCGCACCGCCACCGACCACGCTGAAGCCGCGCACGATACCGCTCTCCACCAGTTTCTCGAAATGTAGTTGCTGACTTTAATCCGCATTTTGACCTCCGGCCTCAAAATTTTGACTGCCACCCACTACTTGGCATATATCGTTTAGTATACCACAAAGCCTATATACTGCATAGGACACAGGCTCTGCGGGCAAAAAGGTAGAATTCCTTACGATATGCTTACAGCTCTCCTAAGTCACTTTTTTCCTGCATAAAATCTGCTATAATTGATGCAGACAAAGGGAAAGGAGGATAATACCATGAAGCAAAAAGGGTTGCGGATTGCATTGCTGTTCGCGCTGGTCCTTTCCATATCACAGGCAGTTCCCGCCTTTGCTGCGCACAAGCTTCTGGATGCAAACAGCTATACGCTCACGCAGACCGAGCAGGGTGTTGCCATCAGCGGTAAAGACGGTAAGTCCGTTACCGGCTGGGTGCAAGACAAAGAGGGAAATTTCTACTACTTCAAAAAGGGAGTCAGAAATTCCGGCTGGGACAAAATCAACGGAGACTGGTATTACTTTTACCCGGAGACGGGGGTTCTTGCCAGAAATACCAAGGTCCTGAACTATGATGTGGATGATGACGGCCGCATGATTAAAGTCCACGAGTGGTAATCAATCATCACTTTTGTCAAGTAATCAAAAAGGGAAGCGCCTCGGCGCTTCCCTTTTTCGTGTCTCTCTCTGCTCAACGCTTCCAAGCGCCGCTCGCATCCACATAGAAGGTATCTATGGTCGTGTTTCGCGCCATCTCGCCGCTCTCCGGGTAGAAATAACCCCAGTGATCGCCGAGCTGCACCCAGCCCTTGGCGCGCTGTCCGTCTCCGAGCGCGTAGTAGAACTTGTTTCCGTCCATGAGGAGCTCGTTCGCGGCCATCTTGCCGTAGGTCGGCGAATCCGCATCCGGGTTCAGATAATACTCGACGCCGTTTACATTTTGCCAACCGGTCAGCATTTCGCCGCTCTCGGCAAAATAGTACCAACCCGAAACGGTGCGCGCCCAACCGGTGCGCATCTTGCCCTCGGAGCTGAAGAGGTACCACTTGCCCTCAATCTGCTCCCAGCCGTCCTTCTTAAAGCTGCCGTCCGGATAGCGGTAACTCCAGCTGTCGCCGTTCAAAATCCAACCCGCTTTTACGACATTGTTCGTCTCACCCGTGGGACCTCCGTTCTGATCCCAAACGGCACCGCGCCCGTCGGAAACCTGTTGCGCACTGATGCGCATCGAGCCCGATTCGGTCCAACCGGAGGCCTTGCCCGTGCCCTTCGCCTCGGTGCGAACCCGGAAACTGTAGTGACCGGGCTTGGTCATATAGGGATAGAAATTATAGCTCTCGCCTGTGATGCCAAATGCGCGCTTCACGACATCGTTGCCGCGCCGCAGCACCGCTTCGTAGCTGCCGCTTGTATTGGAAGGCGCGCGCCAACTCGCACCCCCCGTCTGTCCTGATTTCCACTCCGCCTGCTCGGGCTCCGCATAATTGCCCTTGATGCCCGAAAAACGCAGGCTCACTATGAGGCGCTGTTTGCTGCGCCGCACATCCGTAATCGTGACGCTGTTGTCCGAGAGATGCACATCGCCCGCGCCGAGGGTTGTCGAAAAGGTCTTTCCGCCGCCCGTCGTGCGTATCACCGCCTCCACGCCGATTTCGGTGCCGATTGCGAGATTGTCACCGAAGCCCGAGGTCACGCGCACGCTCTCCAAGTCATAGGAATCCGCGTTTTCCCAGATGCCGAGTTCGCCCTTCGCCGGTTCGCCGAGTATCGCGCCGTCCCGCCCCAGGCTGCTGCCCGGCTCCAGACGGTTCTTCACGTTAAGTCTCACATTGCCGATCTTCTGTCCGCTTGCGCCCCACGATACCGTCGCGGGAGCCGTCGACAGCAACGCCAGTGCGAGCGCCGACAAGAGCACTTTCTTCGCCTTCATTTCACGCCTCCTTCTGTACTTCTATGCAAAACGCACAATGCACCCCACTATTGTAAGTATACAAGATATTTGCGGGCAGGGCAAATAAAAAAGCCCCGCCCCGGTATCCCGGGACGGGACTCATGACTCTATTAGACCAGCTCGAGCAGCACTTCCATCGCTGCGTCGCCCTTTCTCAGGCCGATCTTCACGATGCGGGTGTAACCACCCTTTCTGCCCTCATACTTCGGTCCGTACTCATCGAAGAGCTTCGCAACCAGGTCAACCTTCTTGGTAGCCTTCTTGTGCTTCGGATCGAACTCGCCGACTGCGTAGAGCTTTGCGAGCATGTGGCGTCTTGCGTTCATTCTGGACGGCTTGTCCTTCTTGATTTCCTTCTGGACAGTGTCGTAAACAACAACCTTCTTGCCGTCCTTCTCTTCTCTGACGCGCTTGCCGTTTGCATCCTTGCGCGGCACTTTCGCCGTGACGCTCACGGTCTCAAAGTTGTCCTTCTCCTTCACCGCAAGTGCAATGAGGGGCTCGACCATCTTTCTGACTTCCTTTGCTCTCGCCTCGGTCGTCACAATCTTACCGTTTGCGATGAGCGCTGTCGCCTGACTTCTCAGGAGAGCGAGTCTTACATCCGTTTTGCGTCCAAGCTTTCTGTACTTTGCCATTGGTTTTCTCCTCCGTTTGGGAGCGCGGTCCGTGCCATATCGGGACTCATCGGAGCCGCACCATACTCACAGACTGTCACCGTCTTGCCCGACAGTCTTTACTGAATTTCTTCTTCCTCTTCGCCCATCTCTTCGCTCTGGCGCAGCTGCAAATTGAGATCCGCAAGCTTTCCAGAACTTCGTCGAGCGACTTCTTGCCGAGATTTCTCACCTTCATCATGTCTTCCGGCGTCTTGTTGATCAACTCTTCGACCGTGTTGATGCCCGCGCGCTTCAAACAGTTGTAGGAACGCACCGAGAGCTCAAGCTCATCGATGTTCATCTCGAGCACTTTTTCCTTCTCGTCGCTCTTCTTCTCGGACATGACCTCGACTCTGCGCGTATTCTCCGAGAGGTCCACGAAGAGACCCAGGTGCTCCGAAAGCACCTTAGCCGCGAGGCTAACCGCCTCATCCGGCGCCGCCGTGCCGTCGGTGAATACGTCAAGCGTGAGCTTGTCGTAGTCCGTCATCTGGCCGACACGGGTATTTTCCACGCGCATGTTGACGCGCTCCACCGGCGTGTAGATGGAATCCACCGCAATCACGCCGATCGGCAGGTCGCCCTGCGCCTTATTCTTCTCCGCGCTGACGTAGCCGCGTCCGTTTGTGATCGTGAGCTCTGCAGAGAACTTCGTGCTGCCGCCGGAAATGGTCGCAATGACCTGATCCTTGTTCAGGATCTCGATATCCGCATCGCACTGGATGTCTGCAGCGGTGACCTCACCCTCGCCCTCAAAATCAATGTAGGCGATCTTCGGTTCCTGGGAGGTCGAGCTATTCTTGATTGCAAGGCTCTTGATGTTCATGATAATCTCCGTCACATCCTCCTTAACCTGGGGGATGGAAGAGAACTCATGGAGCACACCGGCAATCTTCACCTGGCTCACCGCGGTTCCCGGAAGGGAGGAGAGCATGATACGGCGCAGGGAATTTCCGAGCGTCAGACCATAGCCTCTCTCAAGCGGTTCGCAGATGAAACGGCCAAACGTTTTGTCTTCGGAGATCTCAGCAATCTCGATATTTGGTTTCTGAAATTCGAACAAGAATGATACCTCCTTTAAATCTTTGGCCACGCATTGAAACACTCCGAAAAGCCCCACGTAGGGAGTCCCTCAAACAGAGACTCCCTAGCGGTAGACTTATTACTTGGAGTACAACTCAACGATCTGCAGTTCATCGACCGGAACGTCAATCTCCTCACGGGACGGCAGTGCCTTGACTGCGCCCTTCAGGTTCTCCTTGTCGGACTCGAGCCAAGTCGGAACAATGCGGCCGGAAGTCATCTCGAGGACCTCCTTGTAGCGCTCCGAAGACTTTGCTCTCTCCTTAATCTCGATCGTGTCGCCTGCCTTGATCAGATAGGACGGGATGTTCACAATCTTACCGTTCACCAGAACATGTCTGTGACCGACAATCTGACGAGCCTCTCTTCTGGTTCTTGCCCAGCCGAGGCGGAAAATCACATTGTCCAGTCTGCTCTCGAGAAGGATCATCAGGTTTTCACCGACCTGTCCTCTCATGCGGGACGCCTTCTCGAAGTAATTGCGGAACGGCTTCTCCAGCACACCGTAGATGAACTTTGCCTTCTGCTTCTCGCGAAGCTGAGAGCCGTACTCGCTCATCTTGCGGTTTGCTCTTCTCAATTCTCTGTTGGATCTTTTATCGATGCCGAGGAATCCGGGCTCCAGGCCGAGAGATCTGCATCTTTTAAGAACAGGAACTCTGTTAACTGCCACTTTTCTACCTCCTGATTATACTCTTCTGCGCTTCGGCGGACGGCATCCGTTGTGCGGAACCGGGGTCACGTCCTTAATGCTGGTCACCTCAATACCACACGCAGAGAGCGCACGGATTGCGGCTTCGCGCCCGGAACCCGGACCCTTCACCATCACGTCAACAGACTTTAAACCATGGATGATAGCTGCTTTTGCGGCAGTCTCTGCAGCCACGGAAGCTGCATACGGAGTAGATTTCTTTGAACCTCTGAATCCAAGGCCACCGGCACTTGCCCAGGACAGCGCATTGCCCTGTAAATCAGTCAGCGTAACAATCGTGTTGTTAAACGAAGACTGAATGTGTGCCTGGCCGCGTTCAACGTTTTTCTTAACGCGCTTCTTGGCGGACGCCTTCTTCGCGCTTGACATCTGCTGCTTTGCCATTAAACTAACCTACTTTCTCGTTTACTTGAACCAAGTTCGCTCCTGTTGTTAAAACATGCAACGTGATTCAATTCTGCGGTTACTAAATTTACTTCTTCTTATTAGCAACGGTCTTTCTCGGGCCTTTGCGAGTTCTTGCATTCGTCTTGGTCTTCTGACCGCGAACGGGCAAGCCCTTACGATGGCGAATTCCGCGATAGCAGCCGATTTCGGTGAGTCTCTTGATGTCCATGGCGATCTGTCTTCTCAGATCACCCTCGACAACCTGAGTTTCAGCGATCACTTCGGCAATCTTCTTGACTTCGTCATCGGTGAGATCCTTGACTCTCGTGTTCGGATCCACGCCGGCCTGGGACAGAATTCTGTTGGAACTCGTCACACCGATACCATAGATATAGGTGAGTCCGATTTCAACACGCTTCTCTCTCGGTAAATCAACGCCTGAAATACGAGCCATTGTGCTGTCTTCCTCCTGTATTATTTGCTGCGTCTTAGCCTTGTCTCTGCTTGTGCTTCGGGTTCTCGCAGATGATTCTGACGGAGCCCTTGCGCTTGATGACTTTGCACTTCTCGCACATCGGCTTGACTGAAGATCTGACTTTCATTGTGTGATACTCCTTTCATCTGCCAACAAAGTCGCCATAGTAGTATAGCAGTTTTGATTCCGCTTTACAAGCCTATAGCTCACTTCCGCAGATTATTTATTTCTCCAAGTGATTCTTGCCTTGTTGAGGTCATAGGGCGACAACTCCACCGTCACCCGGTCGCCCGGGAGTATGCGGATGTAGTTCATTCTGAGCTTGCCGGAAATGTGCGCGAGCACCTGATGGCCATTCTCCAGTTCTACCTGAAACATCGCGTTCGGCAGCTTCTCAATGACCTTACCTTCCAGCTGGATTACGTCCGTCTTTGACATCCTACTGTCCTTTCGGTTTATTGCGCTCTGTCCGGATCGTCCTTACCGAGCGATAAAATCTCGGGTTCACCGTCCGTGATCAGAATTGTATTCTCATAGTGGGCCGCGAGGCTGCCGTCTGCCGTTGTCACGGTCCAGCCGTCATCGCCCCAGTCCACTTCGTAGGTTCCGATGGTAATCATCGGCTCGATCGCGAGGGTCATACCCGCCTGTAAGCGTATGCCCTTCCGGTTCATGCGGAAATTCGGAACTTCCGGATCCTCGTGCATCTCGGTGCCGATGCCGTGGCCCACCAGGTCTCTCACGACCCCGTAGCCGCGCTCCTCGGCATAATCGCCGATCGCACCGCAGATATCGTTTAAGTGATTGCCCGCCTTCGCAAAGCGTAAGCCCGCAAAGAAGGACGCCCGTGTCACATCGATCAGATCCTGCGCCTCTTTCGAGATTTCTCCGATGGCCCAGGTTCTGGCCGCATCGCTCTGCCAGCCCTTCCAAATCACACCGGTGTCGAGCGATACGATATCGCCCTCGCGGAGCACGCGCTTCTTTGAGGGGATGCCGTGGACAACCTCCTCGTTCACCGACACGCAGACACTCGCGGGATACCCCTCGTAGCCGAGGAAGGAGGGAATGCAGTCGTAACCGCGTATCAACTTCTCGCAGAGTCTGTCGATCTCGTAGGTCGTCATTCCCGGCTTCAAAGCCGCGTGCAGTTCCTCGTGCACCTTGGCGAGAATTTCGCCCGCCTCCCGCATCAGCTGTATCTCATGTTCCGATTTTACCGTCACTGCCATTTCAAACTCCATTCTCCGGGGCAGCTCAAATCAGCGCCTTGATTGCCTCGAACACTTCTTCCATCTCCTGCGTTCCGTCCACTTCCCGAAGCACGCCCTGCTCCCTGTAGTAATCAATCAGGGGTTGGGTCTGCTCATGGTAGACCTGCAAGCGTGCCGCAACCGTTTCGGGCTTATCATCCGCGCGCTGCACCAGCTCATGGCCGCAGACATCGCAGATATTCTCCGTCTTCGGTGCGCGGTAGCGAATATGATAGCTCTCACCGCAATTCGGACAGCTGCGCCGTCCCTCCATGCGGTCGATGATGGCCTCATCCGGCACTTCGATATCGACCGCTTCGTCGATCTTTGTGCCCTCCGCCGCAAGCGCTTCGGTCAGCGCCTCCGCCTGCGGTATGGTCCGCGGGAAGCCGTCCAACACATAGCCCTCGCTGCAGTCCGCCTCGTGAATGCGATTTTTCAGCATCCCGATGGTCACCTCATCCGGCACAAGTCCGCCCGCATCCATATAGCGCTTCGCCTCAAGGCCGAGCGGCGTGCCCGCCTTGATGTTTGCGCGGAAAATATCTCCGGTCGAGATGTGCGGAATCTGATAGTACTCCGCAATTCGCTTCGCCTGTGTTCCTTTTCCGGCGCCAGGTGCGCCGAGCATGACAATCTTCATTGCCGTCTCCTTTGCTAGGGTGCCCTTCGCAATGTAGAGCATCCGGCGGACAAAGCTGCCCGCCGGACGCCGCGCTCTGCGTTAATTTCCGAGGAAGCCCTTGTAGTTCCGCACCAAGGTGGTGGAAGTAACGGACTTCAGCGTCTCGAGAATTACGCCGACAATAATGATCAGAGAGTTTCCGGTGAACGTGAGCGATCCGATGTTGAAGACACCCGAAATGAGAATCGGAATGACAGCAACAATCGTGAGGCCTGTTGCACCGAGAAAGATGACATACTTTAATACTTCGCTCAGGTAGTCACTGGTCGGACGGCCCGGACGAATGCCCGGAATAAAGCCGCCGGACTTCTTCATGTTGTTTGCGATCTCCAACGGGTTGAAGGTGATGGAGGTATAGAAATATGCAAACAAGATGATGAGCACGATGTAGAGCACCAGACCGATCGAATAAATCGGGCGCTCCGGCTTCAGCCAGTTCGACGAATCCAGGACCATGATGATCTTGCCCGGGATGCTCGCGTAGTCCAAGTTAAAGAACTGCGAGATGACCACCGGGAAGGACATCAGGGAGCTTGCGAAGATGACCGGAATCACGCCTGCGGTGTTGACCTTCAGCGGAATCTCCGAGGACTGTCCGTTGCCAAGCACTCTTCTGCCCTGCATCTTTGCCGTATACTGCACGGGAATGTGACGCTCCGCGTCGCAGAGCAGCACGACAAAAACCGTCATGAGAAGAATGCAAGCCGCGATGATCAGTCCTGCGACCACAGCCGTGGCCGGCGACTTCGCGTTCATGATGAAGCGCTCCCAGAGCGTCGCAAAATCTCTCGGAATCGAGGAAAGGATGTTGATGAGAAGCACGATCGAGATGCCGTTGCCGACACCCTTCTCCGTGATTCTCTCACCGATCCACATGAGGAAGGCGGAACCCGCAGTCATCGTCGCAATCGTGACGACCACGCTCTTCAGCGTGAAGTGGGTCAGGAGACCCTGGCTGCCGAAGCCGACCGCCATGGCAATCGACTCGATGAGCGCCAGCGCAACCGTCAGGTAACGCGTGTAGCTCAGGATTTTCTTTCTGCCGTCCTCGCCCTCCCGCTGCAGTTCCTCAAGCCGCGGGATGGCAATGGTCATGAGCTCCATGATAATGGAGGACGTGATGTAAGGTGTGATGCTGAGCGCAAGAACGCTCATCTGCTCAAACGAGCCGCCGGTAATCGCGTTAAAGAAATTGAACGCATTGCCGGAGCTCTGTCTTTGCTGTTCAAAGAAGTTCTTCAGATAGTCCGTGTTCACGCCCGGAATCGGTAGATTGCTTCCGAAGCGGATCACAATCAGCATCAGAAGGGTGAACAAGAGCCGTTGCCGAACCTCCTTGACTTTCAATGCCTGTCGGAGACTCTTCAGCATTTACAGCACCTCGCAGGTACCGCCTACTGCCTCAATCTTTGCCTTTGCACCCTCGCTGACTGCGCAAACCTTGACCGTCAGCTTCTTGGTGAGCTCGCCGTTGCCAAAGGATCTTCACGCCGTCGCGTGCGTGGGAGATGATGCCGAGTGCGATCAGCGACTCAGCCGTCACTTCGCTTCCGTTCTCGAACTTCTCAAGTCTCTCGACATTGACCGCCACGATATCCTTCGTGTTGCGGTTCTTGAAGCCTCTCTTCGGAATGCGTCTGTAGAGCGGCATCTGGCCACCCTCGAAGCCCGGTCTCGGAGCGCCGGAACGCGCCTTCTGACCCTTGTGTCCCTTGCCGGCAGTCTTTCCGTTGCCGGAACCGTGACCGCGGCCGCGTCTGAAGTTGTCAGAGTGGACAGCGCCCTCAGCCGGTCTCAAATTCGATAAATCCATGACTGCACCTCCTATCCTTATTCTTCTACTTCTTCGACACGCACAAGGTGTCTCACGTGCCAAACCATGCCGCGCATTGCCTCGTTATCCGGCATGATGACGGTCTTGTGCATTTTCTTGAGTCCCAGTGCGACCACAGTCGCTCTCTGCTTCGGAATTGCGCCGATCGGGGACTTAACAAGAGTAATCTTAAGCTGCTTCGCCATGTTCCTGTCCTCCTATTCAGCCGAGAATTTCTTCCACGGACTTGCCGCGTCTCTTTGCAATCTCCTCCGGAGAGCGGATTGCCTTAAGTCCCTCCAGGGTCGCAAGCACAACATTGGTCTTGTTGTTGGAGCCGAGCGACTTGGTACGGATGTTCTGGATACCTGCGAGCTCAACCACAGCGCGGACCGGGCCGCCTGCGATGATACCGGTACCTTCCGGAGCACGCTTCATGAGCACCTCAGCGCTGCCGAACGCACCCGTGAAGTCGTGCGGAATGCTCTTGTTCTCGTCAATTGCAATCGAGACAATGTTTCTCATAGCTGCCTCTTTGCCCTTGCGAATTGCCTCCGGAACCTCACCCGCCTTGCCGAGTCCGACACCGACCTTGCCCTTGCCGTCTCCTACAACCACGAGAGCGGAGAAACGCATCGTGCGGCCGCCCTTGACGGTCTTGCTGACGCGCTTGATGGCGACAACTTTGTCGTTGTACTCAGAATTTCTCTGATCGTTTCTTTCGCGATTCATTGCCATTGTCTTCTGTTCCCCCTCTTAGAATTGTAAGCCGGCTTCGCGTGCAGCGTCTGCGAGCGCCTGAATCTTACCCGTATAGAGGAATCCACCTCTGTCAAACACGACGGCGCTGATACCCTGCTCCTTCGCGCGCTCTGCGATGAGCTTGCCGACAAACGCAGCAGCTTCCACGGTATCCGTGTGCTCCAGTGCGCTCTTTGCCTCCTTCTCCAGCGTGGAAGCAGCGACGAGGGTACGGCCGACCGTATCGTCGATAATCTGCGCGTACATATGGCTGTTGCTGCGGAACACGGAGAGGCGCGGTCTCTGCGCAGTACCGCTCAGGTGGCTGCGCATTCTCCAGTGCTTCTTCTCGCGGACAGCTTTTCTGGATTCTTTGCTTACCATAATAAAACCCTCCTAATTATTTCTTACCGGTCTTACCGACCTTGCGTCTGATGGTCTCCGTAGCGTACTTGATACCCTTGCCCTTATACGGCTCCGGCAATCTCTTCTCACGGATCACGGCAGCATGCTGTCCGACTTTCTCTTTATCGATACCCTGCACCTTGATGATGTTCTGACCGTCGAGGACCGTCGTGACGCCTTCCGGATCCTCCATCTCGACCGGATGAGAATAACCAAGAGACAGGACGAGTTTGCTTCCCTGCTTAGCGGCTCTGTAACCAACACCGTTGATCTCCAGAACCTTCTCATAGCCCTCAGTCACGCCGACAACCATGTTCTTAATCAGAGTTCTCGTGAGACCGTGCAACGACTTGATTCTCTTCAACTCGTTGGGTCTTGTGACGATGATCTCGCTGCCTTCCTGCTTGATCTCAAGCTCAGCGGGCAGCACTCTCTCCAGCGTACCCTTCGGACCTTTTACAGTCACAAGATTATTTTCTGCGATCGTGACAGTAACGCCTGCCGGGACCGCGATAGGCATTCTTCCAATACGTGACATGCCGATTTCCTCCTGATGTCGTTAAAATGATCGGGATCTTATGCGCATTTCATGCGGTAATTTCTTACCAGATAAATGCTAAAACCTCACCGCCCACACCTAAACGGCGTGCCTCTTTGTCTGTGATGACGCCCTGGTTTGTGGAGATGATTGCCGTGCCGAGGCCACCGAGAACCTTCGGCATATCCTCCTTGCCCGCGTAGATACGAAGACCGGGCTTGGAAATTCTCTTCAGACCGCTCAGAATGCGATCGTTCTTGGTTGCGCCGTACTTCAGGGTGATGCGAATGTCCTGGAAGCCCTCGTTCTCAACAAACTCGTACTTCTCGACATAGCCCTCGTTCACAAGGATATCCGCAATCGCGACCTTCATCTTGGAAGCCGGGACATCGACCACATCATGCTTTGCAGTATTTGCATTGCGGATTCTTGTCAGCATATCTGCAATCGGATCGTTCGTTGTCATGGAATGTTTCCTCCTGTTGGATTTCTTTCAGCTTCGCTTTACCAGCTTGCCTTCGTGACACCGGGGATCTGCCCCTTGTAAGCGAGCTCTCTAAAGCAGATACGGCAAATTCCGTACTTTCTGAGATAAGCGTGAGGGCGTCCGCAGATTCTGCAGCGGTTGTACTCTCTGGTGGAGAACTTCGCCGGACGCGCCTGCTTGATCTTCATCGACTTCTTAGCCATGAGTCTTTTCCCTCCTGATTATTTGGCAAACGGCATGTTGAACAGCGTTAACAGGTAGCGTGCCTCTTCATCCGTCTGTGCCGTGGTGACAAAAATGATGTCCATGCCGCGCACCTTGTCGACCTTATCGTACTCGATCTCCGGGAAAATCAGCTGTTCCTTGATACCCATTGCATAGTTGCCTCTGCCGTCGAAGGAATTCGGGTTCACACCTCTGAAGTCACGAACGCGCGGAAGCGCAAGGTTGATCAGGCGATCTGCGAACTCATACATCTTTGCGCCGCGCAGCGTCACCTTGCAACCGATCGGCATATCCTCACGAATCTTGAAGTTTGCAACCGACTTCTTGGACTTCGTGACAATTGCCTTCTGGCCCGCAATGATCTCCATGTCGCGAACCGCAGCTTCGAGGACCTTTGCGTTCTCCTTTGCCTCACCGACACCCATGTTAATCACGATCTTGTCGAGCTTCGGAACCTGCATCGGATTCTTGTAACCGAACTTCTCAATCATCTTTGCGACAATCTCGTTGTCGTAGATTTCTCTTAATCTAGCCTTAGCCACTTGGAATGCTCCTCCTCTCTGCTTTAGTCGATGACCTTGCCGCTCTTCTTTGCGACACGGACCTTCTTGCCGTCTCTCAGCTCAAAACCGACCTTCGTGCGCTCACCGTTCACGAGGAGCGCCACGTTCGAGACGTGAATGGAACCTTCCTTGCTCACGATGCCGCCGTTCTGGTTCTGCGGGCTCGGCTTCATATGCTTCTGAATCATGTTGCAGCCTTCGACCACAACTCTGTTCTTCGCCGCGTCCACATGCAGCACCTTGCCGCTCTTGCCCTTGTCCTTGCCAGCGATGATCTGAACGTTATCGTTCTTCTTAATCTTACGCATTGCGGACCTCCTTATAATACTTCCGGAGCAAGGGAAACGATCTTCATGAACTGCTTTTCACGAAGCTCTCTTGCCACCGGCCCGAAAATGCGGGTTCCTGTCGGCGTCTTGTCATCCTTGATGATAACTGCCGCGTTCTCGTCAAAGGTGATGTAAGAACCGTCTTTTCTGCGGGTCTTCTGCACCGTGCGAACCACGACTGCCTTGACAACATCACCCTTCTTAACAACGCCGCCCGGCGTTGCGTCCTTAACGGACGCCACAATCACGTCGCCGATGTGCGCATATCTTCTGGTTGAACCGCCCATCACGCGGATGCAAAGGAGTTCCTTCGCACCGGTGTTGTCGGCAACTCTCAAGCGTGTTTCCTGCTGAATCATGCCGGATACTCCCTTCCTCTACTCGATTATCTCGCCTTCTCGACGATCTCAACCAGTCTCCATCTCTTATCCTTCGAGAGCGGTCTGGTCTCCATGATTCTGACTCTGTCACCGATTCTGCACTCATTGTTCTCATCGTGCGCCTTGAACTTCTTGGTCTGCTTGATGATCTTGCCGTACAGCGGGTGCTTCACGTGATCCTCGACCGCAACCGTGATGGTCTTATCCATCTTGTCGCTGACGACTTTGCCGACACGTGTCTTTCTAAGATTTCTCTCTTCCACGGTTTATCTCCTTTCGGCTCACGCTCTCGCCTGTTCCGTGATAACAGTCTGGATTCTCGCGATGTTCTTGCGAACCTCGCTGATTCTCGCAGTGTTATCCAGCTGGCTGGTGGCATTCTGGAATCTGAGGTTGAAAAGCTCCTTCTTCGCAGAGACCAATGCCTCTCTCAGCTCAGCTGCACTCTTCGCTCTTAACTCTTCGACATACTTATTCGTTTTCACTCTGTTCACCGCCTTCTGCAGTCACTGCGGAAACTCCGTCCACGCCTGCGTTGACCTCTTCCTTGGAAGCAATCTTGCACTTGCACGGAAGCTTGTGCATTGCGAGGCGCAGCGCCTCTCTTGCATCTGCCTCTGCGACGCCGTCGATCTCAAAGAGAACGCGTCCGGGCTTGACAACAGCCACCCAGTACTCCGTGGAGCCCTTACCGGAACCCATTCGGGTCTCAGCCGGCTTTGCGGTGACGGGCTTATCCGGGAAAATCTTGATCCAAACCTTACCGCCACGCTTGGTATAACGGGTCAGTGCGACACGGGCTGCCTCAATCTGATTGCTCCGGATCCAGCAGGGTTCCTGAGCAACAAGACCGAAGGAGCCGTTCGTGATTCTGTTTCCGCGCATTGCTTTTCCGGCCATGGAACCGCGGAACTGCTTTCTGTGCTTGACTCTCTTAGGCATTAACATAGTTTATTTCGCGCTCCCTTCTCTGGTCTCAGCCTTTGCCGGCAGAACCTCGCCCTTGTAAATCCAGACCTTGACGCCGACCTTACCGTAGGTCGTGTCTGCCTCGGCGAAGCCGTAGTCGATGTCCGCGCGCAGGGTCTGCAGCGGAATGGTGCCTTCCGAGTAGAACTCGCTTCTTGCGATATCCGCACCGCCGAGACGGCCGGAGCAGCAAGTCTTGATGCCGAGGATGCCCGACTTCATGCTTCTCTGCATTGCGGACTTCATCGCGCGGCGGAAAGAGGTTCTGTTCTCAAGCTGCTGTGCGATGTTCTCTGCGACGAGCTGTGCCTCTCTGTCCGGTCTCTTGATCTCCTTGATATCGATGAAGACCTTCTTCTCGGTGAGCTTCGCAACTTCCTTCTTCAGCTTCTCGATCTCAGCGCCCTGCTTGCCGATGACAACGCCCGGCTTCGCGGTGTGAATGATCACGCGGACTCTGTCCGCTGCGCGCTCGATCTCGATGCCGCTCACGCCGGAGGCATAGAGTTTCTTCTTCAGGAACTTCCGGATGTTGTAGTCCTCGACTAAGTTGTCCGCGAAGTCTCCCTCTGCGAACCATCTGGAGTCCCAGTCTTTGATCACGCCGACTCTAAGGCCGTGCGGGTTAACCTTCTGTCCCATTCTCTACCTCCTCATCTCTCGTCCAGAACAACCGTGATGTGGCTCATTCTCTTGAAGATTCTGTAGGCTCTGCCCTGCGCTCTCGGCTGGACTCTCTTCATGATGGGGCCGTTGCCTGCATAGCACTCTGCGATGTAGAGCTTGTCTGCCTGCAGGTTGTTGTTGTTCTCTGCGTTCGCGATTGCGGACTCCACGAGCTTCTTAATGACGCCGGAAGCATATCTGGGATTGTAAGCCAGGATGCCGAGCGCCGTCTTCACGTCTTTGCCTCTGATTGCGTCCAGTACGAAGCATGCCTTCTGTACCGGGATTCTCGCATAAGAAAGCTTTGCAGACGGTCTCTTGTCGTTCTGTGCGTTTCTCTCTCTCTTAAACTGGGATCTATGTACTTTCTTGTGTACGTTAGCCATGTTGAAACCCTCCTTTCAAACCTTTCTTATTATCTGGGCGACCCGACCTTCTTCTCGTCTGCGCCGTGACCTCTGTAGGTGCGCGTCGCAACGAACTCGCCGAGCTTGTGTCCGACCATGTCCTCGGTGATGTAGACCGGAACATGCTTTCTGCCGTCGTGAACCGCGATCGTAAGACCGACCATAGCCGGGAAGATCGTGGAGCGGCGGGACCAGGTCTTGATAACCGTCTTCTGGCCGGATTTGTTCATTTCTTCGACCTTCTTGAGCAGACTCTCGTCTGCGAAGGGTCCTTTCTTCAGTGAACGTGCCATCTGTATCCTCCCTTAATTAGGCCTTGCCGTTTCTTCTTCTGACAATCAGCTTATTGGATTGCTTGTTCTTCTTTCTGGTCTTGAGGCCCAGCGCCGGCTTGCCCCAAGGTGTGCACGGACCCGGGCGGCCGATCGGCGCTCTGCCCTCACCACCGCCGTGCGGGTGATCGTTCGGGTTCATGACCGAACCGCGGACCGTCGGGCGAATGCCCATGTGGCGCTTTCTGCCTGCCTTACCGAGGTTGATGAGGTTGTGCTCGCCGTTTCCGACGCTGCCCATCGTTGCGCGGCAGTTGATCGGCACCATTCTCATCTCGCCGGACGGGAGACGAAGCGTTGCGTACTTGCCTTCCTTTGCCATGAGCTGAGCGGTGATGCCTGCAGCGCGTGCAAGCTGTGCGCCCTTGCCCGGGTAAAGCTCGATGTTGTGAATCTCGGAACCGACCGGAATGAGTGCAAGCGGAAGGCAGTTGCCCACTCTCGCCTCAGCCTTGTCGCCGCTCATCACGGTCTGGCCGACCGCAAGCCCCTGCGGAGCCAGGATGTAGGACTTCACGCCGTCTGCATAGCAGAGAAGGGCGATGTTAGCCGTTCTGTTCGGATCGTACTCGATCGCAACAACCTTTGCCGGGATGTTGTCCTTCGAATTTCTCTTGAAATCGATGATTCTGTACTTTCTTCTTGCGCCGCCGCCTCTGTGTCTGACCGTAATCTTACCCTGCGCATTGCGTCCTGCATGCTTCTTCAGGCTCACGACCAGGGACTTCTCCGGCGTGGATTTCGTGATCTCTGCGAAATCGGAACCCGTCATGTTTCTTCTGGACGGAGTATACGCGGTATACTTTCTAATTCCCATTGTCTTCTCCTTTAGTTTGTTATCGCGGATTCACACCGCATAGTTTGAGGCTTTACAGACCCTGGAAGATCTCGATCTCCTTGGAGTCCGCGGTGAGCTGCACAATCGCCTTCTTGCTCTTTGCAGTCTGACCGAAGGTCACGCCTCTGCGCTTGGTCTTGGTCGGGCGGTTCATCGTGTTGACGCTCTTAACCTTAGCGCCTGCGAACATCTTCTCCACCGCTTCCTTGATCATCGTCTTGTTTGCTTCCGGGTGAACCAGGAAGCAGTATCTCTTCTCCGCCATGCCCGCCATGCTCTTCTCGGTGACCAGCGGCTTGAGGATTACATCATAGTACTGAATGCTTGCCATTACGCGTATACCTCCTCAATCGTAGCGACAACATCCTTCGACGTAACCACCGTGTTGTACTTCAGAATGTCGTACACGTTGATGGTCTTCGGAGAAGCCGTCTTGACACCGGCAATGTTTCTCGCGGAGAGAACCGTGGTCTTATCGTTCTCCGGCGCGACAACCAATGCCTTCTGAACCTTCAGGTTCTTCAGGGTCTCTGCCATCTTCTTCGTCTTGATCTCGCTGAGCTCAAAGCTCTCGAGGACGATGAACTTCTGCTCCCGAACGCGGCTCGAGAGTGCGCAGCGAAGTGCCTGGCGCTTCTCCTTCTTGTTCAGGGTGATGGTGTAATCTCTCGGGCTCGGTGCAAACACAACGCCGCCGCCCTTCCACTGCGGAGATCTCGTGGAGCCCTGTCTTGCGTGACCGGTACCCTTCTGTCTCCACGGCTTTCTGCCGCCTCCGGAAACCTCGGAGCGGGTCTTCGCCTTCTGCGTGCCCTGGCGCTTATTGGCGAGCTGTGCAACCACAGCCAAATGTACAAGATGCTCGTTCAGCTCTACGCCGAACACAGCGTCATTCAATTCAATCGTTCCGACTTCTTTGCCGTCGGTGTTGTAAACAGATACGTTTGCCATCTTGCGTTCCTCCTTTCCTCTCGAAATTACTTCTTGCTCTTAACCGTCTCGCGAAGCGTGACCAGAGCCTTTCTGGAACCCGGGATTGCACCCTTGACCAGAATGAGGTTGTTCTCAGCGTCGACTCTCACGATCTCAAGGTTCTGCGTCGTGACCGTCACATGACCCATGTGACCCGGCATTCCCTTGCCCTTGAACACGCGGCTCGGATCCGAAGAGGAACCGTTGGAACCCTGGTGTCTGTGGAACTTGGAACCGTGCGCCATCGGTCCGCGGTGCTGACCGTGCTTCTTGATTGCGCCCTGGAAGCCCTTACCCTTGGAGACAGCCGTCGCATCGACCTTATCGCCCGCTGCGAAGATATCCGCCTTGATGACATCCTTCACGTTGTACTCGGAAGCGTTCTCGAAGCGGAACTCTCTGAGAAAACGTCCTGCGGAGAAAACCTCTCTCTTGTGCTCGCCGCGCGTCACAACTTCCTTCTCAATGCCTGCCTTCTCGAGCTGACCCGCATCCGGCTTGTTGACAAGCTTCGTGCGAATCTGTCCGTACGCGACCTGAACCGCGTTGTAGCCGTCGCTCTCCTCGCTCTTCACGCGAGTCACGACGCAGGGGCCTGCCTGAAGCACCGTAACCGGCACCAGCACACCGGCCTCGTTGTAGACCTGGGTCATACCGACCTTTGTTGCAAGAATTGCCTTTTTCATTTCTTCCTCCTGTTTATCCTACAGCGGAGCGCCGAGGCGCTCATACTAGAGCAGGATATTATTTTGTCTTCATGCGGATATCAATGTGAACGCCCGCCGGCATTTCAAGACGAGACAGTGCATCGACGGTCTTGTCCGTCGGCGCGAGAACGTCGATAAGTCTCTTATGCGTTCTCTGCTCGAACTGCTCACGGCTGTCCTTATACTTGTGAACCGCACGGAGAATTGTAACCACTTCCTTCTTGGTCGGCATCGGAATCGGACCGGAGACCTTTGCTCCCGTTCTCTTCACCGTGTCGACAATCTTTCCGGCAGACTGATCAACCAGCTTGTGATCATACGCCTTCAACGTGATTCTCATTACCTGATTTGCCATAAAAAAAGTCGCCTCCTTTTCGCACTTTTTTTGAAAGTACGACAAGCGGTGACTGTACACAGTGCCGGGCGTGTCCTTGCGAAACACCCATGGCAGGCCTTCTCTCTTTCGAAATACGGCGCTCTTCGTTTGTACAGTGACTTGTCGTCAGTATCGAGACTTGACATTCGCTCCGCGGAACTCCTGCTCTTTCAAGACAGCAACCTCTCGCTTCACAGCTATCATGTCACAGCTCCATATAGCTTAACACAAAAAAAAGAGCTGCGCAAGTAAAAGCACAGCTCTTTTTTAGAAACAATTCGACTCAATGTCCGTTCTCCGGCATGGTCGCATCCGACGGCGGTTCCACCGCTCGGCTGGTGCTCTCCGGCTTCACGTAATTGCCCGCCTTGTTCTTTTTAATCTTGGTCACCTTGCCGGTCGGACCGGAATCATCCGCGCGGTCCGTCTCCGGTGCCTCGGTCGGATCTTCGCCCTCATGGAAAATCTGGCTCGGATAGGTCTGCCGGGTCGCTTTCGCCTGGGACTTGGTCTCCGCAGCTTTTGCCTCGGTCTCCTCCTCGGCAGCCTCTTCTTCATTTTCCTCGGCCTCTTCCGCTGCCTCGGAAGCCTCAATCGAAGCCTGCTCCTCCGGGGAAAGGGTATCGTAAACGACATTCTCATCACCCGGGTCCGTGCTCTCTCCGGAAGCCGTCTCTGTCATGCTCTCCACCGCACTGCTCGCAGACTCCGCCGCCGTGGTATCGCTGTTCTTCTTCCCGCCGCAAGCGGTCACAAGCACAAGACTCGCCGTCGCAAGAAGCGCAAGCGCCATCTTCTTTCTTCTCATTGGACTTTCCTCCGCTGTAAATCATCTTCTGGTGATTTCTCATTATTCTAGCACGAAGGCGCAATTCTTGAAAGCTTTTCATAAAAACACAAGAAAGTTGCAAGAAAGCTCCTTGAAGCCCTCCGCTCCCTTTGTTAGACTAGACCCGTACATATGCATGAGAGAGGAGGCTGCTATGCTGAGAGCCGATCGCTGGAGAGATTATGAGGTTTTGGACTGCGCCGGAGGCGAAAAGCTGGAGCGCTGGGGAGATTATTTTTTGGTGCGCCCGGACCCGCAGGTTATTTGGCGCAGCGACAAGAAGGACCCGCATTGGCGTAAGCCCGACGCCCACTATCACCGGAGCAATCGCGGCGGCGGCGACTGGGAGTTCTTTTCGCTTCCGAAGCAGTGGGATATCTCCTATGCGCTTCCCGAGTCCCTTGTGAATCCCCGCACAAGTACGCTCCGTTTTCAGCTGAAACCCTTCCGCTTTAAGCACACGGGCCTCTTTCCCGAGCAGGCCGCGAACTGGGACCGCTTTTCTTCCATTATTAACCGCGCCGCAAAGGAAGGACGTCCCGCGCGCATCTTAAATCTCTTTGCCTACACCGGCGGCGCGACACTTGCCGCGGCCGCCGCGGGTGCGGAAGTGACCCATGTCGACGCGAGCAAGGGTATGGTCGCCTGGGCCAAGGAAAATGCGGAGTCCTCCGGCCTCTCGGCAGCACCGATACGCTGGCTTGTAGACGACTGCGGAAAATTCGTACAGCGGGAGCTGCGCCGCGGCCGCCGCTACGATGCCATCATCATGGACCCGCCCTCCTACGGACGCGGCCCGAACGGCGAACTCTGGAAACTCGAGGACACGCTCTACGAACTCTTGACGGACTGTGTCTCCCTGCTCTCCGACACACCGCTCTTCTTCCTGATCAGCTCCTACACGACAGGCCTACAGGCCTCCGTGCTCTCCTATTTGCTCGGCGACTTGATTGTGCCGCGCTACGGTGGAAAGATTGCCGCCGAGGAACTGGGGCTTCCGGTCAGCGGGAACGGGCTCACCCTTCCCTGCGGCGCGAGCGGACTCTGGGTTGCGCCCTGAGACGCGTAAACCCGCAAACAGTTTCCCCGGCGTTGCGGGGTTTTTCAGCGACTCTTTTTGTCCTATAACTCAAAAAAGAAGAACGGCCGCGGCCGTTCTTCTTTTGATTGGATTACATATCCTCTTCGCACTTCTCGACTGCCTTCTCCGCCGTCTCGTCGTTAAAGACAATGCCCGCAACCGCCGTGCCGTAGCGCTCGAACATAGCCGCTGCGCAGGAGATGCTGTTGTCGATGATGTCGCGGTTCGGAACCATACCCGTGCAGTCCGTGTGCACCTTAAAGCGCACCTCACCGTCCCGCATGTCAAGTTCAAAGTTTCCGAGCTTTAAATTGTAGTTCGCGCGGCAGGTAAACTCCGCCATCTCCTTCATGATGCGCGCATCGTCCTTGTCGGCGCCGATCGGCGAAATCGCATAGGACGTATAAGACTGCTCATTGACCACGATGACGTAGCGAATCTGCTTAGCTTTCCGTCAATCGAAAGACCGAAGCGAAACACACCGGACTCCTCGTCAAACGAAATGCTCCAGTCGTTCTCAATCAAGTAGTTATCGATTGCTTCCGCAATCGGCCGTGAATACTCTCTGCTCGCCATACTCTTTCCCTCCATCGTCTTACTTTCTTCCTTATCTACTGTATCACGAAACGTACGCGCACTCCAGCGAAATCAGCGCTCACCGAGTATTTTTGCAGCCGCATCCGCGAGATTCTCCGCAATGAGATCCGGCACAGCGTCATACTTGCCGTCCTTCCCCGCTTCACCGGTCTTCACCAACACGGTTCTGACCCCCGCATTTTTTCCGCACTGTATATCGCCCGTCGTATCACCGACCAAATAGCAGGCGGAAAGATCCAAGTGGTAGCGCTCCGCGGCGCGTAGGAGCATGCCGGTCTTCGGCTTCCGGCAGTCGCAGTCAATCTTCAATTCCTTCACCTCACCCGGAAAGCCGCTGTCCGGGTGATGCGGGCAATAGAAGACATCGTCCACGAAGGCGCCCTCCCGCCCGAGCAGGGTCTTCATCTTGTTGAAGATGGTCTCGAGCTCCGCCTCACTCGTCTCCCCGCGTGCAACGACAGGCTGATTGCTAACGACAATTGTGAGATATTCCGAGCTGTTTAAGCACTTTAAGCCCGCCGCCGCTTCCGGCAAAAGTTCCAAATCTTCCGGCGTTCTCACAAAGCCGTTGTAGCGGTTGATGACGCCGTCCCGGTCCAGAAAGACCGCGCGCTGCGGAAACTCCAAGTTCCGCTTTGCAGGGAAGCCTGACTTCCATTCTTCCTCTGCCGCCTGAATGCGCTCCACGGTGCCGACATCCTTTACGTACTCCGGCGAGCGGTAGGCGTAAATCGCCTCGCCCTTCGCCGCCATGGGCGCGAGTATCTCCTTCTCGAAGTCCGTCTTTTTGACTTCCGGAACGCGGCGCAGCATGTCCCGCGACAAAATGTAAATGCCGGCGTTCACAAGATTGTCCTGCCAGCCCGTCCGCACATTGTGCTTGGAATCAAAGCCCGTGACGCGGTTCTCCGCATCGGTCACAATGAGATCCGAGTCGTAGGGATGGGAATTCGGGTGCGCAAAGAGCAGGCACTCCGCCCGCTTCTCGAGGAAGAAGCGCTCCATCCGCGCGATATCGATGTCAAAGCGGATGTCACCGAAGAGGAGCAGAAAATGCTCGCTCTCCATCTTCGGAAGCAACAGCGGAAACGCCCCTGCCGTGCCGAGCGGCTCGGTCTCTCGACATAGTCAAGTTCCATGCCGAGCGCAGCGCCGTCTCCGAAGTAGGAGATGATTTTCTCTTTCAGATGTCCCACCACAAGGGTGGCGCGCCGTATGCCGTAGCGCTTCAACTGTTCAAGCTGCCACGCGAGTAAGGGCTTCCCGAGAAACGGGGCCATGGGCTTCGGAATCTCATCTCTGGTGAGCGCCGCAAGGCGACTTCCCTTACCACCCGCCATTATCACTGCCTGCATGCTTGCTCCTCCCTTTTTATCGCTGTTTTCTGGTCGATTATACCATAAAAGGGGCTTTTTCCGGCGCAACATTCTATTTTTCATTTTCGCGGCACACTGCTATACTAAGTCCGAAAACAGCAATTGTTGCTATTATTGTTCTGTGTAAGGGGGTGCTCATGAAAGGATTTATGAAAGAGTTCAAGGAGTTCGCGCTGAAGGGCAATGTCCTTGATCTGGCGGTCGGTGTCATCATCGGCGGTGCGTTCAGCACGATTGTCAAGTCGCTGGTCGATGATATCATCATGCCGCTGATCGGCATGATTCTCGGCCAGATCAACATTGCGACGCTCGCACTGACCATCAAGAACCCGCTCGGCGGCGAGGCTGTCTCGCTTGCCTACGGCGCATTCTGCAGAACGTCCTGAACTTCTTCTTCATTGCACTCGCAGTCTTCTGCATCGTGAAGGCGGCAAACGCGGTCAACAAGAAGAAGGAAGAGGCTCCGGCGGAGGAGCCGAAGCCGAGCAAGGAAGAAATCCTGCTCACCGAGATTCGCGACGCGCTCCGCGAGAAGAAGTAATTGAAAACGCAAAACGCAAAAACAGCCTGGCCTATGCCCGGCTGTTTTTGCATTATACACTGCCGCGATTTTACTTTCCTTCCCCTGCCTCTCTCGCCTTATAGTAGAGGGCAATGTGCACCGCCTGCGCAAAGCTCCCGTCCTCCATGGCGCGGCGAAGTTCCTCTTCGCCGAGTCTCACATAGACCACACACTCACTCTCGTCGAGTTCCTGTGCGGAAACCACGCGGCAGCCCTCCGCGAGAAAGCAGTGCGCGCGGCTCGTGCCCATGGTCGGATTCGCAAAAAAAGCTTCCCAGTTCCGTCCAGCGCTCCGCAACCGCTCCGGTCTCCTCGAGGAGCTCGCGCTTTGCGGCCTCCAATGCAGACTCGCCTCGCTCAATGCCGCCCGCCGGGAACTCCGTCGTGACCGCATCGATGCCCACGCGGTACTGCCGCACACAGATGTACTTGCCCTCGGTATCCTTGGCCGCAATCACGACAAAGTCTCTCCCGCTGTAATGATAAAAGGGCGCAATCTCGGTGCCGTTCGGCAAGCGGTACCGCGCCTCCCGAAAGTCAATATAACGGTCTTTCCGAATAATCTTATCTTCCAACTTCTCCCAGCGAAGATTCTCGTCCATTTCTTTCCTCCTTTCCGGCGCTCCCTGCGCCGCAGCGCACTTCTTTGCGCTCTGCCATATCCAATACCGGAGACTTTCGCATTGATGAACCTCAATCCGTGCGCGAAACAATCGAAACCGCGAAGCAAAGGCAAAACCACACTTCACCGCTTTCCCGTCGTGTGCGGGCGCCGCACCGCAAGGCGTAAGCCCTCTCCGGAGTTTAAAATCCACTCGAGCGCCCGGTTCAGAAAATAGCAGATAAACAGCAGCAGCATGCTGTTGACCCGTTTCGGGAAAAAGAGTCCCAGCACACAGTAGACATAGCTGCAGAGTGAGAACCAGACAAAAAACCAGATGCTGAGCCGAAATGCCGGGAGTCTCACAATCAGCCAGACCAGCGCCCCGCCGACCAGCAGTGCGAGCAGCGCAAGCGGCAATATCTTGAGCCAACTGCCGCTCGTAAAGAGCGCCGCGACATTTTGAAGCGGGCGCGATAAGGTCTCTGCGAGCGCATCGCCCGAAACGGCATCCTGACTCTTCGAGGCAGCCCGGTTTAAAAGCCCGGATAACAGCGGCAATATCCAAATCTGAAACAACAAAAGATAGGCCGCATTGATATTTGCCGCGTACTTCGAGTTCATCTTCACTTCCACCAGGGACAGCGCGCGATTCACCAAGAGAGACAGAAAATAGGAAATCGCGAGTGCCTGCACCACACCGAGATTCTGCAGTTGATAGAGCTTTCCCTGATAGTTGTAAATGCTGCTCCCGAAGAAGAGCTTCATCACATCGCGAAAGCCGGAGATACGCCCCGTGACAACGGTCAGAACCCAGAGCAACAGGCAGCCCGCGGCGAGCAACAAGGTCTGTTCCCGGCTCACGGCGAGAGAAAATACAGCTTTCTTTCTTGGGCGGTCTCCGCCTGCCGAGCGTTCGTTCCTTTGTCAAGTAGACGAGAATCAAGGCAGAACCCGTTGCCGCGAGGAGACCGAGCAAAAGCTGCAGCCAGCCGCCGAGCAGGTAGCTGTGCCCCAAGAGCCAGGCCGAGGCAGGCAACCAGGACGCCAAGAGCACCGGAAAGAAGTTTCTGCGCCCCAAGGTGCTCGCACTCAAATAAAAGGGATAGAGAAAAAAGAGCGCCGCCGCGATTCTCCAGCCCGCGCTGCGATCCCAACTCATCTTCATTTGAAAAACACCCGCAATCAGATTGGCGAGGGAGTTCACGAGACTCTCCACAAAGCGTCCGGTCATAAACCAGGCAGTCGTAAAGTGGTTGTCAAGCAGCATATAGGGTCTTAAGCAGGCGATCAGATAGAGCGAAAAGCCGAGCAGGACAAAGCTGCCCAGCTTGATGCCTTGCGTCTCTTTCGCCATGGCGCTGCCCGCAAGGGCCAGCGAAAAGAGAAGCTGAAACAGCAAAATCAGCACGAGAAAAAGGAGCAACATCGCGTCCAACTCACTCTCTGTCCGAAAACTGCGGCTCGCGATTGCCTTCGGCAACGCAAAGAGGGAACCCGCAGCCCGAAGAGCGACCCAAAGGAAGGAAAAGGTCAAAAAAAAAGAACGGCAGCGCGGTAGCACTGCCGTCTGAGCCGCTCAGACATATTCCGCCTCGCTGCCCGCGCCTTCCGGCTTTCCCTCGCCCATAATGCGGTCAAAGTCCTTCTTCTCCGAAGAGTAACTCGACATACAGCCCATGCCGCAGCTGCCGCAGTTTCCGCTGCAACCGGTGCTGTGCTGATGGCTGCCGTGCTTCAAAATGAAACGGGTTATCAGAACAATCCCTACCAGGATTGCAAGCGCCAACAAGGCGGTATAAGCATTCGGTCCTTCTGTCATAATACACCTCCTGCGCTTTTGCGCCTCTTCATTGTAGTCCCAAAGCCCGATTTTGTCATTACGGATTCTCTCTGCGTATCCGCACCTCCGCTCAACCGCTCTGTGGTATACACATACCTCCCATAGCTCGCCACAGTTGTCGCGTAAAACGAGTCTTGTCGTTTAAGGATTTCGTAACGACTCCTCAATGAATATTCAGAATAGTTTTCGACAAACTTCAAGCATTCAAACGCCTCCCGGTCTATACTAAAATCACAACAAAGAGCAATACAAACAAGCATAAATCAACAATGCATACAAGAAGTACTCTCTCTTGTTTTGAAACCCCACCCTAATGAGAAGAGCCTCCGGCCGGTAACGGAGGCTTTTTTCATGTCCTTTTTCCCTAAGCTCTTTTCTACCGAGCGATCAAACGGGCGGCTCCATGCGTTTTCACTCTATGAAGCGGAGGTTTTGCAGCACTTTTGATTGACTCTTTTGGTCCCATAACTCGACTTTACCTATGATTTCAAAAAGATTCTGATTTGCCGATTGCGCCGTTTATTTCAGATACTTGTCCATGAGTCCGCAAAAATCGAAGGTCGCAAAGTAATCCTTCGGGGTCTCCGCCCGGCGAATCAGCTGCACGGAACCGTCTTCCCGGAGCAAAAGCTCGGCGCTCCGAAGCTTACCGTTATAGTTATAGCCCATCGAAAAACCGTGCGCACCCGTGTCATGGATGTAGAGGTAATCTCCCATCTCGATTTTCGGCAATTCTCTGCCGATTGCAAACTTGTCGTTGTTCTCGCAGAGGGAGCCCGTGACATCGTAGACATGGTCGTGCGGCGCCGTTTCCTTGCCGAGCACGGTGATGTGGTGGTAGGCGCCGTACATGGCGGGACGCATCAGGTTCACCGCGCAGGCATCCACGCCGATGTAATCTTTGTAAATGTGTTTCTCATGAATGGCCTTGGTGACAAGCGCACCGTAGGGAGCCAGCATGAAGCGGCCCATCTCCGTATAAATCGCGACCTCACCGAGTCCCGCGGGAACCAAGATTTCCTCGTAAACCCGCTTCACCTCTCTGCCGATTTCCAAAATATCGTTGGCGCTCTGTTCCGGGCGATAGGGGACGCCCACGCCACCCGAGAGGTTGATGAAGGCAATCTCCGCGCCCGTCTCCTCTTTTAAGCGCACTGCCTCGCGGAAAAGGACACCCGCGAGTTTCGGGTAGTACTCGTTCGTCGTCGTATTGCTCGCGAGGAAGGCGTGCAGGCCGAAGCGCTTTACGCCCTTTGCCTTCATCGTGCGGAAAGCCTCCGTAATTTGCGCCGGGGTCATGCCGTACTTCGAATCGCCCGGGTTATCCATGATACCGTTTGAGAGTTCGAACATGCCGCCCGGATTGTAGCGGCAACTCATGGTCTCCGGGAGCGCCCCGAGCTCGGCCTCAACGCTCTCAATGTGGGTGATGTCATCCAAGTTGATGATGCCGCCGAGTTTTGCGGCAAAGGCAAACTCACCCGGCGGGGTGTCATTCGAGGAGAACATAATCTCCTCCCCCGAAAAACCGCAGGCATCGCTCATCATAAGCTCGGTCTCCGAGGAGCAGTCCACGCCGCAGCCGTACTCCTTCAGAATATTCAACAGAAAGGGATTCGGGGTCGCCTTGACCGCAAAGTACTCGCGAAAGCCCTTGTTCCATGCAAAGGCCTCGCGCACACGGGCCGCGTTCTCGCGTATGCCTCTCTCGTCATAGATGTGAAAGGGCGTCGGATACCGGGCCGCAATTTCCCTTGCCTGTTCCAATGTCAGAAATGTCTCTTTTTCATAACTTGCCTCATGATTCCGTATGCGTGTGCGTGTTCAAATGCTCGTTGCAGTACTCGTGATCCCCTTGGCACTTGGAACAATAGCGGAATTCCAGTTCCGGGTTCGTGAGCTCCGTGCGCCCGCAGACCTCACAGCGATGGCGCGCGGTCTTTTCGGGCGCAGCTTCTTTCTTCCGCTTTGCGCTGTCCAGCGGAATAATCTTGGGGCCGCCCGCATTGCCCTGCCGCCGCTTCGTACCCCCGAATTTTCCGGCAAGAAGACGCTTCAGCGCGCCGGACCAGTGAAGATAGAGTCCCAAGTTCAGCAGCGAGAGCAAAATTGCAACCCGGCTGCCCGCAGTGCCCATAATGAAATAGTAGAGCTCGATTCCCACATAGAGCACCGCCAGATAAATCGCGCGGACAGGAAACAGTCCCATGAAATAAATCTGAAGATTGGGGTAGGTGAGCGCAAACGCAAGGAAAAGCGACAAATTCAGCGCAGTCGGTGTCATCAGCACAAAGCTGTGCATCACGAAATTGACAAAAAAGGCTGCCGTAATGTGAAACAGTATGCCGAGGAAGAGATAGAAGTTAAAGCGGAAGCGCCCCCAACTCTGCTCCAGCATGCCGCCGACCCAGTAGTAAAAGTAGAGCCCCATGGCACCGTAAACCACCGTCTCTATGATATTTTCGCCGTAGCCCGGCGGGAATAAGAGCCAGGTAACCAGGCGCCAAACCTGCCCCCTCAAATGGCGCTCGGGTTGAGCGCAAGGTAAAGCACATAGGCCGTCGGATTGATGATCCAAAGCACCAAGCCTATGGCATAGATTACGGTAAAGATTCGCATCACATTCGGGATGGCAAAGCGCCCAAAGCGCTTCTCAAGGCGATCCAAGGTATTCATGTACCTTCCTCCTATCAAGAATAGACTTATTATCTAAGAAGATTTGGGCTTTGTCAAATAACGAAACGCACGTTCTTGTCCCCTCCTTGTGTTTCCCTATGTGCTGTGCTAGAATTTATCGCTATATATGGTATAATCGCTGTGCATGCGTCCGCGTGGCGTCTGCACTGCATCGTTTTTACGACTTTGAGGAAAGTAAAGCATGGATAGAAAACAATACAGACTGGGCATCGACATCGGTTCCACGACCGTCAAGATTGCCATCTTAGACGAGAAGAACGAAGTGCTCTTCTCGGATTACCAACGTCATTTTGCGAACATTCAGGAGACGCTTGCCCGCCTTCTGATCGCGGCAAAGGACAAACTCGGTGAGCTCGACCTGATTCCCATGATCACGGGTTCCGGCGGTCTCACCCTCGCAACCCACCTGCATGTGAGTTTCGTGCAGGAAGTGGTCGCGGTCGCAACAGCCTTAAAAGCCATCGCACCGAAGACCGATGTCGCGATTGAGCTCGGCGGCGAGGACGCAAAAATCATCTACTTTACCGGCGGCATAGACCAGCGCATGAACGGTATCTGCGCCGGCGGCACGGGTTCCTTCATCGATCAGATGGCTTCCCTGCTCCAAACGGATGCCTCGGGGCTCAACGACTACGCGAAGAGCTACAAGGCGATTTACCCGATTGCGGCGCGCTGCGGCGTGTTCGCGAAGTCGGACATTCAGCCTCTCATCAACGAGGGTGCGACCCGCGAGGACCTCGCGGCCTCAATCTTCCAGGCGGTCGTGAACCAGACCATCTCCGGCCTCGCCTGCGGTAAGCCGATTCGCGGTCACGTCGCCTTTCTCGGCGGCCCGCTCCACTTCCTGCCGGAGTTAAAGAATGCCTTCGTCCGAACCCTGAGACTCACGGATGAGTACATCATCGATCCCGAGAACTCCCACCTCTTCGCGGCCATCGGCTCCGCGATGAGCGCCGAACAGGAAGCGGGCGTGGACATCAATGACTTGATTGAGCGCCTCCAAAAGGGTGTCTCCATGGACCACGAGGTGCAGAGACTGGCCCCGCTCTTCCGAGACGAAGAAGACTATCGCGAGTTTGAAGCGCGCCACACCGGTCACTCGGTCAAGTCCGGCGACTTCGAGAGCTACGAGGGCAAGATTTTCCTCGGCATCGATGCGGGCTCCACGACCACCAAAATTGCTCTGATCGGCGAGGACGGACAGCTGCTCTACAAGTTCTATTCGAGCAACGAGGGCTCCCCGCTCACCACCGCAATTCGCGCAATCGAAGAGATTCAGAAGCGCATGCATCCGAATGCGGAGATTGTCTACTCCTGCTCGACCGGCTACGGCGAGGCGCTCTTAAAGGCTGCCTTCCAGCTTGACGAGGGCGAGGTTGAGACCATTTCGCACTACTATGCCGCTGCCTTTTTTGAGCCCGACGTGGACTGTATTCTTGACATAGGCGGTCAAGATATGAAGTGCATCCGCATCAAGGACCACACCGTGGACTCCGTGCAGTTGAACGAGGCCTGCTCGGCCGGCTGCGGCTCCTTCATCGAGACCTTCGCAAAGTCCCTCGGTTACTCGGTGCAAGATTTTGCAAAAGAAGCACTCTTTGCAAAGAATCCCGTGGACCTCGGCACCCGCTGTACGGTCTTCATGAACTCGAACGTCAAACAGGCGCAGAAGGAGGGCGCAACCGTCGCCGATATCTCGGCCGGTCTCGCTTACTCGGTCATCAAGAATGCCCTCTTTAAGGTCATCAAAATTGCCGATGCCTCGAGCCTCGGCAAGCACATTGTGGTGCAGGGCGGTACCTTCTATAACGATGCCGTGCTTCGCGCCTTTGAGCGCACGGCGGAGTGTCAGTGCGTGCGTCCCGACATCGCAGGCATCATGGGTGCCTTCGGCGCGGCATTAATCGCGCGGGAGCGCTGGGAGAACCAGACAACTACCATGCTGCCGCTCGACAAGATCATTGCGCTGCAGTATAAGACCGCCATGACGCGCTGTCAGGGTTGTAACAACAAGTGCGTGCTCACCGTGAACCAGTTTGGCGGCGGCCGCCGCTTCATCTCGGGCAACCGCTGCGAGCGCGGCCTCGGTCTGGACCGCAAGAAGAAGGAAGTTCCGAATCTCTTTGATTACAAGATGCACCGCCTCTTTGACATTGAGACCCTCTCGGAGGATGAGGCGCCCCGCGGCACCATCGGCATCCCCCGCGTTCTGAATCTCTACGAGAACTACCCGTTCTGGGCGGTCTTCTTCCGTGAACTCGGCTTCCGTGTGGTACTCTCTCCGGTTTCGACCCGGAAGATTTACGAACTCGGCATCGAGTCCATCCCCTCGGAGTCGGAGTGCTACCCGGCGAAGATTACCCACGGCCATGTGAGTTGGCTCATCAAGAACGGCGTGAAGACCATCTTCTACCCCTGCATTCCCTACGAGCGGGATGAGGAAAACGGGGCGGGCAATCACTATAACTGCCCGATTGTCACGAGCTACGCCGAGAACATTAAAAACAACGTGGAAGAAATCGAGACCGAGCACATCCGCTTCCTGAGCCCCTTCATGGCGTTCACGAACGAAAAGATTCTGAGCACCCAGCTCGAGAAGATTATGCAGCAGGAGTTCGGAATTTCCGCGGCAGAGACCCGCGCCGCGGCACATGCGGGCTGGGCGGAACTTCTGCAAGTTAAGAAGGATGTCGAGGCCGAGGGTGAGCGCGCCGTTCAGTGGTGCAAGGAGAATAAAAAGCACGGCATTGTCCTTGCGGGCCGCCCCTATCACATCGATCCCGAAATTCACCACGGCATTCCGGACATGATTGCGGGCTTCGGGCTTGCGGTTTTAACCGAGGACAGCATCTCCCACCTCGGCAAGGTGGAGCGTCCGGTCGTGGTCTCCGACCAGTGGATGTACCACTCCCGCCTCTATGCGGCGGCGAGCTATGTAAAGAACAGCGAAGTCTTGGATCTGGTCCAGCTGAACTCCTTCGGCTGCGGCCTCGATGCGGTCACGACCGACCAGGTCTCCGATATTCTGACCGGTTCCGACAAAATCTATACCGTGCTGAAAATCGACGAGGTCAATAACCTCGGTGCGGCACGCATCCGCATCCGCTCTCTGATTGCGGCGCTCCGCGTCCGCGACCGGAAGCACTACCAGAGAACCGTAAAGTCCGCGGCCTACGACCGTGTCCTCTTCACAAAGCAGATGAAGAAGGACAACTATACGATACTCTGCCCGCAGATGTCGCCGATTCACTTTGACCTGCTCGCACCGGCGATTTCCGCCTTCGGCTACAACGTGGTGCTCCTCGACAACGATGACCGCCGCGCGGTCGATATGGGCTTAAAGTACGTAAACAACGACGCCTGCTTCCCCTCGCTCTGCACGATAGGTCAGGTCATGGATGCCCTGCTTTCCGGCGAATACGACTTAAACCACACCGCCATCTTCATGAGCCAGACCGGCGGCGGCTGCCGCGCTTCAAACTACATCGGCTTTATCCGCCGCGCGCTCGAAAAAGCGGGCATGGGTCACATCCCGGTCATCTCGGTCAATGTGGGTAACATGGAGCAGAACCCGGGCTTTAAGGTCACGATTCCCCATGGCCATCAAGGCAATCCAGGCGACCGTCTACGGCGATGTCATGATGCGCTGCCTCTATGCGACCCGTCCCTACGAAAAGGTGCCGGGCAGTGCGGAGCAGCTCCACAAGAAGTGGCGTGCCATCTGCACCAAGGCGGTCTCCAAGCGGAACCCGGCCATGAACGAGTACCGCCGCATTGTCCGCGCCATCGTGAAAGACTTTGACGAACTGCCCCGCCGCCCGGTCAAAAAACCGCGCGTCGGCGTGGTCGGCGAGATTCTGGTCAAGTTCTCGCCGCTCGCAAACAATCACATTGTGGATCTTCTGGAGCGCGAGGGCGCCGAGGCCGTCATGCCGGATCTTCTCGACTTCATGTACTACTCTTTCTATAACTTAAACTTCAAGGCCGAGCACCTCGGTTTCTCGAAGAAGGGTGCCTTCCTCTGCAACGTGGGCATTAAGCTCATGGACTGGTTCCGCGCGGACGCGAAGGCGGCGCTCCGGCGCAGCAAGCACTTCACCGAGCCGGGCGATATCCGCCACATGGCAGAGATGAGCTCCAAGTTTGTCTCGCTCGGCAACATGACGGGTGAAGGCTGGTTCCTAACCGGTGAGATGTTAGAGCTCATCGAGAGCGGTGTGAAGAACATTGTCTGCACCCAGCCCTTCGGCTGCCTCCCGAACCACGTGGTCGGCAAGGGCGTCATCAAACAACTCCGCGCGTCCTACCCGGATGCGAACATCATCGCGGTCGACTACGACCCGGGCGCGTCCGAGGTAAACCAGTTAAACCGCATCAAGCTCATGCTCGCCATGGCGCAGAAGAACCTGCGCGGCGAATCCTGTGCGCTCCCCACGGAAAACGAAGCGCAGAGCTCCTGCGGTTGCGGCAGCCACGGCGGCGGTCACAGCCACGGCGGCGGTTCCTGCGGCTGCTCGCACTGCGGCTAAAGAGCCTCCCGCAAAACAAGGAGAGCGCTGACTTGCTGTAACGATTACATCATAAAAAGACCCCGAAGCTAAGGCTTCGGGGTCTTTTTTGATACAATACACACACGCTCGACGCACACGCAGGCACGCTGCTTTGTGTCATTCCTGTATCTCTCTCCGCCTGCGTTCAACTCACTGCAGTCCGTTGATCGTAATCTCACCGAGTTCGCTGCGAAGCAAGAGACGCTTGCCGCTGTTTGCGCGCTGCAAAAGCTTAGTGCCGCTGTCAGCTCCGTTCAGGTACGCGCTGCCGAGTTCGGTGCGCGCTAAAATGTCAAAGTCCGCAAGCGGCTCCGCGAGTGTCACGCTCAAATTCGAGAGTTCCGCATCCGCCTTGAACTCTGTTGTCCGGAGCGCGTCCGCGCGGAGAGATCCTGCGCTCAGGGTGAGCAACGCGCGCTCCGCGCCCACATTCTGCAAGCTCACATCGCCGAGCGCCAGGTTTGCCGTTAGGCGCTCCGCGCTGACTCCCATGAGGCTTAAATTGCCCGAACCGAGCTGTATGTTCAGCTGCCCGAGCGCAGTGCCGCGCGGCACCGCAATCCGGAGTACCTTGCCCTCCGCGCCGCTCTCCTTCACATAGAGGGTCTCATTCTCTCTGTCCTCAAGCTGTAAGGGCGCAGTTCCGTCGTAGTCTAAGTGGAAGTTCCGGTCTATGCTCTCCGAGAGTTCCAGGCTCAGGCTGTCGCCCTCTACCGTGAGGCTCCGGAAGCTCCGCGTAAGCGTACCGCGATTCACCGCGACTACCTGCGTCTCCGCGGCAGTGCTCTCCGCAGCCCCGGTTTCTGCGCCCGTCTCTGCCGCAGCATCCGCTGCCGCAAGTGTCTCGCCATCCGCATTTGCAGCGCCCTCAGCAAGCGTCTCTCCCTCGGCATTTGCTTCACCCGCCGCATTCGTTTCGCCTTCACCGTTGCTTTCCTCGGCGCTCACCGCACCCTCGCTCTCTGCGGCGCCGCTCTCTTCACTGCTCTCCTCCGCCGCCGCACTGCTCGCATTGCTGCCGCTTGCGCGAAGCTCCGCCTCCGTACTCGTCTCCGTCACACGGCTCTCAGCCGTGCTCTCCGGACGCGAAAAACGATCCACGACGGATGAGCAAGCTCCGAGCAACATTACGCTTCCGCCGAGCGCCGCAAGCAGCACACAAAGTCTTTTTTTCATCTTAGCCCTCCTAATAACAGCCGATTCCGGCAGGTCTTCTCCCATGATTCAGTATGCCGAAAAAGAGGGCATATGTCAATTGACAGGAATAAGTAGCTGTTCTATACTCAGGACATGAATAGAAAATATCTCTCACCGAAAATTCGCAGTGCACATTTTGAGACAGAACGCGAATCGATTTTCATCGGCCTTGTTCGCGGTCTGTTCCCGACTCTCAGCACGCTGGCTATTAGCAAATTGTCCAAAAACAGCGTATTGGGCGGCATCATAACGATTGCCTATGCGGTGTATACCCTGCGCTTATTATGGCAAAACCGTCACGCCGAAGATCCGACGGGCGAGGTTACCTTACAGATAGGTCGTGACATCCGCAAAGTTTTCCGCTTCTGATATTCCGCTCGCCAAAGCTTAACCGAATAGAAAGACACAGCCGAGATGGTTGTGTCTTTTTGTGATGCCTTCTCCGACACTTCCGCTGTCGCAAGCGCTATGTCTGTTCCTGATAAATCAGAAATTGCTTGCCACTTCTCATCCTGCATGGGCACTTCTCTCCGTATATCGGTTTTATATATAAAAAAGTCCCTCTTGGGGCACTTCTACGAGAAGCGCAGGAGGTCTTAGTACGCTTTTCCCCGTATGCAAGACAAGTCGCACGACAATAAAACCCCCGCCGGGGCTAAGCCTCGGCGGGGGTAGGTAGGATTGATTAGAGGGAAAGCACATCCGCAAACGCCTGGATTGCGGTCTGCGCCTGACCGAAGTCTCTCATCTGCTGGTCAATGCCCAGCTTGATGTGCGGGATACCCGCATCGTCGAGAGCCTTCTTAAGGTACGGATACTCCATCTCCTCCGGATCGCAGAACTGCTGCATGAAGAGCACAAGGCCCTGTGCGTCGTTCTTCTTCACGAGGTCGGCAACGAACTCGCCGCGGCGGTTCTTTGCCGACTGCGGATCGTAGAGCAGAATATCGTGATCGCGGTTTGCGAACTGCACTGCGAGGTCTCTCATCGGGTCGTCCGTCTCCGGCGCGTCCGTCTTGAAGAAACGGCTCTCGTGTGCCACATCGTCCGCTGCGATTGCAATGTGGTTGTCCTCGAAGATCTGGAGGAGCTTCGGGTTGTCGCAGATAATACCGCTGGTCACAACCTTGCTGCCCGTCCACTTCGCTGCCGGGAGCTTCTCAAGCTCTGCGTTCAGCTCCTCGATGAGCGGGACATACTCGCTCTTCGCGGTAAACCAAGCGGACTTCAGGACATACATTCTCTTGACCGGCGTAATCACGTCGCAGTGCTCGTTTGCGAGCTCCACGAAGCGGCGCGCCGCACGGCGATAGCGATTGTAAAGCTTGATGCTCGCCTGGAGCGCCTCCGGCGTAATTGCCTTCGATGCAATCTTCTCAAGCTGGCGCTTGATCTCGTGATACTGATCCATCGTGAACTGCAGGCCCCACTCCTCGAAACGGTTCTGCGGGTGTGCCAGGAAGATGGTCGGCATCTTGTGACCCATTGCGACACGGATGTTCTGAGACATCGGGCGCAGCGTATCACATACGGTCGGTGTGATTACACCGTCCAACTCATCGAGGGTGCCGTTCAACAGCATCTCAAGTCCGAGCTGTGCAATCGTGCAATAGAAAGTTGCGCAGTACTCCTTCGCCATGCTGATGGTCTGGTCGTTTGCACCCCAGATGCCCATCGGCACCATGCCTGCCGCATCGACAAGCTCTTCCGGCGCGTAGTAAGGAAGCACGCCAATGACCTTCTTGCCCTCTGCCTTATACTTCTTCAGCTGCGCCTTCGGATGTCCGGAAATCGACGCAAACTTCTCTAATAATGCCTCGATGCTCATGCCTTACGCCTCCTTTGTCCCGTTGTTCAGATCGTTTGCTTCCATTGCTTCCATGAGACCCTGGACTCTGGTCTCGTACTGTGCCGCGTTGAAGTTACGCGGATCAGCCTGGTCGCCGTCAAAGCCTGCGGTCGGAACACCGAGGTCCTTCGTAAAGCGTCTCTGCATCTCTGCCATATAGCCGGACCACGGCTTGCAGGAGCGGTTGTAGTGCACCAGAACGCCGTCGACCTTGTTGTCGCGGCAGATGCCCTCTCTCCACGCCACGCCCTGCTCAATGCAGACCGAGTTCGGCGCCTTGTAGTACGCCTTTGCCATGCCGTCAAGGTCCTTGTAGACAAAGCCGAATGCCGGCGCGTACACGACTGCCGTGACGTTGATGCCGTTCTCCTTCAGCGGCTTGAAGAGCTGCGGAAGCTTCGGCCAGCACGGAATACCCTCGAACATGATGCGCTTCTTCTCCGGGAACGGAAGCGTCGTGGTGCCGTTCTTTACATTCTCTGCGAGGTCGATTGCAAGCTGCTCGAATGCCTCTGCGGTCTCGACCTTACCGCGTGCGGTAACGATATCCGCCATGTGGTTAAAGAGGTCAAAGCCCGACATCGGAGCCGGCTTGTACTGCAGGAAGTCACAGACCTTGAGCCATGCGGATGCGGAACGGTTTAGCGTTTGCACATGCCTGCTCAAACTTCTTCTCATCGAACTTCTTGCCGGAGATCTGCTCCAGCTGCTTGATTGCCGCATCGAACTGTGCGCGCACGTATCTGACCTTAGAATCATCGACCTCGACATCGTTGTTGTACGGGATGTCGATCATGATGAGCGGGATGTTGTGGATGCGGGCAATGTTCTCATACCACTTCGTCATGCAGTTGCAAATGTTGTTGCAGCAGAGGACAAAGTCGGGCATGGGCATCAGGTTCTGACGAATCGGCTTCAATGCCTTTAAGCGCATTTCCTTCTCCGGGCCGTCCGGGAGAGCCTCGATGTCGTTGATGTTCACCAGCTCCTCAAACGGAGTCTGGGTCTTCGGATCCTTCTTCGGCTTGCCGGTCTCGGGATCGATGACCACATTGCCGTTCTCGTCCTTTAACGGCTTGCCGCTCGCCGGGTTGATGATGAACTCACCCGTCGCCGGATCAAACTTTCTGCCGACACGGAAACCCTCTGCGTATGCGAGGCTGATACGGGTATAACCGCAGATATCGTTGTCATAACCCATATCCTCCGCCGCCTGACAGAGCATTTCGCCGTCGCGGTTTGCCGCGATGCCTGCCGCCTGGTTCTCCGGATAGACAACCTTCAAGTCAAATGCCTCTGCGAGCTCGCAGGGGAACTTGGAAGAAGACCAGCCCACCGGCTCGCCGCGCTTCTTTGCCTCTCTCGCCTGCTCGTAGACCTCGTCTACGACTTTTCTCAGCGCAAGAACGCCGGGGCTTACTTTCTGCTTCGCCGGCTTCTTCGCTTCCGTGTTCTTTACTTCTTCTGCCATTTCAATCGCCTCTTTTCTAATAAAAGCTTATGCCTTTGCGTGCTTTAACGCACCCTGATATGCAAACAGCGCCGCGCCGAGCGCACCGTTGTACTGCGTGAGCGGTGAGGTCTTGATCTCACAGTTCAGCTGCTCTTCCAGCGCAAGCACCAGACCGTGGTTCTGCGCAACGCCGCCCGTCATAACAACGTCCGGCACGAGACCCACGCGGTGTGCAAGTCCTGCGACTCTGCCCGCAATCGCTCTGTGAATGCCCGCAATGATGTCCCGCTTGTCGGTGCCCTGCGCGAGCTGGCTGATAACCTCACTCTCCGCAAAGACCGTGCAGGTGGAACTGATACCGATGCGCTTCGTGGACTCTGCCGAGAGCTTCTCGAGATCCTCAATGTTGACCTCAAGAACCCGCGCCATGACATCCAGAAAGCGTCCCGTTCCCGCCGCGCACTTGTCGTTCATCTGAAAGTTGACCATAGCGCCGTTTTCGATCTTTAAGACCTTAACGTCCTGGCCGCCGATGTCGATGACCGTGTGCACCTTCGGGAAGAGGAAGTATGCGCCTCTCGCGTGGCAGGAGAGCTCACTCATCTGCTTGTCCGCAATGCCCTCAAGGGAATTGCGGCCGTAGCCGGTTGCGAGCGTGTAGTCCATGTCCTCGCGCGTCTTGCCTGCATTCTTCAGAACCTCCTCGATGGCGCGCTGGGGACCGGATGTACCGGTCCCCACGCTCACCAAGGATTTCGATACGATTTCCTTGCCGTCCTTTAACATGATGCACTTGGAGGCAGTGGAACCGACGTCAATACCCAGCGTGTATATTGCCATAAAAACCTAACCTTCTAAACTTCTTCGTGAATGAGAATTAAGCCTTTGCTCCCGCGGTCTTCGCGTTCTGGCCGTTCTCGTCATAGTCCTTGATAATTCTCGGGAGAATCATCTGGTGAACCGGGCAAATGGACTTCGGATTCTGGTAAGCAGCATCCGCAAATGCCACGACGTAATTTCTGAGCTTCGGCATATCGACAATCTCGTCAACCAGGCCTGCCTTCGCGCAGTAAGCCGGGGTGGAGGTGTCGATGTAGTGCTGAATCAGCTCGTTCATCTTGTCGATGGTGCCCTGGAGATCCTTGCCGGAATCCTGATCCTTCACGAGGCGGCGGCTGTACATTGCGCCTGCAGCGGTCTTGCCGTACATGACGTTGATCTCGGTTGCAGCCGTACCGATCGAGAAGACATTGTTGTCATTGCCCTGCGGGCCGCCGAGCACGTAGTGCGCCGCCGCGGTACCCTTGCGGAGCGTAATCTCGAACATCGGGAGCTTCGTGGACTGGATCGAGTAGATTAAGCTCTGGCCGAGACCAAGCAGCTCTGCCTTCTCTGCCTCGTTGTCGACATCGATACCGGTCGTATCCTGCACCCAGAGGATCGGGAGACGGTCGCGGCCGCAGAGGGTCACGAACTCGTTCATCTTGATCAGGCCCTGACGATAGAGCTTACCGCCCATACCCATAGCGCCCTTGCCTCTGTACTCCGGATAGTTCGGGTAGCCCTGCATTGCGAGCACGCCCTGACGGTTTGCGACGACACCGACCGGAAGGCCGTTGACCTTCGCAATACCGGTAATCATCTCCGGGCCGTAGTCCTTCTTGTACTCCATGAACTCACCGCCGTCGATGAGCGCCTTCAAGACATTGTACATGTCATAGGTGCGGCGGGTGTTGCGCGGAACGATATCATAGAGATCCTCGCCCTGAATTGCCGGTGCCTTCGGCGTATCGACCCGGAAGAACTCCGGATTGAATGCCGGCATGTAGTCCATGTACTTCTTGATGGAATCCAGAACGCCGAACTCCTCCGCATAGACCTCGCGGAAGAAACCGGTCACGTTGTAGTGGATGGAGACGGAGCCCGGCGGGTCGTTCTTCATCTTTCTGGTCGCATCGATCATGCCCTGTGCACCCTCGAGGTCCACGTACGGCTTGGAATCCATACCGCCGACAATGCCTGCGCCGCCGACTGCCATGTTTGCCTTCTCGTGCGCAATCAGAACGGTCGGGGAAATTGCGTGATAGCCGCCGCCTGCCGGGTTCGTACCGTAGATACCGACAATGACCGGAACGCCGAGCTGGTTGAGCTCAGAGTTGCGGTAGAAGGGCGTGCCGCCGCCTCTGCGGTTCGGGTAAACCTTCTCCTGCTCGTCGAGCTTAACGCCGGAGCAGTTCAGGATGTAGACCAGCGGAATGCCGAGCATCTTCGCCGTGTCGGAACCGCGGAGCAGGTTGTCTGCCTGGCCGGGAACCCAAGCGCCCGCCATCTTCTTGTTGTCGGATGCGATGATCACAGCCCACTTGCCGTTGATGCGACCAAGGCCCTTGACAATACCGGTGGAGACGATACCGATCTTCTCCTCCGCATTGTCCTCCGGATTGTAGAGCGTGTTGATCGGGCAGAAGGTGCCCTCGTCAACGAGCTGGTTGATTCTCTCGAGCGCCGTGTACTGGCCCTTCGCGTGAATCTTGTCATCCGGCGTACCCGCAGAGAGAAGCTTCTCTGCGCGTGCGTGGATGTCCTGCTCGACTTCCTTTAACTCTTTCACGTTCTCCGGATTCGGTTTTGCAGCCGGCACATTCAGAACCTGCATGTTCTGGAAGTAGCGCGGCATGGTGTAATTACTCATTTAAATCTCTCCTTAAAAGTGAGTTAACTGGTGGCTGAAATCTTCGCTTACTGCTTCGGAACCTTGATGAATGCCTGACCCGGGTCGATCTCCTCGCGGATCAGCTTGATGATCTCCGGGCTCGGGCCTTCCATGAGCTTTGCTCTGGAGACATCGACATCGAAGCCCGTGTTCTCCTTGACCATCTCCGGGCTGGAGAAGGGATAGTAGTATGCAAGGTACATTCTCTTGGTCTCATCATCGAACTTCATGATGCCGAGATCCGTAACGACCATCTGCGGGCCTCTGTTGCCCGGAAGACCGGCTCTCTCTCTGCCGCCGGGGCCGTCCATCCAGCCCGGGCTCGTGACATAGTCGATCTTGTCCATGAATCTTCTCTTCTGGTGCTGCATCATGATGACCGTGTTGCAGTAGGTCGCGATGCCGTTTGCACCGCCGGAGCCCGTGAAACGGGTCTTCGGGTTGTTGTAATCGCCGATGCAGGTCGAGTTTACGTTGCCGTAGGGATCGATCTGTGCGCCGCCGATGAACGCAATCAGGCGCTCCTCGTTGTGCAGCCACTCATTTGCCTCAAAACCGACAAAGCGGATGTTCGGCCACTGCACCGCGCAGTGTGCCATGAAGCGAAGATCGCCGACCGAACGCGGCACCTCAACCGGATCGCAGTCCATGAGACCGCTCTCAACGATCGGATGGCAGGACGGGCAAACCACGCGCTTCGCAAGGGAAGCGCCGATGAGCGGAAGTCCGGTTCCGACGATGACAATCTGATTCTCCTGAATATTTTTTGCAATGGCGTAAGCCTGCATCTCCTGCTTGGTATAATTCGTGTAATCAGCCATGTCTCTCTCCCCCTCCTTTATCGCTTCGCGTAACCGAGTCCCGGAATGACCTTCAGGCTTGCGAGATGCGCGCCGCCGATCTTGTCGAGAACATCGTTGTTGTCCTTGCAGCTGTAAACCCACTTGTCCAGATAATCGCGGAAGGTCTCCGGGTTGACCGGTGCCGTGTACGGCAGGCCCTTCTTCTCAGCCTTCTCCTTCTCCTTCGCAATCTGACGCTCTGCGTCTTCCTTATCCTGGTACTTGGAAGCCTTGTCGTACTCCTTCAGTGCCTTGTCGTCGCAGTCATAGTAGTTGTAAACCTGGGACGGCCAAGCGCCGAACGGCACGTGCACAACCGCGTTGACGCACTCGCCGAACACCTTGTTCTGGGAGGTCTCGCGGCGGATGTACTCATCGCTCACAAGCTCCTCGCAGGTCACAATGACCTTTCTCGCCGCCACCGCGATGTCGACATCGTGGAACTCGTCGCCCTCAATCACGCAGGTGCCGTCCGGGGATGCCTTCTGCACATGGATGATAGCGGTATCAAGCTGCGGGGTCGGAACCGCGACAACCTTCTCGCCCGGGTTGAAGGGGTTCTCGACATACGCGAACTTTAAGTTGGTCAGCTTGTCGAGGGTCTGTCTCTTCTCCTCGGAGATGCCCCAGAAATCCACCAGACCGGAGCCCTGCATGAGGCGCACCGGAAGGTACGGAAGTCCGAGGGAAGCAGCATGAAGCTGAAGCATGAGAACGTCCTGCGAGTAATCCTCGTAGGTCAGCGTGCCTGCCTCGATTGCAGCGCGGAAGCGGCGGGACACGTTCGTGTAGCCGGAGTTCGCGGTGTAGCAGTTGATGTATGCCTTGACGCGGCCCTCGCCGATCATCATATCCCAGTCACCGCCCGCCGGGCCTGCCCAAACAGTAAAATCGGTCTGTCCCTGACGAAGGATCTCGAAAACAGCCGCATAGGGCTTCCGGTTCGTCGTAAATCCGCCGAAGCAAATCGCATCTCCGCTCTCGACATACTTTGCAACAGCATCATGTAAACTCATTACTTTATTCAAGGTAATGTCCTCCTTTCTCGAAACACCAAAACGATTTTGTTCTTGCCTGTATTGCCTCTGTTTCTATTGCAAAACGACTCAGTGCGCGAAGAAGGTCAGGAAGAATCCTGCCGCAACCGCAGAGCCGATGACACCTGCCACGTTCGGTCCCATCGCGTGCATCAAGAGGAAGTTGGTTCTGTCCGTCTTGGAGCCGACCGTCTGGGAAACACGCGCTGCCATCGGAACAGCCGAAACGCCTGCGGAACCGATGAGCGGATTGATCTTACCGCCGGTGACAGCGTAGAGAATCTTACCGAAGAGCACGCCGCCCATGGTCGAGAAGCTGAATGCCGCAAGACCCATGACGACAATTGCGAGCGTCTGCGGGCGAAGGAAGAGCTCGCCGCGCGCCGTCGCGCCGACCGAAAGGCCGAGGAAGATGGTGCAGATATTGCAGAGTGCGTTCTGCGCGACATCCGAAAGTCTCTCAACCACGCCGCACTCGCGGAACAGGTTGCCGAGCATCAGCATGCAGAGCAGCGGAGCAACATCCGGGAGAAGCAGGGAGACCAGGCAGGCAACGAGGATCGGGAAGATAACCTTCTCGGCCTTCGAGACCTTTCTGAGCTGCTTCATCTTGACGCGGCGCTCCTTGTCCGTCGTCAGGAGGTTCATGATCGGCGGCTGAATCAGCGGAATCAGCGCCATGTAGCTGTACGCCGCAACCGCAATCGGTGCGACCAGCTCGGGAGCGAGGTTGTTTGCGACATAGATCGCCGTCGGGCCGTCAGCGCCGCCGATGATTCCGATTGCCGCTGCCTGCTGCGGGGTGAAGAGTCCGGTCGCATTCGCAAAGATGAATGCGCAGTAGATTCCAAGCTGTGCCGCCGCGCCGAGCAGAAGGGAAATCGGGTTTGCGATCAGCGGACCGAAGTCCGTCATTGCGCCGACCGCAAGGAACATCATGCAGGGGAAGAAGCTGGACTTAACGCCCATGTACATGACGCCGAGAACGCCGGCATCGTACCAGTGGTCGAGCTGATAGAAATATTCGAAGGTGCCGGAGTGCGGCAGGTTCGACATGAAGATACCAAAGGAGATCGGGAGCAGCAGAAGGGGCTCAAACTGCTTTACGATCGCGAGATACATCAGAATGAACGAGATCACCAGCATGACAAGCTGCTGCCAGGTCATCGTTGCATATCCGGAACTCTTGAGCAGTCCCTCAACGATAGTAATAAGATTCACTGCGTGTTCCTCCTTCGCTTAGTTCAACGTGCCCATGACCTGGTCGGTATCCACCGTGTCACCCGTCTTCACGTTGATCGAAGCGACCGTGCCGTCGACCGGTGCCACAATCTCGTTCTCCATCTTCATTGCCTCAAGCACGAACATGGTCTGGCCTGCGCTGACCTTGTCGCCGACATTCACCTTGACGCCGAGCACTGCACCGGGCATCGGGCTGGTTACGGACGTGCCGCCGGGCGCTGCCTTTGCTGCCGGAGCCGCTGCAGCTGCCGGAGCCGGGCTTGCTGCCGGAGCGGGTGCTGCTGCCGCCGGAGCCGGAGCTGCTGCTGCCGGAGCCGGAGCCGCCGCCTTCGGAGCGGGCGCTGCAACCGGCTGAACCGGGGTCGAGACGCCGGAAGCGATCTCCTCGCGGGTGAGCATGTGGAATGCGGACATGCGCTCCACTTCGACTTCGTATCTCTTGCCGTTCATGGTAACAACATACTTCATTTTTATAGCCTCCTGTTATGTGCTTGTTTTTACTTTAATTCTTTGATGCTGGTGACGTTGATCTCTTCCGGTGACGCGTGAAGCTCCTCGCAGATGACCGCGAGTATCATGGAGCAAATCTCGTCGCTGATACCCGGCGGATCCGGAATCGGTCTCGGTGCTGCCTGCGCTGTCGCTGCCGCACCGGATCCCATAACCTTCGAGAACAGAAGGATCACAAGCGCGAGCGTAATCAGCGTGACCATAACCACACCGAGTCCCATGACGGACAGAAGTACGCTCTCAGGAACAGCCATGGATGTGCTTGTCCACATACTAACCCCTACCTCCTTTTTTTGATATGTACTCATTGTAACACAAGACACGCAAGATTCCTTCTCTTTGTTGTCAAAAAGCTAGCGCAAATTGTTGCCGAGTCTGAACAGCGACCAAAAAACTGATTTATTTAGCGGATATCTATGCTTTATCTTGCACGATTTTTTTCTCTCCGCGTGAATCCGCGCGGTTCGGTTAGAATAGGCTACTTGCAAGTTCCCACACTTGTGTTATATTGGTGCTAAGGCGAGCGGAATATCCGCTTATTTATGCGGAAAGTCCGAACTCATCGCCCGAGGAGGCAAACAATGGAATCCAGAGACTATATTATTCAGTATAAACAGGACGATCAGTGGCGCATGCACCGCCTGCACTATCACGAAGGCATTGAACTCATGCTGGTGCTGACCGACGGCGGCGACTTCTTCATGGACCGAAAAATGTACCCGCTGAAGAAGAACACCCTCTTCATCCTGAACGCCAATACCCTGCACCGCGACGAGAACGGGGCGGACGGCTCTGTCTTCAAGCGCTACGTGCTGCACATCCTGCCCTCGTTACTCGAGCAGCTCTCAACCCCGCAGACCGATTTTGCGGAGGCGCTGAAAAACAGCGGTGCCTGCGTTCTCTTAAACGAAGAAGACAGCAAGCGCCTGGCGCGCCTCTTTGAAAAGCTGCGCATCAGCATGCCGCCCTCCTTCGGCACGGACATTCTGGAGCGCATTACGCTCTACGAGATACTGCTCTTAGTCTGCAGCCGCATTCGTTCCACCAAGAAGGAGCACGGCACCTCGAACCAGGACTATAATCGCGTGCAGCCGATACTCGATTATCTTAGGAAGAACTGCACCGAGCACCTGTCGCTCGACGAGCTCGCCGATCACTTCATGCTGAGTAAGCATTACCTCTGCCACATCTTTAAAAAGGGCACGGGCTTCTCTGTCATGGAGTATGTGATTCAGCTCCGCATCATCACCGCCCAGCAACTTCTGCGACAGGGCGCGAATGTCCAGGAGGCAAGCGAAAAGTCCGGTTTCCAGACCTACTCGCACTTCATTCGGACCTTCAACAGCTATGTCGGCGTCTCGCCGAAGAAATACGCAAAGCTCTACCGTCAGGGCGACCGCTACGCGGTCAATGCCGAAATCCACGGCGTGCGCAAGATGCGCGCCACCATGCCGGACTAAACGCAAAAAAGAACGAGCCGCAACTGCGGTTCGTTCTTTTTATTATTATTTTACCGATTTATTCTTGAACCGATTCGCTGATTCGCAGTGCGAAGTTTGGGCTACAATTTGCGATACGTGTCTCCATGATAGCGCCGGACACTTTACCTTCCGCTTCACCCGGCCCCGAACGCCCGGCGGTAGGGCGAACTTCACTCCTATGCCAAGCGTATTTCTCGCGATACGAAAACCGCGTTTCCGGACATCCGCAAAGATTTCTGTTTCGCAAAGGTTTCGTTCCGTGCCGCCCGATGAACGTGCATTCACTCAAACAATAAATCCTTATAGAATCAGTTAAAAACAGTGTACACGGGTTCAAAATAGGAACGTACGTTTTGTCTTGTTTCCCCTTTTCAATGCCTGCTTTTCAGTTGGTTTCGAGCGATGCCGCACGAGAGCTCTTTCCGTTTTGACTTCTTCACAGGTGGCGCAGGAGAGAAGTCAGTTCCGCCACAATTGCCCAGAGGAAAAGGGCGCCCGCAACACAGAGTCCCCACCAAAACACTTGTTTGATGCGAGCATTCTTCACCGCGGAAAAGCCAAAATAAAGCAAGGCAATCGGGGTCAGCGCGTAGCCGCCCAGCATCCCAAAATACCAGAGCCACGGGAGAAAGTGCGGAACTCCGATGCCGCGCGGCGCAGTCAAATTCATCCAGACGGTCGAGAGCGCACAGCAACAAAGGAGCCCCGCGGTCAGCGCATAGAGCTTACGAAACCGCAGTTCCCGCTGCCGCTTGTACAGCCAAAGCATGAGAAGCGCGAGTCCCAGCGGTAAAACCACATTTGGAAATATGGGCACGAATACCTCCTTCCATCCGCCAAAGCATCTCATTGCGGAGTGAATCAGTTCGGTCAGGACATAGTAAAACCATGCGAGCCCGGCCGCCGAAAGCAGCGCAGCGCTCAGGCTTATCAGTTGCAACAGGGCCGCGGGACAGCGCTGTGTATCCCCCGCCGCATCGAAAGTGCAGAAACGAAAGCAGGGCCAAAATATAGCCGAGGTAGAGCGTCCAAACTCGGACGGAATATGCCGACGCATACGCGACGGAGCCGTACGGAAACACATAGCTGTGTGCAATATAAGCGAATATCCCGCAGCCGAATAAGAGCACCGTGAGGCTGTAAAGATGCCGATTCCAAATCAGCGCTCGGTGCAGCCTACGCATGCGGAGCAGCACAGGTAGCAGCGCAAACGGAAGCAGCAGATTCATCAGAAACGGAAGCAGGTGATTCAAAAACAGCTCCATACCGCTCTCCTTTCGCTTCGCGCCGAATAAAGGCGAACCTCTGCCCCCGCTCCTCTCACTGTACGAGCAGTTGGGAAATAATCTTGACAAAGAGCAGCACCAGCACGAGCAAGAGGACAGGGCGTATGGCCTTGCTTCCCTGCTTCAGCGCAAGCCCCGCGCCGAGGTAGGCACCTATCATATTGCAGACCGCCGCGCTCAGGCCGAGCGGAATTAAGACGGTGCCGTGCATCAGAAATACGATGAGTGAACTCAGATTGGTCGCCAAGTTAATGGCCTTTGCCTGCCCGTTTGCGCTTTTTAAACCGAGGCGCGACCAGACGTTTAAGAGCACAATCAAAAAGGTGCCTGTGCCCGGCCCGTAGAGTCCGTCGTAAATGCCGACCAGAAAGGCCGAGGCAGCCGCGGTCACATAGGTACGCCCCGTAATTTGCTCTTCCTCCGGGCTTCGGTCGCGAAGCAGATTCTTGTTCAGAACCAGAAAGGCGACAAAGGGCAGGATGCAAAGGAGGATAATCAAAGTCATCCGCTCCGGCATGCGGAGCGAGAGCCTCGCGCCGATCGAAGCGCCCACAAAGGCCGCCGCGACCGCGGGAAGCGCAAGGCGCTTTTCAATCATGCCCTGCTTCGCAAAGCGGCCGGTCGCGAGCGTGGTCCCGAAACCGCCGAAAACTTATTGGTGCCGATGGCCGTGTGCACCGGTATTCCCGCAAAGAGGTAGGCGGGCAGGGAAATCAGACCGCCCCCGCCGCCGATGGCATCTACAAAGCCCGCCAGAAAAACCAGCGGGCATACAATCAAAAAAGTTGTGATATTCATTGCTTTCTCAGGCGATGTGAACGTTCACTTCCTCGCGATACATCTTCTCGGGGAAGAAGCGGCGATAGAAGCGATCCAAAATATGCCGAATTTCCGCGGCGGAGTGCGACGTAGCGCCGCCTGCCTCGAGGATGCGGTAGTTCATGCCGCAGACCTCCGCGCGCACGCGGGTCTCACGGACGCCGTTCCTTAGATAAAACGCGCGGCGGCGAAGGCGCACGGCCTCCTCTTCATCATCCGCGGCGTGATCCGGATCCTCAATCTCACCGAGTATGGTCTCGGCATCGTCGATGTGTGCCTCCATCTCCCGCAAAAAGTCGGTCCCGATTCCGCTGCCGCGCTCCGATTCCTTGACGGCAAAGTAGTCGAGCAGATAGTGGTGACCTTCCTCCGCCTTTCCCGCGCAAAGAGCGCATAGGCGAGAAGATCTTGCTTCTTGCTGTTGTCGCGGATCGCGAGCGGCAGATAATGCCCCGTCTCGTAGAGCTCCCGCATCTTCGGGAAGGGCTTTAATTCTACCTCCGGAAAATCTTCCTGCATTCTCGTCTCAAAGAGCTTCCGCAGTGCGGGCAGGTTGAGTTTTTCCACTCGGATCCGCTTGGTACAGTCTGTGTCCGCCGTCTGTTTTCGTTTCAGTTCGTTTCGCATGATTTGTTTCTCCTTTTCTTACTTTTCTTGTCCCCGCTCCTTACGGGGTGTAAAGCGTTCCTTGTGAGTGAGCGCATAATAGAATAGGTATTGCTGTAAAATACCCGCGTGCTTCCGGGCGACCAAGGGGTCCACACCCTGATAGCCCTCGCTCACAATGCGCTGCATCCAGACGTCCGAGGGCACGCGCTCCGTTCTGCCGTAGCCAAAGAGCATCACGCAATTCGCGACCTTCTTCCCGACGCCGTGTACGCTCTGTAGTTCCGAAAAGAGTTCCTCATCCGGGAGTTCGCGAAGCGCGGTAAGATCAAGCTTCCCGTCTGCCACGCGGCGCGCGGCATCCAGCACATAGGGCGCGCGGTAGCCGAGCCCCAAATCCCGCAGGCCTTGCTCCGAGCTTCCGGCAAGCGCCTCCGGCTTCGGAAAGAGATAGACGCGCTCTCCGGAGGGCGCCAAGCTCTCCTCGCCGTAGGTCTCGACGAGCATGCGGACGGCAGTCCGTATGGCCGGGATGGACTTTCGCTGCGAGAGCACAAAGGAAACCAGCATCTCAAACGGCTCCTGTCGGAGCACCCGTATGCCGTCTCCGTGAACCGTTGCCTCCGCAAGCAGGGCATCCCCGCTTGCAAAGATATCGCGCTGTATGGCGCTGTAGTCGCGCTCCAGGTCAAAGTAGGGGAGCCAGACTTTCTCCCAGGATTCCGCGTCGCAAGAGACCTCCACGGCGCAGTCGCCGCGCTGTCTTAACTCCAGCACCTCGTTTCCCGAGATAAGCGAAACACGCCGCCCCCGATTTCACCGGGGCGGAAACACTGTCCGCTGTCCGCGATTTTCTGTAAGCTCAGCGCTTCCCCGAGCTCTATGGTACGAAACTCCCGCACAAATCCTCCTTCGGTCTACATAAGCGTTATGCTACTATCCTAACCTAAATTCAAAAAGCCGTCAAATCGGCAAGAAAAAATCATCCCGAAAGAATGAGATCACTTAAAACGAAAGACCACACCAAAAAGCACAACCCTTGGTGTGGTCTTTTTCTTGTCAGCGCAGAGCTATGCTCTCGTTTCCGGCGACTCCGTGGAGCGTATTCTCTTCCGCGAGCTCCGGACAAGAAATCTGCACATAGTCGTAGGCACTGCGCGGGAGTTCCCAGTAAAGGGTGCTTCCGTCACCCCGCTGCACTGAAATCTGCTCTTGCTGCGGGTGCTCGCTATTCAGCTCCCACTCGAAGAAGGGCTGCGCGGAATCTGCCGAAATCTTCTCCGCCCGCGCCTTCATGCCCGAGGCAATCAGGACCCCGCCGTCCACACGGCAGCTGCCGTTCCAGTCGAGCGCGGCGTCCTTGCCGTTATCCGAGCCGTTCACAAAACTCCTGCCGCCGCTGAAAATCAAATCGCCGTTTGAGTCAATGCCGTCCCCGCCCGCGGTCACATGGAGCTCTCCGCCCGAAATGTGAATCCAAACTTCCGGATTTGCCTCTTTCTTCTTGGTCCCGGTCTGCTCCTTGTCGTAGTGCTCCCGCGCGTTCATACCGTCGTCGTCCGCGCTGATGTCAAAGCATCCGCCGCTCATCTCTATGGTCTTTCCCTCTATACCCTCACTCGTATAGGCAAAGACATAGGATCCGCCGGCAAGCGTCACCGCCCCGTCCGAGCTGACACCCTTGCCCTTTTCGCCGCGCGCACTCGCCCGCACCACGCCGCCACGCAAGTCCACGCTCTCCTTGCCGCGAAAAATATCGTCCTCGGTCTCGATGTCGTAGGCGCCTTCCGTGACCAAAAGCTCCCCCTTCGCAACGAAGCCCTGATCCGCCGCCGTGATGACCGCGCTCCCGCTGCCGCCGAGGTATAAATTCCCCTTGGAATAGATTGCAGCGCGGATGTTATCAGGCTCAAGTGCCTCTCCCTTTTTGCCTGTTCTGCCGTCGGTCACGATTTCGCTCGCCTCATCCCCCTCAAACACCAAGCCGAGTTCCCCGCGCTGCACCGCGCGAATCGCATTTTTCCCACGAGTGTGAATCTTTACCCCCTTGAGGTACAGAAGCACGGAGACATTGGCCGCGCGCACTTCGATCGGGATGCGGCTCTCTCCCTCCAAGCGGTAACTTCCGCCCTCATGAATTACGAGCACGCCCTTCTCGACCGCCGCACCGCGTCCCTCGATTTTCGCATGGTCACCCTTAAGCGAAATCTTCACCACAGAGGCCTCGTCAATCGCATCGGAAGCGGAAGCCGCGTTCGATGCGGAAGCGCCGACCGGCTGTGTCGCGTCCTTAGACCGCGCATCTGTCCCACAGGCCGTAAGGAGCGCTGCCGATAGTGCCGTGAGCAAGAAAAGCGGAATGAGTCCTGTCTTGTTTCTCTGTTTCATTTCACACCTCATTCGGTAAAAACTGTGCTACCATTTAGAAAACACAACTGCACTTCAGCGGAGGTTTCCATGACCATATTACTGGTGGAAGATGAGAGCCGCCTCGCAGATCACGCGGACAACGGCGAGGACGGACTCTATGCCGCCCTGCAAAAAGACTACGATGTCATAGTCCTCGATGTGATGCTGCCCAAAATGGACGGCTTTGCCGTGGTACACGCCCTTAGGCGCGCCGGGAAGAAGACTCCCGTTCTCATGCTGACCGCGCGGGATGAGATACGCGATAAAATCGAGGGTCTCGACCAAGGGGCGGATGACTATATGACCAAGCCCTTTGTCCCGGAAGAACTCCTTGCGCGGGTCCGCGCCCTCTCCCGCCGCCAAGGCGAGGTTCTCTTGGATGAGCTCCGCTTCGGCGACCTCTGCCTCTCGCTTGCGACGAACGAACTGAACGCCAAGGGGCAGAGCGTTCGCCTCGCCTATAAGGAGGCGGAACTCCTGAAACTCTTGATTGCGAATAAGGGCGTGATTCTAAGCAAAGAGACCATACTCCGGAAACTCTGGGGCGATGAGAGCGATGCGGTCGAAACAATGTCGAAGCCTATGTCTCCTTCCTCCGGAAAAAGCTGGGCTTTTTGCAGTCTTCGGTGCGGATTCAGGCCATACGCCGCCAGGGCTATCTGCTGCTCGAAGAGGAAGCGCTATGAAGCCGCTCCGCCTCTTACAGCGCCGCATCATTGCGACAAACCTCTTCTTTGTGCTGATACTGCTCCTCGGCATCCTGACTGCACTCTTTCTGAATGCCCGTGCCCGCTCCATGAAGGAGGCAGGCCGTTATCTCGCTGCGGAGCTCCGCTTTGCGCGCTTCTTTTCCGAGCATGAGAGCGAGGCAATCAGCTCGTCGGATGAAATCGGACCGCCGCCGGACGGCGCGCAAGCAGCCACGGCATACTATCCCTATGTCATTTTTTCGAGAGACAGTAGCAGCGACTCTTATACCGTCTCTAAAAGCTACGATCTGAACTTAAGCGACGCGGATACCGCCCGTCTACAAAGCTTGCTGCAGCGTATCGCGGACAGCGATATTGGTTCGGAGAAAAAAGGACCGCCCGAGCGCCCGGGAGAAAACGAAAGCCTGACCCATGCCTTTTCTTCCTATTACTATTTGCAGGGGAGACTGGCCGGAAAGCGCGTTTTCCTCGTCACCTCGCTCGACAAGCTGAACGCCTCGCTGCTCCGCTTTGCCCTGCAGCTCGGCGGCATCTTCCTACTCGCCGGCTTCCTCATCTTCGGGCTCAGCTTCTTTCTGGCACGCATGAGCTTACGCCCGGTCGAGCACGCCTTTTCCGAACAGCAGCGCTTTGTACAGGATGCCTCGCATGAGCTGAAAACCCCGCTTACGGTGATACTCGCGAACCTCTCGATTTTAAAATCCCGCCCCTCAGCCACGATTCAAGAGGAACTGCTCTGGATACAAAATACCGAGACCGAGGCGCGCCGCATGCAGGAGCTCACCGAACGCCTGCTCTTCCTCGCAAAGGCAGATTCCAAGCGCCTCTCACCGAAAATAGAGCGCCTCTCGCTCTCGCAGCTCACCGAGGCCGCGGCACTCCCCTTTACCGCGCTCGCCTTTGAGCGCGGACTGACACTCGACACGGAACCGGAAGCCGGGATCTCTGTGAAGGGCGATGCCCGGGCTCTCACCCAGCTCCTCGCTATTTGATCGACAACGCGCTCAAGTACGCGAGATCCGGCAGCGTGGTCACCGTGCGGCTCGTGCGGCAAAAAAAGCACGCCCTGCTCTCCGTACACAACGAGGGGGAAGTCATCCCGCAGGATGCGCTCCCCCATCTCTTCGATCGTTTTTATCGCGTGGACAAATCGCGCGCCCGCGCACAGGGCGGTTACGGACTCGGTCTCTCCATCGCAAGGACCATAGCACATGCCCACGGCGGCGATATTCGCGCCGAGAGCTCCGAAGAACACGGCACCTGTTTCACGACTACTCTGCCGCTCTCAGAATAAGTTGCGGGGATCCTCCGGAAACAGCGCCTGATTCCGCGGCAAAACCTGATAGAAATCCGCAAAGACACGGTTGCTAAGGTCAATGCCCCGCTCCGTGAGCCGAAGCATCGGTGTATCCACCTCCAGGAGACCCAGCTCCGTGTTTTTTCGTATCGCCTCGCCGAAGAGATCAAACATATTGAAGTGAAAGAGGTCGTAAAAATCCGCCCCCGAAACCCCCTTGGTCATGCGAAGGCCGAGGTACATGAATTCTTCCATCTCATCCGCGACCGTAAGCGCCACCAAATCCTGATAGAGCGGCATCAAATCGCGATGCATCTCAACCGCCATATAGCGGTCCAATCTCTCCTCCGAGTGAAAGCGGTGATGCTTTAACTTACTCGAAGCGCCGAGGCCCACACCGAGATAGTCTACATCAGTCCAGTAGCCTATGTTATGGCGACACTCCTTGCCGGGACGCGCGTAGTTGGAAATCTCATAGCGCAGGAAGCCGTATTCCTCAAGCAGCGCCCGGGTCTCGACATACATGGCTCTCTCTTCCTCTTCACTCGGCAGCGCCGTTTCGCCCGCCGGCGTTCCGTAGAGCTCCGCAAAGGGCGTGCCGGGCTCAATAATCAATGAATAGGCCGAGATATGCTCCGGATGGAGACGCAGTACTTTTTTGAGGCTCTGCCGCCACTTGTGGAGGCTCTGATGCGGAATTCCGCTCATCAGATCGATGTTGATGTTGTCAAAGCGCGCCGCTCTCGCGAGTTCATAGCTGTGGAGAAAGTCATTGTAGCTGTGAATCCGGCCGAGCAGCTTTAATTCTTCATCGTCCGCGGACTGAAGCCCTAAACTCAGGCGGTTGATGCCGGCCTCGCGGTAATACTCGAGTTTGGTCGCGTCCAGCGTCCCGGGATTACATTCGATTGTAATCTCGACATCCGCCTCGACCACAAAACTCTCGTAGACCGCCGAGATAATGTTTGCACCTGCAAACCGCTCAAAATCGAAGGCGTGCCGCCCCCGATGAATATGCTGCTCAGCTGGTACTCCGGCAGTATATGCCCCTGCGCGCGTATTTCTTCAATCAGCTGATTCACATAGGCGCGCTGCGCCTCCGGGGTCGACTCGCCGGACAGAAAGTCACAGTAGCGGCACTTGGACGCGCAGAACGGAATGTGAATATACAGTTCCAGTTTTTGTTTCTCACTCATCGTCGAGTTTCAAAACGCTCATGAACGCCTTCTGCGGCACCTCGACGGAGCCGATCTGGCGCATGCGCTTCTTTCCTTCCTTTTGTTTCTCGAGAAGTTTCTTCTTTCGCGAGATATCGCCGCCGTAGCACTTTGCAAGCACGTCCTTGCGCACCGCCTTGACCGTCTCGCGGGCAATGATTTTGGAGCCGACCGCAGCCTGAATCGGAATATCAAAGAGCTGACGCGGAATCTCCTTCGAGAGCTTTTCACACATCTTCCGCCCCCTCTCATAGGCACCGTCCGAGAAGACGATGAAGGAGAGCGCGTCAATGGTCTCTCGGTTAATGAGAATGTCGAGCTTCACGAGCTTCGAGGGCGTATAGCCCTTCAACTCATAGTCGAGGGAGGCATAGCCTCTGGAGCGCGACTTTAACGCGTCAAAGAAATCGTAAATAATCTCGTTCAGCGGGAGCTCATACTTCATGATGGCGCGGTCCTGCTCCATGTAGTCCGTCCCGAGATAGATACCTCTTCTCTCCTGGCAGAGCTGCATGATGGGGCCTATGAACTCTCTGGTTAACATAATCTCCGCAGAAACCATGGGCTCTTCCATGTGCTCAATCTCCGCGGAATCCGGAAGATTCGAGGGATTCGTGAGCTCTATCATGCTGCCGTCTGTCTTATAGACGCGGTACACAACGCCCGGCGCCGTCGTCACGAGGTCTAAGTCGTACTCCCGCTCCAGTCTCTCCTGGATAATCTCAAGATGCAAAAGTCCCAGGAAACCGCAGCGGAAGCCAAAGCCAAGCGCAAGCGAAGTCTCCGGCTCATAGGTCAGAGAGGCATCGTTTAACTGCAATTTCTCAAGCGCATCGCGGAGATCCTGATACTGCGCCGCGTCCGCTGGATAGAGGCCGCAGTAGACCATGGGTGTGACCTTCTTATAGCCCGGGAGCGCCTCCGCCGCCGGGTTCTTCACGTGCGTCACCGTGTCACCGACCTGCGTGTCCCGCACATTCTTGATGCTCGCGGTGAGGTAGCCTACCATGCCGGCCGAGAGCTCTTCGCAGGGAATAAAGCGCCCCGGTGCAAAGTAGCCGATTTCGACCACATCCACCTCCGCGCCGGTCGCCATCATGCGAACGCGGTCGCCCTTCCGAACCGTGCCGTTCTTCACGCGGAGAAAGACAATGACGCCCTTATAGCTGTCGTAGAGCGAATCGAATATGAGGGCCTGCAAAGGCTCCGACTCATCGCCGTCCGGCGGCGGGAGCTGCTCTACAATGGCCTCCAACACTTGGTCCACATTGAGACCCGTCTTCGCGGAAATGCGCGGCGCGGACTCTGCCTCGATGCCGATTACATCTTCGATTTCCAAAGCGACCTTGTCGGGCTCCGCGCTCGGCAAGTCCACCTTATTGATGACCGGGACTACCTCGAGGTCGTGGTCCAGCGCCATGTATACGTTTGCAAGCGTCTGCGCCTCAATGCCCTGGGAAGCATCGACCACAAGAATCGCACCGTCGCAGGCTGCGAGCGCACGGGAAACTTCATAATTAAAGTCCACGTGTCCCGGTGTGTCGATCAAGTTAAAAATATACTCCTCACCGTTTGCCGCGCGGTACACCGTGCGCGTTGCCTGGCTCTTGATTGTGATGCCGCGCTCCCGCTCGAGATCCATGGTGTCCAGAATCTGGTTCTGCATCTCCCGCTCGGTGAGCAGACCCGTCTTCTCGATGATGCGGTCCGCGAGCGTGGATTTACCGTGGTCGATGTGCGCGATGATACAAAAGTTTCTGATATGTTTTCTGTCGTAAGTCGGCATGCTTCCTCCATCAAAACCTTCGGCAGACTGCGCCTTCGCTGCCGCAATGATTTGAAAAAAGAATAACATTTTTACTATTCTCTTTCAAGTGAGCCTTGACACTCCCGCGCCTTTGCCCTACAATTTACGGGTATGTTTACATTGAACTGTCCGTGTCCAGACTTCGATGCGAACGCCCACAGAGAGCAAGACATTTGCGCGGCTGCCCGTCCCTGACGGTTGTCTTGATGACTGTGAAACTATCATCGTATCCGTGAATGGGAGGAAAAGAAATTGGCAAACATCAAATCCGCGAAGAAGAGAATTTTGACGTCCGCAAAGAGAGCTGAGAGAAACAAGGCTGTTAAGTCCGCTGTCAAGACCGCTGTCAAGAAGGTCAACGCTGCAGTCGAAGCAGGCGATAAGGCTGCGGCAGAGGAGAGCTTCCGCAAGGCAGAGCGCGCGCTCACCATGGCGGCTTCCAAGGGCGTTCTGCATAAGAACACTTCTTCCCGCAAGGTGTCTCGCCTCTCGAAGTCTGTCGCAGCAATCGGCTGATTGCTGTCATAGAGAAAAGGCAAAAGCAGAGTGGATTTCCGCTCTGCTTTTTTTCTTGCCGTTTTTACTTATCTCTGTAGTGAGAACCGCACTGGACAATCTGAATCACATCTCCGTCTATCCGATACACAATCCGGTTACAATCATCGATTCTCCGGCTCCAATAAGACGACAAATCTCCTCTCAAGGGTTCCGGCTTCCCGATGCCGTCATATCCGTTCCGCTCAATATCCCTGAGTAGTTGCAAAATTCTTTTTAAGTGTCTTTTTTTATCCTGCTTTTGTCCAATACTCAAAATCTTCCCACGCATCTTCTGTCCACGCTTTAATCATTGAGCTTCACTTCGTGGACAATACCGCCCGTTGCCTCCATTTCTGCAATGGATTTTCTCAGTCTTGCCAGATTGGCCGCACTGTAAAAGGGATCTTTTTCTGCGGATATCTCAAAGGGAATTCTCTGCTCTCTGACAGCGGTTTTTGCAAACACGCAAAATGCCGTCGACATGCTCATACCGATATCGGAGCAGAACGCGTCAAACTGCTTCTTTAAATCCTCATCCATGCGGATATTGATACTTGTTTGCGCCATATTGCACCTCCTTTTACGTGCATTGTATCTACATTTGATGCGAATAGCAATACAAAAAGAGCAGCGCGGAATTTTACGCGCTGCTCTTTTCTATTTCTGTCGGAAGCTATTTCCTATTCTTCTTTAATTTCCGCTTGCCACACGCTCGCTCATGTACATCTTGGCATCGGGGTGACGCTGCAGGAGCGTAACCGGGAAGGAAGCGCTGACTTCGCCGTAAGCCGCGCGGCGAATCACCGAGTAGTGCCAGTCGCGGAACATGCCGAGACGCACCTTCTTTGCCGAGAGAATCTGCTTCATGCCTATGGTCACGCAGAGCGAGGGCATGTCCTCGAGCGCGCCGCGGAGGTCGCCGATCGAGTTCACCGCGCGGGTCTCCGGCGCAATCGTGCGGACGCGAGTCGGCAGCGCCGCAAACTCTTCGGGGGAGAGTTCCGGCTGGGGCTCGTTGAACGCAAGATGGCCGGTGATGCCGATGCCGCCGAAGCAGATATCCGCGCCGCCGAGCTCTTCCAGCAGCGCATCGCCCTTCTCCGGGTGATGCGGATCCGGGAAATACGCTGCTCTTCCGGAATGTTGAGTTCCGGCGCAATCTTGCTGTATACGGTTCTCTCCATGAAGCCGCGGAAAGAAAGTCTGTCCTCCTTCGGAACCCACTCGCCTTCATCGGTCAGATACTCGTCCATGTTAAAGAACCAGCAGTCCTTTAACGAAACCTTTCTCTCGTTCACAAGGCGCACAAAAATCGGGTAGTGTCCCACCGGTCCCACCGGGCAGATGAACACGGTGCGGCGTCCCGCCGCATTGTTCTTTTCAATCTCCTCTACCATCTCGAGTGCGAGCTCATAGAACGCCTCTCCGGGCTCCTTGCACACAACAATCGGAATTTTTGCGTTCTTTCCGAGTTCCTCTCTGCCGATTTCATAATACGAATGATACGAATGTCCTGCCATGATGCCTTCTCCTCTGCTCTCTGTTTTCAATCAAAGTTGCAAAACGCGCCGCGAAGCATGACGCGGTGAATCTCATCGTCTTTTAAAATCAAGAGGTCTGCCTGTTTGCCCGGGGTCAGATTTCCGATGCGCTTATCCTCCCCGAGAAGGCGCGCCGCATTCTCCGAGAGCAAGGGAACCAGTTCCGCGGTCGGCCGCCCCGTAAACTTCCTGAGGTTCCGAAAGGCGCGCGCCATGGTGAGTGTACTTCCCGCGCGGGCATCACCGTGCTTTAAGCGCGCGTCGCCGTCTTTCACCACGACCTCGTTGACGCCGAGCATGTACTCGCCGTCCGGCAGTCCCGCCGCCATGATGGAGTCCGTGATTGCAACCGCGCGGTCAAGTCCCTTTGCCTGCAAGTAGAGGCAGATGCTGCCCGGGTGTAAGTGCAGGCCGTCCGAAATCATTTCGCAGTAGACCTCTTCCGAGGCGAGCACAGCACCGAAGATGGCGGGCTCATGGCGGTCAAACGGCCGCATCGCGTTGCCTGTGTGCGTCGCCGCGCGCGCGCCCGCAAAGATGGCCTGTTCCGCGGTCCGGTAATCCGCGTCCGAATGCCCGAGGGCGGTGACAATGCCGAGGGCGCGGAGCTTCGGAATCAGCTCAATGGCACCCGGCAACTCGGGCGCAAGAGTGATATAGCGAATGTGTCCCTCTGCCTTTCCTGGTAGCGGGCAATCAGCTCATAGTCCGGCGTGCGGAGCAGACTTTCCGGCATAGCCCCTTTGTGCTTCGGGGATAAAAACGGCCCTTCTAAGTGTATGCCCAGTAAGTCCGCGCCCGCGTGCGGCAGCTTTTTCCAGTCGAGAAAGGCCTGAATGGCGCGCTCCGTCTGTTCTTCCGTATCGGTAAGGATCGAGCAGAGAAAACTGCCCGTGCCCTGACGCGCAAAAAAACAAGCCAGTTTTTCAAAATCCTCGGCGCTCGCCGCATTCACATCCACGCCGACCGCGCCGTGCGTGTGAATGTCCAAAAAGGCCGGTATGACTGTCGCACCTCCGAGCTCCAGCACTTCCTCATTCGCAAGCGGCATAAGCCCGCCCGCTGTCTGTGGCGAAAACGCTTCAATGGTCTCGCCCGTCACGCGGAGATCTCCCGGTACCAGGCGTTTTTCATAATAAAAAGATCCGTTCTTTAAGAGCATATCTGCCTCCCTCCCGTCCGAATCGTACAAGCACCAGTGTAGTCCATTCCCGGCACTTTCTCAAGCCGAGAACGGAAAAAGACGCCCAAGGAGCGTCTTTTCGTTTGCTTCTCACTGCAAGTGTCTTTTTCGGTATCGAAACAAGTAGACCGTGTTGATGAAAATGCCGAAGGCCGTCGCGAGCGGCGCTGCGTATCCGATGTGCTGCAGGCTTGCCTCCGGCTGTATGCTCATGAAGAAAGAGAAGGGCAGGCGAACCAGAAAGACCTGCAGCAGTCCCTGTTCCATGGACCAGAGCGTCGCCTCGTGCCCATTGTAGTAGCCGATGAAGGCAAAAAGCACGGGGGTTAAGAGCACTTCCGGCGCAAAGCCCTTCAGATAAGAAAAGCTCTTGGCTATGACGGCGCTGTCCGCCGTAAAGACAGCCGAGAGTAGGTCTCCGTGGCGGAGCACCAGGAAAAAGACCACGATTCCGACAAGTTCGCAGATCCACACACCGGTCACGGCAGCTCTCTCCGCGCGCTTTTCATCGCCCGCGCCGACATTCATCGAGACAAAGCTTGCGAGCGACTGCATGAGGGCGCTCGGCACCAGCATGATGAAACCGATCAGCTTGCTCGCCACGCCGTAGCCCGAGGAGGCATCCAGACCGAGCCGGTTTACAAAGGCGCAGATCGCGACAAAGGAACTCTGGGTGAGCAGTTCCTGTAATGCGAGCGGAAAGCCGATTTTTAGAATACGCGCACTCTGCTCGTTCAAGCGAAAGTCGCTCCGCCGAAAGCGGAAGCTGAGCTGCTTTTTTCGAAGCATCACTAGGGAAAAGAGCACACTGAGCGCCTGCGCCAATACGGTTGCGAGCGCCGCGCCCGCCACGTTCATCCCGAGCACCGCGACAAAGAGGAGATCTCCGACTACATTGATCGCGCAGGCTACGCCGACGAAGAGGAGGGGCGAATTGCTGTCACCGAGTCCGCGGTAAATGGCCGCAATCACATTGTAGGCGACAATGAAGAAAATGCCCGCGCCGCAGATGCGGATATAGTCCGCCGTGAGCTGCTTTGCCTCCGCAGGCGCCTGCATGAGTGTGGCAAGCGGTTCCGCAAAGAAAACCATCAGCACAAAGAGCGCCGTCGAAATCAGGACGAAGATGACAGTCGCAGCGCCGATCAAGGAACCCAGTTCACTGTCCCTTTTCTCACCGAGATAGCGACTGATTAAAACCGTGATACTCATGGCCGAACCGCTCACCATGAAGGTAATCAGATTCAGAATCTGGGAACCGGTCGACACCCCCGATAGCCCCGCCGTGCTGCCGTAGCGCCCCACGACCAGCAGATCGACCGCGCCGTACATGGCCTGCAGCACCAAGGCACCGAGAACAGGCAACATGAAGAGGATCAGTTTCTTCGGAATCGATCCTCTCGTAAAATCACTGTTTTCCGCGAGCTTCCCGCTCACCTCTTTTACCGCTTCCTTCTCTTTTTCTGCCGCTTCCCGCACCCCTGCTTTCATATCTTCTCTGATTTCTTCTCCGCGTCCTTCTCTCATCTCTTCTCCTCTTCTTCACTCCCGTGTAGCAGCGCATAGACCTTTTCAATGCAGGCAATCATGGTCTCCGCATCGCTCGCCTCTATGCCGCCGAGTTTCGCCTTGAGCCCCGCAAAGTAATCGCTGTCGTATTTCTCATAAAAGCGCTTCCCCGCTTCGCTGAGGCGCACGGCCACATAGCGTCTGTCCTTGCCGTCCGTCTCCTTTTCAAAATAACCGCGCTGGGTCATTACCTTGACCGCACGCGTGACCCCCGGGCGGGGAAGCTTCAGCGCAGCCGCAATATCGCTCACATAGACCGCTTTCTGCGCAGCCGAGAGCTGTACCACCGCATCCAAAACGCGCATCTCCGTACTGCTGATGCCCTCCGGCAGCTCCGGCTGCAGTTCCCAGATGCGCTTTGCAAGATACATCGCATCCATCATACGCTTGATTTTCCGCTCGTTCAGTGCTTTCACAGCGCCCCCTTTTATTACCATTGATAATTATCTTCAGTCATTATATTCCCGCGGCTTTCGGCTGTCAAGCGACATATAACCCAGGTACCGGAAAGCCAAACAAAATGTTGTCATCCGCAAAACCTCCGAAAAACATGGCAGTTCTTCCCGAAAAAACAGGGTATCACGCTCGGAAACAAAGCTCACACCACAGCTGCATTTCTCAAATGACAGGCTTCGTACAAAATCTGCGAACAAAAAAACCGCAGCGAAAGTTTCCTCTCGCCGCGGCTTGTTTCGATTTGCGTTCATACCTTCCAGCTGAGCGCCTTGTTTCTGGCCTCCACAAATCTGCGGTATATGCCGTCCTCCCGAAGAAGTTCCTCGTGGGTTCCGCGCTGCGCAATGCGCCCGCGATCGACCACAAAAATTTGCTTCGCCGCCCGCACGGTTTTCAGGCGGTGCGCAATCATTAAGACCGTCTTCTCTTTCGTGAGTGCCGCGATTGCCTCCATGAGCTCCTTCTCGTTCTCCGGATCCACGTTGGCGGTCGCCTCATCGAGAATAATGACGGGTGCATCCTTCATGATGGCTCTCGCAATCGAGATGCGCTGCCGCTCTCCGCCGGAAAGTGAGGCGCCGTTCTCACCGATCACGGTATCATAGCCCTCCGGAAGCGCCGTAATGAAGTCGTGGCAGCAGGCCTGCTTTGCCGCGGCAATGACCTCTTCCATCGAGGCCTCCGGCTTTCCGAAACGTATGTTGTTTGCGACCGTATCGTGAAACAGGTAAACCGACTGGAACACAAAGCTGAAGTTCTCCATCAGCGAGTCGATCGAGTAGTCCCGCACATCTTTTTGATCGAGGCGCACCGTTCCGCTCTGCACATCCCAGAAGCGGGCAATCAGGCGGCAGAGTGTCGTCTTGCCGCTGCCGGAGGGCCCCACAAAGGCCGCGCTCGTGCCGGACGGAATGCGGAGCGAGACGCCGTCTATCACCTTCCGGCTCTCATACGCGAAGTCAATCGCTTCAAGCGCAATGTCATGCGTTTCGGGCATATACGCTTCGCCGTCAATCTCCATCGACGGAAGCGAGAGTATCTCCTGCCCCCGCGAGACACAGAGATCCACCATGCGGAGCAGCGCGGAGTAAGCGCCCATGCTTGAAAGTCCCGTGAAAACATGAAAGGCCATGACCATCATCAGCACCGCGGTGATCAGGTCCATGCTGCCGTCCAGATAAAAGCGCAGCGAGGCCAGTAAAATCCCGAGTCCCGTGAGCTTCAGGACCCCGTTTTGCAGCGGCATGTAGCGGTTTGACGCGAACTCCAAGTCGGTCATCAAGCGGGCGGATTCCGCAATGCTCTCCTTCAGTTTTTGCTCGGACTCTCCGCTGAGCCCGTAGGACTTCACCTCGGAAATGCCCTGGATGTACTCGAGAACATTCTCAATGAGTTTGGTGTCGTTCGCTATTTTTTGTCCGGACAAGGCCTCGTTGTTATGCTGCATACGGGCGTTAATCAGGGCAAAGAGCAGCGCCCCGATTAGGGCAATCAGACCGATTCGCCAGTCAAAGATCAGAAGCATCAGCAGAATGAGCGCTGTATTGAGTAGCCCCTGGGTTGTCTGCATCACCACGCGAGTCGCCACATCGCCGAGCAGCTCCATGGTGTTGGTGGTCACCGAGCTGATATCGCCGAGGCTCGTGCGGTTAAAATAGCCCATGGGCAAAAAGCGCAGCTTTTCCGCAATTTCAATGCGCTTGTTCGCGCACTCCCCGTAGCCCGCGCGGCACTGGAGCATGGCCTGTTTGGAGCGGAACGCAGCCTCCGCGAGCACGCCGATCAGCAGGAGCAGAAAGCTGAACAGAATCAGCTTTCCTGTCATTCTGTCTTCCGAAAATCCGCGGAGTATGAGGCTGATGGCCGGATATTTCAGTACTTCGCAGAAGGCAATCAACACCCCGAGCCAAAGCGACGCATAAAACATACGGCGGTGTTTTGCGGAACAAAAGGCAAAGAACTTTTTGAGTGTCGCAATCATTCGGACAGCCCTCCTTCCTCCGAGCAGTCTCTTGCACTGCTGTGCGCCTCCCACATCTTCCGGTAGAGCGGACTCTCTTCGAGCAGCGCCTCGTGCGTCCCGCAGGCCGCAATCCTCCCGGCCTGTACCACAACAATTTGATCCGCATTCACAATGGTCGAGAGCCGGTGCGCAATTACCAGCAGCGTTTTATTTTGCGCAAGCCTTGCCACGGAGCGCTGAATCAGCGACTCATTTTCCGGATCCGCATAGGAGGTCGCCTCGTCCAGAATAAGGAGCGGCGCATCCTTCATCATCGCACGGGCAATCGAAATGCGCTGGCGTTCACCGCCCGACAAATGCGCTCCGCTTCCGCCGACCACGGTGTCAAAGCCGTTCTCGAGTCCTGCGATAAAGTCATAGCAGCCGCTGTCTCGCGCGACCTGCTCCACCTCGGCATCACTCGCCCCGGGTCTTCCCATGCGTATGTTCTCACGCACTGTCGTATTAAAGAGAAAGCTGTCCTGAGAAACGTAGGCAACTTGCCTGTTATAGTCTTCCGACGAAAGTTCGCTTAAATCAACGCCGCCGAGTGTAATGCTGCCGTCTCCCACATCCCAGAGGGAGGCAACCAGTTTCGCAATGGTCGACTTGCCGCTCCCCGAGGGGCCGACCAGGGCCGTCACCTTTCCGGCCGGAATGCAGAGGTTTACGCCGTGCAGCACCTCCTTTTCCCCGTAGCCGAAACGCACATCGCGAAGTCTGACTTCACTGTCCGTCGGCAGGGCGCGACTCTTCTCCGGACGCGAGAGTTCCGGAAGCGTAAGGACAGCGTCAATCTCTCCGAAGATTGAAGTCGCCTTGCCGATGTCATCGCTGTAGCTGAGTGCCGTGATGAGCGGCGTAATCAGACCGCAGGCGAGAATCAATATCATCACATAGTCATGAAACGCGAGCGTGCCCTGCATTACAAAGACCGCGCCGAGCGGAAGCACCGCAATCAGGGTTGCCGGTGCAATGGTCATGCTGAGGGAAAACGGCACAATGCTCGCCTGCATCCAGTCGGTAAAGCTGTTCGCGTTCTCCTCGGCCGCGCGCGCAAATCGGGCATAGGAGCTCTCCGCCTTTCCGAACGCCTTGATAACTCAATGCCGCCGATGTACTCGACCGCCGTATCATTCAGCGCCTTGGTGGTCTCCTGTGTTCTGCGGAAGGGGCGCTCGTAATCGCGAAACATCGCCATCAGGCAGAGCAGCGTAAGCGGCAGGGTCGCGAGCGATAAGAGTGCCATGCGCCAATCGATGCGGCAGAGATACAAAAACATGAGGAGCGGCGCAAGCAGGTTTGCCGTAAACTCCGGCACCACGTGCGCAAGTGTCGTCTCAATCGCATCCGTTCGCTCTACCATGATATTTTTGAGTGCGCCGGACGGTGTCTCGCGCACCGTTCCGAGCGGCAGACGCGCAAGCTTTTCGCAGAGTTCCGTCCGTATCCCCGCGATCAGCGCGAAGGTCGTCTTGTGTGACAAGTTGGTAGAACAGGTGTGAAAGAGGATACCGAGCACAATAAAAAGTGCCATCAGTCCTCCCTCACGGAGAAACAGGTCATAGTCGCGCTCTCCCCGAAGGAGTTGCTTTACCATGGTGCCCATCACAAAATACGGGACCATGGAGCAAAGAACCCCGATACAAGCCAGCACGACACTCTTTTGGTAGCTCGCTTTGCTCACCGCCGCAAACTTTGCCACATAGTAGAAAAAGCTCGCCATCCTCCCTTTTTCCGGCTCGTTTTGTTTGCTTGCTTCCGCCATACATTTCTCCCCCTTCTTCGCCCGGACCGCGGCTCGTTCCCGTAAGCCGAATCCGTTGATTGCGGATTGGTTATAAATCACTAACTAATTCCAATGATAGCACTGCGCTTTTATAAATAAAAGTCGCAAAACCGCTTTTTTACAAACTTTTGTAAAACCGTTCCTTCTTTCCTCCGAACATCACTTGCCGCGGCACGCTACTGTGTCGCTTTTTCACCCCTTTGCCGAGACAAAGTCCCCTCTTCTGCCGTAGCAAGTCGTTTCTTTTCAAAAAAAATCTCCGGGCACGGCTTTCGCCGCCCCGGAGACCATGTTCATGTCCGCGCGTTTCAAATCAAGCTTCCGGCTCAGAGACTCTTAACGCCGGTCACCTCATAGTCCTTCTCTTCGACTGCCTGCTTGAGCGTCTCGTCGCTGACCTCTTTGCTAAGCTCCACGACCGCCTCGCCCTTCTCATGGCTCACCAAAGCGCTCTCGACGCCCGGCAGTGCCTCGAGCGCCTTCTTGACCGTTGCCTCGCAGTGTCCGCACATCATACCCTTGATTGTAAGTTCCTTCTTCATAAAATCTCCTTCCGCGCCTTTTTCGGCGCTTGCGGCTTCCAGAAGCCGCCCCGATTGGTTTACGGTAACTTGGTTTCGCAGCGACCGGTCGTGCCGCGCATCGTGCACGCGGAACAAGTTAAGACGCAGCGCATTGCTCACCACGCAGACACTCGAGAGGCTCATTGCCGCCGCGCCGAGCATCGGGTTCATCGCGATACCGAAGAAGTGCAGGTAAGCACCCGCCGCCGTCGGCACCAGAAGCACATTGTAGATGAGCGCCCAGAAGAGGTTCTCCAGAATGTTCCGGTAGGTCGCACGGCTCAAACGTATCGCCGCCGTGACATCCGTGAGACGGCTCTTCATCAGCACCACATCCGCCGCGTCGATGGCCACATCCGCGCCCGCACCGATCGCAATGCCGATGTCGGCACGCGTCAGCGCCGGTGCGTCGTTGATGCCGTCGCCGACCATGGCGACCTTGCCCTTTTCCCGGAGTGCCCGAATCACGGCCTCCTTGCCGTCCGGCAACACACCCGCCACGACTTCGTTGACACCCGCCTGCTTACTATGGCCTCGGCCGTCTTTTGGTTGTCGCCGGTCAGCATGACCACATGGATGCCGAGCTTTTTAAGCTCTGCGATTGCCGCCGCGCTGTCCTCCTTCATCGTGTCCGCGACCGCGATCACGCCGAGGAGCTGCTGCTCCGCCGCAAAGTAGAGCGGGGTCTTACCCACGGCCGCGAGCGCATCCGCCGCTGTCTCCAGTTCCGCGGGAATCGAGACCTTGCCACGCACAAAGCTCAAGTTTCCGGCAAAGAGCTGCGTGCCGTTTTGCACGGCGCTCAGCCCGTTTCCGGGAAGCGCCGCAAAGTCATCGACCTCCTCTAAGGGAAGTCCCTGTTCTTTCGCATAGGCGACGACCGCCTTTGCGAGCGGATGCTCGCTCTTTGCCTCGAGCGCATAGGCCGCGCGGAGCAGCGTATCCCGGTCGCCGACCGGCAGCACATCCGTCACAACCGGTGTTCCGTTTGTGATGGTTCCGGTCTTATCGAGCGCCACAATCTGCACATTGCCGGTCTCCTGCAGGGCCTCGGCGTTCTTGAATAAAATGCCCTGTCTTGCGCCCACACCGTTGCCGACCATGATGGCGACCGGTGTCGCAAGGCCCAGCGCACAGGGGCAGCTCACCACAAGTACGGCAATGCCGCGTGCCAGCGAAAAGCCGATGCTTCCGCCCGCGAGAAGCCAGATGACGGTCGTCACGATTGCCACCAGTATGACCGCCGGCACGAAGACGCCGGAGATTTGATCCGCGAGCTTTGCGACCGGCGCCTTGGTCGCCGCCGCATCGCTTACCATCTTGATAATCTGCGCGAGGGTCGAATCCTCGCCGACTCTGGTCGCACGGCACTCAAGGAAGCCGGACTGGTTCAGGGTCGCGGACTTTACTTCGTCGCCGACTGCCTTGTCGACCGGCAGACTCTCGCCGGTCAGCGCGGCTTCGTTGACCGCACTGTTTCCGGAGACCACAAGGCCGTCCACCGGGATGTTCTCGCCCGGCTTCACGCGGAAGATGTCGCCGACCCGGACCGCATCGACCGGAACCGTGACTTCCTCGCCGTTTCGAAGAACCCGCGCGGTCTTCGGCGCAAGCTTCATGAGCGACTTAAGAGCGCTCGTCGTCTTGCCCTTCGAGTAGGCCTCCAGCATCTTGCCGACCGTAATCAGCGCGAGCACCATAGCGGCTGTCTCAAAGTAGAACTCCATCATATACTCCGTGACCTTCGCCTGATCGCCGTCTACCACGGCCCGCGTCATCAGGAACAAAATCACGGTCGAGTAGAGGAAGGCCGCCGAAGAGCCGATGGCTATCAGCGCATCCATATTCGGCGCGCCGTGGAACAGACTCTTAAAACCGTTCACAAAGAACTTCTGGCTCACGACCATGATTGCCGCCGCAAGGAGGAGCTGCAGCAGGCCCATGGCCACATGGTTTCCGTCAAAGAATGCCGGGAGCGGCCAGCCCCACATCATATGTCCCATCGTGAGATAGAGAAGCGGCAGAAGAAATAAAATCGAGGCAACAAGCCGCCGCTTCATCTTCGGCGTCTCCCTGTCTTTTAGCGCATCTTCCTCGGCCGCGAGCTTCGCCTGAAAACTTCCGTGGCTCTGCTCCTCCGCATCCTTCTCCGCCGCGCCGTAACCCGCCGCCTCGACAGCCTGTATGACCTCGCTTGAAGTCACATCGCCCTCAACGCCCATGGAGTTCGTGAGCAAACTCACCGAGCAACTTTTCACCCCCGGCAGCTTTGACACCGCCTTCTCGACCCGCGTCTGGCAGGCCGCACAGCTCATTCCGCTGACTGTATATTGCTTCATCTTACCTTCTTTCCGAACACTTGCCGACTGCAATCAAAACCGCCTCCGCTGTCTCATTTCATGAGCTTCTGCAAGGTTCTGACCAGCTCATCCAGCTTTTCCGTGTTGCCCTCGCGCACATCTTCCGCGACACAGGACTTTATATGCGTCGCGAGCAAAACCTTGGTAAAGCTGTTCAGCGCGCAATTTGCTGCCGAAACCTGATTCAGAATGTCGATGCAGTAGGCATCTTCCTCGAGCATCTTCTTTACCCCGCGTATCTGCCCCTCGATACGGTTCAGTCGGTTTAAGAGCTGTCTCTGCTCAGCTCCGTCCCGCACCTTTTTCATTCCGCTGCAATGGGGACAGGCCGTCTCTTCGTTCACTGCCACCTCGCACCTCCTCTCCCGATCGATACCCCCAGGGGGTACACTTGAACTACAGCCATAATATACCCCCACCCTGTATCTGTCAAGTTTTCGGTTCAAAAAATCGCCCCCACCCGTAAAACGGGTGGTTCGGGATGCGGGCTATAAGCCCGCGTTACTAGCCAGCGTCTAAAGGCGCTGGCTTTCTCTTTATGCCTCCCAGGAAGCAAAAGCTTCCTGGGGGCTCCGTTCAAGCCACCTTGCTTTTATCACCTGGCTGCCCCTAAAGGGGCAATTATTTGCTCAATTACCTTTGATCCGTTCCAGGCTTCGCCCCGAACGGATCCTCGTACTCCTTCACGCTCATCTTGTCTTGGAGGATATCGGCCCTCTCCTGGTCTCGGATGTACTTTCTTACCGTCGTATCATTCAATCCGACGGTACTTACATAGTATCCCTCTGCCCAAAAGTGCCTGTTCCCAAACTTATACTTTAGATTCGCATGCCGATCGAACATCATCAGCGAGCTTTTCCCTTTCAGGTAGCCCATGAAAGATGACACACTTATCTTCGGCGGTATGCTCACTAGCATGTGCACATGATCTGGCATCAAATGACCTTCTATAATCTCTACGCCCTTGTATGCGCAAAGATCATGCAGGATTTGAGCCAAATCCTTCTTGTATTGATTGTAGATTATTTTTCGTCTATACTTTGGCGTAAAGACGATATGGTACTTGCACAGCCATTTGGTATGTGCAGCACTATTTGCCTTTGGCATGAAATCACCTTTCCTTTCTCAGTAGTGGCTTGGACACCTCTATTGTACGGAAAGGTGATTTCTTTGTTAAACGATTTGTCTCCACCCGCATAGCGGGTGGGTTTTTGCTTCGCAACGGTTCACTTGCTTTGCAAGCGAACCATGCTCAGCAGGCTAAAGCCAAAAGCTTCATAAAAACAGCCGAAGCGGATGGCTCCGCTTCGGCTGCGCTTGAATCTGTATTCCGTTATTTCCGCTATGCCGCGAAACGCTGTCATCTCAGCGCCCCAACTCCAGAAGTCGCGCGAGTTCCGCAAAATCCGTCTTCACGAGCACGCAGTTGCCCAGCGTTTTCGGCTCAATCAGCGTAATCTTCTCGCCCCGCCGCTTCTTGTCGGCGCGCGCCGCCGCAAGGATGCGCTCGCTCGGCAACTCCGTGCTGTTCGGCAGCTGATATTTTTTGAGAAGCTTCTCCAGTATCTTCTCGCAGCTCTCCGGGCAGCGGCCGTCCCGCACGAGCGCGCGGGTCATAATCGCCATGCCGATTGCAACGCAGTCGCCGTGGAAGAGCTTATAGTTCATCTCCCGCTCGATGGCATGTCCCAGGGTATGCCCGAAGTTCAAAATCTGACGCTCGCCGAAATCCTGCTCGTCCTCCGCGACCACATCGCGCTTTAAGCGCACACACTGGGCAATCACGCGCTCCCGCTTCCGCTCGGCATCATCGGTCAGCAGAAGTTCCAAGAGTTCCTTACTCCGTATCATGCCGTACTTGATGACTTCCGCCATGCCCTCCTCAAACACTTCTTTCGGCAGGGTGTCGAGGGTCGTAATGTCGCAGAGCACCAGATGGGGCTGCGTGAAGGTGCCGACTAAATTCTTGCCCTCCGGCAAATCCACTGCGGTCTTTCCGCCGACCGAGGAGTCCACCATGGCGAGCAGCGAGGTGGGAACCTGGATGCAGGGCACCCCGCGAAGGTAAAGAGACGCCGCAAGTCCCGCGAGGTCGCCGGTCACACCGCCGCCGAGCGCAATCACAACATCCTCCCTTGTTAGCTCTTGCTTCGCAAAGAAGGTCAGAAGTTCGAGCAGCGTCCCCGGATTCTTCGAGGCCTCACCGGCCGGAAAGGTGAAGGTCGTCACCGCAAAGCCGGCGTCCCGCAAGGTCTCTTCCGTGCGCCCCGCATACAGCGGTCCCACATTGGAATCCGTCACAATCACCGCTCTCCGCCCGCGGAGCAACGCCGCCGCCCGGAGCCCGAGCTCGGACAGCACGCCTTCTCCAATGATTACTTCATAAACCCTTGAAGCCCGCACCAGAACCTGTTCCATACAGTCCCTCCTTTGACCCGGCGCTCCGCACCGGCTTATCTTCGCTGTTTGCTTGCTACTTTTTCCCGCGCTCAGGCATTTGCCTCTTCGGTTGCCTTCCGAATCAGCGAAATCGCACGGGACACATCCGCGAACTGCTCCGGGCGCAGGGACTGCGCACCGTCTGAGAGCGCGTGCGACGGGTCGTTGTGTACCTCAATGATGAGGCCGTCCGCGCCGGAAGCGACCGCAGCCATGGCCATGGGCTTTACATAGCGCGCCACGCCCGTTGCGTGGCTCGGGTCCACGACCACCGGAAGGTGCGAGAGCTCGTGCAGCACCGGAACCGCGGAGAGATCCAAGGTATTTCTGGTCGCCGTCTCGTAGGTGCGTATGCCGCGCTCGCAGAGAATCACGTTCTCGTTGCCCGAGCTCATGATGTACTCGGCGCTCATCAGGAGCTCCTTGATGGTGTTTGCGAGACCGCGCTTTAAAAGGATGGGCTTATTCAACTTGCCGAGCTCCTTTAAGAGCTCAAAGTTCTGCATGTTCCGCGCGCCGACCTGAATCACATCCACATCCTCAAAGAGCGGAATGTGCTCCGCGCTCATAATCTCGGTCACAATCGGAAGTCCTGTCGCCTTCTTGGCCTCAAGCAGAAGCTTCAGTCCTTCTGCCTTCAGGCCCTGGAAATCGTAGGGGGAAGTCCGCGGCTTGAACGCGCCGCCGCGGAGCATGGTTGCGCCCGCCGCCTTGACGCTCTGCGCGACAAAGATAATCTGCTCCTCGCACTCCACCGAGCAGGGACCCGCAATCAGTCCGAAATTGCCGTGACCTATCTTCACCTCCGGTGTCACCTCAACCACCGTGTCGTGCGGGTGGAACTTGCGGTTTGCCTGCTTGAAGGGCTCGGAAACCCGCTTCACAGCCTCAACAATGTCAAAGCTCTTCACCTGATCCTCATCAATCCGGGAGGTATCACCGATGACGCCGATGATGTTTTGATAATCACCCTCCGTGATATGGGTCTTCAGGCCCTTTCTCTCAATCCAGTTTACCAGATCGCTTACTTTTTCCGGCTTGGTCTTGCTGTTGATGATGATAATCATATGCTTTCTCCTCTGTTTGAACGAACTGTGCAGCGGGTAACAAGAACAAAAAAGACGCCTGCGGTGAAGTGTTTTCACCGCAGACGCCTTGGAAACGTCTCCAATCCCGTTACATATCCCGAGATTTTATTCGCAGCAAAAAGCACTCTTACTTTCAGACCGTAAAGCCGTAAAAGTAAAAGTACCAATAGCCGTTGACTGCGAACTTCTGACTCATAATATAAGACCTCTCTCGTTTGGCGCTCCCTTTTGTTGAAGGGAATATAGCACCATGCGCGAGAGAGGTCAAGCCTTTTTTCGATTGTAAGCGCTTACACCGACGAATTAAGCCTTCTTGCGGGAGCGGTAGAAGTAGACACCCGCCGGAAGCACAATATAGCCGATGAACATCGCAACAATTGCGTAGTAGTTCGGCACTGTCTTACCGTCCACCTGAAGGGAGAACTGCGCCGCCCACTTGAACTTTGCGAGCAGGAAGACCGTGAGCCCGAGAGACAGCAGGGAGAGCGGAACGTCCAGCACAAAGTTTTTCTTCGGGTTCGCAATCACCTGACCGCGGTTCTTGCCGTAGTAGAAGGTGATGACTGCGAGCGGCACGAGCACGAACTGCACGAAACGGCTGATCGAGCTGATAATCATGATGCCGCGCATGTCATACTGAAAAGCCATCGGGATGATGATGGCAAGCGTCACGGTGAGCAGGAAGGAGTAAATCGGAACGCCGCTCTCTGTGCGCTTTGCGAAGATTTTCGGGACCAGCCCGTCCGAAGCCATGGCCTCGAGTACGCGCGGGGTCAGGAAGGACGCTGCGACATTGATGCCGAACATCGAAATCAGCGCGCCGCCGACAATGAGCCCCTTTAAGAGCGGGTTCGGGAAGACAGCCGCGAGCACCACGACATCCTTCGAGGTGACCAGAGACACCGGATCGATCCGCATGGCGACAAAGACAATGCCGCAGTAGATGAGGGCTATGATGCCGATTGCCAGCGGGAGCGCGCGCGGCAGGTTCTTCTCCGGATTCTCCATATCGCCGGAGCCGCTCGCGACACTCTCAAAGCCCGTGAACGCATAGAACGCCGAGATGACAGCCGTCACGAAGCCGCTCGTGGTGAGCGCCGGGATTAACTTCTCGCCCGCATCGTTCGTGAGGAGCTCTACCTCAGCGGTGCGGTTCACGCCGGTCGTGAGAATCAGGAAGAGACCCGCTACCACCGTGAGCACCAGGGCGCCGAGCTTACCGACGGTCGAGAGGTTCGAGACAAAGCGGAACACCTGCATGCCGCAGATGTTGATGATGAGCAAAATGACCATGAGGCAGAGGAAGCCGAGGGTCACATTGGAAATCTTGCTCGTGTCGAGACGCAAAATCTGGAGCGCCGTCTTTACGACGCCCGTCGCCATGACGCCCCAGGCAATGCTGGCAGCGACAAAGCGTGTCGTGCCGACATAGAGACCGACGCTCTCACCGAACGCAGCCTCCGTGTACGCATAGGCCGCACCGCTCTTTACGACATAGCGGGAAGCGGATGCAAAGGTCACGGCGAGACACGCCGCAAAGAGCGCCGCGCAGAAGTAAATCTCCGGCGCAATGCTGCCGGCCTGCTTCGCAACACTGCCGGGCGATAAGAAAATACCAGTTCCGATCACGCCGTTGATGGTAAGTAATACGATGGACCAAAATCCTAACTTTTGATTCTTCTCTTTCACAAAATCCGCCTTTCTTGTCAAATCAGTTCTTCGCCGCGCGGTACCGCAGTCCCGCCGCAATGAATGCACTCCAAAGTTTCCGCATCACCGGGTCCACGCTCTCCAGCATCTCCGGATGCCACTGCACCGCAATCAGGAAATCATCACCCGGAAGTTCGACCGCCTCGGTCACGCCGTCCGGTGCCGTGGCAACCTCGGTAAAGGGCGTGCCGACCTTCTTCACCGTCTGGTGGTGGAAGGAGTTCACGCGGTGCTCGGTGACCCCGAGGATCGAAGCAATCTTCGAATCCGGTCTGATGTTCACCGTGTGGGTTGCAAGGCGCGGGCTGTGTCCCTGGGAGTGCTTTAAGACTTCACCGCTGCGCTCGCCGAGATCCTGGTAGAGGCTCCCGCCCTCCGCAACGTTGATGAGCTGGAAACCGCGGCAAACGCCGAGTATCGGCAGGTGGCGCTCTCTCGCGAGCTCATAGAGCGTAAAATCGCAGAAGTCGCGCTCCGGCACAATCTTGCCGAGGCCGCGATGCGGCTCCTCGCCGTAGCGAATCGGGTCGATGTCATCGCCGCCGGTGATCAACAGACCGTCCAGCTTGTCAACCACAGCCGCAAGCGCCTCGCGGTCGCCGTTCATCGGAATCATGACCGGCACGCCGCCCGCCGCGAGCACTGCGTTGATGTAGTCCTCGTTCACATAAATACGGCGATAGCCCGGGAACATGCCGCCGTCGTCCGTAATGAGCCCCGTCGAAATACCGATTACCGCTCTCTTTTCCATCTTGTTACGCTCCTTTCTCACACACAGTCGTCTACATTCACTTCGTTCGTCATAACGCGCAGGATCTCCTTGTCCGTGTCGCGCATACCGAAATGACCTCGAGCTGCTTCTCCGGGTTGCCGCCGACAAGGCCAAGAATGCCCGCGACCGCAATGCCCTTCTGGCCGCCCGCGTTCGGGACCGCGACCGCCTTTACGTTCTTAATGATGTTGCCGGAGCAGCTGAGCTCCATGCGGCGCGCCTCCTCACCGAGCACCTTGCCCGCAACCGAAGCCGCATACGCAATCGCGATCGGCTCGGTGCAGCCCATGGCCGGGATCAGCTCCTCCTGCAAAATGGCCGCATAACGTCTCTTTTCTTCCCGACTCAATCCACTCATACCTTACTTTCCTTTTCCGACTCTATTTCCTCCTGCAGTTCCGTCAAAAATTCCCAGCGCTCCATGCGCTCCAGAAGTTTTGTCTCAACTTCTTCGCGCTCCTTATCGAGCGCGGTGAGACGCTGAAAGTCACTCGCCGAAGCGGCATACTCTGTCTCAATCTCCGCAACGCGCGCCTCAAGCGCCGCGATCTCATCCTCGATGTGTAAAAAATCCTGCTTTTCCTGATAGCTCATGCGCCGCGCACGCTGCCGTCTGGTCTCTTCGGCACGCTGCTTACTCGCCTCTTTTTCGGCGCTCACCGTGCTTTCCGCGCCGCTGCCCGCATTCTCGCCGCGCTCTAAATCCCGCCTCAGCTTCTCGACCTGATAGTCCGTGTAGCCGCCCTCGTACTGCGAAATCACGCCGTCCTCGAGCGCCAGAATGCGGTGCACGGTCCGGTCCAGAAAATAGCGGTCGTGGCTCACCGCAATCACTATGCCCGCAAAGCTGTCCAGATAATCCTCTAGAACGGTCATGGTGCGGATATCGAGGTCATTGGTCGGCTCGTCCAGAATCAAGAGATTCGGCGCGCCCATCAGGATTTTCAAGAGAAACAGCCGCCGCTTCTCACCGCCCGAAAGCTTCTCGACTTTCATATAGTGCTGAGAGCTCGGGAAGAGGAAGCGCTCCAACATCTTCGCGGCGCTGATCGGCCCCTCCGGACTCGGCACAAACTCCGCAATCTCCTTGACACTTTCAATCACCGTGAGCTCACCCGAGAGTGCCTCGTTTTCCTGGCTGAAGTAGCCTATCTTCACGGTCTGACCGATTTCAATCTCGCCGCTGTCCGGCTTCTCAAGCCCCGTAATGAGCTTTAAGAGCGTACTCTTACCCGCACCGTTCCTTCCTATGATACCGAGCCTGTCGTTCTTTTGAAACTGATAGCTGAAATCCCGAAAGAGCAACTTTCCGTCGAAGGCCTTGCTCACATCGTGAAACGAAAGCGTCGTCTTTCCGAGACGCGAATAAGCCGAAGCCAGTTGGAGCGAAGCCTCTGCCTCCGGACCGCTCTCCGCCGAGAGCTTTTCGTAGCGTGCAATGCGCTCCTTTGACTTGGTGCCGCGGGCGCGCGCGCCGCGCTGCATCCAGGCAAGCTCCTTTCTCAGGATGCTCTGTCTGGTTCTCTCGTTCGCCTGCTGAATGTCGAGGCGCTCCGCCTTCAGCGCGAGAAAGCCCTCGTAATTCGCATCGTAGGAGTAAATCTTCCCGCGGTCCAGTTCCAAGATGCGCGTGCAGACCGAATCCAGAAAATAGCGGTCGTGCGTGACCATGAGGAGTGCGCCGCGAAAGTTCTTTAAGTAGTTCTCAAGCCACTCCGCGGTCTCGCCGTCCAGATGGTTGGTCGGCTCATCGAGAATCAAAAGGTCCGCCGGGTGAAGCAGTACCCCCGCCAGCGCAATGCGCTTTTTCTCCCCGCCCGACAAGGTCTCGCAGGGCAGTTCGAGCTCCGTGACACCAAGGGAAGCGAGCAGCTTTTGGCCGCCGCCACCGTGTCCTCGCCGAGCACTTCGCCGCCCGCCATGCGAAGGCAGGCCGAGAGCGCCGTCTCTTCCGCAAGAAAGCGCGGGTTCTGCGAGAGAAAGCGAATTTGCAGCCCCTTCCGCACAATGAGTTCGCCGCTGTCCGGGCTCTCTTCCCCCGCCACAATGCGAAGCAGGGTGGATTTTCCCGTGCCGTTTACGCCGATCAGCGCAAGTTTCTCGCCCTCGCCGATATAGCAGGCTGCGTCCTCAAAAATGCGCCTCTCGGTATACACTTTTTCCAAATGTTCAATCGATACAATCGTGTTCATAATTATTAATTTTCTGATGAAAGAAAGGCTGTGAAAAATGCCGTTGGCACTTCTCGCAGCCTGACATTACTCTTAAGATTTATGCAAAGATATGGTATCCAAGGTGCTCGGGAGAGATACTGCAGCATCTTTTCGCCGCCCACACTGTTACCCTTCTTGTTCAACATGGGGCCAAAGGTTCCGATTCCCATACCGTTCTGACCGACCGCGACAATGCCGCCGCCCACGCCGCTCTTCGAGGGCAGGCCGACCTTCACCGCATACTCACCGGACTCATCGTACATGCCGCAGAGCATCATGAGGGTCGTCACGATGCGAACAATGTCCGCATCGAGGAGGCGCTCTCCCGTCTTCGGGTCAACACCCTTGTTGGAAAGAATCATCGCGTAGTGCGCGAGATCCTTTGCCGTGCACATGACCGAGCACATGCGGAAGTACACATCCAGCACCTCCTCCGGCTCGCCGTCCAGCACATGATCGCTCTTTAAGAGGTAAGCAATCGAACGGTTTCTGGTGCCGGTCCGCTTCTCGGACTGGTACACCTTCTCGTTCAACTTGATGTTCGGATTCGCGCAGAGCTTTCTGACCAGCGCAAGGAACTCCTCAAACGGCTCCGCCGCCTGAATGCAGTCTGCCGTCACAATCGCACCCGCATTGATCATCGGGTTGAACGGTCTCCAGTCCTTTAACTCAAGCTGGAGTATGCTGTCAAAGCGGTCACCCGTCGGCTCCATACCGACCTTCGAGAAGGTGTGGTCATAGCCCGAAGTCTGCAGTGCGAGAATCAGCGAAAGGTCTTCGCAATGCTCTGCATGGTAAACGGGATATTGTAATCGCCCGCCTGATACGTGGTGCCGTCCGCCATCATGATGCAGCAGCCAAGGTTCGAGGAATCCGCCTTCGCAAGCTCCGGAATGTAGCTTGCGACCTTGCCCTCAATCAATACGTTTTTGCCCTCTGCGAGTGCCGCTTCGAGAATCTGTTGAACATCCTGTTCCATTGTTTTTCCCCTTATCTAGTTAAAGTTGCGTTTCAATCCTTCCAGTAGTCCAGCTCGTCCGGATTGAGGCCGATGTCCTTTGCACGGAATACCGGATCCTTGCCCGCCTTGCGCTGTGCCACATAGTCGTGATAGGTGCCGATTGCGACGCGGCTTAAGAGCACGCAGGCAATCAGGTTGAGGAAGCACATGCCGCCCATCATAATATCCGCGACGTCCCAAGCAGCCGCCATCGGGAGCAGTGCGCCGACGAAGATGATGATAACGCCGTAGAGGCGGAAGCCTCTCAGGAAGCCCTGACTCGGCATGGTCTTATTGTTTAAGTACGCGAGCGCGTTGTCGCAGTAGTAGAGGTTACCGATTAAGGTCGTGAAGGAGAAGAGCAGCATTGCGACCGTGATGAAAACCGGGCCGAAGGTACCGAGCACCGCATGAAGCGAAGTCTGCACCCACTGTGCACCCGCAAGTTCCTTGGTCGGCTCAATGCCGGAGACCAGGCACATGAGCGCCGTCGCGTTGCAGAGAATAATCGTGTCGATGTAGACCGAGAGCATCTGCACAAGGCCCTGCTTTGCCGGGTGCGAAACCACCGCAGCAGCAGCCGCGTTCGGTGCCGAACCGACACCGGCTTCGTTCGAGTAGAGACCTCTCTTGATACCGTAGACCAGGCAGGAACCCGCAATGCCGCCGAAGATTGCGCGGAAGTTAAACGCATCGGTGAAGATACGACCAAAGACCGCCGGAATTCTGCCCGCATGCATGACGAGAACCACCAGCGTGACCACAACATAGGCAACGCCCATGAACGGGACCACGAGACCCGCGGTCTTCTCAATGCGCTTGCCGCCGCCCATCACGCAGATGCCGACCAGAATTGCGAGCACGGCGCCGATTGCCATGGCCGCAAGCTTCGGGTTTGCCTGATACCAAGCGTAAGCCTGGAAGGTTGACTGGGTGTTGTAGGAGCAGAGCATATTAAAGCCGCTCGAATAGGTGAGAAGCAGGAAGATGACAAAGACAGTCAAAACCCTTGCTCTTTAACGCATCCTCAATGTAGTAAGCCGGGCCGCCGTAGCTCGAGCCGTCCGCGCTCTTTTTCTTATAAACCTGCGCGAGTGTGCACTCCGTAAAGGAGGATGCGCAACCGAGCAGCGCCATAATCGTCATCCAGAATGCAGCGCCCGGGCCGCCGAGACAAATTGCCGATGAGACACCGATGATGTTACCGGTACCCACACAGCTTGCCGTACTGATCATCAGCGCCTGAAACGGCGACGTGCCGCTATTATCCGTCGGCTTTGCCTTCATGACCCGAATTGCTTCCGAAAGCATGCGCACCTGTACAAGCCCATGCGTACCGAGAAGTAGAGTCCTGCAGCACCCATTACGATCAATAAGACCGGATAGTACAGAAAGCTGTCTATTGCGTCCAAAACCTGCATAACCATGTTGCGAATCCCCCCATTCTTTTATTTGCATCGCTAATTGCTTATGCATTTTCACCAATTTAGTTTATCATAGGCGTGCGTCAAGAAAAAATTGCCGAGACCGATACCTGTTATCGACATTGGGAATATCTGTCTAATTGCATTCTGTTTTCGTCCTCTTTGTTGTATAATGTTATCGAGAAAAACAATAGGAGGCTGGCGTGGACGCAAATAACATCAAATACATTGTCGCAATCGCAAAATACGGATCCATCAACCATGCCGCAAAGGCAATGTTCATCTCTCAGCCGCAGCTGAGCCATATTTTAAAGATCACCGAGGAGGAATGCGGCCTCACGCTGTTTCAGCGCACCAGCCGCGGCACCAAGCTGACGCCGGAAGGCGAGGACTATCTGCACCACTGCAACATCATCCTCGCGGAGATGGCAAAGCTGAACCGCTATGTAACGCAGGCGGCCTCCGCGCAGTCGCGTCTCCGCGTCAGCATGACCCGCTTTTCGCACACTTCCGAGTGTTTCAACGAAATTTGCCGCCGCCACCAGGACGATACCACGATTCACTATCACCTGTTTGAAAACTCCGCCTCCAATGTGCTGGAGGATATCGTGGACGGCAAGTCAAATATAGGCGTACTCCACTACTCAACCACGAACGAGAGCATGTCCCAGCGGAGCTTTGCGGATAAAAAGCTGAACTTTATCCCCCTTGCCACCTTCCGCCCCTATGTCTGCCTCGCCGCAGACCATCCGGTGCTGAAAGGCAAGACAAAATCCGCTATCGAAATCGGGGAACTCAAGGACTACGGCTTTGTGCGTTATGCCGGGCAGTACGAGGACTTTATCTACCACATTGCGAGCGACAGCGGCCTCATCGATTTAAACGAGTCCCAGAAAATCATCTATGTCTGCGACCGCCAGGAGCAAATGCGCCTCATTCAGAGCACAAGCTTTTATACCATAGGCATTTCCGAATTCTCCGGCCAGAGTGAACTCTACCAAGTCATCTCGGTTCCGCTCTTACAGAGCACAGAGCACCTCACCTTCGGCATCGTGACGCGGAAGGATACCGTGCTCTCACCGCTCGAAGAGGAATTTAAAGAGGAAGTCATAAGTCGCTATCGCACACTTTCCGATTCCGAGCTCTGATATCAGAACACATTTTGTCCGCGCTCGGTTCTTTTAGCTGCAGCTTATAATGATTTCCTTGTTGACAGATAAGTTTCCTTGTTCTTATCCACGTTCGCATGTTATACTTTCCGAAACACAGACGAACGATTGACATAGCACTTTTAATATGAAAGAAAAAGGAAACAGCGCGGTTACTCTGCCGCGGGAAAGGACTGTCTCATGCGAATTCACGAATCCGCCGAAGATTACCTCGAGAAAATCTTAATGCTCCGAGAGGAGAACGGACATGTGCGTTCCGTTGAAATTGCGAACGCCATGGGCTATTCGAAGCCGAGCATCAGCATTGCGATGAAACACCTCCGAGAGAGCGGCTTGGTCCGCATGGATGCCGAAAACTACATCTATCTGACCGAAGAGGGCGAGGCCATTGCGAGTCGCGTCTACGACCGCCACCAGACCCTCACCAAGCTCTTTGTGAAACTCGGGGTTCCCTCCGACATTGCCGAGCACGATGCCTGCAAGGTAGAGCACGACTTAAGCCCCGAATCCTACGCGGCGCTCCGCGCACACGTCAAAACCCTGTAACTACCAAAAAAAGTCCGGCTTCGGCCGGACTTTTTGCTTGTTTCCAAAAACGATAGCAAGATATGCGAAAACCGATAGCCTTCTCGGCGAAAAGGTTTGCTTTTTTCTCGGTTTCGTTTTAGCATACGCATTGACTATCAAAAAAAGTAAGAAAATGAGGTTTTGTGTATGAGTACTCTGATTCCGGCGTGGCTGTGCATCCCCTTCGCGGGCCTTTTGCTCAGCATAGCAGTTGTCCCGCTTGTCGCGGGCGAATGGTGGGAGAAGCATCGCGTTCACGCGGTCATTTTCTGGTCCCTCCTCTTCATCGTGCCGTTTACGGTGCTGTACGGCCCCTTGAAAGCATCCGAGACCGTGCTTGAAACCGTATTTAACGACTACCTCTCCTTCATCGTGATGCTCTTTGGCCTCTTTTGCGTGGCCGGTAACATCACCTTCACCGGAGATCTTGCGGGTTCCCCCTTCGTGAACACGCTGTTCCTGCTGATCGGCACCCTGCTCTCGAGCATCATCGGTACCACGGGTTCCTCCATGTTAATGCTTCGTCCGATGATTAAGATCAACGCCTGGAGACGCCAGAAGCGCCACATCATGGTTTTCTTTATCTTCCTGATTTCAAACATGGGCGGCTGCTTAACACCGCTTGGCGATCCGCCGCTCCTCATGGGCTTTATGCGCGGGGTGCCCTTCCTCTGGAGTCTGCACCTCTTCCCGATTCTCATCTTCAACTTGGTAATTCTGCTCACTGTCTTCTGGCAGCTTGACAAGCACTACTACCTGAAGGATGTGAGACGCGGTTATCGCCCGGATATCTCGAAGCCCGGCACGGAGCTTTCGCTCCGCGGTGCGCACAACATCATCTTCCTGCTGATGATTATTATCGCGGTGGTGCTCGGCGGAACCCTGCCCTCGAACCCCATGTTCCAAACCGCAGAGGGAACCGTGCGCGGCCTTCACATCATCGGCGAAGTCACACTGGGCTTCCCGACCATCATTGAGATTGCGCTGATTCTCGCGGCTGCCTTCCTCTCCTTCAAGACGACGCCGGAAGAAATACGCCGCGCAAACCACTTTACCTGGGGTGCCATCCAGGAAGTTGCCGAGCTCTTTATCGGCATCTTCATCACAATGCAGCCCGCTCTCATGATTTTAAAAGAGATGGGACCGAAGCTCGGTCTCACCGAGCCCTTCCAGATGTTCTGGGCAACCGGTCTGCTCTCGAGTTTCCTCGACAACACACCGACCTATCTGGTCTTCCTCACAACGGCGGGTACGCTCGGCATGACGACCGGACTCACGACCACCGTCGGCACGATACCCCAGATTTTCCTGGAGGCAATCTCCTGCGGCGCTGTCTTCATGGGTGCAAACAGCTACATCGGCAACGCGCCGAACTTTATGGTCAAATCGATTTCGGACGAAAACGGTATTCACATGCCCTCGTTCTTCGGCTACATCGGCTGGGCACTCGTGTTCCTGGTGCCCGTCTTCTTGATTGACACCCTGATCTTTTTCTTATTCTAAGGAGGTAGCGCATGGAACAACTGGATGCTCGCTGCCGCGCATTGGCAGAAAAAATTTACGCACTGGATGAAACCATCTATCAGGAACTCGGTTCCTCGCTCGGCCGCACCCTGATCGGAAGCCGTGAGAAAGTGCTCTCGGTCTTGGAGCGTGGGCTCTCGCTCCGCCCGCAGGGACAGCTGATTCTCTCCGACATGGCCTTGATCGGCAACATGGCGCGCACCCTGCCCGAAGGCCCCGCCAGAAAGCAGCTGCTCACCGAGTACAATGACATTATTGTGGAGCTCAAGGCACTGGAAGAGGAAATCGCAAAGGGCGATATCTCCGATCAGACGCGCGTCTTCTTAAACCCCTTCGTGACCGGTGCAAAGCCCTTCTCGAAGGATGACCACCTTGTGATTTGCATCGGCCGCTCCTACGGCAGCGGCGGTACGGAGATCGGCTTCCGGCTCGCGGACGATCTGCACATCAACTACTACGACGCAACCATCTTTAAGGATGTGCTGGAGCGCCTGCAGGCAAAACGCGAGGCAACGGGGAATCAGGACATCATCGAGACCCTCGACGAAATCCGCCACGCGCACGGTATGAATCTCTTTACCTCGAACTTTAACCGCTTCCACGGTCTGCCCACCGCAGACGCACTCTTCTTTAACCAGAGTCAATACATTGAGGAACTCGCGCGGAAGGAAGACTTTGTCGTCATGGGGCGTTCCGCAGACGTGATTCTCAAATGCCGGCATCCCCCACATTTCCATCTTCATCACCGCGCCCTTCGAGAGCCGCGTGAAGCGCTTAATGGAGATGTACTCGCTGAATTTTAAGGATGCGGCGCAGCTCGTGAAGCGCGAGGACAAGGCGCACAGACACTTCTACCACCGCTACACCGGCTATCAGTGGGGTGCCGCCGTCCACTACGATCTCTGCATCAACTCCGCAAGCTACGGTATCCATGAGTCCGAGGAGCTGATTATTCGCGTGATCAAGGCGCGACTCCGCGAAGACCTGCAGTCCATCGCCGATCGCCACCTGGAAAGCGTCGCAAAGGCGGATGCGGAACTGCTCGCACGGAGAGCCAATGCGGGCGAAGCGGAAAAGCCCGTCATTGAGAGCTGAGAAAAGTCCCGGGAGCAAAAAAGCTCCCGGGACTTTTTTCGTGTCTCGACCTAGCCCTCCGCTTCGGCCGTTTCTGCCTCCGCTTCAGCCGTTTCTACTTCACCTTCCTGCAAAGGCCCCGAAGCCTCACTGCCCCGCTTGGCCTCGATGCGCCGCATCTCTTCCTCCATTAACTTGCCGAGGGTCTTGGTATCGAGCTCAAACTCCTCTGCGGCCGATGACTTATCCGCAAAAGCATCGAACACCGCCTGCTTTTCCGCGAGCAGCTCCATGATGCGCTCATCGATGCTGTCCTCGCAGAGAAGGCGGTACACGAGTACGTTCCGCGCCTGCCCCATGCGATACGCTCTCGCGATTGCCTGGCTCTCGAGCGAGGGCTTAAGCTGCGGCTCGCAGAGTATCACCACGCTCGCCGTCTGGATGTTGAGTCCCGTGCCGCCCGCCACAATCTGTGCCGCGAGCACCTGTCCGGGCGCTGCCGCTTCAAAGGCATCCAGCACTTCCTGTCGCCTTGCGGGCGTCATAGCGCCGGTAATCGGCTCCATGCAACGCTCCCCGAGTAACGCTCTTACCTTCTCTATGGTGTCGAGGTAAAACGAGAAAATGAGTACTTTACGCCCCTCTGCGGCCGCCTCCTCCGCGATTTCCAAAAGCCGCTGCGCCTTTGAGGACCGCGCGATATCCCCGACCGTCCAGGAAACCCGCCGCGCCGCGTGATAGCTTTCGCCGAGCACATCCGCCTCGTACTGCGCCCGTTCCGCAGCCCCGAGCTGACACCAACTCTCCTGCTCTTCGAGTTCCGGGAGCTCCGTGAGCACCTGCTCGCGCTTCCGCCTATAATAGACCGGTGCCACCAATTCGCGAAAGCGGGGCGCGGAGGCCAGCATCTTCATGCCCCCGATTTCTGCCGCAAGTTCCGGGCGCAGCACAGCGATGAGCTCCACCATTTCATCCACCCGGTTTTCAAGCGCCGTGCCCGTCATAAAGAGCAGACGCTCCGCGCGGAGCGCTAAGTTCCGCACATGCACCGTGCGCCGTGCCCCGGGGTTCTTAATGTAATGCGCCTCGTCCACCGTGAGCAGTGAGAACGCAAAATCTTCGGGGAGCTCCCAGTGCTGTACGGTCTCATAGCTCGTGACCGCAACACCGCCTGCCTGAATCCAGTCTTCCAGTGCAGCCTGCTTCAAAGGGCCGTGCACCTTGATTGCCTGTAAGTCACTGAACTTTGTGATTTCCCGGCACCAGTTGACCAGAACGCTCGCCGGGCAGACCACGGCAAAGTGTGTGGCCCCTGTATTGCGGAGCGTGACCATGGCGGCGATGGCCTGCACGGTTTTTCCGAGACCCATCTCGTCGCCGAGCAGCACCTTACCTTGGTGTAGTATGTACTTGACACCCCAGGCCTGATAGCGGCGCAGTTCACAGCGCATCCCGTCCGCAAAGAGAGGCTCTGCCTCTACCTCGCGCGCCAACTCTTCCGGCAGACCGTAGACCGCATCGCCGTTTCCGAGTAGACCGGGCACCAGCTTTTCGAGAAGATTACTGTATACAATTGGCTGCGTTCGGAAGGAGTCCCAAGCCGTCTCTGTGCCGGAAGCTTCCAGTTCCAGCCGCGCTTCGCGAAGCCTTGTGAGTTCTGTTCCGTACACACCGTTTGCGAGTTCCTCGAGATAGAGAAAAGCCTCGCTCGCGGCATCCTTCTCCGCCTTTCCCGTGAAGAGCCAGCGGAAAAATCCCTTGCCGCGGGACAGTTCTTCCATTGCCTTTTCGATTCCCGCAGCGTAGCGCGACGAAAGTGCCTGCGCGTCGCGGCTTAGCCCCTCCGCTAAGCGGTAGCGATACAGCGCCAGCACAATGTTACTCGTCTCCTCCGTGCGCTTATCCGCGCTCAGCCGAAGCTTAATGCCCGGCTTCAGCTGCTTGACCGTCTCCGCCACCGCATCCTTAATGAGCGCCGCGCCGTCCTCGCTGATGCCGTTTAAGGCAGCAAGCTGCCGCTCCGGAGCCAGCATCAAATCCGCGTAATCCGCATACCCGCTCTCCCGGAGCAGACGCACACGAAGGCCGCGCCGCGCCCGGTTCAGCTCCTCGACCGGGATATCCCTGAGCGTCTTCATGGTCTCCGCAGCGACAAAGTGCTCACAAGCCGCCTCGACCACCGCGCGGCAATCCTCCGCCCTGCGCGAAAGCGTGCCGCGCTCTGTTTCCCAGCTCTCGTGTTTGCAGTAACTCCCTCGCTTCCGCAAACGAAAATGTGCGTTTCATTTCTCTGGGGACACTCCTCTGTTTTGGCCGCTCCAACACTAGGTCTAAAATAGATACGATACTCGCCTATTAATTTTATAATTTCTCGAAAAGCCCAATTTATATTTCATCATTGGCCCATATTTCTGAGTTTAATGCAGTTCACTGGAATGCTGCAATTATAATCGTCCATCTCTGTAACATCATTCGCATTGATTAATTTCCACAGCTGAAACGGCTATTGTTTCATTAATTATGTCAAATATGAAAAATAAGATTCGCGGCAAGTATCCGTTGAGGAGAATTCGTCATATTACAAATTCGTACAATCCAACGCTTAAATCACAGTTTGAACTAAATTCCTTACCTGCTTAAAGCTCCGAACATTTTATCAAAAAAATGTATCTACATCCTCATCGTTTAATTCATCTTCAAATTCACTTCTATTTCTAATTAGTTTGAAATACGGACTTTGAGGTGCAAAATTGACAATCCCAGTTTTCCCAAGGGATTCTAATAAATTATAGAACTTTTTGAAGGCTGCAAGTAAATATTCGTCGGGATTTCATATTCCAATATACGCACTATATATTTTAGTTCAACAGTTGAAGGTTCTTTGAACCCTCTAAACTTTTTTATGAACTTTATCTTTTCCGCTACATAGCAGCTTATTGAATGCTGACGCACCTTCTGTGCTTGCGTGTTAGTACTATCAATCAATTGCTTCATCCTTGTTTCGCCGACTTTGAATAACGGCTCCGCATCTGTATAATTATCAAGACTATTTGCGTGGCGCATGTAGTTTCTGGCAAGAGCATGTTGAATCTTAAATGCCTTTGGTTTAATACTTGCAGATTTCTCAAGATAATCTAGCGCAACCCCATAATCTCCCTGACTTTGTTCAAAAATTCCGAATTGCAGCCAGAAATAACTAATCTCCTTATATTTTGGCTTCAGTTTCAAAAATATTTTTTTGAGGTTATCACTTTCGATGTGCAGTCTGTCTTTTAGTATATCTACCTTGAGCAAGCATTGAAAAAGAATATACCACTTGTTCTCATCTCTTTCATAAACTCTGTTTGATATAGTGCTAAGTATTTCGAATATTATTTCCCCTTTATCGTTATTTTGTTTTAATATCTGTTCTCCCACAATTGTATTGTTCAATGACAATCCATCGCCATCAACTCTGACAAAATCAACAAGTCTTGTAAGCTCTTTGCCATTATGATGGAAGTCAATAGCTGTTCCATATCTTTCTGCGAACAGCCCAATTGGATAATCCTCGACTTCAATTGCATCAAAAATCGCCAATTCAAGTAACAGCTTTTTTTCGCGTCTCCCAAGATTTTTAATACATTTTATCAATTCGTTCTCAGTGTTTTTAACCAAACCTCCGTAAGTTAATCCAACTATTAAATTTGACACACTTCTAAGTCTCAAAATCTCTTTAACTTGTAGCTCTTTCCCCCAAGTTGTCATATAAGATAGCCTGGTCTTGTTATCTAATGTTTCCCTAATATTACGCGCATCATCTCTCGTAAATAAATCATCTTGCCTGTAGTCATAAAAACTATTCCCCTCAAGATAATATCTTTTTCTTTTGTGGTAATACTCTCTTGAAGCCGTCAAAACAACAACTATTTTACCAGGGAATCGTTTATGTAACAGTTTTTCAATTCTCTCGTAATAAAAACCAGCATTGTCAACTATTAACGCAATTCTATTGGATGCGCTTTCATTTATGTAATTAAGCAGAGGGTTATAGTCGAATCTGCTTCCCTTAAATTCGAGTATCTCAAATTTCCGGTCTCGTAACTCATAAGCCAGTTTCTTTATCAAACAACTTTTCCCTGTGAATACCCTTCCATAAATACTGAAGCAATGCACATCACTGGTCTTATCTCCCAATATTCTATTTAGTGCTTCCCTTGCATTTTGGAAGTTTTTATCTTCAAACAGCCAGCCTTCTCTAACATCCTGCCATTTGCAATAATCCCCACGATATAGCCTACTATCATATGGATTACGAAACATCTTTTCTGTATCAGCCAATCTATGTATCCCACTATAATTCAACCCAATTCTTGCTTTTTCTAAACTGCTTGGATCGTATTTTAAATTAGCCGCGTGATTGATAAAATCTTCAGATGTCGCCTTTATTAGTATTGCTCCGAGGTCGTTGACACGTCCTCGCAATGCTCGCGATGGTTTGGGATCAATAAATATAATAGTATTTGTATTCTTTCTAGAATACCCTGCTTTATGATAAAAAGTCAAGTAATAATCAATATCAGGTTCATCTAGACTAGCTCCAACAAAAACCACGTTTTTATTCAGTATATCATTCGTAAACTCGTTGAGTTTAGCATCCAGCTTATCTGTAATCAGATCTGTGTATTCACGTTGGGCGAAGATGTATCCTTCTTCTGGATGATTCACACATCCATGTAATTTAATAAGTTCTGTTGCCTTTGCATCTCTGGGACGCATTTCACTTTTGTGCCAAACAATTAAATTTTTCTCTTCAGTTTTATATATATTCTCTACCAAGTCATCAATATTGACAGAATATATAACCTCCCACGGATACTCTACCAATCTTTTATGATATGGATTCTTTGTCAAATGTTGTATTTCTAAAGCAATCTGTCAGTAAGCTAATCAATTCAGCTTTCTTATTAGATCTGTATGATTCTTCGCAAATCTCCTTTAAATTCATCTCCTCTAATTCTTCTCGATCTGCATCATTTCTAAATAATTTTTCAATAATTATTTTTTTAATTCCCTTCCCATCCCCAGCATTAGCCTTATTAATAGCTCCATGTGAAAATCCCGCCCCCAGAAATAGAACTGGTGGACCCGCTAATAAAACCTCATCCAATTTACTCCAATCAATACCATTCTGCATATTATCCCTAACATCCTTCACTTGCAAATCAGCTTTTTCCATTTGCTTCTCCGTTTCCCTATGCATAAGTTTATTCACACTATACTCTATACTTCGCAAGACATAAGTCTTATCTCATTGGATTGTCTTTGTATTTTATAATTCTCCTCCCCTCTACCAAGACTTCGCACCTTCATCAGCTTAACATCCTTATCGATATAGAAGCATATTTCTTGAATGCAGTTAGTCTTGATATTCTGTACTTAACTCCAAATCGGGTAAGCATGTTGCCATGGACCTAAAGTGTACCTACGGACAACTTGTTATCTAGTTTCACCTAAATGTTTAAAACACATATACATCTCATCTGCTTGTGCCATCTAATACTCGCAAAAGCGAAACATACTTAAGATACCACTTTACCGAACTTTATACACCAGAACCAATTTCGATGTGTATCCTAAAACTGCCATGTGCTCTCAGTTAGATTTTAAACTCAAACCAATGACTTCGCAAGGACAGCTCCACCGTCTTGCAAAGTACAAACGTGCGTCCTATAATTATATTAGTCGCACTTAACACATTCGGCGTTGCTACGGAAGGACAAAACGATGGGCTTATTCAAACGCTTTCTCGGGCAAACCCGAAAGCCTGAGGGCTTCTTCGGGAAACTCATGTTAAATGCCATGAATCAAGGTCATGCAGCCCTCTCCGACTGGGGACTCTCGCATATCGATGGTCTGTCTCCGCTTGTCATTGCGGAACTGGGCTGCGGCGGCGGGCGCAACGCGCAGGAACTGCTGCGCCGCTATCCGCTGGCCAAGCTCTACGCGGTCGATTATTCCGCGCTCGCCGTGTGCCGCACCCGCGCCTATAATAAGCTCGACATTGTGCGCGGGCGCTGCCGCGTCCTAAAGGCCTCGGTACAATCCCTGCCCCTCGCGGCTTCCCGCTTTGATTTAGCAACCGCCTTCGAGACCGTGTATTTCTGGCCCGATTTAGCGGAGTGCTTTGCCGAAGTGTACCGCATATTAAAATGCGGCGGCAGCTTCCTTATCTGCAACGAGTCAGACGGGACGGATGCCGAAGGCCTTCGGTACGAGCGCATCATAGACGGCATGCGCTGCTACACCGCAGAAGAGCTCGAAACCCTGCTAAGGACCGCGGGCTTTTCGGAGGTGCGGATATTCCGCCACGAGACCAAGCCCTGGCTCACGGTACTCGCAAGGAAATAAGAGGACTGAAAGCGAATCCGCAAGAAAGGAAGGAAATCAAGATGAAAGCCGATTATAAAAACTGGATGCCGCGGGGTCTCATTTTCGGCAATGCGGCTGTGAGCAGCGCTTTTCTTGCCATGGGGCTTCTCTGCCGCAGAAAGACGCGAAAACCTGCTCTGCGCCTCATCTCTACGCTCGGCTTTGCCTTCGCGGGTGTGGGCTTTTTAAGTTCCGCCTATCTGCTGATGCTCTACCGCATCTTCTCCTACAAGGGAAAGCGTAAACTCGCGAAGCACATCATAGACGGGGTCGCAGCGCAGATCAAAATTTCCGCGGGCGACAGGGGACTGGACGTAGGCTGCGGAAGCGGCGCGCTCACCATAGCAGCCGCCAAGCGAAATCCGGAGGCAAGCTTTGTCGGTGCGGACCGCTGGGGACGGGAGTACGCTTCCTTTAGCCAAAAGCTCTGCGAAGATAACGCCCGCGCCGAGGGTGTCAAAAATGTGCACTTTCTCCGCGCCGACGCGCGGGAACTTCCCTTCCCGGACGAGAGCTTTGACCTTGTGACCAGCAATTATGTCTACCACAACATTCCGGGCGACCGTCAGGCCCTGCTCCGCGAGAGCCTCCGCGTCCTGAAGAAGGGCGGCCGCTTTGTGATTCACGACATCTTCTACCCCTCTGCCTACGGCGACATGCAGGCCTTTTTAAAGAGTCTGCAGGACGAGGGCTATGCGGAAGTGCGCCTGATTCCCACCGCAGACGGGCTCTTTGTCAAGAAATGTGAGGCCAGATGGATGATGATTGCCGACTCCGCACTGCTCATGGGAATCAAATAAGCTTGACGCCATTCCCCGTCTGCCCTATGCTAAGCCAAAACAGCAGGAGGTAAAATTTATGCCCGGCATATCTTCCGGAATCCGCGGTGATGCAAATTTATTGAACCTGAGGGAAATTCCCGTCGCCAACATCCGCCCCGAACTTACTATGTTCCTCATTCCGGGCGAGAACATCACGCAGGCCTTCCAGACCATACGCGATCAGGTGGTCTTCACAAATAAGCGGCTGATTGTCGCAAACGTGCAGGGCATCACGGGGAAAAAGGTATCCTATACCTCCTATCCCTACTCAAAGATTCAATATTTCAGCGTAGAGACCGCCGGTTTCCTCGACATTGACAGCGAACTGCTCCTCGCCTTTTCGAACGGCGCACACCTGCAGCTTGACTTCACTTCGAACGTGGATATCAAGCGGATATGTGCGAATATTTCGCAGATGGTACTCTAATCAGGCGATTCCTTCTATAGCGTGGAACACATCTCCGTGTTGGAACGCCGTATTGCCGATATGAAAGCCGGGAGAAATGTACATGTGCATGAACTCCTTACAGACGCAGAATAACGAATAAAGCGTGCTGTCTCAATCGTTTGAGACAGCACGCTTTTTACATATTCTTCTGTCGCCAGGCTTCCCGACTGAGTAACGAGACATGCTCGATTCGCACTTCTTTTAAGAGGGGTACATCCACATCCCGCAGAATCTTCTCATGGCAAAAGCCGAGCTTTTCCTGCACGCGCTTTGACTTTTCATTGCCCTCGAAGTACCCGCACCACACGCGCCGCATGCCAAGCTCCGTAAACGCACGGCGAAGCAAGGCTTCCGAAGCCTCGGTCATAAGACCCTGTCCCCAGAACGGCTTCCCGATCCAGTAGCCGAGCTCGCACTCATCTTCCTCTTCCGCAAGCCTCGAATCTCCGTTCAACGACAAGGCAATCGCGCCGATGACGCGCCCGTCTTCTTTTTTGCAGACGGCATAACTCTCCGGACCGCTCAGCACCAGGCGGATGATGTTCCGGCTCTCTTCTACACTGCCGTGCGGCGGCCAGCCCGCAGCCGGGCCGACTTCCGGGTCCTTGGCATACTTGTATAAATCCGCTGCGTCCGCCTCCGCAAAAGGGCGAAGCAGCAGGCGTTCGGTTTCGATTTGCATCCGCTTGCTCTCCTTCCGACGAGGATCAGTCCCATAAACCTATGCATTTCGGTTTCATTATTCCGCTGCAACGAGGACAGGGAAGCCCCGAAAAGCAGTCCTCTTCATAAACAGGCCACATCCTATGCCCGCAGCGGCAGCGGTGATTGTAATCACGCACACAGATGTAGTTATCCGGATCATTCGGGTCTATTCCGGGACGGTAGGCAGCCAAAAGCGGGCGTCCTTCGTAGCGGTAACAGTGCTCACACTGCACGATTACCTGTTCTCCGTTCACCACGGCATCCGGATAGTGCAGCAGAAAGATTCGTAATTCGCTTCCGTACTCCCCTTCTCTTGCCGCCTCCGTCACTTCCTTGGGAAATTCGCCTCCCATCCCGTAGCCCAAGAAGGCCTTGAACGAATGCCAACATTTGTTACATTTCCAACGATAAATGGCGCCCATAAGGCCTCCTTTACGCTTTATACGACTTCGTGTTTTACCGGACAATCAATCTTCATAATGCCCACGGCAGGCAATAATTTTAAGTTGACCGTTCTCATACAAATAAATGAGCCTGTCCTCTTCATTAATTCTACGACTCCAATACCCACTCAAATTTCCACGCAGCGGCTCAGGCTTACCCAAACCTGCGAACGGCGTACGGCAAGCATCTTTACCAAAGCATTGATCCGCTTCAATGTCTTTTTATCCTGCACTTGCCAGTACAGATAGTCTTCCCAAGCTCTGTCCTCCCAAAGAAAGCTCACGTATCTTCATCCTCCAAGAGAGCGTGCTCTGTAAAATGTGCCCTGCCTTCTCTCACATCGTTTGCGATTCCGTTCAGATATCTCATATTGCTCTCGGAATAAAAGCGATCCGCCGAAACATCAAACGGAATTCTCCGCTCCCTTGTCATGCGCTTCGCAAAAATCGTAAAGGCAGTCGTCATAGACATTCCCAAGTCATCGCAGAGTTCTTCCATATTGCGCTTGAGCTCTGCGTCCATTCTGAAATTCACATTGACCGCATTGGACATACCGTTTTCTCCCTTCTGTCAATCTCCTACTCCTACTTTAGCATTGCCAGAGCAAAAATCAAGCATTTGTCCGGATTCGTAATGAAATATCATTTCGTTGTCATTATTTGTCAATGTGTGCGGAAGCACTCATTTCTTTTGCGATATAAAAAGAACCGGCGCAAATCACGTTGCGCCGGTTCTTTTTTCTCTTCCCGCACTACGAAAGTCGAGCATTCAGCACGAAAGCATTTTCTGCAATTCTTCATAGCTGTCCACATGGTCATAGTGCACGCTTCCGTTTGACAGCTTTTCAAAGAGCCGCTTTGCGCAGCTTATCTTTGCCTTCTCAATGGGTCTTAAGTCCAGGCTGCTCATGCTGCCCTTGGTTTCGGCAATGAAGTAGATGTGCTTTACACTGCCCTCACGAAATACAATGGCCCAGTCCGGCGTGTAATTGCCGACCGGGGTCGGAATTTGAAATCCCTTCGGGAGCTTTGCATAAATCTTGACCTCTTCCGCCTTATCCATCTTTTCCGCAAAGCGGCGCTCCACACTCTTTTCGGCACTGCCGTCCGTGAAAACATAGTCCTGTATGGCCTTGTCGGCTTTGAAGGCCATGTCGAGCGGCACCTTGTGCGCCTCCGCAGTGAAGATGTCGCTGTCATAGCTTCCCTCCAGCGTATCGTAGCGGATGTGCTCCACAATCATGGTCGCCTTCTGCTCGTTGATCAGCCGTATGACCTTTGCAATGAATTCCTCGGGGTTCTGCCGGTACAGCGCAAAGCGACTCGCGTCGATGCCCTGCAAAATGGACGCGACGGTGCGTCTGGTGAGCACCGTTCCCTTTGGCAACCGTGCCGATTAAATCATAGCGAAGGGTACTCTGCGGTGCCGTCCGAAGCGTCTCGGTGCGCGTTTTTGCCGCGAAAAAAATCTTGGCAAGGTCGTCTTTTTAACCTCAGATTCAATTTCTCTTAGAAACTCCTCCTTACTTGCCTTGCCCCATGCAATATCCGATAACTTTATTTCTCACTCTGCCATGGTTTTTACAGACTTAAATGTATCCTCAACAATGGTTACAAGGCTGATTCCTTTATGCGTAGCAATTAGGTTTTTCTTATCTCTTTCGACAAATTCTTTAAAAATCAGATTTTCAATAATACCTGCTCTTGTTGTCAGAGTTCCAAGCCCTTTTCTTTCTACTTCTATATCTTTTTCTAAGGCTTCATTTCCTGCAATCTCCATAGACTTGAGAAAGGTCTCCGCAAGCAGATCTTAATCCTCGGGCTTTAACTGACGGAATCCGTTGTAGCAATCCCAACAGATATTCTGCTTGATTCGCTTCTAGTCTATGTGTTCCGAGTTGCTTATATCGAAGCTCCTGTCATTGTGAGAAGTGCTGTAAGCTCCTTTCTTGTTTGCTCTGCCATTGTGTCTTGTGAGTCTCATTTTTGCCATTTGTTTTCCTCCGTTTCTGAAAAGTGATTTTATCCCCGAGAGGGGAGAGATACGGCGAAGCCGATTCCCTAAGCTGAAAGTGTGACAGATAATAACCCAGTACTAAGTGACGATGCGTCTCTTAACTAGGCAAGACTGCCGTCCTCAACCTGCACAGGGCATTGCATCCCTGACCCAGTACAAAGAGCTTCGCCCTCTGCACTCCCGCCGAATAGCCTGCATCGCCGTATGTAATATCTGCTCCTCAGCCCCTTAGTTTTTTTGCAAAACTCTCCACTGGAGAATTTTGGCAAAAGAAAAAGCCGGTGTAGTTCTCACGATTCCTCATAGGCCACATCGGCTTGTCCATCTGACCTTAACAGTCACATTCAGTTTTCTTCTGCAATGAATTTTATAAATTCCTTGCCCATATCTGTTACTCTTGATGCAACCATTCCGTCCCCCGTCATAATTACATCAAGACCACCAGTGTTCATCAATCCATCAGCATATAGCTCTTTGACAATACGATTAACATATTCATCCTTGTCACGCAGCTCCTGGTATACATCATATAGAACTGTCTTTGGACTTCCCATCATATATGTCGATTTACTTTTTTGCGCAATTTCAAATTTGAGTGGATTCTGAAAATAATCCAAGATTTTGATATGCCATAAGGAGTATTTCCCTATCATATCAAAGAAAATCATAATGATACTTTCTTCAAATGTACATGTTAATGAATTGATTACTGCGTTCGCAAGGTAAATTCTTTTCTTATTTTCTGCCGTCTTAATCGCCAATTCTGTTGCTTGGAACATGGCAGAAGTAAAGTTCTCGTTTGTTCCAATATTTTCCAGTGATTCATCAACTTTAGAAAGTCGTTCTTCTATTACATTCTGCCATTCATCCAATCTTTTTTGTGCGCAATTGGATTTGATCGAATCCCATACACTTGTAATTAATGCGCCTCCAACAGGGATCATGCTAAGAGCAGTTTTAGCACTTATCTCAGCTGTTTGAAGGGCGACTTGCTTAGCTTTTTCAGACATATCGTAACCTCCTATTTTTTTTACTATCTACCATTAAATTCTGATGGAGATTCAGCTACCATGCTTGGCATATCAGGAGAAAAGCCATAAACATTTGAGAGATTCTCGATGCTTTTTACATAATCTACAAACCGTCCTATCGTCCAAATTCTACTTTGTCGATCCCTTGGATATGTAGAGATATAAGGTTTTGGAACAACTAATATAACCTGTTCTGCCTGCATTTCATCCATTTGCGCTGCCGAAATTCCTTGCTGCAATGTACAAAGATATTTGTTCTTTCCTCGAAGCCAATCGGCTTCATTAATAACCTGTCTCCATCGATCTTTGCACGTGGTTTTTGCTGCAAGGGAAATTAATCGATCTGTAGAAAATGTAAGGTCATGGTATGCTTCTTGAGAAGGAAATATAAAGTCAGGCTTCTCATTACCTTCTTTACAGCTTGGACTTTATACCGGATTCCGTTGCCATCAAAAATTGCAGCCAAATGATGCTCGAGACTTTTTCCCGCACGACTTTTTCTCCTATTAAGAACTGCATTTGCGGTGTTAATAAAATCTTCTACAGATGCAAACCCATGCATAATCATATCTCCATATCGTGCATATTCCAACGCTCTGAATAGTCTGTATTCTGTTTCAGTCCAATCCAAAAGTTTTCTATCCGGATTTGAATTGACGTATTCGATATGGTCATAGACCGCATCTCGAATCATTCGAGCAGCTCGAGACATTTCTTCAGGAGCCGGAAAATCTACAGTCAGGCTAGAGATATCGAGACCTTGCTGCCCTTGCGTATGGTATCCTTCAAATCATCCAGAAGTTTCTCAGTCGTATTATTCAGAACTTTTACCGACGTAGCCACGTTCCCGACTCCCCCCACAGCATTTTCTCCAAGTACGGAATTCATTTCTTACGTTTTTCTTACGCATTTTATACATCATAGCACAGCGGAAGAGGGTTTTACAGACAAAAAAGACCATCCGGAGATGGTCTTCTTCAATTATGACTGCTGCCACTGACGGCTTTCGCAGGACCAATGACCCTCAAAATCAGATTTCAGCAGGATACAACGATATACCGGTTCAAGAAATTGCTCCAGCCTATTGATAGCAGCCTCGAAGGACAGGCCTACCTCCTTTGCAGGTGCAAAGGCCTTCCATTGTGTCAACAAAGCCGCATTCTCTGTAAACAGGCGTATTTGCGCAAACACATCTTCTGAGATTGCTCGTCCGCGGTGCTCCAAGGTACTCTGTAAAGCCTCAGCAAGCATCTGTCCCTCATAGTCAACCATTTCGGAGAGATAATAGATATCATAGAAATCCTTCATTCTGCTGTTCCTGCCATTCTAAGGAGAATGGCGTCGAACTTCTCTGCTATCGTACTTTCCAGAGAATATGTATATAGCTTTGGCGCTTCAAAGTCCGGAAGTCTCGTAGAAATAGCGCGTTCCACCGCCGCCGGAACAATGACATCGTCAATCCCCACATCAATGGAAAATTGCATCCTGACTTTACCGATTTTTCCGAGCAAAGTAGTTTTTACACCAGGATACTTTTTTTCAAGTGTGATTTTCTCTGTTCTAATTACTTCCAGTTGAATAAAATCATTTCCGGTCCCTATCGCACAGATGTTTTTCATGGTCTGCTCTATATTCTCCATACTTCCGTGCAAGTCTCTCAAGAGAAAATCAATATCTTTGGTCGGCCTCGATTGGAATTCCGTAAGCGTGTATATGAACATACCGCCTTTCAAGACAAAATGATCCGCATATTCGGATCGCGACAACTTTCTCAGAAATTCCTCCTGCGCAAACAGCTGCAACACCAACTGAAACGGAATTCTCTCTTCTTTCGCTTGGTTCTTTAGCCGTGTCAGTACAGATGCCGCCATATTTTTACAGCCATGGCCCCAGTATTTCCCTCACCTTTCTCTCCACACGGAGCAGCTTTGCATACTTGAACAGTCGTGCCGGGAATTTCTCCGGATCTTTCAGATAGCGCTGAATTGCTGTGGCAAATACCTCTGCATCTACCTTGTTTTTGTGCAGAAGCAGGTCACAGATGGTTTTCTCCTTATCGTAAATTTTGACAAGGCACCCATCTATCTCCGCTTCTTCGATCCCTGCCGAATAGCGTTCTTCCTGAATAAAGTGAGGCTTTACAAGCGGATACTCGATTTGAAAGCGCTTGCGCGCGGTTCGGTTGCTAACCGCAAGATGCCAATACGCCGGCGTCCTATCTGTGTAGCCGTAGTAATCCAGCGCGCTCTCCATACAGATAACCGCATCCGGAAACAGTGCTTTCAGAATCGGCAGGTCTGAAAACGAATTCTCGTCAATATACTGATAATAGCCTCTCCGCAGCTGCTCAAGCCTACCTTCCTCCAGAAGACTCTGTACTTTCCTGTAATATAGCCCCTCTCGCTGCAGCTCGGCAGTTCTCATCACGCCGCCGTGCGCCTCGAACATCAGCTTCAGTGCTTCTCCCATAGTAACTCCTTGTCATAAAACAATACAATTATATTATACTTATTGTATCCTTTCATGACAACAGCAAAAACAACTGTTACGTATGCACAACATACAAAGGGCGCCCCTCCATCCGGAGCGGCGCCCTTCTCTTCTACCTTTTCACTTGATTCAAACTTCTCTGCCAATCACCAGCTCACTCTTCATCCCGTTCAGCTCAATCCGCTTCTCCGCGCCGGGCGTATCAAAGGGCTCTGTTGCTTTTCCCTCGTTTGCATAGGAAATCCGTGTGCCTATGCCCTTTGCCTTCGCTGCGAAGACCACATCTGCCGGGACATAGAGCTTTGAGCAGGCCGAGAGCTGGTTGAGTTCCAGGGAGCTCGCAAGGCTTTTGCAGTGAATCTCCATATCAAGATTGCTGTCAATTTCCACGGTGCCGGGAACCGCGTCGAGATATAGCTTCCGGTTCCTTCCGCCGAGCTCAATGCGCTCGCAGTCCAGCGAACTGAGACTCACCAGCTCTGCATTGACCGCGCACTCTACTTTTCCGAGATAGGCCGCCGGGAGTTCCGCATAGATGCTGAGTCCCTCTTTCGAGGCGCTCTCGCTCATCCCATTTCTACGAATAAGTTCCAGATCCAGTCGCCGCTTTGTATCGTCCAGTTTGATTTTAAAATCACTCTGCAGCGAGGCGAGAGTACCGGAGACCAGGCGGATGCGCAGTTTCTCTCCCGGATGGCCGGAAAGGAATACTTCTTTGGCGCTGCCGAACTTCATATCGTAGTGTTTCACTTCATCGATATCGTATTCGGTGACGCTCTCATAGCGATGCACCGCTGCCGCTTGCGCTTTTGTCTCCCCCGTAAGCAGTTCGTCTACGGTGATTCCAAACAGAGTTGCGATTGCCCGAAGGTTCTCGATGTCCGGTGTGCCGCCCTCGGTCTCCCACTTGGTAACGGCCTGTCTCGAAACATGCAGTTTCTCTGCCAACTGTTCCTGGGACATGCCCGCTGTCTTCCGAAGGGTTTTGATTGTTTCTGCGATTGTCATGCTTGACCTCCTGTGTCTTGATGGCCTCAGTATAAAAAAATCGCAGCGGCACACAAGAAACACGGGCTTACATTTCAAATTTTTCTTGCTACGCTCCGTAGCAAAGCGCTTAATCCCAGCGATAAACGTCGTTTCGCTCTAAGGCTGTCTTGCAGCGCGGGCATATCTTCTCGACCTTATTGTCCCAAATTTCTTGCTCCGATAAGGCGCGCATCTTTCCGCCGCAGTCCTTGCAGCGGTGTTCATAAGCCCCGTAGAGTTCGTACCCTTCCTCCTCGGGCACTGTCCAGTGGTTTTCCGGGATCGGCTTTGCCTGTAATTCGGCATCCTTCGGAATATAGGCTGTCAGCAATGCTTCGTTATCATAGCTACCACAGTTCTCGCATCGAAGCAACACGAGGTCCCCATCCAGAAAGGTTCCGGGATATGTTTCTACCAAATCCTGCCACTCGGCTCCGTATGCACCGGCACGCGCTTTCTGAATCAGCTGATGGCAAACCCAAGGGTATCTGAAACCAAATCCCAGCTGCGCGGAAAACTCGTAACCGCAGTTCGGGCAAATCCACGATAAACCATGCCCCATGGCACGCACTCTCCTTTTTCTTGTCGCGCACACCTTTTACCTTTTTTAATAATAGCTTCCTGTCGATAACAGTATAACGCCTTCACGAAAAAAAAGAGCCACCTTTGTGGCTCTTTCCTACTATACCGCTCAATCCTCTCGCTGTATAAAGTTGGTCACTGCATCCCCCTCGGTCTCCGGGTACGGAATCCCCTGTTCTTTTGCGAGGGCAAAGCTTCGCATCATCCAGACCATGTTCCTTGCAAGGTTCCGCATGGTCTGCATGCCTTCCCGGTCCTTGGCGGCATCTTCCGCGGTCAGACCGTGAGAGATGTTCCAATAGGTGGAGCCTGCGACCGGCATCTGCGAAATCCCGAAGTATTTGTTCAGCACATCAAAGGAGGCCGTGGTGCCGCCTCTTCTCGCGACGGCAATCGAAGCGCCGGGCTTAAAGGCAAAGGGATTCTCGACATTCTGAACGGAGTAAAACGCCCGGTCGAGAAAGCCAGAATGCGTCCGCTCGGATGCGCATAGTAAACGGGTGTCGCAAAGACAAAACCATCGGCCTCTTTGGCGAGCGCCGTAAATTGATTCACTGCATCATCCCGAAACACGCAGGCATCGTGCGTCCCGCAATAACCGCACTGAATGCAGTCCCGTATGGGCTGATTGCCGAGCTGTATGACCTCGGTCTCCACCCCTTCCGCAGAGAAAATCTTCTGCATCTCCTTGACTGCCTGCATGGTGGTGCCGTTCGCATGGCTGCTGCCGTTCACAAAAATAACCTTCACGATAAAATCCTCCTTCGCGCCGCGTGGCGGTACGAGGACTTATCATAGCGCTTTTGGGAGTTTTTCGCTATATCTCAGCTTTCCGTAAGTTGCGCGCCCTGTGGCTCCCGTCACTGCTTCAGCCTCAGCTCTGCTCTTTTTCCTTTTCCTCCCGATACACCTGCCACGCCCTCACGATCGAAATTACGATTGCCGCCATGGTATAGACAGCAAGTAGCAACATCCCGTAGCCCTTCGGCGAAAACGCAGTGCTGACAATGCCGAGCACTCCCGCCGCGACCAGCACGATCCCCGCAAAGCGGTTGCTCTTCTGCCAGGTGATGTCGTTATATCGGGTCCAGGACAGGCGGAAGCCGACCAAGCCGTTTCGCTTACACTTCGGCAAAACATTGCCGACCAGCACGAGCAGCGCCCCGAAGAGTATGGTCAGGAGCTTATCGCCCGCGAGGGTGCTGAGGAAGCTTTCGCCCCGCAGGGCGAGCACGGTGTTATAGAGGAGCACACCCTGTATGCAGCTTAAGATTAGGGTCTGCGGGAAAATCACAATGCCGAGCACCTTGGCATTCGCTGCGGCCGCCTGTCTTTCCTTGTCGCTCTCCACCTGCTCCGCCTTTCTATGAAAATGAAGCAGTAGAAAGCGGCTGCCGAAGGAAACCAAAAGCAAGACCACCGGCAAAATCAAAAGTTCGTACTTACTGCCGTATCGCGTCACGTTTCCGGCAAAGTCATAGTGCGCCGGTATCTGTGCGGGCAGCTCCCTAAGGACAAGAAGTGTCACAAACAGGCAGAGCGCCGCAATCATCCTTGTAAGCTGTTTCATGCTTTCCTCCCTCCGAACGGTTCCGCCCGGAAAATCAACTCCCGCAGGACGGTCTTGTTGCGTTCATCGCAGACAAACAGAGAAGCTCTTTTTGATTTTATTTTTCCGCACTTTCTTCCAAATACACTTTCCTTGAATACCATGTGGTCGCTATAACGGCGAGCAGCAGAAATACCGTGAACAGTCCGAGTGCAAGTTCTGCGGAGGGCGCAAGCAGCGCACTGACCATGCCGAGCAGCCCGGCAATCACCATGGCTGTGCCCCCAAAGCGGTTGCTCTTCTGCCAGGTGATGTCGTTATACCGGCTATACGGCAGGCGCACGCCCACATTGCGGTTTTTCCGGGTCTTCGGCAAGATGTTGCCGAGCACAATCAGCATAACGCTTGTCAGAACACACATCGCTTTCTGCGCCGTTTGCGCAATGCTCGCCCCCGCCTGCGCTCCTCCCGCAGTTCCGAAATGCTCTGCGGTCCAGGCCGCAGACCACAGCAGCCCGGCCTGCAACAGGCAGAAAAAGAGATTCATCACAAGCCCGACCGATACAAGCACCTTTGCATTCGCCGCCGCACCCTGTGCCTCTTTGTCATCGCCGACGGCCCGGCGTTCAAAGTGTGCCACAAGAAACTGCCAGAGCAGCGTGATCAAAAGCGTGACCATGGGTAAAATCAGATAGCTGTACTTACTGCCCCAGCGTCTCACCTCTCCGCCGATTGAATAATCCACGGGAAGCAAAGCAGGCATGGTCTGTAGAGGAATGATTGTAACCATCAGAGTAAGCACCGCGAGTAACCACACTGTTTTTTTCATGATTTCCTCCCTCCGAACTGTTCCACCCAGAGGATCAATTCCTGCAGGACGGATGTGTTCAGTTCATAGTAGACAAAATTTTTCTCCTTATATTCGCTCACCAGCTCTGCGCCCTTTAAGAGCCGCAGGTGGTAGGAGAGCGCCGGCGGGCTGACACCGAGCCGCTCCGCAATCTCCCCGGCGCTCATGCGCCCCTCCCGCAGCATGACCAGAATGTCGCGCCGCTGCGGGTCCGAGAGCACTTTAAAGATACTGCTCTCTCCCATATGGACATCATCTCCTTAAAATTTCTTTTAATTAGATTCTAGCACGTCTTCTTCACCCGTCAATCAGTATTTCAAAATATTTTTAATCTGTTAGCATTCTGTTTCCATATCGCTCTGTGCTTTTCTGACCGGTAATTTTTGCCGCGCTTTCTCCCATCACACTTTCTACCACGCGTTCTCTCTTCGCGCTTTCTTCCCCCGCTTTCCGATTCCGCTCCTTTTCCCAAAGCAGTACAGAGGGCAGCAAAAAAGAGGACGGATGGCTCCGTCCTCTTGCTTTCCGGCGCACTGCGCCGCTGTTCCGGTTTTCATTTTCGACTTTTATTTTCCCCTGCTTTTGCGCTGCCGCTTTCTCTTATGCGGCAATCTTTGCTTCCGCTCGCCCTCTTCTCACAGGAGCTTCGCGCGGAGTTCCTCTGCGCTGAGGGGGCTTAAGTAGCTCGGCGCCACATCGAAGATGGTCTTGCAGCCGGTCTGTCCCTCCGCAGCGAGGCGATGCGCCGCACGCGCATAGGCCGCGAGTACCGCACCGGTGAACTCGGGGTTCGAGTCGAGCTTTAAGCTGAACTCAATGAGCTCCTTATGCTCCTCATGGAAGCCGCTCACGCCGCTCCGAATCACAAAACCGCCGTGCGGCAGCTCCGCGTGCTTTTCACGCATCTCCTCTGCGGTGATGAAGTGCACTTCGGTGTCATAATCCGCAAAGTAGTTCGGCATGTTTTTGATTTCCGCCTCGATTGAAGCGCGGTCCGCATCTTCCGCGGCAACGACAAAGACCTCTCTCTTATGCATCTCCCGCGCCGTGAACTCGGGCTGCTCACCCTTACGGATGCGCGTCATGGCGCTCTCCACGGGAATCGTGTACTGTCTCGCATCCAACACGCCCGCAATACGGCGCACCGCATCGGAGTGGCCCTGGCTCACGCCCTTCCCCCAGAAGGTATAGTTCTTGCCCTGCGGCAAAATCGCGGTTGCCAGCATACGGTTTAAGGAGAAGAGACCCGGATCCCAGCCGAGGGAGATGAGCGCAAGCTTACCGCCCTCCTTTGCCGCGGCATCCACTGCTTCAAAATGAGAGGGAATCTTTGCGTGCGTGTCAAAGCTGTTAATCACGTTGAAATGCTTGCGTACTCGGGGGTCTGTGTCGGCAGATCGGTCGCGCTGCCGCCGCAGAGCACCATCACATCAATCTTATCCTTCCAGTTAAGCGCCTCGGAGAGCGCCACAACCGGAACCTTCTCCGTGTGGATCTTGACGCTCGCCGGGTCGCGTCGCGTAAAGACGGCGACAAGCTCCAGGTCCTCGCTCTGCTTGATTGCGCTCTCAATGCCTCTGCCCAAATTTCCGTAGCCCAAAATGCCGATGCGTGTCTTCATTCTGTTCTCCTCTCTCCGTTCGAAAGATATAACTAACACGATATGTTTTCTCTGTTTTAACGGAAAAGTCCTTTTTCTGTCAATCAAAAACTTTGTGTGCGCTCCTGCCGAAGGCTTTGAACGCCCCCCCGCATCGTAGAAGCGGGCCGTGCTGTCGGCAATCCGCGCCGCATCCTCCTCTTCATGGGTCACAAAGACCGTCGTGAGACGGCGCGCGCGCTGGGCTTCCCTTACCAAATCCACCAGGTCTCGCCTGAGTCCCGCATCAAGCCCGGTGAAGGGCTCATCGAGCAGCAAGAGCCGCGGGCGCACCAAAAGCGCTCGGGCAAGCGCCACGCGGCGCTGCTGTCCGCCCGAGAGTTCCTCCGGAAAACGCTTTTCCAGTCCCGCAAGCCCGAGGGAGGCAAGCAGTTCCGCAATCTCCGCGCGCGCTTCCTCACGCGTGTAACGAAGGCTGCTGTCGCTTGTACCCGTCAGGCAAATTTCCAAATTTCGATAGACCGTGAGCGCCGGAAACAAGCGATGCTCCTGAAACACCATGCCGAGCTGTCTCTCTTCGACCGGGCGCTCATTCATACGCTCGCCGTCAAAGCGGATTTCGCCCGCCGTGAGCGGCAAAAAGCCCGCAATCGCGCGGAGCAGACTGGTCTTTCCCGAGCCCGAGGGCCCGAGTAACGCGAGCAGTTCTCCGGGCTCGACCGCCAGTGTCACATCCCGAAAGATTTCCGTACTTCCGCGCACCAGCGCTGCGTCAAGGACGCGCAGTGCCGTGCCTGTCTCTCTCTCTGCCAAACATCTACCTCCTGTACAAAGTCTCTGTCGCTCCGAGCGCTTTGCATACAAAGCTTAACCATAAGAATACGCTTATAAATTTGCCGCTGAAATGATATTTGTAAACTTTCTGTGTTTTCAGTATATTTCTTTTATATATTACTGCCAAATTTGAACTAAGGGGGTACATGCAGTATGAACCAAGTAACCGTAGGCATACTCGGGTTTCTGACAATCATTGCCATTGTCGTGACGCTCTTTAAGAGCAAAACCCTCCCGAGCATCGCTTTCATCCTCTTCCCGTCGATACTCGCACTGATTCTGGTGTTCGGCGGCTACTACACATTTAAGGATGTTGCGTCTCTCATTAAGGACGGCTTTAAGAGTACGGGTCCCACGGCTGCGCTCTTTGTCTTCTCCGTCCTCTTCTTCGGCATCATGACGGATGCCGGCCTCTTCGATGTGATCATCGGCAAGCTCATGAAGCTGGTCGGCGACAACGTGATCGGTGTCACGGTCATGACCGCAATCATCGCCATCATCGGTCACTTGGACGGCGGCGGCGCTTCGACCTTCCTGATTGTAGTCCCCGCCATGCTGCCGGTCTACAAGAAAATGCACATGCGCAAAACCTCGCTGCTCCGCATTGCGGTTCTCGCGATGGGTGTTCTGAACCTCATGCCCTGGGCAGGCCCCACGATGCGTGCGGCTTCGGTGCTCGGCATGGAGGCAGGTCAGCTCTGGAATAAGCTGCTGCCCATTCAGGTCTTCGGTATTGTCCTCGCGCTTGCGCACGCTGTCTTAACCGGTATTCAGGAGAAGGCGCGCGGCGCAGGTCTGAACGGCAAGCTCGCACAGACCGAGGAAGCGGTCGAGGTCGAGGCAGGCCAAGAGGGACAGCTCGGCGAACTGGCTCGCCCGAAGCTCTTCTTCTTTAACATGATTCTCACGATTGCGGTCATTGCCATGCTGATCTGGGATGTGTTCCCGAGCTATGTGCCCTTCATGCTCGGTGTCGGCATCTCCATCCTCGTGAACTACACGGACATCAAGCTCCAGAAGAAGGTCCTGAACTCCCACGCGGTTCCGGCTCTCATGATGTGCACCACCCTGATGGGCGCGGCGCTCCTCATGGGTATCCTCGTGAAGACCGTCAAGGTCGATGACGTTGCGATTCCGAGCGTTGTGAGCTGCATGTCGGCGCTGATTACGATGGTCCTACCGGCTGCGCTCGGCGCACACCTGCCGCTGGTCATCGGTATCCTCTCGGTTCCGCTGGCACTGGCGTTCGATACGGACAGCTACTTCTACGGTATGCTTCCGGTCATGATTTCGATCGGCGAAGGCTTCGGCATTCCGGCGCTTCCGATTGCGATTTCCATGGCAGTCTGCCGCAACTGCGCGACCTTCATAAGCCCCATGGTCCCGGCAACCCTGCTCGGCGTGGGTCTCGCGGAAGTGGACATCAAGGATCACATCCGCTCGAGTTTCTTCTATGTGTGGGGCTTCTCCTTCCTCTGCATGATTTTCGCAATTCTGGTCGGCATCATTCCGGCGTAAGGCTGCGGAAGCATCGATACGAGTATCAAAAAACGCTCTGCCGGTCGGCAGGGCGTTTTGCTTTCATAAGCGAGATAGCGGACAGGGCTCAGGCCTCGGGAAACTCCTCGCTTCGCGGCATGGCAAAGTCCGGCTTTAAGAGCCGAATCAGCTCCACCATGTAGTGCGTGAGGTACTGATCCTTCCTATGGCAGACATAAAAATGCCGCCCCTGCTCCACGCCAATCAGGGGATAGACCACGCAGGTCCTTTTGATTTCCGGTGAGATATCGATGTAGTTCTTCGGACAGAGGAACACGGCCTGACAGGGACCAACCGCGTGCTTCGCGACTTCTATGCTCTCGGTCTCGAAGAGGATGTCGGGGGAGATGTGGGCGTCCGCAAAGAGTCCGTCCTGGGTGATGCGGGTCGAGTGCCCGGTGCGGAGGCTGATAAAGGACTCGGCCTCGGCCTCGCGTATGTCTATGGGCCTTCCCTCCTCAATGCGCCCGGCGAGCGCCGTATTTCTGGAGGCGAGCAGCACCAGTTCCTCGCGGTTAATGAGGATATAGTTCAGCGCGTTGGTCTTTGCGCTGGTCGTTAAACAGGCCAAGTCAAGCTGATGATTTAAGAGCATGCTTTCCAGCGCGTCGGAGCCGAGCTCGGTGAGCTTTAAGTTCACGGCCGGGTAGCGCGCGTGGAAGCGCGGAAAGATGTCCGGCAGAAGTTCCAGAGAGCGCTGCAGGGGCATGCCGAGGCGTATGCTGCCGCGCGTCCCGAGGCGTATCTCCTCGAGCTGACGCTCCAGGTTCTGCTGTATGCTCTGGATGGCGCGCGCCGCCTGCATGTAGCACTCCCCCGCCGGGGTCAGAACCATGGGGTTCGTGTGCCGCACAAAGAGTTCGGCGCGGAGTTCTTCCTCTACCTTTCGCACCATCTGACTCACCGAGGGCTGGGAGACATAGAGCACCTCTGCGGCGCGGCTTATACTGCCCTCCCGAAATATGGTCAGCATGTACTTAATCTGACGTTCGTTCATGGTGCCCTCCTTTGTGAGGCAAAATTTATAACAAAAACTCTATACTTATCATAGCCAATTATTACCTTGAAGTCCATACACAACAAAAGATACAATGTTTTCAAACAATTGTTTGTTACGCAGAAGGAGGCAGCTATGGAGATCAAAAAGCCGGCGGTCGCCGGCACTCTCGAGTCCAGCGATTGCCAGGTCACGGTGGAACCGGGCAACGGCAAGGTCGATTTTTCGCTGGAGAGCGCAGTCATTCACCAGTTCGGAAACCAGATCAAAAAGGTGACGCTCGAGACCCTTAAGGATCTCGGCATCGACAATGTGAGAATCTCGATTGTCGATAAGGGCGCACTGGACTGCACGATTAAGGCGCGCATTGAGGGCGCTGTGTTCCGTGCCGTGGATCAGTACGACAACATTCCCTGGGGAGGTGCGGTGAGATGAGCCATCCGAATAAGAAGCGCCTGCGCCGCTCGATGATGTTTTTGAATGCGCAGAAGCCCTCTCTGATCAAAGACCCCTACCTCTACGGCGCAGACTCGCTGATGCTGGACCTTGAGGATGCGGTCGCCGTGACTGCAAAGGATACGGCGCGCTTTTCGCTCTACCAGGCGCTGAAAAACGTGGACTACCGCGGCTGCGAGCGCGTGGTACGCATCAACGGCCTCGACACCGAATATTGGAAGGAAGACATTCGCTGCGCGGTCGCGGGCGGCGCGGATGTGCTCCGCATCCCGAAGACCGAGGACGCTAGGATGGTCAAGGCGGTCGAGGACGCTGTCCTTGCCGCAGAGCGCGAGTTTAACCGCCCGGAGGGTTCCACGCTCTTAATGGCGGCGCTCGAGTCCGCCAAGGGTGTCATGAATGCCTATGAGGTCTGCACCTCTTCCGAGCGCATGATCGGCATTGCGCTCTCGGGCGGTGACTACACGAAGGATCTGCAGACCAAGATTACCGGCACCGGCGTGGAGCTCATGGGCGCACGCCAGCACATGATCATTGCGGCGCGCGCGGCGGGCGTGCAGTGCTTTGACACGGTCTGGACCGACCTCGACAATCTCGAGGGCTTCCGGAAGGAAGTCATGCTCATTAAGGACATGGGCTTTGACGGCAAGTCCATCATCAACCCGCGCCAGATTCCCATTGTCCACGAGGTCTTCACCCCGAGCATGAAGGAGATTATTTTCTCCGAAAAGGTGATCCGCGAGATCGATTCCAAGCGGAAGGAAGGCATAGGTGTCTTCACGGTGGACGGCAAGATGATTGACATTGCGTTTTACGACGGTGCGCAGCGCGTCATTGCGCTCGCCAAGGCATCCGGCGTGTACAAGGGGGAGCTCTAAATGAAGAATGCAGTCGGCAGAGATATTCCGGAGGAAATTTTACAGGCGACCGGCAAGGATGTGTTCCGCGGCTCGCACGCAATGGACGGCAAGGAGTTTCGACGTGACGGCGCGCGTGTCAAGCCCGTCATCAATTCCGAGGGCTCGAAGCTTCTCCCGTCTGTCAAAGACGCACTCTTAAAGTGCGAAATCAAGGACGGCATGACGCTGAGCTTCCACCACCACTTCCGCGAGGGCGATAAGGTTCTCAACATGGTCATGGAAGAGGTTCATAAGCTCGGCATCAAGAACATTACCATCTGCGCGTCCTCGATGGGCAGCCAGAATAACCCCATTGTCTACATGATAGACGACGGGACCATCACCAACATCCAGAGTTCGGGCGTGCGCGGCGAGATCGGCAAGGCCATCTCCGAGGGACGGCTTCAGGGACTCGCAATCATGCGGAGCCACGGCGGCCGTGTCCGCGCGATTGAGTCCGGCGAAACCCACATCGACATCGCCTTCATCGGCGCTCCGACCGCGGATGAGTACGGCAACTTAAACGCAAACGGCGGCAAGGCAAACTGCGGCGTGCTTTCCTATTCCGCGCCGGATGCCCTCTATGCGGACAAGGTGGTCGCAATCACGGACTGCCTGGTTCCCTTCCCGAACTGGCCGCACCAGATCAGCCAGATTTACGTGGACTATGTGGTCGTGGTCGATGAAATCGGCGATCCCTCAAAGATTGCGACGGGTGCGGCAAAGCCGACCTCCGACCAGCGAAAGCTCCTCATGGCGAGCTACTGCACCGAAGTCGTGAAGCGCACACCCTACTTTAAGGACGGCTTCTCCTACCAGACCGGTGTAGGCGGCGCTTCGATTGCAAGCACCATCTCGCTCGCGGATGTGATGCGCGAGCGGAACATCCACATGAGCTTCGGTGTGGGCGGCATCACGAAGCCGATGTGCCGGCTCCTCGAAGAGGGCCTTGCGCGCACGCTTGTGGACACCCAGGACTTTGACGAGTACGCGATTCAGAGCGCGGCGACCAACCCGAACCACCACTACATCACGGCGGGCGAGTACGCGAACCCCTTCAATAAGGGCGCTTATGTCAACAAGCTTGACTTCGTGATTCTCGCGGCGCTCGAGGTCGATGTGAACTTCAACTGCAATGTCGTGGTGGGCTCGAACGGCGTGGTGAGCGGCGCGCAGGGCGGCCACCCGGACACGGCGGCGGGCGCAAAGTGCACCATCGTGATTACCCCGATTCTGCAGGGACGCATTCCCTCGGTCTGCACCGACGTGACCACGGTCACGACCCCGGGCGAGGATGTGGATGTCGTGATCACGGACTACGGCATCGCAATTAACCCGAAGCGTCAGGATCTGATCGACGCGCTGAAGGATTCGGGTCTCCCGTTAAAGAGCATCGAAGAGCTCCGCGACATTGCCTATGCCATGACCGGAGAGCCGGAGCGCGTGCAGTTCGGAGAGCGCGTGGTCGGTATCATTGAGGCGCGCGACGGCAGCATCATGGACGTGGTTCGAGAGATTAAGCCCTTTCGGTTTGCGGACTAAATAAATCATCAGACTTCGGAGCCGAATGCGGTTCCGTTTCGCCGGGGAGTCTTCCCCGGCGTTTTGTTTTCCCTGCTCTTATGCTATGCTGAAACGGCAAACGGAAACAGATTTCGGAAGCGAGTCCCCTGTATGACAGACAATTACCATCTCGGAGAGATACTGCTCTCCTATCCTTCGGAGCGAGAAAAGCTCAGTGCCTTTCTCGCGGAGCATGCGCTTCGCTCGGAGCCGGATCTCGATACGGCCTACGGTATCTTTGACGCGAACGAAAACTTAGTCGGCTGCGGCTGCGCCGCTGCTTCACTCCTAAAGTGCTTTGCGGTCAGCGAGGAACTGCGCGGACAGAATGCACTCGGCAGTCTCCTCTCGGCGCTCATTGAGAACCGCTTTCAGCGCGGCTACTTTGATTTATTTGTGATCACGCGGCGCGAGAAGGCGCAGCTCTTTTCTTCCTGCGGCCTACGCCTGCTCGCGGAGACAGGTGCGCTCGCCATACTGGAAAACAGACCGGACGGCCCCGAGCGCTTTGCGGAGAATGTCCTCTCCGCCCTGCCGCCGCACAATGGAAAAACGGTCGGCGCGATTGTGATGAATTGTAATCCCTTTACGCTTGGGCACCGCGCGCTCGTGGAATACGCCGCGGCAAAGGTAGATTTACTTTGCCTCTTTGTGGTCGAAGAAAACCGCTCCCTTTTCCCGACCGAAGTTCGCTTTCAACTGGTCAAAGAGGGGGTCAAAGACCTGCCGAACGTACATGTCTTTTTGAGCGGTCCCTATATGATTTCCGGCAACACCTTCCCGACCTACTTCTTAAAAGCGGGGGAGGATGCAGCCGCCCTCCAGTGCGAACTGGATGCCACACTCTTTGCGCGCTGTCTTGCCCCGAAGCTCGGCATTTCCGTCCGCTTTGTAGGCTCGGAGCCGCTGGACCCGACAACGGCCTGCTATAATCGGGCACTCCGGGAAATTTTGCCGCCCGCCGGTATTTTGCTCGACGAACTGCCGCGGCGGGAACTGGGGGCTACGCCAATCAGCGCCTCCCGGGTGCGCGCCCTGCTTAGCGAAAAGGGCGTCTGCCCGGAAGTACTGTCTCTCGTGCCCCCGGTCACGGCCGAGTGGCTTAGCGCCCATTGGAATGAACTCAAAATGCCCGAGGCTTCTTCCTGAGAAAGGAGACCCATGTCCGATTTTATCCCCTACCTCGTGAGCGTCGAAGATATGATGCGGGCGCGCGACGAGCGCGTGCAAGTCCAGAACGAAATGCTCGCGGCGGCCGCTTCCTATCCCGCGCCGACCGCCCTTCTCTCCTTCGGCATGAACATTCCGGGCGCGGTGAAGCAGACGCCGCTCATTCGGAGCGGCTTTCTCTTCGGCAAAGAGCGGCTCACGGAGCTCTTACAACGCGAGGGCCATGCGATCCTCCTGCCGCGCGAACTGCGCCGTGTGAGCGGGGACACTTGGCTCTGCCTGGTCGGTGCGCCGCCCGAGGCCGTGAAGCGCCTCGCAGTTTCGCTCGAGGACAGCGAAGCGCTCGCACGTCTCTTTGACATTGACGTGCTGGATTGCGAGGGACGAAAACTATCCCGCGAGGATTTTTCCCTGCCGCCCCGCCGCTGCCTGCTCTGCGAGGAGGCAGCCATAGTCTGCGCAGAAGCCGCGCCCACAGTGTCGAGGCGCTCTTTTCCCGTTGCGAAACGCTGCTCCGCGAGGCCTTCCCGCGCTCCGCATCCTTTTTCTCCGCCCTCGAAAATCAAGCGGCGCTCGCCTTGCTCGACGAAGTCTACGCCGCACCGAAACCGGGACTTGTGGACCGCATCGATTCCGGCGCGCACGCGGATATGAAATTCGAGGACTTTATTTTAAGCACCGCCGCAATCAGTTCCTTCCTGCGGGAAATGGCCGTTACGGCTTATCAAAGCTGCTTCACCCTGCCAAGCTCGCACGCTTTGAAAGACGAAGCCGAGCGCACGCTCTTTCCCAAGCTCCGGGAAATCGGAAAACGCGCCGAACGCGAGATGTATGCGGCGACCGGCGGCGTCAACACGCATAAGGGCGCTATTTTTACCCTGGGGCTCCTCACCGCGGGCGCGGGGCTCCTCTACGCCAAAAACGGAAAGCTCAGCGCCGAGGCAATTTTGGATGAGGTGCAACACCTGGTCGGCGAACCCCTGAAACGGGAACTCGCAGAGCTGAAAGCCGGGGAAGCCGGCAGTGCCCACGGCGAAGCGGTGCTGCACCGCGACGGCGCGGGCGGCGTTCGCAGCGCGGCGGCCAAGGGCTTCCCGGTCCTGCGAAACGTTGCCCTGCCCCTGCTGCGGCAATACGAGGCCGAGGGGCAAGCAACGGAGGCAAGCGCCCTCAACGTGCTCCTGCATCTCATTTTGCATGTCAGTGACACCAATGTGCTGTACCGCGGCGGAAAGGAAGCCCTGCTCACCCTCCGCGCGGACTGCCGCAACATCCTCGCGCACGGCGGTGCTTTACCCCGAAAGGGACCGCCCTGCTCTCCGAACTCAAGGAGACTTGCAAGCAGCGAAACGTAAGTCCCGGCGGCGCCGCGGACCTTCTCTCGGCCGCCTTATTTTTGCATCGAATCGAGAAAATTTTTCGTTGACAATTTTTTCCCTCCGTGCTATTCTACATAAGCCTTATGGCAAGAGGCTGATGTAGCACAGTCGGTAGTGCGTCGCATTGGTAGTGCGGAGGTCACGGGTCCGATTCCCGTCATCAGCTCTTATAAATAGCGCGTATCTGAGCGGAAACACTTGGATACGCGCTTTTCCTATGCTTTACAATGGCGAAAAAAGTGCCCTAGCAGTACGAAAAAGTACTGTAGTTAGGTACACATGCAACACGAATGCAACAATCGCCCCCACCCGTAAAACGGGTGGTTCGGGATGCGGGCTATAAGCCCGCGTTACTAGCCAGCGTCTAAAGGCGCTGGCTTTCTCTTTGTGCCTCCCAGGAAGCAAAAGCTTCCTGGGGGCTCCGTTCAAGCCACCTTGCTTTTATCACCTGGCTGCCCCTAAAGGGGCAATTATTGGCTCAATTACCTTTGATCCGTTCCAGGCTTCGCCCCGAACGGATCCTCGTACTCCTTCACGCTCATCTTGTCTTGGAGGATATCGGCCCTCTCCTGGTCTCGGATGTACTTTCTTACCGTCGCATCATTCAATCCGACGGTACTTACATAGTATCCCTCTGCCCAAAAGTGCCTGTTTCCAAACTTATACTTCAGATTCGCATGCCGATCGAACATCATCAGCGAGCTTTTCCCTTTCAGGTAGCCCATGAAAGATGACACACTTATCTTCGGCGGTATGCTCACTAGCATGTGCACATGATCTGGCATCAAATGTCCTTCTATAATCTCTACGCCCTTGTATGCGCAAAGATCATGCAGGATTTGAGCCAAATCCTTCTTGTATTGATTGTAGATTATTTTTCGTCTATACTTTGGCGTAAAGACGATATGGTACTTGCACAGCCATTTGGTATGTGCAGCACTATTTGCCTTTGGCATGAAATCACCTTTCCTTTCTCAGTAGTGGCTTGGACACCTCTATTGTACGGAAAGGTGATTTCTTTGTTAAACGATTTGTCTCCACCCGCATAGCGGGTGGGTTTTTGCTTCGCAACGGTTCACTTGCTTTGCAAGCGAACCATGCTCAGCAGGCTAAAGCCAAAAGCTTCAAAAACGAAAAGAGGGCGCAATCGCGCCCTCTTTTTCTGAGTCAGTTCTGCTGATTCAACAGGTAAATACCACGCCGAATTGCCTCTGCCCGTGTCACATTCTCACGCGCGCAATACGCTTCCAAAATCGCGTCCGCCTCGGCATCCAGCCGCACATGAATCGGCCGACCCTTGGGGTTATCCGTCGGACGTCCCATCTTCTTTTCTTCTGCCATTCTGTCTCCTTTCTCTTATCGTTTTCTTTCCCTGCCTTCCTCATTCCGGACTTCTTGACACGCCCAAATGCGTACGTTATCATGTACGTATAAGGAGGCATCGTTATGCTGAACACAAATATTACCAACTTCAGAAAAAACATCTTTGAACTTCTGGAACAGACCATACGTTATAACGAACCTGTGAATATCAGCACCAAAGCAGGCAATGCTGTCCTAATCAGTGAGGAAGACTATAACAGCTTGATGGAGACCTTGTATCTCTCTTCTCTCCCGAAAGAACGTGCGAAGATTATCGAGGGACTGCACACCTCTTTGGAAGACTGCCTGTCGGAAGATGAGGTCACTTGGTAATGTATACCATCGTGTATACAAAAAAAGCCGCTGCCGACATTCCCAAGCTAAAGTTGGCAAAATTGGATACAAAAGCCAAGGCGCTGATCGAGATCCTAAGAGAAAATCCCTACCAAACACCCCCGCCCTACGAAAAGCTGATTGGGGATCTTCAGGGGGCTTATTCCCGGAGAATTAATGTCAAACATCGTCTTGTCTACGAGGTTCTCGAGGAAGTCAATACCGTAAAAATCATCAGCCTTTGGACGCATTACGAATTCTAGAATACCGCCGAAGCGCCTAGCAGCGTATCGCCTCCACGCCTTCGCAGAGCTCCCGTATCCACTCTTTCCGCGGTATCACTTCAGTCCATTCCGCCGGGATGCCCGTCTTGCCGTCAAGGCCGTAGATGAGCCCCGCAAGGCCGCCCGCCACCGCACCCACGGTGTCTGTATCATCTCCGAGGTTTACGGCGAGGAGGGCGCAATCGCGGTAGTTTTCTGTCCGTAAGAGGCACCAGAGCGCTGCTTCCAGCGTGTCCACGACATAGCCGCTGCTCTTAATCTCCTCGCGGCTCAAGGTCTCGATTTCCGGGAGACGGACATAGTTCTGCCAGGCGGGATCGTTCCCATAAATCCGCGCGGCGCGCTCTAAGGCAGAAGAAAGCGCCTCCCGCTTTTCGCTTCCGCGAAGCAATTCCCCTACGACAAACACATAAATCAGACAGCCGATGTGCGAAATCATATGGTTGTGGGTGAGTCCCGCAATCTGCCGCACAGCGGCTGCCTTTGCTTCGTCCGTCCCCTCGAGTAAAAGGCCAAGAGGCAGCATGCGCATCAGCGCGCCGTTTCCGTTGTCCCGCGCTCCCATTCCGCCGCAGTTCTCAGGCGCGACTCCCTGTCCGTAGGTCCAAATGGCATTACGGCAGGTATTGCCCACGTCAAAGACATAGTCTCGCGCCGTGAACTGCTTCTCAGAGAGCCAGAGAAAAAAGTTCCGCATGATATCGGCGGGATCCACACAGCCCTTGCGCTTAAAACTCTCCAAGGTCGCAAGCGTCATGGAGCTGTCGTCCGACCAGGTGCCGGGCAGCTGCCGGTGGGTCCCGTAGCCTGTCATTTCCGTCACTTGGTAGCTGTCCCGCGGCTCAAACTCGGCCGGAACGCCGAGCGCATCCGCGACCACCAGCCCCATGACGGCTTCGTAAAGCCTGCTCATCTCACTCTCCCTTCTCTTTCTTCCCCGGATTTATCCCGCTTGGTACGGAATCAATCCGATTCTCAAGTAGCTCTCAAATTTTTCTCGACGCACTTGCGGTATCTCTTGCCCATCGTACATGGCTCGGGTCTTGCGACGCAAGCATGCAGGTTTTCCTCTGCTTCTTTTCCCCGCCTACCGGTTTGCACTCTTACCTGCTTCCCGCCTTTTTTCCTTCTTTTCAAGAAAGGTTCTTCGGGGCGCTGCAGTGCGTCTCAGATCTGGTAGAGTATCGCATTCACGATGGCCGCCGCGACGGTCGAGCCGCCCTTACGGCCGCGCGCAATGATGTGCGGCGTGCTGCTCCCGACAAAGAGTTCCTTTGCCTCGACCACATTGACAAAGCCGACCGGCGCTGCGATTAAAAGCGCGGGCTTCAGTTGCCCGGCATCCATGAGTTCCTTGATTTTTACAAGCGCGGTCGGCGCATTGCCGATTGCGAGAATCAGCGGTCGCTCCGCGGAGAGCGCTGCCGCACGCTCCATAGAAACCGTCGCGCGGGTCACGCCCCTCTCCTTAGCCTCGGCTGCCACATCCGCTTCCGCCATGAAGCAGCGCGCCGTAGCGCCGAAGCCCGCGAGCCTTGCCTTATTGATGCCGGCGAGCGCCATATTGGTGTCGGTCACAATGCAGGCGCCCTGCCGTATCGCTTCTTTTCCCTGTTCGACCACATTCTCCGAAAGAGCAGGGTATCCGCAAACGAAAAGTCCGCCGTCGTGTGTATGACCCGCTTCACCACCAAATCGACGCCGGCGGGAAACTGCCGATCGCCGAGTTCCTCGCTGATACGCCGAAAGCTCTCTGCCTCGATTTCCTCCGGCTTCCAAAATTCTATACTCATCTCTCAACTCCCATGATGCGGTACAGTTCCCGCAAATCAAAATGTTCCCGCAGCGTTTGCGAAAGAAGCCGGAAGCCCGCTTCCTGCCGCTCCCTGCGACTTTTTAATCGGTGCGGGTAAGAAAGCCCCTTCCGCGCCGCAAGCGCCTGTAAGAGCGCCTCGGTGACCGCCACTTCGTCAAAGAGGCCGTGCAGATAGCTTCCGCAGACCGCGCCCGCAACGCAGCCGTCCGCGCGTTGCCGCTCACTGTTCTCTCGCGCGGAAAGACGCTGAAAGTTCTCACCGTCTTTGCCGATACAGCTCTGTCCCATGTGGATTTCATAGCCCTCGGTCTTTTGCCCGGCAAGCGCTGCCCAGAAGCCGCTCGAAACCGTAATTGTTCCGGCCGCACAGACCGTTTGCTTAGCCGCGTAAAACACGGTATCGACCGGCAAGAGCTTAAGTCCCGCCACCTTTACGCCGCTCTCTTTGTCCCGCAGTGTTTCGCCGAGCATCTGGTACCCGCCGCAAATACCGAGCACCGGGCGGCCGGAAGCCGCAAAGTCCCGGATACACGATGCAAAGCCCTGTGCCTTTAACCACGCGAGGTCATCGAGCGTACTCTTGGAGCCCGGCAGAATCAGGAGATCCGCAGCCCCGATTTCCGCCGGACTGCTCACATAGCTAAGCGCTACCTCCGGCGCCGCCTGCAGCGGGTCAAAATCCGTGAAGTTCGAGAGCCGCGGAAGGCGGATCACCGCGATGCGAAGCAGGGCATCCGCCTCCCGCTCCGTCTTCCGAAGCCGCTCCGAGAGGGAATCCTCATCCTCCAAATCAAAGTGGCGGTAGGGAAGAACCCCGAGCACAGGCTTTTCGGTGAGCGCCTCAATCTGTCTGAGGCCTGGCTCCAGAATTTTGATATCGCCGCGGAACTTGTTGATCACCAGCCCCTTGATGCGCGCCTGCTCGGCTTCGGAGAGGAGTTTCACCGTCCCGTAGAGCGCGGCAAACACGCCGCCGCGGTCTATGTCTCCGATCAAGATGACAGGGGCATCGACCGCCTCGGCAAGCCCCATGTTCACAATGTCATCGGCACGGAGGTTAATCTCCGCCGGGGAACCCGCGCCTTCAATTACAATGATATCCTGCTCGGCCGCTAGGCTTTGATAGGCCTTCAGCACTTCCGAGAGCAGTTCCCTCTTCTTTTTCTGATATTCGATCGCACTGTAGTCCCCGACCGGTTTTCCGCAGAGCACCAGCTGGGAGCCGGTGTCCGAGTTCGGCTTTAAGAGTATGGGGTTCATGCGCACATCCGGCGCAATGCCGGCCGCCTCCGCCTGCATCGCCTGGGCTCTTCCGATTTCGAGCCCGTCCGGCGTGACCGCGGAGTTAAGCGCCATGTTCTGCGATTTGAAGGGGGCCACCCGGAAACCGTCCTCCCGGAAGACACGACAGAGCGCCGCCGCAAACAGGCTCTTGCCCGCGTTGGAGCAAGTGCCTTGAATCATGATTGCCTTTGCCATTCGCCCTCCTTTTCAAATTCAGCGAGCGCCGATAAAAGACGCCGGTTCTCTTTAGCTGTCTTCACCGCAGTTCGAAAATAGCCCGCGGAAAGTCCGCGAAAGTTCGCGCAGTCGCGGAGCGGAAGTCCTTTCGCCGCCGCAAAGCGAAGCCTTGCCGCATTTTTTTCTGCGTTCGGCACTGTGTCCGAAACAAGCAGAAAATTACTCTCGCTCTCCGAGACCCAGAGCCTGAGCGCACGCAAGCCCGCAGAGAGTTCCGCCCTCCATAGAGCGATTTTTGCCGCGCTCTCCCTTTCCCAATCCGGAGAAGCGAGGGCCGCCTCCCCGGCCGCCTCCGCGAGCACCGAGACCGGCCAGGGCTGTCCCGCCGCAAAGAGAGAAGCGCAAAGCGCGGGGTCCGAGCTCACGCAGTAGCCGAGCCGCACGCCCGGCATCGCAAAAGTCTTGGTAAACGCGCCGAGCAGGATGCGCCGCGGCCCGCCTTCCGCCGCCCGCAGATGATGCCGGAGCGAGGGCGCGTTGTCCCGGTTTAGAAAGCCGAAAAAACACTCGTCGGTAATCAGGGTGATGTTCAGTTCCGCACAGCGCGAAAGAATTTGTAGAAAGAGCTCTTCCGAGGGAACCAGTCCCGTCGGGTTATTCGGGAGGCAGAGCCAGAAAAGCCCGGTCTCCGCGCTGAGATCATCGAGCACGCGCGCCGTGAGTTGAAAGCCCTCTTCGCGGCACAGCATATGAAAGTCACAGTGACAGCCGCGGCGCGTGAGCGCTCGCTCGTACTCCGAAAAGCTCGGGGCAAGAAGCAGGGCGCGCTTCGGCTTCAAGACCTCCGCGAGCCGCTCGATCACATCCGCCGCGCCGTTTCCGCAAAAGACCTGTGTCTCACCGACCGCATAGTGCTTCGCAAGCGCCGCGCGAAGACCGCTCGCAAAGGGGTCCGGATAGTGAATGCAGGCAGCAACCGCGCGGTGCAGCGCCTCCTCAACTGCAGGCGGCATGCCGCGCGGGTTAATGTTCACCGAGAAATCCGTGACTCCGCCTGCCAGCACGCCGCCCTGCGGAAAGCAGGCGCCGCCGTGTTCGTAGGCGGAATTCATGACTTTCCTCCCTGCTCCGTATAGGCCGCAATGCCGAGCTCCGTAAAGCTGTCCGCCCCGCTGTACACTGCTTCTGCCATGTCAAGGAGCGGGAGCGCCGCAACCGCTCCCGTGCCCTCACCGAGGTGCAGCCCCGCGGAAATGAGGGGCTTTAAGTCGAGTGCCGTGAGGAGAGCCCCCGCGAGCGGATCCGCCGAGCAGTGGCTCGCAAAGAGATAGTCGCGAACCCCCGGTGCGAGGGAAACTGCAGCGAGGGCCGCCGCCTCCGTGATAATGCCGTCGAGAAGCAGCGGGATTTGTTCGATGGCCGCGCCGAGCATGAGTCCCGCGAGCGCCGCAAGGTCAAAGCCGCCGAGCGCCGACAGAAGCCCGAGCGCATCGCCGCGCAAATCCTTATGAAGCGTAAGCCCTTTCTCGACCGCGCGCCGCTTTCTCGCAAGTCCCTCGTCCGAGAGCCCCGCACCGCGCCCTATGAGTTCTGCGGGATTTCGTTCCAGCAGAGCCGCTGTGAGCGCCGCGCTGGTGGTCGTATTGCCGATGCCCATCTCGCCCGCAAGGAGGAGCGCCGTTCCCCGTCGCTTTTCTTCGGCCGCGAGTTCCATACCGATGAAAAGCGCCTGTAAACATTCCGCCCGCGTCATCGCGGCTTCTTCCGTAAAATCCCGCGTCCCGCTTCGAACCTTCCGTCTGAGGATTTCCGCCCCCCGCGGCTCTCCCGCAATGCCCACATCGACCGGGACCACCGCACAGTCCGCGAGTGCGGCCATGCGGTTTACCGTGCTGCCGCCGTAGGCGAGGTGCTCGCAGACCGCTGCAGTCACCTCCTGTCCGGTCTGGGTGACTCCCTGCTTCACCACGCCGTTGTCCGCGCAGAAGACAAACAATTTGCGCGGCTTTAAGCGAAGTGCCGCAGTTCCCTGAATGCCCGCCATGCGGATTAAATCTTCTTCGAGCACGCCGAGCCCGTGGAGCGGCATCGCAATCGAGAGAAACTTGCTCGCCGCAGCCTCCGCCGCCGTCCGGTCCGGCGGCGCAATCCGCTTGATCGCCTCAAAAAAGGCTGTCTCGCTTCCCGGTAACGCCACGTTAGCCCTTCCTCTTCTTGTCATAGCCGCGCGGCGTCAGGAGATAGCCGTTTAATTCTACGCTGTCCTCCGCGCCGATAAAGACCGTGGTTCGCATATCGACCTCGCGACTTTTGAGTTCGCCGAGCGTCAACAGCTCTTTGCTCTCCCCCTTACGGCCTATATTCCGCGTAATCGCACAGGGCGTGTCCGCCTTTCGCGCCTCGAGGAAAATCTCTGCCGCCCGCGAGAGGCAGTCCTTACGGCTACGGCTGCCCGGATTGTAGATGACCACTGCCATGCCCGAGGCCGCGAGGCTCTTTAAGCGCCGCTCTATCTGCTCCCAGGGTACCAGAAGGTCCGAGAGGCTGATGCAGGCAAAGTCGAGGCTCAGCGGGCTGCCGAGCAGGGCTGCGCCGGAGAGCGCCGCCGTGACGCCGGGCACCACTTCAACCGTGAGCTCCTTATGTGCCGCCGCGAGCTCTAGGATGAGGCTTGCCATGCCGTAAACCCCGGCATCGCCCGAGGAGACTACCGCGACCTGTTTTCCCTGAAGCGCAAGGGCAATCGCCTCTTCACAGCGCTGTATTTCCTCGGTCATGCCGCTCTGCACGACCTCTTTTCCCTCCAATAAGTCTTCAATCAGCTTTAAGTAGGTGCTGTAGCCAACAATCGTATCGGCCGCCTCAATCGTGTGAAGCGCCTTTAAGGTCATGGACTCCCGGTCTCCGGGGCCGATTCCGACCACCGCAATCGTATATGGTTTCATGCTTGTTTCCCCTCTCTGAATTCAGTCGTAAAGCTCGGATCGTAGAGCTTTGAGTTCTCATACGCTGCGCCGAGAAAATCCCCGATTAAGAGCAGCGCGGTCTTGGTTATGCCGGCGGCCTCCGCCTCTTTGGCAAGTTCGCCGAGTGTGGTGCGAAGAATGCGCTCGTCCGGCCAGGTCGCCTTGTATACAACAGCGGCCGGGGTCTCATTTGTATAGTAGCCGCCCGCCAGCAATTCCGAAACAGCCTCCGCCGCACGCCCCGCCGAGAGAAAGAGTACCATGCTCGCACCGTGTGCCGCGAGTGCCGAGAGTCTTTCCTTTTCCGGCACCGGCGTGCGCCCCGCCGCGCGGGTCAGGATGACCGTCTGCGAAACGCCTGGCAGGGTGTACTCTGCCCCGAGCGAAGCCGCCGCACCGAAGAAGGAGGAGACGCCGGGACAGACGGCAAAGGGCACGCCCGCCGCCTTTAGGGCATCCATCTGCTCCCGGTGCGCGCCGTAGACGGAAGGGTCCCCGGTGTGCAGGCGCACCACACGCTTTCCGGCTTTTGCGGCCGGAATCAGAATGTCCAGCACCTCGTTTAAGTCGAGCCGCGCGCTGTCGTGAATCTCCGCCTCCGGCTTACAGCGCCGTAAGAGCGCCGGGTTCACCAAGGAACCCGCATAGACCACGACATCCGCTTCCTCCAAAAGAGCGGCACCGCGCAGGGTCAGAAGATCCTCCGCCCCCGGCCCCGCGCCGACAAAATATACCTTTCCCGCTTCCACCTCTATTCCCTCCTGTCTCAGTCCGAAATGCGCAAAGCCAAAACATCGAGCGGCCGCAGCGACACGATTGCATCTGCCGTATAAAGCTTCCGGTAGCTGCGCGCCGCCGTCTCTCTTTCTGCCTCTTACATCGCTCCATTGTAACAGAAAAGGAGCCCGTCGTCGCCGACAGGCCCCTCCGAATTCTCTGACTCAGTGATTCAAATCGCGCTCTGCCTCGGCGATTTTATCCTTCAACTCCTTGCAGGATGCATCGAACTTTTCCTGCTCTTCCTCGGTAATCTGGCAGCGGATAACCGACTGCACGCCGCTCGCGTTGATGACAGCCGGAACACCCGCAAAGACGCCGTTCTGCTTGTACTCGCCGCGGAGGTAAACCGAGACGGTCTGCACCGAGCTCTCGTCGCCGAGTATGGCCTTCGTTAAGCGGGTCAGCGCAATGCCGATACCGTAGTAGGTCGCCTTCTTCGCCGCGATGATCTTATCCGCCGCCGTGCGCACATCGACCTCAATCTTTTCGAGTTCTTCCTTCTTGTAGACACCGTTCGACTCCGCAATCACGTCGAGCACCGGCTTGGTCGCAATGCAGACCTGACTCCACGGAACAAACTCGGAGTCGCCGTGCTCACCCATCACATAGCCGTGAATGCTGCGCGGATCTACCTTGAAGTAGCTGCCGACCAGGTAGCGGAGACGCGCGGTGTCGAGCGAGGTGCCGCTGCCGATGACGCGCTTCGGGTTAAAGCCCGAGAGATCGCAGGTCACCTTGGTCATGACATCGACCGGGTTGGTCGCAATCAGGAAGATGCCGTTAAAGCCGGAGTCCGTGACCGGCTCCACAATCGACTTAAAGATGGCCGTGTTCCGCGCGAGCAGATCCATGCGGCTCTCGCCCGGCTTCTGCGCGACACCCGCGCAGATGGTCACGATATCCGCCTCCTTGCAGTCGGCGTAGGTGCCGCTCCAAATCTTCATATGGGAACCGGAGAAGGCAAGACCGTGATTCAAGTCCATGGCCTCTCCCTCGGCTTTCCTTCACATAGTCAATCAAGACAAGCTCATCGCAGGTCTGCTGATTCAGCATTGCATAGGCATAGCTCATACCGACCATGCCGCAGCCAACCAGTACAACTCTTCTCTTATCCTTTCCCATGACGTTCACTCTTTCCCCTTGCGGTTCATGCGCTCTCCGCCCCTGCGGAGAGGATATTCTACGATACGACTCTACTTTATCACACTTTCCCAAAATATAGTATGTTTGTTATCGATAACCACATAGAAACAATCGTCTCACCATCTTGTGTTATACTGTAGCCTGTTCGTTTTCGATTTCCGCAACCGAATGTAAGGAGTTCTCATGCCTTCCGAAAATACCAAGACAAATCCGTATTCGTTTCTTCGCTTTGCGCTCTCTGTCTTTCCGGAGTTCTGGATGTTTCAGCTGCTCGCCTCGCTCTGCCTGTTTCCGCTGAGCCGCCTCGTGTGGCGCTTTGTCCGCGCGCTCACGGCAAAGAGCGGGGCCGTGACCAGCGCAAACTATCTCCGCTTTCTCGCCTCCTGGCGCTTCCCGGCGCTGCTTGCCCTGCTCGCGCTGCTCATTTTTCTCTACCTGCTCTTTGAGCTGCTTGCGCCGCTTTATCTCTGCAACGCACTCCTAAAAGGCGAGTGCCCGCGCTTTCGCGCCGCGCTTGCCGACGGTCTCCGCTCGCTCCGAAAACTGGCCACCCCGCACGGCTTCCTCTTTCTCTTTTACCTTGCGGTTCTGGTACCCATTTCCGGAGTGGGCTTCCGCATCCATCTGACCCGGAACTTTTATATCCCGAAGTTTATCTCCGAGGTGATTGAGAGCAACCCGCACTATTTCTTGCTCTATTCCCTCCTCATGCTCTTTCTTCTCTGGCTCGGCTATCGCCTGGCCTTCTTTTTGCATGCCGTACTGCTTGAAAACTGCACGCCGCGCGCGGCTTACCGCCGCTCTTCCGAGCTGGTCCGAAAGAATCGCCTTCGGATTTTGAAAGAGCTTGTGCTCTTATTCCTCTTCCTCACGGCAGTGCGCCTGCTGGTTGCGCTTTTCTTTCAGTTTATTCCCATGCTCTTTCTTGTATCGAAGGAGTCCTCGCTCTTAGACCGCGCGGCCGAGGCAGGCAACGGCTTAGAGCTCCTGCAGACTGCGGAGAGCCGCTCCTTTCTCCTGTATCGCTTTGCCGCGGCCTTCGCCGTGCTCCTCGGAAATTACATGCGCTCCATGACGGGGCTGCTCTGCAACAGTTATTTTATGCTCCGCTTTACAAAGCTCTTTCTCGGCTTGAGCCGCGAAGAAAGCTTGCAGCCCGCCGCCCTCCCGAAAAGTCCGCGCCGCAAGCTTCTCCGCAACGTCATGGGCTTCTCTGTCTTTTTGATTGCCTTCTTTTCCTTTGTGATTGCCTTCCTCTACGCGCCGCTCTTTGTGCGAGAACAGAAGGCAAAACTGGTTGCCCACCGCGCGGGCGGTTACCTGGCTCCCGAGAACTCGCTCGCGGGCATTGCCGCTTCCGAGGCCGCGGGCGCTTATGCCGCCGAGACCGATGTCCAGCGGACGCTGGACGGCTACTACATCATCAACCATGATGACAGCTTTAAACGGCTCGCCGGGGTAAAGCGAACGCCGCCTTCCATGAATCTTCTCGAGATCAAGGGACTCGTGCTAATCGACCCGAATTTCCCGGCGACTACCTACTCTGTACCGACACTCGGCGAAATGCTGGATGCCTGCCGCGGCAAAGAAACTCTTCATTGAATTGAAGGGCATGACCGCGGACAAAAAAACAGCGGACGATGTCGTGCGCATCGTCCGCGAAAAAGATATGGTTTCGGAGGTCGTGATCATCTCCCTCTCCTACCGTGTCATCAACTACACGGAAACCCACTATCCGGAGTTTGAAACCGGCGTGCTCCTCTTTGCCGGAGTCGGCAATCTGCCGAAGCTGAACTGCGACATCCTGCTTCTCGAGGAAGAGAGGTGTGAGCAATGCCCGCATTGCGGAAATTCACGCGGCGGGCAAGCAAATCGGCGTCTGGACCGTCAACGATGCCGAAGGCTTTCGCCGCTTCTTTGACAGCGCCGTCGACTACATCATCACCGACGATCTCGTGATGGCCCGCGAACAGAGAGAATATCTCGCCGCGCGAACTCCCTACCAGGTTCTCGAGGACAGGCTCGCGAATTTCTGGGACTTCCTCTTCTTCTGAGTGTCTCAGCGCAGTTTCTCGGGTCGCTCTGCCGCGTGCGCGGAAAATTCGTCCGCGGTCGGAATACCGCTGAAATCCGCACTGGTCCGGTACTCGCCCGTCACCGTGACCGTGTAGCGCGAATTTCCCTTTTGGAACACCGTGCCGTCCTCTCCTTGGATGGTCACATCGAGCCCCTCGCTGTCCTTGACCAGGCCCTCCGCGTAGAGGGCGCGAAGCTTGGAGTCCCCGGTCACGACCCAGATGGAGGTGCCGTCGATACAGAGTGTGGTTCCCGGTGCCTCCGCATTTCCCGGTCCCGCTTCCGCGACAATGTCTCCGGTGAACTTCGAAATGTCGCGGAGATACAGCTTGATACTCGCATCCTCATCGGTCCCGATGCGCCCCTCCATGCGTTCCCCGTAGACAATGAAGCGGCTCTTTGCGCCGTTCGAAGCGCGGAATAAATCGCTCCGCTCCGCATCGAGCGCAAGCGTGCTGTCCTTCACGATGACCGTGGCATCCGCGCCGTCCGCATAAAACATATGCCCCTGCTGCGCCCGAACCGTGCCGCCGGAAAGCAGAAGCTGTATTGCCCCGGCGGTCCCGTCCGTCTCCTGCGCGCGCCGAAAGAGAATTGCGGCATTCTTTTGATTTCCGCCCGGTGCCGGCATATTCCCCGCGAGATTACAGTCGTAGAGCGAAAGTGCGGCGCCGTCCGTCAAAGAAAGCGCCTCCGCATTTCCGGCTGTTAAGGTGGCCCCGTGGATCCATGCCTTTCCCGCCGTGCGTACGGCAGGCGACTGCTCACCGGTCGCCGTAAACGTACCGCCGTCCAGGATCATGCTCCCCTCGCCCGCTTCCATCAAAAGGGCCGGCGATTCGCTCCCGGTCGTGCCCACAATATTATCCCAGGCATAAATGCCGCCCTTCCCCCGCGCCGAAAGGCCGGGGGGATTTTTCGCCTGCGGTTGCGAGCGCGCTGTCCGCGAATTCGAGTTCGCCCTCATCCGCCACCAAAATCCCGCTTGCCCCCGCGGCCTCCGTTCTCAGGTTCGAGTTGTTGACCACCGCTTTCCCGGACAACACAAAAACACCCGCGGTCTCTACCTTGCCGGCCTTGCCGGAATAGCGCCGCGAGATTTCCGCGTTGTTTACAAACACCGCACCGCCGTCCTTTACCAGAACCGCGCTCTCCCCCTTCTTGGTGGATACCGCCTCGCCGTTCAGCGTCCCCGGCTCGGTAAAGGTCTTTAGCCCCTTTGCCGCCTCCTGACCGCCGCAAGCCGTCAGAAGCACCGCCGCGAGCGTCAACACGGCCACTGCTCTCCGTTTCATGCTCCGCCCTCCTTTTGTCTCATTTTATCCCTTCCCGCCCCTAGATTGCAAGATAATAAACAAATTGCAAAAAAATGCACGTTTTCTCTCGAAGCGCTTGCTGTTATACTGAGAAAAAAGCATTTCGGGAGGTAAGCCATGCAAAACGACGCGCGAAGAGCCGACATTCTCACGCAGCTCTCCAAAAGCCAAAAACCGGTGAGTGCTACGGCACTCGCCGAAAAATACCACCTGAGCCGTCAGAGCATCGTGGGCGATATCGCTCTGCTCCGCGCTGCGGGAAACGACATCATTGCGACCTCCCGCGGCTATCTGCTCGCAACGCCGCCGAAAGTACCCTTCCTTGAGAAGACCATTGCCTGCCGCCACAATGCGGCGGCCATGCGGGAAGAACTCTACATTGCGGTCGATGAGGGCTGCACGGTTGCGGATGTGGTGGTCGAGCATCCCCTCTACGGCGAACTCCGCGGCCAACTGCAACTCTCCACCCGCCACGAAGTGAACGAATTTCTTGCGCGCTGCGGCGCGAGCGAGGCGCTGCCGCTCTCTTTTCTGACCAGCGGCATTCACCTTCACACCCTCCTCTGCCCCGACGAGGCAGCTTACGAACGTGTCGCAAAGCGGCTCCGCGCTGCCGGTATCCTGCTCTCGGATTAAAGCTTTTTCGAAAAACAGCTTACAAAACTTGACAGTTCTTTCTTCCTGTACTATACATATGTCTTGACACTATTTTGTGTTTAGGAGGATGTATGAAAGAACTGACAGCATTTCTGAAACGCAAGGACATCGAGATCTCCGCCAAACGCTACGGCATCGACGCGCTCGCCGCAATGGCGCAGGGACTTTTCTGCTCCCTCTTGATCGGCACCATCATCAACACCGTGGGTGCACAGTTTCACCTGTCCTTCCTGACCTCACCGGTCGCAACGATCGCAGGTACCGAATACACCGTCGGCGGCCTTGCCTCCGCAATGTCCGGTCCCGCCATGGCAACCGCCATCGGCTGGGCGCTCCACTGCCCGCCCCTCGTGCTCTTTTCGCTAATTACCGTGGGCTTTGCCTCGAATGCGCTCGGCGGCGCAGGCGGCCCGCTCGCCGTGCTCTTTGTCGCGGTGCTCGCGGCGGAATGCGGCAAGGCGGTCTCCAAGGAGACCAAGGTCGATATTCTGCTGACCCCGCTCGTCACGATTGCGGTGGGTCTCCTCTTCTCCGCGCTGCTCGCGCCGACGCTCGGCAAGGCAGCCATGAAAGTCGGTGACCTCGTGATGTGGGCAACGGAACTTCAGCCCTTCCTGATGGGCATTCTGGTATCGCTCGTGGTCGGCATCGCGCTGACTCTGCCGATCAGCTCCGCAGCCATCTGCGCGGCGCTCGGCTTAACCGGCCTTGCGGGCGGCGCGGCCCTCGCCGGCTGCTGCGCACAGATGGTCGGTTTCGCCGTGATTTCCTATCCCGAGAACGGCTTCGGCGGCCTTGTCTCCCAGGGCATCGGAACCTCGATGCTCCAGATGGGCAATATCGTGAGAAACCCGAAGGTCTGGATTGCGCCCTGCGTGACCTCTATGATCACCGGCCCCATTGCGACCTGTGTGTTTCACCTCCAGCAGAACGGCGCGGCGGTTGCCTCCGGCATGGGCACCTGCGGCCTCGTGGGACCGCTCGGCGTCTACACCGGCTGGGTCAAGGATGTCGCTGCGGGACAGCGCGGCCCCATCGGCGGCGGTGACTGGACCGCCCTCCTCTTAATCTCCGTGATACTCCCCGCGATTCTCTGCCCGCTCATTCACATGGCGGTGCGCCGCATGGGTCTCGTGAAGGACGGAGACTTAAAGCTCGCGTAAAATGCCTTAAAAGCCTAAAACAAAAAGGAAGAGCTAGCGCTCTTCCTTTTTGTTTTAGCATCAAATCCGATCTGGATTCAAGGCCGACTGCTCGAACTCACATCCGACGATTTCAATCAAATACACTCTCATCATACTCAAAAAACTTCCCATATCCCTGGTTTCTTACATCTGATTTTTTTAGGACAATGCTACCTATATCTTTAAACTCTAATGTAATGGTATCCCAACTATTATAATAACTATCATCTAATTCTAGTATGCTGTCCGTAACAGAACCAATTCGTGTTCCGGCAATCTGATTCGCTGGAAATAGACTAGTATCTGCACCAGACATATCAATTTTTATTACAAGATTATTTCCTTCTAGAACAATGTCTGTTATTTTTTCTCCCTTCCCCAAAGAATCTTTTGTGCTGGCCCTTACAGCTGTGACAAGGTCACTTTCACTCTTTGTCCCGGCAGACTCATTGCTCTCTACAACATACTGTTTTCCTGTAGCCAAATCATAGAAGTTATCCGAGTATACTATTCCGCTCTGAATTTCCTTAGCATCCCTCTCTTCCCCCCGAAACATACTCTGTTGTTTTAACTTCAAGTATATTATTCTGAATATGAAGCTTTGTCGTTGTCTTCAGCGCATAGTTGACAATAAAATAAACACACGTTCCATCCTGATATCCATTCGCCGGAATAAGATATGCTTTGGCATATTCAACCGCATATTGCTCAGGCGCAATCCCATTTGCAACTGTAACAATTCTCCAGTTACCTGTGGTGTCTCCAGTCGCAAACCTACGGGGACTTCCAATATCGTATTGCTCCTTGAGTATTTTTCTAGACTGTTCTAATTGTGCATCAATCTCCTCGGTTGTAGCAGTTACCTCGCCACTTTCACCTGAGCTCTCCTGAATTTGTATTGTTTCTTGCGTTGAAGCAATTAACTCCGTCCCCTTGCTGACAAGTTCCTCTTGGGTTGCTTCGCTACTATCATTTCTCTGTGCATTAAAAAAATGCACACCACCAAGTCCCAATAATATAATAAGTCCTGTTACTAACGATATTTTTAAGTATCTCTTTTCCTGTTCTCCATCCTTTCCATCTTTTTTACACTCAATAAATTGAACCAGCCAAAAAGCAATCACCGCTAACACTAGCAATCCTAGAATCATAAAAACCATTTCCATACTCAATTCCGCCCTTTCATGATTCATTATTAAATGATATTCAAAAGATTGATATTTCTTACGTATTGCAAGACACTCGACTGATATCCAAATCTTCTAGAAATATCATCCTGATATTCGACTCTCTTCATCAATCCATAGCTATTAGGGACACTTATTACTTGTTCCAGTGTTTCAAATTTTTACACCAATCCATCTCATTCATCCCGTTCCGTAACGGTCATATCGCTCTCGGAGGTCTTTCTGGAATCCGCCACGGCCTCTTCGAGCGTGTCGTAGCCGCTCGCCGTGTCGTCGTTCGTGGTGCTGCCGAGGTATACGGAGTGCCCCGTCGCCATATAGGTGCTGTAGTCGAAGCTCGTGTTATTGCCGCTCCGAAACAGCACATTCCGATAGCGCGTGCACTGGTACACGGTCTTCTCCTTGCCGTCCGGGCCGCGGTAAGTCATTTCAAAGATGTCGCTCAACACATTCTTATTTCCCTTTGCGAGCAGCACCAATTTCACCGGCTTCGCCGAAATCTCCTCACTCCGCTTGATGCCCGATATGCTGTTCGGAAAATAGGTCTTTCGAATGGCTGCAAGGCTCGTGCTGTGGAGCATCTCGAGCTTGTGCTGTCCAGAGAATCGAGATCGGTCAAATAGCTATCGAGCCCGGTGACGGTGTACTTCTCCACGCTCTTCGTGAGCCGGTAACGATCGCTCGTTGCCTGCACAGTCACCGTATCGCCGTTTGAGAGGCGCTCTCTCGGCTCTACCTGATAGCCGAGATAATATTCGTTCACGGAAGCCGGGTAGTTGCCGCGCTTTAATTCCGCCTTACCCTCGCCGCTCACGCCGGAAAATTCGACCGTGACATAGGGGAAGGGGTCCACGCGCTGCTTCTTTGCCTCGCCGTACAGACCGGCTGCCAGAACCAGGCCGACAAATATGCCGATTCCGATCAGACGATGCTTCCACTTCCGGAAGCTCTTCCGTCTCTCCGCAGCTGCCTCGGCCTCCGCTTCCGCGCGGAGTTTTCCTCTGGTCTCGCCGTAGGAGCGCTCCTCGGCTTCCTTCGCAGTCAGCTTTCCGTTCTCCATCGAGAAGTAGATCTTTTTTCGGCAATAGGGGCAAACCGCCATCTTCTGGTCTTCCGAAATGCTCATATCCGCCCCGCAACTCGGGCAGGTCAAATCGATCTTCTTGATCTCGGTCATTCTGTCTTTCTCCTCCTGCTTTATCCTATCCTTCTCTTTTTTGCGCTGTACGCCGTGGCGTCAAAGCGAAACACGGCGACACCCGCCGCCTGTTGCGCCGTAATTTCAAAGTCTCTGCCGGTCTGCGCCCGCATGAGGAGCTTAAGTCCCACAATCTTCTCTTCGGGATCCTCGACCACCGTGACCTCTCCGCGCGCCATGAGGCTCGCATAGTTCGCGCCGTAGACACAGGCGATATCGCCCTCCCCCGTCGTCTCGACCGCACAGTCGAGCTCGACAAAGGCATGGGGGTCCGCCTTCACAAGCTCGTACTTTTTTCCGGCCTTTGCGCCGTGCATGTAGAAGCGGAGCACATCGCCCTCGTAAACATAGCCGTAGTGCAGGGGAACAATGTAGGGATAGTCCCCGTCCTTAAGCCCGAGACGAAGTACCTTTGCCTCCTCGAGTATACGCTTTATTTCCTCCCGGTCCGTGAGTTCTCTGTCCGTGCGCCGCATATCCGTCACCTCCCTTAACTTATTCAGTATAACACAAAATCCCGCCGCCTAAGAGAGGCGACGGGATTTCCGCAGTGTATCGATCTGAGCGTCTCAGGCAAAGAGTCCCTGAAACAGGATGAAGAGAACCAGAATCGGCAGACCGAACTGAAAATAGTATTTCAGCGCGCGCGGGAGCTTTATGCCCTCGCCGGTGTTTGCCTCCGCGAGGTAGTTGTCAAAGCCCCAGCCCCACTTGGTTGTGCAGAACAAAAGGAAAATCAGAGAGCCGAGCGGCAGCAAGAGGTTCGAGACAATGAAGTCCTCGCTGTCCAGCACATCCCGGTTTCCGAGGATATGCAGATTGCTCCAGACATTGTAGCCGAGCACGCAGGGGATGCTGCCGAGCAGAACCACGCTGCAGCAAATCAGCGCTGCCTTCTTCCGGCTCCAATGAAACGCATCCATGAGGTTTGCCATCAGATTCTCAAACACCGCAATGACGGTCGAGAAACTCGCAAAGGTCATGAAGAGGAAAAAGAGCGCGCCCCAGAGTCTTCCGAGTCCCATGTGCAGAAAGACACGCGGAAGGGTGATGAAAATCAGCGAGGGGCCGGCATCCGGCTGTACGCCGTAACTGAAGCAGGCCGGGAAAATAATGAGGCCGCTTAAGAGCGCCACAAAGGTATCCAGCGTACAGATCCAGGCAGCTTCTCCGGCAAGGCTCTTCTCTCTGCCCATATAGGAACCGAAAATTTCCATCGCACCGACACCGAGGCTCAAGGTAAAGAAGGCCTGATTCATGGCCGCCGTGATGACCTTACCGAGTCCCTGTTCCATGGCTCTGCCAAGGTCCGGGAGCAGATAAAACTTTGTGCCCTCCATGGCCCCGGGCAACACCAGGCTGTGCGCCGCCAGCAGAAGAATGAGTCCAAGGAGACCCGCCATCATGACCTTGGTGATGCGCTCCAGGCCCTTTTCAAGGCCGAAGGAGCAGATGATAAAGCCGAGGATGACCGTGAGCGCCATGTAGAAGCCCATCTCCCCCGGATTCCCGAGCATATTCGTAAAGACCGAATCCACCGCCTCATGGCCGAGTCCCGCGAAATCACCGCGGAGAAACTTCACGAAGTAAGAAACCATCCAACCGGAAACCGTCGTATAGTACATCATGAGCAGGGTGCAACCGAGCAGGCAGATCCAGCCGTGCAGGTGCCAAAAGCTGCCCTTCGGTTCCAAAGCCTTGTAAGCGCCGACCGCACTCTTCTTGCCCGCGCGTCCCACCGAAAACTCCATGGTGAGCACCGGTATGCCCATGATCACCAAAAAGAGCAGGTAAAAGAGCACAAAGAGACCACCGCCGTTCGCCCCCGTCACATAGGGGAATTTCCAAACATTTCCGATTCCGATGGCGCAGCCCGCGCTCACCAGAATGAATCCCAACCGGGACCCAAAACTTTCTCGCTTCATGAATCCAACTCTCCCGTCTACCAAACAATATCCGAAAAACGGGTTATAGTTTAACACATAGAAGCGATAAAGTCACCCCGTACGCGCTTCGCCTCCCCCCTCGGGACGCGGGCCGTGGCGAGGGGCACCGGGCAGAGTGATTCGGCTTCTTTCCCTCGTCATAGCTCTCGGCTGTGAACTTACGGTTCGCGTTTGCCGCTCTTTCGTTGTTTGTCTTTCTCGATATAATTCCCGAGCACCCAGCGCATATAGTCCCCGCGCTTTCTCTGGATGCAGGCTGTGGCCAAGGTCAGCGGGCAGATGTAATACGGGCCCGTTCTCGTCTCGTATCGCAGAGACGGGAGCTTGTAATAAACGTTTTTCGGCTGATCCAGTATCATGTACCAGGTCCCGCCGAGCTGCCGCCGGTACACCTCCCCCACATAGATGCCGCAGAGATCCGCCAGGCGGTAATCATACCCATACGGCTCCTTGTCCTCGACCAGATCCATGCTCTTTTCATACTTGCCGAGCAGCCAGTGTTCGAGCACATCCAGACTTTCCGGCGTGTAGTCGAGCGTAAGTCCCCGTTCCTTTGCAAAGGCGCCGGTAAAGTAATCCAGTTTATCCGAAAGAAAGAAAATCCACTCATCAAAATCCGCTTGCGTATACGCCATTTTCGCCCTCTCCTTTCATTTTCCCTCACATAGCAAGAAACGGCTCTCCGGACTGAACATCCGGAGAACCGTTTTTCCGTTGGGGTCTCTCTGAAACGCTGTTTACTGCTTCTTCGAAGCTAGGTAAGCGCTCAGCTGCTTCGTAAATGCCGGGACAATCTGATTCAGATCGCCCACAAGACCGATGTCTGCGACGTCAAAGATCGGCGCATCCTCGTCCTTGTTGATTGCGATGATGAGATCGGAGTCCTCCATACCCGCAAGGTGCTGGATTGCACCGGAGATACCGATTGCAAAGTAAATCTGCGGGCGAACCGTCTTACCGGTCTGGCCGACCTGGAGCGCCTGCGGCTTCCAGCCTGCATCGACAACCGCACGGGAGCAGGAAACCTCTCCGCCGAGAACCTCTGCGAGCTCGTCGAGAATCTTGAAGTTCTCTGCGCTGCCCACACCGCGGCCGCCGGAGACCAGGATCTTCGCGTTCATGATGTCGACCGTATCGCCGATCTTCTTCACGACCTCGAGGATGTCCACATAGCGGTCGTTCGGCTTGAAGCCCGGGTTGAACTCGACAAGCTCAAACGCTCTGCCGTCTTCCTTGGCTCTCTTCTGCATAACACCGGGGCGAACCGTAGCCATCTGCGGACGGTTGTTCGGGCAAGCGATCGTCGCGATCGTGTTGCCGCCGAATGCCGGACGGGTCATGAGAAGCTGGTTGTGCTTCTGGGTGTCTTCCTTGCCTGCCGGAACGGTGAGCGGGAAGTTGCCGATCTCGAGCTGCGTGCAGTCTGCCGTAAGGCCGGTCTCAACGCGCGCCGAGGTGCTCGGGCCGAGATCGCGGCCGATTGCGGTAGCACCGATCAGAACGATCTCCGGCTTGAACTTATTGATGACCTCGGAGAGTGCGTGCGTGTACGGCTCGGTTCTGTAGTCCTTGAGCTCCGGATCGTCGACCAGAATGACGCGGTCTGCGCCGTAAGCGCCGAGCTTTTCCGCTTCACCCTTGACACCGGAACCGATCAAAACCGCAGTCACTTCCGTGTTCAGCTTCTCTGCGAGGTTCTTGCCCTCACCGATCAGTTCGTATGCAATATTGCTGACTTTGCCGTCCACCTGCTCGGCAAAGATATATACGCCCTTGTACTCTTCTAAATTCATTGCCTTCACCTCTCTCCCGCTCTCTTAGACGATGTGTCTCTGAACCAGCTGATCCATCAAGTACTCTACGGACTCGTGTGCGTCCAGGTTCACCTTGACGCCCTTGCCCTTCTTGACCTTATCGGATGCTCTCGCAATCTTGGTCGGAGAGCCCGCAAGACCCATGTCCTTATCCTGAAGGGTCGGCAGATCCGCTCTGCCCCAGGTCGTCACATCCTGATCGAACGCGTCAAAGAGACGGCCGACCGTCATGTAACGCGGCGGGTTCAGCTCTGCGAGTGCCGTGCACAGGCAGGGGAGCTTCACCTTGAGAACGTGGTATCTGTCCTCGAACTGGCGCTGTACGATTGCGTACTCGCCGTCGATCTTGAGGTCCTGCGTATAGGAGACAACCGGAAGACCCAGGTGCTCTGCGATCTGCGGTCCGACCTGTGCGGTATCACCGTCGATTGCCTGACGGCCGGTGATGATGAGATCGTACTCCAGGTTGCGGATTGCAGCCGCAATCGTGCTGGAGGTAGCCCAGGTATCTGCGCCGCCGAGCACGCGGTCGGTGACCAGAATCATCTTATCCGCGCCCATCGCATATGCCTCGCGCAGCATATCAGTCGCCTTCGGAAGGCCCATCGTGAGCACAGTGACCTCTGCGCCGAGCTCATCCTTTAAGCGAAGTGCAGCCTCAAGTCCGGCCTTGTCGTCCGGGTTCATGATAGCGAGCATGGCAGCTCTGTTCAGCGTTCCGTCCGGGTTAAATGCAACGCCGCCCTTGGTATCCGGAACCTGCTTAATGCAAACGATAATTTTCACGATCTGTCCCTCCTCTTGATTACTTCAGTAAGCTTGCAGAGATTACCATGCGCTGCACTTCCGAGGTGCCCTCGTAAATCTCCGTGATCTTCGCGTCGCGCATCATGCGCTCCACATCGTACTCTCTGATATAGCCGTAACCGCCGTGCAGCTGCACGCACTTGGTGGTGACAGACATTGCCGTGTTTGCCGCGAAGAGCTTTGCCTTTGCAGCCTCGACGCCGTAGCTGGTCTGGGTCTGCTTTGCGACTGCCGCCTTGTAAACAAGAAGCTGTGCCGCCTCGCAATCCGTCGCCATGTCAGCGAGCTGGAACTGCGTGTTCTGGAATGCCGCGATTGCTCTGCCGAACTGCTTTCTCTCCTTCACGTAAGCAACGGTTCTCTCGAGGGCGCCCTCTGCGAGACCCAGAGCCTGGGAAGCGATACCGATACGGCCGCCGTCCAGCGTGTGCATTGCCACATGGAAGCCCTTGCCCTTCTGGCCGAGCATCGCATCCTTCGGGATGCGGCAATCCTGGAAAATGAGCTCGTAGGTAGCGGAAGCGCGGATACCCATCTTCTTCTCCTTCACGCCGAAGGTGAAGCCCGGGGTTCCCTTCTCGACGATGAATGCCGAGATCTCCTTCATTCTCTTGCCGTGCTTCTCGACCGTGCCGGTCACCGCGATCACGACATAGACATCCGCATACTTACCGTTGGTGATGAAGCACTTGGAGCCGTTCAGGACCCACTCATCGCCGTCCAGTACCGCCTTGGTCTGCTGACCCTGTGCATCGGTACCCGCGCCCGGCTCCGTGAGGCCGAAAGCGCCGAGCTTCTTGCCGCTCGCAAGGTCCGGCAGATACTTCTGCTTCTGCTCCTCGGTTCCGTAGGTCAGAATCGGGTCGATGCAGAGCGAGGTGTGCGCCGAAACGATAACGCCGGTGGTGCCGCAGACCTTCGAGAGCTCCTCGACGCACATTGCGTAGGTCAGAACGTCACAGCCCTGGCCGCCGTACTCCTTCGGAACCGGAATTCCGAGGAAGCCGTAGCGAGCCATCTTCTCAACGGTCTCAACGGGGAAACGCTCTTCCTCATCGATCTCCTGCGCAAGCGGCTTACTTCATTCTCAGCGAACTCTCTGAAGAGCGAGCGCGCCATCTCGTGTTTCTTGTCCAGTGCGAAATCCATTGATCCTTCCTCCATGTTAAATAATTAACGTATCGGGGTAAACCCAAACGGGAAAGGTTACCCTTGCCCGTAGGGGTTGCTCCGATGTAATTACCGGAAACACTTACTTCGAATAATCGTAGAAACCGATGCCGGTCTTTCTTCCGAGTCTGCCGCCGCGCACCATCTTGCGAAGCATGGGGTGCGGTCTGTACTTCGTATCGCCGGTCTCGCTCTGCAAGACTTCCATGATTGCAAGCACAACGTCGAGACCGATGAGGTCGCCGAGTGCCAGCGGGCCCATCGGGTGGTTCGCGCCGAGCTTCATTGCCTCATCCAACTTCTCCGCCGGGACACCGTTGTCCGCGTAGACGCCGATTGCCTCGTTGATCATCGGGATCAGGATGCGGTTCACGACAAAGCCCGCAAACTCCTGCATCGGGACAACTGTCTTGCCGATGTTCTCTGCGATTGCGGTGATGCGATCCACCGTTTCCTGCGGCGTGTTCAGACCGTAAATGACCTCAACCAGCTTCATGACCGGAGCCGGGTTGAAGAAGTGCATACCGGTCACCGGGCGATCGAGACCCGCGCCGATCTCCGTGATGGAAAGCGAGGAGGTGTTGGTCGCAAACAGGCAATCCGGCTTGCAGATCTCGGAGAGCTCCTTAAAGGTCTGCTTCTTAATCTGCATGTTCTCGATGGCTGCCTCGATGACCAGGTCGCAATCCTTGCAGATTTCCTTCGTGCCGGTGTGAATGCGGCCGAGAATCTTGTCCATCTCTTCCTGCGCGAGCTTGCCCTTCGCAACGCGTCCCGCAAGACCCTTCTCGATTCTCTTCTTTCCGCCCTCTGCGAATGCATCTGTCAGATCGCAGAGGCAAACTTCGTATCCCTCTACCTGCGCAAACGCCTGCGCGATGCCGCCACCCATGGTGCCGGCGCCGATGACGCCTACCTTCATGCTGTTCCCTCCTCTGTGCGTTTTGCCGATTACGGCCAATCTCTCAACAATACTACTATAACGAATGCACTTTTTCCAGATACGGCCGCAAATTTCTTATGTGAATTTCTGATAGCCGTATTTCAAGCGCCTCAGCGGTTTTGGAAGCTGACACCCTTCTTCTTCTCGAGGAAGGCCTGCATACCCGTCTTCTGATCCTCGGTCGCAAAGCAGCTGCCGAAGAGCTTTTCCTCGGTCACGACCGCCTCTTCCATGGGCTGCTCGAGGCCCTCGTTGATTGCCTTCTTGCAAGCGCGGACCGCAACCGGTGCGTTCGCCGCAATCTGTCCCGCGAGTTTTTCGGCAGCCGCCATGAGCTCCTCCGCCGGATAAATCGCATTCACGAGGCCGATGCGCAGTGCTTCTTCCGCCTTGATGTTCTTCGCCGTATAGATGAGCTGCTTCGCCATGCCGGGCCCCACAAGGCGCGCAAGGCGCTGGGTGCCGCCGAAGCCCGGGGTAATGCCGAGGCCCACTTCCGGCTGACCGAAAATCGCCTGTTCCGCGCAGATGCGGAAGTCACAGCTCATTGCGAGCTCACAGCCGCCGCCGAGTGCAAAGCCGTTGACCGCCGCAATGACCGGCAGCGGGAAGGTCTCGATCATGCGGAACACATCGTTGCCCTTCTTGCCGAAGGTCTCTCCGCCCTGTGCGTCAAGGCCCGACATCTCCGCGATGTCCGCGCCCGCGACAAAGGACTTCTGTCCCGCGCCGGTCACGATGACGCAGCGCACGCTCTCGGTATCAATCGAATCAAAGGCTGCCTTTAAGTCGTCCAAGACTTCTGCGTTCAGCGCATTCAGCGCCTTCTCGCGGTCAATGGTCACAACGGCGATTGCGTCCTTTGTCTCACATCTCACATATCCCATGGTATCGTCTCCTCAAGTAAAACCAACCGAGGGTCTCCGCATCGGCGAAGACCCTCCCGTCCGTTTAGTTATACTGCTCGACAATCGTCGCGCAGCCCTGGCCGCCGCCGATGCAGAGCGTCGCAAGACCTCTCTTTGCGTTTCTGTGCTTCATCGCATAGAGCAGGGTCACCAGGATACGGCAGCCGGAAGCGCCGATCGGGTGGCCGAGTGCAATCGCACCGCCGTTCACGTTGACCTTGGACATATCGAACTTGAGATCCTTCGCAACCGCGAGCGACTGTGCCGCGAATGCCTCGTTGGACTCGACAAGGTCCAGATCCTGAACGCTGAGGCCGGTCTTCTTGAAGAGTCTGCCGGAAGCCTCAACCGGGCCGATGCCCATGATAGCCGGATCCACGCCGCCCAGTGCGCCGCCGACCCAAACTGCCATCGGCTTCACACCGAGTTCCTTCGCCTTCTCCTCGCTCATCACGACAATTGCCGCTGCGCCGTCATTGATACCGGAGGAGTTACCTGCGGTCACGATGCCGTCCTTCTTGAATGCCGGCTTCAGCTTGGAAAGGGATTCTGCCGTGGTTCCCTCACGCGGGCCCTCGTCCTTGTTGAAGAGAACGGTGCCCTTCTTGGACTTCAGCTCAACCGGGACAATCTCCTCATCGAAAGCGCCGTCTGCCTGTGCTGCGACTGCCTTCTGCTGGCTGGAAGCCGCGAACTCGTCGAGCTGCTCTCTGGTGAGACCGTATTTCTCTGCGACATTCTCCGCCGTGATACCCATGTGGTAGTCATTGAACGCATCCCAGAGGCCGTCGTTGACCATCGTATCGATCATGTTCGCATTGTTCATGCGGTAGCCGAAACGAGCCTTGGTCAGCGCGTACGGAGCCATGGACATGTTCTCCATGCCGCCTGCCACGACGATGTCGGCATCGCCCGCCTCAATCATCTGTGCCGCCATGTTGACGCAGTTCAGACCGGAACCGCAGACAATGTTCACGGTGACTGCCGTGGACGTGTACGGAAGGCCTGCCTTCAGCGCAGCCTGACGTGCCGGGTTCTGACCGAGAGCACCCTGCAACACATTGCCCATGTAGACGTGATCCACCTGCTCCGGCTTCACGCCCGCTCTCTGCAGAGCCTCCTTGATGACCAGAGCGCCAAGCTCCACTGCGGGGGTTGCGCTGAGGCCTCCGCCCATCTTGCCGATTGCGGTGCGGCATGCGCCTGCAAGAACAATTCTCTTCGCCATATCCGGTTCCTCCTTAAATATACATGCTGTGCAAGTTGTCCCAAGCATGAGAACACATACTCTCAGCCTCTAAGACTTATGGCAATAATATCGCGAAAACGGCCTTTTTGTCAAATCAGCTTGTGCCTTTCACAAGTAACTATTTGTAGCCGTTTTGCCGTTTCTGTCAATTCTTGCGATTTTTCTCTCACTTGTTGCGCATGCCTTCTGCGTTATCTTGCCGAGTTTATCTCTTTTATTGCTCTTTTCTCCGATACGGGCTTCCGCGTTGAAAAGAGCGCTTCGGAATGTTACACTGGAGCTAAATATTTTATTCATACTGCTGAAACTGTGCTGTTTGAAAAAAGCCACGGAGGTCAAAATGAACATTCACGAAGCATACAAACAGAAACTGGTGAGCGCGGAGCAGGCCGCGGCACTTGTTCAATCCGGCGACTGGATTGACTACGGCTGGTGTGTCGGCACACCGGTCGCGATCGACAAGGCGCTGGCGCGCCGCATGCCGGAGCTTTCCGACGTCAAGATTCGCGGCGGTGTCCTGGTGCGGAAGCCCGCCATCTTTGAGATTGAGAACCCGGCCGAGCACTTCTGCTGGAACTCCTGGCACCTCGGCGGCTGGGAGAGAAAGGCGGTCTCCGAGGGCTTCGGCTTCTTTAACCCGATGCGCTATGCGGAGCTCCCGCGCTTCTACCGCGAGGACAATATCGAGAAGCCGGCGGTCGCCTTCCTGCAGGTGGCGCCCATGGACGAGCACGGCTACTTCAACTTCGGCCCGCAGGCCTCCCACCTCGCTGCGATGTGCGCTTCCGCGGGCAAGGTCGTGGTCGAGGTCAACAAGAACCAGCCGGTCTGCCTCGGCGGCTTTGAGAACGCCATCCACATCTCCGATGTCGACTTTATCGTAGAGGGCGAGAACGATCCCATGCAGGAGCTCGGCGCGGGCGCACCCCCGACCGAGGTGGACCGCGAAGTAGCGCGTCTCATCGTGGAGCAGATTCCGAACGGCGCCTGCCTCCAGCTGGGCATCGGCGGTATGCCGAACACCGTTGGCAGCATGATTGCAGCCTCCGACTTAAAGGATCTCGGCGTGCACACCGAGATGTATGTCGACGCCTTTGTGGATCTCTACGATGCCGGCAAGATCACAAACCTCAGAAAGCCCTTCGACAAGGGACGTGAAGTCTATGCCTTTGCGGCCGGCACAAAGAAGCTCTACGACCACTTAAACAACAACCCGGGCTGCATGAGCGCGCCGGTCGATTACACGAATAACCCCTATGTGATTGGCCAGATCGACAACTTTATCTCGATCAACAACGCCGTGGATATGGACCTCTTCGGTCAGGTCAATGCGGAGTCCGCGGGTCCGAAGCAGATTTCCGGCACCGGCGGTCAGCTCGACTTTGTGCTCGGCGCTTATCTCTCGAAGGGCGGCAAGAGCTTTATCTGCATGAGCTCCTCCTTTGAGACCAAGACAGGCGAGAGAAAATCCCGCATCCGCGCAACCCTGACCCCGGGTTCCACGGTCTCCGACCCGAGAACTGCGGTGCACTACCTCGTGACCGAGTACGGCATGGTCAACTTAAAGGGTGTGACCAACTGGCAGAGAGCGGAGCGCATCATCTCGATTGCGCATCCGGACTTCCGCGACGAGCTCATTCAGGAAGCGGAGAAGATGCACATCTGGAGAAAGAGCAACAAGCGCTGAGATATATCTTATGTCCACTGGGGTGCCACCGTCCAAACCGGGCAGTGGCTGGATGACAACAAAGCCTTGAGCTTTTCACTGTTTCCTGCGTGCGTCATGTGTGTATCGCAAAAAGAAGCTACCGCAAGTTATTTGCGGTAGCTTCTTTTAGATCGCTGACTTATTTCATCTTCTTCAATTCTTCGATCAAGTCCAAGTCCGACTTTAAGACGCGCATGTTGGTGCTCACGGTCTCCTCGCCGGGCTTCGTGACGCTGATTTCAAGTACGGTGCCCTCTGTCAGGCCGCCCGCAAAGTGGGTGCGGAAAGGCGCTCACCTTGGGGTGGTTCTTCTGAAACTTCTGGTTCATGCCGAAGAGCTTTATAAGCTGCAGTGGATTCAGTCCCATTTACTTGTCCTCGGTGGTTACGGGACTTGCATTCCCGTTCAGCATCTCTTCCATGGTGTGCCAGCCGAGCACCGCGCACTTGACGCGCGCCGGCATGTGGGAGATGTCCTTTAAGACACCCGCTTCTTCGAGCTCTTCTCTCTCTTCCTCGGTAATGCTGCCCTTAATCATGCGGAAAAAGATCTCCGCGAGGCGCTTTGCCTCTGCCTCGGTCTTGCCGATCACAAGGTCCAGCATCATATCCGCCGAGGCCTGGGAGACCGCGCAGCCGTCGCCGACAAAGCCGCCGTCCTCGATCACGCCGTCAACAACCTTGAGCTTTAAGATGATGTCGTCGCCGCAGCTCGGGTTCACCCCCTCCAGAACCAGGTTCGCGTCCGGAAGGTCGCGCTTGTTGCCCGGGTGGAGGTTGTGGTCCGTCAAAATCTCATTGTAAAAAATCTTATTGTCCATGCTCACTCCTGATAGCCCATCTCACGGCGCACGCCGCCGATGCTCTCAACGAGGCGATCCAGCTCGTCCTCGGTATTGTAAAATGCAAAGCTTGCCCGCGTTGTGGAGGGCGTCTTCATAAACTGCATGAGCGGCTGCGCGCAGTGGTGACCCGCGCGTATGTTCACCCTGTGCGAGTCAAGGATGGCCGCAATGTCGTGCGGGTGCACGCCCTCAATCGTGAAGGTGAAGATGCCGTGGTGCGCAGTGCCGTCCTTCGGCCCGAGGATTCTGAGATGCGGAATTGCCGAGAGCTTTTCCATCGCGAGACGGCTCAAATGCTCCTCGCGCTCCAAAATCTTATCCCAGCCGAGCTGCTTGTAATATTCAATCGCCGCATGCAGGCCGACCGCCCCGCCCACATTGACCGTGCCGGCCTCAAACTTGTGCGGGAGCTCCGCCCAGGTCGCCTTCTCGCGGCTCACGTACTCAATCATCTCGCCGCCAAAGAGGAAGGGCGGCATTTCTCAAGCAGTTCCTCCTTGCCATAGAGTACGCCGATGCCCATGGGCGCCAGCATCTTGTGTCCCGAAAATGCGAGGAAGTCGACATCGAGCTCGGTCACATCGACCGGGATGTGCGGCACGGACTGTGCGCCGTCCAAAATGAAGAGGCTGCCGTTCTCGTGCGCAATCCGCGCAAAGGTCTTCACATCGTTTTTCACACCGAGCACGTTCGAGATGTGAGTCATCGAGACCAGCTTGGTCTTCGGGCTCAGCACACTGCGGAAATTTTCTTCCGAGATATAACCCTCTTCATCCGGCTCGAGAAACTTAAGAACCGCGCCTCTCCGCGCAGCCGCCTGCTGCCAGGGAATGAGGTTCGAGTGGTGCTCCATGATTGTAATCAGGATTTCATCGCCCTCGTTTAAGAAGGCATCGCCCGCCGAGTAAGCGAGCAGGTTCAGGCTCTCGCTCGCGTTTCGCGTGAAAATAATCTCCTGAATGCTCCCCGCTCCGATAAACGCGCGCACCGCTTCCCGCGCATCCTCATAGGCTCGGTCGCCTTGACCGAGAGCTCATAGAGACCGCGCAGCGGGTTCGCGTTTTCTTCCAGATAGTAATGCTGCATCGCGCGGAGCACACTCTCCGGCTTCTGCGTCGTCGCAGAGTTGTCGAGGTAGGCAATCTCCGGATGTCCGTCAATCAGCGGAAAGTCCTTTCGAATCCGCAGGTCCTCCGCTCTTCTCTCTTCGTTCGTCATCTGTCCTCACGCTCCTCTTCGTCCTCAAACTCCAGTAGGTCGTGGCGCGTCTTGGCGTCCGGAATTTTTCGCACGATTGCGTCGATTCTCGCCTTCGCCATCATCTCGTAAATTTCATCCTTCTGCATGCCGCGGGACTCCATGTAGAAGAGCAGGTCCTCGTCGAGGCGGCCTATGGTCGCGCCGTGGTTACCCACCACATCGTCCTCGCTGCAGAGAATAATCGGGAGCGAACGGTTCTCGACCGTCTCGTCCATGAGAAGCACATCCTCGGTCTCGTTGCCCTCACTGCCGGAGCAGCCGTTGCGGAGGTCTATGCTGTCGCGGAACACCTTCTTCGCGTGACCGCGCAGTATGCCCTTGCCGTGAATCTCCGCACCCGTCTTCTTGCCGCTGTGAATACTCTCATAGTTAAAGTCGTAGTGCGCACGGTCTTCGCCGACATAGCCCACATCGACCGCAAGCTGAGAGCGATCTCCCTCCATCGCGGAACTGAAGCCCTGGTACACATGCTTGCCGGAGAGCACCAGGTGAATGACGCGGAGCTCCGCATTCTTTGCGCAGACCGCGCCGACATCGTTCAAAAAGGTATAGCCGCTGCCCGCGCGCACCAGCTGCACAAGGGTGAGCTTTGCGCCTTCTCCGAGCGTCACCTTGGTCTGTACGCCCGCAAGCCCCTTTGCATCTGCCTCCGAGAGGTAGTCCATGACCACCGTGAGCGAGCTCTCGCGCTCCAAATTGAGTTCCACCTGTGCGAACTTTCCGGCCTTTGCCGGCGTGCCGCTTGCCTTCTCGCCTTTCACGCTGTTGCGTCCGCGCGGGTTATACTCCTGCCCTGCGTCCGGCAGACGGAAGGAGAGGCGAAGCGCATCCCGCTCCGCAATCTCCTGTCCCTCCGGGACCGTACAAATCAAAACCGGAAGCTTTGCCGCGGCGAGTGCCTCGCCGAATTCCGCGCCGCCGCCGGTGCGCAGCGGCTTTGCCGCGACGCCGTTTAATTTCTCAACGCGCACGCCCTCCGGCAGTTCGATTGCCGGGGAGAGGCGCTCCATCGCGGGGAGGTCTAAGAGCTCCCCGCCGTTCATCTTGAGCCAACTGTAAGTCGGGCTCGCCAAGGTATTAAATTTCATCTCGCCCTCCTTATCCGATTGCGCCCTTCATCTCAAGTCTGATCAGGTTATTCATCTCGACCGCGTACTCAAGCGGCAGCTCTTTTCCGACATTGTCCGCGAAACCGCTGACAATCAGCGCTCTCGCATCTTCCTCGGAGACACCGCGGCTCATGAGGTAGAAGACCGCATCGTCCGAAATGCGGCCTATCTTTGCCTCGTGGCCGATGTCCGCCTTGTTGGTCTTGACCTCGATTGCCGGAATCGTGTCCGAGCGGCTCTCCGCATCCAGCATGAGAGACTGGCAGAGGTAGAGCTCTTCGCGTTCTCCGCGCCCGCCTGCACGACGACCGCCGAGCGGAAGGTCGAAATGCCGCCGCTCTTCGAAATCGAGCGGGTATTGATATAAGAACTCGTATTTTTACCGATGTGTACCACCTTACAGCCGGTGTCTAAGTTCTGCCCCGCACCCGCAAAGGTGACGCCGGAGAACTCGGAGCGAGCGCGGTCGCCCGCAAGCACGCTCATCGGGTAGAGATAGCCCACATGAGAGCCGAAGGAACCGGAGATCCACTCGACCTTGCCGTCCTCCTCGACTCTGGCGCGCTTCGTGTTCAGGTTATACATGTTCTTCGACCAGTTCTCGATGGTCGAATAGCGAAGGGTTGCGCGCTTGCCGACAAAGAGCTCCACACAGCCCGCATGGAGATTTGCGACATTGTACTTCGGTGCGGAACATCCCTCGATGAAGTGGAGGTAAGCGCCCTCGTCGACAATGATCAGAGTGTGCTCAAACTGTCCCGCACCCGGCGCATTCAGACGGAAGTAGGACTGCAGCGGAATTTCCACGCTGACGCCCGGCGGCACATAGACAAAGGAACCGCCCGACCAGACCGCGCCGTGCAGCGCCGCAAACTTGTGGTCCGTCGGCGGCACCAGCTTCATGAAGTGGTCGTGTATCATCTGCTCGTAGGGTCCGTGCATGGCGCTCTCCAGGTCGGTGTAGATGACGCCCTGTTCCGCCACTTCCTTTTTCACGTTGTGGTAGACCAGCTCCGAGTCGTACTGCGCGCCGACGCCCGCAAGACTCTCACGCTCCGCCTGCGGTATGCCGAGCTTCTCAAAGGTGTCCTTGATTTCCTCCGGCACCTCCGACCACTCCGCGCTCATCTTCGTGTTCGGGCGCACATAGGTCGCTATCTGATCCATATTGAGGCCCTCGATCGAGGGGCCCCAGACCGGCATGCTGCTCCGCTCGAAAATCTCGAGGGACTTCAGACGATGTTCCAGCATCCAAGCCGGGTCGTTCTTGGTCTTGGAAATCTCGGTGATAATCTCCGGGGTAAGGCCTGCCCGAATGCGGTAGGCATCCTTCTCTTCGTTTCGAAAGTCATAGATGGAGCGGTCTATGTCTTCCACATAGGTTCTCTCTTTTTCTCTCTCTTCCGACATACTCACTCCTTGGTCTCGAAGCGCGCGAAACCGTCGCGGTTAATCTCCTCAACAAGGCTCGCATCACCGTCCGCGACAATCGAACCCTTTACAATCACATGGGTCTTGTCCACCTTGAGCGAGGACAGAATGCCCATGTTGTGGGTGATGATGATGAGCGCCGAATCCTTGTCCTTCTGGTACTCCTCAATGCCGCGGCTCACGGTTCTCACCGCGTCCACGTCGAGGCCGGAATCCGTCTCGTCGAGAATCGCAAGGCTCGGCTTCAGCATGAGCAGCTGTAAAATTTCCGCCTTCTTCTTCTCGCCGCCCGAGAAACCCACATTTAAGTCGCGGTCCGCATAGCTCGGATCCATGTTCAGCACCTCGAGCGCCTTCGCAATCTCCTTCCGGAAATCCCAGAGACGAATGCGCTTTCCGGTTCTCTGCTCCAGCGCGTTTCGGATAAAGTTTGCGAGGCTGATGCCCGGCACCTCGAGCGGGTTCTGGAAGGACATGAAAATGCCCGCTTTGGCGCGCTCGTTGACCGAGAGATCCAGAAGGTTCTGTCCCTGGAACTCGACCGAACCGCCGATTACCTCATAGTGCGGATTGCCCATCAGCGTGTTGCCGAGCGTAGATTTCCTGCGCCGTTCGGTCCCATTAAGACATGGGTCTCACCCGGCTTCACCGAAAGATTCAGGCTCTTCAGAATATTTTTTTCTTCGACTCGCACGGATAAATCCCGCACCGTCAGTAAGTCTTTGCTCATAATTCTCCCTCCCTTGCGCCTGCGCAAGTTCACACAAATATTGCGTTTTTAGCATTATAGCGCGGCAGTGTTGCCACATGCAAGGCGAATTCCTACCAAAGTACTTGGAATTATGTATTTCTTGAAGTACACAGATTGACGTGTTACAATTCATTCCGAGACGTTTTGCATATTATTAAAGCTTTTATAGCACCATTCTTCATCTATCTTAACGGGAGCCTGCTTGCCCCGCACAGGAAGGGGTCTGCTATCCCGCACAAATTAAAGGAGGTAATGCTATGTATCATGTGGATCTTAACTCAGACCTCGGCGAGAGCTTCGGTGCCTACACCATAGGCCTCGACAAGGAGGTCATCGCCCAGATTTCTTCCGCCAATGTGGCCTGCGGCTATCACGCCGGCGATCCCCTCGTGATGGCGGAGACCGCCCGTCTCTGTCGGGAGGCTTCTGTCGCGTTCGGCGCTCACCCGGGCTTTCCGGATCTCATGGGCTTCGGCCGCCGAAATATGGCCTGCTCCCCGAAGGAAGTGAAGGCTTATATGAGCTACCAGCTCGGCGCGCTCTATGCCTTCGCAAAGGCTGCGGGACTTACGCTCCAGCATGTCAAGCCGCACGGCGCACTCTACAACATGGCAGCCAAGGACGCGGCACTTGCACGCGCCATCGCGGAGGCAGTCGCAGAGTTCGATGACAAGCTGATTCTCCTCGGCCTCGCGAACAGCTTCCTGATTTCGGAGGCAGCGGCGGTCGGTCTTCGCACGGCTTCCGAGGTCTTTGCGGACCGCGCTTACCAGGCGGACGGCTCTCTGGTGCCGCGCTCCAAAGAGGGCGCCGTGATTCACGACAAGCAGCTCGCAATTGCCCGCACCGTTCGCATGGTGAAGGAGGGCAAAGTGACGGCGATTACCGGCGAGGATGTCCCGCTCCGCGCGGATTCAATCTGCGTTCACGGCGACAATCCCTCGGCCGTCGAATTTGTCCGTGAAATCCGGAAGACCCTCACCGAAGAAGGCATTCGGATCGAAGCCCTCGGCAACTTTATCAAGTAAGTTTTTAACCATCATAAAAGGGGTAGCAATATGAACAGCAAGCAGAACAGCCACAGTCTCTCCGTGAAACTCGGCGCAGCCTTCCTCATGGCGACTTCCGCCATAGGCCCCGGCTTCTTAACCCAGACCTCGCAGTTTACGGCAAAATATCTCGCTTCCTTTGCCTTTGTCATTGCCTGCGTCATCATCATGGACGCGGTCGCGCAGACCAATATCTGGTCCATCATCGGTGTATCCGGAAAGCGCGGTCAGGAAATCGCAAACACGGTGCTCCCGGGTCTCGGTGTGTTTTTGACCTTCCTCGTGGTTCTCGGCGGTCTCGCCTTTAACATCGGAAACGTGGGCGGCGTTGCCCTCGGCTTCGACGCGATGTTCGGCCTCCACGAGAAAATAGGCGCCCTTCTCGGCGGCACCCTCGCAATCTGCATCTTCCTCTCGAAGAGCGGAAAGGCAGCCGTGGATAAGGTTGCCCAGGTGCTCGGCGGCATCATCATCCTCGTCATGCTCTTTGTTGCAATTTCCTCGAAGCCCCCGGTCGGTGAAGCGGTGGTTCGCATATTCACACCGGAGCGCCCGGGCTCCATGGTGGGCCCCATGCTCACCTTACTCGGCGGCTCCTGCGGCGGCTACATCACCTTCTCCGGCGCACACCGTCTGCTCGACGCGGGTTACGGCGGCAACAAGGATGAGGTTTCGCACTTCCGCCAGTCGGTTCTCACCGGTATCTCGGTCTCCGGAACCGTACGTATTCTGCTCTTCCTCTGCGTGCTCGGTGTCTGCACCCAGGGTACGGCACTGGTCACCGCAAATGTGGAAGCAATCACCTCCGCAAAGAACCCGGCAGCGGAAGCGTTCCGTCTCGCGGCGGGCAATCTGGGCTACCGTCTCTTCGGTCTCGCGCTCTTCTCCGCAGGCGTGACCTCGGTCATCGGTGCGGCTTACACCTCGGTCTCCTTCTTAAAGACCCTGCACCCCTTTGTCCGCGAGCATGAGAGCCACTTTATTGTCGGCTTCATCGCATTCTCGACCCTGGTCATGACAGTACTCGGCGGCGCAAAGAAGATGGTTATCTTCGCGGGTGCGGTGAACGGCCTGATTCTTCCGATTTCGCTCTGCTGCATGCTGCTCGCTTGCCGGAACCCGAAGATCGTCGGCAAGGAATATCGTCACCCGATTGTGCTCTATGTCCTCGGCTGGATTGTGGTGCTCTTCTCGGGCTACCTCGCAATCACGGCACTCCCGAATCTCGGAAAGCTCTTCTCCTAATTCTCGGAAGAAAGGTTCCCTATGACCAATTTAGCAACGCCGCGCTTTGCTGAACGGCGACACGGCGGTCAGTGCGGTTTTCGGCGACCGCATCTCCGAAGAGGTCAACCAGACCATACGCGCCTTTCAGCTGCTCCTCACGGAGCGCAAGGTTCCGGGCATTGTAGAGACGGTCCCGACCTACTGCTCCCTGATGATACACTATGACCCCGATCGCATTTCCTGCGACCGGCTGCTCGGAACGCTCAAGGAACTTGCGGCTTCCATCGATACGACTGCCCTGCCCCCGAGCGAAGTCCTTGAAATCCCCGTCCTCTACGGCGGGGAGATGGGCCCGGATTTAGCCCACGTGGCGGAAAATGCCGGCATCAGCGAAGAAGAGGTTGTAAAGCGCCACAGTGCGCCGGAATACCTCATCTACATGCTCGGCTTTACCCCGGGCTTTACTTACCTCGGCGGTCTGGATCCGAGCATCGAAACCCCGCGCTTAAAGACGCCCCGCGTCTCGATTCCCGCGGGTTCGGTGGGCATCGCGGGCAAACAGACCGGCATCTACCCGATTGCCTCGCCGGGCGGCTGGCAGCTCATCGGAAGAACCCCGGTTCGCATGTACGATCCGCTGCGCGAGACCCCGATTTTGCCGCGCGCCGGCCAGTACATTCACTTTTTCCCAATCAACGAGGAAGAGTACCGGAAAATAGAAGCGGAAATCGAAGCGGGTACCTACCGCCTTGTCATTCGCAAGCGAGAGGAGGTCAAGGCATGAGCATTCAAGTGATTACCCCGGGCGCTCTGACCACGGTTCAGGACCTGGGCCGCATCGGTTATCAGGCCTTCGGCGTTCCGGTCTCCGGCGCCATGGACCCCCGCGCCCTGCGCCTTGCCAACATCCTCTGCGGAAATCCCGAAAATGAGGCTGTGCTCGAGTGCACCCTCCTTGGCCCCGCGCTCCGCTTTACGGCGGACAATGTGATCGGGCTCACCGGCGGCGACCTCGGCGCCACCCTGGACGGACAGCCCCTCGCGCCCTACGGCGCCTATGCGGTGAAGAGCGGACAGACGCTTCGCTTCACGGCGCCTAAAACCGGCTGCCGCGCCTACCTCGCCTTCCACGGCGGCCTTGATATCCCGCTCGTCATGGGCAGTCGCTCGACCTATCTTAAGGCTAAGCTCGGCGGCTTCTGCGGGCGCAAGCTCGAGAAGGACGATGAAATCGCCTTCCGCGCTCCGGCGGCGACCATTCCGAACCTCGATGCGCGCCGCTTTACCCCAGAGTTCGTAAAGCGGGACATTTACACCCTGCGCGTGGTCCTCGGTCCGCAGGACGATGCCTTCACCGCAGAGGGACTCAAGAGCTTTTTAAGCGAAGTCTACACGGTGACCCCGGAGTTTGACCGCATGGGTTGCCGCCTTACCGGCGCGGCGATTGCCCACAAGGACGGTGCCGACATCATCTCGGACGGCATTGCCTTCGGCGCGATTCAGGTTCCGGCCTCCGGAGAGCCCATTATCATGCTTGCGGACCGGCAGACCACCGGCGGCTACACCAAGATTGCAAACGTGATCAGTGCGGACTTCCGCTTGCTTGCGCAGATTAAGGCGAACGACCGCGTCCGCTTTGAAAGTTTCGATCGAGGCGGCACAGGACGCTCGGAGCGCCGAGAACAACGCGCTCCGCGTGTTCTCTTACGCGTTTACGCGCTGAGTACGTTTTGCCCTCACATTACACAGAAAAGGAAAGCAGTTCATGAGCACAGATTTCAAGAAGTTGACCCCCCGGGAAGTCCGCGCGCTCGCCGAAGCGAATAAGCTTGACACCGCAACCGGCGCGCTCTGCCCCGACTATGTAAAGGCAAGTCTTTTGATTCTTCCGAGCACCTACGCGGACGATTTTCTCCGCTTTGCCTCCTGGAACCCGGAAATTATCCCTGTTCTCGAGGTCATACGGGAAAAGCCCGTCTCCTCCTTCCTTGCGCCCGGGGCCAATCTCTGCACCGCCCTGCCACGCTACCGTATCTTTATCAACGGCGAGGTCTCCGAGGATGTGAACGAAGTGAAGGCGCTCTGGAACATCGGCTCTGTCGGCTTCTTGATCGGCTGTGCCGCCTCCGCGGACGGCCTGCTCCTGGAGAACGGTCTTTCCGTGCGCCATGTAGAAGAACAGAAGGCCATGCCGCTCTATGAAACCAAGCTCCGCACAAACCCGACGGGGGCTTTCCGCGGTCCCGTTGTGGTCGCCATGCGGCCTCTTTCCCAAACGGCGGTGAAGGAAGCCTACCGGCTGACCGAGTCCCTGGAACTTGTGCAGGGTGCGCCGCTTCACATCGGCGCGCCGTCGGAAATCGGCATTCGCTCGCTCGAGACGCCGGACTACGGCGACGCGGTCCGTATCGCTCCGGACGAAACCCCGGTCTTCTGGTCCTCGCCCGCAACAATGCAGGCTGTGCTCCGCTTTGCCAAGCTGCCGCTTGCCATCACCGAGACGCCCGGCTTCCCGCTGGTCTCCGACCTGCGGAACGATGCGCTCCCGGAACTTTTCAAAAAAGAAAAAGCGCGCGTTTAATCAACGCAGCGCTCTCTCATTCCGCCGGTTCTCCCGGCGGTTTTTTAAACCCTCAAGGAAGAACTTTCGCCCGCCCGCAATGAGGTGTCCGTTCAGCATGAGTAAGACAGCCTCGGTCATCTCCGGCGAGATGCGCCCGCTCCCGAATTTCGAGAAGGCGCGAAACGGCATGTGGTAGGTAAAAATCAAATTCAAATTCGGCTCACGCTTTGCCGCGCTCTTGTTGAGCGCGCGCTGTAAGCCGCGGTAAATGAGCCGCGCGAGCAGACCGCGCGAACGCCTGAGTTCATGGACCGCATCGCCGCGAAGCAGTTCCCCTGCGAGCGCCGGGCGCTCGGTTTTTCGCCCGAGCAAGCGCTCAAATTCCGTTCTCCCGACTTGTTGCGCCGCCCCGCTGAAATAGTGGGGCAGGCGCTTTTTTTCTTTGCGGGATAAGCATACGTTCTCCCCCGCGCTCTGTTTCCGCAGCGAGGCGAAGATCCGCCGCACTCGCACCGACTAAAATGCGGTAGCGCCCTTCCTCCTCGATAAAACAGCCTCTTGCACTGTCGTAGACCCGAAAACTCTTGTCATCGAAGGGGATGAAAACCTCTTTCTCCTCCCCCGCCTTTAAAAAGATCTTGGCAAAGCCCTTCAATTCCTTTTCCGGCCGAAAGACCGCGCTCTCCAAGGCACTTATGTAGAGTTGCGCAATCTCCGCGCCGTCCCTTGCGCCGCTGTTTTTCACGAAAAAGCGTACACCCTCCGCCTCGACCGTGAGATCTCGATAGGAAAAACTTGTATAGGAGAGCCCGAAGCCGAAGGGATGGTAGAGTGAGAGCCCCGCTCTGTCATAATAGCGATAGCCCACATAGAGGCTCTCTCGGTACTCCGCGCAGTTGCCGCGGAGTTTCCGGTAGGGATAGGCCGGGGTATCCGAAAGCGCGCGCGGATAGCTCTCCGCGAGCTTCCCCATGGGCGTAGCCTCTCCGTACAGAAGCTCTGCCATGGCGCCCGCCCCCGCCTCGCCGCCGAGGTAGCCGTGCAGCACGGCGCGCGCATCCCGCTCGACCGAGAGATCCACGACCGAACCCGCGCTCAGCACGAGGATGATGTTCGGATTGACATCCGCGAGGCTGTGAAGCACCCGCCGCTGTGCCGCCGGCAGCGCCAGCGTCTTTCGGTCCAGACCCTCGGTCTCTGCCATCTCGTCGAGGCCGCAGCAGAAAATCACGCAGGAGGCTTTCCGCGCAAGTTGCAGCGCATGCCTCAGCCGTTTGGACGCCTGCCACTTGCTGTCATCACCGTGCCGCGCATACCCGCTCGCGCAGCCGATCAGCTTATTCCCGAGACGCTGCGAGAGCTGTCCCGCGAGCGTCTCGACCCGGCGGCTGTTCACAAGCGAGGAGCCCGCCCCCTGATAGCGCGGCATGAAAGCAAAGTCACCGATCAATGCGACCGTTTCTTCTCCGGAGAGCGGCAGTATGCCGTCGTTCTTTAGGAGCACCGCACTCTCCCGCGCCGCCCGGCGCGCGAGCGCGTGCTGCCGCAGCGGATCCACAGGCACAGCCTTCTTTGCCTGTACCGCGGCGCGCCGCAGCGTGCGGAAGTAGTCCTTCAGGCAGAGATCGATTTCCGCCTCGGAGAGCTCACCCCGCTCTACGGCGCGCAGCACTTCCCGCGCCGCATAGAGTCCGGGATTCGGCATTTCCAGCGTGGTGCGGCACTGTATGCCCCGAATGTGATCGTCCGAGCCGCCCCAGTCCGTCACAACCATGCCGTCATAGCCCCACTCGTCCCGCAAAATGTCGAGCATGAGCTGCGGGTTTTCATTGGATTGGATTCCATTCACCTGGTTATAACTGGTCATCAGCGCTCCCGGCCTTCCCTCTTTCACCGCAATCTCAAAACCGGTGAGATAGAGTTCCCGGAGCGCTCTCTCGTCCACGACGGCATTTAAGGTCATGCGTCGAAACTCCTGCGAATTTACGGCGTAGTGCTTTACACAGGCGAGTGCACCGCCGCGCTGTATACCGCGCACATAGGCGGCCGCGAGCTTGCCGGAGAGATAGGGGTCCTCCGAAAAGTACTCGAAATTCCGCCCGCAGAGCGGACTCCGCTTGATGTTGAGTCCCGGCCCGAGCAGCACATCCACCCCCTGCGAGCGCGCCTCGTTTCCGAGCGCTTCACCCACCGCTTCGGCAAGTTCCGTGTCCCAGCTGTTCGCAACGGTCGCCGCCGTCGGAAAGCAGGTCGCTGGGCGGGAGGCATGGAGCCCGAGATGATCCCCGATGCCCTCCTGCTTCCTGAGACCGTGCGGTCCGTCCGAAAAGAAAAGAGCCGGCAAGCCCCGTCTGGGGAGTGCCCGGCTCTTCCAGGCGCCGCCCCCGGATAAGAGGGCCGCCTTTTCAAAGAGGGTCAGACGCCGAAGGACGTCCGACCCTGCTTTCCGCTTGTTTTGTATCTGACTCATACTGCCTTCTTCTCCCGAGCACGCTCGGGCATAATCCAAAACTTCATCGCGGGAAAACTGACGGCCACCTGCAGCACTATGTTTAAGACCGCGGAACCCAAAATACCGAAGCGCGGCAAGGTATAGGCCGGCAGCGCTGCCGAGACGAGGGTCAAAAAGACCGCAAGGAGCACAAAGCGGAGCGCCGCCTTTCCCGCATCCCCGGAAGCGCGAAACACCAGCTTTCGCTGCACCGAGAAATTAACCGTCTGCGCGAGTGCGGTCGCAAACAAAAAGCTCAAGAAACCCGCGAGCCCCAAATCCTCCCGTATATTTCGATACTGAAAAACCAGGAAGGAAAAAGGTCTGTCCCGAAACGCACGGAACAAGACATGCGTGCCGACAAAAGTCGCAAGGAGGTTCACCAAGGTCGCACAGTTCGAAAGCAGATTAAAAAGCAAAAACTCCCGCAGCGCGGTGTGGCGCGCCCAAAACGCTCTCACGGCGCGCGCTCAGTAGAGCGTGTCCGGGTGCTGGACAGCCTGCTTAATCTTCTCCGCCGTCTCGCCGCCGCAGAGCACGCCAATCAGCTTTAAGCCGAAGTCCATCGCCGTGCCGAGTCCGCGCCCGGTCGTGAGTCCCTCGCTCCGCTCCACCGCGGCCCCGCTCCACTCGGCGCCGTTGATGCCGTCAATGCCGCGCTCCCAACCCGGATAGCAGGTAAAGCGCTTGTTCGCAAAGAGTCCCATCTTGCCGAGTATACTCGGCGCCGCACAGATGGCGGCAAGCTCCTTGCCCTGTTCGGCCTGCGCTCTCAGGGTCTGCGCCACCAGCGCATGGCGCACCAGATTGCTGACGCCCGGCATGCCGCCCGGCAGGAAGATCATATCCTCCGCCGAAAAATCCATCTCTTCGATCAGGCGATCCGTCACGATCGCGATGCCGTGCGCGCCGGTCACCACGCGCTCACCGCTCACGGAGACCAGGGTCACCTGCACTTCCGCCCGCCGTAAGAGATCAACAACCATCAGGCATTCCACTTCTTCCAAGCCCTGTGCGAGCAGGGCGCTGACACGTTTCATACTCTCTCCTCTCAGGGTTCCGCCTGCATTGCCATGCGAAGCGGCGGTATCATCTGCTTTTTACGGCTCACAACGCCCGGCAGGTAGAAGTAACCTTCCGTCTCCGGCGCGCGTCCGAAAGCACGCCGCGCGTACTCCTCGGCCATGTTGCCGTACCAGAAGAGCTCCGTGCTCTCGGAGGGCGTGTCGGTCGCCATGTAGTAAACGGTATCCACACCGGTGCGGTTTGCGGCTGCTTCGAGGAAGGGCTTCACCAATTCCTCGGCCGCCTTCCGGTTTTTCTCGGTCATAAAGGTGCTCTGGCTCACGCCGAAACGAATGTCGCCGAAGGTAAAGACCTTAAAGTCCGCGAAGAAAATATCCTCGGCGCTCCGGCCGCTCAGATCCTCGCCGGCCTCAAACATCTGATTCGCATAGCTCTCGATATCGACCTCCGCAATGGCGGCAAGTGCCTCCGCCGCGGCGCGGTCTCTCGCCGTACAGGTCGGCGAGCGGAACATCAGCGTATCCGAGAGGATGGCCGAGAGCATGAGTCCTGCGATTTCCTTCGGCGGGGTGAGGTTCTTCTCCTGCATGATGGAATAGACAATGGTGTTGGTGCAGCCGACCGGCTCGTTCCGAAAGTAGGCCGGTCCGCCGGTCTCCAGATTGCCGATTCGGTGGTGATCGATGATTTCCAGAATCTCCGCCTGCTCCATGCCGTCCACGGTCTGGGTAAACTCGTTGTGGTCCACCAAAATAACCCGCTTCGGGTGCAGATTCAAGAGGTTTCTGCGGCTCACGACACCGACATACTTTCCGTCGGAATCAAGTATCGGGAAATAGCGATGACGCACCGATGCCATGATTTTCTTCGCGTCCTCGACATAGGTGTTGAGGCCGAACTGCAGCAGCTTCTCGCTCTGCATGATGTGGCGCACCGGAATGGCCGTGCTGATGAGTCGTGCCGCCGCATAGGTGTCGTAGGGGCTCATGAGCACCGTACAGTTCTTTTCCTTCGCGCGGTTTAAGATGGTCTTTCCGGCCACTGCGCCGCAGCAGATCACAATGCAGGACGCGCCGCACTCAATCGCGCAAATCTGCGCCTCATAGCGGTTCGAAACCAGAACGATATCGTTCTCGTTCACAAACTCTTCAATGACCTCGGGACTTGTGCCGATGTAGATATGCCCCTGCTCGATGCACGCCTCCGGGTCGCCGGAAATCATCTCTGCGTCGAGGGTCGAGATGAGGTTCTTATAGGGCGTCTTTGCGGTCGCGAGTATGCCGTTGTCGAGGAGATTCATGTTGATGTTTGTGATATCGGTGACCGAAACCAGACCCAGGAGTTCCTGCTCCTCGGTCGTGATGCAGAGGGTCTCGATGTCCTCTTCGCGCATCAGCTTCCAGACCTCGCGGAGACTCATTTCTCCGTCAATACCCGGCCGAATGCGGAAGTCGATGTCCTTCATCTGCGGACTCACGCTCGTAATGAGGCGGGGCGCCTTCATGTTCCAGTAATTCAGCACGAACTGCGACTCGCGATTCACACTGCCCGCTCGCCGCGCCTCATACTCGCCCTGCGGATCGATCTGCTTTTTCAGCCAGCAATAACTGAGTGCCGCGCAGATGGAATCCGTATCCGGATTCTTATGCCCGACGATATTGATTTTCTTTCTCCGGTTATGAGTCGGCACGCTCTTCCCCCTCTCTCTTCACAGCGACGCGGCCGTCCACGCAGAAAAACGTGAAGGTCGCAAAAAACAGGCACTTTCCGCCCCCGTCCGTCACCTCTGCCTCAATGACAGCCGTCTGTCGGCTGCGCCGCAGCACGCGGCTCTTTCCGTATATGCGCTTCTCCTCGGTCGAGGAGAGATAGTGTAAGTCCGCCGTCTGGGTCACATAGGCGTGGCCGTTCCCGCGCGCCGTCATGCCCGCAATCACATCCGCGAGCGCGTAAAATGCACCGCCGTGCACCATGCCGTAGGCATTGGTCACATCGTCCTCGACATCCAGATAGCCCTCCGCGCTGTTCTCCTCGAGATCTGTGAGGGTCACGTGGTTGTGCAGCGCGAAGCGGTTGTTGACAATTAAATCCCGGTATTCTTCTAATTTTTGTTTACTCATTGAATCTTCGAAATAACCTCCGTCACCTTTGCTTCTTCCATTCCCTGCGCAAGACTCAGCGAATAGCTGTAGTCGCCGCGCTGCCAGGTCGCGAGATACACTCTGCCGTCCTGACCGCGGAGGCGCACCTCTCCCTCGCTATCGCTGACCCTGCGGTCCTCCGGATAGACCGTGTAGTCGCCGCTGATATCTTCCATGCTCTTTGCCTTGCGGAGCAGCGCCTGCGTCTCGGTCTTGTCCGCAACACCGCCGTAAAAGACCTGAACAATGCCACCGTCCTGTATCGCCTGGACATGGCTCAGATGAAAGTCTCCGATCTCTTCCGGTGCCTTCAGCTCCACGCCGGTCTCTTTCAGAGCTTCCTTCAGATCCCGGACATCGATCCAGGGATTTGCGGCCTCCGCCTGCGCTCCGCTTGCCGCCTCGCCGCTCCCCGCGACTTCGCTGCTCTCTACGGCGCTGCTCTCTGCCTTGCTCTCTGTCGTCTTTGCCGTACCGCAGGCCGTGAACGCAGTGACTGCCAGTGCCAGCGCTGCCGATACCGCAACAAGCTTGCTCCGATTTTTCTCATCTCGCCTCCTTGCTCGTCCGAGCATGTGCAGTGTTTCTTCTGTGCCCCTTGCTCTGTCTCCGCTTTCGCTTTCCGTTTCTTTCCGTTTCTTTCCATTTCTATCTTAGCACAGGCAGGCAAATCCACGCCATAGCCTTCCTGCGGGAAAGGCCGAAAAGACGCCGCGGAGATATTTGCCCCGCGGCGTCTCAGAGAAATGATTTATTTTCCGAGTCTGCTGTTTCAGTACTCTTCTCTCTTGTGGCAGTAGAGGAGCAGCGCAAGTCCCGCAATCGAGAAGGCTGCCGCCGCAGCGCTCGAAGCCTGACCGGTCTTCGGAAGCCCGCTCTTTTTGCCGCGCTGTGCCTGAACCGCGACCGGTCCGGATATGCCTGCGTCACGACTCGGCGCCGCAAGGCGATTCGGAATCTCGTTGTTGTTTGCCGGATTCACCGGGCGCACCTCGGTCACGGAAGAAGTCGGTGCCGTTCCCGTCGAGCTGTTCCGATATGCCGCGCTCCTGCCCGTTGCTCTTCCGCCGCCGGTATAGCTTCTGCCGCCGCCGGAATTGCCCGTCGTACCGTAGTAACGGTTTGCAATGTCAAAATTCAAATGTGCGCCGACCTGACGGATGCGCTCCGCAACCGGGAAGTTCAAGACATACGCGGAACCGCCCGACACTTCGGCAATGCGATAGTAGCTGAGCGTCTGTACCTCTCCCTCGCGCTCCGCATCGGAGGCGCTTGCGAGCAGCGCATCGGAAGCGCTCGCGCGGCGCGCATTGCTTGCCGTCGCCTTCTCGAGACGGTGCAGACCTTCCACAAAATACCAGCGTCCGTCCGCGTTCGGCTTCACAACCGCAAGTCTCGACTCACCCTCAATGAGCTTCTGATTCTGATCCAGCGCGTCAATGCGAACGGTGATGGAGTTCGGACGATACTCCGTGCGGTTTCCGTCCAACCAAGTCTTTCGAATCACAACCGGCGTCTCGCCGTTCTTATGATCCACACTGACCGCCTCAATCGCCTCGTTCTCGGAAACTGCGCCTTCCCGATCGAAGTAGTAGGGTTCCGTCGAATAGCCGGCGCCGAGAGCGGCGGTATCCTCCTGAACCTGATACTTTGCACCGTTCGGAAGACCGCTGATCGTCACAGCCTCATTGCCTGCAAGCTTACGCTCGCGTAGCTCAGATAGCCTTCCTCGACACCGTACTGCGCACGGACCGCATCCGAGAGCGTCGCAAAGCGAATTTCCCGCTGTCCCTCTCCGTCCGTCACCGTGTACTCACCCGGCGCGCTGTCCAAAAAGACATGCATGCTTGCCGAGCCCTGCTCGACCGTACCGCTTCCCGCCGTAAAGTGACGGAGCGAGAGTGTTGCATTTCCCGCCGCAAACGCGCTGAGCGGAAAACTGAGCGCCGCGACCGCCGCGGTCAGTGCGCAAGCGACAAAGCTGCGCGAAACCTTTGCAAATAATCCCTTCTTCATACCGAATCCTCTTCTTTCATTTTCAGCGACATATGCCGCAAATTCAAAATTCGTTTGACTCCCCCATCTTAGAAAATGCGCTTTTTCAAGTCAAGGAAACTCATGAAATCGTATTGTATTTGTAAGATTTCTGTAACATATCTCCTCTGCGCTTCGGTTTTGACGCAAGCGCGCTTTCGCGCTATAATGGCTTGATAACAATGAAATACCATTCTCAGGAGGTCTGACATGTGGAATATCGTGACCGATTCCAGCTGCGACGACATACGCTTTGAAGAACAGCGCGAAGATATTCTGTATCAGAGCGTCCCCTTTTACCTCTACACCGACAATCATGAGTATGTGGACGACGGCAACATTGTCATCCCGGAGATGATGGAGGATCTACAAAAGAGCAAGACCGCACGCACCTCCTGCCCCTCTCCCGCTTCCTTTGCGGAGGCCTTCCGGAAACCCGGCGATGTGATTGCCTTCACCATTTCCTCCGAGCTCTCCGGCAGTTTCCAGAGTGCCGAGACCGCGCGTCTCATGGTCGAGGAAGAAGAACCCGGCAAGCGCATCACCGTTTCAACACGCGTACGGACGGTCCCTCGATTATGCTCTTAATCCGGGAGACCGCGCGCATGATTCTGGACGGCCTCGATTACGCGGAAATCATCTCCCGCATTCCGGCCCTCATAGACCGCACCTTCATCGTCTATGCGCTCTCCTCGTTTAACAATCTGATTCGAAACGGGCGCATGAGCCGCCTGACCGGTTTTCTCGCAAATACCCTCGGCTTTTGGGGCGTGGGCATCGCGACTCCCGAGGGGACCATACAAATCAAGGGCAAGGTCCGCGGCACAAAAAAAGGTCCTGGACAGCATAGTCCAAGACCTCAGGGAAAAGGGGCGCGCCGTTCAGGAAGTCGTAATTGTGCACTGCCTGAATCAACCGGTCGCCGAGGCGCTCGCAAGCGCCATCCGGGAAGCGTTTCAGTCTGCTTCGGTCGAAGTTCGTCCGGCCGGCGGGCTTGACTGCTTCTATGCCGAACAAAACGGCATGATTATCGGCTATCGCGTTGCTGCGCAGTGAGCCGACGCCGCCGATCAAGCTCTATCCACTCGAGAAGACCGAGCGGACGGTACTCCGAAAACATACAAAAACAGTTGATCATGAGACAGGGGATGTCCTTTTCGATGGACTCCCCTGTCTCTCTGTCTCTCTGCGGGCGCTTTGCCGCCCTTGTCTCTGCGATAAAGCGGTTCACGAGCACCTCATCGAAGGTATTGTGCAGATGGCCGTAGAGCATGGCGCTCTTCGGCTCTCCCTGCGCGGTCAGCCGATTCTGCCCGTTGTAACAAAAGACCGGGTAGTGCGAGAGTATCACCTTTCTTCCCTCGTCGTGAATCTCCGCATAGTCCTGAATCCAGTGGAAGCGGCTGCGGTCAAAGGCGCTCTTTTTGAGATAGTAATCGTGGTTTCCCCGAAGCAGATAGAGTTCTCCCTTCAAGCGACGCACGATTTCGTTGGTCTCCTCGGCCTTTCCCACGGAGAAGTCGCCGAGGATAAACACCTCGTCCTTCGGCGACACGGTTTGATTCCAGGCGGCAATCATATGCGCGTGCATCTCCTCGAGGGAGGCAAAGCCCCGGCAGTCCATCTCGCGGTTTAGCTTGTCGTGAAAAAAATGTAAGTCCGAGATATAGCGCTTCATCTGCCTCCTGTCAAATTCAGTTCTTTCCGAGCGCATTGACCACGCTTTCCGCAAGCTGCTCCGGCGTCATACCCTGCGCTTTTAAGAGCGACGAGATGCGGTAGCGATCATAAAAGGCCTTCGGGAGACCGCGGAGTAAAACCTTCATCGAGCTGTCTGCGTAAAAGCCCGCGACCTTAGCGCCGAAGCCGCCGGAGAGCAGACCGTCCTCCAGAACCAGCACCGCGCGATGCTCTTTTCGCAAATCCCGGAGCAGCGCCTCGTCGAGATTCGAAACCACCCCCGGGTTCATGAGGGTCGGACATATGTCGTACTTCTCTTCGAGAACCGCGGCTGTCTTTTTGCCGAGCGCCTGCATGTCGCCTGGCGCCAGAATCGCTGCTTCCCCGCCGCGCCGCACAATTTCATAGTGCGCGGGCAGCGAAAAGTTCTCCCGTACCGCCCCCGTCGCGTGACAAAGTTCGGTGGAGGGGATGAGGATTGCGACCGGATTTTCCTCTCTGCTTCAGGGACCAGCGGAGCATGCTCAAGTACTCTTCGACCGAGGTCGGCGCAAGCACAATGAGTTCCGGGATATTGCAAAGCATGGGGAGCGCAAGTACGCCGCTGTGCGTCACGTCGCTCATGCCGAAGAGCGATGCGCTGCCGAGCAGCATGGTGACCGGGCTCTTCTGGATGCAAACATCGTGAACCAGCTGGTCGTAGGCGCGCTGTAAGAAGGTCGCCTCCGTAAAATAGACCGGCTTCGCGCCGCGCTTTGCCGCGCCCGAGGCAACGGCAAGCGCCGTCTGCTCCGCAATGCCGACATCGAGATACTGTTCTCCGAGCGCAGCGCGGCGCTCGGGCGTTAAATCGATGGTGCCCGGCACGCCGGAAGTTAAAACGAGCACGGCCGGATCTTCCGCCGCTGCCTTTAGAAGAAACTCTGCGGTCGCCTCCTCATAGCTCTCGCCCTCAAAGCGGAAGTCCGGCAGGGTCTCGCCGCTCTCCCGGTCAAAGGGGAAGTGCCAGTGGAACTCCTCCTTTCGGGTCTCCGCCGGCTCATAGCCCTTACCCTTTAGGGTATTGATGTGGAGCACAAGCGGGTGATCCACATCCTTCACCTCATTCAGCGCCCGAATCAGTGCGCCTATGTCATTGCCCGCCGCCTCATAGCGGTAGTCAAGACCCATCGCGCAAAACAGGTTGTTTTCGGAAGTTCCGTTGCTCTCGCGGAGTGCCTTCAGCGAGGCATAGAGCCCGCCGTGATTCTCGGCGATCGACATCTGATTGTCGTTTACCAGAATGAGAAACTGCCCCTTAAATTCACCCGCGGTGTTTAGGCCCTCGAGTGCCTCGCCGCCGGAGAGCGAGCCGTCGCCGATGACCGCGACTACTTTCTCCGTTCCGCCGAGTAAATCCCTGGCCTTCGCCATGCCGAGCGCGAGATCGATCGAGACCGAGGTGTGCCCGAGCTCAAAGAAATCGTGCGGGCTCTCCTTCGGGTTCGAGTAGGCCGAGACATCGTCGTAGTGCGCAGGGTCCGTATAAGCCTCCCGCCGCCCGGTCAGCATTTTGTGCGGATAGGTCTGGTGGGAGATGTCGTAGATGATTTTATCCTCCGGCGAAGAAAAAACCGCGTGGAGCGCTACGGTCGCCTCGATAAAACCGAGATCCGGCCCCACATGTCCCATGTGCCGACTCGCGCGGACGATGAGCGCCTCCCGCATTTCCGCCGCGAGCGCCGTCATCGCTTCGACACTCAATTTTTTGACGTCCGCGGGGCTGTTGATTGTTTCCAAATACATAACTCTTACCTCGTTTCAACGCAGTTGCCTGACAGCAGTATTATAAGAGCCTACATACAAAAAGAGAATGAATACGCCTTAAAAAAACAGCGGGAGCTTGCGCTCCCGCTGCGTGCCTGGGCTGGCCGGATTCGAACCGTCGAATGAAGGAGTCAAAGTCCTTTGCCTTACCGCTTGGCGACAGCCCAAAATGCCTATTCAGCATAGCAGACTGCTTCTCTTCTGACAAGCCTCTCTTTGCCCCCGGACTCAGTCCTCTAAGAGTTCTTCGAGGGAGTCGAGCTCGCGGAGTGCCCCGTGAACCCGTCCGAAGCCGTAGCTCACATGATAAAAATCGACGCCGGCCTCCTCGGCCGCGGCCTGATCCATCTCGGTGTCCCCGATGTACACCGCCTCCTCCGGGCTGAGTTCGTTCCGCTCGAGAATCAGCTCTATATTTTCTCCCTTCGGGCGTCTCGTCTCGCCGTAGCAGATAAAATCGCGAATCACACCGTCCTCTCCGCTGCTTAAATTTCCGGCTTCGAGCAGAGACTCGATATAGCCCTCCTGGCAGTTTGAGACAATGTAGAGTTCCTTGCCGCTCTCGTGAAGGGCGCGGAGGGTCTTCAGCACCCCGGGATAAAGCAGCCGCTGTGCGACTCCAGATAATCGATCTCGTGCCGCATGCAGGCTTCCATGATTTCCTTCTGCTCTAGGGGATCCGCGTCCGGGGAGATGCGTGCCGCAATCTCATCCATCGTGTGTCCCATAAAGCCGTGCATGTCATCGACCGTCAGCGTCCCGCTGCCCCTGCGCTCCTTCAGCACCTCATTCCAGGAATCCGTGACCGCACGTGCGCTGTCCCAGAGCGTCCCGTCTACATCAAAGAGATAAGCCCGTTTCATTCCGTCCCTCCTTTTTCTCGCCGTTTTTATCTTGTATAGCCTGTTTTGCCCCGTTTGACAATCAGAAAAAAGCTGCGGCAATATGCCGCAGCCCGAAGCACAGTGCAACGCCTCTCTGTTTTCACCCCCCGATGCATTGTTTCGAAGCACCGCAGGTTTTTACCCCAAGTAGAAGAACTGTCCCGCTTTCTTTAAAACCGGACGCAGCGCCGCATAAGCGATGACCACAACCACGGTGCCCGCGACCGAGTTGATTGCGGTCACACCGGCCGCCCAGGTCGCCATAATCTTCGACGCTTCCTGCGGAATGCCGAGCAGATAGGTCTTGTAGAGATAGCCCACAATCGGATCCGCAATCACATTGAAGCCGAGCGCAACCGCCGAAGCGAGCAAGGTCCAGAAAAAGAGATATTTTCTGTCGTGATCTTCCGTGATGTGGCCGAGCTTATGCGCGATAAAGCCCGCAATGAGGCCGATCAAGAACTTGAGCAAAAAGGTCTTCGGCGCGGAAGTCACGTACTTTGGATCCATTAAATCCGCAATCGTCATGCCGATTGCGCCCGCAAGGCCGCCGTACACACCGCCCAGATAGAGCGCTGCAAGCACGCAAAAGGCGTTGCCGATATGAAGCGCCACCATGCCGCCGCCCGGCGTGGGAATCGGGATTTTCAAAAAGGCAAAGGCTGCGTAGCAGAGCGCTGCCATGAGCCCCGTCAATACGATTTTATGAAGTCTCTGATCTGTGTTTGTCGCTGTTGCTGTCTGTTGTCCTGTCATGACATCATCCCCCTTTGTTTCGATAAGCAAGATTGTAGCGCAAATCTGGATTCAAAAAGACTCAGTTTTCATATTTTTTATGATATCAGTTTGCGTTACAATGATACCAGTTTGAAAAACGGAGGTCTCTTCATGCTCACCTACTTTTTGAATGCCCGCGGCAAAGAGAGTAAGTACCGCTTTCCTCTACAATGCCATTCGGAGCGATATTCTCGCAAAGAAACTGCTTCCCGGCGAACGCCTGCCCTCCAAGCGCGCGCTCGCGGAACACCTGGGCCTAAGCCTCTCGACGGTCGGAAGTGCCTACGCGGCGCTTCTCGATGAGGGCTATCTCGAGGTCAAAGCGCGGAGCGGCTTCTTTGTCTCCGCCCTCACGCTTCCGGAAAACGGCAACGCCAACCGAACAGACAAGGCAGACTTTCAACCCGCGAATGCCGCGGAAGCGGCTCGAACACCCAAAGGCAGCGACGGAAACGCAGACGCGAACGCCGAAGCGGCAATCTCCGAAACCGAACCCTCCGCGCCGCACAGCTCCCTCGGCGAACTCGCCGCCGACTTCCCCTTTACGCCCTTCTCCCACATTGTCCGCGATGTTCTGCTCCGCTTTCCGCGTGAGCTGCTCGCGCGCCCGGAAAATCAGGGGGCTCTGCACTTTCGCCGCGCCATCAGTGCCTATCTGCTCCGCTATCGCGGCATGCAGGCGGATCCCGCGCAAATCGTAATCGGCTCCGGCACCGAGTATCTCTACGGACTGGTTGCGCAGCTCCTGCCCCGCGCGGCGCTCTACGGCATCGAGGCGCAGTCCTATGAGAAGATACGCCTTGTCTACAGCGCCTACGCCCGCCCCTATGAACTCCTGCCGCTCGATGCCTACGGGGTGAGTGCCGAGGGGCTCGCCGCCTCCCGCGCCTCCTTACTCCATGTGACACCCTACCAGAGCTACCCGAGCGGCGTGACCGCAACCGCCGCCAAGCGCTTTGAATACCTCCGCTGGGCCAAGGAGAGAGCTGCCTTTCTCGTGGAGGATGACTATGCCTCCGAGTTTTCGCTCCAAAAAAAGCCGCTGGAAACCATCTATGCGATGGATTCCAACGACTCTGTGATTTACCTCAATACCTTTACCAAGACCCTCGCGCCGTCCATGCGTGTCGCCTATATGGTGCTCCCGAAGCGCCTCCTCGAAAGTTACCGCGAACGTCTCGGCTTCTATGCCTGCACCGTCCCCGCGCTCGACCAATATGTGCTCGCCGAGTACATAGACCGCGGCTACTTGGAACGGCGCCTGAACCAACTGCGTCGAAAACTCCGTCTCTCTATGCGGGATTCGAAAGCGCAAGCTCCAGAAGACGTCCCGCAGCCGCTGCGAAGCGAGTCAGGGAATTGATCTTCACAAAATTTTGCCCGAAAACCCGCTGTACCGCGGGGAGCCCGGCATCGTCGCCGGTGTAGACGCAGAGCGCCGTGACACCGGAAGCGCACACCGTGCGAACTTCCTTCGCGGCGTTCTCTATCGCCCCTTCGCCTGCGTAGGCCTGTTCCTGCCCTTGATAGAGAAACTTCACCATGTCGTTCGGCGTCACATCGCTCAGCACAATCAGAATCTTTCGCTCCGAGGGGTACTCTGCCATCAGTTCGCCGACTGCGCGGTAGGCGAGCCCGTCCCGGTTTGCGCCCGCCGTGAAATAGCGGAAAATCTCTTCGTTCTTCTCGTGCTCCTCGTAATCGCGGTAGCGCGTGAGCACCGTGTAGCCGCTCATCGAGAGATAGCCCCAGACTCGCACCGGCAATTTCAATGCACTCAGACTCTCGGCCAAAATATAGGCCTGGCGCGCAACCAACTCGGTTCTCTCCTCCTGCGAAGTGCTCGCATCGAGCAGGAGATCCACGCTCACCCGACTCTGATCCCCGGGGCGCTGCTTTTCGAAGATGCGCGCATCATTCAGACAAAGCGCGCGGTACAGTTTCCCGGGAAGCAGCCGCCCCGTGCGGCCGGGCACTTCCTCCGGGTCGCGGAGCTGCCGCAGCGCATTTTTAAGGCGCTCTCTGAGTTCCGCAATCGCCGCGTGATCCCGCGCAATTTCACCCTCATGGGCGCGACGGGTCTTTTGCTCCCGCGCTTCCATCTCGCGGCGCATGCGCTTGGTAAGCCTTTTAATTTTTTGACTTCTTCGAGCGGCAGTCTGCCGTCCGTAAAATAAAGCCTGCTTCCCGCGTGGGCATCCTTACAGCAGCGGAGATTCAGTTCACTCTCCTTCGCCTCCGGATACAGGGGGGTGCCGAAATAGTCGCGGATATACTGTCTCAGCTGTTCCGCACTCTTCTCCAGATAGCGCTCGCCGAACTTTTTGGCACCTGTCTTTGCGCCCGCGCTCGGCACAAGTTCGCCGAAGCCCATCACGAGGCGGCGCACATTCGGCTGTAGGGGCTCCTGCCGCTCTGCCGCGCTCCGCTTCCGAAACACAAACTTCGGCAGCGGGAAGCGACGGCGACGCTGTTCGGAAGCCGCCTTGCCCGGAAGATAGGTAAAGTAGCGGGCAAGGGTCTTGCCGACGCTTTCAATCCAAGCCTCGGTATCCAAGTCTCCGGAGACTTCCAGTTCTGCGAGGAGTTTCCGGTCCACGAGGTCCGGGAGGCCGCTGTCCTCACCGAGCATGCTCCGGTAATGCCCCTCGAGTATCCAGCCCTCGCGGCTCTCCGCAATACTCGGCATAAAGTTCTTCAACTTTTCCCGCGCATAAGCCTGGCGAAGTCCCTCGGCCGCCGGCCGCTCTGCCTTTAACTTTTCATAGCAGCTGTTCTCGAGCGCCAGCCAGAAGAGACTCTCATAGACTCCCTGATCCACGGTCTCGTGAAAGCTGTTGTAAAACTCCATCAAGCGATCCCAGTCGTAAAAACGGTGCGCCGCGCCGATGATGCTGTTCCAGTAGAGATCCGCCCGCCCGTGCTCATCGTACATGCGAAATCCCGGGGAAATGCTGTAGTCCCCGGCCGCATTCCAAATCAAATTGGCGGCGCGCCGCTTCTCAAATTCACTGAGTTTCATGCAAACACGCGCCCGGCTTCCAGGCTCTCCGGCAGGCGGGTCGCAACGAGGTCGCTGACCAGGGTCTGCTCGTAGCTGTCAAAGCACTTGTTCACAATGCCGAGTCGCAGCGCTCTCACCGGCGAGAGCCCGCGCTCCATCATGCCGATGGCGGCAATCAGGCCGCGAAGATCCAGCGCGCGGCTCGTGATTTCGCCGCCCTCGCTCTTTTTCCGTATCTCATCGAAGAGCTCCGCAAACTGCGCCGCATATTCCGGGCGTAAGTTCGGATACTTGCCGCTCAGGAGGCGCTTCACATCCGCAAGCGGAATCACGGGCATCTGAATCACGAGAAAGCGGGAGGCGAGCGCCTCGTTTAATTCGCGCGTTCCCGCGTAGCCGTAGTTCATTGTGCCGATGAAGCGGGTCGCCTCGTGGAGGCACACACGCTCATAGCCCGGGATATCGATGACACGACGAAAGTCGAGGGCAGCGTGCAGTACCGCGAGGCTCTCATTCTTCGCCATATTGATTTCATCCAAGATGCCGAAACCGCCGCACTCTGCCGCGCGGAGCACCGGTCCCTTCCTGAGCTGTACCGCACCGTCCCGAAAGGTATCCGTACCGATTAAGCTCGCGGCATCCGCATTCACATAGAGGGAAATGTCCCAGAGCGGACGCCCGAAGGCCGCCGCGAGTCCCTCCGCGAGCACATTCTTACCGCTCGCCTTGCCGCCCGAGAGGAGCAAATGTTCCCCGGCGAGCAAAGCGCCGATTGCCTCTTCCCAGACCTCTCTCCCGTAGTAGGGGTAAAGCGGCTCCGGCACGCGGACCGCCTCCGCTTCATCCAAGTGATAATAGCTTCGAAACGCGCGCAGTTCCTCAATCAGACGCTCGGAAATTCCCTCGGCGCGCAAATTCCAGACTGTTTTCTTTCATCTCTCTTCCTTTCAGGTTCTAAAAAAGAGGTTCGGTCAGCGCCGAACCTCTTTTCTGTCACAGGGTATTTGCCGGTCTTCTGCCGCGCACAAACACGGAGACGGCATAAAGTACCGCAAGCGCCACACCGCCGGCATACGCCGCATTCCACGGAAGGTTGAAACCGATCTTCGCATTCAGAATGTAGCTGCCACAGACTATGGTGTAGAAAATGCCCGGAATGAGCGGCATCCAGACAAAAGCGCCCTTCTTCTCGATCAGGAGATAAATGGCCGCCGCCGCCAGCGCAAAGAGTGCCATCGCCTGATTCGACCAAGCGAAGTATCTCCAGAGCAGGTTAAAGCCGTTCGTGTCGACCTTTGCCCAGACCAGAATGCCGAAGACCAGCACAAAGATTGGGGTTGCGAGCATCAGACGTCGCGCGTTGTTGTCCTGCTTGATGTGGAAGGTATCCGCAATCGTGAGGCGCAGCGCGCGGAGCGCCGTATCACCGGAGGTGACCGGAAGCACAATGACACCGATGAGCGCAATCGCACCGCCGACCGGGCCCAGAGCCTTACGACAGAGCACACCGACCACCGAGGTCGCGGAAATTGCCTTGAGACCGCCGTCCGCCGCCTGCTGGAAGTAGCGCAGCACACCGTTCTCGAACTGCATCGTGATACCGCCCTTTGCGGCCCCCATCTGGATCAGCGCCATGGTTCCCGCTGCCCATACCATTGCGATAAAGCCCTCGACAATCATCATGTTGTAGAAGGTCATCTTGCCTTCGCGCTCGCTCTTCATGGTGCGCGCAATCAGCGCGGTCTGCGTCGAGTGGAAGCCCGAGAGGATACCGCAGGCAACCGTCACGAAGAAAATCGGCATGAAGTGGCCGAAAGACTTCATATCGCCCAAGCCGAAGAAATAGTCGCCGTACGCAAACGCGCCGGTATTCCAACTGTCCCAAACGTTCACAAGCGGATAATGGCTTCCGACCATTACAAAGAAGACACCGACCGCAGAGAAGACCAGCACCGCACCGAAGATCGGGTACACCTTGCCGATGATCTTATCGATCGGGAAGACCGTCGCAATGTAGTAATACACGAAGATGATGCCGTAGATAATCCAGGTCGTCGGATCTTTCGCACCGCCCGAGAAGCCGAAAACCTGCGTCGCGGCGATGTCGCCGGGTGTGTAGATAAAGACGGCACCGACCAGAAGCAGAAGCACCGAGACAAAGACGTCATAAACCCAGAAGACCTTGCTGTTCGTGTACTTCTTGATCATATCCGGCATCTGGATGCCGCCGTCTCTCGTACAGATCATGCCCGCGAAGTAGTCGTGCATCGCGCCGCCGATCACATTGCCGATCGGAATGGTGAGCAGAGCAATCGGCCCGAAGAGTATGCCCTGAATCGGCCCGAGTATGGGACCGGTACCCGCAATGTTCAAAAGGTTAATCAACGCATTCTTCCAAGTCGGCATCGGAACAAAGTCCACACCGTCCTGCTTCGCATACGCAGGGGTCTCGCGGTTATCCGGGCCGAAGACGCGCTCACAGAGGGCGCCGTACAAATCCGCCGCAGATCAGAATCGCGAGGCCAATCATAAATGTTGCCATAACTGTACCTCTCTTTCCACTTACCTTTCATCCCCGCCGGACGGGGATTGACAAACATTTGTCAGATTAGTACAGTCAAGCTATTTTTTCAATTGCTGTTTATAAATTCTTTCGATTTTTTACTTATGTATTTCACAAAGTTAGCGTTATTAAATCTTTGCTTTTCTTTTGTTTTCGCTTCAAAGCTCATGAATCCGAGCGGGGTCGAAGCGATCCTCCGCAGTTCTTTCTTCCGCAGGATAGCCGAGCGGTAAAATCGAAAATACGTATTTTCCCGCCGGAATTCCGAGTATTTGATTCGAAAGATTCACGCGTTCTTCATAGGGATAGACACCGATCCACACCGTTCCGAGTCCCACCGAAACCGCCCCGAGCCATAGGTTCTCCGTGCAGGCCGCCATATCGGTTGCCGCGACCTCCGCAAAGCGCTTGCCCTCGGGGTCGCATACCGTGACGATTGCGAGCGGTGCCGCAGCAATCGGCCCGGCATAGCGACTCAGCTTGGACAGAGCTTCCAGTTTCTCACGATCCCGCACAATGTAAAATTCCCAGGGACGCTGATTCCCCGCAGAAGGCGCCGCCATCCCGGCGCGGAGTACCGCCTCCAGTTTTTCCGTCTCCACTTCTCGCGCCGCAAATTTTCTCACGCTTCGTCTCTCAAAGATTTCTTTCATCGTCTTGATTCCTTTGCCTGAATCCCTTTTCTTTATTCCTGTCCCGCTCTCAATCGCACCGTCGCATCCATGCAAATGCGAGCACCGTGTTTTCCGCAATCGCGCTTACTTCCGCGTCCGTGAACGCAAGTCTGCCCGCTTCTCCCGTCTCCGCAGAGAGCAAGAGATAGGACCCGACTTCACAGACACTTTCCTTCCCCGCCTGTCGAAGCGCGGCGGCACCCGAATAGCAGTAGATCAAAGGCTCTCCGCTTGTTCCGCTTCCTTCGGGAAGAGTGCGGAGAGTCGCAGCGCATCGCCCGCGCGGAGCACTGCCGTTGCCATGCCGCCCTCTGCCTCTCCCTTTCGCAGCATCAAATTAAAATCCGTGACCTCGCCGCGGGACTTGGTCTCTGCCCCGCCGTCGAATTCGAGCACTTCGAGTGCCCCGAGTGTCCGAAACGGTCCGCCGTCTTGCGAGAGCTTGAGCGCCCCGCTGAGCGGCGTCAGATAGCGCCGATAGTCCGGCAACGGTGTAAAATCACTCTCGAGAAGCTCCACGGTCGCCGAACTCACACGCCAGAGAAAATCTCGCCCGGCATAGCTTGCGCCCTCCGGGAAGAGCAAAAACTCTCTGGTCTCCCCGCCGCTCCAGCGGCTCACGCGATAATCCTTTGCGCTTCTCTTCCTCACGTTCATCTCTTATCTCCTCCGTTCGACCGAAAAGATGTCTAAAACCGGCCCGTCGGTGCGAAACCGCACTGCGACAGTGCGGGTGCAAGCCCTTCGAAGCCGCGCTCTGCCCTGCCCCTGTATATCGCACCTTTACTCTCTATGTGTATTGTAGTCCTTCGCAAGGCGGAAGAAAAGAGCGCCCGGCACAGCGGGCGCTCTTCCCTCTTTACTTTTTTTCCACGCGTTCTATGCGTATCGCGGAATTCTGTTTGCGGGCAAGCAAGAGGATTTTTTCGGCGTCCTCCTTGTCAAAGAAAAGCCGCTTTGTCTTGTCGCCGCGCCGAAAATATAGGGCTTCGAGTGTGGGATGCCCCCTGTCCTCGAGCAACACGGTGTCTATCTCGTTCCAGGGATAGCACTCGTAGTGCGTTGTGATGTGCATTTGGTAGAACTGCTCGATTCCTTCTTCGCTCACAACCACATGCTTCTCCATGAGGAGAGCCAGGATATAGAGTGCGCCGAAGAGCAGGGCAATGCGGAAACGGGTCAGGATACCCGCCGCCAGTAAGAGTGCCGCAAAGCAATACCCTCCGTAAGTGACCCAGCGCTTTCGGGGCCGCAACTCCCGCGCCGTATAGACGACGCCTCCTTCATTCTCCCATGGAAGCATGTGAATTCCTTTCTCTTGTTCCGAAGCTCTTTCAAAGCCCGAACTGCTTACTTGCCGACCTTCGGTGCCTTGCCCTCCGCGCGCAGTCTCTCGAGGTTCTTCAGTGCGACCTCACGTGCCTCTTCCGGTGCGCCCGCCGGCTTATGCATGGTAGTCTTGCCGAAGATATTGGTATACGCGCCGTCCGCCCAGAAGACATTGCGTCCCAGGAAGGCCGTGATTGCCGCATAAATCGGGTTCAACAGGTTGACAAACGCAAATGGGAAGTATGCGAAGGGGTGCACGCCGAGCACGCCCATCTGATACGCGCCGCAACCCGTCCACGGGAACATAACCGCCCAAAGGGTTCCGCAGTCCTCAAGGGTTCTGGAAAGCATGTTGCGCGCAAGACCCATCTCGTCGTACTTGTCGCTGTAGAGCGGTGCCGGAACACCGATGCCGAGGAACTGGTCGCACATGGTCGCATCGCAGAAGAGCGAGGTGAGCAGGGTTGCAAGCACCAGCTGACCGACCGAGTGAAGCTTATTCTTTAAGCCGCCGAACAGAGCGTCCACGCAACCGCAGCGCTCCAGCGCGCCGCCGTAGGCGACCGCGAGGAGTATCAGGTTGATGGTCCACATCTGGTGGTCCATACCGCCGCGGTTCAAGAGCTTATCCGCGATTTCGTTTCCGGTCTCCACCGTGATGCCGTAGTGCAGGGTGTTGAAGATATCGCCGATGTTGGTCATGCCCTGGAACACAGCCGCAAAGAGCACGCCGCAGAGCACCGAAATCGCGATGCCCACCAGACCCGGGAGCTTCATCACGCAGGCTGCAATGACCACGATGATCGGAAGCAGCAGCAGCGGATTGATGTGGAACTTCGACGCGAGTGCGGTCTGCAATCCCGCCGCCACCTGCGGATCGTAGCCCGCGGTGTTGATGTTCATACCGAGTATCGTATAGAGAACCAACGCAATCACAAAGGTCGGTGCCGTCGTGGAGACCATAGCCGTCACGTGATCGAAGAGACCCGTGCCGGAAACCGCCGCCGCGAGGTTGGTGGTGTCCGAGAGCGGCGAGAACTTATCGCCGAGGTATGCGCCGGAGATAATCATACCGGCGGTGATTGCGGGGTTGATGCCGAGACCCGCACCGATGCCGAGAAAGGCAATGCCGATGGTCGCCGTTGCGGTCCAGGAGGAACCGCAGGCAAGGCCGACAATCGCGCACATGATGCAGCCGACCGGCAGGAAGAGCCGCGGGGTCAGAAGATCCAAACCGTAGTAGATGACAGCCGGGATAGTGCCCGACATGATGAAGGATGCAACCAGAATACCGACGGTGCAGAGAATCAGAATCGCCTCCATCGTCGCATTCAGACGATCCAGCATACCCGCGAGCATGTCCGAGAAACTGTGCCCGCAGAGGCCGCCGATGATGCAGGCAACACAGATGGATACGACCAAGGGCATATGCGCATCCGTGTAGCCCGTCTTTCCGACAAACCCGAGCAACATAAGCCCCATCATGACGACAATGGGAATGAGCGCCTCTATGAAATTGGGCAGTCGTACCTTCTTGGTGCCTGTCTTATTCGCTTCCATACTCTCCTCTTTTTCCGCGCAAGACTCACGCTGTATTTAGTTTTTATACATCCAGTTCTCCGCCGAGCGCTGCCTCGACAGCCTGAATCAGGGAGCCGTCCGTAAGGATCTGCTCGCAGTAATTAATGTCCTCGTAAAGCTCTCTGTCATCATCAAGGAAAGCGCAGCCCTTGCGCACCAGGTCGTATGCCGCCTGTGTGCCGCGTCCCAGTCCCTTGTTGCCTCGCATATCAATGCCCTGGCAGGCAACCATGAGCTCCATCGCGAGCACACGGCGCACATTCTTGCCGATTTCTGCCGCCTGACGCGCCGCAATGGTGCCCATGCTGACGTGGTCTTCCTGACCCGCAGAGCTCGGAATGCTGTCCACGCTCGCCGGATGTGCGAGCACCTTGTTCTCCGAAACCAGTGCCGCCGCGGAGTACTGCACAATCATGAAGCCGGAGCAGACGCCGCCGTGCGGGGTCAGAAAGGCCGGCAGTGCCGAGTATGCGGGGTTCACCAGTCTCTCGATGCGGCGCTCCGAAACATTCGCAAGTTCCGCCTCCGCAATCTTTAAGAAGTCAAAGGGCAGTGCCATGGGCTGGCCGTGGAAGTTGCCGCCCGAAATACCGGCTCTGTCCTCCTTGAAGATGAGCGGGTTGTCCGTGACCGAATTGATCTCAATGTCCACTCTGCCCTGCACATACTTCACAGCGTCCTTGGAAGCGCCGTGAATCTGCGGGCTGCAGCGGAGCGAGTAAGCATCCTGTACGCGAATCTCACCCTGGCGGGTCGTGTTCTTCGAATCCGCGAGCAGACGGCGCAGGTTCTTTGCGGTCTTACCCTGGCCCTCGTGCGGGCGAATCGCATGGACTCTGTCCTCGAGGGCATCCATGACGCCGTTCTGCGCCTCAAAGCAGAGCGCATCCGCAATGTCGGCAATCTTTAAGAGCTGCTTCGCATCGTGAAGTGCAAGCGCACCGACCGCCGTCATCGCCTGGGTGCCGTTGTTCAGCGCGAGGCCCTCTTTCGCCGAGAGCTCAATGACCGGAATGCCGGCTCTCTTCATCGCCTCTTCGCCGGAGAGCAGCTCTCCCTCATAGTAAGCCTTGCCGAGTCCCAGCATGACGAGAACCATGTGCGAGAGCGGCGCCAGATCGCCGGAAGCGCCGAGCGAACCCTTCTCCGGGATAAAGGGCGTCACGCCCTTGTTGAGCATCGCAATCATGGTCTCAAGGGTCTCGAGGCGTATGCCGGAGTAGCCCTTCGAGAGGTTATTGATGCGAAGCAACAGCATGCCGCGCGCCACATCCTCCGGGAAGGGATCTCCCGCGCCGACCGCGTGCGTGATAATCAGGTTCTTTTGCAGTTCCTTGCACTCATCGGTGCTGATGACGACATCGCTGAACTTTCCGAAGCCCGTCGTAATGCCGTAGACCACCTGCTTCTCTGCGACCAGATCGTCCACAATCTTCCGGGATGCCAACACAGCCTCCCGACTCTCTGCGGAGAGTTCCACGACCGCGCGGTCGCGGCAAACCGCAACAATTTGATCGACGCTCAGGTCTGTCCGGTAATCAGAATTTTTTCCATCCCTCTGCATCCTCCTATCCCAGCTAAGCTTGGTTCCGAATATTTTTCCGTTTCAGTTTACCCGAGCGCCGTCAAAAAAGCGTCTAGATATGCGTTTTAATTGTGACTATTGTGTAAATTTTGCATCCGGACCGCCGCGCAGCCTGCAAAACCCACCAAATACGGGGCTGTCATATGTCTATCTGTCCCTTGCTCTCAGGCCGCACCCGCATTCCGCTATGTGCCCTCTGTGCTTTGTTTTTCGAAACGGCTGCGGTTTGTTCTCTGTTCTTAAAAACGCAGGACGGAAGCCCGCCCTGCGCTGTATTTTCCCTTATTCCGCTTCCGCTACCGCCTCTTCCGCGCCGTGAATCAAGAGCTCAGTCTCCGGATTTTGGATGCGGCTCGCAATGTAACGCGCCCGCTCGAGATGCTGCCGTGCTTCTTCTTTCTTCCCCTGCTTAACAGAGAGCAGGGCAAGATAGGCCTCGCTCCGCTCAAGGCCCCAGCGATAGCCGTTTGCCGAGAGCACGGCGGATGCCCGCTCTAAGTACTTCCCGCTCTCCTCGTAGCGCCCGAGCAAATAGAGCAGCTGCCCGATGCCGGAGTAAATTTGAGCCATACCGTTGGTCTCTCCCGAGACAGCGCCTATGGCAGCCGCCTCCCGGTATCGAAGCAGCGCTGCTTCGGGCTCTCCCCTGCTTTCTCTTGATGTCGCCGAGATAGGCGATGCAGGCGGCAATGCTCGCCCGATACTTCGGGGTCGAAGCGCCGAGTTCCGTCTCGAGCGCCTCAAACTCCGCGCGCGCGGCTTTTAGTTCCGCCTCGGCCTCGGAAAAGGCCCCCCGCCGAATGAGGCACCAGCCCTTCAGCCGCCGGAAGGCCGCATGCATCTCCGCGTCGCAGTCCTTTGACTGCTCGATTCCGAGTACCACATAGCGCTCCGCCTTCGGAAGATTGGTGGTCTGGATGCTGTGAAAAATATGCTGCAAGTAACAAGAAAAGAGCATCGTATCATCCGCACAACGCCGCGCCGCCATCATGCACTGCTCTATGGCCGCGACGCCGCTGTCATAGTGACCGGCTGCGATGTCATGCCGCCCCAAAATGTATAGCATCCGCATTTTCATGCAACTCACTTCGGGCGAGCTGTCCTCGAGGCGTATCACATCCTTTGCGAGTTCCAACATCTTTTCCGCCTCCGCGAGCGCGCCGAACTGCCCGCCGAGATCCGTGACCTCCGAGTGCACAATCGGAAAATTTTCGTTCAGTATCGTGTAGAACTCCTGCAAATAGCGAATTTGATAGCCGTAGGCCTTGACCGGGCAGAGGGCGCGCATCCAGTGATGGGCAATGACAGGCAGTGCCGCATAACTTCCGCCGTGTTTTTTCTCATAATATTCGGCGAGCATGCGGTGGTAGAGGCGGGTGCGTCCCGTACTCTGCTGTTCGTATAGATATTCACGAAATACGCGGTGCACAAACTTATAGCACACCTCCCAGCCGACCGTGATTTCCTGAATCAATTGGTTGTTCGCGAGACTCTCGAGGCGCTCCAAAAGTTCCAGACGATTCATGTGCTGTAAGAGATACTCGAGCTCTTCCAGATTGATTTCTCCGGGAAAATTGCCATGCAGGAGAGCACCTCCCGCTCCGCCGCCGTGAGTCCCGAGAGTCGCGCAGCAATCAGACGGTCTATTTTCGGCGTTTTTTTCAGCACAAAGCCCTTCTCCCGTATCAGGGCTATCATCTCTTTTAAGAAGAAGGCATTGCCCTCCGTCATCTCATAGAGCGCGGCCAGCCGTTCGGGCTGCTCGCGCAATTCCGGAAAGACGCGCAGCACAATGCGATCCGACTCCGCCCGCGAAAAGGGCTTCAGCGAGAGGAACTTCACGCGATCCTCCCGAACCAGGCGCTCCAACTGCCGTACCACCCGCGCCTCCTCATAGTCCTGATAGGTACAGATCAGCTGTAGCCGCGCGGCGCCTATGCTCTGTAAGAGCTTTAAGAGCAGGCGGTAGCTGACCTCGTCCATCCACTGAATCTCATCCAGGGTAATCAGCACACGCGTCTTACGGCAGAGCCGCTGCATGAGTTCCAGGAGACGCTGCTCGACCGCGCGGTAGCGGAGATAACCGCCGCTCTCCTCCTCCACCCCGCCGGCGAGTTCCGAAAGCGTTGCCGCCGCATCCTCTTCGGAGATGCCGCTCAGCTTTCCCTCGGCCGCAAATTGCCGGAGTTCCTCAAAAATATCGCTGAAGGGGCTCAGGAAAAATTCCGCGCCCTGACGGTAGCAGATTGCGTGGAGCGCGAGCATGCCGTTGCCCTCGCCGAGTCTGCGGCAGGCATCCAGAAAACCGGTCTTTCCGCAGCCCTCCTCGCCTTCAATCAGCGCGACACTCTTCAGCGCCTCGCCTTCCGCCTGAAAAAAAGCGCTGATCTCGAGCAGTTCCTTTTCTCTGCCGATGTAGCCCGGCCTTCCGCCCTTGTCCTCCGCCTGCGGGAACTGCTCCTTCATCGTAAAAATCTGCTGAAAGAGCTGCCTTGCCGCTTTGGAAGGCGCAGTCTCCAATTCCTCCCGGAACAACTTCTCCATGTCGCGGTAGAGGCGCAGCGCCATGTTGTGCTGCCCGCAGGCTGCGTAGCGCTGCATGAGTTCCAAGTAGAGCCCTTCGTTGAAGGGATCCTCCGCGAGCAGTACCTTGGCGGCACGCTGCATCCCGGCAATGTCCTCTTTTTGATAGGACAGCTCGTAGCTCTGCTTCGCGGCTGCCGTGTCGGAGCGCTGCCGCTCCCGCGCGCACCTCTTCCGCCCAAGCCTCAAACTCATAGCAGTTCTTCACGAAAAAATGCTCGAGAAAGGGCGCATCGCAGCTCTGAAGATCGTGTTCCAGCACCATACCCTCCGAGAGTAAAAGTTGCGTGTGCCCCTTACTCTTCAGGACCTCGTTTCCAAGCTGCCGCCGCACCTGGTAGACCGCGTCTCTGAGTTTTTTTCTGCCGACACTCTCCTCCTCGTCTCCCCAAAGCAGATGGATCAATTCTTCGCGGCTTGCGCTGCCGCGGTAGGCGAGATAATAAAAGAAGGCCTCCGCTTTCCGGTACGGAAAGGCAATGCGCACGCCGTTTTTCCGTATCTCCGGATTACCCAAAAAACGAACTTCAATTTTGTCCAAAGCACCCGCCTCCTTTTCTCTGCTGTTCTCATTATAGGAGTGAGCGGCAGGCAAAGTCCAGCAAAAACGTCAAATTATGAGCTTTCGTTCATCGGAAATTAGACGTTTTTTCGACTCTGTATCTCTATACTGGGTTGCAATGGTGAAATCATTTGTTCTCGCTTTGTGCAGAAAGGAAGGTGCCCCATGAACAATCAGGAAATCGGCGCTTGCATGACCATTAAGCTCGACGCTGTGCTCCCCGAATATCCGAAATTCGATCCGAAGCTCCGTCGTGCACCGCGGCGCGACCTTGAGCTCTCCGATCACGAGATGAAGCTCGCGCTGAAGAACGCGCTCCGCTATGTTCCGGAAGAGCTCCACGAAGCGCTTGCGGACGAATTCATGGAGGAGCTTTTAACCCACGGCAGAATCTACGGTTACCGCTTCATGCCGAAGGAGCCCTTACACGGCAAGCCGATCGACGAGTACCGCGGCAACTGCCTGCAGGGTAAGGCCTTCCAGGTCATGATCGACAATAACTTAAGCCCCGAGATTGCGCTCTATCCCTACGAGCTCGTGACTTACGGCGAGACCGGTTCGGTGTGCCAGAACTGGATGCAGTATCAGCTCTTAAAGAAGTACTTGGAGGCGCTGACCGACGAGCAGACCTTAGTCGTGATGTCAGGACACCCGCTGGGCCTCTTCCACTCCCACAAGCAGGCGCCGCGCGTCATCATCACAAACGGTCTCCTGGTCGGCGAGGCGGATAACTTAAAGGATTGGACCCGCATCACCGCGATGGGCTGCTCGAGCTACGGCCAGATGACCGCAGGCGGCTGGATGTACATCGGGCCGCAGGGCATCGTCCACGGCACCTTCAACACCATCCTGAACGCAGGCAGAAAGTATCTCGGTGTCCCGGCAAACGGCGATCTCGCAGGCCACCTCTTCGTGACCAGCGGTCTCGGCGGCATGAGCGGCGCGCAGCCGAAGGCAGTCGAGATTGCGGGCGGCGTCGGCATTGTCGCGGAAGTCGACTACTCCCGCATCGAGACCAGACACAGCCAGGGCTGGGTTTCCAAAGTCGCGGAGACCCCCGAGGAAGCGTTCCGCTTCGCACATGAATCCCTCGAGAAGAAGGAGCCCATGTCGATTGCCTTCCACGGCAATATTGTGGATCTCCTCCAGTACGCGGTCGATCACGACGAGAAGATCGAACTTCTCTCCGACCAGACCTCCTGCCACGTCCCCTACGACGGCGGCTACTGCCCGCAGGGCGTGAGTTTCGAAGAGAGAACACGTCTCCTCTCAGAGGACAGAGAACGGTTTATCAAGCTGGTCGATGAGACTCTCACGAAGCACTTCCACCTCATTCAGAAGCTCGTGGAGCGCGGCTCCTACTTCTTTGACTACGGCAACTCCTTCATGAAGGCCATCTTCGACGCGGGCAACCCGGAAATCGCGAAGAACAAGCGCGACACGACCGAGGGCTTCATCTTCCCGTCCTATGTCGAAGATATCATGGGCCCGATGCTCTTTGACTACGGCTATGGTCCGTTCCGCTGGTGCTGCCTCTCCGGAAAGCACGAGGATCTCTTAAAGACCGACCACGCAGCCATGGAAATCATAGACCCGAACCGCCGCTTCCAGGACAGAGACAACTGGGTTTGGATTCGCGACGCGGACAAGAACAAACTGGTTGTGGGCACCGAGTGCCGCATCCTCTATCAGGATGCGCTCGGCAGAAGAGACATCGCCCTCAAGTTCAACGACATGGTGCGTAAGGGCGAAATCGGACCGGTCATGCTGGGACGAGACCACCACGACACCGGCGGCACGGATTCTCCCTACCGCGAGACCTCCAATATCTACGACGGCTCGCAGTTCACGGCTGACATGGCAACCCACTGCTTCGCCGGCAACGCGGCGCGCGGCATGAGCCTGATTGCGCTTCACAACGGCGGCGGCGTGGGCATCGGCAAGGCGATTAACGGCGGCTTCGGCCTGGTTCTCGACGGCAGTGAGCTCACGGATCAGATTATCCGCGAGTCGATTCCGTGGGATACCATGGTCGGCGTGTCCCGCAGAAACTGGGCGCGGAACGAGCACTCCATTGAGACCGTTGCGGCTTACAACGAAAAGTTTAAGGACAGCGATCACATCACCATGCCTACATTGCGAGCGACAGCCTCGTCGAGCAGGCATTCCGGCGCGCAACCGAAAAGCACTGATTTTTCACTGCGGCGCAGTTCTCCTGCGCCGCGGTTTTTATTTGACACCACACTGACTTTCCGAGGAGGACAAAGCATATGAAGCGAACTTACATCCGCCGCGCGGCGGAGCTTGTGACCTGCAGCGGCAACAAGGCAAAGCACGGCAGCGACATGAAAGAGGTCGGTATCATCAAAAACGGCGCCGTCTTAATCGAGGACGGCCGCATCGCCCGCGTCGGCACGACCGAAGAACTGGACAAGGTAGTGGACTTCTCAACGGCGGAGCTGATCGATGCGGACGGGCAGGCGGTGCTCCCGGGCTTTGTGGACTCCCACACCCACTTTGTCTTCGGCGGCTACCGCGCCGATGAATTCGGCTGGCGCTTACAGGGAGAAAGTTATCTCTCGATTATGGAAAAGGGCGGCGGCATCAACGCAACCGTGACCCCGACCCGCGCTGCCTCGGTCGAGGACTTTGTTGCGGTCGGCAAAGAGCGGCTCGACACCATGCTCCGCTTCGGCGTGACCACCGTCGAGGGCAAGAGCGGCTACGGCATGGATAAGGATACCGAGCTCCGCATGCTCCGCGCGATGAAGATACTCGACGAGACTCATCCGGTCGATGTGGTTCGCACCTTTTTGGGGCCCCACAGCGTGCTCCCCGAATGGAAGGGCAAGGAGCGCGAATTTCTCAATTACATGCTGACCGAGGTCATGCCGGAGGTCAAAAAAGAAGACCTTGCGGAATTCGCGGACATTTTCACCGAGACCGGCGTCTTTAATATCGAGGACTCCACGCACTACCTGCAGGAGGCAAAAAAGCTCGGCTTCCGCCTGAAAGTCCACGCGGACGAAATTGCGCCGAACTTCGGCGGCGCCGAGATGGCGGTGCGCTGCGGCGCACACTCCGCAGACCACCTCTTAAAGGCCTCCGACGAGGGCATACGCCTCCTTGCCGAGGGCAACACGATCGCAACCCTCCTGCCGCTCACGGCCTTCTGCTTAAAGGAGCCCTATGCGCCCGCGCGGAAGATGATAGACGCGGGCTGCGCGGTCGCGCTCGCCTCGGATTTAAACCCCGGCAGTTGCTTCAGCAACTCGATTCCGCTCCTCATTGCGCTCGGTTGTATCTACATGGGCATGCGGATTGAAGAAGTGGTCACGGCGCTCACCTTAAACGGTGCCGCGGCAGTCGGCAGAGAGAAAGAAATCGGCAGCATCGATCCGGGCAAGCAGGCGGACCTCATTTTCCTCCGCTACCCCTCAATTCAGTTCCTGCCCTACCGGACCGGCGTGAACATTGTGTCCCGCGTCATGAAGCGCGGCAAAATGCTGTTCTGAGTCCGAACATACGGAACAAAATTCTGACACTTTCTTACGTTTGCCTGTACTTTATTGTTTTTTTCTGCCGGAATGATATGCTTAAATCAGAGAATCGCTTGCAACGATTGCGCATACTCTTTCGGAAGGAGGAAAGCTATGAACCCGGCAAGTCAGAAAAAGCTCTGCTTTATCGCGTTTCGCCTGTATGTCGTCTCGATTGTCACCGCCTTTTGTCTGTCCTTTGTGCCCATGGACCCCATGCTTCGCATCGGACTCAAGGTGCTTCTGCTCTTCCTTGCGCTCTTCTTCTACGCGCTGCATGCGAAGAACAACGAGAACCATGCCTATCTGGATCCGAAGACCCTCCGCGCTGCGGGCGGCCCGCGCTATGCCTTCTACTTTCTGGTGACGCGCATCCTGCCCGCCTACTATTTGTTCCGTCTCATCTTAATTCTCGTCTTTATGAAGGTCGAGACAGTCTACGAATAAAGCCCGCGGAACAAGCCCGCGGAAAAGCGGCTTGTTCTTTCCATCCCTTTTCGGTATACTTTTACTGATAAAATAAAGGGGGAAAGATACCTTGCTGATCTCACGGGAACTTGACTATGCGCTCCGCATCCTGCGCGGCCTCGGCGACGGGGATATGCACACCATGCGCGCACTCTGCGAAGACGAGCTGATTCCGCAAAAGTTCGCCTATAAAATCATACGGAAGCTGGCTGCGGCCGATTTTATCACCGCGGTCCGCGGTGTCGGCGGCGGCGTGCGCCTCACGGCGGATTTATCCGCCCTCACGCTCTATGACCTCCTGAAAGTCTTTCAGCCGGACGAGCGCGTGAACCACTGTACCTCCGGCGGCTACTGCTGCGAGTGGATGGAGGCAACGCAGAAGCCATGTCAGACCCGCGCCTACTTGACGGATTTGGAGGCGAGACTGACCCGCGAATTAAAGCGTGACTCGCTCGCCACCATGCTTTTCGGAAAACAATAAGCGATTTGTTTTGCGTTTTCGCGGAATACGTTTCGAAGCATCCGGTTTACTTCACCGAAACGGGAGGTTTCTGCCATGTCCGATGCAAAAAAGCTCTATTTTTTCTCAATCGCCCGCTTTGCCAGTTTGATTCTTCTCTGTGTCATTGCAGACCTGCGCCTCATCTTCCATGATATTCCGGCGTTCCGACCTCTGCTCTGGCTCGGCTGCCTCATGCTTCTCATCTTTTTTCTTCTGGACCGGCACACAAAGATACTCTCGGAGCGGAATCCCCGACTGGCCGAAACGCTACCCGCGTTGCAAAAACTCCGGATCTTTACGGATAAGTATCAGACGCCCATCTGTAGTTTCCTGCTTGGCGTCAGTATTCTGATTGCCCTAATTCGCGACAATATCGCAAACTGAGCGGCTACGGATATTGGCTTTCCGCACAAAAAGAGCTGCGGGACGAAATTTTCGTCCCGCAGCTCTTTTTCTTTGTCTGTCGACCTACACGTTACGGGGCCGTTGTCTCGCCCTCGTTTTGGGTATTGACGTTCTCCAGCACCGCGTCTTTTAAGACAGCGTACTTGTACTCGCCCTCCTTATAGACATCAAAGCGCCCGCGCACGGTGATTTCCGAGCCCTCCGGCGGGTAGTCGTCCGGGAAGCGGTAGTTGTCCGCAAGCTTGAACTCGATGCCCTGCGCGCAGCAGGCGGTCGCGTCCTGCACGATACAGGAATAGTAGTCCGTGTCCTTGGTCTCATCGTGGTAAATCGCCACAAGCCCCTTCATCCGTATGGTCTTCCCCATGCAACTGTCGGGGTTCACCATGATGTTGTAGACCTCCGAGAAGACCATGGTCGCACTCAGCTTCGTGAGGTCGATGTCCGTGCCGTCCGCACCCTTTAAGTCGACCGATGCCTCACTGCTCTCCTCGACCACACGGCTCGCCGCGGTGATATCGACCGTCTCCTGCGAAGCGCCCGTCTGCGAACTCTCCGCTTTTTGACTCTCCGCCGCCTGCTGCCCGGACTCGAGAACTTCGTTTACGCCCTTCGCCTGACTGCCGCCGCGGCTCTTTGCCCCGTCGTTGCCGCCGCAAGCGCTGAGCAAAAGGCCTAACGCCAGCGCTGCCGTCAGCACATAGTTTCTGTTTCTCATGCTGTCTTCCTCCGCTGTACCGCCGCAATCAGGGAACAAAGCCCGAATGCGATTGCATCCGCCGCGACGATGGTCGAGCCGACCGGCGTTCCCGCGAGTATGGATGCGAGGATGCCGAGCAGCGCACAAGTCACCGAGAGCAGCGCGGAACAAATGGTAACACTCTTAAAGTTGTGGAACAGCCGCATTGCCGAGAGCGCCGGGAAAATGACCAGCGCCGAGATGAGCAGCGATCCCACCAAATTCATCGCGAGTACGATGATGACCGCGACCGTAATCGCAATCAGTAGATTATAGCGATCCGCATCGGTCCCCGAGGCGCGCGCAAAGTTCTCGTCGAAGGTCACCGCAAAAATCTTTTGGTAATAGACAATAAAGAGGCAGACCACCAAAAACGAGAGTGCGGCGCAGAGCACCACCTCACGGCTTGTCAGCGTCAAAATCGAGGTGGAACCGAAGAGGGTCGAGCAGACATCGCCCGAGAGATTCGCCGAGGTCGAGAACACGTTCATGACCAGATAACCGAAGGCCAGCGCGCCGACCGAGAGCATGGCAATGGCCGCATCGCCCTTAATCTTACTGTTCTGGCCCGTGCGGAGCAGAAGCACGGCACAGAGTATCGTGACCGGCAGGATGAGAACCATCTGATTCGTGAGTTTCAGTACCGACGCCACGGACATCGCGCCGAAGGCCACATGCGAGAGCCCGTCGCCGATATAGGAGTAGCGCTTTAAGACCAGGGTCACCCCGAGCAGAGAGGAACTCAGCGCAATCAGCACGCCGACAATGAGGGCGTAGCGCACAAAGGGGTACTGCAGATAAAAGAGAATTTTTTCTATCATTGCCATCATGCGTTCACACTCTCTTCCTGTAAAAACCACTCGCCGAGCCGGGAGTTCTTATATTGCTCCTTCGTGCCGAAGAACACCTTCTTACCGATGTGCAGGATGTGCGTCGCGCAGTTGACCGCCGCCGCAATGTCGTGAGAAATCATAATGATTGTAATGCCCTCATCGTTCAGGCCCTGAATCAGCTGATACATATCCGCCGTGACCTTCGGGTCCAGACCCGAGACCGGCTCATCGAGGAGCAGCATTTTCTCGGTCGCACAGAGCGCCCGCGCAAGCAGCACGCGCTGCTGCTGTCCGCCCGAGAGTTCCCGGTAGCAGCGCTTCCGGAATTCCGTAATGCCCATGCGCTCCATATTCTTCTCTGCGCTCTCCCTGTCGACCCGCCGATAAAAGGGGAGGATGCCCGTTCTGCCCTGCCGGCCGGAGAGCACAATCTCCTCGACCGAAGCCGGGAAATCACGCTGCACCACGGTTTGCTGCGGCAGATAGCCGATCTCATTGGCGCGGAGGCCTTCGCCCCGCTCCACCGTTCCGGCGAGCGGGGGCTGCAGCCCCAGTATGGTTTTCATCAAAGTACTTTTGCCCGAGCCGTTTTCCCCCACAATGCAGAGGTAATCCCCCGCATTGACTTCAAAACTCAAGTGTTCCAGGATGCTTTTTTGGTCATAGCCGAGTGTCAAGTCCCGGCAGAGAAGCTGTGCCATATGTTACCTTTCTGTTGGGGGCGCAAGCGCCCTCTGTCTGAATCTCTTACTGCAGCGCCTTTTTCAGCACTTCCAGGTTCTGCTGCATGACGCCGAGGTAGGTCTCGCCCCCCTCAATGTCCTTCGTGGTGACGGACTGCATCGAATTCAGGGCGAGCACGTCCTGATTCTTGTCCTTCGTGTTCTCGATGACGGTCGCCGCAATCTTCTTATCCGGTCCCTCAATCGTCATGACGTGCTTAAGGCCGAGCTCATCCATCTTCTTTGCGAGGAAGGAGACGGTCTCAAAGCTCGCCTCGGTCTCCGCCGAGCAACCCACAAAGGCCGCATAGTACTTGATGCCGTAGTCATCCACCAGATAGCGGAAGGGGAAGCGATCGCCGAAGAGCAGGGTCTTATTGCCCGCGTCATTGACCGCCTGCTGATACTGCTGATCCAGCGCATCGAGCTCGCCCTCGTACTTCTTTAAGTTCGCATCGTAGACCGAAGCATGCGCGCTGTCAAGACTCTTTAAGTCCTCGGCAATGGTCTCACAGAGCTCTCTCGCATTGCGAAGCGAAAGCCAAACGTGCTCGTCGTACTCCGGTCCTTCTTCCTCTTCGGCCTCAGAGCTCTCACCGGCAGCCGCACTCTCACCCGCCGCGGTGCTCTCGTGCTCCTCTTCCTCTGCCTGCATGCCCTCGACCACTTCTTCTTCCTTCGTGTTGTTGCCGAGTGCCTCAAGGAGATTAATGACCTTGCGGTCCGGATTCTTTCCTTCTTTCAGGGCATCCTTCACCCAGCCGTCCGACTCTCCGCCCACATAAATAAAGAGGTCGCACTCCGAGATCTTTGCGATATCGTCGGCAGTCGGCTGATAGCTGTGCAAATCAACACCGTTGTCGAGGAGCAGCGTGAGCTCTGCGTTCTTTGCCTCATCACCGAGAATCTGCCGCACCCAGTCATACTCCGGGAAAATGGTCGCGACAATCTTTAACTTCTTGCCGCTTGCCTCTGCGCTGCTCTCCGCACTGCTTGCCGCGGTCGTGTCCGCCTTCTTTCACCCTGTGCGCAACCCGCCAAGGTGCCGATTGCCAGTACCGCCGCAGTTGCCATTGCCATCCAACGTTTGAATTTCATGTCTCTCCTCCTTATGTTATAATGCCGACAAACTCGAGCCGCTGTTTCAGTAGCAGGAACGGCGGCACGTGACCCAAGAGGGCCACTGCCGCCGACTGTGCACTTCGAATTTGAAAGCTTGTTTTATTTTATGCCGCTATCTCTGCTTTGTCAAGCACCGGGAAAGGATTGCCATGCATTTCCGTATGAACGATATCCGCAGCGCGCTGCAACGTACGCCTGCGCCGCGCAAAAAAGAACGAGAGGCCGCTGTGCTCCTCCCTTTGATTGAAAAAGAAGGAGAACTCTTGATCCTCTTTGAGCGCCGCGCACTCTCACTCCGCCACCAGCCCGGTGACATTGCGCTTCCGGGCGGCGGCATCGAAGAAGGCGAGACGCCCCTCGAAGCCGCTCTCCGCGAGGCGCGGGAGGAACTCTTACTCGAGAACGGGCAGCTCTCCCTGCTCGGTGAAGTCGGCATTGTGAGCGGTCCCTCCGGGCAGAAGGTCTACGCCTTTGCGGCGGAACTTAAGGACTACCGCGGCAGCTTTTCCCCTGCCGAGGTGGACCGGGTCTTTACCCTGCCGCTCTCCTTTTTCCTGACCCACCGCGCCGAACACTATAAGGGAAGCTTTGTCGCTCGCCCGATTGAAAACTTTCCCTATGACAGAATTGAAGGCGGCAGGAACTATCCCTTCGCCGTCCGCGAGTACGATATTCCCCTCTACCCGGACACCGAGCCCTTAATCTGGGGCATGACCGCCAGGGTCCTGGACTGCTTGTAAAGCGCCTGCTCGGCGGAAGCGCGCCGCTCTGAGCAGCGAATGATTTCGTCGGTCTTTACTTCCGCACTTTCCCGCGGAGACCGCGGAATCCTATCGCCTGATTTGCCCCATACCGGTACGAGGCACGCCCGCTTTCCCGATAGCCAATCCTGTCTCTGTCTTTCCCCGCCGCCGCTCAGGACACACGACCTGCGACAACTTTGCGGCTGCGCTTCTCTCCCCTGGTGTATTCCGCCGCTCCGAATTCCGATATGCCGCAAAAAATCCCTCTCGGAAAAACCGAGGGGGTTTTTTCATACAAACATATTTCTCCGCAAACAGACAGCACTCTGCATTCTGTTTTACCGCCCAAGGCAACGGCGCTTCTCTCTCTTCTTCTCTCAGAACGCGGACAGGTATAAATTCTCCTTCTCCGGCGCCGCAAAATTCTGTTCGAGCATGCGGACATGGGATAGAAAGGCCGCATCCTCAAAGTACTTGGCGCCCTGCTTGCAGCCTCGCACGCAGGCCTGGCACTTAATGCAGATGCCCGGAACATTCGAGGTGTCCGCGGCGTCAATCGAGCCCATGGGACAGTGCGCCGCACAGGCGCCGCAGTGCAGGCACTTCGAAAGATCCGTGAGCGGCTTTGCCTTCAGGAATTTGGCGGGTGCGCCGTCTTCGCCCTTCGGCACATAGTAGGGCGCCTCCGCATCTCCCGGCACCGTGAACGCAAGGGAAGCCGCCTCTAAAACCGCGGGGTCCGCGGCCTTCAGCGCTTCCGCCGCGCGCGCCGCAAAGTCCCGCGCAACGGCGAGTTCTTCCACACGCGGTCTCTCGGGACAGATGCGGTCCGAAAAGGCATGGCGACAGGCAAAAGGCAGCTGCCGCAAGCGGCAGAAAACCGTTTGTCCGCAGCACGGATAAAAGCTCCGCAAGGCTGTTGTCGAAATTCCGGTTTCCGTAGCTCACAAACAGAAGGACGGGCGTATGCTCCCCGCGAAGCTTCTCCTGAAATTCCGGCAAAATCTTATTCGGGAGCTTGCCCGCGTAGGTCGGAGAACCGATAATGAGGAGCTCATCGCTCGAAAAATGACGCTCTTCCTCCCGCTCCCGCGGCAGGGTAAAGGAACTCACTTCCGCGGGACAGGCCAGCGCCTCCGCCGCGCCCGCCGCCATGGCCTTTGCATACTTTGCCGTCCCGCCCGTCGGGCTGAAATACAAACTGTGAATCTCACGAATCTGCATGTTTTCCCCTCGCTTTCGCCGCACAGAGCGGCTTTAATCCGTATTCATTATACCATGTGCTTCTCCGCAAGTTCCGCTTTTTCCGTCGGCTATTGTCTGATTATATCAAATATATTTACTTTTTTTCTGACTATAATATCTTATTCTTGAAACCGTCTTTTATCAAAGAAAGGAGACTCCTTATGAAACTGCGCAGACACTTTGTTATCGCAGCACTTGCCGCTGTTCTTTTGCTCGCAGGCCCAGTCTTTCACACGCAGGTGCTCGGCTCCGGCAGAGAAGTCTTCGATACGGATGACTATGCGGAAGGCGAGGAGGAAGAAGAAGGAACACTTCCCGAGGGTTGGATTGAAATCGGAGACCACGAATACATGAATCCGTCAACCGGAGAGTGGGCAAAGGTTCACGTCTCCGAACACAACTAAGAAGCTGAGGCGAGACATACCGCTTCCGGGAAGACGGAAGCCCCTCCCCGGGACTTGATTCTGTTCGCATGGTAAGAGGCTACCGCCTCTTTTCTCCTACCACTCTGTAATTGCCTGCTTCAGGTTCAAAAAAAGGGCGCCGGTATTTACCGGCGCCCTTTTGAGGGGGTAGGAGGATATATCCGAAATCAGTTTTACTTCGCTGCCGCGAAACCTGCCTCGAGGTCTGCGAGGATGTCATCGATATTCTCGATACCGATCGAGAGGCGAATCGTGTTCTGCTGAATGCCCTGATCTGCGAGCTCAGCCTCATTCAGCTGCGAGTGGGTCGTGGTCGCCGGGTGAATCACCAGGCTCTTCGCATCCGCGACGTTTGCGAGCAGGGAGAAAATCTTCAGGTTATCGATGAAGGCAAAGGCCTCCTTCTGTCCGCCCTTAATGTTGAAGGTGAAGATCGAAGCGCCACCGTTCGGGAAGTACTTCTGATAGAGCGCGTGGTCCGGGTGATCTGCGAGGGACGGGTGGTTCACCTTCTCAACCTGCGGGTGCTTCTTCAGGAACTCGACAACCTTCAGCGCGTTCTCAACATGGCGCTCTACGCGGAGAGACAGGGTCTCCGCACCCTGCAGGAGCAGGAACGCGTTGAACGGGGAGATTGCGCCGCCTTCATCGCGGAGCAGGATTGCGCGGATGTAGGTCACGAAAGCCGCCGGTCCCGCGACGTCCGCAAAGGATGCGCCGTGGTAGCTCGGGTTCGGATCCGCGATGTTCGGGAACTTGCCGCTCTTCTTCCAGTCGTAGCTGCCGCCGTCCACAATGATGCCGCCGAGCGTGGTGCCGTGGCCGCCGATGAACTTCGTTGCGGAGTGGACCACAATGTCTGCGCCGTGCTCAAACGGGCGAATCAGATAGGGCGTGCCGAAGGTGTTATCGACAACAAGCGGAAGGCCGTGCTTGTGTGCAATCTCCGCGATTGCATCGATGTCCGGGATATCGGAGTTCGGGTTGCCGAGGGTCTCAATGTAAACCGCCTTGGTGTTCGGACGAATTGCGCCCTCAAGCTCCGCAAGATTGTGTGCATCGACAAAGGTGGTCTCGACACCGAACTGCTTCAGCGTGTGTGCGAGCAGGTTGTAGGTACCGCCGTAGATGGTCTTCTGTGCGACAATGTGATCGCCCGCCTGTGCGAGTGCCTGGAAGGTGTAGGTGATTGCCGCCGCGCCGGATGCAACCGCGAGTGCCGCGGAGCCGCCCTCAAGCGCTGCGATTCTCTTCTCAAACACATCCTGCGTGGAGTTCGTAAGTCTGCCGTAGATGTTGCCGGCATCTCTCAGACCGAAGCGGTCCGCCGCATGCTGCGCATTGCGGAACACGTAGGAAGTCGTCTGGTAGATCGGAACCGCTCTCGCATCGGTTGCCGGATCCGGGTTCTCCTGGCCGACATGCAACTGAAGGGTCTCAAACTTATACTTTCTCTGCTCGCTCATTTTTATTCCTCCATGAACCCGAACCGCTCGGGCCTTCTTTTTTTCTTTAATCGAGGGTTTGTTTTCTCTGCTTCTTCCCTCAAACTCAGTAGGTATGTTCGGATTATAGGGGATTCTCAGCGCCCTGTCAATTGTTCCGGCAGCAGACAATATTTATACGGAGTTATAACTTGAGTTGATATCTATTCCGCCTTGGCTCAGCGCTTCGTGATGCGCTGCAAGAGGGCCACCGCAAGCATCATGACCGTTGCCGCAACAAAGAGGCCGCCCATGCCCTTGCCCATAATTTCCAGTGCGATTTCCGCTGTATTCATCTCTTTCTCCTCTCTTCTCGATTTAGAGATAACGGGACACAATGCTGATCACGAGGCCGCCCGCGATGACCGAAGCTACCTGGCCCGCGACATTGGTGCCGGCCGCCTGCATCAGAATGATATTGCCCTTGCTCTCCTCGTTCGCAAGTTTCTGCACAACACGGGAGGACATCGGGAAGGCCGAAATCCCACAGCCGCCGATCATCGGGTTGATGAGGGGCTTTTTCATGATGGCGAGCACCACATTGACAAGCTTTGCAAAGAGCACGCCCGCCATGGTGTCAAAGACAAAGGCAACAAGGCCCAGGCCCAGAATCATGATGGTCTGCAGGTTTACGAACTGTTCCGCCTGCATGCTAAACGAAATCGTGATGCCGAGGAGCAGCGTAATCAGATTGACCAGCTGATCCTGTGCGGTCTGGCTCAGCGTGTTCAGAACACCGCACTCGCGGAGCAGGTTGCCGAACATCAGAAAACCGACCAGTGCGACCGACTGCGGGGAGATGAAACCGACAATCATGGTGACCGCAATCGGGAAGGCAATGCGCGTGGACTTCGGAATTTCCTTCGCGTTATAGCTCATGCGGATCTGACGCTCTTTCTTGGTCGTGACCAGCTTAATCGCAAAGGGCTGGATAATCGGCACCAGCGCCATGTAGGAGTAAGCCGCAACCGCAATCGGACCGATGTACGAAGAGTTCAGAACCTGGGAGACCAGAATCGAAGTGGGGCCGTCCGCCGCACCGATAATACCGATCGAAGCCGCATCCTTTAAATCAAAGCCGAGGAGCGTTGCCGCAAAGATGACCGCAAAAATGCCGAACTGTGCCGCCGCACCGAAGAGAAAATAGAAGGGCTGGCTTAAGAGCGGCCCGAAGTCAATCATTGCGCCGATGCCGATGAAAAGTAAGAGCGGCATCATCTCCGAGGATTCAATGCCGACCTTATACAGCCATTCGATGATACCCGCCGCGGGAACCTTGCCCTGCACGAGCTGATCCAGAACGCCGCTCATCGGAAGGTTTACCATAATTGCGCCGAATCCCATGGGAAGTAAGAGCGAGGGCTCATACTCCTTGTTGATCGCAAGCCAGATGAGGATAATGCCGACCGCATACATGACAAGCTGCTGCCAGGTGACAGCCCGAATGCCTTCCAGTAAATTCCATTTTTTCTTCTCCTTTTTCTGTTCGCGCTGTGCCGCAGAGCCAAAAAAAAAGACTCTTACCACAGCTTTGTTCTGTGGTAAGAGTCTTGCCATCGGTCTTTTGCCTAGCCGGATTCGGACGCTCTCGCGTCGGGTATGTCGCATCCGGTCGCCGTGCTCTGCACTGCCGGCTACTCCCTCTTACGGGAATATCATAAGCGCAGTGTACTTGATTGTCAAGAAAAACCAAAGTTTAGAGCAGCGCCCAGAGGTTTTCCGTGACCTCCATAAGAAGCTCATTGATTTCAAACAGATTTTCGTTTCCCTGTCCCGCCGCTGCGAGATGACTCGCCTCGTCGAGCAGGTCCACCGAGTCCTCCATGACCGCGAGTTCCTCCTCGGTGTGGTCCGCCGCATCGAGATAGCGCTCCGACTCCGGACACTCCTCAAACTTGTGCTCGCCGACATCCTTAATCTGCTTTAAGACCTCGCGCAACTCTTTGAGGTGTCCGATATCACAAGTCGCACCGTTGTGTGCCGCTTCTGCGACCGCAAGCCGCTCTTCCTTTAACTCCAGAAGGAATCTCCGTAAACCGTCTTTTTCTCTTCTGTGCATATTCTTCCTCCTGCCAGACTCTATCGTCAATCCCGCACTGCGGGAGGGTTCCACTGCGCGCGCGACACTTACGTTTTTCTTATTTAACTTTATACCATCATAATACTCAAAGAAGGGGGCTTTTTCAAGGGGCTATTTTGAACGCAGGCTCCCAGTGAAAGCTAAGTCTCTTCCGGGTCTTTGGATGTGTAAAGCCAAGCGTGGTCGCCGCAAGGCAGAGGCCGCCGTAAGAAAAGAGACTCTCCTGCTCCGGGAAGCTCACGCCGTACTTCAAATCACCGAGTATCGGCAGATTTCGGGAGGCAAACTGCAGACGTATCTGGTGGCGCCGCCCGGTCAGAAGTTCGGCCTCCACCTCCGTGACCTGCTTCCCTCCGATAAACCTGCTGCGAAGCACGCGGTAGTTAAGCCTTGCTTCCTTGGCGCCCGCCGTTCCCTTCGGTACGACGCGGCTTATATTTTCCTTCTTATCCTGCAAAATCCAGTCCGTAAAGCTTCCGCTCTTTTCCGCCGGCTTACCGAGTATCAGCGCGCGGTAGCGCTTCTCCGTCTTCTGTGCCTGCAACTCTTTCGAGAGCGCGGCGGCTGCCGCGGGGGTCTTCCCGAAGAGCATGAGCCCTGCGACAGGCTTATCGAGGCGGCGTATCAGTCCCACATAGGGCATGCCCTTGCCCGCCCCCGCAAGATGCTTCCGCACCAGATTCACCATATCGGGTGCCAAGCCGCGCGCCTCTTCGCTCTCCACACCGGCAGGTTTTACCGCGACCAGCACTTCGGCATCCTCATAGATGATTTCCATCTTCTCCTCCCTTCAAAAGATTACAGGGTTCTGTCAGCAGCGCTTCCTTGGCGCTGCGACTCAACTTCTTGATTGCGGCCTCACGCCGCAAAGCCTCTCCCTTGCTCGAAAAGCGCTCCAGATAAACCAGGGTCAGCGGTCCGCGCGATCTGGTATACTTGGCGCCCTTCCCGCTTCTGTGCGCGGCAAGCCGCTTCTCCATGTCCACAGTATAGCCGCAGTAATAACTCCCGTCACCGCAAAGGAGGAGGTAGACATAAGCTGTCTCCTCCCCCTCCGCAGCGCTCACGGCGCCCTCAGGCACCTCGCTTTTCGCTCTCATCCTTATTCTCCGCCAGTTCTCGCTGCAGTTCGTCAACCTGCTGTTGCAGATTTTCGACCTTCTCCTGCAGTTCTCCGAGATCCGCGCTGTAGGCATGCGGCTGTTTTTTGACAGACTTACCGCCCACGCGCACCGGACGGGCCGGAATACCGGCCGCCGTGGAATCCGCCTGCAAGGGCTTTAAGAGCACGGCATTCGCCGCGATTTTGCAGTTGTCGCCCACCTCAAAGGAGCCCAGTATCTTTGCGCCCGCGCCTATGGTCACATTGTTTCCTATGGTCGGGTGGCGCTTGCCCTTCTTGGTTCCCACACCGCCCAGGGTCACCCCCTGGTATATGGTGCAGTTATCGCCGACCTCCGCCGTCTCGCCGATCACAACGCCGGTTCCGTGGTCAATCAGGATGCCCTTGCCGAGCTTGGCCCCCGGGTGAATTTCAATCAGCGTCATAAAGCGCGACAGCTGGGAAACGAAGCGCGCAATGAAATAGTGCTTGCGCTTCCAGAACCAATGCGCAATGCGGTATGCAATCAGCGCATGCACGCCCTGGTACAGAAACAGTACCTCAAAAAAACTGCGCGCGGCCGGGTCTCTCTCTTGGGTTGCGCGGACATCCGCAATGATATCGCGAAGCAGCATAGATTACCTCTCCAATACCTGAAGTGCACGGAGCGCTTTGACAACGCCGTCTGCACCGACCTTGTCCGTAATATAACTCGCGTACGCTTCCAATTCTCTGTCGTGTTCGCCCATCGCGATGCGATGCGCGGCCTTACTCTGAAACATTGTGAGATCATTCACACTGTCGCCGAAGACGTAGCAATCCTCCGGCGCAATCGAAAAGCGCTCCATCAGAAGATTCACCGCTTTTCCCTTGCTAAAGCCCTTCGGCACAAACTCATAGAAGCCTCTGCCGCGCGCTATGCCCTCAAAGTCCGGCGTCTCACGGATCAGCGTTTCGATGCGGGGGTCTTTCTTTCCGCCGGGCACGGTCTGCACACAGAACTTGTCAAAGAGAAAAGATCTGTCTTCGAGTGCATTGACCTCTGTCTCCGCAAAACCGCTCACATACTTGAGCAGCTTTTCCATGAGCGCCTCGTTTTCAAACGGTCGGTCGGAGAAATAGATTGCCTCCTGCGCCTCCAGAATTGCGTCCAGCTTAAGTTCCCGCAGCAGTTCGCGGAGTTCGATTCCACGCTCATGGGAAATTCGCTGTTCCAGAAGCACATTGCCGTCCGCAATGATCTCGGTCCCGCAGCCGCAAACGGCGCAGGAAATGCCAAAACGCTCCATCTCATACTCAAGGAGACAGAGCGTCCGCCCGGAATTCAAATATACAAGATGTCCCGCCTCGCGCAGCGACCGAATTGCGGTCACCGCGCTCTGCGGGATCTCCTTGCTCTTGTCATCGACCAAAGTTCCGTCGACATCGAAGAAAAATAATTTTTGATTCATGCAATCACTTACGGCTGTGCGGGGCTTTCCTCGGCTGCGCTGCTCTCGGCACCTGCCTCTTCCGACGCGCTCGTCTCGGTCTCGCTCGCCTGCACCTTGTTCGCCTTGTCGAGGATGAAGTTTGCGACCTGAAGTTCTCTCGCCTGCAGATCCACCTGCTCCTGGCCGAGAATCGAGACCAGCATATCCTTCGAATAGCCGTAGCTGTCCTCAAGCGCCTTGTAAGCCGCATCGTCTAACTTGAGCTTTTCCTTCTTCGCAACCTCATCGACCATGAGCTTAACCTTCGCGACATTCTCGCCCGCCTCAAGCATCTGCTGGTCGTAGCTCTCCTGCGTCATAGAAGTCATCTGCAGGTAGCTCTCAAGCGTGAGACCGTACTGCGAGAGCTGCTTGTTCATGCGCTCCTTCTGTACCGCCGCCTCATACGCCTTCGCCTCCTCGTTGACTTCGAAGGTCGAAGCGCTCATCACTGCGTCAAGTGCTGCGGTGAGTTCCTGGTTGCGCTCGTTCTTCTCCTTCTGTGCAAGAAGCTGGCTCTTAATCTCCGCACGGTATGCGTCGACCGTGGTCTGTGCGTTGTTCGTAGTCTTTGCAACCCACTCATCCGTCAATTCGGGCTGCGACTTCTCCTGAACCGAGTTCACCGTGACATCGAAGGTGACCGACTGGCCCGCGAGTTCCGCGGCGTGATACTCCGCCGGGAAGGTAAGGTTCAAGGTTCTCTTCTCGCCCTTCGTTGCGCCGATCAGGCCCTCTTCAAAGCCGTCGATAAAGCTGTGGCTGCCGAGTTCCAGATTCTGGCCCTGTGCCGTGCCGCCGTCAAACGCAACGCCGTCCTTCTTGCCCTCGTAGTCAATGTTGAGAACATCGCCCTCCGCCGCCGGACGATCCACCTCGGTGAGATTCTGGCTGTTCTCGAGCATGTTCTGAATGTAGCTCTCGACCTCTTCGTCGCTCACGCTGACTTCATGGGTCGTGATTTCAACTCCCTCGTACTTGCCGAGCTTTACGCTTCCGTAGCTCTTCGGCTCCTTCGGAAGATTGGAATCCGCAGATCCGGCTACCGTGCTCTCGCTCGCATCGCTCGCAGTCTTTGCCTCCTTCTTGCCGCAAGCGGCGAAGGAAAGTGCCATTGCTGCAAGGCCGGTCATCAGCAGCAGCTTTTTCGGTGAAAATCTCATTCTCATAACTCCTTTGTCTGTTTCTTTCCCCGCAGGGCCCCGTTTACACTTCCGGGTAAAAGGCCTTAAACGCGAGGTACATATTGTAAATATCCAACTTGCTCGTCACCTCAAAGGGCGAGTGCATCGAGAGCACCGCGACACCGAGGTCCACGACATCGACATTGAGACGCGCCACATCGCCCGCAATCGTGCCGCCGCCGCCGAGGTCCAGCTTACCGAGCTCTCCGATTTGCCAGTATACCCCGTTCGCATCCATGATATCAATCACTTTTGCCATGAATTCCGCGCTCGCATCGCTGGCGCCGAACTTACCGCCGGAACCCGTGTACTTCGTGAGCACCACACCGCGGTTTAAGTAGCTCGAGTTCTTCGCCTCAAACGCATCCGCAAAGGTCGGATCGTAAGCGCCGTTCACATCCGCCGAGAGGCAAGCCGAATGCGCGAGCACATCCTTCAGATCCACACCCTCCGCCTGTGCGAGGTAGCCGATGTAATCATAGAGGAAGTTCGACTCGGAACCGGTGTTGCCGTTCGATCCGATTTCTTCCTTATCGGTGAGAATCGTGACCGTCGTGTACTCCGGATTCTTGGTCGCAAGCTGCGCCATGAGCGCCGCATACGCGCAGACTCTGTCATCCTGGCCGTAGCCGCCGACCAGCGAGCGGTCAAGGCCGATGTCGCGCGGCTTCGCAGCCGGCACAAACTCGATCTCCGCTCTCGCGAAATCGCGCTCGGTAATGCCGTACTTCTCATTCAGATAGCGAAGCACTTCCAGACGGAACGGCTCTTTCACATCTTCGTCCGGGTAGGGCGTCGTGCCGAGCACAATGTTGAGCTCCTCGCCGCGAAGGCCCTCGGAGAGCGGTCTCTGCATCTGCTGCTTCGAGAGGTGAATCAGGAGGTCGGTGATGTAAAGCACCGGATCGCTCGGATCCTCACCGATCGTGATTTCGACCGTGGTGCCGTCTTTCTTCACGACAACGCCGTGCATTGCGAGCGGCATGCTGCCCCACTGGTATTTCTTGATGCCGCCGTAGTAGTGGGTCTTAAAGAGTGCAATGTCATTCGACTCATAGAGCGGATTCGGTCTCAGGTCGATGCGCGGGGAGTCGATGTGCGCGCCGTTGATGCGCACGCCGTCCGCCAAAGATCTGGTGCCGAACACCGTGATTGCCATTGCCTTGCCGCGGTTGGTCGAGAAAACCTTGTCGCCCGCCTTGTATTTCTTCTTGGAATCGAAACGCTCATAGCCGGCCTCTAAGAACATCTTCTCCGCGAATTTCACGCATTCGCGCTCTGTCTTACAAGACCCGAGAAACTCCATATAGCCTTTTGCAAACTCATGCGCCTTCTCTCGCTGCTCCGGCGCCTTCTTTGCGATGTTCGGATACTCCCAGCAGAGTTCCTTCTCCAACTGCTTGCCCTTGCTCAGTTCCTTGTCTGCCATTTCGTGCTCCTTTCCGTTTCTTTGTTTATGATATGAAAAACCGACAGCATAAGCTGGCGGTTTCTCATTTCGAAATAGGATACTATGACTTAAAGCTTGATGTTCTTCAGAAGGTCACCGAGGTTCGTCGTCGCACGAGTCTTCTCCTCGTACTTAAAGCCTCCGGTCTCCTCCAAGGTGTTGTTTCTGCCGGTGAAGTGATCATCCGGCTCCTCGAGTGCGCGCATGGAAAGCGAAATCTTGCCGTCGCCGATCTTGATGATCTTAACCTTGACCTCCTGGCCCTCCTTGAGGACATCCGCCGGCGTCTTGACTCTCTTTCTCGAAATCTGCGAGACGTGCAAAAGGCCCGTTGCGCCGTTCAGATCGATGAATGCGCCGTAGTCCTTCAGGGACTCGACCTTACCGTCGACCACGTCACCGACCTTGAGCTCCGAGAGGCGCGCTGCCTTCTCCTTTTCCTTCTCCTCCTGCTCAATCGCGCGGTGAGAAAGAACCAGACGCTTCTTCTCCGCATCCGCCGTGATGACAATCACGTCGATGTGCTTGTTCTGGAAGTCCTCGAGCTTCTCAACATAGCTCGAGGAAAGCTGGCTTGCCGGAATGAATGCGCGCGTATCCTCAAGATACGCGATGCAACCGCCCTTCACCACCTCGATAATCTTGACGTTGAACTGCTCCTTGCTCTCCACAAGACTCTGAAGGTGCTCCCACTTGCCGCCGTCCTCGTTCTCAACCTTCTTTGCGGTCTTAAACGACTCGTTGATTTCCTGCTCGAAATCCTTCATGCTCTCTTCTGCCACTTTGTTACCTCCCCCGAATCCAGCCAAAAGGCCGTTATTTGCAATGAGTATAGCACATTATTCACCGCTCCGAAAGGTCTGATTATATTTGTCTTAATTTCCTCTTGACATTGCATACAAAGCAGGTATACTAATAACAGTTCCTATTATTGTTGGAGGCATCTATGAAAATACGGAAGCACAGTCGACAGCGGGACGCCATCCTGAAGAATCTGTCCTCCCGTCTGGATCACCCGACGGCGGATATGATTTATCGGGATCTCCGAGAGGAGTACCCCCGCATCAGCCTCGGCACCGTCTACCGCAATCTGAACCTGCTCGCAGAACTGGGGCAGATTCGAAAGATTCACTGCGAAGGCGGCACAGAGCATTACGACTATGACACCTCCGACCACTGTCACTTTGTCTGCAAGCACTGCGGCGGTGTGGTCGATCTCCCCTTTGGAGACCGATCACCAGCTGAATGCGCTCGCGGCAGAGACGGGAATCGGGTCTGTCGAGTGCCATGCCCTCGTGTTTTACGGTATTTGCAGCAGCTGTCAGGCGGCTGCAAAGGGGACGGTCTCCCGGGGACGAGTAGCCGCGCCTCTCTGAGGACGCGCCGTCTCTTCCGCTTCGGCGGAAGAGATGCTTTTTGAACATGTCAGGCAATGAAACAAAAAACACATAGTAAAGGAGAGTACGATTATGAAGCAGTGGAGATGTACGGTTTGCGGTTATATTTTTGAGGGTCAGAATCCGCCGGAGGCCTGTCCTCAGTGCAAGGCTCCCGCGAGCAAGTTCGAGGAAGTGAAGGAAGACGGCAACATGGTCTGGGCTGCAGAGCACCAGGTCGGCATCGCTAAGGATGTCGACGAGGAGATTAAGGCAGGTCTTCGCGCGAACTTCGAGGGAGAGTGCTCCGAGGTCGGTATGTATCTCGCTATGAGCCGCGTGGCTTTCCGCGAGGGCTATCCGGAGATCGGTGAGTACTGGAGAAGAGCTGCTCTTGAAGAGGCGGATCACGCTTCCCGCTTCGCAGAGATGCTCGGTGAGGTTGTCACCTCCTCCACGAAGAAGAACCTTGAGATGAGAGTCGCTGCCGAGTTCGGCGCAACCCAGGGCAAGGTCGATCTTGCGACGATGGCAAAGAAGCAGAACCTCGATGCGATCCACGACAGCGTCCACGAGATGGCACGCGACGAGGCGAGACACGGCAGAGCTTTCCTTGGCCTGCTGAACAGATACTTCGGCGAGAATAAGTAATTTTTCCCCGAACGGCTGTAAGAACCTTCCTCCATGGGTTCTTACAGCCTTTTTCTTTGCCTATTTCGCGCTTTTTTGTTACGCTCTTAACAGCATAAGCAGGAGGAACACCCGGTATGGAAGACTTACTGAAACGCTACTATGCGCGTCCCACGGCGCGGGAACGCGCGCTCTTTTTGGCCGAATACGCAGCGGAGCCCGCACTCGCAGCCGAAGAGCGTGAGACCATCGAGCTGCTCTCCCGCCTGCTCACCGCGCGCTTCGGCGCGCGACCCGAACGGCGGCAAACTGTCTCCGACCGCTTTCTCACGGCCTTCATGGATCTTCGCGTGACTTACGCCAGAGACAGCGGTTTTCTTTCCCGCGGCAAACAAAAAAAAGAAGTGCTGCGCGCCTTCGCAGCCCTTCTTCTTCCCGATTTTTTAATTGAACCAATCAGCGAGAACCCCCGTTTTCCGGCGCTTCTCTCCGCCGAGTGGCGGGACTTTGCCGACACCCTCTTTCGAAGCTGCCTCCGCGATCCCGCCTACCGAAGCCGTGTCTTCGGCTTGGTCCCGGTTCCGGAGGAGATGATTGTGCGGCGCCTCCGCGAGGAGCTTCACCAAATCATGACGGAACTCCCCGCTCGCTTCTCTCTTCAGCGCGAGAGTTCGGTGCTCCGCGCGGTGATGGAAGAGTCCTTGTCCGCACTCACCGCCTCGTAGGGAATTCGAATGTACTTGCCGCGGTCCAGCGTGTAAGCGGATTTTTCACCCGCGGCAAGGGAAAGCGCCAGCGATAGCATGGCCTCCGCCTGACCGATTCCGTTGTTCTTCACGGTTCCCGTGAGACTCTGATCGCGCACCGCGGAAAGCCCGGGCTCGGTGCCGTCGATTCCGAAAATCGGCGGCAGGGGTATGTTGCTCGCCCGGTAAGCATCCAGGGCGCCGAGCGCCATGTCATCGTTGTTTGCGAGTATCAGCTCAATCCGGGTTCCGTAACTCTGCAGCAACTGCTGCACCTGGGTCTGGGCCTGAGAGCGATTCCAGTTTGCAAGCGCATAACCCAGTTTTTCGAGCGCAATGCCCCGCTCTTTCAGGGTAGAGGCCGCATATTCGGTTCTTAAGATGGCGTCCTGGTGCCCGGCCTCTCCCTCCAGTACCACGTACTGAATCACGCCGTCCTGATTCCGGTCCGCCTCCGGGTGTGCCTTTAAGTAGGCGGCCGCGAGTTCGCCCTGCAAGACGCCGGACTCCTTCGCATCGGCGCCGACATAGTAGAGTTTGTCCCAGCGCTCCAGGTCCTCTTCGACCAGCTCGCGGTTAAAAAAGATAATCGGCACATTCTTTTTCTTTGCCATGTCGATGATTTTTCCGGGTGCCGTCCGGTCGACCAAATTCACGCAGATGATGTCGCAGCCGTTGTCCAGCATCTGCCGCACGGCCTTGTCCTGCACTTCCTGACTACGCCCCGCGTCGCTGAGTTCAATCTGCACGCTGTGCGCCTCTGCGGCTGCCGCTTCGCGAAACGCGGTTGTAAGTTCCGAGATAAAGGTGTCGTAGCCGTCGTAGACACTCACGCCGATTCGCACCTTCTTTTTGCCCTCCGGCTTCCGGCCCCGGCAAGCCGACAGACAGAGGAGCGCCGAGAAGAAGAGCAACAGGAGCCGAATTCGATTCCGCATCTTGCCTCGCTTTCACCGCACCAGCGGAAAGAGTAATTTCTGATTTTCTGCACTGTACATATTGTCTCTCGATACCAGGGTATCACCGACTCTCAGCTGCTCCATTTCCCGGAGCCTGCTCGAGAGTTTTTTCTTTGCCTCCGCGACCGCGAGATAGCCCATGTTGAACTCATTGATGACTATCATCGAGCGGATGTCGCCGCGGTCCAAACCGTAGAGATTGCGGTTCGAGTTGCCGATGCCGTAGACCAGAGGGCGGTCTTTTGCCGTGAGCGCATACGAAAGAGCCTCCGTGAGCGCACTGTCCTCAAGCCCCGCGACAATCGCCGCTCCCTCCGCCTCTTCTTGCAGCGAAATGCCGCTCCCGCGGAGCGCTTCCAAAACGCCCCGCCGTCTCTGTTCCACCGAGCCCCGAGAACCCGCGGCCGGAAGCAGGGCGACACTGCCGCCCCGCTCTGCCGCGCCCTTCCGGATTTCTCTCCCGAGCGCCACGCCGATTGCGTAGTTATCGGCACTGACAGAGCCGAAACGTCCCGCGGCCTCCGTGTCGGCGCGCTCGCCGAGCAATACGACAACGGCGCGCTGAGACAGTTCCTCCGCCATTTTACCGCTGCCCTCGGAAGCGACCGGCTCTAGGATCAGTGCCTGCGCGCCGTCCTCAATCTCCTGCGCCGCAAGTTCCCGCTCTTCGTCAAGCGTGGCCTCCTCCGGCACCATCACATAATTCAGCACGAGTTTGCTGTCCTCCGCCGCCTTTTCCATCCCGGCAAAGAGCACCGAGGTGCCGACATCCGCCTCGCGGCGCGTGAGCACCGCAATGCGCCCTCGTCTTCCCGCCTGCTCCGAGGCATAGCGCGTCCGCACCAAAAAGAGCGGAAGCAGCACGGCGAGCGCCGCCGCGACCGCCGCAATCCAAACCGCTGTATGCCGCTTCATCGTCCCTCCTCAAGCCGCTGTCTGTTTTCTTCGTTGTAGGGGATGGCCGGCAGGCATATGCGCACTTCGGTTCCCTCATCCGGCTCACTCTCGATGCGAAGCCCGTATTGGGCGCCGAAGCGGAGCTGAATGCGCCGCTGCACATTCAAAAGCCCCACACCCGAACCGCGGCTCGGGCGGTGTTCCCCCTCCTTTAAGAGCAGAGGCACTTCCTCCGCCGGAATGCCGTAGCCGTTGTCCCGAACGGTGAGCACCAGTTCTCCGTCCGTTAACTCCGCGCGGAGCAAAATCTCTCCCTCATCCTCCATGCCCTTCACGCCGTAGTAAATGGCGTTCTCCAGTATAGGCTGGAGTATCAGTTTGACCGTGCAGTAGTTCCGCACCGCCGGATCGATTTCGTAGCGCATCCGAAAGCTGTTCTTAAAGCGTACCTTCTGGATGTTCATATAGTTCTCCGCGTGTTGCAGTTCCGCCTCCATCGAGATAACGGTCTTTCCGCCGCTCAGACTGATGCGAAAGAGGCTCGCGAGCCGGGTAATCATGAGCACGGCATCTTCGTGGCGCTTTCCTTCGATCATCCAAACCACGGAGTCCAGGGTGTTATAGAGAAAATGCGGGTTAATCTGGGACTGCAGCGCGTCGAGCTCGCTCTTTCGCTTCTCCTCCTGTTCGCGCACTATGTCCCGCATGAGTAGCTGAATCTCCTTCACATAGGAGCGCAGGGTGCGTCCGAGATGGCGCACCTCGGCGCTGCCGCCGATGTAGACCTGGGTCTCCTGCCCGAGCTCCAGTTTCCGTATGGACTCGTTGAGCAGCACCAGGGGCTTTGAGACCTGCGTGGCCGCCAGTCGGTTGACAAGCGCCAGCGCCGCCGCCGTAAAGAGCACAAGCCCGAGCGCAAGCTGCCGCACATTGAGAAGACCGAGCGCAAAATAGGTCCCCGGGAATCACCCCCACCAGCTTCCAGCCGGTGTAGCTTACAGTCTCCACAACAACCTCGCGCCGCTCGCCCTGAAAAATTTCGCTGTGTGCGCCGTCCGCATAGTTCGCCGCAACAACGCTGTTCTCCGCGACCAGTCCCGCGTCAATCTGCATGCGCCGCGGGTGGTAAATCAATTCACCGCGGCTGTCACAGAGATAGACATAGCGTCCCGCGCTGTCCTGGTTTACATCGTCCAGCATGTCCGCGACGCTCTTATAGTTCATATCGACCAGCAGTATGCCCTCGCTGCTCTGGCCGCCTTCGTTTAGTTCCACCGCGCGGCTCAGCGAAATGACCCAGTGATAGCGATAACTCGGGTCGTCAAAGAGGTCCTGTACATGCGGGGTCGAGAAATGCAAATTCTCCACCTGGGCCGCCGCACTCCGAAACCAGCTCTGCTGCCGCACATCCGTATCCTGCTTCTCCACCGCAACCGGCGCCGCGCCGAGCAAGGTTCCGTCCCGACGGTAGAGCGCAAGGGAAATCAAATCGTCTCGATTCGCCTCATAGAGCAGCTCCATCTCCCGGTTCGTGTTTTCCTTCGCAAAGTCCTTACTCTTAATCGAAGCGTAGTAAACCGCGTCCGAGAGGGATCGCATGTTCCTGAGGTAATCACCCAGATTTTCCGACACCCGGTGCAAAAGCTGGGCGCTGCTCTCGGTGAGGAGCTGCTCCGTGTGCCGCGCAAAGATGCGGTACAGCCCCACGCCGAGCAAGGCCGTAATGCTCACCGAGACCGCCGTAAAGGAGACCACGATAATAAAGCGGATGGAGCGCGGTATTCCGAAAAAGTTCGGTACCCTCATGCCTCGCTCCCCCGGCTGTCCTTATACTTGCTCGGCGACATGCCGAACTGCTTTTTAAAGACATAGCTGAAATAGTTCGGGTCCGCATAGCCTACTTTTCGCGCAATCATATAGGTCTTCTCGCTCGTCGAGAGCAGCAGCTCGACCGCCTTCTCCATGCGGAGGTCGGTCAGGTATTGCACAAAGGTCTTTCCGGTTTCGCGCTTAAAAATGGTCGAAATAGGCGGCACTCACGTTTAAATGCGAGCACATCGCATCCACGGTGAGTTCGCCCTCGGCGTAGTGCTCGTTGACATAATCGATTGCCCGCGCCGCAAAGGACCTCGCGCTGTCCGCCCGCTTATGCTGTATCATCTCCCGCATTTTGCGGCAGACCTCATCCATCCAGCGCGTCAGTTCGCCGGGTTCCAACTGCTGTAAAATGCGGTACATCGCGTCGTTGTCGCCGAAAATCTCTTCGGCGCTCAGCGCATTGTCCTTTGCGAAGCGATACAGTTCTCCGGCGGTCTCCATCACAAAAAAGCGGTACTCCTGCACCGAGGCCTGTGCCGCCGCGTTCTCCGCAATGTAGCGCGCAATCGCAGCACTGAGTTCTTCCTCCTTTTCCATGCGCATCTTCCGAAAGATGTCCTGCATGGACTCCCGCTCCGAGAGATCGGTGCCGTTCTTCTCCTGCGGCGCAATCTCCGAAATGCTGATTGCCTTACCTGTCCCGTATATCATGCGGTAAGAGAGCGCATTGCGGGCACCGGTGTAGGAGTCTCTGAGTTCATGAAAGGCCGCACAGACCTTTCCCACCCCTATGGTGACCGTCGCACCGAGCTTTGCCGCCGCGAGCCGGCAAAAGCGGTCGCAGGCATCGGTGAGAAAGCGAAGCTGTTCCGTCTCCCCGAGTTCCGCGAGCATGACTGTATTGCCGAGGTAGCCGAAAAAGCGTGCGTGAAAGCGCTGTCCCAGGCTCTCCTCCGCAAGCCGCCGCACCGAAGCAGCAATCATCACGGCACTGACCCCGTCCGGAAGCCCGGCGCTCCCCGTGTGGATAACAGCCGCCGCACAGGGAGAAGCGCCGAGTTCCAGCTGATAGTCCTCGGCCTGCCGCGCAATCTCCTCCTCCGGAATCTTGCCGTCCAAGAGAGACACAAAAAAACTCTCCTGCAGCCGCGGCAGACTCTTCTCGTAATAGGCCTGCAGCTGTTCCCGGTTCTGTCGCTCTGCCCGCTCCGCATCCAGACTCTCCCGTATCCGGAGGAAGAGCTTCGAGAGCTCCGCTGCGTGCACCGGTTTTAACATATACTCCTCCGCCTCAAGGCGCAGGGCCTCGCGGGCGTATTCAAATTCATCAAAGCCCGAAAAGACGATAATGCGTATATTCGGGTAGAGTTCCTTTAATTTGTGCGCAAGTTCAAGCCCGTCCATATAGGGCATCTTGATATCGGTCAAAACAACATCCGGCGCGCTCTCCTCGGCAAACTCGAGCGCCTCGATTCCGTTGTGCGCCTCGCGCGGCACGGAAAAACCCAGGCTCTCCCAGTCTATGGTTTGCCGTATTGCACTGATTACATCTTCCTCATCGTCCACCAACATGCAGGAATAGAGCATGGTCTTTCCTCCCATTCAAAAAACCGCAGCTTTCGCTGCGGTTTCAGTATAACATATGCGGGCTCTTTGCGCCTTTTGCGAAACTTTACTTCTTCTGAACGTACTTTAAGCAGTCCAGGGTGACAGCCGTCAGGATGATGATACCCTCAAAGACGAACTGGAGGTTGGTATCGATACCGAGTATGGTCAGCGAATAGGTGAGTGCCGTGAAAATCAGCACGCCGACCACAACGCCGGAAATCTTACCGATACCGCCGGTGAAGGAAACGCCGCCGACCACGCAGGCCGCGATTGCGTCCATGTCCCAGCCCTGGCCGTAAGCCGCCGAACCGGAACCCACCATGCGTGCGCACTCAAGCCATGCGCCGAAGCCGTAGAGCACACCTGCCATCATGAAGGCGCCCATCGTGACCGCGAAGACCGAGATACCCGAGACCGAAGCCGCCTCCGGGTTGCCGCCGACCGCGTAGAGATTCTTTCCGAAACGGGTCTTGTTCCAGATGAACCAGACAATCAAGATCGCCGCGAGGGCCCAGACAATGATGAGCGGGAAGCCGTTCACCTTCGGAACAATCATCGAAGCGATGCCCGGCTCAATGGCACCGAAGGACACACCCTTGGTCGCATAGGTCACGAGACCGAAGATAATCAGCATGTTCGACATGGTCGAAATGAAGGGGGTGCATCTTAAAGCGCGCCGTGAAGAAGCCGGCAATCGAAGTAAAGCAGGTTGCGAGCACAATGCAGGTAAGAAGCGCAAGCACCGCTCTTCCCACATAGGGCAGGGAGGTAAAGTCAAAAATCTTGCCGAAGACCGCACCGGTGTTGACACCCTTGTGCATGATGATGGTCGCGGCGACCATGCCCATACCGGTCATTCTTCCGATCGAGAGGTCGGTACCGGTCAGGAGAATCAGACCCGCAACGCCGAGCGCAAGGAACATGCGCGGAGACGCCTGCTGCAGAATGTTCAGGACATTGTTGTAGGTAAAGAGCTGGGTGTTCTTCACAATCGGCGTCACAATGCTCAGCGCAATGAAGATCATCACGATGACAATGTAGAGACCGTTCTTCAAGAGGAACTGGCGCTGGTTAAAGGTGTACTTATAGTTCTCGATGCGCTGTGCCTGCGCCTGTCCGAAGGTGAAGCGGGACATGCGGAGCAAATCGATCATGTGATACTGCTCGGCGAAGGCCTCGTGTCTTCTGTCCTTGATTGCCTGCAGTTCCTGCTCGTAGTTGATCTTTGCATCGAAGAGCTTATTCTTGTAGACGTAGTTCTCGTCCTTCAGCTCCTGCTGCAGATCCGCCCCGCCCTCTGCGCGGAGACGGGCAAGCTCTTTCTCATGCTCCTTGCCGAGCTCTGCGACACGCGCCTGATAGCGTGCCTTTGCGTTTTCTTTGTCTCTCTTGCAGTTTTCGGTGACCGGGCCCAGATAATCCTTATCATAGTGCTCTTTTAAGTAACTCTCTGCCTCGGCAACGAGCCCCGAGACCTCGGCCTGGTTCTTACTCTCAATCGCCTGTGCCGCCGTGAGCGCCGCAGTTGCCTCGGCAATCAGCGCATCCTTCTTGTCCTTTTGGATGTGCTTGTCTTCTTTTAAGAGCTGAATGCGATTCTTCAGCTTCTGTACCTGATCGCTGCCGTCCTTCCGGAGCGCGTCGATCTTTGCCTGTATCTCTCCGACATGCGCGCGAATCGGCGCGAGGAGCTTTGCCTCTTCCTCGGCGTGCATCACCGCGTCTTTTTCCGTTCCTAACTGACTCATAACTCTCTCCTCACTTTACAGGTACTTTGCGCTGAGACGCAACAGTTCTTCCTGGTTGGTCTCTTTGGTCTCGACAATGCCGGACAGATAGCCGTTCGACATCACACCGATGCGGTTCGTGATTCCCAGAATTTCCGGCATCTCGGAGGAAACCACGATGATGGTCTTACCCTCCTTTGCCATGCGGATGATGAGATCGTAGATCTCATATTTTGCGCCGACGTCGATACCGCGGGTCGGCTCATCCATCATGAAGACGCGCGGCTCTCGCTCGAGCCACTTGCCGAAGATGACCTTCTGCTGGTTTCCGCCCGAGAGGCTTGAAATCAAATCCTCGGGACCCATGCACTTGGTGCGCATGGTCTTTAACTGCTTCGTGGTCGCCTTCGTCATCCTCTGTTCGGAGAGCGCCGGACCGTTCTTATAGTGCTTCAGGTTCGCAATGGTCGTGTTAAAGGTGAGGTCTCCCTTGAGGAAGAGACCGTTGGCCTTTCTCTCCTCGGTGATCAGCGCGAAGCCGTGCTCCATGGCCTCCTTCGCCGAGTTGAAGTTCATGAGCTCGCCGCCGTAGTAGACGCGCCCCGCAGCGCGGGTGCGAATGCCGAAATGGTCTCGAGGAGTTCCGTTCTCCCTGCGCCGACCAGGCCGTAGAGGCCGAAGATCTCGCCCTCGCGCACGTTGAAGCTCACGTCCTGAATGTGCGGCTCGAATTTGGTCGAGAGGTGCTGAATCGAGAGTATGTCCTTGCCCGGCGTATTGTCGACCGGCGGGAAACGGTTCTCGAGCGAGCGTCCGACCATGGCTGCGATCAGCTCGTTTAAGTCGGTGTCCTTCGTGTCCTTCGTCATGACCAGCTTGCCGTCCCGGAGCACCGAGACCTGGTCGCAAATCTCAAAAATCTCATCCATCTTGTGCGAGATGTAAATGAGGGAGATGCCCTGATCCCGGAGTTTCCGCATCATCGCGAACAGTTTTCTGACCTCGGGCTCGGTGAGCGAGGAGGTCGGCTCATCCAGCACGATAATCTTCGAATGATAGGAAATTGCCTTTGCAATCTCGCACATCTGCCGCTGTGAGACAGACATGTTGCGCATCGGCTGGGTCAGGTTCACGGTCATGCCGAGACTTCGGAAGAGCTCCGCCGCCTCTTTCTTCATACGCGCCTCGTCCACAATGCCCATGGAGTTCACGGGATAACGTCCCAGGAAGAGATTGTCCACTACCGAGCGCTCTAGGCACTGATTCAGCTCCTGATGAACCATGGCGATTCCGTTTCCAATGCGTCTTTCGGTCCCGAAAACGAGACCTCGTGGCCGTCGAGAATAATCTCGCCCTCGTCCTTCTGATAGCTTCCGAAGAGGCACTTCATCATCGTGGACTTTCCGGCGCCGTTCTCTCCCATGAGCCCCATGACGGAGCCCCGTCTCAAATTGAGCTCAATGTGATCCAGAACGCGGTTTCTGCCGAAGGACTTCGACATACCTCGTATGGATAAGATGATATCTTCTTTTTGATCTGACATGGTTCTTCTCCCAATAATTAGAACAGGGGTATCAGGTTTGCCCCCGATACCCCCAAAACACAAGCTTCGTTTACTGGTTCAGAATTGCGGTGTAGGAAGCTGCATTGTCCGTCTTCACCATGTTGATTGCGAATGCATCGTACTGGCTCGGGTTGCCGAGGCGGTTCGTGATGTTGGACTCAGTCTGTCCGTCGCCATCCACGTAATCGACCTTCAGGTTCAGCAGCGCCTCGTAGTTCTTCAGCAGGGGCTTGTAGGTGGAGCCAAGGAAGTTATCCGCCGCGTTGTAGGTGTTCAGCCAGACCTTCTTCTCCGCATGCTTCGCTGCATCCAGCTTGTTAGCGACCGGCGCGTAGACCTTGGTTGCATCCGTGAAGTCCTGATAGTTGTCTGCGGTAACCGCAAGGTTCAGCGCGTAGTAGGATCTGTCTTCCGGCACATACTTGTAGTCTGCTGCGGTGAGAACATTGCCTGCCTCATCCGCCGTGCCGATGCCCGTGTCGACATCCACGCCGTCAAGCAGTTTCTCAGCACTCTGAGCGTGAGGTAAGCCTGAACGTCTGCGTGCTGGCTGATGGTGCCGCCGTAGCCCTCCGGAATCGCAGCGACCGCGTCGGAGTTTGCGTCGTAACCGAAGGTCGGAACACCCTTCTCCTTGGACCAAGCGTTGAACATGGACATGCCCATGCCGTCGTTGTTCGATGCGACAATGTCAATCTGATCGCCGAAGGAGGAAGCCCAGGTGCTGATGCCGTTTCCTGCCGTTGCAGCGTCCCAGGTAGCGCCCGCTGCGTTCTTCATCTCCTGCGAAGCCAGCTCTCTGACCTTGTAGGTCTTGCCGTCCACTTCGATCTCGCCGTCCTTGACAACCGTAGCCATGCCGTCGACGTTCGTGCCTGCCGGCGTGGAATCGATTGCGCCGTCCTTCTCAACCGCCGTGCCGAGTGCCTTTCTGACACCTCTCGTACGAGCGATCGAGTCGTTGTGGCCGATGTCCCCAATGGCAAGGACGTAACCGATCGTGCCGTCGCCGTTCTTGTCAATCTCGGCAGCGTGCTTCTTGATGTACTCGACAATCATCTCACCCTGGAGCTCGGCACCCTGGTTTGCGTCGAAGCCTACATAGTAGGTCTTGTCGTTGAAGTGAAGTGCCTCTTTGTCGAGCTCGCCCGTGGAGCTGTTGGAGGGCTGACGGTTGTACCAAACCAAGGGCTTATCCTTGTTTGCAACCATGCCGGTCTCGCCGCCCGCAGCCATGGTCTCGCTTGCGCTCTCGCTGCCGCTTGCCGCTGCGGAGCTGCTCTCCGTCTTGCCGCCGCCGCCGCATGCTGCCAGCATCGTGGTCGCCATCGCCACAGCTGCGATGATGCTAATTGCCTTCTTCATAACTGACTCCTCCTCTTTCTGTATGCGTATTCGCATTTCAGTGATGGGACAAGAATACCAAGCCGAGGCACAAAAAAAAAAAATAGGATTTTCTATACTTTTCCTAGAAAATCCTATTCTTCTTCGAAAACCGCCTTGATTCTATCGGCGAAACCAAGTGTTTAGTTCTAACTACCCGTCATTTTGTACAAGCCTCGGTGAACTTTTTGTGCACTCTCCTCAGAGACTCACTTCCACCGCGCCGTAACGGCGCAGACCCATGCGGTAGATATTCTCTTTGCCGAAGAACTGCGACATGAAAGCCGTGTAGTCCTCGCGCTCCTCCTTCGGGAGTATCGCCATGATGACACCCGCAAAACCGCCGCCGTGGATGCGGCAGGTGCCGCGCGCACAGCGCTTTAAGAAAAGCTCCGTGAGGCAGAGGGCCAGCGGAATCGACTGCTCCTTCGTATCCTCGGTGCAGTAGGCGTTCTGCAGCCACTCGTAGGAGGACTTGCCGCTCTCCCCCATGAGCTGTAAGAGCTTGTCGCTGTTGCCCGCAGCGACCGCCTCTCGCGCCTCGTTGACGCGCTTGTTCTCCTCAAAGAAATGCAGGGCGCGAAGCAGGGCTCTGTCGTTTCCGAGTTTTTCGCGCATACCGCCGAGGGTCGTGAGCAGCACAAGTTCGCTCACATCCGCGAGCCGGCTCTCGCCGAGCTTCTCCGCGACCGCATACATCTCGTGCGGGATGGAGGAGTACTCTTCGGTGAGATCCGCATGGCCCTTGCCGGTGTTCAGGATAAAGAGATCCATATCGTAGTCGTCGAAGGAGAAGTCTATGGTCTCGTAGCGGACGCCCTCGGAAAAGTCGAGGAAAATCACGCCGCCCGCCGCGCAGGCCATCTGGTCCATGAGCCCCGAGCTCTTGTTCCACCAGTGGTTCTCGGCGTACTGGCCCATGCGCGCATAGTCCGCAATGCTCATCTTGCCCTCGTTATAAAAAGCATTGAGCACGGTGCAGACCAGCATCTCAAACGAAGCCGAGCTCGAAACACCCGCCGAGGCAATGACCTCGCTCGTCACATAGGCGCGGAAACCGCCCACCTTGTAGCCGAAATTCTCCGCAGCCTCTGCCATGCCGGCAACCAGGGACTTCGAGCCGTCCTCCTTCGGGGTTTCCGAGAGCGCCTTGGTGTCCACCGAGACCGGGCGATAGCCCTCGCTCACAATCGTAATGATACCGTCATCGGTCGGCGCCGCGGCGCAGATGGTATCGAGCGTAATGCTGCCCGCCAGAATTTGACCGCCGTTGTGGTCCGTGTGGTTTCCGATAATCTCCGTTCTTCCGGGCGCGGAGAAATAGCGGAGCTCGGCCTCTCCGAATTCTTCCGTAAACTTTTCTTGCAAATGCGCATAGCGCTTTCGTGCTCTCTCGCTCTCTTCTCCGTAGAGCGCCTCAATGTCGGGCTTGGTCACATTCATAGTTCTGTCCCCCTTAGGTCTTTATCGCGATGCCAGTCTCATCATAGCGAATTCCCGCCGCCTTTTCCAGCGCTTTCCGAGTCGGCAGCTCCCGCGAGCTCCGCAGCGCGCGAGGCATGAATCAAGGCATCCAGAATTTCGTCCAGATCGCCGTCCATGACGCGGTCGATGTTATAGAGCGTTAGCTTAATTCTGTGGTCGGTCACACGCCCCTGCGGGAAGTTATAGGTCCGTATCTTTTCCGAGCGGTCGCCGCTCCCGATCTGGGCGCGCCGCGCCTCCGCGGTCTCATTCTGCCGCCGCTCGAGTTCCAGCGCATAGAGTTTACTCCGAAGCAGACGGAAGGCCTTCTCCTTGTTCTGGAGCTGCGACTTCTCGGTCTGCGAGTAAATCACGATGCCGGTCGGGTAGTGCGTTAAGCGCACCGCAGAGTCCGTCGTGTTGACACACTGACCGCCGTTTCCGGACGCACGCATCACGTCGATGCGCACATCTTTTAAATCAAGCTGCACATCGACTTCCTCCGCCTCCGGCATCACGGCCACACTCGCCGTACTTGTGTGGATGCGTCCGCCCGCCTCGGTCGCCGGAACACGCTGCACGCGGTGCACGCCTGACTCGAACTTGAGCCGCGAAAACGCGCCGCGCCCGCGCACCGTCGCAATGACTTCCTTCATTCCGCCGAGCCCGCTCTCGTGGAAGTCGTCGATTTCAACCTTCCAGCCGCGGTGCTCCGCGTACTGGCGGTACATGCGAAAAAGCTCCGCCGCAAAGAGCGCCGCCTCATCGCCGCCCGCGCCCGCACGAATCTCGAGCACCACGTTTTTCTCGTCGTTCGGATCCTTCGGCAGGAGCAATTCTTTGAGTTTTGCCGTCTGCGCTTCCTTTTCGCGCCGCGCCTCCCAAAGCTCCTCCTTCGCGAGCGCCCTAAGCTCTTCGTCTTTCTCCTCGCCGAGCATGGAGAGCGCCTCCGCCTCCCTCTGTTCGGCGCTACGCAGTGCCTCGACACAGGAGACCAGGGGAGAAAGTTCCGCCTGTTCCTTTAAAAGTCGCTGTAAGAGCGCGCTGTCTCCGTGGGTTTCCGGCACGGAGAGCTCTGCCATCACTTCCTCATAGCGGCGCAGCGCCTCGCTCAGATGTTCCTCCAGCATGCATGCTCCCTTTCACAATGCGATCCCGTCCCGCGAGATCCCGAATGATTTGTATGTCCGAAAATGCGGCCGCCTCGAGGAGCGAAGCCACCGCCGCCCCCTGCGACATGCCGATTTCCAGATAAAGTCTGCCGCCCGGCTTTAAATGTGCGCCGCTCTCCGCAGCGAGGCGGCGGTAAAAGGCGAGGCCGTCCGCCGCCCCGTCGAGCGCAAGCCGCGGCTCGTGATCTCGCACTTCAACGCTCAAGCTCTCTATCTCCGCGCTCTCGATATAGGGCGGATTCGCCGTGATTACATCGAAACGCTCCGGAATCTCCGAAAAGAGATCCGACTGCCGGAGGAGAAGCGGTAGGCCCGTACGCGCGCGGTTTGTCTCCGCGACCGCAAGCGCCTCTGCCGAAATGTCCGCACCGAGCGCACACGAAAAGTTCCCGTGCTTCAGAAGCGCCAGCGGAATGCAGCCGCTTCCCGTACAGAGGTCAAGGAGTGCTCCCCGCGCCCCGTCCCGCAGTACTTCCTCGACCAGACACTCGGTGTCCTGGCGCGGAATCAGTACCCGCTCATCCACATAGAGGGACAGGCCGCAGAAATTCTGTTCCCTTGTTAGGTACTGGAGCGGCACGCCGCTTGCCCGGCGCGTAAGCAATTCCTCGTAGCGCGCGGTGTCGCGCGGCGAAAGCAAGTCTTCCCGCGCCAGCACATAGTCCGTAAAGTTAAAGTTCAGCACATGGCAGAGAAGAAGCCGCGCGGTCTGCGCGGCTTCTTCTCTGCCCGCCGCCGCGAGGGTTTCCGCCCCGCGGCGCTCTGCTTCCCGAAGGGTCTCTGCGCTCATGCGTTTGTCTCCGTCTCCGGAAACGTCGCATCAAAGTTCTTTCTCAGATACTCTCTCCAGTCAAAAACCGCTTCGACCGCCTGAATTGCGACTTCCGCCATTTCGGGTGTCGGTTCCGTCGTGGTAAGTCCCTGCATCCACATGCCCGGGCGGCTCAGCGCATTCACGAATGCGGAATCATGCGTGCCCGTAAAGCGGAGAAACTCATAGGAGACGCCCGCAATCACCGGCATTAAGAGGATGCGCGATACCGCGCGGAGTAAAGGAGTCTCCGGCCGTATCACAATGAAAAAGAGAATCGAAATCATCATCACAATCAGGATAAAGCTGGTCCCGCAGCGCTTGTGCTCCTTGGAGCTCTTCATCACGTTCTCGACCGTGAGCGGGAGCCCGTGCTCCACGCAGTTGATGCACTTATGCTCGGCCCCGTGGTACATAAAGGTGCGGTGTATGTCCTCCATCCGCGAGATTGCCTTGATGTAGAGGATAAAAATCAGAATGCGGAACACGCCTTCCAAACCGCAATCAAGGTCTCGTTTGCGAGAACGCGGCGCAGAAGTCCCGCAAGAAACATGGGCAGCAGCATGAAAATGCCGATGGCCGCGAGGAAGGAAAGCGCCATGATGACACCCATCATCACCTTCATGGCCTTTTCGCCGAAGGCCTTCTCAAGGAAGCGCTCAAACTTCGAGGGTTCCTCCTCTTCCTCCTCTCCTTCCGCGTAAATCTCCGCCGACCAGTTCAGCGCGCGCATACCGAGTATCATGGAATCCGCAAAGCTGAACACGCCGCGCACAAAGGGCAGTCGAAAGAGCGGATAACGATCCGTGAGACTCACGTAGCGCTGCCGGTCCACCGCAATGCTCTTATCTTCGCGGCGCACCGCGCAGGCGTAATACTCCCCGTTCTTCATCATGATGCCTTCCAGTATCGCCTGTCCGCCGATGCCGGAGTATTTTTGTTTCGCCATACTTCGCCTCCTCTCTGAAGCGTTTTAACGTAAAACAGGGGCTGAGTCTACCCTCAGCCCCTGTCCCCTGTTTATTTTTTACTCGCCCTTCACGCCGTACTTCTTGTTGAACTTCTCAATGCGTCCGCGCGCGCCGGCGGTCTTCTGCTGACCGGTGTAGAAGCTGTGGCACTTGGAGCAGACCTCAACGTGAATCTCCGGCTTCGTGGAACCGGTCACAAAGGTGTTGCCGCAGTTGCAAGTCACCGTTGCCTGGTAGTAATTCGGATGGATTCCCTCTTTCATTTGTTTCACCTCACTTTAATCTTGATCTTTTATGAAAGCGGCGAACCGCTTTTCCGTTCCCATTCCCATAGAAAAACAGCTTTCACAGTATAACACGCTTGTCAACGCTCCGCAAGTCCGGAAAACGCTTTTATTTGCTGTCCCGGAGCCGTTTTAAGAGGGTTTCGTTGTCCGCACTCTCCGAAAAGAGCTCCAGTATCTGTTCCGTCTGCTGTTCCCCGCTGCCGTTGCCCCGAAGCCTCCTGAGTTTCGCGACACCGCTCTGCGCAAGCGGAGAGAGCAACAGCTCCTCTCTCCGGGTTCCGCTCCGCGCGATATCGATTGCCGGGAAAATGCGACGCTCCGCAAGGCGGCGATCCAGCATGAGCTCCATGTTGCCGGTGCCCTTGAACTCCTCGTAAATGACATCGTCCATGCGGCTGCCGGTCTCGACGAGAGCGGTCGCGAGTATCGTGAGGCTTCCGCCCTCCCGCATATTCCGTGCCGCGCCGAAGAAACGCTTCGGCATATAGAGCGAGGCGGGATCCAGACCGCCCGAAAGCGTGCGCCCCGAAGGCGTGACCGTGAGATTGTAGGCGCGCGCAAGGCGCGTAATCGAGTCGAGCAGTATCATCACATCCCTGTGCTGCTCCGTGATGCGGCGCGCCCGCTCGATTGCCATTTCGGCAACCCTTCTGTGCTGCTCCGGCTCCCGGTCAAAGGTCGAGTAGATGACCTCGACCTCCGGGTCCGCGATGTACTCCTTGATGTCCGTGACCTCCTCCGGTCTCTCGTCGATCAAAAGCACGATCAGGTGAATCTCGGGACGCGTGCGCCGCACGGCCTTCGCGATCTCCTTTAAGAGTGTGGTTTTGCCGGCCTTCGGCGGCGCGACGATAAGACCGCGCTGCCCCTTTGCCAATCGGCGCAATCAGGTCGATCACTCGGAGCGAAAGCGTGGACTCAGCCCCTTCCGAAAGCGGTATGCGCTCGCTCGGAAAAATCGGGGTCATCTCCTCAAAGTTTGCGCGGCGCAGCTCCGCTGCGCGCACGCCGTTTACCGTATTCACATAGAGCAGGGCGCTGTAGCGCTCCTTTTCGCCGCGAAGGCGCTTCACCCCGGTCACCAGATCTCCGGTTCTCAGACGAAAACGCCGTATCTGCGAGGGCGAGACATAGACATCCTCTTCGCCCGGGAGATAATTCGCCGAGCGGAGAAAGCCGAAGCCCCCCTCGCTCACAATCTCCAAGAGGCCCGAGGCGAGGGTTCCGCCGTCCGCCGCCTCCCGGAGCTCGGGCGGAAGCTCGGAGACCGCCTGCTCAATTCGGCTCCGTGGCTCTCCCTTCAGTTTTTGAATCAAGTCCTGCTTTCTGAGCGCACTCACGCCGGAGAGGCCGCGCTCTCTCGCGAGCTCTCTGAGTTCCGTGAGGCTTAGGCTCTCAAGTCTTTCTTCCGTCATGGCCCTCCTCTCCCGCTGTCTTCAGCATTTTAAGCCGCGCTTTGATTTCGGCTTCTTTTCCGTTGTCGCTCGGTCGGTAAAGTGCGCTTCCCCGCAGGCTCTCCGGCAGATAGTCCTGGGCCACATAGTTGCCCGGGAAATCATGCGGATAGAGATAGCCCTTGCCTCTGCCGAGCTGCTCATGCCCGCGGTAGTGGGCATCCTGTAAATAAGGCGGAATCGGCGCCGTCGCCGTGCGCTCCGCGAGCTCCAGTGCCGAAAAAATCGCCGTGGTCGCCGCATTGGATTTCGGCGCCGAGGCCACATAGAGGCAGGCCTGACTGAGTAAGAGCTTCCCCTCGGGCATGCCGATGCGGTCAAGCGCCGCGGCCATGCTCTCCGCGACCACCAGCGCCATCGGGTCCGCATTTCCCACATCCTCCGCCGCACAGATTACAATGCGCCGCGCGAGAAAGCGCGGGTCTTCGCCGGCATAGAGCATGCGCGCCAGATAGTAAATTGCGGCATCCGGGTCCGAGCCCCGCATGCTCTTGATAAAGGCGGAAATCGTGTCGTAGTGATTGTCGCCGTCCTTGTCGTAGCGTACGGCGCGCTTCTGTATGCTCTCCTCCGCAACGGACAGCGTGAGGCGAATCACGCCGTCCGCATCCGGGGGCGTCGTCTTCATCGCGAGTTCCAGCGCATTCAGCGCAGTCCGCGCATCGCCCCCCGCGGCATCCGAAAGAAAGGCGCAGGCCTCCTCCGTGAGTTCGGCGCGCCAGTTCCCGTAACCGCGCTCCTTATCCGCCATGGCACGACGAAGCAGCGCTGCGATATCCGCCGCCGCAAGTGGTTTCAATTCAAAAATGCGGGAGCGCGAGAGCAGCGCTGCATTGACTTCAAAAAAAGGATTTTCGGTTGTCGCGCCGATCAGCGCAACGGTGCCGTCCTCCACATAGGGGAGCAGAAAGTCCTGCTGCCCCTTGTGGAAGCGGTGTATCTCGTCGACAAAGAGGGTGGTTCGCTTGCCGCGCCCAAAGTTCTCGCGGGCTTCTTGAATCACTTCCTCCATCTCTTTTTTGCCGGCCGTCGTCGCGTTCAGGCGACAAAATTCGGATTTGGTCTCGCGGGAGATGACTTCCGCAATCGTGGTTTTCCCGCTGCCCGGCGGTCCGTAGAGAATCATGGATCCCACGGCATCCGCCCGCACGGCGCGGTACAGGAGTTTTCCCTCGCCGAGGATATGCGTCTGCCCCACAATCTCCTCCAAGCTTCGGGGCCGCATGCGCACGGCAAGCGGTGCCTCCTGCCGGAGCGCATTCTCGCGCATATAGTCAAAGAGGTCCATCAGTTCAGTCTCTCTCCCTGCAGGAGTTTAAAGTCGCGGTAGCCCTTTGCCTCGTGCTCGAGTTCCGAGAAGATATAGCTCGCATCGAGGGGACCGCTCTCGTTGTCGTAGTTACTCGTATCAAATCAGCCAGTTTCCGTCTATCTTGGAGGTTCCGAAGATATGCATGACACCGGTCTCCCGGTTGTTCGCGATCATGTTCACATAGGAGAGCCCGACACTCCGAAACAAGAGCTCGGTCAAACCGTTATAGCCCACGCAGGCAGTGCGCTGCGATACCACGACGTCCTGCAGGCAGTTCTGCTGTAAGCTGTAATCGTAGTTTAAGCGCTTTGCGACCGTGTCGCAAATAAACTGCGCCTTTTCCCGCGGGGTCTTGCCTGCGGTCTGCGCCTTCACTTCTTCCGTGAGTCCCTGCAGGCGAAGCAAGTTTCGGTAATTCCGGTAGGCCTCCGCCTCCGTAAAAGGTCGTCCAAGCTCAACGGCCGCAATCAGCTTATCGCCCTTGGTCGTAATCAGGACTTTGGCATTCGAAAAGAAGGGGAGACCTGCGAGCAGTTCATAGCTCAGCTTTCTCCGGTCGGAAGCCGCGCCCTCATAGACCAGGAGATAGGGCTTTCCGTTCTCATCGACATACTGCGCGTCCTGACGATACCAGACACTGTTCAGATAGAACTGCCGCCGCATCTCCTTGCGCTCGTCATCTGTCTCGTAGGAAAGCAGCCGCGCAATGACCGCATTCGCGTCATCCGACACATACCCGTATTCAGCCCTGCGAGGAAGCGCTGTGCTATCCGGATACAGGCGATTTTCAACCGTCTGTACCAGCTTCTGCTCTTCTGCGCGCACATTGCTCGGCAGTGCCGCACAGACCCCAAATCCCAAACCCAGCGCAAACAGCGCTCCTTTCCAGCTTTTTATGGACAATTTCTTTCCTCTTTCTTATAATAAGCGTGTCAATAACTACGATTCTCACGCTTGACAATGAGTATTTCCAGTATAGCGCAGCTCGGCTCGCTATGTCAAAAGAGAAAGGATATTCGCATGAACAATGAGGAGAGGGAACGCCGCGTCGCCGTGCTGATTGATGCCGAAAACATCGCGCCGAAGTATCTGCCCATCGTGCTCTCCGAGGCCAATAATCTCGGCAGTGTCAACATCAAGCGCATCTACGGTGACTGGACCACACCGCAGATGGGAAGCTGGCGCAATGTGATACTCGACAACTCCGTGCAGCCCATACAGCAGTACTCCAATGTATCCGGCAAGAACTCCTCGGACTCCGCCCTCATCATCGATGCCATGGACCTGCTCTATCAGGGGCGTTTTGACTGCTTCTGCATTGTCTCCTCGGACTCCGACTTTACGCGCCTCGCGGCGCGACTCCGCGAATCCGAAATCTTTGTGCTCGGCATGGGCGAGCAGAAAACGCCGAAGAGCTTTATCTCCGCCTGCAGCAAGTTCTCGTATATAGACCTCCTCTACCGCGCGAATCAGCCCGCAAACCCGCTCCCGGCCCAGGCCGAAAAGAGCAGCGAGGGCGAGCACAGCGAGAAGGGCGGCAACGCCTCGAACTCCGGCATGGGCATGCGCCTAAAAGCCGTTCGAAAAGCCCTGATTCAAATTTGGGAGGAAAATTCGGACGAGGAGGGCTGGATTCCCTCGAGCCAGCTCGGAAACTTCTTGAACAAGCAGTTCCCGGACTTTGACGTGAGAAACTTCCAATTCAAGAAATTTGTCCCCTTCATCGACTCCACGAATCTCTTCGAGAAGCGCACCGAGGGACTGCACGTGAGCTTCCGCTTAAAGTAAATTCGGCAATGCGAGTGCCGCGGGCTGCAGCTTCAGCGCAAGTCCGGCCATAAGCATTCCGAGTAACACGCGGACAAGGAGAAACACGATGAGCCCCATCCAAGACGCAAGAAAGAGCATGCGGTTGGCGCGCGCAATGTCCGCTGTCTCGATTTCCCGCAGCGCATCCCCGATGTAGGGCTTGTCCTTGATCTCACCGAAATACCGCGCCGGTCCCGCGAGCCGCACACCCAGAGCCCCCGCCACGACACTCTCGGTCTGCGCCGAGTTGGGGCTTGCGTGGCGGTAACGGTCCCTTCGGAAAATGCGAAGGGCATTGCCCGCATCCTGCCCGCCGAGTGCCGCCGCAACCATCAGGAAGCACGCGGCAAGCCTTGCCGGCATCCAATTGAACACATCATCCATGCGCGCTGCCGCTCTCCCGAAGAGACGGTAGCGCGCATTGTTGTAGCCGAGCATCGAATCCATGGTATTCACGGCCTTATAGACCCAACCGCCCGCCGCGCCGAAGAAGACGAGAAAAGAGCGGCGCAATCTCCCCGTCCGAGGTGTTTTCGGCGACCGTCTCGACCGTAGCCCGGATGACACCCGCCTCGCTGAGTTCTTCCGTGTCCCGCCCCACAATATAGGACACCGCCTTTCGCCCCGCCGCGAGACCACCCTCCTTTAGGGCACGTGCCACCGCCGCAGCGCTGTCCGAAAGGCAGCGCGCCGCGAGAAGCTGGTACGAGAGCAGGATTTCAAAGGCAAAGCCCGCCAAGAAGAAATGCTGCCGAAACACTCCCGTTAAAAGATACACGCTCCCGCCGACCGCGCCGACACAGCAGAGCCAAAGGAAAAGACCGTTCCAAAAGGCGGCGACCGGCGGCCCCGCCTTCGGGTAGAGCCGCCGCTCCAGTTCCCGCACGAGCCCTCCGATGAGGCGCACCGGGTGAAACCAATGTTCTGGATCGCCGAGCAGGAGGTCTAAGAGAAAGCCGAGCACCACGGCGACTTCCAAATGCCACCGCTGTAACAAAACATACCAAGTACCCATTCAGCCCTCCTCTCCCAAAAGCGCGGCACCCCAGAGCGCCGTGAGGCGCTCCAAGCGATAGGCCGCATTCGCCGGACTGGTCGAAGGCAGGCAAACAGCCGCTATCCCCGTCTTCGGCTCCAGATAGCGCGCATAATACTTCGCCGCGGTCGTGCCGTTCACGAGTACGCGGCGTATCTTGGCCGCTCCCGTGACCATCTCGATCTTCACCGGAACCGCGCCCCGTATGCTCGCATCGCTTGACCCCCGAATCTCGCAGCGCTCCAGCACGTCCCAGAGGGCAAGCCCGTTTGAGCGGAGCAGCACCCGCTTTTCTTCTATGCTGCCGGGCACTTCCGCCCCGTAGACCGCCGCTAACATGCGCCAGAAACGGTTCTGCGGGTTCGCATAGTAGAAGCCCGCCGCCCTTGACTGCACCGAGGGAAAACTCCCCAAAATAAGTGTGTGACTGTTCCGGTCAAAGACCGGTCCAAAGGAATAACTCTCCCGCACCCTGCCTCCTTCACGAAAAAGTCCCCGCCGAAGACTCGCGCGGGGACTTTCTGTTCACTTGTATCAAGCGTTCTTTGCTCAGCAAATCTTGCGAATCCAGCCCTCCGGTCCCGCAATGTGACCGGACTGAATGCCCGTAATCGTATCGTAGAGCTTCTGAAGCACCGGTCCCATCTTCTCTGTGCCGGAGGGGAAGTCAATGACTTCGTCGCCGTTCACGACACGGCCCACCGGGCTGATGACCGCAGCCGTACCGCAGAGACCCGCCTCCGCAAAGTCCTTTAACTCGGAGAACTTAACCGCTCTGTGCTCCGTCTTCATGCCGAGCATGTGCTCCGCGATGTAGAGGAGAGAGCGCCGTGTAATCGAGGGCAGAATGGAATCCGACTTCGGGCTCACCAGAACGCCGTCCTTCGTCACAAAGAGGAAGTTTGCGCCGCCCGTCTCCTCGATATAGGTTCTCGTCGCAGCGTCTAAGTACATGTTCTCGTCAAAGCCGCGCGCGTGTGCGTCCACATAGGCATGCAGACTCATCGCATAGTTGAGACCGGCCTTGATGTGACCCGTGCCGTGCGGTGCCGCACGGTCGTACTTGCTCACGCAGAGCGTGGTCGGCTTTGCGCCGCCCTTAAAGTAGGGACCCACCGGGGTCGCGAACAGACGGAACTGGTATTCATCCGACGGCTTCACGCCGATCACCGGGCCGCTCGCAAACATATAGGGGCGCAGGTACAGAGAAGCACCGCTGCCGTAGGGCGGTACCCAGTCCGCATTCGCCTTGACGACCGCATCCACCGCTTCCAGGAATCTCTCTTCCGGAAAAGCCGGCATTTCAAGGTAGCGCGCGGACTCCGCCATGCGCTTCGCGTTCAGATCGGGGCGGAAGGTCACAATGCTGCCGTCCTCGGTGCGATATGCCTTGAGGCCCTCAAAGACCTCCTGGCAATACTGCAGGATACCCGCGCACTCCGAAACGCACACGGTCGCATCCGCCGTGAGACCGCCTTCATCCCACGCGCCGTTCTTATAGTTGGAAACGTAGCGCTGATCTGTCACGTGATAGGCGAAGCCAATGTTACCCCAGTCCAGATTCTTCTCTGCCATGTAAAAACGCCTCTCTTCTGTATCTGATTTGCTGCCGACTGCTTAGATTCTGTTGTTCGATCCCAGAACTTCCGTGATCTTGTGCGCGACAATCGCCTTTACATTGGCTCTGCCGTCGCCGAGATACTGTCTCGGGTCAAAGTGATCCGGGTGCTCGTTGAAGTGCTGACGAATGCCTGCCGTCATGCCGAGACGAAGGTCGGAGTCGATGTTGATCTTGCAGACCGCGCTTCTTGCCGCCGCACGGAGCTGATCCTCCGGAACACCGATGGCATCCTTCAGCTGACCGCCGTTTGCGTTGATGATCTTCACGTACTCCTGCGGGACGGAAGATGCGCCGTGCAGAACAATCGGGAAGCCCGGCAGTCTCTTCTTCACTTCCTCGAGGATGTCGAGACGAAGCTCCGGGTTCGTGCCCGGCTTGAACTTGTAAGCGCCGTGGCTCGTGCCGATTGCGATTGCGAGGGAGTCGCAGCCCGTGCGGCTCACGAATTCCTCGACCTCTTCCGGTCTCGTATAGGAGGACATGCCCTCTTCGACGCAGACATCATCCTCAACGCCCGCCAGCGTGCCGAGCTCAGCCTCGACCACAACGCCGTGTGCGTGTGCGTACTCGACAACCTTCTTTGTCTCTGCGATGTTGTCCTCGAAGCTGTGGCTCGAGAAGTCAATCATGACCGAAGTAAAGCCGCCGTCAATGCAGTCCTTGCAGGTTGCGAAGTCCGCGCCGTGATCCAGGTGGAGCACCATCGGGACCTCCGGATGCAGCTCTACCGCCGCCTCAACGAGCTTCACGAGATAAATCGAGTTTGCGTACTTTCTCGCGCCCGCGGAAGCCTGCAGAATCACCGGGGACTTAAGCTCGGCAGCTGCCTCCGTAATTGCCTGCACAATTTCCATGTTGTTGACGTTGAATGCGCCGATGGCGTAACCGCCCTCGTATGCCTTACGGAACATCTCCGCCGAAGTGACCAATGCCATAACCGTTACCTCCCTTTCATAAAGAAGTCGACGAGTAATTATTTCAACTTTCATTCTAAACAAAGTTGGGGCCGAATTCAAGCGAACAGCAGAAAAGAGCTCCGATTCCGGTAAGCTGCTTTCTGCTTTTCCCAGAGGCATGCTACAATACAGAACATAGCAAGGACAGCTCATAGGAAAGACAAAAGAAAGGCTCTCGTCATGGCATTACAAAACAGCGCCGATGCGGAACTGCTTCTGCACTGGTATCAGGAAAACAAGCGCTCCCTCCCCTGGAGAGATACCGGAAACCCGGAGGATGTCTGGATCTCCGAGATTATGCTGCAGCAGACGCGCGTGGAAGCCGTGAAGGAGTACTTTGTGCGCTTTCGGGAGGCGCTCCCCACACTGGAAGACATCGCGGCCTGCCCGGACGAAACTCTTTTGCGGCTCTGGGAGGGGCTCGGCTACTACACCCGCGCGCGCAATATTAAAAAATGCGCCCAGGTTCTGCTCCGCGACCACGGCGGAGAGCTGCCCGTGGATCCGCTTGAACTCCGAGAACTCCCGGGCATAGGCCCCTACACGGCGGGTGCCATTGCCTCCATTGCCTACAATGTCCCGGTTCCCGCGGTCGACGGCAATGTGCTCCGCGTCTTCTCGCGGCTCACGGCCTGCGAGGACGATATCATGGAACCCGCAACCAAGCAGGCCTTCACCGAGCGCCTGCAGGATTTACTCTGGCAACTGGTCTACGCGGATTGGAAGAGTTTTCCGGTCGCGGACTTTAACCAGGCCCTCATGGAACTGGGTGCCCTGGTTTGCATTCCGAACGGCGCGCCGCTCTGCGAGCGCTGTCCGGTCGCCGCGCAATGCGACGGCAGAAGACTCGGCATTCAGGAAACGCTGCCCCGCCGCGCACCGAAAAAGCCGCGACGGGACGAAGTACGCACCGTACTCGTACTCCGGGACGGCGAGCGCTTCTATGTGCGGCAGCGCCCGTCAAAGGGCCTGCTCGCCGGGATGTTTGAGTTCCCCGGCTTCCCCGGCACCCTCTCGGAGGAAGAGGTTTTAAAGCTGGTGCACGAGCGCGGCTTTACCCCGCTTCGCATCCAAGCCCTCCCGCCCTTCCACCATGTGTTCACCCACATCGAGTGGCATATGAGCGCCTACGAGGTGCAGATTGCGGAGCCGCTCTCCGCCACCGCCACCGGGCGAAACCGGAAGGAACACGCGCGGAGCGGTATCTTTGTGACCCGCGCGGAGCTCGAAAAACTTGCGCTGCCCTCGGCCTTCCGCCCGCTCTTATCCCGCTATGCCCTGCGCCCACCGCGCCGTCAAAAAAAATGCTAGATTGCAAGATCAAGTAGGACAGTCTGAAATAATTCCTCCGGCGAACTGTAATGAAAGGATTTTCGAGGGAGTTGATTGATCCAATTCTGTATCTCTCTTATCTGCGCATCCGTAACTACATCAAAAGAACTCCCTTTTGGTAAGAACCGGCGAATCAATGAGTTTTGCTTTTCGTTCAGTCCGCGTTCGTAGGCGGAGTACGGATGGGCATAATATATGGGTATCGCGGGAAGCAACTGTGGCAGTGAAGCAAATTCACTGCCATTGTCACTTGTGATGGAGCGAAAGACTTGGCTGAATCGTTCTCCGTACAGCTCTCGGAGCGTTTTTAAACCTTGCTCGACCGCTTGTGTGCTTCTACCGGGTATCTTTATAATGTGTCGAAATCTGGTGATTCGCTCATCCAGTGTCAACAAAACGGATTGTGACTCCTTTCGACCGACCACGGTATCAATCTCCCAATGCCCAAACTCCTCCCGCTGATTGACTACTTGGGGGCGAGCTTCAATACTCAGGCCATACAGCCGCTTATGCTGCGGATGTCCCTTACGGTGTTGTTTACGTTTGACCTTTAGCGTGAGATCGATATTTCGAGCTTTTAACAATCCACGCTCAATATAGTTATAAAGTGTCTTGCTGCAAACCAGCTCGGTGAAACAGCCCTTTTCTTTGGCAAGACCGCAAATCGTATCAGGTGCCAGATGCTTTGTCAGTATCTGCTTTACTGCAAAAGACACGAACTTCTTAGCTTTCACCAGCTTCATGGGGCAATGACTATTTCGTCTTCGATGTTCGTAGACACGCTGTCCCGAATCTCCAAAGTACCGAGTGTATGGCTCCAGATTCCGTCCTAACTGCTGTACAGTACCTCTGGCAAGTTCATTATATAAAGTTGACCTTGCAATCCCGATTTCGCGCGCGATGCGACTTTTGGGGAGCTTTAATTGCAGCAGCACTTCAATCTGTGCACGCTTTTCGCGTGTCAGGTGGCGATATTTTCTATTTGTGGTATACTCGTTCTGGGCCATGGCGAACCTCCTGGTGTGTTGGTGTGTGGTAGCTTCATCATACCACGAGTTCGTCATCGGCTCTTTTTTATTGTCCTAGTTCATCTTACAATCATCCCCGTCAAAAAAAATAAAATTTCCGCTTGCTTTTTTCTTCTCCTTCCGCTATACTAAACCTCGCTGGAGATATAGCTCAACTGGGAGAGCATCCGCTTGACGTGCGGAAGGTCGCAGGTTCGAACCCTACTATCTCCATTTTTTGTACCCAAAAAGCGAATTTACGGTTTCGTTTTCGGACAGCGAAAAGCGCGTGCCGGTCGTGAGTTGCGACCGGCACGCGCTTTCTTTTCGTTTCTGTCAAACTTCCACTTCCTCAATGCGCTCGGCTTCTCCCGCGGAGGAGCGCTCCAAAATTCCGCGTCTTCCGTCCGCGCGGAGCCACTCGCCTTCGCGCACCGCCCGGAAAAGACCGGGGACTCGAATCAGCGAGAGCAGTCCCAACTCTCTCGCGACAACTGCCTCGTGCGACCAGAGATCCCCTCGCTCCAGCACCAAGCCGCGGCTCAGCGCGAGCAGCGGAAAGAGCTTCTCCGTGCAGTGATTTGCGAGCAACACGGCACCGCTCGCGCGGGGCAGCGTCTCTCCGTCAAAGAAGCTCGCCTCTCCCTCTCTCACCGCACCGCAGGGAATGCCCCGCAAGAAAAGGCGCTCGCTCTCTACACTGAGCTCTTCCTGCGTGAGCGACTCCCGAAGCACTGTCATATTTTCCCGCGCGAGGCTGCCGAAGCAGCAGAGATGACTGCAACGGGGCAGGGCCGCATAGCGCTCCTGTTCCCGTCTTCGCTCGCTGATGCCGGCTTGCAGGCTGCGAAATACCGCTGTACTGCCGCCTCCCGCCGAAAAGGCACGCTCCAGCTCATCCCGTTTTAAATAGGAGATATCCCGTGCCTCCGCGAGTTCTCCGCGGCGTGTGAGCAGCTCGCCGAGCTGCAAGACCTGCCTCCGCAGCCGGTCCACCCGGCTTTGCGCGAGGAAATCCAGATTTTCCCGCGCGCGGAGAAAGAAGATGAGTTCCTGTAAGAGCCGCCTCCCGCGGAGCTTCCCGAGAAAACCAAGGGTCTTAAACAGCTCTTCCTGCGCCTTCGCACTCACCTCACTCTGCTCACTCCGCACTTCGACCGGCTTTGCCGCCGCATACTGCTTCAAGAACGCAAAGAGTGGCTGCGGATTCTGCCGGTAGCTCTCCCGCTCCAAAAGATACTCGGCCGACGTGCAACTGCCGTAGTGCTTGAGGTAGTGCTGCACCTCCCCCCGCAAACACACTGCATTCGTTCTGTGCGCTTCCCTCTTCCGTGCGCACTCTCCAGCAGAGTCCCTCCAATTCCTGGGCGCTCTGCGAGAGCACGAGTTCGCGCAGAGCTTCGCTCTCCTGCACCGTGCGGAGCAAGGCGCTCAGCGCCTGCACGCTCTCCGCGCTCTTCATGCCGCCCTGTCCCATGAGTGCGGCATTCAAAAGCCCCTCCGCGTTCGGAACACTGCGCTCGCGGAGCTCCTGTAAAAGCTCTGTGTAGCAACTCCTTGCACTCGTCTCCGCCTCGGCGGCAAAACGCCCGAGTGCCGTGAAGCCGTCACTGAGATTCACGATTTTCCGCCAGCTCTCTTCGACCGTCTCCGGGAGCTCCGCTTCCGCTTCGGTCTGCTCCTCCTGTTCCGCCGTCTGCAAATAGTGCGAGAGCTGATAGTGCTGCGGCAGTCGCTGTAAGAGTTCCGCCGAGGGCGAAGCTTCGGTTGTCGTCTCTTCGCCGCCCTCCCGTCTCGTGTATACTCTTCCTTCAAAGAGCAGGGGCTCTTTCCCCGCCTTTTGATAAAGTCCGCGGAGCAGTTCAAAGCCGAGCGGCGTCAACACGCCGTCCGCCGCGCCGTTACGCCCCGCCGCATCCAGATAGAAGTGTTTGACCCGCTTGTCGAGGTGACGGTAAGAGCTCATCTCGCTCTCCCGAAGGAGCCTCAGTTCTCCGTTCGGCTCCACCGCAAACTCGAAGCAGCAGGCGATCTGCGGCGTATTGCTTGCCTCCAGCTCCAGCGCGAGCGCGGCCAGCCGGACAAAAAGCACCTCTCTCTCTTCATCCGCCTCCTCGGCTTCCGCTCGCTCCGTTGTTTGAAGCACCCGTCCCGCGAGATCAAGCACCGTGCGCTGCTGCTTTCCCGCAGCATCCGAGTACTCTGCAAGCAGCTCTTCCGGATTTCCGCTCTGCGGATTCGTCGTATAGACCGTAAAGTTCCGCCCGGTTCCGGCCATGTCCTGGAGAATCACAGCCACCGCCATGCTCTCGTCAAAGAGCCCGTACTGCAGCATATAGCGGGCAGCGCGCTCCGAGAAACAGGAGAGATAGCAGTCCTTTACCGCCTGTAAGAGTTCATCGCCCCGCGGCACCTCGAGCACACTCTGAAAGGCCGTCGAAACTGTGCCGCTCCTCGCCCTCCAGAATGAAGCTGCTGCGCACCGCAAAGCGCTCCGCCCGCGGCATCGCAACCTGAAGTTCGCGTCTCAGCTTCTCCGCCGCCTCCTCTCCGAACGTGCAACTCTCTAAGAGCGCACGAAGCTCTGCCCCCGTCTCCTCGGAAGGATTGCGAAGCAGCTCCGCATAGCGCTCCTGTTTATCGCCAAGAAAGCGAAAAAAGAAGTTCCGGTCCAGAATGAAAAACGGCGGCACGGAATAGCCCTGCGCCCTTCTGCGGAGCAAGTTCCACGCCTTATTGCCCAACAGCCGTCTGCTCTCCGCCTCTGTGTCTCGCATCTTTTCTCCCCCAAATGACTTTGTTGTAATTTTACCTATTTTCTCATATTCCGCGGATTCTAACAAGCAAAGAAGGGGCAGCGCGTTTCCGCGCTGCCCCTTTCCTCCGTTGCTGATTTCCTTATTCTACCGTAAGCGTGAAGCTGCCGACCTGATAGCCGCCGGCTTTCACCGTAACCTCATTGCTGCCGCTCTCAAAGAGATTGCCGCTCAGAGAAAGGCCTGCGCGCTTATAGCTCTTCAAGATGAAGGCATAGCTGTCGTCACTCGAGTGGATATAGTTTGCGTAAACCGACTTTGCCTTCTTACCGTTCACCGAAACCTCCAGATCGCTGCTGCGTAGCCAGGTATCGGTTTCCGCCTCCGAGAGCCCCGAGAAGCTCAGCCGGTATGCCGGCTTGGAGCCGCTCTCATAGAAGGGATTCGGCGTCTTCTTCTCGACCGATGCCGCACTCGGCACAGCCTTTCCGTTCGTTTCCGCCCCGCTTTCGGCTTCCGCGCCTACAGCGCGCTCCACCGTGAAGCGGAAGGGCTCGTACCCCTCTACCTCAAGAACTACTTCATTGCTTGCCTCGGTAAAGCCGTTCGCCGAGAGACGCATGCCGTTCTTCTTGTAAGTTCTGTCAAAGAGCGTCGCATACTTATCATCCATCGAGAAGAGATAGTTCTTGCTCTGCGCTTCCGTGTAACGCTTTCCGTTCACCGTGAGCTTTGTCACCTTTGCGCGGAGGTAGGTATCCAGCGCATCCGCATCGAGCCCCGTGAAGGTGAGATCATAGACCTCCTTCGTGCCGCTGTCATAGTCCTGACGCGGCGAAACCTTCTCTGCCTGAGCAGCCGTCGGCGCTTTCTTCTTTGCCGTTTCGGCCGGTGCAGCGCTTCCGTTTTGCACCGCAAATTCCTTCTCTGCGTAGCCCTCGGCCTTTACGACAATGCGGTTTTCGCCCGCCGCCAAAGCCCCGAGCGCAAACTTGAGGCCGTCATTTCTGCCGTAGCTGTCCTTGTGGAAGCCGTACTCGCTGTTCCCGAGACCGTAGCTGTAGCTCTTACGCTCGTAGGCCGTACCGTTTACGCTGAGCTCCGTGATCTTCGAAAGATAGCTCTCAAGCTCATCCGCCGAGAGTCCCTCGAAGCGAAGAAGCCAATTGCTGCTGAGCAGGCTCTCTTCCTTCTCAAGCGTTGCGCTTGTCGGCGCTGCCTTGGTCTCGACTGCCGGCGTCTCCGGCGCGGAAGCGCCGCCCTCTGCCGGAATCGTGACCGTCAGTTTCGCATAGCCCTCTGCCGTAATTTCAATCTTCTTTTCGCCGGCCGCTGCCGCCGTGCTGCCGAGTGCCAGGGCATTGTTTCTGCCGTAAGCATCTTTTTTCAGCACATACGCAGTGGCACCGAGGCCGTAGCTAAAGTTGCTCTTTTCAAAAACCGTTCCGTTCACACGGAGCTCCGTGATCTTCGAGAGGTAGTTGCCGAGTTCCTCCCCGGAAAGTCCCTCGAAGTTAAGGACGGTCTCGCTGCCAAAGACACCGCGATTCGTGCCGAGGGTCGCGCCGCTCGGCGCTGCCTTCTCCTCTGCCGCGGGCTGCTCGGGCGTTGCCTCCGCCGCCGCGACCGTAAAGTCTAACTTCACCGGTATCTTGGCATCCGTAAACTTAAGATAGAGCGAGTAATTGCCGGTCGTCTTAAAGAGTCCGCCCTTCAGAATGAGCTGTGTGCCGGAGAGCTCATAGTAATCGTCGGAACTCGTGCCGCCCTCCGTTGCCGTCATGAGTCTTCTGAGACCGCTCTCTTCCGAATTGCTGAGCTCCACCTTTGCGAGCTTTGCCGCCAATCTCTCCGCGCTGAGACCTTCCACATTCACCGTGATATCCGCGTTCTGCTTTGCCTCGCCCTGCAGCGCAAGGGTCGGCAACGCCTCCGCAGCCGTATAGGTAAGTTTCAGTTCCGCCGTTCTGTACTTCTGCCCCGCATCAATCTTCAGCTTGTGCTCGCCGACCTCCGGCGTGTTGTAAAAGTTAAATGCGCCTCGCTTCACGGTCAGCGTGCCCGCCGCTTTGTCCAGCACGTACTGCTTCTCGTAAGCGTCCATGAGGTTACGGCTCTCGCCGTCCACATAGAGACCGCGGATTGCCTCGAGGTAAGCGCTGTCGTCCGTGTGCAGCACAAAGTCATTGCCCGCAACCGCTGTCGTGCCGCTAAAGTCCGGAACCTTGTCGCCCTTATAGAACTTAAAGCTCGTCAGTGCGCCGAGGCTGCCGTCCTCAAGAACATTCTGCACCTCGTTCGGGCCCGCATAGCTTGCCGCCGCGTGGGAGTCCGTATATTCCTTGAAGCTAAGGCTCTTGCCGCCCGCAAGGCGCGCCTCCTTGTAGGCATCCATGTAGTCCGTGAAGCGGTACAGCTTCTCTGCGCCGTCCTTATAGATGTAATCGCTCTCCGTCGTGTCAAAGAAGCGCTTCACCACCGCCCGCGCATCCTCGTTCAGCGCTTCAATCTCATTGAGAATCAGCGCATTGGTCAGGAGATCGTAGTCAAAGACCATGCGGCCGTCCACATACTGGCCGCCGCCGCTGCTGCCGGAGCTCTTCTTGCCGGAGACGGAACCAGTCGTTGCACTCGAGACCGCATCGATCTCGACCGGCTTACTTCTCGCGCTCTTCTTTGCCTTCAACTCGGTCTCGCTGTCCTCTTCCTTTAAGAAGGACTGACCCGGGTAAACCTCAAACTTTTTCTTAATCGTCTGATAGCCCGAGTACTTGAGCGTTAATGTGTAGACACCGACCTCGTCCGTGTTGACCGTCTTCTCCTCATTGGAGCTCTTTCCGTAGAGGACAAAGAGGTTGCCGAAGTTGAAGAAATCGTCGATGTACTTTAGCTCAACGACCTTGCCGCTCGGCTTCTTTAACGTGACGCGCATGGAATCGATCTTCAAATCGTTTCCGAAGCTCTCGCCGCCGCTCGCCTCCACGTTGAACTGGACGCGCTCGCCTGCCTTCGGGTTTGCGGTCTCAACGCGCTGCTTTAAGCCGAACTTTGCGCTGCTCACCAGTTCAAACGGCACTGTGACCGTCTCGTTCGTATAGCTCGAGTGAATATTCACGCGGTAGATGCCTCTGCTCCGCATGTTATCCTGACCCGTCGGAATCTGGATGATGCCGTTTTTGCCGTGCTTCGTGTCCTTGACTTCCTTCGTGAAGGTCGGGTTCTGATTGACCGGCCAGTTCTCGTTGTTCATGATCTTCAGGCTGTCGATGCCCTCAAACCACTTCTTCTGCTCCTCGTTCTCGACATTGAACTTGATGACAATGTTGTCCTTTTGAACGCCCTTGCCCTCTGCGTTGATCTCCACAGCCTTTACATAGAACTGGGTCGTAACTGTGTCGCTGTTCTCTTTTCTCTCCTGCAGAAGATCAAAGGTCGTCGTTGCCGGGAGTATGCGGTCCCTGCCCTCCTTGTCCTTCGGCGCAAGCAGGTAGTCAAACTTCGAGACACGCCCGCGGGACAGAATGTAGTCCGGCTGATCCTCCGGATTGCCCGGCGTGACCGTCTCGCTTGCGGTACCGGCATTCAGGCGAAGCGTCTGCTCCGTGCTGCCGTCCGCCTTGTTGACCACGACCAGCTCCTTCGGAGAAGCCACCGTGGAAGCCCACTTCACCACGCGGCCGGCATCGTCCACCTTCCGCACTGCCTCGGTGACATTTACGCCGTCCACAAATCTCATGATCCGCAAGCGTTCCCCGGCGGAATACCACCGTCACAAAGTCCGCAAAACCAAGGTGCACCATGCGGCTCTTCAGTTCCTTCTCGGGCTGCTTGTTTTCTTGCTTGGAAGCATCCCCATTCTTACCCGGTCTGTCATCTTCCACCGGACCCACCGGATGCTCGGGTGCCGCCGGGCTTACCGGCGTCTCCGGGCTTACCGCCGGATTTGCCGGATTCACTGCCGGGTTTGCCGGATCCTCCGGGTTGATTCCGCCCTGCTGTGCGGGGTTACTCGGGCTTGCCGGCTGTGCCTCGGGCTGTACCGGCTTTACCGGCGTCGTGTGGGAGCTGCCGCCGCCCGAACCGCCGGAGCCGCCGCCTCTTCTACCGCCACGGCTTCCGCCGCCGCCCGAACTGCCGCGCTTCCCGGAAGAAGACGTTCCGCCCGATTTTCCGCTGCCGGAGCCGCCCTTGCCTGCGCTCTTGGTGATATAGCCCTCGCCCGTGCGGCTCTGAATGTTGCCGCTCGCATCGACCCACTTGCCGTCCTTGTCCACGCGATAGCCGTCCGGCGTCGTGCCATCCTTAATCAGCTTACCCTCGCGCTCATCCGCCTCGGTCACAAAGTAATAGCAGTTGCCGTCAATCCAGTTCCAGCCGGTCAGCATCTTGCCGAAGCTGCCGTCGTGCTTGTTGCTGAAGAAGTACTGACTGCCGTCCGCAAGGTAAAGCCAGCCGCTGCGAAGTGTTCCCGTCTTCGGGTCTACATAGTACCAGCTGCCGTTTCGTAAATCCAGCCGAGGACATTCTGTCCCTTTTCATCCAAGAAGGACCAGTTTTCACCGCTCTGCTTCCAGCTTCCCGCCGTGTTCGCACGTCTCTTTGCAAAGACCTGCAGCGGGCTCGATAGGACCATGCTCATTGCGGTTGCAATGGCAAGCGCCTTTAAACCATACTTTCTCATCTCTGTCTCTAACTCCTGTCATTAGATATCTCTAATTATTAGCCTTTTTTAACCTAGCATGGCTTTCCGACAGCCGTCAAGAAACATATCTTGCGTTTTTCTCGCACATCTTAAGATTTTATTGCGGGTAATAGAATCTGGATTAAGACCATTGCTTATTACTCAGAGCCCCCGCCCGCTGTTCCGATACAGAACCACAAACAGGCGGGTGCCGTACAGGATAATCTTTCCGTGTTTACAACGTATGGTGCGGATGTCGCCATAATTCAAAAGTACTTCCTTCGCGCTTGCTTCTGAAATTTCCTTTTTCAGAAATCTATCCCAATAGAGCTTCATGTCCGGTGCATTCGGATCCTTTCTTCTTTCTTCATCAACGAACCATATGCATCGATACAGAGCCCTCTCCGCTATCATCACAATATCAAGAAGTATTATTCCCAGAGAAACGCCCATCAGTGCACGCCAAACCATAGCCGACATACTGTGAAATAAAACCAAAACAATCAATGCCAAGACCAGTAAAAAAGACAGCATAAGGACCGGATTCCCCAAATGGATAAACCCGAGGAAGCACATCCTCTTGACCTCTCCCCAGCAAATATACTCTTGATCTTCTCGTCTCTCTTCCTCTTGCCTTAATTTCTTTGCGGCTTGGATCCAGCCACGAATCTGCGCAAGCTGTTCGTCTGTCAATTCTGCCTTCGGTATAGCCAGGTAGACTTGCACGGAACTCATAAGCGCTACTGTTTCTTTCCCGACAAGCAACTTAATGCCTAGCCAGCTTCGCTTTCCGGTATCGGATAGAATTCCCTTCTCGTATAGAATCAGACGTATCCCCTGTATTTGAAGTATTCTCTTCAGCATCTCATCGCTGTATTTGAGTCTCCGCCGAATGGCTTGAAGAAGCAAGCCGATTAAACCGAAGCCCATCAAAACACAAAACACTTGTGCTCGGTCTGTATCTGCCAAAGACCCTAAAAACCCCACAATTCCGAGTCCCGCAATCAGGCAACTACTCCAATGCTTTGCCAGCGCCAAGCGTGTTTTTCCTGCCGCCCATCGTATACAACGCACCGCTTCCTCGACATCGCCGTACTCTACCGTAATGATGGTTTGCATCCTATGCTCTCCTTCCCCCCGGCTTTCCGCATCTCAGCGATTGACCGTATCGACAAATTTCTGAATTTCACCTGCCTCCGCTTCGTCAAGCTGCGTCTTATAAAACCAATACTGCAATTCCCGCTGTTCAAAAGGTCTCGGAACCTTTCTCTTCAGTTTTAGCACATATCCGTTTCTGCCTCGAATCCATCGAGCGGATTCCCAATCATCCGCATCCAAACAGAGTGACGTCCTTCCTTCATAGAGCATTTCCAAATCCGCTATCGTTTCCTCTGTATAGCGACTCTCACGCATATCCCTTACATCCCAAAGCACAGTCCGTATGATTGTCATCGCATATTCAAAAATCAATCCGATGCTAGCCCCATGTAGCAGAAAAGCAAACAGATGATGCACATGGGTTTTCGCTGTAGCCATATAATCACCGGAAATCAGAACGGAAAACGGTAGAATGAAAAACAGTCCCCAGGCAAAGTTTTTTTGAAGCAGACACCAAAAGCGAAATATTCGAATCTCCTGCCAATTCAGTTGCTGATTTCCGCTAAGCGGTCTGTTGGGAATCTCAATTTGATTCATTTGCTCTTCCATTGCTACTTCCCCTCCGAAACCCATTGTATGAGCCGCTGCAACTGTTCATCTGACATATCTCTCACGGAAAAAACAAAATAGATACTCGTTTTCGATACAATCGTCGCATAATCCTTCCGCACCAGCAAGCGTTTATTCTTCCAAGTCCGCATGCCATCTCGCATTAGAAACCCCTCCTTTGAAAGGAGAATCTTCTCGTCATCGGCCTGGAATAGCCTCGTTACTTGTTCCACCCGAAGCAACCACTGAACGAAAAAAATAAGTCCGTTGAATCCCATCAGAAAATACCAATATTCGCTTGTCAGAATATTGGTATTTCGTATGACAATCACGAAAAGCAGTGCGATTCCCGTGATTTATCAAGGCGCTGAAATAACGGCGTTTTTCTCACCGCCCAGAAATACTCCATTAAGCGTTTCTTTTCCAGCTTTGGAACAACTATTTTATCGTTCATATCAGCCCTCAACATAATCCCAGATAGCAGATTTCACTGCTGTCTGGGATTATATTCTATTTTGCGTTAATTACCGGAGCAATTTCAACTGCCATTTCTGCTTCAGTCAGCGCCAAATACACAAAGCAAATATCACGCGATACTTCTTCCGGCGAAACTACACTGTAACATCCGCTTCACAGCTACAGTGCACGCTCTATGTTTTTATACAGGACAATAAATCCCTGATAGCCGTACATAATAATTCTCCCATGCTTACAGGAAATCGTGTAAATCGTATCTATATCCGGGAATAGTTCCCGCACTTCTTCCTCAGAAATCTCTCTTTTAGGAAACACTTCCCGATAAAATTCCATTTCCGGAGCACTCGGATCCTCCTTTTTCGCCTCATCCACTGACCATATACATCTATAGAGCATTCCTTCGAGTGTACTAACGATTATCAGAAGTATGATTCCCATCTCAACACCCAGAAGTACACTCCAAAACATATCGGATGCCCTGTAACACAAAACCCACACAATAAGTCCCAACACCAGCGAAAAGCTCAGTGCAAGGACCGGGAATCCCATATTGAGAAAACCCAGGAAGCACATCTTCTTGACTTCTCCCCAACAAATACCTGATTGATCTTCTTGCTTCTCTCCCCTTGCTTCCGCTTTCTTTGCCTCTTGCATCCATATACGAATTTGCGAAATCTGTTCCTCTGACAATTCTGTCTTTGGAATGGCTAGGTAAACTCGTATGGAACTCAGCAATGCTAAGCTCTCCTTGCCAATAACCAATTTAATGCCTTGCCAACTTCGCCTACCGGTATCTGATACGATCCCTTTCTCGCACAGAATCACTCTAATGCCTTGCAACTCGTATTCTTGCCTTCTCATCTGACGAATCGTTTTTGATGTCCGCCAAATATGTTGCATGAGCAACCAAGTGAATCCGAACCCCATTAGAATGCAAAATATCTGCGTACGTTTAATATCTCCCAGCGATTCTGCAAAGCCCACCCCCCCGACACCTGCAAAGCAACAAGCAAGCCAATGCTTTGCCACATCCAACCCTCTTTTTTTATCAGCCCACTGCATACAGCGCACGGATTCTTCTGTATCGTAATATTCCACGACAATTACATCTCGCATTCTTTCCACCTTTTATAAAAATATATGAGCAGGATCCCCTGCCCATATATTATATCTTCAATGTGCTAACCGCGGTGTTAACTGAGGCTGTGCCCTTAACAGTCCTTCGTAACATTCTACCAAAAACTCCGGTAATTCCTCTACTATATTCTTCAAAATTTCTAAATTTTGTATCAGTGCAGCGAGCACCAGAATGACTAAAGTAATAGCGTCCGCTCCCAACGGTACCGCTTCTCATAGCTTACCTTGCCCTGCTAAGTTCTGATGTTATAAATTTCTTCCATCACCTTGCTATTCCCCATCCGAAGCCTTCGTATCATCTCAATCAGCAACAAAATCTTTCCTTTCGACAACGAAAAAGCCGGCAGAGGGATTCACTCTGCCGGCCGCCTCTCAATACTGGTACAACACACCGTTCTCTTGCACGGACCTGATGCGGCTTAGTTTTCATGCCGCATCGTCGTCATTCCTCTTCCTTCTTTCTATTTTTCCACCGCCAAAAGCTGCAGCTCACAACGTCTCCGACTCTTTACCGTCCGAACAATGATAAGACCGCAGGACTGACACTTTAGTCTCGCACTGCCATCCGCTCGAAGATTTCCATGCAGGTAACGCCCGCAATTTGGGCAATGAAGCCTCACCTCCTGCCAGAAACAGAGAGCGGCAGAGCCTACGCTCTGCCGCTCTCTGTTTTTCGTCAAAACCTCAGCGACGTTTCACATAGAAACCGCTGTCCGCGCCTCTGCCACCGCCTTCCAAAGTCGCATTGATTCCGCCGTCGACCAAGGTAAATACCTCATTGATTCCACCCTGATACGGTGTCTGAAATTCAGTCATTTCCGCATTTTTGAAGGGAACGGTATACTCGTGATAAATCGGGAATTCTCCGGAAGAATCCAATATGCGTCTGCCGAAATGTATGGTCCCCCCGGCCGAAACATCAAAAACTTTAATGTAGGTATCCTCATTCAAATAATAAATTCCGGGCCACGCCGCCAAAACAGCCGCTCTGCTGTCTCCGCTCGCATTCGCCTGACCGATCCACTTTCCGTCCTTGTCTACGCGATAGCCATCCGGCGTTGTCTCATTCGTAAACAGCAACCCCTCTCGCCCATCTGCCGCAGTTCCGAAGTAGTACCAAGCACCATAAATCCACTGCCAGCCTGTCAGCATTTTTCCAAAGCTCCCGTCATGCTTCGTGCTGAAGTAGTACTGTCTTCCGTCCCGAAGCTCTAGCCAGTCGCTGTGCAAGGCTCCCCAGCGCGGCGAGAAATAGTACCAACTGTTGTTGTCGTAAATCCAGCCGTACACTGTATTCCCCTGCTCGTCCAAAAAGTACCATTTTCCCCCGCTCTGTGTCCAATGTCCTGCCGTGTTCGGATAGGCAGTTGCCGGAATCGCAGCCGTCACGCTTAGCATGGTCGCGGTGAGCACTGCAGCAAACAACTTGAACCCTCGCATTTTCATAGTAACTCATACCTCTTTCTTTGGATTTGAAGCCCCCTTGTTATCTTCGAGTGTAGTAATTTGGCTTATAAAATACAAGGCCTCGCACACAGGATTACAGCAACCTGTCACAGCCCTCATACTGCACGAAATATCTCCTATGTCCGAACATCAGGATGCGCCCGTGCTTGCACGGGATGATATTGACCTCCTCCGGATGTGAGCGTATCAGCTCCGTCCAATTAACGGGCCCTTCCGCCGACGGGAAAACGCGCCTAAAAACTTCCATCTCTTTTGCCGCCGGATCTCGCTCCATGTCCTCAGCGACTGTCCAGAAGCATTCCCTACAAGCGCTTAAAGCAATATAAATAATCCAATATAAGCAAAAGCCAAGTTCCAAGCCTATCAGGGTTCGCCAAAGACCCCCCCTCCACACTTCGAAAAAGCACAATACTCACCACTGTGAATACAAAACTAAATGCCGTTCCCAATACCGGAGTTCCCAGATGAATAAAGCCAAGAAATTTCATCTTTCTGACCTCATTCCAATCAATCCCGGCGCTGTCGGAATCCTCCCTTGTCTTATGCCCATTTGCTGTTTGAATCCATCTCCGAATTTTGGCAATATCCTCTTCCCCGAGCATTTTCTTGGGAACAATCAAATAAATTGCCACCCAGCTGATCAAGATTAGTTTGTTCTTTCTGAGAATCAAGCGTACCCCTCTCCAGCTCCTTTTTCCCAGCTCAGATAAAATTCCGCTCTCACAGAGAATTTTCTTGTTCTCATATGGCTGTTCCGTTCTCATTTTTATCGTGCTGCGCAAAAAAGCCGACTTCTGCAGTCTCAAGGATAAAAGTCTGATACATCCGATTGCTATCAGCACAGCAAATACTTGCGCATAATCAACATTTTTCACGTTATAAATAAATCCCGCCACACCGAGACAAGTTATAACTCTCGCCACCCAATGATCCGCTTTTATATTGCCGATCTGATCATAGGACCAATTTAAGCAGTCATCTTCCATTTCAGCAGGATATGACAGAACTATTTTCTCTTCCATAATGTGCTCCTTCGTGCGTTTTAACAAAAAAACAGAAGCAAGGACAGCTTCGCTGTCCTCGCTTCTGTTTTCAAGCTGCTTGCTTCAAATATTCCTCCACCTGCGGAAGCTTATCTATCGTCCTCTCATGGATCTTCACAACATTTTCTATCATCGTTTCTGTCACCACCTCTGAAGCCTCAGCTCTCTGTACGAATACTACCAGTAAAACGACTGCTAGAACACCTGCGCTCGCTATCAACACAGCCGGGTTCCCTTCGTATCGCACTGTTCCCTGTAAAGTCCTGATATTATAGATAGTAGCCTCATAGGCCTCCATGGAAACTGCCGGCGGTAAATTTTTCGTGTCGGGGTGTACCCATAATGTCAATCCGACTGAGTAATTGAAATCCATATTCTCTGCAATACGGAAAGTCTTTTCAAAAACAAGAGATACCTTTAACCAAGCTCCCTCCGCTGATATTTCAATTCTTCCGGGTACTCCCTCAAGCTCCAATGATAAACTCGACAACTTCGATCTCGTTCCTGCATCCAGTCCACCAAAGCTCAAAGAAATCGGTCCTAGCCGACTAGTCATTTCCACACCATCTGACGAGATATCCAAACTCGCATTTTCATCACAGGAAAGATACCACGAAGCCCCTCTGCTGACTTTAACGCTAAGCTTACTATCCACATTTTGATAAAGGAAGACATCCTTGTCAAGCCCCCAACTCTCCAGTTTTTGAACCAATTCCGGCGAAACCATAACCCCTTTCACAAATTCAAGGGCCAGCTGATCCGCCTTTTCCTGCGCTTCCAGTTCTGTGATTAAACTTCCATATACCGGTTTCCCTCCATTGTCACCATACCCATCAATCGTATCCTCTTTCAGAGAATGCCAGGACTTTCGCACGCTATTTTCGATCCCATTGCCATCGATAACGAAAATACCGCGTGCATCCCCCTCTACCACAATCCCGGTATGTGCTACTCGCCCCTTCCTGTAATTATAGAAGAAGATAACATCTCCCACTTTCGGGATATAACCGCTGTCCCTTTTATAGTAGCGCTTCATCTTGCGATAGTAGTTTACGCCGTCCGGGCAGTAGGCAAAGCGCGGTACAAACACCGGCAGCATGTTCGCCCGATAAGCACAGTAGCTCACGAACATCGCACACCAAGACTCTCCGTTTAAACCGTACCACTCCCCATAGGGCGTAATATTGTTCTCATAGTCCTCGGCAAACCCCAGCTGTAGCTCCGCCTCAGCTGCCTGTACAAAGCGCATTGTATCGCTGAAAGTGTCAATTTGCTTCTTACCTCGAACAGTTTTTTCCAACTTTGTGCACCAAAAATTCCATCCGATGTAAGCCCATGTTTCTGCTGGAAATTTTCAACTGCACGCTTCATCTCCGATCCAAAAACACCGTCCACAGTCACTGCGTAATTTTGCTCTGCGAGCAGCTGCTGCAGATAACGCGTCAGCGAACCGCTGCTTCCCTCGCGAAGCACTGCGCTTAAAGTTCCCCCTGCATTCGCATCGCCAAATAACAGCGTTTTTGTTCCTCTTCCAATCATACCGTCGGCACTGAGTGCATGCTTGCGCTGAAAATCCAGCACCGCCTGATAACAAGCTGTGTCTGCAACTCCGTCTGCGCGACAGCTGTATCCTTTGTTGCGCAGCGCCTCCTGCAGCGGCTTGATCTCCGCACTCAGTCTTCCCCAGAGTGCGGTATCCACCACGCCGCTCTCCGCAAGCTGACTTCTCTTCTGATACTTCTTGACTGCTGCCTCGGTGCCGCCTCCAAAGATTCCATCTGTGCCATTCGGATCGATACAGAGCATTCGAAGCGCATACTGCAGGTTCTGTACACGTTCGCCCCGCGATTTCCGCTTAAGCGGCAGCGAATCCAGCGCATCCCCCTGAATAGCTCCGAACAGCAACTCTTCCGTGGCGGGCCCCACCTGACCATCCGCCGTAAGCCAATTCTGCTTCTGATACGCACGAATCTGTTCAATCAGATTGGCATCCGCGTAACCTTCCTCTGCAGCGGTCGGATATCCCTTTTCACGAAGTGTGCGCTGAATCCGCCGAATTTTTCTTTGCTGTGCTCAAACAGTGTACTGTCAACAGCTCCATTGTCCGGAAAACCATAGCGCTTCCGGTACTTTCGAACCGCCTCTGCCGTTGCACTGCCATAGACACCGTCCATTCCGCCGGGATTACAGCAAAGCGCAAAAAGAGCATACTGTAGATTCCACACATAATCGCCCTTACTGCCCAAGTCGAGCGGAAATACTCCGCTTTCTCCGGTACGAAATAACCTAGCGCGCGTTGCTGCCCCCGCCATACCGTCCGGCTGCAGTCCTCTTGCCCGCTGAAAAGCACAGAGAGCCTCATAAAGTTTCACGCTCGGAGCACCGCTCACATAGCCCTTATAAAAACCTTGCTCCTTTAACGCAGTGCCAAGCGAAAAGAGCTCTTCTACCAGGCAATGCCAAGTCTCGTCTCCCACAATACCATCCGCTTCAATTCCCTGCTGTTTCTGGAACTTCTGAACGGCTGCCTCCGTGCCACCTCCGTACTTTCCGTCCGGTGTGCCACTGTAACAGCAAAGCATCTTTAAACCTCGCTGCAACGCCTTGACCTGCTCACCACTGCTTCCTGCCTTCAATAACATTCTCTTGTCCTCCTTCATCTTTCTGAATTTGCAAATTCATAAGAGAAGAAACCCGGACAAGCGAAAAAAGCAACTCCGTTTCTTATTTTCTATTCGCTGTGTTCTTCTTCTCCTTTTCTTCTCGCAGTGCATGCAGTTCCTCCGCAAATTGTTTTAACAGCTCTTGGCATGCAGCCTCCCGCGCAGCTTCCTGTTTGTCCTGTTCCTCATTTTTTCTGAGCACATAGCAAAGCAGAGCAACAAACAAGACTGCCCAAATACCTTGTTCCCGCAATAATCCATACAGTATTTCTTCCAACGCATTTTCCTCCTGATTTATCTGATTTCCTTCTTCCCGAATTAGCACAGATACTGCTCGGCCTGTACACGAAACTCGCGCTTTAAGCGGTTCACATACTGCCTACTGACTGCGTATTTCTGTGCAACCGCTGTCTCTGTCTCTCCGGAAAGATATAGTTCCGCCAGAATATTCCGCTTCTTTTCCGTGAATCCCTGTAATTCTCTTCGCAAGGCCGTCTCCAATAAAATTCGTTCTATCTCACCGTCATGACATATCCTCTCCGGAAGTTCTTCCTCCGCGTATTCCGCTTTCCCTTTTCTCACATAGCTGCGATAGAGTTTACAAAAATGATGACGCACAACTGTCTTGCAGTAAGCCAATGCCTGTGCTTCCGTTGCAAGCTCACGCACCTGTCGCAAAGCAAGAAACAGTGCGAAACAATATTCTTGCATCGCATCGTCATATTCCATGAAATGGGTTTTGCTTGCTTCCGCAGCCAACAGCGGATACATCTTCTTATAAATTTCTTCCATTACCTTGCTATTACCCGTCCGAAGCATTCTTATCATCTCAATCAGCAACAAAATCTCTCCTTTCGACAACAAAAAAGCCGGCAGAGTATTCACTCTACCGGCTGCCTCTCAATACTGGTACAACACACCGTTCTCTTGCACGGACCTGATGCGGGCTTAGTTTTCATGCCGCATCGTCGTCATGCCTCTTCCTTTTTCTATTTTGTTTTCCACCGCCAAAAGCTGCAACTCACAACGTCTCCGACTCTTTACCGTTCGAACAATGATAAGACCGCAGGACTGACACTTTAGTCTCGCACTGCCATCCGCCCGAAGATTTCCGTGCAGGTAACGCCCGCAATTTGGGCAATGAAGCTTCACCTCCTGCCAGAGTTGTTTTGACTCTTCCATAAAACCCCCCCCTTCCGCGCGCAGAACACTTGTTCTTTTGAGAGTATCGCATAAACCCACGCAAATGGCAAGTCCTTTTTCGAACATTTGTTCTCGGCTCTGTCTGCTTATCACATGACCAAGGCCAAAACAGTGATAATAAAAAGCGACAGGCTCCTTCCCTGTCGCTTTTCCCTTCCGCGCTTACGAAACCCTTCCGTTGTCCATGTGATAGCGGCAATCCGCAACAGACATCGTGGACTGCCGATGCGAGACCAGCACTATGGTTTTTCCTTCTTTTTCTTCCGAAAGGGATTTTAAGATAATGCCCTCGTTCAGCACGTCCAGATTGCTGGTCGGCTCATCCAAGAGGATAAAATCTGCATCGTGGAGAAAGGCTCTTGCGAGGCCTATTCTCTGCTTCTCACCGCCCGAGAGCCTGTCGCCGAGCTCGCCGAGTTCGGTCTCGTAGCCCTTCGGGAGGCTCATGATGAAGTCATGGATACTTGCCTTTACCGCCGCGGCCTCAATCTCCGCCTGTGTCGCATCGAGCTTTGCGACCGCTATGTTCTTTGCAATCGTATCACGGAAGAGTACGGTGTCCTGGGTCACATAGCTTGTCATTTCTCGGAGCGCCGCGGTTTGAATGTCCCGCACATCCTCCCCCGAGATTCGCACCGCGCCCTTCTGCACATCCCAGAAGCGCATCAAGAGCTTTAAGAGGGTCGATTTTCCGGAGCCGCTCGCGCCGTGAATGCCGAGCACCTTCCCTCTTTCGATCTGCAGAGAGAACTCGCTCAAAATCTTCTCCTCGCGGTAGGCAAAGCTGACGCGGTCAAGCTCTGCGCCCTCGAAAGATGGCCTCTCCCCGTCGCTTCGCTCTGCCACCTCCGGCGTCTCTTCGAGCAGCGAGAGCACGCGCTCTCCGCAGGCCAGCGTCTGGTTTAGATTGTTCGAGAGAGATGAGAGCGCAACCACGGGGCCGAAGGAGCCCATCATCGCGAGGGTCGCAAGCAGCATGCCCGAGAACGTGGCCTCTCCCCGCCGATAGAGGAAGAGCATCAAAAAGAGCATACCGAAGGAATAGAGCTGAATGACCAGATTGGTGAGCGCACGCTGCGAACCCTCAAAGCCGCTCAGCTTTTTCTGAAAGCCCGCAAGCCGTTCTGATCTTTGCTCCATTTCCGCGAGCTTCGTTTCTCCCCGATTGAACTGTAGGAGCTCGTCCACGCCGTAGAGGCTCTCCAAGACAAAGTGATTGAGTTCTCCCATCTCGCTTCGTAAGGCCATGCCCGCCTCGGCACTCCGCCTGCCGTTCCGAATCGGGAGGCCTATGCCGACCGTCACATATGCGAGAACGGCAAGGAAGCCCGCGAGTCTGTGCTGCTCCCCGATAAAGCCCACCATGATAAGCGAGGTCAGAAAGGCAATCGCAATCGGAGATATGGTGTGGGCAAAGAACACTTCGAGCAGTTCGATATCGCTCGTAATGACGGCAATGAGATTCCCCTTATCCCTGCCCTCAAGCTTTGCCGGGCAGAGTTTCCGCAGCACCGCAAAGACCTTATGGCGGATGATGGCCAGGATGCGGAAGGCAATGTAGTGGTTACAGTACTGCTCGCCGTAGTGCAGGATGCCGCGCAAAATCGCAAACACCAAGATTGCGGTAAAGAGCTGCTTAGAAGAGCCGCCGAACAACGCCGTGAACTGCCCCTGAACTTCGCTGCCCGCGACCGCTGCGAGCCCCTTGATTACACCGTAGCCGCCGAGTATCGTGATGAAAATGGCGCAGAGAAAACCGAGCACGCCGAGCAGAATACCGGTTAACATAATTAGAGTGAGGGGCTTCACGAGCCCAATCAGGCTGCCCATGATCGCGAGATCCGATCTTCGTTTATTCATGACCGTCACGCCTCCCTTCCGCAAAGCGCTCAAGCTGACTCTGTTCCTCAAAAAGGCGCCGATACGCACCCGCTTGCCGCATCAATTCCGCGTGACTGCCCGCCTCCGCGATTTTGCCGTCCTTTAGCATATAGATTTTGTCGCTGTCTACCACATTCGCAAGTCGGTGCGAGATGAGCAGCACGGTTCTGCTCTTTGTGAGCTCGTGTATGACTTTCATAATCATCTCCTCGCTCTCGGCATCGATGTTCGAGGTGGCCTCGTCAAAGATGTAGACTGGCGTGTCGTGAAGCAGGGCTCTCGCGAGCGCAAGGCGCTGCTTTTGTCCGCCCGAGAGGTTGCTGCCGTTCGATGTAAGCTGCATCTCGAGACCGCCCTGCGCCTCGATAAAGGAGAGGAGATTCACCTTCCGGAGCGCCTCTTTCATCTCAAGCTCGGTCGCCTCCGGCTTTGCGAGCAGGAGGTTTTCCCGCACACTCGCGCGGAAGAACCGGCTGTCGTGCCCTACCATGGTCAGGTGATCCATAAGACTCTCGGTCGAAATGCGGCTCAGCTCTTCGCCGTTTAAGCGCAGCGAGCCGCCGTAACCTCTGTTCCGCCCCATGAGTATGCCGGCAATCGTGGATTTCCCGGAGCCGGAAACACCGACCAGGGACACAAAGGACTGCGCGGGTAGCTCGAGCGTGATGCCCTTTAAGATTGGGCGGCTCTCCTCATAGGAAAAGCTGAGCTCTTCCATGCGGATGTCGATATGTCCCGCGCCGAGTTCTGCCTGTCCCGGCTCGGGTTCCGGGAGATCCAGAAAAGCAAAAATGCGGTCGCTCGCCTTCATGCCGTTCATGCCGATGTGGAAGAAGCTGCCTAGGATGCGCATCGGCAGAAAGAACTCTGCCGCGAGCAGGATGAACATGAGCACGCCCGCCAGGGAGAGTTCGCCGCTCGCAAAGCGGGTCAAGGCCGACACAATGCCGACCGCCGCACCGCCGTAGGCGATGATGTCCATGACCGAGGTGCTGTTTAACTGCATGGTAAGCACCTTCATCGTAATCTTCCGGAAGCGCTCGGACTCCCAATCCATATCATCAGCCGCCGCTCGATCGGCCTGATAAATCTTCAGAGTGGTCATGCCCTGCAGCTTTCGAGAAAGCTGTCTCCGAGCCCGTAGTAGATGTCAAAATAGCGGCTCAGAAGGCGCTTTGCGACCAGCATGACGAGCATGATGACCACCGGAATCAGCGGAACCGCGAGGAGCAGCAGGGTCGCTGTTCTAAGATCGATCGGGGACAGCACAAAGAACAGGGTGAGCGGCGCAAGCAGGGCGTAAAAGAACTGACTTAAATACCGGCCGAAATAAGTCTCGAGCTGCTCAACGCCTTCGCCCGACATCTGCACCAGTTCGGCGCTGCCGATTTGTTCCCGGTAAGAAGGGCCGAGCCGCAGTATCTTTTGATAAATGCGGCCGCGGAGAATGCGCTTCACGTCCGCGCTCGCGCGGAAGCTTGCCGCGGTATAGAGGCGGTCACAGACAAAACGAAGTAAAAGCCCCGGTATGATAATTCCGAGCGCAACGAGAATGCGCTCCGTACCGATTCCTTGGTTCCGAACGTCCTCGATGAGCCCCGCGATGTTCCAAACAATCACAATCTGTACCAGGAGCGACAGCCACTGCCAGAGTATCTGGTAAACAACGTACTGACCGGCCCCCTTTAGGAGCCGTATGAGCCGCATTTTAATCATCTCTTTCCCCCTTCTTGCCTGCCTTTTTGTTTTGCATGCCCGTGAGTGCGTGCCGCACCACGAGGAGCGGGTGACGTATGAGCATGTGCGGACCGCTGTAGCGCATGACTTCGCGTATCCTCTCCCGCATCTCGGGCGCGTAGCAGTGCACTTCGCAGTGGCTGCAAAAGGTCTTGCTCTCCGTGAAAGGGCAGCGCGCAATGCGCGTGTGTGCATAGCCCTCCAGTTTCAGGCAATCCTCACAGAGCAGCCCTGCCGCGCTGCCGTGCTTCTTTTGGCAGTAATATGCAATCATCTCCGCAACGAGCCGTTTTTCATCCTGCCGCTTCTTTTCAGGCGTTTCTCTCCTCATGCTCTGCTCCTCTCAAGCAAGCAAACTCCGATCGCTGCTCTGAAGAAATCGGTTTTATGCTACTAAGTCCAGTATAGTTTAGAAACTGTTACCGTTTCAAGCGCTTCTACCCGATGCACCCGCCTTCTAAAACACCGCGTACGCCCCGTCCGGTATGACCTTACTCCGGGTTAGACTGTGTGCTGACAAAGCCCGCGCGCTAAGCTATAATAAATTCGCACAATTCAGTCAAATATTGTTTTTTCGGAGGGCAAGGCCATGTACCAAGATGAATTTTCGGCAATGACCAATGCGGCAGCTGCGAAAGTCGGCTTACTGAAGAAAAACCCCCTCGGGTATTTTCTCATGTCCATGCTGGCAGGCGCTTATATCGGCTTCGGCATTCTTTTGATTTTCACGGAGAGCGGCCTTTTGGCCGGTAACCCGGCGGCAAAGATTGTGATGGGTGCTTCCTTCTGTGTCGCGCTGAGTCTCGTAATCATTGCCGGCGCGGAACTTTTTACCGGCAACACCATGGTCATGACAGCAGGTGTCCTTGAAGGCAAGATAAGTGCGGCCGAACTCCTGAAGCTCTGGTGTGTCTGCTGGCTCGGCAATGTCGCGGGTTCCGTACTGCTCTCCCTGCTCTTCTACGCGAGCGGCCTGCAGACCGGTGCGGTCGCGGAAGCCGTTGCAAAGGGCGCCTTTGCCAAGATGTCGGCCGGTTTTGTGCCGCTTGTATCGCGCGGCATCCTCTGCAACATTCTGGTCTGTCTTGCGGTCTGGTGCGGTTTCCGCGTTAAGAACGAGAGCGCTAAGATTCTCATGTGCTTCTGGTGTCTCTTCGCCTTCATCACGACCGGCTTTGAGCACAGCATTGCCAATATGACCCTGCTCACCTCGGCGCTTTAGTCCCCGCCGGTCAGGCTGTGAGCGTAAACGGCTGGATTTTTAACCTCGCAGCGGTCACCCTCGGCAACATCATCGGCGGTGCGGTCTTTGTGGCGCTGCCCTACTATGTGGTTTCGAGAAAGAAATAATTTTTGCAACATCTCCCCCGGCCTCTGTCGATTTCAATCGGTACGCACACTTAGGGGAGATTCCATATCGCCCCCACCCGTAAAACGGGTGGTTAGGGATGCGGGCTATAAGCCCGCGTTACTAGCCAGCGTCTAAAGGCGCTGGCTTTCTCTTTGTGCCTCCCAGGAAGCTGAGCTTCCTGGGGGCTCCGTTCAAGCCACCTTGCTTTTATCACCTGGCTGCCCCTAAAGGGGCAATTATTGGCTTAATTACTTTTGATCCGTTCCAGGCTTCGCCCCGAACGGATCTTCGTACTCCTTTACACTCATCTTATCTTGAAGAATATCGGCTCTCTCCTGGTCTTGGATATACTTTCTTACCGTCGCATCATTCAATCCTACGGTACTTACGTAGTATCCCTCTGCCCAAAAGTGCCTATTCCCAAACTTATACTTCAGATTCGCATGCCGATCGAACATCATCAGCGAGCTTTTCCCTTTCAGGTATCCCATGAAAGACGATACACTAATCTTCGGTGGTATGCTCACTAACATGTGCACATGGTCTGGCATCAAATGCCCTTCTATAATCTCTACGCCTTTGTATGCGCAAAGATCATGTAGGATTTGAGCCAAATCCTTCTTGTATTGATTGTAGATTATTTTTCGTCTATACTTTGGCGTAAAGACGATATGGTACTTGCACAACCATTTGGTATGTGCAGCACTATTAGCCTTTGGCATGAAATCACCTTTCCTTTCTCAGTAGTGGCTTGGACACCTCTATTGTACGGAAAGGTGATTTCTTTGTTAAACGATTTGTCTCCACCCGCATAGCGGGTGGTTTTTTGCTTCGCAATGCTTCACTTGCTTTGCAAGCGAAGCAAATGCTCAGCAGGCTAAAGCCAAAAGCGTCAAATCAAAAGCGCCCCGCGAATCTGATATGTACCCTCTTTACTGGACACGAAAGTGTCACAGTAAGGAGGGTTTTATCATGCGCTATGATTATGAATTCAAGAAGATGTGTGTCGACCTGTATCGACAGGGGAAATGGCCAGAGACACCGGAGGGTTATAACGATCCGGGTAACTTTCACGCCATGATTCGTCGATGGGCTCGTGCCGAAAAGGCAAATGGCTCCCAGGTCCTAAAGCATGGAAAGCAGCATCCGTGGACGTCTGAAGAGAAACTGAAGCTAATCACAAAGGTTCTCGCCGGGAGGACGGCACAGTCCGTTGCGCTAGAGGCCGGCATTGGGAGCCGTCTGCTCTATGACTGGGTGCAAAAATATAAGATTTACGGGTACAATGGACTTGTAAGTAAGAAGAAAGGCCGCAAGCCAAAGGATCCTGTGAAGATGAAGAAAGTAAATATCAACAATCCCAGAAAACTCCAGGAGAGTGAATACGAGGAGCTCCTCCGGCTTCGTGAAGAGAACGCCTTGATTAAGGCCGAGAACGAAGTAATAAAAAGAGATCGCCTTGAGAGAAGAAAAGGAAGCTGCGCGACTCAAGGCGAGAAAGCAGCAATCATCAAAGAACTCCGCGACAGAGGATACAAACTGAAGTACCTGCTGACAGCAATGGGAATGTCCCGGTCCACCTACTACTATGAACTTGGCAGGACTGACGCAGTTGCCCTCAGGAATACAGGTCTTTCCGCAGAGATCCGCCGAATTTACGATGAGAACCGGCAGCGATATGGTGTCCGCCGAATTACGGCGGAGCTGCATAATCGTGGATTTGAGGTCAATCACAAGCGTGTTCAGCGGCTCATGCACGACATGGAACTGCTCGGCAAGCGTCCGAAGGAGAAGTATTATTCTTACAAAGGTGAGGTGGGCAAGACCGCTGACAATCTCCTTAAACAGGATTTTATTTCAGACACACCCCTCGAGAAATGGACAACAGACGTATCTCAGTTCAACATGGGATGGGGGAAGTGCTACTTTCTCCAATCCTCGACGGATGATTGTAAGATGAACTAGGACAATAAAAAAGAGCCGATGACGAACTCGTGGTATGATGAAGCTACCACACAACACAACACCAGGAGGTTCGCCATGGCTCAGAAAGAGTATAACACAAATAGAAAATATCGCCACCTGACACGCGAAAAGCGTGCACAGATTGAAGTGCTGCTGCAATTAAAGCTCCCCAAAAGTCGCATCGCGCGCGAAATCGGGATTGCAAGGTCAACTTTATATAATGAACTTGCCAGAGGTACTGTACAGCAGTTAGGACGGAATCTGGAGCCATACACTCGGTACTTTGGAGATTCGGGACAGCGTGTCTACGAACATCGAAGACGAAATAGTCATTGCCCCATGAAGCTGGTGAAAGCTAAGAAGTTCGTGTCTTTTGCAGTAAAGCAGATACTGACAAAGCATCTGGCACCTGATACGATTTGCGGTCTTGCCAAAGAAAAGGGCTGTTTCACCGAGCTGGTTTGCAGCAAGACACTTTATAACTATATTGAGCGTGGATTGTTAAAAGCTCGAAATATCGATCTCACGCTAAAGGTCAAACGTAAACAACACCGTAAGGGACATCCGCAGCATAAGCGGCTGTATGGCCTGAGTATTGAAGCTCGCCCCCAAGTAGTCAATCAGCGGGAGGAGTTTGGGCATTGGGAGATTGATACCGTGGTCGGTCGAAAGGAGTCACAATCCGTTTTGTTGACACTGGATGAGCGAATCACAAGATTTCGACACATTATAAAGATACCCGGTAGAAGCACACAAGCGGTCGAGCAAGGTTTAAAAACGCTCCGAGAGCTATACGGAGAACGATTCAGCCAAGTCTTTCGCTCCATCACAAGTGACAATGGCAGTGAATTTGCTTCACTGCCACAGTTGCTTTCCACGATACCCATATACTATGCTCATCCTTACTCCGCCTACGAACGCGGACTGAATGAAAAGCAGAACTCATTGATTCGCCGGTTCTTACCAAAAGGGAGTTCTTTTGATGTAGTTACGGATGAGCAGATAAGAGAGATACAGAACTGGATCAATCAACTCCCCCGAAAATCCTTCATTACAGTTCGCCGGAGGAATTATTTCAGACTGTCCTACTTGATCTTGCAATCTAGCCTCCAATCCTCGACATGTGCGGGAACGAGATTATCTCGTACAATGTTTCGCTGCATCCTAATATGGAACAGATCAAGGACATGCTGGATAAGGCATTTGCAAAGTTCCCAAAGTTAACAGGCTTGATTATGCATTCAGATCAGGGCTGGCAGTATCAGCACGCCTACTATCGAACCGAGCTTGAGAAGCATGGCATCACACAGTCGATGTCCAGAAAGGGGAATTGCCATGATAACGGCATTATGGAGTCGTTCTTTGGTCGGATGAAGAATGAGATGTTCTATGGACATGAGCAAGAGTTCAAGTCCTTTGAGGAATTTGTTACTGCAGTCGATGATTATATCGATTACTATAACAACAGGAGAATCCAGAAGAAAACAAACTGGATGCCTCCTGTACAATACAGGATAGCATCCAGTTGGGGTGCCTAACGATAGTCAATGTGTCCAGAATTCTGGGTACATATCAATCCCTTCCGGAATTCGCGGGGCGCTTGTTTTATATGCTGTTCTGCCGATTTCGGCGCGCTTCTTTTTTTTTAACTTCGCCTTCAGCGTGCGCCACATCTCAAAGACCGCCGTGATCACGGAGATGCCGGCCGCAATCGCAAACGCATACTGAACGGTTCTGGAACTGTAATAGCTCGCCGCCTCGCTGTCACCGTGTACAATGGCGCTCATCGTATAGTAAAGGCTGCTTCCCGGCACCAGGGGAATAATCCCCGAGATAAAGAAAATGGTCACCGGAGCCCGCTGCCACCGTGCCAGCAGTTCCGCATAGAGCGCGGTGAAGGCCGAGGCGAGAAAACTCGCCGGGAATACCGCGCCGATGAGCTTCATGAGCAGCAAATACACGCCCCACTCCAACGCACCGCCGAGCGCCGCGATGAAGAGATACTTTCGCTTCAACTGAAATAAAATCGCAAAGCTCCCCGCGCCCATGAATGCCGCTAAAAGCTGAATGACTACCGTGCGCATTTCCTCGCTCATACGCTGCTCTCTCCTATTTTCATCGTTTTAGGTTCAGGAGAGCATGTTGATCAGCGCCAGGCTTGCCATGAAACCGCAGGCCAGCGCGACTGTCCAGAGCAGACTCTCAAGAAGGCGCATCATTCCCGCCATCGTATCGCCCGACAGGACATCGCGCACCGCATTGGTCATCGCAATTCCGGGCACAAAGAGCATGACTTCTCCGATTATGATGGCGTCCATGTGGAGGAAGGGCAGCGCCTGCACCGTTCCGCCGAGCAGACAACCGGTCAGGAAGGAACCCACAAAGTTGTCGATGACCGGTGTCGGCGTGATTTCCCGAGCCGCTTTCGCATGGCAGAGACAAGCAGCCCGAGTATGCTCGCCGCGATGATATCCGGCAGCGTCCCCGCAAAAAAGGCGGTAAAACTGCCGGCACCGACCACATTTCCCACGTAATAGAGCAAATCCGAATGTTTCCGGGCACGGATTTCCTCTATCTTCTCCTTCAAATCCTCAACGGGGAGCGGATTTGCGCAGCAGCGCCTACTGAGTGCATTCAAGTCCTCGAGCAGGGTAAAGTCCGTAGAGCCGCCGTTTCGTATGCGTCTGGTCTGCGTGCGCTCCGTGCCGTCCGGAAAAATCATCGTGACCACGATGCTTGTTGTAATCACAAATACATTCATGTGGGATGCGCCGTACGCCTTTCCCATGCGGGTCAGAGTGTCCTCAACGCGGTTTACCTCCGCGCCGCTTGCCATCAAGAGTTCCCCGATATCAAGCAAGCGGTGCAAAAGCGAGGCATGACGCGCGCTGTTGTCATCTGTCCATTGGCCTCCGCTGACGAGAGGCGAGGTTGTAAGTCCCATAGAATGTTCCCAGCCTTAGTTGGATTTAGAAAAGACGAAGCTGTGCCGCAATGCTGTAATCCGCCGGCAGCTGCATCTCGGGCTCTGCCGTACCGCCGAGTTCCCAGCGATAAGCGTTCGCATTGTACTTCGAATAGACCAGCCAGAAATTCGCCATGGTCGCGCCGAGGCTCAGACATCTGTCCTCTTCGCAGGTCTTCGCATCCGCCGCGTCGAGAAGGTAGAGGGTGCGCCCGCTCTGCAAATAGCGGTAGTTCTGACGGTTTAAGAAACTCGGCGCAAGGCTCGCCGCATAGAGTGCCTTGTCGAGGAAGGGATCGAATTGATCCTCGATGAACTCCGATTCTGTCCGAAGCGCTCCTCATAGAAAAGGGCCTGCTCGGAAATCTTCGGGGCAATGTGACCCGCGCGTGTGTCTACCTTGACATTGGCGGGCGTGTCGATGTCGAGACGGGTCTCTGCCCGCTCTGCCTTTCCGTAGCCGACCGCAAAGAGCGCAGCCGCCTTTTTATCGCCCTCAATGCCGAGCGCCCGCTTGGTTGCCGCCCCGTCGGTCAGGGTGAGCCAGCACGCCGAGAGTCCGAGCTCGATCAGCTTTAAGAATAACTGCTCGCCCACAAAGCCGGCGTTTTCAAGCCAGCCCTCCTTCTCTTCCGAGAGCAGAAGCAAGTAGAGCGGCGCGGAAAAAGCATTGCCGCCGTAGCCCGCAATGCCCTCGAGCCCTGTTCCGCTCCCCGCAGCGCAGTGCAGTTCCAGTCCGAGTTCGGGCAAAATGCGCTCCGTCTTCGCAAAATAAGTCTGTAAGTCCGCAAGGGCCGCCGCCGGAACTTCCTTCCGCTCAAACGAGCGCAACGACTGTCTCTGTTCAATCAATTTCTCATAGTCCATGGTAACACCTCCGTTGGCTTTCACTTTCCCCCATTATACACAGATTTTCGGCGCTTTGCAAAATAGCAAAACGCCCTCTGATAAGGCGCCGCTTTCTGGGCGTTTTGCCGAAAATGCAAGGTCTGCTTGATTTCGTCCGCAAAAGAGCCGACAATAGAATTGCTGCGTATGATGAACCGTCCATAGAAGGAGTTGTCATGAAAACCGCCATGTCCTATGAACACTTCATACAAGTCGCGGAGCTCAGGACCAAGGTCCTCGAAGCCGCCGCGCGCTATGACTTTGCGGAAACCCCCAAGGCTCTGCTCTTTGCCGAGCGCTGTCACGCGGGACAGCGGCGCAAAGGACCCGCTAAGCTCCCCTACATCATCCACCCTCTGACCATGGCATGTCATGCCCTGGCGCTCGGACTCGCGGAGGATGAGCTCATTGCAACGGCGCTGCTTCATGACACCTGTGAGGACTGCCACATCCTGCCGGAGGAACTCCCGGTCAATGCGACCGTACAGGAGGCTGTGCGCCGTCTCAGTTTCTTCCCGGAACCCGGTGTGGAACATAGCGTCGCGCGGGACCGCTACTTTGCGCGCATTCCCGGCAATCGCATTGCTGTTTTAACCAAGCTCTTGGATCGCTGCAACAATCTCTCCTACATGGTCTACGGCTTCTCAAAGGGACAAGCTCCTCGACTACATCGAGGAGACCGAACGCGCCGTAATGCCGCTCCTCACCTACGCCGAGGAGAACTACCCGCACGATGCCAACGCCCTTTTTCTTCTGAACTACCAGATGCACTCCACCATGAACTCCATCCGCGCTCTCTTGGAGCGCGAACTCTGAAGCGGAACGCAAAAGAACCCCGAATTCACCGGAACAGCCGGTGCCTTCGGGGTTCTTTTTCTGTCGACTTCGCTTTACTGCTTTACAATCATATCAATGCCGCGCTCCAGTGTCTCCTTGTTGATGGCACCGCGCGCCTGTGCGGTCAGCATGCCGTCCGCATCGATAAAATAGGTGCAGGGAATCGAAAAGACGCCGTACGTCTGCGCCGCATCCTGCGCCGTATCGTAGAGGATGGGTAGGCTGTAGCCCTGCTTCGAGACAAACTCGGAAGCCGTCTTCACGGTCTCGCGATTTCCGTCGGTCATGTTGACCATGAGGAAGTGAACCTCCTCACCGCGCGCCTTGTAGACCTCGTCAAACTCGGGCATTTCCATGCGGCAGGGGCCGCACCAGCTCGCCCAGAAGTTCAGGACAACGGGCTTACCCTTGTATTCCGAGAGCTTGTGCGCCGTGCCGTCCGCATCCTGCACCGTGAAATCCGGCGCTTCGCTTAAAGCCTCGCTGCTCTCCTCCGCCGCGGCGGTCGTCTGTTCCGTTCCGGCTTTGCCGTTATGCTGTCCTGTCCCTCCGCAGCGCGGCTCTCCGCACTGCTCTCTGTGCTGCTCTCCGCCTTCTTGGACTCGGCCTGCAGCTGCGAGCCGCTCTGCCCTGCCGCAAACTTGCGGTACAGCGTTCCGCCGCCGACCAGTACGACAAGGAGCAGCAGCGCTAAAATCCATGTTGTATTCTTTTTCATTTGTTCATTTCCCTTTCCGGTCCGCATTCTCTCCTCAGACTGTGAGGAGGGAGAGCAGGCGCCCCATGGTGCCTGTCGCCATCAGGATGCCGACCAAAACCAGGAAGATGCCGCTCACGCGGTTGATGATGCCGTAGTGCGACTTAATCACGGCAAAACTCTCCTTCAGACGATCGATCAGCGCAGCGCTGATCAGGAACGGAACACCGAGGCCCAGTGAATAGGCGAGCAGCATTCGTATTCCCTCCCCGGCGTGCCCGCTCTGCGAAGCAAGCGCAAGCGCGGAACCGAGGAACACACCGACGCAAGGCGTCCAGCCGATCGAGAAAATCGCGCCGAAGAGCATCGAGGAAAAGAAGCCGAGCTCCTTGGTCCCGAGACTACGCGCGCCGCCGCGAAACAGCTGAAAGCGAAATACGCCGAGAAAGTTCAGTCCGAAGATAATAACAATGACGCCGGAGATCAGATTCACCGCCGTCCGATGTTGGCCCAGAAAGCCGCCCACTGTTCCCGCGAGCGCCCCCATCGCCATAAAGACCAGGCTGAAGCCGAGCACAAAGCCCACCGCATTCCGCATGGTCTTTCCGAGGCTTCTCTCCCCGCCGCCCGCAAAATAGCTCACATAGACCGGCAAGAGCGGCAGGAGGCAGGGGGAGATGAAGGTAATCATGCCCTCGAGGAACGAGATCAAATATTGCATCAGCCGAGCGCTTCGTCGAAGACGCGCTTCACGGCGTCTTTGATTTCATCGTAGCCCATGCCGATGTGCGCTTCGAACTTCTTCACGCCGTCCAGATAGAGGGTCGGCACCGCATAGTAATCAAATTTCTCAATGAACTCCGGCTCCCGGGTCTCCTCGACCTCACGGAGGGAGAGCGTGCCGTAGGCCGGATTCTCCGCCTTCAGCTCCGCAATTGCCTTATGCGCCTTCGCGCAGTACCCGCAGTCATCGCGGGAAAACAATAAAATTTCTTTTGCCATAGCTTCCTTTCTCTCAGGCAAGCAGCGGCTTCATCGCTGCCGCCAGTTTCTCCTTTTCCTGCTTGGCCTCTTCCATACCCTGACCCTTGGTCGTGAAATAGGTCTTAATTTTCGGCTCTGTGCCGGACGGACGAACGATCACGCTCTCGCCGTTCTCCAGCGCAAAGACCAAGATGTTGGCGCGCGGCAGACCTGTGGACTCACTGTTCTCAAAGTCCGTGACGGTCGTAACCGCATAGCCCGCGAGCTCCTTCGGCGGATTCTTACGGAGTGCCTCCATGATACCGCCCATCTTCTCCATACCGGAGAGACCCGGGAACTCAAAGCTGTCCACGGCGTTCAGATAGTGGCCGTAGCTCGCATAGATTTCCTCAAGGCGCGCCTTGATGGAGGAGCCGATGCTGCGGTAATACGCCGCCATTTCGCAGATCAGCATGCTTGCGACGACAGCGTCCTTGTCGCGAACATAGCTTCCCGCGAGGTAGCCGTAGCTCTCCTCAAAGCCGAAGATGAAGCGCTCTGCCTCATTCTCTGTCTCCAGTCTGTGAATCTGGTCTCCGATCCACTTAAAGCCCGTGAGCACACTGCGGAGTTCCACGCCGTAGTGCTCTGCAATTCTGTCTGCGAGCTGGGTCGAAACAACGGACTTGACCGCAACCGGGCGCTCCGGCATGGTGCCGGCCTCCATTCTGCCCGCCGCAATGTAGTCGAGCAAGAGGACACCCATCTCATTGCCGCTCACGAGTTCGTACTCACCGCTCGGGGTCCGCATCGCAATGCCGACGCGGTCCGCATCCGGATCCGTCGCGAGCATCAAATCCGCTCCGGTCTCCTTTGCGAGCGCAAGTCCCTTCTCGAGAGCCTCAAAAATCTCGGGGTTCGGATAGGGGCAGGTTGTGAAGTAGCCGTTCGGATACTCCTGTTCCTTGACGATGGTCACATCCTCGATGCCGATGTCCTTTAAGACGCGCGTCACCGGCACAAGACCGGTTCCGTTTAACGGAGAATAGACAAGCTTTAAGCCTGCCGTTTTGCAGATACCCGGGCGAACCTGACGGGACTCGACCGCCGCATAGAAGGCCTCCTTGCAGGCATCCTCGACAAAGCGAATCAAGCCCTTCTCAACGCCCTCCGCAAAGCTCATGAACTTTGCGCCGCCGAGCACATCGGTCTTCTGAATTGCCGCATAGACAATGGCCGCGTCTTCATCCGTGACCTGGCAGCCGTCCGCGCCGTAGGCCTTGTAACCGTTGTACTTCGCCGGATTGTGCGAAGCCGTGATCATAATGCCTGCGTTGCAGTTATAATAGCGCGTCGCAAAGGAAAGCGCCGGAACCGGCATGAGCTCGTCGTAGAGACGAACCTGAATTCCGTTCGCCGCGAGCACGGAAGCCGCGTCGCGTGCAAAATTCCAGCCCTTTAAGCGGCTGTCATAGCTGATGGCAACCGTCTGACTGCCGCCCTTCGTCTTAACCCAGTCTGCGATGCCCTGGGTCGCCTGGCGCACCACCCAGATATTCATGCGGTTCGTCCCGACACCGAGCGTTCCGCGAAGTCCTGCCGTACCAAAGCTGAGGCTCGCGGCAAAGCGCTCGCGAATCGCATCCTCATCTCCCGCAATTTCCGTGAGCTCTCTCTTCAAGTCAAAATCAACTAATTCTGCCTGGCACCAACGACTGTATTCGTCCTGAAACATCCGGATAACCTGCCTTTCTCACCTCTTGCGAAGTCCGTTTTGAGCCGCCGTCTAAACGGCGAACTCTGTCTTAAGAATACTCGATTCTACGCACTTCTGCAAGCTGTGCCTAATTTTGCGATAGCACCTATGTGCGGGGCAGCGTATCTGCGGGCGCAAGGCTTCCTCCGGATTTTACAGGCTGACCTTCGGCCAAGCCCTCAAAAACAGCCTTGTTTATCAAAGGTCTGAAGCGCTTTTTACCGACTCTTTTTACCAACTCTTTTTCTCCATCCTTCATCTTGTTTCAAAGAAGATAAAACCCCGCAACGCTTGATTCTACCAGCGTTGCGGGGTTTCACCAACTCTTTTTGTCCTATAACCCATAAAAAAGAGCGGAGCATTTCTGCCCCGCTCTTCCAAAACGCAAGTCTTACTTCAGGGTAACCTTAGCGCCGACTTCCTCGAGCTCCTTCTTCAGAGCCTCAGCCTCTTCCTTGGAGATGCCGGTCTTCACCATCTTCGGTGCGCCGTCAACAAGCTCCTTTGCCTCCTTGAGGCCAAGGGAAGTTGCCTCACGGACAACCTTGATGACCTTAACCTTGTTTGCGCCGACCTCGGTGAGCTCGACATCAAACTCGGTCTTCTCCTCCTCAGCTGCTGCGCCGCCCGCTGCCGGACCTGCGACAACAACACCCGCTGCTGCGGAAACACCAAACTCCTCCTCGCAAGCCTTAACAAGCTCGTTCAGTTCGAGAACGGAGAGCTCCTTCAACGCGTCAATGAATTCCTGCGTGCTTAACTTTGCCATCTCTGTATCCTCCTATATCGTGGAATTAAAATTTGATAATATCGTTTGAAACTGCGACTTACTCTGCCGCCGGTGCCGCGTCCTTCTCTGCAATCTGCTTGATGACGCGTGCAAAGTTCGTGATCGGGCTCTGCATGCTGCCGAAGAGTCTGCCGAGCAGCTCCTCTCTCGACGGAACCGCTGCGATTGCAGCCATTCCCTGTGCGTCGTAAGCAGCGCCCTCGACGATACCGCCCTTGATCTCAAGCTTCGGTGCGGTCTTCGCGAACTTCGCAAGCAGTCTTGCGGGCGCCGTAGCGTCGTCCTTGCTGACTGCAAGCGCCGTCGGTCCCTCCAGATAAGCGTCGAACTTCTCGAATTCCGTGCCCTTTGCTGCGATGCGGACCATGGTATTCTTGTAGACCTTGTAGACAACGCCGGCTTCTCTCAGCTGCTTTCTGAGCTGGGTGTCCTGCTCGACCGTGAGGCCGCGGTAGTCAACGACAACTGCGGAGCTTGCGCCGTCTAAGAGCGCAGCGATTTCCTTCACGACCGGCTGCTTCTGGTCGATCTTAGAATCTCTCATCTCGTTTCCTCCTTCTTCCGTACTTGCAAAACAAAAGAACTCGCCTGCCGCAGGACAGACGAGTTCGATACATTCACAAATGTGAGCATCCTCCTCGGCGGACAAGAGTTCCTTACGCCATTGGCGTCCGCTGTCTTCGGCAAGATTATTCTAGCTGTTAAAAGCTAACACAAAATCAGCTTTTTGTCAAGTTCTTAGTTTGTGATCTTTGCGGTGTTGAGCTTCACGCCGGGGCCCATGGTGCTCGTGAGCACAGCGCTCTTCATGTAAGCGCCCTTCAGGGACGACGGCTTCGCCTTGTTCAGCGCATCAAGCAGCGCCTGAAGGTTCTCTCTCAGCTGCTCCTCGGTGAAGGAAGCCTTGCCGATCGGGCAGTGGATGATGTTGGTCTTATCCAGACGGTACTCAACCTTACCTGCCTTGATGTCAGCGATTGCCTTGGTGAGATCCATCGTGACCGTACCGGACTTCGGGTTCGGCATGAGACCCTTCGGTCCGAGCACCTTACCCAAACGACCGACAACGCCCATCATGTCCGGGGTTGCAACGACAACGTCGAAATCAAGCCAGCCCTCGTTCTGAATCTTCGGGATCAGCTCCTGGCCGCCGACAAAATCAGCGCCTGCCGCCTTAGCCTCATCCTCCTTCGGTCCCTTTGCGAACACGAGGATGCGGACCGTCTTACCGGTGCCGTGCGGGAGAACAACCGCGCCGCGGATCTGCTGATCTGCGTGACGGCCGTCTGCGCCTGTGCGCACGTGCAACTCAACGGTCTCGTCGAACTTTGCGTTAGCGGTCTTCTTAATCACGCCAACTGCATCTGCAACATCATAGTACTGGCTGCGGTCAATCAGCTTCGCTGCCTCTGTATATCTCTTTCCGTGCTTCATGGTCTCATCTCCCTCCCATTAGTCCTCGACAACAATGCCCATGGAACGGGCTGTGCCGGCAATCATGCTCATCGCACTCTCAACGCTCGCCGCGTTGAGGTCGGGCATCTTCATCTCAGCGATCTTTCTGACCTCTTCCTTGGAGATGGTTGCGACCTTTTCCTTGTTCGGAACACCGGAAGCCTTCTGCAGCTTGCAAGCCTTCTTGAGCAGCACTGCTGCCGGCGGGGTCTTGGTGATGAAGCTGAAGCTTCTGTCTGCGTAGACAGTGATGACAACGGGGATGATGAGATCACCCTTGTCTGCGGTTCTTGCATTGAACTGCTTCGTGAACTCGACAATGTTCACGCCGTGCTGGCCAAGAGCCGGACCTACGGGTGGAGCCGGGGTCGCCTTGCCTGCCGGAATCTGCAACTTAATGTAGCCTGTAACTTTTTTCGCCATAATGGCACCTCCTTGTGGTCATGACGGGGCTTCTGCCCCTTCCACGCAACTTCCCCTTTGGGGGAAATTACAACTTCTTTACTTGGGTGAACTCGAACTCCACCGGCGTCTCTCTGCCGAACATATCGATGGGCAGGGTCACGGTTCTCTTCTTTTCGTTGATTGCCGCCACCTTGCCGACCGCGTCCTTCCAAGGACCGCTGACGACGGTGACCGTGTCGCCGAGCGCAAAGTCCAAAACGACCTCACGCACCGCAGGCTGCTCTCCGCCGCCAAAGCCGAGCTTTCTCATCTCCTCCTCGGAGAGCGGTACCGGTTTGGATCCCGGTCCCACGAAGCCCGTGACACCTCTCGTATTGCGGACAACATACCAGGTCTCATCGTTCATGATCATGCGAATCAGGACGTAGCCGGGGAACATCTTCCGCTCAATCGTCTTTTCGACGTTGTTCTTGAGTTCCGTGACCGGCTGGGTCGGAACGGAAACTTCCAGAATCTGATCCTGTAGGTTCCGATTCTCCACAGACTTCTCGATGTCTACCTTCACCTTGTTCTCGTATCCCGAATAGGTATGGACAACATACCAATTTGCTTCAGCCATGCGCTCTCCCACTTCTTACTGAAATACGCGTGTCAGCCCCAACCGGAAAGCCCAGTCAAGAGCGGCAATGATCGCGCCCAGCACAAGGGAAACTGCAATGACGGCAGCGGTCTGCTTCGCAAGCACTTCCTGCGTCGGCCAGACAATCTTTCGGAATTCGGCTTTCAGGCCATCCACAAATCCCTTGCTCTCGGAATTTGCCTTGTTGTTCTCAGCCATCTTGCTTCCTTTCTCAAAGATTTACTTTGTCTCTTTGTGCGTTGTGTGCGTCTTGCAGAATCTGCAATACTTCTTCACTTCCATACGATCCGGATGGGTCTTCTTATCCTTCGTCGTATTGTAGTTGCGCTGCTTGCAGTCCGTGCACGCAAGTGTAATTCTAGTACGCATGGTCTCCACCTCCCATTTAGATTTGCCGATTGAAGTCAAAAAAAAAAGACCTCTCATCTTTTATCGCAGAGTCACTATAGCGCATCCCGGGGGCGCTGTCAAGGCGCGCCCCCAAGAAAACACGCATTTTCTCTAGTCTTCAGGCACAATGCAGAGGCAAACACACATGATTGCCTCCACGCCCGCCGCCCGGAGCACCTGTGCGGAGGCCTCGAGCGTACTCCCCGTCGTATAGATGTCATCGACCAAGATTACGCGGCGTATCTTCCGCTCCTCTATGCATCCTTCTTTCGCCCGAAAGGCAGAAGCCAGGTTTCGGATTCTCGCATCCGCCCCGAGGCTCTTCTGCGCAACGGTCTTTTTTTCGCGCAGCAGCACATCCGTAAAAAGCGGTATCCCGGTTTCCCGTGCAAGCTCCCGTGCAAGTTCCTCCGCCTGGTTAAAACCCCTTATCCTTCGCCGCGCACGATGCAGCGGAACCGGCAACAGACAGTCCGCTTCAAAGCGACGCAGTTCCTCCGAAAACTTGAGCGCAAGCAGGTGGCCGAGCGGGGCAAGGTACTCTTTCTTATGGTGGTACTTGACCGCAGCCATACAGCGCCGCATACAGTCGTCGTAAAACAGGAGCGCCAGATTCTTCTCGAAATGCCGCTCTCTGGTCTCGCAGGAGTGGCAGTAGCGGGACGCCTCTTCGTCTATGCTGCGCCCGCACTTCATGCAGCGCGGTTCCCGTACGAAATCAAGTTTTTTGACGCAGGGCGGGCAGATTCGCTGCCCCTTCGGCATGACAATTTCGCCGCAGACCGGACAGCGCCGCGGAAACAAGAGGGAGAGCGCTGTCTCTTTGACGCGCTCTCCGAAACCGGCACTCACACTTCCTCCCGCGCCGAGAGTTCTCGCAATCTCGCGGCCAGTCCCGTGTAGCGCTCCAATTCTTTTGTGTTCCCGACCATTTCATAAAAATAAGAAGGTTCTCCGATCAGTACCACACATTTCTTCGCGCGGGTCACGGCGGTGTAAATCAAATTTCGCGTGCGCAGCATCCTGGGACCGCTAAAGACCGGAATCACGACCGCCGGGTACTCGCTGCCCTGCGACTTATGTATCGTGACCGCATAGGCGAGCTCCAGCTCTTCCACATCCGCAAAGCCGTACTCGACCTCTCTCTCCTCGTCGAAGCGGACGGTCAAGGTCTCGGTAAAGCGGTTGATGTCGATGAGAATACCCACATCGCCGTTATACACGCCGCGCTGGTAATTGTTCTTAATCTGCATGAGCTTGTCGCCGACGCGAAACAGTGCGTGGGCAAACTCTCGCTCTGCCTTACCCGCCCCCGGCGGATTCAGCTTTGCCTGCAATACGGGATTCAGCCCCGCGACACCGAGCGCACCGCGGCGCACCGGCGTGAGCAGCTGTATGCTCTTTGCCTCCGCCCCGACATAGGCCGGAAGTTTTTCGGTGAGCAGACGCAGCATGGTCTCAATAACACCCTCCACCGTATTCTGACGGATAAAGAGGAAGTCCTTACTTCGCTTCCCGAGGTCGATTGCCTCCTCGTCCATCATCTTGTGCGCGTTCACCACAATATCGGACTCGGCCGCCTGGCGGTAAATCTGCGTGAGCTGTACGACCGGCAGACAGCCGGAATCGATTAGATCGCGGAGCACATTGCCCGCACCGACACTGGGCAGCTGGTTGCTGTCGCCGACCAGAATCAGGTGAGCGCCAACCGGCACCGCTTGGAGCAGGGCATGAAAGAGCCTTAAATCGACCATACTCATCTCGTCGATGATGATGCAGTCCGCCTCGAGCGGCTGCTCTTTGTTGCGGTCAAAGCGAACGCTGCTCCAGTTCTCCTTGCCGTTCTCGCCCTCGTTCTGCTCGCTCGGCGCTCCCGAGACTTCAAGCAGACGGTGTATGGTCTTTGCCTCGCGTCCGGTCGCTCGGTCATGCGAGCCGCCGCGCGCCCGGTCGGGGCCGCGAGCAGAATCTCCGCGCCCTCCGCCTCAAAGCAGCGGATTATCGCATTGATGGTCGTGGTCTTTCCGGTACCGGGCCCTCCCGTGATGATGAGGAGTCCCGACTGCACCGCGGCGAGCACCGCGCGCCGCTGGGTCTCATCGAGCACCGGCCCCGCCGCCTCTTCTTCCAAAAGGGCCAATTCTTCGGCCGCGCGTATACCGGGCCGCGCCTCCCGGAGGTCAAGCTCTCCAAGCATCGCGGCGACGTGCAGTTCCATGCGGTCGTAGTTTGCGAGGTAGACCTTGCAGTTCTCACTCTCCTCCCCCCGTTCGCCGCAGCACCACGCGTTTCTCCATCTGGAGTTCCGCGAGCAACTCTTTTAAGTTCTCGGGCTCCAACTGCAGGAGTTTCGTAAGCCGCTCGCGGAGCACGGACTCCGGCAGATAGCAGTGTCCCTCCTGCACGGCGAGGCGCAACACGTAGAGGGCGCCGCTCCGAATGCGTGTCTCCGAATCCGCGCGGACGCCCATGCGCCGCGCAATCTCATCCGCGGTCTGAAAGCCGACGCCGCTCAAATCGTCCGCGATTCGATAGGGGTTTTCGCGGAGCAGGGTATAGACCTCGTCCCCGTAACGCTGATAAATCTTGACGGCGAGGTTCATGCGTATGCCGTAGCCGGAGAGAAATAGCATGGCGCGGCGCAGTTCCCGCTTTTCCTCGATTTGCCCCGCAATTTCCATCGCGAGGCGCTCGCTGATGCCCTTCACCTCCGCGAGGCGCTCGGGCTCCTCCTCGAGTATGCGAAGCGTGTCGTTCTTAAACTTTTTGACAATGCGCTTCGCGAGCGCCTCTCCCACCCCTTTGACAGCGCCGGAGGACAGGTAGCGCTGTACGCTTGCGCTGTCCTCCGGCGTCTTGATTTCGTATGTCTCGACCGCCAGCTGTTCGCCGTAGGTCGGGTGAAGCTGAAAATGCCCTTCCGCTGTGATGTACTCTCCCTCCGAAATCATCGGAAAGGTTCCGACCAGCACATAATCCTCGCCGCCGCTCTCCACGCTGAGAATCGCATAGCCGTTCTCCTCGTTTCGGTACTTGATTTTCTCGACAAAGCCGCTCAGCGAGTCCATGCGATCAATACTCCTTCTTTGCGTCCGTGCTGTCGCCGTTTGCGTACTCGATGTACTTTCCGGTTCCGATTGCGACTGCCGTGAGCGGTGCCTCGGCAATCATGGTCGTAATGCCGGTCTTCTCCTGGCAAAGCTGATCGAGGCCGTAAATCAGGGAACCGCCGCCCGTAAAGACAATGCCGCGGTCGTAGATATCCGCCGCGAGCTCCGGCGGGGTGCGCTCCAGCACGTTGTGTACGGCATCGACAATCTGCATTGCCGGCTCCTGCAGCGCTTCCAAGGTTTCATCCGAGGTGACCACGATGGTCTTCGGGAGACCGGTGACCAAGTTGCGGCCGCGCACTTCCATGGTCAGCATCTCGGGGCGGCGGTAAGCCGCACCGATCTGAATCTTGATATCCTCACCGGTTCTCTCACCGATCAGAAGGTTGTGCTTCTTTCTCATGTAACGGACCACTGCCTCGTCGAAGTCATCGCCCGCGACCTTAATCGAAGTCGAGACGACGGGGCCGCCGAGGGAGATGACAGCGATGTCCGTGGTGCCGCCGCCGATATCGACGATCATATTTCCGCAGGCTTTCGAAATGTCGATGCCCGCACCGATTGCCGCGGCAACCGGCTCCTCAATGATTGTGACTTCCTTTGCGCCTGCCTGGTAGGTCGCATCCTCCACGGCCTTTCTCTCGACTTCGGTCGCGCCGGAGGGAATGCAGACCGCAATGCGGGGACGGAGCAAGGTCTTCTTGCCGACCGCCTTGTTGATGAAGTACTTGAGCATCTTCTCGGTCACGGTGTAATCCGAGATGACACCATGGCGGAGCGGACGAATTGCAATGATATTGCCCGGTGTACGGCCGATCATGAGACGCGCCTCCTCACCGATTGCGAGAATGCGGTTGGTGTCGCGGTCAATCGCGACGACGCTCGGCTCCTTTAAGACAACGCCCTTGCCCTTGATGTAAACCAGAATACTCGCGGTTCCAAGGTCGATTCCGATATCATTTGAACTCATCCCAAACATATTAAACATGAAAACCCTCCGGACAGTATAAAAAGAGAGCTCGCGCCCTCACAACCTATTATTTATTGTTTGGATTTCATTATATCCAAAAGTATTGCGCAATAAAAGCCTTTTCCCAAGAAAGCGCATTTAAATTGTCTTAATGACTTCGACCGCCATTATTCAGAAACTTTATTCTTTTTTTAGAGGCGCGCCACAATTTTGACACAGATCTCGGGTATGATGTACTTGTCATCAAGAAGATGACAGAAATGCCCGGGTTTCAGTTAACTGAGACCGCAAAGCTTTTTCATACTCATACCGGGCGGCTACCCCCGCCCGGCCCCCCTAACAAGCTCCTGATCTGAGATCCCCCTCTTATGATCATTTGCATAGAAACAGCAGCACCAAAAAAGCATCCGACTCGCAGCGGATGCTTTTTTTATATTTTTATTTGCTTTCCGTGCGACCGGATTCGCTGTGTCGAAAACCGAGGGCCGCGCTGTCAAGGAGTCTGCGCCCTCCGGAAACGGAGTAATACCAGAGTTCCTTTGCGTCGCCGTAGCCGGAGAGCAGGGTCACGCTTCCGTCCGATTCCACTTCGTAGTCGCTGACACCGTAAAAGAGCTCTTCTCCCGTCTCACCGGCGGTTCCGTCCCAGCGAACCAAAGTCCCCTGCTTGTCCTCACCGATCGAGAGCGCGTCCTTCAGGTAATAGAGAGCACTCCCGTTCTCACGCACAAGCTGATAACTCGCGACGCGCTCTGCCAAGGTTTCCCCGTTCACCGCGAGGCTCGCGTAGCTCTCGTTCGGATGTTCCGCGCCGGCAAACACCACGCCGCCCTGTGCATTCGAGATGCCGCTCACATCGCCAAAGAGCGCTTCCTCACGCTCCATTCCTTCCTCGTTGTAACGCTTCTCAAACACCGTCCCGAGATTCGCCTTTGTTCCCCGGACGCATCCGGCTGAAAGAGCACGTAGTAGAACTTATCTTCGCTCGCATCGAACGCAAGATCCAGAAGTCCCCGGTCCGTGAGATGCAGGCCGGTATTCAGCGCTCTGTCATCCCGCAGGAGGTAAATCGAGTAGGAATTCCCGCCGCCCTGCCAGACCAGTGCGCGGTCTCCCTGTGTGCGGTCGCTGTAGACCGAACTCAGGCGCGACACATTTTTTAGGAGCGTGCGGCTTTCATTGCCGTCAAAATAGCAGAGCACCTTGCCCTGCGCCGGCGAGAGACCGTTTACCGCAGTCTGCGGCTGCACACCGCTCTCTTCCTCATCCTCTTCCGAAGCCTCGCTTTCTTGCTGCGAAAGCTCCTCTTTTTTTGCTCCGCGCGTATCTGTCTCGGCCCTCCCGAGGTTCTCCGGCACGCTGTGCTCATCCCTGAGGTAGTAGAGATGTCCCGTCTTTGAAATAAATGCAGTCTCGGTGACATCCACACTCACAACCCGCAGCGGGGTGAGGCCCGCACTGTAGTAGATGCTCCCGCTGCCGTCGCTGCCGTAGAGCTGTTCCAAATCATCGCTCGCAAAGCTCAGCTGCCGTATGCCGGCGCCGATGCGCTGCGGCTCTCCGACTCTCTCTCTCCGGCTTCGCCGAAGCGCAGCGCAAAGAGCTCTCCGTCGCCCGTCAGATAGACCGCGCGCCTTCCGTCCTTGCTCACGCGAAAATCGAGGACCAGCGCGGCGATCACTTCGGATTGCCAGAGTCCGCCCTTTTCGCTGCGGTACGATAGCGAGAGGGCCCCCGTCTTATCTTCGCCGAGCACGGCTGCTCCCGCGAGCGGCACATACTTTACAATATGCTCCGCGACGGTCTCGGTCTCCCCCTCCCAATTCTTTGCGCAAAGTTCTCCCGAAAAGAAGCTGTAGACATTGTCCTCCGCATAATTCCTCAGGAAATACACGCGCTCCCGGTCCGCACTGAATGCGACATCCGCGCTCGGGTCGTGACGGCCCAGAATGCGCTGTATCACATTGGTCTCGCGCTCGCTGTCAAAGCTCGCAATCTCCCGTATCTCTTCCCCCGGAAAATAGGCATAGAGCCCGCTCCGGTTATACCAGATCAGCGGATCTTCCGTGTGCGCCGCCCCCGACCGTTGCTGTCCTCTGCGACAGCCTGTCAGACTTGCCGCCAACAGGCAAAGTCCGAGCACGGTCGCTGCTATCTTTCGCACTCTCATCTCACTGCCCCCTGTCATTATTATTCTGCCTCTCCTTCGCGTACGCGAGAAGAAGCGCTCTCTTATTCCGCGCGGGATCCTCAAGCACATAGTCCAGAAGGGTGCGCAGACAGTCACCGAGCGCCGGCCCCTTCGGTATCCCGAGCGCAAGAAGATCCGCCCCGCCGATTGCGAGATCCGAGAGTCCGAGACAGTCTCCCCGCTTAAAATGCCTTCCCGCAACGCGCGAAGGTTCGCGAGTCGCGCCGCCAAGGCCTCTCCGGAACAGGGCTCCGCACCCGCACCGTAGCCCGCCTCCTTGAGGCACATGAGCTGAAGAAAGGCTTCGTCTCCGATGGCCGAAAGGCGCTTCCTGAGCGCCGCCTCTCCCGAGGGCAGCGGGCGCTTCAGTTCCTCCGCTAAAAGCCGGGCTCGCTCCGCGGTCGCCCGGTCGCTCTTCAATTCCCTCAAAAGCGCCTCCAGCTCCGCCGGTAAAAGGGCCTCACTCGCCGCGGCAAAGCGCAGGGCTTTTTCCTTCGGGAGCGTTGCCGTGCGGTAATCCGGGTGAAAGCCCGGAAAATGTGTCGCCATCTGCGGTGCCAGCCCCGACTCGTATAAGAGTTCCGCCTTCTCCGGATGGTCCGAGAGCAGGAGCTTCGAGAGTTCCGCCAAAATGCGTTCCTTGCTGACCAGCTTCAAATTTTCCGAGAGTTCCGCGATTGCCGCAAAACTCTCCGCCTCAATGGCAAAATTCAACTGTGCGGCAAAGCGCACGGCGCGGAGCATGCGGAGGGCATCCTCCCGGAAGCGCTCACGCGCATCGCCGACACAGCGGATGCAGCCCCGACGCAAATCCTCCTGTCCGCCGAAGAGATCCACCAGCTCTCCGCGCTCCGAAACCGCCATCGCATTGATGGTGAAGTCCCGCCGTTTTAAATCTTCCTCGAGCGAGGGCGTAAAGCGAATGCTGTCCGGATGTCTCCCGTCCGTATAGGCGCCGTCAATGCGGTAGGTCGTGACCTCATAGCCCTCCCCGCCCATCAAAACCGTCACCGTGCCGTGCTGCAGTCCCGTGTCCACCGTGCGCGGAAACAGGGCCTTGACCTCCTCGGGGCGCGCATCCGTCGTGATATCCCAGTCGTCCGGCTCTTTTCCCAGTATGCTGTCCCGCACACAGCCGCCGACCGCATAGGCTTGATGGCCCGCCGTCTCCAGTTTTCTCAAAATTTCTCTCACCGTCTCCGGCAAGTACATGCGCATCACTCTCCCTTCTCAGCCGCAAAGTCAAAATGAGGGCTGTCGCGCTCATTGCGGCAGCCCTCACGGTTTTAGTATGCGATTCCCCAGTAGACCATCTTTTTCGCGGGCTTACCGCAGCAGACACAGGTCTCGGAGATTGTTTCCTGGGCAAAGGGAATGCAGCGACTCGTTGCGCCGACCTCCTCTTTGATCTTGTCTTCGCAGGCGCGATCGCCGCACCACATCGCACGGACAAAGCCCGGGCGGTTCTTTACGGTCTCCGCGAACTCCTCCATGCTCTTCACATCGTATGTATGTGTGTCGCGGTGCTCCTTGGCTCTCTCGTACATGGCCTTCTGGATGGTCTCGAGCATATCCGCAACGGTAACGGCAATGCCTTCGAGTGCTGCCTCGGATTTCTCACCGTTGTCGCGGCGCACCAGCACGCAGCTGCCCGCCTCGATATCCTTCGGTCCGAGCTCGATGCGAAACGGCACGCCGCGCATCTCACACTCCGCAAACTTGAAGCCGGGACGGCGATCCGTGTCGTCCACGTTGACGCGTACGCCTGCCGCTTCAAGCTCTGCCGCGAGCGCCTTTGCCCGCTCCAAAACGCCTTCCTTGTGCATGGCAACCGGGACAATCGTGACCTGAATCGGCGCAATGTGCGGCGGCATCTTGAGACCGGAATCGTCGCCGTGCACCATGATGAGTGCGCCTATCATACGGGTGGTCATACCCCAGGAAGTCTGGTGCATATATTTCAGGCTGTTGTCCTTGTCCTGGAACTGCATGCCGAAAGCGCGCGCAAAGCCGTCGCCGAAGTTGTGGCTCGTACCGCTCTGCAACGCCTTGCCGTCGTGCATCAGAGACTCGATCGTATAGGTCGCGACCGCACCGGCAAACTTCTCCTTATCGGTCTTCTGACCGCGCACCACCGGAATTGCGAGTTCCTGCTCGCAGAAATCCGCATAGAGATTCAGCATCTGCTCGGTTCTCTCCTGCGCCTCTTCCGCGGTCGCGTGTACGGTGTGTCCCTCCTGCCAGAGGAACTCACGGGAGCGGAGGAAGGGACGGGTCGACTTCTCCCAGCGCACCACCGAGCACCACTGGTTCAGCACCTGCGGCAGGTCACGGTAGGAATGCACATTCTTGGCATAGTAATCGCAGAACAGGGTCTCCGAAGTCGGGCGCACGCAAAGGCGCTCCTGCAGAGGCTCGAGTCCGCCCCGGGTGACCCAGGCCACTTCCGGCGCGAAGCCCTCCACATGATCTTTCTCTTTGTCGAGCAGACTCTCCGGAATAAAAAGCGGCATGTAGCAATTTTTTACGCCTGTCGCCTTAAAGCGCCGATCGAGGAGACTCTGGATGCGCTCCCAGATTGCATAACCGGCGGGCTGAATGACCATGCATCCCTTGACGCTCGTATAGTCGCAGAGCTCTGCCTTCCGCACAACATCCGTATACCACTGTGCGAAATCCTGATCCATCGAAGTGATTTCTTTGACCGCCTTTTTTTCCTCTGCCATACTTCCCTCTTTCCCTTAGTTCCGTTCCTGCGCAGCTCTGTGCTTGGTGAGTGCGCGGTGAATGCGCTCATGGGGCTGCAGGAGCTCACTCACGGATGTGTCATGGTTCAAACTGTCAATCAAAAGCGCAATGTACTTGCTCATCTCGACGCTCACATAGTAGGGGCGGCTTAAGAGCTCCGGGCTCTGATAGACCAGATTGGTCGTGAAAATCTTATCAATCAGCCCCTCTTCGTAATAGCGGTCAAAACGCGCAAGGCCGTTCGTGAAGAGACCGAAGGTCGCACAGACAAAGACCTTCTTTGCGCCGCGGCGCTTTAACTCACGCGCGACTTCCTGCACAGTCTCGCCGGAGGAAATCATATCGTCTACGACAATCACATCCTTGCCGGTGACATCCGTGCCGAGGAACTCGTGCGCAAGGACCGGATTTCTGCCGCCGACCAGGCGCGTGTAATCCCGGCGCTTATAGAACATGCCGACATCGAGACCCATCATGTTCGCAAAGTAGATTGCTCTGCCCATACCGCCTGCATCCGGGCTGATAATCATCATATGTTCGGAATCCACCTTGAGTTCCGGCTCCGTCTGCAGAAGGGCCTTGATGAACTGGTAGATGGGCTGCACGGTCTCAAAGCCCTTCAGCGGAATCGCATTCTGCACGCGCGGGTCGTGCGCGTCAAAGGTCAAAATGTTATCGACGCCCATGTTGACGAGTTCGTGGAGTGCCAGCGCACAGTCCAGGGACTCGCGGCCGCCTCTCCGGTACACACGGCTCTCGTAGAGGAAGGGCATGATTACGTTGATGCGGCGCGCCTTACCTGCCGCCGCCGAGATGATGCGCTTCAAGTCCGCAAAGTGATCGTCCGGAGACATGTGGTTCGTCATGCCGCAGAGCGAATAGGTCAGGCTGTGGTTACAGACATCCACCATGAGGAACAGATCCTTACCGCGCACCGACTGTAAGAGCGTACCCTTGCCTTCACCCGTGCCGAAGCGGTTGATGAGACTCTGCACGATGAAGGAGTCTTTCTCATAGCCCATAAACGCGAGCGTATCCTTATGCTCGCTCTGACGTGCGTTTCTCCAGCGTACCAGATAGGCATCGACCTTTTTCCCGAGTTCCTCGCAGCTCTTTAAGGGCACCAGTCCAAGCGGCCCCACCGGGATGGTCTCAATCTCTTTGTCTTCGTTCGACATCTCTTCTGCTCCTTTCCTTCGATGATAGGGTTGGCTATTGTCTGCGCTTCTGCGCACGAATATCGCTTCCGTAGAAGGGAAGTATATCATATTCACCCAAAATGCGCGATGTGCTTCTCTCGGTATATTGCGCTTTCAGTTGCTTGGGATCTAAGTTTGTGGAAATCAAGGTGCCGAGGCGCGAGAGCAGTCTCTCGTTTAAGAGGCTGAAAAACGCGGCCGTCGTAAAGGCGTTGCTGAACTCCGTCCCGAGGTCATCTATGATTAAAAACTCACAGCCGTAAATATACTCTCGGAACTCTTTCTCCTCCCTGGCTTTGATTTTCTCCTCGTCACTCTCCGCGCGCTGCCGCCATTGCGTTGCGGCGAGCAGGGAAAAAAGTTCCTCCGCACTGAGGTAGAGGACGGTGTGCCCCCGCTTTAAAAGTTCCCCCGCAATACAATGCGAGAGAAAGGTCTTCCCGAGTCCCGGCTTTCCGGTAAAGAGGAGATTTCCCTTCTCTCGGTCGAAGTTCTCGAGATAGCGCCTGCACTGCGGCAGCACCAGCTGCTCCATATAGGCTCTCTCGCTCATGGCGAGTTTCGGCACCTCGCGCGCCGCGCTGTAATAGTCGAGGGAAAAGCGATCGAAATTCTCCCGCTCGATGCTCGCCGCGAGCCGCCCCTGGCGACAAAGTCGCGCAATGATTTTCTGCCGAAAGCAGCGGCATTTTTCCCCGTCGACAAAGCCGGTGTCCCGGCAAGTCTCACAGCGGTAGGCCGGGCGCAGATAATCGACCGGATAACCGGCGCGCCGAAGAATTTCAAGCTTTTCTGTCTCGAGTGCGGCGAGCTCTTCTTCGAGGCCGTTAAGGCCGTTCTCGTCCCCCTGCATGCGCGATAGATAGCGCTCCATGGCGCGCGCCGCGATTTTTTGCTCGGTCTCCCGATAGGCGGGAAGCACGCGGTTCAGCTCTGCCTTTCGTTCCCGTATGACCTGTTGCTCTGCGGCCTGCAGCGCCTCATACTCTCGCAAAATCGCATTGTATTCCGTATTGCTGAGCGCCACGCCTTACCTCCTCTCAGGAATCCTGCTCAAGCTTCCGCTTAAGCTGTTGCAACACAAGGTCATTCGGATCTTCATCCCGCTCCTCGAAATTGTGGAAGCGCGTGTCGGTCTTCGGCGTACTTCTCTTGCCGCCGCTCTCCTCCCGCTTTTTATCCTCTTCCGCCACATCCCGGAGACTGTGCACGCCCGCGCGCTGCCACTTGGTCAGGATGCCGTCCGTATAGGGGAAGTTCGGCTTGTGAACGTGACGCAGGGTTCGACTGCAGGCCTCCACGACCAATTCCTCGGAAAAGCCGTAGTCGTGATACCACTTCTCGATATATTTTTTCTCTTCGATACCCGGACCGCGGTCCCGGATTCCGAACGCATTTAAAACCGCATAGACTTCCCGGGTATAATTCTCGCCGCGAAGTTCTGCCTCCTCCGGCGTCTTGATGCCTCTCTCATACCAGTCGATTGCGACTTTCTCGAAATAGCGGAGCGAACTCTTCTTTTTTTCCGCGCATATTTCGCCGAGTTTGATCAAGAGATCGGACGACATACCGAGCGTCCCGTAGAGATAAGCCACGGTCTCGCTGTCGGTCTGCGAAAAAGTTTTGCCGAGATAACGCTGCAGGGCATAACTGAGCCCCGCAAACTCGCCGTCGTTCTGCAGGCGGCTGAAATCCACTCCGGATTTATCCGGCAATTTCGCCGGCGGCAACACGGTCTCCGGCTTTTCCGGAACGCTTGTCTCCGACTTCTCCGAACACACAGGCTCCGCCGGAAGCTCTGTATTCTTTTCCTCTTGCTGCGGCTCTGCCGCATATCGCGGCACTTCCGTATATCGCGGCACTTCCGCCTCTTCTGTTTGTCTCTCGGGCTCCGTAAAATCGCCCGCAATTAATCCCTCTCGCTGCCAGCGGAGTAAGGCACGTCTTACATCGCCCTCCGTGAGTTCCAAGCTGTCCGCAATCCGGGCATCCGTTACCTCCTCACCCTGATGGCGCAGGAGATAGAGATAAACCTTTACAAACGCGCCGTTTGCCGATGGCATATAGCGGTCGATAAACTCATTTGAGACGACGGTAACGCCGGGCGCCGCGTCGCCTTGAAAAATAACTTTCATCTCATCCTCCTTCTTTATATTTCACATCTTAGCATAAACTCTCCGATAGGACTTCACATCTTTATCCACAATTTATCCACAGGATTGTGGAAAAGCCGGTGTGCAAAACCGCACACCGGCTCATTTCGCGCCCTCGGGCCGCTTATTATTTCACATTGCCGTTTTTTTCGCTGTTTAAAAGTTCTTCTCCGACGCGATAAATATCGCCGGCCCCCATGGTGAGGACCAGATCTCCCGCTTGAACTTCCCGCGAAAGGCAGGCTTCGATTTCCGCGAAACTGCCGAAATAACGCGCTTTGCCCGGCTGATCCGCATTGATTGCATCCGCGACATCACGCGAACTGATTCCGAGCGTATCGGTTTCGCGCGCGGCATAGATATCCGCGAGCAGTACGACATCCGCACCTTCGAGGGCGGTCCCGAACTCCGGCAAAAGCGCCTTGGTTCTGGTATACGTATGGGGCTGAAATACACACCAGAGCTTTGATGCGGATATTTTTGTGCCGCTTTTAAAGTCGCCGCAATCTCTTGCGGATGGTGCGCATAGTCATCCACGATGACGGCCCCGTGATACTCGCCCTTGTGCTCAAAACGCCGCTCCGTGCCGCGATAGGCCTCGAGGCCGTCGCGGATTTGCTCCGGCGCAATGCCGAGCAGACGGCAGGCCGCCAGGGCCGCGAGCGCGTTGTAGACATTGTGTTCTCCCGGCACGGCAAGCTGAATGCGCGGCAAGGTCTTGCCGTGCTCCGACGGTGTAAAGGCCGCGTTGCCGCGTTCGTCAAAGCGGATATCCGTCGGGTAATAGTCGCTTCCGCGGTGCCTACCGTGGTTACCCGCCCCTTAAAATCACCGACAATCTCCCGGTAATTCCGAATGCGGTTGTCAATGACGAGCGCACCGTTCTCCGGCATGCGCTGCACGAAGCGCCGGAACGAATGGCGGATATCGTCCAGGTCCTTGAAAAAATCGAGGTGATCCGCCTCAATATTTAAGATAATTTCCAGGGTCGGGAAAAAGGACAGGAAGCTGTTTGTGTACTCGCAGGCCTCGAGCAAAAAGGTCTCACTGCCGCCGACACGGATATTGCCGCCGATGGCATCCAGGTTGCCGCCGAGCGATATTGTGGGGTCCTTTTCCGCCGTGAGCAGGATATGAGAGAGCATGGAGGTGGTCGTCGTCTTTCCGTGCGTGCCGCTGACCGCAATGCTCTCCCGGTAGCAGCGCATCAGCTGCCCGAGGAGCTCCGCGCGGCTCAGCATGGGAATGCCAAGGCGCTTTGCCTCCAGAAACTCCGGATTATCCGGGTGGATGGCCGCCGTGTAGACCACGTAGTCAACCGGCGCGCTCAGATTTTCGCGCCGCTGTCCGATATAAACCTGAATGCCTCGCGCGCCGAGCTGCTCGGTAAATGCGCTCTCGCGCGCATCGCTTCCGCTCACCGTGAAGCCCTCTTTCTGAAGTATCTCCGCGAGTCCGCTCATGCTGACGCCGCCTATTCCGATAAAGTAGACGCGACAGGGCTTTCCAAAATCAATGCTGACTGTTTCCATTCTGTCTCTCCTCAAACAAATGCGTTCAAACCCGCTCTCCGCTCAGGCGATGCCGCCCTCCGGAAAGAGTTTGTTGCCGTAGCGCAACAGCGCCAGGCGAAGCATATTTCCCAGAATGCCGATTGCGATGATTTCGCCGATTCCGACGGTCAGGCCGAAGAAGGGCAGCGAGCCCTCAATGCCGTAGCCGTAGCGCAGCACAAAGGGAATAATCAGCGCGTTGCTCACAATGGGCGGCAGGGAAGCAAGATATCCCTTGTCGCGAAGCCGATAGGTGCCGTAAGCGCCGATTAAGCTCGCAAGGCTGCCGAAGACAATGTCAAGCGGCGCGGCGCCGGACAGGAAGTTTGCGAGAAAGCAACCCACAAAGAGCCCGGGCACGGCAGAAACCGTGAAGACAGGCAGGATGCAGAGTGCCTCCGAAATGCGGAACTGCACCGCGCCGAAGCTGATCGGCTTGGTCATGTAGGTGATCGCCGCATAGACTGCGGCGAGGAGCGCTGCATTGACCAGCGCCCTCGTGTTTCCCAAGGGACTTCTCTTTCATTTGTGTTTCCTCCATAGTTTTGTTTTAAGTGAGGATGGTTTCGAACTCACCGGTGCAACATTATAGCACGGATTTCTTCGCTTGACGCACATCTCCTTCGAACTGCCGCATTTCTCCGCCCTTCAGTGCGGTCTCAAGGAGTTCGGGCAGACGCTCCGGGCTGCAGGCAAAGCAGGGAATGCCGAGAGAGGCGATGTGCTTTGCGTTGTGCTCGTCGTAATAGGGCGCGCCGCCGTCTGCGATTGCGAGCAGAACGATTACGCGGACCCCGGCTTCCTTCATCGCCGCAAGGCGACGCATGAGTGCCGCGCGGTTTCCGCCCTCCATGAGGTCGGTGATTAGGAAAAAGAGGGTCTTCTTCGGCTCCTCGATCAGCTTCTCGCAGTACTTAACCGAGTTGTTGATATCGGTGCCGCCGCCGAGCTGAAAGCCGAAGAGCAACTCAACCGGGTCCTCGGTCTTATCGCTGAGGTCGACCACCTCTGTCGTAAAGGCGACCACATTGGTCTTCACCGTGCGGAGGGAGGCCAGTATGCTGCTCATCACCGAGGCGTAGAGCACCGACTCTCCCATCGAGCCGCTCTGGTCGATGTCGAGGATGATGTGATACTTTGCGGCGTTGTTCTGCTGCTTCGCAAAGAAGTAGTACTTCTCGGGGAGGATGCGCTTTTTCGCCGCATCGTAGTTCCTGAGCCCGTGGCGTATGGTCTTTTTAAAGTCAAGCCCCGAGGCCGAGGGAATCGGTGTGTGTTCCGTCCGCTTGCAGGCCGCCGTCACCGAGCGGCGCAAATCGTCCGCGAGACGGCGCTGAATCTCTTCGACGATGCGCTGAATAAAGCGCCGCGCACTCTCCTTGCTCTGCTGCGGTACCTGGTCTTTTAAGAGGAGCAGCATGCTGCCGAGGTCCACGCTCGGTTCGGCGGCGTCCAGGAGCTCCGGCTCAAAGAGAAGTTCCTTTAGGCCGCAGCGCTCCACCGCGTCTCCCTGCACCAGCTTAACCAAATCCGGCGGGAACAGGCTTCTGATGTCGCCGAGCCAACGGCTTATGGTGCTTGTCTCTCTTCCGCCCCGCATACCGCCGGAAGAATTGCCGTCTCCGTAGGAAATAGGCATCCGCATTGTAAATCGCATCGAGCGCAATGTCCATGAGCCTATCCTCATCGGAGAGAAGCTTGTCCGTGCCGCTCCCGTACTGCTTCCAGCGCTCCTCGCTCTCCCTGCCGAGCAGCAGCCTCCACTTCCGAATTCGCGCTTCGTTTTCGTTCATGTTCTCTCTCTCCCTAAAAATCGTCGAAATCAAACGATGCGAGCGCCTGACTTTCCTCTTTGCTGAGCTCCGCGTTCAGAACTTCGCTGAGCTGTTCCTTTTCTAAGCCCCAGATTTCTCCGAGGTTTTCGGCGACCATATCCTTCTCGCTCGCGCTGTAGAGGGCGAAGCTCCGGCGCAAAAAGACCATGGCGCGCTTCCAGCTCTCTTCCGGTATCTCGTCGAGATAGCGGCTCAGGCTCTCCCACACCACACGCCGCACAATCAGCGCATAGTGATTTCGAAGCGAGAGCCCCTCGAACCAAAGCGCACCGAGCTCTGCCCGAAGTCCGATCGACATGCGACGGCTGATTTCCCGCGAGAGTTCTTCCTCGCTTAAATCGCCGCTGTCCAGGCGTATGGCAGTCGCAAGTCCCGAGAGTTTGGCATTCAGATCGTCCCGGCGCGAAAGCTCCCGAACGGCATGCTCCCACTTTTCGCTCGGCAAGCCCTTTTCCACACTGAAGATACTCTGGATGTCCTCGATGCTCTTTGCGAGATGCCCCGCCGCTTCATCGTCGCAGAAGCAGGCATCCGTGAGGGTAAGGCTCGCGCGGAGCAAAAGGCGCTCCAAAATGGGGCGGAGCACCGAGACATCCGACTGCCGCACATCCCCGAACTGCAGCATGCGCGAGAGAATCTTGGCTGTCCGCGCAATCTCCTCTATGGAAATCTGATCGATACTCGCGCTGTCAAGACGACTGACCGCCGCCTGCAAGAGTTCCGGCATGCCGCAGAGAAAGGCGCTCTCTAAGAGCTCCGTAATCTCCGCAATCTGTTCCGCCGCCGTGAGCTTCTCCTGCAAATCGAAGCTCACGGCGTGCGCTATCGTATCTCCCTTTAAGACGGCCTCGGCGAGTTGCATCTCCGCCTCCGGCGTCCTGCTTAACACCCAGTTTTCTTCCCAGCTCGCATCCTGCTGTCTGCTGTCCTGCCAAACGGCAAAGCTGATTCCGAGAAGGCGCAGCCGCTGCAAAAAGAAGGAGCGGCGCAGCTGTAAAAAGGCGCTCTTCTCGCTCTTTGCACGGCGATTTTCGCGGAGATCCAAGCGGAGCTTTTCCGCGACCAAACCGAAGCTCAGCTTTAAGTCCGCGCACTGATCCGCAAAGTCCTGCTGAATCGAGGTGAGCAGACCGCTCCGCGGCACCTCGCCTATTTTCGTGCCGATGTCGGTGAGCGCGAGTCCCTCGGCAATCTCGCCGAAGCTCCCGTGCCCCATGCAGGTCACCGCGGCATCCTGCAGCTCGTCGTGAGTCGGGTAGCGCCCTTCCCGAAGTGAGGCGAGACTCTGCGCTAGGAGATTGGCCTCCAGGACTTCCGCCGAGGAGACCATGCCGCCCCGCTCCCTGATATGCCCGGCAAGGGTCGAGAGATAGCGCGCCGCATGGCTCTCCGGCTGCCCCGTTCGCAGGGCATCCCAGAGGAGCTCGTAATAGGCCGGCACCTTGTTTCCCGCGCTGTAACCCGCGCGGCGTGAGAGCCGCTGATAGGAATAGGGCATCAGCGTCTTTTTTACTTCATACTGCGGGAGCGCCTTTAGCGCCGTGTCGTCAAGGCACTCGCCCTCATAGAGCGCCGCGCTGTGGAAGGCACCGGTCAGCACGACGATTTTATCCGCCGCAATGCCGGCCGCCCGCTTTTCCGCAATGATGCGGCGCATATAGGCTTCGCGTAGCCCGTTCCAAGCCTGTTCGATGCGTTCGCCCGGTGCCGCCTCCCTTGCGCCCTCGCCGAAAATGCGGGAGCGCTCCAAATACGCGCTTAAGTTCTCGCTCTGCTCAAGATAACGCTCCCAGAAGCTCTCGGTGTCACCGAGCGCGGAGGCCTCTTTTCGCGCCGCCTCCCGCTCTTCCTCGCTCTGCCGCTCGTAATATTTCTCCGCCGCGAGCTGTAGACCTATCATATAAGGCGAGGGCAAGTCGCAAAAGGCAATCTCAATGCCGAGTTCTCGTGCGGCGAGCATCGCCTGAAACTCCGGCGAATAGACCGCAAAGGGATAGAGTACGCTCCGAACCGGCGCCTCGACCGTGTAGGCCATAACCGCAAAGGGGGGGCTTGAGCGCGGGATCCGTCAGCGCGGGGATGAGCTCCGAAAAGTCCGCCGGTGCCTCAATCAAAAGGCAGTCCGGCTTCGTCTCCCTTAGCAGCTCCCGTATATAGTATGCCCCCGCCGGCGAGTGATGGCGTATGCCGACCAAGACAGGGCTTTTTTCCGCAGCCTTCATAGTGTCTCCGCGTCTCAGAGCGAGCGGCAGGCATCGTATAGCTCTGCCCACTCACTGCCGCGTCGCTTCATGATGTGCTCGAGGTACTCCTCCCAGATTTTTCTGTCCTTCTCCTCGTCCTTCACAATGGCGCCCTGCAGCGCTGCCGCAAGGTCTCTGTCTCTCACCTCGCCCGTTCCGAAGCTTCCGGCGAGCGCCATGCTGTTTACGAGAAGAGAGAATTGCCTCTGCCGTCGAGAGCACGTTCTGCGTGCTCTTTACCTTCTGCCCGCCGTCCAATGTCTCGCCGTTCCTTAGCTCCCGGAACACGGTGCAGACCTTGCGAACCGCTTCCTCCTCCGGCAGAGCCGCCGGCAGGCGGAGCTGCGCCGAGAGTTGCTTCACGCGGCTCTCGACAATCTCAACCTCCGCCTCGAGGTTTTTCGGGCTCGGCAAAATCACAATGTTAAAGCGACGCTTCAGCGCGGCGGACATTTCGTTCACGCCCTTGTCGCGCGTATTTGCCGTCGCAATCAGCGAGAAGCCGCGCGCGGCCGCCTGCTCGCGGTTTAACTCCGGAATCGAGACGCGCTTCTCCGAGAGCAGGGAAATGAGGGCGTCCTGCACCTCCGGCGCGCAGCGGGAAATTTCCTCAAATCGCGCAATCTTGCCTTCTTCCATCGCGCGGAAAATAGGCGTCTTTACAAGCGCCCGCTCACTCGGACCCTCGGCAATTAAGAGCGCATAGTTCCAGGAGTAGCGAATCTGCTCCTCGGTCGTACCGGCCGTACCCTGCACGACACGGCTCGAATCCCCGTTGATGGCCGCGGTCAAATGCTCCGAGAGCCAGGACTTTGCGGTGCCGGGCTCGCCGATTAAGAGGAGAGAGCGATCTGTCATCAGGGTTGCGACCGCAATCTCGACAATGCGCCGGTCTCCGATGTACTTCGGCGTGATTTCGACATCTCCCGCCTTGCCGCCGAGAATATAGGTGAGCACCGAGCGCGGCGACATGTTCCAACCCGCGGGGACTTCATACTGTTCCGCTGCCTTGAGCGCGTCCAGTTCCTCTCGGAAGAGTTCTTCCGCCGGGCGACGCTGTACTTCCTTCTGTTCCATCCTGTCTCCTTCTCTTACCACCATGTGAGTTCTGCCGGCTCTGCGCCGTCCTTCAGCGCCTGAATCGCCGCGCCGAGCCGCTGCGTCGCGTTTCCGTAGTTGTTGCTCCGCATGTTCACGCCCTTATAGACCCGCTCCAAAAGAGCAATGAGCTCATCCTTCGGAAGTCCGATGGAAAGCGCCTGCTCACTGAGTTCCGAGAGGTCATAGTTATAGAATCCACGCCTCTGCCAAGTCTTTATGCTGCCGTCAAAGACCTTCGAGAAGTCCGTCCAGGCGTAGGCTTTGAGACGCTCGATATCCTCCTCCGTCGCGGGACGGTACTGTAAGTTTTTGTACTCCCAGGCACTCCAGAGTTCCTTGGCCCGCGGTATGTCCTCGCGGTACAGGGCGCGGAGCCCCCCTTCGTTCTCGTTGTAGTGCTTATACGTTAAGAGCAGGGGATACCAGCGCGGATCGAGATGTGCCCAGCCATACTCCGGGCGCTTCGAAAAGCTCTGCACCGCCTCGAAAATACCCTCGCAGTCCTCGCGTCTCTCCTTTGCTGCCTCGGGAGATGAGAGCACCTTGTCAAGCAGGCGCTCCTCAAAAGGCGGCGAAAAGCGGCGAAAGCTCTCTTCCGGCGTCAGCTCTTCGAGCGCGAGTAAAAACGAGAATCGGTTTCTCTTGTTCCGCATCGGGATTGTCGGTATCAGGGCTTTCAAGCTCTCGCGCAATTCCGCGCTGAAGGGCACGCGTAACATCGCCGTGAGCAAATAGTAATCTCTCCGGCTCTCCGCAAGGGTTCCGGAGCGCTGTAACTGCGCGAGCAAAGCCGGGCTCTCCATGTCGATGGCCGCGGTCCAGAGCTCCGCAATCTTATCCGTATCCTTTCTGTCTCTGCCGTTCTTCTCACACGCGAGATAGAGTTTTTCCATCTCTCCCGCGATTAAATCCGCGACATAGGGGAGTCTGCTGTACGAGACCGCATCGATATAGCGATCCGGCTTCTTTAAAAAAGCCTGCTTCACCAGCTCCTCCGCCTGCGGATATTTTACCAGTGCGCCGATGACGGCCGCATGGGCCTTGTTTTTTTCTGTCTTTTCGAGCGCAAGCAGGCACTCATAGTTCGCGGGATCTTCACCGAGCGCCGCAATTGCGGCTTCCTTTAAATCGCCCTGCGATCTCGCGATGATGTCTAAGTAATATTCCTTGGTTCCGCCGCCGGAAATCGCGTCGATCAGCGAAAAGTAGCGCAGCTGCACCCTTTCCTTCTGCTCCGGCGAAAAGGCACGCTCTAAAAGGGGCAGAAAGGCCTTGGGGCGCTCCTCTAAAATCCAGTTCTCCACCTCATCCGCAAACTCCGCATAGCGATCGCTGAGCGCACGGAGGAAGAGCTCTTGGAGTCTCAGATCCTCGAGATAGGGGCGCTTACTCTCTCTTGCTGCCTTCAGCACTTCCATGCGCCCTTTTCCGCTCTCGGTCAGGGCGAGGCGCAGGCTCTCGAGACTGCGGTAGCTCTCCTGCCGATAATAGAGCTCCGGGATTTCCTCCTTTCGCACGACTTTCTCTAAGGGAACTTCGTCCCCGCTTCCCGCAGCCTTGCTCTGCGTGAGCAAGACTGCGTCCAACAGAGCCAGTAAGTCCAGAATCTGCGTGCCTCTTTCCTCCGCGGGCAAAAGAAGCTGTTCTCCGCGGCGCGCGAGTTCTTCTAAGACCTTCGCCTCGCCGCGGTGATTCCCGAGTTCCGCGAGAGCGCGCGAAAAGCGGGGATCCTCCGCAATGCGTTCGCTCCCCGTGAGGGCACACTGAAAAAGACTCTCTCTCATTGAAGTCAATATTTCCGCATTCATGCGTTTCCCTCCCCGCTCAAAGCATGAGGCGGATGATGCCCCGCCCGGTCACCAGACTCTGCGGCAAAAAGCAGAGTTCCCGCCGCACTTCATCCGCAAAGAAGAGCCCGAAAACCGCGCTCTTCCCGGTATCAAATTGCGAGAGCAGGCGAAGTGCCGCCTCGCTGCCGTTTGCATCCGTGATCCGAAGCAGGCTTCCCGCCGCATCTCTCAGATAGACTGCGTCCTCTTTTACCGCTACATCCGAAAGCTGCAAAAGGGCCGGCGCTTTGTCCTCCGCGAGCACCGACTGAAGCGCCTTGGCCGCCTGTTTTGCCGCCTGCGCGATGGGCGCCGCAAAGCCGATCATACGCGCAAAATCCGCCGCTTCCGGCTGCTCCGCAATTGCGTCCTCGAGGCGTATGCGCGCTGCCTCACCCGGAAAAGCCGGGTAGTAGGGGAAGTGCGCCGCGCGGAGTCTCCGGTCGGAACTATCCTTCTCCGCAATGTAATTCTTTGCGCTGACGGGTCTAAAATTCATCTCACGGTAAAGGGTTCCGTCCGAGAGAGAAATCCAATGTCCCAGATCCAGGAACTCCCGTTTCGCCTCGTCGTAGCGCACTTCGAAGGCAAGCTGAATCAGTGCTGTCTCGGAGAGCTTTAAGCCGAGCGCCTCCAACTCCTCCTTTTTCCGAACGCCGCCGAGCGCATCGTAGAGCGGATTCGCATCCGGCTCGCCGGCCTTCGCCTCCAGTCTCTCCGTCAAGTAGGCGCTGCCGCGGCGCACCAGGGTGCGAAGCTTTTCGAGTTCCCGCACGGCGCCCCTTAAAAGGCGCTCTTTTTTCGCCTGCTCCCGCGCATACCCTGCCTCGTTAAGCAGGAAGGTAAAGCGCTTAAAGAGCTGCTGCGGCCCGGAGAGATAGCTGTCGCCGAGTCGCTTTACGAGGAGCGCATCCTCTTCCTTCATATTCGTGAGGCCCGAGAGCAGGCCCAGCTTCATGCGACGCGAAAGCGCCTCGTCAAGGAGCGCGAGGCCCTCAAGCTGTTTTTCCGTCTTCTTTCGGAAGGCCGTCTGTCCGCTCGCGCTCTTTTTCTTTGCCTGCGGCTTCCCCTCGGCAGGCTCGGCCTTTTCTTCGCTCTTTTTCTCGTCCCGCTTTTTGAGCTTTTCCTGCTTCTTTACGATATCCTCGGGAATTTCCGTCTCGGCAAAGTCCTTGCCTGCGGCAATCTCGAACAGAAGGGCAATCCCGTGCTTGCAGGGAAACTGGCGGCTCGGGCAACTGCAGCGTATCACAGGCGCTTTGCCCTCTTCAAAGCAGGCGGAAACCTGATAGAGGCTCTTCCCGGAGCCCTTGCAACTGCCTGCGTAGTAACTCTCGTCCTTCGAGCAAACTCGCTCCGTAAAGGCACCGCTGTCCGAAATTTTCTTTCCGTTTCGAAAAGCGCTGTCATTGGGAGCAAGCGGACGTATATCCTGTTCGCTGAGTGTTCTCATTTCTCTCCTCCTGCGCTGTGATTGTTGGCTATCTTTTCATTATCCCAAAAAAATACAGCTACCGCAACACGCCGTAGCTGTATTCCCAAGCTCATTTTTTTGTTTTCTTTCGCACCGAATAACCGTAAGTGCCGAGCAGCGCGCCGAGCGCATAGTACTCCCCGTGGGAATACGCGACCAGCTTTGCCTTTTCCAGACAGAACTTTCCCTTCTCGTCCATCAGGCTCTTGTCCACATCGACCGCAAGCACTTCCGCGAGAAAGAGGTCGTGGGTACCGAGAGGGATGCGCTCTGTCACGCGGCACTCGAGGTTCACGGGACTCTCCTTGACAAGCGGCGCCTTGATTTTAGATGCCTCCTCCTCGGTGAGTCCGAGCAGTTCCCACTTGTTGCAGTCGCGCCCCGAGCGCACGCCCGCTTCATCGGCCTTTCGGACCAGTGCCTCCGTGGTCAGATTGATTGCGAACTCGCCGCTCTCGACCAACAGACGGTGAGAGTGACGTTCCGGGCGAACGGAGATTGACACCATCGGCGGATCGGAGCAGACTGTCCCCGCCCACGCGACGGTGATCAGATTGCTGTTTCCGTCGTTTCCGCGGCAACTCACCATCACGGCCGGCACCGGATACAGCATGTTGCCGCCGCGCCACACTTCCTTTGCCATTTCGTTTCCTCCTCTGACGTACTGCTTTTTTCGGCGGCTCCGGCGGCACGCTGTCCCCGCCCTCGCCTATGGCCCGCAGGATGGCATCGACCACCTTGCGTGTGCTGAGCCCGGTCTCGTCAATCACGAGATCGGCATATTTTTCATAGAGCACCGTGCGCTCGCGGTAGAGATCCCGGAGACTTTGCCCCTCTTTGATGCTGACCCCGCGCGCCGTCAAATCGCCGAGGCGGCGCCGTATCGCGGGGTAGGAGAGTTTCAGATAGATGATACGCCCCAGGGTTTTGAGCCGCGCCATGGCTTTCTCACCGTAAATCACGGAGCCCCCCGGCGCAATCACCGCATTCTCGGTCTCGAGTGCGGCAAGGGTCTCCTCCTCCAGCGCGCGAAAGCCGTCATCTCCCCGCTCGGCAATCAGCTCTTTCAGGAGTTTTCCGTTCTGCTCCTGAATCAGAAGGTCGCCGTCAACAAAACGGCGACCTGTCTTTTTTGCCAGTACGACGCCGACGGAGCTCTTGCCGGAGGCCGGCATCCCGATCAGCGTGAGGCAGTTTTTAGTCATAGAGTTTCTCCGGATACTTTCCCGTCCGAATGAGCTCACGAATCGCTGCAACGACGGTCGGCTTATCCTCCTGATAGGTCACGCCGAACCACTTGTCGTGCGTCGGCAATACCTTCACACTGCCCTCACCCGACTGAATGCACTTGTCCACAATGGTCGGCAGGAGATACTCGCTCTTCAATTCCGTGCCGCGCGCCGCGAGGAATTCCGGGAAGCCCTTCTCAAGCACCTCGATGAACTTCGGCGGAAAGCCCCACATGTTCATGGAGACATACTGATCCGCCGTCAGCGTAACCGGCTTTCCCTCACCGTCTTCGGCCTTCAGCGCTCCGTCCTCCATGCGAATTTCAAAGGTCTCCCGCACGCCCTTCAGCATGTGAGTCTCATCGACCGTGCAGACACCTCTCGTCACGGTGCCGTTCTCAGAGAGCGTATTCTTCAGAATGAAGCCCGCCATGCACATGTCGAGCTTCTCGCCCGTCAAATCCATCTCCTCGGTCATGTACTTGTGGATGGCCTTGAAGCCCTCCGGACCGTAGTAGTCGTCCGCGTTGATGACCACAAAGGGCTCGTTGACCTTGCCGCGCACCGCAAGCACTGCCTGTCCTGTTCCCCAGGGTTTCTTTCTGCCCTCCGGAACCGTGAAGCCCTCCGGCAGATCGTCGATTTCCTGGAAGGCATAGTCGGTCTCAATGACCTTCGAGATGCGGTCGCCGATGATTTCCTTAAAGTCTTTCTCCAGATCCTTGCGGATGATGAAGACTACCTTGTCAAAGCCCGCGCGCTTCGCATCGTAGATTGCATAGTCCATGATGATTTCGCCGTTCGGCCCCATAGGCGTGAGCTGCTTAATGCCTCCTCCGAAGCGGGAACCGATTCCCGCGGCCAGCACAACCAATGTCGTTTTCATACCCCTGTCCTCCTGTCATTGATTTGTTCAAGTCGTCAAACCTTCCCTGCATATAGCTGAATTATACGTCATTTCAGGAAGCTTTGCGACAGCTTTCTCTCTTCGTGGCGTCCCCGCGCAAATTCAGAAAGAGCGAATCTCATCGTCGCTGTCATCCGCCTCGATGGCGCGAATTTCCAAATCGTAGCCGCCTTTTGGCAGTGCGACATGGACCAGATCGCCGACCTTGTGCCCCAAGAGCGCCTTCCCGAGCGGCGACTCAATCGAGACGCGCCCCGCCGTGGTATCGCCGCGTATACCCGTCACGATTTTATAGCGCTCGCTCTCATCGTCGTCGATGAAGTAGACCTCGACCGACTTGTTGATACCCACTTCATCCGCCGCCGCACGGTCCTCAATGATGGTCGCGAACTTGAGCATGCGCTCCAGATAAGCGATGCGGCTCTCGTTCCGGTTCTTTTCCCGCTTCGCCGCGTAGTACTCAAAGTTCTCCGAGAGATCCCCCTGGGCTCTGGCCTCCTTGACGGCCTGAATGAGCTCGGGGCGAAGCACCAGCTTCCGCTCTTCGATCTCCGCCTCGATTTTTCGAACGTCCGCTCCGGTCAAACGCTCTCCCATTGTTCTCTCCTCTCTGCTGTCTGCCGCACAACAAAAGGGAAGTCTCCTGTTTTGCGGGAGACTTCCCTCTGTCGGATGTCCCTTATTTTGTAAAATACTGCGTGACGCCGTCCGCCAAGCCCTCTGCGAGCTTTCGGAGGGTCGCCTCACTGTGATCCGATACCTTGTCGCCGAGCTCAATATCAATGCTCGGAACCGTGGAATACGAAGTCTGCGTGAGATCCACATCCATGGAACCGCTGCCGAAAATCTTCACGCCTCTGCCTCTCAGGCCGCCGATCAGCGCCTCGCCGAAAGCCTCGCTCTTCTGCCAGGTCGAGGAGACCGGGTCCATCTTTTTGAGGCCGTCCGGAACGCTCATGAAATATGCGCCCTTGTCCGAAGTCGTGCTGTCCCAGTGAACGGCAATGTGGCAGGCCGCATAGTTGTTTGCGAGCACCGTGCGCGCAATGTTGTCGAGCTGTACATCGCTGCTCTCGCGTATCATGAGTACGCTGAAGCCGCGCTGCAAAAGCACGTCGCGCAGAATCTGTGCCTCCTGTAAGGTCACCGTACTCTCCGCCGTTCCGTCTTGGAAGGTCATACCCGAGGACACCGCCATGGACTCCACCGCACCGCGCTGGTTTGTGCCGCCCGTTACCTTCGGGCTGCCGTCCGGGTGCGAGAGGGTCTTGACGCGCTCGCCCCCCTTGGTGCCGTGACCCGCATTGACGCAGATTACCTTATCCCCGTACTTGCCCTTGGTGTTCTTGTAGAGCTTTGCCGTTCCCGTCTTGATTTCGAAGACGAGGCAAAGCGCAGGTTATCGCTGACCGCAATGTCGCTGACCGTGACGCCCTCCGGAACGGAGACCGGCGTACTTGCCGCCGTTGTCGTGCCGGCCGCAGCGCTGTTGCCGCTGCTCAAGTAGCGGCTCGCGACATAATAGTTCTTGCCGCCGAGCGAAATGCGCGCCCAGTCTCCGGAGAGCCCGTTCACCTGTACCGCCGTGCCGCGAGAAAGGCTCTGCGCCTTGCCCGCTGTCGTCGAGGGTTCGGTTCTCACATTTAAACTGCTCGCATTGACATACATGACTTGATTGACTGACTGAAACGAAGCTGCCCATGCGCCGAAGGCCATGGCTGCGCTGAGCGCCGCCGCGGCCGCCGCCGTCAGATATCCCTTTTTCATTTTTTTCTCCTCTCGCTTGCGCTTCTCCCCGGCGCTTTGCGTTTCTATGCTTTGCATCTATCTTAAGGTCCCGTTGCGCTTGTCGCAAGCGACAATACTCTTAAGAAAAAGAGACGGCTTTCGCCGTCTCTCTTATTTTGTCGAACAAAATTCACTGCAACACGACGGTTTCGGTCGCCGGAAGTTCCTTGGTAGAAGCCGTGAACTCGCCCTTTGCCGAAGCGCCGCTCTCGCTGAACGCGCCGTAGACCTGCTCGAACTGCCCCTCCGGTGCCTGTGCGATATACATGCCGCCCTTTGCGTACTGGCGGAGCACCGCTTTCATCGCCTCCGGCTGTATGGCCACGCAACCCGCGGTACTCGGCTTGCCGTTGCTCGTACAGTGCAAGAAGAGCGCCGAGCCGGTGCCCGGCTGGCGGTTTTCTTTGTTAAACCCTGTGTTCAGCGCATAGGCGTAGATGTTCTTTGCCCAGTCCTCCCAGAGCTTTTCACCCTTCTGAGATGCGAGCTTCTCCGAACTCTCCAGGCGGTTGGTTTGATCCGACCAGTACTGGCGCTTCGCATCCGCCTGAATGTGCGTATAGTCGCTCGGGAAGCCCTCCTCCGATGCGTTCCGCCCGAAGGGCGTATCGGTCTTCCAGAGTCCGATCGGGGTCGTACCGTCACCGGTTTTCCGCTTTGCGGACATACCGCCGTAGCCGTAGACGCCTGCCGACTGAATTTTCGCCTGCCACTGTCCCGCATCGTTCTTCACGAAGACCGTGACGCGCGCCTTGTTCCAGCGCGACTCGTCGCTCACCTTGGTCTCGCGATAGGTGTCTTTTCCGCCCTTGACCGCAAAGCCCTCCACGACAATGAGGGATTTTGCGTCCTCCGGCAGCGTAAAGCGCGATACGTCATAGCTGAGGAGCGAAGTGTCGATGCGTTTCTCTCCGTTTGCCGCGACGGTTTCCGTCGCCGCGGTCGCGGTACTTGCCGCACTCGTCGAAGCCGCCGCACTCTCCTTCGGCTTGGACGGCGCGAGGGTCGCCTGTCCGGTCTTACCGCTGTCGGTGTTCTCCGGCTTAAACGCGGCCACCGTGCTCTCCGAAGCGGACTTGGCCGCGCTTCCCTGCCCGCTTGTCGCCGTGCTCTCCTGCGGCTTTGCCTCCGCCTTTATTTCCTTCTTATCGGTCGTCGCCACGCGCGGCGCATAGACTTCATCGATCGGCTTTTCGACTCTGCCGCGATAACTCGTGCGATCCGCCTCGCTCTCTTTGACCTCCGCAATATCCACAACCTTGCCCAAGGCCGCATAGCTTGTATGCGTTCCCAGCAGGACGCCGCCAAAGAGCAACGTTGCCGCAACCATAGCCTGCATTTGCTTTACTCTCATGATGGTTTCTCCTTTCGCCTTGTCACCAGCCAATAAATCAGTGCCAAATCCAGAGCCGCTATGACAGCCCGCGGCCAGAACGCTTGGATATCATTTGCAACCCAGGCGCTCACACAGAGCACCGCGAGACCAAACAGCGGCGGAAGCTGCTGTCGAAATCTGCGATCCCGCTCGGCACTGCGCTTCTCTGTCTCTTCCTCTCCCGGCAGTTTCGGCCACTCCGGTAATTTCGGTTCTTCTTTTCCCAAGTTTCCCTCCTCCGCCGGTACCGCTTCTACAAAAAATCCCCGCAACCCGTCGTCAAGGGAGCGACGGCAGGTTGCGGGGAGAAGCGAGAGCGATAGACGGGACTCGAACCCGCGGTCTCGACCTTGGCAAGGTCGCGCGTTACCAACTACGCCACTATCGCATCTGTCCGAATTTCGGACAGTTAGAGTATAGCACAGGGCTTCTCTCCCGTAAAGTCTTTTTTTATTCCTTCACGGTTCCGAGGTAGATACCGGCGGAATTCTTCGTGACATAGACCAGAATCATGCCGTCCTCCGGCGCATACTTGACCTCCCCCACGTTGTATCCGGCCTCGTAGGTCAGCATGACACGCTTCACGGACTGCGGAAGTTTATCCCCCAGCTTCCAGTACGGCAGACGGAGCAGTCTGTCCTCCTCTCCGGTATAGACAAAGATCAGAACCTGTTCCCGCCCGTAAACCCTGCCGTAACAGACCAAATCCCGCTCCATTAAGAGCGGCACGAGCGAGCCCCGCCGAAGTGCCTGCGAATTGCGGTGAAGCTTGCTGAGGTAGCGGTGGTACTCGAGGAGCTCCAGGTTTTCGTGTCCCCAGGGATAGCTTCTGCGGCTGTCGGGATCGGTGAAGCCGCAGACGCCGACCTCATCCCCGTAGTACATGGTGGGCGCGCCCGGCCAGGTAAAGAGCATGAGGGCGGCCTGCCGCATAAGCGAGAGCTGCACGCCGTTCTCCGCCGCCGCGGAGCCGAGCTCCGCCAGTCTTCCGACCACGCCGTTGGTGCGCGTCAGAAAGCGCGAGTGGTCGTGGTTCGAGAGCTGGTTCATGGCCGTGTGGAGAGAGGGCTCCGGGAGTTTTGCGATTGCGAGACTCATCATGTCCCAGAAACGCGCGCCGTCGCCGCGAAGGCTCGGGTCCTTGCCGTCCGAGTGCTTCTCCATGCCGGTTAGGAACCAGCTGACCGGCTCCATGAAGCCGTCGTAATTCATCACCGAATCCCACTCCCTGCCGTTTAACCAGGAGGAGGGATTGCCGTAGTGTTCCGCTAAAATCAGGGCATCCCGCCGCACCGCCTTGATACGCGCGCGGAAGCGCTTCCAGAAGCTGTGGTTATAGTCCTGCGTATGTCCGAGATCGGCCGCGACATCGAGGCGCCAGCCGTCCGCACGGTAGGGCGGGCTCAGCCACTTTTCGCCGACGCGAAGTATGCGCTCCGCGAGTTCCTCGCTCGCCTCGTAATTTAGCTTCGGGAGGGTATCATTGTCCCACCAGCCGTCGTAACTGCGGTTATCCGGCCAGGCCTCTTTTCGATCATCCATAAACACAAAGTAGTCGTGATAGGGGCTCTCTCTCTCAAGATAAGCGCCCGGCGCATAACTTCCCTGCTTCGCATAGATTTTCTCCCGGTCCAGCCATTTGTGAAAGGAGCCGCAGTGGTTAAAGACGCCGTCCAGGAGGATGCGGAAACCAAAGCGATGCGCTTCCTCCGTGAAGGCCGCAAAGAAGCGGTCGGAAGCCGCGAGATTCTTCGGGTCCGCGCTCCGCTTTTGATAGCGCGTCGCATTCAGGTTGTCCATGGCATCCGACGCGAGCACCTCGCCGCCGTCCTCCGCAATGACGGTGAGGTGCGGGTCGATGTGCTCGTAATCCTGGGTGTCGTACTTGTGATTCGAAGGCGAGACAAAGAGCGGATTAAAGTAGATGACCTCGACGCCGAGATCTTTCAAATAGGCAAACTTTTCCCGCACCCCGTTCAAGTCGCCGCCGTAAAAATAGCCGACATCGAAGGGAGAGGGCTTCTCATCCCAATTTTCGATATGCTGCACCGGCAGGCCGATGTAGATGTACTCATCCGTATCCACGTCGTTTTCCGCACCGCCGTTCCGGAAGCGATCCACAAAAATCTGGTACATGATCGCGCCCTTGGCCCACTCCGGTGTCCGAAAACCCGGAATATGCTGAAACGCGAGCTCGGGCCGCGCAAACGTGCTTGCGCCGCGCCTGTCGTAAAAGAGGCGCTCACCGCTCTCCCGGTCTTCAATCAAAAACAGCCAGGAGACTGCCTCCTCCGCCGAAAGGTACAGGCATAGTAGCGGAAGCGTCTTCCGCCGCTAACCGGCAGGAGTTCTGTTTCCTCTTTCTTCTCCTGCAGAATCAAGCTCACACGAAGCTTGTCGTTTAAAGCGCCGCGAAAGCGCACACGTATCTTCGTTCGCCCTTCGGTCTGCCACTCCGTGACAAAACGCTCACTGGTGTCGCTGAAAAATGCGTTACTCTCCATTGCTCTCTTCCGACTTCCCTTCAAACAGGGCTTCAAATTCCTCCCTGTTAATTTTTTCTTTTTCGAGCAGTAGCGCGGCGCATGTTTCCAAGCTGTCCCGATGCAATACCATGATGTCTCTTGCCTCGCGGTAACACTCGTCTGTGATGCGTTTTACTTCGCTGTCAATGAGACTTGCCGTCGCCTCACTGTAGGGTTTGGTGTGGCCGAAGTCTCTGCCGAGAAAGACCTCGTCCTCCGCGCCGCCGCAGTGGACCGTTCCCACTTCAGCGCTCATGCCGTAGGTTTCAACCATCGCCCTTGCGAGCGCGGTCGCCTCCTTGATATCCTGAGCCGCCCCCGTGGTCGGCTCGCCGAAAACCAGTTCCTCGGCGATACGGCCGCCGAGTGCCACTTTGATCTGTCCGAGCATATGAGACCTGGTCTCGAACAGTTGCTCCCCGTTCGGAAGCGAGAGGGTGTAGCCTGCCGCGCCGATGCCGGTCGGGATGATTGAGACCGTGTGCACCGGTCCCTGCCCCGGAATCAGTTTCATGAGCAGTGCATGTCCCGCCTCATGATAGGCGGTGATGCGCTTCTCCTCCTCGGAGATCACACGGCTTCGTTTCTCCGCGCCGACCGTGACGCGCAGAAAGGCACGGCGCAAATCCGCCGCCGTGACAAACGCCCTGCGCTCGGCCGCCACGAAAATGACCGCCTCGTTCAGGAGATTCTCAAGATCCGCCCCGGTAAAGCCGGCAGTCATGCGTGCGAGCTCCGAAAAATCCACTTCCTCCGAGAACTTCTTGTTGGCTGCGTGCAGCCTTAAAATTTCCTCTCTGCCGCCGAGGTCCGGCCTACTGATTGCGAGTTTCCGGTCAAAGCGCCCCGGGCGCAAAATCGCCGGATCCAAGACGTCCGGCCGATTGGTCGCCGCCAGGACAATGACACCCTCATTCGGGGTGAATCCGTCCATCTCGACCAAGAGCTGATTCAGGGTCTGTTCCCGCTCATCGTTTCCGCCGCCGAGACCCGCGCCGCGCCGTCTCGCAACCGCATCGATCTCGTCGATGAACACGACACAGGGCGCACTGCTCTTGGCTTCTTCAAAGAGCTCGCGCACTCTGGACGCGCCGACACCCACGAAGAGCTCCACAAAATCGGAACCCGCCACCGAGAAGAAGGGAACGCCGGCCTCTCCGGCAAGCGCCCTGCCGAGCAGGGTCTTACCGGTACCGGGCGGCCCCACGAGCAATACGCCCTTCGGTATCCTTGCGCCGAGCTCCGTGTACTTCTCCGGTGCACGGAGAAAGTCGACCAGCCGAGCGAGCTCCTCTTTCTCTTCGCTGAGACCGGCGACGGTCCCGAAGTTCTCCCCCGTCCGGTTCTCTCTTCTCGCTCTTGCCCGTCCGATTTGCACGGGGCCGCCCCTGCCCGGAAGACCGCGGCGATAGAAGGTGTAGAATACCGCGCCGGCGGTGAGAAGGAGCAACAGCCCGTAACCCAGGAAGTCCCCGCCGACCGGCGGATTCTCCAGGCGAAAATCAATGCCTCTTTCTTCCAGTTCCGTCTGTAAGCGGTTAACATCCGAGACAAAGTAGCGCTCTCTCGAAAAGCGCTTCTCATCTCCCTTGTATACAATCCTCGCCTCGCCGGTCGGCGTCAGGCGATTCTGCCGTATGGAAATTTCCTGTACCGCGCCGCCCGCCAATACCGCCTCAAACTCGCTGTGGCTGAGTCTTGCCTCCAAAAGATCGCTACCTAAGCCTCCGGCCAGCCAAAGCAGGGAGAGACCGAGCAGCACGAAACTGAAGAGTCGAAGGAAGCGTCCTCCCTTTAAGTTCAAGGGTGCTCCTCTTCAAACTCGACCACGCCGATATAGGGGTAGTTCCGGTATTTCTGATCGTAGTCGAGGCCGTAGCCCACCACAAAGCGGTCCGGAATCGTAAAGCAGACATAGTCCACCGTAACCTGCTTTTTTACGCGGCGCTCCGGCTTATCGAGGAGGGTGCAGAGATGAATGTCCTTCGGCCCTCTCTCTTCTCCAACACTTCGATGAGATACGCCAGGGTGCGCCCCGTATCGATGATGTCCTCGACAATCAGCACATGCTTATTTTCGAGCGACTCGTCGAGATCTTTCACGATGCGCACAATACCGCTCGACTCGGTGCCGCTGTAGCTCGAGACCGACATAAAGTCAAAGGAGACCGGCATGGTGAGGCGCTTTGCGAGCTCACACATGAACATCGCGCCGCCCTTCAGAATGCAGATGAGGTGCAGCGGCGTGTCGCCGTAATCGCGGTTAATTTGATCGGCAACCTCCTGAATTTTTTGGTTGACCTCTTCCTCTCGAAACATAATCTTTACATGCTCTCTCATACTTTTTCTCCCTCGTATCGCAATTCCAATATGTCGGTTGTTGTCTCATCCACCCAATAGGTCGCGCTGCTCCGAAGCCCTACGGCCCAAATCAGCTCTCCTGTCTCGCTCACCAAGAGCGGCAAGCGGTCCCGCGAATCGAGCGGCATTTTTGCCTCTGTCATGAGGGCGCGGAGACTCTTGTGCCCGCCGCCCTGCATCGCAATTTTATCGCCGCTTCTTCGCGTTCTGATTTCCCAATGTTTCGGCAGCTTGTCGCTGTCAAACCACTGTACATACGGGTCTTTCGGAGGCTCTGCCCCCGCGGTACGCGGAAAGCTGCGCGCTGTAATGGCTTCCGGACCGGGCAGGGGCTTTTCTTGCGACTCGCATTTCCCGTGTTTCTCCGCCCTTCGCAGTACCAGTGCCTCCCCGCAGCGCTCCGCGAGAAAGCCCTGCGGAAGCGCAATGCGTTTTCCGTGTTCCTTCGCGGCGAGCGACCGAAGTGCTTCCCAAATGCCGCGCGGAAATATCTTTCCGCGCACAGCCGACTGCGTCCAATAAATGCCGGAGCAAATAGCTGCTGACAATATCCGGTTCCGAAAGCAGGGCTTGCCGTGCAATCCGCACACTGCTCCCCTCTCTCTGCACGAGGACCTGCGCCTTTTCGCCGGCGAGCGTCTCGAAGTACTCATCCGCCTCGCGAAAATAGCGTCCGGCTCGGGCAAAGTGCCGCACGGCCTCCGAATTGATGTCCGTCCGAAAACGCGGCAGTATGTCCCGCCGGAGACGGTTCCTCGCAAAGGAATCCGTCGCATTGCTCTCGTCTTCGACGAAGTTTTGCCCCCGCCGTCCGAGATAGGCCTCGACTTCCGCGCGCGAAACCTCGAGCAGCGGGCGCACCAGTCTTCCCCGGATTGCGGGGATGCCCGCGGCCCCCTTTAGGCCGCTCCCGCGGGCAAGCTGTAAGAGCACGGTCTCCGCCGCATCGTCCTCGGTGTGCGCGGTCGCAATCTTCACCTTGCCGCCGCACTCTTTTTCCCAGCGCTCGGCCGCCGCAAAGAGAGCGCGGTAGCGGAGCTCTCTCCCGGCCTCCTCGAGTGATTGCCTCTCTTCCCGCGCCGCCCGCCGTACATCGACGCGCACCAGTTCAAAGGGCAGCTCGTATCGAGCGGCGAGCGCCCGCACAAAGTCCGCGTCCCGCTCTGCCGCCTCGCCCCGCAGACCGTGGTGGACATGGAGCACTCGCAGGCTTAGGGCCAGTTCTTCCCGCAGCGCATGCAGCGCGAGCAGAAGCGCCGTCGAATCCGCCCCGCCGCTCACCGCAAGCAAAAGCGCGTCGCCCCGCCGCACCGTACCGCTCTCTCCGAGCGCCCGCAAAAGCTTATCCCGCACGCCTCTTTCTCCTCAAATGTACAGTGAGGACCTCGGCGCAAACCGCAGATCCTCAATGCTTGTTTTACTGTTCCGGTTTTAAGAGGATGATGTCGGGACTCACGAGTCCCCACTTTTCTCTCGCCTTTTCCTCGATGTATTCTTTGGTCTCGACGTAAGCACTGTACTTGGTGAGCTTGTCGTTCCGCGCGAGCTCAAACCGGTATTTCTCCTCCAGTTCGCGCGTCTGCTTTTCCAATTGCTCGGCACGCCGCGCATTCTGTTGGCAGCGCTGCCCCACCAAAATTCCGACCAAAAGCAGTGAGAACAAATAGACGAACAGGATGGGTCTTACTTTTCTTTTCTTCGCAGACCCTGCTTTTTTCTTGCTGCGACTCACGCTCTTCCCTCCTCCTCCGTTTGCGCACACTTTAAGTTTATTTTACTCCACGCCACGCGTTTTTTCAATTTCCGCACGGACATAAAAATGCGCCGCCTGTGTGACAGGCGACGCTGCTTTTGCCGTGAGCACGGGCTCACAGATAACGAAACAATTCTTTTGCTTCTTCTTTCTTGGTGGTCTCCGCGAGGTCCAGGACCTCTGCCTTGACGGTGCGCTGTCCGAAGAGCAACTCAAGAACATCTCCCTTTTTCACTTCGTAGGATGCCTTGACTGCCTTTCCGTTCACGAGCACACGACCCGCATCGCAGGCCTCGTTCGCAACCGTGCGGCGCTTAATCAGCCGAGAGACTTTCAGAAACTTGTCAATCCTCATTTTAGGCGTTGACTGCGTCCTTGAGAGCCTTTCCTGCCTTAAACTTCGGAGCCTTCGCAGCGGCGATCTTCATGCTCTCACCGGTTCTCGGGTTTCTGCCCTCGCGTGCAGGTCTCTCGGGAAATCTCGAACGTTCCGAAACCGACAAGCTGGATCTTCTCTCCCTTCACAAGCTCCTGTTCGACAGTCTCCGTGAATGCCTTCAGAGCAGCCTCGGCGTCCTTCTTGGAAATCTCTGCCTTCTCTGCGATCGCAGCAACCAACTCGGTCTTATTCATTCTTGAATCCTCCTGTGATATCTTTCGATTACTCTTTACTTTTATAGCGAGGCTCTCCCGCCTTGTCAATATCCAAGCGCCCTTTTTCGGGTAAAAGCGCCTCAAAATGCGCGAAAAGAGCCAAAGTTTCGCGCAGCATTGCGTCTTCGGCAAGACTTGTCCCCTGTTTCGTGAGCAAAAACTCGACCGGCCTCTGGGGACGCACCGAAAGATGTCCGGCGTATTCGGAGAGCAGGGCGGGCAGTTTTTCCGTGTCAAGCACCGCGTCTTCCCGCATGATGACCCGGGTGCTCTCCCGCTTGATGCGCACTTCGGCGGCTCTGACGCGTTCGGCCGAAGCGCGTATCCGTGCGATGAGCAAAAGATTCGTGACCTCGATCGGCATATCGCCGAAGCGGTCTATCAGCTCGTCCTGCATTTCCCGCTCATCCTCCTCCGTTTGAATCAGTGCGATTCTCTGGTAGAGATCCAGCTTCTGTTCCTCGCTCTTCACATAGCTGTCCGAAATGTAGGCGCTCGCCTCCGCCTCGACCGAGGCGCTCAGGTGCTCCTCTTCCTCCTCTTTGCCGGTCAGGCGGCGCACCGCCTGATTCAGAAGTTTGCAGTAGAGGTCGTAACCGACCGCCTGCATATGGCCGTGCTGCTCGGCGCCGAGCACATTGCCCGCGCCGCGAATCTCCAGATCCCGCATGGCGATTCGTATACCGCTGCCGAGCTCCGTGAACTCGCGGATTGCGCGAAGTCGCTTTTCCGCCTCTTCGCGGAGCAGCCTGCCGCGCTGGTAGAGCAAAAAGGCATAGCCGATGCGAGAGGAGCGCCCGACACGCCCCCGGAGTTGATAGAGCTGCGAGAGGCCGAAGTGATCCGCCTGCTCGATGATGATGGTGTTGACATTCGGAATGTCCAGACCGGTCTCGACTATGGTCGTCGTGACCAGTACATCGATCTCACCGTTCATAAAGTCGAGCATGATGCGCTCCAACTCCTTCTCCTGCATCTTCCCGTGCGCGTAGGCGACCTCCGCCTCCGGCAGTTCCGCCGCAAGCCGCGCCGCAATCTCGGGCAGCCGGCTTATTTTATTGCAGACATAGTAGACCTGACCGCCCCGGTTCAGCTCGCGCTGCACAGCCTCCCGCACGATGGCGTCGCTGTGCTCCATCACATAGGTCTGGACCGGCTGACGGTCCCTGGGCGGCTCGGAGAGTACGGAGAGCTCTCGTATGCCCGCAAGACTCATGTGCAGGGTGCGCGGAATCGGCGTGGCCGTCAGCGTCAACACATTGACATCCTTCCGCAGCTGCTTCACCTTCTCCTTGTGCGCGACCCCGAAGCGCTGCTCCTCGTCGATGATCAAGAGTCCCAGCTTATGGGGTTTGATGTCCTTTGAGAGCACGCGGTGCGTGCCCACCAGGATATCGACCGTGCCCCGCTCGAAATCCGCAAGGGTCTTTTTTTGCTCGGCGGCGCTCCGGAAGCGGCAGAGGAGGTCGATGCGCAGCGGAAAGTCCTTGAGCCGCTGCGAGAAATTGTTGTAGTGCTGCTGCGCGAGTATGGTGGTCGGCACGAGGAAGATGACCTGATAGCCCTCCTGCACCACCTTAAAGGCCGCGCGGAGCGCAATTTCGGTCTTGCCGTAGCCCACGTCGCCGCAAATCAGGCGGTCCATGATTCGTCCCTCTTCGAGGTCCGCCTTGACATCCGCAATCGCCTGCAGCTGGTCCCCGGTCTCCGCGTAGGGGAAGAGCTCCTCGAACTCGGTCTGCCACACCGTATCCGGCCCGTAGCGATGCCCTTTCTCCTTGAGCCGCGTCGCGTAGAGGGTCACCAATTCCTTTGCGATTTCACGGACGGCGCGCTTAACCCGCGTCTTGGTCTTGCCCCACTCCGGACTCCCGAGGCGGTTTAGACGCGGTACCGCTGCCTCCGCCGACGCGTACTTCTGAATCGCGTCAAGGCGGGTCGCCGGGACATAGAAGTTATCGCCGTCCTTGTATTCGATTTTGATGTAATCCCGCGCGACACCGTCGGTCTCTATCTTCTCGACCCCGCGGTAGATGCCGAGGCCGTTCTCCTCGTGCACCACATAGTCGCCGACCGAGAGTTCCGAGAGCGCCGAGATATGACTGCCCGCCTGCTCGCTTTGCTTTCTCCGCTTTTTCTTTTCTTTTCGCCGCCCGAAGAGATCGCTCTCCGCAAGGAGCGCAAAGCGAATCAAAGGATATTCAAAGCCTCGGTGCAGCTTGCCGCTGAGCAGTATAATGGATCCCGGCTCAGCGACCGGCAGCTGCTCCTCCGTCTCGTCCGGACAAAGGCCGAGAGCTCATAGTTTTGAAACGCTTCCGCGAGTCTGCGCGCACGGGTGCGCGAAGGCGTCATCAAAATGACGGACCAGCGCTCTCTCCGGTAGCGCCTCAGGTCTTCGATCAAGAGTTCAAAGTTACCCGGGAAGCTCGCAACGGCCTTCGCCGCAATTGAAAATTCCGCGCGTATCGTGAACTCCGGAATGCGGCTGTCGAGGCCCGCCAGGCAGAGGGTCGCACTGCTCTGAAGGTCTTCCCAAAGGAGGGCGGCCGAGACAATGGCCTCCGCTGTCTTTTCGCCCTCGGCCCTGCCTTCGGCGCTCGCGAGATATTCCCGCTCCACCTCGCGCGCACGCTCGAGAAGACGCGCCGGCTCATCGAGTATGAGGAGTGACTTGTCCCCGGAAAAATAGCGCAAAAAGGAGTCGCTGCCGCCGAGCAGTTCTTCCCGCGCAGGGTAAATGTGTACGCTCTCCAAGCCCTCGGTGGAACGCTGACTCTCCGGGTCGAAGCGGCGCATGGAATCGATTTCATCGTCCCAGAGCTCAATGCGTACCGGGGTCTCCTCCGTGACCGGAAAGACATCCAGAATGCCGCCCCGCACCGAAAACTGCCCGCGTCCGTCCACTTCCGCGCTCCGCTCGTAGCCGAGCGCCGCAAGTTGCTTCGCGGTCTCGCCGAGGTCGAGACGATCGCTCGCATGGATTCGGAGACAACGGCGCAAAAAGCGCTCCGGCGTTTCAAGCTTATCCATGAGCGCATCTATGGTCGTCACGACGAAGCCGCTCCCGCACTCCGCAATGCGGCGTCTCACATCGATGCGGACGGCGCTCAGTTCGTTGCTGCGCACATCCGCCGCAAAAAAGAGTAGGTCTTTCGCCGGATAGAACATGGCATCCGCGCCGAAGCTTAAGAGATCCTCATAGAGCTCGCGGGCGCGCAGCTCATCATAGGTCACATAGAGCTTGAGCGGGCGCTCCGCCGCGAGTACGGCTTCCGCAAACTGTCCCTTTGCGGCGTCCGCAAGCCCGGTGACCAGGACAGGACCGCCCCGCTTCTTGAGTTTCTCTTCGAGCGCCCGGTAGACATCCAGCCCGTCCAGCGGATTCCGAAAACCGCTCATCCCTTCTTCTCTTTCCGATTCACTTCGTTCATTGCCTTGTCAACTCCGGATTCGAGAACCGTGAGCACTGCCTCGACCGCATCCGCATAGGCTTCTTCCATCTTTTCGGCGTCCTCGCCCTTTGCGCGCCCCAGCACATAGTCCGCAAGATCCCAGCCTGCGGGCTTACTGCCCACACCGACGCGAATGCGGACAAAATCCGCCGAGCCCAGATTGGAGATGATGGATTTCAAGCCGTTGTGACCGCCCGCACTGCCGCTCTTTCGAATCCGCAGTCTGCCCTCCGCGAGGTCAATGTCATCCGAAATCACGAGGATATGATCCGGGGGCACGCGATAAAAAGAGGCCGCGCTTAAAAGACTCTCTCCCGATAGATTCATATAGGTCTGCGGTTTCAAAAGCAACAGCTTTTCTCCCGCATAAACGGCTTTCCCGGCGAGCGCCTTATGCTTTTTTTCCCAACTCAAAACCTGTAGGCGCTCCGCGAGGCGATCGATTACCTCAAAGCCCGCATTGTGTCTGGTCTTCTCATATTCCCGCCCGGGATTTCCGAGCCCCGCGATGATGTACATAGTTCCTCCTTCCGGACAGCGAAAACAGGGGCCTTGCAAGCGCAAAGCCCCCGATTTCTCTTGTCAGTTACTCTGAGGGATTAGTTCTCCTCCGAGAAGTCCTCCTTGCCGACGCCGCAGAGCGGACATACAAAGTCCTCCGGAACATCTGCCCAAAGGGTTCCTGCCTCAATTCCGTTGTCCGGATCACCGGTCGTCTCGTCGTAAACATAACCGCAAACATTGCAAACGTACTTCATCTCAAATCTCCTTTCTGAATGCGCCCACCGGCGCTTGTGTAGCTGATTGTACTCTATGCGCTTCCGCTCCGCAAGTTGTCAGAACTCACGGAAATACGACACCTTTCTCCACATTTTACTGCATTTAGTGGGTATTCCCGCGCAGGCGCTCTCTGAGTTCCTGCAAAAGCTCGGCATGACCGTTCGGACGTAGGGAGGGGAAGGCGTTTAAGAGGCGTCCGGTTCCGAAGAACTTTGTATGTTCCGCCCGCTTCTGTAAACGCGCAAAGCGCTGCTCGGCCGCCGCGCGCTGGCGGGTAAGCTCCTCGCTCGCGCGTATGCTGTCCTCGCCGATGCGCTGACTGAGGAGATCCGAGACCGCGCGTATGCGCTCGCTGATTTTTCCGAGTTCTCCCAGCTCCCGGCTGAGCTTATGCGCCGTCATAACGGAGGACACAAAGTCGACAAGAAGCGTCAGGTACAAAAAGACCAGTACCCAGCGCCCCAAGACAAAGGGGATGAGCCCCACATAGCCGCGCACTATCGGGTGCACAATGCGTATCATAAACACGGTCCCGAGACCCCAGAGCACGCTGAAACGCAGGCAAATGTAACCGTGAAACTGAAAGGGCTCCTCGCTGTAATCCCACCAGCGCGCGTGAAAAAAGGTATTCAAGAGCCAGCCCCCGATTAATTCGATCGTTGTCGCAAACGCCATGCCCGTTGCGAGGAGTACGGGAAGGCCGACACGCTCCTCCTGCCCGGGCGCCGGTACGTTCATGAGAAGACAGATGGCAAGCATGCCGAAGCCGTAAATCGGACAGACCGGGCCGTTTAAAAACCCGCGGTTTATGATTTTCCCGAGTTTCAGGGCGTGAAATGCAACCTCGACCACCCAGCCGAGAAACGCGTAGATACAGAAATACCAGAGCGCCTGATAAAGACTCATGCCTCCCCCCTTCCGCCGCAATGCGGCATACAAAAAAGCCCGCGCAGGTCTTCCCTGCGCGGGCTTCAAAGCACTTACTCCGCCTTGCCGGCTTCCTTCTGGCTTTCCTGGAACTGCAGGTACTCGTTCACATAGTCGACAACCTCATCCGCATTCATGCCGTGCACCATGCTCGCATCCTGCAGAGACTCTGCCTGCGAAGCCGGGCAGCTGATGCAACCCATGCCGCACTGCATGAGCGCAAATGCCGCATCCGGGTACTTGCTGATGATTTCTCCGACCACCATATCCTTTGTTACATAAACCTTCTTCTCATCTGCCATGTTTTTCTCCTTCTATGCCTCAGGCGGCGCACAAAGCGGCCGCGGCATTCTTGACGATTTAGATTCAGATTGATTTTACCACAGCTGTCACAGGTACCGCAAGTGCTCCGGCAACAGCGCTTACTTCTTCAGCGAGACGCCGCGCATTGCATCGCCGCGCTTGTTCTCGCCGAAGTGGTAGTCGTTTCCGGGCAGGATTGCATTCAGAAGCACACCCGCAATCGAAGCGATGGCAAGTGCGGTCAGCGTAATCGGGGTACCGAAAACCGTAAAGCTAAGGCCCTTCGAGAAACCGAGACCCGAGACCAGGATGACCGCGGCAATGATGAGGTTACGGCTATTCGAGAAGTCTACGCGGTTCTCGACCACGTTACGGACACCGATGGCCGAAATCATACCGTAGAGGATAAAGCTGATGCCGCCGATAATAGCCGTCGGCAGGGACGCGATGACCGCCGCAAAGCGCGGCACAAAGGAAATCAGAATCGCGTAGACCGCCGCGAGACGTATGACTCGCGGGTCGTAGACCTTCGAGAGTTCCAGCACACCGGTGTTCTCACCGTAGGTCGTATTCGCCGGGCCTCCGAAAAAGGCGGACAAGGACGTCGCGAGACCGTCACCGACCAAGGTGCGGTGCAGGCCCGGATCCTCGATGAAGTTTCTCCGACAGTCGCGGAAATGGCCGAGAGATCTCCGATGTGCTCCATCATGGTCGCAATCGCAATCGGTGCCATCACCAAGATGGCGGTCAGATCAAACTTGCAGAATTGAAACGGCGGCAGACCGACCAGTTTGCTGCTTGCAATGCCCGCAAAATCGATGATGGCCGAACCGTCCGCATTCTTCATGCCGAGTGCGACAAAGACCAGCGCCGCCGCATAAGAAATCAGAACACCCATCAGAATCGGAATGATGCGGAATATGCCCTTGCCCCAGATGTTAAAGACCACGATGGTGCAGAGTGCAATCAGCGCGAGCAGCCAGTTTTTCTCCGCCGAGGAGATGGCCGTTCCCGCGAGCGCAAGGCCGATGCAGATGATAATGGGGCCGGTCACGACCGGCGGGAGGAAGCGCATAACCCGCTTCACACCGATCAATTTGATAATCGCCGCAAGCGCCAGGTACAAAAGTCCCGCGACCACAATGCCGCCGCAGGCATAGGGAAGTTTTTCGCCGTAGCTCATGTTTGCGTATATCCCCGTGTTCAACTCCGCCACCGTCGCAAAGCCGCCGAGAAAAGCAAAGGAAGAACCGAGGAAGGCCGGGACCTTAAACTTGGAGCAGAGGTGGAAAAAGAGGGTTCCGGCGCCCGCCATGAAAAGCGTCACCTGAACGGAAAGGCCCTCCCCGTGAAAATAGCTGTTTACGAGTATGGGCACCAATACGGTGGCGCCGAACATCGCAAACATGTGTTGCAGACCGAGGAGCAGCATGCGACCTCGCCCAAGCTCCCTCGCGTCGTAAATTGCATCCGCTTTCTTTTGATTCTGATTCTCCATTGCCTGTTTCTCCTTCTATCAACTTGGCAGTTGCACAATAAAATACATGACCTTGTCCCGCCAGAGAGCCCGTATCTGTCCCTTGTACATGCGGACAATGCCCTCGGCCATCGAAAGCCCGATGCCGTAGCCCTCTTTCTTACAGTTGTGGGACTTGTCCTCCCGATAGAAGCGGTCAAAGAAGCGACTGCAATCGACCTCCGCGCCCTCCGCGTAGTCGTTCGAAATCGTGAGTTCGCTGCCGCGCCTGCTTCTGCGCCGCGTGAGCTTAACCCGGACGGTCCCGCCCTTATCGCAGTACTTGACCGCATTGTCGAGCAGAATATTCACGAGCTCCGGGAGCTCTCGTTCGGTCGCGATCGCCGTAACCCCGTCCGCAACCTCCTCCGTGAGATGCTTGCCCTGCTGTTCCGCGACCGAGCGGAAGGCTTCGGTACCCTGCCGCACAGCCGCCGAGAAGCTCTGCCGGCTCAACTCCTTCTGAATGCCCTCCTCAACGCGGGTCAACACGATTAAGTCGTCCACAAGGCGGCTTAATCGCTTAACCTGGTGCATGATGCTGTCCGTCCACTCCGAGCTCCCGTTCATCATCTCGAGGAGCTCCGTATTCGCGGAAATCACCGCAATCGGTGTCTTCAGTTCATGGCTCGCATTCGTGATAAAGCGCTTCTGGCTCTCAATGTTTTTGACCACGGGCTCAACCGCCCGCGAAGAGAGGAAGAGCATGATAATGCCGAAAAAGAGTAAGACCGCCGCGCCGACCAAGGTGCTGTCCCGCGCATTGCGCGCGAGCTCTTAAAGTCCTTGCTCGCATCGAGAAAACAGAGCAAAATCTTGCCTTCCCCGCTCCGGCGGGAATAGAAAAACGGTCTCCCGCCCGTGCGCAGCACGCCCTTATCCTTCGGCGCATGCAGCGCAAGCACGGAGAGCTCGTACACCGTCTCGGTCGACATGCCGTCCAGACTGAGAACCGGCGTCATTTCCCCGCTCGCGCTGTCGCAATTCACCGAAAAATAGCGCACCCCGCGCGGCAGTTCTCCCTCCTCCTCGGTGTTGCCGATGCGCCCCGGCAGGGCGCCGCCGTAGTAGCTGATGAGTTCCAGCGTATCCATGCTGCTCTCATACAGAGAGAGATAGTTCATGCGGTTCACGAGCATCAGCACCAGAACCAGAACCGCAAACACCGCGCTGGTCGCGACCAGGACAAATTGCCGTTTCAATCGTTCCGCCATTGCCCTCTCACCTTCCGCGGCTCAGGCGTCCCGCTGCCTGAGCACATAGCTGCCGCCGAGTTCCCCTTCGATTAAGAGATCTGCCTGAATCGCATTCAGCTTCTGTCTGAGGTAGGAGATGTAGAGATAAAGTGTGTCGTCCCCTCTTTCCTCGCTCTCGCCCCAGACCTTTCGGAAGAGTTCGCTCCCGCCGAGCACCTTGCCCGGGTTACGCATAAAGAGCTCCATGAGCCTTGCCTCCTTGCTGCCGAGGCGCATACAGTTCTTTGCGATCAGCTCCTGTTCTCCGGTGTCCAGGGTCACATTGCCGAGCTCCAGCTTCTCGACCTGATAGCCGGAGCGCCGCGCGACACTCCGAATGCGCGCGAGCAGTTCCCGCATCGCAAACGGCTTGGTGATGTAGTCATCCGCACCGGCATCGAGTCCCGTGATTTTGTCCTCAATCTGCGTCTTTGCGGTCAGGATAATCATGGGGGTTCTGTCCCCGTCCGCACGGAGGGCCCGCACGACGGAAATTCCGTCCATCCGCGGCATCATCACGTCGAAGACCATGCAGTCATAACTCCCGGCGCGCGCCTTCCTGAGCGCCTCTTCGCCGTCGTAGGCGGGATCCGCCTCGTCTCCCTGATGACGGAGCACGGCACAAACCGCGCGCGAAAGCTCCACCTCGTCCTCGGCAAACAAAAACTTCATACTTCCTCCTTCCGTATCAGGTTTCGTATGGTCTGCATCGAAAGATCGCAGGAGGCCAGATCGTCCGCGCAACGCTTTAACTCGGCGGCAATCAGCGCGCGGTTCTCGCCCTCCCGCTTATAGTGCATCTCATGCTCAAGGCTCGCCCAGGAGTCCATGGCAATGGTGCGTATCTGCACCTCGGCAAAGAAAAGCCCCGGAATGCGGCCGTACAAATCCCCGGTCTCGATTTCGCAGCGCAAAATCAAATGTAAACTCCGGTAGCCGCTCGGCTTTACATTCTGAATATAATCCTTTTCCTCGTCGATTGCCACACCGGGCAGCGCCGCAAGCTTTGCCTTCACGCGGTAGATGTCGTCGACAAAGCGCGTCACTATCCGGAGTCCGATTGCATCCTTCATCTGATAGAGTGCGTTTTCCGTAGTCTCCGCGAGCCCCCTGCGCTTTAACTTTCCCGCATGCTGGCCTCGGTCTTTAAGCGGCTGGTCAGATGCTCAAAGCACTTGTGCTTTCCCTCCCGCACCGCCTCCTCGTTCCAGGATAGGATTTCAAGCTCCAGCCTCTTTTTCAGCTCGAGCAGGGTCTCCGTAAACTTGCCGTAAATACTCGTCTCTGCCATCATTGCCTCTTTTCTCTTCGCTTGCGTTTCTGAGTCCGCTCCGCTAAACTAGCCCTGATTCATATTAGGGAGGATAGCCATGCGCGAAGTTACACGAAACCATTTGACACTCGGAAGCGGTCCCGTCAAAGTCGCGGTTCCGCTGCTCGGAAAAAACCGAGAAGAACTGTTTGCCGAACTGCGCCTATTGCCCGATGGCGCGGCGGATCTCGTCGAGTGGCGCATTGACTGCCTCTCCCCCTTCCCCGCGGAAACGGAGTTTCTTGCCCTCGCGCGGGAAGTAAAACGCGAACTCGGAACGCTTCCTCTCCTCATCACCTTCCGTAGCTCATCGGAGGGCGGGAAGTTCCCGCTCGATACCGTCGACTATGCCTGGCTTCAGCTTCGGCTTGCGGAAGAAAAGATCCCTGACTTACTGGACGTGGAACTTTTTTCGGGGCTCAAAGAGCCCGCATCCCACATTGCCGCGCTCAAGGCACACGGAATTCCCGTCATTGCCTCCCGGCACTTTTTTTCGGAGACGCCGCCCGCGGAAGTGCTCCGCGAGACCTTGACCGCACTCCGGGATAGCGGCGCCGACATCCCGAAACTCGCGGTCATGACAAAGAGCACGGAAGACCTCCTCTCGCTCCTCGCGTTTTCCGCCGAATGGAGGCGCAATGCCGATCGCCCCTTTGTCCTGATCGGCATGGGACCGCACGGCGTGCTGAGTCGCATTTCGGGTGCCGAATTCGGCTCCTGCCTGAGCTTCGGTGCGCTCCGAGAGAGCTCTGCCCCCGGCCAACTTCCCGCCCGGGAATTAAAGCGAATCTTATCGCTCTTGTCCGAATATCCTGTCCCGGACGCGACGGAGCCCCGCAAATAAGAAGGGCAGTTCCCGCTCCGCGCGTATGAAAAAGCGGTCCCGCAGGGGCAGTTCCCGGTAGTAGCGCCGGTTTCGCGGCGAAAAGATCTCCCCGTAATCCCTTAGATTAACCCGCGTCAAAAAGTAGACACGCCGCGCAGCCGAGACCGCCTCGCGGTGATAGCGACCGCCGCTCTCCCGGTCAAAGGCGCGGTAGAGCTCCCGCATCGCACGGGCATAGCGGTCCTGCTTCTTTTTGAAGTCGCCGCTCTTCATCTCCTCGGTCCAAGAGCCGGAGCCGTGGAAGCGGTACACGCTGTCAAAGCGGTCCGCATAGTGGCAGTAGCCCTTGAGGGCGGAGAGGAGTTCCAGCGGCCTGTCCCCGACCGGGCAGCGGAAGTACCACTCCGGCAGCCTTCCACCACCTCGCGGCGCAGGAGCATGGCCCCGAAGGGGAAACTCCCGGCCTTGTCGACCAGTTCCGAGGGGCTTAAATCGCGGTCGCCGCGGTAGGGGCGCATGAGATTCCGGTTCACGAGTTCGCCGCGGTCATTTTGCACCACCGCCGCGTGCACCGTCATCGAGCAGTCCCTATGCGCCTCCAAGTAACGCACTTGCCGCTCCAGTTTATCCGGCTCGCACCAGTAATCGTCGCAGTCCATCAGGGCGATATACTTGCCGCGTGCCCGCGGGAAATTAAAGATTCCCGAGATGTTTTGCTTCCCCCGGCTGTACTGATTCTCCGCCTGTAAAATCGGAAAAATTTTGTCCGGATAGCGGGCGGCATAGCGCCGTATGATATCCACGGAGCCATCGGTCGAAGCGTCGTCGTGAATCAGAATTTCAATGTCAAACGCCCCGCGCTGGGCGAGAAAGCCCTTTAGCGCCTGTTCCAGATAATTTGCGTGGTTATAGCAGACCGCACAAATGCTGACGAGCGGGCGCTCTTTTGTTGTCCTCATGCTTTTTTCCCTCTTGTCCGTATCAAGTTCCGAAGCTCGGCGAGCGTTTCGCGCTGAAAGACGAGTGAGAATATCCCGTAGAGCAGCACCCCCGCGGCGAGCTGGGAGAGCAACAGCAGCGGCGCGCGGAGCGCTATTCCCTCCATCCGGTAGACCGCTGTCCCCATCAGAATAGAAGAGAGCGCCGCCGGTGCGAGCTCGCGGTACTGCCTAAGCGGCCCGTAGCCGAGGAGCTTGCCGACCGGATAGGCATTTAAAGCCGTGCAGAGCGCCTCATCGACCGCCTTAAAAACAAGCAGTCCCATCATGCCGTGGCGGAGGCTCAGCGCAAGGAGTACGGCACCGAGCAACTTCTTTATGCACTCTAGTTTCAGAAACCAGTCGCTGCGCCCGAGCGCCGTGACCATCTGCAAATTGCTGACATGCAGCGGCCAGAAGGCATAGCAGAGACAGAGAATTCTGAGGTAGGGTACGGAGAACAGCCAATCTTCGGTCAGGAGCGTGCGGATTAAGCTTGTCCCGACCGCCGCCATACCCGCCATCATCGGAAATCACGAAGGCGGAGAGCCTTAGGCTGCGGGAGAGGAGTTCCCTTTAAGCTTTCCTTCTCGCTCTGGTGTCTCGCATAGGTCGGCAGCAACACGGACTGCATCGCCGCCGAGAGATTCGAGGTGATGAGCTTCGGAAACTGCTCCGCGCGATTGTAGCCGCCGAGCGCCGTCTTGGAATAATACTTTCCGATTAAGAGCCCGTAGAGATTATTCCAGAGTGTGTCGAGGAGGCCGGAGAGCAGTATCTTCCAGCCGAAGGAGAAGAGCCGCTCCACCCGGTTTAAGACAATGCCGCCGTGCGGCCGGAAGGAGACCGCGACAAAGAGCCCCGACATCAGCGCGACGTGGTAGACCAACTGCTGCGCCGCCATCGCAAACACGCCGTAGCCGCGCTGTGCCATGACAATCGCGACCGCGCCGGAGAGGATGACCGCAACCATGGTCGCCTCAAAGAGTTTCCGGAACTGTAAATTGCGCGCCACATAGGCGGTTTGCACCGAGATTACCGCGCCGGGAAACAGCACCAGTCCCATCGCGGTGAGCAGGGGCTGTAAGACCGGGGTCTCGTAATAAGCGGCAATGAAGGGGGCCGCCAGAACAAGGAGACCGTAGACCGGCACGGAAACCGCGAGGCTGATCCAAAAGACCGAGCTGAAATCCGCCTCCTCCACCCGCTCCGCCTGAATCAGGGCGGTCGCAAAACCCGATTGCACGAAGACATTTGCGAGGGTGATGAAGATCATAATCAGCCCTATGGTGCCGTACTCCGCCGGCGTCATGAGCCGCGCAAGGAGCAGCGCTACGACAAATTGAATGCCCTGCGCGCCGAGGAGCTCAAGCAATTTCCAGAACAGTCCCCCTGCGACGCTCTCTTCTCTCTGTCTCATAAAAAGAGTAGTTCACCCAGTGTGCGGTGCGGCAGGTTAAAGGTAAAACCGCCGCGCAAAATGCCCACTGCCTTTCCGATTCTTGTTTTATGTTGCAACGCGAGGAAGTCATCGAGCGTCTTCTTTGCCTCTGCCGGAAGTTCTTTGCCGTACTGCCGCCGAAATTCCTCCGCCTGTAAAAAGAGGGCGCGGTAGGCCGCTCCCGACTTTTCGTTCATCTCCTTGAGGCTCTCCCCCGAAAGCCCGAGCCGCCGCTTCATTTCCGAGAGCGCGCCGCCCTTCTTTGCTCCGAGCACATTGTCGCCGTGCTGGCGATAGTCATAGAGCGCGCGGTCCAGGAAGCCTATTTTCCCGAAGGCCGCGGCGACCAGCGCAATCCAGTGGTCGTGCATCACGGCGTTTTCCGGCACCGGGTGTGCGACCAGGAGACGCATGAGCGCATGGTTCATAATCATGGCGCCGCCCGTCACATTGTTCTGCACGAGGAGCTGACAGAACCGCCGTCTTGCCGGGCTCATTTTCTGGTAGCGCACATAAGAGGGCGCGATTTCCGTCCCATCGGCCGAGACCACGCGGAGGTCGCAGTGGAGTAAGAGCGGTACTTTACTCCCGTAGCGACGCTCCATGGCGCGCATCGCGCGGACTTGCCGCGCGAGCTTATCGCGGTGCCAACAATCGTCCTGGTCCGAGAAGAGATAGTAGTCGTCGACATCGGCCGCGGAAAAGAAGGCCGGATCCCGAAGTCGCTCTAAAAAATGCCTTGCGGCGCTTCCGCTTCCCTTGTCCCGGCGAAGCGCTGTCACGCGGGCATCCCGCGCGGCCGCTGCCTCCGCAATCGCAAAGCTTCGGTCCGGTGAGGCATCATCCGAAAGAAGCAGACGGAAATTCCTCTCCGTCTGCCCTTCGATCGAAGCCAGCTGCTCTTCCAGGTATGCCTCTCCCCGGTAGCTGCAAAGCAGAATACGGCTCGTCATTCCGCCGCCTGCCGAAAGCGTTCCGCCTGTTCGCGAATCAGCTCGCTGTCCTCAAAATAATTGATTTTCATCGCTTCCTTTACCTCGGACAAGGTCTCCGCCGCAATTTCACGCGCGCGCTCGGAGCCCTTCTTCAGGATTTCATAGACCGCGGAGATATCGCGCTCGTATTCCTTTCTGCGCTTCCGAATCGGCTCGAGTTCCTCCTGCAACACAGCATTCAGGAACTTCTTCACCTTGACATCGCCGAGCCCGCCGCGCGTGTAGTGCGCCTTCAGCTCGTCGAGCGAAGCGTACTCCGGCAAGTAGCGCTCAAAATGCTCCGGACGCGAGAAGGCCTCCAGATAGGTAAAGACGGTGTTCCCCTCCAAATGACCCGGGTCGCTCACGCGGAGATGCTCCGGGTCTGTATACATGGTCTTGATGCGCGCCGCAACCGTATCCGCATCGTCCGAGAGGTAGATGCAGTTGCCGAGGGACTTGGACATCTTTGCCTTGCCGTCCGTGCCCGGGAGACGGCGGGAAGCTGCGTCGCTCGGAATCAACGCCTCCGGCTCCACGAGCACCGGCGCATAAATCGAATTGAACTTCCGGACAATCTCTCTCTCGTCTGCTCGATCATCGGCAGCTGATCCTCACCGACCGGCACCGTGGTCGCCTTAAAGGCTGTGATATCCGCCGCCTGGCTGATCGGATAGGTGAAGAAGCCGACCGGGATATCCGCCTCGAAATTCCGGAGCTTAATCTCATTCTTCACGGTCGGGTTGCGCTGCAGTCTGGCGACCGTGACGAGATTCGAGTAGAAGAAGGTGAGCTCGGTGAGTTCCGAGATCTGCGACTGAATAAAGAGTGTGGACTTCTCGGGATCGAGTCCCACCGAGAGATAGTCGAGCGCCACTTCGATGATGTTCTGTCTGACCTTCTCGGGATTGTCAAAGTTGTCGGTGAGCGCCTGCGCGTCCGCAATCATGACCATGGTTCTCTTATACTCGCCGGAATTCTGCAGCGCGACTCTTCTGCGAAGCGAACCCACATAGTGGCCCACGTGCAGTCTGCCCGTCGGGCGGTCTCCGGTTAAAATAATCTTATCTGCCATTGCTATCTCCCTGTCTCTTTTTCGTTCGTTTTGTCTTTGTCTCTGCCGGAAGGGGCTTTGCAATCAAAACGACGATGCTCCGTCCCGGAAGTAAAAAGCTGCTCTGATCCGCCAGAACTTCCTCCGCCCCGACCTCGAGACAGTGCGGCGCCTCGCCGAAACTTCTGATTGCGAGATGCCAAGCCGTGCCCTTTTCGGGGTGCGGCAAGGAAAAGCTATGTGCTTCCCAGTGCATATTATAGATACAGAAAAGGCTGTTGTCTGCCTCGCCGTTCTCCGATTTCGCGTAATGTCCGCTGTAGAGTATGCCGAGCTGACGGCGGAAGGGCTCGGTCTCCGCCTTCCACGGCCGCTCGCCGTGATAGGAGACATCCGGTCTGCCCACGGCATCGACATCGAGAAAGAGCGGCGGTGTCTGCCGTCCGAGTGCCGGATGCGCCCTTCGAAAGGCAATCAGTGCCCGCACAAAGTCAACGCTCCTGCCTCCTTGGTCGCCTGTTTCCAGTCGAGCCAGGAGACCGCATTGTCCTGACAATAGGCATTGTTGTTGCCGTCCTGGCTGTTTCCGAACTCATCGCCGGCGAGGAAGAGCGGCGTTCCCTGACTTAAAAAGAGCAGCAAAAACGCATTCCGCCGCTGCTGCGCGCGGCAGGCGAGAATCTGTCGCCGCTTGGTCTTGCCCTCGACGCCGCAGTTCCAGCTGAAATTCTCATTGCTGCCGTCCCGGTTGCCCTCGCCGTTTGCCTCGTTGTGTTTTCTCTCGTAACTCACAAGATCCGCGAGCGTAAAGCCGTCGGTGTGCGCGAGGTAGTTGACGCGCGGCGGCATATCCGGCTCCCGCCGGCTGTAAGAAAGCACGGCAGGCACCAAGCCCTCGTCCCCCTTTAGGAAACGGCGCATCTCCCGTTGAAACGCGCGGTCGCAGCAGTAGAAGCTTTCGCCGGACTCCGCGGGCCGCTCCTCCGCAAAGAGAAGAAAGCCCTTGAGATACGGATCCCGCAGGATGTCTCGGAGCGGAAAGCTGCCGCTTAGGCGCGCGCCGTCCAGGTGATAAAAGCTCCGGTAGTAGCGCAGTACTTCAAGCACGTAATCAACGCGCTCGCTCCCGTCAAAGTAGAACTCCATCACAAGCTCCATGCCCGCCGCGTGGAGCGCTTTTACGAGAGAACGGAGTTCACCCGCCGGGTCTCGCTGACGCTTTCTGCAATAGCTCGCCTTCGGCGCAAAATGGAAGGTCTTTCCGTAGCCCCAGTAGTTGACGCGCTCGGCCCCGAAGGGCAACTCCTCAAACTCCTCCGCGGGCAAAAGCTCCAGGGTTGTCACCCCGAGAGAGCGGAGATAGGGTATCTTTTCGGCGATGCCGTCAAAGGTGCCCCGCTGAATCACGCCGCTGCTCTTTTCCGCGGTAAAGCCGCGCACATGCAGGCGGTAGATGACGCGCTCCCGCGGATTTACCTTCGGAGCACCTTCCTCCTCCCAGGAGAACTCGCTCAAAAAGAGCGGCGAGCGCTTCGCCGTTTCTTCCTTGAGTGGTTTTCCGAAGCTGTCGTGTCCGCTGAAACTCTTGCCGTACGGATCCGCAAAGCGCTGTCCTCCCGCCTCAAACTGATATTCCGCGCTCTTTAGGGCAGCGCCGCGAAAACCGGCCTCGCGAAGCTCCCGAAAGCCGAGCCTCAGACTGTAGACCTTCCCAAAGCGGGCATCCTCCGGAAAGGGTACGCAGAGCCGCGGCGCCTCCTCATTTCGCAGAAAGAGCAGTAAGGTCGGTCTTGTCTCTGCGACAACGGAAACCGCAATCCCCTCCTTCTCGATTTGTACTCCAAGCGCCATGTCTTTTCTCCTCCTCAAAGATCGATGGTCAATTCCACCGGGCAGTGATCGCTGCCCAAAATTTCGCTGTGAATCGAGGCCCCGCGTATCTTCTCGCGCAGGCGGTCAGACACGATAAAGTAGTCGATGCGCCAACCGACATTTCGCTCCCTCGCCTTCATCCGGTAGGACCACCAGGAGTAGGCGTCTTTCTCCTCCGGGTGGAGGTAACGGAAACTGTCCGTGAAGCCGTTTTCCAAAATGCGACTCATCTTCGCGCGCTCTTCATCGGTAAAACCCGCATTCTTCCGGTTCGTCGCCGGGTTCTTTAAGTCAATTTCTTGATGCGCGACGTTTAAATCGCCGCAGTAGATGAGCGGCTTCTTTTCATCCAGCCCCTTTACATAGGCAAAGAAGGCATCCTCCCACTCCATGCGGTAGTCGAGGCGCTTTAACTCATTCTGCGAATTCGGGGTATAGCAGGTCAGCACATAATAGTCCGGAAACTCGAGGGTAATCACACGCCCCTCCTTGTCGTGCTCCGGAATCCCGAGCCCGTAGCTCACGTTTACCGGCTTCTCTTTCGTGAACATGGCAACGCCGGAGTAGCCCTTCTTCTCCGCATAATTCCAGTAGTCATAGTAGCCCGGGAGGTCCAGTTCTATCTGTCCCTCCTGTAGCTTCGACTCCTGAATACAAAAGATATCCGCATCCAAATCGTGGAACGCGTCAAAAAAGGTCTTGCCGGCCGCCGCGCGAAGACCGTTCACGTTCCAGGAAATCATTTTCTTTACGCTCATGGCTCTCCTCAGTCATCCGTCGCGTCGGAATCGCTGACCGTATAGGTAAAGCGCTTTCTCGCCATCTCATCGCTGTCAAGGTAAGCATCGTAGGTCGTAATCTTATCGACCAGCTTGCCGTTGATAATCTCCATGATGCGGTTTGCGGTCGTCTCGACAATCTGGTGATCTCGCGAGGAGAAGATCAGCACACCCGGAAACTTGATGAGACCGTTGTTCAGCGCCGTGATCGACTCCATGTCCAGGTGGTCCGTCGGCTCGTCGAGGAGCAGGACATTCGCACCGGTAATCATGAGCTTCGAGAGCATGACGCGCACCTTCTCACCGCCCGAGAGCACAGAGACCTTCTTCACACCGTCATCGCCCGCAAAGAGCATACGGCCGAGGAAACCGCGCACATAGGTCGCGTCCTTGTTCTCCGAGTACTGGGTGAGCCACTCGACGATGGTCTCGTCGCCGGCAAAGTCCTTCGTGTTGTCCTTCGGGAAGTAGGCCGTGGTCGTCGTGATGCCCCACTTATAGTCGCCGGAATCCGGCTCCATCTGCCCGGAGAGAATCTGGAAGAGCACCGTCTTTGCGCGCTCGTTCGGTCCGACCAGTGCAACCTTGTCCGTGCGGTTTAAAGTAAAGCTGATGTTGTCGAGCACCTTCACACCCTCAATGGTCTTACTGAGGTTCGTGACCGTAAGCACCTCGTTTCCGATCTCGCGGTTCGGGCGGAAGTCGATAAACGGGTACTTTCGGCTCGAGGGCTTCATCTCGTCGAGCTCAATCTTCTCGAGGGCGCGCTTTCTGGAAGTCGCCTGCTTACTCTTCGAAGCGTTTGCGGAGAAGCGCTGAATGAACTCCTTGAGCTCCTTGATCTTCTCCTCCTTCTTCCGGTTCGCCTCCTTCATCTGGCGAACAATGAGCTGACTGGACTCGTACCAGAAGTCGTAGTTACCGGTGTAGAGCTGAATCTTACCGTAGTCGATATCCGCAATCATGGTGCAGACCTTGTTTAAGAAGTAGCGGTCATGCGAGACGACAATGACGGTGTTTTCGAAGTTAATCAAGAACTCCTCGAGCCAACCGATGGCCTCGAGGTCCAGGTGGTTCGTCGGCTCATCCAGCAGGAGTATGTCCGGGTTACCGAAGAGGGCGCGCGCAAGCAACACCTTGACCTTTAAGGCACCCGGCAAATCCTTCATCGGCGAGTAGTGGTAGTCCGTCTCCACACCGAGGCCGTTTAACAGGTTTGCGGCATCGCTCTCCGCATCCCAGCCGTTCATATTTGCGAACTCGTTCTCAAGCTCCGCCGCCTTGATGCCGTCCTCATCCGTGAAGTCCTCCTTCGCGTAGAGCGCATCCTTCTCCTGCATAATATCGTAGAGGCGCTGATTGCCCATGATGACGGTATCCAGTACCGTAAACTCATCGTACTTAAAGTGGTTCTGCTCGAGGAAGGAGAGACGCTGTCCCGGCGTAATCGCAATGTTTCCGTTGGTGGGCTCCAGCTGTCCCGAGAGTATCTTCAGGAAAGTGGATTTTCCCGTTCCGTTTGCGCCGATGAGGCCGTAACAATTTCCCTCGGTAAACTGGATGTTCACTTCCTCAAAGAGCGCCTTCTTTCCGACGCGGAAGGTAATTCCGTTTGCACTGATCATAGCTTCTTTCCTTTCATCTCACAGTTCTTTTTTCTTGCTGCCGATCGGCAGCTTTCTTCCCGCGAAGAGACGCTCGTCCTCGTAGACAATGTGTCCCGCGCATATGGTCAAGAGCACCTTGCCCCGGAGCGTTTTCCCGAGCCAGGGCGAATTGGTGGACTTGGATTCCGGCACGAGATAGGCCCAGCTCTGCGCCGGATCGAAAATCGTAAGATCCGCCGGCTTATCCTCTTTGATGCTGCCCGCGTCCAGCTGATAGAGCTTTGCGGCCTCGGTGCTCATGCGCTGCACAAGCTGCAGGAGCGTTAAGTGTCCGGGCTCCACGAGATTCATACAGCCGAGCGCAAATGCGGTCTCGAGACCTATGATGCCGCTCGGTGCCTCGGTAAAGGGTCTGTCCTTCTCCGCCTTTGCATGCGGCGCGTGGTCCGTCGCAATCATGTCAATCGTGCCATCCTGAAGTCCCCGGACAATGGCCATTCTGTCTTCTTCACTCCGGAGCGGCGGGTTCATCTTCGCATTGGTGCCGTAGAGACTCACGGCCTCATCGGTCAGAGAGAAGTGGTGCGGGGTTGCCTCCGCATAGACCCTCGCGCCGTTTTGCTTCGCGCGGCGCACCGATTCCACGGACTCCTTCGCGCTGATGTGCTGGATTACGATTGCTGCGCCGAGTTCCCGCGCGAGGCGGCAGTCCCGCTCGACCATCACAATCTCGGCCTGTCGGTCCGCCCCCGTTAAACCGAGGCGCTCCGCGGCGGGCCCGCTGTTCACACCGGGCTCTTTCACAAAGCGCGGATCCTCCTCGTGGAAGGAGAGCGGCAGCTTTAAGCGCCGTGCCTTCTGCATGGCCTCCTTAATCAGCTCCTCATTGGTCAGCGGTCTGCCGTCATCGGTGAAGGCGACCGCGCCGCTCTCTTTCATGAGTTTCATATCGACCAAGGCTTCGCCCTTCATGCCTTGACTGATTGTGGAAGCACTATATACATGGATGGCCGCATTTCTGCCCTTTCGGATATTTTCGACCATCAACTCCTCGCTGTCGATGGGCGGCGTTGTGTTCGCCATGCAGACGACCGAGGTAAATCCGCCGGCTGCCGCCGCGCGCGCGCCGCTTAAGATATCTTCCTTGTGTGTCTGGCCCGGATCCCGGAAATGGACATGGCCGTCCACAAAACCCGGCGCCGCGCAGAGACCCGCACAGTCAAAAACTTCGAGCACCTCGCCCTTGGCCCGCGCAATCAGGGAGGCATCCAACCAGAGATCCTCGCCGACACGAATAATCTTGCCCTCTGCAATCAAAATATCTCGTATCCCGTCCGTCCTGGTCGACGGATCCAGGAGCCGCACGCCCTGCAACATAATCATAGCGAAAACACCTCGCCTTCCTCTCCTGTGCCAAGTATTTGATCCCGGTAGTCGCGCGCTTCGCTGCGCTCCCGGAGTTTCCGAATCACCGTTTTATCGCCGTAGAGGTGCATGGGAATCAGATAGCGTGCGCCGACCTCCCGCATATAGGCGTCCGCGCCGCGCCAATAGTTCTCCCCGAGCCGAGAATCCACCGGTACAAAAGCGATGTCGGGCAGACGCCCGCTCCGCTCGACCTCGGCTCTTAATTCCCGCAGTTCCTCCAGATACAGCGTTCTCTGGACATTGTTCTCGGCCTCGGTATTCTCTTCCCAATGCCAGTCGTTCAAATCGCCCGCGTGGTAGATGCGCGCCTCATCGCAGTCAATCAAAAAGGCGACGCCCTCATCGGTCGAGCGATAGGTATTGACGGTCAAAAAGACCTCCTGCCTGAGTTCCCGCCCCGTCTCATCCTGCACGAGGCGGCAAATTTCCGTCTCGGTCTCGGGCGCCAAGAGACGCACGCTCTCCTGAATCTGAAGCGGCAGCGCGGAGCGGCGTATGTCGTCCGATAGAAAATAGACCACATTGTCCGCCTTTTCGGCGAGCGAAAAGATTTCCCTCTGAAAATGATCCGGATGCGCATGGCTCACAAACACAAAGAGCGGCTTGCTCCGGTCGATTTCTGGGAGTTCTCCCCGGTAATAGTCGAAGAGCAAATTCATCTCTTCCAGTTCCACATAAAATCCGGAATGTCCGATAAAACGGATTTTCATCTCTGCAGATACTCTACTTTCTCTGACAAGCCTCGGTGCAATAGCAAGGCAAGTATAACATAGGAAAGAGCCCGCGACAGCTTCTTTTCCCGATTTCGGACTAGGGCAGTATGATTTCCGCCGAGCTGCCGCCGTCCGCCTGTTTCCGGATGCGAATCTGGCGCTCGATTTTTTCCTTCAATTCCGGAACATGCGAAATCACACCGACCAGGCGCTGTCCCGCCGCAAGTTCCAAGAGGGTGTTCAGGGCTGCACGAAGCGCTCCCTCGCTCAAGGTGCCGAAGCCCTCATCGATGAACATCGCGTCGAGGCGTATGCCGCCCGCTTCCTCCTGTACCGTGTCCGAGAGGCCGAGCGCCAAAGCGAGAGAGGCCTGAAAGGATTCGCCGCCGGAAAGACTCTTCACACTGCGCTCACTGCCGCTGTAGTGATCCACAACATCGAGCGAGAGACCGGACTGCGACCTCTTGTTCTCGGCCTCCTTACTCCGCACCAATTCATAGCGCCCCTCCGTCATCTCCATGAGCGTATGTTCGCGCGGAGCAGCATGCGCTCAAAATAATCGAGCTGCACGTAGGTTTCCAACATGATTTTATCCTGTCCGGAAAGTTGGCCGCTCGCGGTGTCCGCGAGGCTCTTTGCCGCCTGCAAGCGCTGTAGCAATACGCCGCGCTCTTTTTCCAGCGTCTCAAGTCGCTCCAGGGTCTCTCGGTTATTGCCGAGCCGCGCCCCAAGGACTTCCGTGCGCTCGGAGAGCGCGGCACGCGCTGCCTCAAAGGCAAGCTTTTTCTCTTTGAGTTCCGCTGCCGTCACCGAACTTTCTTCCTTGCCTTCCGCTGCGGCCAGAGCCTTAAGCTCGCCCTCCGCACGACTCAGGGCCTGCTCGGCCGCGGCCGTTTTCTCCGCAAGGCTCTGCTCGGCCTCCCGCGCGGAACGCTGCTCGCTCTCGAGGAGCCGTATTCTCTCCCGCAGGACTTCGATATCCTCCGCCGGAAGCTGCTTACGCTCCGCCGCTTCCGCGGCAACTAAGCCTTCCAGGCTCTGCCTTGCCGCCGCAAGTGCCTCGTTTGCGGCGTCCTGTTCCGAAAGGCGCTCTGCCGCAGCCTTCTCGATGCCGGGCAAAGCTTCCGAGAGTGTTCTCCTGCGTGCCTCTCGCTTTCCGCACTGCGTGAGCAGCGCCTCGTTCTCGGCTGTTGCTCGCTTTAAGCACTCCTGTTCCGCTTTTGCGCTGCGGTCCAGTTCACGGAAGTCCGTCTCCGGAAAGAGCCTGGCCGCCTGTTCGCTCAGCTGTTGCTTCTGCTGACTGAGTCTCTCCTTGAGCGCGCTGTGCTGCTTTGCCGCGCGCTCCGCCCTCTCTTGGCAATGCTTCCGCGCCTCTTCGAGCTGTTTTAATTCCGCCTCGCTCGGGGTTTCACGCGGCTTTTCCGCGGGCTTCGGGTGCTCCGTGCTGCCACAGACCGGACAGGGGCTGCCCGCCTCCAGTTCCTCCGCAAGCAGGCCTGCCTGTCCCGCGAGAAAGAGCCGATAGGCCTTCCCGTAAGCCAGCTCTGCCTGCTCGTAAGCCTCACGCTCTTTTAAGAATACACCCTGCGCCTGTTTCCCCTCATGAAAACAATCCGCATAGTCCTTGATTTTCCGCTGCACGGAGGAAAGCAGGAGACTGCGCTCTTTGAGCTCGCTCGCCTTTGCCTCGCAGCGCGCAAGTGCCTCTCCGGCATCGGCGAGTTCTCGGCTCTCCGCTCGACTTTTGTTGAGCAGCTCCTCCGCCGCATGCAAGCTCTCCGCTGCGCGCCGTAAGGCTTTTTCGCCCTCTTTGACGCGCACTTCCTGCGCCGCGCGCGCGGCACTTGTGCGGGCAAAGTCTTCGTACTTCGGCAGGAGAGCGCGGTAAGCCGGCAGCTCTTCCCAGCGCGCCGTCTTTTCCTCGATTTCCCGCCGAATGCGTGCCAGCGCTTCGCGCTGTTCCGTGAGCGCTGCCCGCCCCCGAAGGAGCTCGGCTTCTTTCTCCCTGTGAAGGCGCGCGCGTTGCTCCGAGGCCTCCGCTCTCACGATTGCCGCCGAGAGCTCCGAAATCTCCTCATTTTTACCTCTCGAAGCACCGTGGCCTCGTTCTTTTCCAGTTCGAGCGCCGAAAGCGAAGCGGGCAGAAGAGACAGCAGTTCCTCTGCCGGGCGCTCTCTGCGCAGCACGGCCTGCCGAAGCGCTTCCGCCTCGCCTTCCAGCTGCAGACGCTCCAGGTAGTTCCGCCGCTTTTGTTCGAGCAGCTCATATTCCCGCTCATAGGCGTTGCTCTCGGCTTTTAAGAAGTCCTGCAGACCCGCAAAGCGCTCGGTGTGGAAAATTTTCCGAAAAATTTTCTGCCGCTCCTCCGTGCTTGCGAGCAGCAGCTTCAAAAACTCTCCCTGCGAAATCATCGCGGTCTGCAAAAACTGCTCGCGGTTTAAACCGAGTATATCCTCGAGCGTTTCATTGACCTCTTTTACCTTGGTCTTGACGCTCCCGTCCGGAAGCCGTAACTCCGCTTCCGCAAGCTGTTGGGCCTCGCCCTTGCCGCGCTTTGCCGGGCGTAGATAGCTCGGCGTACGCCGCACCTCGTAGACCGCCCCCTTGTCCTCGAAGCGAAGCAAAACTTCCGTTTTTTGCTCCGGGGCGGCGTACTTCGAACGCAACATTTCAGGCTTACGGAAGGCGCCGCTCCCTTCCCCGTAGAGAGCGAAGCTCAGCGCGTCAAAGAGGGTGGTCTTCCCCGCGCCGGTGTCTCCGGTAATCAAATAGAGTCCGGCGCCGCCGAAGCGCTCAAAGTCTATGGTCGTCTCCCCCGCGTAGGGGCCGAACGCTCTGAGTGTCAATTGCAAGGGCTTCATGCTTCCACCTCCTGCCTGCGCAACGCCTCTGTGAGGAGCTCCCGTTCGAGCGCATTCATTTCCCGCCCGTTCCGGCTGCGGAAAAAATCCGTAAAAAGCTCCTCCGGTGTGCGGGCATCCGCCGCGCGCCGAAGCTCGAGTTCCGCGCTGTTCTTGGTCCTCCTGTTGTCGTACGCGAGTTCCATCAAGTTGTGATATATGGTTCTGAGCCGCTGCATCGCCGCCGGGACATCGCTCTCGTCGGTCAAGGTGATGCGATAGTAATCCTCCTTTGGGAGATCCTCGTAGAAAGACCGCGCCGTGAGTTCCTCGTAGCTCCCGCGAAGGCAGCGAAGTTCGTGAAGCGGCGTGAGCGCCAGTTCTTCCACCTTGAGCGCCGCCATCCCGTCCTCCCGCTTTTCACCGAGCGTCACGAGGCTGATACTCTTTTCCTGCGCCGCCTCGGAAAAGGAGTATTTGAGCGGCGATCCCGAGTAACGAATCCGCTCGCTCCCTATGTTCTGCGGCTTATGGATGTGCCCGAGCGCCACATAGTCGAAGCCTTCAAAGACCGCTGCGTCCACATTGTCGAGCCCGCCGACCACCGTCTCCTCGGAGTCCGAGCGCGCGGCCCCCGTCACGAACTGGTGCGCGAGCAGCACTTTTCTGTGTGTCGGATCCGCGGTACGGCGCGTCGCCTCTAAGACCGTTCGGACAGCATCGGTATAACTCTCGATTTCGGCCTCCGGAAAAAAGCTCCGCACGCTTGCAGGCTTTAAAAAGGGAAGCAGATAAAAATCCACCGCGCCGAAGCTGTCCGAAAATGTCACATAACGCACAATGCCGTCAAAGACCGGTGACACATAAATCCGTGCTTTCCGGAAGAGACCGCCGCCGTAGGCTGTGCGCTCCGGAGAGTCGTGATTGCCGTAAATCGCAAGCACCGGGCAGTGCTCCGCCGCGAGCGCTTCCAAGAATAAATTCAAGAGCTGTACGCTCTCGGCGCTCGGCATCGTCTTATCGTACAAATCGCCGGACAGCAACACGGCATCCGGCCTCTCTTGCCGGACGGCCTGCAAAATCTTCTCCAAAATATCGCGCTGATCCTCCAAAAGCGAGTACTCGTGTAGACGCTTCCCGAGATGCAGGTCCGAGAGATGAAACAATCGCATACTATCTCCTCCACAAAAAAACCGGGTCGGGGCTGCATACCGCGCTCCGACCCGGCCTCCAAACTTTTGTCACTCGCAGGAGAGTTCTCCCGTCTCCTCGATCTCGTCAATCAGCGCGACCCGTTCCGCGTGACGGCCGCCCTGGAATTTCGCATCCAGCCAGCTGTCCACAATCATCTTTGCGAGATCCTCACCGACCACGCGCGCGCCGAAAGCAATCATATTCGCATTGTTGTGCTCCCGCGCCATCTTTGCGCTGTAGGGCTCCGAGCAGACCGCCGCGCGTATGCCCTTTACCTTATTCGCCGCGAGGCTTATGCCGATGCCCGTGCCGCAAATCAGCACGCCGCCGTCCGCCTCTCCGCTTGCGACCATCTTGGCCGCGCGGTAACCCGCGAGCGGGTACTGATAGCGCTCCTTCGTATCCGTGCCGATGTTCACGACTTCGATGCCGCGCTCTTTTAAATGTTCGAGAATCGCAAACTTTAAATCGACCGCCGCGTGGTCATTTGCAATCACCAATTTCATTCCTGTGCCTCCCGTGCAAGGAGAGCCTCTCTCTCCTTCTCATAGCCCGGCTTGCCGAGCAGTGCGAACATGTTGCGCTTATAACTCTCGACGCCCGGCTGATCGAACGGATTCACCCCGAGCAGATAGCCGCTCACGCCGACCGCAAACTCAAAGAAATAGAAGAGTGCGCCGAGCGAGTACTCATCCTGCGCCGGAATGTTGAGCTGCATGACCGGCACGCCGCCGTCAATGTGGGCAAGCTTGGTGCCGCGCATTGCGTTCTTCGAGACAAAGTCCATGTTCTTGCCCGCAAGATAGTTGAGGCCGTCCGGATCGCCCGCCTCTGCCTCAATCACAAGTTCGTTCTTCGGCTGCTCCACATTTAAGACCGTCTCCATCAGGATGCGTCTGCCGTCCTGGATGTACTGGCCCATCGAGTGGAGGTCTGTCGTCAGGTTGACGGAGTGTGGCAGTATACCCTTTTGATCCTTGCCCTCACTCTCGCCGTAGAGCTGCTTCCACCACTCGGAAATCATCGCGAGGCTCGGTTCATAGTTTGCGAGCACTTCGACCTCCATACCCTTGCGGTTTAAGACGGTTCTCGCGACCGCATAGCGCATGGCATCATTTTCCGCATAGGGGGTCGTGAGCAGAGACTTTCTCTCCTCAGCCGCGCCCTCCATCAGGCGGGAGATGTCCGCACCCGAGACCGCAATCGGCAGGAGACCCACCGCGGTCAGCACCGAGAAGCGCCCGCCCACGTCGTCCGGAATCACAAAGCACTCATAGCCTTCGCGGTCCGCGAGCTGCTTTAAGGCGCCGCGCTGCTTGTCGGTCGTCGCATAAATGCGGGACGCCGCGCCCTCCTTGCCGTACTTTTTCTCGAGCAGGCTCTTAAAGACACGGAAGCTGATGGCCGTCTCGGTTGTCGTACCGGACTTCGAGATGACGTTCAGCGAGAAGTCGCGCTCGCCGATCACATCGATCAACGCATTCATATACTGTCCGCTCATATTGTTGCCGACAAAATAAATCTCCGGCGTCTTCCGCACTTCCTTCGGAAGCTGGTTATAGAAGCCGTGGCGCAGGAAGTCGATTGCCGCGCGCGCGCCGAGGTAAGAGCCGCCGATGCCGGCAACCACCAGTATCTCGGATTCCGCCTGAATCTTTGCGGCAGCCTTTTGAATGCGCGCAAACTCCTCACGGTCGTAGGCCTCGGGCAGATCCACCCAGCCGTGGAAATCATTGCCCGCACCCGTGTGCTCGACCAATTCTCCCTTCGCCGTCTCTGCCGCAAGCTCCATCTGTCGGAGCTCACGCTCGCTCAAAAATGAAAGTGCGCCTCGCAAGTCTAATTGAATGCAGCCCATATTTTTCCTCCTCACACCGCGCTTCGCGGTCACTTTTCCTGTCTCATTTTATCACAATTTCGAGAGAAAAACGCGCGCGTTTGTAAAGCCCCGCGCCCTTATGTTACACTGTCCCCGAAAATCGCAGTCATATTCAAAAAGGAGTCTGCCATGTCAAAGCCCCTCTCATCCCATCTTCCTGCCGCCGCTCTGACACGCCATCTATTTCTGATCGGTTTCATGGGGAGCGGCAAATCGACCGTTGCGGCCGCGCTCTCCGAGGCACTCTCTCTTCCCCTGCTGGACAGCGATGCCTGCATCTCCGAGGCGCTCGGCGAAAGCATTGCGAGTTTCTTTGCCCGCGCGGGAGAGGAGGCCTTTCGCGAGCGAGAGACCGCCTTTTTAAAAAGCCTGCGGGAAAACGCTCCCTGCCTTATTTCCTGCGGCGGGGGCATGGCACTTCGCAGCGAGAACCGCGCCCTCATGCGAGAGCTCGGCGGTGTCATCTATCTCACCGCAACACCGGACACCATTTTTGCCCGTCTCGCGGCGGATACCACGCGACCGCTCCTCGCCGGAAAAAAGAGCTTAACGGATATTGCCGCGCTGATGGATGCCCGCGCCGCCTCCTACGAAGACGCTGCCTCGATTCGAATCGCGACCGACGGTCTCAGTCCCGAAGAAATCGTTTCAGAGCTTATTCCGTTGCTTCACCCGTTTTTGTCCGAAGGCGAATCCCGTTGACCGTGACATCCTCCGAGACCGGAATCAGAAAGTACTCCCGTCCGTCGATTACCCGGGTACTGAGGAGCTCACTCGCATCGCTCTGCAGTTTTAATTGCAGCGAATCCGTTGCGACCGTGAGTGTCTTCGGCGCGCTCAGATTTTCGACCAACAGGGCTTCTTTTCCCTCCCCGAGCACCTCTTCATAGACTTCATCGAGGCGCGAAAGCGCTTCTTCTTTCGCGCCGCACTCGTCGAGCAGGCGCTTGAATTCGCCCTTCGATAACACCGGCGGCTCCGTGATTTCACTGTCTCCCGCCTCTTCCGCAAAGCGATTCACCGCCTCTTGCAGGCTCTGCACCAAAGTAAAGTTGCAGTCCTCCCCGAGACTGCGCTCGACAATCTCACGGAAGGCATCCTTCTCCGCGCTCTCGGCGCGGGGCAATTCCGTTCCGAGCAACACCGCAGCGAGCTCCTCGTGGCGCGTCTTTTCGCTCCGCGCATACCAGAGAGCGCCGTGCAAGTCCGTGTTTCTCTCGTTGAACGCGGGATAGAGAAGACCGATATCCGGCTTCTTCACGCTCCAGTTCTCCATGCGGCTTAAGAAGGACTTCGCCTCCGCATCATAGCAGAGCCCCTCGCGGAGCAGTTCCACCGGACAAATCGAGAGCTCCAGGAAGGGGTACACATATTCCGAGCCGTCGCTTAACCCCACGCGGTCCTTGGTTCGCCCCGGGATATCGTAGACGCCGTGCACCAGGAGAATCAGATAATTCCCGGCAAAGGAAAAGTTCTGAATAATCTCCTGAAAAAACTCCTGTAAGAGCGCCTCGTCCTTTAACTCGCTCTTTAAGAGCCGGTACAGCTTCTCCTGCGCCCCCCCTTCCTTTTCTTCCGCGAGCGGAAATGCAATGTTAAAGAGGGTGCGCCCGATTCTGCCGGAGACAGCCTTCTTAAAGAGCTCGCAGTACTGAAAGAGCTCCTCGTCCTCAAAGCTGTAGAACCGATCCTGCAAATCCGCGATGATTTGCTTCTCGCCGTTCACATAGCAGCCGCGCATGCGATCGATGCGGCAGTCGTTCTTATCGAATAATTTTCTCACCTCGAGCACTGCTTTTCTGTCCATTCTTCTCCTCCTCACATCTCTCCGAGCCCGAAGGGCCGCTCTTCTTTTGCGTAGCGACATAAGTCATTCAACACACAGCGCCCGCAGTCCGGCTTCCGCGCCGTGCAGACCGCCCTGCCGTGGTCCACGAGGCGGTGACAAAATTGATTGCTCTCCTCCGGCGGAACCAACTCCCATAAAAGCTTTTCGACCTTTGCGGGTTCCTTGACCTGATCCACGAGACCGATGCGGTTCACCAGTCGTATGCAGTGGGTGTCCGTTACAATCGCGGGCTCCCCGAAGATATCGCCCATAATCAAATTGGCGCTCTTTCTGCCGACGCCCGGCAGCGCGAGCAGCGCCTTAAAGTCGCGCGGCACCTCATCCCGATACTCCTCATGCAGAATGCGCATACACTTCTGAATATCCCGCGCCTTGGAGTTCCCGAGCCCGCAGGGGCGCACAATTTCCTCGATGGCCTCGACCGGCGCCTCCGCAAGCGCCCGCACCGTCGGAAAGCGCTCGTAGAGCCGCGGCGTCACCTGGTCCACACGGAGATCCGTGCACTGTGCCGCCAAGCGTACCGAGATCAGAAGCTGCCACGCGTCTCGATAATTCAAAGTACATTTGGTGTCCGGATACAGGGCTTTCAGACGCTCTATGACCTCTTTTGTAAGTTCGCGACGCGCGTTCAAAGCCGCCTCCGCGCCGCGTTTCCCCTTCTTTTTCTCTGTCTTTTTCTCTGTTCCTTGTCTCATTTCTTAAGTCTTACCTTTCTCTTCCTCTCGCTTCCCGACTTTCTTTCGCCTTCTCTTTATGCTATCATACTTTCTACTTTCATTTTCAACAGAAACGAAGAGAAGGAGGCGAACTGATGAACGGTGCAGAGGCAATGGTCAAATGCCTGGCTGCGGAAGGTATTACCCGCATCTTCGGTTACCCCGGTGTTGCAATTTCACCCTTTTTGGATGCGCTGAACCAAGACGCATCGATAGAACATATACTGGTACGTCAGGAGCAGGCCGCGGGCCATGCGGCGAGCGGCTATGCGCGCGTCACCGGCCGCCCGGCGGTCTGTGTGAGCTCTTCCGGTCCCGGCGCAACCAATTTAATCACGGCGCTCGCGACCGCCTATGCGGACTCCATTCCGCTCATTGCCGTCACGGGGCAGGTCAATTCCTCCCTCCTCGGGCGCGATGTTTTCCAAGAGGCGGATATGCGCGGCGCAACCGAGTCTTTTGTCAAATATTCCTACCTGGTCCGCAGCGCGGACGAAATTCCCCATGTCTTCAAAGAGGCCTTTTACCTTGCGGACTCCGGCCGCAAAGGGACCGGTGCTCATCGATATCCCGATCGATGTCCAGCAGCAGCTGCTCAAAAAGAATTTCTCCTATCCGGAGACTCTCAATATGCGCGGCTATAAGCCGAGTGTCAAGGGCAACAGCCTGCAACTGTCCCGCGTGATTGCGGCAATCCAGAAGGCCAAGAAACCCTTGGTCTGTGCCGGCGGCGGTGTCATCCTCGGACAGGGCGAGGCGGAAGTCCGCGCCTTCTGTGAGAAGTATCAGGTCCCGCTGGTCCATACCATGATGGGCATAGGCGTGCTTCCGAAAAATCACCCGCTCTACTTCGGCATGCTCGGCAACAACGGCAAACCCTATTCCAACCGTGCGGTCGCAGCGAGCGATCTCCTGATCATCGTCGGCGCGCGCATCGCGGACCGCGCCGTCCCCAAGCCGGAAACTTAGAGCAGCGCGTCAACATCATCCACATTGACATCGATACCGCGGAAATCGGTAAGAACTTAGGTCCCACAATTCCGCTGGTCGGCGATGTGAAAACCGTCTTCTCCGCTCTCACCGAAGCCCCCATCTCGATTGATACGAGTGCTTGGCTCCGGGAACTGGAAGAAAAGAAGCGCAGCACCGTGGATTTGCGCCGCTTCAGCGATAAGCTTGTGAACCCGGTCGAGCTTGTGAAGCTGCTCTCCGAGAAGATGGAAGATGACGCGATTTATGTCGCGGATGTCGGTCAGAACCAGCTCTGGTCCGCCGACAACTATGTGATGAAGCGCGGCCGCTTTTTGACAAGCGGCGGTATGGGTACCATGGGCTACTCGATTCCCGCGGCCATAGGCGCAAAGTTTGCTGCGCCGGAGCGTCAGGTTGTCGCGGTCTGCGGCGACGGCTCCTTCCAGATGTCCATGTATGAGCTCGGCACCATTGCGGTGCAAAAACTCCCGGTCAAAATTTTGATTATGAAAAATCGCTTCCTCGGGCTGGTAAGGGAATACCAGGCAAAGAACTACGAACGCCGTTACGAGGCGGTGGAGCTCTTTGACTATCCCCGCTACGAGAACATCGCGGCGGCCTACGACATGGCCTACTTCCACTGCGAAAGCAACGAGGCGCTCGGCAGTACGCTGGATGCCTTCCTCGCCTGTGACAGCGCCGCGCTCATGGTCTGCGAAGTGGACAGCGAAAACAACACCCAGTGAGGAGGAGCGCTATGAAAGGAATTTTTTCTGTGCTGGTCGAGAACCGAGACGGCGTGCTCTCGCAAATCGCGGGGCTCTTTGCGCGTCGCGGCTTTAACATTGACAGCCTCGCGGTCGGCGAGACCGAACAGCACGATGTCTCCAGTATGACCATCGTATCCAGCGGTGACAGCCGCACTCTGGACCAGGTCGAGAAACATCTCAACAAGAAGATTGACGTCATCAAAGTACGTCGCCTCGAAGAGCACGCCTCCATCTTAAAGGAGATGATGTTAATCAAGGTCGCGCACTCCGTGAGCACCCGCGCCTCCATCATAGAGCTCTGCTCCGTGACCGATGCCAAGGTGGTTCACTTCTCGCAGAAAACCATGGTCATACAGCTGACCGCCGAGCCCGAGGCCATTTTGAACTTCATTGAACTCGTTCGAAACTACGGCATTCTGGAAATTCAGAGGACCGGCAGCATCTGTGTCAGCAAAGATTGAATCAAAAAAGACCCCGCGGGGGTCTTTTTTGATTAGCGCTGTGCTTCCTGTCTCGGCACCCGCGGCAAATTCCAATTGAAGTGCACCGCCACACAGCGCACCAGTATCACGCAGACGCTGCCAATCAGGGCCGCCGTGTTTTCGGAACCGAAATGTCTCCAGACCAGAACCGTTAAGATGGCGCCCGGAACACAGGCCATCGCGTAAATGTTCTTCTGAAAAATCTCCGGCATCTGATTCGCAAAGATATCGCGGATCGCGCCGCCGCCGACCCCCGTCACCGTTCCGAGGAAGGTGCAGAGAAAGAGCCGGTCCATACCGATATTGATGCCCGCGAACACGCCGTCCACCGTAAAGGCCGCGAGCCCCAGCGTGTCGCACCAGAAGAAGAGTGCGTTTAAGGTCTTCTTGGAGCCCGGAAGGCGCCGATTCGTGTAGAGATACAAGAAGACGATATTCGCCGTGATGACCGCAATCAGCACGTAAATCGGGTTCACAAACATGACCGGCGGCTCCTTGCCGATGACCACATCACGCGTCATACCGCCGCCGCAGGCCGTGATGACCGCAAGGATGTTGATACCGAAAATATCCATATCCCGCTTGACACCGACCAGCGCACCCGAAATCGCAAACGCTATGGTGCCGAGCAAGTCCATAAAACCGATGACGGAAAAAATCATGCCTTTACCCCGCGGCTAAAGCCCTCACCGTGCACTTCCGAAATGCGTCCGACAATCAGGAAGCAGGCCGGATCGATCTCATGCGCAATGCGAATAATCTGCGGCAACTCGCGGTTGTAGATGACCGAGAGCACCACCTGGGTGGGCCGCTTCGTGTATCCGCGGTCCGCATGCAGCATGGTCACGCCGCGTCCCATCTCCTTGAGTATGGCGTTCTTCACTTCCTCCGGCTTCTCACTGATAATCTTGACTTCGGTGCGTGTGGTTCCGATCAGCGTCATCTTATCGATCGAGATGGAAGTCACAATGACACAAATCAGACCGAAGAGCACGCGCTCCCAGGAGAAGAGAAGTCCCTGCGAGAGCAGCGTAATCATATCCGTGATAATAAAGCCCGCACCGAGCGGCAAGCTCAGATACTTCTTTGCCATAATCGGGATTACATCCATACCGCCGGTCGAAGAGCCGGCGCGCAGCACAATGCCGAGCGTAAGTCCGGTTCCGAGTCCCGCAAAAATCGCATTCAGCATGAGATCCTGGGTGAGCACCACGCCCTTCAGTGCGTGGCTCCAGAACTCCAGCGCAATCGGGCTGATGAAGGAACTGAGTATCGTCGACATACCGAAGCCCTTGCCGATGAAAATAAAGCCGAGCAACAGCGTAAATATATTCAGAGCGAGCAGGAGCGGCGGCACCGGAAGTCCCGTAACCTTGTGCAACACAAGGGAAATACCCGTGGTTCCGCTGGTGAGGAGATCCATGGGCAAAATAAAAAGCTGTACGACCAGCGCATAGCCTACATTGCCTACAATGATTTGCAGGAGACCGATTAATTTCTCCTTATATTCCATTCCCCCCAGCATTTTCCGCAATTTTTCCATAAAAAACCGTCCTGTTCTTCATTTTTCGTGCTTCTTTATTATAATGCTTTGTCCAAAAGAGACAAGCGCGAAAAAAAGCACCCCGTTTCCGAACAGTTTAACAGAACTGTTCGGAAAACGGGGTGTCTTTTCGCTGTGATACGTCATTTATCTTTCCGATATCACTCGACACCGGGCGGTGTGAGACTCTCGTCCGCGTCTCCGCTGCCCTTCGGCGAAACATAGCGCACGCCGTCATCCTTCGCCGCGCCGTTTGCCTTGGACTCACTCTTCGCATTTCCGCTCGAAATGCTCTCGCCGCTGCGACCGAGCAGGTAATTTACAAGCTCCGGGAGCAGGCCCTTGTTCTGCTGCCAGATTTTCTCAATCTGGTTCTCCGGCACCGGCGAAACCCCGAGACCTACCTCGAGCGTAATGTTCGGAATTCCCTTTTCCCAGTCGAGCCAATCCTTAAAGCCCGCGCCGTAACGGGAGCCGTCGGCAGAGGGATCTACCAAGGCATAACCGGTGCGCCGTGCCGCAATGAGTCCCATTGCCTTGTCCTTCTCGAGAACTTCCTTCGCCGCGTGCATCTGCGACCAGTAAATAATCTGGCCCTGCGCATGGTAGTTCAGGACCTGACTGAACTTCTGCTCGTTGACCAGCTTAATGATGGCCTGGGTCTCCGGCTCCGAGGCCGCCGACGGTCCCTTGTAGAACTCCGAGGATGCCTTGCCGCGGTTGTCGTTTAACTGCGCCCAGCCCGGTGTCGGGAAGTTGTGATTTAAGTCAACGCCGTTGACATTGTTCTTCCACTTGTTCAAATACCAGTTGTACTTGTCTTGGTTTTCAAGCAGCCCCCAGTCGGACCAACTCTCGATAATGCGCCGCACGCTCTGCTTGGAACTGTCCTTCGTGAGACCGTTCAGTGCGCGCTGGGAAATCTCGACACCGTCCGGATTTGCCATCGGCACAAACTGAATGCATACTTCATTCAGCGCCGTCTCTCCGTTGGCCTTGCGGTCCAGCATCTCCTGAATCTGACGCATGACCAGAGGCGTCGTAATGTATTCACGCGCGTGAATCGATGCGAGCACCAGCATCTTTTTATCCGCATTCGGGTTTCCGATTACAATGCGGTAGATGTTTCTGCCGTCCACCGTGGTTCCGATGGAGTCGACCGTAACCCCCTCGTATCTCGCCTTTAACAGCTGTATGTCCGCTTCCATGCGCTGGTAGGTATACATCTCCTGACCCGCAAAATAAAACTCCGTCTGCGTCGCGGTCGCCGTTCCCGTTGTCGCTGCGCCGCTCTCGCTGCCGCCGCTCACCTGCGTCGCACCCTTTTTCACAACACCGGCCATCGCGGGTTGTGCCATGCCTGCTGCCATGCAAAGCGAGAGTGCTGCCGCGCACAGTCGCATACGCCGTTCTCTCTTCATATCCACCTCCGTCGTAAAAGCGCATTGCTGCGCGAATTTGCAATCCACTCATTATACGACAGAGAGGCGTTACAAAATAGTTACATTTTTGTTAAGTATCTTTTCACTTGTTGCCGTTCACAAAGCGGAAGTTCTCTTTGCCCGCCCCCTGCTCAAAGAAATACTTGATGATGCCGCAATCCACCTCGGAAAACGCGCCCGCTTTATAAGAAATCCGCACCTCATCGCCCCGGCCCGTGATCATGAAGGCCTGTTTGTCCATCGCGGTCGGCGCAAGGAGTGCCGCCTCTACTCCCTTCTCAAACCAGCTCGGCGCTGTCCCCTCGTAGCGGCTTACACGCGCCGCATCCTTGGATTTGTGCGGCTTTCCCTCTTCTTTGCCGTAACCGAATGCAATCACGCCGTAGAGCTCACCCTTGGTTCCCTCGCTCGCCTTCTCCATATTGTAGGTGCCGCCGATCCACCAGGTATTGACGCCGAGCTGCTGTGCGAGCAGCAGTAAATCGGCACCGCAATAGCCTATGTGTTCGGCGCCCTCACTGCCGTGGGGACCCGCAAGTGCGATAAAGTTGTTGACCCCGCTCGAATAAAACAGGGTCATACCGGGCCAGAGCTGTAACTCCTCGTCGACATGCAGACTCATGTCCAGGCCGAACTGCACATTCAGTGCATCAATCCGCGCCGAGAGTGCCGAGAGCGCCTCTTCATCGACCGCCTCATCCGTAAAATGCCGCACGGTGTGTCGTTCTTCCATTGCTTCCCATATTGTCATCGCTCCGTCCTCCCTTTCACGCTGCCTCTCAATAGAGTTCTCCCCGTCTGTCCTCAAAGCTCGGGAGTTTCTTCCGAACTTCGCGCAATCTCGCCGCTTCCAGATAGACCGGAACCACGCGTTCTCCCTCACCGGCGTTTGCAATCACGACCCCCATCGGGTCCACAGCCGCACTCTCTCCCATGCGGATTTTGCTGTACTGGTTTGCCGCAAGCAGATAGCAGGTATTCTCGACGGCCCGTGCCTTGAGCAGGGTGCTAAAGTGCTCGCTCTTTAAATCTCCCTTCACCCAAGCGGAGGGCATGAGCAAAATTTCTGCGCCCGCCGCCCGTTCCGCCCGCGCGACCTCAGGAAATCGCAGCTCATAGCAGACAAAGAGCCCCAACTTACCGAACGGCGACTCAATCGGCGCAAACAGGCAATCGCCCCGCAGGTAGTCATCCGACTCCCGATAACCGAAGGCATCGTAAAGATGGGTCTTTCGGTAGTGCGCGCGAATCTCACCCGCATCATCCAAAACGAGCACACTGTTGTAACTGCGGTTTTCGCTGTCCGGCGTTTCCGCGCGCTCATAAAAACCAAAGACCGTCCAGATTTCGTAGCGCGCCGCAAGTTCTCGAACGGCACGCACAAAGTTTCCGTCCCTTGTCTCGGCAAGGGCGTAGCGGTCTTCACGCGTCATACCGCGTGAAAACTCCGCCATGCAGGTCTCCGGAAAGAGAATGAGCTCCGCCCGAAAGCGCTCTCGCGCCTCCCGCATCTGCTCCTCCATTTTTTTTAAATTCAGCTCAGGTTGCTCTGCCACCGTCATCTGGGCAAGAGCGAAAGTTGCATGTTCCCTCATCTCAGAGTCGCTCCAAACGCTCCGAACGCGGCGCGCGCTTCTCGTGGAGATGGGCCGGATGCGCTTCCGCTGCCTTTTCCCCGATTGGGAAGAGCGCAATCAACTCGTAAGCTGCCACCTCGGGGAAAAGCTCCTTGGCGCGGGGCGCATCAAAATGCCCCACCCAAGTAGAGCCGAGCCCCTCTGCCTCAATCGCAAGCATGATATGCGTCGCCACAATGGCCGCATCAATCTCCGCAAAGTTCTTTCGGTCGAATTCCCGCACCCAGCCCTCGCTCGGAACGGCCGCGACCATCAGAAAACAGTCCGCGCCGAAAATACAGGGTGTAATCTCATGGACCTTTGCCACCGCCTCCGGGCTCTCCAGTAAGAACAGGCGGTAGGGCTGTAAGTTTTTTGCTGTCGGTGCCACCCGCGCCGCCTCCAAAATACGCTCCAGTTTCTCCGCCGCCACCGGCGCATTCGTCAGCTTTCTGCAGGAATAGCGCGCACGCGCAAGTTCTAAAAAGTCCATCGTTCTTCCTTTCTTCAAGAAAACCTTATTTCTTCCGCGTCCAGAAAAACGGAAAGCCCGCACCGAGCTTCCGGATTTTCTTTCCGCTTTGTGCTTCGATCCAGCGCGCAAAGCCTGTCGCATCCGCCGGTTTCAAGGCCTTCATATCAACCACGATTGCCGTCTGCGGATTGTGAAACAGATAGTAACGCTGTTCGTCCTGCGCGAGCTTCATGAGCTCGTCATAGCGCCAAGATCCGCTGTCCTCAATTTGAATCTCCTCGTCCGCGAAACGGTAAATAACCCGTCCTTCGGAGTCACCGCGCTGCTTAAGACCGCATCCGCCCGCGCCTTTGCGACGGTATTCCATCCGATCAGGAGCCAGACGCCGGCGGCAATACAGAGAACACGCTGCGGTGTCCCGAGCACGGAGCTGAAGGCAAACCCTGTCAGAAGTGCTCCGACCAGGACGCGACTCCAAATACGCAGCTGCTCAAACAAAAGAAATTGCGCGCGAAATAAGCCCCGCACTGCGTCTTCCGTAAATACCGTTTCCGTCTCGTAGCGCACGTTGCCCGCTTTCATCTCTTCCATACTTTATTTCCTCTTGTCATTTACTGCTCTTATTTTGCTACGATTCCCCGCAAAATACCATGAATTTTTCGTGAATTCCGCTTTCAATCTCTGCCCCGGAACACTTTACTTACTTTTGAGGAAAAGAATCGGTGTATTTTTCTCGATAGCTCCCGCATGTACCGTTTTTCCGAAAGGCCCTTACGCCTGTTTCTTTTTTGCCGTTAACATTTTGACCCCGAGCAGCGAGACGGCAATCTCCGATACCGGCATCGCAAGCCAAACGCCCGTCATGCCGAAGAGCGTCGAGAACAGCAGTAAAAACGGCAACACCAACACGATGCCGCGGAGCAGAGACAAAATCTGCGACCGCAGGTCCTGCGCGGTCGAAACAAAGTACATGATGTTCAGCAGGTTGAAGCCGAGGAAGAAACAACTCGAGAAGTAAAGTCGGAAGCCCTCCACGGCAAGCCGCTGCATCTCCGCATTGTTCTCATGGTTAAAGAGCGCCGTAATCTGTGCCGGGAAACCCATGGTCACAAAATAGAAGAGGGCAGAGGCCAGACCCACGGCAATCAGTGCATCGCGATAACTGAGACGCAACTTCTCGCGCTCATTGGTCGCAAAGAAACGTCCGAACAGCGGCTGAACGCCCTGCGCAATGCCGTTATAAACCGCAATCACGACAAGGATGATGTTGGCAAGAACACCGTAGGCCGCGACGCCCGCATTGCCCGCAAGTCTCAGGATGATAATATTAAACACAATCATTACAATGCCGTTGGTAATCTCGCTGATCAGCGAAGAAAGTCCCAGCGAGAGCACGCGTCTCAGTTCCGCAAGACGGAAGCCCCCTTTGACCGGATAAAAACTGCTCTTTTTCCGGATTAAGTGCAAGGAGAGCACCGCAATTCCCATAATCGGCGAAAGACGGTTGCCAGCACCGCGCCGAAAATACCGAGTCCGAGCGGAAAAATAAAAATATAGTCAAAGATGGTATTAAACAAACTGCCGGCAAGCATACCGAGCATGGCCAATTTGGGACCGCCGTCGTTTTTGACAAAAGCCGAAAAAATGGAATTTGAGATAAATGCCGGCGCAAAGAGCAGCACCATGCGGAGATAGGTTTTGGTCATCTCATAGGTCTCCGCTTTGGCACCGAGCATCGTCGCAATCGGATTCACAAAAAAGATGCCGAGCAGCGCAAAACCAAGGCCTGCGAGCAGACCGCAGGCCGCAGCCGTCGTATAAATTTGCCGTGACCGTTTCTTATCTCCGACCGTGCGGGCCACGATAAAACGAGCCGCACCGCCGATACCGAGCATAAGTCCGACGCCGTTGATAAAATTATAAATCGGAATCGCAAGATTCAACGCAGCCAAACCGTTTGCGCCGAGTCCCCGCGCGACAAAATAAGTGTCCGCCAAAATATAAATCGACTGTCCTACCATGGCGAGCACACTGGATAATACATACTCCAGAAACTCTTTCTCTCGACTCATATCCCCCTCTGTTTCAAACTGTTTTCTGTCTTATATTGTCATAGTAAAAGAAAGCTTTCGAAAAAGTCAAGAGGCGGAGCCCCTTCCGGAGCTCCGCCTCTTCTTCTCGAAACCGCTTTTATGCCAATGTGAGCAGAAGCGCCATCTTGAACCGTCCCTCTGCCTTCAGGCTGTGGCGACCGCCCTTTGCCATGCGGAACTGCTCGCCCGCCTTTACCTTGTGCGGTGTGCCTTCATAGACCAGTTCAACCTCGCCCTCCAGCGCAAAAATCAACGCATCGCCCGGCGCGCTGTGTTCCGAGAGGCCCGTTCCGGCATCGAAAGCCATCAGAACAAGCTTCATGTTCGGGTTGGACGCAACGTCCATATTGACAACACTTCCCTTTTCATAAGGAAGTAAATTCGCAAGCTGAAATACCTCTCCTGCCTTGACCTGTTCGTTCATATTGATATCCTTTCCCGGAATTACTTCCGTGTAAATAAAACCCTCTGTCGTTCTGACACCGCAGAGCATGTTCTTTTTCACCATGACGGCCTCACCCGCCGCGAGTCTCCGCAACTGTTCTTTGTCCTCAACCGCTTTCCGAAGGCGGAACTCCCCGCTGCCGAAATTGCCGAGATAGAGGACATCCTCCGGGTAGCGCTCCGCGCTGATGTCCGTATCTTTTCCGAGCGAAAAATACGTCACACCGACACTCCCGCTCTCGGTCTCCCGTGTGGAAATCGTAAGTCCGGCCTTGGGCGCATGTTCCTTAGAAAGCGAAAACTTTCTCTCCATGAAAAGTCTCCTCCTTTCATTTCCAGTATTACATATTTCCTACCATTTTACAAGGTTATTCCGAATTTCTTCCTTCGGCACGCGTTTCCGTTTCGGCTCTCCTCTGTTTTGCCGCAGCCGCTCCCGTGCGTTCTTCCTTATCACGCCGCTGCCTGAAAGCCCTTTTTGCTTCGCTCACCGTCTTCTCCGCCTCCGAACCGAGCGGTCTTTCCCGAAACTCTCCCTTGTGCTTTCTCCCCCCATCCAGTATAGTTTCTACAAACCATTTTGTCAGGAGGTACCATGAAACTACAAAACTCTCGTAAAGCTGACCTTTTTCTCCTAGCGGTTTATTTTCTTCTCTATCTCTTGCTGGTTCCCGTTCTGCTTGCCTTTGCCGCGGAGAGCAGCGCTTTCTTTCAAAAGAACAGCATGGCCTTCTACGGGCTCACAGGCTTGCTGACCCTCCTTATTTTCTACGGGGTTAAGCGGAAGACCCTTCGTGCGGACTTTGCAAAGTTCCGCGAACGCCTCGGCAAAAACTGCCGCGTGGTGATACTCGCCCAGCTCCTCATCTTCCTTTGCAATATTCCGATTAATCTCACCCTGCTGCACTTCGGCATTCATAATCAGAATCAGAATACGCTGGGGGGCCTTGCGGAGGGCGGCTATCTCTGGTTTCTCGTATTTCTGGCCCTGTTCTTTGCGCCCGTCGTCGAAGAACTTGTATTCCGAAACATTCTCTTTAACCGCATCTACGGGAAGAGCCCGGTTCTCGCCTATATCATCTCTATTCTGAGCTTCTCCATGCTCCACGGGGCCGCGGCGCTTCGGGGCGGCAAACCGCAAGATTTTATCGCAATCTTAAGCTACGTCCCGCTTTCCTTCTTTCTCTGCCGCCTCTATGCGACCAGAAAGAGTATAGCCTTCCCGATTGCGCTCCATTTCTTAAACAACTGCATTGCCGTAATCCTTCTTCTGGTCTTGAAACCGCCACGGGGGTATAAGTCGTGAAAAAGGCCTTTCCCGTCATGAAAACCTGCCCGCTCTTTGCGGGCATCGCCGAAAGCGACTATGAGACGCTGCTCTCGGCACTCTCGGCAAAAGAAGACTTTTTCCCAAAGCATGACACCGTCATCCAAATCGGAGACCCGGGAAAACGTGCCGGTCTGGTGCTCTCCGGCACCTTGGAGGTCGCCTTCTACGACGAAAACGCATCCCCGGTCAGCGTGACGCGAATCGAGAGCGGCAATGTCTTCGGCGCCATGATGCTCTGCGCCAATGTGACGGACAGCTCCATGCATCTTCGCGCCATTTCGGACTGCACTCTGCTGTTTTTGGACTTTTCGCGCCTCTTGCGGAACACGGAGCGCCAGAGTCACGCCGAGACCCGACTTGCGGCAAACCTGCTCGGCTACTTTGCGAAGCGCTCCCTTTTACTCACCCAGAAGATACGCATCCTGGGGCAAAAAAAGTTGCGCGACAAATTAAAGCTCTACTTCAACACGCTGCCAAAACAAAAGAGCGGGGTTCGAAAACTCCCGCTCTCAAAGACCGAACTGGCCTCCTTCCTCTATGCAGACCGGAGCGCACTCTCGAGGGAGCTGTCCCGGATGCAGGAAGAGGGTATTATTGCCATGGAAGGCAAGGAAATTGTAATCTTAGATCCGGACTTCCTCGCCTGAGAAACGCAGGCTGAGTTCCGCACCGGTGATTCGGCTGAGTCGATCCAAAAGTTCGACCGCGAGACTGCCCGGGCCTCTTGTTTCCGCTGTCTCTGCCGAAACATTCCATACCGTCACTGCGAGAAGCGCACTTAAGAGCGCTTCTCTTTTTTTGTCTTTGCCCTCCCGAAGCGCGAGGAAGCTCGCGCTCAGACAATTGAGGGCGCAACCGCTCCCGCAAATTTTCCCGAGCAGCGGCACGCCGTTTTGCAGGGCAAGACAACACGCGCCGTCCGTTAAAAGGTCCACCGCACCGCTCAGAAGTACGACCGTATCTTCCCGCCTTGCGAGAGCGGCCGCGTCGCGCGCAAGCGCTAAAATCTTATCTCCCTCACCGCGCTCCGCACGATCCTCTGCGCCGACATCCACCCCGGCACCGCTGCGCCCGGACTTAAGAAGCAGGGCCCTGATCTCACTCGCATTGCCTTTGATAAGCCAAGGCTTTTCCGCGAGATAGCGTTCCGCCAGCTCCCGTCGTAACGCACTCGCCCCGACGCCGACCGCATCGAAGCCCATCGGAATATCGGCCGCCCGGGCCGCGCCGGCCGCAAGGCGCATGGCGGAATCCCGCGCCTCGGTGATGTTCGCGAGACTTAACGAGAGGGCCGCCGCCTGCACCGCAATCTCTGCGCTTTCCGCCGGGTGCTCGGCACAAATCGGACGTGCGCCGAGCGCCAGCACCGCGTTCGCACAAAAGTTGACCGAGACCGCCCCCGTCATGCAGTGCACAAGAGGTGTCTTCTCCCGCAGGGCATCGAGCCGCGGCAACGCTTCCCGAAACAGCGCTTCCGCGCGGTTCACCGACTGACCTCACGCAGGGGTCGCCGTGTGCCGAGCGCCTCCTGCATCTTCCAAAGCACATTGGCGCGCTGCAGACTGACGAGTAAGAGCATCGCAAGGCTCCCGCCGATGACAGTTCCCATAAAGAAGGACGGAAGATAGAAGAAGAGAGTAAGTCCGCCTCGTCCCCAGAGGTAGGTCATGACCGGATAGGAGATGAGCGCACCGATAACGCCGGTCCCGAACACTTCACCGAGAAAGGCCGCAACGAGTTTCCGCCCGAAGCCCGGTATAAGAGTCCCGAGAGAAAAGCGCCGAAAATCGCGCCGGTCAGCGCAAGCGGCGGTATGCTCATCAGCACCATGCGTATGATGCCGATTAAAAAGGCGCAGAGCAGAGCATCCGCGGGGCCGAGGAGCACCGCACAGCAAATGTTGATGAGATGTGCCATGGGGCACATACCCTCCACGCGAAGCAAGGGCGATATCACCACACCGAGCGCAATCATAATTCCCATAAAAATCAAGCGAAGCAAAGTTTTCTGCTGCTGTTGCATTTCATTGTCCTCCCGGATTTTAAGTTAAAAAGCTGTCTTTTGTTCCCTCAGTTCCCGAGTTCCGCATTGATAAACTGCTGGGCGGTTCGCCCAGAGACGCCGCCGTGGCGCAGTTCAAAACGATCCGCGCGGCGCAGCAGTTCTTCGCGTTCCAAGGTGATGCCGTGGCGCTCGGCGAGCGCTGTCACAATTTCGTGATAGGCCCGGCGCTCCGGCTTGTAGTAGCCGATGGACAGACCGAAGCGATTCGCGAGCGAGAGCTTTTCTTCCATGGTGTCGGAGCGGTGGATGTCCGCATCCTGCTCCACATCGTTCCGATCCCTCCAAATTTCCCGTATCAAATGACGCCGGTTCGAAGTCGCATAAATCAGAACATTTTCGGGACGCGTCTCAACGCCGCCCTCAATTACTGCCTTCAGGAATTTATACTCGGACTCGTTTTCCTCAAAGGAGAGATCGTCCATGTAGATGATGAAGCGGTAATTTCGATTCTTGATTTCCGCGAGTACTTCGGAGAGCCGCCGGAACTGGTACTTATAAATCTCTATCATGCGGAGGCCATCCTTGTAGTACTCGTTCACCACGGCCTTAATGCTCGTGGACTTCCGGTTCCGCTGTCACCGTAGAGCAACACATTGTTGGCTCTCTGCCCGCGGAGAAAGGCCTCTGTATTCTTCCGGAGCTCCTCCTTTTGGCTCTCATAGCCGATGAGAGCCGAGAACCTGACCGCATCCATATTGTGTATGGCCTTCAAGAGCACACCCTTCTTCTCATCGTCCTCCAGACGAAAGGCCGCGTTCAGTCCGAACTTACCAACGCCGTAAGCCCGGTAGAACTCGCTCATCGTATGAAAAAAGGCTTCGTCGCTCTCGACAGCCGCAAGCGAACGGCTCAGTGCCCGCACCTTCTCGCTGACCGCTCGGTAACAGCGCACCGCAGGTTTCGGTAAGGCCCGGTAATCGGTCAATACCGAGAAGCAGTCCGTGCCGAGCGCCGCGTCCAATGCGCCGAAATCATAGCGGAAGAGGGCTCGAAAAATATGAAAATCCCGCTCCACAAAGCGATTCACACTGCCTTCTCCGGCCCCGACCTTTTCCGCCGTCAGCGTAAAGGGATTTTCGTCCGTCATGAGCAGAAAACTCAGATAATTCTGCCACAGGTTCTCATTAAAGCCGTACTCGGTCGCGAGCTCCAAGAGTTCCCGCACCGCACGGTAGGCGCGCTTCCGCTCCTCTACGGTCAACGGCATGCCGCGCTTCCGCGCACCTTCCAGTTCGGCGAGCGTCGATAGCACACTGTGTTCCGCGGACTTGCCGTACATCAGTAAATTCGAGATCAATTCGTCCATTGCGATCCTCCTTTAACTTTGCCAGTATACCGCCGAAACTTTCCCTTGGAAAGAGCGCGGGGCCGTGTATAATAGTGGAGAGAACGTGTAAACTTTGCTGTGCCGCGCGCAGTATGAAAAAAGAAAGAAATGAGGAAGAAACATGGCTTGTTGGGGATTTCACGCATTGGAATCGGATGAAGGACTGCTGCTCTTGGATCGCATCGGCGAAAAGCTCGCCGCGGGAAAGAAGAGCATTCAACTCGCGGATATCGTAGCGCTGCTCCGCAGCGAAAAGCTGCTGGAGTCGGAAGATGCTACGAATACCGAAGACTATGACCTCGCGGTACTCGCACTCTCGGAGTTTTACGACAGAATGCAGGGCGAAAAGAATCCGCTCGCACTGAAGAACAGTCGCCACGCGTTGCGCGGGTTGGAAGATCTCGAGGAAGTTACCGGGGATGCAAAGAGTCTCGCCTACCTCTACGGCCGCCTGCGGGAAATTCAGGATGACATCGACAGCTGCGAGCGCAGTTATGCGGCATTTTGGCTTGAGGCCGCAGACTATTATGACTGGGTATGCTATGTGGATCGCACGGTCGAGGCCGTCGCGCGAGAAAAAGCTGCCTGTTCCGCGGCAGAGGCATAAGCGGGAACATAGAAACGATCGGCAAAAAGAGAAGAGAGGCGAAGTGCTCTGCGCAACTCGCCTCTCTTTTCGTCTCACTGAAAATAAGCAAACAAAAAAGCCCCATCCCAGCAGCTCGCAGTCTGCCAAGTCAGGACTTCAAATGCGCCTTCAGGGACTCGAACCCTGGACAAATAGATTAAGAGTCTACTGCTCTACCAACTGAGCTAAAGGCGCTTTGTTTGTGTCTCGTCTCCGTGACACAAACAGTATTCTACATGCTCTTGCAAATCCTGTCAACAAAAAATTATAATTTTTTTCGCGGGGATAATTGTAAGATGAACTAGGACAATAAAAAAGAGCCGATGACGAACTCGTGGTATGATGAAGCTACCACACACCAACACACCAGGAGGTTCGCCATGGCCCAGAACGAGTATACCACAAATAGAAAATATCGCCACCTGACACGCGAAAAGCGCGCACAGATTGAAGTGCTGCTGCAATTAAAGCTCCCCAAAAGTCGCATCGCGCGCGAAATCGGGATTGCAAGGTCAACTTTATATAATGAACTTGCCAGAGGTACTGTACAGCAGTTAGGACGGAATCTGGAGCCATACACTCGGTACTTTGGAGATTCGGGACAGCGTGTCTACGAACATCGAAGACGAAATAGTCATTGCCCCATGAAGCTGGTGAAAGCTAAGAAGTTCGTGTCTTTTGCAGTAAAGCAGATACTGACAAAGCATCTGGCACCTGATACGATTTGCGGTCTTGCCAAAGAAAAGGGCTGTTTCACCGAGCTGGTTTGCAGCAAAACACTTTATAACTATATTGAGCGTGGATTGTTAAAAGCTCGAAATATCGATCTCACACTAAAGGTCAAACGTAAACAACACCGTAAGGGACATCCGCAGCATAAGCGGCTGTATGGCCTGAGTATTGAAGCTCGCCCCCAAGTAGTCAATCAGCGGGAGGAGTTTGGGCATTGGGAGATTGATACCGTGGTCGGTCGAAAGGAGTCACAATCCGTTTTGTTGACACTGGATGAGCGAATCACAAGATTTCGACACATTATAAAGATACCCGGTAGAAGCACACAAGCGGTCGAGCAAGGTTTAAAAACGCTCCGAGAGCTGTACGGAGAACGATTCAGCCAAGTCTTTCGCTCCATCACAAGTGATAATGGCAGTGAATTTGCTTCACTGCCACAGTTGCTTTCCACGATACCCATATATTATGCCCATCCGTACTCCGCCTACGAACGCGGACTGAACGAAAAGCAAAACTCATTGATTCGCCGGTTCTTACCAAAAGGGAGTTCTTTTGATGTAGTTACGGATGAGCAGATAAGAGAGATACAGAACTGGATCAATCAACTCCCTCGAAATCCTTTCATTACAGTTCGCCGGAGGAATTATTTCAGACTGTCCTACCTGATCTTGCAATCTAGCTAATTTTTTTCGCGTTGCGATCAGACGGGAAATCTTCTGTCCGCGCGAAGAAAACTTCTGCTCATACTCGGTCATCACATTGTCCTCGGGCGCCACTTCCCCGTGCAAATCCCGGGTGACGGATTCCAGCGTCCAGCCGGCCGCCGGTATCTCCTCGAGCGACCACGCAAAGAGCCCGTCGTTGTCTGTCTTAAACCAAATTTCGCCCTCGGGTGCCAAGACCGCATCGTAGAGCTTCAGAAACTCCCGGGAGGTCAGACGGCGCATCGCATGCCCCGCCTTCGGCCAGGGATCCGAGAAGTTTAAGTAGATGCGTGCCACTTCGCCGGGTGCAAAGATTTCGGTGAGGCGCTTGGCATCCTCCCAGAGAAAAAAGAGATTTTCTCTTTCCTTCTTGCCCTGTTCCCGCTCCTCTCGCTCTTTCCGCTCAATGGCCTTTTGCAGCACGGAGGCATAGCGCTCCAGTCCGAGGAAATTCCACCCGGGCTCCCGCGCCGAGAGTTCGCGCAAAAAAACGCCCTTTGCCCATGCCGATTTCCAGCGCAAGCGGCGCGTCCTCCCGAAAGAACGCGCTCCACTTGCCGCGATAACGCTCGGGCTCATTGACCGTTGCGCTCGCCCGGCGCACAAACTCCTCGCTGCCCGGTATATGTCTAAGCCGCATTGATTCTGTCTCCAATCTATTTAGTCTGAGAAGGCAAAGCCTCCGTCTCTCGCCTCGGTGCGCAGGCTGTAGAAGCGCGTTGCGAGCCGGATGAAATCCAGATAATCCGAGCAACCTGCCGTCTCATAGGGAGAGTGCATCGCGAGCTGCGCGAGGCCGATGTCGACCGTAGACAGGGCAACTTGATTGCCCGAAAGATTTCCGAGTGTGGAACCGCCGGTGACATCCGAGCGGTTATGGAAGTGCTGCAGCTTCACCCCGGCCTCGGATGCGAGATAGCGGAATACCGCGTCGCTGAGCGCATCCGTCGTATAGAGCTGGTTTGCGCTGTGCTTCACGACGATACCGCCGTTCATGTAGACACGGTTGCTCGGATCGCTCTTGTCTGTATAGTTCGGATGCACCGCATGCGCATTGTCCGCAGAAATCATGAAACTGTTTGCAATCGCACGGAGGTAGGCCGCGCGGTCCTCTCCCCGCTCGAGGAAGATGCGCTGTAATACGTCCGCGAGGAAGGTCGATGCCGCTCCCTGCTTTGTGCTGCTTCCCACTTCTTCATTGTCAAAGAGCGCAAACACCGGTGTTCCCTTGCTCTCCTTTGCCTGCAGGAAGCCTTCCAGCGAAGCCGCCGCGCACTCCAGATCGTCAAGCCGCGGCGCGGAGAAGTAACAATCCCCCTCGCCCCAGACCGTGCCCGACATGCGGTTATAGAGGAAGAGATCCGAACCGACGATATCTTCCGGCTTTACCCCCGCCGCCTCGGCCACACAGCTCATAAACTTCTTGTCGGAGTTTCCGTCTCTCCAGAGCGGCAACATATCGCGCTGTGCGTTGTACTCATAGCCCTTGTTTGCCTCCCGGTTCATGTGAATCGCGAGATTCGGAATCATCAAAAGATCGCGGTCTATGCAGACGAGCTCGGTCCGAATTTCCGCGCCGCGCCTCACCGCAATACGTCCCGCAACCGAGAGCGGACGGTCAAACCAAGGCGCGCAGAGCATGCCGCCGTAGCGCTCCACGTTCAGTTTGACATAGTGCCCCTCAACCTCCATGTCCGGATTTTCCTTAATTTTAAAGGACGGGGAATCGCTGTGGCTCGCAATAATCTGGAAGCTGTCCGTCTTCCCCTGCGGCAGACGAAAGGCCATCAGAGCCGAATCGTTTCTCGTCGTAAAATACTTTCCGCCCGCGCTGAGTTTCCAGCTCTCTGCCTCTCTCAGCTCCGTATAGCCCGCCTCCTTGAGACGCTTCCTGAGAACCGCAACCGCCTGAAATGCGGTGGGGCTCTCCTGAATCAACTGCAACAACGCTTCGATTTCACGCTTCATCTTCATTCTCCTCTGTTTTTGCAAACGCTTTTACAAAGCCTGTTCGCCCTCTATCATACCATCTCTCGCGCAAATAGGGTGCAAAGCTCTTGTTTTTCCTGTATAATATAAAAGAGTCTATAAAAGGAGGCCGTCATGGCAGCAGAGAGAAAAACGATTCAAGAACTCATTGAGGAAGGTCGCAGCACCACCGAGAGCCTGCTTTCTCACGCCAACTATGCGGAGGCAATGATATGTTCACGCAAGACTCTGGAAACTTTGGTTCAGAGTCTGTGCAGACGAAATAATCTTCCGATCGGTGATCTCACCGATATGCTCGATAATCTCTACCGCGAAGGTGTCATTTCCAAAGACGTCTTTGCGGGTTTCCTGAAGATTTCCATGCTCGGCGAGCGCGCACAGTCCGAGGGACAAAACGATCCCGCCTTGGCGAGCGAGTCCTTCGAACTGTTGAGCCAGGCCGTCTATGCCTATCGGCAGATGCTGGAGCACCAATCTTCGGCGCGGCGCAGATCCGCAAGCAGACGCCCGGCCAGAAGAAGAACCTCCGGCGGTATCTCTCTTGACAATCTGCCGCCCTATGTAAAAATCGGCGTTCCGCTTGTAGTCATTTTGCTCCTCATCTTCCTCGTTCGCAGCTTTGCTTCCCACCGCAAGGCAGCAGACCCGACCGTCAACGCAAGCGTCGAGAGCAGCGAGAGCAGTGCGGAAGCGGCTCTCACGACAGAGGCGGAGACCAGCGCGGTCGCTCCTTCCGCGATTACGGTTTACACCACGAGTACTTCTCTGAACGTACGCGAGACTCCGTCCACAAGCGGCAAGCTTCTCACTACGTTGCCCGCAGGTACCGTACTCGATTATGTCGGATCTTATAACGATCAGTGGACCATTATTAACTATAACGGCACGCAGGCATACGTAGCAACCCAGTACGTGACCGCTTCCGAAGTGAATCCGGCTGAGCGCGGCAACGCCTCCGCAACCAGAAGCAGTTCTCAGACCGATGCCGCCGAGACCGAGCCCGCGCTCGGCAGTACTGCCTCCGGAACCACCGCGGCAGACGAAACCAGCGCGCAAAAGGCGCAGAGCAGCTCCGCAAAAAGCAGTACGAGCAGCACCCGCTGAGCCAAGTTTGCATCTTCAAAATGCCATCCCGCGCAAACGCTGAGATGGCATTTCCTTTTTGCCACCATGCTGTTTCGAACAGAGAGGAGGTCTGATTGAGTCGATTTTTTGTTCGTGCGGCCCAAACCGTAGCCGCGCTGCTTCTTGCACTTTGCGTTTTCTTTACAACCCTCCCGCCCCTTCAGAGTTTTGCCGCGCCGGCCTGGCCGCAGGATGTTTTGATTGAGGCGGAGGGCGGCATCTTGGTGGATGCCTCTTCCGGTTGTGTGCTCTACGGGAAAAACATTCACGAGCGCTATTATCCCGCGAGTATCACCAAAATCCTGACCGCGCTCATTGTCATTGAGCGCTGCAATTTAGACGATACCATCACCTTTTCGTATGATGCCGTCCACAATGTCGAGAACGGTTCCACGAGTGCGGGCTACGGCGTCGGCGACCGGATTACGGTCCGGGAAGCCCTCTACGCCCTCCTGCTCCGTTCCGCAAACGAAGTCGCCAATGCACTCGCCGAGCACTGCGCCGGAAGCAGAGAAGCCTTTGCCGCACTCATGAACGAAAAGGCGGCCTCTCTCGGCTGCAAGGAATCCCACTTCACCAATCCTTCGGGTCTGAACGACGAAAATCACTACACCACCGCCTATGATTATTCTTTGATTGCGATGGCAGCGTTTAAGAATCCGACTTTTGTGGAGTTCGACTCTACCACCTACTATGAGCTTCCGCCGAACAGCGCCAACGCCGAACCCTTTACCATCTATGCCGGTCACAAGATGTTAAAAAAGAGCTCCGGACTCTATTATCCCGGCATAATCGGCGGTAAAACAGGCTACACCATGACCGCCGGCAATACCCTGGTCACCTGTGCCGAGCGCGACAATCTGCGCCTCATCACCGTTGTCTTAAACGGTCACCTGACGCATTACAGCGACACAAAAAAACTCCTGGACTTCGGCTTCTCCAATTTCAAAGCCGTAAGCCCGGAGGGCAGTGACAATCGCTATGAAAAACCGCAGACGGATCTGGACCTTGTCGGCCGGCACAACACCTTGCTTTCGCTCTCGGGCGGAAAAACCATTGTCTTGCCGCGAACGGCTCAGCTCTCGGACACCACAAGTACCCTGAGTTATGAGCTTCCGGCGGATGCCCCCGCAGATGCCGTCGCACAAATCCGCTATCTCTACGGTGAGCGCACTGTGGGTTCGGTTTGGCTCTGCGCCGCAGCACCGGAATCCGACAATCCGGTTTCTACCTCTTCCAATGCGAAGGCGCTGCGCAGACTGCGCTACCGTATCACGAGCCTGCCGCGCAGACTGATTGCGGCAATTGCCGCGGGCGTTCTTGTCTTCCTGCTTCTTTTGTTCTTCCTGCATCGGCACAGAAAGCGGCAGAGAGCGGCGGAAATCGCCTTTTCGCGCAGCATGAATCGAGTCGCCGAGCGCGAGGCCTTCAACGCGCCGAAGGAACTTTCGAACGGCCCCTCCTCTGTGGAACGCTATCTGGGCGACAGTTCTCTCTCGCGGCGCGGTCGAAGAAAGGGCTTCTTCTCGCGTTTCTTTTCGAGACGGCGTTAACTCTTTTGCGAAGCTGCTGCCGATGTCTCTGCAGACTCTGCTTTTCACTGAGAACCTGCTTCATCTTGCCGAGGCGCTCCGCTGCCTCGGCATTTACGATTTTGGTTGTCTTAATACAATATACCTTGGTGCCTTTCGGTCTTCCGAAACCGCAGCTTTCCGCGCAGAAAGCCGTGTTCCGGACAAAGGGCAAGGCAGTAATAGTTGCGCTGGTTTGCGGAAAACCAGCGCAGCTTTTTTTTCAGCATGCGGTTACAGCGATAACAGAGCATATCCGTGACCGCTTTATCCCGAATGGCGCTCTCGCGGTCCGGAAATACCCGCGAGACATACTTCGCATAATCCGGAAAACAAAGATACAGTTCTTCCGCCTCATTCGCCGGCAAACGGTAGTAGTCAAGGGAACGGTAAACCTTCAGGCTGTCAAAGGGTAACGCCGCCAGAACCGCGGCCGTATAGCGGGCATCCTCAATGGCCCGGTGAAAAGCCCCCTGCTCTTTGAGCCCCAATGCTTCGACCGCGGTCGAAAGAGCCGTGACTCGCTTCTCCGCATCCGGAAAACACCTGCCGTAGAGTTTTTGAACATCATAATAGAAGAGAGGATAGGAGAACGGATTCCGCACGCGGAAAAATTGCAGGTTGCGCTGTAACTCCAGAAGGTCCGTGTCTCCCCAACTGCAGAAGAAGACCTCCTCCTCTTTCTCCATGCCGCACCACTGAAAAAAGTCCCGCATGACAGTCGCAAAGTCCTGCCCTTCGCTTCTAAGCTGTTTCGCTTGAATCTTTGTGAGTGCACGCACGCGATAATCCAGCGTAGTATAGACGAATGGGCGCACGAAGCGAGAGAACTCGGAGACCGGCTCCAGGTTCTCATTCAGCTTCACTGCGCCCACTTCTATAATCTCAAAGGGAAGGTCAGGCAGCTTCCCGACCTTCCCTCTGTAACTTTGGTTCCATTCCAAATCAAAAACGATGTAGCTTGTTGCCATGAATTAAAACTCTCCGCTGCCCATTATCTCAACGCTCTCCACCATGTCTTCCGGAAGCGTCTCGTACTGCTCCAGGATTTTTCTCTGCATTCTGTCACGCGTTGTCGAATTAGTGGGATGCGCAATGTCCCTGTATCCGCCGTCCCGCGAAAGACGGCTCGGCATTGCAATGAATAGGCCCCGATCTCCCTGTATCACCTTGATGTCGTGAATCACAAACTCGTTGTCTAGTGTGATGGATGCCACTGCCTTCATAGATCCGGCTTTCTGAATCTTTCTGATACGAACATCTGTAATCTGCATAGCGCCTCCTCCGATACAGCATGGATATGGATGGCGATAGGGTGATCAACCCGGGCTCCCCTGATACTGAACTCAGATCACATACCGCTCATTCTTTTCGATAACGATTTTTACCTCCTCCGGTGTTCCGATATGGCTCGTATTTGCCCGGAGCGTATCCCGACTCTCTACGATGCAATTTTCAATCACTGTGTCATTTCCAATGTAGACGTCGTTCAAAATCACGCAATTTCGAATCACGCAATTCTGGCCGACAAACACTTTCCGGAACAGTACGGAATTCTCAACGCGCCCGTTGATGATGCAACCGCTTGAAACGAGCGAGTTTTTAACCTCCGCACCCGGATTGTACTTTGCGGGCGGCAAATCGTCAACTTTGGTGTAAACTTCCGGATAAGTTCTGAAGAAGTACTCCCGGATATCCCGCCGCAGGAAGTCCATATTTGTCTTGTAATAGGACTCCACGCTCGCGATGTTACTCCAATAGGAATCCATTTTGTAGGCATAGATGCGCTTCAAATTCTTATATCGAACCAGGATGTCACGCACAAAATCGTAGCGATCCTCAGCTGCGCATCTCTCGATGAACTCGATCAACTGTCTTCTGCGGATAATGTAAATACCGCAGGAGATCAGTCTGGAATCCGCAACCATGGGCTTTTCATCAAATTGCGTAATCCGGTTATCGCCGTTCGTCTCCACAACGCCGAATCTCGTGATGTCTTCCAGCGCCGATGCCTCTTTGCAGACCACAGTGATGTCTGCCTTCTTCTCGATGTGATACTCAAGCACCTTGTTGTAATCCAACTTGTACACGCAGTCGCCCGAGGCAATGACCACATAGGGTTCGTGGCAACTCTTCAGGAACTGCAGGTTCTGATACAGAGCATCCGCCGTGCCGCGATACCAGTCATTGGAGGTCGCGGTGATGGTCGGCGTGAATACAAACATTCCGCCCTGCTTACGGCCGAAATCCCACCATTTCGAGGAGCTGAGGTGCTCATTCAGCGAGCGCGAGTTGTACTGCGTGAAGACAGCTACGCGCTGAATGTGAGAATTCGACATATTACTCAATACAAAATCAATACTCCGGTAGCTTCCTGCAATCGGCATCGCTGCGATGGCTCTTTTGTTGGATAACTCCCTCATGCGCTTCGAATTTCCGCCCGCCAATACGATTCCTATTGCTCTCATTTTAAGCCACCTGCCTTTATGATTGCGCCGCCGCTCTCCAGCATTCCGTCCGGATAGTCTGCCGCAACGGTCTCCCCCCAAATTGCCGTATTCTTACCAATCTTCACGTCATTCGGGATGACCGTATTTTCGCCGACCGTCACGAGATCGGAGTTGTAGACACGCCGGTCATAACAGCTCTCCCGGTATTCTCCCACCCCCAATTCGCTATTCTTGCCGACAACAACTTGTTCCGCCAAAATTGACTTCGTAATCTTTGCCCCTGCGCCAATCACAGATTCGCGCATGATGATAGAGTCACGGACCACTGCGCCTTCTTCAATCACGACACCGGCGCCGATCACGGAGTGGTACACTTCCCCGTAAATCTCGCAGCCCTCGCCAATGAGACTCGCCTCGATCTTTGCATGCTCACCGAGGTATTGCGGCGGAATAAAGTCGCTCTTCGTGAATATTCTCCAGTACTCCTCATAGAGGTTGAACTCCGGAACAATATCCACCAGCTCCATGTTGGCTTCCCAGTAAGAGGAGAGAGTCCCCACATCCTTCCAGTAGCCGTGAAATTCGTACGCAAACATGCGCTTACCCTTATCTCTGCAATAGGGTATCACGTGCTTGCCAAAATCCAACTCCGGTACCTCTCGAAGTCGCAGCAGAGCTTCCTTCAAAACCGGCCAGGAGAAAATGTAGATGCCCATAGATGCCAAATTGCTCTTGGGCTCCTTCGGCTTTTCCTCAAAATCAATAATCCGATTTGTTTCGTCCGTGATCATGACGCCAAAGCGACTGGCTTCTTCGATTGGCACGGGCATAACCGCAACGGTTAAATCCGAGCGGTTTGCCTTGTGAAAATCGAGCATCACCTCGTAATCCATCTTATAGATGTGGTCTCCGGAGAGAATCAGGACGTAGTCCGGATGATACGAGTCGATGTACTCGATGTTCTGGTAGATTGCATTGGCTGTGCCGGAATACCAGTCACTGCCTTTTGCGCTCTCATAGGGCGCGAGCAGCGTCACGCCGCCGACCGCGCGATCCAGATCCCACGGGATACCGATTCCGATATGTGCATTGAGACGGAGAGGCTGGTACTGGGTCAATACGCCCACCGTATCCACACCGGAATTGATACAATTGCTCAGCGGAAAATCAATGATGCGATATTTTCCGCCGAATGAAACCGCAGGTTTTGCAACCATCTGGGTCAGAACGCCTAAGCGGCTTCCCTGACCACCCGCCAGCAACATGGCAACCATTTCTTTTTTAATCACGCTCTCACCTCGCAGTCAAGTGTATTTCTACTTTATGAACCTAATTATGTAAACGGCAATGATGTAATTTTGAAACCGGTCCGCTTGCCTCTGCGGGCAGGCACAGCCCTGTTTTCAGACAGCTATGCCACCATAGATAGTCTGCTGCCAGTTTCAGTATATCATAATTTCCGAAAAGGTGTACAAAAGCGAGTCAAAATTCCGCAAAAATTTAAGGATTCTATCCAGAAAAATACCTTGCATCTTTCATTCGACGCTGTCACACCTCGTCTTGTCCGCCCGACTTTTCGGTTTGTCCGGACTGATAAAATACACAGCCCTGCCTTGTCCCCGCGCGCTTTGTCAGCCTCTCGATTCGAAGGCTTTTGCGACTCGCCCCTCGTTACGAAAGTCTTTTCTAAGTGCTATCTTTCCGCCCGCCTCTGCTGTATGTACCAAAGCGTCATTTTTGTTTTGAAAGCTTGCCTTCCTGTCCCGGTTTTCGCCCGATTCCCCGCGGATTTCCCTGCCTCTGCCTTTTATTTTCCCGCAAAGTGCGCTAGAATAGAGTAGTTATAAACTAGGCGTATTGGCGGTAGCCGTTTGCCTCGTCATTATCTTTGAGAGGAGTAAGCGAATGAAGCTCACAACAGTCAAACAAATATGGGAAAATCGAGAGGCGTATTTGAATCGGGAAATCGATTTGGGCGGCTGGGTGCGTTCAAATCGCGACTCAAAGTCCTTCGGCTTTTTGACGATCAGCGACGGCAGCTTTTTTGAGCCCCTGCAGGTTGTCTACCACGACAGCCTCTCCAACTTTCAGCTAATCCGAAAGATTAATGTCGGTGCGGCACTCATCATCCGCGGCACCCTCGTTGCTACACCGGACGCAAAGCAGCCCTTCGAAATTCAGGCGACGGAGATCTCGGTGGAGGGTGACTCCGCACCGGACTATCCGCTTCAGAAGAAGCGCCACTCGCCGGAATTTTTGCGCACCATTTTACACCTGCGTCCCCGCACGAATCTGTTTCAGGCGGCCTTCCGCGTGCGCTCGGTCATCGCCTTTGCCATCCACAGCTTCTTCCAGGAGAGAAACTTTGTCTACGTCCACACGCCGCTCATTACTTCGAGTGACGCTGAGGGCGCGGGCGAAATGTTCCGCGTGACGACGCTCGACCCGAATGAGATTCCGCGCACGCCGGACGGTCTGGTAGACTACCGCGAGGATTTCTTCGGCAAGGAGACCAATCTAACGGTCAGCGGTCAGCTGAACGGTGAGGCCTTTGCCCAGGCCTTCCGCGATATTTATACCTTTGGGCCGACCTTCCGCGCCGAAAACTCCAACACCACCCGCCACGCGGCGGAGTTCTGGATGATAGAGCCGGAAATCTCCTTTGCGGATTTGAACGACGCGATGGCCCTCGCAGAGGACATGCTGAAGTACATCATCCGCTATGTCTTGGAACACGCGCCGGAAGAGATGGAATTCCTGAACCGCTTTGTCGACACCGGCCTTCTTGAGCGCCTGAACCATGTGCTGAATTCCGAATTCGGACACATCAGCTACACGGAGGCGGTCGATATTCTGATGAAGAACAACGACAACTTTGACTACAAGGTGTCCTGGGGTACGGATCTCCAGACCGAGCACGAGCGTTATCTGACCGAACAGGTTTTCAAGCGCCCGCTCTTTGTCACCGACTACCCGAAGGACATCAAAGCCTTCTATATGAAGTTAAACGACGACGGCAAGACGGTCGCAGCGATGGACTGCCTCGTCCCGGGCATCGGCGAAATCATCGGCGGCAGTCAGCGTGAGGACGACTACGAGAAGTTGCTCACGCGTATGAAAGAACTCAACATGGATGAGGACGCTTACCGCTTCTATCTGGACCTCCGCAAGTACGGCAGCAGTCGCCATGCGGGCTACGGTCTCGGCTTTGAGCGCTGCGTCATGTACCTGACCGGTATTCAGAACATCCGCGATGTGCTGCCCTTCCCGCGCACCGTCGGAAACTGCGAGCTGTAAGCATAGGCTTTTTCAACAAGGAGCTAGGTCATGAAGTTTATCCACACAGGCGATCTCCATTACGGCATGAAGCCGGACATCGGAAAACCTTGGAGCACGGAGCGAGCGCAGGCTGTCAAAGATGCGCTTGCTTCGATTGTTCGGGCTGCGCGCGATGAAAAAGCAGATCTCCTCCTGATTGCGGGAGATCTCTTCCATCATCAGCCGCTTGTGCGCGATCTCAAAGAAATCAGCTACTTGTTCGCCTCGATTCCGGAGGTGGCGGTCGCCGTCATTGCCGGAAATCACGATCGCATCCGCGATAACTCCGCGGTGCTCTCGTTTCCCTGGCCGAAAAACGTCTATTATTTCACCGAGTCGGCCCTGAGTTCGGTTTATCTCCGCCGCCTGAACACGGAAGTCTACGGCTTTTCTTACCACACACGGGAAATCCGGGACAATCTCCTCGAGGGCGTGGAGGCGCCGGAAAACGGACGCATACGCATTCTGCTCTGCCACGGCGGCGATGCCAAGCACCTGCCGCTCGATGTCAAGGAGCTCTCGGAATCCGGCTTTTCCTATTGCGCGCTCGGACACATTCATAAGCCCGAGATTGCGGTTCCTGGCAAAGTGGCCTGGTGCGGTTCCCCCCGAACCGCTCGATTTAACGGAGACCGGTCCGCACGGCTATTTTCTCGGAGAAATCAATGACATTACCCGCCAAGTCACCTCGCTTGATTTTGTGCGACTCGCAAAAACACAGTACACTTCCCTGATTGTCCACGTCACACCGGACTCTACCAATGCGGAGTTACTGATGACTCTGAGCGATGAGCTCGCAAGACGAGGCAATCAAAATATTTACCGTCTGCAAATCAAGGGGCTCCGGGATCCGGATACGGTCTTTGATTTGGATGCACTGCGGCAGCGCTTCCGCATCGCAGAGCTCTTTGACTACTCCGAACCCAAATATGATTTTTCGCGCCTGTTTGCGGAGCATTCCTCTGATATGATAGGTTTCTTCATCCGGGAACTGGATAAGCCGAATCTGAGCCCGCTCGATAAAAAAGCACTCTATTACGGTGTGAGCGCGCTGCTCCACACGACAGAGGAAAGGGGGCAAAAGTAATGATTATCCGTGAGCTCAATATCCGCGGATTCGGTGCCCTGCAGAATCGACGCTTTGTTTTCGGCGACCGCCTGAATATCCTCTACGGTGCGAACGAGGCCGGAAAGTCGACGCTCCACCTTTTTCTCCGCGCCATGTTCTACGGTTTGGAACGCGCGCGCGGACGCGCCTCGAAAACAGACGCCTATGCACTCTATGAACCATGGTTCGGAGAGGGCGCCTACGGCGGAAGCCTGCGCTTCGAGGAGGATGGTAAGCTGTACCGCATCGAACGCGATTTTCGAAAGAATCCGCTCGACCTCACCATCATCGATGAGAGCGCCGGACTTGCCGTTGAAGATCCGGAGACCTTTCTCCGCGCTTGTCTCTGCGGCCTCAGTCAGACCGCCTATATGAACACGGTCAGCATACGGCAACTTCGAAGCGCAACCGATTCCGGTATGACGCAGGAATTAAAGAACTACATTGCCAACATGAATGCGACCGGCGAACATACGCTGAACATTGACCGCGCGACCGCCTATCTTCGCGATCAGCGCAAAGCCTTTGAACAGCGCATTGTGCCGGATGCCGCCAAGCACTATGCGGCGAATATCTCTGAAATTCGCAAGCTGGAGGAGCAAATTTCCGTTCCCGGCTATCGGAATACCATGCAAAGCCTGAGCGCTTCCAGGCAGGACAGTCAGAGTGTTCAGGAAACCTTGCAAAGCGAAAAGGAAAAGCTTGTAAAAACCTTGGCCGCCAAGCGTCAGACCATGGAAGAGCGCGGTTTTCAAAACCGTCAGTCCTTGCTTCGCTTTCAAACACAGATTTCCGACTGGCAGAGCGAACGCAAAGCACTGCGCTCACGGACACAACTGCGCGCTCGAACCGTTGCCGGCTTTCTTTTGTTTCCGCTGGCACTCTTACTCTACTTTACGATGTTGCGCGTGGTCCCGGACAGTGCCAATAAGCTCCAGGCTCTGCTCTGCGTCACGGCTGTCTGCTGTGTCGCCCTCGGTGTTTGTCTGCTCCTCTCGGTTCTTCTCGCGGGACGGCGGCGCCGAAATCAACTCGCAAGATTCGGCAATTGATCCGTGAACATTTCCCCGAGCTTTTGTTGGAGAACGAACTCAGCAGGCGTCCGAGTGCACTCGCGACGAGCGCAAAGGAAAAAATCGCGGAACTCTTGGATTTGCAAGACGAAATTTTGCGCTGTGAATCCGCCGTCTACGATATCGAAGAGAAGCTGCGCCTCTTAAAGACACAGCAGGCGGAGACGGAACAATCCTTGGCAAACCAGCAGAAGAGTCAGTGGCTGCTGGAACAGCAGTTACAGCAGCTTTCCGCTCTGAAGGACGAGACCGCCGCGCTGAAAAATGTGGTCGCCGAAAACGACCGTCTGAATACCGAGATAGAGGCCATCAACATCGCAACGGAAACCCTGGCCCGACTCTCGGAGACCATTCATGACTCCTTCGGCCGCTACCTGAATCAGTCCGCTTCACAGCTCATCTCCGGCATCACCGGAAATGTCTATGATTCCCTTTCGGTCGATCAGAATCTGAATATCTTTTTGAACACCTCGCGTAAGTTGATTCCGATTGAACAAGCAGGTGCCGGCACCGTGGACCAGGTATACTTTGCACTGCGCCTCGCAGCCGCGGAATTGTTGCAGTTCGGCAACAATTCACTGCCGCTCCTACTGGATGACAGCTTTGCAAACTACGATGAACAGCGGCTTCGCACCGTTCTTCACTGGTTGCTGGAGAGTTACACGCCCCGCCAGATTTTACTTTTTACCCCGCATCTTCGCGAGGCACAACTTCTCACCGCCTCCATGCTTCCGTTTCATCTCGTGGAGCTTTGATGCGTATCGCTTCCGTGCAATCCCTATCCGAACGGAAACAGTCGCGCTGTACTTATCCTGTTTCATTAAAAAGGCAGCAAGCCCTCGGGCTTGCTGCCTTTTTGATTCAAACAATAAAGCTATACCGGAAGCGCCTTAGTCCCTTTTCTCATCCTTATCTATGTCCTTCCGCGGAGAGCGTTTCCGCTTCGGATCGAACTTTCGCCTTCCCTCTTCGAAATAAACGGCCAGCTGCTTAAGAGTATGCTTAGCATCCAGAGAGCCAGACTGCAGACCAGAATCTCTGTCACCGGAAGTCCGCTCGTTTGGCGCCTCCCTTCTGCCGGCGGAGCGGCCTTTGCAAAATCAAGTTCGAGCTGCCCTGCGGGAAGTTCCGTTCTCCTCAATTCCGCCTGTTGATTGACATCCCGCATTTTTGCAGTACCGATTCGTTCGCCGAGCAAGGGGGCAGCGTCCGCTGCCGGCGCTTTCATTCGTCCGGAAAGATCATAGCGCTTCCTTGTCACGTGTTCCTCTTCCCCGCGCCGCAAACTCGCTTCCAATTCGAGCTCCGTGCGCCTCCCCTCGCTTGTTTCTGCGAAGGCTACCGTTCCCTCGGCCTGCAACAGGCACAGTTCCCCCGGTTTTAGCGAAGGGACAAAAATTTGCAGCGGCTCCCCGCTAGGAAACGAATCATACCGCACACCTTCGGTCCCTTCTCGCAGGAATTCCGCGGTTGCGAAGCTGTATATCTGATCCTCGCTTCCCTCCGGCAGGCGCAGCGAAAGATATACTTCCGGGATTTCCCGTTCACTCTCATTTTCCACTTCACAGAGGAATAAAATACCGGATGTCTCATCCACAAAAAACTCCGGTGAAATCCGCAGTTCTGTTTCCGCCTCTGCCTCTCGCAGGGAAAGCGTCATCCCAAACAAGAGGAGTGCCAAGAAAACACAAAGTCTGATTCCAAGATACAAGCTTCTGTCCGCAAGTCGACGCATGTTGTCCTCCTCAGATGAATGTCCTTTGCTCAGTATGTCTCGCCTGCGATTTCTTCCGGCTCCGTCACTTCCGACTCAAGTACCGCCGCCTCCCCCCTGCCGGAACAGATAGACCGCCTGATTTCCCGCTCTGTCCTGAATTTTAACCCGAAGCGGTAACAGCTCCTGCGGTATTCGCAGAACACCGTTTTCTCTGTCTATCGAGACGCCCTCTACTGTCTGTTCTTCATGTTCGCAGCACAGTGTATCCCAGTCTATTTGTGCCGCCTCATCGGAAAAGCGCAGGTGCATCCAAGCTTCTCGCTCTTGATATCCGAGATATACCGGCGCTTCGCTGTCAATGTTTGAAATTCGAATGCGCTTTTTCACCCTATGATTTGCGATATCGATTGCCTCTATCGTATAGACTCCGTTTTTTACGACAATTGCTTCGTACGCTTTTCCGTTCCGAAGCAAGGGAATTTCTTCCTCTCCGGACAAACTTATCTTTTTAATCGGAGCTCCGCTCGTCACCTGAAAGCGCAGCAGCTGTTCATTGACATAACGGGAAGGATCTCGATATTGCACTGCGGAAATACGGATACCTCGCAGCGCAACGCTGCCGATTAGTCCCGTGGACAGGATGACTGCCGCCGCCGCTTTGCCGACAACAGCGGAAGAGGCCAAGGCCGCCCGACCTCCCGTTTGCAGATATTCCAAATGGAGAAAGAAAGTATAAAAGCTGAACGGGCTAAAGCAGAAGAGTTTATTTCCGAGCAACTTCTTCATCTTTTTCTTCGCTTCGGCAAGTCGGCTTTCACCGTTCCGACCGGCACATCCATTATTTCCGCAATATCCCGTTCCCTAAGTTCCGAAAAGAACTTGAGCAAGAGCGTGGCGCGTAACGGCCAGGAAAGCTGATCCGCAGCAGTCATAATGGTATGTCGCTGTTCCAGCTGCTCAATCGACATCCCCCCGGCTGACATCGCATCTGCTCTCAGCTCCGACTCCAGAATCTCCTCCAACGGAACCCCCTTAGTGCTTGTAAAACGAACGGAAGTGATATAGTCCAGGGTGCTGTGATAGGCGATGCGATTGGACCAACACTTAAAGCTCTTCGGATCCGTCAAGTCTTCGATTCGATGGAATATTTGCAAAAACACTTCCTGTGTGAGATCCTCAGCCTCATGCTTGTCTCGCACCATCTTATAAATCAGATAATAAATCGGCTGATAGCAGAGGGAGTAAATTCCGTCAAAAGCCTGTACATCCCCTTTTTGGTATTCTCTGACCAGTTCCACAACCCGTTGTTCCCGTAAACTCAGCACCTGTCAGTCCCCCCGTTTTTGTGCAAACACTGCTTCACAGCCGACTGCCATAACAGCAGCGACATCCATAAGCCCAAAAGCAATGTTACATCCGGGCAAATGCCCTCTTGTCTTTCTCCTGTTTGCGGTAACTTTTGCCCTGTGCGCTTTGCTTTCGCACGTTTCCCGATTCGCAGACGCTTTCCGCGAAGGTACGAATGCATCGAGCGCCCTCTGTGCATTTTACACGTTTCTAACTTGGCCCACGGAAGCGGCAGTTTCGCCTGCTGCTTTGTTCTTTTCCCTTCTCGCAGCATCAAGTTCTCGCTTATTTCCTCTTTCTTATTCCCCGTATCGCTTTTCGTCCCATCCGCTGCAACGCGCGTTTCCGTTGCTTCCGGACCCTGCCCTGCCGCTTCGAAATTTAAAATCTTCGCTGTATTCGCTTGTGTTTGCCCGCGCCTCTTTCTATGTCGTCTTTCTTCCCGCGTTGTTTCCCGCCTTACAAGCGGCAAATCGATTTCACGCGTAAGATCGATCTCATGCGTAAGCATGATACTTTCAGCCTCAAACGGAAACTCCGGTTGATTGCAGACTTGAAATATCGCGTCCCTTCCTTGATAGTGAACCGCTTCATATTGCGGAATCCAGCCAAACGGGATATCCATTTCCTCAATGCCGATTACACAGCCTTCCGGCAAGACGCCGGAGAATATAACAGCGTCTTCTCGAAACCGCTCGGCATCTTCGGCATCACTTGCGCTTGCCCGGCCGCTTCGGCTTCTCCGCGCATCGGAAGGACTTGCCGCCAAGTCCCAGACAGCCTCCCAATGATTGCTTGTATTCACTGCCTTGATTTCCCCGAGCACCGCAAGCACTTCTCCGTCACGCAAGAGCAGCGGGCGAAAATAAGCTTCCTCCTCGGTTCTCTCCGCAGCCCAACTCTTTTTTACGACGATGCGCTCTACCGTCCTCGCCGTCTGTTTTACAAACACCGCGCGCAAAGGCTGTGGCCGTTCCCGACAAGAGAGCTCTTCCGTCACAAGAATGCGCTGACTGCCGTCTTGCAAGTTTCCTTCCCGCAAACGCCGATTGAGTTCCTGTCTCGCCTCAGCGGGACTCCCGTAGCTGCCCAATAAGCGTTCATCTTCATAAAGCAGTACACGGCTCTCCGGCAGCAAGCTGTAAGCTCCGTGCTCCAAAATTTCGCCCCTCAGCTGCTCGATTTCATCGCCCTCCGCTATGAATCCGTGTGCGACACGGAAATTCGCATTCCGCATATGCGAATCCCCGGTTTCAAGTTCGATTCCCAAAACGGGCCCGCTTGCCGAGAAATATAGATTCCACACTTCTTCGCGAAACTCAATCTCATCGAAAGAATCCGATGTCATATCTCGTCCGCGTGTCGAAGCCGCCGACGCAGGGGCTTCCGCTACAATGAATCGAAATGTATCCTGCATCGTGTGACAGTCCGGCGGGAAATTCACCTGCTCAAGCCGGTAGCTCCCGCTCGGCAAGTCTGAAAGCAGCAATTTTCCGTTCGCATCGGTACAGAATTCCGTATGCTCCGGCAATACGGCAGCCGAACCGCCGCTTTCACGGATCAGACGGTAGCATATTCCGGAGAGCGGTTCTCCATCCGCTGTCTCAGCAATCAATTCCACGCCCCCCACGTTCTCAAGCCTTAACTCATCCCGAAATGCTCTCACGCGACGACATTCGAAGGGAAGCGACCAGCGAAGTCCGATTGCCTCTTCCTCCGCCGCACTGCTCCGGTAACTTGTCACTGCGGTAAAAGACTGCTGAAATGCGTTTTCCGCACTTTGCAGAATCTCGGCTTCGCCGCAAGTTCGAACTACGACCGCCTTTTCCCCTTGCTCTGTGCTGTGCAGTATGATTCGTCTGTCAATCGTTCCGTTTCTGTCATAAAACGGGAGTGGGAGAATCAAGCTGCTGTCCAGACGGTAGTGACCGTTTTCAAATCCGCACAGTTCTCCGGCACGCGAGCAATGGGATTGTCGCGCAAGTCTATTTCCCGCGCCCCAAAATACGTTTGATGTTCTTCGATTTCAGGGTTCGCAGCAAGCGGACTTAAGTCCGAAATCACATTTCCCGAAAGGTCGATATAGGCTGCATTCCGGAGCAGATGAATCCCGGCGATATCTCGAATTTCCCTTCCGTTCGCCCGAATCCCGGCATTCTCCGTACCGATTCCGTATTCAAGTAAAATCTTCTCCGCACTGTCTTCGAATGATATCGGATAGCTTCCGTCCTCGATATGTGCCGAGATGCTGTCAAAAATCGCTTCCGCAAAATCCCGATCCGATACCCCTATCGCTTGAATCTGCTCCACGCTAAAGTTTGACACGCGATCGAGCGCCCACACCGTGCCGCAGCAAAGCATGCACTGCCATAGCAGCAAGATCAAAAATACAATGTGAGAAGACCGTCTGCGTGCATCTGCCTTTGCTGTCGTCATATCACGTTCCCTCCCCAAGTATGTTGCCACCTCAGCGTAAGTCACTCCACGTATATAAGGACGGGTATTTGCAGTAAAAGGTTCGATTTTTTTTACAAAAAAACGGCGGAATTTTTCCAATTCCGCCGTTCAGCATGTACAGCAGAACTTGGAATAATACTACCATAGTTCTGCTTATTTTCTCTCTAAAAGTTAGCAAAGATTTCTTTCGATTTTATTAAGTTAGCTCTCTTTGTACCCAAGCGCCTGCTCCAGCGCATCTTTTTCCTCGCTTCCGAGCAATACCTCGGTCTGACCGCAATCCACCGTCTTAATGTAAAGATAGCAACCTTCGCGAGAGTGCACGGTATTCATGATAAAGCCGGTATTGGTGTAGTCGAGCAAGGCAATCGCAAAACTCATTTTTCCGCCCATGTCCTTGAACGCATTGTAGCGCACAATACCGAATTTCTGGTAGGAAGCCCTCTGATTCTTGTTCAGAACACGAATGGCCTCCTTATTGGCTCTGTCTTCCGATCTCAAATCGCGCAGTGCTTCCTCCAGACCGAGTATCATATCCTCCATACTCTCCGCATCTCTGCCCCGCATGAAATAGTCATAAGAGCGCTTCATTTTCCCGTATCTGCTCAGGAGATAGATCACTAGAATCAAAAGAATCGCATCAAATGCGGCTAAAACCCCAAATATCACTGTTTGCATACACAGTGCCCCCTCACTTGTTCTCTACGGTGCGCAACAAATCCATGATGCGCTCCAACTCAGCCATTGAATAGTAGTCAATTTCCACACGCCCTTTGTTGTTATCTCGTCGGTTGATGTGGACCTTGGTGCCAAGTATGCCCCGCATCTTCTCTTCGTAGCTCTGATAGAACAAACTGAGATCCTCGGTCTCGACCTTCTTTTCTTTTTCTCCTTGCGCTTTTTCTTTGCCTGCTTGACCAGCTTCTCCGCTTCGCGAACGCTGAGCATTTCTGCGACAATTTTCTCCGCAAGCAGTTCCTGCTCGCTTTCGTCCTCCAATGCGAGCAGTGCCCTTGCGTGACCCGAAGAAATTTTTCCCTCGACCAAAAGATCGCGAGCCCCCTCTGCAAGCTTCAAAAGACGAAGCGCATTGGTGACCGTCGTGCGACTTTTGCTCACTTTGTCCGCGACTTCCTCCTGCGTGAGATGATAGTCGCGTATCAACATCTGATACGCCATTGCCTCTTCAATCGGATTCAAATCGGCGCGCTGCACATTCTCGATGATGGAAATTTCCGCCACCTGCTGCGAGCTGTAATCTCTGACCAGCACCGGTATTTCCTTGAGTCCGGCTGCCTGGGCCGCACGGTAACGCCGCTCACCGGCAATAATCCGATAACCGCCCTTCTCATCCCGTTGTACCAACAGCGGCTGCAATACACCGAAATGACGAATGGAGTCCGAGAGTTCCTGCAAAGCTTCCGGATCAAAATGCTTGCGCGGCTGATCCGGATTTCCGTGCACCTCTTCGATGCGGAGTAACATTTCCTTCTCCCGCACCGGAGCAGCGGTCTGCTCGACAGAAACTTCGCTGCCCGCTACCGCTGTCTCTTCCTTTTTTTCTTCGAGATGGTCCATACCGCCCAGCAGATCGCTGAGCCCCTTACCGAGTCTACGTTTTTACTCACCGCACACATAGATATTACTCTGCCTCTCTCATTAAAATCTCAGCCGCAAGCTTGCGGTAATTTTCCGCACCGGTGGAACGCGGGTCATACTCGGTTACCGGCATTCCGTAACTCGGAGACTCCGCAATACGCACATTTCTTGCAATAACCGTGTCATAGATATATTCCTTCAGAACATCTTTCACACTGTCCACAACTTGTTGGGACAAATTATTTCTCGCATCATACATCGTAAATACAATGCCGTTGATGCGCAGTGCAGGATTTAACTTCATCTGCAAAAGCTTAATGCTGCGCAACATTTGGTTGAGTCCCTCCATCGCGTAATACTCGCACTGAATGGGGATGATGACATCGGTCGCCGCGGTCAAAGCGTTGATGGTCAGAAGACTCAGAGAGGGAGGGCAGTCGATGAAAATATAGTCGTAGCGATCGACGACAGCCTCCAGATAGTGCTTCAGAACATACTCGCGATTCTTCTTTTCCAGAAGTTCGAGTTCCAGCCCGGAGAGATTTACGTTGGATGTCAGCACATCCAAATTCTCGGAATAGCTCTTATGAACCGCCTCCTCAAACGTACATGCATCCATCAACAGCTCATATATCGTGTTATCGTCTTTTTTCTTTTCAATCCCGAGACCGCTCGATAAGTTTCCCTGCGGGTCAAAGTCAACCGCCAATACACGCATACCGGCTTCTGCAAATGCCGCCGCTAGATTAACGACAGTTGTCGTTTTTCCAACTCCGCCCTTTTGATTTGACAATGCAATGATTTTTTTCATGATTGCTTCACCGTGCGCCTCTCTACTCGAAGATTTTTCGCTTTGTTCTATATCATAACACAAATTAAGTTCGCAAGAAATAATAACCGCCCCCCGCAGCGGTATTTTCTTACGCATATTGTCTCAATCGGCATTTTTCTGTACCCTCGTGCCGCTTGCGTTAAAACAGGATTGTCATTTACATCTTACACACATTGAAATTCAGTAGATATTGATTTTCGCAATACAAGCATTTGCCTTTTGATACTCTCTGAAATCCTTTCACCGAAAATACACCGATACTTCGGAAATCAGCTTAAACGTTCGCAAATATATGATTGACACAAATTCCTTCCATTTTGAAATTCAGCAGCACCTTACGCTTTTCGTCTTCGCCCGAATTCATCGCATTACCAGCCTTCTCTGTCCTCTGTGTCGATATAGATGACCTGGCAAAACAGTAGATTCCGGAGAAAAGTTCCCATTACGTATCCCCATTGATTTTCATTTCACATGTAAGGATACATACGTTGTTTCACGTGAAACAACGCAGTGACAAGCTTAAACCGGTTCGAACCATCACCTATATGTCCCGTAAAACACAATCCGTTTGCGGTCTATCAGAGTGAAATCACATCAAAGATAACAGTCGAAGATGAAACGTAAGGCTTTTGCCGAACTCAATCAAACAGAGACTCCGGAAAACCGAGACCATCTTTGTAATTCCCAAAGAAGAACAGAAATGACAGCGCATTGTATTTAAGGCGTATGACATATACTCTTTAAATTCTTTATCTCAGCGGAGTTGAAAAGCGGCATCTTTGACACCTTCTCAGAATTAATTCCGTACAAGCTATTCTGTAAGCGTGACAGATGGGAAGCTTAATCTATCGATTTCACGTGAAACATATCGCTCAATCGCAACTCAATCACGCATAAGTCTTAACATGAATTCTCCACCGCTGTAATACCCGACCAAGGTTTAGACGAAAATAGACTGCGCTGATTGCGTTTGTATTATAGGCTAAGTTACAAGAAATTTCGAATGGCTTGGACGACAGGTACTCTAGGAATACCGATACCTTGCTGAACGGAGCAAGGTATCATCCACACGCCAAACCCTTTGAAATCCATATCTGTTTTGCAAGAAACAGATTACTTGAGTTCAATATTGCAGTCGTCCGTTATCACTTCGAATTTGAAATAGCTCAAATACGATTTGCACAAAATAAGGCATGTTTCACGTGAAACATCTTTCAATGCCGGTAGAATCTCTAAACGCTCAACAGAACCAGCCGGATTCCCTGTGCTATCGACTTAAAGCCCCATTGCACAGAGCGTATCGATAATAGCGCAACATAAGGTCTTCCAAGTGCCGGAATCAAATACAATCAACACGTCGTATCAAGTAAAATAGCTTCCTAAACTTGTTCCACATGACTCGCTATGATTCGATAAATTTCTGCGCGATGGGTCATAACAGCATTGTAGCTAAGCCAGTATAGCGCATGCACCGAAACCATCTTGCTGAGAACGGATCTGTAAAACTTAATAAAGCATCACAATAGAACGCATTCATCCATGGCCATACAGTAGCTTTCTGTATTGTTCCACGTGAAACATCGCTATTCTTGATGGAGTCTCTGCGCACATAATCAAATTTCCGGAAAGCAGCACATAGACGCTTTCGACAACATCCGATTTCTTCTTTTTCCGTTCCACGTGAAACATTGCGTTTCTTTGTTTGAAGCTTTGCGCTATCAATCGAACATATCAGGGAAAGGCGCAGTTTAACTTCTGCCAAGCCGACGAGAGTACGCTTTCGTTACCTCACAACTCGGACAATTGCTTTCCGTACTGTTTCGTATGAAATATCGTATCCATGCAAATAATTCGATCGTTCTCGATTCTCATTATTTACCGGTTCCTATCGGATAGCGATTGCACTGAGATGAGGCTTTGTGATCGGTACAATAGACTTCTTCCCGGTATCACGACGAGATGCTCTCGTTACATCATAACCGCACCAGTATCTATCCGGGATGTTTCACGTGAAACATTGCCGCTTATGTTGGAATCTTTGCACACACAACAAACTATATTCTATTATGTTCCACGTGAAACATCGCTCTCCTGTGATCGAAGCTCTGCTCAATCAATCGAACTTTTCCGGGAAAGGCGCAGTTTAACTTCTGCCAAGCACAAAAGAGGAGGTTTTCGTTACCTCACAACTCGGACAGTCGCTTTCCATACTGTTTCACGTGATACATCTATTTATCTATCTTGGTTCAAGAACACGGGTATACAAGGATTAACGCCGGATTAAATATGCCGCACCCGACGATATCCTTGCAATGATACCTCCATTATTTCCGTGAGTCCATTTCGTTGAATCTTAAATGAGAACCGGCACAGCTCTCATTGCCGACCGGCTGACAGCTTCAATTCCAAGGTAGCGTAACGTGCTTCGCCCAGACTTATTACAGTCCCTATCATTCCGACTTCTCTGATGAGTCAAATGATTCCTCATTATTACTTTGGATTCCTTCCGTATCGATATATCTATGGTACTGTATGGCTCATGTAAGGCAATTCCTCAGATATGTCGTTAAGTCGGTGCAAACTTTCATCTGTGCTTATCCGTTTCTTTCAGTTGTGCTTACATCACCGCCATTGTCGTTTACCGATTCGAACCATGGTAATTTGGATTTGAATGAGACCTCAACCATAGCTTTCACTAAAACATTGATTTAAGCTTTACAGCTACGGTTTCGTTTGGTTTTGGGTTTGATTTTGCTGCGGTTTGGCTTTTCTTTAGGTTTGGCTTTGGCTTTGGCTTTGGCTTTGGCTTTGACTTTAGCTTTGGCTTTGGCTTTGGCCTCGGCTTTTGGTTTGGCTTTGTTATTACATTTTACTTTACACGACAGTTTTCCGTATCGTTTCCTCGTTCAAAACAGAATCCCGAGCACCGGGCTTTCATTAACACAACCACAGTACTCGCTTAGATTTTACGTGAAACAGAATCCAAATCCGCTTCCCTGCATTCTACAGTGATCTTGAATTCGTCTAATCCTCCGTCTAAGTATATACGCAGTTTCGAAATATCCCGCAATCAGATACAGCTGTGATGAACTGTGTACTCGACAGTATGCAGAGAAATATGATCCGATGCTGCATTCGATTGTCTCTAAATTTCGCAAGCGCTATGTTTGTTGAATCGATCGATTCCGATGCAATCCTTGCCACATTAAAAATTCAGCTAGCCCTTGTAATTTGACTTTTCACGTGAAACATGTACTCCGCTTATAATGTTTCACGTGAAACATTATATAAAAAAAGCCGAGGCGGTGATTTCCACACAGTCTCGACTCTTTCCGGGGTCCGCTTCCGAGTCCCTTTCGACTCGAATTATCTCCGTTCCGGTACAGGCACCGTTCCGGTACAGGCATTCAAAACAAACCTGAGCGGCCAACGTTTGATTTTATTTCTGCATCAGAGGTGCCTTAGTCGGCATCCCCGCTTTTCTCGGATAAATTCGCGGGGTCTCCTTAATCTTTCGAATGACCACCAAGCTTCGCTTGCCCGCATCATCTGGAAGTGAAAAGGAAACTACCTGATCCGTTGTACCGCCCAACTTCTTGATTGCAAATTGGGATTCGGATAGCTCTTCCTCAATTTCTCCCGCTTTATAGGCAAGCATCTGCCCCCCGACCTTCACAAAGGGAAGGCAATACTCGGAGAGCACCGCAAGACGGGCAACCGCACGCGAGCTGCAATAGTCATAAGATTCCCGCTGTCCTGCCTGTCGTGCCAATTCCTCTGCGCGTGCGTGGAGCGCTTCGGTGTGATTCTGCAGCCCGAGTTTTACAATCTCATCTGTCAAATAAACAATCCTTTTATTGAGACTGTCCATTAAAGTGAGCTGAAGGTTCGGAAAAGCAATTGCAAGCGGTATGCCGGGAAAACCCGCACCGCTTCCGAGATCCAAAAGTCTTGTGCCGGGTTTCGGAAAATCGGGGAGCAGGCAGGCGGGAAGCAGACTGTCGATATAGTGTTTCACGATGACTTCCCGTCGCTCCGTTATACCGGTCAGATTCATGACCTGATTCTTCTCCAGCATATCTTCATAAAACTGTGCGAACTGAGCAATCTGTCCGTCTGACAAAGACAGTTTTCCCGACTCCGGAAAGAGCTCCAAAGCTGTTCGCATATCACGGACAAACTCGTTCAACGCTTCAAGCGTCATATGCTTCCTCCTTTTCTATACTTGTGGGACTCCAGCCAGACCAGCAAAACCGAGATATCCGCAGGTGAGACGCCCGAAATGCGGGAGGCCTGTCCTATGGATCCCGGCTTCAGCATCTTTAACTTTTGCACTGCTTCGAGGCGCAAACTTCCGACAGACTCATAGTCCAAATCTTCCGGCAGCAATTTGTTTTCCAAGCGCTTGAATTGTTTCACCTGTTGTTCCTGGCGACGAATATAGCCCTCGTATTTCAATTCTATGTTCACCTGTTCGCATACAGATTGCGGTAATTTCGGGCGTTCCGGATCCAAGGGCGCTATCAGCTCATAATTCAGTTCCGGTCGCTTGATAAGCTCCGCGAGAGAAATACCGGTTTTCAGAGGCGTGGAATTCAGTCTAAGAAGCAATTCATTATTCTCGGCACTTGCACCGATATGCGTTGCCGTGAGACGTTTCCGCTCGGCTTCGATTCCGCTTCGTTTATCCCTAACTCTCTGTATCTTTTCTTCCCCGACCAATCCCAGCTCGTAACCGCGCTCCGAGAGACGCAGGTCCGCATTGTCTTGGCGAAGCAGCAGGCGGTACTCCGAACGCGAGGTCATCATGCGATAAGGTTCATGGCTCTCCTTCGTCACGAGGTCATCAATCAGAACACCGATATAGGCCTCCGAACGGTCCAAAACAAACGGCTCTTTCTTTTGAATCTTCCGTGCGGCGTTGATTCCGGCAATCAGACCCTGGGCCGCTGCCTCTTCGTAACCCGAGCTTCCGTTAATCTGTCCGGCTGCAAAGAGAGCCGGAATCTCCTTGAACTCAAGACTCGCAGTCAACTGTCGCGCATCGATACAATCGTATTCTATCGCGTAGGCATTGCGTACTATGACCGCGTTTTCAAGACCGGGCGTCGCGTGTATCACCGCATATTGGACATCCTCTGGAAGAGAAGAGGACATACCGCCGAGATACATCTCATCGGTATACAGACCCTCCGGCTCAACAAAGATCTGATGTCCCTCTTTGTCCGGAAATTTCATCACCTTATCTTCAATTGAGGGGCAGTAACGCGGACCGGTTCCGTGAATACCGCCGTTGTAGAGCGGCGAACGATCGATGTTTTCCTCAATCAGGCGCTTTACTTCGCTGCCCGTATGCGTGAGCCAGCAGCTCACCTGCTCCCGCTGTACTGTGGCCGGATCGGTGTCGAAGGAAAAGGGAATTACAGGCACATCTCCCTTTTGTTCTTGCATTTTGGAATAGTCGAGTGTTTTTCCGTCGACCCGAGCCGGTGTTCCCGTCTTAAAGCGACGCATTTCGATGCCGAGGGAGAGAAGAGAAGCGGTTAATTTTGTGGCAGCCTTGAGCCCGTTCGGTCCCGTTTCCTCGCTGACCTCACCGAAAACACAGCGCGCATTGAGATACACGCCGGTCGCCAATATGACAGCCCCGGCATAGTAGAGACTTCCCGAGACTGTTTACACCGATACAGCGTATTTTCCCCAGTTTATCCACAGCATCCTCGGTTAAAATTGTGGATATCTCTGCCTGCCGTATCGTAATTTGTGGGTTTCTCTCCAGAACACGACGCATTTCCGCGATATAGGCCTGTTTATCCGCCTGCGCGCGCAGCGAGTGAACCGCCGGCCCCTTCGACTCGTTGAGCATGCGCGACTGGATAAAGGTCTTATCGATCACATGTCCCATCTCGCCGCCCAGCGCGTCGAGTTCGCGCACCAGATGTCCCTTGGACGTTCCTCCTATATTCGGGTTACAGGGCATCAGGGCAATAGAGTCAACGCTTACGGTAAAAATAATTGTCTTCAGCCCCAAACGCGCTGCCGCCAATGCTGCCTCACAGCCCGCATGACCGGCTCCGACTACAATTACATCATATCTCTCTTCTATCATCACACACTTACTTTCCTGTGCAAAACTTTTCAAAAATGCGATTGATGACATCGTCCTCAACGCTGTCTCCGGTAATGGTTCCGAGTGCGCGGTACGCCGCGCTCAAATCAATCGAAAAGAAGTCCTCCGGCATTCCTGCCGAGACGGATGCCTGCACATTGCGAAGACTCTCGATTGCCTTTCTGATTGCCTCTTTGTGACGCGCATTGACGGAAAGGAGTTCGCTTCGATTGTCAAACACGCCTTCGAAGAAGAGTTCCGTGACTGTCTCTTCTAGGGCGGAAAGTCCCTCAGCTGTTTTTGTCGAAAAACGAAGTATCTTTCCGGGGCCGTATGTACTCAGTAGCTCTGTCTCATCCATACGCAGTCCCAGATCGGCCTTGTTGAGAAGCAAAATACTTCTGCGTTTGCCCGCATAGGAGAGGAGTTCCTTTTCTTCTTCGCTGAGCGGTTTGGAGCCGTCCAAAACCAGCAACAGCAGTTCCGCCGCTTCGGCAGCTTTTCTGGCACGTTCCACGCCGATTCTCTCGATTTGGTCCTCGCTCTCACGAATCCCCGCCGTGTCCGAGAGCGTGAGTAAGAGTTCCCCGAGCCTTACCTGCTCCGTCAGAATATCGCGCGTGGTGCCCGCAATGTCTGTCACAATGGCCGCATCATTTTGGGTAAGCAGATTCATGAGCGACGATTTACCGGCATTCGGTAAACCGAGAATGACAGTCGGAATTCCCTCTCGACAGAGGCGCCCGTTATCTGCACTCCGAAGCAACTCTTCCAAAGAAGCGAGCATCGTCTCAATGCGCCCGGAAAGTAAAGCAGGATATCCATCCAAATCGTAGTTCTCCGGATCGTCCAGGGCCGCCTCGATCCAAGCGATTTCATCCAGAATATCCGAGCGCAGCTCCTGCATTTTGTCGGAGAGTCTGCCGTCCAGTTGATTCATAGCGGCCTGCAGGGCATACTCGTTTTTTGCACCGATTAAATCCATGACGGCCTCTGCCTGCGCGAGATCGATTCTCCCGTTCAAAAAAGCCCGCTTTGAGAATTCTCCCGGCTCCGCCGGACGAGCGCCTGCACGCATCACCGCGTCCAACACCCGCTGTAAGAGAAAAAGTCCTCCGTGGCAGTTGATTTCCACGCTGTCCTCTCCCGTAAAACTGTGCGGTGCGCGAAATACACTCGCCAATACTTCATCCAAAACTTCTCCCTTATCCCGCACATGACGATAATGCATGCTATAACCCGGCGCTCCCGAAATCGGTCGATCCAAGACCGCATCCGCAATTTCAAGTGCTTTATCACCGCTGATGCGAATAATACCGATGCCTCCTTCGCCGAGTGCAGTTGCAATGGCCGCGACGGTTTCTCGTTCTTCTCTCAAAACTATCCTTTTCCCTTCCAAGATAAGACAAATCAAAAAGCTGCCAGCATTCTGTTTGCCGGCAGCTTTCGCACTTATTTGATTGACCCCTCTTTTTTCTGCCTGTCTCCGTCCTTCTGAAGCGTGATGACAACATGGCGCTGTTCACCCTCGCCCTCGGAATGTGTGGTCACATAGCGATCACGCTGCAATGCGGCATGGATGATACGTCTCTCATTCGGCGTCATCGGATCCAGTGTATAGGGCTTACCGCTCTGCTTGACACGGCGCGCCGCATTTCTGGCAAAAGCTCTCAACTTATTTTCCTGCTTTTCCCGATAAGAACCGATATCTAACTTAACGCGGAGAAACGGCTCCTGCTTCTTGTTGACAACATGACTCACCAGATACTGCAACGCATCCAGGGTCTGACCGCGCTTTCCGATCAGGGCACCCAAATTCTCGCCCTTCACGTGAAAGATAACGGTTTTTTCCTGCGCTCTGATCTGCGTTTCGATTTCCGCCTCAAGCCTCAACGTTTCAAAGAGCTCTTTGAGGAAGTCGATACCGGCCTTCTTTCCGTTTTCCAGCGAAGTTTCAATGCTCGCATCCTGCATTTTCTTTTCCGGTTTCGCCGCTTCAAGCGTTTTGTTCGTCGTCCGCAGCACCTTTTCTTCTACTTCCTGCTGCTTTGCGGGCTCATTTTCGATAACCGGCGTTACAGTGACCGGTTCTGTGGGAGCTGCCTCTTCACAGACTTCCGCGCAAGTTTCCGCCTGATCCGGCAGCTTTTCTTCCTGCTGCTCGGCTGTCTTAATGACTGCGTGAAGTTTCCAGGGCTTACTTCCGATAAAACCGAGTAAACCGCTGCTTCCCTGTTCCACAACAGAGACTTCTAAGCGATCGCTTGTCGTCTCGAGCTCCAGAAGAGCCTTGGTGAGTGCCTCATCATAGGTCTTTCCTGTCACAGTGACTTCAGTCTTCATTGTCCTTCTCTCCGCCTGCAAGATCGACGTTTTTACCTTTGTTTTTGCGTTTGTTTGCGACGCGCTCATCGTACATTGCAACCATATTTGCCTTGGAAGCAAGCGACCCCGGCTTGGCATTCTTCTGATAGTATGCCGTCGAATCTTCGACTTGCTTCATCGTTCTCTCGGTGCGCTGACGCTGACGCTCTTCTTCGTTCTTCTCCGCTTCCTCTTGGCGCTTAACTTCGCGAAGCAGTCGATCCGAGTTGCTCTTTACGAGTGCCGGATTCTTTCCCTCGCGTATCGCCTTCTCGTTTGCCTTTTCCGTATTCTTTCTTACAATCTCATCGACATCCATTTTGCTGAGCTGCGCGTTGATTACGAGCTGCTGAAGCATACGGCAAAGTCCGCTGGCAACCCAGTAAATACCGATACCTGCCGGAAGGGTGAAGCAGAAGAAGAGTGACATGACGGGCATCATCGTGTTCATGCTCTGCATCTGCTGCGCCATCATATTGTCATCATCGACTTTTGCCTTGTTGTTCTTTGTGCCGGCGGTCATGAGTTTTGCCGAGTACCACTGTATCCCCGCAGAAAGGAAGGGGATAATCCATGCGAGATTCGGACTGTTAATGCCCTGGAACGGCGGTGTCGCAAGATTGACGCCGAGGAAGTAGTTCATCTTCGCAATCTCTGCGGAACCTGTGGAAATGACCGATGCCAGTGCCGGATAAGCCTGCTCAAGGCTATTCCACTGCGCGGGCGTAAACTTATAGAGGAAATCAATAACATTCTGTACCGCGGAGGTATCCGTCAACACCGGTTTTACCTTCGGTGCGATTTCGCTCAGTGTGCTCACAAAATTGCCCTGCTGCATTACCGGCGTTGCAATGCTCTCAAAAACCCGGTACACCGAAGGAACATAGCCCGGGATCTTATAGATAACCTGGTAGAGACCGAAGAGAATCGGCATCTGAATCAGCAGGAAGAGGCAGCTGCCGCTCATGCTCGTTCCGTACTTTTGATAGACTGCGCGCGTCTCTGCCTGCATGCGCGCCATCGAGACCTGATCTGTCTTTCCCTTATACTTTTTCTGAACTGCCTGTAGTTCCGGCTGCATAACACTCATCAACTTCGAGGACTTCTGCTGTGACACCGTAAGAGGCCACATCAAAAGGTTCGTGATGACGGTGAATAGAATAATGCTGAGTCCGATGTTCGTAATGCCGAACTGACTCGTGAAACGGAACAGTGCGTCCATGATCATTCCAAGGACGTAAGCGACCTGACCGATAATCGGCGCGGATGACTTTGTCAAAAAAATAAGCTCCAAGGCTTGCCTCCTATTACTTCAATTTTACGGAACCGGGTCATATCCGCCCTTTGAGAAGGGATGACAACGCAAAATACGGAAGAGTGCCATTTTTCCGCCCTTCCATGCACCGTACTTTTCAATTGCCTCCAGCGCATACTGCGAGCAGGTCGGATAAAACCTGCAATGACAGCGCCCCTTATAGGGAGAGAGTACTCTTCGATAAAATCGAATCGAACAGAGCATAATTTTTTTTATCATTATTGCTCCTCTAATATACCTTGCGCCCGGCAAAGCTTCAAAAAAGAAGCTTCAATGGCATGGTATCCCTGCATCGCGCCGTCTTTTCGCACAACAAATACCAAATCACAGGATACGGAAATTGAACTGCGATGCAGACGAAAGGCCTCTCGCAGCAGTCTTGTCACACGATGTCGAACGACACTGTTGCCGATTTTTTTTTGACGCGCTGATACCGATGCGCGGTTCTCCTGTGGTACGCGGACGAACATAGAGGACCAGATTACGGTCCGCTCTGGTTCTGCCTTCCTCATAAATTTTCCGAAACTCACAGTTATCCTTGATCGACGGAAAGCGTCTCATTCTTTCTCAATCCTTTGCATGCGTATGTTTCCCGGCCTTCGGACAAAGCGAAAAAGAAAGGGGTCGTCGTCAGACAACCCCATTGTTCTTCGACGCGAATGCCGATCAAATTTTAAACTGTCAGTCTCGCTCTGCCCTTTGCTCTTCTGGCAGCCAGAACTTTTCTTCCGCCCTTCGTCGCCATGCGCGCACGGAAACCGTGTACACGAAACTTCTGCGCATTATGAGGCTGAAATGTCATTGTACCCTTTCTCATTGTCAGAACACCTCCTCACTTCCTAGCATTTTCCCAACTGACTTTGATCTCACAGCTCCTATAAGGAAGCAGCTTCCGGAGATATCACGCAAACATGGGAATATTCCTGCTTATTATACGGAACTGTGCCTTTTTCGTCAAGAACTTTCAAGCTCGCATTTTAAGCATATTCGCAGATAAAATAAGCACTTCCGTAGCTTACAAAATATTGAATTTGGATTTCAACAATTTGTACCGTCATTCTGTGGATAAAACAAGCGAGCGCTCTGACTTATCCAGATTTTCAACAACTTTTTGTGGATAACTCATTGTATACAAAAAGCACTCCCTGCTTTTCAACTTTACATAATGTTATTCACATTTTGTGAGTAACTCGTTGATAACTTTCGCATTTCACACTGTTTTTTCCTCCGTACGGCTCTCTATGCCGCGTTTTAAGCTGTGGAAATGCGGATAAAGACAGCAATATCTCATCCACAGCTGTGACTTCACAATTACGGTTAACCCCGATTTCCACCGTTATTCGCATTCAAACACAAGCTTCCCACGTAATTCCCACAGACTTATCCACAAGGCCGTTTTTGATTTCATTGAGATTGTCCTCTCTTTTTGCTATACTGAGAGCGACTTATCCCCAAACGCGGCAAAGGAGTCTTTCATCATGGAGCAAAACGCAGCGTTCCAAACCATCGCGGATCATTGGACGGAAATACAGGATTACGTAAAAAACAAAAAAGTTACGACAGAGTTATCCTATGAGATGTGGATTGCTCCGTTAAAGCCCCACCATCTGACGCTTGATGAAGACGGAAGGGCTCTCTTTTACGTGGAGGTTACGGGAAAAGAGAACAGTGCCCCGAATTCCGGCTTTCAGGCCTTCATGTCGACACATTACACGCAAGTCATAGAGACCGCCATCGATCAAATTACCGGAATTCCCTGCACCCTTATGTTCTACGGCGGAGAAAATGAAACTCCTGTTTCGAATCAGCCGCATGTATCGTCTGTCGGTCTGACTCCGTTTTTCCACCGTAAAATTGGATCCACGCTATACCTTTGATACCTTTGTCGTCGGTAAAAACAATAATCTTGCGCATGCCGCTTCCCTTGCGGTCGCCGAAAATCCCGGAGGCATCTATAACCCTCTCTTTATCTACGGGGGCGTGGGACTCGGAAAAACGCATTTGATGCAGTCAATCGCACATTTTGTACTTCAGCATAATCCGAGCGCCAAGGTGCAGTATGTGACCAGTGAGTCCTTTACCAACGAGCTCATTGAGGCCATCCGAAGCAAAAACAACTACACGACGACCGAATTTCGTGAAAAGTACCGCCACATCGACGTTCTGCTGATCGATGATATTCAGTTTATAATAGGAAAGGACAGAACTCAGGAGGAGTTCTTCCACACCTTCAATGCCCTGCACGGCGCCAAGAAGCATATCATTATATCTTCGGATAAACCGCCGAGAGAACTTGTTACCCTGGAAGATCGTCTGCGCTCCCGCTTCGAGTGGGGTCTGACCGTAGATATCCAGCCGCCGGACTATGAGACGCGCATGGCGATTTTGAGAAAACGCGAAGAACTGGACCACATCAATGTCGACAACGACGTAATCCAGTACATCGCCTCGAATGTGCGCAGCAATATTCGAGAGCTCGAAGGATCTCTGACAAAAATTGTCGCCTTCGGCAAGCTGAACCACATGGAAGTCAATTTGGAGCTCGCGCAGAAGGTACTTCGGGATATCATAGATCCCAATGTGCACCAGGAAATCACGCCGCAGTTCATTATTCAGATTGTCGCGGAACACTACGGATTTTCCGAAGCGGATCTCATCGGGAACAAGCGCACCAGAGAGCTCGCGACCGCAAGACAGATCGGCATGTATCTCTGCCGCGAGATGACCGATGCGGCTTTGCAGCAAATCGGGGCAAGCTTCGGCGGCAAGGATCACACCACGGTGCTCTATGCAATTCGTAAGATATCCCAGGATATCCCGGATAATAAGGATCTCGCCGGGACCGTGGATGTCCTGAAAAAGAAGATTTCTGCACAGTAATTCACAGAGAGATGTACCCGAAAAGCAAACTATCCACCCTGTTGTTCAAGCGGAAAAAGCTTACGGACAGCGGCTTTGCGGTGGATGCTCACATACTCACAGGCCCTATTATTATGATTACGGGATAAAATGAAAGAGAGGACGGCTCTATGAAGCTCGCGTTCAACAAAGAGAAACTCACAGCGGCTTTGGGAATTGTTTCCAGAGCAATTCCGACCCGAACGACCAACCCCATTTTAAGTTGTATCTTATTTGACGCTTCGGAAGACAAGGTGACCCTGATTGCCAATGACTCCGAATTCGGAATTTCGACCGAAGTGGAAGGTATCATTCGCGAAAAAGGAAAGGTAGCACTCGATGCCAGACTGGTCGGCGATATCATTCGCAAGCTGGAAGGCGGCGATGAACTTGTAAACATTGAGACGGAGTCGAATTTTACAACGAAGATTTCTTGCAGCGATGTGCTTTTCACGATTCCGGGCAGAGACGGCGAGGAGTTCTCCTATCTTCCGCAGATAGAGCGGGAACACAGCCTGCGCCTCAGTCAGTTCACGCTCAAAGAAGTCATTCGTAAGACCATCTTTGCGGCGGCTTTGAACGACAGCAATAAGATGATGGGCGGTGAGTTTGTCAATATCAAAGGTCGTGTCGCAACCTTTGTGGCTCTCGACGGCCATCGTGTCGCGGTGAGAAGTATTGCGCTGCGCGAGGGCGAGGAAGATTTCCACGCGATTATCCCCGGAAAGACCATGAATGAAATCAGCAAGATCATGGAGGATGACAACGAGAAAGAGGTGGAGCTCTTCTTCTCGAAGAACCATGTGCTCTTTTCCTTTGACGGGACGCTGGTGCTTTCGCGTCTCATCGACGGAGAGTACTTTAAGATTGAGCACATGCTCTCGAAAGACTATGTGACCAGAGTCGAAATTAATCGTGTGAAGTTCCTCGGGAACATTGACCGCGCTACCATCTTGATCAAAGAGAGCGATCATAAGCCGATTGTTCTTGATATTCGGGATCAAAGCTTCAGCTGAAGGTGAAGTCTTCTTACGGATCGATGGACGGAGAAGTGCCTTGTGAAAAGAGCGGAAACGATTTGTTGATTGCGTTCAATCCGAAGTTTCTGATGGATGCGCTCCGTGCCATCGATGATGAGACCGTGACCCTCTACTTCACCAACGCAAAATCTCCCTGCTTCCTCAGGGATGAGCATGACAGCTTTGTCTATTTGATCTTGCCGGTCAATTTTGTCGCCTAAGGCGAAGAAGGAAAAAGACGTGAAGGAAGTAAAAATCAAAGACGCTTTTATTAAACTGGATCAGGCACTGAAACTCTCGGGAGCCTGCGATCTGGGTTCCGATGCGAAGTATGCAATTCAGGGCGGAGAGGTCTCCGTAAACGGAGAAGTCGAAGAACGTCGCGGCCGCAAATTGCATCCGGGAGATTGCTTCTCCTTTGACGGGCATGATTATCGAATCGTTGGAGCTTGAGAATTTCAGAAATTACCGAAACGGAAAGTTTATCTTTTCGCCGGGGAGTAATCTGCTCTACGGGGACAACGCGCAGGGAAAGACCAATCTTTTAGAGGCGCTATACTACTGTGCCGGCGCAAAATCACAGCGCGCCGGCAAGGATCGAGAAATGATACGTTTCGGAGAGAACGAGGCGCACATCAAACTCTTGGTTCGGAGCAGAGATATACCGAGGCGCATTGACATTCATCTCAGAAAAACGGCAGTAAGGGCATTGCGGTTGACGGGATTCCGCTTCGTCGCGCAAGCGAGCTCTTCGGCACGGTGAAAATGGTGGTTTTTTCTCCGGAGGATTTGAACTTGATTAAGAGCGGTCCCGCGGAGCGGCGTCGTTTTCTGGACATGGAATTATGTCAACTTAATCGACGCTATGTCAAAGAACTGCTGAACTATAATCGCGCCTTGTTGCAGCGAAACAAGCTCTTAAAAGAGCTCTCCTTCCGTTCGGAATTGATGGAAACCCTGGATCTCTGGGATGAACAGTTGGTCGCAGCCGGAATTGCGCTGATGCAGAGTCGTGCGGTTTTTCTGGAACAGTTGAATGAAATCTGTGTGGAAAAATACGCTTCTCTCACGGGACAAAAGGAGGCGCTTCGTCTCTGCTATGAGCCCAATATCACGGAAGAGCGCTACGCGGCGTCGCTGCAACGGAGCCGTGAATTCGATCTTCGGCAAAAAGCGACTTCGGTCGGACCGCATCGCGATGACATTGCGTTCTATTTGCGTCAAGGACAGGGCGAGGAAATGGATCTCCGAAAATTCGGTTCCCAAGGGCAACAGAGATCTGCGGCGCTTGCTGTGAAACTGTCGGAGTTTGCGCTCATGCAGAGAGAGAGCGGTGAAAATCCGGTTTTTTTACTGGATGATGTGCTCTCGGAGCTTGATACGGACAGGCAAAAGCAACTCTTAAAGAGCATACGGGAAGTACAAACCGTGCTTACAAGCACCGGTATGGATAACTTGTTGCAGGATGGTTTTCAGATTTCCAAAAAATTTTTGGTAAAGATGGGAACGGTAACAGAGGTTACGGAGGAGGAAAGTGCATGAGTGAAGAATACAACGCAGACCAAATACAGGTTCTGGAAGGTCTGGAAGCAGTTCGGAAGAGACCGGGCATGTACATCGGTTCGACCTCTTCGCGGGGACTGCATCATCTCGTGTACGAAATTGTGGATAATTCCGTCGATGAGGCATTGGCCGGTTACTGCAGCGAGATTGAAGTGACGGTACATCGCGACAATTCCGTGACAGTCAAGGACAACGGAAGAGGAATTCCCGTCGATATTCAAAAGAAACTGGGAATTCCGGCAATCGAAGTGGTGTTTACGGTTTTGCATGCGGGCGGAAAGTTCGGCGGCGGCGGATATAAAGTATCCGGCGGTCTTCACGGTGTCGGTGCGTCCGTGGTGAATGCGCTCTCTGTCCGGCTCAAGGTTCAGGTCTACCGGAACGGAAAATGCTATGAAGAGGAGTTTGCGCGCGGAAAAACAACGGTTCCCCTGCATGTGGTGCGTGAAGTCAGTCCGGATTTACACGGTACGGTCGTTCACTTTATGCCGGATTCCGAGATTTTCGAGACCACGGTTTATGACTATGAGACGCTGCGTGTACGCCTCAGAGAGACAGCTTTTCTGACCAAAAATCTGAAAATCACTCTGACGGATGAACGTGAAGAGGGAAAGAGCGAGAGCTTTCACTTCGAGGGCGGAATACGTGAATTTGTGCAGTATTTAAATCGCGGTAAAAATGTGCTCTACGATCAGGTCATTTCCTGTGAAGAAAAGCGGGAAGGCGTAATGGTCGAGGTAGCTATGCAACATAACGATAGCTACAATGAAAATATATTCACATTCGTGAATAACATAAACACACCGGAGGGCGGAACTCACCTGACCGGCTTTAAGAATGCGATCACAAAGACCTTTAACGACTATGCGCGGACCAGAAAGTTACTCAAAGAGAGCGATGAAAATTTGACCGGTGAGGATCTGCGAGAGGGACTCACGGCCATTGTTTCCGTCAAAGTTGAAAATCCGCAGTTTGAGGGTCAGACCAAGCAAAAGCTCGGGAACTCCGAGGTCACCGGTGCGGTGAGTTCTGTGCTGAGTGAGCAGCTCACTTATTTTTTGGAGCAGAATCCGGCGATTGCAAAGCAAATTTGCGACAAGGCCATACTCGCGCAGCATGCGCGGGCGGCAGCGAGAAAGGCACGCGACTTAACGCGCAGAAAATCCGCATTGGACGGCATGGCGCTGCCCGGAAAGTTGGCGGATTGCTCGAGTAAGGATCCGGAGGAATGCGAAATTTCATTGTCGAGGGAGATTCGGCAGGCGGTTCGGCGAAGACCGCACGCGATCGAAAGACCCAGGCTATTCTGCCTCTCCGCGGTAAAATCCTGAATGTAGAGAAGGCGAGAATGGATCGCGTCTACGGAAATGCGGAAATTAAGGCGATGATTACCGCTTTCGGCGCCGGAATCCATGAGGATTTCGATATCTCCAAACTGCGCTATCACAAAATCATCATCATGACGGATGCCGATGTGGACGGTGCGCACATTGCGACCCTGATGCTCACCTTCATCTACCGCTATATGCCGCAGCTCATTCAGGAGGGCTATGTGTACCTCGCACAGCCGCCGCTTTATAAGTTGGAGAAAAATAAGCGCATCTGGTACGCATACTCCGACGAGGAGTTGAATCGAATTTTGCAGGAAGTCGGCAGAGACGATAGCAACAAGATTCAGCGCTACAAGGGACTCGGCGAGATGGATGCGGAGCAGCTTTGGGAGACTACAATGGATCCGGAGCGGCGCGTGTTGCTTCGTGTGAGTATGGATGAAGATGCCCGCTCGGAACTGGAACTCACCTTCACGACCTTAATGGGAGATCAGGTGGAACCGCGCCGGGAATTCATCGAAAACAATGCGAAGTACGTGACAAATCTTGATATTTGACGAAACGGGGGCTATGGATGGAACCGAATGTATTTGATCAGATCAAAGAAGTTGATCTGAAAAAAACAATGGAGAAGTCGTATATCGACTATGCGATGTCCGTCATTGCGGCGCGCGCGTTGCCGGATGTGCGAGACGGCTTAAAGCCGGTGCAGCGTCGCATCCTGTTCTCCATGTTTGAATTGAACAATGGACCGGACAAAGCCCACAGAAAATGCGCGCGTATTGTCGGTGACACCATGGGTAAGTATCACCCGCACGGTGACTCGTCGATTTACGGGGCACTCGTCAATATGGCCCAGGAATGGGCCATGCGAAATTGCCTGGTCGACGGACACGGAAACTTCGGTTCCATAGACGGCGACGGCGCTGCGGCGATGCGTTACACGGAGGCGCGCCTCTCCAAGATTGCGATGGAGATGATTGCGGACATCAATAAGGACACGGTGGATTTTGTTCCGAACTTTGATGAAACCGAACAGGAACCTGTGGTCTTGCCGAGCCGCTATCCGAATTTACTGGTCAACGGTGCCCAGGGCATTGCGGTCGGTATGGCGACCAATATTCCGCCGCATAATTTGCGGGAAGTCGTAGCTGCGGTCGATTGTCTTATCGAGAATAAGATTGCGGACCGGGAGACAACACTGGATGAAGTCATCTCTCTCGTCAAGGGACCGGACTTTCCGACCGGAGCCACCATACTCGGGAAAAGCGGTGTACTGGAGGCCTATCGGACCGGAAGAGGAAAAATTCGTGTTCGCGCCGTGACCAATATTGAGCCGATGCAGAACGGAAAGCATCGCATCGTGGTGACGGAGCTCCCCTATCTGGTCAATAAGGCGAGACTCATAGAGAAGATTGCGGATTTGGTGCGCGATAAGCGGGTGGACGGCATTACGGATCTTCGGGATGAGTCAAACCGCGAGGGCATGCGCATTGTCATTGAACTCAGAAAAGATGTCAATCCGCAGATTGTACTGAACCGGCTCTTAAAGCACACTCAGCTTGAGGACACCTTCGGCGTCATCATGCTCGCATTGGTCAACAATGAGCCCAGGGTTTTGAATCTCTTGCAGATGCTCGAGCACTATCTCGAGCACCAGAAGGATGTGGTAACGCGGAGAACCAAGTATGACTTAAACCGCGCGGAAGAGAGAGCGCACATCTTAAAGGGTCTCCTGATTGCACTCGATCACATCGACGAAGTGATACGTATTATACGCGAGAGCCGCAGCGTGGCGCTTGCAAAACAGAGCTTAATGGAGCGTTTTGCACTCACGGATGTCCAAGCCCAGGCCATTGTGGACATGCGACTCCGCGCCCTGACCGGCTTGGAGCGGGAAAAGCTCGAGGCCGAGTATCAGGAGCTTGAGCGGAAAATTGCCTACTTTAAGAGCATACTCGAAGATGAGAAGAAATTGCTTGCCGTCATCCAAGAAGAGATGGATTTGGTCGCGGAAAAGTACGGAGACGACAGAAGAACCGGTTTCGGCATCAGCGATGAGATGGAGGCCGAAGACTTGATTCCGGACGAAGTGGTTGTTGTCGCGATGACAAACCGCGGTTACATTAAGCGCATGAATCCGGACTTCTTCCGCAATCAGGCACGGGGTGGTAAGGGCATACGCGGCATGCAGACCATAGAGGATGATTTCATCACCGATCTTCTGATGACCACGACACACCGTCCGATCGATTTCTTCACCAATAAGGGAAGACTGTATCGGCTCAAGGTGTATCAGATTCCGGATGCGAGCAGAACGGCGCGCGGTACGGCAATCGTAAATCTGTTACAACTGCAGCCGGATGAAAGTTACGGCCATGATTTCCTATCGCAAGAAGAGCGAGACTAAGTATCTCTTCATGGCGACCAAACAGGGTATGGTCAAGAAGACCGAGCTCAGCGCTTATATGAATGTTCGAAGCAACGGCCTTGCGGCAATTGCACTCCGTGATGACGATGAACTCATCGGTGTTAAGGCGAGCCGCGGAACGGAAGATGTGCTCTTGGTGACGCAGAACGGCCAGAGTATACTTTTCTCAGAGGAGACGGTTCGTGTTACGGGAAGAAATTCCTACGGTGTCAAGGGAATTGCGCTCCGCGAGGGCGATGCGGTCGTCGCAATGCAGCTTACAGCACAGGGCGAAGAACTTTTGACTGTCACTGCCTACGGTATGGGTAAGCGGACGGAACTCACGGAATTCCATGCACAGAACCGCGGCGGCTACGGTAATCTCTGCCATAAACTGACGGATAAGACAGGACTCTTAATCGGTGCAAAGCTGGTTCGGGAGGATCGCGAGATACTGCTGATTACGAATACCGGTGTCATAATACGGATTTCGGTCGGTGATATTTCCAAGTACGGTCGTCTTGCGTCCGGTGTGAAACTCATGAACATTGAGAGGGACGGTGAAGAAGAAATCAGAATCGCCGGAATCGCAACGGTAAAAGAGAGCATGAGCGCTGTACAGGAGAATGAGACAGACGCAGAGTCCGGCGAGGACAGTGAAGATATAGAAACTGACAAATAAGAAACAACAAGATATAGAAGAAAAAACAAATTGCTGCGCCCGGAAACAAAGCCTGAAAAAGATTCAAAAAAATGGCTTTTATCCGTTGACAGATGGCAAAAACATCCGTTATAATGGCGTAGCAATTCGTTTCCGGAGAAATACTCAAGAGGCCGAAGAGGCCCCCCTGCTAAGGGGGTAGGTCGGGTAATACCGGCGCGAGGGTTCAAATCCCTCTTTCTCCGCTCGAATTTCCGAATGAAAATGCTTCAAAAAAGTGTTGACAGAGGAAATTCAAAGTGATAAAGTAAGGGAGTTGCGCCTGAAAAGGCCGACAACCAAAAGAACCTTGAAAATCAAAGATCAGACAGTACAAACAACCCTGAAATCTCTGTGAAAACAGAGGGCTTGCGGACATTTTTCGAATGTGTTCGTGAGCTTCCAAAAGAATTTCAAAAAAGAACCAAACCAAGTAATAACGGGTAAAATAACTGAGAAAGACCAACGTTATTTTGACCGGAACGAACAAACTTTAAATTGAGAGTTCGATCCTGGCTCAGGATGAACGCTGGCGGCGTGCTTAACACATGCAAGTCGAACGAGAAATGAAGACAGAAACCTTCGGGCGGAAGACTTTATTTCGAGTGGCGGACGGGTGAGTAACGCGTGGGTAACCTGCCTCATACAGGGGGATAACAGTTGGAAACGACTGTTAATACCGCATAAGACCACAGCACCGCATGGTGCGGGGGTAAAAACTCCGGTGGTATGAGATGGACCCGCGTTCGATTAGCCAGTTGGCGGGGTAACGGCCCACCAAAGCGACGATCGATAGCCGATCTGAGAGGATGACCGGCCACATTGGGACTGAGACACGGCCCAAACTCCTACGGGAGGCAGCAGTGGGGAATATTGCACAATGGGGGAAACCCTGATGCAGCGACGCCGCGTGAGTGAAGAAGTACTTCGGTATGTAAAGCTCTATCAGCAGGGAAGAAAATGACGGTACCTGAGTAAGAAGCCCCGGCTAACTACGTGCCAGCAGCCGCGGTAATACGTAGGGGGCAAGCGTTATCCGGATTTACTGGGTGTAAAGGGAGCGCAGACGGTTGCGCAAGTCTGAAGTGAAATCCCGAGGCTTAACCACGGGACTGCTTTGGAAACTGTGCGACTTGAGTATCGGAGGGGCAGGCGGAATTCCTAGTGTAGCGGTGAAATGCGTAGATATTAGGAAGAACACCGGTGGCGAAGGCGGCCTGCTGGACGAAAACTGACGTTGAGGCTCGAAGGCGTGGGGAGCAAACAGGATTAGATACCCTGGTAGTCCACGCGGTAAACGATGAATACTAGGTGTTGGTGCCCAAAGGGCATCGGTGCCGTCGCAAACGCAATAAGTATTCCACCTGGGGAGTACGTTCGCAAGAATGAAACTCAAAGGAATTGACGGGGACCCGCACAAGCAGTGGAGCATGTGGTTTAATTCGAAGCAACGCGAAGAACCTTACCAAATCTTGACATCCTTCTGACCGCACCGTAATGGGTGCTTTCCTTCGGGACAGGAGTGACAGGTGGTGCATGGTTGTCGTCAGCTCGTGTCGTGAGATGTTGGGTTAAGTCCCGCAACGAGCGCAACCCCTATTGCCGGTAGCCAGCAGGTAAAGCTGGGCACTCCGGCGAGACTGCCCGGGATAACCGGGAGGAAGGCGGGGATGACGTCAAATCATCATGCCCCTTATGATTTGGGCAACACACGTGCTACAATGGCGTTAACAAAGAGAGGCGAGAACGCGAGTTTAAGCAAAGCTCAAATAACGTCTCAGTTCGGACTGCAGTCTGCAACTCGACTGCACGAAGCCGGAATTGCTAGTAATCGCGAATCAGCATGTCGCGGTGAATACGTTCCCGGGTCTTGTACACACCGCCCGTCACACCATGGGAGTCAGCAACGCCCGAAGTCAGTGACCCAACCGCAAGGAGGGAGCTGCCGAAGGCGGGGCGGATAACTGGGGTGAAGTCGTAACAAGGTAGCCGTATCGGAAGGTGCGGCTGGATCACCTCCTTTCTAAGGAAGAAGTAAGGGTTGTTTGTGCTGTCTGGTTTTTGATGAAAGGTTCACCGGATTTCCGGTGTCGATGCGTCTTCTTGAAACACCCGTTCCCATCCCGAACACGACGGTTAAGAGGAAGACGGCCGAAGGTACTATGCTGGTAACGGCATGGGAGAATAGGCGGGCGCCGGATTATTATGGGGGTGTAGCTCAGTTGGGAGAGCACCTGCCTTGCAAGCAGGGGGTCAAGAGTTCGAATCTCTCCATCTCCATTTTGCACCTTGAAAATCGCATACAGAATGAATATTCAATTAAGAATATCTAGACATCCGAGGTGATACGACGAAAGTCGTATCCGATAGATGTGACGAAAGTCATGTCTATGAATGTAATAATACGTAACTCTGTGAGAGCAGAGTTGACCAACCCGCATGTTCTTACGCTAGAGAACATGTAAGAGGTTAAACAGAAAAGAGCGTAGGGCGGATGCCTTGGCACTAAGAGCCGATGAAGGACGTGATAAGCTGCGATAAGCTGCGGGGAAGAGCAAATATCTATTGATCCGCAGATTTCCGAATGGGGAAACCTACTGCAGAAGACCTGCAGTGACTGTGCGTAAATCCATAGCGTACAGCCGGGAACCCGCTGAACTGAAACATCTAAGTAGGCGGAGGAAAAGAAAACAACAGTGATTCCGTAAGTAGTGGCGAGCGAACACGGAAGAGCCCAAACCGCGGTGCGTGCACCGCGGGGTTCGGACTGCATAAGGGAATTGAATGGTTACCGGAAGGACTTTGGAAAAGTCCGCCACAGAGGGTGAAAGCCCCGTACGGGAAAACGATTCGAAACTCGGCAGGATCCAGAGTACCACGAGACACGTGAAACCTTGTGGGAATACGGGGGGACCACCCCCTAAGGCTAAATACTACTTAGTGACCGATAGTGCATAGTACTGTGAAGGAAAGGTGAAAAGGACCCCGGGAGGGGAGTGAAAAAGAACCTGAAACCCTATGTTTACATGCAGTGGAAGTGCGATACATGAACGCACAACCGCGTACTTTTTGTAGAACGGTCCGGCGAGTTGCCGGTGCTGGCAAGGTTAAGGACTACAGGTCCGGAGCCGAAGGGAAACCGAGTCTTAATAGGGCTTACAGTCAGCATCGGCAGACCCGAAACCGGGTGATCTATCCATGTCCAGGTTGAAGTTCCCGTAAAAGGGAATGGAGGACCGAACACACATCCGTTGAAAAGGGTGGTGATGAGGTGTGGATAGGGGAGAAATTCCAATCGAACCCGGAGATAGCTGGTTCTCCTCGAAATAGCTTAGGGCTAGCCTCGACTTAGTCAGACGGAGGTAGAGCACTGAATTCCTGAGGGGGCGTCAAAGCCTACCAAGGGATATCAAACTGCGAATGCCGCACTGATGATGGTCGGGAGTCAGACTGTACGAGATAAGTTGGACAGTCAAAAGGGAAAGAGCCCAGACCTACAGCTAAGGTCCCAAAATACGTGTTAAGTGGAAAAGGATGTGGGATTTCGAAGACAGCTAGGATGTTGGCTTAGAAGCAGCCACACATTCAAAGAGTGCGTAATAGCTCACTAGTCGAGAGGTCCTGCGCCGAAAATTTCCGGGGCTAAAACACGATACCGAAGCTTAGGAATGTAGCAATACATTGGTAGAGGAGCAATCTCAGAGTGCCGAAGCGTTACCGTAAGGAAGCGTGGAGTTCTGAGAAGAGAGAATGCCGGAATGAGTAGCGAGAATGATGTGAGAATCATCATGGCCGAATATCCAAGGATTCCAGGGTAAAGCTGATCTGCCCTGGGTAAGTCGGGACCTAAGGCGAGGGAGAAATCCGTAGTCGATGGACAGCAGGTTCATATTCCTGCACCTGACATGATCAGAACTGTGGGGACACAGGAACGAAACCGGACCCGGGAGAGCAAAGACCGGGCGAAGCGAAGCTAGGAGTGCGGTAGGCAAATCCGCCGCACAATCCGAAAGCGTGATAGGGAGCGAAAAATAAGTAGCGAAGCCGGTGGAGGGACTGTCGAGAAAAGCCGCTATTGTATCATGTCAGCCCGTACCGCAAACCGACACAGGTGGATGAGGAGAGAATCCTAAGGCCGGCGGGAGAAGCATTGTTAAGGAACTCGGCAAAATGACCCCGTAACTTCGGGAGAAGGGGTGCTGCAGAGATGCAGCCGCAGAGAAAAGGCTCAAGCAACTGTTTAGCAAAAACACAGGTCTATGCGAAACCGTAAGGTGAGGTATATGGGCTGACGCCTGCCCGGTGCTGGAAGGTTAAGAGGAGAGGTTAGCGCAAGCGAAGCTTTGAATTTAAGCCCCAGTAAACGGCGGCCGTAACTATAACGGTCCTAAGGTAGCGAAATTCCTTGTCGGGTAAGTTCCGACCCGCACGAAAGGCGTAATGATTTGAGCGCTGTCTCAACAATGCACCCGGTGAAATTGAAGTACCAGTGAAGATGCTGGTGACCTGCGCCAGGACGGAAAGACCCCATGGAGCTTTACTCCAGCTTGATACCGGGATTCGGTGTTACTCGTACAGGATAGGTGGGAGGCTAAGAAGGAAGGACGCCAGTCTTTCCGGAGCCGCTGTTGGGATACCACCCCTGTGGCACTGGATTTCTAACCTACATCCGTAATCCGGATGGGGGACAATGTCAGGTGGGGAGTTTGACTGGGGCGGTCGCCTCCGAAAGAGTATCGGAGGCGCTCAAGAGTTCCCTCAGAATGGTTGGAAACCATTCGAAGAGCGCAAAGGCAGAAGGGAGCTTGACTGCGACACCGACGGGTGGAGCAGGTACGAAAAGTAGGGACTTAGTGATCCGGTGGTATAAAGTGGGATTGCCATCGCTCAACGGATAAAAAGCTACCCTGGGGATAACAGGCTTATCACTCCCAAGAGTTCACATCGACGGAGTGGTTTGGCACCTCGATGTCGGCTCATCGCATCCTGGGGCTGAAGTCGGTCCCAAGGGTTGGGCTGTTCGCCCATTAAAGCGGTACGCGAGCTGGGTTCAGAACGTCGTGAGACAGTTCGGTCCCTATCCGGCGCGGGCGTAAGATATCTGAGAGGAGCTGTCCTTAGTACGAGAGGACCGGGATGGACTGACCACTGGTGCACCGGTTGGGGAGCAACCCCATGGCCGGGTAGCCAAGTCGGGACGGGATAAACGCTGAAGGCATCTAAGCGTGAAGCCCCCCCTCAAGATGGGATATCTCATGCGAAAGCGGTAAGACCCCTTGAAGACGACAAGGTAGATAGGAGAGAGGTGTAAGCGTGGCGACACGTTCAGCTGACTCTTACTAATCGGTCGAGGGTTTAACCAAAGGGTTTGGGAAAAGAGATGAATAGATAAAAATTCTGTGTGCGGTTTTCAGGGTGTAAAGATGGCCCGATGGCTCAGTTGGTTAGAGCGCCGCCCTGTCACGGCGGAGGTCGACGGTTCAAGTCCGTTTCGGGTCGCTAGGTTTGATACAAACAGTTTGGGATCTTAGCTCAGCTGGGAGAGCATCTGCCTTACAAGCAGAGGGTCACAGGTTCGAGCCCTGTAGGTCCCATTTACCAAACCAATGTATGTCGTGCCGATGTGGCTCAATGGCAGAGCAGCTGATTTGTAATCAGCAGGTTATCGGTTCGAGTCCGATCATCGGCTTTGGTATCAGACCAAACAATATGGGGGAATTCCCGAGTGGCCAAAGGGGACAGACTGTAAATCTGCTGGCACTGCCTTCAGTGGTTCGAATCCACTTTCCCCCACTCCACAGTTTCGACTGTGAACTTACAAATTGGTGTGGAGACACATCACATACTGTCGCGGGGTAGAGCAGTCCGGAAGCTCGTCGGGCTCATAACCCGGAGGTCGCAGGTTCAAATCCTGTCCCCGCAATCCATGCCTTGGTAGCTCAGTTGGTAGAGCGGAGGACTGAAAATCCTTATGTCACTGGTTCGATTCCGGTCCAAGGCATTTTTCTTTTATCTAAAAAGAGCAGGGCTCATAGTTTAGAAAAAGAAAGATGGGATACTAGCTCAGGTGGTAGAGCACTTGACTTTTAATCAAGTTGTCGCGGGTTCGAGTCCCGCGTATCTCAGTTATGAGAGCATGAGTCATCGCAGTCGCTGCGATGGCTTTTTTTGATACAAAATCGATTTGATACGGCGTAAGCGTAAATAGGGAGAAAACGGTGAATGTGAGCGAAGAAAAGAGAGTGCACGAAATCATGCGTCGCTTAAATGAGCACTTTGAGGACAAACCCATGGAATTTCTGACGGAGCGCGAGCCCTGGAAGCTTCTGTTCGCGACCATACTGAGCGCCCAATGCACAGATGCGCGCGTCAATCAGGTGACCAAGGAACTCTACCGGAAGTACCCGAGTGTCGAGGCAATTGCATCCGCAGGCATCGATGAACTGGAGCGCGAGATTTATACGACGGGTTTCTATCACAATAAGGCAAGAAATTTGCAGGCTTGTGCGAGGAGCTTGCTCACAAACTTCGGCGGAGAAGTGCCGGATGAGATGGAAGATTTATTGACCCTTCCCGGTGTCGGAAGAAAGACGGCAAGTCTGATTCTGGGAGAAATCTACGGAAAACCCTCGATTGTCGTGGACACACATGTGAAGCGTGTCTCAAGACGTCTCGGACTGGTTGTATCGAAGGATCCGACCAAGGTGGAGGCCGAGTTGAAAGCAGTGTTGCCGGAGTCCTATTGGATCCTATGGAATACCAGACTCATGGCGCTCGGAAGGACCTACTGTATGGCAAGAGGCGCAAATTGCCAGGCTTGTTACCTGACGGATCTCTGTCCGAAGGTGGATGTGAAGGAAGCATAGTGTTTTACACGGACAATGCCGCAAGGGAATCAGGGTGAAGAAAAAGCAGAACAGTAAAGAAACAGACAAGCAGAGAATAGACAAGCAAAGAAACAGGCAAAGCGGTAGGCAAGCAGAAAAACAGACAAACAAAAAAGCAGAGAAGCAGAGAACATACAAGCAAAGAAATAGGTAAGCAGAGAAACGGACAAATAAAAAAGCAGAGAAGCAGAGAACATACAAGCAAAGAAACAGGTAAGCAGAAAAGCGGACAAATAAAAAAGCAGAGAACAGACAGAGAACATACAAGCAAAGAAACAGGCAAGCAGAAAAACGGTCAAGCAGAACAACGCTCAAACAGAACAACGGACAGGCAAATAACATACCGGCAGAAAAACAGACAAAGATAAGCAGAAAAGCAGCTTGCTTGAAGTGTCCGGAAAGCAAAACAGGAGTCTGCGATAACGTGAGAAACGCAGTGTTACAATCGCGGAAGCCGCGAGAGTATGGTGTGCTTCGGGAGGAGAATCGATGAATATAGTCCTACATGAACCTGAAATTCCGTTTAACACGGGGGCAATCGGGAGAACCTGTGTCGCGACCGACACAGCCCTTCATCTCATCAAGCCCTATGGTTTTGATCTCACGGACAAGTACTTAAAGCGGGCGGGAATGGACTATTGGAGCAAACTATCGCTCACGGAGTATGCGAGTTATGAGGTCTTTCTACAGCAGAATCGAGAGAATGTATCGGCTGCGGGAAAAACCGGGCGTAAGCTTTGGTTTGCGACCACGAAGGCAGAGCAGACCTATGCGGATGTCAAGTTCGGGCCGGACGATTACATCATGTTCGGAAAAGAGTCAGCCGGTATCCCCGAGGAAATACTTGCTCCGAACAAAGATGCCTGCATCCGAATTCCCATGTGGGGAGATATTCGCTCTTTGAATCTCTCGAATGCCGTTGCCGTTATCTTGTATGAGGCGCTTCGCCAACAGGATTTTGCCGCCTTGGAAAAGAAAGGGGCATTGCATCGATTGCAGTGGGAGGGAGAGCGGAAATATTAAGTTTTATGTAAGCAAACTGTTAAGAACAAGGGTAGTTCTTGTCTTGAATACAGTGGATATACAGGCTAAAATAGAGAAGGTTTCAAACGAAAGGGAGCATGTACTCCCGGAATATACAGGAGGAGGAAAAGTAAAATGAAGAAGGCATTAAGCATGTTTGCAGCTGCGGCAATGATTTCGGTGATGATGGCGTCGAGCTCGTTTGCATACATCGGATGGGTCAGAGATACGAGATTTACACCGGAGAGATGGTGGTACTCGACGCAGGACAATTTCGGTGACTGGTACCGCGGCGAGACCGGCAAGGTCAAGTGGGCTTGGATTGACAGCAACCACGACGGTCTTGAGGAGTGCTACTGCTTCGGTGACGACGGCTGGATGAAGGCAAACCAGAGAACGCCGGACGGCTACTATGTCAACGAGAAGGGCCAGTGGGTCGTGAACGGTGTCGTGCAGACTCGTTCGGCGCACTACTACGCACCGGGTGCAAGAAGATAATTGAGACTGAGAACAGCTCGGAGAAATCCGAGCTGTTTTTGTTTTTCTTAGAAGTCCTTTTCCTGTCAGTCATTCGGGTTCTGTGGTAAAATGATACATTGACGAAGAAGGAGGAACGGTATTGAGTACACAGGCGGGAAATCTGCTCTCGAGTGCAATTTTGCGCACGAGGGCCGGTGAGAGCGCAGGGTTCGAAGATTTGTACCTTCTCAGCTATCAGAAGACATATCGGGATATTGCGGCTCTCGGATTTTCGGGAGAGGCGTGCTGGGAAATTTTATCAGCGCTCTATGAAGAAGTTTGGAATAAGCGAGAGAGTATCCCGGAGTCCGGTATTTTCCGTTCCTGGCTTCGCGTTTTGTTGCGGGAATGTGTGAAGCAGTACGGCGGGGAACTGCCGGCGGTGGTTGAATTTTCTGCGGATAACAGCACCGATAAGGAGCTCACCGAGCGAGCGACAACGGTGTTGATTTCTCTCGAAGAGCGCATCGGTATGCTCGGCGCCGGGAAGAAGAAGGCGAAAAAGAGCCGTCTCAAGACACGCATGCAATGGCTCCTGACGCTGGGCAGCATAGGCGCGACCTTTGCCGCGGTTTCGCTGCTCTTCGGATATTTGAACCGGGAATCCGGGGCGATACATCGCGCCAAGGCGGCAGTCAGCAGTGCGGTGGAAACTACGGAACACGCTTCCGCGGAAAGCGGCGGTGCACTTGCCTATGCCGGTTGGAACGAGAGTGCGCGGGGAAGGAGCTATCTTACGGCAAACGGTCAATGGATGGAGAGCTGCTGGTTTGAAGATGAGGATACGCTCTATTACTTCAACGAGGAAGGCTATGTGCTGACGGGTGACCACAATATGGAGCGCGAAACCTTTCATTTCGGAAAGAACGGTGCGCTCGAGAACATCACCTGCGCCTTGAACCGCGAAACGGGAAAGACTGTACTCTCCCGAAAAGATGAAGGAAGAGGGCAGAGCCGAAGCGGCCTCAGGTATCATTGCAAATTCCCTTACCATAGACGGGGAGTGGATTTACTACCTCTATATGGAGGATGAGCATGCCTCTCTGCCGAGTCTCCTGCGGGTGCGCAGAGACAGCAGCAATACCCAAGTCATAGCGGATAAGGTGAGCGGCTACACGGTACAACAAAAAGCAGTCTGGTATGCGCGTGAAAACAAGATTGAGCGCTTTGAGAAGGATGCCGCCGGGGCAGCCATCGGTGCGGGCTTCTATGTGGAGCAGGAGGAGAAGCACTATATCTTGCGAGACCGCTTCGGAAAGCGGGTCACGGAGGAACTGCAGAGCATCAACGGGCGTCGCTATACGCTCTCGGATGCGGTGATAGAGAATGTGATATCCGAGAGTACGGCCATAGGCGAACAGCGCTTCTATGCCGCAAATTTGGGCGTGAGTCCCTCTATTTTGACCGGCGAGGGAAAGGAGTATTTGCGCCACGGCGTGGCAATCGATGCCTTGACGGTTTTTGATTCCTCGCTCTATTACAGTGTGATGCTTTCGACGGAGGGCAGCGCACCGACAAGTCAGATATGGAAGCTGAATGTAAAGACCGGCAAAGCAGAAGCGGTGAGCGGTCTCTTCCCGGGTCGCGTTGTGCGCATGTTGCCCTATCCGGAGACAGATACCATCTACATGGAATACAGACCGGGTTCTCTGGGCTCGGTCTACGGTAAGCTTGCCATGGTTCGCGGAGATGAGACCTATCTCTTAGACGACAGCGCGTTTCGAAGCGGTGAGTTCGGAACGGGGAACGATAGATTGCTTCCGATTTGGGCCATGGATGACAGGGTTCTCGCCTATTGGGAAAACTGTGAGCCGAGTTCCGGTATCAACGGAGAAGTTAAGGTATTGGATCGTCAGGCGGTTCAGGTTCCGCTCAAAAAGAAAAAGCGCCTCGGCGAGTGGAAAAAGAGCGAGAAGCCCTTACTTTCGACGGGAAAGGGCGGAATACCGGAGACTACGCCGGAGGAGACCCCGGAAGCGGTGGAATCGACCGCGGAGCGTTTTCGTCAGGTGGAATCCCTGCCGCGCGCGGAGAAATTTATCGGAGAAGAGACAACGGATTGGACCGAACCGCTGGACGGAAGCCGGGATTTCGGTATACTCGAAGGGCCGACCGAGGAGTAAAGATGCGTATTTTTTATTTGATGGGCAAGAGCGCGGCCGGAAAGGACACGATTTATCGAAAACTGTCGGAGTGTTTTCCTATGTTGCGCCAGCTGATTCCCTATACGACCAGGCCGCAACGGGCCGGGGAAGCGGAAGGGCGGGAATATCACTTTGTGAGCGAAGCGCGTTTTCTCGAACTGCGTGACAGCGGTCGCATGATAGAGGAGAGAGCGTATCAGACCGAGAAGGGGCTCTGGCGCTACGGAAGTGTCGATGAGGGCGACGGAGAAGATACGTTGTGGCTCGGCATCGGCACACTTGAGAGCTATCGGAAGTTTTGCGCTTATTTTGGCAGCGAGCGTGTAATTCCGCTCTACTTGGAGGTCGATGCCGGAGAGCGGTTAAAGAGGAGCTTTGCGCGGGAACAAAAGGAAGCCGTGCCCTGTTATGCCGAGTTGGTGCGCCGTTTTCAGGCGGACGAGGCAGACTATGCCGAAGATAAACTGCTTGCGGCGGGGATCAAAAAGCGATATCGGAATGCGGAACTGGGCGCTTGCCTTGGCGAGTTGTATGAGGATATGTTACAATATGTGTGATTTTCGTGACATACTCGGGCAAGAACATATCAAACAGAGATTGGAACAGAGCATAAGGCGCGATCAGCTCTCCCACAGCTACTTGTTTCTCGGTGAGAAGGGAATGGGAAAGCAGGTCATGGCGCGCGCGTTTGCAAAGCGTTTACTCTGTACCGGGGAGGGAACGCGCCCCTGCGGTCACTGCCACAGCTGTATTCAGCTCGCGGCAGATACGCATCCGGACGTCATCACAATCAGTCGGGATAAAACGACCTTGGGTGTGGATCGGGTGAGAGAGCAGCTCTCACAGGAAATACGGATACGCCCGTTTCGGGTGAGAGGCGCATTTTCATTATTCCGGAAGCGGAGAAAATGACCCAGCAGGCTCAAAATGCGATTCTAAAGACCATAGAGGAGCCGCCGACATATGCGATTATCATTCTGCTCGCAGAGCAGGAGGAAGCCTTACTTCCGACGATACGGAGTCGTGTTTTGCGACTTTCCTTTCGTCCGGTTCCCGAGAGCGAAATTTTAGAACGTCTGCTCGGGAAGGGGGCGGATGCAAAACGCGCCAAGGAGGCAGCGCGTTTTTCCCGCGGCATTTACCGGAGGGCCGAGGAACTGGCGCTCTCGGAAGAGGCCTATGCGCGCTATCGCAGGACGCTTGATTTACTCAGAGCTTTGCCGAAATGCGGCGAAACGGTATTTCACAGGGCGCAGACAGAAATCACGGAGCTCTACCCGGAGCCGCGTGATTTTTTGAACTTTCTCCGCCTGTACTACCGCGATGTACTCTGTGTAAAGAGCGGCGGGAGCAGTGCGGCGCTCATCTTCCCGCAGGAAGAAGAGGCACTGATACGGGAGGCAAAGGACCTGAGTTACGAACAGGCAGGTGTGATTTTAAAAGAGACAGAGGCAGCCGAGGAGCGGTTCCGACTCAATGTGAATAAGGAACTTTCAGCGGAACTCCTGCTTCTTGCGATACGGAGGGAGTGATCGGAAATGACGGAGGTGATAGGTGTTCGCTTTCGCGAAGTCGGTACCATAGAAACGTACAGTGTTACGGGAGAACAGTTTCGGCGCGGTGACCACGTGCTTTGCGAGACACAGTGCGGTGTGGAATACGGAACTGTGATTCTGGGAAACTACACGCTCTGCGGATGTAAGGCAGAGAACCCCCCGCAGAGCATATTGGCGCGGGCCACAGAGGAGGATGCGGCGCGTGCCGCAGCCTATAAGAGCAAAGAGCGGGAGGCCCTTTTGTTCTGCCGGAAAAAGGCGGAAGAACTCGGGCTCAACATGAAAATTATCTCGGCGGTCTTTTCACTTCGGGATGACAAGGTGCTTTTCTTTTTCAGCGCGGAAGCGCGCGTGGATTTTCGCGTGCTCGTCAAGGAACTTGGCGCACAGTATCAGAGACGCATCGAACTTCGCCAAGTCGGCGCGAGAGACGAGACCAAATTGCTCGGCGGCATGGGAAATTGCGGCCGTCCGCTCTGCTGCCATTCCTATCTCTCGGAGTTTATGCCGGTGTCGATTAAGATGGCAAAAGAGCAGGGACTTGCGCTCAATCCGCAAAAAATCAGCGGGGCCTGCGGCCGTCTCATGTGCTGCCTGAAGCATGAGACCGATACCTATGCGGAACTCAACAAGACCCTTCCGCGGAAGGGAGACAGCGTGCAGCTTTCGGACGGTGTGCGCGGCGATGTGGTTGAGGTCAGCGTATTGAAGCAGACCCTGCGTGTGGCCTGCTATGTGAACGGCGAGAAAGAGCTGCGGGATGTCGCGGTTGCGGATACGGTGCTTGTGGAGCGAAAGAAGAAGGGCATGCCGCCGGCACAGAAGCGCGCCGCGGATGCGCAGCGGGAAGCGCGCGAAAAAGAGAAGAAGGACGGCGAAGCGACGCCGCCCGCGAGAGAAGGAAGAGCAAGAGGCGGAAAGCGCGGCGGACAGCAGAGAGACAGAGTACAGGAGAAGAAGAAGTGACTTTCCTAAAGCCGGGCGAGCGCATTGACGACTTACAGCGCAGTCAACTCGGCATCATTCAAAACCCGGCCCATTTCTGCTTCGGGACGGATGCGGTGCTGCTCAGCGGCTTTGTGCGCGCAGGCGGAAAAGAGCGGGTGGTGGATCTCTGTACCGGAAACGGCATCATCCCCCCTCTTACTCTCCGCAAAGACCCGTGCCAAGGAAATTACGGGCGTGGAAATTCAGGCGGAGATTGCCGATATGGCGCGCCGCAGCGTGGCCATGAACGGTCTCGAGGAGAGGGTGCGGATTCTGCACGGCGATCTTCGAGAGGGTATTGCCGGTGCGAGCGGGAGTGTCGATGTGGTGAGCTGTAATCCGCCCTACATGGCCCTTCGGCGCGGAGAGCAGAGTCAGGCGACAAGCCGTGCGATTGCAAGGCAGGAAATTTGCTGCTCCTTGGAAGAAGCGGTCAATGAGACAGCGCGTCTCCTGAAAAACGGCGGACGCGCCTATTTTGTGTACAGACCCCATCGTCTCGACGAACTCTTTGCGGCTTGCAATGCTGCGCGCCTCACGCCGAAGCGCATGAAGTTTGCCCACCCCTACTCGGAGCGCGAGGCAAATTTGGTGTTGTTGGAAGCTATAAAGGGCGGAGGCTCGTTTCTGCGAGTCGAGGCACCCATTATTGTTTTTCGTTCTCCCGGTGTGTATAGCGACGAAATCCGGGATATTTACGGATACTAAGGAGAGAGCAGTGGAACAGAGCGGAAAAATCTACATGGTTGCAACGCCCATCGGAAATCTGGGTGACATGAGCCCCCGCGCGATTGAGACTCTGCGGGCAGCGGATCTCATTGCGGCGGAGGATACCAGAAATACCATTAAGCTCTTAAATCACTTTGAGATTAAGACACATATGACCAGCTATCACGAGTACAACCGGACCGAAAAGGCCTACGAACTCGTGCGGCGCGCGGAACAGGGAGAGACCATCGCGGTTGTGAGCGATGCGGGCATGCCGGCGATATCCGATCCCGGAGAGGTGCTGGTCCGCATGGCTTTGGACGCGGGCATCGAAGTCACGATAGTCCCGGGACCCTGCGCGGCGGTGAGTGCGCTTGCAATCAGCGGGCAGACTACCGGTCGCTTTGTGTTTGAGGCGTTTCTGCCGCAGGAGAAAAAAGAGAGAAGGGCAAGGATAGAGGGGCTCAGGGACGAGACAAGAACCATAGTTCTCTATGAAGCGCCGCACAGACTGGCGAAGACCTTAGCGGAACTCGCCGAAGTGCTCGGCGGAGAGAGAGAACTCAGTTTGGTGCGTGAGCTCACAAAGCGGCATGAAGAAGTGCAGCGCGGCAAATTTCCTACTTTTTGGAGCGCTACGCGGAGGAGGCCGGCCGTGCGGAAATTCGAGGCGAATATGTGCTGGTCATATCCGGAAAGAGCGAGGAAGAACTGCGCGCGGAAGAAATATCCGTTTTTTCGGAGTTTACGCCGGCAGAACATGTGGCCTGGTACGAGTCCCAGGGCTATGACCGCAAGGAGGCCATGAAAAAAGCCGCAAAAGACCGCGGAATCAGCCGCAGAGAACTCTATCACATGTTGCTCTGATATGTTACACTAATAAGAATCGAAGAATATTCGGAGGGCTGAGGATATGGGAGAAAAAATCAGAAAACCTTACTATATCACGACGGCAATTGCCTATGCTTCCGGCAAGCCGCACATTGGAAATACCTATGAGATTATCTTAGCGGATGCGATTGCCCGCTTTAAGCGAGAAGAGAACTTTGACGTCTACTTCCAGACCGGTACCGATGAACACGGTCAGAAGATTGAGGGCAAGGCAAAGGATGCCGGCATGACGCCGCAGGCCTATGTGGATCAGGTCTCCGCGGAGATCAAGCGAATCTGGGACCTCATGAACACGTCCTACGACCGCTTTATGCGAACCACCGAGCCCTACCATGAGAAGCAGGTGCAGAAGATTTTCAAAAAGCTTTACGAGCAGGGCGATATCTACAAGGGTTCCTACGAGGGTCTCTACTGCACGCCCTGCGAGAGCTTCTGGACCGAGTCGCAGCTGGTCGACGGCAAGTGCCCGACCTGCGGCAGAGAAGTGAAGCAGGCTTCGGAGGAGGCATACTTTTTCCGCATGAGCAAGTATGCGGACCGCCTGATTCAGTACATCGAAGAGCATCCGGAATTTATTCAGCCCGTCTCCAGAAAGAACGAGATGATGAATAACTTCCTGAAGCCGGGTCTGCAGGATCTCTGCGTGTCGCGCACCAGTTTTGAATGGGGCATCCCGGTCGACTTTGCGCCGGGGCATGTGGTCTATGTGTGGCTCGATGCCCTGACCAACTATACGACCGGCATCGGTTACGACGCGGACGGCAACAACGGGGAACTCTATAAAAAGTACTGGCCGGCGGATTTACATCTCATCGGAAAGGACATTGTCCGCTTCCACACGATTTACTGGCCCATCTTCCTGATGGCGCTCGGCGAGCCGCTGCCGAAGCAGGTCTTCGGCCACCCCTGGCTTTTGCAGGCCGGCGGCAAGATGTCGAAGTCCAAGGGCAATGTACTCTACGCGGACGAACTGGTTTCGTTCTTCGGTGTGGACCCGGTGCGCTATTTCTGCCTGCACGAAATGCCCTTTGAGAACGACGGCAGCATCAGCTGGGATCTTATGGTGGAGCGCTACAATGCGGATCTCGCAAACGTGCTCGGCAACCTCGTGAGCCGCACCATCGCCATGACCAACAAGTATTTCGGCGGCGTGGTGGAGAGACCGGAAGCGAGCTTTTCTCCGGAGGATGCCGCACTCGATGCGGATCTTGAGAAGACGGTGCTCGACGGCGTCAAGAAGATTCGGGAGAAGATGGACGTGCTCCGCGTTGCGGACGCAATGACCGAACTCTGGAATATCTTTAAGCGCTGCAACAAGTATATCGACGAAACCCTGCCCTGGGCGCTCGCAAAGGATGAGAGCAAGCAGGACAGACTGGAGGCAGTGCTCTATCACTTGACCGAGGCTCTGACCATAGGTGCGTCTCTGCTCTTCAGCTTCATGCCGGAGACCTCCGAGAAGATTTTGAAGGAGCTCGGCACGGAGAAGAGAGAGCTTGAGGCCATGGATACCTTTGGACTCTATCCCTCGGGCACGCGGGTCGCAGCGGAGGCAGAGATGCTGTTCCGCCGCCTGGATCCGAAGGAGGTCGAGGCAAAGTTGAATGCGGAGAACGCAGCGGCCGAAGAGGCGGCAGCGGAAGAGGAGAAGGCGGAAGCGCCGAAGTCCGAGATTCAAATTCCGTCCAAGCCGGAAGTGGAATACGATGCCTTTGCGCAGTGTGAGTTCCGTGTCTGCAAGGTCTTGAAGTGCGAGGAGGTTCCGAAGTCGAAGAAGCTCCTTTGCTTCCGACTGGATTGCGGCGGCAAGGAGATTCAGATTCTCTCCGGCATTAAGAAGTGGTATCCGGAGCCGGAGAAGCTGGTCGGAAAGCGCGTTATGGCAATTGTGAACTTAAAGCCCGCGCGTCTTGCGGGTATGGAGTCCCAGGGCATGTTGCTCTCGGCGGCGGATGAAAACGGAAATCTGAGTCTGATGACAACGATGTCCGAGGATATGCCGTCCGGCGCGGAGATCGGCTGATGCTCCTGGATACCCATGCGCACTACGATGACGAGGCGTTTGATGCCGACCGGGAGGAGTTGCTCGAAAGTCTGAAAGAGCACGGCATCCGGAAGGTCATCAACGCGGGCGCTTCAGTGGAATCGAGTTATACGGGGCTTAGGCTCGCAGAGCGTTATCCATGGATGTACGCGGCGCTCGGTGCACATCCGAATCATGCGGAAGAATTGAGCGATCGCGTTCTCAGCGACTTCGCGGAACTTGCGAAGCATCCGAAGGTGGTTGCAATCGGTGAAATCGGACTGGAGTACCACTACGAGGAACCGCCGCGGGACGTACAGAAGATTTGGTTTCGCCGCCAGTTGGATTTGGCGGCGGAGACCGGGCTTCCGGTCATCATTCACTCCAGAGAGGCTGCCCAAGACACCTTTGATGAGATGCAGCGCGCCGCGGCGCGCGGTATCGGCGGAGTGATTCACTGCTTTTCTTCCGGCGCGGAACTCGCGCTTCGCTACACAGAACTCGGGTTTTACATCGGCATCGGCGGGGTTGTGACCTTCAAAAACGGCAAGAAGATGAAAGAGGTGGCGTCGGCAGTCCCGCTCACGAGCATTTTACTCGAGACGGACAGTCCCTATCTCTCGCCCGAGCCGAAGCGCGGAAAGCGAAACGACTCGCGGAATCTGCCTTATATTGCGCAGGAAATTGCGCGCATCAAGGGGATTACGGAGGAGGAAGTGCAGCGCGTCACAGAGGAAAATGCGCTGCGCTGTTTCCCGAAACTCGCAGACGGGGAGGTGTGCTGATGGCAGATCTCGGCAGAGCGGAAACACCATAGCGCTCTTAAAGCGCCATGAGGAATTTCGCTTTCAAAAGAAGTTCGGGCAGAATTTTTTGATTGACAGTCATGTCTTGGATCGAATTGCCGATGCGGCGCAGATTTCCGAGGCGGACGCTGTGCTGGAGATAGGTCCCGGCATCGGGACCTTGACCCAGAGGCTCGCGGAGCGGGCGGGAAAGGTGCTGGCGGTGGAGATAGACCGCGGTCTGATTCCGATTCTCGCGGAGAGTCTTGCGGAGTACGACAATGTGGAAGTGATTCAGGGAGATATCTTGGAACAGAACCTGAACGACTTGTCGGAAAGACTCGGCGGGAAGCGAATCAAGGTGGTCGCAAATCTCCCGTACTACATCACAACGCCGATTTTGATGAAGCTTCTGGAGAGCGGACTTCCGATTGAGAACATCACCGTTATGGTGCAAAAGGAAGTGGCGGAGCGCATGCAGGCTTCGCCGGGCGGAAAGGATTACGGCTCGCTCTCGCTTGCGGTGCAGTATTATGCCGCGGCCGAGATTGTGGCGAATGTGCCGCCCCACTGTTTTCTTCCGAGACCCAAGGTCGGTTCTGCGGTCATCTGCCTCAGGACCTATGCGGAGAAACCGGTGCAGACCGGAGATGAGGCTTTCTGTTTCGCATCATTCGAGCTTCGTTCAATCAGAGAAGAAAGACGCTGGTGAACGGACTGAAGAATGCGGGCTTCTCGCGGGAGAAGGTAAATGAGGCGCTTTCTTCGCTCGGACTCCCGGAGACCGTGCGCGGCGAGGTGCTCTCGCTTGCGCAGTTTGCGGCCTTGGCAGAGTTATTGCGGGCATAAGCATTTGAGAAACATTTGATATTTATTCCGCGGGTGCACCCGCGTTTTCATAAATCGAGGACATTAAAATGAGACGGAGAATTTCGAAAAAGCAGGCGCTCGCGCTGTTTGTGACAGCGGCGATGCTGACGGCCTGCTCGCAGGGGAAGACGGCACAGAGCGATGCGGCAAAGGAGAGCGCCGCGAGCACGGAACTCGGCAGCACGGAGAGTGCGGCAAGTGCGGAGGGAACAGCGGAGAGCAGCTCCGAGAGCGGTGTTGCGGAGAGCACAGAGAGCGGCGCGGATCAGAGTGCGGAGGAAAGTACGGAGAGCAGTGCCGAGGCGGCGCTCCCCGCAAATCCGGGCGATATCGTGGCGGTATCTCCCTCCGGCGCACAGTTCCCGGACATGGATTTGGTTGTGCCGACCACAGAGCCCGCACCCGAAATTATCCGCATCGGTACGCGGAACTGGATTGTCAAGGATTTGCAGGCGCGTCTCATGGAACTCGGATTTATGGACAACGATGAGCCGACGGATTATTACGGCGAGGTGACCGCGGCGGCGGTGAAGGTGTATCAGCGGCAGAATAAGCTGCCGCAGGACGGCATTGTGGGTGAGTCGACCCTCAAGGCCATCATGGATGAGAATGCGCACTACTACACGGCGCAGGAGGGCGACAGCGGAACGGACATCGTGACGCTGCAGCAGAGACTTTATCAGCTCGGCTATCTCGCACAGACCGCTGATGTAAACGGAACCTTTGACGGAAAGACCTTGGCGGCGGTGCAGAAATTCCAGCAGATGAACGGTCTTGGGCAGGACGGCAAGGTGGGCCTTAAAACCATGAACCTCATCTATTCGGATGAGGTCAAGCCGAACATGGTGGTTTACGGCGAGAAGAGCGACATTGTCATGGCAGCGCAGCAGCGGCTCAAGGAGTTGGGTTATCTGACCGGAGAGGCAGACGGCAATTTCGGTCTCGGCACGGTCTTGGCCATCAAGGAGTTCCAGAGCAGAAACAACCAGGTTGTCGACGGTTATCTGGGACCCGGTACCCGCGATGCGCTGAACAGTCCGAACGCGCAGGCCTTCGGTCTGACGCTCGGTGACGAGAGCGAGTCTGTGGAACGCGTGCAGGAGTTGCTCAGCAAGTGGGGCTACCTTGACAAACAGCTTGCGACCGGCTATTACGGCGATGCGACCAAGAATGCGGTCAAGGCCTTCCAGGAGAGAAACGGTCTCTCGGCGGACGGCATGGTCGGCGCGGCAACGATGGCAAAGCTTGCGAGCAACGATGTCGTGCGGCCGGCACCGAAGCCGAAGGCAAAGACGAAGACGCAGAACAACGACAGACCGAAGAACGGCGGAAGTAAGAGTAACAATTCCGGCTCTCAGGGCGGAGGCGGCGGCTCGAGCTACACCTACTCGGGCAGCGGTTCCGTGGGAACGCTCTTAAGCGTCGCGAGTTCCAAACTCGGCACGCCCTATGTCTGGGGTGCCAAGGGAGACAGTGCTTTTGACTGCTCCGGTTTTGTCTACTGGTGCCTGAATCACTCCGGTGTGAGCCAGTCCTATATGACTTCCGGCGGCTGGGCGAGCTCCGGGCGCGGCCAGAGAATCAATAACTTCTCGGACTTGCAAGCGGGTGATATCATCGTCGTCTCGGGACATGTCGGCATTGTTGCGGGCGGTGGCAGCGTGATTGACGCGAGCTCTTCGAACGGAAGAGTGGTGCACCGTTCTCTGAACGGCTGGTGGCAGAGAAACTTTATTTGCGGCTGGCGCATTTTCTAAGCAGAGAGCAATGCGCGAAAGGTTTTAGGTAGGAATCAAAGGATGCACAGATATTTTCGGACAATCGGCTTTGCAAGAGTGGACAGTGACAGAGACGCCAGAGAAATTCTGGAGGAGCTGCTGTTTCGCAATCGGGACGCCGTTCATCACATTGCCATGCGAAACGGGGACAGACTCTGGGAACTCCGGATTCCGCTCGGTGAGCGCCTCGGCTTAACGATGGGGGGCTATGTCGCGGCGGACGGAAAGCTTGTCAGAGAGCGCTATCTGCCCTACATCGACGCCGACGGAATCACTTCGACGGCAGAGTGCATGATAGAGCGCCACGTGGACAATGAGGTCTACTCCGGACTCATTGATGATATGCGCATCGGCATCAGCCTGATATTCCGTCTGACCAATGTCGCGGAATATCGGCAGCAGCGTGCCAAGACACCGTACAAAATGCCGCGGGGCGTGAGTATCGGCGGCCTTTGCCGGGACGGAAAGATCCTGTTGCCAGTGTATAAAAATGAAAGGCAGCGCGAACTTTTACACATCACGGAGCGCGAGCGAGCGCGCATGATCAGTGCGGCGAAGGACGGCGATGAGGGTGCCATGGAGACTTTGACCGCGAGCGACCTTCGCCTCTACGAGTCGGTCAACAAACGCCTGCGCCGCGAAGACATTTATTCCATCGTGGAATCCTGTTTTATGCCGGACGGCATAGAGTGCGATCTCTATGTTGTAATCGGCGAGATACGCGAAATCAGCCGGAGAAAAAACTGGGAGACCGGCGAGATTATTTGGGATTTCCTGCTGCGCACCCACGATCTCCAATTTCACGTCTACATTAACAGCCTGGATTTGCAGGGCGAACCGAAGGTCGGCAGACGCTTTAAGGGCACGGTGTGGATGCAGGGGGTCGCGGTCTGGTAACGACAGCGATAAAAGAGAACTTCCGCCCGGGAGTTCTCTTTTTTTTGGCTGCGTGCAAGTCTTTCAAAAGCAAGCGCTTTCGGGTATAGTAAAAAGAGCGATTTGACCAAAAAATCAGTACAGAAAGAGGTGCAAAATGGGAGTACTCAGCAATTTGGAACCCAAGGAAGTATTCGCTTTTTTTGAGGAAATCTCTCAGATTCCGAGACCCTCACATCAGGAGGAGAAAATCAGCAAGTATCTCCTGCACTTTGCAAAGGAGCGAGGGCTCGAGCACTACCGGGATGAGAAGCACAATGTAATCATCATTAAGGAGGCTTCCGAGGGCTATGAAGCGGAGCCGCCGATTATTCTCCAGGGTCACATGGACATGGTGACAGAGAAGGCTGCTGACTGCGATAAGGACATGACGAAAGAGGGCTTGGATCTTTACGTGGACGGTGACTGGCTTCGGGCAAAGGGAACCACGCTCGGCGCTGACGACGGCATTGCGCTTGCCTATGCGCTTGCGCTGCTTGATTCGCCCACGCTCAAGCACCCGAGAATTGAATTTATATGCACGGTCTCGGAGGAAACGGATATGGGTGGCGCACATGCGGTCGATGTGTCCATGCTGAAGGGAAACCGCATGCTCAATTTGGATTCGGATGAAGAGGGCATTGCGCTCGCGGGTTGCGCGGGCGGCGGCGATGTGGACTTAAACCTCCCGGTGCGGCGAGAAGCGTTTGGGGGAGAGCATGTGCTGATCGAGGTTTCCGGGCTTTCCGGCGGTCACTCAGGCATGGAAATCGGCAAGGGCAGAGCGAGTGCGGCGCTTCTCATTGCGCGCGTGCTGACGGCACTCCGCCGGGACTATAGCTTCCGTTTGGTCACGCTTGCGGGCGGTGCGAAGTACAATGCGATTACCAGAGAGGCGAGCGCCGAACTGGTGCTCGCGGACAGTGTGAGCACCAGCGCATTCCGCGAGGCAGTGCGGGCGGAAGAGACCGTGCTTCGAAACGAGTATGCGGGAACGGATCCCTCTCTCAGCTTTACGACTAAGGTTGTTGACAGCGGCGCGGCGGCACTCACGGCGGAGAGCACCGAGAAGGTGCTCGGACTCATGGAAGCCCTTCCCTACGGTGTGCAGCGCATGAGCGCGGACATCGAGGGCCTGGTTGAGACTTCGGTAAACCTCGGCATCACGGAGCTATCGGCCGAGACCTTTACACTCAAGTATTCCGTTCGCAGTTCGGTTGCGACCGCATTCCGGGCGGTGGTCGATAAAATCGAATTTGTCGCGAGCTGCTTCGGGGCAAGCTCTGCGGTGCACAGCGAGTACCCGGCCTGGGAGTATGTGCGGGAGTCTGCGTTCCGCGATGAGGCGGCGGCTATTTACCGCGAGCTCTTCGGAAAAGAGCTGTCGGTGCAGGCAATTCACGCAGGCCTGGAGTGCGGCATCCTCTCGGGCAAAATCAAAAACCTCGATGCAGTCTCGATCGGACCTGACATGAGGGACATTCATACGCCGGAGGAGAGACTGAATATTCCCTCGACCAAGCGTGTCTATGATTTTGTCGTGAAGATCATAGAGCATAAGAGCAAGTAAGTCGCGTGAGACGGTACAGTTTACAACTGCCGCAAGAGCTCGAGAAGGGCAAGCGTTACCCTCTGCTTCTCTGGAACGATGCGCTTCCCGAGACGCTTGCGGCTTTGCTTTCGGATATGTTTGTGCTGTCCGTGGTTTCGGAGGAGAGAACCGCAGACTTCAGTCCCTGGCCGCAGCCCGCATTTCGGGCGGATGCAAAGCCCTTCGAAGGAAAGGCGGATGCGTATCACAGGGAGCTTTTTGGGGAAAAACTTCCGGAACTGCTTACGACATATCCCATTGATGCGGAGCGCATTGCCTACGGGGGGTATTCTCTCGGCGGGCTTGCGGCAGTGTACAGCATATTCCGTGAGACCGCAGCGTGTGCCGTTTTTTCGCTCTGCGGTTCTTTTTGGTATCCGGGCTTTGCGGACTACTGCGCGCGGACGGAAATCCGGAATGCGAATTGCCGCCTTTATCTGCAAAACGGCAGACGCGAGGGCGAAGGGCATCCGGCACCGCTCTCTACGGCCGCGGATGCCGCAGAGCGGGTCGCGGACATCTTACGCGAAAAGGGCGTAAAGCTTCGATTTCCATGGATGACTACGGTCACCACGACGGAAAAGAAGCGCGTTTTCGGAAACTGGGAGAACAGATTCGGGCAGAGTTTTGCGGGAGCAATGCTTGCTGAAACGGCAGACGGCACTTGCATGTCTGCGGGAAAGGTGCGGGTACGGAAGGAGCGAAGCATGTACATTGAGAGCTATTGGGGCAGCTATATCGGCGGGACGGACGACAGCCTGACCCTCCTAAGCCTGCTGGAAGACTTTGAGAAAGATGAGATAGGGCTCGGCGAGATTTTTGCACGGACGGGCCTTAAGGTGCTCGAAGAGCGGGAGTCCTCGCTTCGTATGACCGGGGATGCGCTTCGCTTTACGAATCGAGAGGGGATGGAACTTAACTTTTACTATGCCATCGATTTGATCGGCGACCTTGCGGCCCTTTATTTAGAGTGCCTGCGGAGCGGGAGCATGAATTTACAAGACCTGGATGAAGGTCTTGAAGCGCGGAACATTCGCCTTACGGCGAGCTGTGAAGAAAAGGAAGTTCTTCGGGCAGCGCTCAGTGACTTTGCGGATCATGCGAAGGAGTACGATATCACAGAGGTGATGGATGAGACTTCGCTTGCGGAATTCCGCGAAGAACTGGAAGCCCTGCGTCGGGAGCTGTTTGAGAGTTGAAAGGGAGCGCGCTTTCGGAGCGGCTCCGATTGGGAGGAAGCGATGAGCGAAGAGGTATTTCGACAGGATTTGGATGAGAACAAGGCAGAGAGAGCCGGCGGTCCCTTTGTGATAGAGCTCTTGTTTCGGGAACCGGCAGATATGCCGTCTAAGGAGCGGATGAGTGCTGTCATCGAGAAGCATGTCGGTAAGACAGAGTGCTTCTGCCATGACGGCAAGACAGCGGGATTTGCGGCACTCGACTATAGGGCAGAGTTTCAAGATCAAAGCGTGCCGGTGCAGCTTATGCTGACGGAGTGCACGGCGTTTGACGGCGAGGAGATTGATGACTTTCTTCGGAGTCAGATGTGGGACTGCCTCGAGGAGAGAGACGATATACTCGGCAACTGCAGATACCGTGTGTTCGCGACCGATATGCTCGCGAGGGCGCTTCCGGCTGTGCAGCGCGCCACCCTCGACATGGACTTTCTGGAGGCCCTTTCGGAACTGTACCCGGACTGTGAGGGCCTTCTATTTTTCCGAGTTCCGGAAAACTGTTTACCGCGGAGAGCGTGCGGCAGCATGAGACGGAGGGCACAAACCGCTTCATCTACTTCGGTGTCAACGTGCGCTTTTTCAATGTGCAGGACAGCGAAGACATGGTCGTGGATACCCTGGGTATGAGCACCCTCTTCCTGCCGGATCTTCAGTACCATTTCCACGGTATGAATCCGAATTGGGTTGTGAATCACGCCTACAATGTGGCCGCCTATCTGCTTGGCAGCGGAAACGTAATTGCGGACGGGGAGACGGTGGACGGCGTCGTAGACGGAGAGATGAGTTCCGAACTGCACTGGTCCTGCCGCTATGAGGATGCATTGATTCAGCCGCCGAGAGAGGTACTGGATATCAATATGGGCGAGTACGCGTCGGGGACGCGCTGAGAAAGGGAGTCAATAAAAACACCGGTAAAACCGGTTTATCGAGAGGAAAAAGAGATGCCGACAGCAGAGTGGATGAAACAGTATGAGGCAGTGCGCGAAATTCTGGACGCGGATGTCAAATTGGAGCGCTATTTCACGGAGAAGGTAATCGGAAGAAAGGAAGTGGATATCCTGGATCTCGGGCCCGTGCATTTTCCGACGGGAAAAATCGTGGTCTGCGATCCCATGGTGACCCTGGATGATGCCGTGCCCTATCTGCAGACCATACCGGCCGGGAGCTATACACTTAAGCTCTGCGTGGTGCCGAGCAAGGAGTACGGAGACCGCTATGCCTGCGCCAAGCTGGAAGTGAGCGGCCGAGAAACGGTGCGCTATGAGCTCGCGGTGACGGGCGAAGAGAGACTTGAGGGAGAATTCAAAGAGGGCGATTACTTCGGCTTCGGCGTGGATGCCGGCATGGCTTGCATCGCGGACTTCGCAACAAAAGAAGCTTATCTTGCCTTTCTGGAAGAGAAGACAAAGCAGGACAGCGACTTTGACCTCTACGGCGACTTGCTGGAGGAACTTTTAAAAAAGAACGCAGCGGAACGTCCGAAGTACCAGGGCGAATGGGGCGACTGGCTCAAGTGGGAAGTTCCGGGGGCGAATGCGGAAGTGGCTCTCTTTGCGAGCGGTTGGGGAGACGGCTATTACCCGACATATTTCGGCTATGACAGCGAGGGCAAGGTCTCCGGTATCTACATTCAGTTCATAGACATCGAGCGAACGTATACCGAGGAAAACGAGGCATGAGTGAGGCGAAGGAGGAGAGCCTCTATGAGGCGCTCAATAAGGGAGACCTGAGCGCCTTTCTTTCGATGGTGGAGGCAGGTGCCCGCATCACGCCGCGGGAGGAGAATATAAGCCGCCTCTTTTACTGCCTGGAGGATGTCAGAGATTCGAAGATACTGCCTGTAATCGATAGGCTATCTTTGGATTTACGGCGCTACGGCGGGAAGCCGCTCCGCGCTGCGGCGCACAGCGGAAACCGCATGCTTGCAGAGTACCTCTTACAACAGGGGGCGGACATCAACTTTCATAAGCCGGACATGGTCTTTCCCTATGCCTCGACCCTGTCACGGAGGCGGCACGCGAGAATCACTTGGAGCTTCTTCGCTATCTTGTTTCAAAGGGGGCGGATATCACCCTTGCGGACAAGTACGGCGACCGTCCCTATACGCTGGCGGTGCAGAACAAGAACAGAGAGATGGCCGAGTATTTGCGCTCTCTCGAGCCGGAGGACTGGCATAACGAGCAGGAAAAGCTGAGAGAGCTTAAGAGCTATCATCTGCCGGCGACTATGAAAGCGTACTTTAAAAACGGGGCGCTGCGCCTTGAATTCCCCGAACGGGAGTCGGTGCGGTGGATGGAGTTTTACCCCTATCTTGAACTGCGGGAGTTCCGTTGGAAGCGGAAAAAGCTCTTGTCTCTCATGGCGGAGATGGATAACTACAGTGACTATGTCTTGCTCTGGAGTCCGAGAGACAAGCGAATCTGGTATCTCGATACAGAGCAGGAGGAGTTCTGCCCGCTTGCAAGCTGGGAGGCGTTTATCGCCGACCCCGGTTTTTATTTGAACGGCATGGTGGACGGAGAATTTTCGGAGTAGTGTAGGATTGGTTTTCGAAGTCCTTTGCAGTGAGCAAGGGATATGCGGCGTTTCGGCAAAAGTCGGAAAGCGAATGAGGAGGAAAGCGCGTGGATATTTTGGAACAATGCCGGCGTTGGAACGAGAGCGGCGCGTTTGAGAAGAGCAGGGAGATATTGGAGACAATTCCCGCCGAGGAGCGCGGCCCCGAGGGAGATGCAGAGCTTGCGACGGCTTATCTCGCACTTGCGGAGACCGAGGGAGCAGAGCTCTATCATAAGGCGCTCAGAGTCTTGGCAACGGACGAAGAGGCGCTATCGGAAGATTTTCGGCGGAACCGGCTGACGGCGCTCGCCTATTATTATCTCGACGAGGACGGGCTTGCGCTTTACTACTTTGAGTGCGCCCTCTACCTGCATCCGGAAGACAAGGAAGTAAGGGAATATGTAGACGACTGCAGGGAACGTCTCACCTTTCCGCGCTTTGAGAAAAACTTCCGGGAGAGAACAAAGGAGGCCTGGGCTGCCTTCCTTGCAATCGAGGCAGAACTCCGGGCGGCAATCGACCGAAACGAGGACGATGGAGAGGCGATGTTGCAGCGCTGCGGCGCCGTACTGGAGCAGGCCATTCGGGATGTCTCGTTTGAACTCGGCTTTGACGGAGAGAAGTATGAGCTCATACTCTGTGCGGAGGGAAGACGCTCCGCGCTCTATCCCCTCGTGTATTTGCCGCCGCGCGCCGAAGGAAGTTCTCGCGCACTGGAAGATACGGGCGGGTTCCGCGCCGAACGATAAGTTTGCGCTGCAACAAGATACCGTTCAAATCGATGCCGCAGATGTAGACGTTTGGCTGATTCCGACCGGAGAGCAGCTCTTTTCCCTGAAACTCTACTGTGAAAAGCTCCTGCCCCTGCAGCGGGAAAATCCGCGGCGGGCGGAGTGGATGCTCTATAAGCTCACGAACCAGATACTCGGCGACATAGCGGCGATTGCGTTTCTCACGGGCATCGAGTTACTGGAAGCGCCCGAGGCGGGCGAGTCGAAGAAACTTTCGGACTTATACGCGTATGTAACGGAGCTCGGCTATCCCGCGTGGGAGGATGCCGGTGCCTATCTGGATACTTCCGAAATTGCGTATCGGCTCGATGCGGATGAAGATCCGGATGCCGACTGGCGCCTGGATGTCTATGAGGGCAGCACGCGCCTTTCCGTGGCAATCAATGAATATCTGCACGGAGAGAGCGATCTGGTTGACGAATATCACCGGAACGGCATAGTGCCGGGCTTTCTGTTGTATCCCATCAGCGCCTTTCCGGAAGAGGGAAGAGAAGAGGCGCTCGCAGCGTTTCGCGATGCATTGCGCGCCTATTTGAGCGAACACGGCGGAGAGGATGCCCTCTGCCATACGGGCTTTGCGAGCGGTCTGTACTACGGCTATTCAGACTTCATTGCCTGGGACTTGGAGTCTGTGCTGGATGCCGCCCTCGCCTTCTTTAAGGAGCGGGGCATGACCGGCGCGGAGTTTCACAGCTTTCGAAGAAATGTGGGCGGAATTACCCTCTACCGCGCGGAACCGAAACGGCACGCGGAGACCGGCTCTCTGCTCTCGCCCGAAGACATTGAGACCCTGGAGGCCTTCCTGGAGGATGACGGCGGCTATTACGGGAAAATGGTGCGTTGGATTGAGCAGTTTGTGGATGCGGGCGCCGCGGCCGGCCACTTTTCAAAGAAGCAGGCCCGCCGGGATTTGAAACTCTCGCTCTACTACGGTCTCGCCTGCAACAACGTGGGAGAATACAGTTATTACTACCGCGGGCAAGCGTGGATGAAGGACGCCGAGGAAAACGCCAAGGGTTCCGGCGTCTGGTATTACCGCTATGCCGTGGGACTTTTGTACAGCGGATATCCGGAAGAGGCGCTGCGCTATGCGGAACAAGGTGTACTCGAAGAAGCGGACTATCCTTGGACTTACCTTTTGCTCGGAAAGCTACGCGCGCACTTCGGGGACAAGGAGGGCGCACGCGCCGCGGCAGAGGAGGGGCTGAAACTCGTACCGGGAGATTATGAGTTCCTCACCCTAAAGCGAGAAGCGGAAGAAGGGGCAAGTCTGGAAGCGATGCTCTACCACTGGATCGATCCCAAGGCGGATTTGGCGCTGCAGGAGGGAAGGGATGAAGACGGCCCGGAAAAGAAGCGCGCCATTGCCTGCATTCGAAAGAACGAGGCCGGGCTCAGAGACTTTTACGAACTCTTCCGTCCGGAGGAGCATGAGTACACGAAGGATGCGCCCTTCTGTGAGCTCTACTATCCCGTGGGAGACCGGGCGGTGCAGCTCTGCTTCCGCATGAATGAGGCCGGACTCTCGAAACTCGGGCACAGCTACCTTGCTGCCCTCAAGGAGAAGCTTGACAGCGGCTCTCTCATCTCCGCAGAGTCCGAGGAAGGGGTGGCAGGCAAGTTAGAAGCCGTTCTGGTGCAGCAGACGGGGCAACTGGCCCTCTTTTACCGCAGAGCCGGAGACCGGCAGTATTTTACGGTGGAAGATGACAGTCTGGACGACAAAATCGATGCCGCGCTGCGGTAAAGGAAACGCAGAGAGCTCTGCCATACTAAGATACAATCGAGATGACGGCATTCAGCGCTCGGGCAAAAGGATGAATGTCGCTTCGGTATAGAGAGGCGGCACAGGATAGAGGAGTCGCGTATGATACGGAAATACCTTCGGTTTTACGGCTTTGTGCAGGGCGTCGGGTTTCGCTACCGGGCAAAGTACGCCGCCGAATTTGCGGGCGCTGTGGGCTGGGTGCGAAATGAGGACGACGGCTCTGTCAGCATGGAGATTCAGGGGACGGAAGCGCAGATTGACCGCGTGATCCTGGAAATAGAACAGGGACGTTATGTGAAGATTGAAAACATGGAGGCTCGGACGATTCCGCTACGGGAAGGAGAACGAGGCTTCCGGATACGTTGAGCGTCTTCTTTCTATGGACAGACCGTATTTCTTAACTTGTTCCGCGATAGGGGGATACGCTATAGTTAGCCTTGGTATATTGTTGCCGAAGCATCACGGAAACAGCAGGAAATAAGTTCATTTCGAGAAGGGAGTTCTTATGAGAAAGAAGAACGGTCGTATGCTGTTACTTGCGACAGCGGTGGCACTCAGCGTTGCCGCTTGCGGAAACAAGGCTGCCACAAGCACTTCTGCGGAGAGCAGCACCGAGACAGAGAGCAGCACGGCGCAGGGAGAAGCGCCGAGCGGTGCGCCGGATGGGAAGGCCCCGGACGGAAAGGGCGGACCCGGAGGAGCGCCGGGCGGAAGCAGTTCGGACATCGAGTACAAGGGTGCCGCTGAAATCACATCCGCAAGCTCGACGAGCGATCAGACCTATGTAAGCGCAACGAGCGATGAGAGCGCTCTGCTCATTTCAACTTCCGATGCGGTGAGCATTGCGAATCCCCTGCTCACGAAGACCGGCGACTCCGACGGCGGTGACAACTGCAACTTCTACGGCCTCAACGCAGCGCTTCTGGTAAAAGGCGGTTCCAAGACCACGATTACCGGCGGAAGCATTACTTCCAACGCGAACGGCGCGAACGGTATGTTCTGCTACGGCGGCAACGGGGGAAAGAACGGAGAAAGCGGTGACGGCACGACGGTCACCATAAAGGACACGAAAATCACCACCATGGGCGACGGCTCCGGCGGCATTATGACAACCGGCGGCGGCATCACAAATGCCTCGAATCTGAAGGTCACGACGACAGGACAGTCCTCCGCGGCGATTCGAACGGACCGCGGCGGCGGCACGGTCGTGGTAGACGGCGGCAGCTATGAGTCAAGCGGCCTCGGCTCCCCGGCGATCTATTCCACGGCGGACATCACAGTGTCCAACGCAGAGCTTAAGTCCTATCGCGCGGAGGGTGTCTGCATTGAGGGACTGAACTCCATCAAGCTTGAGAACTGCAATCTCACGGCGAAGAATACAGAGCGAAACGGCAACGCGACCTTCCTCGACAGCATTATGATTTATCAGTCCATGTCCGGCGATGCGGACAGCGGCACGAGCAGTTTTACGATGAACGGCGGCAGCCTGACCAGTCAGAGCGGCCATGTGTTCCACGTGACCAACACCGATGCCGTGATCACATTGAACGATGTGAAGATTGTCAACGAGGACTCCGATAAGATACTGCTCTCGGTCTGCGCGGACGGCTGGAGCGGCGGAAAGAACATTGCGACCTTGAAGGCGAGCAAGCAGACGCTTGCGGGCGCAGTCAAGGTGGGCAACGATTCCACCTTAAATCTTGAGCTTAGCGACGGCTCGAGCTTTGAGGGCTCCGTGGACGGCAAGATCAGCAATGCGAAGGGCGAGACTGTCTCGACCGAAGTCGGAACTGTCTCTGTGACCCTGGACAGCACCAGTACCTGGACGCTCAGTGCGGACAGCTATGTGACTTCCTTTAACGGAGATGCGGCCAATGTGACGGCAAACGGGCACACGCTTTATGTGAACGGCGTAGCGCTCACGGGGACCAAGTAAGGAAGAGGGAAAGAGACGGCCTTCCGCAGTTGATATGTACCCAGAATTCTGGACACATTGACTATCGTTAGGCACCACAACTGGATGCTATCCTGTATTGTACAGGAGGCATCCAGTTTGTTTTCTTCTGGATTCTCCTGTTGTTATAGTAATCGATATAATCATCGACTGCAGTAACAAATTCCTCAAAGGACTTGAACTCTTGCTCATGTCCATAGAACATCTCATTCTTCATCCGACCAAAGAACGACTCCATAATGCCGTTATCATGGCAATTCCCCTTTCTGGACATCGACTGTGTGATGCCATGCTTCTCAAGCTCGGTTCGATAGTAGGCGTGCTGATACTGCCAACCCTGATCTGAATGCATGATCAAGCCTGTTAACTTTGGGAACTTTGCAAATGCCTTATCCAGCATGTCCTTGATCTGTTCCATATTAGGATGCAGCGAAACATTGTACGAGATAATCTCGTTCCCGCACATGTCGAGGATCGGAGAAAAGTAGCACTTCCCCCATCCCATGTTGAACTGAGATACATCTGTTGTCCATTTCTCGAGGGGGGGTGTCTGAAATAAAATCCTGTTTAAGGAGATTGTCAGCGGTCTTGCCCACCTCACCTTCGTAAGAATGATACTTCTCCTTCGGACGCTTGCCGCGCAGTTCCATGTCGTGCATGAGCCGCTGAACACGCTTGTGATTGACCTCAAATCCACGATTATGCAGCTCCGCCGTAATTCGGCGGACACCATATCGCTGCCGGTTCTCATCGTAAATTCTGCGGATCTCTGCGGAAAGACCTGTATTCCTGAGAGCAACTGCGTCAGTCCTGCCAAGTTCATAGTAGTAGGTGGACCGGGACATTCCCATTGCTGTCAGCAGGTACTTCAGTTTGTATCCTCTGTCGCGGAGTTCTTTGATGATCGCTGCTTTCTCGCCTTGAGTCGCGCAGCTTCCTTTTCTTCTCTCAAGGCGATCTCTTTTTTTATTACTTCGTTCTCGGCCTTAATCAAGGCGTTCTCTTCACGAAGCCGGAGGAGCTCCTCGTATTCACTCTCCTGGATTTTTCTGGGATTGTTGATATTTACTTTCTTCATCTTCACAGGATCCTTTGGCTTGCGGCCTTTCTTCTTACTTACAAGTCCATTATACCCGTAAATCTTATATTTTTGCACCCAGTCATAGAGCAGACGGCTCCCAATGCCGGCCTCTAGCGCAACGGACTGTGCCGTCCTCCCGGCGAGAACCTTTGTGATTAGCTTCAGTTTCTCTTCAGGCGTCCACGGATGCTGCTTTCCATGCTTTAGGACCTGGGAGCCATTTGCCTTTTCGGCACGAGCCCATCGACGAATCATGGCGTGAAAGTTACCCGGATCGTTATAACCCTCCGGTGTCTCTGGCCATTTCCCCTGTCGATACAGGTCGACACACATCTTCTTGAATTCATAATCATAGCGCATGATAAAACCCTCCTTACTGTGACACTTTCGTGTCCAGTAAAGAGGGTACATATCAAGTTGCGGTGGCCGTCTTTTCGCGTGCCCATGAAGCCGAGTTTTTGCCGGAAGGGAATCAAATTGGGTTCATAGTCATTGACCACGTCGATGCGAATGTGTGTAGCGCCATTGCTTCGAACCAGGGTCTCAAACGCGTGGTATGCTCGCCTTCCGAGCCCCTGTCGCTGCGCGGAGGCATCCAAAATAAGAAGGGACAAATAGACATAAGCGTCGGGGCGTTGCATATAGTCGAGAATGCCGAGAGGGCGCTCTTCTGCCGAGGTGAGGTGGCGTTCAAATCCGTGGCATGCAGCCTCCTGGCGTTCTTCGTCGATAAAGTCGAGAGAAATTTGCTCCTGTCCGAGGTGATGCAAAAGAAAGTCCGGATTCGAGTTGTAAATGCGGAGTGCCGTGAGACAGGAAGTTGTATCATTGCCGAGTGTTTCTATGTGCAGGTGCTAAGATCCTCCTTGTTCCGCTTGTGCTTCCCGTGCAAAGCTTTTATAATATTATAACGTAGGTTTCTGTAGCTCAGCTGGATAGAGGGTTCCCTCCTAAGAAAAATGTTATCATGCGCCAAATCGAATTTCGAATTTTTTGTTCGGCGTTCGAAACGGGAAAGGGGGATTCAGAGCGCCGAAGTGCGGCGAGCAGAGTCATTTGATTCATGGTTTTCTTGGCCATCACGGCAAAGCCTTGAAAATAAAGGAAAATCCAATATGTCTTCGTACCTCAGCTGGATAGAGGGTTCGCCTCCTAAGCGAAACGTCGGCGGTTCAAATCCGCCCGGGGACACGTCTGGACAGGGGAAGATTGCACAATCTTCCCCTGTTTTCATCTAAAAAAACAGAGATCCGATTAGATGCAATCTAAAAAACAGGCTTTTTTTCTAATTCCGGAGTAAGTCCTCAGAGGGGACGCAAGCTAAAAATAGCGGGAGGTCGTGAGTTTTTCGCTGCGCAGCAGTGTTTACCGGTGTTTAAACCGGAAAAACAAATTAGAAATATGGCAATTATATACGGAGAATATCTAAAGGTGTTAGAAATTAAGTCCCGAGGATTTTAGATTTCCAAAGGCACGCGCCTTGATTAGCCCGATTCCTCTCACAGTCATCCCATACCATCTGATGACACCTGCGGAATTCCATGATCATTTCGATGCTGCGGCATAAGAATACCGCCAGCCGATTATTGCTCTGACTGGCGGTAAAGAGCTTTTTAATTATTCACTGTCCTCTTTTCTCATTTTCCGATCCTTCCGTACCGCTTCGTGATCTCATACAGCGTCTTCACTTCCTTCTCTCCGAATTCATCCTTCAGAAGACGCCATTTCCAGTTGTTTCCGTAGGTGGAAGGAGCGTTCATCCTTGCCTCGTTTCCGTACCCCAGAAGGTCCTGCATGGGGATGATGCAGAGTCTGCTGACGCTTCGCATGGCGGCGCAGATCAGGGGTATGTGCATCCCGGCGTCGGGAGTCGTATGGTCGCAGAAATAGTCTCTGACTGCCTCCTTCTCCTCCGGCTTCAGGCCCTCGGAAAACCAGCCGGTCACCGTCTCGTTGTCATGGGTGCCGGTGTAGACCACACTGTTCTTTCGTAATTGTGGGGAAGGTAATCCTCCGCACAGCCGGAATCTCTTGAGTCAAAGGCAAATTCCAGGACCTTCATCCCGGGATAGCCGCTGTCCTTCACCAGCTGCCGGACACTGTCCGTCACATACCCCAGATCCTCCGCGATGATCTCCCGTCCCGGGAAGGCTTCCGAGACCTTCCGGAACAGATCCATGCCGGGTCCCTTCTCCCAATGGCCTGCTCTTGCGTCCTCCGCACCGGCAGGAATGGAAAAATATTCATCGAAGCCGCGGAAATGGTCGATCCGCATCACATCATAAATATCAAAGCAGTTTTTAAGACGTTTCAGCCACCAGGCAAAACAGGTCTTTTTGTGATAGTCCCAGTCATAGAGTGGGTTGCCCCAGAGCTGTCCCACAGCGCTGAAGCCATCCGGCGGGCAGCCCGCCGCCGCGGTCTGTCGGCGGTTTTCATCCAGCCGGAAAAGTTCCGGATCCGCCCAGACGTCTGAACTGTCCAGGGATACATAGATCGGGATGTCTCCGATGATCCGTATTCCCTTCCGGTTCACGTAGCCCTTCAGCTGCATCCACTCTTCGTAAAACTCAAACTGCAGGAAACTGCAGAAACCGATGCCTTCCTCCAGGCGTTCCCGCGCCGCGGCCAAGGCTTCCGGATCCCTGAGTCTCAGCGGATCTTCCCATTCGTACCAGGGCCTTCCTCCGTTCTCTTCCTTCAGAGCCATGAACAGCGCGTAGTCCGGAAGCCATTCCGTCTTCTCCGTGAACGCCCGGAACTTCTCATTCTCTTCAATCCGGCTGTTTCTGTACGCCTTCCGGAGCAGCTCATAGCGGCGTTGGTACTGCAGCACGTAATCCACACCGCGCGGGTCGGAAGAAAGGCCGGCTTCGCGGCAGTCCGCCTCAGTGATCCATCCCTTTTCCACCAGCGTCTCAGGTGAAATGTAGTAAGGGTTGCCCGCGAAGGTGGAGAAGGACTGGTACGGTGAATCTCCGTATCCCACCGGCCCCAGCGGCAGGATCTGCCAGTAACTCTGGCCCGCCTCTGAAAGGCGGTCCGCAAACTCATATGCTTCCCTGCTGAAGCAGCCGATCCCGTATTCGGAAGGAAGGCTGCTGATGGCAAGAAGAATTCCACTTTCTCTCATGCTGTCTGCTCCTTTATTCATTCGATCACCGCCAGGACTCCGAAATGGTCGGAAAGCACCGGCCCGCTGATCCCGTTCAGGACCACCTTTGACTGAAGCACCCTGTGCCTTTTTGCGGTCCAGATATAATCTAGGCGCATGCCCGTATGTTCACCGTCCCTCCATCCGTCGATGTTTCCCGGAACGGTGATGCCGCTGTCTTTTATTTCGGCATCCTCATAACTGTCCCGCCACCCGAGGTCCAGGACCATGTCCCTTCCCTCTCCGCGGATCGCTGCGGGACTGTTGAAATCTCCCATAAGGAAACTGTCAGAACCGTCCTGCGGACGAAGCTTCTTTCGCGGAGCGCCTTCTGCAGCCGTTCCATCTGCCCCCGGAAGTTTTCCTCCGGATCATTCCACCATCCCATGTGGACGCTCAAAAAGGCAGGCCCGTCAGCGGTGCAGGCCGCCAGCGCCTTCCGGGTCTTCCAGTTGGAGAAGTCCCGGACGCCGGAAATATAGAAACTGTCCGCGCCTGTAACAGGGCGGCGGCTGAAGATGGCCAGACCCTCATTGTATTTTCCGTACCCGAGCTTCGCTCCGGTCCAGGTCCACCAGTACTCCTGCTGCAGGCCCTGAAGTTCCTCCGCCAGGACCAGCGCACAGTTATCCTCCCGGACGCGGGAGTCCGGTCCGGCCGGCACCCAATGCATGGGGAGGGGGCCGGAGACCACCGGCCTGTCCTCCTCTTCACTGCATTCCTGGATCGCCGCGGCATCGATCTCTTCTTCCTTCATAAATGCCGCCAGCGCCTTCATCTTCTGATGATAAAGTTCCGGTTCAAAGTCACTTCCATGGCTGTGAATATTGATAGTAAGCAGTCTCATAGTTCTTTCCTCTGCGTATTGAGCAAAATCTGCCCGGTGAGCAGGCTCCCCGTTCATATTTCACTCATTTTTTCCGGGGTGCTGAATTGTTACAGGATATCGTTGATATCCGATTTCAGCACGTCCGCCTTGGGTCCGTAAATTGCCTGGATGCCGTTGTCTTTCTTCACAAGACCCATGGCGCCCTCTGCCTTCCACGCCGGAAGTTCAGCCACCTTGGAGAGATCCTTCACTGTCACGCGGAGCCTGGTCATGCAGGCGTCCACAAATTCAATGTTCTCCCGTCCGCCAAGGAGGGCGATGATACGCTCGGGCTGGCTGTTCCCGCCCGCTGCGTTTCCTGCCGCGCCGGCAGCGGGGCCTGCCTCTTCCTTGCCTTCGTCATCCATGTAGTTTCCCAGACGGCCCGGCGTAGCGTAGCCGAACTTTCCGATCATGAAATACGCCACAAAGTAACCGATCGCAAAGAAGACGACCACGCAGATCACAAAGTTTACCAGGTCCCCGGCAAGCCCTGCCTTCAGCGCCATGGGAACGCGGGTCAGGAACTCCAGGTTCCCGAAGGAATGAAGCCTGAGGTGGATAATGCCGGCCAAGGCGAACGCGCAGCCCTGGAGAACTGCGTACACCAAGTAGAGCGGCAGTGCGCAGAACATAAACATGAACTCCAGAGGTTCCGTGACACCGGTCAGGAAGACCGCGGCCGCAGTGGAGATCATCATGGACTTGTACTTTGCCCTGTGCTCCGGCTCCACCCGGCGGTAGATCGCCAGGGCGATGCCGAGAAGAAGGCCTGTGGCGCCTATCATCTGGCCAACCTTGAAGCGGGCAGGCGTCACCGTGGTGAGGAGGTTCGTATAGGCAGCGGTATCGCCTGCGTTCTTAAAGTTGATGAGATCCGTGATCCAGGCGAGCCAAAGCGGATCCTGTCCGAACACCTGGGTCCCGGCGTTGCTTCCTGTAAGGATCGTGTAGGTGCCTCCGAAAGAGGTATAGTTCATGGGAATGGTCAGCATGTGGTGCAGGCCGAAGGGGAGCAGCAGACGCTCCAGAGTGCCGTAGATAAACGGGGCAAGAATGGGGGAGGTGGAGCTGGAGTTCGCGATCCACACACCGAAAACATTGATGCCGCCCTGGACCACCGGCCACACTACGCTTAAGATGATCGCCGTCACCGTAGAGTAGAAGATCACCACCAGGGGAACAAATCTCTTGCCGTTAAAGAAAGACAGCGCGTCCGGAAGCTTCCGGAAGTTATAATACTTATTGTATGCGTTGGCGCCCACGAAACCGGCGATAATACCTACGAACACGCCCATGTTCAGCGCGGGCCTTCCCAGGATGTCGACAAAGTAATCCTTCACCAGGATCTCTTTTCCGAGCAGCGTGTGGGTGACTGCCGTCGGATTTTTCAGCATGGCCGAGCTCACACCCAGCATGGCGCCGGTGACGACATTGATGAGACAGAAAGCAATGACTGCGGCAAAGGCGCCTCCTGCTTTCTCCTTCGCCCAGGAACCGCCGATGGCGGCAGCAAACAGGATGTGCAGGTTTCCGATGATCGCCCAGCCGATCTGGGCCATGGTATTGCCCGCCATGAGGCCGAAGCCTTCCGGGAAGCACATCGTCAGAATGTTGCCGAGACTGATCATCAGACCCGCGGCGGGCATGACCGCGATCACGGTCATGAGGGACTTGCCGAGCTTCTGCAGGAAGTCAAAGTCGATGGGGAACTTCTTTTTGGCGGAGGGTGCTGCCGCAGCTGCCTTGCCTGCCGGCTGTGCGTCCGAGGGGTCCGCTTTCTGCGCATCTCCATCCGCGGCGGCTGCCGCATCCACGCTGATCTCCGCAGTCATGATCTCTTCCCCATGGCGGATCTCTCCTGTCTTTACAGAGAAGCTTCCCTCCTCTGCTCCGTCTGTCACCAGCACCGGCGTCACCGTGTTGATGCCCTTTGACTTCAGGAAGTCCATATCCGCTGTACAGAGAAGCTGACCCGCTTTCACTCTGTCCCCCACCTTCACCTTCGGGGAGAACCCTTCTCCCTTCAGGTTCACGGTCTCAAGGCCAAAGTGGACGATCATTCGATCCCGGCGTCAGACCGGATTCCGTATGCATGAAGGCTCTCCGGAATAGAGACGATCTCGCCGTCTATCGGGCTGTAAATGTTTCCATTCTCAGGAATCACGGCTGCGCCGTCTCCCAGCACCTTGTCCGCGAAAACCTCATCCGGCACTTCCTCCAGCGGTATCACCCTGCCATCCAGAGGGGATAGTATCAACATCCTACTCATTTCCTGCTCCTTTCTGTTCATTTCCCTTCTCTTTTTAGTGTAATTTCAAGCTGTTCTGTCTTGTTGCCGAAAACAGAATAACACATGTTGCATTACAATACAATGGTTTTTACAAACATATTTGCATATTATTCATGCAAATATGTTTGTTTTGTTGCATTGTTTCTACGCATTCATTCCAGCGGAGACAGTATCAACACCCTACTCATTTCTTGCTCCTTTCTGTTCATTTCCTTTTCTTTTTAGTGTAATTTCAAGCTGTTCTGTCTTGTTTCTGAAAACAGAACAGCACATATTACATTGTAATGCAAGGGTTTTCCAAATATTTTTGCATATTATTCATGCAATATAATTTGTTTTGTTGCATTGTTTCTACGTATTCATTCCGGGGAACATTTGACTTGTTGCCAAGACCTGTTTACAATATTTTTATGAAACAGCTTCGTGCAAAGCGGAACTTGCATTTACAGAAAGGATTTCTATATGTCCGTCACCGTAAGAGATGTGGCAAAAGCCGCAGGCGTATCCGCCTCCACCGTGTCACGCACCATCACAAATCAGGCGACTATCAGCGAAGCCACGAAGAAGAAGGTCCGGAAAGCTATGATGGAACTGGGCTATGTGCCTCCGAAGCAGAAGCAGACCATCTCCTCCGGCACATTTCACGACACAAGAATATCCGGCGGAGCCGCAGTACCTCAGAGCGCAGCTTTCCGCCGGATTGGAATCGTGCTTCCTCCCGTCCAGAGCAATATGCAGGAGAATTCATTTTTTCTCGAAGTGATCAAAGGGATCAGCAGCTGCTGCAACCAGAGATCCTGCTCCGTCTCCCTTGTGAACGGCAGTTCTCCGGAAGAACTGCGGTCCGCTGTACGCTACTTGTTCTCAGAAAATTCTCCCGACGGAATGATCCTGCTCTATTCCCACAAAAATGATCCCGTAACAGAGGATCTCATCTCCTCCGGCGTTCCCTTCATCTTGGTCGGGAAGTCCGCCTCCGAAGAAGGGGATCAGAGTTTTATTGACAATGACAACATTGCCGCAGCAAGGGAAGCCGCAGCCTATCTCGCGGGGCTTGGACACACAAAGATCGGCTTCTTAAGCAACCGGTCCGAGGAACAGTTCAATGCGGACCGGAAGGCAGGATATCTTCTGGCCCTTGCGGAGCATGCTCTGCCCATACGCCCGGAGTGGATCCTGGAGTCTGACGGGACGGAGGAAAGGACCAAGGAGCTTCTGGGTCAGTTTCTTTCCCTTCCGGAACTCCCCTCGGCGCTTCTGACAGCGGATGACCTCCTGGCGGTGCTCACCATGCGGCAGGTTTTGGCGAAAGGCCTGCGGATCCCGGAGGATCTTTCCATCGTGTCCTTCAATGACTCCCTGCTCTCACGGATCACGCTCCCCGCGCTGACTTCCGTGGACGTGCAGGCGGAGCGCCTGGGAGTGGAAGCCGCAGCGCAGCTTCTTATGCGGCTGGATCATCCGGACCTGCCGGCGAACAAAGTGATCGTCCCCCACCGTCTGGTGATCAGGGAAAGCTGCACCGCTGTCAGTACGTCCTGACCGCCGTTCACTCCGCCCGCCGGAATTCTCCGGAGCCGTAAAAATGCCGGACAGCCCCTTGGCCAGCCTGCACCATCAGACTTGTTCCGTCGTCAAAATCTTTCCGGGTCATGACAGCCGCGTACTCTTTCCATCTTTTTTCTCTGTCTTTTTCGTCCTTTCCGGCCTCATCGTCAAGATAAAGGTAATCGTGCTGCCGGAAACCGGATTCTTTGTCCGCCTGGATCCAGAATCCATGATCCCAGCCCTTGTCCGGGAAGGCGTACCGGAAGCCGGTCTCCGTGCACATACCAGCCCGACAGCCTTTTGATACAGGCGCGCCGCAGGAAATGAAAAATGTGCAGAATCGTGCAGCCTGTATTTAATAGTATACTCGTTTTACGATCTTCTTAAAACGGAGAAATGTTGTATAAAGCCTTAATTTACGGGCTTTTTGTATTCTGGCGCCCGTGGGAGCGGTATTCCCTCGGGGACATTCCGTATTTGCGGCGGAAGCGCCGGATAAAATAAGAGAAGTTGTCGAACCCGCACAGGGAGGCGATGGCACCGACAGAGTCCGGGCGCTCCCTGAGCAGATAGGACGCGTAACTGAGCCGGTAATCCGACAGGTATTCGCCGAAAGTGAATCCCGTCTCGCGGCGGAAGACCCGCATGAAGTGAGCGTCGCTGTAGTCAATAAGACTTGCGGCGTCGCTTATCGTGATCGGCTCCGAAAAGTGATTCTGGACGTAGAGCAGGACCTGCTTGATGGCGTCCTCGTAGGGGGACGGCGGTAAGCTTTCCTCGCGGATCCGATAGGTGTAGAGCGCAAAGAAAAAACGAAACAGGCTGCTGCGCACCAAAAGAGAATAGCCGTCAGGCCTCTTGCTGCAGGCATCGTCAGCCGCGTCAAGGGCAGCGGATACCTCGGCGTGCATCGCAGTGTCCGCGTAGATCGGGCGGGGGAAGCGCAGGGTCCCCATCTGCAGAGGGGTCAGAATATTGCGCCTTGCCCAGTCGTTTTCAACCTGATTGTCCAAAAGGGAGAGGGGGAATATGATATTCTCGTACTCCATCCGCACGCCGGGGTCGCCGTCGATGGCGTGGAGTTCACCGGGGAGGATGGGCATGATGGAACCGGCCATGACGGGATATTTGCGGGAAGAGGCGGTCACTGTGCCGCGCCCTTTTTTGACATAGATGATCTCCATCTGGTCGTGCCAGTGCAGATCCACCCGGGCAAAGTCCTGGGGGACGGTACACAGGTAAGTGTTGTAGGCGAAACCCGGCTGCTCATGCAGCAGGGTCTCTCTGTATTGTGAGTATTCCTCGAGATTCATAAAAACGGAACCCTTCTTTGTGCCCTTCTTTGTGCTGAATTAATTAATATCATTATTGTACTATTATTTGCCGTTATTCTGCAAGATTATCACACATATAAATCATTATAATGCATTCTAATAATATGGAACCATTGTAAGCAGCGGAGATCTTCCGCAGGAGGCAGTAATGAATACATTAAAACTCAGAGATTACACTGGAAAAGCACTTAGCGAGTGCACGATTCTGGAACTTTACAACGCGGCGCTGGCCCTGACGCAGGATGCCTGCAGGAACAGGGGATACAACAGCGGAAAGAAGAAAGTTTACTATATTTCGGCAGAATTCCTGATCGGTAAACTTCTTTCCAACAACCTGATCAACCTCGGCATCTACGATGATGTGAAAGCGGAACTGGCTGAGGCTGGGAAAGACATTACGGAGCTGGAGGAATTTGAATACGAGCCCTCCCTCGGAAACGGCGGCCTTGGCAGACTTGCAGCCTGCTTCATCGACAGCCTTGCGACACTGGGCCTTCCCGCTGACGGCGTAGGCCTGGCCTACCACTGCGGTCTGTTCAAACAGTCCTTCGAGGACCGCAAGCAGCACATGAGACCTGACTACTGGCGCAAGTGGGGCATGGCCAACTGGATGAAGCGCACCGACAAGCACTATAAGGTGCAGTGCGGCGATCTGGAGCTTCTTTCCACCATGTATGAGATCGATGTCACAGGTTACGGAAGCAAGTGCGGACGCCTTCGTCTCTTTGACCTGGACACGGTCAATGAGGGACTGATCGGCTCGGGTATCGGTTTTGACAAAAAAGAGATCGAGAAAAACCTGACCCTCTTCCTGTATCCCGATGACAGCGATGAGGACGGAAAGCTTCTCCGCGTCTATCAGGAGTATTTCATGGTCAGCAATGCCGCCCAGCTGATCCTCGACGAGTGCGTGGAGCGCGGCAGCAACCTGCATGACCTTGCCGACTACGCGGCGATCCAGATCAACGATACGCACCCTTCTCTGGTCATTCCGGAACTGGTGCGCCTTCTGACCGAAAAGGGCATTGAGGAGAAAGAAGCATATCAGATTGTGACTGATGTCTGTGCTTACACGAACCACACGATCCTTGCTGAGGCACTGGAGACATGGCCCCAGCACTTCTTCAAGGCTGTCGTGCCGCACCTTATGCCGATCATCAAGAGGATGAATGACGCTGTTAAGGCAAAATATGAAGAACCTTCCGTTCAGATCATCGACGAGTACGGCAACGTGCATATGGCCCACATGGACATTCACTACAGCCACTCCGTGAACGGCGTCGCGAGACTTCACACTGACATTCTCAAGGAGACAGAGCTCAACAATTTCTACAAGCTCTATCCCGAGAAGTTCAACAACAAGACCAACGGCATCACTTTCCGCAGATGGGTCATCGAGTGCAACCCTGAGCTGACAGAGCTGATCACCGAGAAGATCGGCGAGGGCTGGAAGACGGACGCCAGACAGCTTGAGCAGCTTATTCCTTACGCGGAGGATGAGACTTTCCTGCAGTGCATCCTGAACAGGAAGAACACGAAAAAACACAAGTTCTCCGCATGGCTTGAACAATATCAGGGCGACAAGGTTGACCCCGAGTCCGTCTATGACGTGCAGATCAAGCGCCTGCACGAGTACAAGAGACAGCAGCTCAACCTCCTGTGGGCCATCGACCGTTACCTGCACATCAAGGACGGTCACAGGCCGAGAAGACCGGTCACGGTATTTTTTGGCGCAAAGGCAGCTCCTGCCTATGTGATCGCCAAGGATATAATCCATGCGATCCTCGCCTTCAGCAGCATCGTGAACAACGACCCTGAAGTGAGTCCTTACCTCAAGGTCGTCATGCTTCGCAACTACAACGTGTCCATGGCGGAGAAACTGATCCCCGCATCGGACATTTCCGAGCAGATCTCACTGGCCTCCAAGGAAGCCAGCGGGACCGGCAATATGAAGTTCATGCTCAACGGCGCTGTGACGCTGGGAACCATGGACGGAGCGAACGTCGAGATCGCGGAACTTGTCGGGGAAGACAATATTTTCACCTTCGGACAGTCCTCCGAGGAGGTCATCGAGCACTATAAGAACGCGGATTACGTCGCAAAGAACTGGTATAAGAAGGACAAGAGACTTGCCGCGGCTGTGGACTTCCTGGTCAGTGAAGAGATGCTCGAAGCCGGCGACAGAAGCTTCTCAAGCAGCTCTATGACGAGCTGCTGGGCAAAGACTGGTTCATGACATTCCCTGACTTCGAGAGTTACTGCAAGACCAAGGACAAGGCTCTGGAAGCTTATGAGGACAGAATGGGCTGGGCGAAGAAGATGGCAGTCAATATCTCCAAGGCGGGCTACTTCTCCTCCGACAGAACGATCGACCAGTACAACAATGATATCTGGCATTTGGAGAAAGACTGCTGACCGCAGGGAACAGAATATCGTGCAGAGAAAACCCCCGGAGATCCGATTTCCGGGGGTTTTAACTTGCCCCATTAAGGCCTCTCTGCAATAATAAAAGTGGAGGATTATGTCAAAAGCGGGGCATTATTGCAGCGGAGATTTTAATGCTCCGCCATCTCATGGTAGATGGTATTGAGTTCCTGATTATACCAGTCATTGTTATGGATCACAGCTGTCTTGGTATTATCCGGAACCAGGATACGGGTAACACCGCCGAAGTACTCATACATATGTACATGAGCTGTGATCCAGGCACGCTGTTTCTCATCGATAAAGGCTTCAACGTAAGGGTACTGGCTGTACGTCATAACGCCTACAAAGAGAAATGCCGGGATGATCTCACCGGTATCCGGATCGGTGCTCTGAGCAGGATCTCCGGCCCAATCGACCTCGATCTGCTCACCGGGCTTTCGGTTGATATGCATCGTAGCACGGCGTTTCTGTTCGTCCTGCTGGATGTAATAGCAGAACTGGGAATACATTAGGGGATCGTCGCCGGACTGGCGGCACTCCTCCAGGTATTCCGTCCAGAGGAGTTTTTTGTTGACTCCGTTGCGAAGCAACTTCTCCGCAAGGACGGCATCGGTCTCGTTGGCTTCCAACGGCCAAAAGATGTTGAGCTCTTTGGCGCGCTTAAGCACACGGTTGACCGTTTTCTTGGATACACCGCTACTGTCAGCGATGCTCTGTTGACTGAGACCCAGACTTGCCAGGCGCAGAATCTCTCGGTACTTGGTCATATGAGCGACCTCCCTAGCGAAAGGCCGTAGGTTCGACTCCCGCCAGGAACAGCACAAAACGGGAGGAAGATTAAAAAATCTTTCTCCCGTTTATTTTCATAATATACAATTTAATTTGAATATTTTTGGGATTTCAACACAAACAGTGCAAGAACTACGGATGTTTATAAATAATAGCTGAATGGAGACGATAGAGATTTTGCTAATAAAGGCGATAGCCGGAAAGAGTTCTGTTTCCCCACGATTAGATAATCTAAGACCTGTCTAATGAGAATTTGTGGATATTTAACGACAAAGGTGAACATCGACAAAAAGAGCGCTATCGCTTCTCGGGCGAAAGGCTCCGGGTTCGACTCCCGTCAGGAACGGAGCGCTTCTTAATTTCCGGGAAGGGATGAGGTGTTCCGAGAAAGTCAGAGGTTTCTTCAGATTCATGTCCGTTCCCCAATTCACAGGCAAAATAAGAGGCTGAACCAAGAGGTCCAGCCTGGTCCCCGACACACATTACCTCGGGCAACTCTGTTGAGTAGATGGTAACAGAAAAGGGAATTGAATTCAAGAATATGGATGCAATGCGCGAACGCTTCTCGAATCCGGAATTTAGATTCCGGGTGATGAAGAAGCTGCAGGGAGAGTACTATGAGGGACTTATGGTTACACTTTCCGGCAGCAAGGTGAGCGCAAGCCTGAACCTGGATTCTTACTATGAGCGCACGAATACCGGTGTTTCCGAGCATCAGGTGATGGACATGATTGGGTGTGCGGTTCGGGAGGCCTTTCAGGACATGTTGCGGTTTGCCTGGAACGTCCTCGGTAACTATGAGCAGATGAAGGAAATTTTGATCTAAGCCAAAAAGAAAAAGGGGATTAGAACGCTTTCCATCGCTTTGTAGAGGGTTGAATATAAGCATTCGGGTTAATTGATATTTAGCTTGAGTAAATGACGAAATGTGGAAAAAGTGATATAACGAAATGAACAAGAAATTGACAAATCAGGATTTCTAGAAGCGAGAATAGTGTCATGGCAACACCTCCGACTCAAATCGAAACAGCATAAAATCACGAGGAGGCTAGAAGATGAAGGATTATATCAAATTAAATAAAGACAGATGGAATCATGTAAGAAATGACTATACCGAGCCATTGACACATGAGGAATTGAAAGAAGTTAGAAAGAATCCGATTTCTGTTGCATTAACTGTCGGGAAAAGAGTACCGATAGAATGGTTTGAAAAAGCCAACGGAAAAAAGATATTAGGTTTGGCCTGCGGCGGCGGACAGCAGGGACCGGCTTTTGCTATAAAAGGGTATGATGTAACCATAATGGATTTTTCTGCGTCACAATTACAAAGAGATGAGATGGTTGCTGAAAGAGAAGGCCTAAAAATCAACACAGTTCAAGCCGATATGACAAAACCATTTCCGTTTGAAGATGAGACTTTTGATATCATTTTTAATCCGGTTTCAAATGTATATATAGAAGATTTAGAAAACATGTATCAAGAAGCCTCTCGCGTATTGAAAAAAAGGGAGGACTGTTAATGGTCGGATTTATGAATCCTTGGATATACATGTATGATGCTGACATTGTATGGGACAAACCCGATGAGGAATTACTTTTTAAAGTTCTCATTACCTTTTAATTCAAAAAGAGCTTGAAGAGGAAGGCAAGATAAGCATAAATCCGGACTATGGATATGAATTCAGCCATACCTTAGAAACGCAGATTAGAGGACAGCTTAAAAAAACGGGCTTGCGATGATAGATTTTTTTATGAATCGTGTGACAAAAAGGAATCGATTATCACGGTATGGAAATGACTATATAGCTACACTCTGCATTAAACTCTAATGATACAGAATATACTTCGGGAGACTGGACCGTTCTATTTATCTTGAGAGTCAATATCTAAATCTAGGTTTGAATAATTGAATATAACGATCCGAAAAACAGTAAATCAGAATAGGTTTACTGTTTTTTTGCGCATTTTCAAAAAAATCAGGATGATTGTAAGATGAACCGGGACGATAAAAAAGAGCCGCTGACGAACTCGTGATACGATGATACTACCACACACCAACAAAGAATCTTCAGTAAGGCTACTTGGTGCAACTGGAATTCTGCCGCATGGGACAACGATACACTTTTGTGAAAGACAGGTGAAACGATTGCTTAAAACATTGACAAAATGCTCCTATATGGTATAATTAGAAAAACTACGATATAGGAGTATATGTGATGAACGGCGGATTTCTGGTAACGAAAATAAAACGGCTTGGGGACAGGATTTTCGAGCGTATATTGTCAAAGAAAGGGATTGATGCTTTCAACGGAGCACAGGGAAGAATTCTCTATGCGCTATGGCAGGAGGATGGCGTATCCATCAAAACCGTATCGGAAAAATGCGGGCTTGCAATCACATCGCTTACAACCATGCTTGAAAGAATGGAGAAATGCGGCCTTATTCGCCGTGAACAGGATCGGCAGGATAAGCGAAAAACGCTCCTCTATCTCACTGAAAAATCACGTTCATTGAAAGACGATTATGACGACGTTTCCGCCGGAATGGGCAGGATATATTATAGAGGTTTTTCAGAGGATGAGGTCATACAGTTTGAGTCATATCTCGAACGTATTCAGAAAAATCTTGAGGGGTGGCGTGAAGAATGAGCATATGTATAAAAGACCAAATACAGAACATGAATCTGGTCATAGGCTGTACTGTGGGCTGTCAATATTGCTACGCGCGTAATAATGTGAAACGCTGGCATATGATTGATGATTTTTCAAAACCGGAGTTTTTTCCGCGCAAACTTCGTATGATAGATAAACAGCGCCCGCAAAATTTCCTGCTCACGGGAATGAGCGATTTTGCCGGGTGGCATGATGAATGGCGCAGCGAGGTGTTTGCGAAGATTCGTGAGAATCCGCAGCATCAGTTTCTCTTTCTGAGCAAGCGTCCTGATTTGCTGGATTTTGATACAGATCTCGAAAATGCTTGGTTTGGTGTGACAATAACGAGGAAGTCAGAGCTATGGAGAATCGAAGTGCTTCGGAAAAATATTCGGGCAAAGCATTATCATGTAACCTTTGAACCGCTGTTTGACGATCCCGGCGAGGTGGATTTTTCCGGCATTGATTGGATTGTAGTCGGCACCATGACCGGTGCACAAAGCAAAAAGGTGCATACCGAGCCGGAATGGGCGTGGTCACTTACACATCAGGCACATAAAGCGGGAATTCCCGTCTTTATGAAAGAAGAGCTTGCACCGATCATAGGGGACAAAAATATGATTCAGGAGCTGCCTGAGGCTTTTAATAAAGTATTGGAGGCACAAAGAGCATGGCAATGATAAATATGGATGGCATCCTCATCTGCGAGGTCGAGACAAAAAATATCATGACAAAATCCAGCTTGCCCGTGGGCGGCTATTCTGTAAATCCCTATGTGGGGTGTACCCACGCCTGTAAGTACTGCTACGCTTCTTTCATGAAGCGGTTCACCGGTCACAGGGAGGAGTGGGGAACATTTCTTGATGTAAAGCATTGGCCGGAAATTAAAAATCCAAAGAAGTATGCAGGGCAGCGTGTAGTCATCGGTTCGGTCACAGACGGATACAATCCGCAGGAGGAGCAGTTCGGGAATACAAGAAAGCTGTTGGAACAGTTAGTCGGAAGTGATGCGGACATTCTGATTTGTACCAAGTCCGATCTTGTAGTGCGTGACATTGATTTACTGAAGAAGCTGGGGCAGGTCACTGTGTCGTGGTCAATTAACACGCTTGACGAGAGTTTCAAAAATGACATGGATGCCGCAGCCGGCATTGAACGCAGAATCGCCGCTATGAAGAAGGTCTACGATGCAGGAATTCGGACGGTATGTTTTGTATCACCTGTGTTTCCGGGAATTACGGACTTTGAAGCGATATTCGAACGGGTCAAGGATCAATGTGACTTATTCTGGCTGGAGAATCTGAATCTGCGCGGCGGCTTCAAAAAGACCATCATGGACTACATTGCAGAGAAGCATTCGGATTTAATACCGCTCTACGATGAAATCTATAACAAGCATAACCGAAGCTACTTTGAGGCATTGGAAAGGAAGGCCGAAGAAATGGCAAAGAAATATGCCTGTTTGTTTGTGGATAATGAAATGCCATACGGCAGAGCTCCACAGGGGCATCCTGTGATAGTGGATTACTTTTACCATGAGGAAATTCGCGGTTCGGAAATACGGGAAAAAGAGAAAAATAAAATAATCCACATAGTAATAGCATTCAGCGTCTCGGCACAAGGCGATTTTTCATGCTACCGGGAGATGACGTGCAGATATCGGAAGCGATTGAAATCTTTGAGCGGCAAGAAGGAACCGCATACAAGTTGTCGAAACAGCATGAGTTCCGCAGAAGCTTAGTTGATACACGTCAGATTACATAGCCACAAGGAACTTGAAAGAGAGGCTCTGTGGACACAGAACGACTTGGAATGTAAAAAAAAACGCCGGACTTGCGCCCAAGCGAAAGGCGCAGGATTCGACTTCGGTCATGAACGGGGCGACAAGACAGATGTTTTTCCGACTCGGGAAGAGGCCGTGCGTGAAAGCTATCGTTCATACGGGGATGAAGAGGGAATATGTTTGAGCTGACAAAACACAAAGCCTACGAGTTACTGAAAACCACATGGAGTCGAGTGAGTCTCGATTATGTGATCCTATCTGTCGGCAAAGAGTATGAAGGCTATGCCACGCATAAGCTTGCTGTGATTGAGGCGTTTCGAATACTTGAGCTCAGGCTTGCCGCATTTGCGTATCAACTGAACATTGAGGCTGATAACATGTGGGCAACAAAAGTCGATACGGAAGAATTTTTGATGCCGCCGAGCCATGCATATTATGAGGACAGAACCAAAAAACAGGTGAGTATCAACGTCCCCGCGCCGATGCCCTATTGGTATGCCTTTTTAGAACCGCCGTACGGAACGCCGTATCTAAAAGATGATTTCATCCGCTTTCACGAGATCCTCTTCCCGAACAGACAAGCGCTTGAAGTGTATCGATGGAACGATGATTTTTCGAACTATTTCGACGCGGGCAAAGAGTGGTGGGGGACAGGATTATGGTCCGCATATGACAGGGAAACCGGCACGATGGTTGTGATCGGGGCATCACAGACGGATTAAAGTGATAACGGAATGAGATGCATCGGAAAGCCTCCCGCTTCTCTGCTCCCTCCCCCCCAACTTTACAAAGCGCCTATAACCCCATAAAATATCCCTAGGCTTGTAACAAGTTGTTTCTCTCGAGGTGACATCATGAAGGTAAGCTACTTAGACCACAGCGGTTTCTTGCTGGAATTAAAAGACCGCTACTATGTGTTTGACTATTACAAGGGAGTACTGCCGCCGCTCGACAGGGAAAAAGAAGTGCTTGTCTTCTGCAGCCACTGCCACGGCGATCACTATAATCCGAAGATTTTCGAGCTCCTCGACGAGAGGGGGATGCGCTACCGGGCGGTGTTGGCAAATGATATCCATGACGAGAAGCGCTTATCAAAGATAGAGCGCAGTTTTGTTGAGCCCGATCAATGCTATCGGCTTGCGGGCGGGATTCAAGTCGAGACCCTGCTTTCCAACGACAGCGGCGTCGCGTTTATTGTGAGCAACGAAGAGGGAAGCATTTATCACGCCGGTGACTTAAATGACTGGTATTGGGAGGGCGAACCGGAGGAGGCGAACCGAGAACTCCGCGCCATCTTTCACACGGAGATCGGAAAAATCAAGGGCAGACATTTTGATATCGCCTTTGTGCCGCTCGATCCGAGACTGGAAGCGCACTACGCGGACGGCTTGCTGTATTTCTTGGAACGTGTGGATTGCGATGCGGTCTTTCCGATCCACTACTGGGGAGAGCCGGAGGTGATTCGGCGTTTTCTCACGGAATATCCGCAGTATAGCTCCCGCATCAAAAACACGGAAGTTGCGAAAGGAGAAGAGATATGAAGTTTCAGATGATACACGAGAATTTGAATGTTGCGGATTTGGAGCGCTCCATTCGCTTTTACAACGAGGCCCTCGACTTACACGAGGTGAGACGAAAGACGACGGACGATTTCATCATCGTGTATTTAAAGAGCGAGGTCGGGGAATTTGAGTTGGAACTCACTTGGCTTAAGGACCATCCGCAGCCGTATGACCTCGGCGAGTGCGAATTCCACCTCGCATTTCGGGCGGACGATTTTGACGCGGCGCATAAAAAGCATGAGGAGATGGGCTGCATCTGCTTCGAAAACGAGGCGATGGGAATCTACTTCATCGAAGATCCGGACGGCTACTGGCTTGAGATTTTGCCGTAATGTGAGTTTGTTGTAACGCAAAAAGGACAGAAAAGCGAGATTACGCGTTTCTGTCCTTTTATTTTGCCGTGACCGCGTCTGAGGGCGGTGGATCGAATTTGGAGGCGGCGCGAAAGAAGCGAACGTCCCGAACCTGTTCGAGCCGGAGTTCCCAGAAGGTTGCCTGAATGTCATAACCTCTTCGCATCCAGTCATTGTTTAAGGGGCTTAGGTCAAAGACGCGCTCCCAGTTTTTCTCTTTCATGCGGCGTTTCTCGGAAGGGGAGAGCGCCTCGTATTGCGCCTCAAGGCAACAGTCTTCTTGCTCGGTATCGGATATGAGGCCGTCGTTTAAGATGATACACCAGACATCAAGGTCGGATAAGAGAACCTCCCGGTCGGGAATTTCGATTTCGAGGCAGGCAAAACGTTCTCCGTTGCAACCGACATCCCAGCGCTCTCTGCGGAGATCCGGTTTACGGTGTTTGCCGTCCTGTTGATAGAGGGCCCAGACCGGGTAAGTGACCTTGTCCGGCGGCGGGCCGATGCGCCGTTTCATTTGTCGTACCAGCCAGTCGTACTGCTTACGACAGTCTCTCATCGGTGAAAGATTAAGATCGCAGCGGTAGACGCCGGTTTTCAGAAGCTCGTTGTAGACGGCTTCCTCCTGAGAAGTCCAAAGTATCATGGTTCTCCTTTCTGTCGCTCCGAAGCGTTTTCCGCAGGGGTGTACCTATCCCGGCTTTACCGACATCAGCCGCATTGTAGGAGCCACTCTTTGCTGTGAAGGGCAAGCGGGCTTGAGAAGTGGGGAGCGAAACGGTATACTTGCCTATAGCAAAGAAATTAGGCAAGAGAACAAGGGGGAGCAATGTCGGCATACAGACGAAAGAGGCGCGGGGGAAACATACGTAAGGCGCTGTGGATCCTGCTGATACTGCTCACCCTGGGAGCCCTGCAGCAGACGCTGTGGCCGAATGCCCGGCTGCCTTGGACAGCGCAGGCGGAAAAAGAGGCAATCGGCGTCATCGTGCCGCCGCCCGGGGATTACGCGGAGGAAGTGCTCACGGCGGTCGGAAGCTATCACGGCAGTCCGGACATCAGCATGAACATGGGGCAGCCGCTCTTTACGGAGGAGGATCGGCAGCTCGGCGAGCAGCATGAGACAGAGGGTTATGAGTCCTACGCGGACTTGGATGCGCTGGGGCGCTGCGGTCCTGCCTTTGCGGTTTTGACAAAGGCGACCATGCCGACAGAAAAGCGCGAGAGCATAGGCGATGTGCGGCCGAGCGGCTGGCACACGGTGCGCTACGATGATTTGATCGAAGACAAGTATCTCTATAACCGCTGCCATCTGATTGCCTACATGCTCTCCGGGGAAAATGCGAACCCGCAGAACCTAATTACGGGAACCCGCTATCTTAACATAAGCGGTATGCTGCCTATGAAAAGCGGGTCGCGGATTATATCGAGAACGGCGGCGGTGCGGTGCTCTACCGTGCGACCCCGATTTTTCTCGGCGATGACTTGGTTGCGCGGGGGGGTAGAGCTCGAAGCGGAGGCGCTTCGGGATCCCGAGTTTTCCTTCCACGTATTTCTCTACAATGTGCAGCCCGGCGTTCGCATCGACTATGCGAGTGGTCAGAGCAAGCGAGAAGCATGAGTGAGCGCCGAGCGCATGCAGGCACCGGCCGCTCCGGCGGCAAGGACTTCCGGAAGCCGTTCCGGGGTGATGCCGCCGATTGCATAGACCGGTACCGGTACCGCCTGACAGATCGCTTCGAGGAAGGGGAGACCGCGCGCCGCGAGGCCGGGTTTACAGGAGGTCTCATAGACATTACCCGCGATGAGATAGCTTGCGCCAAAGGAGACGGCGCGCACGGCTTCATCGACAGCATGTACCGAAGCACCGAGAGAGGAGCAGCCTTCCAAGAGGGAGGGCTGCTCCTCTTTGATTTGTTGCAGCAGGGCAAGCGGGAGATGCAGGCCCTCACAGGGGAGTTCCTTTGCCGCGCGCGGAAAGGAGTGGAGAATCAGCGGTACGGAAGGAAGCAGTGCACGGACGCGCCTTGCGAGAGCAAGGTAATCCGCCTCTGTCATATCCTTCTCGCGGAGCAAAACGGCGCGCGGATGCTCCGTTGCGATGCGCTCCAGATAGGACAAAAAGGCGGCCTCGGGATCTGCTTCGCGGTCAAACAAATGTCGGTCGCTCACGATGATGACCCGGGAGAGATTCATGGCTCAGCTCTCCACGCGGTTCATATAGTAATCCCAGCCGAAGACGGCCTTTTCGCAGAGGACGCCGATGCGGTAGGAAGGCGTTATGAGCGTGTCGTATTCCTCGGCCTGCGGGAACTCGATGCCGAGCTCTAAGAGGATCTTGCTGTCCGCGCTGGTTTCGCTGAGAATCTGGAAGAGATACACGTCGCGGAGCTCGGGGAGCAGCGCGGTAACTTCCGCCGGGGAGAGCAGGGTGTCCGGGACGGATTCCAGGAGCACATCGTTCGCGTCGCGGTACTGATACCCCTCTTTGACGCTCTCGGTGAACTGTCCCCCGAGTAAGCGCAGCTGAACCGTGCCCGCATAGCTCGCGGTGAAGTTGGTGTTTTGCGAGTTTTCCGGGAGGACTATCAGTGCCTCGAGTGTCAGCTGAACGCCCGCGGGGGTTGCGCTCATCTCCGTGAGTACGCAGTCGGAAAAGGAGAAGTGGGAGAATTCGTTGACGGATTGGTATTTCATGCCTGTCCTTTCTAAGGGGCGAGCGCCCCGGGGCTTATCATTGACGACGGACGATATTTTTCTTTGCACGTCCTTCCTTAGGTTTATGATAGCGTAAATCCGAGGAGGCGCAATTCCTTTATGTTTCGAACGAAAAAGAAAATCCCCGGCGCCCATAAGGGAAGCGGGGATTTTTGCAGTGGCAATGTCAGACGGTCGTATCGTCCTTGTTTTCGGTGTTGTCGGAAGTTTCGCTTTCGCTCGCAACGCTTTCAGGAGCGGCTTCGGCAACGACGGTCTCAACGTTTTCCGGCGCAGCGGTCGCGGTCTCGACCGTTTCGCTCGCGACGTTTTCCGCAGTGTTTGCGGCGGTCTCGGCAGCTTCAGAAGCGGCCTTAGCCTCCTTGGCTTCCTTCATCTTTTCGCTCTGCTTATTGATTTCCTCGGAAGCGGTTTTCACGGCGGTTGTGGTTGCCTGCGCAACGGTCTGGGAGAGCTGCTTGCTTGCACCCATGACCTCGTTCAGCGTGTCCTTGGAGAGCTTGCCGCCGGAAATCGCCATTGCGCCGAAAACAGCGGTGGCAACGGCCGCAAGTAACACCAGGAAGAAGCCGATGCCGATGTGTACCGCAACACCGTAGGCTTTGAGCTCCGCACCCTGGGAACCGAGCATGCGCCCGATGTTGATGAGATTCAGGAGCATGATGACACTCTGCACAACACCGATTACAAAGATGCCGGTCGCAAAGTTCTTGGGAAGTGCTGTCTTATAGTCCTTCAGGCAGGCAAGGACAATGGCGACGACTGCGAGTATGATGATGAAGGTTCCGTCGCCTTCGGTGCCGCTCACACTCATGGAGCCGAAGATACCCGCAGAGACGGTTGCCCAGGGGAGCAGGCTCCCGAGGATGGCAACGCCGGAGGAAATCAGGACAAACAAACGATTTTTATTCATTAGCATATCTCCTTTCTGCCTTACTATACCATAGTTTGACAATATTAAGGTTAAAATTTTCATATAGGCAAAACTAAGTCTTGACTTGTGAAGAACGCCCAAAACAGATTCACAAAGCACATTATTTTTGGTACGATAATACAGAAGATAACAACGGACTTCGAAAGGAGAGGATCCTATGGAACAGAAGCTGCCCAAGAGAAGTGAAGTTGCGGTGGAACAAACCTGGAAGCTGGAGGATGTCTACCCGGATTTACAGGCCTTTGAGGACGATTTAAAGCGCGGCCTCGCATTGGCGGATGAAATTGCGGGTTACGAAGGCAAGCTCGGCGACGGCGCGGAGGTGCTCTTAAAGGTCTACGAGCTCTATCAGGAGTGCAAGAAGACGGACTATCGCTTTGTCGGCTATGCGATGATGCGCAGCGACGTGGACACCGGAAACGCGGACAACCTCGCGCTCTTACAGAGGGCGCAGAGTGCGGATGTGCAGATTCTTGAGAAGACGGCTTTCATCGAGCCGGAAGTGCTGGCACTCGGCGAGGACAAAATCAACGCTTATTACGAGAGCTGCCCGGCGCTCCGCGCATTCAAAATCACGATTGACGATGCGATTCGTCTTGCGCCGCACACTCTGAATAAGAGCGAGGAGAAGCTGCTTGCGGGGGCAAACATCATGGCGCTCGCACCCTACCAGAGTTTCTCGATGCTCCAGAATGCGGACATGAAGTTCCCGAAGGTGAAGAATGGCGACGAGGACGTACAGATTACAAACGGCAGATTTACGCTGCTCGAGGCTTCTACGAACCGCGAGTTCCGCAAGGAAGTCTTTGAACAGTACTACGGAACCTATAAGAGTTTCCGCAACACCATTGCTTCGATCTACGATGCGCAGATGAAGCAGCTCTTCTTCTTTGCAAAGGCGAGAGGGTATAAGAGCTCCTTTGAGGCGGCGGTCGGCAGAGACAATGTGTCTCCGCAGGTCTGCGAGCGTCTGCTCTCCAGCGTCCACAAGAACATTGGGCCCTTCCACCGCTATATGGCACTCAGAAAGAAGATGCTCGGCGTGGATGAGCTCCACATGTACGATATCTACGCGAACATGTTAAAGGACTACGAGCGCAGCGTGACCTACGAGGAGGCAAAGGAGATGTTGCTCGAGGGTCTTGCACCGCTCGGCGAGCACTACCTTGAGCTGCTCCGCGAGGCGTTTGAGAACCGCTGGATCGATGCGGCCGAGAACGAGGGTAAGCGCGTCGGCGCATACTGCAACTCGGTCTATGCGACCCATCCCTTTGTTCTGATGAACTTTAACAATACCTTTGAAGATGCCTTTGTGCTTGCGCATGAGTTGGGTCACGCCATGCACTTCTGGCACTCCGACCACAGTCACGACTTCTTTGACGCGCAGTACAAGATGTTCGTCGCGGAGGTCGCTTCGATTACCAACGAAGTGCTGCTGAACCACTATCTGATCGGCAAGGCCGAGTCCCGCGAGGAGAAGGCTTACCTCATCAATCACCTGCTCGACAGCTTCAAGGGAACGCTGTTCCGTCAGGCCATGCTCGAGGAGTTCGAAATCGAGAGCAACCGGATGTCCGAGACGGGCGTGCCGATCACGGCGGATACGCTTTCCGAGCTCTATCTCCGCCTGAACAAGGAGTACTACGGTCCGGCTATGGTATCCGACCCGCTGATCGGCGAGGAGTGGAGCCGCGTGCCGCACATGTACATGAACTTCTACTGCTACCAGTACGCGACGAGTTTTGCGGCTTCGGTTGCGGTCGCAAAGCGCATCCTGACCGAGGGAGAGCCCGCACTCAAGGATTACATCCGCTTCCTCTCCGCAGGTTGCACGGACGATCCGGTCAGCATCCTGAAGATTGCAGGCGTGGATCTCTCGACCGAAAAGCCGGTTGAGGACGCAATGAAGTACTTTGATGAACTGCTGACACAGCTTGAGGAGCTGGCAGAGTAAATCGCGAGAGGCGCCCGAAGGGGCGCCTCTTTTTGAGAAATTTTTAGCGTTCGGTCATTCAGTAAGAGAGGAGTCAAGATGGCAGTTACGTTTTTTGCGGCTCTGTCGCGTATGAAATACATAGACCGCTGGGCGCTGATGCGCGCAAGCCGCCGCGAGAACTTAAGCGAACATGCGGCCGAGGTCGCGATTTTGGCGCACGCGCTCTGTGAAATCGGAAATGTGCGCTACGGAAAGCGGCTAAACGCAGATCGGGCGGCGGTAATCGGCCTCTTTCATGATGCGAGCGAGATTATCACGGGCGATATGCCGACGCCGGTGAAGTACGGGAGCGAAGCGCTCCGAAAGGCTTACCATGCGGCGGAGGAGAGGGCAACGGAGAGCTTACTTGCGCGTTTGCCGAAGGAACTCGCGGAGGTTTATGCGCCCCTGCTCGGCGTGGTCACCGCGGCGGAAGCGGGCGGCGCGGAAGAACTCTATCTTTGGAGGCTCGTAAAGGCGGCGGATAAGCTCTCGGCCTATATTAAATGCCTCGAAGAAGAGAGCGCGGGCAACACGGAGTTCCGCACGGCAAAGCGCAGCATAGAGGCAGAGCTCAAGCGGCTCGCCGGAGAATTGCCGGAGCTTCGGGAGTTTATGGAGAGCTGCCTGCCGCCCTACGGCAATACGCTGGACGAGCTCTCGGTCGAGGGGGATTGGAATGAAAACGAGAATGTGGACTAAAGAGGCACTTCGCCGCGCGCTGCTTCTCTATGCGGTGAGTTCCCGCGCCTCGCTTCGCACGGGGGAAACACTTTACGGCGCGGTGAAAGAATTGCTTGACGGCGGCATTACCATGCTGCAGTGGAGAGAAAAGGGGGAAGAGGACGCAGCGCTCGCGGCCGAGCGGGAGCGCGTGCAGGCGCTCTGCCGCGCGGCGGGCCTTCCCTTTATCATGAATGACAGTTTGGAAGCCTTTCGGAAAAGCGCGGCGGACGGCGTGCACCTCGGGCAGACAGATCTCCGAGAGGCAGCGGCGCGGTCGCTCGGAATTTCGGTGGGAGATACGACAAAGCTCCCGGACGGCAGCATCAAGGCTTTGGTCGGCGAGGGGAAGATACTCGGTATCACGGCGAGAAGCGTAGAGGCCGCAAGAGAGGCAGAGCGCCTCGGAGCCGATTATATCGGCGCGGGTGCGGTCTTCGGGACAGCAACCAAGGCGGATGCCCTGCCGCTTTCCATCGCGGCCTTCCGGGAAATCACGGAGGCGATTTCGATTCCCGTGGTCGCAATCGGCGGCATCAACGAAGAAAACGTCGAGAAGCTTTCGGGCAGCGGGGCGGCCGGCATTGCCGTGGTTTCGGCGCTCTTTGGCGCAGAGGAGCGGCAGCTGACGGCTGCGGCATTGCGGGCAAAGGCAGAGAAGCTCTTCGGCAACAAAAATTAGCGGCGTTAAAGCTGAAATTTCTTTGACATTTCCGAGAAAAGTGGTATTCTGAATTCGACACATGAACAAATGCTCATATGTTCAGACATGAAAAAGACTTGCAAGTTGAGAGGAGGAAGGCATGACGGTGGCAGCAATGCAGAGGGCGCCGAGCGAGGATCAGCTCTACGATTTGGCGGAAGTCTTTAAGGTGTTCGGCGATTCGACGAGGATACGCATCCTTTACCGGCTGTTTTCGGGGGAGTACGGTGTGAATGAACTCGCGGAGAGCCTTAATTTAACGCAGTCGGCCGTTTCCCATCAGCTCAAACTCTTAAAGCAAGCGAGACTTGTCAGGGCACGCCGCGAGGGAAAATCGATGATATATGCGCTGGCGGATGAGCATGTGAGGACCATGATGGGCCAGGGACTGGAACACATTTCGGAATGAGGAGGCAGGAGATGAAAAAGAAATTTGCTTGTGAGATTGACTGCGCGAACTGCGCAAAGAAGGTTGAGGATGCGATTCGGAAGCTGGACGGTGTTGTGGATGTGAAGGTGAATTTCCTGATGCAGAAGTTCACCCTGGAGGCGGCCGATGAGGTCTTTGAAGAAGTGCTCGAGGAAGCGATTCGGACGGGGCAGAAAATCGAAGCGGATTTCAGCGTGAGCCGTTGAGTGGGGGCATCCTATGAATCGAAAGCAACAGACTTTGCTTCGCCGCATCTTACTTGCGGTCGCGGGCTATGCGGCCATTCTGGTCTTTCAAAAGAGCGGCGCGGCCGAAGCGCTGCGTACTCCCGCGTGGTTGATCGGTGTTCTCTTCCTGCTTCCCTATCTTCTGGTTGGCCGGGAGGTAATCCTAAAGGCGCTGAAGAACATACGAAACGGCCAGGTCTTTGACGAGAACTTCTTAATGCTCATTGCAACGGTCGCTGCCTTTTGTATCGGTGAGTACTCGGAGGCCTGCGCGGTCATGATTTTTTATCAGGTCGGCGAACTCTTTGAGTCGCTCGCGGTCGGAAAATCCCGCGCGTCGATCACGGCGATGATGAGCATTGCGCCGGAGTACGCGAATGTGGAGCGCGAGGGCGAGATTGAGCAGACGGATCCCGACGAGGTAGAAGTGGGCTCGGTCATCTTAATCCGTCCCGGTGAGAAGGTACCGCTCGACGGCATTGTCCTCGAGGGGAGTTCCTTCCTCGACACGGCAGCGCTGACCGGTGAGCCGGTGCCGCGCGAGGTGAGACCGGGCGATACGGTGATCAGCGGTTGCGTGAACGGGGAGACCGCGCTCCGTGTGAAACGACCAAGGCGTATGAGGACTCGACGGTTGCGCGCATTTTGCAGTTGGTCGAGAGCGCGAGCGAGAAGAAGACCCGCATGGAGAACTTCATCACCCGCTTTGCGCGCTGGTATACGCCGGTGGTCACGGTCACGGCATTTTTGCTCGCGATTGTGCCGTCGCTCATGCTCGGCGTACCCGCGGCGCCCTGGATTAAGCGCGCCTGCATCTTCCTCATTGTATCTTGCCCCTGTGCGCTGGTCATTTCGGTGCCGCTCGGTTTCTTCGGCGGCATCGGTGCGGCATCGAAGCGCGGCATTCTGGTGAAGGGTTCCAATTTTCTGGAGAGCGCCGCGGAGTTAAAGACGCTGGTCTTCGATAAGACAGGGACGCTCACGCGGGGTGAATTCCGCGTGGTCGGCATTCATCCGTCGGAGGGCTCCGGACTTAGCGAGGCGGAATTGCTTGCACTTGCGGCGCACGGAGAGAGCGTCTCGGCGCACCCCATTGCGCAGTCTGTATTGCAGGCCTACGGCGGCAACATAGAGCGCGCGCGGCTCGGCGAAATGCACGAGATTGCGGGGCACGGGCTCACGGGTTCTCTGGACGGCAGAGAGTTGCTCCTCGGAAACGAGAAACTGTTGCAGAGCAGACAGATTGATTTCCCCGCAGTCAAAGAGCACGGCACCGTGGTCTACGCCGCGCACGGCGGCTGCTATGTGGGGCACATTGTCATTGCGGATGTTCTAAAGCCGGGGGCTTTTGAGGCGTTGAAAGCGCTCCGCGCGGTCGGGGTCGAGAAGCTGGTCATGCTGACCGGAGACCGCCGGGAGGCTGCGGAGGCTATAGCCGCGGAAGTCGGCGTGGACACCGTGTATCACGACCTTTTGCCTGCGGATAAAGTGGAGCAGGTAGAGCGCCTGTTAAAAGAAGCGAAGCCCGGAGAACGGGTCGGCTTTGTGGGCGACGGCATCAACGATGCGCCGGTATTGATGCGCGCGGATGTGGGCATTGCGATGGGTTCCCTCGGGAGCGACGCGGCGATTGAGGCAGCGGATCTTGTCATTATGGACGATGAGCTCTCGAAGCTTGCGGACATCATACGCATTTCGAGAAAGACCGTTCGCATTGTGCGCCAGAATGTCACTTTCGCCTTGGCGGTCAAGGCGGCGGTCTTGATTCTCGGCCTTTTCGGACTCGCCAATATGTGGGAGGCGGTCTTCGGCGATGTCGGTGTCACGGTCCTCGCCGTGCTGAACGCGATGCGTGCGCTCACGCCTCCGTCCGCTCGGCGCTGAGACAAAATTCAATTTCTTCCAAAAACGAAGCATCAGATCATTCGGAACGGTTCCCTTTTTTAGGATGTAGCCGATTCGCATGGTCTGATTTTTGTTTCGCCTGTCCTCGCGGAAGGGGACGGCGACATAGTCAGAGCCGTTTAAATCGCGGCTTATGATGCCCGAGCAGAGCGTGTAGCCCTGAATGGAGCGCATGAGATTTAAATTGGTCGCGCGGTCGGAGGTCTTAATGACGCGCGGGTAGTCGCGGTCGCTCAAAATCTCCTCGGCGAGAAAGGCGGAGCTGTCCTCGCCCTGGTCAAACTGGATGCAGGGGTAGGGCTTGAGCTCCTCGAAGCTGATGGCGTCGAGGGAGGCCAGCGGGTGGTCCTTGTAGAGATAGACATAGGCGTTGCACTCGATCAGCGGGTGGAATTCAAGCAGTTCCTCTCGGAAAATCTTGGAGAGAAAGCGGTGGTTAAAGCCGCTCTCGTAGAGTATGCCCACATCGGACTTGCCGCTGATCACATTGCGGATCACATCGATGGTGCGGGTCTCGAGGACGGAGAACTGGTACTCGTTGGTGTCAAAACTCTTCGTCATGCGGGCAAAGGCCTGGGTCACAAAGGAGTAGTGCTGGGTCGAAATCGAGAAGCGCTGGCGCACCTGCCGCGCGCTGCCGAAACGGTCCATGAGGAGCTCATATTGCTGGTGCAATTCCCGGGCGCGCGCCAAAAACTCGGTGCCGTCCGGTGTCAGGCTGATGCCGCGCGAGTTGCGGTTAAAGATGCGAAAGCCGAGCTCTTCCTCGGCCTCTTTGACGGCGTTTGTGAGCGCGGGCTGTGAGAGAAAGAGCTTCTCCGCGGCGCGGTTGATGCTGCCGGCCGCGGCAATCTCCGTGAGATAATAGATTTGCTGAAGGGTCATGACAGTCTCCTGCTATACAGTGGAGTTATAGGTATCAAAGGTGATACTAACACGCAAACCGCGCAAAACAAGGGCATGGCAAGAATTACGATGAGGCATATGCTCTGCGCGCGGCGGCACAAATCAGGCAAATATGCAGGGAAGAAAAACAGAGAGCGTTGAAGACAGTATGTGATTGAGATTTGAGAGGTAGGGGTTCGAAACAGGGAAAAAGCTCGCCGCCGGGAGAACCGGAGACGAGCTCTTTTTGAGATAAGTTGCAGAACGACATATGTCGGAACTTAGGGGCAAGTATCCGGAAAAGCCCGGCCTAGGTCGCCTTCCTCCGAGCGTGTCGAGCGTGAAGTGAGCAAGCGAGAAAGGCCGCGGCTTGTGTTTCCGAAAAACAGCTTACGTTTATACGTACATTTGAAAGCGAAGTTCGCTGCGGAGTCGAAGCGGAAATCATGCTCAGAGTTTCTCGAGGAGAGAAACCATTTCGAGCGCGGCGACGGCGCATTCAAAGCCCTTGTTGCCGGCCTTCGACCCCGCGCGGAGCAGGGCCTGTTCCAGGGTATCGCAGGTCAGAACGCCGAAGAGCACGGGAAGGCCGCTCTCCAGGCCGACGGCGGCAATGCCCTTGGAGACCTCGCTGCACACATAGTTGTAGTGGTCGGTGTCACCGCGTATCACCGCGCCGAGCGCAATGACCGCGTCGTACTTGCCGCTCTCCGCCATTTTCTTGGCGACAAGGGGGAGCTCAAAGGCGCCCGGTACCTTGGCGAGCGAAATCTGTGCGGGGAGCACGCCGTGGCGGAGCAGCGCATCCTCCGCACCGTCAATGAGGCGGGAGACCACAAGATCGTTAAAGCGCGCCGCGACAATGCCGATGCGGACTTTTTCGGGGGACTCGAGATATAAACTTCCTTCGTAAAGATTCATGGTGTTATCCTCTCTTTCTCTTGTTCAAACATAGGGGTACTTGCGGGCAAAGCGTTTCAGCAGCTTTCGCGGAGCAGGGTCTCATCGAGCAGATGTCCCATGCGCTTCTGCTTGGTGCGAAGGTAACGGATGTCGTGGCGGTTTGCGGGGATTTCAATCGGGACGCGGGATGTGACCGGAATGCCGAAGTCCGTAAGCTGCGCGATTTTATCGGGATTGTTGGTCATAAGACGCAGGGACTGTACGCCGAGACTGCGGAGCATGGCCGCGGCGGGTGCATAATTCCGGAGATCGTCCGCAAAGCCGAGGGCGCGGTTTGCCTCGACGGTGTCGAGTCCCTGTTCCTGGAGCGCATAGCCTTCAGCTTATTGAGGAGGCCTATGCCGCGTCCCTCCTGGCGGAGGTAGAGGAGGACACCTTCTCCTTCCGCGTCAATCTGCTTCAGTGCGCGCTGCAGCTGCTCGCCGCAGTCGCAGCGCTTGGAGCCGAAGACATCGCCCGTCATGCACTCGGAATGCATGCGGCAGAGGACATCGCTTTTGCCGCGCAGCTCACCTTTGACAAGCGCGAGGTGTTCGAGGCCGCTCAGCGGATCGAAAAAGCCGTGGATTTCAAAATCGCCGAAGGCAGTCGGGAGTGCGGCACTCGCCGCCCCTTCGAGCGCGTAGTCATAGCGCTCGCGGTAGCGGACCAGGTCCTCGATGCTGATGATGCAAAGGCCTTCGCGCTCGGCGAGGGAGAGCAGTTCTTTGGTCCGCATCATCTCCCCGTCTTCGCGCATAATCTCGCAGCAGAGACCGGCGGGCTTAAGACCCGCGAGGCGGCAGAGGTCAACGGTTGCCTCGGTGTGGCCGCGGCGCTCGAGCACGCCGTGCGGGCGGGCAAGGAGCGGAAAGAGATGGCCGGGGCGGCGAAAATCGGAGGGAACGGCGTCCTCGGAGACCAGCTTTCTCGCGGTCAGGGCGCGCTCTGTAGCGCTGATGCCTGTGGTGGTCTCCATGTGATCGACAGAGACCAGAAAGGCGGTCTCGTGATTATCGCTGTTTACGGAAGACATTGCCGGAAGCGCGAGCTTTCCGCATAGCTTTTGTCTATGGGGAGGCAGATCAGACCCCGCCCGAGGCTTGCCATTTGATTCACGAGTTCTGTGCTCGCAAATTCCGCCGCACAGATCAAATCGCCCTCGTTTTCCCGCTCGGGATCGTCCACACAGAGTATCGCTTTGCCGCGCCGCAACGCTTCGAGCGCCTGTTCAATCGTAGAAAAAGCCATGATAACTCCTTTCTTTTTATAAACCGTGCCATTCAGTAAGCGAGGGCGCGAAGCAGGCTCTCGTTGACGGAAGTGTTGTTCGAAGGCTGTGACAGGGAGAGTGCCCGCAGGACGTACTTGCCTATCATATCCGTCTCCAGATTGAGGCGGTCGCCGGTCCGTTTTCCGGCGAGGGTGGTGACTGCGGCCGTGTGCGGAATCACGGAGACCGAAAACAGGGTTTCGGTCACCTCGACCACGGTGAGGCTGATGCCGTCGATCGCGACGGAGCCCTTTTCAACGATGCTCCGCAGAAGTTCGGGTGCGGCGCGAATCGAGAATATCAGCGCATTTCCCTCGGGGCGCACGGAGAGCAGGCTGCCGACCCCGTCAATGTGCCCGCTCACAAAGTGGCCGCCGAAACGCCCCGTTGCCGGGAGAGCGCGCTCCAGATTGACAAGGCTGCCTGTGCGCAGTTCTCCGAGATTCGAGCGATGCAGGGTTTCCGGCATGACATCGGCGGTAAAGCGCTGTCCGGAAAGCGCTCACGGTTAAGCAGACGCCGTTTACGGCAATGCTGTCGCCGAGGGCAAGACCTTCCGTTACCTTGCTCGCAGCAAGGCTCAGTTTTCCGTTGCGAGGCGGTGTGAGTACCCGTCCCTGTTCTTCAATGAGTCCGGTAAACATAATCAGAGTTCCCCCTCGAGTAAAATGTCGGAGTCCAGTTGCCGCAGGCGGAGATTTTTCAGTCGAAAGGCCTCGTCCGGCAGGGCAACGCCGTCTCCGCCGAGCGCGGAGGGGGCCGTGCGGCCGCCGAAAAGTTTTGGTGCGATATAGGCCTGCACGCGCTGGGCAAGTCCTTCCGAGATGAGGGACCAGGCGAGTTCGGCGCCGCCCTCGACAAAGACTTCGTTGATGCCGCGTTCGCCGAGGCAACGGAGCAGTTCCGGGAGCGGAACTCGCTCGCCGGAAAAGCAGAGAACTTCGCAGCCGGCACGGAGATAGGGTGCATGGCGCTCGCTGTCCGAAACGCAGCAGGCGAGCAGCGTCGGGATCTCCGCTGCGCTATTTACAAGGGCAGAGGAGAGCGGGGTTCGGAGGGCGGAATCGCAGACAACGCGGAGCGGGTTTCTGCCGCCCGGAATTCTGCAGGTGAGGAGGGGATCATCCTTCAGCACGGTGTTGATGCCGACCATGACAGCGCCGGACGCGGCCCTGCTCCGATGGACCTCCTCGCGCGCGGTCTCGCCAGTAATCCAGCGGGAGGCGCCGGAAGCGCAGGCGGTTTTTCCGTCCAGGGTCATCGCGTATTTCACGGTGACCAGAGGAAGGCCTGTCTTCATGTGGCGAAAAAAAGGCGCGTTCAGGGCGTCGCATTCGTCCGCCAGAAAGCCCTCCGTAACCTGTATACCCGCGGCGCGGAGCGCCGCCACGCCCTTTCCCGCCACCAGCGGGTTCGGGTCCGCGCTGCCCACAAAGACCGCGCGGATACCGGCATCAATGACAGCCTCGGTGCAGGGCGGTTGCTTTCCGTGGTGGCAGCAGGGCTCCAGCGTCACGTAGAGAACCGCGTCTTTGGGAGAGTGCCCGCGGCGCTTACAGTCCTCGAGCGCGGCTCGTTCCGCGTGGAGGCCGCCGTAGACCGCATGCCAGCCTTCGCCTAAAATTTCACCGTCCCTCACGAGGACGGCGCCCACCAGAGGGTTCGGTGCCGTGTGTCCGCGGCCTCGCGCGGCGAGTAAAACGGCACGCCGCATCATTTCTTCGTGCATAGAAACTCCTCTCAAACAAAAAAAGCCCCGGATAGACTCCGGGGGCGGGCGAGTTGAAAAAAGCCCTTGGAATTTGCATTCCAAGGGCTTTTTTGACTATGGAGGGTGCTTATGAGCGGAATGGGGAACAATCCGACTCAGCGCGCAGCTTCTTCCATCCAGACTGTACTGTCGGCTCCGGAATCTGACCGGATCTGCCTTTCGGCTCGCGGGCTATACCGCCGGTAGGGAATTTCACCCTGCCCTGAAGACTACAAGCCCAGTATAGAATAGTGATGAAAGCTTGTCAAGTTTCGAATCGAGGTGAAAATCGTTTCGCTTTCTCGGTACTTTGCCATCATGTGTTTTAAGAGTTCGGCAGTGGAAGGAGGCGTATAGGTGATGGCGTTTGCCCCGGCCGCAATGGTCGCCTGTATGCTCTCTTCGCTGTTGCCGCCGCTCGCAATGATGGGCACATCGGGGAACTCCGCGCGGATTTTTCGCACGAGATCGGCTGTCTGCGGCCCCGCCGCAGCCGCAGAAGACCGGGATATAGGAGCCGTTGATCAGCGCGTGGCTGATGGCGGATTGCGGCGTAAAGGGGTAGACCGCGAAGACCAGGGATTTGATGCGTCGTCCGTTGACCACGATGCCGCTCGCCTGATGGCAGGAAGCCGGGAGGCGAAGCAGGTGGCGGAGGGAACTGTCAACCTGAGGCGGATTTGGCTTGATCTTTGACAGGGGTCTCCTTTCCGTATGAATGAAAGTTTCCGCCGTTATAAAACTGTCGCTAAAAAAAGACAAGCCAATTTTGTGTTTCTCCTTTTCCCGCCTGAGAAAAAGATTTATGATAAGGAAATCTTTGATTTAAGAAACGAAAAAGGAAGAGTCGGAACTATGAGATTAATGAGACAGTTCGGCATCATTGCGGCCATGACCTGTATCGGTGAATTGATGCACTACTTTATTCCCCTGCCCGTGCCGGGCAGTATTTACGGCCTGCTGCTCATGCTGGCGGCACTGATGACAGGTATCGTAAAGCTGGAGCAGGTGCGGGAGACCGCGGAATTTTTAATTGATGCCATGCCGCTCATGTTTATTCCGGCGGGGGTCGGGCTCATGACAGCCTGGGGCCAGTTGCGGCAAATTTTATTGCCGGTCACGATTATTACCTTTGTTTCGACCGTTGCGGTCATGGGGGTTACGGGCCGTGTCACAGAGCTTTTGCTCGCGGTGACGGCGCGCGGCAGAGCAAAGGGGAGAGACGGCCGCTGCAGAGCTCAAAGAGGAACTGCTCGCGGAAAAGGCCGTGCTGAAGGCGGAACTGGGAGAGCTTGCAAGCCGAGAGGCCGAGAAAGTCAAGGAACTGGTTGAGGAAGCGGAAGAGACCGTGCGCAATTCGGCGGACGAGAGGAAGCAGCATACGCTTGACAAGGCGGAAGAGAAGACAAGCGGAAGAGAGGAGACGGTAAACCATGAATGAGGTCGTACAGAATTCCACCATCATCGGCATTGTCATAAGCCTTTTGGCGTTTGAAATCGGCATGGTGCTCCGCACAAAATTCGGCTATGCGGTTTTAAACCCGCTGCTGATTTCGATTATTCTCGTTATCGGATTTATGGTTGCGTTTCACATCGACTACGACAGCTATGTGATGAGCGCGCGCTACCTGAGTTACCTCCTGACACCGGCAACCGTGGCGCTTGCGGTACCGCTCTATCAACAGATGCAACTCTTAAAGGACAATCTCCTTGCGGTCATGCTCGGTGTTTTCTCGGGGGTTTTGACGAGCCTCGCTTCGATTCTTCTGCTCTGTCTGGTATTTCATATGAATCACGCGGAGTATATCACCCTGCTGCCGAAATCCATCACGACGGCCATCGGCATGAGCGTGGTGGAGGAGCTCGGCGGCTACACGACCATTACCGTGGCGACCATCATTGTGACCGGTATCCTCGGCAATGTGCTTGCCGAGCCGGTTTGTCACCTCTTTGCGATTAAGAGCCCCATTGCGAAGGGCTTGGCGCTCGGCACTTCCGCCCATGCAATCGGCACTTCGAAGGCCATGCAGCTGGGAGAAGTGGAGGGCGCCATGGCGAGTCTCGCGATTGTGGTCTGCGGTATCATGACTGTGGTCGGCGCGTCTGTATTCGCAAACTTCCTTTGAGTCGAACGCGACGGTACCTTCTGCTCTGCGCTTTAATGCAGGGCTGCGGCAAGTTCATAGACAAGCCCGCTTTCATAGGCGGGGAGCAAGGCGCAGGCATAGTCCTGCGCTTTTTTTCGCGTTCGTTCGGGAGTTCCATGGTCTCGACTTTTTCGAGCAGTTTCTCGCGCCCGCTTTTTTTGCAGGTATTCCCGGAAGGATGCGAGTTTTTAGGGCAGAGAGCGGATCTCCGAGAACAGGCATAAAGACCCGGTCGCATATCTCCAAAAAGTTCGAGTGCGCGGCGGCCGAAAGAACCGAAATCCAGGATTACATTTCGGTAGGCGCTCTCGTCCGCAATGCGCTGAATCAGCGATGCGAATTCTTCCGGCGGGAGTAGGGAGAGGTCTTCCGCGGAGCGAACGGGCGGGAGCAGCTAAGCGCACCGAAGGAGGAGAGACGGCTTTGCAATTCACTCCAGCGATAGCGCCCCGTACAGTGGGCAAGCAGGAGTTCGGACAGACTCTCGGCACCGTCCGGCGCAATTTGTCCGTAGACGCCCGCATACTCTTCGAGCGAAAGGAGCAGGGTATTACCGCGCGCTGCGCGAGCCAGTCCGAGGGACAGCGAAAGCGTGGTTTTTTTCCGCAGCGGTGAACGGGCGAATAGATTCCGAGAATTTCGCACTCGCCCCGTGAGACGGAAAGGAGGGCATCTCCCCGGGCCTTGGCATAGAGCGCCATGATGCTTCGCGCCAGGGCATCGGCGGGACGATACAGGAAGAGGGCCGGCACGGAGATCGTATTCAGTGCCTGTTCGCCGACAAAGCCGTCCTCGCTCAGCAGAAGCGCAAAGCTGCTGCCTATGAGTCCCTGCATCTCTTCCGCAAAGTGTTCGGAGAAGAGCAGAATCTCTACGGCAGCGCCTGTTCGAAAGTGCGCATATTGAGAGCACTCCGAAAAGGCGCGGACCGGCAGGCCGAGACTTTTTTGTTGAGACCAGAATGCGGCGAGTCGTTTTCCGAGCTCCGCATCGGGATGTAAGATGACAGCATAACGTCGCATAGACAATCCTCCTCAAAGGCAGTTAGCGTTCAGTGCAGGAAAAGCCTGTGAACAAGCCCGCTCTCCACGCCCAGATTGAGGAGCGCATAGCCGGCAAAGAAAAAGGGGGCAAGCGGCAACTGTTCGCAGCGCCGGTCCGAGAGCAGGAGACAGAGGGCGGGCAGACTTGCCGCGAGCAGACTGAGGAAAAAGAAGCTGAGAAAGGAAGAGAGCCCCAGATAGGCACAGCAGAGTCCGAGCAGTTTCACATCGCCCGCGCCGAGGAGGCGCAGATGAAAGCAGGGGTAAAAGAAGAGCGTCGCAAGGACAAGACGGAGCAGAAAGCGAAGATCCGGAACCATGAGCCCCGGGAGCAGGGCGATGAGGAGGAGCAGGTTCGGGATGCGTCGCGTTCGGAGATCGGAGATGGAAAACAGAGGCAAAAAGACAGAGAGCGGAGAAAGTTGTAAAAACACAGAAACCTCCTTATCTTGCTTTGTCAAACAGAAGAAAAAAAGCTATACTTGTAGTATAAAAAACATTTGCACGGAGGGAGTATGACAGAGGTCAACAGAGGTATGGGGGTCATCACGGAGACAGATTGCTATCTGTTCGGTCAGGGTACGCACTATGAGATTTACAAAAAGCTCGGCGCACATCCCATGACGCTGGATGGCGTGTCCGGCTACTACTTTGCGGTTTGGGCACCGCATGCCACCGCAGTGAGTGTGGTCGGAGATTTTAACGACTGGAAAACAGAGGCCAATCCGTGCATTGCGGTTTTTGAGGGGGGAATCTGGGAGTGCTTTATCCCGGGACTTCATGCGGGCATGCTCTATAAGTTTGCCCTGCGGAGTGCGGCGGGAGAACTCTTATTTAAGGCGGACCCCTATGCGCGGAGCGCGGAATTCCGCCCGGGAACGGCGTCGAAACTTGCGGACGAACCCTGGGAATACGCTTGGAAGGACGACGCGTGGATGCGGAAGCGGGCCAAGCAGGATCCGAGAAAGGAGGCCCTCAGTATCTACGAGTGTCACCTTGGCTCCTGGAAACGGGGAGATGAGAATGAGCGAGACGGCTTCCTCTCTTATGAGACCCTGGCGCGAGAGCTCTCTGCCTATGTCAAGGAAATGGGCTACACCCATGTGGAACTCATGGGCATTGCGGAATATCCCTTTGACGGAAGCTGGGGCTATCAGGTGACCGGCTACTATGCGCCGACTTCGCGTTACGGAGATCCGAAGGGATTTCAGTTTTTGTAGACAGCATGCACGAGGCAGGCATCGGTGTGATACTCGACTGGGTGCCGGCGCATTTTCCGCGCGATGCCTTCGGACTTGCGGATTTCGACGGACAGGCGCTCTATGAATATGCGGATACCAGAAAGGGAGAGCATCCCGACTGGGGCACCAAAGTCTTTGACTACAGCAAGACGGAGGTCAAGAATTTCCTGATTGCGAACGCGCTCTACTGGATGAACGAGTACCATGTGGACGGACTCCGCGTGGATGCTGTCGCGTCTATGCTCTATCTGGACTACGGTCGCCGGGACGGACAGTGGTGCCCGAACCAATACGGCGGCAACGAAAATCTGGAGGCGATAGAGTTCTTCAAGCACTTAAACTCTGTGATTGCCGGTCGCAAGGACGGCAGCATGATCATCGCGGAGGAGAGCACGGCTTGGCCGCTGGTCACCCACAGTCCCGAGGAAAACGGGCTCGGCTTCACCTTCAAGTGGAACATGGGCTGGATGCACGATTTCCTCGAGTACATGAAGTTGGATCCCTACTTCCGGCGCGACAACCACAATAAGATGACCTTCGGTCTCACCTATTTTACGAGCGAGAACTATGTCCTGGTACTCTCGCACGACGAGGTGGTGCACCTCAAGTGCTCCATGATTAACAAGATGCCGGGCATCTACGAGGACAAGTTTTCGAACCTGAAGTGCGGCTACAGCTACATGATAGGTCATCCCGGCAAGAAGCTCCTCTTCATGGGCCAGGAATTCGCACAGTGGCATGAGTGGGATGAAAAGGTCTCGCTGAACTGGGAGCTTCTCGAGGAAGCGCCGCACCGCGATATGCAGAGCTTTGTGAGGGGACTCCTTCAGCTCTATAAGACACATCCCGCGCTGTATCGTCAGGACAATGACTGGAACGGCTTTGAGTGGATCAATGTGGACGATGCGGACCGTTCGATTTTCTCGTTTATCCGTCGGGATGAGACCCTGAAGAAATCTTTGGTTTTCGTGGTCAACTTCACGCCGATTGCGCGCGAGGATTACCGTGTCGGTGTTCCGCATGCCGGAAGCTATCGCCTGATTCTGGATGAGAGCGAGGGACTCTATGCGGAGAGCGGAAAGCGCGCAAGTTCCCATCGCGCAAAGCCGGGCGAGTGCGATCGGCGTCCGTTCTATCTGGAGTTTGCTCTTCCGGCTTACGGTGTGCGCGTGTTCGAGTTTGACGAGAAGAAGAAAATCGAGGACGCAAAGAAGCGGGCAGCGAAGAAGACCGAGGCCGTAAAGAAAACCTCGGGCGCGGGTAAAAAGACAGACGCGAAGAAGGCGGACAGCAAGAAAAAGACAGAGGGAACAAAAAAGACAGAGGGAAAGAAGACGGCGACTTCGAAGAAGACAGCGGAGTCAAAGAAGCCTCAGAGCGCACGGAGTGCCTCCAAGAAGACGGCATCCTCGGCTGTGGGTTTGGCTTCTTCCTTGTGAGAAAAGAGTCGGCGGAGCAATCCGCCGCTCTTTTTTTGCGGAAGTTCTTCGGTTCGGACTTCACGAATTTCACTGACCAAAGTATCGTTTACCGGGGCAAGCGGCTCCTCCTTCTGCGGAGCCGCTTCGCTTGCGCTCAAAATGCGCTCTAAGTAATCCAAGGCGTGCGGGTGCCGCAGGCTCTCCTGATAGAGACGATAGGCGAGCACCACGCTCGCTTCGTCGCTCTGATCGGTTAGGGAGAGGAGTTCCTGTAAAAAGGCGGAAAGTGTCTCCGAAAACGGACGCTGCTGCCCCGGGTGATAGAGAAAGCGGGGCGCCCGGCCAAGGGATTCCAAATAGACGCAGTCACTTTGGAGCAGGACGCCGTCTGAGGACAGTAGATAGGCGGGAAGCCGGGAGAGCGCATGCAACAGATGGAGGAGCAGGTGGCGGAGCTCCGCCGCACGAAGCGCTTGTTCGCGGCAGACTTCCGAAAGCGAGTGCAGCCCGCTCACCTCATAGCAGAGTTCGTTTTCTGCGCTCGCGCCGCAGGGGCGTAGCGGTAGAAAGCCGGGAAGAGCATTTTCTTCCAACATGCGCAGCGCAAAATGAGGCGCGGCATCTTCGGCGCACGGCAGCGCGAGAAAACTGCGGGCTGCGCTGTGAAGCAGTTTCGGCATGGCATTACCTCCTTGGGGAATCGGTGGGAAGCGCAGCTTCCAAACGAAGCGCGTCTTCGGGACGTGGGTTCTGTCTCTCGATACGCGCTTCGAAACGAGGCGCCCGTAGTTCGGCGCCGCCGCGCGTTCTGTCTCCCCAGACCGAAAAACGGACTTCCCCGGGCGGAAGCAGGCTATCAAGGCGCGGTCGATAGCGCTCTTTCAGTGCTTCGGCTTGAAGCGCTGCGGTCTCAAAGCGAGCATCGCTGCGGGCGGCCTCTCCGGCCGCCGCTTCCAAGAGAAAGCCGGATACACAGCGCGCCTGTTCGCGGTACACAAAGCGGGTCGCCGCTGTGAGGGAGAGAAAGACCAGAGAGAAGACATAGAGCGCCTCGACGGTCATAGAGCCGCGCAGCCGTTTTGAAAACAGCTCCTTTGCAAACAGATGATTTGAAAGCGTGCGCTTCATGACAGGCCTCCGTGTAAGAAAAAGAGACTGCCGAGGGCGGGGAGCAGCAAAAAGGGAAGCAAAGGCAGGCGCTGCGACCCGACGCTTCTAAGCTTTCCGTAGCGAAGGCAGAGCAGACAGAGAGAAAAGAGCGCTGCGGCTGGGAAGCCGAGCGTCAGCACGAACAGAAGCCGCCGGAAACCGGCCCCCAGGCCGAAGGCGAGCAGGAAAAAGGCGTCTCCGAGTCCCAGTGCCTCGCGAGTCAGAAGGGAAAAGCCGAGAAGGGGCAGGGAGAGGAGGAGAGAAGCGGGAATCTCGCTGCTGAGTGCCCGCGCTCCGCCGACAAAGAGTTGCAGATAAAAGAGCAGTTCCGCGATGAAAAGTGCGATGAACAAGAATCGCGGAATGCTCTGTTGTTGTAAATCTTCGCGGGCGCAGGCAAGCGAAAAGAGAATGAGCGAAACGCGCCCAAAGGCAGAGTTTGCAAACATGACGGCTCCTTTCAGCGGTAACAGTAAGAGCAGGGACCGAGCGACCGGACTTCGCTCAGGCGCACGGCGCGGACATAGGCGCGGATTGCGCGGCAGGCGGGATCTCTGTGATAGGCGCTGCCGCTCGGCATGATATAGACAGTCCCCGCAGTCACGGCGCGCGCGCAGACCGGGCACGCATGGTAGCGCCCGCCGCCTGCATTGCGCGCGTTTTTTGCCGCCTCGACGGAGAGTGCACTGAGCGCATTCGAGAGATAGTGGCAGTGCGCGCTCTTATGGTAGCGCGTGGAATTTTTCCCGATATAAACCAGTTCATCCGCCGCGGTCTCCGACAGGCGATTTTCGGGATCGGTTTCGCCGATCCAGGCCCGCCGCGTCGCCGTACAACTGCAGCTTAAGGGCGGCAGGCGGAAGAGGGGAACGGGGATTTGATAGCGGTAGTCCAAGACAACGGAGACGGTTTCCCCGTCCGAAAGAAAGGAGGAGCGCTCGGCGCTGAGTGCACTGACATTCGGATCGCGGACAAGCTCGCGAGCGGTCTTTAGCGCCTGCTCGCCGAGAGAGGCTGTATACTGAGCGCTTGCTTCGTCCTGTAAAGCAGCCAGTGCGGCGGCACGCGCAGAGACTTCTTCGGCGGCGCGCTGTACCTGTCGCTCCGCAGTCATCATGCGAAAGGGGAGGGCAAGCAAGAGCAGGACAAATAAAAAGAGGGGAAGAACGAGCGCAGCCTCTACGGTGAGGGAGGCTCTCAGCCGGGAACGGCGCCTCGGCGCTGCGCTCCTGCGGGAAAAGAGAGAGTCGGTCCGTCGGGAATGTGCCTGGAGAGCTGTTTCCGCTTTTGTTTGACAGTGGTTTTCATGACCGTCTCCTCTTTGCGCAGAAACGCAAGGTCGAAACGCCGTGCCGCAGCGAGATTTCGGGAAAGAAAGCAACGAGAGAAGGTAACAAATCCAAGAAGTGCGGAGAATCCAAGAAGTGCAGTGAATCGAAGAAATGCAGTGAATCGAAGAAACGCAGTGAATCGAAGAAATGCAGTGAATTTAAGAAATGCGGTGAATCCAAGAAACACGGCGAATCAGTAGGCGCGAAAACTCCGCACCGAAATTTGGAAGCGGCTCTCCGCCGCCTGCGGGCGGGCCGAGAAAGAGAGGCCCGTGAAGAAGTGGGAGGCGTTGCAGCGCAGTTCCGCGCGGAGCGCAAAGAGACATTGATCCAGGCGAAAGGCGCTGTCCGCTGTGGAGAGTGAAGCCTCGATGAGGTCCATCATGCGATAGTTCCGAAGAGAGCGCCCGGTCTCCGAATAATAGAAAAGCAGAGCACTCCGATAGTCGAGCCCTTCGGGACTTTCTCCGCTCTGTGTTGCCGTCGGAAGGGAAATTCCTTCTTGCAAAGCTTGTGCTGCACTCAGGCGGGGGCGCGGCAACGCGGTGAAGAGAGGCGCTTTTTCTCCGGAGAGGAGCAGCGAGAGATCTGTCAGACTGTCGAGTGCAGCCATCGCAAAGAGGATGAGAGCGCAGAGCAGGGCGCGGAGACGAGGGCTCGCGGTAGCGGTACAGAGGCTGTCCGCAGCCGCGGCGGCTGCCTGCAGGGAAGCGCTGTCATCTAAGAGGGCGAGTAGGCGCAGGCTCTCCTGGTCGGAAAAGAGGCGGGTACAGACGGCGGAAAAATTTTCGCGGTCCGAGCTTAAGCCGCCGACCAGATATTCCAGCTGTAACGAGAGACCCGAGCGCGGCGGCGTTGTTTCTACAGAGAGAAAGCAGGGGAAAAAGGCTGCCGCATAGGCCGCGAGCGCGCAGAGTTCTTGCTCGCTGCGCGCCGTTCCCGGCTCAAGTTCCGGGAGTGTTGCGGAAAACGAAGTGCCGAGCGTAAGTTGCCCCGCGGGGAGCGTTGAGGCTGCCGGGAGACAGAGTGCCTCGCGGCTCTCGGGCGATAGGCGAAGAAGCTCCGACAGGGCAAGGACCTCGGAATCCCGTATGAGACCCGAGGGGACGGAGAGGGACGGGAGAGCGAGTTCTGCCTCAAATTGAGCGGCAAGTTCCTGCCAGAGGGCTGCGGCATCGATGCCCTCGCCATCCTCATCGTCATCCTCGGCTTCGGCCTCCGCAATGCGCTCGGCGAGCGCGGTGGCCTCCGAATCAAAGGCAGAGAGCGTTTGGCTGAGTGCGGGCGCCGCAGAGACAAGGGCCGTGAGCTCAGGTCTTTCCGCGCGGTAGTTCTCGCCGCTTTCCGAAAGCACATCCCGAATCGGAGAAAGTTCGTCTGCGGTCTCGGCTTCCGTCTCCCTGAGAGACGCTTCGGCGCTCTCAAAGCGGAGGCCGGCTTCCAAACATCGTTCCGCCGAATGTTCGCTTGTTTCGATGGCGGCTTGCAGGGCAGCGCTGTGTGCGCCGAAATCCGCCAAGTCACCGCTCGACAGAGCGGAAGCGGCGGCTTCTTTTTCGGCCGCGGCCAGAAGCAGTGCCTGTTCCGTTTGAAAATAGGAGGCCTCGCACTCGGCTGCCTCGGCGCATAGTCGGGAGAGCGCCGGCATGACGGGGGCATTCCGCTCGGCGCGCCGCAGTTCCGCTGTGTGAAGCAGAAGCATTTCCGGCGTTAAGGGGAAGTCTGTCTCGGGCTTCTCCTTCATGTAGGCGAGCAGCTCCTCTTCGAGCCAGACCCCGCCGCCGTCGCCGAGGAAGGTCTTTTCCGGCAGGCCTATCTCCGCGTCGAAAAAGGCGTAGCGACCCGCGTTTTCCCGGTACGTGTTTACGGTTTCCGATAGCAGGGCAGTGCAGCGCGCGTCTCCCGGATAGCGGTAGGCGAGAATGCGGTACTGTTCCCAGAGCGAGCCATCGTAGCGGGAAAAGAGGGAGTCGGTGGCGGCATCCAGGGCGAGTGCGGCATAGCAGCGGACCCCGGCTGTTCGCGCGCTCTCCAAGAGCGCACAGATGAGAGCGCAACAGGAGGTCAGAATCAGCGCGAGAAACAGGGTGACCGAGCCGCGGAGCCGCATCAGTAGACCTGACCGGCCTGATTGTTGATTTCGCTGAAGGCGCGGTTTAAGAGGGCAATCACCTGGCCCTTGAAGAGGACCACAAGGGTCACGAGTACCACGAGGATCAGAATTAACTCGATGGTGGAAAAACCGTCTTCCGCTTCGAAAAAACCGGGTTGTGAACGTTTCATGCGTAACCTCCTTACGGGAAAGTATGGGTTGAGAGTTCAGAAACTGAAGAGCGCGGGGACAACCATGATGACCATGACGACCAGCAGCATGAGAAAGAGCGGCAGAAGCAATTTGGTTCCGGCCTCTTCCCCGAGCCGTCTGGCAAGGTTCTTTCGCTCTTCCCAGGCGATACTCATTTCGGCGGACAAAATGTTGCGGAGCGCGGCAACGCCGGTTCTCTGGTTCTGCTCGAGGAGGGAGGCAAGTTTCATGTATTGGCGGAGACCGCAGGCGCGCCCAAAGGCGCGGTACATGTGACTCTCGCTCTCGCCGGCGCGGAGCAGGAGCAGGGCTTTCGTGAGTTCCTCATAGGCCGCGCGGGGCGACTTCCGTTTCGCCTGTTCTTCCGTGTAGTCCGAGGCAATCGAGAGCAGCGCCGCGCGGGCATTCATCCCGGCGCCGAGCAGGACCAACAGTTTCGAGACGAGCTCCGGGTAGTCGAGGAGCAGCTGCTCCCGCCGTGCCGCAGCTTTGTCCGCACGGTCCTGCCGCTCCTTCAGAAGAAAAAGAAGCGCTGCGACGGCGCCCAGCAGGAAGAAGAGCCGGGACTCCTGCTTTTTCTTCTCGCGATAGCGAAGCTTTCTCCCCCGGTACGCGGTCGGCAGAGAGAGGGAAGCGCTGTGAAGTTGCCGCCCGTCCTCCTCTTCGAGATAGGAAAGAAAGTCTTGCCTCAGGGTATCTTCCGCGCTCCGCGCGGGCGGAAGGATTGTGAGCGGGAGGACAAATAAGAGCCCTTCTTGATCCGGGGAATCCCGGAGCCGTACACTGAGTGTTACATCCACGGCGTCCGTGAGCTTCCCGTTGTTGACATTTCCGTAGCTGTCCAGAAGCGTGGGGTTCGAGGAGAGATAGCTCGCCGAGAGGCCTTCTTCCGGGAAAAAGTGCGGGAGGCTAAGCTTCGTTCGAATTTCCGAGAGCGAGGCATTGCCGTTTAAGACGGCGAGCGGAAGTTTTTCCATACAGGCCTCGGCGGCGATAGAGAGTTCTTCCTCACGATAGCGGCGCGCGCGGACCGGAAGCAGGAGTTCGGTTTCTTTGTCGGAGAGCCCCTCGACCACGAGGGCATAGCGGGCATCCTCCGCGCCGTAGTTTCCGCGCGGAAGCGTCGGGGCAGTGTCGGGAGAGAAAAGACGGCCTTCGTGCTGTGCCGCAAAGAGGGATAGCAGAAGGCCGGACAGGAGGCAGAGACAGGGCGCGCGATAGCGCGAAAGGAAGAAAAGCAGTCTTTTTTTCATGACGACTCCCAGAGGGAAACGGAAGCGATGCGCTGTGAGAGATAGAGCGCGAAGAGATAGGTTGCGAGGCAGAGTGTCATGACGATACGCCCCATGAAGGTCTCGTACATGACACGAAAGAAGCCCGGGGAGGAGAAGTCCACATAGAGTATCATAAAGAGCGGAATCACATTCATGACCCGCTGCTCAAAGCGCCTTGCCGCCGTAAGTGTTAGGATTTCCTCTTTGATTTGAATGCGGTCGCCGATCACCTCGCTGGTGCGCCTCATAATGCCGGGGAGATCGCCGCCGGATTTTCGCGCGATGCGCAGTACCCCGGAAAAGGTCTTGATGTCGTCTAAGCCCGAGCGGCGCGCAAAGTCATCGACCGCCTGCTCCGGGGGAATGTTCATTTCAAGTTGTCGAAGCAGGTAGGTAAATTCGCGGACAATGAGTGACGCCGGTCCGTAGAGTACTTCAAGTTCGCAGAGACTTTCGCGAAGGGCATTTTCGAGGGAGTAACCCGCGCTCAAAGAGGCGGCAAGCAGGGAGAGTGCCTCTCGAAAGGCGAGCAAGAGCTTGCGTTTTCTGGTGGTAATCAGCGCGTTGCGCCTTGTAAGGGGATAGAGGAGTGCGAGGGGAAGCAGGAGAAGGAAGCAGAAGAGACTGCGGTAAAAGACAAAGGAGAAAAGAGCCGCGGCGAGGACGGCGCGCAAGAGGAGTTTCAGGTATTCCGAGGGGGAGAGGCGGTAGCGCTCATAGCTTGAGACCGGCTGCCTCGAGTTTGGCACGGTTTTTGAGACTGCCGACCCGAATAAGCCGACCGTTGCATTTGTCGTTGCTTTGCCCGCCTTCTTCCCGAAAGGCAAAGAGTTCGTGAACTTGAATTTCCCCATGACTGACACCTCCGACTTCCGAGACAGACAGGACACGGCGGCTCCGGTCGCGCAGCCTGCCGAGGTGGACAATGAGATCCAGGGCACCGGAAATTTGTCGCTGAACGGCCTCCAGCGGCAGGTTGGCACCGCCGAGCGCCATGGTCTCGAGCCGCGTCAGCATATCGGTCGCGGAATTTGCGTGCCCGGTTGAAAGGGAACCGTCGTGGCCGGTGTTCATGGCCTGCAACATATCGAGCGCTTCGGCGCCGCGCACTTCGCCGACAATGATGCGGTCGGGGTTCATGCGAAGGCTTGCGCGGATCAGATCCGAAATGCGAACCTGCCCTTCGCCTTCCGCCGTGCGATTTCTGGTCTCGAGTCGCACCAGATTTTCGATGTGAAGGAGTTGCAGTTCCGCGGAATCCTCTATGGTGATGACGCGCTCCGAGGCCGGGATGAAGGCGGAGAGCGCGTTCAGAAAGGTCGTTTTGCCGGAATTGGTGCCGCCGCTGATAAAGATGTTGTAGCCGGCGGCAACGGTCTTTTTGAGAAAGGCGGCGGCCTCCGCGGTCAGCGTTCCGTAGCCGATCAGGCGTTCCATGGTGATGGGCTCCGGAAACTTGCGTATGGTGACAGCGGGACCGCCGAGGGAGATCGGCGGCAGCACAACGTGGACACGACTGCCGTCGGGAAGACGCGCATCCGCAATGGGCGTGGAGACATTGACGCTGCGGTTTACGCGGCTCACAATGCGCTGGATCAAGTCCTCCAACTGTTCCTCGCTCGAAAAACGAAGGTCACAGCGCTCTATCTTGCCGCGCCGCTCGATGAAAATCCGGTCCTTGCCGTTTACCATGATTTCCGTGACATCGTTTCGGTCGAGGAGTTCCTGGAGTATGTCCAGCCTGCGAAAGGAATTGAAAAGAGAGCTGCGGAGGGAAAGGCGTTCCGCGACAGAGAGCAGACGCTCGGCGGAAAGACCGGCGAGCGTGTCATCGATTACGGCAAAAAGCGCGTCGTCGCTCAGATCCGGCAGGGTGCAAAGGGTCTCGGACAACTGTTCCCGCAGCGAAGCGCAGAGTACTTCCCAAGGACTTCATGAGCTCTCCTTTCGTCTTACAGTATAAAGGACGGTTAAAAGAGCAAAAAGGTTCGATGTTTTTCAAGAAAATATAATTATTTTTCGAAATCGGGAAGATTGAAAAGCGTAGGAAGGATGAAAGCGACAGCAGTGCAATGCAGAAGAGCGGCGGCGCGACAGCGGAGACAAGGTGAAACGGCGGCCGGACGAAGGCGGAGACAGGATAACAGGGGGAAGAGGAAAAGGTGAGGGTGCAAAAGCCTGCGGAACAGTAAGGTGTAGGCAGGAGAGCCCCTTGAAATGGACAAAAAAACCGCAGTGCTGTAAAGTAAAGACAACACTGCGGCAAGTTTGTTTGCACGGAAAGAGGAGGCATAAGGATGAGACAAGACGATTGTATTTTCTGTAAAATCGCAAACGGAGAAATTCCGGCGACGGAAATCTGTGAGAACGAGGGCTTTCGCGTGATTTTGGATCTGGGCCCCGCGTCCAAGGGACACGCGCTGGTGCTGCCGAAAGAGCACTATCGCGACATCACCGAGCTTCCGGAGAAGGCTGCGGGCGAGGCGTTTTCGCTCGCCGGGAAGGTCGGCAAGGCCATGCAGCTGGGACTCGGTGCAGCGGGCTTTAACATTGTCCAGAACAACGGCGTGGTGGCCGGTCAGACGGTGTTTCACTTCCACATCCATGTGATACCGCGCTATGAGGGCGGTCCGGGGATGGTTTCGTGGACCCCGGGCAAGGCAGAGCCGGAAGCGCTCAAGGCATGCGCAGAGAGCATACGCAAGGCGCTTTGAAACCATGTACGGGAAAAGACGAAATGCGCCGGTCACGGATTTCCTGATTCTTGTGAATGTACTGGTGTTTCTTTATGTCGCAATGCGCGGCGGCCTGCGGGACGATGAGGTTTTGCTTCGCTGCGGCGCAAGCTATACGCCCTACGTTCTGGAGCGGCGGGAGTACTGGAGATTGCTCACGGCGGCCTTTTTGCACTTCGGCATACGGCATCTCGGGAACAATATGTTTGTTCTCTTTGTGACCGGCGACAGTCTGGAGCACGCGCTGGGACATGTGAAATACCTGATCTTTTACCTCTTTTCGGCGGCCGGCGCCTCGGCCGCTTCCCTTGCGGTCGAGGTAGCTATGGGGCAGAAGGTACTCAGCGCGGGTGCCTCGGGCGCGGTTTTCGCCGTGCTCGGCGGCCTGATCTGGGTACTCATCAGAAACAGCGGTCGCTTTGAGGAGTTCCGCATCCGCAACCTTCTCTTTTTCTCGGGCATGATGCTGCTGAGCGGCTTCTTCACCGAGGGGGTTGACAACGCGGCGCATGCGGGCGGTCTGCTGGTCGGTTTTCTGCTCGCGGTCGTGCTTTACCGGCGACCGGCAGTCACGCTGTTCAGCACGGACATGACCTGAGCCACACCGTCCGCGCTGCCGCCCGCTTCCATTGCGGCGAGGTAGCGCGCGCGGTCCGCATAGGTTTCGCGAATCGCTGCGAGCAAGGTCTCGCGCGACAGGGCTTCTTCCTCGAGTACGCGGGAGTAGCCCTGTTTTTCGTAAGAGCGGGCATTCAGAATCTGGTCGCCGCGGCTCGCCTTTGCGGAGAGCGGAATCAGCACATTGGGCTTTCGGAGCGCCAGAATTTCGCAGATGGCGTTGGCACCGGCGCGGCTCACCATGATGTCCGCGAGGGCAAAGTAGTCCTTTAATTCCTCGGAGACATACTCGTATTGACGGTAGCCCGGGGTGTCGGAAAGCGCGGTGTCCAAATTGTTCTTACCTGCGATGTGCAGTACTTGGAACTCTTTCAGGAGTTCCGGAAGCGCCTCGCGGACGGTCGCATTGACCGCGCGGGAGCCGAGGCTTCCGCCGATTACCAGGAGCACCGGGCGCTCTGTCGTAAAGCCGGTTCGTTCATAGGCCGCCTCGCGGCTGCCCGAGAGGAGCTCCGCGCGTATCGGAGAGCCGGTGAGCACCGCCTTGTCTTTCGGGAGCAGGGAAAGTGTCTCGGGAAAGTTACAGCAGATTTTGGTCGCCGCACTGTAGGAGAGACGGTTTGCGAGTCCCGGTGTCATATCCGACTCGTGAATCACGGCGGGAATGCCGAGGCGTTTTGCGGCGCGCACCACGGGAACCGCGACATAGCCGCCCTTCGAAAAGACGAGGTCCGGCCGGAACTCTCTGAGTATCGCCTTAGCCTCGCCGTAGCCCTTCAACACGCGGAAGGGATCGGTGAAGTTTTTCCAGTCGAAATAGCGGCGCAGTTTGCCGGAAGAAATGCCGCGGTAGGGTGTGCCGGTCTCTTCGATTAACTTGCGCTCCATGCCCTCGTAGGAGCCGATGTAGAGGACCTCAAAGCCGGCTTCGCGAAGCGCCGGGAGCAGGGCGATATTCGGTGTGACGTGACCTGCGGTGCCGCCGCCGGTCAGAACGATTTTTTTCATTTACGAACCTCTCCTTACAGGGTAAGATGAAGAAAGCTATGTCTTGTATTTTACTCTGCGGAAGGCATTATCTCAAGGCGGCAAAGGAGGCATTATGACGGTAGGTATCATTGGGGCTATGGAAGAAGAGGTGAGCGGCCTCGCGGCGCGGCTTGCGGAGGCAAAAGAGGAAGTACGCGCGGGTATGCGCTTTCTGACGGGAAAAATCGAGGGGAAGGGCGTTGCGCTGGTCTGCTCCGGAATCGGCAAGGTAAATGCAGCCGTTGCGGCGAGCATCTTGATTGAGCGCTTTCATGCGGACTGCATCCTGAATACCGGCATTGCGGGCGGCATTGCGCCGGAGGTAAAGCTCGGTGACATTGTGCTCTCGACGGACTGCATGGAGCATGATTTTAATGTCACGGCCTTCGGCTATGAGAAGGGTGTGATTCCGAGAATGGAGACCAGTGTGTTTCCGGCAGATCAAAGACTCCTGGAACTCGCGAAGACCTGCGAAGAGGAGCTCGCTTCCGGCGTCACGGTTCACACGGGACGCGTGGTGTCCGGCGATCTCTTTGTCGCGAGCCGGGAAAAGAAGGAAGAGCTGTACCGCGACTTTCACGGAAGCTGCTGCGAGATGGAGGGCGCTGCGATTGCGCACACGGCCTATCTCTACGGCGTACCCTACCTTGTGATTCGCGCTGTTTCCGATCAGGCGGATATGAAGGCAACGGAGAATTATCCGGAATTTACGGCGCAGGCAATCGAGAACTTTTTAAAGCTCACGCTTCGCATGCTGAAAGCGCTCTGAGTTCACTCTTCGAGGACTTCAATCTCCATATAGTCAAAGGGAAGCGCCTCGAGAAAGTTATCGGCGGTAAAACGCGTGCGCGCACGGCGCTTGAAGTCACGGATGTTCTTCTCAAGCCAGAGCGGCGAGGGGAGATCGAATTCTGCGGCGAGGGCGGTGACGGCGCCGAGCACCTTTTCGGTGCGGCTTTTTCGGGGCTTTCATCGTTGATGACAGCATTTAGAATTATTTTGGTGTGCCGGACACATTTTCCGGAGAGACGAAACATGAGCTTACCTCCGCATCTGCAAGTTGAGTGTTAGCTGTCCGTCTATCGTAGCGGAAGCGGGGCACAAATGCAATGCGACGCTCAGAAAGGAGTTTTGGGTGGAACAGTCGGGTATGGATTACAGCAAGTTCCTTGAGGAAGCGCGTTTGGCGGTCATCAAGGAGGCAGAGCTTCGGAAGCAGGAGGAGGAGCTCGGTGTGCAGGAGGCGGAGCGCCGTCAGGAACTCATGGCGGAGGAGCAGAGCCTTAAGGACAACATTGAGCGCACCGTGCAGAACCGCCGAAAAGAGCTCAGCGATAACTTTGACGACGAAATCGCGCGAGAGCGGGATGCCGTCAAGCGGGCGCAGTCCAAGAAAGAGAGAGCAAAGAGCATAGGCAAGCAGGAGCGAATTGCGTCGGAATCCGCCCCGCTCGAGGACAAGCGGACAGAGATCAAGCGCACGCTCCGCGAACTGTTTCGGAAGAACGGGGTCCCCTCGATATTCCGCTCCAAACTTTACTATGCGCTCTACTGGCCGCAGCACTTCGCCGAATGGATGAAGATTCTGCTCTTTGTCGCAGCTCTCTTTGTGGCATTGCCCTGCGGCATTTATTTCTTTGGGCTGCCCGAGCGCTTGCGCAATATACCGGCTCTGGTATTGATTTACATTGCGGATATCGTGGTAATCGGCGGCATCTACACGGCCATCGGCACGCGCTCCAAGCTCCGTTACCTGGAGACCCTGAAAGAGGGGCGACGCATGCAGAACGAACTCACAGCACTCGCAAGGGAACTCAAGAAGTTAAAGAAGCGCATTCAGCGTGATAAGAGCGATGAGCCCTATGCACTGGATAGCTACGACAGTGAGATTTCCGCCGCAGAGCAGCGGCTTGAGGAGACCCAGCAGAAGAAACAGGCTGCGATGCAGAAATTCGAAGCGGAGACCAGCGGAATCATTGCGAAGGAACTCAGCGGAGAGGCAGAGCCGCGCATTACCCAGAAGAAGAGTGCTTACGAAGAGACCCACAATCGCTTGACCGAAATCGGCAAAGAACGGCAGCAGCGGCGCTCCGCCTCGCGGAAGCCTATGAACCCCTGCTCGGCAAGGAGTTCATGTCGGAGGAAAAAATCGAGGCGTTAAAGAACATCATGGACAACGGGACGGCAACCAATTTGGCGGAGGCTGTTGAACAGTACCGGAACCGACAGGAGTCCTGAGTATGGCGGCGGAAACAAACACGCTGAAAAAGGACTGGCGCAGACTGATATGGATTACGGCCGGCCTTCTTACGGTGCTGGTCGCATGGAACATTTACCACGGGCGTAAGAGTTACCGCGCCTATGCGGTGCTGAACCAGCAGGACGTGAGCCAGGGCAGCCTGGTGGGTTACGAGCCCTTCAAGCGTGGTTTTCTCAAGTATTCGAAGGACGGTGTCAGCTATATCGGCGAAAGAACGAGACCTACTGGTCCTCGAGTTTCGAGATGAAGGACCCTGTCATTGATGTCAACGGGGCTTACGCGGTCATTGCGGACCGCACCGGAAACATCCTTCAGATTTTTGACGAGAAGCACGGAAAGATCGGAGAATGCCGCACGGAGCGAAGCTTGGACAGCGCTTCGATTTCGGCCGGCGGCATTGTCGCGACGCTCGAAGAGGACAGCGTTGCGAGCTACATTCAGTTTTACAACCCGGACGGCACGGTGCTCGACATCACGGTCAAGGCGCTGCTCGAGGGCGACGGTTTCTTTACGGCGCTCGATCTCTCGGATGACGGCAGCCAGGTCCTTGTGGGAGTTGCTTATCTCGAGGGCGGCGTGCTTCACGGCAAGGTGGCAGCCTACGATTTCTCGGAAAAAGAGAGAGAGCAGCGGCAAGGGACCGATGCGCGGCGGCGTGGAGCCCTTTGCCGGGAAGAATCTGATTTCGGAGGTGCGCTACCTGCAGAACGGAACCGCTTTTGCGGCGTCCACACGCGGGCTCTTCTTTTTCCGGGTCGGGGAACAGAAGGTGGAGGGCTACAGCTCCGTCGAGGCGGAGGAGGAGATACGATCGCTCTGCTTTGACCGCTCCTATGTGGGCATAGTCCTGAACGATACGGTGTCCAAAAACGGGCCGTACCGCATAGAACTTTACAACAGCAGCGGAGAGCGGGTGATGCACGCAAACTTCGGCGAGCACTACAGCACCTCCTTTGTGGACAGGGGGACCGTGTTCCTGCTCGGGAGCGATACCCTGACGATTTTCTTAAAGAACGGCACCAAACAGTTCAGCGGAAACGTGGATTTTTCTCTGGTGCGCGCCGTGCGCCGCCCCGGAGAGAATCGCTACCTCTGGCTCGGGGCCTCACACATCAAAGAAGTAAAACTAAAGTGAGCGGAGGGGAAGAAACATGGAGAAGATTTGCATTGGCGTAGATGTCGGCGGAACCGGCATCAAGTTGGGAATGTTTCGGGAAGACGGAACGCTCATCAAGAAATGGGATTTTCCGACCGATACGAGTGATAACGGAAGCCATGTGTTGCCTGACATTGCAAAGAGCATTCAAACGATGACGGAAGAGAGTTTTCACGGCAAGGCGGAGCTCATCGGTGTGGGACTCGGCGTTCCGGGGCCGGTGCAGCCGACCGGCTATGTGGAAGTAGGCGTCAACCTGAATTGGCGGGAGATGTACCCGGCGCGGGAACTCTCGGAGCTGCTCGGCGGTGTTCGCGTTGAGGTCGGCAACGATGCCAATGTCGCTGCGCTCGGCGAGGCTTGGCGCGGCGGCGGCGAAGGTGCGGAGAATGCGGTTCTCATTACGCTCGGAACCGGTGTCGGAGGCGGCATTATCATGGACGGTGAAATCGTGACCGGAAAGCACGGCCTCGCGGGTGAGATCGGGCACATTCATGTGCGGGACGGCGAGACCGAGCCCTGTAACTGCGGGGCGGTCGGCTGCCTTGAGCAGATTGCGAGTGCCACCGGCATTGTCCGCGAAGCGAAACGCCGCCTCGCGAAGGAAAAGGAGCGGGAGAGCGGCCTCCGCGCCTTCGGCGACAAGCTGACGGCGAAGGATGTATGCGACCTCGGACGGGAGGGCGATGCCCTCGCGGATGAAATCATGGAGACGGTCGCCAAGTATCTCGGTGAGACCGTGGCCATGCTCTGCATGACCATAGACCCGGAGATCTTTATCATCGGCGGCGGCGTGTCCCGGGCGGGGGCTTACCTGCTCGACAAAATCAGAGTTTATTACGACCGCTATATGAAGATTTCTCAGAACCGCGGTCGCGTGGTGCTCGCGGAGCTCGGCAACGACGCCGGCATCTACGGCGCGGCAAAGCTGGTGCTCGGATGACGCAGGAGCCTTTCCCGGGCATCTTTGTGGTCGAAGCCGAGACCGAAATGGTAGGCGTCCGGCATTTGAATTACGGTATTTTGTGCGGAAAACCCGGCGAGCGCAGCGTGTTGATTGACTGCGGCTTTCCGGCGGGATTGGACCCTTCCGGGGCGGAGACACTCCGAAGGGCGTTTCAAGAGCTTCGGCTTTCCCCGGCGGAGCTTGACGTTTTGATTACGCACGGGCATAAGGATCACCTCGGGCAGGCGCAGGAACTCGAGCGTTTGGGCGCGCGCATCTTTGTAAACCCGGAGGATATGGATCAAAGTGCCATACTGAATACCCTGCTTATGGGCGATGAGGGACGGCGCATGCTCTTTCGCCTGGTCGGGCTCGAGACCTATGACCGGGAGACCTATGAGGCCTTTTGGTCAGCGGCGGACGGCTTTGTGGAGGGCTATCGAAATATCTGGGATTTTCCCTACACACCCATACACCCGGGGGAGAGCCGCACGGTCGGCGACTATTGCCTCGAGGTCGCGGCGCTGCCCGGGCACACCCGTGGCGAACTCGGTTTCTTCGATCGAAAACACAAATTTATTTTCAGCGGGGATCACGTGCTCGAAGAGGTTGCACCCATTGTGAGCAACATCGGCGAGTTTCCGAATGCCCTGTCCGCGTATCTCAGAACGCTCCGGGAGGCCGCGGAGCGCTTCTCGGACTATCTCTTTGTGCCCGGGCACGGCGCCCCCTTCCGAAACCCGGAGGCTGCCGTCCGGAAGGCAGAGCGCTATTACCGGAAGCACTGCGATCAGCTTGAGAAAATCGTGAGAGACGAGGGGAGACCGGTGTTGCTCCGCGATGTCGGCTCCATGGCATATCGCCGTTATCGGCGGCCGCTCACCATGAAGGAGAGAGAAGTCTGCATTCAGATTTGGTTTAAGACCTATGCCTGCCTAAAATACTTGGAAGAGCAGGGGCGGCTTCGGGAAGAGCTGAGAGACGGCGCATCCTATTGGAGTGCGGGCGCTTGAGCAAAGTGCGTCGGCAGAGAAAACAGAAAACAGGCAAAGAAACGCGTCCGGATCTCGGACGCGTTTTTCTTTGCCTGCGCTTGTTTATTCGGTGACGCGGCGAAAGCGCACACTCGCCTTGAAGTAATCGCCGTCGATTTGGATGTCCAGCGTGCCGCCCTGCAGCTCCGTGAGCGACTTCGCAATCGAGAGACCCAGACCGCTGCCTTCGGTCGTACGGGAGCGGTCGCCGCGCACAAATCTCTCGGTCAGCTCCTCCGGGCTAATATTCAAAGCGCTCGCCGAAATATTCTTCAGCGTAAAACTCACAAAGGCATCATCCGCCGAAACCTCCGCGTAGACGCGGGAATTTTTGGCGGCGTACTTGCAGGCGTTGTTGTAGAGATTTTCGAGGACGCGCCACAGGTGTTGGCCGTCCGCGAAGATATAGAGCGGCTCCTCGGGGAGGGTCGGAATCAGCGTGAGCCCGCTCTCTGAGAAGCGCTCTTCGAACTCGCCGTTGGTCTGTTCTACCAGTTCGACAAAGTCGATTTTTACGGGATCGATTTGCACATTGCCGGTGGAAGCCTTACTCGCCTCGACCAGATCCTCGGTCAGGGTCTTTAAGTGCTGCGATTTTCTCTCTTAAGATGTCGACATAGTTCTGCACCGCGGGATCGGAGGGATGCGCTCTCCGAATCAGGTCGATGTAGTTGATGATTGAAGTGAGCGGCGTCTTGATGTCGTGCGACACATTCGTGATGAGCTCGGCCTTCATGCGCTCGGAGCGGACACTGTCGTTTAGGGCGCGCTGAAGTCCCGCGTTGATGTTGTTGATGGTCGCGGCGAGCCGCGCCTCTTTGCCGTGGAAGCGCGCGGGGTCAAGGAGTTGCTCGCTCCGATCGGGCTCGCTGTCCAGCAGGCCGATGGCGGCCGCAATCTCATCGCTCTCGCTCTGTTTCTGGTAGAGATGCTGATAGAGCCAGAGATCGAAGATGGCCAGCAAAAGAATCAAGAAGCTCGCCTCGAGCCGTGCGTTCAGCGACTTGCCGTGCAGCAGGAAAAAGCTTGCGGTCACCGCGCCCGCGAGATTTACCAAGAGAAAGAGCAGGTAGTAAACCGTCATTCGCTGCACAAAACTCACCGTTCTCGACTGCCGCACGAGGCTCTCGAAGAGCTCCCTAAGAAAGCTGTTTTGCCAAAGGATTTTCGCCTTATGCATGCGGAGGGCGGAGAACCAGAAGAGCAGCACAAAGAGGTAGATGATGGCCGCGTGAAGCAATTTCTCCGAGAAGGACCAGTAGGCCGTGGGCAGCATGAGATGCAGGATGCGCACCGCAACCTGGGTCGCAAAGAGCATGCAGAGGGCACAGAGAGCGCCGAGCAGCAAAGCTTTGCTCTCGATGCGGTAGCGATCGATGGGAAGCAGTTGAATTTCGACCGCACCCTTGCGCTTATGTCCCGAGAGCAGAGAGAGGGAAATCAGCGTGAGCAGCATAATGCTTGCGCCCGCAAAGAGGAAAATCATGCCGACCCCGTAGAGCGCGCGCTGGCGCGCATAGTTCAGCACGCCTTGGTAAAAGGCATCCTGCAGGGGATAGTTCGTATCGACCGCAAGTATCAGATGATAGTCCGCCGTCCGGCTCGAAACTTCTTCGAGGAGCAGCGAGCGTATCTTGTTCGGCGTCTCCGGCAGATTGTTGTCCGGAAGAGGATTTTCGGAGTTGAAAATCGCATAGCGCCCAAAGGAACGCGCCTGCGCATCGCTTAAGCCCGGGCGGTTCGTATAGTTCTTCCGCCCGTCGATTTCCAGGAGATAGTAGAGATTCGAATTCCCCGTGTTAAAGAGCTTAACACCCCGGTAGTAGTCGCCGAGGCACTGCATGACCTCGCGGGTCATGGTATCGAGCGTCTTAAAGGCGGAGCCGGGACCGGTTGCCTTCTGGGTTTCGCGGTAGGCGCGCCAAGTGATGGGATAGGTTTGCCCGTCGCCGCCGGGTGCCGCGTCGTCGTGAATGACACGGTAATCGTTGTCAAAGGAATAGCCGTGTTCCTTCGCATAGGCCAGCACATCGGAGACGGAGAAGATCTTTCGGCGCCGTTTCCGTCGGAATAGGAAAAGACCTCGTTGTCGGCGTCAAAGGCCCCGTCGGTCTCGAAGACATCGCGGTAGCGGACATAGCCGAGCAGTTGCTGTACCCGATCGCGGAGCAGGGCCTCAAAGGCGGGCGAGTCCTCGTAGTGCGCGGGATTCACCCAGCTTAAGCCCTCGCGAAACGCTGCGCTCCCGTAGAGCAGACAGATGCCGGACAGGAAGGCAAAGAGCGCCAGAATATGCACAATCAGCAGAACCGCCTTTTTGTAGAACATAACTCTTTCTGCCTTGGCGTCCGATTTCATGGCTTCTTTTCCACCTTATAGCCGACGCCCCAGACAACCTTTAAGTAACGCGGCTCCTTCGGATTGATCTCTATCTTTTCGCGAATGTGGCGGATGTGGACGGCAACGGTGTTATCCGCGCCGATGGCCTCTTCGTTCCAAATTTTCTCATAGATCTCATCGATCGAGAAAACCTTGCCCGCATTCTTGACGAGCAGCAGGAGGATATTGTACTCAATCGGTGTGAGTTTGACGGCATTGCCGCCGACCTGAACTTCCTTGGTCTCATCGTTGATTACCAGATCGCCGACCGAGTAGAGGTGCTGATTGTCGCGGCTGTCCACGTTGCCGAGCTCCGTATAGCGGCGAAGCTGGCTCTTGACGCGCGCCACGAGTTCCAGGGGATTGAAGGGCTTGGTGAGATAGTCGTCCGCACCGATATTCAGGCCCAAAATCTTGTCATTGTCTTCGGATTTGGCCGAGAGAATAATAATCGGGATGGAACTTTTTTCTCGGACCTGTCTGGTGGTCCGGATGCCGTCGAGTCCGGGCATCATGACATCGACAATCAGGAGGTCGACCGGCGTCTCCTCCATAATTTCCAGCGCCTCCGCGCCGTCGTAGGCGGGAAGAACTTTAAAGCCCTCGCCGGTGAGGTAGATGCTGATTGCCTCGACGATTTCGTGGTCATCGTCACAAACCAGAATTCTCTGCATATGCTTTCCTCGCTGTGTTAAAATAAACCTTCCGGTTGCAACGCGGGTTTTGAGCCGCGTTGCGTCTAGTATAACATAAGGAGAGCAGGAAGCGAAATGACGGATGAACAGTTGATGCGGGCCGCAATTCGGGAGGCCGGAAAAGCGGAGGCACTCGGCGAGACGCCGATCGGCTGTGTGATTGCGCGCGAGGGGAAAATCATCGCACGGGGCTATAACCGCCGCATGACGGATAAGCAGACGCTTGCGCACGCGGAGCTCTTTGCTCTCCGCAAGGCTTGCAAAAAGGCGGGGGACTGGCGGCTTGAGGACTGCACGCTCTACGTGACCTTGGAGCCCTGCCCCATGTGTGCGGGGGCCATTGTGCAGGCGCGCATTCCGCGGGTGGTCTACGGGGCCTCGAATCCCAAGGCGGGCTGTGCGGGTTCGGTGCTGAATTTACTAAGCGAGCCGCGCTTTAATCATCAGGCCGCTGTGGAAGCCGGTCTGCTCGGTGAAACGTGTGCGGATCTCATGCGGGATTTTTTTCGCACATTGCGGGAGAAAAAACGCGCCGCACAGACAGAGAGCGCGGAAGGAACGGAAAAAACGGAGTAAGAAGACTGAATTCCCAGACAATATAAGCCTAAAACTACAAAACACCGCAGAAAAGATTGCAAAACACTCGGAACTATACTATACTTAATTCGGGAGAAAAGTGTATTATCCGGTAAAGGGGTGGTCTCATGGAGCGGGCGGAGCGGTGTTTTCAGCGTATCTTTGTCGGCTATGCGAGCTTCTATCAGCTTCTTTTGCTGCTTGAGTGTGCCGTCCAGTATGTGAGCGGCAGTGCGCGCAGTTTTGCGACACATAACGCCCTGTTGAACGGGCTTTTGTTGCTCATGAGCCTCTGTGCCATGTTCCGGCTCGGGCAGAAAGAGAGAAGACCTTCGCTCACGCTGAAGCTCGCGCTGATTGCGCTGTTCTGTGTATTCGGAAAAGAGGCGATATTACGGGGAGCTGTGCCGCCCTACGCCTATGCGGAACTTTTGAACGGAGAACTTTTTTTCATGGTTTTTCTGCTCTATCAGGCTTTGTTTTGCCGCGAGACCGAGTACTTTGAAGCGCGGAAGCGGGCGCTGTCCGCTTGACAAAGCACAGGTGGCTCTCGTATACTGAAAGTCCGCACAGCCGGGGAGACGGCGGTTCCCTGCACCTGCAGTCCGCCATAGCAGGGGTGATATCCCGCCTCGGGCGTGCAGAGCTGTGAAGCAGCCCGCGATAAGCGGCGTAGACGCGAGGGCCCCTGCGCGGCGTGCCTTTGTGAACCGTGTCAGGGCAGGAATGCAGCAGCACTAAGCAAATGCGTACGGGCGATGCGGGATCGCCGTCGCCGAGCTGGCTGCCGCGGTAACGTTCATGGCTCCCGTTCAAAGCGGGATGTGCGGCTTGTTTTTGATTTGACAGAGAGAGACGGCAGAGCCGTCTTTTTTTGTTTTGGGCTTCCTTGTGATATGGCCGAATCTGTCGTATACTTTTGACAAGTATGCGGCGTTTTGAGGTGCATACGCAAGCGGTAAGAGGAGTCGGATATGGCAGAAAAAGAAAAGTTAGAGAGAGAGAAGTCGGAGAAGGCAAAAACAGAGAAAAAGGGCGGCAGAATTCGCGTCGGTATGCTGACCAGCGGCGGCGATTGCCAGGCGCTGAATGCGACCATGCGCGGCATTGCGAAGGCGCTCTACAATCTGTACGAGAGCGTGGACATTGTCGGCTTTCGGGACGGTTACCGCGGCCTTATGTATGAGGACTACCGTCTGCTGTTAAAGAGTGATTTTTCGGGCATACTCACGCGGGGCGGCACCCTGCTCGGCACCAGCCGGCAGCCGTTCAAGCAGATGACGGTGCCGGATGAAAACGGAAACAATAAGGTGGAACTCATGAAGGCGACCTACCGGAAGCTGGGGCTTGACTGCCTCTGCGTGCTCGGCGGAAACGGAAGCCAGAAGACGGCAAACCTGCTGCGCCAGGAGGGACTTAACATTATCTCCCTGCCGAAGACCATAGACAACGATCTCTACGGCACGGATGAGACCTTCGGGTTCCAGAGTGCCATTGAGATTGCTTCCAATGCGATTGACTGCATTCACACGACGGCGGCATCGCACGGCAGAGTCTTCATTGTCGAGGTCATGGGACACAAGGTGGGTTGGCTCACGCTCTATGCGGGAATCGCGGGCGGCGCGGATATCATCCTGATTCCGGAAATTCCCTATGACATTCACGCCGTGATTGAGGCGCTTCAGAAGAGACAGAAAGCGGGCAGTCGTTTTTCGATTATCGTGGTTGCGGAGGGCGCAATCTCCAAGGAGACCGCGGCGCTCAGCAAGAAGGAGAGAAAAACCAAGCTTGCGGCGCGGCGCTATCCCTCGGTTGCCTATGAGATCGGCGCGGAAATCGAGGCGCTCACCGGGCAGGAAGTGCGCGTGACCGTGCCGGGACACACCCAGCGCGGCGGTGCGCCGAACCCCTATGACCGTGTGCTGTCCACGCGTCTCGGCGCGCGCGCGGCAAAGCTGATTTACGACGGCAAGTTCGGACAGATGGTCGTAATCCGGAACAATGAGATTACGAGCATTCCGCTCGAGGAGTCGGCCGGCAAGTTAAAGGTGGTGGATCCGAATTCTTCGATTGTCGAAGAGGCGCGGCTCCTTGGCCTCTCGTTCGGAGACCGCTGAGATGGCGTATGTCGCACTCTATCGCAAATGGAGACCCCAAAACTTCGATGAGGTAAAGGGACAGGATGCCGTCTGCACGGCGCTCCGCAACCAGGTCGAGAGCGGGCGTGTGGGGCACGCCTATCTCTTCTGCGGGACCAGGGGCACGGGTAAGACGAGTGTCGCAAAGATTATGGCGCGCGCCGTGAACTGTGAGCAGCCGGAGCGGGGCAACCCCTGCGGTGTCTGCGCATCCTGTCGGGCCATACTCTCGGAGAGCTCCATGAACGTGCAGGAGATCGATGCGGCATCGAATAACGGCGTCGATAACATCCGCGACATTAAGGAGCAGGTGCAGTACCCGCCGACTGCGGGGAAATACCGGGTCTTTATCATCGACGAGGTGCATATGCTCTCGAGCGGCGCTTTCAACGCGCTCCTTAAGACCCTGGAAGAACCGCCGCCCTATGTGATCTTCATTTTGGCGACAACGGAGCAGAGTAAAATACCCGTCACCGTCCTGTCCCGCTGCCAGCGCTACGATTTCCGCCGCATCACGGCGGACACCATTGCGGAGCGCCTGCGGGAACTCGCGACGGCCGAGGGGATACAGGCGGAAGAGGAAGCCCTGCGCTACATTGCGACGCAGGCGGACGGCGCCATGCGAGACGCGCTGAGCCTGCTCGATGAGTGCGTGGCCTTTTGTCCGGACGGAGAGATACGCTACGAGGCGGTGCTGAACATACTCGGCGCCGTGGATGTATCGGTCTTTTCCGGGCTGTTTCGCGCGCTGCTGCGCGGCCGGGCCGGGGAAGCGCTTGAAATTCTGAACCGCGCCTTTTTGGAAGGGCGTGAGCTCGGGCAGTTCAATGCGGATTTCCTCTGGTATCTCAGAAACCTGCTGGTCTTAAAGACCGCGGAGCGCGCGGACGGCTTGGTAGACTGTGCCGGGGAGCGCCTGAAGCAGCTCCGGGAGGATGCCGAACAAGCGAACAAGGCGGTGCTGCTTCGCGCGATTCGCGTGCAATCGGAACTGGCCCAGCAACTCCGCTATGCCTCGGACAAGCGAACGCTCACGGAACTCTCGCTGATTCGGCTCTCGGAGCCGGAGATGGATACGGACGGCGATGCGCTTCTCAGCCGCATTGCGCGCCTGGAGAAGCGGATTCAGGAACTCGGAAAACGAGGTGTGGTGCAGACGGTCGCGGCGACGGCGGAAGCCGAGCGGCAGACCGAAGTTCCGGAGGCGGTGGAGACAGTTGTTCAGGAAGTTGCCCTGCCGCGCGCGGCCTACGAGGACTTTATGAAAATCCGCGGAGAGCTCGGCAGCATCGCAGAGAGTATCGGCGGCATTTACGGCCCCATGTTACATCGCTGCGAACTTGTGGCGGAAGAGGGCGGAAGGCTGACCCTCTGCTGTCCGGATGAAATTACCGAAAAGAGCTTTCAGAGCGGCGGGCTCAAGGCCTTGGAGGACTGCCTGACCGCACGTTACGGGCGGACGTTTTCGCTCGGCACCAAGTATGTGCGGGGCGGAACGGCGGCGCGGAGCTATCGCATTACGGACGAAGAGTTACGGGAACAAATTCACTTCCCGATTGAGCGGGAAAGCTAAGCGCTGCGGCGCAAAACCAGAGAGAAGAGGAGAAGAGAGATGGCAAGATTTAACGGTATGCCCGGCAACGCAAATAACATGATGAAGCAGCTCCAGAAGATGCAGAAGCAGATGGAGGAGCAGGCTAAGGCCTTCGAGAGCAAGGAATTCGAGGCGACGGCCGGCGGCGGCGCGGTGCGCGTCACGGTGGTCGGCGGCAGAGAGGTCAGCAAGATTACGCTGGACAAGGATGCGGTGGATCCGGACGATGTCGAGATGCTGGAGGATCTCATCAAGGCTGCGGTCAATGAGGCGCTTCGCATGGCGGAGACCGAAAACCAGCAGATGATGGGCAAGCTGACCGGCGGCCTCCCCTTCTAAATAAGGCTTTCAATGGACTACTACGGCAAACAAATCACAAGGCTCATGGAAGAGCTGTCCGCGCTGCCGGGCGTCGGAAGAAAGTCCGCGCAGCGCCTTGCGTTTCATATTATCAACATGCCGCCGGAGCGCGTCGAGTCTTTGACCGACGCCATCCGCAGCGCACGGCAGAATGTGCGCTATTGCAAGGAATGTTTTACGCTGACCGATGAGGATCTGTGCCCCATCTGTAAGAGTACCAAGCGAAATCACAGACAGATTATGGTGGTCGAGAACACGAGAGATCTCGCCGCCTATGAGAAAACAGGAAAATACGAAGGCGTCTACCATGTGTTGCACGGTGCCATTTCCCCGATGCTCGGCATCGGGCCCTCGGACATCAAGCTGAAAGAGCTGATGCGCCGTCTGGAGGGCGATGTGGAAGAGGTCATCATCGCGACCAATCCGAGTCTGGAGGGTGAGACCACAGCGATGTACATTGCAAAGCTGGTCAAACCGACCGGCATTAAGGTCTCCAGAATTGCGAGCGGCGTGCCGGTGGGCGGCGATTTGGAATATATCGATGAGGTCACGCTCTTGCGTGCCTTGGAAGGAAGAACGGAGCTCTAGAGAGACGGAAAGGAAGCGGATGGACAAGCACGAACTGAACGTAAAAGTAGAGCAGATGCGAAAGCAGGCGGGGCTTGGCGACTATCAGACGGCGGTGAAGATCGCCGATAAAATTGACTGGAGGCGCGTGTCAAATGTAAGTCTCCTGACGCAGGTCTCCGAGATTTATGAAAAGGTCGGGAAGTACGCGGAGGCAAAGGATATTCTGCTTCTGGCGGTCGAACGTACCCCGATGGGAAGAGGGCTGCTCTTTAAGCTGACGCAGCTCGCTCTGAAGGTAAACAGCATAGATGAGGCGGAGGAGTGCTTTGAGGAGTTTCAGAGACTTGCGCCCCAGGATACGCGCCAAAAGCTGCTCCGCTATCTGATACTCAAGGCAAAGGGGGCACAGCCGCAGCAGCTCATGCCGCCGCTTGAGGAGTATGTGAGCGAGGAACTCTCCGATGAGTGGATGTATGAACTCGCGGAACTCTACCACAGAGCCGGCATGCGGGAAGCCTGCCTGGACCTTTGCGACCGCATTACCATACTTTTCGGCACCGGCGAGTGGGTGCAAAAGGCCCTGCGCCTAAAGGCCGAGGGAGAAGGGGAGCCGCTCAACGAATATCAGCAGAGCATTCTGCAGGGCGAAATTTACTATCAGCCCACCGCGCCGCGTCAGAATGCGGTGCGCGAACCGGCACCGCTCACGACACCCTATGCGCAGCAACCCATGATGGCGACAGAGTACGGTACGCAGATGCCGTATCAGACCGCGACAGAGCCGTACGGAATGGAGCCGGCGCCCGCGCTTGCGGAACAGTACGCGGCACCGATGACGCAGCCGCAGCCGACAGCGTTTGCGCAGCCTGCAGAGTTTACACAGCCTGCGGCATTTGCGCAGCCGGAAGAGAGTTATGATCAGGCGCTGCTTCAGCAGGCTGCGCCGAGCGAAGAGCGCTATCGCAATGTCCCGACGTTCCAGACACCGGCGGCGGCTTCGACGGGAATTCCCTCCTGGACCGAAGCGGCCAAGCCGCAGGAAGCCCCCGCACAGAATGATATCGATGCGGAGATCGATGCGCACCTTCGTCGTTTGGAAGAGGAGAAGCGGAATGGTGTAAGAGCCAAAGCCGCAGCGACGCCGGCAAGTACCGAGACCGTACAAGAACCGTTGCGCGAGACAGCGGCAGAGCTTCGGGAAAGTGCGCTCCCGTCCGCGGAGGAGGATGCGCGCAGCGTGGAGCAGCGCTACCGTGAAGAAAGCGCCCGCCTCTCGCGGGACTATGTGGTCTCTAGCGGAGAGCGCAGCGAGACCTCCGAGTTCCCGGGAACGGAACAGCTCATGGTGGATCGCCTGCGCTATGAGGAAGAGAGCGAGGCGGCAAAACTGCGCGCCGAAGCGCGCGCGGCCGAGACCGAAGAGGCCATTCGGCAACGCGAGGCAAAACTCGACGAGACCAAGGTGTTGCCGAAACTCCCGGCTCAGGAGAGAAGAGAGCAGCTCGCGCGCGAAGAAGCGGCACTCCGTCGGATTGAGCAGGACAAAGAAGCCGAACAGATTAAAAAGAGTGTAATCGAGGCGGAAAAAAAGCCCGAGATTGAAGAGACGGCAAAGGAAAGTCCGGAAGCCGTGAGCGCTGCGGCGACGGAAGAAAAAGCGAGCCAAACGAAGCCCGCGGAAACAGTTGCCGCTGCGGAACAGCAGCCTCGGGAAGAAGCGGTCACCGCGGAAAAGCAGCCTGCGGAAACGGCCGCTGCGGAAAAGCAGTCTCAGGCAGAAGCCGTCGCCGCAGAGAAGCAGCCTGCGGAAACGGCCGCTGCGGAAAAGCAGTCTCAGGCAGAAGCCGTCGCTGCAGAGAAGCAGCCTGCGGAAACGGCCGCTGCGGAAAAACAGTCTGCGGAAGAGGGTGAGCTTGTCGAAGAGAGCGCGGAGGCAAGACGGGAAGTGCCGAGACAGCCGAAGTTGCTTCGTACACCGGGCTCCTTCAATGCCTTGATTGAAGGCAGAACGCCCGAGGAGGGCTTACAGTCCGCGGTGGAGCGCCTCAAGGAGGCGCAGGCCGTAACCGGCTTTAAGCGCCCGGCTGCCAAGGTAAAGGCAGAGCGACTCAATGTCTACGGTGTCCGAAACTCGGCGGAGAAGACCGCGGGACGCGACCTCATCATTGAAGAAGCGGGCGATTTAAGCGATGTGAGCCTCAGCGAGCTGATTCAGCTCATCGCGGCCGACGGCGGCATGCGCACCGTCCTTCTCATTGACAATCCGCTGCAGCTCACCAGACTTCGGGCTTCGCATCCGGAGGTCGAGACGGTTTTCCACACCGCGGATAAGCGGGAGGATGTAAAAGCCTACTTTGCCGCGGAGGCAAAGTTCCGCGAGGCGGAGGCACGCCTACGGGAAGAGGCGGTTAAGACCGCGCTCGAAGCGAAGGAGGCGCGCCGCAAAGAAGAGGAGGCGAAACGCGCGGAGGAAGAGGCAAGACGCGCGGAAGAAGAGGCGAGACGCCTTGCCGAGCGCGAAGCCGCCGAGAATGCGCGGAAGGCTGCGGAGGCCGCGGCCGCTGCGGCGGAAGCGAAAGCTGCGGCCGAAAGAGAAGAGGAAGCGCGGCGAAAGGAAGAAGAGGCACGGCGCGCGGAAGAACTTTTGAACCGCGTGGCGGAAGAAATCATTGTCCGCGAACCGGAGACAGTCCCGGCGGCGCGCGCGGAAGCGGAGGCACAGCGCCCCGCGCAGCGAGCGGTGCCGCGTGCGGAGGACAGGGCGAAACTCGATGCCGAGAGGAGGCGGGCCAAGGAGAATGAACTCCTGACGAAGGATGCCTTCGCGAATTACGCCGCCGCATATGCGCGGAACATAGACTGCGTTATGACCGGAAAGAGCATGAATGCGCTCTATGAGAGAATTGAATTGTTACAGGAAGACGGTGTGAGCCTCACGCGAAAGAATGCGGAAATTTTGATCGAAGAGGCGGCAGATCACGCGGAGAGACCGCCGCTCGGAAGAAGGCTCAGCGGACTCTTCTCGAAGCGCTATAATAAGGACGGTCTCTTAATCCTGAAAGAAGAGGATTTCTTAGGCTGATGGCGGTACAAGTCACAGCCTGGCTCGACCGGAATTGGTTCACGCTCTTAATCGCTCTGTTTGCTCGGAATGACACTGGACGGTCACCGGAGAGGCTTTCTGCGTCTCACGGTGAGCGCCCTTGCCCTGATTCTCACGACGCTGTTTGCGCGGGTTGCGCTCCCGAGTACGGCGGGTTTTTTGGCAAAAAACACGGGGATGCAGGCGGCTGCCGAGCGGTATATTACCGAAAAGATAGGCTTGGACACAGTGACGGATCGCCAGACCGCAGACAGCGCGGGACAGGACCGCGTCATTGAAAATCTGCCCATACCGGATAATTTTAAACAGGGACTCCGCAAAAATAACACGGCGGAAGTCTGGCAGGCAGTCGGCGCGACAGAGTTTCAGCAGTATGCCGCGGATTTTTTGGGGCGAACGCTCCTGAATTACCTCGGCTTCACCTTGCTTTTCCTTCTGTTTCGCATGTTGCTCCACTGTGTATTCCGTTTTTTGAATTTGTTTACCGCACTCCCCGTGATTCACGGCATGAATCAAATTGCGGGAGCCGTACTGGGCTTGGCGGAGGGACTCTTTTTCCTCTGGCTCGGCTTCCTCATCCTGAATCTCTTTCAGTATACGCCGATCGGCAGCGGCATACTGGGGCAGGTAGAGGCAAGTCCCTGGGTGTATTTCCTCTATCGGAATAACCTTTTGCTGAGCGCGCTCGGCAATCTTTGGCAGGGAATTTTCTGAATTTTGCTTTCCCGTGCTTGCAAAGCGGAAATCAAAAAAGCTCGAATCCGTTCGGATTCGAGCTTTTTGTTTGTCGAAAAGCCTGTGTATATTCAAGGATTCAGAGGTTCTACCGTCTGAATGGCTGCGGTGGATCCGCTTTTTTTGTTCTCGCTCGCCGCGGGACCGCCCTTGCCGCCGGAAATGGTCTCGCCGGGGGCGGGTGCGCCGCTGTTATTCACTGCGTTCGCCTTGCTGCTCGTCTTTGCCGCGGAAGTTTCCTTAGCCTTGGAGCTTGCTGCCGTGGTCTTGGCGGTAGCGGAAGTCTCCTTAGCCTTGGAACTAGCTGCCGTGGTCTTACTTGCCGCGGAAGTCTCCTTAGCCTTGGAGCTTGCGGCCGTGGTCTTAGCGGCCGTGGAAGTCTCCTTAGCCTTGGAGCTTGCGGCCGTGGTCTTAGCGGCAGCGGAAGTCTCCTTAGCCTTAGAGCTTGCGGCCGTAGTCTTAGTGGCCGCGGAAGTCTCTTTTGCCTTAGAACTTGCGGCAGCGGTTGTCGACGCGCTGCTCGTCTTTTTCTGCGTTTTACTGCTTTTACCGCTGTTCTTTTCTGCGGAACTCTCTTCCTCGGCAGTGGTTTCCTTGGTCTTATCATCCGTGCCGTAGGTGTGGTACTCGTGGCTGTTGTCGCCGCCGTTCCCCATCGCATCGAGCTCGGTGAAGTTCGCAACCGCCTCGTGGCCCAGCTGATCGGATATATGGACTTCCAGGCGCGAGGTCAAAACCTGAAATACGGCTTTGTTCTCGCTCTCATCGATGCTGCTCGGAAGAACACGCTCCTCATCGGCATCCATGGCATAGATGGAGTCGTAGTTAATGCCGGACTGCGGATCGTCAAAGCTCACGGTTAACATATTGCCGTCGAGCTCATCGCCCGAAATCAACGGCGGCTGGTCATCCACGGAGCCTATGTGCTCGTACTGGGTGCGGTGCATGCCGTTGATGTAGCGAACCGTGACTTCCAGCGTTCCGTTTTTATCGACCGAAGCCTTATAGTGGCCACCGCCGAGGTTCTCGAGATTCAGCGGTGTATCATCCAGCTTGACCTCAAATGCGGCGAGCGGCAGGCGCGGGTGCATCTCCACTTGGATTTCCGCCGTGCGAAAATCGGAAGACTCCTCAATATGAAGCTTAAACTTGGGACGCAGGGTCACCAAGAAAAAGATCAGGAGATTGATGAGGAGAAAGGGGATAATATAGAAGAGAACCACATTGCCCGGTTTCTTTTCTTCACCCGGATTCGGATTTCTCTGCTCCTCGTTGACCATAGGACTCCTTTCAATATAACTGGTCTGTATTTTTTCTCATTCTAACATTTACCGGGGAGGCGGGCAAGAGCGCATTCCGTCGAAACTTTTCCGCTTTGGGGGTGGTTATGGAAGGAAAACGTGTTATAATGGAGCTTACCATGCGCGAAGACTTGCGTTTCGCTGCGTGGCATTTTGTGCTTCTCAGGCAAAACGGGGGAAATATTTAAGAAGAGGAGGCAGAAGAGAAAGCTATGATAAGACAGTCTATTTTTCGGCGCATTGCTGCGGTTGCACTTTCGTTTGCAATGGCGCTTGGTATGAGCAATGTTTCGGGAGATCTCACCGCACCGGTTCACGCGGAAGAGGGCAAGGTAGTCCTCGCCTATGAGATGGAGTACAAGGGACAGGGTTGGACCGGTTGGACCGAAGACAACCACTACCTGAGCCGCACGGGGACCTACCCGACGGCATTTCGCGCGGCACTCAGAGAGCAGCCGTCCGGAATGTCGGGGACCATTAAGTACCAGGTCAATGTGAGCGGCAGCGGTTGGACCGGCGTCAAGGAAAACGGTGCGGTTGCAGGCGTGGAGGGCGGAACGGCTCCGCTTGAGGGGGTGCGCGTCTGGCTGAACGGTGAACTTGCGTCTTCCTACGATGTATACACCAAGGCACAGGTGAACGGCCAGTGGCTCGACTGGGTTACGAACGGTCAGGACGCGGGCAAGGTCGGCGTGGGGACCCACATTGACGGCGTTCGCATTGCGGTGGTCAAGAAGGGCGAGACGCCCGCGGAAGTGGCACCGGCAACGGTGCGGCAGGTTGACCCGAACCGCCCGATGATTGCTCTGACCTTTGACGACGGACCGAGCAAGTACGATGCACAGATTCTCTCGGCACTTGAGGCAAACGGCGGCCGTGCGACCTTCTTCATGGTCGGAAACTTGGTTCCGCGCTATCAGAAGACCGTGCAGCGCATGGCACAGGATGGCATGGAGCTCGGCAATCACAGCTGGGCGCACGAGAACCTCGCAAAGCTCAGCGGTGCTGCGGTGAGAGAATCCATTGAGAAGACCAATCGCGCCATTAAGGAGGCAACCGGCCAGACAGCAACGCTGGTACGCCCGCCCTACGGTTCTCTCGGCGGTCAGGCGCGTCCCACGCTTGCGGCAATGGGCTATTCGGCAACCCTCTGGGACATCGATACCTGGACTGGAAGACAAAGAATGCGGATAACACGGTCAATGTCGTTCTGAGTCAGGTAAAGGACGGCGACATCATCCTCATGCACAGCATCTATGCGCAGAGCGCGGCGGCTGCGGAGCGCTTAATTCCGGAGCTCACAAAGCGCGGCTATCAGCTGGTCACCGTGAGTGAAATGGCGGCGGCACGCGGCGTCACAATGCAGGCGGGACACAGCTACGGTTCCTTCCATAAGAAAAAGTGAGTACAGCAGAACTTGAGAGCGCACTGAAAAGCGGTGCGTTCTCGCGGGCCTATCTTCTTTGCGGAGAGGAAAGCTATCTCCGCAGGAATTATAAGGCCCGCTTTTTTTCTCGGTTCGGGACAGACAGCATGAATGCGAGCCTGCTTCAGGAAGAGGCGGCGAGCGAAGATAACATCATTGCCGCGGCGGATACCTTGCCCTTCTTTGCGGAGCGGCGCCTCGTCTTTGTCGAGGAGAGCGGACTCTTTCAAAGAAGCGCGGATAAGCTCGCGGATTACATTCCCGCTTTGCCGGAGAGCACGCTCTTGGTCTTTTCCGAGCGCGCGGTGGATAAGCGCGGCAGGCTTTATAAGGCGCTGCAAAAGCACGGGGCGGTGGTTGAGTGCGAACATCCCTCCGAGCGGGATTTAAAGCTCTGGGCGGCGCGCTATCTGCTTCGGAGCGGCAAAAAAATTCAAGAGTCGGTTCTGGAGCGCTTTTTATCGCAAGTCGGCGGTGACATGGAAGCACTCAGCGGAGAACTCGAGAAGCTGATTGCCTATCTCGGCGAACGCGAGGTGGTCACGCGGGAGGATGTCGCGGCGATTGCTTCGGTCTCGGTGGAAAACCGTATCTTCGATATGATCGCGGCGAGCTGTGAACGGAAGACCGCGCAGGCGCTTGCGTTGTACGGCGACCTCTTGTCGCTCAAGGAGTCGCCGGGGCGCATCCTCTCGATGTTGAGCCGGCAATACCGCCAATTGCGTCTTGTCAAAGCCTTTGCGGCGGAAGGCAAGCGGGAAAAGGAGATTGCGGAGCTCAGCGCACAGCCCCAGTGGCTGGTGCGGAAACTCCTGCAAATGGGGCGGCAGTTGTCCCTCGGCGGCCTCGTTGCGGCAGAACGGCGTGCGGCTGGCTTGGAAACCGCCTACAAATCCGGGCGCTTAAGCGACCAGCTTGCGGTTGAGCTGCTGCTGTGCGGCGGCGATTTGACAGACTATTGTCCGTGAAATTGTACAATTTTTAACAAACAGCCGCCGGAAAAATGTGAAAATAATACAGAAAAAGCCGAAAAGTGCATTGACACGCATCATAATGTTTGCTATAGTTACATTGTGATTTGAGTGGACACGGATACGCGCGACGGCAGAGATCATGCAGTTCCATCCATGGTCGAGTTGTGGCGCGCTTTGTTGCCCCGGGGGATTACGGATTATTTTTTATTTCATGGAGGCAGAAAATGCACAACGGAACAGTTAAGTGGTTCAACGCAACGAAGGGTTATGGTTTCATCACGGACGATGCTGATAAGAGCGAGATCTTCGTTCACTTCTCCGGCATCAACTCTGAGGGCTACAAGACCCTTGAGGACGGCCAGAAGGTCACGTTTGAAGTTGCAGACGGCAACAGAGGACCGCAGGCAGTCAACGTAACGGCTGTTCAGTAAGCTTATCCCACACGAGGGCTAAATAAGCTGCGGCAAGCGATACAACTGAGATGGAACAGGAGAGAGCGCGAGAGCGCTCTCTCTTTTTTGTGTGCGAAGCTCGGTTCTCCGCGCACATCTTATGAAGGGAATCCGTTTCTCCGAGGGGCGCGAAGAGCGCGGGAGCGCCGCGACGGCAAAAAAGCACTTGCAATACATAGATAGATAGTGTATTATTCCGATAGCTCACTATTGCGAACAAACAAAACAAGCGGAAGAGCTGCGGCTGCGGCGGACTTTTGAGAAGCCCGCGGCGCGAACGACAAAGCAACGACAGAAGAGAGGCAAAGCATGAATCGGATTGAATTGAAAAAGGACTTATCGTTCTAAGGAGGAATGGTATCATGCGGAATATTCTGAAAAAAATACTGAAGCTATGCGTTCGACTGCTCTTAGGGCTCATTCTGCTCGTGCTCGGAATTGTGCTGTTCCGCTTCGGAAAGCAGAAAATAGAGGAGGTACAGGCGCACCGGGAGATTCCGGAACTCAGGGCAGAGATGCAGTCCCTATCCGCGGATCATATCCCGGACAATGTGTCCGTCCTGGCCATCGGGGAAGGGGTGCACGGCAGCCGTGAATTTCAGGAGCTGAAACTCTCTGTCTTGCGAGAGATGGTCGAGAAACAGGGCTATACGGCCTTTGCGCTCGAGGCGGATTACAGTGAGTGCGCCGACATCAACCGCTATTTGCAGAGCGGCGAGGGAAAGCCGGAAGAGCTGGTACAGAAGTTCTCGTTCCCGATTTATCACACCAAAGAGATGGCGGCACTGCTCGGCTGGATACAGGATTGGAACCGGACAGCAGCGGAAGAGAAAAAGGTACGCTTTTACGGCTTCGATATGCAGAATCCGGAGACCGGCTACGCCTTTTTAAAGCAGTACAGTCTCGCACACGGGTTAACGACCGAGGCGGAATTTGATGCGGTGTTTCAAAATGTTCTGACGCCCCCCTATTCCTTAAGTCCGGAAACTGCGGGGCAGGCCGTTGCGTTTCTGGACGGGTTGCGCGCGAAAGCCGGTGATGCGGATATGCGGGATGCGGACGCGCGAGACTTTCAAATGGAACTCACGACCGTCCGGCAGGCAATGGAATCCTGGACTTCGACCGAGGATTCCAATACGCTGAGAGACCGGGATATGGCGGAAAACGTAGAGGCCATTCGGAAAATCGAAGCGGAGATTGGCTCAGGAAAGATTGTCATTTCCGCGCACGACGGGCACATTGAGCGGGTGAATCCGATTTACACAAGCATGGGCGTTCTCCTTTCGCAGGACCTCGGAAACGACTACTACGCAATCGGCACCGATGTCTGGAAGCTTAAGGATAATATCAAGATGATGGGCGAAACAAAGCGGAGCATACAGCGCTTTGTTTCCGGCGATCCGCTGGCGGCGCAGGCGCGCTTTGCAGAGGGTCAGCAATATGTCCTCTATTTCGCAGATTACGAATGAGGAGAGCCGGGTTTACACCTTGGTACATAGCCCCATGCGGATGATGCAGCTCGGCGAAGGCTACAGCTTTTTGATGCGGCTCTTGCCGGATCAAACCTATCGCTTAAAGGGCATACCGAGCGAACACTATGACGCGATGCTATTTCTCTATGAGGCAAATCCCATTGAGATTTTGGAGGCCACAGGTGCATAAATTTGCGAAACAACAATGAATATACAAGAAAGTAATCAGCGTATTCAAAAAGCCGAAACGGCGGTGAAGAAAGTCTTCACCGCCGTTTCTTTTTCTTACGACAGACCGATACAAAACATCTGTCTATCATAAAACACTAAGTCGAAGCTTACTTTGTAAAAAGCAACAAAGAAAGGGCTGAACTTGCGTAGAAAACAGCCTTTTTTTGTGGAATCTAGCCATAATTGCAGCAAAACAGGCGGAGATATTGAAAAGAGATGTGCTTATTCTTATAATTGCATTAAGCTTTCTTTAATAATTTGCGGGCTACCGAGCGGAAAAGGAGGTAAACATACAGGGTAACGGGTAGCGTATTCAAGGGTGGCAGTTCGTGTTTACTTTTGGAAGGAGAACAAAAGCGAATGAGTGGAAAAGCAGGACAGGGGTTGCGGGCGGCACTGCTCGCGGCGGCTGTCGCTTGTCTTGTCCCGAATGTGACAGCTTACGCGATTGAGGGCTGGAACAAAGTGGGAGACGAGTGGCAGTATTTGAACCGGGAAGATCAGCCGGTGACCAACGCCTTCAAGAAGTCGAAGGAGGATTGGTTCTATCTGGATGATAGCGGCACGCTGTTAAAGGACCGCATTTTTTCCTTCGGCGGCGATGATTACTATGTGGACCCGGACGGTCGCATGGTGAGAAACGCCTGGGTCTTCATTGACAGCGAGAAGGATCCGGACGGTGCCTACGGCGACAGCGCTTGGCATTACTTCGGCGAGGACGGCAAGGGCCTCCGCGCGAAGGGCAAGGGCTTCCGCAAGGAGATTGACGGCAGAACCTATGCCTTCAACGAGAACGGCGGCATGCTGAGCGGCTGGATTGACGAAGAGGGCAATGTGATTGAGGACGAGGATCCCTTCGCAACGGCGCGCTACTATGCGGATGCGGACGGTGCGCTATACACGAACCGCTGGCTCTATTACGACTGGGGCTCTCATTTGACAAGTGAAGTGACCGGCAGAAGTTATGAGGACTACGAGAAGATGTGGTTCTACTTCGGCGCCGATAGCAAGAAGTACAGAAGCCGCGCGGGCGAGCAGCCCTTCCAGCGCGACATTGACGGCGCAACCTACGGCTTCGACGAGAAGGGCGTCATGATTGAGTGGTGGGACAAGGTCGCGACCATCTCGGACGCTGTTCGCTCGAATCCGACCAGTGACGAGCGTGTCCGCTACTACAGCGGCTACGACGGCGGCGCCCTCATGAAGAGCAAGTGGTTCTGGATGTACCCGTCCGCGAACCTCGACGAGGATCAGAACCGCGACCTCGAGTGCTCCTGGTGGAGAAGCGATTCGAAGGGTAGAGCGATTCGCAACAAGATTCACCGGGTCGGCGAGAAAGAATACGCCTTCGACGGCATCGGCAGAATGAAGACCGGCTTTGTCCTTTTCAAGGGCAAGAGCGAGTTTGTGGCACAGTACGATGTGGATGCTTGGACCGCTGCGGACTTTATCAACGGTGATCTCTACGGCATTGAAAGGCGGACCTCTACCTCTTCTCTCCGGATGAGATCAACGACGGCTCCATGCAGAGCGGCAAGGAAATTACGGTTGAGCTTGCGGACGGCCCGAGAACCTTCGCCTTCGCGCCGAGCGGCAAGGCTTACGGAAACCGCAACATACTCCAGAAGAGAGACAACAAGTTCTACATCAACGGCCTTCGTCTGGATGCGCCGGAGGAGTACGGCTACGGCATTGTCTCGCAGAACGTGGGCACTCTGGCTTCCCCGCAGTACCGTTTCTATGTGGTCGATCGGAACGGCAGAATTGTGAATGGAAGACGCGTGCTGAACACGGGTGAGGGCTATATCCTCGTTTACAACGGTCAGTTCCTCGGTTTCACCGGAGATGAGGACGCGCCGCGCTGGAGAAACAGCGGCAGTGCGGGACCGGGCTTCTATCACTACGACAGAAAGAGCGGAATCACTTTGCGCGCGGCCTGATTGCGGGCGCGTCGACAACGGTCACGCAGAGCGATGTGCCGGATGAGCTTTCTGTCTTTGAGGCGGATTGAGAAAGGGGCATAAAGAATGAGACATGAGAACAAAGTGAGGCGTGCGGGGCTTGGACGGCGTGTCCTGGCGCAGCTGCTCTCGCTCACAACGGCGTTTACCCTGCTTGCGCCGGGCGGCGGGGGACTGCTGACCGCGCGGGCGGCGACGGAGTTACAGCCTGAGACGCTTCCACTGACCGAGTCGACGGACAATATGGAAGCTAAGTGGAAGGTGAGCGGAGACTTTGGTGAGGGAGGGGGGTGACTTCCTATCGCTATAATATGTCGGGTATTAATCGCGACAATACAAGGCAATCCATCACTTACCAAGAATACGGTATACCTCTTTATCTGGTAATGCCGGCGGCGAATGTGAATTCGAACTTCCTAATATTACAGCAACCGGGAGGCTATCATCCGACCTCATTGGTTACAACCGGCGGAAATCAGTTTTATATTGCAAAGCTCGGGCAGAGAAAGGCAGAGCTCAGCGCCGGGAATGTCTTGCCCGCAGGACAGAATCAGGCTTTGAGTCCACTGGTTGCCAAAAACGGTGCGGTTGAGACCACGCGTTTTGGGAACAACGCTGCTCATCGCACGGTGGAAACAATGGTCAAGACCTCCGCGAACGGCAAGTACATGATAGCGGACTACTACTTCTACGGCCGCGAGGATATTCCGGCTGCCGGTCAGGACTTCTATGTGTCGATGGCCTACGATTTTCAGGTCAACACCTCATTGTATAAGGACATGGTGGTGACCGACCGCGGTTTCTATGCGAGAAGAACCGGAGAAAATGCCACGGTAAACGTTATTCTGAAGGATGATAACCTCGGCGTGACGGCCGCTGACTCCAAGTGGATCGGCTTTTATAGTCAAAGAATCCAAAGATCGTTGACCACCGGAGTTGAGGGGACGTCAATGACATTGGCCCAAATCACCGGAAAGAAGTTAAGCAATGCCGATTATTCCATCTCCTATTCGTGGAAAATCCGCTTGCACCCCGGCGAGACCATCCATAAGCGAGTTGCCTACACCTATACCGAGGCGGCTATCTATGTCTCCTCTGCGCACGGAAATGACGGAAATAACGGAAACTTCGATGCGCCGGTGAAAACCTTCGTAAAAGCGTTGCAGCTCTCGCGGAATAAGAACGCGACCATCTTTATCGAGGACTATAATGTCGCGGCAAGCGGAGCAATGGTGATCGGCGCCGGCGCAGGTTCCGGTACGCTCACCATCACGAGTGCGGATATCACCAGAGGCGGTGCTTCCATCGGCTTCGGACAGGATACGCAGATCATTCAGTCCCCGGCCGGCAGTACCGCAGCGCTCTTTGAAAACAACCAGAGCGCGCGCCCGGTCACGATTGACGACCTGAGCTTCCAAGGTAACGGGAGCGAAACAGAGCCCCTGTTTAAGAACACTGCGAATGCGGGTGTTCTGAATCTCGGTGCAAAGCTCACCGTCACGGGCGGCGGCAACGGCGCTCTGGATATTAAGGGCGGCGCGGTCTCTACGACGGCAGTCAGTGAAGCGGAGAGCAGCATGCCGGTCACGATTACCGGAAACAAGGGTTATACCGAAACGGTGACACCCTCGGGCGGTGCGCCGGTACAGGAAAGCGCGGCGCAGTTGCCTTCCAGGGCGGCAGCTTAAAGCTGGAGGGGGCCGTGAACATCAGCGGCAACACGATCGGATCCGACCCGAAAAACCTCTATGTGAAGGACGGGCTCTATGTAGATGCGACTGAGTCCCTTCGTGCGAGCTCGACGGTTGGTTTCACGACCGAGAAGCTTCCGGCGCCCAATTCCACAATTAAGGCAATTAACGTGACCGGAAAACCCGGAAACGCAGAGCGCTTCACGAAGGATGAGCCTTCCCCGGGTGTCCTCAAGTGGCTCGAGAAGAACGCGGGCGGCACAGTGACCGGTGTGGGCCTCGAGGCGAGGGCGCAGAATGTAGAGCGCGTCGTGGTCGATATGGATGGCAATGCGATTGCCGGAGCACCGGTCTTCGGCGGCACAAATCCGCAGCTTTTGACCATAGGCGCAGAGTTCAGCTATGCGGAAGGCACCGTGCCGGGAAACAATCAGTCCGGCGGGGTGTATCAGAAGCCGAAGTTCACGGCAAACGGCGTCGAGTGGATTTTTGACTCGATTATCACGGAGCCGGAGAATAAAATCGAAGCGGCGCAGATGAATACGACGACCGCGGCGATTACCAATGCAAAGGTGCCGGAGGACGGCTTAAAGATCTACTACCGATACAAGAAGAATATCGGCAAAATCAAGTTTGACGGAAACGGCGGATTACCTGCGGTAATCAATATGAGCGGCAGCGGCAGTGCAACCGGTATGACGCCGGTGGTATCGCGCTACGGCTATAAGGTCAGCAAGTGGACACTCGATCAGGCCGGCACCAACCCGGTCGATGTGCTGACGGTAAATCCGACGAGCGGTCAGGCCGCGTTCACCTACGGTAGTGACGAGAGAACCTATTACGCACAGTGGGTCTACGATACAAGCATCAGCTTTGACTTGGTCGCAATGTACTCGAATGCGGACGGCAGCATCAACTTCCAGACCCTGAACCCGGTCGCGACTCCGATCGGCAGTGCATCCGCAATTGCGGTGAAGCACATTCACGGTTATCAGCCGGATCCGAGTCAGACCCTGAGTGTGATTACGCCGGCGCTCACGACTACGGGAACCGATCCGCAGGCAGAATGGGCACTCTCGGCAACGCCGAAGCAGTATAAGATTCACCACATGCCCGGCCAGGATACGGCGGTGGATCTCCACTACGTACTCGGCACGGCGGAATCGGATAAGTCCAACTTTGTGGTGGAGTATTACAGCGGCTCCGTTGCGGCACCGGGTACGCTCTTAAAGACAGATACGCCCCAGCGCTACTTCCCGGAGGCACAGATCAGCTATACGGTGAACCCGCCGCTCGGCTATGATGCCACGGAGTTTGCGGTCATTGACGGCAATGTGGCGAGCGATGCGACGACGGTCGACAACTTGGTCAATGCAATTCGCGACGAGGATTTGACCGGAACCTTGTTTACGGCTATCATGCCGAACCAGGATGTCAAGATTCGCGTGTACTGCACGCCGAACGGCACCGGTGTTCCGCTGGTTGTGGATTATGAGGATACGGGCAGTCTGGATCCGGCGCTCAAGGTACTCCTTCCGCAGAAGATTGCGACGCATGCAATCGCAAGCCCTGTGAATGAAGAGCTCCCGAATATCTACGGCTATTTCTACAGCAACAATGAGCCGCTCGGTACTGTGACGCCTGCAGGTGTCGGCGGCAGCTTCCAGTACACGACGGTACCTTACAGCTATGCGTTCACCATGCCGACCGGCGAGGTGGATCTCAAGCTGGAGTACCACAGAGACCCGAGTAAGTGGGTGAAGCTCACCTATCTCCCGGGCAACGACGGAACCCTCGGCAACGATCCTGCTAAGGTATCCCCGGACGTGCACGCAGGCATTGCAGCAGGCAGTTTTGAGGCGGATGTCACGAAGCAGGGCGCGAACGCAGACGAGGGCTACAGCTTCGCGACGGTCAAGGCAAAGCGCCTGGTGCCGACAGTCACGCCGAACGATGCGCCGTACTACCGCTTCAAGGGCTTTATCGTGAACGATGACGGCAACGGCATTCTGGACGGCGGTGAGCACTTGGTCACCGACAACGAGCAGTTTGCGGCAAACACCACCCTCACGGCTTGCTTTGAGGAGGATCCGGCATACTGGATTGACATTACCTTCGCGCCGTACGACGGCAACACCCTGATCAACCCGGGTGCGGCACTCACGATGCACTTAAAGAAGGATAAGCTCTGGAGCGATGCCCTTCCGACCGCAAACCTTGCGTTCCACGGCATTGCGAACTATGTCTTTGACGCTTGGTATGACCTTGCGGGCAACAAGATGGAGCTTGGCACTGTGCTCGAGAACGGCGGCGTTTACCGCGCGAAGTACGTGAAGGATCCGCTTGTCTTCGGACTTCCGGCGCACGGCATTGACGCGGCAGGCAGCATTGACAACCGCGGCAAGGGCAAGGTCACGGCTTATGACACCAAGCCGGGCTACAAGTACATCCTCACGGATATGGACGGCAATGTGGTCGATGTGCAGGATGGCAGCACGACAGGCAGAACCTATTTTGATGACAAGACACCGGGGACGCGCTACAAGGTCTACGAGGCAACCGGAGATGTTGCGGTCAACGCGGGCGATGACATTGCGAACGTCATCGCGGCGAACCCGGCAGCGCCGAACCCGCGCATCTCGAACCCGACCGAAGTTCTGGTTCCGGTGGTCGAGACGAACTACCAGGTAACTTACGATCCGGATGATGAGGGCAGCGTGGTGCTCACGATTGACCCGGCGGACCGCGATGCGGACTATGCATTGATTGATGCCGCAGGCAATGTTGTGACGACGCCCGAGACGGCGGCGGACGGCTGGCAGGCCGGAACGCCCGGTGCGATTCACTTCTCCGGACTCCGTGCGCACGAGACCTACACGGTGGTTGCGAGACCGCACGGCAGAAACGATATCACCGTGCTCAGCAAGCTTCCGGACGGCACCCCGCTGCTCATGGCACCGGCGGGCGAGATTGAGATTCCGAAGTTCAGCATTGAGACGACGGACGGCGAGAGCCTGATTGACAGCGTAAACGGTGTTACAGTCGGCGCCGCAAGCTTTGCCACGGCACATGCGGGCGAGGCAGTGGTGCTCAGCGCTCCGGCGGTGAACGGCGCAGGTGAGGCATTCAAGACCTGGCGCGTCACGGCGGGACAGATTCCGGGCATCAACAGCCAGCTCGGAAATGCGACGCTCAACTTCACGATGCCGGATACGAACCTTGTGTTGACGGCATACTATGACCGCGACCTGAACGGCAATGCGCCGGTCGAGGATGAAGTTCGCGGTGGTAACCCGGGCGAGATGGCCCTGGATCCGAACGAGCTTCCGAATCTGGAGAACGGTTTGACAACTCCGGCCGACCGCGTGCTCATGCAGGTCAACCATGCGGATGTGCGCTACAAGGTGGTTTACACGAAGAAGAGTGTTCCGGCTTCGACCTCCAATGCACTGAAGAATGACACGGCGAACATCGATGCTGCAAATCACCCGAGCGCGTTTACGGCGGCTTGGGAGGTGCAGACCAATGTGGAGCGCTATGTAAACGGCAGATTGGTGCCGCGCGCAACGCCCTCTTCCGCACAGTACGATACCTATGTGCAGCTGAACCGCGAGGATGTCAATAACCTCGATTACCAGCTGGTGCACTACGATGCATCGACAAACAGCTTTGTGCCGGAAATGTTGACACCGGCAGATGTCTACGAAAGCGGCGGTCTCTTTAAGTTCCGCGCGACCGAGGGTGTCAAGTACTACCTGGTCTACTCGAAGGCATATAAGGTAACCTTTGTGAACGAGCGCGAGAGCGCTTCGCCGTGGCCGCATTACAGCTTCCCGGTGAGACGCGGAGAGGCAGTTTCGGATTCCGATTACACGACGCTCTACGGCACGGTCCTCAACGACACGCCGAGCGGCAGCGCAACGCATGTAACCGATCCGGCGACCGGCGTTGAGTATGACTGGCTGGGTTGGAGTAAGAGAGAGAACAAGTACATCGCTTACGACGACACGGCGCCGATTAAGAAGCGCACCATAGTCTACGGCTACTGGAAGAACAACAAGGAAGAGTTGGACAATGCGAGAAACGGTCTGGACGATGCGATTCGGCGGGCACAACGCCTTGCGGACGATTTCTTCCTGAAGCGCCGCGAGACCGCAAATCTCTTGAACGGTGTCCCGGGTCAGTACATCGGTCTCAACGAAGTGATTGCGCTCTTTGAGCGGACCAACCCGAGACCCACGGCTGCGGAACTCGAGGCAGCGATTGCGGAGCTGGAAAACACCATTTCCGTATTTGAGGCAAAGCTTGATCCGCGCTATCATCACTACGGCAACATCTCGAACAACAGGCTCTCCGGCGGCGGCAGCGGCGGCGGCGGTCGCGGAAACGGCGGCGGTAGCGGTGGCGGCGGTGGCCGCGGCAGAGGCGGCAGCGGCACCAAGACCGTCAGCGCGGGCGTCGGCAGTACCTTCGGAAAGCCGAACTTGATCGGAAGCGAGGCCTTCATCGCAGACTATGAGCCGAGCTATACGGTCGGAACCAACGGCAACTGGCAGCTGATCAATCCGGAGAACTCCGAGTGGATCTTCACGCTGAACGGCGGTATCCGCTTGGTGAGCCGCTGGGCAAAACTTGACTATGCGAACAGCGACGTCAATAAAAACGGCTGGTATCATTTCAACTCTCACGGTATCATGGACTTCGGCTGGTTCAAGGACGAGCAGGGGAACTGGTACTACTGCAACACGGAGCACGACGGCTGGCTCGGCAGGATGCAGACCGGTTGGCACTTTGACGAAGTTGATAAACACTGGTATTATCTTGATCCGGCGACAGGCATGATGCTCACCGGTTGGCAGGAAATCGGCGGAAAGTGGTATTACTTCACACCGACAACGACGGCCTACACCTATGAGTACGATGCGGTGAATGAGAAGTGGTTCTATAAGACGAACAACACGGTTCGCCCGCACGGTTCCATGTATGAGGGCGAGACCACACCGGACGGCTACAGAGTCGACCGGAGCGGTGCTTGGCAGCGTTGAGAAGGTCGGGGTGCCGCTTGGCACCCCGATAGATAGGAGAACAGAATGAGACAAAACAGACTGAGAAAAAAGGCCCTTTCGGCGCTTCTTGCGCTGAGCCTGTTCTCGACCCCGCTCCTCACGGCGCAGGCGGCGGGTGCTGTGGATTACTCGGATTACAACACTGCCGGAACGGCGGGCTACTCCGGCCTGACCGGCAGCAATCCGTACGGTAGTCCGGCGGAGCTGATTTTTGACACAGGGAACGGACCGGGGGTCAATGCCTCGTCCGTGCCGGGATGGCATGCGCTCACCCAGACAGGGCGCTATTACGTCATTGGTGGGACTTCCGGCCAGCCTTTGAACAGCATTGCCCCCTTTGCCGGAAACATGGCGGCTTTCCCCGGAGCCAGCAGCTCTTTGCCGGGCGGCAAGCCCGTGTTGCCTTGGGGACAGAACAGTGTTCCGGCACCCAACTGGACGGGTTATGTCTTCAGGGGTTGGAGTAAGATTATACCGCAGAGCGCTTCCTCGGCTGAGGTAGAGGATGTGGGCCAGATTGGACTTGAACCCGTCATCCCCTACGCGAAGAAAACCATCTATGCCGCGAAATGGGTGGGAAGCGCAAGCTATAAGATGTTCACACAGCATCGCAGAAAGCCGGCGAACGATTTTTCGCCTTCCGCTGCACCCTGGGTTTTGACAAGAGTGAAGATAGTGTCGTGGTCGATAACGATGTGAGTTATGCAAGCGTGGAACTCCCGGGCTATAAGATTACCGGCGCTACGGTAACGGGTACGGGCTCAACCGATGCGACTAAGACAGCGGACGGGGATTTTGTGAAGACCGAGGTGTACGGCCTGAAAGCCGACGGCTCATCGACCTACGGAAACAAGCGCTTTGTGGTTCCCGGCACCATTCCGAATCCGCTCAATCTGAACGATAAAATGCCGAACCAGAACGTCCGGATTATTTTTGACTATGAGCCGGATTTGAGCAAGACGTTCAAGTTCTCGACGAGCTACGTCTATGTGGATGCGGCGGGCGTTGAGGACACCATTACAGTTTCGGACAGCACGGGCGCTATCCTCGGCGCGGCAAAGCCTTTCGCGGCTGAGAGTGACGCAGCAGGAGTGCAGCGCGGTACGACTGAATTCAGTGCGCCGCTTCTTCCGGATGCCAAAAACCCGAAGGACAACACGCCTGCGGCACATCCGAAATACCTCTTCCATAAGGCAGAGATTGTTGCGGGTAAGGATCCCAAGACCCTAACGAAGGCAGTCGCGACAGGCGGCGCAGCGGAGACGTTTGTCCGCCAGCGTGGTCTCAGCGAGGCGCTCTTTGGTCTCAGCTTGCCGGCGGACGATGCGGCGGCACCGACTCCGGTGAAGTTTAAGTGGATGCCGAACCAGGATGTCAAGGTGAAGTACACCTACAAGCTGAACCCGGACTACCGAAATTCCGTGCGTATTATCTTCCGCAGTTCAGAGGACAATGACACGACCGGTATTCGCGATGTGAATGTGCAGGTGGCGGACGTCGAGAAGCCGACCGATCCCACCGGATTGACGACGGTTTCCATACCCTATGTGCCGAACTATAGGGTGGCTACGGTCATGGCAAAGGATTCGACGACGCTCGATCAGCAGCCGACAAACCTGGTGCAGCCCACGGCAACGACAGCAGGAAGCTTCCAGTATAAGTCGAAGACAGATCCGGCCGAAATCGTGGTACGCTATTCACCGATTCCGGAAGCCTTTGCAAAGGTGTACTACACAGCAACGAGCGGCGGTTCGCTCGGCGGCATCATTGTTCAGCAGAGGACAGTGCCGAAGAACTACACGCTGACAGAACTCCTTACGCTCCACGGCATTACGGCGACCCCGGACACCGGCTATGTCAGTGACGGTTGGTACCCGGCAAATGCGGGCGGCAACGCACCGTTGGCAGGTAGCACAAAGATAGAGCCGACGGATACGCTGACCTTGACCGCCGGTGATAAATTCAAGTATGTCCATGTCTTTAAAAAGGACCCGAATGCCTGGGGCACGGTGAGCTTTATCAGCGGGCCGAACGGCAGCATTACCGGCACGGCGTCCCAGTCCGTGCTGAAGAACACAGCGCTCAGCACCCTGGCGCCTGTGGTGACACCGGCGGCAAATTATCAGTTTGATGGCTGGTACAGCGGTAGCACGCTCGTTTCGACCGACCCGAGCTTCGGCAGCCTGACGGTACAGGGCAATGCGCAGTACACGGCAAAGTTTGTCCTGCAGGCAGCGCTGTACGATATGGTCTTCGCGGCGCCGAATGTGGATACCTCCGTGAGCGCTGTGGACGGCACGGGACAGATTAAGGTCAACACGCCGAATGCGGCGCGCAACTATGCGGTCACCGATGAGCACGGAAACGTGCGTGCGGTCATGACCGGCACGGCGCTGGCAACGGGCAACTTCACCGGTCTCAACCCGGGTCAGCCCTATCATGTCTATGAGCTCGCGTCCGATCAGACCCCTGCAATCGGAAGCGACATCACTTTGGTTCCGGCAAATAAGAAGGGGCCGGAGACGCTCGCGGTTATTCCGCCGACGCAGCCCAATCTCACGGCGGTTCCGGATCCGGCAAGCAACACGGCTTCGATCACGGTGAATCCGGCGGCGGCAAACAGCCAGTACGCGCTTGTGGATGATGCGGGCAACACGGTTGCACCGGGCTTTGTGAGCCCGGCCGGTGGTAGCGTGGTATTCACGGGTCTCGATCCGGCGAGAAGCTACACGGTGGTGGCACAGCCGAACGGCGAGGCACAGGATCCGGCTGCAAATGCAGCGTCCGGTTACGGCATGACGGTTCCCGCGGCCAACCAGACTACGGTAATCGCAGCGGATATGCTGACCGTCAAGATTCAGAACGATCCGGCAAACAGCGGCAGACTGCTTCAGCACATCAGAGGCGGCGCAGTGCTTCCGGTTGCGGACGAGAAAGAAATTGACAGCGTGAAGAGCGGCGACAACGTGATGATCTCCGCGGACGCGACGAATGCAAGCGGCGCTCCGTTTGAGCGCTGGGAGCTTCTCAGCGGCAATGTGCTCAGCTTCAATCCGACCATGCGCAGCCAGAGTGTCACGGTTAACAGCAATGCAATCTTTGAGCCGATTTACCGGACCACACTCCCGGCAAACACCGTGGAATTAAAGGTGGAGTCGAGCGATCACAGCGTGGGCGTGGCCGAGGCAGTTCGCCTGCAAAAGCAGGATGATCTGAACAATCCGCAGCTTGCGGAGGACAGCAGTGTATGGGCGACCAACAGCAATGCGACCTATACCATCAAGCTGCAGAAGAGCGCAGCGAGTGCGGCAGTGAAGCAGGCGGTTGCGGATGCGGATGCGAACGGCAGCGAGAGTTCCTTCCGCGTGGGATGGATGGTCGATGTGAAACTGTTCCGCGCACTGACCAGAACGGCGGATGGTGCGGTCTTAAACCGCCCGGTTCCGGAGGATGCGATTGGTCGAATCGGTCAGTTCAATCTGACGGCTGCGCTCGACAACGCGGCGCTCGGCAAGATTGATTACGCACTCTATGCGGTCAGGGATAACGGCAGCGGAAATCTCACGGCACACGACCTGAGTTCCGCACTCCCGGCAGACTTTGCGACGAATCCGAGCGCAATTTACGAGGTGCCGGTGGAAATCGGGGACAAGCTGGTGCTGAGCTATCACAAGGCGGTGAAGTTCCGCCTGGTCGATGCCAGAAATGCGGCGAACAATGCGACTGTATCGGTTCGCAAGGGCTCTAAGCCTGCGGATAATGCAAGCTTTACGGCTCTGACACCGGATTACACGGTGAATCTCGACAACGGCAAGTATCGCTTTGTCGGTCTCTCGACGACGGCCGGCAGCTATACGGCCTTCGATCCGAGTGCGGATACCGTCAATGCGGATCAGACCGTCTACGCCTACTACGAGGTGGATCCGGCTTGGACCGCGGCAAGAGCGGCGCTGGATGCGAGCCGCGCAATCGGCACGGCGACCCTTCCGAACGTACAGGATCCCGCGTTGCAGGCAGCACTGCAGGCGGCACTGAACAATGCGGCGGCGGTTTCCAATGCGGTCGCGCCTTCCTCCTCGATTGCGGCAATGCAGGCGGCTATGGTCGCACTGAATCAGGCAATCAGTGACGCGACGGCAGCACCGACCCCGACGCCTACTCCTACACCCACGCCGACACCGACCCCCACGCCGACCCCGGGCGGCGGAGGCAGCGGCGGCGGAGGCGGCGGAGGCGGCGGTGGCCGCAGAAGCAGCGGCGGCGGCCGCGGTGTGCGCGGCGGCACCATTCCGACCGGCACGGGCAACCGCGTCTACCAGAACGGCGTCGAGGGCAATTGGGTAAACTTTGACCCGGCAGGCCACGGCTGGTACTTTGACCTTGGGCTTAGCAAGCGCATCACGGCGAGTTGGGCGGATGTGGCCTACACCTACGGCGGTGAGACCAAGATTTACAGCTATCACTTCGACGAGAACGGTGTGATGGACAGCGGCTGGTGGAAGGATGGCCGGGGCGTTTGGTATCACCTCTCGACCAATCACGACGGCTGGTTCGGTTCCATGGACAAGGGCTGGTATCTCGACAGCGCGGACGGCAAGTGGTACTACTTGAATATCATGACCGGCTCCATGCTGACCGGTTGGCAGGAAATCAACGGAAACTGGTACTACTTTAACGAGAGCGCGCCGATGCAGACTTGGGACTGGGATGCGACTGCGAATCGCTGGGTATACGCGAATCGCACGGGCAGACCTTACGGTTCCATGTATGTGAACGAAGTGACGCCGGACGGCTATCATGTGGATGCCTCCGGTGCATGGATACGCGAAACGCCGTAAACAACAGTAAGACGAAAGAGCTCCCCGCGGGGAGCTCTTTTTTGGTTCAAATTAATCTGGACAAGTGCCGCGAAACTGTTATAATTATTTATTATTTCTTAATTTTAGGTGAGGTGACACTTGAAGAAGAGACAGTCGAGAGAAGCTTTTTTTAGGAGAGCGGGACGGAGCGCGCTGAGTCTGGGACTCAGTGCGGTGCTCGGGGCGCTCTCTGTTTTTGTGCCGCTGGGCGGTATGGAGGCGCAGGCGGCGACCGAATTGCAAACGCCGACTCCGGCGCTGCCCTTAAGCGGAGAGACCGCGAACCACAGCATGACCTTTTCCTGGAAGGTGGGAGTTGACGACCGCGAGCTGACCCCGGCGCTTAAGTCGAACCGCTATAACCTTCTGGGTAAAAATGCGGACGGCTATGAGCCCGGCATCACTTTGGATTCGGATGGTTTGACGGTCGGAAACGGTGTACCGCTTTACATTGTGATGCCGGATACCGATCAGGGGCCCGCCCCTTACCCCAAGCAGGTGGATACCACGACAGGCACCGGAGGCACAGGTTACTGGCCCGGCGTTGCGGAAAACGACGGACAGGGAAATACCTACTACATCGCGAAGATGGGGCAGAGAGCCTCGGAGCTTGCGGGCGGAAACGCGGCAGACGGCGCAAACCAAAACTTAAGCGCTGCAGCGCTGGTCGCAAAGAACGGCGCGGTTGAGACCACGCGCTTTGGTCCTGCCGGACGCTACCGCACGATTGAGACTCAGGTCGTGACGCGCGTCTCCGGACGCTATGTGATTGCCGATTACTACTTCTACGGGCGGGAGAATCTGCCGCCGGGCGGACAGAAATTCTATGTCGGCATGGCCTACGACCTCTCAGTCAATGACACACCGACGACATATCCGGGGTATCCGGGACTATATGCTTCGGGAGACGGACGTCAGAAAGATATGATCAGCACGGACCGCGGTTTTTACGCGCGAAAGCACGGTGACATTGCGACGGTGAACATCGTTCTCGATGATGCGACCCTCGGCACCTCTGCACCGAGCAGCAAGTGGATCGGAGACTTTTCGCGGCGTCTGTACTATGCCTTCCACAGTGGTTATGAATCGGTTGCGGGGCACGATACATTGGGGCGTCCGTTCTATCAGTTCAATCCGCTCGGTACCACCGCGGCAATGACAGGACGCTCGACCGAGGATTCGGATCTTTCTGCGGCCTTCTCTTGGGAGTTAAACCTCCGTCCGGGCGAGACCATTCATAAGCGCATTGCCTATAGTTACACCGAGGCAGCTATTTATGTCTCGAGCGGCGGTGTCGATACAAACAGCGGTACCTTGACCATCCGGTGAATACGTTTGACAAAGCACTGGAGCTGGCAAAGAACAAGAACGCTGTTATCTACTTTGAGGATAATCAGGCCCTTAGCGCTGCACTCACCATTGATGCGAGCAAGGTGGGAACCATGGGAAGTTTGACCCTTGCGAGCACGGATATGCATAGCAATGCAACTTCGGTTACATTCGGAACTGAGACCAAGACCATTGCGCCCGCAGCGGGCTACAGCGGACCGCTGTTCGTGAACAATCAGAGCACGGTTCCGGTCGCAATCGAGGATCTACACTTTGCTAACGGCAGCGGCGATTTCATGCTGAAGAACAGCTCCGGTACCCTTTCGCTCGGCGCAGGGGTGGTGCTTGAAAATGCCACGGCGGGTGCGCTCAGCATTGAGGGCGGAGCGGTCGAGTTCGCCGCAAACGGAGAAGAGGGAAGCCATTACCCGCTCACGGTGAGAAATAACAGCGCTTATCAGGATACGGCGGTATCTCCCGCGGCATCGCGCGGTGCGGTTTATCTCAGTGCGGGCGGGAACCTCACGGTCGGCGGTTCGGTACAGATCAGCGGCAACCGGAATGCCGTGACAGCGACCCAGCCGGAAATCTCTACCTTTCGAACAACAAAACCGTCACGGTGAGCAGCGCAAACCCATTGGACGGTAATTCCGTCATCGGGTTTACGACCGAGACCTTGCCGACTGCGAGCACTACGGTCGATGTCGCGCTGAACGGTGCGAGCTCCATTGACCGCTTCGTCAAGGACAATCCTGCCGTCGGTATCGTCAAGGAGAAGAACGGAACCACCCTTCGCCTCAAGGCGGTGACACATAAGGTGAATCGCAGCGTGACAGACATGTCGGGAATTCCGATTGCAGGCGCACCGACGCTTACGCCGACCGGCGAGGATTATATGATAGGCGGAAAAATCACGGTGGACGGAATTCCGGCGACCATGCAGAGCTTTGTCGCGGGCGGCATACGCTATGTGTTTGACAGCGTTGAGCTCTCGGTATCCCCGGGCGCTGCGCTCATTTCGCCGACCGACGGAACAATCACGGACTTCGTGATGCCGAACGATACGGTGCAGGTGAATTACCGCTACCGCGACGATATGGGACGCATTATCATCGACGGCAACGGCGGTCTTCCCACAACAAGTTCGACGAACGGTATGGCGGGCACCCAGGTGGCGGCAATACTTCCGAGCCGTTACGGCTATGTGATTGATAAGATTACGGAAAATCAGGACGGCACGGGTGCGGCGGTTACCGCCGATTCCACGGGGCAGTACATGCTGACCATTGCAAACGGTGTCAAGACCTACTACGTGCAGTGGAAGCCGGACCCGAGCGTGCAGTATCAGCTCTATGTGCAGTATATGAACGCCGACGGCAGCATTTTGTTCCACCAGACGCCGGGCACGCCGATCACCTTTATGACGGCCTTTACAGCTTCGAATCTGCGCGTTCCCGGTTACCGACTCCTGCCGGACAAGGCGCTGTCGCGCGTCGTACCGGACACGGTGCGGAATATGGTTGGCGGCCTGGATACGAACTGGCAGATCAACGGCAATTACACAGCGACCATGCCGAACCAGGATGTGGCGCTTGAGTTCCACTATGTCCCGGGCAATGCGGAGAGCGATAAGTCAAACTTCACCGTGGAGTATCGTCTGGGAACGGCTGCGGCACCGGGTGCCTTGGTTCCGGGAACGGCGCCCATGACGACGCGCTACCTCCCGGAGACGCAGATCAGCCAGTGGCTCACGCTTCCGGTCGGCTATCGCATCAACGGCACTTCGCCCTTCCGCGTGGTGCAGGGCAATCAGCCGAGTTTGCCGACCGCGACCAACAACTTTGTCTCCGCGGTGCGGAATGTGGACATCACCGGCAATACCCTGACGGCGGAAATGCCGAACCAGGATGTGAAGATTGAGGTTTACTAGAGCCGGACGGCACGGGCGTGCCCTTCGTGACGAGCTTCCGCGATGCGGGCAGCCAGGACAGTGTTCTTCAGGTTCTGCGCCCGACGAGCATACAGAATAAGCCGATCGGCGCGAGCTTTACGGAGTCCTTCCCGGAGATCTACGGCTATCACTACGGCGCGACCGAGCCGAGCTGGAGCGATGCTCCCGCAGGCAGCGGCACGGTCAGTGTGAGCGGCACTGCGCAGAGTTATACGGCGATTATGCCGGGCGGCGAACTGGATTTGAATCTGGTCTATCAGCGCGACAGCGCAAAGTGGGTCAAGTTAAACTACCTGCCGGGCACGCACGGGACACTCTCGACGCTCAGTGCGGCGGCGGATGTCAAGACAGATGCTTCCGGCAATTACTATGCGGAGGTGATTCGCGCGGGCGCTGCGGCAAACGAAGGCTACAGCTTCGCGGAGATTAAGACCAAGCGCCTGGTGCCGGAAGTCACAGTGAGCGAGAGCCCGTATTACGAATTCGCGGGCTGGATTATCAACGACAACGGAAACGGCGTACTTGATGCGAGCGAGCAACTCGCGGACGATGCGACCAAGTTCTCGGCGGACACGGTGCTCACCGCATATTACCGCGAGAATCCGGCTTACTGGATTGACATTTTATTGGCGCCCTACGACAGCAACACTTTGCCGGTGCCTGGCACAAGCTTGAGCCGCCATGTGAAGAAGGACAGTCTCTTTGGCAGTGTTCGCGCTTCGGCGGAGACTTCCTTCACCGGCATCGCGAACTATGTGCGCGAGGACTGGTACGGCGGAAGCGGCGCGAAGCTCGATATGACAACGGTTCTGCAGGACGGTGAGACCTATCGCCTCAAGTACGTGAAGGATCCCATTATCTTCGGACTTCCGGCACAGGATGTGGATGCGGTCGGCGGTCTGCTCTCGGACAATACGGGGCGTGTCACGGTCTTTGACACCAAGCCGGGTTACAACTATATTCTGACGGATCCCGCGGGGACGGTACTCGACGTGGTGCCGGGTTCCGTTGTGGGGCGCAGTTACTTTGACAACCGCATCCCGGGCGAGCAGCTTGTGGTCTATGAGGCAACGGGCGATGTCGCGGTACAGCCGGGCGATGACATTGCGGTGGTGACGGCGCTGAATCCGCCGTCGCCGAACGCAAAAGTCGGTGCGCCGCACCCGGTCACCATTCCGCTGCTGAATCAGAATCCGGATCCGGAGGCGGTTGAGACGCCGAAGTTCATGATTCAGACCTACGAGGGCGATATCGACAGCGTCGGAACCCAGGCTGTGAACGGCGATTTCTACAGCGAGGCACACGCGGGCGAGCAGGTGACGCTAACGGCGCCGGCGGTGAATGCGGCGGGGGCTGCGTTCACCGCGTGGCGTGTCACGGCGGGAAATATTCCGAATGTAAGCTTCCCGGCGGGGCAGGGCACGGTGCAGTTTACAATGCCGGAGACCAACCTGGTTCTGCTCGCGGAGTACGAAGCACTGCCGGGCGCGGATGCGGCGGTTTCGGATGAGAGCCGCAATGCGGCAAAGGGAGAATTCTCCCTGGTTCCGAGTGAGAGAGCAAGACTTTCCTCGCTTCTCACCACCCCGGAGGACCGTGTGCTCTCCGGTGTGAATGGCGCAAAGGTGGAATACCGCACGGTCTACACGAAGAAGGCGGTCAGCCAAACGGCATCGAACGCGCTGAAGGCAATCAGCATTGCGGGTACACAGCATCCGGATGCCTATACGGCGGCCTTTGAGCTGCGCACGGACATTGAGCGCTATGTGGACGGCAGAAGAGTCAACGCGACGCCCTCCAATGCGACCTTTGAGACCTATGTGCAGCTTGAAAACCGGGATGCGGATATGCTCGACTACGAGCTCTTCGAAGAGCAGCCGGGCGGCGGCTATGCCGGTGTCGCGATGCAGACCCTTGCGGGCAGCGTCGAGGAAAACGGCGGCCTCTTCCGTTTCACGGCGAAGGCGGGCGTGCGCTATTATCTGGTCTATTCGAAGGCATATCGCTTAAAGTTTATCAACGAGGCGCCGAACGCCGCGCAGCCGAGCCACAGCTTTAAGGTGAGACACGGTGAATCGGCGGAGGATAGCTACTACGCGGGCAGCAATGCGCTCGGTGGTCTGGCGGATCCGGATCCCTACGCGGTCGATGCGGACGGCGTCGAGTATGAACTGCATGCGGCCCCGGTTTGGAGTAAGCGTGCGGACCGCTACCAGGGCTTTGACCTCGGAACGCCGGTTCGGAAGCGCATGACGCTCTACGCCTATTACGAGAACAACCGCGCCGAGCTGGAAGACGCGCGGAAGAAACTCGATGAGGCGACCCGCCGCGCAATTCAGCTTGCGGACGACTATTTCCTGAAGCGCCGGGAGACCGCAGACCTGATTAACGGTGTGCACGGTGTTCCGGGCAAGCCGGAGATTTACGGCATACTGGAGTCGCTCGGCGTGCTGGAGCGCACGGGACCGAGAGCAAGTCTTGCGGAGCTGCAGGCGGCGCTTGCGGCAATGGAGCAGACGCTTGCCCACTATGACAGCGTGTTGGATCCGCGCTATGACAACTACGGTCATCAGCAGCAGAATCAGCTCTCGGGCGGCGGCTCGGGCGGCGGCGGTCGCGGAAACGGCGGCAGCGGGCGCGGCGCGGGACGCGGTGTCGGCGTCGGCAGCACGGCAGGCGGTGCTCGTCTCATTCCGAGCGATCCCTTTGTCGCGGACTATGAGAAGGGCTACACGGTCGGCACGAACGGCAACTGGGAGCTTTTAAACCCGGAGCAGTCCGAGTGGATCTTCACGCTGAACGGCGGTATGCGGCTTGTAAACCGCTGGGGTAAGCTTTCCTACCGTTACGGCGACCGCATTGAGACCGCTTGGTATCACTTCGGTCAGCACGGCATCATGGATTCGGGCTGGTTCCGCGATGAGAACATGAATTGGTACTACCTCGACCGGACACACGACGGTTTCTTCGGCAGAATGCAGCTCGGTTGGCATCACGACGAGTACGATCAGCGCTGGTATCACTTTGATGAGAGCAGCGGTGTCATGCAGACCGGCTGGCAGGAGATCAACGGCAAGTGGTACTACTTTGCGACGAGCGCGAGCGCCGATACCTATGAGTACGATGCGGTCAGTGAGAAGTGGTACTATAAGGACAGCGTTTCGGTGCGTCCCTACGGTTCCATGTACATCAACGAAGTGACTCCGGACGGCTACCGTGTGGATGCCACCGGCGCTTGGGTACGGTGAACATCGGTAATAAAGCAAGGCAGCAACGAGATCCCTAATTCTTGTACCTGCGCGGGGCGGTGAAGATTTCTTCACCGCCCCATTTTTTGTGCCCGTTATCCTGAGAGAGCGTAGGCGCTCGGCGGCATGTACAAGCAGTCCGATTTGTGAAGTGACACGTTTAGAGGAACGGTTCTGCGAAAAATGGTATACTGAATGACACGAGATGCGGCGCCTGAACGAGAATTCCAAAGCGAAGTGTGAAGGCGGGCTTATTCTTACAAATGCAAACGATGCGTCCTGCCGTGCGTGCTTGCAGCAAAATGTGAAAAAGGATTAAAAACTAGGGGGGGGCACGGAAGAAAAGGCCTGAGAGATGAGGCAGAAGAAAGGAGATTGGGATGATTATTAGACATACGGAAGAGCAACTCAAACTGGAAGCTATTTTTGAGCCGTATCTGGAGAAAGGGCGGCTGCGAGAAGACGCACCCCAAGCGGCGAAAGAAGCTTTAGAGCGATACTTCGCGATATTCGAAGAGAACTACCGAAGAGCATTCGAAGACACCTACGGATGGAGTTTGGACAGTTGATTTTCGCATCATTGATCGGGTTCTTCGGCTTCTTGCAAAAACCATGGATTGCTCTCTTTTTTGAATGAGATTTCCAAGGCTTCGGCGGCATGTACAAGCCGTGCGGTTTGTGATACGATACCCGAAGCAGAGCTTCACCATTAAGAGGAGGTACGAGTATGCAGGAGTACAGACCGGTAAAAGAGGGAAAAGTGCGCGAGATCTACGATGTCGGCGAGGGCCTTATCATGGTCGCGACGGATCGCATTTCCGCCTTTGACGTAATCTTAAAGAATCGCATTACGGATAAGGGGGGCGGTGCTCACGCAGCTGTCCCGTTTCTGGTTTGAGTATACCAAGGATGTCATGCCGAACCACATGATCAGCACGGATACGGCGGACATGCCGGAATATTTCCGCACACCGGAATTCGAGCGCCGCAGCATGCTTTGCAAGAAGCTCACGATGTTGCCGATTGAGTGCATTGTCCGCGGCTATATCACGGGCAGCGGCTGGGAGAGCTATAAGAAGAACGGAACCGTTTGCGGCATTCAGCTCCCGGCGGGCTTGCAGGAGTCCGAGCGGCTGCCGGAGCCGATCTTCACCCCGAGCACCAAGGCGGAAATCGGTGACCATGACGAGAACATTGATTTTGCGCGCTGCATCGAAGTGCTTGAGAAGGCCTTCCCGGGCAAGGGAAAAGAGTATGCGGAGATTATCCGCGATAAGACCCTGGCGCTCTATCGTCTCTGCGCGGACTACGCGAAGACCAAGGGCATTATCATTGCGGACACGAAGTTTGAGTTCGGCCTCAACGAGGCGGGTGAGGTTGTCCTTGCGGACGAGATGCTGACCCCGGATTCCTCGCGCTTCTGGCCGCTCGAGGGCTATGCACCGGGCAAGTCCCAGCCTTCGTTTGACAAGCAGTTTGTGCGCGACTGGCTGAAGGCAAATCCGGACAGCGACTACAAGCTTCCTGAGGAAGTCATTGACAAGACCATCGCAAAGTACAAAGAGGCGTATGCGATGCTCACCGGAAAGGAGTTAGACTGAAGCGCCGCTTCAGGTGTTATGGAGTTACGGAAGAATCAGGGCGGACAGCCGGAGTTTCATCACTTTCACGCGGGAGATATCGCGGGCTACGCACATTTTTATGAGTTGCGTTCCAATCTGACCTCGGACAGCACGCCGCTTGAGAGCTTTCTCTGGAGAAAGTATTTTGACGCGCGTGCGGCGGTGTTACGCGACGGGGAGCGGGAACTGGGCCTGCTTTGGCTCTACGGAACCGAAGAGGAGCCCTATGCGGCCATGCCGCTTGCGCGGGAGGAGGATTTGCCCGCGTGCTTTGCGGCGCTGCAGCGCTATTTTCGTGAGGTTTTAAAGAAGCCGCTGGTCATAAAGCTTGCGGATGAAGGTGCCGTCAATGCATTGAACCTTTCGCCGGAGAAATATCTGGTCGAGGAGGAAGAGGACGCAAAGGACTATCTCTACGACGGCAATGCGCTCCGCACGCTGTCGGGCAGAAAGCTCCACAAGAAAGAATCACTACAACAACTTTATGAAGAACTACGGGGAGCGCTTCAGCTACCGGCCGCTCGAATGTTCCGATCATGACGCAGTGATTCGCTTTCTCGACAAGTGGCGGGGCGGCAAGGGCGAGGAGGTTGAGAGTCATCTGGACCGCGAGGTCGATGGCATCCATGACCTTCTGAATCACTGTTCGGAAATCAGTGCCGAGACGGGCGCCATCTTTATCGACGGTGAGCTCGAGGCCTTTTCCGTGGGCAGTCTGAATCGGCGCGACAATATGGCGGTGATTCACATTGAGAAAGCAAATCCCGAGATTGACGGGCTGTATCAGGCAATCAACAAAGAGTTTTTGTGTCGCGCGTTTCCGGAGGCGGCCATCATCAACCGCGAGGACGATGTCGGTCTGGAGGGACTGCGGAAGTCAAAGCTCAGCTACTATCCCTCCGGTTTCGCAAAGAAGTATTTGATTATGGAGAGAAGCGGGGCGGAGCTCAGCGCGGATCAAGTCCGGGCAGAAATGCAATACTGAACAATCCCAAAAGACCTGTCCGCATCGCGACAGGTCTTTTTCAAATGGGGAGAGAAGGGTGCAGATGGAAGTAAAACGCTTGGGAGCGGAAGAGAAGGAGAGCACAAGGGCACTGTATGCGGAGGCCTTTCCGGAGGACAGTGTGCGCGCGCGGGACTATTACTATGAGACCCGCATGCGGGAAAATACGGTCTATGCCATCCGAAACGAAAGAGAGGTTGAGGGCATGCTCTGCCTGAACCCCTGCCGGGTGCGCTTCGGCGAGACGGAACGGGATTTGTCTTACATTGTGGCGGTCGCAACCGGGAAAAAGTACCGGCGGCGCGGCATTATGCGGCGCATCCTCACGACGGCGCTACTCGATGAGTATGCCGAAAAGAAGCCCTTTGTCTTTTTGAAGCCCGCAAATCCCGATTACTACACGCCGTTTCAGTTTGCCTATGCCTCAAAACGCGAAAAGCGCATCCTGAAGAACGATGCGCGCTACCACTGCAAGCGTGTGGATGTAGAGGATGACGCACTGCTGGCGGAGCTCTCGCGCTGCGCAAACAAGGTGCTCGGCGAGAAGTATCAATGTTACTGCCTGCGAAGTCCCGCGTATCTTCGGCAAATCGGCGGAGAACTGTCCGCCGGGGACGGGCGCATGTTGTCCGTCTGGGAAAGACAGAACGGGGGCGAGCGCTTAATCGGGATGGAGTGCTTTGACTACGCGGACACCGCAGAGCGGGATGCGCGCCTTGTGTTGCCGGAGAAGGCGAGCATCAAATTCTGCGGCACCGAGCCCTTCATTATGGTGCGCGTACTCTCGCTGCCGGACTTTTTTTGCGGGTATCTCCCTCCGGCCGGAGGGAGATACGGAGGAGCGAGAACTGTTTTTCTCGCTGAAAGATCCGCTGATTGCCGAGAACAACGGCGTCTTTTGCTTACGTGCCACGAAGTGCGGGAGTCGGCTTGAGCGGCTTGCGGCATCCGGAAAGAGCGGGCGGGAAATCACGGCACTCACACCGGAAGAATTGGTATCCGTCTTTTTCGGCATGAAGCATGCGCCCTGGGCGGAGGAATTGACTTCATACAGAGCCTATTTTGACGAAGAAATGTAAGGGGAAAACCCGGGTTCTGCGAAAGTGCATCACATTCTTGCAGGGAATTTTCAGGGGAAGTGGCACCCAAAGCCGGAACAGAATAGAAGAAAGAGAAATCCCTGTTGCGGATACGGAAGAGCTGTGTCAGCGGCGGGCAAAGAGGGGGAGGTATATGAACGGAATCAAAAAAACGGGACCCGGTATTCTGGTCTGCTTTGCGCTTGCCGTGCCGGCATGGCTACTCGGAAAGCGCTTTCCGCTGATCGGCGGGGCGGTGCTCGCCATACTCGGCGGCATGTTACTCACTATGGTTTGGACAAATAAGGGGAGGGCGGAGGCCGGGATACGCTTCACCTCCAAGTACATCCTGCAGGCCGCTGTGGTTCTGCTCGGTTTCGGCTTAAATCTCGGCGTCATTTTAAAGACGGGAAGGCAGTCGCTCCCCATTATTGTATGCACCATCGCGACGGCCCTGCTGCTCGCGTGGGGCTTACAGCGGGCGCTCCGAATTTCGGGGAACATTGCGACCCTGGTCGGCGTGGGCTCTTCAATCTGCGGCGGCTCGGCGATTGCGGCGACCGCACCTGTCATCGACGCGAACGATGACGAGGTCGCACAGGCCATCTCGGTCATTTTCTTTTTTAATGTGCTCGCTGCGATTTTCTTTCCGATACTCGGCAGGATGCTCGGTTTTGATACCGGGAGCGGCACGGCCTTTGGCGTCTTTGCAGGCACGGCCATCAACGACACCTCTTCGGTGACGGCAGCGGCTTCCACCTGGGACAGCATGTGGAAGCTCGGGACGGATACCTTGGACACGGCGGTCACGGTGAAACTCACAAGAACGCTCGCAATCATTCCGATTACGCTGGCGCTGAGTGTATATCGTGCCAAGCAGGCGGCAAGGCGGGAGGAGAGCAGAACGGCTTTCAACTGCGGCGCGCCTTCCCGATGTTCATTCTCTATTTTATTCTGGCCGCGCTGATTACGACCGTTGCCCTGCAGGCGGGCGTCTCTTCGGCGGCTTTCCGCCCGTTGAAAGAGCTCTCGAAGTTCTGCATTGTCATGGCAATGGCGGCCATCGGTTTAAACAGCAACGTGGTGAAACTCATACGGAGCGGCGGTAAGCCCTTACTGCTCGGTGCGGTTTGCTGGGCAGGCATTACTTGCGTGAGTCTTTTGATGCAGCAGTTCATGGGACTGCGCTGACGAAAAAGAAAGGAGCGGCTATGGGCGGAGAAGCGGATCGCTTAGAAGCACAGATTACAGCACTTTCGGCTTGGATTTCGGAGAGTCAACATATTGTCTTTTTCGGCGGGGCGGGCGTTTCGACCGAGAGCGGCATTCCGGACTTTCGCTCATCGGACGGGCTCTATGCGGAGAAGCGGCGCTATCCGCCGGAGCAGATTGTGAGTCACAGCTTTTTCCTCTCGCACACGGAGCAATTCTATGAATTTTATAAGGAACGCATGCTCTATCCCGAGGCAGCGCCGAATGCCGCGCACCTTGCGCTCGCGGAACTGGAGCGGCAGGGAAAGTTAAGCGCTGTAATCACCCAGAACATAGACGGCCTTCACGAGAAGGCCGGGAGCAAAAAGGTGCTTCCGCTTCACGGCACGGTGCTTCGAAACCACTGTCAGCGCTGCGGGAAGTTCTACGATTTGCAGGATATGCTCGCGCGGCCGGGAACGGTTCCTCACTGCGACTGCGGCGGGATTATTAAGCCGGATGTGGTACTCTATGAGGAGGCGCTTGATACAGGGCTTCTCGAAGAGGCAGCGCGCTGCATTGCGGCGGCGGATATGTTGATTATAGGCGGGACCTCGCTCGCGGTTTATCCGGCGGCGGGACTGCTTCGCTATTTCGGGAAGGCGGCTGGTCGTCATCAACCGCAGTGCAACGCCTGCGGATCGGGATGCGGATTTGGTCATTCAGGCGCCGATCGGAGAAGTGCTTTCCGAGGCGCTCAATCCGGCTCGCTGAAGCAAGGCACACGAGAAGGCTCACAAAGGCGCGAAACTGCGCGACTTTCGGGACATTTGCGCTTGCAAAACCGTGTGAAATCGGGTAGAATAAGACACCGTGACATTATATCCTTGCTTCCGGACGTGACCGGAGGCCGGAGACCAAAAGGAGGAAGAGCGAAATGAACAAATACGAATTGACGCTTGTTCTGAACGGAAAGCTCGAAGAAGAAGAGAAGGTGGCTGCGCTTGAGAAGGCGCAGGGTTACATCACCCGCTTCAACGGCACTGTGACGAACGTCGACGACTGGGGTAAGAAGAGATTTGCTTACGACATCCAGAAGATGAAGGAAGGCTTCTACTACTTCATCAAGTTCGAGTCCGAGGATGCGTCCACGCCGAACGAGCTGGAAGCAAGCCTTCGCATTTTCGAGCCGGTCGTGAGATATCTGATCGTCAGAGACGAAACTGTCGAGCAGCCCGCACAGGCAGAATAATTCAGAAAGAGTGATTGTATGAACAAAGTCGTTTTGATGGGAAGACTGACGAGAGATCCGGAAGTTCGCTATTCGAGCGGCGAAAAGTCCATGGCGATTGCGCGTTACACCCTTGCGGTGGACCGCAGAGGCAGACGTGGGAACGGCAACGGCGAGCAGACGGCGGATTTCATCCCCTGTGTCGCATTTGACCGCGCAGCAGAGTTCGCGGAGAAGTATTTCCGTCAGGGAATGCGCGTGCTGGTGTCCGGACGGATTCAGACCGGAAGCTACACGAACCGTGAAGGGCAGAAAGTTTATACAACCGAAGTGATATTGGAAGATCAGGAATTCGCCGACAGCAAGGGCGCTGGCAACGGCGTAAGCGGAAATTATAACAGCGCCGCACAGACAGGCTATGCGGAGGAGAGAAGACCGAGCCCGCAGAGTGCCAGCACCGAGGGATTCATGAATATCCCGGACGGCGTCGAAGACGAAGGACTGCCGTTCAATTAATCAGATAGGGGGACAAGGTTATGCCTTTTAACAGAAGTGACAGACCGGAAGGACAGAGAAACAGACGTCCGGGCGGCATGCGCAGAAGAAGAAAAGTTTGTGTGTTTTGTGCTGAGAGCGCAAAGCCGGTAGATTACAAGGATGTTGCAACGCTGAAGAAGTACATCTCCGAGAGAGGTAAGATTCTTCCGCGCCGCATCACCGGAAACTGCGCGCGTCACCAGAGAGCGCTTACGCTCGCAATCAAGAGAGCACGTCACATTGCTCTGCTTCCGTACCAGGTGGACTAAGCCACAGGCGGAAATACGAGAAATCGGAAGGGAGTTCCCGCGAGGGAACTCCCTTTTTTGTGCGCCGGAAACCGCGCATCACCGGAGAGTATGCGCGCTCGCAATCAAGAGAGCAGGTCACATCATGCGGCTGCCGTATCAGGTGGATTGATCCAAGGGGCAATCCACCTTTGTTGTCTTGTTTACCAGCGACCAACATGCTCCTTTCCGGGCAAGAAGTTCACTGAACTTGCCGGATTCCGCGACCCGACCGTCCTTCAGGACAAACACGCAGTCAAAGCGCTCCATGAGTTCGGGGTAGATGTCGTGCGTGACAACGACACGCGTTGTAGCTTCCATCTTTTGGACGGTGTCGATGATTTGATATCCGGTTCGGGCATCCAGTGCGGAAGTGGCCTCATCGAGCAGCAGTACCTTGTTTTTCTTTAGGATGCTTCTCGCAATCCCGATGCGCTGCCGTTCTCCGCCGGAAAGCAGTTTTCCGTTTTCGCCGCAGAGATAGTCCAAGCCCTTTTGCTCCGTCAATGCGGCAAGTCCCGCCTTACGGATTGCGTCGTAAAGCTCTTCTTCCGAACAGGAGCCGAACATGGTGATGTTGTCGCGTATGCTTGCATCGAAGATGAAAACCTCCTGTTGAATGACCGAAATCAAATCGAAAAGGCTTTCATTGGAAATATCTCCGATGTCCGAGCCGTCATAGCGGATATACCCGGTGTATTCTCGCATGGATCCGGCAAGCAGATTTAAGAGACTGGTCTTCCCGCTTCCGCTTTCGCCTATGATAGCGTAACATCCGTTTGCGGGAAGCGAAAACGAGATATCACTGAGTATCTTTTTCGTGTTTCCGTAGTCAACGGAAACTTGCTCTACTTCGATTCTGTCACAGCAAGTGACCAAGGCAGTTCTTCCCTGCGCTCGATGTGACGCAAGAAAACGGTCATGGTTTTGCATGAGTTTCCGAGATGCCTTGATGTTGGCCATGAGCTCGGGCATGCTAATGCCAAGCTGAGAGATGTTTCGCATGAGCTGTACAAATACGACAATCATGCCGACGGATATCCCCTCACCGCTTTGCGAGGAAGAGCGCCGCAAAGAAAAATACAATCTGTGCCAGGTGACCGACCAGTGAGGCGATGTATGCGACCGAGATTTCCGCGTGTTCGCGCCTGCTGAAAGCCGCGGAGGCGTCCGCATTGACGTGCTCAAGTTTTTGAACTACGGCGCGTTCCGCCTTTACGCTCTTGATGGAACGAAAGCCTTGCAGTACTTCCGCAAAAGCCCCGAGAAAGCGGCTGTTTGCAAGGGCCATGTTGCTCTCGCATTCTTCAATCTGCTTCATGCGGAAGGAAGAGAGCAGGATGGGCAATAATGAAACCGAAAAGGCAATCAAGGCCAGTTTGATATCATAGCGGAGCATCAGAATGACGGTACCGATAAAGCTGAAAAGCAGTTCGGCGGCGTAAGGCAATTGCTCAAGATAATTCATACGAATCTGATTCAAGTCGTTTGAAATCGCAGAGGTATAGTTTGCGGAACTTTCTTGCCGGAAGGCGGCAATGTCCTTGCCGAGAATCTTCGCGCAGACATGTGCCCTGTACTGTGTCAGCGCGCGACTCCGAAATGCGGTCCAAAAGATATATTCGAGCACGGCGCCGGTGAGCAGACAGCCGATACAGGCTGTAGCGCAGAGAAGCAGATACGGAACGGTACTGCTACGCTCGCCGGAGATGGTGTCTATGACCTTTTGGGTGAAACGGAGAAACCGAGCATTGAGGAGGCCTTACACGCAATCCCGAGTATAGACAATAGGAAATTCAGCCCGTTTCCGTCATACAGTGCGGATTTGCACGTTGCGGAAGCGCTCCATTCGGTTGAAGTTATTTTCTTGCTCTTGCACATGATCGGAGTTCCTTTCGTTTGCTTCGAAGCAAAGCCCCAAATCAGGGGATTGTTTCAGATACATTCATTATATCCGTATTGCAAGGTTTTTTGTGCGATAGAGTCGGGCATTTTGGAAGCAATGGGAAAAGCAATCAAGTGAAAGGAAATCAAACGATACACATCAAAAAATCCCTCGTTACGACATTTGCGTAACGGGGGATTTTTCGTTTGAGAGCGGGAGATTTGGGCGGGGCATTTTATTCCCCTCGCCTCGTTGCGTAATCCTCGAGGAAGCTGTGATCCCCGTCTGTTCTGCGGAAACCCGGGAAGGTTTCGGTGCAGACAGCATGAATCGCGTTGAAAATACTCTTTTCGATGTCCGGATTGTTCTGTTTTAAGTGGCGCAACAGGATTTTAATCTCCTGGCGCTTGCTGCCGCCGCCCCCGTTGTCGCAGATGGTGCAGTTTTCGGTGAAACGGCAGGCGCACTGTATAAAGGAGAGCTCGTTGTAGCGACGCCACGCGATAATATCGTCCTCGCGGATGCAGTACATCGGGCGTATCAGCTCCATACCCTCAAAGTTTTGCGAGTACAGCTTCGGCATCATGCCCTGCAGCTGGGAACTGTAGAACATCGCCATGACGGTGGTCTCGATCACATCGTTTAAGTGGTGGCCGAGTGCAATTTTGTTGCAGCCGAGGTCTTTGGCCTTGCGGTAGAGGTGGCCGCGGCGCATGCGCGCACAGAGATAGCAGGGGTGTTCGTCGGCATTGTTCGCGACATCAAAGATGTCGGTCTCGAAAACAGTAATCGGGATGTTGAGCAGTTTTGCGTTGCTCTCGATTTTTGCGCGGTTAATTTCGTTGTAGCCCGGATCCATGACGAGGTAGATGACCTCAAAGGGAACGTCGCTGTGGCGGTGCAGTTCCTGGAAAAGCTTGGCAAGCAACATGGAGTCTTTGCCGCCGGAAATACAGACCGCGATTTTATCGCCCGGCTCTACGAGTTCATAGCGCTTTACGGCGGCAATAAAGGGATTCCAGAGTTGCTTTCTGTATTTTTTGATAATGCTCCGTTCGGCGAGCTGATAGGGCAAGAGTTCTCGTGCCATGGGCACTCCTTTCAAAAGGCTTTATGCATGCAGGAGAGGAGCGAGCGCACTTAGGAGAGCGTCCAACTCTTCTCGGGTGGTCAGGTGGCTTAAACTCACGCGAAAGGAGGCGAGAGCGTTTTTTCGGGAGCGACTCACGGCAAAGACCGCGCGGCTCGGGAGTGCATCGGAAGAGCAGGCGGATTTTACCGAGATGCAGATATCCGCCGCGGCAAGACTTGTCTGCACGGCGGAACCGCGATTGCCGGCGATGCTCAGATTCAAAATGTGCGGAACCGCATCCGCCGGGCTGTTGATGCTGACTTTTTTCTCCTTGGAAAGCGCAGTTCGGAGGTAGGCATTGTGTGCGCGGACCGCCTCGTTTCGGCTGACCTGCTCGCTGAGCGCAAGTTCCAGCGCGCATTCCAGCGCTTTGATTTCCGCAAGTGCGGGCGTACCGCTGCGGTAAGGAGAATCGCTTTCACCGCCGTGAAGTTGTGGTAGCAGCGGAATGCCTTTCTTCTTATATAAAACACCGCTGCCGGTAAGACCGTAAAACTTGTGCGGGGCAAAACTCACGCTGTCGGCGACGGAGAAATCCACCGGGGTTTTGCCGACGGACTGGGTCGCATCGACGTGAAAGTGGCAATCCGAAAAACGGCGTATGTGTGCGGCGGCTTCCGCAAGCGGTTGCACCGTGCCGAGTTCGCTATCAACTGCAGAGAGCGCCACCAGGCAGGTATCCTTCCGGAGCAAAGAGCTTAGGGCTTCGAGGTCGATGCGACCGTTTGAGAGAATCGGGAGCAGGTCGATTTCGTAGCCGTTTTCCTGCAAGTGACTCAGACAGGCACTGACCGAAGGATGTTCGAGTGCGGTACTGATGATGTGGCGGCCGACATGACGACGTGCCGCAACGCTGCCGAGCAGGGCGAGATTATTGGACTCCGTCGCGCCGGAAGTAAAGATAAGCTCTTCGGGCAGAACGGAGAGTAATTCCGCGATGCGGTTTCGGCTTTCGCTGAGTGCGTTAGCCGCCGCCTGTCCCGCGGGGTGTTTGGAATTCGGATTGCCGGGAAAATCGAGACTTGCGCGGAGAAACGCCTCTGCAACCCTCGGGTCGGCGGGAGTATTTGCGCTGTAATCGAGATAAATCATAGAAGACCTCCAAAAACGTACAGAAAAACATTCTAGCATGCGGCTGAGGGCGGTGCAAGGCGACGCGGGCGGAAAGGGGCTGTTCGAATATAGAAGATAGGCTTCGACAGAAAATTCCGGAAGTCGGGAAAGCTCTCGAGCGTTTGGGACATAGAGCGTTGAGGGCAATTAGAAAAAGCAGGGAAAGAGAGAAGGAGAGAGTGTCGATAGGCGATAGGGTGTGAAGGGAGTGAAAGGAAGAGAGATTCAGGCATGAGTAGCGATAGGGTATAAGAGAAGACAGCGGAAGAAAAGGATGGGAAATGAGAATGATTTAGATATGTGAGCGAGGGAGGGGGATCAGAAGCATCTGGGGCCTGGGGATAAGAGGAAATAGGAAGTTGAGAAGCGATAGAGGTTTGAGGGTTGATGGGGTAGGCAGGCTGATAGGAAATGGGAGACGATAGGAGTATGGGAAGCATTGGAATGGGAATGAGAGCTTGGAGTTGCGGAGAATACCGGGAGCTGTCACAGCGGAGCAGAATTTCGAAAGATAGCAAAAGAGAGGATCGGAATAGCAACGGGATACAAAATATCGATAAAACGGCAGTAATGAGGGATGCCTCAAAAAACAGCGAAAATCGTGTACTCGGCAGAAGGACAAAAAAATAAAGCTAGATTGCAAGATCAAGTAGGACAGTCTGAAATAATTCCTCCGGCGAACTGTAATGAAAGGATTTTCGGGGGAGTTGATTGATCCAGTTCTGTATCTCTCTTATCTGCTCATCCGTAACTACATCAAAAGAACTCCCTTTTGGTAAGAACCGGCGAATCAATGAGTTCTGCTTTTCATTCAGTCCGCGTTCGTAGGCGGAGTAAGGATGAGCATAGTATATGGGTATCGTGGAAAGCAACTGTGGCAGTGAAGCAAATTCACTGCCATTGTCACTTGTGATGGAGCGAAAGACTTGGCTGAATCGTTCTCCGTATAGCTCTCGGAGCGTTTTTAAACCTTGCTCGACCGCTTGTGTGCTTCTACCGGGTATCTTTATAATGTGTCGAAATCTTGTGATTCGCTCATCCAGTGTCAACAAAACGGATTGTGACTCCTTTCGACCGACCACGGTATCAATCTCCCAATGCCCAAACTCCTCCCGCTGATTGACTACTTGGGGGCGAGCTTCAATACTCAGGCCATACAGCCGCTTATGCTGCGGATGTCCCTTACGGTGTTGTTTACGTTTGACCTTTAGCGTGAGATCGATATTTCGAGCTTTTAACAATCCACGCTCAATATAGTTATAAAGTGTCTTGCTGCAAACCAGCTCGGTGAAACAGCCCTTTTCTTTGGCAAGACCGCAAATCGTATCAGGTGCCAGATGCTTTGTCAGTATCTGCTTTACTGCAAAAGACACGAACTTCTTAGCTTTCACCAGCTTCATGGGGCAATGACTATTTCGTCTTCGATGTTCGTAGACACGCTGTCCCGAATCTCCAAAGTACCGAGTGTATGGCTCCAGATTCCGTCCTAACTGCTGTACAGTACCTCTGGCAAGTTCATTATATAAAGTTGACCTTGCAATCCCGATTTCGCGCGCGATGCGACTTTTGGGGAGCTTTAATTGCAGCAGCACTTCAATCTGTGCACGCTTTTCGCGTGTCAGGTGGCGATATTTTCTATTTGTGTTATACTCTTTCTGAGCCATGGCGAACCTCCTGGTGTTGTGTTGTGTGGTAGCTTCATCATACCACGAGTTCGTCATCGGCTCTTTTTTATTGTCCTAGTTCATCTTACAATCATCCTCCGACAAAAAAATAAAAAAAGTGCAAAGTTCTTGTTGACAGTTCTAGGCGAGGCTGATATCATATGAGAGTCCCGCGAGTGAGCGGGCCCAGAACCTTGAAAATCAAAGATCAGACAGTACAAACAACCCTGAAATCTCTGTGAAAACAGAGGGCTTACGGACATTTTTCGAATGTGTTCGTGAGCTTCCAAAAGAATTTCAAAAAAGAACCAAACCAAGTAATAACGGGTAAAATAACTGAGAAAGACCAACGTTATTTTGACCGGAACGAACAAACTTTAAATTGAGAGTTCGATCCTGGCTCAGGATGAACGCTGGCGGCGTGCTTAACACATGCAAGTCGAACGAGAAATGAGGACAGAAACCTTCGGGCGGAAGGCTTCATTTCGAGTGGCGGACGGGTGAGTAACGCGTGGGTAACCTGCCTCATACAGGGGGATAACAGTTGGAAACGACTGTTAATACCGCATAAGACCACAGCACCGCATGGTGCGGGGGTAAAAACTCCGGTGGTATGAGATGGACCCGCGTTCGATTAGCCAGTTGGCGGGGTAACGGCCCACCAAAGCGACGATCGATAGCCGATCTGAGAGGATGACCGGCCACATTGGGACTGAGACACGGCCCAAACTCCTACGGGAGGCAGCAGTGGGGAATATTGCACAATGGGGGAAACCCTGATGCAGCGACGCCGCGTGAGTGAAGAAGTACTTCGGTATGTAAAGCTCTATCAGCAGGGAAGAAAATGACGGTACCTGAGTAAGAAGCCCCGGCTAACTACGTGCCAGCAGCCGCGGTAATACGTAGGGGGCAAGCGTTATCCGGATTTACTGGGTGTAAAAGGGAGCGCAGACGGTTGCGCAAGTCTGAAGTGAAATCCCGAGGCTTAACCACGGGACTGCTTTGGAAACTGTGCGACTTGAGTATCGGAGGGGCAGGCGGAATTCCTAGTGTAGCGGTGAAATGCGTAGATATTAGGAAGAACACCGGTGGCGAAGGCGGCCTGCTGGACGAAAAACTGACGTTGAGGCTCGAAGGCGTGGGGGAGCAAACAGGATTAGATACCCTGGTAGTCCACGCGGTAAACGATGAATACTAGGTGTTGGTGCCCAAAGGGCATCGGTGCCGTCGCAAACGCAATAAGTATTCCACCTGGGGAGTACGTTCGCAAGAATGAAACTCAAAGGAATTGACGGGGACCCGCACAAGCAGTGGAGCATGTGGTTTAATTCGAAGCAACGCGAAGAACCTTACCAAATCTTGACATCCTTCTGACCGCACCGTAATGGGTGCTTTCCTTCAGGGACAGGAGTGACAGGTGGTGCATGGTTGTCGTCAGCTCGTGTCGTGAGATGTTGGGTTAAGTCCCGCAACGAGCGCAACCCCTATTGCCGGTAGCCAGCAGGTAAAGCTGGGCACTCCGGCGAGACTGCCAGGATAACCGGGAGGAAGGCGGGGATGACGTCAAATCATCATGCCCCTTATGATTTGGGCAACACACGTGCTACAATGGCGTTAACAAAGAGAGGCGAGAACGCGAGTTTAAGCAAAGCTCAAAAATAACGTCTCAGTTCGGACTGCAGTCTGCAACTCGACTGCACGAAGCCGGAATTGCTAGTAATCGCGAATCAGCATGTCGCGGTGAATACGTTCCCGGGTCTTGTACACACCGCCCGTCACACCATGGGAGTCAGCAACGCCCGAAGTCAGTGACCCAACCGCAAGGAGGGAGCTGCCGAAGGCGGGGCGGATAACTGGGGTGAAGTCGTAACAAGGTAGCCGTATCGGAAGGTGCGGCTGGATCACCTCCTTTCTAAGGAAAAAGTAAGGGTTGTTTGTGCTGTCTGGTTTTTGATCAAAGGTTCAACCGGATTTCCGGTGTCGATGCGTCTTCTTGAAACACCCGTTCCCATCCCGAACACGACGGTTAAGAGGAAGACGGCCGAAGGTACTATGCTGGTAACGGCATGGGAGAATAGGCGGGCGCCGGATTATTATGGGATTATAGCTCAGCCGGTTAGAGCGCACGCCTGATAAGCGTGAGGTCGGTGGTTCGAGTCCACTTAATCCCAGTTTGCACCTTGAAAATCGCATACAGAATGAATATTCAATTAAGAATATCTAGACATCCGAGGTGATACGACGAAAGTCGTATCCGATAGATGTGACGAAAGTCATGTCTATAATGTAATAATACGTAACTCTGTGAGAGCAGAGTTGACCAACCCGCATGTTCTTACGCTAGAGAACATGTAAGAGGTTAAACAGAAAAGAGCGTAGGGCGGATGCCTTGGCACTAAGAGCCGATGAAGGACGTGATAAGCTGCGATAAGCTGCGGGGAAGAGCAAATATCTATTGATCCGCAGATTTCCGAATGGGGAAACCTACTGCAGAAGACCTGCAGTGACTGTGCGTAAATCCATAGCGTACAGCCGGGAACCCGCTGAACTGAAACATCTAAGTAGGCGGAGGAAGAGAAAACAACAGTGATTCCGTAAGTAGTGGCGAGCGAACACGGAAGAGCCCAAACCGCGGTGCGTGCACCGCGGGGTTCGGACTGCATAGGGGATTGAATGGTTACCGGAAGGACTTTGGAAAAGTCCGCCACAGAGGGTGAAAGCCCCGTACGGGAAAACGATTCGAAACTCGGCAGGATCCAGAGTACCACGAGACACGTGAAACCTTGTGGGAATACGGGGGGACCACCCCCTAAGGCTAAATACTACTTAGTGACCGATAGTGCATAGTACTGTGAAGGAAAGGTGAAAAGGACCCCGGGAGGGGAGTGAAAAAGAACCTGAAACCCTATGTTTACATGCAGTGGAAGTGCGATACATGAACGCACAACCGCGTACTTTTTGTAGAACGGTCCGGCGAGTTGCCGGTGCTGGCAAGGTTAAGGACTACAGGTCCGGAGCCGAAGGGAAACCGAGTCTTAATAGGGCTTACAGTCAGCATCGGCAGACCCGAAACCGGGTGATCTATCCATGTCCAGGTTGAAGTTCCCGTAAAAGGGAATGGAGGACCGAACACACATCCGTTGAAAAGGGTGGTGATGAGGTGTGGATAGGGGAGAAATTCCAATCGAACCCGGAGATAGCTGGTTCTCCTCGAAATAGCTTTAGGGCTAGCCTCGACTTAGTCAGACGGAGGTAGAGCACTGAATTCCTGAGGGGGCGTCAAAGCCTACCAAGGGATATCAAACTGCGAATGCCGCACTGATGATGGTCGGGAGTCAGACTGTACGAGATAAGTTGGACAGTCAAAAGGGAAAGAGCCCAGACCTACAGCTAAGGTCCCAAAATACGTGTTAAGTGGAAAAGGATGTGGGATTTCGAAGACAGCTAGGATGTTGGCTTAGAAGCAGCCACACATTCAAAGAGTGCGTAATAGCTCACTAGTCGAGAGGTCCTGCGCCGAAAATTTCCGGGGCTAAAACACGATACCGAAGCTTAGGAATGTAGCAATACATTGGTAGAGGAGCAATCTCAGAGTGCCGAAGCGTTACCGTAAGGAAGCGTGGAGTTCTGAGAAGAGAGAATGCCGGAATGAGTAGCGAGAATGATGTGAGAATCATCATGGCCGAATATCCAAGGATTCCAGGGTAAAGCTGATCTGCCCTGGGTAAGTCGGGACCTAAGGCGAGGGAGAAATCCGTAGTCGATGGACAGCAGGTTCATATTCCTGCACCTGACATGATCAGAACTGTGGGGACACAGGAACAAAACCGGACCCGGGAGAGCAAAGACCGGGCGAAGCGAAGCTAGGAGTGCGGTAGGCAAATCCGCCGCACAATCCGAAAGCGTGATAGGGAGCGAAAAATAAGTAGCGAAGCCGGTGGAGGGACTGTCGAGAAAAGCCGCTATTGTATCATGTCAGCCCGTACCGCAAACCGACACAGGTGGATGAGGAGAGAATCCTAAGGCCGGCGGGAGAAGCATTGTTAAGGAACTCGGCAAAATGACCCCGTAACTTCGGGAGAAGGGGTGCTGCAGAGATGCAGCCGCAGAGAAAAGGCTCAAGCAACTGTTTAGCAAAAACACAGGTCTATGCGAAACCGTAAGGTGAGGTATATGGGCTGACGCCTGCCCGGTGCTGGAAGGTTAAGAGGAGAGGTTAGCTAAGGCGAAGCTTTGAATTTAAGCCCCAGTAAACGGCGGCCGTAACTATAACGGTCCTAAGGTAGCGAAATTCCTTGTCGGGTAAGTTCCGACCCGCACGAAAGGCGTAATGATTTGAGCGCTGTCTCAACAATGCACCCGGTGAAATTGAAGTACCAGTGAAGATGCTGGTGACCTGCGCCAGGACGGAAAGACCCCATGGAGCTTTACTCCAGCTTGATACCGGGATTCGGTGTTACTCGTACAGGATAGGTGGGAGGCTAAGAAGGAAGGACGCCAGTCTTTCCGGAGCCGCTGTTGGGATACCACCCCTGTGGCACTGGATTTCTAACCTACATCCGTAATCCGGATGGGGGACAATGTCAGGTGGGGAGTTTGACTGGGGCGGTCGCCTCCGAAAGAGTATCGGAGGCGCTCAAGAGTTCCCCTCAGAATGGTTGGAAACCATTCGAAGAGCGCAAAGGCAGAAGGGAGCTTGACTGCGACACCGACGGGTGGAGCAGGTACGAAAGTAGGACTTAGTGATCCGGTGGTATAAAGTGGGATTGCCATCGCTCAACGGATAAAAGCTACCCTGGGGATAACAGGCTTATCACTCCCAAGAGTTCACATCGACGGAGTGGTTTGGCACCTCGATGTCGGCTCATCGCATCCTGGGGCTGAAGTCGGTCCCAAGGGTTGGGCTGTTCGCCCATTAAAGCGGTACGCGAGCTGGGTTCAGAACGTCGTGAGACAGTTCGGTCCCTATCCGGCGCGGGCGTAAGATATCTGAGAGGAGCTGTCCTTAGTACGAGAGGACCGGGATGGACTGACCACTGGTGCACCGGTTGGGGAGCAACCCCATGGCCGGGTAGCCAAGTCGGGACGGGATAAACGCTGAAGGCATCTAAGCGTGAAGCCCCCCTCAAGATGGGATATCTCATGCGAAAGCGGTAAGACCCCTTGAAGACGACAAGGTAGATAGGAGAGAGGTGTAAGCGTGGCGACACGTTCAGCTGACTCTTACTAATCGGTCGAGGGTTTAACCAAAGGGTTTGGGAAAAGAGATGAATAGATAAAAATTCTGTGTGCGGTTTTCAGGGTGTAAATAATCCTTGTTAGCTCAGTCGGTAGAGCACGCGGCTGTTAACCGCGGTGTCGTTGGTTCGAGTCCAACACGAGGAGCTTAATATGGCGACATAGCCAAGTGGTAAGGCGTGGGTCTGCAAAACCCTGATCACCGGTCCGAATCCGGTTGTCGCCTCTCGCGAGACCGGTCCGAAGGACCGGTTTTTTGTTGCAAAAAAACGAGAGCTTTCTATAATGACGAGTAGAGAACCTGACTCCACCCGTTGCACATTCGCGCGCAAGAACGGCTCTCAAGCCCATGTGACGGCAGCAATTTATATTTCCCAGCTGTGCGTAGAGCAGCGCGATTCCGAGACGTTTCGCTTTCGCGCGCAAGAACGGCTCTCAAGCCCGTGTGACGGCAGCGATTTATATTTCCCGGCTGTGCGTAGAGCAGCGCGATTCCGAGACGTTTCGCTTTCGCGCGCAAGAACGGCTCTCAAGCCCGTGTGACGGCAGCGATTTATATTTCCCGGCTGTGCGTAGAGCAGCGCGATTCCGGGACGTTGCGTCTTCGCGCGCAAGAACGGCTCTCAAGCCCGTGTGACGGCAGCGATTTATAATTCGCAGTTGTGTGTAGAGCAATCTGATTCCGGGACGTTGCACTTTCGCGCGCCGGGGTATGTAGGAAGGAAATGATAGAAACTCCGAGAACGGTAGGTAACGAAAGGAGGAGCGGGAAATGAATGAGCTGAAGATGAAGCGTGTCTACGAGTCGGCGGAGCCGACAGACGGAACGCGTATTTTGGTGGACCGACTGTGGCCGCGAGGCATTAGCAAAGAGAGGGCAGCGCTGACGCGTTGGGAGAAGGAGATTACACCCTCACCGGAGCTCAGAAAGTGGTTCGGGCATGAGCCTGAGCGTTTTGCCACGTTTACGGAGCTCTACCGCAAAGAACTGGATGCGAATCCGGCGGGAGAGGGGTTTCTTTCCGAGATACGGGATTTCCTGAAAGAGGGAAATGTAACTCTGGTTTACGCGGCAAAAGATCCGGCTTGCAATCATGTGCTTGTCTTGAAGGATTGGATAGAAGAGCGGCTGAAAAGGTAGTATAATGAGCCTTAGATTCAGAGTGACGGGATAAGGTTCGCGTTGCATGGAAGTTTGACACACTCACGACAGACGACATACACCCGGTGTCTGATTCTTGTAGCCGAAAACAGAATATGGAAACGTAGTGCAGTTTTTCTTAGGAGGAAAAAAGCATGGAACACATGAAAAATGTCAGATCGCTGACGGTCGCAGCTTTACTCGTGGCGCTCGCGGTGACGCTCAAGTTTTTGAAGATTGTCATTACACCGACGCTCGAATTCAGCTTCGCCTTTCTTGCAAATGCGAGCGCGGGCTTTTTGTTCGGGCCCTTTGTCTCCGGAACCGTAGGCGCGCTTGCGGATGTTCTCGGCTATCTGGTTCGACCGACCGGCCCATTCTTTCCGGGCTTTACGCTGAACGCGATTATCAACGGCGTGGTCTACGGCCTGATACTCTATAAGAAGCCGCTTTCCATGAAGCGCGTTGTGATTGCCCGCGTGATTAACACGGTGTTGATCAGCTTCCTCTTGAACCCGCTGTGGCTATCGATGATGTACGGGAAAGCCTTCCACCTGCTGGTTAAGACCCGCTTTATCAAAGCGGCGATACTCTTTGTGCCGGAGTGCATTTTGCTCTTCGCGATTCTGCAGCTGGTGCAGAAAATTGCGATGAATGCATCGCTTTTGCAGCGACGCAGTACAAGTGAATAAGAAGATCGGATTGATCGATAAGCAGAGTCGGTAACGCCCCTCCGCAACGCCTTTCGTAGCAAGCGTTGCGGAGGGGCATTTTATTAGAACAGAATGAAGGACGGACCGAGAAATCTACCGTCATGAAGCACGGAAAGAATGCGCGGGAATCCGCGCCGGACGGAGGTAATAATCCAAGTCAAAGAGCGGACACGCCGAATGCGGCGTATCCAGAGGCCCGGGGAAACGCGGCAAGAAGCGTCGGGCAAGAGGCGCCGTAAACTGTATAAAATAGAATACATGGCTCTTTGCGCAAAAAAAAATCGAATATCCCGCTTGCATTCCGCTTACAAGGCGTGTATAACAGAGTCTCGTGCGATGAGATTGACAACTCTTTGTCGATCTTATTTTTTTAAATGGAACGGAGGTGAACGACCTATGAAGGAAATGATGAGAAGCAAGAAGGCAGCGATAGTCGACATGACGGCGGGAAGCCCGACGGCGCTCATTTTGGGATTTGCGATTCCCATGTTACTGGGAACCTTGTTCCAGCAGTTTTACAGCATGGCGGATACGGTAATCGTGGGACGTTACCTCAGCATCAATGCACTTGCGGGCGTTGGTTCCACGGCGGCGATTAACTTCCTGATCAACGGCTTTGTGATCGGTATGTCCTCGGGCTTTGCGATTCCGGTGGCACAGCGCTTCGGTGCGCGTGATTATACGGATATGCGCAAGTTTATCGCGAATACCATATGGCTCAGCCTGATTTTTTCGTTTGTCGTGACGGGACTCGTTGCGATCTTTACGAAGCCCCTCCTCGTTTGGACGCAGACGCCGGAGGAAATCATGCCCTATGCCTATCAATATATCTTTATCATCTTCCTCGGCATTCCGACCACCTATCTCTACAACGTGACGGCGAGTCTGATTCGCGCCCTGGGAGACTCGAAGACACCGGTGTACTTCTTGATTCTCGCATCGGTCATCAACATCGTCTTCGACTTTGTGACGATTGTCGGATTCGGCTTCAGTGTGAACGGCCCGGCGCTTGCGACCGTGTTCTCACAGGCGATCTCCGGTATTCTGTGCATCTTTTATATGCGGAAGAAGTTTCCGTTGCTCCGTTTTGCGCCGCGGGAGCTAACTTTGACCGCAGAAAATGCGAAATCCTGCTTGCAATGGCCTTGCCGATGGGATTGCAGTATTCAATTACGGCAATCGGTTCCGTCATTGTGCAGAGCGCGGTCAATATGCTCGGCACGGTGACGGTTGCGGCAGTGACGGCGGGGCAGAAGATCAGCATGTTTCTCTGCTCTGTCTACGATGCGTTGGGTGCGACCATGGCCACCTATGCGGGTCAGAATGTCGGCGCGGGCAAGTTGCGTCGCGTCAAGGAAGGCGTTTATGTGGCGACGCGAATCGGCATACTCTACGGTCTGTTTGCCTTCTTGCTCTGCTTCCTCTTTGGTGACAAGCTGCCGCAGCTCTTCATCTCAGCGGAGCAGACGGAAATTTTGCGACAGGCAAAGCTCTTCCTGCTTGCAAACGCAGCCTTCTATGGCGCCCTTACGGTGGTCAATGTGTGGCGCTTTACGATTCAGGGCATGGGCTATTCCGTCTTTGCAATCTTGGCGGGCGTTGCGGAGATGGTAGCGCGCACTTTCATGGGCTTTGTCGGCGTTCGCTTCTTCGGTGTCTACGCAATCTTCTTTGCGTCACCGCTCGCCTGGCTTGCCGCGGATTGCTTCTTAATTCCCGCGTTTCATCACTGCCACAGAAAGCTCTGCCTTTTGCTCGGCTTGAAGGAAGAGTGAGAATTCATACTTTGTTCATAATTTCTTTGAAAGCGTTACAAGGCGCACATGAATTTATCACGACTCTTCGCTATCATATAGACATAGCAAGCGGGAAACCGCGAACATCTTTTTTTCATATACTGGCCGGGAGCGAAAGCCCCCGGCCTCCTCCCTTTTATGGGGGAGTACAAAGAGAAATTCTGTGACAGCGAGCGGAAGGACGGACAACATTGCAGGCAGAAGCCCCTACTGTAGACCCAAGCGTGTTGCCGGAATAAGGGTTGGGGGGACTTCGGTTCACGGGAAGTGAAAATGGTGGCAGACCCGGGGCTTGGGCAGAACGCATCGATAAGTGGATACGGAGACACGAAGCAAAGTGACTTTCCGCAGATAGATGCGAAAGGTGCGCGGCACAAAACAAAGAGTGCACCTCATGTCGGGACTACCGGTGTCTGTGCATTCGTTTTAGCGCTTGAGACGGCAGGAAGGAAACACGGCACGGATATGTGAAATGCCGTAGCGCTCGGTGAAGAACTTGATGGAGTAAGCCTGTTTGGGAAATATCATGTTTTTGGCATAGAAAAAGCACTGTTTCGAGAGAACAGTGCTTTTCGTTTGTTTCGAAGTCCTTACTCCCGACCGTCCCAGCAGTAAGTACAGAGCTTATCGCGGTCGATGCCGACAGCCTTGATGAGGTCGTCGAGGCGGTTATAGCGGAGGGTTGTAAAGTTCAGCTGCTTACAGATGACATCGAGCATCGCCTGATAGCGCTCGGAGTCCGGGTTTGCATAGTCTGTCAGAATTTCTCTGCTCACATTCTCGCCCTCGGCGTCGCGTATCATGCGCCGCGTGATGAGCTCCATCTCACCGGTCGAGCGGGAGAAGTTCAGGTACTTACAGCCGAAGAGCAGCGGCGGGCAGGCCGGACGAACATGGACTTCCTTTGCACCGCTGTGGTACAGGAACTCGGTGGTTTCGCGGAGCTGGGTGCCGCGGACAATGGAGTCGTCGATTAAGAGCAGGCGCTGTCCGTTGATGAGCTCGTGCACCGGAATCAGCTTCATCTTTGCGATGAGATCTCGCTTATCCTGAATGGTCGGCATGAAAGACCGCGGCCAGGTCGGCGTGTACTTGATAAAGGGCCGTGCGAACGGAACGCCGGACTCATTCGCGTAGCCGATTGCGTGCGCGGTACCGGAGTCCGGAACACCTGCCACCGAGTCAATCTGCTCGTGGCTCATGTGGTCGCGTTTTGCGAGTTCCTCACCGCAGCGCACGCGCATGGCCTCGACGGATATGCCCTCGTAGGAGGAAGACGGATAGCCGTAGTAGACCCAGAGGAAGGTGCAGATGCGCATCTTCTTTCCGGGGGCGGAGAGGGTCGTGAGTGCCTCGGGTGTCATCACCGCAATTTCGCCGGGGCCCAGTTCGCGGAAGTCCTCATAGCCGAGGTTCAGATAGGCAAAACTCTCGAAGGAGGCGCAGAATCCCTCTTCTTTTCTGCCGACGACAATCGGCGTTCTGCCGAGCCTATCGCGGGACAGGTATATGCCTTGCGGGGTCAGGAGCATAATGCTCATGGAGCCGTCAATCACCTCCTGCGCGTAGCGAAGTCCCTCAATCAGATTGTCTTTGCGGTTAATCAGCGCTGCGACCAACTCGGTCGGATTGATGATGCCGCCGCTCATCTCGAGGAAGGAGGAGCCGTTGTTCTGTAAGAGCTCATCCGAGAGCACATTCAGGTTGTTGATGCGACCCACGGTCGTAATCGCATAGGTGCCGTGGTGGGAGCGCACAATGAGGGGGCTGTGCCTCGTAGTCGGAGATACATCCGATGCCGAGATTGCCCTCCATGGTCTTCACATCATCCGCAAACTTGGTGCGGAAGGGGCTGTTTTCAATGTTATGGATGGCGCGGTCAAAGCCTTTCTTTCCGTAGACGGCCATGCCGCCGCGCCGCGTGCCGAGGTGCGAGTGATAATCCGTGCCAAAGAAAAGATCAAAGACACAATCCTCTTTGAGTGCCGATGCAAAGATGCCTCCCATAGGACCTTCCTTTCAGAATGCGCATACAGAATACCGTGTTACCGCAAAAATCATAATAGATTCGGGCGGTGAATGCAAGGCAGGGGGGACGGAAACAGTGCTAGTTTTTTGATTACCCATAGATTAAAATAAGGGAAAAATGTGACGAAAAGGCGTGCCGTGTCGTACTTGCCCGCCGCGGCGGGCGGCATACTTGGGAGGAAAAGGCTTGAACATTCATCAGAAAATCGCAGAGGAACTCGGGGTCCGGACAGAACAGGTGGACGCAGCCGTCAACTTAATCGACGAGGGCGCAACCATACCCTTTATAGCCCGCTACCGGAAGGAAGTGACCGGCTCGCTGGACGATGAACAGCTGAGAACGCTCGATATGCGGCTCACCGCACTTCGCAATCTGGAAGAGCGCCGCGAAAAGATACGCGCGGCAATCACGGAGCAGGGGAAGATGACGGAGGCGCTCGGTGCGCAGCTTGATGCGGCGGAGACTCTGGTGCAGCTCGAGGACATCTACCTCCCCTATCGCCCGAAGCGCAGCACCCGCGCGACGGTGGCAATCGAGCGCGGATTAAGCGAGCTCGCGGATCTCATCTGGGCGCAGAAGACAGAGAAGAGCCTCGAAGAAGAGGCCGAGCGCTTTATCTCCGAGGAAAAGGGCATAGGTACGGCGGCACTCTGCATTCAGGGCGCTCTGGACATACTCGCGGAGCGCTTTTCCGATGCGCGTGTCATCCGCAGCTATGTGCGCGACACGACCAAGCGGGGCGGTCAGCTCTGCGCGGCGCGGCGCGAGCAGAAGGGCAGTGCGGAGAAGCAGAACGAGGCCGAGAAGGAGAGGGAGAAGCGGGCGGTCTATGAGACCTATTATGACTTCCGCGAGCCCCTGATGAAGGCAACCGGCTACCGTGTGCTCGCAATGAACCGCGGCGAGAAAGAAAAGATTCTGCGGGTCTATATCGAGGCGCCGAGTGAGGAGATTCTGGCGACCCTCCGCGGCCGTCTGATTAAGGCAGAGAACAAGAACACTGCCGAGGCGATGGACCGCGCGATTACGGACAGCTACGTGCGGCTCATGGCGCCTGCAGTGGAGCGGGACATTCGGAACGAACTCACCGAGGCGGCGGAGACGGGCGCCATTGAGGTGTTCCGGAAGAACCTGCATCAGCTGCTCATGCAGCCGCCGATTGCGGGCGAGGTAGTGCTCGGCTGGGATCCGGCGTTCCGCACGGGCTGTAAGCTCGCGGTGGTGGACGAGACCGGCAAGGTGTTGGATACCGCGGTGGTCTACCCGACCATGCCGACCAACGAGAAGAAGCAGCGCGCGGCGGCGGAGAAGCTGAGAGAGTTTATCGAGAAGTATGGTGTGACCCTGATCTCGATTGGAAACGGCACGGCTTCCCGTGAGTCCGAGCAGTTTGTCGCGGAGGTCTTAAAGGAACTTCCGCAGAAAGTCTCCTATGTGATTACGAACGAGGCGGGCGCTTCGGTCTACTCCGCGAGCGCGCTCGCGACCGAGGAGTTCCCGGAGTTCGATGTGGGACAGCGCAGTGCGGCCTCGATTGCGCGCCGCGTACAGGACCCGCTCGCGGAGCTCGTGAAGATTGACCCGAAGTCGATCGGCGTTGGGCAGTACCAGCACGACATGGAGCAGAAGCGTCTCGGCGAGGCGCTGGAGGGCGTGGTAGAGGACTGCGTTAACGCGGTCGGCGTGGATTTAAACACGGCTTCGGCACCCCTGCTCCGCTATATCTCCGGCATCACGAAGACCACGGCAAAGAATATCGTGAGCTACCGCGAGGAGAACGGCAAATTCAAGAACCGGAAGGAACTCTTAAAAGTCTCGAAACTCGGCCCCAAGGCCTTTGAACAGTGCGCGGGCTTCCTTCGTATCAGCGGCGGCGAGAATCCGCTCGACGACACCGGCGTACATCCGGAGAGCTATGCGCTCGCGAAGGCCATCCTTGAGGCGGCGGGGGAGAACGAGGAGAAGCTTCGGGAAGGTCGTCTCAGTTTCAAACTCAACAAGGCAAAGCGGAAGGCACTCGCGGAGCAGCTTTCGGTCGGCGAGGTCACGCTGGAGAGCGTCGAGAAGGAACTCACAACGGCGCGGCGCGATCCCCGCGAAGATATGCCGAAGCCCATCTTAAAGAGCGATGTGCTGCAGATTGAGGATTTGAAGCCCGGCATGATACTCCGCGGCACCGTGCGAAACGTCATTGACTTCGGCGCTTTTGTGGACATCGGCGTACACCAGGACGGCCTCGTGCACATCTCCCGCATGAAGAAGGGCAAGTTTGTGAAGCACCCCTCGGAGGTCGTGAAAGTCGGCGACATCGTCGAGGTCAAGGTGGTCGAGGCCGATGTCAAGAAGCAGAGAATCGGGCTGTCGATGATACTTTGAGAGATGATGCTGCGCGGATAAGACAAGTTTGAAGTGCATAGATAGTAATCCCTAACTTGCAAAAAAAAATACGGCGTTGTACAATGAAATCAAAACAAAGATGCATTTTCATTGTATGGAGGTCTGCTATGGCAAACTCGCTCTTATTGCGTCGCGTCTATTTATTCCGTATGATACTGGGCGTGCTGATTATCTCCTTGGCTGTGGCGGAAGTACTCGCGTCAAAGCTGCTGACAGAGCTGCCGCTTTTACAAATTGTGGCGGGCTTGGGAATACTCTGGCTCATCAGTAGCTTCCTGATACGCCGCATGGACAGCGAACGCTTGCTCCGTTCCGGGCAGGCGCAGAAGTTACAGGAAGCGGATGCCGCGTTGTACCGTCTGCGCCGCTTTGAAGAGAAGCTGCTTTCAAAGGCGGAATTCGGCATTTTGATGGCTGCCTTGTTGTTTATGGTTGTGCGGCAGCGCCTTTGGTAAGCGCACGGACAGAGAAAACAGAAGAAAAAAAGAGCTTGTCATCCGGCGGATGACAAGCTCTTTTTCGCTTTCGTGGAACAGCTTCGGCGAAAAGCGCAATCAGCGAATTTCCTGCTGCGCCGCAAGGAGGCGGGACAGGACTTTCACAATCAGGGTGCTCACGATGCCGCTCACCACGACTTCAATCACGCCCTGCAGGCCGACCAGAAGCACAATGAAGGCAAGGGGATTGGTCGCGTGCAGTGCGCTCGCAAGGGCCTGAATCGCCTCGGTCTGATAGAAGAAAAGAACCATGTAGCCCATGAAGAAAATCGTGTTCGTGAGGGGCGCTGCGACGGCGCCGACCAGGAAGGAGAGATTTTTCCGCTTGCTCGCGCCGAGCACCAGGCGGAAGATCCATGCGGTGCAGATACCCACGAGAACACGCATGGTCACACAGAGCATAAAGGTGTGGAACACACTGAACTGCAGAAGCGCGAGGCCGAGCGGCGAAGTTCCGCTCACGCACTCATAAAAGGCGGTGATACCGAAGACAGCTCCGGTCACGGCGCCGGCGAAGGGCCCGAGCAGGATGGCTGCGACCGCAATCGGGACCGTTAAGAAGGACATCGACAGCGGGCCGATGGGGACGGAGCCGAGGCCGACTAACTTCATCACGAGTTCAATCGCGACGAGGAGAGCAAGCTGGCTCAGGTAGAGGACGCGGTTCTTGGGTGTATACATAGTTGTCCTTTCTGTCGTTCTCTCGGAGATACGACGAAACAAGATGTGCGGACACTGCCGCGGGTTCCGCTCCGGAAAGCCGCAGTTCCCTGCTGCCGAAGGTGCGGCGGGAATTGCGCCGAAGCAGGCTTATTATAGCACGAAACGGCTGGCTGAAAAGACAGGAAGCTTGCAAGTCGCAATCGGAATTCGCTATAATGCAGACTGTATGGTTTTTACACGGAAAGGATAGGCTATGAAACGTGGATTGGTCATGGAAGGCGGCGGCATGCGCGGGCTCTTTACCGCGGGCGTCACGGATGTCTTCCTGGAAAATAAAATTGTTTTTGACGGTGCCATCGGCACCTCCGCGGGCGCGGTGTTCGGGTGTAACTATAAGTCGAATCAGCCGGGGCGCGTGCTCCGCTATAATCTGAAATACGGCGCGGACCCGCGCTACGGCTCGCTTCGATCCCTCTTGCTGACAGGCGACTTCTATAACAAGGACTTTGCCTATCGCGAGGTGCCGTTTGAAAAGTTCCCCTTTGACACGGAGACCTTTCAAAAGAATCCGATGGAGTTCTATGTGGTCTGCACCGATGTGGAGACCGGGAGGCCCTTTTACTACCGCTGTGAGAAGGGCGATGCGCACGATGTCGAGTACATGCGCGCCTCGGCTTCGATGCCGCTGGTGGCGCGCATTGTCGAGGTGGACGGGCATAAGCTCCTGGACGGCGGCATTACCGATTCGATTCCGCTGAAAAAAATGCTGAGTCTCGGCTATGAGAAAAATGTGGTCATTCTGACGCGTCCCAAGGGCTATCGAAAGGAGCGCGGTGCGTCCGGGACCATCGTCGGGGCTGCGCTGAGGGGCTATCCGCGCGCCTCCCTTGCGATGAAAATGCGCCACCTCACCTACAACCAGAACATACGCTTTGTCGAGGAAGAAGCGGAGCGCGGGCGGGCACTCTTAATTTATCCGCGGGAGGAGCTCGGCATAAGCCGCATTGCGAGCGATCCCGGCGAATTGATGCGCGTCTATGAGCTTGGGCGCGGCGCGGGCTTACGCGCGCTGGAGCGAGTACGCGCCTACCTCGGGGAATGAAAAGAGCGCCATATTCGCAGCCGCATTGAGAGCAATCCCGGCGAACAGATGCGCGTCTATGAGCTTGGCCGTGGCGCGGGTCTACGTGCGCCGGAGCGGCTCAGACAGCTTGTGGGTGTTTCGGCAGAAAAGGAATCGTTGTTGCATTCGCAGCGTGTCCCGCAATCGAAGAACGGAAGAAGGTCTCGGAAATAGGATTTTCCGCTAAGTTATGCTATACTTTCCTCTGTGAGTTTTCGCTAAATAAAATAAGCCTCCTCTCTAAATGAGAGGAGGATGGAAAGAGGAAAGCAATGAAATGTAAGGTGGTACATGAGACCGGCGGCAGCCTGCGCGTCAAGATTCTGGGACGGCAGCTCTCTTACAAGGAGTACGAGGCCCTGCACGGACTCCTCGAAAAGACGGAGGGCGTGCAGCGCATCCGCACTTACTGGGCGACCGGAAGCATTGCACTGAATTTCCGCGGCGACCGGGAGCGGCTGCTCGCGATCATTCGTGGCATTTCCGAAGAGGATCTCGCTGCGGCGGTCGAGGAAAACCGCCGCGCTCTGGCAGAGCTCGGCAAGAAGGAAATCGAGCAGAATACGCCGGTCGACTTTGTCGACTTAAAGAAGTTAAAGAAGCAGGGCAAGAAGATGAGTTCCCTCTGGAAGCGGCGTTTAAACCGCCGCATTCTCATTGAGGCGGCCGCGGATATGATACTCCCGGCGCCGGTTCAGGTGGCGTATCACGCCTACCAGATGCTGGTTTTGCAGAGCCTCTGACTTATTCTCGGACGACGGCGACTTCGGTGACGCCGTAGCGGAGAAAGAGCGGGAGCAGTTCCGCCGAGAGACGCTCGCCGCTCACCGCGAGCGGGACGGCGGGCGGGCAGGAAACCGTGGGTTGGCCGAGGATGCGTCCAACGGCCTCCGTGACTGGGACAGTCTCCTGCGGAGACAGCATGGCTTCCCGTATCGTTAAGATACGCGGCAGAGGAAGCAGACGAAGAGACGGCTCTTTTGCCGTCTCTTTTTTTGTCCAGAGAGCGGCTTCCTCGCGGTAGAGAGAGGCGATGCGGAGAAAATCCTCGGGGCGGTTTTCCGGGGTCAACATGAGCACCACGGCGGAGAGATCCGCGAATTCGACCTCCATTTGATGGCTGCGAAAGAGCGCCGCGACCTCCGCCCCCGAAAGAGCTCCGCTGTCGAGCACAAGTTTCAGCGGCTCGCTTTCACAGAGTTTGGCGCCGAGGGTGCGGAGGTAGTAGCCGAGCCCCTCGATGCGGCGTATGCAGGCATAGAGGCGGGCCGGGTAGTTGTCCGCAAGGTAGGCGTTGCAGAGATCGAGTGACTGTAAAATCAAATACGAGGGACTGGTCGAGGCAAAGAGCTCCATGGTGCGGCGCGCGGACGCACCGACTTCCGCGGCAGCCTCTGCACTGAAGTGGAGATAGGCGCCGCCGGTCAGGACGGGCAGGGTCTTGTGCGCGGAGTCGCAGCAGAGATAGGCGCCCTGATCCATGGGGTGCATGGGTGTTTCGAGAAAGTGAAGGTAGGTGCCGTGGGCGTTGTCAACAAGGACGGGGACAGATCCCGCTCCGCAGCAGGCATCGACTGCGGTCACAATGCCCTGTATATCGGCGAGAAAGCCGAGGTAGTCGGGACTCGTCAAAAAGACAGCGAAGGGCGGCCGCGGCAGGGCGCGCAATGCCGCGCACACCGAGTTCGGGCTCGGGTGGCAGGAGCAGATGCTGTCAAGCGCTGTGTCCTCGGGATAAATCCAGGCGATGTCAAAGTCGAGGAGAGCCGCCGCGTAGAGGAGGCTCTTATGTGCGTTACGCGCGGCGAGGAGGAGCGGGCGCTCCCCCGGGATGCGCGGTGCGCGTGAGAGTGCCAAGGCCAGCATGGTGCGGAGCGCAAGGCTGCTGCCCTCGGTCGAGTAGAGAGTCAACGCCGTGCCGAAGAGAGCTGCCGCATTCGCCTCGCTCTCGCCTATGATGCCCGTGGCCTCCGAGAGTACATCCGCGCCGTGAATCTCCGTGATATCCCGCGCCTCGATGCCGTAGAGCGCCGCGCCGAAGGCACTCTGTCCCTTGTGGCCGGGCATGTGGAGACGGCTTCTCCCGGCGCGTATGTAATCGCTCACAAAGTCATAAATCGGTGTGTTCATCGGCGTTTCCTTCCTGTTTCGGTATGTATCTGTTCATGCTTTTGTCCGCTTCAAATGAGACTTCGGTATTCTGAGAGGCTCGAGAGGCACTCGATCATTTGCAATTCGGAGATAAGTGCAGTCTTGTACTTGCCGGACATTTCACCGGGCCTCGCTGCGTTAGGACGAGTCGTATCGCCGGTTCCGTATCAGAGCTCAGCGCTATGCTGTCCCTTCTGCTTCGGCACTGCCTGCGCGTTTTGTGTTTCTTTGTGTGCGGCGGAGAGCAGCGCCCCGCCGCGAAGCAAAGCCTTGTCTCCGTAGCGCGCGGAAATTTCGGCCTGCATTTCGCCGAGCTTTCGGCGCTTTTCCGCCTTGGCTGCCTCCGCTGCGGCGCGCTGCTTGGCTTCATTCATTTCCTCTGCACTCGGCAGGGAGAAGAGGGACAGCTGTTGATATTGCGGGTCTTCGAGGCGGGCGGCGCCGATGCCGACGAGGCGCAGAGCCTCGCGTTTTGCAAAGAGCCCGGCATCGCCCTCCAAAAGGGCAGAGAAGAGTTCACGGGCGCTCGCCTCGAGCACTTCTTTCTCATTGCTCGGGACAAGGAGGCGCTGCTGACGCGTGTGGCGCTGAAAGGAGCTTGTTTTGGCGATAATCACGAGCGTCTCGGCGCGAACGTTTGCTTTTCTGAGGCGCGAAGAGAGTTCTTCCGCGAGCTCCGAAAGAAGCGGCGGGAGCTCGGCGGCCGCGTTGCGTTTCAATGTCTGTCGTTGTTGTGCGTTCCACCGAGTGGCTCTTTGCCTGCGGCCGCTCCCGCCGCACGGCAGAGTGGTTGATGCCGCGTGCACTCTGATAGACGGTTTTCCCGGCACTCGGCCCCAAAATGCGCTGTAGGACCTCACAGGGCGTTTCGGCAGCTTCACCTATCGTATGGATGCCGAAACGCAGCAATTTTTCGGCGCTTTGGCCGCCTACCCCGAAGAGAGCGCGAATCGGAAGGGGGTAAAGTTTTTGGGGCATTTCCTCGGGCCAGAGCGTGTGGATTTTATCAGGCTTCTCAAAGTCGCTCGCCATCTTGGCGAGAAGCTTGTTTTCACTGATACCGACATTGACCGTGAAGCCGAGGGTCTCCCGGATTTCCGTCTGAATGGCCGCCGCACACGCGCGTATCGCGGCCTCTTCCTGCCTGCGGTCCGAGAAGTGCTCGCTCATATCGAGAAAGGCCTCGTCGATTGAAAACTGCTCCACCGCAGAACTGTGACGCTTAAGAATCTCGAGAAAGGCAGCGGATTTTCGGCGGTAATAGGAAAAATTCGAGGCGACCAGAACTAAGTTCGGGCAGAGGCGGAGCGCCGCGCTGACCGGCTCGCCGCTCTTTACGCCGAGGCGTTTTGCGGGGATGGAGGCGGCGGTCACGACCCCGCGGCGCGAGGCAACATCGCCCGCGACGGCCGAGGGAATCGTTCTTAGGTCAACGCTGTCGGGATTCTGTTCGAGCCGCTCGAGCGCGCTCCAGGACAAAAACGCGGAGTTCACGTCAATATGAAAAACGATGCGGGACAAGCGAGACCTCCTTTCGAAAATTGAAAGACCCATGCGCCCTACTATGTGTTAGTATAGCAGGAGCGCGGGTAAAAGAACATGTGTTTCCGCCTGCGCCGGAGGAAACATGGGAAAGACTTACGTTTGGGATCACAAGATCCAGTATTACGAGACAGACCAGATGCAGATTGCGCACCACTCGAACTATATTCGCTGGTTCGAGGAGGCGCGGACCGCGGCCATGGAAGAGGCCGGGCTCGGCTACGAGGAGATGGAGGCGGCGGGCGTGATTAGCCCCGTGGTATCGGTGACGGCGAAGTATCACATGATGTCACGCTTTCCGGAGACACTCCGGATTGCGGTCGAAATTGCGGAGTATAACGGCGCGCGCATGCGGCTTCGCTACCGGGTGACGGAGAAGACGAGCGGAGAGCTCCGCTGTACCGGAGAGAGCGAACACTGCTATCTCGACGAGAGCCACAGACTCATCTCGTTAAAGCGGAGTAAGCCCGAAATTCATGCGATACTGGACGCAATGAAGTAAGCGCGGTTAAAAGACGAAAGCTATAAAAAAGAAAACGCGGCGCGGGAATATTTCCCGCGCCGCGTTTTACGTCGCTGTGAGCGCTTTAAAAGGCGCTTTAGTTCTTCTTCAGTTCGTCCGCGAGCTGCTGCTCCTCTGCGGTGAGCTTCAGCTGGCCTGCCGCAACCGCAGCTGCCTTCTGCTGCTCAAGCTGAGCCGCTGCCTGGAGCGCCGCCTGTGCCTCGCCGGAGCTCGGGTCGGTCGGATCCCACTTCTGGTCGCGCGGAATCGGAACCTCGATTGCATCCTTCTCAATCGGTCCCTTGTTCCACGGATCGTTGTAGATGTGGACCACGGTGCCGTTGCCGCAGTTCTTGTAGACCCAGTAGGAGTAACCGGTGAGCAGGCGGAGACAACCGCCGGAAGCCGCGTCGTCGATGTAGTTGAAGGTGATCGCATCCAGCTCAAGCTTTGCGCTGTAGTAGAGAATCGAGTGGATGATGAAGCCGTTGTAGAAGCGGTTTAAGTACTTGCAGTAGATGGCCGCCGGGACATCGTCGTGCATGTACTTGACATCGTACTTCGCATAAATCTTAAAGTTGCCCATGGGCGTATCCGGGCCGCTCGTCGAGTTGAAGGTTTTGTACGGGATGATGTAGCCCTTGTCGCCGTCCTTCGCCATGATGTACATGGTGCGGGTTCCCTGGTTATAGTTGATTTGGTAGGAAGCCTGCGGTCCCAGGATGGTCTCCATGTCGGTCACGACAGAGCCGTCGTTGTTGAAGTAGTACTTGTAGCCGTCGACATAGTGCCAGCCGCGTGCCGGCTCGCCGTCAATGAAGTAGTGCTGGACATTGTCGAGGAAGCCCCAGCCCGTGTACGGGGTACCGCTGTGGGAGGAGTAGTGAACGCCCGTGCCGTCGCGGTAAGCGCCTTCATACTTGCCGACCATCAGGTTCTTCGAAGCATAGGGGAAGTGCTCGGTGTTGTGCCAGAAGCCCACGCGGATGCCTACAATGTAGCGGTCGGAGCCCATGGTACCGGTCGTCTGGCCGTTCTTTGCCCAGTCAAGGACGGTGCCGTCGTTCAGCATGACCTTGTAGTAGACATCGTTGTAGCGGTGCGCCATGCCCTTTGCACGAATCTGGATGGCCTGAACCTTTGCGCCGTCCTCGTTGTAGGCGTGATTTCCTTCGAAGATGCCCAGGGGCTCCAACCGTGCTGGTCGGTGTAGACACGGTAGTACATACGTGCGACACCGGAGTGAATCATGTAGAACTTCGAGAAGCCGTTTGCCGAGAAGAGACCCTTGCCCGGATTATTGGTCGCGGTGTCGCCGATCACATTGCCGGCCGCATCGCGCATCTGGTAGGTCGCAATCTGCACCTGGTTTAAAACCGGGTCCGCCGGGGTGTTGCCGGTGCCGAGTGCCTCAAAGCCCGCATTCTCGAAATCGAAGAGAGGTCATCGCGCCCCGGGTTGCCCGCGAACTCCGCGCTGCCCGGCAGGCTGTAGTCGGAGTTCACCGATTTCTCGGTCGCGGTGTAAGCTGCGGTGTACTGCGCGGTGCTGGAGGGGAACTTGGTGTCCGGGTTGGTCGCATCCGAAGCGGGACTTGCGGACTGGCTGCCGCTCTGCGCCGCATTCTGGGTCTCGTCGAGGCTCGTTGCGCTGCTGCCGATTTCGGGCTTGCCGTCGCTTGCCGGAGCCGCGGTCTCGGTCGAGGCAGGTGCGGAAGTCTCCGCGCCGCTTGTGCTGTTATCGCTTGCCGGAGCTGCGGTTTCGGTGCTCTCCGGCGCCGTGAGCTCCGCGCTGCCGGAAGAAGTGCTGTAGGCAGCAGGGTTTGCACTGCGTCCCACCACCTTTGCGAGGGCGGGGACGGGGGCCTGTAAGGTCATAGAGGCGGTGAGCACCAAGGCTGCGCCTCGCTTAAGATTTAATTTCATGATTTGAAGTACCTCCTCATGGAAAACAAGTTGCAAAACTCAGTTCAGAATATCTTAACATAAATTGTCAACAAGGGCATACAAAAAGCGCCTTGTAATTCTGACGGTTTTCTTACAAAAGGGAAAATCTCACTCCGGATAGCGGAGCTGGGACGCTTTCGGCGCGTTCAGGGCGCGCTCCAGATAGCGGGCGCTCTCCCAGTTTGCCATGGGGAGATTCATGTCGAGATAGTTTCCGCAGTCCCGCGCGGCAGCACCCGGGACCTCGCCGCGAAAATCCCGCGTAAAGAGAAAGAGTTCGCGGAGCAGGGGCAGAATATCCGCGGATTCATAGTCGCCGCGGAGCAGGAGATAAAAGCCGGTGCGACAGCCCATGGGGCCGAAGTAGAGGACCTTGTCGCCGAATTCGCCGTGGTTCCGAAGGAAGGTCGCACCGAGGTGTTCGAGCGTGTGGATTTCTGCGGTGTTCATGACAGGCTCCTTGTTCGGCGCGGTCAGGCGGAGATCGAAGGTCGTGACGGTCTCGCCGCCAACCGCATCCTTCCGGGAGACATAGACACCCGGTTCCAGGTCCAAATGATTCACGGTAAAACTGGTGATTTTTTCCATTTTGTTTCTCCTCATTGCTGAAAGGGGCCTCGGGAGAGGCTCTTCGATTGACATTCTATATGAATATGGTAAAGTTTTAGTCTAACACAGTAAAATTTGGAATTCAAGCGCAGGGCGCAGAGGGATAATGAAATGGAGACAAGAGAATTGAGACGCATATTGGTGACGGCAATCGGATCGTTTTCGGCGGCTGCCGTGATTCGGGAGCTCAAGGCGAGCGGCTGCTATGTGGTCGGCACGGATTTGAACGCGGCGGAGCTATTGTCGGAGAGTACGGAGGTCGATGCCTTCTACCGGCTGCCCCGTTATGACGAGCGAGAAGAGTATGTAAAACAGCTTAGCAAGATACTGGAGAAAGAGCAAATCGACGGCATTTTGCCGCTCACGGATGCCGAACTCGACGTGCTCGGTGAGGCGGGTGAGGTGCTCGGCAAGGCAGAGCTGCTGGCCCCCGCCGGGGAGCGTTTGGTGAATGCGCGCAGAAAGCGCCGAAGCAAAGAGGCTGCGGAGGCGGTATTCCGCCGCGCGGGGAATGAGCGCTTTGCGACCATTCCGACCTTCAAGGTGCCGCACCGCACGGAGGAGGAGAGAGAGCAGTGGCTGCTCCGCCACATGCCGCTCATCTTGAAGCCGGACAACGGCCGCAGCTCCGAGGGCGTGTTCCGCATCGCAAACCGCGAGGCGCTGACCCGCGCGCTACTTGAGCTGCGCATGCTCGGCCGGGCCGAGACTTACCTTGCACAGCCCTTTGTCTCGGGCCGCGTGGTCTGTGTGGATACGGTGAGAGACCGGGCGGGCAACACTGTGGCGCTCGCAAGAGAAGAGTATCTCAGAAGTCAGCGCGGGGCCGGCCTCTCGGTACAGGTGTTCCGCGACAGCGAACTCGAGGCAATCTGCGGGGAACTCGCGGCGGAACTTGATCTGATCGGCTGCGTAAACTTTGAGTTTATCAAAGATGCGGGCGGCAGATATCACTTCCTCGAGTGCAATCCGCGTTTTTCGGGCGGCGTCGGCTTTTCGGAGCGGGCGGGCTTTCCGGCGGTCAAAATGCACCTCGCGGCTTGGCGCGGAGAGACCCTTGACACGAGCGTCTCGGAGCGGATTCAGCCCTGTTGGCAGGTTAAGAAATATATAGAAGTGATAACAAAAGAGTGATATAGTAAAAAAGCGCAGTTATGCTTGTGCTGCGCTTTTTTGGCGAAGAAAAACAGAACTGCCACAGGAGGAATATGGAGGAAAAGAAGAAGCGAAATAAGTCGCACGCCGCGCTGCTGGCGCTCATCCTTTTGCTCGGTGCGGCAAACGGAAAGCGGCTTTTGGATCGCAACTCACATCTGAAGAAATATGCGGAGATGCCGACGGTCGAAGCGGCAGCCGAGAGCAGCAGCGCCGAGACAACGGCTGCGGCGGAGAGCACGGCTGCGGCCGCACCGGTACAGGATCCGGATGCGGAGCGCGTCATCGATTTTGCGGCGCTCAAGGCAAAGAATCCGGATGTGGTCGGGTGGATTTATGTGCCGGGAACGGTGGTCAATTATCCGATCCTGCACCGGGAAGCGGACAACGAATATTATTTGCGCCGCGATATCGACGGGCGCGAGGGTTCTTACGACGGCGTTTTCCTGGACGGCGACGACACGACGGATTTCTCGAAGCTGCAGAACCTGATTTACGGACATCACATGAAGAACGGCACCATGTTCACGCCGCTCATTTCGTTCAAGAGAAAAAGTTTCTTTGAGGAGCATACGCGCGTATATCTCTACACGCCGGAGCACACTTATATATTAAAGCCGCTTGCCTCGCTCTATACCGATGCGGGCGAGGATAAACGCCGCATTGATTTCTCGGATCGCCGGGAATTCAACGCTTATGTGGACCAGATGACGAAGGGCTGCGAGTTCCGCGACCTTCCGGCGGAGGGCATCGATAAGCTCTTCTCCTTTGTCACCTGCTCCTATGAGTTCAGCGACGCGCGCACCATACTCTACTGCTATGAGGTGGATGCGGCAGGTAATCCGGTGAAGCCGACGCCGCTCGGCAGCGGCCTCTGATCGGACAAACAACAACAGCAGAAAACAGGCGTCATCCGAAAAAACAGTGCACAGGGAGAGACAAGATGAAGGGAATTGTACTCGCCGGAGGGTCCGGCACGCGGCTCTATCCGCTGACCAAGGTCACCAGTAAGCAGCTGCTTCCGGTTTACGACAAACCGATGATTTACTACCCGCTCTCGGTCTTGATGACGGCGGGCATACGGGATATTTTGATTATCTCGACGCCGGAGGACACGCCGCGCTTTGAGGCGCTGCTCGGCGACGGCAGCCAGTTCGGCATCTCGCTCTCTTACACCGTGCAGCAGAGCCCGGACGGCCTCGCGCAGGCTTTTCTGCTCGGCGAGGACTTTATCGGCGACGACCGCGTCGCGATGATACTCGGCGACAATATTTTCGCCGGCAACGGCCTGAAGGAGCAGCTGCTCACCGCTGCGGGGCGGGAGCAGGGCGCAACCGTGTTCGGCTACTACGTGGACGACCCGGAGCGCTTCGGTATTGTCGAGTTCGACAAGACAGGACGGGCGGTCTCGATTGAGGAGAAGCCGGAGAAGCCGAAGTCGAACTACTGCGTGACGGGACTCTACTTCTATGACCGCCGCGTGGTCGAGTTTGCGAAGAGCTTAAAGCCGAGTGCGCGCGGTGAGCTTGAGATTACCGACTTAAACCGCCTCTATCTGGAGAAGGGCGAGCTGGAAGTGAACCTGCTCGGGCAGGGCTTCACCTGGCTTGACACGGGAACCCACGCATCCCTCGTCGAGGCGACCAATTTTGTCTATACGATTGAGACCCATCAGCACAGAAAAATAGGCTGTCTCGAGGAAATTGCCTATCTAAACGGCTGGATTTCCGGTGAGCAGCTCGCGGAAGCGGCAGAGTCCATGCGTAAGAACGAGTACGGCAAGTACTTGCGAGACGTTCTGGACGGCAAGTACTTGGTACAGTAAAAAAGGCGCAGAGAGGACAGAGAGATGAAAATAGTAGTGACAGGTGGCGCAGGCTTTATCGGCAGCAACTTCGTGCAGTACGAGGTCAATCACTATCCGGAGGACGAGATCATCAACCTGGATCTCCTCACCTATGCGGGCAATCTGGAGAGCGTTGCGCCGGTCGCGGACAAGAAGAACTATCGCTTTGTGCGCGGCGATATCGCGGACAGAGCCTTTGTCTTTGACTTTTTCGAGAAGGAGAAGCCGGACATTGTGATTAACTTTGCGGCGGAGTCCCATGTGGACCGCAGCATCACGGACCCGGAGATTTTTGTGCGCACGAATGTGGTCGGCACGACGACCTTGCTCGATGCCTGCCGCACCTACGGCATAAAGCGCTATCATCAGGTCTCGACGGATGAGGTCTACGGCGACCTGCCCCTGGACCGCCCGGATCTCTTCTTCACCGAGGAGACCCCGCTTCACACCTCTTCGCCCTATTCGAGCGCGAAGGCGGCCGCGGATCTTTTTGTGCAGGCCTATCACAGAACCTACGGGCTGCCGGTGACCATAAGTCGCTGCTCGAACAACTACGGTCCCTACCACTTCCCGGAGAAGCTGATTCCGCTTGTGATCAGCCGTGCGCTGAACAACGAGGAGGTTCCGGTCTACGGCGAAGGACAGAACGTCCGCGACTGGCTCTACGTGACGGATCACTGCTCCGCAATCGACCTGGTTGTGCGGAAGGGCAGAGTCGGCGAGGTCTATAACATCGGCGGGCACAACGAGAGAAGCAATCTCGAGGTGGTGCAGACCATACTCCGCGCGCTGGATAAGCCGGAGAGTCTGATTCGCTTCGTGAAGGACAGACCGGGCCACGACCTCCGCTATGCGATGGATCCGACCAAGATTGAGACCGAGCTCGGCTGGAAGCCGGAGCACACCTTCGACACCGGCATACCGGTCACGATTGACTGGTACCTGAACAACCGCGACTGGTGGGAGCACATTGTGAGCGGCGAGTACCGGAACTATTTGACTCCATGTACGGGGAGCGCCTTTGATGCGCGCCCTGGTCACCGGCGTCGCGGGCCAACTGGGCCATGATGTCGTGAATGAACTGCTGCGTCGCGGCGAAGAGGTAATCGGCTCCGACTTAGCGGCAAGTTACAGCGGTGTGCTGGACGGAACGGCGGTCACGACTTGTCCCTATGTCTCGCTTGATATCACGGACTGCGAGGCGGTAGAGCGTGTGATGCGCGAAGTAAAGCCGGAGGTGTTGATTCACTGTGCGGCCTGGACCGCCGTGGACGACGCGGAGGATGCCGACAAGCGGGAGTTGGTTCAGAAGATCAACGGGCTCGGCACCGAGTACCTCGCGGCTGCCTGCCGTGAGCTTGACGCGAAGATGATGTACATCAGCACGGACTATGTCTTTTCCGGTCAGGGCACGGCGCCCTGGGAGCCGGACTGCCGCGATTTCGATCCGCAGAATGTCTACGGTATGACCAAACTCTACGGCGAAGAAGCGGTGCGGCAACATCTCAGCAAGTATTTTATCGTCCGCATTGCCTGGGTCTTCGGCGTGAACGGCAATAACTTTATCAAGACCATGCTGCGCGTCGGCAAGACCCACCCGGAACTTCGCGTGGTCAACGATCAGATCGGTACGCCGACCTATACCTTGGATCTCGCGGTGTTGCTCGCGGATATGGCTGCGACAGAGAAGTACGGCACTTATCACGCGACCAACGAGGGCGGTTATATCTCCTGGTATGAGTTCGCAAAGGCAATCTTCGAAGAGGCGGGAATGGACACCAAGGTCATCCCGGTCACGACGGAAGAGTACGGAAAATCCAAGGCGGCGCGCCCGTTTAACAGCCGCCTTGCAAAGAATAAGCTGACGGAACAGGGCTTTACGCCTCTGCCTGCGTGGCGGGATGCGTTGCGGCGCTATTTGAAGCTGCTCCGGGAGGAGGCGTAATGGGCAAGTATTTCGGAACGGACGGATTTCGCGGCGAGGCAAATGTCGAACTCACGCCGATGCACGCCTATCAGGTGGGACGTTATCTCGGCTGGTACTACGGTCAGAGACATACGAACGGAGAGCGCTGCCAAATCGCAATCGGCAAGGATACGCGCCGCTCGAGCTATATGCTCGAGGATGCGCTCTCGGCGGGCCTCACGGCCTCGGGCGCGGATGTGTTTTTGCTTCACGTGACGCCGACCCCGAGTGTCGCCTATGTGGTGCGATCGGAGGGCTTTGATGCCGGCATCATGATCAGCGCGAGCCACAATCCGTTTTACGACAACGGCATCAAGCTCTTAAACGGAAACGGCGAGAAGATGGAAGAGTCCGTCATCGAGGCAATCGAAGCGTGGATTGACGGTACGCCGGCGGAATTGCCGCTCGCCGCAAGGGAGCACATAGGCCGCACGACCGATTTCTCGGCGGGCAGAAACCGCTACATCGGCCATCTGATTTCGCTCGCGACGCGTTCGTTCAAGAACGTGAAGGTGGCGCTCGACTGCGCAAACGGTTCGGCGTCCAGCATTGCGAAGAATGTGTTCGATGCGCTCGGCGCAACGACGGTTTTGATTCACGCGGAGCCGAACGGCACGAACATAAACCTCTCCTGCGGCTCCACGCACATGGAGGATTTAATCGAGACCGTCAAGCGGGAGCACTGTGATCTCGGTTTGCCTTTGACGGCGATGCGGACCGCTGCCTTGCGGTCGATGAGAACGGCGAGCTGGTGGACGGCGACCGCATCCTCTATATTTGCGGCAAGTACATGCAGCAGCGCGGCGAACTCGCAAATAATCGCATCGTGACCACGATTATGTCGAATCTCGGACTCTACAAAGCGCTCGAGCGCGAGGGCATCGCCTACGAGAAGACCAAGGTCGGCGATAAATACGTCTACGAGGAGATGCAGCGGAGCGGCGACCGCCTCGGCGGCGAGCAGTCCGGGCACATCATCTTCGCGAAGTACGCGACCACGGGCGACGGCATGGTGACGGCCTTAAAACTCATGGAAGTGCTGATGGAGACCAAACGCCCGCTATCGAAACTTGCGAGCGAGGTTACGATTTATCCGCAGCGCCTCGTGAATGTCCCGGTGCGGGACAAAGCGGCGGCCGAGACCAATGCGGCCGTACTCGCGGCGGTCAAACGGGAGGAAGAGGCTCTTGCCGGCGATGGCAGAGTGCTGCTCCGCGCGAGCGGAACGGAACCGCTGATTCGCGTGATGGTTGAGGCCTCGACCCACGAGCTCTGCGACGCAAGTGTATCGCGCATGGTTGAGGTGCTCCGTTCGGAGGGGCTGGTCGCGGAGAATTGAGGGCCGCTTCGTCCGGAGCCGCTCAGAGTACGACAGAAGTAATGACAGCAATGAAGTAATTCGCTTTATACCATTTGCAAGAAGGAGGAACTATGTATCACATCGAGAGATATCAACGGAACCCGATCGTTCATTTCCCTGAGCGCGAGTGGCCGAACCGTGAGATCGAGAAAGCACCTATCTGGTGTTCGGTCGATCTTCGGGACGGCAACCAGGCGCTCGTGGAGCCCATGGTTGTCGAGGAGAAGACAGAGATGTTCAATCTCCTACTAAAGCTGGGCTTCAAGGAAATCGAGATCGGCTTTCCGGCGGCCTCTCAGATTGAGTTCGACTTCCTCCGTCTGCTTGCACTGCGGAAGATGATTCCGTCGGACGTGCATGTCCAGGTGCTCACGCAGTGCCGCGAGCACCTGATTCGCAGAACCTTTGAGGCAATCGAGGGCATACCGAACCCGATCGTGCACATCTACAATTCGACCAATACCCTGCAGCGCGATGTGGTCTTCCACGCGAGTCGCGAGGAAATTAAGCAGATTGCCATAGACGGCGTCAAGACGGTCAAGGCCTGCATGAAAGAGTTCGGGCGCGACGACATCATCCTCGAGTACTCCCCGGAGAGCTTCATGGGGACGGAACTCGACTTTGCGCTCGAGGTCTGTGAGGCGGTTCTCGATGAGTGGGGCATGGCGACGCCGGAGAAGAAGGTTATCATCAACCTTCCGCTGACGGTCGAGATGAACACGCCGAATGTCTATGCGGACCAGATTGAGTGGATGGTGCGTCACTTTAAGAATCGCGATTCGATTGTGGTAAGCATTCACCCGCACAACGACCGCGGCACCGGTGTCGCGGCGACCGAGCTCGCGCTCCTTGCGGGCGCGGACCGTGTCGAGGGCACGCTCTTCGGAAACGGCGAGCGCACCGGCAACGTGGACATTCTGACCGTGGCTTACAACATGTATTCGCAGGGCATAGAGCCGCATCTCAACATCTCGAACGAGAAGGAGATTGCGGAGGTCTATGAGCGCTGCACGAAGATGAGCATACCGCCGCGTCATCCCTATGCGGGCGAACTGGTCTTCACGGCCTTCTCCGGCTCGCACCAGGATGCAATCAACAAGGGCCTGCAGGCCATGCGAGAGCGAAACAATCCGTACTGGCAGGTGCCCTACCTCCCGATCGATCCGAGCGATATCGGCAGAGTCTATCAGCCGGTGGTGCGCATCAACTCCCAGTCCGGCAAGGGCGGTGTTGCCTTTATCATGGATACCTTCTACGGCTTCCGACTGCCGAAGGGTATGCACAAGGAGTTTGCGGACATCATCCAGGCACTCTCCGAGAAGCAGGGTGAGATTGCGCCGGAGGAGATTTACGCAGAGTTCCAGCGCGCTTATCCGGATCGCAAGGAGCCCGTACACTTCAAGAAGTGCGTCATTTCGGACAACGGCCTCGAGGAGGGCGAGTTCTCGACCCGCGCTGTCTGCACCTACACGCTGAACGGCGAGGAGCGGCAGTTTGAGGGCGTCGGAAACGGACCGATCGACGCGGTGCGCCACGGTCTCGCGGAGGCACTGGGTCTTCAGATTCGCATTCTCGACTACTCCGAGCATGCGCTGCGCCAAGGTTCCAACGCCCAGGCGGCTTCCTACATCCACATGCTGGATGAGAAGAGCGGACGCACGACCTACGGTGTCGGCATCTCGAGCAACATCACGAGGGCCTCGCTCCGCGGTATCTTCTCTGCGGTGAACCGTCTGTTTACTAAAGAATCTGTACTTACATACAGCCCGGCGTGCTCCGGGCTGTTTCCATAGGAGGGGATAGGGATGAACGTGGTTTATGTCTCCAACGAGGCGTATGCACAGCACTTTGCGGTCTCGCTCGCCTCGCTCTGCGACTGCAATCCGGACGAGGAGGAGCTCGGGATTTACCTGTTGGACACCGGTATTTTGCCGGAGACCGCGGAAAAACTGAAGGAACTCGCGGCGGATTTTGGGCGGGTTCTCACGTTAATCCCCTGCCGCAATCTGGAAGAGCGCTTCCCGGAGCGTCCGGACACGGGGCGCTTTGATTTGAGCACCCTGGGGCGTTTTTTCCTCGGAGAGCTCCTGCCGGCCGATGTGAAGCGTGTCCTCTATCTGGACTGCGACACCGTGGTGCAGAAGAGCCTGCACCGCATGTACAAGTCGGAGCTCGGCGGGAAGCTCCTCGCCATGGCGGAGGAGCCGAGCATATATCACGAGGTCAAGGCCTATCTCGGGATACTGCCGGAAGAGCCGTATTTTAACGCCGGTGTCATGCTGGTGGATCTTGCGCGCTGGCGGGATGAGGAAATAGGCAAGCAGTTGCTCGCCTATTACACGGAAATTGCGCCCCACTGCCTCTTTCAGGATCAGGACGCTATCAACGGGCTCCTGCGGGGGGCGCATTGCCGCGCTGCATCCGAAGTACAATTTCATCACCAATTATTATTACTTCTCCTACGCGGCGCTCGAGGTCTTTTCGCCTGCCTACCGAAAAATCGGGGAGCGGCGTTTCCGCACGGCCAAGCGCTCTCCGGCCATAGTCCACTATGCGGGGGATGAAAGACCGTGGCGGCAGGGGGCCTATAACCCCTACGGTCGCGCCTATGTGACTTACCTTGCGCGAACGCCTTATCGCGCCGCAAAGCAGGAGGGCGGGAAGAGAGGGTATCTCTTCTGTTATCATCTCATGAATCTCATGACGCGCTTCTTCCCCTCGTTTCGCTTTGCGCTGGGCCGACGCTATGTGAGAAAGAGCGCGGAAGAGAGAAGGCGGAAGATGCGGGAGGCGACACATGCGTGAAAGACGGCGGCCATCGTCGTAAACTATAACGACAGCGAGACGACCGTCGCGCAGCTTCGGCGCATCCGGGACTATGCGGCGCTCGATGCGGTCATTGTGGTGGACAATGCTTCGACGGATCACAGCTTGGAAGCGCTCCGCGCGGAAGAGGGCGGGAAGGTCACGGTGCTTGCGGCAGAGAAAAACGGCGGTTACGGCGCGGGCAATAATCTCGGCATTCGCTATGCGGCGGCGCGGGGCTATACCTACGCGCTGATTGCGAATCCGGACGCCGAGTTTACGGAGGACTGCCTAAGAAGTCTTATCCGGGCGCTCGAAAAGAATCCGAGTCTCGCCGTGATTGCGCCGGTGCAGATGAATCCCTCGAAAGCCCCGGGCGCGGAACGCCCGGGGAGCCGCGCAAACGTGCTCTCCGGCGCGGCGGCCTTTCCGCTTCGAAATTGGTTTGCGGATCTCCTCGAGGCGGGACCGGTCGCACGGCGGCTGTTCACGCCTCTCTTACACTACCCGGAGCGGCACTACCGCGCAAAACTCGCGCGGGTCGACTGTGTGCCGGGCTCGCTCCTCATGGTTGATATTGCATGTTTTCTGCGTGCCGGCGGCTACGATGAGCGCGTATTTCTCTATGAGGAGGAGTATATCCTCGGGCAGAGACTCAGAAAGATAGGCGCAAAGACCGCGCTTCTGACGAGCGCGCACTATGTGCACCGCCACGCGGCGAGCATAGGCAAGAGTTACCGCCGGGCACTTGACCGGCAGAAGCTTCGAGAGAATGCGATGCGCTTTTATTTCCGGTACTACCTCGGCTGTAAGCGGCCTGCGCTTCTCTTTGCGGAGCTCTACTTTGCGCTGATACGGCTTGAAATCTTTTTGACGGGCGGAGGAAGATGAACGGAATCGGCAGTTTTTTAATCGGGAGCGAGACCAACATCGCAAAGCGCAATGTGCTCTGGAATATGGCGGGCTCCTTTATTTACGCGCTGACCAGTATGCTGCTCGGCGCGGTGGTCACGCGAACGCTCGGGGCGGCCTCGGGCGGCATTTTCTTCTTTGCCTTCTCGACCTTCGGGCAGCAGATTTTCATCGTCGCCTATTTCGGCATGCGGCCGGTGCAGGTGACCGATGCCGGTGAGCAGGGAACCTTCGGTGAATACCGGGCATTTCGCCTGTTCAGCTGTGCGGCCGCGGTGCTGGCAACCCTCCTCTACGGTTTCCTCTTAACCGTGCCGGGTGAGGCGCGGACCGTGCTCTTCCTGACGGCGGGCTATAAAATTCTGGACGGCTTTGCCGACTGCTACGACTCGGAATTTCAGCGGCAGGGAAGACTGTATCTCGCGGGGAAGAGCAATGCGTTTCGCACGCTTGGGAGCGTGGCGCTCTTTTTGCTCCTGCTGTTTACGACGCGCTCGCTGCCTGCTGCCTGCCTTGCGGCCCTCATCGGCCAGGCCGGGATGATACTGCTCTGCTGTGTCGCGCCGCTTCGCTGCCTGCCGAAGGTGAGAACGGAGCTCCGCAGGGGCTATATACGCCGTCTCTTTGCAAAGAGCCGCTGGCTCTTTCTCGGTGCCTTCCTGGATCTCTACATCTTTGCGGCATCCAAGTATGCGGTGAACCGCTATCTCACGGCGGCGGACAACAGCTACTATACGACCGTTTTTATCCCGACCTCGGTCATCAATTTAATGTCCAACTTTGTGATACGGCCGGTGCTGACCCTGCTCTCGGAGGCGAGAGAGGCGGGGAGAAAGGCGGTCTTTCTATCGACGGTCGGAAAGATTACGGCGCTCATCCTGGGGCTTACGCTCCTCGGCACGCTGGCGGCTTGGTTCCTCGGCATACCGGTGCTTTCGCTCTTGGTCGGTGCGGAGGCCGGAAAGGCGCTCAAGGGACTCAGAACGGAACTTTTGCTTGTGATTCTGGGCGGCGGCTTTTATGCGCTCTTAAATCTGTTATACTATTGTTTGGTAATCCTCGAACGGCAGCGCAGTATTTTTCTGATTTATGTGCTCGGCACGGGGCTCGCTTGGGTCAGCGCGGAATTCGGTGTACGGTATCGGGGTCTGCTCGGCGGTGCGCTCTCGTACTGCGGCATGATGGCGCTGCTCACCCTGCTCTTTGCCGCGGCGACGCTGCGGGCCCTTCGGCAGGATCATAAATTTAAGGGGGGAAGCTTGAGCATGGAAGAGAAGAGAGCAAAGGCGGATGTGATTATCCCGGTTTATCGCCCGGACGAGCGCCTGTTTCGCCTGCTCGCCCGGCTCTCTCGGCAGACACGGATGCCGCGAAAAATCATCATCATGAACACCGAGCGCACATACTGGGATAATTGCGGTGCGGAGGGACAGCTTGAGCTTCTCGGTATCAGTGAGCTCTGCGAGATACATCATCTCTCGAAGTCGGAGTTTGACCACGGCGGCACGCGAAATGCGGGGGTCGCTTTTTCCGAGACGGACTATTTTGTCATGTTGACGCAGGATGCGGTGCCGGCAGACAACCGCCTGCTTGAAAATCTGCTTGCACCGCTTGAGAACGGGGTGGCCGAGATGAGCTACGGGCGTCAGCTCGCCAATCCGGGCGCGGACATCCTGGAAAAATTCACACGGCGCTATAACTACGGCGATCGGTCGTTTCTGAAGACCGAAGCGGACAAAGAGAGACTCGGCATCAAGACCTACTTTGCCTCCAATGTCTGTGCGGCCTATGTGAGAGCGCGCTTTGACGCGCTCGGCGGTTTTCCGGGGCGCGCCATTTTTAACGAGGACATGATTTATGCGGCGCGGCTCTTAAAGAGCGGCGGGACCCTCGCCTACTGTGCGGATGCGCGGGTCTATCATTCGCACTGCTATACACCGGCGCAACAGTTTCACCGGAACTTTGACCTTGCGGTCTCGCAGGCGGAACATCCGGAAATTTTCGGGGATATTAAGAGCGAGTCGGAGGGCATACGCCTGGTGCGGCGCACGGCGCGCTTTTTGAAGCGGCAGGGAGAGGGAAGGGAAATTCCGCGCCTATTTGCTTTGAGTGCGGCAAAGTACTGCGGTTACGCGCTCGGAAAGCGCTATCGCCTGCTCCCGAAGTGGCTTAGGGCGCGCTGCACGATGAATCGAAGTTATTGGGAGAGCATCGGATGAAAGAGATACTGGTGATCATACCGGCCTACAACGAGGCGGGCAGCATAGAGCGCGTTGTGGAGGGCTGCAAAGAGAAACTCCCGGATGCGGACTATCTGGTGGTGAACGACGGTTCCTCCGACGACACCGCGAAGATACTCCGCGCCAAAGGCTACCGCGCACTCTATCTGCCGGTGAACTTAGGTCTCGCCGGTGCGTTTCGCGCAGGCATGCGCTATGCGGATGAGAAGGGCTACCGCGCCGCCGTCCAGTTCGACGGCGACGGGCAGCACCGGGCGGAATACATCCCCGCAATGTACGAGGAAATCAAGGCAGGCGCGGAGATTGTGATCGCATCCCGCTTTGTAAGCGAAAAGAAGCCGCACACCCTCCGCATGCTCGGCAGTCGCATGATTACGGCGGCCATACGCCTTGCCGCGGGGGTGCGCATCGAGGATCCGACCTCGGGCATGCGCATGTACAACCGCCGCATGATAGAGCTCTTCTCGCGGCAGATTAACTACCCGCCGGAGCCGGACACCCTTTCCTTTCTCGCGAAGAACGGCGTGCGTTTCCGGGAAATCCAGGCGGAGATGGATCTCCGAACAACGGGACACAGCTACCTGACGCCCTGGATATCCGTGCGCTATATGACGCGTATGCTGCTCTCCATCCTCTTGATTCAGAGTTTTCGGGCGGGAAAGAGCCTGCAAGGAGGAGATAAGACATGAGCGTGGGACTTCGTATTTTTCTGCTCGCCGCTGCGCTGCTCGCGGGAGCGGTCGTACTGACACGGATACGCAAGGCGAAGATGCAGATCGAGGACAGCGTGTTCTGGGTGCTCTCGTCCCTACTCTTTATTCTGCTCGCGGCCTTTCCGCCGCTCATCTACCGGCTCACGGAATTTTTCGGTGTGCAGTCGCCGGCAAATCTCTTGTTTTTGCTGGTCATTGCCATTCTCTTTATGAAGGTCTTTTCGCTGAGCTTAAAGGTATCGCTGCTCGAGGAAAAGCTGAGTTCGCTTGCACAGAGCGAGGCGCTCCGCGAGCGCTTCGCGGAAGAAGCGAAGGAGAACAGAGAAGAGAAGAACTGAGCGCCTCAAACCGCGGCGTAAGGCTGCGGCGCTCTCATAAACGCTTTATCAAAAAGAATGGGGGGAATCATGGAACAGAACAACAAACAAGCGGTGCGCACATGGCCGTTCTTTCTGCTCGGCCTTGTATTTGTGCTGCTATCCGGGCTCTACGGTGCCATTGCCGCGCTGGATGCGGCGGCCCACTTTAAGGACAACCTGCTCTTTGTGCTCTATGAGCTCCTGTTTCCGGCCTCTGTGATTACGGCGCTCTTTGCGGCGCTGCTCTGGAGTCGGAAGAGCAATCGCATGTATCGCGCGTATGCCTTTTCCGCGATGGTGCTCGGCGTGCTCTATCTCGCAGTGATGCCGGGGCTTTCGGCGCCGGATGAGCTGAGTCACTACAGCACGGCTTATCGCATTTCTTCGACCATGCTCTTTGAAGATCCGCTCATTCGTCCCGCGGGACTCACGGCGGTGCGCGCAAGCGATTATCCGCTGGAGGATATGAACGGGGTAAAGACCCCGGAAGTGCCGGACGATACGGAAGAAATTCCGGAAGTGCTCGGCAATCCGGTGAAGCAGACCACCTACCGCGCGGTGAAGGACTGGGAGAAGCGCTATGCGTTTTCGACCAAGCCGGTCGCTTCGCCGATTCCGGATGTGAAGACCACGCCTGTTTTCTACCTGCCGCAGGCCATAGGCTTCTCGATCGCGCGTGTGCTAGGACTCGGCGCCGTGGGACTGCTTTTCCTCGGAAAGTTTCTGAACCTCTGCTGCTATGTCGCGCTGACCGCACTCGCGGTGCGAACCACGCCGATCGGAAAGTCGTGGTTTGCGGCGGCGGGCTTATTGCCGATGAGCCTACACCTCGCGGCTTCGCTCTCCTACGATGCGGGATTAATCGGAACGGTATTTCTCTTTACGGCGCTGGTCTTTAAGCTCGCTTACGGGACGGAAGAAATACGCGCGCGGGAACTCATCGCACTCTGCGCACTCGCGGCGCTCTTCGGCCCCTGCAAGCTGGTCTATGCGCCCGTTATTCTGCTCGCGCTGCTCATTCCGGCGCGCGTCTTCGGCGGCTTTGGCAAAAAGCTGCTCTGTTTCCTGATTCTGCTGCTCTCGCTGGTCGCGGCGGTGCTCGCGGTCAATGCGAATGTGTTGGAGGCTTATTTCTTCCCGGCAGCGGCGGAGCAGGCGGGCAATGTGAGCGCCGATATGAGCCATGCGGGCTTTACGGCTTCGGAGCTCTTCTCTCACCCCTTCTTTACCCTGCGCATGCTGTTGAACAGCTTCTCGGCGCGCTTACTGAATTGGGGCGCGGAGATGATAGGCATGCGACTCGGCAATCTGGACCCGCTGCTCGGGGCGTCCGGTCTGCAGACCCTGCTCTTTGCGCTCGGTCTGGTCGCGCTGACCGTTGCGGACAGCACGGGTGAAAAGAACTATGTATTGGTGCCGGGCAGCAAAGCCGCTTGGCAGGACGATGACGAGGCGGAAGAAGTCGAGGCGGCCGCGGTCGCGACAGAAGCGGATACGGCGACGACCGGCGAAGTGCCGACGGCCGCGACGCCTGCGGAACCGGAGGGTGAGGTGAACACGGAAGCTGCTCTTTCGGCCTTGTCCGAACAGGAGACGGCGGGCGAAGTGCTGACCGCTGCGACAACGGAACATATCGCAGAGGCGGCGGAAACGCTGCGCGAAACGCGGGAAGAGGAAGCGGCGCAAGAAGCGCTTGCCGACGAGGAGGCGTTCGGGCCGCACTACATGGAAGTCAGAGAGCCGGGCCGCTTTGCGCGTTTCTATGCGCTCCTGATTGGATGCATCAGTTTCTTCGGGATTCTCTTTGCGATGCTGCTCGCCTGGACGTCCCGCGATGCGCTCTGGATTGAAGGGGTGCAGGGCAGATACTTCCTGCCCCTCCTGCCGCTCTTTCTCTTCGGGCTGCAGAGCAAGGCTTTGCAGAGCGGTCTGCCGTTTAAGCGCCTCGTGCCCTACGGCTTTGTAATTTTAAATCTCTGTGTGGGAATCCGCATTTTTGCGCTTGCCGTGCTGAGAGTTTGAGGAGATTGTTTATGACGGAACTCTTGCGTGAGCTCTTCGGAAATCGGAAGCTCATCTTTGAGCTCGCCAAGGCGGATTTTCGGAAGCGCTTTGTCGGCTCCTACTTCGGCATTATCTGGATGTTTGTCCAACCGATTGTGACCGTACTCATTTACTTCATGATCTTTCAGCTCGGCTTTAAGTCGGTGCCGCCGATTCCCGGCGTGCCCTATGTGCTCTGGCTGGTCCCCGGCATCGTCCCCTGGTTCTTTTTCCAGGAGGCGATGAATGCCGGCACCAACTGTCTGCAGGAATACCACTATCTGGTCAAGAAGGTGGTGTTCAATGTGGAGGTTTTGCCGGTCATTAAGCTCGTGTCCTGCCTTCTGGTGCACGCAATCTTTGTCATGATTATGATTGCGATGTTCTTCTGCTACGGGAGACTGCCGCTCATCACCTGGCTGCAGCTCGCCTATTACAGCGCGGCGCTCTCGGTCTTGATTCTCGCGCTCACGCTGGTCACATCGGCGGTGCAGGTCTTTTTCCGGGACATGTCGCAGATTGTGAGTATTTGTCTCCAGTTCGGCATGTGGCTGGTTCCCATCATGTGGGCGCCCGAGATGTTCCCGAACTTCCCGCCGAAGCTCCTGCCGATACTGAAATTAAATCCCATTCACTACATTGTGAGCGGTTACCGGGACAGCATGATAGCCGGGAACTGGTTCTTTGAGCGGCCCATGCAGAGCCTTTATTTCTGGGCGGTGACACTTGCCCTGCTTGCACTCGGGCTTCGCCTGTTCCGCAAGCTGCGCCCGCATTTTTCCGATGTGCTGTGAGAAAAGAGGAGACTGATTCATGGATAAAAATCTGGCAATCTCGGTGCAGGGAGTCAGTAAAATTTATAAGCTCTACGACAAACCGATAGACCGCCTGAAAGAGGCCGTGAGCCTGACCCACAAGTCCTATCACCGTGACTTCTTTGCACTCTCGGACATCTCCTTTGATGTGAAGAAGGGAGAGACGGTCGGTATCATCGGGACGAACGGATCGGGGAAGTCGACCATACTGAAAATCATCACCGGCGTGCTGAGTCCGACCACGGGGACGGCGGAAGTCTCCGGCAATATTTCGGCGCTCCTGGAGCTCGGCGCGGGCTTTAACAGCGAATACACCGGCCTCGAGAACATCTATATGAACGGTACCATGATGGGCTTCTCGCGGCAGGAGATGGAGCGGAGAATGGATGACATTCTCCGCTTTGCGGACATCGGGGACTTTGTGAACCAGCCGGTCAAGACCTATTCTTCCGGTATGTTCGTGCGCCTCGCCTTTGCGCTCGCCATCAATGTGGACCCGGAGATCTTAATTGTCGACGAGGCGCTCTCGGTCGGCGATGTTTTCTTCCAGGCAAAGTGCTACCGCCGCATGGAAGAGATGATGAAGAACGGCACGACCATACTCATGGTGAGCCACGACATGGGCAGCATCATCAAGTACTGTGACAAGGTAGTGCTCTTAAATCGCGGTCATTTTGTGGCGCAGGGCGAGGCCGGCAAGATGGTGGACCTCTATAAGAAGATATTGGCAAACCAGACCGACGAGCTTGCCGAGGCACTGATTGAAGAGAAGAAGGAGGCACTCGGCCTACCGGTCGAAGCGACGGTCTCCGATAAGCGCATGAAAGACCGCATGAACCTGAATCCCGAAGTGCAGGAGTACGGCGACGGCAGAGCGAGCTTTGAGGACTTCGGAACCCTTGACGCGCGCGGCAATGTGACGAACCTCCTCTTAAAGGGGGAGATGTTCACGATACGGGAGCGCGTTCGCTTCCACGCGCCGATTGAAAATCCGATTTTCACCTACACCCTGCGGGATAAGAAGGGGACGGATATCACGGGAACCAACACCCTCTTTGAGGGCACGGAGATTAAGCCGGTCAAAGACGGCGATGTCTACACGGTTTCGTTCCGGCAGAAGATGAATCTGCAGGGAGGCGAATATCTGCTCTCCATGAGTTGCACCGGCTATGAGAACGGCGAGCACGTGGTGTACCACCGCCTCTATAACGTGCTGAGCTTAACGGTCATCTCGAACAAGAACACCGTGGGCTTTTACGACATGGGCTCGGAGGTTGAGGCCGTGAGGGAGGAGAAGGCATGAGCGAGAGAATTGAAAAAGCCAAGGAATTGCTCGAGCGCTACGGGAACGATACGGCGCGCATGCTCGACGAAAATCCGGAGCTTGAAACCTTAGAGCTCTTTTCCGATCGCCGCGAGAGCCTGCTTGACTGGTACCCCTTCCGCGCGGGCGCGAAACTTCTGCTTGCCGGTGCCGGGGACGGCGGTCTTTTGGCACTTCTGCTCCGAAAGGGACTCGCGGTCACGGCAGTTGATACGGACATGTCGGCGCTTGCCCTTCTGCGGGCGCGAAAAGAAAGCTTAAAGCTCCCGGGAGAATTTGAGACTTTGGTAGGAAAACTCGGCGATCAGAGCACGGCGCTCTCCGGGCGGTTTGACTATATCCTCTTTGACGGGACCCTCGGAAGCGATGGCGAGGCAGCGCTCGTTGCGGCACGGGAACTTCTCAGCCCGGGCGGCACCCTTTTGATTGCCGCGGAAAATGCCTACGGTGTCCGCGCCTTTGCGGGACAAAAACTCGGCGAGAACGCGCTGAGTTTTGAGAAACTCTCGGCGCTCACGGAAGCGGAGGGGGGAAGCGGATTCTTCTACTTCCCGGAGCCGCTCAAAAACCTGGCGGATACCATATACTCGGAGCGGCGTCTCCCGGAAGTCGGCGAGCTGTCCCGCGTGATTCCGGCCTACGGGTTTCCGACTTATGTCGCGATCAATGTGGGCGCAAAGTACAACGAGGTGTGCCGAGACGGGCTCTACCCGCGCTTTGCGGACTCCTTCCTCGCTTGCTGGACCAAGGGCGGCGAGACGGCGGCGGAGCGCCCTGTTTTTGTGAAGTACAACCGAAACCGGACGGCAGCGTACCGCCTGGTCACGATTATTTGGGAGGCGGCGGACGGCACGCGGCGGGTCGAAAAGCGCGCGCTCTCCCCCGAGGGCAATGCACACATCTCGGCCTTTGCGGAGCGCCTCGCGTTACTGCGGAGCGAGGACAGGGGCTTGCAATACGCGGATGCGGAGATAGCGACCGCGGACGGCCTTACAAGCGCCTGCTTCCCCTATGTGCTCGGCGAGAGCTTTACGAGCGTCATCTGTCGCGAGCTTTCGCAGGGACAGCCTCTTGAGGACACGCTGGAGCGCGCGCTGCAGCGCATCATCGGCGGCGGGGACGTGCATAACATCGACGCGATTTTCGACAACTTCCTCGTGCCGGAGGGCGCGGAAGCGCTCGGCATCGACAAGGTTCCGCTCACCGGAATCGACTGCGAGTGGGTCTCTGCAAAGCCGCTCAACAAGAGCTATGTGCGCTACCGCGCGCTTCGAAGCTTTTATGAACAGCAGCGCGAGAGCTTAGGGCTCGGCACGGAAGAGGCCTTTTTGCTGCGCTTCGGCATTTCGGCAAAAGAGGCGGCAGGCTTTGCCGCAGAGGAGGCGGCCTTCCAGCGCGGCGTGGCCGGCGAGGAACAGGCGCGCTTCTTGGACCGCTTCATTGTCTCCCAGCAGAACGCGGAGATCATCGCGCGGACCGAGCGCACCCTCGAGGAGACCAGGGATCAACTCGCGGCCTCCTGGGAGGAGATTCGTATCCGGGATGCGGAGATTAAGAAAATCACCGAGGTAAAGCGCCTGACGGACAATCACGTCGTGAACCTGGAGACCATGATACGGGATCTCCGCGCAGAGAACGGACAGCTCGCGGAGACCTTACAGTATTTGAGTCGCCACCAGACGCTCTATTCCCGTCTTCGTCGGAAGGCGAGCGCAATCTTCAACGCGAAGTACCCGAAGGGCTCCAGGGAGAGAAAGCACCTCTTATTCCGTCTGAACGCGGTGCGCCATCCGCTGCAACATTGGAAGCTCATGCACACGCCGGAGGGCAAGAATCTGGTAGACGGCGAGTTCGCAATCGGCGATATTTACCGCGAGCACGGGAAGCTGCGTTTCCCGCAGTTCGAAGCGCCCCGGGTTTCGATTATCATCCCCTGCTACAACCAGATTGAGTACACCTATGCCTGCCTGGTCTCGCTTCTCGAACACACGAAGGACATCCCCTATGAGGTGATTATCGCGGACGATGTCTCGAGCGATGCGACCAAGCGCCTCTCGGATTTGCGGAGGGACTGGTGATTGCGAGAAACGAGACCAACCAGGGCTTTTTAAAGAACTGTAACCAGGCGGCCTTAAAGGCGCGCGGTGAATTCCTCTTTTTCCTGAACAACGACACCAAGGTGACCGAGGGATGGCTTACTTGGCTTTTAAAACTCATGGAGGAAGATTCGAGCATCGGTATGACGGGTTCCAAGCTTGTCTATCCGGACGGGCGGCTTCAGGAGGCGGGCGGCATCATCTGGAGCGATGCCTCCGGCTGGAACTACGGGCGGCTGCAGGACCCGACACTGCCGGAGTTTAACTATGTGAAGGATGTCGACTATATGTCCGGCGCGGCGATTTTGATTCGCCACGCGCTCTGGAAGGAAATCGGCGGCTTTGACACGCGCTATGCGCCCGCTTACTGCGAGGACTCGGATCTCGCCTTTGAGGTGCGCGCCCACGGTTACCGTGTGGTCTATCAGCCGAAGTCGGTGGTCATCCACTTTGAGGGCATCTCGAACGGCACGGATGTGCAGGGCACGGGCTTGAAGCGCTACCAGATCGAGAACACCGAGAAATTAAAAGAAAAGTGGAAGAAGGAACTTGCCGAGCAGTTTGAGAACAACGGCAACCCGGATCCCTTCCGGGCGCGCGAGCGGAGCAAGGGCAAAAAGATTATCCTTGTGGTGGATCACTATGTCCCGACTTTTGACAAGGACGCGGGCAGCCGCACGACCTGGCAGTACTTAAAGATGTTTGTGAAACAGGGCTATCAGGTCAAGTTCCTCGGCGACAACTTTGCGGCGGAGGAGCCTTACACCACGGCGCTGACCCAGCTCGGCATTGAGGTGCTCTACGGCGAGGCCATGCAGAAGGGCATCTGGGATTGGATTGAGAAGCACGCTTCGGATATCGACTTTGTCTATCTGAACCGCCCGCACATTGCGAGCAAGTACATTGACTTTATTCAGGAGAGAACGTCTATCCGCGTCCTCTACTACGGACATGACCTTCACTTCCTCCGCGAGCGGCGCGAGTACGAGCTTACGGGAGAGGAGGCGCACCGGGAGGCCTCGGCCTACTGGAAGGGCGTGGAGCTTACGCTGCTCCGTAAGGCGGCGCTCAGTTTCTACCCCTCGGAGGAGGAGTGCAAGGCGATACACGCAATCGACAGCACCATACGCGTGAAGCCCCTGACTGCCTATGTCTGGGACAGCTTCCCGGAGGTGAGCGACTTTGGCTATGAGAAGCGGGAGGGGCTGCTCTTTGTGGGCGGTTTTGCCCACCCGCCGAATCTGGATGCGGTGCTCTGGTTCCTGAAAGAGGTATTCCCCGAGATACGCGCGGAAGAGCCGGTCAATTTCTATGTGGCGGGCTCCAAGGTGCCGGAAGAACTGAAAGCCCTTCACAACCCCGAGAACGGTATTCACATCCTGGGCTTTGTCTCGGACGAACGGCTGCGGGAACTCTATGAGAACTGCCGCCTGGTCGTGGTGCCGCTCCGCTACGGTGCGGGTGTAAAGGGCAAGGTCATTGAGGCGCTCTATTACGGCGCGCCCGTGCTCACGACCTCGATCGGTGCGGAGGGCATTCCGGCGGCGGAGACGGTCATGGAGATCGAGGACAGCGCGCCGGGCTTTGCGGCGGCGGCACTCCGCTTATACCGCGACCGCACGGCACTGGAGACACTGTCCGAGCGTTCCTCTGCCTATATTCGCGCACATAACGGCATGGATGCGGTCTGGGAAGCGCTTGCGTCAGACTTTCCTGAAGATATCTTATGAAAAACGAAAAGAAATCAAAATATGCTTTGTGAACATTCCGTGAATAAAGAAAATATGTTATACTAACGGAACGGCCTAAAAGCTTAGGCGGAAAGGGAGGAAACCAATGAGATTGTTTGGAAGATGGAAGAGAGGCTGCGGTCGGCGCGGCATCTGTCGTTGCTGCAATGGCACTGGCAACCGGCTGCGGAAAGAAGGCAAGTTCTCCGGATCAGCGCTACAAAGAGGCTGAGCAGAAGCAGGTCAAGGAGTTCACCACGCAGTTCACGGGTGCTTACGAGACCACGAGAGATAAGCTTGCGAGCGATAAGGTCCAGAGCGGCAGCGGTGATATCGTGATTACCCTGGAGGACGGCGGCAAGAGCACGCTCAGCGCGTTGATGGGCGGCACGGACCTCTCCTGGATCAAGACCCTCGGCATGAAGATGAGCGCAAAGATCGGCAAGTCGGCGCTTGAGGAGAGCATTGCGCTCAGCCTGAACGACAAGGCACTCGGCACGATGAACCTTGTCATGTCCGACAACGATCTCTACCTGCAGATTCCGGAACTCGCGGATAAGTACATGCACATCCCGGGCAGCGTGCTCGGCGACAGCGCAAGCTTCGGCGAGATGATGAGCGAGTATAAGAAACTCCCGGAGGGCAAGAAGCTCGACGAGCTCGTGACCAACTATACGAAGATCGTCACGGACGCTGCGAAGGATGTCAAGGAGTCCAAGGAAGATGTGACGGTCGGCGATTACACCGTCAATGCAACCAAGCTTGAGGCCACCTTCGACGGCGAGCAGCTGACCGAGCTCGGCAAGAAGATTGTCGAGACCGCAAAGAACGACCAGAATCTTGCGGATATCATCAAGGCAAGCACCGATGAGGAAACGTACGAGAAGTTCAAGGAGTCTCTCGAGAAGGAAGGGGAGCAGGAGCTTGAGGGCAAGCTCGTTTCCACCATCTGGCTCGGCGAGGCGACAAGGTCATCGCAAGAGAGCTTCGCATTGAGAACGCGAATGCCAGCGAGAACTATGTGTTCACGATGAAGGCACCGAACAAGGGCGAGGAGTTCGCTTCCGAGATCACCTTCTCCGAGGACGGAAACGAGCTGTTCCGCGTGGACGGTAAGGGCAAGAACAACGGCAAGAAGATGAGCGGTGAGTTCACCTTCACCCAGGAGGGTTCGAAGGTTGCGGTTCTTACGCTCGACGAGCTCGATCTTGAGGCACTCAAGAAGAGCGAGCTTACCGCAAAGGGTAGCGTTCGCCTTGAGAGCGAGAGCAGCAGCTCGATGATGGATCTCAGCGCATTTGCAATCGACTTCGATCTCGCGGAGACCGCGAAGAGCACCAAGGGCACGGTGGCCCTGAAGAAGCGGCGACACGCCGTACGTCACGATTGCGATTGATACCACCCGCGGCGAGGGCGGCGAGGAGCCGAGCGCACCGAGCGACATTGTCGACGTTTCGGATGATGCGGCGTTTGAGGCATTCATGAAGGGCGCGAACTGGAGCGGTTATCTGGGACAGCTCCGTCAGACGGATATCCCGAGCAACTACCTCGATATGCTCGAGCAGTCCCTGAAGGCATCGGGTATGATGCAGTAATCAATGCTGGTTTTACATCAGATTAAAAAGCAATACGGAAAGAACGCTGTCCTGCGGGAGGTTAACCTGCAGGCGGCGAACGGAAGTTGTGTGGGCATTCTCGGCGGAAACGGCAGCGGGAAGACCACACTTCTTTCCGTTTTGGGGGGGAATTCTGCGGCCGGACAGCGGCAGCTTCCGCTACGAGGAAGAGGAACTCTTCGCGAATGCGAAGCGCCGCAGGGCGCTGGTCAGCTTTTCGCCGCAGGCGAATCCGCTGATGGAGGAGTTGTCCGGTTTTGATAACTTACTGCTCTGGCACGACAGGGCGACCGTGGCGCGCGGGCTCGCACCGGAGGGCGTGATTACGGCCCTCGGCGCTGCGGCGTTTTTGAATAAGCCCGTCGTAAAGCTCTCGGGCGGCATGAAGAAGCGACTCTCGATCGCAATTGCCGTGTTGCGGGAGCCGAAAATTCTTTTGCTGGATGAGCCGACCGCGGCGCTCGATATGGAGGGCAAGGCGCAGTTTTATGCCTACCTAAAGCGTTTTACGGCGGCGGGCGGCACGGCGCTCTTTGTGACCCACGATTTTGCGGAGTTTGCGCACTGCGATCGACTGGTGTTTCTCCGGGACGGCGTGCTGCGCGAGATTCCGCAGCCGGAGAGCGCGGCGGCGGCGGAGGCCTTGTTCTTATGAGGCGCTATTTCGGCGCGCAGTGGAAGCGCGCGCTCCGCTCGCTTCCGGGTGCCCTCCTTGCGAATCTTCTCCTGCTCGCGGCGGCGGCCCTGCTTTTGCTTTACCTGACACGGCTATTTGCGCCCTCGGAGGAAGGGACTGCCAAGCTGAAACTCGGCATTGTGGGAGGGCAGGGACAGACCTATCTCGGAACGGGACTCGGTATCCTGAACAATATGGACAGCTCCCGCCTTGCAATTTCCTACGAACAGCTCGACAAAGAGGCGGCTGCCGAGAAATTAAAGCGAGGCGAGATTCAGGCCTATCTCGAAGTGCCGGATGACTTTCTCTCCGCGCTCTCGGAGGGCGAGAATAGGACCATACGCTATGTAGGAGGCGGGCTCGAGGCGGGGTTAAACAGCGCCTTGATTCGCGAGGCGGGCAGTGCGGCAGAGGTCATTTTAAAGGAAACCGAGAGGGGCATCTATGCGGCGGAGGGCTATTTTGATGCCCACGGCGCGCGGGATCGCCATGCGAAGCTCTTGACGGAAATCAATCTCCGCTATCTCGGCACGGTTTTAAACCGAAACCGAAACTACAATGCGGAGACGGTGGTAGCGCTTGCGGGTTCGGATCTCGCGCAGTACTACCGGGCAGCCTTACTCTGCTTTTTGCTCTTCGCCTCGGGGGTAAGCGCCCTGCCCTTTGCGGCCGGTCGCGCACCGGTACTGGGGCGCTTGCTTACGGCCGAGGGGGTGAGTTGCGGTGCGCAGCTTCTTTCGGAATATTTTGCCTATTTCGGTTTGCAGACCCTCGCCTTTCTTCCGCTCCTTCCGCTGCTTCGGGAAATGTTTGCGGGGCTCCTGCCTGCGCTGTTCTTTGCGACCGCACTCCAGTTTCTGCTTTACGAGCTCGCAGAGGGGCTGCTTGCCGGCGCGTTTCTGCAACTCTTTGCCGGAATCTTCCTCGCGTTTCTCTCCGGCTGCTTTTATCCGCTGGCTTTCTTCCCTGCGCGCATGCAGGCGCTAAGCCGCGCGCTCCCGAGCGGGCAGTGCTTTCGCTATCTGGAGCGGCTCCTTGCGGGTGAGGCGTTCGGCACACTTTTTCGACCCGGCGCCGTGTTGCTCCTCTGGGCGCTTGCTTTTCTCATGCTCGCGGGTGTTTTGCGGGCGGGAAGGAGGGAGAGATGAGGCAGTTTCTTCGCTGGGAATATCTGCTCTGCAAGCGTTTCTTTCGGCGAAAGAGCTTTCTGGTGCTCCTTCTGCTCCTGCCGCTCATGGGTCTTTTGATTCGCGCGGGAAGCCGGGAAAAGAGCGGCATTCTTGAAATCGGCATTGTGGCGGAAGAGAAGGAGGGGAAAAGCTCCCCGCTCGCGGCTTCAATCGCCGAGAACCTGTTGCAAAGCGAGTCCGTGCTGCATTACCGCAGCGTAAAGAGCGAGAGCGCCGCGCGGGATTTGCTCCGCGCGGGGAAACTGGATGCGGCCTGGATACTGCCTGCGGACCTCGAAGCGCGGGTGGAGCGCATGACAGCCGGAAAGAATCTATGGTTGGTCACCGTATTGGAGCGGGAGGATAGTTCCGTCGTCAAACTGTCCCGCGAGAACTTATACCGTGCGCTTTTTCCGACGATTTCCTATGAGATTTACCGCCGTTTTCTCGCGGAGAACTTTGCGCGCGATCCGGACGATCCCGCGTTTACGAAGGAAATTGCGGCGCGCTATGCGGAGATTCAAATCGACGGCGATTTGATCTCCTATGTAAACGAGGGCGGCAGAGAGGCTGCGGCGGTGAGTTATCTCCGCGCCCCGCTTCGCGGCATGGGAGCGCTCTGGCTTTGCTCATGAGTTTTGTCGCGCTGCTCTATTATCTGGAAGACCTGAGACAGGGCATGTTTGATTTTGTACCGCGTGCGGCGCAGCGGCGCTATGCGCTCCGCTACCTGCTCGCGGTACAGGGGCTTGCCTCCCTCGCCTTTTCGGCTCTGCTTCTTGCGGGCGGCCTCTTCGGACATCCGGCGCGGGAAATCGCAGCGCTTTTGCTCCTGAATCTGCTCTGCCTCTTACTCGTGATGTCAATCGGTATTTTGACGCGCGGCAAACGGAGCTTGCTCATTGCCCTCCTCTTGCCGCTCTTACTCCTTAGCCTGATCGGCGCGCCGGTGTTTTTGGACCTCGGCATTCGCGCACTTGAGCTCGCAAACCCGCTCTATTACTATTTGAAGTTTGCGGCCTGACGGGAGTGTGCGAGGGGGTGTTGAGTTATTGAAACCCATCGTGTAGGATGGGATTGTAACAGACTTTGTTTGAAAAGAAGGAGACAGCGGTATGGATGCACTGGAAAGACTCATTTCTTATATCAAAATAGATACCCAGTCCTCGGAAGAATCGGGGACTCATCCCTCAACCGAGAAGCAGTTCGACCTTGCGCGTAAGCTCGAGGCGGATTTAAAGGAGCTCGGCGCGAAGAATGTGCGCCTCACGGACAAGTGCTATGTCTACGCGCGCATTCCCTCGAATTTGACGGAGGCGGAAAATGCGGTGACCCCGGCACTCGGCCTCATCGCACACATGGACACCTCGCCTGCGGCGAGCGATACGAATGTGAAGCCGCGCCTCATTGAGAACTACGACGGCGGCATCATTGAGCTTGGGCACGGCGAGGTGCTTGCGCCGAAGACCTTCCCGCAGCTTGAACTTGCAAAGGGAGACGATCTCCTGGTCACGGACGGCAGCACCCTGCTCGGCGCGGACGATAAGGCCGGCATTGCGGAGATTATGGCGCTCGTCGAGTACCTTAAGGCAAATTCGGAGCACCGCCACGGCGAACTTCTGATCGGCTTTACGCCGGATGAGGAGATCGGCGAGGGCGCAATGTTCTTTGATGTCGAGGGCTTCGGCGCGGAAGTCGCGTATACGGTAGACGGCGGTGAGATTGGCGGCATCGAGTACGAGAACTTCAACGCGGCTTCCGGTTACCTGCACATCAAGGGCGTGAATGTACACCCGGGTTCCGCGAAGAACAAGATGGTCAGTGCCGTCATGGTCGGCATGGAGTTCCAGTCCCTCCTGCCGCCCTGCACCCCGGCGAACACCGAGGGCTTTGAGGGCTTCTTCCACCTCTGCCAGATGAAGGGCGATGAGAGTTCCGCAGAGCTCCGCTACATCATCCGCGAGCACGACCGCGAGAAGTTCGAGGGCATGAAGAAGACCTTCCTCGCAGTCGCGGATCAGCTGAACGAAAAGTATGCGAACACCGAGGCGAAGCTCACGGCGGAAGTAAAGGACAGCTACTACAACATGAAGGAAAAGGTAGAGCCCTATCCGTATTTAATCGAGACCGCGCGAGCTGCGTTCCGGAAGCACGATATCACGCCGAGCACGGTTGCGATACGCGGCGGCACGGACGGCGCAAAGCTCTCCTTCATGGGGCTCCCCTGCCCCAATATCTCGACCGGCGGCGAGAATTACCACGGCATCTACGAGTATTTGAATGTCACGGACTTCTACCGCATGATTGAAGTGTTGAAGACCTTGGTTACCGAAATCATCGGAAAAAGACGAAATAAACTTGTAAGGAAATGAAAGAAAGCTTTACAAGATTTGGGATTGGGTGTAAGATAATCCCGTTGGTACGGTAGTACCGCTCAAATCCCGTGGGGGTGTAGCTCAGCTGGGAGAGCACCACGTTCGCAACGTGGGGGTCAAGGGTTCGAATCCCTCCATCTCCATTTGAAAGTAAGCCGCAGGCAGAAGCCCTGCGGCTTTTCTTGTTTATATTCGCGCCGCAGCGCGGGGCGAGATTCGGAATATGACGAGCTCGGATTTTTTTGGTACACTGTTGGGATGGACTAGAGAGGAGCGAGATGATGGAGAGAGAGAAGAATTTAGAGCTCTTGCTCACGCGTTACCCGGAGCTGGAAGGTTTGCGGGAAGAACTGTATCGCGCGGAGGCCCTGCTTCGCGCTTCGTTTGCGGCGGGCAAGAAGCTGTTGGTAGGCGGAAACGGCGGCAGTGCGGCAGACAGCGAGCATATGGTCGGGGAGCTCATGAAGAGCTTCGCGTTTCGGCGCAGGGTGCCGGAGGCATTTCGGAAGAAACTGACAGAGCAGGGGGGCGCACGCGGTGAGCGTCTCGCGGAGATGTTGGAAGGGGCCCTTCCCGCCATTGCAATCACCGGGCACGACGCGCTGACCAGTGCCTTCGGCAACGACACGGACTGGAAGTTTGCCATGGCACAGCAAGTCTACGGCTACGGAAGGGAGGGCGATGTGCTACTCGCCATCAGCACCTCCGGCAATTCCGAGAATCTCCTGAACGCGGCGGAGACTGCGCGGGCGCTCGGCCTGAAGGTCATCGCGCTCACAGGAAAGACCGGCGGTGCGCTCGCAAAGCTTGCGGATGTATCCCTGATTGTGCCGCGGCAGGAGACCTATCAGATTCAGGAACTGCACCTGCCGATTTACCACGCGCTCTGCCTTGCGCTTGAGGATCGCTTTTTCGGGGAGGAAGTTTCGAAATGACGCATAGCTTTGCGGTTTGCGCCTACGGAGACTCTCCTTATTTGGAAGCCTGCCTCCGCTCCCTGGTTCGACAGAGCGTCCCCTCCGAGCGCCTGCTCTGCACGGCGACGCCGAGTGCCTTTTTGAAGGATCTTGCAAAGAAGTACGGCTTCCGCTACTGCGTGCGGGAGGGAAAGCCCGGGATAGGCGCGGACTGGAATTTTGCGCTGAGTCAAGCGGAGGGTAGCTTTGTGACGCTCGCGCATCAGGATGATGTCTACGGCGCACACTACACGGAAGAATTGCTGCGTGCGGTCAAGCGGTATCCGAACCTCGCGCTCTTTACCTCGGATGCGCGCATCTTAAAGAACGGCGCGATACAGAGACGCAGTAAGGCCGAGTGTGTTAAGAAATTGCTCCGCCTTCCGCTTCGCCTGCCTTTTTTCAAAAGCACGACGGCGGGCAAGCGCCTCAGCTTGCGCCTCGGAAATCCCATTGTCTGTCCGAGTTGTGCGTATCGCAGAGACTTGCTCGGCGTTTCGCCGTTTTCGACTTCGCTCCGCTTTGTGCTGGACTGGGATTTGCTCTATCGCTTTGCGGCGGAGCCGGGGAGCTGGTTTGTCTCGGAGCGTCCCCTGTTGCTCTACCGCATTCACGGCGGCGCCGCGACTGCGGCGTTGACCGAAACCATGTGCGAGAGGCGGAAGAGAGCGCGATGTTCCGGCGCATGTGGCCGGAAAAAATTGCGGCGCTCATCCTTCGCGCCTACCGGAGTGCCTATGTTGACTACAAGAGTTAAGACAGGGGGCCTTTTGCTCCTCGCACTTTTGCTGAGCGCTCTCGCCTTTTATTTTCTGGGAGACGACGGTTTCTTTGCGGCGCAGTTCTCTTCGGAGGAGACCGGCGCCATGTTTCTTGAAATCGGCGTTTTGTTTTTGCTTTTGTTTGTCGCCGCGCGGCGGGTTAAGAGCTGTCAGCGCGGAATTGCGAATGCACTGATTTGTGTTATTTTTGCGGCGCGTCACCTTGCGCTCTTCAGCGTACTTATTGCGGGACTTTGGCTCGCGGCGCTTGCCCTCATCGGGCGAGAGCTGCTCGGCGATCGCGAACGCCTAACGGCAGAGCGCGCGGGACGCGGTTTCGTACTCGGCGCTGCGGCATGGATAGTCCTTGTGGGGCTCCTATCCGCCCTGCACCTCGGCGGGACAAGGCTATGGCGTATCCTTGCGCTGCTCTTTTGCGGCGCGGCCTTCCTGCCGCCGCTGTTCCGCTACGCAAAAGAGAAGGGTTTTGCCTTCTCCTATCACTGTACGATACGGCGAGAGACCCGGACGGAGAGCGTGCTCTCGGCGGCGACCGTCACGGCGGTGCTCGTGCAGCTTGGACGTATGAACATCGCAATCGACTACGACTCGCTCCGCTATGCGCTCCGCTCGCCCTTTGTTCTCGACAACGGCCGCGGCATTTTGAGTCGCTCGGTTCGGTGAATCAGGTGTATTTCTATCCGAAGGGACTTGAGATTCTGGCACTTCCGCTCTATACGGAGCACAGCTTCGGGCCCGTGCTCGCGTTTTCCTTCTGCCTCGGAATCGGCCTGCTCTGGCTTCTCTTTGACCTGGGCCGTGCACTCCTGGGGACGGAGGGGGCAAAGCGCCTGGTCTTTACGGCGGCGTTGATTCCCGGGGTTATGAACCTCTCGATCTCCGCAAAGACCGATCTCATCACGGTTTTATTTCAGCTCATCGCCGTGCGGGAACTCCTAACGGCGGAACAGTCGAGCGGCAGGGCGCGGACGGAGGCGCTCGCCTTCGCTGCGAGTGCCGTTCTCTTTACCTTGATGTTAAAGCCGACTGCCATCGTCTTCTCGGGCGGGCTGGCGTTCGCTGCGCTCCTCTATACCGCGGTATTTCGGCCGAGACTCGGGCGGGAGAACGCGGCGGGAGAGGAGCGGAACGAAACCGAGGGCAAAAATTTGCGGGGGCTCATTCTTACGCCGCTTTTCACCGTGCTTGCTTTGATTGCCGTGACCGCGCGCACCGTACACTTAACGGGTTACCCGCTGGTATCGGTCTTCACCGGCGTCTTCGAGGCGCTCGGTTTTCACGGCAAGTACCCGCTCGCGGTACTCACCCTGCCGAATGCGGGCGCGTCCCTGAGCCTGCCGGAGCGTGGGGCGGAACTTGTACACCGCCTCTTTCTCCTCTTCCTCGCACCGATCGGAGAAGAGGGACTGCACATTCGCATTGCCTGGGGGACCACCTTGATTCCGGTACTCCTTGCGGCGCTTTTGCTCCGCGGAAAGAAGCGGGATGCGGAATCAAAGAGCGACGCGCGTGCGGCGGCACTGTTCGGCTGTCTCCTCGCGGTGCAGGGAGGCTTACTCCTCCTTTCGCTGGAGCGCCTGCATCAGATTGACGGCAATTACTACGGCCTCTTTTACCTCCTCCTTCTGATTGGCGCCTTCCTTTGCTGGAAGGAGGAGAGTCGGGCACTCACCCTTGCCCTTATGCCGGCATCTGCCTTTGCCTTTTTCATGCTCTGCCTCACCAACTGGGCGGGCGCGCGGGGCTTCAGCGGCTACGGCGGAAGAGCCTTTCTCTTTCACCCGCACGGGCGCATAGTCCGCGATGTTGTGATACTCGACGGGGCGGAGCCCATCTACCGCTATGTGAAGAACGCACCGCGCATGCGTGTGCTCTCGTTCGCCGGGGAGCCGGAGTGTTACTTCCTGCCCTGTGACGTGCAGAGTTACACGGATCTCGAGGGCAGCGGCGGCAATGTGTATCTGGTCCGCAGCTTGGACGCCTTTAAGGAGTTTTTGGACCGCATGGGCATCAACTGCCTCTACACGGACGATGAGTTCCTTGCGACACACGAGCGCGCGGCGGATATCATCCGCTACCTCAGGGAAGAGGAAAGCATAGAAGTGATCATTCAACAGGAGGGCAATGCGCTCTACCGCTACCACCGCGCAAACTGAGCGCGGCGTAAGAAGGAGGGAAGCTATGGGAGAAAAGCAGACCAAACGTGACCTGCGCAGCGATCTCTTGCTGATTGCGGCGCTGATTGCCTGGGCCTTCTTTGTAAACAGGCAGTTCCGCATCAGCGGCCTCTATAAGGACGATCTCTACACCTGGTCCTGTTGGGGGGAGCAGAGCTTTTTGCAGTATGCGTTTCCGCTCGATTCGACGCGCTGCCGTTTTGTCTACTGGACCATCTCCTGGCTGGAACTGGGGCTGATCGGCGGACATTTGGAGTGGATCGTTCCGATTAATATCTTACTGAACGCGGGGCTCGCGAGCTTCCTCTATTATTTTGCGAAGCGCCTCTCCGGAAGCCGTACGGTCGCTTTTTTGGTCGGCGCCCTCTTTCTCGGCTCTCACTTTGCCTATTACCAGATCGGGCAGCTGCTCGGACTCATGGAAACCCTCGGTGTTTTCTTTGCGCTGTTACAGGCTTACTTCCTGTACCGCTATCTCAGCGGCAAAAGCGAGGGGAGGGATTTTCTCCTTGCGCTGCTCGCCTATTTTCTGAACTGCTTTACCCACGAGCGCTACATGGTGCTCCTGCCCATGTTTTTCTATTGCCTGCTGGTCCGCAGGGATAAAAAGTGGCAGCGCTACCTGTTGGCAGCGGGGGTTTTTCTCCTGGTGCAGGGCATACGCCTTTTGATGATCGGTACGGTATCGCCGGAGGGAACCGGCGGCACCAGCCTGAAGGACACCTTTACGCTTCAGAGTGCGATTACAAATTTCGGCATTGAGGGACTCTACACCCTCGGCATCAATGCGGGGCCGGAGCATCTCTGCGGGCGGCCCTGGGAGGACACCTCCTTCCGCGTCAAGGTGATGGTGCTCTTCTGGAACCTCGCGATGCTCAGCTATCTCCTGATCAGCTTTATCAGCTCTTTTTGTCGCGGCGCTACCGAAAGCGGGGGGCCGAGGGCATGAAGCTTATCCGGGACCTCATCTTTTTTGCGGGCTTCTGGATCGGCTGTGCGGCGGCTTCGGCGGTCACGATACGCGTGGAACTCCGCTGGGTTTATGTGCTCTACGCCTTTCAGCTCCTCACGGTCGCCTATCTCTACGGAATACGACAGGCCTCCTGTCACGCGAGAAATCAAGATCCCGAAGCAAAACACCGCTACCGCTTCGACAATGCGGCGCCGCTTACGCTGCTCGGTCTGGTCGCCTTTTTGAGTCTTGTGATGCAGCAGTATTACCGGCAGTTTATCCCGAAAATTTATCTCTTTCCGGATCAGGCGCGCTATAATTCGCTTGCGGATGTGACCTACGGCACTTACGGGAGAGAGGTGCTCGGGAAAGAAATCATCATCGTCGGGAAGAGCTATGAGATGAACGGCTTTACGGAGCGCACCTTTTTCAAGACCTTCGATCCCGCGCGGAACGGACAGGGCACCACGGTGCGCCGTGTGGACTCGATCTATTCGATCGGACTCATCCACCCGCATATGCTGGTGCTCACGGAAGATCCCGCGCACGATGCTTTCCGGGATGTGACCAAGGCGGTCCGCGATATGAAATGCGCGGTCGAGTACGGCTACTACCGGGATGAGTGGATGGATCAGCGCGCGGCGCTCCGCATTCTGACGCAGGACGGCGATAAAATTCGCGTTCATGTGACCTACCCCGGTACACTTCGGGGCGATGAAGTAATCACGGTCCGCACGGAGGCGGGAGAACAGAGCTTTCCGCTCACGGAGAACGAGACGGAGTTCGTTATCGAAGCGACACCTTGGAGTCTGAACCGCCTGAGCTTCTCGACGAATTTTATCGTTGCGAATGCGGCGGAAAAGCGGGGGAGCACGCCGCTTGCCATGCTTGTGCACTTTGAGACGGAAACCGAGGACTGAGCGATGGGTAGAAAAATGACGGTGCGGCTTTTGCCGCTTTTCGGCTTCCTCTTTTTGACGGCCTATCTCAGGAGTGCGACCGCCGATGTGGTCTACACGGACTACATACGCCTTGTGAACAGCTATCTGGAAAATGTATACAGTTTATCGCCCTATTTGCACGGCGATGTTCTGACCCGGATTCCGGTCAACTACTTGGAACGCATTGTGAATGTGCGCTTCTTTCACTACAGCACCATGTTCGATATGATGCTCGGCGCCTTTTTCCTCGCACTGAACGCCTATTTGCTGGGGCGCTACTGCGAGAAAAATCGGCTGCCGGTCGGGGTGAGCGCGCTCCTCATTCTGCTCGTCTTTTCCCTGAATAAGTGGGAGATGCTGACAAACGGTTCGGGTTGGGTACACTTCGCGGCCTTTGCGCTCTTTTTCTGCCACTACCTGAGTCTCGACGCCCTGCTGCAAAAGACCGGGGACAGGAAGGCGGCGCGGCGTCTGCTCTGGCTGCCCTCGCTCACAATCCTCTTTTTTGCCGGCCCCTACTGCGCAATTTATGCGCTGACCGCCGTGCTTGCGGAGGCGGTGATCGTGTTCCGCTTTCGGCGGGGCTTTCGGCAGAGTGCGCTTCGGGTGATTGCGGTGCTTCTGCCCTTCGGGCTCTATTTCATAAGCCGAAGCCTCTCGGTCGAAGAGAGACACGGCGCGACGAGCGAGTCGATTTTTGCGGTTGTGCGGAGTAGGCCGCTCCTCCTGCCGCGCTTCTTTGTTCGCTCTTTTGCCTCGACGGTCATCGGACAGGAGAGTGCGGGAAGCCTTCCCGACTTTGTGTTTACCCTGCTCGGGCTTTCGGTCCTCGCGCTCTACGCGCTCGCGTTTTGGCGCGCGGCAAAGCTCATAGAGAAGGAGCGCAGCATGTTTCCGCTCTGCTTAATCGGCTCGGGCTTCCTGAATCATATGATGGTCACGGCCTCGCGCTGGATTTTCCTCCGGGAAAATTACGGCATGAGTTCGCGCTATGCTCTCCAGTACCAGGTCGGCATGCTGGGGCTTTTGCTGATTTTTTTCCTCTCGGCACGGGAGAGCGGAACAAAGCGTGCAAGACGGCTTGCTTACGGAGCGCTGCTGCTCTTTTGCCTCGGCAATGTGCTGACCACGGCCCATGAAATCCACATGGCACCCTATCGAAAGGAAAATTTCGTCGCGATGCGAGAGGTCGCGCGAAATTATGCCGCCGAGAGCGATGAGACCCTGGTCAAAACGCTCTCGTATCACGACGCCGCGCGCATACGCAAGGCGCTCAGGCTCTTGGAGAGCAAACAGTTGAATGTGTTTTATGAGAAGAAGGAGTAGTGTCGTCCCATGAACAATGTCTACGGCCTGCAGGCAGTGCAGGAAGCGAATTTGAAGATTTTGAAAGAGATTCACCGAATCTGCGAAAAGTACAGAATCTCCTATGCTCTGGACTCCGGGACGCTGCTCGGTGCGATCCGCCACGGCGGCTTCATCCCCTGGGACGACGACGCGGATATCGTGATGACGAGAAACCACTGGGAGGCGTTCCGAAAGGTGGCGCCGCGCGAACTGCCCGAGGGGATGAAGCTCCTCTTTCCGGACAGCTTTCAGGGCGGCAGACGTTTTTATGACTTTACGCCGCGCATCATTTACGAGTATTCGCGGCGCAGAAAACCGGACGAAGAGACGGCTTTCTACGAGGAGAAGCTAAATCACCTCTGGGTGGACATCTTCATCCTGGACCGCCTGCCGGACGGTAAGGCCGGCGCGCACACCCTGGTGGAGCAAAAGGCGATTTACGCCCTCGCCATGGGACACCGGCGCAAGCTCAATTATCGGAAGTACGGGATCGGGCAGAAAGGGGCGGTGTTCCTCGGCAGCAGTGCGGGAAAACTCCTGCCCATGCGAAAGCTCTTTGCGCTCCAGGAAAAAGTTGCGCGGCGGGCCAACAAGAAGCAGACGGCGGAGTGGTACTACTCGAATTACGATCCGGGCTATATCGACATACGCCTGCCGGATGCGGTTGCGCAGGAGCGCATCCAGATTCGCTTCGAGGACTGCACGCTCTGCATTCCGAAGCACTACGACGAGGTACTCACGAAGATTTACGGAAATTATATGGAGCTCCCGCCGAAGGAAGAGCGGCGTCCTTCCCACGAGAGCACGGGGATAGAGATTTATGGTTGAGAGAACGGAAATGCTGACCGTCGTGGTTTCGGTCTACAATGAGGAGGCGGCGCTGCCGCTCTGCCACGAGCGCCTCACGGAGGTGCTCCGGGAGAGCGGCAGGGACTACACCCTCCTCTTTGTAAACGACGGAAGCAGGGATCGGAGCGCTGAGATTTGGATTGCCTTGCGGCGGAAGACCCTCACGTCCGCGTGCTTCACTTTTCGCGAAACTTCGGGCACGAGGCCGCGATGATCGCGGGCATCGACTATGCGGAGGGGGCGGTCATCTGCATGGACGCGGATTTACAGCACCCGCCGCAGTGCATCCCGGCTATCCTTGCGAAGCTCGACGAGGGCTTTGACGTGATCAGCATGGTGAGAACCGCAAATCGCTCGGCGGGCATCATCAAAAACATTACTTCCTCCGCTTTCTACGGCGTGATGAATGTGCTGAGCGGCACGCGCTTTGAGAAAAACGCCTCGGATTTCTTTGCGGTCTCGGCGCGTGCGGCAGAGGTGTTGCGGCGCGATTACAGGGAGCGGGTGCGCTTTCTCCGCGGCTATGTGCAGAGCCTCGGCTTCCGGAGCACGGCGCTACAGTATGAGGCGGCAGAGCGCGCGGCGGGGCAGTCCAAGTACTCGCTCGCCAAACTGTTTCGCTTTTCGATGAATACCATCATGAGCTTTTCGGACCTGCCGCTTCGGCTCGGCATCTATGCCGGGATTGCTTCCGGCTTGCTGGGGCTCATTCTTCTGATTTATTCGATTGTGATGAAGGTGCGCATCGGCGCGCCGGCGGGCTATACGACCATCATCGTAGTGATCTGCTTCATGTTCGCGGTGCTCTTTTTGATCCTCGGCATCATGGGACAGTACATCGGCGTTCTCTTTGAGGAAGTCAAGGGGCGGCCCATCTACATTGTCGCGGCGGAGCGCGGACGGAAGCGCGAGGCGGAAAGCGAACAAACAATAAATTCCCAGTAAATTAGTGGGGATTTGCTTGCAAGTCGGCCGGGATATGTTATAGTGGTAATAACAAGAATGATTCCTAACAAAAGGATACAACGAAAGGAGCCCACTATGTTTGAGCAGGTGAAACTCAGCTACAGCTTCGCGGCACTGGAGCCGCACATCGACGCATTGACCATGGAGACCCACTACTCCAAGCATCACGCGACCTATACCAAGAACTTCAATGCGGCGGTTGAGGCTGCCGGCCTTCAGGGGAGCTCCGCGGAGCAGATTCTCTCTTCCCTCGACGAGGTGAAGGACGAGGCGAGCCGCAAGGCACTCCGGAACAACGGCGGCGGCTACTATAACCACAACCTCTATTTCGAGATCATGAGCCCGGAGAAGAACAGCGCACCGGAAGGCAAGCTCGCAGCTGCCATCGAGAAGCACTTCGGCTCTCTCGAGGCGCTGAAGGAAAAGCTCACGGCGCTGGCAGTCGGCCAGTTCGGCTCCGGCTGGGCATGGCTCTCGGCAAACAAGGACGGAGAACTTGAGGTCTCCGCGAGCGCAAACCAGGATAACCCCCTCATGGAGGGCAAGGGCTTTGTCCCGATTCTCGGCATCGATGTCTGGGAGCATGCGTACTACTTAAAGTATAAGAACCTGCGCCCGGATTATGTGAAGGCATTCTTCGAGGTGCTCGACTGGAAGAAGGTCTCTGAGAAGTACGAGGCGGTACTGGCGTAAGGAAAGAGCGTGCAAAACAGTGAGATATGAAAAGGCGTCGCAGGACACTGCGGCGTCTTTTTTGCAGGGCCTTGCGATTTCTCCGGTACATGGGATGCGGCTCAGGCCTCGTCATGTAAGACGAGGGGCGGAACCGCGGAGAGAATGAGGAATCAATCGGAAAGGGAGGGATACTATGTCAGACAAGTCCGCAAAGGAAAAGGGTCCGGCTGAGACGGCGTCTCGGCAAGGGCGCGGGAGTAGAGCGCGGAAACGCCGGACGAAGTTCGCGGCGGCCGTATTCGTTTTGCTCTTTCTGCTCCTCGCGTTTGATGTACGTTTGAAGACCGTGCGATATACCGTTCAAAGCGAAAAATCGGCGCGCCCGTCCGCATTGTCTTGGTTACGGATTTGCATTCCTGCAGCTACGGGAAGGGGCAAAGAACACTGGTGGATGCGATTGAGAAGCAGAAGCCGGATCTCTTGCTCCTCGGCGGCGATATTTTCGACGACGGGCTGCCGGACCGAAACACCGAGATTTTTTTGGCGGCAATTGCCGACAAATACCCCTGCTATTATGTGACCGGCAACCATGAGTATTGGAGCCTTCGCGTCGACGAGATGCTGAACACCCTGCGAAAATACGGGGTTGAGATTTTGGACGGAAAAACAAAGACGATTGAAATCAAGGGACAGCGCATCAGTCTCAGCGGAATCGACGATCCGGATGCCGCGTACTACAGCGATGCCGGAGAGGTGCTTTACACGCAATTAAACGAAATCCAAACAGAGAGGGACAGTCATTTATTTTCCGTTTTGTTGGCGCATCGCCCCTCGTATATCAAGCTTTATCGAAAATACAAGTTTGATTTGGTGCTCTCGGGACATGCACACGGCGGACAGTGGAGGATACCCTATCTTTTGAACGGTGTGTTTGCGCCGGATGAGGGCTGGTTTCCCAAATATGCCGGCGGGCAATATAGGTTCGCGGACGGTCAAATGATTGTGAGTCGCGGTCTCGCGAGAGAATCGACGAGAGTCCCGCGGATTTTCAATCGGCCGGAACTGGTTATCGTAGACTTGCAGCCCGCTTCGCCCGAAGGTTCCGCGCAGTAGCAAAAAACCACCCCCGCAGCGTAGTCGGGGGTGGTTTTTTGTTCGGACATTCTCGGTCTGCTCAGCGCTCTTTCGCGTTTCTTTCTTGTTCCTGCTCCTTTAGGTAGTCCGAGGCGTCCCGGAAGAAGGAGGCGAGGATCAGTATCATAATAAAGCCGATCGGAAAGGCCGCAATGATCGAGACGGTCTGCAGATTTGCCATGGAGCTCTCCGAGAAGAGGAGGGCAATCGGCAGGAGAATCAAGAGGACGGACCAGAAGAGCTTGAGTCTCCGGTCGGGCTCCTCATCGCTCGACATCTCGCGGTAGGAATAGGCGCTCGCGACCACGGCAATCGAGTCAAAGGAGGTTGCGTAAAAGGCAATCATCGCGAGCACCAGGAGTATCAGCACGAAGCGATAGCCCGGCAGGGTGCGGAGTATCGTGAGTATGGTCTCGTAGAGATTGCCGCTCTGCTCATACATGCCGAGTAAGTCTACCTTGCCGAGCAGCTGCAAGCCGAGACCGTAGTTCCCGAGCACAATGAAGGAAATCCAGGTGCCGAGGAGGCCCGCCGCATAGCCGCCCAGAATCAGTTCGCGTATGGTTCTGCCGCGGCTGATGCTGCCGATGAAGAAGGGGGTTGCGACACACCAGACCATCCAGTAAGCCCAGTAGAAGATGGTCGTGTTCTGGGCAAAACCGGTCTTTCGAAGCGGGTCCGTGTACGTGCAGAGCGAGATAAAGTTCTGCGCTACATTGCCGATCGAGGAGAGACCGGTCTCCAGAATGTAGCGCGGCATGCCGCCGAGGAAGAGCACGTACAGGAGGAGCGCAAAGAAAAGCCAGGTGCAGGAGGCTGCCATAATCGAGATGCCGTGGATGCCGAAGTAGGCGCAGACCGTGTAGACCAGGCAGATAAAGAGCAGAATCGAAATGGTCAGCGCCGTGCTGTCATTGACCGAGAAAATCACAGAGACCGCGCCGGAGAGCAGGGGGGCGGAGACCGCAAAGGTGGTCGCCGTGCCGGCAATCAGCGCAAAGACCGCAATCAGATCAATGAGACGTCCGGGAATGCCGTCGGTGTGCTGCTTTAAGAGCGCGCGGCAGGCTTCCGAGTACTTCTGCTTGTTGCGCTTCCGCACGTGAATCATGAAGGCAAGGCAACCGAGAGCGCCAGATAAAAGCCCCAGGGGACGGGCCCCCAGTGGAAGAGCGGGAAGCTGCCCGCCCAGTCCTGGGTTTCGCCGAGCGACTGCACATGCGGGTCCTCGGCGTAAATCATCCACTCGCAGAGCGAGTAAAACAGGATATCCGCCGCGAGACCCGCCGTAAACATCATACTTCCCCACTGAAAGAAGGGGTACTGCGGACGCTCGCCGCCGAGGCGTATGTCGCCGAAGCGCGAAAAAGCGAGGTAGAGCGTCAGCAAAAAGATACCGAGACCCAGGAGCAGGTAGTACCAGCCGAATTCCTCGCCGAGAAAGCTTCTTAAGGCGTTCAGTGCGGCGCCGGAGGCCTCCGGCGCGGTGAAAAAGGTCAGGCAGAGTGCCAGAATCAGCAGAAAGGGCAGTAGCGTAATCATCCAGTCGATGCGCTGTGAGAGCTTTTTGTTCATTTTTTTGTTTTCACCTCCGATATTGAACAATTTACCACGTCGTATCGGCTTTGGCAAGGGTGAAACTTTAAGCTTTTCTGACAAAGTAGGGAAAATGCTGTTAAAATAGCTTGGCGTTCTATATAATGCGGATTGAGTAAACAGAGGTGAACAAATCATGAGAAAAACAAAAAGCGTTTTGTTAAGAACCACGGCTGCGGCGCTGCTCGGCGCGGCGGCACTGCTCTCTGCCTGCGGACAGAAGCGGGGCGCACTCACGGAGTCCGCGCAGGCTTCCGCGGCGGCGGCACAGCGGGAATCCGCACCGGATGCGGTGATTCACGATGACATTAAGCTCGACTTCGATGAGGCGCAGAGTTCCTGTGAGGAGCTGATTCAGGACGCGGACGCGTACCCGCTCTCCGCGTACATCGATACGGTTGTGGACGAGGACAGCAAGACCGTCACGCTGCTTTGGCCGCTTAAGAACGAGGCGACCGAGGAGGACGGTGTCCGCTATGCCAATGAGCTGATTCGCGCTTTCAACGATGCCTGTGCGGATCAGGACTTCTCGATTGCACGCAGCACGGAGGAGAGCTACGGCGGTCTTTATCAGAAGTATGCGGTCAACATTCAGGTGTTCCGCGAGGAAGATATCCTCGCGCCGGAACTCTATCTGGTCAGCATGACGATTCCGGCGGGATCGAATGAAGCAGTGGTGCCGTTCTCGCAGTACGACGGCACAAACATTGTCACGCTGACGGACGGACAGGCAAAGGTCCCGGGCGGCAAGTACACGGGTGACCGCACCGGCCTGTTTACGCCGGACGCAGACTAAATTCAGGAGGCTAGGACAACATGAGAAAATTACTTCGCCGCACGGCGGCTTTGACTCTGGCTCTATTGACGTTTGCGGCGGGAACGGTGCGCGCGGATGTGTTGCAGCGCGGTGCTTCCGCGGCAACAACGGCGGCACAGACGGAGACCGCTGCCGACGGCGGAACCGTGGTCGATCAGAGCGCGGTCGGGGTTTCGGAGAGCACGACTGCGACTGTGACCCAGGCGGTTGCATCCCACGGCTCCGGTGTGAATACCGGGGAGGTCAAGGTTGTCACGAGCACGCTTTTCGGCGGCGATGAGCTCATGCTGGTCGCACCGCGCTCGGCAAGTCAGATGATGAGCTTTGTCGTGACCACCAAGAGCGGCAAGGTCATAGTCTTTGACGGCGGCACCGAGCATGACACCGAGCATTTGAAGGAAGTGCTTCGCGCAAAGGGCGGCCGCGTGAGCGCGTGGTTTATCACGCACCCGCACTCGGACCACGTGGGCGCGCTGACCAAGATTTTACAGGATACGAACAGCGGCATCACGATCGATGCGATTTACTATAATTTCCAGCCGCAGGAGTGGTACAACACGAACGAGGCATACCGCGCGGACATGGTAGCACAGTGCCGCAGCGCAATCGAGACCTGCCGGAGAGCGCGAGACACACCGTTCACAAGGGCGATAACATCGCAATCGACGATGTGACCGTCAATGTCATGAACGATCCCTATCTCTCGAGCGTGAACTCGATCAACAATTCTTCGGTTGCGTATCGTCTGGATGTCAGCAGCCGCAGAGTGCTCTTCCTCGGCGATATGGGTGTGCAGGCGGGCAACCAGCTGGTCGCGGAATATGCAAACAACCCGGGCGCTTTGCAGGCGGACATCGTGCAGATGGCACACCACGGTCAGCAGGGCGTGGGGCGCAATGTCTACGAGGTGGTCAAGCCGACCATCTGCCTCTGGCCCACGCCGATTTGGCTCTGGGAGAACAATAACGGCGGCGGCTTAAACAGCGGCAACTGGCGCACGCTTGAGGTGAGAGGCTGGATGCGTCAGCTCGGTGTGAAGACCCATGTGGTCGCAAAGGACGGCGACCAGGTACTCCGCTGATGCGACTCGAAGACAGAGAAATCGTGCTGGCTTCGGCTTCGCCGCGTCGCCTGGAACTGCTCCGCCAGCTCGGGCTCTGCCCGGGCGTGCAGCCGAGCGAAGCGGATGAGCATTCTTCGGAGCGGGACCCTGCGCGTTTTGTGCAGGAACTTGCGCGGCGAAAGGCGGGCTTAGTCGCCGCGACGGAGGCGGCCGGAACGCTGGTAATCGGCGCCGATACCGTGGTCGTGCGGGACGGTGTGATACTCGGAAAACCGGAGGACAGGACCGAGGCGGCCAAGATGCTTCGCAGTTTGCAGGGCAGGGCGCATGAGGTCTACACCGGTGTCGCGCTGCTCCTCGCCGGAGAGAACAAGGAGCGGGTCTTTGCGGCGGAAACCCGGGTTCATGTCGCACCGATGACGGAGGACGAAATTCAGGCCTATGTTGACAGCGGCGAGCCTATGGACAAGGCCGGCGCCTACGGCATTCAAGGGCGTTTTGCCTGCTTTGTCGAGAAGATTGAGGGCGAGTACAGCAATGTGGTCGGCCTGCCGCTCGCGGCTTTGCGCGCGGCATACAAGGAGCTTGTGCGCGAGCATGCGTGAAGCAAAGAAAAACAGAGGTAAGCAGAGGACAGACTTCATGAGAAGCCTGTCCTTTTTCTTGTCTCGTTTCCCGCAATGGACAAGTGTGTAAGTTCCCGCTATAATAGGGCTATGTTTTTATGAAGATACAATCACAAGGAGGAAGCTTACAATGAAACATCCGGTCGTAACAATTACCATGGAAGACGGCGGCATTATGAAGGTGGAGCTCTATCCGGAGATTGCACCGACTACGGTCAACAATTTCCTGGATCTCGTGAAGAAGGGCTTTTATGACGGCATCATTTTTCACCGCGTCATTGAGGGCTTCATGATTCAGGGCGGTTGCCCGATCGGCAACGGCGAGGGCGGCCCCGGCTATGTGATTAAGGGCGAGTTCAAGCAGAACGGCGTGCAGAACGACTTAAAGCACGAGAGAGGCGTGATTTCGATGGCGCGCACCTCGATTCCGGATTCCGCGGGCAGCCAGTTCTTCATCATGCACAAGGCAGCGCCGCATCTGGACGGCGGCTATGCGGCCTTCGGCAAGCTGATTGAGGGCGAGGATGTTTTGGATCGCATTGCCTGCACCGAAACCGATGCGGCGGATAAGCCGCTGAAGGATCAGAGAATCAAGAGCGTTACGGCGGAGACCTTCGGAGAGAGCTACCCCGAGCCGGAGAAGCTGCCGGAAATCGAGTATTGACGAAAACGTATGAGGTTCCGCTCGAAGACGGAGCGCGCGTAAACGTAAGCGTTTCGGATGAGCCCTGGCGGGGCGATGTCAACGTGACGGACTGGGAGGCGGTGACCGAGCGTCTGCTCCTTCGGGCGGCTTGCCGAAAGTGCGGCCGTCCCGCGCCGATTGCGGAGACGGAGCGACTCTTTCTCCGCGAACTCTCGATGAAGGATCTTCCGGCCCTTAGGCAGTTCGAGCTCTCGGAACGCGAGAGCCGTTTTCTCGGCGGTGACTGGGAAGGCCTCAAAGAGGTCGCTTTTCTTAGGCGCTACATTGAGACGCAGTATGCGTTTTTCGACTACGGCCTTTGGGCGCTGTTTCGCCGCACGAGGGAAGCGCGCGAGGCGCAGTTCCTCGGTCTGGTCGGATTTTCGCCGGCGGAGCCTCCGGAACTCGGCTATGCCCTGCTACGTGAGTCGAGGAGGCAGGGATATGCGACGGAAGCCGCGCTTGCGGCCCTTCGCTACGCCGCGGAGGAACTGGGGCTTCGGGAGGCGCAGATACGTGTCGCGCCGGAGAACCGGGCAGGACTCGCTGCGGCCGAGAAAATCAAAGAGCAGTGGAACCGTGCGGGCGGCGCGCCTCAGTGCCGCCTTTTTATACAGCGCTGAAGTTTTGTATACAAAAGACGAAACTCGGCGCAAAGCAGAAGAAACAGATAGGGGAAGGGCAATGGAGACAGGAAGAGAGAGCGTCCGCACGCGGGCCTTCGCAAAGATTAACCTGGGCTTGGAAATCCTGGGAAAGCGAGAAGACGGCTATCACTTGCTGCGCTCGGGCATGCAGACCGTAAGTCTCGCCGATGAACTGATCCTTACGAAAACCGAGGAAGAGGGCATACGCTTGCGCTGCGACCGCCCCTCGCTCCCGACCGATGAGCGAAATCTCGCGGTGCGGGCGGCTCTTTCGCTGTTTCGTCACTGTGAGCTGAAGGGCGGTGTTCAGATTGAACTTCGGAAAGAAATCCCGGAGGAGGCGGGGCTCGGCGGCGGTTCGGCGGATGCGGCGGCGGTGCTCCGGGCTCTTCGAAGCCTCTATGCGCTGCCGCTTTCCGATGCGGAACTGAGAGCGCTTGCGCTGCCGCTCGGGGCGGATGTGCCCTTCTTGGTGGCGGGCGGCACGGCGCTTGCGGAGGGAATCGGAGAACAGCTTTCCCCCCCTGCCGCCCCTGCCTCCCTGTGAACTGGTCGTGGTGAAACCGCCCTTCGGCAGTTCGACCAAGGAGGTCTACGAAGCGCTCACGCTCTCGGCCATGGCCCCCTGGGAGCAGCCCGATGTAACCCTGCTTAAGAACGCGCTTCGCGGACAGAATCTCACCCTGCTCGGCGCTTCGCTGCAAAACGCACTCGAGCGCCCGGCCATGGAATTAAAACCGGAGCTCATCGATTACAAGCGCTTCCTAACGGGGAGCGGCGCACTCGGCGCTGCGATGAGCGGCAGCGGTGCGGCGCTCTACGCCTTGTTTGCGGCGGATGAACGGGACAAGGCGCTTGCCTGCATCGCGGCGGGACAACAGCAATTTCCGGAAGCGGCATTTTTCCTCTGCCGCCCGGTTTCAACGGAAGAAGTCAGCGCGTCTACCGTATGAACGCGCAGTATAGGAAGGAGGCGCCATGCCGGAAGAATTTAAGATGACCGTCAATGAGTATATGCCGCTTCGCGACGTCGTATTTCACACCCTGCGGCAGGCCATATTAAAGGGTGAGATGGAACCCGGCGAGCGCCTGATGGAAATTCAGCTCGCGAAGAAGCTCGGGGTGAGCCGCACGCCGATTCGCGAGGCCATACGCAAGTTGGAGCTCGAGGGTCTGGTCACCATGATACCGCGGCGCGGTGCGGAGGTGGCCGGCATCACGGAGAAGAGCCTCCGGGACGTGCTCGAAGTGCGCCGCGCGCTTGAGGACCTTGCGGTGGAACTCGCGGTGGAGCGCATGGATGCGGATGATATCGAACGGCTCGAGGCAGCGCGCGTCAGCTTCCGCGAGGCGGTCGACGCAAAGGATATGATACGAATCGCGCAGGCGGACGAACTCTTTCACGACTCGATCTATGCGGGCACCTATAACGACAAACTCGTGCAGATGTTGAACAATCTGCGCGACCAGATGTATCGTTATCGCCTGGAGTACATCAAGGATACGGGCAAGCGTCAGATTTTGCTCCATGAACACGAGCAGATACTCACGGCGGTGAAGACGCGGAACATTGAGCTTGCGCGTCGCACCATGCGCGAGCACATTGACAACCAGGAGCTCACCATCTCCAAAAAGCTGAGTATGGAACTTCTGGAAAAGAAAAGCGAAAAGCGAAAAGAGGCAAAGAAAAGATGAGCAAGAAGACAGTTGCGGTACTATTCGGCGGGCAGTCCTCGGAGCACGAGATTTCCTGTCGCTCTGCGATCAATATCATTCACAACATTGACCGCGAAGCCTATGATCTCGTGTTGGTCGGCATCACGAAGGAGGGGCACTGGGTCAAGGTGAATCGGATCGAAGACATAGAGGACGGCAGCTGGAGAGAGTCGAAAATCGGTGCCGTCCTCTCACCGGATGCGACGGAACAGTGCCTCATGATTCATGAGCAGGCGGCAATTACCCGCGTGAAGATAGACCTCGTGTTTCCGATTCTGCACGGACTCTACGGCGAGGACGGAACCATTCAGGGCCTCTGCAAACTCGCAAAGATTCCCTTTGTGGGCTGCGGAGTCACGGCATCCGCGGTCGGTATGGACAAGGGGATTACGAAGCTGGTCGTACACTCGCTCGGCATTACCCAGGCGGATTTCCTACTGGTGACGCGGGAAATGTTAAAGGATATGTGCGCCGTGATCGAGCGCACCGAGAGCCTCTTCTCCTACCCGGTCTTCGTAAAGCCCTGCAATGCGGGCTCCAGCTGCGGCGTGACCAAGGTACACGGCAGAGAGGAGCTTTCGGAGGCCTTCCGCGAGGCGGCGCGTTTTGACAGCCGCATCTTGGTTGAGGAGTGCATTGTGGGACGCGAGATTGAGTGCGCGGTGCTCGGCGGCGGTGCGCGGCCGGTACAGGCGAGCGGCGTCGGCGAGATTTTGGCCGCGGCCGATTTCTACGACTACGATGCCAAGTACTTCAGCCAGGAGTCGAAGACCGTAGTGGATCCGGAACTCCCGGAAGGCAGTGCGGAAGAAGTTCGCCGCGCGGCGGTTCGTATCTTTGAGGCACTCGACGGCTACGGCCTGTCCCGCGTCGACTTCTTTGTGACCGCCGAGGGCAAGGTCATCTTTAACGAGATCAACACCATGCCGGGCTTTACCTCGATCAGCATGTATCCGATGCTCTTTGAGGCGCGCGGCAAGGATAAGAAGGCGCTGGTCAAGGAGCTCATGGAGCTCGCGCTGGAGAGAGAGGCCTGAATGAACGGCGGGGTGTTTGACGAGCAGGATCCGGTCAAACTTTATGTGCCGAAGCGGGAGCGCCGCGAGCATTTTGCCACAGATGCGCGCGCGCCGATCGGCGTGTTTGATTCCGGCGTCGGCGGTCTCACGGTTGTGAGAGAGCTGATGCGGCAGATTCCGGACGAGCGCATGGTGTACTTCGGAGACACGGCGCGCCTGCCCTACGGCGCAAAATCGCGGGATACGGTCATCCGCTATTCGCGGCAGATTGTGCGCTTCTTAAAGACCAAGGGCGTCAAGGCAATCGTAATTGCCTGCAACACGGCGAGCTCCCACGCGTTAAAAACCCTCGCAGAGGAGAACGATATCCCGGTGATCGGCGTGATTTACGCCGGCGCCCTGAGTGCCGTGCGTGCGACCGAGAACGGGCGTATCGGCGTCATCGGCACCAGGGGCACCGTATCCTCGGAAATATATCCGAAGGTAATCGAGAGCCTGGCTCCGGGGCTCCGTGTGTTTCAGAAAGCCTGCCCCATGTTTGTGCCGCTCGTCGAAGAGGGGCTCCTTCACGACAGCGTGACGGATGAAATGGCGGCACGCTATCTGCAGGAATTGAAGGAAAAGTATGTGGATACTCTGGTGCTCGGCTGCACGCACTATCCGCTGCTCCGCGGCACGATAGGGCGCATCATGGGGGATGGGGTAAAGCTTGTGAACCCGGCTTACGAGACGGCGCTGGAACTGAAGGACATACTCGCGCGGGAAAAGCTCTTAAACCCGGGTGACGGGAATACGGAGGGCAAGTATCGCTTCTATGTGAGCGACCTCGCCGAGAACTTTCGGGACTTTGCGAACTCCATTTTGCCGACCGAACAGCTGGAAGCAAAGAAAATCGAAATCGAAGAATATTGACGAAGAGAGACAGCGATGACGGAAGATGTGCTGGTGACCATAAGCGGCAAGCACCTGCTTGGCGGCGAGAGCGAGGATGTGGAACTCTTGGTGCCCGGGCGCTACCGCCGGACCGAAGACGGGGTGCATGAAATTTACTACGAAGAGCCCCTTGATGACACGGGCTTCGGAACCGAAAATACCCTTAGGATAGACGCGGACTCTATGTGCATCGAAAAGCACGGCGCCTGCACGGCGGAGCTGCGTTTTTAAACTCTGTGCAGAGAACGCTTTGCGAGTACCGTACGCCCTACGGGGTTTTTATGATCGGCATCAAGACCTCGGATCTCCGTATCGATGTTTCGGAGGATTGTATCCGGGCGGAAGCGGTCTATGCGATGGATGTTGGCGATGAGTTTTTAAAGGACTGCGAGATGACGGTCGAGATCCGCGCGCGGCGCGGCGGCGATTCAGAGGCCTGAGCACACACAACAGAGGACGAGGCACAAAAAAAAACAGGCGCTCACGCGCCTGCTGTTTTTGTGTGTCTCAGCGTCTTCTGCGAAGGATGCGGTCCATGAGGGAGCGCTTCTTCGGCACTGCGGGAACCGCACCGCCGCGAACGCCCTTCACCTCGACAATGTAGATGCCGCTCACAATGACCTTGCACTCCTGCTTCAGCGGAAGCTGTTGGAACGCGGTCTCATCCGCCATCATGGTGATGATCTTCGGTCCGACTTTGGCCTTTACGACCGGAACCTTCATCCAGCGGAGATAGAAGGGGGTCTGTTCCCAGACCAGTTTCGGGAATCCCGCCTCTTTCAACCGGACCTTCTTTTTGTCGATCGGCAGCATCGTGACGAGCTGTTTTGCCGCATCGAAGGCCGGCTGCGAAGCCGCCTGTTTTTCCTGTAAGCGCCTGCCGACAAAGTACATCACGACAAGGGCGACTGCCGCGATCGATAGGAGCACGAGCAGTACCGTGATTACGGTATTTATCATTGTCTGGAATCCCCCCGTTAGTTATGGATTTGCGTCTTCCCCGAAAATACAGGGACGCTATGAAATTATAACAGAGTCAATATAAATGCGCAAGACATCGCTTGACAGCCGATAGGGGAAATGTTAAAGTGAAGATTGCACTATTGTGGACTCATAGGCCTATGGGGCGAAGTATGCCCTTTAGGCCTTAATCCGCCGGGTAACCAAAGGTCTTTCAAAAAACAGGGGTGAAACGTAATATGGAAAAAAGCAATATGCGTCCGATTAAAGCCGGAAAAGGCATTCGCATGAGCTTCTCCCGTCAAAAGGAAGTTTTGCAGATGCCGAACCTCATAGAGATCCAGAAGGATTCGTACGACTGGTTCCTGGGTGAGGGATTGCGGGAAGTGTTCCGCGATATTTTCCCCATTGAGGATTTTGCCGGACACCTCAGTCTGGATTTTGTGGATTTCCAGCTCTACCGCGATGAGGCAAAGTACAGCATTGCGGAGTGCAAGGAGAGGGATGCCACCTATGCAGCCCCGATGAAGGTCAAGGTGCGGCTGTATAATAAGGATAAGGATGAGCACAAGGAGCACGAGGTGTTCATGGGCGATTTGCCGCTCATGACGGACACCGGTTCCTTCGTGATCAACGGCGCGGAGCGCGTCATCGTAAGCCAGTTGGTTCGTTCCCCCGGCATTTATTATACCATTGAGCACGATAAGGTCGGAAAGGAATGCTACTTCTGCCAGGTGATCCCGAACCGCGGCGCTTGGCTCGAGTACGAGACCGATTCGAACGATGTCTTTAACGTGCGTGTCGACAGAACGAGAAAGGTGCCGGTCACGGTGCTGCTCCGTGCGCTCGGCCTCGGCACGAACGCGGAAATCAAGGAGATGTTCGGCGATGAGCCGAAGCTTGAGGCGAGCTTCCTGAAGGATTCGACCGACAACTATTCGGACGGTCTCTTGGAACTCTACCGCAAGATTCGCCCGGGCGAGCCGCTTTCGGTGGAATCCGCGCGCGGTCTCCTGGACTCGATGTTCTTCGATCCGCGCCGCTACGATCTTGCGCGCGTGGGCCGCTATAAGTTTAATAAGAAACTCCACTTAAAGAACCGCGTTGTCGGCAAGGAGCTCCTGGAAGCCGCGGTGGACCCGAATACCGGTGAGATTCTCGCGGAGAGCGGTACGATACTCACGAGAGAGCTCGCGACCGAGATTCAGGATGCGGGCATTCCCTTTGTCATCGTAAGAGGAACGAGTTCGGAGGACCGCCGTTTAAAGGTGCTCTCGAATCTCATGGTCGACATCCGCAACTACGTCGACATGGAGAATCCGACCGAGTACGGCATTGTGGAGCCGGTCTACTATCCGGCGCTCATGAAGGTCATACGGGAGGCAGAGGCAAACGGAGCCGATGTCAAGAAGTATGTGCAGCGCAAAGCGGATGAGCTGATTCCGAAGCACATCACGCGGGAAGATATTTTTGCCTCCATCAACTACAACATGCAGATTGAAGAGGGCATCGGCACGACGGACGATATCGACCACCTCGGCAACCGCCGTATCCGCGCGGTCGGCGAGCTCCTGCAGAACCAGTACCGCATCGGTCTGTCCCGTATGGAGCGCGTGGTCAGAGAGCGAATGACCACCCAGGACATCAGCGAGATTACGCCGCAGTCCCTGATTAACATCAAGCCGGTCACGGCGGCGGTCAAAGAGTTCTTCGGTTCTTCCCAGCTCTCACAGTTCATGGACCAGAACAACCCGCTCTCGGAGCTCACACACAAGAGAAGACTCTCGGCCCTCGGTCCGGGCGGTCTCTCGAGAGATCGTGCGGGCTTCGAGGTCCGAGATGTCCACTACACGCACTACGGCAGAATGTGCCCGATCGAGACCCCCGAGGGTCCGAACATCGGTCTCATCAACTCGCTCGCAAGCTATGCGCGCATTAACCCCTACGGCTTTATCGAGGCGCCCTACCGCGTGGTCGATAAGTCCGAGGATCCGAAGAATCCGCGCGTCACGGACGATGTCGTGTATCTCACGGCGGATGAAGAGGATGAGTTCTTTGTGGCCCAGGCAAACGAGCCGCTCGACGAAGAGGGACACTTCATCCACAACAATGTCTCCGGCCGTTACATGGACGAGACTTCGGCTTTCCAGAAGCGTCTCATCGACCTCATGGATGTCTCGCCGAAGATGGTCTTCTCGGTCGCGACGAGCATGGTCCCCTTCCTCCAGAACGACGACGCAAACCGCGCGCTGATGGGTTCGAACATGCAGCGTCAGGCGGTGCCGCTCATGCTGACGGACGCCCCGGTCGTGAGCACCGGCATCGAGGCAAAGGCGGCGGTCGACTCCGGCGTCTGCCAGGTCGCACACCACGCGGGTACCGTTGTGATGAGTTCGGGCAGCGAAATTACGATACGTCGGGATGACAACGGCGAGATTGAGCACTACAAACTCACGAAGTTCCAGCGCTCGAACCAGTCGAACTCCTATAACCAGAAGCCCATTGTAAACGCGGGCGACCACGTCGAAGCGGGCGAGGTCATTGCGGACGGTCCTTCGACCCACGACGGTGAAATCGGTCTCGGCAAGAACCCGCTGATCGGCTTCATGACCTGGGAAGGTTATAACTACGAGGATGCCGTGCTTCTTTCCGAGCGCCTCGTCCAGAACGACGTCTTCACCTCGATTCACATTGAGGAGTATGAGTGCGCATCGCGCGATACGAAGCTCGGTGCGGAGGAAATCACGCGGGATGTCCCGGGTGTCGGCGACGACGCGCTGAAGGACCTCGACGAGAACGGCATTATCCGCATCGGTGCGGAGGTCCGCGCCGGCGATATTCTGGTCGGCAAGGTGACGCCGAAGGGCGAGACCGAGCTCACGGCGGAGGAGAGACTGCTCCGCGCAATCTTCGGTGAGAAGGCCAGAGAGGTCAGAGACACATCGCTCAAGGTTCCGCACGGCGCTTACGGCACCGTCGTGGAGGCGCGCGTCTTTACGAGAGAGAACGGCGATGAGCTCTCCCCGGGTGTCAACCAGAACGTCCGCATTTACATCGCACAGAAGAGAAAAATTTCGGTCGGCGACAAGATGGCAGGCCGACACGGCAACAAGGGTGTCGTGTCGCGCGTGCTCCCGGTGGAGGACATGCCCTTCCTGCCGAACGGCCGCCCGCTCGATATCGTGCTGAACCCGCTCGGCGTTCCGTCGCGTATGAACATCGGTCAGGTCAAGGAGATTCACTTCTCGCTTGCGGCTAAGGTGCTCGGCTTCAACGTGAGCTCCCCGGTCTTTGACGGCGCAGACGAGAACGACATCATGGACATGCTCGAGATGGCAAACGACTACGCGAACGGCAGCTTTGAAGACTTCAAGGCGAAGTACGGCGAGGTCTTGAACCCCGAGGTCATGGACTACCTCGAAGAACATCTCGATCACCGCAAGGAGTGGAAGGGTGTTCCGATTCAGAGAAACGGCAAGGTGCAGCTCCGCGACGGACGCACCGGCGAACCCTTCGAGGGCGAGACGACCATAGGCTTCATGCATTACCTGAAACTTCACCATCTGGTTGACGATAAGATCCACGCGCGTTCCACCGGCCCCTATGCGATGGTCACGCAGCAGCCGCTCGGCGGTAAGGCGCAGTTCGGCGGACAGCGTTTCGGAGAGATGGAGGTCTGGGCACTCGAGGCATACGGCGCAGCTTACACGCTGCAGGAGATTCTGACCTTCAAGTCGGACGATGTCGTGGGCCGCGTCAAGACCTACGAGGCCATCATCAAGGGCCAGAACATTCCGCAGGCGGGTGTGCCGGAGTCCTTCAAGGTCTTGCTCAGAGAGCTTCAGGCACTGGGCCTCGATGTGCGCGTGCTCCGTGAGGATGGCGAAGAGGTGGAACTGAAAGAAAATGTCGACGAGGAAAATGTGAGCATGCGCTCCATTCTCGAGGGCGATTCCAGGCGGTACCGTGACGAGGATGGCTTCGCGGAAGCGGGCTATTCGACCCAGGAGTTTAAGGACGGCGAACTTGTGAACGTCGGAGAAGAAGCAGAGGAAGACGACACACAGGGCGAAGCGTAAGCGCGCTTCACAGTTTCAAGGAAGAAGGAGGCTGTACTGAATGCCTGAAACAACAACAAGTTACGAGCCGATTACGTTTGACGCCATCCGCATTGGGCTTGCGTCTCCGGAGAAGATTCTGGAGTGGTCGCACGGCGAGGTCAAAAAGCCGGAGACCATCAACTACAGAACCTTAAAGCCGGAGAAGGATGGACTGTTCTGCGAGCGCATTTTCGGGCCGAGCAAGGACTGGGAGTGCCACTGCGGAAAATATAAGAAAATTCGTTATAAGGGTGTGGTTTGCGACCGCTGCGGCGTCGAGGTGACCAAGGCTTCCGTGCGCAGAGAGCGCATGGGCCACATCTCCCTCGCGGCGCCGGTCTCCCACATCTGGTACTTCAAGGGCATCCCGAGCCGCATGGGTCTCATTCTGGATCTCTCGCCGCGCATCCTTGAGAAGATCCTCTACTTTGCCTCCTATGTGGTGCTCGACGGCGGTGACACCGCCCTGTCCTATAAGCAGATTCTCTCCGAGAAGGAGTTCCGCGAGGCGGAGGAGCAGTACGGAGACAGCGCGTTTCGCGCGGGCATGGGCGCAGAGGCTGTGCTCGAGCTCTTAAAGAACATTGACCTCGAGAAGGAATCCGCAGAGATGCAGGAGGAGCTGGAGAACGCTTCGGGTCAGAAGCGCGCCAAGCTCATCAAGCGCCTCGAGGTTGTGGAGTCCTTCCGTAAGTCGGGCAACCGCCCGGAGTGGATGATACTCACCGTTGTTCCGGTCATTCCGCCGGACATCCGCCCCATGGTGCAGCTCGACGGCGGCCGTTTCGCGACGAGCGACTTAAACGACCTCTACCGCCGCATCATCAACCGCAACAACCGCCTCGCGCGCCTTTTGACCCTCGGCGCACCGGATATCATCGTCCGCAACGAGAAGCGCATGTTGCAGGAAGCGGTCGACGCCCTGATCGATAACGGCAGAAGAGGCCGCCCGGTCACGGGACCCGGAAACCGCGCCTTAAAGTCCCTCTCCGACATGCTGAAGGGTAAGCAGGGACGCTTCCGTCAGAACCTGCTCGGAAAGCGTGTCGATTACTCCGGCCGTTCGGTTATCGTGGTCGGTCCGGAATTAAAGATTTACCAGTGCGGTCTCCCGAAGGAGATGGCAATCGAGCTCTTCAAGCCCTTCGTCATGAAGGAGTTGGTCGAGAACGGCACCGCACACAACGTAAAGAGCGCAAAGAAGATGGTGGAGCGCATGGAGACCGCGGTCTGGGATGTCCTCGAGGAGGTCATCAAGGAGCACCCGGTCATGCTAAACCGCGCACCTACCCTGCACCGCCTCGGCATCCAGGCCTTCGAGCCGATTCTGGTCGAGGGTAAGGCAATCAAGCTTCACCCGCTCGTTTGTACCGCATTCAACGCGGACTTTGACGGCGACCAGATGGCAGTCCACCTGCCGCTCTCGGTCGAGGCGCAGTCGGAGTGCCGCTTCCTCATGCTCTCGCCGAATAACCTCTTAAAGCCCTCGGACGGCGGACCGGTCGCGGTTCCGTCCCAGGATATGGTTCTCGGCATCTACTACCTGACCCAGCAGCGCGACGGCGCGAAGGGCGAGGGTATGTGCTTCAAGAGCCCGAACGAGGCCCTGCTCGCGTACGCGAACCACGAGATTACACTGCAGACCAAGATTAAGGTCCGCTTTACGAAGAAGTGCTCGGACGGCAAACAGCGTTCGGAAATTCAGGAGACTTCCGCGGGACGCATCCTCTTCAATGAGATTATTCCGCAGGACCTCGGCTTTGTGGATCGCTCCAAGCCGGAGAACGAGTTGAAGCCCGAGATTGACTTCCTCGTCAAGAAGAAGCAGTGCAAGCAGATTCTCGAGAAAGTCATCAACGTGCACGGCCTCTCCCGCACGGCAGAGGTGCTGGACGATATCAAGGCCATCGGCTACAAGTACTCGACGATTGCGGGCATGACCGTTTCGATTTCGGATATGACCGTGCCGGAGACCAAGAAGGGCCTCATCGCGAAAGCGCAGGCACAGGTCGAGGAAATCAGCAAGAACTACCGCCGCGGTCTCTCGACCGACGAGGAGCGCTATAAGGAAGTCATCAAGACCTGGCAGGAGACGGATAAGCAGCTCACCAAGGATCTGCTTGAAGGCCTTGACCAGTACAACAACATCTTTATGATGGCGGACTCCGGAGCCCGCGGTTCCGATAAGCAGATTAAGCAGCTCGCCGGCATGCGCGGCCTCATGGCGGATACGACGGGACATGCGATCGAACTTCCGATTACGAGTAACTTCCGTGAGGGTCTGGACGTTCTGGAGTACTTTATCTCCGCGCACGGCGCAAGAAAGGGACTTTCGGATACGGCTCTCCGTACGGCAGACTCGGGTTACCTGACCAGACGTCTGGTCGACGTCTCCCAGGATCTCATTGTCCGCGAGGTGGACTGCTCCGAGGGCAAGGAAATCCCGAACATGGAGATCAAGGCCTTCATGGACGGCAAGGAGACCATCGAGGCGCTGCAGGACAGAATCACCGGTCGCTACATCGCTGAGGACATTGTGGATCCGGATACGGGCGAAGTCGTGGTCAAGGCAAACCGCATGGTCACGCCGAAGCGCGCCGAGGCTGTGATGCGCGTCCTTGAGAAGACGGGCAGAACCACGGTCAAGATTCGCACGATACTCACCTGTAAGTGCATGAACGGCATTTGCGCGAAGTGCTACGGTGCCAACATGGCGACCGGCCAGGCGGTTCAGGTCGGCGAGGCGGTCGGTATCATCGCGGCACAGTCGATCGGTGAGCCGGGTACGCAGCTTACCATGAGAACCTTCCACACCGGCGGTGTCGCAGGCGGCGATATCACCCAGGGTCTTCCCCGTGTCGAGGAGCTCTTCGAGGCGAGAAAGCCGAAGGGTCTCGCGATTATCACCGAGATTCCGGGCGTGGTCGAGTTCCGCGATACGAAGAAGAAGCGCGAGATTATCGTCACCAATCCGGAGGACGGTAACTCGAAGACCTACCTGATTCCGTACAGCTCCCACATTGTGGTTTCGGACGGCCAGAGACTCGAGGCCGGCGATGAGCTGACGAGCGGTTCCTTAAATCCGCACGATGTCCTGAAGATTAAGGGCGTCCGTGCCGTGCAGGACTACATGCTCCGCGAAGTGCAGCGCGTGTACCGCTTACAGGGTGTTGAGATCAACGATAAGCACATCGAGGTCATAGTCCGCCAGATGCTGAAGAAGATTCACGTGGAAGAGGCGGGAGATGCCGAGATTCTACCGGGCATCAACATGGACGTGCTCGAGTTCAACGCGATGAACGAGAAGCTCATCGCCGAGGGCAAGGCACCGGCAGAGGGCAAGCAGATTATGCTCGGTATCACGAAGGCTTCGCTCGCAACCGATTCCTTCTTCTCCGCGGCTTCCTTCCAGGAGACCACGAAGGTGCTCACTGAGGCGGCCATCAGCGGCAAGACCGATCACCTGATCGGCCTCAAGGAGAATGTCATCATCGGTAAGCTGATTCCGGCGGGTACCGGCATGCGCCGTTACCGCAACGTGAAGCTTGACACCGATGTTCGCCCGGAGGATGCGGTCGAGGGCATCTCGGATGAGGATCCTGCGGTGCTGGACATCCGCGATGAAATCGACGAGCGGCTTCCGGAAGATGCTCTGCTCGGCGATATCGAGCAGGCGACGGATGCGTTCTCGGATGAGGGCGCGGATGCCTGAGTTTGCTTGACAAACAACCGAATAAGGCGTATATTGATATGGCGTGTCCTATGGGCATGCCATATTCTTATGTCCGGGAAACGCAAAAAACTGCAGGAACGCAACCGCAGAACACTATCACAAGGAGGAAACAGAAGAATGCCTACATTCAACCAGTTAGTCAAAAAAGGCAGAGAAACTTCCGAGCGCAAGCCCAAGGCTCCGGCGCTTCTCAGAAGCTTCAACTCGCTTCACAAGAAGCCGATTGCCGACAACTGCCCGCAGAAGAGAGGCGTGTGCACCGCCGTTAAGACGGCGACCCCGAAGAAGCCGAACTCCGCTCTGAGAAAGATTGCCAGAGTCCGTCTTTCGAACGGTGTCGAGGTGACGAGCTATATTCCGGGCGAGGGCCACAATCTCCAGGAGCACAGCGTTGTGCTGATCCGCGGCGGAAGAGTTAAGGATCTGCCCGGTACCCGTTACCACATCATTCGTGGTACCCTGGATACCGCAGGCGTCGCAAACCGCCAGCAGGCTCGCTCCAAGTACGGCGCGAAGCGCCCGAAGGCGGCTAAGAAGTAAGAAATCGCCGCAAGTACCAAGCGATCATAGACTCATAAGTGCACGATTGTGATATGTGCTGCAGGTTGCAGGAAATAAATCAGAATCCGCACGAACAACCTAGAGGGATGAGTACCGATGATCTAATTCACGAACGGGGATGGTTCCGTTCGCATAATTAAGGAGGGAAGTAACGTGCCACGTAAAGGACAGACCAGAAAGAGAACTGTTCCGGCAGATCCGGTTTACAGCAACGTTGTTGTGACCAAGTTGGTCAACCAGATCATGCTGGACGGCAAGAAGGGCGTCGCACAGAAGATTGTGTACGGCGCATTTGAGCGCATTCGCGAGAAGACCGGAAAAGAGCCGGTCGAGGTGTTCGAGACCGCAATGAACAACATCATGCCGGTCCTCGAGGTCAAGGCGAAGAGAATCGGCGGCGCAACCTACCAGGTGCCGATCGAGGTTAAGCCGGAGAGAAGACAGGCGCTTGCGCTTCGTTGGCTCACGAGCTTTTCCCGCGCGCGCGGTGAGAAGACGCAGGAAGAGCGTCTTGCAGGCGAGCTGATGGATGCTGCAAACAACACCGGCTCCGCTGTTAAGAGAAAAGAAGATATGCACAAGATGGCAGAGGCAAACAAGGCTTTTGCTCACTACAGATTTTAATTAGGAGGAGAGTCAGTGGCTGCAAGTAAAGAACGTCAGTACCCTCTCGAGAGGACCAGAAACATCGGAATCATGGCTCACATCGATGCCGGTAAAACGACACTGACAGAGCGTATCCTCTATTTCACAGGCGTCAACTATAAGCTCGGCGAGACCTATGAAGGTACCGCTACCATGGACTACATGGCACAGGAGAGAGAGCGCGGTATCACGATTACCTCCGCTGCGACGACCTGCCATTGGACCCTGCAGGAGAGAGCGAAGGTGAAGCCGGGGGCCCTCGAGCACCGCATCAACATCATCGACACCCCCGGACACGTCGATTTCACGATTGAGGTTGAGAGATCTCTCCGTGTCCTGGACGGCGCAGTCGGTGTCTTCGACTCCAAGGGCGGTGTTGAGCCCCAGTCGGAGAATGTTTGGCGCCAGGCGGATACCTACAAGGTTCCGCGTATCGCATTCATCAACAAGATGGATATCATGGGATCCAACTTCTTCATGACGGTCGATCAGATTGAGCATCGTTTGGGCAAGAACCCGGTCTGCATTCAGCTCCCGATCGGCAAGGAGAGCGATTTCAAGGGCATCATCGACCTGATGGAAATGCAGGCTTACATCTACAACGACAACAAGGGTGAGGATATCTCCATTGTTGATATTCCGGAAGAGCTGAAGGACGAGGCGGACGAGTGGCACCAGAAGATGGTGGAGCAGATCTGCGACCTCGACGAAGCGCTGATGGAGAAGTACCTTGAGGGCGAGGAGCCGTCGATTGACGAGCTCAAGAAGGCACTCCGCAAGGGAACCTGCGAGAACGAGGCAGTTCCGGTTTGCTGCGGTACCGCTCACTTCAACAAGGGTGTGCAGAAGCTCCTTGACGCTGTCATCGAGTACATGCCCTCCCCGCTGGACATTCCGGCAATCAAGGGCTGGACGCTGGACGGCGAGGAAGACGAGCGCAAGGCTTCCGATGACGAGCCGTTCTCCGCACTCGCATTCAAGATTATTTCCGACCCGTTTGTCGGCCGTCTTGCATTCTTCCGTGTTTACTCGGGCACGCTGAATACCGGTTCCTACGTCCTCAACTCCTCGAAGGAGAAGAAGGAGCGTGTCGGCCGTATTCTGCAGATGCACGCAGACAAGAGAATGGAGCTCGACAAGGTCTTCTCCGGCGATATCGCGGCTGCGGTCGGCTTCAAGGCGACCTCGACCGGTGACACGATCTGCGATGAGCAGCATCCGATCATCCTCGAATCCCTGGATATTCCGAAGCCGGTTATCGACATCGCAATCGAGCCGAAGACCAAGGCGGGCCAGACCAAGATGATCGACGCGCTGCAGAAGCTCGCGGAGGAGGATCCGACCTTCCACGCAACGACCAACGCGGAGACCGGTCAGACTATCATCTCCGGTATGGGTGAGCTGCACCTCGAGATCATTGTCGACCGTCTGCTTCGCGAGTTCAACGTCGAGGCAAATGTCGGCGCTCCGCAGGTTGCTTACAAGGAGACCTTCACCAAGGCTGTGGATGTCGAGTCCAAGTATGTCAAGCAGTCCGGCGGTAAGGGTCAGTACGGTCATTGTAAGGTTAAGTTCGAGCCGATGGATGCGAACTCCGAGAAGACCTACGAGTTTGTCAACGCCGTGACCGGCGGTGCAATCCCGAAGGAGTACATCGGGCCGATCGACGAGGGTATCCAGGAAGCTGCAAAGAGCGGTATTCTCGGCGGCTACCCGGTGCTCGGTGTCAAGGCAACCGTTTACGACGGTTCCTACCACGAGGTCGACTCCTCGGAGATGGCCTTCCACATCGCAGGCTCCCTCGCATTCAAGGATGCGATGAACAAGGGCGGCGCAGTGCTGCTTGAGCCGATCATGAAGGTCGAGGTCACGATCCCGGAGGATTACATGGGCTTCGTCGTCGGCGACATCAACTCCCGTCGCGGTCGCGTCGAGGGCTTTGAGGATATCTCCGGCGGTAAGATGATCAAGGCATTCGTTCCGCTTTCCGAGATGTTCGGTTATTCCACGGATCTCCGTTCCGGTACCCAGGGCCGCGGTAACTACTCGATGTTCTTCGAGAAGTACGAGCAGGTTCCGAAGAACATCGCAGACAAGGTGCTCAACGACAAGAAGTGAGCCGGTAGCGGGTATTGATTAAATCCCAAGCATGGGATATAATTCAGACTAGTATATTTTGTAATCTGAGATTTCATTTCGGATTTCACCAAGGAGGAAATATCAATGGCAAAGGCTAAATTTGACAGAACTAAGCCCCACTGCAACATCGGCACCATCGGCCACGTCGACCACGGCAAGACCACTCTGACTGCGGCAATCACGAAGGTTCTCGCAACCAGACTGCCCTCCGACACCAACAAGATCATCGCTTTCGAGAACATCGATAAGGCTCCGGAGGAGAGAGAGCGTGGAATCACGATCAACACCTCCCACGTCGAGTACGAGACCAACGCGCGTCACTACGCTCACGTTGACTGCCCCGGCCACGCTGACTATGTCAAGAACATGATCACCGGTGCTGCACAGATGGACGGCGCTATCCTTGTCGTCGCTGCAACCGACGGTGTTATGGCACAGACCCGCGAGCACATCCTGCTTGCACGTCAGGTTAACGTTCCGTACATCGTTGTCTTCATGAACAAGTGCGACATGGTCGACGATGAGGAGCTTCTTGACCTCGTCGAGATGGAGATCAGAGAGCTCCTGAACGACTATGACTTCCCGGGCGATGATGTCCCGATCATCCGCGGTTCCGCTCTCAAGGCTCTTGAGGATCCGAACGGCCCGTGGGGCGACAAGATCATGGACCTCATGGCAGCAGTCGATGAGGCAATTCCGGAGCCGGAGCACGAGAACGACAAGCCGTTCCTGATGCCGGTCGAGGACGTCTTCACGATCACCGGTCGTGGTACCGTTGCTACCGGTCGTGTGGAGAGAGGTACGCTGAAGCTCAACGACGAAGTCGAGCTCATCGGTATCAAGGAGGACAGCAGAAAGACTGTCGTTACCGGTATCGAGATGTTCAGAAAGCTTCTTGACTACGCTGAGGCAGGCGACAATGTCGGTCTTCTTCTCCGCGGTGTCAACAGAGAGGACATCCTTCGCGGACAGGTCCTTGCGAAGCCGGGCTCCGTTACCTGCCACACCAAGTTCACGGCTCAGGTTTACGTCCTGACCAAGGACGAGGGTGGTCGTCACACCCCGTTCTTCAACAACTATCGTCCGCAGTTCTACTTCAGAACCACCGACGTTACCGGCGTTTGCGTTCTTCCGGAAGGCACCGAGATGTGCATGCCGGGCGACAACGTTGAGATGACGGTTGAGCTGATTCACCCGATCGCTATGGAGCAGGGTCTCCGCTTCGCTATCCGCGAGGGCGGCAGAACCGTCGGTTCCGGCAGAGTCGTTAAGATCATCGAGTAATCAGATCTAAATTAAATTGACATCGCCATGCGGCGATTACGATCCTACGGTGAAGAGGCCGGGAGCGAAAGCTCCCGGCCTCTTTGGTTTTGTCAAAAGCCCTTGCATAAAACAAAAATGAGCGTATAATATGCCCTATATAATTTAGTGCGTTAAAGCGAAAAAGTAATTGAGAAACAGGGGGAAAAGGGGATGAACCCAATGGTAACAGTCATTGAGAGTATGACAAAGTTTTTGTGGGGCGATTTGCTGCGAATTCCGCTGCCGGGCGGCAGTTCGATCGGGCTCTCGCTCATGGTGTTGTTGCTGATTCCGGCGGGCATATTCTATACGATACGGACGCGGATTTTGCCGCTCCGCCTGTTTCCGGAGATGATTTCCGTGTTGCTTGAAAAGCAGGAGGGCAAGGACGCTGCGGATCCCGCGAGCGGACGGCTCTCGGGCATGCAGGCGCTCATCGTCTCGACCGCGACGCGTGTCGGCATGGGCAACCTGGTCGGCGTGGTCGCGGCCATCTCGGCGGGCGGTGCCGGTGCTGTCTTTTGGATGTGGGTCACAGCGATCATCGGCGCTTCGACGGCCTTTGTCGAGGCGACACTTGCGCAGCTCTACAAGAAAAAGGATCCGCTCTACGGCGGTTACTGGGGCGGTCCGGCTTACTACATTCACGACTTCTTTGCAAAGCGGCGCGTCCCGGCGGGAGAGCGCTCGGAAGCGGAGGTTGTGGAACAGAGCGAATTCCGCGGTAAGCGCAATATCGTGTCGATTCTCTTTGCGGTCTCCGCGCTGATTTGTTGGGGCGGCATCAGCCAGGTGATTGGAAACTCGGTCTCCTCGGCCTTTGAGAATGCCTTTCGCATTCCGCCGCTCTACTCTACCATTGTGTTGGTCGCAATCGCGGCAGTGATTGTTCTGAGAAAGCATGCAACTGCCAAGGTGCTGGATTTGATTGTGCCCTTCATGGCGGGAATCTATTTTGCAATGACAGTCTTTGTGATTGTGAGAAACATAGGCCTTCTGCCCTCGGTTTTTGGGCGCATCTTCGCCGAGGCCTTCGGCCTCCGCCAGATGGTTGCGGGCGGTTTCGGCGCGGTGCTGATGAACGGTGTGAAACGCGGTCTCTTCTCGAATGAGGCGGGCAGCGGCTCCGCACCCTGCGCGGCGGCTGCGGCGGATGCAAGTCATCCGGTCAAGATGGGGCTTTTTCAGGCGGCGGGCGTCTTTATTGACACCCTGGTCATTTGCTCCTGCACGGCCTTCCTCATGCTGCTGGCACCTCAGGAAAGACTTGCAAATCTCGGCGGCATGGATTTACTCCAGACCGCAATGCAGTATCACTTCGGTCGCTTCGGTGTCTTCTTTATTGCGTTGATTCTCTGGCTCTTCAGTTTCTCGACTTTCCTCGGGATACTCTTTTATGCGCACAGCAACATTGCCTACCTCTTCGGCGCGAACTGGGGCTCGCAGTTCGGCTATAAGATTTTTGCCCTCGTCATGCTCTTTGTGGGAGGTCTCGCGCAGTACTCGGTGGTGTGGGATCTCGGCGATGTGGGCATAGGCCTCATGACCATCTTTAACCTGATTGTCATGTATCCGCTCAGCAAGGATGCGATTACCGCGCTTCGCGACTACGAGAAGGGTATGAAAGATCGGAAAGCTTGAAAAGAACATTCCGAAATGGTACGATAGTACGCGTCGAAAACAGAATGTTATCATAAGGGGGAAAACAGTATGGATCAGCATACGATGACTTTGGTCGTCACCGGTATCTGTGCGCTGCTTCTGGTCGGACAGATTATCATGATTAAGCTCGCGAACGAGAAGGGGTGGAGCATTCGCATCCGTCCGCTCAACATTCTGGCTTGCGCCATCGTGGTGGTGCTCGGCCTGTATTCGCTGGTCACCGGAAATTATCTGCTGAAATAAGGTTTGTAAGAGAAAAAAGCGCCTCGCCCGGCGAATACCGGGCGGGGCGCTTTTTGTAAGCGTAGATTCATAAAACCGTAAGGGGGGTGTCATTGATTAAAGAAAGCTAATTGATATAATAAAGGTGTCGGATAAATTCAAGGATAACTGAAATCGATGAAGACAAGCAATCGAAATCGAAAAGCCAATAAATGATCAGGTGGGGGCAGAGAAGAGACGAAAATAAAGCAGGCTGTAGGAGGAAAGCACTATGCATCATGGATGTCCGGATTGGTGATAAGCAGAATTCGGTGTCGGATAGAAAGAACGGAAACATAAAGGCAGTCGCAGAAGGAGGTATACGATGGGCGGAAGGAAAGCACAAACGATAGAGAAACTGGCAGATGGGATTTTGAGCTTATCGATTGCCTTAAGGGCACTGACTGCGGTAAAAGTGCTTCCGACTATTTCGGAGAGCTTTCAGATATGGTGCATCCTCATTTTTAATAGTGCAATCGGGCTGGGATGGCTCCTGGGTTCTGCGCGAATGTGGAAAAAGGTAGTTGCTGTTTTGCTTTTGCTGCTTTGTGTGCTCGGACTGCTTGTGAACAGAGCATTTCTTTTTTGATGGGGAGAAAAGCCATGACGGATGAGAAACTGACGCGTAGCCTGACAAAGGTCTCGCGTATGCTTGCCCTTTTCTTACTTTTGTTTGCGATTGAGGATGCTTTTATGTTGAAGTATGGCTTGGTGCGGTACGGAGGGCCATACTCCGCTGTATATCTGGGTCTTTTCGCGCTGAGCGGCTTTCTTGGAAAGACAGACTGGTGGCAGAAGGTGCTAAGCGCAGTGTTGCTGGTGTTTCTCTGCCTGGAGCTTGCGGGATTTCGGTTTTGATTCAACTTATTTTTGCACAGGGTAACAGAGAGAGGGAAGCGGCAATCGCCGCTTCCCTCTCTCTGTTTCGTCTGTTATCGACTGCTCTTATTCCCCGGGAGCCCGCCCCACGCTTGCGCTCTGTGAAGGAGCGCTCACATTGAGCGCGGGAACGTCTTCGGTCGGAATCTTGAGCTCTGCCTGCGTTTCTTCCGCGGGGGCGGAAATTACGGCGCGGCTCTCCGTCTTGGGCGCTTTGCCGATCTTAGCGCCTGCGGAGACGGTGAGCTGTTCCGCGCTTTCGTTGTTTCCGCTTGCGGGTGCGTTCTTGGGTACTTCCGTCATTGCGCCGTCCGCACCGACACGCCAGTGCTTTTCGCCGTAGTCGATTTCGGTGTCGGTAAGCAGAACGCCGTTGCCGTCGAGCGCGTAGAGCGTTCCGCCAACATCTGTGACGCCGCTCCGCATCACGCCGTCGCTTCCCAGGTAGTACCAGTTGCCGTCCGGCTGTATCCAGCCGGTCTTCATGGCACCGCTGCCGTTTAAGTAGTACCAGCTGCCGTCGATTTTCTGCCAGCTGTTTTGCATGACGCCGTTCGCGTCAAAGTAATACCACTTGCCGCTGTCCTGCACCCAACCGGTCTTCATGGCGCCGCTGCCGTTTAAGTAGTACCAGCTGCCGCCGATTTTCTGCCAGCCGTTTTGCATGACACCGTTCGCATCGAAGTAGTACCACTTGCCGCTGTCCTGTGCCCAGCCGGTCTTCATGACACCGCTCTGTCCGAGGAAGTACCACTTGCCGTCTAGCTTTAGCCAGCCGGTCTGCATCACGCCGTCCGCGCCGAAGTAGTAGTTGAGCGAATCGACTGTCTGCCGGCCTTTTTCCATGACGCCGTCGTCGCCGAGGAAGTACCAGTTGCCCGCGAGCATGAGCCAGCGGGTCTGCATCGAACCGTCCTGATTGAGGTAGTAGAGGCTGCCGCTATCATCGAGCCATCCGGTCTGCATCGTGCCGTCCGGGCCCGCGTAGTAGAACTTGCCGCCGTCGGAGAACCAGCCGATTTGAAGCGCGCCGCTTTCGGAAAGTGATACCACTTGCCGTCAATCTGCTGCCAGCCGATGCGCATCTTGCCGCTTGCGGGTTCAAAATAGCGCTTGGAACCGTCGACCTCTTTAAAACCGCCGGTGAACACGGTGCCGTCGTCCTGCATATAGTAGGACGCCTTGCCGTCAAATATCAGCGCGTTCTTTTGCATGCGGTAGTTCTGATAGTAGTACCACACACCGTCGAACTTTTTCCAGCTGTCCGCCGGAATTTTATCCGAGAAGTCCACGAACTGGAGGTCAATGTCCACATTGCCCTGCACGCCCGCTACGCTGCCGGAGTCCGTGCCCTGCCACATCACATAGCGGTCGTACTTCGGCATGCGCTCGTAGGCGGCGACCCAGACCGGGTACTGCGAGAGGGCGTTCATGTCGAGCTTGTTCTGCAACCAGTAGTCGTTCGCGTAGAGTATGGGGTAGTAGCCCGCATCGCTGATCTTCTTGCAAAAGGTGTGGACAATCTCGGTAATCTGATCTTTCGAGAGAGCACCGAGCGTTTTTTCATTTTCCGCGTCAAAGGCAATCGGATAGGAGATGGGATAGTCCTTGACGAGCTTCAGAATGAAGTCCGCCTCCTTAGCCGCCTCCTCGGGGGTGGTCGCATAGGAGTAAATGTAGGCGCCCAGTTTGACGCCTGCCTTGACGGCACTGTCCGCGTTCTCGCGGAACTTCGGGTCGGTGTCCCCTTTGTAGCGGGTGCCGAGCATCACGAAGTCCACATCGTCCGCGGCTGCTTTCTGCCAGTCGATATCGCCTTGCCAGTGACTCACATCCACACCGCGGTGTCTAACGCCGTCAATCGTGGCACTTCCGTCAAAGAGACGGTAAGTGCCTTTCGACTGGCGGGTCAGCTTATTTGCGCCGTAGGCGCTCAGGCAGAGAGAAAAGAGCAGGGTAGCGCTCAGCGCTGCGGCCGAGAGCCGTTTGACCGTTCTCTGCATGAGAGCCTCAATTCTTCTTTACGCCGGGGCCTGTGGTCTTGTCGCTCGGAAGGCCTTTTTTGCCGCCGGTACTCGCGCTTGCGGTCTCTGCCTCCTGCTTCGGCTCCTTGTAGATGCTCACTTCGGTTGCCGGAACGCTCTCGTTTCCGGTGTAAGCGCCGTTGCCGTCGAAGGTATAGCTCACGCCGTTCAGCGTAAGGGTCGTATTGCTGACCATCTTGCCGTCGGTGCCGAGGTAGTAGTAGTGGTCGTTCACGTGAATCCAACCGGTCATCATGTGACCGTTTGCATCGAAGAACATCCAAGCGTTGTTAATCTGCTTCCAGTTGTGGACCATCTTGCCGCTTTCCGGATCCATGTAGTAGCGGTTGGTGCCGTCGGAGAGCCAGCCGGACTTCATCTTGCCGTCCTGACCGAAGTAGTAGTAGATGCCGTCGATCTGCTGCCAGCCGGTCTTCATTTTGCCGTCTGTGCCCATCCAGTACCAGTCGTTGCCGATCTTCATCCACTTGAACGCGCAGCGCCCGTCTGCCTTGAAGTAGTACCAGCTGTTGTTCATGTTGCGCCAGCCCACCGCAAGTTCACCGGTGCCGCGCATAAAGAAGTAGTTGTCACCGACCTTGAGCCAGTTCTCCTGAACAAGGACACCGTCCTCGAGGCAGTAATACCACTTGCCCTCGTCCTTAATCCAACCGGTCTGCATGAGGCCGTCGCTGCTGAAGTAGTACCACTTGCCGTCGATTTTCTGGAAGCCCTTGAGCATAACACCGCTCGAAGGATCCATGTAGTAGTAGCCGTCCTTGGTCTGAATCCAGCCCTTGTGGCGGTTGCCGCTGTTGTCGTAGTAGACCCAGTTGCCGTTTTCGGATGTCCAACCGCTCGCGGCAAAACTGTTCATTGCCGGGGTGAGCGCAAGCGCCGCAAGGAGTGCTGCGGCAGCGAGATATTTGCGTTTCATAAAAAGTCCTCCTTCTTATTAACTTTGAACCTAATCTTCCTCATTGTAACATTTATTTGAAGTGCGAGAAAGCTTCCGCAGCGGAAGAATCCTTACAGTTCTTTGACGGTTTTCGCAAGATGGGCGTAGCCCTCCTTTGCGTAGCGGTACTGCGTGAGCGGATAGGTGCCGAAAGATACGCCGAGGGCCTCTTTGTAGACCGCCCAGAGTGCCCAGAGAAAACCGCCGAGTGCCATATAGGCGATTACAAGCTGCTCTGCCCGCTCCCGCGGCACATCGGTGTCGCCGTAGTAGTCAAGCAGGCGTTTTGCATAGGCGAAGTCCTTTTCCGCGTAGATGGTTGCCATCGCGAAGTCAATCAGCGGATCCGCCATGCCGGCATATTCCCAGTCGATGAGCCGTATGCCCTCTCCGGTAAAAAGAAAGTTTGCATAGACGGGGTCAATGTGCGAGAGGGTCTCGGGGCGATGTAAGCCGTGAATCCAGCTGAGCAGGCGGTTCATTTTTTCGCGGACCCCCGCATAATCGAGGAAGGGAATCTCTCCCTTTTCCAGGCAGAGGGACTCGTAAAACGCAATGCGCTCACCGAGGTCAAAGCGCTGCGATACGCGGCAGGGCGCGGAATGCAGCTTTTTTAGGACAGCCATTGAGGCGCGGAGATCTGCTTCGGAATCCGGGTCCGCGCTCCGTGCGTCTTCGTAGTAGACCGAAATTTTATAGCCGTTCTCCGGGTTGAAGTAAATGAGTTCCTCTGCGAGGCCGAGCGGCGCAATGGCGCGGTAACTCTCGCCCTCCGCGCGGCGATCGATCAGCTTTTCGGTGCCCTCGCCCGGAATGCGGCAGATGTAGGCCCTGCCCTTGACCCGGAATAAGAAGGAACGGTTGGTCATGCCGGCTTTTAGGCACTCGATGCCGGTAATCTCGGATTCGGGAACCTGAAACACTTCGGAGATCAGGGCCATGGCCTTGCTGTCCGAATGGTCGCGGTAGGAGACATCGAAGGCGCGGAGCTCTTCCAAATTTTCAAACTCGTAGATGACGCCGTCCGGCTGCAAATTCACGCTGAGCGGCGGTGCCTTCTTTGCGGCGAGCAAATCAAGATAGACATTCTCCCAGTAGTACTGCTCTTTTCCGGGCGTGCGATAGGCCTCTTTCAGCGCCGGGAGCAGCGCAGCGCTGAATTCGCGGGACAGATAAACCGGGCCGTACATGACATCCGCATCGCGACCGCCGACCTCGACCCCGGTAATCACTTCTTTCTTATTATAGTGAAGCACCCACTCCCGGGTCTCACCGCTCACGTGAACCGCGGCATACCAGCTGCCCGGCTCGTAAGTGTGAAACAGATTTCCTGCATCCAGTTGTCGGAGGAGAGGAGGTACATGTTGCGCCCCTCAAAGAGGGAGGCAGCATGATAGACCGAGGAAATATTGTTCATGGTCGAAAAATCGGGGTTATAGAGGAGCTTCACGCCGTATAGATCGATCAGATACTCGAAGGCTTCTTTTAAATAGCCGACCACGAGGGTGATGTCGGTGATGCCGACTTCACGGAGCTGCCGAATCTGGCGCTCTATCATGCGCTCACCGTTTACCTTGAGGAGACCCTTCGGGCGTTCGTAGGTGAGCGGAACGAAGCGCGAGCCGAAACCGGCCGCTAAAATCACGGCACCGTCCACCCGAAAGGGTTCGAGATACTTCTGTCCGGCTGGGGTCAGCGTGGCGTCTTCGTTGAGGAGACCGGCGCTCTTCGCCTCCGAAAGCAGAGCGTTTACACTGCCGAGCGAAGTGCGCACGCGGGAAGCGAGGGCGCGCTGGGTGAGGCCGGGTTCGTTTGAGAGCTCCCGAAGGAGCAGGGCAAGTTTATCGGTCATGGCAAAACCTCCTTGCGAGAGAGTGTGTGTTCATATAACTGTGATAAATTAAATATATGAACAGTATAGCAGGGCGGAGGGAAAGCGCAAGCATCGCAGCCGGGAAATGCGAAAGAAAGCAAAAAGCCGTAAGCGGAAGAAGAAGCGGCAAAAGCAAAATGCGGCGGAAGCAAAATGAGGCAAAAGCAAAACGAAACGGTAGAAACGGAAAGCAAGGGGGAGGCACAGCGCGCCGATAACAGAAAGGAAAAGACGTGGGCGGAAAATAAGAAAGCCTTCGCGTCAGCATCCAAAGAATGCGTGACAGAGCACGGCTGAGAAATAGGCGCGCCGTAACAGAAAAGAAGAAAGATGAAGACAGAGGAAGGGAGATGTAGCAAAAAAGAAACAGAAAAGAGACAAAGAGAAGCCGGAAGCAGGAGGTGTAAACAAGGAGAGCAGAGGCAAAGAGCGGTGCAAACCCCGCGGAAACGGGGCCGCGTGAAAAAAATCAATCAAACGGGGCTGTGGAGAATACTTGGGAAAAAGCGTTGACAGAGAAGACTTATCCACAGTTTCGGGCATGAAAAACAAGGATTGTACGCAAATCAGTACAATTTATAAGGGCAAACGAAGGTTTGTAATATTTCCGTAAGAAAATAGCCAGAGAAAAGGTATGGAAATTTGCGAACTTAGGTCTATACTGTGCACTGTAAGAAAGAGAGGAACTGCTGTAAGGTATTTGTAAGTTGATTTTTGCGCCAAAGAGCGGTAAAATCTCTTCGTACGCAATTAGGGATTTCAGTGGTTTCAAAACAACAGTGAAAAGGAGAGTGCATTTATTATGAGAAAGCAGACCAAAATTGCTGCAATCGTTTCCGCAGCGGCGCTTCTTGCGATCGGTGCATCCATGACTTCTTTCGCAGCTACCGGCTGGCAGGAAGAGGACGGAACTTGGGTGTACTACAACAGAGCAGGTGAGAAGGTTGCAAACAGCTGGGAGTACTCCGGCGACAACCGTTTCTACCTTGACGACGCTGGCAACATGGCTACCGACAGCCTGATCGAGGACAACGACGATTACTACTACGTTGACGCTAACGGCGCAATGGTTCGTAACCGTTGGGTTGCTATCGACAACGAGAGCGCTGGCGAAGACAACCAGCCGGATGTTTGGTGGTACTACTTCCAGGCAAACGGTAAGGCTTACAAGAACAGCCACGCATCCGGCACCATCTTCAAGAGAGTCATCAACGGCAAGACCTATTGCTTCGATGAGGACGGCAAGATGCAGTACGGCTGGGTTAAGAAGGACGACGGTGTCACGGATTACGATGACAACGCGTACCAGGAGGCTGAGTACTACTTCGGCGACGAGAACGACGGCGCTATGAGCATCGGCTGGAGAGAGATCGCTCTGAGCGACGTTGCTGACGCTGAGGACGAGCAGCCGGGCGATTCCTACTGGGATTCCGACCAGGTTCGTTGGTTCTACTTCAAGGCTTCCGGCGCGAAGCAGACCAGCAGCACCAACAAGACCATCAACGGCAGAAAGTACGGCTTCGATCAGTACGGCCGTATGATCGCTGACTGGCACAACAACAGCCTCGGCGCTGCTACCTACCAGAACGCAAGCAGAAGAGGTTCCAGCAACAACGCTGAGTCGACCGCTACCGCTTCCTATGCGAAGGACTTCATGTACTTCTCTTCTCCGGAAGACGGCGCTCGCTTCACCAAGGGCTGGTTCAAGGTTGTTCCGGGTTACTACCTCAACTATGCTGATTACGACAACGGTACCGACAGATGGTACTATGCAGACGGCAACGGCAACCTCTATGCCGGCCAGATCAAGACCATCAAGGGCAAGAAGTATGCATTCGACCTTAAGGGCGGCATGATTTACGGCCTTGCACTGCTTCGCACCGATGGCAACACCATCTACGAGTACGCAGATGATGAGAACAAGTACGACAGCCAGGATAAATTCATGGAGACCGCTCGCAACATGAGCAGCGACTGGGCGTTCTACTACTTCTCCGATAACGAGGATAAGGACGGCTCCATGAAGACCGGTACGCAGAAGATCTCTCTTGACGGCGAGAGCTTCAGCTTCAACTTCAGAAAGGGCGGCACGAAGAAGGGCCAGGGTGTCACCGGCCTCAGCGAGAAGAAGTACTACCTCGGCGGTATGCTCCTCACGGCTGATGCTGACAACAAGATTGAGGTTGTCAACAAGACCACGCTTGAGAAGATCACTGTCAGCAAGCTCATCTCCGATCTTGGACTGACCGGTGTCGATGCTAGCAAGAAGATCGGCCAGGCTAACAAGGGCGATGTTATCTACACCAACACCGGTGTTGATACGGACGGCGCAAACCTTACGGCTCTTACCGGCAACTACGTTGTTGTCAACGTTTCCGGTACGGTTGTGAAGAGCGGCTCCAAGGTTGACGGCGACGGCTTCAAGGTTGTGCTTGACGGCAACAACAACATCAAGCAGATCATCGCTACCAACTAATTCCGACTGCATTAAGTTAAGTATCATCATTTCGAAATGAAATACTAATTGCGGCGACAGGAGGGCGGAAACGCCCTCCTGTTTTGCTTGCGTAAAAATTGTGAAGTTTCTGTGGGCTTAAGCTTGCAAACTCTTACGAAACAGGGAAGAGGTCTTACAATCTCTGAAACTTCCTTGAGTTAAGGCGCTTTGTCCGCTATAATGCGGGCAGTACCGGCGTGGGTCGGTGATTGACAGGAGGATATCAAACATGAGAAAAATTTTTGCAGTTGCAGCGGCTACGGCGCTGACCTTTGTGATGAGCACCACGGCGTTTGCTGCATGGAAGCAGGATAAGACCGGTCAGTGGCGTTATATGACGAGCGACAGCACTTGGCTCACGAGCCAGGTCACGCCGGACGGCTACAAGGTGGATGTGAACGGCTACTGGGACGGCCAGCCGAGCACCAAGGCGGCACAGCAGGCGAGCGGCAATGTGAAGGATCAGGGCGAGAGCGCGGTCTCGCAGTACCGCATCGGCGGCACCCGTATCTTTAAGATTACGGATGCGAGCTTCGATGAGGCGGCAAATACCTACAATGTGAAGGTCTCCCTCTTTGACACGGCGTTCAAGACGAGCGAAGAGATTCAGAACATCAAGAAGGGCGATGTCATCGAGCTTCCGAGTGTCGGCAAGCTGACGGCGGAGAACAATGCAAGCCGCGGTGTAATCCGCACCGGTCGCAAGACCACCAAGGACGGCAGCTATGTGAAGGATTCCGGCTATTCGGTGCGTTTGAGCGACGCTGCGGGCAACCACTACATGCTCTCGGGACAGCGTCTCCGCAAGGTCAACGCGGACAATTCGACCTCCGAGACCATTCTTCGCCCGGTTGCAACCGAGATTGCACTCACGATTCCGGGTTACAGAACCACCGTGCGCGTCAACGGCACGAGCCGCTACAGCTCCCTGAAGAAGATCATCGAGAACAAGATGATGTTCGAGGCGACGCTGAGCGGCAACGAGGTCGCTGAGCTCAAGGATACGGTCTACAACTACGATACGACCACGACGCCGGTCTACAGTGAGGATGCGGCGCACGGTAACCTCACCAACAAGGATCAGTACTAAAGCCATGGCGGATGCGGCGCGCGAGCCCGGCAAGGTAATACGGAAAAAGCGCGAGCTCGCTTATGAGGGGACCATACTGAAGGTCTATCGGGATTACGTGGAGGCCAACGGCCGAGAGGCGGTCTGGGACTTCATACACCATGACGGCGCGGCAGCGGTGGTGCCGGTCTTGGCGGACGGGCGCATCCTGATGGTGCGTCAGTACCGGAATGCGCTGGATCGCTTTACCCTGGAGCTTCCCGCCGGTAAGGTGGATAGCCCAAAGGAGCCGCGCGTGCTCTGCGCCTTTCGCGAACTTGCGGAAGAGACCGGTATGCGGGCGGAGAGTCCCGAGGCACTGGAGTTCCTGATTCGTATCGACACAACGGTTGCCTTTTGCGACGAGGAGATTGATATCTTTGTCGCGCGGGAGCTCTTACCCGGGGTACAGCACTTGGACCCCGATGAGGAGATTAGCGTTAAGGCCTACGAGCTCTCGGAGCTCCTTGCGCGCATCTACCGCGGTGAGATACGGGACGGGAAGACCGTCGCAGGGCTCACGGCCTATGCGCTGCAGCAGAACCGATAAAACGGAACTTTACGAAACACCCGGAATCGCCGGTAAGTGACGGCGCCCGGGTGTTTTTTTCTGTCCTTCTTTCGGTGGGCTCTGTATTACATACGGGAAGAATCGGCGCAGCAACCCAGGGTGACACCGCGTCGGCTTTGTCTGTGCGCTTAGCCGGAAAAGAAGTTAAAAAAAAATAATGTCGATTTTCCTGGACGAAATTAAGAACAAAAGCGCAAGATATGAGGTTTACATAAAAGAAAGCACTATATTTTGGAGTATGCCGAAAAAACCGCGCGAAAGCCGCAAAAAAGCGGGCTTCGCGCGGTTTGCTTTTTGCCCTTGCTATGGCTATACTTAGGGGACGATAGAGGGGTGAGGGGGCGATGAGATGGAAGAAGCTTTGAGGGGGTTTTTGCGCTCACTCAGAGAAGAGCGGCACATGGCAGAGAATACGCTGCTCTCTTATGAGCGTGATTTAAAAAAGTTATTTGCGTGGTTCCGACAGGAGGGCATAAGCTCCCTTTCGACGGTCAGCGAACTGCGTTTGAATTCCTATTTGCTTTGGCTGGAGCGCGAAGGCTTTTCGCCGGCGACCATTAACCGTGCGGCGGCTTCCATTCGTGCTTTTTTTGCCTATGAGACGGCAGCGGGACATCTGGAAGCCTCGCCGGCCGAGGGACTGCGACGCCCGCGTCAGGAGAGAAGGGATCCTTATATTCTTGAGGAAGAGGAGATTCGCAGCTTTCTTCGCGAGACCGAGGGAAGCAGCGCGAAACAACTGCGCGACCGCGCGATGCTCGGTCTGCTCTGTGCGACCGGACTCCGTGTCTCGGAACTCATTGCGCTGAAGACCGAGGATGTGGATGTGCAAATCGGCTATGTGCGGCAACAGTCGAGGGGGCAGGAGCGCGTGGTCTCCTTTGACGAGGAGTTGAGGTTAGCACTCTGTCTGTATCTGGAGTCCGGACGTCCGCTGCTCTTAAAAGAGGCGGAAGAGGAGCATTTGTTCTTTAATCTGAGCGGCGGCGCACTGAGCCGTCAGGGCGTTTGGAAGATGATACGCGCCTACGGTCAAAAAGCGGGCATTGCGGGCGAGGTGACGCCCCAGTCCTTAAAGAACAGCTATGCCGTACATCGCCTCCTCCGGGAGAGCAGAGCGGTGAAGCAGAGAGCGGTGAGACAGCGGAGCGGGGGAAGAAGATGAAATTTGAACTGCACAGCGAGTTTCAGCCGACGGGAGACCAGCCGCAGGCCATACGGCAACTGGTCGAAGGCTTTCGGGAGGGCAATCAGTTTGAGACCCTGGTCGGCGTGACGGGTTCCGGTAAGACCTTCACGATGGCAAATGTGATTCAAGAGTTGCAGAAGCCGACGCTCATCATCTCCCACAATAAGACGCTCGCGGCGCAGCTTTACAGCGAGATGAAGGAGTTCTTCCCGAAGAATGCGGTGGAGTACTTTGTCTCCTACTACGACTACTACCAGCCGGAGGCCTATGTGCCGCAGACGGACACCTACATCGAGAAGGATGCCGCGACCAACGAAGAGATAGACCGGCTGCGAAATTCGGCGACGAGCGCCCTTCTCGAGCGGGAGGATGTGATTGTTGTCGCGAGTGTCTCATGCATTTACGGCCTCGGCAGCCCGACGGACTACAAAAACATGATGGTCAGTCTCCGCCCGGGACAGGAGAAGGACAGGGATGAGGTCATCGCCGAGCTCATCAATATCCAGTACAGCCGAAATGACCTCGACTTTCACCGCGGCACCTTCCGTGTGCGCGGCGACGTGATAGAGATTTTTCCGGCGGATCAGGATAAGCTTGCCTACCGCGTGGAGTTCTTCGGCGACGAGATTGATAAAATCACAGAGACAGATGTGCTGACCGGAAACCCGCTCGCGGAGGTGCTTCACATTTCGATTTACCCGGCGAACCACTACGTGGTGCCGCGCGAAAAGATTGAGCGTGCGGCCCGGGAGATACTCGCCGAATGCGAGGACTATGTGAAGCTCTTAAAGAGCGAGGATAAGCTCCTTGAGGCGCAGCGCATTGAAGAGCGGACGCACTACGATGTCGAGATGTTAAGGGAAACGGGTTTTTGCTCCGGCATTGAGAACTACACCCGCTTTTTGACGGAGCAGAAGCCGGGCGAACCGCCGTTTACCTTGATTGACTATTTTCCGAAAGACTTTCTCACGATTGTCGATGAGAGCCACATCACGATATCGCAAATCGGCGGCATGTTTAACGGCAACTTTGCGCGAAAGTCAACGCTGGTAAAGTACGGCTTCCGCCTGCCGAGTTCCATGGACAACCGTCCTCTGAACTTTACGGAGTTCGAGGAGCGCATGAACCAGATGCTCTTTGTCTCGGCGACACCGAGTCGCTACGAGGCGGAGCACGAGCTGCTTCGCGCGGAACAGCTGATACGTCCGACCGGTCTTCTGGACCCCGAAATTTCGGTGCGCCCGGTCGAGGGCCAGATTGACGATTTGCTCTGCGAAATCAACAAAGAGATTGAGAAGAAGAATAAGGTCCTGGTCACAACACTCACCAAGCGCATGGCGGAGGACTTAACAAGCTACCTCCGGGAGGTCGGTGTGCGGGTGCGCTATCTGCACTCGGACATTGACACTTTGGAGCGCGCGCAGATCATCCGCGCCATGCGCCTCGATGAGTTCGATGTGCTGGTCGGCATCAATCTGCTCCGCGAGGGTCTTGATATCCCGGAGATTTCTTTGGTCGCGATTCTGGATGCCGACAAGGAGGGCTTCCTGCGCTCGGAGACCTCGCTCGTGCAGACCATAGGCCGTGCGGCGAGAAATGCCGAGGGGCACGTGATTATGTATGCCGATAACATGACGGACTCCATGCGCCGCGCCATTTCGGAGACAGAGCGCCGCCGCACGATTCAGGAGGCCTACAATAAGGCACACGGCATCACACCGACCACCATCAAAAAGGCGGTTCGAGATGTGATTATGATGACCAAAGCTGTCATTGCGGACCAAAAGCACTGGGACAAGGATCCGGAGTCCATGAGCGACGAGGAACTGCGCCGTCTCTCGAAGGAGCTCGAGAAGAAGATGCGCCAGGCGGCGGCCGAACTCAACTTCGAGGAGGCAGCGCGGCTCAGAGACCGCATGGGAGAGGTACTGCGCCTGCGCAGCGACCCCGAGAGCCGGGAGAAGGCGGCCGAGGTACAGCGCGCCGTCGCGGGTAAATTCGAGAAACCTGCGGAGCATAAGCGCAATCGGCGGGGCTAAAAGATAACCTTGCCCTGCGACACAAAACAGAGTATAGTAGTAGAGTACTTTGTGTTTGTAGCGCAGCTGGATAGCGCGTCAGACTCCGACTCTGAAGGTCGCGGGTTCGAATCCCGCCAGACACAGATAAAAAGAAGCCCTGAGACGGGCTTCTTTTTTTGTGCGCCGCAAGTGCAACCGATGCGCAAGCTATGTCTGTGCAAAAAGAGGAAAATCCGAGTACTTGCCCCTGCGCTTACCCTGACGGCGGCTTGTGCCTTTGCGTTTGGCGTAGCTGCTGCGCCGCTGTGTGACAATCTGCTTCCGTGAAGCGAGGATTGCATTCAGATATACAGAGCGCTGCGGGATAAAATTGCGGACTGGAGTCTCCCTTAAAATCATGCTAAAATGGTAGGATTACAAGGGAGGATAAACAAGTGCGTTACGAAAAGAACAGAAAGATCTTTGGAATCGATGAGCTCACCCTGCAGCGTTTCGGGCGATTTCTTCTGCTGCCGCTGGCGGCGCTCATTCTGATTCTTGTGATTCTCGCGCTGGATCACAAAAAGACGGCAAAGCCGAAAGAAAGCAAGGCGGAGGCGGCTGGTTACAATTATGCGACGGCCACCCCCGAAAAGACTTCGGACACGGAAATTCATACTCTGGTGCAGGACTATCTGACGGCGCGGGCCCAGGGCGATGCAGAGGAGCTCTATCAGATTTTCGGACTCTCCGACGAAGAGGGGCTCGCAAAATTAAAGGAGCAGATGGCGGCGGAAAAGAAGCTCTATGAGTCCTTTGAGAACACCTCAATCTATGTGATTCCGGGGGTGGAGAGCGGAAGCTATATCGCCTACATTGAGACCCAGGCTTGGTTCCGCAAGATTCAGACCCCGGCGCCGGTTCTGCTCCGCGCCTACATCGTAAAGACCGATGAGGGTCTTCGGATGAAGACGGATGAGATGCTGAACGAGGCAGAGACGGCTGCGGTCAAGGCGGCCGAGGGCAGTGAGGCGGTCAAGAAGATGAACAACGACTACCGCACGGCGCTCGCGAAGGCAATTGTGAGCGATGCAAAGCTCGGTTCGCTCTACCAGAAACTCCGTGCGGGCGGTGGCGCAGCCGCGGCCGCAGATGCGGAAGAAGAGGAGAGCACCGAGGCGGTGACCGATGCGGTCATTGAAATTCCCGGCCGAGCAGGCACGGAGTCCGCAGAGACGAGCGCGGAGAGCGCCGCTCCGGCGGGAACGGCGGCGGAGACCGGCGCCGCGGCTTCGGAAGGGACGGAAGGCTGATGGAGTTAAAAGATTTACTACGAGTTGCCGGAGGAACTGATTGCACAGGATCCGCTCGAGGACAGAGCTTCCTCGCGCCTCATGGTGCTGCACAAGGAGAGCGGTGAAATTGAGCACAGACACTTCCGGGATATCACAGAGTACTTAAAACCCGGCGACTGTCTGGTCTTAAACGACACGAAGGTAATCCCGGCGCGCCTCATCGGCGAAAAGGTGGGCACGGGAGCCAAAGTGGAGGTTCTGCTCCTCACGCGGAAAGAGGACAGAACCTGGGAGACCCTGGTGAAGCCCGGCAGGAAATGCCCCATCGGAACGAAGATCAGCTTCGGTGAGGGGAAACTCATCGGCGAGATTGTGGGACAGACCGAGGACGGCAATCGCTTTGTGCGCTTCTCCTACGAGGGTGTCTTTGAGGAAATCCTGGATGAACTCGGACAGATGCCTCTGCCGCCCTACATCCACCATCAGTTAAAAGACAAGAACCGCTACCAGACGGTCTATGCGGCGCACGAGGGCAGTGCGGCGGCGCCGACGGCGGGACTTCATTTTACCGAAGAGCTTTTAAAGCGTCTTGCGGAGAAGGGCATTATCATTGTGCGTGTGACCCTCCATGTGGGACTCGGCACCTTCCGCCCGGTGAAGGAGCAGGACATTCTGAAGCACCATATGCACGAGGAGTTCTATGTGGTGAGCGAGGAAGCTGCAGAGGCCGTGAACCGCGCAAAGGCGGCGGGCAGTCGCATTGTATGTGTCGGCACGACGAGCTGCCGCACCCTCGAATCCGCGGCGAATGAGGACGGAACACTGCGCGCGGAGAGCGGCTACACCAAAATCTTCATCTACCCCGGTTATCGCTTCCGCATTCTGGACTGCCTGATTACCAACTTCCATCTCCCCGAGTCCACACTGGTCATGCTGGTCAGTGCGCTCGCCGGGCGAGAGAAAATTCTGCATGCCTATCGCGAGGCGGTGAGGGAGCGCTACCGCTTCTTCAGCTTCGGGGATGCGATGTTCATCGAGTAAATCGGAGTTTCGATATTGTCAAAGGACCTGGGCGTTAGCTCCGGTCCTTTGCTTATGCGCGGGGGAGAGCGCTAAACTTGACTGAATAGGCTCGCTTTGCCTATAATTGTAAGTTACAGCGGTATAACAGAGGCGTGAATCGGCGCCGGAGGGGGAGAACAGTGAATCAGAGCGAGGGAATGCGCATCAACAAGTTCTTGAGTGCGGCGGGCGTTTGCTCGCGCCGTGAGGCGGACCGGCTCATTGCGGCCGGCAAGGTGACGGTCGCGGGAGAGGCGGCGGAACTCGGGACGCTGGTCTCTGCCGGCATGGAAGTCAAGGTAAACGGCAAGCGGGTCGGCGCGGTCGAGGAGCTGGCCTCCAAAAAGAAGATTTTGATCGCGGTGAATAAGCCGGTCGGTGTGGTCTGCACGACGACGGACAATGACCGCGCGCCGAATATCGTGGACATGCTCGAGTACCCGGAGCGCATTTACCCGATCGGGCGGCTTGACAAGGACTCGGAGGGACTCCTGCTTCTCACGAATCAGGGCGAACTCGTGAACCAAATTTTGCGCTGTGAAAATGGGCATGAAAAGGAGTACATTGTCCGCGTGGACAAGGCGTTGACCGAGAATTTTCTGGACAAGCTGCGCCGCGGCGTGCACCTTGAGGAACTGCAGGTCACGACTCTGCCCTGCAAGGTAGAGCCGCGGGATAAGACAAGCTTTGCGATTACCCTGACCCAGGGCTTAAACCGGCAGATTCGCCGCATGTGCGAGGCCTGCGGTTTTCACGTAATCAGTTTAAAGCGCATCCGCATCATGAACATACGTCTCAATAATCTTCACAGCGGTGCTTACCGCAATGTGACGGCATCGGAGCTTAAGACTCTGCTTGCCCTGCTTCGGGAGAAGCCGCGGAATCAGCAGAGCAAGACGGCGAAGACGGTGCGCACGGAGCAGCGGCGCAAGAAAAACTATGAAGCGCGGCAAAAGGCATATTTTAAGAGCCGCGGAAAGGAGGCGGGATCGTGGAAGAAAAAAAACTGAGAGAAAAGATGCAGGCCCTGATCGATACCCTGCTTCCGGCGGCGCGCGCCTACTATCAGGAGAGCCGCGAAATTATGAGTAACTTCGAGTACGACCGCGCCTATGACGAATTAAAGCGCCTCGAAGAGGAGAGCGGCATTGTGCTCTCGGGCTCCCCGACCCAGAGTGTCGGCTATGAAGTGCTGTCCTCGCTCCCCAAGGTAACCCATGAGCAGCCCATGCTCTCGCTCGATAAGACCAAGAGCGTGGACGAGTTGATTTCCTGGCTCGGAACGCAGAAGGCACTGCTCTCTTGGAAGATGGACGGCCTCACGATAGTACTGCGCTACCGGGACGGTGAGCTCTATCAGGCGGTGACGCGTGGCAACGGTTACATCGGCGAACTCGTGACAGGAACCGTGCGGGCGTTTCGCAATGTGCCGCTCCGCATCCCGTTCAAGGGGGAACTTCTGCTCCGCGGCGAAGCCCTAATGCGCTACTCGGATTTTGAGCGCATCAATGCGGAACTGCCGGAGACAGAGGCAAAGTATAAGAACCCGCGGAACCTCTGTACGGGCACGGTGCGCCAGCTGGACCCCGCGGTGACGGCGGCGCGCGGCGTTTACTTCCATGCCTTCTCCTTGGTGGAGGCTGAGGGGGTCGACTTCAACAACTCCCGCGCGGCGCAGTTTGCGTGGCTCAGAGACCAGGGCTTTGAGTGGTCGAATACGAGACCGTGACCGCGGATACCCTGCGGGACAGCGTGCTCCGTTTTGAGGCGAAGATTCCGGAGAACGACTTCCCCTCGGACGGCCTCGTGCTCTTGCTTGACGACATTGCCTACGGCGAGTCGCTGGGGCGCACGGCAAAGTTTCCGCGAAACGCGATTGCCTTCAAGTGGCAGGATGAGCAGGCGGAGACGGTGCTCCGCGAAATCGAGTGGAGTCCCTCGCGGACGGGGCTCATTAACCCGGTTGCGATTTTTGACCCGGTGGATCTTGAGGGCACCGAAGTGCGGCGCGCAAGCGTCCACAATGTGAGTGTGCTCCGCGGCTTAAAGCTTGGCATAGGCGACCGCATTCGGGTCTACAAGGCAAATATGATCATTCCGCAGATTGCGGAGAACCTCACCAAGAGCGGAACGGCCGAGCCGCCCGCACACTGTCCGGTCTGCGGCACGGAGACGGAGATACGCAAGGAGAACGACGCGGAGACCCTCTACTGTGTAAACCCGGACTGCGCGATTAAACGCGTGAAGCGCTTTGCGCTGATGACGAGCCGCGACGCCTTTCACATCGAGGGGCTCTCGGAGACCACGCTCGAAAAGCTGATTCAGGAGGGTTTCATCCACCGCTATGCGGATCTCTTTCACTTAAAGCGTGCGGAGGCGGATATCGCTGCGATGAAGGGGTTCGGCGAGGCCTCCGCGGCAAAGCTCATCGAGGCGGCCGAGAAGGCGAGAAGCATGCCCTTGTCTCGCTTTGTCTACGGCCTCGGCATTCCGGGTGTCGGTGTACAGAATGCGAAGGTGCTCGCAAAGGCCTTTCACGGCGATTTTGCGGCGCTTCGCGCGGCGAGTGCGGAAGCGCTGACCGAGGTGGACGGCATAGGCGAAGTAATGGCGGCGGATATCGTGAACTTCTTTGCGGATCCGCGGGAGAAAGAGATTATCGACGAGCTCCTAAAGGAAGTGACACTGGAACCCGAGGCGAGCGCCGGGGCCGCGTCCGAGCTCTACGCCGGAAAGGTCTTTGTGATTACCGGCAGCCTCACGCAGTTCCCGAACCGCACGGCGTTAAAGGACTATATCACGGCGCGGGGCGGCAAGGTCGCGGGAGAGGTTTCCGCGAAGACAACGGCGCTCATCAACAACGACATTAGTTCCGGCTCGAGCAAAAATAAGAAGGCGCGGGAACTCGGCATTCCGATTATCAGTGAGGCCGATTTCCTCGCTGCGCAGAGTTAAGGGAGCTGTCGCATTCAGAGATACAGCAACGAACAGGAGGTGTAGCGATGCCCATACGCATTCAGAACGACTTGCCGGCGAAAGCCATCTTGGAACAGGAAAACATCTTTGTCATGGATGAGAAACGCGCGATGGCGCAGGACATACGTCCGCTGCAGATCCTGATTTTGAATTTGATGCCGCTCAAGGAAGATACGGAGCTCCAGCTGCTCCGCGCGCTCTCCAACACGCCGCTCCAGGTGGACTGCACCTTTTTGATGACCAGTTCCCACGAGGCGACGCACACGAGTAAGAGCCATATCTCGAATTTCTATGTTTTCTTTGATGAGGTGAAGCATCGCCACTTTGACGGGCTCATCATCACGGGGGCACCGGTCGAAAACCTGCCCTATGAGGAAGTGAGCTATTGGGAGGAACTCTGCGGTATCATGGAGTGGTCAAAGACCCATGTAACCTCGACCTTCCACATCTGCTGGGGTGCCCAGGCGGGCCTCTACTACCACTACGGCATTCAGAAGTACCCGCGGAAAGATAAACTCTCCGGCGTCTACGAGCACAAGGTGCTGCACCACTCTGTGCCGCTTGTGCGGAGCATGGACGACTATATGAACTGCCCGCACTCCCGCTGGACCGAGGTGCGGCGTGAAGATATCTTAAAGCACCCGGAACTCTGCATCCTTGCGGAGTCCGAGGAGGCGGGCGTACTGCTGCTCATGGACAAGGAGGGGCGGCAGATTTTTGTGCAGGGACATCCGGAATACGACCGAATGACCTTGGACAGCGAATACCGGCGCGACAAGGGGAAGGGCAAGAACCCGAAACTTCCGCTGCATTATTACGAGAACGATGATCCGAGCGGGCGTCCGACGCTCTCCTGGCGGAATATGGCGAACACGCTTTACACGAACTGGTTGAACTATTATGTCTACCAGGTGACACCCTATCTTCTCGAAGAGGGAGAAAAGCCGTGATTTATCTGGATCACGCGGCGACGGTGGCGCTCTGCCCGGAGGCACTCGAGGCCATGCTCCCCTTTTTGACGGAGCAGTACGGAAACCCCTCGGCGCTTTATGAAAGCGGCAGAAGAGCGCGGCAGGCACTCGCCGCAGCGCGGAAAAGTCTCGCGGAGACGCTTGGCTGCCTGCCCGAGGAACTCTATTTTACCTCCGGGGGAACCGAGGCGAATAACTGGGCGCTGCTCGCTATGGCGGAAGCGGCACGGGAGCGCGGAGACAAGCCTTTCCTGGTCGCTACGGAGATTGAGCATCACGCCGTACTGGAGACGCTGCGCTACGGAAAGAAGGCGGGGGTATTGGAGTTTGCACTGCTCCCGGTCTCCCGTGAGGGGCGTGCGGATCTCGGTGCGGCGAAGGCTCTGCTTCAGCAAAGACCGGCGCTCGTCTCCTGCATGGGGGCAAACAATGAGACCGGGACCCTGCAACCGCTCCGGGAACTGCTCGCACTTTGCAGGGAGCGGAATATTCCGCTGCACAGCGATCTCGTGCAGGTCTACGGGCAGTTGCCGCTCGGAGAACTTCTCGGGGAGGAACTCCCGGATCTCTTTTCGGTGAGTGCGCATAAGTTCGGCGGGCCGAAGGGCGTAGGCTTTCTCTACATCCGCCGCGGGCTCAAGGTCGGCGCCCTGCTGCACGGCGGCGCGCAGGAGAGAGGGCGGCGCGCCGGAACCGAGAATGTTGCCGGCATCGTCGGCATGGTGGCGGCCGCGCGGGCGGCCCATGCGGCGCTTACAAAGCGCGGCGAAAAAAAGCGCCGACTTTCGGAACTCTTTTTCGCGCTGCTTCGGGAAGGAATTCCCGGTCTTCGGCAAAACGGGAGCGCGGTGAAGCGCCTCCCCGGGCACTTGAATCTCTGCTTCTCGGGCGTCTCGGCGGAGCTCCTGCTCATCCTGCTCGATCAGGCGGGTATTGCGGCGAGCGCGGGCGCTGCCTGCGCCTCCGGCGCGCTGGAGCCCTCCCATGTGCTCCTTGCGATGGGTTGCAACGAGCGGGAGGCAAGGTCTTCGCTCGCTTCAGCTTCGGCGGGGAGAACACGGAGGAAGAAGTGAGAGAAGCGGCGGACATCGTCATCGACCGCGCAAATAAACTGAAGGAGGATGCGGCACTATGATCAGAGATTTTCAAATTGCACTGTTTCGACTTCGGGATTACGGAAAACTGCTGCGGCGGAGTCTGGGGCGTTTTATTGCCTTCTGCCTGATGCTCAGCATGTTTACTTGGCTCGCGATTTATGTGATACCGGTCGGCTCGGCCTGGATTCGCGTGGGCGGCGTGCGTCACTTCTTGGATGAGCACATTCCGGACTTCACGCTGGAGAACGGAAAACTCTCGATGCCGAAGGGTTTACACCTCGAGGGCGCGGACTATTACATTGACATCAACACGAGCCCGGAGAACAAAATCAATCTCGAGGCGCAGGAGACCCGCACGCTGATGGCGCTTAAGAGAGTTGTGTTGCTCGGCGACGCCGATCAGCTCATCATGCAGAGCGAGGGAACGGGAATCGGGAGTCGGTATCAGCAGATTCGCTTTAACGAAATCTCGGGCTATTTGAACAAGGACGTGCTGCTCTCGCTCACGCGCTATCTCTATGTGCCTATGGTGCTGGTAGGCATTTTTCTATTCTTTGTGACGCTGATCGGCTTCTTTTTCTTCAACATGGTTGAGGCGTTACTCGGGCTTATCATCGCACGAGTGATGCGGGTACCGCTTCGCTACGGGGAGAGCTACCGGCTTGCGGCGTATGCGAGGGCAACTTCCACCATTTTGGTAGGATTGATCAATCTTGCGGGCTTCGATACGGAGCTCTTGCTCTACCCGGCACTGGTGCTGGATCTCTTCATCTTTTTACCGCGCGCTGCAGGCGGGACTTGTGCGCGACGAGGAGGCGGAGAGCGCGCAGTCTGCGCGGGAACTCAGCATACGCACCGCGCCCCGCGATGCGGCGGAAACTGCGGTCGATGTAAGAGATGCGGAATATAACGAGGCAGCGACAGGTACGGAGCCGACTGCGGAAGCGGAGAAGCCGGAGAACAGTTCGGCGCACACGCCGGAAGCGGAAGGGAACAGCGCGGCGAACACGTCGGAGTCCGGAGAGCCTGAGCCGCAGGATGCGGCTTTGCCGGACGGCGGGGCAGAGGAAGCAGACAAATCGACGCGCGAGGACATCACGCCGAGCGACGGCTGGAGTTTTTGAGTTTTAGGATACGGAGAGGAAGAACGAATGGGCAAGAAGGTGGTAGTCGGCATGTCCGGCGGTGTGGACAGCTCGGTCGCTGCCTACCTCCTGAAGGAGCAGGGCTATGAAGTAATCGGCGTGACCATGCAGATTTGGCAGAGCGAGACACAGTGCGAGGTCGAGAAAAAGGGCGGTTGCTGCGGCATTTCCGCCGTGGAAGATGCGCGCCGCGTGGCAGAGGTGCTGGACATCCCCTACTATGTGATGAACTTTCGCGCGGAATTCAAGCGCGATGTCATTGATTATTTTGTGCGGGAGTACCGCCTTGGGCGCACGCCGAATCCCTGCATTGCCTGCAATCGCTATGTGAAGTGGGAAGCGCTGCTTACGCGCAGCCTTATGCTCGGGGCGGATTACATTGCGACCGGTCACTACGCGCGGGTGCTGACGCTTGAAAACGGGCGCTACGCACTCGCAAGCTCCAAGACCGCTGCGAAGGATCAGAGCTATGCACTCTATAACCTCACGCAGCGCCAGCTTGCCCATACCCTGATGCCGATCGGAGAGTACGAGAAGCCCGAGGTGCGCGCCATTGCGGCAGCGGCCGGCCTGCCGGTCGCTGCGAAGCCGGACAGCCAGGAAATCTGCTTTGTGCCGGACGGCGACTATGCGCACTTTATCGATGAGAGCACGGGGGAAAGGGCGTTGCCGGGAAACTTTGTGCGGGCGGACGGAACGGTGCTCGGTGAGCACAAGGGGCTCACGCATTACACCGTAGGCCAGCGGAAGGGGCTCGGAATCGCCTTTGGCGAGCCCATGTATGTGATCGAACTTCGCCCGGAGCAAAACGAAGTGGTACTCGGCACGGGGGATGAAGTGTACGCGGAAGAACTGCTCGCGGGAGATGTGAACTGGATGGCCGTTGCGCCGCCGCCCGCAGGCGAGACGCTCTGTTGCCGCGCCAAGATACGCTATAACCACGGCGGCGCGGACTGCAGCGTCACCGTGCTTCCGGACGGAAAGATACGGGTTGCCTTTCCCACGCCGCAGCGCGCGGTGACACCGGGACAGGCAGTTGTACTCTACACGGATTCGGGCGCAGTGCTCGGGGGAGGAACCATTGAAGCGGAATAAAACAGCGCTGGTTTTCGGAATCACACTCGTGATCGCAGCGGCGCTCGGCGCCTGCGGAAATAAGAAGCCCATGGAAATGACGCTCGAGGAGAGCAGTGTCATTGATCTGCATCAGACAGAGACAACGGCGAGCGGCGGGACCGTGGAGGCGCGGCCGGAGGACATTGTGAACGGCTACCGCTTCAGCGGGAACAAGCAAATACTCTACTGCACGGCAGAGGAGGCGGTACTTCGCGACAGACCGGGTACGGACGGCAATCCGGTCGGCAAGGTGAAGAAGGGAGATGCGCTCCGCTGTACGGCGGTCAATGTGCGCTGGCTTCGCTTTCGTGGAAGGATAAGACCGTCTACGGCGCGGCGGAAGAGTTTGCCCCGGCGAATGCGGGAGAGACGAGCGAGAGCATAGACTGGAATCGAGAGAGCGCGGAGGTCGGTGTGGCACCGAACTGAGAATTGTAAAGTTTTGCGTGACAAAGCGCGCAAGCTTTGCTATAATTTTCTGGTGTCTGGAGAGTTACCCAAGCGGTTCAAGGGGGCGCACTCGAAATGCGTTAGGCCGGGTGACCGGTGCGTGGGTTCGAATCCCATGCTCTCCGCGAAGAAAAAGAGCTGTAGAGAAGCCTTCTCTACAGCTCTTTTTGTATCATGCGTCGTATCGACAAGTCAGAGCAGGACATGTCGCAGCTTGGGGGCGGTTCGTACAGATTCGCTTGCCGAAAAGCGTATCCCGGTCTTGTTCCGCTTCGTCGCGGAGAGAGGCGTATGCTTCCTCGTTGCGGCTTGTCTGCCGTCTTGGAAACTGCGCCGCAGCGTGCTAGAATGAAACGGACAACAGAGCGTTTCAGACAAGAGCGCAGAGCGCGGAGGAAAGAACATGGGAGATATCGCAGAGATTGTCGAGATGTTTGAGCGGGAGATGCCGATTAAGCTCTTCTGGATGGATGAGGACAAGCGGGAGCATGAGGAAGAAGCGCCGCTCCGCATGATAGAGGCGGTGAATCTGCTCGGCTATATTGCCCCCTCGGTTAAGACCCTGGACTGGCTCTTTGACGAACTCAGAAACCGCGTTTCGCGGCGTTTTATCCGGGCGCAGGAAAACGGCAGTTTGGAGCGTGCCTTTGTGGACGGCAAAGTGCGCATCGACAATGAGGCGGTCTATAAGTACCTGGACGCCTTTGATGCAATTGTCCTGGAACTCCGCGACAATATTACCTTTGTGCGCCTCTCGGAGCGCGGACGGAAGATTTACCGCGAGGCAGCGGTGCGGGAATTCCGCGACAGGGTGCAGTGAAGCGAGAAAGAAAAAGAAAACGTCCGGGCGGAACGATAGAAGTTCCACCCGGTTTTTTGGTTTAAAAAACCACCGCACCGTCATCCCCTTTATCCTCTGAGCCGCTATAATAAAAGGCAAACAGTCGGAGGAGGAATCCATGTACAGCACAAGTCTATGTTATCTGGAGCGCGACGGGAAGTGGCTCATGCTACACCGTGTGACCAAGAAGAATGATATCAACGAGGGGAAGTATGTCGGTATCGGCGGCAAGTTTTTGGAGGGAGAGAGCCCGGAGGAATGCGCGGCGCGCGAGGTCTTTGAGGAGACGGGCTATACCCTCACGAGCTACCGCTATGCGGGTATCGTGACCTTTGTGTCCGATCGCTACGAGGCGGAACACATGCACCTCTTTTCGGCGGACGGCTTCACGGGGGAATATCACGACACGGAAGAGGGCATTTCTTCCTGGGTCCCGAAGGAAGAGGTCTTAAAGCTGCCGCTCTGGGAGGGTGACCGCATTTTTCTGCCGCTGTTACGGCAGAATATCCCGTTCTTTTCGCTGAAACTCTGCTATGAGGGCGATACCTTGGTGTCCGCGAAGTTAAACGGAACGCCGCTGCCCCTTTGAACTCGGCAAAAAGAGACAGAAGCGGGGAACATACGCGCACAAAAAACGTTCTTTTGCGAACTTGCACAGCAAAACAGAGCTATGCTACACTGAGCCCGTAACCGGCAAAACTGGGCGGGTTGTTTGACCCGCGAGGGGGCTATGCTCGACAATATTACAAATTTGTTTCTCTTTATCGGAGGACTGGGGATGTTCCTCTACGGCATGCATGTCATGGCGGAAGGAACACAAAAGTCGGTCGGCAACAAAATGAAGGACTTCCTGGGGATGCTGACTTCCAATCGGCTGAAAGCTGTGCTGGTCGGAACCCTGATCACCGGCATCATCCAGAGTTCGGGCGCGACCACGGTCATGGTTGTCGGTTTCGTCAGCGCGGGTCTCATGACCCTGAGTCAGGCGGTCGGTGTCATCATGGGTGCGAACATCGGTACCACGGTGACCGCATGGATTGTCTCGCTGAGTCAGATCGGTGATTCCATGAAGATGCTGAACCCGGAGTTCTATGCACCGGTCTTAATCGGCATCGGCGCGGGCATCATCATGTTCTCCAAATCGGAGACCAAGAAGAGCCGCGCGGAGATTATCATCGGTTTCGGACTTTTGTTCCAGGGTCTCAAGTTCATGTCGGAGGCGGTTGCGCCCTACACGGATGCGCCTATCTTTGCGACGGTGTTTACAACCCTCGGCTCGAACCCGTTCCTCGGCATGCTTGCCGGTGCGGTTGTCACGGCCATCTTACAGAGTTCCTCGGTCTCGGTCGGTATTTTGCAGATGCTCGCCGGCAACGGGCTCATCATGACCAATGCGGCAATCTTCATCACCCTCGGTGAGAACATCGGCTCCTGCGTGACTGCGATGCTCTCCTCCATCGGCGGTTCGCGCGATGCGCGCCGTGCGGCGGTCATGCACCTTTCCTTCAACATGATCGGTGCGATTCTCTTTACGGTGCTCAGCATTGTGCTCTTTGCGATGAAGCCGGCACTTGCGCACTATCATATAAGCCCCGTGCAGATTTCTCTGTTCCACACAGGCTTTAAGCTCATCATGACTGTATTGCTCTTCCCCTTCGGCGAGCAGCTGGTCTCGCTCTCCGGCGTTCTGGTTCCGGAAAAGAAGGGCGAAGCGCTTGCGGATGTGAAGAAGGAAGAGGAACTTGTGACGCGTTTGGATCCGCGTATCTTTGAGCAGCCGGCCATTGCGGTCGCTGCGCTCTCGAACGAGGTTGCGGCAATGGGCAAGCTCACGCTCCGAAATGTGGAGCGTGCCTGCGAAGTTTGCTTTACGCAGGATGAGACGGTCATGGCGGAGATCAAAGAGACAGAGCGGAAGATCAACGCGATGAACCGGGAACTCTCCGAGTATTTGATTAAGGCAAATACCTTGCCGGTCAACGAACACCAGAGACTGGTCATCACGGATCTCTTTAACACGCTGACCGACTTTGAGCGTTCCGGTGATCATGCCGAGAATATCGCAAAGGGCGTGCGGATTCTAAAGTCCCGCGATCTGGTGCTCTCGGAGACCGGAAAGAAAGACCTTCGCGAACTCTCGGATGCGGTGCTCGAGGCCTACCGCAATGCGGTCAAGGCGAGAGAGGAGCACAGTGTCGCGAGTGCGCGCAAGGTGAGCGCCTGTGAGGATCTCGTGGACTCCCTGCGCGATGAGCAGAAGGAGCGTCACATGGAACGGCTCTCGAAGGGCGAGTGCAAGCCCGAGGCGGGTCATGTTTTCATTGAGATCATCGATAACCTGGAGCGTATTTCCGACCACGCGCAAAATGTGGCGGAATATATCATGAATGAGATATAAATCTTAAAATATTCTTGAGATTTTGCACAACAAATGTTAGGATGAAAACAAGAGTCCTAGCAAAGTTGCCGGATTTTGTGAGAGGCGTCTGTGTCTTTTGGGCACAGACGTCTTTTTGTATTCCGGTGTGGGACGGGGAACAGAGTCAAATGCCTGCAGACTGAGTAAAGGGGGATGTGAACATGGGTAGATGCAAGCATTGCGGCAGTGAAGTGGGCGAAGGTGAGCTCTTTTGCGGAAACTGCGGTACCCGGCTTTCGGAGGAGACAACAAAGGAGGCGGCGGGCGCTGCCGTAGATGCGGCGGAACAAACTGCGGATACAGAGCCGGAGGAAAGTCAGGCGGAGTCCCCTGAGCCGGAAACGACGGCGCAGACGGAACCGGTCGGAAATGCAGCGCAGACGGCAGCGGACGGAAACGAAGCGCCGCGCGGAGTGGCGAAAGAGACGACGCAGACGGCAACGGCCGAAAGCGCGGTGCGGACGGCAGCTCCGCAGGAAAGAGCCGGAAAGAAAAAAAAGGGCGGGCTCTTTGCGATCATCGGCGCGGCAGCGCTCGCACTTTTATTGATCGGCTTCGGCCTCAGAACGGCACTGAAAACGACGGAGCCGGTCGGGCAGCGTTTTCTTAAGGTACAGCTCGAAACACTGGAGCGCGAGGGCAAGGTGTTTGACGCTGCGGACAAGGTTTTCGAGAACGGCTTCTCGAGCGATTTTCTGCTCACCGCGAAGCTCAGCGAGAGCCGCATGATTGCACTCTCTCGGAGCGGCATACTCTCGGAGAGCGGCATGCGTATTTTACGCGACGGCATACGCGCGCGCTTCTATCTCGGGAAAAAGTTCGAGAAGGCCGTGCTCAACCTGGAATTTGCGAGCGGGGAGAACCCGGTGCTGAATGCGGACTGCTTTATCGATCCGGATCGCCTCGGGTTTAAGATTCCGCAGCAGAGCGAGAAGGTCTATGTGACGCGCTATCCGGAGGTTCTGAAGGAGATGGGCAGCGATGCGCGTATCAGCACTTCTCTCTTTGCAGAGTTGCGCTTCCCGAAGGAGCTCGGCAGGGCTTCGGCGAAGCGTTACGGAAAACTCTTGGCGGATGCAATTACCCGCAACAATTTGGATGTCGAAAAGCGAAGCTATCGCTCGCACGTGTTAAAGCCCGAATTAAAGCACTCGCTCGACAAGGACTATACCGTGTACAGCTGGGAGCCGCAAGCGGCGGAACTGGAGCGCCTCTTCCGGAACATTGCGGATGCCATGGAGAAGGACAGCGAACTTGCGGCCTGGTTTGACCGGCGGCAGGAAATCGGCGAGCAGTTTGCACAGGCCATGGGAGTGTCACAGGGACAGGGGGCCAAGTTCTCAGACCTCGCGGATACGCTTCGAGACAATGCGGAAACGTACGCCGAGAATCTGGAGGAGCGCAAGTTTGCCTGGAAGCTTGTGACGGAGGGAAAGGAAGTCCGCGCGATTCTGCTGCAGCTCGACGGGGGAGATACCACGCTCCTTTGCTATGAGCGCGATACGGATAAAGACAAGCTGTACCGCGGACTCGCTCTGCCGGGATTTGTGCTGACCGAGAAGCGGGACCGCGAGAAGAGCGGCTACTACGGCACCGTGGCAGGGCGTGTTTATTGGGATTACGATACGAAGGAGTTTGCGCTGAAGTACAACAACCTGGACTTTAAGAAAGGGAGTGTGCTCGGCCTGCCCTGCGGAAAGTACCGCCTGAATGTAAACGACGGCGGTTCGGCAGCAGAGCTTAAGCTCGAGGTGAGAGATGAAGGCGGTTTCTCGTACTATGAGCTGAAGAACGATTACGGCAGCTTCACGTTGAAAGCTTCGAAGTCCGGAAGCGCAACCCTTCCGGAGGGGGGAGGAAGTGAATATCGACGACGAACTGCTGGACGGCAATGAGCCGCAGCGGCGAATTTCGGATTTTATCAGTGAGCTCTGAGAAAAACGGGGGAAAAGAGATGTATTGCAGGTATTGCGGGGCCGAGTTAAAGCCCGAGGCAAAGTTTTGTACGAGTTGCGGCATGAAGATACAGCCTATCGGTAAAGCGGAAGAGGCAAAAGCGGAACAGCCGAAGACAGAGCAGACAGGCGTCGCGGCCGGAGCGGCGGCCGTAAATGCGGAGACAACGGAAGCGGCGGCACCCAAGGCGGAACAGCCGCTGCCCGCTGCGAAGATGCCGCCGGAAGAGAAAAAGTCGGAGGGCGGAAAGTCGAAAAAGGGCTTGCTCCTCATACCGCTCTTCTTACTGCTTGCGGGACTCGGCGTGGGTGTCGGTATTTTCATCGGTTCCCGGCAGGGCGGCGGTAAAGAGAGCGACCCCTTCGCGAAGCGCGAGACCCGAGAGAGCAGCGAGACGAGCGCGGAAGGAAGCGGTGAGAGCACTGCGGCGGAAGCTGCCTCCCGAGAGCGGCGCAGACGAGGACGGCGAGGCGACGGAGAAGACGGAAAAATTGGTTCTCGCGGATGAAAACACGGAGCTCGGCGCCCTGCAGCGCAGCATTGCGACCTTAAACAGCGAAGCGGCTGCGGGACAGCGCATTGCAATCAATGAGATTAAGCACAGTGTGGGAGTGCGGAACCCCGGGGAAAGCTGGAACTCGGATGTCTTCTACACCCTCGAGGGCTATGAGAACCGGCCGGGCTATGTGAATAAGAACCTCTGCCGCCTCGAGCAAAAGCAGCTCATCAATGCGGACACGGGAAATCTCATCGATTACACGGTCTACATCAACCCGAACGACGGGGTTGCGAATAAGATAGTCGCAATCGAATATCTGGTCAGCGGAGGGCTTGAGGTCACGGAGTACTACTATGACGCGAACCGCATGCCGCGCTTTGTCTACCAGTATCTCATCGACAACTATGTCGCGGGCTACGCGGTGCCGGATAAGGCGGGAGAGCGCTTCCTCTTCGGGAGCGATACCCTGCTCACCTGGCGCGCGGTGCGGGACGGCGGCTTTAAGTGGAACTGCGCGGCCAATGCGACGGAGGCCGAGCGGCTCCGGAAGTCCTGGCCCGCCAACACGATTTTCCTCTATCAGAACGAAAATGCGGATATGCGGCGCGCCTTCGACGAGCGGGAATCCATCATGCTGAATGCGGCCTACAACACCTACGAGACCGTCATGAACGCGCAGAACCTGACGGGCATCAGCGGCTACGCCTACGACGAGCAGGGACGGGGGGTCGAGAACGCGAGAGTCCTGCTCTACCGCAGCGAGGACAGGAAGCTGCTCTATGAGGGCAAGACCGATGCGGACGGTCGCTACCGCATTGTGGTTCCGGGCGAGACGAGGCAGTACGAGCTTCGGCTTGTGAAGGCACCCTACCGGTCCTGCGAAATTTACGGCATCAACGTGGACAGCGAGCAGCTCGCAGCCTACCAGACACCGGTCTACTTCCTGCCGCGCGGCGGCGCTGCGACCGACTACCGCCTGCGTCTCGGCGACGCGCTCCACTACAACGAGAGCGGCAGCGGCATGCGCACCGTGTTTGCCTCGGTCATCAATGTGCGCGCGGGCATCAACAACCGCACGGGGCGCATTGTAAGCACGGCGCAGACGGACGGCTCCGGTGTAGCGAGTGTGAAGCTCCGCCCGGGTGTCTACACCGTTGAGCTCGTTGCGGACGGCTATGAGACGGTCTATGACACCCTGGTTGCGCGAAGCGACGGGGAGACCGAGAGAGAGTTCTTTGCGGCGCCGACCGTGGGCTCGGGGCAGGTCTCGATTGTTCTGACCTGGGGCGCGGTTCCCGCGGACCTCGACTCTCACCTCTTCACGCAGCGCGGCGCGGAAAGTTCACACGTCTGGTTCGGCGGCAAGGTGGACAGCTTCGGGAACGATCTTGACGTGGACGATGTGAGCTCCTACGGCCCGGAGACCGTGACCATCAAGCAGTTCTCCGCGCAGGATTACTACAAGTACTGCGTCGTGGACTTTACGAACAGTGTGTACAACAACTTCCAGAGCTACGAGCTCTCGAACTCGGGGGCAACCGTTCAGGTCTACACGGATCAGGGACTCGCTGCGACCTACCACGTGCCGACCAACCGCCCGGGTGTGGTCTGGGAGATCTTTGAAATCCGCAACGGCAGAATTACGCCGATCCAACGCTACTACAATTATGCGAGCACGCAGGACTGGTGGATGCACGATTGAGTGCCCATTTCCTTCCTTGCATTTTTACGGGCACAAAGGTAGAATGAAATAGAAAATATCAGTTTGGTTCCGCAGCAGATACAGGAGGATAAAAGCCATGGTTAAAGTTGCGATTAACGGATTTGGACGTATCGGACGCCTTGCGTTCCGCCAGATGTTTGAGACGGAGGGCTATGAGGTTGTTGCGATCAACGATCTCACGAAGCCGGAGATGCTGGCGCACTTGCTGAAGTATGATACTTCGCAGGGCAGCTTCCTCGGAAAGTACGGCGAGGGCAAGCACACGGTCGAGGCGGGTGAGGATTCCATCACCGTTGACGGCAAGAAGATTACGATTTACAAGGAAGCGGACGCAAAGAACCTTCCGTGGAAGGCTCTGGATGTCGATGTCGTCCTTGAGTGCACCGGTTTCTACACCTCGAAGGAGAAGGCTTCGGCTCACCTTGAGGCAGGCGCAAAGAAGGTTGTCATTTCCGCACCGGCAGGCAACGATCTGCCGACCATCGTGTACAACGTCAACGAGAAGACGCTGACCAAGGAAGACAAGATTATCTCCGCGGCTTCCTGCACGACGAACTGCCTCGCACCGATGGCAAAGGCTCTGAACGACTACGCGCCGATTCAGTCCGGCATCATGAGCACCATTCACGCTTACACCGGCGATCAGATGATTCTCGACGGCCCGCAGAGAAAGGGCGATCTCAGAAGATCGAGAGCAGGCGCTGCGAACATTGTCCCGAACTCCACCGGCGCCGCGAAGGCGATCGGCCTGGTCATCCCGGAGCTGAACGGCAAGCTCATCGGTTCCGCACAGCGTGTCCCGGTCACGACCGGTTCCACGACCATTCTGGTCGCGGTTGTCGCGAAGGATGAGGTCACGAAGGAAGAGATCAACGCGGCAATGAAGGCAGCGGCAAACGAGTCCTTCGGCTACAACACGGACGAGATTGTCTCCTCCGATGTCATCGGCATGCGCTACGGCTCCCTCTTCGATGCAACCCAGACCATGGTCAGCAAGATCGCGGACGGTTGCTATCAGGTTCAGGTTGTCTCCTGGTATGACAACGAGAACTCCTACACGAGCCAGATGGTTCGCACGATCAAGTACTTCGCAGAGCTGTAAGCATCTGCTTTTGCAAGGCGACTCTCGCGGGTCCGGTCTTTGGACCGGGCCCGCTTTTTTATGACTTAGACGGAGGAAAAGCATGTTAAACAAGAAGACCGTAGACGATCTCAAAGATTTAAAGGGCAAAAAAGTTCTGGTGCGTTGCGACTTTAACGTTCCGCTGAAGGACGGCGTGATCCAGAATTATAACCGCATCGACGGCGCGCTGCCGACCATCAAGAAGCTCCTCGATCAGGGCGCAAAGGTGATTCTCTGCTCCCACCTCGGCAAGCCGAAGGGTGAGCCGCTTCCGGAGATGAGCCTTGCCCCGGTGGCACCGGCACTTTCCGAGCGCCTCGGTGTCCCGGTCAAGTTTATCTCGGATCCGGTCGTGACCGGCGAAGAGACCCGGAAGGCAGCTGCGGACTTAAAGGACGGCGAAGTGCTGCTCCTTGAGAATACGCGCTACCGCGGCGAGGAGACCAAGTACGGCAAGGATGAGGCAGCCGAGAAGTACGCGGAAGAGCTCGCGGCGCTCTGCGATGACGGCATCTTTGTCGATGACGCCTTCGGCACCGCGCACCGCGCACACTGCTCGAATGTCGGCGTCACGAAGCATTGCAAGGAGAATGTGGTCGGCTACCTCATGGAGAAGGAGATTCGTTTCCTCGGCCAGGCGGTCGAGAACCCGGTGCGCCCCTTTGTCGCAATTCTCGGCGGCGCAAAGGTCTCGGACAAGCTGAACGTCATCAACAATCTGCTCGACAAGGTGGATACGCTGATCATCGGCGGCGGTATGGCATATACCTTCTTAAAGGCAGAGGGACAGAGCATAGGTAACTCGCTCTGCGAGGAGGATAAGCTCTCTTACTGCCTCGACATGCTGAAGAAGGCGGAGGAGAAGGGCGTTAAGCTCCTGCTTCCGGTGGATCATGTCGCGGCGGAGAAGTTTGCGGCCGATGCACCGCACAAGGTGGTGGATGAGATTCCGGAGGGCTACATGGGCCTCGACATCGGACCGAAGAGCATTGCGCGCTTTACCGAGGCGCTTAAGGGCGCGAAGACCGTGGTCTGGAACGGCCCGATGGGTGTCTTCGAGTTTGAGGCATTTGCGGCGGGTACCCTGGCTGTCTGCAAGGCGGTCGCGGAGCTGAAAGACGCGACGACCGTGGTCGGCGGCGGTGACTCCGTGAACGCGGTGAAGCGCCTCGGCTTTGCGGATCGCATGACGCACATTTCGACCGGCGGCGGCGCTTCGCTCGAGTTCCTGGAGGGCAAGGAGCTCCCGGGTGTTGCGGCGGCGGATAACAAGGACTGAAGGAGCGAGAGATGAGAAGAAAGATTATTGCGGGAAACTGGAAGATGAACATGACGCCGAGCGAGGCGAAGGCACTGGCGACCACGCTGGCGCCGCTCGTTAAGAACCCGGAGGTGGACGTGGTCTACTGCGTGCCCTTTATCGACATCTTCCCGGTCAAGGAAGTGATTGCGGGCACGGCGGTGCACCTCGGCGCGGAGAATGTCTACTTTGAGGAGAAGGGCGCCTTTACCGGCGAGACCTCTCCCGCGATGTTAAAGGATGCGGGCGTCGAGTATGTGATCATCGGCCACTCCGAGCGGAGAGAGTATTTCCATGAGACCGATGAGATTATCAACAAGAAGCTCTTAAAGCTTCTCGAGCACCAGTTTAAGCCGATCCTCTGCTGCGGAGAGAGCCTTGCGCAGCGCGAGGCGGGCGTCACGATGGACTTTATCCGCACCCAGTTAAAGCTCGCGTTTCAGGGCGTCAGCGCTTCGGATGCAGCGAAGGTCACGATTGCCTATGAGCCGATTTGGGCCATCGGCACCGGTAAGACCGCAACCGTCGCACAGGCGGAGGAAGTGTGCCGCGGCATCCGTGAGACCGTGAAGGAGCTCTACGGCGAGAAGGTCGCGGAGGAGATTCGCATTCAGTACGGCGGCTCCATGAACGAGAAGAACTGCAAGGAGTTGCTTGCGGAGCCGGATATCGACGGCGGCCTGATCGGCGGCGCGTCCTTAAAGCCGGAGTTCGGAAAGATTGTAAATTACAAGGCACTCTGAGCCTTTTGGTGGGCTTCATACAGAGGGCGGCATCGCTTCGGCGATGCCGCTCTTTTTTGTCGGAAAACGAGCTGCTGTCTTGTATCCGAAGCAGTAAGGCATAGGAGAAAGGAGTCGGAAGGAGAGCCGCGCGTCCGGTATTGGAGATAAGGCGCGGCAAAGTATGTTGACAGGGACAGAGTAACGGTGTATTATGCAGATAGTAAGCTATTTCACAAGGCGACACGCGTCGGGTTTACAAAAAGTTTACGGACTTTCGATGACCGTATTTGATGGATGCTTGTTATTTATGGTAAAATGGCTTCGTTATTACGGATTAACAACAGCAAAGCGAGGTACCGGAATGATTCGTGGAAGAAAATCCCTTACATGCCTGCTGAGCGCGGTCGCGGTGGTGAGCACCGTGGCATCGCCGCTCAGTGTCTATGCAAATACAAGCAGTAACTTTGCTTATCGCCGTCAGGTCATAGCGCTCTCGGGCATTATGCCGACCACCGGCGGTATGTCGGAAAAGGTGACGCGCGCGCAGTTCGCGCAGATGTTGGTCAGAGCCTCCGCCTACCGCAGTGTGCTCACGAAGACCAGCAATGTCTCGGTCTTTGCGGATGTGAAGTCGGGCGATGAGTACGCGGCTTCGATTCGCCTTGCGGCGGAGCAGGGCTGGATGACCGGCTATCTCGGCGGCAAGTTTAAGCCGTCCGAGCCCGTGCGTTTAAACGAGGCGGCAAAGGGCGTGCTGGGGCTCCTTGGTTACACGGCGGATGATTTTGCGGGCGATCAGTTCAACAAGCGCATGGCGCAGTATGCGAGCTCGGATTTAAACGAGAACATCGGCTACAGCGACCCGCAGACCGAACTCACGAAGGCGGACTGCGTTAACCTCTTCTATAACCTTCTGAAGGCGAAGCAGAAGAGCGGCGGTGTCTATGCGAGCGTGCTGAACGCCGAAGTCGATGCGCACGGCGAGGTGAATGCCCTCAAGATGGCGGATAACACGACGCGCGGCCCGAAGGTCGCGGAGAGCCGCACCCAGGTGGACAACATCATCCCCTTCCGCTTGGACGATGCGACCATCTTTATGAACGGCAGAGAGGTGCAGAAAGAGGCGCTCTACGCCGCGGCGGCGCAGTACGCGGTCATTTACTACAGCTCGCAGACCAAGACGGTCTGGGCCTACAACGCGGATACGGATTCCGATGCCGACAAGCGCGTGGCGCGCGGCGTGGTCGAGGCCATCTACTATCAGAATACGAATACGCTCACGCCGAGCGCGGTCAAGCTGGACGACGGCAATGTCTATCAGCTCAACTCGACCGAGATGCAGTTTGTGTTCTCGGTCTACGGCAGTGTGAAGGTCGGCGACCATGTTGTTCTGATTTATCAGGCTTCTTCCGGCGGCGCGGCTGCCGAGGGCGAAGAGGGTAGCCAGAACTTCAGCGTTGTGGACTACGTGGAACCGTAAACGAGAAGGGGGCAGACAGTGGCAGAAGAAGTAAAGCCGAAAAAGGGGCTCAGCAAAAAGGCAAAGAAAAACATACGGCGCGCGGTCATCGCGCTGGCGGTCATCGGCATCGGCGGCGCTGTGGTGCACCAGCGCATGGAGGCAAGCCGCCGGGCTGCCATGGCGAGCACGGCGGTTTCGACGGGCACGGCGACCATCGAGGATATCACGCAGAAACTTTCCTCGACCGGAACCATAGCCGCGAAGGATACCTATTCGATTACCTCTCTGGTATCGAGCGGTACGATTACCGAGGCAAATTTTGAAGTCGGCGACCATGTCACCAAGGATCAGGTTCTATACCGCATCGACGATAAGCTCGCGGCCGCGGAGATGAAGAGCGCGCAGAGCGCCTTGGACCGCGCAAAGAAGAACTTGGATTCGGCAACGGTGGACTTAAACGACGCGAGAAGCAAGTACGGCGACGGCGTCTATAAGGCGACCCGCGCGGGCTATGTGACCAAGGTCTATGTGACGGACGGCGAGAAGATTTCGGGCGGCGGCACCCTCGTGGATCTCACGGACGACACGAGCATGACGGTGCGCATCCCCTTCCTCTCGGGCGAGGCAGACCTCATTCAGGTCGGCAACCCGGCGACCTTAACCCTCTCCGATACCATGGAGCAAGTCGAGGGCACGGTGCTTGCGGTGGGTGCGCAGGAGAAGAGCTTAACCGGCGGCCGCCTCGTGAAAGATGTGACCATCTCTGTGAAAAACCCGGGCGGCTTGACGACCGACACTTCGGTCAGCGCGACCGTAAACGGCTTCAAATGTGTCGCGGAGGCAAAGTTCGAGGCACACTACACCAGCAATATGGCGGCGGATCTTCCGGGTGCTGTGGACAGCATCAAGGTCTTGGTCCATGTGGGCGACTACATTCAGCCCGGCACGCCGATTTTCACCATGACGCCGAAGTCCGTAAAGGACATGCTTGAGACCTATTCGGACAAGGTGGACAGCGCGCAGACCGGCCTTGAGGCAGCGCAGAAGGCTGTTGACAGCGCGAAGGAGACGCTCAACAACTACACCATCAAAGCGCCGATCGACGGCGAGGTTATCACAAAGGGTTATAAGGCCGGCGATAAGCTCGGCGGTTCGGGGCAGAGTGCGGGCAAGTCCGCAACGACGCTTGCGACCATTTACGACATGAGCGCCTACACCTTTAAGATGGCCATCGACGAGACGGATATCTCGAAAATTCAGGTGGGGCAGAAGGTCGAAATCACCGCGGACGCAATGCCGGGTGAGACCTTCGGCGGCACGGTCACGAACATCAGCTTAGAGGGCACGTCCCAGGGCGGCGTCTCGACCTATCCGGTGACCGTCACGCTTGACAACACGGACAAACTCCTGCCCGGCATGAACATCAACGCGAAAATCGTAATCGGCAGCGCGAGCGGGGCGCTCTGCATTCCGGCGGATGCGCTGATGCGGGACAACCAGGTCTATCTGAAGGATGACTCCGTTACCGAGGCACAGGGCGAAGTGCCCGCGGGCTTCCGTGCGGTCACGGTCGAAACCGGACTCATCACCGCAGACAAGGTGCAAATCACCTCCGACAACATCAAGGTGGGCGATGAAGTCTTTGTGCAGCCCAAGGTTTTGGATACGCCCGACGCCATGAGTATGTATATCAACGGCGATCAGGGCGCAGAGGCCGACCAGGGCGCGGCGGGTGACACGGGCGCAGCGGACGCCGATCAGGGCGGTGATGCGAATGGGCAGAATTAAGACCGTCCAAATTCCGCAGGGCGAGGTACTGATTGAGATCAAGGATCTCTGCAAGACCTATGTGATGGGCGATGAGATTATCCACGCGAACGATCACTTGAACTTGACGATACGGATGGGCGAGTTTGTTGCGATTGTCGGTAAGTCCGGTTCCGGTAAGTCCACGCTGATGAACATCATCGGTGCGCTGGATGTGCCGACTTCCGGAAGTTATCTGCTCGGCGGCGAAGATGTCGGCGATATGACGCAGAACGAACTCGCGGACATCCGAAACCGCATGATAGGCTTTATCTTCCAGCAGTACAACCTATTGCCGAAACTCAATATTTTGGAAAATGTGGAGCTCCCGCTGCTCTATGCCCATGTTTCGGGCGAGGAGAGAAAGGAGCGCGCCCTTAGACAATTGGAGCGCGTCGGCTTAAAGGACAAGGCGAAGAACATGCCGAATCAGCTCTCGGGCGGTCAGCAGCAGCGTGTCTCGATTGCGCGTGCGCTCGCCGGCAATCCCTCTCTTTTGCTTGCCGATGAGCCGACCGGCGCACTGGACTCGAAGACCAGCCGCCAGATTCTGGATTTCTTTCAGGAACTCCACAAGGAGGGAAATACCATCGTCATGATTACGCACGACAATTCGATTGCGGTGAAGGCAAAGCGGGTCGTGCGGATACAGGACGGACAAATCAACTTTGACGGGAAGGCGGAGGACTATGCTGCAATCATTTAAGCTCGCCTTAAAGAGCATTTGGAGCAACAAAGTGCGCTCGGCCCTCACGATGTTCGGCATCATCATCGGTGTCTCTTCCGTCATCATTCTGGTCAGTCTGATGAACGGTTACCTGAACAGCCAGATTTCCCAGTGGGGGGATCTCGGCGCGAACAATATCAACGTGTCGGTCATCAATCAGCCGAGCCGTTCGGTCACGATGGACGAGATGTATGCTTATCTCGATGAGCACAAGGACTTGTTTGCGGGCATGAGCCCCACGGTCACGCCGGGCGGCGGAACCTTAAAGGTCGGCAGCAAGAAACTGGAGAACACAGGCCTTACCGGTGTGAGTGAGAGTTATGCGGATCTGGTCGACAAGAAGATTGCAAAGGGCCGCTTTTTAAGCTATGCGGATGTCGCCTCGAAGCAGGAGGTCTGCGTGCTCGGCGCTTATACGGCGCAGAGACTCTTTGGTTCGGGCGGTGCGGCACTCGGCGAGAAGGTAAGTTTCGCCGGTGTGAACTTGACGGTGGTCGGTGTTTTAGAGCAGAAGAGCAAGGGCAAGATGGAAGAGAGCGGAACGGATGATGTCCTCCTGCTCCCGTATTCCACAGCGCTTAGGATGGCGCACACGGCACAGCCTTCCGCCTATCTCTTTGCCTCCAAGAGCACGGACAAGGCAGCCGTGCTGAGTGCGAAGAAGAGTCTGCAGGAATATCTCTACTCGGTATTCCGCAATAAGAAAAATTACAATTTGATGGCCATGGCCGAAATGCTCGACCAGATTAACCGGATGATGGCGCAGATGTCGGTTCTGATCGGCGGCATTGCGGGTATCTCGCTCTTTGTCGCGGGTGTCGGCGTCATGAACATCATGCTGGTCTCGGTCACGGAGCGAACGCGGGAAATCGGTATTCGTAAGGCACTCGGCGCGCGCCCGGGTGTTATCCTGCAGCAGTTCGTGCTCGAGGCGATTACCACCTCGGTGCTCGGCGGACTGATCGGCATCGGGATCGGCAGCGGTATCCTGAACATCGTCACGATGTTTGTGGGCTACAGCGTTGCGGCAACCCCGAACGCTGTGTTCATCTCGTTTACGGTTTCGGTGGCAATCGGTCTCATTTTCGGTTACATGCCTGCAAAACGCGCGGCATCTCTGAATCCGATCGATGCTCTGCGAAGTGAATAATAAAAAAGTGTCAGGTCCTTCGACCTGACACTTTTTTGTTTGTGCGCTTCGTATCCTGCGTTTTGAAAGGCCTCACGCGTTCGCGGGCGTTTCCGGCGCGTCAGCTTTCGTTTCGCTTTCGGCAGCGGACACGGTCTCGCTTCCGCTATCGGCTTCCGCGTTACCCTCGGAACTTGCCTTGGCGGCAGTGCCTGCGTTTGCCTCCGCTACGGTTTCGCGACCCGCCTCCGCCTCGGGCGTGGGTGTCGTATCTGCCGCGCGCTCGGGCATTACGCTGACCGTTTCGTTGCCTTCTGCTTCACCTTCCGGCCTTACATCGCTTTCGGCATTCCGGGTGGCGTTTGCTTCGGCCTCTTCCGCGGCGCGAAGCTCTGCTTCGGGCGTTTCGCCGATTTCCTCTTTGTCGGCGGAATCGGGCTCCGAGACTGTGCTTGTCTCAGCTTCCGCTTCGTCGCTTTCTTGAAATCCGGCAGCGTCCCCCGACTCCGCGGGGGCCGCTGCCGTCGCACAAGCGGCGTGGGCGGAAGCATCGGGCAGGGTCTCTGCGTTGTCCGCTGCCTCCTCAGGCGTCGCTGTGTTGACGGGGTTCATGCCGCTCTCGAATAATTTCTTGTAGAGCTCCTCGGAGAGCGCTTCGATATAGCCTTCATCCATGCCCTCATAGCGCTTCAGGAAGCAGTCCTGGATAAAGTCAAAGCGCTTTAGGGCCAGGGCTTCGGGGCGCAGCGGGCGGCGGTTTGCGCCGAAAATCTGAAGATCGATCTGTCCCGGCGTATAAGAAGAGAGAAACCAGGCTTCCAGCTCTTCGGTGATGCGCTGCTCTTCTTCGATGCGAGCGTAGGTCTTTGCGGCCTCGCGGCGGGTCTTAATGTAGATGACAAAGGAGCCGATCGCAAAGAAGATGAAAGAAACGCATCATGGGTGTCGCGGGAATCGAGAACGGCAGGTGCAGGCTGCTTCCGAAACTGAAGAGCGAAAGCAGGGACATCACAACACAGACAATCATAAAAGCGGAGGCGGAAGACTGTAAATCCTCATAGCGGTCTTCCTGGCGCACATAAATGCGCGGCGTTTCCCGAACGGAATCGCCGGTCTTGGGTTCGTTTAAAGGCATGGCTTCATCCTTTCGCACGGCATACGACAGCCGTTGTTTTTCAAAAGTATACTACAAAAAGCGCTTTTTGTCGCCGCTCCCTGTGCAGCTTTCCTTTTTGTGGGAAGCTGTGTACAATGAAAGAAATATGTCCTCCGCTGCGCAGAGCGCCGGAGAAAGGAGAAGCCGAGATGCCGCCCCGTCCGCCGTTTATGAAAAAATTGCCGCCGCTGCGGCTCAAAAACATGCTCGCCGTCCTCTTTCTGCTCTTTGGGATTTTGCCGCTCTTGTTTGCAAACCTCGTGGCAACGAACAGCTTTCGGCAGAGCATACTGGATGCCCACAAGGCAGAGATGCAGGAGAGGAGCGGCATACTTGCGACCAAGTTGACGCGCACGGGGTATTTGAGGAGTCGGGACAAGAAAGACAGCAATCTCAATACGGAAATCGAGGCCATTGCCCAAAATCTCCGCGGCCGTGTTATCGTGGTCGACCAGAACTACCGCATCATTGCGGACAGTTTTCACCTCACGGAGGGGCGTTACCATGTGGCTCCCGAGGTGGTGCGCGGTTTTCGCGGCGAAAACGGCACAAGCTACAATGCGGACAAGTACTATATGATACAGACCACGCCGATTTACAATAACCTCGATGCCAAGGCGGACGACAGACAGGTAGAAGGCGTATTGCTCTTTATGTCTTCGACGGAGCCGCAGCGCTCGGAATTGCAGAGCGCAAAAGAGACCCTCCGCATTTTCATGGTCGTTGTGGCGGTTCTGCTCGCGCTACTCAGTGTCCTGCTCACCTCGATGATTATGCGTCCGTTTGCGGAACTCCGCACGGCGCTTCGCAAGGTGTTTGCCGGAGACCTAAATCAGACGGTCGAGCAGCACAGCTATCTTGTGACCTCGCAGATCAGCGAGGATGTGAATACAACGCTGAGAAAGCTTCGCACCTTGAATGAGTCGCGCGAAGAATTTGTCTCGAATGTCTCGCACGAGCTGAAGACGCCGATTACTTCGATGCGTGTGCTCGCGGATTCGCTGATCGGCATGGGAGATGCACCGCTGGAACTCTATAAAGAGTTTATGAGCGACATCTCGAAGGAGATTGACCGAGAGGCAAAGATCATTGACGATCTTCTCAGTCTGGTCCGTATGGATCGCGCCGCGACGGTCCTGAGCCGGAAAGAGACCAATATGCACGAGATGCTCGAGCAGATTTTGAAGCGCCTCCGCCCGCTCGCCAAGGTGAATCAGATAGAGCTCACCCTGCACACGGTGCGGGAAGTCTCGGCGGATGTGGATGAGGTGAAGTTCTCGCTCGCCATTATGAACCTAGTCGAAAACGGCATTAAGTACAACGGCAAGCAGAAGGACGGCTATGTGCAAGTCTCGCTGGATGCGGACCACCAGTTCTGCTACATTCGCGTTGAGGACAACGGCATCGGCATCCCGGAGGATCAGCAGGAACTGGTCTTTGAGCGCTTTCACCGTGTGGACAAGGCGCGCTCCCGCGAGACCGGCGGCACGGGCCTCGGTCTTGCCATCACCAAGGAAATTATACTGTTGCACCAGGGCATGATACGCCTGAGCAGCGAAGAGGGGAAGGGGGACTACCTTCCAGGTGCGCATTCCGCTCAAGTATATCGAGAGCAGTACGCCGGCGCAGGCGGCCTCTCAGAAAGAAAAGAACCGGAAAGAAGAAAACCGGAAAGAAGAGAAAAACCGGAAGGAGAAGAAAGGGGGAGAGAAACGTGCAAAATAAGCTGCGTCGCATGCTCCTGTTTGCCCTCTGTGTTCTCTTTTTCGGTGCTTGTCGCGCGGAGACGAAGACAGCGGATCCTTCGGCGGGGCGCTATGCGATCTACTATCTCGATAAGACCGCGACCAAACTGACACCGCTCATCTATGAGACCCAGACCACGGACAAGAACCGGCTGGTCGCAGAGCTTATGCAGCAGCTTTTGCATGTGCCGAGCGAGGAAGATTTGATTACGCCGACCGGAGACCGAACGCGCTACGAGTCCTTCAGCTTTGACGATCAAGTGCTCTACCTGTACTTCGACGACGGCTATCGCGAATTAAAGATAGATCGGAAGACGCTTTGCTCGGCAGCCCTGACCGAGACCCTCGCGCAGATTCCGGGCGTGGACCATGTCGGCATATACAGCGGCGGGAAACCGCTTGCGGGAGCGGACGGGAGCCTGCTCGGCCCCTTCAGCGCAAACGACTTCATCAACAGCGTCTCGGATGTGAACAGCTATGAGACGGTGGATTTAACGTTCTACTTTGCGAGCGATGACGGGAAGAAGTTCTCGGAGGAGATGCGGAATGTGACCTATCGCGCGGACACCCTGCTTGAGCAGGTTGCCGTGGAACAACTGATTGCGGGGCCCAGAAACGGCGGGCGCGCTGTCCTTCCGCCGGAGACCAAGATACTCTCGGTCTCGGTGAACGAAACATCTGTTATCTGAATTTCAGCAAGGAGTTTTTGAATCCGGTGAGCGGGGTGAGCCCCGATGTGAGTATCTACGCCCTTGTGGACACGCTGACGGGCCTCAAAACCGTGCAGCGCGTGCGTATTTCGGTCGAGGGATCGCAGACCGTGCTCTTCCGGGATACCGTTTCGCTCGATGCCCTGTTTGAACAGAACTTGGATTATGTCGGGAAGACTGCGGCGTCCCTGTCGGAGAGCGAAGAGAGCAGCGCTGAGAACTGAGAGGCGCTTTGCTTGCAAAAGAGAGCCTCGCGCAGCGAAGGGAAGCGCAAGTTTCGGTCGTAACATCTGTGTCATCGGTACAACTGTGTTATTTGGAGAAAATCGAATATGAAACGTCCGTTGGAAGTACTTGCGGTCGGGTTTGTGCTTGGAGAGCTGTTTCGGCTTGCCGGTTTCCGCGGATTCTTTCTCGTTGTGCTCTGCTGTCCCCTGCTTTTCTTCCTTTGGAAGCGGCGGGCGGGACAGCGGCGCGCAATCTTAACCTTGCTTACGGGCGCGCTTCTCGGCGCGCTTTGTCTGCATGTCGCCGTGCTGCCGGGAAGAGAGGAGCAAAAACTTGAGCGGCTTACGGGGGCTTTTGCCGAATACCGCGGGCGCATCGATGCGATCGAAGCGCGCGGCGGGGGCGTTCGCGTGCGGAGCGGCGCACTCTATCTGAGCATCGCCGAGGAGGGTGGCGTGCCGCTTGCAGTCGGTCAAACCATAGTTGCGAGCGGTACTCTGCAGGAAATCAAAGCCCCCACGAACCCGGGTGAGTTCGATTACCGTTCGTACTGCCGGGCGCGCGGCGTGACCCACCGCATGCAGGTGAGAACGTACCGGGCGGAGGGCAGAGCGGATCCGCTCGGCGAAGGGCTGAGAGAGCTGCGAATAAGGGCGTCGGAACGTTTGCAACAGAACTGTCCCGCAGAAGTTTCCGCGTATCTCGGCGCCCTCCTACTCGGCGACAAACAGGGCTTAAGCGAGGACTTTTACGCCCGCTACCGAAGAAACGGTCTCGCCCACCTGCTTGCGATCAGCGGCCTCCATACGGGCTTCCTCGGGCTTGCGCTCTACCGCCTGCTGCGCCGCATGGGGGCGGGACTTTGGGCAAGCGCCCTGTCGGCGGCTCTCTTCCTTGGGCTTTACGCCCCTGCTCACCGGAGCAGATACGGGTGTCCTTCGGAGCGGACTCATGCTGGGGCTCGGCTTTCTGGCACTCTGCCTCGGCAGGAGCTATGACCTTCGGAGCGCGGCCTCGTTGGCTCTCTTCCTCTTATTGTTGCGCTCGCCCTTACAACTCTTTCAGTGCGGCTTTCAACTTTCCTTTCTCGCGGTTTTTGCGATCGGCGGTCCGGGACAAGCGCTCGTTCGGCGCTATGCCGCCAAACGAAAGCTTCTCGCGGCCCTTCTTCAGAGTCTCACGGTCTTTTTGGTGACCCTTCCCGTCATAGCCTATTGGTTCTTTTCCCTTCCGCCCTACGGCATACTTCTCAATTTAGCGCTGATTCCGATGACAGGCTTCATGCTTTTCCTCGGGCTGTTGACGCTCGCTGCGGCAAGTCTTGTTCCGCCGCTTGCCGCGCTGCCGGCCCTTTTTCTGGAACGCGGCCTCGCGCTTCAGAACGCGCTCTGTGCGCTCGCGGAGTGCCTTCCCTTTCACCGTCTGCTCATCGGGCGGCCGCGACTTTGGCAGCTGCTTCTCTATAGCCTCTTTCTCTGCCTCTGCTTCGGCCTCCTACTCGACAAGGTTCCGAGGCGCGGGAAGGTTAGCGAAAAACAGTTTCGACGGGCGCTGACACTCGGTGCCGCGTTTGCCGCGGCGCTGAGTCTTTTGCCGCTTCGAAGTCGGGTACCCCGCATCTGGCTGCTCGACATCGGGCAGGGAGATGCCATCGTCATCGAGCAGGGCAGCCGCTGCATTACGATAGACGGCGGCAGTACCTCGCGGCCCGACTGCGGGAAGCGTATCCTGGAGCCCTTTCTCGAGAGCCGTGCGCTCGGCACCGTGGATGCGGCCTTTCTGACCCACGCGGACCGCGACCACACAAACGGTATTGTCTACCTCACTTCGCGTGCCTCGGCGATACGGCTGCGCCGCGTGATTTTGACCGCGGCGGCGGAGAGCGACCCGCGCTATGCGGAACTTAAAACCGCGCTTTGTGAGCGCCCCGAGACGGAACTCTCTTATATGGGGGCGGGCGATGTCTACGGGAATTTTACCTGCCTCTGGCCGAGACGGGATGCGCTGCCGGAGGAAGTCAACGAGCAGTCCCTGATTCTCCTCTTTCAGGCGAACGGGAAACGCTGCCTCTTTACCGGGGATGCCGGAGCGGAGAGCGAAGAGAAGCTGCTTTCGGAACTCAACGCGCCCGGACATGAGACGGAACGGGCGGCCCTCGAACATCTCTTTTTGCTGAAAGTCGGACACCACGGCTCCCGCGGCGCAAGCAGTGAGGCCTTTTTAGAACTGCTTTCCCCGGACTGCGCACTGATTTCCTGCGGCCGGGGGAATTTCTACGGACATCCGCACGCCGAGGCCATGGAGCGGCTTCACCGCCATGCCGGACAGGTTCACAGCACGGCAAACGAGGGAGCGCTCTCGGTGGAGCTGCACGCTGCCGGGCGAAACAAGGCTTTAAAGAAGGTGAAAGAAAGTGAAAAAAAATTAGCACTCATCTATTGACAGTGCTAATAACGGCTGATATACTGGGAGCATCTTAAGAGTGTTATATATCAAGTATAGCAATCTTGCAAAGCGAGGTGAAGTGCATGAATATCAGCAAGTTTACACAAAAGTCTCAGGAAGCGATTGCTGCGGCGGAGAAGCTGGCGGTACAAAACGGCAACCAGCAGATCGACGAGGAGCATCTCCTAGTTGCGCTGCTTAACATTTCGGACTCCCTGATTGCAAGCCTCGTCGCAAAGATGGGGATACAGAAGGAAGCATTTGTCAATGAGGCAGAGGGTCTCATTCAGAAACTCCCGAAGGTGAGCGGCGGCGGACAGGAATATGTGAGTGCGGATTTAAACCGCGCCTTGAACGGAGCGGAGGATGAGGCCAAGGCCATGGGAGACGACTATGTCTCCGTGGAGCATCTCTTCCTCAGCATGCTCGCGCATCCGAACCGGGCAATCAAGGAGCTCTTCCGGGCTTACGGCATCAGCCGCGAGAAGTTCTTGCAGGCGCTCTCCACGGTGCGCGGCAATCAGCGCGTCACCTCGGATAACCCCGAGGCAACTTACGACACCCTGAATAAGTACGGCTACGACCTTGTGGAGCGCGCGCGGGACCGGAAGCTCGATCCGGTGATAGGCCGCGACGAGGAGATTCGGAACGCAATCCGCATCTTGAGCCGAAAGACCAAGAATAACCCGGTTTTAATCGGTGAACCCGGTGTCGGCAAGACGGCGGTCGTCGAAGGGCTTGCACAGCGTATTGTGCGCGGCGATGTGCCCGAGGGCCTCAAGGACAAGCGTCTCTTTGCGCTCGACATGGGCTCTCTAGTTGCGGGTGCCAAGTACCGCGGTGAATTCGAAGAGAGACTGAAGGCCGTGCTCGAGGAAGTCAAGAAGAGCGAGGGCGAGGTGATACTCTTCATCGATGAGCTCCACACCATTGTGGGTGCTGGCGCTTCCGAGGGCAGCATGGACGCCGGCAATATGTTAAAGCCCATGCTGGCGCGCGGCGAGTTGCACTGCATCGGTGCGACAACGCTCGACGAGTACCGGAAGTACATTGAGAAGGACCCGGCGCTCGAGCGGCGTTTCCAGCCTATCCTCGTGGACCAGCCGACCGTGGAAGACACGATATCGATCCTCCGCGGTTTAAAGGAGCGCTACGAGAACTACCACCACGTGAAAATTCAGGACGGCGCACTGGTCAGCGCGGCCGTGCTTTCGGACCGCTATATCACCGACCGCTTCCTGCCCGACAAGGCCATCGACCTGGTCGATGAAGCCTGCGCAATGATTAAGACCGAGCTCGACTCCCTTCCGGCGGAGCTGGATGAGATGAACCGCCGCCGCATGCAGCTTGAAATCGAGGCGACGGCACTCAGGAAGGAGACCGACAATCTCTCGAAGGAGAGACTTGCGGCCATCGAGAAGGAGCTTGCGGAGAAGAAGGAAGCCTTTGCCGAGGCGAAGGCAAAGTGGGAAAACGAAAAGGCGAGCGTCTCGAAACTTGCGGAGATTCGCCAGCAGATTGAGGATACGAACCGCGAGATTCAGAGTGCGCAGCAGAGCTATGACCTCAATAAGGCGGCCGAGCTCCAGTATGGCAAGCTCCCGGCGCTTAAGAAGCAGCTCGAAGAGGAGGAGGCTAAGGTGCAGGGGCAGGAGTTTACGCTCGTGCACGAGGCGGTCACGGAGAACGAAATCGCAAAGATCATCTCCCGCTGGACCAATATCCCGGTGACCAAGCTCACCGAGTCGGAGAAGAATAAGACCCTTCACCTGGACGACACCCTGCATCAGCGGGTCGTGGGTCAGGATGAGGCGGTGCAGAAGGTCGCAGAGGCCATTCAGAGAAGCAAGGCGGGCATCAAGGATCCCTCGAAGCCCATCGGCTCCTTCCTCTTCCTCGGACCGACCGGTGTCGGCAAGACCGAGCTCGCAAAGAGCCTTGCGGCAGCTCTCTTTGACGATGAGAGCGCCATGGTGCGGCTCGACATGTCGGAGTACATGGAGAAGTTCTCCGTGTCCCGCTTGATCGGAGCGCCTCCGGGCTATGTGGGCTACGACGAGGGCGGTCAGCTGACCGAGGCAGTCAGAAGAAAGCCCTATTCCGTGGTGCTTTTCGACGAGGTCGAGAAGGCACATCCGGATGTGTTCAATGTCCTTTTGCAGGTGTTGGACGACGGTCGCATCACCGACTCGCTCGGAAAGACCGTGGACTTTAAGAACACCATCATCATCATGACAAGTAACTTGGGTTCCCAGTATCTCCTGGACGGCATTGACGAGCAGGGCGAAATTAAGCCCGAAGCTGCGGCTATGGTCGATGCGGAAGTTCGGGCGCACTTCCGCCCCGAGTTCCTGAACCGACTGGATGAAATCATCATGTTCAAGCCGCTGACCCGGCAGAACATCGGCGGCATTGTGGACCTTCTGCTCGAGGAGACCAACCGTCGCCTCGCGGATCAGGAGCTCTCCATTGAACTCACGCCGGCGGCAAAGCAGTACATCGCGGACGAGGGTTACGACCCCGCCTTCGGTGCGAGACCGTTAAAGCGATTCCTGCAGAAGCACGTCGAGACGCAGGCCGCAAAGCTCATTCTGAGCAGCGACAGCGGCCTTCGCAAGGGTTCTGTGATTCGCATGGATTTCGACGAAAAAGAGGGCGGCTTAAAGGCGGAAGTCAAGGCCTGAGCGCTGTGGTTCGCACCGCAGCGGCACAAAAAAAGAAGCGGCAGCTTGGCTGCCGCTTCTTTTTTTGTGCCGGGGGCTCCGTATCGTCAATTCACGCACAATGTGGTAAAATGAACACAAGATTACCCATTGAGGGAAGGAGTTACGATATGATACGGACAGGCGTTTGCCTTCTTGAAATTTTTCTGTTTTTGGTGCTGGGACTTCCGGTTCTGCTTGCGCTCTGGATTTACAAAAAGGTGAATCCAAAGCGGGCCGCGGAACTGGGGCAGCGGTACGGAGCCTGGATACTCGGCGTCATCACGAAAACCGCGCTGGGCAAGCAAAAGCTCACGGTATTGGGACTCGAGAACATACCGCGGGATCAGGGTGTTTTGTTCATCGGCAATCACAGAAGCTATTTCGACATCATCTGCTCCTATCCCGTACTGCCGGTACAGACCGGCTTCCTCGCAAAGGACGGCCTGTACCGCGTGCCCTCGCTGCGCCGCTGGATGCAGCTTCTGAACTGCCAGTTTCTGGATCGGAAAGACATCCGTAAGGGCATGGAGACCATTAAGACCTGCACGGAACTCGTGAAAAACGGCACCTCCATTTGGGTATTCCCGGAAGGCAGCCGCACGAAGGATCCCGACCGGACCGCAATGCGCCCCTTCCACGAGGGCAGTTTTAAGATTGCCGAGCGCGCGAATGCCTACATTGTTCCGGTTGCGATTTACGGCGCGGACGATGTGCTTGAGAACCACTTTCCGGCCGTACACCCGAGCGATGTCACGATTGCGTTCGGAAAGCCCTTCCGTGCCTCCGAGCTGCCGCCGGAGATGAAGAAAAAGACCGGTGTCTACACCGCAGAGCGCATTCGGGCCATGCTTCGGGAAGAGGAGCAGCGGCGCGCATGAGCGGGGAAACATTCGGGTACCGACGCGAGAAGCGGCTTCCGCACGCGACGCGTATTGTATACCAGGGCCTGGAGGGCGCTTACAGCAACCTCGCCGCCGTACAGGTCTTTCGGGACTATGAGGAGGCGAGTTTCGCATGTCAAGAGCTTTGACGCGGCGGTGCGCGCGGTCGATGAGGGCACGGGCGACTATGCCGTAATCCCGATTGAAAATTCGACGGCGGGCAGTGTCGCGGACAGTTACGATGCGCTCGCAAAGCGCGAGGTCTCTGTGGTCGGGGAGTATCTCTTGCCGGTGAAACACGCGCTCCTCGCCGCGGCGGGCACGGAACTCTCGGAGATCAGGACCGTTTACTCGCATCCGCAGGGGCTAAAGCAATGCGCGCAGTTTTTCGAGGAACACCCGGAGATCGAGGCCGTCGCGGTCTCAAACACCGCGGTTGCGGCCCAGCTTGTGCAGGCCATGGGAAAGCGGGATACGGCAGCCGTTGCCTCCGCGTACGCGGGACAGATTTACGGCCTCAAGGTGTTGATTCCGGCGCTCAATTACCGCGCGGAGAATACGACCCGCTTCTTGGTCATCGGGAAGGAAAAACTGTATTTGGAAGGCGCAAAGACCGTGAGTCTCATGATGGAGACCAAGCATGAGGCCGGCGCGCTCTATCATGTGCTCGGCGCTCTTTACGGGGAGGGCATTAACCTGCTCCGCCTCGCGGCGCGCCCCGTGCCGGAAATCAGCTGGGCCTACCGCTTCTTCTTGGATTGCGCCGGCAGTCTCGAAGATGCGGCCGTACAGCGGGCGCTGCGGGAAGTGGAGCGCCTCAGCACGAACCTTCGCATTCTGGGTTGCTTCTAGGAGGAACTATGGCGTTAAAACGCTTTGCTTCAATCGATGTGGGTTCATTTGAAATCGAACTCGGGATTTACGAACTCGGCGCCGGGGGCGGTATACGCTTGGTGGACAACCTTCGCCACGTGATTGCGCTCGGCTCCGACAGCTACCGGGACGGCGAAATCAGCTTTCCGCTCGTACAGGAGCTGATTGCGGTCTTAAAGGATTTTACGCGCGTCATTGCGGAGTATCGCTGCACGGACTACCGTGCGATTGCGACCTCCGCGCTTCGAGAGGCCACCAACAGCGCAATCGTGTTGGACCAAATCAAGACCAGAACCGGTCTCGATGTACAGATCCTCTCGAACGCGGAGCAGCGCATGCTGGTCTTAAAGGCACTGGCGGCCAGCGGCGAACGCTTTGAGACCCTTGTGCAAGAGGGCGCGGCGGTCGTCGAAGTGGGCTTCGGCTCCATGCAGGTGAGCCTCTATGAGGCGGGAAAGATGCGCAGCACCCAGAACCTGCGTCTCGGCGCGCTCAGGCTTCGCGACACCCTGCAGCAGCTCAATTCCGCGCGGGATGACAGAGAGTGCATTTTGCAGGAGACCGTTGCGCACGAGTTGGAGATTTACGAAAACCTGCACCTTTTGGGGCGCAAGGTCAAAAATATGATTGCAATCGGCGATCCGATTCGCGTGCTCTACGACAAAATCATGCGGGCGCGGAACAGGGACCCGGAGGCCGAGGATTTCGCGGACAAACAGCGGGTGGAAGAACTGTACCGTTATGTGGTGGAACGCACCGACGCGGAGCTCGAGGAGACCCTGGACATTAACCCCGCGGCAACGGGGGTGTTGCTCCCGGCGGCGGTACTCTATCAGCGCATGGCGGAAACCGTCGGTGCGGAAATGGTCTGGTTCCCGGGAACCCGGCTCATTGACGGCCTCGCCGCGGAGTATGCGGTCGCGAATTCCCTTATGCACCGCGGACACGATTTTGATGCGGACATCCTGGCCGCCGTACAGGAAATCGCGGCACGCTATGGCGAGGGCACAGTGCACCGCGCCTGCACCGTGAAGATCGCGCTTCAGATTTTTGATGCGCTCAAAAAAGCGCAGGGCTTTACGGCGCGGGACCGCATTCTCCTCGAAATCGGCGCGACCCTGCACCACTGCGGCCGTTATCTCAACATGGGAAACGCGAGCGGTTCGAGTGCGGACATCATACGCGCGACCGAGATTGTGGGGCTCTCGAAGGCGGAGCACGCGCTGATTGTACAGATTTTACGGAACGAAGAAGAGGTCTTCGAGCGCAGAGAGGTGCCGCTTAAGGCGGCTAAGTTTGCTGCGATGATACGGCTTGCGAGTGCGCTGGACCGTTCGGCCAAGCAGAAAGCGGGCGAATACCGCGTGCGGCTCAAGGAAGACGGAACCCTTCTCTTCACAACGGCCTACGGCGGTGACATGACCTTGGAGCGCCTCAGCTTCCTTCAGTGTACCCCCTCGTTCAGCAATGTATTCGGCATTCGTCCGGAGTTTCGGCAGAGAAGAAGCCTTGGGAGCGGCGTCGTATGAAAAAGGATAACGAGAAGAAAAACAAAAAACAGGATAAGAAAGCAACAGAGAAGCAGGATAAAAAGACAGAGAAGCTCGGAACCGCGGAGACGCTTGATTTAAACAATCCGGCCTACTACGTGTGCCGCGAGCTCTCCTGGCTTCAGTTTAACCTGCGTGTTTTAAACGAGGCGCGCGATAAGAACATTCCGCTCTTTGAGCGCCTCAAGTTCCTAAGCATCGTGAGCTCGAATCTGGATGAATTCTTTATGGTGCGCGTGGCCTCCTTAAAGGAGCAGGTGCTCGCGGACTTTACGCGGCGCGACATTGCGGGCTTAACGGCGGCGGAACAGTTAAAGAAGATCTCCGAGGAGACCCACGAGATGGTCTCGCTCCAGTACCGCAGCTTAAAACGCAGCGTGATTCCCTCGCTCGAAAAGGAGGGCTTACACCTCATTTCGAGTCACGAGGAACTCTCGGAAAAAGAGCAAAACTTTGTGGACCGCTATTTTAAGGACACCATATACCCGGTGCTCACACCGATGGCAGTGGATTCCTCGCGGCCCTTCCCGCTTATTCGGAATAAGACTTTGAATATCGCGGCGCTGATACGGAAAAAGGAGCATGTAAAGCCGCTTATCCGCATCGAAGAGAAGAAGAAAAAGGGCGGTCTGCGCCCGGACTTTGCAATCGTGCAGGTGCCCTCGGTGCTGCCGCGCCTTGTGGAACTTCCGCCCGAGGTCACGGGGCGGACCGCGGAGGAGAAGAGCTTTATCCTGCTCGAGGAGATTATTGAGCGGAATATCAGCTCCCTCTTCTTAAACTACGACATCCTCGCGGCACATCCCTTCCGCATTATGCGAAACGCGGAGTTTGAGCTGGATGAAGAGGAGGCGGCAGACCTTCTGGTTGAAATCCAGAAAAAGTTAAAGCGCCGCCAGTGGGGCGAGGCCATTCGTCTGGAAGTCGAAGAGGGCATGGACGAAGAGCTCTTACAGATTCTGCAGAGCGAACTGGAAATCGAGCCAGACGATCTCTTCCTGATCAACGGTCCGCTCGACTTAACCGTACTCATGAAGCTCTACGGCGTGAGCGGCTTTGAGCGCTTAAAGCTTCCGAAACACGTGCCGCAGCCGGTGCCGGCGCTTGTGAACGAAAAGAGCATTTTTGCGAACATCCGCGAGGGCGATATTCTCTTAAGTCACCCCTACCAGTCCTTTGACCCGGTCGTGAACTTCATTCAGGAAGCGGCAAAGGATCCGGATGTACTGGCAATCAAGCAGACCCTGTACCGCGTGAGCGGCAATTCGCCCATTGTTCAGGCGCTCGCCAAGGCAGCGGATAACGGCAAGCAGGTCACGGTGCTGGTCGAGCTAAAGGCGCGCTTTGACGAGGAGAATAACATCGTCTGGGCCAAGATGCTCGAGAAGGCGGGCTGCCACGTGATTTACGGCCTGCTCGGCTTAAAGACCCACTCGAAGATCACCCTTGTGGTGCGCTCCGAGGAGGACGGCATACGTCGCTATGTGCACCTCGGCACGGGTAACTATAACGACTCGACCGCAAAGCTCTATACGGATTTGGGACTACTGACCTGCAGGCGTGAATTCGGCGAGGATGCGACCGCAGTCTTTAACATGCTCTCGGGTTATTCCGAGCCGCTCTTCTGGAACCGCCTCGTTGTGGCGCCGCTCTGGATGCGCGATAAGTTTGTCCGCGAAATCGAAAAGGTGCGCGCGGCCGCGCGCGCCGGAAAGCCCGCTTTCATTACGGCGAAGATGAATTCGCTCTCGGATCCGGGCATGATCCGGGAACTGTATCGCGCGAGCATGGACGGCGTTCAGATAGACCTTATCATCCGCGGCATCTGCTGCCTTCGGGTCGGTATCCCGGGCATTTCGGAGAACATCCGCGTGCGCTCGATCGTCGGCAACTTCTTAGAGCACGCGCGCATTTTCCGCTTCCATGCGGACGGCGAAGAGAGCCTCTACCTCGGCTCTGCCGACTGGATGACAAGAAATCTGGACAATCGCGTCGAGATTGTATTCCCGATTGTGGACAGCGAAATACGCGCGGAAGTGCAGCACTATCTCGATATCGAGCTCCGGGACAATGTAAAGGCAAGCATCTATTGCCCGGACGGCAGCTACGAGAAGGAAGACCGCCGCGGAAGGGTTGCTCTCAACTCGCAGGAAGTTTTTGCGGAGGAGGCAATCAAGGCGGCTGCGGCAGCGCAGCTTGCGGAAAAGCGGCGCGGACAGCAGGAGGAGCGGGGCTTTACGCCCTTACTCTGAGTGCATAAGGGGGAACATGGCTAAGAAAAAGAAGTTAACAGGGACCGCGGCGGCGCCGAAAACACAGGTGAGCGCGGCGGCCAAGGCAAGCAAACAGAATGTACAGAGCGACTCGCGGCCGGCCTGGCTTGCGGGCGCATGGCTCATGCTCATCTTCGGGCTTTTCCCGTTGATTTTTACGGACCGCTATTTCAATATGCTGGAGACCAAGCTGGTCACCTTTGTCACCGTGTCCCTGCTCTTAATTCTCTGCATGGGCGTGGTGTATTTGGACGGCGGGCGGCAGTTTAAACCCTTCGGAGATCGGAGCGATATGAACCGCGCCGATTGGGCGGTACTTGCCTTTTTCGGCTTTTCGCTGCTTGCGACCCTGCTCTCCGGAAAGTTCATGTACCAGGCGCTGACCGGCATTGAAGGGCGCTATGTGGGCTTCCTTTACATTGTATTGATCACGCTGGTGTACTTTCTGGTGGCGCGAAATCTCAAGTATTCGAAAAAGTACCTGACCGTCTTTCTTTCTGTGGGTCTCGCGGTCTGTCTGCTCGGCTACAGCGATTTCTATAACCTGGATCTCCTGAATTTCCGGGAAGAGATGCTTCCGGAGCAGTACGGCATGTTTATGTCAACCTTCGGCAACATCAACACCTACACGGTCTATGTTGCTCTGGTGGTTGCGGTCTCCGGAACTCTCTTTGCGCTGAGCGAGGAGAAGACCGGGCGCATCGGCTTTTATTACCTGGTCTACCTGGTGTCCACCCTTGCGCTGATCACCGGTGCTTCGGATAACGCCTATTTAAGCCTTGCGGGTCTCTTCGGCGCACTGCCGTTCGCGGCCTTCCGAAGCAGAAAGGGGGAGAGCGCGCTATTTCCTGCTGCTCTCTACCCTCATCCTCGCAATCTGCTACATTGCGGGCGTCAGCGTTTCCATGGCGGGCAAGGTGCTTCCGCTCTACGGTCTCTTTCGCGTGCTCGGCGGCATACGCCCGCTTCCTTACCTCGGCGCGGTGCTCGGCATTGTTTCGCTCGTGCTTCTCTACAGAGAGCGGAACAAGGAAATCACGGAGAGCGCGCACGCAAAGCGGTGGATCATCGGCTATGTCGCGGTTCTGGCGCTTGCGCTGGTTTCGCTCATCGCGCTCTTTGCCTATGCGAACAGCCTGCCCTATGAGACAGTCAAGGAAAAGTTCGGCGGCCTCGCGGACTACTTAAAATTCCGCGACGAGTGGGGCACTTTCCGCGGTTACGTGTGGCGTGCGGCCATCGACGAATACCTGCACCTGCCGATTTTAAATCGTATCTTCGGCAGCGGACCCGATACCTTTGTGAGCTACATGGTCACGCACCGTTGGAATGAGATGAACTACGTTGCGGGACAGTACTATGATTCCGCCCACAACGAGTACATACAGTATCTCTTTACGGTGGGACCCTTCGGCCTGCTTGCTCATCTCGGCATCATCGTGTTCAGCGTGAAGGCTGCCTTTCAAAAGGCGAGAGCGCTTCTTGAGAAGCGGGACGGAAGTCTGCCTCGTACGGACAGCGCCTACCTCTATGCAATCGGTGTTGCCATTGTCTGCTATGCCTGCCAGGCGTTTGTCAACATCAATGTCCCGGTTGCGGCACCGGTACTCTGGGGCCTCATTGCACTCGGACGAGCGGCGGAGTGATGTATGGAACAGATGGAACGATATAAACGCCTGATTAAATTCGCGGCGGCGGCAGTTATCCTCGCCGTGGAAATCGGGCTCTACTACGTCCTTTGGACGCACTACTATAACCGCATCATCACGATGCCCTTCTGGCGCCGCGGCAACTGGTTTATGACCGGCCTCTACGCAATCATGCTGTTTGTCTTTCACAACCTCTATGGCGGCTTGAAGATAGGCTTCTTCCGGAAGAACAACATCATCTATTCGCAGTTCCTTGCGATACTCGCGACCAATGTATTCGGCTACCTCTTGCTCGCACTGGTGGAACGCCACTGGTACGTGCCGCTGCCCTTTGCCATTCTGACCGCAGTGGATATGGTGCTGGTATTCTTCTGGGCCACTCTCTTTCAGTGGACCTATAACCTGCTCTTTCCGCCGCGGCAGCTCCTTTTAATCTACGGGAAGCGCTCGGTTGCGCACGTGCTTGAGAAGATGAACTCGCGGGACGATAAGTATGTGCTCACCGCGGCCATCCATATCAGCGAGGGCGTAGAGCGCATCATGGCGGAAGTGCCGAAGTACGGCGGTGTGATTATAGGCGACCTCGGAAGCCATGACCGCAATCTGATCTTCAAGCGCTGTTATGACATGGATAAGCGCGTCTATATGATTCCAAAGATCAGCGACGTGCTGGTTAGGAGCTCGGATGAGCTAAAGCTCTTTGACACCGTGCTCTTGCTCTCCCGGAACGACGGCCTGCAGGTGGATCAGCTCTTCTGTAAGCGCGTGCTGGACATAATGAGCGCGGGTGCGCTCTTGCTCGTCAGCCTGCCCTTTCCTCTTTATCGCAGTCGCGATTAAGCTTGAGGACGGCGGCCCGGTCTTCTATAAGCAGTGTCGTTTAACAAAGGGCGGAAAGACCTTTGACATTCTGAAATTCCGCACCATGCGGGTCAACGCGGAGGCAGACGGCGTTGCCCGGCTCGCCGCGCAGGGCGATAACCGCATTACGAGAGTGGGCAACCTACTGCGTGCCACCAGACTCGATGAGCTCCCGCAGATCCTCAATATCCTGAAGGGCGAGATGAGCATGGTAGGCCCGCGGCCGGAGCGCCCGGAAATTGCGGCCGAGTACAAGAAGGAAATTCCGGAGTTTGATTACCGCCTCAAGCTAAAGGCGGGACTCACCGGCTACGCACAGATTTACGGGGTCTATAACACAACGCCCTATGACAAGCTGAAGCTCGATTTGATTTACATTCGCAATTATTCGATTTTTCTGGATTTAAAGCTCATTTTCATGACGCCGAAAATCCTCTTCATGAAAGAGAAGACCGAGGGCGTTGCGGAGGGGCAGCTTACGGCGGTGCAACAGACGGAGGATTTGAGCGGCGAGCTCAAACTCTGAGCGAAGCGTGAACTGCGAAAAGAGGAGGGAAAGAGATGAGCGGGAGCAAAAAGGCGCTGCTGGTCACAACCGTGAGCGGTTTTGTGCCGCAGTTTGAGATGAACAATGTGCGCCTCCTGCAGGAAAGAGGTTACGAAGTACATTACGCCTCCAATTTTGACATGCCCTCCTACGGGGACAATAACGACAGGTTAAAGGGCACCGGCATACGCTGTCACCAGATTGCGTTTGCGCGGGAGCCCTGGAACCGAAAGAATATGAGCGCCGTGCGAGAACTCACGGCGCTCATTCGCCGTGAGGGGGTTCGCTTACTCCACTGTCACACCCCCATGGGAGCCGCCTGTGCGCGGCTTGCGGCCGCACGAGCGGGTTTGCATAATGTGGTTTATACGGCGCACGGCTTTCATTTTTTTGACGGCGCGCCGAAGAAGAACTGGCTTATTTACTACCCGGTCGAAAAATTTTTGTCGCGCTACACGGACAGCCTGCTCTTAATTAACCGTGAGGACTATGCGCGCGCCAAGAAAAAGTTCTCGGCCCGCCACACGGACCTCCTGCCGGGCGTCGGCATCGACATAGAAGCGGTACAGCGCGGCAGTGCGGAAAGCGCGGGGCTCCGGGAAGAACTCGGAATAAGCCCCGAAAAGCGGGTGCTGTTAACGGCCGGAGAAATGATACCGCGGAAAAATCAGGCGCTGCTCCTCGAAGTCTTGCGGCGTCTCGACGACCCCGCGCTCACACTCATTATTCTGGGACACGGAAAACTGCAGGATGAATTAAAGGCGAAAGCCAGGGCACTCGGCGTGGAACAGCAGGTGTTATTCCCCGGCTACCGCACGGATGTGTTCCGCTTCTACGGAATAGCGGATTTATTCCTATTCCCCTCGTTGCAGGAGGGGCTGCCGGTTGCGGTCATGGAGGCGATGGCTGCGGGACTGCCGGTTCTTGCCTCCGCTGTGCGCGGAAACCGGGATTTAATATTGCCCGGTGAAGGCGGTGAATTATTGCCGCCGCACGCCGCGGAAGCCTGGGAGAAAAACGTAAGCATTTGCTTCGGGATTGTAAGAAACGGGAGGCCTACGGACAGTATAATAGACTGCGGATCGGCGCGTTTTCCCGCGAAGAAAACGAAAAGAAAATGAGGGAAATTTATGCGCGCTACGACTGAGCATAAAGCTCTGGTGTTTCTGAAGTGCGAGGAGGACGGCTCTTCCTATTACCGCCTCTATCAATACCTCGCGGATAAACCCTGTCGTATGGTCAATATGACGCCGCGGTGGATGTACCGCCTCTTTTACGGGAACTGTTACGGCAAGGCAATGAAGCTTGCGTTAAAGCTCTTCATGGGAGGCGTTACGTTCGGCACGACGCTCGGCGCCATGGCGCTCGATGCCCTTGTTTGGAAGTCGGAGGTTGTGATTTTAAACCGGCGCTTTTTTCCGCGCGCCTGTCCGCCCCTTCTCGCAGGCATTTTAAGGCGTTATCTTCGCGGAAAGAAATTCTACTGGGACTTTGATGATAACATTGCGCTGGACGGAGAACTCTCGCAGGCGGAGAAGGCAGTACTCGAAGAAGCGGCGCGCACAATTACCGTGACCGGCGCCTACCTCAGGGAAACAGTGAGCGAAACCGCAAGAGAGAAGGTAAAGCTGCTCCCGACCACGGACCTCGCTTTTCGGCGCGATGAGACAGAGAGTCTCCTTGCAAGCAAGGGAAGTGACGGCGCCGCGTTAAAGCTACTCTGGCTCGGCACCCGCAACAACCTGAAATATCTGGAAGCGCTCATACCGGCACTGGATCAAGCCGCCGAAACAATCGCGCGGGATACGGGCAAGCGTTTGGAGTTATCGGTGGTCTCCAATGCGCCGCTCCCGGGAGAGAATAAGCAGCTCAAATTGCGAAACATACGCTGGAGCCGCGAGCGCGGCATAGAAGCCCTCTGCGAGGCGGAGATAGACTCATGCCGCTCACAGAGAGCGCCTATACGCTCGGCAAGGGCGGCTTTAAGGCCATTCAATATATGTCGGCCGGAGTTGTTCCGATTCTCTCTCCGGTGGGCTATAATAAAACAGTGATAGAAGACGGCGTGAGCGGTTATTTTGCCGCGGAGAGCGGCGCGTTTGCTGCGCGGATTGCGGAACTCGCGGCAAATCCCGCGCGGCTTAAAAGCATGGCGCGCGCGGCAAGAAAACGCTTTGATACCTGCTTTTCGCCGGAAGAGATACAGGCATTTTGGAATCGGGCAATTGGGGAGAGTGAATGAACAGACTTCGCGTATTTTTTGAAAAAGATAAAAAGATGATAGGGAAGCTCGTAAAGAACGACTTTAAGGCACGGTACAGCGGCTCCTACCTCGGCGTGGTCTGGGGCATCGTGCAGCCGCTCATCACGGTACTCATTTACTGGTTTGTCTTTACCGTCGGCTTAAGGAACGGCTCGCGCCCGGACGGCACGCCCTATATCATCTGGATGATATCCGGCATTGTCGCCTGGTTTTTCTTCTCGGATGCGCTCGGCGCGGGCACCAATGCCTTTCTCGAGTACTCCTATCTCGTGAAGAAGCTCAACTTTAACGTGGGGCTCATTCCGCTCGTGAAGGTAGGCACCTCGCTGATTATTCACGCCATCTTTCTCGGCATTGTGACCGTCATCCTGAACTTTTCGGGCTACACGGCAGACTGGTACTATTTGCAGCTCGCCTATTATATTTTCTGTAACTTCATGCTGGTCTTTGCCGTGGTGCTCTTTACCTCCTCGGTCACGGTCTACATGCGGGACGTGAGCCAGCTGGTGGGCATCTTTATCCAGATCGGTTTCTGGGCCATCCCGATTGTCTGGGGGCCTGAGGTGCTGAGCGGCAAGCTGCGCTTTATTTCCAACTGAACCCGGTCTACTACCTGGTCGAGGGCTACCGGGATTCGCTCTACGCGCATGTGCCGGTCTGGGATAAACCCCTCTATACGCTCTACTTCTGGGCGGTCACGGGGGCGCTCTTCGCACTCGGCATGTATACCTTCCGGAAACTGAAACCGTATTTTGCAGACGTGCTCTGAGGATAAGCGATGAATCAAAACGAAAATGCCATTGAAGTGAGAGGCGTGAGCAAGTTCTACAATCTCTACGAGAGACCGCAGGACAGAGTCAAGGAACTGTTCTCGCTCACCAAAAAGAAATATCACACGCTCTATAAGGCCCTGGATCAGGTCTCCTTTACGGTGAAAAAGGGCGAGACCCTCGGCATCATCGGGCGAAACGGCGCAGGTAAGTCGACGCTCTTAAAGCTCATCACCGGTGTCATCACGCCGAGTGAGGGCAGCATAGAGACGCATGGCGAAATTTCCGCTCTGCTCGAGCTCGGCACCGGTTTTAATCCGGAGTACACGGGCTATGAGAACATCTTCCTGAACGGCTCCATGCGCGGCTTCTCCGACGAGGAGATGCAGGAGAAAGTCAAGGAAATCGTGGACTTCGCGGACATCGGCGAGTACATGGGACAGCCGGTCAAGACCTATTCGAGCGGTATGTTTGCCCGTCTCGCCTTTGCGGTCATGATCAGCTTCAAACCGGAAATTCTGATTGTCGATGAGGCACTTTCGGTCGGCGATATCTTCTTCCAGCAGAAGTGCAATACCTTCATGAAGGAGGAGATGAAGGGCGTCACCAAGCTCCTCGTGACCCACGATATGAACAGCATTGCGAATATGGCGGATCGCGTGATTTTAATCGATCGCGGAAAAATAATCCGCGAGGGCAAGCCGCTCGAGGTCATCGAGGATTATTTAAAGCTGCTCCACACGAGCGTATTTCAGAGCGAGGAAGCTGCTGCAAAGGATGAGGATGCGCGCCTAAACGCTGCCACAGAGGCAGAGGCGGAAGCGCTCGCTTTGGAGGCCGCGGCCCGCGAAAAAGAAAAGGCGGAAATCGGCTGGGTCGATGCGCCGAAGGAGAGCATAGGCGGTGCGCAGGATATTTTAATCGATCGCTGTCGCATGCTGATTAACGGCGAGGCGGTGGATGTTGTAAAGCCGGGCGATGCGGTGCGGATCGAGCTTTTACTGCACGCGAAAAAAGATGCAGACAATATCATAATCGGCTATACTTTTAAGGATAAGTACGGAAACAGTATTTTTGCGCAGAGCACCCTCGGCGAGAATATTATGATTGAGGGCGTGAAACAGGGAGAGGTGAGAAAAGCCTCGCTTTCCTTCCATTGGCCGGAGGTCAAGGAGGGCGATTATTTTCTGACCCTCGGCATAGGCGAGGGTTATGACCAGATGGTGCATACCGTGCAGTGTTGGGTGCACAGCGTGTTGCACGTGCAGGCAATCGCCTTAAAGCCCATGCACGGCATCATCAACCACGTGATTGAAGAATTCAAAATCGAGAGGATAGAGCATGAACCATGAAACCAACTGGGTCGTCTCAGACCCGCGATATGACGCAGATCAGTTAAACCCGAAGCTTAAATTTGCCTACTGGGAAGGCCACCGGGATTTTGCCTATGATTTATTGCAGTTTGTGCGGCCGGAGCGCCTGGTGGAGCTCGGCAGTCAGTACGGCTGCTCGCTCTTTAGCTTCTGTCAGGCGGTGCGGGATTTTAAGCTGGACACCGAAATCAATGCGGTGGATCTGTGGAGCGGCGATATCGGCGCGGAAATTACCGGCGAGGAAGTCTATGCGCTCGTGCAGAAGACCGCCGCGACCTATTATCCTGAGGTAAACCTGCACCTCTTCCAGATGTGCTTTGACGATGCGCGCCCGAACTTTGCGGACAATTCAATCGACATTCTGCACATTGACGGCGGACACACCTTTGAAGACGTGGAGCACGATTTCACGACCTGGCTGCCCAAGCTAAAGGAGAACGGCATCGTCCTCTTCCACGATGTGTACAGCCCGATCGACCAAGGCTCCTGTGATCACTGGGAAAAGACCAAGAAGGAGTACGACTGCTACTTTGACTTTACGCACAGCTGCGGCCTCGGCATCCTCTTCCCGAAGGGGCGCTACTGGTATGACAAGCTCGAAGAAGTCGGCTTTTTCAAGTACTATAAGGACCTCTACTTCTATCGTTCCAAGTATAAGTACACGCAGGAACGCTTTGATGAATTGAAGGGCCTCTACGAGGAGCGCTACCGCGCCATCGAGCAACAGTCGAAGATGATTGATGAGCGGGATGCGCGGATCGCGGCGGATGAGAGATTAGTCGCGGAGAAGGATGCGGCGATTGCGAGCCAGACCAAGCTCATTGAGGAGCGCGATGCAACCATTGCGAGCCAGACCAAGATGATCGAAGAGCGGGACGCGCGGATTGCGGCGGATGAAAGATTAGTCGCGGAAAAGGATGCGGCGATTGCAAATCAATCGAAGATGATAGACGAGCGAGATGCGCGTATTGCGGCGGATGAAAAATTGGTCGCTGAAAAGGATGCGGCCATTGAGGCGCAGGCAAAGCTAATCGACGAGCGCGACCGCAGTTTAAGCGAGGCGCACAAGATTGCGGAGGAGAGACTCGGCATTGTGCAGCAGCAGGGCAATATCATTCTCACCCTGCAGCAGCAGAATGCGGAGTATGAGGCAATGATCAAGCGGCATTGGATGTCGCGTCTTGAGTTTCGGAGAAAGTACGGGGAGAAAAAATGAGAGCTGCGTGGGTACTGCCGTCGCTGATCGAGGGCTCGGGGGGACACAGAACCATACTCCAGAACGTGCAATACTTGATTCGCAAGGGTTATGAGTGCGATGTCTATGTGGAAGATAAGGGAGAAGTCAAGAATTCCGAGGAACTCCGCCGCCAGGCAGAGACCCTCTTCGGAAAGCATGACTGCCGCTTTATTCTGGGCTACGACATTCAGGGAGAGTACGACATCATCTTCGCGACCGCCTGGTTTACAGCCAAGGTGGTGCGGGACTGCAATAGTTCTGCTGTAAAAGCCTACTTCATTCAGGACTTTGAGGCGCTCTTTAACCCCATGGGCGACGGCTACATTCTCGCCTGCAATTCCTACGGCTACGGCTTAAAACCGGTCACCATAGGCCGTTGGCTTTCGCACAAGATGCAGACAGAGTACCACACGCCCTCCCGCTATTTCGATTTCTGCGCCGACCGGCGCATCTACCGTCCGCTGCCGGACGCAAAGAAGGAACACGCGATTTGCTTTGTGTATCAGCCGGATAAGCCGCGCCGCTGCAGCGTGCTCGGCATTGAGGCGCTCGGCATTGTGAAGTTCCTGCGCCCGGATGTGAAAATCTATCTCTACGGCTCGAACATCAAGGGGAATGTCTGGTTTGAACACGAGAACCTGGGCATCATCCCGCTTGAAAAGTGCAATGCGCTTTACAACAAGTGCGAGGTGGGGCTCTGCATCAGCTCTTCGAACCCCTCACGCATTCCCTTTGAGATGATGGCGGCCGGTCTTCCGGTCGTGGATCTCTACATGGAAAATAACTTCTTCGACATGCCGAACGAGGGCGTGCGCCTCGCGCACACCACGCCGGAGTCGATTGCTCAGGCTTTGATTGAGATTTTAGATCACCCGGAACAAGCGGCCCAAATGTCCGAGGCGGGCAAGCGCTACATGGCGGATAAGGATCTGGAGCACGGCTTTGAGCAGTTCTATGCGGCGGTCAGCGACATGGCGGCGCGCCGGGAACCGGCAGAGCCCGCGGTTTATGACAGAAGCTACACGCGCCCGGCCGTCTCGGCGGATGTTGTCATGGACGAAAAACTTGCGGAGCAGAGCTATGCACCGCCGGTCATCGTGGACAATTCGCTCTTCGGGCGCCTCAAACGGGTCGGCTTTATTCGTAAGAGCAAACTGCTCCGCAAGCTCTGGTATAAGCTGCGGGGACTGTAAACAAGGAAAGGAGCTTCGCGCAAATGCAAAGCTATGAGCTCATATCACTGGATATCTGGGATACCATCTTGCGGAGAGATTGCCATCCGGATGCCATCAAGGTGGAGACCGCGGCCGCACTTTTGGAGCAGCGCGGGGACTTACTCAAGGAGGAGTACCGGAGTGCAAGGGCGCTGTTTCGTCTGCGCCAGACGGTAGAGCGTGATTTGGGGCAGCAGAGCACTGCGCAGGGCTTTGACGATGAGTACGAGATTCACGCGGTTTTCCGCGAAGTATTGGTGCGCGCGTTTCTTGAGCCCCATCCCGAGGAAGAATTGAGAGCGCTGACCGAGCGCCTCGTGGCGGAGGAACTCGCCGCAGAGAAGCGGCACATCTACTTAGATCCCGGCATTGAGGCAAAGGTTGACAGCATTCCGCACGAGAGACTGGTCTGCATTTCGGATTTCTACGCGGGCGAGGCGTTCCTTCGGGAGTTAATCGAGGCGGCGGGCTTTTCGAAGCCCTTGGAGCGCGTGCTGGTGTCCTGCGATTTTCGCGTCAATAAGCGCTCGGGACGCCTCTTTGAGGAGGCAGAGAAGCTGCTCGGCGTCACACCGGCGGAGCACATGCACCTCGGGGACAATGCCTACAGCGACGTGGAAGTACCGAAGCGGCTCGGCATTGCGGCGGAGCGCTATTTGCCCGCGGAGGAGCACAAAAGAAGAGAGGAGCGGGAGCGGAACTTTGTCGGAGACGCGAAAAAGCCGCTGCAGTACCCGGGCGCGCCGCTCAGCGGCAGCGATGATGTGAGCCTCTTCTTCTACGGCTTTGTCCGGAATCTCGCGGAAGAGGCAAGGGCAAGGGACATCAAGAAAATTTACTTCTTTACGCGCGAGGGCGAGTTCTACAAGGAGATTTATGATGCGATGGCCGCAGTCTCAAAGCGCGCCTACCCGAAGTCCTATCTCCTTGAGGTGAGCCGCCTTGCGACCTTCATGCCCTCGCTCCGCGAGATCAGCACAAAGGAACTCATGCGGCTCTGGAACCAGTATTCCGTGCAGTCCATGCAGGCGCTCTTCACCTCGCTCGGCGTTGACCTGGAGTCTGTGCGGGAGTTTCTTCAAAAGCATGAAATTCCGGCGGAAGAGGTGATCACCTATCCCTGGCAGGATGAAAGAGTACAGGCGCTCTTTGCGGATCAGGCCTTTTTAGAGTGCATGGAAGCGGAGCGGGACGAAAAGCGTGCGCTTCTGCTTGCCTACTGCGCGGAGCGGGACTTATGCGGCGCGGAAGAGGAAATTGCGATTGTGGACATCGGCTGGAGGGGCACCATTCAGGATAACCTCTGTCACCTCTTCCCGAAGACCAAGATGCTGGGCTTCTATATAGGCCTGATTCCCTTCCTGAACGAGCAGCCCGAGAACGCGGAAAGCGCGGTTACATTGACGCCTTCCGCTCGGCACGGGCACTCATGACGGTTTCCACGCCCTTTGAGATGATATGCAATTCGCCGAACGGCAGTACCGTCGGCTATAGCGCGAAGGATGGGAAAATCGTGGCACTTCGAAACTGCGAGCAGGAGGAGGATGCCATCTTCTTCTCCTACACGAAGGCATTGCAAAAACACATTATCGAAACCTGCGCGGCGCTGTGCATTTACTGCGAAAATCAGCTTGTGACCGAGTTTGAACTCCGTCCGCTCGCCTGGGAGTCTTTAAAGCGCTTCATCTACGAGCCGAAGCGAGAGACCGTGAATGCCTACTTTGCGCTGCGCCACAACGAGGAGTTCGGCGTTGGCAGTTATGTGGACCGGAGCACACGCTTTCGCCCGGTCTTAATGGCGCTTGCGCTGGTCAGTAAAAAGAAGCGGCAGGAATTCAAGGACTTTCTCCGCGACACAACCTGGCCGCAGGGCTATCTCACCAAGTACCGGCTGTATCCGCTGATCGGCATGTACAACCGCATCCTGGAACAATATTACTGAGGGAGAGCAATGAAGAAGAAAATAGCAATGGCGTTCTTGCTGGCGACGCTCGCGGCGACGCCGGTCTACGCAGCGGAAGTACAGGATTTCGGCACAGCCGGCAATGTCAGCGTACAGCAGCAGCCGAATGACAACGGCGGAAGCGATGACTGGATTGTCGTGAGCCCGGGCGAGAGCGGAAGAGGCGTCAAGATTGTCGATGAGAACGGCAAGGCTGTGGTCTCTGTGGACCGCTACGGCGGTGTTTATGTGGACGGCAAGCTCTATGTGAACGGCAAAGAGTACAAGGAAGATGACAGCATGAAGGCAGCGTTTACGCCGATCAACGGTTTTCTGTATGCGGCGGTGTTGCTCTCCCTGCTCCTAAATGTTTTGCAGTTTGCAAGGCGGAAATAAAGAAAACAAAATTCACCGGAAGAGAAAGCGAGAGTCCAAGATAAGACTTTCTGAAAAGCCGTAATCAATGTGAATGTGTGTGAAAGAGGGACAAAGAAATGAAAAAAGTTCTGGTGACCGGTGCAGACGGTTTTATCGGGAGAAATCTAATCAAAGGATTGCTGAAGCAGGGCGTTGAGGTTCATGCGATTGTCTATCCCGGACACAACATCTACCGCGGAGAAGAGGATCCCAAACTTTATGTATACAGCCTTGATCTCAATCAGATTTTGAACCACATCGCGGATTTTCCGGAAGACATCGATGTGATGTACCACTTTGCCTGGAACGGCGTAAAACCGGAAGTCCGGAACGAACTGGACATTCAGATCGGCAATGTAAATATGTCCCTGGATTGTATGAAGCTCGCAATTGCAATCGGCATACGGAAGATTATCTTCCCGGGCTCCACGAACGAATATCTGTACTATGGAAAGCCGCTCAACAAGGATGCTGTGCCTTCGCCGAACAATGCTTACGGCGCCGCAAAGATAGCGCTCCGCTATCTCTGCAGCGACTTTGCATCCAGAAACGACATTGACTTTATCTATACGATTATTGCCGGTATCTATGCGGCGGATCGCCGGGATAACAATGTTATTTTCTACACGATCGATAAGCTCCTGCACCGCGAAAAGCCCTCGCTCACCAAGCTCGAGCAGCTTTGGGATTATGTTTACATCGATGACGTGGTCTCTGCGCTGATTGCGGTCGGCGAGAGAGGAAAAGACGGCGCGGTTTATGCAATCGGTCACGGGGACAACTGGCCGCTCCGAAATTACATTCGCATCATTCACCAGAAGATAGATCCGTCTTTGCCGCTCGGCATAGGCGAGATTCCGTATAACAGCGACAAGCTGCCTTGTTCCTGCATTGACTTGACGGATATCAAGCGGGACACAGGCTTTGAACCGAAAATTGACTTTGAAACAGGAATCAGCAGAGTGATAGACCGCGTGCGCGGAGATTTGGGGAGAGACTGATGAAATACTATATTGTAGGCAGCGGCATTGTAGGCGCTGTGCTGGCGGCGGAACTCGCAAAAAAGGGGCATGAGGTTCAGGTATTGGAGCGCCGTTCCCATGTGGGTGGAAATGTCTATGATTATGACGACGCGCACGGCATCCACGTGCACCACTACGGACCGCACATCTTCCACACCAATGACGATGAGGTCTATCGGTATGTGAGCGATCACTGTGAGCTCAAGGACTTTAACTTGGTCTGCGGCTCTGTGATGGACGGCAAGTGCGTGCCCACCTCCTTTGACTTTAGCTCCGTTGATACCTTCTTTCCGGAGGAGGCAGAGGAAATCAAGGCGCATATCAAGGCAGAGTTCGGCGACCGCGCCTCGGCGACGGTGCTCGAGATGCTGGAGAGTCAGGACAGCTATGTGAGACGCTTTGCGGACTTCCTCTATGAGAAGGACTATAAGCCTTACACCGCAAAGCAGTGGGGCATAGATCCCGAGAAGGTGGATCGCCAGATCTTTAAGCGAGTACCTATTCTCTTCTCCTACGGCAGCAAGTATTTCAGCGACAAGTATCAGGCAATGCCGGTCAAGGGCTACATGGAGTTTATCGAAAATCTCTTGAAGACCCCGGGCATTGAACTTCGCCTGAACGAGGAGGCGCTGGATCGCTTCTCGATTCGTGACAATCAGGTCATGGACGGCGACAAGCCGCTGGATGGCGTCTTAATTTTCACGGGCGCGCTGGATGAGCTTTCGCTTGCAAGCACGGCAAGCTGCCCTACCGTTCGCTGCGCTTCGAGTGGAAGCATGAGGACATTGACAGCTTCCAGGATATGCCGGTGGTCGCTTATCCGCAGGCTGAGGGCTTTACGCGCATCACAGAATATAAGAAGCTACCGGTGCAGGAGGTCAGAGGAACCACCTATGCCGTAGAGTATCCGCTACCGTACAAGCAGGGTGAGGCGATGGAGCCCTACTACCCGGTTTTGACCGAAGAGAGCCAAGAGCTGTTTCAGAAGTACTATGACGAGGCAAAGCAGGTCAAGGGGCTTGCGTTTGCGGGGCGCCTTGCGGAGTTTAAGTACTACAACATGGATCAGGCCATCCGGCGTGCGCTGGATTTGGCGCGTGAACTGCAGTGAGGGGAGAGTATGGGAGATACATTATATATTGTGATGCCGGCCTACAATGAAGAGGCAAATATCCGAGAGGTTGTGGCGGAATGGTATCCGATTCTGGAAAACGGGAGTGAGGATTCCAGAATGGTCATTTCGGACGGCGGTTCTAAGGATAAGACTTTGGAAGTGCTCTATGAATTGCAGAAGCAGTATGAGAAGCTCGTGGTGATTCCGAAGCCCGGAACAGATCACGGCACAAAGGTCATTTTATTATATCGCTATGCGATTGAGCACGGTGCGGATTGGATTTTCCAGACCGACTCGGACGGTCAGACGGTTCCGGCGGAATTTGCGGCCTTCTGGAAGTTGCGTGAAAAATATGATGTCATTATGGGCGACCGCAAGAAGCGCGGAGACGGTATGGGGCGTAAGGTTGTTGAGAACGTATTGCGCGTCTATCTGAAACTCTTCTTCGGTACCTTTGTGCCGGATGCCAATGCACCCTTCCGTCTCATGAAGAGTTCTGTGGTTGCCAAGTATCTGGATCTTATGCCGGCAGACTTTAACCTGCCGAACGCGATACTCGCAGCTTGCTTCTCCAAGTATCACGAGAAAGTGTGCTACCGCACCGTGACCTTCCAGCCGCGTCAGGGTGGAAAGAACTATATGAACGTGCGGCGCATTTTCCAGATCGGAATGCAGTCGATTCGTAACTTTGCGGAGATACGTAAGCGCATGAAGTCCTTTGACGGGAAGCGCGCATAACGAGAGGAGAGAACAATGAAGGTTGTCATTCTTGCGGGTGGATTTGGAACGAGAATTTCCGAGGAGAGCTATTTGAAGCCGAAGCCGATGATTGAGATCGGCGGACAGCCCATCCTCTGGCATATCATGAAGTACTACTCGAGCTTTGGTTACAAGGAATTCATTATCCTGGGCGGATACAAGCAGTACGTGATTAAAGAGTATTTTGCGGATTACTTCCTCCACAATTCGGATGTCACCTTTGACCTCTCAACCAACGAGATGCAGGTGCACGACAAGAAGGGTGAGAACTGGAAGGTAACCATTCTGGATACCGGTCTCAACACCATGACCGGCGGTAGAGTGCTGCGCGCAAAGCAGTATCTGGAGAATGAGCGTTTCCTGCTCACCTACGGAGACGGCGTGGCGGATGTGGACCTCAATGCACTTCTCGCTTTCACGAGCAGCACGGCGGGATAGCAACTATGACGACCGTAAGCCTTGCGCAGCAGAAGGGCGTACTTGAGAAGGACGACAAGGGGCAGATTCTTGCCTTCCGCGAGAAGAACGACGAGGACGCTGCCATCATCAACGGCGGCTTCATGGTATTGGAGCCGAAGGTATTCGACTACCTCGAGGGCGATGCGACCGTGCTCGAGCAGGAGCCCATGCGTAAGCTCGCGGCGGAGGGACAGCTCTTCGGTTACGCACACGACGGTTTCTGGCAGTGCATGGATACGCAGCGGGAAAAGGAAAAGCTTGAGACACTTTGGGACGAGGACAAGGCGCCCTGGAAGCGGTGGTGAAGATGAAATACACAGAGGATATGAAGCAGTTTTACGCGGGGAAGCGCGTATTTTTGACCGGTCATACCGGATTTAAGGGAAGCTGGCTCTCGGTCATGCTCCGCCTGCTCGGCGCGGAGGTCTACGGCTATGCGTTGCAGCCGGAGAGCGAGCCTTCGCTCTTTACTCTGCTGGAGCTTGACAAGAAGATGCACTCCACCATTGCGGACATCCGCGATTTTGCCCGCCTCAAAGAGGCTGTTCGGGAGGCAAAGCCGGACTGCGTGCTGCACCTCGCGGCACAGCCCCTGGTCAGAGAGTCCTATCGCTATCCGCGTGAGACCTACGAGACCAATGTGATGGGCACCGTGAATCTCCTCGAGGCCGTGCGAGAGCTCGGCGGCGTGGAGAGCTTCCTCAACGTGACGACCGATAAGGTCTATGAGAACCCGGAAGAGGCAAATCACGGCTTTACCGAGGATGAGAAGCTGGACGGCTACGATCCCTACTCAAACTCGAAGAGCTGCTCGGAGCTGGTGACCCACTCCTACCAAAAGTCCTTTCTCGGAGCCCGGGGCAATGCGTATTTCCACCGCGCGTGCGGGCAACGTGATCGGCGGCGGCGATTTCGCGAAGGACAGAATTATCCCGGACTGTGTGCGGGCAACCGTGCAGGGCAAGGCAGTCGAACTTCGGAATCCCTATTCGACCCGTCCCTACCAGCACGTGCTGGAGCCGCTCTACGCCTATCTCATGATTGTGATGCAGCAGGCAAAAGATGCAAAGTATGCGGGCTATTACAACGTGGGGCCGGATGACTGTGACTGCGTGAGCACCGGTGAGCTCGCAGACCTCTTTGTGAAACATTGGGGCGAACCGGCTGCCTGGAAAAATGTGGCCGAGGCCAACGCGCCGCACGAGGCGGGTTTCCTGAAGCTTGACTGCGCAAAGTTAAAGAAGCGCTTTGGCTGGGCACCCATATGGCATGTGGACCAGGCGGTTGGCGAGACTGTTCACTGGTATCAGGCCTGGGCTGAGGGCAAGGATTTGAATGCGGTGACGGAAGAGCAGATTCGAAATTTTCTCTCCGTAAAGTAAAATTTAGAGAGATGGCGAAATGCCATCTCTCTTAGTCGTGAGGGGGCTTACAACGAAGAGCATGAAACAACAGACGAAACAAAAGAAGGCGGGCTTATGGCAGCGCTTCGCATTATTGTTACTCTTGGAGCTGGTCTTTTTCTATCTGGTTCAGCTCATTGTGCCGAGCTGCAATGTGCTGGTGGAGAAAGTCGATAATCGCTATATCGGCTATGTCAACGACAAAGAAGGATATCGAACGATATCATTTTCGGAAGACGGTGTCGGACAGGTGCAGAGTGAGCTCTATCACATTAATGAGACCGTGAAAATCGATATTTCGGCGGAAAAGGCAAAGGCAAGCGTTCCGGTCACCTTCCTGAACCTGGAGCGCTTACATCCCAATACTTATCGCGGCATGTACGATGTGGTTCTGCACAACGCACTGCCGTTGCAGGCGGCGCTGTTTGTAGTCTTCAACCTGTGCCTTGCGACTTTGGTTTGGTTTGCGAAAAAGAAGAAATTCTCGCTCACTGCGTTTGCTTCCTGTTTTCACTATCGCAGCGAAAAGCAGGTGAAGTGGGGGAGAAAGCAGTGGTTGCTGCTCGGCCTCATTTTGCTCGCAAGCTTTGCCATCGCGCCGGGCGTTGATCTGCCGAGCATCACGCGCATGAGTTCTCAGTTTGTGTCGGGGGGAGATATCTATCAGATTCAGAATTTGAGAGAGGTGGAGGTCCATTTCATCGAATTCAATTCCTACCCATACAATCCGATTATGCTGCTGTTTTATGCGATTCCGAACATTCTGAGCTTCGGCTTTGCGCCGTTTTACATCCAGACCTATGTGCTCTGGCTTCCGGCACTGATTTTCAAGATTTGCAATGCCTTGTTGCTGCGGGAGACAGTGCTTTCTCTGGAAGGCTATATGTTAGATGCCGGTCTAATTCAAAAGGAGCAAAAGAGAAAGAGTTTCTGGTTCGTCTTTTTGACCCCGCTTGTCTTTTATGTGGCGATTTCCTATATTCAGCTGGATGCCCTGCCGATGTATCTGATGGCGGAAGGTCTCTTGCAACTGTTGCGCGCGGATGAAAAGGAGATCAATCGTGCGGTGGGGGCCGCGCTGATGGCAATGAGTTGTTTTTGTAAACTACAGAACCTTCTCCTGGTACCGGTATGCCTCTTGGTGTTCTTCGTGTTGATTTGGCGGAAACGGCAGGAATTTATTAATGCTTGCGTCTACCTGGTTACGCTGGTGCTTTGCATTTCCAATGTCTACTTGTGGAATCCGATGATCGGTATGTTCCTGTCCCAAAATCCGCAGAGTAAGCGGATTTGGTTCACGGCTTTCCCCTATGTACAGGATGCGGTGTTCCTCTATGTAACCTTCTTCTTTGTCATCTTGTTTCTCGGCCTGGTGGCAATGCAGTTTCGCTCCGATTTGAGCAAGAGTCAATTATTATTCGGCGCGCTGCTCGCAAACGGAGCATTGGTGCTGCTTTTCAGTGCGACCATACTGGACACACTCTCTACCTACATCCTTGCCTTTCCCGCGCTTGTGTACATTCTGTATCGCGAGAAGGATGATTTGAGAGCCTTCTTCATCTGGGCTATTTCTGCCCTCGTCCTGGCAGAGTGGGTGTTCAGCAGTGTAGGCGATATCACCGGAGCACTGCATTACCTTGGGCAGAGGGGCGTGTTCACAGAGTTGGAACAGGAGCTTGCAGGGACTGCGGAAGGCTTTCAGTTGAGCTCTGTGCTGCTCACCCTGACAAAAGCGGGTCTGGTGCTGTATGCCATGCTGTTCTACGAAGAACTCAAAAAACTGTTTGCCTTGTCGGAGCCTGCGCATTCTATGGGAGATACTTCGAGCTAAGGGGAACAGCCATTGACGGAAGGTGCGAGACAGGTGAAACCCTATGGGGCGCGGAACAGGGAGCTTGTGTGCTTTTGCGGAGCTGTGATAGACTCGCCGCAATTGCTAAGAACAAGTTGTCCTCATGGAAAGATAACTTAGAAAAGAGAAAGAGATGATGATAGAGAAGAGCCCAAGTCGGGAAACCGGCGCGAAGCCGGCGTTGAATCCGGATCATGTATTGGTGTTTATAAGCCTGCTGTTCATGATAGTCCCCGTCATTTGTTTTTTGTGGGGATGGACAAGGCCATACATTGCTTTAATCGGCAGTGTAGCCCTGATGTACTTGTTGCGTTCCGCTTACCGGGAACTGAAGCAGGCGGTTCAGATTTCAATTACCTCGAATCCGAAGTTTTGGTTGACTGCGTTTGCGATTATCAGCCTTTGGTGCCTGTTGTCGGGCATCGGCGGATATGCGTATCAGACCATCGATTTTATGGCCAGAAACCCGATGTTCCATGACCTCTGTAACGAGGCCTGGCCGCTGCGCTTCAGTCTTGCGGCGCAGCCGGGACACATACAGAATTTATTTCCGGATGCCACGATTTGTGATTTGTGTACTACTTTAGCTGGTGGCTACCGGTTGCGGCCTGCGTCAAGGTATTTCATTTGCCTTACTTGGTTGCGGAGACGCTGTTGTTACTTTATGCGACGACAGAGGTATGCTTGATATTCTACTGTCTGACGAACGTGATCAAAAAGCAGTCCTACCTGGTGCTGTCGGCCTTTATGCTGTTCGGTGGCTACGATTTTTGGATTACATGGATGGGAGGGATTCCTTCCATGATGACGAAAGGGTTCCCCGAGTTTTTCATCAATGACATTGAATGGTGGACCTGTCGCTTTTCCTACAGCGCGAATACCACGCAGCTCTTCTATGTGTTCAACTCCTCTTTGCCTGTGTGGATGCTGGCCTGCCTCTTGCTCCTGCTGCCCAAGCATAAAAACCGCGCGGCACTCGGGTCCCTCGCCCTTGCCTACAGTCCCTTCGGCACCGTCGCGTTTGTGGTCATAGTCTTGGCGGATATTTTCAGGGGGGCCGGAAAGGCTTGGCTTACAAGAATCAAGGAAGCAGTCAGCATACAGAACCTTGTCATTCCGCTTCTCATGCTGGTGGTTTACGGTTCTTTCTATTTGCAGGTGGACCTTCAGAAATCATCTTCGGTGGACGGGTTTCTTTTTTCCATCTATCCGGAGAGAAAAACCTTCACCTTATATATTCTGTTCCTTCTGGCAGAGGTTTGGGTTTATTTCATCGCAATCGGAAAAAATGCGAGGAAATTGAGATATATTATTGGACTACCTTGCTTGGCTTAAGCTTGATTCCGTTGATGAAGGTCGGTTGGGCAAACGACTGGGCGTTGAAGGTATCCCCCCCACTTCTCTTTCTTCTGGTTGTCATCATTTTGGAGAGCTATTATCGGGAGACAGAGAAGCGAAGAAGATATATCATCCTCAGTGTCCTGTTTGGGCTACCTGACTTCGGCGATGGAGTTGCAAAGAAACATATACGGAACTTTGACCATAGAGGAGCGGGACTGTATCAATTCCTTCTATCCCTCCTTTAAATATATGGGAAGCGAATCGGAGGAAAGAGATACCTTGCTCGCAGGTCAGTATTTTGCGCCTGAGGATGACAGCTTTTGGCTGAAATATATCAGTCCCATAAATCCCGCGGAAAAGTAAAACGATAGAAATCTACGAGGAACTTTCAAGTGTAAAATAAATCAGGCAAGTCAGAGTCTAATGTCTTGAATTTATCGTGTTGAAGAAAGGATAGTGTTATGGAAACCACGCGCGAGGATATTTTTGACCGCATTATGGGCTTGCCTGGTCTGCGGATTTTAAAGCCCTGGTACAGCAAGCACAAGGAGGTACTCCTTTACCTCTTCTTCGGCGGTCTGGCTGTCTTTTTAAACCTTGGACTCTTTATTCTCTTCACCAAGCACTTCGGCTGGGGAGACTTGTTCGCGAATGTCGTCGACTGGGTCATTTGTGTTTTATTCCAGTTCATCACGAATAAGACCTGGGTATTTGCCGCTGAGACAGATTCGACCAAGGGCTTGCTCGCGCAGCTCACCGGTTTCTTCGGCGGAAGATTGCTGACGCTGCTCCTCGAAGAGCTGATTCTTGGTATATTCATTGTGAGCCTGCACTGGAACCGCATCGGTGTGAAGCTCGCGGCACAGATATTTGTCATTGTAGCCAACTATGTCATCAGCAAGTTTTTTGTTTTTAAGAAGAAGGACTGAACTTAGCCGCCGTATGGAAGCCATCTGTACGGCGGTTTTTTACAATAGGCAGCTCGGAAACTATTGGTGAGCAAAAGCGGGGGCGTATGAGAGAAAATGGGAAAGCGCGGCTATCTTGCGTATATCATTGTTGTGCTCTTGGATCTATATCTGGCCGATCGCGGGTCTATGTTCCCGACAGGCAACTTTTTCTGGACACAGACAGCCTGTGCAGTGGTACAGTGAATTTGTAATACCTCTGCCTGATAGATTATAATGTCAGCAGAGGAGAAAAACACATGACTCGAATATCAGACGAAAGGTTGTTCGTGCGCACATTCAGGACGGACGCACGCTTGCTTATGCGTATCGTTTTGAAACTGCAGCAGAGGTACGCCCACACTCGTATAACGGATATCTGACTCCGTTTGAAAAGAGAGCGGAGTGTACCATTAAGCAGTGGTGTTACAAAGAACGTTGACCACTACAATGATGAGTTGTTTGAGGTCACAATTTGTGACCTCAAACATGGAGGTGTAAATGGCAAAGAAGGAACAGGAGCAGACAATAAATATGATTCCTGTTGTAGCGGAAACCAAAGATATTAAGAGTCTGATTTATGTTGTTCGAGGGCAGCAGGTTATGCTGGATAGTGATCTTGCTATGATCTATCAGGTTGAGACAAAGGTTTTCAATCAGGCAGTAAGCAGGAATATAGAGAGATTTCCGGAGAATTTTAGATTTCAGCTGACGAAAGAGGAATTCGATACTTTGAGGTCACAAATTGCAACCTCAGACGGAAGAGGCGGCAGGAGATATAGACCATACATGTTCACAGAACAGGGAATAGCCATGCTGTCGGGAGTCCTTCGGAGCGATGTGGCGGTTCAGGCGTCGATTCGAATCATGAACACATTTGTTGAGATGCGCCGCTTTATTGCCAACCATGCGCTTCTCTTTGAGAAGGTTAGTGATATAGAACTGAAGCAGTTGGAATACCAGAAAAATACGGATGAGAAGTTTGACAAGGTATTCCGGTATATTGAGGATCACGCAGAATCGGAGCAGAAGATATTCTTTGATGGTCAGATTTACGATGCGTTCAGCCTGATCACATCCATCATCCGGAAAGCGCAGAAAGAGATAATCCTGATTGACGGATATGTGGATGTCGATACGCTGAACATGCTGGCGAAGAAGAACGCCGGTGTGGATGTGAAGATTTATACATATGCGAGTGCACAGCTTACGAACAGGGATGCGGCTAAGTTCAATGCGCAGTATCCGACATTGACAGTGAAGAAGACTCAGGTATTCCATGACAGGTTTATAATTTTGGACGGGGGGACGGCGTATCATATTGGCGCATCCATAAAGGATGCAGGGAAGAAATGTTTTGCTATTTCTCTCATAGATGATCCGGGTGTTGTGACGGATTTGTTGAACCGGTTGAAAACGGTATAAAATAAAAATCAGAAGAATTTAGGAAATGATTCAAATACTCTGTCATGACTCCCATGGGGTCATGGGGCGCCGTGAGCAAAACAACAGTCCACAAGTACATGAATCGTGAGCTACAACGACTATCGATTTGTCGCCGATAGAGACCCTAATACCATCGGAGATGGGCTCATAAAATTTTCCCGAATCTATGAAAGCGGAATTTTTCTCCTAAGCAGCCGAATTGTGTTTGATGTACCGACTTCACATATATGACACTGACAAATGGAACCGTATCGGTGTGAAGCTCGCAGCACAGATATTTGTCATTGTAGCCAACTATGTCATCAGCAAGTTCTTTGTATTTAAGAAGAAGGACTGAACTTAGTCGCCGTATGGAAGCCATCTGTACGGCGGTTTTTTTCAACAAGCAACTCGATAACTTTGGGTGAGCCAAACCGGGGGAGTATGAGAGAAAAAATAGGAAAGCGCGCTTATCTTGCGTATGGAATTGCAGTGTTCTTGAGTCTGTATCTGGCCGTTTTTTTCTCGCGGCTCTATGTTCCGGATATACAGCTCTTTTTGGATACGGACCGCATTCAGGAACAGCAGGTCATGGCCTTTGTCTATGATGAGGCGCCGGTTGCGCTCCTGCCCGTGGGAGAAGAGACTTATGAGGGAGTGGTACGAAGTGATGGGCTTGAAAAGCGGGTAAAGGTGAGGTTCAGCGAGGGCATACTGCAGAGCTGTGAGATTGCGAATCGAGAAGAGGAATTCATACCCGTGAGTCGCTACATTACCTCAAATGACTATCTGGGTACTTATTGTGTGCAGCTTGAACAGCGGACGGCACAGCGTTTTCGCGTTGGGGCTATCTTCTTTGCAGGCATACTGGCGATGTTTGGCTTGGCACTGAGAGAGACCCGAAGAGCCGGCGGAACCTGGTCTCGCTTTGTGTATTCGGATGCCGCTGTCCGGGCAATCGGGAGAAAGCCCATTTTGCTTTCCTTCGCGGTGACCGCCATCAGCCTCTTTATTTTCTATGGCTGTGACTTAAAGCCGCTTGCGGAGAGCATCATACTCTGGCAGAAGGGTGTAGACCTCTTTCAGCTCTTTGCCTGCATCAACCCCTATAAATCCGTGGAGCTCTATTCCTGGCAGTACGAGGGCATGATGCTCGCGGGCTACGGTCTGCCGTCTTACCTGCTCTACCCGACACTTGGGGGCTTTCAGCCGGGCGCGTATCACTGGTTACAGTCGTTCCTCTACAAAATGCTCAACATGCTTCTGATGAACGGAACGGTGCTCTCGCTGATGAGCTTCCTCCTAGAGCGTGGATTACTCAAAGAAGAGCGGGCACGGGAAGTCTACTATTTCTCTGTCTTTAATCCGCTTTGCTTCTGGATTGCCATCATCTTCATTCAGTTTGATATGCTGCCGGTCTACTGTACTTTGCTTGGGCTCTTGTTGCTCTCGGATGTGCAAAAGAACAAGTGGAGCGCCGCGATCTTTCTCGGTTTCGGCGTGGCCTGCAAGGTGACTTACCTCATGTTGCTGCCGAGCATGGCCTTCCTCATGCTGACGCTATTTGTGCGGGATAGGAAAGCGAGAAAGGACTGGCTCCTGTTTGGTCTTGGCTTCGGGCTTTTGCTCTTTGTCTTCCTGTTGTTACCGCGCATCTTGCATACACCGCTGCACCTAGCTTACCGGGATTTGCCGCAGACCAAGCGTCTCTGGAGGCTTGCCTTCCCCTTGGTCAGCACGGAGATCAGAACCTATGCGGCAATTGTGGGACTGGTGATTGCCTTTCTCTGGAGCGTACTTCACTGGGACACCAAGGCGGCTATGCCCATCCAGATTTTGCGGACGGTGCTCATGTTGGCGGTCATTATGTTCACCTTCTCCTCGCTTACCTTATCCACGCCCTCCTTTTATCTGGTCTCACTTCCGGCCTTTGTGCTCCTTATGCGGCAGAGTCGGAACCGCTATGAGTGCGTGCTGAAATCGCTCTTATCTCTCCTCGTGGTCACGCAGTTTGCTGCGCCCGGAGGGCGATATCACGGCGACTCTCTGGTTCTTCGGGAAAACGCCTGTCTTTACCCGCGTTTTGCAGGCGGTAGAGGCGAGCGGCAAGGCGTTATGGTGGAAGTCGTTTCTATACAGCGTCTCCTACGGGGCCATGCTGGTCTATTTAAAACTCTTCTGGGATTTGGTCTGTGACCACCCAGTTGACCCGAAGCTGACAGTTCAGCTTGCCACAAGGGAGGATGGATTGTGAAATAAGAGAAGCGCCGCCCTGACAGGATAGCTGTGATATGTACCCAGAATTCTGGACACATTGACTATCGTTAGGCACCGCAACTGGATGCTATCCTGTATTGTACAGGAGGCATCCAGTTTGTTTCTTCTGGATTCTCCTGTTGTTATAGTAATCGATATAATCATCGACTGCAGTAACAAATTCCTCAAAGGACTTGAACTCTTGCTCATGTCCATAGAACATCTCATTCTTCATCCGACCAAAGAACGACTCCATAATGCCGTTATCATGGCAATTCCCCTTTCTGGACATCGACTGTGTGATGCCATGCTTCTCAAGCTCGGTTCGATAGTAGGCGTGCTGATACTGCCAGCCCTGATCTGAATGCATAATCAAGCCTGTTAACTTTGGGAACTTTGCAAATGCCTTATCCAGCATGTCCTTGATCTGTTCCATATTAGGATGCAGCGAAACATTGTACGAGATAATCTCGTTCCCGCACATGTCGAGGATCGGAGAAAAGTAGCACTTCCCCCATCCCATGTTGAACTGAGATACGTCTGTTGTCCATTTCTCGAGGGGTGTGTCTGAAATAAAATCCTGTTTAAGGAGATTGTCAGCGGTCTTGCCCACCTCACCTTTGTAAGAATGATACTTCTCCTTCGGACGCTTGCCGAGCAGTTCCATGTCGTGCATGAGCCGCTGAACACGCTTGTGATTGACCTCAAATCCACGATTATGCAGCTCCGCCGTAATTCGGCGGACACCATATCGCTGCCGGTTCTCATCGTAAATTCTGCGGATCTCTGCGGAAAGACCTGTATTCCTGAGAGCAACTGCGTCAGTCCTGCCAAGTTCATAGTAGTAGGTGGACCGGGACATTCCCATTGCTGTCAGCAGGTACTTCAGTTTGTATCCTCTGTCGCGGAGTTCTTTGATGATCGCTGCTTTCTCGCCTTGAGTCGCGCAGCTTCCTTTTCTTCTCTCAAGGCGATCTCTTTTTTTATTACTTCGTTCTCGGCCTTAATCAAGGCGTTCTCTTCACGAAGCCGGAGGAGCTCCTCGTATTCACTCTCCTGGAGTTTTCTGGGATTGTTGATATTTACTTTCTTCATCTTCACAGGATCCTTTGGCTTGCGGCCTTTCTTCTTACTTACAAGTCCATTATACCCGTAAATCTTATATTTCTGCACCCAGTCATAGAGCAGACGGCTCCCAATGCCGGCCTCTAGCGCAACGGACTGTGCCGTCCTCCCGGCGAGAACCTTTGTGATTAGCTTCAGTTTCTCTTCAGGCGTCCACGGATGCTGCTTTCCATGCTTTAGGACCTGGGAGCCATTTGCCTTTTCGGCACGAGCCCATCGACGAATCATGGCGTGAAAGTTACCCGGATCGTTATAACCCTCCGGTGTCTCTGGCCATTTCCCCTGTCGATACAGGTCGACACACATCTTCTTGAATTCATAATCATAGCGCATGATAAAACCCTCCTTACTGTGACACTTTCGTGTCCAGTAAAGAGGGTACATATCACTGTTGGGGCGGCGCTTTGTTTCATATGAGGGAGTTCCGACTCCTTTTTTATTTCTCCAAGTTCAGTAGTTCATCCATAGTTTTGACAACTACTTTTCCTTCCTTGAACTGCTGTATGGAGTGATCAAGTTTGGCAAGGTACTCTGCATTGCGACGTAGTTTTTCAAGTTCTCGATACGCTGCCTCACTGATCACAATAAGATTCTGATTGTGGGGGCGGGAATTCATGAGATTCTCCTTTCTTACGTGAAGGGGCACACATTTCGACGCATATTTCGAAGAAGGACAGTGTGCTTATGAGCTTTGCCCCGTCTTCTTTGCTTCCCGCAGCTCGAGCAGTCGTTCAAACTGGATTTTTAGGAGCGTACCCACCGGCACGGCGAGCAGCATGCCGAGGATGCCGCCCACGGCACCGCCGACCAGGAGGGATGCAATCACAAGCAGGGGGTGTATGTCTATGCTGGAGCTTAAGAGGCGGGGGTTAATCACGTTGCCGTCCAGCGTCTGAATTACAAAGAGCGCGATAAATGCCGAGATGAGCCGCGCATAGTCGCCGTAGAGAATGCAGACCAGGGCGGTGCTGCCGTAGGCCACAAAGGGGCCCACATAGGGAATCAGGTTGCCGAGGCCGGTCAAAATGCCGATGATGAGCCCGTAGCGAACCCCGAGCACACTGAGCGAAACGCTGACCAGTAGGGTCATGATGAGCGCATCGATCACCTGGCCGCGAATGTAGCCTGCGAAGGCGCGGTCCGCGTCCGAGAAGAAGACGGAGAGCGCCCGGTTGAGGCGCTGCCCCAGCAGAACCTTGGAGACCCGCTTCCAGTAATTCAGAATGTTCTCGCCGTCCAGCAGAAAGTAGACGCAGAAGATGAGCGAGAAGAGGAGGTTCGAGAAGAAGCTGCCCATGTTGTTGACGCTCGACAGCATGGAGCCGAGGAAACGTTCCGCAAAACTCATGAGGTTCGAGACCGCGCTCTGCAGGTAGGCGGTAAAGTCATTTCCGCCGACCGGGAGGGTGGCAAGCTTATTCAGGACATCCTGATAGAAGTTTGAGATTGCAAGGCTCAGTTCCTTGGTCATGCGCCAGAGGTCGCTTAAATTTGCAAGTTGCACGCTGCTGCTGAGCGCCGAAATGAGGAGAGAGAGCAACAGGGTGAGAGCCAGCAGCACCAAAAGAAAGGTGAGGAGCACGGCGAGTCCCCGGAAGGAACGCGCTTTGCCTTGCTTCGCGGGGCGGCGCCGTGCGCGCGGCAAGAGTGTCCGAAAGCCCGCAAGGCGCTGCTCGAAAAAGTTCACGACCGGAGTCAAGAGATAGCAGAGCGCAAAGCCGGTAATCAGGGGATGCAGGACAACCCGAAACCAGCGGAAAAAGCCCGTGACCGCGGCCCAGAGTTCCGGAATATGGTCGATGGCGCGGCTGCCGCAGTAGAGCAGTAGAGCGGTGATTAAAACATAGAGTGAAATCAGAATATAGCGAAAGTTAAACAGTTTTTTCCAATTCATGGGAATACCTCAGAAAGTCTGTGTGCTTTTGCCTCATTATAAGGGCTGGATTTTTTTCTGACAATGGTCGTATAATAATCATAGAAAAAAGGGGGTACTTATGGGACAGATTACAGTGACAACTTGCCCGATTGAGGGACTTTATGTGATTGAGCCTGCGGTGCACGGCGATGCGCGCGGCTATTTTATGGAGACCTATAACCGCCGCGATATGGAAGAGGCGGGGCTCAACTTAAACTTTGTGCAGGACAACCAGTCCGCGTCCAAGAAGGGCGTGCTGCGCGGCCTTCACTTCCAGAAGGAATTTCCGCAGGGCAAGCTGGTGCGCGCCATTCGCGGCCGTGTCTTTGACGTGGCGGTGGATCTTCGTAAGGATTCTAAGACTTTTGGGCAGTGGTACGGCGTAGAGCTCACCGAGGAGAACAAAAAGCAGTTCTATATTTCCGAGGGCTTTGCGCACGGTTTTCTGGTGCTCTCCGACTATGCGGAGTTCTGCTATAAGGTGACGGATTTCTATCACCCTGGCGATGAGGGCGGTCTCGCGTGGAACGACCCGGAAATCGGCATTCGGTGGCCGGAACTGGTGGGCGCTTACCCGGGCTCTGCGGATGCTTCGGGCTATACGCTATCGGACGGCACGCATCTTACGCTGAGCGATAAGGACCAGGCCTGGGAGACGCTTAAAAACACGCATCACTTCTGAAGAAGACAACTTAGATCGGGGGGGAGGCACACGCATGAAACAGGTATCACAGGAGGCGCGCTACCGGCAGATGATGGAGGAACCGGTATACACGCTGATTCCGCGTCTCGCCGTTCCCACCATCGTATCCATGCTGGTCACCGCGGTCTACAACATGGCGGACACCTACTTTGTGTCGCAACTCGGCACCTCGCCCTCGGCGGCGGTCGGCGTGGTCTTTCGCTGATGACGGGCATCCAGGCCGTGGCCTTCATGATAGGCATGGGCTGTGGCAATGAAATTGCGCGTTTGCTCGGGCAGAAGGAAGTAGAGGAGGCGGAGCGCTATGTGGCGACCGGCTTCTTTACGGAGATGCTCGTAGGTACGATGCTCGCGGTGCTTGGCATTGCATGTTCGGGGCAGCTGGTCTACCGCCTCGGTGCGACGCCTACCATAGCGCCCTATGCCGCGTCCTACACGCGCTATGCCCTGCTCGGCGTGCCCTTCTTTATGTGCTCGCTCGGCATGAACAACATGCTCCGTTTTCAGGGCAATTCGTTTTATTCGATGCTCGGCATTGCGACCGGCGGTGTGCTCAATATCTTTTTGGATCCGCTCTTTATCTACGTGTTTCACATGGGAATTGCGGGCGCGGCAATCGCGACCGTGATCAGCCAGATTATCTCGTTCTTCATTCTGGTCTGGCAGTGCAACTGCATGCCGGCCTGTCTCAGCATACGCCCGCGGCGCTTTGCGCCGAGTCCCGAGCGCTACCGGAACATACTGCGCTTCGGTCTCCCGAGTCTTGCGCGGCAGGGCATTGCGAGCATCTCTGTCATCGTGATTAACTTTGCGGCGCAGCCCTACGGCGATGCCGCGATTGCGGCGATTGCCATTGTGTCGCGAGTTGCCATGTTCATGAATTCCGCCATCATCGGCTTCGGGCAGGGCTTCCAGCCGGTCTGCGGCTTTAACTACGGCGCGGGCAATTATAAGCGCGTAGAGCAGGCCTATAACTTCAGCCTTCGCGTTTGCTTCGCTGCTCTGCTTCTCATGGGAGCGCTGGTGTTCTTCAATGCGGAGCGTGTGATGATGCTCTTTCGGAAGGACCCGGATGTCCTTGCGGTCGGAACGCTGGCCTTACAGCTCCAGTCCCTCAGCATACCGCTTGCGGCGCAGATTACTATGGCCAATATGTTTTCGCAGACTACGGGCTACAATGTCCGTGCGACCGTCGTGGCCTTACTCCGTCAGGGCATATGTCTGATCCCGATACTACTTGTCTTGCCGCGCGTGCTCGGCGTGCGGGGCATTCAGGCGGCACAGCCGCTCAGCGATGTCTTTTCCGCGGTGATTGCGTTTTTCATCACAAGGAGCATACTCAGAGAGATGCGACGTAAGACTGCGGAGCAAGAAAAAGCAGAGGCTAGATTGCAAGATCAAGTAGGACAGTCTGAAATAATTCCTCCGGCGAACTGTAATGAAAGGATTTTCGGGGGAGTTGATTGATCCAGTTCTGTATCTCTCTTATCTGCTCATCCGTAACTACATCAAAAGAACTCCCTTTTGGTAAGAACCGGCGAATCAATGAGTTCTGCTTTTCATTCAGTCCGCGTTCGTAGGCGGAGTAAGGATGAGCATAGTATATGGGTATCGTGGAAAGCAACTGTGGCAGTGAAGCAAATTCACTGCCATTGTCACTTGTGATGGAGCGAAAGACTTGGCTGAATCGTTCTCCGTATAGCTCTCGGAGCGTTTTTAAACCTTGCTCGACCGCTTGTGTGCTTTCTACCGGGTATCTTTATAATGTGTCGAAATCTTGTGATTCGCTCATCCAGTGTCAACAAAACGGATTGTGACTCCTTTCGACCGACCACGGTATCAATCTCCCAATGCCCAAACTCCTCCCGCTGATTGACTACTTGGGGGCGAGCTTCAATACTCAGGCCATACAGCCGCTTATGCTGCGGATGTCCCTTACGGTGTTGTTTACGTTTGACCTTTAGCGTGAGATCGATATTTCGAGCTTTTAACAATCCACGCTCAATATAGTTATAAAGTGTCTTGCTGCAAACCAGCTCGGTGAAACAGCCCTTTTCTTTGGCAAGACCGCAAATCGTATCAGGTGCCAGATGCTTTGTCAGTATCTGCTTTACTGCAAAAGACACGAACTTCTTAGCTTTCACCAGCTTCATGGGGCAATGACTATTTCGTCTTCGATGTTCGTAGACACGCTGTCCCGAATCTCCAAAGTACCGAGTGTATGGCTCCAGATTCCGTCCTAACTGCTGTACAGTACCTCTGGCAAGTTCATTATATAAAGTTGACCTTGCAATCCCGATTTCGCGCGCGATGCGACTTTGGGGAGCTTTAATTGCAGCAGCACTTCAATCTGTGCACGCTTTTCGCGTGTCAGGTGGCGATATTTTCTATTTGTGTTATACTCTTTCTGAGCCATGGCGAACCTCCTGGTGTTGTGTTGTGTGGTAGCTTCATCATACCACGAGTTCGTCATCGGCTCTTTTTTATTGTCCTAGTTCATCTTACAATCATCCAAGAAAAAGCAGAGTTGAATTCCGGAAAAACGCTTGCACAAGCGAAAGAAGTATGATATAAAATTAGGGCACGTGTTAAGAGAGCACGCTGTCCGCAGGTGTAGTTCAATGGTAGAACACCAGCCTTCCAAGCTGGATACGTGGGTTCGATTCCCATCACCTGCTCTTGAGTCTGTAGCTCAGCAGGATAGAGCAACGGCCTTCTAAGCCGTGGGTCGGGGGTTCGAATCCCTTCAGGCTCGTTGGGATTCGAAACAGTCCCGAAACACGAATATGGTGGGTATGGCGCAGTTGGTTAGCGCGCCAGATTGTGGATCTGGAGATCCAGGGTTCGAGCCCCTGTACCCACCCGATGAAAGAGCACCCGAAAGGGTGCTCTTTTTTACATAAAATATAAACGAGCAAAACAATTACAATGCTTTGCATTTTTGGGGAAGTGCATACAATGTCATCAACAGAACGGAGGTATATCATATGGCAAGGAAGAAGCATAATAGCGGAACCGATTCGAAAACGCCGAATACGTTGACAAAAGCTGCGATAGGCGCGGGAAGACAAATTGCCTCCGATGACAGCGTAAAGGGCTACAGAGATATGAATGAGCTGAAGTGCGCGCTTTTTGAGCGAATTGAAGATGAATATGATATCGCTGTGGCTGCCGAGGCTTATGCAGAGTACGAAAGAAGTGGGCGTAAGAGTAGACCCATTTCCGAACTGTGGAAAGAATTGGATTTATAGGAAACAAAAAAGAGCCTCTCGGCTCTTTTTTGTTTCCGCATTTCTCTTTGCTTACTGCGCCTTGACTTCCTTCCAGAGCTCGTCGTAGAGCGCATCGCCCTCTTCGCCGAGGTACTGGAACACTTCGCACTTCGCGAGGTCCGCATCGTCCGGGAAGAGCGCCTTGTTGTTCTGAAGTTCCGGATCGAGGAGATCGAACGCTGCCTTGTTCGGGGTCGGGTAGGTGATGAACTCGAAGTTCTCCTTCGCAATCTCCGCGCGGCACATAAAGTCGATCCACTTTTCCGCGTTCTCCTTGTGGCGCGCGTTCTTCGGGATGACCCAGCTGTCAATCCAGACATTGGAGCCTTCCTCCGGAATCACATACTTGAGCTCGTAATCCGCGCCGGAAGCCTTGACTTCTTTCTGGACATAGAGCATCTCGCCGGAGTAGATGACTGCGAGTGCAGCCTCACCGCCTATCATCTTGTCGCGCACCTGGTCAATGACATAGGCCTGCACGAGCGGCTTCTGCTCAATCAGCTTATCCTTCACTGCCTCGAGCTCGGTTCTGTCGGTCGTGTTGATGTCGTAGCCCAGGAGCTTCTCGCCGACCATGAAAGCGTCGCGGACGGAATCCTGCATGAGGATGTTGTTCTGGTACTTCGTATTCCAGAGGTCGTTCCAGCTCTTCGGCGCCTCGGATTCCGGCACCATGGAGGTGTTGTAGAGGATGCCGACCGTACCCCAGCAGTAGGGGACAGAGTACTTGTTCTCCGGATCGAAGCCCTTGGACTTTTCAAGGTACTTCGGGTCGATATTCTTGTAGTTCGGAACCTTATCGAAGTCGATCGGCTGAATCAGGTCCTTCTCAATCATCTTCTGGATGATGTAATCGGACGGGCAGACCACATCATACTGGACTGCGCCTGCCTCAATGATCGGGAGCATCTCCTCGTTGGTCTCGAAGGTGTCGTAGACCACCTTGATGCCGGTCTCTTTCTCGAATTCCTTCACGACATTTCGCCGATGTACTCGCCCCAGTTGTAGACATAGAGCGTGTTATCGTCCTTTGCGGACTTCTGACCGCAACCGCTGATTGCGAGGCCGAGCGCCGCGAGGACCGCTGCAGAGAGTGCGCGGGTCAAAATGCTTCTTTTCTTCATACTGTAATCCCCCTTAAACCTGTTTTGAATTTTTTGCAGACGGCATGAAATTTGCGACGAGAAGCAGAAGAAGAACTGCCGCAAAAATGATGGCCGAAAGTGCATACATGCTGGGTACAATGCCGCGCCGCACCTGTGAGTAGATCAGCGTGGACAAGGTGTCAATGCCCGCTCCTTTGGTGAAGTGGGTGATGATAAAATCATCGAGCGACATCGTGAAAGCGAGCAGAAAACCGGAGAGCACGCCGGGCACAATGTCCGGGAATATGGTGTAGAAAAAGGCCTGGCGCGGTGTCGCGCCGAGATCCATGGCTGCCTCGTAAGCGGAGCGGTTGGTCTGCTTCAGTTTCGGCAGCACGGAGAGCAGCACATAGGGCACGTTGAAGGTGATATGGCTGATCAGCACCGTGTGGAAACCGAGTGAGAAGCGGAAGGCGATGAAGGCGAGCATCAGGGAGATGCCGGTCACGATGTCCGCATCCAGCATCGGAATGTTGTTTAAGCCTATCATCAGGTTGCGGCCGGTGGGCTTCATCGCATTGATGCCGATGGCCGCCGCGGTGCCGAGTACGGTCGCAATCAGCGCGGACAGGAAGGCGATCAGCAAGGTATTGTGCAAAGCCTGCATGATGGTCGCGTTCGAGAAGAGCTCTCCGTACCACCTGAGGGTAAAGCCGCCCCAGCGCGTCCTTGATTTACTCTCGTTAAAAGAGAGCACAATCATCGTAAAGATGGGGAGGTAGAGAAAGAGGAGCATGATCACGAGGTAAAAGTCGCCGATGATATTTCGTATACGTCTGTTCATCAGAATGCCGTCCCCTCTCCGTTTTTATCGTAGCGCGCCAGCACCGTCATGCTGAGCAGGATGAAGAGCAGCATGACAATCGAGAGACCGCTGCCCAGATTCCAGTTGCTTGCCTTGGTGAATTCGGTCTCGATGACATTTCCGATCAGCAGTATCTTGCTGCCGCCGAGAATGTTGGAAATAACAAAGGTCGTGAGTGCCGGGACAAAGACCATCGTGACGCCGCTCACAATGCCGGGCACGGAGAGCGGAAGCCATATGCGCCATAGGGTCTGGAGCGACGAAGCTCCGAGATCCCGCGCGGCCTCGACAATGCTGTCCTCAATCTTACACATGGTGTTGTAAAGCGGAAGCACCATGAAGGGCAGAAAGTTATAGACCATGCCGAGCACAATGGCAGTGGGCGTGTTGATGATATTGATGGGCTTTAGGTGCAGGGCCGTGAGAAAACCGTTGATCACGCCGTTCTTCTCGAGCAGGGTCTGCCACGCGAGGGTGCGGAGCAGGAAGTTCATCCACATCGGCAGGATGAAGATAAAGACCACAAAATTCGCGCGGCCTATCTTCTTGCCGCGCAGAATGAGCGCAAGCGGAAAGGCGAGCAGAAAGCAGATCACGGTGCTCACAAAGGAGAGCAGCACCGAGAGCTTTAAGGCCTTCAGGTGATTGCGCTCTACAATCGAAATCACATTTTCCAAGGTGAAGGCGCCGCTCCGGTCGGTCAGTCCGAAGACAAAGACCAGGGCGAGCGGAATCACGATGAAGCCTATCATCCAGACCAGATAGGGGAGAGAGGAGTCTTGCCTTCTTACTCATTGACAATTGCCTCCTCGTCCTCGGAGGCGGGCTTATTCATGATCTGAATGTTGAAGGGATCGACCATAATGCCGACCTCCTGCCCGAGGGTGAACATGTGGGTGGACTGCACGAGCCACTCGTAGCCGCCCTTGGTCGTCACCTCCATCTCGTAGTGCACGCCCTTAAAGATGGAGTGGGTCACATGGCCGGTGAGGGTTCCGTCCTCCGGCTTTACGAGCTCCACATCCTCCGGGCGTATCACGACGTCGACCGGCTGATTCTGGCCGAAGCCCTTGTCCACGCAGCGGAAGTTTGCGCCGAAGATGTTCACGAGCTCATCGTGCACCATGATGGCGGGGATGATGTTGGAGTCGCCGATGAAGTCCGCGACAAAGGCGTTTTCCGGCTCGTTGTAAATCTGCTCCGGCGTGCCCATCTGCTGGATATAGCCCTGGTTCATGACGACGATGGTGTCGGACATGGTGAGAGCCTCTTCCTGGTCGTGGGTCACGTAGACAAAGGTGATGCCGAGTTCCTTTTTAAGGCGTATCAGCTCGTACTGCATGTCCTGGCGGAGCTTTAAGTCGAGTGCGCCGAGCGGCTCGTCGAGGAGCAGAAGACGCGGCTCATTCACGATGGCACGCGCAATCGCAATGCGCTGCTGCTGGCCGCCCGAGAGGGAATTCACGTCGCGCTTCTCAAAGCCGGAGAGGTTCACGAGCTTTAAGGCGTATCGAATTTTGTCATCGATATAGGCCTTGCTCTTACCCTTGATTTTGAGGCCGAAGGCAATGTTCTCCGCAATGCTCATATGCGGGAAGAGCGCATACTTCTGGAAGACCGTGTTCAGCTGGCGGCGGTTCGGCGGAAGGCTTGTGATATCCTGACCGTCAAAAATCACCTTGCCGCTGTCCGGGGTCGTGAAGCCGCCCAGAATGCGGAGCGTTGTGGTCTTGCCGCAACCGGAGGGGCCGAGCAGGGTCACAAAGGAGTTCTCCGGAACGGTCAGATTCAAGTCGTCCAGCACCATTTCTCCGTCGAAGGACTTCGAGATGTGCTGCAAATCCACCAGTGTTGACATAGTTTGAATCTCCTCTCTATCTTAAAAGGACGGCGGGGCGCTGACGTAGAGTAGCGTGCAGCCGCTCTTTGAGCTGACATAGTGACTTTTTTCGGAGCGGTAGTAGAAGCTCTCGCCCTTTTTGACGCGGCGGGTTTCATTGCCGAGGTGCAGTTCCAGACTGCCGCTCAGCACGTAGCCGAACTCCTCTCCGGAGTGGGGGGCATCTTCCGCCATACGACCGCCCGGTTCGAGGGTCAGCAGTATGGGCTCCATCATATTTTTTTGCGCGTTCGGAATGAGCCAGCAAATGTGGTTTTTCAGCTCACTGTCCTGCTTTCAAAATAGTCTGCCTTTCGGAACACCAGCTGCTCCGGTTCTTTCTCGCTGAAGAAGTCCGCGGGCGTAGTGCCGAGGCACTGCAGAATGTCCATCAGAGTCAGGATGGAGGGAGAAGTCAAATCGCGCTCCAACTGGGAGATGAAGCCCTTGGAGAGCTCCGCGCGGTCCGCCAGTTCTTCCTGCGTCAGATTGTTCAGGATGCGCAGACGCCTGATTTTTTCACCAATCTCCAAGAACAGCCTCCTTAAACTTATAGTTTAGTAAAAATAAACCACCGGTACGATTATACAGTTTTTGAAGGGGGTGTCAATAGAATTTTTGAGGGCCTTGTGCTAGAATGAGCAGGAAGAAAAACAGCAGGGCATCCCTTGGTTTTGCGCGGGGCGCAGTGAGGAGAGAGCATGAAAAAATACGTGGCGTATGTGGGATCTTACTCCTATACGGGAAAGGCAAAAGGCATCACAATTTTTGATGTGGATACGGAGCGCGGCAGCTTTCATAAGCGCCAAGAGGTCGAGGTGGACAATGCCTCGGATGTGATTGCATCGAGTGACGGGCGCATGCTCTACGCCGTGGAGGATTACGGCGTGGTTGCGTTCCGCATTCTGCCGGACGGCGGTCTGGTGCGTGTTTCGAGCCGAAAGGTGAACGGCATGCGGCCGCACCATATTTGCGTGGACCGGGAGAGCAAGTACCTCTATACCTCGGGTTATCACGACGGAAAGCTCACCATACTCCGCCTTGAACCGGACGGCACCATAGGTTCTATCGTGGACGAGGTTTACCATAAGGGTCTCGGCTCCATTGCGGAGCGCGGCTCGAGAGCCCATATCACCTGCTCGAAGCCCACGCGTGACATGCGCTTTGTGATGTCTGCGGATCCCGGCATCGATCAGGTGAGCATCTACCGCTTTACGGGCAGACCGGGTGAAATACGTTTGGTAGACGCGATTCGCACCGCGCGGCGTTCCTCGCCCTACTTCTTTACCTTTTCAAAGGACAATCGCTTCCTCTATCTGCTCTACGATATGACGAATGCGATCGATGTATACAGCTATACGGTCTCCGAGGACAGGGGCATGCCGGAGTTCACAAAGCTTCAGACGGTGTGCACCACGGGAGACGTGACGCCGGGCGCCCTGAATGCGGCGACCTGCATGACCTTTACCGTGGACGACCGCTACATCTTTGTGGGCAACGCGGGCGATAACAGCGTGACCCTTTTTGCGCGCGATGCGGAGAGCGGTATGCTGACAGCCGAGTTTAATCTCCCGATCAGCGGCGAGTACCCGAAGGATATCGCAATCTTCCCGGACGGGAAGCACATTGTGAGCGTAAACCACGAGAGCGGAACCCTCTCTTTCTTTAAGGTGGATTACGAGAAGAAGCTGCTCATCATGAGTACCAACGAGATACCGGTGAGCCAGCCGAACTGCTGCATCATGGTACCGGTCGGAGAGGATGGTTAAATGGCGGGAAGTATATTCGGAACCTTGTTTCGCGTGAGCACCTTCGGAGAGTCGCACGGCACGGCGCTCGGCGCGGTGATCGACGGCTGCCCGGCGGGGCTTCCGCTCACGGCGGAGGAGATTCAGGCCTATTTAAATCGCAGAAAGCCCGGGCAGTCCGCGTTTACGACACCCCGTAAGGAGGCGGATGCCTGTGAAATTCTGTCCGGCGTCTTTGAGGGAAAGACCCTCGGCACACCGATTGCGGTTCTGGTGCGCAATAAGGATCAGCACTCGGCGGACTATCAGGCCATTTGGGATTGCTATCGCCCGGGGCACGCGGACTTCGGATTCGATCGAAAATTCGGTTTTCGGGATCCGCGGGGCGGCGGCAGAAGCTCGGGGCGGGAGACCATAGGCCGGGTAATCGGCGGCGCAATTGCGGCAAAGCTCCTCGCGGAGTTCGGCATTCGCGCCTTTGCCTATGTGAGCGCGGTCGGCGAAATCGAGGCAGAGCGCTTTGAGCCTTCGGCCTGTGCGGAAAATCCGCTCGGCATGCCGGATCCGGAAGCCGCGGCGAGGGCGGCTGCCTACTTAAAAGAAGTGATGCAAGCCAGAGATTCGCTCGGCGGCACGGTGAGTTGCCGCGTCACCGGTATGTTCCCGGGGCTCGGTGAGCCGGTCTTTGATAAACTTGACGCAGAGCTTGCGAAGGCTGTCATGAGTATAGGCGCGGTTAAGGGCGTTGAGTTCGGCGACGGCTTCGGGGTGAGCACCAAACGTGGCAGCGAAGATAACGACGCCTTCTGCCCGGGCAAGAACGGCATCGAGAAAAAGAGTAACCACGCGGGCGGTATGCTCGGCGGCATTTCGGACGGCAGCGATATCCTGCTTCGGGCAGCCGTGAAGGCAACGCCTTCCATCGGCTCTCCGCAGGAGACCGTAAACAAAAACGGCGAGCCGGTCACCATCGAGGTTCAGGGGCGGCACGATCCGACCATCATGCCGCGGGCTGCGGTTGTGGTCGAGTCCATGGTGAATCTCGTGCTCGCGGATTTGCTTCTTCGAAACAGCGTGAGCACAGTCGAGAAACTAAAGCGGGCCGCCGGTCGCAATTGAAACAGAACTTGCAAAGAAAAGAGGTACCGAGACGGTATCTCTTTTCTTTCGCCAAAACGCCGAACGAAACCACGCCAAGTCGCCGAACGAAATCCCGCCAAAACGCCGAATGAAATTCCGCCAAAACGCCGAACGAAATCCCGCCAAGTCGCCGAAGAGGCTTCGGAAGCAAGACTTGCAAATCCTGCGAAAAGCGGGCATTCTGTTAGAAAAGATGCTTGGATCGGAGGTGGCTTATGCCCTTACACTTGGTTAGAAACGATATCACGAAGATGCGGGTGGATGCCATTGTGAATGCCGCAAACAGTTCCCTCCTCGGCGGGGGCGGAGTGGACGGCTGCATCCACCGCGCGGCGGGGCCGGAGCTCCTTCAGGCTTGTAAGAACTTACACGGCTGCGAGACGGGGCAGGCAAAGATTACCGCGGGCTACCGGCTTCCCTGCAAGTATGTGATTCACGCGGTCGGGCCGCGCTGGCAGGGCGGAACGCAGGGGGAAGAGGAAAAACTGCGTTCCTGTTACCTTGAATCCCTGAAATTAGCAACGGAGTATCAGTGCGAGACGGTTGCCTTCCCGCTGATTTCCGCCGGGATATACGGCTACCCGAAGGCGGAGGCGCTTCGCGTCGCGGTCGATACGATAGCCGCCTTTCTCGAGACTGCGGAGCTCACGGTCTACCTGGTCATCTTTGACCGGGCGTCCTATGAGATTGGCGCGGAGCGCTTCTCGGAGATTGCGGTCTATATCGACGAGCGCTATGTGGATGCGCATACGGACAGCGCTGCACAACGCTTCCGTCGGGAGCGGCTGTATGAGGCAAAGTGCTCGGAAATGTCGCTTTGCGAGACAAAAGCTGTCTCAGAGCCTTCGCTCGAAGAGACTTTGCAGCGGCTCGGCGAGAGTTTCGGAAATGCTGCTCCGGAAAATCGACGAATCCGGTATGACGGATGCGCAGTGCTATAAAAAGGCAAACATAGACCGGAAGCTCTTCTCAAAGATACGCAAAGACAAGCACTATCAGCCCTCGAAAGCCACGGCCATTGCCTTTGCGCTCGCACTGGAACTGCCGCTTTCGGAACTGGAAGAACTCCTCGAAAAGGCCGGCTTTGCCCTCTCACCCGCGAGCAAGTTCGATTTAATCGTTGAGTACTTTGTCGCGCGGGGCAAGTACAATGTCTTTGAAATCAACGAGGCGCTCTTTGCCTTTGATGAGAATCCGATCGGGGCGTGAGAACGCCGAGCGAAATGTCGCCTGCGAGGCGACCCTTCCGGATTTCAAAAGCGCTATGCTCTCCTTGTCAGTGAAACAAGTGACTCGGCTCTGTGCGGTACAAGTGCGGTGCAGGTGTTGCGCGCATAAACGCAGCGGCGCCCGTGTAACAGAGCAGTCAAAGGAAAACAGCGGGAGGGAAGTAAAATGAAGAACAATTTGACCGAAATCGTATTTATTCTGGATCGCAGCGGCTCTATGGGCGGCTTGGAAACGGATACCATAGGGGGCTTCAATGCCATGCTGGAACGGCAGAAAAAAGCGGAGGGCGAGGCACTCCTCTCGACTCTCTTATTCAGCAACGAGACGGAGGTACTGCATGACCGTGCGGACATCCGGCAGGTGGAGCCCCTCAGCCTTCAAGACTACCGTGTCGGCGGCAGCACTGCCTTATTAGACGCCATCGGCGGTGCAATACGGCACATCGGTGAGCTGCACCGTAGGGCAAGCGAGGATGGGAGACCGGCGCACACCCTTTTTGTGATTACCACGGACGGGCAGGAAAATGCGAGCCGCCGCTACGGCTATGCGGAACTCAAGCGGCTCATAGAGCGTCAGAAGGAAAGATACGGCTGGGAGTTTCTCTTTCTCGGCGCGAATATGGATGCGGTGGCGGCGGCGAGCCGCTTCGGCATCGATGCGGATCGAGCGGTTCGCTTTCACTGCGACAGTGCGGGCATCGCGCTGAACTACGAAGCGGTGGGAGAGGCCATACTCACGCTCAGAGAGAAATCGGCCCTTGACCGGGACTGGGGTGCGCGCATCCGTGAGGACTATCAAAAGCGCGAAAGAGACATAGTCGGATTTCACAACGTAAGGTTGACATAACCTTACAAAGAGGCATGGTAGACGCGCGTCGGCGAAAGCAATGATGCTTAGAAACGGGCGATTCGGAGGGACAAAGGGCCAAACGATATGGCGCTTGAATGACGAAGTGCAAGAGACGAAGTGTAGATGAATTTAGTGCGAACGATAACGCAGCGGGAGGAAAAGCACGAAAGACAAAGTGCCGAAGGATGCAGCGTATACAGGTTGAAGAGTAAAAGACAACACGCCGAACGATAGGGCATCGAAACACGAAGCACATAAAAAGAGACGCAGTCCCCGGGGACTGTGTCTCTTTCTTTGCTTCTTCGCACTTTTTACTTGAGCACCTTGATGCCGGGCCAGTAGCGGAACAGGACCTTTGCGACTATCTTATCAATGTAGACATAGTGATTTGTCCAATAGCGGGCGTCCACCGAGCCGTTTCGGTTATCGCCCATGCAGAAATAAGCGCCTTCGGGCACCTGAAATTCCTGCAACGCCGCGGGCTTCATGGGCTCTCGGATATAGTTCTCTTCGAGCGGGGTCTCGGAGTCGTTTAAGTAGACCTGGCCGTCCCGAATCGTGACCTTGTCGCCCGGCATGCCGATGATGCGCTTTACATAGAGGGTCTCCGGCTCATCCGGGGCGTGGAAGATGATGATGTCGCCGCGCTTCGGCGCTTCGAAGCGATAGGCGAGGCGGGAGCCGATCACGCGATCGCCCGGCATGATGGTCGTAATCATGGAACCGGTGGGCACGCGCGCGTTGGCAATAACAAAGTTGTTCAGCACAAAGGCGAGAACCGCCGCAATGACTATAATCTGCAGCCAGTCCAACCATTCGGGGCGCGGCTTCTTTGTTTCGTTGTTTGTCTGTTTGGAATTCGACATGGGAAACTCCTTTCAAAAACAAAAACTGCGGCGACACCGGTCGATGCCGTCGCAGTTTGCGTGTGCTTTAGTGTATGCCCTTGATTCCGGCCAGTAGCGGAACAGAACTTTCGCAAGTATTTTGTTTTTATAGACATAGGGATTCTTCCAGTAGCGCGCATCCATGGACTCGTTGCGATTATCGCCCATGCAGAAGTAGGCGCCTTCCGGAACGGTGAAGCTCTTCGGAGATTCCGCGACCATGGGTTCCTTGATATAGCTCTCTTCAAGCGGGGTTTCGGAATCGTTCAGATAGACCTTGCCGTCTCGCACGGTGACCTTGTCGCCCGGCATACCGATGATGCGCTTCACGAAGAGCACCTTTTCATCGTCCGGCCAGCGGAAGATGATCACATCGCCGCGCTGCGGTTCGCCGAAGCGGTAGGAGAGGCGGGAGCCTATGACACGATCGCCTGCCATGATGGTATTTTCCATGGAACCCGTGGGAACCCGGGAGTTTGCAATCAAAAAGTTATTGAGGATAAAGGCGATGACTGCCGCGACCACAATAATCTGAACCCAGCTTAACAGTTCACGGAGCGCATTATTCTCTTGTTTCTTTCGTCTGAATCTTGCCATCTGACTCACCTCCGATTTCATTTGGTCATAACAGGGAACAGTATAGTCTATAGAAGGCGGAGAGTGCAAGGAATATTCATTTCCGGCTGCCGCGCAGTGGCAAAAGCAGGCATTGCTGTGATAAACTAAGGACATCAATGACAAGCAGGAGGAAGCTGCATGGAAAGAGAGCTTTACGAGGTAATGGACTGGGCAGCGGTCGAGGAGATTGTTTACTCGGAGTCCGGAGACCCGCATGCCATTTTGGGACCGCATAAGACAGACAAGGGAATACTCGTGCAGGCATTTTTTCCGGAAAGGAAGAGTGCGGCGCTGGTATACGGAAAGACCAAGCTTCCCATGGAACAGGTCGATGAGAGCGGCTTTTTTGCCTGTCTGATTCCCGGGGAAAAGGAAGCGCCCCGCTATCGCTTCGTGCTCACGGAAGAGGACGGAAGCGAGCTCGAGTGTGAGGATCCTTATCGCTTTCTGCCGGAACTTCCGGAGGGAGAACTCCGGAAATACAAGGCCGGTGAGAGCACGGCGGCGCAGAGCTTTTTGGGCGCACACGAGAAGAAGATGGGAGGCGTTTCCGGCATCCGCTTCGCGGTCTTTGCGCCGAATGCGATGCGTGTCTCGGTGGTCGGCGACTTCAATAACTGGGACGGCAGAGTGCATGAGCTGCGCCGTATGGGCGACAGCGGTATTTTTTCGATTTTCCTGCCGGGCGTGGAGGCCGGTGCGCTCTATAAGTATGAGATTAAGACCTATGCGCGGGAAATTTTGCTCCGTGCGGATCCCTATGCGCGCGCGGTCGAGGCGGAGGGCGGCAGTGCTTCCGCGGTGGCGGCAGCGGAAGCCCCCTTCGCCTGGGAGGATGAGGCCTACTTGGAAGAGCGCGCCCTGCGCTATGGAAAGCGCCCCGGTGAGCAGGCCATCAACATCTATGAGCTGAATCTTGCGAGCTTTGCGGCGGGTGCTTCTTATGAGGAACTCGCGGAGACCCTGCCCGCTTACCTCGGCAAGATGCACTACACGCATGTGCTGCTCATGCCGCTGCTCGCGACCCGGGAGGAGGCATCTCTCGGCTATTTGACGAGCGCGTATTTCACGCTCAGCACGAAGCTCGGCGCGGCCGCGGGCTTCCGTAAGCTTGTCAATGCGCTGCACAGTGCCGGCATCGGCGTACTCATGGACTGGAGCTGTGTACGCTTCCCGCGGGAAGAAGCGGGCCTCGACTATTTTGACGGAAGCACACTCTATGAAGAGAACGGTAGCGGAGATACGGCGGTGTTCCGCTTCGGGCGTGCGGAGGTGCAGTCCTTCCTCTTCTCGAATCTCTGTTTCCTCGCAAACGAATTTCACATTGACGGCGTCCGTGTAATCGATATGGCCTCGGCGCTCTGGTACCGGGCAAACGAGAATCGAAACTGCTACGGCGGCGGCGAGAACCTGGACGGTGCGTCCTTCCTGCGCCGTCTGAGCTTGATGGCGCATAAAAAGCTGCCGGGCTTCCTGTTAATCGCGGACGGCAGTGCCGAGTGGCCGCGCACCACAGAGCCGGTCAAGAACGACGGCCTCGGCTTTGATTTCCGCTGTAATCAAGGCTTTGCGGACGGCATGCTCTCTTACCTCGGCGCGGACGAGGCGGGAAAGAGCGAGCGCTACGGCGAGCTCTCCTATGCGCAGCTCTACCAGTACTCGGAGCAGTATGTACTGCCGCTCTCGCACACGGCGCTCTCCGAGTGGCAGCCCACCCTCATGGGACGGCTCGGCTATCTGCCGTTTGAGGAGAGAATTGCGTTGCTCCGCGCCTTCTTTGGCTTCGTGACGGCGCATCCGGGGAAGAAGTTACTCTTTGCCGGTCAGGAATTCGGCATGCTTGAGCCCTTACAGCTCGGCGGCGAACTGGACTTCTCGCTGCTTGACTTCCCCTCGCACCGGGAACTCGCGGCCTGCTCCGAAGCGCTGAATGCGTTTTATTTGGAGCATCCAGCGCTCTACGAGGGAGACGGAGACACCGAGGGCTTTACCTTCTTAAACTGCCATTCCTACGAGGAGAATGTGGTGGTGTTCCTTCGGCGCGCGGCTTCCGAGGATCTCCTGGTTGCGGTCAACTTCTCGGGCACTAGCTATCCGCGCTTTAATCTGGGTGTCCCCTATGCGGGCAGCTATAAGGAGATATTCACGACCGACGAGGAGCGCTTCGGCGGCAGCGGACTTTTGAACCCGCGCGCGCTGCCGGCTCGCGCGATGGAGGTCGATGATAAGGACTTAGGCATAGGAATTCGTTTGCCCGCGTACAGCGCACTCTTCTTTGCCTGCAAGAAGCGAGAGCCGGAGAAGAAAGTGACGCCGCGCGCGGAAGCGGAAAAGACCGGGGAGACCAAGGAAAAGCAGAAGCCGGAGAGCCTTCTTGAGAAGGCGGCGGATGCTGCCGGAAAAAGGCGGCAGGGGTCGCCGGAAAAGCCGCTGACGTTGCGGGGAAAGCAAAAAATGCGGCGGGTAAGGCAAAGGATGCGGCCGGCAGAAAGGCCGCGGGCGTTGCCGGAAAGGCTGCGGATGTCGCGGGCGCAGCGAAGAAGCGGATTGACCGCGCAATGGGAATGGAGAATAAGAAATGAAACGTGCAGCCGGAATTTTGCTCCCGGTATTCAGTCTTCCGGGCGACTTGGAATCGGTTCCTTCTCAATCGAAGCCTACCGATGGATTGACTGCCTGAAGGAGGCGGGACAGAGCTATTGGCAGATTTTGCCGCTCGGGCCCACCGGATACGGCGATTCGCCCTATCAGTCCTTCTCCAGTTTTGCGGGCAATCCGTATTTTATCGATTTGGAGGAACTCAAAGCGCTGGGTCTGCTTACCGAGGAGGAACTTTCCGGCGAGCGTCACTGCGGTGACGAGGGAAAAATAGACTACGGTCATATCTACGAGTCGCGCGAGAAGCTGCTGCGCCTTGCGCACCGACGTTTTCGTGAGAGCTTGAACGGAAGCGAAAGTGTGGGTGAGGATGCAGTGCGTCGCACCAAGGACAGAGCAACGTATCAAGCGGCGGTGGCTGCCCTGCACCCGGAGACCGGAGAATACTGCCTTTACCGCGCCGTCAAAGACTCCCAGGGCGGTAAGAGCTATCTCGAGTGGGAGGCCCCCCCTTAAGGAACGAGACAGCGAGGTGCTCCGCGCCTTTGCGGCGAGCCACGAGGCTGAGATAGACTATTACGTCTGGACGCAGGTTTTGTTCCACGAACAGTGGAGCCGTTTAAAAGAGTATGCGCTAGCCCACGGCATTACGATAATCGGAGATCTCCCGATTTATGTGGCCCCGGACTCTGCGGATGCCTGGGCGCATCCCGAGCTCTTTCAGCTCGATGAAGAAGGCAAGCCGGAAGCGGTGGCGGGTTGTCCGCCGGATTATTTCTCGCCGGACGGACAACTTTGGGGAAATCCGCTCTATGACTGGGACTATCACAAGAGAAGCGGCTATGCCTGGTGGGCGCGGCGCATGGAGTACAGCCTCTCGATTTACGACTGTATTCGCATGGACCACTTCCGCGGCTTCGACGAGTACTTTGCGATTCCGGCGGGTAAGCCTGCCAAAGAAGGAAGTTGGAAACCGGGTCCCGGTGTCGCGCTCTTCAAGGCAATCGCAGAGGAGCTCGGTAAGCCCTTGCCCATCATAGCCGAGGACCTGGGTTTCATGACGGAGAGCGTCATTCAAATGGTGAAGGAGAGCGGCTTCCCGCCCATGAAGGTGCTGGAATTTGCCTATGACTCCGACAATCAAAATATCTATCTGCCGCACCGCTATGAGCGAAACTGTGTCGCCTACACAGGAACACACGACAACGAGCCGATCATGGGTTGGATACGCAATCAGAACGAGGCGGTGCGTCTCCGCATGCTGCGCTATCAGGGCTCGGAGCACACGCCCGAGAGCGATCTCTACCGGGACTGCATTCGCACCGTGCTTGCGAGTGTTGCGGATACGGTCGTTATCCCGATGTGGGATTACCTCGGCTGCGGCAACGAGGCGCGCATCAACGTGCCGAGTACGGCGGGCGGAAATTGGCAGTGGCGCATGCCGAAGGGCGGTTTTACCGAGCACTTAATCTGGCACTGCCGCATGCTCACGGAGATTTACGGCAGAGAGCCTGAGCCCGTTCCCGTGCCGGCAGAAATCGAAGCTACGCTGGCCGAAGCACAGGCGGCAAAGGAGAGCGAAGAGCCGGTCTCCCCGGAAGCTGCGGGAGAAGCAGACAAGGGAAAAAGCAATACGCCGAAAGCGGAAGCTTAAGTTTACATAAAGCTGCTTTTCCTAAGACAAAAAGAACATACACAAAAATCCCTGCTTTGCCGCAATCGGCAGAGCAGGGATTTTTTATTTCTATTCGATTTCTATTCGACGGTGTAAGCCGTCAGTGCACACCCGGGCGGGGGATTACCTGGCCGTCGCTGCCCGGGCTGTCCAGACCGGCACCGGGGCCCTTGGTCTCGACCGCGGAAGTGTGAAGCTGTCCGCCGGGGCCGTTTACGTTGGCGTTCGGCGCAGCGACTGTGGTCATCGGTTCCGCGACCGTGGTCTCTGCGCGCGTGCGGCGCGCGGTCGTCTCCTGCGGGGAGCTTTCGCTTGCTGTCGTGGTTTCGCGGGTATGCTCGCGCGTATATTCGCGGGGATTTACGCCCGGGCCGCCGTTTACACCGGTCACGCCGGTTGCCGCTGTGACGTGGGCGGAGGTCTCGTCGTTTTCAAGACTCTCGATCGCTTCCGTACTCTCTTCCACGGAGCTGGTCTCGCTCGGGAGCTCGTCGTCCTCAACCATGCGGTTTGCGTTCGGGTCCGCCACGGAGGTGCCGTGTGCATTCTCATAGGCGCTCCGCGCGCTGCTGTCGATCGCAGTGTTAAAGAGGTCCTTCTCGCCGGTGTTGTAGTCCACGCGCTCGCCGGTAGAACTCTTGAAGTAGGCAAGTTCCACGGTATCCGGGCGAACCCAGTCTTTTTCCGGCAGATCGCTGTGGATGTCTGTCATGACATTCTTCCAGATTTTTCCGGACACGGTCGCGCCGTAGATGCCGGGCATGGCGCGCGGCGTATCGTAGCCGACCCAGACCGCCGCGGTGTAGTAGCGGGTGTAACCGCAGAACCAGGTGTCCTTCGAGTCGTTTGCGGTACCGGTCTTACCGGCTGCCTGCTGCCCGTCAATGTCGAGGCCGCGGCCGGTGCCGTAGGACTTGTCCATGGTGCCCTTTAAGATGTCCGTAATCATGTAGGCCGTGCCCTCGGTGTAGACCTGAGTCTGTCTGGTCGTAATCGGTATGACCTCCTGCTCGGTGCGCTCGTAAATCACGGAGCGAAGGCAGGTTTTGTCGTCGTAGACACCCATATTCGCGAGGGTCGAAAAGCCCTTGGCCATATCGACCACGCGGGTGCCGTAGGTGAAGCCGCCAATCGAGACCGCGGCTGCGGTGCTGTCCTGCCAGGTGAGGGAGGAGAACTCCATCTTGCCGAGGTAGGCGAGACCGGTTTTTACATCAATCTTCTGGAGCAGCTGCCAAGCTACGGTATTGAGCGAGCGGTTCAGCGCCTCGCGCAGCGTGACGGAGCCGCGGTAGCTGCCGCCGGAATTCTTCGGGCCGCCGGCAAACTCGCGGTCTTCAATGACATAGGAGGGATAGAAGTATCCGGTCTCAAAGGCGGGCGCGTAGTCTAAGAGGGGTTTAATCGTGGAGCCCGGCTGACGGCGCGCAAGGAAGCCGCGGTTATAGGCATCGTCCGTGCCGCGACCGCCGACAATTGCGACCACGGCATTGCTTGTGTTGTCAATGATGACACCGGCACCCTGCAGCGCGTACTTGCCGTTCTCCTGTTTTTCGTCGGAGCGGTCATCGAGGGTGTCGTCAATGCGCTTCTGGAGCTTGCGCTGAATATCGGAGTCTATGGTCGTGTAAATCTTATAACCGCCGGCGCGAATTTTCTCGCTCTTATCCCCGTAGAGCTCGCGGTACTCGGCCTGATATTTCTCATACTCCTCTTTGTTCTTGAAGGTGTACTTGAACTTGAAGCCGTCGTTCTTCATGAGCTGCAGCGCCGTACAGTAGATGGCGTAGCTGGTCTGGTAGTTCTCGGTGGATGCCGCCGTGACGGTCTGCGGTGCGATTTCAAGCGGCTTATCCTGATATTCCTTGAGCTCTTCCGCGGTGATTTCGCCCTGCTTATAGAGACTGTTCAGGACCTCGTTTCGCTTGCGGAGCGCGTTTTTCGGGTGGTTAATCGGCTCATAACTCGCGGGGCGGTTGCTGATGCCCACAAGGACTGCGGCCTCCCAGGGCTCCAAATCCTTTGCGCTCTTGTCAAAGTAGTAGCGGCTCGCGGCCTCCACGCCGTAACAGCCGTGGGCGTAGTAGTTGCCGTTACAGTAGAACTCCATGATTTTCTCTTTGCCGAACTTTTTTTCAAGCTGCGGCGCAAGCAAAATTTCGGTAATCTTACGCTTGAGCGAGCGCTCCTGCGTGAGATAGGTGTTCTTGATGACCTGCTGGGTGATGGTGGAGCCGCCCTGGGTCACGCGGCGGTGTTTTACATAGGAGACGCCGGCGCGGAGTATGGCCATCCAGTCCCAACCGTGATGGGAGTAGAAGCGCCTGTCCTCTTGGGCAATGTAGGCCTTTTTGATCCAGGGGCTGATGTCGTCGGTGTTCACATAGACATAGCGATGCCCGGAACTGATAACGCCGATCTGCTTGTCGTCCTTATCGAAAATCTCCGTGTCGGTCACGAGGCGGAAATCGTCCTCGGACATGTGCTGATAGGTCTCATAGGCGTGTTGCTGAATGGACTGGAGATCCGGGAAGACCTTGAAGAAGACAAAGCCGACCGCAGCGAAGATGAGTATCATGATGCCGAGCAGGATACTCTTTAGGACACGGACTACAATATGGGCTTTCTTCTTACGTTTTCGTGACTTAAGTGCCATGTGTTTACCTCTCTGTGCGCTCACTCCGTGAGTGCGGCATACGAAAAGCGTATCATTTTGCCGAGCACCTCGGTGCTGAGTTCCACCTGATAGCCGCGCTTTCCGGCAGAGAGGATGATGTGTTCGAACTTCTCTGCGCTCTCATCGACGACCGTCGGGAAAAACTTTTTCATTCCGATCGGCGAGCAACCGCCGTGCACATAGCCTGTGAGCGGGAGCAGTTCCCGTTGCGGAAGCATGGCGACGGATTTTTCGCCGACTGCCTTGGCGGCACTTTTTAGGGAGAGTGAAGCGGGGCCCGGAATGACGAAGACATAGTGCTGACCGGATTTTCCGACGGTGACCAGCGTTTTAAACACCTGCGCCGGATTTTGGCCGAGATATGCGGCGACCTCCTCAGCGCTGACAGCCTCCTCCGGTGGGTAAGTATGTTCGACATACGCGAGCTTTTTGCCGTCTAAAAGACGGCAAACATTGGTTTTTTCATTGTTTTTTGACATACGTTTACTATAGCACAGCCCCTGTTCCTTGTATAGAAGCGCAAAATGCCGGAATGACGGCATGGCTTTCCTATGCTATAATCGTAGCTACATATCTGCATTTATATGAAAGGAGGAGGGATGAAAGAGGAAAGAAAAGCGCAGGAAAAATTGCGGAATTATCTCAGATGGCCCATATTTCCCGCCGTGCTTTCCATACTGATGGCGGTTCTGATTTGCGTCGCAAACTGGGAGACCGGCCTGCTGGTATTTCTCCTGGCCCTGATTTGCGGCGGTATTTGCCTTAGGCTTTATGCCGTCTCCGGCGCGGAGATAAACCGCGCGATGATCGGTTTTTCCGCGGCAACGGACAGCATGCAGGCGCGACTTGCCGAAAATCTGGACCTCTGCTATGCGCTTCTGGATCGCAGCGGTGCGTTTTCGTATCAGAACACGGCGATGACGGCTTTGCTCGCGGCACAACATAAAAATCCCCGCCGACTGGATGAGCTGTTTCCGGAACTCAATCCGGAAGAACTTGCGAAAATTACGGAGAGCGCGGATTATCATCTGAGCCTCGGAGAACTTCGGCTCCGCGTGCGTCTGGTGCGGGAGAAACTCGGCAATGACAAGGTCTTTGCACTCTATTTCTACGATGAGACCGCACTCTTAAAACTCCGCGAAGAGGAGGAGAGCCGGCGTCTCACGGCGGGACTTTTGTACCTCGACAACTACGAGGAGGCCATGGAGAGTGTCGACGACGTGCGTAGGCCTCTGCTCACGGCCATGATAGACCGGAAGATTGTCCGCTACTTTGACGGCATGCAGGCCATTATGAAGAAGCTCGAGAAAGACAAGTACTTCTTCGTGATGGAGCGCCGCCACCTGCGGGAACTTTATGAGACCCAGTTTGATATCCTTGAGCAGGTGAAGACGGTAAACATCGGCAACGAGATGCGCATCACGCTCTCCATCGGCATCGGCGACGGCGGTGCAACCTACGCGCAGTGCTATGACTTTGCGCGCCAGGCCATCGATATGGCGCTGGGACGCGGCGGCGATCAGGCCGTGGTGAAAGACGGCGAGAACATTCACTACTTCGGCGGAAAGACGAACTCGAAGGAGAAGACCACCCGCGTCAAGGCCCGCGTCAAAGCCCATGCTTTCCGCGAACTCATCGAGAATAAAGACAGACTCTTAATTATGGGCCACAAGCTCATGGACATTGACTCTCTCGGTGCGGCGGTCGGTATATGGCGCATTGCGGCGACCATGGGGAAAGAGGCGCACATTGTCTCTTCCGCAGTCAACAATGCAATACGGCCCATGTTGGCGCGCTTCCAAAACGGCGACTACCCGGAGGATATGTTTATTCCCGAGGAAAAGGCCCTGCAGCTACTCGATGAAGGCACCGTCCTTGTGGTCGTGGATACAAACCGTCCTTCCATGGTCGAGGGTCCGAGGCTTTTGGATGCCGCAAAGACCATTGTGGTGCTGGATCATCACAGACAGAGCCAGGATTCCATTCGGAATGCCCAGCTCTCCTATGTCGAAACCTATGCCTCCAGCGCCTGCGAGATGGTCGCGGAGGTCGTGCAGTATATTTCGGATGAGGTCAAGATACGGGCGGTCGAGGCGGATGCCATGTACGCCGGCATTGTAATCGACACGCACAATTTCCAGAACCAGACCGGTGTGCGCACCTTTGAGGCGGCGGCCTTCCTTCGGCGTAACGGCGCCGATGTGACGCGGGTGCGCAAGTTGTTCCGTGAGAAGCTGGATGACTACCGCGCGAAGAGCGAAGCCATTCACAATGCGGAGATTTACCGCGAGCACTTTGCGCTGAGCTTCTGCGATTCGGAGGGGCTGGAAAGCCCGACCGTGGTCGGCGCACAGGCGGCAAACGACCTGCTCGACGTGATTGGCGTGAAGGCGAGTATTGTGGCGACCACCTTCCGTGAGAAGGTGTTCCTCTCGGCGCGCGCCATTGACGAGGTCAATGTGCAGGTCATGATGGAGAAGCTCGGCGGCGGCGGTCACAGAACCATAGCCGGCGCGCAGCTCGCCAATATCACGCAGGAAGAAGCGATGGACCGAGTCAAACAGGTCATCGATGAGATGCTTTGAAAGGAGAAATCTAATGAAGGTTGTTTTACTGCAGGATGTGAAGTCGCTCGGCAAGGCCGGCGATTTGGTGGAGGTCTCTGAGGGTTACGCAAGAAACTTTCTGTTGCCGAAGAAGCTCGGCGCAGCGGCGACGGCGGAGAATCTGAACAGCCTCAAGTTAAAGAAGGCGAATGAGGCAAAGATCGCCGCAGAGCAGCTCGCGGAGGCAAAGGCGCTCGCGGCAAAGATTGAGGCGGGTGCGGTGACCGTGTACATCAAGGGCGGCGAGAACGGAAAGACCTACGGCTCCGTCTCGACCAAGGAGCTCGCGGAGGCGGTGAAGGAGCAGCTGGGCCTGGAGCTCGACAAGAAGAAGATAGCGCTTGCGGAGCCCCTCAAGAACTTCGGAAGCTATGAGACCGTGGTCAAGTTGCACCGCGAAGTACAGGCGAAGCTCAAGGTCACTGTGGCGGAAGAAAAATGACCGACGATGTCCAAAATGTCCTAAAGCGCGTGATGCCGCACAGCGAGGAGGGTGAGCGCTCCATCCTCGGTGCGGTTTTCGTGGACCAGGGAAGTCTTGCCGTCGCGCTGGAGCACTGCAGCGCGGCGGATTTTTATTCCCGCCCCTACGGCACGGTTTTTGCCTGCATGGCGGAACTCTTCAACGAGGGCAAGCCCGTCGACATTTTGACGGTGCAGGAAAAGCTGAAGACCAAGGAAGTACCGCCGGATGTGCAGAGCCTCGACTTTCTGCGCGAGATTGCGCAGAGTGAGGCGACCGCCGCCAACATACGGGAATACGCAAAGATAGTCCGCGCCAAGGCAGTCAAGCGGAAGTTGATTCAGGCGAGCGAGGAAATCGCGAACAGCTGCTACGCGGACAGTCAGGAAGTGGAGGATCTTCTGCAGGAAACCGAGGACAAGATGTTCCGCATCCTCCAACAGCGCAGTGCGGCCGAGTTTACGCCGATTGATGAGATTACCCTGAATGTCCTCAACCGGATTCAGACCGCCTATCAGAACGGCGCGGAGGTGACCGGCATTTCGACCGGTTTTATAGACCTCGACCGGAAGTTAAGCGGTCTGCAGCCCTCCGATCTCGTGCTGATTGCGGCACGTCCCTCCATGGGTAAGACGGCCTTCGTGCTGAATATCGTGGAGCACGCCGCGGTGCGAAACGGGCTCTCCTGCATGATATTCTCGCTCGAGATGAGCAAGGAACAGCTGGTCAACCGTATCCTCTCGATGGAATCCAGTGTCGACGCGCAGAAAATGCGGAACGGCGATCTCTCGAGCAGTGATTTCGGCAACATCATAGAGGCGGCCGCACGCATTGCCGAGAGCAAAAATCTGGTGATCGATGACACGGCGGGCATCGGCATCGGCGAGCTTCGGAGTAAGTGCCGCAAGCAGAAACTCGAGCACGGGGTGGATCTTGTGATCATCGACTACTTGCAGCTCATGAGCGGCAGCGGAAAGTCCGGCGAGAACCGCCAGCAGGAAATCTCCGACATCTCCCGCAACTTAAAGGCCCTGGCCCGCGAGCTGCAGGCACCTGTCGTTGCGCTCTCGCAGCTCTCCCGCGCGGTGGAGCAGCGCCCGGACCACAGACCCATGCTCTCGGACCTCCGAGAGTCCGGCGCCATCGAGCAGGATGCGGACGTGGTAATGTTCCTGTACCGCGACGACTACTACAACAAGGACACGGAACACCCGAACGAGGCCGAGGTCATCATCGCAAAGCAGCGTAACGGCCCCATCGGCACGGTGAGCCTGGTCTGGAAGCCGGATACCACGCGCTTTGTCAATATGGCGCGCTGAGTCGCGAATTCTAAAAACGCCCGTTCTTTCCGAATCATCGGTAAGAACGGGCGTTTCCAACTCTTTTCGTCCCATGCGGCAACGTAGATGCAAAAAGCTCCGGGCATAAGCCCGGAGCTTTTTAACTGTGATTTAAGCCTCAGCGATTGCGCCGACAGGACATACTGCCTCGCAAGCACCGCAATCGATGCAACCAGCCTCGTCGATCACATACTGGGTGTCTCCCTGGGAGATCACACCGACGGGACATTCACCGGCGCAGCTGCCACAGCTGACGCAAGCATCAGAAATTCTGCGTGCCATAATTACTTCCTCCTTGATTCATCTAAGACGACAGCATCTTTGCTGTTTCCCATATCTTAAACGAAACAAGGACTAAATTCAAGCGCGGAACACTGTGAAACTTGCACTTTTAGGGGTACACGATGAACTATTTGTTGTGATTAACTAACAATACTTAAGGTTGCCTATCAGAGCTCTGCGAGCGAATTCAGCACGTCCTTTGCGAGGACGCTGCGATAGTGCTCCGCAAAGTATGCGGCGCGGCCTGTCGTCAGGAAAAGCGGCTCGGCGTACTCGCTCAGACGGTTACAGAGTGCCGCAAAGAGCGCGGGCGTCTCGGTTTCGGCCTTGACGGTCAGAATATAGTAGCCGCTCTTCGGATCCCGGTAGAGGGCCTCGCTCGCAATTTCCGGCGTGCTGCGTACCGCATGCGCGGCCGCAATCACGGCATTCAAGTTCGGAAAGCGAAAGCCGCGGATATGCGCCTCCGGCGCGGCGGTTTTGCTCTCGTTCGTCATAGTCTCACTGCCGTACGGCGGCGGGTAAGGCGGAACGGCCCCCTTATTCTCGAGTTCCTGTAAGAGATCCTCGATGCCGTGGCGCTCGTCGTAGTCTCCGTCGAGCGGCGGTACAAAGCGCGAAAAACGCGCATCCAATTCCTCCGGATCATCTACTTTTGTAATCAATACCTGAATGCTGTCATCCGAGAGCGGTATGGACTCTACGCGGAGCGGCATGTTATCGACTTCAAAGCCCAATTCAGAGGAAGCCCGTTGCATCATCTCCCGAAGAAGCTGTCGTGCTTTCTGGCTGCCGTAGGCGAGCTCACCGAGCTCCATATTGCGCTCAATCAAGTCAAACCGGACAGGGTGCAGCTGATCTGGTATTCGCTGACGCGTTCTAGTTTCATGGACTTCACCTCCTTCTGTTTTGTTAATGCATAATACAACGGAATTGCTGCTTTGGCAATTGAAGAATATGTGTCCTGTTGCTATACTGAACTCGGATGGAGAACAGGAGGATGGTTTCGAATCTTGTCCCCCAAGACAGATGTTTCACTTCTCAACCGGTGGCGTTCTTGCTGCCGCACTGCGCGCATCCGCGCGGTGTATTTCCAGAAAAATGCAATTTCAATCCGGAGCTGTCCGGCGCTTTTTGTGCGCGCGAAGTAAGCCATCCGTCTCGTGCGGCAGAGGGCGGCAACCCGCGGAATTCGCAATTCCGACTCAATGTCACGGAGCATGGGTCAATATCTGTGTGCTGCCGAGCCTGCAAGTTTGCAGCACGGCGACAGTGCGCTTGTCACGGAGCGCGCTGTCGCTTTTTTGTTTGTCTTAACACACAGCACATTGTTTTATGATATACTGTTTCGGAATTATTTTTGTCTCTCTTCCTAATTAAATGAGATTGCAAGCGTATTTTGCGCATAGAGGAGGATTATCTTGGAAGAAAAAGAAAAGCTGAAGGAGACGGAGCCGGTAAAGCGTGTGAGCGAGAGCCGCAGGCGGAGCCGGAAGCGGGGCGGGAAGCTGCCTTTTTTACCCCTTCTTCTTGTCTTGTTACTCGGCGCGCTGATTTTTTCGCTCTGGTACCTGCGCTTCGGGCCGAGCCGTGTGCGCATCGGCGAGGCAGAGCTCTTCGGGGCTTCGGGAGATGAAGTTGCGGTAATTTACGACTATGAACTCCAAAAGGAGAAGGCCGTCATGCGGGACGGCAGTGTCTATCTGCCCCTGAGTCTTGTTAAGAGCGCCATGAATCAGCGCTTCTACTGGGATCGGGATGAAAAACTCATAGTCTATGCGGCACCGACGGGGGTTCGGAAGTTTACGCCCGAGGAAAGATACCGAGGGCAAGGTGCTCTATTATACGGAGGATCAGGAACTCTATCTCTCCCTGCCCTTGCTCCGTGAGTTCACGGACGTTCGGGTCGAGAGTTATTTAGACGGAAGCGTGAAGCGCATTTTCATTGCGCCGTCGCCCGAGAGCGACGAAGTACGGGCGGCAAAGCATAAGTTTGCGCTGAGAAGCAGAGCGAGCGTGCGCGGCAGCATTGTCACCGAAGTGAAGAAAAACGAGGCTCTCCGCGTGATTCCGGATCACGAAGGTGCGACAACCGATACGACACGTTGGACCCGTGTGAAGACCGAGAGCGGTTTTACCGGCTATGTGCAGCTTAAAAATCTGCGCGCGGCCGAAACCGTACCCTACACAAGCAACTTCACAAAACAGGAGTATCCGAGCCTTTCCCTCGGTGAAAAGGTGCTCCTCGGCTTTCACTTGGTCTCCAACCAGGCGGCCAATAAGGGACTCGGGACGCTCGCGCAGAACGCGAGCGGGATGAATGTCATTGTGCCGACCTGGTTTTCGCTCCGCGGCAATGAGGGAGATTACCAGAACTTCGCGGATCGCGCCTATGTCGAAGAGGCGCATGAGAAGGGGCTCAAGGTATTTGCCCTTCTCGATAACTTTGACAAGACGGTCACAACGGGTGAGCTCCTGAAAAAGACTTCGGTGCGCGAAAAGCTGATTCAGTCCCTGATTTCGGATGCGGATCTCTACGGTTACGACGGCATCAATGTGGACCTTGAGCTCATCAAAGAAGAGGCCATAGATCAGTATCTCGAGTTTATCCGAGAACTTTCGCTGGCCTGCCATGAAAAGCAACTGTATCTGACGGTGGATGTGCCGAATCCGGCGAGCTTTAACCTCTATTACGACAGAAAGGAACTCGGGGTTTTCTGCGACTACGTGATCAACATGGGCTACGATGAGCACACAAAGGGAGATGAGCCCGGCAGCACGGCATCGCTCGGCTTTGTGACCACGGGGCTCGATATGAGTCTTGCGGAAGTGCCCGCGGAGAAATTAATCCAAGCAGTGCCCTTCTACACGCGGCTCTGGACCGAGGATAAACGGCAAGGTGAGCAGTGAGGCGCTCGGCATGAAGGGGGCAAAGGAGTGGGTCGATAAAAACCAGGTCGGTCTCAATTACGACGAGACCCTCGGCCAGAACTACGGACAGCGCTCCAACAACGGGAGCCTGCAGCTGATTTGGATGGAAGACGCAAAGTCCATGCAGACCAGAATGGATGTTATAAAAAGCAAAGCGATTGCGGGTGTCGCGGTATGGCGCCTGGGACTTGAAACAGACGATGTATGGGAGATCATCAAGCAATGAGCGGAAATTTAGGACAGAAAGTTGCGGAAAATTTGATTTTTGTCGGAGAGTTTTTATTGGTCGTGTTTCTCTGCTTCTTTGTCGCCTACGTGATTGAGAAGCGCGTTCAGCGGCGGCAGCGGCAGAGAGAGCGCATTCTGAATACGAGAAAGATGGCCATGATAGGCCTCTTCTCGGCGGTGGCGGCCGTACTCATGATGTTTGAAGTGCCGCTGCCCTTTGCTCCGCCCTTCTATAAGATAGACCTCTCGGAGCTCCCGATTTTAATTTTGAGCTTTGCCTACGGTCCGGTTGCGGGCGTGATGGCGGAGTTTGTGAAGATCTTGCTGAAGCTTGTGTTTAAGTCCACCTCGACCGCCTTTGTCGGAGAGCTCGCAAACTTTGCGGTTGGCTGTGCGCTGGTGCTTCCGGCAGGTATCTTTTATCTCGAAAAGAAGACAAAGCGCCAGGCTTTTGTGGCCTGCGCACTCGGCGTGATTTGCATGACCGTCTTCGGCTCCTTCTTCAATGCGGTCTATCTGCTCCCGAAATTTGCGGAGCTCTACGGCATGCCGCTGGACACCATAGTGCAGATGGGAAGCAAGGTGAACCCGCGCATTGTGAGCGTTGAGACCATGGCGCTCTATGCGGTTGCCCCGCTGAACTTCTTAAAGGGCGGCATTGATATGCTGCTGACCGTATTGCTCTACAAGCGCTTAAGCCATGTGCTGAAAGAGCAGGAAGGACGGCGCTGAGCATGGAGACAGCATACGGCCTGCTCACGGGGACGGAAGAAGAGCGGCAGCGTGCGCTCACGGAAGCGGCCCGGATACTGCGCGCCGGCGGTCTGGTCGCCTTCCCGACGGAGACGGTCTACGGGCTCGGCGGCAATGCGCTGAGCCCTGCGGCAGCGGAGAAGATTTACGCGGCAAAGGGACGGCCGAGCGATAACCCGCTGATTGTCCACATTGCCCGCACGGAGGAGCTTGCGCCGCTCGCGGCGGAAATCCCGGATGCGGTCTATCGCCTCGCGGAAGCCTTCTGGCCGGGGCCGCTCACCATGATTGTCAAAAAGAGCGAGCGCGTGCCGCGGGAGACCAGCGGCGGTCTGGATACCGTTGCCGTGCGTCTTCCGGGAGATGCGAACGCAAAGGGCGCTCATCGAGGCCGCGGGGCTGCCGATTGCGGCGCCTTCGGCAAATACCTCGGGGCGTCCCAGTCCGACCGAAGCGCGGCATGTCGCGGAGGATCTCGGCGGCAAAATTGACATGATACTGGACGGCGGTGCGGTCGCGGTGGGACTCGAGTCGACCATTGTGGATTTGAGCGGCAGCGTGCCGACCTTGCTTCGCCCGGGTGCAATCACAGTTGAAATGCTGGAAGAAGTGCTCGGAGAAGTGCAGCTGGACCCGGTGCTCAAAAAGCCGCTCTCCCCGGGCATGCATCCCAAGGCGCCAGGCATGAAGTACCGGCACTATGCTCCGCAGGCCGAGATGTATCTGGTCGACGGTGCGCCAAAGGCAGTCATCCGCCTCGTAAACCAAGCTGCGGCGGAAGCGAAGGCGCGCGGCGAAACGGTCGGTGTGCTCGCCGCAAGCGAGACAGCCGGCGCGTATTGCGCGGACACGGTCTTTCCGCTCGGACAGCGAGAGCGGCCGGAGGAGATTGCCCACAACCTCTTTGCGGCGCTCCGCGAAATGGACACGCAGGGGGTAAAACGTATTTACGCCGAGGCCTTCCCGGAGAGCGGCGTGGGACTCGCCATCATGAACCGCATGAACAAGGCGGCAGGACACCATTGGCTGCATGCCGGAGAGGAGAGCGAATGACAGAGAAGCGCAAGGACTATATCAGCTGGGACGAGTACTTTATGGGGGTTGCCTATCTCTCGGCACTCCGCTCGAAGGATCCGAATACCCAGGTCGGGGCCTGCATCGTGAGCGATGACAACAAGATACTCTCGATGGGCTACAACGGCTTTCCGCGCGGCTGCTCGGACGATGAATTTCCCTGGGGCAAGGAGCACGAGCAGGACGACCCCTATCAGGCAAAGTATTTTTATGCAACCCACAGTGAATTGAATGCAATTCTCAACTACCGCGGCGGCTCGCTCGAGGGAAGTAAGCTCTATGTGACCCTCTTTCCCTGCAACGAGTGCGCAAAGGCGATTATCCAGTGCGGCATACGGACTTTGATTTACGGCGAGGACAAGTACGGCGATACCGCGGCTGTCCGCGCGAGCAAGCGCATGTTGAATGCGGCCGGGGTTCGCTACTACCAGTACGGGAAAACCGGGCGGCAGCTCAAAATTTTTGTCTGACTTTTCTCTTGCGGAAGGCAGGCGGAGAGACTATAGTAAAATGAAAATTCAGCGGTAAGTACCGCAGAAACGAGGAATCGGAAGATGAAAGATAAACGTCGTCGTGTGTTGGCTATTATTGTTTCGGTGATTCTCTGCCTGTCCATGGTGCTCGGTATGGCGGCAGCCGGCCTCAGCGCTTTCTTGCATTGAGTCGGGCGTATCCGGAAATTGTCGCGGCTTTCTCTGCGGGAAACCTAGAAACGGAGCGCCTGTCAGAAGAATGCGGGGCGGAAAAGGAAATAAACGTTCGGCTCTCGGAAGCTGCGATTTCGCAGTGTAAGAGCGAGCGGGAAGCGCGGGAGGAAGCCCGTCGCATCGCGGAAAACGCTTGCGGGGAGTCGATTTGCCTGCCCTACGGGAGAGGTGGCATCCTTGCCGCGCTCTACCTCGCCGCAGTCCGGAGGAAGTCGGGCCTGGAAATCCGCCTGCGGGATGTGCCGATTTTACCCGAGACCGTAGCGCTTTCGGAGGCGCTCGCCAAGAATCCCTATCGCATGGATACGGAGGCCCTGCTCTTTTTCACGGAGAGCGGTGACAGCCTTGCAAGGTCGCTTCGGGCAAAAGGCATACCGGCAGCCTGCATCGGCCGCTTTGTGCCCGGGCTTGATAAGTGCGTGGTCGATAAGACCGAGCGCGAGTACATCAACCGCCCGGAGCGGGGCATCGAATTGGAAGCAGAAGTGTTTGAGACAGAAAGGAAGACAGATGCGTGAAAAAATCCTCGCGGTTCTGGAAAAGAATGCGCGCATAGATATTCATGAGCTCGCGATGTTGCTCGGGGAGAGTGAGGTGGCGGTCGCAAATGAAATCGCAGATATGGAGAAGGAGAACATCATCCGCGGGTATCACACCCTGATCAACTGGGAGAACACGAGCAACGAGCGCGTGGAGGCCCTGATTGAGGTAAAGGTCACGCCGCAGCGCGGTATGGGCTACGACCGCATTGCGGAGCGCATTTACCAGTACAACGAGGTGGATTCGGTCTATCTGATGAGCGGTGCCTTTGATTTCATGGTCCTCCTCGAGGGGAAGACCATGCGGGAAGTGGCCTTCTTTGTCTCGGAGCGCCTTGCGCCGATTGAGTCCGTGACGGGAACTTCGACCCACTTTGTGCTGAAGAAATACAAGGATCACGGCACGGAGATGGTTCGGAAAAAAGAAGACGAAAGGCAGTTGTTCATGGCATGAGAGACATCAATGAAGTGTTGGCAAAGAAGACCGTAGCCCTGCAGCCCTCGGGCATACGAAAGTTTTTTGACATTGTCCGCACCATGGAAGGTGCCATTTCGCTCGGTGTCGGCGAGCCGGACTTTGATACGCCCTGGCCCATACGCGAGGAAGGCATTTATTCCCTGGAGCGGGGACGTACCTTTTATACGAGCAACGCGGGTCTCAACGAGCTCCGCGAGGAGATTGCGCGCTATATTCACCGCCGCTTTGCGGTGTCCTACGATCCGCTCAGCGAGATCACGGTGACGGTCGGCGGCTCGGAGGGCATAGACCTTGCCTGCCGCGCCCTCTTAAACCCCGGCGACGAGGTGATTATCCCGCAGCCGAGCTATGTCTCCTATGAGCCCTGCGTGCGGCTTGCGGACGGCGTTCCGGTGATTCTGGAACTCAAGGAGAAGGACCGCTTTAAGCTGATGCCGGAGGATTTGGAGCGCTGCATCACAGAGCAAACGAAGTTCCTGGTTCTGCCCTTCCCGAATAACCCGACCGGCTCTATTATGACGCGCGAAGAGCTTGCGGCGATCGCGAAAGTGGTAATAGAGCACGATATCTATGTGGTGTCGGATGAAATCTACACCGAGCTCACCTACAACGGCGAGGCGCCGGCCTCGATTATCCAGATTCCCGGCATGCGGGAGAGAACCGTTCTGATCAACGGTTTCTCGAAGGCCTATGCCATGACGGGCTGGCGTCTCGGCTATGCCTGCGGGCCGGAGCCCATACTGCGGCAGATGATCAAGGTGCACCAGTACGCAATCATGTGCGCGCCGACCACGAGCCAGTACGCGGCGGTCGCGGCGCTCCGCGACTGCGATGCGGAGATTGCGCGTATGCGCGAGTCCTATAACCAGCGCCGCCGCTATCTCTTAAGCGACTCGAGGAGATGAATATTCCCTGCTTTGAGCCGGAGGGCGCGTTTTATATCTTCCCGAATATCTCGAAGTTCGGTCTCTCTCTTCGGAGGAATTCTGTACGAAGTTGCTCACGGAAGAGAAGGTCGCGGTTGTGCCGGGTACGGCGTTCGGAAACAGCGGCGAGGGCTTTGTCCGCATTTCCTATGCCTACTCCCAGGAACAGCTTAGAGAGGCCATGAACCGCATGCAGCGCTTTGTGGAGCGCTACGCAAACTAAAAAACAGCCCCTGCGATTGATATGTACCCTCTTTACTGGACACGAAAGTGTCACAGTAAGGAGGGTTTTATCATGCGCTATGATTATGAATTCAAGAAGATGTGTGTCGACCTGTATCGACAGGGGAAATGGCCAGAGACACCGGAAGGTTATAACGATCCGGGTAACTTTCACGCCATGATTCGTCGATGGGCTCGTGCCGAAAGGCAAATGGCTCCCAGGTCCTAAAGCATGGAAAGCAGCATCCGTGGACGCCTGAAGAGAAACTGAAGCTAATCACAAAGGTTCTCGCCGGGAGGACGGCACAGTCCGTTGCGCTAGAGGCCGGCATTGGGAGCCGTCTGCTCTATGACTGGGTGCAAAAATATAAGATTTACGGGTACAATGGACTTGTAAGTAAGAAGAAAGGCCGCAAGCCAAAGGATCCTGTGAAAATGAAAAAAGTAAATATCAACAATCCCAGAAAACTCCAGGAGAGTGAATACGAGGAGCTCCTCCGGCTTCGTGAAGAGAACGCCTTGATTAAGGCCGAGAACGAAGTAATAAAAAAAGAGATCGCCTTGAGAGAAGAAAAGGAAGCTGCGCGACTCAAGGCGAGAAAGCAGCAATCATCAAAGAACTCCGCGACAGAGGATACAAACTGAAGTACCTGCTGACAGCAATGGGAATGTCCCGGTCCACCTACTACTATGAACTTAGCAGGACTGACGCAGTTGCTCTCAGGAATACAGGTCTTTCCGCAGAGATCCGCAGAATTTACGATGAGAACCGGCAGCGATATGGTGTCCGCCGAATTACGGCGGAGCTGCATAATCGTGGATTTGAGGTCAATCACAAGCGTGTTCAGCGGCTCATGCACGACATGGAACTGCTCGGCAAGCGTCCGAAGGAGAAGTATCATTCTTACAAAGGTGAGGTGGGCAAGACCGCTGACAATCTCCTTAAACAGGATTTTATTTCAGACACACCCCTCGAGAAATGGACAACAGACGTATCTCAGTTCAACATGGGATGGGGGAAGTGCTACTTTTCTCCAATCCTCGACATGTGCGGGAACGAGATTATCTCGTACAATGTTTCGCTGCATCCTAATATGGAACAGATCAAGGACATGCTGGATAAGGCATTTGCAAAGTTCCCAAAGTTAACAGGCTTGATTATGCATTCAGATCAGGGCTGGCAGTATCAGCACGCCTACTATCGAACCGAGCTTGAGAAGCATGGCATCACACAGTCGATGTCCAGAAAGGGGAATTGCCATGATAACGGCATTATGGAGTCGTTCTTTGGTCGGATGAAGAATGAGATGTTCTATGGACATGAGCAAGAGTTCAAGTCCTTTGAGGAATTTGTTACTGCAGTCGATGATTATATCGATTACTATAACAACAGGAGAATCCAGAAGAAAACAAACTGGATGCCTCCTGTACAATACAGGATAGCATCCAGTTGCGGTGCCTAACGAAAGTCAATGTGTCCAGAATTCTGGGTACATATCAGATGCGGGGGCTGTTTTTTTTGCTGAGCGAATCAATTAAATTCGGATAAAATGAGTCGGTGCCGCCGTTGCATATAAGCACAAGAAAGACAGCCGACATGTGTCATAAGGTTATCCACCGAACATACTGCGGCAAGGAAACGGGAAAAATCAATACCGAAGTATCAGCCGGTGCGGAGAAATTTTAAGGGAGTCGTCCGAACGATTTTCTCAAAGGGAGTCAAGAAGTCCGCCCGGAAATGCGGTGAATCCTCGCATAAATAGGCAAAAAGAAACGCCTGCCGCACGTTTTGTGCGACAGGCGTTTTGCCATTCAATTATCTGCTCTGCGTCCAAACACCGCTGTTGTCAACAAAGTAACGGTTGTTGTCAACCCACTGGTTGGTCAGCATCTTACCGAGGTTGCTGCCGTTCTCGGTGCTGAGCCAATACCACTTGCCGGTGAAACGGCTCTTCAGCCAGCCGGTCTTCATGTAGCCGGACTTGTTGAAGTAGTACCAGTTGCCGTCAATCTGCTGCCAGTTGTCGGTCGTGTAGGAACGGTCTGCGTTGCAGTACCACCAGCCGACATTGTCCTTCAGCCATGCGCCCTTGTTGCCGGAGTTCGATCCGTTCGGGCCGGTCTGACCGCCGTTGTTGGAGCCGCTGTTGTTCGTCTTGCCGCCGAGTGCTGCGAGCACATCGTCGTCGACATCGAACTCATCGGACTCGGTCCAATCGCCCTTCGAGCTGTTGCTGTTGCCGACCGCTGCGCGAACCTTGACGGTGTAGCTGCCCTTGCCGTTCTCACGGATCTTGTCGCGGAAATCATAGCTGGTGTTCTTCGTGGTGATGCTCTCCTTGATGGTGTTGTTGCGGTACAGCTTCACCTCGTACTGGGTAGCGTAATCCGCCTCATCCCAGGAGATCACCGGGCTGTCATCGTCGCCCCAGGAGACATCGCCGACTTCCAGCGCGCTCTTATCGGTGGAACCGGTCTTCGGCAGGGTGACCGTTACGGTCATGCTGCTTGCGGTCGAGCTGACCTTGGTGATTGCAGCGCCCTTGCCGGTCTTATCGTTGATCTTGACATTGCCCCTCGGCGTGCCCTTGAAGGTGAAGTCGCTGTCCGGCTTCAGCTTCAGTGTGACCTTCGGCTTCTTGCCGAAATCGGTGTTGGTGACCGAAGTGACGTTCACGTTGTCCACACCGACACTGTCGCTGTCCGCGTCAACCTGGCTCGAATTCATGCCCGGTGCGAGGTCATACTCAAGGTCGATGGTAACATTCTGAACTGCGGTCTTGTTGGTCTTCGCGAATGCCATGCTCGTCATACCGAAAAGCATTGCTGCGGTCAGAACCATAGGTGCCACTTTCTTTAAAAGATTCTTTTGCGTCATATTTGTTTCCTCCGTTCTGCAGGTAATCCTGCTTTGTATTGCTTTTGCTATGCCTATATCCTAAACGATTTCCCTGAGAAAAAATAGTGGATTTCACTTACAGTTCTCTTACTTTCCTGTAAGAAGATAAACACAAAAAATTAACGCATTTTCCTGTAACCTTTTGATAAAAATAGGCACCGCGAAATCGCGATGCCCATTTTTATTGCAGCATATTTAAAAAGCTTACGCAGCCTTCCACTTTCCGTCGTAGTTGACCAGGAAACCGTCCGGCGTCTGCGTGCTGACCAGCATTGCGCCGTCATAGCCCACGTAGTAGTAGACACCCTCTTCGCTTGCGCTCTTAATCCAGGCGTTTGCCCACATTGCGCCGTCGCTGCCGGAGTAGTACCACTTGCCGTTCACTTCGTACCAGCCGGTCGCCTTCTCACCGCTCGGAAGGACATAAGCCCAACCGCCGTTGCCGAGGGTCTCCCAGTGGCCGCTCGGTGCAGCCGGAGCGGAAGCGTTATTCTGTGCGCCGTTGTTCTGACCCGCATTGTTCAGTGCCGCGTTGTACTGCGCAGCGGGGCTTGTGTTCGCAGCGGAGCTTCCCGCAGCGGTATTCTTCGTGTCGTCGACGGAGCCGCGGTTCTGCTTGATCATCTGGATATCTTCCGAAGTGATGGTCTCGCCGCCGACCGCACTCGCGAAGCGGGTCTGGCCCTTTGCCTTCTTCTTTGCGGTGACCTGCGCGTAGTAGGTACCTGCACCGCGCTTTAAAACTCTGTCGGTGATATCAACCTTCTCGGCCGTGTAGCCCGCGGTCATTGCGGTGCCGAGCTTATGCTTCGGCTTCAGGTCGGAAGAGCTGTAGAGCTGTACCGAATAGCTGGTGCGGCTGTCGCCGACCGACCAGTTGACATAGACGCGGTCGTTCGAGACATCGAAGCTGACGTCGCTGACCGAGTAGTCCTGCGGATCGTCCTCTGCGGTTGCCGCGTGTGCAAACACACTCTGAGAGAGAGTCATTGCAACGCAGAGAAACAGGGCACCGGCCCGCTTCAGTCGTTTCATCATAGTAAAACACCTCCAAATCTTAATATTTCTGTAAATAGTATAGCACAGCAAGCTTACAAAATCCTTACGACAGAATGACGATTCCCTGTCAGTGACGTAGGTTTTTTTCGTCAGCTTTCGGAAGGGTAAAGAAGAAACGACTGCCGCCCTCGGGGCGTCGCTGCGCTTCCAGGCTTTCGCCGTGCGCGAGCATGACCTCGCGGGCTATGGCGAGGCCGAGTCCCGCGCCCATTTTGTCCTGCCCGCGGGATAAATCTCCCTTAAAAAAGCGGTCAAAGACGCGGGATAAATCGGCCTCGGAGATACCGATGCCGCTGTCGCTCACCGTTACGACCATGCGGCTGCGCCGCTCGCTGCAGGCAATCTCGATCTCGCTGTCTTCCGGCGAGAACTTAATCGCATTGTCGGTGAGATTATAGAGCACCTGCTGAATGCGGGAGGCATCGGCATAGACCGGGCTCTCTTCCTCGGCAAAGAGGAGAGAGATGTGAATGCGCTTTGCCTTGCACTGCATCTCAAAGCTCTCGGCGGTGGAGCGCACCAGTTCGTTCAGGTTAAAGACAGTCTTGTGAAGGGTCTGTCCCATGCCGAGTGCATTGAGACTCAGCATGTTCTCGGTGAGTTTTGCGAGGCGCTCGGTCTCTGCGATGATGCGGCGCATGTATTTTGCCTGCAGTTCCGGGGGGATGGTGCCGTCCAAGATGGCCTCGGAGAAGCCCTTAATCGAGGTCAAGGGGGAGCGGAAGTCGTGGGACACGTTTGCGATAAAGCGGCGCTCATCGTCCTCGAGACGGGAGAGCTTTTCCGCCATGCTGTCCATGGTCCTCGCAAGATAGCCCATCTCATCCGCGGATGTGACCGGGATGCGATGGCTTAGGTTTCCGTCTGCGAACTGCCTTGCCCCCTCGGTGATGACGGTCAGCGGCCGGTATACGAACACATTGAAGTTAATCAGGAAGGTCAGCGAGAGCAGAAACACAATGCCGTAGCTGATGTAGACCAGATTCATAATCTTGGCGGCATCTTCCTGCACATGGTCCATGAGGAGATGAATCACGACATAGCCGTAGGTTCGGTAGTTTCCGGCAATCGGCGCGGAGACGCTGAGCACGGTGCGCGGGAAGGAACCGAAGTAGGAACCGACCATATAAGAGCGGCTTCCGGTTGCCGTCGGGTCAAAGTCCGGGATGACGCGCCCGTCCCAGCTGTGGGCGGAGTCGAGGACAATGTTGCCCTCTTTATCCATAATCCAGATTTCCGCCCGCAGGTAAGTTGCGACAGCCTCGAGCTGGGGGTAGGCGCTCTGGAGCGGGAGAGATTTGCCGTCGTAGACGCCGGAATAGGCTGCGGCAATGAGGCTCGCCTCGTCGTAGAGCGTCTGCGCGCGGCTCTTGATTAAATAGTTCTCGGTGAGCCGCGCGGAGAGCGTAGACACGGCAAGGAAGCCGGCCACGCCGAAGAGCAGATAGCCGAGCAGAAATTTGAGGTAGAGGGAACGTTTGAGCCGCTTCATCATGCGCGCAGGTCAAACTTATAGCCGACACCCCAGACCGTGGCGATGGACCAACTCGGCTTATCCTTTAACTTCTCGCGGAGGCGCTTGATGTGCACGTCGACCGTGCGCGTATCGCCCGCGTACTCATAGCCCCAGATGTGATCCAGGAGCTGTTCTCGCGTAAAGACCTGGTTCGGGTGGGAGACCAGGAAGAAGAGGAGCTCAAGCTCCTTCGGCGGCATCTCGACCGCGCGGCCCTCGTAGCGAACCGCGTAGTTGGTGAGGCTGATTTCCAAGTCCTCACAGCGCACGATCTCTGTCTCCGCGCGCGCGGGCGGCGTGTTTTCCTGCGGGCGGTAGCGGCGCAGCACGGCGCGAACCCGCGCCACAAGTTCCTTCGGTTCAAAGGGCTTTATGATGTAGTCATCGGCGCCGAGCTCAAGCCCGAGCACCTTGTCAAAGACCTCGCCCTTGGCGGAGAGCATGATGACAGGCGTCTGGGAACTCTTGCGAATTTCGCGGCACACCTGATAGCCGTCCACATGGGGCAACATGAGATCCAGCAGCACGAGATCCGGCGCGAGGGTGCGAAACAGAGTCAGGGCCTCGGCGCCGTCTGCGGCGATGTGGGTTTCATAACATTCCTTCTCCAAATAGAGGGAGATGAGCTCTGCGATGTTATCGTCGTCGTCAACAATCAGTATTTTCTGTTTTCCGGCCAAAGGGACTCCTTTCTTAGGTTTAACGGAAGGTCACCACGGTCACGGCCTCGCCGCCGTCGTCAAAGTGGGCATCCTCGCATTTCTTGACATAGGGCTGTTTTTTGAGCCAGGCGAGCAGACCCTTTTTCAGTGCGCCGGTGCCGCGCCCGTGAATCACGCGGACGGAGTTCAGGTGCGCGAGCAGGGCATCGTCCAGATATTTGTCGAGCTCGCCGAGCGCCTCGTCGACGGTTTCCGATCAGGTTAATCTCGGGGGAAATGTGAGAGGCCTTGCCGAAACTCGGTGCGCCGCCGCTCCTGCTTTGCTTTGCGCCCTTGGACACGGCAGCATCCTCCTCGATGAGAACCACATCGTCCGCGGAGACCTGGGTGCGTAGCACGCCCATGCGCACAAAGAGGCGGTTGTTCTTATCCGGCAGGGTCGAGACTATGGCCTCGTGATCCATGCTGAGTACGCGAACCGAGTCGCCGATGTGTAGTACCGCGGGCTTTGCCGCCTTCACGGCCTTCTTTTTCGGCGCGGTCTTCTCGACCGACTTTAACTTGTCGCGGAGACCGCTTCTCTCTTTCTCGAGCTCGCGGAGCAGGCCGGAGTCCGCGCTCAGGCGGTTGATGCGGCGTATGCTCTGATCGGCGCTCTCCTTTGCCTCCGATAAGATGCGCTCTGCCTCGGCGCGCGCCTTTTCGAGGATGCGCTCCTTGCGCTCGTCGAGGTTTTGATCCGCCTTTTCGTGCCGGTTTTTTAATTCCTCGATTTCCGCGCGGTAGGCGAGAATTTCCTTACGCTCGGCCTCAATCGTGCGGCGATCCGCCTCGAGGCGGGTCAAGAGATCTTCAAAGGCCGCATCGTTCTGCTCGATGTGATTCTTTGCGTCTTCGATGATGTAGTTCGGAAGCCCGAGTTTTTGAGAAATCGCGAAGGCGTTACTTTTGCCCGGAATGCCGATTAAGAGACGGTAAGTCGGGCGCAGGGTCGCGACATCGAATTCACAGCTTGCGTTTTCGACGCCCTTCGTGGTGAGCGCGTAGACCTTGAGCTCGCTGTAGTGCGTGGTTGCGACCGTGCGCGCGCCGATATTTTTCAGGAAAGAGAGAATCGCAATGGCGAGCGCCGCGCCCTCGGTCGGGTCCGTGCCCGCGCCGAGCTCGTCGAAGAGGCAGAGCGAATCGCCATCCGCCGCATCAAGTATCTCGACCACATTTTTCATGTGACCCGAGAAGGTGGATAGCGACTGCTCTATGCTCTGTTCGTCGCCGATGTCGGCAAACACATCGCGGAACACCGCGAGGCGGCTGCCCTGGAAGGCCGGGATGTGGAGCCCCGCCTGGCCCATCAGGGTGAAGAGGCCGACGGTCTTTAGGGAGACCGTCTTACCGCCGGTGTTCGGTCCGGTGATGATGAGGAGACTGAATTCCTGTCCGAGCCATATGCTGATCGGGACCACCTGATCCTTCGGAATCAAGGGGTGGCGTCCGTCCTTGATTTCCACAATGCGCTCGGTGTTAAAGAGCGGCTTTGAGGCCTGCATCGAAGAGGCGAGTCGCGCTTTTGCAAAGACAAAGTCAAGCGTTGCCAGTATCTTTTGGTTTGCGAGGAGCTCCGCCGTAAACGGGGCGAGCAGGGTGCTGAGAGACGCGAGTATCTTTGCGATTTCCTGCTGCTCCGCGAGCGTGAGTTCGCGGTATTCGTTGTTCAGACGCACCGCAACCAGAGGCTCAATGAAGACTGTGGAGCCGGTGGAACTCTGGTCGTGCACCACACCCGGGAGCTTGGTCTTAAACTCGCTTTTTACGGCGAGACAGTAGCTGCCGTTACGCATGGTCACGATGGTGTCCATGAGATAGCTCTTGTGGCGGTTAATCTCCTCCTGGAGAGCGCTGTGCATGCGCTCATCCGCGGTTTTCATTTGGCGGCGGATGCGGGCAAGCTCGGGGCTTGCGTGGTCCGAGACCAGATCCTCGGAGAGAATGCAGCGCTTTAATTCGCGGTTTTCGCGGGGCAGGAGGGAGAGCGCCGTAAAGGCAGACTCCAGGGCATCCGGATTATCCTCTTCCTCCTCGTGGGCGCCGTAGTTCCGCGCTCTCTCGCTTAAGTCGAGGAGAGAGCCTATCGCATAGAGTTCCGCGGTGCTTAAGGTCCCGCCGACATCGAGGCGCTTTAGAGAGGCGCTTACATCGCGGAGCCCTGCGAGGCGCAGTTCGCCCTTCATGCGAATGCGGGATAGGGCGGCCTCGGTCTCCGCCTGGGCGCGCTCTATCTCCGGGAGATCGGTCATGGGTACAAGGGCGTGACAGAGCGCCTTTCCGGGCGCACTCACGGCTCTTTCTTCAAGCAGGGCAATGATTTTATCAAATTCCAAAGTATGTAAGGTTTTGCTGTTCATGCGTTGGATTCATCCGTTTCTTCCGCCGTTCGGCAGAGTAGGTATTGCTTTGGTTCCGGCTTTGATTTTAAGAGAGAAAACTTCTCCTGATACAGTATAGCACAAACTACGGCGCGCGTTTCGGATGCTCGGCTTTTATGGTATACTAAGTGTCAATACAGTAGCGGCGGAGGGAGCTTTATGCAGGAAGATGAGTTTATCACACAGCATATCGCCGAAAAGAAACAAAAAAGAAAAAAAATGATGGGGATAGCCGGCAAGGCGGCAGTGGCCGGTGCGAGTTTTGCGCTCGGCGCGGCGGCGGTCGTCTGTGCGGCCTGCCCCATACTTGCGAAGCGCTGGAAGGATGCGCCCGGAAAAGAGAGCGTGCGCATCGAGCGGGATGAGAGCGAGGGCGCGGTCGAGACCAACGAGCAGATCAGCTCCCCCGTTGAGCATACGGAGGGCAGCGGGGAAGAGAGTGCCGCGGTCGAAAATAAAAATGTCCGAGAGCAGGTAGAGCAGGTGCTGGAGAGCCAAACCTATGAGCTGAGCGACCTGCGCCAGATGGCGGGCACACTTCGGAAACTCGCGGACAGCGCCGATGCCTCGGTGGTCTCGGTGACCCATGAGCAGGCAGAGCGGGACTGGTTTAACAATGCGCTCGAGAGTTCGGAAAATTACGCGGGGCTTGCGGTTGCGAAGACAGAGAACGAGCTCCTGTTTCTCACGACGAGCGCGGCCGTCGAGGGCACGGAGAGCGTGACCGTGACCTTATCCCGCGGCGACAAGGCGACGGCAAGCGTCAAAATGCGCGACAAGGTATACGGGCTCGCGGTGCTCTCGGTTCCGATTACCGATGAAAATCGAGAGAGTTGGGGGAAGCTTCCTTTGGTCCCCTTCGGAAACTCCTATCGCTTAAAGCGGGGCGAGCTTCTCTTTTTTGTGGGATCGCCGCTCGGGATGATACATTCCGTGAAGTACGGGATACTCTCGAATGTACAGACCAATGTGAGCGTTGTGGACGGCTATGCGACCATCTATTTTCCGGATGTGAGCGCGGACGCGGACTCGGGCAGCTGGGTCTTAAATGCGGACGGCGAGCTGGTCGGCTGGGTCACCGGTCTCTTTTCGGAGAAGGGGGAGAACAGCACGGCGACCGTCATGGGGCTCTCGGATTTGAAACCCGCAATCGAGCGCATGATGAACGGGAAGGAGACCGCCTTGCTCGGCATTTACGGCAGGCAGGTGGGAAGCGCACAGCGGGATCTCGGCATGCCGGCGGGCGTCTACATCTCCCGCGTCGAACAGAATACGCCGGCCTATGCGGCGGGCGTACAGCCGGGAGACATCCTGATTTCGCTCGGCGAGACAAAAATTCAAAACATGCGGGATTTGGAATCCGCAATGGAGAAACTGTCGAAAGGCGAGGCCCTGCGCCTCACACTCATGCGTAACGGCAGAGAGAAGTACGAAACCATTACGCTCACCGCGACGCTTGCGGGCAGATAAAGGCAAACCAGAAAGGATATGACATGAAATATATCGAGACGCTCCGGGAGAACACCCATATTTCGGAAGTTTACCTCTGCCAGCAAAAGGCAATTTACTTGACGAAGAGCGGAAAAGAGTATGAGAGCCTTCAGCTCCGCGATAAGACCGGTGTGGTGGACGCAAAGATATGGGAACCCGGAAACCCCGGTATCGGCGATTTCGATGAACTGGACTATGTCTCGGTCGATGCGGATGTAATCCTCTACAACAACAAGCTGCAACTCAAGGTAAGCCGCATCCGCCGCGCAAACGAGGACGAGTACAATCCCGGTGACTATATGCCGGTTTCCGCGCGGAATAACGACGAGATGTACAAGGAGCTTTGGCCTGCATCGAATCGATACGCGATCCGTATCTCAATCAGCTTTTAAAAGCCTTTTTCGTGGACGATGCTGCCTTTGTGAAGCGCTTCCGCCTGAGCTCGGCGGCCAAGTCCGTGCACCACGGCTTTATCGGCGGTCTCATGGAGCACACCTTGAGTGTCGCGCGACTCTGCGACTACTACTGCGAAAACTACCCGATTTTAAATCGCGACCTTCTGATTACCGCGGCTCTCTGTCACGACATCGGCAAGACCAGAGAGCTCTCGGCCTTCCCGGAGAACGCCTACACCGACGAGGGACAGCTGCTCGGCCACATTGTGATCGGCTGCGAGATGCTTGCGGCCGCGATTGCAAAAATTCCGAACTTCCCGGAGAAGCGCGCAACAGAGCTTCGGCACTGCATTGTCGCGCACCACGGCGAGTTTGAGTTCGGCTCCCCGAAGAAACCGGCGCTGATTGAGGCCATGGCCTTAAATCTCGCGGACAATACCGACGCAAAGATGGAGACCTTTATAGAACTCCTGAATGCCGCCGGAGCAAATAACGGCTGGCTTGGATTTAACCGTTTCCTGGACAGCAACCTTAGAAAGACCTCCGAGAGCGGCGTATAAGCGCGGAAGGATGCGCTTTGAAGAGAGAAAGAGAAGACCGCATGCGTAAGAATGATGAGTTTGAACTGGAAATTACGGGGCTCTCCGATGAGGGGCTCGGGATCGGCAAGTCGGACGGCTTTGTCTGGTTTGTGAAGGGCGCTCTCCCCGGGGACACGGCGCGCTGTCTCGCGATGAAGTTAAAAAAGAACTATGGCTTTGCACGCGTAAAGACGCTTTTAAAACCTTCGCCGGAGCGCGTTGCGCCGCGCTGCGCGGTCGAGCAGCGCTGCGGCGGCTGTCAACTGCAGGCGCTCTCCTATGAGGCCGAGCTTCGCTTAAAGGCGAATCAAGTAAGGGAAGACCTGCTTCGCATCGGTGAAGTCCCGGCGGAACGGCTGGATGCCGTCACGGAACCCATCGTCGGGATGCGGGAACCCTCCCGCTATCGGAATAAGGCACAAGTGCCCTTTGCAGCCGGCGAGGACGGAAGACCCGTTGCCGGCTTTTATGCTGCCCGGAGTCACCGCGTGATTCCCTGGCTTGACTGCGATATCGGTGCAAAGGAAAACGCGCGCATTCTGGAAGTGATACTCGCCTTTACGGAGCGCTTCGGGATAGCCCCCTACGACGAAGAGAGCGGCAGGGGGCTGCTTCGCCGCGCCCTGCTACGAAAGAGCCGTGCGAGCAAGGGCTATATGCTCTGTCTCATTGTAAACGGCAAGGAACTGCCGCATTGGGAGGCGCTGCTGAAAGACCTTCAGGCAGCGGATACCGCGGAGGCTCATCTTGAGACCCTGGTGCTCAACACCAACACCCGCCGCGACAATGTGATACTCGGCGACACGGTGCGCACCCTCTACGGGAAGGGCTATATCGAGGACAGCATAGGCGATATCCGCTTCCGCATTTCGCCGCACTCCTTCTATCAGGTGAATCCCGTTCAGACCGAGGCCATGTACGGCGCGGCGCTCGAATTCGCGGCGCTTAGCGGAAGCGAGACCGTCTGGGATCTATACTGCGGTATCGGGACCATCTCCCTCTTTTTTGGCGCGGCAGGCAAAAAAGGTCTACGGCGTGGAAATTGTGCCGGCCGCCATTCGGGACGCCAAGGAAAACGCCAAGCGAAACGGCATTGCAAATGCGGAATTCTTTACCGGGGCCGCCGAGGAAGTACTCCCGGCGTGGCAGCGGGAACACCCTGCGCAGCGCATCGATGTGATTACCGTGGACCCGCCGCGGAAGGGCTGCGATGAAACTGCCCTCCGCACTATGGTAGAACTTGCGCCGAAGCGCATTGTCTATGTGAGCTGTAACCCCTCGACCCTCGCGCGGGACATTAAGTACCTCCGCGCCAACGGCTATGAGCTAACGCGTGTGCGCCCGGTCGATAACTTTCCGAGAACCATGCATGTGGAGACAGTAGTATTGATGTCACGAGTCGAAGGAAAATAGCCGCGAAAGCTTAAGTATACTGCGCTTTTCGGGCAATCGGGCAAATTTGGTATCGGGCAGTACGAACGTTTCGGTAACTTATCCAAGGGCAATCCGGCTCAAAAAGTATGAGAGCTGAGTTGCCACGAGAGTGCTTACTACATTGAGTTGTATTTGCAGCGTTTTGAGCTGTGATTTCGTGGATATTTTGGAGATAATACCTGATGAAACTACCGAAAGTGAGGACAAAGTAAATGGCTGAAAAGAACACTGCTAATATTGGCTTTGAAAAACAAATCTGGGATGCGGCCTGCGTGTTATGGGGACATATCCCGGCATCAGAATATAGAAACGTGATAATTGGGCTTATCTTCCTGAAGTACATCTCTACGGCATTTGACAAGAAGTATCAACAGCTTGTAGACGAAGGGGATGGATTTGAGGATGATCCGGACGCATATCTCGAGGACAACGTATTCTTCGTGCCGGAGGATGCCCGCTGGAATAAGATTGCGGCAGCAGCGCATAAGCCTGAAATTGGAAGGATTATTGATGATGCTATGCGTGCAGTCGAAGCTGACAATAAGAAACTCAAGAATGTACTTCCAAAGAATTATGCCAGTCCGGATCTGGACAAAAGAGTCCTCGGAGATGTCGTTGACCTCTTTACCAATATGGATATGGGAGAGACCGAAGGTAACCGAGATGTCCTCGGTAGAACTTACGAATACTGCATCGCTCAGTTTGCCGAAAAGGAAGGCAAAGGCGGTGGAGAATTCTATACGCCGTCAAGCATCGTAAACACGCTGGTGTCAATTCTGAAGCCTTATTCAAACTGCCGTGTATATGATTGCTGCTGTGGCAGTGGTGGCATGTTCGTACAGAGCGCTAAGTTCATTCAAGCACACTCCGCTAAAAGAGGATCAATTTCAATATATGGTCAGGAAGCCAATCCGGACACATGGAAGATGGCCATCATGAATCTTACGATTCGTGGTCTTGATGCTGATCTTGGTAGTTATCATGCCGACACATTTACGAAAGACCTTCATCCGACATTGAAGGCAGACTTCATTCTGGCCAATCCTCCCTTCAATTATAATCCGTGGGGACAAGATAAGCTGATGGACGATGTTCGCTGGAAATATGGAATCCCGCCTGCAAGTAATGCTAACTTTGCGTGGATTCAGCATATGATTCATCATCTTGCACCGAACGGTAAGATTGGACTCGTTCTCGCTAATGGTGCACTTTCTTCCCAGAGTGGCGGCGAAGGTGAAATCAGAAAGAAGATTATAGAAGATGACCTGATCGAAGGCATCATCGCTATGCCTCCGCAGCTCTTCTATAGTGTAACAATCCCTGCGACGCTCTGGTTCATTTCAAAGGGCAAGAAGCAGAAAGGCAAGACGGTCTTTATTGATGCTCGCAAGATGGGACATATGGTAGACCGTAAGCACCGCGATTTTACGGAGGAAGATATCCAAAAACTCGCGGATACATTCGAAGCCTTCCAGAATGACACGCTTAAGGATGAAAAAGGCTTCTGTGCTGTAGCGACAATCCAGGATATCGCAAATCAGGATTACGTTCTGACTCCGGGGCGCTATGTTGGTATCGAAGAGAAGGAAGATGATGGTGAGCCTTTCGAGGAGAAAATGACAAGACTGACATCAGAGCTTTCCGATATGTTTGAACGCTCTCATGAGCTTGAGGATGAGATTCGTAAGAAGTTGGGGGCGATTGGGTATGAAATATAGTAGGAGGAGACCGGAATGAGTGATTGGAAAACAAAAACTCTCGGTGAAGTCACATCGTACATTGCAAAAGGCATCCCTCCTAAGTATGTAGAGGAAGTAAACGATGATACGATTTGTGTGTTGAATCAGAAGTGCAATAAAAATTTCCGAATCTCGTATGTTGATTCAAGACTTCACAATAATGCAGCAAAAAAAGTTTCAGACGTTAAAATGCTGAAACCGGGTGATGTGCTGATAAATTCGACGGGTACCGGGACGGCAGGACGCGTTGCTCAAATTTGGGATATTGAAGCACCGACGACGATTGACGGGCACATGATTTTAATGCGTCCAACTGATGAGGTTGATCCTTTATATTATGGGTATGCTGTTAAGGCTTTTCAAGCTGAGATTGAATCTTACGCGGAAGGATCTACTGGGCAGACTGAAATCAATAAAACCAGATTACAGAACGAAACGATTATTATGTACCCTGTCGACAAAGGGGAACAGTATAGAATCGCGAGAATCCTTGCGGCTATAGATGAAAAAATATTATTGAATGAGGAGGTAAACAAGAATTTAGCGGCTTAAAGGTCGATATTAGAAACATCAAGCTCGCTGGACATCAATTTGGGCAAAATAGTATCACGAAGTTGAGTTAATCTTTGATTTTCGAGCTGATTGTTTATTATAGTCTCAAACATTGGTAATGTTATCTCAGAAAAAGCTGTATTTACTTTTTCAGTTGGCAGAACAGTTTGCGACGCTTTGATTTCAGTGGATGACAGATTGACCTGAACCCCACTATTAGCCCTGCTACGAAGGTCAAGAAGAAAATCAGTGCTGTTTGTTAGTAAATAGACGAATGGATAGGCAATGCCTTTATATCCATTTGCTCTTAAATGTCCTACACGTTGATTGACAATGTACTCGTTATCTTGTGGCATAACAGCAGTGTTTCCTAATATTGCAACATTGTCTTTCATATCGGTCATTGCCATAAGAACATCGCCCTTTTTTAAGACGAACCTTTCTAATTTTGAAGCAAGGCTTTTCGGAAACCAGCTTTTTGTGCCATCAGAAATAAATCCGCCGCCACGTGCAATATGTCCTTGTTTGAAAACTTGGTAACAATCAGACGATGGTTCGTTTAAAAGTTCTTTACTCTTGAAAGTGTAACCGTTTTGGAAACTAACTATTTTTTCAAGTGGGACAATTTCCCAGTCAGAGGGCATTGCACCATTAAAAGGCTCCAAGTCAATAAACCATGACTTGAATATTGCCTGAGCTTGCTGCTCTAAATTCTTGTTTTTAACATACAATCAGAACTCTTGCGAGTGGCAAGAGTTAAAAAGAGGGATTGCCACTCCGTAGTCTTTCTCTACGATAGAAAAGGAGAATAGACTATGAAACAGAAAGTAATCAACGAGGTTATGCAGGGTATGCTCGGCTGCCTCAACAATGTGCAGTTGGAAAGACTGCAAGAAGTGCTGGAACACGCATTGTTCCATAAACAAGTAAGTGAGACGGAGGAAAAAGTAAATGCGACACTAACAAATGAACATCTTCTGGATAATTTTCTCGCGGCAAAGCGGATCGAGGGATGCTCCGAAAAGTCGTTGAATTATTATTGGAGTACGATAGAAGCGATGACAGCAAAGGTTAAAAAGAATGTCCGAGAGATGGAAACGGATGACCTGCGTACATATCTGACAGAATATCAGCAGGAGAAAAACTCCAGTAAGGTCACTGTAGATAACATTCGTAGAATACTGTCGAGCTTCTTCTCTTGGCTGGAGGATGAGGATTATATCCTAAAGAGCCCGGTACGCCGTATCCATAAGGTGAAGGCGACCTTGACCATCAAGGAAACATATACCGATGAGTCCTTGGAGAAGATGCGAGATAGTTGCGAGGAACTCAGAGATTTAGCATTGATAGATATGCTTGCCTCAACGGGAATGCGTGTCGGAGAGCTGGTTTTGCTTAACAGAGATGACATCAACTTCGAGGAGCGGGAATGTGTTGTGTTCGGTAAGGGTAGCAAAGAACGGATGGTGTACTTCGACGCACGGACTAAGATTCATTTGCAGAACTACCTGCAAGAACGTACTGATGATAATCCGGCATTATTCGTATCGCTCCGGGTTCCGCATAAGAGGTTGAAAATCGGCGGTATTGAGCATAGGCTTCGAGAGCTTGGAAAAAGGCTGAAAATAGAGAAAGTGTATCCACATAAGTTCCGCCGTACACTTGCTACGATGGCGATTGACAAAGGTATGCCGATTGAACAGTTGCAGCAGCTGCTTGGCCATAAGCGGATTGATACAACGCTGCAATATGCGATGGTAAAACAAAGCAATGTAAAATTGGCACACAGAAAATATATAGGTTAGAATGGTGACATGATGGCAAATTGGAAAGAACTTACGGTTGGAGATTTGTGCGATACAATTTCAGACACCTATCATCGCAATGATGAGGTGGTTGTCCTTGTAAACACATCAGATGTGTTAGGAGGGAAAATCCTTAATCATCAGCCCGTAGAAAATAAGAATCTGAAAGGTCAATTTAAAAAGACCTTTAAAAAAGATGACATTCTTTACTCAGAGATTCGACCCGCCAACAAGCGATATGCTTATGTTGATTTTGCGGGAACAGAGCGTTACATTGCGTCTACAAAGTTGATGGTATTGAGACCGAAGAAAGACAGGGTTCTTCCTCGTTTCTTATTTGCCTTCTTGTCCTCAAACCATGTACTTGCTAAACTCCAGCACTTAGCAGAGACAAGATCAGGAACCTTTCCGCAGATTACATTTCATCTGAATTGGCTCCCATGCCAATTGCGCTTCCTGATTTTAACACACAGGAAAAAATCGTGGGAATGTTGTCTTCTATCGAAGGGAGGATACAAATCAACAATGCGATAAACAAGAATTTATTTCAGCAAGCATCCTCAATATATCAAGCATGGTTTGAAGACTTTGTCCTTTCAGATGGATCTTGCCCGCCTATTTGGAAGCAAGGAACCCTATCTGATATCGCTGACATTACGAGTGGAAAGCGGCCTCCGGTCAAATCAGCTAAAAAAACAGCCACAGCTGTCATTCCTCTTGTTGGAGCAGCCTCGGCAATGGGGTATACAACAGAGGCTAACCATACCGACAAAATACTCGTTACCGGTCGAGTAGGAACACATGGTGTTGTCCAGCGTTTCAATTCGCCCTGCTGGACTTCCGATAACACGCTGGTTATAACAAGTGACCTCTACGAGTATACTTTCCAAATTTTGCAAAGAATCGATTACCATGCTATGAACCGCGGTTCTACACAGCCCTTAATCACTCAAGGTGATATGAACAAGGTATCGATTCTAATACCGGATAAAGAGACTCTTTCGAATTTCGAGACTCTTGTCGGACAACTCATGGAACAATATGAAGCAAATTTACTTGAAAATGGTAAACTTGCTGAACTTCGAGATGCCCTATTGCCTCGGTTGATGTCCGGCGAATTAGATCTCTCTAATATCGACGTTTAAGCCGCTAAATTCTTGTTTATTTGAAACGGAGCAAAGATGAATGAGAAACGCCTCTAATAAGAGGATAATGTAAGAAAACAAACGAAGGGGTGAGACTCATGTCAGGATTTTATACCGAAGCGGACTATGAGAATTCGATAATCGAATTATTCCAGAACATGGGATACAGGTGCGTCTACGCACCGGATTTGGAGCGTGACTTCCGTAGTCCGTTATATGAAGAAGAATTGCTATCCGCATTGCATAGGCTGAATCCGACTATGCCGGAGGATGCTATTACGGATGCACTGTTCAAATTGAAGAATTTTGAGAACGCTGAACTTGTCCAGAAAAATGAACTCTTTATGGATTATCTTCAGCATGGAATCGAAGTCCGGTATTTCGTTAAGGGCGAGGAGCGCTCCGGCCTCGTCTATATTGTCGACTATAAAAATCCTGAAAAGAACTCCTTTGTCGTAGCAAACCAGTGGACTTTCATTGAAAATAGTAACAAGCGTCCGGATGTGCTTCTGTTCCTGAACGGTCTGCCGGTCGTTCTTATTGAGCTGAAGTCGCCATCTCGTGAGGAAACAGATGCTTCCGAGGGTTATCTGCAGATCAGAAACTATATGCAGGAAATCCCCTCAATGTTTATCTATAACTGCATCTGCGTCATAAGTGATCATCTGACCAGCAAGGCCGGAACCATTACTTCCGGTGAGGATCGCTTTATGGAATGGAAAACAAAAGACGGCAGTTATGAAAATACACAATACGCTCAGTTTGACACGTTCTTTGAGGGAATGTTTGAAAAAGAGCGACTGCTGGACATCATCAAAAACTTCATTTGCTTCTCCAATGAGGGATTGAAAAAGTTTAAGATTCTGGCTGGCTATCACCAGTATTTTGCAGTCCGAAAGGCTATTGAATCTACAAAAATGCGACAGTAACTGATGGTAAAGGTGGCGTATTCTGGCATACACAGGGCAGCGGGAAATCTCTGTCTATGGTCTTTTATGCACACCTTCTGCAGGAAGCACTGGATAGCCCAACTATCGTTGTAATTACAGACCGTAACGATCTTGATGATCAGCTTTACGGACAGTTTGCTAAGTGCAAAGATTTTCTGCGTCAGGAACCGGTGCATGCTACCTGTAGGAAATTGACAGAGACTTCAGGTAAGAATGATATAGGTTTGAAGGACTGGCTGGACGGTAGGCAGGCAAACGGCATCATTTTTACGACGATGCAGAAGTTTGAAGAATCCTCAGAGCCACTTTCAGAGCGCCGTAACATCATCGTTATGGCAGATGAGGCGCATCGCAGCCAGTATGGATTAAAGGAAAAAGTTGATGCCAAGACCGGTGAGATAAAGGTCGGAACGGCACGTATCATTCGTGACAGCCTTCCCAATGCTACATATATTGGGTTTACCGGAACACCTATAGCCGCAAAGGATAGAAATACCCGTGAGGTTTTCGGCGACTATATCGATATTTATGATATGACGCAGGCCGTAGAGGACGGCGCTACGAGACCAGTCTATTACGAAAGCCGTGTCATCAAGCTGAAATTCGATGAGGCTACGCTTCATCTGATTGATCAGGAATACGACATTATGGCAAATAATGCTGATCCTGAAGTGGTTGAGAAAAGCAAGAAAGAGCTTGGTCAGATGGAAGCTGTTCTTGGAAATGTTGCTACCATAGATTCGCTGGTTAATGATATTCTTGATCATTATGAAAATTACCGAGCCGATCTCCTGACAGGAAAAAGCGATGGTTGTAGCGTATTCTCGTGCAATCGCTATGAAGATTTATAATCGCATTCTTGAGCTGTGCCCAAGTTGGAAAGAAAAGGTTAAGGTCGTAATGACCGAGAGCAATAAAGATCCGGAAGAGTGGCGTGCTGTTATTGGAAACAAGCGCCGCAGGGATGAGCTCGCCAAGGAATTCAAAGACAATAATAGTGAAATGAAGATTGCCATAGTCGTTGATATGTGGCTGACCGGATTTGATGTTCCTTCTCTTGCAACGATGTATGTCTATAAGCCGATGCAGGGCTATAACCTGATGCAGGCCATTGCCCGCGTCAATCGTGTCTTTCAGGATAAAGAGGGCGGTTTAATCGTCGACTATGTTGGCATTGCGTCAGCGTTGAAGCAGGCCATGAATGACTACACAGCTCGCGATAAAAAGAACTATGGTGATACCGATATCGCCAAAGTTGCATATCCGAAGTTTCTTGAGAAGCTGTCTATTTGCCGTGATTTATTCCACGGATATGACTATTCCAAGTTTACGAATGGCACCGATCTTGAACGCTCGAAGGCTATCACCGGCGCGGTTAACTTCATTGTAGGCACTGACAAGGAAAGAGAACGCGAAGACTTCATCAAAGAGGCACTGTTGTTGCATCAGGCCTTGTCTCTCTGTTCATCGCTGGTAGAGCGTGATCTACGAGTAGAGGCGGCATTTTTGAATCTGTCCGCGTGCTTGTTATGCGCTTAATGAATCAGGGCGAGGGTAAGAAGATATCTCTGCCGGAAATGAACGCTCGTATCAATGAACTTTTGAAATCCAGCATCAAGAGCGATGGTGTTATCAATTTGTTCTCTGATATTAAAGAAGAATTCTCCCTGTTTGATCCTAAATTCCTTGAGGAAATCTCAAAGATGAAGGAGAAAAACCTTGCTGTTGAACTTTTGAAAAAGCTGATCGCTGAGCAGATACAGATCTACAGACGATCAAATGTTGTCAAATCCGAGAAGTTCAGTGAAATTATTCAGGGTGTCATGAACCGGTACCTGAACGGAATGCTTACCAATGAGGAAGTCATCGAAGAACTCCTGAAAATGGCACAGCAAATCAGAGAGGCTCACGATGCAGGAAATGAGCTTGGTCTCTCTGAAGATGAGTTGGCATTCTATGATGCCCTTACTAAGCCGCAGGCGATTAAGGACTTCTATGAAAATGATGAGCTGATTGCTATAACGAGAGAGCTCACGGAGGCACTTCGAAAGAATCGATCTATCGATTGGCAAAAGCGTGATTCAGCGCGTGCCAAGATGCGTATGATGATTAAGAGACTCCTTAAGAAACATAAATACCCGCCGGAAGGTATGGATGACGCAGTGGCAACTGTAATGCTTCAGTGTGAGCTATGGACAGACAATAACGATATGGAGCATCGGGTAGTTAACTATGCTGAGGCTTTAAGTAAAAAGCTCAGCAAGTGCAGATGGCAGCGGAAGAACGAGTCCCGTACGGAACGGAGCAGGAGGACTAACCAAATGGACGCGACAAAAGGTAATATCTACGCCATCTTAAATGGAAATAAGCAGTTTCTCATTCCTGTATATCAGAGATATTACAGTTGGGAAACGGAACAATGCAGTCGTCTTTGGAATGATATTGTTGAAATGCAGAAAAAGGACAAGGTCGGTCACTTTGTTGGCTCAATCGTAAATATTGCGGAGCAGGCAATGCCGACCGGTGTTCAGAAATACATGATAATCGATGGGCAGCAGCGTTTAACCACGCTGAGTTTGCTGCTGATTGCCCTCCGCGACTATGCGGAAGAACATCCGGAAGATGGCACTATCAATGCTCGTCGCATCGACAATATGCTTCTGAAGAATGAATATGAGGATGGTGACGAGAGGTACAAATTGCTTCTAACAGAAACTGACCGCGATCTGCTGATTAGTCTCGTTGAGAAGAAGCCAATCAGTGATCCCGGTCTGTCACGCATCTTGTCGAACTATAACTTTTTGCTGGTAAAATAGCCGATATGGAGTTGCAGCCGAAAGATGTCTATGAGGCTATCGGTAAACTTCAGATTGTAAATATTACACTTGACCGAAATGTGGATGATGCACAGGCAATTTTTGAAAGCTTGAACTCTACAGGTAAGGAATTGTCTGAATCTGACCTCATTCGAAACTATGTACTCATGGGACTTGAACCTTCAGAACAGCGGTATGTATATGAGCACATGTGGAGACCGATGGAGTTGCTCTTTGATTATGAGAAGCAGGACTCTGTCATGGATAGATTTTTCCGTGATTACCTGACGATGAAGACTACGCGCATTCCAAAGATCGACCGGGTTTATGAGGGCTTCAAAGCGTATCATTTGAATTGCGAATTCAGCACGATTCGGGAACTTTGTGCCAATCTGCTGACCTATGCTACCTACTATACAAACATGGTATTCCGCAGGAGTGATAAGCCTGTCTTAAAATCTTTGTACTCAGATATTGGCGATCTTCGCATGGAAGTAGCATTCCCGTTCTTGCTCAAAGTGCATAACGATTGCACAGAGGGCGTTATCACGGAAGATGATCTTATTGAGATTATCAAGATGTGCATCAGTTATGTATTTCGTAGAAGCATCTGCGACATCCCGACGAATTCGCTTAATAAGACTTTTGCGACGCTGCGTAATGAAATTAAGACCGATGATTATATGAATTCTATTAAGGCCTTTCGTACTGCGCGATGACTATAAAGAGTTCCCGGATGATGAGAAATTCGAGAAGGCATTTGTGTCCCGTGACATTTACAATATGCGTTCCAGAAACTTCATTCTCAGCCACCTTGAAAACTTTGGGAACAAAGCTCCAATCATTATCGAGAATTATACGATTGAACACATTATGCCACAGAACAGCAATCCACGTGACGAGTGGAAGACTATGCTTGGCGCAAATTGGAAAGAGGTTCAGAAAACCTACCTGCACACAATAGGGAACCTGACACTAACAGCTTATAACTCGGAAATGAGCGATAATCCATTTATGGTAAAAATGGATATGGAAGGTGGATTCAAAGAAAGCGCTCTTCGCCTTAATGCCTATCTGGTAAAGCTGACAGAATGGAATGAACAGCACATAAAAGAACGAGCAAAGCTGCTGGCCGAAAAGGCAGAACAGATCTGGACTTATCCGGAGATTACTGCGGCTGAACTTGCACCATATCAGGTAGAGGAAAAGCCTACCCAGAAATACACGATTGACTCTTACGATATCAACGCATTTACACGGACGCTTTTTGATATGCTCGATAGACGAATTTGCAACCTGTCACCGGATGTGAAGCGTGAGTTTAAGAAACTGTATATCGCCTACAAGTTGGATACCAATTTCGTTGATATCGTCGTTCAGAAACAGCGCCTTCGTATATCTTTGAATATGAAGTCTTCGGAGATTCATGATCCAAAGGGGCTGTGCAAGGACATCGCTGGTCTTGGAAGATGGGGTAATGGCGATGTTGAGGTGTTCTTTGAACATACGTCAGAGATTGACGATATGATGGAATTGGTCGAGCAGTCATATAAAAAGCAGGCAGATGAATAAACCATAGGTTTGGGAGATGAGAATATGTCAGATATTGATTTTAGCAAAACAAAGCCACCTCAGCCAAATTTTGATTACGCAAACGATATGATTAGTAGCATTCAAAGAAGTCAAGAAGAATCATTAAGAGCTGTTCAGAAAGCCGGAGAAGCAAAGGAAGCAGAAGAACTCAGGCGGCACAATGAACTTGTTGCTGCTTTAAAAGAAGATGGGGAAAAGGGTGCAACTATTGTTATCGGGAATAATGCAAATGGAATTCAGATTCAGCAGAATTCAGCTAGAGCCCAGCAAAAAATGGAAAACGAACAGACCTTTAATTATGAAAAAGCGTCAGAGGTGTTAAAGGAAATAAGTACATACTTTGAATTTCCTCAGTTTCAACAGACATTTGGAGACAATACAGAAAATGTAAAAAGTATTATCCAGAACACAATTGATGCTTTGAATAAGAAAGAAGATGAAGGCCCAATAAAAAAATCACTAAAAGTGTTAAAGGATCTGGCGACAGGTGCTGGCGGTTCTCTTATAGGTTCTGGAATATTAGCATTGCTCGGAACTGTCCCGCTATAAATGTTGAGACGATGGGGTTTCGGACTTGTTCCCTCAGAGCGAAGTCTTGAAGCGGTCGGCAAATCTGTGCCTTTGCATATTATAGGTAGGAGCAAGGTCTTTGACCTGTTTCCGAGAACACACAGGGGTAAAAATCGGTGTGTTTTACAAAAAAGCACGCTTTGATAAATTTCCGAGAACGAACGCGAATTTGGCTACACACTCGACATCAAGATGAAGCAATCGAGCAATGTGGAGACGGTAGTATTGATGTCACGAGTCGAAGGAAAATAGCCGCGAAAGCTTAAGTATACTGTGATTTTCGGGCAATCGGACAAATTTGACATCAGGCTGGATAAACACTTCTCGGTAACTTATCCAAAGTAAAATCAGCTCAAAAAGTGTGAGAGTTGGGTTGCCACGATAAAGGCGGTCTACATCTATCTGAATGATAAGGGTGCCGAACGGGTGGATGAACTTGAAAAGCATCTGCCGCAAAACGAGCGTAACTTTCAGAATGTAACATCAAGCCTGGATGCGCATGCGCTTCTGAGGACTATCGGGACGCAGTTATATCGGACAGGGAACTTGCATTACTTCCTGTTTTACGATCCGTATGATGCTTTGATTGACTGTCTTTAGGAAGGTAAATATATAATAAAATTGAAAGGGGTGAATTATATGATACTCCCTGAAAATTTGCTGAACTTGATTCGTCAGGGCGAAGGACTAACCGTCGAATTCAAAAAATCGTCAACGGATATCACGAAAGATGTCTATGATACCGTTTGTTCTTTTTCCAATCGAGAGGGCGGTCATATTTTCTTTGGTGTAAAAGATAACGGCACGATTATCGGTGTTGATAAAGATTGCCTAGAAAATATGAAGAAGAACTTTGTCACGACGATCAACAACGAGAGCAAAATTTACCCACCGCTATATCTGACGCCTGAGGAATATGAGGTCGATGGTTGTATTGTTCTCTACGTTTATGTCCCGATTGGGAAAACGGTTTATCGCAATGCAGGGAGGATTTTTGATCGCAGCAATGAGTCTGACATCGATATCACAGATAATGCGGACATGGTTTTCAACCTTTATGCCCGTAAACAAAGCACCTATTTTGTGAACAAGGTCTACCCTGCCATTCCGATTTCCAGCCTTCGCCACGACCTGATGGATCGTGCAAGAAGAATGACGAGAGTTAATAACGATCACCATCCGTGGGTTGACATGACGGATGAAGAGATGCTAAGAAGCTGTGGTCTCATACTGGAAGATCCGGAAACCAATAAAGAGGGCATCACACTTGCGGCAATCCTGCTTTCGGAACGGATAACCGTATTATGTCTGTTTTGCCACAGCATAAGACAGATGCCATTTTCAGAGTGTTCAATGTTGACCGATACGATGACAGGGATGTAGTAATCACGAACCTGATTGAAAGCTATGATCGTCTGATGGAATTTAGTAAGAAACATCTAAATGATGTATTCACTCTGGATGGTATTCAGAGGGTAAGCGCCAGAGATAAAATCCTGCGTGAGATTATTTCCAACCTGCTCATGCACCGTGATTTTTCCGGTGGATATGTACCGAAGCTTGTTATTGAACGGGATAAGATTATAACAGAAAATGCCAATCTTGCGCATGGACACGGAAACCTGAATCTGAAAACATTCAAGCCATTTGCAAAGAATCCGCCGATAGCAAAGGTGTTCAGGGAGATCGGCCTTGCTGACGAGCTGGGAAGCGGTATGCGAAATAGTTATAAGTACACGAAGATGTATTCCGGTGGGGAGCCAACCTTCACGGAATCAGATGTTTTTACGACAGTGATTCCCCTTTCCGAGGCGGCAACAGCAACAGTCGGGCCGACTACAGAACTTGATTCAAGGGAACAAGATAAGGAGCAAGTAAAGGAACAAGATAAGGGGCAAGTCACGATACAAGATTTAATTCAATTTTGCTCTGTTCCTCGCAGTCGGAAAGAAATGCAAGAATTTATGGGGCTGACCGGAAGAAGAAACTTTTCGGAAAAATATGTTAAGCCTTTGCTTGAGGCAGGGAAGATTGAAATGACGATACCTGATAAGCCGAACAGCAGCAACCAGAAGTATAAAAAAGTGAACCTTGAAATCAAAAACTGAACATTGGCATGAAAAATCGGACATTGAAAAGGAGTAACCGGACATTCAATGTACAGTGTTGACTTAACGAATAGGTATGTTGAGGCAATGGGATCTTACAAGTTTTCGGACATATTCCATCAGAGCGAAGTCTCGAAGCAGTAGGCGAATCTGTGTGTTTGTGTATAATAAGTAGGAGCAAGGTCTTTGACCTGTTTCCGAGAACGCACAGGGTAAAAATCGGTGTGTTTTACAAAAAAGCACGCTTTGATAAATTTCCGAGAACGAACGCGAATTTGGCTACACACTCGACATCAAGATGAAGCAATCGAGCTATGTGGAGACGGTGGCAATGCTTGAGAGGGCCGGTCACTGATGTTCGAAACGGCAATGTGTTTTTTGGCTGCGAAAACTTCTCCGTGGAGATATATCAATGAATATGACAGTGACGATATTCGTGCAATTATTTCTTTGGATATGGTTTCTGGGATGTACAATCACATGGCGCTTCGGGAAACGACTTCTTGTTGAAGGAATGGGGGTTCGGAGCGCAGAGTTTGCCATGCTCTGCCTGTACAGCATAGGACTGATCAGTTATCGCCTTTTTCAGCCCACCGGCAAATGGATTTTGTTCGCAATCCTCGCGTTATGGTTTGTAATCCAGTTTTTTTGCCATTGGTACTACACCGTCTTTGGAGCTTCCGAACAAAAACTGAAAGGGTACAATGAATGTTTCCAAGGTACGCTGAGGCTCATTCCTAAGAGTGAAAAGCGTCTGATACCGGATTTCTATCATATTGTGCTGCACCTATTGATTTTGGCAAACGGGATACTTTGTTTGCTATCCAGTACGCAGGTTTAGAACCGTCGTAATCCGAAGGTCTGCTTAGCCGAATCAAAGAAGCGAAATGCGGAGAATCGGATAACGAACACATCGGGAAGGCAGAGCGCTTTCCGGTAAGCGATTCTAGGGCAGAGTCTGTTAAAAAGTGAGCGTTGCATTGCCGAGACGGACGGATTATTACACGAAGTATCATAAGGAGAATCTGCTTGAAAAAATTGTCGATTACAATTTTGAAGATAGTTGTTTTCTTTATTGGGTGGATTGTGCTGCTCGGGAGTATTGACATTCCGAGCAGTCAACCCGCGATATGGAGATTTTTTGCGGAGATAATTCCGTTGGTGGCTTTGCTACTGTTTACTGTGGTCTTTTACTTGATTGAGAAGAAAAGCATAAGCATACCGATAAAAGAAAATATCGGAAAAGGGACATTGACAGGAATTGTCACAGGTGCCCTTTGGATCGGAGCGGCTTCGTCAATTCTGCTTATTTCGAAGCAGTTGAAAATCACAGGAAAAAATGAAGTCTCGCACTTATGGCTTTGGATACTCTCAGCTTTTCTAAATGTCATCATGCAGGAACTTCTTGAAGGGGGTACATCTATCAGCTTTTGAAAAAGCAATACAATATTTCTGCGGCCGTAATCGTGACAACGGCGATTTTTACTTTGCTACACGGAGGAGCATTCGAAGCGGGCATCATTCCGGTCATCAATGTTGTTGCGATGAGTCTTTTTGTGACAGCGTTATATGAGTCGGAGAAAACGATACTTGCACCTATCATGGCGCATGCGATATGGAATATCATCGGGGCATTAATACTCGGAGGTGTTAGCCTGGCAGATGACTATCCGAGTGTCTTGAATATGACGGCTTCCGCAAACAAACTGCTATCGGGCGGGGCATACAAAATCGAAGCAAGTATCGTAGTGACGATTTAAATCTGACCTTACTGGGAATATTTTATCTTCGATGCCGAAGTCGAATTACGCGGTAATCGATATGGAAAGAAGCCGTCAGCCATAAGTCTGTCGACAAGCTTTTCCTCACCGGGCGGACGCTAATACCGCAGCTTTAAGTGAAATGTTTGGAAGAGAACGAAGAGGGAAAAACAGGAAAAAGAGAAGCATAGAGGGCGATAACTTGGCGGAAGCGGTTAGTTTTCTGTCGGATAGTTGTTTCGTTTTGTCAGCTATTGCTGTTAGTTTGACATACTGTTTTTTTATATGGCTGGGTATTGCCTTGATAATTGGGAATATGGTTTAGCCAGTTAACGGAATGAAAACACTTAGAGAGTCCGAACTATCAACGACTATCCTACAATTTATGCTAGATTGCATTTATCAGAATAAGAATTGGGAATATTAGCTATTTTTTTAGTCGACTTAAGTGCGAATTTATACACCCTGTTAGGAGGTTATATAGTTGGAATTGTACAGAGAGGGTTACTTATTATTGCGAGCGGTTAAAATATAAATCGTATATTCTGGCAGTCGTTACGTGGAGTGTTTAGATGATTTTACTACAATTAATGAACTGATAAATTCTATATGAGTCGATTATAGAAAAAGTTCCAGTTTGGATAGGGATATAGGAAAGAATTGTCTGTTACCTGTCCAACTTTTTGTCTGCATCCCCATACGGAAATATGGATGTTTTGAGGTAGGGAAATGGCATATGAACAGATAACGACCATTCAGCAGTTGAATTTCCAGATCAACCGGGTATTGACCTATGGAGAAGTGGCGGGAGATCATGATGAAATCGTCACAGCCCTGTCTGGTGTAAGGAATCTGGACACATGGTTTTCTGCCTGGCGAAACATCGGACAGAGGGCAGAACAGAAAAATCGGTACATGCATGCCGCTTATGCCTACCGGATGGCAGAGTTTTTCCTGAAAGAGACGCATCCGGAAAAAGAGCGGATGTATGAAAAGGCGATAGAAAATTTTTATAAAGCGTTTGACGTTCTGCATATCCCTTATACCATTTGTGATATTCCCTACAAGGGCGCTTTCCTGCATTCTGTTAAGGTAGGCGAGCAGACCAATACAAAGATCTTATTGGTCTGCGGCGGGTATGATTCCTTTATAGAGGAATTTATACCGGCCACTCTCGGTTTGCTGGACCAGGGGTATACGCTTCTTTTCTTTGAGGGCGATGGGCAGGGGAAAACACTTAAATATGGTTTGCCACTAACCTATGCATGGGAAGAACCCACAAAATGTGTCCTGGATTATTATCAGATCAACCACTGCCCGATGATCGGCATTTCCTGGGGAGGATATTTTGTGATGCGTGCTGCAGCCTTTGAAAAAAGAATCTCTGCGGTTGTCGCCTATGATGTCGCGGATGATGGATTAGAGATCATGACAAACGTCTTCCCTCCGATCCTGCGCAGGCTAATCCGCTGGGTATTTGCTCACAAACAAGAAAAGCTGGTGAATCATCTGGTCCGGTTTGCCATACATAAAAGCGTTCTGGCGGACTGGGCGCTATCGCAAGGTCAATATATCACCCATACGAAAAGCCCGTACCGCTTTTATCAGGAAGTACAAAAGCATACCCTGAGAGGCGTTTGCGACAGGATCACACAGGACTGCCTGCTTCTTGCCGGAGAGAAAGATCATTATATTCCCATAGACCAATTTGAACGACTTCAGAGCAGTCTGCCAAATGCAAGGTCGGTAAAAAAGTGTGTCTTCACACAGGCGGAAGGCGGCGAACAGCATTGTCAGATCGGGAATCATCAGTTGGCTCTGAATGAGATCACACAATGGCTGGAGGGTCTGGAATGATCTTCTTCCAGCCTTCATGGTATTCTGTGTTAATTTAATAATTTTTTCGCTATCTGTTTATCCTTTACCCGACCGCCATAGGGAAAAGAGCTGTTCTACTACGTGAATGAAGGTATCCTGAAAGGATTTGCTTCTATCACCACTCACATTTATAGATTTGTGATCTGTCAATTTGTTATACTATCTAAGTGATTTTTGTTTGTTGCAAATTAGAAAAAATTGAGTTGCTGGAAAGGAACTGCTGATGGCAAAAGTCAGGAACTGGATATGGATTGGGACCATATTCAATGGGTTCATAGCTGTTTTTGGTGCTTTGATTGCAGCAGGTGTATCAGCTCTTGGCATATGGGGAGCGCGGTATGCCCGGACATCGGTTCCCAACGACGATATGGCGCTCATCCCTATCCTTATGCAGGCTCTGGGAGCGGTCTTCTCAGCCCTGGCACCTTTTATCGCGGTGATGGCAGGAGTTGTTTTTGCGCTTTCCCTCATCTCCTGTTTTTTAGGGAAAGTTTCTTTAAAAAAGCATCAGAACCTGCCCTACAGCAGGGGCAATCTTAGGAATACCACTGGACGAATTTTGTGCAACGGGATCTTGACGCTTGGATTTATACTGATGCTTTTATTTCTGAAGTTTCGTTCTTTTTTGATGATCGTAATTGTATTAGATCAACTTGTCATCTGCGCGTTGCAAGTCAGGGAAATCCATGAAATTAGAAAGCTACCTCATTCTGCATAGTATTTATAAGTAGACATTGGAATGAGTTAGGTCTCTTACAAGGGAGAAAGAACAATGTCGGGAGAAGACAAAAAGCTGGTGTCTGCTGCATTGACAGATGGAAAGAAAAATAGAAAAAACCATTTAGCAAGACATGTTATTCTGAGTGTGTTATTCCTCTTTGCCATTTTATTTTGTTCGGCCATAGCAGCAGGACTCTTCTTTAGTTATTGCTTCGGCATTGTTATTTAGAATCAGAAACCCCAAAAGGGAGAAAGTTAATAGGGGGAATGCATTCATTGTGGAGAAGTAGCGTTGCCGTAGAGGGGTGTAGAAGTGAGGGAGGAATACAATGTCGCAGGTGATAGCATCAAAGAATGAACTGGAGTTTGTAGTCTTCTGTATCGAAAACCTCGCAGTGGCTCTGCATACGGATGCGCAGAGTGTCTATCGAGCACTGACGGAAAAAAAGCGATATTTTAAAATCCTATATTGTGCCGGAATATGAGATGCTTCACACGCAAAGTAAAGAATATATTGTGGATGATATCTTGGAAGTCATGAAGGAAAGAGGTGTAGAAGTATGATTCTTTATCATGGCTCTTATCTTGCAATCGAAAATCCGGATTTGCTACACTCGCGACCGAATCTTGACTTTGGAAAAGGGTTTTACCTGACGTCCATTCGTGAGCAAGCAGTAAAATGGTGCGGGAAGTTTGTCAAAAGGGGAAAACAAGAAGTTATATCGAATTACATATTCGATGAGGAGCTGTTTCAGCGGCTCAAGGTATTGAGATTTGATTCCTATTCCGAAGAGTGGCTTGAATTTATACTTGCATGCAGAAGCGGGAAGGATAGTTCTGATTACGATGCGGTTTGTGGTGGTATTGCAAATGACCAGGTATTTAATACGGTTGAACTGTATTTCGAGAATTTGATTGATAAGACGGAGGCAATTAAAAGGTTACGGTATGAAAAACCAAACATGCAGATTGCCTTCAGAACAGACGCTGCGCTTACTTGCTTAAGATATATGGGGTGCGAAAAGATATGAAAGCGAGTCCTGTTTTATTGCAAAAGAAATTCGCACGAGTCATAGCGTGTTTTGCCGAGAAGAATAATATTTCATTGGATGAAGCGACGGATTTCTTTTACAAGTCCGAATTGTACCCTTTGCTACATGAAGGCGTATCGGATTTACATTGCATGAGTGATATGTATTTGGCGGATGAGCTCACGGAAGAATACAGGAGAACCTGATGAGCTCGATAAAAAACAACAAAGATAAAAACGCAACGTGTACAGCAATGTATGCCAGAGCCGGTAGGTAGCCCGGCCGTCACGGCATAGCCGTGGTAAGTAACCTGCCCTCCGGGTTGTCCGTTCTTTGTTCATGAATTGAATTTTAGGAGGGATTGTCATGGACAAAGTAGTTATCAAGTTGACGGTTTATTTTGCCGATCCGTTTTGGGTTGGCGTAATTGAGCGGATTGCGGGCGGACATTTATCGGCAGCAAAAATCACCTTCGGGGCGGAACCCAAGGACTATGAAATCGCCGGTTTCATACAAAGACACTTTTATGAGCTGCGCTTCAGTCAGTCTGTGCCGACGGAACGAAGGGAAGCAAAGAAGAACCCGAAGACAGCACAGCGTGACGCGAAGAGACAAATGCAACAGGTCGGAATCGGGACAAAGTCGCAGCAGGCGTTAAAACTGCAGCATGAAGCGAAGCGTCTGGAAGGCAGGAAAAAGAACAGAGAAGAACAGCAGGCAAAAGCGGAGCGCCTGTTTCTGTTAAAACAGCAGAAGCGAAAAGAGAAGCACAGAGGGCGATAACAGAGGAAGCGAATGGACTATATACAGGATAGAAGCAGGCACATCGATATAAGCCTTCAAAATAGTCGGGTATGCGGCATTAAGTTCCATAATAAAACGCTAACGTTTAAGCTCGACCGTATATTTCGATGTGTCGAAGGCGAGGAAGCAGAATGCCTGGGTGAATTTCGTTTTGAAGCTTGTGACTTGGGCTTGTGCCGCGCGCTGCTATTCAATAAAACGCTGGGAGAGGGGCGCTTTACCGGGAAAGCCCTTTCTCTGCGGGAGTTTATGGATGTATATGGGAATGCGGAATTTGAAATCGTGACCGAGGGCTATTTTGGCAATACGACCACTTATAGCGGGTGGCTCTGGGAAGCCGAAAAAGCACCGGTATCCGCTATCCTGTATCTCTGGAATAGCGGGGATCGGATTTATCGAATCGAGGAATAGGTACTCATTTGGTCTTTGTGAGGGAGGTGAAGAACTGTGAACCAGGATCCGTTTCAAGAATATATGCGGGATTCCGAGCCGGGCAAACGTGAAAAGAGCTATGCATGGCAGACCGGAATCGGTCTTCAGGCTGTAGACGGACTCAAAACCTCCGACTATTTGTTGCATACGGCTGTCCGCAATATTGAAGGCGAGATAACCTTTCAAGAGGCCAATGCTCTGTTACAGAGCTACTATGAAGAGCACCCTCCTCGTACTTTCGAAGATCGCACGGAGGAAGCGGATAAGGTTTCTGTCAGAATTGCGGAGCTTCTTTCGGAAAAGGCGTTCAGTTTTACACCGCAGGAATACATTTCAATCCACCGAAAATTATTTGCGGGAATTTATTCGCATGCGGGGCGCCTCAGGGACTATAACATTACCAAACAGGAATGGGTTCTAGATGGTGCAAGCGTTCTTTACGGCAGTGCAACAGAACTGAGAGCAACCTTGGACTATGATTTTTCCGAAGAAAGAAATTTCTCATACAAGGGGCTGTCGATGGATGAGATGATTCACCATCTCGCGGGATTTCTTTCGAGGCTCTGGCAAATTCATATATTCGGAGAGGGAAACACCAGGGTGACGGCGGTATTCTTGATCAAATATCTGAGAACCTTAGGGTTTGAGTTTACGAACGACGTTTTTGCCGAAAATGCGTGGTATTTTCGGAATGCGCTTGTCCGGGCAAATTATAACGATTTTAAAAGAGGAATTCATGAGACGACAGCATTTCTGGAACTCTTTCTGCGCAACCTCTTGTTGGATGAGCATCACCCGCTTCGGAACCGGACCTTGCATATCAGTTGGTCAAACGACGAGGCAATGAAACCGGACATTGGGACGAAAAAACCGGACATTGGGGAAATAAAACCGGACATTGGAGCAGCGAAACCGGATATTATGGCCGAGTTCTTGCCAAAAACAGCCGGAAACATACGGAAACTTAGGGAAGCATTCCCGGAGGGAGCGGTTTTCGGACGAACAGAAGTCATGAAGGTGCTTGGTTTAAAAGCTTCCGGAGCGTCCGAACTTCTGATGAAATTGCGAAAGAGCGGCATGGTGGAAGCAGTCAGCGGTCAGGGGAAAGGAAAGTATCGATTTATTCTGTTTTCTTGAGTGCCCGGGAAAATCCGAGAAAGAAAGCACCGGGAACACATCAGAGTGCTATCTGCGGGCGACGGAGTTATAATGGGATTATGAAGTATACAAAAGATTTCCTGGACGAGGCTTTAAGTCAGCTACAGACTCCCGATTATAAGGAGCGAAAACGAGTAGCGACTGTTTTCATGAGAGCGGCCTGTAAGGAGCTCGGCACGAAGGATACCAAGCCTATTAAGGAGTGGTTTCTCATAAATCAGGAGGCGTTTTTTTCGTCAATCGCCGAAGAAACAGAGCCGGAAATTCTGTGGACACATCTCTACACCTTGCAAAATTTTTGTGCTCGCTACATCCACCTGAGTCATTTGTATCGGGCGGAGTCGAGTTTTATCACGGAAGACAAAGTCCGCAAATTTGAAGAACAGAGCAAAGCGTATGTCCAAGGGCTGCGTAAAACACAGATGCATCCCAAGGTGCTGCAGGGGATAGCATCTTTTTTTTGGATTTACAGAGAGTCCTTTGTCTGGGATATCTTTGTTGAGGTGTTAAAGAAGAAACGGGATCATTTGACCTTATCTCACATCGGAGTTGCCGTTCGTCAATGTTGTTCGCTCGTGCAAGAGGAGGGAAGAGCCTGTATTTCGGAGCGACAACGAAGGGAGCTATCGGAAGTTATGGAGGCGAAGCAGGTTTTACCAAGAGAGGCGGAGTTATTAAAGGCACTGCCATGTGGCGGATAAAAAGAGGATCGAGTCAGCGCGTTTTTTTTTCGGAAAGTCTCTGTAAACCGCCCTGGATTCAAGGATTCTGTGACAGCGGGCAGGACAGGGACGGCACAGGGAATTGTAAGGTCAAAAAGATACAATCAAACTGAGATTGTAAAGGAGAAAGCGGATGAGAATACTGTTCTGTAATATTGCCTGGATGCGATATTACAAGGGATTCTGGGAGGGTGAAGATGAGCCTGTAGGGGGCGGAAGCTTCGTGGATGAAAATCAAGACGGATCGGAGTTATATAATTTTGATCCTTTTTTACTGATCCACGAAGATGGAGAAGAAGAGGATGTTTGCGCAGGTTTTGTCGCGACCAAGAAGAGCCAAAGCGGAGCGGACCGAGCGCTGCATATCGAGAGGCTTGAAGGCTGCGAAGCACTTCGAACGGCAATGTCGGTTGCAGATGTGTTGGTCGTTTACTGTGCCATGCACCCGTTTCATCGATTTACCCGAGTGGTCGGCTGGTATCGGCATGCCACGGTATATCGCTACTATCAATGGTTGCCGTTTGCGGGTGAAAACGACGAGGGGGAGGGTTTTCTTCTGAATGCATATGCTGCGAGAGAAAACTGTGTATTGCTTCCGGTGAAAGACAGAATGTCCGAAATATGGGAAGTTCCGAGGGTGCGAAAAGGAGCCTCCTTCGGTTTCGGGCAGGCCAACGTCTGGTTTGCGGAGGGAAGGGAAGAAAACGAAGCGCTGGATCGCTTCCTAGATAAACTTGTGGAGCAGATTCAAAACTACAGCGGAGAAAACTGGGTGAATAAAACACGAGAAGATTTGTTGCAAGAACAAGGAAAACAATTGTTAAGTCGGAGGAGATAAGAATGTTGAAAATATATTGCTACAGCCGTTGCAGCACTTGTAAGAAGGCCTTGAAGTGGCTGGATGATAAGGGCATCAAGTATGAGTTGATTGACATCAAAGAAAATCATCCGAGTGAAGAGGAGCTCCGCAAGTACCATGCGATGAGCGGCCTTCCGTTAAAGCGCTTCTGGAATACCAGCGGCATTCCTTACCGGGAAATGGGGCTTTCGGGGAAACTCAAAGAAATGAGCGAGGACGAACAGTTTGCGTTGCTCGCGACCGACGGCATGCTGGTGAAGCGGCCGCTGCTGCTGGGAGAGAACTTCGCGCTGACGGGGTTCAAAGAAGAGGAGTGGACGGAAAAGTTGCTGTGAGAAGTTCCTAACAGGGGCTATGTGTGAAGAAGAGCTCTGCAAGCTGTGGGTTACGGCTTGCAGGGCTCTTTTTTGCTATGGCGCAAGAATGATTTCGTTTGCATATTTCCTCGCACTTATTTGTTAAATAGTATAAGGAGGTGACTATCTTGACAAAATACTTCTATATGATTATAATTATGCTCATAGTCATATAGATGTTAAACTTCAGATACAAGTTACAAAAATAAGGAGGTATGGTTATGGCTACAAAAAATATTTATGTTGCAGAAGCAGATCTACACCTATTTGATGATGCTGCCAAGTACGCCGGAAGTGTTTCTGCCGCTGTGATACAGGCACTTCAGGACTTTCTAAGTGTTCAACGCAACAAAAGCGAAGGATATGACAAGATTGAGTTAAACCTCTATGAAAAAGGGGTAAGAAGAAAGGTAATGTTCTATGGTATGGAGATTGCTCGTGTAGAACGTCCGGTAGACGGTGGAATAAGGATTGACACGATTTATAAAACTGCAAAAGGGCAGCTTGCAGTGGCAACCAAGGTTCGCAGGGAGCTTCCGAATTGGGCGAAAGGAAATCCACACGTATGGGAAAACCCGCAGTCTTGGTCACATGATTTTTGGAATCTGGGGGACAGAGTGTTAAACGTATATCCGGACATAGAGAGCCTAAAGGAGAAAGATGCGTATCTTGCTGAGTGCTGCGAATCTTCTCTTTCGGAAAAGCCTTATGAGTTTTTGGATATTTAGATTAGATATAAATGCTAGATTTATAGAACTATAACAAGCAAATAATGAGATAGCTTTGTGCTTATTTTCGGATTTCCCTTGGCAACTACCGGAGTTATCGCACTTAATTTAGTTGTGTTACGGCAAATTTAAAAAATGCCGAATTTCAAACGAATCATGAGGCTACCTTCCGCTCGTATTTTAGCGCATGATGTCGGATGCGACCTCCCCTGTATTGCTATTGGCGCAGAACATGATAGACTGAAGTTATGAAAACAGTCAAAGTAGTCGCAGCTGTCATCTGTGATTCGCTGCGGGAGAAACAGAGCATATTTGCGACAGCCAGAGGATATGGGGAATTCAAGGGACAGTGGGAATTCCCGGGCGGTAAGGTGGAGCCCGGAGAGAGTGCGGAGCAGGCGCTTCGGCGGGAAATCAGAGAAGAACTCGATGTGAATATCATACTCGGCGATTTGATCGAGACCGTCGAGTACGATTACCCGGCGTTTCATCTCTCCATGGATTGCTTCTGGTGCGAGCTTCGGGCGGCGCGCCGAAGCTACTGGAAGCCGAGGAAGGCAGATGGCTCACAAAAGCCGACTTATACACGGTGCCCTGGCTCCCCGCGGACATCTCTCTCATTCGGAATATCGAGTCACAGATGGGAGAGCCGGATTTCTTGCGGACGCAGGCACTTCGACTGTTGCGGCACCTCTGCGAGGAGCACATCCTCCCCGAGACCGCGCTTCATACACCCGCGCCGGAAACAGAGGACTTTTTAGCGCTGGTATCCCGCCTGCGGACGGCGCTCTCGGAACGCTACCCGTCCACCAAGTTAAAGCGCATCATGAAGAGCGTGCATTACGCAAACGGCTTTTCCGATACGGACTTACGCGAGGCAGCCTTTACGCTGGAGGAGGCGGAGCAGTACCTGGTTCGGAACGGCTTCCTCGACCATGACCGCGGCGTTGCCTATTTTAACGAGCGAATTACAGAGCCTGATTTTACCGTTTCGGCGCAGTCCTTGCTCGGCGTCATGATAGAGAGTTTGCTGCTCGCGAAGGCGGGGAAAAGCTAAGGCTTCAAGTTCGAACCTAAGGTTCGAATTTACTCGATACGATTCACATTTATCTCGAAAGGAGCATCTATGACGACACAGGAGAAACTGAAACAGTACCGCGATTGGATTTTTAAATGCTCTGCCTACAGTATGGCGCTCAATATCATCGATATTGACAAGCAGACGGTCGCGCCGAGCGCAGGTGCGGCTTACCGCGATGAGCGATCCTCGTATCTCGCGGGCGAGCTTTCAGTCTCGAGACCGACCCGGAGATTATTGCGCTCTTAAAGGAGTTAAAGGACGACCCGGAGGTCGACGCGGAGGATAAGCGCGCCGTGCAGCTCTACTATAAGAGCGTGATGGACACGATGTGCATTCCGAAGGACGAGTATGTTGCCTACCGGAAGCTCTGCAACGAGGCCTTTGATGCGTGGATACTCGCAAAGTCCAAGGCAGACTACTCGATTTTTGAGCCCTATTTAAAGCAGGTCATCGAGAGCCAGAAGAAGCTCTACGGCTACCGCGACAGCAAGCTCTCGGTCTACAATCAGATGCTCGATGACTTTGAGCCCGGCATGACGGAAGAGAAGTACGATGCCTTCTTTGCGGCGCTGAAAGAGCGTCTGGTTCCCTTAATCCGCAAGGTGACGGCGGCAAAGCAGATTCGCGAGGACTTCCTGCACCTCGAGTACCCGGTCGAAGAGCAGAAGAAGTTTATGAATGAGCTTCTTAGCTATCTGCACTTTGATCCCTCCTGGGGTTACCAGAACGAGTCCGAGCATCCCTTTACCTCCTGGACTTGCGAGAACGACTGCCGCACCACAACCAAGTACGTTCCGAACAGCGTTGTCTCTGCGATTTTCTCGACCGTGCATGAGGTGGGACATGCGTACTATGAGCACGATGTGGACCCGAAGTACGACGGCATGATACTCTCGGAGGGCATTTCTTCCGGCATGCACGAGTCCCAGTCCCGTCTCTGTGAAAACTATCTGGCGCGCACCGAGGCTTTCTGGCACTATCACTACCCGAAGCTCAAGGCGCAGTTCCCGAAACAGCTCGGCGATGTGAGTCTTGAGGACTTCTTGAAAGCGGTCAATGCTTCCAAGCCCTCCTTTATTCGCACCGAGGCGGATGAGCTCACCTATCCGATGCATGTTCTGATTCGCTATGAGATCGAGAAGGGGCTCTTTAACGGAACCATCTCGACCGAGGGCCTCGACAAGACCTGGAACGCGAAGTACAAGGAGTACCTCGGTGTCGATGTGCCGAATGCGAAGGTTGGCATCCTGCAGGATGTGCACTGGTCCGGCGGCAGCTTTGGCTATTTCCCGACTTATGCGCTCGGCACGGCATTTGCGGCTCAGTTCGTGCACACCATGCGGAAGGAACTGGACGTGGACAAGCTGCTCGAGAACAATCAGTATGATGTGGTCATGGGCTGGTTAAAGGAGCACATCCACAAGTACGGCTGCCGCTATGACGCGCCCGAACTCATGAAGCTGGTCACGGGCGAGGACTTTGATGTGAACTACTTCCTCGACTACATCGAAGAGAAGTATACAAAGCTGTATCAGCTGTAAATGTTCCGACTTGATATTTGGGGCGGTGTCCGGTGGGATGCCGCCCCACTGCTTTGCGGGATTCGATGTAATGCCGCTTGGGTGAAAATGATGAGTTGTTTCATCGTGATGAAAGGAAGTCTCTTTTGCTGAATGGTATCATTGTAGCGATGGGCGGAGCAATCGGCGCAGTGCTCCGCTATCTGATCGGCCTTCTGCCGCTGAATCCGCAAAGCGGATTCCCGCTAAAAACCTTTTGCATCAATGTGGCGGGCGCCTTTGTAATCGGTCTGGTTGCGGCGCTGAGTGCAAGAGCAAGTCTCAATCCGCGCCTTACGCTTTTCCTAAAGGTGGGGATTTGCGGCGGTTTTACGACCTTCTCTTCGTTTGCGCTGGAGACAGAGACCTTGCTCGGAAAAGGAAATCAGACCATAGCCCTGCTCTATGTGTTGTCGAGTCTGGTTTGCGGTGTTCTGGCGGTGGCTGCGGCCGAAAGTCTGGTTTAAAAGCGTTCACAAAAGGTTCACATAATCATTGGCACTCACCTATTGGCAGTGCTAACAAAAGGGGTATAATGGGCACTGTAAAGAGGAACAGAGAGTAAGCGATTAAGAGTGAACCCTCTTTCCCCTGAATGACATCCGGCCGTACGGTCGGAGATAATGAAGGAAGATAATGAAGGAGGTAAAGAGTATGTTAGTACCGAGCCTGTTTGGTGATAATTTGTTTGATGATTGGTTTGATTTCCCGGCATTGAAAGGGGCAGATCAGACGGAGCGGAAGTTGTACGGACGCCGCGCGAGAATGTTGATGAAGACCGATGTGCATGAGAAAGAGGACAGCTATGAGCTGGACATTGATCTGCCGGGCTTCAAGAAAGATGAGCTCGCGGTGGAGCTGAACAACGGTTATCTCACGGTCAGTGCCGCAAAGGGGCTGGACGAAGAGAAGAAGGATCAGGATGGCAAGCTGATTCGGCAGGAACGCTATTCGGGTTCCATGCAGAGAAGCTTCTATGTGGGCACACATGTGAAAGAAGAGGATGTGAAAGCGAAGTTTGAACAGGGTGTCCTGAAGCTCAGCATCCCGAAGAAGACAGAGGCAAATTTGCCGGAGAAGAAGACCATTCTGATTGAAGAATAATTTGTTTGAAGGATGCCACTGAGAATGAAAAAGCTGCCGCAGTATTGCGGCAGCTTTTTTGTGACTTCCGAATTTAGCCTAAGTTTTTTATGCCGTAATCACCTGTTCGGCATTCCACATAGCGGTATATTTACCTCCCAGGTTCAAAAGCTGCTCATGGGTCCCGGACTCCGCAACTTTTCCGTCTGCCACGACGAGGATTTGAGCGGCATTTTTTATAACAGACAAGGTATGAGCAATCATCACAACGGTCCTGTTTTCCTGCAGCAGATTAGAAATTGCCTGTTTGACAGCGAGTTCATTCTCAATGTCCAAAGAGGAGGTTGCCTCATCCAGAAGCAGAATCGGGCTGTTTTTCAATATGGCCCGAGCAATCGAAAGTCGCTGTCGTTCGCCGCCGGAAAGCAGACTGCCGTTTTCGCCGATGGAAGTATCATATCCCTTTTTCATTTTTCGGATAAATGTGTCACAGTTCGCTTTTTTGCAGGCGATTTCTATTTCCTCATTCGTAGCGGAAGGGTTTGCGTGGCGTATGTTCTCCCGTACTGTTTCATGAAACAGAAACGTGTCCTGATCGACCATAGAGAGGATATCCAGTATATCTTCCGCATTGACATGGCGGATCGATTGCCCGCCGATGTCAATGTCCCCGCTTTCCGGATCATAATATTTTGCAATCAGATTCAGAATTGTTGATTTGCCTGATCCGGAGTCACCCACGATTGCGGTAAGCTTGTGATTCGGTATTGCGAAACTCATTTTTTTAAGAACAGGTTCTCCTCGCACATAAGAGAACGACACATCATGAAAGGAGATGCCGTGCTCTTTAGGCGAAAAAGATATCTTTGCTTTTCGCTTCTTCCTTTGTGGCCAACACATTCCGGATGTTTGTTTTTGAGATCAGGAGATTCCTGTAACTGAACATGTCCACCGAAATTGCAGCGGTCAGCTTTGCTAAAACCATCGGCATCATGCACAGAAACAGGAAATGGATTGCGTGGATGGCTCCGGATTGCCATGGGATGAATCCAATCCACATAATCAGCGGAACGGTAAGCCAATTTACAATGTTAAAAGCAAAATTAACCGGAATCCCGTGTGCCTCATATTGATAACTGACTGTGCTGAATTTTCGCAGGGCAGCGGTTGTGTTTTTGTTTTTAGTGCCCCCCATTCCATATGACCGGAAGGTCTGAATTCCGTCGATGTACTCAACGATTTGTCCTACAGCGTCGGCCGTAACAGCATTCTTTTCCTTACCGTACTTTCCCACAATTCGAAACGACAGCCACATTTCGGGGAGCAACAGAAGAAGAGAAAACAGTAGGATGACCGCAGCCGGGAAATACAGAATACCGATAAAGAAAATCACGATTACGGACAGAATCCCGTTTTTCACAAGAGAGGCAAGTTTATGCGTCAGAATCTGTTCATAACTATTGACATCTGCCGTCATAATATTGATGTATTGACCTTCGCGCTTTTCCGTAAAGCCGGATAACGGAAGCTTCCTAAGCTTATCGCCAAGGCCGAGACGAATGTTTTTAGAGACCTCAGCGCCACCGATTTGGCTCTGTGTATAGCCAATGCTGTAAATGACTAGTCGTATCACAAAGATAGCTCCGACGAGGCAGGACAGACTGAAGATGCGCTGCATAGAAGCAGTACCTTCGTACAGCATTTTGAGCACTGCGTAAATGACAATATAGTTACTTCCGGAAAGGAGTCCCTCCAAAACGGTCAATATCAGACCACGGTAAAACAGGGCATTCTTACGGAAGAGATTTTTATCTGTCATCCTCCGATTCCTCCTTTCCCATAGGTGATAGACCTTGCCGATTCATAGCTCTCCCAACTTCTTCGGTAATATCTGTTGCGCGAAAGCAGTTCATCATGTGTGCCGATATCGGAAATCGTATGATTCTCTACCACCGCAACCTTGTCGCACATACCGACCACACTGAGCCGATGAGCAATGATGAGGACGGTTTTCCCCTTGGAGAGGTTCCGGATTGCTTTGTCAATCTCCATCTGATTTTCCGGATCGGCGGCACTTGTCGCTTCATCCAGAATCAAAATCGGCGCATTTTTTAAAATTGCCCGTGCAATAGCAATTCTCTGCTTTTCACCGCCCGAAAAGCGGGAACCGTAACTTCCGACTTTTGTGTCATATCCGTCGGGGAGGGACATGATGAAATCGTCAATTTGTGCTGCACTTGCAGCTTCTCTAACCTGCTCCAAAGAAGCATTCATCCCCATGCGAATATTGTCAAAGACAGAGTCTCGTGTCAGGAAAGTCTTCTGAAAGACGAGAGATATATGCGCGAGGAGTGTTTCGTATCGAATGCTTTTGACATTTTTTCCTCCGATCAGAACCTCTCCGTCATCCGGGTCGTAGAAACGGGAAATCAGTGCGGCAATCGTGCTTTTACCCGCGCCGGAGGCGCCTATGACGGCGATTTTTTCGCCTTCGCGGATGCACAGGTTGCAATTTTCAAGCACATTTGTTTTTCCGTCATAGGAAAAGCGCACGCCTTTTAGTGTGATATCACGGCGTTCGGGGAAAGCATCTCCGCCTTCAAAAACCGGAAGTTCCAGTATTTCTTTTACTTTTGTAATGCCGCTGAACGCCTGCGCGAAATTGCCGGAAAGTTGCTGAAGCGGGAGCAATTCCGTCAAATACAAGGAGCCGATATAGGTAAACAGGAGAAATACACTGCCTGGGATCGTTCCGCGCAGGAAAAGTCTTCCGCCCAGTGGAACGATCAGCAAAAGTCCGGACTCCAGTATCAGAATAAAGACAGCATACAAAGGGGCAGTCTTTTTCGAGATTCTGTTCCACGCTCTGTTTTCGTCGAGAATGGCTTCTCTGAATTTTTTAAATGATTTGCTGCCCATTCGGTATGCCTTGATCAGACGCATTCCGCGGACATATTCGACCATGACGGAATTGAAGTCGGCAAGGGATTCGTTGGCCTCCGGCAACATATCAGACATTTTTTGAAACACCGCCATCATCACCGGAATATCCAAAAGGAGAGGAAGCAGGGAAATGAGTGCCAGCGGAACATTCACCGTCATGAGATAAGCGAAAATAACAATAGGACCGGTGAGGTAGCTGACAAGCTCCGGAATGTTATGTGCAAGACATAACTCTAACTTCTCGATGTTCTCATTTAATACGGTTTTGATTTCACCGGTGCTCCGCTCGTTGACATATCCAAGCGGAACCTTCGCCAGGTGTTCTATGAGCATGCAGCGCACCCGAAACAGAGTGTTATAAGCACCTTTGTGCGAGAGAACGCCGGACAGACCGAGCAGGACCATGCGGAGAATGGTTGTGACGGTTACCGGAACGATGCTGTCTGTCAATTCTTTCTTTGTCAGCGTTCCCAGTAGGACGCTGTCCATCAAGCGATAAATGCCGACATACGGTCCGATTACAAGCAGTCCGCTCAAAAATGCACACAAGACAGAGGCAAATAAGTACCATTTGTCGCTGCCGGCCCATGTAAGAAGTAATTTGACCGGTTTTTCTCTTCCCTTATTCAAACAGATCACCTCCCTTATTTGTCCCCACGGCAGAAAAGAACAATTGCGCTATCTGTGCTTTGTTATCCGCTCGGAATTTTAAATCGTCGCTGATTTCACCGTCGGAAAAAACAAGTATGCGGCTACATGTCCTGCAAAGAAATTCATAATCGTGCGTCACAACAAATACGATTTTCCCCTGTTCGGAGAGGGTGCGGATTATTTTGGCGACGCTTGTCATGCTCTCATAATCCAATCCGCTGGTAGGTTCATCAAAGACAATCAGTTCTTTTTTACAGACCTGTCCCACAGCGACGGCCAGTCTTTGCTTTTGTCCGCCGGAAAGTGTACCGGGATGCTGTTCGGCAAAGGGGGTCAGATTCAGCGTGTCCATCGTTTCTGCGATCAGAGCTGCATTCGGGTTACGAATGCCGAAGGAGCATTCTGCTTCCACGCTCTCTGCAAAAAGCTGAAAATTCACATCCTGCATGACCATATAGGAGATTTTCTGCCGCCTTTTTGTTGAGATGATTTTGCCATCCCGGAGAAAATCTCCTTTGATTTCTTGATGCAATCCGCAGAGGGCTCGCGAAAAGGTCGTTTTACCGGTTCCGTTTTTCCCGACAAGTGCAATTACCTCGCCCCGTGAGAATTTTGTGCTGATATTTCTCATCACGGTTTCTTTCCTGTAGAACAGGGAAACATTTTTGAGCTCCAGACTGTTTTCCTGTTCTTTCTTCGCAATTAGCTCGGGAAGCTCTTTTCGCAGGTCGGTGGTTCGGAGCCCCATCATTCGGCGTTCTTTGTCTGTCAAGGTCAGGAATTCTTTGGCAGAGTAATTTTTTGTTATCTGCCCTTCATCCAATACAAGGATTCGGTCAACGATATCCATCAGGTAATAGAGGCGGTGTTCGACAATCAGAATGGTTTTTCCCTGAGACTTAAGCTCTTTGAGATGAGTTCTTAAAGCATCAACTGTCTCCATATCCAGATTGGAGGATGGTTCATCCAAAAGATAAACCATGGGATTCATGGCATATACAGAGGCAAAAGCAACCTTCTGCTTTTCTCCGCCCGAAAGAGAGAAAATATTCCTTCCGCGCAGAGTTTCAATCTCAAGAATCTTTGCGGCGGCAGCCACTTTTTGCGCAATCTGTTCCCTGGGCAAGGCCTGGTTTCCACCCCAAATGCAATCTCGCTGTCTGTATCCACATTGAAGAACTGTGTCCTTGGATTTTGAAACACCGAACCGACAAGAGATGCGATTTCGTACATCGGAAGTTCCGAAAGGTTCTGTCCGTTAAGCAGAACATTCCCGGTCAGCTTCCCGGGATAGATATTTGGGATAAGCCCGTTTACAAGGCGCGTCAAGGTGGTTTTTCCGCAGCCGCTTTTCCCGCAGAGAAGGACGCATTCACCGTCATTCACTGTCAAATTGATGTCATGCAAACTCTCTGTTCTATGTATATTCGCCTGCGCTCTGTGTGAGTCATATGAAAAAGATACATGCTGAAACGTAATCATGGTGACACAATCCTTTCCCAAATAAGACCCAACACAAAAATGCAAGTTGCAAGAACTGTGGCAATACGGTCCCTTCCTCGGAAGCGAATCTCAAGAAGGCAGGTGCGTGGCGTTGGGTTCTCTATCCCGCGAGTCACTGCGGCGGCAGAGAGTTCATCTGCTGTATTGGAAGCTGCCATCAGCAAGGGGACATAGAGACATTCCACCGTCATAACCGGATTTTTCAGAAAGCCGAACAAGGAGGGGGTTACATCTCTGAGCCGCATGGCGTCCTTGATATACCCCCAGTCCTCACAAACTGTGGGAATGTACCGAAGCATGACCGCCAACGGAATAACCAGTTGCTTGGGAATATGTGCCTTGTTCATCGCGGTCAGGAATTCATTGACCTTCGTCGTGGAAATGATAATGTTTGCCAGAAAAGCACAAGGGAAGACCGTATAAAACAAGCCGAGCCAGGATGTGAACACCGTGTAAAGTGTTCCTTTTTCAAGCGACATAATCCGTGTTGTCAGCAAGTAAAAGACGCCGTAAAAGGCTGCCCGGAACAGTGATTCGCGTGTTTTCCCGCTTGTGCACCCGAATATGGTAATCGCAAATACAAGTACGCTCTCATAGGAGAGAGAGGGCGCAATCATCGCTGAAATCACGCACAGAATCAGCAGAATGATTTGTGCGGGGATCAAACGACAGCCCGTGACGGCTTTCTGTGTTCGCACTTCGTATCATGCCGTGATTCCCGCTTTTTCAAATTGTTTCTTTAACAGTCGACTGCCGACAAAACCGCTGAATAAGGCGACTAAAACGGTGCCTGCCAACATGGATATCAAAATCCAATGGTTGACGGTTGCTGCCATTGTATCCAGATATTCCTGCGGTGTGCCCTTTTCCGACATCCGGCTTACCCAGGCCTGCGGATTGATGAAATACGCAAGATAGGACCCGGTTCCGCCGAGGCAGAAAACAATGTAGGAGAGAATGTTGATTTTTATATTTCGATAACGTCCGGTCCTCGCCGCCAGATCGGCCAATGCGCTTCCGGCCAGATAGCCGATGCTCATGCCGATATGCATGCCGGTCACATAGCAGAAGATTGCCATCATCAGCCCCGCAATAAAAATCGGTCCGGGTTTTGGCACTTTTGCAACCAGTAAAAGATATACAGGTCCGGCGAGAAGTGCCGCGCCTACCGGAAAATAAAAGGTCAGAGCCGGGAACATTGCAAAGGGCCCCCCGCTCAAGGAAATACATATCAATATAATGGCGGAAAAGACACCGACTGTAATGAGATCTTTGACTGTAAGTTTCTGTTTCCTGCGGTTTGTTTCGCTTGTCATAACAAATGCCCTCCTTTTCAGTGTACACATTGCAGTGCAAGAGACGCGATGGTAATATAGTATTAGAGGCAACTAATTACAAAAACAGTATAGGAAATCAGGAAAAGCAAAACAATACAGTTGAAAACGGTTTGTCTGATGCGTATGAAATCGCGTCCGATATGTATGATTTCGAGGGGGATTGCGTATGGATGTCAACGAATTTTACAGAGAATGGCTTACCCGCAGCGGTTTTGTTGAGAGTAAGTCAACATACAACTTTAGCCCTGCCGGAAAAGTGTACCTTGCTCCAAAGGGCGTAGCCTGCGGATATTACTGGGTCTACGGAGAAAAAGATTTGTTTGATATTAAAATCCACGATTTCTATTTTTTCGAGGATCATTTGATATCCCTGACTACGCCGGAGTGTTTAAGCATTACCTACTATGACTCTGTGTCCGGGGAGGAGTTGACCCCTTACCGACGCTTAACCGCAGGGGGTGTCAAAACCTTTCACGGAGGGAATGGGGTATATCAATCTATGATGCATAAGAATATCCCGATTCGTTCCGTGGGAATTGAAGTATTTCCCGCATATTATGAAAAATATCTGCGGGAGAGCTACCCGGATGACTACATTCCTCCGCAGGAGGTATTCAGTCGCGTTGGGCAAACACTCGACTTCCCGGAAATGTCACAGCTTTTGCGTCAGGTTTGGGAGTATAGAGGAGAGGGCATACCGGCAAAGTTGTTTTATGAGGCCAAGGTTGCGGAAGCAGTCTCTCTTGTTTATGAACGTGGAAAGAACAGCAAAAATGATAGCTGCGGAAGAATATCTAAGCAGGACATGGATGCCTTGAACAATGTCGCATCCTATATCAATGACCACTTCAATTCGGATCTTCCACTGGATACGCTTGCACGAATCGCCTGTATGGGCACCACAAAGTTGAAGACCTCTTTTAAGCAAACCTATCACTGTACGATTTCCGAATACATCCAACAGCGGCGCATGCGTCACGCGGAAATGCTCTTGACATCGACCGACCTTGCAATCGAGCAGGTTGCTTCGGCTGTCGGGTATTCCAATGCCGGAAGATTTGCGGCAAATTTTAAAACCAATACAGGGCTGTTTCCGTCGGAATATCGCAAAATGGCACATAGAAAATACGACAGTTCTCTCGGATGAAGGGAATGCTCACTTTTTGTAACAGAGAGGAAGTATCCTCATATTGCGGTGCCTATGACCTTGCGAGGGTCTGATAAAGACAGAGGCAAATTTGCCGGAGAAGAAGACCATTCTGATTGAAGAATAATTTGCTTGAAACAGGATTGTGTGAAAACAAACGCGAGTTCAGGTGGAACGGATGCCACTGAGAATGAAAAAGCTGCCGTGTTGAAAAAGCCTCGCCGAACCGTTATGATAAATAGCGTATTGATAAGCATGGATGTAATTATGCTACAAACCGTTCCGCAGGAAAGTTTGGTCTGATTTTGTAGGCGTAGTTGCTTTGCCCCGGCTGCGCGCGGTTGCAGCCGGGGCTTTGTATTTCCGAGAAAGCGGATGGGAGGAAGATGAGCAGAGTATTGGTGACCGGCGCATACGGTTTTCTGGGACGCTATGTGGTTCGGGAGTTGCTCGCGCACGGCTATGAAGTGGTCGCTTTCGGTAGAAAGCGGGATCAACTCGAAGCGCTCCGCGCGGACGGTGCGGAAGCTGTAGAGCTCTTTGTCGGGGACTTCTGCAGGCAGGAGGACATCACGGCGGCGACAAAGGGTGTGGACTTTGTGATCCACGCGGGGGCGCTCTCTACGGTCTGGGGCAAGCGCTCCGACTTTATGGAGACCAATGTGCGCGGCACGCAGCGGGTGGTACGCGCCTGCAAACAAAATAAGGTAAAGCGCCTGGTCTTTGTCTCTTCGCCGAGCATTTACGCCGGGAAATGCGACCGCCTTGACATACGCGAAACGGACTGCGACGCGTCGAATTGTCTGAACTACTATATCGAGAGCAAAATTTTGGCGGAAAAAGTGTTACGGGAGCAGCGGGGCGTTCCCTGTGTCATCATACGCCCGCGGGGCCTCTTTGGTGTCGGGGACAGCAGCATCATCCCGAGGCTCATCAAGGCAAATCGGCGGAGCGGCATTCCGCTCTTTCGGGGCGGACAAAATCTCGTGGACATCACCTGCGTGGAAAATGCAGCGCTCGCCCTGCGGCTTGCAATCGAGAGCGAGGCCGCGGCAGGGGAGGTTTATAACATCACGAACGGTGAGCCGCGGGAATTTCGGGCAATTCTCGAGGAGCTTTTTCATGCGCTCGGCGAAAAGCCGCGGTATCTGCGCCTGCCGCTCGGCCTCCTCTACGGTGTCGCATGCCTTGCGGAACGGGTTTACCGCCTGTTCCGCCTGGACGGAGAGCCGCCGTTTACGCGCTATACCATATGTACGCTCGGCTACAGTCAGACCTTGAACATCGAGAAAGCGGAGCGGGAGCTCGGCTATAGGCCGATAATCAGCCTAAGCGCGGGAATTCGGAAGTATGCGAAGGGAGAGCGATGACAGCATCAAAGTCCATTGAGAGTATCCGCTACTATGCCTGCGGATACTGCACCAACGATTTGCACACGGTGTTTCGGGGATACCCGCATGAAAAGCGGCAGTTTCCGGCGGGCGCCTTTTTAATTCGGCACGCGAGAGAGGGTTATATCCTCTTTGACACCGGCTATTGCAGCGAAATCTCTACTTTAGGGTTACAGGGGCGGCTCTACCATCTGTTGAATCCGACCTCTGTGCGCCCGGCGGATGAGATTCAGAATCAGCTCATGGCGGACGGAATTCAGCCGGAGGAGATACGCTACCTCTTTCTGTCGCACCTGCATCCGGACCACATCGGCTGCGTGAAGCACTTCAAGTCGGCTCGGATCGTGCTGAGCCGGGATGCCTTTGCGTTACCGCCGTAACCGGCTCGGGGATTTGATTTTTCAAAGACTCTTACCGCCCTGGTTTGCGGCGCACTGCACGGTGCTTCGGCGGGAGCGGCTTCGGGAAGAGAAAAACGCATATTTTTCCTACTGCGATTTTTTCGGGGACGGGAGCCTACTCTTAACGCAGATGGACGGGCACGCGCGGGGGCAGCTCTGCTGTCTGATAGAAAATAAAATCTTTCTCGGGGCGGATGCAAGCTGGGGCAATAAATTCGTCGGAAAATCGGATGAACTCCGCTTTCTTGCGCGGCTTGTGCAGTACGATATGCGCGCCTATCGGGAAAACGATCGCATTCTTTCGCGCATGCGCTCGGACGGCATACGGCTTTGCTTTAGCCATGACCGCGGCATCGAGGAGGTCATTCGGGGATGAGAGAGCGTTTGGCGGTCGTTTGGTACTTTATCCGGGCGCGCTACTTACAGCATTTCCGTACGAGAAAGGCGCTTAGGAGCTATCAAAAGCAGCGGGTGCTAAGGCAACTCGCCTATTTCAAAGAGCATTCCCCGTATTTTAAGGCACTTTCCGTTCATAGCTTCGAAGACTTTCGGAAACTGCCCCTGATGAACAAAGCGTTCATGATGGAGCATTTCAATGCGCTGAACTCTGTCGGCATAGACCGGGACGAGGCGCTTTCCCTTGCAATCGACGGCGAAAAGCAGCGTGAATTCTCGAAAAAACTCGGCGGTATCTCTGTGGGGCTATCCTCGGGGACCAGCGGGGCGCGCGGGCTCTTTTTGGTGAGCGACAGGGAGCGGGCGCTCTGGGCGGGAACGGTGCTCGCCAAGTTTTTGCCGAAGGGAAAACTTTTCGGGCACCGCATCGCCTTCTTTCTTCGCGCGGACAATAATCTCTACGAGACCATAGATTCCAAGCTGATTCGGTTTCGCTACTTTGACCTCCTGAAAGACATGGGAGAGAATCTTTCGGAACTCGCGGACTACCGTCCGACTTTGCTGGTCGCGCCGCCGTCGGTCTTACTCGGCATCGCGCGGGCAATGGAGCGCGGAGAACTTAGAATCAATCCCGAAAAAGTCATCTCGGTCGCGGAAGTGCTGCGCGCGGAGGATGCCGCCTACCTAAAGGCACAATTCGGGCTCTCTGTCATCCACCAGGCCTACCAGTGCACGGAGGGCTTCCTCGGCTATGTCTGCGAATGCGGAAATTTTCACTTAAACGAGGAACTTGTGTTAATCGAACGGGAGTATCTGGACGAAACGCGCTTTGTCCCCATTGTCACGGACTTTACAAGGCAGTCGCAGCCCATCGTCCGCTACCGTCTGAATGACATTCTGGTCGAGAAAAAGGGGCATTGCCCCTGCGGGAATCCCGCAAGTCTGATTCAATACATCGAAGGGCGAGAGGACGATATCTTTTACTTTGCGGGTATACGTCAAAAAGAGGTCGCGGTATTTCCGGACTTTATAAGCCGCTGCGTGATTTATGCAGAAGGGGTGCAAATTATAAGGTCTTGCAGGATGGCAAAGCGCATGTGACGGTCTTTCTGGAGCGGGAAAGTTCCGCTACCTCGGCGCAAATTCGGCGGGAGTTTGCGCGCCTCGCGGAAAAGATAAAGTTTCACTGCCCGGAAATCGCGTTTGCGCCCTATGTGCCCGATTTTCAGAGAAAGATGAAGCGCGTGGAGCGGAAAATCGGGGGCTGAGAAAAGATGTTTCGCCGGATAACAAAGCGATTCCGAGCGTGTTTATCGTGGGTTTTGCGTAACAACGATACATAATACAATCGACGAGATATCAAGTTGTATGCGAAGCAAAAGTTAAAAAGTGAGCACTGCGGAACGAGACGGAAGCGTTGGACTTGGAAAGGAGAGCAGGCAAAGATGAGAAACATCCGAATTGCGGGCTACGGGAAGTATGCGCCGGAAAACACGATGGAATTTCACGGGGAGTGCCGCTACCGCGCAAACGGCAGCGAGACCCAACTCGATATGGCGGTCAAGGCAGCCAAGCGGGCGCTTGCGAGCGCGAAGATGCAAATCGAGGAGATGGACTGCATTGTCTCTGCGAGTGCGGTTGTGATGCAGCCCATTCCCTGCAATGCGGCCTTAATTCACGAGCAGCTCGCAAAAGGCAGCAATATTCCCGCGATGGATATCAACTCGACCTGCACGAGCTTTGTGACGGCGCTCGACATGATGTCTTACGTAATCGACGCGGGGCGCTACCGGAATGTACTGATTGTCTCGAGCGACATTGCATCCGAGGGCTTAAATGAGCGGCAAGAGGAGAGCTATGAGCTCTTTTCGGACGGCGCCGCGGCCTTTGTCATAAGCCGCACGGAAAACGAGAAGCAAGGTGTCATGGACAGCATCATACGCACCTATTCCGAGGGGGCGCATTCCACCGAAATTCGCGGCGGCGGAACCTTGCGCTCCGCCATGAAATACCGTCCCGAGGACAGGGCGGACTACTGCTTTGACATGAAGGGAAAGAGCATCTTAAGTCTCAGCGCGAAAAAGCTGCCGGAACTCTTCCGGGAGTTTGAAGAGAAGAGCGGCATTTCCTGTTCGGAGGTCGATATGATTGTGCCGCACCAGGCGAGCAAGGCGCTCCCCTTTATCATGAGCCGCCTCGGCATCCCGGCCGAAAAGTATGTGGACCGGGTGAGTCAATACGGCAACATGGTCTCGGCTTCGATTCCCTATGTGCTCTGCGCGCTCCTTGAGGAGGGCAGGATAAAGGAGGGAGATCGGGTGCTTCTCTGCGGGACTGCGGCGGGACTCACTTGTAACCTGCTGCTGTTACAGCTCTGAGGCAGGGGAAATGCAAAGCGCAATGAGAGGCAAACGAGTGGTCTTTTTTTCGACCCCGGCATACGGGCATCTGCAGGCTGTGTACCCGGTGCTCGCGCGGCTTGTCAGGGCAGGCGTTCGGGTAGACTGGTATTGCACCGAAGCGTACAGGGAGTTGGTCACGAAGACGGGCGCACATTTTCATCCCTATGGTGTGGATTTTTCGCACTATCCGCTCGACCGGCTGACGGCGGACTTTTTTTCACTCTATCGCGGACTGCTCGTGCTGAATCGGCGCTGCTATCTGCGCTACAGACGGGAAATCCGAGAGAATCCGCCGGATCTTTTGCTCTATGATTCGATGTGTTCGTTCGGAAAGAATCTCGCGAAACAATTCGGATTGCCGTCCGTCTGTCTCTGTACGACCCTCGCCTACAATCTGCCGACTTTGATCTTTTCGAATCTCTTTTGGCCCTCACTGAAGCTGACGGTAAAGCATGCGCCGGAACTTCTGCGACTTACGCTTAAGGAGCAGTGCTTTCGGCGGCGGGAGGGGCTGCCGGACTTTTCTCCCTTGGATCTCTTTGTGAACCGCGGGGACAAGACCCTGGTGTTTTCGCCCCCGGAATTTCAACCCTTTGCGCAAAGCTTCCCGCCCTCCTTTGATTTTGTGGGAACCACCATACGGGACCGGATTGAAGCCGATGGCAGCATAGAGAACTGCGATATCTACCTCTCGCTCGGCAGTATTTTTGCGGCGCGCACAGGCGAACTGGAGAGGATTCTGGAGACTCCGCTGTTCCGGGGGAAAAAGGTGATTGTGAGCGCGGGATATGCCGCAGCAGACTTACAAAAACGCCTCGGGCGTGAGCGGCTTACATTTGTGCGCCGCACGAATCAGCTTGCCCTGCTTCCGAAGACCGGCCTCTTTGTGAATCACGGGGGCTTAAACAGTGTCTATGAGAGTCTCTACTTCGGCGTATTTCAGATTTGTATCCCGCAGCAGGAAGAACAGCGGCTCACCGCGCGTTTGGTAGAGAAAAAGAAGCTCGGACTCTGCTGCCCGCGGTCGCACGGATGGAATGCGGCGGAACTTCGGCGTGCGGTGCAACGATGCCGTCCGCGGATAGAGCGCTATCGGCGCATTTTAAGGTCCTATGACGGGACTGCGAGGGCGCTCCGCTGTATTCAAGAGCTCCTGCGATGATGCGCAAACGATTGAGAAAATCTCTGAAAATTACTTTGAGAAAGAGCCTTTTTCATTTCCTCCGCGGAGATGGGAAGGGCTCTTTTTGGTTTCTCCCAAGCTCGAAACGGGACAAAGTCGGAAAAAACAGAAGAAAAAGCGACAGTGAAAAGGCGTAGAAGATAGTCTTTTTCTTATAGAGCTCGGCGGAATGCGAACATAGGTTTTGGAAGGCAAAACCTGTAATTCAACCACTATGTACAAAAAACAGAGGGGAGGATTGTGCAATATTACGAAGTGTATACAGAAAAGCTCATTTAGAACAGTGATTATACACGACTAACGCGGTGAAATCATTGCCAGTGTGTTAAAAATGAGTTATTATCTCTGTAGTACTTGTTTTGTATGTGTAATCCGGATTAGGGAGGATGAAAATGAAGTTCAAAGAGATGCAATACGAGCGAATTTCGGTGGAGAGCATCGCCGAAGAAGAGAAGAAGCTGATCAAAGCGCTGCAGGAGGCAAAGACTTTTGCCGAGGCAGATGCGGCTTTCCTCGAAGAAGACAAGCTGTCGGGACATGTATCAACCATGTCGGCACTTGCTTCGATTCGCCATTCGATCGACACAACAGACAAGTTTTACGACGATGAACAAAACTACTGGAACAACGCGTTCCCGCAGATTCAGGAATACAACCAGGAGTGGACGCAGGCTTTGCTGGCATCGCCCTTCCGCAAGGAGTTCGAGGAGAAGTACGGTAGCATTATCTTTGTGAACGCAGAGATGGAGTTAAAGACCTTCTCGCCGGAGATTATCCCGCTCTTACAGCAGGAGAACGAACTGGTCACCGCCTATGAGAAGCTGCTCGCGAACGCGCAGATTCCGTTTGAGGGAGAGTATTACACCATTTCGCAGATGTCGCCCTTTAAGAACGACCCGGACGATGCGAGACGCCTCGCTGCCTGGAAGGCAGAGGGACAGTGGTATAAGGATAATCAGGAAGAGCTGGACCGCATTTACGATCAGCTTGTAAAGCTCAGAGATGAGATGGGGAAAGCTCGGCTACGAGAACTTCCTGCCGCTCGGCTACTACCGCATGCAGAGAAACTCCTACGACAAGAACGATGTCGAGAAGTTCCGCGCGGCGGTACAGAAGTATGTGGTGCCGGTGGCGGTCAAGGTCTACGAGAGACAGGCAAAGCGCCTCGGCAAGACTTATCCGATGAGCTACGCCGACAATGCGATGGAGTTCCGCTCCGGAAATCCGAAGCCGCAGGGCACGCCGGATGACATTGTCGCGGTGGCAAAGAAGTTCTACGAATGGCGTTCCCCGGAGACCGCGGAGTTCTTCAACCACATGATTGAAGATGAGCTCATGGATTTGCTCTCCACAAAGGGCAAGCAGGGCGGCGGCTACTGTGCGGGACTTCGCGACTATAAGACGCCGTTTATCTTTGCAAACTTTAACGGCACCCAGCACGACGTCGAAGTCGTGACCCACGAGGCGGGACATGCCTTTGCGGATTACATGAACCGCAACCGCGTGCCGATCGGAACCTGCGGTCCGAGCCTTGAGGCCTGCGAGGTGCACTCCATGTCGATGGAGTATTTCGCGGAAGAGTTTGCGGATCGGTTCTTCGGACCGGACGGAAATAAGTTCAAATACTCCCACTTAAGCGGCAGTCTCTGCTTTATTCCCTACGGTACCATGGTGGATCACTTCCAGCACATCGTCTACGAGAACCCGCAGCTCACGCCGGCGGAGAGACACGCGAAGTGGAAGGAGCTCCTCGCGATTTACCAGCCGTGGATGAAGCTGGACGGCGAAATCCCCTTCTATGCGGAGGGACAGAGCTGGCAGAGACAGCACCACATCTATTCGATGCCGTTCTACTACATTGATTACTGCCTCGCGCAGACGGTCGCACTGCAGTTCTGGAACCGGATTCAGAAAGACCAGAACGACGCGTGGAAGCACTACATGGCTTACACCGTACAGGGCGGAAGCGTGGTATTTACGGAACTCTTAAAGAACGCAGGTCTCGACAGTCCGTTTGAGGGAGACTGCCTGAAGGAAGTCTGTGAGACCGCGGCGAAGTATCTGGATGACTTCGACCTGACGGGAATCGAATAATGGGAATGTTCCGAAGCCCCTATGACCGAAACGGGGTGCTCTCGGAGGAGGCCATGCAAGACAGGGCAAAGCGCTACCGGGACCTACGACCGGAGGCGCTTGCGATACGGGAGAACCGCATACTGGGCATAATGTACCCGGCGCTGCTTCCGTTTACACTGCTTCCGGGTTTCTTGCCGCGAGTCGCGGTGGCGCGAACGGCGCTTCTCATCATACCGTATGCGTTGGAAGTGGTCTCGATTCTGCTGACCGGCATTACCCTGGTCGACTTCCTGCGAAAGTCGGGGGGCGGTGAACGGCTATATCTATAAAAATACCTTTATGGGATTGCAGGTTCGAACGGCGCTCTCGGGTATTTTCGGCCTCTTGTTCGGCTTGTCACAGCTGGTTTGGATGTTGCGACATCGCGCGGAATTGCAGGCGACGGAAGCGGGAGTTCTGCTGACACAGCTTTGTTTCCTCGCGGTACTGCTGTTCTTCTGGCGAAAGCTCGGCCTGATTATAAGTAATTGGCACTTGTCGACCTGAATGGAATAGCGTATAATAATTCATGATATTGGATTTTTACTAAACATTGGTAACACGCGGGACGGCTCCGTAGAGGGCGGAGTCATCCTGTTGCAAAGGAGCCGTGCGCAAAGGGTGTGCGGCAGCCAAACATACGAAGGAGGAAAAGGGTATGAAAAAGACAAGACGGATCGTTGCCTCCCTTTTGGCAGCGACCATGGCAGTTTCGCTTCTGGCAAGCTGTTCTTCGAAGAAGGACACCGGTGCTTCGGACGGAACCAAAGCCACGGGTGAGGCGGGCGCAGGGGATGCGACCGGAAGCCTCGTCTATGCGGGCGGTGAGTTCACCGCGAAGTTCTCGGCATTCTTCTCGGAAGTCGTTCCGGATTCTGACGTGGTTGCGCAGTGCACGGCAGCCCTCCTGACGCAGGACAGAAACGGTGCAATGGTCTTAAAGGGCATTGAGGGAGAGACCCGCGAGTACAACGGAAAGCAGTATACCTATAAGGGTATCTCCGATCTCGTTGTCACCGAGAACAGTGACGGCACGGTCTACTACGATTTCACCCTGAAGGACGGCCTCAAGTTCGAGGACGGTGAGCCGCTCACGGTTGACGATGTCATCTTCTCCATGTATGTCCTCTCGGATCCGACCTACGACGGCGCTTCTACTTTCTTCGCACTTCCGATCGAGGGCATGGAGGCTTACAGAAGCGGTGTGGATACCCTCTTTAACCTGATGGTCAAGGCAGGCGAGAACAACACGGACTTCTCCAAGTGGACCGAGGATCAGCAGAAGAAGTTCTGGGCTTCCTACAACAAGGCCGTAGAGGCATTTGTGAAGGAAATCGTGGACTCCAACATTGCAAACGGCTCCAACAAGGAGGGCGACTCGATTGCGGCTGTCGCGGCAAATTACGGCTATCCGGATCTCAAGGAAGATGCGACCGCAATGGATTTCTTCAACGCGATGCTCGCAGCTTACGACGGCAGCGTGAAGGATATGTCCTCCAAGGAGAGCGCGGGAACCCAGTTCTTTGAGCTCATGGACGATTACAACGAGTTCGCGGTCGGTGTCGAGACCGGAACTTCCGCGCCGAACATCACGGGTATCCAGAAGACCGGCGACAACACCTTCCGCGTGGTTGCAACCAAGGTCGATGCGCAGATGATTTATCAGCTCGCTATCTCGGTTTGCCCGCTTCACTACTACGGTGATAAGGCGCAGTACGACTATGCAAACAACAAGTTCGGTTTCCCGAAGGGCGACCTCAGCCTGGTTCGCGCAAAGACCACGAAGCCGGTCGGCGCAGGCCCGTACATGTTTGAGAAGTATGAGAACGGTGTTGTCACGATGAAGGCAAACCCGAACTACTTCCTCGGCGAGCCGAAGATCAAGAACCTTCGCATGGCTTACATCAACCAGTCCGACTATATCAACTCGATCATCGCGGGCACGGCAGACGTTGCGAACCCGTCCTACACGAACGAGATTGCGGATGCGATTAAGAAGGCAAACAGCAACGGCGAAGTTTCCGGCGATAAGATTTACACGGTTGCGGTCGATGCAGCGGGCTACGGCTATGTCGGCATCAACTCCCACAACGTGTCGGTCAACAAAGAGCCGGGCAGCGACGCTTCGAAGAACCTGCGCCGCGGTTTCGCGACCATCTTCTCGGTATACCGCGATCTTGCTGTCAGCACCTACTACGGCGACAGAGCAAGTGTCATCAACTATCCGATTTCCAACACCTCTTGGGCAGCGCCGCAGCCGACCGACGAAGGCTATGAGATTGCATTCTCGAGAGACGTAAACGGCGATCCGATTTACACCTCCGGCATGACGGACGAAGAGAAGTACGCGGCGGCTAAGAAGGCAGCGCTCGGCTTCTTCGAGGCGGCAGGCTACAAGGTTGAGAACGGCAAGATTGTCTCCGCTCCGGAAGGTGCGAAGATGGAGTATGTCGTTATGGTCCCGGGCGGCGGCACCGGCGATCACCCGTCCTTCATGCTTATGACCGAGTCCCAGAAGGCACTTGCGGATATCGGTATGAAACTCACGATCAACGACCTCACCAATGTCGCGGATATGTGGAACAAGCTTGAGGCAGGTCAGGCCGAGATTTGGTGCGCTGCATGGCAGTCCACGCCGGATCCGGATATGTACCAGATTTACTACTCCGACGTCGCAAACGGCGGCAAGCAGCCCGGCGGCTCCAACGATCGCTATCAGATCGAGGACGCAGATCTTGACAGCATGATCATGACGGCAAGAGAGTCCACCGACCAGGAGTACAGAAAGACACTCTACAAGGCTTGCCTTGACAAGATTGTCGACTGGTCCTGCGAGGTTCCGATTTATCAGAGACAGGATGTCACGACCTTCTCGGCTGAGCGGATTAACATTGATACGATTACGCCGGATATCTCCACCTACTACAAGTGGTACGGCGAGATCGAGAACATGCAGCTGAAGCAGTAAAATCTTACGGAAATCCGTAAATGTAGTTTTCGGGACATGGCCGCATCCCCCGGGTAACCCGAGGGATGCGGTTTTCCCGATATATAGCAGCTGTCGCGGCTTGCGGCAGTCTGCCCACTAGAGAAGAGCGGGTTTTTTATGAAAAAATATATTATCAAGCGACTTCTGTGGTCTGTGGTGATTTTGGGCATCGTCGCTTTTCTGCTCTATGTGTTGATGCGGTCGCTTCCGACTTCCTACCTTGAGCAGATTGCAAGACAGAAATCGCAGCAGCCCGGATCCAGAACTTTTGAAGAGTGGATGCAGCAACTTTCTGCAACCTACGGTATGGACAAGGGCATTATCCCGGGCTTTGTTGCCTGGCTTTCGAAAGCGGTTCGCTTGGATTTCGGCGACAGCTGGAAGTACACGATTCCGGTCACGCAGAAATTTGTCCAGGTCGTCAGCATTTCGTTCTGGATCAGTCTCATTGTCATGATACTCGAAGTGGTAATCTCGATTCCGCTCGGCATCATCGCAGCGACGAAGCAGTATTCCATGGCCGACAACGTGATTTCCGTTGTCGCACTGGCGGGTATTTCGCTTCCCACCTTCTTCCTGGCTTCGCTGTTAAAGCTGATTTTTGCGGTCAATCTGAAGTGGTTTGACTTAAACGGTTTGGTCAGCAGAAACCATGACTTCCTCTCGCCGGCAGGGCAGAGATGGGATATCGCCATGCACTTGGTGTTGCCCATTATGACCCTGACCATTGCGAGCGTCGGTGCTTACATGCGTTTTATCCGCACCAACATGTTGGAAGTTCTGAACTCCGATTACATCCGCACCGCAAGAGCAAAGGGTCTCTCCGAGCGCCGTGTCGTGTTCCACCATGCATTCCGGAACACCCTGATTACGCTCGTGACCATCTGGGGTTCGTCTCTGCCGGCGCTGTTTTCGGGCGCCATGATTACGGAGCAGCTGTTCTCGATTCCGGGTATCGGCTACACCTCCTACCAGGCCATGGTATCGGGCGACATTCCTTTCTCGATGTTCTACCTGGTATTCATCGCAATTTTGACACTGATCGGTAACCTGTTGACAGATATCCTGTACGCTGTGGTTGACCCGCGCGTGCGCATCGCGTAAGAGAGGAGGATCCGGTATGTCTGAAAACGAGAAGAAGCTGGACCAAAATCAGGATCAGCAGAAAACGACCTACTCCCTGAACGATGATCGCCGCGTGAAGACCCTGTCGCCCGGCGCCATGGTTACCAAGCGTTTCTTCCGGAACCGCATTGCCGTCATCGGTATGATCATCCTGATTGGAATGTTCCTTTTCTCCTTTGTCGGCGGTGCCATTTCGCCCTACGGCGAGTCGCAGCTCTTTTATCGCACGGACAGTCAGGTCCAGAAGTACGCCGGCGTTAAGGTGAATACGGAACTTCGCTACCAGCAGGTTGAGAAGAATGCTTTCCCCTCGCTCGCGCAGGCGCAGTTCGTGCTCGCAAAGGGCAAGGGTGAGACGAGCTTTGCCGCAGGCGGTGTGCAGTACAGCTATGAAGTGGCGGGCAAGGATTTCTATATCATTTCGAAGGCGGGCGAGGCTGAGCCCATTGCCTTTGCCTCCCTCACCACCGTGAGTTCCGCAAACGGCGCCGAGAGCCTTCCCTTTGCGGAGCAGCTTGCCATCCTGAAGGCTGTTACCAATGAGGAGACTTCCTTCACCTTCGGCAACGATACCTACGAGGTCGATGCGGAAGGTACGGTTACGAAGGACGGCAAGGACTATGCTTACGCGAGCCGCTACATCATCAACGCGATTATGAGCGATGTCAGCTTCTCCAAGCAGTTCAAGGAAGAGCTGATTGAAACCATCGAAGCGGGCAAGAAGGAATTCAACTTCAAGGATGCGGACGGCACAGAGGCGAGCTACACGCTCGAATACGATGCGCCCTCCAAGGCATACAACATCATGCAGGTCAAAGAGCAGCGCGTCTATGACACCTACTCTTCGCCCTCTAAGGCACATCCGCTCGGAACCGATAAGAACGGCATGGATATGCTGACCCGACTCATGTACGGCGGCCGCGTCTCGCTCTACATCGGCTTCATCGTCGTGATCATTGAGACGGTCATCGGCATGATTATGGGCGGTGTCTCCGGCTACTTCGGCGGCTGGGTTGATATGCTCATCATGCGTATCGTGGATATTTTCTACTGCATCCCGAGCATTCCGATTTACATCATCATCGGTGCTGCGATGGACGCACTGCGCATCGACCCGAAGATTCGAATGGTCTATCTCATGTTGATTCTGGGCTTCTTCGGCTGGCCTTCCATCACCAGACTGGTTCGCGGACAGATTCTAACCCTCCGCGAGCAGGAGTTTATGACGGCGGCGGAGGCGACCGGCATTAAGCCCATCAACCGCATTTCCGTCACCTGCTTCCGAACGTCATTCCGCAGCTCATCGTCACCTGCACCATGAGCCTCGGCGGCGTCATTTTGACCGAGGCAACCCTGTCCTTCCTGGGACTGGGCGTTAAGTTCCCGTTCGCATCTTGGGGAAATATCATCAACGATGTCAACAACACCTATGTGCTCAGCAACTATCTGTTCATTTGGATCCCGGCAGGCTTCTGCCTGCTCCTCACCGTTCTCGCCTTTAACCTGGTGGGTGACGGACTGAGAGATGCTTTTGACCCGAAGATGAAGCGCTGATCGCGAACGAAAGGAAATAAGATGGCAAGAGATGATGGCTATCTGTCCGCGCGGGAATCGCGGCGGATATCGAAGGAAAACAGAAAGATTACAGCAAAGCTCGAGAAGACGAGAACCCGCCGGAATGTACCCGAGAGCGAGTACATGACCGAGATGAAGAACCCGGCAAATGCCGTGGAGTTCGAAAATCTCCACACCTTCTTCTTCACGGATGCGGGAACCGTTAAGAGCGTTGACTCCGTGAGCTTTGAAGTACCGCTCGGCAAGACGGTCGGCGTCGTGGGTGAGTCGGGTTGCGGCAAGTCCGTGACCAGCCTTTCGCTCATGCAGCTGTTGCAGCGTCCCCAGGGTCAGGTGGTGGAGGGCTCCATCCGTCTGAACACCGGAGACAAGGTCTATGAGATCACAAAGACCCCGGAGCATGTCATGCAGCATCTTCGCGGCAATTTTATGTCCATGATTTTCCAGGAGCCCATGACCTCCTTAAATCCGGTCTTCCGCATCGGAGACCAGATGGACGAGGTGACCACGCTCCACAAGAAGAGCGAGTACCCGACCAAGGAAGCGGTCAAGGGACGCACCATTGAGCTCCTCAAGATGGTCGGCATCGCGAACAGCGAGGGCATTTATAACATGTACCCGCACGAGCTCTCCGGCGGTATGCGGCAGCGTGTCATGATCGCAATGGCACTGGCTTGTTCGCCGAAGCTCATCATTGCCGATGAGCCGACCACCGCACTGGACGTGACCATCCAGGCGCAGATTTTGGACTTGCTCCGCGGCCTGAAGGACAAGATTAATTCGTCCATCATGCTGATCACCCATGACCTCGGTGTCATTGCGGAGATGGCGGACTATGTCGTGGTCATGTACTCCGGCCGCGTGGTGGAAGCGGGAACGGCGAAGGAGATTTTTGCGAGCCCGGCGCACCCCTATACCATAGGCCTCATGGCTTCGAAGCCGGTGGTCGGTAAACACCAGGACAAGCTCTACTCCATCCCCGGCAAGGTACCGAACCCAATCAACATGCCCAACTATTGCTATTTCCGCGATCGCTGCGACAAGTGCGAGGGATGTTGCGACGGCGCATATCCCGGCGAGGTATGGCTTTCCGAGACGCACCGCGTCAGCTGCTATCTCTATGACGAGGCGCATCGAGGCGCGAAGCAGAACTGAGTGTGCGTAGGAATTTCTGAGACTAAGTAGGCTTGCGAAGGAAATGAGGCAATGATGGATAATATCGAAACGAAGGGATTAACGCCCATCGTGCACAACGAAGAGAATATCCTGGAAGTCAACGGCCTGAAGAAATACTTCCCGATTAAGGGCGGATTTTTTAACAGCGTGGTGGGCCAGGTAAAGGCACTGGACGGTATCTCCTTTCATATCAAACGCGGAACCACCATGGGACTGGTGGGAGAGTCCGGTTGCGGAAAGACCACAGCCGGCAGAACCATACTCCGCTTAAACGGCGGAAAGACTGCGGGAGAGGTGCTGTTCAACGGAAAAGAGGTCTACGATATTCCGAAGAACGAACTGAACGACCTGCGCGTGAAGATGCAGATTATCTTCCAGGATCCGTTCTCCTCCCTCTCCCCGCGACTGCCGGTCGGCGAAATCATCGGCGAAGCGGTTCGTGAGCACAATCTTGTGCCGCGGGGCGAGTACCATGACTACATCGATCAGGTCATGGACAATTGCGGTCTGCAGCCCTTCCACAAGGACCGCTATCCGCATGAGTTCTCCGGCGGACAGCGTCAGAGAATTTGTATCGCAAGAGCGCTTGCATTGAATCCGGAGTTTGTGGTTTGCGACGAGCCTGTCTCGGCACTCGACGTGTCGGTGCAGGCGCAGATTATCAACCTCCTCGAGGATTTGCAGGAGAAGTACAAGTTGAGCTATCTCTTCATCTCCCACGACCTCTCGGTGGTCGAGCACATCTCGGACACGGTGGGCGTCATGTATCTGGGAAACATTGTTGAGTTCGGCACGACGGAAGAGCTGTTTGCGAACCCGCTTCACCCCTACACAAAGGCCTTGTTCTCCGCGATTCCGATTCCGGATCCGGAGGCCAAGATGAAACGTATCATCCTGGAGGGAAGCATTCCCTCGCCGGCAAATCCCCCGGCAGGATGCAAATTCCACACCCGCTGCGCGCAGTGCATGGAGAAGTGTAAGACCCAGGTGCCGGAGCGGAAGGATGTGGGCAACGGACACTATGTCTGCTGCCACCTCTATGATGACAAGTAATAAGCTTCTATGCAGGGTTGAGGCTTAAGAGAGCAATGTGGCTGCCGTCTATGCAGAATTGTGTAGACGGCAGCCGTTTTTTGAAAACAAAAACGGACTGCCGGCATGCGCCGGGTTTCGAGGCGCACAGACAGCCGATTTGCGAGACGACACAGGCATTGGGGAGGAAAGGTATATGGCCTGGTTGACACTGGGACTGTTTGCGGCGGGCTTGCTGTTATGCCTGTTCTGCAAGCTATCCGTTCTGTATGCACTGAGTTTCGGCCTGCTGCTGTTTTCGGTTTACGCGCGCCGCAGCGGGTTTTCGTGGACAGAGATCTTGCGCATGGCGCTTCGGGGCATTTGGAAGATACGCGGCATTCTGATCACTTTTGTTCTGATCGGCACGATGACCGCGCTCTGGCGGGCGGCGGGAACGCTCCCGGTGGTGGTCTGCTATGCGGCGGGGTTCATTCGCCCCTCGGTCTTTTTACTGATGACCTTTCTTCTGAACTGCGCGGTCTCAGTGCTAACGGGCTCTGCCTTTGCGACCTCGGCGACCATGGGTGTGATTTGCGCCGCGATGGGCAGGACCGCGGGCATCAGCATGCAGTTGACCGGCGCGGCGGTATTGTCCGGTGCCTATTTCGGAGACCGCTGTTCCCCGGTTGCGACCAGTGCGCTCTTGGTTGCGGAACTGACCCACACGAATATCTTTGACAACATTAAAAACATGCTGCGAACCGCCTTGGTTCCTTTTTTGCTCGCCTGCGCGGTTTATGCAGGGCTCGGGCTCCACGCGGTGCCGAGCGGAGAGCTTCTCAACCTGCGGGCGCTCTTTGCCCGGGAACTGCGTCTCGATTGGATCGCGATACTTCCGGTTGTTGTAATCATGTTGCTTTCCCTGCGGCGGGTGGACGCAAAGACCGCCATGGCAGCGAGTATCTTGACCGCCGTCCCGCTGGCTGTCTTTCTGCAAAAGTTCGCGCCCGCGGACTTACTGCGAATTTCTCTCTTCGGCTATCGCGCATCGGATCCCGAAGCAGCAGTCATGCTGAACGGCGGCGGCATTGCGGCCTTTGTCAAAATCACGGGAATTGTGAGTCTCTCGGCCTCGTACGCGGAGCTCTTTCAGAAGACAGACTTACTGGTCGGGGTCAAGGCCCTGGTGGAGCGCTTCGCGAGAAGAACAAGCCCCTATGCGGCTGTACTCGGGACGTCGGTGCTCTCTGCGATGCTGTCCTGCAACCAGACCCTCACAGTTATGCTGACGAAGCAGCTCTGCGAGGAGGTAGAACCGGAAAACTCGAGACTGGCGCTCGGGCTTGAGGACAGTGCGGTTATCATCGCGGCGCTGATTCCCTGGTCTGTCGCGGCGGCGGGGCCGCTGGCTTCCATCGGCGCGCCGGGAACTGCGGTCTTACTTGCCTGCTATCTCTACCTCCTGCCCCTCTGGAGGCTGATGACGGCAAAGCAGAGGTTCATCGGTTTTGCTTAAACTGCGGGCGAAGCGAAACTTGAAAAAAAGCGCGGAGAGACGCTATGCTTTAAGGACTTTACCGAGACAGAGCAGAAGCAGATCGAAGTAGGGCTTTCGACCGCAGTAATCGGTGACAAAGAGGCTGCCGCAAAGATTTTGGCGTTGGTACCGGAGGCGTGGATTAAGAAGATTCCGTTTTTTGTGCGGAAGCACGCGACCACCAAGACCATAGAGCGGATTGCAAGCGAGTATCCGGAGCTCTACGCCGTTGCCAAGCGGCCGGGAGAACTGCCCGAGGCGGAGAGAGAGGTGCTTCGCAGCATCATCACGGGCATTTTTGAGGAGAGAATGAAGAAGCATAAGATACGGTGAGGGGAAACACGATCCATTGCAAGACAGAGCCGAAGGGGGGGGCACTGCCCGAGGCGGAGAGAGGCGCTTCGCGGCATCATCACGGGCATCTTTGAGGAGAGAAGGAAGAAGCATAAGATACGGTGAGGGGAAACACGACCCATCGCAAGACAGAGCCGAAGTTAGGGAAAGGACGGACCATGCCACCACTGAAAATCATGAAGACTGTATCCGCCGTAAGTTTCATCGCACTGGCAGCCGCACTTGCGCTGTATTATCTGACCGACATTCACATCTTTAAGGTGCTTGCAATCAGCTTTGGGACTGTGTTTTACCACTTCTATGTGCGCCTCATTGTCGGCATTTACATCGACAAGGTCAAGCAGAACCGCGCGGACATCACACGGCCGTGGTACCGGATACGCCCTTGGGAGACACGTTTTTACAAGCGCATCGGTGTTAAAAACTGGAAGGACAAAATGCCGACCTCCTTTCCGGAGTACTATGATTTGAGGAAGCACAGCCCGGAAGAACTCGCACAGGTAACCTGCCAGTCGGAAATCATTCACGAAATCAATGTGCTGATCAGTGCGGGTGCGCTGCTCGGTGCTATCCCCTTCGGCATGTTTCCGGTCTTTTTCCTGTCTTCCCTCGCGGCGGGCTGCTTTGACATGATTTTTGTCGTGATGCAGCGCTTTAACCGGAGCCGCTTATTGCCTTTGATTGAAAGACAGCGCGCCATGGAAGCGCGAAACAAGCCGTGAGCGATTGTGTGCGATACGATAAGAAAAAGGAGCTGCCTAGCGCAGCTCCTTTTCGTTTGCGAGGTAGGCGACAAAGCCGTACTTCTCACAGTAGTCTTGTATTTCCGCCGTAAGTTTTGCGTCGGGACGATATTCAATGAGATAGACTTTAAGTCCCGCCTCTTTGGCGCGCGTCAGGTAGTTAAGGTAATAGCTGTGGGTCTCGGCATCCTGCGCGGTATAGCGGTTTTTTGAAAAGTCGATTTTCGTAAAGACACTCTCCTGGTTTACGCCGTTAAAGAGCGTCCTGGCAGTGCCGTTTTCCATGCAGGCGCTCACAAAGACATCGCCGCCGTTTACGATGCAGGGCTTTTGGTAGCGGCTTAGGCCGCGGAGCATGGTTGAGAGCCCGTTAAAGATATCTTCGCGCGGGTAGAGCGCGTAGACATCGCAGTTGTCGAGGAAGAAGCCGTCCAGCCCGAGAGCGGCATATGCGGCGCCGAGTTCATCGACCACAAAGGTCTGCCAAGCGGGGGAAGAGACATCCACCCAGTGCTCCTCGGGCCAGTTTTCGTAGGGCGCAAGGGTGAGATTCGCAAAGCGTTCGTAATAAGAGCGGAAGTTCTCCAGAGAGCCTAAGTTTAAGTAGCCATAGACGCTTTTTCCTTCGGCCTGCAGGGCTTTGATTTGTTCCGTGGAAAAGAGGCTCGGCTCAATCACGACCGTGCGGTAGGGGCGAAGGCGTTTTAGGTCCGCTGTCTCGAGCCCGATGAATACGCCGTAGGGGTACGAATTTGCGGCGGCTTCGGGGCGAAATAAGCGCAGGCAAATCAGACAGAGCACAAGGAGCGAAAGCGGAAAAAAGCGAAGCGGTTTTCGCATGGTGTATCCTCCGTTCAAAAGGGGAAAGACTGTGTTGCGAGATTTATGATACCACGAATCGGGCGACGGGATAGGGAAGCTTGCGAATGCTTCTCCGGAAGCGTTGCGACGGAGAAAAGGCAGGGAATCAACGAAAAAATAAAAAGCAGCATCCGCAGGTGCGGATGCTGCTTTTTTATGCCGACGAGGCTTTGTTTTATTCGTCATCCTCGCTGTCCGTGTCATCGTCGGAGGAGACATAGACCACGGACTCATGTGCCTCCGGCCCGATCGGATAAGAGACGGTGAGAAGCTGCTGGTGCTTTAAGAGACCGATCAGGGTCGGAATCGCACCGATCAGGGTTGCGAGGTAGTAGAGACCCAGATTGCGGTAGTAGACCGGAAGCAGTTCGTTTGCCTTGACCACTTCATTGACGACCGGGAATGCGTCGAAGACATTCGCCTCGTAGGCGCGCGCAATCGTGATGGCCCAGTCGAGCTGGTTACCGAAGTAGACCATGACAGCCATGACGAGAAGACTGCAGACAAGACCGACAAAGTCAAACTTGCCGGAGAGCAACTCATACCCTTTTGCGACGCAGACGCCCATGACCAAGCCTGCCCAGACCGAGACATAGCCGAGCTGCCCGATGATTACCATTGCAAGGACGCCGACCAAGCTTCCGAGCAGAGCGCCCACAATACCCGCAATCGGGTTGCCGCGCTTTGCAGCCTTCTCGTCGAAGGAGGACTGGGCACGATTGCGTTCCGTGTTGTACTCATCCTGGGTCAGGAAGCGGAGAGTACCGCCCACGTAGTAGCAGCTGCTCTCGTCCGGGCGGCCGCTCAACTCGCTGCAGTCGCGAAGACTGTTTGCCCTGAGGAATTCGGTGAGCACAGCGGCAGCGGCAGCGCTCCGCTCAAGCTTTCCGTTGTCGGTCATAGCGTTCGGGATGGCATAAGTCGCGCGGTAGCCCTGAACAGACGGGTTGGAGAGAACTTTCTTGTTCTCCTTGTGTGCCTGCTTTAAGATTTCCTTCTCCGGCATTTGGCCTGTGCCGTTCGAAACCGAGACGACAATTTGGCGCAGATTGTTCTGCATGATGAATGCGATGTGGTAACCGTTGTAGAAGCCTGCGACGATGCCGCTTTCGCGGTCGTAGTTGAGGCCAAGCTCTGTGGCGAGCTTCTGATTGACACTGATGACAGACATGGGAGCTCCTCTCCGATCGTTTATTCTAAAAACCTTCCGAAACAGTATAGGGGGTATTTCGAAAGAAAACAAGTCTGAGTCTTTCGGCGACAAAAAGTAATATATACTTGACACAAAGGAGACGTAGTGATATCCTGATGATGTAAAACATAGACGACATTGTGTCGCTTATATTTTGAGAGGAGGATATAACATGAGTTCTTATTATGCAGGTATGATTTGTGGTATGCTTTCGGCAGGTGTGCTGCTCTGTTTTCTGAAGCGCAAGCGGGATAAGGAAGGGACCGTGGTCTACGATGAGCGCCAGCTGATTGCGCGCGGCCGCGGCTTTCAGTATGCTTATATGATCCTCATTGCGCTGCTCATGCTCTATGCGGGCTTTGAGGAGCAGACAGAGCGCTTTGTGTCGCCGGGTGTCATCCCGATTGCGATTTTGCTGTTATCGGGTTTGATACTCTTTGGCTACTGTCTGTTTCACGATGCCTATTGGAGCTTTCGCGGGGAGAAAAAGGAAAAACGCGTGCTGATTCTCTGGTTTGTCATGGCCCTACTTTCGTTTGCGCAGAGCCTCAGTCGAATACTGGGAGGCGGTTTCAGAATTAACGGACGTTATTCGGCGCCTGCCCTGCTCCCGCTGTTGCTCGGCATCTTTTTTGCGGGTATGCTCTTATTGCAGTGCATCAAGTATGTGATGAACCGCCGAGAGGAGGAGCAATGAAGAATCTGCGCCTGAAAGCCGCGCGCGCGGCAAAGGACTTATCGCAGCAGCAGCTCGCGGATCTGGTCGGCGTGAGCCGTCAGACCGTCAACGCAATCGAGAAGGGGGGATTATAACCCGACCATACGTCTCTGTCTCGCAATCTGCCGCGCGCTGGATAAGACCCTCGACGAACTGTTTTGGGAGGAATAAAGAAATTTGATGGGAAAAGGGAAAAAAGTAAATAGTCGATTGCCGAAAGAGGAGAGGGCAGAGCTTGCGGGCGGAGCTCGGTTCCTACCCGGAGATGTACAGCACAGCCGTTTGGAAACACAGCCCGTGCTAAGCTGCTGCCTCATATTTTTGCTCTTACTTTCGGTGCACAGCGCGGAAGCGCTCCTCATACGCACGGACGAGACTGTGTTCGGTGAGAACTTTATCAATAAGCTCTTCGGTATTTTGGTCTTGTTTCTCGCGCTGCGACATTTGCATTGGTCGTGGGAAAAAATCGGCTTTGCAAAGCGCGGTGTCCTGAGAAACATGGGGCGCGGTTTTTTGCTGGCCGGCCTTTCCTTCCTGCTTGCCTACGGCGCGGAATTCCTGATTTTGCGGGGGCAGAATCCCAGGTTTGATATCTTTATCACAGCGTTCTCGCTGACCGGTGAGACCGCGATACAGCGGGGAGCAGCGTTGATTGCGCTCTGTGTATTCTTTAACCTCATCAATGTGATCATGGAAGAGGGCTGCTTTCGCGGTTTGTTTTTAAACCTTGCGGAAGAACAGCACTCCCCGCGTTGTGCACTTTTGTTTCAGGCACTGCTCTTTGGTCTCTGGCATCTGGTGACGCCGCTTCGGAACCTGCTGGACGGGGATATGGATGTTATGAGCTTTGTAGCGCTGAGCATAGGCTACATCATCCTCGCAGGGCTCATGGGTATCAAATGGGGGCTCCTCTACCGCATGACCGGGAGTCTCTACGCGGGCATGGCGGATCACTTCTTTAACAACTGCATCGCAACCAACTTGCTCCATGTGTGCACGGTAAGCGGTGTGGATGAGTGGCTCTTGCTCCGCGTGCTCACGGCACAGCTCTTCTCCTTCGCGCTCGTTCTGCTTCTGTGGAGGAAGCATCGGAACAAATAAGAGCGGAACAATTTTATAACAGCATTTCGCTGGGGCGCTGCGATATCGCAGCGCCCTTTCCCGTGTTATACTGTGAGCAGTAGCTCTATGCTTTGAGCTGTCTTTCTGTGAATGAGGATTCGAACAGAGGGCCTGTGGCCGGAGGAGGTACATATGCTGACATATCGGGAATTCGGCGCGGAATGCCTGGCGGAAGTGCAGGAAACCTACGCGGCCTGCGGCTGGACAAGCTATCTGGGAGATGAGGAGAAGTTGCGGCGGGCACTCGGGCGCTCCCTCTTTTTGCTGGGCGCTTTTGAAGACAGTGCTTTGGTCGGCTTTGTGCGCTGCGTCGGCGACGGGGAGCATATACTCTATGTGCAGGACTTGATTGTAACACCTGCCGTGCAGAGAAAGGGCATAGGGAGAGCGCTCATGCGACAGGTTTCGGAACATTTCGCCGGTGTGCGGCAGTTTCTCTTGATTACGGACGCGGAAGATGCGGTCTCGAATGCCTTTTACCGCGCCATCGGACTTAAGACGACACTCGGGGGCTATCCCTGTACCGCATATTTTCGGGATTTGCCCGAGGCGTGAAGGCCAAAGAAAAAAGCGGCACGAAGGCCGCGGAGAGAGGAGTCAATATGAACGAAGTAATCAAAGCCATGTTGGAGCGCCGCAGCATACGGAAGTTTAAGCCCGAACTCCCGAAGCGGGAGGACATCGAGACGATACTGGAGACGGGCCTCTATGCGGCAAACGGAAAGGGGCGTCAGGCGACGCTTACCGTAGCGATTACCAATCCCGAACTTCGCGCGCGCTTTGTCGAGGCGAATCGGAAGATAGGCGGCTGGGCGGAGGGCTTCGATCCCTTCTACGGCGCGCCTGTCATCCTCCTGGTGCTCGCCGAAAAGGACTGGGGCAATGCGGTCTATGACGGCAGTCTCGTCATGGGCAACCTCATGCTCGCGGCACACGCCCTCGGTCTCGGCAGCATATGGATTAACCGTGCGAGGGAAGAGTTTGAACAGCCGGAATTCATTGCGCTCCTCAAGGAACTCGGCGTTTCGGGCGAGTGGATCGGGATCGGACACTGCGCCGTCGGCTATATCGAGGGCGAGCTTCCGAAGGCAGCGCCGCGGAAACCAGGGCGGGTACTCTGGGTCGAGTGAGACTCAGCGCGCAAACTGTTTTAGGAAATCAATGTAGGCGAGGGTCAAATCCCCGGCCGGGCGCTCCTTCGGCAGGACATAGCCGATTTCCATATAGTCATCGACCGCGAGCGGACGCGCGACGATGTTCTCGCCGTTTAGCTCGGTGTTGATGATGCCGGAGCAAATGGTGTAACCGTTCATGCCGATTAAGAGATTAAAGAGGGTCGCGCGGTCGCAGACCACGATATCCTTTCGGACTCGGCGGCGCTTTGAATTTCTTCGGAAAAATAAAAGGAATTGTGCTGCCCCTGCTCATAGGAGAGGCGGGGGTAGGCGCGGAGGTCTTCCATGGAGACCTCCTTTTTTTTGTGTGAGCGGATGATGGGTTCCGAGGAAGACATGCGGCTTCACGCGGCAGAGCGGCGTAAAGAGGAGCTTCATCTCCTGGAAACTCCGCTGCAGTACGGCCTCGTTGAATTGATTTCGGTAGAGCACGCCGATTTCCGAGCGGAGCTTTGATACATCCTCTAAGATGCGGTAGGTCTCGGTTTCCCGCATGTGGAACTCGTACTGCGAGCCGCCGTAAGTGTTTAAGAGAGCCACAAAGGCTTCGACCGCAAAGGAGTAGTGCTGGGAGGAGACGCAGAAGTGACGCCGCCCGCGCGCCTCTCCGGTATAGCGCTGTTCCACGAGGGAGACCTGATCCAGAATTTGGCGCGCGTAGGCCAGAAATTCCTCGCCTGCGGTCGTCAGGGTGAGCCCCTTCCGAGAGCGCAAAAAGAGGGTGATGCCCAGTTCCTGCTCAAGTTCGCGGAGTGCGGCGGTCAGAGAGGGCTGGGTCACAAACAGAACCTCGGCTGCGGCGGTCAGGAGCCGCGCTTGGCAATGACATCAACGTAACGAAGCTGGCGTAGCGTCATGGTGATACCTCATTTAATAAAATGAAACTATGGATTTTTAGATATTATAAATATTTTTCAAGGGGACGGCAAGTGCTTAGAATAAAGCGCATCAGAGTTACGCAAGGAGGATTCAAAATGAGCAAATTCGAAACACCGTTTCGCTATGATTATGTCGGGAGCTTTCTGCGCCCGGAGGTATTAAAAGAGGCAAGAGCCGATTGGAACGCAAAGAAGATTTCCCGTGAGGAACTCCGCAAGGTGGAGGATGCCTGCATCACGGATTTGATTGAGAAGCAGAAGGCACTCGGCTACCATGTGATTACGGACGGCGAGTTCCGTAGGAGCTACTGGCACCTCGATTTCATGTGGGGGCTAAACGGCATTGAGGAGATCGAGCTGGATCACGGCTATTATTTTAAGGGGGAGGAGACCACGCACGGTTCCTGCCGCATGACGGGAAAAATCAGCGGCGAGAACCATCCGATTGTACAGGATTTTCTCTTCGTAAAGCAGTTTGAGGACGAGAACACGATTGCAAAGCAGACCCTGCCCGCCCCCGCACAGACCCTCGCAGAGCTCTTCCGCGAGGACAATGCGCGGATTACCCGGGAATTCTATCCCGACGAGGAGGAGCTGCTTCGCGACCTTGCGGCGGCCTATCACAGAGTCTACCTGGACCTCTACGCGGCGGGCTGCCGGAACATTCAGCTCGATGACTGCACCTGGGGCATGATCGTGGATGAGGAGGGCTACTGGAAGATGCGCGAAGGCGACGGCGCAACCCTCGAGCAGGAGGCGGAGCGCTATTTGAAAGTCAATAACCTCTCCCTCGAGAATTTGCCGGAGGATTTGGTCGTGAACACCCACATCTGCCGCGGCAACTATCACTCGACCTATGCGAGCAGCGGCCCCTACGACAAGGTGGCACCCTATGTCTTTTCACAGGAAAAGGTGGAGAGCTTTTATCTGGAGTACGATGACAAGCGCTCCGGCAATTTTACAAGCTTAAAAGAGATTCCGCGCGGCAAGAAGGTGGTGCTGGGTCTCATCACGAGCAAGCGCCCGGAGCTTGAATCCAAGGAACTCATAAAACGTCGCATCTATGAGGCTTCGCAGTATGTGCCGCTTCGCGATTTGTATTTGAGCCCGCAGTGCGGCTTTGCCTCCTGCGAAATCGGAAACAAGTTGACGGAGGAAGAGCAGTTTGCGAAATTGCGCCTTGTTAAGGAAATTGCGGAAGAGGTCTGGGGAAACGAGGAGAGATAAAAAGAGCCGGAAACCGGAAAGTGCGGTAGCAAAACAGCGCAGCATAAGAAGAGCACAGAAGCCGAAAAGAGCGGAACGCAGAGAGCGTTCCGCTCTTTCGCCGGAGTAACGCGCATTGCCTTTCTCCGGCTAGGCAAGCCGGTCAAAACGCGCTATACTTGCGAACACGTCAAACGTGTTCCGCTTGTGTCGGAACATCAAAGGAGAGAAGAAATGAGAATCTTGATGCGCCAGCGGCTTTTGTCGATTTTGGATCACTACGATGTCTGCGACGAAGCGGGGCAGAAGCTCTTTCAGGTCAACGGAAAGTTTGCGCTTACGCCCGAGCTTCGCATTCGGGACGCGGCGGGCGAAGAACTCGGATATACGAAATTCGAGATGTTTCACTTGATGCCGCACTACAATTTTTATGCGCACGACGAGAAGATTGACCGCATGGTCAAAAAAATCACACTGTTTCGGCCGCGCTACGAATTGGAGCAGTCCGGCTGGACGGTGCAGGGCAACTTCCTGGACCACGAGTACCAAGTGACAGACGACGAGGGCAGAGAGATTGCAAATATTTCGAAGGCCTATCTCAAGGTCCGCGACACCTATGCAATCGATGTGCCGGATGCGCGTAATGTGCTCCGCGTACTGATGGTCGCTCTGATTGTGGACTCGGTGCAGCACCCGTCGCGCTGAGCGGCGGACACAGCGAATTCATAGAAAATCAGTAGAAATTAGTGGAGTGGATTGCTATACTATAGCGGCAGGACGATGGGTTCTGCCGCTATTTTGTTTACATAGCGCTTGAGAGGCAGCAGGCTGCCTCGGAAGGGAGAAAATTATGGATATTACCAATCTGACAAAGCTCGCGGAGCTCTTCAAGCAGTACCCGTTCTTAAAGGATGAGCTGGTCAAGTACAGCGATAAGTTCGCGGCGCTCAACAACCCGATTGCGAAGGTCGTTGTGAGCCAGGTGAACCTGGGCCAGGTCTCCGAGACTTCCGGTATCGACGTCAACACGCTGATTGCGAAGATCAAAGAGATCATCGCAGCGCATCAGGCGTAATGCGTGCGGGAAAGAAGGCACTCCGTTTTGCGGCCGCAGCGCTCATGGGACTTAGTCTCATGGCCTGCGGCGGCGCGAAGCAGAGTGCGAGCGTGAGCGAACCGGTTGAAATCAATTTGTCGGAGAAGAGCGGACAGGAGGAAGTCAGTGCCGCGCTTGCCAAGGCGGGTATTCCGGAGTCCGATATTCAGGAATTCCAGCGCGAAGTAGAGCGCTTTCAGACAGCGGTCGGCGATGCGAGCACCGAAGATGAGATGGCGGATCGCTGGGAAAAGGCCTATCCGGATTTTGTGGGCACCAACTGTCGCATTACGGCCTTCATGCTCGGCAATTCGCTGGTCAAAGTAGACGGCGGAAGCGGGGACGGGCTCTCCGAGAAGGAGAACCTGGCCTTTGATATGGAGGCCCTTCAGAAAGCGCCGGAGACCCTTTGGGACAGCAGCCAAAACGATGCTTTTGCGCGCCTCTTTGCCGAGGTTCCGGCGGCGGATACGAAGGATGTCGCAGAGCAGGTGAAGCAGGTTCAGAAGGCGTGGAAGGAGAGAGGAATCTCCTTTGCGGACGGCAAGGCAAGCCTTGTGACCGTCTGGCTGCACTCCAAGATTACCCCGGAGGAGAACATCCTCTTCCCGGGCCACGTGGGTGTGCTCATTCAGGAGGACAGCGGAAAGCTTCTCTTTGTCGAGAAACTTGCGTTCCAGAAGCAGTACCGCGCGCTGTACTTTGAAAACCGCGCGAGCTTAAATGCCTATCTCATGGGACTCTATGATTTGGATGAGAACCAGCCGACAGCACACACCTTCCTCATGGAAAACGACAAGCTGATGCAGGATTACAGTGTATTAAAGAAGGGAGCGTGAGCAAAATCGAGGGCGGAGAATTTCGTGTTAAGCACCTTGAGCTCTTGCTCAGCGCCGTGCTCTCCCGCGCCGGGATTCCGGAAGAGGAGATCACGGAGCTCAGTGCCGAGCGGAACCGCGTGGCGTTTCGGATGGGCGGCCACAGCTATCGCATCTTCATCACCCAATACGAGGACGATGTCCTCGGAGAAACGGTGACCTACCTGCTCTTTGATGAGAAAAACGAGCTCCGCTCCCGTGCGGCCTCGAAGCTCTACCACTTTGAGATAGACGGCGCCCGCTTTGAGCAGTTGATTCCCGAGCAGCTCTCCTGTGAAATTTGCACCGGGGGCTGCCCGGACTGTTACAAGTTGCGCGCGGAGGCATAAAGTTCCGGCAGATGCTACCAAAGCAAGAAGGCTTGTGCTAAGATAATTTTGATTAGACACGGAAAAGTGCTCGCTTGCGGGCACCCTATTTTTTGTAAGGAGGAGCGGTATGTCTCAAACATTAAAGTATTTACAGGAAGTACTGGCAATTCCCTCTCCGACCGGATTCACGAAGGAAGTGCAGGAGTACCTGCTCGCGAAGGCGAAGGAGTTCGGCTTCCCGGTGAAGCACACGGCCAAGGGTCTGGTGATTATGACCGTAAAGGGCAAGGACGATGAGCACCAGCGCATGCTGACCGCGCACGTCGACACCCTCGGCGCTATGGTTCGCGCGGTCAAGTCGAGCGGTCGCTTAAAGCTCGCGCAGATCGGCGGCTACCCCTGGAACATGGTCGAGGGCGAGAACTGCACGGTGCACACGGCTGACGGCAAGAAAATCAGCGGAACCATCCTGATTCACCAGACCAGCTGCCACGTCTATAAGGATGCGGGCACGGCAGAGAGAACGCAGGACAACATGGAAGTGCGCCTCGACGAGAAGGTGACCAACGAGGAAGAGACCAGAGCGCTCGGCATCGAAGTGGGTGACTTTGTCTCCTTCGATCCGCGCACCCTGATTACCGAGAAGGGCTTTGTGAAGAGCCGCTTCCTCGATGACAAGGCGAGCGTTGCGATTCTCTCGACATTCTGGATCGCATCAGCAAGGAGAAGATTGAGCTTCCGTACACGACCCACTTTGCGTTCTCGGTTTACGAGGAAGTGGGCCACGGCTGCAACTCCTCGATTCCGGAGAAGGTTGTCGAGTACCTGGCTTGCGACATGGGCGCAATGGGCGACGATCAGCAGACCGATGAGTACACGGTTTCCATCTGCGCGAAGGATGGCACCGGCCCCTACCACTATGCGTTCCGTCAGAGACTGGTGAACCTCGCGAAGGAGAACAAGATTCCCTACCGCGTGGACATCTACCCCTACTACGGCAGCGACGCTTCCGCAGCGCTGAACGCAGGCGCGGAAGTGAAGCACGCACTGCTCGGCGCAGGCATTGAGTCGAGTCACTCCTACGAGCGCACCAACAAGGAGTCGATCGACGCGGCAGAGGCGCTGGTCATGGCTTACGTAAAGAGCCCGCTGGTGGAAGACTGAGAGCAGTCCGAAAACGACAAGGGCAAATAGTGAACATAAAAGAGAGCTTTCCGCTGCGGCGGGAAGCTCTTTTTTTCGCTGTGAAAAATACTTGACTCTTACCTTGGCAGAGCAACATTACTCTCCAACCCCATGAACAATCGATTGGCTGTGCATGATAAAAAACCAATGACAAAATGACGGAAATAAGGTCTTGCTATTCCGTAAAAACTCTGATTGTTTATTGACAATAATGTGCCTTGAGTATATGCTGTGTATATAAGGAATACACAGCTGAGGTGCGAAATCATATGAACATAATTGTATCCAATTCATTGGATGTTCCGCTGTATATACAGATCAAAGAACAGATTAAGGAAGCGATTTTAAAAGGTGAGCTGGAGGATGGAGAACTCTTACCATCCATTCGAAACTTTGCAAACGATGTCCATGTAAGCGTCCTGACGATTCGCCGCGTCTATGATGAATTGGAAAAAGAGGGTTTTGCCTTCAGTCAGGCGGGCAGGGGAACTTTTGTCTCGACGGGTAATCCGGAACTACTTCGGGATTTCAAACGTCGCACCATTGAACAGGATTTACAAAAGGCTGTTCATAACGCGAAGCTGTTTGATATCGCAAAAGATGAGCTGTATGCAATGGTGGATATTTTGTATGAGGAGGATTGATCATGGACAATATTCTTGAAGTGAATGGTCTTGTGAAAAGGTATCCGACTTTTACTCTTGATAGTATTTCTTTTTCTTTGCCGGAGGGATGTGTCACCGGTTTCATTGGAGCCAATGGTGCTGGGAAAACCACGACGATACGGTCCATTCTCAACCTTGCACATAAGGAATCGGGGACAATAAAAATTTTTGGCTTAGATGCGGACAAGCATGAACGGGAAATCAAGGATCGCCTGGGCATCATCATGGATGGCAGCTATTTCTATGACAACCTGTCAATGGAGGATATGAAAAGTATTATTGCTCCGGCCTATTCCAAATGGAGTGATGTCGAGTACCGCACTTATATGGAAAAGTTCGATCTTGACCCAAAGCAAAAGATTTCTACACTCTCTGGCGGGATGAAAATGAAATTTGCCCTTGTGCTGGCGCTTTCCCATCAGGCTGAACTTCTGATTATGGATGAACCTACAAGCGGACTTGATCCACTTGTGCGAAGGCAATTCCTGGAAATTATCATGGACTACATGAAAAACGGAGGAAAGGGAGTTTTCTTCTCAACTCACATCACCTCTGATTTGGATAAGGTCGCAGATGTACTTATTCTCATTGACGGCGGGAAAATTGTATTTCAGCAGAGTAAAGATGAGCTTCTGGATTCATTCCGCATCGTGAAAGGAAGTGCGGCAATACTAAACGACCGAAACAAAAGGCTTATCAGAAATCTGAAAATCACATCGTATGGATTTTCAGCAGTAACAGATCGGATTGCGGACGTCAAAAAAGAAATGTCGGGAGTGCTGTTTGAAAAAGCAAGCATTGAAGATATTATGCTCGCTTATATCGGAGGGAAGAGTGATGGTCGCTAATCTTGTGAGAAAGGACTTTTTGTTGGTAAAAAAGATGGCAGCGGCGTTTTTAGCTGTCAGCATTCTCGTTCCGATTATCTTGATGGTTAATGCAGCACAAATGGCGGGGATTGAAATAATATCCTGTTTATACATGGTCATTTTGACAGAGATTCTTTTTATGCAATCTGTTGCAGCGGAAGAAGAAAAGAGCCCAAAAGCAGTAGCGCTTCTTTGTGCAGCGCCATATTCCCGGAAAAGCTACATTATCGCCAGATACCTCTGTTATTTAATCTTCTATGGCGCAAGTCTTGCTATTTACTCAGTTATCGCAGCCGTTTATCCTCGGTTCAATTTCTTGAATGTTACGGAAGCTCTGACGGTCTTTTGATCAGTACTGTTCTTTACGGCATATATACTCCGATTATGATCAAATACGGGGCTACAAAAGGACAGCTTGTGATTTCTGCTGCTATATTGCTTGTTTCAATGGGACCTACTTTTCTTGTACGCTTATTTCACCCCGATTTGCATCATATCATAGAGTTTCTGCAAGGTTCGTCAAATCTTATGACTGCAATTGTTGTCGGCATTTCCGGCGTTGTAATATTTACGCTGTCTATGATCTTGTCTATCCGTATCTTTTCCCGCAAGGAGCTGTGAACCTCTTTACTGATGGATGTCAAGGAAAGGGGATTAACATGTCAAAATTGAAGGTGTCAAATGAGATTTATTTCCTCGGAGCCATTGCGGTAATAGCCTTTCTGTTCTGCGTCTACAATTTGGTCAATCTCCTGTTGGTTCAAAATAAATCAGCAACAACAAAGGGCACAATTATATCCTATACGACTGCAATTCCGAGCACGACTGCTTTTCACAATTCAAAATGGGCACAGCTTACTTATAAGGTTAACGGGAAACAGTATATTTCTCAAAAAAGCATACAGGTTCCGTTTTCCTCTGAAATCGGAAGCACCGCGCGGATTCGTTACGATACACAGCATCCGGAAAGGTTATACGGTTTTAGCCCTGCAAGAATTCTAATCTCACTCGGAATAACGATTGTCAGCATAATCGTCATTGTAGTCAGGCTAATCTAAGCAATTGGAGTATGGGTATCTGCTATTTTTTTGAAACAGGGACATTGAGTAAGTTGGCTGAAAGTCGCGGCTGTCCTCGCATAATAATTGAGCGGCTGTTTTGCGATAGCGGCAAAAAGCAGTAAGTCTTGAAAAGACTTACTGCTTTTTTGTGCGAAGCAAAAACCCACCCGCTATGCGGGTGGAGACAAATCGTTTAACAAAGAAATCACCTTTCCGTACAATAGAGGTGTCCAAGCCACTACTGAGAAAGGAAAGGTGATTTCATGCCAAAGGCAAATAGTGCTGCACATACCAAATGGCTGTGCAAGTACCATATCGTCTTTACGCCAAAGTATAGACGAAAAATAATCTACAATCAATACAAGAAGGATTTGGCTCAAATCCTGCATGATCTTTGCGCATACAAGGGCGTAGAGATTATAGAAGGTCATTTGATGCCAGATCATGTGCACATGCTAGTGAGCATACCGCCGAAGATAAGTGTGTCATCTTTCATAGGCTACCTGAAAGGGAAAAGCTCGCTGATGATGTTCAATCGGCATGCGAATCTGAAGTATAGGTACTTTCTGTCTGAACTTGGCGGCACAAAACTGCCTGAAAAGCATCGCATTTTGCTGCATCTCTACGGGGGGTATTTATGTTCCCGAACCGGCGGGCGGCGGAAATTGCGGTGGAGACAGTCCGCAAATGGCTTGCAGAGACGGGCAGTAATATCCGGGTTGTTTTTAATGCCTGTAAGGATGAGGATTTGAGGATATACGAGAGGATTTTGAAGTGAATAAAGTTTAAGATTGACGGCCGGTGGAGCGTGATGCTCTGTTGGCCGTCTTTTTTGCTTTCAGAAAAAAGACGTAGCGATATAATAAACATGACATACTTGTGTCGTGTTATCTTTGTTAAGATATGAACGGAGCGTGAAAAATAATGAAGATAGACAGGCTGATCGGGATATTGTCGATCTTGCTGCAGGAAGAGAAGACAACGGCGCCCGAACTGGCGAAGCGGTTTGAGGTTTCCAAGCGAACGATTAACCGGGATATCGAGGACCTTTGCAAAGCCGGAATCCCGATAAGGACGATGCAGGGTACAGGAGGCGGTATCAGCATCATGGACGGATACCGCATGGACAGGACAATCCTTACATCAAAGGATATGCGGATGATTCTTGCCGGGCTCCGGAGCCTTGACAGTGTGAGCGGAAGCAACTATTACGGGCAGCTGATGGAGAAGATTCAGACAGGCTCATCCGAATTTATAAGTGGCAGGGATTCCATGCTTATCGACCTGTCCTCGTGGTACAAGGGGACGCTTGCGCCAAAGATTGAGATCATACAGGAAGCGATAGATGACAGGCATCTGCTTGATTTCAAGTATTACGCGCCTTCGGGTGAGAGTGTCCGCACGATAGAGCCGTACTATTTGGTATTTCAGTGGTCGAGCTGGTATGTATGGGGCTGGTGCTTAAGCCGCAGGGATTTCCGTCTGTTTAAGCTGAACCGTATGGACGGGCTTTCAGACACGGGAGAAGCCTTTATATGTCGAGAAGTTCCAATGCCGGATCTGTCCAATGAGAAGATATTCCCGGGCGGCATCCCGGTGAAGGCTCTTTTCACGCCGGATGTGAAGTGGCGGCTTGTGGAAGAGTTCGGTTCTGAATGCTTTACCGAGATGGATGACGGGCGGCTGCTCTTTTCTGCGGATTATACGAATATGGAGAACTTTGTCACATGGATACTGACTTTGGTGGCAACGCAGAGGTTCTGGAACCGCCAGAGGTTCGCAGGGCGATTAGGAAAGCTGCTGAGGAAACATTAAAAAACTACATGGAGGATAATGCAGTATGAGATTAGACGGTTTTGGATTACTGGTTGAAGATATGGCGAAAATGGTTCGCTTTTATCGGGATGTGATGGGGTTTGAAATTAGGGAGGCGGAGGATACGTCCAATGTGTACCTTGTGAAGGATGGAACCCTGTTTTTACTGTATGGAAGGAAAGATTTTGAAAAGATGACAAGCCGGAGATATGAGTATATCAAGGGCTTGAATGGTCATTTTGAGATCGCGTTGTATGTCGATACTTTTGATGAGGTTGATGTTGCCTTCAAAAAGGCGGTGGAGAACGGTGCAACGCCGGTACTGGAGCCTGAACCGGAGCCGTGGGGGCAGAGAACCTGCTATATCGCCGATCCCGAAGGGAACCTGATTGAGATCGGTTCATGGAACAAGCTGTATGAAGAAAAAGATCAATAAGCCGGAGGAAGAACAGATGGCATTTGATTATAAAAAAGAATATAAAGAGTTTTATATGCCGAAGGCAAAGCCGGAGATTGTCACGGTTCCGAAAATGAACTATATTGCCGTCCGCGGAAGCGGAGATCCGAATGCGGAAGCCGGCGATTACAAGGCGGCTGTCGGGCTTTTATACGCGATTGCTTTTACAATCAAGATGAGCAAGAAGGGCGACCGTAAGATCGAGGGGTATTTTGATTATGTGGTTCCCCCGCTGGAAGGTTTCTGGTGGCAGGATGGCTTGTCCGGGGTTGATTACAGTCATAAGGAAGATTTTCAGTGGCTCTCCGTGATAAGGCTTCCCGACTTTGTGACAGAGGAAGATTTCAAGTGGGCGGTGAATGACGCAACAAATAAGAAAAAGCAGGATTTCAGCAAGGTGGAGTTCCTTACGATTGAAGAAGGACTCTGTGTGCAGTGTATGCATATCGGGGCTTATGATGATGAGCCTACCACGGTTGTCATGATGGATCGGTATCTGGATGAAAACGGATACGAGAATGATATGTCCGATGACAGGCGGCACCACGAGATTTATCTGTCTGATATGAGGCGTGTTGCACGGGAGAAGCTGAAGACTGTTATCAGGCATCCGATCAAGGCAAAGGGAGATTAATATGGCATCAACGAGAGAATATCTGGATTTCGTCATAGAACAGCTATCGGGCATGGACGAAATATCCTATCGGGCGATGATGGGGGAGTATATCCTGTATTATCGCGGCAGGGTGTTTGGCGGCATATATGATAACCGACTCCTGGTTAAGCCTGTTCCGACGGCGGTGAAGCTGATGCCGGATGCGCCAATGGAGCTTCCGTATGATGGGGCGAAAGAGATGATCTTGGTAGATGATGTGGACAACCGAGAGTTCCTGTGTAAGTTGGTCGAGAGCATGTGGGAGGAACTGCCGGAGAGGAAAAGGAAGAATCGGAAAGTCCGGTGTGTCATACCTTTGCGATGGTAACGGCAGCCTGAAACAGCGTGCGCCCCTTGAACGCGCGGTCTGTTTCAGGCTCTTTTTTCTGTTACGGCTGAGTTTCCCGCGCCGCGAGTTCCGCGCAGTATGCCTCGAAGGCGGTCTGCTCGGTCGCGGAGGCAAAGTGAAATACGAGGCCGTCCGGGTATTTCTCGGTGTAGAGATACATCCAGGGGCCGCTGCCGCCGTTCTCGCTGCTCTCATCCCGCGCTTTGACATTGCCGTTTTGAATCAGCTTAAAAAAGGCGAGGCGCTCCTCGGTACCGAGACTTACGTTTCCGGCGCCGCTTTCCCCTTCGGCGGCTGCGTAATTTCCGTTTGCGTCGCGCTTATCAAAGGAAAAGAAATAGCTTCCGTCCTTCACATAGAAGCGATAGCGCAGATAGCCGCTATTGTTCTCGGCATTTGCGGCGGTGTAGTAAAAGTCCGTGATCTCTTCCAGGTAGATGTCCGCCTGCGTCATTTTGAGCGCTTCCTCGGCCGCAGAGCTCTCAGGTGTTCCGTTCTGTGCCGTATTTTCGCCCTGTCCGGCTTCGTCTTGTGTTACGTTTCCCTGTGCTGTGTCTCCCTGCGCAGTCTCCCCCTGCTTTGTTGCACCCGGACCTGTCTCTCCTTGGCTTGCCGCTGCCGCGCTTGTATCGCTCTTTTTTGTCGCGGCGTCCTTATTTGCCGCGCAGGCGCTGAGCCCCAGGACGAGAAGCAGGCAGCTTGTGAATAACTTTATTTTTTTCATACGCCCTCGCTTTCTTTACAGGCAGTCTAGCATTGAAGCGGCGGCGGGGTCAATCCCGCCGGATGGCATTGTGCTGCGGAAACTGATACTGGAGAGCGGCGCCTGCTTTTTGTTATAATGGCAGCGTTACCGGCAAGAGACTGGGGAGGAAAGCGCGATGAATGAATTTCAGAGACAGTATATCGAATGCTCGAAACGCTACCGGGAGTGCGAAGATGCGGACAGTGTGCGCGCGCTCTATGCATTGAAGGAAAGTTTGGAAGCGGAAACCGCGCCGGAAGCCAAGCGCGTACTGGTCGATGTCTACGAGTTGCTGGATTATAAGAAGAGCGCTTACGAGCTCTTTTCCGCCCTTGCCGATCGGAGCGATCGGAAGGACTTGAAGCGCCTCGGGAGCCTCAAAGATTACGCCGAGAACTGGGGCGATGCCTTTGCGGTGAAATGCCCGAAAACGGGGGCAGTAGCGGAGCGGCAGAGCAAAGCGGAGACAGAGCTCCCGTTTTTCCGTTACCACCCGCACCCGCTGGAGACCGGAATTTTCGAAGTCTCCGAGGAGGGCGTTGTATGTGAATGCTGCGGGAAGCAAACGCATATTGTTTATAACGGTCCGTTTTATGCCATTTCCGATGCAGATTGTTTTTGTCCGAACTGCATTGCGAGCGGAGAAGCCGCCCGGAAATTCGATGGGGCATTTCAGGATGAATATTCCGTCGACGAAGGCGTTGAGGATCCCGCGCGTCTCGATGAGCTGATTCACCGCACGCCGGGCTACATCGGTTGGCAGCAGGAGCACTGGCGCGCCCACTGCGGCGATTTCTGTGCCTACCTCGGCGATGTGGGCGCCAAGGAAATGAAGATACTGGGCGTGCTCGAAGAAGTATTGGAAGATCCCATGTGGGATGAGAACGAAAAGCAGTGGATACGGGAGTCCGTAAACGGCGGTTCCATGCAGTGCTATCTGTTCCGCTGCCTGCACTGCGGAAAACACATGGTCTGGATGGACTTGACTGAAACGCCGGGCAGGCGGAAATGTTTCGGTCAGAAAGAAGGCAGGATGATACAAATTGCACACGTAGACTCTCCGCTTGGGATGTTGACCCTTACGAGCGCCGACGGGATAACCCTTTCGGGACTCTGGATTGACGGACAGAAGTACGACCGTGCGCTCTTAAAAGGCGAAACCGTAGAGGAATGTACGACAGACGAACTCCCGATTTTTCGGGAGACTCTGCGCTGGCTGGAACTCTATTTTTCGGGGCGGGAGCCGAATTTTTACCCGCGGCTTTCATTCAGCGGCTCCGATTTTCGAAAGGCGATAGCGCGGGAGATGTTAGCGGTCCCCTACGGGCAGACGGCAAGCTACAAAGAGCTCGCGGCGCGACTTGCCGCAAAAGAGGGCAAAGCCTTTGTTTCGCCCCATGCGACCGGCGGCGCGGTTGCGCATAACCCTTTGCTCATCCTGATTCCCTGTCACCGCATCATCGCGGCAGACGGTCGCTTGAGCGGTTATGCGGGCGGAATCGAGAAGAAGATATATTTGCTTAAGCTGGAACAGGCAGCGCTGAATTTACAAAAATGTAATACATCGAAAGAAAAGATTCGGATATAATAACAAATGTTATCGGCTACGGAAGCGCCGCAGTACAGCTGCGGCAAGAGGATGAAGGGAGTTTGACATGAAGAAGAGACAGAAGGCGGTTTTACTTTCACTTTCTCTGGCGGCGGCACTGGCGGTTTCCGGCTGCGGCGGTAAAAAGGCAGGGTCAAAGTCCATCGATGGGAGCGCTGCGGCGCAGTCGGAAGCATCGAACGCGGGGAGCGGCGAAGAGACCAAGGCGAGCGACGGAGCAAGTGCATCCGGCGGGACAAATGCAGCGAGCAAGGCGAGCGAAGAGGACAGCAAGTTCCCGACCGAGGTGAGAGCGGCGTTCACGGAGCTCCGAGACGTCAACTACGACGAGAAGAAGAGCAGCGCAAAGAAGCCGGAGGGCGAAGTCTTGACGCTCACGTCGGGACCTGTCACGGCGGAACTTCCGGCCAAGGGCTTTCAGCGCTCCAACGATCCGGAGCAGGCCAATTACGAGGTCTGGGCGGTCACGGAGGACGGCCAGGGACGCGCCGCGACGATCACGCTCGAGGTGACGGCGGGCCAGGGATCCGGTGTGCGGCGCGGCGCCGACCGCGTGCGTTCGCTCGAGACCGGCTACAGCTACCAAGATTACACGGACATGAAGGCCAAGGTCATCAATGTGGGGAAGCAAAAGTGGCTTCGCCTTTCCTATCGCTCGGACAGAGGGACGGGGCAGAGCCGGGTGGTTCGGGACTTTGTCGACTACATCGGCTTTCTCGCAAACCGCGAGGTAGTGCTTCGCTTTGAATACGGCACGACTGCGGAGGAATACAGGGGAAGAACCGAGTCTCCCTTCACCGAGGAACTGATGGAGCAGATGGTGAATTCCGTCGCGACGGTTCCGGTGAACGAGTATAAGCCCGCCGGCATCGACTTAACGCCCTATGTCGACAAGGAAAATGTGAAGCCGAATACCGTGACCGGCGTGGAGGAATATTTACAGCCGGTGCCACTGAGCCTCGATGCGGGCGAACTCAAGAAGATGCGGAAGGGTGTCAGATTACTCGGAGATGCGTATCTGGAAAAGATGAAGGAACTCGACTTGAGCGCGGTGGAGGACTGCTCCTCGTTCAGCGGCGAAACCGTGGTGCTCCATGGCAACGAAGACAATGAAAGCATCTCGATTCGACTTCCCGCGCAGTTTAACTCGAGTCAGAACGGACCGCTCTATCACCGTCACTTAAACGTTGCGGACTATAACACCGAATCCTACATCGAGGTCACGACCGAGGTGAACAGCGGAAACGCGCTCGAGAGATCCATTTTCAGCGCGAATGCCTACATCTCGCAGTTTATCGAGGCCGAGCAGGTGGGCGTTCAGGTCTACGGCGACAAGCCCTTCTTTGTGACCCTGCAGCTGGATAAGAGCACCGAGCCCTTCGGAAAACTCCTCAAGAAGAAGGCAATCCTCTGCGTGCACAACACCCTTGTCACGGTGCAATTTGTGGGACGCGGAGAGGAACTCACTTCGTTTACGGAGGGAGAAATCGAGGTGCTCAAGTCGATTGCCGTAAACGGAACCGGCGAATAAGAGTTTCGCTTGCAAAATTTGCCGGAAGCGGGTAAACTGAAAACAGAACAAAAGTTCGCGGAACAAATGTTTGCAAAACGGTTCCCGCGATTTGACTTGAGAGAAGAGGTGCGGTATGGATCAGGATGCAAAGAGACGGGCGCTGGACGAAGCGTTAAAGCAGATTGAAAAGGATTTCGGCAAGGGCGCGGTCATGAAACTCGGCGACCCGAGCAATATGATGAGTGTCGAGACCACGCCGACCGGATCGCTGAGCTTAGATCTCGCGCTGGGACTCGGCGGCATTCCGAAGGGACGTATCATCGAGGTCTACGGACCGGAGTCCTCCGGTAAGACCACGGTCGCGCTGCACATGGTTGCGGAAGTGCAGAAGCGCGGCGGCATTGCGGGCTTTATCGATGCCGAGCACGCACTGGATCCGGTCTACGCAAAGAACATCGGGGTCGATGTCGACAACCTCTACATCTCCCAGCCGGACACCGGTGAGCAGGCGCTCGAGATCACCGAGACCATGGTGCGAAGCGGTGCCGTGGACATCATCATTGTGGACTCGGTTGCGGCGCTGGTGCCGAAGGCGGAGATTGAGGGCGATATGGGAGATCTCCACGTGGGTCTCCAGGCGCGTCTCATGAGCCAGGCGCTCCGTAAGCTCACGAGCATTGTCAGCAATACGAACAGCACCGTAGTCTTTATTAACCAGCTGCGCGAGAAGATCGGCGTCATGTTCGGCAGCCCCGAGACCACGACGGGCGGAAGAGCGCTGAAGTTCTACTCCTCGGTGCGTCTGGATGTCCGCAAAATCGATGTCTTAAGCAGGGCGGCGAGATTGTGGGTACCCGTGTCCGTGTGAAGGTGGTCAAAAATAAGATTGCGCCGCCGTTTAAGGAGATTGAGTTCGATATCATGTTCGGCAAGGGCATCTCGAAGGAGGGCGATATTCTGGACCTCGCGGTCAAGGAAAATATCGTCGAAAAGAGCGGCGCCTGGTTCTCCTACGAGGGCAATAAAATAGGCCAGGGTCGTGAGAACGCCAAGGGCTTCCTGCAGGAACACCCGGAAATTTCGGTTGAAATCGAGAATCGCGTGCGCGAGGCGCATGGACTGACACCCGTAGATACGACAGGAATTTCGGCCGGTAAGGCGGAAGCCATAGAGGAGCGGGAAGCGGAAGTATGACGATTACGGAAATTCTTCCGCTCGGCACGAAAAAAAAAGCAAAGTCCTCACCGATGAGGACTTTGCTTTTTCGCTTTACCGGGGGGAAATTAAAAAAATGGAACTGGAAGTCGGGAAAGAACTCACGGAGGACTTCCTGAAGACGGAACTCTATCCCCTGCTCATTCGGCGGAGCCGGGAGCGTCTGCTCTATCTCTTAAAGCAGAGGGATTACACCGAGGCGGAACTGCGTCGAAAATTTCGCGAAGGCTTTTATCCGGAAGAAATCGCGGAACTTGCGCTCGACTACGGGCGCAGTCTTCGCTATGTGGACGACAGACGCGTCGCGGAGACCTATATCAGGACACGGAGCGGGGAAAAGAGCGCCCGCTATATAAAGACCGCCCTCCGAAACCGCGGGGTCGACAAGGAGCTCATTGAAGAGTTACTCGAAGCGGAGGCGCCGGACGAAAGCGCACAAATCTGTCGGGAACTTAAGAAACGGAGCTACTCCACCGAACTCGACAACAAGGCGGAACAGCGTATTTATGCAGCTCTCCTGCGTAAGGGCTATACTTACGGCGCGATTCGGGATGCAATACGTACTTATACTTGCGATAATTCTTAAGATTTGCTAGTATATTCATATTGCCATGAAATCGAAGCGCAATATAGGGAAAAAATTGTACCATGAAAACTGAATAAGGAGGTGCTCTGTGTCACAAATCATCATTGCAGTTGTCATTACGGCGGTGATTGTGGCTTTTTTGAGCTGGAATCTTGCGATTGCATATCGGAAGCGTACTTATGAAAGCAAGATCGGCAGCGCGGAGGTGAAATCCCGCGAGATCATCGAAGAAGCCTTGAAAACTGCGGAGACAAAGAAGCGCGAGGCCATGTTGGAAGCCAAGGAAGAAGCGCTCCGGACCAAGAATGAACTGGAGCGGGAAACCAAGGAGCGTCGCGCGGAGTTGCAGCACTATGAGAATCGTGTCCTCAGCAAGGAGGAGAATCTCGACAAGAAGCAGAATGTGCTTGAAAAGCGAGAGCAGACCTTGCAGCAGAAAGAGGAGAGCATTGCGGCGAGAAGCCGTGAGGTGGATTCTCTCTACGACAGAGGGATGGAAGAGCTGGAGCGCATTGCCGGACTCTCGGTGGAGCAGGCGAAGGAATTCCTGCTTCGTTCGATCGAGGACGATGTGAAGCACGACAAGGCGCGTATGATCCGCGACCTTGAGAGCGCCGCAAAGGAAGAGGCGGATAAGAAGGCGAAGGAGTATGTGGTGAGCGCAATTCAGCGTTGCGCCGCAGACAGCGTCGCGGAATCCACGGTCTCGGTGGTACAGTTGCCAAACGACGAGATGAAGGGACGTATCATCGGCCGCGAGGGCAGAAACATCCGCACCCTTGAGCAGCTGACCGGTGTGGAACTGATTGTCGACGACACGCCGGAAGCGGTCGTGCTCTCGGGCTTTGATCCGGTACGCCGTGAAATTGCGAAGGTTGCGCTTGAGAAGCTGATTAACGACGGCCGCATTCACCCCGCGCGCATCGAAGAGATGGTCGAGAAGGCGCAGCGCGAGGTCGATACCCGCATGCGTGAAGCGGGCGAGGCAGCGGTGCTCGAAGTCGGTGTACACGGCATTCATCCGGAGCTTGTGAAGCTCATCGGACGCATGCGTTATCGCACGAGCTACGGGCAGAATGCCCTGCGTCACTCGATCGAGGTCGCGGAGCTGTCCGGCATACTGGCGGCGGAAGTGGGCGTCGATGTGCGCATGGCGAAGCGCGCGGGTCTTCTGCACGATGTCGGCAAGGCGGTCGATCACGAGATCGAGGGCTCCCATGTGCAGCTCGGCGTGGAACTTTGCCGTAAGTACAAGGAGAACCAGATTGTCATCAACACGGTGGAATCTCACCACGGCGATGTCGAGCCGGAGAGTCTGATTGCATGCATTGTGCAGGCCGCGGATACCATTTCGGCGGCGCGTCCGGGCGCAAGACGTGAGACCATTGAGACTTATACGAACCGTCTCGCGCAGCTCGAGGAAATCACGAATTCCTTTGAGGGCGTCGAGAAGTCCTTGCGGTGCAGGCAGGCCGTGAGGTGCGCATCATGGTCGTTCCGGAGAAGGTCACGGACGACGACATGGTCATCCTTGCGCACAATGTCGCAAAGCGCATTGAGCAGGAAATGCAGTACCCGGGCCAGATTCGCGTCAATGTGATTCGCGAATCCCGCGTCCAGGACACGGCAAAATAAAATTGCGGGAGACTCCCGCGCCCAAGTTTTTGCGGGCGCGGGGGTCTTTTTTTGGCAAATGTCATAAAAATGTAAGCGGATTGTTATTGACGATATAGCGGTTATCGGGTATCCTATAGACAGTCCCGATTAGAAGAAATGTAGAAAAAGTTGACGTTTGAAGCGTAGAGTTCTATTCACATTTTCCGACCGGACAAATTTCAGAGCGATTCATAAGGGGGAAATGACAATGAAACATGTCGTAAGAGGAACCGTTCTCGCAGGAGCATTGATGCTCTTCACTGCGGCGTTCGGATTGAGCGCGTATGCTGATACCGCGATTAAGACCGTAGGCCTTAAGGTAAGCGGAACCGTACATGCGGGCACCCCGCACGGTGATGAACAGCTTTGAGTTCAAGCCTGCCGGCAGCCGTTACTTCGTGAACAGCTTCGAGGTGCTGAACGAGGGAGAGTCCTGGAAGGCGACCGATGTCCCGACCTTCCGTGTTCGTCTGCAGGCTGCGGACGGCTACTACTTCCGGGTCAACGCTGCGAGCCAGATTCATCTGGAGGGCGCAGAGTATGTGAGCGCAACGCGTGAGGACAACGCTTACGCACTGGTTGTTGATTTGAAGCTTCCGAGCCTTGAGCAGCAGGCTTCTAAGATTAACGAGGCTTACCTCGAAGGCACCACGGCAAGCTGGACCGAGTCTCTCGGCGCGGGCGGCTACGAGGTGAAGTTTAAGAGAGGCAACACGACGCTCGGCGGCGTGCAGATGGTGCAGGGAACCTCCCTCGATGTTTCGAAGTACATGACCAAGGCAGGAACCTACTCCTTCCAGGTTCGCGGCGTGAGCGCAATGAACCCGGACTACCGCGGACCGTGGGCAAGCTCCAACGAGATCTCGGTGAGCGAAGAGGCTGCGGCTGCGCAGAGAGCAAAGAACGCAACCGAGGAGAGCGCGGGAACCTGGCAGATGAACGGCGGCAAGTGGAGCTTCCGTCTTCCGAACGGCGAGCTTGTAAAGAGCAGCTGGAGAAGAATCAACAATGAATGGTATGTGTTCGACGAGAGCGGCAACATGATTACCGGTTGGTTCAAGGACGGCGACTTCTGGTACTATCTTGATGGCACGAACGGCAATATGTGGTACAACCGCATGAGCCCGGATGGCTACCAGCTCGACATCAACGGTGTCTGGGTTGCACCGCTGGCAAACGCACAGTAAGACTGAGACAGACATTCAAAAGACGCTGTATTTTTCAAGCTTTCTTGAAAAATACAGCGTCTTGTTTTAATATGGAGGGAAAAGTTTTTCCTGAGAGAAAGCTTTTTTGGAATCCCGAGGACAGGCACAGGAGGAGACTACTGTGGAGAAGAAAATTGTTTTGATTCCGGGCGACGGTATCGGACCGGAGATTGTGGGAGAGGCAAAGGCAGTGCTCGCGCATGTCGCCGAGAAGTTCGGACATGTGTTTCACTTTACGGAGATTGCGATGGGCGGTTGTTCGATTGACCGCTACGGCGAGCCGCTGACCGATGAAAACTTGCAAAAGGCAAAGGAGAGCGATGCCGTGCTGCTCGGTGCCGTGGGAGGTAACGCTGAGACGTCTCCCTGGTACAAGCTGGAACCCGCGCGCCGCCCGGAGGCAGGTCTTTTGAAGATTCGGAAGGAGCTCGGTCTCTTTGCAAATTTGCGCCCCGCGTTTCTTTACCCGGAACTTGCGGCGGCCTGCCCCTTAAAGCCGGAGCAGCTTCGGAACGGCTTTGACCTTGTGATTGTAAGAGAACTCACCGGCGGCCTCTATTTCGGCGAGCGCCACACCGAAGTCGTAAACGGCGTCGAGACTGCGGTCGATACCCTGGTCTACACGGAACCGGAGATTCGGCGCATTGCCGTCAAGGCCTTCGAGGCCGCGGCAAAGCGCAGAAAGTCCCTGATCAGTGTGGACAAGGCGAATGTGCTGGATACTTCGCGTCTCTGGCGGCGTGTCATGGAGGAAGTCGGCAAGGACTATCCGGACGTGAAGCTCTCGCACATGCTGGTCGACAACGCTGCCATGCAGCTGGTCTACAATCCGGGACAGTTTGATGTCATCGTGACCGAGAACACGTTTGGCGACATTCTGTCGGATGAGGCGAGCATGGTGACGGGCTCCATCGGCATGCTGCCGAGCGCGAGCCTGAACGAGACAAAACTCGGCCTCTATGAGCCGAGCCACGGTTCCGCGCCGGACATTGCGGGACAGGACAAGGCGAACCCGCTTGCGACCATACTCTCGGCGGCGATGTTGCTTCGATACTCCTTCGATATGGAGACCGAGGCGCGCGCGGTGGAGAATGCGGTTGCGGCCGTACTGCGGGACGGTTACCGCACGCCGGATATTTACACCGAGGGCACAAAGAAGGTCGGCACTCGGGAGATGGGCGCGCTGGTCATGGCCCGCATCTGAAATTTATAATCTGATTTATTTTGATTACAGCTTGGAAAGACATAGCTAGAAAGAAGGAATTACCATGTTAAGCGATCACGTGAAAGCGGGGATGCAGCAGGCACCCCACCGCTCTTTGTTTAATGCACTCGGTTTTACCCAGGAGGAGATGAAGAAGCCGCTCATCGGCATCATCTCGTCCTACAATGAAATTGTCCCGGGCCACATGAACCTCGATAAGATTGTCGATGCCGTGAAGCTCGGCGTCGCAGAGGCGGGCGGTATGCCTGTCGTTGTCCCGGCCATTGCGGTCTGCGACGGCATTGCCATGGGGCACACGGGCATGAAGTATTCGCTCGTCACGAGAGACCTCATTGCGGATTCGACCGAGTGTCTTGCGAGAGCACACCAGTTTGACGCAATGGTCTGCGTCCCGAACTGCGATAAGAACGTGCCGGGTCTTCTCATGGCGGCGGCGCGAGTCAATATCCCGACCATCTTTGTGAGCGGCGGCCCCATGCTTGCGGGTCGCGTGAAGGGCGAGAAGCGCTCGCTCTCCAGCATGTTTGAGGCGGTCGGCGCTTATGCGGCCGGCAAGATGACCATAGAAGATGTCTCGGAGTTCGAGGAGAAGGTCTGTCCGACCTGCGGCAGCTGCTCCGGCATGTATACAGCGAACTCGCTGAACTGTCTCACCGAGGTGCTCGGTATGGGTCTTCGCGGCAACGGTACGATTCCGGCGGTCTACTCGGAGCGCATCCGCCTCGCGAAGCACGCCGGCAACCAGATTATGGAGCTCTACCGGAACGATATCCGCCCGCGCGACATCATGACCGAGAAGGCATTTATGAACGCGCTGACCGTCGATATGGCGCTCGGCTGCTCGACCAATACCATGCTCCACCTTCCGGCGATCGCGCACGAGGCGAAGGTGAAGCTGGATGTGAACATTGCGAACGAGGTCTCCGCGCGTACCCCGAACCTCTGCCACCTTGCGCCGGCGGGGCACACCTATATGGAAGATCTGAACGAGGCGGGCGGTGTCTACGCCGTGCTGAAGGAACTCTCGAAGAAGGACCTCATCAACCTCGATTGTCTGACCGCGACCGGCAAGACCGTGGGCGAGAACATCGAGAACGCATGGAACCTCGACAAGGAGGTCATTCGCCCGGTCGAGAATCCGTATTCCGAGACCGGCGGTATCGCGATACTCCGCGGCAACATTGCGCCGGAATCCTGCGTTGTGAAGCGCAGTGCGGTGGCACCGGAGATGTTAAAGCACAGCGGCCCCGCGCGCGTCTTTGACTGCGAGGACGATGCGATTGCGGCCATCAAGGGCGGCAAGATAGTCCCGGGCGATGTCGTTGTGATTCGCTACGAGGGCCCGAAGGGCGGCCCCGGCATGCGCGAAATGTTAAACCCGACTTCGGCGATTGTCGGAATGGGTCTCGGCTCTACCGTTGCGCTCATCACGGACGGACGCTTCTCCGGTGCAAGCCGCGGCGCTTCGATCGGCCATGTGGCACCGGAGGCGGCGGTCGGCGGTCCGATCGCGTTAATTCGGGAGGGCGATATCATCGACATCGACATCGATGCGCACTCCCTGAACGCGCGTGTCTCCGAGGAGGAGTTCGCGGAGAGAAAGAAGAACTGGAAGCCGCGCGTCAACGAGGTGGACGGCTACCTGGTTCGCTACCGCGAGCTGGTGACCGGCGCGCCGCAGGGTGCGGTGCTCTCGGTGGAAGGCTGGAAGCATGACTAAGCTGAGCGGCGCGGAAATTGTAATCGCCTGCCTCAAGGAACAGGGCGTTGACACGGTCTTCGGTTATCCGGGCGGCGCGATTCTGAATATTTATGATGCACTCTATAAGCACAGCGATGAGATTCACCATGTGCTGACCAGCCATGAGCAGGGCGCTGCGCACGCGGCCGACGGCTATGCGCGCGCAAGCGGCAAGGTCGGCGTGTGCCTCGCGACCAGCGGTCCCGGCGCGACGAACTTAGTCACCGGCATTGCGAGCGCCTATATGGACTCTTCGCCCGTGGTCGCCATCACCTGCAATGTGGCCAATCCGATTCTCGGAAAAGACTCGTTTCAGGAGATTGATATTGCCGGCATCAGCATGCCGATTACCAAGTACAATTTTATCGTGAAGGACGTAAAAGAACTGGCAGGCGTATTGCGCCGCGCGTTTCGAATCGCGCGGAGCGGTCGCCCGGGCCCGGTGCTGGTCGATATCACGAAGGATGTGACGGCGGCGGAGACCGAGTACGAGCCAAAGAGCATTGCGGTTGCATCCATGCAAGAACTCCCCGTGACAGAGAAACTCACGGAGGCGATTTCGCTGCTCCGTGCGGCAAAGAAGCCCTGTATTATGGCGGGCGGCGGCGCGATTTTATCGGAGGCGGCGCCCGCGCTGAAGCGCTTTGCCCATAAGCTCGATGCTCCGGTCTGCTGCACCCTGATGGGACAGGGAGCCTTCGACCAGAACGACACGCTCTACACGGGTATGGTCGGCATGCACGGCACCAAGACTTCGAACTACACGGTTTCGGACTGCGATTTGCTCGTGGTGGTCGGCGCGCGCTTTTCCGACCGCGTCGCGGGAAGCCCGAAGCAGTTTGCGGCAAAGGCGAAGATTTTGCAGATTGACGTTGACGAGGCAGAGGTCAATAAGAACATCCATGTCGCGGCGGCCTTGATTGGCGATGCGGGGCAGATTCTATCCTGCCTTGCGGAGAGTCTTGAGCAGCAGCACCACAGAGAATGGCTTTCGGAGATTCAGCGTCGCAAGGAGCAGTTCCCCCTGCAGGTCGGCGAGGGCTTAACGGGCCCGCGCGTCATACGGGAGCTCGATGCGCTCACGCCGGACGATGCCATCATCGTGACCGAGGTCGGTCAGCATCAGATGTGGGCGGCGCAGCACTACAGTTATCGGAGCCCGAGAACCTTTTTGACAAGCGGCGGCCTCGGCACCATGGGCTTTGGACTCGGTGCGGCCATCGGCGCGCAGAGCGCCATGCCGGAGCGCGTGGTCGTGAATGTCGCGGGAGACGGTTGTTTCCGCATGAATATGAACGAACTCGCGACGGTAGCCCGCGAAGAGCTTCCGCTGATTGAGTTGATTGTCAATAACCATGCGCTCGGCATGGTGCGCCAGTGGCAGACTTTGTTCTATGAAAAGCGATACTCGTCGACCGTGCTTCGGGATCATGTGGATTACTGTAAGATTGCCGAGGCCATGGGCATTCGGGCCTACTGTGTGACGAGTGTGGAAGAGCTTCGCGCCGCGCTTTCGGAGGCGGTCGCGAGCCGCAAACCGGCGGTATTGGATGTTCGTATCGATTCCGACGAGAAGGTCTTCCCGATGTGCCCGCCCGGTGCGGACTTAAAGGAAGTCTTTGACGAGACGGATTTATAACTTTCAATTCAGTCAAAATATGATACAGTAATTGTAAGAAATTGTTTTGGTTTGCGCTTTTCAGGCGGGGAGGAGAGCGGATGGCACGTGTATATAATTTCAGTGCCGGACCGGCAGTGCTTCCGGAGGAAGTGCTGCGGGAAGCGGCAGAGGAGATGCTCGACTACAAGGGAACCGGAATGTCGGTGATGGAAATGAGCCATCGCTCCAAACTGTTTCAGGATATTTTAGATACGGCGGAGCAGGACTTCCGCGAACTCCTCGGCGTTCCGTCGAACTACAAGGTGCTCTTCATTCAGGGCGGCGGTCATGTGCAGTTTGCCATGGTCCCGATGAACCTCATGCGAAACCGAAAGGCGGATTATGTGGTGACCGGTCAGTGGGCCAAGAAGGCCATGCAGGAAGCGGCGCTTTACGGCGATGCGCGTGCTGTGGCATCGAGCGAAGACAAGGTCTTCAGCTACATTCCGGACTGCGATAATCTGCCGATTCGAGAGGATGCGGACTATGTCTACATCTGCAAGAACAATACGATTTACGGAACGGCATTTCATACTTTGCCGAACACGAAGGGAAAGAACCTTGTCGCGGATGTCTCCTCCTGCTTCCTTTCGGAGCCCGAGAAGATTACGGACTACGGCATACTCTGGGGCGGCGTTCAGAAATGTGGGCCCCGCGGGCATGGCAATCGCCGTGGTGCGCGAGGACCTGATCGGAGACTGCCTGCCGGGAACGCCGACCATGCTGCGCTACGAGACCTATGCGGCGCACGGCTCGCTCTACAACACCCCGCCCTGCTACAACATCTATATCTGCGGCAAGGTGTTCCGCTGGATTAAGGCACTCGGCGGGCTTACGGCCATGCAGAAGCGAAACGAGGAGAAGGCGGCGCTGCTCTATGATTTCCTCGATCAGTCGAAGCTCTTTTCGAACCCCGTGCGGCGCGAGGACCGCTCGGTCATGAATGTGACCTTTGTGACCGGCAATGAGGAACTGGACAAAAAGTTCGTTGCGGAAGCAAAGGCTGCGGGACTTGAGAACCTGAAGGGCCACCGCACGGTCGGCGGCATGCGCGCAAGTCTTTATAACGCAATGCCGCGCGAAGGAGTTCAGCGCCTCGTGGAGTTTATGGATGCGTTCGAGAAGAGGGAGGCCTGAGGCATGTTTCGGATTCACTGCAAGAATGCCGTTTCGGAGGAAGGCTTACAGAGCCTGCTTCCGAACTTTACGCTGACGGAGCGTCAGGAGGAAGCGGACGGCATACTGGTTCGCTCCGCGGACATGCACGAGGAGAAACTGGGAGAAGCGACCTTGGCCGTTGCGCGAGCGGGGGCCGGGGTCAACAACATTCCGCTGGAGCGTTTCGCGGAGGAAGGCGTGGTGGTCTTTAATACGCCCGGTGCAAATGCAAACAGCGTGAAAGAACTTGTGATTTGTGAGATGCTGCTTGCCGCGCGCAATGTGATTCCCGCCGTGCACTGGGTTGCGTCGCATAAGGATGCGCCGGATATCGCCAAGGAAGCCGAAAGGGGCAAGAAGCAGTTCATCGGAACGGAAATTTGCGGGAAGAAACTCGGTGTCATAGGCCTCGGCGCCATCGGCGCGGAAGTCGCGAATGCGGCGGTTGCGCTCGGCATGGAGGTCTACGGCTACGACCCCTATCTCTCGGTGAATGGCGCCTGGAGAATCAGCAAGGAGGCGCGGCACGCGACCTCGCTCGAGGAACTCTGCAGGCAGTGCGACTACATCACCATCCATGTCCCGCTGACCGACAAGAACCCGGGCATGATAGCGAAAAAGAGATTGCGGCCATGAAAGAGGGCGTGGTCTTCTTAAACTTTTCGCGCGACAAGCTGGTCGATGAGCGCGCCATGGAAGCTGCGCTCACAAGCGGAAAAGTGAGACTCTATGTGACCGACTTTGCGAACCCGCTCTCCGTGAAGTTGGAGAATGCGATTGTGACGCCGCATCTCGGCGCTTCGACCGAGGAGGCCGAGGACCACTGTGCGGTCATGGCGGTCAAAGAACTCATGGATTATCTGGACAACGGCAACATCCGCAATTCCGTGAACTATCCGGACTGCGACATGGGAGTTCCGGTGAGCGCACAGCGCATTGCCCTGCTCCACAGAAATGTGCCGAATATGATAGGTCAGATCAGTGCGGAACTCGCAAAGCGAAACATCAACATCGACAAAATGACAAATAAGAGTCGCGGCGCGTATGCGTACACCCTTTTGGACCTCGAGAGCTGCCTGCCGGCAGAGGATGAGGCGGCCTTAAAGGCCATTCCGGGTGTGATACGCTTCCGCGCAGTGACAGGAGGCTGATATGGCAGAGGTCAAGGCGTTTTGCGCCCTTCGTCCGAATGAAAAGCAGGCGGCGGAGGTTGCGGCCCTCCCCTACGATGTCTATTCGAGAGAGGAGGCGAGAGCGGCGGTGCAGGGGCACCCGCTCTCCTTCCTGAACATTGACCGCCCGGAGACCCAGTTTCCGGAGGACTGCGACATGTACGCGCAGGAGGTCTACGAAAAGGCGCGGGATATGCTGAGAGAGCAGACGGCGGCGGGCGTCTATGTGAGAGAGGAGAAGCCGGTCTACTTCTTCTACGAGCTGAGCGTTGAGAGCGGCGTGCTTGCGCCTCTCTTACAGGGACACAGCCAGACCGGTTTGGTCGCCTGCTCTTCGGTGGACGACTATCTGAATCAGGTGGTTCGGAAGCACGAGAACACGAGAGAGGAAAAGGAGCGGGATCGCATACGCCACGTGGACATCGTGGACGCGCAGACCGGCCCCATCTTCCTCACCTATCGCGGCACCGAGGCCTTAAAGGCCTGCGAGGCGCGCGCCAAGAAGCAGGCGCCGCTTTACGACTTTGTGAGCGAGGACGGCATTCGCCACCGCGTTTGGCGCGTTGCGGATGAGGCAGAAGTTGCGGCTGTCACCGAGGGCTTCCGGGCGGTTCCGACTACCTACATTGCGGACGGACATCACCGCGCGGCTTCGGCGGTCAAGGTTGCGCTGAAGCGTAGAGAGGAGCACCCGGATTACACGGGCAAGGAAGAGTTCAACTACTTCCTCTCGGTCTTGTTTCCGGAGGAAGAACTTCGCATTCTCCCCTATAACCGCGTGGTCGATGATCTGAACGGCGAGAGCCCGGCGGATTTATTACTCGCCCTCGACCAGGTCTTTACGATACGCGACTGCGGCGAGACCGTGCCTACGCCCGAACAGCGCGGTGAACTCGGCATGTACTTAGACGGTCACTGGTATGCGCTCGGTGTGCGCGAAGAACTCCGCTCGGAGGATCCGGTCGAGGGACTCGATGTCTCCTTCCTGCAGGATCTGGTGCTTGCGCCGCTCCTCGGCATCGACGACCCCAGAACCTCGGAGCGCATCCGCTTTATCGGCGGCATTCGCGGCAGCGAGGAGTTAAAGCGTTTGGTCGATCAAAAGGGCGGTGTTGCCTTCCTCATGTTCCCGACGCAGATGGAAGAACTGCTTTCGGTTGCGGATGCGGGTCTTCTGATGCCCCCGAAGTCCACTTGGTTTGAGCCGAAGCTCCGGAGCGGACTCTTTATTCACAGCTTATGAGTAAGCAACAGTTTTTGGACGAGCTTGCGGCGCGTCTCCGGGAGGAGGGCGCCGAGCTTCTGGTCGCGGAAAATCTGAATTTTTATCGCAGTTACATCGAGGAAGAGGTTGCAAAGGGGCGGAGCGAAGAAGAAGTGCTCGCGGAGCTCGGCAACCCGGCGCTGATTGCGCGGTCCATACTGGATGCCGCGGGCTTTCAGGTGGACGGCATGCCGGACCGGAATCCGGAGGGAGATCTCGGCGCGGGTGCTTCCAAGCATTACCGCGAGCAGAGTGAAACGCCGGGGGAAGAGAGCGATATTCATATCAAAGTGCAGCGTTTCAATTCATGGCTGCTCGGCCTCTTATTCCTGCTGTTCGCGCTGCTGCTGATACTCGCGGTTGCGGGCTTGATTATTTGGGCGGCGCCCGTTATCTTTGCGCTGCTGGCATTCCGTTTTGTGTATCAGGCGCTGAGCGAGTTGTTTCGGCGCTAAACCATAAGAGTCACAGCCAGAAGGAGGAGAGAGGAAATGTTCAGTTCAAAGAGCAAGGCAGAACCGGTGATTCCTGTATCGGCCAATAAGATCGATACCATCATCGGCGAGAAGACGCGGGTCGAGGGTACGCTGCACACCCAGGACACAACGAGAATCGACGGCAGAATCAAAGGGGAAGCCATCTCCGACGGTTATTTGATCATCGGTGAGAACGGCTACGTGGAAGGGGATATCCGAAGCGAAAATATGCTGATTGCGGGTACCGTACAGGGCAACATTTTTGTGCGGGAGCGCCTCGAGGTAACCGAGAACGGCAAGATTATCGGTGATATCACGACCAAGTCTCTGATTATCGCGGAGGGCGCATCCTTCGCCGGCAAGTGCACCATGACCTCGCTGCAGAAGGTCCAGGACGGTGTGCAGAAGGAGGCAGAGAAGCATGTGGAAGCGAACCGAAAAGAGCAAAAGGCCCCGGAAGCAAAGTAAAAAAGAAACGGGGTTTACCCTGCTTCTGCTCTCGAACAGCGAGAAGAAGCCGGTGCAATTTCAACTGCCGCCTCTCTTTTTTAAGGGGCTGCTCACGGTGGTTCTTCTCTTGCTCGGTCTCACCGGTTACGGCCTCATCTCGGCGGCACTTTTAAAGCCGGTTGCGCGCCAGAAAGCGGCGCTGGAGCAGGAAATTGCGCTCTTAAAAGTGGAGCAGGACAAGATACGCTCGGAAAATCAAAATCTGAAGGCCTACACCGAACAACAGGACAAGGAGATGCACAATCTCCAGGAAGTTTCGGACGAAATCAAGAGTAACATCGAAAATTTGCAGGGACGAGACAGCGAAATTCGCGGAAAGCTGGGACTCTCCGAGAACCCGCCGGCCTCTTCGGGCAATGCGAGTCAGCCGGGGCAGACCCCGGTCGGCACGGCGCAGAGCACGGCGGAGTTACAGCCGCTTGCGCTCGGCGATGTAGGCGAGGGTGAAGAGTACAACAAGCTGGACGGGAGCGCGGCCGAGGTCATTTTGCAGCGGGAGAGCAGTGTGCAGCTCTCCGTCATGATGGGCGCGCGGCAGCGCGGCAACACCATGCAGCTCGCGGCGGAGTTACAGCGGGCACAGGCGCTGGTCGCGCTCACCTCGGAAAACTACGACGAGTATGAGGGGGTGGTGGCCTCGCAGGAGTTCCAGGCGGAGCAGAGGCGGGAACGGGCGAGGCAGCGGCGACAGACCGTAATCGGCTATGCGCTCTCTTTTCTCGGCGGTCGCTACGTCTACGGCGGCGAAAATCCCTATTCGGGAACCGATTGCTCGGGTTTTACGCGCTACATTTTAAGCCATGCGGGCGGTGTGTACATCAACCGCACGGCGGCGGAACAGGCACAGCAGGGCAGAGAGGTCTCGATTGACGAGGCAAAGCCCGGCGATTTGATTTTTTACAGCAACGGAAGTCGTGTGAACCATGTCGCCATGTACATCGGCGACGGCAGAGTGGTGCATGCCTCCAACGAGAGAAACGGCATCATGGTTTCGCGCTGGAATTACCGGACACCGGTACACATCCGAAATATTCTCGGCGAATAAACGAGAACGTAACACTTTTGTAATAATATTGAGAAGAGCTCCGGGCGGGAAACCGCGCGGAGCTCTGTTTTTTTCAACTGAAAGATAGAGAAATCGAAAGAATTGAGGCCAAATGTAAAGAATTTGTAAAAACCTTGACGGGAGAGCGCCGAGAAGCTATACTAGCGACTGTAACAATTCCGTAACAAGTAAGGAATTGTTCCGTAACAAGAACAAAGAGAGAGTATGAGAGAGCGTCCAAGACGACTATGCTTTTCAACGGAGGGACAATCGATGAACCATTTTAAAAAATATCTGGCACTGGCAACCCTTGCTTCCGTGATTTCCGCGGGCAGCGCAGTAACTTCTATGGCAAGCCCGAAGGTCACGAAAAACACCGCGGCTTGGGTCGAAGAGGCAAAGGAGCAGGCGGAGGCTGAGCGCGCTGCGGAAGAGGCAAGGCAGCCGAGGAAGCGGCAGCTGCTGCGGCAGCAGAGGCGGAAGCTGCACAGAAGTCGAGCAAGCGCCAGCAGGTCGTGGATTACGCCCTCTCGTTTGTCGGCGGACGCTATGTCTGGGGCGGCACGGATCCGCACACCGGCGCGGATTGCTCCGGCTTCACGGGTTACATCCTGCGCAACGCGGGCGGCGTCGCAATCAGCCGCAGCTCCGCGGAGCAGGCAGGTGAAGGCAGAACCGTCTCGGCGGAGAACATGCAGCCGGGCGACCTTCTCTTCTATAGCAAGGGCGGCGGTGTGAATCATGTCGCTATGTATATCGGAAACGGACAGGTTGTTCATGCATCTTCCTCAAAGACCGGCATCATCGTTTCGGCATGGAACTACAGAACGCCGGTTCGTATTGCAAGCTTCCTCGATTAATTTGGCAACAGTCGAGAAAAAACTAAAGAAATCCTAAAGATTGGAACGTTGACTTTGGCAATATCGCCGCCTATACTGGATTCATATTTGCAACAGGTTGAAATATTTTCGTAATATTTAGCACTGTTCGGGGGAATCGACAGAGAATAGATTAGGGGGATGTGCTGTGAGGAAGCGTATCGGAGTTTGTGCGGCATTGGCGCTCTGCGTATCCATTGCGGCGAGTGTACCGGCATTCGCTGCAAAGGATGATGCCATTATGGTGGAGGCGCTCAGCAATGAAAGTGCCGAGGTAAACGGGATTGTGCCGGAGCTCCATGTGGAGGATGCGGAGGCGTCTAATAGCAACGGACAGGGAATTGTTGAATCTGCGGTTGTCGGGGACATGAAGCCGGCAAAGCCGGTCGGAGAGCCCACCGGCGAGGAGAAGACCGAGAGCCTTCAGAATACCAGTGCTGCGGTCATCCGCAAGGGAGCTTCCGAGAAGTCCGAGACGGCGAAGCAGCAGAAGTCCGAAGACAATGCAGGCCCGAACGGCAGAATCCAGGCGAAGCTCAGCGGCAACAGCTCGGATCCCGTAAGTGCACAGACCAAGACCTCCGGCGGCGCAGGAAGAAGCGTCACGGACTGGAGCAAGGTCAGCAAGCTCAGAAAGTCCGTTGTCAGCTATGCGAAGAGCCTTGAGGGCAGCCGCTATGTGTTCGGCGGTGTCGATCCGAAGAGCGGCATTGACTGCTCGGGTCTCATCCTGGTCGTGATGCGCGATAAGGCAGGCCTTGATTTGGATCATTATTCCGCTTCGCAGGCGACCGAGGGTGTTGCGGTCAGCGCAGACCAGATGCGCCCGGGCGATATCATCGCTTACGACGGCCAGCCGCGCGACGGCAAGGTCAACCACATCGCAATCTATGTCGGAGACGGCAAGGCGATTCACGCGAGAGGTAAAAACGAGGGCGTGCAGATTACGGCTTGGGACTATGCGGAGCCGCTTGCAATTCGCAACCTGCTCGGTGACTGAGTAATACAATCGAATTTTAACCCGTCAGCTTCGGCTGACGGGTTTTTGATTGTTGTGAAAGTTGAAAATTGCCCCGATTACAGAGCTTCAGCTTGCAGTGCCCCCCGTTTTCGCGTACACTCTCCCTATGAAGAATACATTTACATTGACGGCGCCCTGCCATTTCGGCTTAGAGGCGGTATTGAAGCGGGAAATTACGGAACTTGGTTACGATATTACGGCGGTGGATAACGGCAGAGTGAGCTTTCTCGGCGATGCGGAGGCAATCGCGAGAGCCAACCTCTGGCTCAGAACCGCAGAGCGCGTGCTCCTCGAGCTGGGACGCTTTCGGGCGACCAGCTACGAGGAGCTCTTTCAGGGCACTCTGGCCCTGCCCTTCGGCGAACTGATTCCGCGGGACGGGCGCTTCTGGGTTGCGAAGGCAACTTCGGTGGACTCGAAGCTCTTCTCGCCCTCGGACATCCAGTCTGTCATGAAGAAGGCCATGGTGCGTTCCATGGAGAAGCAGTACGGCGCGGTGCCCTTCCTCGAGACAGGGGAGAGCTATCCCTTCCGCGTGAGCATCCAGAAGGACATTGTGACGGTGGCTCTGGATACGAGCGGTGTCTCCCTGCATAAACGCGGCTATCGCACGGAGACGGCGCGTGCGCCGATTACCGAAACCCTCGCGGCGGCACTTCTCCTTCTGACCCCCTGGCATGCGGACCGCATCCTCGCGGATCCCTTCTGCGGAAGCGGAACTTTCTTAATTGAAGCGGCGATGATGGCCTCCAATATGGCGCCGGGCATGAACCGCGAATTCTTGAGCCAAAACTGGGAGCATTTGATTCCCAAGAAGATCTGGTATAACAGCTTTGACGAGGCGCAGGAGCTGCTCATTCCGAAGCCGGAGACCGATCTCCAGGGCTTTGACATTGACGGCAGCGTGATACGCCGCGCAAAGATTAACGCGGAGCAGGCGGGTGTCAGCGAGTTGATACACTTCCAGGAGCGGGATGTGGCGCAGTTCAGCCACGCAAAAAAGTACGGTTTCATTGTGACCAATCCGCCTTACGGCGCAAGACTCATGGGCGAGAGCGGCGAGGCGGAAGAAGTTGCGGCACTTTACCGCACCCTCGGCGAGCGCTTCCGCGCCCTGCAGGATTGGTCGCTCTATCTCATCACGGCCTTTCCGGATGCGGAGAAGTGCATCGGCAGAAAGGCGGACAAGAATCGGAAGATCTATAACGGTATGATGAAGACCTACTTCTACCAGTTCCTCGGGAAAAAGCCGCCGAAGCGTGAAAAGCGCACAGAGAAGCAGGGGGAGTGAGATGCGGGACATTATCTTTGCGACGGGAAACGAGAATAAGATGCGTGAAATTCGGGAGATTTTCGAAGATCTCCCGGTGAGATTGTACTCGCTCAAGGAGGCAGGACTGGTCTCCGACCCGGAGGAAAACGGCGAGACCTTTGCGGAAAACGCCTTCATTAAGGCGGAGGCCGTGCATGCGCTGCGCCCGGACGCCATTGTGATGTCGGATGATTCCGGACTCTGCGTCGATTATCTGAACGGAGAACCCGGGGTCTACTCGGCGCGCTGGCTGGGGCGCGATACCTCCTATGCCGAGAAGAATGCGGAGCTGATTCGACGCCTCGAGGGCGTGGAAGGGGAGGCGCGGAGTGCCCGCTTTACGGCGGCCATTGCCTGCATACTTCCGGACGGTACCCGGCTTCTCAGCGAAGCGCATATGGAAGGTCAGATTGCAAAGGCACCTGCGGGGCAAAACGGCTTCGGCTATGACCCCATACTCTATTTGCCGGAGTACGGAAAGTGCTCGGCCGAGCTCAGCGATCACGAGAAAAATGCAATCAGCCACCGCGGCAAGGCATTGCGGCAGATGCAGGAGAAGTTGCGAGATCTTCTTGCGGCGGAGGCGCGCTGAGCGCCGGGGCGCGGGAATTTTGATTTACTTTCACCTCGTAATACAGTATAGTAGACGCTGTGCGGGGTGTAGCCCAGCCCGGTAGGGCGCCTGCTTTGGGAGCAGGATGTCGCAGGTTCGAATCCTGTCACCCCGATGATGAAAAGCGGAAGGCTTTGGAGACAAAGCCTTCCGCTTTTTTGCGTGGAAACAACAGGCGGAAATCACAGCAAGCGGAAACTGCCTGTTGCGAGGAGGGGGCGGGGACGGTTCAGAAGTTGATGGTCTGTTGCAGACGGCGGGCAACTTCGGCGAGTTTCGGATAAATTTCTTTTTTGCGTCGCGCAATTGTGACGCTCATTCCGGTGAGGCTCAGGGTTGCGAAGAGATGATTGTCTTTGCTCGAGTAAATCGGGACGGAGAGGGCTGCCACGCCCTCAAAAAGCTCTCCGTTTTCATAGGAAAAACCTTCCGCGCGAATCTTTTCGAACTCGTTCTGCAGGGCATCGATTGTGGTGCGGGTTGTCCCGGTGTAAGCGGGAAAGGGGGCATCTTTCAGATAGACATTGAGGGGGGCGTTCCCGCAGATGGGCGAGCACCAACTTTCCGCTCGCGGAGCAGTAGAGCGGAAGGTTGGAATTGGCGCGGCGCACCACGAAGGTGCTGTTGCGCGGTTCGGTCGAATGAACCAGTTGCAGATAGAGATCATCGATGCGAAATAGCGTACAGTTCCCCTGAAAGTAGTCGCTCAAATTTTGCATATAGTTATGAGAGCGGTCAATGAGAATGCTGCGCTTGGTATCGGCCGCAAGGGAGGCCTTATTGAAGAGCTCCGCGCCGAGGAGGTAGCGCCCGGAACTGTTTTGGCTGATATAGCCGTTCATGTGCAGGGTGTTCAGAATACCGTGAACCGTTCCCTTGTTGAGGCCGAGGCGCGTGCTGATTTGCCCCAACGTGAGTTCGGTGTTCGTGATGTTAAAGCAGTTTAGAATATCGATGGCGCGCTGTACGGATTGAATTTGTTTGCCGGTCAGCAACAGCGTGCCGCCGGAGCTTTTCTCGTCGCCGCGGGGGTTGCGTTCTTGCCTTTCCATAGTTTACCAAATACCTCCCATTTCACTCGGATACTATATTCTTACTACAAAAAGAAGCATTTGACAATATCAAAAAAGAGTTGACAAGTATTGTTGCCTGTTTTGTCATCCGTTACAATGAGCCCATCAAGAAAGCCACTGTATTCCGGCCGGCGCAGTGTCTGAAACAAACTATATGGTTCTGAATGGAGGAAGAACGATATGGAACAAAAGACTGCTTCAGCACGTAAGTTTACCTGGAAAGAAAAAATGGCGGCTCTCGGGCCGGGATTTCTGATCGTCGGTTCCTTCATCGGACCCGGAACGGTTACGAGTTCCACGCGCGCCGGAGCAACCTACGGCTTCCAGCTTTTCTGGTGCGTCATCTTCTCGGTTATCGCGGTCATTGTGGTACAAGGGATGTCGGCGCGGCTCGGCATCATCACCCAGGAGGGACTCGCGGAGAACTTAAAGAACGACTTTGCGGATCGCCCGTTGCTCAGGAACCTGCTTTGCGGCCTCGTGGCTCTTGCAATCGTAATCGGCGGCTTCGCCTACATGGGCGGCGACCTGACCGGAACGGCGCTCGGCATCAGCGCCTTGACCGGTGTCTCGACCAAAATCATCGCACCTGTCTGGGGTTTCTGCATTCTGCTCATACTCAATTTCGCGGGGGATGCGGTTAAGTACCTCGAGAAGCTCCTCGGTATCTGTGTCATCATCATGGCGGTCGTCTTCATGGTGACCATGGTCGTCGTAAGACCGGATCTCGGTGCTATGTTCGCAGGCTGCGTTCCGAGCATCCCGGAAAACGGCGGACTTATGACCTGCCTTTCCCTGATCGGAACGACGGTGGTCCCCTACAACATGTTCCTGCACGCGGCAAGTGCGAAGCGCACCTGGCACAGCGCGGAGGAAATCCCGTTATGTAATTTCGGCACCACGGTTCCGATGATTGTCGGCGGCATTGTCACCGGTTCCATCATGATTACCTCGGCAGCTGTCATGCACGGCATGACCGTCAACAATGCGATGGATATGGCCATTCAGCTTGAGCCGACCCTCGGCGCACTGGCTCGCCCCTTCATGGCAGTCGGCCTTGTCGCGGCAGGTGTCTCGAGTGCGGTCTGTACCCCGATGGGCGTGTCCTACGTACTTGCGGGACTCTTCGGCTGGAAGACCGACAGCTCCGACAAGCGCTATACCTTGACGAACGCTGCGGTTCTGATTACCGGTATTGTGATTGCGGCGCTCGGCACCAATCCGCTTGGTCTCATTATGACGGCACAGGCAGTCAACGGTATTGTCCTTCCGGTTGTTGTCGGTGTAACGGTCTATCTGACCTGCCGCGAGAAGATTATGGGCAAGTATAAGAACAACATGCTCCAAACCGTCCTCGGCATCGCAATCTTTGCAATCTCGCTGATCCTCGGCGCGAGCAGCTTCCTCGGCGTATTTTCCTAAGGCAGTATTAGCTCCCCCTGTTCTATGTCTGAATGTAGCCCGGTGTCACCCCAGACCAACCGGGCTGTATTCAGACGACACAGCAGGTTTTAAACCGGGCTTAGAATCAAGCAAAATTTGTTCTTGCGCAGAGAAGTGTAAATAAGCTCTTGATGAGATGCAGATTCATCGAGAGATAGCAAACAAATACAGGAGGTATCCGTATGAAGTACAGCAAACCGACCATCTATGATCCGAATTTTCTCCCGAACAATGTCTACAGCGGCGTTCCGTCTTGGCTGAATCTTTCGGTCGCAGAGTGCAAGGAAGATCTCGAGGGACTCGATTTCGTCGTGAGCGGTGTTCCGTGGGAGGGCGGCTGCACCATAGGCGGCTATTCTTCGACCACAGAGGGGCCGAAGGGCATTCGTTCCGTCTCCATTCGCTACACCGGCTTCCTTCCGGACTTTAACCTCGACTCCTTCGACTACCTGAAGGTTGCTGACTTCGGAGATGTCGCTTGCCAAAACGGAAGCTATGATTTCACCTTCAAGCAGATTCGTGAGAGAATCGCAACGATACTCGATGCGGGTGCGATGCCGCTGACTTTCGGCGGAGACCACGGGATTGCGCTTCCGATTGTGAGTGAGATTGCGAAGCGCCATCCGAAGCGCGTCGGTATTCTGCACTTTGACGCCCACCTCGACAACTACGCTTGCTTCGGCGACGATCTCTACTCGCGCTGCTCGCCCTTCTACCAGATGTATCAAGACCCGAACATGGATCCGTCCAAGATTGTCCACATCGGCATACGCGGACCGAGAAACCATCAGGAGGAGTTCAACAATGCGCAGAAGTTCGGTGCAAACGTGATTCTCGGCAGAGAGGTCAAGGAGAACGGCTGGAAGGCAAGCATAGACAAGGCAATCGAGCTCGCATTCAAGGACACGGACTTTGTCTATGTCACAATTTGTTCGGACGCGCTGGATGCTGCGTACATGCCGCAGGGACCGCAGGACATGGGTGGTCTGACCTCGTATGAGCTCTGCATGATGGTTCATGAGGCGGGACTTGCGGGCGCAAAGGGCTTCGACTTTGTTGAGATTTATCCGGACACCAACAGCCTTCAGACTGCGGCGCACAACGCTTGCTGGGCGGCGCTCTACTACCTGAACGGCTACGCCGAGAGAAAGAAGAACGGCGGAAAGTAAGCCGTCGGAGTAAAGCTGTAAACAGTCGTTAGAGTTGAACCGCCGCGGCAAACGGCGGAAAGTACGTCGCAAACGACTCCGGCGTATGAAAGTGAAATACAGGAGGAGCAGAAACCGAAGGGTAATTCTGCTCCTTTTGGCATCGGGGAAGCGTATCGGATAGGCATGAAGAGGGAGGTAACAGACATGAAAGCGCAAGCGGTGAAACCTTTGATGAAGCCGATGTTTCGGATGCCGGCGAAAGAAGACTATCTGAAGGCAGCGCTCCGGGTCGCACACTGGCTCAGAGCAAATGCGGAACGGACAGAGGCGGGCATACATTGGTTTGAAGACCCCATGCACCCGGAAGGAGAAACGGTCATGGGAGAATTTTCGGTGTACAGCGGCATGCCGGGCCCCATACTTTTTCTGTTGGAACTTTCGGAAATCACGGGGGATTTTTCTTGGCGGGAGGACGCCTGCCTTGCCGCGGATTACCTCTTGGCAAATTTTGACGAGGGGCGGAAGATGCAGACCGATATGGGGGTTCCGGGCTCCGAGATAGGGCCGATCAGCGGGACGGCGGGATTAAGTTTCGTATTTACCGAGCTCGGAAAGGCGACGGGGAAGCAGAAGTACCTGGATTTTGCCGCGACGGAGACTGAAAAGATTGCTTCACTCGCGAAGCGAATCGGAGAAGGTGTCGAATGGCTCGGCGAGCCCGGCGGAATTTCCTACGACGCGGGTATTGCCCTTTATCTGCTCTATGAGGCAAAAGCCTTTGGGCGAGAAGACTGGAGGGCGCTCGCAATCCTCGCGGCGAGACGCTTGCTCGAACAGGCGATTGAAACAGAGGACGGCGCTTACAAGTGGTGTACCATCACGGTACCGAATATCGGCATCGAAGACGGCGGTGAGATGCCGAACTTCTTTTACGGGACTGCCGGGACAGCTTATGTGCTGGCGCGTTTCTATGAGGAGACCGGGGAGCCTGCCTTCCTCGAAGCAGCGGAGCGCGGTGCAGCTTATATAGAAAGAATTTGTGTTCGAGAGGACGAAAAGGTTCTGACGCCCTTCTGCCTTCCGAATCCGGAGCAGATTTATTTCCTCGGCATGTGCAACGGTTTTGCGGGCACGGTGAAACTCTTTTACATCCTGTCCCGGATTCGAGAGACGAAAGTGAAAAAGTCGGAAGCGTACGGTGAATTCGCGGCGCGTATGATAGACAGCATTGTCGCAGCGGGAGCACCGGAGGTCCACTTTAAGGGCTACTGGAATGTGGTCTGCATGTGCTGCGGAACGGCTTCGCTTTTAAATGCGCTGACGGGATTTTACCTCGCAACCGGGGAGCGGAATTACCTTGAACTTGCAGAGCGGAGCGGGCGCTATCTCTTGGGGCAGTTCACGGACCTCGGCGAAGAGCAGGGCTGTTGGTTCCAGTCTTGGCATCGCATCGAGCCTTGGAAGGTAGACGCACGAATCGGCTACTACGACGGCAATGCGGGGGAGGCTATGCAGCTCTTGGAACTCTATGCCGCTCTCTGCGGGGAACTTCCGTGCAGTCCGTTTTCCGGACGATCCTTTCCCGGCAGTGGGGAGCGTAGCGCAGCGCTGAGTACTGTGGCATTCGGAGGCAGCCAAAACGCAGACAAAGCGACCGGGAGCTTGTTCGAGTTTTGCGCGCGGCTTGTGCCTGTCTTTTCAGCATCGGCAGTTCCCGATTGTTACAAGCGAAAAAAGAGAAGGCTTTTCCCACGGAAAGCCCTCTCTTTTTTCTGTTAAAAATAATTCGGAAAAGTCTTGAGAATTAAGTTAGCCTGTGCTATCTTCATATTAAAGAGATTAGTTTTAGCTAATCAATAACCGAACGGAGGAAAGAATTGTGAACAGTGTACAGGTGATTCAGAGAAAGTTGCGGAAGTTCGGCATTGCGTTTCTCGCGTTGCTGGCACTTGGCGCTTGCGGGCAGAAGGGGCAGACGGCGGAGAGCAAGGCGGAGAGCGGGAAACTCAAGGTGACGGTTACGACGACCTTCCTGCAGGATATGACGGAACAGCTTGCGGGCGACTATACCGATATTGCGCTGGTCATACCGGCGGGCGAGGATCCGCACAGCTATGAGGCAAAGCCGGAGGACCGGGAGAAGTTTAAGAATGCGGAGTTGGTGCTCTATCACGGTCTCCACTTTGAGGGACATATGACGGAACTCTTGGAGGCGGTCAACGGCCATGCGGTCACGGCTTCCTTTACGCAGGATGATATTTGTCTGCGGACAGCAGCATGGGGCTCGCGGCAAATGCTGCGGATCCGCACTTTTGGTTCGATGTAAAGCTCTACGAGAAGGCTTGCGATGAGGCGGCCAAGGCGCTGATTGAGAAGATTCCCGCGCACGAGAAGGAGATTCGGGCAAATCTGGATGCATACCGGACAAAACTCGAGGCTTTGGATGCGGAGATTCGCACAACGCTTGCGGAAATTCCGGAGGAGAGTCGCATTCTGGTCACGCCCCACGATGCCTTCCATTATTTCTCGCGGCGCTACGGCATTGAGGTGAAGGCACCTCAGGGTGTCAGCACGGATGCGGAACTCTCGACCAATGACATGGCGGAGACTGCGGATTTTATTGTCGAGCATAAAATCAAGGCTATTTTTGCGGAGTCCACAACGGACCCGGCACGCATGAAGAAGCTGCAGGAAAGCTGCGCGGCGCGCGGCTTTGCGGTCGAAGTGGTGAGTGGCGGCAATGAGGAACTCTACAGCGATTCGCTCGCGCAAAAGGGCGAGGACGGCGACACCTATATCACGATGGTGGAACACAATGTAAAATTGATTGCGGCGCATTTAAAATGAGCGCGAGGAGAGAAGCATGAATGAAGAGAGAGCGGCGGTCGCAGTGCATCAACTGTCTGCAGGGTACGGAAAGCAGACGGTGCTGCGAGACGTCGCTTTTTCTCTGCCTGCGGGGGAGAGAATTGCCTTGATCGGACCGAACGGCGCGGGAAAATCCACTCTGTTAAAGACCATGCTCGGCTTTTTGAAACCGAAAAGCGGAACGGTGGAGATTTTCGGGGAGCCGCTTGAAAAGGTCAGGGCGCGTATCGCCTACATGCCGCAGAGCGCAGAGGTGAACTGGAATTTTCCGATTACCGTGCAGGGTGTTACAGAGATGGGTCTCTTCTTTTCGCTCGGCTGGTTTCGAAAGCCCGGCAAGGCAGAACAGGAACGCGTCGAACAGGCGCTGGAAGAACTGGGACTCACGGATCTTAAAAAGCGGCAGATTTCCGAACTCTCGGGCGGACAAAAAAAGCGCGTCTTTTTGGCGCGCGCGTTGGTACAGGATGCGGATTTGTTCTTTTTGGATGAGCCGCTTGCCGGGGTGGATTACCGGAGTGAGCGCGCCATCATGGAAAAACTGGCGGCCCTTGTCGAGGCGGGGAAGAGCGTGGTCGCCGTACATCACGATGTCCACACGATTACGCGCTACTTTGACCGCGCGGTCCTCCTCGATGACGGAACGGTTCAGGCGGCCGGTGAGGCATGCGATGTTGTGGTGAGCGAAGCCATGCGGCGCTGTTACGGCGAGGTGTTTCAGGCGGAGAAGTGGCGGTGATGAGACTTTTATTATCTTACGATTTGGGTGGTCGCGAGCGGCGCGGCGTTGCTCGCCGCAATTGCCGCGGTGATCGGCTGCTTCAGTGTATACCGGGGACAAAGTTTAATCGGCGACGCGCTGGGGCACGCCTCCTACCCGGGGGTGGTGCTCTTTTTTATGTTGTTTCGAAGCCGCAATCCGCTGATTCTCTGCCTCGGTGCGGCCGCAAGTGCGGCGCTTTCCTATGCCCTGATTCTCTGGCTGCAGGGCGAAAAAAGGCTTGCGCCGGATGCCGTGCTGGCCACGGTACTCGCGGGGATGTTTGGGCTCGGCATGGTATTAAAGACCTTCATTCAGGGAAATCCGGCCTTTCGCAATGCCTCGCAGTCGGGACTTCGGGTCTATATTTTCGGTTCGGCTGCTTTTATGACAAGACGGGATGTGCTGCTTCTGCTCTGCGGGGCGGTGCTGCTCTCGGTTCTTCTGTTGCTCTTTCGCAGGCCCTTGCAGTATTCGAGTTTCGACCCGGGCTATGCGGCTTCGCTCGGCATTTCGGAGCGGCTCATGGGCGCGGTCATGCTGTTTCTGACGGTCGCGGTCATAGCCCTCGGCATACGCACGGTCGGGGCCGTGCTGATTTCGGCCTTCTTACTGATGCCCTGTATCGCAGCCTCGCAGTGTGCCAAGACACTTTCCGCAGTCTTGCCGCTCGCTGCGCTGATGGCGGTGCTCAGCGCCCTGCTCGGCTGCGCCGTGAGTACGGTATCGGAGGGAATCTCAACCGGACCCATGATTATACTCTGCATGGGCGCCTTTACGCTTGCGGCTTTTTTAGTTCGCCTCGGAAAGGAGAGAGGATGATAGATGTCATTTTGGTGCTGCTCAGCACATCCCTCTGCCTCGGCGTTCCGGGCTGCTTTCTGGTACTGCGGCGCCTCTCGATGACGGCGGATGCGGTGAGCCACGCAGTCTTACTCGGCATAGCGCTCGGCTTCTTTTTGTGCGAGACTTAAACTCCCCCGTGCTCATTGTCTCGGCAGCACTCTTCGGGCTTTTCAGCATTCTTCTCACCGAATGGATTGCATTGCGTTGTCATATCGCGCGAGATGAGGCGCTCGGTCTGGTCTTTCCGCTCTTTTTTGCACTCGGTGTCATACTGGTAACGCGCTGCTTTCGGAATGTGCACCTCGACACGGAACTCATTCTGATGGGAAATCCGCTGTTTGCGCCCTTTCTGCAAAGCTTCGGGCTGCCGCGCGCGGTGATTGCGAATCTGTTGCTCTTCGCGGTCAATTTGATTTTTGTGCTCGTCTGCTTTCGGCCGCTCGGCTATGCCTGCTTCGATCCTTCGTATGCGAGCCTGCTCGGGTTGCCGCTCACACGCATTTTCTATATGCTGCTCACGCTGAGCGCCTTCAGTGCGGTGGTAGCCTTTCAGAGTGTCGGCGCCGTGCTCTCCATCGCCTTTTTTATCGCGGCTGCGGCTGCGGCGAGCCTGCTTGCGCGGAACTTGTGCGAAATGCTCTGCCTCACCCTGCTAATCGGGGCCTTGGTTGCCGTTTGCAGCACCGTGACAGCGCTTCGTATGAATGTGTCGCTGTCCGGGATGTGTGCGGTGTTTTTCCTGCTTGTGTTGCTTCTGCTGCGCTTCTCAGCGTTCCTCCGCAAACATCAGCAGTACGCCGACCGCGAGAAAGAGGGGGCAGAATAAAACGGCTTTGATGCCGAAAATCGGAGACAAATTTCCGCCGACACCGGCGCCGAGTCCAAAGATCAGGATGACGCCGAAGTAGTAGAGGGCACGCTCCAGTTGAGACCGGTTCTTGGTGCGAAGAAAATCGGAGACCGCGGCGGTGCCGCTTCTTAGATTTCCGATGCACATGGTGCTCGCATAGGCGTTGCCGTTTACCTTGCGGAAGGCCTGGACCTGCAAGGCACAGGCAAAGGAGACCAGCATATTGGCTTCGAGATTCCATTCCGTGCCGATAAAGCCGACAAAGCCGAGAAGCAGCATTTCGACAAGGAGTATGCCCTGCCGCCAGTGCAGACGGCGTGATTGTTTGAACTTCCCCTCGAATTGTTCCGCGGCAAAGATGCCGCCCGCAAAGGCAAAGAGCGGGAAGAGATAGCGTATTCCGCCGCTGAAATCGCCCGCAAGAAATTTGGTGGACATCAGCACAATGTTTCCGGTCTGGGCGTTTGCGAAGACATGATTGCGGACAATATAGGTATAGGCGTCCTGAAAGCCGCCGCTGAACGCAAGAAAGGCGGTGAGCAACATGGTGTCGGAGACCTGGCGTTTTGTCGGCCGCTTGTGAGTTTGCATGAGAGCTCCTTTCTGTCACTAATGCAAAGTTGTTTGCACATTAAAAGCATAGAGGCATTTTGTCCCTACTGCAAGAGAAGCGCGGCGATTTGTGATGAATGTACAGACGAAGCGGAAAAAGCCTTAATTCCCGGGATTTTACAGGGGAATTTTGCGGAAATGCTTGACATTTTCGGCTTTGACAAGTATAAGTCTTAGTAAATGCTTGTGGATTGCTTAATTATTTGTTAAGCCTCAGACTTACAAAAGGAGAGTTGAAATGAGAAAAGAGATTTTTGCATTCGCTCTGACAGCAGCGCTTTCGATTGCGGCTGCGAGTGCGGCATTCGCGGCACCCGGCGCAGCGACGCCGAGCAGCGCAACTTCGACCACGGCTTCTTCGAGCTTTGCGACGCCGAGCAGTGCGACCCCGGCAGGCAGCGGCCGCGTGGGCGGCGGCGGTGGCGGCGGCAGAAACGTTCGTTCTTCGGGCGGCCGCGTTGGAACCAAGGGCGTTTGGACCAAGAGCGCTTCGGTGCAGACCGGCGCAGGTCAGTGGTTCGTGGTGAACGGCCGTTGGTGGTACCGTTATGCGAACGGCGGCTACGCGACGAACTGGGCAAAGCTCAGCTACAACGGCAGAACCGACTGGTACTTCTTTGACAGCCACGGCTGGATGCAGACCGGCTGGCTTGAGGACAATACCGGAAAGTACTACCTGAACCCGATCGCAGACGGTTCTCAGGGAAGAATGATTACGGGCACCTATACCATCGATGGTGTCGAGCACGAGTTTGAGACCCAGGCAGGCAAGATGCAGGGCCACCTGATTCGCTAATTGCAGACAAGAAAAAAAGCGGCGCGAGCCGCTTTTTTTCTTGTCTGTTCTTTTTGATGCGGACTCCGCTCATTCGTGCAGTTCGAGCGGAAGCCCGTCCGGGTCAAAGAAGAAGCACATGGCCTTTCCGGTGTAAGCGTCCGTGCGGAGGGGCTCCACGCGGACACCGGCCTTCCGAAGGGCCTCTGCGGTTTCCGCAACCGAGGAAACCCGAAAGGCGAGGTGACGCAGCCCCTGTGCCTCCGGGTAGCTTTTACGCGGCGGTGCGTCGGGCTTCACAAAAAGCTCCAGTTCGGCATCGCCGAGTTGAAAGTCGATTTTCCAATCGGCCTCCCGCTTGTGTTCGCGAATCACGGGAAGTCCCAAAAGTTCTGCGTAAAAATGTCTGCTGCGCGCGTAGTCCGTTGCGATGACGGCGACATGATGAATCGCCTCTAGTTTCAGGCTCATTCGACGGTCACGGATTTTGCGAGATTGCGCGGCTTGTCGACATCGAGTCCCTTCGAAACCGCGAGGTAGTAGCCGAGGAGTTGCAGCGGAATCACCGCGAGGCTGTCGGCAAAGCGTTCGTCGGTTTTCGGGAGGAAGAAGGCAAAGTTCACGGTGTCTTCAATGTCGTAATTCCCGGAGCTTGTGAGTCCCATGAGGTAGGCGCCGCGGCTCTTCACTTCGATGAGGTTAGACAGCGTCTTCTCGTAGAGTTCGGACTGGGTGAGCACGCCGATTACCAGGGTGCCGTCCTCAATCAGGCTTATGGTACCGTGCTTTAACTCGCCTGCTGCGTAGGCCTCGGAGTGAATGTAGCTGATTTCCTTCATCTTGAGACTGCCTTCCATGCAGATGGCGTAGTCTATGCCTCTGCCGATAAAGAAGACATCCTTCGCGTTGCTGAACTTTGCGGCGAACCACTGGAGCCGTTCCTTGTCGTCAATGATGCGCTGTACCTTTTCAGGCAGGGCCGCAATCTCGGCGAGCAGGCGCTGCTCTTCGCGCTCGTCAATCAGGCCGCGTGCCTTGCCGAGGCAGATGGCAAGCATGTAAGTGCCGATCAACTGGGTCGAGTAAGCCTTGGTGGTCGCAACCGAAATTTCCGGGCCCGCATAGGTGTAGAGCACAAAGTCCGCTTCGCGGGCAATGAGGGAGCCGATTACGTTTACGATGGCGAGGGTCTTTAAGCCATGGGCCTTCGCCTCACGCATTGCCGCGAGCGTGTCGGCGGTTTCGCCCGACTGGCTGATTACGACGACCAGATTGTTCGGGTCAATGACCGGGTGGCGGTAGCGATATTCCGAGGCGAACTCAACGCGGACCGGGAGCCTTGCGAGGTCCTCAATCACGTACTGGGCGGTCACGCCGACATGGTAGGCGGAGCCGCAGCCTATGATGGTGATGCCGTTGAAGCCGCGAATCAATTCGTCGCTGAGACCAAGCTTCGCGAGATCCACATGGTAGTCGAGCTTTTCCCCTTCGGTTTCGCCGCATAAGTAGGCGCGGAAGGTATCCGCGATGGCCTTCGGCTGCTCGTGAATCTCCTTCATCATGAAGTGCTCGTAGCCGCCCTTCTCGGCTGCGGACTCATCCCAGTCGATTAACACCGGCGTCTTCTCGACCACATCGCCGTTTAAGTCATAGAAGGTCACGCCCTCCGCGGTGACGCAGCCCATTTCGAGGTTGTCGATGTAGCAGACGCGGCGTGTGTACTTTAAGCAGGCGGAGGGATCCGAGGCGATGAAGTTCTCGCCCTCGCCGAGCGCGACAATCAGCGGATTGTCCTTTCTCGCAATGTAAATTTGATTCGGGTAATCCCGGAACATGACGGCGAGCGCATAGCTGCCGCGCACGCGCACCAGAGTCTTTGCGAGCGCGTCGATCGGGCCCACCTTATACTTCTTATAATAGTAGTCAATCAGATTAACGATTGCCTCGGTGTCGGTCTGCGAGTAGAAGCGGTAGTCGTGGCGGGAGAGCTTCTCCCGGATTTCCAGATAATTCTCAAAAATGCCGTTGTGGACTGCGAGCACAGAACCGTCCGTAGAGACATGCGGGTGTGCATTGCTCTCGGAGGGAACGCCGTGCGTTGCCCAGCGGGTGTGCCCGATGCCGCAGCAACCCTCCAGCGCCCGGCCGTTGTCGGTCTTGTCTGCGAGGACGCGCAACCGCCCCTTGGCCTTGACAACAACAGGTTCCCGATCGCCGTCCCGGACGGCAATACCGGCGGAGTCATAGCCTCGGTATTCCAGCTTCTCCAAGCCCTCCAGCAAAATGGGGGCAGCCTGTCGCTTGCCGATGTATCCAACAATTCCGCACATAGAAATCCTCCTTTTTCAATGTGAATATTTTATCACGAATGGGCAAGGGTTTGAACCTATTGAAAAGCTATGTTAAAATAGGCGGAAAAAAACGGAAGAGGAGAGACATGGGAAAGATATTTTGTTTTGGCAGCGACGTGGATACGGATCAGATTATCGCGTCGCAGTACCTCCTGTACCCGAGTGTTGAGGAGATGGCGCCGCACTGCTTTGAGTCCCTGGACGAGAACTTTGCAACTGCGGTGCAGGCGGGTGATTTTGTGGTGGCGCGCGATAATTTCGGCTGCGGTTCTTCGAGAGAGCAGGCTCCGGCTGTCTTAAAGGCACTCGGTGTGCGGGCTGTCTTTGCAAACAGCTTTGCGCGCATCTTCTTCCGAAATGCGATTAATATCGGTCTGCCGGTTATTGTCTGCGAGAATTTGATTGAGCGCGTGAAGCCCGGAGAGGAACTGTCGCTCGACCTCGAGAACGGCACGGTCACGGTGGGCGGACAGAATTACCGCTGCACCAAGCTGCCGCAGAAGATGCAGGAAATTCTGGACCGGGGCGGACTCATTGCGGCGCTGAATCGGGAGGAGGCATAATGGCTATGACTATGGCAGAGAAGATCATTGCGCGCGCTGCGGGAAAGCCGGAGGTGCACGCGGGCGATATCGAGACGGTAACGCTCGACTATATGATGTCAAACGACGGCACAACCCACCTCACCATCGGCATGTACGAAAACTTAAAGCACCCGCGCATTGCGGATAAAGACAAACTGATCTGGATCGTAGACCACAATGTACCGGCGGATTCGGTGAAGACCGCCGCGTCTCATAAGAAGATGCGCGATTTTGCGCGCGCAAACGGCATTGCCTTCTACGAGGGTGAGGGCGTATGTCATCAGATTATGCTGGAAAAGTACGTGTCCCCGGGGCAGTTTATCTTCGGTGCGGACTCCCACACCTGTGCCTACGGCGCGCTCGGCGCCTTCGGAACCGGCGTTGGCTGCACGGACTACCTCTATGCGATGGTCACGGGACAGAGCTGGGTGCTGGTGCCGAAGACCCTGCGCTTCGAGCTCCGCGGCAAGCTGCGCCACGGTGTCTACGCGCGCGATCTGATTCTCACCATCATCGGCAAGATAGGCGCAAACGGCGCGAATTATAAGGCCATGGAGTTCGGCGGCGAGGGCCTTAGAAGCCTCGGCATTGCGGACCGCGCGGCGCTCTGCAATCTCTGCGTCGAGGCCGGCGCAAAGACCGGACTCTGCGAGGTGGACGAGACGACTCTTTCCTATTTAAAAGAGCAGGGCAGGGAGCCGCTTGCTGTCTTAAATCCGGATGCGGATGCGGACTACGAAGAAGTGTTTGAAATCGATCTTTCGGAAATTCGTCCGATCGTCGCAAAACCGCATTTCGTTGACAATGTGGTCCCGGCGGAGGAATGCAGCGGCATTCCCATTGACGAGGCCTTCCTCGGCTCCTGCAACAACGGCAGAATCGAGGATCTTCGCGTCGGCGCGGAACTGCTTCGCGGCAGAAAGGTTGCGGACAGCGTGCGCTTCCTCGTGGTACCTGCGAGCCGCGCGGTCTATGAAGAGGCGCTCCGCGAGGGTCTCCTGAAAATCTTTATGGACGCGGGGGCCATTGTGATGAACCCGAACTGCTCGGTCTGCTGGGGTTCCTGCCAGGGCGTCATCGGCGAGGGCGAGACCCTGATCAGCACGGGAACCAGAAACTTTAAGGGGCGCTCCGGCCATAAGGATTCTTACGTGTACCTTGCGAGTACGGCGACCGTCACGGCCAGCGCAATCAAGGGTGAAATTTGCACGGCGGATAGCCTGACAAAGTGAGGCGAGAAATGGAAGAATTTCAGGGAAACGTATGGAAACTGGGAGATGATATCGACACCGACATCATACTCCCGACCGAATATCTGGTCTTTCCGACCATTGCGGAGATGAAGCCCTATGCCTTTTCGCCGCTCCGCCCCGAGCTCGCAGGCAAAATAGCGCCCGGCGATATCATTGTGGGCGGCGAGAACTTTGGCTGCGGCTCCTCGCGCGAGCAGGCCCCGGAAGTCGTGAAGGCACTCGGCGTGCGCGCGGTCATCGCAAAGAGTTTTGCGCGCATCTTCTTTCGGAATGCAATCAACAACGGCCTTCTCTTAATCGAGTGCCGAGAGCTCCCGGATGAAGTGCGCGAGGGAGACACGATTTCGGTGACGGTCGGCGAAAGATACACGCAAACGGCAAGGACTATAAAATCGCGGCACTGCCCGAGAATCTCATGGAGATCTTGAATGCGGGCGGACTGGTCAAGGCGATGCGGAAGAGAAATGGGCTTAACTGAGATGAAAATGACAATGATTGAAAAGCTGATTGCCGCAAAGGTCGGGCACGCGGTGAAGCCCGGCGACATTGTGACGGTCGGCGCGGACCGCGTGATGCTGGACGACATCATGATGCCCTTCATCGCGGCCAAATTTGAAGAGATGGGCTTTCAAAAGCTCTGGGATCCCGAGAAGGTCGTGATTATCTGCGACCATCTGGTGCCGGCAAGTCAGGTTGACGATATCAGAGCCTATAAGCTCTCGAACGAGTTTGCGGCAAAGTACGGCGTCCCGAATTTGCACCGGAGCGACGGCATCTGCCACCAGCTCATGACCGAGGCGGGCTACGTAAAGCCGGGTGACCTGGTCTTCGGAACGGACAGCCATACGACAACCTACGGCTGTGTCGGCGCGTTTTCGACCGGCATCGGCTACACGGAGATGGCGGCGGTGCTCGGCACCGGCGAAATCTGGCTCCGCGTGCCGGAGACCATACGGATTGAGATTAACGGCGAGCTCCCGGCGAATGTGATGTCGAAGGATGTGATACTCCGCATCATCGGGGACTTAACGGCGGCGGGGGCAACCTACCGCGCGCTCGAGTTTACCGGCGACACGGTGGAGGCAATGAGCCTTTCCTCCCGCATGACCATGGCAAATATGGGAATTGAGGCCGGGGCCAAGTGCGCGCTCTTTGCGCCGGATGAGAAGACTGCGGAATATCTCGGCATCGAGCTCACGGACGCAGAGCGTGCCCTGGCGGGCGATGCGGACGCGCCCTGCGAAAAGGTGCTTCGCTACCGCGCCGAGGACTTCGTGCCTGTCATGGCACTGCCCTCGAATGTGGACCATGTCGCAGCCATTCGGGACCTGGAACCCGTGGCCATTGACCAGGTATTCCTCGGCTCCTGCACAAACGGACGGCTTGAGGACTTGATGGCGGCCGCGGAGGTGCTAAAGGGCAAGCACATTGCGCCCTTCGTGAAGCTCATTGTGACCCCGGCCTCCCGCAAAATCTGGGAGGAGGCAGAGGCAAACGGAACGCTGGCAACGCTCTCGGCGGCGGGCGCCATGATTACCCACCCGTCCTGCGGACTCTGCTGCGGGCGCACCGGCGGCATACTCTCGGACGGGGAGCGCGTGGTCGCGACCAACAACCGCAATTTCCTCGGCAGAATGGGAAGCTCCAAGGTGGAGATTTATCTCGCCTCCCCGAAGAGTGCGGCAGCTTCCGCACTCACGGGCAGACTCACGGAGGCAGCATGTTAAACCAGTTTTCAAGAACCCAGCTCCTGCTCGGTGTTCCGGCCATGGAGAGACTCAAGGCATCCCGCGTCGCGATTTTCGGACTCGGCGGCGTGGGCGGCTATGTCGCGGAGGCGCTTGCGCGGAGCGGTGTCGGCGCCCTGGATTTAATCGATGACGACAAGGTCTGTCTCACGAATTTAAACCGCCAGATACTTGCCCTTCGTTCAACGATAGGTAAATATAAGGTTGAGGTCGCGGCAAATCGGGTGGCGGAGATCAATCCGGACTGCCGCGTGACCATGCACCGCATGTTCTATCTGCCGGAGACCGCGAATCACTTTGACTTTCGCGAGTATGACTATGTGGTCGATGCAATCGACACCGTGACCGGCAAGATTCAGCTCATTTTGCAGGCGAAGGAAGCGGATACCAAAATCATCAGCTGTATGGGCGCGGGCAATAAGCTGGACCCGACCAAGTTTGCGATTGCGGATATCTATAAGACCAGTGTAGACCCGCTGGCGCGCGTCATGCGCCGCGAGTTAAAGAAGCGGGGCGTACGGAAATGCAAGGTGGTATACTCGACCGAAGCACCGGTAAGACCCTTGGAGGATCCGAGCATCAGCTGTCGGAGTCACTGCGTGTGTCCGCCCGGCACCGAGCGGAAGTGCACCGAGCGCCGGGATATCCCGGGCAGCACGGCATTTGTCCCGGCAGTCGCGGGACTGATACTCGCGGGCGAGGTGGTGCGTGAGCTCGCGGGAGAGAGAGAAGCATAAGTTTTATTTGGCTTTGCGGGGGAGAAAGGCTAGAATATAGTTGAGCGGAGGATATGACGATGAAAGTCAGACGAGTGTTAACTTCTTTTGCGGCAGCGGCGGTTCTTGTCACGGCGCTCCCGCAGGCGGCGGAGGCGGCAACCATAACCCGCGGCAAGCGGACCGTGGCTAGCGACAAGGTTTATGGCGGATCGCTACCGTGTCAATGCGCGGAGCGAAAAGGCAGCGGCGAATCAGAACCTGTCCCAATTTGCGGGAAGCGAAAGCGGCACAAACGGCGCGGGGACCTTTTCCTACGAGTCGCTGACAGAGGCCTTTCGCTTGCGTGAGCCCTATCTTGTGAGCCGGAACGGCGACGATGCGCGTCCGCTGACCACCGTGAAAGATTGCGGCAGCTACTATGAGCTGGACTTTGTTTCGCTCTACGCGGCGGTCAAGTACGATGCGGAAGCGGTCGAGGCGCTTTCAGTCGGCGATTCTTTCCGCATTGACGACCGGAGCTATGTGCTCGCGGAGATTCGGGAAGACGGCAGCCGGGTCTTTTCGCGCAGCGGCTTTGAGACAGATGAGCAGCTTGTTCTTCGAAAGGTCGCGCCCAAGGGGAAAAAGGCTTACTATATTGCGGCGGAGAGCGGTGAACTCTACTACACAGGTAAGGTCCGCATCAATAAGGACGCCGAAGTGCGTGCAGGCGAGCGCAGCATAACGGCGGAGCAGTACTTGACGGCGGCCGGCAACGGGCTGCGCGAGGGCTTTCGGGGCGGTTTCAACGAGCGTGAGCAGTGGATTTCTTTAAACGGCAGCTTTACCCTGGATGCGGCCGGCAACATCAATCATTTTACGGAGCGTTAAGCGACGTGTTACTTTATGAAACAGCGGCGGACGGAACGCTCTCGGTGGCGGGGGTTCAAGCCCCCGAGGCGGCACTTGTGATTCCCGCGATGCAGGACGGAAAGCCCGTGCGACGCATCCTTAAAAATTCGTTGCGGGAACTCACCGGGGTTCGCAGCATACAGATTGCGGACAGCGTTACGGAAATCGGAGATTTTGCCTGTTACGCTTCGCCGGACCTCATTCAGGTCTCGCTTTCCGAGACACTCACCGAGCTCGGCGACGGCGTGTTCCGCGGCTGTGAGGCCCTGCAGAGCGTGCACTATGCCGCGCCGCAGGGCAATTTTTATGCGCTGCGCGCGCTGCTCACCGAGCCGGAACCTGCCTTTCGCTGCGAACTGAAGCTTTCGGACGGAGAGGCGGAACTCTACTTCCCCTCTTTCTTAAACGAGTTCGATGAGGATACCATGGCGCGCGCCATACACCCGCGAATCGAGGGCTGCGGCTATGCCTTCCGGGAGTGTGTGACGCGGCGAAGCATTGATTTTTACCAGTATGACCGCCAGTTTGCGCGCGCCGCGGCGGCGGAGCGGGAACCTGCCTGCCGCATTGCGATAGGGCGCTTGCGTTATCCCTACCGTCTTTCGGAGGCGCGGCGCGAGGAGTACAGGGCTTATCTTGCGGCCGAGAGCGAGACCGCGGCAGAACTTGCCTTTCGGGACTACGAGGCGAGCCGTGACCGCGCTCGTCTCGTAGCGACCATGACTTGGCTCAGGCGAGAGCAACTGCTCTCCGGGGAAGCGCGGCGTTTTGCGCTCGAAGAGGCGGGAAAGGCGAAGCTCGCGGAGCTCAGCGCGGAACTCCTGCAGGGCAGGGAACAGAGACAGAGCACGGACTTTTCGCTCTGAGGAGAACAGAACAATGAGCGGAAATCGGGAAGCCTTAGAGGCGGCAAGCGAAAAAATATGGAACTACACGGTGACCGAGCTCGGGCTCGCGCTCCCCTTTCTTCGCGGCGCCTTTTTTCTGCTCAGCCCGCAGCTGGATTTACGGATCCAAAACATAGGCACGGACGGAAGCACGGTCGCCTACCAGCCGCGCTATCTCATGCAGGCCTTTCTCGAGGACCCGCGGTCGCTAAGGCGCACCTGCTTTCATCTCTTTTTGCACTGCATCTTTCGCCATGTCTACCACGTGCCGGAGGAAGCGCGCGCCCGGGAGGACTGGGATATCGCGGCGGATATTGCGGTCGAGTACCTCGCGGACTCCCTGGATGAAGACATCCTAAGAGAGACAGAGAGCGATACACGGCGCGCTTGGTACGAGCGTTTCCTTGCGGAGAGCCGCATTATGACGGCGGAACGCATCTACCGCAGTCTGCAGGGGATGGACTTAAGCTTTGACGAGCGGGAAGAGCTCCGCGAGACCTTTTGGCGCTGCGACCACAGTCTCTGGAAATCCAGAGACCAAGCCGCCGAAGACAGAGGAAAAGTCTCTGCCCTCCGAGGAGAAGCGCTGGGAGGATGCGGCGGAGCATGTCGAAAAAATGCTAATCGCCGCCGGGAGAGAGGCGGGAAGAGGCAGGGAGAGCTTTCTCCGCGCGCTGCACATTCAGGGCGAGGCGAGACTCTCCTATGGGGAACTCCTGCGCCGCTTTGCGGTCTCCAAGGAGGTCATGGAGATAGACCCCGATGCCTTTGACTACGGCTTTTACAACTACGGCATGGAGCACTACGGCAACATGCCCCTAATCGAGGAGAATGAGTACCGCGAGGAGCGGCGCATTGCCGCGCTGGTCATCGCAATCGACAGCTCGGCCTCGACCCAGCACGGGGATGTGGAGCAATTTTTTGCGGAGACCCTGGGTATATTCCGGGAAGAGCAGGCTTTTTTCCGCGATGCGGAAATTCATGTGATTCAGTGCGACGAGGCCGTCCGTGAAGACAGGCGCTGCCGCAGCCTCGGCGAACTCGACGCCGCGCGCGAGCACTTGCGGATTGCGGGCGGCGGCGGCACGGATTTTCGTCCGGTGTTTCGCTATGTTGAAGACCTGCAGGCAAAAGGCGAGCTGACAGAGCTCCGCGGACTGTTTTACTTTACCGACGGCGAGGGTGCGTTTCCGGGTGAGGCGAGCCCCTATCAGACGGTTTTTGTGTTTCCCGCGCGCGATGAGAGCGTGGAAGAGCGGGTGCCTTCCTGGGCACTCAAGGCTTATTTGGAGGAGAGAGAAGCGTGAACATTCAAGAGGCAAAAGAGGAGATATCCCGCGCAATCGACGCATATCTTTATAAGGACGAGAGCGGGCACTATCGGATTCCGCGGGAGCGGCAGCGCCCCATCCTCCTGATGGGCGCGCCGGGAATCGGAAAGACCGCGATTATGCGTCAGCTCGCAGAGGAAAAGGGACTCGGTCTTGTCTCCTATACCATTTCCCATCACACGCGCCAGAGCGCCATCGGCCTGCCTGTCGTGACCGAGCAGCTCTTCGACGGCAGACCGCAGAAAACCACGAACTATACCATGAGCGAGATTGTGGCTTCGGTCTATGAGATGATGGAGAAGAGCGGCAAGCGGGAGGGCATCCTCTTCCTCGACGAGATCAACACGGTCTCCGAGACGCTTGCGCCGACCATGTTACAGTTTCTGCAGTACAAGACCTTCGGCACCCACCGCGTGCCGGAGGGCTGGGTCATTGTGACCGCGGGAAATCCGCCCGAGTATAACCGCGCGGTGCGGGACTTTGACGTGGTGACCAAGGACCGCGTGCGCGAACTCCGCGTGACGGCGGACTACGGTGTCTGGAAGGGCTATGCCCTGCAGCGCGGCATGCACGGTGCCGTACTCGCCTTCCTGGATCTTGAGCCCGAGGCCTTCTTCTTTGTGCGCGCGGGCGAGGCAGGCAAACGCTTTGTGACCGCTCGCGGCTGGGAGGATCTCTCGGATTCGCTGAAGGCCTATGAGGCACTGGGACTCAGCGTGACCGAGGGCTTCATGAGCTCTTTTTGCAGGATACAGAGATTGCGGAGAAGTTTTATCGCTACTATCTTCTCTACCGCAAGTACGAGGCACTTTATAACATTGCGGCGATACTCAGCGGCGAGGAAAAGGCGGATGCGGCGCGCCTTAAAAAGACGGGCTTCGATGAAAAGCTCAGTTTTATCGCCCTGCTCGCCTCGGCGCTCGGCGAGCGCTTCCGGAAGTGGCAACAGGACTTCCGCGTGCAAAAAGAGGTATTTGCGGCCTTGAAGCGCGTGCGGGAAGCGGAGGAGTCGGGAGGCAGCGTGATTGCAGCGCTCTCGGAGGAGCGTTTCCTTGCGGCGCAGCGGCTTTCGACCGAGCGCGCGGCGGATGCCCTCTCTCCGGAGCGCGAGCAGCGACTCGAGCAAGAACTCGCACGGCTCAAGGGCTATGAGGCGCTCTTGTCCGGCGTCGCCGAAACCGAGGCCTTTTCGCGCCTTCGGGAGGCTTTTGCCGCGGATGAAGCAGAGCGGAAGCAGCGGGAAGCAGAGACCGCCGAAGCTCTCAGCGCGGCGCTTCGCTTTACCGCCGAGGGCTTCGGTGAGGGCCAGGAGCTCGCGCTCTTTTTGACCGAGCTCAATGCGAACCGCGCGGCGCTCGCCTTTGCGGATGAAACCGGACACGAGGATTATGCGCGCTACAATCAGCTTTTGCTGCTGAGAGACCGCAGAGAGACATTGAAAGAGGAGGTCATGCGTTTCCTATGAAATTTGTGATTCAGTGTGTGAGCGAGGCATCCTGCACGGTCGAGGGTCGCGTGACCGGCGCAATCGAAAGAGGCTATCTTATTTTGGTCGGCATCTCGGACAGCGATACCGAAGAGACCGCCGAGCGCATGCTCAAAAAGACAGCGGGACTTCGGGTATTCCCGGATGAGAACGGCAAGACCAATTTAAGCCTCGCGGATATCGAGGGCAGTGTGCTTTTAATCTCGCAGTTTACGCTCTATGCGGACTGCAGAAAGGGAAACCGCCCCTCCTTTGTGAAGGCCGGAAAGCCCGAGCACGCAGAGCGGCTCTACCGCTATCTCCTCGACACTTGCCGCCGGGAGGGAATCGGCAAGAGCGTGGAAGAGGGCGTATTCGGCGCGGATATGCAGATTGCGCTTGTGAACGAGGGACCCTTCACGCTGGTGCTCGATTCCGATGAATTGCAACGCCGATAAATTCAAAAAAATCATTGACAGCGGAAGGCAAAACAGGTATACTCTCTTTGTTCTTGTGATTGGGCTATCGCCAAATGGTAAGGCAACGGACTCTGACTCCGTCATTCTGAAGGTTCGAATCCTTCTAGCCCAGCGAGCAAAACCGAGCCGAACGGCTCGGTTTTTTTGTATCTGTTATTTTGACCGATATGCGGCTATGATTGATACAGTGTATTGTTTCAAAGCTTTGAAATTTCGATTTTGATGATTCGCCGAGGGGCGATTTCGGAAAGGCGGTAGGGCATGAAGTACTTAAAACTTGGCGTCATGCAGACTTTGGTGATTGAGCGCAAAAAGGATTTTGGTGCATTTCTTCGCGCTGTGGAGGATACGGCGGGGGAGGAGACGGTGCTGCTCCCCAAAAAGCAGATTCCCGTGGGGGCGGAAAAGGGAACGGCGGTGGAAGTGTTTCTTTATAAGGACAGTTCCGATCGCCTGATTGCAACCACGCGCCGTCCGCTACTCACCGTGGGCGAAGTCGGAAAACTCGAGATTCGGGAGATCACGAAAATCGGCGCCTTCTTGGACATGGGGCTGGAGCGCGATGTGCTGCTGCCCTTCCGGGAGCGGGTCGGCGAGTTGAAGCCGGGCGCAAGCGTGCTGGTTGCGCTCTATGTGGATAAGAGCGAGCGCATTGCGGCGACCATGCGCGTGTACCGACACTTAAAAGTAGCGGAAGGTATTGCGAAGGAGCAGACGGTGCGCGGTACGGTCTATGAGCTCAGCGATCCGGGCATCTACGTCGCGGTCGAGGACAAGTACTTCGGCCTCATTCCGCGCGCCGAGGCCTACGGCAATTTCTCGGTCGGTCAGGAAATCACGGCCCGCGTCATACGCATCCGCGAGGACGGAAAGCTGGATTTGAGTCCGCGGCGCAGAGCCTTCGAGCAGATGGACGATGATGCCGAATTGTTGCTCAAAAAGCTTGCCGCGGCGGGCGGTGAGCTTCCCTTCCACGACCGCAGCGAGCCGGCGGAAATCGAAGCGGCCTTCGGTCTCTCGAAGAGTGCATTCAAACGTGCGCTCGGCAAACTGTTGAAAGCGGGCAAAGTAGTAAAGACGCAACAAGGCATTCAGTTAAAATCATGAATAATGCCTAAAAAATGTTGGGATATAGGGTTGCCTCGCTTGATATTCTTGTCAAACTGCCTTATGATATCTCTGATTGAATGTGGATTTCTATGGGAACACGGTAGCAGCGGAGCTGTGTCACCGAAATTGAAAGGAGACAGAGATGATATCGAATCAAATTCTGCAGTCCACCCTGGAAGGAATGAAGGGTATCACCCGTGTGGATCTTTGCATCACGGACACCGAAGGCAGCCTTTTGGCATCGACTTTCCAGGAAGCGGAGACCCAGGAGTCGGCAGCCTATACCTTCGCCAATTCACCGGCGGATGCACAGGTGCTCGGCAGCTACCAGTTCTTCAAGATTTTTGATGACAATCAGCTCGAGTACATCCTGATTGCGCGCGGCGCGAGCGAGGATGTCTATATGGTCGGAAAGCTCGCGGCCTTCCAGGTCGAGAATCTCCTCACGGCTTACAAGGAGCGTTTTGACCGCGATAACTTCATCAAGAACCTCCTGCTCGACAATCTCCTCTTAATCGACATCTACAACCGCGCGAAGAAGCTCCAGATTGAAGAGCAGGCGCGCCGCGTCTGCTTTGTGATTGAGACCGAGGCAGGGCGGGAGATGAGCGCGCTCGAGACGGTGCGCAACATCTATGCGAACCGCGGGCACGACTTTGTGACGGCGGTTGACGGTCGCACGATTATTCTGGTGCGCGAGGTGCGTGAGGGCGAGAGCTTTGACGAACTCGACCACGCGGCGCGCGAGGTCATCGAGGGACTCCGTGCGGCCGAGATTCTGGATGTCAACATTGCCTACGGCACGATTGTGAAGGACATCAAGGATGTGTCTCGCTCGTACAAAGAGGCAATGATGGCGCGGGAAGTCGGCAAGATCTTCTACCCGGGTCAGACCATTGTCGCTTACAACAAGCTCGGCATAGGCCGCCTGATTTATCAGCTGCCGTCTTCGCTCTGCAAGATGTTCATCAGCGAAATCTTCGAGGGCAAGACACCCGAGCAGTTTGACGAAGAGACCCTGCAGACCATCAACAAGTTCTTTGAGAACAGCCTGAACGTTTCGGAGACCTCGAGACAGCTCTACATCCACCGCAACACCTTGGTGTACCGCCTTGACAAGTTGCAGAAGACAACCGGCCTCGATCTCCGTGTCTTCGAGGATGCAATCACCTTTAAGATTGCGCTGATGGTCGTGAAGTACATGAATTCAAAGGAAGAGGTATTTGATGGCAGAAAATTCTGAGCGGAGTCAGGAAGAGGAGCTACAGGAGAGAAAGCGGGCCGAGGCCGCGCTTCGCTCCGCGCGCGACCACAGGATGCGGAGCATCGGCTTCCGGAACGGCTTTTTGTCGGCCTGCTCTGCTGCCTGTTGCTCTTTGCCGGTGGTGTTTTCTGGTTGTTTCACCGGGAAATCGGGATGCTGGCAAAGCAAAAGCCGTACCGGGCGGAACAGAGCAGCGCTTCCAATGCGAGCGAGAATCCGAAGGATCTGAATTATTCCAAGATAGAAGCAAAAATGCGGCTTCTGCAGAATGTGATTTACAAGAACTTCCTCTTTGATGAGCACGAGACAGAAGTGGAAGACGGCATTTATAAAGGCATGTTGTCGGGACTCGGCGATCCCTACTCTGTCTACTACACGGCGGACGAGTATAAGAAGCTGACCGAAGAAACCAGCGGCAAGTACTCCGGCATCGGCGCGGTTTTGAATCAGGATCCCGAGACCAAGATAAGTCGCATCGTGAATGTATTCCCGGGCTCCCCGGCGGAAGAGGCGGGACTCAAGCCCGAGGATATCCTCTATCAGGTTGACGGGCACGATGTGACCGGAGAGAATCTGGATGTGTTTGTCGCGAGTTATATTCGCGGCGAGGAGGGCACAACCATCGAGGTCAAGGTGCTCCGCGGCGAGGCGCACGAGGAACTGAGCTTTAACGTGACGCGGCGTCATATCGAGATGCCGACCGTAGAATCTAAGATGCGGGACAATAAGATCGGCTACATCCGCATCCTCCAGTTCGACACAATTACGGCCGAGCAGTTTGAAAAAGCGGTCGAGGATCTCCAAAAGAAGGGCATGAAGCGTCTGGTCATAGACCTCCGCAACAACCCGGGCGGCGTGATGGATTCCTGCGTCAAGATGCTCGACTACATGCTTCCGGACGGCCTTCTGGTCTACACGGCGGGACGCGACGGCGTGGGAGAGAAGTACTATTCGACCGACGGACACGAGGTCAACGTGCCGACTGTGATTTTGATTAACAGCGGCTCCGCGAGTTGCTCCGAGATTTTTGCCGGCGCTTACCGCGACTTTGGCCGCGCAAAGCTGGTCGGCACGACGAGCTACGGCAAGGGCATTGTCCAGTTTGTGATGCCGCTCGGCGACGGTTCGGCGGTGAAGCTCACCACGCAGCACTATTACACCCCGAACGGTTACGATCTCCACGGCAAGGGCGTTGCGCCGGATGTCGAGGTGAAGTCCGAAGAGGGCGATGTTTTGGACGGCGACAAGGATGCGCAGCTAAAGCGCGCACTGGAAGTCCTGCAAGAAGAATAAGCAAGAGAGACAGACCGACAGGAAAGCAAGTCGGCTGTCTCTTTTTTTATGCAGATATGCATAAAAATGTAATACAAAGATTATTAATGCAAAATATACTTGTTTTTTCGAGACGGAGAAGTATAATTATCATAAGAAAAGCGAGATTTCACATGGGAGGGCATTAAAATGAAGATGAAAAAATTTGCAGTGGCGGCGGCAATTGCGATGCTGGGGACGACACTCATGGCCTGCGGCGGCAAGAAGAGCGCGGAGAGCAAGGCAGAGGGAGCGGCGAGTATTAAGACCGTGACTGCGGGCAAACTCATCATGGCGACCAACGCGGAGTTCCCGCCCTATGAGTACCACGAAGGAAATGAGATCAAGGGCATTGATGTCGAGATTTGCCGGGCGGTTGCCGAGAAGCTCGGCTTAGAGCTTCAAATTGAGGACGTAGCCTTCGACGCCATCATTCCGGAAGTAGCCTCCGGTAAGGCAGACCTTGCCGCGGCCGGTATGACCGTGACCGAGGATCGGAAGCAGAACATGGACTTTTCGGATACCTATGCGACTTCGATTCAGCTGATACTTGTGCAGGAGAATTCGAGCATCGCGGGGAAGGAGGATCTCAGCGGTAAGAAGATCGGCGTACAGCTCGGCACGACCAGCGATCTCTTCAGTACCGAGGATTTCGGTGAGGATGCGGTGGTTCGTTATTCGAAGAGCATGGAGGCTGTGCAGGCGCTCAGTCAGGGCAAGATTGACGCGGTCATCGTGGACAGCCAGACTGCCAAGGCGTTCGTGAATGAGGTAAAGGGCATCAAGGCACTGGATTCGAGCTACTCGGATGAGGCTTATGCGATCGGCGTGAAGAAGGGCAACACGGAGCTCTTGAATGCGGTCAACGCGGCGCTTGCGGAGCTCAAGTCCGAGGGCAAGCTCGATGAGATTGTGACAAAGTACACCAAGGCAGAGTGAGGAGAAGCATGTTTCAGAGCTTTACGGATGAATTCTATCGGAATTTATTTTCGAGCAGCGTTGGCGCTATTTGAGCAACGGCCTCCTGCTCACCCTGGAGATTACCTTCTTTGCGGTGCTCCTCGGTGTGCTGCTCGGCTTCTCGGTGGCACTGGTGCGCGAGGCGCACCGAAGCACCGGAAAGTTTCGGCTGCTCAGCACTATCGGTGGTATCTATTTGACCGTGATACGCGGAACGCCGGTGGTCGTGCAGCTCATGCTGATTTACTTCGGTATTTTTGCCTCGGTGCGCATTCCTCCGATCTTGGTCGCAATCATTGCCTTCGGCATCAACTCGGGCGCCTACCAGGCAGAGATTTTCAGAAGCGGCATCGAAGCGGTGCCGCGGGGGCAGTTTGAGGCGGGGCGCAGCCTCGGTTTCAGCTACCGGCAGACCATGCGGCGCATCATCATGCCACAGGCAATCAAGAATGTGATTCCGACGCTGGCGAATGAGTTTATTGTCCTCTTAAAAGAGACTTCGGTTGCGGGTTATGTCGCCTTGGCCGACCTCACAAAGGGTGGCGACATCATCCGCAGCCGCACGTATTCACCCTACCTGCCCATGCTGGCGGTGGCGCTGATTTATCTCTGCCTCGTGCTGATATTCTCCGCAGGCGTCAAGTATCTGGAGAGGAGTTTAAAGACCGGTGAGCGCTAAGGCATTGATACAGGTAAAAGATCTACGGAAGCAATTCGGGAAACAGGAGGTCTTAAAGGGAATCACAACGGATATCAAGGCGGGCGAGGTGGTCTGCGTGATCGGCCCTTCGGGCTCCGGGAAGTCAACCTTTCTCCGCTGCCTAAACCGCCTCGAAGAGGCCTCCTCGGGGAGTATCTTCTTTGAGGGGGGAGGATCTCTGCGACAAAAAGACCGATATAGACCGCGTGCGCCAGCGCATGGGCATGGTATTTCAGCAGTTTAATCTCTTTCCGCATATGAATATTCTAAAGAACCTGACCATCGGCCCCATAGAGCTTCAAAAGCGTAGCCGGGAGGAGGCAGAGGCCTATGCGATAGAGCTGCTTCATAAGGTAGGGCTTGCCGAGCGAGCGAACGCCTATCCGCAGCAGCTCTCGGGCGGACAGCAGCAGCGCATCGCGATTGTGCGGGCGCTCTGCATGAAGCCGGATGTGATGCTCTTTGACGAGCCTACCTCGGCGCTCGACCCGGAGATGGTCGGTGAAGTGCTGAACGTGATGAAGGACCTCGCCGCGCAGAAGATGACCATGGTCGTTGTGACCCACGAGATGGGCTTTGCGCGCGAAGTTGCTTCTCGCGTCATGTTCCTTGCGGACGGTTACTTCCTCGAAGAAGGAAGCCCCGCGGAACTCTTCGGAAACCCGAAAAACGAGAGATTGCAGAGCTTTTTGAGCAAGGTGTTATAGAGCGCGGCGGGATACGCGCTGTGAAAAAGAGGAAGCAGACCTTTTCGGCTTATGCTTCCTCTTTTTGCTTTTGCTTGACGCGAGGGTGGGAAGGGTCTATGATACTTTTAGGAATGATTCTTATTTTGCATTTGGCATCTGTAAGGAGGTACCGTGATGAGAGAATATAAAAACCTGATTATCGGCTTCGGCAAGGCGGGCAAGACGCTCGCGGGTTATCTCGCAAAGCAGGGCGAGAAGACCGCGCTGGTGGAAGAGAATCCCCTTCGCTACGGCGGCACTTGCATCAATGTGGCTTGCATCCCCTCGAAGTCTCTGGAGCACAGCGCAGCGCTCTCGGCGACCTTCGGCGGCAGCTTGGAGGAGAAGAAGGAGCGCTACAGGGCGGCAATTGCGGAGAAGCAGCGCCTCACGGGCTTCCTCCGTCAAAAGAACTATGAGAAAATCGCATCGACCGGTGCGGAGATTATTGATGCGCGCGCGGTCTTTCTGGATCAGCACCACGTAAAGCTTCAGTTCCCGGACGGTCGCGTGGACGAGGCAAAGGCAGAGCGCATCTTCATCAACACTGGTGCGGTCACGGTGATTCCGCCGATTGCGGGCATCGAAAACAACAAGAAGGTATTTACGAGCGAGAGCATGATGGAGCTCAGCGAACTTCCGGAGAAGCTGGTCATCATCGGCGGCGGCTACATCGGCCTCGAGTTCGCATCCTACTACAATAACTTCGGCTCTGAGGTCACAGTCATTCAGGACATCGAGCAGTTCATCCCGCGCGAGGATAAGGAGATTGCGGCACTCATCGAGAAGACCCTCGTTGAGAGCGGCATCGAGATTATCAAGGGCGCGAAGGTCGAAGAGATTCAGGGCGGCAGCGTGCGCTTTACCGTGGGCGGCAAGGCAGAAGAGAAAACGGGAGACGCAGTACTCCTTGCGACCGGCAGAAAGCCGAACAGCGCTAATCTCGGCCTCGAGCATGCGGGCGTCGAAGTTACGGCGCGCGGCGGCATCGTGACCGATGCGCAGTGCCGCACCAAAGTGCCGCATATCTTCGCAATGGGCGATGTGCGCGGTGAGCTCCAGTTTACCTACATCTCCCTCGATGACTTCCGCATTGTCCGCGATGCCCTAAAGGGCAAGGGACGCAGCACCGAGAATCGCGGTGCGGTGCCCTACGCGGTCTTCCTGACTCCGCCCTTTGCGAGAGTGGGATTAAGCGAGGAGGAGGCGGTCGCAGCCGGAAAGAAGTTTAAGAAGACCTTGCTTCCGACCGCGGCAATCCCGAAGGCACAGGTGCTCCGTGAGACCCGCGGCGCGCTGAAGGTGCTGGTGGAAGAGGGCACGGGCCTCATTCTCGGCGCGCACCTCTTCTGCCCGGAGTCCCCGGAAATGATTAACCTCGTGAAGCGCGCAATGGACAGCAAGATTCCGGCTTCCGAGCTCGCAGAGCAGATTTATACGCATCCCACGATGACCGAGGCATTCAACGACTTGTTCGCATAAACAAATGTTCTCTTTTCCCTTGCCGTGGGACGGTTCTGCCGCTATACTGAATATGTGATTTGCGTTTTGCGCCTCTTGCAAGGGAAGAGGCGCTTTGTTTGTACCTGCGACAGGCGATAGAGGAAGAAATGGCAAAACAATATATTAAAATTCGAGGTGCGGCAGAGCACAACCTAAAGCATGTGGACATCAACATCCCGCGAAATGAGCTTGTGGTTCTGACCGGCCTCTCGGGCTCGGGAAAGTCGAGCCTGGCCTTTGATACGATTTACGCCGAGGGACAGCGGCGATACATGGAGTCGCTCTCGAGCTATGCGAGACAGTTCCTCGGCCAGATGGAGAAGCCGGAGGTCGAGAGCATAGAAGGCCTCTCCCCCGCGATTTCCATTGACCAAAAGAGCACCAACCGGAACCCGCGTTCCACCGTGGGCACCGTGACCGAGATTTACGACTACCTGCGTCTCCTGTACGCGCGCATCGGCATCCCGCACTGCCCGAACTGCGGGCGTGAAGTGCAGCGGCAGACCATAGACCAGATGGTGGATCAGCTGCTCGCTCTGCCGGAAAAGACCCGTGTTCAGCTCCTTGCGCCCGTGGTGCGCGGCAAGAAGGGCAGGCACGAGAAGGTGCTCGAAAAGGCAAAGCGGAGCGGCTATGTGCGCGTCCGCGTGGACGGCAACCAGTACGAGCTGAGCGAAGAAATCGTGCTGGATAAGAACATCAAGCATAACATCGAGATTGTTGTGGACCGCATCTCGATTCGCGCGGGCATTCAAAAGCGCCTCACCGACTCGCTCGAGGCAGCGCTTGCGCTTGCGGGCGGTATTGCCGAGGCAGAGATTGTGGACGGCGAGACTCTGCGCTTTTCGCAGAACTTTGCCTGCCCGGACTGCGGTATCTCCATCGAAGAGGTGGAGCCGAGAAGCTTTTCCTTCAATAACCCCTTCGGCGCCTGCCCGGAGTGCGCGGGTCTCGGCTACAAGATGGAGTTCGACCCGAGCCTCATGATTCCGGACGAGAGTCTCTCGCTCAATCAGGGCGCAATCATTGCGCCCGGCTGGAACTCGAGCAGCCAGAAGGGCAGCTTTACGAACGCGCTCTTAAACGCGCTCGCGGAGCACTACCACTTTTCGCTCGACACGCCGTTTGAGGACTATCCCGCATCCGTGCGGGAACTCATACTCTATGGCACCAAGGGGAAAGAAGTGCCGGTCTTTTATAAGAGCCAGCGCGGCGAGGGCACCTATCAGGTTGCCTTTGAGGGCCTTATTGAGAACGAAAACCGCCGTTACCGCGAGACCTTCTCCGACACCATGAAGCAGGAGTACGAGAGCTACATGCGCATCACGCCTGCAAGGCCTGCGGCGGCAAGCGTCTCAAGAAGTCGAGTCTCGCGGTCACGGTCGGTGGCAAGGATATCTACGACGCGACGGATATGTCGATCGTCAAGTTCCGCGACTTTGCGGACGGCCTGGCGCTCACGGAGACCCAGAGGAAGATAGGCGAGCAGATTTTAAAAGAGATTCATAACCGCGTGAGCTTTTTAATCGATGTGGGACTCGACTACCTGAGTTTGAGCCGCGGTACGGCGACCCTCTCGGGCGGTGAGGCGCAGCGCATACGCCTGGCGACCCAGATCGGCTCCGGTCTCGTCGGTGTCGCCTACATTCTGGACGAGCCGAGCATAGGCCTTCACCAGAGGGACAACGATAAGCTGCTGGCGACCCTAAAGCACCTGCGCGACCTCGGCAACTCGGTCCTCGTGGTCGAGCACGATGAGGACACCATGCGCGCCGCGGACTGGGTCATCGATATAGGCCCGGGCGCCGGCGAACACGGCGGACAGGTGGTCGCGGCGGGAACCGCCGAAGATCTCATGAAGAACCCGGACAGCATCACGGGACAGTACCTCTCCGGTGCGAAGAAGATTCCGGTGCCCGCAGAGCGGCGAAAGTCCGACCAATACCTCACGGTGAGGGGGGGCTGCCGAAAACAACCTGAAAAAGCCGACGGTCAAATTCCCGCTCGGCGTTATGACCTGCGTGACCGGTGTCTCCGGTTCCGGCAAGTCCTCGCTGGTCAACGAGATTCTCTATAAGTACCTCGCGAAGAAGTTAAACCGCGCACACGAACACCCGGGCGCGTTTCAGAGCATCGAGTGGGACGGCAAGCTCGACAAGGTCATTGCAATCGACCAGTCCCCGATCGGCAGAACGCCGCGTTCAAACCCCGCGACCTATACGGGTGTCTTCGATTTGATTCGCGACCTCTTTGCGGCGACGCCGGATGCGAAGGCGCGCGGCTATCAGAAGGGACGCTTCAGCTTTAACATCAAGGGCGGGCGCTGCGAGGCCTGCGCGGGCGACGGCATTGTGAAGATCGAGATGCACTTCCTGCCGGATGTCTATGTGCCTGCGAGGTCTGCGGCGGCAAGCGCTATAACCGCGAGACCCTCGAAGTGCGCTACAAGGGAAAGACCATCTACGACGTGCTCAACATGACGGTCGAAGAGGCCTGCAGCTTCTTTGAGAACGTGCCGAGCATCGCGCGGAAGATGCAGACCCTGATGGATGTGGGCCTCTCCTACATCCGCCTCGGGCAGCCGAGCACCGAGCTCTCGGGCGGCGAGGCACAGCGCATTAAACTCGCGGCCGAACTTTCGCGCCGAGGCACCGGACGCACTGTCTACATTCTGGACGAACCGACCACCGGCCTCCACTTTGCGGACGTGCATAAGCTCGTGGACATTTTAAGACGCCTCTCCGAGAGCGGTAACACCGTGATTGTGATAGAGCACAACCTGGATGTCATCAAGACGGCGGACTATATCATAGACATGGGGCCCGAAGGGGGCGATGGCGGTGGCACCGTAGTCGCCGCGGGCACCCCGGAGGAAGTGGCGGCGGTCGAGAATTCCTGGACCGGGCGCTATCTGAAGAAATACCTTTGAGTTATTACATAAAGCCGCTAAAGCAGGAGATACCGAAGCTTTGGCGGCTTGGTTTAACCGTGATGCATACTCGTTTGCGCGTAGAAACATGATTGCCGATTGTTGCGCCGCCCGCAAATGTGATATGATGACGGGAGATTATTCAGAGAGGAGAGCGACGTGGGACTCGAACAACAGGAAAAGATTATAGTCTTGGATTTCGGCGGGCAGTATAACCAGCTGATTGCACGGCGCGTGCGCGACGAAGGCGTTTATGCGGAGGTATATGCTTCCGACATCGATTTGGACAAGTTAAAGGCAATGCAGCCGAAGGGCCTCATTTTTACGGGCGGGCCGCAGTCAGTCTTCAAAGAGGAGAGCCAGCACATCGATAAGAAGGTGTTTGAGCTCGGCATTCCGATTCTCGGCTTCTGCTACGGCGCACAGCTGATTGCGCACACTCTGGACGGCAAGGTTGAGACCGCGCCGGTCAGCGAGTACGGCAAGACCAAGACGGAAGTTAAGACGGATGCAAGCTTGTTCCGCGGTGTTCCGGCGGAGATTTCCAGCTGGATGTCCCACACGGACTATATCTCCAAAGTGCCGTCCGGCTTCACCGTGACCGCACACACCGAGAACTGCCCGGTTGCGGCCATGGAGGACACGTCTCGTCACATCTACGCGACCCAGTTCCACCCGGAAGTGCAGCACACCGAGTACGGCAAAGAGCTGATTCACAACTTCCTCTATGACGTCTGCGGCTGCAAGGGCGATTGGCACATGGACAGCTTCGCAGAGGCAGAGATTCAGCGCATTCGCGAGACCGTGGGCGACGGCAAGGTGCTTCTTGCGCTCTCCGGCGGCGTGGATTCCTCGGTCGCGGCGACCTTGATGGCAAAGGCCATCGGCAAGCAGCTCACCTGTGTCTTTGTGGATCACGGCCTCCTTCGGAAGGACGAGGGCGATGAAGTCGAAGCTGTTTTCGGACCGAAGGGAAAGTACGACTTAAACTTTATCCGCGTGAATGCGGGACCCGAGTACTTCGAGAAGCTTAAGGGAGTCGAAGAGCCCGAGCAGAAGCGGAAGATTATCGGCGAGCAGTTTATTCGCATCTTTGAGCGCGAGGCAAAGAAAATCGGCGCGGTCGATTTCCTCTGCCAGGGCACAATCTACGCCGACGTGGTCGAATCCGGCCTCGGCAAGGGCGCTGTGATTAAGTCCCACCACAACGTGGGCGGACTTCCGAAGAACATCGAATTCCGTGCAATCATTGAGCCGCTCCGCAACCTCTTCAAGGACGAAGTGCGTAAGGTCGGCTTAGAGCTCGGCCTTCCCGAGGCGCTTGTGTACCGCCAGCCCTTCCCGGGCCCGGGACTCGGCGTTCGCATCATCGGCGAAGTTACGCCGGAGAAGGTTAAGATAGTCCAGGAGGCAGACAGCATCTACCGCGAGGAAATCAAGAAGGCAGGCCTTGAGCGCGAGCTCAGCCAGTACTTTGCCGCCCTCACGAACCTCCGCTCCGTCGGCGTTATGGGCGATTTCCGTACCTACGACTATGCCGTTGCGCTCCGCGCCGTGAAGACGGACGACTTCATGACCGCCGAGTGCGCGGAGATTCCGTTTGCGGTGCTCCAGACCGTCATGAACCGCATCGTTAACGAGGTGAAGGGCGTGAACCGCGTGTTTTACGATCTGACCTCGAAACCGCCGGGGACGATTGAACTCGAATAAGACTGACTTAAGAAGAGCAGACTTTTACCAAACTATGAGTACAGTAGAAGCCTGCTCTTTTTGGTTCAAATTATTTGAGGCGACGATATAGACGATATATATGAGAGTTCTGTTGGTGTTGCAGCAGCAGGGAATTACGTGATGACTGGGAATCGGTACTTATATAATAAAGAGGAGTTTATGGAATACAGTCATCAGTATGAGAACTTAAGGTGCGATTCCATTCAATGAGAAAGTTTGATTTAAGCAGCTACCAAAGCCGGAAAAGAAGGCCATGAAAATACTTATTTAGTTATTAAATTTGGATGCGGAATATTCGGATTGATTCAATTTATGGAAACTTTCTTAAACAAAACTGAGCAGACTGAAGATGAGGAGCAGGTATAGGAAAATTAGGAGATGGCTTTATAAAATCTAGATAAGAGTTAAAACGGTATTTTAGAATTGCAGTAGAATATATCATAATTGCATAGAAACTAGGGAGCTTTTGTGATAAAATGCAAACGATATTATAGATTGTAATATAGCCTATGAGAAGGAATGATTGAGTATTATGCTGAGGTTGATAGTAGTCGAATCCTAAAGGTTGATTTCATATGTGGGTTATATAGTTGTTGAATCATATTTATAGTCAGAAGTTGAATTGGATTTATAATGAAGAAATTAGTCAGAATTGCTGCGCGAGAATCACATGAATTAGAAGTAGAAGCGTCAAAGAAATTTATAATGTGATAGATTGCTGTTGTAAAGAAATTATGTATAAAGATACTTGATGCGTTAACTGATATGCTCAAATCACCATGAGATAGACTAGTATAGCAATAGACTAGTATAGCACATGTTATGAACTATCGGATGATCATGTAAAAGTGTGGGATTAGAGTAAAGATTCCAGAGGTGGAGTTGCAAAAGTAAATATTTGAGGGAGGTATTGAAAAATAATGGAAAATCAAACTGTTACCTGTTTAAGTCTTCCTATGCAGGAAGTGGTTAGGTGTGAGAAGGGGAAGGAGTGTGAGTACTATTTAAATGAAGAACTGATGACAGATGAGGAAGGAAAGCCTTTAAGTGAGGCAAAAGTACAGAGCTATGTTAGTTCCTTGGTGCGCAGCTTCTGCCTTCCCACGGACAATGTCGTGCTTCTAGCCGGTTCTGGTGCATCTGTTGTTTCGGATAATAGTGGTACAATTAATTTGAAGTATGGCCTAACGATGAAAGAGCTAAGAGAGGAAGTGTTCAAGGGACTAGATTGTAAAAGTCAAGATGGAAAGACATATAATTTCAGTCAATTGGCAAGAATGATATCATTTCCTGTTCAGAAGGATGACACAAATCTCGAGGAATTTTTATCAGCTCTTATCGAATCCGAGGTATTTATCAAGAAAGGGAAGAAGAAGTACGCTAAGACAATTGAAGCTATATTGGATATTATTATATCTAAGACCAGCTACGACTATGATCCGAAAATATTTAAGCACGCAGTACTAATTCAGGTATTATCAGCTTTAGTAAAGAGGCCGAATCGGCTTTCAGTTGTAACTACAAATTATGATACATTATTCGAAGATGCTGCGGATTCTATAGATTTCACTGTATTTGATGGATTTAATTTTACGCATACCCCAAAATTTAATGTCGATATGTTTGATTGGAGTTTGGCAAAATCTGTATCGAACATAAGAAGTAGTAAAATGGAATATAAGAACTCGATTATTAACCTTCTAAAAATACATGGTTCACTTACGTGGATGAGGGATGGTAATGGAAATGTGGTAAGAAAAGAAAAGAAAGAAATACAGAATCCTCTAATGATTTTTCCAAGCTCAAGCAAGTATAGACAGAGCTATGAAAACCCGTACTTTGAGTTGTTATCTAAGTTTCAAGAACTTCTGAAGATGCAGAATACAGTTCTTATAACCACAGGATTTAGCTTTGCAGACAATCATATATCTCAGATGATTTTTCGAGCGGTAAAACATAATCCTGGATTATCGATATTGGCATGTGATTATTCTCTAGAGCAAGCTAATAAATGCCAAAATTGGAAAGAACTGATACAACTTCAAAAAGATGGATTTAGGATAGGATTCTGTAAGGCGACATTGGATAAGAATTTAACAAGTGTTTTTGAAAGCGGTGATGTATATGATTGATTTGTTTTATACAAAAATAGACAAATCAAACTTCTATTTGGGTTTGGTTTCTCAAGTATATAAAGACAATGTTATTGTTCAGGTGGAGAATTTATCTTGGCTTAATTATAGAAGGTTGAAGCTAGAATTGCTTGTCCCTGGAACTATTAACTACTATGTGTTAATAGATTCGATAAATGGAATATTTTTAGGCGAAGTAACACAAGCAAAGTTGCCTGGGAATGAAAGCGTTCATAACTATATTCTTGAAGGAACATCAGAGAAGATTTTTCCCGAGCTAAATATAGATATTGTGGCTGTGTATAATGACAACGATGATAGATTTGTTCCAGCAGGATTTGAAACGGTTGAATTAACCAATAATACATATGTGGCTAGCTCAGAGGTGATGGAGAAATTTTATTCATCATTGAATGTTAGGATGGTAGATGGCGAAGATTGTCTGCCTTCATTTGCAGTCGCTCCTAACTATGGAAATAGTGAGCTTACGTTTATGCCGAGTACATTATTTGACAGACATTTAATGACTGTCGGAACAACCAATAGTGGTAAGTCAACTACTGCGCTTGCAATATTGGATAAATTGATAGAGAAAAGGAAAAAGGTGTTGATTATTGATCCGACAGGAGAGTATAAAGATGCATTTCCAGAAGCGCATGTCCAAAAGCTAACGCTAGGAATTAATACAGTGGTTGATACGGGGAGTCTTTCATTTACTCAGTGGGCAACATTATTTGAAACAAATGATGCCTCACAGCCAGCGGTCTTAGCTGATGCAATCAGAAGTTTGCGCTATCAATTTAAAAAAGGTATAAATGAAGTTTATGAAAAAAATGGAAGGTCGGTAGAAGACGTAAATCATGAAGTTTCTACGCTTACTCGAGAAGATACATCATTTAATTTGGACTTATTAGGAAGGCAGATTACAGAGGAGGCAGTAGAACTAGACAAGTCTCAAAAAAAGTATCAAAGTGGTGCGTTTCAGTTTAATCAAAAGCAATGGTTAGTACAAAAAATTGACTATAAGCTTCAAAATTCTCAAATTCTTGCTTTTTTTTCGAGGGATCCAGATAAAATACAACTTCTTGATACTATTGACAAGTTTATGTCATCAAAAGAACCAGAAGGTAGTTCACTATATATAGATGCATCGGCAATTGGAATAGGCGATGAGATAGGAGCTGTGATAATTGATCTGATTTCTATGTATATTATGAACAGAAAGAGGAAAGATAGTACTGGATTTGTGGTTTTCATAGATGAAGTACATCGATATTTTGGAGAGGAGAATAGAAGGCAATATCAACAAGGATTGACTTATATTGCTAGAGAAGGTAGAAAAAAAGGGATATTTCTATTCTTAACCAGTCAGAATCCTAAAGATGTACCGGATGAGTTATTAGGGCAGATAGGTACATTGTTTGTGCATAGATTGACTCATAGAGAAGAACTAGAGGCCATCCGAAATCACTTGAGTCATGAGGCGATTAAGAAGGCTTCTAGATTAAAAAAAGGAGAGACAATACTTGCTAGTATAAATCTAATTAGAGAAATAGAATTAAATCAATAAATGCAAAAGAGTACATCATAATTTAACTCCGACTCTGTAATAGAGAATATGAGTGCAACATCAAATTACATAATAAATTGTTTGAAGCACTAATAGAGATGGGGAGGAATATGTAGTGGTAAATTGAATTTGTAACACCTCTGCCTGATAGATTATAAAGTCAGCAGAGGAGAAAAGCACATGGCTCGAATATCAGACGAAACCAAACGAAAAGTTGTTCGTGCGCACATTCAGGATGGACGCATGATTGCTAGCCTTGTGGCTGAGTACGGCATATCCAGAGCCTCTTTTTCCAACTGTGTACGTTCTTATCGCGAAGAATGACAAAATAACGATGAAGAGAAGTCCCAGTTGGAGATAATGGAAGAACTTCGTCGTCTCCGGCGTGAAAACGCCGAGTTAGCAAGGGGGAACAGCTTAAAAAAGCAGCGGCATTTTTCGCGAAGGAAATTGATTAGTAGTATATCGTTTCCTTGATGGATTTAAGCAGGGGTTCGGATTGAGATGGAGCTCATTGTTGTCAACGGATTCAAGCATTTTATCATGATTCCCATGGGATTATGGAGCACCGTAAGAAGAGGGCGTTTCTGCAAAGAGAAGGAATCTCATTGAGCAAAACAACAGTACGAAAGCACATGAGCCGTAACTACAATTACGCTCAATTTGCCGCATAATAAAAGACCGAGTACCATCGAGGATTGGCTCATAAAATTTTCTCGAATCTATTAAAGCGGAATTTTTCTCCTGAGCAGCAAAATCGCGTTTGGTGTAACGACTTCACGTATATGACACTGACAAATGGAACCATACGCTATAATTCTTCCATTATTGATTTATACGACAGGATTGAGAGTAACGGACCCTGACACAATTCATGATTGCAATCCCTTAGCTGCGGTAATCTGGACAAGGGATTTCTGTTGTCAGTGGGAGCCTATGCGACTTCAGTTAAAAAAACGGAGAAAAAAACAGTCTCCCAAGAAGGCATGGTTAGCGTAAAATGTGACATTCTAAAAATAGAAGGAGGCTTTCAGAAATGCCTGAGGAGAAGGAAGTTCATATGACGGTAGAACAACGAAAGGAAAGCTGGAAAAGAGAGGAGGAAATCGCCCGTATTCACGGATGGGATTTTTCTCATATTCATGGCAGGTATACGGAAGAAGATGATTTACCGTGGGATTTTGGAAAGATAATTCAGAAATATCGGAACGACAGCATGAAACTGATGGATATGGAAACCGGTGGCGGAGAGTTCTTGCTTACTTTCCGACATCCCTATGAAAATACGGCAGCGATCGAAGGCTATCCGCCGAATGTGGAACTGTGCAAAAAGGTTTTGCTCCCGTTGGGAATTGAGTTCAAAGCGGCGGGAGGAGGAGATAAGCTTCCGTTTTCCAATCAAAGCTTTGATATTGTCACCAACCGGCATGGAGACTATGACGCTGTAGAGCTGCAGCGCGTATTAAAATCAGAAGGGCTGTTCCTAACACAGCAGGTAGGCGCCGAAAATGATCGGGAATTGGTTAAGCTTCTGCTTCCTCAGCTCACAGAAGTACCATATCCAAAGCAATATCTGGAGGTTAAAAAAGCGGAGCTTCTCGAACATGGTTTTGAGATACTGGAAAGCGGAGAAGTCCGGCGGCCGATTCGTTTCTTTGATGTCGGAGCTCTTGTTTGGTTTGCAAGAATTATCGAATGGGAGTTTCCGGGCTTTTCTGTTGAAAGCTGCTTTGAACATTTGCTTGAGGCACAGAAAAGCATTGAAAGAGACGGACTGCTTGAGGGAAGCATTCACAGATTTTATATTGTGGCCAAGAAGAAGTAGTTGCTAGATTGCAAGATCAGGTAGGACAGTCTGAAATAATTCCTCCGGCGAACTGTAATGAAAGGATTTTCGAGGGAGTTGAAAGAGATTACGATGTGCATATCGACAGTAAGAAGCGCATAACCCTTCTTGGCGCGAAATATCAATATTACAATGTTCGTGAATATGAGAATGGCTGCATTATGTTGGAACTAGGTAATTGGTAACCCCGGAGACGATTTCGGAAAGAACGCTTGAGGATATGGATCAGGCCATCCGTAACTTTAAGATGGGGAAAGTATCGGCGCCGATCGAGTGATCCATCAAAATGATCATTTGCGAGATTCTATGAAAGTGGAAACACTTTGGCAACAGAAAATCAGATGGCGAGTGGAAATAGACTAATTCAGAGAATAGGGATACGTCAGTTGATAAAACATAGCATATTTGCTTAGAATTCGAGCAAACAGAATTGAGTTGGAATAAATTCTGAAACCGGGACATAAATAAAAAATACATATATTTATACCGAAATCGGGATACATGTTGACCTTCTGTCAGGCCTGCATCAAAATGAATGCAGATTAGACAGGAGGTCTTTTACGATACAGAGAAAGGAATAACTACAGAAAGTGCGGGCTAACTATCCAAAGACCATTCATTTTCTAACATTCCAATCCGGAAATTTCGGCTCTTTTTCCGGAATCAGCACATACCTCGGCAGGAGTCACTCAATCGGTTGATGGGTTCCATTCTGATAGAGCAGAACAGTCTGAGTCAATCAGGGCAGCTTGTCTTTTGCTTATTGCAAAGGAACAGGCGACTATACTGTACGCCTAATTCGACTTATGTCTGAAGGTAATTTACACACAAATATGGACTTGACCGTGAAAGACGACAATGGATGACTACAGTGTAATAATAATTTTGGCAATTATGGTTGTGTCATTGCTTATTGGTTATTCGTGTAACAAGTCTTACAAGGCTTCTTTTGGAGAAGACGGATTTCTTCTGTTGCCTGGAATTCTTCAGGTCATTTTTCTGGTAATTACGCTCCTCACTATTCCGGATTCCCATATTACAGATTGGTTTATATTTGGAGTTGTGGGGACGGTACTTTCCTATGTAATTGCCATTGTATGCTGTTACAAAAGAGTAACCAAGAATAGGGGATATGGTCTATCGGATTGTGTAAAAGCTATTATGGCGCAAGTGCTGTTGCCAATAGGTTCGGCAATACTAATCATCCTAATATTGGCAATGTTCTTCTCTCCCAAAAAGAAGAGAAGAAGGAGACGTAGGTAAAAGACTTGCTGCAGAGTGAGTCTTAGAAAATCTGCGGGAAGACTATCATTGAACCGGCTTTTCACCGAATGGGGGACTGTGTTGATTTACATGGCGCCAATGGAGTGGACTGCTGGTTTTCTTTTTGATTATATACGATTATACAGGCATTGCCGAGGACAAGACACCATTGTTCACATAGATTATATTCGGGTGTAAAAGCACATGAAAAGCACTTGAAAGACACTCCTTATGATGCTATGCTTTGTTTAGGAGGTGAGTGAAATGGCTAAGACAGCGGAAATGTCCAACTTCACGTTTAAGATGGATAAAACAACGAGAGAGCAGTTCAGCTCGCTATGCAATGAATTGGGACTTACGATGTCTGCGGCTGCCCTAGCACTGATTAAGCAAGCGGTTCGCAATCAGAGCATGAGCTTTCCCTTCGCGATGAAAACGGGTTTACCCGGGAGGAAGCGGCAGAACTCATGAGGAGAATTCATGAAGTCCGGAACAACGAGGCAGTTCGCCATGATTTAATGGAGACCTGATGTGAGAGATCTGTATTGGCAATCGGATGCATGGCTAGAGTATGTCGATTTACAGGGAGACAAGGTTCTTTGTAAAAAGATTAATAATCTAATTAAAGACATTTTGCGGAACGGGTATCAGGCCGGTTCCGGGAAGCTTGAGTTGCTGAAGGGAAACATGTCCGGATATGCAAGCGTTCGCATTGATAAGAAGCATCGCTTGATTTTTACAGTGAATGTGGGGCGAGTTACGGTAATTCAGTGCGGAGGCCATTACGATGATCATTAACATTAATAGGGAGTAATAGCGCTATAATAACGTTCTGTGATAATAATTTGAACGCAGCCGCTCAGATACCCTGTAGAAGAAGGATAACCGGAAAAAGACCGAAAATGAAATGTATTATGGCAGAGCTGATTGTTCATAAGAAAAGAGCAATCAGCTCTTTTCTTATAAGTGAATCTAAGGAACCATTCAAGGTCGGAGAATAAAAATGGTCAACTTCATTGAGCTAAACGAAGAGAATGGGATGGATTTTGCCGGACTATCCGTTGATGAAAGTCAAAAAACATTTCTTGCAAGTAATATCGGTATCATAGCAAGAGGGTATGTCTATCGTAATTCCCGCGCAAAAGTCATTGGAATTGTTGCGGACGGAACTCCCGTGGGCTTGGCTATGGTACGGGATATAGATGATGAACCGGCGTGCTATGAATTGCAGCAATTTATGATTGATCAGAATTTTCAGGGCCAAGGATACGGATTTCGAGCATTAGAACTCATTCTTACCGCGCTCAAAGCGGAACAGAAATATGCTTGTGTTGAAGTATGCGTAAAAAAAGAAGATGCGCAGGCAATCCATGTCTATGAGAAAGCCGGATTCGTTGATTCCGGATACTTGGATGATACCGTTCCCGATTGCTTGCATTTCGTATATCACTTTGCAGCTGACAGCGGTACACCGGATGCTGCCGGCATAAGAATTGTCAGCGTGGAGGAAGCGGCAGAGAAGCAGAGGATTTCCCGAACGGTACTGGAAGCACTTCCCGAGTGGTTCGGTATTCCGGAAGCAAGAGAGCAATACATAAAAGAAAGTGCCGCGCAGCCGTTTTTTGCGGCCTTAGATGCGGAAAAAGCGATCGGTTTTCTTTGTCTGAAAGAGACGGGAAAAGAAACCGTAGAACTTTCTGTGATGGGCGTCTTAAAAGACTATCAAAGAAGAGGCGTAGGAAGAAAACTATTTGAACAAGCAAAGAAAGTAGCCGAAAATCTCGGATATTCGTTCATGCAAGTTAAGACAGTACAAATGGGACGTTATGCCGAGTACGATGTCACGAACCGTTTTTATCGGTCGCTCGGCTTCAAGGAGTTTGAAGTGTTTCCGACTTTATGGGATGAACGGAATCCGTGCCAGATATATGTAATGCACCTTTGATAACACTTCCGCGAGAACGATTTGATAAAAAACCGAATCGAGGCAAATCGTGACAGCGAACCGGAACCATTTGGATTAAATTTCTGTGTTGCACAGGCAAAAAAGAAGAGCAGGCTCTACCAAACTGTATGTTCGGTAGAAGCCTGCTCTGTTTGTTCCGGAGGATGGTCTGTCACCACTTTGCCGGGTTCGGGCAGTTCTGATTCTTGCTGCGAAGACCGGCGTATATGACAGTCAAACATGCGTGCGTACATCCGACTTTTTAGGAAGATGATGCTGCATGTAAGCGCCGCGAGGACATAGAAGCAGCAGGAAGCGAGAAGCACGGGAACGTTCAATTCCCCGGTAATCGAGCTGCTTCCCATCCCATAAATCAGCATTGAATACGGAACGGCATAATAAGCACCTTTGACGGTCAGCCAAAGACCTGCAATGCTCCCGACAAAAGCAAGTGAGATGGGAACGGCGAAGGAGCGGAAAATCATAGACAACATGCTCTGCACAGCGCTGACGGCAGAGAGGCAGACAGTGGCACCAAGCATCCGAATCCAAAACAGTTCGGGCACCTCTCCGGGAAGTCTCAGTATGATTTTTCCGGTGAAAAGATAGATGAAGGCAATCCACAAAATGCAGACGGATGAGAGAAGTACAGCCGTCAACCACTTATCCTTGACCAGTTTTTCGGGTGTGGTGACTGTCAGAATCAGGTTCCAGTTGCTGTCTTGATGCTCCATTCGCCATAGAAGGCTGCAAAGAATTCCAACCAAAGGTGAAAGGAAAAATATTCCCAGAAACAGGGACTGCTGCGTCCAGAGATCTTCCCAGGTGTTTTGTAAGATGCCCTGATTCTGCGTGAAATTAAAGGTTCCGATCACTGCGGAAATCAGCGGAATCAGAAGAAAAGGAATCCATATGGGATTGCGCTTCAGTTTAATTAGCTCCACAGGGAGTCCGCTGTGAACGGACTTGGATGCTTTGTGCCTGCCTGTGCCTATGCTGAGTGCCCCTTGTTCTGTTTTGGTAAAAAGATAGAGACCCAGCAGGAAAATACCGAAAAGGTAAACGAGCGCAGTCAGAATCTCGAGCGGCGTAAGCTGTCTAAGAAAAAGCGTCATGCTTCTCGTTGCCCTCTGATAATCCATGCCGATGGGACTCAGGGAGAGGAGAACAGACCAAGGAGTCCAGGCCTTGGTGCTCACATAGGCGAGGAACAGACCGGTCAGCGTGCCACCGAAGCCGATTGAAAGCGCTGCGAACTGACTGGGAAACAGGAGTGACAAAAGGCATTGAAGCTGATAGACAATCATTCCGCTGACCAGCTCTGCCAAAAAGGTGATTCCGATCAGAGAAAACGGAATACTGCCCTCATATCCGAGCCTGCCCCCCCATCAGAATCACCATTCCCATCTGTAGTAAGCAGAACAAGGTCAAGTGTATGAACCCGTAGAGGAGCTTGCCGAGATAGATAGATGCTCTGCTTTCCAGCGTCGGCAGGAGATTCCACATGTTACCTTTATGTTCCATGTCCACCGACTGACTGGCAAGGACAGCCATCAGGACAGACAGAATCAGGGTATTGATCATCGGAATGGCAAAGAACACATTGTACCAGGCCTGCCGATCGGGCTTATTTCCGTGGAACAGATAAAAATAATTCAACACAACAGCTATCACAAGCAGTAATAAAGAGTGCTTATGCCGGGATTTTTTAAACTCAACAGCGACCGACTTTGGAAATGCGGCAAGCAGATTCATAAAGACTCCTTCCCGCCGGTCATTTCAAGGAATACATCTTCCAGATTGTCTCCCTGGGTTTCCAGATCGGCAAGAGTACCCTGGTAGAGCATGCGACCGTGGTGGATGATGCCGACTTGATCGGCCATCTGTTCAATCTCGCTGAGGAGATGGCTGGAAATGATAACGGTCATATTCCTTTCTTTCGGGAGGGAACAGATCAACTGACGCATTTCCTGGATACCGGCAGGGTCGAGACCGTTGGTCGGTTCGTCCAGAATCAGTAGTTTCGGATTCCCCAAGATTGCCATAGCGATACCGAGCCGCTGCTTCATGCCGAGAGAATAGTTGCTGAGTTTCTTATCGCGTTGGTCATAGAGGCGTACTGTCTTCAGAGCGGGAGCAATTTCTGCCTCACTGACTCCTTTCAATTTCTGTATGATCTGCATGTTCTCAAGACCGGTCAGATGTCCGTATCCGCCCGGGTTTTCAATCAGGCTCCCCGTTTGCCTGAGAATAGACAGCCTGTTTGCGGAATTCATGACCTTTCCAAAGATTGTGATGCTGCCCTGATTCGGGTGAATCAGTCCGAGAATCATCTTGAGCGTGGTGCTTTTGCCTGCTCCGTTCGGTCCGAGAAAACCGTAGACACAGTTCTCGGGAACGGCCATGGAAAGATCGTTTACGCGGTAGGTGTTACCGCTCTGTTTACTCAGGTGGTTCGTCTCCAGAATATAGTTCATCGTATTCTGTCCTCCTTGCTTGTTTTACAATGACAGGATATCGGGTGAAGACTATGCGAACCTTGCGCTGACCTTATGCTTACATTAAGAAAGCGCAAAAGCCTTGGGAGATATTTCGGGATACAGTATAGTAAAAGCACCCAGGGCGTGCGGAAGCGTGTCATGTGAACCATGCATAAGTACACTCGAGGCGTTCAAATCATTGTATTAAATGGATTCGGAGGTCTGCATATGGATAGAAGCGAATGCAGAATATTAGCGATAGACGATGAAAAGGAATTGACAGACATTGTAACGGAACTTCTCAAAGAGAAAATTATTCGAAGGTCGATGTTGCCGGTAGCTGCAGAGAGGCGGAAGAAAAGCTTCGGAAACAGCATTACGATCTGATTCTGCTGGATGTCATGCTTCTGGACGGGAATGGATTTGATTTCTATGCAGAGATGAAAGAGACGGGGGATCTGTATGATGCGCCGGTAATCTTTTTGTCTGCGCGAGATGAGGACACAGCACGCCTAAAAGGGTTGGGACTCGGCGCGGATGACTACATCACCAAGCCCTTTCTTCCGAAGGAACTGCTGCTCAGAATCGGCGCGGTACTGAGACGAACCTATCATTTTGAGGAGAAGGGACAGTCGGCTCGTTTTGGGGAAACGCTTGTTTCAATGGATGCCGGTACGGTTATTCGGAATGGGAAGGAGACTGCGCTGACCGCAAAAGAACTGGCGCTCTTTCATGTGCTCTTCCGAAACCGAGGAAAAATCGTCACAACCGACGCCCTGTGTGATGCCCTCTGGCCGGACGGCAGTTTTGGCTTGGAGAGTTCGCTGATTGTCCACATGCGCCATTTGAGAGAAAAGGTAGAGGCAGAGCCGTCGAAGCCCAAATATCTAATCACGGTACGGGGGCTCGGCTATAAGTTGGAGAAGGAATCATGAAGCGAAGAATGGGAAATAGACTGCAGCTGCTTACGGGAATTGTGCTGATGATGACTTTTCTGTTCTTTACGGATTTGCTGATTTTTGTGCTTGCGGTGATTCGATTTCATTCGGTCGATTATCAGAATCCGCCGGAGATACTGACACATCTGTCGGTAAACAACGGAACATATGCGTTGGATGAGCAAGAAGCGGAACGTCTTTTGAAGCACGGGCAGTTTGCCATGATATTAGGGAAAGACGGAAACATTCTGTGGAGTGAAGCGCTCCCCGAGGAGCTCAGAAAAACCTATACTTTACAGGATGTTGCCAGGTTTACCAGATATTATCTTGAGGATTATCCGGTTCACACCTATGTTTTCGAGCAGGGCCTGCTTGTAGTCGGAGGAAACAAAGATCAGGTATGGAAATATACCCTTGAGTTTGATGTGAACCTGATCAATTACCTCGTAAAGATATTTCCCTTACTGCTTTATCCAATATCGTTGTGCTGGTGGTAGTTCCGACCCGGATACAGAAGCGGCGCGCAAAGCAAAGGGAAGAGGAGCGTACAGAGTGGATTGCAGGCGTATCACATGATATTCGCACCCCGCTTGCAATTGTAATGGGCAACGCGGAAATGATAGCCGCCTCAACCGGGGAGGAAGAGGTCAGGCAAAGAGCGAAGTCCATTGAGACACAAGGAATCCGGCTCCGTCGGCTCGTGGATAATCTGAACCTTTCCGGCAAACTGGAGTTTGGCGCAGGGAAGTTTGAAAAACAGAAAGTGAGAATCAGCCGCTTTCTCCGAAAGACCCTCACTGATATCATGAATCAGACGGAGGATGAGAGATATCGCTTCACGCTCGAAATCGAGGACAGCCTTCAGGATCTGGAACTTTACTTTAACGAAGATCTGGTGGAGAGAGCGGTTATGAATTTGCTTCATAATGCGATTCGGCATAATGAAGGCGGATGCAGAATCGAAATGAAGCTGTATCAGGATCGGAAAAACCATGTTTTTCTGGAGCTTGATGATACCGGAAAAGGAGTATCAAAAGAACTTCTTAGCAGACTGAACAGCAGAAGCTATGCGTGGGAGTCCGGCATCGGACAGCATGGCCTTGGGTTAAAGATTGTCAAACAGGTGGCGGATTGGCACCGCTGGAAACTATCCTTTGCAAACGGAGAGCAGGGGGGATTTGCTTGTACCATACGGCTGCGATGAGAGGCTAGGGAAATTCGAAGCATCACCGAAAGGATGCTGACACTTGCTCCATAAATATCCGGACAATCAAATATCTAAATGCAATCGAACTAAGAACAGCAAGATATATTTTGGGATAAGCGTATGATAAAATAGAAGCGGGATGATTTCGGAGAAACGCTTGCATAGGAGGAGGGGGGAATATGCCCGCACTTGTGATTCTATTGGCCTTTTTCGGCGTTAACATCGCTCTGAGTGCCTTTGGCTTTATCATACTGTATATGCCGTACGCGGTCGGATTTCTTGTGAGTCTTGTTTTGTGCAATACGAATCCCGCAATTCAGGCTTTGATTCCCGGACACCCGTGGATGAGCTTTGTTTCGGTATTAGCCTTGACAGAAGCGCTTATTGCAATCCTGACGCACATCAAACAGATTTCCTGTTCCTTTATTATTTTCAGCTGTAGTGTTTTTACCGGGCTTGTCGGTGCAATTGCGTTTGAAAGCATGAATCCGGATTCTGTTGCCTATTGCATCTTTGTCTCTGTTGTTTACCTGCTTCTGACAGGATTCGCACTCCTCCTGAATATGCGCAACCTTCCGGAAGCGGTAGCTCATAAGACGTTGCCGATGCGTATTATTTCCGGCATTTTTTATGGCCTGTCGGTAGCGATTATATTTGGCGTTCTGACGCGAGGAATTTGGAAACCTTATTTTGTCAACAGTGGAAGCGATACAGAAAGGGTTGTATTTCTTCTGAATGTGGTGTGTGGTGTACTGGCGGGTGCTGCTTTGCTCTTCACGGTATTCTCCCGGAGCGGAAACACGGAAGATAGGGGCAGTGAAGAGGTGAATTCGTAATACACTGTCTTCGTGGCGTTTCATAGCTTACCACCGCTTTGCAACAGTGTGCTTGTCGGAACATGTTACGAGGCGCGCATTCAGTCCTTCTCACGGAGAAACTTGTATCAGGAGCCCTTTCGCTGTAGCAATACAGCAGAGGGCTTATTTAGATGTTTGTGTTCTTCTTTTTCGAGGCCTAAGAAAACAGCACCCCCAAAAAAAAAGTGAAGTATTTCTCACATAACTGATTGACTCATCCGAAATGAAGTGATATATTTATCACACGAGTTACAAATACATCACTTTTGAAAGGAAAGTCACATGAAAAGAGTGTCGTTAGCGGAGCAGTTATTCATTACCCCCGCCTTTATGCTGGTTCTATGCTGGCAGTATTGGCTGTGGTCCAGAACAGATTGGAAACCGGAGTATGCGCACACAAAGTGGCAGCTCGTTCCGATGTTCCTTCTGGTGATTCTCGTTTGGCGCGGACTGAGCTATCAGAAAGAGCGGCTTGATGAACTAGCAAACGCAAATATGAAGCGCTGTGATGCCATCTGTTACAAAGTGGCATTTTGCCTGCTGCTTGTGATTGCCTTTGCCGGGGGTATTCTCTCCCACGTAGAGCTGCTAAATGCAGTGAGTATGGGCTGGATGATACTGGCTGTGTTGTTTGCCATGAGCATTTTAAGAACGGCCTTATTCGTGCTTTTCGACAAGAAGGGAATGTAATTATGGCGCTAAAAACCAAGATAAAGCAATATCGGGAGGAAGCAGGCTATAAGCAAAGCGAGTTGGCGGAGATGGTCGGAGCCAGAAGAGAAACGATCGTTCATCTCGAGAACGGTAAATACAATCCCTCTCTGAAACTTGCCATGGATATCGCAAAGGTGTTTCATAAAAGCGTAGAAGAACTGTTTGAATTTGAAGAAGAGTGAAGAGCGGAATGCTTTGCTGATACAGTGCAAATGTAAGCAAAACATTTCAAAACGGCAATTGAAGTCTGAGAGGAAGATATTACATGGGGCTGGAAGCAAGCTATCGGAATATCAGTGATGGGAATCTGAAAAAGCTGAAGTCTGTGTACGGAATTGACGATACATGTCCGGTTGAAATTGAGTGCAGAGAGCAAGAACCGGATATTGTGCTCGATATCGGAAAAACGTGGGAGCTTCTTCATTTTGTCTTTACGGGGGAAGGCGGAAACGAGACGACAGGCGCTTCTCCGCTCGGCATTGCGGTGATGGGTGAAGTTGTTGTCGAGGGAAGTTCGGAGCTGCTGATGTACACGACAAGATCAAAGATGAAGGACATTGTTTCCGCGCTTGAAGCGTTCGATTTGGAAGAAGCGTCGGAAAAATTAAACTTGGAAGCGTGTATCGCAGACGATTTGTATCCCGGTATCCGGAGTCAGGCGGACTTAGATGGAATCAAACCGGAGTTACGAACTTGCTTTGACGCGATGAAAGCGTTTTATCGAAAGATACTGGAAGCCGATACCAATGTCATAATTACGATTAGCTAGAGCATGAATCAATCCGGGCCAAGAGAGAAATATACCTTGAAGAAAAAAGAAATCCTTCTATAAAAAATTGGAGAAAGTAGTTTTTCTCCGGATTGCTTGCGTCGCCCTTGACGAGACTGTTTGGAGAAAGGGGGAGGAATTGCCTTGAAAACTCTGGTCGTATTCTATTCTTATTCCGGCATTACAAGAAGATTGGCGGAAGATATTGCCTTGCTGACAGACGGAGAATTGAGAGAGCTGAAGCCTCAAAAGCCGTATTCGTATTCTTACAACACAGCTGTGAAAGAAGTCAGAGGAGAGATTGAGCGCGGATATTGCCCGCCGCTCAAAGAGGGAGCAGAGCCTGTTGGAGATGCAGAGTTGATTTTCATCGGTTCGCCGAACTGGCTTCATACCTTTGCGCCGCCGGTATTGTCATTTCTTCGTTCAGTTAATCTGAGTGGAAAGACCGTGATTCCCTTTTGCACGCACGGAGGTGGTGGTTTCGGGGATATGCCGGAGCGCTATCGAAAAGAGTGTAGAGGCGCTCGGCTAAGGGACGGTATTGCCCTGAAGGGGGATTACAGCTTTGATGAGTTGGAAGCCCGGATTCGCAGCTTATAAGCGGTATCATTCTTTTGACGAAGTTTCTGATGAATGTAGCTCAGAGAATTGAATGTATTGCGTGAACTGCGCCGCGGCGAATGTACTTTCACATTCGCCGCGTTTTTTGTTTGACGCTTTTGGCTTTAGCCTGCTGAGCATTTGCTTCGCTTGCAAAGCAAGTGAAGCATTGCGAAGCAAAAAACCACCCGCTATGCGGGTGGAGACAAATCGTTTAACAAAGAAATCACCTTTCCGTACAATAGAGGTGTCCAAGCCACTACTGAGAAAGGAAAGGTGATTTCATGCCAAAGGCTAATAGTGCTGCACATACCAAATGGTTGTGCAAGTACCATATCGTCTTTACGCCAAAGTATAGACGAAAAATAATCTACAATCAATACAAGAAGGATTTGGCTCAAATCCTACATGATCTTTGCGCATACAAAGGCGTAGAGATTATAGAAGGGCATTTGATGCCAGACCATGTGCACATGTTAGTGAGCATACCACCGAAGATTAGTGTATCGTCTTTCATGGGATACCTGAAAGGGAAAAGCTCGCTGATGATGTTCGATCGGCATGCGAATCTGAAGTATAAGTTTGGGAATAGGCACTTTTGGGCAGAGGGATACTACGTAAGTACCGTAGGATTGAATGATGCGACGGTAAGAAAGTATATCCAAGACCAGGAGAGAGCCGATATTCTTCAAGATAAGATGAGTGTAAAGGAGTACGAAGATCCGTTCGGGGCGAAGCCTGGAACGGATCAAAAGTAATTAAGCCAATAATTGCCCCTTTAGGGGCAGCCAGGTGATAAAAGCAAGGTGGCTTGAACGGAGCCCCCAGGAAGCTCAGCTTCCTGGGAGGCACAAAGAGAAAGCCAGCGCCTTTAGACGCTGGCTAGTAACGCGGGCTTATAGCCCGCATCCCTAACCACCCGTTTTACGGGTGGGGGCGATTGTTCTTTGAAGAATTACGGTAAGCGTGGCATCCGGAAATGCAATGGGGTACAATAGGGTTTGATAAAAACAAATCGACAAACCTTGTTATGGGAGGCCTATGATTCAGTATATCTGTAAACAGTGCGGCGCACAGCTGGAACTCAGCAGTGCGGGCGGCTTTCGCTGTTCGTATTGCGGGGCAAGAGCCTTTTTGTCGGACGCTGAGCTAAAAGGGAATACGGAATTCCGGAAGAAGCTGCTGTCCTACTATAAGGCCAAGGCGGATGCGAAGGAGCAGGACTACAGCGGAGATACACTGTGGGAAGAGAACGGCAGCGTAAGTTATCGCATGCAGAACGGGAAAACCTTGACGCTGTCCTACATGGACCGCTATTCCTACCCGGAGCTTGTGTGCTATCTCTGCCGGGAAACGGTGGTCTATGTATTCGATCGGGAGGAAGGGGCAAATGCTTTTTTGCGCGGGCTTTCTAAGCTCGCCTTTCCCGCGGCGGATGTGAAACTGGTCCGTTGTTTTCCGCAGTTGAAGAGCAGACTCTATCTGGACGAGGGGAAGCTTGGCCTCGTCTATACGCGGAAGCCGTATTTCTACCCGGCGGAGGTGTTTGCGCCGTTCGCATCGGAACATTTGGCCTGGGTTATCTCCCGCATGGAGAATATCTGCTGCGCCCTCGAGTATTCGGAACTGGAGCACGGGAACATTACGGCAGCGAGTCTTTTTATCAACCCGATCACGCATGAGGGCATGCTCTTCGGCGATTGGCGCGATGTAAAGAAGAAAGAGAGCAAGCGGGATTTGCGGGATCTCCGGGAGGCAGCGAAGTCGGTTGCGGAAGATGTGCATCGCCCGCGGGAGCTGGAAACGTTTCTACAGTCGGAACCCGCAGCGGATGCTTACGCGGACTTTGCGGCATGGGATAAGGTGATTGAAGACGGCTATGGCGGCCATCGTTTTACAAAAATGGATTGAGGCAGGAGGAAAGTATGGGTTACGGAAGTTATTCGGCGGCGGATTGGCAGAAACTCAAAAACAGCAGAAAACTCTCCAACGGGCAGAGCGTCGGAGAGGTCTTTAAGAGAACGGAATGCAACCCGAAGATGGATCCTAAGTTTATCGGCACGCGGGAGTGCTTTGACTCGGAGGAGCATCCGAATACCACGCCGATTGTGGTCGGTTTGGACGTGACGGCTTCGATGGGCTATCTCGCGGTGGAGCTCGCGACCGGTGCGCTGAATGAGCTGATTACCAAGCTCTACTCCACCGGCGGGGTCGAAGATCCGGCGCTCATGTGCGCGGCCTACGGAGATTTCAGGACAAGTCTCCGCTGCAGGTTACGCAGTTTGAATCGGACATCCGAATTGCGGAGCAGCTCTTGGAACTCTATTTTGAAAACGGCGGAAGCGGACAAGTGGTTCCCACCTGCCTCTGGGAGTTTTTGGCGAGACACACCAACATCGATGCGATTCGGAAGAGAAATCAGAAGGGCTTTCTCTTTACCATCGGCGACCAAGCGAATATTCGCAGTGAGTCCGTGGGCGCCACGATTGAACGTGTCATCGGAGATGCGCTCCCGGGTGAGGTCACGAGTGAGAGCATCTTAAAAGAAGCAGAGGCTTCCTTCCATGTGTTCCATATCATGATAGGAGGCGAAAACAAGGAGAATGCGGAACTCCTGCCGGGGCACTGCATGGTGCTGGATCGCGAGAGCACTGCTTGCCTGCCGGAAATCATCATCAGCACCATTCAGCTCCAAAAGGGCGAAGCGCAGGAGGAGGTCCTATCGCGCTGGGACGAGCTGAACCGACCGGTTATCAGCGCGGCGCTTGCGCAGCTCTCGCTGCAGGTGGACGCCGACATTCAGTTATGAGAAGCATTGCGGTCATCGGAAAAAATTTCGGAGATGAGGGAAAGGGGCTTGCGGTAGCAAGCCTCTCTCGCGTTCTCGGGAATCCGTTGATTGTCAAACACAACGGCGGCGCGCAGGCCGGGCACACTGTGGAAGATGCGGAGGCCGCTTGGCGCTTTGTACATCACCAGATCGGCGCCGGGGCAGAGTACGGTGCGCCGACGCTGTTTGCGGAACACTTTATGCCGGATCTCTATCAACTCGGGAAGGAAGTCGCGGACTTTACGCGGCTTTTCGGCTTTGTGCCTTTGCTCTATTCCGAGAAAACAGCGCGCGTCACCACCATAGACGATGTGCTTCTTAACATGGGCGCGGAAGCAGCCCGCGGCGATGCGCGGCACGGTTCCTGCGGCATGGGCATCGATGAATGCGTGCAGCGAAATCGCGCCGGGTACGGGCTCAAGGTGGAGGAAGTCGCTGCTTGGAACGGGGCAGAGCTCCTGCAGCGCTTGCGGGAGCTGCGGACAGGCTACACAAAAGAAAGAGCGGCTGTGCTCGGCATAGACCGCGATAACCCGTACTTTGAACTGTTAGGGAATGACACGGTGCTTCAAATTACATTGCGGAAGTGAAGACGAATATAGGTCTCTTGACTTTGGTGGATGCGAATCGGGATTGGCTTTTGCAATTTGAGAATCTCATCTTTGAGAGTGGACAGGGACTTCTCTTAGACGAGGACCATGAAGCCTATGCGCCGCATTTGACTTCCTCAAAAACAGGGATGCACAATCCGGCCTCCTTCCTTGCAAAACGGGGTCTCACGCTGGATGAGGCAATCTATGTGACACGGAGCTATGTGACGCGCCACGGAGCGGGACCGCTTCCCTGTGAGACAGCGCGCGATAAGCTCCCTGGAGTGGGAGCGGATCTTACCAATCAGCCGAACGAATGGCAGGGTACACTCCGCTATGCGCGGCACGTTAGTATGGAGGCCTTCTTTGCGCCTGTGGAGCGGGATAAAGACTCGGTGCAACTATTTTCAAGCGCCCGGGAAACCAAGCTCTCGATTTTGATTACGCACTTAAACGAAACGGGAAATCGGCTGTATTTTGAAGAGGGGGGAAGTTTCGTTTGAGCGGGTGGGAAGAGAAGGGGAGAGAAGAGGGATACGGTGCATGCGAATTGCCGGACTTGAATCGATCTGAAAAGTTGACACCAAATGTGACACCATATAAAATATGGATAGGAGTGAACGATGTCAAAGTGGGAAAAGCTTCTGAGAAGAATTTTAGCGTTGTCGAAGGATTTACGTTTTGACGAATTGCGGAAAGTACTTGAAAGTTACGGATATGTCATGAAGGCACCGAAAAGCGGAAGCAGTCATTACACATTTCGAAAACGGGGAAGTAATCCGATTACCATTCCGAAAGATGAACCAATTAAGAGAGTGTATGTTGAAATGGTAAGAGATGTTGTCCTGGAGGAGGTACCAGATGAAGAGCGTTGAATACTATATGAATCTTCCCTATAAGTTGGAGATTGTGCCTGATTTGGATGAGGGCGGATATGTGGCGCGCTATCCGGAACTGCCCGGTTGCATTACCGTGGGGGATAGCGTTGAGCATGTCGTATCGAATGCTATCGATGCAAAGCGTGAATGGCTGACCGCCGCCCTCGAGGATGGCCTTCTGATATCGGAACCCAGTGAATTAGACGAATACTCGGGACAATTTAAGCTCCGCCTTCCGAAGAGTCTGCACAAATCTTTGGCAGAGCATTCGAGAGCGGAAGGAATCAGTATGAATCAATATTGCGTTTATCTGCTTGCAAGAAATGATGCTCTGGCGAAAGCGTAAGCGAAAGGGCTTGTACTCGACAATCGAATTTTAGAAATGGATGGATATAAGGGATGCGTCTCTGTGAATAACGGAGGCGCATTTTTGTTGTATCCTTCGCTTGGCATGGTATAGTGATAGAAAGCTGATACGAGGAGCGGTAAAGATGGCGAGCAGATATATCATCAAGTACAATGACGGCGCGGTTGAGATGACGAAACCGAATAGCACGATTCTGATATATAAGATTCCGTACACCAATCTAAAAGCCTTGAATCCGGGATTTGTGATACCGAATCTCTTCATCGTGTACATTTTGTTTGGGAAAAACGCACGCGGGAAAGATGTGCTCTATGTGGGGAAGTCAAAGAACGGTCTTGCAAATCGCCCTACTGCACATGATGATAAATATGCGAACTGGTCCGATTGCTATATTCTGACACAGTTTAAGGAGCGCACATTTTTTAATGACGGGACCATTCAGTATTTAGAAGACGTCCTAAATCACAGAATCAATGAGCTGAATTTGTACCACAATACGACGCTTACGACAAGCTCCGGTACGGCAAACACAGATGATGTGGAGAACTGTGATGATTACCTTGCCGAGGTCTATAAGATGCTGGATATTCTGGGACTTGATTTGATTACCAACTCCGAAGAAGCCGAGGCAGAAAAAGACCTTGAAGAGTCCGACTACAGTTCTCGGGCCAGCGATCGGGCAAAAATACCGGACGGTATCTATTATTTTACAAGAAAAGTTAAGCGACTCGGAAATACCTTGTTGCGAGGCGAAATGAGGGTACAAAACGGTACCTTTATTCTTTTGAAAGGAAGCGATATTGTGACGGAAACGGGAATCGGACTTGCCCCGCTTGTTGATGAAAAAAGAAACCGGGCCAAAGTGGAAGAGGGGAAATTGATGGAAGATATTGAACTGACATCACCTTCTGCCTGCGGCGAGTTTATCATGGGAGCTTCTTGCAACGGTTGGGATGCCTGGAAAACAAAATCCGGAGAATCGATTGATTGTTATCGCAAGTGAACTTAGAGGTGCTCGTGTTCCCCGCTATCGGAGTTTGGAAAGCGGTGTAGAATAGAAGTCTGCGAACTCGATTGCTTTTGGCGCATCGGAAACGATGCCTACGGTTTTGCGGAGCGGCAATCGGGAGAATGGCATTACGGTGTTAAGGAGAGTCAATATGTGGTCAACGGAGAGTGTGTTTTATCAGATTTATCCCCTCGGTTTTTGCGGTGCGCCGAAGGAGAACGATGGCGTGCTTGTGCCCCGAATTCGGAAGGTAATTGAGTGGATTCCGCATTTAAAGCGCTTGCATGCGGATGCGGTCTACTTTTCGCCGGTGTTTGAATCCGACCGCCACGGTTACGATACGCGGGACTATGCGAAGATTGATTGCCGCCTCGGCAGCAATGCGGATTTTGCGGAAGTCTGTAAGGCACTCAAAGAGAACGGCATTCATGTGGTCTTGGACGGTGTCTTTAACCATGTGGGGCGCGGCTTCTGGGCTTTTCAAGATGTGCTTCAAAAGCGGGAGCAGTCTCAATATAAGGATTGGTTTTACATCCACTTCGACGGAAATTCCAATTATAACGACGGCTTCTGGTATGAAGGTTGGGAAGGGCACTTTGAGCTGGTCAAGTTAAACCTTGATAATCCCCAGGTGACGGACTACCTTTTCTCCTGCATCAAAGTCTGGATTGAGGAATTTCAGATTGACGGCCTGCGCTTGGATGTGGCCTACTGTCTGAATCCGAACTTTATGCGAAAGCTCCGCGCGTTCTGCGATTCCGTGAAGCCGGACTTCTTCCTGCTCGGGGAGATTCTGTTCGGCGACTATAAGCGCATTGTGAATCCCGAGATGCTGCATAGCTGCACGAACTACGAGTGTTATAAGGGCTTATACTCGAGCTTTAACGACCTGAACCTCTTTGAAATCAACTATGCGCTGAACCGTCAATTCGGTAAGGAGAGTCATGCCATCTATAAGGGCGAGCATCTGCTCTGCTTTGCGGACAATCACGATGTGACCCGCGTCGCGAGTATCCTAAAGGAAAAGCGGCATCTGCCGCTGCTCTACTGCCTGCTTTTCGGCATGCCGGGCATTCCCTGCATTTATTACGGTAGCGAGTGGGGCGTTTTGGGTGAAAAGGGCCATGGCAGCGACGATGCCCTACGCCCGGAACTTGCTTCGCCCGAATGGAACGAGCTAACGGATGCCATCGCCTCCTTTGCGGAGATTCATAAGAGCCATAAGGCGCTCACGCACGGCGATTATAAGAGCATTGTGCTCACGAACCGTCAGCTGGTATTTGAGCGCGAATTTGAGGGAGAGCGAATTTGGATCGGTTTAAATGCCGAGGACAAAGCGTATCACGCACACTTTAACGGGGCGGATGCAGGCACGGCGACGGATCTTCTGCGCGGCGAGCAGCTAGCCTTAAGCGGCGGATATCAAATGCCACCCTTTAGCTACTTCATCTGGAAGTTCAGCTAAGCTTTGAAAGAGAACTCGCATCAGAACTGAAAAAGAATCAAAAAAGAACCCGCAAGTCTGTTTTTGAGACTTGCGGGTTCTCTGCGCTCATTTTCTTTACCACACCCAAGTTTGAGACAGCGTGAAAACGGGCGCAGATCTTAAAGTAGGAACAAAGGTAATGGCGGCGGACGGAAGCAAAGTGCAATCCCGAAATGGGAATGCGAACATTTGGAGCTAATGCTGACTCTTTTCGCTTAGGCTAAAAAACAAGCTGCAGTAAGAGCATATAGACGACCGTGCCTGCGGCAATGGAGAGCAGCATTTGCTTTTTCCATAGGTGCAGGGCGGCGGTAACTGCGATTGCGATGAACTCCGGAATTCCGTGAGCGCCGGAGAAAACGGAGACATGCTTTAGGCAGTATACCACCAAAAGGCCGAACACCGCGCAAGGCAGTGCCTTGCCGAGATATTGAACCGTTTTCGGCGTAGGCTTTTTGGAGGAGAAAATCAGAAAGGGCAGAAACCTTGTCAGCATGGTGCCGAAGATACAGATGGCGATGGTTGCAATTTGTTCGGGTAAGCTCATGGGACTCATTCGGATGCCTCTCCTTCCGCGTAGGCTATCTCAATCGGTTTTCGGAATACCGTTAGGAGAAGTAAAATCACAAGCATGGCAGGGAGCATGAAAGCATCCGCGCCGAAGAGGAGTAAGCAGAGTAGACTTCCGCCGATTCCGATGAGGCCCGTGTATTTTTTCTTCTCCTTCATCCATTGGTTCATAAAGATGGTCACAAACATGGCGGTCATGACAAAGTCGAGGCCTTCGGTGTTAAACTTTAGGAGAGAGCCGATCAGGCCGCCGAGTGTTGCGCCGGAAACCCAGTAGATGTGATTCAAGAGGGTCACAAAGAACATAAACCAGCCGCGGTCCACATCTTTCGGGATATCCGCCGTATAGTTGATTGAAAAAGATTCGTCGCACATGCCGAAGATGAGATAGGGCTTTTTCCACCCCATACCTTTGAAGCGGTCCAACATGGTAATGCCGTAAAAGAGATGCCTTGCCTGAACCAAGAGAGTCACGGTAAGCGTGGTCAGCGGCGCAAAGGCAGACATCAGCATGGAGACAGCAATGAATTCCAGGGAGCCGCCGTAGATGAGCATACTCATGAACATGGGATAGACAAAGGAAAAGCCGTTCACATTCATGAGGATGCCGTAAGCAAGCGCCAAAAACCAGAAACCGGCGAAGATGGGAAGCGTATAGGGAAAGGCAGCTTTCAGGGCTTTTCGTTTCATTAATCCCTCCTTGAAACCAAAACAAACGGAGTGTAAAATAAAATGAACGGGAAAAGAATACCACCGAACATTTAAACGCACAAGATGTAAATTATAATTTTACGCTTACGGAGATGCCATGGAAGCCGGAGAAATCATCGCATTCAATCTGAAACGTTTGAGAAACGAGAAAAACCTGACCTTGGGGCAGCTTGCCAACATGGCCGGTGTCAGCAAGGTGGTTCTCTCGCAAATTGAAAAGGGAGAGGCAAACCCTACCATCAATACGATATGGAAGATTACGGGAGCGCTGCAGTTGCCGTATTCCGCGCTCTTGGAAATGCCGAAAAAGGCTGCGGTTCAAATTCGGAAAAAGGAGATTTCCGCGCTTTCGGAGGACAAGTATCATATCTTCAACTACTATGCGAAGACAAACGAACGAAACTTTGAACTGTATCAGATTGAGGTGGAGCCGGGCTGCGAACACGCATCCATCGGGCATTCCACGAATAGCTTTGAGTATCTGATGTTGCTGAAGGGAGAGCTGATTCTGGAAATCGACGGTGAGGCGTATGCCCTCAAGAAGGACGATGCCATCTGCTTTGATGCCTCTGTCGCGCATTCTTATAAAAATGTCGGCAAGAAGGACGCCAAGGCGGTGTTGTTGATTCATTACCGATAAAGTGAAAGCAGGGTTTCTGTTCGGAAGCGGTTTTATCGGATAAGTCTACAGTAAGTCTATAGGAGGGGCGATATGAAGTTGTTACTGACCGGCTTACGCCGTTTGCCGGCGAGACGATTAACCCGGCGCTGGAGGCGGTGAAGCACGTGAAACCGGAGATTGCCGGCATGGAGATTGTAAAGCTGGAAGTTCCGACGGTATTCGGGGAGTCCGTACGGCTGGTTGCGGAGGCCATAGAGCGAGAGCAGCCCGACTTTGTGCTCTCAATCGGGCAGGCGGGCGGAAGAGCGGCGGTCACGCCGGAGCGCGTTGCCATCAACGTGGATGATGCGCGGATTCCGGACAATGCGGGGCAGCAGCCGATCGATGTTCCGATTTTTGCGGACGGCGAAAACGCCTATTTTGCTACCCTGCCGGTAAAAGCGATGGCAGAGGCCATACGGGAAGCCGGGTTACCCTCGGCCCTCTCGAACACTGCGGGAACCTATGTCTGCAATCACCTGATGTACGGCGTCTTGTATTATCTGCATCAAAACCATAAGAGCATCAAAGCCGGTTTCATCCATGTACCCTATATTCCGGAGCAAACCGCGGACAAGCCGGGCGTCCCGTCCATGCCGCTTGACGATATTGTGCGGGCCTTGGAGGCAGCGATTGCCGCGATACCGGCACATGAGACGGATATAAAAACGGCTTACGGAAGAGAGTGGTGACAACCATGATTGAGAAAATCAACGGCGACACAGCATACTTTGAAGCGGCGCTCACGTCGGAAGACTTGGCGGATTTGTTGGCGGATGCCGGGATACGGCTGATCCGCGCCTGGGGAGGTTATCGACCGAGCACGGCGGATTTGGAAAAGCTCAATGACTTATTTCGCCTTCGCCCGGAGATCGAATTTTGTGCGACGGAGCCGGGGCAGCTGGGAGGCCTTCCGGAATTGCAGCGGGTTAGCGAAGCGGTCTCGGGCTGCTTCGGCGAGGGGCTTAAGGACTTAAAAGCGCTGAAACGATTGCGCAGCCTCGGTCTCACGGAACCGAATTTCACGGCGCTCCCGGAATATGCGGATACGCTGGAGGAACTTAGCCTTTCCGGCAGAATAAGTAAGAAGAGCGGCGCTTGCCTTTCTAAGCTTACGCGGCTTAAGGCACTTTCGCTGAGCGGAACCACACTGGATTCTTTTGCTTGCATCGGCAAGCTTAAACTCACTTCCCTCTATGTATACGGCAACCGGCCGAATAGCCCTGCCGGACTGGAAGCACTGTCCTCGCTTCGGGAGCTTCGCGTGAAAAACAATTCCTCCTGGACGGATTTTTCGTTTCTGACAGAACTCAGAAACTTAGAGTCGTTATGCCTGGAGTACTGCGCCAAGTTGCGGGCGCTCGTTCCGCTCGACGCTTTGTGTCAACTGAGATACGTAAGGCTCGGGAACTGCGACAGCCTCGAAGACATTTCGTCTCTACGTGGCCTGCCGGAGGACTGTGAGGTCTTTGCGACGGGAAGAAAACTTTTGCAGGCGGGGATTGCCTACGAATACAGTCCGAAAACCGGCGTAGCGGAGTGGTGCAGAGAAGCTTCTCTCAATCTGCCGGCGGAGCTTCTTGCGCGGAGAAGAGAACTGTCATAATAAAAGAAGGCGGCTAAGTGTTCCGACCGAGTGGAAGCGGCCTACAAGTTCGATTTCATACGGATTTGTAGGCCGCTTTTCTGTTTTATCGGGAAACTCTTTTTGCCTATTTATTGGGAAGCCTTTTTGCCTATTTGTCGGGAAGATCTTTTTACGCACAGGGGCGTCAAAGTGCATAAAATAATTGATGATAAAACAATATCATTGTATAATAATCCTAAACCCAGGGCGTGAATCGGGTCAGCTTGCGGTGAAAGTCAAGGAACGTCACGGAAGCGAAGACTCGCGCATGTCGCAGGGGGATAAGGAGGAGGGGCATGAAAATCACGGAGATTCGGCTCGGAAGCATTTCGGTTCCGCTGCGGGTGCCTTTTAAGACAGCGCTTCGCACGGTGACGAGTGTCGAGGACATCATCCTCGAGATTCACACCGACACGGGAGCGGTGGGCTACGGCGAGGCACCGCCTACGGGCGCGGTGACCGGGCACACCACAGGTGCCATAGTCGGGGCGCTGAAGGATCACATCATCCCGAACCTCCTCGGCAAAGAGGTCGATGCGTTTGAAGATTTGATGCAGCTCGTTCAGTCCTGCGTACACGGAAACAGCAGTGCAAAGGCCGCTGCGGATATGGCGCTCTGGGATCTCTACGGGCAGCTTTACAAGCTTCCGGTCTACAAACTCCTCGGCGGCGCGCGGAAACAGCTGGTCACGGATATCACCATCAGTGTGAACGAGCCGGAGGAGATGGCGCGGGATGCCGCAACGGCAATTGCGCGCGGTTATGACTGCCTGAAAGTAAAGGTCGGCGCAGACCCGACGCTCGATGTGGCGCGGCTTCGGGCAGTGCGTGAGGTCGCGGGCGCAGACATCCGCCTCCGCATTGACGCAAATCAGGCCTGGGATCCGAAGCAGGCGGTGCGCATCTTAAATGAAATGCAGGAGCAGGGACTCAAGCTTGAATTTGTCGAGCAGCCGGTCAAGGCGCACGATATCGAGGGCCTCAAATACGTGACCGAACATAGCTTTGTGCCCGTCCTTGCGGATGAGAGTGTATTTTCCCCGCGCGATGCGATGCGGGTACTGGAACAGCGGGCGGCGGACCTCATCAACATCAAACTCATGAAGTGCGGCGGTATCTATAACGCGTTGAAGATTGCGGCTGCGGCAGAGATTTACGGTGTGGAGTGCATGATAGGCTGCATGCTGGAGGCGAAGATCTCGGTGAATGCGGCGGTTGAGCTCGCCTGCGCGAAGAAAGTCTTTACCCGCATCGACCTGGACGGTCCGGTGCTCTGCAGCGAGGATCCGGTACTGGGCGGTGCGCGTTTTGAAGAGAAGTTTATCACGGTTTCGGATGAGGCCGGCATGGGCATCCGCGGCGTGGAGGGCTTGCGTTACCTGGATTGAGCATCAAACAATAAAGATGGGGGATAAAGAGATGATCACCAACGGGTTTACCTACATTGCGTTTCTTATTTTCCTTGCCGGGATGCTGCTGTTCCTGGAGAAAAAGACCAAGGCGAAGATTTTTAATGTGGTGCCGCCGCTGGTCTGGATTTATGTGCTGAACATGGTCTTTTGCACCATGGGACTCTACAATTCCGAGGCCTGCGCAAACACGTATTCGGCACTCAAAAACAACATTCTCTACGCGATGATTTTTGTCATGCTGCTTCGCTGCGACTTTAAGAAGCTCTCAAAGCTCGGCGGGCGCATGGTGGCAATCTTCCTGGGCTGCTCGCTGACGCTGGCGGTCGGCTTCCTGATCGGTTACCCGATTTTTAAGGGCACGCTCGGCACGGATACCTGGGGCGCGGTCGCGGCGCTCTACGCTTCCTGGGTAGGCGGTTCCGCTAACATGGCGGCCATGCAGGCGGCACTTCCGGTCGATGCAGGCGCATACAGCTGTGCGCTCGCTTTGGATACCGTTTGCTACTCGGTCTGGATAGCGCTTCTCCTGCTCGCGGTCAAGTACGCGGGGCGCTGGAACACTTCGGTCAAGGCGGACACGTCTACACTACAGGCCATTGCAGAGAGTGCAAATGCCGAGGTCGCAAAGGAGAAGAAGGCTGCGACCAGTGCGGACTGGATTTTCCTGATCGGTCTTTCGCTCATGGTTTCGGCGCTCTCCCAGATGGTCGGAAAGAGTTGCAATGCGGCACTCTCGGGTGTGGGACTCGGTATGTTTGACAAGGGAACCTTGACGACGGTCTTTGTCAGTATCCTAGGATTAATCTGCGCGGGCACTTCGCTCGGCAAGCTCCCGGCGGTCGAAGAGCTCTCCAATGTATACCTTTATGTAGTGGTCTCGCTGCTCGCATCGACCGCGTCGGTATCCGATTTGCTCTCGGCGCCCATGTGGGTGGTATACGGACTTTTCATCCTGGTCATCCATGTGGTGCTCATGTACCTGCTCTCGAAGGTCTTCCACTGGGATCTCTGCATGGTATCGACGGCATCGCTTGCAAACATCGGCGGTTCCGCCTCCGCACCCATTGTGGCCTCTGCGTATGACGCTTCCTATGCCGGAATCGGCGTATTGATGGGCGTGCTCGGCGCGGCAATCGGAAACTTCTGCGGACTCGGCATGGGCGCTTTGCTGCGGCTATTCCTATAACAGCAGAGTCTTTGTGACAGTGTATCTTACTTGGGATGTCCGCAATGCGGGCATCCCTTTGCCGTTGACTGAGAAGGAGGATGCAATGGGAAAGAGCATTTTTGAAAGCATGTATCTGCCGCTTCCGTCTCCTGTGCAGCAGATGAAGGAGCGCGGGAATTTAGAAGAGGCAGAGGCGTATTTGCAGCATTTGCTTGAGACGGGAGAGTGTCTTCCGGAGGAGCGGCGGCGCTTCCGCGCGGAGCTGGAAATACTGCGCCGTTTGCCCGCGGAGTATCCCTATACAAGGGCGGAAGCGTTGGAACTTGTGCGGCGCTATGTTCCGAATTTTTCGGAGGCGGACTTTGATTCCCTTCTCATGAAAGGTAAAATTTTTTGGCGTTATCTGGACGGGGAAGCTCGCTTTTTCGGGCGTTTTTTTGACTCACTCTGTAAGACCGATTCTTTCTTTGCGGAAGCGGCGGAGAAATGGGGACACCGCATTCCCGGCAGTGACCGCAGGCTGCTTGAAGAGAGTGCGGAAAAGATGCGGGAGCAAGGGGAACTCTCTGTGCGCATCACAGTGCGCGCGGAGCTCGAGCTGGAGGGGGCAGTTTTTCGGGAAGGGGCTCTTGTTCAGGCTTACCTTCCTCTGCCGCGTGTTACGGAAGAGCAGGGTGACATTGCGCTCGAAGAAATGAGCGCCGGCGGGCAGCTCGGGGCGGAAAGCGCGGCGCAGCGCGTTGTCTTTTGGGAGAAAAGACTCGGGGAAAATCATCCCTTTCTTTTAAGCTATCGCTTGCTGCATACCGAGCGCTACCGCGATGTCTACGGACTTGCGGAGCGAATGCAAGCCGAGGGGAGAGCAGAGAAGCAGTCGGAAAATGGGACAACAAAGTACGGTGCAGAAAAGCGGGCCGAGAGCGGATATGACAGTGCCTTGTTTCCGCCGAGCGCATATCTGAGGAGCCTTGCCGCGGCGCTCACCGCGGGCGTGACAGAGCCCCTCGTTAAGGCAAAGTGCTTCTATGACTTCATCACAAAGCAGGTGCGCTACAGCTTCATGCCCTCTTATTTTTGTCTGGACAGGATGGCGGAGCGCTGCGCGATGGACCGCGTCGGCGACTGCGGCATTCAGGCTCTTTTATTCCTATCGCTCTGCGAGGCGGTCGGAATCCCGGCGCGCTGGGAGAGCGGGCTAAAGACAGAGCCTAAGTTTATCGGCGCCCACGACTGGGTGCGCTTTTACAGCCCTTCTTTCGGCTGGCGGGCCGCGGATTTATCCTACGGGGGTTCCGCTTGGAAGCGCGGAGACGAACGCTTGCATCGCTTCTACTTCGGCAACGTAGACCCATGGCGCATGGCGGCAAATGCGCGTATACTTGGGGAGACGGGCTTCCCGGAGCCGGAATTTCGCGCAGACCCCTATGATAATCAGGTCGGGGAGATGGCGCTTGACGGGCGCGGCCTTCGCTACGAGGAATTCCGCCGCCGAAAAGAAGTGCTGCGGGCAGAAGAGATACGGCAGGTGATACGTCCGTAAGGAGCGGGAAAAGATGAGGGACAGGAGTTTTAACAGCTGGATGCAGCGGGTTCTCTTTCAAAACTACGAAGACTGGCATATGAAGGAGCCGAACTATAACCGGAACGGCTTTCATATAATCGGAATCGATAACACGCTGAAAGCGATGCAGGACGGATACATTCCGTACATGGAACTGACCCCGCCGCAGGCAATTCAGGGTTGCACGCGGATGAAGGTGACTGTCAACAAGAAAAAGGACTGTGTCGACTTACATCTGGATGTGGATGGCAGATTCTATATGATTCCGGAACTCGCTTATCCGGAGGCGGTGCAGATTCTGCGGAACTTTGTGAGAAGCTTAAAGCTTCCGGAAGCAGGCAGATATATCGAGGTGCAGCGTGTAGACGGCAAGGCGATTCAGGCGGATTTTCGAGAACTCGCTCTGCTTTTGCTCGGTGACAGCGAGCGAAGCAAGCGCTTTTTAAAGAAGCAGAAGCCTGACAGCATCGAGGCTGCGGAAGAAGCGCGGAATGCGCTCTACGAGGAGATGTTGGAGCAAAGAAAAGCGGTTGAAGTTGAGTGGAAGTGCGGAAAGGAGAGTTTCCTCGCGTTGGTCGGGGAACTCTGCAAGGCGCGGAAGCTTGCAATCCGGGAAGACGCACTGCACGAGGCGCCCGGTGATATAGAAGGCTGGTGCCGGGAACTGAGTGCACAGTGGAACGATGACTGCCTTGCGGAGCTTGACATGTTCAGCGAGACGCACGGCTTATTTCTGCTTGAAAGGGAACGCTGTGATGAGGCGGTACGGTTGGCGGAGAACCTGTTACTGACCGTCAAGATATACGGAAGCGGGGAGGAAGCACGAAATGTTTGATTCACTGAAGAATTTCTTTGGCGGCAAAGCAGCCGGACGGATCGGAAGCGCAGCAGCCGGAATCGCAGCCGGAAAATGCACTGAAAAAAAGCGCCTTTGCGCTTTACGTTGATGGCGGAGCGAGTTGTGCCGGACGCCGGGGAACGCTTTTATGCCGAGGGAGAGCTCTTCGGCGAGGTTGCGGTCGGGGAACGGGTCACGGTATTACACCGCGACGGCAACATCTCCCACCCGGTTTTAGAGGAGATAGAGGGAAGCGGCGCGAACACGAAGCTTTTCTTTTCGGGAAAAGAGGGCTTGTCCCTTGATTGGACCTACGCTCTGATTACGAATATACCGTATCAGATTGAGGTCGATGTGAACCGGCCGATTGAAAACCCCTATCTTCTGGGGCTCACGCGGGTCGTATTTCGCTTTCAGCAGGAAGGGGAGTTTCTGAATCTCTTTTTCCGTGAACTGGTGCGGAGCCACTATCTTCTCGCGGTGCGAACGGACGGAAGCCTGCCCGAGGGGAGCGGCACGGTGACATTGAAAAAGGGCATGCAGTTAGGCATTGCCCGCGTCACCCTGGATCACGGAGAGGAAGCCCTGCCGGTCTATACGGATTGGGACGCCATACGACTAATGGAAGCGCAGGGCGCAAACGGTTGGAAGCGGGAGACCATGGTTCTTCATTTTCCGCAGCTCGTCGGGATGCTGCGGGAAAACGAGGGCTTTGTAATCAATCCCTACGGACCGCAACTATTCTACGTCTCGCCCGACATCATCCGCAGCATCAAAAATTCCCCCGGTTATCAGAGTGAGTTCGGGGAGGCCAAGATGCAGAGCAAAACCGTCGAGCGGGATAGCAAGATGATGCTCGGCTACCCCGCGGAAAACGAAGAGGTGACGGCTCTAAAGAGCGCGCTGCTTGCTTATGCAAAATCGCGGCGGGAAATTGCCATGTTGGACTTGCTTCTAAAAAGCGACGAGGACGGAACTCAGTCCTACCTTATCATCTTGGACGTGCCGGAGGAGAATTGCCGCACGTATTTTCAGGAGATTTACAATGCCTGCCGTCATCTTTTGCATCGCGTCTGCTACATGGATTTTGTGACGCTTCGGCGTGCGGGATTCGCGGACGGCGTGCGGACAGAGCCGCCGCTCTATGTCGCGGAGAAAGAGAGCTGAGATACGGAGTCAAGAAGCGTTACAAACCGCCGGTCGCTTCGTGCTTGAAATAGACATAAAAAGCAAGCCTGTTCCGGGGCTTGCTTTTTTGCTGTGCAAATGAATGTACCTTCTCATTTGTCTGCGTTAATGAGATACTAATGTTTCCCAAGTATAATCGATAAAATTAAGACAAAGGAGGTAAAAGCTTTGAGAATCCTGATTGCGGAAGATGAACGCAGCCTAAACGAGATCATTGTGAAGAAGCTCACGTCGGATGGGTATAGCGTTGACTCCTGCTTCGACGGCGAGGAAGCGATTTCCGTTCTTTCCTATACGGACTACGATGCGGTTATTCTGGATATTATGATGCCGAAGGCGGACGGCTATGCGGTGCTCCGTTCGCTTCGGGAGGCGGGAAAGACGACGCCGGTTCTCTTTCTCACTGCGAAGGATGCCGTGTCTGACCGGGTAAAGGGCCTCGATAGCGGCGCAAACGACTATCTGGTAAAACCCTTTGCCTTTGAGGAACTGAGCGCCAGGCTTCGCGCCATCACGCGCGTGCCCTTCGGTATAGCGGAGAATGTGATTGCGGTTGCCGACCTCACGCTGGATTGCAGCCGGCAGACGGTTAAGCGTGGGGGGAAAGACATCAGCCTCTCCGGAAAGGAATACGCCCTGCTCGAGTACCTCATGCGAAACTGCGGGCTGGTGTTAAGCCGTGAGAAAATCGAGAACCACATCTGGAACTTTGACTACGAGGGCGGCACGAACGTGGTCGATGTGTACATCAGCTATTTGCGTCGCAAGGTTGATGACGGCTTCGACAAAAAACTGATTCATACGGTGCGGGGCAGGGGCTATGTACTCGCAGAGGACAGACCCGTATGAACCGCCTGTCAATCCGGGCGCGCATTACCCTCTGGTTTGCGGCGGCACTGATCGCCGTAGTTTCACTGACCTATGTCTGCATCCTCACCGTGAGTAATCAGGTGCTTCAGAAGACCATCAAAGACAATCTGATTGAGACTGTTGAAAACAATGTCGATGAGATTGAGTACTACAACAGCATGGATGAAATTGCGGCGACGAATGATGTGGACCACTTCATTCGGTACGGGGAAGGCTTCCTGGAGGTGGACGATGACTTCTTGGAATCTGTGAATGAGGTCTACACCGCGCTCTACGACAGCAAGCTCTTCATGCTCTACGGGGAAAATCCGGTTGCAAAACAGAGTTCCGAAGTCGCGTTAAAAAATATGACCTTACATACCGTGAAGGTGAAAGGAATCCGTTATTACATCTATGACCGGGAGCTCAGCGCCGCGGGGCTTCAAGGGCTCTGGCTGCGGGGCGTGGTTGCGGAGACCCAGGGCAAGGAAGAGCTCACGAATATCACGAGACTTTCTCTCACCGTGCTGCCGCTGATCGGCCTTCTTGCCATACTCGGGGGAAGCGTGATTGCAAAGCGGGCGCTCAGTCCGATACAAAAGATATCGGACACGGTTTCCGCCATCACCCAAGGAAACGATCTGAAAAAACGCATCGAATTAAAACCCGGCAAAGACGAGCTGCATCAACTGGCGGACAGCTTTAACCTGATGTTTGCGAGACTTGAGGATTCCTTTGAAAAAGAAAGCGCTTCACCTCGGATGTCTCCCACGAGCTCAGAACGCCGATGGCGGTCATCATGGCGCAGTGCGAGTACTCTTTGGAGAACGATGTCGATGCGGGGGAGTATGCGGGCAGCATTCGGAACATTCACGCCCAGGGCAGAAAAATGACCTCGCTGATCAATCAGATGCTGGATTTGGCGCGCCTCGAAATGCGACCGGAAAACTACCCGAAGGAGAGTTTGGATCTCTCGGCGCTGCTTCGCTCGATTTGTGAGGATCTGGCGCTGATTCGCGAGAAAGGCATAGTCCTTTCGAGTGAGATTGCGGACGGCGTTCGCATGTGCGCCAACCGAAATCTCTTGGAACGCGCCGTTTCCAATCTAATCTTAAACGCCTACCGCTACGGAAACGAAAACGGTCGGATTTGGGTTTCCCTCTACGAAACGGGGGAGAAGATTATAGTAGAGGTGAAAGATGACGGCATCGGCATTGCGGCGGAAGATATCGACAAGGTATTTGACCGCTTTTACCGCGCGGAGCGCTCCAGAACGAAAAACGGAACCGGCCTCGGCCTTTCTCTCACAAAGGAAATTGCGGAGTTTCATCGTGGCAGCATCTCGGTGGAGAGTCGTTTGGGGGAGGGAAGCACCTTTTCACTTGTTTTTTCAAAAATTTGAAACACTAATCAAGGCTTAATCTTCCGCGGATAGAATGAAGACACAAAAGCAAAAGAAAGCAGCGAAACGAAAGGAGCGGAAACCATGATTAAGAACTTATTTTCGACCCCCAAGAAGACAGCTGTCACCGTGCTCTGTGCACTTGCCATTCTGACTGCAGTAGGTACCGGAACCGCCTTTGCGGTCAGCGCGGTTGCGGAAAGCACCTCGATCGGCGCGGATAAGGCAAAGATGTTTGCCTTTGCGGATGCGGGTATCGATCCGGTTGCGGCAGAAAATGTGCGCACCGAGTTTGATTTTGAGCAGGGCCACTTCATCTACGATGTGGAATTCACCGCGAACGGAACGGAGTACGGCTACTGGATTCAGGCTTCGGACGGAAGTGTCGTCAAGAAGAAAATTGAGCTGATTGGCGCAGGCGGAAGCAAGACCGGCATCACCGCAGCAATCACGCAGAAGGATGCGAGAAAGATTGCCCTGGAGGACGCGGGACTCACGGAAGTGGAAGTTACCATCAGCGCCGAGAAACTGGATACGGGAAACGGCGTTGCCGTTTATGAAGTCGATTTCGTGAAGGGCAATGTGAAGTACGAGTACGATATCAATGCGACAACCGGTGCTGTCTACAGCAAGAGCTCGGAGAGCACCGCGGTTCCCACGACCGAGGCAGCGGCACAGCCGAGCGAGGCCGAGACCGTGGCAGAGAACCGCAGCAACAATAACTATATCGGCTTGGAAAGAGCAAAGGCAATTGCGCTTGGCGACGCGGGACTCTCTGCAGCTGCTGTCACCTTTACGGAGGCAAAACAGGATTTCGATGACGGCGTGCCGAACTACGACCTGGATTTCTATACCGCAACCCACGAATATGACTACGAAATCAATGCGCAAACGGGTGCCATCATGGACAAGAGCGTGGAAGTGAACGAGCACGCAGTGCGGGAGACGAAGCCCGCAGCGACCGCAGCGCCGACTGCTGCTCCGACGGCAGCGGCAACCGAGGCGGCAAGAGGTTTTATCGGTGTGGACCGTGCGAAGTCGATTGCGCTGGGACACGCGGGTGTCTCGGCATCCTCGGTATCCTTCTCCAAGGCGAAGCTCGACGACGATGACGGCAGAGGCGTGTACGAGATTGAGTTCTATGTGGGCAACACCGAGTATGATTACGAGATCGATGCGCACTCCGGAGGCATCATCGAATATGATAAAGACCGCGATTGATCCTTACAGAGGCCCCGTTTCGGAAGATGATTCCGAACGGGGCTCTTGTTCGTTGATTGGCAGCGCGAACGGCGTTACAATATACCTAGAGATGACATGGAAAAATCGGCCCGATTGAATGTAAGCGTCAGGCCGATATTCAGATCGAATATCGAGAAATTTGTCTGTAGAAGGTATGCGAAGTGAGGGGCAATTATGTTGGATCAAAAGGGCTTTGATCTTTGGGCAGAGGACTATGATAAGTTTGTGGGGATTTCCGAGGAAAAAAACACCTATCCCTTTGCCGGATACAGAGCAGTGCTCGGAAACATCTATCAAAGTATTATGCGAAAGCCGAAAGCTGTTGTTCTGGACCTTGGCTTTGGAAGCGGAAGGTTGACGGCCAGGCTGTATGAAAAGGGCTGTACCGTTTATGGGCAGGACTTTTCGGAGCGTATGATCGAACTTGCCGCGCAAAAGATGCCGGAGGCGAGGCTCTATCAGGGGGACATTGCAGAGGGGCTGGCAGAACCGCTCCTCAGAGAACGCTATGACTTTATCATAGCGACCTACTCGCTACATCATCTAGGTGATGAGCAGAAGCTTCTGCTTTTGCAAGCCCTCCGCAAGCTGCTGAACCCGGGCGGGCAGCTTTTAATCGGCGATGTGATGTTTGAGGACCGGGAGAAGCTGGAGCAGTGTCGAAGGGAGGTGGGCGATGCCTGGGATGAAGAAGAGATCTACTTTGTTGTGGACGAACTGAAGCAGATGTTTCCGGAGTTTAGGTTTGAGAAACTTTCGTTTTGTGCAGGTGTGCTGGAGCTTGACTGTGAGGCGTTGCGCGCAAGAGAATAAAGAAAAAAGAGCGGAGTGCCTTGTTTTCTTAAGGCATTCCGCTCTTTTTTACGGTCAACAGATCAGAGTGTTGACCCGGTTTCTTACGCACGACAGCACAGGCAGCCGCAAGGTCGTGTTTTTGCAGGGAGGAGATCAGCTCCTCATGCTGTTTGGGAGAACGACTTTTGCCGGCATCTGCGATATAGTACATGTTTTCAATTCGCGCCACATGGCTTTCAAGTGTCTCAATGAAGCGTTTTAAAACAGAGAATGATTGAGGATGAGATGAGAAAGAAGTGATGAAGAGGGAAATCTGCGTTGAATTGTAACGCAAACGGCGTTACAATCTTATAAGGAGGTGATTGTCATGGAAAAAACAGCGACATTAAACTTGAGGGTCAATCCGACATTGAAAGCGGATGCTGAGGCAATCCTCGGACAATTAGGTCTTCCGATGTCAACGGCAGTGGATCTGTTTTTAAATCAGATAGTGCTTACGGGTGGGCTTCCTTTCGCAGTGAGTTTACCCGCTGTGCCTGCCGGCATAGATGCACGTGGGATGAGCGAAGAAGAAATTCGCGAAAGACTACGGAGAGGTTATGAGGATTACCGGAGCGGAAAGGTGCAGGATGCCGCAAGTACATTTTCAAAGTTTCGGGATAGTCACAGAAAATGAAGCGCTATACGGTCCGGATTACAGATCAAGTAGTCGAAGACATGGAGGAGCTGTATACATATATCGCTGTTCAGCTTAGAGCGCCGGAGAACGCAATGAGGCAGTACGATAGGATTGCGGAAGCCATCCTCACGCTCGACCGATTTCCCGAACGATTTGGGTGTTTTCACACCGAACCGGAATACTCTATGGGTATTCGTAGGATGGTGGTAGATAACTTTTTGGTCTGCTATGTCATCGAATCGGATGTTGTCACGGTAACGAATGTTCTGTACGGAGCTTCCGACATTCGACAGAGATTGAAGAATCGCAGAGAGGGCTGAAAAGGACAGTCGTTGTTAGTGCATGAGTGTTTAGTCGCAGACTTTGAATGACGTGGTCTGCGACTTTTTTCGTGTTTCTTGCTACCTGCTCTTTGCTAGAGCAGTTGTCAAACATGAGTTTTATATGGAGCGCATACGGATATCGGCGCAGAAGTGCGAAGCTCATGACGTTTCTCAAGCAAGGCATGGAGCGCTATGGCCTGGTGTCCTTCCTGCGGGGCAATCAGCGCTGTGACATCAAAGAGATTCGCTTGGATGATATGATTAGCTTTCGCGTGAAAAGTGAAAGAGGCAATCAAAGTTTAAGCAAATCGTAACGGAAACTTACTTTGCTTTCGAAGCCAAAAGAGAGACAATTTACTTGCAGCTATTTCAAAGCAAACAGAGACTCATATCGAAGTGCTACGGTATTTGCGTCTATGGCGCGGCAGCGCGAAAGCTTGTTCGCTTCCGCGGGGGTGTCCGGAAGCCGAGGAGGAGCAATATAAAAGTCATTCTGATCAGGCATTGTAAAGTAAAATATGACTGGCGCAGCTTTTACAGCTCGGCAGAGTTTGACCGGGCGTGTCGAGATTATGACAGAGCTCCGATTGAAGCCGCAAAGCCGTCAGTTATTCAAGAGGCGGTGGGCGCTGTTTACATCAGTCGCTTAGAGCGAAGCAAAAGCACTGCGCTTTGCTTCTTTGGTAAAGCGAAATTAAAACAGACGGAGCTCTTGGATGAGGTTCCGCTAAAATCCGGTTTTGATACGGAATTACGGCTGCCCCTCTGGTTTTGGAATTTGACGGGTAGAATCCAGTGGTTTTTGAATCATCCGAGGCAAGTAGAAGCCAGGCGCCTCACAGAGCAGAGAGCGAGAAAATTGGTCGCGAAAGTATGTGGCGCGGGAGAGGACTGCATCCTCGTAACACACGGATTTTATATGCATACCTTGGCAAAAGAATTTAAAAAAGCAGGCTTCAAAACAAAGCAGCGCAGAGCGTATTACCAAAACGGGCAAGGAATCACACTGTGGCTTCCGAAGCCAAGAGAGGGACAAGCATGAGCAGTGATAGTTCGGAACAGAATGAAAAACTCACCGAATTTTTGAAGCTGTTTCAACATAAACTCAGATGCACTCTGGGAGCTAAGCTCATCGGCATCTATATCCACGGTTCGGTGGCACAGAATGCCTTCCGCTGGGAGCGCTCCGATGTGGATGCACTCGCGGTGGTTTCGGAGCGGCTCACCGCGGCCGAACGCCTTCACTTTGTGGAGGAGATTCGAGCGCTCAGCGTGGAGGGACCTGCGAAGGGAATTGAAGTCTCTGTGCTAACGGAGCAAGAGCTGCGTGAGGGGGCGCACCCCTATGTCACGGAATGCCATTATTCGCCCTTTTGGGATGAATATGTGCGCGAGGTGGGTTGGGAGAATTGGGATGATGAATCGCGCAGGGATGAGGATATCACGAGCCATATCTTTAACCTAAGGCAGAAGGGCATCGTGCTCGAAGGGCCGGAGATTACGGCGCTCTTTCCCGTCATCTCCCGCGAGACTTTTATGGAGAGCATCGCCTACGATGAGCACGATGCGCCCGTGGACATGGTGGATTCCGTTATGAACCTCTGCCGCTATCATTGTTTTTTGCGGAGCGGGGCGCTTCTTTCCAAGGAGGAGGGCTTACAGCGAATGCTGCCCGAACTTCCTGACTATGAAGCGTTTCTTCGGACGATACTGCGGGAATTTTACGCGGGTACCGTGTACTTAGACGAAGCGCTGACAGAAACGGCAGAGCACTTCAAGGAAGAGATGCTTACCAAACGAGCGAAAGAACCGACCGAACCGGACCGAAACCCATTGACAGAGTAAGGAGGTAAGTCATGAAACAATTCCGGAAAAAGAGTCTTGCGATGCTGACGGCGCTGGCGCTGGGGGTGACAGCGCTCTCCGGCTGTGCGCCGACGGCTGCGCTAAAGACAGTGGAAGCCGAGTATCCCGCGGCGGTTGCGGAGGGGAAGACGGCGGAAGCTTTTGCGATGAGCGATGAACATCGGGACTGGCTAGAGGCTTACCGTAAGAAGACAGCGGTTTCCGCCGCGTATCAGACGGAACTGCGGGGCTATTACCGCAATCTGTTGCCGAAGATCTTATACGAGGAAGATGAAAACACGGTCTGTTCGCCGCTCAATATCTATATGGCGCTTGCCATGCTCTCGGAAATCACGGAGGGCGATACCAGAAAGCAGATTTTGGAGACGCTCGAAGTAGAGGATGCGGAGGCCCTGCAAGGTCGCATCTCGGCGCTCTGGGAGAGCAATTATATCGACACGCCGCTTGTCAAGAGCCTGCTTGCGGATTCACTCTGGCTCAATAATTCCGTGCGCTACAACGAGGAGACTCTGGAGAGGCTCGCGAAAATCTACTATGCGTCTTCGTTTCGCGGAAAGCCGGGCTCGGCGGAAATGGATGAGGCGCTTCGCAAGTGGACAGATCAGAATACCGGCGGACTTTTGACGGAGTACACCAAGAACTTAAAGCTCGAGCCGGATACGGTTTTGGCGCTGGTCTCGACCATCTACTATAAGGCGGCGTGGGTTGACGAGTTTTATGCCGCGGGCAACACAAAGGAGATCTTCCACGGCACCAAAGGCGATGCGACGGTTGATATGATGCACCAAACCGACACCATGGGCGTCATGGAAGCGGAGAAATTTACCGCGGTGCGCTTGCCTCTTAAGGACAGCGGCGACATGTATTTTTACCTCCCGAAGGAGGGCGTTGCGGTCAATGAACTCACGGAAGATGCGGCTGTCTTTGACGCGTTGCCGCCGACGGACACCGCGCAATGGACTTCGCACCGTGTGAATCTGACCCTGCCGAAATTCAAGGTTTCTGAGGAGACAGACCTCATGAAAACGCTTGCAGCCATGGGCATTACAGACGCGATGGATGCCGGCAAGGCGAACTTTAAACCGCTCACGGAAGCAAATAACAATTTCTTCCTGAATCGCGCAACACACGCGGCCATGGTAGAGGTGGATGAGCAGGGCGTGACCGGAGCGGCCTACACCATGCTGGCCATGGCGGAAGCGGCGATGCAGATGAGCGAGCCTCTGGACATTACCTTCGACCGCCCCTTCCTCTTCCTCGTAACCGCGGAGGACGGTTCGTTGCTGTTCTCGGGCGTGGTGCGAAATATCGAATAAGATGAGATAGATTCTTGCAGTGTGCCTTTGACGCGGCTTCGGAGCCGCTTGGTTTTGAAAGAAATAGCGCAATTCGACTTCTTTATGGAGTCGGATTGCGCTATCTCTTTGCCTGCATCTTCCGCTGCGCTTAGGAAACGGTCAAAGATGCAAATTAGAAGAGAAAAAAGTCTGTTGAAAATACTCGGCAAGCTGATATAATGTACATATACAATAAGTACACTTGGACGGAAGGGGGGGACGCGGTTTGGACATTGTGATCAGCAACAATACCGGAAAACCGATCTATGAGCAGATCACAACACAGGTAAAAGCCATGATCATAAGCGGGGAGCTGAAGGCGGGGGATGCGATTCCCTCCATGCGTGCGCTGGCAAAATCAATTCATGTGAGTGTCATTACTGTTCAGAGAGCGTATGAGGAGCTGCAAAGAGATGGCTTTATAGAAACCACGGTTGGCAGAGGCAGTTTTGTTTCCGCACAAAACAAAGAGTTCTATCAGGAAGAACAGCAGCGCATCGCCGAAGAACATTTGCAAATCGCCGCGGAAATCGGCCGAGCGAACCGAATTTCGCTTGAAAAATTGACAGAGCTATTGGCGCTGTTCTATCTGGAGGACGAATAATATGGAAAATATATTAGAGCTACGACGGGTCTCCAAGTCATTTCCGGGATCGAGTTTTAGGCTGGAGGACATCAGCTTTTCGCTACCGTATGGCGCTGTGTTGGGCTTTGTCGGAGAAAACGGAGCCGGAAAGACGACCACAATCGGCTGTATTCTAAATACGATTGCGCAATACGGCGGCAGCATCAAATTATTTGGAAAAGAGATGCGGGATTCCGATACGGATATCAGAGAACGGATTGCTGTCGTCTATGACGGGGCTAATTTTCCGAGTTATCTGAATGCAAATCAAGTGTCGGATATTATGGCGGGTGTTTACAGGCATTGGGATAAGAAGCTGTTTCGCCACTACCTCGAGAAGTTCAAATTGACGCCGACGCAGAAAATCAAACAGTATTCCAGAGGAATGACGATGAAATTGGCGATTGCGGCTGCCTTATCGCATCATCCGCAGCTGCTTGTTTTAGACGAGGCGACTAGCGGACTGGATCCCATCATGCGGGATGAGATGTTGGATGTGTTTCTGGATTTTGTGCAGGATGAGCGGCACTCTATTTTGCTGTCATCCCACATTACAAGCGATTTGGAAAAGATAGCCGATTATATTACCTTTATCCACAACGGGAGGCTGATTCTCTCCGCAATGAAAGATGATTTGCGCTATAACTATGGTGTGATGCGCTGCAGTGAGAAGCAATTTCAGGCCTTGAACCAAGAGGATATGATGGCTTATCTGAAACGGGATTATCAGATCGATGTGTTGCTTTCCGACAGCAAAGCCGCACAAAGAAAGTACAAGGATGCAGTGATTGACCATGTATCCATTGATGAGATTATGCTATTGCTGATCAAGGGAGAACGGATATGAAGGGACTGTTGAAAAATAATTATTTCGCGACCTTGGACAATGCGAAGGCAATTACAGCTCTTATGGTTTTGCTCTGTGCGTTGGGTATTGTTATGAAAAATCAAATGCTACTCATTTCGTTTACCCTGTTTTGCATGGTCGGATTTTCGCTCATCTCGCTTGTGGGAAGCCTGAAAGAACGGGGCTTTAAGTGGGACAAGTATAAGCTGTCAATGCCGGTAAGGAGAGCTGAGATTGTGAGAAGCTACTTTCTGAGTCTGCTGATCTGGCTCGTTTTCGGAATGTTGCTTGCCGGAAGCGGTATTGGTTTATCGCTGGTAATTCGGGGCTTTCTATTTGACAAACCTACAGATGTCTTTAATCTGTATGTCGGCGGGATTGGTGTCAGCTTGTTTGCGGGGGCAATCTTTTTTCCGCTGTATTGCTCATCGGGAGGAGAGGAAAGAGGCGAAGCACTGTTGGTTATCAGCTTGCTTTTGGGCTTTGGCATCATTGCGGCGATCAGCAGCTTCATCAATGCACGCATCCCGACCCCGCTGACAGCGCGAGGAACGATTGCAGTCGGAATCATGATACTGTCAGCTTCGATGTGTGCATTTGTTTTTTCGTACGCACTGACGATCCGTATCTACCGGCGGCGGGACTGCTAGACGATTTCAGGAAACAGAAGGGAGAGTTCACCATGGGGTTTGACATCACTTATCATGCGATTCGCAGGGATGAGATGGAGCGCTGCTTTTTTGCGCCGATGAAGGCGTTAAAGGACGGAGACAGCAGCGTGGCGGAGCGCTTTGCGGCGGCGTATCAGGCGGAACACGAGTCGTTTTACGGGGAGAAGTACCTGGATATCATGAAGACCGTTGCGGCCTGGGACATCCGGAGGGCCAGTGAAAAGGGCATACTCTACGGGATGGCGGTGGTCAGCGGGTTCTTTACCGAATATCAATATGTCCGCGGTTCGGCTTACTCTTTCCTCATTGAGGAACATCCGGAGATGAAGCGCTACTGCAGTCCGTGGAAGAGCTTTGTGCCGGAGTGGATCCCGGAACCCGACCATGACATCTTAAGTGAAAATTATGCGGCCGGCATCTACATGGCTCCGGAGCAGGTGAAGTCCTTGCTTCGGGATTACGAGGGGGATGCAGGCGTGCGGAACTGCCTCGAGACCTTTTTCGGCGACAACCTAGCGGTATTTCTGACTTCGCTCCGTCAGGCGAGTGCGTCGGAGAGCGGTCTCATGGAGGCGGCCGAGGTCATGGAGGTAAATCCCTTTGATCTCAACAAGTCGACATGCTACTCAGACATTCGTCTCTGTGACCCGCAGGGTGCTTTCATCTATCAAAAAGTCGCAATCGAGCAGGTGAAAGCCGCGAGCGGAATGGAGGCGGAAGAAATCATAGAAAAAGTGAAGTACGAAAAGCATCATTACGAGACCCCGGCGGAAGAAACAAAGACGGCAGAGGAAGAGGCGCAAAAGCCCGAGAAAGCTGCAGATAAAAAGCCCGGTTTCTTTTCAAGGCTTTTCGGGAAAAAGTGAGCACATGAGAATCGAACATGTGGCTCTCTATGTCTCCGACTTGGAGCGCGCGCGGACTTTCTTTGTCCGCTATTTCGGCGGAAGCGCAAATGCGCAGTATCACAATGAGAAGACCGGCTTTCGCTCCTACTTTATATCCTTTCGGACGGTGCGCGTTTAGAGCTCATGACAAAGCCGGATTTGGTATTACAGGAGAAGGCGCTGCATCTCGCGGGCTATGCACACCTTGCCTTTTCGCTCGGAAGCAAAGAAAAGGTGGATGCCCTGACAGAGCAGTTGAGAGCGGCGGGCTGTGAAGTGATCAGTGGGCCGCGCACCACGGGGGACGGGTATTACGAGTCCTGCATTCTGGATTTTGAGGGAAATCAAATCGAATTGACGGTGTAGTAAGACACAGCAAAACACAAAGAAAAAGAGCGACAGCCGTGCCCAAGGGAGCAAGCGGATGCCGCTCTTCTTGTTTCGGCAGAAGTTCTTGTAGGCGATTTGTTTTATGAAACGGTTCTGTGCGGGGGCGGAAGCGGAAACAAGGTGGATTGTGGATAAACCACAGTATAATGAGGATGAAAAGGGTTTATAGTCGATAAATAGACAATATATATGCGGAAGATGAAATAATAGTGGGAAATAATGCTGTATAATATCGCTTAAATGTTGAATTAATTGCGCAAACTGTATATGATAAAGAAAAGCAAAGTTGCAACGAGAGACTTTATTGTAAGTGAAGCTTGCTCGGGGGCTGCCTTTAGACAGAACGCGGGCGCACAGAAAGGAGACGGCGGAGACAAGAGCGGAAGGAGCGGATTTTCGGAATGAAGTAGGAATCAGACGGAAACGGAAAGCAAAACGTTGTGCGGAGGTGCAACATGGGAGAACAGGTAAACAAAACAAAGAAACGCGGCTCGATTAATGCTTTTGTCATTGTGTTTCTCGTCATTGTGGGATGCTACATTCTTTCGCTCTTCATCAGCCCGGGCGCCTTTGAGCGCGAGCAGCTGAACGGGCGCACGGTGGTCATTGCGAATTCCTATCACGTCACGGATAAGATCTATTTGGGTCCGCAGGCAATCTTCCAGGCAGTGCCGAACGGCCTGGTCTCCTCGGCGGGTATGATGTTCCTTGTCATGCTGGTCGCGGGTTGTATCGAAGTCTACAAGAGAACCGGCGCACTCAATAAGGGTGTTGCGCGCATTCTGTCGAAGTCGGAGCGCGTGGGTCACGAGAAGATACTTGTGCTCATCATGATTATCTTCGGCGCACTGGGCGGCTTTCTCGGCTGGAACGAACAGATTGTGCCCTTCATACCGATTGTGCTCTCGCTCTGTCTGGCACTCGGCTACGATTTGATGACAGGCATTGCCTGCTCGGCGATGATTGATATGATCAGCTTTCGTTCTCGCCGACCAGTGTGTACACCGTCGGTATCTCGGATGAAATCGCGGAGCTCCCGATGTTCTCGGGTTTCCTGTTCCGCTTTATTCTGCTCTGCGTCGCGGACTTCATCATCATCCTCTATGTCCTTCGCTATGCGCGCGGCGTGCGGAGCGGAAAGATACAGTCGCTCACCGCGGACTTAGACAGCGACAAGTTCCGGGTTGACTACTCGCAGGAGATGCGGGAGCCGCTGACCGGCGGGCAGAGTCTTTCCCTGCTCTTCTTTGTCGTTGTTTTTATCACGGCCATCGCGGGTGTTGCAAAATTCGGTTGGTCGATGAATGACCTCTCGGCCTGCTTCCTCTTCACGGCGATTGCGGCGGGCTTCATTAACCGCATGGCGCCGAACGATATTGTGAATGCAATCTGCGCCGGTGCGAAGGACGGCCTGGTGCCGGCCCTGGTGATAGGCCTTGCGCGCGGCATTCAGTGGATACTCACGGCGTCCGGCATCATAGACCCGATTATCTACAGCATTTCGAGACCTTTAAAGAGTCTGCCGGGGCCGGTCGCAGCGATTGCGGTCATGTTCGTGATTGCGATTTTTAACGGTCTCATCACCTCGGGTTCCGCGAAAGCCATGGCACTCATGCCCATCCTGATTCCGCTCGCGGATCTCATCGGCATGACGCGGCAGACGATGATACTCGCTTTCCAGTTCGGCGACGGTCTCACGAACTCGCTCTGGTTTACGAGCGGCACTCTGCTCATCTTCCTCACGATTGCGGGCATTCCCTTAAAGAAATGGTGGAAGTTTGTCACGCCCTTGATTACGATGTTATTTGTGGTCTGTATGATTGCCTTGATTGTCGCGACCAAGATTCACTACGGACCGTTCTGAGCAGGGATAGAGCTTACAGATACGCGATACACGGAGAAAGCATGATGAGCGCGGGGAAGCCGGAAGCGGTGTTTGTCCCCGCGCGATAAGAGAAACGTCAGGGGGTAAGCTTTTATGATCGATATTTTGGCAGAGGGAACTGCGCTGCGCGAAGAACTCGTGGAACTGCGCCGCTATTTTCATGCGCACCCGGAGCAGTCCTGGCAGGAGTTCAATACACAGAAAAAGATTTGCGAGTATTTGGATGCGCTCGGCATCCCCTATGTGAAGGTCTGTAAGACCGGTGTGATTGCGACCGTAGCGGGGAAACATTCCAAGGGGAAGGTGCTCGGCATACGCGCGGATATCGATGCGCTGCCGGTTACGGAGCTTTCGGAGGTCGCATGGAAGTCAGAGAACGAGGGCTGTATGCATGCCTGCGGGCATGACACGCATATCACCATGTTGCTCGGCATGGCCAAGCTCTTAAAGAAGATGGAGGATGAGCTCACGATTACGGTGAAACTCTTATTCCAGCCCGCGGAGGAGTTCATTGCGGACAGCGGCGCGGGGCTTATGAAGGATGAACCGGAAGTCTTGGCCTGTGACCGTCTGATTGCCATGCATATCTGGAGTAAGATTCCTGCGGGCTATGCCTCGCTCCGCTACGGCCCGGTTATGTCGGCAGCGGATACCTTTGATTTCACGTGAAAGGCAAGGGAGGACACGGTGCCCTGCCGCACCAGACGGTGGATCCGATTGTGGCGGGGGCGGAATTGGTCATGTCCCTGCAGCGCCTGGTCTCAAGAGAGCTGAATCCGCTGGAACCCGCGGTGATTAGCGTGACCTCGTTTGTCTCGGGCACCACCTCGAACGTGATACCGGGAGAAGCGCACCTCATGGGAACCGCGAGAACATTTAATCCCGAGATACGAGATCGCTATCCCGCGATGCTGCGCCGCGTTGCGGACGGCGTTGCCATGGCGACCGGAACCGAGATTCAGCTGGACTACCACCCGGGACCGCCGCCGACCATCAACGACGATGCCTGCGTGGATACGGGGCGGAGAGCAGCGGAACGGGTTTTCGGAAAAGATCATCTTCTCGACTGGGAGCAGCAGATGGGCGGCGAGGACTTTGCCAAGTACGAGGCGCCGAAGTGCCTTCTGTTCCTCGGCGGCGGCTTTCGGAAGAGGCGCGGCGCTACCCGCAGCACAGCCCTTACTTCGATATCGATGAGAGTGCCTTGGAACTCGGTGTCCGCTACTTCTTAGAGTATGTGCGGGAGTACGCCAACGAGCAAGAATAAAGAGATATCCTTAGCTTGCGGTAGCCGGAAACAGCAGTTTGGGGATAAAAACAAGAAAGCATAGTGATACGAAGAAATGAGCAGCTTGTGGGATACAGCGCCAAGCAAGCGAAGCAGAAAACAGAGTCAGGTAAGAAAAATTGAAAACAGTGTCAGCAACAGAAGTGGAAATAGAATTGAGGAGCGACAGCAAAATCAGCGCTTACCGGATGGAAAGCTTGCCTGCACCGAATCGGTGCAGGCTTTTGATGATTCGCTACGGAGTATCGAAGGAGAGAGGCATTGCGGAAATCATATCGTGAACTGACAGAGGAAATTAAAACGGACGGAGAGAGGCTTAAACTCATTGCAGCGCTCGGGAGCAGCGATGACCTCGCCTATCACTATGCGCTGATCTTCGAGGACTGGGCGGCGGGCGGAAAACTCCTGCTCGAGAACAGCTTTGACCGGCACGGAGAAGCGGGGATTGTTTTTTTGCTCGAGCGGCTCAGAGCGTTTGGGACTGCTTCAAAAACGGACGAAAGTGCAGCTGCCGGTACAGCTACCGATACCGCTTACCTCGCCGCCAAAATTCTCTCGCAGTTAAGACACAGAGACTTTTATGCCGCGCGCGCCAAAGAGCTGGCAGCACTTCTGACCGCAAGATGGGAAATTTCGGATATCGCGCTTCGAAGAAAGCAAATCATTGCCCTCGGTTGGATCGGCTCTGAGTCGGAAATCAATCTTCTGATTGACTCTATGCAGAGCGATTCGGATGCACTCTGCCGCGCCTGGGCGGCAGCCGCGCTCATGCAGCTCTCCTTCCACGCTGTCGATGCAGCGTTTTTGCGGGAGAGAACGAAGACTGCCTTTGCGGCGGCAATACAGAAGGAGGGCGACTTGAATGCTGCCGGCATCATGATAGAGGCGGTACAGACACTCTTCGGAAAGAAGTGGATATCTGCCGCGGCAGCGGAAGCGGCAGAGTCCGAGTCGATTGAAAAGGCGAGAAAATCGGCTCTTCGTTTTCTCGGCAAAGCCTGAATTCCTTGTCGCCTTTGATTGCGCTGTCTATTTGCTTTGTCTATAATGAATTCAACTCAAACTGCCGTATACCGGGCACTCAAATGCTCTTTTGCCGCACATTGCATCGGTTTAAGGGGCGGCGGAAGGGACGGCAGAGCAATGGTTTCGGAATAGGAGACGGAATTCATGACAAATCAGACAAAACAAGCAAGGGAGTTAAGAGATCGCGGAAGGAGCAAGCCGGGAGCAGCCATTCTGATCGGGCATGTTCTGCTCTTGCTCTTTGAACTGGCGGTGGTCGTACACGGCTTTGCGGACGAGGGGTTAGCGACACTCCGCTTTTACACGACGGATTCCAATCTGCTCTGTGGCATCGCTTCGGCGCTCTATCTTTGGACCCATTTCCGGGGCGGAAACGTGAAAGGGAGTGAGGCAGGGCGGCTCTCGTTGCTCCGCTTTGTTGCGACAAGCTGCCTGCTTGTGACTTTCACGGTGGTATTACTGGTACTCGGCCCGGAGAACGGTTTTGCACATGAGTTTCTCGATGGCACGAGACTATTCAGTCACCTTCTCTGCCCGTTTTTATCTCTGCTTTTATTTCTCTTCGGCGATGAACGCGCATCCTTTGCTTACATTTCCCGCGCACTCTTTACGACCCTCCTTTATGCCGTGCCCATGATACTCTTAAACGCGGTGGGAGTGGTCTCCGGTCCCTACAGCTTCTTAAAAATTCGGGAGCAGAGCGCACAGGTGACCATATTTGGATTGTCGTGATCCTCGGTGGAAACGTAGTGCTTGCCTGGGGCGCGGTGCTCTTACAGCGGCGCATTCGTCACTGAAGCTGTTTCTGCTGAGAAAGGAGGCTGTCCATGCTCCAAATCAAGAATCTCAACATAGAACATCGGCGCGATTTGCGTGTCATTCTGGAGAACTTTAACCTGGTTCTGAATACCGGTGATAAGGCGGTTATCATCGGCGAGGAGGGAAACGGGAAGTCTACTCTGCTCAAGTGGATTTTTGACCCCGCCCTTGTCGCGGCCTATGCGGAGTGCAGCGGTGAACGTATCTTGGGGACAGAGCGGCATTCGTATTTGCCGCAGGAGCTGCCGGATGAGCGGAAAGGCCTCTCGGTCTATGAATTCTTTTCGGCGACGGATGCGTTTTTTGACTGCAGTCCGAAGGAACTCTCAGAGCTCGCTGCGCGCTTTCGCCTGTCGCCGGAGTTCTTTTACGGAGAGCAGCGCATGGACACACTCTCCGGCGGCGAGAAGGTGAAGGCACAGCTGCTCCGCATCTTTTTGGAGCGGCCTACGGTACTTCTGCTCGACGAGCCCTCGAATGACTTAGATCTTGCCACGCTCGAATTATTGGAAAGCCTGATTACTGAGTGGGAAGGCATTGTCCTCTTCACCTCGCACGATGAAACCTTAATTGAGCGGACGGCGACTGTGGTGATTCACTTAGAACAGCTGAAGCGGAAAAGCGAGAGCCGCTATGCGGTGGTGCGGGATACTTACGCCCGCTACCGGCAGCAGCGCGCGGAACTATTTGCGCGAAAGATCCAACAGGCGGAGAACGAGCGCAAGGAAAAAGACTCCGGGATGAAAAATACGCGCGGCTCTACAACTCGGTGGAGCGGGCGCTTTCCAGTGTTTCCCGTCAGGCACCGGGCGAGGGAAAGAACTTAAAAGACAAGATGCACGTGGTAAAAGCCATGGGAAAGCGCTTTGAAAAAGAAGACGCGGAGATGACCGAAATGCCGGAGCAGGAAGAGGCAATTTTCTTTCGGCTCGGCGGCGAGGCGGCAGTGATGCCACAGGGTAAAACAGTGATTGACTATGCCCTTACGGAACTGGAAACGCCGGACGGTGAGCGTCTGTTGGCAAGAGACATACACCTCAAATTGCGCGGGCCCGAAAAACTCTGCATCATAGGCGAGAACGGCGCGGGAAAGACGAGCTTGCTTCGCAGAATTGCGGCGGATTTGCTCGCGCGAGAAGATCTCCGCGCGCAGTATATGCCGCAGAACTATGAGGATTTGTTGGACTTGGAACGAACCCCGGTCGACTTCTTGGACAGCAGCGGCGATAAGGCAGTGCGCACCAAAATTCGCACCTATCTCGGAGCGCTTAAATTCACAGCGGAGGAGATGGATCATCCCATGCGGGAGCTCTCCGGTGGCCAAAAGGCCAAGGTCTTGCTCCTCAAAATGAGCCTCTCGGATGCGAATGTTCTGATACTCGATGAGCCGACGCGCAACTTTTCGCCGCTCTCGGGCCCTGTGATTCGAAGCCTGTTGGCCGCGTTTCCGGGGGCTGTCATCAGCATCTCCCACGACAGAAAGTATATCGAAGAGGTCTGCACGCGGGTACTGCGTTTGACGGAGAGGGGATTGGTCTCCGCGCCGGAATTCGGCAAACAGAATTGAGACCGCGTTTATGTCACAGAGACGGGTTTGGTGCTATCTCGGAAGAAAGTCGCTCAGTTTGATAAATTCAAAAAGCATGCTATGATACTGATAAATAATTACAAAATTATTTATATATAACAATAAAAAGTAGACAAAAGTAGCAGAGCGATAGGAACGAAAGCAGCTTGACGTGAAAGAAAATACGGAATCAGAGATTGAAGCGCGTGACGACCGGGGATGACTCGGTGCAAAGAAAAGGAGGAGAGAACAATGAAACGCGGGAAAATAGGTAGGAAGAAGCGGAGCGGACTCGGGCTTATCCTACTGCTGCTCAGTCTTCTCTTGGTCGGCTGCGGCGGAAAGGGTGGGCAGGAGACAACCGGAGAGAGCAAGGAAAAGCAGCTCAGCGGCAAGGCGGAAGGGTACACGGGAGAGGAGTTGGAGGCTCTCTGCGGGGAGTGGAGCGCTGTCTACGGGCTCTTCACTTCCTATGAGGAAGACGGTGAGAAGACGGAGCAATTTTCCATGGCGAGCGATGATTCAATGGCTGAGAATGATCTTGTTCTCTACACGGAAGACGGAGCGCTTTACGCAGACTATCGGGATTCCGTGATGACTTGCTATCATCTTCCGATGGAGCGGGTAAAGGAAAAGCTCTACGAGGGCTATGAGGGCTACGACTGGTATCTGGTCGCGAAACCGGGGCGCTGGGAGGAAGTTCCTCTGCGCTTTGGACTGAATGATAAGGGAGAATTACTCCGCTTTAACGCGGGTGAGGAAGAGGGGGATAGATGGGAATATCAAAGCCTCTTCGTAAAGAAAGACAGCGAAAACAGCAAGAAGACGGAGGCGTATCGCTACGCGCGGGTTGTCACGGTCTCGACTGCCGAGGAACTGGCGGCAGCAATCGGGAACCGAACAAAAATTATTCTGAAGCCGGGCGCTTACGATATCACGGCGCTCACGGCGGCGGGAACCACAGGCAAGGTCTCGGAGTCCTATGACACCGTAATCGATGTCCCGGGCTTTTATCTGGACGGCATTGAGAATCTCTGCATTGAGGCAGAGTCCGGGGAGTTGACGGAACTCTATATCACCGATTTTACTCGTCCTGTGTTGCCGATATACAATTCCGGTCATATTAAATTCAGCGGTATCACCTTCGGTCACCGGATTGAGCCGGGATATTGCAGCGGAAGCGTGATTTATATGAGCGGCGCAAGCAACATTGATATCGAGGGCTGCAAGCTCTACGGCTGCGGAAGCTACGGCATCGAGGCCGACGGCGCCAGTGACCTTCGTTTCAAGGCTCTGAGATTTACGGCTGTACCTACGGCATCATGTATTTGCGAAATGTATACTATCTGGATGCCGCGGACTGTGATTTTTACGACAACAGCGGGTATGAAATGCTGGATTTCTATCAGAGTTCGGGCATTCATTTCCGGGATTGTCACTTCCGCAACAACGGCAACAAGGACCATGCCTTCATGAGACTCGCGAAGTGCTGGGGGATCGAAATCGACAAATGCAAGTTCGATGACAATGTGTATGCGAAGTTTGCGGACAACGATGCGGAGGAGGATGAAAGCGAGAGCTCTCTCACCATTGAGAATACCGTTTTTCATGACAGGAACTGAGGATACAGATGCGTTCAGTGTTGCGAAATGAGCTTTGATGAAAGTAGGGAACCTAGTTTACTTCACACGGAAACAGTGAGACCGGCTTAAAAAGCAGCGGAGGCAGTTCCGCTGCTTTTTTGCTGCAAGCATGTTCCCGCATTTGCACAGAAAAGCCTACAAAAACACTAGGAATTAAAAGCCGAAACTGGCGGCAATTCACAAAAATGCAGAAGTGCTGTCTAACTTGGCGCAGAACGGTTGACGCTGTGAAAGCGACCGCATATACTGATAACAGTTCTTAATATTAAATTAAATTTTCGGAGGGGTCTATGGACTTCATGCAATCTTTGAGCGGCAATGCCGTGTTTATGATTTTTCTAACCTTGGTGCTCGGCTACGCATTGGGACGCATCAGTTTTGCGGGCATTGAGTTCGGTACTTCGGGTGTTTTGATTGTCGCGCTGATTTTCGGCGCCCTCGGCATGGAGGTTCCGTCTGTCATCGGAACGGCGGGGCTCGGTCTCTTTCTTGCCTGTGTCGGTCTCTCGGCAGGGCCTACCTTTTTCTCGAACTTAAAGGCAAATTTCTGGGGCTACATCGCGACGACGGCAGCGGTGCTGGTGGGCGCAAGCCTCACGGTGACCCTGGCGGTGAAGGGATTCGGTCTGCCCCTTGACCTGGCGCTCGGTGTGATGGCCGGTGCAATGACCTCGACCGCGAGCCTTGCAACCACGAAAGAAGTCTTCGGCGATCAGTCCGCAGCCGGTGTGGGCTACGGTCTTGCCTATGTCTTCGGTATCATCTCGGTCTTACTCTTTGTGCAGCTGCTTCCGAAGCTCTTAAAGGTGGATATCGCAGCGGAAAATGATAAGCTCCCCAAGCTTCCCGCGGCGAAGGCGGAGAAGGAAAAAGAGCTGATGGAGATCGATGGCCCCGGTGTGTTTGTGGTCTGCCTTGCGATTATGCTCGGTGCCCTCATCGGCAGCTTTAAGCTTCCGCTCGGCGGCGGCGCTACCTTCTCGCTCGGAACGGGCGGCGGCGCTATCATTGCGGGCATTGTGGTTTCTTCGATCGGTCACATCGGCAAGATTAAGCTGACGGCACCGAAGTCCACACTCGTACCCCTTCGCGACCTTGGCATTGCCTGGTTCCTTCTGCAGAACGGAGCGGCTGCGGGCCCCAAGTTTGTTTCCACGCTTCAGCAGTACGGTGTCATGCTTCTTCTGATCGGCGCGCTGATTAGCTGTGTGTCCCTGCTCTTTGCCTACGCGGTGGCGCGTTTTGTATTCCGGATTCCGCTCTTCGGTGCGCTCGGCGCAACGACCGGTGCCATGACAGCGGCCCCCTCTCTGAACGCTTTGATCGGCGTCAGCAAAGATGACAGAGTGGCTTCCTTCTACGCGGCCTGCCAGCCGATTGCAACCGTCGGCCTGGTGGTCCTGCCGAACTTCCTTGTTGCGATTTTGGGTGCTTAAGATAAGAATTGACGCAATAATGTCCTTGACCCTATAATGAGTCAACACAATTGTTTTTCATTCGCGAAAAGGAGGAGGACATGAGTTTCATTCAGGGTTTAAGCGGCAATACGGTATTCATGATTTTCTTGACCTTGGTGCTCGGGTACGCGTTCGGGCGGATTAATTTTGCCGGTGTTAAATTCGGCACATCGGGCGTACTGATTGTCGCGTTGATTTTCGGCGCGCTCGGCATGGAAGTGCCCGCCATCATAGGAACGGCCGGTCTTGCGTTATTCCTGGCCTGTGTGGGGCTCTCGGCCGGTCCTTCGTTCATCACAAATCTCAAGGCAAACTTTTGGGGCTTTCTTGCGACTACCGTTGCGATTCTGGTGTCGGCGGGCGGCACCGTGGCGCTGGCGGTCAAGGTATTCAAGCTGCCCATGGACCTTGCGCTCGGCGTGATGGCGGGTGCCATGACCTCTACGGCGAGCCTTGCGACCACCAAGGAGCTTTTCGGCGATCAGTCTGCGGCCGGTGTGGGCTATGGTCTTGCCTACGTTTCGGCATTATTTCGGTGGTCATGTTTGTGCAGTTGGTGCCGAAGTTCTTAAAGGCGGATATCGAGGCGGAAAATGCAAAGCTGCCGGATCCGCCGGTTTCAAAGAGCGAGAGTGATAAGTCTCTTCTCACGGTCGACGGACCGGGTGTATTTGTGGTCTGCGTTGCGATTGCGCTCGGCGCGCTGATCGGTGCGGTCGAGGTTCCGCTCGGCGGCGGTACGAGCTTTTCGCTCGGAACCGGCGGCGGTGCCATCATTGCGGGCATCGTGGTATCGGTCATAGGGCACTGCGGAAAAATCAAACTTACGGCGCCGAAGTCCACCTTAGTGCCGCTCCGCGACCTCGGCATTGCATGGTTCCTGCTGCAAAACGGAGCCGGTGCGGGTCCTAAGTTTGTCTCCACGCTGCAGAAGTACGGTATTATGCTCTTCCTTGTGGGAGCACTGATGAGCTGCGTTTCGATTCTGCTCGCTTATGTGGTGGCGCGCTATCTCTGCAAGATGCCGCTCTTCGGTGCGCTCGGCGCTACGACCGGTGCCATGACTTCCGCACCTTCTTTAAACGCACTGATTACTGTGACCGGAAACGACAAGGTAGCCTCCTTCTATGCGGCCTGCCAGCCGATTGCGACAGTGGGACTTGTGATACTGCCGAAGCTTCTGGTGGCAATGCTGGGTTCGTAACAGAATAGGAGTCGGAGAGCCGTGCGAATGCACGGCTCTTTTTTACGGCGCAAAATCGGTTATAATAAAGGTATCGCAATTCGATGGAAAGAGGTTATTATGGCACGATTTATTGCCTTTGATGTGGAGACCCCGAACCGTTTCAGCGACCGCATGAGTGCCATCGGCATTTCCGTGATTGAAAACGGCGCTGTGGCGGATTCCTACTATAGTCTGGTAAACCCGGAAACACATTTCGACTATTTCAATGTGCAGCTCACCGGCATCAGCGAGGCGAGCGTGCGGCACGCGCCGACCTTTCCCGAGGTATGGGAGGAGATTGCACCGCTCATGGAGAGCGGGCTTCTGGTCGCGCACAATGCCGTGTTTGACATGGGGGTGCTGAGAAAATGCCTTACGGCTTACGGCATCGCATGGAAGCCCGAGGTCCCCTATCTCTGCACGGTGCAGATGGGAAAGCGCCTGTTACCCGGCATGAGCCATAAGTTAAATGTGCTTTGCGAGTACTACGGCATTGCGCTGGATCACCACAAGGCGGACAGCGACAGCCGTGCCTGCGCGGAGATTCTGCTGCGCTATCTGGAGAGCGGTGCCGACATCCGCCCCTTTATACGGAGCTGTACCCTGTAGTTTCGAGAGATTCGGAAAACAATGCACAATAGAGTAGCGTTGACAGCGGCAGAGGAGGAAGACATGGACGACTTCTATGTGTTTGGCGGGATATTCGGTGCGGTTTTTACTCTGATTTTTATTGTGGCCTTTGTTTGATCATCACAAGACTTGTGCAGGGCATAGGAACCTGGAATCGGAATAATCATTCGCCGAAACAAACGGTTTCCGCAGTGCTCGTGGGAAAGCGAACCGCGGTCTGGGGACACAGCGGCACCAACACGGTCGGGAGTACGAATACCGCGTATTTTCTCACCTTTCAGACAGAGAACGGTGAGCGCACGGAGTTTAATGTGGACGGCAGGGTCTACGGAATGTCGGCCGAAGGTGACCGCGGACAGTTAAGCTTTCAGGGAACACGTTTCCTCGGCTTTGCGCGGCAGCAGGATAAGTATTCCGGAGGTGCGACATGATTGCGAGATACCGTCCCACCATTAAGCCGCCTTTCAGCCTGCACGATAGAATCGTGCAGGAAATTGCGGATGCGGGGACATCCGTGTGCCTCTTTTTTGAGGAGGGCAGCCTTACGATTGAGGATGTAGACCCGGATTTTGTGGCGGTTCTTTTGTTGCGCCCGGAGAAAGAGCGCGGAGCGTTCGAAGGAAAGCGGATGTCGCTCAAACACTTTTTGGAGCGCTATCACGAGTACAGTTTTGAACTGGTTGATGAGCTCTACGGCTATCACACACTCACCTACAGCGGATATCTGAATTTGCCGGACGATGACAGCCTGATCGAGATGTCCCTGGAAGTCTACTACAGCGGCGAGCTGGTCTACGATACGGAGAGCTGAGAAAAGAAAAGCTCGGAGACAAGAAAAACACCGCGAGACCACACGCGGCGGAATATGCGGTGTCCGGATGCGAAGATACGGGCAGAAGATTGTTCGGTAGCGTTAAGGGGGAAACTACGGGAGATGAACAAGGAAGAACGTGCGGAAAATTGGTTTCGGAATATACCGGGGGGAAGAGAAAATTCCCATGGAGAAGAAGATAGAACTCTGTGGGAGAGTGACAATTCCCATCATAGTGATCTGTCTGGGAATCTTTATCGCGGAGTATGCGCTGCTTCGTTTCTTCGGCGGCGGAACGCTCATTGATCGCGCGGCAGACTTTGTCAACGAAATGGCGCGAGCAAAAGGCAGAGTACACTATACGACAATCGCGCTCGCCGGTGTAATCATGATGTTTCCGTTTGCTATTTTGCCGGTTACCGCGAGTACGCTTTACCGGCGGAATTGGCTGCGTAAACAGGCGGAAATGGCTGGCCGAACATGCGCAGAACGAGACCTGAGAAAACAAGCAAAAAGGAACGCCATGCGAAAAGAAGCATACAAGGAAAACGGTCGTAAATTTGCATCAACGAGATGTGAGGATAAGTGTCCTACGGAAGGAGGTCTTTTCGATGGATCAGCACTGGGAAGCTTTATATCTTGCGGCCAAAAAGGCGTTGAATCCTAGGGTGGTATCAAAATTTGTTGAGGCCGGAGGCGTCGCTGCCGCGGTGGAAACTGTCTCCGGAAAAATCTATGTCGGCGTTTGCGTCGATACGGCCTGTACGCTCGGCATCTGTGCGGAACGAAATGCAATTTTTCATATGCTGAGTGAGGGAGAATGTGAGATCCGACGTGTGCTGGCAGTCGGCAGGAGAGGAAACATAATGCCGCCCTGCGGGGCATGTAGGGAACTGATGACGCAGCTCATGCCGGAGCGTTACGGAGAAATCGAAATTATGGTAGATTTGGAAAACGAAACGGTAGTCTCCCTTGCGGCGTTGACGCCATCCTGGTGGATATAATCGGTGTCGGAAGCGCATAGGGACATTCGGAAGGGCGGCATTAAAAAACGGCGGGTGCAACCGACTTTTGTCAGCTGCACCCGCTGTGTTTTGTGTGCCGTTATGTTTTGTTCTGCCGAATTCTTATGCCGTCACAAGGTACAGAATGACAGCGACAATCGTGGAAGTGAGTCCGATTAATGCCTCGAAGGGAATCAACTTCATGCGGTTCTTGATGTCCATGTAGACGGAACCTCCGGTCGCGTGGAAGAAGGAGCCGTGCGGCAGAGAGTCAAGCACAGTCGCGCCTGCGTGTATCATAGCCGCTGCGGAGAGCGCGGGGACACCTGCTGCGAGAAGCGTGCCCGAGAAAGTCTGGGAGGCAACGGTGGAGCCCGCGGTGGTCGAAGCGGTCGCGGCTGCCATCAGGATACCGGAGAGCGGTGCCAGGATGAAAGCCGGCATGTTCATGGCGCTGAGCAGTGTGGTCATATCCTTTTGGAGCGCGGATGCCTTGATGATGCCTGCAATCGTGCCGGTTCCGATCAGGAGAATCGCAACGCCGATGACCTTCGAGAGACCGAAGTCCGTGTACGGAATCAGGTTGCGGATGTTTCCGGTCACGAGGATGCAGACCAGACCGCCGAGCGGAAGCGCAATCAGCGGGTCCACCGAGATTTTCGCGAGCGGACGCAGCGCAAGGAGCACAATGACGGTCAGCGGGCCCGCAAACGCCTGCAGAGCATTCGGGAGCTTTTCCGCCGGTGCCGCCTCAAGATCGTTCTGCGAAATGCCGTCGCCCGTCTGCTTTGCGAGCAGGGAAGCAAGGACGATGGTCGCGATGAGCGCGCAGATTGCAGGGATCAGGTTCTTCAACATCACAGCCGTGAGGTCAAGCTGAAAGGCCTCGGTCACGGCAATGGTGTTCGGGTTCGGGGAGACAATGTTACCTGCCTTGCCGCCGCCGATCATCGCGAGCAGGATGCCGCTCTTCGAGAGGCCTGCGCGCTCACCGATTGCGAGGGCAATCGGTGCAACCGTGATGACAGCGATGTCAATGAAGACGCCGACCGCGCAGATAATCATGGTCGCGACCGCAAGTGCCGCAACGGCGCGCTTTCGCCTATGGTATCGACTATGGTTTCTGCGATTTTCTGCGCTGCGCCGGTCTTAATGAGTGCGCCAGCCAGAATACCGCTGGTCAGAATGCGGAGCACCGAGGACATCATGGAGCCCGCGCCGCTCACCATTGTGGAGACTGTGCCCGCAAGTCCGCCGCCGCCGATCAATCCGCCGATTAAGGCACCGAGAATCAGACCGTAAGCCGGCTGTACCTTTTTGATAATCAGAAGAATGGCGACGACCAAACCGATCAGTGCGCCGAGTGTCGTGAATTGTAAGTCCATGGGAAACCTCCGTTTTTATTTGAGCAGGAACAGGCGCAGGGCCTGTTCGACCGTATCCGTCATATTCTGTCTTGCGTTCGCGGGCTCCATCGCCTCCTGCAGTGTCGAGATGCGGCGCAGAATCGGGAAAAAGGCATCGATGCCGTGTGCGTTGCAGGCAACCGCATCCGGGGTGACCGCACCCGCGAAGGCAATGACAGGCTTTCCGAACTGCTTCGCAATCTGTGCGACACCGCTCGGCGCCTTGCCCATGACTGTCTGTCCGTCAAGCCGTCCCTCTCCGGTAATCACAAGATCGGCATCCTTTACATAGTCCTCGAGGCGGGTCTCCTCGAGCACGATTTTAATGCCGGATTCAAGCCGTGCGTCGGTGAAGGTCAAGAAGGCAAAGCCGAGGCCGCCCGCAGCGCCCGTGCCCGCCTGACGCGGGTTCGCCTTCTCGTACTTTTCGCGCGCCAGTGCCGCGTAGTAGGCGAGCCACTTGTCCATCTGCATGATCATGCCCGGATCCGCGCCCTTCTGCGGGCCGAAGACCGCGCTGCAACCCTGATCGCCGCAAAGGGTGTTGGTCACATCGCAGGCCACGCGGAAGGTGCAGTCCGCAAGCTCCGGAATGACCTTTTCATCCGTGATGCAATCCAGTACCTGCAGACCCTTGGCGCCGAAGGGCACCTGCTTGCCTTCGCTGTCCAGAAGCCCGTAACCGAGCGCCTGCAACATGCCGATACCGCCGTCATTCGTCGCGGAACCGCCTATGCCCACAATAAAGTGGCGGCAGCCCTTCGCAATGGCATCCCGTATCATCTCCCCGACCCCGTAGGTCGTCGTGTTCAGCGGGTTGCGCTCCTTTTCTTCGACGAGGGTGATGCCGGCAGCCGCAGCCATCTCGAGAATCGCGGTTTTGCCGTCCTGCAAAATGCCGTAGACCGCGGTGACCGGCGCGCCGAGCGGCCCTGTGACGCGCACCTCTTGCAGGGTGCCACCCATGCCTATGGTGAGCGCCTCCACCGTGCCCTCGCCGCCGTCCGCGAGCGGCCGCACCAGGACTTCGGCGCTGCTGTCCGCCCTGAGAATTCCGGCGCGGATTGCATCGCCCGCCTCAAGAGAACTGAGAGAACCCTTGAGGGAATCAATGGCGACTACTACTTTCATTTGTTTTCCTCCTTGCCTCACTTTCTGCGTTCTGTGACAGCCGGAGCTGTCTCTTATGATTAGAATAACGAAAAGTGCGGGTAGGGTCTATGTTTCAAGGACTAAGAAGTGCTATAGTGTAAATGAAGTTATTGGTACGGAGAACAAAGAAATGGCGGAAATCAGCAAAAAGACGGCCCAGCAGATTGTGGACAGCGTGAAAGATGTCTGCGGGCACGATGTCAACTTCATTCAGCCGGACGGCAGCATACTTGCGAGCACGAACCCCGAACGAGTGGGCACATACCATGAAATCGGGCACCGCGCGGCGCAGGGCGGTGAGCCGATTGAGGTCATGGAAAATGACAGCTTCTACGGCACCCAGCAGGGTGTGAACCTGCCCTTTTCGCACCACGGGACCATAGTCGCGGTGATCGGCATCACCGGCGTGCCGGAGGAAGTGAGAAAGTATGCCTATCTCGCCCAGCGCATCACGGCGCTTTTGCTCCGCGAGCAGGAGTACGATGCGAGAAACCGGAATGCGCAGGTGGAGACCGACTACGTGGTGCGGGCGCTGAGTTCCGGGAAACCCATGAACCACGGCTTTTACTTAGACTTCCTTTCCTCCCACGGTCTCAGCGAAGAAGTGCGTTACCGCATCGTGCTGGTGCGCCTCTCGACGCGCTATAACCCCGCGAACCTCTCAATGGTGGAGCAGAAAATACTGACCGTGTTTCGTGAGACCGGAAGCCCGCTCTTTACCTTCCGCTTTCCGAACGAGTACATCTTGATACTGCCGAAGGGCGACTATCCGCCGAGACAGCCGCAATTTGAGCAGCTTGCCGCAGAGTTCCGGGAAATCCTCTCGGTCGGCGTGGGGGCGGATCACAAGCTGGTGCACCAGTACCGCTCGTTTCGGGAGGCACAGATTGCGGCCCGCGCGGGCGATGAGAGAGGCGGCTACGCGGATTTTGAGCAGCTCGATCTGGAACTGCTGAGCGGCTCCATTCCGGTCGCGGTTCGCGAGAGCTATGCCACGCGCACGCTCGGGAAATTGAGCGATAAAGAAAGACACATCTTAGCAGCTTACTTTGCCGCGGACTGCAGCTTAAAGACAGCGGCGGAAAAGCTATACATCCATAAGAACACGCTCCAATATCAGCTCGATAAGATACACGCGCTGACCGGCTACGACCCCAGAGTGTTTCGCGAGGGTGTAATCCTGTACCTCGGCCTGCAACTCGGTTTCGGAAACACAGAGGCGAATGCGGCGGAAAATACCATGGGAACGACATCCGGGTTCTGACGGGATAGAGCTAAGAAGGCTGGGTGCAGCGTACGGGAAGAGGCAAAAAGAAGAAAGCCAAAGGCAGAAAACCGGAGCTGCTCTATTCGTCTTTCGGAACCGAAATCTTGGGCGAAATGTGTAATCGGAAGCGCAAGCAGGTAATCTGTATACAGTTAATCGGAAGCCGGAACTTTAGAAAAAGCGCCGAAACAGGCGCGTTGGCTTGAGATTTGCGGGGCGGAATTCTATAATAAAAAAGATGTGGACCATAATAACGACAGGGTAATCCGGAGAGCCAAGGAGGCAGAGAAAAAGTCATGTCAGACTTACGTATCAACTGGATTGACGAGTGGGAGAAGAAGGATGTGGATCTCGAAGAGCTACGCCGCGCGCTGGAGAGCGGTGATTCCGCGCGCTATTCCGCGAGAGAATTTCGGGATATCGGTGCGAAGTGGAAGAAGTACGCAAAGCGCGGCGTGTCGAATCTGTATCTCTTAAAGGAGACCGAGGACGATAACGACGGCCTTGCAAACGCCTACTATGCCTACTCCATCACGGACGGTGTGATTGCAGATGAGGACCTCGAACAGGTTCGGGCGGTCTGCGCCGAGAACCTGAGCACAAGCGAGATGCGTGCGGTTTGCTCCTTCTGTAAGCCGAACGAGTGGTGGGACACCAATCCGAGCTACCACACAAAGCTGGCCGAAAAAGGCGAGACAGATTCTCTCTACAGCTTTCTGATTGCGAAGCTCTTCCCGGCGGGCATTTTGCTTACCTCGCGGAGCGTCAAAAAAGAAAGAGTCGCAGCGCCTTGCCTGCTCTGCGATTGCCTGGGGACTGAAGGAGGGCGGCCTCTTTAAGAAGGGCGCCTACATGAGCTGTACCATTGACAACGAGCTTCTGTGAGTGAGCGGAAGCCAATAGAGGGGAGAAAAGATGAAGACATATTTTGATGACGGCGCAACCATGGAGTTTTCCGAGAAGGGAATGCTCGGTGCGGGCCATACCCTTCGCATCGCGAAGGACGGTTTCAGCTATAAGAGCTTAAACGGCAAGGTCGATGTAGATATGAAGTTTGCGGAGATCGGATCCCTGTTTCTGACCAATTACTGCAGCCAGAACTTCCACTACAGAGTCATGCTCCGCGACCTGAACATGAAGAATATGAGTGTCCCGGAGCTGGATCTCGATACCAGAACCTGGAATAACGGCCACAACGTTCGCGAGACGAAGCCGCTTCTCCTTGCCTTTGCCGCGAGCAAATTGGGAGCTGAATTCCCGAACAATCTGGACAGCCTCGAGACAGAACTCGGCGCAACGCTGGGTGAAAAAATCATCCGCCTCTCGGGCGGCGTCATCATAGGCGCAAAGCATCAGGTGAAGCTCGCGGATATCAAGAGAGTGAAGTGCGCGAGCAACGGTACGCTCGGAGTGCTCTGTGTTTACACGAAGGAGAAAGGCGGCTTCTTTGACATGCCGGATATGAAACTCCCGCTGAGCGAAGTCACCCTGCCGCTTCTCGAGGCCGTGATGACCCGCAATACCGGCAACGGCATTGACTTTAGCCAGGGTAACGGCTTTGACCAGAAGAACTCCGAGTACATCATTATCCGCTACATGGATTCCGGCTTCTTTGTAAGCGGAGACGGCAGCTTCCGCGAGCCGTGGCAGGAGATCGCTTATCGTCGCATCAAGGCATACAACTACGATGTCAATGCGCACTGGGGCGAGAAGATGGCTTAAAGATCCAATTAAAGTACACTAACAATGAAAAAGCAGCCACCTCAAATGATATGTACCCAGAATTCTGGACACATTGACTATCGTTAGGCACCGCAACTGGATGCTATCCTGTATTGTACAGGAGGCATCCAGTTTGTTTTCTTCTGGATTCTCCTGTTGTTATAGTAATCAATATAATCATCGACTGCGGTAACAAATTCCTCAAAGGACTTGAACTCTTGCTCATGTCCATAGAACATCTCATTCTTCATCCGACCAAAGAACGACTCCATAATGCCGTTATCATGGCAATTCCCCTTTCTGGACATCGACTGTGTGATGCCATGCTTCTCAAGCTCGGTTCGATAGTAGGCGTGCTGATACTGCCAACCCTGATCTGAATGCATAATCAAGCCTGTTAACTTTGGGAACTTTGCAAATGCCTTATCCAGCATGTCCTTAATCTGTTCCATATTAGGATGCAGCGAAACAGTGTACGAGATAATCTCGTTCCCGCACATGTCGAGGATTGGAGAAAAGTAGCACTTCCCCCATCCCATGTTGAACTGAGATACGTCTGTTGTCCATTTCTCGAGGGGTGTGTCTGAAATAAAATCCTGTTTAAGGAGATTGTCAGCGGTCTTGCCCACCTCACCTTTGTAAGAATGATACTTCTCCTTCGGACGCTTGCCGAGCAGTTCCATGTCGTGCATGAGCCGCTGAACACGCTTGTGATTGACCTCAAATCCACGATTATGCAGCTCCGCCGTAATTCGGCGGACACCATATCGCTGCCGGTTCTCATCGTAAATTCTGCGGATTTCTGCGGAAAGACCTGTATTCCTGATAGCAACTGCGTCAGTCCTGCCAAGTTCATAGTAGTAGGTGGACCGGGACATTCCCATTGCTGTCAGCAGGTACTTCAGTTTGTATCCTCTGTCGCGGAGTTCTTTGATGATCGCTGCTTTCTCGCCTTGAGTCGCGCAGCTTCCTTTTCTTCTCTCAAGGCGATCTCTTTTTTTATTACTTCGTTCTCGGCCTTAATCAAGGCGTTCTCTTCACGAAGCCGGAGAAGCTCCTCGTATTCACTCTCCTGGAGTTTTCTGGGATTGTTGATATTTACTTTCTTCATCTTCACAGGATCCTTTGGCTTGCGACCTTTCTTCTTACTTACAAGTCCATTGTAACCGTAAATCTTATATTTTTGCACCCAGTCATAGAGCAGACGGCTCCCAATGCCGGCCTCTAGCGCAACGGACTGTGCCGTCCTCCCGGCGAGAACCTTTGTGATTAGCTTCAGTTTCTCTTCAGGCGTCCACGGATGCTGCTTTCCATGCTTTAGGACCTGGGAGCCATTTGCCTTTCGGCACGAGCCCATCGACGAATCATGGCGTGAAAGTTACCCGGATCGTTATAACCCTCCGGTGTCTCTGGCCATTTCCCCTGTCGATACAGGTCGACACACATCTTCTTGAATTCATAATCATAGCGCATGATAAAACCCTCCTTACTGTGACACTTTCGTGTCCAGTAAAGAGGGTACATATCAAAAAGAGGGGCTGCTTTTTTGTAGAAAAGGGTGTATAGGAGAGGAAGGCATATTATATTTTTCAGTATATGGAGGTGAGTACACAGATGGGCTTTGACTGGGAGATGGCAGCAAATGTAGCGACTACAGTGTCAGCGCTACTGTTATTTTCAATGGCGGTTTATAGATATAAGAAAACGCCTCCATTAGAAGCAATGATGCTGGAGGGAGCGGATAAAGCTTTGCTACAATTCGGGATGGTTATAGAAGAATATTTAAATAAATCATTCCTTCTGTGCTCAAAAAGTGTGGTGTTAATATGTCTGGTTGAACTTTCAAGGTATAAACGAAGTTTATTTTTGTGTGAGTTGATTTTCTCGGTAATAATGATCGCCTTACTGGTGCCTGCATATTTGTTTTACGAAGTACTTTGTCTGTTTGATCGGAATAAAATTGTAAAGGTGCTGGAAAATTTTTTAAAAATAGTTATTATCGCGACGTTGACTTTCATCATATTTCCGTGGATTATAAAACACATTGTCATTCCAGGAGGAATTAGTACAGAGAGTTTTCCAAAGACGACGCTTGAATTGTCTTGGAATTCAATACTAAATTTTATCGCTATATTGATAGGGATTTTCTTTAAAGTGCTTTTTGTTGAGATATTTGATTGGATTGTTCTAGTGTGTTGGGGGGTGGAATGGCTAAAAATCGGACAGAAAACCAAACTTCCAGAGCTCATGCTTATAAGTGAGGGGAGTCGGTATTTTGTTTATGGACAAAAGGACGGTAATTTAATATACGGCGAGAATCTAAAACAAGAATATCAGGTGAATTTTGGAATTGTGTCGCTGGAAGAAATTAAGAAGAAAAAATACATGCTGTGTACAACTGATAAAAATAATACTGCTTTTGAAGTGGGAAAACCATACTTTGAAAAGAAGAAGAAAGAGTGGGTTAATAATTGTAGATTAGTGATGATAAATGTCAACGAGTCGAAATGTGACAACCTTGCATTAAATCCATTTTGTTGGATTGGAGATAAGTATGTAGATAGAGAAAATATCCCATTTTCTACAATGAAGAATAGAGATTTTGAAATTTTAATTGAGTGTGTGAATCGGGAAAGAGCAGAAATTGCAGCGTGGAGACTTTGGTCATGGGGATTTAATAATGTTAAATGGTGTGTCAGATAACTGGTAACAGCTATAGATTATCCAGTCTATAACTATATTAAACGGAGTAAAAATGGGAGGTAATGATATCTTGGAAACTCTATATTTTTAGTCGTTGATTATGCAGAGTACATTTCTGCTGATGGAAGTGAGGAGTACATATCTGCGGGGTGATTTGCAATAGCAGGAGTATAATGCCCGACAAACGAAAACTCATTATTCTATCAACATTGTCACTGATAGTGATATTCCCTCTTTTCATAATGAATCCCTGTTCCCTTTTCCGACCAAAGTGGTATACTATAAGTGAATTTCGAACCAAATTCGAAATTGATGCATCAGAGCATAAGTTTGAGAAAGCGATACGATAAAAGGAGGAAAGAAAGCCATGAAGAAGAGACGCTACCTCCTCGCAGTTGTTGCGGCACTTGCACTGCCGCTGCTGGTATCCTGCGGGAAGAAGGCCGAGTCTGCGGAGACAAGTAAGGCAACAGAAAGTGCGGTATCGATGGCGGCTGCCGAGACAAGCAGCAGCGCTTCGATGAGCGCAACAGGCGAGAGCAAGGAGGAACAGGAGACCATGGGCTATCAGACAATCGATCAGGATACGGCGCGGGAGATGATGAAGCAGGACGACGGTCACATCATCCTCGATGTGCGCACCAAGGAGGAGTATGACAGCGGTCACATTCCGGGTGCGGTGCTATTGCCGAACGAGGAAATCAACGGAACGAGACCGGAGATGCTGAAGGATTTGGATCAGGTGATTTTAATATACTGCCGCAGTGGACATCGAGCGGGACTTGCGGCGGAGAAGTTATCCAAGCTCGGTTATCGCAAGGTCTACAACTTTGGCGGCGTCATGACATGGACGGGGGAACTGGTAAAATGACCATCTATCTCGCAGGCGGATGTTTCTGGGGCTTACAGAAGTACTTTGACCAGTTCCCGGGCGTGCGTGCGACCGAGGTGGGCTATGCAAACGGGCCGGACAGTGCTCCTACCTATCGGGAAGTCTGCGACAGCAGCGGACATGCGGAGACCGTAAAAATCGAGTATGATCCGAATAAGATTTCGCTTCGTGAGCTGCTGGATAAGTACTTTCTGGTGATCGATCCGCTCTCCGTAAACAAGCAGGGAAATGACAAAGGCATTCAGTACCGCACCGGTATTTACTATGCGGATCAGAGCCAGCTTCCGGAAATTCAGTCGGTTTATGACGAGCAGGAGGCAAAGTACGGCACAAAGCTCGCGGTAGAGCTGGCGCCCATCCAAAACTTCTATTCCGCGGAGGAATACCATCAGAAGTATCTCGATAAAAATCCGGACGGCTACTGCCACATTCCGCAGAAGATGTTCCATCTTGCGGAAGAGGAGAGCAAGGAGACGCTCCGCGAAAAAATCGGTGATCTCTCTTATGAGGTCACGCAGAACGCCGCGACCGAGCGCCCCTTCACCGGAGAGTACGATGACTTCTTTGAGAAGGGTATCTATGTCGATATTGTGAGCGGTGAGCCGCTGTTCAGCTCCCTCGATAAGTTTGATTCCGGCTGCGGCTGGCCTGCTTTTTCCAAGCCGATTGAAGGAAAGGAACTCAAGGAGACCACCGACCGCTCGCACGGCATGGTCCGCACGGAAGTGCGCTCCAAAGAGGGAAATTCGCACTTGGGTCATGTCTTTAACGACGGCCCGCGCGAGACAGGCGGCCTCCGCTACTGCATCAATTCCGCCTCCCTCCGCTTTATTCCCTATGATAAGCTGGAAGAAGAGGGCTACGGGGAATATAAGAAGTTATTTGAGCGTTGAGTGATAAAAAGCAAGTGTGTAAAAGCAAATAGTTGAAGTGTGAGCCCCCGCCGGGTCGAAAGACACGGCGGGGGCTTTGCTGTGAATCATTGACAGCTTAGATTCCCGATTCCTTTTGCGACGGCGTGAGAAATGCGCTATCATGGTGCTGATTCATTATTTTGAAGAGTAAGAGGAAAATGCTTTGTATTTAGAACACGGCAGACCGAAGGACTGCACCGAAAGAACGGCGCGGGAACTCGCGGTCTATGATTTATTGGATCGACTGGAAATACCGTATGCGCGTGTGGATCACGCGCCCGCCGAGACCATGGAGGTCTGCGCGGCCATAGACGAGGTGTTAAACTGCCGCATTTGTAAGAACCTGTTTCTTTGCAACCGCCAGCAGACCGCTTTTTATCTTCTGATGATGCCGGGGGATAAGCCTTTTAAGACCAAGGAACTATCCGCGCAGATCGGTTCCGCACGCCTAAGCTTTGCCCCGCCCGAAAAGATGGTCGAATACCTGGGACTCTACCCGGGTTCGGTGAGTGTCATGGGGCTTATGAACGACAATGAGTACAAGGTGCAACTTCTCGTGGATCAAGATCTCTTTCGGGACGAGTACATCGGCTGCCATCCCTGCGTGAACACATCATCGCTCAAATTGCGGCGCACGGATATCTTTGAGACCTTTTTGCCAGAGGTCAAGCACAGTTACCTTTCCGTGGAATTGCACGGGGAATGAGGAGGATACAAATGAACGAAGCAGGTAAAAGTCCATGGCCGGGGCCGAAAGGTCTGATTCCGGTCACCAGCGGAAAGGCAGAGGATGCCAATGTCTATACCAGAGCCTATCTCGATAGCATTCATGTGGAAATGCGGGTCATTGACAGCGTAGAGCCGGAACTCGGCACGGAGATCTTCGGCGAGCGTTTTTCGTCTCCGATTATGATGCCGGCGTTTTCCCATCTCAACAAAGTGGGAGAGGACGGCAAGCGCCCCATGGTGCAGTATGCGCTCGCAGCCAAGGAACTGCAGCTCATGAACTGGGTCGGTATGGAGGAAGATGCGGACTATGCGGAGATAGCGGCAACCGGCGCACGGACGGTTCGTATTATCAAGCCTTTTCGGGACCATGAGGTGATTTTAGAGCAGATTGATTTTGCGGTGCGGCACAAGGCGATAGCGGTCGGCATCGACATAGACCATGTCCCGGGAAAAGACGGCAAGTACGACATTGTGGACGGCATCCCGATGGGACCGGTGACAAGCGAAGACTTGAGATCCTATGTTGCGGCAAGCCCCGTGCCCTTTGTCGCAAAGGGCGTGCTTTCCGTGCAGGATGCGGTGAAAGCAAAAGAAGCGGGCTGTGCGGCCATTGTGGTTTCCCACCATCACGGAAGAATTCCCTTCGGCATTGCTCCGCTGCAAGTCTTGCCGCGCATCCGGGAAGCACTCGCGGGCAGCGGCGTCAAAATCTTCGTGGACTGCTCCATGGACAGCGGTTACGACGCTTACAAGGCACTGGCCCTCGGTGCGGATGCCGTTTCCGTGGGGCGCGGCATCCTTTCGCCGCTTCTCAAAGAGGGAACGGAGGGCGTCAAGAAAAAGATACGGAAGATGAACGAAGAACTCGCGGAACTTATGATGTATACGGGCGTTAAGAATACGTGTGAGTTTGATTCTACGGTTTTGTATTTTTGAGAGAGAAGAGGCGGTTGCGGAAGCGGCGGCCTCTTTTTGTGTGGGGAAATTTTGGAAAGGAAACGTGAGCGGAAGATTAAGTCCCGAAATTCGTACAGGTGGGGTGGTAAAGTAAAGATGCAAGAAGAAATGTGAAACTCTTGTTACCAAGGGCATATTCTAAGCGAGGCAGGAGATTTGTGCGGTTTTCACAGATGTGCCCGGGGGAGATGATAGAGGTTAATACTGCTTTTATACGTGATTCGCTAAAAAGGAACAAATCTTAGTGTTGATTTGCAGCTAGAGTTGTGAATAAGGCATGAAAAATGTTTGGGAAAAGGTTGTAAATATTAATAAAAACAGTAAAATGTAATGGGAAGTTAAGAAATATTGCCGAAAGTTGAATCTCAAATTGATTAAGTAAATTTGCTTTTGCAGTAATACGATTGTTACCTACGCAGTATTAGGTCATTTCTTAAGTACTTGTTTTTAAGGGGATGTAAAGGGGGAGAGCTATGGGGCTTAGGTTTAGAAAGAGCATAAATTTAGGCGGCGGAGCAAAAATCAATCTCAGTAAATCCGGAGTTGGGTACAGCATCGGGACAAAAGGTGCACGGATAACAAAAAAAGCAAATGGCGGAAGTAAAACAACGCTGTCTGTTCCCGGAACAGGAATATCATATGTGAAGGAAAGCAGAGGTAAGAGGAAAGCTGTCAATACATCAGAAGGTGGAAGTACGGGAGGAAGCATGGGGAATGCAGGAGGACCCAAGAAGAGAAACACATTACTATGGGTGCTTGGATGGCTATGCATTTTTCCGTTGCCATTGACAATCCTTTTGCTTCGAAAAAAGGAATTGACGCCCGGTAAGAAGTACGGGTTTATCGTTGCAGTTTGGAGTGTTTATCTTATTATGGCTGCAGTAGCAAGCAAAAATGATAAACCATCAAGTCACAGTTCTTCACAGATTGAGCAATCAGCAGTTTCCCAAGGAGAGAAGAACAAAATCAGCGCAATCACGTTTGACAATGGTGAAGACATAACGGTAAAAATCGGGGAAACAGGTGTTGGCGGGAAAGTAAAAGTTACATCAAATGAGTTTTTATATTATCCCCAAGATGGTGATGTGGCGTTCGTCAGTGCAAATTCAGAGATTGTCAGAATGTCACTCTCAAGAATTTCCGGTGATGATGTGTATTACACGCTTGAAGCAATGAATCCTGGTGAGACCTATGTATATGCAACTTCTAAGGATGGAACAATTGTCTCTGACAAAATCAAGATCACTGTGCCTCAACCGATTGAAGTCGAGAAAATAGACTTGGATGGCACTGTCAGGGAGTTAGCTCTAAGCCAGAGTATTAAGATTCCGGTAGTCGTTTCTCCTGAAAATGCCGATAATCAACAGGTTTCATGGGATACGTCCGATGCATCAGTAATAAGTGTAGATCAAGACGGTACTATTACAGGAATTAAAGGGGGAACGGCTGTTATTACAGCAAAAGCCTATAACGGAATATCTTCTTCGATGGAAGTGACAGTTAATCCATCAAAGAAGCTCATGAATCTCAGAGTAAACTACACCAGAGATGACGATAACAACATAGGGGATGAATGGAGTTATACGACTGAAATTAATGGTGAAAATACAGGTAGGGACTGTGTTGTTACTGTCGGAGAATCCATAAAACTACGTATTAAATTTGTAGAAGAAGATGATAATCCGGATGTTGGAGAAGCGGAGAAAACTTACAAGGTTACGGAAGAAGATTTAGAGAACGGCTTTACGGTTCCTTTGGAATTATATGTGAAGGAGAACGGAGGACGTAACAGCGGGAAAAGTGCGCACTTCAATGTTGAGTATAACTTTACGGTGAAGTGAGTTGTATCTTGTTTATCGCAGAGGAAATCAAAAACTCGGATTTTCACACTGGAAACGATGATGCTCTCCCCTTCTTTTCCGATTGGAGCAAGTTCTCGCCGATTATTTCAAGCTTCTTCGCGTCACAAGACGTCTTCTTAAAATAATGAGTTATGAGCCTTTTGAAGAACCATGTTACTTATTCGAGGGAACGAAATGAAGTTTGCTGACAATCTTAAGCGTCTTTGTAAGCTTAAAAACACCACACCAACAAGACTATGCAGAGAGTTGGAATTAAGCACCTCTAAAGTTAGCGCATGGTACAATGGGGCATTACCGAAAGAGAAAGTTATGTCTCAACTGGCCGAAACTTAATTGTTCTGTTGCGGATTTTTTTGCTGATGATAATAGCGAAATGGCAGAAGCTACAAATGATGATGAACACGACATTTTGAGGATTTACCGAGCATTATCCAGAAAAGAAAAGCATGAATTTATGGCAATGACATACAGATTCGAAGAATGTGAATCAAACTGAATTTTGGGGTTTCAAATACTGCGTTTTGATCATTGTAGAAGTGACATAATCTGTCTATGTCTGTCCATGCAGGTGATGCCGATGAGCTTTTCATAGATGATTATAGTCGGACACGAGTTTGAATACCGTCAGCTATGATTTGTTTGAAGTCTGTTTGCCCGACAAGCTTTTTACTTCGTTTGGTTACGGAGAAAACAGAAGTGTTGATTGAGTCTGAAATTTGGGATAGATAGTGTGATAGACTAGATGCATGGAAAAAGTTGTGGGATTTCCCCACACACGCGGGGGTGATCATCGTGTAGCACGTGGACGCTGCAAGCGCGCACATACCAGGAGCAAGCACACGCCCGCTTATGAGATACATGACATAAAAAAAGCACATAGCTATAAAAAAGATATTTCCTTTCATGCGGTTTATGCTAGAATAAAAGAGAGAGGGAACCCGCCGCCTGCGCGGCGGATTCTCTACACCTATTAGCGGACTAGGCTATATAGGTGATGAAGCGCTTTCGATAGCTCATGTACCAAAGCGACGCCCATCTGTAGCAGATGATATCCTTGCGTGCAGATGAAGTCGGCCTGCATGATAACGGCGGCTGTGAGCTTTAAAGCTTCCATGAAGCTAAAGCGCTTCTTTTTTTCTTGCTCTTTTTCTTCGCATAGCACTTCCTCCGTTTTCCCCGCATGCGCGGGGGGATCCCGGTCGAGGCTGGCTATGCGGCAGCGGCGAGCAGTTTTCCCTGCATACGCGGGGGTGATCCCGCCGGGGAAGCTGCTGGCTGGGATTGAACCTGGTTTTCCCCGCACACGCGTGGGTAATCCTCGATACGGAGTGGCCAATTTCATATGCGGCTTGTTTTCCCCGTACACGCGGGAATCATCCGTATCAGTCACCCGGACCCGGGAAATATTGTGCAAGTAAATTCTTCCCATTCAAAAGCGAAAGGAGAAAAACGTGATTATAACGGTTGAGCAGATTGAGGCGCTGCGGCCATATATAGGCAATATCGAGGAATTGATATCCGCCGATGATGTAGACGCGCTACTGGACGCCGTAGACGCCGTAGTTATAAATAACATTCTTGGGAACAACAATGAACCGGATGAGGAAGGGAATAAAATTCAGAGGATATATGACGACATCGCTGCCCAGAATCACGTTTACTGGGATTAATGGAATGAAGGCGGCATGTCGTCCTTACCCCGCCCACCAGTGCATCAAAAAAGCACAGCCGCTATGACTGTGCTTTTGTTGCTGTTATTTAGTTGGTTTCGCTGTGGTCCAGTTATCAGGTAGCGGACACGGGCTCAGATATTGGTTGGTTATTTCAACCAATCTGGCATAAGCTGATTGAATCTCCGGAGGTGCATCCGGGCGAATCCCTCCTCCTTTCGGAGCGGCGTAGGGCATGACGTAATCAAACAATCGCTTCTCTTCTTCGGTGAACTTTATTCTCATTCAAACCTCCTTTCCCGCTTAACGGGGATCACTCTACACGCGTTTCCTTTAGGAAAATCAATCAAAACACTTTTTTCAGGCTTATTCCCAGAGAATATCATCAAAATCAAAAAAGGTGATCAAACCGTTATAGGGCTTATCCTGATTTGATTTGATAGCAAAGAAGGACTGAATATATGCTTCGGGATAAGAAATACTTCCATCGCCATCGAGATCGATGGGATGCAGTTCTCCCGCATCACATTTCTCAATGAATTGATTCAGGTTGATTTTAACATCCATTAGGAAGCGATTCAGATCATCACCCTGAAGATAATTGGGATTATCTACGCTGCCGACATAGTAATAATTTCCGTCGTCCGTCTCAGGCTCCCAATACCAGATCCAACCCTTATCTACCTTGGCAATGTAAACCCCTGGGTATGCATCGGAGGCGTAGGCTTCTTTGAGTTTCTGCGCATATTGGTTGTTTCGTCATAGGACGGAATGCTGTAGGGGCCGTATGTTCCGTCATTATAGGTATATATTTTTACTTTGCGCTTAGGGCTTGCGCTTGTTTCGGCGGACGCTTCAACAGAAGTGCTTGCTGTGGTTTCAACGCCTTTTTTCTCGCTTCCGCAACCAACGAGGACAAATCCAAGCATCGCCACTGCCGTTATCAAAACAAAAGTTCTCTTTTTCAACCTTTCTGCCTCCTTTCGGCATTTGTGATTCTTATTATACAACATGTTCACATGGATGCCTACGATACTGCACTGCGAGCTACCGGAGTAAAAATTTCAAAGGGGAACATAGGCACCGTAGTGTCTATGTTCCCCTTTGTCGGCTGATTTTTCCGCTGTCCGCCAGCCACCGGCACATTCGTCCGGCAAGGTTTCTTGCTGCCTTACGGCTCTTAATGTGCAAGCCCACTAGACGAGTTTGCGCCGTTCTCGTCAGGCGTCGGATTTAGGTGTCAGCCCACCGTACAATTTAAGTATGTAATATTTTATCCGTGAAACAGCGGCATGTCAATAGGGGGCTGTTGGCTCGGAACTAACATGGTGATGGATCTTTGATTCAGCCTTAGTTAGGGGCTACGTGCCATTCTTTACATTTGTTCGGCGCATGAGTAGAATGATAATTGTTAAGATTACTTAAAGTTGAGCAATCATTTCAAAACAGGGGGCAGAGATGAAGAAGAACATTTTCCTTGCGGCGGCGGTGGCACTTGGTACCATGCTCATGGCTACGCCGGTTTTTGCCGGCAACAACGGTTGGAATCGTGATAACCGCGGCTGGTGGTATCAGTTTTCGAACGGTTCGTATGCGCGCTCTTCCTGGGTGTCGGTCAACAATTCCTGGTACTTCATGGATGCTTCCGGTTACATGCAGACCGGTTGGCTGAATGACGGAAGCGGTTGGTATTATTTGGACACCAACAACGGAAACATGTGTATGGGTTGGGTCAATGTGAACGGGAACTGGTATTACATGAATCCCGCGAACGGCGGCCGCATGCTCGCAAACGGCTATACGCCGGACGGTTATTATGTGGACGGAAACGGTGTGTACCGTCCGGGCGTCGGAACCGCGCAGTCCGTCGGACAGGACAACAGTCAGAGCAGGGGCCGGAACAGCGAGCAGCTTTCCGAGGCGCAGTTTGAGGATCAGGTAATCGAGCTTGTGAATCAGGAGAGAGCAAAGCAGGGGATTTCTCCGGTTAAAAAGGACGCGGGACTCACGAATACGGCGGATGTGCGTGCGGCGGAACTCGAAGTTTTGTTCTCGCACGACAGACCCGACGGCTCGGACTGCTTTACGGCGTATCCGAGAGGATTCGGTTATAAGGGTGAGAACATTGCCGCAGGTCAGAGAAATCCGGAAGAGGTAATGGATTCCTGGATGCATTCCAGCGGACACAGAGCCAATATTTTGAATCCGAATTATGACTCCATCGGTGTGGGGTATTCGAATCTGAACGGAAGGGCGAATTGGGTCCAGAACTTCGGCAAAAAGAACAGCGGTTGGAATTAAAGAAAGACGGGGGAGCCTGCGCTCAGGCCTTCCACCGATAGAGCTTAAGGGACACATGTGTTGCGTCGCGGAGCACGATTCCTTCTGCCTGTAAGAGAGTGGCCTGCGCTGCCCAGCCTGGGGCCAGGCGGCCGCTTGCATTCACCACACGGTGACAGGGATAGTCGCCGTAATATTCCGCATGCGAGAGAACGCGCGCCACGAGGCGCGCGTTTTTTGGATATCCGATTAAGCGGGCAATTTGTCCGTAAGTAGCAACTTTGCCCTCCGGAATTTCCGCGACGGCGGAGAGCACGGCATAGGCAAAGTCATCGTTCAGTGCGGCGGTATCGGACATGGGACTCCTTTCTCTGCCATCGAAACATGGGCGCGGTTTACATCTCCCGCAAGATGCGCAGCCCGAGTAAGAGGGCGTCTTCGTGCGCATCCCGCCCGAAGTTTCGGGCATCGTAGTCATGGATGCAGGCGAGAGAGTCGGCGGTAAAGAGCAGCTGTCCGAAGGCAGCGCCGCGAGGCGGGCACAGGCGGCAAGCGCCGCACACTCCATCTCGACGCAGAGACAACCTTCGCTTCGGCGGTATGCGACCATATCCTTGGTCTCGCGGTAAAAGGCATCGGTGGTCCAGCTGGTGCAGGGGACAAAGGGGAGGCCTTCTGTCTTCAGTACGCTCTCTATGGTCGCAAGGACTTCGCTGTCAAGTTCGATATAGCGGGAAGCGGGCAGATAGTGGTAGGAGCTGCCCTCGTCGCGAAGCGCGCGGGTCGGCACCAGAAAGGCATTCTCCGGGAGTTTTTCCAGTACGCCGCAGGAGCCGAGCGCCAGGATGTTGCGGCAGCCGCTCGCAATCAGCGCATCCAGCATGGAGCTTGCGGGCGGCGCACCGACCGGCGCCTGCGCGAGGCAGATTTCTTCGCAATTCTCCTCAAATACATAGATGGGATAGGTGGCGGAGACGGTGCGAAAATCGCAGCGTTTTTCCGCATGCTTTGCCTCGGCGTAGCGGTGGATGGTATCGCCGAGGAAGGCGAAGAGGCACTTTTTCGGAAAGCGGCAGTCGCCGAATTCATGAGCGGGGGGAATCACTTCGGGAGAAGTCGCATCATATTCAAAGAGCGGTATTTCGTGTCGTTCTATCATGGCAGCTCCGTTTCGTGTAAGAATTTTTAGCAGTCTAGCAAAGCGCCGATCTGCTGTCAATCCGGACGCGCGAAGGGCTCACTTTATGCTATGATTTCCTTTGAGGAGGCGTGAATATGATTGAGGCAATCAAGGCGCGGCGCAGCATACGGCATTTTTTGCCGACGCCGCTTATCAAAGAGCAATTGGAAGAGATTGTGCGGGCGGGCATGGCGGCGCCGTCCGCGAAGAACTTGCAGCCCTGGCACTTTGTCGTGACCGAGGGCAGAGCCAAGGAGAGAGTCTGCGCGGCCATGGAGGCGGGTATCGAGCGGGAGCGGCAGTCACCCTTTTTTGCCCGACACGCGCCACTATCTGGACGGGGCGTTTGAAACCCTGCGGGTGATGCGGGAGGCGGCAGCGCTTATCCTGATTACATCGCCGATTGCGCGGCCGCTATCCGCGACCATGACGCTTGATCAGCGGGTCACGGAAATCTGCACCGCGCAGTCGGTCGGTGCGGCCATCGAGAATATGTGTCTGCAGGCGACGGCGCTCGGCATCGGCAGCCTCTGGATTTGCGACAGTTTCTTTGCGCAGGCGGAGTTAAGAGCGGAGGCGGGCGGAGACAGCGAGCTCTACGCGCTGCTGGCACTCGGCTTTGCGGCGGAAGAACCGGTCGCCCGGCCGCGGCGCGCTCTTTCGGAGAGTTCGGAGTGGAGAACGGAATAACAGGCCTTCGGAAGACAGATGCTTTGCCGGAACCGCTGTGTGTTACGGCAAAGAACGAGATGTTTAGGTATCGGGATAGCCGGTTTCATAGATGGGTTTGACAGATAAAAGGAGAGAATCATGCGGAAAATCTTAGTGGTCATTGACATGCAGCGCGACTTTATTGACGGCGCACTCGGAACGGCGGAAGCGCGCGCCATTGTCCCTGCGGTTATCGAGAAAATCAAGGGCTATGCGCCGGAGGATGTCTTTGCGACGCGGGATACGCACGGCGAGGACTATCTGAACACGCAGGAGGGGCATTACCTTCCGGTGAAGCACTGTATCCGCGGAACGGACGGCTGGGAGCTGGATGCGGAGATCGCGGCGCTGATTCCGAAAGACCATATCTTTGACAAGGGGACTTTTGCTTCGACGGAACTCGCAGCGGCCGTGAAAGAGCTCGCGGCGCGGGAAAGCGTGGAACTTGAGCTCATCGGCCTCTGCACGGATATCTGTGTGGTTTCGAACGCGCTGCTCTTAAAGGCATCGCTTCCGGAAGTGAAGATTTCCGTGGATCCAGCCTGCTGCGCCGGTGTGACGCCGGAAAAACATGCGGCGGCGCTTGAGACGCTGCGCTCTTGTCAGGTTCAGTGCGGCTGAGTTCCGGGGTTTCGTGTTGTCGCGATGCTTAGCTGCGGAAGCAGTTAAAGAGAGGGAAGAAATGAGAGTCATTGATTTAACCCATACCATCAAAGAGGATATGCCGGTTTATCCCGGCACGGAGACGCCGACTCTCACACCGGTGAGCGTATATGAAAAAGATGGCTTTCGGGAGAGTCTTTTAAGGATGACCACGCACACGGGCACGCACATGGATCCGCCGGCACATCTCTTTCCGGGGCGCACCACGCTGGACGAATTTCCGGCGTCGCAGTTTATCGGTAAGGCACTTGTGATTGATTGCAGCAGCCTGAAGGAAGGGGAAGAGATTACGCTTGCCCACATCACCCGCTACGGGGAGAAGGCCGAGAAGGCGGACTTTCTTCTTTTTTACCTCGGCTGGGACAAGCGTTGGGGGAGCGAGCGCTATTTCGGCGACTACCCCTGCCTCAATGAAGAGGCGCTCGACTTTGTAATTCGGGGCGCATATAAGGGCATCGGTTTTGATGTGATAGGCCTCGACCCGATTGCGGATGCCGGACTGCCGCGGCATAAGAAGCTGTTCCGCGAGAAGGATATCGTAAACATCGAGAATCTCAAGAATCTGGGGCTCTGCGGCGACGAGCTCTTTTCCTTCAGCTGTTTTCCGCTGAAATTGGAACATTGTGACGGTTCGCCGGTGCGAGCGGTCGCTTGGTTTGAGGAGGAAACTTGACAGGAACGTATGTTTTGGCTACACTGAAATCAGAACATACATTCGGAGAAACGGGCTGTGCGACTGTCGGAACTCATTAGCTATGCGCGGGAGCGCCATCATATCGAAGAGCTGCACAAGTGGCGGGAGATGCCGGGACTCTCGGTCTTAGTCTCCCCGGCAAGCGGAAAGTGGATTGCGCTGCTCATGCGGGAGCGGGATGCGGGCGGAAGAATCAGGGAGCGCTGTGATTTAAAGTACAGCGCATTTCGCGAGCTGCCTGCGCGGGACTATCTCACGCAGGGCTTTCGCATGCCGGGCTGGCTCGGTGTGCGCTTTGGTGCGGAAACGGAGCGAGCGTTCCTGTTACATGTGTTTGATCTTGCAGTAGAGGAAGAGGCAGAGAAGGTGGAAGGGTATTACCGTGAGACGGCCATACCGGGGCGCAGTGAGCTCCCGGCGCGGATAGAGGCAATCTACGCCTGTGAGGACTTCTCTCTGCGGCGCGTGCCATGGAGGACTATGAGGACAATAGTCCCTTTGCGGGTACGGTGCCGCTCTATCAGCCGGAGTATCGCGATTTGACGCCGAACGAGCTCCGCGGTTATTTCACCTGGCGCGCGGCAGTGCGGAGAGGAGAGGTCTCTCCGCACTGTGATGCCTTTGTGTATCTCTATCTCAGCGAACTCATGCTGGGGGTCGGCGCGGCGAATGCTGCCGAGGCGCTTGATTGCATGGATGCCTTTGCGTCTTCCTATTTTTTCGCGGGCTACGGGAGCGAGGCTCTGCAGCGGAATTTTAAAAATTGGCGCTTTGAGTACGCAGTGTTAAACCGTGTTGATGCGGCGCGCGTGCGGTCGTATGAAAACCCCGCACTCAGGCATTGGGACGAGGCGCTCACCGTTCTGCGGGAGCCGGAGAAGCAGAGCGATGAAGCCGTTTTTGCGGCGCTTGCGGAATTCGGCGGCAAGAAGCTAACGGAAGCGCGGAGCGTCAAGGGACTCGGGGACAAGGCAGCGTTTTACTATGCCGCAATCTGGAGAAGTTCTGCGCCGCTTTTATTTGCGGCCTGCTTCGGAAACATGCGCATGCGCGCGTGGAAGCCCTTTTCGGATGCGCCGCGACTTAGGGCGCTCTGTGAGAACGCGGGACAAGACTTTTCCTATCAACTGAATGAGCTGCGCAGTTTCGCGGCGACGGGAAACGGCTTTACGGAATACAGCTACTTGCGGCAGCAGTTTGACAGCAAGCGCTTCTTTGCCTTCTTGAAAGAAGTGGATACAGCGCTTCGCGTTCGTTTTTTGCGCGGCAAGGCTTTGAAAACCGCGTCTGTGACACAGGATGCTGCGCTGCAAGAGTCCTTTTCGCGTGCCTTTGCAAGTTGTGAGGCTATGGAGGCGGCGCAAAAGCTTGCGGCGGTCCCCGTGCGGCGGGAAAAGCTCGCGGACATCCGCGCGGCGGCGGCAGTCACGACGGCGGCGCTGCTCACGGAGGCAGAGACCGGGGCCGAGCGGGAAGAACTGCGGCGGGAAGCGCAGAAGCTTCCTGCGGAGAAGGGCTCCGGCTTAGCGGAGCGTATGAACGGCGAGGATAGCAAGCAGACAGGCACCGCAGAGAGGAATGCGAGCGGAGAGGGCAAACAGGGACAACAAGGCGCATCGCGGCAGATAGAGGAGATTCGCCTTGCGGCGGCCGGTGCAACGCCTGCAGAGCTTGCGAACAGAAGCGAAACGAAGCAAACAGACAAAGCGGGAAGAACAGCAATCTTGGATGCGCTGGAACGCAGCTGCCTTGCGGCCTTGCTCCGCGGGGAGAGCGTGCGCGCGGAACTGCGCGCGGCGCATTGTTTGACTAGCCTCTTTGCCGAGCGGGTTAACGAGAAACTGTATGATTGTTTTCAAGATATTTGCCTTGCGTCCGAGGGTGAGGAACTTTTCCTCGTGCCGGATTACCGGGAAGAGCTGGAGACTTTATTGCGGGAGACAGAGGAATGAGTGAGACGGGACGCGCCGTGCCGCGGCGTATTGCACAGGCAATTTTAAATTCCCTGCAGAGCGGCGTGGTGCCGCGTGTCGGCTTGCCGTACATTGCGGTCGGCCGTAAAGAGGAGATAGCGGCGCTGCTTCGCGACACGGAACTCATTGCGGAGGGCGGTGCTTCCTTCCGTTTTCTGATCGGAAAATACGGCGCGGGCAAGAGCTTTCTCTTGCAGACCATGCGGAACTATGTTTTTGAGCAGGGCTTTGTGGTTGCGGATGCGGACTTATCGCCGGAGCGGCGTTTGCAGGGCAGCAAGGGGCAGGGACTTGCGACCTACCGCGAGTTAATTGCGAACCTCGCGACCAAGACCAAGCCGGAGGGCGGCGCGCTGCGCCTCATTTTAGATCGCTGGGTTTCTCAGGCGGAGCAGGAAGCCGCAGAGGAACAGGGCGGCTTCCGGGAGGACAGGGCTTTCTTTGCGCTCGTTGAGAAAAAGATCGCGGCTGCGGTCGATGCACTGCAGGACATGGTACACGGCTTTGAGTTTGCGAAGCTCTTGCGGGGCTATTATCTCGCGGGGGCGGAGGGCGACGATGAGAAAAAAGAACGGATACTCAAGTGGTTTCGCGGGGAGTATGAGAACAAGCGCGAAGCGCGGGAGGCGCTCGGCATCAACCTCATTGTGAGCGATGAGAACTGGTACGATTACATCAAGCTTTTCTCGCAGTTCTTTCGCCGCGCGGGTTATGCGGGCACGCTGATTCTGCTCGATGAGGCGGCGAATCTCTGTAAGATTCCGAATGCGATTGCAAGACAGTATAACTACGAGGTGCTGCTCACCATGTACAACGACATGATGCAGGGCAAGGCGCAGCACATCGGCATCTGGATGGGAGCGACGCCGGAGGCGCTCGAGGATAAGCGCCGCGGTCTCTTTAGCTACGAGGCACTTTCTTCGCGGCTTGCGGAGAGTCGCTTTTCCCGCGCGGGCAGCAAGGATTTATTTTCGCCGGTGCTTCGCCTCGAGGCGCTCACGCCGGAGGAGATGCTGGTGCTTACGGAGAAGCTCTCCGACATGCATGCGGCACTCTACGGGGATGCACGGCGCTTCCGCGCCGACGAATTGGAACTCTTTGTGCGGACTTGCTATGCGCGGGTCGGGGCGAGCGCACAGATTACACCGCGGGAGATGACGCGCGACTTTATTTTTCTTTTGGACGCGCTGCACCGGGAACCGGAGAGCAGCATGGAGCAGTTGCTTAAGCCGGAAGAGAGCGGCGAGGCGTTAGAGACTGTTGCGAGCGAGTTAAGGAAAACCGGCGGCGGGGACGATGCGCCCTTTGATTTTTCCTTCTGAGGACAGAGCATGGATATCTTTCGGCGCTATGCGCCCTTCATTCAGGACTTTATTTACCGCGAGCGCTGGCAGTCGCTCCGCGCCGTGCAGAATGCGGCGGGAGATGTGCTCTTTAACAGCGGGGATAACCTGCTGCTCTCAGCGGCCACAGCCTCCGGAAAGACGGAGGCTGCTTTTTTTCCGATTTTAACCTTGCTCTCGGAGGAGCCCTCTACTTCGGTCGGTGTACTCTACATTGCGCCCTTGAAGGCGCTCATCAACGACCAGTTTGAGCGTCTCGACCGGCTTTGCGAGCGCGCGGACATACGGGTTACCAAGTGGCACGGAGATGCCTCGCGGAGCGCAAAGGAGAGACTGATCAAGCACCCGGAGGGGGATTTTACAGATTACGCCGGAGTCGCTGGAAGCACTGCTTCTCCATCGGAAGGCGGCGGTTCCGACTCTCTTTTCGGATTTACGCTTTGTCGTGATCGATGAGATTCATGCGCTGCTTCGGCAGGACCGCGGGCGGCAGACCTTTTGCCTGATTGAGCGACTCATGCGGCTCTCGGGCTGCAGACCGCGGCGGGTCGGGCTCTCGGCGACCATAGGCAATCCGAAGGAAGTGGGGCGCCTGCTCGCGGCGGGAAGCGGCCGTGCGACCGCGATTCCGCGCATGGAGCCCGGCAAAGAGCATTGGCGCTTATCACTTGAGCATTTTTGGAAGACGGGGCCGCAGTCCGGCACGGCGGATATGCGTTTTCCGACTTTGCCGCTGGACCGCGCGCTTGAAAATGCACCGCGGGGGGTGGATCCGGGACTCGGCTACATTTACGCCCACAGCGCCGGCAAAAAGTGCCTCATCTTTACGAACTCCCGCGAGGAGTGCGAGCTGGTCTGTCAGGAGTTAAGGCAGTACTGCGAGGCCATGCGAGAACAAGATCGCTTTCTCATTCACCACGGGAATCTCTCTGCTTCCTACCGCGAGAGCGCGGAGGAGGAGATGCAGCGCGCGGACTCCTTAAAGAGCATATGCGCGACGGCAACCTTAGAGCTCGGCATCGATGTGGGCAGACTGGAGCGCGCCTTTCAGCTCGATGCGCCGTTTACGGTCTCCGGCTTTTTGCAGAGGCTCGGCAGAACGGGGCGGCGCGGTGCCCCCGCGGAGCTCTGGTTCGTGATGCGGGAAGAACCCGCGGAAGCGCGGGCTTCGCTTCCGGAGGCCTTTCCCTGGTATCTTTTGCAGGGCATTGCCTTGGTGCAGCTCTACGCGGAGGAGCGCTATGTGGAGCCGCCGGACACGCGGCGCTTGCCCTACAGTCTCCTCTACCACCAGACCATGAGTACACTTGCCTCGGAGGGAGAACTGACGCCCCGGGAGCTTGCGCTCCGCGTCTTGACGCTCACGCCGTTTGAACGCATCTCGAAGGAGGAGTACGGCCTTCTCTTACAGCATTTACTCCGCATCGATCACATCAACCGCACGGCGGAAGGCGGGCTCATAATCGGCATCGCGGGAGAGCGTGTGGTGAACAATCATAAGTTCTATGCGGTTTTTCAGGAGAATGTGGAGTACACGGTGCGAACCGGGAGTGAGACCCTGGGCACCATTGTAAAGCCGCCGCCCGCGGGCGAAAAATCGCGATTGCGGGGCGGGTCTGGGCCGTGGACGAGGTGGATCATAAGGCGCACACCGTGCTCTGCACCTTAATCAAGGGCAGGGTTCCGGCGTACTTCGGCGATGTTCCGGGATCGATCGAAACGCGCATTCTGGAGCGCATGCGGAAGGCGCTTCTCGAAGAGCAGATTTATCCCTATCTACAGAGGAATGCGGCGGGGCGGCTTTTGGAAGCGCGAACGCTGGCGGCGCGCACGCGGCTTAAAAAGACTGCGCTCTTGCCGCTCGGTGAAAAAATATGGGCGCTCTTTCCCTGGCTCGGGAGTTATGCCTTTCTCGCGCTGGAGCGCTTTTTAAAGCTGCGTTGTAAGGAGAGGCTCGGTCTCAGGGGCTTCACCTCCGCGCGGCCGTATTATATGATCTTTTCAATGGAGGTCGGGGAAGAGGAGTTCTTTGAGATTTTGCTCGATGAGGCCGAAAAAGACTTTGCGCCGGAAGAGTTGCTCTACGAGCGCGAGGTCCCGGTCTTTGAAAAGTTTGACTGCTATGTGCCGGAGGAACTCGTGCGCCGCGGTTTTGCGCGCGGCGTGCTGGATCTTGAGACCATGCTAGTGCGTGTGCGGGGGCGGTTCGCATTGCAAGATTGTGATAGACCTGCTATAACAGGCTGAGAGAAGCCCATGTCGGGCGCTCGGAAAGGAAAGGCGTATGCAGCGGGAATTCAGTGCAAAACAGTCGATTATCACACCGGAGGCTGTTTTCATCATCGGAACTTACGATGAGAACGGTGTCCCGAACGCAATGAATGCAGCCTGGGGCATGCAGAGTGACTACGGGGAAATTACCATCCAGCTCGCAAAGCATAAGACCACGGATAATTTAAAGAAGACGGGCGGCTTTACGGTCGCCTTTGCGACCGAGAGCACGGTGGTCATCTCCGATTATTTCGGCATCGAGAGCGGCAACAAGATCAATAAAATCGAACAAGCGGGTTGCCATGTGCGGAAGAGCGCACATGTGAACGCGCCAATCATCGAAGAGTATCCGGTCACCTTAGAGTGCAAGGTGAAAAGTTACAGCGATGAGACCGGCCTTTGGTCGGCGAGATTGTGGCGATGCAGGCGGACGAAGCGGTCTTAACGGACGGCAAAGTGGATTATGATAAGCTTCGCCCTATCATGTTTGACATTTCGAGCATGAGCTACCGCGTAATCGGGCCGGTGGTCGGCAAGGCGTACCACGACGGTCTGGCACTGAAAAAATGAGAGAGAGCTGCGGGGTCAAAGCCGCAGCTTTTTTGACAGCGGCGTCTCCCCGGGAGCGTCGTGAGGGAAAAGCATGAGATTATTCGGCGGCACGGATTTGGTGTTGTACTTCTTTTTCTACGCTTTTGCGGCGTGGGTGCTGGAGACTTTATTTTTCAGCCTCAAAAAACAGCGCTTTGTAAACTGCGGTATTCTGGATTTACCGTTGCTACTAACGCACGGTGCGGCCATGGCAAATTTAATTCTGGTGAGCAGCGGGGAGATGCCGGAGCGCTCACGCTTTTTGTTCGGCTTGGTGCAGACCTTGGCAATCGGGTACCTTTCGGAGTTCTTCGCGGAGCGTTTGCTCCGAAAGAAGCGCTCTGCACTCGGCAGAATCAAACTGCGACCCAATTTTATGTTGCGCTTATTATGGGCGTTCGGGCTCAGCGCAATTTATGAGTCGTTATTGATTGTCGTACAGCCGTTGCTCTTTTCATTGATTTCGCTGTTGCCCGTACTCGTAGTGCGCATCGCAGCGGCGGTTTTGGTGTTGCTTTTACTGAGCGACCTCGTGCTGGTGGCTGTTTTGGCGCGTTATGTCGCGGACTCCGCGGAACGGCAATTTTTGCAGATGCATAAGAAAAAACTCGGTGAACGGCTGTCCGAGCATCTCTGGGACAGGGTATACCGCGAGTACCCTTCGCTTCGACAGGCGGGAGGCAGCGGCATTGAGGATGCAGAGCGGGAACTCCGCGCGCAGGGCGTGGTCTTTGCGGAGGGCATCAGCTTCGGAAAGCTGGTCTGGATGCTGTTTCTCTGTGCCCTAATCGGCGATGTGATTGAGACTTTTTATGTCTTTTTTACGGCGGGTGTTTGGATGCGGCGCTCCAGCCTGGTGCTCGGACCTTTTAGCATTGTCTGGGGACTTGGGGCGGTTGTATTGACCCTGGTATTATCCCGGGTCGAGAAGAAAAACAATTTGAGCATCTTCTTTGCCGGCTTTTTCTTCGGCGGGGCCTTTGAGTATCTCTGTTCGGTCTTTACCGAGGCCTTTTTCGGCATGAAGTTCTGGGATTACAGTCATATCCCGCTGAATATAGATGGGAGAACCAATGTGCCTTTTATGGTATTCTGGGGCTTGCTCTCGGTTGTCTGGCTCCGCTACGCGTACCCGCCGATTTCTGCGCAGATTGAGAAAATCACACCGGTACTCGGCCTGGTGTTCAGTTGGGGGATCGCGATATTCCTAACTTGTGATATGCTGGTCACGGCGGCCGTCATGGTGCGCGCCAACGCGAGGCTTACAAAGCCCGAGGCAGCAAATGTCGTGGAGGAATTTATAGACCGCTATTATCCGGAAGAAAGGGTCAGAAAGCTCTGGCCGAATATGAAATTTCTGGAGTCGTAAGAGAAGGGAGGAACTATGCCGTTTTTAATTTTTGCGTTGCTCATGTGGCTCATCTTAAAGTGTACGGGACTCTTGTTTCGCATCATCGGCAAGGCACTCAGCCTTACCTTTGGCGTGATCGGCTACATACTGCTCGCGGCAATCGGGATTATCGGTTTCGGTGTGAGCTTACTGGCAGGCGCCGTGGTGGTGATTGCCGGGATACTCGCGTTGTTTTTCATGTTCTTGCGTTAACAACATCCGGTGGAGGAAAAAGAAGTGCAGGAGAACGAGAATAGGGGATTTGAACTTGAAGTTTGCGTGGACAGCGTGGAGTCCGGCATTGCTGCGGAAGCAGGCGGGGCGGACCGTCTGGAACTCTGCGGGAGCTTAGAGATAGGTGGAATCACGCCGAGTTTCGGCTTGTTTTCAGAACTGAGAAAGCGGGTCACGCTGCCGCTCTTTGTCATGCTGCGTCCGCGTTTCGGCGATTTCTGCTATACGGAGGAAGAGTGCCGAGAGCTCGAAACGGAGGCAGAGCGCTTTGCGGCGGCCGGGGCGGATGGGTTTGTGCTCGGTATGCTGAAACCCGACGGAAGCTTGGACCGCGAGCGCATTTCCGAACTCATGAAGCACTGCGGCGGCAGACCGGTCACCCTGCACCGCTGCTTTGATCTCTGTAAGGATCCCTTTGAGGCGCTTCGAATAGCGGAGGAACTCGGGATAGCGCGCATTCTGACTTCCGGTCAGGCAAACACCGCTTTGGAAGGCGCAGGGACGCTTGCCGCCCTCGCTGAGGAGGCAAAGAGCCTTCGTCTTATGGCGGGCTCCGGTGTCTCGGCGGAAAAAATCGAGGCGCTTTACCGCGAGACCGGGATTCTCTCGTATCACATGTCCGGCAAGGTAAACGAGGAGAGCCCCATGCAGTTCCGTCGAGAGGGTGTCTCCATGGGGCTTCCCGGCTTCAGCGAGTACAGCCGGAGCTATACTTCATCGGAAAAGGTGAAAGCGGCAAGGGAAGTGCTGGAGCGCCTTGACCGCGAGCGGAATCCGGAAGATTGGCGTCCCTCTGCGGAAACGGAGCGGGAGATAGACGCAGCCTTCTTTGCACGTCTCAAAAAAAGCGAAGCGCTGCGGGCGGGTTACCGCGCGAGCGTTGCCGCAGCGGGAACATTGACAAGCGGCGAGAGAACGGCGCTCCGCTACTATTATGCGCTGCTTCCGGAGAGCGATCTCTGCGGCTATGACTTTTCACCGGAGACCTTGCTTTCCTTCCTTCGCCCTACGCTTACGCTGTACCGTGAGCGTGCGGCAGTTCGTGAACTCCCGGAGAGTTATTTCCTCCAGTACGTCCTTTTGCCGCGCGTCAACAACGAGGAGTTCCGTCCGGTGCGGGAAAGCTCGCAAACTGCATTGCCGCTCACTTAGCGGAACAGGGCGAGGAGGCACTGACCGGTGCAGCGCTGGCGCGCGCGGTGAACTATGCCTGCGCTTCGGAGGGCAGCTATGTGTCGAGCGACGGCAGAACCGTTTCCGCGGCAGGCTTTTTGGAGTCCGGGCAGGGGCGCTGCGGTGAGGAGTCGGTCTTCTATGTCAACGCACTCCGCGCGGTCGGAATTCCGGCGCGCCAGGTCTATGCGCCCTGGTGGGCGCACTGCGAGGACAATCACGCCTGGGTTGAGTATTGGGTGGACGGCGCTTGGCACTTTGCGGGTGCCTGCGAGCCCACGGAGAAGGATGACAACGGCTGGTTCATTGCGGCGGCAGCACGCGCCATGCTTGTGCACGCCCGCTATTACCCGCTGACCCCTCAGGCCGACACGGCGCTTGACCGCGCAACCCTGGCGGGAGAAGAGATACTCGGCGGTCAGAACGGCGTTCTCTACTTAAATCAGCTTGCGCGCTATGCGGACCCTGTGAAACTCAGCATTCAGGCGGATGATGCGGAGTTCGTCGAGCTTTGTCTCTTAAACAGCGCGGGCATACGCCCCATCTCGATGTACAAGCCGGAGGCGGGTGTCGAAAAGACGGTCTCCCTCGGAAAGGGCAGTGTGTATGTCCGCTTCCGTCATCCGGGCAAGAATAAGGCTGTCATGGCGGACCTCCGCGCGGGAGAGCGGCGCATTGCGGAGCGCGACTGCAAAGAAGAGGCAGAAGAGCAAGAATTCCGTTTCTTCGCGCCGAACGGCAGTCGCAGCGCGCCCAAGCAGACCGCGGAAGAGCAGGCACTCGGCCGCGAAAAGTATGCGCGTTGCAATGAAAAGCTTAAGGCAAAGCGCGCCGCACGCCGCGACCGCACGCGTGCCTTTTTAGAGCGAGCAACATCGCAGGAAGAGCGCATGTATCGGAATGCCTTTGTGGCCTCACTCTCCGAAAAAGATAGGATAGACGTAAGAGAAGAATTACTTGAGCCGGAGTTTCAGGCTGCCATGCGGCAGGTCGGAACGCTCACGGCGCGCGCCTTTCTGGAGGGCGTACTGCCGGAGCGCTTCGGGCTTGAGCCGCTTTGCCGTTTCCGCGGCGAAGAGGAGCTGAGCATAGGCGAGCGGAAGGAGCTCATAGCGCGCCTTGCGAGCGCCGATTGCAGCGATGCAGAGATCCTTTTGGCACTCCGTCGCTTAAGAGGCAGCGGCATTCCGGTGAAGCTTAGAAATGAAGACGGCGCACCGCTCTTCTTTGCGGACGGCGACTTTCGCCCCTTCCGCGCGGCGGATGCGGCGAGAAATCATCTTACGCTTAAGAAACCGGAGGGTGAGCTCCGCTACGAGCAGCACTGGACACTCTACCGTGACGGGAAGGAACTGGATCTTGAAAGGAAGCAGTGGGATGAGAATACGCTCACGCTGCTTCTGCCGGACGGCAAGTATGAGCTCTTCACCGAGAAGCGCCTGCCGAACGGCAATGCCTACGGAAAGCGTGTGGCCTTCTGCCTTGCGGGCGGTGAAGAAAAAGCGCTTGCGCTCAGCTTCCCGGAGGTGACGGCAGAGGAATTGCTCGGAAAGATTGTCATTCCGGAAATCGGCGGGCAGGATTACGCAACCCCGTTTACCATGGAGTTCTTCATGGCGCCGGGCGAAGAGCCGAGTGAGCACATCGCAAATGAAATTTTGGCGGAGACAGAGTCCCTGAAGGCGCTTTGCGCGCAAAAAAAACTCTCCCTGCGCTTCTACCTCAGAGAGGCAGATGCGGCAGAGAGAGGAAGTTGTAAGACATTAAAGAGCCTGTTTCCCGAGGCATTTTCCTGCCCGGCGGATTACGATGCTAAGGAGGAAGTCCTGGCGCGCAAGCTCTTCCTGGAACCCGGTCAGCTGCCGCTCAGCATTTTGCGTCGCGGCCGTGACTGCGCGATTTTCTCCGCGGCAGGCTACCGGGTCGGGCTCATTGCCCTGATGTCAGAACTCTTGACGGTGAGTGAGGCGAGCGCTCCTTCTCTTTGAGGCGCGTCAGCATCAGGGTATCGCCCGCAAGAATTTCGGTTTGACCGTTCGGAATAATACTTTGATTGCCGCGTTGGATGAGGAAAATAATCTCTCCGCGCGGTAAATTTATGTCCCGAATATGGCGGTGGAGATATTCGCTCGACTTGTCAATCTCAATCTCCGAGAGCTGCATGGCGTTTTTCGTCTGCACCGCGGGAGCGCAGAGAATCAGGGAATCGCCCGCTTCTAGCAAGGTGGTGCCTTTCGGAACCAGCTTCTTATCCTCGCGCACAATTAAGAGGAAGAGGAATTGGAGCGGCAGGGCGAGCTCGGAGATATGTTTGCCGACCCACTCATTGTCCTCGGCAAGCGTGAGCTGAATGAACTGTACCGGCAGCTCTTCGCTGTAGTCGGTGAAGGTCTTCATGACATCGTTGCTTAAGTCAATCATATCGAAGCGCCGCGCCGCAAAGGGCAGGAGACTGCCCTGCACCAAGAGGGATAAAAGAACGACAAAGAAGATGATGTGAAAGAAGCGCGTGTCGCTCTTTAAGGTTTGCACCGCCATGATTGCAAAGACAATCGAAGAGGCACCGCGCAGTCCCGCAAAGGAAATCAGGAGGCTCTGTCCCTTGCTTGCGCGGAACGGCAGGAGCAGAAGTTTCACCGCGAGCGGGCGCGCAACCAGGGTTAGGAAGAGAAACACCGAGACTGCGGATATCAAAACGCCCGGTAGCAGCGATGGCGTTGCGAGCAGACCGAGCAGAAAAAAGACCGCCATCTGCATGAGGCCGGTCAGACCGTCAAAGAAGTGAACGATGTTCTTTTTGCCGCCCATCTTCACGTTTCCGAGTATGATGCCGGTCAGATAAGTCGAGAGATAGCCGTTGCCGCCGAGCGCCGCGGAGAGCGCATAGGAAAAGAGGGCGATGCCGGCGATGAAGATAACGTCGAAGCCATCCACCTCGAAGGAAACGCTCTTTAAAATGCGGTAGGACAAAAGGCCGCAGAGTGCGCCGATTGCAATGCCGAAGACAATCTGCGTTGTGAGCAGGCGGAGTATGCTGCCGGCATCGGCCTCACCGGTCAAAAAGGAGAGGCAGACCAGGGTCAGCATGTAGGCCATGGGATCGTTACTACCGCTCTCGAGTTCCAGGATGGAAGCCGTGTTCTCTTTTAAGTCCAGTTTCTGGGAGCGCAACACCGAGAAGACAGAGGCTGCGTCCGTGCTGGCAAGCGCGGAGCCGGTCAAAAAGCAGAGCCAGAACTCGCGCCGCAGCAGCAGATAGAGGAAGAGACCAAGAAAAAGTGCGGTCAGAAACACGCCCGCCGTTGAGAGTAGTAAGGATTGGCGCGCCACCGGGCGCGCCATTTTCCAATTGGTACCGAAACCGCCGTAAAACATGATGAAGATCAGAGCAACGGAGCACACGGTCTCCGAGAGCGCAAAGTTATTGAACGAAATGCGCGCAAAGCCGTCACTTCCGAAGGCCATTCCTAGGAGTATAAAGACAAAGAGGGTCGGAATGCCGAAGCGGAACGAGATTTTATTGAAGAAGATACAGGAAAAAATAATCAGTGTAATCAGCAGCAGGTTTACATTCATGAGCCGGATTCCTTTGCGCCCACATCAGAGAAAGCGCGAGAGATCCGGCTTTTCGCTGCGGAGCGCATCGCGGAAATCGGGATGCGCAATCGCAATCATGGCCTCACGGCGTTCCGCGAGACTCTTACCCGCGAGGTGCGCAATGCCGTACTCGGTCGCGACCGCCTCAATCAGCGTGCGCGGTGCGGAGACTGCGCTGCCTCCCGGAATAAAGGGGAGAATGTTCGACTTCCGCACGCCGTCCTTGGTGAGGCGGGAGGAATTGATGCAGATGTAGCCGCAGCCGCCCTCCGAGCGGAACGCGCCCTCCAGAAAGTCCATCTGGCCGCCGATGCCCGAGAGCTGCATGCCGTTAGCCGACTCTGCGTTTTCCTGTCCCATGAGATCCACCTGCACGCCGCCGTTAATGCTGATAACGCGGCTCAGCTTCCCGATGCGCGCCGGGTCATGGATGTAGTCAATCGAATCCGGGCGGAAGAGCTTCGGATTCTCGCGGAGCCAATCATAGAAGGTAGCGCTGCCCATTGCAAGGTTAAAGCTGCTGAGGCCGGTGTCGAACTCCTTCCGGGCATTCGTGAGTTTGCCTGCGAGGTAGAGCTTTTGATAGGCGTCGCTGATGGTGCCGGTGTGGCAGCCGAGATCTTTTTTATCGGAGTCCGCGAGGGCGGAAGCAATTGCAAAGGGAACCGTGCCGACACCGAGCGAGAGCACGGCGCCGTCCGGAATTTCGTTTACCACGAGTTCCGCAATTGTTTGATCGATCTCCGAAGGCGCGCGGTAGTTGCGCTCGGGCAGCGGCGAGTGCGTGCCCTCGACTATCATATCCGCATCGTCGAGGCGGCAGAGGTTGGAGCCGTCGACCCCCGGCAGGAAGGGAAGGTGCTCGTTGATCTCAAAGATGACCGTCTTTGCGCTTGCAATGATGGTCTTCCAGAGGTAGCAACCCGTGCCGAGGCTCACATTGCCGTCGGCATCCGGACGGGATACCGGAACAAAGGCAAAGTCCGAGCGAAATTTCCCCTGCCGATAGAGGAAGGGTACCAGGCGAAGCGCAATCGGGACAAATTCGATGCGTCCGGTGCGGTAGAATTTGCGCTCGTAGTCGCCGAGATGTGTGCTCTCATAGCGGAAGGACTGTCCCTCCGGATCTGCCTCGAGGACTGCAATTTTGGGGGCAATGACAAGACCGCCGCGCACGGTCACATTGCGTACTGTGCCGCAGCGAGCCGCAAGTGCCGCATCCAGAAGTTCGGGAAAGCTTCCGCCGAAGCCGTAGTCAATATAATCACCGTCCCGTACGGTGCGAACCGCTTGCTCCGCCGTGACATAGTTTGTTCTTCCGGTCATGGGTATATCTCCTTTTTTTATTGTCAGAATAGCGGGAAGTGCGGGGAAAGTCAATCTGAGCGCAGTGCAAAGGGGAGAAACAGCTTGACTAAAGTAAATAAATATCATAGAATTTGTACTATACTACCGCATAAGTCACAGGGAGAAAACGGAAATAAGCGCCAAAGATAAGGCGGTGGTTACATAACGATAGTTTAATAAAAGACAATTGTTAAAGAAAAAAGAACAATCGGGCTTTCGAGAGGAGAGGCAAGATGAGAAGTGGACGCGCGCAGGCTTATCAGAGAGGCATCGCAGTGACAATCGCAGCGCTTGTTTTACTCGGTACCGGAGGGTGCGGCAGTAGAACGGCGGACGGCAAGCAGGCGAGTCAAAGCGTAGAGTCCGGGGAAACGCAGGCATTCTCGAGCCAACGAAAGCAGGAGGCACAAAAAGAAACGAACGAAAGAGAGCAGCTTTCGGAGCCTGCGGAGACAGAGGTTCATGAGTCCCTGTACACTGCGGAGGAAAGCGCTGCGGAGGAAAGCACTGCAAAAGAAAGTACCGCAGAGGAGCAAAGCGAGGCAGCGCGCGAGCCTGCCGAGACCTTAACTGCAGAGGAACAGCGTGCTTTACAGGAAAGCGTGGAAGCGGCAATGCGAGACTCGGAGATGTTTAGGGAGCATAGGGAGCGCTTAAAGCCGGGCCTCGACGAGATAAAGAAATGAATCAGCAAATACTGACTCAAAAATATTGGAAATACGGAGATAAGCTGACACCGTACTATGATTTTGATGTCTCTTGTTTCGGCGACAAAAAATATGAAGAGCTCGCCGGAAGCAGTCAAACAGAAAAATACGCGGGTACCAACCAGCTGATTAACTCTTATTTTCGATGGAATCCCACCAGACAAAAGGACAATTATATGTCCTTTGTTTATCGCGAGTTTGTGGAGCGAGAGTATCAAAAACTGTTTGCCGAAATCTACGGCGAAGGGAATGTCAAACTGGTCTGCGAACCGCTGGCATACTTTGGACGGATGAGACAATCGACGGAACGACAAGTCTTAAGGACTATATGACACTTGTAGATGAGCAGGAAATCGTGGCGCTGGTCAAGGGAGAAGAGAAGGATAAGAAGAAAGCCATGCGGAAGCTGGACCGCTTGCTCACGGAGCGCGGTTGGGGCATAAACCTCATGATTTACTATGTCACAGACGAGCAATTTGCGGAGGCTGACATGGCCGAAGTCTTGCGCAGGGGCATTTACGACGGCAGCTGCATTTGCCAGGGCATTGTGAGCCGCAATCCGCAGCGGAGAGAACGGCTCTACCAAGATTGGCGGGTCGGAAGCCCCATGCCGGATCTATGGGCGCTGCGGAAAGAAAAGTTTGAGGATCCGAAGAGAATTCAAACACAATATCAACTCTACAACTACCTCTTGGATTTGCCGCTCAAAAAACTGGGTGTCAATACGGGGTGGACCATAGAGCATGTGGTGAAGAAGGCAGAACTCAGAAAAGATCAACTCAATACAGTGGAAAGCAACGCGCTTGCCGGCATTCAACGCATCCTGAAAAAGGGAGAGTATGAAGACTTAAAGAACACCCGTGTTTTGATGGTTTCCTACCGGAGCGGACACGGAGGCCCTATGGTTACGGAGGAATTTGCAAACCAAACGGAGCTCTGGAAGGCAAGCAACGAGCACATAAACCTCTATCTGGAGTTCTGGCCGAAGGAGACCGTCGGCTTTGCAGAGGGAACCCTCTTTGTCTATCTGGTGCCCTGAGGAGGAAGCCATGGATGTCTATGTGGATTTACAGCGGCTTCGGGAAGCCGCAGCCCAAAATCTCGCGCTGCGCCGCCGCCTTGCAGCCGCGGCACGGGATATTCAGGCCTTGGAGCGCGATATGGATTTGACGGTCTGGAGCGGCAAAGGAAGGGATAACTTCATTCGTCTCTTCAGGCTCTGGGAGCACGCGTTGGATGTAGCGCAGGCCACCGCGGCAGAGAAACAGAAACTTTTGGAAGAAGCCGCACTCAGCGAAGGAGCTTTGCGCAAACAGGAGACAGAAGCTCTTTGCGAGCGCTTTATTGCGGCAGAGAGCTGAAGAGGAAACAGATGGAAATACGCATTCAACACGAAGAGCTGCGCCTTCGCAGCGCACAGTGGGGCTTACTCGGGGAAGAATTGCGCCTCATTTGGGCAGGATTCCGCGAACTTGACCAAAGTCTCTCAGAGATGTTTGTCGGAGAGATGCAGGGGGCTTACCGGAGTGCAGCGGAACGCGCGGATCGGGAGGGCATGCAGATTTCGGATATCTTCGAGGCCTTGCTTGCGCAGTTGGACGAAGTGAACCGTACGGCGGAGGACTTTGACCGGGCGATGGGCGCCCTGATTCAGAGAGGGGGAAAAACGGGATGAGTTGCCGCTGCGGAGACATTCGGGATTGTGAGCGGGATTTACATACGCTGCGGCTTGTGCACAGTGATGCCGCGCGCCTTGGGGAATACGCTTAAGACAGCTCGCCGAACGCGGGCGCGAGGGCAGCTGGCAGGACAGCCGGGCCTATCCCTTGGAAGCAGGGTTGCGTGACCGGATGAAGCAGAAGACAGAGCAATTCTGTGACCGCACAGAATTGGCACAGCGAAATTATCTTCGCTACTTGGAGTACCGTATCTCGGAAGCGGAGGAAGAACTCGCCTGCATGCAGGATGAGGACGATGCCTATCACGAGGACGATGAAGATTGAAGCCAAGAGGACAGCGAGAAGGACAACGGGTAGTGCGGATGCAGAAGCAAAAATCAAGTGAACAGATCAAGAAGCAAGAGATACAGCAGCAGGAGATTCAAAATCTGCTGCTGTATTTGTCATGGAATGAAATGGGAATTTTAGACGGCGGAACGCTGGCACGTATTGCGGCAGATATTCATGCGGAAGAGCAGGGGCAGTAAAGACGCCGAAGTACAGGGGACCATATGACAGTTTCCCTGAGAGGAGATAGGAGATGCAAGAAGAGAAGCAAGAGAAGCGGCAGCCTAAGAAGTACCGTTGGCTCCGTTTTGCCCCACAGATAATCTTAGGGCTCGGGCTGCTGGCAGCCTATTTCAGCTGGCGGGATTCTCGTCGCAAGCTGACGCAGCAGGAACTCGACATTGCCTTGACCAGGTATATGCAGGGGAAGTATGCGATTTATGGGGATACGCTGACGCCGGTGGGGGAGGGGAAAGTTCAATGGTATCCGAGCGATATTTTACAGCCGACACCGGGGATATATGAGATGAGGTTTCAGTCGGAGAAGTATCCGGAGAAATACAAAGAAGAAGAACTATGGCTGTATTACAATTATGAGAAAGAAACCTTGCGTGACAATTACATGGATTTTGTCCACAGAAAAAGGGTTGAAGAAAAGTTTGAAGAGATCTTTGATAGATTATATGAAAGCAAAAGCTATGCACTAAGAATGGAATCGTCTAAAGTGCCATATTCTAGGTATGAGTATAAAGCAACTGAAACGGTTGAAGAGTTTCTGAATCATTCACTGGACAGTTATATTCGAGTTTATGTTGCAAGAGAGGAGGAAAGGCAAGAGGAAGATATACAGAGCTTGTTGGAATTGTTGAAGGAATATCAGTACGGAATCGATGGAAATATATACTATGTTACGCAGGATCAACTGAACAATATAAGAGAAACGGAACTAAATAGACCGACTCAGAATTTCAAATATAATCGTTCGGTTTGGATTGTTTGGCAAAAAAAAGATATAAACTATAGAATTTACATGTGGAAGGGTGTAGATGGAAAAGAAATGTGGATTGAGAGAAATCAGCCGAAGGAGTAAAACACATGACGACGAAAATCGACAGTAATCCGACAGAACAGGAGATAATGCAGCAAGTAATATATAATCTTGTTTTGTATTTGCCGATATCTAAATTGAAATTGGAGAACAATGAAACAACAGATCCCACCATATCACAAATAGTACAGGCGGCAAGAAAATATAAGGAAAGTGGAAATGTTGTTGAGGAAGCGACCCTCGAAATGCTGGAAGCCTGCCTGAAAGAAGAATCGGGAATCTCCGATATCGGCAATGCAAGGCTCACATACATTAGTTTTAAGAAGGATGCCAATGAACTGGTAGAGCACGGCATCAGTCGCGAAAATGCGGAGCTCATCACGAATCCGGATGCGATGGTTGCCGTAGCCTTTGTCTATGAAGGAAGCGAGGCGCAAGGAATCCGCGAAGGAGTGAGCTTTGTGCATCGAGGGACACCGGGAGGTGCTTGGGAAGATAATTATGATATGGAGAGCGATTGTAACGGATCGTTTGTAAAAAATAATAAGCTATTTGAGTCCGTTTCTCCGATCGGAGAAGCAGTCTTATATGATCAGCAGGATACATTGCGCCGTATCCGAGAAGAAAGTACGGAGATTGCAGGAAAGTGCCGGGCATTGATCGGTGCGGCTAAGGTCTTCTTATCGGGACATTCGAAAGGAGGCAACCATGCGATGCTGATTAAGTGCGTTTTCGAAGAGTTTCGAAATGTCACTTGTTTTGCCTTCGATGCGCCGGGACCGCCGCTTGAATTGTGGGATGAATATAACAAACATTATGGGAAAGAGAGAGTAGAAGAGAACCGTAGAAGTATTTACAGTATCTTTTCGTTTAATGATCCAGTTCATGCGATTGCTTATACGAAAGAACGTGGGTATTTTGCTAAGAATTTATTGCGTTTGGCTGCGCCGGGGCTGGATGGAGAGGATCCGTCCGAGACAATGAACTATCACTATCTTTTCCAAAAACTTCGCGTGGAAGCGGATGGAAAAGTCCGTTTGCAGAAGATAGTGGCCGAGGAAGGTTGGTCGGCAAAAAAGGTTAAGGAACTTTCCGATATACTGATGCATATGCCCATCATGGAAAGGGCGGCGTATATGCATCCGTTGATGGGAGCGCTGCAATACGGCTATGCGAAAAAAGCGTCGGCCAATCAGTCTGTGGAATCTACCGTTATGCTGTTGTTGAGAACCGCATACATAAAGAACGGGCCGGGATTACTAAAAATGCTGCCGATTGTGGTACCCATGGCGATAGAGGGGGTTTTCAAGACGGAGGAGCGGTTTCGAAAAAAGCTGTCAGAACAAATACAGCGGTATCTGGAGTATACAAAGCAATTGGTCGAGACTGATCGAGCGTTGCCACGACCGCTCGGTAAAGATGCGGGAGGATTGCCCATCATTCGCCACGATTTGGATTTCAATCGTTCGACAATTGCATTGTTGCAAGTGGCGGCCGGATTATTCGGAACCTCCGTTAAGGATATCATCGCGGAATTCAACGACTTATGCACGTTTGTCACCGATGTTGTCCCCCCGACAGAAGTTCGTCCCGGGATGCTGCAAGCGATTCGGACACTACAGGCTCCCCCGTCGCTTACACTTTGTAAGAATCTCGCCTATGCCTGCCGTGCTGCGGACGAGACGATTCAAAGCTGCGAGAAAAGATGCTACCCGCTCTTTCGGATTCCGGAAGGGACGCACTATCCCAGGGAACTGGCAGAACTTTTAAAGAGACAGCGTACAGCGGAGCTTAAATCAGGAGTTTCAAGTATCGTGCGTGACAGGGCACTGCTGGAAGCAAGCATTCTGGAGTGTTGCGGTATCACCTCTCTTAATGAATTAGAAACAGACCTACCGGGCAAACGTCCTCTTGTCCGTTTTGCAAAGCAAGTCCTTTACGACGCGCGGGAGATAGAGGGTATTTTACTGAATTATGCGGCGCGCTTGGAAAAGGGCTTACGAGAGCAGTTTGTGCTGCTCGGGGAGCAGGAAAGTGTGGGGCAGGGAGCAGCCTTTGATACGGTTGCGTTCCTTCAGAGCGGTAGTGAGAGCGCTGTTCCGTCTATGGCAGCGGGAGAAGTCGGAGAGGCGGGTATCGACTATGCGGCGGCGGAACATGCCCTTGCCTGCGCGGCAGATGTAAGTCTGCACTGCGGCAGCTTGCTCCGGGATATTGAACGGTTAAACGAAAGACTGTCTTGCCTTCGCTATGTCTCGGTCTCGCGGGACGGACTGTCGGAACTGAGCCGTTTGCTCGGAAGCTGGAAATCTCAGCAGGAAGAGTACCGAGAGGCACTCGGGAACTATGTGATGCATTGCCGAGAGACGGAAGAACAGTTTTGTGCGCAGTGTGCGGGAATCGCGGTAGAGAAGTAAAACCAAGGGAGGATTTGTGATGGACAATCGTAAAATATATCGCATGCTGGTGGCCTCCCCGTTTCTGCTTCTACTGCTTTAATCGTGTACTGTTTCTATACCGGTCGGGGACAGCATAGAAAGCCGACGCATGAGGAGCTGGATCAGGCGCTGCTCCGTTATATGCAGTCGAAATATGCGATTTATGAGGATACGTTCACAATCGATCAGCCGGGAGATGAAGTATGGGCCTCCTCGGATATATTTTACTCGTCGACGAATAAATACGAATTGAAATTAGATACGAAGAAATACATAAAGCGCAGAAGTGATGAGAAAGTTGTGGTTAGATATGACTATGAGAAAGGTATGCTCTACGATAATTATATGAGCTTTGTGCTTCGCGATGAAGTGGAGCAAAATTTCAAAGAGGTTTTTGATAGAGTATATTCTTCTGAATCATATGAACTTGTAATGATAGTTCCTAACACACCATGGGAGAAAGAGAACTTTAAAGTAACAACAACCGCTGAGGAATATCTTGATAATATGCTTGAGAATAATATTCATGTGTGTGTAGCAAGAAATTCAAGACATATAGATCAAGACCTTGACAATTTACTTGGCCAATTAAAGGAAAGATCGCTTGCGGTAGACGCTAATATATACTATATGACGGAAGAACAGTTACGTGACATTAAGCAAAAGACAATTTGGGCAGATGAATACTGGTCAAGTTATCAAGATAGAGTGTGGATAGATCTTGGGAAAAAAGATGAGGACTATTATATTCGCTCTGTATATAGTAATGATTAATTTTGCAGTAGTGGCAGAATTGGTACGAGAGTACTTACTCCGAAGTAAATCCGGAAAATTCGGAACATGATTAAGCAATCGAGATTTGTCAAGGAGAACAAAAACCATGCTTCTAATCAGCCCCTTGGAAACGCCGAGATTGCGGCTTCGTTCTTGGCGGAAATCCGACAAAGACTTTACCCTATCCCTGTGGGGGGACAAAGAAAACGGGAAGTATATGAGCGACCCTGTCCGTGAGAACATGGATGAAGTGTATCTCAAATGTGTCGATGAGATGGAAGACAACCCAGAGGGATATTATCTGCTTGCCGAATGGAAAGAGGATGCTACTCCGGTCGGCACCTGCTGCATATTCCCTGAAAACGGGAATTACGACATCGGCTACTGCATTACAAGAAGCATTGGAAGCAAGGTCTTGGAAGCGAAATGGTGGACTCCATCATTCGTTGGGTGAAAGCGGAAGGCGGAAAGTCTGTCACGGGAGAAGTGGCGGATGATAATCTTGCTTCGGTAGCGCTTCTTCGCAAATTCGGGTTCTCGGAAGATAGAAAGACACGCTACAAGAAATGGGGCGAAGAAAACTATTTTGACGCCCATTATTATAAGTTGCACTTAGACTGAACTGCTGATTCCGGCTCGCGGGACGGACTGTCGGAATTGAGCCGTCTGCTCGGCAGCTGGAAATCTCAGCAGGAAGAGTACCGAGAGGCACTCGGAAGCTATGTTTTTCGCTGCCGGGAGACGGAAGAACGGTTTTGCGGGCGCTGCGCGGGGATAGCGGTAGAGAAGTAAAGTGTAAGGAGTTTCTATGATGGACAATCGGAAAATATATCGCATGCTGTTGGCCTCACCGTTTCTGCTTCTGTTCCTGTTAATCGTATACTGTTTTTATACCGGGAGGGGACAGCATAGAAAGCCGACGCATGAGGAGCTGGATCAGGCGTTGCTTCGTTATATGCAGTCGAAATATGCAATTTACGAGGATACGTTCACGATGGATAAGCCGGGAGATGTGGTGTGGGGTTCCGGAGATCTGTTTTACCCTTCAACAGGGGAGTACGAACTGGAACTTGAGTTAAAGAAGTATCCGAAGCGAAGACTGAAAGAGAAGGTTGTGATTCGCTATAACTTTGAAGAGAATACCTTGCTTGATACTTACATGAGTTATGTTTTGCGAGATCAAGTGGAAGAAAGGTTCAGAGAGATATTTGATCAGGTATATGAGCCGGACACATACGAGCTGGTGATGAGTGCTCCGGGAGTTCCGTGGAATAATTGCAATTTTTCCGCATCGACCGATATTGAGGAGTACTTAGTTAAGACAATATATAATGACATAGGTGTTAAAGTTGTCAGAGATTCGAATTATAGAGATGAAGACATGAAAAAGCTCTTGCGTGAGCTTAAGAAAAGAGGATATGGAATCGATGGAGGAATCTATTATGTGACGCGTGCACAATACGATAAGTATAAGAGTAGAGATGAGTGGCTAAAATCAGGGGAACGTACGTACGAAGAGGTAGTACATGTCACATGGAGAAGTGGAGAGGAAGATTACGAGACTTATCATTGGGATACGGACCCATACTAATACGGAATCATTTTGAAATATGTAGTCATGGAGGGCATTTGGGATGAGAGAGAGAACAGGACATATCCCTAGTGAACAAGAGACAATACAGCAGATTATATACAATCTCGTTTTATATCTGCCACTCTCTAAGTTAGATTTTCAGGAAAAGAACCCATCGATTCGAACAATTGTTGAGAAGGCCAGAAAATCCTATAATAACGGGAACAAGCATGGTATCGACCTCCACGACCTCGAACTCTTAGAAGCTTGCTTAGATGAAAAGTCCGGCATTTCTGACATTGGCGAAGCAAGGATGTACTATGCGAGTTTCAACAAGGATGTCAATGCGCTGGTCGCACGAGGTGTGGATAGGAAACAGGCCGAGGGGATTGTAAATCCGGAAGTGCTGGTCACGGTCGTGTTTGTTTACGATGGCAGCGAAAAGCAGGGATTAAAACGAAATCTTTGCTTCACATTCCGGGGAACTCCGGGCCGGGCGTGGATTGACAATGCCGACATGGAAAGCAGTTGCACGGGCTCGTTTCAAAAAGACCGATACGTCTTTGAATCGCTTTCCAAGATAGGCGAGCTGGCAATGATTGATGCGCAGGACACCTTACAGCTCATGTATGAGGGGAAGGATGCAATTGCGCGCAAGTGCCGTCGCCTGATTGCCGAGGGGAGAGTGTGGCTTGCGGGACACTCAAAGGGCGGACTCTTCGCGGTTCTTGTGAAATGCATCTTCCCGGAGCTGAATGCGGTCTGCTTGCAAACGATGCACCCGGACCGCCGCCGGAGTTTATTCGGGAATTGCTGGTGTATCGCGGAGAGGCCTGGTTAGAGAAAGCGCGTTCGGAAATATTTAGCATCAACTCCTACAAGGACCTGGTACACGCCATTGGCTATACGGATGGAAGCGGGTATTTTGCAAAGAATGTTCTCCTTTTGGGCGCGCCGAAACTCGATCGGAGGTTCGGAACCGGGGCGATGGACTATCATTACATCCGTCAGTTACTGCGAATCGGTGCGGACGGTCGGGTGCACCTGCAGCCAAGGACCCGAAGAGAGGGCGCTTTGGTCGAAATTGTCAAGGATATTTCCCATGATTTGATGCACAAGGCACCACTGTCACGCGCCGAACCCATGCATGTGTTGCTTGCCGCAGTTCAGTTCGGATATGCGAAAAAAAAGCCCTATGATTACCGACTCTGGGACTATTTTAAGCTTGGTGCTTATACAGGTCCGGGAAGTTCGGAGCTTCTCTGTCAAGGAAGCGTCAATTCGATTGAGTGGTTAAGAAAGGAATTAATCGCGATGAAGTATCGCGCCACGCATCCGAGTGCTGTATGTGAGGTGCTGCGAGCGGAGTGGAAGGCGGCAAGGTTTGCAATGGAAGAAGAGCTCCTGCATCTCAAACAGTGGAAGCGGGCGGGAGAAAGGGTCAAGTTATATATAAATCGAACAAAACTGGTCATACGCGGCGAGTTAGCCTGCGGAAGCTTGTTTTCCGGGGAGCCGGAGGGCTTTTCTCTTTTGGCACACGACAGCCTCAATCGTGGTCTCTTAGAGCTCTTTAAGCAGGGTGTTGCGTACTCCCGGAATAGCACAAAACGAATGTGCGAAACGCTGACGGATGCCGCTACCCTATCGAGTTTACGTTGGAGCGGGCACCAGCTGTTCACGCCGAGCGGTTTTGTTGCGCAGGGAAAGCTCAGACTCTCATTGAAGGCGCCAAAGAACCTCTCCTTGGATTGGGGGAAATTTGCGGATGGGAGAGCGGCGCTGCGGCGTCGCTATTCCGAGATGGAGGAAGTGCTCGGAAGTTGCGATTTGGACGGCTATCCCCTGCTCACCATCGATGCAGGGACAAGTTATCCGTGGAAAATGGCAGAGCTTTTACGAGTGCAGCATGAATCAGAGTTGCGGAACGGGCTTGCGAGCTTAATTCAGGACAGGCTTCAGTTAAAGGCCTGCATACTGGAATGTTGCGGCGTTTCCTCTCTCGCCGAACTCGAAACAGACATACCGGGCAAACGTCCCCTTCTCCGTATTGCCAAGCAAGTTCTCTACGACGCGCGGGAGATAGAGGGCATTTTACTGAATTACGCGTCGCGCTTGGAAAAGGGCTTCCGAGAGCAGTTTGTGCTGCTCGGAGAGCGGGAAATGCGGGGCAGGGAGCTGCCTTTGATACGGTCGCATTCTTACAAGGCAGTAATGAGAGCGCTGTTTCTGCTATGGCAGCGGGTGAGGTCGGCGAAGCGGGGATCGACTATGCGGCGGCGGAGCATGCCCTTGCCTGTGCGGCGGATGTGAGCCTCCACTGCGGAAGCTTACTTCGGGATATCGAGCAGTTGAATGAGAGACTCTCATGCCTTCGCTATGTCTCGGTCTCGCGGGACGGACTGTCGGAACTCAGCCGTCTGCTCGGAAGCTGGAAATCTCAGCAGGAAGAATACCGAGAGGAGCTCGGAAACTATGTGATGCGCTGCAGAGAGACGGAAGAACAGTTTTGCGGGCGTTGTGCCGGGATAGCGTCGGAATAAATTTCTGTTTTGTTGCAGCGGTCACGGTTTTTTCGGGAAGATGTGTTATAGTGGGGGAGTAAGGAAAAACAAACCATAGGGGAGGCACATCCATGGATAAGATAATTGATTTCAGAAAGACAGTGTACGAGCTTGCAACGGAGCACCCGGAGTTCAAGGAGATTATGGCGAGTGTCGGATTTAAGGAGATCACGGAGCCGGAGATACTCGCTTCCGCGGGCAAGATTATGACGGTTCCGAAGGGGTCCCGGATGAAGGGAATCCCGATGGAGCAGATTTTGAAGGCGTTTCGGGAGGGGGGGCTTTCAGGTAATCGGTGTGGACGAAGCACCGGTGCCGCCGACTCCGCCGGTGCCGCCGAGCGCTCCGGCAAAAGCGCCGGTGCCGCCGACCGCGCAGTATAATTTCCCGAACGCAAAGCCGGAGCGCGCGGAAGCGCTGAAGGGCTATTTGGAGCGCCTCAGCAAGGGAGAGTCGCTGGAAACCGTTCGCGAAGATTTCCGCAAGGAGTTCCACTCGGTCGAGGCGGCGGAGATTATGCAGGCAGAGCAGCAGCTCATGAAGGACGGCATGCCGCTTGAGGAAGTTCAGAAGCTCTGCGACATTCACTCTGCTCTTTTCCACGGCGCGACGCAGGAAGAGCGCGTTGCGAATGCGGAGCGCGAGGTTGCGGCTTCCATGATTCGCATTTCGGATCACGAGAAGGCAGAGCAGCAGGCACAGTACGGCGACAAGAATGCGCTGGCTGCAAAGCTCATTGCGATTCCCGGCCATCCGCTTGAGACCTTCACGAGAGAAAACCAGGCGCTTGCGCTGCGCATCGAGAGCTTCCGCGAGGCGGCAAAGCTCGGCGTATCCTTAAAGGATGCGGTGCATGCAATCCGTGAAGTCACGGTTCATTACGCGAAAAAGGGAGATTTGCTTTACCCGCTCTTAAAGGTGAAGTATGATGTCACAGGTCCCTCCTCGGTCATGTGGACGGTGGATGATGAAATCCGCGACGAACTGGGTCGCCTTGACAAGGCAAGTGTCGAAGACGAGGCTTGGAAGGCGGCTGCGGAGGCTGTGGTACAGCGTGCGGATGAGATGATTTACAAGGAGACCAATATCCTGTTTCCGATTTGCGCCGTGAACTTCACGGAGGAAGAGTGGAAGCAGATTTATCGGGACTCCAAGGATTATGAGAACTGCCTCGGCGTGGAGAGTAAGATCTACGCAGCGGCGGAGGAGGAGAAGGCGGCAGAGCAGCCGGCGCTGCAGGTCGCTGTTGACACAGCGGAAATGAAGAGCCGTACGTCCTCCTTTGTCGGTGAGGTGGTGATGCCGGGCGGGCACCTGAAGCTCGATCAGCTGGAGTGGCTTCTCAACACGATTCCGATGGAAATCACCTTTGTCGATGCCGACAACATCAACCGCTACTTTAACGAGAGCGAGGGACAGAAGGCGTTTAAGCGCCCGAAGATGGCACTGGACCGCGAGGTCTTTTCCTGCCACCCGCCGAAAATTGAGCCCATGGTGCGCCAGATCATCACGGAATTTCGTTCCGGAAGACAGAGCAGTGTCTCCATCTGGGCCGAGAAGGGCGGAAAGACCATGCTGGTCAACTACCGCGCCGTGAGAGACCAAGAGGGCAATTATCTGGGAACGGCGGAGTTTGTCCAGGACATGGAATTTGCAAAAAGACATTTTCAACAGGGAGAACAGAAACATGATTAAGGTTTATGGAATGCCGAGCTGCCCGGATTGCGCAGAAGTCGAAGAGAGAATCAAGGCGAGCGGCAAAGAGAACGATTTCACGTTGGTGGACATCGGCAAGCATGTCGTTTACCTCAAGGCCTTCTTACAGCTTCGCGACCGGAATGAGGCATTTCGGGAGGCTAGAGAGCAGGGCTATGTGGGAATTCCCTGCTTTGTCCGCGAGGACGGCAGCGTGACGCTCTCGCACGAGGACGTGGGCCTCTGAGTACTTGACATTCGCTGCGAAATCTGTCAAACTAGGACCAGTTCCTATTTTGGTACCTCTGGTACCGCTGCATGATGGAGGTGGCGCGATGGAGTATCGTTTTACAAAAGCTGATTTTGAGAAGGAAGTGTTGCAGTCGAAGGAGCCTGTGTTCATTGACTTTTATGCGGATTGGTGCGGTCCCTGCAAGATGATGGCACCGGTCGTCGAGAAGCTCGCAGAGAAGTACGAGGGCAAGGTCAAGGTCGGCAAGGTCAACACGGACGATGAGCCGGAACTTGCACAGATGTTCCAGGTCATGAGCATCCCGAACATGGTCATCATCAAGGACGGCCAGGTTGTGGATCGCATCATCGGCGCAGTGCCGCAGAAGGAGCTCGAGGCAAAGCTGGACGCACAGCTCTGAATCGACGTAACGATAGCTTGAGAAGAGTCGCACAGTTATTTCGGACTGTGCGGCTCTTTTTTTTTGTGAGCGAAGGAGCGGTTAGAAGCTTGGCTGAGTAAAATAGTCTAAAAACATGCCATATAAATAGTTGAATTTGTACAAGTTTCGAGGATAATAAAAATCTACTGGAAAGAACTTATACCCTTTGCTATAATGAGCCCATTAAAAATCAAAAAGGGGGTAACTAAGTATGAACATTCGCGACATTATCCTCCCGAGAGAGAAGACAAAGAACCTCAGATGGTTCGATGTCGTCATCATCACCTTGATTCTCTTCGGGAAGTTCATTGTCATCTCCACGCAGATGTACCTCGACACCCTGAAGCCGGCGGTTGAGGCTGCGGCGACGGCGGTCACGGAAGTGGCGACAGAGGTTGCGGAGGCAACAACCGAGGTATCTTCGGAAGGCGCTGCCTATTCGAGCAACCTGAGCTTTCAGGCGAAGATGCTTGCCATTGTCTTCATCTATCTCTTTATTCGCAACTTTGACTTCAAGCAGATTCCGTTCAAGCTTAATCTCAAGGTTATTCCGCAGTACTTGGTCCTCTTTATCATCATGGGCCTCAGCGCGGATATCCTGTACATGATTTTTGACAACGGCTACAACTACTTTACGGCAGAGAGCCTGAGCCACATTGACCTGACTTCGGTCATCCCGAAGTTTACGGCACTCTCCCATGTCGCAATCATTTATTCGCTTCTGAACGCATTCTATGAGGAGTTCTACTTCCTCGGTCTGCTCGGAACGGTCAACCAGAAGTACAAGTGGCCGGTGCTTCTGTTCTCTACGATTATCCGTACCTCCTTCCACACCTATCAGGGTATGGCGTCGGCACTGATTATCGGTATCTTCTTCGGTCTCCTTTACTACGTGGCTTACCGGAAGTTCATCAAGAACCTGCTGCCTGTGGTCCTCGTGCACTCGATGGCGGATATGTTCGGTTCCGGACTGATTTACATCCTTCAGCGTTGGTAAAACGAAGCGCCTTGCAAGAAAACTTGCAGGGCGCTTTTTTTGGTGCAGTGAGCCGTCGCAGTGCTCCAAATGTTGTATGATGTAAGAAAGGAGGGGCGGTCGATGAAGGAGAGAGAACTTTGTCTTGTGAAGGCCGGCTTTGCGGGAAGCACCGCGGAGGCGGCGCAGATGGTAGCGTTTCTTTTGCGGCATGAGATTGCGGCTTGCGCCGAGGCGGGTAGTCTTAAGGTTTACGAGGGAAATTCCCCGAGCGGACAGGCGATACTCGTGGCGGAAGAGGACGCCGCGCGGGCGGAAGAACTTTTGCGCGGCTTTGCACCCATACGCACCTACGCGTTTCGAAAAGAGAGCGGAGCGGCAGCGCTTGGACGCGGCCTCGGAGTAGCCTTGGCGGCGCTTTCTCTAATCTTTATTCTTCTGCCGCTGTTTCTGTTGCTTGCAAAGCAGCTGTTTTAAGCGCCGTCCCGCAAGGCACAGCGGAAAAACATACTGTTTCAAGAAAGATGTAAGCAGAGAAAAGTCTTGTATCGTAATAGAAAACGCCTCCGCAATTCGTTGCGGAGGCGTTCTTTTCGGTAGTAGATCAGTCAGCCAAGAGATCTGTCGGGTTTCTGCCCTGAATGCCGGGCTTCGTCATGGTGTAGGGATCGAGGATGGTCTTAAGCTGCTCTTCGGAGAGCAACTTCTTCTGCAGAATCAGCTCGCGGACGGACTGATTGGTGCGGAGTGCTTCCTTCGCGATGTTCGCCGCAGTCTCGTAGCCGACATAGGGGCAGATTGCGGTGATGATGCCGATGGAGCTCTCGACCATCTCGCGGCAGTGATCTTCGTTTGCCGTGATGCCCACAATGCAGTTGTCCACGAGGGTCTGGACTGCGTTGCTGAGGGTCTGGATGGACTCGAAGAGGTTGTAGAAGATAATCGGCTCAAACGCATTCAGCTCGAGCTGACCTGCCTCTGCCGCCATGGTAATCGTAACATCGTTGCCGATGATGTTGAACGCAACCTGGTTCACGACCTCGGGGATGACGGGGTTAATCTTACCCGGCATGATGGAGGAACCGTTCTGCTTTGCGGGAAGGTTGATCTCGCAGAAGCCGGTGCGCGGTCCGGAGGACATAAGGCGCAGGTCGTTACACATCTTCGAGAGGTTCACGGCACAGCTCTTCACGATGCCGGAGACCATTGCGTAGCTGTCAAGATTCTGCGTCGCATCGATGGTGTCATAGCTCTGCACGAGCTCCTCACCGGTGATCGAGGACATGTTCTTGACGACGCGGTGGAAGTAGGTGCTGTCCGCGTTGAGACCGGTACCGATTGCGGTTCCGCCCATGTTGAGGGAGCGAATCTCTTCCTTCGCGGTATCAAAGCGCTTAATATCGCGGCTGATGGCGCTCGCGTAAGCGTGGAACTCTTGACCGAGACGAATCGGCACGGCGTCCTGAAGCTGGGTGCGCCCCATCTTAATGACGGAGTCGAATTCCTCGGACTTTTCGCGCAGTGCCTTCTCGAGGCGCTTCAGCTGAATCTGTGCCTTGCGGAGCAGGGTAAGCGCTGCCATCTTTCCGCAGGACGGGAACACGTCGTTGGTGGACTGACCGAAGTTCACGTGGTCGTTCGGGTTCACGAGGCTGTAGTCGCCCTTCACGCCGCCGAGAATCTCGATTGCGCGGTTTGCAATGACCTCGTTTGCGTTCATGTTGAGAGAGGTACCTGCGCCGCCCTGAATCGGGTCGACAATGAACTGGTTGTGAAGCTTGCCGTCGATGATCTCATCGCAGGCCTTTACGATAGCGCTCGCGCGCTCCTTGGAGAGCTCGCCGACCTCGAAGTTCGTGATTGCAGCGGCCTTCTTAATCTGAGCCACGCTGATGATGAGTTCCGGGTGCATCTTGAGACCCGTGATGTTGAAGTTCTCGTGTGCGCGGAGCGTCTGAACGCCGTAATACGCAGATGCCGGAACTTCCTTTTCGCCGATGGAATCGTGCTCGAGACGATATCCTTCTCTTACCTTCGTCATGGTAATCCTCCCTGGGATTGTTTTCTGAATTGCTTGTCTCCAGTCTAACAGAGCGCTATACTATTCACAAATACCTAAGAGATGATACGAGGTATTCAATAAAAGAAATGTCTCCCGCTGCGAAGGGAGACTTTGGGAGGTGCGGATGATGTCGGGCGAAGAGATGTTTCAGGGCATGCGCTATGTCTATGAAGTGTATCGGGAGATGAGCTTTTCGCGCGCCGCGAAAAAGCTCTTTATTTCGCAGCCTTCGCTCAGCAATGCGGTGCGAAAGACCGAGCAGAAGTTGGGAGCACCGCTCTTTGACCGCAGCACCAACCCGATCGGACTCACGGATCTCGGGAAAGAGTACATTCGCGCCGTGGAATTGATTCTGGACGTGGAGAACGGCTTTGTGAATTACCTGCACGACCGCAATGCGCTGCAAAACGGTTCGGTTTCCATCGGTGGGACCAATGTCTTTACCTCCTATGCGCTGCCGCCCTTGGTCTCGCAGTTCACGGAGCAATTCCCGCAGATTCATATAGAACTTGTCGAGGCCGTGACCTCGGAGTTAAAGGACAGACTCTCGGATGGTTCTCTGGACCTTTTGATTGACAACACAGAGCTCAACGCGGCCGCCTATGAGAAAGTTCTTCCGGGAAGAGCATCTCTTACTCACCGTGCCGCGGGCGCTCGCGGTCAATGAGCGCGTCCGGAACTATGCGCTCACGGCGGCGGAAATCAAGCAGAACGCGCATTTAAACTCTCGCATCCCGCCGGTGCCCTTAATCGAGTTTCGGGAAGAGCGCTTCCTTTTGCTCCGCGAGGGCAATGATACGCGTGAGCGTGCCGACCGTCTCTGCCACGAGGCAGGTTTTGCGCCGAAGCTGCGCCTGGAACCGGAGCAGCAGGTGACTGCCTATAACTTTTCCTGCTATGGCATGGGCATCTCTTTTAACGGCGATGTGCTGATCAAGCATGTGCCGAATGAGGAGAATCTTTGCTTCTATAAACTCAACGCGCGGGAAGCGGTGCGAGAGGTGAATTTCTACTTCCGGCGGAATCGCTACATGACGCGGGCGGTGCGGGAATTCTTAAAGCTTGTGTAAGCATAATTCTATAAGAGATATAGCTTATCGGTGATAATGGGAGCGGCTGCCGATGAACGGAGTGGTAATCTTATTCGGAAACACGCGAGCTGCTGTATGAGCGGGAAGAGGCGGACTTTTGGAGAGTTTAGGGACTTTTTGGGGTGCCGATAGAAGTGGCGGAAAGGACCTTGCCTGTGGTATGCTAATACATTCGAATGCAATGAATCGTAAGGAGGTGGATGCTTGGAGCAAGGAATACAGCTTCTGCTATTGAATGCCGTTCAAATAACGGCATTGCTTACCGTAGCGCTTTCTTGTTTGTCATGTTGCGGGAGCCGAGAACACTCTGGAGCGGCGTTTGCTGCTTTTTCGCGCTCGGCGGGACCGCGGCATTTCTGGTGCTGACGGCCTTCCGCTATTCGGAGCAATTGCAGTCCTTCCCGCCGCTTATGTTTTTACTTGTGGTGCTTGTGGCCGTTTTTGCGCTGGCAACGTTCTTTTTCCCGTTTTTGCTGATCGGCAGTTTCTTTATAGAAGGAATCCGCATTCTGTTTCGGGAAGGGCTGCGCGTCCGAAACATGCTCTCGTTGCTCTTTGCGATTTTCCTGATTCTGTATCTCATTTACTGGCCGCAAATCGGGAACTGGAGCGGAAATTTTGCCGGGCGTCTCGCCTACAGTGTGGTGGGGCTTTGGATTGCCTACGGGCTTATCCTCTTTGCGGTTTACGCGCTTTCATCCCTTTTAAACTTGATTCACCGGCGGGACAACCAGAACTTTGATTACATTGTGGTGCTTGGCGCGGGATTAAAGGGAGAACGTGTTCCGCCGCTGCTCGCGGCCCGCATCGAGCGCGGGATTTCGCTCTTAAAGAAGAATAAGAAGGCACTCCTCATACTCTCGGGCGGACAGGGACCGGGCGAGGATATCACGGAGGGAGAGGCAATGGCGCGTTACGCACTCTCAAGACGGGTGCCCCCGGAGCGCATTCTGGTGGAACGGCGCTCCAGGAATACGCGGGAAAACCTGGAGTTTTCGAGGGAACTCATGGAGCGGACCCATCCGCGGGTTGCGGTCGTGACGACGAGTTACCATGTATTTCGCGCGTTGCTCATTGCGCGGCGGCTGCATCTTCCCTGTAAGGGCTTCGGCGCCAAAACAAAATGGTACTACACGCTGAATGCGACGATACGCGAGTACGTGGCGTATCTCAGCTTAAGCTACCGTTTGCACATGGTTGTGTTGCTCCTTCTGTCAATACTTATGTTGACGGCAGAGGTTATAGTTCACTACCTTAGATGAATTTCGCTAAAAGCTGTTAGAGTATGCAAAGTAAGTTTACTTTGCACTTTTTATAGATTGCGGTAAACTATGTTCAAGACAAGAAAACAAGCACAAACGAGGAGGTAGAATTATGTTTGGTATCAAGAATATGTTTAAGGTTGGTATGTTTGTCGGCGGTGCTCTGTTCGGTACGGCAGGCGTTGCGATTCTCAAGTCCAAGGACGCGAAGGGTGCTTACACGCAGGCAACGGCTGCGGTGCTTCGCGGCAAGGACTGCGTGATGAAGACGGTCTCCACGCTCCGTGAGAACTGCGATGACATCTACGAGGACGCAAAGGACATCAACGAGCGTCGCTACGCAGAGGAGTCTGAGAAGGCATATCAGGAGGCAAAGGCTCTGGTTGAAGAGCACGAGGCAGCGACTGAGGCATGAGATACACAATACGCCACGAATCCAGAAATGTGATGCGTGTCCACTTGGCGGGCACGCGCATGTCGCTCTCCGAGGCGGATATTCTGGAGTACTACTTGCGAGCACTGCCCTTCGTTCAGGATGTCAAAATCTTTGAGCGAACCTGTGACGCAATTGTAAAGTACAATCGAGAGGGCGGATCACAGAGAGCGGCTGATTGACGCTCTCTGTGATTTTTCATACCGGGATGAATACGCACTCTCGTTGGTCCCCGAAGACAGCGGCCGTGCGATGAATCGCTACTACCAGGAGAAACTCTTTTGGAAGGTGGTGCTTCACGGCGCGAGAATGCTTTTCTTGCCTGCGCCGCTGCGTGCCGCTTGGACGGCGGTTAAGAGCTTACGTTATGTGGTGACCGGCGTTACTTGTCTCTTGATGCGCGGCCTGGAAGTCCCGGTTCTCGATGCGACTGCGATTTCGGCTTCGGTGCTCCGCTCCGACTTCGGCACGGCTTCCTCGGTCATGTTCCTCTTGGAGGTCGGTGAGATACTCGAGGAGTGGACGCATAAGAAATCGGTCGGCGACTTGGCGCGTGCCATGAGCCTCCAGGTCGAGAAGGTCTGGATGAAGACCGAAGGCGCCGATGTTCTGATCGATGTCAAGGACGTGCAGGTCGGCGACCGCATTGTGGTTCGCACTTCGAACGTAATCCCGCTCGACGGAACCGTGGTCGAGGGCGAGATGACGGTAAACCAGGCATCCATGACCGGTGAATCCGTGCCGGTCGAGAAGAAGGCGGGTGCCTATGTCTATGCGGGCACCGTGGTCGAAGAGGGCGAGTGCATCATCAGCGTCGCAAAGGTACAGGGTACCGGCCACTACGACAAGATCGTCAAGATGATTGAGGAGTCGGAGAAGTTAAAGTCCAACACCGAGGCGAGAGCCTACCATCTTGCGGACAGTTTGGTTCCGTATTCGCTGGGCGGTGCGGCACTGACCTTCCTTCTGACGCGAAATGTCGCAAAGGCACTCGCGTTCCTGATGGTCGATTTCTCCTGTGCGCTGAAGCTCTCCATGCCGCTCTCCGTGCTCTCGGCAATCCGTGAGGCGGGCGATCGCAATGTATCCGTGAAGGGCGGCAAGTTCATGGAGGCCATTGCGGAGGCAGATACCATCGTCTTTGATAAGACCGGAACGCTGACCCGCGCAACGCCGACTGTCATGCGCATTGAGACCTTCAATGACATGGAAGAGGCAGAGGCACTGAAGATTGCGGCTTGCCTCGAGGAGCATTACCCGCACTCCATTGCAAACGCCGTTGTCGGCGAGGCAAAGAAGCGCGGCATTCGCCACAAAGAAATGCACTCCAAGGTGCACTACGTGGTTGCGCACGGCATTGCCTCCGAGATTGACGGCAAGAAGGCAGTCATCGGTTCCTATCACTTTGTCTTTGAGGACGAGAAGTGCAAGCTCTTAAAGAAGGATGAGAAGAAGCTCGAGGCGCTGCCGGATGAGTATTCCAGACTGTATCTCGCAATCGACGGCAAGCTCTGCGCGGTCATATGCATCTTTGACCCGATTCGCGAGGAGGCACCGGAGATTGTGAAGGGACTTCGCGCCCTCGGCATTTCCAAAATCTGCATGATGACCGGCGATTCCGAGAAAACCGCGGCCGCGGTTGCGGCGCAGCTGGAGCTCGATGAGTACCACGCAGAGGTGCTCCCGGGCACCAAGGCAGAGTTTGTGCGGAAGGAACATGAGGCGGGCCGCAAGGTCATCATGATCGGCGACGGTGTGAACGACACTCCGGCGCTCTCCGAGGCGGATGTCGGCATCGCGATTTCCGACGGTGCGGCCATCGCGCGTGAGGTCGCGGATGTCACGCTTTCCGCGGAGAACCTGCGCGAGCTGGTGTTCCTCAGAGCACTCAGCATGGCTCTGATGCGCCGCATTCACTCGAATTACAACTTCATCATCGGCTTCAATGCGCTCTTAATTGCGCTCGGTGTCGGCGGCATGCTTCCGCCCGCAACCGGTGCACTCCTGCACAACGGCTCCACCCTTGTGACGGGCTTAAAGAGCATGACCAATCTCTTAGAGGAAGAGAAGAGCGCATAAGGCGAAGTGTTAAAAACAGAAAAGCAAGGAAACGAGTCCGCCGGACCATACGAGAGTATGGGACGGCGGACTCGTTTTTGCGGAAATTGATGACAGCTTCGAAGCTGTGCTTATGAATCCAAGGAAAACATATGATACATCTCGGTAATATTCTTTTCATGAATTACCGGTAAATGTGCCTGTATCAAATAACTGGGGAATTCACCGGACGAGATACGTGCGTGACGGATGTCCGTTACGATTCTGGCAATAGATTCGTAGCTATGGGGGGGGAAGGATTGTAATAGGAGGCATGAGAAACCGAAAGTCGTTCATAGCGACAAAGAGCAGGTTCAAAGAGTTTTCCGAGTAGTTGAGGTACAGGATGAGTCGCTTGTAAAGCCTGGGCTTTGTCTCAATCGGATGCGGATACTTGTCCGGAGTGATACATTGCTACACGTGGTCGGCGAATGATGCAGGCCGATGCGCCGACTGTAGCACAAAATAATTATGACGAAATTTATGCGTGCAAGGTATCTGTTCGGAATAAAAACATGGAACGGAAATGAGATAGGTGCTGTCAATTGGTAATTGCGTTGAAAATAACTCCGAAAATTGTACATATGCGATAGCAAGGGGGGCTTGAAGAAAGCGTTTTGCTGTCGCACAATAAAATCATCAAGATGAAAGGAGGAGGAGTTTTGGCGTTCATACGGAAAAAGACCCTGGGCGGAAAGTATACGCCCGCGCTGTTGAAAAAAGACTTGAAAAGCATGTCTCAGGCAGAGAGACGTAGTTTCTTGGAATTTTTTGTTGAGAAACGAGGCGGTTCTGTTCCCGCAAGACAGCGCAAGAACTTACATCTTTTGCCCCTGCCGATGCTGTTTCATCTCTTGGATCAGTCGAATCGAATGACCATCGAGATGGGAGAAGTGCTCTATCACGCGAAGGAGGACATGACGACTACGGCTTGGCAGATGCCGGAGGAAGAGAAGGCGGAAGCGGAGAGCGTAACGACAGAGGACGCGACGGAACAGGAGATAAAAGAAGCGGCTACGGAGGATGCCGCGGAGGAGAAGCACGAAGCCGAGACAGAGAAGCAGCTTGCGGCTTTCGCGGCGCAGCTAAGAGAGTTGCAAAGACAGCTGGAGGAACTCAGGGAGGAAAATCAGGAACAGAAGAAAAAGAACAAAGAAGAAAAGCAGGAATTTCGCATTCGCTTGGACAATGAAAAGCGCGAGACGGAGTCGGCCAGAAAAGAGCAGAGGCGCGCGGAAGCCAGATGCGAGGAGTTAAAGAAAATTGCGGAAAACGAGGCCGGAATTGCGCGAGATAAAATCAGAGAACTCGAAGAGAGACTGCGGCAGTCCGAACGCGAAAAAAAGGAACTGTTAAATAAGATTGAAGAACTCAAAAATATGAGGAGAAATATCTCGGTGAAATACGAAAACAACCTAAAATTCTTATTTTCTCACGAATCGATTTGAGGGAACAAGTCGAGGGATTAAACTGTGATATCTGCGCAAAGGCGGATGCGCTGGAAGAACTTGGCTGGAAAGAATATGCGGAAATTTGGAATGTCAGCGGAACCCTGAGATTTGCGGATAAAGTGAAAATCAAACAGTTCAGCAGCCTAAAAATTACCACGATTGCGGATGTCAAACAGGCCATTGAGGAGAGGCTAAGAAAATGACAAAAAATTACAGAGAATATATCGGAAGACTGGCACAGAACGGTGAGACCGGAAGGGGCTCTATTTTTATCAATCGACTGGGAATCATCCAGTTTAATGTAAAAACACTGATGCTGCCGGATGCCGCCAATTCGTATGTGGCAGGGTTCGGAAATTTAATCAATGACTTCACGGATGATGTATATGCGAGCGTGGAAGATCGTATCGAACACTTTGAGGAGTTTATGGAAAATCAGCTCTTCATCTTCCGGGTGCAGAGCAAAAACACAAACGGTACCGAAATTCGGAGTATGCAGGATGTTCAGTTGGTTCCGGTTCCGAAGTCTTTCGACAAAAATACGGAATTCTATGCGGTGCCTGTTTTCTGCAACAAAAACAATGAGGGCGTGCGCGAGTGGGAGTACGAAACGAGTTGGAATTTATATCGGAGTTTCGAGACACGCGCAGAGTTCATGGCTTGCATTCATGCCGGAGAAGGGCTCGGCAGCCTTTACGGGTATGACCTTGAGAGTTCTTCACCCGCGTTTGTGCTCTGGATGGAGGAGGACGGAAAACTGTTTGCGGTCGGCAGCATCGATCGTGCGACCACGGATCCGGTCGGCGCTTGCGTCCTAGGGGCAAGATATCTTTTTACGATCGATCTCAGTGAGTTCATGGAGTACTTTGTCTACGACGACAGCTACAATCCCTGCGTGAGCTATGTACCGAGTGATATCTACCGGAAGATTGACAACCAGTTAAAGAGCGCTGTGTTGCAGGCTGTGAAAGATGAGAAGGAGGAGCAGAGACAGCGGGAGGCGGAGGCGCGGGCCGAGGCCGAGCGGACTGCGGAGGCAGCGGAGGATGCGCTTGCTTCCGATGAGAAGGAGGAAGCGGATAGCGATGCCCACGATGAGGCGGCAGAGGCAGAAGAGCGCGAGGACTTCCGCGGGGCCGAGCTGGAGACAGAGCTCAAGGATCCGATTGATGAGAAGGATCTTGCGCAGATTCCGATGGCCGAGAAACGAGGCGCTGATTCTCAATATGATGGAGTACTACGCGCAGAAGAGCCGTTGCTACTATAAGCGCAGTGACTTTGTCAATTTCCACACGGCGGTCAAGTGCAACGATCTCGTAATCCTCTCGGGCCTCAGCGGAACGGGTAAGTCTTCACTGGTCAATATCTACGCGAAGGCACTCGGACTCAATGCGAGCGCGGACTTGGAGGATAGCCAGATTCTCATGGTCCCGGTGCGTCCGTCCTGGAATGACGATGCGGATCTCCTCGGTTACGTGGACCTTGCGCACATGGTCTACCACGCGGCGGATTCCGGTTTTGTGGACTTTCTGGTGCGCGCGCAGCGAGAAGGAGAATAAGAACAAGCTCTTTTTGGTCTGCTTTGAGGAGATGAACCTCGCGCGGGTGGAGCACTACTTCAGTCAGTTCCTCTCGATACTCGAGAGACCGGCGGGACAGCGGGAACTTCAGCTCTACGACAAGCAGTACATGGGAAAACTCTACAATGCGGCGGATTATCCCTTCCGGATCGAAATCGGCAGCAATGTGAAGTTTATCGGCACGGTCAATGTAGATGAGACCACCTTCCATTTCTCGGATAAGGTGTTGGACCGCGCCAATGTGATAGAGCTTGCGGTGCTGAACTACGCGACCGAGTGGGAGGATAAGAGCTTTGCGGCCATCGGAAAAACACAGATCTGGAGCACCCAGGATTACGAAAAGTTGCTCGCAAAGGACAGTGTTTCGAATGAACTTGAACTGCGTGCGCTGCTCTGGGATGTACACTGCGCGCTGCAGAGCCTAAGCAGCAAGTACGGTGCGGGTCCGCGCGTTGTAAAGAGTGTGGTGAAATATCTGAGCAACCTACCTTCGGAGGAGGGATTAAGCTTTGAAGATGCCTTGGATTTACAGCTCGCGCAGCGCGTATTGACAAAGCTTCGCGGTGTCGAGAGCGTGGTAGGCCCGGCTCTCCGAGAGGATGGGGAGAGCAGTCTCTTTGCTGTGTTGGAAAAGCACAAGGCACTTTCGCCGTTTGCGAGATGCCGTGCAATCCTCGCACAGAAGAAAAAGGAGATTGAGAGCTATGGCTAGTGCAGTTAAGCTCCCTTTTTCCCTTTCGGTGATACGCACGAGCTACATCGACAAAAACGGGGCCGCAATCAGACGAAGATCGGAGGCGACACGCTTTGTCACGGTGCCTGCCGCCAACAGTTTCACGACAACGCCCACAATTTCGGTGAAGGAAAACGAGGGCGTGGCCTTCTTATTCCGCTCGGAAGATACGGCGGCAAAACTATATCTACCCTGTCTGGATGCGGCGCTCGATCAGCGCTTTGTGGAGAGCGATGCGGCGGGCGATTACATTACCCCCTCGGACCGTCCGTTTCAGCTCTGCGGCGGCGGGCAGGAGGGGCTCCTGGTGGAGCGCATGCTGTTTTTTGTCGAGGCGGCGGGGCAGCGCTACTACGGAAACTTTGCCGTGCAGCCGCGACAGTTGGAGTCCGGAGAATGGCAGCTCATGCAACAAGAGCTGGAAGAAGAATTCGAAGGTTTAAGCCGGGTCTGGAAGAAGGGGACAGAGGGGCGCGGAATAGGCGGTGAGCAGGCGCTGCCGCTGCGCGCGTTTCGGGACTTGGAGCGCCTTCAGGCACAGGAGAGCAAGGTCTTTGCCGCAATACGGGACATCATAGAGCAGCCGCGCTATGCGATTAAGACGAGTTACGAAAAGGATCCGGTACAAGCCGGCGGCAGAGTGGATGCCAAGAGCATGCGCAGCAATCTCTCTCGCGGCGGTATCTCCCACGTGCAGTTGATTCCGAAGAAGCGGCTCGACTACGACATCGACGAGAATCGCATGCTCCGTATGATGGCGGAGCGGATTCTGGCAAGGCTCGCGGGTTTTCGGCAGTACACGGAAGATGCGCAGCTCAGCGGCGGGCGGATGCGAGAATTTACCGAGACGGTGCGGCGCTACCGCCATCTGCTGAATGCGCTCCGCAATATGCCTGGTATCCGGAGATTTCGGGGCGGCAGGTCTATGCGGTTTCGCAGGCCATGCTGGCGGACAATCGCTACTACATACTGTACTGTCTGCATCTATCGCTCGAACGGGATCATCTCGGGCTCACCATGCGGGAGATATACCGCCTGAGTTATCAAAAGAGCAGCTTGCTATACGAACTCTGGTGCTATTTTAAACTGCGGCATGTGCTCGAGGACTTCGCGACCGAGACAGATCGGGAGGAGAGCTACGAGGTCGGTGAGGACGGCGGTTTTTCGCTTCGGGACGGGAGCCGGGTCTGCTACGAAAACGAGGAGGTGCGCCTCGCGCTGGTTTATAACCAGACTCTCGGAGAACGCAGCGCGGACAGAGAGCGGGATCCGCTCTACTTTGCGACAAGTCACAACGGAAGGAACCACAATCATCCGGATCTTTATTGCACATTTTCAGCAAGAAAACAGGCTGGTATGTCGGCAGCATCATACTGGAGTGCAAGTACCGAAAGGTGCGGCAAATCTGGGCGGGGGAGCGCTCGAGTCTCGGGCAGCTGGAGACCTATTATAAGAATGCGTGCAGCGACGAAATTTACGGCGGAATCGGCAAGCTGTTGCGTACCAATCCGGTGTGCGGTGTCATGGCGCTTACGCCGGACACGAGTACTGCGCCGATTCGGTCCGATCATTTTCCGTTGGAGACCTTTGCTCTTAGGCCCGGCAAGGAGAACCGCACGCGCCACGCACTCTCCGCACACATCCGGGAACTGATCGAAAAAGCACTGAAAGCCGAGGAAGTTTTCTCGCGCTAAGGTGGTTCCTGTATTATACTGATAAGCACAGACACTGTGATTCGGAAAGGAGTTTTTATGAAGAAGGCAATCGTGACCAAGAACGCACCGGCAGCAATCGGACCCTACTCGCAGGCAATCGAGGCAAACGGAACCCTCTTTGTCTCGGGGCAGATTCCGCTGGATCCGGCGACCGGAGAGTTCTCTGCGGATGATATCAAGGGACAGACCACACAGGTGTTCCGCAATATCGCCGCCATCCTCAAAGAGGCGGGACTTGGCTTTGAGCATGTGGTGCAGGCGACGGTTTACCTCGCTGACATTGCGGATTTCGCGGCGATGAACGAGGTCTATGCCGAGTTCTTTGCGGCACCCTATCCGGCGAGAGCGGCATTCCAGGTCGCGGCGCTCCCGAAGAACGCAAAGGTTGAGATTGCAGTCACGGCAGTGCGCGCATAAAGCGAAGCATTCGTGACGAAGCACAGCAGAGCATAAGAAACAAAGGCAAGATACGCGCTAGGAATGGAATGCAAGAGAGTTAGGCAGTGATTTGTTGGTTTAAGAAAGGAGCAAGCGGATATGGCTTTTGACATCACCCCTTATATCGACATGAAACCTTCTGCGGTTCGGAAGCTGATTCGGGAAGGGAAGATTGACTTCCCGACCGCCGGCATGTGCCGCGGCTATGCCCAGGCGAACCTGGTCATTCTCCCCGGGGAGTACGCGGCCGATTTTGAGCGCTATGCCGAGAAGAACCCCTTTGCCTGCCCTGTGCTGGAAGTGATTAAGGGAAGTCCCGACACCCATGCGATGGGCGAGGGCGGAAACATCTGCAGCGATGTGCCGCGCTACTGGGTGTATGAGAACGGCGCGGTAAGTAAGGAGCTCACCGATGTCACCGAATACTGGAAGGAAGGCTATGTGGGCTTTTTGATCGGTTGCTCGTTCTCGTTTGAGGAGGCTCTCATGGCGGCGGGGGTTCCGGTTCGCCATATCGAGACGAAGCGCAATGTCCCCATGTTTAAGACCAACATTCAGACCGAGAAGGTGGGGCCCTTTGAGGGTCCCATGGTCTGCTCCATGCGTCCCATGACCCCGGAGCAGGCAGAGAAGGCCTATGACATCACGGTGAAAATGCCGAATGTCCACGGCGCGCCGGTGCAGATCGGCAATCCGGAGAAAATCGGCGTCACAGATGTGATGAAGCCGGATTACGGCGATGCGGTTGAGATTCGCGAGGGCGAGATTCCCGTGTTCTGGCCCTGCGGTGTGACGCCCCAGGCCGCGGTGGAAAATGCAAAGCCCCCGGTGGTCATCACCCATGTGCCCGGACACATGTTCATTACGGACATTGTCAATGCCGAGTTGAACGATTATCTGGAGCAGCGGAAGAACAAGTAAGAGAAAACGAAAAGCGCCTGTATCAGCGTGAATGTTTGATATGTACCCTCTTTACTGGACACGAAAGTGTCACAGTAAGGAGGGTTTTATCATGCGCTATGATTATGAATTCAAGAAGATGTGTGTCGACCTGTATCGACAGGGGAAATGGCCAGAGACACCGGAGGGTTATAACGATCCGGGTAACTTTCACGCCATGATTCGTCGATGGGCTCGTGCCGAAAAGGCAAATGGCCCCCAGGTCCTAAAGCATGGAAAGCAGCATCCGTGGACGCCTGAAGAGAAACTGAAGCTAATCACAAAGGTTCTCGCCGGGAGGACGGCACAGTCCGTTGCGCTAGAGGCCGGCATTGGGAGCCGTCTGCTCTATGACTGGGTGCAAAAATATAAGATTTACGGGTATAATGGACTTGTAAGTAAGAAGAAAGGCCGCAAGCCAAAGGATCCTGTGAAGATGAAGAAAGTAAATATCAACAATCCCAGAAAACTCCAGGAGAGTGAATACGAGGAGCTCCTCCGGCTTCGTGAAGAGAACGCCTTGATTAAGGCCGAGAACGAAGTAATAAAAAAAGAGATCGCCTTGAGAGAAGAAAAAGGAAGCTGCGCGACTCAAGGCGAGAAAGCAGCGATCATCAAAGAACTCCGCGACAGAGGATACAAACTGAAGTACCTGCTGACAGCAATGGGAATGTCCCGGTCCACCTACTACTATGAACTTGGCAGGACTGACGCAGTTGCTCTCAGGAATACAGGTCTTTCCGCAGAGATCCGCAGAATTTACGATGAGAACCGGCAGCGATATGGTGTCCGCCGAATTACGGCGGAGCTGCATAATCGTGGATTTGAGGTCAATCACAAGCGTGTTCAGCGGCTCATGCACGACATGGAACTGCTCGGCAAGCGTCCGAAGGAGAAGTATCATTCTTACAAAGGTGAGGTGGGCGAGACCGCTGACAATCTCCTTAAACAGGATTTTATTTCAGACACACCCCTCGAGAAATGGACAACAGACGTATCTCAGTTCAACATGGGATGGGGGAAGTGCTACTTTTCTCCGATCCTCGACATGTGCGGGAACGAGATTATCTCGTACAATGTTTCGCTGCATCCTAATATGGAACAGATTAAGGACATGCTGGATAAGGCATTTGCAAAGTTCCCAAAGTTAACAGGCTTGATTATGCATTCAGATCAGGGTTGGCAGTATCAGCACGCCTACTATCGAACCGAGCTTGAGAAGCATGGCATCACACAGTCGATGTCCAGAAAGGGGAATTGCCATGATAACGGCATTATGGAGTCGTTCTTTGGTCGGATGAAGAATGAGATGTTCTATGGACATGAGCAAGAGTTCAAGTCCTTTGAGGAATTTGTTACTGCAGTCGATGATTATATCGATTACTATAACAACAGGAGAATCCAGAAGAAAACAAACTGGATGCCTCCTGTACAATACAGGATAGCATCCAGTTGCGGTGCCTAACGATAGTCAATGTGTCCAGAATTCTGGGTACATATCAGTTGATACGGGCGCTTTTCGTTAGTGTATTGCCGGTTACGCTTCATAGACGATGCTCCTGTGCCCGGCTTCAATGACGAGTATAATCAGTTCCCGGTCCTCGATTTCGGCAAGGATGCGATAATTTCCGACTCGATATCTCCATTGACCGCTGCGGTTTGAAGTCAAGCCTTTTCCGTGACGCCGCGGGTTATCGGTATCGACTAAGTTCTTTTCAATCCAGGATTTGATTAAAATAAGGACAGGGCGATCTAATTTTTTGAGTGACTGAATCGCCTTTTTGGTATAGCGTAAGCTGTAGCTCATAGGCCGAGTTCAGCCCAGGTTTCTTCATGCGAGTAGCTTTCCACCTTGCCGCGGGCTTTTGCGGCCTCGTGCGCGGAGAAGACCTGTAAATCGTACTCATCCTCCAATTTGGACAACATAGTACGACGAATGAGCTCGGATAAACTGATTTGATTTAACTTGGCAAAGTCTTGAAAGAGTTTTAACTCTTCTTCGCTGACGCGCAAACTGATTGTTGACATAAGAATGTCCTCCTGTAATACGATTGTATTAACGGTGTTCGACTTTGTCAAGCAAGCGCAAAAAGAGAGTCGACAGCTTGCTGCCGACTCTCTTTTCGGAAGGATTTTACTTCAGCATGTTGTTGAGGAACCAGATGTGCTTGTCGTAGCCCGTCACGTGATCCTCCATGAGGTTCGTTAAGACAAAGCAATCTTCCTGATCTGCTTCCTTGCGGATGGTCAGAGCAAGGTCGCGCATGTGCTCGACATACTCCTTCGCGTACTTGATTGCCTCAACCGGGGTGTACTCCTTGTAGCCGAGCTCCTGAATGTCCGTGTTCTCCAAATACTCCTTTGCGGAAGCGAGGACCGGAAGGCCGAGCTGCTTCTGAAGCTCCGCAACCTCGTCCAGCTTTTCGAAGCTGTCGTTGTAGAGTGCCTCAAGGTACTCGTGAACTGCCTTAAAAGTGAGGCCGGTCACGTTCCAGTGCAGGTTGTGCAGCTTAATGTTTCCTATCATCAGATTGGAGAGATAGCGATCCAAATTCTTCATAATGAAAGACCTCCTTAAAAAAAAGATAGTTGTTACTAATTAGCAATATATAACTTAAGGGCGGAAATGCAAGCAAAATACGAGAGGCGTGTGTGAATTTCTGTGAATCTTGCGCGGCAGGCAAAACGCCTTGCGAAAAGCGTTGTTTCATCGCAAAATATCCTGGAAGAAACAGAAAGTAGAGGGTTGCGATTTGAGAGGAAATACCGTAAAGGGAATTTGTTTCATTGTGCTCGCCGCGGCGGGCTTTTCGCTGATGGCGGTTTTTGTGCGCCTCGCCGGGCCGTTGCCGGTCATGCAAAAGGTGTTCTTTCGGAATCTGGTTGCGGCGGCGGTCGCTTTCCTGATGTTACGGCGTTCCGGGGAACCCTTCCGAATCGGCAAGGGCAACCGGACGGCGGTCTTCTTGCGCTCACTGATTGGGATGCTCGGGGTCATTGCGAATTTTTGGGCCATCGACCACCTGCCGATTGCGGATTCAACCATGCTCAATAAGATGTCGCCGTTTTTTGCAATCCTGATGTCACTCTTTATTCTGGGGGAGCGTCCGGTCAAGCGGGATTGGCTCTGCCTCCTGGTCGCTTTGAGCGGTGCAGCACTGGTCATTAAGCCGGGGCTCGGACTCACTTCGCTTCCCGCGCTTGTGGGGCTGTTCGGCGGCTTTTGTGCGGGTACTGCCTACACCTTTGTGCGAAAGGCCGGACAGGGCGGCGTGAAGGGAGCGGTAATCATCCTCTGCTTCTCCCTCTTCTCCTGCATTACGGTGTTGCCATTCTTCCTCCTGCAGTACGAGCCCATGAATGTGCGGCAGCTCGGCTTTTTGCTGCTCTCGGGCTGTGCCGGAGCGCTGGGCCAGCTCGGCATTACGATGGCCTATACCTATGCGCCCGCAAAGGAAATCTCGGTTTACGACTACATTCAGGTGGTCTTTGCGGCCCTGCTAGGATTCCTGCTCTTTGAGGAACTTCCGGACGTATTCAGTGTGCTCGGTTATGCGCTGATTATCGGCACCGCAATTTACCGCTTTCTTGCAAGCAAAAAGACCGCCTGAATCAGGCGGTCTCCGTGAGAAATTCATCGATTAAGTAGCTGCGGAGGCGCTCAAAGAGCTCGGGGGCCTTGCCGCCGACGGGCTTGCCGTCTATCATCTCCGCGCGTATGCAGAGATTCGAGGAACTGGTGACAATGACCTCATCCGCATCGAAGAGCTCGGTTAGCGTAAATGCGGTCTCATCCGTCGGAACGGAGAGCGCCGCGCAGGCGCGGAGCAGGTGGGCGCGGGCAATGCCGCCGAGAATCAGGTTATCCGCCGGGTGGGTCTTTAAGACGCCGTCCTTTAGGATGTGCACATTGGAGTGCGCGCACTCGGTCACGAGCTCGCCGGGGCGGTAAAGGACGGCCTCATCGGCACCCGCATCCTTTGCCTTCTGGGAAGCTATGACCGAGGGAATCAGGTTCAGAGTCTTGATATTACAGTGCAGGAAACGTGTGTCCTCGAGGGTAATCAGCGAGACCGGTTCCTTGCCGTCCGAAATGCGGTTCGGACTGAGAGAAACCCAGAGCTTTCCGGGGACCCCGTGCTCGTAACAGTGGGAGCGCTTTTGGACGGTCGGGTTGCCGCGGGTCACCTGGTAGTAGACAAAGAGTTCGTCGTCATCCATCTCAGTGAGCAGACGCTGCAAGAGTGCCTTCAGCTCTTCCTTCGTGAGCGGCATGGTGATATCGAGCAGCGCCGCACTGCGGAAGAAGCGGTCCACATGTTCATCCAGCGCAAAAATGACCCCGTGTCTCGCGGGACCCGCGTCGTAGACGCCGTCGCCGAACCAGGAGGCGCGATCGCACATGGGAATTTGCATCTCTGTGAGAGGACCGAATTTGCCGTCGTAGTAGCCGAGTTCTTTCATAGTTTCCCTCCTAAATGATACAAAATGCCGACCAATTCAGATGCTTTTATTTTAACACAGAGCGGCGCAAAGTAGGATAGAAGTCGATAAAAAGGCGACAAGAAATGCGCCGCGTGTTACACTGAGGGGACGATTGGTTGTATCGGAAAGGGAGTGGAAGCAAGATGAAACGGGCAATGCGAGTCGAACGCAAGACAGAGGTGCGAAACGGCATCAAACGGGGTTTCTTTGCGCTGTTTGCAATTATCGTGGAACTCGTATGGGTCTACATAGTACTCCGCAATCTGACGGGAGACTACCCCTGGATTCCGCTCCTGATCCACGGGATCGCCCTTATTCTGGTGCTCGGTATTTACGGGCGACACATCAACTCGGCTATGAAAATGCCCTGGATTCTTTGATTGCAGGGGCTCCCTTTCTCGGCGTACCGCTGTATCTTTTGATCGGTTTTAACGGCGCGACCCGGCGCATGCGTCGGCGCTACGAAATCATAGACGAGCATCTGTTCCCGGCCATGCCGCAACAGGGCGGTATTCTGGAAGAGTTGGAGAGCGTGGACTACGGTGTCGCAAACCAGTTCCGCTATCTCTCCGACCGGCTCGGTTACCCGGTTTACCGCGACACCGATATCTGTTTTTATCCGACCGCGGAAGAGGCTTTTGAGGCGCAACTCGAGGCGCTTAAAAAGGCAGAGCGCTTTATCTTCATGGAGTATCATGCCATCGAGGAAAAGACGGCATTCGAGCGCCTTTTTGAAGTACTTTCCGAGCGTGCCGCGGCGGGCGTAGAGGTGAGACTTTTTTTACGATGACATCGGCAGCATTTGGTTTATCGATCACGATTTCATACGCCGCATGGAGGCGGCGGGAATACAGACGCGCGTGTTTAATCCGATGACACCCCTCTTCAACGCCTTTCTGGATCACCGGGACCACAGGAAAATAACGGTGATCGACGGCAAGGTGGGCTTTACCGGCGGCTACAATCTGGCGGAGGAGTACTTTAACATCACCCATCCCTACGGCCACTGGTTTGACACCGGCATACGCCTGACGGGAGAGGCGGTGCGCAGCCTGACCGGCATCTTCCTTGAGAACTGGAATGCGATTCGGGGAGAACGGCAAGATGTCGAAAACTTAGAATGTTATCTAAGCCTTCCGTCCTACTGCGCGGCGGAGCCCGGCTACTGCCAGCCCTACGCGGATTCGCCGCTCGACGGGGAGCAGGTGGGCGAAAACGTTTACATGAATCTCGTAAACCACGCGAAGCGTTATGTCTACTTTATGACGCCCTATCTCATCATCACGGATGAAATGAGCCAGGCCTTTTGCCTTGCCGCAAAGCGCGGGGTGGATGTGCGCATCATAACGCCCGGCATCCCGGACAAGAAGATGGTCTATCAGGCGACGCGCTCCTATTACAATGTGCTGACGCGTGCGGGCGTGCGGATTTACGAGTACACACCGGGTTTCATGCACGCGAAGCAATGTGTCGCGGACGATGAACTTGCGGCTTGCGGCACCATTAACCTTGATTTTCGCTCGCTCTATCATCACTTTGAGAACGGCGTGCTCTTTTACCGCTACCGCGCGATTGCGAAAATGAAAGAATGCTTTCTTGACACCTTTCCGCAGTGCCGCGAGGTCACGGAGCAGTATCTCTACGGAAGAACCTTATTTCAGCGCGCAGAGCACTGCCTGCTTCGCTTAATTTCCCCAATGCTGTGAGGAGGTTGCTATGACAGATCAAGTCGAACAAGTATCAAGTGCGGTTTCGGAAGCGGTCACGGAGAAGGTGAGCGAGCATGTGAGCTTTTTGCAGTGGTTTTGGCACAATGTGCTCTGGAAACCGGGGACGGGAGCCATGCTCTGGGGCGGCTTGCTTCGTCTTATTTTTGCCCTGCTGGTCTGGAAACTGGGCACCGTAATCATTCGAAAGATCACACGACTTGCGGAAAAGCCGGGTGTCAAGGTTCCCATGGACAAGACCATGCAGCGCTTCATGCTGAATCTCTTAAAGGCGCTGCTCCATGGCCTACTTGTGATTGCCGTGGTCGCGATTGTCGGCGTGCCCATGGCCTCGGTCACAGCGGTCATCGCTTCGGCGGGTGTGACCCTGGGGCTTGCGATGCAGGGCTCGCTCTCGAATCTCGCGGGAGGCATTATGCTGACCCTTGCGCGCCCCTTTCGAATCGGCGATTATATTGAGACGGGATCTGTCGGCGGCACAGTCGGGGAAATCAGTCTCTTTTACACGGTGCTCATCAGCATCGACAACAAGAAGATTACGGTGCCGAACGGCAGTCTCATGAACGCGAACATCACCAATTACAGCGCCCACGAGAAGCGAAGATTGGACATGACCTTCCTTGTGGGGCGTGAGGCGGATATCGCAAAGGTTTTAAAGCTGATTCGCACGGCAATCGAGGCGGAGAAGGCGGTGCTCTTGCCGCCGGATGCCCCGGCAGCGCCCTTTGTCGCGCTGACCGAACTGCAGGAGCGGGGGCAGGTCTTTACCCTGCGTGTCTGGTGTAAGACCAAGGAGTATTGGGATTTAAACTATGCGCTTACCGGGCGTATAGCGGAAGCATTTCAGCGGGAACACATAGCCCTGCCGGCGCAGAGTTACCGCGCGTTGACAGAGAAAGAAGCGAGGTGAAGCATGAAGACAGCAATTGTGACGGATTCGAACAGCGGCATTTCCCAGGCAGAGGCGGAACAGCTCGGCATTTCGGTGCTGCCGATGCCCTTCATTGCGGGGGAGGATGTATACCACGAGGGTAAGAACCTGACAACGGCGCATTTCTACGAGCTGTTGACCGGCGATACGGTGCTCCGCACTTCCCAGCCCTCTCCCGGCGAGATGGCAAGCCTCTGGGACAATTTGCTTGAGAGTTACGATGAGATTTGTTTATTCCGATGTCCTCTGGCTTAAGCGGTACCTACACCTCGGCGCGCCTCCTCGCGGAGGATTACGACGGCAGGGTCGAGGTCGCGGATGCGCGCCGCATCTCGATTACGATGCGCCACATTGTTCTGGATGCGCTTGCAATGCGCGAGGCGGGGCTCTCGGCGCGGGAGATGCGCGAGGAAATTGAAAAAATCGCTCTTCTCTCCATTGTCTATGTGGGCGTGGAAGATCTGAAATATTTGAAGCGCGGCGGCCGGATTTCCGGCGCTGCGGCGACGGTGGGCAGCATTCTGAACATCAAGCCCCTCCTTGTCATCAAGGGGGAGAAGGTGGAGCCCTTTGCGACGGTGCGTGGCAGCAAGCACTGCAAGAAGCGCGAGGTCGAGGAGATTTTGAAGGCGGCGCAGGGCTTCTTGGACGCCGGCAGAAAGATATGGGTCGGTCAGGCGGGCAGCTTCCCGGACGAGGCCGATATCGAGGAGTGGAAGAAGCTGGGACAGGAGGCCTTTCCGACGGAGACGGTCTTCTACGATCCGCTTTCCTACAGTGTCTCCTGCCACACGGGTCCGAATGCCTTCGGCATGGGGGTCTCGGTGCGCTGGGAACCCGGTATGAAGAACTGAGGAGGGGAAAAGGATGTATCCCTGTAAAGTGAGTTTAAAGCCGGGCAGCGGACGCGCTTTTAAGAGCGGCGGTGCCTGGATCTACGACAACGAAGTGGCGCGGGTCGAGGGCAATTTTACGAACGGCGATCTTGTGACCGTACTGGACCACGACGGCTATCCCCTCGGCAACGGCTTTATGAACCTGCATTCCAAGCTGCGCGTGCGTATGATGACCAGAAACGCGGCGCAGGAAATCGACGATGCCTTTCTGCGCGCACGGATTGAGGCTGCGGTGCGGCTTCGAAAGCAGGTCATCGATACCGGAGCCTGCCGTCTGATTTTCGGCGAGGCGGATTTTTTGCCCGGCCTCACCGTGGACAAATTTAACGATGTCTTGGTGCTGGAGAGCCTTGCGCTCGGCATGGATCGCATGAAGGAAAGAGTCCTAAAGATACTCCTCGAAGTTCTCTCTGAGGAGGGCCTTCCGATTCGCGGTGTCTACGAGCGGAGCGATGCGAAGGAGAGACTCAAGGAGGGCATGGACCGGGTCAAGGGGTTCCTCTCGGCGCCCTTTGACACCAAGGTTCAGATTTGTGAGAACGGGGTGCACTATTGGGTGGATGTGGCCGAGGGGCAGAAGACCGGCTTCTTCCTCGACCAGAAGTTGAATCGCCGTGCGGTACAGGGATTTTCACAGGGCGCAAGGGTGCTGGACTGTTTTACGCACACGGGCTCCTTTGCCCTGAATGCGGGCTTTGCGGGCGCGCGGGAAGTGCTGGGGGTCGATGCCTCTGCACTCGGTGTTTCGCAGGCCACCGAGAATGCCGCCTTAAACGGACTCTCGGAACGAGTGCGCTTTGAGACCGCAGATGTCTTTGAACTGCTGCCGCGACTGGAGGCAGCGGGCGAGCGCTTTGACCTGGTCATACTGGACCCCCCGGCCTTTACCAAGTCGCGGGATACCGTAAAGCGCGCGGTCAAGGGCTACCGTGACATTAACCTCCGCGGCATGAAACTTGTTCGGGACGGCGGCTTCCTGGCCACCTGTTCCTGCTCACACTTTATGGACCAGTCTCTCTTTGCAAAGACCATACAGGAGGCAGCGCGCGGCGCGAGAAAGCGTCTCCGCCAGGTGTATTTTTCCACCCAGGCACCGGATCACCCCATACTCTGGGCAGCGGGAGAAACCTACTACCTCAAGTTCTTCATCTTCCAAGTGCTCGAAGAAAAATAAAAAAGATGCATTGACAGCAAACCATGGCTTTGCTACTATGAATATGCAAACAGGATGCAAATACGAAAGTCTCAAAGTCGCAAGAGTTTTCGCCTAACTGTAGCCTGATGACCGCTTCGGCCCTTGCCGGAGCGGTTTCTTGAGAGGAGAAAAGCCATGGCAAATTCAGGGAGAACGCGCGTCACGCTCGCCTGCACGGAGTGCGGCGACCGGAACTATACCACCACGAAGAACAAGAAACTCCACCCGGAGCGCATGGAGGCAATGAAGTATTGCCCGAGACTCCGGCGTTATACCCTGCACCGAGAAGTACGCTGAGTGCGGGGACAGAGCCTCTGTGCGGCAAAAAAAGCTGCGCAGGGGCTCTTATTTTATGCTTTTTTGTTTCCCGGCGCGCGCGGTCCCGCTCCCGGGCAGACGAATGTAGCGGGAGAGGATATCAACTGCCGCTGCTTTTTGGCGTATAGGTTGGAGAAGACGACGCGGGAGTCTTGGCAGAAAAGCTTTGGGGCTGGGGCACATAAATACAGGAGGCTGGATCGGGAAAAAGGGGGAGCGTATCCACAGAGGAGTATGAAAGATCCGAATTGGGAAAAGTGGGTTGTGACAGATAGAATCGTGACCTATGCCTCCCCAGTCTATGTGTCAGAGCGCGTGGGTATTAAGCCCAGGGAGCTCCATATTTTTTATCAAGACAGGGGAAAAGCTATGCAAATGTTTGGCGTTCCTTGACAGAGATGCCGACGCTGATTATAGTGGCAGTAGACGAATTACATGACGCAGCAGGCGCGTATGACCCCGTGGATAATACCGTGAAGTACATCTGGGATTGGGACAATGTTTCGCCAGAAGAGCGGTTGGGTGTGATTATTCATGAAATGTGGCACCGACATCAGGCGTATGACGCTGTTCGAGAAGGCTGGACAATAACACATGAAAACAAGAGCGCTTATATTGCCTGGCTTGCAGAAAAGTGTCGAAAGAGGATGGAGCGTTTGGGTGTTACTGATGCCGAACAAGCCGCAAAGATTAGCGAATATGCAGGCGGGATGTTCCTAATACATCGCTTCGACGAAGTAGAAGCAGAATTTGAGATGAAGAATGCGCTGGAATCAGCAGCGATGCAAAGACGCATAAAGCGGGAAAGGAGGTTTGAATGAGAATCAAGTTCACCGAAGAAGAGAAGCGAATGTTTGATAAGGTCATGCCCTACGCCGCTCAGAAAGGAGGGGGCATTCGCCCGGATGCGCCTCCGGAGATTCAAGCTATCTATGCCAGACTCGTTGAGATAACCAATCAATATCTGACCCCGTGTCATCTACCTGATAACTGGACCACAGCGAAACCAACTGAACAACAGTAACACAAGCACAGTCATAACGGCTGTGCTTTTTTGATGCACTGGTGGGCGCACCGGCGGACACTCCGGAAGGTGGGAACGAAGCGCGCACTCCGAAAAACACAAGTGGGCTATCGAAGATAGCACTCAGAGAGGAGCAGTATGAAGAAGACGAAATTGGATGAGCTATGTGGACGCAGATGGGCGCTGTGGTCATTGTGGATGACCTGAAAGAGTAAAATATTTTCCTCCGGGCATTTGCATTATACGCATTAAATGCGTACAATATAAATGCCCGGAGGAGGGGGAAGTGAAGCGGAGAATCCTGATAAAGATGCTTGAGCAAGCAGGGTTTCGGAAAAACACGGCGGACGCCACGACCGCTATGTCAGAGGCAAAGATACAGAGTTCGTACCGAGGCACTAAGACATCAACGAAGAGCTTGCAAAAAGCATCATCAAAAAGTGGAGGCTCAAATGAGCCCCGCCCCTACGGGGGTGGTTTACTTCCCTGTCTCAGAAGAGGAGGAGACTATGACACATGCATATCCGGCATTTATCCGGCAGGATGGGAGCAAATTTCTGGTGTACATTCCGGACGTTGACCACTGGACAGAAGGGCACGACTTTGCAGACGCGATTGCAATGGCGCGCGATTTACTGGGCTGCTGCGGAATGGATTGGAGCACGGACAAAGACGCGCCGATACCGTCAAGCCCCGCGGAAGCGTTGAAAAAAGCTAGGGCGCGTGAGGAAGCTCCGGACGATTTCAAGTATTCCGAGGGCGTCCTGACTTACGTTGACATTGATTTCGACGCGTATCGCAAGCGCGTGAAAAACAGCTCCGTGAAGAAAAACTGCACGCTGCCGTACTCGCTGAACGAATGGGCGGAGGAGCGCGGCATCAATTTTTCAAGGGTCTTGCAGGACGCCTTACAAGAAATGAGAGACAAAGAGGATTGACACCCCAAAAGGATCGCAGAGATGCGGTCCTTTTTATTTGACGCTTTTGGCTTTAGCCTGCTGAGCATTTGCTTCGCTTGCAAAGCAAGTGAAGCATTGCGAAGCAAAAAACCACCCGCTATGCGGGTGGAGACAAATCGTTTAACAAAGAAATCACCTTTCCGTACAATAGAGGTGTCCAAGCCACTACTGAGAAAGGAAAGGTGATTTCATGCCAAAGGCTAATAGTGCTGCACATACCAAATGGTTGTGCAAGTACCATATCGTCTTTACGCCAAAGTATAGACGAAAAATAATCTACAATCAATACAAGAAGGATTTGGCTCAAATCCTACATGATCTTTGCGCATACAAAGGCGTAGAGATTATAGAAGGGCATTTGATGCCAGACCATGTGCACATGTTAGTGAGCATACCACCGAAGATTAGTGTATCGTCTTTCATGGGATACCTGAAAGGGAAAAGCTCGCTGATGATGTTCGATCGGCATGCGAATCTGAAGTATAAGTTTGGGAATAGGCACTTTTGGGCAGAGGGATACTACGTAAGTACCGTAGGATTGAATGATGCGACGGTAAGAAAGTATATCCAAGACCAGGAGAGAGCCGATATTCTTCAAGATAAGATGAGTGTAAAGGAGTACGAAGATCCGTTCGGGGCGAAGCCTGGAACGGATCAAAAGTAATTAAGCCAATAATTGCCCCTTTAGGGGCAGCCAGGTGATAAAAGCAAGGTGGCTTGAACGGAGCCCCCAGGAAGCTCAGCTTCCTGGGAGGCACAAAGAGAAAGCCAGCGCCTTTAGACGCTGGCTAGTAACGCGGGCTTATAGCCCGCATCCCTAACCACCCGTTTTACGGGTGGGGGCGATTGCGCAAAAAGGAGGCGGCATGAATTCTTATAGGCAGGACAAAAGCTACTATGCGGTGGGTATACGGCATACACGCCCGAGGGCAAAACCTACTTTGTCCGCGCGGGACGGTGGGATAAAGACCCGCTCCCCGGCGATTGGGTTTAGTACTACAGCGCGAAAAAACAGCGCGCGCGCATGTCGCATTGTGACTAAGGTCAAGCGGTTTGCTTTTGGAAAAATCCGGATTTTTTGGTGGGGACAGCTTCCGGGAGCAGAACTATGGTAAGGTTTAGCGCGACGAAACATGAAAAATTCTAAATGTGGTTGCCCGCCGAATCGTTACGTATGACACGCCGGTGTATGTTTCAGAGAAAGTGAAAGAAATAAAGCCTAAGGCGCTGCATACGATTGTTCAGAATACCAGAGACGCAATGCGAGAACTTGGAATCCTGCTCACAGAGATTCCGGATATCATAATAGTTTCTCCGGAGGAATTGTCCACCGTGTGGGGCAGCCATAATTCAGTACTGAAGACAGTGCGATACGTTCCGGCAATTTTAGATGCGCGATTCTGCGAAAGGTACTATACTGACATGCATGAGATGTGGCACTTGAAGCAGGCTTATGAAGCACATCGCGAAGGCTGGCCAGACATTACAAACCAAAATTATAAGGATTGCTTCAAATGGCTACAGCAAAAATGTGAAAAAAGAATCAAAAAATTAGGAATCACTGAAGAAAATGTGGGAGACATCAGCGTGTATGCGTGGAGGGCTTTCCAACAAAAACGCTTCGACGAAGTTGAAGCGGAGTATGAGGCTACGCAGAGAACAAAGGCGCTGAGGCGGAAGAAGGAGGATAGGGATGGTTCTTAGAAAAACTGAGGAAGAAATTAGTCTAGAGAACATCTTTATGCCCTACTTGGAAAAGGGAAGGCTACGAGAAGATGCGCCTCAAAGGGCAAAAGACGCTTTGGAACGGTATAATGCGATATTCGAAGAGAACTACCGAAAAGCATTCGAAGACACGTATGGCTGGAGCTACGATAGATAATTTTCGCATGATTTATCGGTTTCTCCGGCCGAATCAACTAAATAACAGCAACGCAAGCACAGTCATAACGGCTGTGCTTTTTTGATGCACTGGTGGGCGCACCGGCGGACACTCCGGAAGATGGGAAAGAGGCGCGCACTCCAAAAAACACAAGTGGGCTATCGAAGATAGCACTCAGAGAGGAGCAGTATGAAGAAGACGAAGCCGGATGAGCTATGTGGACGCAGATGGGCGCCGGGCTAAGCCAAGCCGAGGCTATCCGGAGGCTTATGAGAGAGTTCATAGCAAATCAGAAACGGGAGTGACACGGAAGGGTGAGTGGCTGGTATAAGAGTAAATAAGAGCGGGCGAAAGCCCGCTCTTTGTAAAATGAAGCAAGGATGCTATACTACTACCGATAGCTCTGCGCGAAGGTAACGCGCTTCGGGGCTTCTTACGAACGCGTTACTGATTTATTACCAATGCAGAGCCATTGCAAGAGATTTTCGTGACTTGTCCGATTGAAAAACCTTGAAAATACAAGGGTTTAGCAGTGTATGGCTTGCGCGAAAATCATGCTATGATATTAGGACTGATTTCGATAAAAAACAGGATATATCCTGAAAGAGAGGATGGCAAAACAGGTGGCTGCAATTCAGAACGACTGGCTTCCGGCTCTGCGGGCAGAGTTTAAAAAGCCCTATTACGCGGAGCTCTATCAGTTTGTGGAAGAAGAGTACCGGACGCAGCAAATCTACCCGCCGGCAAACAGAATATTTGAAGCGCTGGAACTGACACCGCTCGAAAAAGTCCGCGTGGTGATACTGGGGCAGGACCCTTATCATGAACCGAACCAGGCGCACGGACTCGCGTTTTCGGTACTGCCCGAGCAGCGTATCATACCGCCTTCGCTGAAGAACATCTACCGCGAGTTACACGAAGAACTGGGCTGCTATATACCGAACAACGGCTACTTGAAAAAGTGGGCGGAGCAGGGAGTACTGCTCTTAAACACAGTGCTCACCGTGCGGGCGCACGCGGCATTCTCGCACCGAGGCAAGGGCTGGGAGCAGTTTACGGATGCGATTCTAAGGGCTGCAAACAGCTCGGAACATCGTCTGGTATTTCTGCTCTGGGGGCGTCCCGCACAGGAGAAACTTTCGATGATAGACCGGGAGCGCCACCTTGTACTGACTTCACCGCATCCCTCGCCGCTCTCGGCAAGCCGGGGCTTCTTCGGCTGCGGCCACTTTCAAAGGCCAATGACTTTCTGCGTTCGGTCGGGGAAACGCCGATTGACTGGAAGATTGAAAACATATGAAGGCAAATGCAAAAATAAAGAGAAAGAAGACGGAGATTTCGCATGCGCATCATTGAAATTCTAAAAGTGATAGTGCTCGGTATGGTGGAGGGCTTTACCGAGTGGTTGCCGATCAGCTCGACCGGCCACCTGATTCTGATTGACCAGTTGATTCATCTGGATGTCTCGCCGGCATTCATGGAGATGTTTCGCGTTATGATTCAGCTCGGTGCGATACTCGCCGTGGTCATGCTTTACTTTGAACGCCTGAATCCCTTGAGTCGCTCGAAACGAGGCGATCAGAGAAGGGTGGCGCTGACGCTCTGGAGTAAGATTATTGTTGCCTGCATACCTGCGGCCATCCTTGGCAAGCTTCTTGACGACTGGATGGACGCGCACCTCTACAACGGCCTTGTGGTTTCGATTATGCTGGTGATATACGGCGTTCTCTTTATTTTGATTGAGAACCGGAATCAGACGAGCAAGCCGCAGATTACGAAGATGTGGCAGCTCAACTACCAGACCGCGCTCTATATCGGCATGTTTCAGGTGCTTGCGCTGATCCCCGGAACCTCGCGCTCGGGTGTCACAATACTCGGCGCCGTGCTTCTCGGCTGTTCCCGCGCGGTGGCGGCAGAGTTTTCCTTCTTTGTCGGCATTCCGGTCATGTTCGGCGCGAGCCTCCTGAAGTTTGTAAAATTCGTAAAATTCGGCGTCCCCTTCGGCCATACCGAGATTCTCTACCTCGTGCTCGGCATGGCGGTGGCCTTCCTGGTCTCGCTGTACTCGATACGCTTCCTGATGAGCTGGGTTAAGAAAAACGACTTTAAGGTCTTCGGCTACTATCGAATTGTTCTGGGCGTTATTGTTCTCATCTGGTACGTGATTTCCACCTTGATGGGGAAGCCCATGGGAGCGGCCTGATGTGGTACTATCGTCTGATTGCCATACTCACATCCTTGGATTTAATCGGGAAGAGTGCGGTCGAAGCCCTGCCTGAGAAGGCGTTTCCGCGGGAACTGCCGCCCGGAAAGCCCCTGCTCCTCTTAAAACGCTTTCACAACGAAGGTTTGCCGCTCGGCTTTCTTTCGAAGCGGCGGGAAATCGTGCTCGGCGGTCCGCTGTTCATCGAGAGTCTGGTGCTGTTTCGCTTTCCGCCCTGCTGCCGAAGCGCGGCCGTAAGCTTGAAAAGACCGCACTTGCTTTTGTGCTCGCGGGCGGCGCGAGTAATCTGTTTGACCGCTTTTTCCGCGGTTATGTGGTCGATTACCTTTCTCTTGCCAATTCGAAATCGGAGCATCTGGTGTTTAACCTCGGCGATTGTTTTATTGCGTTCGGCATGGGGCTCACGGCGGCGCTTGAACTTGTCCGGGGACTGAAACGTCTGATTTCCGAAAGGAGACAAGCGTGAGTCGTCAGGATCTGATACAACTATGTCTGCTCGTTGTTCTGCTCGGAACCTCCGCCCTGTTTTCTTCGGCGGAGACGGCCCTCACGACCGTGAACCGCATACGCGTCCGCACGCTTGCGGGCCAAGGCGATAAGAGGGCCGTTACCCTCCTCGCGATTTTACAGAAGCCGGAGAAAATGCTCTCGGTCATTTTAATCGGCAACAATGTGGTAAATCTCTACGCCTCTTCGCTCGCGACGACAGTGACGCTCTCGCTCTTCGGCAGCAAGATGGTCGGTGTGGCGACCGGTGTTTTGACCCTTGCGGTTCTGGTATTCGGTGAGGTTGCACCGAAAACCATGGCAAGCCGCAATGCGGAGCAAATTGCGCTCCGCGCGGCGGGGCCGGTGCGCAGTCTCATGTGGCTCTTTACGCCCCTCGTCTTTGTGGTCAACAATCTGGCTCGTCTTGTGATGAAGCTCTTCGGCGCGGATCGCCCGAACGAGAGGGAGCTTATGACTGCGGAGGAGTTAAGAACCATAGTCCAGGTGGGACATGAGGACGGTGTGCTCGAGAACGACGAGCGGAAAATCATCGACAATGTCTTTGATTTCGGTGATCGGAGCGCACGGGATATTATGATTCCGCGCATCGATATGACCTGTATCGACATTGAAGCGACGAAAGAAGAATTGATGGAGGTGGTGCGCGAAGAGCAGTACACGCGGATCCCGGTCTATAAGGATTCGGCGGACACCATAGTCGGCATTTTGAATGTCAAAGATCTTCTGTTCCGCGCGCCGGAGAAAAGTTTCCGCATTGCGGAGCTGATGCGGAAACCGCTCTTCACCTATGAACAGAAAAAGACTTCGGAGCTCATGGTCGAGATGCGGAAAAATTACACGAACCTCGCAATTGTGCTCGATGAGTACGGTGTGACCGCGGGCATGGTGACCATGGAAGATATTCTCGAGGAAATCGTGGGAGAGATTCGAGACGAATACGACCGCGATGAGGAGAAGAGCATACGGCGCCTTGCCCCGAACACCTATCTCGTTGAGGGTAACGTAAAGATTGACGATTTGAATGAGGCGCTGCAGTTAAAGCTTTCCTCGGAGGACTATGAGTCGATCGGCGGCTATGTGCTGGAGCAGCTCGAGCACTTCCCGAAGGAGGGCGAGAGCGTGGAGCGGGACGGCATACGCTTTACGGTGACGCGCATGGAGCAGACCAGAATTGCCGAGGTCAAGCTGACTCTTGCGGCGGAGAAAGCCGTTGTCAAGTAATATGCGGTATGTTATAATTTATCAGAGTATCACGGAGAGGAGGACAATGAGATGAAGCATGTTATGACGCTGAATGAGAAGCCTCTGAAGGCAAGCATGGCGCATGGTGGTTGTGGCGAGTGCCAGACTTCCTGCCAGTCCGCGTGTAAGACTTCCTGCACCGTTGGAAATCAGAGCTGCGAGAACGAGAACAGATAAGGCCCGGAGACGACGGGAGACCCCTACAGTCTGAGAGGATTGTAGGGGTTCTTATCTTGCAAGGTATTTTTGCGGCCCGCTTCAGGCGGGCTTCGCATGTGTTTTATAAAGAAGTTTGTATATAGAAAGCAGGTAAAGGCTTGATTCACCAATTTATCAACAACGGCATTGCCATTGTGATGGACGTCAACTCGGGCTCCGTGCATGTTGCGGATCCGGCGTTCTACCGGGCGGTACAGGCTGCCGAGCCGGTGGTCGGAGAACTCGAGAAGGCGACACCGCTTTCCGAGGAGGCCAAGGAGGCGGTCCGGGCGGAACTGAAGGCGGATTATCCGGCGGAGGAGATCGAGGAAGTCATTGAGACCATGCAGGCGCTCATTGATGCCGAGGAGCTCTTCACCACGGACGGCTATCAGAGCTTTGTGCGCGACTTTAAGGCGAGAAAGACTGTCGTCAAGGCGCTCTGTCTTCACATTGCTCACGACTGCAACCTCGCATGTCGCTATTGTTTTGCGGAAGAGGGCGAGTACCACGGCAGACGAGCGCTGATGAGTTTTGAAGTCGGCAAGAAGGCACTGGATTTCCTGGTTGCGAACTCGGGCAATCGCAGAAATCTGGAGGTCGATTTCTTCGGCGGCGAGCCGACCATGAACTGGAAGGTTGTAAAGCAGCTCGTCGAATACGGACGCTCGCTTGAGAAGGAGCACGACAAGCTGTTCCGTTTTACGCTGACCACGAACGGTGTGCTCTTAAATGACGAGATCACGGAGTTCTGCAACCGCGAGATGTCGAACGTGGTTCTCTCGCTTGACGGCCGTAAGGAAGTGAACGATCGCATGCGCCCCACGCGCGGCGGGCAGGGCAGCTACGACATCATTGTCCCGAAGTTCCAACGCTTTGCGGCGGAGCGGGAAAAGCTTCACAAGGACTACTACATCCGCGGAACCTTCACGCACAACAACCTGGAGTTTTCGGAGGATGTGTTGCACTTTGCGGACCTCGGCTTTGAGAAGATGAGTATGGAGCCGGTAGTCGCGGACCCTGCGGAGCCCTATGCGATACGCGAGGAAGATCTGCCGATTATCCTCGAGCAGTACGACAAGCTCGCGGCGGAATATGTGAAGCGTCGCCGGGAGGGAAGAGGCTTTGTCTTTTTCCACTTCCAGATCGATTTAAAGCAGGGGCCCTGTGTCGCAAAGCGTCTCTCGGGCTGCGGTTCGGGCACCGAGTATCTCGCGGTGACGCCCTGGGGCGATTTCTATCCCTGCCATCAGTTTGTTGGCAAGGAGGAATTCCTGCTCGGCAATGTTGACAGCGGTATTCAGCGCAGCGATATCTGCGATGAGTTCAAATTATGTAATGTCTATGCCAAGCCGCAGTGTAAGGACTGCGAGGTTCGTTTCTACTGTAGCGGCGGCTGTGCGGCAAACTCTCACAACTTCCATCACAATCTGACGGATGCCTATGAGATTGGCTGCGCGATGCAAAAAAAGCGGATTGAGTGTGCCATCATGATCAAAGCGGCCGAGATGTTGGATGCGGCGGCAGCGGCGGAGGAGCAGGCGGCAATCTGACAATCAAGGGGAGGTAGCTAGTATGAAGAGCGAAAAGGGAAAGGGCGCGCTGCGCCTGCTGGTGTTGCTTGCGCTTCTGGCGGGCTTCTTATATCTCGCATACGACAGTATGCGCAGCAATAAGATTAAGCTCGGTCTGGATCTCGCGGGCGGTGTCAGCATCACCTACCAGGCAAAGGAGCAGAATCCGAGCGCGCAGGACATGAAGGACACCATCTTCAAGCTCCAGCAGCGCGTGGAGAATTACTCCACCGAGGCGCAGGTCTATCAGGAGGGCCGGAATCGTATTAACATCGACATTCCGGGTGTCTCCGATGCGAACCAGATTCTCGAAGATCTCGGTCGTCCGGGTTCGCTGACCTTTGTGGATCCGACCGGTGCGGTCATTCTGACCGGCGATCAGGTGAAGAGCGCAAAGCCGGCACAGATGCAGGACAAGACCACGGGACAGAACCAGTATCTCGTGGAGCTCACCTTCACCGAGGAGGGGGCGAAGGCCTTTGCCGATGCGACGAGCAGGTTGGTCGGCCAGCACATTGCCATTATCTACGACGGCAGAACGTATTCGAACCCGGTGGTCCGCGATGCGATTACGGGCGGAACCTGCCAGATCGACGGCATGCAGAACTACGAGGAGGCAGATCAGCTTGCGTCCACGATCCGCATCGGTTCGCTGCGTCTTGAGCTCGAGGAGCTCCGTTCGAACGTGGTCGGCGCTCAGCTCGGTCAGCAGGCAATTCACACCAGCTTAAAGGCAGGGGCGGTCGGCTTCCTTGCGATTGTCGCAATCATGGTCGGTATCTTCTGGCTGCCGGGTCTTGCGGCGGCGCTCGCACTGGCACTCTACATCAGCCTCACGGTCTGCTTAATCAGCGCGTTCGATATCACGATGACCCTTCCGGGTATCGCGGGTATCATCCTCTCGGTCGGTATGGCGGTCGATGCGAACGTCATTATTTCACCCGTATCCGCGAGGAAATCGGCCTCGGAAAGAGTGTGCGTGAGGCCGTTAAGTCCGGTTTCCACAAGGCACTCTCCGCGATTATCGACGGTAACATCACGACGCTGATTGCGGCAGCCGTTCTCTATATCATGGGCACGGGTACCATTAAGGGATTTGCGACGACGCTTGGCCTCGGTGTGGTGGTCTCCATGTTCACGGCGCTCCTGATTACGAGAAGCTGGGTCACTTCCTTCATCGAGCTCGGTCTCGACAAGAAGGGACTCTTCGGAAAAATCCGAGAGAGAAAGACCTTTGATTTTATCGGCAAGCGCAAGCTTTTCTTCGGCTTTGCCCTCGCGATCATTGCGTCCGGATTCATCGGCATGGGTGTCTATCAGGCGAAGAGCGGCAGTGCGCTGAACTTTGGCCTCGACTTTAAGGGCGGTACCTCGACCAACGTGACCTTCAACGAGGATATGTCGCTTGAGCGCATCGATACGGAAGTGAAGCCGGTGGTTTCCGGTATTACCGGTGACAACGACATCCAGGCGGCAAAGGTCCAGGGCACCGACGAAGTTATCATCAAGACGCGTGCGCTCAGCGTGGACGAGCGCCAGGCGCTGGATCAGGCACTGGCGGAGAAGTTCGGCATCGATCAGGAGAAGATCACGGCGGAGAGCATTTCCGGCACGATCTCCGGCGAGATGCGCCGCGATGCGGTGCTCGCGGTTGCGATTGCCCTGCTCTTAATGCTGGTCTACATTCGCTTCCGCTTCTCGAATTTCCGTTTTGCGGCTTCGGCCATCATGTGCCTCTGCCACGACGTGTTGGTGCTCTTTGCCTTCTACGTGGTGTTCCGCTGGAGCATCGGTTCCTCGTTCGTGGCCTGCATGCTGACGCTGGTCGGTTACTCGATCAACGACACGATTGTTATCTTTGACCGCATTCGTGAGAATCAGAAGCTCTTCCCGCGTATGGACAGAAGAGAGATTGCGAACAAGAGTATCACGGAGACTTTTTCGCGCTCCATTCTGACTTCGCTCACGACCTTTGTGACCATCTTTATTCTCTTCCTGCTCGGTGTGTCCTCGATTCGCGACTTCACCCTGCCGCTCATGGTAGGAACCATCTTCGGCACCTATTCTTCGATTGCAATCGCAAGCCCGCTTTGGGATCTCATGGAGGGCAAGCACGACAAGAAGAAGGCCGAGGAAGAAGCGGTGCAAAAGGCTGCGGAGAAGGCTGAAAAGGCCGCAAAGAAAAAGAAAAAGTAATTCGTTCCGAGAGTAGAGCTCTCGGTGATACGCGAATAGAAGAGGGGGAGCAGAGCTCCTCCTCTTCTTGGCAGAGAGGATACGTTGTGAAATACAAAATTCTGGCAAGCGAGGGAAGAGCAAAGCGCGCACATATGGAGACGGTACACGGCAGCATTGAGACGCCGGTCTTCATGAATGTGGGCACGGTCGCCGCCATTAAGGGTGCGGTATCGACCGATGATTTAAAAGAAATCGGCACGCAGGTGCAGCTCTCGAATACCTATCACCTCCATGTTCGCCCGGGCGACGGGAAGGTCTCCGGCGACCGACTGATTCACGAATTCGGCGGCCTGCACCGTTTTATGCACTGGGACAGACCCATACTCACGGACTCCGGCGGTTTCCAGGTGTTTTCGCTCTCGGGCATGCGAAAGATCAAAGAAGAGGGCGTCACCTTCCGCTCTCACATTGACGGCAGAAAAATCTTTATGGGGCCCGAAGAGAGCATGCAAATCCAGTCGAATCTGGGCTCTACCATTGCGATGGCCTTCGACGAGTGCCCGCCGAGCCTTGCGGAGAGAAGCTATATCGAACAGAGTGTGGACCGCACCACGCGTTGGTTAAAGCGCTGCAAAACGGAAATGGCGCGGCTCAACGCCCTGCCGGACCGCGTGAATCCGGAGCAGCTGCTCTTCGGAATCAACCAGGGCGGCATACTTGAGGATGTGCGCATACGCCATGCGCGGGAAATACGGGAGCTGGATCTCGACGGCTACGCGGTCGGCGGACTTGCGGTCGGCGAGAGCGCGGAGGAAATGTATCGCATTCTCGATGCCGTGGTTCCGGAGTTGCCGCGCGAAAAGCCGACTTATTTAATGGGAGTCGGCACACCGCAGAACATTCTGGAAGCGGTCGAGCGGGGCGTGGACTTCTTTGACTGCGTATACCCCTCGCGAAACGGCCGCCACGGACATGTCTACACGAACAGCGGCAAGATTAATCTCTTCAACAAGAAGTATGAGCTGGACGCGCTGCCCATTGAAGAGGGCTGCGGCTGCCCGGCCTGCCGCTCCTATTCCCGCGCCTACATTCGTCACCTTTTGAAGGCGGGAGAGATGCTCGGGATGCGGCTTTGCGTCTTGCACAATCTGTACTTTTATAATACAATGATGCAAGAAATCCGTGACGCCATCGATCGAGGCGAGTTCCGGGCATATAAGGAAAGAAAAATAGAGGGCATGGAGGCAAAAGCATGAGCGGAGTCTTACTGACAGGCGGAACAAACAACATTCTGTTCTGGGGCGTTTACATTATCTTTTTCGGTGCGCTGATTTATTTCATGGCATACCGTCCGCAGCAGAAGCAGAAGAAGGAGCAGGAGGCGCTGCTTTCGAGCATTGCGGTCGGTGACTCGGTGCTCACGACTTCCGGCTTCTACGGAGTCATCATCGACATGACGGAAGACACGGTAATCGTTGAGTTTGGCAACAACAAGAATTGCCGAATCCCGATGCAGAAGTCCGCAATTGTCCAGATTGAGAAGCCGGGTGATATTTGACGGAGACAAAAAGAGCGTCGGCAATGTGCCGACGCTCTTTTCTGTTATTTGATTCAGTCCCGGTCATTGAGGGTCCAACCGGGCGGAAGCAGGGTGGAGGAACCGAAGACGATGAAGCGCTCCGCGAGCGTTGCCATTTCCTCGGGAGAGAGGTCCGTGCCGTTTTCCACCCAACGGTGGATTAAACCGATTGTGCCCTCCGTGATATAGGAATAGAAGTACTCGTATTCCTGTTCGGATTTGCCGGCAATGGACTGCCACCAGGGCACCAAATCTTTTCCTGGAAGACGGAGCGGAGTCGCTGGAGAAAGTTCGGATCGCCGTTTGAACCGATCAGAATGCGGATTAAGTCCGCGTTCTCCTGAATGAAACAGAGCAGATCGACCAAGAGTTTCCGCGGACTTTCCTTGACTTCCTCTGCATCGTGGCGGTCGAGCAACGCTGTGTATTTCAGGAACATCTCCTCTTCCAGATTTTGCAAGAGATCAAAGACATCGTGGTAATGCAGGTAGAAAGTACCCCGGTTGATATCGGCAAGTTCGGTGAGTTCGCGAACGCTGATATCTTTGACCGGCTTTTTCAAAAGAAGAGCACTCAGACAGCGGCGAAGTGCCGAGCGAGTTTTTCTGATTCTGCGATCTTGTCTGTCATCATTCATACAAAAGCCGCCTCCTCTGCCGTTTGTTTGTTAACAGGATAACATGTGAACAGTCGTTTTACAATCATAGAGCCGGAAAGAAGAAGGAACTTATGCCGATCAAAATGGACCGCGGTCCCAAGCGGAGACTGCGTTTTCGTGTATTGTTGTTTGTGCTTCTGTTTGCGGTCGCTCTGATTATCTGGTTTGCGCTCTCGATTCGCGAGCAGCGGAGACAGCAGAGCGGCGAGCGGACCTATCTTGCGGAGCCCGTACTCCCCGTGATTTGGCCGGAGACCCTGACGCGCCGCATGGATGTACTCCATGCCTATAAGAATCCGACGGATGCGGACATCGCATTCGACAGTCTTGTGATACTGCCGGAGGACAGGAAGCTGCCGCTTTCCGTGGAGAGCGGGAATGTGACGATTACGGGGATACGCTATGAGATACGCTCCGCGGATTTGAGGGATCTCGTGGAGCGCACGGAGATTACGGACTGGGAGACACAGGATAAGAACGTCAAAGTAGTGCTGCCCATCCAGAATCTGGTGCAGCCGGGGACCCAGTACCGACTGGATTTGACCGTTAAGACCGCGGAGGTCGGAGAACTCCACTACTACGCGCGTATTCTGGCGGATGAAGCGGGCCGCGCGGCGGACTTTGTCTCGCTCGCGGAGGATTTCAGCAACCGCAACTTCGACTATGAGCGCGCGAAGGAAAATGCGGTTTCTTGGAGAGCGGTGATGGCGGAGACAATACAACACTCGGCCGTGTGGACTTAAAGTCGAGCTTTAACCAACTGACCTACGGCGGGTTAAAACTCACCGTGACGGGAGAGGCAGATCTGCGCCTCCTCGAATACAACGGTAATTTGGCCATTGTGTCCCGCAGTTTTCTCGCGTCGAGAGACAGCGAGGACGGCACGCAGATGCAGTTTGAAATCAGCGAAAATTTCGTGATGCGAAAGGGACCGGAGCGTATTTACCTCATGGATTACACCCGCACCATGCACGAGATTTTCCTCGGCGATCAGTCGAGTTTTTCGGGTGCCAAGATGTACCTCGGCATCAACGAGGACGGAAACGTGCAGGCAACGGACAGCAAGGGCAAGCGCTGGAAGGCCGTTATTTCCAACGGCGACCTCTGGCTGCTCGACGGTGCCCGCAGTCTCTACACGCGAATTTTTTCGTTTCGGAGCGGTGTGGACAGCGGTGTGCGCGCAGGCTACCGCAAGCACCGTCTGAAAATCCTCTCCCTCTCGGACAAGGGCGACATTGATTTCCTACTTGCGGGCTATATGAACCGCGGCGAACACGAGGGCGAGGTCGGTATCTCGCTGATGCGCTATGACAGCGCGAAGAGTGCGGTCACCGAGCAGGCCTTTATTCCGACTACCGAGAGCTTCGAAGAGTTACAGGCGGATATGGAAGTGCTTTCCGCGGAGAGCGGCGGCTCCATGTTTTATTTTAAACTCGGCAATGCGGTCTACGGCCTGGATTTGCAGAGCAAAGAGTACATTGTGCTCTGTGCCGATGCGGCGCAGAGTAACTTACAGGTCAGCGCTTCGCAGGAAGAACTTGCCTGGCAGGATACGGCGAACGGTTTCGGGGCCTCCGCCATCAACCAGATGCAGGTGGAAAGCCGAAAGCGCACCCCGATTGTCGCGGGCACGGGGCAGTTACTGCGTCCGCTCGGCTACCTGGGGCACGACCTCGCGGTCGGCATCGCCGAGGAGGGAAACAGCTGGGAGTTAAACGGGGTTGTGCGGGAACTGCCGCTCACTGCCATTGAGATCACGGACAGCAATGCGAAGAACCCGGATCCCACGCGCTACATGGAGAGCGGCGTACTGCTCTCGGATGTGCAGGTGACGGGAACGCGTATTCATTTGGAAAAAATCACGAAGACGGGAGAACACAGCTTCCGCGTGAGCGGCAGCGATACCATAGTCTCGAACTCCATGGAGGAGACGGCACCGCGCGTGCTCACCGAGAACAATACGGAGAAGGAAAAGGTCTATTATACGGCGACACCGCGCGGGTTTCAGGCAAAGCGCGCAAGAGCGGCGGCATCGGACGCGGTGAGCTTTGACAGCGCACCGAGAATGCAGGTCGACAAACAGAGTGACGACAGTGCGCGCTATGAGGCCTACGGACAGGGCAGGTATCTGGGGCGTTATCAGAGTGCGGGGCAGGCCATCAACATCGCCTACGAAAACCGCGGCTATGTGCGGAGCGGCGGGCGCATGCTCTACTGCCGGGCCGGCACGGCAAGTGCGCGAAACATCAAAAATCCGGATCAGAGTAAGGATGCGCTGCTCGCGGCAAGACAGGACGGGACGGCGCTCGATCTCTACGGAACAAATTTGCCCGCGGTACTCTACTTTGTCTCGGGCGGCGCACCGCTGCTCGCCTATTCGGACGGCGGCACCCCGCTCATTCTCTACGGCTACGACCGTTCGACCGTTTCGCTGTATCGCATCGATGACGGTACTTACTTTAAGCTCACGATGGAAGAGGCGACTCGTATGTTTGAAAACGGGCGAAGTGACTTTGCTGCGCTCACTTCTTCACGCTGATTTACGAATAAAGAAAGCTGTGATATAGTAGCACTGACCATGTTCCGGCGAAGGAACGCCAAAAGGAGTGAGATGGCACAATATATCATGAAAGGCGGCAATCCGTTGGTCGGTGAGGTCTCGATCAGCGGCGCAAAGAACGCGGCGCTTGGCATACTCGCAGCATCCGTCATGGCCGATGAGGATGTGTTAATTGAAAACTTACCGGACGTTCAGGACATTAATATGATGCTGGATGCGATCCGGGAAATCGGCGCGGATGTGACGCGCCTCGATACACACACGGTGCGAATCAACGGAAAAGGGATACGTGAGCTCTCGGTGGAGTCCGAGAACATGACGCGTATTCGGGCTTCCTACTATTTAATCGGTGCGTTGCTCGGAAAGTACGGACGGGCGGATGTGCCCATGCCGGGCGGTTGCGAAATCGGGCAGAGACCCATAGACCAGCACTTAAAGGGCTTTCGCGCGCTCGGCGCCGAGGTCGAGATTGTCAACGGCAGAATACGCGTTGAGAGCAAAAAACTCCGCGGAGAGCACATCTTTTTTGATGTGGTGTCGGTCGGCGCTACGATCAATGTCATGATGGCGGCGGCACTCTCGGAGGGGAGAACCATACTGGAGAATGCGGCGAAGGAACCGCACATCGTCGATGTCGCGAACTTCCTGAACAGCATGGGAGCCAATATCAAGGGCGCAGGTACGGACGTGATTCGCATTGTCGGCGTCCCGCGTTTTCATGCGGCGACCTATTCCATTATTCCCGATCAGATTGAGGCGGGAACCTTTATGTTCGCGGCAGCGATTACCCGCGGGGATATCATGGTCAAAAACCTGATTCCGAAACACATGGAGGCAATCAGCGCAAAACTCATCGAGATGGGCTGCGAGGTGCTCGAGTTTGACGACGCGATTCGCGTGGTCGGCACGCCGCGTCTTCGTCCCGTCAATGTGAAGACCCTTCCCTATCCGGGCTTTCCGACCGACATGCAGCCGCAGGTCGGCACGGCCATGGCCTTGGCGCGCGGGGTCAGCGTCTTGACCGAGTCTATTTTTGAGAGCCGGTATCGCTATCTGCGCGAATTGAGCGCAATGGGAGCCTGTAGCAAGGTAGAGGGAAACACAGCGATTATCACCGGCGTCGAGAAGTTTACCGGCGCCGAGATTCACGCCTGCGATTTGCGTGCGGGCGCAGCGCTGGTGCTTGCTGGACTTGCCGCAGAGGGAATCACAACGATTTCCGACATACACTTTATTCAGCGCGGCTACGAACACTTCGAAGAGAAGCTTCGCGCCCTCGGCGCCGTCATTGAGCTGGCGAACAACGAGCGCGACCTTCGAAAGTTCATGATGGTCGCCGGCTGAAAGAAAAGCAATTGCTTTTAGAGGAGAGGAAAAGAAAAATGGAGAGAAGATTATTCACTTCGGAGTCTGTCACAGAGGGACATCCGGATAAAATCTGCGACCAGATTTCAGACGCGGTTCTGGATGCGCTGCTCGCACAGGATCCGGAGAGCCGCGTCGCGTGTGAAACGTCCACCACGACCGGTCTGGTTGTCTTGATGGGTGAGATTTCCACGACGGCGCGCATCGATTACCAGCAGCTGGTGCGCGACACCGTGCGCGAAATCGGTTACACGAGAGGCAAGTACGGCTTTGATTGCGACACCTGCGCGGTGCTGACCGCGCTGCATGAGCAGTCGCCCGACATTGCGCAGGGTGTGAACCATGCACTCGAGGCGAGAGAGGGACAGAAGGACGAGGAGCTCAATCAGGGTGCGGGCGACCAGGGACTTATGTTCGGCTATGCCTGCCGTGAGACGCCGGAGCTCATGCCCTATCCAATCAGCCTTGCACACAAGCTCTGCCGCAAGCTGACCGAGCTCAGAAAGGACAAGACGCTCCCGTATCTTCGCCCGGACGGCAAGAGCCAGGTTACGGTCGAGTACGATGAGAACGGCAAGCCGGCGCGTCTCGACGCGGTGGTCCTCTCGACCCAGCACGATCCGGAGGTGAGTCAGGAGAAGATTCACGCGGATGTGAAGAAGTATGTTTTCGATGCGGTGCTCCCGCAGGAACTCGTGGACGAGCACACGCGCTTTTATATCAACCCGACCGGCCGCTTTGTGATCGGCGGTCCGAACGGCGATGCGGGCCTGACCGGCAGAAAGATTATTGTCGACACCTACGGCGGCTATGCGCGCCACGGCGGCGGCGCGTTCTCCGGCAAGGATCCGTCCAAGGTGGACCGCTCCGCATCCTATGCGGCGCGCTATGTCGCAAAGAACCTGGTTGCGGCGGGCCTCGCGGACAATGTGGAGATTCAGCTCTCCTATGCGATCGGTGTCGCTACGCCGACCTCGGTCTCGGTCAATTCCTTCGGCACGGGCAAGCTCTCGGATGAAGAGCTCTGCGACATTGTGCGCAAGGAGTTCGACCTTCGCCCGGCCGGCATCATCCGCATGCTCGATTTGAAGCGTCCCATTTATCGGCAGACGGCGGCATACGGACATTTCGGCAGAGAGGATCTCGCGCTTCCGTGGGAGAAGACGGACCGCGCGGAAAAGCTGAAGAGCTATCTCGGCTAAATTACAATTGATAGTTGCTCGGAGGGACTGTCTGTGAAACAGACCAGAATCAGATTGTTCGGTTCGGTCCTGATGATTATCATCATCCCCATGGCTCTTTCATCCTGGGGATTTGGAAGAACAGCGATTCCTATCTGACCACGCAAGTGCTCATTTCGGGAATTGCTGTTCTTGTTATAGTGGCCTTTTCGATGGCGTTCTGGGTTTACGGTGCGGTGATATTGCCGCTGGAGCGCCTTGAGCAGGCAATGCGGGAGATTAAAAACGGGAACTTCGACGCGCCGCTTGACACCGAGGATGTGTCGAGCGAAATGCGCGGGCTCATGGACGACTTTGAAGAGATGCGGCTTCGCCTCAAGGAGAACCGAGAGGAGAAGGAAAAGGCGGACAGCGATGCCAAGGAGTTTTTAAGTAATATCACCCACGATCTGAAGACTCCGATTACCTCGATCAAGGGCTATGTGGAGGGAATTCAGGACGGCGTTGCCAGCAGCCCGGAGCAGATGGACCGCTATATCCGCACCATCTATAACAAGGCCAACGAGATGGATCATTTGATCGACGAACTCACCTTTTATACGAAAATCGACTCGAACCGCATCCCCTACCACTTTGCGATTGTGCCGGCGGCGCAGTTTTTCCGGGATTGCGCGGAGGATCTTAGGCTTGAGACGGAGGCGCGCAGCTTCCGCTTCACTTTTACGGAATCGCTCGGGGAGGATGTCAAGCTTGTCGCCGATGCCGAGCAGATGCGCCGCGTCATCAACAACATCATCAGCAATTCCATCAAGTACTGCGACAAAGCAATCGGGGAGATACGGATGCGGGTGGTCGATGACGGCGACTTTGTCCGGGTGGAACTCTCCGACAACGGCCCCGGCATTGCGCCGCGCCAGCTGCCCTATGTGTTTGAGCGCTTTTCCGCGCGGATGAGGCGCGGAATTTTAAGGGCGGCAGCGGCATAGGGCTCTCGATTGTGAAAAAGATCATTGAGGATCACGGTGGCAGAGTCTGGGCCCGCTCGGAACCCGGGAAGGGAATGACCATACTCTTCTCGCTCAGGAAGCACATGGAGGATTGGACTTGAAACAAATACTGATTGTCGAGGACGATGAGAGCATAGCAGAGCTCGAGCGGGATTATTTGCAGGCGAGCGGCTTTGAGACAAAAATTTGTCTCAACGGGCGGGACGGCATGCAGGAGGCGCTGAGCGGCACCTATGATTTGATGATTCTGGATCTCATGCTGCCGGGCGAGAGCGGCTTTGAAATATGCCGCGAGGTGAGAGAGCGCTACAACACACCGATTTTGATTGTGAGTGCCAAGCGGGACGATATCGACAAGGTGCAGGGACTTGGACTCGGCGCGGACGACTATATCACGAAGCCCTTTTCGCCGCGGGAACTGGTCGCGCGGGTGCGCGCGCACTTAAGCCGCTACGAGAGACTGGTCGCGGCAAAGCAAGGAGATGTGCTGGTGATTCGGGGATTAAAGATAGACCGGACCGCAAGGCGCGTCTTTGTGAACGGCGAGGAGAGAACACTGACCGCCAAGGAATTCGATCTCTTGAACTTTCTTGCGTCCAACCCGAATCGCGTCTTTACGAGAGAGGCGCTGTTCCGGGAAATTTGGGGTGAGGAAAGCCTCGGAGAGATTGCGACTATCACCGTGCATGTCAAGAAAATACGAGAGAAAATCGAACTGGATACGGCGAAACCGCAGTATATCGAGACGATTTGGGGCGTGGGCTATCGCTTCCGCGTGTAAAGGGAGGTTTAAGACTTATGGCGACAGAGACAACGATACTGGTAGTGGACGACGAGAAGGAAATTGCGGACCTGGTCGAAATCTATCTGGTGAGCGACGGTTACCGGGTGGTCAAGGCCAACGATGCGGAGGAGGGACTGCGCTTACTCGAGGAGAACGATGCCCAGCTCGTCCTGCTGGACATTATGATGCCCGGCATGGACGGACTTTCCATGTGCGCAAAGATACGGGAGACCAGAAACATTCCGATTATCATGCTCTCCGCAAAGAGTGCGGACATCGATAAAATCAAGGGACTCGGGACCGGGGCGGATGATTATGTGACAAAGCCCTTCAATCCCTTGGAGCTCACGGCGCGCGTCAAGAGCCAGCTGCGCCGTTACACCCAGTTCAACCCCCAGAGCGGCGGAGAAGAGGAAGAGGCTAAGAAGAAAGGGGAGATTTCGGTGCGCGGCTTGGTCATCAACCGCGATAACCACAAGGTCTCCGTGGACGGCAAGGAGATACGCCTCACGCCGATCGAATTTGACATCCTCTATTTGCTCGCAAGCAACACGGGGCGCGTCTTCTCGACGGATGAGATTTTCCAAAATGTCTGGAACGAGAGAGTTTATGAGGCGACCAACACGGTCATGGTGCACATTCGGCGCCTTCGCGGCAAGTTAAAAGAGGACAGCCGTGAGGACAAGATTATCACCACGGTCTGGGGGGTAGGCTATAAAATCGAAAAGTAAGCGGTCTGTACTGTGAAGGATGTGAAATCGGTTTTCTCGAAGAGACAAGGAGAGGATAGGAGCATGAAGAACAGCAGACGTTCAGTGACGGCGGCGGAAAAAGGCTTTTGGAAACGCTTTTTCGTTTCGCTGTCCTTAAGCCTATTGGCGACCGCGGCGACACTTTGGTTGAGACGGCAAAGAGGAGGCGCGGCGCAGCGTGAAACATAAGAAGACAAATGCAGGGGAGAGCTTTCAGCGGAAGGTTTTCTCCTCTCTGCTTTATAGCCTCTTACTCACCCTGACGGCTGAGTTTTTTGTGGCAAAAAATCTGCTCGCCGTTGCGGACTATGAGGTGCAGAGCGGTTCCCATGCGGCGCTCTTTCAACCGATTGCGGATTTTCGCCTTTTGACCTTGCTTGCGTTACTCGGCGGCGGCATTCTGTTTTTCTGTCTCGTGTTCTGGTTTTTGCAGAGAAAGTCTTTTTCTTACATCGCCGCGCTCTCGGAGGCGATGCGGAACATGGCGGGAGGAGATCTCCGAGCGACGGTGCACATCGAAGGGGACGATGAGTTCTCGGAGATGGGAGAAAATCTGAATCGATTGGGAGAAGAGCTCCGCTCCCTCATGGAGCGGGAGCGCGAGGCGGAGAAGAGTAAGTCCGAGCTGGTCACGAACATTGCACACGACCTGCGCACGCCGCTCACCTCCATTGTCGGCTATCTCGATATTCTGCGGAGTAAGCGGGACAGTCTTGATGCGGGGACCGCCGCGCATTACACGGACATTGCCTATGAAAAGTCCAAGAAACTCGAAAAGTTGATCAACGAGCTCTTCGGTTTTACAAAGCTTTCGGGCGGGGAACTCGTCATGCATGTGAGCAGCTTGGATTTGGTGCAGCTGTTGGCCCAGCTTTTGGAAGAATTCTACCCGAGCTTTGTCAATGCGGGCCTACACTATGAGCTGATTGCCGACCGGGAGTCTCTCGGCATCGAGGGAGACCCCGAACTGTTGGCACGTGTCTTTGAAAACTTGATCGGCAACGCAATTAAGTACGGGGCGGAGGGCAAGCAGCTCCGCGTGTATCTGGTGACGGAAGAGAATTTTGTCACCGTCCGCGTCGTGAATTACGGAAAACTGATTCCGGCCGAGGAACTGCCCCATGTCTTTGACCGCTTTTACCGGGTCGAACAGTCCAGAAACGCAAAGACGGGTGGCACGGGCCTGGGCCTAACAATCGCTAAGAACATTGTCGAGATGCACCGGGGAGAAATTACGGTGACAAGCGACTGGAGCGGCACGGCTTTTGTGGTGCGTCTCCCGCGAAATCTGGATTTCACAAAGGAAAATTTTGCCAATGCGTACCATTGAAGTGCAATACGGCTATGAAAACCGCGCGAAGGGCGGCCGTAACATGCCGGTTCGGCTCGGCATAGACAATCGTGCGGATGCTGCCATGGAGGGGAGTGTCGAGTTTCTCTTTCGGCAGCCGGACGGAGAGCTCTACGTCTATGCCTATCCGCTGCGTTTAACGGCGGGGGAAACTTACAGTGCTTCCTATGTGGTGCCGCTCAGCGTGGGCGCGGATGCTTTTTGGGTGCGGCTTCGGGACAGCGAAGGGAAACTTTCGGAGACGAAGCGGGTGGAACTCACACAGAGCGGCGGAGAACCGGAGCTCTTCATCGGTTTGCTTTCGGATTCGCCGGAGGCACTCGCCTATTTGAACGGCGTCTCGGTGAATTACGGGCAGATGAAGACCAGAACCTTTGCGCTCTCCGAGCGTGATTTTCCGGAGGACAGACGGCAGCTGGACGCCTTCGATGTCGTGGTCATCAGCAACTATCAAGTCTCGAAGCTCAGCGTGAGGCAGGTGCGCGCGCTGATGCAGTGGATGCGAAACGGCGGCGTGCTGCTCTTCGGAACCGGCGAGCGCGTAAACGATACCCTCGGCGTGTTTGCGCCGGAGTTTTTGGATGATATGTATGAGCAGCCGACCGTACAAGAACTCTCGCTCGCTGCGACCGACGGCCTGAGTGTTCAGACTCCGGGAACGGAGGATGAGGCGGAAGCGCCGGTTGCGCTGCCCTATGTTCATATTTCGCTGCACGGCGGCAGCGAAGTGGTCTCTGCCGGTGAGCGTCCGCTCATCACCGCGGCAAACAAGGGCAGCGGCGTGCTTGCGGTTTCTTCCATCGATCTCACGGCCCTGCATGATTACGCCTCGGCGCACACGCAGTACACCGACCAGCTCTTGACACGCCTGCTCGGGAGTGCGCGGCTTGAACGCCTCGCTTCCGAGGCACAAAGCGTTCGTTACGGTGAGGAGTGGTCCGCGGAGACACTGGTGGACAACGGCGCCGCAACGCTCCTGCCTAATTTGCTCGGCTACGGCGCTCTGCTCTTTTTTTATCTGTTCCTGGTGGGCCCCGCGCTCTATGCCGTACTGCGGCACTTTCGCTCGGAGCGAATATACCGGCGCGCCGCAATTGCCGTGACGGTTTTTTTTGCCGGCCTCACCTGGCTTTTCTCCGCGGGAAGCAGATTTCGAAGCCCGTTTTACAGTTATGCGAGCATACAGGAGGCCGGAGAGGATGTGCTCTCCGAGACCGTCTATGTCAATTTGAGAAATCCGCGGCACAGAAGCTATCGGCTCGCGCTCGAAGCCGGGAGTGAGATTGTGCCGCTTGCCACGGCGAAGCAGACGGCGGCAAACAGTGGCGTAAGCGGAGAAGAAGAGGCGGATCTCACCGTATCAGAACGCGGAACGGAACGGGAACTTGCGGTCAGAAATCCCGCGGCCTTCAGCGCCAAGCTGCTTCGCATGGAGAAGAGCACGGCGAACGAGCAGAGTTTCGGCTTTTCGGGCGATTTGAGTCTCTTCGGCGATAAGGTGAGCGGAACGGTGACCAATCGCTATCCGTACGCCGTGAACAATGCTTTTTTGCTGTTTTACGGAAAGGTTGTCGCACTCGGTCGTATGGAGGCAAACGAGACCGTGGATGTCTCGGAACGAAATGTATACAACATTCCGCTTAACAACAAGCCGATGGTCGCTGCCTTCCTGACCGGTGTCTATGACGGCGGAAAAAGCGAGCGAGAGCGTCTGCGCGCGCTCGAGCGAGCGGACTTCCTCGGCTTTTATCTCTCCCAAGTGGCGGGAAATTATACGCCGGATGCGCGTGTGGTCGCGTTTTCGGAGGAGGAGCCGGCGGGCAAAGCGGTGGAGACCGAAGGACTCAGGCATTTCGGAATGAATCTTCTCACCTCGGTGCTCACCGTGGACGCGCGGGAAGATGAGCGCATCAGTCGCTCGGCGCTGATGCGGGTTCCGGAGGTGCTGAGCGGCGACTATATCGCCGCCACGAATTCCTTTTACCGCGGCGATCCGGTCGTGCTGAGCTATAAGCTCGGGAAGAACTTCCGCACCGAGGCGCTGCTTTTGGAGGCGCCGGATGCCATCTTTGAGAGCGGCGAAGCGGGAGAGAACGCAGCGGAATTCCGCGGTGTGATTTCGTTTTACAACTATCGCAGCGGCAACTTTGATGACATCGAGGCCGGTAAAACGCTCTTTACGGCGGAAGAACTTGCGCCTTATTTTGCGCTGGATCAAACCATTACGGTGCGCTATGCCGAGGAGAAGAGCACAAGTCCCAATCGCTTGGATGTGGCGCTCCCGTGGATTACCGTCATAGGGGAGGAGAGCTGATGCTGGTATTTTCCGATGTTCGAAAGGCATATCGAAATCTGGAAGTCCTGAAAGGGCTCACACTGTCGGTGCCGCGCGGCTCTCTCTTCGGCCTCATGGGGCAGAACGGCGCCGGTAAGACGACCCTGCTCCGCATTGCAGCAGGCCTACTCGCACCGGATTCGGGGGAGCTTTTGGTGGGCGGTATCGATGTGCGACAGCGCCCGGAGGAGGCAAAGCGCCTGATCGGCTTTGTCCCCGACGGCTTCGGGGCCTATGACAATATGTCCGTACTCGAATATATGAGCTTCTTTGCGAGTTGCTTCGGGCTCGGCGGCCGCAACGCGCGACTTCGGAACGAAGAACTTCTGCGGCGCGTCGGCCTCTTTGAGCGGCGGGACAGTTTGGTCACGGAGCTTTCGAAGGGCATGCAGCAGCGACTCTCGCTGGCACGCGCCCTGATTCACGATCCCGAGCTCCTGGTGCTGGATGAGCCGACCAACGGCTTGGATCCGGGGAGCCGTTTTTCCCTGCGCGAACTGCTCGGGGAACTCTCGGACAGCGGGAAAACCATACTGCTGAGCTCCCATGTGCTCTCGGAGCTCTCGGAGATCTGCACCGATATTGCGGTTTTGGATAAGGGAAGGGTTCGGGCGACCGGTGAAGTACAGGAGATACTGCGGCAGATTGCGAACTCGAACCCGCTTCGGGTCACGGTGTTGAACGGCGAAAAAACGGCCCTTCGCATGTTCCGCAGAAATCCCTGCATTCGGGCCGTCATGCAGAACGGAAAACAGTTTCAACTTGAATTTATCGGCAGCGCGGAGGATGAGGCCTCGCTCTTACAGCAGCTCATCGATGCGGAAGTGCCGGTGAAGAGCTTTGTTCGGGAACCCGGCACCTTGGAGTCGTTCTTCCTGAATATGACGGTCGGCAGAGAGGAAAGGATAATCGTACAAGATGAAGATGAATCCGATTTGTGAGAGAGCCTCCCGGGCGGCTGCCAGAACACCGCGCTTCAGCGCCTCGCTCTGCGGCGGCAATGCCCTGCTCTCCGCGGTGGCGATTTTCCTGCTGGGACTCATGTTTCAGCGCGCGGAGAGCACGGGTGAGCTTCGCTATGAGGAAGTGCTCGGGGTCTTTCACGCGCTGATCTGGACGGAACTGGCACTCGCGGCTCTCCTGGTGCCGGCGAGTGCGGCGAGTGCCGTAAGCGGCGAGCGGGAGCAAAAAACCCTGGATCTTTTGCTCGGGACAGCGCTCTCACCGCCGAGCATCATCCTCGGCAATCTCTTGCAGAATTTGATTGCCGCGGCGATTTTTGTTTTTTCCGGCCTGCCGGTGTTATTAACCGCCCTGCTGTTCGGCGGCGCGGGTTTTACGGATCTGGCCCTGCTGTTCGGCGGAATCTTACTTTCGGCAGCGCTTGCGGGCAGTCTCGGGCTCTTTTTCTCGGCGCTGAATCGCACGACGGCGGTTGCCATCGTTGAGACCTTTGCGGCCGAAGCCCTGCTCTTCTTCGGGCCTTACGGGCTTTATTTCCTGCTCAGAAATTACGGCGGCGCGGGGAACGGCGCAGCGGTACTCCTTTGGCTCTCGCCGCTCAGTCTGATGGAAGGGCTGCTGTTTCGCGCAACCGGGCACTCGGATTTCGCCTTACTCGGAGACGGCAGGCTCTTTGAGGCGGCCCTGGTGCCGACTGTCTGTCTGCAGCTCTGCCTCATGGGCATCCTGCTCTTTTTGGCGGTCAAGGTGATTTCGCCGCGCCGCAGAAACGTAAGTTTACAACAGAACAGAATTTGATAAAATAAAAAGGTATTTGTAACCGGAAGCTAAGGCATAACCAACAGGAGGTGTGATATGGGTCTTATTAAAGCAGCGGTCTCCGCAATCGGAAGCGGTCTTGCGGATCAGTGGCTTGAGTTCCTTGAAGCGGACGAGATGGGAGAAGGCACTGTTTTTACCGGAGCAAAGGCGGTTCGCCCGGGAAAAGGCTCCAACACGAAGGGCAGTGCGGATTATGTGAGCAACGGAAGCCGCATTGTCGTCCAGAAGAATCAGTTCATGATGCTGGTAGACGGCGGAAAGATTGTCGACTATACGGCGGAAGAGGGCTACTATACGGTCAACAATTCCAGTGCGCCCTCGCTCTTCAACGGACAGTTCGGTGAGTCGCTCGGCGATGCGTTTAATCGTATCAAGTTCGGCGGTGTGCCGTCCGGAAAGCAGCAGGTTTTCTTCATCAATCTTCAGGAGATCAAGGGAAATCGCTTCGGCACGCCGACGCCGATGAACTACTTTGATACCTTCTACAACGCGGAACTCTTTCTCCGCGCACACGGTCACTACTCGATTCGCATCACGAATCCGCTGCAGTTCTATGCGGAGGTCATTCCGCGCGACGCGACGCATCTGCAGTTCTCCGAGGTTGCGGAGCAGTATCTCGCGGAGTTCCTGCAGGCTTTCCAGATTTCGGTCAACAAGCTCTCCGCGGAGGGCGAGCGCATCTCCTTCATCCAGTCGAAGATCAAGGACAGACTGAACGCAGAGGTCGATGCCGAGCTTGATGAGAAATGGGGTCCCCGCGGTTTTGAACTGGTCGAGATCGGTGTCGACGGTCTCTCCTATGACGATCAGTCGCAGGAACTCATCAACATGCGGAACCAGGGTGCCATGCTTTCCGACGCGACCATTCGCGAGGGCTTTGTGCAGGGACAGATTGCACAGGGTATCCGTTCCGCGGGCGAGAACCCGAACGGCGGCGCGGTCGGCATGATGGGGGTCGGCATGGGCATGAACGCCGGTATGGGCTTCATGGGCCAGGCGAGCAACACCAATTACCAGCAGATGCAGATGCAGCAGCAGGCGCAAGCGCAGGCACAGGCACAAGCTGCCGCACAGGCGCAGCAGATGCAGGCTGCTTCGCAGGTGGCGGCCGGACAGTGGGCTTGTCCGACTTGCGGTGCCGAGAACAGCGGCAAGTTCTGCACCGAGTGCGGCGCGAAGCGCCCGGAGACAAGCGGGTGGCAGTGCCCGAACTGTGGCTCGGAGAACAGCGGAAAGTTCTGCACGGAGTGTGGAAATCCGCGCCCTTAACAATTGAGGACGTCTAATGGCTGGAAGTATATCGTATAAATGCCCGAACTGCGGGGGAGAGCTTTTGTTCTCCCCCGAGACCGGCGGATTCACCTGCCCCTTTTGCGGTTCGGCTTTCACGGAAGACAAGATTAAGGCACTCTATGAGCAGCGGGAAGCGGTAGAGGGCGTAAAAGGGCAGGCGGCAGAGGAAAAGGCGGTGGCAAGCGACGAACTGCTCCGCTACACCTGCCCGAACTGCGGTGCGGAGATTGTGACCGAGGAGAGTACGGCGGCGACCTTCTGCTATTACTGCCATAATCCCGTGGTTTTGGTCGGACGTCTGTCCGGCGAGGAGGGGCCGCGTTATGTGCTGCCCTTCAGCATAGACCGAAAAAAAGCACTCGGCATTTTCGGCGACTGGATCCGAAAGAAAAAATTTGTTCCGCGCGCCTTTTATGACGAAAAGCAGATTGAAAAGTTTACGGGCGTCTACTTCCCCTATTTGATTTACAGTTGTAAGGCGCATTCGGAGCTTTCCGGCGTCGGCACGAGTGTGGAGCGACGGCGTCACGGTGACACGGAGGAAATTATCACCAGTAAGTTTCAGGTGGAACGAAACGGTGAGCTCCCGGTGGATATGGTTGCCCGGAACGCTTTGAAAGGCGAACCGCGTGCTTGCGGAAAGTGTTCAGCCCTTTGACGTGAACAGCTTAAAGCCGTTTGCGCCGAGCTATCTCTCCGGTTTTGTCGCGGAGCGAAAAGATGTGGCGAGCGAAGATGTGCAATCCGAGACGCGTCAGGAAGTGGCGCGCTACGCGCTTGCGGCCCTCCGGAATTCGGTTTCGGAGTATGACGGAATTTCGGTTACTTCGGACAATATCTGGCTCAGTGACGAAAAATTAGAGTATGCGCTCATGCCGGTTTGGACCATGACCTATCGAGAGCCGGGCTCCTCCAAGCTCTATTACTTTTCGCTGAACGGACAGAGCGGCAAGGTGGTCGGCGAGTTGCCGGTGGACAACGGGAAACTGCTGCGCTATTTCCTTTCGATCTTCATACCGCTGTTCATCGCGCTGCTTGCGCTGATGTACTTTATTTCGTGAGGAGGCGGCATGAGAGAAAAATTCAAGAGACAATTTTCGGGCCTTTTGCTGTTTGTCCTGCTCCTGCTCGGTTTCTGCCTTCCGGGCGCTGTCTCAGCGCGCGCGGAGGGAACGCGGGTCTTTGATAACGCAAACCTCTTCTCCGAGAGCGAGAAAGCGGAAATCGAGCGCACCGTGGCCAAGGTCAGTGCAAAGACCAAGCTGGACCTCGTCGTGGTGACAACCGGCAGTGCCGAGGGCAAGAGTTCCGAGGCCTACGCGGACGATTTTTACGATGCGGGGAACTACGGCTACGGCAGCAAGCTCTCCGGCGCCCTCTATCTCATCGACATGGATAACCGCCGCATTCACATCAGCACGGCGGGCGGCGCGATTCAGTTGCTTTCGAACAGTGAAATCGAAACGCTTTTGAACCTGGGTTACAGCGAGGTCACCGAGGGACATTATGCGGCGAGTGCGGAGAAAGTGCTCGCGGGGATTCAGAATTCGTATGACAGGGCCAAGCAGAAGGGCTGGACCTACAATGCGGAGAGCGGTGTTTGGACAAAGAAGAAACACCTTTCGCCGCTGGCGGCGCTCGGCTCCTTGGCGGCCTCCCTTCTCACGGCACTCGGTGCGGTGACGGGCGTCAAGCGAAATTATAAGATGCAGGACGGTGCCGCAAAGCGCGCTTCCACAGTCGCAGGCATTGTTGCCGCGAGCGGGGTGGCCTTCGGCTTCCGCAATACGGCGGACCGCCTGCTTGACCGAAACAGTGTGCGGCGCCGCATTCCGCGGAGCAGCGGCGGTTCCGGCGGCGGTCGCAGCAGCGGCCCCCACGGCAGCAGTTCGACCCATACGAGCTCGAGCGGCAGATCGCACGGCGGCGGCGGCAGAAGTTTTTAATGAGACATACGCTTATCTTTGGAAAGTAAGGAGACAGAAGAATGGGTGAATTGCTTTACAGTAGCACGCGGGGCGGCGAGACCGGCTGCACGGCATCGGAAGCTGTGCTAAAAGGTCTCGCAAAGGACGGAGGACTCTTCATGCCGGAGCGAATTCCGCGCTTCGACTTTGCGCTTCCGGAATTAAAGGATGCTTCTTATCAGGAAGTGGCCTATCGCGTGATGCGTCTTCTGCTCACCGATTACAGCGAAGAGGAGCTTCGCGCCTGCATCGAGGGCGCATATGACGAGAAGTTCGACACACCCGAAATTGCGCCGCTCACCTTCGCGGACGATGCTTACTATCTCGAGCTCTTCCACGGAAAGACCATCGCGTTCAAAGATATGGCGCTCTCGATTCTGCCCTATCTTATGACGACGGCGGCGAAAAAGAACGGCGTCACCAACAAGATTGAGATTCTGACCGCGACCAGCGGCGACACCGGCAAGGCAGCTATGGCCGGCTTTGCGGATGTCCCGGGCACCGGCATTGTGGTCTTCTATCCGAAGGGCGGCGTGAGCCGCTTCCAGGAACTCCAGATGATCACGCAAAAGGGCGATAACACGGCGGTCGTGAGCATCGAGGGCAATTTTGACGATGCGCAGACCGCGGTCAAGCAGATTTTCGGGGACCGCGCGTTTGAGGCAGAGCTCGCGGCAAAAAAAGGTGCAGCTTTCCAGCGCAAACTCGATTAACATCGGCCGCCTGGTGCCGCAGATTGTCTACTATGTCCACGCATATCTCGAGCTTCTGAAGGAAGAGAAGATTGCGGAAGGCGAGTGCATCAATGTCTGCGTGCCGACCGGAAACTTCGGCAATATCCTCGCGGCTTACTTCGCAAAGCGCATGGGCCTGCCGATTGACAAGCTGATTTGCGCGTCGAACGACAATAAGGTGCTCTTTGACTTTTTTGAGACCGGTGTCTATGACAAGAACCGCGAGTTTATACTGACGACTTCTCCGTCCATGGACATCCTCGTATCGAGCAATCTGGAGCGCCTGCTGTACTTGAGCGCGGGTTGCGACGCGGCGAAGACCAAGGCGCTCATGGAAGCGCTGCAGAGCGGCGGCAAGTACGCGCTGAGCGCGGAAATGCGGGCTGCCATGGCGGACTTTGCGGGCGGCTTTGCGACACAGGAGGAGGTGGCAGAGCGCATCCGCTCGCTCTATGAGAAGACCGGCTATGTGATTGATACGCATACGGCGGTTGCCTCCAAGGTCTACGAAGACTACCGGAAAACGAGCGGCGACACGAAGCCGACCGTCATTGCGAGCACGGCGAGTCCGTTTAAGTTCTCCCGCGCCGTCATGGAGGCGATTGCGGGTGATGTGAGCGCACTCGACGACTTTGCGGTGCTGGATGAGCTCCGTAAAAAAGCGGGAATCCCCTTCCCGCCTGCGGTCGAGGAGATTCGGAATGCGGAGGTGCGCCATACGCGCAGCTGCAAACCGGAAGAGATGAAGGAGCAGGTCCGCGAAATTTTATTCTCCTGAGTCACAGCAAGGAATATCAATTTTTGATTGCTTTGGATATAAAAAACGAATTGCGAAAGAGAGTGCCGTTGGCTTGACAACGGCACTCTTTTTTTTTACAATGCCAGAAGCTATATACCAACAAATAAAGTATGTATATAGGGTAATGTTTCGAGATTCGGAAGCGAGGTAAGTATGAGCGGAGAGAAAAAAGGACAGGATCACGAGCACAATCATGTGCACACACACGAGCACGCGCACACACACGAACACACGCACGAGCACGCGCACACACACGAACACACACACGAGCATGCGCACGGACACGCGCATACACATGATGACAACGCACCCGCGCACATCCACAGCCACAGAAACATCATCGGCTTTGACAAGCACGGTGTGCCGACCGTTGTGGTAAAGGCGGATCATCAGGATGAGCAGGATGAGAACGAGTTTATCCGCGACTACATGAATGCGGTCGCCGAGTATAAGAAAACCTTTCCCTCGAAGCAGGATGTCATCGACAATACGCCGGATCCCGCAGTGCGGGAGATGCTGCTCCGCGCGGAACAGCTCGGCTTTGACACGACCTTTGACCGCTTCGACAAGCAGAAGCCGCAGTGTAGCTTCGGTCTCGCCGGCATCTGCTGCAAAATCTGCAACATGGGACCATGTAAGATCACGCCGAAGAGCCCGAAGGGCATCTGCGGCGCGGATGCGGATTTGATTGTCGCGAGAAACCTGCTCCGCTCGGCGGCTGCCGGTGCGGCACAGCACGGCATGCACGGCAGAGAGGTCATTCTGTCGCTCAAGTGGGCCGCGGAGGGAAAGCTGAATCTTCCGATTCTCGGCCAGCAGAAGATTCGCGACACGGCAAAGGTCTTCGGTATTAAGACCGAGAGAAGAAGCATTAAGCGCATTGCCTCCGAACTCGCAGACAAGCTGCTCGAGGATATGTCCAGAACCGTTCCGGACGACTACGAGGTCATCAAGGCCTGTGCGCCCGCAGAGCGCCAAAAGGTCTGGAAGGATTTAGACATCATTCCGATCAGCGCCTACCACGAGGTCTTTGAAGCCTACCATAAGAGCGGTGTCGGCACGGACGGCGATTGGAGAAGCATCATGCAGCAGTTCCTGCGTTGCGGTCTTGCCTTTACCTTCTCGGGCGTCGTCTCGACCGCGATTGCGACCGACAGTCTCTTCGGTGTCGGCGACCGCGTGACCTCGAAGGTGAACATCGGCGCGCTTAAGAAGGGCTATGTGAACATTGCGGTGCACGGACATCTGCCAACCCTGGTCAGTGAGATTGTCAAGGTCGGTCAGGAGGAGGCGTTCATTGAACTCGCAAAGAAGGCAGGCGCAAAGGGCATACGTTTCTACGGCATTTGCTGCTCCGGACTCTCTGCAATGTACCGCTACGCCGGTGTGATTCCACTCAGCAATGCGGTTTCCGCGGAACTGGTGCTCGGAACCGGCGCGCTGGATCTCTGGATTGCGGACGTACAGGATGTGTTCCCGTCCATCATGGAAGTTGCAAAGTGCTTCCAAACGACTGTCATTACGACTTCCGAGTCGGCGCGTCTGCCCGGTGCGGAGCGCTTTGAATACGATCATCACCACTCGAACATCGGTGAGACAAGGGAGCTCGCGGAGCGCATTGTGAAGCGCGCCATCGAGAGCTTCGAAAACAGAAAGGGTGTTCCGGTTTATATTCCGCCCTACGAGGTGGATGCCGAGGTCGGCTTCTCGGTCGAGTATGTCCACAAGCGTTTCGGCAGCATGGCGCCGCTCGCGGAGGCTGTGAAGTCCGGTGAAATTCTGGGCATTGTGAACATGGTCGGCTGCAACAACCCGAAGGTGCTCTACGAGAAGACCGCGCTGGACGTCGCGGACATCCTCTTGCAGAACAACATTCTCATCCTGACCAACGGCTGTGTCTCCTTCCCGCTCATGAAGATGGGTTACTGCAATATGAAGGACGGACTGCCGAAAGCAGGCGAGTCGCTCAGGAGCTTCCTCTCGCCCGACCTTCCGCCGGTTTGGCATGTCGGCGAGTGCATCGACAACACCCGTTCTTCCGGTATTTTTGCGGGCATTGCGAATGAGTTCGGCAAGGCCTTAAAGGACATGCCTTTTGCCTTCACTTCTCCGGAGTGGAGCAATGAGAAGGGCATCGACGCTTCGCTCGGCTTCCGACTGATGGGAATCAACTCCTATCACTGCGTGGAGGCACAAATTCACGGTTCGAAGAATGTCATCGAGTTCCTGAAAGAGGGAACCCGCGAGACCCTGGGTTCGGTGATGCACGTCAATACCGATCCGAAGGCGCTCGCAGAGAAGCTGGTCGAGGACATCAAGGCAAAGCGCCGCGCACTCGGCTGGGTTGTCCCGGGCGAGAAGCGGAAGGCGGTTGCGCCGTAAGCGAAAGGCGCAAGGAACAAACGAGTCGCAAACAAAAAAGAGGTCGCGCAGATGCGCGACCTCTTTCGCTTCTCGGAACATGTGATAACAGGGCCTCAGATGCTCGGCTCAATCAGGCCGTAGCTGCCGTCGCGGCGCTTATACACCACGTTTACGGCACCGCTGTCGCCGTTTAAGAAGACGAAGAATGCATGTCCGAGCATTTCCATCTGGAGGCAAGCCTCCTCGGGGTTCATGGGCTGCAATTCAAACTTCTTGTTCTTTACGATGCGGATTTCCGCTTCGCCCTCATCCTCTCCCTCGTCGAGGAAGAGCTCGGAGAAGGCAAGCGCGGACTGCTTCTTGTCGACCAGCTTGTTTCTGTACTTCTTAATCTGGCGCTCAATGGTCTCTTCGGCGAGGTCTATGGAGGCGAAGAAGTCATCGGTCGCTTCCTCGGCGCGAATAAAACCGGTCTTCGTCGGAATGGTGACCTCGATGATTTCGGCATCTTTCCGACGGCTCAGAACAACGCGCGCCTCGGTCTCGGGAGCAAAGTATTTCTCGAGTTTCCCGAGCTTTTTGTTCACCTGATTCTTCAGTCTGTCGCCCAGTTCGATGTTTCTTCCGCTAATGGTGATACGCATACTGTTCTGCTCCTTTCAAGTGTGATGCATGAGCGCGGAAATCTTCGACAATTTGACGAAAACGCCGCTGTGTTGCTGACTTCAGTATAGCATAAATCATGAAAAAGAGAAGCAAAATTCAGCTTAAAATAACGCGGAATCGCTCCATTGCGATTTGGAAACAGAGGTGATAGAATAAAACGGATATACGGAATTTTATGGGACGGAAAAGACAGACAAAACTTTATTTCTGCGGACAGCGGGAGAGAGCGGGAACATGAATTTAATTGAGAGTATTTTTGGAACGCACAGCCAGCGAGAGTTGAAACTGATTAATCCTCAGGTTGAAAAGATTCTTTCGTTACGTGACACTATGGTCGCGATGAGCGATGAGGAGCTGAAGGCGCAGACCGGAAAGTTCAAGGAGCGCCTCAAAGCGGGCGAAACCCTGGATGATCTTCTGCCGGAGGCGTTTGCGACCGTGCGTGAGGCGGCGCGTCGCGCGACCGGTGTGAAGCGCGCGGACGGAACGTATGAAGGCGGCATGGAGCACTACAAGGTGCAGCTGATCGGCGGCATTGTCTTACACCAGGGCCGCATTGCGGAGATGAAGACCGGTGAAGGTAAGACCCTGGTCTCGACTGCGCCGGCTTACCTCAATGCACTGGCGGGCAAGGGTGTCTTGATTGTCACGGTCAACGACTACCTCGCGGCGCGTGACGCGAAGTGGATGGGACGCATTCACCGCTTCCTCGGCCTCACGGTCGGCGTGGTTGTGAACTCCATGGATTCGGAGGCGAGAAAGAAGGCCTATGCCTGCGACATCACCTATGTCACGAACAACGAGCTCGGCTTTGACTATCTGCGCGACAATATGGCCATCTATAAGGACCAGCAGGTGCTTCGAAACCTCGATTACTGCATCATTGACGAGGTGGACTCGGTCTTGATCGATGAAGCGAGAACGCCGCTCATCATTTCGGGTCAGTCCGGCAAGTCGACCAAGATTTACGAGGCCTGCACGGTGCTCGCAAACCAGTTAGAGCGAGGTGAGGCTTCGGGCGAGTTCACCAAGATGAACGCCATCATGGGCGAAGAAATCACCGAGACCGGAGATTACGTGGTCGATGAGAAGGATAAGGTTGTGAACCTAACCGAGGAAGGTGTCGAGAAGGTTGAGAAATTCTTCGGCATCGAGAACTTCTCGGATCCGGAAAACCTTGAGATTCAGCACTGCGTGATCTTAGCGCTTCGTGCGAAGGAGCTCATGCATCGCGACAAGGACTATGTCGTGAAAGACGATGAGGTTCTGATTGTCGATGAGTTCACGGGACGCATCATGCCGGGCAGACGTTTCTCCGACGGCCTGCACCAGGCCATCGAGTCGAAGGAGCACGTGAACGTGCGCCAGGAGTCCAAGACCCTCGCGACCATCACCTTCCAGAACTTCTTCAATAAGTTCAAGAAAAAGGCAGGTATGACGGGTACCGCTCTGACCGAGGAGAAGGAGTTCCGCAACACCTACGGCATGGATGTTATCGAGATTCCGACCAACACGCCGGTTGCGAGAAAGGACGAGGCGGACGCGGTCTTTAAGACCAAGAAAGAGAAGTTTGACGCAGTTGTCGAAGACATCCGCGAGCACCATGCGACGGGGCAGCCCTTGCTGGTCGGTACGATTACGATTGAGACCTCCGAGATGCTCTCGAAGCTCTTAAAGCGCGAGGGCATTCCCCACGAGGTTTTGAATGCGAAGTATCACGAGAAGGAGGCTGCAATCATCGCCCAGGCAGGTAAGAAGGGCGCGGTCACGATTGCAACCAACATGGCGGGCCGCGGTACCGATATTCTGCTCGGCGGCAGCTTCGAAGTGATTCGCGACGATTTAATCAAGGCACTGCCGAAGGAAGAGCAGGAGAAGTACAATCCGGAGAGCGAGAACTATGACTCCGACGCATTCGCGAAGATGGACGAGCTTGCGCGCGAGAAGTCGAAGGAACTGCAGGCCGAGGTCAGAGGACTCGGCGGTCTCCGTGTAATCGGCACCGAGCGCCATGAGGCGCGCCGCATTGACAACCAGCTGCGCGGTCGTTCCGGCCGTCAGGGCGACCCGGGTTCCTCCTGCTTCTACATCTCCCTCGAGGACGATTTGATGCGTCTCTTCGGCTCCGAGCACTTGATCGGCATGTTCAATGCCCTCGGTGTGCCGGAGGGCGAGCGCATTGAGCACAAGATGCTCACGAATGCGATCGAGAAGGCACAGATGAAGATCGAGACCAACAACTACGGCATTCGCGAGCAGCTCTTAAAGTACGACGAAGTCAACAACGACCAGCGCGAAGTGATTTACGCGGAGCGAGAGAAGGTGCTTGAGGGCGAGAACATGCGGGAAACCATACTCAGCATGGTCTCCCATGTGGTCGAGAGAGCGGTGAACCGCGCAATCGGCGAGGATACGGCCGCGAAGGACTGGGACTATCAGGAGTTGAATCATCTTCTGCTCTCGGTGATTCCGCTTGAGCCTGTCGTGTATACCGAGGATAAGACCGGTATGACGAAGAAGGAGTTGCTGGAGCAGCTCAAGGAGCAGGCAAACGCATTCTACGAGGCGAAGGAGAAGGAGTTCCCGACGCCGGAGGAGATGCGCGAGGTGGAGCGCGTTGTGTTGCTTCGCGCAATCGACGCGAAGTGGATGAACCACATCGACGACATGGAGCAGCTCCGCCAGGGCATAGGCCTCCAGGCTTACGGCCAGAGAGATCCGCTGGTCGAGTACAAGATGGAAGCCTACAACATGTTCGAGGAGATGATTGCCGGCATTGAGGACGACACGGTGCGCCTGCTCTGCCACCTTCGCATCGAGCGTAAGGATGCGATTGAGCGCAGCGAGACGCCGGTCATCACCGGAACCAACAAGGACAGCGGGCTCGTGAAGGCACCGATTGTCAATGAGCAGAAGAAGATTATGCCGAACGATCCCTGCCCCTGCGGCAGCGGCAAAAAGTTCAAGCAGTGCTGCGGACGCAAGCTCTTTAAGCAGAACGGAGAGCAGGGACCGGCGCCGGTGCAGCTTTAAAACAGGAGGCAGCTTTGGTCGAATTAGATAATATGAAATACACCCTCTCCACCTATCAGAAGCCGCTTCAGGAGGTGGAGGGCTCCTTTGGATCTTGAGAACAAGGAGAAACGCATCGCAGAGCTTGACCGCATGATGGAGGAGCCGAACTTCTGGGAGAACCCGGAGCAGTCGACCAAGATTGTGCGGGAGAACAAGAGCCTGAAGGACACGGTGGAGCGTTTTCACAAGCTTTCGAGCGCCTTTCAAGATATTGCGGACATGATTGAGCTCGGAAACGAGGAGGGCGATGAAGAGCTGATTCCGGAGATTCGGGAGATGCTGGACGGCTTTATCCATGATTTGGAGACCCTCAAGGCAGAGACTTTGCTGACCGGAGAGTACGACGCCAACAATGCGATTCTGCGCCTGAATGCGGGCGCGGGCGGCACGGAGTCCTCGGACTGGTGCTCCATGCTCTACCGCATGTTCACGCGCTGGGCAGAGAGTCACGGCTACTCAATCGAGGTTCTCGATTATCTCGACGGCGATGTCGCGGGTATCAAGTCCGTGACCATTCAGATTAACGGCGAAAATGCCTACGGAAGACTGAGAAGTGAACACGGTGTGCACCGTCTGGTGCGCATCTCGCCCTTCAATGCCGCGGGCAAGCGTCAGACTTCGTTTGTCTCCTGCGACATCATGCCGGAGCTCACGAATGAGATTCATGTCGATATCAACCCGGATGACCTCCGCATCGACACCTATCGCTCGAGCGGCGCAGGCGGTCAGCACATCAACAAGACCTCCTCGGCCATCCGCATCACCCACCTGCCGACCGGCATTGTCGTAACTTGCCAGAACGAGCGCAGCCAGTTCCAGAACAAGGATAAGGCTATGCAGATGCTCGAGGCCAAGCTCTACATGCTGGAACAGCAGCAGCAGGCGGAAAAGGCGGACGAGATTCGCGGCGTCGTGAAGGACAACGGCTGGGGCAGCCAGATTCGCTCTTATGTCTTACAGCCTTACACGATGGTCAAGGATCACCGCACGGGCTTTTCGACCGGCAATGTAGACGCCGTACTCGACGGCGATCTCGATGACTTTATGACGGCCTACCTCACTTGGGTGAGCCTCGGCAAGCCGGATATGAAAGGCGCAGGCAGCGACGATTAATGCAAAAAATCCCGGCGGATACGCCGGGATTTTTTGTGCGGCCTTCCCAATTTGTTATGAGTAACTTGCGCTTCCGGAAACTGCGTGATAGAATTCCCCCTGTGAGAAACAACTGTTTTTAGAGGACGTACAGATGGAAGAAGAAGGCAGATACTTTGTCGTCCGCCGCAAGGCGGTACCGGAAGTTCTGCTGCGTGTTGTCGAGACCAAGAGACTGCTCCGGGCCAACCGGGGCATGTCGGTCAGCGAGGCGACCGAGCAGACCGGAATCAGCAGAAGCTCATTCTATAAGTACAAAGACGACATCTTTCCGTTCGGCGACAGTGTGAGCGGACAGAGAATCACGCTCTCCATTGATATTTTGGACGAGCCGGGATTGCTCGCGGACTTGCTCGCGGCGGTTGCGCGCTCACAGGCGAATATCATCACCATACACCAGTCCATTCCCTTAAACGGGATGGCAACGGTCTCGCTCTCACTCGAAGTGCGGCAGGAGACCGGGGATTTGTCCGGCATGGTGGAGGAGATGGAGGGACTGCGGGGCGTCCGCGAAGTAACGATTTTATCGAGGGAGTGAAACAATGATTAAAGCAGCAATTATGGGTTACGGTACCGTCGGTGCAGGTGTCTACGAGGCGGTTAAGGTCAATCAGGAGGTGATTGAGAGAGAGGTCGGCGAGGGCCTTTCGATTAAGCGCATTCTGGATCTCAGAAGTTTTCCGGGCGATCCGGCGGAGAAGCTGATTACGGATAAGTTTTCGGATATCGAAGAAGATGAGGAGATTTCTCTGGTTGTCGAGACCATGGGCGGCACGACGCCGGCCTATGAGTTTGTGAAGGCGGCGCTCTTAAAGGGCAAGCACGTCGTGACGAGCAACAAGGCGCTGGTCGCGGCACACGGCACGGAGCTTTTGCGGATTGCGCGCGAAAAGAAGGTCAATTTCTTCTTCGAAGCTGCGGTCGGCGGCGGAATCCCGGTGATTCGCACGCTCGGAATCGGGTATCAGGGACAGGTAATTACGGAAATTACCGGCATTCTGAACGGAACGACGAATTATATTTTGACGCGTATGGACCGCGAGGGCGCAGAGTTCGGCGATGTGCTTGCGGATGCACAGCGTCTCGGCTATGCGGAGCGGAATCCGGAGGCGGATATCGAGGGACATGACAGCTGCCGTAAGATTGCGATTCTTTCCTCTCTCGTGACGGGCAAAGAGGTGAACTTTGAGGATGTATACACCGAGGGCATTTCGAAGATTGACAGCACGGACTTCCGCTATGCGTCCGAGCTCAGAGCTTCGATTAAGCTTGTCGGTTCGGCGCAGTTTGCCGGAGATCAGGTCACGGTCAGCGTTTTCCCGCTGCTTGTCAGCGATGAGAATCCGCTCTACGCGGTGCACGGTGTCTACAACGGCATTGTGATTAAGGGTAATCTCCTCGGCACGACCATGCTTTACGGCAGCGGCGCGGGCAAGCTCCCGACCGCAAGTGCGGTGCTTGCGGACATGATGGAGGCGGGCAAGCATAAGAACGAGAATGTGCGCTTCGGTTGGACGGCGGAGCGTCAGGAGGTCACCTCGCACGAGAGCGAGAAGCACCGCTACTTTGTGCGTCTCTCGGGCGATGCGGCTTCGCTTGCGGCTGCGAAGGAGCAGTTTGAGGCGGAGCGCGTGATTCAGCTGCCCGGACTCGAGGAAGTTGCGATTGTCAGCGCGCCGATGACAGAGTTTACCTATCGCGAGAGAGCGGCCAAGGTCCCGAATATCCTCGCGATGATACGCGCGGAGCTCGCGGAATGAATGTGACGCGCGAGAGCCGCTCGGAGGAGGAAACCGAGCGCTTTGCGGCGGAACTCGCGGCGGCGGTTCCGCCCGGAACCGTGATTGCGCTCGAGGGGGATCTCGGCGCCGGCAAGACGGCCTTTGCGCGCGGCTTTGCGCGCGGTCTCGGCATTACCGAGCCGGTGACCAGTCCCACCTTTACTATTCTGCAGAGCTACGAGGGCGGACGTCTGCCGCTCTGGCATTTCGATCTCTACCGTCTCGAAGACGAGAGCGAGATGGATGAAATCGGCTACGAAGACTGCTTTTACGGGGAGGGTGTAAGTCTGGTGGAATGGGCTTCCAGAATGCCGGACTGCCTCCCGGAAAATGCCGTACACGTGGAAATATCCCGTGTGCCGGAGCGAGGAGACGATGTGCGAGAACTCCGCGTTTCTGGGTTTCCGGCAAAGGAAGGCGAAGTATGAAAATTCTCGGAATTGAGAGTGCGGCACTGACCGCTTCGGTCGCAGTCGTGAGTGACGGGATTTTGACGGCGGAATATACCGTGACCGACAAAAAGACGCACTCGCAGACCTTGTTGCCCATGCTCGACGAAGTAAAGCGCATATTGGAACTGAACCCCGCCGAAATCGATGCCATTGCGATTTCCGCGGGGCCGGGTTCGTTTACGGGACTCAGAATCGGCGCGGCGACGGCAAAGGGCCTCGGTCTTGCGCTCGGAAAGCCGCTCGTTGCGGTTTCCACGCTGGAGGCACTTGCCTTTAACTTGGCAGACAGCGAACTGCTGCTCTGCCCGGTCATGGACGCGCGGCGAAACCAGCTCTACAACGGTCTTTACCGCCGGACGCGTACGGAGAAATCCGAGTTCAATGCGGGCGGCTGTCTCACGGAAGTTGTTGCACCGCGTGCCGTTGCGGCAGAGGCTTTGATCGAAGAGCTCAATGCGCGCGGGGAGGCGGTGATTTTTCTCGGCGACGGCGTTCCGGTGTTATCCGGACTTGCGGCTTCGCTCACCGTGCCGTATTCGGTTGCGGCTCCGAACAACAGCCGCGCGCGTGCGGCCTCGGTGGCGGCGCTCGGAGAAATTTACGCGGCAGCCGGAAAGACCGTTCCCGCGGAAGACTTTGCCCCGGAGTATCTGAGAAAAAGCCAGGCGGAGCGTGAGCGCGAGGAAGCGATACAATATGATTTGGAGCGGGAACTCGCGGCAGGCGTGAGCCCGAAAAAAGCGAGGGCAGAGCGTTGAGCGCATTGCCTGAATTGCGACCTGCGGTCGCAGCGGATCTGGAGGCAATGGCAGAATCGGAGCGCCGTTGTTTTCCGGATCCTTGGTCTTTTCGGCTGCTTTCGGATTTGTTAGGCTCTTCGTATGACAGCGTCTTTGTGCTTGTTTCGGAGGACACGCTGCTCGGCTATGTCAATGTGCGCGTGCTCGGCGATGAGGCGGAACTTATGCGCATTGCGGTCGTTCCGGAGGAGAGGGGAAAGCGCTACGGGCTTACATTGCTTCGCGCGGGACTTGTTGAAATGTGTGCGCGGGGCGCGGAGGCGGCGACCCTTGAGGTGAGAGCCGGAAATGCAGCTGCGATTCGACTGTATGAGAAACATGGTTTTCTGCTTGCGGGCAGAAGAAAGAAGTATTATGAAAATCCGGTAGAGGATGCGCTCATCTACTGGAATCGAAATTTATCTGTTTGGAAAGAAGAGGTTACGGATGCTTGATATTTGTCTCCTTGGAACCGGCGGCATGATGCCGCTGCCGTATCGCTGGCTCACGTCTATGATGGCGCGCTGCAACGGCTCCTCGCTGCTCATTGACTGCGGGGAGGGCACGCAGATTGCGCTCCGGGAGAAGGGCTGGAGCCCGCGCTCCATTGACGTGATCTGCTTTACGCACTACCACGCGGACCACATCAGCGGTCTGCCGGGACTGCTTCTCACCATGGGAAACGCAGAGCGCCACGAACCGCTGCTCATGATAGGCCCGAAGGGCTTGGAGCGCGTGGTGACGGCGCTCCGCAGCATTGCGCCGGAGCTCCCGTTCCCCATTTGCTTTCGGAACTCGGCGAGCAGAGAGAAAGAGAGAAAGATAGGCCCCTATGTGATCGAAGCCTACCGCGTGAACCACAACGTGCTCTGCTACGGCTACTGTATCAGCATACCCCGCATCGGCCGCTTTGACGCGGCGCGCGCCAAGGAGCAGGGCATACCGCTGAAATTCTGGAACCCCCTGCAGAAGGGACAGACCATAACGGACGGCGACAAGGTCTATACGCCGGACATGGTGCTCGGCGAAGCGCGGCGCGGGCTCAAGGTCAGCTATTGCACCGACACGCGTCCGGTTCCGGCCATTGCGGAATATGCGAAGGATGCGGATCTCATGATATGCGAGGGCATGTACGGCGAGCCGGATAAGCAGCAGAAGGCGCGGGAGCATAAGCACATGACCATGCAGGAGGCGGCAAAACTCGCGGCGGAAGCGAAGCCGAAGGAACTCTGGCTCACGCACTACAGCCCTTCGCTCAACTACCCGGAAGAATTTATGGAGGGAATCCGGAAGATCTTCCCGGCGGCAAAGGCGGCAAAGGACGGCTGGACCATGGAACTGGATTTCCCGGAGGAGGCGTAATGCGAATTCTTGCAATCGAAAGTTCTTGCGATGAGACGGCGGCGGCGGTCGTAGAGGACGGCAGAACCGTGAGGTCGAATGTGATTTACTCCCAGATTGAGACCCACACGCTCTACGGCGGTGTGGTCCCGGAGATTGCATCGCGTGCGCACATCGAAAAAATAAACCAGGTCGTAGCGCAGGCGCTTGAACAGGCGGAGATGACGCTTCGGGAGGTAGATGCCGTCGCGGTGACCTACGGTCCCGGACTCGTGGGACCGCTCTTAATCGGCGTCTCTGCGGCAAAGGCCATGGCCTGGGCGGCGGGCAAGCCCTTAATCGGGGTAAACCACATCGAGGGGCATGTCTCGGCGAATTTTATTGCGAATCCGGACTTAAAGCCGCCCTTCCTCTGTCTCATTGTGTCCGGCGGACACACGAATCTCGTGATGGTCGAAGACTACGGAAAGTTCCGTATCCTCGGGCAAACCCGGGACGATGCGGCGGGCGAGGCCTTCGACAAGGTGGCGAGATCGGTGGGGCTCGGTTACCCGGGCGGGCCGAAGATCGATAAAAAGGCGCGGGAGGGAAATCCCGATGCCATTGTCTTTCCGCGGGCCAAGGTCGCGGGTTCTCCCTATGACTTTAGCTTCAGCGGCTTAAAGAGTGCGGTGTTAAACTATCAGAATCACGCGAAGATGACGGGAGAGGAGATACCGGTCGCTGACCTCGTGGCTTCGTTCCAGAAGGCGGCCGTGGAAGTGCTGGTCTCTCACACGATGGAAGCCGCGCGGGACTTTGACTGTAAGACCATCGCCATGGCGGGCGGTGTCGCGGCGAACTCCGCGCTCCGCGAGGCCATGCGCCTTGCCTGCGAAGCCGCGGGTTATACCCTTACCTACCCGGAACTCGGTCTTTGCACGGACAATGCGGCCATGATAGGTTCTGCGGCCTACTACGAGTATCGGGCGGGAAGAACAAGCGGCTGGGATTTGAATGCCGTTCCGAATTTGAAACTCGGGGAGCGCTGAGATGGCGGGGAAGAAGACGGCGGCCGTTTTGCTTGCAGGCGGGCACGGCGCGCGGATGCAGAGCAAAATTCCGAAGCAGTTTTTGCTGCTCGCAGGGCATACCGTGCTCTGGCATGCGCTGAAGGCGCTCTCGGAGAGCGAAATCGAAGAGATTGTTTTGGTCACACCACGGGGAGAAGCGGAAACCCTACTTCGGGAATATCGGGAGGACCAGGGCTTTCACAAATTGATCGCAGCCACAGAGGGCGGTGCGGAGCGCTGTGACTCGGTCTTCGCGGGACTCACTGCGCTTCGGGAGCGCGGCACGGAGCTGGTTTTTATCCACGATGCCGCGCGCCCCTTTGTGTCGCAGGAACTTCTTACGCGGATGCGGGATGCGGGAGAGCGCTACGGCGCGGCCGTTCCGGTGTTGCCGGTAAAGGACACGATTAAGCTCGGAAACGCGGAGGGCTTTGTCGCGGACACCCCGCCGCGCGCCCTGCTCTTTGCGGCGCAGACCCCGCAGGTCTTTTCCTATGCGGAGATCTGTGCGGCCTATGAGGCCTATGACAGGGCGAGAAAGGCAGAAGATGCGCGCGCCCTGCTCGCGACCGACGACGCACAGGTCATGGAACGCTTCGGCGCCTGTCCCGTGAAACTGGTGGGGGGCGAAGAACAAAATCAGAAGCTCACAACGCCCGAGGATATGGCAAGGGCGGAACTTTGGCTCAAAAGTCGAGAGTTGCGGCACTGAGCCGCTACAGCGTGACATGTGCAATCATCAAATGAACACCGGCAGCGAAAGAGAACTCGCTGCCGGTGTTTTTGTTTGACGCTTTTGGCTTTAGCCTGCTGAGCATTTGCTTCGCTTGCAAAGCAAGTGAAGCATTGCGAAGCTAAAAACCACCCGCTATGCGGGTGGAGACAAATCGTTTAACAAAGAAATCACCTTTCCGTACAATAGAGGTGTCCAAGCCACTACTGAGAAAGGAAAGGTGATTTCATGCCAAAGGCTAATAGTGCTGCACATACCAAATGGTTGTGCAAGTACCATATCGTCTTTACGCCAAAGTATAGACGAAAAATAATCTACAATCAATACAAGAAGGATTTGGCTCAAATCCTACATGATCTTTGCGCATACAAAGGCGTAGAGATTATAGAAGGGCATTTGATGCCAGACCATGTGCACATGTTAGTGAGCATACCACCGAAGATTAGTGTATCGTCTTTCATGGGATACCTGAAAGGGAAAAGCTCGCTGATGATGTTCGATCGGCATGCGAATCTGAAGTATAAGTTTGGGAATAGGCACTTTTGGGCAGAGGGATACTACGTAAGTACCGTAGGATTGAATGATGCGACGGTAAGAAAGTATATCCAAGACCAGGAGAGAGCCGATATTCTTCAAGATAAGATGAGTGTAAAGGAGTACGAAGATCCGTTCGGGGCGAAGCCTGGAACGGATCAAAAGTAATTAAGCCAATAATTGCCCCTTTAGGGGCAGCCAGGTGATAAAAGCAAGGTGGCTTGAACGGAGCCCCCAGGAAGCTCAGCTTCCTGGGAGGCACTAAGAGAAAGCCAGCGCCTTTAGACGCTGGCTAGTAACGCGGGCTTATAGCCCGCATCCCTAACCACCCGTTTTACGGGTGGGGGCGATTCGGGAATAGCGGTGCTCGGTATAGGGAATACGGAGCATGCGAAGAGGGCTCGGGCTTTGCGGGAGCGTAAAAACGGCAAGCTTCTCGGAAGTGCAAAATAAGCTGTGCGGGTGTGGAGACACACAGCAGAACCGTAAGTAAAAATATAGTTATAGCCATTCATCGCAGGAAAGAGAAATGAACAAAAGCACTGATAATATCAGCGTATACTGCCGAAATAAAGCGCGAGAAAAGCGAAATGAAGGGTGCCGAAGCAGAGCCCCGGCGTCCCTGCCTCCGGCGTGGCGCCCCGGTTGAATGCCGTGTTGCAGGTGTACCCAATTACGGAGGTTTTTCATCTGCTGCGGCAGATATTTCGATACAACGGGGCACAGAAAAAGCACGCATTTAAGCCGTCTTTGGCCTATTTGCGTGCTTCTCTCTTCGCGGAGAGGATGGGATTCGAACCCATGTGCCCCGAAGGACTAACGGTTTTCAAGACCGCCTCGTTATGACCGCTCCGACACCTCTCCAAGTGTAGTGAATGAAGTATACATGAAAGCGGCGATCTCTGTCAATGCCCGCAACAATTTTGCCGGTATTTGATTGCGGAGAAGAGGTGGCTTCGATATAATATAGACAAAAAATAGGGGGGATTTCCATGGGAGAACGTGCAGGACTTACAAGAGAGTTTGCGGAGCGCTTGGAGAAACGTCTGGACGAGTTAAAGTGGCTCTATGCGGAACTGTACCATAATGACGAAAATGCCTTTCGGTATTTTCTTTCCATGCTCGAGCGGATGTACGAAGCGCGTCCGGAGGAACTCAAGGTCCTGGATCGGGAGCGGGAGCAGAGCGCGGACTGGTATCGCAGCAACGAAGTACTCGGCATGATGCTGTACACGAATTGCTTCGCCGGAAATCTTCGCGGCGTGCGGGAAAAACTTCCCTATCTCAAAGAGGCAGGTGTGACTTACATTCACCTCATGCCCCTGCTTGCAAGTCCCAAGGGGCGCTCGGACGGCGGGTATGCGGTGGCGGACTTCCGTCAGGTCGAGCCGGAGCTCGGCACCATGGAAGATTTCGCGGCACTTGCCTCGGATTGCCATAAAAGCGGCATGAGCGTATGCCTTGATTTTGTAATGAACCACACTTCGGAGGATCACGAGTGGGCGAGACGCGCCCGCGCCGGTGAGAAGGAGTTCCAGGACCGCTATTTCTTCTTTGACAACTGGAATATCCCGAACGACTTTGATCGCACGGTGCCGCAGGTGTTCCCGATGACCGCGCCGGGAAATTTCAGTTGGTGTAATGAAGTCGGAAAGGTGGTTATGACCAGTTTCTATCCCTATCAGTGGGATTTGAACTACGCGAACCCGACGGTCTTTAACGACATGACGGAGAACCTCTTCTTTCTATGCAACCAGGGCGCGGATATCATCCGCTCGATGCGGTTCCTTACATCTGGAAGTCACTCGGCACGGACTGCCGCAATCTTCCGCAGGTGCACACCATAGTCCGCATCATGCGGATGGCGGCGGAAATCGTGTGCCCGGCAACGCAGATTCTCGGCGAAGTCGTGATGGAGCCTTCGAAGGTTGTGCCTTATTTCGGGACGCTCGAAAAGCCGGAGTGCCACATGCTCTACAATGTCACAACCATGGCGACGACCTGGCACACGGTGGCGACCAAGGATGTGCGCCTCTTAAAGCACCAGCTCGGACAGATTTTTGCGCTGCCGAAACAGTATTTATTCCTCAACTACCTGCGTTGCCACGATGACATCGGCTGGGGCTTGGATTTCGGCTTCTTAAAGCAGTTCGGCATAGATGAAGTGGGGCATAAGCGCTTCTTTAAACGACTGCCTCCGCGGTTATTTCTACGGCTCGGATGCAAGAGGAGAGCTTTATAACGACGATCCGCGGCTCGGAGACGCAAGACTCTGCGGAACCACGGCCTCCCTCTGCGGCATCGAGGCGGCGGAATACGAGGGCAATGTTTGGAAACTGGACCGCGCGATTCGCCTGCACATCATGTTGCACGCCTTTCTCTTTACCCAGTCCGGTGTTCCGGTCATTTATTCCGGGGATGAGATCGGTCAGTTGAACGATTACGGCTACCACAACGATCCCTATAAGTGGGACGATTCGCGCTACCTGCACAGAGGTAACTTCTCCTGGGATGAGGCGGCACTTCGAAAAGATACGGAGAGCCGAGAGGGCAGAATCTTCAATGCGCTCCGAAAGCTCGAAACCTTGCGGAGTGCACATCCGGTCTTCCTGACGGCTGCGGATACTTGGATTATCGAGACCTACAACGATCATGTTCTCGGTATTGGTCGTTATTATGACGGGGAGAAGCTGGTGGCACTGTTTAACTTCAGTCCTCAGGATGAGACCGCCTGGGTCAATGAGCCGGAAAACTACACGGATCTCATGACGGGCGAGCCGCGGCGCGCACAGGCAGTCGGCATTCCGGCCTTCGACTTTGCTTGGCTCCTCTGGAGTCGGGAAGAAGAGTTGAAGCGAGAAAAGGAAGCGGAAGCGGCGCGAGAGGCTGCGGCAAAGGAAGCTGCGAAAGAGCGGAAGGCAGCCGAGAAAAAGAAGGTCTCCGGCGCAAAAAGCCGGAAAAGAATCCGGTCCCGGAAGCGGAAAAGATGGTTGACAAGGAAGTCGAGGCAAAGAGGGAGACCGAAGAAACAGCTGCAAAGAAGCTGGTCGAGAGAGCGGAAGAAGTGAAAAAGGCCGAAGAGGAAGCAGGCGAGGCAGCGGCTGAACAGAAGGTGGTCGAAGAAAGAAAAGCGGCCGAAGAAGCGGCGCGTAAGACGGTCGAAGCCGTGATGAAGGCGGAGGATGCAGCAAAGAAGGCCGGAAAAGCCGCGCAGTCGAAACGGGCGGCAGGCGGCACCAAGGGAAAGAAAAAGGGTACAAAGAAATGAGCAAGCTTATTTTTCTGGACATTGACGGAACCCTGACAGAGGCGGGTACCAATACGCCCCCGGATTCCGCGGTGCGCGCCATGGAACAGGCACGGAAAAAGGGGCACAGGCTTTTTCTTTGCACCGGCAGAAATCCGGATATGCTAAGCCCCCTGCTCCGCTATCCCTTTGACGGCATGGTGGCGAGTTCAGGCGGCTATGTAAAGGTCGGAGAGAAGGTACTCTACGACCATCCGATTCCGGCGGAAACCCTTAAGCTTGCGCTGGACACCCTTCATCGGAACGGCGTCTTCTGCACCATAGAGGGCACGGAGGGCTCCTTCGGCGATGCCGATTTGAAGGATTTTCTGGACAACACGGAGGGCGGAAATTCAGAGATTGAGCGCTGGCGCAAAGCCCTGTCCGCAAGTCTCGGCATACGGCCTATGTCCGAGTATGCGGGCGAGGAAATTCACAAAATTGTTATTATGGCGCGGGAGGCGGCGCAGCTTTCGGAATGCAAGCAGTTGCTCGAAAAAGACTTTCACTTTGTCATTCAGGATGTGCCGGCCCACGGCTGTGTGAACGGCGAAATCGTGAGCCACGATTTTGACAAGGGCAAGGGTGTTCGCCGTATCGTCGACTATTTCGGCGCGGATATCGCGGATACCATAGGCTTCGGTGACAGCATGAACGACCTCGAGATGATGGAGACTGTCGGGTATGCGGTCTGCATGGAGAACGGTTCTCCGGCGCTCAAAGAGCGCGCCGACTGGGTCTGCCCGGCGGTCACGGAAGACGGGATTTATATCGCGTTCGAAAAACTCGGACTCCTGTAATCACAAAGTTTACCGCCGGACGGCGGAAGCGGATGCAAAGGTCCCGTGAAAGACGGGTTGCTTCGGAAAGGGGTTGGATTTATGGCACTGGATTACAGGAAGTGCGCGCAGGAAATCGTCGACCACATCGGTGGGCGTGAGAATGTCGCACAGGCCGCGCACTGCGCGACGAGACTCAGGCTGGTGATCAAGGACAACAGCAAGGTCGATAAGAACTACCTCGACAATGTGGAGGGCGTCAAGGGTATGTTTGAGTCGAACGGACAGCTGCAGCTCATCATCGGCACCGGTACGGTCAACAAGGTGTATGAGGAGTTTCTGAACATCACCGGCATGACGGCGGCGACCAAGGACGATGTCAAGGCCGCGGCGGCCGCACAGCAGCCGCTCTGGAAGAGGCTGTTAAAGCCGATCGGCGATGTCTTCGTCCCGATTCTGCCGGCCATTGTCGCATCGGGTCTCATGATGGGACTTGTGGAGGCCCTCGCGAAGATTCCGGGACTCGGCTTTGCGGGTTCCGACTGGTTTGCCTTCCTCGACATGGTCGCGAATACGGCCTTTGCCTATTTGCCGGTTATAGTTGCAATCTCGGCGGCGCGTGTGTTCGGCGGCAACATCTTCCTCGGCGCAGTCGTGGGTCTCTTGATGATTCACTCTTCGCTGACGAACGGCTGGAATGCGGCAAACGGTTACGAGGTCTGGTACCTCTTCGGAAAGATACAGATTTTCCCGAACTATGCTTTGGGACAGATTAACCAGCTCGGCTATCAGGGTCACGTGATTCCGGTCATCTTGTCGGTCTTCTGTATGAGTAAGATCGAGAAGTGGTTCCACGATCATGTGCCGGAGATGCTGGATCTTTTCATCACCCCGCTCTGCACGGTGATGAGCACGGCGCTCCTCACCTTCATGATCATCGGACCGATTTTCTCGGGTCTTGAGACCATGGTATTAAACGGCGCGGAACTCTTGGTGCACAATCCGCTCGGCGCTATGATTATGGGTGCGATTTACCCGGCGACCGTCGTCATGGGTCTGCACCACATGTACAACGTCATTGAGGCGGGCATGCTCGGTTCCGTGGGCTTAAACACCTGGATGCCGATTGCAAGTGCGGCAAACTTCGCACAGTTCGGTGCCTGCCTCGCGGTCGGCATCAAGGCGAGAAGTCAGAAGACCAAGAGCATCGCGGTGCCCTCGGCGCTCTCCGCTTCTCTCGGCATTACCGAGCCGGCAATCTTCGGTGTCAACATGCGCTTCTATAAGCCCTTCCTCGCCGGCATGGTCGGCGGCGCAATCGGTGCGCTTTCGGCGCGCTGATGGGACTCGGCGCGACGGCTTACGGCGTGACCGGTCTCCCGGGTTATCTCACCGTCAACAATCCGTTGCTCTACACGGTGCTGCTCGCAATTTCCGGCGGCATTGCGTTCGCGGCGTCCTGGGTCCTGTTTAAGGAAGAGAACACGGAAGCTCCGGCGGCTGCGGAAGAGAAGAAGGAAGCACCCGCAAAAGAAGAGAACTTTATCGGCGAAGTTGTGATTCGCTGTGAGGCGGGCACGATTGCGGCACCGGTCAAGGGACAGGCGGTAAAGCAGGAGGATATTCCGGACGAGACCTTTGCCCAGGGCATACTCGGTGCGGGCCTCGGCATTCAGCCGGAGGAAGGCGTGGTGTATGCGCCCTTTTGACGGCACGATTTCCTCGGTTGCGGAGTCCAAGCACGCAATCGGCATCAGCGGTGCGGGCGATATGGAGCTGTTGATTCATGTCGGCATCGACACAGTGGCAATGAATGGAGACGGTTTCGAGCCGTTGATCTCCGAGGGCGACAGCGTGAAGCTGGGTCAGCCGATACTCCGCTTCTCCAGAGAGAAGATCAAGGCAGCGGGGCATCCGGATCTGGTCGTCGTGTTGCTCACCAACTCGGACGATTACACGAGCGTAGAAATCAGTTGACAGAATAACCAGAGTAAGCGAGAGAAGGAGAAAACATCATGAAAGAATTCACCTACACCGTTACCGACCCGAATGGCATCCACGCTCGTCCGGCAGGCCTCTTGGTCAAGCAGCTCAAGGCTTATAAGAGTACCGTCACCATCTTTAAGGGCGATAAGAACGTCGACATGAAGAAACTGCTCGCACTCATGGGCCTCGGCGTCAAGCAGGGCGATCTTGTGACCGTCCGGGTTGAGGGAGAAGATGAGGAAGCCTGCGCTGCAGAGCTTGAGAAGTTCCTGAAGGAGACGTTCTGAGTCGAGGAGGCAAGGCATGCAGGTAGCTACCGGCAAGAGCGTTTTAAACGGGATTGCCATCGGAAAAATTAAAATTTATAAGGCGCCGAAGCTCGAAATCAGCGACAGCCTGATTAAGGATGTCGAGTCCGAACTGAAGCGTTTCGACGACGCCAGAGAGCGCGCCATCGAACAGCAGAATGCGCTCTACGAAAAGGCGCTGGTCGATGCCGGTGAGGACAGCGCGGAGGTGTTCTCCGTCCATGCGATGATGCTTGAGGACGACGATCTTCTGGATGCAACCAACGAAATCATCAAGACGCAAAAGCACACGGCGGAGTATGCGGTCAAGGTGGCCTTCGACAATCAGGCCAAGGTTTTTGCGGAAATGGATGATCCGTACATGCGGGAGAGAGCGGCGGATATCTACGACATCGAGCAGGCGGTGCTGAACTATCTCTTCGGCATCAATGCGGATGCGCTGCAGGGTACGGAGCCCTGTATTCTGGCAGCCAGGGACCTTACACCTTCCGAGACCGTGCGCCTCGATAAGTCGCTTCTCCTCGGCATCATCACCAAAGAGGGATCGCTCAACAGTCACACAGCGATACTTGCGCGTTCCATGGGCATTCCTGCCCTGGTGCAGTGCAAGGACGTGGACGAAGACTGGGACGGACGGGAAGCCATCATCGACGGCTATAATTCCTGCGCCTATATCGAACCGACCGAGGATCTTGCGAAGTCACTTCGGAAGCGCAAGGAAAAGGACGCCAAGCAAAAGGCGCTTTTACAGGAGTTAAAGGGAAAGAGCAATACGACCATAGACGGCAAGACCATTCAGGTCTATGCGAACATCGGCGGCCCCTCCGACATCGGCCTCGTGCAGCAAAACGATGCGGGGGGCGTGGGCCTCTTCCGCTCGGAGTTTGTCTACCTCAATTCGAGAGACTATCCGAGTGAGGAGGAGCAGTTTAATGCTTATCGTCTGGCGGTCGAGACGCTTGCGCCGAAGCAGGTCATCATCCGTACCTGTGACATCGGAGCGGACAAGCAGGTTGAGTACATGAACATGGCGAAGGAGGAGAATCCGGCCATGGGTGTGCGCGCAATCCGCATTTGCCTGACCCGGAAGGACTTCTTTAAGACCCAGTTGAGAGCACTGCTCCGTGCATCGGCCTACGGCAACCTCGGCATCATGTTCCCGATGATTATTTCGATGCGGGAGCTCAGAGAGTGCAAGGAGTTGCTCGCGGAGTGTGCGGAAGAACTGAAGAAGCAGGGCGTGAAGCTTGGCAATTACGCGGTCGGTATCATGGTTGAGACACCGGCAGCTGTTCTGATTGCCGATGAGCTAGCGTCGGAGTGCGATTTCTTCTCGATCGGAACCAACGACCTCACACAGTATACGCTGGCCATCGATCGGCAGAACGCAGGCCTGGATCCCTTTCTCGCAAAGCACCATCCGGCCGTGCTTCGGCAGATTAAGATGACCATTGATGCGGGTCATCGTCAGGGCATCTGGGTCGGTATCTGTGGGGAGCTCGGCGCCGATCTCGCACTCACGGAGACCTTTCTCCGCATGGGCGTTGACGAACTCTCGGTAAACCCGGTATCTGTCCTGCCGCTCCGGAAGATTATTCGCGGCATCGACCTCCGGAAGGAACCGGGCGCGGGTCTAACGGATGAGACGGAAGCAGTGGGTACGACGACGGATTAAAGCGAGTTAAGCTCTGAAAGCAGAATTACGGAAATACAGAAGAAACGATAGAGTCCGCCCTTTCGCCGAAACACGGCGCAAGGGCGGACGCTTATTTTTATCAAAGAGCATACGAAAGACTTTGATAGAGCAACTTGAATATGAGTAAGCCTTGTACGCGGAGAGAAGAAGTGTATCTGAGTTTCAAGCGGCTCGATGACGTCAAGTTTCAAGCGGCCCAATGACGGCGTGGAAGTCTTCCGTAAAGGAGAAAAGTAAGATTTCCGGCTGTCTCTGCAATATCTCTGTGTGCAAGCCTTGTGTGAGGGTAAAGGATTGCGTTTCGGTAATGCGAAGCGCAAGGCGAAGTCGGAGGAATGCTTCTACTGCGCGGAAAGTTAATGTGGTACAATAAAAAAATCGGATTGAAAAAGAGACCGCAATGTGAAGTCATGGGAGACAGCGTATGAAACAACTGTGTTATCTTTTGGTGCCGCTCGGAGCGGCGCTCATTATTTTCGGTATACGCGGGATAATCGCTAACGTGAAGGTGAAGCTTCTATACGAGCAGCCCTACATCGAAGAGAGCGGCAGCTTTACTGTCACGGAGCCGGGAAACTACGGCATTTGGTTAAACGGAAAGCAGTACAGCAAATCCCCGTATGGGGAATTCGGTTTGCAACTCTCAATCAAAGAGACGGGAGAGATGATTCCGCTCAGCAGACCGTTGATGCGCACCACCGTAAGCGGCATCGGGACGGCACGCATGGAGCTCTATACCTTTTATGTGGATGCCGGCAACTATACCTTGACGCGGACGGGGGATGCGAGCCTCGGTGACAGATTGCTCTCAAATGTCGGGAAGGTCGTGAGCAGAAAACCGGTCGACTATGCGCGCTTCTCCTTCCGCGTCTATCCGAACAGATCTATCGCATTCGGATTTGCCTATGGTTTTTGCATTACCTTGGGATTTATGCTCATAAATTTCGGCTTACTCCTGCCGCACTATCTGTAAGCTAAGGCCAAACCAAAGTCTTACTCTGCGAGAATCATGAGACGGCTTGAACGTTACCTGAGCGCTGCGTTTGGGGGGAAGGGGCAGCTCTCCTTTTCATGCTGCTGTGTGTTGTCTTTGTTACTGTGGGGGCAGGGCGTAGCCTTATCGCTTATCGCAGAGCTTCGCTCGGATACAGCGGTAAGGCGGGTGAAGCTTCGAAAATTTGTGCTTGGAAAGAGGAGCTGCTTTATGTTATACTGATTCAAAACCACCCTTTAGAGCGTCTCGATGCGTGATGCCACCGGAGTGAACGGGTGAGAAAACAAAATCAAAAAAACTTTTAAAAAGTCGTTGACTTTTTGCGGACAGGTATTTATACTGATTAAGCTGTAATCAGCGGCACCGCGTGTCACTGAGCAAACTGAAAAAAGTTATTCGATTCAGGCACAGTACTTTTAGCAGAAGTACCCAAGTGGTTGAAGGGGCTCCCCTGGAAAGGGAGTAGGTCGTTAATAGCGGCGCGAGGGTTCAAATCCCTCCTTCTGCGCTGCCGACTCGTTCGGCTAAGAACCTTGAAAATCAAAGATCAGACAGTACAAACAACCCTGAAATCTCTGTGAAAACAGAGGGCTTGCGGACATTTTTCGAATGTGTTCGTGAGCCTCCAAAAGAATTTCAAAAAAGAACCAAACCAAGTAATAACGGGTAAAATAACTGAGAAAGACCAACGTTATTTTGACCGGAACGAACAAACTTTAAATTGAGAGTTCGATCCTGGCTCAGGATGAACGCTGGCGGCGTGCTTAACACATGCAAGTCGAACGAGAAATGAAGACGGAAACCTTCGGGCGGAAGGCTTCACTTCGAGTGGCGGACGGGTGAGTAACGCGTGGGTAACCTGCCTCATACAGGGGGATAACAGTTGGAAACGACTGTTAATACCGCATAAGACCACAGCACCGCATGGTGCGGGGGTAAAAACTCCGGTGGTATGAGATGGACCCGCGTTCGATTAGCCAGTTGGCGGGGTAACGGCCCACCAAAGCGACGATCGATAGCCGATCTGAGAGGATGACCGGCCACATTGGGACTGAGACACGGCCCAAACTCCTACGGGAGGCAGCAGTGGGGAATATTGCACAATGGGGGAAACCCTGATGCAGCGACGCCGCGTGAGTGAAGAAGTACTTCGGTATGTAAAGCTCTATCAGCAGGGAAGAAAATGACGGTACCTGAGTAAGAAGCCCCGGCTAACTACGTGCCAGCAGCCGCGGTAATACGTAGGGGGCAAGCGTTATCCGGATTTACTGGGTGTAAAGGGAGCGCAGACGGTTGCGCAAGTCTGAAGTGAAATCCCGAGGCTTAACCACGGGACTGCTTTGGAAACTGTGCGACTTGAGTATCGGAGGGGCAGGCGGAATTCCTAGTGTAGCGGTGAAATGCGTAGATATTAGGAAGAACACCGGTGGCGAAGGCGGCCTGCTGGACGAAAACTGACGTTGAGGCTCGAAGGCGTGGGGAGCAAACAGGATTAGATACCCTGGTAGTCCACGCGGTAAACGATGAATACTAGGTGTTGGTGCCCCAAGGGCATCGGTGCCGTCGCAAACGCAATAAGTATTCCACCTGGGGAGTACGTTCGCAAGAATGAAACTCAAAGGAATTGACGGGGACCCGCACAAGCAGTGGAGCATGTGGTTTAATTCGAAGCAACGCGAAGAACCTTACCAAATCTTGACATCCTTCTGACCGCACCGTAATGGGTGCTTTCCTTCGGGACAGGAGTGACAGGTGGTGCATGGTTGTCGTCAGCTCGTGTCGTGAGATGTTGGGTTAAGTCCCGCAACGAGCGCAACCCCTATTGCCGGTAGCCAGCAGGTAAAGCTGGGCACTCCGGCGAGACTGCCCGGGATAACCGGGAGGAAGGCGGGGATGACGTCAAATCATCATGCCCCTTATGATTTGGGCAACACACGTGCTACAATGGCGTTAACAAAGAGAAGCGAGAACGCGAGTTTAAGCAAAGCTCAAAAATAACGTCTCAGTTCGGACTGCAGTCTGCAACTCGACTGCACGAAGCCGGAATTGCTAGTAATCGCGAATCAGCATGTCGCGGTGAATACGTTCCCGGGTCTTGTACACACCGCCCGTCACACCATGGGAGTCAGCAACGCCCGAAGTCAGTGACCCAACCGCAAGGAGGGAGCTGCCGAAGGCGGGGCGGATAACTGGGGTGAAGTCGTAACAAGGTAGCCGTATCGGAAGGTGCGGCTGGATCACCTCCTTTCTAAGGAAGAAGTAAGGGTTGTTTGTGCTGTCTGGTTTTTGATGAAAGGTTCACCGGATTTCCGGTGTCGATGCGTCTTCTTGAAACACCCGTTCCCATCCCGAACACGACGGTTAAGAGGAAGACGGCCGAAGGTACTATGCTGGTAACGGCATGGGAGAATAGGCGGGCGCCGGATTATTATGGGGGTGTAGCTCAGTTGGGAGAGCACCTGCCTTGCAAGCAGGGGGTCAAGAGTTCGAATCTCTCCATCTCCATTTTGCACCTTGAAAATCGCATACAGAATGAATATTCAATTAAGAATATCTAGACATCCGAGGTGATACGACGAAAGTCGTATCCGATAGATGTGACGAAAGTCATGTCTATAATGTAATAATACGTAACTCTGTGAGAGCAGAGTTGACCAACCCGCATGTTCTTACGCTAGAGAACATGTAAGAGGTTAAACAGAAAAGAGCGTAGGGCGGATGCCTTGGCACTAAGAGCCGATGAAGGACGTGATAAGCTGCGATAAGCTGCGGGGAAGAGCAAATATCTATTGATCCGCAGATTTCCGAATGGGGGAAACCTACTGCAGAAGACCTGCAGTGACTGTGCGTAAATCCATAGCGTACAGCCGGGAACCCGCTGAACTGAAACATCTAAGTAGGCGGAGGAAGAGAAAACAACAGTGATTCCGTAAGTAGTGGCGAGCGAACACGGAAGAGCCCAAACCGCGGTGCGTGCACCGCGGGGTTCGGACTGCATAAGGGGATTGAATGGTTACCGGAAGGACTTTGGAAAAGTCCGCCACAGAGGGTGAAAGCCCCGTACGGGAAAACGATTCGAAACTCGGCAGGATCCAGAGTACCACGAGACACGTGAAACCTTGTGGGAATACGGGGGGACCACCCCCTAAGGCTAAATACTACTTAGTGACCGATAGTGCATAGTACTGTGAAGGAAAGGTGAAAAGGACCCCGGGAGGGGAGTGAAAAAGAACCTGAAACCCTATGTTTACATGCAGTGGAAGTGCGATACATGAACGCACAACCGCGTACTTTTTGTAGAACGGTCCGGCGAGTTGCCGGTGCTGGCAAGGTTAAGGACTACAGGTCCGGAGCCGAAGGGAAACCGAGTCTTAATAGGGCTTACAGTCAGCATCGGCAGACCCGAAACCGGGTGATCTATCCATGTCCAGGTTGAAGTTCCCGTAAAAGGGAATGGAGGACCGAACACACATCCGTTGAAAAGGGTGGTGATGAGGTGTGGATAGGGGAGAAATTCCAATCGAACCCGGAGATAGCTGGTTCTCCTCGAAATAGCTTTAGGGCTAGCCTCGACTTAGTCAGACGGAGGTAGAGCACTGAATTCCTGAGGGGGCGTCAAAGCCTACCAAGGGATATCAAACTGCGAATGCCGCACTGATGATGGTCGGGAGTCAGACTGTACGAGATAAGTTGGACAGTCAAAAGGGAAAGAGCCCAGACCTACAGCTAAGGTCCCAAAATACGTGTTAAGTGGAAAAGGATGTGGGATTTCGAAGACAGCTAGGATGTTGGCTTAGAAGCAGCCACACATTCAAAGAGTGCGTAATAGCTCACTAGTCGAGAGGTCCTGCGCCGAAAATTTCCGGGGCTAAAACACGATACCGAAGCTTAGGAATGTAGCAATACATTGGTAGAGGAGCAATCTCAGAGTGCCGAAGCGTTACCGTAAGGAAGCGTGGAGTTCTGAGAAGAGAGAATGCCGGAATGAGTAGCGAGAATGATGTGAGAATCATCATGGCCGAATATCCAAGGATTCCAGGGTAAAGCTGATCTGCCCTGGGTAAGTCGGGACCTAAGGCGAGGGAGAAATCCGTAGTCGATGGACAGCAGGTTCATATTCCTGCACCTGACATGATCAGAACTGTGGGGACACAGGAACAAAACCGGACCCGGGAGAGCAAAGACCGGGCGAAGCGAAGATAGGAGTGCGGTAGGCAAATCCGCCGCACAATCCGAAAGCGTGATAGGGAGCGAAATATAAGTAGCGAAGCCGGTGGAGGGACTGTCGAGAAAAGCCGCTATTGTATCATGTCAGCCCGTACCGCAAACCGACACAGGTGGATGAGGAGAGAATCCTAAGGCCGGCGGGAGAAGCATTGTTAAGGAACTCGGCAAAATGACCCCGTAACTTCGGGAGAAGGGGTGCTGCAGAGATGCAGCCGCAGAGAAAAGGCTCAAGCAACTGTTTAGCAAAAACACAGGTCTATGCGAAACCGTAAGGTGAGGTATATGGGCTGACGCCTGCCCGGTGCTGGAAGGTTAAGAGGAGAGGTTAGCTAAGGCGAAGCTTTGAATTTAAGCCCCAGTAAACGGCGGCCGTAACTATAACGGTCCTAAGGTAGCGAAATTCCTTGTCGGGTAAGTTCCGACCCGCACGAAAAGGCGTAATGATTTGAGCGCTGTCTCAACAATGCACCCGGTGAAATTGAAGTACCAGTGAAGATGCTGGTGACCTGCGCCAGGACGGAAAGACCCCATGGAGCTTTACTCCAGCTTGATACCGGGATTCGGTGTTACTCGTACAGGATAGGTGGGAGGCTAAGAAGGAAGGACGCCAGTCTTTCCGGAGCCGCTGTTGGGATACCACCCCTGTGGCACTGGATTTCTAACCTACATCCGTGATCCGGATGGGGGACAATGTCAGGTGGGGAGTTTGACTGGGGCGGTCGCCTCCGAAAGAGTATCGGAGGCGCTCAAAGGTTCCCTCAGAATGGTTGGAAACCATTCGAAGAGCGCAAAGGCAGAAGGGAGCTTGACTGCGACACCGACGGGTGGAGCAGGTACGAAAGTAGGACTTAGTGATCCGGTGGTATAAAGTGGGATTGCCATCGCTCAACGGATAAAAGCTACCCTGGGGATAACAGGCTTATCACTCCCAAGAGTTCACATCGACGGAGTGGTTTGGCACCTCGATGTCGGCTCATCGCATCCTGGGGCTGAAGTCGGTCCCAAGGGTTGGGCTGTTCGCCCATTAAAGCGGTACGCGAGCTGGGTTCAGAACGTCGTGAGACAGTTCGGTCCCTATCCGGCGCGGGCGTAAGATATCTGAGAGGAGCTGTCCTTAGTACGAGAGGACCGGGATGGACTGACCACTGGTGCACCGGTTGGGGAGCAACCCCATGGCCGGGTAGCCAAGTCGGGACGGGATAAACGCTGAAGGCATCTAAGCGTGAAGCCCCCCTCAAGATGGGATATCTCATGCGAAAGCGGTAAGACCCCTTGAAGACGACAAGGTAGATAGGAGAGAGGTGTAAGCGTGGCGACACGTTCAGCTGACTCTTACTAATCGGTCGAGGGTTTAACCAAAGGGTTTGGGAAAAGAGATGAATAGATAGAATTCTGTGTGCGGTTTTCAGGGTGTAAAGATGGCCCCATGGTCAAGCGGTTAAGACATCGCCCTTTCACGGCGGTAACACGAGTTCGAACCTCGTTGGGGTCACTAGAGTTTTCGGAACTCTCCTTGGAGCTTTAGCTCAGCTGGTTAGAGCAGTCGGCTCATAACCGATCGGTCCCGGGTTCGAGTCCCCGAAGCTCCACTCTATGGTATATTCCTTGTTAGCTCAGTCGGTAGAGCACGCGGCTGTTAACCGCGGTGTCGTTGGTTCGAGTCCAACACGAGGAGTTTTGGCCCGATGGCTCAGTTGGTTAGAGCGCCGCCCTGTCACGGCGGAGGTCGACGGTTCAAGTCCGTTTCGGGTCGCTGCATCAGGCGTTGATGCTATTTGCCGGCGTGGCGGAATAGGCAGACGCCCAGGACTTAAAATCCTGTGGTCAGGAATGACCGTACCGGTTCGACCCCGGTCGCCGGCAGGATTGTAACTCAGAGCAGAGGCTCTGAGTTTTTTTGTTGCATTCACGTCCGAGTTCTTTTACAATAATCCTATAAAGACTTGTCAAAAGGAGGAAGCGTTATGCAAGAAATCAATTATACAAAGATTTACACTGCCGGTTGTGATGCGCCTCTCAAGATTCGGAAAGGTCATTTCGCCTCGAATCATGCACACATCAACTATTACATCGATGTGACGACCTTGAAGACAAGAAGCGGTGAGGCAAAGGAAATAGCGCGCTTTTTGACAGGTACCTATCTCTTCGGAACGGTGATTGATACCATCGTCTGCATGGAGGGAACGGATGTGATTGGCGCCTACCTCGCGGATGAGTTGACCAAGGAAGGCTTTCTCTCCACGAATGCGCACAAGACCATGTATGTGGTGCATCCGGAATTCAACTCGAACTCCCAGCTCATCTTCCGCAACAACTTGCTCCCGGAGATTGCAGGCAAGAAAATCATGGTGCTGATGTCCAGTATCACGACGGGACGCACGCTCGACAAGGTGCTCGAGTGTATTCAGTACTACGGCGGAACCCTTGCGGGTGTATCGTCTATCTTCAGTGCCTTTGAGACCTACCACGATATTCCGATTTCCGCAGTGTTCGGGAAAAAGGATATCCCGGACTATGCATCCTATGATTACCGCGAGTGCCCGCTTTGCCGTGATGGGAAAAAGGTGGATGCGCTGGTGAACGCCTACGGCTTTGCACCGCTCGGTGAAAACTGAGTTTACTTTTGTATTGAGAGAGCTGCCCGCTTCGGCGAGCGGCTCTTTTTTTGTTCACACTTCCTTCACGAAAAAGCGTAATCCTTTCAGCTTCCTTTCAGCTTTGCTTGGTAAAGTGTCCGTATCAACAAACAAGCAAGCGAAGCAAAGGCTTCGGGCTTACTTAGAAGCAGAAAGGAGTATCTTATGAAGAAGAAACATGTTGTACTGGCGGCAGCAACCCTCTCTTTGGCTCTGACCATGGGGGCTTACAAGAGCTACGCAGACGCAGCGACCAAGAAAAATGCGAAGGCGGCAACAGAGTCAACGCTTACGAACACCGAGGGCGCAACGCAGATTGCGGCGAGCGGAGACAGCATCGTTGTGACAGGCGACGGTGCGGTTGCGGAAAACGGAAAGGTGACCATCCGGAAAGCCGGAACATATCTGCTGAGTGGAACGCTTGAGGAAGGTCAGCTCCTGGTGGATGCCGAGGAAGGCGCGGAGATTATCTTGATTTTCGACGGCTTCAAGATCAGCAACTCGACCGATGCACCGCTGCTGTTTGAGAGCGGCAGCTCGATTACTCTGGTACTGAAGGACGGCAGCAAGAATGCGGTCACGGATCTCCGGAGCAGTGCGGAGGAGAATCAGGCGGCGATCTACACAAAGTCGGATCTTACGATTTCCGGGAACGGCACCCTGGATGTGACGGGCACTGCCGAAGATGCGATTCACAGTAAGACCAATGTCACGGTGCAGGGCGGTACCATCAATCTTAAGGCAGGCGATGATGCTATCCACGCAGATGAGACGCTGACCATTCTGGACGGTAAGGTAACGGTACTGGAGTCGGAGGAAGGCCTGGAGGGACTGGTCGTGGACATTCAGGGCGGAGATATCACGGTAAATGCGAGTGATGACGGCCTCAATGCATCGGACGGCTCCGGCTCGGACAAAGCGCCGGGTCAGGCGACCGAAGGTGCGGAAATTCGCATCAGCGGCGGCGTACTCACGGTCAAAGCGGGCGGTGACGGCATTGATTCGAACGGTGACCTCATCATAAGCGGCGGTACGGTTGTGGTGGACGGTCCTTCGGACGGCGGAAATGCACCGATCGATTATGACGGCAAGGGAGTGATCAGCGGCGGCACGGTCTTTGTGAGCGGCGACAGCGGTATGTTCCAGAGCTTAAATGACAGCGGTTCTACCCAGAACAGCATTGTTTACTATCTCTCGGATACGCAGGCGGCAGGTACCAAAGTAGCTGTTGCGGATTCCAAGGGCAATGTGATTTATGAGAACAACAGCACCACACAGGCGTTTAATACCGTACTTTTCAGCGCGGCAGATTTAAAGCGTGGTGAAAGTTATACCGTGACCGTCGGTGAGCAGAGCGAAACGGTGAGCGTCAGCGAAACCGTTAACAGCATCGGCGAAAACAGAGGCGGTAATGGCCCGCAGGGCGGTATGAACGGCGGCTTTGAACGCGGCGAGCATCCGGAGCGCCCGGGTAAGGGCGGAGAAAACGGAGAGAACGGCGGCTTTAAACGCGGCGAGCGTCCGGAGCGCCCGGGTAAGGGCGGAGAAAACGGAGAGAACAGCGGTTTTGAACGCGGCGAGCGTCCGGAGCGCCCGGGTAAGGGCGGAGAAAACGGAGAGAACAGCGGCTTTGAGCGCGGTGAGCGCCCGGAGCGTCCGGAGAACGACAGCCGTAAAGGCGGCAAGTCGGGCGAGCAGAACGGAAGTAAGAGCGAGCGTAGGGAGCGCCCGGAGCGTCCGGAGAACGGCGGCCGTAAGGGCGGCAAGTCCGGTCAGAAGAGCAGTAAGTCCGGCAGTCGGCGCACGCAGAGCAAGCGGCAGCGCGGACAGCAGGGAACCGGACGTCGCCAGGGGCGTGGAAGCGATATGCGTGAGCGGAATGCCATGAACGGTGGAAACGGCCCGCAGGGCTTCGGAGACTTCGGCGGGAACGGCCCGCAGGACTTCGGCGGCTTCGGCGGAAACGGCCCGCAGGACTTCGGCGGCTTCGGCGGAAACGGCCCGCAGGACTTCGAGCAGAACGATGGTTTTCAGCATGGCGCGCGCCCGGAGCGCCCAGAGCATCGGGAGAACAGCGGACGTGAGGACGAAAACAACAAGAAGCATAAGGATGCGGAGAAGAAGCAGAAGAACGCAAAGAACGGCGCTGAACAGCGGTCCGAAGGCAGTAGCAAGAAGAACCGGAACTGAGTAAGATTCGGTACGGAGGGCAGTTGTGACGGGAAAAGCCGCATGGACAAGAGCGGAAAGGACGGGGTATAATAGAACATACTATCGAGTGGAGGAAGGCGCATGACAGAAGCGGAAATGCAGCGGCAGGAGGCCGTGGTAGAGGCAGTGCTCTTTACAATGGGAAAATCGGTCGAGACCGGCTTGCTTGCGGCGGCGCTGGAGTGCACGACGGCGGAGGCAGAGGCTGCGGCGGAGCGACTGGCAAGCGCTATGAGGCAGATGACCGCGGGGTTCACTTACTTCGTCTGGAGAATGCCTGGCAGCTCGGCACGAAGCGGGAGTTCTACGATGCCTTAATCCGTGTCGCCAAGGAACCCAGACGCCAGGTTTTGAGTCAGGTTGTTCTGGAAACCCTTGCGATCATTGCTTACCGTCAACCCGTCACCAAGATGGAAATTTCAAAGATACGAGGTGTGTCCTCCGATCACGCGGTCAACAAGTTGGTCGAATACGGACTCATCTATGAAGCCGGAAGGCTGGACGCTCCGGGGCGTCCAGCCCTCTTTGCGACCACCGAAGAGTTTTTGCGGCGCTTCGGTGTGGACTCGAAGCAGGATTTGCCCTCGGTCACACCGGATCAAGAGGCGGAAATTCAGGAAGAAGTCAAGCGAGAGATCAATTACCGCTTCGGAACGGAAGAGGGAAAACTGGGGGAGGAAGTCTGAGATGGAGATTGCAATCAAGTATTTTAGCGAAGCGATTGAACGGCTGCGCTATATCGACGGAAAGAGTGACTGGGTGGATCTTCGCGCTGCGGCGGATGTGAGCCTGAAAAAAGGAGAGTTTGCGCTGATTCCGCTCGGCATTGCGATGCAGCTTCCCGCGGGCTATGAGGCGCATGTGGTGCCGCGCAGTTCTACCTTCAAGAATTTCGGCATTCTCCAGGTAAATTCGATGGGCGTGATTGATGAGAGTTACGGCGGGGACGACGATCAGTGGTTTTTCCCGGCGCTCGCGGTGCGGGATACGGAAATTCATGTCAACGACAGAATCTGCCAGTTCCGCATCATGGAGCATCAGCCGGTGCTCTCGTTTCGGGAAGTAGAGAAGCTCACGGGGGAGAACCGCGGCGGTTTCGGCAGTACCGGCATACAGTGAGGAGGCAGGGCGATGCGGAAAACAAGGGAAATCGGGATTGTCATAGTGCTTTCCCTGGTGTTACTGCTCAGCGGCTGCAGTGAGCGCAGAAAAGCGGTGCAGAAATATCGTTCACTCGGCATTACAGAGTTGCAGAAAGAAAACTACGAGGCGGCAATCGATGCCTTTCGCCATGCGATGGACTACTACGGGACCGCTCATCAGGACAAGGAAGAGGCGGATATCCTGAGCTACCTTGCAGAGGCGGAGTATCGCGCGGGAAAGTATGAGGAAGCGTTGGAGCACTATGAGCAGTTGCTCCCGAAAGGGAGGCAGAAAAGCTGCCTATTTGGATCTTGCCTGTGCCGCTGCCGTGAAGGCGGGCAAGGGCATGGAAGGCGCATTGCCGTATTACGAAGAGGCGGAAAAAAAAGGCGGGGACCGGGAACTGCATTTGGAGACTCTCTACCTGCTCGCGGAGAGTGCGCGGTCCGGCGGGGCGGCGGATGAACTGGAGACCGTGCGCGCGGCGTATGAAAAATTGTATCCGAGCGCAAAGGAAGACAGTCGTTTTCTCCTGCACTACGGAGACCTCTTGGTCAGTGTAAAGAAATGGGATGAGGCCTTTGCGATGTATGAGGCGGGCGAAACTCTGACGGCCGCCGATGCAGCGCAGCAAGCGGTCTTTCGGCAGCGAGAGGCGATTTGCCAAGAATACCGCGGGGAGTATGCGGATGCGCTGCGGCGCTTCACGGCGCTTCTTGAGAGCGGGCAGGGAAATCGGGAAGAAATAGAACATGAAATTGCGTTTTTGAAGACCAGAGCGGAGGGCAGTGATGGCTGAGCTGTTTGTGACCGAAGAAGCGAAGAGCGGGTCGTGCTGATCGGCATTCAGCGGCGAGAACGAGACGGAAGCGAGGAATCGCTGACGGAGCTCGGAGAACTTTTGAAAACTGCGGGAGCCGAGCCGGTAGGCCGTCTTATACAGCCGCGCGAAGCGCCGGATCCCGGCAGTTACTTCGGAAAAGGCAAGATCGAAGAGCTGAAGGAACTGCTTTTAAGTCTCGAGGCAGATGCCGTTGCGGCGGATGATGAGCTATCCCCGGCGCAGATGAAAAATCTGAGCGATGCACTCGGTGTCAAGGTCATGGACAGAACCATGATTATTCTCGATATTTTTGCGCGACATGCGGTGACGGCGGAGGGCAAGCTCCAGGTGGAGCTCGCACAGTTGCACTATACGCAGGCACATCTTCTCGGCATGCGCTCATCGCTCTCGAGACTCGGCGGCGGTGTGGGTACCAGAGGTCCGGGTGAGCAAAAGTTGGAACTCGACCGGCGTGCCATTCGCGCGCGCATCAGCTTTTTGCGCGAGAAACTCGGCGAACTAAAGCGGCATCGCGAGGTCGCGCGGGCGCAGCGGAAGAAGAGCGGGAGTTATATTGTGGCTTTGGTCGGCTATACGAATGCGGGCAAGTCGACCTTGCTGAACCGCCTCACGGATGCGGGCATACTCGCGGAAAATAAGCTCTTTGCGACCCTGGATCCGACCACGAGAAAACTCGCGTTGCCGGGCGGCGAAGAAGTGCTGCTCACGGATACCGTCGGTTTCATACGGAAGCTGCCGCATCAGCTGATTGAAGCCTTTCACTCGACACTTGAGGAGGCCCGCTATGCAGACCTAATTCTGCATGTGGTCGATGCTTCTTCGCCGGAGGCGGATACGCAGATGGCGGTGGGGTATGAGACCTTGCGGGAACTTGAGGCCTTGGAAGAGCACAGCATCATTGCGGTATACAATAAAACGGATTTACCGGGAGCGGAGATACTCCCGAAGGACATCCATGCATCGGCTTCCGTTCGCATTTCGGCGGCGACCGGAGAGGGGCTTGAGACGCTCAAAGAGCTGATTTCGGCGGAAAAGAAGAAGAGTCGCCGGGCTTTTGAAGGGCTGTTCCCCTATGCTGCGGCGGGGCGCATCCAGAGCATACGAAAGCAGGGGAAACTGCTCGAGGAGCGCTACGAGCCGGAGGGCATCTATGTGCGCGCGGAGGTTCCGAACGCACTCTATGAGCAACTCACGCAAGAAAAATAATTCCGCTTTTCACGGAGGAGGGTTCGCTTGGCTTATTCTTTTTATTTCGGTTCTTCCGGAAGCGGAAAAACCGAACGCGCTTTTCTGGACATCATCGAGGCTTCCCTCGAGGCGCCGGAAGAGCGCTTTTTTGTCATCGTGCCGGAACAGTACAGTATGCTGGTGCAAAAAAAAATATTGGAATTGCACCCGCGCCACGCCTCCCGCAATTTGGAGGCGCTTTCCTTAAATCGTCTTGCCTACCGGGTGTTTCAGGAGTTAAACCGGAAGCTCCCACCCATCATGGATGAGAGCGGCAAGGCCATGGTTGTTCGGCGAGTCGGCGGCATGCTTGAAAAGGACTTGCTGCTCTGGAAGGGCAAGGTCAAAAAATCCGGCTTTGCGGAGCAGGTGAAGTCCATGATTTCGGAGTGCCTGCAGTACGGCGCGGCGCCGTCGCGCTTCTCGGAACTTTCGGAGAAGGAAGAAAAGCGTTTGCTTGCGATGAAGCTCCGCGACTTCTCCCTGCTCTATCAGGGCGTCGAGGACTTTATTCGCGGCAAGCAGTTGCCGAAGGAAGAGATACTCGGGCACTTTGCGGCCTGTATTCCGGAGTCAAAACTGCTTCGGAACGCACATTTCTTAATCGACGGCTTTGTCGGTTTCACGCCGGTGCAGTACCGCGTTTTGGAAGAACTGCTCACGGTCGCGGCGGAGCTTCGCTTTGTGCTTACCTTGGATCCGAGCCTTGATCCGGATTGTCGATTGCCGGAGGAAGAGCTCTTCCATCTCTCGACCGCATATGTGCGACACATTCGGGATATTGCGGAGAAACTTCGCGTGCCCCGGGGTGAGGACTGCTTTGTCACGGGTTCCGCGCGTCTAAAAGCACCCGAACTTGCCTTCCTGGATGCCCATGCGTTGCGCTATGACGGCGCCGTGTACGAGGGAGAGATAAAGGCGGTCACGGTCGCGGCGCTCGGCTCTCCGGAGGAAGAAGCGGCAGCCGCGGCCAGAAACATACTCCGCCTTGTCAAAGAGGAGGGCTATCGCTATCGCGACATTGCGGTCGTGGTCGCGGATTTTGAAGGTATGGGAGAATTCTTTTCGCATGCCTTTCTCGCGGCGGGTATCCCCGCCCATCTCGATGAAAACCTCTCGGTGCGCGCCAATCCGCTGCCGGAGCTTTTAAATGCCGCCCTGCTCTGTATACAGGAAGGATTTTCGCCGCGCGCTTTCTTCCGCTTTTTGCATAACCCCTTGGTCACGGAGGAATGGAAGCAGACAGCCCTTTTGGAAAACTACATGGGGCTTACCGGCGTGCGGAGTTTTACGCGCCTCAAAGAGCCCTTCTCTTACTGTCCGCGTGAGCTGGAGGGAGCGGACATGGAAGCATTAAATTGCTTTAAGGAGGAGATGCTGGGGCTGCTCCTACCGCTTCGGGAAGTCTTTCAGGGCGGCGAGGCGGATGTCGGCGAGGTCGCGTCCTTATTATCCGGACTGATGAAAACACTTGAGGTCGAAGAGAAGCTTGCGGCCGCTGCCCTCCGATTTACGGAACGGGGAGATGCCTCCCGCGCCAGAGAGTTTTCGGAAGTCTATGCGGAGACGGAACGCATCCTCACCGAGATGCGCGAAGTGCTTTCGGGTGAGAGGCTGTCTCGCGCGGATATGGCGGGCGTCCTGGAGAGCGGCCTGCGGGAAATTCACATCGGCCAGATTCCGGCCTATGCGGATCGCGTGACCATAGGTGATATGATGAGAACCCGTTTTCTCGACACAAAGGTTCTTTTCCTCCTCGCGGCGAACGACAACGCGCTCCCGAAGCGACGGGATGAGAGCGGTGTGCTCAGCGAGCGCGAGCGGGAAAAACTAAAGAAAGAAGGGCTCATCCTAGCGCCCGGCGCAAAGGAACAGCTCTACGAACAGCGCTTCTATTTATACCGGCTGCTCACCGAGGCCTCGGAACAGCTGCACATCAGTTTTTCCGCGGTGGACCGCGCCGGCAAGGCCATGCGTCCTTCTTTCCTGCTCCGCCATTTGGAACAGCTGTTGCCGGGGCTCCGCGGGGAAAAACAGCCGGATAACGGGGTCTTTTATTCGCGCAGCGAGGCGGAGGGGCTGCTCTTAAAGGCACTCCGCGCGGCACGAAAAGAAGCGGAGGCAGGCGGTAAAACAGAGACGGCTCGCGAAGCGGCGCTTTCGCTGCTCCGCGCATTTTCAACGGACGAGGAGAGTCGCACGGAGGCCAAGGCACTCACTGCCTCTGCCTGCGCCCTTTATGCGGGCGGCAAACTGTTCCGAGAGACCGCGCGGGCCCTCTACGGAGAAGTGCTCACAGGCTCCGTGACGCGCATCGAGTCGTTTTTCCGCTGCCCCTTCCGCCATTTTGCCGATTTCGGACTTCGCTTACGACAGCTGCCCGAATTTGAAATCGCGCAGCAGGATCTGGGCAGCCTCGCGCACCGCGCGATTGAGCTTGTGTTTCAAGCCGCGGCGGCGGAGGGAGGACAGCTTAGCGAAAAGAGCGACGAGGAGCTTGCGGAACTTGCGGCAAAGGCGGTCGAGGAAGCTGTGGCGGCGGATGCGCGTAAGCTCTATCAGGACAGCGCAAAGAATCGCTGGATTGTCAAAAAGTTAACGAGAATTGTTACCCGGAGCATACTGGTCATGGCAGAGCAGTTGCGCAGGGGGGCCTACCGTCCCTCGGCGGAAGAGCTGCAGTTCTCGAGTGCGGAGACGCCGGGAAGCACGCCGGAACTCAGCGGCGGAAGCATGCGGCTTCGCGGAAAAATAGACCGCGTGGATACGGCGGAACATGCAGGTCAACTCTATGTAAAGATTGTCGATTATAAGACAGGTGCAACGAGCTGGGAGCCCTACCGCATTCTGAGCGGTTCGCAGTTACAGCTCCTCGTCTACCTCTCTGCGGTGACGGAGCTTTTCGAGCGTCAGTATCCGGGGAAACAGATTCTGCCCGGCGCAATATTCTATGCGCCGGTCGGCGATGCCTTTTTGGATCTCGACAAGGTGAAAAACAGAGACGATCTCCGCAAGGCAAAGTTAAAGGAACTCATGCCGAGCGGCCTCATGAACAGTGACGAAACCGCGCTCTCGCTGCTCGCGGGTGAGGGAGAAGATGCCGGCAGCTTTCTGCCGCTCAAGCTGAGTGACGGAAAGATACGCCTCGGTGAGAACACGGTGAGCGCCGAGCGCTTCCTGAAACTGCAGGCTTACGCCAAGGAGAAACTGAAGGAGGCGGGCGAAGCCATACTCGGCGGCGATGTCCGCGCGCTCCCGCTCGAAGAGGATGGGAAGTCGAGCTGTGAGTACTGCCCGCATCGCGATGTCTGCGCTTTTGATGCCAAAATCACGGGGTATCGTGTGCGGCAAAATAAGAAGCGGAAGGCGGAAGAGGTATTTGCCGAGATGGATGCCGCTTTGAATGAGGAGGTGGGCGAATGACGCGTTGGACCGAAGAACAGGGGAGAGCCATAGCGCTCTCCGAGCGCCGCCTGTTGATTTCCGCGGCGGCGGGCAGCGGAAAGACCGCTGTCCTCACCGAGCGCATTGTGTCGCGGGTGTTGGATGAAACGCGGCCGGTCGACATCGACCGCCTGCTCATTATGACCTTTACCCGTGCGGCGGCGGCCGAAATGCGGGAGCGTATACGGCGCCGCATGGAAGACAGCCTCGAGGCAGCCGTACGCGAGGGCAAGACCGGCCTCGCGGCGCGCGCCAAAGCGGGAACTCGCGGCGCTCGATGCCGCGCAGATTACAACCATAGACAGCTTTTGCCTCTCGGTACTCCGGGAGCATGCGGACCGCCTGGAGGTAGATCCCGCTTTTCGTGTGGGCGGTGAAGAGGAACTCCGCATCTTAAAGAGCGATGTGCTGGAGACACTTCTCGAAGAACAATATGAGGCGGGTGAGACGGGGTTTCTTCGCTTTGCCGAAGCCTTTTCCCAGGGAAAGGCAGATCTCGGCATAGGAGAGGAAATCCTTTCGCTCCACCAATTTGCCGAGAGCATGCCCTGGCCTGAGGAGTGGTTTCTTCGCTGCGAGGAAGAGGCGAAACAGGAGGGGGAGGCCTCCGAAACCGAGCCTGCCTGGGCGGCATACATGGCGGCGGAATTACGTGCGCTCGGCGAAGAACTCCTGCCCTTTGCGGAGGAGGCAAAGACCTGCTGCGAGGCGGGAGGGCTCGGCGGTTATGAGGCAGCCGTGAACGGCGATTTTGAAAAAATCCGGGCGCTTTGCCGCGCGGAAAGCTATGCGGCGGCAAAGCGGGCCATGGGAGCGTTTCAAAGTTTCGATCGCCTGAAAGCGAATAAAAAGGACAGCGACAAGGAACTTGCGGAGCAGGTCAAGGCGCTCCGCGAATTCTGGAAGAAGCCGCTCAAAAAGGCGGCAGAGGACTTCGGAGATGAGGAGAATGGGATTGCGAGCGGCGATGCGGAGACGGTGCTCACCCTGATTTCTCTGACGCGCAATTTCTCCGCGCGGTACCGGGCAAAGAAACAGGAAAAAAACCTGCTGGATTTTTCGGACCTCGAGCATGAGGCACTTGCGCTTTTCTGGGAGAAGGACGAGAGCGGCATGAAAAGGCCGAGTGAAATTGCGCGGGAGTACCGGAGTCACTTTGCCGAGATTTATGTGGACGAATACCAGGACTCGAACGGGGTACAGGAAGAATTGCTCCGTGCGATTGAGGCCGGAAGACTCTTTCTGGTCGGCGATATTAAGCAGTCCATCTACGGCTTTCGTCACGCGAAACCGGAGCTCTTTGCCGAGAAGTACAGAAGCTATCATAAGGACAGCGGCGGGGAACTCCCGCCGGATTTAGACACCAGAGTGGATCTCCGAAAGAACTTTCGAAGCCGCGAGGAAGTACTGGCAAGCTGTAACGCCGTATTCCGGCGGCTCATGCGGGAGGAGCTCGGCGGTGTTGCCTACGATGACGACGCAGCCCTCTATCCCGGCGCTGTTTTCCCGGCCGGGGAAGAAGGGGACTATGCGACCGAGCTATTGCTCTGTGAACGGGAAGCGGAGAGCGAGGAGGCCGACGCCGTCCTCGAAGCGGAACTTGTCGCGCGGCGCATTCGGGAGCTCATGGACCCCGAAACGGGAATCAAAGTCTCCGACGGCGCGGGCGGATTGCGCCCCGCGGCTTACGGCGACATGGCCGTGTTGCTCCGTGCGACCTCCGGGCAGGCGGAGCGCTTTGTCGAAGTGCTGATGAGCCACGGCATTCCCGCCCTCGCCGAGCAGAAGACAGGCTATTTTGACGCGACAGAGGTTAGAACCGTGTTGAGCCTGCTTCGCGCCATCGATAATCCCTTCCGCGATATCTCTCTGGCTGCTGTGCTCTCGGCGTCTGTGGGAGGGCTCAGCGAAGAAGAGCTCGCCGCACTCGCCGCAAAGGGCGAGGGTGTGAGTCTCTATGAGAGGCTCGAAGCTGCGATTTTAAAGGACAATGAGAGCGAGGCCGCAAAAAAAGCGGCGGCGTTGTTTTCGAAACTCGCCGCCTGGCGGGAACAGGAGAGCTATTTGGAGCTCCCGCAGTTTCTGAGGGCACTCTACGAGGAGAGCGGTTATCAGAGAGAGCAGGCGGCGCGCCCGGGCGGAGAGCTTCGCTATGCCAATCTGCAGATGCTTGTCGTGAAGGCGGAGGAGTTTGAGCGCATCGGCTACCGCGGACTCAGCGATTTTGTGCGCTATATCGACAATCTGAAAAAGTACAACGCGGATTACGGCGCGGCCCAGCTCCCGGGGGAGGAGGCTGCGGCCGTTCGCATCATGACCGTTCATAAGTCAAAGGGGCTCGAATTTCCCATCGTCTTTTTCTCGGGGCTTTCGAAGCGCTTTAACCGCCGGGACAGCAGTAAAAGCATACTCTATGACCAGAAGCTCGGCATTGCGGCGGATGCGGTCGATTTTGACTTGCACGCAAAGGGCGGTACGGAGAAGAAGGCAGCCTTCGCTTGGCATCTTCGGGCAGAGGCACTCGGCGAAGAACTCCGTGTTCTCTATGTCGCGATGACGCGCGCCAAGGAGAAACTCATTCTGAGCGCTGCGGTGAAGGCAGGCGAAAAGGAGGCGGAAGCGCTTGCGGGAAGCTATGACGAGAAGCCTCTTTCAAGCGCGGAACTGAAAAGTGCGAATTGCTTTCTCGACTGGATTCTGGCCGCAAGAGCAAGGGACAGCGCGGGCTGCGGAATTGTGCTGCGGCGCGAGAGTGCCGTGTCGCGGGCAGAAACGGTGCTCGGGGAGGCGGCCGAGGTCGCGGCGCTCAAAGAAGCGCTCTCATCGGCCTGCGAGACGAAGGCAAGCGAAGAAGAGAGAAAGCGCTTTCTGCCGCTCTCTCTTCCCTATGCGCATGCGGCGGATGTAAACTTGCAGGTGAAGCGCAGCGCGTCCGAGTTAAAGCGTCTTCAAGAAACGGCAGAAGAAGGGATATCCGCGCCTTTGTTCTTACTGCCGCTAAACGGAGGTGCCGAGACAGCGGCGCGCCGCGGTACGGCCTACCACAAGGTATTTGAGACCATCGACTTCGGAAAAGACCGGAATGAGGCAGAACTGAAGCTGTTTTTGGATGAACTCGAGCGCCGGGGAGCCTTGGAGAAGGAGGACAGGGAACTGCTGTCCGCAGAGCCCATACTGAACTTCTTGTCGAGCGAGCTTGCGGCGCGCATGGCGCGGGCAGATCGCGAGAACAAACTGCATCGGGAGTCCTCGTTTGTCATGGCCGTTCCCGCGCGAGAGGCGGACCCTTCCGTTCAAAGCGAGGAAGCTGTGGTTGTACAGGGTGTAATCGATGCCTGGTTTGAGGAGAACGGTGAACTGATCCTCCTCGACTATAAGACAGACCGAAACCGGGATCCGGAACATTATCGCGAGAACTATACAGCCCAGCTTTCGCTTTATGCGCGCGCCCTCGAAATGACGGAGGGAAAACGGGTTGCACAGAAGCTCATCTATGCGCTCGGTCCGGGCGAGCTTCTAACCTTGTGAATCGGCGCAAATTGCGATATACTGCGGAGTAAGTATGTGCTTTGGAAAGGATAGGAGATGACAAGACGAGCGCTCAGAGAGCATTGTTTCAAGATGCTGTTCAGCACCAACTTTTGTACTCCCTCGGAGGCGGAAGAGCAGATAGATGCGTATTTATGCGAGGTTCCGGACGAAGAGGACGAGAGTCCCGAATTCAGCGAGGAGCAGCGGGAACTCTGCCGGGAGCGCGTCGCAGCTGTTCTTACGAAGCTTGCCGAGATCGACGAGACGCTAACGCAGGCCTCATCCGGTTGGAGCCTTCGGCAGATGGGGCGCGTGGAATTGACCATCCTTCGTCTGGCTTGCTACGAACTGCGTTTTGACGAGAGCATTCCGGACAAGGTGGCCATCAACGAGGCGGTTGAACTCGCAAAAAAATTCGGCGGAGATGAGGCTCCCTCCTTCGTGAACGGCGTCCTCGCAAAATTGGTCTAAATGGCAAAAACATATACGGTTGCGCAGCTGAACGCCTATGTGAGCAATCTCTTCCGCGAAGATTTTCTGCTCGGAGGCGTGCGCATACGCGGTGAACTCTCGAACGTCAAATATCATGCGAGCGGGCACATCTACTTTACCTTAAAGGACAGCGAGGCAGAGCTCCGCGGCGTGGTATACCGTCAGAACGCGCTCTCGCTTCGCGAGCGGCTAAAGGACGGCATGCAGGTTGTCTGTACGGGCGCGGTGACGGTCTATGAGAGAGCGGGTGTCTATCAGCTGAACACGAAAGCGGTCGAGAAACTCGGACAGGGCGAGCTCTACGAGCTCTACTTACAGCGCCTGCGCGCGCTGGAGGCCGAGGGACTCTTTGACCCGGCGCACAAAAAGCCTTTGCCGAGATTCGTTAAGACCCTCGGCGTCGTGACCAGCCCGAGCGGTGCGGCCATTCACGACATCAGAACCGTAAGTCATCAACAGAATCCCTATGTCAAGATTGTGCTCTTCCCTGCGCTGGTCCAGGGACAGGACGCGCCGGAGAGCATTGTGCGCGGCATCCGCGCGCTGGATGCCTACGGTGTGGATGTGATGATTGTGGGGCGCGGCGGCGGCTCCATGGAGGATCTCTGGTGTTTTAACGACGAACGGGTCGCGCGGGCGGTTTATGCCTGTAAGACACCCGTCATTTCGGCGGTCGGGCACGAATCCGATGTCACGATATTGGATTTGTCGCAGATCTTCGCGCGGCAACGCCCTCTGCGGCGGCAGAGCGCGGTGTTCCGAACTTAGAGGCGGAACTCGCGCTCCTTTCGCGCGCGCGGGAACGTCTGCGCCAAGGCTTGCGAAATAAGGTGAATCTTCTGCGGGAGAGAACGCGCCGCGCGAATTTCCTGCTTCGGCTCAATGCCCCGGAGGAACTGATACGCGCGCGCAAGTTGCGCGTGCAAGAGTTGCGAAGACAACTCAGAAGCGAACTGTTCAATAAAAAGAACGCGCGGCAGGCAGAGTTTCGGCTGCTTGCGGCGCGGCTTCGCGCGGCCTCACCCTTAAACCGCCTGACCGGCGGCTATGCCTATGCCGCGCATGCGGACGGCAGTGCCGTGCAGGGAGTATCGGCACTCGAAACCGGCGAGCGTCTTCGCCTTCGTTTCTTGGACGGCGAGGCAGGTGTCACAGTAGAAACGATTTCCCGGAGACAGCCGGAGACAGAGGAGAAGCATGGACGAGAAGCTTGAGCGTGAGAAGGAGCGTAAGACCGGCAGACGTAAGAGCAAGCGCTCGGTTGAAGAGAGCATGGAGTTGCTCGAACAGCTGCTTGCGGAACTCGAGGCGAGTGAGACCAGTCTCGAGGACGCGTTTTCGCTCTACGAAAAGGGAATGAAACTGGCGGGTGAAATCAACGAGAGGCTGCAGTTTGTCGAAGAGCAGATGGAAGTATTGGAGGATCGTTATGCAGAGCCTTCCCTATGATAAGTCGGAAGTAGAGGCGCTGATTCGCGCTTCGCTGCCCCGCGAAGACGGGCTTCAGCGCACGGTGATACGCGCGATGCGCGAGGCGGTCGAAAACGGCGGCAAGCGCATACGCCCGATTTTACTCTTTGAGAGCTGTAAGTGTTTTGCGGAGGCCGGAAATGAGAGTGGCTGGAAAGAAGAGGCGGCCCCCTTCCTTGCGGCGCTCGAAATGATTCACAGCTTTTCACTGGTGCACGACGACCTTCCCTGCATGGACAATGATATCCTGAGAAGGGGTAAGCCGACCACTTGGTATGTCTACGGCGAAGCCATGGGTACGCTTGCCGGCGACGGCCTTGTGTTGGAGGCACTCACCCTCGCAGGGAAAGCGGTTGCGGCTTCCAAGCACCCGGAGAGAGCGGCGCGCGCCCTCGCGATACTCGGCGAGAAGAGCGGCGTGTTCGGCATGCTCGGCGGTCAGTCCGTGGACGTCGAGAAAACCGGAGAGAGTCTGGATGCGGCAACGCTTGACTTCATCTACCGCTTAAAGACCGGTGCCCTTCTCGAGGCAGCCTTTATGATGGGAGCTGCGCTCGGCGGCGCGACGGAAGAAGAACTGAGGCTTGCGGAGCAAATCGGCGCGGCGGTGGGCCTTGCGTTCCAGATTCGGGACGATATTTTGGATGAGACGGCGAGTGAGGCGGAACTCGGAAAACCGCTGCACTCGGACGAAAAGAATCAGAAGACGACCTATGTCTCCCTGTACGGCTTGGAGAGCGCGAAAGAGGCGGTCAGACAGCAGAGCGAGATAGCGGCACAGCGCCTGAAGGACTTTCCGGGAGACACGAAGTGTCTGGCAGCGCTCATAGCCTATCTCACGGAACGCAACTTCTGAGGACGGAGACAGCTATGGGGCGATTGGATTACATCAACGGCCCGGAGGATATCAAGCGGATTTCCCCCCGGGGAATGGGATGCGCTTGCAGCGGAGATCAGACGCTTTCTGATTTCGCACTGTTCGGCGTGCGGTGGGCATCTCGCGAGCAATCTCGGCGTCGTGGAACTCACGATGGCCATGTATTTGAGCTTCTCTCCGCCGACGGATAAGATTATTTGGGATGTCGGACATCAGTCTTACACGCATAAAATTCTGAGCGGCCGCAAGAAGGACTTTGCGGGACTCAGGAGTTTCGGCGGCATCGCCGGTTTTCCGAAGCGGAACGAGAGTCCCTGCGACGCCTTCAACACGGGACACTCTTCGACTTCGATTTCGGCGGGCCTCGGCATGGCGACGGCGCGGGATCTCCGCGGCGAACAGCACGCGGTGATTTCTGTCATCGGAGACGGGGCGCTGACCGGCGGCATGGCCTACGAGGCGCTGAACAATGCGGGGCGCATGAAGTCGAACTTCATCATTGTCTTAAACGACAACCGCATGTCGATTTCCGAAAATGTGGGCGGCATGTCTGCCTATCTGAATTCCATACGAACTTCGGCCGGATACAATCGTCTGAAAGAGAATGTCGCGGAGGCGCTCTTCGCGATTCCGGCATCGGAAAGCACATGGTCGAGAGCCTTAGGACCACAAAGAACGGCATCAAGCAGCTCTTTGTTCCGGGCATGTTTTTCGAGAACCTCGGCGTGACCTATCTGGGCCCGGTGGACGGGCACGACATCAAAAAGCTGATGCGTGTCTTTGAGGAGGCGCGACGCTTGCCGCGCGCCGTTCTCGTGCATGTCATTACGGAGAAGGGCAAGGGCTACCGCCCTGCGGAGCGGCATCCGGACCTTTTTCACGGCGTGGGACCCTTTGAACTGGCAACCGGCGTCCCGAAAAAGAACAAGCAATATCCGGATTACACCGATGTGTTTTCCAAGACCTTGATTCAGCTCGCTGCGGAGGATCCGAACATCGTCGCGGTGACGGCGGCGATGCCGGAGGGCACGGGACTCGCGGCCTTCGGCAGGCGCTATCCGCAGCGCTGTTTTGACGTGGGCATTGCCGAGCAACACGCGGTGACGAGTGCTGCGGGCCTTGCGGCGGGCGGCATGAAGCCTGTGGTCGCGGTGTACTCCTCCTTTTTACAGCGCGGCTTTGACCAGGTGCTGCACGATGTCTGTATCCAGAACCTGCCGGTTGTCTTCGCGATAGACCGCGCGGGCCTGGTCGGTGCGGACGGGGAGACCCACCAGGGGGTCTTCGATCTCTCATATCTCGGCTGTATTCCGAATATGACCATACTCGCGCCGAAGAATCTCTGGGAACTCGAGGAAGAACTGCGCTTTGCCTTTTCCTACGGCGGCCCGATTGCGATACGCTATCCGCGCGGCAAGGCCTATCGCGGACTCGCGGAACACAGGGAACCGATACGGTTCGGCAAGGCAGAGCTTATTTTCCGGGAGGAGAAGACAGCCCTGCTTGCGCTCGGCAGCATGGTGAGTACGGCAGAGCATGTCAGAGAGAAATTAAAGGCGCTCGGACAGCCCTGTACCTTGGTCAACATGCGTTTTGCGAAGCCGATCGACAAGGAACTCCTCGCCGAACTCGCAGAGACACATGAGAACTTTGTGACGCTCGAGGAAAATGTGCTGCGCGGCGGCTTTGGCCTTGAGGTGGCCGAATGGGCTTCCTCACAGAAGAAGGAACTCTCGGTGACGCACATTGCGTTGCCGGACGCCTATGTGGAGCACGGCGATGTCTCGGTGCTTCGGAACATCTCGGAATCGATTCGGATTCCGTGGTCGCGGTGTTGCGCGACAAGTATCACTGGTGAGCGGGGGAAGGAAACGGAATGAAGGAAAGACTGGACGTACTGATGACAGGGCGCGGCCTTGCGGAGAGCCGCGAGAAGGCAAAAGCGCTCATCATGGCGGGTCTGGTATATGTGGATGGGCAGAGAGAGGACAAGGCGGGACAGAACTTCCCGTCCGAGGTCACAATCGAAGTGCGCGGAAACCGCCTCCCCTACGTGAGCCGCGGCGGCTTAAAACTCGAAAAAGCGCTGAAGGAGTTTCCGCTTTCGCTCGCCGGTAAAATTTGCATGGATGTCGGCGCATCGACCGGCGGTTTCACGGACTGCATGTTGCAGCAAGGGGCCGTGAAGGTCTATGCGGTCGATGTGGGCCACGGTCAGCTCGACTGGAAGCTGAGAAACGACAATCGCGTCGTGTGTCTCGAGAAGACCAACATACGCTATGCGACGCGGGCGGAGGTCCCGGAAGAGATTGCCTTTTCTTCGATCGACGTCTCGTTTATCTCGCTTTCCAAGGTTCTCCCCGCGGTGCGCGCCCTGCTCGGAGCGGAGGCGGAAGTGGTGGCCCTCATCAAGCCCCAGTTCGAGGCGGGGAGAGAGCAGGTCGGAAAGCACGGCGTGGTGCGGGACGCAAAGGTCCACGTCGAAGTCATCGAAAACGTGCTCGACTATGCGGCTGCCTCCCGCTTTGTGCCGCTCGGCTTAAGCTTTTCTCCGATACGCGGCCCGGAGGGCAATATCGAGTATCTGATTTGGCTGCGCAGCGTCGAGGATGGCGAGGATATGCCCGCCGAGGTGACGGCGGAGACCGCCCGCGCGGTGGTTGCCGCTGCGCATGAGACGCTTGCGGGGGGAAAGAAATGAAGCGCTTTTTACTTTTTGTAAACCGCAGGAAAGAGCGGGCGGATGAGAAGGCAAAGGCCATACGGGAGCAGCTCCTGAGACTCGGCGCGCAGCGTGTCGATATCGAGGATCAAAGTACCCGGGGCATTACTGCGCTCGACTATGACTGTGTCGTTACACTCGGCGGCGACGGAACTTTAATCCGGGCGGCGCGAGGCCTCGCCGGGAGCGGCCTTCCGCTCGCGGGCATCAATCTCGGGCACATGGGCTATCTCACGGTGGCGAGTAAGGATGCAGAAATACCGCGTGTTTTGGATAAGCTGATTTTGGATGATTTTACAGTCGAAGAGCGCATGATGCTCCGTGGCCGCATTATCCGAAACGGGCACGAGAGCCCGCGGGACCGGGAGTGGCTTGCGTTGAATGAGATTGTTGTTTCCCGCAAATCCAGTGCCGGACCCGTTCATTTCTGCATTTATGTGAACGGTGCTTTCTTGAATGAATATAAAGCAGATGGTATTATTATCTCAACACCGACCGGTTCCACCGCGTACAATCTGAGCGCGGGAGGACCTATCATTGATCCGGTCGCTCGTATGACGGTGCTGACACCGATATGTCCGCATTCGCTGTATCGCGCGAGCATTGTGCTCCGTGCGGAGGATGTGCTTGAAGTACGCATTCCGCCGGAGGAGGGGGGCATACAGAGCGTTGATTTTGACGGTGCCGAGACAGAACAGTTGCTCGGCGGCGACAGCGTGCGCATTTCGGAGAGCAAACTTACGACGCCGGTCATCCGCATCGGGGCGGAAAGCTTTTTGGCACAATTGCGCAGCAAGATGACTGCGCTGTGAGGGGGGCAAATGAAGTTAGAGAGACATTCGAAAATTGTTGAGTTAATCGGTAAGAAAGAGATCGAGACGCAGGAAGAGCTGGTCGAGGAACTTCGACTGGCCGGTTTTCGTGTGACCCAGGCGACCGTGTCCCGCGACATTCGCGAGATGCGCCTCACGAAGGTCGCGACGGATAACGGCAAGCAGCGCTACACCGTCATGCAGAACGAGGATCCGAAGATTGAAAAGTATGTCCGCATCCTGCGGGACAGCTATGTCGGGATGGACAGAGCGCAGAATATTCTGGTCGTGAAAACGGTCTCCGGTATGGCCATGGCGGTTGCGGCTTCGCTCGATGCCATGCATCTCCACGAGGCGGTGGGCTGTGTCGCGGGCGATGACACGGTCTTTTGCGCGACGCGCTCCACGGATGACGCTCTGCTCCTCATGGAACAAGTCAGAAAAATGGTTGTAGGTTGAGGTGACTTATGCTGCTGGGATTGCGGGTGAAGAACTTTGCCTTGATTCGAGAGGCGAGCCTCTCGTTTGAGGAGGGATTCACGGTGCTTTCCGGTGAGACCGGTGCCGGAAAATCCATCCTGATCGACTCTATCTCCGCCCTGCTGGGCGCAAAGACAGGCAGGGATATGATACGGAACGGCGAAGAGGCGGCATATTTGGAGCTTGTTTTTTCAGTCGAGCGGCAAGAACTGAGAGAAAAACTGGCTGCGCTTTCGGTGTTCCCGGAAGAGGACGGAACGGTCATTGTGAGCCGTAAGATTCAAAAGAATCGGAGCCTCTCCCGTATCAACGGAGAGGCGGCAACGGCGCGGCAGTTAAAGGAACTCGCGGCCCTGCTGATCGATATTCACGGGCAGCATGAGGTGCAGACCCTGTTTTCGGCCGAGATGCACGGAGAAATCCTCGACGAGAGCCTGACACCCGAGGGACAGGCGGCAAAAGAGGCCTATGCGGCGGCCTACCGAAATTACCGCGCATTGAAGAAGCGGGAGCGCGAGAGCGCCGACCGCGCGGCCCTGCTCCGCGAGGCGGATTTACTTTCCTTTGAGCTGAAAGAGCTCTCGGAGAGCGGTATACGCCCCGGAGAAGAGGCGGAACTCGCCGCGGCCTATACCCGCGCCAAGAATGCGGCGCGGCTCAAAGAGGCCCTCGGCATTGCGGAAGAAGCGCTCCGCACCGATGCGGTCAGTGAGGCGCTTCGCGCCGTTCGCTCCGTGGTGCGCTATTCGGACGCGCTGGGCGCCCTGGAGGGACAGCTGACGGAGTTGGATGCCCTCCTACAGGATGCCGAGGAAGCCGTGCGCACGGAGCGCGGTGAAATCGAGAGCGACGAGGAGGGCTTAAACCGACTCGGGGAGCGTCTCGATTTGATTCGTCATCTGGAGGCAAAGTACGACTGCGACGAGGCGGGACTCTTAGACTTATGTAAGGAAAAAGAAACGCGTGCGGCCGAAATTGAAGAATTAATTCAAAGCGCGGCCCGATTGAAGCAGCAGAGCGAAGCCGCTCGGGCTGCCCTGGAGGCCGCTGCGGAGGAGCTCAGGCGTTTTCGACACAGCGCTGCCGCCGCGCTCTCGGAGCGTGTCGAGCGGGAGTTGGCCGCCCTTAATTTCAAGGATGCGCGCTTTGAAATTCGCTTCGAAGAGCAGTCCGAATACACGGAACAAGGCGGCGAGAGTGCGGAATTTTATATTCGCACCAATCCCGGCGAAGCGGTCAAGCCGCTGCGCCAGATTGCGAGCGGCGGCGAGTTGTCTCGCGTCATGCTCGCGCTCCGCGCGGTGCTCGCGGCAAACGACAGGGTCGAAACCCTGATTTTTGACGAGATCGATGCCGGTATCAGCGGCCGTACGGCCCAGTTGGTCTCGGAAAAGCTGATGGAAATCAGCCGCTCCCGCCAAGTACTCTGCATTACCCATCTCCCGCAACTCGCTGCCATGGCAGACCACCATTACCTGATCGAGAAGGCGTCGGACGGCAGCCGGACCGAGACGGAAATACGCGAAATTACGGGAGAGGCGCTCTACCTGGAACTCGGACGGCTGATCGGCGGCGCCGAGATTACGGACGGTGTTTTAAAGACAGCCGAGGAAATGAAACAACTTGCAGAGAAGAGAAAGGAAGGAATGAGATGAAGAACATCTTATTTGCTGCTTCTGAGGCGGTCCCCTTCATAAAGACCGGAGGGCTCGCAGATGTCGCCGGATCCCTGCCGGCCTGTTTCGACCGGAGATACTTTGATGTGCGCGTTGTGCTCCCGAAGTATCTTGCGATTCCGGAGAGATACCGGAACGAGATGGAATATGTGACCCATTTTTACATGGACTTTAACGGTGCGGACCGCTATGTCGGCGTGTTAAAGTATGTGGAGAACGGTGTCACCTTTTATTTCATCGACAACGAAGGCTATTTCGGCGGGGCGCGCCCCTACGGCGACTGGCTCTACGACCTCGAGAAATTTGCCTTCTTTTCCCGCGCGCTGCTCTCGGCGCTTCCGCTGATCGGCTTCCGTCCGGACGTGATTCACTGCCATGACTGGCAGACCGGTCTTGTTCCGGTCTATCTGAAAGAGCGCTTCGCGGGCGGTGAGTTTTTCCGGGGCATCAAGTCTGTGATGACCATACATAACCTGAAGTTCCAAGGCGTATGGGATGTCGAGACCATTCAGCGAATTACGGGACTCTCCGACTATTTCTTCACGCCGGACAAACTCGAGTCCTATAAGAACGGAAATTACTTAAAGGGCGGCATCGTCTATGCGGATGCGGTGACGACCGTGAGCCCCACCTATGCAGAGGAAATTCAGACACCGTTTTACGGGGAGGGCTTGGACGGACTGATGCGCGCACGGCGCAACGCACTCCGCGGCATTGTGAACGGCATTGACTACCGCGAGTTTGAGCCGGCGACGGATCCCAAAATTGCGCGGCAGTACGATGTGAGGACCTTCCGCCACGAGAAGAAAGAATAAAACCGCATTGCAGGAGCGTCTGGGGCTGCCGGTCGACGAAAAGAAATTTGTCATCGGTATTGTGTCCCGTCTGACCGACCAGAAGGGCTTTGACCTCATTCAAGGGGTCATCGAGGAACTTTGTCAGGAAGACTTGCAGTTTGTGGTGCTCGGCACCGGCGAGGAGCGTTACGAGAATCTGTTCCGCCACTACGACTGGAAATATCACGACAAGCTCTCGGCGCAGATTTACTATTCGGACGATGTGGCCCACGCGATTTATGCCGGCGCGGATGCCTATCTGATGCCTTCGCTTTTTGAGCCCTGCGGCCTCTCGCAGATGGTTGCGCTTCACTACGGAACTCTGCCCATAGTCCGGGAAACCGGCGGTTTAAAGACACCGTAGAGCCATACAATCAATATGAAAACACGGGAACCGGTTTCTGCTTCACGAACTATAACGCCCACGAAATGCTGGATTGCATACGCTATGCGAAGTGGGTGTACAGCGAACGGCGCCGGGACTGGAATCACATTGCGGATCGCGCGATGCAGGCGGACTACTCTTGGCAGCAGTCGGCGCTCAAGTACCAGGAGCTCTATGACTGGCTGATCGGATATTGAACCCGCAATGTGAGGTAAATAAGGGAAGGGTTGCATGAGTATATTTCATCAATTGCAAGCGAACCAGGTGCTAATCAGCGCGGTGCTCGGCTTTTTCGTGGCACAGCTGGTCAAATTCCTGATTGAATTTCGGGCAACGGGAAAAACAGACTTCGGGCGCTTGCTCGGAAACGGCGGTATGCCGAGTTCGCACAGCGCGACGGTCACGGCACTTTCGGTGAGTGCGGCCTATTGTCACGGTGTAAGCTCCTTTGAGTTTGCAATCAGCTTTATCCTTGCGATGATCGTGATGACAGACGCAATCGGTGTGCGGCAGGAGACCGGAAAACAGTCAAAGCTTCTGAATAAGATGATGGAGACGGATTTCTGGAAGACGGAAGACCCCGATTTACTCCCCGTGAAGCTGAAGGAATTGGTGGGACACACGCCGCTGCAGGTGATGGCCGGCGTTGTGGTCGGCATCCTGGTTGCGCTCGTCGCGGAGTATGGGTTTTACCGCTGAGGAGGATGGATACGAAATTGATGAGAGAGAGAACAAGTCGTTTGCGGAAGCGGGGTGAGAAATTTGTCACCCTGCTTCTTGTCATATTTTGTTGCCTTTTTCTCTCGGCTTGCGGCCGGGAGAAAAAGGAGGAAGCGGTTGCCGGAACGGCGCTTCCCTACAGCGAGAATCAGCTCCTCATGATTATCGCCTCGGCGCGCCGAGAGACCGAAGCGGTCTACGGGAGCGAAATCTGGGAGAAACGCGTGAGCGGGGGAACCAAGACCTTTTCGGAAGCCTATTTCGATGAACTCAGACAATTTTTCTATGAGTTGAGCGCGCTGAACGGCATGGCGGAAGAACGGAACGTAAAACTGGACACCGAGGAGACAAGGCGGCTGCACGAGGCAGCGCAGCGGTTTTACACGGAATCCGTGCAGGGGCAGAGCGGTTTCGGCTCGCTCGGCGAGGAGGAAGTCGAGTTCATGTTCCAGCAGTACGCGCGCGCGCTGAAACTGCGGAAAGTAATGCGCGAAGACAGAAAGGCGGAGGTCAGCGAGAGCGAGGCAAAGGTCATTCATTTGCAGAATGCTGTCTTGGAGAGCCGCGAAACTGCGGAAAAGCTGCGCGAAGAAGCCTTGGCGGGCAACGACTTCCGCACGCTTACGCGGAAGTACTGCGGGGCGGATGCGCCGGCCAAAAAAGTTGCGCGCGGCGAACTCGCACCGGAACTTGAGCGGGTCGCTTTTGCAATGGAAGACAATACCGTGAGCGCAGTTACCGAACTGGACGGAAAGTATTATGTATTCAAGTGCACCGAAAGCTATGACAAGGAGGAGACGGCAAAGCGCAGAAAAAGCTGCAGGACGAGAGACTGCAGAATCTGGTGCGCGAAGCCTATGAGCGCTATCTTGCCGCACACCCCTTTGCCGAAAACGAGGGGCTTTGGGACAGTGTAGAGGCAGCGGTCGGCAAGAGTTACAGCGGCGCGAACTTTTTTACGGCGGTCCGGGAGGCGCTGCGCTATGAAGGCGTATAAGGCAGAGGAACTCAGGGCTTTTACCGAGGCCCTGTTTCGAGGAGACAGCTTTGACCGCTTCCTGCTCTTAGAGGCGAGCTTTCAGACCGCTTTTTCGCTGGAACTGGACGGCAGGGTGGCAAAGGACTGGTACAGTGAAGAGGAAAGACAGAGCAGAGGCGTCGAAGACTTTGTCCGCTGGGGCGAGGTGAAAGCTTTGGCCTTTCAGGCAATCCGCGGCAAGCGCGCGCCGAGCGCGTTTCGCGTGGTGCTGCGCCTTGACCTTGCGGAGAGCACGGCCTTTCTCGCGGAGAGCGGCAGTAAGCTGCGTCCGGAGGAAGTGAGCGGATTCTATTTGAATTTGAATTACGAGGAGAAAACGCTCCGCATTGTGAGCGGTGTGAGTGTCAAAGCGTTCCCCGGAGACAAGGCGCTCGAGCAACTCTGGGACCGGAGCGCTGCGGAGCGGCTACGGGCAATGGGACTGGTAATCGCCGAACTGTAAGGAGGCAGGCATGAGAAGAGCGGGTCGGCTCTCGGACGGGAGAGAAGACGAGACGCTTCGTGACGAAGCGGCGCGCGAGGAGGCTTCGCGTGAAGAAGGGCAGGGGGAAGATGTGCTGGCCCTCTACTTAGAAGATTTAAAGCAGATTCCCGCACTCGAGGCGGAGGAGGAGGAAAGGCTGGTCGCTAAACTGCGGGCAAAGCCGGAGGACAGCCGGGCCAGAAAACGTCTCACCGAAGCGTATCTCGAGACAGCGCTCGCGGAAATTCGCCCCTATCTCGGCAGAATGGATGCCGGAGAGCTGATCGGTGTCGCGAATCTCGCGCTGACCGCAGCCCTCTGCGATGAAAAAACGTTGGAAAGCGCTGTACTTCGTGATACCATAAAGCGGAACGTGCATACCGCGTTGGAGGAAGCCGTACAGGAGGAAAGTCAGAGCGATGCGGAGGAGCATACACTTGCGGAACGCCTGAATGCAATGAGCGATCTTGCGAGCGAACTCGCGGCGGAGCTCGGCAGAGAGGCGAGTCCGGAGGACCTTGCCATACGCCTCGGTATTCCGATGGATGAGGTACAGCGTCTTCTTGCGATGAGTATGCAGGCACTCGAGTGAATCAGGTAAAAGCCGGAAGGAGAGACTATGAGCGTTAGAAGGATCTATGTAGAGAAGAAACCGGAATATGCAGTGCGCGCCGGAGAGCTTTTTGAGGACATCAAGACCTATCTCGGTATTTCCGGCATTGCGCGCGTGCGCGTTCTGGTGCGCTACGATATCGAGAATATCGAGGACAGCACCTATGCGAAGGCGCGCGGCACCATTTTTCCGAGCCGCCGCTCGATTTGCTCTATGAGGAGGATTTTCCCCGTGAGAGCGGAGATCTGGTCTTTTCCGCAGAGTATCTGCCGGGACAGTTCGACCAGCGCGCGGACTCCGCGGAGCAGTGTGTCCGTCTGATTGACAAGGACGCGGCGGTATTGATTCGCACCGCGACGACCTATGTGCTCTCGGGTAAGCTCGATGAGCGAGAGCTCAAGGCCATCAAGAATTTCTGTATTAATCCCGTGGACTCCAGAGAGTGTGCGGAAGAGAAGCCCGCGACCCTGCGTCAGAACTTCCCCGCGCCGGAAGATGTGAAGACCGTCGAGGGCTTCGTTGACATGCCGGAAAACGAGTTCCGCGAACTCTATGCCTCCTTCGGTCTCGCGATGACCTATGAGGACTTTCTGGAGATTCGCCGCTACTTTGCGAGCGAGAAGAGAAACCCGACCGTGACCGAAATCCGGGTGCTGGATACGTACTGGTCAGACCATTGCCGCCATACGACCTTCCAGACCGAACTCACGAAGATTGCTTTCCTTGACGGAGACTTCCGTGAGCGTCTCACGAAGACCTATGAGCGCTATCTCCGCGACCACGAGGATTTGCTCGGCGGCAGAAGCGATAAGTTTATTTGTCTCATGGACCTCGCGCTGATGGGCATGCGCCGCTTAAAGCGGGACGGCAAGCTGACGGACCAGGAGGAGACGGATGAGATCAATGCCTGCTCCGTTGTCGTGCCGATTACGGTGGACGGCAAGGAGGAGGAGTGGCTCGTCAACTTTAAGAACGAGACCCACAACCACCCGACGGAGATTGAGCCCTTCGGCGGTGCGGCGACCTGCCTCGGCGGCGCAATCCGCGACCCGCTCTCCGGCAGAACCTATGTCTATCAGGCAATGCGCATTACCGGCGCGGCGGATCCGACCCGCCCGCTCGCAGAAACCCTGCCGGGCAAACTCCCGCAGCGTAAGCTTGTCACGGAGGCGGCGCACGGCTATTCTTCCTACGGAAACCAGATCGGTCTTGCGACCGGCTATGTAAAAGAAATCTATCACCCGGATTATGTCGCAAAGCGCATGGAGCTCGGCGCGGTAATCGCGGCGGCACCGCGAAAGAACGTGGTGCGCATGAGTTCCGACCCGGGCGATGTGATTGTATTGCTCGGCGGCAGAACCGGACGCGACGGCATCGGCGGCGCGACCGGCTCCTCGAAGATTCATACGACTTCTTCGATCGAGAGCTGCGGCGCCGAGGTGCAGAAGGGCAACGCGCCGACCGAGCGTAAGATTCAGCACATGTTCCGCCGCCCGGAGGTGAGCCTCTTAATCAAGAAGTGCAACGACTTCGGCGCAGGCGGCGTCGCGGTCGCAATCGGTGAACTTGCACCGGGCCTTAAGGTTGAGCTCGACAAGGTTCCGCTCAAGTACGCGGGTCTCGACGGCACGGAGATTGCCATTTCCGAGTCGCAGGAGCGCATGGCCTGCGTAATCGACCCGAAAGATGTGGATACCTTCTTGCAGTATGCGAAGGAAGAGAACTTAGAGGCGACACCGGTCGCCGTGGTCACGGCAGAGCCGCGCCTTGTGCTTACCTGGAGAGGCAAGGACATTGTGAATCTGTCCCGCGCCTTCCTCGACACGAACGGCGCTCACTTGACGGCGGAAGTCGAAGTGGAACTGCCGAAGCGGAGCGAGAACCCCTTCGGCTATGCGGCAGGCGGCGATGTCAAGGAGAAGTGGCTTACAGTCCTCGGCGATCTGAACGTCTGCTCACAGAAGGGCTTGGTCGAGATGTTCGATGCCTCGATCGGCGTCGGCACGGTCACCATGCCCTACGGCGGTAAGCACCAGCTGACCGAAACCCAGAGCATGATTGCAAAGATTCCGCTGCTTCGCGGAAAGACCGACGCGGCGACCGTCATGAGCTACGGCTTCGATCCCTATCTCTCGAGCTGGAGTCCCTATCACGGCGCTGTCTACGCGGTCTGCGATTCGGTCGCGAAGGTCGCAGCGGCGGGCGGCGATATCGACAAGATTCACCTGACCTTCCAGGAGTTCTTCCGCCGCATGGATGACAACAAGCCGGAGAGATGGTCTCAGCCCTTTGCGGCCCTGCTCGGTGCCTATGAGGCGCAGCTCGAGCTCGGCCTCGCTTCGATCGGTGGCAAGGACTCCATGTCCGGTACCTTTAACGAGATCGATGTGCCGCCGACTCTGGTGAGCTTTGCGGTCGATGTGGCCTCGGTGCAGGATATCATCACACCGGAACTCAAGGCGGCGGGCAATCGCCTTGTGCTGCTCACGGTGAAGCGCGACGGCGATCTTTTGCCGGACTATGAGGATCTGAAGGCGCAGTACCGCGCCCTCACGGAAGACATCAAGGCAAAGCGCGTGCTGAGCGCCTATGTTTTGGAGCGCCACGGCGCAGCGGAGGCTGTCGCTAAGATGGCCTTCGGAAACGGCCTCGGCGTAAAGCTGGATGATAGCGTCACGGAAGAGACCCTCTTTGCGCCGGGCTGGTGCAATCTCCTGCTCGAAGTGAAGGCGGATGCGGTCGAGGCTCTGTCCTGCCGCACGGAGCGCTTCGGCGAGGTGACGGCGGAGCCCGTGCTTTCCTACCGCGGCAGCGTTCTTTCGCTTGCGGAAGCGGAAGCCGCTTGGAGTAAGACCCTCGAAGAAGTCTTCCCGACCCGCGTCACCGAGGGCGGCGAAGTTCAGGATCGCCCGCTCTTCCGTGCGGAGAGCATTGCGGTCTGCAGCCACAAGATTGCTACGCCGCGCGTCTTTATCCCGGTCTTCCCGGGCACGAACTGCGATTACGACTCGGTGCGTGTCTTTGAGGCGGCGGGCGCCATTGTAAACGCCCCCATCTTCCGCAATCTGACGGCGGAGGACATTGCCTCCTCGGTTGAGGCTTACCGGAACGAAATTCAAAACGCGCAGATTGTGATGTTGCCGGGCGGCTTCTCGGCGGGCGATGAGCCGGACGGCTCCGCAAAGTTCTTTGCGCAGGTCTTCCGGAATGAGGTGGTGAAGGAGGAGCTCTTAAAGCTCTTAAACGAGCGCGACGGTTTGGTGCTCGGCATTTGCAACGGCTTCCAGGCTTTGATCAAGCTGGGCCTCCTGCCGGATGCGGACATCAAGGAGCAGGCGCCGGATGCGCCGACCCTTGCGATGAACCGTATCGGCAGACATTTGAGCCGCATGGTGAACCTGAAGGTTGTCTCGGACAAGTCCCCGTGGCTCAAGAACGCGGAGCTCGGCGGTGTGTACGCGAACCCGATTTCGCACGGTGAGGGACGCTTTGTTGCACCGGCGGAGACCATCGAGGCCTTGTTCCGGGCAGGTCAGGTCGCGACGCAGTACTGCGACTTCGAGGGCAGAGTTTCGACCGACGAGCTCTGGACGCCGAACGGCTCGTATGCGGCGATCGAAGGCATCACCAGTCGGGACGGACGCGTCTTCGGTAAGATGGCGCATCCGGAGAGAATCGGAGAACACATTAACAAGAATATTCCGCTCCGCCAGGATCTCGGCATCTTTGCCGCAGGCGTAGCGTATTTTCGCGGGTGAGCTCTCCATCCCAAAAGAAACAAATCAGTAAGGAGAGTAGGAGTGCATGAAGAAGGTAGTAAAATTTGGCGGTAGTTCCCTCGCCAGTGCGGAGCAGTTTAAGAAGGTCGGTGAGATTATCCGGAGCGATGCGGCGCGGCGTTATGTCGTGCCGAGCGCGCCCGGCAAGCGCCACAGCGGCGACACAAAGGTCACCGATCTCCTCTATCAGCTCTATGACAGCACGGAAGATGAGGCGCTCTTTCAGGAGACGCTGAAGGAAATCAAAGGGCGCTATCAGGAGATTATCGACGGACTCTCGCTGGATCTGGATCTCGGCGCGGAATTTGCCGAACTGGAAAAGAATTTCCGCGCACATTGCGGCAGAGAATATGCGGCGAGTCGCGGCGAATATCTGAACGGTCATGTGATGGCGGCTTACCTCGGCTTCCCCTTTGTGGATCCGGCGGATATGATACTCTTCCACAACGACGGCAGCTTTAATGCGGAGGAAACGGAGCGTGAGGTCGCGGCAAAGCTTGCCGGCTATGACTGCGCGGTGGTTCCGGGCTTCTACGGCAGAAAGCAGGACGGCAGCATTGCGACCTTTAGCCGCGGCGGCTCGGATGTCACGGGCTCCGTCATTGCGGGCGCCATCCACGCAGATCTCTATGAGAACTGGACGGATGTCTCGGGCTTCCTCTGCGCGGATCCGCACATTGTCGAAAACCCGGCCGTCATTGAGACCATCACCTACCAGGAACTCCGCGAGCTCTCCTATATGGGTGCGGGTGTCATGCATGAGGATGCGATTTTCCCGGTGCGGAAGGAGGGCATTCCGATCAACATCCGGAACACCAACCGTCCCGAGGACAGCGGCACCATGATTGTGAGTTCCACCTGCAGAAAGCCGCGCTACACGATTACCGGCATTGCGGGCAAGAAGGGCTTCTGCTCGATTACGGTCGACAAGGACATGATGAACTCGGAAATCGGTTTTTGCCGCAAGGTGCTGCAGGTCTTTGAGGACAACGATATCAGTCTCGAGCACATGCCCTCCGGCATCGACTCGATGACCATAGTCGTGCACCAGTCGGAGTTCTTGGACCACGAGCAGAGAATCATGACCGGCATTCACCGCGCGGTGCATCCGGACCAGATTATCTTGGAGGACGACCTCGCGCTGATTGCGGTGGTCGGCAGAGGCATGAAGGACCAGCGCGGTACGGCGGCACGCGTCTTTGCGGCACTCACGCACGAGCACATCAATGTGAAGATGATCGACCAGGGCTCCTCGGAGTTCAACATCATCATCGGTGTCAAGAGCCGCGACTTTGAAAATGCGATTCGAGCGATCTACACGATTTTTGTGTTGACGCAGATTTGAGTTAAAACATGAGACAAATCATTGTGGTGGGCGGCGGCGCTGCGGGCATGATGGCGGCGGTGGGCGCTGCCGAAGCGGGCGCGGCGGTCACGCTGCTCGAAAAGAACGAGAAGTTGGGAAAAAAGATTTATATCACCGGCAAGGGGCGCTGCAATCTGACGAATGCGGCGCCCATGCGGGAAGTGCAAGCGCAGGTTGTGAGCAACCCGCGCTTTCTCTACAGTGCCTTCCGTGCCTTGACGAACGAGGATGTGATGCGCTTCTTTGAGCGCGCCGGCTGCCCGTTAAAGACCGAGAGAGGCGAGCGCGTATTTCCGGTCAGCGATCATGCGTCGGACGTGATACGCGCACTGGAGCGGGAGATGCAGGCGAAGGGCGTTCGCGTGCGCCTCAACACGGAAGTCCGTGACTTGCTGTTTTCGGGCGAGGCAGAAGCGCGCAGCGTGACGGGCGTCCTGCTGGCAAACGGAGATAAGCTTTCTGCGGACGCCGTGATACTTGCGACCGGCGGACTCTCTTACCCGGCGACCGGTTCGACCGGTGACGGCTATCGCTTTGCGGAGGCCGCGGGTATGACGCTCACGGAGCGCTATCCTTCTCTGGTGCCCTTGATTTTGAAAGAGCAGGAGAGCTGTGCCGCGATGCAGGGGCTTTCGTTAAAGAATGTCACGATTACGCTGAGGGACGGTAAGAAAAAGGTCTACGAGGGTTTCGGCGAGGCACTGTTTACCCACTTCGGGATGAGCGGCCCCCTGTTGCTCTCGGCGAGCGCCCTCATCGGTCCTCTCCTCCGAAGCAAAAAGGAATTGGAGCTTCGTATCGATTTGAAGCCGGCGCTCACGGAAGAACAGCTCGAGCAGAGACTGCTGCGCGAATTCGACGAAAACAAGAATAAGGACCTCAAGAATATACTGCCTTCGCTCTTTCCGCAGAGTCTCATTTCGGAAGTGCTGCGGCAGAGCGGCATCTCCGGCGAAAAAAAGGTGAGAGATATCACGAAGGCGGAGCGCGCCGCGCTTCGGCAGGCGACCAAGGGGCTTTGCTTCACGGCGACCGGCCTTCGAGGCTTTAACGAGGCGGTGGTAACCAAGGGCGGTGTCTCGGTTCGCGCGGTTTCTCCGAATACCATGGAGAGTAAGACCGCAAAGGGGCTCTACCTTGCGGGTGAACTCCTGGACTTAGACGCGATGACCGGCGGCTTTAACCTGCAGATTGCCTGGTCGACCGGCATGCTCGCGGGACGAAGCGCCGCGGAAGCGGAATGAGCGGGAGGAAGAGATGGAGAAAATAAAGGCACTCGCAATCGACGGACCGGCAGGTGCCGGAAAATCCACGATTGCGCGGGCGGTAAGTCATAAACTCGGCTGGATTTATGTGGACACCGGGGCGCTGTTCCGGGCTGCGGCACTCTCGCTACTCGAACAGGGGGATTTCCCCGGAGGACAGCGCGGCGGTGCGTAAGGCTGCGCCGAATCTGCGACTTGACCTCTGCATTGCGGACGGCGTGCAGCACGTCTTTGTCGACGGGCGGGATGTGAGCGCTGAGATACGGCGCGAGGAAATCGGCAAGGCGGCGAGCGCGTTTGCGCGCGAAGATGCCGTTCGGCAGCGGGTTCTCGTGATCGAGCGGGAAATTGCCGCGCGAGAGCCGGTCGTCATGGACGGAAGGGACATAGGCACCGTAGTACTTCCGAATGCGCTCGCAAAAGTTTTTCTGACCGCGAGTGTCGAAGTGCGCGCCAAGCGTCGCACGGCGGAACTCCGGGAGAAGGGCATAGAGGCAAATTTCGAGGAAGTGAAGCGGGACATTGCGGCCCGCGATGAGCAGGATAAGAACCGCGCGGTCGCGCCGCTTCGGCAGGCGGAGGATGCGCTCCTCCTAGACAGCTCGGAGCTTGGCATTGCGGAAGTACAGCAGCGCATACTCGCGCTGGTCAGAGAGAAGGAAGCAGAGTGACGGAGCGGCGAAAGAGAGAAGTGATACTCGCCTCGAGCGCGGGCTTTTGTTTCGGCGTCAAGAAGGCGGTCGAGACCGTGTACCGCGAGGCCGAGGAGAGCAAGGATACGGTATACAGTTACGGTGCCATCATCCACAACGAGGAGGTGGTGCGGGATCTCACCGAAAAGGGCGTGGTCGTCTTTGAGGATGCCGGTGCCGCGGCGAAGGTGAGCGCCCTCCCCGAGCATGCGGGCACGATCATACTCCGCTCGCACGGCGTGGGACCTGAGGTATACCGCCTCTGCGAGGAGAAAAAACTGCGCATCGTCGATACGGCCTGTCCTTTTGTCAATAAAATACACAAGATTGTCGAGGCGGAAAACCGAAAGGGACGCCGGGTGCTGATTGTCGGCGATCCGAAGCACCCGGAAGTGCAGGGCATACGCGCCTGGGGCAGGGGAGATACCGAAGTCATTCAGAGCGAAGAAGAGCTGCTGGCCCTCGACATTCCGAAGGACACTGCGCTGTCTGTGGTATCCCAGACAACCTTTCAACTTGCAAAGTTTAAAATGCTGGTTGATAAAATCAGAGAGTTAGGTTATGATATAGCTTGTTTTAATACGATTTGCAACGCGACGCAGGAAAGACAGGCGGAGGCTAAAAAAATTGCTTCCGAAGTCGATGCTATGATCGTGATCGGAGGGGAAAACAGTTCCAATACGAGAAAACTTGTGGAAATCTGTTCCGCAGTTTGTCCGAATACGTTTTACGTCCGGACCGCGAGAGAACTAGATCCTGAGCTTTTGGCGCCCTTTCAGCGAATTGGTATTACAGCGGGGGCATCCACCCCCAAACATATCATTGAGGAGGTTCAAGCCATTGTCAGAGCAGAGTTTTGAACAGATGTTGAATGAGTCTTTTAAGACGATTCACACGGGAGAAGTTGTATCGGGAACAGTACTGGATGTGAAGGAGGATCAGATCATCCTGAACATCGGCTATAAGTCGGACGGCGTCATCACCAGAAACGAGTACACGAACAATAACAGCCTCGACCTCCGGACTGTCGTGCAGATTGGTGACGAACTGGAAGCCAAGGTCATGAAGGTAAATGACGGCGACGGCCAGGTTTCCCTCTCGTATCGCAGACTCGCGGCGGACAGAGGCAACAAGCGCCTGGAAGAGGCGTTCAACAACCACGAGGTCTTGAAGGCGAAGGTTGTCCAGGTCCTGAACGGCGGACTGAGCGTGCTGGTTGACGAGGCACGCGTGTTCATTCCGGCAAGCCTGGTTTCGGATTCTTATGAGAGAGATTTGAATAAGTATGCGGATCAGGAGATTGAGTTCGTTATCACCGAGTTCAATCCGCGCAGAAGAAGAATCATCGGCGATCGCAAGCAGCTCATGCAGGCTGCAAAGGCAGAGATGCAGAAGGAACTTTTTTCTCGCATCAAGGTCGGTGATGTGGTTGAGGGTACGGTCAAGAATGTGACCAACTTCGGTGCGTTCGTGGACCTCGGCGGCGCTGACGGTCTCCTGCACATCTCCGAGATGAGCTGGGGCAGAATCGAGAACCCGAAGAAGGTTCTGAAGTCCGGCGATCGCGTCAGAGTCTTCATCAAGGAGATTTCCGGCACGAAGATTGCGCTGAGCTTAAAGTTCCCGGACCAGAATCCGTGGATCGATGCGGCTGAGAAGTACGCACAGGGCAACATTGTCAGAGGCCGTGTTGCACGCATGACCGATTTCGGCGCGTTTATCGAGCTGGAGCCGGGCGTGGATGCACTGCTTCACGTCTCCCAGATCGCAAGAAAGCACATCGACAAGCCGTCGGATGTTCTTGAGATCGGCGATGAGATCGAGGCAGAGATTGTCGAGTTCAACGCAGACGACAGAAAGATCTCCCTCAGCATGAAGGCACTTGAGAACATGCAGGGCGATGAGATTGTCTACGAGGACGCTGCACCGCAGGACGAGCAGTAAAAAGCGAATTGAGAGGCAGGGGGGAAGTTCTCCCCTGCCTCTTTTTCTGTTTGTAATAAAAATACAGTCTCAAAAGGAACACAATGACAGAATCGTCACAGAAAAAAGAGCGAGAATTTGCGATTTATTCCTATACGGCAAGGGCCAGGGAGCTGGCGGCTCAAATCGAGGCCTTGCTTCGAGCGGAAGGCTATCTTTGTATTCAAGCGGAGGTGAAGGAGGCCTTTGCCCGCTGTGAAGGGCTGGTATTTGTCGGCGCGAGCGGCATTGCGGTGCGGAAAATAGCTCCCTTTGTGAAGGATAAGTTTCAAGACCCGGCGGTGCTCTGTCTCGATGAGTACGGGCGCTTTGTGATACCCCTGCTCTCGGGACACGTGGGCGGTGCCAACGAGCTCGCGCGCCTCATCGGACGGCAGCTCGGCGCCGCCGTCGCAATCAGCACGGCGACCGACTTAAACGGCCGCTTTGCCGTGGATGTCTTCGCAAAGAAAAACGGTCTTGTAATCAAGAGCCGGGAGAATGCAAAGCGCATCAGCGCGGCGCTGCTACGCGGCGAGACCGTGGCCTTTGAGAGCAACTACCCGCTTCGGGAGGAAGAAACACTGCCGTCGGGACTCTATGCCGGAAAGGCGGAGGCCGGAAAACTCGGCATATGCGTGAGTGCCGCGGCGGAGCTACCGCCGAACGCTTGTCTTCAGCTGATCCCGAAAATTTACGCGCTCGGGGTGGGCTGCCGGAGAAATACGCCGGTTGAAGTACTGCGGGAGGCGGCGCTCCGCTTTCTGAAAGAACAAAATGTTTCGAAAGATGCCCTGTTCGTACTTGCGAGCATAGACTTAAAGCGCGATGAACCCGCCGTATCGGCGCTCGCAAGCTATCTCGAACTCCCGACGCGCTTCTTTACGGCGGAAGAACTTGCGGCCGTACCGGGTGAGTTCGAGACCTCGGAGTTTGTGCGGAAGACCACCGGAGTCGGGGCGGTCGCCGCGCGCGCGGCCGCGCGTTGTGCGCCGATTCAGATTACGGGGAAGACGGTGGTGGACGGGGCGACTTTTGCGCTCTACCGGAAGGAATTTACGCCCACCTTTCGCACGGAGCGTCCCTTTGTATTGATTGCGGGGGCGCGCTATCAAGGCAAGCTGCGGTTTGCGGAGCGGCTGTGCCGCGAGGGACATATCGCGGGATTTCGGGCGGTGCCGGAAACTGTGCTTAAGACGCTCACGGAGATTTTACTGCGAGAGGATAGGACAGCTTTCGAAGCGGAACTTTCAAGCTGCGTGCATTTGCTTGCGGAAGAGGCACGGAATCGCGGCGAGGCACTGCTTCTATCGAGCGTAGGCGGCGGCCTTGTTCCGATCGAGCGGCGGGACAGAGCCCTGCGCGACGCGGTGGGGCGCCTCCAGTGTGCACTCGCGGCCGAGGCGGATGAAGTATATCTCCTCGAGCTCGGTTTGGCGAGAGCGCTTAAGAAGTTCGGGGAAAGCGTATAGTAATTGTAAGAAGTTTGCAAATCATTTACGAGCGGCCTCGGCTATAATGGCTTGAGGCAAAGGAGGTAAGAAAGCAAGATGAGAGTACAGAATAAATGGACGCAGCGCTTCCGCGCGCTCGCGTTGACACTGGGCTTAAGCGCGCTCTTTGCGCTGCCGGCTTACGCAGAGAGCGCGGAGATTCGCGCGACCGCAACCAAGGATCAGGTGACCGTGAGCGGAACAGTCAGCGGAGACAGCACTTCCGAAGACGGTAAGCTCTACTTTTTTGCACTGGATCCCTATAACGACAGCATCAAGGACGCACAGCCCATTCAGAGTGCGGCGTACGGCGCGAATTTCTCCTTCACCGCACCGCTCCTTGACGGCACGCCGGAGACCAGACTCTACGACCAGTTTGCGATTGCGGTCTGGAAGAACGGCCGTTATTACGACATCGGCCGCCGTGCCTACATCACCAACCCGGAGGTGGTCGCAAAGAGCGATAAGCCCTATGAGCAGCCGCTCACGAAGAAGGGTCTTTTGGTGGAACTCAACATGCTGAGCGATGCGTTCGATCTCGGCGTGAAGCATGTGAACGTAAACTTTAACTTTGCGCACATCACTTCGGGAACCGGCATCGACTACACCTACGAGGGAAAGACCTACCACTTCGACAAGAATCAGATTGCGGAGTACGATAAAACCATCAGCGCCTTCTCCGGTAAGAGCATGATGGTCACGGCCATTGTCTTAAACGGCTGGAACGATAAGATGCCCGAGCTCATCTACCCGGGTGTCAAGAAGACGGACGGTGTCTTCTACTACGGCTTTAACACGGCGACCAAGGAGGGTTATGAGACCACGCGCGCGCTGATGAGCTTCCTTGCACAGCGCTATAACGGCGAGAACCCGAGCTACGGCCGCGTCTCGAACTGGATCATCGGCAACGAGATCAACAACGGCAGAAACTGGAACTACATGGGCAAGATGGACATCGACAAGTACGTGACCGAGTATGTCCGCGCCTTCCGCGTCGCCTACACGGCCATCAAGGCGCAGCAGGCAAACGCGCGTGTCTTCTTCTCGATCGACATGAACTGGAACGATCCGAACGCGGATCAGAAGACCATGTACTCCGCGAAGCACATCCTCGACAAGGTAAACGCAGAGATTAACCGGAACGGCAACATCGACTGGCAGCTTGCTTACCACCCGTATCCGTATCCCATGACGGAGCCGGAGTTCTGGGATGATCACAACACCGGTGCCATTGTGCAGAACGAGAGCACCAAGATCATCGACTTTGAGAACCTGAACGTCCTCACGGATTACCTGAAGGCTTCGAACTTCAGAAACCGCGCGGGCGAGGTGCGCCACATCATCCTCTCGGAGCAGGGCTTCACGGCCATCAGCCCCTCGCGCGGCAATGTGGAAGAGCAGCAGGCGGCGGCTTTTGCCTATGCTTACTACATTGCGGACTCCAACCCCTATGTGGATGCGCTCATTCTGAGCCGTCAGGTGGATGCACCGCTTGAAGTGAGAAGCAGCTGTGCCTTCGGTCTCTGGGCTTGCCGCATGGATGTCGGCGATGCGATTGTCGCGACCAGAAGAAGAAAGATCTGGGCGGTATTCAGGGACATCGACAAGAAGGCAAAGACCCTGGAGGCGACCGAGTTTGCAAAGCCGATTGTCGGCATTCAGAAGTGGTCGGATGTGGTTCCGGACTTCCGCTGGAGAAGCCTCGAGAAGTAAAGAAGCCTTGACTTTTTGCGGCCCTAAGCTTATGCTGATTCGGAATTAAATGATCAAATGCAGTGAAGACGCACAGTAGCACCGGCAGAGCGCACAGAGAGCGGGAGAGGGCTGAGATTTCCGCCGCAACACCGGAGGTCGAACCTTCGCGTCGGAGCAGCGGAGCTGAACGGGCTTAGTCCAAGTAGGTTTCGACGTCTTTCCGCGTTAAGGATACAAGGAGCGGTCCGCAGCATAAGCGGATAATGCGGGTGGTACCGCGGGTTACATAACTCGTCCCGGATACAGAGAGCTTACTCTCTGTATCCTTTTTTATTCCCCGCAAGTCAGAAAAGGAGAGAGGCATGGACAAGAAGCAGTTTGAGGACTTGAAGCAGCGCTTTGCCGAGAGAGCCGCTGCGATGGAGCAGAAGAACTCGGAGATCCTCTACGAGCTCCGGAAGGAGTTCCTGGACCGGAAGGACGGCTTGGTCAGCGGACTCATGAAGCTCATGAAGAGCGTACCGCCGGAAGAGAAGGCGGACTTCGGAAAGGAAGTCAATGCGCTGAAGGACTGGGTGCTCGAGAACTTGACCGCCCTTGAAAAGCAGGCGAGAGAGGCAGAGCTGAATCGTCGCTACGAGGCAGAGAAGATCGATGTGACCTTCCCCGGTGTTGCGCTTAGTCGCGGAAATCTTCACCCGGACACCCTGGTTCGGAATCAGATGATCGAGGCCTTTGCGGGCATGGGCTTTGAGATTTACGAGGGTGCCGAGATTGAGACGGATTACTATAACTTCACCGCCCTCAACACGCCGCAGGACCATCCGGCGCGCGATATGCAGGACACGTTTTATCTGAGCGATAAGTTCCTGCTTCGCACCCAGACCTCCGCGGGCCAGATTCACGTGATGGAGAAGCAGAAGCCGCCGATTAAGATTCTCTCCCCGGGCAAGGTGTTCCGCTCGGATGACGACGCGACGCACTCCCCGATGTTCATGCAGATGGAGGGGCTTGTGGTGGATAAGGGCATCACGCTCTGCGATCTCCAGGGTATGCTCGACAAGTTTGTCGAGAAGTTCTTTGGCTCAGGCGTCAAGACGCGCCTTCGTCCCTCCTACTTCCCGTTCACGGAGCCCTCGGTCGAGGTCGATGTGAGCTGTTTCTCCTGCGGCGGCAAGGGTTGCCGTCTCTGCAAGGGAACGGGCTGGATCGAGATTCTCGGTGCGGGCATGGTGAACAAGAAAGTGCTCGAGAACTGCGGCATCGACTCGGATGTATACTCCGGTTTCGCCTTCGGAATCGGTATAGAGCGCGTCGCAATGCTGAAGTACGGCATCGGTAACATTAAGTATCTGTTCGAGTCGGATCTCCGTGTGCTCCGGCAGATCAATGAGTAAGGAGGCAGAGAGATGATAGCGCCGCTCAGTTGGCTTAGAGAATATGTAGACATTGATTGTACCCCGCAGGAACTCGAGGAGAAGCTCTTCTCCTGCGGCTTTGAAGTGGAGAGTTTGGAGGAAGTCGGCGCGCGGATTTCCCGCGTGGTCGTGGGCCTCGTGACAAGTTGTGAGCCCATAGAGGGCACGCATTTGCACCTCTGTGAGGTGGACTGCGGCAGTGAGGGCAAGTTCCAAATTTGCTGCGGCGCGGACAATGTAGAGGCGGGCAAGAAGTTCCCGACTGCCTTGGTCGGCGCAACGGTCTGTGAAACCAATAAGGAGAGAACGGAGATTGTCGGCACCGCGACCATTCAGGCGGGCAAACTTCGCGGCTACGACTCTTTCGGCATGCTCTGCTCCGGCATGGAGCTGGGTCTTAACGAAGACTTGTACCCGGGCGCAGGCTATAACGGCCTCCTTGTGCTGCCGGAGGATGCGGTTCCGGGGACGGATGTGAAGCCCATCGTGGGGCTCGACGACTGGCTCTTTGACATCGCAATCACGGCAAACCGCCCGGATTGTCAGGGCATTTACGGCATTGCGCGGGAAGTGGCAGCCGTCCTCGGCAAAGAGATAAAGCCCCTTCCGCTTAGCTACCGTGAGGAGAAGACTGAGCCGCATACGCTTCAAGTTGAAGTGGAAGCGCCGCAGTACTGCCCGCGCTATGAGGCGCACGCGGTGAAGGATGTCAAAATTGCGCCCTCGCCCGCTTGGCTCCGCCGTCGTTTAAGCCTGGTCGGCGTGAGCGCAATTTCCAACATGGTGGATATCACGAACTATGTGATGCTGGAGCTCGGACAGCCGATGCACGCCTTTGACCGCCGCGACTTAGCGGGCGACCGCATTGTGGTGCGCACGGCAAAGGAAGGCGAAAAGCTTGTGACCCTCGATGAGCAGGAGTTAACGCTCAGCGAGAGCAATCTCCTGATTTGCGATGGCGAAAAGCCGGTCGGCCTTGCGGGCATTATGGGTGGTCTCAATTCGGAGATTAAGGATACGACGACCGCGGTTGTCTTTGAGGCCGCAAAGTTTGCGCGCGACAACATCCGCCGCAGCGCCCGTGCGCTCGGAAAGCGCACCGATGCGAGCGCGCACTTTGAGAAGGGCACGGACGAGTACACGGTGGTGCTCGCGATGCAGCGCGCCCTGCATTTAACCGAAGAACTCGGTGCCGGCACGGTCACGGATGAGTGCGCGGGCAAGAATACGGGCAACAGCATCGAAAAGCGCCCGCTTACGGTGAGCCTGTCCCGCGTGAACGGCGTGCTCGGCATCGAGGTGCCGGGGGAGGCGGTGTGCCGCATTCTCGCAAATCTCGAGATGGAGCCGAAGCTTGAGGGCGATGCACTGAGCCTCAAGATTCCCGCCTACCGCGAGGACATGGAGAGCTATCAGGATGTCGCCGAAGAGGTGATACGCTTCTACGGCTATGAGCACATCGTCCCGAGCTTCTTAAAGAGCGCGGAGGTCACGAGCGGAGGTCTTAACGAGAGACAGCGCCGGGAACTCAAGTTAAAGGAGACGCTGACGGGCGGCGGCATGTACGAGGCTGTCCACTACTCCTTCTTCTCCCCGGCGGACTTAAAGCTGTTCCGCTATCCGGAGGGAAGTGAGGCGCTCCGCGCGATTCGCATTCTGAACCCGATCAGCGAAGAACTCTCGCTCATGCGCACGGTGCTCTCGCCCTCCATGGCGAATGCCGTCATGCGGAACCAGAAGGCCGGCAATCTCTCCGGGCGCCTCTTTGAGCTGGCAAAGGTCTTCATTCCGAAGTCCCTGCCGCTCACGGAGTACCCGGAGGAGAGAGCGCACTTAGCATTTGCGTTCTTCGGCAAGGAGGAGAGCTTCTTCACCCTGAAGGGCGCTCTGGATCTCGCGGCCGAGAGCCTGCATGTCAAGTTCCGCTATGAGGCTTCGAGCGAGCCGTTTACGCACCCCTACCAGACCGCGGCGGTCTATGTGGGAGATGTAAAGGTGGGCTATCTCGGCAAGCTGGCTTACGACATTGCCGGGGAACTGAACCTCCGCACAGATGCCTATCTCGCGGAATTGGACCTCGATACCATCGAGAGCCTGCCGCACGAGCCGGTCTGCTTCACGCCGCTCCCGAAGTTCCCGGAGCTGCAGCGCGACCTGGCGCTTGTCATGGACAAGGCAATCAGTTGCGAGCAGGTCGTGAATCTGATTCAGAGCTGCAGCCCGCTGATTCGCGAGGTGAAGCTCTTCGATGTCTACGAGGGCGCACCGATACCGCCGACCAAGAAGAGCCTTGCGTTCACCCTGACCTTCCGTCCGGAGGATGAGGCATTTACGCCGGAGGCGCTCGACAAGCTGACGCAGGAGATTCTGGAGACACTGAAAACAAGCTGTGATATTGCCCTTCGCGTTTGAGCGAACAGCACTTCAAAAGAAAGCATTTACCGCCCCGGGCGGGAAGACAAGAGCTGTCTTTCCGCGGGCGGTAACAAAAAAGCTGCGTGCGAAAGCACGCAGCTTTTTTGCAATGGCGCAAAACAGAGTTATAGGACAAAAAGAGTCGGTAGAAAGCGTTTCAACCCCTTGCGATACAAGGCTTTTGTCTGCGTACATCTTTCTTGAACCGGTTCGTTTGTCCGTTTCGCCGGTTAATATCTTTTCAAGCATCCCAACCCTGTCTTAGAGGTGCACCATCCGGTACGAACCGGGAGACGCTGAGGCTCAGTTCTTTTTCTTCGGATTCTTGGGGAACCATCCCTTCTTGACGCGCGCCTCCTGCTCAAAGAGTTCAAGGATACTCCAGAGGCAGCTCACGCCGAAGACTGCGCAGAGCGCACTCGCGACCGTCCCGCGAAGAAACAGAGAAGCGGCAAGTGCGGCAAGACCGACAAGCGCAAACAGCGGCCAGATTTGTTTGCCGATATAGTATTCACTTTTTATGACAATGGGGTGAAAAGCGCCTATCATCAAAAATGCACCGAAGCCGATTAAGAGGCCGTTCAAATTCATGAGACATCCTTTCTCTTCGCAAAAAGCCAAACAACAGAGCTTGTCAGGTAGTATCTAATATTGCTAGGAAGAGAATAGCAGAGCCCGGTGAGAAAAAACAGTGCCATGGCAACAAAAAGAAAATATTACGAACCCAAGAAAAAGAGAAACAAGGGACAAGAGAATGAATGGGCAAGGGAATCAAGAGACAAGGAAATCCCCGCCTCGCTCTGCCCGCTTTGTTTCGGCGGAGCGAAGCGGGGATTTCCCCGAATTGAAATAGACTCAGAGCAGAAGCTCGTAGTAGCGGAGCGACGTGGTTTTACGGAAGCCGTTTTCCGTGTAGAGGCGCACCGCAGGCGTGTTGGAAGCGCTGACCTGCATGACAGCCTTCTTGTAGCCGAGCTTTTTCAGGAGTCCCAGGAACTGCGGGAAGAGCTCGCTGCCAACGCCTTGGCCGATCAAATCCTTGCGGGTCGCAATGCGGTGCAGGTAAGCCTTGTTGTCCTTCAGCGGGGTGACAAAGCAGCGGAAGGCCGGTTTCTTATCTTCGGGGCGGAATACCTGGTAGGCACGGAAGCCTTCCGGGGACGGCTTGGACTCGAGGAAACGGTAGCGCGAATCCGGCGTCGGCTTATCTTCGAGTTCGCACTCCATCTCGGTCTCCTCCTCCGCGAGGTGCGCGCCGATCGAGAGAAGTACGGGAAGCGCATCTTTGCAGCTGCCGTCAATCGGGAAGCGAACCACCGGGGCTGCGCCCTTTAAACTCTTGCCCGGGAAGGTGATCTTAGCCTTCTCCCAGAGGCGGCGGAAGTAACCCTGCTTGCGGTAGTCCGGATCGGTGAACGCATAGACCTCGAAAATTTGATCGCCGAGGCCGCAGAGCGCCATGACAGCGCGGAGTTCCTTGGGATCTTTGCTGTCATAGGCGAGCAGATACTTGGTGCCCGGCTCGAGAAGCGGGAAGGTCATCGAAAGCTTCCTTCTCGTGGCAGCGTTTCAGCAGGTCCATAATTTTGTCCTGCTCGCCGTGGTTTAAACGATCTTGTTCTGTTAATTTCATAGAGCTCCCATCTGCGCTTTGCGCATAGTCGTTCATCTTAAAGATTTCCGCCATTATAACATAGATTTTACGGCTGTGCGAGGCAGGGAAAAGCTGTAAGAAAACCGTAAAGCGTGCGCGCTCGTTGCGTGCGGGGACAAAAAAACATATAATAAGAAAAACGAGTTTACAGCTGCCTATAGGAGGAAGCGATGATTACAACTTTAATCGAAAAAATCAAAGAGACCAAGGCCCCGATTTGCGTCGGTCTGGACCCCATGCTGGCGTATATTCCGGATGAGGTAAAGCAGGCCGCGTTTGCCGAGAAGGGTGAAAATTTAGAGGGGGGCGGCAGAGGCTTGCCTCCGCTTTAACGAGGCGATACTTCGGGAGACGGCGGATCTGATTCCGGCGGTGAAACCCCAGATTGCCATGTACGAGCAGTTCGGCATTCCGGGTCTCATTGCCTACGAGAAGACCGTGCGGCTTGCGAAGGAGCTCGGGCTCATTGTCATCGCGGATGTGAAGCGCGGCGACATCGGTTCTACTTCGGCGGCCTATGCGGAGGGACACCTCGGCAGCATCACCATAGGCGAGAAGCAGTTCTTCCCCTTTGACGCGGATATGGCAACCGTGAACCCCTACCTCGGCAGCGACGGCGTGAAGCCCTTCCTTGAGGTCTGCGGACGCTGCGATAAGGGTATTTTTGTGCTCGTCAAGACCTCGAATCCCTCGAGCGGCGAGTTGCAGGATCGGCTGATTGACGGCGAGCCGCTCTATGCGCGCGTCGCGGATCTCACCTCGTCCTGGGGAGCGTCCCTCATGGAGGGCGAATGGTCCAATGTCGGCGCGGTGGTCGGTGCGACTTACCCGAAGATGCTTTCGGAGCTCAGAGCGCGTATGCCGCACACCTTCTTCCTGATCCCGGGCTACGGCGCGCAGGCGGCAAGGCGGAGGATCTCGCGGTCGCGTTTAACGAAAAGGGCGAGGGCGGCATCGTGAACTCTTCCCGCGGCATCATCGCGGCGTGGAAGCAGGAGCAGTATCGTGCGTTCGGCGCAGAGGGCTTTGCAAAGGCGGCGAGACAGGCGACGCTCGATATGATTGCGGATCTTCGGCGTTGCATCCGCTTTGCGTGAGAAACGGGGAAATCGGCATATGAGTAAAGTAAAGGAGCGCGCTTCCGTCCTGGGACAGCGCGAATTATGTCCCGGTGTCTTTGACCTGAGACTTTTGGCACCGCAGATTGCGGCGGCGGCAAAACCGGGACAGTTTGTCAATGTGTTTTTGAATAACGAGGCACATATTCTGCCGAGACCCATCAGTCTCTGCAACATAGACCGCGAGGACGGTATCTTGCGTCTGGTGTACCGCGTGACCAAGGAGGGAAGCGGCACCGAAGAACTTTCGCGCTACCCGGCGGGCACCGAGCTCATGCTCCTCGGCCCGCTCGGCAACAGCTTCCCGACCGAATTGGATGATGTCGCCGTGGTCGGCGGCGGCATCGGTATACCGCCTCTCCTTGAACTCCTCTGGGCACTCCCGGGGAAAAAGACCGCGCTGCTCGGCTATCGCAGCAAGGGCCAGCTCTTTTTTGCTCGAGGACTTTGCGGTTGCCGCGGATGAGGTTAAGATAGCGACCGAGGACGGCAGTCTCGGCATTCAGGGTAACGTCGTGGATCTGCTCCGCGCCCTGCCGGAAAAACCGAAGGCAATTTTGAGCTGCGGTCCGCTGCCCATGCTCCGCGCGCTGAAGGCGTACGCGGCGGAGGAAGGCATACCGCTCTGGGTCTCTATGGAAGAGCGCATGGCCTGCGGCATCGGCGCTTGCCTCGGCTGCATCACCGAGAGCGCGGAAGTCGATGCGCACTCGAATGTCAAAAACAAGCGCGTCTGTGCCGACGGACCGGTATTTCGCGCAGAGGAGGTGGTGCTTTGAACATCTCAATGGAAGTGAGTCTTGCGGGTATCACCCTCAAAAATCCCGTGATGACGGCGAGCGGCACCTTCGGGGCCGGCGAAGAGTACAGTGAATTTGTGGACTTGAATAAGCTCGGCGCGGTCGTGACCAAGGGGGTCGCGGCTGTTCCGTGGGCGGGCAACCCGACGCCTCGCATCGCGGAGACGCCGAGCGGCATGCTGAATGCGATCGGCCTGCAGAACCCGGGTGTGGATGTATTCCTCATGCGGGACTTGCCCTTCTTAAAGCAGTTTGACACCCGCGTCGTGGTCAATGTCTGCGGCCACAGCGAGGAAGAGTATGTCGAGGTCGTGGAGCGGCTCCGCGAGGCGCCGGTCGATTTTTTGGAGCTCAACATCTCCTGCCCGAACGTCAAGGAGGGCGGCATTGCCTTCGGTACGCAGGCAAAGGCGGTCGAGCACATTACCCGCCGCGTGAAGGAGAGGGCGGCACAGCCGTTAATTGTCAAGCTATCGCCGAATGTCACCGATATCACGGAGACCGCGCGTGCGGCTGAGGCGGGCGGCGCGGACGTGCTCTCGCTCATCAACACCCTGACCGGCATGAAGATTGACATTGAGCGCAGATGCTTTGTGCTCGCGAACCGCACCGGCGGCCTTTCGGGGCCCGCGGTGCACCCGATAGCGGTGCGCATGGTCTATGACTGCGCACACGCGGTCAAGCTGCCCATCATCGGGATGGGCGGCATCGAGAACGGCGCGGACGCGGTCGAGTTTTTGCTCGCGGGCGCGACGGCGGTCTCGGTCGGCACGGCGAATTTCCGGAACCCGCGCGCTTCGGAGGAGGTCGCGGAGGGCATTGCCGCGTATCTCTCGAGAACCGGTACCAAGGATGTCAGAGAACTCATCGGCGCGGTGCGCTAATAAGGGAGGACTATGGAACAGTACAAGCAGGAATTTATCGAGTTTATGATTTCGTGCGAGGTCTTAAAGTTCGGAGACTTCGTGACCAAGAGCGGCAGAAAGACCCCGTTTTTCGTGAACACCGGTTTTTACCGCACCGGAACCCAGTTAAAGGAACTCGGTGCTTACTATGCGCGCGCCATCCATGCGGCCTTCGGCGACGAGGCAAGCCTGCTCTTCGGACCGGCGTACAAGGGCATCCCGCTCTGTGTCGCGGCTTCCATCGGCATGAGCGAGCTCTATGAGAAGGAGCTCGGCTATGTCGCAAACCGAAAGGAAGTGAAGGACCACGGCGACAAGGGCATATTGCTCGGTGCACCGATCAAGGACACGGATAAGATTGTGATTGTCGAGGATGTGACCACGGCGGGTACCTCGATTGAGGAGACCATGCCCATCATCAAGGCGCAGGGCAACGCAGAGGTACTGGGCCTCGTGGTCAGCGTGGACCGCTGCGAGAGAGGCAAGGGCAAAAAAGAGCGCACTCTCCGAGATTTCGGAGCGCTACGGCATCAAGACGACGGCGATTGTCACCATGAAGGAGGTCATTGAACACCTCTACAAGCGTGAAGTGAACGGCAAGGTGATTATCGACGATGCGCTGATGGAGAGAATCGATGCCTACTACCGTGAGTACGGTGCGGAGGAGGACTGAGCCCTTCGATGGACAAGATTCAGTGGAAGCATCGCCTGCTCGGAACCCTGCTCTTTTTGATTTATCTCGCCGGGCTCAGTTACTTTCTCTTCTTTGCCGAAGCGCTCGGCAGACAGGGGAGAGTCAATGCGAACTTGCGCTATAACCTCGTGCTCTTTCGGGAAATCTGGCGCTTTTGGCACTACCGCGAGCTTCTGGGCTACCGCGCCTTTGTCTTGAATACGCTCGGGAATGTGCTCGCCTTTGTTCCCTTCGGCTTTTTTCTGCCGATTGTGAGTGCGCGGCGCCACAATTTTTTCCGCATTTTAATTGCCGGTTTTCTGTTTTCGGGACTCATCGAAACGGTGCAACTTGCAACGCGACTCGGCAGTTTTGATGTCGACGATATTTTTTTGAATACAATCGGCGTCGTCGCGGGATATTTTATTTTTCGACTGGCATTGAGGAGGTTAAATCGTGAAGCTGCCGAATCCGTTTCGTAAGCGAGAATATCAAATCCTGACGCCGGCAACGAAAGTCGATGACTCCATTTTGGAACGGCCGGAGTTTTTGCCGGAAGAGGAAGTGAGACGCAGCGGGAAAAAGACTGCGGCAAAACAAAAGAAGGGCAAGCAACTGGAAGGCCTCATCAGTTACCTCAGGAAACCGCGCGCCGAAGAGGGATACACGGTGCTGATTGCTGCCTGCATAGCGATACTCTTCACCGTATTTGCCTTTTTCGGCATGATACACGCGGCAGGCGAGCCCTCGCTCACGGTTTCGGCGGCGGTCATGAGCGCCATGCTGGTCTCGGCCTACGGAATCTATCTTGCGGTCAAGGCGCTGCGCGACAAGGATAAGGACCAGCTCTACACCTGGGTGGGACTCTCGCTTTCTTCGGTGGTAACGGTGATATGGGTGATTGCGCTCCTCCTGGGGCTCACATCTTGAGGGGCGGAGAAGAGCTCCTTCGGGAGCGCCGCGCGCTATCGGCTGAGCGGCTTAGAGAAATACCGGCGGAAGAGGCCGCGGGACGCTTGTTCCGAGGCTTCTTTCGGCGAGAAGCGCTGTCGCTCTCCCGTGCAAGCGGCAAGGCGGGCGAAGAACGGGCGGAAGCGCTCACTTTGTTTGTCCCCGAGGCGGGGAAGAAAGAACGCTTACTCGCCGCACTTTCCTCGATTTGCAGCCGTGTTTTTATGCCGCAGTGCGCTCCGGAAACGGAAGTGCGCTGCATAGAACTGTTTCTTCAGTGTTATGCCTGCTTTCACAGGGCGGCGGTGAGGAGGCGCTCTGCGAGGCCATGTATTACGACCTCTTCGACTATGCGGAGGAGGATGTGCGTGAGCGCTTTACGGAGCGGTACAAGGGGGGATACAGCCTCTCGCTGACCCTCCCGGGAGAGCCGCTCTGGTACGCGGATCGCTTTCCGGCCATCGCGGCGGTGCATACGGAAGATTTGTCTCTCTTTCTCGATAAGGCGCTGCGGGACCGGCTTCGGCCCCTCATATGCGAAGCGAGTAGTCGGGCGGAGCGGGAACAATGCCGCGAGAGCATCGTGCGCTATCAGAATATGCGCGGCGCGGACACGGCTTTTTCGCCGCGACAGCAGCTCTGGCTCCGTGAGCTCTATACGGCGGATAACGAATAAATGAAGGGTAACACCGGGGCTTATTTCCGTTTGCTCGATTTTGGCATTGAGCTCGGGGAACTGCGCCGATATAATAAAGCTGTAAGCAACTTTTAAGGAGGATAAAATGGCAAAAGTCGGAATTGTGATGGGCAGCGATTCGGATATGCCCGTGATGGCACAGGCAGCGGCATTTTTGGAGAAGATGGGGATTGAATATGAGATGCGCATTATCTCTGCGCACCGCGAGCCCGATGTCTTCTTTTCCTGGGCAAACGGCGCGCGTGAGCGCGGACTCTCTCGGTGATCATCGCAGGTGCGGGCAAGGCAGCGCATCTGCCGGGTATGTGCGCGGCGCTCTTCACGCTCCCGGTAATCGGTGTCCCGATGAAGACTTCGGACCTCGGCGGTGTGGATTCGCTCTATTCGATTGTGCAGATGCCGAGCGGCATTCCCTGTGCGACCGTTGCGATTAACGGCGGCAAGAACGCCGGTATCCTCGCGGCTAAGATGCTCGCGGTCGGAGACAAGGCGCTTGAAGAGAAGTTACAGGCATTTCAGAAGGAAATGCGGGATGAGGTCGTCGCAAAGGACGATAAGCTGCAGCGCGAGGGTTACCAGAGTTTTCTGAAGTGAGAGGAGTCCCAATGGATTACAGAAAGTCCGGAGTTGACATTGAGGCGGGTTACGAGTCCGTCGAGCTGATGAAGCAGTTTGTAAAGCGCACCCTGCGCCCGGAGGTTCTCGGCGGAATCGGCGGTTTTTCCGGTGCCTTTTCCCTCGCGGGAATCAAGGACATGGAGGATCCGGTGCTTCTGTCCGGAACCGACGGCGTCGGCACCAAGTTAAAGATTGCCTTCCTGCTGGATCGCCACGATACGATCGGCATTGACTGCGTAGCGATGTGCGTGAACGATGTCGCCTGCGCGGGCGGCGAACCGCTCTTTTTCCTCGACTACATTGCCTGCGGAAAGAATGTCCCGGAGAAGATTGCAACCATAGTCTCCGGTGTCGCGGAGGGCTGTGTGCAGGCCGGTTGCGCCCTGGTGGGCGGTGAGACCGCGGAGCACCCCGGACTTATGCCGGAGGACGAATATGACCTCGCGGGCTTTTCGGTCGGTGCCTGCGACAGAAAAGACCTGATTACGGGCGAAGAATTGAAGCCGGGCGATGTTCTGATCGGCATTGCGTCGAGCGGTGTCCACTCGAACGGTTTTTCGCTGGTCCGCAACATTTTTGAGATGAGCAAGGAGAATTTGACGCGCTTCTATCCGGAACTCGGCGCAACCCTCGGCGAGGTGCTGCTTGCACCGACCCGCATCTATGTGAAGGCTTTGAAGAGCGCGAAGGAGGCGGGCGTTCGCATCCATGCCTGCAGCCATATTACGGGTGGCGGCTTCTACGAGAATGTGCCGCGTATGCTGAAGGACGGCATTCGCGCTGTGGTGAAGAAGGACTCCTACGAGGTTCCGGCCATTTTCCGTTTGATGGCGGAAAAGGGCGAGGTTAGCGAGCATGTCATGTACAACACCTTCAACATGGGTGTCGGCATGATGGTCGCAGTCGATCCGGCAGATGTCGAGAAGACGCTCCGCGCCTTCGAGGCGGCGGGCGAGACCTGCTTTGTGATCGGTGAATGCAAGGCAGGCGAAAAGGGCGTCGATTTATGCTGAGAGTCGGCGTTCTGGTGAGCGGCGGCGGGACCAACCTGCAGGCCATCCTCGATGCCGAGAAGAGCGGCGTCATTCGGCATGCGAAAGTGGTCTATGTGCTCTCGAACAATGCCTCTGCCTACGCGCTGACGCGTGCGGCTTCGGCAGGCATTGCGAACGAGTGCATCTCGCCTTCTTCGTTCGAGACGCGCGAGGACTTCCACCGTGCCCTGCTCGCGGCAATCGAGCGGGAGAAGCTGGATTTAATTGTGCTTGCGGGCTATCTCGTGAAGTTGCCGGATGAGATGATACAGCGCTACCGCGGCAGAATTATGAACATTCACCCCTCGCTGATTCCGAGTTTCTGCGGCAAGGGAGCATACGGCCTAAAGGTACACGAACAGGCCCTCAGCCGCGGCGTCAAAGTGACGGGGGCAACCGTGCATCTGGTGGACGAGGGCCTCGACGAGGGTCCCATACTCCTACAGAAGGCGGTGGAAGTGAAGCCGGACGACACGCCCGAGACCTTGCAGCGGCGCGTCATGGAAGAGGCAGAGTGGGTACTGCTGCCGCGCGCCATAGAGGACTATGCGTGCGCAGCCGCGGAGAGAGAGGATAAAGCATGAGAGTACTGGTGGTCGGCGGCGGCGGCAGAGAACATGCGATTTGCCGGAAGTTACGTGAGAGCAATAAGCTCAGCGAGCTCTACTGCGCGCCCGGCAACGCGGGCATTGCGGAACTCGCGGAAATCGTGCCGATCGGCGCGATGGAATTTGAAAAGATACGGGACTTCTCGCTGGAAAAGAAAATAGAACTTGTCGTCATCGGTATGGACGATCCGTTGATCGGCGGTCTTGCGGACTTTCTGGAAGATGCGGGCCTCAAGGTCTTCGGCCCGAAGAAAAACGCGGCCGTGCTCGAGGGCTCCAAGGCCTTCGCGAAGGAACTCATGAAGAAGTACGAGATTCCGACGGCGGCCTATGAGAGCTTTACGGACTACGAGGCGGCAAAGCGCTATCTGGAGACTTGCAAGATTCCGGTGGTGCTGAAGGCGGACGGTCCGGCGCTCGGCAAGGGCGTTTTGATTTGCGAGACCCGCGAGGCGGCCGAAGAGGGCCTTCGGGACATGATGCTCGAGCGGAAGTTCGGCGCTTCCGGCGACAAGGTGGTCATAGAGGAGTTCATGACGGGCAGAGAGGTCTCTGTGCTCTCTTTTGTGGACGGAAAGACCATACGCATCATGGCGAGTGCGCAGGATCATAAGAGAGCCGAGGACGGCGACAAGGGCCTCAATACGGGCGGCATGGGCAACTATTCGCCGAGCCCCTATTACACGGACGAGGTCGCGCGTTTTTGCGAGGAGAAGATTTACAGCCGCACGGTAGAGGCAATGGCTGCGGAGGGCAGACCCTTTCAAGGTATTATTTTCTTCGGACTCATGCTGACCCCGGACGGCCCCCGTGTGCTCGAGTACAATGTGCGCTTCGGCGACCCGGAGGCACAGGTGGTGCTCCCGCGCATGGAGAACGACCTCCTCGAGGTGATGCTCGCCTGCGTCGAGGGCAGACTCGATGAAATCGAACTCAAGTTCTGCGACAAAGCCTGCGTCACGGTTGTGCTTGCGAGCAAGGGCTATCCCGTGAAGTACGAGAAGGGCTTCCCGATTTCCGGGCTCGAGAGCCTGAAGGGCGAAGCGGATGTGTACTGCTATCACGCGGGCACTCGCTTCGACGAGGCAGGGCGCATTGTCACAAACGGCGGCAGAGTGCTCGATGTGACCGCACTCGGACAGACGATACGCGAGGCGCGCGAGAGAGCCTACGCGGCCGCAGAGAAGATTTCGTTTGAAATAAGTATGCGCGGACGGATATTGCCCTTGCGGGTGTTGCCGCGGAAGAAGCAAGAGAGCGTTAAGTAAGAATACGGATGATAAAAAGCCAAATCGCATCACCCAGCTGCGGTTTGGCTTTTGTGATTCGTTCAAGGAGGAGGCGGTATGAACCACGATCAGCGGAAGTATCTTAGTTTACTTGCGGAAAAGTTCCCGACACGCCAGGCTGTTTGCACCGAGATCATCAACCTTGCGGCGATTATGAATCTCCCGAAGGGCACCGAGCACTTCATGAGCGACATTCACGGCGAGTACGAGGCCTTTCTGCACATCATGAACAACTGCTCGGGCGTCATACGGGAGAAGATTGAGCTGCTCTTTGCGGACAGCTTAAGCGATACCGAGCAGAGAGATCTGAGAACCCTCATCTATTATCCGAAAGAGAAATTGAGATGCCTGCACAGCGAGGGAAAAATTTCTCCGCAGTGGTATCGCAAGGTACTGCGGCAGATGATAGAGATAGCCCGTCTGCTCTCTTCGAAGTACACGCGTTCCAAGGTGAGAAAGGCCATGCCGCGCGAGTTCGGCTACATCATAGACGAGCTTTTGCACGCTCTGCCGGACGAGGACGGCAATCAGCTTGCCTACCATGAGCGCATACTCGACACGATTGTCGGCATCCAGAACGGCGACGAATTCATCGTAGCGCTTTCGGCGCTCATTAAACGGCTCGCGGTGGATCACCTGCACATTGTCGGCGATCTCTTTGACCGCGGTGCGGATGCCGATAAAATCATAGAGTTGCTCATGGACTACCACTCGCTCGACATCCAGTGGGGCAACCACGATGTGCTCTGGATGGGCGCGGCTGCGGGCAATGAGGCCTGCATCGCGAACGTGGTGCGAAACAACGTGCGCTACAACAACATCCGCATCCTGGAGAGCGGCTACGGCGTCTCCCTGCGTGGCCTCCAGCTCTTTGCCGAGAAGTATTACGAGGGAACCCCGGCGAAGGCTATGGTGAAGGCCATTAACGTGATGATGTTCAAGGCCGAGGGCGAATTGATACGCCGCCATCCGGAGTTCGAGATGCAGGACAGACTCCTGCTCGACAAGGTAAACCCCGAAAGGCGACGGTCACGATAGACGGCACGGAGTACGCGATGAACACCATGGAATTTCCGACTGTCGACTGGAGCGATCCCTATCGGATGACGCCGGAGGAGCGGGAAGTCATGGACGACTTGAAGCGTTCCTTTTGCGAGAGTCCGCAGCTTCACCGCCACATCGAATTCCTCTATGCGGTCGGCGGGGTCTATCTGAAAATGAACGACAACCTCTTATTCCACGGTTGCGTGCCGCTTAACGAGGACGGGCAGATGGCGGAGGTCAATTTCTTCGGGCAGTTCATGCGGGGCAAGAGCTACTTTGAATTTTGCGAAAAAGCGGCGCGCCTCGCCTTTAATACCGGCGAAGCGCGCTATGTGGACTTTATGTTTTATCTCTGGGGCGGGCCGAAATCGCCCATGTGCGGCCGCGTTGTGAAGACCTTTGAGCGCAGTTACCTGGACGACAAGGCGAGTTGGAAGGAGCCGCAGGACCCCTACTATCTCTACCTCGACTCCGAGGCGACAAGCCGCATGATACTGCGGGAGTTCGGCTTAAAGTCCGACTTATCCCACATCATCAACGGTCACACGCCGGTGCATGTCTCGGACGGCGAAATCCCGATTAAGGCGGGCGGCAAACTCATCGTAATCGACGGCGGCTTTTCGCGCGCCTATCATAAGACCACAGGCATTGCGGGCTACACCCTGATTTACAACTCCCACGGCATGCGCATCAAGAGCCACATGCCCTTCGAGTCGGTGGAACGCGTGCTCAGCGAGAATATTGACATTGAATCCCGCGCGAACCAGTTTGAGATTGAGCCCTACCGCGTGATGGTCGGAGACAGCGATATCGGCAAGCGGCTTGCGGCGCAGATCGAAGATCTGAACGAACTGCTCACCGCCTACCGGGACGGCGTCATTCCGGAGCGCGTCGAATAAGCGCTGAGAGCGCTCAGAGCTCGCCGCGGCGAAAGCGCTGCATGAGTTCATTGGCGACACTCGCCGAGCTCGGATTGTCGGGAATTTCTTCCCGCGGCACAAACGAGGCCTCACAGAGCTCGCGCTCATCGAGCTTGATGCGGTCGGAGCCGTCCAGCTCCGCCGTATAGGCGAGCATCAGCGAGTCGGAGAAAGACCAGGGCTGCACGGCATAGGGACGTATGTTCCTGACTTTGAGTCCGGTCTCCTCCATGACTTCGCGTTCCACCGCCTGTTCCGGGGTTTCCCCGACTTCCACAAAGCCTGCACCAACGCCTTCCGGCGATAGTCGGAGGCGTTTTTTGCGTAGCGGGTCAGGAGAAGGCGGTCGCCGTTTTTTACCGCGACAATGACCGCGGGGCTTATTTTCGGGTACTCAATGAGACCGCAGTGCTTACAGCACATGGCGCGTTCCTCTTCGGCGTGCGTCATTTTTTCGCCGCAGCGCCCGCAGAACTTACGCTGGTCGTAAAAGCGGTACAGCTGGGTGGAAGTGATGGCCGCAAAGGCAAGGTGCTGCGGCTTTAAGTCGCGGAGCTCCGTGGGCCCGAGGAAGCGATAGCCTTCGCCCAGTTTTCCGGCGGGAAGCGCCGAGGGCGGCAGGAGGAAAAAGTAGTCCCGATCGATTGCAAAGAGATAGCGTGACTTCTGACAGAGGGAGGTAAAGGAGAGCGCCTCGGTTTCAAAATCGGAAAAACGCGGGAGGGTAAAGGCACCGTCGCGCTCCGCAAAGAGCACGCCCTCCCGCGAGACCAAAACAAGGAAAGAACGCCGCTCGGGCGTTCTCTCCGGGTGATAGCTCACATCGTAGCGATGCGGCAGTATATCCTGAATCATGCTTGTTCCGTTGCTCCTGTCTGATACCGCTCCAGTAAGTTGTTTTTGAGATTCCAGAGTTTGCGTGAGAGGTCCACATACGTCTGATGCGGGTACTCAAAGCGCTTCGATTCCTCCCAAAGGGTGTTCAGCTCCCGGCGGCAAATGTTCTGAATCTCTTTGACCGACGGAGACTCGTAGACGCAGTCACCCTTTCGGAATACGGGAACCAGGAGCTCCCGCATTGAATAGGAACCGCCGGGCAAGAGGGTCTTTTTCCAGGTCTCAATCGGGTCGAAGAGGAGAAGCGGATCCTTCGAAGAGAATTCCTCGTCCGCGAGCGCAATGAGATCTGCGATTATCATGCCCTCTAAGTCATAGATGCGGTAAATCTTTTTATCGCCGGGGTTCGTGATTTCTCGGCGTTTTCGGAAATCTTGATCTTCGGCTCGAAGCGCTGTTCCGGCTCATTCCAGATGGCCGCGAGCTTATAGACACCGCCGAAGGCCGGGCAATCCTTGGAGGTAATCAGGTTGGTGCCGACACCCCAGGAATTGATGGTTGCGCCCTGCGCCTTGAGGGAGCCGATTAAGCCCTCGTCGAGGTCATTGGATGCGGAGATGATGGCGTCGGTAAAGCCCTCGGCATCGAGCGCTGCCTTGACCTTTTTCGAGAGGTAGGCAAGGTCGCCGGAATCCATGCGTATGCCGTAGCGCTTCGGATGTATGCCTTGTTCGCGCAGTTCCTTGAAGACCTGAATGGCATGCGGCAAGCCGCTGTCCAGCGTGTCGTAGGTATCGATTAAGAGGATGCAGGCATCCGGGTAGAGCTTCGCATAGGCGCGGAAGGCACTCAGCTCATCCGGGAAGCTCATAATCCAGGAGTGCGCGTGGGTGCCGCTCACTGGAACATGGAACATTTGTCCGCAGAGCACATTGGAAGTGCCCACGCAACCCGCGATAATCGCGGCGCGCGCGCCGTAAATCGCGGCGTCCGGTCCCTGTGCCCGGCGGCAACCGAATTCCATCACGCCGTCGCCCTGTGCGGCGCGCACAATGCGCGCGGTCTTGGTCGCAATGAGACTCTGGTGGTTGATGATGTTCAGAAGCGCGGTTTCAATGAGCTGTGCCTGCATAATCGGCGCAATCACCTTGACCAGAGGTTCGCGCGGGAAAATGACCGTGCCCTCGGGAATCGCGTAGATATCACCGGTAAAGCGGAAGTCCCTGAGATACGCGAGGAAGGCGGGCTTAAAGATGCCGAGACTCTTCAGATAGTCAATCTCGTCTTCCGTGAAGTGCAGGTTTTTGACATAGTCGATCAGCTGCTCCAGACCGGCGCAAATCGCGTAGCCGTTGCCCTCCGGATTGTTGCGGTAAAACATGTCGAAGATGACAGTCTGATTAACATCCTCATTTTCAAAATAGCCCTGCATCATCGTGAGTTCGTACAGGTCTGTCAGTAGGGTCAGATTTCGCATTTTTCTCTGTTCGCCGCGTTATGCCTGTTTCTTGCCCTGGTTCGCGACTGCCTCCATTTTTTTCTTGAGTGCTTCCTGGTCGCCGAGATAGTAGTGGCGGATGGGCTTGAAGGAATCGTCGAACTCATAGACGAGCGGCGTGCCGGTCGGAATGTTGACGCCGATGATATCCTCCTCGGAGATGTTGTCAAAGTACTTGACCAGTGCGCGGAGCGAGTTGCCGTGCGCCGCAATGATGACGCGCTTGCCGGCCTCCATCTCGGGGCGAATCACTTCGTTGAAGTAGGGGACGGCTCTCTCAATCGTGGTCTCCAAGCTCTCGCAGTCGGGGAGCAGCGCCGGGTCCACATCCCGGTAAGCCGGGTTTTTCTTTGCGCTTCTCGGGTCGGAAGGATCCAGTACCGGCGGCTTAATCGAGAAGGAGCGACGCCAAATCTTGACCTGTTCCTCACCGTACTTTTCCGCGGTCTCGGACTTGTTGAGACCCTGGAGCGCACCGTAGTGGCGCTCGTTTAACTTCCAGCTTTTCACGACCTCGAGCCAGTCGCGGTCCATCTCATCCAGAATGTGGTTCAGCGTGTGGATTGCGCGCTTTAAGTAGGAAGTAAAGCAGATGTCGAAATCATAGCCCTCGGCCTTTAAGAGCTGACCCGCAGCTTTTGCCTCCTCGTGGCCCTTCTCCGAGAGATCCACGTCCATCCAGCCGGTGAAAAGGTTCTGCTTGTTCCATTCGCTTTCGCCGTGTCGCACCAATACGAGTTTCATCATCGCAATCGCTCCTTTCGTAAGCCCTGAGATTACTAGAGACTTTTGTTTCAGGCTTGAGAGCATGATAGCACAAACCGCAGGTCTTTTCCACGGAAGACGGCAAATGCGGGGACAGCGGATTGAGTTTTTAAGACGCTTTTGTTAAAATTAACCATTATGACAAAAAACGGAGGCTGCTATGAGCAAAAAAATGCTGCTGATTAATACGGGAGGCACCTTTTCATCGGTGCCGAGCGAAAAAGGGCTTGCGCCGGGCATAGACCTCGAGGAAATCATGCGGACCATAGGTCCGATCGGAGAGGGGCATACCTTTGAGTTAAAGGACTATGCGTCCCTCGACTCGGCAAACATCACGCCGGAGGACTGGGTGGCCATCGCAAACCTGGTCGCGGCGGCCAGAGAGGACTGTGACGGCGTGGTCATTATCCACGGCACGGACAGCATGTCCTACACCTCCTCGATGCTTTCCTTCATGCTCCAGAACATTGAGATCCCGGTCATTCTGACGGGAAGCCAGCTTCCGCTCCGCGCGCCCTTGACGGACGCCATCGATAACCTCCGCTGTGCGATTACGGCGGGCTTAAGCGGCATGCTTCGCGGTGTCTACACGGTCTTTCACCAGAAGCTCATTCTGGGCTGTCGAACCTCGAAGGTGAGAACCGTTTCCTTCAATGCCTTTGAGTCGGTCAACTACCCCCTCATCGGTGAGTTCAATGCCTTCGGCATGCAGGTCTTAAAGGAGCCGCTTCGCCGCGCAGCCTTCCAGCTCTCGCCGGAGTACTCGGAGAACATCGCGGTCTTAAAGATTTTCCCGGGCATGCACGCGGATATCTTCCGCTACCTCTACGACAAGGGCTGCGAGGGCGTTTTTGTCGAGGCCTTCGGCCTCGGCGGCGTGCCCTTCCTCCACAACAACATTCTGGAGGAGATTGACCGGGCGAGCAGCAAGGGCATGAGCATCCTGGTGGGCAGCCAGTGCCGCTACGAAGGCAGCAATCTCGATGTCTACGAGACCGGTCTCCGCGTACAGGAGAGCGGCGGTATCCCGGTCTTTGACATGACCCAGGAGGCCACGGTCACAAAGCTCATGTGGGCGCTCGGCAGAAGCAAGGCGAGAGAGGATGTGCGGAAGACCTTCTTCACGAACTACGTGGACGAGGTCACCCTGCCGCGACTCCGCTAAAACCCGTTTCTTCCTTGACATAGAAAATCAGGCTGATTATACTAGTGAAAAATTCATACAAAGGCGTTGACAAAGAGAGTAGGCGTTTGAAACAGCCATAGAGAGTCGGGGACGGTGGAAGCCCGATGCCAAGTACTTGCGTTGAAAATCACTTTCGAGCCGCGGTTCGGAGCGGAGGGCTGCCTCCGGGTACGTTCCGCCGTAATCCCCACGTCACGGGGAAAAGCAAAATACAGGTGGTACAGCGAAAGCGGAGAGCGTTCGTCCTGAGAGGGGCGGGCGCTTTCTTTTTTTGAGACAGGAGGAGAAAAAAGTGTACAGAAAAGTCCCCACGGATATGAACTTTGTGGCGCGCGAGGGCGAAATCGAAAAGTTCTGGGCAGAGAACCGCATCTTTGAGAAGTCCGTCGAGCAGCGCGAGGGCTGCGAGACCTATATGTTCTACGACGGACCGCCGACCGCAAACGGAAGACCGCACATCGGCCATGTCGAGACCCGCGTCATCAAGGATATGATTCCGCGCTTCCGCACCATGAAGGGAGAGTATGTCCCGAGAAAGGCAGGCTGGGATACACACGGTCTTCCGGTCGAGCTCGAGGTCGAGAAGGAAATCGGCATTGAGGGCAAGGAGGAAATCGAGGCTTACGGCGTGGAGCCCTTCATCAAAAAGTGTCGCGAGTCGGTGTGGCGCTACAAGGAGGTCTGGGAGCAGTTCTCCGGCAAGGTGGGCTTCTGGGCGGACATGGAGCACCCCTACATCACCTGTGACGACGAGTACATTGAGTCGGAGTGGTGGGCCTTAAAGGAAATCTGGAAGAAGGGCCTGCTCTACAAGGGCTTTAAGGTTGTCCCCTACTGCCCGCACTGCGGCACCCCGCTTTCCTCGCACGAGGTGGCGCAGGGCTATAAGTCGATTAAGGACAGAACCGCAATTGTGCGCTTCCGGGTGAAGTGCGAAGATGCCTACTTCCTCGCTTGGACCACGACGCCCTGGACCCTGCCCTCGAACATCGGTCTCTGCGTGAACCCGCACGAGAGCTATGTGAAGGTCAAGGCAGCGGACGGCAACACCTACTATCTCGCGGAGGCACTGCTTGAGAAGGTGCTCGGCGAGGGCTATGAAATTTTGGAGCGCTACACCGGCAAGGAGCTGGAGCATAAGCCCTATGAGCCGCTCTACAGCTGTGCGGCGGAGGCGGCGGCGCGCCAGCATAAAGAGGCATTCTTTGTCTATGCGGACGAGTATGTCACGATGACGGACGGTACCGGCATTGTCCACATCGCACCGGCCTTCGGTGAGGACGATGCGCGTGTGGGTCGCGGCTACGATGCGCCCTTTGTCCAGATGGTGGACGACAAGGGCCGGATGAAGCCGGAGACCGGAAAGTTTGCGGGCATGCGCTGCAAGCCGACCGAGAAGGAGATTGAGGAGGGCGCCGTTGCGGCGGATCCGGAAGTGCTGAAGGACCTCGAGGAGAGAGGCCTGCTCTTTGCCTCCCCGAAGGTGGAGCACGACTACCCGCACTGCTGGCGCTGCGGAACGCCGCTCATTTACTATGCGCGCGAGTCCTGGTTCATCAAGATGACCGCGGTGCGCGACGACCTCGTGAAAAACAACGAGCAGATCAACTGGGTGCCGCAGTCCATCGGTGAGGGACGCTTCGGCAACTGGATTGAGAACATTCAGGACTGGGCGGTCTCGAGAAACCGCTACTGGGGTACGCCCCTCAATGTCTGGGAGTGCCCGGACTGCGGCGAGAAGCTCGCGGTCGGCTCCCGCGAAGAACTCGCGGAACTCTCCGGCGATGAGAGCGCAAAGACCGTCGAGCTGCACCGCCCGTATGTGGACCGCTTTGAAATCCCCTGCCCGCACTGCCATGGCAAGATGAAGCGCGTTCCGGAGGTCGTCGATGTCTGGTTTGACTCCGGTGCTTGCCCCTACGCGGAGCTCCACTATCCCTTTGAGAACAAGGAGCTCTTAGAGCAGCAGCTCCCGGCTTCCTTCATCTCCGAGGCGGTCGATCAGACCCGAGGCTGGTTCTACTCCCTGCATGCGGAGTCGACCCTCCTCTTTAACAAGCCGGCGTTTAAGAATGTCGTTGTCCTGGGCCTCGTGCTGGATGAGAACGGCAACAAGATGTCCAAGTCGAAGGGCAATGCGGTCGATCCGATGGAGGCGCTCGAAACCTTCGGCGCGGATGCGATTCGCTGGTATTTCTACACAGCTGCGGCACCGTGGCTCCCGAAGAAGTTCTCGGAGGAGGCTGTGCGCGAGGGGCAGAGAAAGTTCCTCGGAACGCTCTGGAATACCTACGCGTTCTACGTGCTCTACGCGGACATCGATCACTTCGATCCGACCAAGTATACGCTCGACTACGAGAAGCTCTCGGTCATGGACAAGTGGCTGCTCTCGAAGATGAACAGCATGGTCCGCGACGCGGATAAGAACCTCTCGAACTACAGAATTCCGGAGACGGCTGCCGTGTTCCAGGAATTTGTCGAAGACATGTCGAACTGGTACGTGCGCCGCTGCCGCAACCGCTTCTGGGCAAAGGGCATGGAGCAGGACAAGATCAATGCCTATATGACGCTCTACACGGCGCTGGTCACACTCGCAAAGGCGGCGGCTCCCATGATTCCGTTCATGAGCGAGCAGATTTACCAAAACCTGGTGCGCACGGTCGATGCATCCGCGACGGAGTCCGTGCATCTCTCTGATTATCCGGTTGCGGACGAGGCGCACATCGACGCGGAACTCGAGAAGAGCATGGACGAGGTTCTCAAGATTGTCGTGCTCGGCCGCTCGGCGCGTGAGGCTTCCGGCAGAAAGAACCGTCAGCCGCTCTCGAAGCTCTATGTGAAGGCGCCGGAGGAACTCGGCAGCTTCTATCAGGAGATTATCCGCGATGAGCTGAACATAAAGGAAATCGAGTTCACGGACGATGCGGAGCGTTTTGTGAACTATGTCTTTAAGCCGCAGTTAAAGACCGTCGGCCCGAAGTACGGTAAGCAGCTCGGTGCCATCAAGGAGCACTTAAAGGCGCTGGACGGCCAAAAGGCCATGGCGGAACTCAACGAGAACGGCGCGCTCGGCTTTGCCCTCCCGGACGGCACGGAAGTAAAGCTTAGCAGAGAGGATCTTTTAATCGAGAGCACCCAGTCAGAGCGCTATGTCTCCGCGCAGGATAACGGTATCACCGTGGTGCTCGACATTGCGCTTACCGAAGCGCTCATCGAAGAGGGCTTTGTGCGCGAACTCATCTCCAAGGTGCAGACCATGCGTAAAGATGCGGGCTTTGAGGTCACGGATCACATTGCACTCGGCATCTCCGGCAATGAAAGATTGCGGCGCTCGCGGAAACGTACGGAGAATTGTTGAAGAACACCCTGCTTGCGGATGCGATTCATGGTGAATTGGCTGAAAATAGCGGAGATTTCGTGAAAGAGTGGAATTTGAACGGAGAAATGGTTACACTTTTCGTGAAACGCGTCGTACAGCAGTAAAAATACGGAGGGGCCAAAATTGGCAGGAGTGATCAAACGTTTGGATAAAGATACTCTGAAAAAGGAGATTATCAACAACTTAAAAACGCTCTACCGCAAGGATGTCAGCGAAGCAACTTTGCAGATGGTCTATCAGGCGGTTGCCTATGCGGTCAAGGACGATGTGATCGACAGTTGGCTTGCGACGCAGAAGGCCTATGACAAGGCAGATGCAAAGCGCGTCTACTATCTCTCGATGGAGTTCCTGGTCGGCAGAGCGCTCGGCAACACCATGCTCGCGCTCAAGGAAGAGCAGATTATCCGCGAGGCGGTCGAGGAGCTCGGCTTCGACTTAACGGAGATTGAGGACGAGGAAGAGAGATCCGGCGCTCGGAAACGGCGGTCTCGGCCGTCTGGCAGCTTGCTTCCTCGACTCGCTCTCGACCCTCAACTACCCGGCTTACGGCTGCGGCATCCGCTACCACTACGGCATGTTCCGTCAGAAGATCGAGAACGGCTACCAGAAGGAAATTCCGGATGAGTGGTTAAAGGACGGCTATCCCTTTGAGATTAAGCGCGACGAGCATGCCTGCGAGGTCAAGTTCGGCGGCTATGTCACGACCCGCATGGAGAACGGCGAGCCCCGCTTCTACCAGGAGAATTACCAGTCGGTCCGCGCGATTCCCTATGACCTCCCGGTTGTGGGCTACGGCAATCACATTGTGAATACGCTTCGCATCTGGGATGCGGAGGCAATTACGCGCTTCCGTCTGGATTCCTTTGACCGCGGTGACTATCAGAGAGCCGTGGAAGAGCAGAACCTCGCGAGAACCATCTCCGAGGTGCTCTACCCGAACGACAACCACTACTCGGGCAAGGAGCTCCGCTTAAAGCAGCAGTATTTCTTCATCTCCGCTTCGCTGCAGACTGCGGTCAAGAAGTTCCTGCAGACCCACGATGACATCAAGAAGCTGCCGGATTACTGTGTATTCCAGATGAACGACACCCATCCCACGGTTGCGGTGCCGGAGCTCATGCGCATTCTGATGGACGAACAGGGACTCGGCTGGGAAGAGGCGTGGGAAATTACGAGCAAGGCCTGCGCGTACACGAACCACACCATCATGACCGAGGCACTCGAGAAGTGGCCCATTGAGCTCTTCTCCCGTCTGCTTCCGCGTATTTATCAGATTGTCGAAGAGATTAACCGCCGCTTCCTGCTTGCCATCGAGCACAAGTTCCCGGGCGATCAGGCGAGAAAAGACCGCATGGCCATCATCCACGACGGCCAGGTGCGCATGGCATTCATGGCCTGTGCGGCTTCCTTCTCGATCAACGGTGTCGCGAAGATTCACACCGAGATTCTGAAGGAGCAGACGCTTCGCGACTTCTACGAGCTCACGCCGGAGAAGTTCAACAACAAGACCAACGGCATCACGCAGCGCCGCTTCCTGCTCCATGCGAACCCGCTGCTTGCGGACTGGATTACGGAGCGCATCGGCGACAAGTGGATTACGGACCTCTCCGAGGTGAAGAAGCTCGGTGTCTATGTGGACGATGAGAAGAGCCGCCAGGAGTACATGAACATCAAGTACAAGAACAAGCTTCGCCTCGCGAACTACATTCTCGAGCACAACGGCATTGTCGTGGACCCGCGTTCCATCTTCGATGTTCAGGTAAAGCGCCTGCACGAATACAAGCGCCAGCTCATGAACATCCTCCACGTCATGTACCTCTACAACAAGATTAAGGATAATCCGAACATGCCGTTCTATCCGCACACCTTTATTTTCGGTGCAAAGGCGGCTGCGGGCTATCACCGTGCAAAGCTCACGATTAAGCTGATCAATGCCGTGGCGGATGTGATTAACAACGACGCTTCGATCAACGGCAAGATCAAGGTGGTCTTCATCGAGGACTACTGCGTCTCGAGCGCGGAGCTCATCTTTGCGGCGGCGGATGTCTCCGAGCAGATTTCGACCGCCAGTAAGGAGGCGTCCGGCACCTCGAACATGAAGTTCATGCTGAACGGCGCACCGACACTCGGCACCATGGACGGCGCAAACATCGAGATCGTGCACGAAGTCGGCGAGGAAAATGCCTTCATCTTCGGCATGTCCGCGGAGGAGGTCATTCAGCTCGAGAAGAACGGCGGCTACAACCCCATGGATATCTTCAATGCCGATCAGGAGATTCGCCGCGTGCTCATGCAGCTCATCAACGGCTACTACTCGCCGGATGATCCGGAGCGCTTCCGCGATATCTATAACTCCCTGCTCACCGGCTCGAACGGAGATCGCCCGGATGTCTACTTCATCCTGAAGGACTTCCGCGCCTATGCCGAGGCACATGAGCGCGTGGACAAGGCGTACGCGGACGAGGAGAACTGGGCAAAGATGTGCCTTCGGAATACCGCGGCGGCAGGCCCCCTTCAGCTCCGACCGCACAATCGAAGAGTACGTGAGAGATATCTGGCACTTGAAAAAGGTTCGGGTAGAACTTTGAGCTTTTCGGCCGTAAAGGCAAACAAAAACAGCGTTCCGGTTCATTCCGGGACGCTGTTTTCTTGTGTCCGTAACGCTTGATTCCGCAGGTGTAGCGGGGGACCGCCAACTATTTTATGCGCCGATCAGGTCGAGAAGCTGGGCGATATCTTTCTTGCCGAACTGCGGCGGCGCATCGTTTACGAGGAAGCAGGGGACACTCATGACCTCGTAGCGTTCGCGGAGTGCCGGGAAACGGTTTAAGTCGTAGACCTCGGTTTTCACGTTCGGGTTCAGGGTTGCAATACGCTGGGCGCTCGTCACGAGCTCCGGGCACATGGTGCAGGAGAGGCTCACAAAAATTTTGATGGAAATATCCGTTTGCAGGGCGTCAATGCGGCTTCTCAGCTCTTCGGAGACCGCCTGCCCTGTGCTGCCCGCATTGTAGAGCCCGAGCACAAAAGAGGTGAACTCGTGGCCGCCCGGCACACCGTGGAAGCAGATTCCCGCGTAGCTTCCGTCCTCGCGGAACACACGGACATAGGGAAGTTCCGGCTCGCCGTTTACGAGCGGATCCGGCGCGCTCTCTTCGGAGAGCGTCAGCTTATCGCTGAGGGCGGTGAGCGCCTCCAAATAGTGCCTGAGTTCGGAGGAGACCGCACCTTCGTCGGTGTAGAGTTTCAGGGTGAGCCCCACAGTGAGCCGCGAAAAGACCGTGTTCAGCTGCTGTATCATAGCGCTGTCAAAGGGCGTATCGCCGCCCGGCGTTGCAGCTGCTGCGGGGGCGCTGTCCTGCGCCGAATGGACTGCGGCGCGCTTGGTCTTTACTTCCGCCTTGACCCCGGTTTCTCTCTGGCGTACCGAGATATACTTTTCGAGTTCGGTCGCCGCCGTCGCGCCGTCGCCGGTCGCAGTCACGACCTGACGAAGGTCCTTCTGGCAGACATCGCCCGCGGCATAAATGCCGTCACGGCTCGTCTTTTGGTTCCGGTCGGTGAGCACATAGCCGTGGTCATCGAGATCCGCAAGTCCGCGGAGCAGTTCCGCGGAGGGCGCGTAGCCCGCAAAGACAAAGACGCCGAAGCTGCCGCCGTCCGCAGGACTGAATTCGGTCACCTCTCCGGTCTTCGAGTTCCGGTAGCGAATGCGGCGCAGCAGGCTGTCGCCGGACACTTCCTCGACCTCGGTGTCGTACTTCACCGTGATCTTTTCATGCTGTTTTGCGGGCTCCGCGACCTTTGCGGCGCAGGTAAAATCCTCCTCGCGTATCAGTATGGTCACATGGGATGCGTACTTCGTGAGGAACACTGCCTCCTCCGCAGCGGCAAAGCCGCCGCCCACCACAAAGACTTCACGGCCGGTGAAGAACTCGCCGTCGCAGGTCGCGCAGTAGGCAACGCCGTGCCCCTTATACTCAGCTTCGCCGGGGAAGCCTATCATGCGGGGGTGAGCGCCGGTTGCAAGTATCACGCCGTGGGTCAGAAAATCACCCTTGGCGGTCGATACACGATAAAAGCCGTCCTCTTCGCGGAGGGACTGTACCTCGGCAAGCATAAATTCCGCGCCGAACTGCTCCGCCTGCAGACGCATGCGCTCGGTAAGCGCTTCGCCGCTCATGGGTTCGGCACCCGGGTAATTGACTACCTCGGCGGTAATCGTAATCTGGCCGCCGAATTTATCCTTTTCCAAAATTAAGACGCGATAGCAGGCTCTCGCAAGATAGAGACCGGCGGTCAGCCCCGCAGGGCCGCCGCCGATGACAATCGCGTCATAGAAAGATGCTCTCTCTGCTGACGTCATGGATATTCCTTTCTGTGTGAATTACAGGGCACCGACGAGATCCAGGCTCGGCTTCAGGGTCTCTGCGCCGGGGGTCCACTTTGCCGGGCAAACCTCATCGCCGTGCTCGCGGACAAACTGGCAAGCCTGTACCTTGCGGAGCAGTTCTTCTGCGTTGCGGCCCACATTGCCCGCGTTGACTTCGTAAGCGACAATCTTAAGATCGGGATCGACGATGAAGGTGCCGCGCTCTGCGAGACCGGCCTCCGGAATCAGGACCTCAAAGTCGCGCGCCAGCGCCTGGGTCGGGTCTGCGAGCATGGGATAGGTGATCTTCGAGATCTTCTCGGAGTGATCGTGCCAAGCCTTGTGAACAAAGTGGGTGTCGCAGGAGACCGAGTAAATCTCGCAGCCTGCCTTCTGAAACGCGGCGTAGTTGTTCTCGAGGTCCTCGAGCTCGGTCGGGCAGACAAAGGTGAAGTCCGCCGGATAGAAGAAGAAGACGCTCCACTTGCCGCGGAGATCCTCGCGGTTCACGGTCTTAAAGCTGTTGTTCTGGAATGCCTGTGCGCTGAAATCGCCGATTTCCTTGCCGATAAGAGACATGTGGTTTTCCTCCTTGTAAAAACGGTGAATGTGAATTAGATTAAACTTATAAAGATTAGATGAATGAAAATCATCTTAGCTACAGTTTATCACAACTCATTCAAATGTCAATAATAATTCCTATTTTTATTTGACTGTATACTTCTTGAGAAATCCTTGTCCCACCGCATCATTTGTGGTATTATATCGGAAAATGTGCCCGCACTCAGGCGAAATGCGGCACAAGCTGGAGGAACGGGATGATTATACTGAACAGAGTTTTATCGATTTTCTTTGTTATTGTCTGCGTGTTTCTCTCCGGTGTCGTTTTGATGCAGGAGGGAAAAGATCAGGGACTCGGTGCAATCGGCGGTATCGCGGATTCTTACTGGGGCAAGATTCGCGGACGCTCGGTGGAGGGAACACTGGAAAAGCTCACGGCAGCTGCGGCGGTGCTGTTCCTCGTCCTTGCATTTGCACTGAACATGATAAAATAAACAGAGAGAGAGGCTCCCGCAGAAAGCGCGGGGGCTTTTTTTCACGGTATTCGACCTTTGAAAGCCGGAGAAAGAGGAGAGAGTCGGGCGTATGACCCAAGATGAATTGTTAAAAAAGAGAGAGCAGGTATTGCTCAAGCTGATGGAAGATCCCATGTACCAGCCCATGCGCCTGCAGGACATAGCGGTCTTTTTGGATGTGCCGAAATCCAAGCGGAAAGACTTAGAGAGCGCGCTCGATGCGCTCGTTCGGGAGGGCAGGATTCGCGTCTCGAAGAACGGCAAATACGGTAAGTCCGAGAGTCAGGAGAAAGAGGGCGTTTTCGCGGCAAATGCAAAGGGCTTCGGCTTTGTGCGCATCCCGGGAGAGGAGAACGATGTCTTTATTCCCCGCGATAAGACGAGGGGTGCGCTGCAGGGAGACACGGTGCGCATTTTGATTCCGCGCGGACAGCAGCTCGAGCGCCGCGAAGGACGCGTATTGGAAATTGTGGCGCGCGGCGTGACTCGTCTGGTGGGCTATTACCGGAGAGAGAACCGAAGCGGCGTGGTCTTGCCGGATAATACCCGCTTTGCGGCGGATGTCATCATTCCGCAGGGTGCTTCCCTCGGCGCGCAGACCGGCGAAAAGGTGCTGGTGGAGATTACAGCCTACCCGAAGGAGAGAGGCGGAGATTTAGAGGGACGAGTGCTGGAACGTCTCGGCAAGGCGAGCGCGGTCGGCGTGGACCTCACCTCGATTGTGCGAAGCTTTGAAATTCCGGATACCTTCTCGGAGGAATGTCTCGCGGAAGCGGTGCGCGCGGAGCGGCAGGGCACGGAGATACTTCGCGGCGAAGTTGCGGGACGGCGCGATTTGAGAGCGCTCTGTACCGTGACCATAGACGGCGAGGACTCAAAAGATTTGGACGATGCAATCTCCCTCACCGAACTGGAGAACGGAAACGTACAGCTCGGCGTCCACATCGCGGATGTCAGTGAATATGTGAAAGAGGGCGGCCCCCTGGACCGCGAGGCCTTAAACCGCGGCACGAGCGTATACCTTCCGGATCGCGTGATTCCCATGTTGCCGGTCGAACTCTCGAACGGCATCTGTTCTCTGAACGAGGGCGAGGACCGCTTTGCGCTCTCCTGCCTCATGGAGTTTTCGGCAGAGGGAGAGCTTGTACACAGCGAAATCTGCGAGTCCGTGATTCGCTCCGATTGCCGCCTCACTTATACGACGGTCAACCAGATTATCACGAACCATGAGCCGGAACTCTGCGAGCACTATGCGGAGTTTGTGCCCATGCTGGAGCGCATGGACGTGCTGGCAAGACAGCTCCGCGCCCTTCGCAGCGAGCGCGGTTACATCGACTTTGACTTCCCGGAGAGCAAGGTGATTTTGAGTCCTTCCGGCAAGCCGCTCGAAATTCGCGCTTACGAGCGCAACGAGGCAACCCGCCTCATTGAGGACTTTATGCTCGCGGCCAATGAGACGGTCGCAAAGACCTACTGTTTAAAGCACGTTCCGTTCGTGTACCGCATTCACGAGGCCCCGACGCCGGAGAAGCTGCAGGTGTTAAAGACCTTTGTCATGAACTTCGGGCTGAACTTAAAGTTAAAGAACGGCGAGGTAACACCGCGGGAAATTCAGAAACTCCTGCTCCGTGTCGAGGGCACCGAGGCAGAGGATCTTGTGAGCCGCATGGCACTGCGCACCATGACGCAGGCAAGTTATTCGGTAGAGTGTGTGGGCCACTTCGGTCTTGCTTCCCGCTATTACACGCACTTTACCTCCCCGATACGGCGCTATCCGGATTTGCAGATTCACCGCATCATCAAGGAGGAACTGCGGCGCGGCCTCAGCGAAAAGCGGAAGGAGCACTACCGCGCAATTCTGTCCGGTGTTTCGGACCGCGCAAGTCAGACCGAGCGGAGGGCGCAGGAGTGCGAGCGCGATGCGGTCAAGTACAAGAAGTGCGAGTACATGGAAGGCCATATCAACGAGATTTACGAGGGCATTATCAGCGGCGTGACGCGCTATGGCATCTATGTGGAATTAAAGAACACGGTGGACGGCATGATACGGGTGTCCGAACTCCGGGACGACCACTATCAGTACAACGAAGAGAAGGCGGAACTGGTGGGCGAGTTTACGAAAAAGCGCTATCGCCTCGGCGAGCCGCTCCGCGTCCGCGTGACCGGCGCAGACCGCCTCATGCGCACCGTAGACTTCCTGCCGGAGCCGCCGCTGCCTTCGGAGGAAGAGGATTAAGGAAACAGAGAGGAGAGGCATGGGAAAAGAGAGCAAGAAACTCGTCGCGAACAATAAGAAAGCCCGCTTCGACTATTTATTCTGGAGAGCTTTGAGACCGGCATTGAGCTCTTCGGCACGGAGGTCAAATCCCTGCGCCTCGGCCAGTGCTCGATCAAGGAGAGCTGGGTCGATATCAAAAACGGGGAAGTGTTCATCTACGGCATGCACATTAACCCCTACGAGAAGGGAAATATCTTCAACAAGGACCCGCTCCGCGTGCGGAAGCTCCTCATGCACAAGGGAGAGATACGCCGTCTGATCGGCACCATCAAGGAGAAGGGACTCACACTCGTGCCGCTTGAAGTGTACCTGAAGGGCAGACTGGTGAAAGTCGAGATCGGTCTCGCCCAGGGTAAGAAAAAGTACGATAAGCGCGCAACCATCGCAAAGAACGATGCGAGACGGGAAGTGGAACGAGAGTTTAAAGGCAGCGTGCGCTACTGAGTGTAGAGTGGGATTCCCGCCGCCCGGAATGCTTGAATGCTTGTATACAAGGCTGCGGAAAAAGCTAAAAAAAGCATAAACATTTTTAAGAATCACAAAAAACGCTTGTTTTCTCATCATAAGTGGCTATACTTGTCTTCATTGCAGGCGGAATCTTCCGCAGGCATAACTTTAAGGAGGATAAGACAATGAAAAAGAATATGGTTCGCGCACTTGTACTGGCAACGGCTGCTGCGGCAGCACTGGCATTCACCGCTTGCGGCGATAAGAAGGCTGAGGAGACCACCGCGAAGCAGGAGTCTTCGGTAGAGACCAAGGCAGGCGAGTCCATGAAGGACGAGACCAAGAAGGACGAGTCCATGAAGGGCGAGACCAAGGCTGAGGAGTCCAAGAAGGACGAGAAGGCTATGGATGCAAAGGAAGGCACCCTGGTCGGTACGCTTGACGAGGTCAAGGACTTCTCCTTCACCGTTACCGATGAGAAGGGAACTTCCTATATGTTCAGCTTTGAGCAGGGCAAGGCTCCGGAAGGACTTTCCGATGTCAAGGCAGGCGACAAGGTCACCGTTACCTACACGGGCACCCTTTCCGAGGTCGATCCGTTCGACGGCACGATTGTCTCTGTCAAGAAGGCTTGAGTTTCAACAAAATTTGAGAAGCGGCTCCGGGAAACCGGAGCTGCTTTTTTTCTTATGCGGAAAAATAAGACGCTCTGTGGTACACTGGAAGTGGCGGCAGAATGAACAAAGAACAGATGCCGCAGGGAGTAAACACATGAATATTTTTAATATTATCGGTCCTGTGATGATAGGTCCTTCCAGCTCGCACACGGCGGGCGCCTGCCGAATCGGGCGGGTCGCAAATAAACTTGCCGGGGATGCGCGCATCATTCGCGCACGCATTCAGCTCTCCGGTTCCTTTGCGCGCACCTACCGGGGGCACGGCACGGACAATGCCATCCTCGCCGGGATACTCGGCTACTACAGCTGGTCGGAGGAACTCCGTGATTCCATGCGCATCGCGGCGGAGCGCGGACTCTCCTATGAATTTGTGCCCGAGGATATTTCGGGTGCCCACCCGAACACGGCGCGCATTTACTATGAGTGCGACAACGGCAAACAAGGCATGGTGGAGGGCGCGAGCATAGGCGGCGGCAACATTCAGATTACCAACATCGACGGCATGGAGGTGAACTTCACCGGCGATAACAACACCCTGCTCATCCTGCATCACGACCGCCCGGGCGTCATAGCGGCGGTGACCCAGCTCATGTATGAGAAGTATGCGGATCTGAACATCGGAAACTTCCGTTTGAGCCGCAAGGAGAAGGGCGGCGAGGCCATGATGATGCTGGAACTCGACCAGGCACCGCCGGAGGGCATGATTGAAGATCTGAACAAAATCAAATGTGGAGCGCACGGTCTTAATCCGGGCGCTGGGCTGACGGGGGACGCGATGATTCAATACAATTCAATTCAAGAAATCGTAGAAGCGGCAGAGAAAGCGGGGATTAAAATCAGTGAGCTCTGTCTGAAGGATCAGGCGGCGCAGCTCGGCATCAGCGAGGAAGATCTGTACCGTGAACTTGAAAAAGACTTCGACGTGATGATAGAGGCGGCGGACTGGGGACAGCAGCCGGGGCGCATATCCCGCTCGGGCTTAACCGGCGAAGAGGGCTACCGCATGAAGCAGTACGCCGAAACCAAGGGCGGCTTAACGGGCAGCCTCATGACCAAGGCCATGGCGCGCGCGCTTGCGGTGAGCAACTGTAACGCGGCCATGGGACGCATTGTCGCGACCCCGACCGCCGGCAGCTGCGGCATTTTGCCCGGTTGTCTGGTACCCATGTATGAGGACAGAAACTTTCCGAAGCGCGATGTCGTCATGTCCATCTTTACGGCGGGAGCCTTCGGCATGGTCATTGCGACCAATGCCTGCATTGCGGGCGCCCAGGGCGGATGTCAGGCGGAGTGCGGTTCTGCGGCCGGCATGGCGGCGGCTGCGCTGGTGGAACTCATGGGCGGTACGCCCACGCAGTGTGCGGATGCACTCGGCATGGTCATTGTAAACGAACTGGGTCTGGTCTGCGATCCGGTTGCGGGCCTGGTTGAGATTCCCTGCATCAAGCGAAATGCGGCAGGCGTGATTCTGGCCTACGCCTGCGCCGATATGGCACTTGCCGACATCGGCTTAAAAATTCCCGCGGACGAGTGCATCCTTGCGATGAAGGAAGTCGGCGACCAGATGCACGAGGGACTCAAGGAGACCGCGGGCGGCGGTCTTGCGACAACACCGACCGGAAGAAGACTCAAGGAACAGGTCTTCGGAAAAGAGTAAGCCGGAGAACGCGAAAACAACACACGGACAACAGGAGGAAAATATGAGAAAATTTGTGACATGGACCCTTGCACTGAGCCTTGCGCTTCCGCTCGTTGCTTGCGGCGGCGGGAAAAAAGCGGAGACAAAGAGCGAGACCGTAGCGGCAAGCGAGACGAGCGGCGAGGCAGAAAAGCCTTTTACCATTCAGCCCTTCCAGGCGGTCGATAAGCAGGATTACGGCATCCGCGTCGACGGGTATATGACGGACCCGAACGACAATGGGTTCATTTCCTTCACGCTGCAGAATAAAAGCGAGACGGTATCGTATCGCTTCCTCTTGGATTCCTTCACCGGAGACGGCATCCGCCTCTATGGCCCGATTAACAAGGTCGTGGAGCCGGGGCAGGAGGTTCCGGTGCAGCTCCCGATTCGGACGAACCCGGACTATAAACTTCAGGATTTCGGTGACCTCGAGTTCCGCTTCCTGGTTCAGGATTCGAAGCTCTCGGTCTATACGCCGGAAAAGGATGAGGTGTTCCACATCTACCCGAACGGAGAAAACAGCAAGGTTCATTACACTTGGAAGGAGAAGGAGGGCGATAAGCTCCTCGATGAGAACGCGTACTTCAAGGCGACAAACACCGGTGTCACGAAGGACAAGTACGGCAATTACGTCTTGAACCTCTATCTCGAGAACCGCTCCGATAAGCTGATTACCCTGTATATTCAGGGCGGCGCAGTCAACGGCATCCCGATTGAAATGAATAATTTCCATGTTGTGGGGGCGGGACAGGCTGCGTTCATCCCGATTTTCTGGGATCATTCCTATGTTGAGGACACGAAGGTCGAGGAGATTCAGAATTTGAGTTTCAACCTCTTTGTGGACGAGGGGAATACCTTCGTGATGTCCGAGCACCCGGCGCTCGAAAAAACCTATACGGTGGAACCGTAAATCGAAAGGCAGTCCCGAGGGGCTGCCTTTTTGTATCGGGAGACGCGTGATGGCTGTATTGTAAAGTCAGACCCCGCGTGCTATGCTTTTTCGGTAAAGTGACAGGCATCGCAAAACGGAGGAGACTGAGGGATGAAGAGACGCACGGCACTTGCACTGGCATGTATTTTGGCACTTTCCCTGACGGCTTGCGGCGGCAAGAAAGCGGCCAAAGAGAGCGCAGAGACAACTGAGATGACAGAAACCGCAGAGAGCGGGGCCGGAACCGAGAAGCAGGTGAAAGCCGAATTCCGCATTACTCCGTTTCAGGCCGTGGACAAGGAAGACTACGGCGTCAAAGTCGTCAACTACGGAAACGTCGGCGAGGACCAGGAATACCTGCAGCTCAGCTTGCAGAATAAGAGTGCAGACAAAAGCTATGTCTTTGTGCTAAAAAGCTTGGAGGGCGACGGCATTGTGCTCACAACGAGCGGAATCAGCGAGACCGTAGAGCCCGGACAGGAAAAGCAGGTCAATCTGATCTTCCAAAATAACAGCACGTATAGCCTTAAGAGTTTCGGCGATTTAACCTTCCGCTTTGCGATTTTTGACAGTAATGCGAAGAATCAGAAGGGTGAGACCGATGTGTTTCACATTTACCCCTACGGCGAGAACCGGGAAGTGAGCTATGTCTTTGCGCCGAATGACAGCGTTAAGCCACTCGATGACAATGAGATTTGAAGCGGTGGTGACAGAGTGCAAGCAGGACCAATTCGGAGATGAGAATGTGTTTTTCTATCTTCGGAATAAGACAAACAAGCGCCTCTATATCAACAGCGATAAGGGCAGTGTGAACGGAGAGACGCGTAGCACAACGCGCTACTTTGATGTAGGTCCGGGGCAGTCCATGTTCGGCTTTATCACCTATCAGGATCTCACGATACCGGAGGCGGAGATTAAGGAACTGCAGTTCAACCTGCGGGTGCAGGATGTCGACAATCTTGCGGGTGGACCGCTCCTCGATAAGACCTATACCGTCACGCCGTGAACAGGCGGATGATATCCGAACGAAAAAAGGCAGTCCGATGGGGCTGCCTTTTTCGTTTGAAATAAAGACGGGGTTGGGCAAAGTGCTCGGAAAACACAGAATTGCAGCGCGGATATTGTAAAGTATTTTGCGGCATGCTATGCTTTTTTCGAAGAAGAGAGGAAGCCTTGCAAAACGGAGGAGACAGACAGATGAAGAAACGCACGGTACTTGCATTGGCATGCATCTTGGCACTTTCCATGGCGGCCTGCGGAAACAAACAGGGCGGACAGGGGGGCGGCTCGAAAACGGAGAGCGAAGCGAAGAGAGTTCCGCGAAAGTTGCGCCCTATACCGCGGTGGATAAGGAAGATTACGCAATTCGGGTGGACGGCATAGAGGTCGATGAGGACGGCTTCTACTCGATTCAGCTGACCTTTGAGAATAAGAGTCAGGACAAGGAGTTTAACTTCTCCCTAGACTCGCTGAGCGGCGACGGCATACGGCTTGATTCCTTCATCGGCTGCGATGTTGCGGCCGGCAAGAAATCCAAGGAGACCATCGATTTGCCCTATTCCGAATACTATGACATGCGGGATTTCGGAGAGCTTGAACTCAGCTTTTCCGTCGGCGAGCGCGGCTACTCCGCCGCACATCCAAAGGAAGTCGAGAGCTTTTACATTTACCCCTACGGGGAGAACAGCGGTGTGAAGTTCGAGCGGAAGGTCGGAAAAGATGAAAAAATTCTCACGGAGAACGAAAATTTCCGTGTGACGCAGCTCGGCGGCGCCTTCGATGACAGAGGCCGCTATGTGCTGACCCTCTTTATCGAGAACAAGAGCGATAAGGACCTGCGCTATGAGGCGGAGAAGATTTCCATCAACGACTACATGGTGGATACCTCTATGACCGGGGACTTAAAGCCCGGGGAGAGCGGTTTTGCGGAACTCCGCTGGAGTAAGCGAAGACTCGAGGAGAGCCAAATTACCGAGGTCAAAGAGATCGAGTTTACACTTCGCGTGATAGACCGCGAACACCCCATCGATGCGCCCCTGTTCCGGGAGGTTTTGACCGTGACGCCGTAAGGCGGGAGGGGAATCAAAGAAAAAGAGAAGGAAGAGGCAGCCCGAGGGCTGCCTCTTTTTGACGGAGATTGACAAGGGGCGCTTATAGCTAGGATAATGGTGCGGAATAGGAAGAACCAAAGCGAAAGGAGAAAATCATGTTAGCAGTCGGAACCAAGGCACCTGATTTTACGTTGCCGGATCAGAACGGAGAGCTGCGCAAGCTCTCGGACTACAGGGGACAGAAGGTGATCCTCTATTTTTACCCGAAGGATATGACGCCGGGTTGCACCAAGCAGGCCTGCGGCTTTGCGGAACTCTACCCGCAGTTCCTTGCGCGCGGCGCGGTGGTGCTCGGCATCAGCAAGGATTCGGTGGCATCCCATAAAAAGTTTGAGGAGAAGTACGGCCTGCCTTTTACCCTCCTTGCGGACACAGAGAAAGAGGTCATTCAGAGCTATGATGTCTGGAAGGAAAAGAAGCTCTACGGCAAGGTCTCTATGGGCGTGGTCCGCACGACCTATCTGATTGACGAAGCGGGCATCATTGTGAAGGCGGACGATAAGGTGAAGGCCGCGGAGAACCCGGCAAGATGCTCGGAGAGCTCGCGTGAAGCTGATTATCTCTCCCGCAAAGAAGATGCGGGTAAATACGGACAGCCTTGCGGCGGAGCAACTGCCGCAGTACCTTGAAGAAGCGGAGAGCCTGAAATTCTGGATTCAGAGTCTCTCCTATGCGGAGCAGAAGGCGCTCTGGGCTTGCAATGACAAAATAGCAGAGGAGAATGCCGCGCGCTTTGCGGCGATGAACCTGCGGGAGGGCGGCACGCCCGCCATCCTGGCCTACGAGGGCATTCAGTACCAATACATGGCACCGGCCGTCTTTGAGGAAAAGGCGCTCCGCTATGTGGAGGAGAAGCTTCGCATATTATCGGGCTTTTACGGCGTGCTGCGCCCCATGGATGCGGTCACGCCCTATCGCCTTGAAATGCAGGCCAAGGCAGCCGTCGCAGGCCACAAGAACCTCTATGCCTTCTGGGGCGATAAGCTGTACCGCGCCGTGCGGGATGAGAGCGCTGTCATCATCAACCTCGCCTCGAAGGAGTATTCAAAGGCAATCGAGGCGTATTTACAGCCGGAGGATGGCTTCATCACCTGCGTGTTCGGAGAACTTCTGGGCGGCAAAGTCGTCCAGAAGGGTGTCTATGCGAAAATGGCGCGCGGGGAGATGGTGCGTTATCTCGCGGAGATAGGCGCGGAGCAACCGGAGGAACTGAAGGGTTTTTCGCGGAGCGGCTATGTTTTCCGTGAGGAGCTCTCCACCGAGACAAACTATGTCTTTGCCCGGGAGCCCGGGACTTACGAGGACGTTTGATGTAAGGCAGCGTACGCAGGACTCTGACAAAGGGCAAGAAAAGAGTTCGGCGAGAGAAGAAGCGGCGAGTCGCTAAGCCGGAAGAAAGGACGGGGGGAGAGAGGCATGCATTTCAATACGGAACAGAACGTTTTCCTGCTCTGGGTGGCAGCGCTGAGTTGTATCAGCTTCTTGCTCTTTGGCTTTGACAAGGAAAAGTCCCGCCGCCATGCCTGGCGCATTTCGGAGCGCACGCTCTTACTCAGCGCCTTTCTCGGCGGCGCGCCGGGCGCACTCTTCGGCATGAATTTCTTTCGACATAAGACGCAGAAGCTGAAGTTTCGCATTTTGGTGCCGCTAGCCCTCTTGCTCTGGGGCTGGATTGCGTATCAAGTATTTGCGTAAAAGAAGAGAGGACAGCGTGCATGTGCTGTCCTGTTATTGTAATTTGCGCCGGTTAGAATTCTGGGGTAGACGATAGGGAAGTATGATAGGTGTGAGACACGATTACGGCCCTCCGATTCGTTCTGTGGTGTTGACAAGCTGAATTTTGCTGTATCATTAGCTTGTATTGCAAAATGTGTTACATTTTGACATAATATAGAAAACGGAGGAAATCCATGCTTTTTGAATGGGACGAAAGCAAAGAAAAGAGAAACATTGTGAAGCATGGGCTTGATTTCAGTACCGCCGCGCTCATCTTTAATGATGTCAACCGCTTGGAGTGGTTTGACGAACGACATTCAGAACAGGAAGACCGCTATATCACGATAGGAGAAATAGGCGGAACTGCCGTGGTTGTTATGGTTGTATACACAGAACGGCTCGAAGTCATCCGGTTGATATCGGCAAGAAAAGCGACAAATGAAGAAAGGAGAGCCTACCATGATTCAAAGAGAGATTGACATAAAGAAACCTCTGACCAAAAAGCAGAAGGATATGTTGAAAGCACTGGAAGAGCGGCCGTTGACGCCGGATGAAACGTGTCGGGAGCTAACTGCGGAAGAACTGTCGTGTTTTCGGCGTGTGGCGGAACAGAAGCGGAAAGAGCGGTGCAAACAGACTGTCACCCTTAGGCTTTCTCCGGAAGCACTAAAAAAGGCAAAGATGCTTGGCAAAGGCTACACATCTGTTCTAAGTCGTATACTGGAAGAAGCGCTGGATAGCCCTGAGACAATTCGCCACAATCTGTAAAGAATCGTGCTTAAAAAGTCCCCTTTTTACCGGATGCCGTTGGTAAGAAGGGGACTTTTCACACGCCCGGGGCGAGGTCTGATTGTATTCTCAGCAAAGCTGTTTTGCCTTGTCCTGTAAATGAGCAGGTGTGCCTTCGTAGCTGTTGTGATAGGGCTGCATAGATTGCATGCGTTCTAACGGCGTCATAGAGAGCTCCCTTCAGGGCTTGTTTCGCACAGTACGGTATACCCCCGATCGTTCACCAAGACTGCCTCGTGATTGTTGAGCGGAATCAGCTTCAATGAATTTCGGTAGCGTTCCAGGGTTTCACGGGAGCTTGTCTCGAAGGGAAATTCTCCCAAATGCGGAAGAACGGAGTGGTCAAATACAGACAGGGCCGAATAATCCGTGAGGTCGGGCGCAAGGGTTTTGTCGTCCATAATTTGATTGTATTCAATATCGGGTGCGGCGATGATTGCGCCTGCGGATTCGCCGATATAGAACATGCCCTCCCGGATGCGGCGCGCGAGAAGCTCTGTGAGATGCTTCTTTTTTAACTCCTGCAAAAGATAAAAGGTATTGCCGCCGGAGATGCAGACACAGGCTGCGCTCTCCAGCTCCTGTATCAGCACAGGTTCTTCGACCTTGGCAATATCGAGCATCTGCAGCTGATAGCCTAAGTTCTCCAACATCGCAATGCCCTCGTCAATAAAACCGGTATACGGCTCCACATTTCCGGCTGTGGGAATAAACGTAATTGTCTTGGAAGACAGTTTGGAAAGATAGTTCGCCGTGATTGTTTTTGTTCCGGCAAGATAGGATACAAGCAGCAGTTCCATTTTAAATCCTCCTTACCGCCGGGGGCGGTCTTCATTCGGAGTAGCGGCGTTGTCCTCATCCGCTAACACTTCGTGCTCTTTGCCCTCCCCTGCATTTAGGGCAGCGATACCGCGGCGCAGGTGGGCCTCGTTGCGCTTGATAAGGCGCGGAAAGACTGAAGGACGGAAATAAAAAGAGCCCGATCAACTGGACTGATTTGACAGCGCAGGCAGTTGTCGGGTTCCTCACAGGGCTCATTCTACTAATCATCGACAAGCTCTGGAAGTAAGAGCTGGGGGCGAAAGCCCCCTCCTCTTTAATAAGAATATCACACCTTCATTCTAAAAACAGATGAACATCGAAGTTATTATTGTAATTGCTATAGTCGCGGGGCTGCTCGGGCGGGCTGCGTTTCGCGCATGGAGGGAAAGGTGGTGAGTGAAAAACGGGCGCAGGATCGTTGGAACGAGAAAAATGGCTACATCTCTAAGAGTTTTAAGATGTACCGTTCGCTTGCGAAAGAGTTTAAGCAAGCGTGTGACAGCGCCGGGGTAAGCCAAGCTGAGGCTATCCAGAGACTTATGAGAGAGTTCATAGCGAATCAGAAACAGGAGTAACACGGAGGGCGCTGCCGCGCCCTCTTTTTCGTGTTGCATCCGTGTTGTATTCGTGTTGCATGAGCCCCCGTTTTTGGCAGTTTTTCCATCGGACGAAGCAGATATTTCGCCGTTACAGCCATAGAAAAAGCACGCACACAAGCCATTTTCGGCCTATATGCGTGCTTTTTAGTTTATGGAGATGACGGGAGTCGAACCCGTGTCCAAAAACCGATTCCCCGTTCTTCTACTATCATAGTCAGCTCTTTGACATTCCCTCTGCCGCGCGGGAGCGGACGCCCTCACGGTTTTGGTAGCTTCATATTACGCCCTTACGTGCAAAGCTTAGCGCAAGTCGTTTCTCACAAAGTCGACGCCCGGGTCCCAAAGTGTGAGTGCTCTGGGGCGGACGGCAAGCCCTTAGGCTGCGTATGCTAAATTATCGTTAGCGTTTGTGTTTAAGTTTGCCGTTTAACGCACCGCATGCGGATAGCTTCACCGGCTGCACGGTCCCTGTCGAAACCGGTACATCCCCGAACAGACCATTATTATAGCAGTTTTTCGGACTTCTAACAAGCTTAAAAGCCGGAAACCAGAAGCTTTCCTTCGCGATACTCAACGAGAAAGAGACGGCTCAGATCGCGGTGACCCATTTTTGCGAGACTCTCCGTGAGCCAAGCTTCGTCCTTGCCGATCAACTCCAGAATATCACGCTGAATCTGTCCGTCGGTAATCAGCGGGTACTTCGGGTTCTCCTCGCCGTAGGGAATCACGAGCAGCTGTCCGTTCTGCTCCACAACAACGCGCTGTAAGTCTTCTACGTAGTAGTAGCCTGCCGCGCGCAACTTAAAGGAGAGATCGTGCGCGGTGAGACCCACGCGGCGGCAGTTCTTGACGCTCAGCTTCCCGTGATTCACGATGACCAGGGGCTGACCGTCCAGAAGCTGTCCGATTGCGTGGTTGTTGGTCTTAATCCATTTGAGGCTTAAAATAACAATGCACCAGATGAGCAGAATCAGGATGTACTGCAAAATGGTGATTGCGCTGTTATAGATGGTACCGCCGATCACACCACCGAGTACATAGTTCTGAATCTGATCGCTTGCATTCGAGGGGGCTAAGTTTCCCTTACCGCTAATGTTAATGACAAAGGAGAGGGAGAGGAGACCGATTAAAAGCTTAACGGCAACAAGAAAATAAAAATTGTTAAAAACAGACAGCATAGCGGATTCCTTTCAATGATGAATTTACTCCCGAATAAACTCGGGCTCTGTGCCGATAAACTCCATGGGCTCAAGATTGCAGGTGGTGTCATTCACATAGAGGACGCGATAGTACTTGTCCTTCGCAAAGATAATCGGGTTGCCGGAAACTCGGTCGCATTGAGATAAACCTCTTCCGCAGGCACATTCAGTTCCTTTGCAATGCGTTCCACCGAATGAATTGCCAGAGTGACCTTCTGGCCGTTTGCCTGCAACTCCCGGTAGCGGTTCACTTGCAGGAGCGCCATGACAATCAGTAATAGGAGCGCAATCAGCGCGGGTTCGCGGTGGCGGGAACTCTGTTTGTCTTTAAAATAGCGTAGCCCGTTTACCAGTAAAATCAGAAACAAAATGGCCGCAATAATGAGTTGCACGCGGTTCATGCCGACATTGCGTCGCAGCAAAAACTCATAGGAATAAAATTTCATGGAATACCTCCGTGGCAGTGTCCTGCCGGACTCAATAATCAGAGAGATTCTATCACAGCCCTCCGATTGTTGACAGCAAAATCGTAAGCGGAGTAGTGTATTCAATTGAATTAAGAAAAGCTTAATCCGAGAAAGCTGCCGAACGGCGTGGCTGCGTGTCGCCCGCCCCTGCTTATTCTTGAAAAGACTTGCTATTTTGTGTATGATTTCTCCATACGGGTTTGTGTCTTTGCCCGTCATTGTAGAGACAGGAGGATAGCATGAACTACGCAGAGGAATCACTGAAGAAGCATTACGAGTGGAAGGGTAAAATCAAGGTTGTAACGGATATTCCGGTTAAGACCTCGGAGGATTTATCGCTCGCATACACCCCGGGTGTTGCCGAGCCTTGCCTTGAGATTCAGAAGGATGTGAACAAGTCCTATGAACTGACGCGCCGCTGGAATCTGTGCGCGGTCGTGACGGACGGTACCGCGGTTCTCGGACTCGGCGACATCGGCCCGGAGGCAGGTATGCCGGTCATGGAGGGCAAGTGCGTGCTCTTCAAGGCATTCGGCGATGTGGATGCCTTCCCGCTCTGTGTGAAGTCCAAGGACGTGGATGAGATTGTCAACACGATTTATCTGCTCTCTGGTTCCTTCGGCGGTGTAAACCTCGAGGACATTGCGGCGCCGCGCTGCTTTGAAATCGAGCGCAAGCTGAAGGAGAAGTGCGATATTCCGATCTTCCACGACGATCAGCACGGAACGGCAATCGTTGTTCTCTCCGGTCTCATCAATGCACTGAAGGTGGTGGGCAAGGACAAAGAACAGGTTAAGGTGGTCGTGAACGGACCGGGCAGCGCGGGCATCGCAGTCTCGAAGCTGCTGCTTTCCTATGGCTTTAAGAACTTAACGCTCTGCAACCGCGAAGGCATCATGAACGAGAACTCGAAGGATCTCAACTGGGCGCAGAAGGAGATGCTCGAGGTCACGAATCTCGATCGTAAGACCGGCACCTTGAAGGATGCGCTGGTCGGCGCAGACATCTTCCTCGGTTTCTCCGGCCCGAACATGGTCACGGAGGAGATGGTGAGAAGCATGAACAAGGATGCCATCATCTTTGCCTGCGCGAACCCGACCCCGGAGATTTTCCCGGATGAGGCAAAGAAGGGCGGCGCGAGAGTCATCTCGACCGGCAGATCTGACTTCCCGAACCAGATTAACAACGTGCTGGTGTTCCCGGGACTGTTCCGCGGTGCCTTCGATGTCCGCGCCAAGGATATCAACGAGGAGATGAAGATGGCGGCGGCGGTCGCAATCGCAAACCTGATTGCGGACGATGAAGTCAGCGAGGACAACATCATCCCGAAGGCTTTCGATCCGCGCGTTAAGGACGCTGTTTCCAAGGCAGTTGCCGAGGCGGCGAGACGCACGGGTGTCGCGAGAATCTGAAGCGCGAAATAACGGAGTAGGCAGAGACGGGCAAACAGGGCAAATAGATAGAAAGAAGGAAGCACAATGGCAAAACACACCATTCTGTACGGCTGCGGCCACATTGCACCGGCGGAGGTTGAGGGAACGGAATACGAACAGCAGGAGAAGCTTGACTACCTGAAGATTTGCGGACGCTGCCCCGCCTGCGAAAAAGAATACAGAAGCGCACATCCGTCGCTTCGGGAAGCGTAAGGCGCTGCGATGAGATTGTGGATTTCCGGCACGGGTTCCGCCCTGCCGAAAAAGATTGTGACGAACGATGATCTCGCAAAGGTCATCGATACGAGTGACGAGTGGATTTTTGCGCGCACCGGTATACACCAGCGCCATGTCGCGGATGAGACCGAGACCATAGAGACGCTGGGTGCCGCGGCGGCGGAGAAGGCCCTTGAAATGGCCGGTGTCTCCGCGGAGGAAATCGGTCTGATTGTGTTCGGCACCTGCACGGACGGCAATGTGACGCCGAGCGCGGCCTGCCAGGTGCAGGCGCTGATCGGCGCTGTGAACGCGGTCGCCTTCGATATCAATGCGGCCTGCTCCGGCTTCCTCTACTCCCTCCGCACGGCGGAAGGCCTCTTAAAGACCGGTCTCGCAACGAAGGCGCTGGTAATCGGCGGCGACCTTGTGACCCGCTACTTGGACTGGCAGGACAGAACCACCTGCGTGCTCTTCGGAGATGCGGTCGGCGCCGTGGTGCTCGAGACGACCGAGGATGAGTCGAAGGGCGATATCCTCGGTTCCGCGCTCGGCGCGGACGGCGTGAAGGGACATAACCTCACCGGTCGCACGGATCCGGAAGACCATTTCCTCTCCATGAACGGGCAGGAGGTGTTCCGCTTTGCGGTCCGCACCGTTCCGCTCTGCATCGAAGAGGCGCTTCAAAACGCAGGCGTCGACAAGAAGGATGTGAGCGCCTACGTTCTGCATCAGGCAAATTCACGCATTATCGAGGCGGTCGCCAAGTATCTCGGAGAGCCGCTCGACAAGTTCCCGATGAACCTCTCCGATACGGCAAATACCTCGGCGGGAAGCATCCCGACCCTCTTTGACCGACTGAACCGCGAGGGCCGCTTCAAACGGGGCGATATCCTTGTGCTCTCGGGCTTCGGCGGCGGCCTCACCTGGGGCGCCACGGTGATACGCTATTGACGTAAGGCAGAGAATCGGTTAAAAAAAGAAAGAAGCTATATTGACAAAGAAACGGCAAGTGTTCATTAACTTGCGCACAAAAAAAAGGAGATTACCATGTTTGAAAAGGTTAAGCAGATGATTGCAGAGCAGCTCAGCGCAGATGAGAGCACCCTCACCGAGGAGACTTCCTTCAAGGATGATCTCGGCGCGGACTCCCTGGATCTGTTCCAGCTGGTCATGGCGATGGAGGACGAGTTCAAGGTTGAGATTCCGAGCGAGGATCTTGAGAAGCTCGCTACGGTCGGCGATGTCATGAAGTACCTCAAGGACAAGGGCGTCGAAGAATGAAAACAAGAGTGACGGAGCTCCTCGGCATACGCTATCCCATCCTGCAGGGCGGGATGGCGTGGGTCGCCGAGCAGCATCTCGCGGCGGCGGTGAGTGAGGCCGGAGGCCTGGGCCTCATCGGCGGAGCGAGCGCACCCGGAGAAGTGATTCGTGATATGCTCCGTGACGCAAAGCGCCTCACTTCGGCGCAGGTCGGTGTCAATGTCATGCTGATGTCTCCCCACGCGGACGATGTTGCGCGGGTGGTCATCGAAGAGGGCGTCAAGGTTGTCACGACCGGCGCGGGCATGCCGACCAAGTACATGGAGGACTGGAAAAAGGCCGGTGTCAAGGTCATTCCGGTGGTCGCTTCGGTCGCGCAGGCGCGCATGATGGAGCGCCTCGGTGCCGACGCCGTGGTCGCGGAGGGCACAGAGTCCGGCGGTCACATCGGCGAGGCGACGACCATGTGTCTGCTGCCACAGGTGGTCGATGCCGTGAGCATTCCGGTGATCGGCGCGGGCGGCATTGCGGACGGCAGAGGTATGATGGCGGCATTCATGCTCGGCGCGGAAGCCGTGCAAATCGGCACGCGCTTTGTCGCGAGTACCGAAGCTGTGGTAAGCGATGCGTACAAGAACCGCATTGTGAAGTCGAAGGACATTGACAGCGCCGTGACCGGCAGAACGCACGGTCACCCGGTGCGGAGCCTACGGAACGATATGACGCGCGAGTACGCGCGCCTTGAGGCCGAGGGCAAGAGCTTTGAGGAGCTCGAGTACCTGACCCTGGGCTCGCTCCGCAAGGCCGTACAGGAAGGCGATGTCATTCACGGCACCGTCATGGCAGGTCAGATTGCGGGTCTCATCCGGGACGTGAAACCCTGCCGTGAGATTATTGAGGATATGATGCGCGAGTGTCAGACGCTTGCGAGAAAGGCGGCGGACTTTGTCTAAAAAGGCATTTTTGTTTCCCGGACAGGGCGCTCAGAAGGTCGGCATGGGGCAGAGCTTTTACGAGGCGGATGCCGATGCGCGCGCAGTCTTCGACGAGGCGTCGGAGCTGCTCGGCTACGACATGAAGGCACTCTGTTTTGAGGAAAACGAGAAGCTGAATTTGACGCAGTACACCCAACCCGCCATGGTGACAACGGGAATTGCCATCATGAAGGTCGTTGAGAAGCAGGGACTCCTGCCGGATACGGCGGCGGGCTTAAGCCTCGGCGAATACGAGGCGCTATACGCGGCGGGCGCGCTCTCCGTGACGGATGCAATCCGTGTGGTTGCGCGGCGCGGCGAACTCATGGAAGCGGCGGTTCCGGCGGGCGTCGGCGCAATGGCGGCGGTGCTCGGCGCGGAGGCAAGTCTCATCGAAGAGACGCTTTCCGAGATTCCCGAAGTCTGGATTGCGAACTACAACTGCCCGGGGCAGATTGTCATTTCGGGTAAGAAAGAGGCGGTCGAGGCTGCGGCGGAGGCACTGAAGGCGCGCGGCATTAAGCGCGTGCTCATGCTGAACGTGAGCGGTCCCTTCCACTCCGGCCTACTCAGAGAAGCCGGCGAGGAACTGGGCAAGGTGCTCGCGGAAACGGAAATTCACCCGCTTCGCATTCCCTACTATGCGAGATGTGACGGGCGGTATCGTGGAAGATGCGGCGAAGGTCAGAGGACTTCTGACCGAGCAGGTCTACAGCTCGGTGCGCTTTGAGCAGAGCATACGCAATATGCTATCGGCGGGCGTGGATACCTTCTATGAACTGGGACCCGGCAAGACGCTTGCGGGCTTTGTGAAGAAGATTGACAGAGATGCAACGGTCGTAAACATCGAGACCATGGAGGATCTGGCTAAGATATGAGCAATTTGAGCGGTAAGGTAGCGCTGGTCACCGGCGCATCGCGCGGCATCGGCAGAGCCATTGCCGTGCGCCTCGCCCTCTCGGGGCTGTGGTGGCAATCAACTACAACGGCTCCGAGGCAAAGGCCGAGGAAGTGCGCGCAGAGATTGAGGCTGCGGGCGGCAAGGCGTTTTTGATTCAGGCGAATGTCGCGGATGCGGCGGCGGTGCAGCATATGTTTGAGGAGATTTTCACGAAAGAGGACAGACTCGACATACTCGTGAACAACGCGGGCATCACCCGCGATGCTCTCCTGATCGGCATGAAGGAAGCGCAGTTTGACGAGGTCTTGCAGACCAACTTATACGGCGCTTATTACTGTATGCAGCAGGCGGCAAAGAAGATGCTGCGCCAAAAGAGCGGTCGCATCATCAACATCTCCTCATACTCGGGCCTTCACGGCAATGCGGGGCAGATGAATTATTCCGCAGCGAAGGCGGGTCTGGTCGGCATGACCAAGACGGCTGCGCGTGAGCTCGGCAGCAGAGGCATTACCGTAAATGCCGTCGCACCGGGATTTATTGACACCGACATGACGGCGGTGCTCAGTGACAAGTCAAAAGATGCCATTCTCTCGGGTGTCCCGCTGGGACGCATGGGGAGCGCGGACGATATTGCGTCTGCGGTCGTCTTCCTCGCGGGGGACGAGGCTTCCTATATCACCGGACAGGTTCTGTCCGTAGACGGCGGACTCTCTATCTAAGAGCTTCCGCCGTTCTTTGAAACCAGGCAACGCGGCTTTGCAGGAGAACGCAATACATGGAAAAAAGAAGAGTGGTAGTGACCGGACTCGGCGCGGTGACGCCGGTCGGCATCGGCACAGAGGCATTTTGGAACTCGTTGAAAGCGGGTCAGGTGGGAATTGACCGCATCACCCAGTTCGATACGGAAAAATTCAAAGTGAAACTGGCTGCCGAAGTCAAGGACTTCAAGGCGGCCGATTTCATGGACGTCAAATCGGCGCGCCGCATGGAGCGTTTTTCGCAGTTTGCCGTTGCGGCGGCAAAGGAGGCACTCGCGGACAGCGGACTTGACCTCAGCAAGGAAGATCCCTATATGGCGGGTTGCGCGATCGGCTCCGGCATCGGCTCTCTGCAGTCGGTGGAGCGCGAGTACGAGCGCATGACCACGAAGGGACCGAACCTCGTGAACCCCCTGTTTGTCCCGATGATGATCAGCAATATGGCGGCGGGCAATGTCGCGATTCACTGCGGCTTAAAGGGCAAGAACATCAACATTGTGACGGCCTGTGCATCCGGCACGCACAACATCGGTGAGGCCTTTCGCTCCATTGTCTGCGGCGACGCGGATATCATGCTGGCGGGCGGCGCGGAGGCGAGCATCACCCCGATCGGGGTTGCGGGCTTCATGCAGCTCACGGCGCTCAATACGACCGAGGACCCGAAGCGCGCTTCGATTCCCTTCGATCTTGAGCGGAACGGCTTTGTAATCGGCGAGGGCGCGGGCATTCTGGTGCTCGAGGAACTGGAGCACGCGAAGAAGCGCGGCGCAAAGATTTATGCCGAGATGTCCGGTTACGGTGCGACCTGTGATGCAAACCACATTACCTCGCCCTTGGAGGATGGTTCCGGCGCGGCGGCTGCCATGCGTTTTGCGCTCCGCGATGCGGGACTGAATCCCGAGGACATTGACTATGTGAACGCGCACGGCACCTCGACCCACTTAAACGACCTCTCCGAGACCAAGGCAATTCGCAGCGCCTTCGGCGCGGCGGCGGATAAGCTCGCAGTCAGCTCCACGAAGTCCATGATCGGTCACCTGCTCGGTGCGGCCGGCGGTGTCGAGGCTGTGGTTCTCGCAAAGACCATCGAAGAGGGCTATGTCCACATGACGGCGGGCCTCGAAAAGGACGATCCGGAGTGCGATCTCGACTATGTGAAGGGCGCGGGCAGAGCGCTTCCGGTACGTGCTGCCATCAGCAACTCGCTCGGTTTCGGCGGCCACAATGCGACCATTCTGATGAGAAAGTACGAGGCATGAGATGCAGGTAAAACTCGGAATCAAAGAAATTGAGAAGATTTTGCCGCACCGCCACCCGTTTCTTCTGGTAGACTGCATCACCGAACTGGAGCCCGGCGTGCGCGCCGAGGGCTACAAGGCGGTGAGTTTTGACGAATCCTATTTCCGGGGACATTTCCCCGACGAACCTGTAATGCCCGGTGTTTTGATTATCGAGGCGCTCGCACAGACCGGTGCGGTCGCGATTCTCTCGCAAGAGGGAAATGCCGGCAGAACCGCCTACTTCGGCGCCGTGGATCATGCACGGTTTCGCCGCAAGGTGGTGCCGGGAGACCGGCTGAGACTGGTTTGTGAGATTGAGAAGGTGAAGGGACCTGTCGGCAAGGGAAAGGCGACAGCATATGTAGAGGATGAAAAGGCGGTAGAGGCAGAGCTCACCTTCATCCTCGGAAAGTGACAGGGAAAATGCGCATCGATTTTTTCAAGCGAAACACAGCAGAAGCAGAACCGGAAGTCGTAATGCGAAAGTGCAAAAAGTGCGGTGCCGTACACAGCGTGCAGGACGTGCGGGCAAACGATTTTGCCTGCCCGAGCTGCGGCGCCTATGTCCGCATTCATGCAAAGCGCAGAATTAAACTGCTCGCGGATCCGGGAAGCTTTGAGGAGTGGAACCAGGAACTTCCGGTCGTGAATCCGCTCGACTTTCCGGAGTACGAGCAGAAACTCTGGGAAGTCAAGGAGAGTACCGGTCTCAATGAGGCGGTCGTGACGGGTAAAATCACGATTGACGGCATTCCGACCGCCATCGGTGTCTGTGACGCGCGCTTTTTGATGAGTTCCATGGGACACAACCTGGGCGAAAAAATTGCGCGCATGGCAGAGCGTGCGGCCGAAGAAAAGCTCCCGGTCATTCTCTACGCCTGCTCCGGCGGCGCGAGAATGCAGGAGGGCATCATCTCCCTCATGCAGATGGTTAAGACTTCGGAGGCACTCGGCAGATTGCAGGAGAGCGGCCAGCTCTTTATCTCCGTTTTGACCGACCCGACCATGGGCGGCGTGACCGCAAGCTTTGCGATGCTCGGCGATATTATCCTCGCGGAGCCGGGCGCTCTGATCGGCTTTACCGGCCAGCGTGTTATTCAGCAGACCATAGGCGGCAAGCTTCCGGAGGGCTTCCAGCGCGCGGAGTTCCTCTTAAAGCACGGTTTCACGGATGCCATTGTGCCGCGCAGAGACCAGAGAGCGGTGCTCGCGCACATTTTGCGACTTCATGTGAAAGGCGCGGCGGAGCTTGCTTCCGAGACCGCACCGGTGTTTGAAGAGGCGGAGCTTGCGGAGGAATTTACACGTGAGGAAGTTGCGCCGAAAAAGGCACCGGGCATCTTGGATGCGGCGGCTTCCGCATTGCAGAATTTACAGCGTCTCGCGTTCGGACAGAAGGCAGAGAAAGAGGAGGAACGCGAAAGCCGTTTCTCCGAGGGCGGTCTCCGCAGCGCCTGGGAGACGGTCAAGCTGTCTCGCGCAAAGGACAGAGCGCACGCAAAGGATTACATCGACGCGCTCTTCCCGGATTTCATGGAACTGCACGGCGACCGCTGCTATGGGGACGATGAAGCCGTAATCGGCGGTATCGCCTCCTTCCACGGCATTCCGGTCACGGTGATCGGCATCCAGAAGGGCAGGGACTTCCTCGAGAATAAGAAAAGAAACTTTGCCATGCCGAATCCCGAGGGATATCGGAAGGCACTCCGCCTCATGAAGCAGGCAGAGCACTTTAAGCGCCCGGTCATCTGCTTTGTCGATACGCCCGGTGCTTACTGCGGCGTCGGCGCGGAGGAGAGAGGCCAGGGACAGGCGATTGCCGAAAATCTGCAGAAGATGGCGGCACTGAGGACCCCAATCCTCGCGATTGTCATCGGTGAGGGCTCGAGCGGCGGGGCGCTCGGCGTTGCGACCGCCAACGAGGTCTGGATGATGGAGAACGCGGTTTATTCCATTCTCTCACCGGAGGGCTTTGCGGCCATCCTGTACCGCGATGCGAAGCAGGCGGAACTTGCAGCGGAGAACATGCGCCTTACCTCGCGCGATCTCCTGGAGCTCGGTGTCATCGAGAAGATTATTCCCGAGCCGGAACCGGTGACCTTTGAGAACATTCAAACGGTAGCGCGGGAACTGGAGCCGGAACTCCTCGAGTTTATCGGCAAGTACAGCGCAATGAGCCGCGACGAACTCGCTAACCAGCGCTACGAGCGCTTCCGGAAATTCTAACGAGGTGAATATGAGAAGCAAGAGAATCATGGCGCTCGCTCTGCTTTCTATCTCCCTGCTCAGTGTGGGCTGCGGAAAGAAGGAGAGCGCCGGGGCTAAGGACAGTGCGACGCCGAGCAGTGTCGAGAGCGGCACGACGCTTGCCGAGACAAGTAAGGAAGCGGAGGCGGCTAAGGACACACTGGAAGGTGTGGTGCTCGATGCATCGATGAACGGCTTTACCCTGCAGAATAAGGATCTGGGCCTTGTTTATGTCGAGACCGGCGAGGATGCGGCAGAGAAGCCGGACCTCTCGAAGCTCGCGAACGGTTTCACCGCGGGCGAGGGGGTAAAGCTCCTCGGCAAAATGGACGGGCAGAACTTTAGCTTAAGCGCTGCCGCGGATCAGGCAACGGCGCTCGGTGACAGGGATGCCCTGTATACCGTTGGGCAGGCACTCTTTGCCGTGCGGGATAAGAATGTGCAGGCGCTTGCGGAGCTTGCGCAGTACCCGCTGTATCTTGGCATCGAGTCCGGCAACGAAATTGACAGCAAAGACGAATTGATGCGGAAGTACACGGCGGAGCAGATTTTCACCGAAGAATTCACGAACTCCGTCCTGCACTGCGATCTCCTGAACTTACGGGAGGCGGGCGGCAATCTGGTCGTCTCTGTGGACGGCGGAAAGCCCAATTTGATTTTCACCAAGACGGACGCGGGCTATCGGCTCAGCGCGATTAACGTCACAAAATAAGAGAGGAGATACGCCCCATGAGTGAGGAGAAGAGAGCGGCGGAGGCCGCGGAAGTTCGGGAAAACGCGGGAACGGAGCGCCGCGAAAAGAATTTCATCGAAAATGAGATTGATAAGGATTTGGCCTCGGGAAGATATTCGCATGTCCAGACGCGTTTCCCACCGGAGCCGAACGGCTACCTGCACATCGGTCATGCAAAGTCCATTCTTTTGAACTACGGCCTTGCGGAAGAGTACGGCGGTCTCTTTAACCTTCGCTATGACGACACGAACCCGACCAAGGAAAAGTGGGAGTTTGTCGAGTCCATACGCGCGGATGTGGAGTGGCTCGGCGCAAAGTTCGATAACCGTGTGTTCTTTGCCTCGAACTACTTCGAGACCATGTACGAGTGCGCGGTCAAGTTAATCAAGAAGGGCAAGGCCTTTGTCTGCGACTTGACGGCGGATCAGATTCGTGAATACCGCGGCGACTTCAATACGCCCGGCAAGGAGAGCCCCTATCGCAACCGTTCCGTCGAAGAGAACTTAAAGCTCTTCGAGGAGATGCGCGAGGGCAAGTATGCGGACGGCGAGCGCGTGCTCCGCGCAAAGATTGATATGGCATCCCCGAACATCAACATGCGGGATCCGGTCATCTACCGCATTGCGCACCTCTCCCACCAGAACACAGGCGACAAGTGGTGCATCTACCCCATGTATGACTTCGCGCATCCCATTGAGGACGCGGTCGAGAAGATTACCCACTCCATCTGCACCCTTGAGTTCGAGGATCACCGCCCGCTGTACGACTGGGTCGTACAGGAGTGCGAGTTTGAGGAGCCGCCGCGCCAGATTGAGTTCGCGAAACTCTATCTCACGAATGTCGTGACCGGCAAGCGTTACATCAAGAAGCTCGTTGAGGACGGCATTGTGGACGGTTGGGACGACCCGCGCCTGGTCTCGATTGCGGCGCTCCGCCGGAGAGGCTATACGCCGGAGTCCATCAAGCGCTTTGTGGAACTGGTCGGTGTCTCGAAGGCAAATTCTTCGGTCGACTCCGCTATGCTCGAGTACTGCATCCGCGAGGATTTGAAGCTTTCCCGTGCACGCATGATGGCGGTCTTAAAGCCGCTCAAGCTGATCATCGACAACTATCCGGAGGGTCAGATCGAGGAGCTTGAGATGCCGAATAACCTCGAGAACCCGGAGCTCGGCAACCGCACCCTTCCCTTCGGCAGAGAACTCTGGATTGAGGAAGATGACTTCCGCGAGGAGCCGCCGAAGAAGTATTTCCGCCTCTTCCCGGGCAACGAGGTGCGTCTCATGGGCGCTTACTTCGTGAAGTGTGTGGGTGTCGATAAGGACGAGAACGGCAAGGTAATTGCCGTGCACTGCACCTACGACCCGGAGACCAAGAGCGGCACGGGCTTTGAGGGCAGAAAGGTAAAGGGCACCATCCACTGGGTCAATGCATCCACGGCGGTCAATGCCGAGTGCCGACTCTATGAGAACCTGGTCGATGAGGAAAAGGGCAAGCTGGATGAGAACGGCAACCTGAACTTAAACCCGAACTCCCGCGTCATCTTAAAAGACTGCAAGCTGGAGCCGAACTTTGAGGGCGCGAAGGCTTATGACAGTTACCAGTTCGTGCGGAACGGCTTCTTCTGCGTGGATTCCAAGGATTCCACCCCGGAGAACTTGGTCTTTAACCGCATTGTCTCGCTGAAGAGCAGCTTTAAGCTCTGAGACGGAAAGAGACAAGCATACAAGCAAAGCACCGGGCAGCTGGAAGCATTTGTTGCGCCGAAGCTTTGTTGCATATTGCTTTTATCAGAAAGAAAGAAGTGTAGTTTATGATAGATTTGGACTTGCGCTCCTGTGAGCTCTGTCCGAGACTCTGTCGCGTCAATCGGGAAGAGAAGCCGGGTGCCTGCGGATGCAGCGCCCGGCTTCTTGCCGCGAGGGCGGCGCTCCACTTTGGGGAGGAACCCTGTATCAGCGGCGCGGAGGGCTCGGGGACGGTCTTTTTTGCGGGCTGCAACCTGCACTGTGTTTTCTGCCAGAATCACAAGATCAGCCGGGAGCGCTACGGCCGCGAACTGAGGGCGGAGCGGCTGGCGGATATCTTTCGCGAACTCGAGGCAAAGGGCGCGAATAACATTAACCTTGTGACGCCCACACCCTGGGTCACGGAGATTATCAAGGCCTTGAACATCTACCGTCCGAAAGTACCGGTGCTTTACAATACCTCCGGCTATGAGCGGGTGGACGTGCTGCGCGCCCTGGAAGGCCTGGTGGATGTCTGGCTGCCGGACTACAAGTACGCGGACAGCGCACTCGCGGCGCGCTTCTCGGGCGCGGCAAATTATCCGGAAGTCGCAAGGGCGGCGATACGGGAGATGTACCGGCAGAGCGGAAATTTGAAGCTGAGCGATGCGGGGAAGGCAGTGAGCGGCGTGATGATACGCCATCTTGTCCTGCCGCTGCACCTAAAAAACAGCTTTGCGGTGCTGGAAGAAATCGCAGAGGAGTACGGGACAGAGCAGTATGTGAGCCTCATGTTCCAATACACCCCGTTCCGAGAGACGCGCTTCCCGGAACTGAATCGCTCGTTGACCGCGAGAGAGCGCAAAAGAGCGGAGGATTACTTCCTTCGCCTCGGCTTTCGAAACGGTTACATTCAGGAGGCGGACAGCCGCGGCAGCCGCTTTCTTCCGGACTTTAATCTGGAGGGCGTATAGAGAGGAAAAGGGGGCTATAGCAGAGAGCGCGCAATCAAAAAGAGCAGACAGAGAAGGGTTCGCTTCTCTGTCTGCTCTTTTCTTTGTAATACGGATCGGCTTACAGCTCCTCGGTGATTTCGGTTGCGGGCTTTGCCTCGTTGCCGGCAGCCGCATAGGACTTCGCGAGAAGCTCGTCGGAGCTGATTTCCGCGGCTTTGTCTGCGTTCTCCGTCATGTTCTCAACCGCTTCTTCGCAGTCGCAGTGGCAAGCGCAGCCGCAGTCGGAAGCATGAGAGTTCTTCTCGGCGCTTGCCGCCTGAAGGTTGTCCGCGAGAATGTTGCCGACATCCTTTAACATACCGGCAGCGCTCGACACCATGCCCTTTGCCGCCTCAAAGGTATTTTGCGCCGCAGCCGTAAACTCGTCGCGCTTAGCGTTCAGGGACACATAGTTCCGGTTCGGGGTTGCGGTATGCGCGGTGCTTGCGCCTTCCTCTCCCTCCTCATAGTCATGAAACTCCTCATCCAGATCGCGGTGGAACTCGGTGTACTGGCGGTAGTAGGAGACTGCCGCCGCCGCTGCGCCTGCGACCAGTGCGAGGCGCGCAAGTCTGCCAAATAATTTAGCCATTCCAAAACTCCTTTCTCAGCATTTCCCTACATTTAAGCCAAGAGTCGCAAAAAGAAAAGCCGTAAACGGTGTGAACCGGCGGCCGCGGCCTTCGTATTCGCAGATTTTTCTTAATTTTCATCGGTTTGGAGATCGAGACAGCGGATCGGCATAAAATCGGGACAGTAAACTGTGGAAAAAGGGACAAAAGGCGTTTTTTTGACAAGTTATGCAAGCAGGTGTCATGGCATATGAATACTGCGAGCGATATGCATCAATTCCGATGCAGAAAACAGAGGATATATACATAAAGAATTGAAAACGATGCGGATTGAACTGGGAAAAATCACGAAAATAGGAAAAATTATTCCGCGACTCGGAACAGCTATAGACAAAGCGGAACAGAAGTGATAGATTGGTTAAGAAAATATTAATATGCAGAAGGGATATAGCGCCCTTTTGCGGGAGAGTCGTGAGACTTACCCAGCACTGCAGAGAGAAAGGGGAGGGACATGAAACACACAAAGCATGTCAAAGCAGCCAGAGCGTTTCTGCTGGCGGCAGCTGCTGCTTGCCTCTTTCCGACCGTCACAGCCTACGCCATCGAAGGCTGGACCAAAGTCGGAGACGAGTGGCAGTATCTGAACCGGGAGGATCAGCCGGTAGTCAACGCCTTCAAGAAGTCGAAGGAAGATTGGTTCTATCTCGGCGATTCCGGGTTCATCCTGAAGAACCGCATCTTCAGCTTCGGCGGCGACGAGTACTATGTCGATCAGGACGGCCGTATGGTGAAGAACGCCTGGGTCTTCATTGACAGCGAGAGCGATCCGGACGGCACCTACGGCGAGGGCGGCTGGCACTACTTCGGCGAGGACGGCAAAGGTCTCCGCGCGAAGGGCAAGGGCTTCCGCAAGCAGGTAGACGGCAAGACCTACGCGTTCGATGAGAACGGTGTCATGCTGACCGGCTGGATTGACGAAGAGGGCAATGTCATTCAGGACGAGGATCCCTTCGTGAACGCTCGCTACTATGCGGACGAGGACGGCGCGCTTTACACGAACCGCTGGCTCTACTATGACTGGGGCTCTCATCTGACGAGCGAAGTCACCGGCAGAGACTATCAGGACTACGAGAAGATGTGGTTCTACTTCGGTGCCGACTCCAAGAAGTACAGAAGCCGCGCGGGCGAGCAGCCCTTCCAGCGCGACATCAACGGCGCTACCTACGGCTTCGATGAGAAGGGTGTCATGATCGAGTGGTGGGATAAGGTCGCAAGCATCTCGAATGCAGTGCGTTCCAACCCGACCAGCGACGAGCGTGTCCGTTACTACAGCGGCTACGACGGCGGCGTTCTCATGAAGAACAAGTGGTTCTGGATGTACCCGTCCGCGAACCTCGACGAGGATCAGAACATTGACCTCGAGGCTTCATGGTGGAGAAGTGACTCGAAGGGCAGAGCATACCGCAACAAGATTCTGCGCGTGGGCCAGAAGGAATACGCGTTCGACGGTATCGGCAGAATGAAGACCGGCTTTGTCCTCTTCAAGGGCAAGAGCGAGTTTGTCGCACAGTACGATGTGGATGCTTGGACCGCTGCGGACTTCATCAACGGCGACCTCTACGGCATCGAGAAGGCGGATCTTTACCTCTTCTCCCCGGACGAGATTAACGACGGCTCCATGCAGAGCGGCAAGGAGATTACGGTTGAGCTGGCTGACGGTCCGAGAACCTTCGCGTTCTCCCCGAGCGGCAAGGCTTACGGCAACCGCAACATCCTTCAGAAGAGAGACAACAAGTTCTACATCAACGGTCTTCGACTGGATGCACCGGAAGAGGCAGGCTACGGCATTGTCGTGCAGAATGTGGGCACGCTCGGCACGCCGCAGTACCGCTTCTACGTGGTCGACAGAAGCGGCAGAATCATGAACGGCAGACGCGTGCTGAACACCGGCGATGGTTACATCCTTGTTTACAACGGTCAGTTCCTCGGCTTCACCGGAGATGAGGACGCGCCGCGTTGGAGAAACAACGGCAGCGCCGGTCCGGGCTTCTATCACTACGACAGAACCGAGCGGAACCACTTTGTGCGCGGTCTGATCGCAGGACCTTCCACGACCGTCACGAAGAACGACGTTCCGGAAGATTTGGCTGTCTTTGTGGCAGACCCCAACTAAGAAGGGAGCGTGACATATTCAATGAGCAACAGCAAGAATTCTTTCCGCGGTATCCTGCGGAGAGCACTCGCTCAGCTCCTCGCATTTCTCATGATCTTTGGCCTCGCTATGAGCGGCATGGGCGTGCAGAATGCATATGCGACGGAGTTACAGCCGGGCGGAGATAACGACGGTGCCACCGAGGCAACCGCCTACACCTGGAAGAGTTCAAAGGGTGCGGGAAACGAGGGTGGTGGAGGCACCACCTGGCGTTTCGATGTTCGCGGCCTGAATACAGGACAGACGAACTACAGCAGCGCAAGCATTCAGACGACATATAGTAACGCAGGTTATGTGACCTGGGTTATCAAGGCGGACAACCCGACGGCGGCGGCGCCTTCGGCTCATGATTATACGACTCTGGCCGGCTACAAGGCCGTCAAGCCGAGCTTGCCGCACAACGGTGATGTTCTCACGGACACAAACCTCGGCATTGAGTACCGCCAGAAAGTTTCTCCGGGACCGGACGGCAGAAGTATTATCGTCGACTACTACCTCCACAACACGACCAACACGACCGGTCGTTTCTGGATGGGTAGCGGTGCGGACAGCATGATCAACGGCGACGATAACGCGATCTGCTATAAGACGCCGTCGGGCTTCCACATGGTTAACAGAACCACGAAGGAGACATTTGACCTTCTTACCAACGATCCGTCCCTCGGCCTGACCCCGCCGGATACGCGTTGGCTGGGATGGTATGGTAACTACTGGGATAACATGTTTGTCGGTAATACAGATACGGAGACACATGGTGAGGACTCCGGTGTTTCCTACTCCTGGCAGATCGACCTGCACCCGTACGAGACGGTTCACCGCAGAACGGCCTTCCTGATTAAGGCGACTTCCTACTACGTTTCCACCGCACACGGCAACGACACAACGGGTGAGGGTACCTACCAGAAACCGTATGCGACGGTGCAGAAGGCGGTAGACCTGCTCTCCGGTAAGAAGGGTTACATCTACATCATCGACTACAACGGTGCGCCGGTGAACTTGAATCACGGCGGTAGCACGGACGTTGTCATTGCGACCACAGACTATGAATTTGGTCAGGGGGCGACTCCGCATACCGGAGGTCCGGTTACTGTAACATCAAGCACGCCGGGTACGCCGCTCTTTACCCAGACCGGCACGGGTAAGTACACGATTGAGAAGCTGATTATGAAGGGCACGGCCGGACGTACGGCTCCAGTGCTCAAGGTCAGCAACGGAACCATGCGTCTCGGAACAGAGGCTTCGGTGCAGGACTCTACCACGACCTCCATGACCTCCGGTGCGGCAATCGACGTACTCGGCAACGGAACCCTCCAGCTTGAGGACGGCTCCAATGTGACCGGCAACGTCTCCCCGACCAACGGTCGCGGCGCAATCAATTATGATGGCGGAAATTAAGCTCGCAGGCAGCAAGCCCTCCGGCGCTTCCGTGATTAATGTCAACGGCAATACGGACGGCGAGGGCAAGCCGAGCAATATCTATATTAAGGGAACCAATAAGCTCTCGGTTATGCAGAGCATTGCGGGCTCCAACATCGGTGTTTCGAAGCAGGCGGTGGATCCGGGCAAGGATCTTCCGGACGCCTTCTCCGGCGTGGGTACCCCGACGGCTGCACAGGAGAAGAACTTTGCGGAACCGGGCACAGGCGTTGCGGCAAGCAGCGTGGCGCCGTTCAGCACCTTCTTCAGCGCAGACCAGGAGGATAAGTACGGTCTCTCCGTTGCGGACTCCGCGACTGCGGCAGACAATGCGGCACTCAGAAGAGCGGGCTATTCCCTGAGCTTCCAGTACGTGGATGCAAACGGCGATCCGGTTCCGGGTGCGGAAAACCGCGCGGCAAAGAGCATTGCGGCAGGAGAGCCGGTCAATGAGGCAGCGCCGACCGTAACGCCTCCGTCCTATCGTCTTAACAGCATCGATACGGATGAGACCGCTGTCGGCGGCGCGGCGCTCAAGCTGACGCCGGACAGCACGGCGACCAGCCCGAACTTCGGTAAGGTCACCGGTATCATGCCGAAGCAGGACACGGTCATTACCTATCACTATGTGAGAGATAACAGCACCATCACCTTCGACGCAAAGGGCGGAACCCCGACCCCGGGCATGCTCAGCGGTCTCGCGGGCGATCCGACCAACGCACTTGCGCCGACGGTCACGAAGTACGGCTATGATTTCCACGGCTGGAACAAGCGTGGTGTGGCACCGGCGGTGCCGACACCGATTCCGTCCGTATTCCCGGCAACTCCGGAAATCTATGACGCAATCTATACCGTTAACCACAACATCAAGTTTGCGTACACGACTTCCTATGAGAATCAGAACGGAAGTATCGTGTTCCAGACGACGACAACACCGGCAGCGAGCGGCTTCTCGGTTGAGGATCCGCTGAGCGGAAACCGCAAGGTTGTCCCGGGTTATGTCTGGGCGCCTACGGATTCCTTCACGAACCCGAGCACCTATCAGTTCAGCGATCAGACCGCGCCGGCTCCCTTCGGTACCTTCGATACGGTCGCAGGCAGCGCGAACTACGGTAAGTTCACGGGTCGTTTCCCGGGTCAGGATGCGGCAATCACCTGGCGCTATCGCGTCGATCCGTCTCACCCGGGCTTCCAGCTCAAGGTGAACCACGTATCGCCGGCGGGCACGGTTGTCGCACCCTCCACCACCGCGATGGTGAAGCCGGAAGATCCGATCAATATCAGCCCGGTGAGCACCTTCGGTTACACCTATGACCACTACACTGTGGTTGCGGGTGGCACGGCAAACGATCAGGATCCGAACCCGCTTGTGGTTGCCCTGACCGGCAGCGCGGATGCGGCGGGTAACTACACCGGTGTGATGCCGAACCAGAATGTCGAGATTACCTATGTATATACGGGTGCGGGCACGGGTCAGGAATTTACCCTGGCGCACGAGGATCTCGGCACGAACGACAGCCTCCTCAGAAACATTGTTGCTCCGGTGGTGACGCCGAAGGCAACGGATGATACGGTTGAGGGCGATCCGCTCGCTATGCCGGAACTCTACGGCTATATCTACAACAGCTACAATGACAACCCGGTTGGTGTGCCGATTGCGGGCGATGCAACAACCTTCAACACCGCAAACAACCACTACAGAGCGAAGATGCCGACAGGCGACTTTAAGCTGACCTATCGTTATAACAGAGATGCAAGTGCTTGGAGCAATATCCAGTTCTACAGCGGCAAGGATACGGTGGGCGGCACGGAACTCGGAACCCTGAGCTCCGACAATATGGCACCGGCGGATGACCCGACTAAGCAGGTTTCCCCGGATGTGACCGCAAACGGCACGAACTCCTTCAAGGTGAGCGTGCTGAAGGATAACGGCGCAGGCCTCGGCTACACCTATGCGGACCTCAAGGCAAAGCGTCTCCTTCCGATTGTTACCGCAAACGACTACCACTACATGCTCGACGGCTGGTTCGTGGATACGAACAACAACCGCGTCATGGACGGCAGTGAGCACCTCCTTCAGGATACGGATCGCTTCCAGGGCGGCGAGAATCTCGTTGCTGCGTTTAAGGAAGATCCGGCTTGGTGGATTGACATTAACTTTGCACCGTTTGACAACCATGTCACCTGGAATCCGGCTGTTCCGACCACGCTTCACACTTGGAAGGACAAGACCTGGGGGCAGGTTGAGCCGGCAGCGACGAGCTACACCGGTGAGGTCAACTACCTCTACAAGGGTTGGTTCCACAACGGCGCAATGATGAATGCGGGCGACGCAATCGCAGACGGCGAGACCTACCTCGTCAAGTTCTATCCGGATCCGGCGGTCTTCGGCACCAACGTGCACCCGGTGGATGCGGGCGGCAGCCTTGATACCCAGGGTAAGGGCGTTGTGACGGCTTACGACACGAAGCCCGGCTACAAGTACATTGTCGTGGATCCCTACGGCAAGGTTGTGGGCGTCGGCGACGGCAGCGTGACCGGCAGAACCTACTTCAACAACCTCACGCCCGGAACGACCTATCAGGTCTACGAGGCAGAGGGCGATAACACGGCACAGGTCGGCGACGACATTTCGAACGTGCCGGCACCGATCAGCAGCCCGAGCGATGCACATGTTCCGGCAGTTGATACGAACAAGCAGATTACATATAACCCGAACGATGAGACGAAGGTTGACTTCACGATCGATCCCTCCGACAGAGATGCGGACTACGCACTCATCGATGAGAACGGAAACGTCGTGACGACGCCGGAGACCCAGGCGGACGGCTGGCAGGCGGGAACACCGGGTAGAATTACCTTCTCCGGTCTCGATCCCAACAAGACCTATACCGTGGTCGCAAGACCGCACGGCAGAAATGATATCACCGCGCTCAGCAAGCTTCCGGACGGAACGCAGGTTACCATGGATCCGGGCGGCGAGCTTGAGATTCCGAAGTTCAGCATCACGACGACGGACGGCGAGAGTGAAATCACGACTGTCAACGGCAACGCAATCAACACGAACTACTTCGACGAGGCACACAAGGACGAGACCGTTGTCCTGACCGCACCGGCAACCAACAGCGCGGGCGAGACCTTCAAGGAGTGGAGAGTCACGACCGGTATCATCCCGGGCATCACGAGCCAGCTCGGCAACGCGACGCTGACCTTCACGATGCCGGATACGAACGTGGTCCTGACCGCTTATTACAACCGCAACCTGAACGGCAATTCGCCGGTTACGGATGAGATTCGCGGCGGTAACCCGGGCGAGATGGCGCTGGATCCGAACGAGATTCCGGGCCTTGAGAACGACCTCACCACGCCGGATGACCGCGTCATCATGAACGTGAACCATGCGGATGTTTCTTACAAGGTTGTGTACCAGAAGAAGAACGTCCCGGCGGCGGTTGCTTCGGCGCTGAAGAGCGATCCGGCAACGGTCGATGCGGCAAACCACCCGACTGCATTTACGGCTGCCTGGGAGGTCCAGACCAATATTGAGCGCTATGTCAACGGCAGACTTGTGCCGCGCGCAACGGCGTCCAACGCAAGATTTAACACCTATGTACAGCTTGACAAGGAAGATGTGAACAACCTCGACTACCAGCTGCTTCGCTATGATACGGCTACGTCGACCTACGTTCCGGAGACCTTGACCCCGGCTGATGTCTACGCAAGCGGCGGTCTCTTCCAGTTCACCGCACAGGAAGGTGTCAAGTACTACCTGGTTTACTCGAAGGCTTACAAGGTGACCTTCATCAACGACAAGGACACCGTGGCACCGTGGCCGCAGTACAGCTTCCCGGTGAGAAAGGGTGAGTCCCCGTCCGATGCGGATTATTCGACGCTTTACAGCACGGTTCTCAACAACACGCCGACCGGCAGTGCAACGCACCTCACCGATCCGGCGACCGGCGTTGAGTACGACTGGCAGGGTTGGAGCCGCAAGGCGGATAAGTACAGAGCGTTTGACGATACCGCGCCGATTAAGAAGCGCACCATTGTCTACGGTTACTGGAAGGACAACAAGGAGGAAGTTGACAACGCGAGAAACGGCCTTGATGATGCAATCAAGAAGGCAATTAAGCTTGCGGATGACTTCTTCTTAAAGCGCAAGGAGACCGCTGCCCTGATCAACGGTGTTCCGGGCGTGCACACCGGTATCAACGATGCAATCGCAGTCTTTGAGCGCACCAATCCGAGAGCAACGGCGGCTGAACTCCAGCAGGCACTCGACGATTTGCTCGATGCAATTCAGCGCTATGAAAACACGTTGAACCCGCGTTATGACCACTACGGCAGAATTTCGAACGATGCCCTTTCGGGCGGCGGAATCGGCGGCGGTGGTCGCGGTAACGGCGGCAGCAGTGGCGGCGGAAGCGGCCGCAGCAGCGGCGGAAGCGGCGGCGGCGGTGGTCGCGGCGGCAGCAGCCGGGGACGCAGCGGCGGCAGCGGCAGCATCAGCGCAGGTGTCGGCAGCACCTTCGGTAAGCCGAACCTGATCGGAAACGAGGCCTTCATTGCCGATTATGAGCCGAGCTACACGGTCGGTACGAACGGCAACTGGGAACTCATTAACCCCGAGCACGCAGAGTGGATCTTCACGCTGAACGGCGGTATCCGTCTTGTGAGCCGCTGGGCAAAGCTCGACTACGCAAACGGCGATGTCAACAAGAACGGCTGGTATCACTTCAACTCGCACGGTATCATGGACTTCGGTTGGTTCCGCGATGAGAAGCTGGATTGGTACTACTGCAATACAGAGCACGACGGCTGGCTCGGCAAGATGCAGATGGGCTGGCACTACGACGAGGCGGATAAGCACTGGTACTACCTGGATCCGGCAACCGGCATCATGCAGACCGGTTGGCAGCAGATCAACGGAAAGTGGTACTACTTTGCACCGACCACCTCTGCAAACACCTATGAGTATGACTCGGTGAATGAGAGATGGTTCTACAAGTCCAACTCCGTTGTGAGACCCATGGGTTCCATGTACCAAAATGAGACAACGCCGGACGGTTACCGCGTTGACGCAAACGGCGCGTGGATTCACTGAGGAGGAATGAGATGAGATTGAGACATAATTTCAAGTCTCGGATCGCCGCGGCGATGGCGGCTGTCATGGTATTTTCCATGGCAGCCCCGGCGCTGCCGGTTTATGCGGCAACGGCCACGATTACCTTTGACACCGGAGACGGTCCGGGGGTTACGTACGGCGGCTATACGAGCAACTCTGTTTCGGGCGAGACCGGTACTCTTTTAAGAGACGTTCCGGGCTTTGCGGGCATTCCGCTGGTTCACCCGGACGGCACTCCCGCGGCTGCAGGCGATTCCGATGCGAGACCGGCGTTCCCGAATTTTACGGGCGTGTCTTATCCGGGCTACAACTTTGGCGGCTGGTACGATGCTTCCGATCCTTTGAAGTATGTTGAGCCGGCGCTGCCGTTTGCTATGCCGAGCGATAGCAAGACGTACGCACCGAAATGGATTCCGAGCGGTGTGGCGCAGAACTTCGACTACACGGTAATGCACTACCGCATGCTGGACGGCAGCAGCACCGAGCTTCCGGCAACTGATAGCGGCACTTTCTACCAGGCAAACTACATTGCCTTCAATCCGAACGGGAATCCCTGGGTTTCCCCGACGCAGAAGGCCATGGGCGATACGGTCACCGCAGTTCCGCTCGCATTAACGGCTGTGCCGGGCTATAAGGTCGGCTCTGTCATTGTGAAGAACAATAAAAAACGTAAGTTCGGTGAGGCCTCCGGTGCCGGCACCGGCGCAGTACAGGCCGATGTGGGCAGCGGAAATGTTGTGAGCGGCGTTATGCCAAACGATGACTTGACCATCCGTTACCTTTACATTGTCGACACGAACAAGACGTTTAACCTTCGCACGGAGTACGTGGATCAGACCGGTACCACGATTAAGGCGCCGACCACGGAAACCAAGAATGCGGAGCAGGCGGTTTCCGCGACGCCGCCGACCATTGCGGGCTTTGTCTACGACAGCGTGCAGTCGTGAGCGGTGACACGGACAACGCGAACGCAAGCGTTTACGGCACGAATACCCTGGCAGCACACAACAAGTTCCAGTTCAACTCGAACGGCGTGCTGACCGGCAATATGCCGAACCAGAACGTGAAGATTAAGTACACCTACAGACGTGACCCGGCTTACCAGATTCGCGTACAGGTTCAGTACTTTGATAACCACGGCAACAAGTTGGACGGTCAGGACGGCAGACCGACCTTGCAGGACATCGATGAGCCGAGAGCAGTCGGCGCAACCGGCGCACAGACGGTTCCGGTTCCCTTCCTTCCGGGCTACCTCTATGCACCGAACATGAACCCGGGCATGAACAATGGCGCTATCGCACCGGGCGGCATGGTTCAGGGTACAGATGAGAACCTGCACTTTACCCTGCAGGCAGGATCGGATGGCCAGGGTGCACTCATCACGATTACCTATGTCGAGAACCTGAACGATGCGACCACCTGGGCACGTGTCAGCTATACTTCCACGGCAAACGGTGATATCTCGGGCAACACGGCACCGCGCTCCATTCGCGTCGGTTCCTACACCTGGCAGGAGCTGGTGGGTCTCGACTCGCACGGCAATCTCGCAATCAGCGCAGATCCGGTCCACAACTATAAGCTCGAGGGCTGGTATGTGACGATCAACGGCGGCGCGGAGCAGAAGATTTACGATGCGGACACCAACAGCTCTGCGATTACGACCGCAGATCACAAGCTCGCCATCCCGGCAGGCACAACCACCCCGACGGCAGTCAGTGTCTACCCGAAGTTTGTCGAGGATCCGAACGAGTGGTACACGCTTAACTTTATGCACAGCGCAAACGGTACCCTGAGCGGCAATACGACGGTTCGCGTCGGTAAGTGGACCCAGGACAATGCGACGGGCAACTGGAATCTGACCACTTGGGCGGATGTCCCGAAGCCGACGCCGGTTCCGGCAAACCCGACGACCTACATGGCGCAGCCGTGGACCAGCAACTCCGGTTCTCAGCCGCTCAACTCGACGATTATTAACGGCAGCGAGACCTATACGACGGTCTTTACCCGTATCGGTCTGGCGGATGACGGCGTGTTTGCAATGCCGAACGCAAACGGCGTAGTCGCAAACAACGGCACCGGTACGGTCAAGGTAAACAGTGCAAACAGCCTGAGAAACTATGCAATTACCGATATGAGCGGCAACGTGATTGCAACCCTTCCGGGCTCGGCACTCCAGAGCGGTGCGTTTACGGGTCTCCCGGTTAACGCGCAGTTCCAGGTATACGAGCTTCCGACCACGGAAAACCCGGCAGCGGGCACGCCGATTACGAACGTCGTCGCTGGAAACCGCAGCCAGCCGACCGTGGTGAATGTCCCGGCAGTCGGAGCGAACGCAACGGTCGGTACCGATGCGGCAAACGCAGGCCAGAAGACCATCACGGTCAGCCCGACCGCACCGAACACGGAGTACTCCCTCATTGATGCGAGCGGCAACGTGGTTCCGGCTTCCGGCTGGGTTACCCCGAGCACGCCGGGCGCAGCGATTGTCTTTGACAACCTCGACCCGAACACGACTTATACGGTGGTCGCAAGACCGGTCGGCGGCAGCCAGACGCCGCAGAATCAGATTCCGCAGGGTACGGTGATTCCGGTTACCGGAACGCCGGCAGCGGCGACGACCGAGTACACGCTGAAGCTTGAGAACGGCGGTAAGGTTGTCGAGATTAAGAGAATGATTAACGGTACGGAACAGATTATTCCGATTGGCGCCGACGATACGAACGTTACCTTCCGGGAAGGCGACAAGATTAAGTTTGACGCGGATGTGCCGGCAGGAACAACGTTTAAGCGTTGGAACGTACTCCTCGGCAATCTGAGCGGACTTACGACAACGGGTCAGCGTATTGTGATGCCGGCGGGCTCCGTAACCGTGTCCGCAAGCTACAACGGTCAGTCCATCCTTCCGGCACAGCCGAAGGCGGATCTTGACTACTCGCCGAAGGACGGCCGCTTTGCACTGGATCCGGCAGACAATGTGAGACTCCTCACCGAGCTCATTGACAACCCGGACGATACGGCAGCGCTTGCAAACCCGAGCGTTGACACCATCACCTACATCGCAAAGTTTAACCGCGGTACGGTGGCAAGCAACTATGCAAACGAGCTGAAGACGCAGGTCGGCGACAACGAGATTAAGCTCCCGTGGAGCCTGCAGGTCGGCCTCGCAAGAGACGTGGACGGCGTCAATAAGATGGTTCCGGCGACCAACAGCAACGCGACCATGCGCGTGATTGCGCGTCTCGATGACAGCATCAAGAACAACACCGATTATGTACTTTGGAAGCGCGTTGTTGATCCGATGACTGGAAACATAAGTTACGATCCGGTTACGATGAGCCCGGCTGACCTCAGCGCGGCAGGCTTTGACGGAAACTTTAGCTTCGAGGCGAAGAACGGTGATTACCTCGTGCTGAGCTACAAGAAGGCACACACGGTCACGGTGATTGATGCAATGCGCGGTACGCCTTACACCTTCCGCATTGCACACGGCAGCGACCTCGCGAGCCACCCGGACTACACGACCATGCGCGGTGCGCTGGCGCTGAACTACACGGATCCGGCAACGGGTGTCGAGTATGAGTTCGATCAGTTCCGTAAGGCGAACAGCCAGACGGCACCGACCTTCGCGGATTCCGATGCTGTGACCCGCGATATGACGCTCTACGCAATGTACATCCCGGCGGATGACACCGCTTGGCAGAATGCGAGAAACAACCTGATCGGCGAGATCAACAGAGGCAACGCAGTGATGACGGATCCGCGCATCATTCCGCACCTCACGCCGACCGAGCTCGCAGATCTCAACAACGCGGTGACGCAGGCAAATGCGCTTGCAAACCGTCTGCCGAGACCCACCACGGCTGAACTTGTTACGGAGCATGCAAATCTCAAGGCTCTGATTGACGGTATCCTCGCAAGAATCGCAGGCATTGTTCCGTCCCCGACTCCGGGCGGCGGTGGCGGCGGCAGCCACAGCGGTGGCGGCGGCAGCCACGGCGGTGGCGGCGGTGGCGGCGGCGGCAGCAGAGGCCGCGGCGGCAGCAGCAGAGGTGTGACGGGCAGCACGACGCCGTCCGGCACGGGCAACCGTGTGTACCAGAACGGCGCAGAGGGCAACTGGGTGAACTTTGACCCGGCAGGCCACGGCTGGTCCTTCGAGCTCGGCAACAGCCGTAAGCTCACCAACACCTGGGCGGATGTCGCTTACACCTTTGACGGCCAGACCAAGATTTACAGCTACCACTTCGATGAGAACGGTGTTATGGACAGCGGCTGGTGGAAGAACGACCAGGGCGTTTGGTATCACCTCTCCACGAACCACGATGGCTGGTTCGGTTCGATGGATAAGGGCTGGTATCGCGACAGCGCGGACGGCAAGTGGTATTACCTGAACATCATGACAGGTTCCATGCTGACCGGCTGGCAGGAGATTGACGGCGTTTGGTACTACCTGAACCCGGTAACGCCGGCACCGACTTGGGACTGGGATGCTTCTCAGAACCGTTGGGTGTACGGAAACCGCGGCGGCAGACCGTACGGTTCCATGTATGCGAACGAAGTAACGCCGGACGGCTACCATGTGGATGCTTCCGGTGCTTGGATTCGCGAGACGCCGTAAGGCAAAGCAAAGCAAAAACGAGACTCCCCTAATTCTCGTATAAGCGGGCGGGGCGGTGAAGACTTTAGGTCTTCACCGCCCCGCCTTTCTGTGCGGTAAAAGTATGCGCAGCATTGTCGCGTTATCATTGCATGCCGTCGGTTCAAGCAAGGTGCAAAGAAATCCCGGGTTGAACGCAAGACAAAGTCTGCACGGAAGGAAAGGTGGCAACGCTGTTGCGATCTCTGCACAACATGAAAAATGGAAAGGCTTAGGGTGGGTTTCTCCGAACCGGTGTACCCGAGCTGATACAGGTTTGTAGTTCTCTTGGCTTGTGTCCGGGAATCCATGGGTCGGAGCATTTCTTGACAGCCGAAGTGCGGCTCGCTAGGATATTGTGAGAAAGGGAGGGGCGTATGAAGGTTTTGTTGCCGATATTAAAGAAGTATAGGAGAGAGGCAGTACTTGCGCCCCTCTTTAAGTTAGTCGAAGCGCTGTTGGAACTTATGGTGCCGTTAATCATGGCGCGTATCATCGACAAGGGCATTGCAGAGGGAAATCGCATTTATGTACTGCAGCAGTCGGGCCTCTTGGTTTTGCTTGGTGCGGCGGGACTGGGCTTTTCCGTAACCGCGCAGTATTTTGCGGCAAAGGCGGCCATGCGACTCGGGGGGGAGCTGCGGCACAGACTCTTTTCGAAGGTGCAGGAGTTAAGCTTCTCCCAGCTGGATCTGTTTGGCGCGGACACCTTGATTACGCGTATGACCAGCGATGTGAACCAGGTGCAGGCGGGTGTCAACATGGTGCTGCGTCTCTTTCTGCGTTCGCCGTTTATTGTTTTCGGCGCCATGGTCATGGCCTTTACGATAGACACGCCGTCGGCACTCATTTTTGCGGTCGCAATTCCGGTAATCGGAGCGGTGGTCTTTTGGATTCTCTTGACCACCTTGCCGCTCTATAAGCGCGTGCAGGGAAAACTCGATGAGATTATGACGAGCACGCGCGAAAACCTGACCGGTGTCCGTGTGATACGCGCCTTTCGGCAGGAGGAGACAGAGCGTAAGCGCTATGCCGCGCGAAATGCGGCACTTTTGGCGGAGCAGCTCAAGGTGGGGCGCATTTCCGGTCTCATGAATCCGCTGACCTATGTGCTGATTAACCTTGCCGTTGTCGCGTTGATTCAAACGGATGCCGTGCGGGTGAATACGGGTATTTTGGAGACCGGACAGGCGGTTGCGCTTTTAAACTATATGTCGCAAATTCTGGTGGAGCTTATCAAGCTTGCAAACCTCATCATTCAGGTGACGCGTGCGGCTGCCTGCAGCGAGCGTGTCGCGGCCGTGCTGGAGGTGCATAGCGATATGCAGGACGGCCGCGAAAATGCAAGCGAGGTCTTTTTAGGAGAGGCCGAGAGCGAAGAGAACGGGCGCAAAAAGTCGGTCGAGTTTCGGGATGTCTCTCTTCGCTATGACAAGGAGAGCGGAGAGGCCCTGCATGACATTAGCTTTACTGCCTATGCGGGCGATACCATAGGCATTATCGGCGGCACGGGCAGCGGTAAATCCTCCCTGGTGAACCTGATTCCCCGCTTTTATGACGCGAGTGCCGGGGAGGTCCGCGTCTTCGGTGAGGATGTGCGCCGCTTAACGCTCGAGAGTCTCCGTGCAAACATCGGCATGGTGTTGCAGAAGGCAGAGCTCTTTCGGGGCAGCATTGCGGACAATCTCCGCTGGGGCAAGGAGGGTGCGACGGAATCGGAGTTCTGGGAGGCGCTGCGCATTGCGCAGGCAAAGGAGTATGTGGAGACCAAGCCCGGGAAGCTCGACTTTTACTTGGAGCAAAATGCGAGAAATCTCTCCGGCGGGCAGAAGCAGCGTCTCACGATTGCACGGGCGCTCATGAAAAAGCCGCAGATTCTGATTTTGGACGACAGTGCCTCGGCGCTCGATTTCGCAACGGATGCGGCGCTTCGGACCGCCATACGCGAAAGTGCCCGGGATATTACCTGCTTCATTGTGTCGCAGCGCGCGGCTTCGGTGCAGTACGCGGACCGGATACTGGTACTGGATAACGGTACGCTCGTTGGCAGCGGCACACATGAGGAATTGTTACGGGACAATGAAGTGTATCAGGAGATCTACTACTCCCAGTTTCCGAAGGAGGCCTGAATGGAAGCAAAGAAAAGGAGTGATTTGCAGTGGCGCACGGTAAAAAAGGTGTTGCGCTACATCGGGCGCTTCCGGCTTTGGCTGGCGGCCTCCCTGCTGTTTGCGTTTCTTACGGTGGTGCTGACCCTGCTCGCGCCGCGTCTCACGGGTGAGGCGGTGGACCGCATGATAGGAGCGGGGCGTGTGGATTTCCGGGTGTTCGCACGGTGATGATTAAGATTGCCGCGGCGGCGGCCGGCGTGGGCTTGTTTCAATGGCTCATGAATCTCTGCAACAACCGTCTGGCCTACTCCGTGGTGAGGGATCTCAGAAACGAGGCGTTTCGAAAGATTGAGCGTTTGCCGCTCAGCTATTTGGATGCGCACCCGGCGGGAGAAATTGAGAGCCGCGTGATTGCGGATGCGGATCAGTTTTCGGACGGTCTGCTGATGGGCTTCACCCAGCTTTTTACCGGTGTTCTGACCATTGTGGGGACTCTGCTCTTCATGCTCTCGGTGAGTTGGAGCATCACCCTCGCGGTGGTGCTGATTACCCCGCTCAGCTTCTTTGTGGCGGGTTATATTAGTAAGCACAGCTATCTCTTGTTCCGCGCGCAGTCGAAACTGCGAGGAGAGCAGACCGGCATGATCAACGAGATGGTTGAGGGGCAGCGCGTGGTCAAGGCCTTTCACCGCGAAGAAGCGGTCATTCGAAACTTTGACGAACTGAACGAGAAATTGACGGAAACTTCCTTAAAGGCGACCTTTTACTCGTCGCTGACCAATCCGACGACGCGCTTTGTCAATGCCTTGGTCTATATGATAGTCGGCGCGGTCGGGGCGCTCTCGGTCATCGGCGGCGCGCTGACGGTCGGTGAACTCACGGCTTTTTTGAGTTATGCGAGCCAGTACGCAAAGCCGTTTAACGAGATTTCGGGCGTCCTCACGGAGCTCCAGAATGCCATTGCCTGCGCTGCGCGGCTTTTTGAGCTCATTGAAGAAACGGAAGAGGTTCCGGACCGGGCAACGGCGCTTGCACCCGAAGGCTTCCGCGGTGCGGTTCGTTTTGACAAGGTGGATTTTTCCTATGTGCCGGAGCAGCACTTAATCGAGGACTTCAATTTTGAGGTAAAGCCCGGACAGAAGATTGCGATTGTCGGTCCGACCGGCTGCGGCAAGACGACGCTCATCAACCTTTTAATGCGCTTTTACGATGTGACCGGCGGTGCCATAAGTCTCGACGGGACGGATCTTCGCGATTTAACGCGTGCGTCGCTGCGCGGCGGCTTTGGCATGGTATTACAGGAGACCTGGTTAAAGAGCGGAACCATACGCGAAAATATCACCATGGGAAACCCCGGCATTTCGGAAGAGAAAATGCGCGAGGTGGCGCGCGTCTGCCACATTGCAGGCTTTATCGAGCGGCTTCCGGACGGCTATGATACGGTCATTGCCGAGAACGGAGAGGGCTTCTCGCAGGGACAAAAGCAGTTACTCTGCATTGCCCGCGTGATGATGAGCAATCCCTCCATGCTCATCTTGGACGAAGCGACTTCCTCGATTGATACGAGGACGGAACTCAAAATTCAGGAGGCCTTTAACCGTCTGATGGAAGGGCGCACGAGCTTTATCGTGGCGCATCGACTTTCGACCATACGCAATGCGGATGTGATCCTTGTCATGAAGGCGGGACACATCATCGAACAGGGAAACCACGAGGAACTCATGGCAAAGCAGGGCTTTTACTATACGCTTTACGAGAGCCAGTTCCTCGGAAAGGCGATTTAGTGGAAAAGTGAGACTCTGTTTGCTATAATAGCGGCATTGACTGTTTTTTTAGGAGGCGGCACATGAATATTGTTTGCTTGGATCTTGAAGGTGTATTGGTTCCGGAAATCTGGATTGCGTTTGCGGAGGCGACGGATATTCCGGAGCTCAAGCGTACCACCAGAGATGAGCCGGATTACGATAAGCTGATGCGCTACCGCATCGATATTTTGAAGGAGCACGGCCTGGGCCTCAAGGAGATTCAGGACACCATTGCAACCATAGACCCGATGCCGGGTGCAAAAGAGTTCCTCGATGAGCTCCGCAGCTTCACGCAGGTCATCATTCTGAGCGACACCTTCACGCAGTTCGCGGCGCCCCTCATGAAGAAGCTCGGCTATCCGACCATCTTCTGCAACTCGCTCGAGGTCGCGGAAAACGGCGAAATTACAGGCTTCCGCATGCGCATTGAGCACTCCAAGTTAACGACCGTGCGCGCGTTCCAGTCGATCGGCTACGAGACCATTGCGAGCGGTGACAGCTACAACGATCTCGGCATGATCGAGGCGAGTAAGGCGGGCTTCCTGTTCCGCAGCACCGAGGAAATCAAAAAGGCATATCCGCAGTTCCCGGCGTTTGAGAGCTACGACGAACTCCTTGCGGCAATTAAGGCGGCACAATAAGAGAAAAGAGACAGCTCCCGCCGGGAGGCTGTCTTTTCGGTAACGAAGGGGAAAAGCATAACGCTTGCAATCAACATCAATCGCAAAACAAAGGCGTAACTGTAGGGTGAGCCGTGCGCGAAGGGAGAGAAGAGATGACGGAGGCAATTTTTGACCGCGATTCGCGGGAACTTAGTTTCAAGGCGCGCGTTCTTTCCTGCGAGGAGAGGAGAACGGCGGCGGGAGAAAGCCGCTTCGCTGTAGTCTTGGACCGCACGGCTTTTTTTCCGGAGCAGGGCGGTCAGAAGGCAGATCGCGGCACACTCGGCGGTGCAAGTCTTCTCGACGCGGAAATACACGAGGGCGTGATTACCCATATTTTGGATGCCCCCTTGGAAGCGGGAAGCGAGGTCGAGGGAGAAGTGGATTGGCCGCGCCGCTTTGACTTTATGCAGCAGCACACGGGAGAGCACATTCTGTCCGGACTTGCCAATCGCCTCTACGGCGCGGAGAACGTGGGCTTTCATCTCAGTGAACGGGAAGTGCAGTTGGATTTCAGCGTGCAGCTCTCGGAAGCGGAACTTGAGGCACTGGAACACGCAGCGAACCAAGCCATCTTCCGCGATATTCCGGTGAAGGCTTATTACCCGAACGCCGAGGAACTGGCGGCGCTGAACTACCGGCAGAAAAAAGAACTCACGGGAGCTATACGCATTGTCGAGCTTGAGGGCGTGGATTGCTGTGCCTGCTGTGCACCGCATGTCGCGCGGAGTTCGGAGGTGGGGATTCTCAAGATTCTGAGCACCATGAACTATAAGGGCGGCACGCGGCTCTACATTGCCTGCGGAATGCGCGCGGTGCAAGATTACGCGGCGCGGATACGGGAGGCGCAACAGCTGTCGAAACTGCTCTCCGCGCCGCAGGGCGAACTGAGCGCTGCGGTAGTGCGTGTGCAAGAAAAGGCAATGGCCGCGGAACAGCGCGCGGCAGAGACGGCGCTTGCCCTGATTCTTCTGCGGGCGGAAGCGGAAATCCGTGAGAAGGCACAAACACAGGGCCGGGAGCAAGCGGAAGCGGATGGAATCTGCCTCATCCTACCGCCGCTCCCGGAGAGCGCGCTGCAGCGCGCGGTGAAGCCATTGAAGGAGCTGTTTTCCGGCGTGGTTGCGCTTTTCGCGGGCGACGACGAGAACGGCTATGCCTTTCTCATGTTCGGAGACGGCGTGGATTGGAAGCCCTTTCTCGCGGAACTCCGAACGCGCGGCGGCAAGGGCGGCGGCGGAAAAGACCGCGTGCAGGGCAGACTGCTTTGTCGCGCAAAAGATTTACATACAATATTTCATGATTTTGTAATAAAACAGAATTGATCTTGTGATAGAATTAAAAGAAAAAAGACAGAATTACGTTCAAAAAGGAAACACGGAAGGGAGGAATTCGTCCATGCCGGAGGGAATCAAACGCTTGCGGGCCGGTCTGCTGGCTCTGGTCGTGCTGTTGTTCAGTACCGCGGCGGCGGGAAGCGCAGAGGCGGCGAACGCACCGGAAATTGCCTCGGAGGGCGCTGTGCTCTACAACGCGACCAGCGGGAAGTTCTTGTATGAGAAGAATGCAAACCACCAGTACTATCCCGCTTCCATCACCAAGTTCATGACGGCGCTTCTGGTATTGGAGAATGCGTCTCAGGATGACACTGTGGTGTTCTCGAGTGCTGCGACGGAGAATCTGGAATCCGGCGCCGTCAATTTGGAAGTGGCAAAGGGAGATCGCATTAAGGTGCGCGATTGTCTCTACGGACTTATGCTGAAATCCGCGAACGAAGTCGCAAACGGACTCGCCGAGCACGTCTCGGGTTCCGTTCCCTCGTTTGCGAAGAAGATGAATCGGCGTGCACAGGAGCTTGGCTGCACCAACACGAATTTCGTGAATCCGAGCGGGCTCAACAACGCAAAGCATCTCTCGACACCCCATGACATGGCATTGATTGCGAAGGCTTGCTTTGATCGCGCGGATTTCGCGCCATCGATAGAACGGTGTCCTATCATTTCCCGGCGACGCAGAAACGACCGAACGGCACGGATATCGTCATGGGACATCGCATGATTTCGAGCGGCAATGCGGACTACTATCCGGGTATTCTGGGCGGGAAGACCGGTTATACGAGTGCGGCCGGCAATACGCTTGTGACCTGTGCGGAGCGAAACGGCGTGCGCCTCATTGTCGTAATCATGAAGAGCCGAAAGACCCAGTACACGGATACCCGGGCCCTCCTTGACTACGGTTTTCAGCTCGCGGAGGAAAACGGTGGAAAAAAACCGGAAGCCGTGGGCGGGGAAACGGAGACGCCACAGGCAAGCGGCAGAGTTCAGGCGCTCACGGCAAACAGTCCGACACAAAATCAGCTGCCGGCAAATCAGGCGGAAAATCAACAAAATCAAGCGGAAAATCCGCAAGCGGCAAATCAACAAAATCAAGCGGGAAGTCAGCAAAGTCAGGCGGGAAGTCTGCAAGCGCTAAAACCGGCGGGCAGTCAAAGTCGAATCGTAAGTCAACGAAATCGGGCGGTAAGTCAACAAAATCAAGCGGCAAGTCAACAAAATCAGGCGGGAAGTCAACAAAGTCAGGCGGCAAATCCGGCGGCAAGCGGAAGTAGCTGGATTCAGCGAAACGGCGTTTGGGCCTACCGCGAGGCAAACGGTGCGCTGGTCCGCAACGCACGCCGTGAGATTAACGGCAAGCAGTACTGGTTTGATGAAAACGGCAATATGCTTGAGGGCTGGCGACAGGATGGCAGCGGTGCCTGGTACTATCTCACACCGGGACAAGGCGCGCTTCAGACGAACTCTTGGCTGCTCTACAAGAATCAGTGGTATTATCTGGGTAGCGACGGTAAGATGCTTACAGACAGCAGAACACCGGACGGTTATCTGGTCAATAAGGAGGGCATCTGGATTGGATAAGAAGAAACTTCTCTTCTCGTTCAGCCTGGCGGCGGTCGGCATTGCGGCTGCCGCCCTTTTTGAATCGGAGCGGGAGCGGCGCAGTTTGATTGTGCGACACTATGCGCTCCGAAGTGCGAAGATCAAGCGGGCAAGGCGCATTGTATATCTCTCGGACTTTCACGAGCGTCGGCTCGGTGATATCGAGGAGCGACTGCATCTGGAGACAAAGCGCCTGAAGCCCGATTACATTTTCCTCGGCGGAGATATGGTGACCGCAAAGCACGGCGCTTCCATCGAGGCGACCCTGGCACTCACCGAGCGCCTGGTAAAGCTGGCGCCGGTTTTCTACGGCGAAGGCAATCACGAGGCAAGACTGGACCGCGACCGCGGTCGCTACGGAAATCTCTTCGATGAATTACAGGCGGGACTGGAATCGCAAGGGGTGCGCTATCTGAGCGATGAGACGGTGCTGCTCGGCGAGGATCTTGCGCTCTCCGGACTGCACATCACCGAGAACTATTATAAAAGAGCGCCGCACGACGAGATGGAGGTCGACTACCTCCGCGCACATTTGGGTGAGGCAAATGCGGAGCGCTTTCAGCTTCTGTTTGCGCACAGCCTGCCTTTTTTGATGCCTATGCGCGCTGGGGCGCGGACTTAAGCTTCGCGGGACATTGGCACGGCGGAACCGTACGCTTGCCCGGTAACATAGGCCTCATGACACCGCAGGCGGAGTTTTTCCGGCGACCGGCAAGCGGGCTCTTTTTCCGCGGGCGGCACGCAATGCTCCTGAGTCCCGGCATCGGAACACACAGCATTAACCTGCGCTTTTTGAATCTGCCGGAGCTCATGGTACTGGATCTCAAAGAAGGAGTTTAAGATGGCGGAAGAAGCGCTTTCTCTTCGGCTTGAAAAGTATGAGGGGCCTCTGGACCTGCTCTTAAAGCTGATTGAGAAAAACAAGGTAAATATCTATGACATTCCGATCGCCGAGATTACGGAACAGTACATGGCGTATCTCTCGGAACTGGAGCGAGAGGATTTGGATTTACTCTCCGAGTTTCTCCTGATGGCGGCGACTTTGCTCGATATCAAGGCGCGCATGCTGCTGCCGCGCGAGCTCGATGAAGAGACGGGAGAGGAAGTCGACCCGAGAGCGGAACTGGTGGCTCGCCTCCTCGAACACAAGAAATATAAGCTCATGGCGGAAGAACTCGCGGATCGCGAATTCGATGCCTACAGGGTTTTTTACCGCGAGCCCGCACTCCCGAAAGAGGTGGCGGAGTGGACCCAGCCCGTGGATTTGGATGAGCTCTTTCAGGGTGTGGACCTGCAGCGTCTGCAGGCGGTGTTCCGGGATGTCATGCGGCAGCGGGAAGACCGCATCGATCCGGAGCGCAGTCGCTTCGGGACCATCAAACGGGAGCCGGTCAGTCTGAAAATGCAGATTGAGGCGGTGCTTTCTTACGCGCGGAATCACAAGGCCTTTCTTTCCGCGAATTGTTGGAGAGACGGAAAAACAAGCTGCTCCTCGTGGTCACCTTTCTTGCGGTGCTCGAGCTCATGAAGGCGGGAATCTTGCTTGCCGTGCAGGAGAGCCCCGCGCAGGATATCTTCCTCGAGGTCTCGGAGGAAGAGTTGGAAAACAAGCGCGACTTCGCGGAACTTTTCGACAGCTGACTTGCCGTCAGGCGGCCTGCGTGATATGCTCTCCTTGTATTGATTTTTGTACATTGTTTTTAAAACAGGAGGTATTCTATGGCATTTCGGCATATCGTAGTCGTGGGCGGCGGCGTTCTCGGCGCACAAATCGCCTTTCAGACTGCGTTCAAGGGTTTTGATGTGACTATTTGGCTCAGAAGCGAGGGTTCGATCGGCAGAACCGAACCGAAACTCGAGCGGCTTTACAAGGTTTACCGCGCGGAAATTGCGCGCGTCGAGGCAGCGCTGAAGGCGGGAGAGCCGCTTGAACTGCCGCGCGGTTTCGGCGCAGCGGACAGCGTGAAGAGCGAGGCGGATATTCAAAGACTCTACGAGGCGGTGGAAACGGCGAAGAAGAATCTAAAGCTCTCGCTGGATTTGGAAGCTTGCGCAAAAGAGGCGGATTTCATCATTGAGAGCATGGCGGAAGACAGAGAGGCGAAGCGGGGATTCTACGCAAAGCTTGCGCCCTATCTTGATGACAAGACGATAGTTGCGACCAACTCTTCCACGATGATTCCGAGCATGTTCTCGGATCTTTTGCCGCATCCCGAAAACTATCTTGCGCTTCACTTTGCCAATAATATCTGGCGCAGCAATACGGCAGAGGTCATGGGACACAGCGGCACTTCGAAAGAGGCCTTTGCCGCAGTGCTCGCGTTTGCTGCGGAGATTGGCATGATTCCGCTGGAACTTCACAAGGAGCAGCCGGGGTATATTCTGAACTCGATGCTGGTGCCCTTCTTAAGTTCTGCGGAAGCGCTCTGGGCAAACGAGGTTGCGGATCCCGAGACCATCGACAAGACTTGGAAACTCGGTACGGGTTCCCCGCTCGGGCCCTTCCAAATTCTCGACATTGTGGGACTGCAGACCGCGTATAACATTGTCGCAATGAATCCGGAGTCCCAAAATCCGGAGAGCACACCCGGCAAGATTGCGGCGGGACTCAAGGCGAAGATCGATGCGGGCAAGACCGGCATTAACGCGGGCGAAGGCTTTTATCGCTACGAAATAAGAGGCGGCAAGGCTTTTTCCATGCTATACTAGAGCGGAAAAGAGTTCTTTAACATTCATTTTCGGAAGTGGAGGAACCAATATGTTGACACATCTTGCAATTGAGAAGGTTATCGGAAGAGAGATTATCGACTCCAGAGGAAATCCGACGGTGGAAGCGGAAGTCACGCTGACCGACGGTACGGTCGGCAGAGGTGCGGCTCCGAGCGGCGCTTCGACCGGTGAATTTGAGGCAATCGAGCTTCGCGACGGAGACAAGTCCCGTTTCGGCGGAAAGGGCGTGAAGAAGGCGGTCGAAAATATTAACACCGTGATTAACGACGTGTTGCACGGCATGGATCCGCAGAACATCTATGCGGTGGATGCGGCGATGCTCAAGGCGGACGGCACGGAGAACAAGTCGAAGCTCGGTGCAAACGCAATCCTTGCGGTTTCGATTGCAACGGCAAAGGCAGCTGCCGAGTCCCTCGGCATTCCGCTGTACCGCTTCCTCGGCGGCGCAAACGGCAACAACCTGCCGGTGCCGATGATGAACATCTTAAACGGCGGCGCACATGCGACGAACTCCGTCGATACCCAGGAATTCATGATTATGCCGGTCGGCGCACCGAGCTTCTCCGAGGGTCTCCGTTGGTGCACCGAGGTCTTCCACAGCCTGCAGAAGCTTCTGAAGAACGAGGGCAAGACCACGGCAGTCGGCGATGAGGGCGGTTTCGCACCGGACTTAAAGGACGATGAGGACACAATTGAGCACATCCTCGCTGCAATCCGCGATGCGGGCTATGAGCCGGGTAAGGACTTTGTGCTTGCAATGGACGCTGCTTCCTCCGAGTGGAAGAGCGAGAAGGGCATCGGCTTCTATCATCAGCCGAAGTCCGGCAAGGACTTCACGTCGAAGGAGCTCATTGCACATTGGAAGAGCCTCATTGAGAAGTACCCGATTTGGTCCATCGAGGACGGCCTCGACGAAGAGGACTGGGAAGGCTGGCAGGAGATGACCAAGGAACTCGGCGATAAGGTTCAGCTTGTCGGCGACGATCTCTTTGTCACGAACACCAAGCGCCTCAAGAAGGGTATCGAACTTGGCTGCGGTAACTCCATTCTGATTAAGCTGAACCAGATCGGCTCGGTTTCCGAGACGCTGGAGGCAATCAAGATGGCACACAAGGCAGGCTACACGGCAATCAGCTCCCACCGCTCCGGCGAGACCGAGGACACGACGATTGCCGATCTCGCAGTGGCACTCAACACGCGCCAGATTAAGACCGGTGCGCCGAGCCGCTCCGAGCGTGTTGCGAAGTACAACCAGCTGATTCGTATCGAGGAAGAACTCGGTGGCGCAGCGGAGTACCCGGGCAAGAACGCATTTAATCGTTGAGTCGAACAAGAACATTGAAACAAGGGCAAGGTGCCCGGTGTGATGCCGGGATAATCGGGAAGCAAGTAAAACTGCGCGAACTCGTCACCGTATGCGGGGAGTCCGTCTGTCACTGCGAAAGCGGGAAGGCAGACAGGGGACTTTGATCCGCGAGCCGGGAGACCGGCCTTGCCTTTTAAGTACCTTCCTGTGCACGAGTGCCTGTGCGGGAACGCGAGGAGGAGGCGTAGGCCTCTTCTTTGCGTGACAGCAAGAGGCTCTCTGCGTAGACGAGCCTCTTTTGTTGTTTTATTTGGCATTTTTCGTATACTATGCTACAATAGGCGACGACATGATTGTCACACAGGGGAGGATACTATTATGAAGAAGAGACAGTTTGGAGCAATTTTGGCGGCAGCAGCGCTTGCAGCGGTTCTGGCAACCGGTTGCGGCAGCAAGAAGGAAGAGACCAAGGCAGCATCCGATGTTGCTTCCGAGGCGGTTGACGCAGCTTCCAGCATGGTGGAGAGCGCAAACGCAGCGGCTTCCAGCGGTGTGGACGAGGCAAACAAGGCAGCTTCCGGCGCGATGGAAGAGGCAAACAAGGCAGCTTCCGACGCAGCGAAGATGGGTGAGGACGCAGCATCCGCAGCAGTAGAGGGCGCAAACAAGGCAGCTTCCGATGCGGCTAAGATGGGTGAGGATGCAGCGAAGGCAGGCGCAGAGGCAGCTGATAAGGCAGGCGAGGCAGCTGAGAAGGCAGGCGCAGCGGCTGAGAGCGCAGGTGCGGCAGCTGAGAAGGCTGGCGAGACTGCTGAGTCCAGATAAGTAATCATTTGCTGAAAAGCCAGAGGCTCTCCGAAAGGACGAGCCTCTTTTTATTGGAGTCAGAGGATTGAATCAAACAGAGAAAGAGGGTATTGTATGAAGAAGAGAGTATATTCGTTTGCGTTGGGAATGGGGCTTTTGGCCGCGGTTTCGATGACGGCTTGCGGCGGCAAGAAGGCGGAGAGTCAGGCGGCTTCGGCCGTTGAGACCGCAAGTTCGGCTGTTGAGAGCGCAGCATCCGCGGCATCTTCCGCGGGCGAGAGCGCAGCATCCGCGGCATCTTCCGCGGCAGAGGGCGCGGCTTCCGAAGGGGCCAAGGTGATTGCGGACTTTAAGGCGGCCGATTTTAAGGCGACGGACGAGCTTCAGGCACAGGCGGATGCAGCGGCACAGATGCTTGCGGACAAGCACGAGAAGCTGAGTCTTGCGGATGGTGTCTACGAGGTCAATGTAACGCTTGCGGGCGGCAGCGGCAGAGCAAAGATTGCGAGCCCGACCGAGCTCACGGTGAAGGACGGCAGAGCGACGGCAAAGATTGTCTGGAGCAGTGACAAGTACGACTACATGGAAGTGGATGGCATCCGTTTTACGCCGAATATCGAAAACGGCCATTCGGTCTTTGTGATTCCGGTCACCGTGCTCGGCGCGCCGCAAAGTGTTGTCGGCGATACGACCGCGATGAGTAAACCGCATGCAATCGATTATCAGCTTACCTTTGAAGTGGTGAAATAAGGTACCGAATCAGTCGGGACAAGAGAAAAGCAGGAGGGTGTTATGAGAAAGGCAAAGTTGGCGGTTTTGATTCTGGGTGCTGCGCTGGCCGTGAGTGCTTGCGGCGGAAAGGACAAGGGCAAGGAGACCATCGCGACGGAGTCGCAGCAGGAAACCGTTGCGACAGAGGCGACCGAGCCCACGACGCTCGCGCCGGCAACGGATGAAGAGAAAGCGCAGGCGGCGGAAGTCGGCAAGAAGATTGATGCAATCTACGTGCAGAATTGGAGCGAGGACACGGAGCGGCTCTGCAAAGAGGCAAAGGAGGCTTGGGACGCATTGAGCGACAGTGCAAAGGCAGAGGTGAGCGGCGAGCACGCTTCACCGGAATATTTCGGTCTGGACACCGGAGATGTGAGCAAGGATGACCCGAGAAATCAGGACGAAATCGGTGAGAAGGAAATCCTGGTTGTGAGCTTCGGCACCTCTTATAACGACAGCCGCGCAAAGGATATCGGCGGCATTGAGGGCTATCTTGCAAAGGCATTCCCGGACTACAGCGTGCGCCGTGCGTTTACCTCGCAGATTATTTTGAATCACATTCTCGCGCGTGACGGCGAGAAAATCGACAATGTGGAGCAGGCGCTGGAGCGCGCCAAGAAGAACGGTGTGAAGGAACTCATTGTGCAGCCCACGCATCTCATGAAGGGCAAGGAGTACGATGAGCTGAAGGAGACGCTCGACAAGCACAAGGCTTCTTTTGAGAAGCTGGAACTCGCGGAGCCGTTGCTCGGCGAGGTCGGCAAGGACGCCGAGGATGTGAATGCGGACAAGGAGAGAGTTGCGAATCTCATTGTGCAGGCAACTGTCACGGGCGGGGGCTTCGACAGTGTACAAAAGGCCGCGCAGGACGGCGTTGCTTTTGTATTCCTTGGCCACGGCACTTCGCACACCGCAGCTATCAGCTATTCCGAGATGCAGAGCGCAATGAAGAAGCTCGGCTATGCAAACGTGTTTATCGGCACCGTAGAGGGCGAGCCGGAAGAGACCGCTGTCGGAGCAGTCATCGATGCGGTGAAGAAGGGCGGCTATAAGAAGGTCACGATTCGTCCGATGATGGTCGTTGCCGGCGATCACGCACACAACGATATGGCGGGTGCGGAGGATGATTCCTGGGTACAGCAGTTCTTGAATGCGAAGAGTTTTGATCGCATCGAGACGCAGATTGAGGGCTTGGGCGGTGTTTACGACATCCAGAAACTCTATGCGGAGCATACACAGGCGGCCATTAACGCGGCAAACACGGCGGCAGAAGAGACAACGGCGGCAGAGACCAAGGCAAATTGAGTGTCTGCGCCCGGAGAGGGAAGATGAAGAGACGAGGCAGATGGATTTCGCAACTTGCGCTCCTACTGACGGCGGTTTTACTGACAACGGGCTGTGCCGCACGGAGCGGAAAGGCAGAGCAAAGCGGAGCTCAGGAGGCGACGAGCGCAGCAGAGAGCGGCGCTTCGGAGAGCGGCAAGGCACAGGCAGAACTGCCGGACGGCATATACACGGCGCGCTTTGAGACCGACAGCTCCATGTTCCATGTGAACGAGGCGCTGAACGACAGGGGAACTCTGACCGTAAAAGACGGGAAGATGACCCTTCATGTCTCCCTGCAGTCAAAGCGCATCCTCAATCTCTTCCCCGGGACCGCGGAAGATGCGCGGAAAGAAGGCGCGGCGCTGTTGCAGCCGACGACCGACACCGTCAAGTATGAGGACGGTACAAGCGCCGAGGTCTATGGCTTCGATATACCGGTCCCGGCGCTCGACACAGAGTTTCCGCTTGCCCTCGTCGGCACCAAGGGGGCCTGGTATGACCATATGGTCAAGGTGACAGATGTAAAAGCTGAAGAGGCAAGTCAGGCGGCAGCTCCGGAGATTCCGGGGCTGCGCTTTGTTAAGCGAATGGAACTGCGCTATGCGGAGACCTTTGACATCTATTTTTATGAGCGGGACTTCGCCGTCATCGACGTGCACGGCGCTGCGCGTTACCTGCTGGTCCCGGAAGGGGAACAAGTCCCGGCGGAGCTGCCCGCAGACTATGTGATTCTGAAAAAGCCGCTCGACAATATTTACCTTGCTGCCACCGCAGCGATGAGTCTCTTTGAAGCAAACGGTGCGCTGGACCGCGTGCGCTTTACCGGTACGAGAGCGGAGGGATGGCATATCGACGCGCCGAAGCGAGCGCTTGAAGGCGGGGCGATGCGCTTTGCCGGAAATACAGCGCGCCGGATTACGAACTCCTCACTTCGGAGGGCTGTGATCTGGCTATTGAATCGCTGATGATATTGCACGCGCCGGAAGTGAAGGAGATGTTTGAGCGACTCGGGATTCCCGTCTTTGTGGATTACTCAAGTAACGAAGGACATCCGCTCGGGCGCACCGAGTGGGTGCGGCTTTACGGCGTTTTGACCGACCGGAGCGAGGCGGCGGATGCTTTTTTCAAGGCCCAGTGCGATGAACTGGACGGGCTCAAAAACGTAGCGGATAGCGGCAAGAAGGTGGCCTTTTTCGCCATGAATCGGGACGGGAGCTTTGTGGTGCGTCGCCGCACGGACTATGTGCCGAAGATGATAGCTCTGGCAGGCGGAACGTATCTTGGTGTCGGACCGGATGAACCCGGGCGCAGTTCTGTGCAGCGCGTCTCGCGCGAGGCTTTTTTTGAGGCGGCGAGAGATGCGGATGTGCTTGTATACAATGCTACGGTGGAAGCGCCGCTTGCCGGCCTTTCGGAGCTGCTCGAGAAGGACGAGCTCTTCTCGGACTTTAAGGCGGTGCGGGAGAAACAGGTCTATCAACTCGGAAGTGACATGTACCAGTCGGCCGATGCGGTCGCGGGACTGACACGTGATTTTTCACGCGTCTTGCACGGGGAAGAGGAGCTCGGGCTCTCCTACCTGAGGAGGATAGAATGAGGACGGGGGGAAAGCGTACGGCATCGGTATTCCTTCTGCTTACCGTATTGCTCCTGCTTCTTTTTTACTGTAATTTGGCGCTTGGGACCAGGTTTTTCTCTCCGGCAAAGCTGTTCTCCCTGCTTTCACAGGGGAGGGGCAACGATCCCGCAGTGAGCATCTTATTCAAGATACGCTTGCCTCGCGCCCTGATGGCACTGCTCCTCGGCGGAGCGCTTGCGGTCTCGGGCTTTCTCTTGCAGACCTATTTTGCGAACCCCATTGCCGGTCCCTTTGTGCTCGGTGTCTCCTCGGGCGCGCGTCTTGCGGTAGCGCTCTGCATGATGCTGTTCATGGCACAGAACCGGGCACTCAGTTCCTTTGCGCTGGTGTTCGCTGCCTTTCTGGGTTCGCTGGTATCTCTCGGCATCTTGCTCGCGGTATCGCAGCGTGTGCGGCAGATGGCCGGACTTCTGGTGGCCGGTATCATGATAGGTTATATCTGCTCGGCCGCGACCGATTTTCTCTTGAGTTTTGCCGCGGATTCGGAGATTGTGTCCCTGCACAGCTGGTCACAGGGCAGTTTTTCCGGCATGAGCCTGGCACAGGTCAGGACAGCGGCCGTCTTAATCGGGATCTCGGCCTTCGCGCTTCTTTTTCTCGCAAAGCCGCTCGCTGCGGTGCAGCTCGGCGAGAGCTATGCGGAGAGTCTCGGGGTGAATGTGCGGCGCATGCGCAGCGCCCTCATCATTCTCGCGAGTTTGCTTGCGGCGACCGTGACCGCTTTTGCGGGGCCGGTTTCCTTTGTGGGGGTGGCTTCGCCGTTTTTGATTCAGAGCCTACTGAAGAGCAACAAGCCGTTGCTGGTGCTGCCGGCTTCCTTCCTCGGGGGAGCGGTATTTTGTTTGGCCTCGGATTTAATCGCAAGGACGGCCTTTCAGCCGACCGAGCTTGCGCTCAGCACGGTGACCTCTTTTTTCGGCGCGCCGATTGTACTTTGGCTCTTGGTGAAGCGGCGGGGAAAATGAGACAGTGCCATCCAATCAGAGATTCGGATCATACACGGAGGGAATATGTCGGTCACAAGCTTTTTGCATTTGAGCGAAACAGTCGGCGAATTTGACCTCAAAACGTTCTGTGAGGAGATTCGGAAAAAATATCCGGGAACGGATACGGAACAGAGGCAAAGCAGGTCTTTGGCCTACGATATTACTTGGAGCCGATATGCGGATTGCCCACAGTTTGAATTAAGGCTCGATCGAACACGCCGCACGTTCGCGGTGGAGTATTTTAATTCAGAGGATAGAATTCGGGATTACGCCAATTTGCTTCTATGGATCAGGCAGTACTTTCCGAAGGAACAAGAAGTGGTTTTGGTAGATGAAAACAATGAGGCGCCAATGCCGCTTTCCTCGGAGGCAGCGACAGAGGATATCGAAGCATGGATTTTGAGAGTCGGTATCTAAACGTTGACAGATTGTAAACCGTCAATATAGTTTGTATACAAATGGATGCGATAGCGCCGCAGCGCCTTGTCAAGCAGAGGGCGTATCGAGAGGAGGAGGGGCTATGCGGAATACGCAGCGGGCAAAACTCGCGGCAGAAGGGGTCAAAACGGGCTACGGCGCGCGCGTGGTGCTCTCGGAAGTCGCATTTGAACTTCGCCCGGGCGAGGTCATGGCCTTGCTCGGGCCGAACGGGGCCGGGAAGTCGACCCTCTTAAAGAGTGCGGCGGGGCAGCTTGCCCTGCAGGGCGGTAGCATCTACCTGGAAGGCAAAGATTTGCGGGCCTATTCCGGTCGGAGCGTGCGGCATGTATGGCGCTCCTTTTTACCGAGCGTAGAGAGCCGGAGTTTGCCACCGCGCGCGAAGTGGTGGAGGCGGGGCGCTATCCCTACACGGGGCGTTTCGGAACCTTGCGGGAACCGGATCATAAAGCAGTGGCGCGTGCCATGTCCTATGTGCGGACCGAGGAACTTCAGGATCGTCCCTTTTCGGAGTTAAGCGACGGTCAGCGTCAGCGCGTGCTGCTCGCGCGGGCGCTCGCGCAGGAACCGCGACTCATTTTGCTCGATGAACCGACGGCCTTTTTGGATCTGCGCCATAAGATAGAGCTTCTGAGTCTGCTGCGAAATCTTGCGACCCGCGAAGGGCACGCGGTCTTTTTATCGCTCCATGAGCCGGATTTGGCGCTGAAGTGCGCGGACCGCGTCTTACTGGTAGCGGACGGCAAGGTGCTGCCGCCCGCTGCGCCGGAAGAGGCGCTCTCCCGAGGATAATATGCGGCGCATTTACGGACTCGGTTCCGCTTACGACGCGCTGTCCGGCAGCGCCGAGTTGCCGCAGGCTTCGGAAAATACCGCGCCGAGCACTCTGGTGCTCGGCGGCGGCGGGAGCGGCATACCCGTTTACCGGCGGCTTCGGCGCGAGGGTATATCCTTTGCGGCGGGCATATTCAGCCCCGCGGATTCGGATTATCCGGTTGCGGCTCGGCTTGCCGCAAAGGTCTTTGAGACAGCGCCTTACGAAGCGCTCACGGCGGAGAAGCTACGGGAAGCGAGAGCCTTCCTTGAAGCGGCAGAGCGTGTCATTTGGACCGAACCGCCGATCGGGAGCGGCAATGCGGCTCTTCTTGAACTGCGGGCGCAGGCGGAAGAGAAGGGGATATTGGAGCGGTAATAAAACGATTTCGGCATATTGTTTCAGCCGGACCGGAGAGGCTCGGACGTGTTCAAAAAGGCTGCGACAATTTCGATAAGTCTTACAGGGAATTCGGAAGGAAGAGGAAGATGAACATTCAGATTTCGGCGGTGGGAAGAATTTTGATGTGAAAAAGGCCGAGCGCTACTTTAAGGAGCGTCGCATCCCGGTGCAGCGCGTGGATTTATTTGAGAAGGGGCTCAGCAAGGGGGAACTCCGCGCGGTGTGTCGGGCACTCGGCAGTGCGGAAGCATTGGTCGACCCCGGCGCGAAGGCAAAGGAGACCGTTATTTGGTTTCAGCACACGCCGGAAGAGGACAGGGAGCAGTTTCTGCTTGAACACCCCGAGATTATGCGGCAGCCCATCGTGCGTAACGGTGCCGCCGCGACCGTGGGATTCCGACCGGAAGTATGGAAAACATGGGAGTAAGACAATTTACCCGAGCCAACTCCAATTTTCTTCGCGGGGCAGGGTGAGGGTCAGCATCACGGCTTCCTCGCCTTCGCGGAGACAGAGTTCATCGAGGAGAGAGCGGGGCGGAAGCGGGTTTCCCTCTTCGAGTTCTTGAAGTATGCAACTTACGCCTTCCGTGCGCGCATCTTCCATTGCATCAAGGCGGTCGGAACCCTCACCGTAGCAGCCGGGAAAGTCCGGAAAAGAGGCGAGAAAACGCTCGCCTCGTTTGCTGAGTATCACCGGATAATCAAAGGCCATAGCATATCCTTTCCGAGTCATTGAGACAGAATTCGTTTTATTATAGCATCGGCGCAAAGTAAATAGCACCACAATCTGTGCGCGCTTTTCGCGTGTCAGGTGGCGATATTTTCTATTTGTGGTATACTCGTTCTGGGCCATGGCGAACCTCCTGGTGTGTTGGTGTGTGGTAGCTTCATCATACCACGAGTTCGTCATCGGCTCTTTTTTATTGTCCTAGTTCATCTTACAATCATCCTCCCAAAAAAAATAGCTAGATTGCAAGATCAAGTAGGACAGTCTGAAATAATTCCTCCGGCGAACTGTAATGAAAGGATTTTCGGGGGAGTTGATTGATCCAGTTCTGTATCTCTCTTATCTGCTCATCCGTAACTACATCAAAAGAACTCCCTTTTGGTAAGAACCGGCGAATCAATGAGTTCTGCTTTTCATTCAGTCCGCGTTCGTAGGCGGAGTAAGGATGAGCATAGTATATGGGTATCGTGGAAAGCAACTGTGGCAGTGAAGCAAATTCACTGCCATTGTCACTTGTGATGGAGCGAAAGACTTGGCTGAATCGTTCTCCGTATAGCTCTCGGAGCGTTTTTAAACCTTGCTCGACCGCTTGTGTGCTTCTACCGGGTATCTTTATAATGTGTCGAAATCTTGTGATTCGCTCATCCAGTGTCAACAAAACGGATTGTGACTCCTTTCGACCGACCACGGTATCAATCTCCCAATGCCCAAACTCCTCCCGCTGATTGACTACTTGGGGGCGAGCTTCAATACTCAGGCCATACAGCCGCTTATGCTGCGGATGTCCCTTACGGTGTTGTTTACGTTTGACCTTTAGCGTGAGATCGATATTTCGAGCTTTTAACAATCCACGCTCAATATAGTTATAAAGTGTCTTGCTGCAAACCAGCTCGGTGAAACAGCCCTTTTTCTTTGGCAAGACCGCAAATCGTATCAGGTGCCAGATGCTTTGTCAGTATCTGCTTTACTGCAAAAGACACGAACTTCTTAGCTTTCACCAGCTTCATGGGGCAATGACTATTTCGTCTTCGATGTTCGTAGACACGCTGTCCCGAATCTCCAAAGTACCGAGTGTATGGCTCCAGATTCCGTCCTAACTGCTGTACAGTACCTCTGGCAAGTTCATTATATAAAGTTGACCTTGCAATCCCGATTTCGCGCGCGATGCGACTTTTGGGGAGCTTTAATTGCAGCAGCACTTCAATCTGTGCACGCTTTTCGCGTGTCAGGTGGCGATATTTTCTATTTGTGTTATACTCTTTCTGAGCCATGGCGAACCTCCTGGTGTTGTGTTGTGTGGTAGCTTCATCATACCACGAGTTCGTCATCGGCTCTTTTTTATTGTCCTAGTTCATCTTACAATCATCCTCCCAAAAAAAATATAAAAAAGTGCTTGCAATCCGAAAGGTCACATAGTAGAATAACTGAGTACCGAGCGGGGATGCTGGAATTGGCAGACAGGCTAGACTAAGGATCTAGTGGCCACAAGCCGTGTGGGTTCAAGTCCCATTTCCCGCAGCGTATGAGAAGGGGGTGATTATCACCTCCTTCTCTTTTTATGCAACGGTAGCTGCCGCGGGAAAAACCGAGTCTACGGTAGCCGTTCAAGCAGCGATCGGCGTGCATAATTCCGCTCCCGCTTGAATTCGCCCGATTGAATGGGTATAATAAAATATAATTGTTTTGTTTTCAGCTAAATTTCGTACTAGATAAGACTGAGGGAGGTACTATATGAGAAAAGCAGGATTGTTCTGTGTCGCGGCGATTGCCGCGCTTAGCATTACGGCTTGCGGCGGCAGCAAGAAGGAGACCACGGCTGCGAGCAGCGCGGTCGAGACAAGCGCTGAGGCGTCTGCGGCGGATGAGACCACGGCTGCCGGCGGCAGTGTCATTGCGCCGGAGGCAGTGAAGGCGGATCACACGAACGGCGGTTTCCCGGTGCGCCTCGATGCAACAAGCTTTGACGGCAAGACCGTGAAGGCAGAGTTCTTTAACTTTGACCGCTACGATGTGGCAAAGATCAATGCGCTGAAGGAGGGCGATGTCATCCAGATCGCGCAGAAGAATATCGGTATCAAGACCATCGAGAAGAAGAACGCCGAGATCGGAAACTTCCCGCAGGTTATCATTAATGGCGGTGTGGAGAACGGCGGTGTGAGCCTCATCCAGGACGGTGACTACTTCCGCACCCAGAGCGCGGACGGAACGCCGCTTTACTATTCGACCGGAACCGAGGAACTGAAGCTTGCGAGCGATGTGACTTACATGGATTACTCCGATTTGAATCAGCAGAACGGTGTGACCTATACGGTGGATCAGATCAAGGACGCGTTTGCGAAGGATAAGGACAAGGATTGGGGTCCGCAGGTCATTTCGATCGTTTTAAAGGACGGCGAAGTGAAGCAGATTTTCCGTACCTATGCACCGTCCGAGGCAAAGAACTGACGGAAACGAGAGTCAGGGGATATAGAATCGTATATGAAATATGAAAAGCCCCGCGGCAGCTGCCGCGGGGCTTTTGTTGTCGTTTCATTTACTGGGCGATATTCTTGACTGCCTCATAGCAGCTCGGGCGCACGGGGTGCTTCTGCCACTCGGGCTGCACATCTCTTCCCATGGCGCTCAGCATGGCTCTGTCCTCTTGAATCGTGGAACCGCTCGTGGTCAGCATGTTTCCGGTAATCGTCGCGCTGACGCCGCAGGAGAAGCTGTGCGCACCGTTATCGGAGAGCGCGGAGCGTCCGCCCGCAAGGCGAATGTTCGCCTCGGGATTAATCATGCGGAAGATGGCCAGCGTGCGGAGAATTTCATCGTCCTTCAGCACTTCCCGCTCGCCGAGCGGGGTGCCCTTGACCGGCATCAGCACATTGATCGGAATGGACTCAATGCCGAGTTCCGCGAGTGTGAGCGCCATATCCAATCTGTCCTCCCAGGTTTCGCCCATGCCGATGATGCCGCCTGAACAGACGCAGAGACCCTCTTCCTGTGCTGCGCGTATGGTCGCAAGCTTCTGATCGAAGGTATGAGTCGTGCAGATTTCCGGGAAGAAGCGGCGCGAGGTTTCGATGTTGTCGTGATAGCTCGTAACTCCCGCGAGGTGCAGACGGTGGAACTGCTCGCGCGTCAGGAAACCGTGGGAAGCACAGAGATCAATCTTGCACTCATCGGCCATGCGGCGGTAAGCGGCGAGCGCCTGTTCGAATTCTTCGCCGGTGAGAGAGCGGCCGGAGGTAACAATCGAGAAGCGATCCACGCCCTCGCGCTCATTGGCCTTAGCGGCTGCGACAATCACATCCTCCGGGAGGAAGGCATATTCCTCACAGCCCGTCTTCGAGTGTGCGGACTGCGCGCAGTACTTGCAGTCCTCGCTGCAGCGGCCGCTTCTGCCGTTAATAATGGTGCAGAGATCCACCTTGTTCTGACAATAGGTTTCGCGGAGCTTATCCGCAGCTTGACAGAGCTCTTCGAGATCCGTGCTCAAAAGCTCCGTTAACTCTTCATCTCCCCGCTGTAAGCGGCGTCCGGCAATAATCTCCTCAGCAAGTGCCAATGCGTTCATATCGCATGCCTCCTCCAATTTCAACGAATCTTTGCCCAGTATAGTCAAAGTAGAAGAAATTTGTCAACCAAAATTCTGTGAGAGGTTGACAATTGAGCCGCAGGCGCGTATGCTAGGCGACAGTGCAAAAGGCACAGAGAAGAGGAGAGAAGAAGATGAAGTACTTGGATATTCGCAACATGGCATTGATTGCAGTGATGACAGCTCTGATGTGTATCTTTGGCCCCATGTCGATTCCGATCGGCGCCGTGCCGATTTCATTGACACCGCTCCTGGTTTACCTCTCGGCCTATGTGCTCGGCATGAAGAGCGGAACCGTTGCCTATCTCGTGTATCTTCTGATCGGTTTTGTCGGTGTTCCGGTTATGTCCGGTTACAGCGGCGGCCCGGCTAAGATTCTGGGCCCCACAGGCGGCTATCTCCTTGCGTTTATTCTGATGGCGCTGATGACGGGCTTTGCCGTGGATCATTTTTATAAGAACGTGCCGTTGCAGGCCGTTGTCATGCTGCTTGCGTTGGTTCTCTGCTACGCGGCCGGAACCGCTTGGTTTGTCGGGCAGACCAAGATGGCTGGGGCAAAGCGCTCACGGTCTGTGTGTTCCCGTTCATTCCGCTTGACTGTGTGAAACTCTTTTTGGCCATCCTGGTCGGTCGGCCGGTGCGGGAGCGCCTGCATGTGTTCTTGCAGGACAGAAGAAGCGGCAGTCTTGCGTAAAACAGCACAAAAGAAAAGCGAAGGGAAAGCCTCCCTTCGCTTTTTTTATGCGCTGGATTCTTTTTGCCACTTTCGTTATACTAAAAACAGCCGAAAATTATGGGCGGCAAGGAAATGAGGAGGAAAAATCTATGAAGGGGAATGTATTGGTCGGTCAGTCGGGAGGTCCCACGGCTGTCATTAATTCGAGCTTGGCAGGTGTGTTTAAGACGGCAAAGGAGCGCGGTTACGGAAGGGTATACGGCATGCGCTTCGGCATTCAGGGCTTTCTGGACGAGCAGTATGTGGATCTCTCGGATTATATTCGAAATGAGTTGGAGCTGGAACTCCTGAAGCGCACACCCTCGGCCTTTCTCGGGACCTGCCGCTATAAACTTCCCGAGATTCACGAGGACAAGAAGGTCTACGAGCGCGTCTTTGAACTGCTCGACAAGCTTGACATTGAAGTATTCATTTACATCGGCGGAAACGATTCGATGGACACCATACGCAAACTTTCGGACTACGCACTCCTAACCGGCGCAAAACAGCGCTTTGTGGGCTGCCCGAAGACCATAGACAACGATCTTGCGATTACCGATCACACGCCGGGCTTCGGTTCCGCGGCAAAGTACATTGCGGCATCGACCAAGGAAGTGATACGCGATGCCCTCGGCTTCTCCTACAAAAAGAAGAATGTGATTATACTCGAGATTATGGGGCGCAATGCGGGTTGGCTTGTCGGAGCAACGGCACTGGCGCGTCAGGAGGATTGCGACGGACCGGACCTCATCTACCTACCGGAACTTCCCTTTGACATTGAGGGCTTTGTGGAGCGTGTCTCCGGACTCTTGGAGGAGAAAGATGTCGTGGTCGCTGCGGTCTCCGAGGGCATTAAGACGGCGACGGGTGAGTATGTCTGCGAACTCGCGGACGGCGCGCGCAGCAAGGATGCGTTCGGTCATATCCAGATGGCTGGGACGGCGGCTTACTTATCGGCTCTGATTCACGAGCGCCTCGGTGTCAAGACCCGCTCGGTCGAGCTTTCGACCTTACAGCGCGCGGCGGCGCATCTCGCAAGCCGTGTGGACGTGGACGAGGCTTTTGCGGTCGGCGGTGCAACGGTTAAGGCCGCGGATGAGGGCTCCAGCGGCGTGATGGTCGTCATAGACCGCGTCTCGGTCGATCCCTATCAGTCGGCCATCCGTGTTTACGATGTGCACCGCATCGCAAACGGCGAGAAGGTTGTGCCGCGCAATTGGATCAATGCTGCGGGCGATTTCGTGACCGATGACTTTGTGAGCTATGTGAAGCCCTTGATTCAGGGACACTATAACCCGATGATGGTTGCGGGTCTGCCGCGTCACTTGGTCATGAACCAGAAACTACAGCGATTATCAGATTTGAGGCCCTTGTCTGTTCCGGCCCTCGGGTGTGCGGCCGGAAGAAGCGCTTGACGTGAGAACTGCGCACTGGTATGATGCTGTTACATAACAAATATAACAGAAAGCGCAGAGGAGGATTTTGAATGGCAGTCGTACCGGTTTACAACATACTGGCAGTGCCAGGCGCAAATATTCCGCTCTCACTGGAGCGTTTTGAAAAAATGATAGGCAGAGTCCCGGTTTCGGGCGAGCGTGTCACCTTGATTTTTATGAAGGAGGAGAAGAGCAGAGAGGAACTTGTCTCCGACGATTTTTATCCGATCGGCGTGAGCGGCACCGTGACGGAAGTCGGTGACCAGGGTGTGCTGGTGTTCCGCTGCAATACGCGTGTCGATTTAAAGTCGATCAACATCTACCCCGATCACAGCATCGATCTCGATGTGGAGCGCCGTCAGGACATTGAGGACCTGGACGATGCGGTCTCGGCGAAGCGCTTAAAGCACATGAAGCAGTTGATGCTGGAGGCCTACGGGGAGAATCCGCAGTTCGGACCCATGCTCCGCGGAATGATATCCCGCTGGGCCTCGCTCGGCGACATCGCGGGCATCGTGAACCGCTGGCTCATCAATTCCCCGGAAGAAAAGATGGCCGTGCTTTCGGAAGACAGCCGCGATGCGCGGGAGCTTAAGCTCGAAGAGTTGCTCCGCGAAAATCTGGAGTTTCACAAAGTAAATACCGAGGCAAACAGCGCGCAGGAAGAAGAGTATCAAAAGATGTACCGCGAAAATGCGCTGAAAGCAGATCGAATATCTGCAAAAGCAGCTGGACAGCCTGCATCCCGAGAAGGTCTCGGACCTCCGCCGCTTTGAGTTAAAGATTCAGGATCTCGGCATGAACGAGAGCGCGAAGGCCGAGGCCGAGAAGGTCTTAAAGCGCTTACAGCAGGAGGGGCAGCAGACGGCCGAGAGCGGTATGCTATACGACTATCTGGACTATGTGACCAATCTGCCCTGGAAGAAAGAGAGCGCGCAGGAGATTGACCTCGCGGCGGCGGAGCAGGTGCTCGAGGAGGACCACTACGGCCTCAAAAAGGTGAAAAATCGCATTCTGCAGCAGATTGCGGTCATGTCACTCAAGGGGCAACAGTCCGGTTCGATACTGCTCTTTGTCGGTGCGCCCGGCACCGGCAAGACGAGCATCGGCGCTTCGATTGCGCGGGCGCTCGGGCGCAAGTATGTCCGCGTGAGTCTCGGCGGTGTGCGCGACGAAGCGGATATCCGCGGTCACCGGAGAACCTATATCGGCGCGATGGCGGGGCGCATTATAGACGGCATCAAAAAGAGCGGTGTCTCGAACCCCGTGATGGTGCTCGACGAGGTGGATAAGCTCTCGACAAGTTTCCACGGCGATCCCGCGAGTGCCCTGCTCGAGGTACTGGATCCGGAGCAGAACCACAGCTTCACGGATCATTATCTCAATGTGCCCTACGATCTCTCCGATGTGCTCTTTGTGTGCACGGCGAACAGTGCGGAGACCATACCGGGGCCGCTCTTAAACCGCATGGAAGTAATCCCGTTTCAGGGATATTCACCGCTTGAAAAAAAGGAGATTGCAAAGCGCCATCTGCTTCCGAAGGCACTCGAAGCCGTCGGTTTGACGGCGGAACAGGTGAATATCGGCGATGATATTTGGAGACTTTGATTTCGGATTACACGCGGGAGTCCGGCGTGCGCGGCTTAAAACGCTGCCTCGACAAGCTTTGCCGCGGTGCTGCGGTGCGCTTTGTGCGAGACAAGCAGACGCTCTCGGTCACGCAGGAGAACCTGAGAGAGCTCATGGACAGCCATCCGCTGCCGCACCGCGCGGTGCGCGAGCACAGTACACCCGGCGTTGTGACCGGGCTTGCTTGGACCGCAGTCGGGGGCGAGATTCTCTACATTGAGACCATGTTCACGAAGGGCAGCGGTAAGATTCATGTGACGGGTCAGCTCGGCTCTGTCATGAAGGAGTCTGCGGAACTTGCGGTCAGCAAGGTGAAGGCGCTCTTTCCGGAAGAAGCACAGCGCTTTGCGGAAAACGACCTTCACATCCATGTGCCGGACGGCGCGACCCCGAAGGACGGACCGAGTGCGGGTATCACTCTGACCACGGCGCTCGCTTCTCTTGTGACGGGCAAGCCTGTGCCCGCAACGGTCGGCATGACCGGAGAGGTAAGTTTACAGAGCGAGGTGAAACCGATCGGCGGATTGCCGGAAAAACTCATGGCAGCGGAGCGCGCGGGGGTAAAAACCGTTTTCATTCCGGCGGACAACGAGCAGGATCTCACAGATGTCGCGCCCGAGGTGCTTGAAAAGCTGGAAGTCATTCCGGTGCGCGAGGTGAGCGAAGTGCTCACAAGGCTCGGACTGCTCGAGAAAGTTTGATACGAAATACAGTCGACGCGAAAAGCGAAGGCGAAATAATGAAAAGCAAAAGCCCTGCATTGCCGGGAAGAGTCGGCAATGCAGGGCTTTTGTTTTCTTTGAAACTGTTTCCCTTAAAAGATAGATGCGATTCAGGGGAAATGCCCTGAAAGGACTATCCTTTCCCTTGATTTGTGATACTATTTAAGGGAAAGGAAGAAGAGGTAAGGGGATGAGAGAGTTCAACTATTCCTTAATCAGGGATAAAATGTGGGATTCCGAACTGCTGGGGCTGATTGCAGCCATATACAAAGAAGCAGGAAAGCAGGAGATGTATCTGAAGCAAAGACCGGAGGCACTTGAAAAGCTGGTAGAGATCGCCAAGGTGCAGAGTACAGAGGCGTCCAATGCCATCGAAGGCATCGTTACCACGAATACGCGCATCCGGCAGCTTGTGGAAGAAAAAACCAAGCCGAAGAACCGAGACGAGCAGGAAATTGCGGGCTACAGGGATGTGCTGGGAATTATTCACGAGAGTTTTGACGCGATTCCGATTACGCAGAGCTATATCCTTCAACTTCATAAAATGCTCTACAGCCACATGAACAATCCTGTGGCGGGCAGGACGAAGACAGTGCAGAACTATATCAGTGCGACTTACCCGGACGGGCATACGGAGACGCTTTTTATTCCGCTTGCGCCGTATGAAACACCGGATGCGCTTGACAGGCTGTGCGCGGAATATAATCGGGTTATCGGAAATCTGGAGCTTGAACCGCTGATTGCGATTCCGGTTTTCATCCATGATTTTCTATGCATCCATCCGTTCAACGACGGGAACGGGCGCATGAGTAGGCTACTCACAACGCTCCTTCTTTACAGAAGCGGGTTCTTTGTCGGAAAATATATCTCTCTGGAAGCGAAGATTGCAAAGAATAAGGATTTGTACTATGATGCGCTATCCGTATCGCAGGACGGCTGGCATGAGGGAACGGATGATTCGGTTCCGTTTATCAAATATCTGCTTGGAACGATTCTTGCGGCCTACAGGGATTTTGAAGACCGTTTCACCCTGGTGGAAACCAAACGATCCGCGCTTGAGACAGTGAGGCTTGCGACACAGAACAAGATCGGGCGTTTTACCAAACAGGACATCCGGGAGCTTTGCCCCTTACTCAGCGTAAGTTCTGTGGAGGGCGCTTTGCGGAAGCTCGTTGCATCCGGTGAACTGAAGCGCGAAGGCAACGGCAAAAGCACCTGTTACTACAGAACAAAATAGGATTCCCTTAAAAGGGATGAATCTCTATCACAAAAAAGCTTGTCGCAAATTCTTGCGACAAGCTTTTTGTTTCTGACTGATTTTAGTTCTGCGCGAGGTAGCTTGCAGCCTGCTTTCCGGCAATGCGGCCAAAGACCACAAAGTCCGCGACTGCGTTTCCGCCGAGGCGGTTTGCACCGTGCACGCCGCCGGTTACTTCGCCGGCTGCAAAGAGGCCCGGAATCTTGTTGCCGTCTGCGGTCAGGACTTCTGCCTCCGAATTAATCTTGAGACCGCCCATGGTGTGGTGTACGCCGGGCGTGACCTTGATTGCATAGTAAGGCGCGGTGTTCAGCGGAGACGCAAAACTCGTGCGTCCGAACTGACTGTCTGTCTTTGCCTCGACCGCTGCGTTCCACTCGTTCATCGTGGTCTCGAAAGCAGTCGGATCGATCTGCAGTGCCTCCGCAAGGGTAGCATAGCTCTCGCCCTGCGTTGTATAGCCCTTCTTGATATAACCCTGAATGACATTGGACGCATCGACCATGGCCTGATCCACAATGAGGTAAGCAAAGCTGCCGGGCTGCTTAATCTCGGCTGCGGAGACCGCATCGCGCGTTCCGACCTCGTCGGTGAAGCGCTGACCGTTGCTGTTCACGAGGATGGCACCGTCGCCGCGGAGACCCTCGGTAATCAGTGCCGCCGTGTTCATCTCGACGGTCGGGTGAATCTGAATCTGCTCGAGATCGACCGTAGCCGCACCGACCTCTTCGCCCATGAGAATGCCGTCGCCGAGCGCGCCCTTGGCATTGGTGGTCATGAAGCCTTCGAGCTCCGGACGGTACTTGGTGACCATCTCAAGGTTTGCGCCGAAGCCGCCGCTCGCAAGAATGACAGCCTTTGCGTTCACGGTGACTTTTTCGCCGGTCGGACCCTCGGCCTCGACACCGATAATCTTGCCGCTCTCATCGACCAGGAGCTTTTTCGCTCTGGTCTCGAGGCGAAGATCCGCGCCGAGTTTCTTTGCGTTCTCCTCGAGAATCGGGAGCATAAAGGTACCGACCGAGACGGTCTTACCCTCTGCGTTCACCGGGCGGTGAATGCGCTTTACGGAAGCGCCGCCGAAGCTCGAGACGGAGGGCAGCGGAGCGCCGATACTCTCAAGCCACTGAATCGCATCCGCCGAATTGGAAGCGAGCGCGTGTACAAGCTCCGGATTATTGATGCCCTTGCCACCTATCATCGTGTCGAGCTCAAAGAGTTCCACCGAGTCAAAGTAGCCGCTCGGCGCAGCCTGATAGGCTGCCCACTGTTCGCGCACGGTAGCCGCGAGTGCGGTGATGGTCGCATTGTCTGCGTACTTTTCTTCCGCGGTCTTCAGGGTCTTTTCAACACCTGCAGCCTCGTCGAAGCTGTTCTTGTCCTGCTCCGGGGTCTTGCCCGCGTTCATACCGCCGGTCGAGCGAATCGAGTTGCCGCCCGCCATGCCCTGGCTCTCGAGAATCACAATCTTTTTGCCCGCATTAGCCGCTTCGATTGCAGCGGTCATGCCGGCACCGCCGCCGCCGACAATGACGATGTCGGTGTCGATGGTCTCATCCGGACGCTTCTCCTTGACCTCATGCACCGCAACCGAGAAGGGGGCGGTATCAATGCCGCCGTTTTCGAGCGCTGCCTTCACCGCATCGTGAATGGCATTGCTCGTGAGGGTTGCGCCGGAGACTGCGTCAATCTCGTAGCTCTGATTCTTAAAGATCTTCTCCGGGAGCTCCGCAACCGCGACGCTTCCTATGCCTTCGGTCTCGGAGTGGTTTAAGACCTTGACGGAGTAGATTTCTCCGGCGTCGCGATGACTTCGACTTCCACAGGACCGTTCATACCCTGCGCGGATGCGGTCGAGGTGACTGCATTGCTCGGGATGTCCTTCTTTGCGACACCGCTCTTATGCGCGGTGGTCTGCATGAGGTGCTGCATCAGGAAAATCGGAAGTATAATGCCGATCAAAATCAGGAGATACGGCAAAAAGCTTCGTCTATGTTTCATGTGGTATCCTCCCCCTACTGTTATTTTTTTATCATATCATAAGAGAGGCGCTCTGAACATGTGAAAACAGAGCGGATTTTTGCTAAAATGAAAGCAAAACAGACGGATGGCTTGTGCGAAGAAGTGAATGTACGGCGTAAGGGCAGGAGCGCTACAGCGAGATTGCAAAAGCCCGATAACAAGACAGAAAGCGTGTAGACGCAGTATGAACAGAGTAGGAAGATAAGCATGGAAACGAATCGGACGGAGAGAAAGCAGGAAAACAAAAAACAGCGCCTGCTCTGGCTGGACTGCTGGCGCGGCTTTGCGGTCCTCAATATGTGTCTCTACCACGGTCTCTGGGACTTGGTATATTATTTTGAGATTCCGGGCTTTGACTGGTATAGCGCTCTGCCCGGCTATGTCTGGCAACAGAGCATCTGCTGGAGCTTTATTTTTCTGTCGGGCTATAGCTATGCGCTCGGGAAGAACAAGTTCCGGCGGGGCGCGACGATATTGTTTGCGGGCGCGCTCGTCGAGGCGGTCGCGGGCGCCTTCGGGCAGGAAATCCACTACGGAATTCTGAGTTTTCTTGGGCTCTGGCAGTTGTTGCTCACCCTGCCGGAGGATTGGCTTTCGCGCGAGATGCGTCTCCGCTCCTGGTGCCGGATCGGTCCCCTCGGCGCTGCGCTTTGTCTCGGCCTGTTTTTCCTGTGCCGCAATGTGAATCAGGGAAACCTCGGCTTTGAGAGCCTTAAGCTTATCACGCTGCCGGAAGCCCTGTACCGCAGTCGTTTGACAGCCTGCCTCGGCTTTCCCCCGGCTGATTTTTCTTCGCTCGACTATTTTTCACTGCTGCCCTGGGGCTTTTTGTTTCTCGCGGGCTACTTTCTCTCACAGTACCGGGCGGAACAGCGGCGCGATGCGGCGGCTGCGGCAAAATCCTATACAGTGCGCGGCATGAACGGCGGTTTCGGGGGCATTGCGCCCGCGGAAGAGGGCGGCACACTCGGGGAGGTTCTGCTTCGGCGGCTTTTCGGGAAGTCGCTCTTTCGCCGGAGAGGGCGGTTGCTCGCCTGGGTCGGCAGACACGCGCTGCCGATTTACCTCCTGCATCAGCCGATCTGGATGGCAATCTTTGAAATCGCAATCCGCCTGCGGCGCTGAATGCGCCGCTTTGCTCAGACGAACACAAAGTGCTTTAGCAGGACGAGAACCGTGAGGTGCAGCGGGTAGTAGAGATAAAAAAACCACTGCGAGACGCCTGCGGCGCGCGAAGAAGCGCCCGCGGGCGTTTTTTGCTGCGGTGCTTCGGCGCGCGGGTCCGGGCGCGTGAAAGCGGGTTCCGCCGGGTAGGCGATGAGGAGCGCGAGAAGCGGCCCGGCGTTCACGGAGAACAGGCGGAAACAGAATAACGGGAGCGGCTCGTGTAAGGTGAATCCGGTCATGACAGCGTCAATCGAGAGACCGAGCATCGCAAAGAGAAAGCCGTAGAGCTTCTTTTCGCGGACACCGCGCGCGGCGAGAAAGAGGAGCACCATGGCGGGCGCAAATGCGGACCAGTCCGAGAAAAGGGTACAGACAAAAAAGAGGAGAGCGAGGAGCGGCTTCCGGTACGGGTTTCCCTTCATTTCCTCGGCGACTGTCAGAAGCAGAAGACAAAAGGTGAGCGAAAAGAGCATGTTCAGCTGAAACGGAATGCGAAACGCGAGCCAAAACGGGAGCTGCGAGAGGAGCGCCGTGATAAGGAGGCGCTTTAGGTAGCCGCGCCGCGAGTGGGTGTAGAAGTAGCCGTCCACAAGGTACATGCACATGACGGGCGCGGTAAAGTAGCCGAGGCCTGTCAGTAACATGGCGAGCGGGCTGCTGCCCGGCAAAAAAATGTGGGCAAAGTGGTTGCCGGTCATCAGTAAGATTGCGAGTAACTTTGTGAAAGCACGTCGTTTCGAAGACATGGGAGCCCCCTATCTGCGGAGTCAAAGATTTTGAAGTGTAATTATCAGCATTATGGATTTTATCATAATACGGGGATACGGAGATGGCAAATCCGTAGTACGTCCCCCGCACTTGCTTGTCTCAGTCCGCTTCGCCATGCTATACTTCCGAATGAAAGTTTGACTTAGATTCGCGCCTTGGGCGCAGAGAAGAGAAGGAAAAAAGAATGAAAGCAATGGTCATCTACTGTACCAAAACCGGCAGCACCGAGAAGATTGCAAAGCGCATTGCCAAGGACTTTAACTGCCCGCAGCTTAAAGTCGAGGCAGATGTGGTCTACGGCGGATTTTTCTCCGCCTGCGCGCGCGTGGTCTCGGATCGTCTTCAGAAGACGCTTCCGAAGGCAGTGACGGAAACACCCGAGGTTTCGGACTGCGATATCCTGTTTCTCGGCTTCCCGATTTGGTGGGACGATATGCCGGACTACTTCCGGGAGTTTCTCGGCAGATTGGATGCGGACGGCAAGCGCCTGGTTCCGTTTGCAACTTCCGGTCGTTCCGATATGAGCCGTGCGATTGAAACCTTGCGGGAACTCTTCCCGAATGCGAATATTTGTAATCCCTTCCACTACGGTGTTTTCCATCGGGACAACTACCTGGTTTGGAAGGATGAGGTCGATGAGGATGCGGCAATGGAGAATGCGCTCCATTGAGAATCGTATTGCTCGGCATGGCGCCGGAACTTTTTGAAAGTTATCTGGCTTCTCACGCGGTGCAGCTTGCAAGGAAGCAGGGACACAGCGTGGAGGTTGCGGATCTCCGGGACTATGCGGACGGAAGTTTCAGACAGGTCAGTGATTCCCCCTTTGGGGGAGGCAGAGGGCTGGTTCTACGGGCACTCCCGATTTCGCGCGGTCGAGGCCTTGACCGGGCGGCGCTTACAGGAAAATCCGGGGCAGGCGGGTGGCGAGTGCGGCGTGCTGGTTGCCGCGCTTGCGCCGGCGGGCAACCCCTTCGTGCAGCGGGATGCCCACCGCTATGCGGCTCTCGACACCTTGGTGTTACTCTGCGGGCGTTTCGAGGGCATAGACGAGAGAGCACTCCGTGCGGTGGATGAACGCATTTCCGTCGGAGATTTCATTCTGACCGGCGGAGAGATTCCGGCAATGGCGGTCGCGGATGCGACCCTGCGCCTTTTGCCGGGCGTCTTAAAAGAGGGGGAGTGCGGAAGAAGAGTCTTTTGAAAACGGACTCCTTGAATACCCGCAGTACACGCAGCCTGCGGAGCTGTTCGGACAGAAGGTACCGGAGGTCCTAAGGAGCGGAGACCACGAGAAGGTGGAAGCTTGGCGCAGGGAAGAGGCATATTTGACTACGCTGCGTTTCCGACCGGACCTGCTGGAAAAGATTGACCAAGATGTAAAAAAGCGATAGTATTAAAGAATATGACTATCGAGAAACTTCGCTTTTCTTCGCCTCGTGAGCGAATGCTCACGGGGCGTTTTTTGGCAAAGCTTCTCATGGCGAAATACGAAAGGGGAGGATTTACAATGAAGAAGAGAAATGTAGCAGCGGCAGCGCTCCTTGGGTTCATGGCTCTGGCGCTCGCAGCTTGCGGCAAGAAGGGTGAGGAGACGAAGGCGAACAGCAATGCAAAGGTGTATAAAGTGGGTATCCTTCAGTTCATGGATCACCCGTCTTTAAACCAGATTGAGGAGAACATCGAGAAGGAGTTCGATGCGCTCTCGAACGACGAAGTTCGCTATGAGTACAAGCCCTACACACTGAACGGGCAGGGCGATTCCGCGACCTTGAATCAGATGGCGGCAAAACTCCTCGACGACAAGGTCGATGTGATTATTCCGCTCGCAACGCCGGCGGCACAGATTGTGCAGGCCACGGTCGAGGGCCATTCCGAGACACCGGTTGTCTTCTCCGCGGTTTCCGATCCGGTCGGCGCAAAGCTCGTGCAGGATCTGAACGCACCGGGCGGCAATATCACCGGCACCTCGGACAGCCTGAACACGGATGCAATCATGGAGTTGATTCTCGCGACCAACCCGGACACCAAGTATGTTGGCCTTCTGTATTCTAAGAGCCAGGACAGCTCCGAGAAGCCGATTGAGGATGCAAAGGCTTACCTCGATGCACACGGCATTCGCTACATCGAGAAGACGGGTACGACCACGGACGAACTCAATGCGGCAGTCGATGCGCTGATTGCGGAGAAGGTCGATGCGATCTTCACCCCGACCGACAACACGGTGCAGAACGCAGAGCTCTCCTTCTATGAGAAGCTGATCACGGCAAAGATTCCGCACTTCGGCGGCGCGGATTCCTTTGCGTTAAACGGCGCTTTTGTGGGCTACGGTGTCGACTACTCGCAGCTTGGCAAGGAGACCGCAGATCTCACGGCAAAGGTTCTCAAAGAGGGCAGCGCCGGAAACGTGCCGGTCATGGTCTTTGACAACGGCATTGCGACTGTAAACACCGAGACCGCGAAGGCACTCGGCTACGATCTCGAGACCCTGAAGAAGAATTTTGCGCCGCACAGCACGGCGGTCAATGAAATCACGACCAAGAAAGAGTTTGACAAGAAGTAAGGAGGCGCTGTGGGTAGTTTTTTGACGCCGGTCATGGTGCGGACAGCGCTGGATGTCGGTTTGATTTACGCGATTGTCGCGCTGTCTCTTTTTATCAGTTTCAGCATTCTGAATATCTGCGACCTCTCGACGGACGGCTGCTTTACCTTGGGCTGCGCCGTCGCGGCGGTTGTGACCATGGCGGGACACCCGCTGCTCGCGATTCCCGCGGCTATGGCGGCGGGCGTGCTCTCGGGTTCCGTGACGGCACTCTTACAGACCAAACTCGGTGTGCCGAGCATACTCGCGGGTATCATCGTGAACACGGGCCTATATACCGTGAATCTCGGTGTCATGGGCTTTTCCTCAAACATATCCATCTTCGGAACGGACACGATATTCTCGCTCTGGGGCAAACTCTTTGAGAACACCCCGCTCAGCGAGTGGTCAAGAAGTATACTCTTGCTGCTTTTGATTGTGTTGATTTGTCTTCTACTCAACTGGTTCTTAAAGACCCGAATCGGTCTCTCGATTCGGGCGACCGGCGACAGCATGGACATGGTGCGGGCTTCCTCAATCGACCCCTCTTTTATGATCATTGTGGGACTCTGCTGCTCGAATGCGCTGACCGGCCTCGCGGGCGCGCTGTTCGCGAACTACAATAAATCCGCGGACATCAACCTCGGCACCGGCATGGTTACGATTGCGCTTGCGGCGCTGATTATCGGCGAGACGCTCTTCGGAAAGCGTCGCATGCCCTACCGCATCGCGGGCGTGGTGATCGGTTCCTGCCTCTATCGCTTCATGATTTCGATTGCGCTCCGTTTGAACGCGCCGACCGAAGCCTTTAAGCTGGTTTCGGCTCTCATTGTCGCAATTGCGATTGCGGCGCCGGAGGCAAAGCGCGCCATTGCCCTGCACCGCAGAAAGAAGGCGGCTATGCGTCGACGCAAGGAGAGAGGAGGCAGCGCATGCTGAAAGCGGTACAGTTAAAAAAGACCTTTAACGAGGGTACGGTCAACGAGAAGCCCGCGCTGCAGGAACTCTCGCTCATCCTGCCGGACGGCGATTTTGCGGCCATTGTCGGCTCCAACGGTGCGGGAAAATCCACCTTTTTCAACGCGATTGCGGGCAGCTTTTATGTCGATGAAGGCTCGATTTACCTTGACGACATGGATATCACCTTCATGCCGGAGCATAAGCGGAGCCGCATGATAGGGCGCCTGTTTCAGGACCCGCTGCTCGGGACCGCGCCGCACATGACCATAGAGGAAAATCTCACCATCGCGTATCTGCGTGCTTCGGGGCACACAAGTGCCTTTAGCCGCAGTGCGGAGAAGGAGCGCCGCTTCTTCCGGGAGCAGCTCCGTGAGCTCGATATGGGCCTTGAGGACCGCATGGAGCAGCCGGTCGGTTTGCTCTCGGGCGGACAGCGCCAGGCGCTTACCCTTTTAATGGCCACGGTTGTGACACCGAAGCTCCTTTTGCTCGATGAGCACACGGCGGCTTTGGATCCGCAGACCGCGGCAAAGGTGCTCGCGCTGACCGCGCGCATCGTGCGGGATCGGAATATCAGCTGTCTCATGGTCACGCACAACATGCACCAGGCCTTGGAACTCGGCAACCGCACGCTCATGATGGACAGCGGTCGCATTGTCTTTGATGTCTCGGGCGAGGAGAGAGCTGCAATGACGGTGCAGGATCTGCTTGACCGCTTTAAGCAGGGTGCGGGCAGTGAGCTGAACAACGACAGGATTCTGCTCTCGGAGTAATCCGGGCGGCGAAGCGCCGGCTGTTATATACAACAAAAAAAGAGGAGCTTCGGCTCCTCTTTTTCATGCGATACAAATCAAACTTACGGTTTTTCTGTCCCACCGAGCTGCTTCTTTAGTTGCTCCTTTACAAAGAATTTTGCGGAGCAGGAGATTAACACGTTTTTCAGGAGATAGAGGGTGTCGTCTGCGGCGAGCACCGTGGCATAGTCCTTTTTCTCACGGGTGCAGACCAGGATCTGCTCAAAGAGGGTGCAAAAACGATCGTAGGCCTTGGGGAGCTCCGCGCTGTCCAAGGCGAAGGAGATGAGCGCGGAAATCTCCGAAATGCTGTAGACCTGCTTTAAGACACAGAGCACAATCGCGGTCGCAACTTGTTCCCGGGTATATTGCTTCTTGACGGGGGCGCTTAAAATACGGAGCTTCACGTAGTTATTCAGCATGGAAGCCGTGAAAGGCAGGCTGTCTTTTTTCTTGCCGCCCTCGTCTGCCGGCAGAAGGGGAGACAGCACTTCGTTCACGAGTGTTACGACCTGGTCGGAGTAAAGTCCGAGCTGGGGCAGTTCGCGGAAGCGAGGCAGAAGGAATTCGGTCTCCATGGCGCTCAGATCTTCCGCAGTATGCGCTTCGACGCGAGGCGAGACAGGCGGGTTCTCAGGAAACGTACGCCGAGTGTCAGTTCATAGACCGCAACCGCCTTATCCGCAAGTAAGAGATGAAAGGCGAGCTTGGAGCTCGGAAGATGCACGCTCAGCGGAAACATATGCGCGCGTATCGCCTTTCTTCGCGGCGGCTTAAGCCGAATTCCCGATTTGCATTGTCTGCGGCTTCTTCGGGGTGATAAAAGCAGTAGAGGCCGGGGTGGTCGTTCTTACTCGTGTAGTCCACAAAGCAGAGGTCGTGTAGCAGACCGACCTTGACCGCACTGGCGGGATCCGTGCCGCCTCGCTTTGCAAGCCAGGCCATGCAGATCGCGACGCGCACGCTGTGATCGTAGGTATTGGTGTAAATATGACGCGGGTAGTGCAGGAGAGAGCGGAAACTTTTGCTCTGCAAGATGGCAGCGGCCTCCGGTGCTTCTTCCCGCAAATAATCGAAATATTTTTGATTCATCGAGATCAACTCACTTTCTTCGACGTCGAAGGTTTCTGTTTCGATGCCGTATCTTTTAGTATAGCGGAAACAAAAAGCGAAGACAATTCTTCCGCAAGCAGAAACTGTGATTTTTGAATGAACGCGGGAATTCGAATAAAACTGCGGAAAAGACAGAGCGAAGTGGGACAAAAACAGGTATACTGTTACAGGAAAGATAGGATGTCGCCTGCATAAGGAGGTATCAATGCCCAAAGTTTCTGTTATTATTCCCGCGTATAATGCAGAGAAGGTATTGGCGCGCTGCCTTGACAGCGTGCTCGCGCAGACCTTTACGGATTTTGAACTGCTCGTGATGGATGACGGCTCGAAGGACGGTACAGCGGCGCTCTGCGATGCCTATGCGGCAAAGGATGCGCGCGTCCGTGTGGTGCATAAGCAAAACAGCGGTGTCTCAGACACAAGAAACCAAGCGCTTAATCTCGCGACCGGAGAATATCTCCAGTTTCTGGATGCGGACGACTGGATTACCCCGGAGGCGACCGCGCTTTTTGTACATGCCGCGGAGGAGAACCGGGCGGACCTTGTGATTTCCGATTTACCGCGTTGTGGACGGCTGGACCGCGAGAAAGGGTTCCATTGACGAAGAGGGCGTATTGAGCCGGGAAGAGTTTGCGGCTTGCATGGCGAAGAGCCCGGCGGATTATTATTACGGCGTCATTTGGAACAAGTTTTTCCGGCGGGATTTGGTGGAGAAGTACAAACTCCGCATGGATGAAAAGCTCCGCTGGTGCGAGGATTTCATCTTCAATTTGGAGTACATCCTGCACACGGAGCGCATTTTTGTGCTCCGCGCGCCGACTTACTACTATGTGAAGACCGAGGGATCCCTGGTGCAGCAGGGGCTTGAAATCGGAAAAATCGTCAACATGAAGATGAATGTCATCGAGTATTACACGGCCTTCTATAAGAAGGTGTTTTCGGAGGAGGAGTATCTTGCACACCGCCCCGAGATTTACGGCTTCTTAATCGACTATTCCCACGATGACGCGGTGATTCCCTATCTGCCGGGTTCCAAGCGACTCGGGGAGGAGAAGGCTTTTGCGAATCATGCGCCGCTTTCGGCGGATGACAGCTGGACCGAGGCCTACTATATGGCGCGACTCATTCGTCGCTATACGGAGACAATTGCGGCGCGCTTTGACCTCGAGCGGAAAGAAGTGGAGGTTGTACAGTTTCTGGTCAATTTCCGGCGCATCGAGAGCATGCAGGAGTTTGCGGCGTATTTGAATCTCTGCCGATTGCCGCGGCCGCGCTGCTCGAATATCTTGCAATCAAGGGCTATGTGAAGACGGAGTTCGGAAAGCCGGAGAGTGCGGAACTGACCGAAAAGGCGGCGGAACTAAAGAAGGCCATACTGCAGGCTTCGGAAGAACTGGAACGGAGCATGTTCCGCGGTTTTTCGGAGGCGGAAGTCGAAACACTGCGCGCGGGCAGGGCGCGCATCATCGATAACCTGCGCACCCAGTTAGAACACTGAGGACTCGACACCAAAGGAGGATAAACAAATGAATCTGGAACTCAAACCGCGTGAGAACTGTCGCTTTGATGCAGTGAGCCTCGGCGAGATTATGCTTCGCTTCGATCCGGGCGAGGGAAGAATTCGCACCGCACGGAATTTCCGCGTCTGGGAGGGCGGCGGAGAGTACAATGTGGTGCGCGGTCTTCACAAGTGTTTCGGTTTAAAGACGGCAGTCATCACGGCATTTGCGGACAATGAGGTCGGAAAGCTTTTGATCGATTTCATTGAGCAGGGCGGCGTCGCGACGGATTTTATCCGCATGGTGAAGACGGACGGCATCGGCAGGACTTGTAGAAACGGACTCAACTTCACGGAGCGCGGCTTCGGCGTGCGCGGCGCAATCGGTTGCTCGGACCGCGCGAATACGGCAATTTCGCAGATGCGCCCGGAGGATTTTGACTTTGACTACATCTTCGGCGAGCTCGGTGTGCGCTGGCTGCACACCGGCGGCATCTATGCGGCGCTCTCGGAGCGCTCCGGCGAGACCGCAATCGCCGCCTGCAAGGCGGCGCATCGCTACGGCACCATTGTCTCCTATGACCTGAACTACCGCCCCTCCATGTGGAGCGCCATCGGCGGCAAGGCGAAGGCACAGGAAGTAAACAGAGAGCTTGCGCGCTATGTGGATGTGATGATCGGAAACGAAGAGGACTTTACCGCCTGCCTCGGCTTTGAGGTGCCCGGCAACAGCGAGAGCCTTGACAAGCTTAATTTGGACGGATACCGGGCCATGCTCCGCACGGCAGCGCAGGAATTCCCGAACTGGAAGGCAGTCGCAACGACACTCCGCACGGTGCATTCCGCGAGTATAAACGACTGGAAGGCCATCTGCTTTGCGGACGGTGAGCTTTTCATGTCGAGGGAGTATGAAATGCTTGAGATTATGGACCGTGTGGGCGGCGGCGACAGCTTTGCTTCCGGTCTTATTTACGGTCTCATGACGAGCGGTGACCCGCAGCGCGCGGTCGAGTACGGCGCGGCGCACGGTGCCCTTGCGATGACCACGCCCGGCGACACTTCCATGGCGAGTGTCGGCGAGGTGGAGGCCCTGATGGCGGGCAAGGGTGCACGCGTGCAGCGCTGACCCCCTCTTGCTATTTTGCGCGACTTGTGCTAAATTCAGCGATTTGAAGAGTTGTGTGTTTGTTTGAAGGTCTCAAGAGAGACGCCAAAGGAGAGCATTTGAGAAAGACAAAGATTATTTGCACCATCGGACCTGCCAGTGACAGTGAGGAGATGTTGAGAAAGCTCATGCTTGCGGGCATGAATGTGACACGTTTTAACTTCTCGCATGATACCCATGAGGCACATGCCGAAAAATTCAAGCGGGTGGTCAAACTCCGCAGAGAACTCGGTCTTCCGATTGCGACCCTGCTCGACACCAAGGGACCGGAGATTCGTCTCCGCGATTTTAAGAACGGCTCCGAGGAACTTTTAAAAGATGCAAAGTTCACCTTGACCACGCGGGAACTGCTCGGTGACAACACGATTGTCTCGGTGAGCTATGCGGACCTTCCGAAGGATGTGAAGGCGGGCGGCAGCATTCTGATTGACGACGGCCTCATTGAACTTCGGGTCGATGAGATCGATGGCACCGAAATTCACTGCACGGTTGTGAACGGCGGCAAGGTTTCGAACCACAAGGGCGTCAACATTCCCGGCGCGGATCTCTCCATGCCCTTTATCTCCGAGCAGGACAGAAGCGATATCGAGTTCGGCTGCAAGCTCGGCTTTGACTATGTGGCGGCTTCATTCACGAGAACTGCGGATGATATCCGCGCGATTCGTGAAATTCTTGATGCACAGGGCAGCAAGATGAAGATTATCGCAAAGATTGAGTCCGTGCAGGGCGTGAAGAACATCAAGGAAATCTTCAAGGCGGCAGACGGCGTAATGGTGGCGCGCGGCGACCTCGGCGTTGAGGTTCCGGCGGAGGATGTCCCGGCAATTCAGAAGGACATCATCAAACTCGGCGCGAAGATGGGCAAGATTGTCATCACCGCGACCCAGATGCTCGACTCCATGATTCACAACCCGCGGCCCACGCGCGCAGAGGTCACGGATGTCGCAAATGCGATTTACGACGGCACGGCGGCCATCATGCTATCGGGTGAAACCGCTGCCGGCAGCTATCCGGTTGAGGCGGTCGAGATGATGAGTAAGATTGCCGAGAAGACCGAGCAGGAGATCAACTACAGCGAGCGCAGAAGAAGACTGGAGAGCGAGAAGCAGGAGGATGCGACGACCGCAATCAGCCACGCGACCTGCACACTTGCGGAGGATGTGCGTGCCAGAGCCATCATCACGGTCACCATTTCCGGCTTCACGGCGAGACGGCTTGCAAAGTATCGCCCGGAATGCACGGTTATTGCCTGCACGGTGAGCCAGACCGTTGCCTGCCAGATGAACCTGCTCTTTGGTGTGATTCCGGTGTTGATTCCGCAGGAGGACAATGCCGACATGCTCTTTGATGCGGCACTGCATGAGGCGAAGAAGCGGGAACTGGTGTCGGAAGGCGACACGGTCATTCTGACCGCCGGCTTGCCGCTCGGTGTGAGCGGCAACACGAATATGATTCGTGTGATGGAAGTGATTTAATCGAAAACTGTTGCACTTGCAACGGAAATCAGGAGACGCCCTGTGGTAGACTGCTCGAGAACGAACGGATGCCTAAGGGCGTCTCCTTAAATACAACCGCAGATTTGCGGAGAAATGAGGTTTGATATGAGTTTATTTGGGACCGATTCACCACTGGCTTTATCGGAAAATTCGCCTGCAGGAGGAGCTGATTACGACGCTCGCGGAGCAGGAGGGCGCAAAGCGCGGAGACAGCGGAAAGTACGAGAACTTTGTAAACCGGGAGCTCCGTCCGCTTGAGGAGCTCATTGATACGGATAACATTCACGGCTGGCTCCAGGCGCGCATCCACGATGCGGAGGGACGCTATGCTGCCCTGGTGTCCGCGATTCTAAAGGAAGACAGCGAAGCGCTGCCTCGCATCAAGGAGGAAGTATTCGCCTTCGGCGCAAGCAATGCGGTCGAGGCGGATGCAAGCCCTGCCGAGGCTTATCGCTACTACGGGGACAATCTGGTTAACGGCATGCCCTGCGACCATGTGGACCGAGTGACCGAGCAGGCGGAGGATCATATTTCCTGGACCCTCGACCAGGATTTGCACGGCGAGTTTTGGAGCGAAGCGGGACAGAGTCCGGCGCTCTATTATGAGCTTCGCCTCGAGGAGATGCGCGGTATGTTGTCCGGCACGGCGCTCACGCTTACCATGCCTTCGGAAATGAGCTACGAGTTGAGGGCAAAGGCATGAACGAGAGCATCGTCCTCATGGTCGAGGAACACGAAAATATAAGACGCATGCTCAAAGTGGTTCGCAGCATGTGCCGCGGTCTCCTGCGGGGCGAAGAAGTGAATCAGGAGGATTTTTCCGCCGCGATAGACTTTATTCGGAACTATGCGGATCATCACCACCACAAGAAAGAGGAGGACTACCTCTTCAAGGCCATGGTCGAAAACATGGGGCGCATTGCGGAGAATCTGGTGAGCCACGGCATGCTGGTGGAGCACGACCTCGGCAGAGGCCATGTTCTTGCGCTCGGCGAAGCGTTACAGCGCTACCGGGAAAATCCGAGCGATGACAACAAGCTTGACATCATTGCCGAGGCTATGGGTTACGCGGCCCTCCTGGATCGTCACATTGAGAAGGAAAATACGGTCGTCTATCCGTTTGCGGAGCGCAGTCTTTCGGCCGAGGTCTTTGCCGAGGTAAATGCCTCTTCGGCGACCTTTGAGGCAGGGGAAGCGGAGCGCGCGGCGCGCGAAAAGTATGAAAAACTGCTCGACACCCTTGAGGCGAAGTATCAAACCGCAGCCTGAAGCTTGTTGAAATCCCGGAACTGTGCTAGGCTTTCACTGTACACAGTGTTTCGGAAAGGACAAGATATGAGCATTTACGATTACAGCGTGCCGTCCGTCGGCGGCGGAGAATTGAATTTGGCGGATTACAAGGGCAAGGTCATGCTGATTGTCAACACGGCAACCGGCTGCGGCTTTACGCCCCACTATGAGCCCCTGCAGGCCATGTACGAGGCATATCATGAGAAGGGACTTGAGATCATCGACATTCCCTGCAACCAGTTCGCGGGTCAGACCCCGGGGACGGATGAGGAGATTCACGAGTTCTGCACCCTTAACTATCACACGAGCTTTCCGCAGCAGAAGAAGTCGGATGTAAACGGCGAGAACGAGCTTCCGCTCTATACCTTCTTAAAGAGTCAGAAGGGCTTTGAGGGCTTCGGCAAGGGACCCAAGGCGCTCATGATGGCGGCGCTTTTAAAGAAGCAGGATTGGAACTACGCCGAGAAGCCGGATATCAAGTGGAACTTTACGAAGTTTGTCGTAGACAGAGACGGAAACGTGGTAAAGCGCTTTGAGCCGACCGTGGATATGGCAGAGGTTCGCGCTTTCGTGGAGAGCCTGCTGTAAAAAGAATGAGACGCACAGTCCGTTTGTGACTGTGCGTTTGCGTGAGAGAGGGGCAGAAGGGTGCAACTGTCCGTGTAATAAACACAAATGTACGCACTACGCGAAAACATACTTGCCAAGTCGGAAAAGACGGAGTATAGTTATGAGCCATACGGAAACGGTTTGGCGCGCGGGGCGCGCACGGAGGTTTAAAGAATGAGTAAGGAATTTCACGCACCGGAGAAGAAACTGAAGGTCGGCGTACTCGGCGCGACAGGCATGGTCGGCCAGCGCTTTCTGACGATACTGGAGAACCACCCCTGGTTTGAGGTGACCACGCTCGCAGCGAGCCCGCGGAGCGCCGGTAAGACCTATGAAGAAGCGGTCGGCGACCGTTGGAAGTTGGACATTCCGATGCCGGAAGTCTATAAAAAGATGGTTCTCCACAATGTGAACGAGGTCGAAGAAGTGTCCCGCGAAGTGGACTTTGTGTTCTCTGCCGTCGATATGACGAAGGAAGAGATTCGCGAAATTGAGGATGCCTATGCGAAGCACGAGACACCGGTTGTTTCGAACAACTCTGCGCATCGTTGGACCAAGGATGTCCCCATGGTCATCCCGGAGGTGAACCCGGAGCACTTTGAGATTATCAAGGCGCAGAGGAAGCGTCTCGGCACCGAGAGAGGGTTTGTCGCGGTAAAGCCGAACTGCTCGATTCAGAGCTATGCCCCGGCGTTCGCGGCCTGGAAAGAGTTTGAGCCCTACGAGGCAATTGTCACGACCTATCAGGCAATCTCGGGCGCGGGCAAGAACTTTACGGATTGGCCGGAGATGCTCGGAAACATTATCCCGTACATCGGCGGTGAGGAAGAGAAGAGTGAAATGGAGCCGCTGCGCATCTACGGCAAGGTAGAGGGCGATGAGATTGTTCCGGCAACGGAGCCGAAGATCAGCAGCCAGTGCCTCCGCGTGCCGGTCTTAAACGGCCACACGGCGGCTGTCTTCGTGAAGTTCCGCAAGAAGCCGACCAAAGAGCAGCTCATTGAGAAGCTCACGAACTTCCGCGGCCTTCCGCAGGAATGCAAGCTGCCCAGCGCACCGCAGCAGTTTATCCGCTACATGGAGGAGGACAACCGTCCGCAGGTCACGCTCGATGTGAACTACGAGGGCGGCATGGGGATTTCGATCGGCCGTCTCCGCGAGGACACGGTTTACGACTGGAAGTTCGTGGGTCTCTCCCACAACACGCTCCGCGGCGCGGCAGGCGGCGCGGTGGAGTGCGCCGAGGCCCTGACCGCACTCGGCTATATCGCAGCGAAGTAAGCAGAAGGCAGACGCCGAATTGTAAGAACCGCAGATGTCGAATTGTTAGAACAAAGGAAAGAGTCGCTCTCCCACATTTGGGCGAGCGGCTCTTTTGTGCTGTGGCTGAATCGGAAACGATACGGTAAAATAGAGGGCAGTCAATGCGAAGAAGAAGGGGGTAGGACGGTGAGAGCAAAGGAAATCGACGGAATGAAGGGGGCACTGATTTTTTTGGTGGTGCTCGGGCACTTTCTCTTGCCGCTGCTCGGCTTCGGGGCAAGGAGCATCAACCTGCCCTTTGATTTGATCTATAGTTTTCACATGCCTGCCTTTGTCTTTCTCTCGGGGCTCTTTGCGGGACATGCGCTCAGGAGTCCGCGGCACTGGTGTAAGCGCTGCCTCACTTTACTCTGGCTCTATCTCTGCTTTAAGTGGCTGGTCTTTTACCCGGAGCGGGCGGCCTATCAAACGGGCGGAACCTGGCCGGATTTTTGGCATGAGAGCGGCACCCCTTGGTTTGTGCTCGCGCTCTTTCTCTGGACGCTCGCCTTGCCGCTCTTTGCTCTGTTACGGCGCGTCTTTCCTACAGCGCCGGTGCTGCTTTTAATCCTTGCGCTCAGTCTGCGCCTCGGTGACCTGGACGCTCGTTTGCAGCTCATGGACTTTCTTGCTCTGGACCGTGTGATTGCCTTTGCGCCCTTCTTTTACGGCGGCGTCTTTCTCGGGGAAACGCTTCTCCGCATGGGTAAAGAGGGGCGGATTCCCGCAGTGGGTGCTTCTATTTGTCGCTGCGGGCCTTGCCCTTTATTTTGCCTTCCATAGCGGCGGATGGCTGCATCCCTATCAAAATCTGATTTACGGCGTCTGGTATACACGCTTGGATACTTCCGCGATGCCGGAACTGTTTCGGACGGCGCCCTGGCTTTTGCGCCTCTTCTGGTACTTGGTTTCGGGAATGATCGGTGCGGGCTTTTTTGTGTTCGGGAAGCTGCTCGTCAGAGTTCCGAACTTCGGCGCGGGGCTCACCGAACGCGGGGAACGGAGCCTGCCGATTTATATGTTGCACCGCCCTGTGCGGGACATAGGTCTTTTGCTCGGCTACCCGGCTTATTTTGCGACGCGTCCGCGACTTGCGTTCCCGCTGCTTTTTTTGCTCTCCGTGCTTTTGGTCAGGATTTTTGCCGCGGAGCCCGTGTACCGGCTCTTTCTCGCGGTGCAAAAGCTGCCGGGGAGAGTCTTGGACACCCTTTTCGGGCTATCGGAAAAACGGAGAAAAGCATAATAAATGTGCTAAAATAAAAGGATTGAGAATTGAAAGCGCAGTGCCCGCGGGCCGGGCATTCTGACAGCGGAGGTGAGAAAATGGCAGTGAAACAGAGAAGTTTCGGTACCTTCTCGGAGGGCAGGGAGGCAAAGCTCTATGAGCTCAGCAATCAAGCAGGTGCTTGCGCGCGCTTTACGGATCTCGGCGCGGCTTGGGTCGGCATGGAGTTGCCCGCAGGAGATGGGAAAACGGTCGATGTGATACTGGGCTACGATGATCCCGCGATTTACGAGAGAAATCCGGGCTGTCTCGGCGGCATTGTCGGGCGGCATGCAAATCGCATTGCCGGTGCCTGCTTTGAGCTCGACGGCAAACACTATCAGCTCGCAAAAAACCAGGGGGAAAACAGTCTCCACTCGGGACCGGACGGCTGGTGGAAACGCCTCTTCCGCGCAGAGGTCCTGGAGGAAGAGAATGCGGTCCGCTTCTCGCTGGAAGAGCCGGACGGCAGCCAGGGCTTTCCGGGCGAGCTTTCGTTTCCGTGACCTATCGCCTCACGGCGGATTCCGCAGTGGAAATTCACTATGCGGCGAACTTAAGCGGAGCAAAGCACACGATCTTTAATCCGACGAACCACGCCTACTTTAACCTGGCGGGGCATGACGCGGGGGAGATAAGCGAGCAGGAAGTGCGGATTGACGCGGATTATTTCACGCCGACCGATGCCGTTTCGATTCCGACCGGAGAAGTTCGGGCGGTCGCGGGCACGGCCTTTGATTTTACACGGCAGAAGCCCATAGGACGGGACATTGACGCAGCGGATGAGCAGCTCATTCTGGGGCACGGTTACGACCATAACTTTGCGTTGAACGGCTATGACGGCAGTCTGCTTCTTGCGGCAAGTGCCTCTGATCCGGCGAGCGGCAGAACCCTCTCGGTCTATACGGACCGCCCGGGGCTTCAGTTCTATACGGCGAACTGGCTCGGCGACGGCACGCCGATCGGCAAGGGCGGTGCTGTCTACCAAAGACGCGGCGGCTACTGCTTTGAGACCCAGTGCTTTCCGGATGCGCTACACCACCCAGACTGGGTGCAACCTGTCATCGGCGCAGGCGAGAGCTTCCGGACGACCAGCATCTACCGCTTCGGCGGTTTTTTGAAAACGGAGGGAGCAAACTGAAGCGGCTGTTTATTGCGGAGAAACCGAGTGTAGCGCTCGAATTTGCCCGGGTACTCGGTGTGTCGGGGCGTCGGCAGGACGGTTATCTCGAGTCCGGCGACAGCATTGTGACCTGGTGCGTGGGACATCTCATCACGATGAGCTATCCCGAGGTTTACGATGAGCGCTATAAAAAGTGGTCTCTCGACACCCTGCCCTTTTTGCCGGAGCCCTTCCGCTATGAGGTGATTCCGGAGGTCAAAAAGCAGTTTGAGATTGTGAAGCGCCTGCTGACGCGCGCGGATGTAGACACCATCTATATCTGCACCGACTCGGGGCGAGAGGGAGAGTACATCTACCGCCTGGTCGATCAGATGGCCGGGGTTCCCGCGGAGAAAACGAGAAAGCGCGTCTGGATCGACTCGCAGACCGAGGACGAAATACGGCGCGGTGTCGCGGAGGCAAAGGACTGGAGCGCCTATCAAAATCTCTCGGCGGCGGCCTATCTCCGCGCGAAGGAAGATTATCTGATGGGCATTAACTTTTCCCGCGTGCTCACCCTGCGTTACGGTTCCGCGCTCGCTTCGCTGTTAAAGCAGCGCTACATTGTGGTCTCGGTGGGACGCGTGATGACCTGCGTGCTCGGCATGGTCGTGAAACGCGAGATGGAGATACGCGCCTTTCAAAAGACCGTGTTTTATCGCATTTTCGCAAAGTTCGAAGTGGCGGGGCAGCGCTTTCGGCGAGTGGCGCGCGGAGAAGGGCTCGGCTTACGAGGGCTTTCCCCGTCTCTATAAGAACAACGGCTTTTTAAAGCGTGAAGATGCCGAGGAATTTCTGCGGCAGCTCTCCGCGGCACTCCCGGGCACTGCCGAACTCTTAAAGAACGAGAAAAAGAAGGAAGTCAAGCGGCCGCCTCTTCTTTATAATTTGGCGGAATTGCAGAACGACTGTGCACGGCGCTTTAAGATTAGCCCGGATCAGACTCTTAAGGTCGCGCAGGAGCTCTACGAAAAAAAGTTGATTACCTACCCGAGAACCGATGCGCGCGTGCTCTCTTCGGCGGTCGCAAAGGAAATCCAAAAGAACCTGAGCGGGCTCACGCGGGTACAGGCGGTCGGCGGCTTCGCGCAGGAGGTGCTGACAAACGGCAGTTACAAGGGCATCGCGAAGAGCCGCTATACGGACGACAAGCAGATTACCGACCACTATGCGCTGATTCCGACCGGGCAGGGACTTGGGGCCCTCTCCGGGCTTTCCCCACTCTCCGCTCAGATTTATGAGATGATAGCCCGCCGTTTCCTGGCCGTTTTTTACCCGCCCGTGGTCTATGAAAAGCGCTCTCTGGAGCTCTTGTTCGGAAAGGAGCACTTCTTTGCCGGCGTGCGCTCCCTCACGGAAGAGGGCTGGCTCAAGGTATCCGGCGAGAAGAAGCAGAAGGACAAAGAGGAGAAAGAGAAGGAAGAAGAGGGCGAGGCAGAGAACAGCGGCTCAAAGGCGCTCGCCGAAGCCCTTGCGGCCTGCAAAAAGGGAGAGCGGATTACCGCGGAGCAGTTTGAACTCCGGGAGGGGGAGACCACGCCGCCGAAGCGTTATACCTCGGGCAGCATGATACTCGCGATGGAGAATGCGGGACAGCTGATCGAGGATGAGGAGCTCCGCAGCCAAATTAAGGGATCCGGCATCGGCACCAGTGCGACGCGCGCGGAGATACTCAAAAAACTGGTCGGTAACCGTTACCTTGCGCTGAACGGAAAGACCCAGATTATCACGCCGACCCAGCTCGGCGAATTGATTGCGGTGACCGTCAATCTGTCCATGCAGCCCCTCCTTCGCCCGGAGCTCACCGCGAGCTGGGAAAAGGGGCTCACCATGGTACAGCAGGGCGAAATTACGGAAGAGGCCTATATGGAAAAGCTCCGCGACTTTGTGGCGAGGCGAACGGAGCAGGCGGCGGCGCAGAGTGCGAGCTACCGGCTTCGCGAGGCCTTTGAGGCGAGTAAGCCGTATTATCCGGCGGAGAGGCCGCGCGCGCGCCGCGGCGAAAAGGAGGCAGTAAGTAAATGAAGGCAAGGGAAATAGAAGTAAAAGCGCTGTTTGACTTGACGCACAGCATGGCGGGGGACTTTCTCGCGCAGTTTCGCTATCCCTATGAGGCGCTTCCCGCTCTGGGCGAGTGGATATGTGCGGTAGGTTCGCAGCTTTCGCCGGAGGAGTACGAAGAGCGGGGCGAGCAAATCTGGATTCATAAGAGCGCCAAAGTTGCGCCGAGCGTGAGCCTCACGGGTCCGCTGATTGTCTGTGCGGGAGCCGAGCTTCGCCACTGCGCGTTTTTCCGCGGCAATGTCGTTATCGGTGCGGGCAGTGTGGCCGGCAACTCCTGTGAATTCAAGAATTCGCTGCTCTTTGATTCGGTGGAAGCACCGCACTATAACTATGTGGGCGATTCCATCCTCGGCTACCATGCGCACATGGGCGCGGGTTCGATTACGAGCAATATCAAGTCGGACCGGAAGAATATCGTGATTCGGACCGACGAGGGACCGCTTGAGACCGGTCTTCGAAAAATCGGCGCCATACTCGGCGACTATGTCGAAATCGGTTGCGGTACGGTCTTAAACCCGGGTTCCATTGTCGGGAAAAACACGATGATATATCCGCTCACCTCGGTGCGCGGCCCCGTGCCCGCGAATTCCATTGTGAAGAGCGCGGAGAACATCGTCATAAAACAAAATTGAGAGTTGCCATCCAATACGGCAAGCACACAAAGGCGCACGGACAGTATGTGAATCGGATGGGGAAAGCGGGAGGGAAAGAAAATGATTGACACCAAAGCATTTTTTGCGATTGTGGGTGGCGTATGGCTCCTGCTCTCTGCGATTATGACGAGCATCCGGAAGAAGCGTAACAGTAAGGTGGAGGCCTACCTGACAGCGAACGCGGACAAGGCGCTCCTGCAGCTCTGCGGGAAGAAGTTTTGGATTGACGGTCGGGATCTTGCCCTCTTTGAGACGGTGAGCGCAAAGAAGCTTCAGGAGATTGTTGCGCTCCCGGAGGGTTCGCACAGAATTGCGGGTATTTATGAGAGCCCTGAGGTCCGTGCGCCGGGAAAGAACATCAAGCTGGAGAGCGAGAGGGTGGAATTTGATTTGGAGCTCGAGAAGGGACGCCGCTATTCGATTGCGATGTATGCCTACTCCCCGGATGAGCGGAGAGAATATTGCAAAGGCGATGTGCCGCGCGATGTGCTCAGCATTCCGCTGACGCTGGTCAAGGGGAGCGAGGATGTGAAGGCGTATATCATTGTCTATCAGGATAACGTAGACGAAGGGGAAGAGTCATGACTAGGAAGCTGAGCGATTTAACGCAGGAAGAGCTTTGGCAGCTCTTCCCTATCTTTTTGACAGAGCCGAAGCCGCAGTGGGCAGCGATCTATGCGGCGGCGGAAGCGCGATTCAAAGAGGTCTTGGCAGCCTATGTTCCGTTTCGCATCAGCCATGTCGGAAGTACGGCCATACCCGGAATTTGGGCCAAATATAGTCGATGTGATGATTGAACTGGCCCCGGGGACAGATATGGAGGCCGTGGCGCAGGAGATTGAGGCACAGGGCTTTACGCGGAAGTACACCGAAGAGGGCAGAATCTTTCTGCACTTGGGGTACACCGAGCAGGGCTTTGCGGATGAGGTGATTCATTTGCATCTCCGTTATCGCGGTGACAACGACGAACTCTATTTCAGGGACTATCTGCTGGAGCACCCGGAATGTGCGCGGGAATACGAGGCGCTGAAAATACGACTTTGGAAACAGTATGAGCACAACCGGGATGCCTACACGGAAGGTAAAACCGCGTTTATCCGGAAGCAGACAGAGGCGGCAAAGGCGGCCTACGGCGCGCGGTATGTGTGAGGCCGCGCGCGCCGATGCATTCGCTTGACCTGCTTGCACAGTCGATTTACACTTGAAATCAAGTGTAAGCCCCGTCGCTTTTCCGCGGATGACAGTTGCATAGGCTGCGACAAGTGTGCGAGAAGATGCCCGGTTTCGGCTGTCTGCACCGCTGTCCTGTCTTAGGCAGGCAATACGGCAGGCACAGAAAGGTGCACGGTCAGTCTGTGAAGCGAAGGGGAAGCGGTAAAACAGGGGCTTCAAAAAAGTAGCTACAACGCATTCACTTTTGGAGGGAGAGAAAATGATTGATACAAAGTTGATTGTTGCAATTGTGGTGGGCGTCTGGGCGCTGCTCTTTGTGGTTATGATGAGCATTCAGAAGAAGCGCAAAAGTAAGGCAACGGACTACCGGGCGTCAAATGCGGACAAGGCGCTCCTGCATCTCTACGGAAAGAAGTTTTCGATTGACGGTCGGGACCTGGCTCTCTTTGAGACGGTGAGCGGAGAGAATCTTGAGAAGATTGTCGCGCTTCCGGAGGGCTCCCACAGAATTGCCGGCGTTTATCAGAGCACGGAAGTCAGCGCTTTGGGACAGAACATCAACCTCGAGAGCGAGAAGGTGGAGTTCGATGCAGAGCTCGAGAAGGGACGCAGCTACTCGGTCGCGATGTATGCCTACTCCCCGGAGGAGCGGAGGGAATATTACAAAGGCGATGTGCCGCGCGACGTGCTCAGCGTTCCGCTGACGCTGGTGAAGGGGAGCGAGAATGTGAAAGCGTATATCATCGTCTATCAGGAGAGCTGAGACGAATCATTGTCTATCAGGAGGGCTGAGACGAAAGGGGGAAGAGCTTTGACGGCTCTTCCCCCTTTTTGGCGGAGACAGAGCCGCAGCGGGCGGAGAGCCCTGCCTTGCTTTTCAAAAAACGCTATGTTACGATAATATTGCGGAGGAAGTCTCATTTGGAAGAGGCTTCATCAGATAGGGCCGCGGCCAAACCGCGGTGACAGAAATATGGCTACGGAACGCATTGGATTCGATCACGGATGTGAAGACGGAGGAAATGCATGGAAAGCATTTTTGAGGGCTCCGGTGTTGCCCTGATAACACCGATGAATGACGATCTCACGGTCAATTACGAGAAGCTCGAGGAGCTCATTGAGGAGCAGATTTCCGAGGGCACGGACGCGTTGATTTCCTGCGGAACCACGGGAGAGGCAGCGACACTCACGCACGAAGAGCATCTCCGCGTGATTCAGCGCAGCGTTGAAATTGTAAACCACAGAATTCCGGTTGTCGCGGGCAGCGGCTCCAATTCGACGGACACGGCAATCGAGATGTCAATCGAGTCCGAGAAGTACGGCGCGGACGGTCTCTTGCTGGTTTCCCCCTATTATAATAAGGCGACGCAGAAGGGCTTGATTCACCACTATACGCAGATTGCGCATGCGGTGAAGATTCCCTGTCTGCTCTATAATATCCCGAGCAGAACCGGCCTCACGATTCAGCCGGAGACGGTCGCCCACCTCGGAAAGAATGTTTCGAACATTGTGGGTATGAAGGAAGCAAGCGGCAATTTTACGAATATTCTGCGCACGCTCGAGTTTTTGGACGGCCACGAATTTGACCTCTACTCCGGAAACGACGATCAGATCATTCCGCTCATGTCGCTCGGTGCAAAGGGCGTCATTTCGGTGCTCGCCTGCGTTGCACCCCGCAAGACCCATGAGCTTTGCCGCGCCATGCTGGACGGAGATGTCAAGAAGGCAGCTGCCATGCAGATCGAGGCGGCGGAACTTATCCATCAGCTTTTCATCGAAGTGAATCCGATTCCGGTGAAGACCGCGATGAACCTGATGGGCAAGGAGGTCGGACCGCTGCGTCTGCCGCTCTGCGAGATGGAAACGGCTAATTTGGAGAGCCTTAAGAAGGCAATGAAGGAGTACGGAATCCTGTGATCAGAATTTTATTAAACGGATGTTCCGGCCACATGGGTCGGGAGGTCAGCGCCTTTGCGGCGTCGGATGAAACAGTGAAGATTGTTGCCGGTGTGGACCGCGCGGAACTTGCTGCGGAATACCCGGTCTATGCGGACTTTTCGAAGCTTAGCAAAGAGAGCGCGGATGTCTTAATCGACTTTTCGGTTGCGCCGGCGGTAGATGCCGTACTCGATTTTGTGGAGCGCACGGGCATGCCCGCGGTCATCTGCACGACGGGGCTCAGCGAGGCACAATTAAAGCGCATTGCAAGCCTGCAGGAGAAGGTGGCCATCCTTCGGAGCGCAAATATGTCGCTCGGTGTGAATCTTCTGATGAAGCTCGCTGCGGAAGCGGCAAATGTGCTCGCGGCGAAGGGCTTTGACATTGAAATTGTCGAGAAGCATCACAGAAGAAAGGTGGATGCGCCGAGCGGAACCGCGCTTGCCATTGCGGACGAGATCAACGCAGCTTGTAACGAGCGCTTTCACTATGTCTATGACCGCGAGCCGCGGCACACGGCGCGGGAACAGGACGAAATCGGCATTTCCGCGGTGCGCGGCGGCACGATTCCGGGAGACCACGATGTGCTTTACGCCGGTGAAGACGAGGTGTTGAGCTTAAGTCACCGCGCGTATTCGCGCCGCATTTTTGCGCAGGGCGCAGTGGAGGCAGCAAAGTTTCTCGCGGGACAGAAGCCGGGACCTTATACCATGGCGGATGTCATCGCGGCGAGTTTGGAAGCATAAGAGGAAAGAACGGGATGGAAAAGAGAGAGAGCATCGGCGGCACTGCCGTGACGCGCATGTATGCGACGGATGACACGGCGGTGACTCTGGTCGAATGGCTTGACATTGTGGCGGATGCGGAGGGAAACGAAGAGACGGTCGCAGACAAGGGCATTGTCGCAAGCCGTATGACAGCAAGCCTCTTTCGCTATCTCGAGACCAAGGGAATTCGAACGGCATTTCTGGAAGAAATCTCGGCGCGGGAATTAAGTTTCCGCGCCGTGCATCGTTATCCCTTTGATCTCGTGGTGCGAAATTTCAGCGCGGGCAGCTTTGCGGAAAAGACCAAGGTTCCGGAGGGAAAAGCACTGGCGCGACCGTCGGCGGAACTTCGGAATCGCCGCGAGGGAGAGGCGCGCTATGCCTTAAACGGCTATGAGGCGCTGGCCCTGGAATTGGTCAAAGAAGAGGATTTGCGGAAGATGATACAGACGGCATTTCGCATCAACGAAGTGCTGACGGCCTACTTTGCGGAGCGTCGGGTGGATTTGATTGACCTCTCGCTTTCTTTCGGTCGGAATAAGGAGGAGTTGGTTCTGACCGGCGCTTTGTCGCCGGACAATATGCGGCTCTGGGACCGGGATACGCATGAGCGTCTGGACGCGGACCGCTTCCGGAGGCGACTCGGCAATGTGCGCGAGGCCTATCTCGAAATTTATAAGCGCCTCGGCATCGGCTCCTTAAAGCCGGAAGAACTGCTCGGCTGAGTGCGGAGAGGAGTATACGCATGGAAGCGGAACAGACCAGAATTGCCGTGATGAGCATCATTGTCGAGGACAGGGAGAGCGCGGAAGCCCTGAACCGACTTTTGCACAACTACGGAAACTATATCATCGGACGCATGGGGCTGCCCTATGAGAAGAAGAAACTCAGTCTCATGTCGGTCGCCCTGGATGCGCCCGAAAACATTATTTCGGAGCTCGCCGGCAAGGTGGGCAACCTTCCGAACATCAGCGTGAAGACAGCCTATGCAAAACGCTGAGACAAGGGCACTCGCACTGCTTGACAAATTGGAGCGGGAGCGGGGGCTTACCACGGAAGAATACAGTGAGTTATTAAGTGCGCACACGGAGGCGCTGCAGCGAGAAGCTGCGGCGCGCGCGGTGCGGCTTCGAAAACAAATTTACGGGGATCAGGTGTTCACACGGGGGCTCATCGAGTTCACGAGTTACTGTAAGAACGACTGTCACTACTGCGGCCTGCAGCGGAGCAATGCGGAGGCAGAGCGCTATCGGCTCTCTGAGGAGGATATACTCCTCTGTTGCCTGGAAGGCTACCGGCTCGGCTTTCGCACCTTCGTCTTGCAGGGCGGGGAAGACCCGTACTTTAACGATGACAGGCTTGTCCGTATTGTCCGCGCAATCAAGGCGCAACACCCGGACTGTGCGCTCACGCTCTCCATCGGCGAGCGGACGCATGAGAGCTATCAGCGTCTCTTTGATGCGGGTGCGGACCGCTATCTTCTTCGCCATGAGACCGCGAACGAGGCACACTATCAAAAACTGCATCCGCCGGAGCTCTCGCTCCGCCATAGGCTCGACTGCCTCGAGGATTTGAAGCGTATAGGCTATCAGGTGGGCTGCGGCTTCATGGTGGGATCTCCCGGACAGACCGTTGCTACCCTCGCCGAGGATCTTAGCTTTATTCAGGAGTTTCAGCCGGCCATGTGCGGCATAGGTCCCTTTATTCCGCAGCACGCGACCGTGTTCCGGGACGAGAAGCAGGGGGATTTGAATCAGACCCTCTTTTTGCTCTCTTTACTCCGGATTTTACAGCCGAATCTCTTATTGCCTGCAACAACGGCGCTCGGCACCATTCACCCACTCGGACGGGAGATGGGCATACAGGCGGGGGCAAATGTCGTGATGCCCAATCTGTCTCCGGTCGAAGTCCGGAAAAAATATCTGCTCTACGACAATAAAATCTGCACCGGAGACGAGTCGGCAGCCTGCCGCTCCTGTTTAAACCGGCGCATGGAATCCATAGGCTACCGACTGACCGAGACCCGCGGGGACGCGATACCGCTCCCTTCGCCATCGGCGCTCGAATAGTACCCCAATATCATTTCAATCTGAACGGAACGGAAAACACCGAACCGCAAGAAAGGAAACCTTTCATGGCTGTATCTGCAAGCACATCTTATAACCCTGCCTCTCTTTCGGCAGAGGAGTTTATTTCCCCACGAAGAAATCTTAGAGACCCTTCGCTATGCGGAGGAAAACAAACACAACGAAGAACTGATCGATCGCATACTCGAAAAGGCGCGCCCCAAGTATGAGGGCGGGAAAGTCCGCTGTGAGGGACTCACGCATCGAGAAGCCTCGGTCTTATTGGCGTGCGATCTTCCCGAAAAAAATGCCGAGATGATGAAAATGGCGGAGGAAATCAAGCTCGCCTTTTACGGAAACCGCATCGTTCTCTTTGCGCCGCTCTACCTCTCGAACTACTGCGTGAACGGCTGTACCTACTGTCCCTACCATGCGGAAAACAAGCACATCAAGCGGAAAAAGCTGACGCAGGAAGAAGTGCGGCAGGAGGTCATTGCGCTTCAGGATATGGGACACAAGCGCCTTGCGCTTGAGGCGGGCGAGGATCCCCTGCACAATCCGATTGACTATATCTTAGAGTGCATCCAAACGATTTACGGCATCCACCATAAAAACGGAGATATACGCCGCGTCAACGTGAACATAGCGGCGACCACGGTCGAAAACTACCGGAAACTCCGGGATGCCGGCATCGGCACCTATATCTTATTCCAGGAGACCTACCACAAGGAGAGCTATGAGGCGCTGCACCCGACCGGCCCGAAGCACGACTACCGCTACCACACCGAGGCCATGGACCGCGCGATGGAGGGCGGCATCGATGACGTGGGAATCGGCGTGCTCTTCGGGCTCGACAAGTACCGCTATGAATTCGCGGGACTTTGATGCACGCGGAACATCTGGAAGCCGTACACGGCGTGGGTCCCCATACCATCAGCGTGCCGCGCCTCAAAAAGGCGGACGATATCGACCCGAGCAAGTTCGAGAACGGCATCGACGATGAGACCTTCCTAAAGATCATTGCCTGCATCCGCATCGCGGTTCCCTATACGGGCATGATTATCTCGACCCGCGAGTCGGAGGCGGTGCGCGGAAAAGCACTTCGTGTCGGCATTTCTCAGATTTCCGGCGGCTCCCGCACCTCGGTCGGCGGCTATGCGGAGGAGGAGAGAGAGTGCACGATACCGAGCAGTTCGACGTCTCGGATCAGAGGACCCTGGATGAAGTGCTGCTCTGGCTCATGCGGGACGGTTTCCTGCCTTCGTTCTGCACGGCCTGCTACCGCGAGGGGCGCACGGGCGACCGCTTCATGAGTCTTTTAAAGAGCGGTCAGATTCACAACTGCTGCCATCCGAACGCGCTCATGACGCTCGCGGAATACTTGACCGACTACGCTTCCGAGGAGACCAAGGAGACCGGAAAGGCCTTGGTGGAAGCCGAGCTCACGAGCATCCCGAATGAGAGAAGCCGCGCGATAGCTGCGGAGAATATCAAAGAGATTTACGCTTCGAACCGCCGGGATTTCCGCTTCTGAGATTCGGCACTGTACGGATGCCCTGTTCTGCTGGACAAGAGAGATATGATAAGTTAAGATTGACTATCGGTAGTCAAACCTAATCAAAGAAAGGAGGTATACGCTACGAGACAAACAAAATGGCTTGTTCTCTGCCTGATACTCGCAGCGCTGGCCTCGGCGGTCGTCACGCTTTGTATGGGGGCAGTGCGAATTCCGGTCGAAACGACCTGGGCCGTTTTACAGCGCCATCTCTTCGGGCAAAGCGGTCGCAGCATTCCGGTTTCGATGGAGCAGATTGTCTGGCAAATCCGCGTGCCGAGAATTATCCTCGGTTTTCTCGCGGGGAGCGGTCTTGCGCTCTGCGGCTGCGTGATGCAGGCGGTCGTGCAGAATCCCAATGGCAGATCCCTATATACTCGGCGTTTCGGCCGGAGCGACACTCGGCGCAACGGGCTCTCTGTTTCTCGGCGTCGGCATTGTGTCGGGCTTCTGGGCGTTTCTCGGCGCGGGTCTTGCCTGCTTTCTGGTGCTCGCCCTCGCCTCGGCGGACGGCAAGACCACCTCGGTCAAGCTGATTCTCGCCGGCATGATTGTAAATGCGCTGCTCACCGCGTTTTCCAATTTTATCATTGCGGTCGCCGGCAATTCCGACGGCATCATGTCGATTAAGTTCTGGACCATGGGATCTCTGACCCGCGCCGGCTGGAAGAATATCGGGCTCATTGCGGTGATTGTTCTGCTGGCCGCGCTCTTTTTCATGAGTCAGGCGAGAACCTTGGACGGGCTGTTACTCGGCGAAGAGGCAGCTGTCACAATCGGCATCGATACCTTTCGCTGCCGTCTCGTGTACCTTCTGGTGCTCTCGCTGCTCACGGGCGCTCTGATTTCGGCCAGCGGCACGATAGGCTTTGTGGGGCTCATCATCCCGCATCTCGCGCGGGCTCTGGTCGGCACGGCACATCGAAGACTCTTGCCGGTCGCGGCGCTCTCCGGGGGGCTCTTCATGCTCTGGGTCGATGCGCTTGCGCGGAGTTTACTGCCGAACACGGAGCTGCCGGTCGGCATATTCACGGCTTTAATCGGTGCCCCCTTCTTTGTCTATGTGATGGTGCGGAAACGTTACGGATTCGGAGGCAAATAAATGAGACTGGAAGCAGAAAACATCTCGGTCTCGATCGCCGGAAAATCCATTGTGAAAAACGTGACGCTCGATGTGCCGGAGCACAAGTTCTCGGCTCTCCTCGGTGCAAACGGGAGCGGCAAGACCACCTTGCTTCGCGCGATTTACAAGACCCAGAAGACGGACAGCGGCACAGTGCGGCTTGACGGCGAGGACATTGCCCGCTTTTCGGGCAAGAAAATTGCGCGCCGCATGGCGGTCATGGGGCAGTTCAATCAGATTAATTTTGACTATACGGTCATGGACATTGCGCTGATGGGGCGCTATCCGTTTCACACGCTGCTCGAGCGGGAAAAGGACAGGGATTATGAGGCGGCGCTCGAGGCGCTTTCGAAGGTCGGCATGAAAGACTACCGCGCCCGGAACTTTCAGTCGCTCTCGGGCGGCGAGAAGCAGCGCGTCGTCTTGGCGCGCGCACTCACGCAAAACCCGAAAGTCCTGATTCTGGATGAGCCGACGAACCACTTGGACATTCGCTACCGGCTTGAAATTCTGTCCATCATCAAAGACCTCGGCATCACGGTGCTTGCGGCGCTGCACGACCTCGGGCTGGCCGCGCAGTACTGCGACTATCTGTATCTCATGCGGCAGGGCGAAATCGTGGAGAGCGGCGTGCCGGAAGAGGTGATGACACCCGAAACCATACGGAGAATTTTTGAAGTCGAGGCAGCGGTGTACCCGAGTCCCCTTGACGGAAAGCTCATGATTCAGTATCTCTGACAACGGCGTTTGGCAACAGAAGTTTTAGCGGAGATTCCGCAGAAAGAGAAGATTATGAAGAAAAAGACCACGCTTTTACCGCTCGCGGCAGTCGCGGCGGCATTGATGATTACCGCTTGCGGACAAAAGGCAGCGAGCTCCGAGACGAGCGCCGCAAACGCTTCGGAGACGGAGAGCAAGGCAGGTACCGAGAACGGTGCTTCGGCAGAGAGCAGCACCGAGGCGAAAAACAGTGCGGCTGCAAAGACTGTATACCCCTTGGCGCTTACGATTTACGATGCCGAGGGCAAGGAAGTCGAGATGAGCTATGCCCATGCGCCGGAACACGTGCTCTCGACCCAGCTCTCGATGACCGAGCTTCTGATTAAGCTCGGATTAAAAGATAAGATTGTCGCGGTCTTTGACAATGACAATGCGCTGAAGGGCGACATTGCGACCGAGATTGCCTCCTTAAAGAGTCTCGGCGACAAGAAGTCGGTCTCGAAGGAGAGCATACTTGCGCTCGAGCCGGATTTGATTCTCGGCAAGGGTCCCCTTATGTTCACCGACACGGCAATCGGCACGGTGCAGTCCTATCAGGAACTCGGCATTCCGGTCTACACCGAACTCGCAAGCGCTTCGATCGAGCAGTCGCTCGAGAACATTCCGGAGGATGTTCGCAACATCGGCAAAATCTTTGATGTGCAGGAGAAGGCGAATGCGTATGCGGACGAACTTGACAAGCGAATCGACGCGCTGCTCACCAAGGTCAGCAACCAAAAGGGAGAGCCGAAGAAGGTGCTCTTTATGGCGGGCTATACGGACGGCACCTTTGCCGGCTTCAACTCGAAGATGAGCAGCTGTATGTTAAAGACCCTGAACGCGGAAAATGTGCTCGAGAAGGGCGGCAACGGCCTCACGCTCGAAAATCTGATTTCGATGAATCCGGATGTGATTGTCTATGTGCGCTCGGATCGCTTTGCGGCGGCGGATGTGAATGCAGTCGCTTCGCTCAGCGAAAATCAGGTGGTGCAGGATGTGCCCGCAATCAAGAACAAGAAGATCATCGAGATGGACTATGACGATGTGATGGACTACGGCGCGCGCGTCATTGACTCCGCCGAGAAGCTCTATGACTTCATGTATGAGAAATAAGCGATTTACCCGAGGAAGGCGGATGGGCGGAAGGCTCATCCGCCTTTTTTCGGAAGCATACGAGAATAAAGCAGAACGAAGAAAGACAGGCTTCAGAAAGCCGGGAGTCAGAGAGACAGAAATTAAGAGAGACAGAAATCAGAGAGGAAGCAGCGCATGCAAGAATTCGGAGCAAGCGAAATTTCGCGCCTGTATCGGTATTTTCGGCGCGAGAAATGCGGGTAAGTCAAGTCTTTTTAACGCGCTTTCCGCGCAGAAAGCAGCACTGGTCTCGGACACACCGGGAACGACCACGGACCCGGTCAAAAAGACCATGGAGATTTTGCCGCTCGGGCCTATCACCCTAATCGACACCCCGGGCATCGATGACGAAGGGGAACTCGGCAGAGAACGTGTGCGGCGCGCCGAGGAGATGCAAAAGCGCTGTGACGCGGCAGTGCTCTGTCTCGCGGGGAAAAAAGAGGCGGGAGCGGCGGAGGAGCGACTCTTTCGTGCGCTCGCGGCACAGGGAATTCCGCTTTTGGCGGTCATCACCAAGGCGGAAGCGCTCACGGAGACCGAGCGCAGGGAGGCAGAGGCTTACTTCAGAGGGCTTCTTACACGCTGCGGGGCCAAGGTCAAGGATATTTATCTTTGTTCCGCCGTGAGCGGAGAAGGCATAGAGGAAGTTAAGACTGCCATCGGCATGCTTCCGCGTAAGGCGGAAAAGAAGGCGCTGCTCATGGATCTCGTTGCGCCCGGTGACACAGTCGTCCTTGTCTGTCCGCAGGATGAATCCGCGCCGCGCGGTCGCCTTATTTTGCCGCAGCAGATGGCGGTGCGAGAGCTTTTGGACGGCGGAGCCTTTCCCTTTCTCTGTCAGCCGGAGGGACTGCCTGCCCTGCTCTCGGCCCTTCGTGAGCCCCCGGCTCTCATCATCACGGACTCGCAGGCGTTTGCCGAAGTTGCCGCCTGCATTCCCGCGGAGCAGCCGCTCAGTTCCTTCAGTATGTTGCTGGCCAGACAGAGCGGCGTGCTCGAAACGGCATTAAGCGGTGCGGCGGCAATCGCGCAGCTTCGTGAAGGCGACGCTGTCTTGATATCGGAGGGCTGTACCCATAAGAGACAATGTAAGGACATCGGCACGGTGAAGCTCCCGAAGCTACTCGAAAAGGCCTCGGGGAAAAACTCCGCTTTTACTTCAGCTCCGGCCACGAGTTCCCGGAGGACTTGCGCGAAAAAGAGATACGGCTGGTGGTGCACTGCGGTGCCTGTATGCTTGGGGATACGGAGCTTTTGTCGCGCTTTCAAGAGAGCCGCAACGCGGAAATACCGATTACCAATTACGGTGTGGCCCTCGCCGCGATGCAGGGCATACTGCTGCGCGCGGCCGTGCCGCTACTACAGAAAAAGCAATCCCGGTATTGAGTCGAAGTGTATTCGTGATTGCGACAAAGCGGGAAGCAGTCGTCAACGGACAGTGGCGACAGAGATGTTTCCGTTTGTTCTCGTAGGAAAAGGAGAAGTAGCGGTTTCGTTCTCACGGCTCTTGCGAAGAAGAGTATACAGTCCATCTTCGTTCGGATGCGGCGTCCGCTTGTGATATCGTGGTTGCGAAATACCGGAGACTCTGTTTCGCTTCGGAGCATGTTTCCTGTATGCAGTGGGACTGGAGTTAAGCCTGTATTCGTGCTAGAATATATACTGTTTATGGAAATTGGAGTAGTCTGCCAATCGGAACAAGAAGGAGACCGCATATGCAAAAAGAATACAATAAATACCTGAGTCCGCTCTCCGAGCGCTATGCCTCGGCGGAGATGCAGTATTTGTTTTCACCGGAGAAGAAGTTTCGCACCTGGAGAAAACTCTGGATTGCACTCGCAGAGACAGAGAGGGAACTCGGACTTCCGATTACGGAGGGGCAGATTGCGGAATTAAAGGCGCATGCCGAGGATATCAACTACGAAGTCGCCGAGGCGAGAGAGCGAGAAGTGCGTCACGATGTGATGAGCCATGTCTATGCCTACGGCACGCAGTGCCCGAGCGCAAAGGGCATCATCCACCTCGGTGCAACCAGCTGCTATGTGGGCGATAACACAGATATCATTCTCATGACGGAGGGACTCCGCATTGTGCGCCGCGAACTCCTGAATGTCGTTGCGGAGCTCGCAAACTTCGCGGAGAAGTATAAAAACCTTCCGACCCTCGCCTTTACCCACTTCCAGCCGGCGCAGCCGACCACGGTCGGAAAGCGCGCCACGCTCTGGATGAACGAGCTCCTTCTGGATCTCGAGGATCTGGACCATGTGCTCGCGAACATGAAATTGCTCGGCTGCAAGGGCACCACGGGCACGCAGGCTTCGTTCAAGGAGCTCTTTGAGGGCGACGAAGAGAAGATTAAAAAGATCGATCCGATGATTGCGGAGAAGATGGGTTTCTCGGCCTGTGTCCCGGTCTCCGGACAGACCTACTCGCGGAAGATTGACACCCGCGTTCTGAACGTACTCGCGGGGATTGCGCAGAGCGCGCACAAGTTCTCGAATGACATCCGTCTCCTGCAGCACCTAAAGGAGGTTGAGGAGCCTTTTGAGAAGAGCCAGATCGGCTCCTCGGCCATGGCTTACAAGCGTAACCCCATGCGCTGCGAGCGCATGGCGAGCCTCGCAAACTATGTGATGAGCGATGTGATGAACCCGATGCTTGTCGCGAGCACCCAGTGGTTCGAGCGCACGCTCGACGACTCCGCGAACAAGCGTCTCTCGATTCCGGAGGGCTTCCTCGCGGTCGACGGCATTCTTCGCCTGTATATGAACGTCGTGGACGGCCTCGTGGTCTACCCGAAGGTCATTGAGAAGCGCCTCATGGCAGAGCTTCCGTTCATGGCGACCGAGAACATCATGATGGATGCGGTCAAGGCGGGCGGCGATCGCCAGGAACTGCACGAGAAGATACGCGAACTCTCGATGATTGCGGGTCAGCACGTCAAGGCAGAGGGCAAGGACAACGACCTCCTCGCGCTGATTGCGGCCGATCCTTCCTTCCGCCTGAATCTGGAGGACCTCGAGAAGACCATGCAGCCGGAGCGCTATACCGGCAGAAGTGCGGAGCAGGTCACGGATTATCTCCGCGAGGTGGTCAAGCCCTTGCTCGCGGAAAATCAAAGCGAGCTCGGCGAAAAGGCAGAGATTCAGGTCTAAGGCTTTCGGAGAGAGGAGAAGATTATGTCAGTCAAAGCAATTGTCGGCGCCAACTGGGGCGACGAAGGTAAGGGTAAGATTACGGACGTGCTCGCACAGGATGCGGACATTGTGGTCCGCTACCAGGGCGGTGCAAATGCGGGACACACGATTATCAACCACTACGGCAGATTTGCGCTTCACCTTCTGCCCTCCGGTGTATTCTCGGAGCGAACCACCAACATCATCGGAAACGGTGTCGCGTTTCACATCCCCTCGTTTGTGAAGGAACTCGCAGACATTGAGGCGAAGGGCGTTCCGGCCCCGAAGGTTCTGGTCTCCGACCGCGTGCAGCTATTGATGCCCTATCACATTCTGCAGGACAGCTACGAGGAGGCGAGACTCGCAGGCAAGGCCTTCGGTTCCACAAAGTCCGGCATCGCGCCCTTTTACTCGGACAAGTACGCGAAAATCGGCATTCAGGCGGCAGAGCTCTTCGATGAGGCGGCGCTTCGCGAGAAGGTAGAAAACATCTGCACCATTAAGAATGCGCTCTTCGTGCATCTCTATCATCAAGAGCCGCTGAAGGCGGATGAGATTATGCAGACCTTGGCGGAGTACCGTGAGGCGATTGCCCCCTATCTCGCGGATACGGGCGCTTTCCTCACCGAGGCACTGCACGCGGGCAAAACCGTCCTCGTCGAGGGCCAGCTCGGCTCGCTCAAGGACCCGGACCAGGGCATTTACCCCATGGTCACGAGTTCTCATACGACGGCGGCTTTTGCGGCGGTCGGAGCAGGCTTCCCGCCCTATGAGTTAAAGGACATTGTGACGGTCACCAAGGCTTACTCGAGTTCGGTCGGCGCAGGTGAGTTTGTCTCCGAGATTCTCGACGAGACCGAGGCAGAGGAGCTCAGAAAGCGCGGCGGCGATAAGGGCGAGTACGGTGCGACCACCGGAAGACCGCGCCGCGTCGGCTGGTTTGATGCGGTCGCAACCCGCTACGGCTGCCGCGTTCAGGGCAGCACCGAGGTTGCGCTCACGGTTTTGGATGCGCTGGGCTATCTCGACGAGATCCCGGTCTGCACGGGTTACGAGCTGGATGGTAAGGTCATAGACTACTTCCCGGTGACCCCGCTCTTAAAGCGCTGCAAGCCGGTGCTTACGGTGCTGCCGGGCTGGAAGCAGGATATTCGCGGCATCACGCGCTATGAGGAACTCCCGGAGAACTGCCGGAACTATGTCGAGTTCATCGAGAAGCAGATCGGCGTGCCGATTACGATGGTCTCGAACGGACCGGGCCGAGAGGAACTGATTCACCGCAAGAAGTAAGAAAAGAACTTTGTGGCAGTGGCATAGTCGTTTGAGAAAAGGAGGATTTTGTCATGGATCTTGCATTGCTTCGCACCCTTGTTCCCGTTATCCTCGCCGTTTTCTTTCTGGGCATCATACTTTCCGGTTATGTCAAGGCACCGCCGGACAAGGCATTCATCATCTCGGGGTATCGTAAGACGCCGAAGATTTTAATCGGACGGGCAGGTGTTAAAATTCCGCTCCTCGAGCGTCTCGATGTCCTTTACCTCGGCCAGATGACGGTCGATATCAAGACCGAGCAGTCGGTGCCCACGACGGACTTTATCAACGTCAATGTGGACGCGGTCGCTAAGGTGCGAATTGCGCCGGACAGCAAGGGCATTGAAAAGGCGTCCCGAAACTTCCTGAATAAGAAACCCGAGCAGATTGCTATGGACTTGCAGGATTCTCTGCAGGGTAACATGCGTGAAATCATCGGCACGCTGACCTTAAAGGACATCAACACCAACCGCGATTCCTTCTCGGATCAGGTGATGATGAAGGCGGCTGCCGATATGGAGAAGCTCGGCATCGAGATTCTCTCCTGCAATATTCAAAATGTGACGGATGAGAAGGGACTCATCAACGACCTCGGCGCGGACAACACTTCAAAGATCAAGAAGGATGCCGCGATTGCGAAGGCACAGGCGGACCGCGACGTTGCGATTGCGCAGGCTGAGGCAAACAAGGCCGCAAACGATGCGCGTGTACAGGCAGACACCGAGATTGCGCAGAAGAACAACGAACTCGCAATTCGTCAGTCGGAACTGAAGGTCATTTCCGATACGAAGAAGGCAGAGGCCGATGCCGCTTACGAGATTCAGAAGCAGGCGCAGGAGAAGAATATCCAGATTGCGACGGTTAACGCCGCAATTGCAAAGGCAGAGCGTGACTCCGAGCTGAAGAAGCAGGAAGTCGCGGTCATGCAGCAGGCCCTCGACGCCGAAATCAACAAGAAGGCCGATGCCGAGAAGTACCGTGTGGAGCAGGCGGCTGCCGCTGAACTCGCAAAGCGCCAGAGAGAGGCGGAGGCGAGAAAGTACGAGCAGGAGAGAGAGGCAGAGGCGAGAAAGGCTGTCGCAGAGGCTGCAAAGTACGCTGCGGAGCAGGAGGCAAGCGGTATCCGCGCGAAGTACGAAGCGGAGGCAAGCGGTATTGCCCTGCGCGGTAAGGCGGAGGCAGAGGCGAGAAGAGCCGTGGGTCTTGCGGAAGCTGAGGCCATGGAAAAGAAGGCCGAGGCTTACCAGAAGTACAACAATGCCGCAATGGCGGAGATGCTGATCAAGGTGCTTCCGGACATTGCAAGTGAGATTGCGAAGCCGCTCGCGCAGATTGATAAGATTACGATCATCGGCGGCAGCGGCAGCAATGAGAACGGCGTGTCGCAGCTTGCGTCGAATGTACCCGTTGTCATGGGCAAGCTCTTTGAGTCGATGAAGGAGACCACGGGCATCGATCTCGGCGAGATTATGCGCGCGGGTACCTATGACGCGAAGGTGAACCGTAACCTCAATGTGACCGGTCTGGAGCACGCCAATGTGTGCACAGAGGGAATCAAGCAGGCACCGGCGGAAGCGGAACCCACACAGCAGGCGGTAGCACAGGCGGAGGATACAAATCCGACCGATAAGCACCACGACAAAAAGGCACACTGACAGTGTAACGATAAAAAATACGTCAGCGGATTCAAAGTCCGCTGACGTATTTTTGAGTTATAGGACAAATAGAGTCGGTAGTCCACCTCGCAACGCCGGTAGAACCAAGCGTTGGGGCTGTCTTCTTTGAAACAATCTTATTATTACGTTGAAAAATCAGCTCGCGCTCAGCGCCTCGTGTGGCGCGTGATCAGCAAAAAGCCGTAAATCACAACCGGGACGGTGATGTCCATAAAGATAAGAGCGCGGAGCAGGGGGGCGCGGTCGAGGCCGCCGAAGAGCCCCACAATGAGGGTTGCAAGCAGTATGAGAATCAAAAAGAGGGCCAGAGCAAAGCTGAATACACGTTTCATCACAGTATCTCCTTCAACGGTTCTCAGTCTGCAAGCGTTTCCCAGCGCTCATAGCAGTCTGCGAGTTCTTCCTCCGCGCTGTCCTTCCGCTTTTGGATTGCGAGGAGAGCGGCGGCATCCCTCTGATTTTCGGGGAGCAGAAATTCCTCTTCAATGCCGCGGAGCGTGTCTTCAAGTTCGGCAATGCGCTGTTCTAAGGCCTCGAGTTCGGCGCGGCGCTTTTTCTCCGCGGCCTTCTGTGCCTTCTGCGTCTTATAGTCCTCGGCACTTGTAGAGGGACTCTCGTTTTCTTCCCCCTTCGCCGCGACGGCGCTCGCGGGGAGCGCGGCGCGCTCGGCATCTGCTTTTTTCTCGAGATAGTAGTCGTAATTGCCGATGTAGTTCACAAGGCAGCCGGAGGTTAGATTCAAAATGCGGGTCGCAGTGCGGTTGATGAAGTAGCGGTCATGGGACACGTAGAGCACTGTGCCGGGAAAGGCGCGGATGGCGCGCTCCAGAATCTCCTTACTTTCCATGTCGAGGTGGTTGGTCGGCTCGTCGAGGAGCAAAAAGTTGGCGTGGGAGAGCATGAGCTTTGCCAGTGAGACGCGGCCGCGCTCGCCGCCCGAGAGATCCTTGATGCGCTTAAAGACATCGTCCCCGGTGAAGAGGAAGGCCGCAAGCATGTTGCGGACCTCGGTGTTGTTCATATCGGGCCAAGTGTCCTGCAGCTCTTCAAAGAGTGTTTTTTCCGGATGCAGCACCTGGTGCTCCTGATCGTAGTAGGAGCAGAAGACCTTGGTGCCCAGCGTCACGGAGCCACTGTCCGGCGGAAGCAAGCCGTTGATGATTTTAAGCAGCGTGGTCTTGCCGGTACCGTTTCCGCCCATAATTGCGACATGCTCGCCGCGCTTTAAGGAGAAATTGAGGTCCGAAAAGAGTAGGTTGTCGCCGAAGGCCTTGCTGAGTCCCTGTACTTCAAGTACATCCTTACCGCTGACCTCATCCGGCGTAAAAAAGAGCCCCATGTTCTTTTTGCTCTCATAGGGATTGTCAAGACGCTCGACCTTGTCGAGCAGCTTCTCGCGGCTCTCGGCGCGTTTAATAGATTTCGCGGTTAAAGGAGCGGAGCTTTTGAATAACCGCCTCCTGATGCTTGATTTCCGCCTGCTGGTTTTCATAGGCGCGAGCGGCAGCCTCGGCGAGCGCCTCCTTCTTTTCGGTGAATTGCGTGTAGTTGCCCTCATAGGTGTTGACGCGGCCGTGACTCAAATCAAAGATTTTATTGACAACACGATCCAAAAAGAAGCGGTCATGCGAGACAATTAAAACAGCGCCCGGATAATTCATGAGATAACTCTCAAGCCATTCGATGCTCTCGAGGTCCAGGTGGTTGGTCGGCTCGTCGAGCAGAATTAAGTCGGGCTGTTCCAATAAAAGTTTGCCGAGAAATACACGGGTTTTCTGCCCGCCGGAGAGCGAAGAGAGCGGTCGTCCGGCATCGGCCTCACCGAAGCCGAGACCGCGAATAATGCCGCTCACCCGGCTTCGCGCCGCATAGCCGTCCATGAGCTCGTAGCGGTGCTCGGTCTCCGTGTACAGCGCGAGCAATTTTTCAAGGTCTGCCCCCTCGCTGTGTTTCATTTCCGCCTGCAGTTCGGCGAGCCGCGTCTCCAGGTCCAGAATGGGCTGAATGACTTTGGTGAGCTCTTCTTCAATTGTGAGCTCGGAGTCGAGTGTGTTATCTTGGTGAAGATAGCCCATGCTGCAGCCTTTTTTCAGCGTGACTTCACCGCCGTCCCGAGCAAGTTCTCCGGTCAGTAGATTTAAGAGCGTACTCTTTCCGGCGCCGTTCGGGCCGACAATCGCCGCCTTATCGTGTTCGTTCAGAAAAAAGGAGGCATCTTCTATGACGGTCTCCCCCACAAAACTCTTTTTTAAATGCGCGGCATTCAATATCATAAGCACTCCGTTTTCTTAAGCTCTTACAAAGCATACTCCGCTGTAGTATATCGAAACGGCGTTGGATTGACAAGGCAGAGAAAAATCCCTATACTTACAAACTAAGCGTAATACTGCTACTGGGTTTTAAGACGTAAGAAAGTAGGAAGTGAAAGTTTGAAGGACAAAGTATCCTCGGCGGTCATTCAACGTCTGCCACGCTACTATCGATATCTCTCGGATTTGCTGGAAGAGAACGTGGACCGCATCTCCTCAAGCGATCTTGCGGCGCGCATGCATGTCACGGCTTCGCAGATTCGTCAGGATTTGAATACCTTCGGCGGTTTCGGACAGCAGGGCTACGGCTATCATGTGGAGCATTTACATGCCGAAATCGGAAAGCTGCTCGGCATCGATCAGCAAAAATATATTGTCATCATCGGCGCCGGCCACCTGGGACAGGCGCTCGCAAATTATCAGAATTTTACCAAGCGCGGCTTTCAGGTGAAGGCACTTTTTGATATCGATCCCGAGGTGGTCGGCAGAACCATTCAAGGTGCGCAGGTATTTCCCTTGGACTATCTGGAAGCGTATCTCGAAAAGAATGCCATTGACATTGCGACCTTGACACTCCCCAGGGACCGCGCCATTGAGGTTGCAAAGCGGCTTTGCCGCTGCGGCATTAAGGCAATTTGGAATTTTGCACACACGGATCTTCAGGTGGATGAGGATGTGCTCGTTGAGAATGTGCACCTCTCGGAGAGCCTGATGCAGCTTTCGTACCGCATGATTGCGGCGCGGCGAAAACTGCAAAAAACGGAGGAAGCTTGATACTGGGACTCGGAAGCGATCTGATCGAGATTGCTCGCATAGAGAGGGCGGCGCGACAGGAGCATTTTCTGACGCGGGTGTTCACAGAGGAAGAGCGGCGGCAGTCGGGGGGAAACATGGCTTTTCTCGCCGGCTGTTTTGCTGTGAAAGAGGCTGTCGTGAAGAGTTTCGGGACCGGTTTCCGGGGAATTACGCCTGCGGAAATCGAAGTGTTGCGAGATAGGCTCGGCAAGCCCTATGTAAGCCTTACGGGAGCCGCCGCCGCGCAGTGCGAAGCGCTCGGTGCGGCGCTTCCGCTGGTGAGTATCAGCAACACAAAGACGCACGCCATGGCAGTCGCAGTCCTGGAACGCCTTTCGTAGGCGGGAGGAAGTCATGAGACAGGAGACAGACGGGGTCTTGGTTCTGGAAGAGAGCGATCTCTGTCGCATTCCGGTGAGACAGAAGAGAGCCAACAAGGGGACTTACGGTCCCCTGCTTTGCATAGCCGGCAGTGAAGGGATGGCGGGAGCCGCCTATCTGTCCGCGCTCGCCGCCTATCGCAGCGGCGCCGGTCTGGTGCGTATTTTGACGCCGGAAGTGAATCGCTCGATTTTGCAGATACAGTTGCCGGAAGCCATCGTGGAAAGCTATGATTTGGAGACGGCATCCATGGCCGCGGAAATCCGAGTGAGGCTTTTTTGGTGCAACAGAAGGGCGGCATTACGGTCTCGGAGGAAGAAAGTCCGAAGGTGACGGAACGAGGGCAGCATTTGCCGCTGTCCCTCAGTCATTTGGAGGCCTTGCTTGCATCTTGCAAAGCGGTGGTCTTAGGACCGGGGCTCGGGCAGTCGGAGTATGCGGCGGCACTCGTGAGAGAGACGCTTCGGCACTGCAGAGTTCCGCTCATTGCGGATGCGGATGCTCTGAATCTGATTGCGCGGCGTCCGTCTCTCTTGGCGCTCCGAAAGAGTCCCTGGATTTTTACGCCGCATCCCGGTGAGATGTCCAGGCTCACGGAGCATGAAATTCCGGAGATACTCTGTGAAACGCGTAGAATTGCGGAGAATTATCGCGAAAACTACGGTGTTACGCTCTGTCTCAAGACAGATGAGAGTATCATAGCGGATGCGGAGAGCGGAAAGACGTATCGTAACGAGAGCGGCAGCCCTGCGCTCGCAAAGGCCGGGAGCGGCGATGTGTTGAGCGGTATCATTGCCGGTCTCCTCTGTCTCGGGATGAAGCCGGGAGAGGCGGCGGCCTTCGGTGCCTATCTGCACGGCAGAGCGGGGCAGGCGGCCGCGGAGCGCTACTCGCTCCACGGGATTTGGCGCGCGATATCGCCGATGCGGTTCCGAGCGTCATGCGTGCCGCCGCATTCAATCAATTGAAAGGGAGGTGAGCGGATTTGGAACGGCAGGATAGAGAACAGATGCGTGTCTACGCAAAAATCAGCCGTGCGGCGCTCCGTCACAATATGGAGGCCATGCGGGACAGCTTGCCCGAGGGAATCCGAATTGCCGGCGTTGTCAAGGCGGATGCCTACGGGCACGGCGCAGCCTTGGTAGCCGATACCATCGAGCCCTATGTCAGCTTTTTCTGTGTGGCAACTGCGGAGGAAGCTTTCGGACTTCGAAAGCACGGTATCGAGAAGCCCGTTTTAGTCTTGGGACCCGTTTTTGATGCGGACTACGAGGACTTGGTTCGGGCGGAAATTCGCCCTTCGATTTTTACGGAAGCACAGGCGGAGGCTTTGTCAAAGGCGGCGGAGAAACTTGGTCGCAAGGCTGCCTTTCACCTCGCTGTGGATACCGGTATGCATCGCATCGGACTAAACCCGGATGCGGAGGGCGTTCGGCTTGCGGAGCACATTGCAGCGTTTTCAAACCTGGATTTTGAGGGCATGTTTACCCATTTTTACCGCGCGGACGAGTGGTCTCAGGAGACTACGGAACTGCAAGAACAGCGCTTTCGCGATTTCCGCAAAGCACTGCGGGAGAGGGGACTTTCACCCCGCATCTGCCACATTGCAAATTCCGCGGGTATTTTGAATCTGCGCGGCACAGAGTATGATATGATGCGGGCAGGTATTTCGATTTACGGCATCTATCCCGCGACGGAAATGGCGCATCCTTTGGCCTTGGAACCGGTTCTGTCCCTGCACAGTACCGTGACTTATGTCAAAGAGCTTCCCGCCGGCGGGGCCGTCAGCTACGGCGGCACCTTTGTCGCGGAGCGCCCCATGCGGGTTGCCACGGTATCGATCGGCTACGGAGACGGCTATCCGAGAGCGCTCAGTAACAAGGGAGAGGTCCTGATTCACGGGAAGCGCTGTCGCATTCTGGGGCGCGTCTGCATGGATCAGCTCATGGCGGATGTGAGCGCGGTGCCGGAAGCGAGAACCGGTTCGCCCGTCACGCTGCTCGGACGGGACGGTGAAGCCTGTATCACCCTCGAAGAGCTGGCAGAGCGCTCGGGCCGCTTTCACTACGAAATCTTATGTTGTCTGAATCAAAGAGTGCCCCGCATCGATAGCTGAGGCGGAGAGAGGAGTTTTTTTGGACAGTCTGTTGCCGAGTATACTCGGCTTTCTACCTGCACTATGGCTTTGCGGCACAGCCTTTTCTTTCGGAGCCGCCCTGCAAAATCTGAGCGAAAAGGAACTTGCCGCGCGATTGGAAGCGGGCGATAAACGCGCCGGGCAGTTGTTGCGACATAAGGGAAGGCCGGGGGCCTTCATCCGCAGTCTCCAGTTGCTCACGATACTGCTGGGCTTCTCGGTCGGCGGTTTTTGTCTCTTGCCGCTTGTGAAGGCGCTTTCCGAGCGTGTTCCCTTGAAGGGCCTGCCGCAGGCGTATGCTTTTTCGGCTGTCTTGGTCTACGGACTCGCGGCCATGATTTTCACCGCGTTCGGCACCCTCTTGCCGAAGCGACTCGCGGAACGGAATCCGGAGAAGGCAGCACAGAGAGCGCTTGTTGCGGTGCGCGCTTTCATGCTGGTGCTCGCCGTGCCGGAGTGGCTGGTACTCAAGCTGGTTACCTTGGTTCTGAAACTTTGCGGCATCGAACCCGAACAGGCCGGGGAAAATGTCACCGAAGAGGACATTATGTCCATGGTGAACGAGGGGCATGAGCAGGGAGTCGTGGAGTCCGATGAGGCACAGATGATCACCAACATCTTTCGCCTGAACGATAAGACAGCGGCGGATGTGATGACACATCGAAAGCGCGTCATCGCCCTGGACGGCGAGATGACACTCGGAGAGGCGGTCGAGTTTCTCCTCGACGAAAACGTGCACTCACGTTTCCCTGTTTACAAGGAGGACATCGACCACATCATCGGCATACTGACGCTGCGCGACGCCATGCATTTTTCGCGCACGGAGGCGCGGCGCGACAAGAAAATCTCGGAGTTGCCGGGTCTGCTTCGCGATGTCCACTTTGTACCGGATACGCGGGCCGTTGACCTCTTGTTCCGCGAGATGCAGTTTCGAAAACTCCAGATGGTCATTGTGGTAGACGAATACGGGCAGACCGACGGGCTGGTCAGTATGGAGGATATCCTCGAAGAAATTGTCGGTAACATTACGGATGAGTATGACCGCGATGAGGATGAGATTCGAGCGCTCCCGGACGGAACTTGGATTATGCACGGCTTCACCCGTTTGACGGATGCGGAAGAGGCGAGCGGAATACCGTTTACCGAAGAGGAGAGGGAAAATTTCGATACCCTGAACGGCTTTTTGATCGCAAAGCTCAACCATTTCCCGGAGGACAACGAGAGGGCAAGCATACGCGCCCACGGTTTTCTGTTCCAAATCCTGAAAGCGGAGGACAGAATGATCAAAACCGTAAAAGTTGAGTGGCAAGAAGAGGAGTAAATCTTACAAATTTCAGTCGTTTTTGCTTTCAACGTCGGAATCTCTTTACAGAAATTTAAGTTATCGGTATGATAGGAACAAGAAAGTTCGACAGAAAAGGGGGAACCGGTTATGAAGATTGCGAAATTAGCGGTAGCGTCGGTGGCGCTGACACTTGCGCTGAGCTTTACGGCATTTGCGGGAACCTGGAGACTCGGCGAGAGTCGTCCCGACTCCTGGTGGTATGACTATGGGAACGGGCAGTATCCTTCGAATACCTGGCTCTGGCTCGACGGAAATAAAGACGGTATCTCTGAGTGCTATTACTTCGACAACGACGGATGGCTGCTGACCGACACCACAACGCCGGACGGCTATCAGGTGAATGCGGACGGACAGTGGATTACCTACGGACAGATTCGCCGCGTGTACTCGACGGCGGCGACCATTGCGGCGGTCAAAGCGTCGGGAGATAAGACCTACAGCCCGACCAATGTAAAGCGCAACCACGGTGCGAGCGGCACCTTTGACGAGGAGACCGGCAAGCGTGTAGGCGGCGTGGAGTCGCCCTTCACCACCACGGTATATTGATTTTGTGAAACGCGCGTCGGTTGACGCGCGTTTTTTCGCGTGTTAGTATGGGACGGTAAAAACGGCGCAGCGTACGCCGCGCAGAATAGAACAGAAGGAGTTTTTGGTATGTCAGGACATTCCAAGTTTGCGAATATCAAGCACAAGAAAGAAAAAAATGACGCCGCAAAGGGCAAGATTTTCACCGTCATCGGAAGAGAGATTGCGGTTGCAGTCAAAGAGGGCGGCCCGGATCCTTCCAATAACTCGAAGCTCAGAGATGTCATCGCAAAGGCGAAGGCAAACAATGTCCCGAACGATACCATCAATAACGGAATCAAGAAGGCAGCGGGCGGACTTGACAGCGTGAACTATGAGCAGAACGTTTACGAGGGCTACGGTCCGTCCGGCGTTGCCATCATCGTTGAGACCTTGACGGACAACAAGAACCGAACGGCGGCAAATGTGCGCGCGGCTTTTTCAAAGGGAAACGGTAACGTCGGTACGCCGGGTTGCGTCTCTTTCATGTTTGATCGCAAGGGTCAGATTCTGATTGATAAGGAAGAGTGCGATATGGACGCGGACGAGCTCATGATGTTTGCACTCGATGCGGGCGCAGAGGATTTCGCGGACAATGAGGACAGCTACGAAGTTTTGACCGACCCGGATCAGTTTTCCGCGGTGCGCGAGGCCTTTGAGCAAAAGGGAATTGCCATGCTCGAGGCGGATGTCAAGATGATTCCGCAGAACTGGGTCAGCTTAAAGAGCGAAGAGGATCGGAAGAAGATGCAGCGCATTCTGGACCTGCTCGATGAGGACGATGATGTCCAAGCGGTGTTCCACAGCTGGGACGAAGAATAAGTGATCTGAGGGTTTTGAAGGGGGAGAGGAGGAACACAGCCTCTCCCCCTTTGTATTGGCAAAGAGAAGGAGGTTTGCTTGGGAGAGTTTTTAAACGCGGTGTCGGCGGTTTTTGTGATTTTCAGCCTGATGGCGGTTGGCTTCTTACTGGGAAATCTCAAATTTATGACGGCGACCGAGAAAAAGTTTGTGAGTCGTTATGTCATCAATATTGCGGTGCCGCTCAATACGATCGTCGGTATCCAGAAGAATTTGAAGCGCGCGGACATGCTCGAAATGGGGCCGTTACTGCTGGTGCCCTTGCTTACCATTCTCATCTGCCTCGCGGTCTCCATGCTGGTTGCAAAGGCTCTGAAGCTTCCCAAGCGGAGAAGCGGTGTCTTTGTGGCGCTCGCCTTTCTATCGAACACTCTGTTTATCGGCTTGCCCATGGCACAGGAACTGTTCGGCGATGTCAGCTTGCCCTATGTGATGCTTTACTACATGTGTTCGACCGTCTTCACCCAGACGGTTGCTTTGATGTTGGTGGAGCATTCCGGAGATGCGGCGGAACAGAAGGAGAAGAAACAGAATTTGTTGGTCTCGCTGTTCACAAAGCCGCCGATTCTCGGCATCATTGCGGCCTATGTGCTGTTACTCGCAGACATCCGCCTGCCGCGCATTGCGATGAGTTTCATGAACTATGTGAGTGCGACGGTAACGCCGCTCGCGTTGTTTTACTGCGGCTTTGTGATCTATGAGCTCGGGAAAAAGAGCCTGCGCCTCGAACGCGGCATTCCGGCCATGCTGGTGCTTAGACTGCTGTTTGCCCCGCTGGTTTCGATCCTGGTGACCCGTGCCCTCGGAATTACGGGTCTTCCGCAGAAAGTCTTCCTCATTGAGGCGGCGCTGCCCTCGGTCTCGCAAATCACGGTCATGGCGGGTGCCTACGGCGCGGACGAACAGTACGCGGCCATAGGTTCGGTACTGTCCACCTTGGGTATCTTTATCACGGTACCGATTTGATGGTTATGTTCTGAGGGCCGGAATCGGAATCGAGTTTATTCGGAAGGAAAGAGGGGCGTTGGAATGAAAACCGAATTTTGGAGTTTGCAGGCAGACGCTGTGTTAGAGGGGCTCTCGACCGCTGCGTCGGGTCTCTCCGCAACAGAAGCGGAAAAACGACTGGAGGCCGATGGCAAAAACCGCCTTTCAAAGGGAAGAGGGGAAAGCCCGCTCCGGGTTTTCCTCAGACAGTTTGAGAGCCCGGTCACACTGCTCTTACTCTTTGCGACCGCCGTCTCGTTTTTGATGCAGGATACGACGGATGCATTGATTATTTTCGCGATTGTCCTCTTTTCGGCAGTGCTCAGCTTTTTCCAGGAGTACCGCGCGGGCGTTGCGGTCGAGGAACTTTTAAAAGTGGTCGGCGACAAGGTGACGGTATGCCGGGATGGTAAAGAGCGGGAAATTTCGGCGGAGGAACTTGTCCGCGGCGATGTGATCTTACTCCGGGTCGGCGATCTTGTGCCGGCGGACTGCTACCTCCTCGAAGCGAGCGGTCTAACGGCAAACGAGAGCGCACTGACCGGCGAGACTTTTCCGGCGGAGAAACACGCCGGTGCGCTCGACGTTGCGACTGTGCTCGCGAAACGCAGCAACTGCCTCTACATGGGGACCGGCATTAAGGCGGGGTCCGGAAGAGCGGTCGTCGTGCACACGGCGGCGGAGAGCGAGTTCGGAAAAATTTCGAAGAGCGTGCAGAGCAAGGAGACGCCGACCGACTTTGAGCGTGGCGTGCGGAAATTCGGCGCGTTTCTGATTCGCATCACAGCGGTAATGCTCGCGGCCATTTTCCTCTTCAATGTCCTGATGAAGAAGCCGCTGTTTGACTCCTTTATGTTCGCACTGGCGCTCTCGGTCGGACTGACGCCGCAGCTGTTGCCGGCGATTATCAGCATCAATCTCGCAAAGGGCGCAAAGCGCATGGCAGAGCAGAAGGTCATTGTCCGGAAACTCAATGCAATTGAGAACTTCGGCAGCATGGATGTGCTCTGCTCCGATAAAACGGGAACCATCACGCGGGGCGAGGCAGCGCTCTCGGGAGCGGTCACGGCGGGAGAAGGCTTGCAGGATAAAATTTCGGAAGACAGCGCACTGCCGGAGGCACTCGCGGTCGCCCGAGAGAGTCTGTTGCTCGCAGCCTATTTAAATGCGAAATTGCAGGAGGGCTATCGGAATCCGCTCGACGATGCGCTGACAAGAAGGGAGCGCCCCATCGACGCTTATCGAAAAGTCGCTGAGATTCCCTACAGCTTTGAGAGTCGCTGTCTGACGGTGACGGTAGACACGCCCGAGAACTCTCTGTTTCACGGCAATCGCGTCATGATTACAAAGGGCGCGCTTGAAGAGATTCTCGATAGATCGGTCTCTGCCTTGAACGCAGCGGGGCGGGAAGTACCGCTCGACGAGATGAGGAATGAAATCGAAGCCGGGTATGCGCACTATGCGGGACTCGGCTACCGCGCAATCGGCCTTGCGACCCGTATTCTCTCCGTCGATGAGGATGCCGCGGCAGCAAAGGATTGCGGACTCATGTTCCGAGGCATGTTGCTCTTCCTTGACCCCTTAAAGGATAACGTACGCGAAACGGTAGCTGCGATTCGGCAAGAGGGCGTGAGCCTCAAAATTATCACGGGCGACAATGCGTTGATTGCGGCAAACATTGCTGGACAGCTTGATATGGACGCGAAACAAATCATGACGGGCAGCGAAATCGCCGCTCTCTCCAAGGACGAATTAAAGGCGCGGGTCCGTGAAGCCGAACTCTTTGCGGAGGTGGATCCCGGGCAGAAGGAGGCAATCATACTCGCGCTGAAGGAGGCCGGTGCGGTTGTCGGCTACATGGGAGACGGCATCAATGATGCGCCGGCTCTCCACGCCGCGGATGTCGGCATTTCGGTGGAGAGCGCGAGCGATATCGCAAAGAGCGCGGCCTCCATCGTTCTTCTCGAGCAAGATCTCGGCGTGCTGCTCGCGGGGATACGGGAGGGCAGAAAGACCTTCGCGAACACGCTCAAATATATCTTTATGACGACGAGCGCAAACTTCGGCAATATGTTCAGTATGGCGGGAATTTCGCTGATTCTGCCCTTTTTGCCGCTCCTACCGAAACAGATTCTCAGCACAAATGTGTTGACCGATATGCCCGAGGTACAGATTGCGGACGACGTGGTGGATGCGGAGTGGATAAGCCGCCCGATACGCTGGGACTTCCGCATGATACGTCGTTTCATGCTGCTCTTCGGTTTGATCAGTTCCACGTTTGACTATCTAACCTTCTTTGTCTTGCTTCGCGTTTTCCGTGCGGATGCGGCGCTCTTTCGAAGCGGTTGGTTTGTCGAGTCGGTGGTCTCTGCCGCACTCGTCGTATTGATTATCCGGACGTCCAAGCCCTTCTTTCAAAGTCGCGTGGGCAAGGGACTTTGCTTTGCGACCGTCTTGTCGATTTTAGCGGCAATCGCCTTACCCTACACGCCGCTCGGCGCGCTGCTCGGCTTGGTGCCGCTGCCCGCTTCTTTGCTCGCAGCTCTTGGCCTGATTGTGGTATGCTATATGCTGACAGCCGAGATAGCAAAGCGCTGGTTCTACCGGAACGGCAACGGCATCTAAGCAAAAATTAACAGGAGGAAATGACCATGAAACAGCATCTTGTCATTACGATTGAACGGGAGTACGGAAGCGGCGGACGTCTGCTCGGCAAGGCACTCTCGGAGGAGCTAGGCATTCCCTACTATGACGATGAAATTATTCGCACGGCGTCAGAGCATGCGGCGGTGGGAGAGGAGTACTTTCGTTTAAACGACGAAAAGCCGGGGAAGCGTCTCTTCGGACAGGCGCGGGATGTAATCGGAAAACCCCGCGTCGCGGGCAACATCACAAACCCGGACAATCTCTTCCGCTTCGAGGCGGAGGCCATACGAAAGATGGCGGATCGGGGTTCCTGCATTTTCATCGGCCGGAGCGCGGATTTTGTGCTCGATGCGACCGAGTTCGGGGAGTTTGTGAGCCTCTTTGTGTACTGCGACATGACGAGCAAAGTGAGGCGCGTCATGGAAGTGGATGCTGTGGATGCCGAGGAAGCCATGAGTCGCATCCAGAAAATCAACCGGCAGCGTCGGGATTACTGCCGCTACTATACCGGCAACAACTGGGGCGACCCCATGCTCTACGACTTGCCGCTTAACACGACGAAGCTCACCATCCCCCAGACGGCGGAACTGGTGAAGACCTACCTTCGTTTCCGGGGGCTTTTGGATGCCTAAATATGGTTCACAGTTTTTTTACAGACAGGGCAGGGGTCTCGGGTTATAATAGAGGCGCTTTCGTCTGGAGGGAAGCGCTATGAACAACAATCCGAGAAAAATCTGGGTGCCGGCCTTTCGCCGCAACGGCGTAAAAGACGGCGCGCCTTCACCACTTTACAGAAGACTGCGGCGGGACTCGGCGCAGTTCTTTTGGTGTGCGGAACCGCCGCGTTTGTGCAGGGACGCGCCGGAAAAACCGCGCGGAAGGGGACTGCGAATACACCGAGTAACGCCGAGGCGGTGCAGACCATTGAGGCTACGCTGTCGCCGGAAGAATCCCGTGCGGCGGAACTCGAGGCAAACGCGCGCACGGTGGTGGACAGCTATCATAACCTGGGCATTGTCAATGTCGAGGGGTATCTCAACATGCACAAGGAGGGATCACAGAAGAGCGATGTGAACGGGAAGCTCTTCGGCGGCTCCGCCTGCGAGATACTCGATAAGACCGAAGACGGTTGGTATCACATCTCTTCGGGCGGTTTTGAGGGCTATGTGCACAGTGACTATGTGAAGACCGGAGACGAGGCCAAGGCACTCGCGCTGCAGAATGTAAAACGTCGCGCGATTGTGAAGGCCGATAAACTGAACATACGCTCCGCACCGAGCAAGGATGCGGACAGCGTGGGCACTGCCCTGCAGAATGAGCGCTACGAGGTGCTCGGCGAGCAGGACGGCTTTGTGCAGACGCGCCAGGGCTATATCAGTGCGGACTATGTGGACGTTCAGGACTGTCTGAATGAGGCCCGCAAGCAGGATCTTCGCGCCATGGTGCTCAATATGTACGACAATCTCGGCGTCTCCGAGGTTACTGGGTATCTGAACATACGCGAGGAGCCGAAAGAGGACGGTAAGATCATAGGCAAACTGACTTCCAAGGCGGGGTGCGATGTCCTGGAGACTGCGAACGGCTGGCTGAAAATCAAGTCGGGCGGTATCACAGGTTATGTGAAGGCGGAGTATATTGCGACCGGGGAACAGGCCAAGGAGGAGGCCATGCAGAATGCCTCTTTGATGGCCATTGTGCACACCGATGTTTTGAATGCGCGCGCCGAGCCGAAGGAGGACAGCGCGATCTGGACCCAGATCAACAACAGTGAGCGCTATCCCGTTGTGGAGCAGCTGGACGGCTGGGTCAAACTGGAACTCGAGGAGGGCGATGATGTCTTCGTGAAGAGCGAGTACGTCGAAGTCCGCTATGCATTGAACGAGGCGATTCATTTCAGCCCGCAGGAAGAGGCGGAACAGGCTTCCCTGTCGCGCCGTCAGCAGCTGGTCAACTATTCGCTGCAGTTCCTCGGCAATCCCTACGTCTGGGGCGGAACGAGCTTGGAGCACGGTTGCGACTGTTCCGGCTTTACCATGAAGATTATGGAGCGCTACGGCGTCTCCCTTCCCCACTACTCGGGCTCGCAGGCACAGATGGGCAAGAAGGTCTCGGAGAGCGAGATGCGACCGGGCGATTTGGTCTTTTACTCGAACTCGCGAGGAACGATTAACCATGTCGGCATATACATCGGCAACGGTCAGATTGTCAATGCGGCGAGCCGCCGTTCCGGTATTAAGATTTCGAGTTGGAACTACAGAACCCCGCGCGCCATTCGCAATGTCCTCGGGGACTGAGTGAGTTACAGAGCGATAGGACAAGAGTTATAGGACAAAAAGAGTTGGTGAAGAACCCCGCAACGCTGGTAAAAGCAAGCGTTGCGGGGTTCTTATCTTCTGTGAAACAGGCTGTCTTAAAAACCACCCGCTATGCGGGTGGCGACAAAACGCGGAGGCTCAGAGTCCCAGTATCATTTTTGCTTCCGCAATTCCGCTTTTTGTTCGAAACAACGTTTTCATCGCCGTTTTGACCTCGGCGCGCGGTATGTGCTTTTCGCGAACGGACGCAATGTAAACGGCCTCCAAAAGAATTTGCAGGTCCGGATCTTCCGCAGGTTCGGAACTTTGGTGGCGGGAGACCAGATATACAATGCGCTCCAGTTGTTCCGCGGGCATGTCGGCATCCCGCAGGAAATCACGCACCAAAGCAGCTCCCTCCCGTGCCTGAAGCGCGGGGTCTTCGCTGCCGTATGTTTCGCGGCACAGCGGGTAGGCGATATTATGGGTCAAAGCCGCGACTTCAAGCGCATAGCGCTCACGGCGGCTCAGAGCTTCGCCGTCCGCAATTTCCCGCGCAAATCCCCAGACGCGGAGCAAACGATCCAACTCGCGCATATGTCCTTTCGAATAAAATGCAATATCGCGCGAAATTTCTTTGACGCTCTTCATCAAATCCTCCGAAACGGTTGTACTCATGCAATCTTTGCGCATGGCGGAGGAAATGTCCAGCGCTTTCGGAAGATAAGCGCCATATAAGCTATCTTTTGTGACAGACTTACAAAAAAGAGAAGTTTATGGTCGGGAGAGCTTGGGCAGTATTACCTTGACAAAGTTCCTCGCGAATGATAAAAATAAATTGGTATTCCAGTGTTCCGGTGTTGTAGAGAGAGGCAAGAAAATGAAGCATCGTTCTGAGATTATGCAAAACCTTTTGCTCTTAAGTCAGTTCGGTCTTTCTCTCGCGGCGCCGCTTCTTTTATGTCTATTTTTGTGTCAACATCTGGTTTCGGTTCGACATGTCGGTGAGTGGGTATACATCCCGGGTTTCTTTTTCGGGCTCGGTGCATCCTTTACAACGGCATGGAAGTTGTACCAAAGTGTTATGAACCGAACGAAGCGCGACGAAGAGGACAAAGAGACGCGGGTTGCGAGCAATGAACACCGCTGAAAACAGAAGAGGAGGGCTATGAAGGTACAGAAAGCTGTTCGGCGCGAGACCGAAAAAGTGGCACTCGGCGTGGCGATTATGACGGCGCTCATGCTGGGAATCTTGTTTGCCCTGCATCTTGTGTTTCCCGGTAAACTCGGCTTTTCTCTCGGCACGGTTGTCTCTGCGCTGCTCGGCGCAGCAGTGAGTGTTCTGAACTTCTTTTTGATGGGACTTACGGTGCAGCATGTTGCGGGCTTGGAGGATCCCAAAGAGGCGAAGCGTTTCATGCAGAAATCCTATGTGAATCGCAATACCATGCAGATTGTGTGGATGATTGTCGCGGTTGCCGTGCCCTTCGTTCACCCGATTGCGGGTATACTGCCCCTGTTCTTTCCGGGCCTTTTCGTGCGCTTGCAAGGTTTTTTCCCGAAAAAAGAGGAAACAGAAGCAAAGCAAGGGGGTGAGATCTAAGGTATGAACTTTGATATTTCCGGCGCAAAGATTTTCTTTCGCATTCCGACCCATTTGCCGATACTCGGAGACATTGTTGTTTCGGAGACGGTGGTCATTTCCTGGTTGGTCATGCTGATTATCACGGGACTTTGTATTTTCCTGACCCGCGGTTTGAAGGTGGAGCACATCGGGAAGAGACAGGCCCTCGCGGAACTGATTGTGGAGAGTGCGGAGAACTTGGTGCGGAACAACACAGGCGGCACCAAGTTCGACTACCTGATTCCGTTCGTCGGTGCGCTGTTTGCGACGAGCGTGGTGTCAAACCTGATCAGCCTGGTGGGGCTCAGAAGCCCGACGGCCGATCTTTCGGTTGAGGCTGCTTGGGCTTTGACCGTATTCACGATGATTACGGCAAACAAGATCAAGGCGGGTGGACTGCTCGGTTATCTGAAGGGCTTCACAACGCCGATTCCGGTAATGACACCGTTTAACATTCTCTCGGAGATTGCGACACCGATCAGTATGGCTTGCCGTCACTTCGGCAACGTGCTCTCGGGCGTGGTCATCAACGGTCTGATTTACGCGGCGCTCGGTGTCGCTTCGGCAGCGCTGTTCGGACTGATTCCGGGTGCGGTCGGAGATTTCCTCTCCGGCATTCCGATTCTCGCGGTCGGACTTCCGGCAATTATGTCGTTTTATTTCGACTGGTTTTCCGGCATCATGCAGGCTTTCATTTTTACAATGCTCACCATTATGTACATTGCGAATGCGTCCGAAGGTTAAGGCGGCTTTGCAATCACCAACATTTAGGAGGATAGAGTCATGACAGATTTTCAGTTTCTTGCAAGAGGTATCGCGCTCATGGGTTGCGGAATCGGTGCGGGTTGCGCGCTGATTGCGGGTGTCGGCCCCGGTATCGGTGAGGGTAATGCGGTTGCAAAGGCGCTGGAGGCAATCGGCCGTCAGCCGGAGTGCAAGGGCGATGTGACGAGCACCATGCTCCTCGGTTGCGCAATTGCGGAGACCACGGGTATTTACGGTTTCGTTACCGGCCTGCTTCTTATCTTCGTGGCACCGGGCATGTTCATGAATTTCCTGAAGTAAGTCGGGAGGGTTAAGATGGATACACAGGCACTGGTAACCATCGTGCCTTCGACCTTTGTTCTGACCATCCTGAATCTCTTCATTCAGATATTTCTGATGAAGAAGTTTTTGTTTCAGCCGGTGAAGCGCATCCTTGAGGAGCGCCAGAAGCGCGCGGATCAAAACATCCGGGCCGCAGAACAGGAAAAGGCGGAGGCAGAGGCTGTCAAGGCAGAGTATACGGAGAATATGGCGCGCGCACGCGAAGAGGCGGCAAGCATTTTGGAACGCGCAAAACAGGATGCATCCCAGCAGGCGGATGAGCTGCTTGCAAACGCGAGAACAGAGGCGCAGTCGCTGAAGGCGAAAGCGGAGAATGATATCCGCCAGGAGAGAAAGCGCGCGCTGAACGAGGCGAAGGATGAAATCGGCGGACTCGCAATGGACATTGCCGGTCGTGTGGTCGAGCGTGAAATTCACGAGTCGGATCACCGCGCACTGATTGACGACTTCCTGCAGAAGGTTGAGGATGCGTCATGATGCGCGTGGCTGAGCTCTACGGCGGCAGTCTCTACGATCTCGCCGCGGAGGAGAAGCAGGAGAGAGACTTGCTCGAAGAGATGCAGGGCGTACAGCATTTATTGCGGGAGAATCCGCAGTATGCCGCGCTGCTCTCCGAGCCGAGTATTCCGAAGGAGAAGCGCTTGGAACTTTTGGACCAGGCGTTTCGGGGTGAGATTAAGCCCTACCTCCTGAATTTCTTAAAGCTCATTACCGAGAGAGGGCTGCTGTTTCAGTATGTCGGCATGTGCCGCGCCTACGAACAGCGCTTTAACAAAGCGCATAACATTGCCGAGGCGCTGGTCCGTACGGCGGTACCGCTCGAAGAGGCGGAGCGCGGTAAACTGAAGGAAGCGCTGGAAAAGCAGAGCGGAAAGCAAGTGGTACTCAAAGAGCGGCTTGATGCAAGTCTGCTCGGCGGCATGGTGGTTGAGATGGACGGCAAGACCTTGGACGGCAGCGTTGCGGGTCGACTTCTCGCCATTCGCAAAAGTGGAAGAGATAGTACTGTAAAAAGGTGGGCATAGAATGGAATTAAAGTCAGAAAAGATCTCTGAGGTCATTCGAAGCCAGATCAAATACTACGAGAACGCCATCATTCAGAACGAAACCGGGACGGTGCTCACGGTCGGAGACGGTATTTCGAGAGTTTCCGGCCTTACAAATTGCATGTCCGGCGAGCTTCTTGAGTTTCAGGATGGCAGCTTCGGTATGGCACAGAATCTGGAGGAAAACAGCGTCTCGGCGGTTTTGTTCGGCTCGGACGTCGGGATTCAGGAGGGACAGACCGTTAAGCGCACGGGGCGCGTGGTCTCGGTTCCGGTCGGCGAGGCTTTGCTTGGCCGCGTCGTGAACGCAATCGGACAGCCGATTGACGGCGCGGGCCCGATCGCAAGTCAGGAGTATCGCGCGGTCGAGAGCCCGGCACCGGGTATCATCGATCGCCAGCCGGTCAAGGAACCCATGCAGACGGGTATCAAGGCAATCGACTCGATGATTCCGATCGGAAGAGGACAGCGTGAGCTGATCATCGGCGACCGTCAGACGGGTAAGACGACGATCGCGCTCGACACCATCCTGAACCAAAAGGGCAAGGATGTCATTTGTATCTATGTTGCAATCGGCCAGAAGCGCTCCACGGTCACGGGACTTGTGAATACGCTTAAGGAAGCCGGTGCGATGGACTACACGATTGTGGTTGCGGCAACGGCTTCGGAGCCGAGCCCGCTGCAGTATCTCGCACCCTATGCGGGCTGTGCGATGGGTGAGTTCTTCATGAACCGCGGTCAGCACGTGCTGATTGTCTATGACGATCTTTCGAAGCACGCGGTGGCATACCGCGCGATTTCGCTTCTGATTCGGCGTCCGCCGGGCCGTGAGGCGTACCCGGGCGATGTCTTCTACCTGCACTCGAGACTCCTGGAGCGTGCGGCAAAGCTCTCCGCAGAGAAGGGAGCGGGTTCGATGACGGCGCTGCCGATTATCGAGACCCAGGCGGGCGATGTCTCTGCCTACATTCCGACCAACGTCATTTCGATTACCGACGGTCAGATTTTCCTTGAGACCGAGCTCTTCCACAGCGGCGTTATGCCGGCTGTCAACCCGGGTATTTCGGTGTCGCGTGTCGGCGGAAACGCGCAGGTCAAGGCGATGAAGAAGGTCGCGGGCACCCTGAAGCTCATCTACTCGCAGTACCGCGAGTTGCAGAGTTTCGCGCAGTTCGGTTCCGACCTCGATGCGGATACCAAGGCGCGTCTCGCGCAGGGCGAGCGCATTGTGGAAGTCTTAAAGCAGGGCAAGTCAGCACCGGTTTCCGTTGAGAAGCAGGTTGCGATTCTCTATGCGGTCGTCAATAACATTTTGCTTCCGATTCCGGTCGAAGACATTCGGGAATTCGAGGAGGATCTCTATCGCTTCCTCGACAGAGATCCGGATGCTGTCTCCGTCATGGAAGAGATACGCAAGACAGGCGCTTACAGCGAAGACGCTGAAGCGCGTCTGAAAGCAGCGCTTCAGCGTTGCACCGAGGAATTTTTGCAGAGAAGACAGACGAGTACGGCACAGGCTTAATAGGAGGAGACGATGGCTGCAGCAAATATGAAGTCCGTCAAACTCCGGATTAAGAGTATCCAGAACACCATGCAGATTACGAAGGCGATGGAATTGGTCGCATCTTCGAAACTGCGGAGAGCCAAGGAGAAGGCGGAGGCAAGCGCACCTTACTTCTCGAGTCTCAGACAGACGCTCATCAACATTGCCGCCGAGAACACGGACTATACCAGTGTCTACGCGCGCGAAAATAAGAGTGAGCGCCACTGCTATATTCTGATTGCGGGTGACCGCGGCATGGCGGGCGGATACAATGCGAATTTGTTCCGCGCGTTTGAAGCGGAGAGCAAGGGGAAGAATTTTTCCGTGCTCCCGCTCGGAAAAAAGGCCCAGGACTACGTCTCGCAGAAAAAGCTGGAACGGGTAGAGACAGAGAATATACCGGTTGCATCGGTACGCATTTCGGACTGCTTCGCACTTGCAAGAATGCTCTGCAGAAAATTTCGTGAGGGAGAGTTCGGACATGTTTCGCTCTTCTACACAAGCTTTGTCTCGTTGATGAAGCAGGAGCCCGGCTCTTCCACCATGTTGCCGATTGCGGACTTCAAGAGTGAGGTCTGCGAGATTCGCGGCAAAGAGGGAGAAGAGAAAAAGCAGGCTCAGAATTTGATCCTCTACGAGCCGAGTGCGGAGGAAGTCTACGACGCGATTGTGCCGGAGTACCTTGCGGGTCTCCTCTACAGTGCCGTGTCGAGTTCGCTCGCAAGTGAGTACGCAGCGCGCCGCACGGCCATGGAGGCGGCGACGGACAATGCGGCTGAGATGATTGACAAACTGAGCCTCTACTATAACCGCGCGCGTCAGGCAAGCATCACGCAGGAAATCACGGAGATTGTCGGCGGTGCGGAGGGCAGCAACGGTTAAGCGCTTATGAAGGAGAAGCTTTGATGAGTGAGCAGCATGTAGGTAAAGTCGTTCAGGTGATGGGCGCTGTGCTCGACGTCCGCTTTGCGGAGGGAGAACTTCCGGCGCTCCTCCATGCGATTGAAGTAGATATGCCCGAGGGCAAACTCATTGCGGAGGTAGCGCAGCAGATCGGAGACGATACGGTTCGCTGCATTGCGATGAGCTCGACCGACGGCTTGGTGCGCGGCGCGGCCGCGCGCGATTTGAACGGACCGATTACGGTGCCGGTCGGAGATGCGTGCCTCGGCCGCGTGTTCAACCTGCTCGGTGAGACGGTCGATGACGGCCCGGCAGTGGATACGGCGGAACGCCGCAGCATCCACCGCGCGGCCCCCTCGTTTGAAGAGCAGACCCCGGCAACCGAGATTCTGGAGACCGGTATCAAGGTTGTCGACCTGATCTGCCCCTACGCAAAGGGCGGTAAGATCGGTCTCTTCGGCGGTGCGGGAGTCGGTAAAACCGTCCTCATTATGGAGTTAATCCACAATGTCGCGACGGCACACGGCGGCATCTCGGTATTCACCGGTGTCGGCGAGCGCACGAGAGAGGGTAACGACCTCTACGGCGAAATGAAGGAGAGCGGCGTCCTCGATAAAACGGCGCTGGTCTACGGACAGATGAATGAGCCGCCGGGCGCAAGAATGCGCGTGGGTCTTTCGGGACTCACCATGGCGGAGTACTTCCGCGATGAGAGAAACCAGGACGTGCTTCTCTTCATCGACAACATTTTCCGCTTTACCCAGGCGGGTTCCGAGGTTTCGGCACTGCTGGGACGCATGCCCTCCGCCGTCGGTTATCAGCCGACCTTGGCGACGGACATGGGTGCTCTGCAGGAGCGTATCACCTCCACAAAGAAGGGTTCCATCACGTCGGTGCAGGCAGTTTATGTCCCGGCCGATGACTTGACGGACCCGGCACCTGCGACCACCTTCACGCACTTGGACGCGACGACGGTCCTTTCGCGTGACATTGCAAGTAAGGGTATTTACCCGGCTGTGGATCCCCTGGATTCGACGAGCCGCATCCTGACGCCGGAAGTTGTGGGCCAGGAGCATTATGACATTGCAAAGGGTGTGCAGCAGGTTCTGCAGCGCTATAAGGAGTTGCAGGATATCATTGCCATCATGGGTATGGACGAGCTCTCGGAAGAGGACAAGGTCGCGGTATTCCGCGCGCGTAAAATCCAGAACTTCCTCTCGCAGAGTTTCTCTGTCGCAGAGCAGTTTACGGGCCTCAAGGGTAAGTATGTCTCCCTCAAGGAGACGCTCCGCGGTTTCCGCATGATTTTAAACGGCGAGTGCGACGAGCTTCCGGAGAGCGCCTTCCTTCTGGTCGGCGGCATCGACGAGGCGTTTGAGAAGGCAAAGGCGTTAAAGAACGCGCAGTAAGGAGGAGAGCGCATGGCGAACTTCCACTTGGAAATTGTCACGCTGGACGGGCTGAAATATGAGGGTGAGGTGGAGCGTTTAACGCTCCGCACCATCACGGGCGATCTCGCAATCCTCGCGCGTCATACAAATTACTGCACTGCGGTCGGCATGGGCACGGCCAAGCTGCGCTTTCCCGACGGAAAAGAGCGGGAGGCGGCTTGCGTCGGCGGCATGCTCTCGGTGATGGACGGTGTGTGCCGGCTTTTACCGACCACCTTTGAGTGGAGCGATGAAATCGATCTGCTCCGTGCGGAGGAGGCAAAGCAGAGAGCCGAGGAGCGGCTCAAGGCGAAACTCTCGGACGAGGAGAGAATTCAGGCGCGTGCAAAATTGTATCGGGCACTGATTCGTATCCAGACGGCGGGACAGCCGAAGCTGAAGCTTTGAACGCGAGATACGAAAATGCATAAGACAGGGGAATTTGTCACGGGAGGCGAGAGCCGTTCTGTGACAGATTCCCCTGTTTGTGCTATACTGTAAGTTCAGGATTACGGAAAAGCGAACGAAGGTTCATAGAGAGGAGGGGCGGTTTTGGCGCAGAAAAAAAGCAGCGGAAGGCGGCGAAAAACAACGGCGACAGTGCCGCGGAGCAGAAAGAAGAGCGGTGCCGCGGTTCAGAGAAAGCGAGAAGCGGAGCAACTCTTATTTCTGCGCGGAGAAGTGATACCGCTCTTCTTGGCTCTCTTTGCGGTTCTCTTATTGCTCAGCAATTTCGGGCTTTGCGGCGCACTCGGCACCGTGCTCCGGGACGTACAGCTGGGACTTTTCGGCGGGCTCGGATTGTTATTTCCGCTTTTACTCTGCGGAATTGTAATCTATCGGGCCCTCACGGAAGATAAGTCACGTGCGCTCGGGAAAACCGTGGCGCTTCCGCTCACGTATCTTTTGGTGATTGCCTTGGTGCACCTCGCACAGGGAGAAGAGGGCGGAAATTTTGCGTATCTCTATGCGGCGAAGCGCGGCGGCGGTGCGCTCGGGGGACTCCTTTCGGAGGCTCTCGCCGGTTTACTGGGACCGATTGGGGCGGGGCTCATTTTACTGGTGGGTTTGATACTCTGCCTCTCTTATATCACCGAAAAATCCTTTGTCTCCATGATGCAGCGCGAGAGCGGTAAGGTTTATGCGCGCGCCAAGGAAGACTTTGACAAGCGGCGGGAAGCAAGGAGAGAAGAACGCGCCCGGCATAGAGAGCTTCTCTCCGCGGAAATCGAAGAACATCTGGCGCAACTGGAGTCGGAGCGCGGCAAACGCGAAGAGACAGAAGAATATCGATTCGAAGAGCCCGTGCAGGAGACAGAGACCCCGAAACCCGTTCGGGAGAGCGCCTGGGAAAACGTGTTGTCTGCCTTTCACGCAACCCGCAGAGAGGTACTTGCGGAAGCAAACGAAGAAGAGACGCAGGAAGATTTGCCGCGCGAAGTAATCAGAACAGAACTTCTGAGCGACTGGGAGTCACGCTCTCATGCGCGGCGTGAGTCCGTACCGGAAGAGCTGCCGCCCGTGCTTCGCTTTTCGGAGCCGGAAGCAGAGGAGGAAGAGGAGCCGGTAGAGGTTCCGGATCCGGATCACTATGCGGACGGAGACCCGATGTTGCTTGCAGCCCTTCGACGGGCGGACGAAATATTAAAGCGCGACGATACGGTGCCTACGGCTCCGGTCGCAACGGTCACAGAGCCGCCGACAGAGTCGCCTAGGGACTCTGCGGAAACGTACGCGGAAGCGGAGCCGGTAAACGAAAATACCTTTGCGTATTACGAGGAAACGGAAGCGGATACGGAGCTTTCGCAGGAAGAACCGGAACAGTGGGAAGAAAAGCTCGCACAAATCGAGAAGAGCGAGAGCGCGGAGTGGAACACGGAGGAAGAAGTGCCGCATTCTATCGAGATTGCGGAAGCGGATGCAAGGCCCGCGCTTAGCTTCCGCCGCGAAGAAACGGTGATACCGCAGCATGAGAGGCGAGAGCCGAAGCCGCAGGCAATGAAGCCTGCGGCGGCAAAGCGCGAACACACACCGAAGCAGTACAAGACGCCGCCGCTCGAGCTGCTCGAAAAGGGCAAGGAAAAGCGTCAGGAAGGCGACTTTGAGTACCGCAGCACGGCGTTAAAACTCGAAGAGACGCTGCACAATTTCGGCGTGGACGTAAAGGTCACGAATTTCAGCTGCGGCCCGGCCGTGACGCGCTACGAACTTTTGCCCGCACAGGGCGTCAAGGTGGGTAGAATTGTGGCGCTCGCCGACGATATCAAACTGAGCCTGGCGGCCGCGGACATCCGAATCGAGGCACCCATCCCCGGCAAGTCGGCGGTCGGCATCGAGGTTCCGAACCGAGAGAACAATACGGTTTATTTAAGAGATTTATTGGAGAGCGAGCGCTTTAAGAAGGCAAACGGAAAACTGAATTTTGCGGTCGGAAAGGACATTGCGGGACAGACCGTGGTCACCGACATCGCAAAGATGCCGCATCTTCTGATTGCGGGTGCGACGGGTTCCGGTAAGTCGGTCTGTATCAACACACTGATTATGAGCATACTCTACCGCTATCGGCCGGAGGAAGTGCAGCTCATCATGATAGACCCGAAGGTCGTTGAGCTCTCGGTCTACAACGGCATCCCGCATCTTCTGATTCCGGTCGTCACGGACCCGAAGAAGGCTGCCGGAGCGCTCAACTGGGCGGTCGCGGAGATGACGGATCGCTATCGCAAGTTTGCGGAGACCGGTGTCAGGGATCTTCGCGGCTACAATGAGAGAATACGAGCGGCCGCCGCAAGCGGCAGCGTGCCGCCCGAGGATTTGCCGCAGCCCTTGCCGCAGCTTGTCATCATCATCGATGAGCTGGCCGATCTCATGATGGTCTCGAAAAACGAGGTGGAGGAGGCTATTTGCCGCATCGCACAGCTTGCGCGTGCAGCCGGTATGCATCTCGTGATTGCAACCCAGCGCCCGAGTGTCAATGTCATTACCGGCCTCATCAAGGCGAATATCCCGTCTCGCATCGCGTTTGCGGTCTCCTCGGGCATTGACTCGCGGACCATTTTGGACGGTGTCGGTGCGGAAAAACTGCTCGGAAAAGGAGATATGCTCTTCTTCCCGCAGGGAATTCCGAAGCCGGTGCGCGTGCAGGGAGCCTTTGTCTCGGATCAGGAAGTGCAGAAGGCGGTGGAGTATATCCGTCAGGAGGACCTTCCGCTTGCATACTCGGAAGAAGTCGAGGATAAGATTTTGCGCTCGGGAGAGACCAAGGAGACACAGACCGTGGACAGCGGAAGAGATCCGCTCTTTTTCCAAGCGGGACGTTTTGTCATCGAGAAGAATAAGGCATCGATCGGCAATTTACAGCGTATGTTTAAAATCGGTTTTAACCGCGCGGCGCGCATCATGGATCAGCTTGCGGCGGCGGGTGTGGTCGGCGAGGAGCAGGGCACCAAGCCTCGTGAATTGCTGATGAGCATTGAAGAATTCGAAGCAATGGAGCAGTGAGAGGGAAAACGATATGAAATTATTGGAACTGGCGGCGGAAGGGCTGAAAGGCCGTTTATTGCAGGGGGAGCTCGGCACAGAAACGGAAGCTCTGGTTTATGATTCCCGAAAAATCAGCAAAGGCTGCCTCTTTGTATGCATGAAAGGAGCCAATTTCGACTCCCACGATTTACTCGCGGAACTCCCGGGTATGGGAGTAGCCGCAGTGGTCATAGACCGCGACGTTGCAGCGCTACCGGCGGGAATCACCGTGTATCGCGCAGACGATGCCCGCGCGGCTCTCGCGGCTCTCTCGGCGGCCTACTTCGGCTTTCCCGCGCGGGAGCTGATTACCGTCGGTGTGACCGGTACCAAGGGAAAGACGACGACAACCCATATGATGCGCGCGCTACTCGAGGCGGGCGGCATCAAGACCGGACTCATCGGAACCAACGGTATCACAATCGGCGACACCCACATTGCGACCAAGAACACGACCCCGGAGTCCTATGAGATTCAGGAGAATTTCCGGAAAATGGCGGATGCCGGCTGTAAGGCGGTGGTCATGGAGGTCTCGAGCCAGGGACTCATGTTGCATCGCACCGGCGGCATCCTCTTTGACTACGGTGTCTTTACGAACATCGCGCCGGACCACATCGGCCCGAATGAGCACAAGAGCTTTGAGGAATATCTGTACTGGAAGTCTCAGCTCTTTTCACAGTGCAAGACCGGAATCATCAATGCGGACGATGTTCACGCCGTCTATATTGAAAAGGCGGCAAAGTGCGAGCGTTTGTACCGCTTCGGCGAGAAGCAGGCGGCGGAATTTACGCTTCGAAACCTTGCGCACACGGCGGATCCCGATTTTGTGGGGATGTGTTTTGACTTTGTGACGCCGGAGAAGACCGTCCCGGAAGTCAGAGTCGGTATGCCGGGACAGTTCAATGCGGAGAATGCGCTTGCGGCGCTTACGGTTGCAAACTTAATCGGTGTCTCGGATGAGGTGCTGGCCACCGGGCTCCGCAACATCCGTGTGAACGGACGCATGGAGATTGTAAAGCTGCATCCGTTCACCGTCCTTGTCGATTACGCACACAATGCGGTCAGCATGGAAGCACTGCTCGATGCGCTCAGGGAGTATCACCCGAAGCGTCTGGTCGTGGTCTTCGGCTGCGGCGGCAACCGCGCAAAGGACCGCAGAACTTCGATGGGAGAAATCGGCGGCAAGAAGGCGGATCTTTCAATCATAACGGCGGATAATTCCCGCTATGAGAAGGTCGAGGACATCATTGCCGATATTCGCGAGAGCATTGTAAAGACCGGAGGCGCTTTCATCGAGATTCCGGACCGGAGAGAGGCCATCTTCCATGCGGTGCAGAAGGCGGAACCCGGCGATATGATTGCGATTATCGGCAAGGGGCACGAGGACTATCAAGAGATTTGCGGTGTGCGCACGCACTTCCTGGATCGGGAAGTCGTAGAGGAAGCGCTCCGCGAGATGGGAGAATGAGATGCGCGTGCTGAGCATAGGAGAAATCAGAGAGGCGACCGGCGGTGAGCTGCTGTCGGGCAGCGAGGACGTAAGGGTTTCATACATCAGCATTGATTCGCGGGATGTAAGGGAAGAAACCCTATTTGTGCCGCTCGTCGGTGAGAAGGTGGATGCGCACCGCTTTTTGGAACAGGTGATAGCGGACGGAGCCAAGGCAGTATTCACCGCGAGGGATTTGACGGAGGCGCAGCATGAAGCTGCAGCGGCGGCGGGGACCGCGGTCATTCGGGTTTCCGATACGCTGATTGCCTTACAGGCGCTCTCGGCTTGGCACAGAAGCCGTCTTTCGCTTCCGCTGATCGGCGTGACCGGAAGCGTGGGCAAGACCACGACGCGCGAGATGATTGCGGCCGCGCTCTCGGCAAAGTATCGGGTATTTAAGACCAAGGCGAATCACAACTCGCAGATTGGTGTGCCGCTCACGCTGCTCGACATCGAGGACGAAGAAATCGGCGTGATTGAAATGGGCATCAGTCGCCCGGGCGAGATGCACATCATCAGCGAATTGGTGTGCCCTTCGGCAGCCGTCGTCACAAACATCGGCACTGCCCATCTTATGGAACTCGGTAGTCGAGAGAATATACGCGATGAAATTAAAAATACAGGACGGCATGCAAAAAAATGCATATATCTTCCGGAATGTGGACGATGCGCTGCTGCTTGCGGGAGCGCTGCGGGAGGATATGATTTCCCGAACCTACGGAAGAGCGGAGACGGCCTACTGCCGGGCCGAAAATGTGAGCTTGGTCAACGGCTGTGCGGAATTTACGGCAAACATACGGGGGGAGCGAGTCGAGGTGAAACTCGGCGTGCCGGGCGAACACCAGGTATGGAATGCCCTCGCCGCGCTCGGCGTCGCGGAAGCTTACGGCGTTCCGCTTGACGGAGCGGCTTCGGAACTTTCGAAATTCAAGGGTTACCGCCACCGCCAGCAGATTTTTGAGCGCGACGGTGTGCTGGTGATTGACGACAGCTATAACGCGAGCCCGGACTCCATGCGGGCCGCACTCTCCATCCTGCGTGAGATGAAAGACCGCCGCCGTATTGCGGTGCTCGGCGATATGAAGGAGCTCGGCGCAGAAGAGAAAGAACTGCACCGGGAAATCGGCGCGGCGCTTGCCGCGGCGGAGGGCGCGGACTGTGTGTTTACGCTCGGTGAACTTGCGGGCGAGCTCGCGGAAGCGTTCCGGGAGCATTGCAAAGCACCTTACAGTCCGGAACTCGGCTGTTTTTCGGAGCGGGAAGAACTCTTCGAAGCGCTGAAGGAGAAGGTGAAGCCGGGGGATGCCATTTTATTCAAGGCCTCGAACAGCATGAAGTTCTCGGAACTCGCGGATTATTTTTCGGGGCAGGGAGAGCGAGGCGCGCATTGACCGAGCGCTATGCGGATGTCATTCTGAACATCAGCCATGAGAGCGTGGACCGCCCGTTTACGTATATCATTCCCGAAGGCTTGCGCGGAAAACTGACACCCGGGACTGCGGTACAAGTGCCCTTCGGCAATGCGAAGGAAGCAAAACTGGGCTATGTCCTCTCACTTCGAAAAGAGGCGCCGAGCGGCTTTCAGCTCCGCGAAATTCTGGGGGTCGCAGAGAAGAAACTCGGTGTGGAAGAGGGGCTGCTGTCACTTGCGGTATGGATGCACGAGCACTACGGTTGTATGTTAAATCAGGCGCTGAAAACCGTTTTGCCGGTCAGGAAGCCGTGCGGGCGCGAAAACAGAAAATTGCGGCGAGCGCGGAGAGTACGGGAGCGGCAGCACGCGAGCTCACGGCGGAGCAGAGCGCGCTTCTTGCGGAACTAAGGCAAGCGGAGGCAGAGAAGCCGGGGGGCAGCTATCTGCTCTTCGGTGTGACCGGCAGCGGTAAAACGGAAGTATACATGCGCTGTATCGAAGAACAGCGCAGCCGGGGGAAACAGGCCATTTTATTGCTGCCGGAAATCAACCTGACCTTTCAGACCGTTCGCTATCTGGAAGAGCGCTTCGGCGGCGAAGTTGCCATCATCCATTCAAAACTCGCAAAGGGCGAGCGCTATCGTCAGTTTCTTCGCGCGGCGCGCGGGGAGGCGAGCGTCATGGTGGGACCACGTTCCGCGCTGTTTGCCCCCTTTCCGAATCTGGGACTCATAATCATCGACGAAGAGCACGACGGCGCCTATCGAAACGATGCGGTGCCGCGTTACGACACGCGCGAAGTGGCGGCAAAGCGGGCCGAACTCGCGGGAGCACAGCTGATACTCGGCTCCGCAACGCCTTCGGTTGAAAGCTGGCGGCGCGCGGAGACCGGTGAATACCGGCTTCTCAGACTCACGCGACGCGCGGTGCCCGGGGCTGTCCCGGCGCGCGCTACGGTAGCGGATCTCCGCGAAGAATTAAAGCGCGGGAACAGAACGGTGTTCAGCGAGACTTTGCGTGAGAAAATCGAGGGCTGTCTTTTGAGACGAGAGCAGGTCATGCTCTTTATGAACCGGCGCGGCTATGCACGTTTTCTTTCCTGTCGGAGTTGCGGTGAGCCCCTTCGCTGCCCGCACTGTGACGTGAGCCTCACCTACCATGAGGACGGAAGTCTGCGCTGCCACTACTGCGGCTATAAGACGGTAAAACCGGAGCGCTGCCCGAGCTGCGGCTCACCGTATATTGCGGGCTTCGGCATGGGAACCCAGCAGCTCGCCGAGCAGACCAAGCGCATGTTTCCCGCGGCGCGCGTGCTTCGTATGGATGCGGATGCCGTTCGCGGGATGGACGGCGGACAGAGTATTTGGAACGCTTCCGCGCAAAGGAGGCGGACATTCTGGTTGGCACGCAGATGATTGTGAAAGGGCACGACTTCCCGAATGTGACCCTGGTCGGTATTATGGCGGCGGATACCGAACTGTACCTCAGTCATTACACGAGTGCGGAGCGTTGCTTTCAGCTCTTAACCCAGGCAGCCGGCCGCGCCGGTCGCGGGGAAAAGCGCGGCGAGGTTGTGATACAGACTTACCGCCCCGAGCACTACGCGATTCAAAGCGCCGCAGCACAGGATTACGAGCGCTTTGCGGCGGCGGAACTCGCCTATCGGCGCGCGGCGGGCTACCCGCCCGTGCTTCACATGATGACGGTGCAGCTCGCCTCGAAGGAGGAGGAAGCATTGACACGCGCGGCCGCGTGCTATGCGGACTGTCTTCAGGCTGCGGCAAAGAAACTCGGTGCCGCGCCCCAGTGCATCGGGCCTGTCAATGCGGCCGTGTACCGCGTGCAGGACTATTTTCGGAAGATGATTTACATGAAGCATGCGGGCTATGATATACTGATACAGATAAAGACAGCGGCAGAGGAGGCGTTTCGGGAACAGGTTCCGGGCGGCATCTCTGTGCTTTATGAGTTTGTCTGACGGAGAGGAGTAAGAGTGGCACTTCGAAACATACGTGAGATCGGTGACCCCATTTTGAATCAGAGAGCAAAGGAAGTGCGGGAGATGACACCGAATCTTCGCGCGCTCATTGAGGATATGGTCGAGACCATGCGCCATGCGAACGGCGTGGGGCTCGCTGCGCCGCAGGTCGGCGTATTGAAGCGCCTCGTTGTGATTGAGTGCGAGGAGGGCGAACTCCATGTACTCATCAATCCCGAGATTGTGGAGAGGTACGGCGAACAGACGGGCTATGAGGGTTGCCTCAGCGTCCCCGGGAAAACCGGAATCGTGACCCGTCCGAATCACGTCAAGGTGAAGGCACTCAATGAAAATATGGAGCCTGTGACGGTCGAGGGAGAGGAGCTGCTCGCGCGGGCGCTCTGCCATGAGCTCGACCATCTGGACGGACATCTCTACACCGAAATGGCTGAGGAACTCTACACCAACGAGGAATTGGAGGAGATGCAGGCAGAGGAGGATGAGGACGAAGCATGAGAATCGTCTATTTCGGAACGCCGGATTTTGCGGTTGCGCCGCTTCGTGCGCTCAGTGAGGCGGGACATGAGCTTGTACTGGTCGTAACGCAGCCGGATAAGCCGCGGGGCAGGGGACATGCGATGCAGTTTCCGCCGGTCAAGGAAGAGGCGATTCGTCTCGGTATTCCCGTTGCACAGCCGGAACGCGCGCGGGATGCGGATTTTATCGATTTGCTCCGCGCGAAAGGCAGACCTCTTTGTCGTGACGGCCTTCGGCCAGCTTTTACCCAAAGAAATTCTGGAGCTGCCGCGTTACGGTTGCGTGAACATCCACGCGTCACTCTTGCCGGCCTACCGCGGTGCGGCTCCGATACAGTGGGCCATTATCGACGGGCAGCGGGTTAGCGGCATCACGACCATGCAGATGGACGAGGGGCTGGATACCGGTGACATTTTGCGCCGCTATCCCCTTGAGCTCTCGCCCGAGGAGACCGGCGGCAGTCTCTTTGCGAAATTGGAAGTACTCGGCGCGGAGGCCATACTTGATACCGTCAAGGGCCTCGAGTCCGGCAGCATCGTCCCCGAAAAACAGGGGGGAGACCACTACGGCCTATGCGAAGATGTTACGAAAAGAGATGGGAAATCTCGATTTTTCGAAGGATGCGGCATACATTCTCCGCTTGATCCGAGGCTTGGATCCTTGGCCCGGCACCTTTTCTTATCTGAAGGGAAAGATGATTAAAATCAGAAAGGCGGAGCACGGCGGCGACAGCGCGGGGCACAAACCCGGTGAGGTCTTGGCGGCCGATGAGCGGGGCCTTCTGGTGCAGACCGGAGACGGTGCACTTAGAATCACCGAACTTCAGCCGGAGGGCAAGAAGCCCATGGCGGCCTCGGCCTGGCTCCGCGGCACTTCGGTGTGCGCGGGCGACTGCTTTACCGGAACCCGTGAAGCGGAAAACTGAAATCGATACTGAAAGGAGGGCAGTATGTACCCATATTACGGATTGGATTGGACTTATCTATTGGTATTGCTTGGCCTTGCTTTGACCCTCGGCGCGCAGGGCTATTTAAAGATGATGTTTGCGCGCTATTCGAAGGTACAGAGCGGTACAGGGCTCACCGGGCGCGAGGTCGCCGAACGTATTTTGCGTTCGAACGGCATTTACGATGTCACGGTGCATCCGGTCGCGGGACAGTTGACCGACCACTACGACCCCGCCAAAAAGACCGTGAATCTCTCGGAGGTCATTTATAATTCGACGAGCATTGCGGCGGTCGGTGTCGCGGCGCACGAGTGCGGTCACGCGATTCAGGACGACTTGAGTTACGCGCCGCTTCGCTTCCGCCATGCCTTTGTGCCGCTTGCAAACATCGGCTCCAAACTCTCCATGCCTATGATTATCATCGGTGTTATGCTCGGCGAGAGCCGCAACTTACTCGGACCGCAGCTCATCAATCTCGGCCTATTGGCCTTCAGTCTCGCAGTCATTTTCCAGTTGATCACACTTCCGGTTGAATTCAATGCGAGCCGGAGAGCGCTGATTCAGCTGAGAGAACTGAACATATTGCCGCCGAGAGAAGAGAGCCAGGCGAGATCGGTGTTGATCGCTGCGGCGCTGACCTATGTTGCGGGTGCGGCATCTTCGCTGATTCAGCTCCTGCGACTTTGGATTTTGTTCGGCGGAAGGAAGCGCAAATGACAGGACCGAACGCGAGGAGTGTCGCGCTGGACTGTCTGCTTCTCATCGCGGAAGAAGGTCAGTTCTCACATGTGGTGCTTGCGGCGGCACGGGATAAATTCGCCTGGATGGCCGAAGAGGAACGTGCGCTTTACGAGCGCCTCGTGCACGGCAGTCTTGAATACCTGCCGCAGCTGGACAGCCTGATTGCGGAGCGCTCCAAGACGCCGCTACGCAAATTAAAGCCGGTGATACGCTGTATTTTGCGCCTGTCACTTTATCAAATTCTGTATTTGAGCCGCATTCCGGCACATGCAGTGGTCAACGAGGCCGTGAAGCTCACCGAGCGCCGCGGTCTTTTCGGCTTGAAAGGATTTGTGAATGCACTGGTGCGACGCTTTTCCCGCGAGCGGGAGGCTATCCTTGCGGAAATCGAAGCGAGCTCGGATTTGGGACTTCGCTATGCGCTCCCTGACTGGCTTGCCGCGCGTTTGATGAAAGCGTTCGGAGCCGAAGAGGCAGAGAAGCTCGCCGCGAGTTATTTGGAACCCGCTCCGCTCTCCCTTCGTCTGAATCGGACTAAGTTCATTGCGGCGGGGGAACCTAGCGCCGTGACGGAGGGGCTCGTGCAGTCCCCGTATTGCGAGGACAGCTTTGTCGCGCGGGAGGGCCTGACTGCGTCCCTGCGTGCGCGTATCGATGCGGGCTTTTTCTTTGTGCAGGATTTGAGCTCCTCCCTCGCCGTAGCGGCTGCGGCACCGAAGCGCGGAGAGCGCGTGCTGGATCTCTGCGCGGCGCCGGGCGGCAAGTCCCTTGCGGCAGCGGATCTCATGCGGGGAGAGGGCAGGGTAATCAGTGCGGATTTATCCCCGCAGAAGGTAGAGCGCATCGCGGAAAATGTTGCGCGCACCGGCTTTGCCGCCTGCGTAACTCCCGAGCAGTCGGACGCCGCGGTCTTTCGGAAAGACTGGGAGACAGCATTTGACCTCGTGATTGCGGATCTTCCCTGTTCGGGACTCGGCGTGCTCGGCAGAAAGCCGGATATTAAGCTGAGACTGAAAGAGGCGGATATTGCCGCGCTGCGGGAGCTGCAACGGAACTTTCTTTGTAACGCGGTTCGCTATCTTCGCCCGGGCGGACGCCTGCTCTACTCGACCTGCACCCTGACGGCGGAAGAAGACGAAGATAATGTACGCTGGCTGCTCGACAGCTTCCCGGCGCTTTCGCCGCTCGATTTCTCTGCGGCGCTCCCCGGAATCGGAGATGCGGAGGCTGCCGAAAGGGCGCGGTGAAACTTCTGCCCTCACGCTTGCCGCTGGACGGCTTCTTTATCTCAGTGTTTCGAAAGGCGGAATAAGATGTCAAATGCCTTGGATCTCTGTTCACTCAGCCAAGACGAACTGAAAAGCTATCTGGAAGCGCTCGGAGAACCGGGATTTCGCGCGAAACAAGTTTTTTCCTGGCTGCATCAAAAGAAGGCGGCGGGCTTTGAGGAGATGAGCAATCTCCCGAAGAGCCTCCGGGAAAAACTCGCGGAGAGCGCAAGTCTCCCGGGCCTCACGAGAGAAGTTGTGCAGGTCTCCAAAAACGACGGAACGCAAAAATATCTGTTTTCGCTCCCGGACGGCAATATGATAGAAAGTGTATTGATGCGCTATTCCTACGGGAATTCGGTCTGTATCAGTTCTCAGGTCGGTTGCCGCATGGGCTGCCGTTTTTGCGCCTCTACGGTAGACGGCCTTGCGCGCAATTTGACGGCGGGAGAGATGCTGGCACAGGTCTATGAAATCGAGAAAGAGCTCGGAGAGCGCATCTCCAATGTCGTCGTGATGGGAAGCGGCGAGCCCATGGATAATTACGACAATGTGGTGCGTTTTATCCGCCTTCTCAGCGATAAGGACGGGCTCAATATCTCTCAGCGCAGTATCACGGTCTCCACCTGCGGTCTGGTGCCCGAGATACGTCGCTTTGCGGATGAGGAATTGCAGGTCACCCTGGCGCTTTCCCTGCACGCGGCGGACGATGCGACCAGGCAGCGGCTCATGCCGATTGCCAATCGCTATGCGCTTATCGAGGTGTTGGATGCCTGTGCCTACTATTTCGAAAAAACAGGGCGGCGCGTCAGCTTTGAGTACAGTCTGGTAGCCGGGGTTAACGACACGCCGGAAGAGGCAAAGAAGCTGATTGCCTTACTGCGTCGCCGCAAGGGTCATGTGAATTTGATACCGGTGAATCCCGTGGTAGAACGTTCCTTAAAGGAACCGAGTATGGCAGCGGTCCACCGCTTTCGAGATGCTTTGGAGCACGCCGGGATTAATGTCACGATACGAAAAGAAATGGGGAGAGATATCGACGGCGCCTGCGGGCAGCTGAGGCGCCGTTACAGAGACAAGAGAGAGCAAGGAAACAGCAAAGAGGAGTAGTGGCTCATGAATGCAGTTGCACTGACAGATCAGGGAAGGGTACGAAGTTCCAACCAGGACACGGTGTTTGCGGAGAATCATGCGGTCGGCGCCCTGCCGAATCTCTATCTCGTGGCAGACGGGATGGGCGGGCACCGCGCCGGAGATTACTGTTCGCAGACCTTGACCACGCGCATCATATCCGCATTGCGGGAGAGCGAGGGAAAACTCCCGCTTCCCGCGCTTCGTGATGCCGTATTGCTCGCAAATGAGAGTCTCTATGTAGAGGCGCAGCGGCATACAGAACTGGAGGGCATGGGCACCACGCTCGTTGCGGCCTTCCTGGAGGAACAGAGCGCAACCGTCCTTAACATCGGGGACAGTCGCTGCTATGCGCTGACGTCAGACGGCGGATTTCGCCAGATCACGCGGGATCACTCCTATGTGGAGGAAATGGTGAGCGCCGGAAAGATGCGGCGCGGCAGCGAGGCATATAACCGGGCGAAGAACATCATCACGCGGGCCATCGGTGTCGGTGCCGAAGTGGAGATGGACCTCTTTGAGTTGCCCTTGGAAGGTCTTTCCATGCTCTTACTCTGTACGGACGGGCTTACCAATATGTTGGGGGACGATGAAATCGGTGCGATACTCCGCGGCAATGAGACACTTTCTACCATGGCGGAACATTTAATTCAGGCGGCAAACGAAAAGGGCGGAAGGGATAATATCTCGGTGGTCCTGGTAGACTTGAGAGAGGGGGCACAGGAAGAATGATATTGAGATTAGGCTCCTACTTACAGGATCGCTATGAAATTATAGAGCTCATAGGTAGCGGCGGTATGGCGGAAGTGTACCGCGCATTTTGTCACAAAATGCAACGCACGGTCGCAATCAAGGTGCTCAAGGAAGAGTACAACGACAACGCGGATTTTATTAAGCGTTTTACCCAGGAGGCCCTGGCCGCTGCGCAACTTTCTCATCCCAATCTGGTCAATGTCTATGAGGTGGAACACACGGACGGGTTCTACTACATCGTCATGGAGTTTGTGGACGGCATCACGCTGAAAGAGTACATTCATCAGAAGGGAAAACTCGAGCAACGGGAGGCGGTCGGCATCGCGATTCAGGTTGCAAACGGCCTTGCGGAAGTACACCGTCGCGGCATTGTGCACCGCGACGTAAAACCGCAGAATATGATTATCTCGAGCGACGGCAAGGTAAAACTGGCCGACTTCGGCATTGCGCGCATGGTCTCCACGGAAACCATGTCGCAGGAGGCCATGGGTTCCGTCCACTATATTTCGCCGGAACACGCCCAGGGAAAGGCGACCGATGCGCGCAGCGACCTCTACTCCCTCGGTATTTGTCTCTATGAAATGGTCACGGGAACCGTACCGTTTGACGGCGCGGAGGCAGTCACCATTCTTCTTGCGCAGCTGAATCAGAATCCGCCTTCCCCGCGTTCTCTGAATCCGGAGATATCTCTGAGCCTTGAGCGCATCATCTTAAAGAGTCTGGAGAAGGATCCGCGGGCGCGATATCAGAGTGCGGCGGAGTTGATACGGGACCTCGAGACCGCAGTGCAGAATCCCACGGCGCTGCCGCCGAGTATGCAGGCCGCAGCGGCCGTAGGCGGAGATACCATACGCTTTAACGCAAAGGATTTTGCGGGACAGCAGACGCTTCTGGCGGAAGACAGCTTCCCCGAACCCGATACCGCGGAAACGGAAGAGAGGGGCGAGGACGATGAGAACAACTCCGCCGATCGCCGTCTCAACAAACTGATTAAGGCGGTCGGAACAGCGCTTCTCATTCTCTTGCTCGGCGGCGGTGTTGCGGCCGGACTCATACTCTCCGGCAGTCTTCGCGAGCGCGACGGCAAGAATGAGAGTGAGAGCGCGGAAACGGAGCAAAGTTCCGCGTTGAACGACAAGCAGGCCTATGCGCCGTATCTCATCGGCCTCAGCAGCAAGGAGGCGGAAGAAGCGCTGAAAGAAGAGGACCTCACGCTGGTCATTCAGCTCAGAAAGAACTCCGATCAATTCCCGAAGGACACTGTCATCGAGCAGGAACCGAAGCCGGGCAGTGTCGTGCAGAAACAGCAAGGTCTATGTGACGCTGAGTCTCGGTGTCGCGGAATTTGAGCTTTCGGAATTGAATCTGGTCGGCGCAGAGGAAGAGAGTGCAAAGAAGACCTTGACGGAGAAGGGCTTTTCCGTGGAAGAGAAGAGCGAGTACTCCGATACCGTCGAAAAGGGAAAAGTGGCACGTTTAAGCCCCGAGAAGGTGAAAAAGGGAGAAACCGTAACCATAGTGCTTTCGCTCGGCAAGGAGCCGGAGAAAACGAAGATGCCGGATCTTACGTATAACACCGAAGAAAGCGCAAAACAGGCACTCACCGAGGCGGGACTGCAGCTCGGCACAGTGACCAAGGAGCACTCGGATACCGTACCGCAGGGCCAGGTCATACGGCAGAGCATAAGCAGCGGAACGGAGACGGAGAAAGGCAAGACGGTGGATTTGGTGCTCAGTGACGGGCCTAAGGTCACCTCGGTCGAATCAACGCAGGCGAGCGAGTCTTCGTCCCGCTATGTCGCGTCTATTGACACAAACTTTACACTCTCCAATTTAATCGGACCGGATTCCGGTGCGACCAGCGTCACGGTCATGGTGCGCCTGCGCCAGGATGTGAACGGACAGACGGTGTATCGCACGCTCATGGAGCCGCGCACCATCCGGGGAGATGCCATTCTGCCGCTGCGCTTCCGCACCATTGAGGGGGGCCTACGGCGTGGACATGGGCTATGTGGAAATTGTTCGGACGGACAACGGACAGGTACTGCAGAGCTTCGATGTGCAGTTCTTCAAGGTGCAATAAACCATGCGGGGAAAAATCATCAAAGGCATTGCAGGCTTTTATCTGGTGGATTGCGACGGCGAGGTCCTGACCTGCAAGGCGCGGGGGCTTTTCCGGAAGCAGGGAGAAAAGCCCTTGGTCGGCGATCTCGCGGAAGTGGAGGCTGCGCAGACCAGCGAGTCGGAGGCAAATATCGTAGCTCTCTTGCCGCGGCGAAACCGCCTCATACGCCCGGCGGTCAGCAATGTGGACCGGGCACTGCTCGTCATGGCGGTGCGCACCCCGGACCCGCAGTTTTATCTGCTGGACCAATATTTGGTCACCATGGAACTACAGGGCATTCCTGCGGCAATTTTGTTTACCAAAGAGGACTTGGACGGCGGAGAACTCGCGGACTACCGCAGACGCTACGAGACGGCGGGATATCCCGTCTTTTCGGTCTGCGCCGAAAACGGCAGCGGCATTGAGGAACTGCGCGGTTTTCTTGCGGGAAAAACCACGGTGCTCGCGGGTCCGTCCGGTGTCGGGAAATCAACACTTACCAATCTGCTCTGCCCCGAAGCGAAAATGGAGACGGGAGAGCTGAGCCGCAAAAATGCGCGCGGCAAACAGACCACGCGTCACACGGAGCTGTTTTGTCTCGGCGAAAACAGTTATTTGCTCGACACGCCGGGCTTTACGGCCCTGGAAGTAAAGACAGACGAAGCGGGACTGAAACAGGCCTTTCCGGAATTTCGTTCCTTGGAAGGGCAGTGTCGGTTTACGGGCTGCAATCACCGCGCTGAGCCTAACTGTGCCGTCAAGGCGGCGGTGGAACGCGGAGACATCGCAGAGAGCCGCTATGAGAGCTATCGAAAGATGGCAGAAGAAATTGCGGAGAGGAGAAAGTATTGATGAATTATCGTTTGGCGCCGTCGCTCCTGTCGGCCGATTTTACGGAACTCGGCAGTCAGATCGAGCTGCTCAAATCCTTAGGGGTTTGCGCTTTGCACTGCGACATCATGGACGGGGATTTTGTGCCGAGCATTTCCTTCGGTATGCCGGTGCTTAAGTCCCTTCGAAAGAGAACGAATCTCTATTTGGATGCGCACCTCATGGTGACGGAACCGGACCGTTATATCGACGCCTTTGTCGAAGCGGGCGCGGACGGCATTACGGTGCATGCGGAGGCCTGCCGCCATTTGGACCGCACGGTGCAGCACATCAAGGCCTGCGGCAAAAAGCTGCGGTTGCCTTGAACCCGGCGACTCCGCTCGTTGTGCTCGAGGACATACTCCCGGAGCTCGATATGGTGCTCATCATGTCGGTGAATCCGGGCTTCGGCGGGCAGAGCTACATTCCGTACTGCACGGATAAGATTCGCAGACTGCGAGAACTCGCAGATCGAAAACATCCGGGACTTTCGATCCAGGTGGACGGCGGTGTGAACCGACAGACCTTGGACGAAGTACTGGAGGCGGGCGCAGACGATATTGTCGCGGGTTCCGCGGTTTTCGGCGGGGATATCGCGGACAATGTTGCCTTTTTCCACGAGGGCTTTCAGCGCGCGGCGGCGCGGCAGCGAAAATGAGCTGTGCTCTTTTGATTGCGAGCACGCATGTGGACTCCGTCTTTGCGGAGCGTGTGATTGCTCATTTAAGCCAAAACAACGGGATGCCGTATATGGTCGCTGCGGACGGAGGCCTTACGACCTTTAACGCCCTCGGAATCGCCCCCCCGGCTCTTGGTCGGAGATTTTGACACCGTAAGACCCGAGCTCTTGGAACGCTATGTAAGTCGGGACGATATTGAGGTACTGAGGCACAATCCGGTCAAGGATGACTCCGACCTCGCGCTTGCGGTCGAGGCGGTCGCAGAGAAGGGCTATACGGAAATTTATGTTTTGGGGGCGCTCGGCGGTCGCTGCGATCACAGCCTTGCCAACATGCGTCTCTGTTATGCATGGAAGAAAAAGGTGTGTCTTTATTTTTACTCGACCCGCAGAACCGCATTCGCTGCGTGCTCGCAAGTGAAGGAAAGTTTTTGCTTGAAAAAAGCGAGCAGTGGGGAACCTATCTCGCTTTTTTCCCAATCGGCGGCGCGGTCAATATCCATGCGCTGAGCGGTGTGCGCTATCCGCTCCGGGATTTTTGTCTTTGCGATAACACGGCGCCGACGCTCACCGTCAGCAATGAAATCATGGCGGAGCGCGCGGAATTGGAACTTTCGGGAGATCCTGTGTCGGGACTCCTTATCATGGAAACCTGTGACAGAGAGGAGTCAAAATGGATCATGCCGTAAGCTGGTTTGCGACGACCTTCGGCAATAAAATTTCGGCGGAGGCGGTGACCTTCATTGTCTCGCTGCTGCCCATACTGGAGTGCAGGGGCGGCTTGTTGCTTGCGTCCATGCTCAAGGTGAATCTCTTAAAGGCAATACCGCTGGTCATTCTCGGGAACATACTCCCGATACCCTTTGTACTGCTTTTTATGCGGCATATTTTGAATTTTATGCGCCGTTTTTCGTTTTCGCGTCCCCTGGTCGAGTGGCTTGAAAAACGCGCGCAGAATAAATCCGCGAGTTTAAAACGCGGCGAGTTCTGGGGTCTCCTGCTGTTTGTGGGAATTCCGCTTCCGGGAACCGGCGGTTGGACAGGCGCACTTGTCGCCAGTTTAATGGAAATGGACTTTAAAAAGGCGATGCTTGCGATTTCGCTCGGCGTACTCCTTGCCACCTTTATCATGTCCGTTGTTTCTTACGGCTTGTTGGGACTTTGTTTCACTGAACCGGAGAGGACAAGCGGGGAAGTCGCCCTGCTTGTCTAGCTTTCGTTTTCGGTGTATAATCGGTTAAATCTTTTTTGCGGGCAAAGAAGCGCTTAGGAGGAGAAAAGGCATGATAGATATTCGGTTCCTGCGGGAAAATCCGGAGGCAGTGAAGGAGAACATTCGAAAGAAGTTTCAGGAGCAAAAGCTCCCGCTGGTCGATGAGGTAATTGCGCTCGACGAAGAGAGTCGCAAGACACAGGCGGAGGCGGATCAGCTTCGCAGCGACCGAAATAAAATCTCGAAAAGCATAGGCGCTCTGATGGGGCAGGGAAAGAAGGAAGAGGCAGAGGCGGCAAAACAGGAAGTGGCCGCAATCAATGCGCGCCTCTCGGAGCTTGAGCCCAGAGAGGCAGAGATCGCGGCGCGAATCCGTGATATTATGCTCACCATTCCGCAGATGATGGATCCCTCCGTGCCGATCGGCAAGGACGATTCCTGCAACGTGGAAGTGCAGCGCTACGGCGAGCCTGTGGTTCCGGACTTTGAGATTCCTTACCACACCGAGATTATGGAGCGCTTAAACGGCATTGACTTAGAGGCAGCTGGCAAGGTTGCGGGCAACGGTTTCTACTACCTGCTCGGCGATGTCGCGAGACTGCACTCTGCGGTGCTGAGCTACGCGCGCGACTTTATGATCGATCGCGGATTCACCTATGTAATTCCGCCCTATATGATTCACTCCGATGTCGTGACCGGTGTAATGAGCTTCCCCGAGATGGATGCAATGATGTATAAAATCGAGGGTGAGGATCTCTATCTGATCGGCACCAGCGAGCACTCCATGATAGGCCGCTTCATTGACAGCCTGAACGAGGAGGAAAAGCTCCCCTATACGCTGACCTCCTTCTCTCCCTGCTTCCGCAAGGAGAAGGGCGCACACGGCATTGAAGAGCGCGGTGTGTACCGCATTCACCAGTTTGAGAAGCAGGAGATGATTGTCATCTGCAAGCCGGAGGAGTCGATGCACTGGTACGAGAAGCTCTGGCAGAACACGGTGGATTTCTTCCGGAGCCTGGATATTCCGGTCAGAACGCTTGAGTGCTGCTCCGGCGATCTCGCGGACTTAAAGGTTAAGAGCTGCGATGTCGAGGCGTGGAGCCCGCGCCAGAAGAAGTACTTTGAGGTGGGCAGCTGCTCGAACCTCGGCGATGCGCAGGCGCGCCGTCTCCGCATCCGTGTGAAGGGCGCGGACGGCAAGAAGTACCTCGCACATACCCTGAACAATACCTGCGTCGCACCGCCGCGCATGCTGATTGCCTTCCTTGAGAACAATTTGCAGGCGGACGGATCGGTTCGCATTCCCGAAGCACTTCGTCCCTACATGGGCGGCAAGTCTGAGCTGAGAGCTTGAAAGGAGTAGAAGCAGATGGCGTACTATTTTGAGGAACCGTCGAGAACATTCGGAGAGTATCTTCTGGTTCCGGGATACAGTTCCGCGCAGTGTGTTCCGACTGCGGTAAGTCTTAAGACCCCGCTGGTGCGTTTCCGCAAGGGCGAGGAGCAGTGCCCGCTCGAGATGAACATTCCGATGGTCTCTGCAATCATGCAGTCTGTCTCCGGCGATAAGTTGGCCATTGCGCTCGCAAGACAGGGCGGTGTCTCCTTTATCTACGGCTCCCAGAGCGTTGAGGAGGAGGCAGACATGGTGCGCCGTGTCAAGCAGTACAAGAAGGGCTTTGTGACTTCGGATTCGAACCTCCCGCCGACCGCTACGCTCGCGGATGTGCTCGAGCTGAAGAATGAGACCGGACACTCGACGGTCGCAATCACGGATGACGGCACTGCGCACGGCAAGCTGCTCGGCATTGTCGCGAGCCGCGATTATCGCCTCTCCCGTATGTCCATGGATATGAGCGTCAAGGAGTTCATGACACCGCTTGAGCGCCTTGTCACGGCACCGAGCACTACGAGCCTCCACGATTGCAACGACATCATCTGGGACAACAAGATCAACTCCCTGCCGCTCATCGACGACGAGGGCAGACTACAGTACATGGTGTTCCGCAAGGACTACGACAGCCACAAGGAGAATGTGAACGAGCTCCTCGACGAGAACAAGTCCTATATTGTCGGCGCCGGTATCAACACGAGAGACTATGAGACCCGCGTTCCGGCTCTGGTCGAGGCGGGCGTCGATGTGCTCTGCATCGACTCCTCCGAAGGCTATTCGGAGTGGCAGGAGAGAACCATTTCCTGGATACGCGCTAAGTACGGAGACCGCGTCAAAGTCGGTGCCGGCAACGTCGTGGATCGCGAAGGTTTTCTTTTCCTCGCAAAGGCAGGTGCGGATTTCGTGAAGATCGGAATCGGCGGCGGCTCCATCTGCATCACCCGCGAGACCAAGGGCATCGGCAGAGGTCAGGCGACCTCCGTCATTGAGGTCGCAAAGGCGAGAGATGACTACTTCCGTCAGACCGGCATCTACGTTCCGATTTGCTCGGACGGCGGCATTGTCCACGACTACCACATCACCCTCGCGCTTGCGATGGGTGCAGACTTCGTGATGTTGGGCCGTTATTTTGCCCGTTTTGATGAGAGTCCCACGGCTAAGCTCCGCATCAACGGCAATTATGTCAAGGAGTACTGGGGCGAGGGTTCCAACCGCGCGCGGAACTGGCAGCGCTATGACCTCGGCGGCGCGCAGAAGTTGACCTTCGAAGAGGGTGTCGACAGCTATGTCCCCTATGCGGGTACGCTTGCGGAGGGTGTGCAGACCACGCTCTATAAGGTGCGTTCCACCATGTGCAACTGCGGCGCACTTTCGATTGCCGAATTGCAGGAGAAAGCAAGACTTACCGTGGTCTCTTCGACTTCGATTGTCGAGGGCGGAAGCCACGACGTGATTCTCAGAAACAATAACCAGACCAATTGACAGGGGGATATGTGAAAAAGAAATCCCTTGCGGCGCTGGCCCTTGTACTGGCGCTGTTCCTCGGAATTCTTTGGCACCTTCACGGGACAAAAGAGAGCAAAAAGCCGCTGGAGCGCAGCGGCTTTCTCTTTGATACCGTGATTGCGGTCTCGCTCTACGACAAGCAGGACGAGGCTGTGCTCGACGAGGCCTTTCAATTGCTGGAGCAATACGAGGAGATTTTTTCACCGACCAAGTCGGAGAGTGAGCTCTACCGTATGAATCATCGCGGGAGCGGTGTCACGACTTGGAAGGCGAGTCCCGCCATGCTTGATATGGTGAAACTGGGACTGCGTTACAGCGAGCTTTCCGACGGCGCTTTCGATGTCACGGTGCTCCCGCTGAGCTCCCTCTGGAATTTTTCCGGCGGTGAGGCAAAAGTTCCCGCGGAAGCGGATATTGAAACAGCGGTTTCAAAGGTGGACTACCGTCATGTTCGGATTGACGGCGATGTCATCGACTTTGGGGACGATGTCACACAGATTGACTCCGGTTCCACGGCAAAGGGCTATATCGCGGATCGCCTGAAGGACTTTCTGGTCGAGAAGGGTGTGAAGAGGGCCATTATCAATCTCGGGGGCAATGTGCTTTGCATCGGGGAAAAAGCGAAGGGAAAGCCCTTCCATATTGCGATTCGGAAGCCTGAGGAGCACTCGAACGAGGTCGTCAAGATTTTGGATATTGACGGACTCTCCGTCGTTTCTTCCGGTGTTTACGAGCGCTTTTTCGACCTTGACGGCGTACACTATCATCATATTCTCAATCCGCGCACCGGCTATCCGTATCAGAACGGTCTGGTCTCCGTGACCATTGTGGGCCCAAGCTCCGCGGAATGTGACGCGCTTTCGACTGCGGTATTTTCGCTCGGAAGAGAAGAGGGTATGGCTCTGCTCGAAAAGACCGAGGGCTATTACGGCTATATGATTTTGGAAGACGGAAGCATACTTGCGTCCGCGGGGGCACAGCCCGGGAAAAATCCGTAACATTTGGGGAAGGAGTAAGACAGCCGATGACGATAACACAGAGACGTTCTCGTAGGAGGATTCTACTCCTTTCCTTTTTTGTGCCTGTGTTTGCCATGCTGCTTTTGTTTTTGCAGCGCGGCATTTATCCCTTCGGGGAGGAGAGCTTTCTTCGCACCGACCTCTACCACCAGTATGCGCCCTTCTTTTCGGAGTTTCAGTATAAGCTTCAGCACGGCGGCAGTTTGTTCTACAGCTGGAACATAGGACTCGGGGTCAACTTTACCGCGATTTACGCTTACTACCTCGCAAGCCCCTTGAACTGGTTTGTCCTGCTTTCCGAAGCGCTTTGTGATTGAGTATGTGACGCTTTTGATTGTCGTAAAGACGGCGCTCTCTTCGGTCACAATGACCTACTATCTGCTGCGGCACAGTAAGAGAGACGGACTCTTTGCGCCGATTTTCGGCATACTTTATGCCTTCTCCGCCTACATGGCAGCCTATTCCTGGAATGTCATGTGGCTTGACTGCATTGTCCTCTTCCCGCTGATTTTGCTCGGTGCGGAAGAGCTGGTGCGCGGCGAGCGTTCTCTCAAGTACATCGTCTGTCTCGGACTCAGTATACTTTCTAACTACTATATATCCATTATGATCTGCCTTTTTCTGATTTTTTATGCAATCTTTCAGGCGATTACGGCGGAACTGAGTTGGGAGGATGTACTCAAAGCAGCGGGGCGCTTTGCACTGGCCTCTCTCATTGCGGCGGGGCTTGCGGCGGTGGTTCTCATGCCGGAAATCTTTGCGCTGCGACTTACGGCTTCCGGAGAGATGAACTTCCCGAAGACCTTTGAGAGCTATTTTTCGATTTTTGATATGATGGCGCGGCAACTGCCCTTTGTGGAGTGCGAGATAGGCCTTGATCACTGGCCGAATATTTACTGTGGCATGTTTACCTTGCAACTGCTTCTTTTGTACTTCTCGAACCGAGAGGTGCCGATTAAGCAACGTGTGGGTTACGCTTTCTTTTTGCTCTTTTTCTTTGCGAGCTTCTCGGTCAATGTGCTGAACTACATCTGGCACGGTTTTCATTATCCGAATTCGCTTCCCGCGCGGCAGAGCTTTATCTTTTGCTTCCTGGTGCTTTATCTCTCGTTTCAGGCGCTTGAACGCTTTCCGCGCTTTGCGCCCCGCGAGCTCTTTTTGAGTTTTGCTGCGGTGGTTCTCTTTGTCCTTTTGGCGGAGAAACTTGTGACGGAAGAGCATTTCCGCTACTGGGTCTTTTACCTTGCTTTTCTGCTCGCGGCAATCTATGCGCTTTTGTTCCGCTCCTATGCATCCGGACGCTTTGCGAGAGAGCACTACTTCTGGATACTGCTCCTATTGGTGACTCTGGAAGCAAGCCTGAACCTCGGTTACACCAGTATACCGACGACGAGCCGCACGGAGTACACCGCGGACAATGCGGATATTCAGACCTTAAAGCGGGCGGTGCCGAAGGTGCCCTTTGTGCGCTTCAAAAAATTTGAGCGGAAGAGCAAGGATGACGGCGCATTCTTAAACTTCCACTCGGTCTCGCTCTTCAGTTCGACCGCGGATAAATCTCTGACCGATTTTCTCCGCTCGGTCGGCTGTGAGGCCTCGGTGAACGCATATTCCATCACGGGCTCCACCCCGCTGGTGGATGCGCTTCTCGATGTGCGCTATTCCTTTGTATCGGATGAGAAAACGGATCCGGAGCAGGAAGAAGTGCTGCGATCCGGCGCAACGGTGTTGCTTGAGAATCGTGATGCCATGCCGCTCGGCTTTGTCGAAGAAGGCAATTTTACGGAGAGTTGGAGCAGAACTTACGAGAATCCGGCGGATGTGCAGAACGATCTTTGCCGTCTCTTTGACTCGGATCCGGTGCTGATTCCGGTGGAGACGCAAAAGAACGGAAATCAAGAGAGCCTTACTTTGGACGAGGACGGTCTATACTTTGCGTTCGCGACCAATGCGAAGGCGAATAAAATCAAAGTGTCTTTCGAGGACCGCGATAAGACCTACGACAACTTAAAGCGGCGCTATATGATGGAGCTCGGTCACAGAACGGCCGGAGAGACCATCAACTTTACGGAGATTTCCGACGATAAGCCCGAGCCCTCGGTCGTCGTGTACCGCTTTGATTTCGACGCACTGAAAGAACTCCGGCAGGCCATGCTGAAGCACGGAATGCAGATAGACAGTTATACGGACAACACAATCAACGCAGAGGTCGAGGCGGACGGGCCGTCCCTGCTCTTTACGAGCATCCCCTATGACAAGGGCTGGAAAGTGTATGTGGACAGAAAGCCGGTCAAGACCGAGAAGGCCATGGATGCCTTTCTTGCGTTCCGCGTTCCGAGCGGAAAGCATTACATTCATTTCCGGTACTTCCCGGAGGGGCTGAAGCTCGGCGCAATGATAAGCGCCCTGTCTCTGCTTGCCCTCTGGCTGCTTTGCCGCTATGAGAGCGCCTATGAAAAGCGCTACCGCAGAAGGCTGACCAGACGCTATGAGGCGCTGTATCGGGAGCTCAGTGAGGCGGCCGAGCGCATGCATGCGGAGAGTCTCATGACCATGTCGCAGGACCCGATTGCGGAGCCGGGACTTCGCGCATCGGCGGGAACGGACGGATTCCCGGAAACACAGCCTGCGCCGCAGCGCGAAGAAGAAAGTTCCGATTATCTCTTTTTAGAGGATGTTTGAGTCTATGAAACAAAAAGCGCCTGCCACGAGTGATATGTACCCAGAATTCTGGACACATTGACTATCGTTAGGCACCGCAACTGGATGCTATCCTGTATTGTACAGGAGGCATCCAGTTTGTTTTCTTCTGGATTCTCCTGTTGTTATAGTAATCGATATAATCATCGACTGCAGTAACAAATTCCTCAAAGGACTTGAACTCTTGCTCATGTCCATAGAACATCTCATTCTTCATCCGACCAAAGAACGACTCCATAATGCCGTTATCATGGCAATTCCCCTTTCTGGACATCGACTGTGTGATGCCATGCTTCTCAAGCTCGGTTCGATAGTAGGCGTGCTGATACTGCCAGCCCTGATCTGAATGCATAATCAAGCCTGTTAACTTTGGGAACTTTGCAAATGCCTTATCCAGCATGTCCTTGATCTGTTCCATATTAGGATGCAGCGAAACATTGTACGAGATAATCTCGTTCCCACACATGTCGAGGATCGGAGAAAAGTAGCACTTCCCCCATCCCATGTTGAACTGAGATACGTCTGTTGTCCATTTCTCGAGGGGTGTGTCTGAAATAAAATCCTGTTTAAGGAGATTGTCAGCGGTCTTGCCCACCTCACCTTTGTAAGAATGATACTTCTCCTTCGGACGCTTGCCGAGCAGTTCCATGTCGTGCATGAGCCGCTGAACACGCTTGTGATTGACCTCAAATCCACGATTATGCAGCTCCGCCGTAATTCGGCGGACACCATATCGCTGCCGGTTCTCATCGTAAATTCTGCGGATCTCTGCGGAAAGACCTGTATTCCTGAGAGCAACTGCGTCAGTCTGCCAAGTTCATAGTAGTAGGTGGACCGGGACATTCCCATTGCTGTCAGCAGGTACTTCAGTTTGTATCCTCTGTCGCGGAGTTCTTTGATGATCGCTGCTTTCTCGCCTTGAGTCGCGCAGCTTCCTTTCTTCTCTCAAGGCGATCTCTTTTTTTATTACTTCGTTCTCGGCCTTAATCAAGGCGTTCTCTTCACGAAGCCGGAGGAGCTCCTCGTATTCACTCTCCTGGAGTTTTCTGGGATTGTTGATATTTACTTTCTTCATCTTCACAGAATCCTTTGGCTTGCGGCCTTTCTTCTTACTTACAAGTCCATTATACCCGTAAATCTTATATTTTTGCACCCAGTCATAGAGCAGACGGCTCCCAATGCCGGCCTCTAGCGCAACGGACTGTGCCGTCCTCCCGGCGAGAACCTTTGTGATTAGCTTCAGTTTCTCTTCAGGCGTCCACGGATGCTGCTTTCCATGCTTTAGGACCTGGGGGCCATTTGCCTTTTCGGCACGAGCCCATCGACGAATCATGGCGTGAAAGTTACCCGGATCGTTATAACCCTCCGGTGTCTCTGGCCATTTCCCCTGTCGATACAGGTCGACACACATCTTCTTGAATTCATAATCATAGCGCATGATAAAACCCTCCTTACTGTGACACTTTCGTGTCCAGTAAAGAGGGTACATATCAGAGGAATGTCTCGTGGCAGGCGCTTTTCTGTACGCAATCGAGATTACAGCGTATCGAAGCTACTCTGGTTGAGATAGCGCCAGAGCGTGGTTCGACTGATACCGAGCTCCCTGGCTGCGGCTGCACGGTTTCCGCCGTTTGCCTTAACTGTTTGCCGAATCATTTCTCGGATGCGGGTATCCAGTGTTTTCGGGGGTTCCGGCGTCATTGTGCGTGTCGGAGAAGGTTCGGACGCACGGAGCAGACGTTCTCTGGCGAGTAAGTCGAGCACCGAGCTGCTCCGAATGTAGGCGCTGTCCGAGAGAGCGGCGAGAGAGCAGAGCAGGTTTTTAAACTGGGTATAGTTATTCGGCCAGGAATAGCTGCGGAAGCTTACAGATGACGAACTGCAATTTATCATCGGGCGTGTGATGACCTATGCTCTGGAGGCGGCGGAAGAGGCGAGAGAGCAACCGTACAGTGATTTTAAAGACGGGAGGGCATTGGCCTTTTACGAAGCTTTGGACACGATTCGAAATGAACTCCTCGCGCGTGACTGTGATTTAAAGTTCTTTGGCTTGGATTGCCCCCTCGAGCGAGTCCTGTCTCCGCGCAAAAAGACAAATCAGAAGCAATAAAACAGCGGCCCTGTGCAATCAAATTCGCACAGGGCTGCTGTTTGTAGTTGGTTTATTCCTCTTCCTTCGCCATCTTCTCCGGCTGGAAGACTTCGTCAAAACGCTCTTCCGTGAGGAAGCCGAGTTTTACGCAGGCTTCTTTCAGGGAAATGTTCTCCTTGAACGCAAGCTTTGCGGTCTTTGCCGCATTCTCGTAGCCGATATACGGGTTCAGCGAGGTCACGAGCATCAGGGAGCGGTGCAGGTTCTCGCGCATCTTTTCGCGGTTCGGCTCTATGCCTCGCAGCAGTGGATGCGGAAGGAGCGCATGGAATCCGCGAGGAGACGGGCGGACTGCAGGTAGTTGTAGATCATGACCGGCATGAACACGTTCAGCTCAAAATTACCCTGGCTTGCCGCAAAGCTGACCGCGCTGTCGTTTGCCATGACCTGAACCGCGACCATTGTAACGGATTCGCACTGGGTCGGGTTCACCTTACCGGGCATAATCGAGGAACCGGGCTCGTTTTCCGGAATGAAAATCTCACCGAGGCCGCAGCGGGGGCCGGAAGAGAGCCAGCGGATGTCGTTTGCAATCTTCATGAGATCGGCCGCGAGTCCCTTCAGTGCACCGTGGGAGTAGACCAGTTCCGACTTGGAGGTCAGCGCATGATACTTATTTTCCGCCGTGCGGAAGGGTTTGCCGGTGAGCTCGGAGACAGCCTTTGCGGACTCGGTGTCAAAGCCCTTCGGTGCATTTAAGCCGGTGCCGACAGCGGTGCCGCCGAGCGCCAGAGAGGAGAGCGGCGGAATGCTCGCGCGAATCAGCTCGAGATCGGTCTCGAGAGAGCTTCTCCAGCCGCTGATTTCCTGGGAGAAGGAAATCGGAACCGCATCCTGGAGGTGGGTTCTGCCAGATTTTACAATGCCCTTATAGCGGGTCTCAAGCTCACGGAAGCACTGAATCAGAGCCTCGAGCGAGGGGATCAGCTGCTCCTCTAAGGTGAGTACCGCTGCAATGTGCATGGCGGTCGGGAAGGTGTCGTTCGAGCTCTGGGACTTATTGCAGTCATCATTCGGGTGCAACAGCTTCTCGCCCGCAATTTCGTTGCCGCGATTTGCAATGACCTCGTTCACATTCATATTGGATTGGGTGCCGCTGCCGGTCTGCCAGACTGCGAGCGGGAAGTTGCCCTGTAATTTGCCGGCGCGAATCTCTTCGCAGACACCGGAAATGAGCTTTGCCTTCTTCTCGTCCAAAACGCCGAGGCGGCAGTTTGCGAGAGCGGCCGCTTCCTTCAAATAGGAAAAGGCGGTGATAACTTCGGCGGGAATTTTCTCATCCCCGATTTCAAAGTTCTGGAAGCTTCGCTGTGTCTGCGCGCCCCAGAGCTTGTCTGCGGGGACTTTGACTTCCCCCATAGAATCATGTTCGATGCGGTAATCCATTGATGTACCTCCTTCTTCTTGCGTTCCTTTGTCGTATTGTAACAAAAAAAAAGAGCGCTGGCGAGGCCTGCGCGTTAAAATGACAAAAGACAGAATTTGAGAAGAGGAGGGGGCTATGTGGTTTTTATTGGCTCTGTTATCGGCGGTATTTGCCGCACTGACGGCAATTCTGGCGAAAGTCGGTGTTGACAGTGTGAACGGAACCCTCGCCACAGCCATACGTACTACCGTGGTTCTTGTCATGGCTTGGGGGATGGTGTTTCTCACACAGGCAGAGCGGGGTATTTCGACAATCGCTCGTAAAAGTTGGATCTTTCTCATTTTGTCCGGGGTGGCCACCGGAGCTTCGTGGCTCTGCTATTATCATGCTTTAAAATTGGGGCGCGTTAACCAAGTTGCACCGATTGACAAGCTCTCCGTGGTATTCACGCTGGTTTTTGCGGCGATGTTCCTGCACGAGGGGCTCACGTTGAAAACGGGACTTGCCTGTGCTTTGATTGTGAGCGGTGTGCTCTTGCTGGCCTTCTGAGTCCGGCAATGAGGCGCATAAACATAACTTGAATATGTAAACCAAATCATCGTTTTCGACAATAGAAAAAGGCAGCGGATTGCATCTCGCAATCCGCCGCCTTTTCCCGACTCACTGCTCTTGCGGGAGTTTTTTGCCGGTCTTTTTGGCAACTGTCTTTTTCGTAGCTTCTTTCTTTACCGCTGTTTTTTTCACGGTTTCTTTTTTGCCGCTCTCGGCCTTGCTGTCTTCCTTTTTGCCGCTTTTCTTTTTGTCCGCGCTTTTATCCGCGGTTTTCTTTTTCTCGCTTGTTTTGCGAACCGCCTGCTTTTTGTCGGCTTTCTTCACCTTGCTGACGGTCGTCTTGACCGGTTGCGAGAGCGAGAGGAGCTCCGGCATTTCGAGCAATTCCGCCGAGCCGCTGCGTTGCTGCATGCGCGCACGGAGAAGCATGGGAAGGCCGTACAGCGATATAAAGCCCTCGGCATCGCGGTGATGATAAAGTTCACCGGTTGTGAACGAAGCAAACTCCTCGGAGTACAGAGAGAATTCGGAACTGCTGCCCGCGTGAATCAGGTTGCCCTTATAGAGACGCAGGCGCACTTCGCCGGTGAGGAGTTCCTGTGTGCTCGCAAAGAAAGCCTGAAGCGCCTCACGAAGCGGCGTAAACCACTTGCCCTCGTAGAGCAAAGAGGCAAATTTCTCGCTGAGTGTGCGCTTGGTCTCAAGTGTCTCCCGGTCAAGAACCAAAGCTTCCAGACAACTCTGTGCCTTCAGCAGTATCGTGACCGCGGGGATTTCATAGATGCCGCGGGCTTTCATGCCGACCACGCGGTCTTCCACAAGATCGTAGATGCCGATGCCATTGTTTCCGCCGAGCTCATTCAGGCGGCGGAGGAGTTCCGAGAGTCTCAGTTCCTTGCCGTTTAAGCTGACCGGGACACCCTTTCGAACCCGATGCGGAGCAAGGTCTCGGCATCCGGGGCATGCTTCGGCGAGACGCCGAGTAGGAGGAGTTCTTCCAACATAGGTTCTTGCGCCGGATCTTCGAGTTCAAGCCCCTCGTGGGAACTGTGCCAGAGATTTCTGTCATGAGAATAGGAGTGACTTGCGTCGAAGGGAAGGTCAATGCCCTTTTGGCGACAATAAGCCAGTTCATCTTCACGCGAACGGAAAGGCCAAAGCTCGGTCATGCGCCAGGGGGCGATGACCTTGAGTTCCGGTGCCAGCGCTTTAATGCTGAGTTCAAAGCGCACCTGATCGTTGCCCTTTCCCGTCGCGCCGTGACAAATCGCCACAGCGTGCTCTTTGACCGCAATTTCGGCCAACTTCTTTGCAATCAGCGGACGCGAAAGCGCGCTGCCAAGCAGAGCGGCTCGCTCCGGGCGCACCCCGGACTGCAAACACGGCAGAACATATTCCTCCGCGAATACATCCTTTTCATCGAGGAGATATAGCTTGGATGCGCCGGCGAGTTTTGCGCGCTCCTCGAGACTGCGCAATTCGCTGTCTTGGCCGCAGTCGACACAGCAGCAAATGACTTCATAGTCAAAATGCTCCTTGAGCCACGGGATAATCGCCGTTGTGTCCAAGCCTCCGGAATAAGCAAGAACAACTTTTTCTTTTAATTTCGCCATGAAAATCCCCTTTCGGACAGTGCTTGCGATGCGAAAATAAGTTTCACTATATGATTTATAACCGTACAACGATTTCGAAAAAGACGCAAGCCATAAATCCGAATCGAAAGAGAAAAACAAGCATTTTAAGCTCCTGTAAAAATGTTGCGTATGTGCCGGGCGAAAAAGGAATAAGAAAAACAGGAGTCTGCATAAATACAGTAGACATAATTAAAATATGTAAAATGCAGTTTCGGTTTCGATTTTTTGGATTTTAAGGTATACTAATCTATTGTTGTGCAGAGCTGACAGAATCAGAGAGGAAATAAGCAGTATGAGAGAACTCACAGGACAGCAGGTGGTGGATGCCATACGGACAGAGACGGAAAAGACCTTGGAAGCGCTGAACGGCTATGTGCCGACGCTTGCCATTGTGCGAGTCGGCGAGAATGTACCGCAGCTTTCGTACGAGAGAGGCGCAAAAAAGCGAATGCAGAATTTCGGTCTGGACGTTAAGACCTTTGTGTTTCCGGAAGATGTGACGCCTGAGGTTTTCTTTCAGCGTTTTCGGGAAATCAATGCAGATCCCTGCATTGACGGTGTACTGCTCTTAAAGCCGTTGCCGGAACAGCTGGATGTAAAGCGCGCGGAGCGCAGCATCGATCCCGAGAAGGATTTGGATGGGATTTCGCCGGTCAACATAGCCCGCGTATTTGCGGGAGAAGAGGAGGGCTTTGCCCCCTGTACGGCCGAGGCTGTGATCGAGACCCTGCGCACGTATGAAATTCCGGTGCACGGAAAGCGTGCGGTTGTGGTCGGGCGCAGTCTGGTGGTCGGTCGTACACTTGCCATGCTTCTTCTTCGGGACAATGCGACTGTGACCATCTGCCATACCCAGACCAGTGACTTGAAAGAAGAGTGCCGGAAGGCGGAGATACTTGCCGTGGCTGCGGGCAAGGCGAAGCTTGTAAACCGTGACTACGTATCCGAAGGCTGTGTGATTCTGGATGTCGGAATCAATGCGGACGAGGACGGCAATCTTTGCGGAGACGTGAACCCGGAAGGGTTGGAGAATGTTGCGGCGGCTCTGACCCCGGTGCCGCGCGGCATCGGGGCGGTGACGACCTCCGTACTCGCAAACATTTGGTACAGGCGGCGGCGCGGCGTAGGCTCTAAAATCAGTGCCGAAGCTTGAGTTTCTCGGTCTGACTGGTTACAATAAAGGTGCAGGCTCGGCAGCTCCGAGAGGAGGCTGTCGTGTTACGAAAATGGATAAAAAAGCACCCTATTAGTTTGCTTCCCCTTGCGTTTTTATGCCTTGCGGTATTTTTCTTTGTTTATCGCGCAAGCCGAAATCATGACAATGCACTGCGCGGAGAGCTCGTGAGCACCGCTTATGCGGAAAATGCCAAACTCGGAGCGGATGAAAGCGGGGGGAAAGAGAGTACCGCAGAGACAAAAGCGGGGGAAACAAAGTCCGTTGCTCCGGAAACGGTGAGCGACGCGGAATATGTGAGCGTGTATCTTTGCGGCGCGGTGCAAAAGCCGGATGTCTACGAGGTGGCGAAGGGGACGCGTCTTAACGAGGTGCTGAAGCTCGCCGACGGTTTTCGGGAAGATGCTGCGAAAGACGCGGTCAATCTTGCCGCGATTGTGGAAGACGGGAGTATGATACGCGTGCCGACTTTAGAAGAGGCCGCAATGCACGCGGAGCCGTCAGGCGCAGCGCTTGCCGCGGAAGAAAATCGCGGAAAAGTGGATTTAAACCGCGCCGAAAAGGCAGAACTCATGACTTTGCCGGGTGTCGGTGAACGCAAGGCGGAGCAGATTCTTGCCTACCGCAAGGCGCACGGGAAGTTTCGAAACATCGAAGAAATCAAGAATATTCCGGGCATCAAAGAAAAGGCGTTTGAGAAATTAAAAGACAGTATTGTAGTGCGTGAGTGAGGAGAGGGAGAATGGCAAAAATTTTGGTTGTGGACGATGAGAAACTGATTGTGAAGGGCATCAGTTTCAGTCTGCAGGCAGATGGGATGGAAGTGGATGCGGCCTATGACGGAGAAGAGGCCCTCGGGAAAATCAGGGAGAAGAACTATGATATGGTTCTTCTGGATGTCATGCTTCCAAAGATGAGCGGCATGGATGTCTGCCAGGCCGTTCGCGAATTCTCGGATGTGCCCATCATCATGCTGACGGCGAAGGGAGAGGATATGGACAAAATCCTTGCCTTCGACAACGGTGTGGATGATTATCTCACGAAGCCCTTCAATATTCTCGAAGTCAAAGCGCGGATTAAGGCCATACTCCGTCGCAATCAGAAGAACCAGAGAGAACCCGAGAGCAATGCGCCGCTCTCTGCGGGCGATTTGTCCTTGGACATCGAGTCGCGTCGGGTTATGCTCGGCGAGCGTGAAATTAATCTCACAGCCAAGGAATTCGATATTCTGGTTCTGCTCATGAAAAATCCGAATAAGGTGTTCAGCAGAGAGCAACTGCTTTCCGCAATCTGGGAGAATAAGGCCAATGAAGCGGGCGATGTGAGAACCGTGGATGTCCATGTGCGGCGGCTTCGCGAAAAGATTGAGCCTTCGCCCTCGGCACCGCGCTATGTGCACACGAAGTGGGGCGTCGGCTACTACTTCCGGGCAACGGAATGAACATCAGCTTACTCACGGTCGGAAGTTTAAAAGAGCGCTATTGGCGGGAGGCGGTTGCGGAATATGAAAAACGTCTCTCGGCGCACTGCAAGTTTCGCCTCATTGAAATAAAGGATGAGAAGACGCCGGAGCTCCTTGACAGTGCCGCGGCCGAACGGGTCAGAAAGCGGGAAGGCGAGCGCCTTTTGGAAAAAATCGATGCGCGGGCCCTTGTTGTGACGCTCGAAATTCAGGGCAAGAAGTTTGATTCGGAAGGCTTTGCGGCCGAAATGGCAAAGCTCGAAGAACGCAGCCGCGGAGAGCTTTGCTTTGTAATCGGCGGTTCACTGGGCCTCTCCAAGGAAGTGAGTGTGCGCGCCGCCCTGCGTCTCAGCTTTTCGGATTTTACCTTTCCGCATCAATTGATGCGCGTACTTTTTTTGGAACAACTGTATCGGAGTTACCGCATAAGAACCGGAGCACCCTATCACAAATAGCGTGTGTCACCGGCATAAATTTGATATACTGAACGCAGCAAAAGAGAAACAGACACGACAGGAGGACAGCGACAGATGGGAGAGAACAGCAAGGAGAAGAACATCGGAGAAGTTTGCATTGCGGACGAGGTCGTCGCTGTAATTGCGGGGCTTGCAGCGTGCGAAGTGGAAGGTGTTGATTCCATGGCGGGGAAACTCGGAAACGAACTTGCATCCCGCCTGGCTTGGAAGAATGCGCCGCGCGGTACAAAGGTAGAGGTGACCGAAGAGCATGTCTCGGTGGATCTTTCCATCAATCTGAAGTACGGATACAGCATCCCGAAGGTGACGCGAGAGGTACAGGAAAAAGTCGTATCGGCGATTGAGAACATGACCGGACTCAAGGTGATTGAGGTCAATGTCTCGGTGGTCGGCGTCAACGTTGCATAAATAACAGAGCGCGGCTTTGCCGCGCTCTGTTTGTACCGCTTTAGGAGGAGAGGAAGTATGAGACGAGGAGGACAGGCGGCGGCTACGGTCGCGTTCGGCATTTTGCTGGCGCTGGCGCTGCTGCTCAGTTATATCGAAGTACTGTTGCCGCTCTCCATCGGGATACCGGGTGTCAAATTGGGGCTTGCCAACTTAGCGAGTTTAATTTGTCTCTACCTCTTCGGCTTAAGACGGGCGGCGCTCATTTCCTTGTTGCGCATTATACTGACCGGTTTTTTGTTCGGCAATATGGCGGCGATACTCTACAGCCTTTCCGGTGCGACCTTAAGCCTTACGGCTGCCGTACTCGCAAAACGGAGTCAACTGTTCGGAGAAATCGGTGTGAGTGTAATCGGCGCGATTTTCCATAATTTGGGACAGCTTGCGGTCGCTGCGCTTGTGGTTCAAAATAGGGGACTGTTCTGGTATTTCCCGATGCTATTGCTTGCGGGCGTTATCACAGGAGCGGTCATCGGATTGCTTACCGCCGAGATACTGCGGCATCTGCCGACAAGTATACAGGCAGCAAGAGACTAGAAAATGTGAAATGTATGTGTTATGCTTTACTAATTCTATGAGAGATAGAACAAGAAACGGAGGCAAATCATGGCTAAGACCAAAGTAGATATTATTTCCGGCTTTCTCGGTGCGGGAAAGACCACATTTATTAAAAAGTTGCTCTCGGAGGCCTTATCCGGGGAGAGGGTAGTGCTCATTGAAAACGAGTTCGGTGAGATCGGCATTGACGGCGGCTTTTTGAAGGACGCCGGCATCGAAGTGCGGGAGATGAACTCCGGTTGCATCTGCTGCTCCCTGGTCGGTGATTTTGCGACCTCTCTGAAGGAAATTCTGAGCAAGTATACACCGGATCGCGTGATTATCGAGCCCTCCGGTGTCGGTAAGCTTTCGGATGTGCTGCGTGCGGTTGCGGATGTCGAGGAGGAGCTTGAAGTCGCGGGCAACTCTGCGGTCACCCTCGTCGATGTGAAGAAGGCGAAGCTCTACATGAAGAACTTCGGCGAGTTCTTCAACAACCAGGTGCAGTACGCAAAGACCATTGTGCTCTCGCGCACGGACATCGCCGATCAGAAGAAAATCGATGAGGCGATTGCTCTGATTCGCGAGATCAATCAGGAGGCAACCATCATCACGACGCCGCTGGCGGCGCTCTCCGGTGAAAAGCTTCTTGAGATTCTGGAGCACCCCATCGATCTCAAGGCTGAACTCCTTCAGGCAATGGAAGAGGAACACGAGCACCATCACCACCACGAGCATCATCACCATCATCACGATGAAGAGGGAGAGCACTGCTGCTGCCACGACGACGAGGAAGCGCACGAACACCATCATCACGATGAGGATGAGGAGCACTGCTGTTGCCACGACGACGAGGAAGCGCATGAGCACCATCATCACGATGAGGATGAGGAGCACTGCTGCTGCTGCCACGACGACGAGGAAGCGCATGAACATCATCATCACGACGAGCACGAGCATCACCACCACCACGAGGACGGACATTGCTGCTGCGGCCATGATCACCACCACGGTCACGACGCCGACGAAATCTTCGACAGTGTCGGTCTCGAGAATGTTCCGGCCTTCACTGAGGAGAGACTCAAGGCACTGCTCACGAGACTTGCGGAGAGCGAAGATTTCGGTACCGTGGTGCGCGCAAAGGGCATGGTGCCGGATGCGAACGGAGCTGAGTGGTTCTACTTCGATCTGGTTCCGGGCGAGACCGAGATTCGTCACGGGGCGCCTGAGGCAAGCGGAAAGATCTGCGTGATCGGAAGCGAGTTAAACAGAGAGGCCATCACAAAGGAGTTCAAGGCGTAAGCAATGGCAGAGCAATTTGAGAGAGAAGAAGAGAAGACCCCGGTATTTGTAATCAACGGTTTTTTGGAGGCGGGAAAGACGCAGTTTCTGCGTTTTACAATGGAGCAGTCCTACTTTCAGACCGAGGGAAAAACCCTCCTCCTTGTCTGTGAGGAGGGAGAGGAAGAGTATCCGGAGGCGTTGTTGAAGAAGCACAATACCGCCGCAATCTACTTTGAGAGCCAAGAGGAGTGCACGAAGGAAGCACTCCGCGCCCTCGGAGAAGAGTTTCATCCGGAGCGCGTACTGATTGAGTGGAACGGCCTCTGGCGTCAGGACAGCCTGGAATTACCGGAGGAGTGGTTCTTAAACCAGCAGATCAGTATTTTTGATACAAGCACCTTGGACCTGTATCTGAAGAACATGCGGGCTTATTTGGGGCCGATGTTAAATGCAACGGAACTCATTATTTGCAATCGAGCCGATGAGATTCCGGAGGAGAAACTCGGGAACTATCACCTTTCTCTGAAGGCAATGGCGCCGGATGCCGAGATTGTGTTTGAGGGCAGGGACGGAGAGATTCGCGGTGACTTCAGCATTGAACTTCCCTATGATTTGAAGGCGGATAAGTTGGAACTGACGCCCGAGATGTTTGCGATTTTCTATATTGACGCAATGGACCGCCCCGAGAAGTACGACGGCAAGGAAGTCAGTTTCACGGCGGAACTCATGCGCCCGAAGGGCGCGCCCGCGGATATTCTGATTCCGGGCAGAAAGGTGATGACCTGTTGCGAGGCGGACATTCGTTTCTGCGGTCTGCTCTGCCATTATGCGGGCGCTCAGAACTTTAAGACCGGTGACTGGGTGAAGCTCCGCGCCAAGATTCGCAAAGAGAATGCGCGCGAATACGGTGCGGAGGGCCCCGTGCTGTATGCGGAGGAACTTTCGCTGACCGGACCCATTGCGGAAGTTGCTACCTTCGCTTGATCGGGGGAGAGATGAGTGAAATGAAGCGTTATCGCGCGGCCGTCTTTGATATGGACGGTACGATACTGGATACCATTACGGACCTGACGAGCTCTCTGAACGAGGCCTGCCGAAAGACCGGACATCGCGCGAATTTTACCAAGGATGATGTGAGACACTTTTTCGGCAGCGGTGCGGAAGTTGCCGCACAGCGCGCGCTCGCGGTTGAGAAGGGCTATACGCTCCGAGAAGTGGGGGCGCTCGGCGTCAATCGGCGCGCGGCGGATTTCGGTGTTTCGGAGGAGGCTGCAAATGCGGTCATCGCCGCGTTTGCGGCCCATTACGCTGTGCATTGCGACGATGCAACCGGGCCTTATCCCGGTATACTTGCGCTGTTGCGACGCCTCAAAGCGGCCGGTGTACAGATTGCCGTAGTCTCGAACAAATTGGACGAGGCGGTACAAGTGTTAAACCGTGTTCATTTTGAGGGCTTGTTCGAAGAAGCGAAGGGAGAGCGCGCGGACATTCGCCGGAAACCTGCGCCGGATATGGTCTTTGCCGTGCTTGCTTCTCTGGGATTGAAACCGGAAGAAGCCGTGTATATCGGTGACACGGAGGTTGACATGGAGACCGCAAGAAACAGCGGTATGGACTGTATTTCGGTTTCCTGGGGCTTCCGTAGTCGCGAGGCGCTGGAAGCGCTTGGCGCGACGCGTATTGTGGACCGCGCGGATGAGATTTTTGATTTGATTGTCGGAAACGAAGATAAATAAAAATCCCGGTACAGCTGTGTTACGCTGTACCGGGATTTTTTTGTCATCAGCCTCCCTTGTAATCCGGAACCGGTGTCGGTCTGTCCGAATCGAAGATATCCGAGGCGTTGAAAAGATCGCTCGTGTGGTTCTTAACGGTCATATCCTGCCAGAGGCGATAGCCGTCCAAGTTTCTTCTTCCTTGGCGGAGATAATCGTTGCCCTTCTGCACATAGTACTGGTTCGAATCCACGTTACAGAAGTAGCGGAACCCGCTGTTGTGCAGATACCGGTAGCGTTCGTTATCTTCCTTGTAGGGATGCCAATCGCCCACATCCGCGCCGAAGGGGAAGAGGAGTATATCGGTACCGCCGATCAGCTCACCCACGTAATCCTGCCACTTCTGGTTGTCCGTTTCAAGCTCGGTGAACGGAATCTTGCCGTAGTTTCTGTGTCCCCAGCTGTGGGAGGCAAGTTCCCAACCGTCATCGCGGAGACACTGCGCAACTTCACGCACCTTCTGGCGGTCCGCTTCGATGTTCGGATTTTTCCCCTCGTAAGAAGGATCGGTGCGGTAGCCGAAGACACCGTTATAGCCGGTCACGGCAATGATGCCCTTGGCGCCGCGATAGGAGAAGTCCGGATGCTGCTCAATGAACTCATCCAAAATCGGGATAAGGTCGTAGGCGCCGACGGAAATCGAGCCGTCGTCCATGACCATCTCATTGAGGGGCTTGCCGTTCGGTCCCACAATGATGTCCTTCGCAAAGCCGTCTCCGTCCATGTACTCGTAATAGTTGACATCGTCCTGGGAGAGAACAAAAGCGGTTTTGCCGGGCGGGAGCATGATATCGCCCCAGACCATCTTCTTGCCACCGGTCTCGGGATCGTCGACCTCGTAGGCGACGTCGTGGATGCGCACCAGGACGTAGCCCTTGTCGTACATCGCCTGCATCATCTTCTCGAACTCGGGCTTGGTCGTCATGACGTCGTTGTAGCCGTTTTGGCGATTGTCGCCGTCAAAGGCCTTCTTGTTGTCCATGATGAGCGTATGGAAGAAGACGTGCGTAATCTTCTGCGGATCCTGACGAACCAAGGTACCCTTGATTTCATTGTACTTTGTGATTGCAGCCTGTCCGGCTTCCGACTGTGCGGTCTTTTCATCGGCTTCGATGGCGGCAATTGCGGCATCGTAGTCATATTGCGCTGCTTTTTTAGCGGCGTCCGCAAGTATCTCCTCCGACGTAAGCTTTGCCACCGTGGTTTCCTCGACGGACTGATCGGCATCCGATGCGGATGCGGCGGGCCCGTTTCGCTTCGGGCGACGTAGGAAAAAGCAAGCGCGACTACGACGAGCGCGAGCAAAAGCGCACCGAGCAACAAGGGCAGGGACAGCGCTCTGTGCCTACGGCGTCTGGAGTGGAATCGACGGCCGCCGCGGCCATTCGAGTAATTGGGCATAGCTAAGACTTCCTCCTCATTTCTTTCTCAACGATAACATTTCTACTATAGTACAAATAGCGGGCGCTTGCAATGCCTCTTCACTCTGTTTACTTCACTGCGTTGCCATGCTACACTCAGAAAAAAAGCAAATGGGGTGAGACCATGAACAACAATGTGCATTCGGAGGCGGCAGATCGTCTGTTTGATGCGATCCTGACGCTGAAAGATCGCGAGGAATGCTATCGCTTTTTTGAAGATATTTGTACGGTGAACGAGCTGCTCTCGTTTACACAGCGCTACGAGGTCGCTTTGATGTTGCGCCGCGGCCTCACCTATCTGGAAATTGCCGAATTGACCGGTGCATCCACGGCGACCATCAGCCGCGTGAACCGCGCCATCAATACGGGGAACGGGAGTTATGATATGAGTTTACGCCGTCTCGGGTTGCTGGCGGGAGAGGAGAAACATGGCTGAGAACACGCAGATGAATGAACGGCAGCGGGAGGCCATGGAGTGGACGGAAGGTCCGGAGCTCATCCTTGCCGGAGCGGGATCGGGCAAGACGCGGGTGCTGACCCACCGCATTGCTTATTTGATTCGGGAGAAACAGGTGTCCCCTTGGAATATCCTTGCAATCACATTTACGAACAAGGCGGCGGCGGAGATGCGGAGTCGCGTGGATGCGCTCGTGGAGAGTGGGGCGGAGGCTGTATGGGTTGCGACTTTCCATGCGAGCTGTGTGCGCATACTGCGCCGCTTCATTGACCGCATCGGCTATGACAATCACTTCAGCATTTACGATGCGGATGACCAAAGGCTGCGATGCGGGAGGTCATGAAGAAGCTGAACATAGACCCGAAGCAGTTGCGGGAGAGATCTGTGCTCTCGGCCATCAGCGCCGCGAAAAACGAAATGATAGACAGTGAGCGCTACGAGCGTGAGGCGGCGGATTATCTCGAGACACGCATTGCCGCCTGCTATCGGGCGTATCAGGATCTCCTTCGGAAGAACAATGCGCTGGACTTTGATGATTTACTCTTGAAAACAGTGCAGCTCTTCGAGGCAGACCCGGATGTGCTGGCCTACTATCAGGAGCGTTTCCGCTACATCATGGTGGACGAGTATCAGGACACGAACACCGTGCAGTTCCGCTTTGTTGAACTGCTTGCGAAAAAGTATCGCAATCTCTGCGTGGTCGGTGACGACGATCAGTCGATTTATAAGTTCCGCGGTGCGAACATCAAGAATATTTTGAACTTTGAACAGGCTTTCCCGGGGGCCAAGGTGGTTAAACTCGAGCAAAACTATCGCTCGAGCGGCAATATTCTGGACGCGGCAAACGGCGTGATTCAGAATAACGAAGGAAGAAAGGATAAGCGTCTCTGGACCGCTGCGGGACGCGGCGAGAAGGTTCAACTTAGGCGCTACGCGAGCGCCGCGGAGGAGGCAGAGCAGATTACCGAAGAAATCAAAGTGCGCTGTCAGGACGGTGCTTACGGGCGCTTTGCGGTGCTCTACCGCACCAATGCGCAGTCGCGTATTCTGGAGGAGCGCTTTGTCGCAGCGGGGATACCGTACCGACTGGTGGGCGGCGTGAACTTCTACCAGCGCCGCGAAATCAAGGACGTGCTTGCCTACTTAAAGACCGTAGCGAATGCGGCGGATGATCTTGCCGTGCAGCGTATCCTGAATGTGCCGAAACGGGGCATCGGGGCTGCCACGGTTTCGGCTGTCGGGAGCTTTGCCGCAGATCGGGAGATCAGCTTTTTTGAGGCGCTGCGCGAAGCACCGGCTTCCGGCATTGCCGGAAGAAGCAGTGAGAAGATACAGCGGTTTTTGAACCTCATCGCAGTGTTTCGCCGAGAGAGCGAAAAGCTTCCGATTGCGGACCTGATACGTCTTGTGCTCGAAAAGAGCGGTTATCAAGAGGCCCTGAAGGAAGAGGGGGATCTCGAGGCGCAGGCACGCATGGAGAACATTGAGGAGTTGATTTCGAAGGCTGTGGACTTTGAACGCGATTTGAGCGATGTCTCGGACCGCGCGGAAGAGGGACTGCCGGCCGACCTCCCGCCACTGGATCGTTTCCTCGAAGAGGTCGCTCTGGTTGCGGATATAGACCGTGCGGAAGAGGGAGAGCGTGTAACGCTGATGACCCTGCACGCCGCAAAGGGACTGGAATTTGAAGAGGTCTATATCAGCGGCATGGAAGAGGGACTGTTTCCCGGAAATCGGAGCATCGACGATCCGGAGGAAATGGAAGAGGAGAGACGACTTTGCTATGTGGGCATCACCCGCGCGAAGCAGAGGCTCAGCCTAAGCTCCGCAAAATCGCGCATTGTGAACGGAGAACTTCGCTTTCACCGAGAATCGTCCTTCCTCGCGGAAATCCCGGAAGAACTCATAGAGCGACAGAAGAGCGCTCGCATCAATGATGATCCGCTTCCGGCAGGCGGAGCTCACAGAAGTTCTTCGTACAGCGGGCAGCCGAAGCCCGCGGCCTTCGGGAAAATCTTTCAGGTGGAGCATATGAAAACGCTCCCCTACGAAGTCGGCGACAGAGTGCGTCATGCGCGCTTCGGTGTGGGGAGCGTTTTGGAAATCAAAGACGGAAAGCAGGATTTTGAAGTAACCGTCGAGTTCGATGAGCTCGGGCGGCGTAAAATGCTTGCGGGCTTTGCAAAGCTCGAAAAGCTTACATCTTAATCCAGCCAAAGAGGCTCGCGACGGAGCTAAAGAGTATAATTGCCACAAAGAACGGGCAGAGATACTTAATCATAAAGTTGAAGATAAGGCGGCGCTTAAACGGAGCGCCGTCTTTTGTCACTTCTTCCGCTACGGTTTTAACGCCGACAACGCGGACAATCAAGAGGCAGGTGGTCATTGCGGCAATCGGCATCATGACCGAGTTGGTGAGGAAATCAAAGAAGTCCAGAAGCTGCATGCCGACGATGCGGACCAAAGCGAGCGGGCCGTAGCCGAGAGCACTGAGGCTGCCGAGTACGAGCATTAAAGCGAACATTACGATACTCGCCTTTTTGCGACTCCAGTGAAGCTCATCTTCAAAGGTGGAGACTGCGCTCTCCGCAAGTGCAATGGCGGAAGTCAGCGCCGCAAACAGGACCAAGAGGAAGAACATAATGCCGACGGGCTGCCCGAAGCCCATGTTTGCAAGATTTTGGGCATGGTGATAAACATGAGAGAAGGTCCTGCTTTCAGGACATTCGGGTCGCCGCCGGAAAAGGCAAAGACAGCCGGAATAATCATGAGTCCTGCGAGGACGGCAATCGCGGTGTCAAAGAGCTCCACATGGTGTGTCGCATCTTCAATGGAGACATCGTCCTTCATATAGGAGCCGAAGGTCATCAGAATGCCCATTGCGATGGAGAGAGAGTAGAACATCTGTCCCATTGCCGCAACCACGGTCATCCAAGAGAAGTTTTTGAAATTCGGGACCAGAAAATAGGCCACACCTTTCATGGCGCCGGGACGCGTGACCGCATAAACGGCAATGACCAACGCAAGGACGATGAGTATCGGCATCATGATGGTGGAGACGCGTTCAATACCGTTCTGGACGCCCATGTAGATGATAATCATGGTTGCAAGGGTAAATACCAAGAACCAAAACTCCGTCTGGTAACCGTTGGTGATGAAGCCCGAGAAATAGTCATCGCTCGCGAGTGCGGTGACTTCGCCGCGGAGATAGGCGAAGAGATACTTGGAGACCCAGCCGCCGATGACAGAATAATAAGGAACAATCAGAATTGGGATGACAGCGTTAATCCAGCCGCCGAAACGGAACATCCAATCCTTGCCGTAGTGAGAGAAAGCACCGACCGGACTCTTCTTGGTGCGGCGTCCCAGGGCGCTCTCGGCAATAATCATCGTATAGCCGAAGCTCAGCACGAGGAGCAGATAGACCAAGAGAAAAATACCGCCGCCGTATTTGCGGCGAGATAGGGAAAACGCCAGATGTTACCCAGACCGACGGCGGAGCCGGCCGCCGAAAGAACGAAACCGAGACGGGAGGAAAAACTACTCCGCTCACCTTTTGTAGACATAGGGAAACCCTCCGAAATAAAATATTGTCAAAAATGCATAACATGCCCATTTTACGGAGCGCCTCTGTGCTTGTCAAGTGAAAGGCTTTATGCTATAGTAAATCTGTTGATTTTATATTGTGTCATCATGGCATATTCGATTGGGAGGGCAGGTATGGACAATTTCGGCGCATTGATTAAATTGGATGAGCTCGTGAGTTCCATGAAAAAGAAAGAGCAGACGAACAAGACCCGTGATGCGGTTGTCATGGCGCTCGCAATCATCGGTATTATCGCAGCGGTGGCAGGAATTGCCTATGCGGTCTATCGCTTCATGGCACCGGTGGAAGATGATTTTGAAGACGACTTTGATGATGACTTCGACGACGATGATCTCATTGTGTTCGATGAAGACGAGGATGAGGCATCCGAGGCAGCAGATAAGGACTGAGTGTAAATTAGAGAGACTGTATTGAGAAGAGGGCGCGCCGGAGAGACGCGTCCTCTTTTTTGAAGAGAGAGGACAGGCGAGTATGAAAAAGGGAGAGGAAGCGCGCGGCATCATTTCGGAATACCGTTTTCCGGACCGCGGTTATATATTGCGAGAGGACGGTAAGGTCTTGATTAAGCATGCCGTTCCGGGCCGAGAAGTTTTGTACCGCGTGACCAAGGCGAGAAAGGGAAATGCCGAGGGGCGCGTACTGGAGACCTTGGCCCCTGGGGCCTGCGAGCGGAGAGAGAGTCTCTGTCCCGCGGTCGGTGTCTGCGGCGGCTGTCTTTATCAGACTCTTCCGTATGCGGAGGAGTTGAAACTGAAAGAGCAGCTTTTGCAGCGTCTGCTTGGCGAGGCAATCGGGGAGGACTTTCTCTGGGAGGGGCTGACCGCAAGTCCCCGCGAGAACGCTTATCGCATGAAGATGGAGTACTCCTTCGGCGATGCCTACCGGGATGGTCCGCTGACCCTCGGCATGCATAAGAGAGGAAGTCACTACGACATCGTGGAGACCGACCGTTGTGAGCTCGTGCATGAGGATCTGAACCTTGCGCTTCGGGAAACGCTGCGCTTCTTTCGGGAGCGGAAGGTGCCGTTTTATCACAAGTTGCGCCACGAGGGCTATCTTCGTTTTTTGCTCGCGCGCCGCGGCACACACAGAAAAGAACTCCTGCTCGATCTGGTCACGAGCTCTCAGCTTCCCACGGAAGAGGAGAGAGAGCTGCTGCGTGCATGGCGGGAACTCATGTGTTCCCTTCCGTTTGAGGCGAGCTTAAAGGGGCTGCTCCATACGGTCACCGATTCGGTTGCGGATGCGGTGAAAAACGAGAGAACGGAGGTACTCTTCGGCGAAGCGCAATTTGAAGAGGAGCTTTCCGGTCTTCGCTTTGCGATCACGCCGTTTTCGTTTTTCCAGAACAATGCGGACGGGGCCGAACTGCTCTATGAGAAGGTGGGACAGTATGTCGGTGAGACCGGCGGAAAGGTGGTCTTTGATCTCTACTCTGGCACGGGCACCATTGCCCAGCTGGTCGCCAAGCATGCGGAACGCACAGTCGGTGTTGAGTTAATCGAAGAGGCGGTGATCGCCGCGCGGGAAAATGCGGCGAGAAACGGGGTGAGGAATTGTCGCTTCATCGCGGGAGATGTCTTAAAGGTGCTGGACGAAATCGAGGAGAAGCCGGATATCATTATTCTCGACCCGCCGCGCGAGGGTGTGAACCCGAAGGCGCTCCGCAAGTTGATTCGCTACGGGGTTCCGCGCATTATCTATGTATCCTGTAAGCCCTCGAGCCTGGTCACCGATCTCGAAATACTTCGAGAGGGGGGCTATCATACCACGCGCGCTGCGGGCGTCGATATGTTTCCGCGGACACCGGGCGTGGAGGCCGTTCTCTTGCTGGAGAGACGAGAGCCTGCATCGGATGAGATGACGATATAAGACCGAACGTGGGAGTGCACGTTTTGGAAAGCTCGGGAGAGTACGGCTTGCGGCGCGGACCACACAGCGGAAATCCGGGGTTACGACGGATGGAATCATAGTATTTGCTTGGCATATAGCCCGGGAGGTAGGACGTGGAGAAGAAAAGCGGAACAGAGCAGGCAGTGGAGCGTGTGCGCGAGATGGAGGGCATACTGAATCGCCACAGAGAAGAAATCGAGGCCATGAAAAAAGCGCTGCAAACCTTTAAAGATTCGCAGCGCGAGTATCAAAAATTGGTCAAGTACTATTACAGCAGGCATTTTCAGAGCGATGATAGACGTTGGAGTCGCGGAGAACTTGCGGAGCTTCCGAGTGTTGAAGTGTTGACAGAGGATGCGATTTGGGATCTTATGGGTGACAGCTATGAGCTTACGCTCGACATGCTGGAACTCGCAACCACGATGATACGCAAGCGCTGAGTTTATTCTTCGCGGAAACGAATGCCGGTGTTTACATCCATCTCTTCGAGTATCGCAAGGGAGCGGAGGTCGATGCCGGCTTCTCTAATGCGCTTACCGCCGTCCTGAAAGCCCTTTTCAATGACGACACCGGCGCCAACCAAAGTGGCCCCGGCCTGTTCGACCAGCTGACAGAGCCCCAGTATGGCCTTGCCGTTTGCCAGAAAATCATCGACAATCAGAATGCGATCCTCCGGGGATAAGAACTTCTTGGAGACTATGATGTCGTTCGTATTCTTGTGGGTAAAGGATTCTACTTTTGCGGTGTAAACATCGCCGGCGATATTCAGAGAGCGAGATTTCTTGGCAAAGACAACCGGGACGTTAAAGTAACGCGCGGCAATGCAGGCAATGGCAATGCCGGAGGCTTCGATGGTCAGAATTTTATTGACTTCTCGATCTCCGAATTGGCGCTTAAATTCCTGCCCGATTTCCTCCAGCAGCGAGACATCGATCTGGTGGTTTAAGAATGAATCCACCTTCAGAATATTGCCCGCCTCAATCTTGCCATCCGCCACAATACGATCCTGTAACAGCTTCATTTGCATGATGCCATCCTCACTTTCCGCTCGATATAAATTGGAATAAGTGTAGCACAGCTCCGACGGACAGGCAAAGAGAAAGCGCAATCCGTTTGACAAAGTTAGATATGAATCCTATAATCCGGAGTATAGTCTATGCAGTCGATAGATTTGTAACTGGTTCACTTTGGCGCAAAAGACGGAGGAGAAGCATGGCAAGCAAGAAGGAACAGCGCGACGAGAGAGTGGAAGAACTCAAGAAGTCTGTGGAAGACCTGAAGGAACCTGTGAAGGCATTTACGGAACGCGTTAAGAAGACGGTGGGCAACGAAGCTAAATCAATCGCGGAAGATGCAAAAGCACTCGGAAAAGAGGCGAAAAAGCAGAGCGAGAAAGTAAAGAAGAGCGTCGAAAAGGCGGGTAAGACCGTAAAGTCCCGTGCGAAGAAGGTCGGTGATACCTTGAGCGGCAAGGAATCCGAAGTCAAGGTTTTTGTGGAGTACGGTGAGAAGCAGCTTTCGACGGAAGACCTTGCGGCGCGCGCAAAAGAGGCTTATCTCGGAGCGAATCCCTTGGCCGAAATCAAGACGCTTGAACTCTATGTAAAGCCCGAAGAAGGTGCAGCTTATTATGTCGTAAACGGAGAGGCATCTCCGGAGTTCAAGCTGGTATTTTAAAGCTTAAACTATAGAAGAAACAGAACAGAAGAAACAGAGAAATCCCCGGCGAGACGAAATCCGCCGGGGATTTTTTTGCAATTCCGCAATCTTGTGATACAGCGCGAGAGAGCCGCGCAAAAAGCGCTGCGCCGTGTACAAGCAGACCTTATTGTGTTAGGATAGTAGATAGATTATCAACGGCAAAACAGGCCTTTTTATTCGTTTTCAGAGGAGTCATTATGTACGATCAGCAGGCAATATGGGTAGGTAGTTCCGGAGACGTACACTGCAATCTTCGCCTAAAGCAGGCAAATCGACACGGCTTAATTGCGGGCGCAACCGGAACCGGTAAAACGGTCACTCTAAAGGTGATGGCAGAGTCCTTCAGTGATGCGGGTGTCCCCGTGTTTCTCGCGGATGTCAAGGGAGACCTTGCGGGTATGTGCCGCCCGGGTGAGGACAGCGCGGATATGCAGGAGCGCATTGCGCGCTTCGGACTCGCGGAGGCGGGCTTTCGCTACCGGGCTTATCCGACGGAATTTTGGGATATTTTCGGCAAGAAGGGATTGCCGCTTCGAACGACGGTTTCGGAGTTCGGACCGCTGCTGTTCTCCCGTCTCTTGGAGCTGAATAAGATTCAAAGCGATCTCCTTGAGATCATCTTTCGCATTGCGGACGAGGAGGGCTTACTGCTCCTCGATATGAAGGATTTAAAGGCGATGGTTCGCTATGTGGAAGACAACGCGGAGATTTACCGCGATACCTACGGCAACATCGGTAAGGCGAGCACGGGAGCTATACTCCGCGCGCTTGTCGCCCTCGAGGGTAAGGGCGGGGAGCAGTTCTTCGGCGAACCCGCACTGCAGATTTCCGATTGGATGCGTGTGGATGCCGAAGGCAGGGGATACGTGAATATTCTGGATTCAACCTCTCTGATTCAGGATCCGACCATTTATTCGACCTTCATGCTTTGGATGCTGAACGAGCTCTTCACGGAGCTTCCGGAGGCGGGCGACCTTGAGAAACCCAAAATGGTATTTTTCTTCGATGAGGCGCACCTGCTCTTCGACGGGGCCCCCAAGTCCTTATTGGATAAGATAGAACAGGTGGTTAAATTGATTCGCTCGAAGGGAGTCGGCGTCTACTTTATCACCCAAAATCCGGCGGATATTCCGGGCGGGGTACTGGCACAGCTCGGCAACAAAGTGCAACATGCGCTTCGCGCTTACACCCCGGCAGAACAGAAGGGCGTCAAGGCAGCGGCCGATTCCTTCCGAAAGAACCCGGCCTTCGACACGGCGGAAGCCCTGCAGGGCTTAAAGACCGCAGAGGCGCTGATATCCTTCCTCGATGAGGGCGGTGCGCCGGAGGAAGTGCGGATTGCATCCATACTCCCGCCGCAGTCCAAGTTCGGCGCTTTGGATGCCATCACGCAGCAGGCGGCGATTTTTGACCAGTACCCCTGCGTGAGAAGTACGCGAATGAAATCGACCGCGAGTCGGCGTATGAGTTACTGTTAAAGCGTGTCGACGAAGAAGCGGCAGCTGCGGCGAAGGCAAGAGAAGAGGCCGAGGCAGAGAAGCAGGCGGCGAAGGAAGCGGCGGCGGCCGAGAAACAGGCGGCAAAGGAAGCAGCGGCAGCCGAACGACAGGCAGCGAGAGAGGCGGCCGCAGCGGAGAAGCAGGCGGCGAAGGAAGCGGCAGCGGCAGAGCGCGAAGCAAAAAAGAAGGCGACACAGCAAAAGCGCGTCGTCGCCTCTATCGGAAGCTCGGTCACCGGAACCATCGGCAGAGAGGTCGGCAAGCAGCTCGGTAAGAGTGCGGGCGGCAGTTTCGGCAAGCAGCTCGGCGGAAATGTCGGTGCAAGCCTCGGACGCGGTCTCTTGAAGACACTGTTAAAGTTCTGATGCGACTTACAGCGGTTTTGTTTGATTTGGACGGCACGCTGACCGAGTCGGGCGAGGGCATTATGAATGCAGCGCGTGCCGGACTTTCGGCGGTCGGTAGAGAGGCGGGAGACAGTAAGATGCTCAAAAAACTGATCGGGCCGCCGCTCTCCGAGGGCTTTTCACAGATTTACGGACTCGGAAGCGAAGAAATACCGAACGCGATTCGCGCATTTCGAGCCTATTACGAGAGCAAGGGCATTTTTGAAAACAAGCTTTACCCGGGGGCGGCGGAATTGCTGCAGACACTTGAGGTGAGCGGCAAAAAACTGTATCTTGCAAGTTCCAAACCGGAGTTTCAGGCGAAACGGGTGCTCGCACATTTTTCACTCGACACATTTTTTGCGGGTGTTGCGGGCGGTGATGACAGCCGTGACGGCGGAGACAAGGAAAAAATCATGGCGCGGCTCATTTCGGCGTACGCAATCGATGTAAGAAGTGCTGTTATGGTCGGAGATCGCGCCTACGATGTGCGCGCGGCACGCAGCATGGGTATGCCGAGTATCGGTGTCGACTACGGCTACGGAAGCCGGAGAGAGTTGGAAGAGGCCGGCGCAAGCTATATTGTTTCTTCGATACATTCTCTGCAAGAACTCCTCATGCGAGGGCTGAACGAATAAAAGACCGGAAGAAAGGGAGGCCAGTTATGATAGAGCTTGGCGCAATGAAACGAGACAGTATTGTGAAGTTGTGTGAAGACAGCCGCATTTCACTGGTGCGAGCTGCCGCGGAGGGAAAGGGTAGAGCATTTGTGCCGACCTTGGAAAGTCCTTCCTGCTGCCTGGTTCTGACCGGCGGGTTCTCTTATCTGGTCGGCATGCCACCGCGCGGCGCGGCCTCTCTGGACCTCTATCACGTATTGGCAAAGGAGTGCGGGGATACCAGCATACTCGCGGAAGATGTGCGCTGGGATGAATGGATTGAAACGAAATTTCAGGGCGGTTCCGCACGGTTTCACGTTATCTCCTGCGTGCGCCGGAAGAGGGCTTTGACTTTAAAGCCTTAGAGCTGCGAACCGAGGTGCCTGCTGAGTATGAGATTCGTGAGGTCACTGCGCCGCTCTTCAAGCGCCTCGGTGAGCTTCGCTTCAGTGAAAATCTGACGGCGAGTTTTGCGGATGCGGATGTTTTTGCGGCCTACGGCATCGGCTACGTCGCTCTGCAAGACAAAGTCCCTGTCAGTGCCTGCCTTGCGTATGTGCACAGCGAGGAAATTATGGATGTGAAGGCGGCCACGGAGAAGGGCTACCGGCACAAAGGACTGGCTTCGGCCTCCGGCGCCTCGCTTTTGCTCCGCTTCAAGGAGAAGGCCAGAATTCCGGATTGGGATGCGGACAGCCTTTTTCGGCGAGCCTCGGCGAGCGCCTCGGTTATCACACGGAGCGCGAGTATAAGGTCTATCAAATCGCGGTCGAATAAACAACTTTACGCCCGGGATAAAGCGTCGTATAATACAGCTATAGCAAACAGCACCTGAAATGTACGACAATCTTACCAATTTTGAACCTGCAATTTTACGACAGGGAGACATAAGATACAGAGTCGGATGTCAGGCCACGTTCGGTGGAAGACAAATGGCTGTGTTCGGTCACCCACCTGGCACTGCCAGGCGTCAATACGTAAGACCGGCATTTTGGGGCTGTTTTTTATGAAGAAAGAGCAGCATTTGGCTGCTCTTTTTGTTGAGCAAGGAAGGGATATGATTAACGATCAAAATCAAAAACACGTTTCTTGGGGCATCACAGCCTTTGCTGTCATAGCGGCGGCACTCTTTTTCTCCTTTGTCTTAGAGCATTTGGGACCGATTACGGTATTCCTCGGAAAACTGGTCGATATACTGATGCCTGTCATCTACGGTGCGGTCATGGCATTTTTGATGGCCCCCACCTATCAACTCGTATCTACTTTGGTCGCAGGGTGGTTGAGACCGGGGAATGCGGCGAATACGCCTGTGGGCAAAGCTGTGATGGCAAAATTTCGCAGCGGTTCCAGCACGAAGTTCTTTACGGAGGCAGAGCGCCTTCGCAAAGAAAAAAATGCGGAACGCATCGGTAAAATGGTGGCGACTTTTACCTGCATCATTGTGATTCTGGCTGTTTTGACCGCGTTGATTGCCATGCTGATTCCGCAGTTGATTTCGGGTGTCTCGGATCTAACCAACAGCCTACCGAAGGGGGCAAATTCCGTCAGCGGCTGGATTCAGATTCTGTTTCAAGGCAAGAATCCGGAGTTGGAAGAAATGGTGCTCGAGGGCTACGGGCAAATTTCGGATACACTGGCGCAGTGGATTTCCACGGATTTTATGCCGAACCTCAACAAGTACCTGACTCAGATGACCAGCGGTGTGATGCGTCTCTTTGTGGTCTTAAAGAACTTTTTCATCGGTCTCATCGTAATGGCTTACGGGCTCAACATGAAGGAGGCGTTGGCCGCACAGTCCAAGCGTATTCTCTATGCGCTGTTGCCGCGTCGGGTTGCCAACGAGGTTGTTTCCGAACTGCGCTATGTGAAGTGGGTGTTCTCGAGCTTCATTGTCGGTAAAATCATTGACTCTGTGATTATAGGCATCATCTGCTACGTTTGCATGAGCTTTATGAAGATGCCTTACGCGCTTCTCATCAGTGTGTTTGTCGGTGTGACCAATGTGATTCCGTTCTTCGGACCTTTTGTCGGTGCCATCCCGAGCGCATTTATTCTGCTCATGGTGTCGCCGATTACGACCTTGCAATTCCTGATTTCATCCTGGTCTTGCAGCAGTTTGACGGCAACATACTCGGACCGCGCATACTCGGATCGACAACCGGCATGTCGAGTTTCTGGGTGCTCTTCTCCATTTTGTTCTTCGGAGGTCTTTGGGGCATTGTCGGTATGGTCGTCGGTATTCCGACCTTTGCTGTACTCACCAGACTCAGTGAACGCGCGCTGGCACATTTTTTACGACGCAAAAGATTGCCGGTGGCGGAAGAATGCTATGACAATTTGGAGCGCATCGACGAGGAAGACGGCAGTTTTCGCTATGAGTCGAAGGGTAAAAAGCCCTGACGGTATTTGCAATTCATGAAAACTTAGGCTATAATGCGACTAAAATCACGGAAGTGAGGATGAGTATATGACTTTATTGGAAGTATGGAGAACCAAAGCATACGGAGACCAGCTCAGCAAGGAAGAGCAGGAGCAGCTCTGGACCGATTATTTTCGCGTGGAGAAGGGCATTTATGAGAAACTGCTTGCGGATGTGACGCAGGTGGAGCGCGGCACAGTAAAGGAGCTTGCGGAGAAGTACGGAACGGACATTCAGACCATGACCGGTTTCCTGGATGGCATCAGCGAGAGCCTCAAGCGGGACATTCCGACCGAGACCATGGACGAGAATACCGAGATTGTGCTTGAAATCGATCCGGAGAAGCTCTACTACAACATGGTGGAGGCGAAGGCGGATTGGCTCTACGGCCTCGAGGCTTGGAATCATATCCTGAGCGAAGAGAGAAGAAAGGAGTTGTACCGCGAACAGAAGCAGAGCGGTACGGTCCGCAAGGAAGTTAAAATCGGCAGAAACGATCCCTGCCCCTGCGGCTCCGGTAAGAAGTATAAGCACTGCTGCGGCAGAAACGCATAAAGTTTGGCTCCGCTCTCGGGACGAAGGAGAGCGGAGTCTTTTTGTATCGAGACCGGACTTGAGAAGGAGAGCGCAGATGGAGGCTTATCAGAGTTTTGCAAAACTCTACGATTTATTTATGGACGGCGTTCCCTATGATGCGTGGTGCGAACAGACGCAGCGTCTCCTTGGGCGCTTCGGCATTACTGAGGGCATCGTAGCGGAGCTTGGCTGCGGCACGGGGAACTGCACCGAACGCCTTGCTGCCGCAGGCTTTGACATGATAGGAATCGACAATGCGGAGGAGATGCTTGAAGAGGCCATGCAAAAGAAGCTGCTTTCCGGCAGCAACAGCCTCTACCTCTGTCAGGATATGCGGGAATTCGAGCTCTACGGGACTTGCCGCGCGATGATAAGCCGTTGCGATTCGATGAACTATCTCTGTACGGCGGAAGACTTAAGAGAAGTGTTTCGCCTGGTCAACAACTACCTGGATCCCGGCGGCATCTTCCTCTTTGATATGAATACCGTATATAAGTATGAGCACTTGCTCGCAGACAATATCTTTGCGGAGACAAGAGAAGAGGGTAGTTTTATCTGGGAAAATCACTATGACGGAGAGACGCGCGAAAATATTTATGATATGACCTTCTATCTGCGGGAGACGGAAGCACTTTTTCGCAGATCGGAGGAGACCCATGTACAGCGCGCTTATACCTTAGAGGAAGTGCGACGGGAAGCAGAGGCTGCGGGACTTATTTTTCTCGAGGCCATAGATGCGGAGACGGAAGGTCCGCTAATCGAAGAGAGCGAGCGCATGCTGATTTTATTGCGTGAACACGGAAAGGAAGCTTGAAATGAGTGATTATATTGTGAGAGCCTACGCAGAGGGCGGCATGGTGCGTGCCTTTGCGGCGACGACGGAAGAATTGACGGAAGAGGCCAGACGCATACACAACACGAGCCCCATTGTCACGGCGGCATTGGGACGTCTAATGACAGCAGGGCTCATGATGGGGGCAATGATGAAGGACAAAAAGGACCTTCTGACCATCAAAGTGGACGGGGACGGCCCCATGCGCGGTCTTTTGGTCACCGCGAACAATGCAGGTGAGGTCAAGGGATATCCGTTTGAGCCGGTGGTTATCTTACCGGCGAACGAGCTCGGCAAGCTGGATGTTGCCGGTGCGGTCGGCAAGGGAAGCCTGACGGTGATTTCGGATTTGGGCCTGAAAGAACCCTACGTGGGACAGGTGGAGCTGGTTTCCGGGGAAATTGCAGAGGATCTTGCCTACTATTACGCATCGAGTGAGCAGGTGCCCTCCGGTGTGGGACTCGGTGTGCTGATGAATCAGGACAACACCGTGCGCTGTGCGGGCGGTTTTATCGTGCAGCTCATGCCGAATTGTCCCGAGGAAGTAATCACGGCGCTCGAGAACAGATTGAAGACGGTCGGCTCGGTCACCAACTTTTTAAAGGAAGGAAAGACCCCCGAAGATATTCTCGCGTGGATTTTTGAGGGCATGGAGTGGAAACTCACGGAAAAGCTCCCCTGCCGTTTTCACTGTGACTGCTCGAGAGAGCGGGTCGAGAAGGCTCTCATCAGCCTCGGCAGTGCAGAGCTTAAGAGCATGGCTGAGGAGCAAAAACCCGCAGAACTTCACTGCCACTTCTGCGGAAAGTCTTATTCGTTTACGCCCGAAGAACTGACGGCACTCGAGAAGGGGGCACACTGACGCTCGTACAGTGCTGGGTGGCGTTTCAGCCAGCGCATATAGCCGAGCGTGTAGCGCTCTCCCTTGTCGCGGAGCATATAGAGCAGTTTTTCGAGCAGCGCCCGGGTCTCGGGATGCAGTAGCCGTCCCTCCCCCTTGGAAAGATAGTAGCCGAGGGGGACGGCATCGGTATAATCTTTACCGCTGTATACTTTAGAGGCCGCAATGCGGTCGCAGACCATCTCGAGGACAAAGCGGAGCGGCATTATTAACCCGACCCAGCCGCGCTCGGGATCGATATCCACCCAGTATTCATAGTGGTGGCGATTGCGCCCCTTGTGATGCAGCCAGGCGAGAGAGTAGCCACGTTCTTTTCGCTCTGCGGCGTTGGGAGAGCGTATGCCCTGGTAATAACGGACACCGGTCATAAATTCGGTCGGTGAATATTTTGAGAGGTCATGGGCTAGGCCCTGCCGAACAAGACCCACTTTGAAGCAGAGATCCATGACAGTCAACTTGTGTTTGGTAATAGTCAAAAAGTGTTTGATTGTGTTTTTTGTATAAAATAGAACTCTCATAAAAAAAATAATCCCTTCAAATTGTCGAAATTATTTGACAGTAGGCGCAACATATGCTATTGTACCGAGGGTTGCAGAAGTCTGCAAGCCACAGATTATTTTTTTTCGGAGGAACACCGGTTATGAGCAAGGGTACAGTCAAGTGGTTTAACAACCAGAAGGGTTACGGATTCATCTCGGACGAGGGCGGCAATGATGTTTTCGTGCACTATTCCGGCCTGAAGATGGATGGTTTCAAGACTCTCGAGGAGGGCGCAAAGGTCGAGTACGAGATTGTCGACGGCGCTAAGGGACCGCAGGCTACCAACGTCTTGGTGATTGAGTAAACCGGTTCCCTCGGGAAACGACTATTCATGAGATCAAACAGAGAAGAACCGAAGATCGCAGTTGCGACTTCGGTTCTTTTTTTGTTTTAGTGTTCCGATGTCTCTTCTTTGTCGTATACACGCTGAGAAACGAAGGGGTAGCAAGAAAATCAGCCGCGAAGTTTAAGGGCGGTGAGCGTCGAGGTGAGATAGGCATCACAGAGGGCGTTGTTCTCGCGTAGGACGGAGAGCGGCAGATAAAGCGGGGTGGCATTCGGTACGGTTTGAAAGCAGCGCGCTTCCGGCTTCATACGCTTGGGAACCGCCGCAAAGTCCCCGGTGAGGGGAAGACGTGCGCTTTCTTTGGTGGCCTTCTCCCGAGCGTCGGCATCGACAAAAGCAGCTAAAGTTTTGTGGAGCAGACTGCCGTCTTCTTTCAGAATATAGTAATTGCGGTAATCCTTGAGATAGTGATAGAGGGTTCCGGAAAAGCGCGGGAGCCGAAGGCGGATGTGTGTTTCCGCTGCGGCAAGTTTCATAGTCTCGGTTTCGCGAGATAGTGAAAACGGGAGCGAAACAGCGCTTTCGGCGGTGATGCAGAAGTCTTCCTTGTCCTCAAAGATACGTGTATTTTCAAAGCGACCGCGGAAAAAAGTCGGAATGTGAAGCAAGGGTAAGAGCTGCGGCAGCATGCTGACATCCGCAGCATTATGTCCGAGCATGTTTTGCAGTAAGTCTTCATCTCTTGTCGTAAGCCAGGACAAATACTGTGCAATCAGTTCTCCGCCGTCGAAGGGATCCTTTCGGGTAAGCTGCAAGCGCTGCTCCAGTGCGCGTTGCGTGAGTTTTTGTGTGGCGAAAAGCGGGCGAAACGGAGCCACGCTCGCATAAAGATCCAGGCTATCCTTCCGGTCGAGCGGATAAGTCAGGTGGTACTGTGCGCTGCATGCGCTGAGAAAGGGGAGGTCAAAGCGCTGTCCGTTAAAATGTACCAGAGTGCGGAAGGGGGCGGCAAAGGCAAAAAAACTGCGTAGCAGTTCTTGTTCTTCGGAAAGCGAAGCGGCGAACCACTGCCGAAGAACAGCGGGGCCTTTTTTCGGAAAGCAGAGTGCTCCGATTAAATAAATCTGTGCGGAACTAGGGCTGAGACCGGTGGTTTCAATGTCAAAAAAGAGCAGGGAAGAGAGTTCTGCCCCGTCGGGAACTGCCTCGAGCGCGCTGAGATAGGGTTCGCGCGACAGTTTTGTTTCAAAGCAAAGCATGAAGAAGCTCCTCTCGCAATTTGATACTCCAGTATACGCCTTCCTTGTTAGATTGAAAAGGCTGTGCTAAACTAGACAACAGGGAAAGTTTCGGAAGGCAGGAGCAAACTATGATTTCCTATATAAAAGGGACGCTCACTGCGGTCGGCGAGAGCGAAGTGATTGTGGAGGCGGGATCCTTCGGTATAGAAGTAAAGACATCCCGCGCGGTCATAGATCGGCTTCCGGCCCCGGGGAAAGAACTTATTTTGTATACGCATTTCAAATTGAGCGAAGATGCGGTTGCACTCTATGGTTTTGACAGAGAGGCGGATCTCCGCCTTTTTCGCGCGCTGATTGCCGTGAGCGGAATCGGTCCGAAGGGAGCGCTTGCCGTACTCTCGGCGCTGGAGCCCGAAGCGCTGAAGCTCGCTGTTTTAAGCGGTGATGCCAAGGCAATCGCAAAGGCACCCGGTGTGGGAATACGGACCGCGGAGCGAATTATCTTGGAACTGAAAAATAAGGAAGTCGTACAAGAACTTACGACAGGCGGTGTTGCAGCGGCTCCTTCCGAGAATCGTGCGATGGCCGATGCCATGGACGCTCTGGTGCAGCTCGGCTACAGTGTGAGCGAGGCAGCGCGTGCCGTCCGTGCGATACCGGGCGCGGAAGATAAGGACAGCGAGACACTCCTTCGCGAGGCGCTCCGGCAGTTCTGAGCTTGAGAGGAAAATATGGAGCGTAGAATTATAACGACGGAGCTTGCAAGCGAAGAGCTCAGGTTTGAACAATCGCTGCGTCCGCAGCGATTACAAGAATATATCGGACAAAAGAAATTAAAATCCATGCTGCAGGTCTATATCGAAGCCGCGCGGCAGCGGGGGGAGAGTCTCGATCACGTGCTCTTTTACGGGCCGCCCGGACTCGGAAAGACAACCCTTTCCGGCATCATTGCCAATGAGATGGGTTCTAATTTAAAAATCACCTCAGGCCCGGCCATTGAAAAGCCGGGTGATATGGCGGCAATCCTGAATCATTTGCAGGAGGGTGATGTGCTCTTTGTCGACGAAATTCATCGGCTGAACCGTCAAGTTGAAGAGGTGCTTTATCCTGCAATGGAAGACTTTGCAATAGACATTGTGCTTGGAAAAGAGAGCAATGCAAAAAGTATACGGCTTTCGCTGCCGCATTTTACCTTGGTCGGTGCAACGACGCGGGCAGGGCTTCTCTCCGCACCGCTTCGCGATCGCTTCGGTGTGGTTCAGCGCCTCGAGTTTTACGAACAAGATGAGCTGCAAGAGATTGTTCTCCGCTCTGCTAAAGTTCTCGGCGTGACCATCAATGCGGCGGGTGCTTCCGAACTCGCGCGCCGTTCCCGCGGAACGCCGAGACTTGCAAATCGATTGTTACGTCGGGTGCGTGATTTTGCGGAGGTGAAATACGGCGGAGAAATTACAGAAGAGGTAGCGCGCGATGCGCTGAACCTTCTGGATGTGGATACCTGTGGTTTGGATGCGGGTGACCGCACCATACTGAATCTCATCATAGATATGTTTCACGGCGGACCGGTGGGGCTGGATACACTGGCGGCGGCGCTCGGAGAAGATGCCGGCACGCTGGAAGAGGTTTATGAGCCCTACCTTCTCATGCAGGGCTTTATCATTCGCACACCGCGCGGCAGGGTCGCGACGGAATACGCATACAAGCATTTGAATCGAAAAAAGGAAGATGAGGGGCAAGCAGATGCGTGACGAACAGAATCGACAGGGAAGTACAGAAGTCATTATCGACGGTAAGGTAATTCCGCTTTCCGGCGGCGACAGTGCCTATCTTCGCCAGGTCGCGGCTTATATCGATAACAAGATTGCGGAGCTGCGTCAGAATCGCGCCTACGCACGCCAGAACAGCGAGCGGAGAGCACAGATACTCTGGCTGAACCTTGCGGACGACTGCCTGCAGGCGCGGGCGGAGAGTGCCGAGTTGAAGGAAGAAGCTGCGGCTCATGCAGCCGAGGTTTATTCGCTGAAGCGGGAATTGGTAGAGCAGCGCCTCCGTATGGAAAGCCTTAAGAAGGACGGCAAAGCAGACACGGCGGAAACAGTGTCTGTCGAAGAGAAGCAAAAGACAGAGGCGGCTCTTGCCGAGTCGGAACGGAAAAACGCGGAACTGGAAGCGGAAATATCAAATCTGGAAGCGGAAAAGACAAGTCTCGAAGCAATCAATGCAGGACTGGAAGCAGAAAAAGAACGCTTGGAAGCACGTGTTCGTGAACTGGAAGAGGCGCTGGAGGCAGAAAAGCAGCGCAGTCAAAATCTTGAGAGTGAGCTCGATGACTTGCTCGCGAAGTAAAACAGATAGCAGGGAAGAATGAGAAATCAAACACCGGAACTTTTGGCGCCCGCAGGCTCTTTGGAGAGCCTTCGGGCTGCAGTCAATGCGGGGGCGGATGCCGTTTATGTCGGCGGTGCGAAATATGGCGCAAGGGCCTATGCGGAGAATCCCGAAGAGGAAGATCTCATTGCGGGTCTGCGCTATGCGCACCGCTTTGGCGTTCGCGTCCATTTGACCGTGAATACCCTCCTCAAAGAGGCAGAGCTACAGGCGCTGCCGGAGTATATTGCGCCTTATTATGAAGCGGGATTGGATGCGGCAATCGTACAGGACCTGGGAGCCCTGGCTGTTCTGCATAGGCAGTTCCCGCTTCTTTCCCTTCATGCAAGCACCCAGACCACCGTTACGGGACCTGAGTCGGCGCGACTTTTCCGGAGTCTCGGGGTGAGCCGTGTGATTCCGGCGCGGGAACTCAGTTTGGAAGAGTTGGTACGCATCAAGCAAGAGACAGGACTCGAGGTGGAGAGTTTTGTACACGGTGCACTTTGTTATGCTTATTCCGGCCAGTGTTTTATGTCGAGTCTGCTCGGCGGCAGATCCGGAAACCGCGGGCGCTGTGCACAGACCTGCCGTTTGCCGTACAGTTTGGTGCGGGACCGGGAAAAGCCCACGAAGCAAAGTTTGCTGTTGAGCTGTAAGGATTTGTGCAGCCTGGATCTGATTCCGATGCTCGCCGCAAGCGGCATAGACAGCCTGAAAATCGAGGGGCGTATGAAGAGTCCTCGATACACGGCGGGGGTGGTCTCAGTTTGGAGAAAGTATCTGGATCTTTATGCGCGCGAGGGAGAAGAGGGCTTTGCCGTTGCGGCGGAGGACCGGGCAAAGCTTTTGGATCTTTTTGACCGCGGCGGTCAAACCGAGGGCTATTACCGCAAGCATAACGGTCGGGATATGATCGTGCTCGGAGAGAAGAAAGAAAAGCGTAAACCGAATCTCCCGTATGAGGAGGAACTGGAACAGCGCTATGTGAAGACGGAGCGGGAGTTGCCGCTCCGCGGAAGCTTTCGCCAGCGAGCGGGAGAACCGCTCTGTCTCACGGTCAGTGCCGAGGTGAGACATATCGGAACGGTGAGTGCCGAAGTTATGGGAGCGGTTGCGGAACGAGCGCGAACTGCGGGGAGCAGTCCGGAAGCGGTGCGTGAACGTCTGTTGAAAACAGGCGGCACGGGATTTCGCTTTTCGGAGCTTGCGGTTTCCATGGAAGAAGGATATTTTTTCCCGGTCAAGCAACTGAACGAATTGAGGCGGCAGGCGTTGGAAGCAATATCCGCAACAATCGATTCACGCTTTGCACGTAAACTTGTCCGCCCTACAGAGACTGTATGCGATGGGGAGACAGGGGGTGAATCGAGCACTGTATTCGAAGGACGAACAGAGGACAAGCCTCCGGCAATTCATGTGAGTTGCGATTCCGAGGAGCAGCTTAAGGTTGTTTCGGCTATGTCCGAAGTTTCTATGATTTCGTTCGGCTCCGACAGTCTTCTGCCGGAGCGGTGGGAAGCTGCGATTTCGGAAATTCATGGGTCCGGGAAACAGGCTTACCTTCTGTTGCCCCAGATTTCAGAACGGAGGCAGAGCAATTTTTCACCGCCCAAGCCGAATTGCTCGCGAATCTGCCGTTTGATGCTCTGATTGTTCGGAATCTGGAGGAGCCCGGCTATTTCCGCAAATTATACGAGAGCAGGGGAAAGCTCTGTCCCTCGCTGCTCTTTGACTTTCAAGTCTACGGAATGAATCGGGAGGCACAGCGCTGTCTCAAAGGCTTCGGTGCGGCCCGGCTTACACTGCCGATAGAAGAAACTGCCCGCGAATTACGTGCATTGGAAACAAGAGGTCAAGAGTTGGTGGTTGCCGGAAGACTGCCGATGATGGTCAGTGCGAATTGCGTTAAAAAGACGGCAGCTCGCTGTGATCATAAGGCGGAGTATATGCAGCTTCGGGATCGCCGCATGATGGATATGCCGGTGAGAACCCATTGCACCTTCTGTTATAATACGATATATAATGCAGCACCCCTTAGTCTCAGCGGAGTGGCGGGAGAATTGCGCGAACTGAAGCTCGGTGCGGTGCGTTTGCTGCTCACGAATGAGAATGCGGAGCAAAGTCGCGCTGCGGTACGTTCTTTGCATCACAGCTTTGTGCTGGGCGAGCGGGACGTTGCGGAGGCATACGAAAACTTTACACGCGGTCATTTTCGGAAGGGCGTGGAGTAAAGTCGGACGAAAGTTTCGCTTCGGAAAGTGCTTGTATCACGCAGCTGTCAGTAGTACACTTACATTTAATTTTTGATATGCGTCGCGCAGGAGGGATTGCAAATGGTCGAAGCAACGAGCTGCGGCGGCATCGTGATCTTTCACGGAAAGATCCTGCTGCTCTATAAGAATTACAGAAATCGCTATGAGGGCTGGGTGCTCCCAAAGGGAACGGTCGAAGAGGGAGAGAACTTTGAGACCACAGCGCTCCGGGAAGTCAAGGAAGAGACGGGGGTCAGCGCACGCATTGTCGAGTATATCGGCAAGAGTGAATACACCTTCAATGCGCAGGCGGAACTTGTGGATAAGAGTGTCCATTGGTTTCTGATGAGCGCTGACAGCTACTACTCGAAACCGCAGCGGGAGGAGTTCTTTATGGATTCCGGTTATTACAAGTATCACGAGGCATGGCATCTTCTGAAATTTGCCAATGAAAAGGCAATGTTGGAAAAGGCCTATGCGCGCTATCAAGAGCGCAAGCGTAATCGCATGAACGAATCCAACTAGGACAGCGCATTTTAAATAGGAAGAAAGAGGGCGGAAACGATGATTAAACTGGAACACAGTGCAGTCATGAATCTCGAAAATGCAATGCGCGGAGCGCGCAACCCGCTGAATTCTTGGGCGAGAAGCGATAGTTATTATGATGAAACGGGAAATTATGTGTTGGGGGAGAACGATCTGGGCCTGGCAAAGAGACTGCGTAAGGCCGGGAGCGACCACCGTAAGTACATGAGACAGATTTTTGTCTCGGTGGACATCACAGCGCCGCTTTACTGGTGGAAGGAGTACGATACCTATAAGGTCGCGACGGTCGCAAACTCAACCTCTACCATGCATAAGATTCACAGCAAACCGTTTACGCGCGCGGATTTTTCGCATGATCACATGAGTGAAGAGGCGCTTGCGGCACTGGACAGCATGATTGGTGTCTTGGAACAGCTGCGCCTTCGTTTTGTGGAAACCAAGGACAAGCAGGCTTGGTACTCTATGATTCAGCTGTTGCCGGAGAGTTACGAGCAATTCCGTACTTGCACGTTTAACTACGAGACTCTGGTACATATTTATTTGCGCGTCGGGATCATAAGTTGGAGGAGTGGCACCGTTTCTGTGACTGGATACTTGAACTGCCCTATGCGAAAGAACTCATTTTGGGAGAGGAAGCATGATTTTGATTGCGGCGGTGGACAAATCCTGGGCCATCGGGAAAGGCGGAAAACTTCTGGTCAAAATTCCGCGCGATCAGCAACTGTTTCTTGAGGAGACGCTCGGGAAAACGGTCATCATGGGGCGAAAGACCTTTTTGGACTTGCCGGGGCAGCAACCTCTTTACGGCAGGCGCAATCTGGTATTGAGTCGAGATCCCGATTTTTCGCCGAAGGGAGTCACTGTATGTCGCAGCATCGAAGAAGTACTGGAAAAGCTGAGCGGAATTCCGGGAGATGAGATTTTTGTGTGCGGCGGAGAGGGGGTTTACCGAGACTTCCTACCCTACGCGGATAAGGCAGAGTTGACGAAAATCGATTACCGCTATGATGGGGATCGCTTCTTTCCGAATCTTGATGAAGATCCGGACTGGAAGCTCACACAGGAGAGTGAGGAAGAGACCTATTTCGATCTTCCTTTTTCCTTTTGCCGCTATGAACGCGTGCGCGGCGGTGTGAGATGAGCTTTGCTTTTGTGATACGGCAATAGAACAAAGGAGAACCCTTATGTATAAGATCATAACGAAGAGAAAACTTGCGGAGCAGATTTGGTTCATGGATCTTGAGGCGCCGCGTGTCGCGCGGAAATGTCTGCCGGGTGAGTTTTTAATTGTGAAAATCGATCGCTACGGCGAGCGTATCCCGTTGACGGTCTGCGATTATGACCGTGAGAAGGGAACCATCGCCATTGTATTCCAAGTTGTCGGTTCAAGCAGCGCGCGTATGGCGAAACTGGAAGTTGGAGATTGCTTTGAAGATGTTGTGGGACCTCTGGGACGTCCGTCGGAACTAACCCACAAGACGGCGGAAGAACTTCAAAAAATGAACATTCTCTTTGTCGCCGGCGGCGTCGGTACGGCACCGGTCTATCCGCAGGTCAAGTGGCTCAAGGAGCAGGGCGTCGTTGCGGATGTTGTGCAGGGAGCGAAGACCAAAGATTTGGTGATACTCGAAGAGGAGATGCGTGCCCTGGTCGGAGATCATCTCTACGTCACCACCGATGACGGTTCCTACGGTTTCCACGGTCTTGTAACCGCAAAGGTAGAAGAGCTGGTGGAAAAAGAAGGTAAGCACTACGATCTTTGCGTTGCCATCGGCCCGATGATTATGATGAAGTTTGTCTCCTTACTCACCAAGAAGCTCGGCATTCCGACGATTGCCAGCATGAACCCCATTATGGTGGACGGCACCGGTATGTGCGGAGCATGTCGACTGATTGTCGGTGACGAAGTGAAATTTGCCTGTGTGGACGGTCCCGAGTTCGACGCGCATCTCATTGATTTCGATCAGGCGATGAAGCGTGCAAGAATGTACGCGAGCGAAGAGGGGAGAGAGTATCTCAAGTTCAAGGAAGGAAAGACGCACCACGGTGGCTGCGGAAATTGCGGAGGTCAGCAGTAATGGACATGATGAAGAGAGTCCCGATTCGGGAGCAGGCACCGGAAGAACGCGCACACAACTTTGAGGAAGTCTGTCTCGGCTACACAGAAGAAGAGGCGAGAGCAGAGGCATCGCGCTGTCTGAATTGTAAGAATCCGCGCTGTGTTGCCGGATGTCCCGTATCGATTGATATTCCGGGATTTACAGCAGGTAATCGCGGGGCAGGAAGCAAAAGCTGCCGGGATTATTGCGGAGAGCTCTGCACTCCCTGCGGTTTGCGGCCGTGTCTGCCCGCAGGAGACCCAGTGCGAGGGAGTCTGTATTCGCGGTATCAAAGGAGAGCCGGTTGCAATCGGCAAATTGGAGCGCTATGTGGCGGATTGGGCGCGGGAGCATAAACTGGAGCCGCAGAACACTTCCGAGAAAAACGGACAGCGCGTTGCTGTCATTGGGGCAGGTCCCGCAGGACTTACCTGTGCCGGAGAACTTGCCAAACTCGGCTACGAAGTCAAAATCTTTGAAGCGCTCCATGAACCGGGCGGCGTGCTGGTCTACGGTATTCCGGAGTTCCGTTTGCCGAAGGACACGGTTGTGGCCCACGAAGTAGAGAACGTAAAGAAACTCGGTGTTGAAATCGAAACCAATACCATAGTCGGCAAGTCGGTCTCTGTGGATGACCTACTGGATCACGAGGGCTACGATGCGGTGTTTATCGGTTCCGGTGCGGGTCTGCCGATGTTCATGCACATTCCGGGCGAGACCGCGAGCGGCGTGTTTTCGGCCAATGAGTTCTTAACGCGCAACAACCTCATGAAGGCTTTCCGAGAGGATTACGACACGCCGATCTTTGCGGGTAAGCGTGCAATTGTGGTGGGCGGCGGAAACGTTGCGATGGATGCTGCGCGAACGGCGCTCCGCCTCGGCGCAGAGACACACATTGTTTACCGCCGTTCGGAGGCGGAGTTGCCCGCTCGTGTCGAAGAAGTGCACCACGCGAAGGAAGAGGGCGTTATCTTCGATTTGCTCACCAATCCGGTCGAAATACTGGAAGATGAGAACGGTTGGGTCAGAGCGGTTCGCGTGATTCATATGGAACTCGGAGAGCCGGATGCCTCCGGCAGAAGAAGACCGGTTGAGATTCCGGGCTCCGAGGAGGAAATTCCGGCAGACACTGTCATCATGGCTCTCGGTACCTCTCCGAATCCGCTGCTTGCTTCCACAACCAAAGGTCTTGATACCAATCGCCGGGGCTGCCTGATTGCGGATGAAAAGAGCGGACAGACAACGCGCGAAGGTGTTTTTGCGGGCGGCGATGCCGTAATCGGTGCCGCGACCGTTATTCTTGCGATGGGAGCGGGAAAGCAGGCTGCGCGCGGCATAGATGAATATCTCAAAGCAAAACGTGTGTGATTGTTTTCTGTTCGGATATAGTGTATAATAATCCCGGAACTTAACCCCGAGAAATCAGTGCATTTGCACGAGCGGAGGACAGAGGAGGAAAAGGTACATGAGTAAGCTTGATTTAAGCAAGTATGGCATTACCGGGACAACAGAAATCGTACACAATCCGTCGTATGAGTTGCTCTTTGAAGAGGAGACCAAGGCAGGTCTCGAGGGCTTCGAAAAGGGACAGGTGACCGAACTGGATGCCGTCAACGTGATGACGGGAATCTACACGGGACGCTCCCCGAAAGACAAGTTCATCGTCATGGACGAGAACTCCAAGGATACGGTCTGGTGGACCTCCGATGAGTATAAGAACGATAACCATCCGGCTTCCGAGGAGGCTTGGCACGCGGTGAAGGAACTCGCAAAGAAGGAGCTTTCCAATAAGCGCCTCTTTGTGGTCGATGCTTTCTGCGGTGCAAACAAGGACACCCGCATGGCGGTTCGCTTCATTGTCGAAGTGGCGTGGCAGGCACACTTTGTGACCAACATGTTCATTAAGCCGACTGCGGAAGAACTCGAGAACTTTGAGCCGGACTTCATTGTCTACAATGCGTCGAAGGCAAAGGTTGAGAACTACAAGGAGCTCGGACTCAATTCCGAGACCGCGGTTGTTTTCAACATCACGACCAAGGAGCAGGTTATCCTGAACACTTGGTACGGCGGCGAGATGAAGAAGGGTATGTTCTCGATGATGAACTACTACCTGCCGCTTCGCGGTATCGCTTCGATGCACTGCTCGGCAAATACCGATATGGACGGCAAGAACACCGCAGTGTTCTTCGGTCTCTCCGGCACCGGCAAGACTACGCTTTCCACGGATCCGAAGCGCCTTCTCATCGGAGATGATGAGCACGGTTGGGATGACTCCGGCGTGTTCAACTTCGAGGGAGGCTGCTACGCAAAGGTCATTAACCTCGACAAGGAGTCCGAGCCGGATATCTACCGTGCAATTCGCCGCGACGCGCTTCTTGAGAACGTGACGGTCGATGCAAATGGCAAGATTGATTTTACCGACAAGAGCGTCACGGAGAATACCCGTGTCTCGTACCCGATCGATCACATCGAGAAGATTGTTAAACCGATTTCCCACGGTCCGGCTGCGGAGAATGTCATTTTCCTCTCGGCAGATGCATTCGGCGTATTGCCGCCGGTTTCCATTCTGACCCCGGAGCAGACCAAGTATTACTTCCTGTCCGGCTTTACGGCAAAGCTCGCAGGTACCGAGCGCGGCATTACCGAGCCGACCCCGACCTTCTCGGCTTGCTTCGGCCAGGCTTTCCTGGAGCTTCATCCGACCAAGTACGCGGAAGAACTCGTGAAGCGCATGGAGCAGAGCGGTGCGAAGGCTTATCTCGTGAACACCGGCTGGAACGGCAGCGGCAAGAGAATTTCGATTAAGGATACGAGAGGTATCATCGATGCCATCCTGAACGGCGATGTTCTGAAGGCACCGACGAAGAAGATTCCGTTCTTCGACTTTGAAGTTCCGACCGAACTGCCGGGTGTGGATCCGACCATTCTGGATCCGAGAGATACCTATGCGGACAGCGAGGAGTGGACCAAGAGAGCCAAAGATCTCGCAGATCGTTTCATCAAGAACTTTGCAAAGTACGAGGGCAACGATGCCGGCAAGGCACTTGTCGCAGCGGGCCCGAAGACCGAAGCATAAGACGTACTTGAACGAAAAAGGAACTGTGCAAGCGCACAGTTCCTTTTTGCTGTATTCAACTTGTATTCCGTTTTCGGATCCGCGCGACAAACTTCCGGAATCACAACATAAAATAATTATGTAAATAATAGGGGGGGGCACGCAGGCCGATACGGCATAGGATGCAAAAGAGTTGAAAGAAGAACCGGTCAACATAATACAAATATGAAAACTATATAGTTCCGAGCTAAATTGCGCATTCGGTGGACAGAATTGTTCTGCCATAATATGCTTCCTTTTGCATCCTATATAATAAGGAAGAAACAGGGATCAAAATTGCTGAATAAGAGACGGAAATTAAAATGAGGACCGAAAAAAGAAAGCTGTCATTTTTGTGACCTTTTGGGAAAACTGACAGAATTTTGGGAAGAGATGTAAAATGCTGTGTTTTTTGCACAAAAGAAGAGCGGCAGAGAAAAGAGAGAACAACAAAACGCAATGCGGACGCTTGTTTGGGAAATTTGGGGCAAGTTGACTTTTTGAAGACGCGTTGCTATCATAACTTGCGTATAACGGAGGAGATGGAGATGAGAGTCGTTTTTTCGCTTTTGATGGACAACACACCCGGTGTTCTGAGTCGCATTGCCGGATTGTTTACGCGCAGAGGGTATAATATCGAGAGCATTACGGCCGGTGTCACCGCGGATCCGCGTTACACGAGAATGACGGTTGTCTCAAACGGCGATGACGATGTACTGGAGCAAATCGAAAAGCAGATTCGTAAGCTCGAGGATGTCAAAGATATCAAGCGCCTTCCGGAGGATAAGAGCGTTTACCGCGAGCTTATGATGGTAAAAATTCGGGCAAACGCAGATCAGAGAGAATCGGTGCATGCGGTGGTGCAGATTTTTCGCGCGAGCATAGTGGATGTGGCAAAGAGTTCTCTCACCATTATGCTGACCGGAGATCAAAAGAAACTGGATGCGTTGCTCGCTTTGCTGGAAGAGTATGAGATTTTGGAACTTGCGCGAACCGGTATCACAGGACTTGCGCGCGGCGCGGATGATATCAAATATCTGCCTTAAGTGAGGTTATCAGAACCGGATTCTTTCGCGGACTGAGAGTCGCAGAATTCGTTCTTTTTTGATAATGCGTTTGTTACTCAAAACGGATGGAACAGATGGAGGAGAGTAAAATGGCACTGAAGATTTATTATCAGGAAGATTGCGATGTTTCTGTTTTAAAGGGCCACAGAGTGGCAATCATCGGCTACGGCAGCCAGGGACATGCGCATGCACTGAACCTGAAGGATTCCGGAGTTGAAGTTTGCGTCGGTCTCTACGAGGGCTCCAAGTCGAGAGAGAAGGCTGAGAAGCAGGGCATTACGGTTAAGACCAATGCCGAGGCAGCGAAGTGGGCGGATATCATTATGATTCTGATCAACGATGAGCTGCAGGCGGATATGTACAAGAAGGATATTGAGCCGAATCTCGAAGAGGGCGACATGCTGATGTTTGCTCACGGCTTCAACATTCATTACGGCCTTATCACCCCGCCGAAGTTTGTCGATGTCACGATGATTGCGCCGAAGGCACCGGGCCACACGGTTCGCAGCGAGTTCCTTGAGGGCAAGGGCGTTCCGATGCTCGTTGCTGTTGAGCAGGATGCAAGCGGCAAGGCACTGGAGAAGGCACTTGCTTACGGTGCTGCAATCGGCGGTGCGAGAGCGGGTCTGCTTGAGACCACCTATCGCATTGAGACCGAGACCGATCTCTTCGGTGAGCAGGCGGTTCTCTGCGGCGGTGTTTGCGCACTGATGCAGACCGGATTTGAGACCCTGGTGGAAGCCGGCTACGATCCGAGAAATGCATACTTTGAGTGCATTCATGAGATGAAGCTCATTGTCGATCTCATTTATCAGTCCGGTTCGAGGGCATGCGCTATTCGATTTCGAATACCGCTGAGTTCGGTGACTACATCACCGGACCGAAGATCATTACCGAGGAAACCAAGAAGGCAATGAAGAAGGTTCTTGCTGACATTCAGGACGGAACCTTTGCAAACCAGTTCTTGGTTGATATGAGCCCTGCCGGTCGTCAGGCACACTTCAAGGCGATGCGGAAGAAGGCTTCCGAGCATCTCTCTGAGTCTGTCGGTAAGGAGATCAGAAAGCTTTACAGCTGGAACAATGAAGACTCCAAGCTGATTAACAACTAAAGGTAAAGACAGAAAAAGAGCGATGGAAGAGTCTGTTCCAGCGCTCTTTTTATTCAAAAGCCTACATAAATATAGAGAAAGTTTACAATTTGTTTACAGTTTTGTCATTGTCATAGACGAACGGACGCATTTAAGGTATGCTCTTCTGCAGATATCTCAGCGTTGACGCAACAAGAGGTTCAGAGGTAAGGGCTATGAGAGACAAAGCGGATTTGATGATCAAATGCCTTGAGTTCTTGCAGAAGGATAACTCCCGGAAGGGGATAGAGCGCATTCTGCGTACAGTGTCACGGTATTTCAATTTGCCGGCACTCGCACTGATTCTTGTACAGGGCGGGACAGAAGAGCGCATCAGCTACCGTGCGCCGTATCCCAAAAAGATTCGGTTTGCATTCCGATTGCCGCTGGAAAATCGGGGTAGAACCATGGGGGTTCTGTTGGTCGGGTGCAGCTCCTTCTTTCAGCATTTGTTCATTCGTAAGTTTTGCCGTTCCTTGGCATTATTGTTTGCCTTGGAACTCGGAAACCGGAAGCGCGAGCAGACCCTGCGCCGGGAAGCACGTTTGGATTCCAATCTGGAGATACACAATCGGAACGCTTTGGAAGTCAAGAAGGCTGTGCTTAGGAAACGAAATGCACCGCGTTCCGTTGCTGCAATCTATTTGGATTTAAATGGCTTGAAGGAGATTAACGATCGCCACGGACATGAGGCGGGAGATCAAATGCTCCGACGGGCGGTGGACTTTTTCGCCGCCTTTTTCCCGCGCGAACATATATACCGCGCTGGCGGAGATGAGTTTGTGATTTTGGAATCCGGACTTCAGAAAGAAGAGTTCCGCGCACGCGCAAAGGAATTGCAGCAGGCGCTTTCGGCCAATACTACCCCGAAGGCGGCTATGGGGACTGCTTGGCGCGCGCGAGAGCGCTTTGTCGAAGAGGCCATCAAAGAGGCCGATCACAATATGTACCGGGACAAAAACAGCACACGGGGGCATGACCGCGTGACGCTTAGAAGACAGCTATAAATCACCGTAATAAAGGGGAGACGCATGGTATTTTCGAGCATCACTTTTTTGCTTTATTTTTTGCCGATTACTTTTTTGGTCTATTATCTTTTTGCGTTTTCTCGGCCGTTGCAGAACATATGGTTGGTGATTGTCAGCCTCTTGTTCTATGCCTGGGGTGAACCGATTTACGTATTCCTGATGCTGGCATCCATAAGCTTCAACTGGCTTTTCGGTCTTATGCTGATGTTGATCCGGAAAGACAATGTAAAGGTACGCCGACTGGTGTTAACCGCGGCCTGTGTCTTGAATCTCGGGATGCTCGGCGTTTTTAAGTACGCCGGTTTTGTGGTTGAGACCGTAAACGGCATCATGGAGCGTCCCTTCTTACCTTATCCCAATATTGTTTTGCCCATCGGTATTTCATTCTTTACCTTTCAGGCTCTGTCCTATGTCATTGATGTCTATATGGGCAGTGCGGAGCCGCAAAAAAATCTCCTCGATATCGCACTTTATGTTGCTTTCTTCCCGCAGCTCATTGCAGGTCCCATTGTCAAATATTCGGCAATCGCGGAACAGATCAAAAATCGACGCACGGATTTCACGATGTTGACGGAAGGTATCTGCCGCTTTTCGGAGGGTTTCTGCAAAAAGATACTGATTGCAAATAACCTCGCGGTCATTGCCGACACGGTATTTAACCTGACCAAGGGAGGCGATACCTCTATCCCGGTGCCCATGCTGCTTGCTGGCTCGGGGCCGTGAGCTATATGTTCCAGCTCTATTACGACTTCAGTGCATATTCCGACATGGCAATCGGCCTCGGGCTTATGTTCGGGTTCCGTTTCTCGGAAAATTTCCGTTATCCCTTTGTGAGTCGTTCCATCCGCGAATTCATGACGCGCTGGCACATCAGCTTGGCTTCTTGGTTCAGTCAATATGTCTACAAACCGCTCGGCGGTGCCAACACCAAAAAGAAAGATGTGATGATTCGCAACCTCTTTATAGTCTGGCTTTTAACCGGACTTTGGCACGGCGCGAACTGGACCTACATTTGGTGGGGACTCTACTTCTTTATCTTAATCATATTTGAGATTGCGTTCCGGCTCGATGAGAGAGAAGGACATGAAGTGTTGCGCCATGTCTATGTGGTTGTCGCGACCGTATTTGCCATGGTGATATTCCGTTGCGAGACGGGAGAGCAGATGTCCCTCTTTTTTTGCGGATCTCTTCGGGCTCGGCGGAAACGGTTTCTACAGTCCTGCGGTTGTCATGTTCCTAAAGGAGTACGGTATTTCGTTGATTGCAGCGGTGCTGTGCGCACTTCCGCTTCGAAACTATATCTTGGAAAAGACCGAAGACAGCGAGGGACATGAGATTTTCTACCGAAGTTGCGGTGCGATTTACGTCATCGGGCTCGGTGCTTGTATGGTGTTTTCCATCGCAATTCTCGCAAAGGGCGGTTACAATCCGTTCATTTACTTCAACTTCTAAGGAGCAGACGATAAGATGAAACGATATCAAGCAGTCTTTTCGGCGCTCTTTCTCACGGGCCTTTTTTCGCTCTCAGCGTTGAACCTATACCGAGAGAGAGCTGTACTCAAAGCAAAGTTTGATGACATTGCCCGTCCCAAGGCAGCTTCCGAATTGAAAAGCTACACGCGGCAGTTGGACGGTGTGCTCTCACAGACGTTGGTCGGCGGACACCGCTGGAATGAGATTTACGGAACTGTATATCGCGCAATCGGAAAGAATGAGGAGAACTCGTTCAAGTATGTGCGCGACAAGGACTCCGTACTCTATGCGGGAAACTTCTATAACACCTCAAATCTCAGCGCCCCAGGAATTGCGGGACGTATGCGCCGCCTACAGGATAGCTTAAAGGACAAGGGGACCAAGCTCGTGGTCATTATGTATCCGACCAAGTATCGCGAGGATTGGTCTCGGGGCTACTACGGCATCCCCTACAATAACTTTAATGCCTACGGAGATGAGGTGCTTCGTTACTTAAGGCGCTATGATGTGGATTATATCGATGTGCGCGATGTGTTTCGCGAGGCCGATATGAAGGCAACGGAGATATTTTATCGCACGGACCACCACTGGACGGTGCCTTCCGCTTTTTATGCGACGGGCAAAATTGTGGATCATCTGAACCGGAAGTACGATGCGAATTTGGATCCGGACGGCTTTTACCGAGATCTCAACAACTATACAATCGAGACTTACGGGAATGTCTACATGGGGTCGCAGGGAAGAGACGCGGGACAGCTCTATTCGGGCGAGTTGGATGATTACAGCTTTATCTTCCCCAAGTTTGACACGCAATACCGCTATTACTCCCGTTATCGCGGTGGCAGAGAAGGCTCAGCGGAAGGCGATATGGAGCAAGCTCTCATTTCGCGCAAATATCTGAATAAGAAGGATCTCTATGATCGAGAGATGAACAACGGCTATATTCAGGGTGTCGTTCGTTTCGATCAGATTGACAATAAGTTGAACCCGGACGGGCCGTCGGCGCTCTTTATTCGAGATTCCTATTCTTCTCCGGTTGCCACCTTCCTTTCGCCGATGTTCTCGCGCATCGAGTTACTCTGGTCGTTGCACTATAACCCGAGCGGAAAGGCAGTATTCAGGAAATGCTCGAATCCAAGCATTTCGACTATGTTTTTGTGGCACTCGCGTTGGATAACTTTACCAATGAGGGCACGCCTTTCTATATTGAAGATCCGAAGGCGGCCGAAAACGGAGATGAAGATGTAGTTGGGCAGGGTAAGGATCCCGCCGCACAGTGAGAGAGGAGGAGAGAAGCCGATGAGCATTGCGGCAGAAGTCAGCCGTGTGGAACGAAAGTTTGTCTTGCCGGTGAAAGTCGCCGAGGATCTCTACGGGCGGCTGCGACTGCTCTTGCCGGGAGATCCGTTCCAGGGGGTATGCGCCTTATAACGTACGTTCGCTCTACTTTGACTCGTTTTATAACGAGGACTATGTCGATAAAATGGACGGACTTGAATATCGAAAGAAGATACGAATCCGCATCTATAGTCCGGACGACCAAAAGGCAAAACTCGAGCTCAAACAGAAGCAGGGCGAGAATCAGCACAAGCTTTCACTCAGCATCACGCGGGAGCAGGCTTATGAAATGATTTCCGGGAAATATGAGTGCCTGCTCCGTGAGGGCTCGGAACTCGCAGAGAATATCTACGGCATCATGGTAAAAGAGCAGTACCGTCCGGCTGCTTTGATTCAGTATCAGCGAAGAGCCTTCGCAGTGCCGGTCAACAGCATACGCATCACCTTTGACAGTCACATTGAGACTGCCGAGGGAAATTTCGATTTATTTTCAAAGAGCCCGGCACTGTTTTATCCGGCGGACAGTCAGAGTTTTGAAGTGCTGGAAGTGAAGTACAATCATTTTTTGCTTGGCTACATCAAGGATGCACTGCAGCTCGCCGACCTCACGGAGGAGAGTTATTCCAAGTATGTTGCGGGCAGACGTTACGGTTTGTTGCCGGTCATCGGCAGAATGTAAAGGGGGAGAATCATGAGAAACGCACTGTATCAGTATTTATCCGCGCAGTCGGGGACGCTGTCCACCGGCGAAATTCTGATGAGCTTTATCGCCGCCATCATCATTGCGGTGGTCATCTTTGTCAGCTATCAGTTTTCGCACGCAGGAACCGTTTACAGCGCTAAGTTCAACGTGTCTCTTGTTATGCTGACCATTGTGACGACTTTGGTTATGAGTGTTATCGGAAATAACGTCGCGCTGTCCCTCGGTATGGTCGGTGCGCTCTCTATCGTGCGTTTCCGTACCGCTATCAAAGATCCCAGAGATACGGCCTATATTTTCTGGTGCATTGCCGCGGGCATTTGCTGCGGTATCCAGGATTTTAAGATTGCCGGAATCGGTTCGGGTGTCATTTTCCTCGTTCTTTTGGTGCTTGGCAATGTACGCTCCAATGACCGCTATTTGTTGATTGTTCGCGGCAGCGGCAAGAGTGAGGAGGTCATGAAGACCATCAACGAGTACTATGAACACAAGGCGCAGTTCCGCGTGGATAACTCCGAAAAGAACAGAACGGAACTCATCTATGAGATTTCCGGGAAACTTCGCGAGAAGTGCCTGCAGAAACATGAAGGCAGAGAAATCAAGGATGTGCTCTTCCGTTTGGAGGGGGGTTGAGGCGGTACACCTCGTCTGCCAGAACGACGAGATTACGCGCTAATCGGGCGGTACAATGAGAATACCAACAAAGAAGACACTGGTAGCGGCAGGTATTGTCACGGCGGTGCTGGGCATTTTTGTCTTTGTCTTTTCCTATGCCAAAGCAGCGCTCTCCATGCACTATCGCAGCTACCAGCACGAGGTACATCAGAACGCGGACAGCAGCCTGGGCCCAGTCAGTATGCCGGGAGACGGGAGTGTGGATGTCGCGAGCTTTGAGACGCATCTTCCGATTGTTGTCCTCGATATGAACGGTGACGAACCCAAGGATATCTATCATATGGTCGGCACTGCGCAAAAACGCGAATATCGGGATCCGAATGTGACGGATCCTTGGATTCCCGTGACCTTTACCCTGGTCGACAATGCAAATGATCACAATAAGATTACAGATGCGCCTTCCTTTGTAAATCACGGTAAGATTAAGCTGCGCGGTGCGTCTTCTCGTTCCTTCCAGAAGAAACAGTATGGCATTAAGTTGTTGGACGATGACGGACAAGAGTTGGAGGCGCCTCTACTCGGCATGGATGCGGATGAAGACTGGGTACTCTCCAACAGTATTTTGGATGCGAGCCAGATTCGTAATTACACCGCATATAACCTCGCGGGACAGCTTATGCCGTTTACGCCGGAATGCCGTTTTGTGGAGATGTTCATCAAGGACGGTGAGAGCTATAATTATCGCGGCCTCTACCTTTTGACCGAGCCGGTCAAGCAGGGAAGGGGCATGTCGATATTCAGGATTACAATCCGCGCGACAAGCGCCCGGCTGTCATTCTGGCGCGCGACCGTGCAGATGACACTAAGACAACGCTTTCGACTTGGGCTTCCGATCAACAGCTTACGTACGGTTGGTTTACGATTAAGTACCCGAAAGAGGAACTGCTCACACCGGAAGTCATTCAGAAGCTTGAAACGCAGCTCACGGAAATCGAAAAGACGCTCTACAGCGACAACTATCGTCAATTTTTGAGCTATCCGCATCTCATCAACCTGCCGAGTTTTATTGATTACTTCGTGATTAACGAGTATTTCATGAACTACGACTCGGGTGACAACTCAACCTATTACTATGAGGATCCCGCACATCAGCTCAGCATGGGGCCGTTGTGGGATTACGACAACTGTTGGGACAATTATAAGTTTGCGGCAGGCGGCGCGGAGTATATGGTCATGCCGGAGCGCCCCTGGTTTGAGCGCATGGTTCAGGACCCGGATTTTGATGCGAGAGTGGTGAGCCGTTACCGAGAACTGCGAAAGGGCATTTTCTCCGATCGAAACATCATGCAGTTTATCGATAACACGGTCGCGTATCTTGGCAACGCATCCAAGCGAGACCGCAGTCGATGGAGAGAAGTCTACTTGGAGAATCATCAGTTGGCATTGGTGGAAGAGGGACACGGCTATGTCATAGACCGGAATCGTGACACCTATGAGGAAGAACTGGTGCGCCTCAAGGATATGATTAAGGGGCACGGCAAATGGCTGGACCTCTACATGGATGACTATCTGAACGGCTTTATTAAGGAGCCGCTTGCGGAGCGCAGTCGTGAGACCTACGCAAACATTGCGCTTGCCTTCCTGTTAATCTTCATTGCGTCCGCCTACCTTCTGGGCAAGAGAGTGAAATAAACATGTACGAGAAACACGAATTCAAACTGATTACCGAGAAGATTCCGCTCTATACACCGCCGGATGAGACGAATATCAGCGAGAAGAAAAACAACCGATGTATCTCGCCTGGATTGTGGGACTCATTATCGTAGTCTACGGCGCTTGGCGGATGTTTTTTACCCTGCCTTCCGTGTCACAGTACGGTTGGATTGCATTTGTCGGCGGTATTTTTCTGCTTCTTGCGGAGCTGTTCTCCTCATATGAGGCGCTGACCCACTATCTTTCGCTCCGCAATGTGTATGAGCCGGAGATGCCGGTGGTGCCGCACGAGCTCTTTCCGGATGTCGATGTCTTTATCTCGACCCACAACGAAGAGACCGATATTCTGTTTAAAACGGCAAATGCTTGCGCGGCCATGGACTACCCGGACAAATCCAAGGTCCATGTGTTCCTTTGTGACGACACCGACAGACCTGAAGTGGCTGCGCTCGCCAAAGAACTCGGCGTAGGTTACTTTGGCCTCAGCAACAACAAGCATGCGAAGGCGGGTAATATCAACAATGCGTTGAGTCGCACAAGTTCGCCGCTCATCGCCACCTTTGATGCCGACATGATTCCGAAGAGCAACTTCTTAATGGAAGTGGTGCCGTATTTCTTTCTTCCCATTATGGAGAAGAAGGCCGACGGTACTTGGGTCGTGAAGCCGGAGGAAGAGCAAAAGAACTGCGGAAATCGGTTTTATTCAGACACCGCAGGTCTTTTACAATGCCGATTTGTTTCAATACAACCTCTATGCGGAGAAGCGTGTCCCGAATGAGCAGGACTATTTCTTCCGCGAGGTAAACCTCGGAAAGAACCGCACCAATGCGGTGCTCTATGCAGGTTCGAACACGATGATTTCCCGTGAGGCCCTCGAGGGCGTCGGCGGTATTGCGACCGGAACCATTACCGAGGACTTTGAGACCGGACTTCGCATCGAGGCCTTGAATTTTCGCTGCTATGCGGTGAAGAAGCCCCTCGCGCAGGGACTTGCGCCGATTACCATTGCCTCGCTGATTAAGCAGCGTGTGCGCTGGGGGCGCGGCTGCATTTATTCGCTGCGCAGAATCCACCTGTTGACCAACCCGGCCTTTTCTTTGAACCTGAAGCTGAGTTATTATGCCTGCCGCGTTTACTGGGAGAGCTTTTCCAGGCGTTTGGTCTATATTCTATCGCCTGTGCTCTTTTTGCTGCTTGGCATTCCCTTGGTCGTGATGAACCTAAAGCAGCTGATTTTCATTTGGCTGCCGTATTACATTTGCTACAGTTATCTGCTGAAGAAGGTCAGCTCGGAAATCCGAGACACACGCTGGAGCAATACGATTGATACGATTATGTTCCCGTATCTTCTGATTCCGATCTGGGCAGAGTTCTTCCATATCAATGAGAAGAAGTTTTCGGTTACGGCAAAGTCGAGATCTTGGAATGACAACAATGAGTTTTATCTTGCGATTCCGCATATTTGTCTCTTGGTGGTCTCGCTGGTCTCGTTGCTCTTTGCGGTACAACAGCTCATCATCAATCGTGCTTTCGGTCTGATCATCATCATTATGTGGATGCTCATTAACTCCTTCAGTCTCTTGATGGCAGTCTTCTTTATGCGCGGCCGCGTCAACGAGCGTGAGTTTGAGCGCTTCGACTGCGACCTTCCGTTGGAAGTGAGAGCCGAGGCAGAGAGTGAGGACTGCTTCAAGGCGCGCGTCGTCAATATTTCCGAGGGCGGTTTTGCTTTGAGAGCAAGGAAGCGCTCCCGATTCCGACCGAACGGGGCACTGTGCTTCATTTCGTGATTGAAGACAGAAAGTACCGCGCCCATGTCAGCGGTAAGATTGTCGCGGTCAGCAAACCGAAGCGCGGCAAGGTATGGACCTATCGGGTGCAGCGCATCGGCGAAATGAGCACTGCGGAGAAACGGGAGTTTTTCCAGATTGTGTACGATCGCTTGAATCCGCTACCCGAAACATTAGCGGAGGACACGAGCTATTTCGACGATATGCTTCGCGCGATGGAAGAGGGGAGCAAGGACAGAGAGCCGCAGCGCAGAACCATGCCGCGTTTCCGAGTCAGAAGTAAAGAGACCCTCGAAAACGGTGTTGTCGTCATGGTTGAAGATCTGAACTTCAAATATGTCCGTGTGCGCTTGGTCAAGGGGGATGAGATTCCGAATCGTTTCGTGCTTTTCCGGGAGAGCGAATACCCGATTTCGTGTGAGAAGAGCGATATGCGCGAGGGACTGTACAGCATCCTGAACAGTGAAGCTCTGCTCGAAAATCAGGCGTTTTTGGACAAACTAAAGGAATGGGGAAAGAAATGAGCACAGCAAACAAAAAATCATGGAAGACCGGCATTGTTGTGCTCGCAGGCGTTCTGGCATCTGTCTTTGTCGGCGGTTGCTTTTACGCAAGGGCAGAGGAAGGTTGGAAGGGTGTCAGTGCCAACGGACAGCTCAGTGTTCGGGACGGAAAACTGTACAGTGCAAAGGCAAATAAAAATGTACAGCTGCGCGGTATTTCGAGCCACGGACTCAGCTGGTATCCGGAGTTCACAAGCCGTGAAGCGCTTCATACGGTTAAACAGTGGGGCGCGAATTTGTTCCGTGCTGCTATGTACACGGATCAGGAGGGCGGCTATCTCTATGAACCGGATGCTGCGAAGGCAAGGCTCTATACAGCGGTGGACAATGCACTTGCGGAAGATATGTACGCGATTGCCGATTGGCACACGCTGTACGATAAAAACCCGCTTGACCATGTGAAAGAGGCAAAGGCATTTTTCGGAGAAGTATCTGCACACTACGGGAACAATCCCGGTGTGATTTATGAAATTTGCAACGAGCCGAACGGTGACACGAGCTGGGCGGATGTGAAACGCTATGCGGAGCAGGTGATTCCCGTCATCAGGAAAAATGCGCCGAATGCGATTATTTTATGCGGAACGCTGGATCATTCCGCGAATCTGGAAGGTCCGCTGAACGATCCGATTGCGGATCCGAATCTCATGTATAATCTTCACTTTTACGCGGATGTATCCAAAGAAAAACACTTTAATTCCGTTTATGAGGAGAAGTTGATTCGGGCAAAACTCCCCATCTTCGTGAGTGAGTGGGGAATCGAATACGGAAAGCTCGATGATGCGCATATCAAGAGTCCGAGAGACAGTCGCCTTTCTTTTCAGGAGGCCAAAGAATTTGCCGCTTTTATGAAGAAGAACGATATTTCCTGGACCTATTGGTCGCTTTCCAATAAGGCAGAGGCACACAGCATCGTATTGCCGAGCTCCAAGAAGAAGAGCAATTGGGAGAGCAAGGATTTGACACCTTCCGGTATTCTGGTACGCAGTCTGCTCTCGGAAAAGGAGAACTGAGTTGAAGAGCAAACACCTATTTTCTTTAGCTTCCGTGGCGATGTTTGTAGTTGTGATTGCCTTCGGGGTTCGAATTTACCGGGTGGGAGACAGTGCGCGCAAGGAGAAGGCGCATTGGAAGAAGTTGGATCGCATCCTCAGCGAAGCGAACTTCGAAGGGAGCTACCTGCTTGCAAAAGACGGTAAGATTCTCATCTCAAGCGGAAGGGGAGATCTTTCGTACGATAATAAGAAGGTTCCCGATGAGAAAAGCCAGAGTACCGATCCGGAGAACGATCCCAACAAAATCGGGCGCGAGTCGACCGTGGCCATTAACTCGTTGACAAAGCAGTTTACCGGTGTTGCGATTTATCAGCTTGCCAACGAGGGAAAACTCTCACTGGATGCCACCATCGGAACCTATCTCAGCGATTGTCCCTACGGTGATCGCATTACCTTGAAACAGCTGCTCGAGATGAAATCCGGGCTCCCGGATTATGCGGAGGAGCAAGCGCTGCGCGATAAATACGGCGACGCGATTTACAGCGGTATGGATCCGGCTTCGCTCCGTGCGGATGTCATGGCACTCACGCTCAAAGAAACGCCGGGAGAAAAGTTTGAGTATACCAATACAAACTACTTTTTGCTGGGCCTCATTATCGAGAAGGTGAGCGGCGAGAGTTACGAGAACTATATCACCGCGCATTTGCTGAAACCGATCGGTATGCGCCACACGGGGTTTGACTGGAATCTCGCTGCGGTGCGGCCTTTCGACCCGAGTAAGCAGGGAGACGGCAGAGAATTCTCGCATGTCTTTACTTTCGGCCGGTGAGATGACCTCAACGGTTCTGGATCTCTATCAGTGGCAGAAATATCTCTACGGAGGCGGATTCCCCGGTATTGTGCCGCAGGAACTGTTTACGGACGGCGGCTACCACATGGGTCTCAATGAAAAGGACGGTGTGTTTCGCCATGCCGGTGCGACACATTTGTATCGGTCCAATATGCTCTACGACACGAAGACAGGAGATCAGGTCATTCTTCTCGGCAGAAGTCCGGAGAGCGATTTAAACGAGCTTACGACCGAATTGAAAGAATGGATTGATGAACTGGAGACAGCTCATTGAGTGGGTTTGTGATACAGATTTAAATTTGAAAGGAGATTGGTAAGATGGAACGCGAAGAAGTGATTGAGAAGGTAATTGCGGTCATCCGCGATGTCATGGATGTAGCGCAGGTGGAAATCGATGAGGACACCGAAATGCAGGAGGACCTCAGCATAGATTCGCTGGACTTCTACAGTCTGCTCGGCGCACTGGAATCGAATTTCCACATCCGCATGCCGGAGAAGGAACTCGCAAACACCGAGACGGTCGGTGATGTTGCGGACGCTGTGATGCGCCGCATGGAGAAGTAAGTATGACCTTTGTCGGCGTATTAGAAGAGATCGTTGCTTGCTACCGGGAGAGAGAGGCGTTTATCTGCCGGGACACTGCGAGCGGCGACTTGAGCAGTGTCAGTTTTGAAGCATTTTGGACTTCTGTTTCCAGCGCCGCGACGTATTGGACGGAGAAGCGAAAGGCGCTTCCGCAGAATGAGCCGTTTCGCGTGGGTATCGCGGCGGATAATTCCTACCCGTATTTTGTCGAGTATCTCGGTGTCATTGCCGCGGGCGGCGTCTTTGTCCCGCTGAATCAGAGTTTCGGCGCGGAGCGTGTGCTGGAGTTTGCGGCGGAAATCGGAATTCCCTATATGCTGGCCGGAGCTGCGCAGCTTGCGGACAGCGAGTATGCGGCGGAGCTTACGGCAGCTTATCCGCCGGGGCGCTTGTTGCCGCTCGATGAGGTCTTTGCGGCAAGCGAACAGTGCGAGCCGCTAAAAGACTTACATAAGGGGGAGCCGGACGACACAATTCTCATGCTCCTTTCTTCGGGAACCAGCGGTCGTTCGAAGATTGTTGAGATTACCAATGAGAATCTCTCCGCTTATCCGAACGAAGTCTTTGAACAGCTTCGCCCCGCTCGAGAGAGCGGAGAGCTTCACCACTATGAAAATTTGATTGTGTTGCCGTTGTTCCACATCGGCGGCGTGATCCCGATTGTGGGCGAGCTGGCGCGCGGCAACAGCCTTTTAATCAGCAATGCAAGACAGTTTTTGCAGGACCTCGGTACACGCAAGTTCGAAAAGCTAATTGTGGCGCCTGCCATGATGAAACGCATTTTGGAGCGCGCCGAAAAGAATGCAAAGGTGGCACAGACCTTGCAAACGGTGCGAGAGGTGCTTTGCCTCGGTGCTGCCATGAGTCCGGTGCTCATTCAGGCGCTGCACGACAGGGATATTTTGCCGCGCACGTACTACGGACTCACCGAGACCACCGGAACCGTGACCTACCGAGGACCGTATCGCGACGGTGCTTGCTGCACGGTTGCGGACTTCTGCGAGATCAAAATCGAGGACGAGGAGATTTGTGTCCGCGGTAAGAATGTGATGAAGGGTTACTATAAGAACCCGGAAGCGACGGCAGAGGCCATTCGTGACGGCTGGTTCCACACCGGAGACCTGGGACGCATCGATGAGGACGGTTACCTCTATGTGACGGGACGTCGGAAAAATATCATCGTGCTCTCGAACGGCGAGAATGTGAGCCCTGAAGTTCTCGAGGACAAGCTTTACGCGTGCCCGCTGATTGACGAGTGCGTTGTCTGTGCGGACGGAGAGGAGATTGCGGCGAATATCTTCTCGGTTGCGGCGGCAGCGGATGAGACCAAGGCTGAGGAAATCAGAGCCTTTGTGAAACAGCTGAACCGGAGGCTCCCCCGTGTCGAACAGATTCGGAAACTGAATCTTTCGGCAGAGGAACTCCCGAAAAACAGCACCGGAAAATTACTGCGATAATATAAAAAGTGCAGCGCTTCTCGTAAGCGCTGCACTTTTTATATTTATAAATATGCCGGTGCCCACACGCGATATTATTTCTGATTTGTATAGAATTATGATAAGGATGACAAATTGTATGTATAACAGCAAATAACATGTATAATGTTTGGAAATGAAAGCAAAATATTTTTTACTCAAAGCAGAGAACAAGAATAAAAATCAATAAAAATTAAGAAGTTCGGCGATATCCGTAGACAGTGAATACAAGATTATGTTATTCTTTCCTAGGAAAATCAAGAATTAGTGTTGATAATTGTTATGCACGCGGTCGCGGATAACCATTTGCGTCTGTGAGGGAGACTGAAAAGGAGGATCGGAAGGCAGATGAGAGAATGTAGTAGAAGAGGCATATGGAGAGTTGTGGCAATGCTTTTGGCAGTGCTGTTACTCGTGGAGTCGTTGCCTCTCAATGTGCTTGCGGCACCGCTTCGCCGCTACGGCACCGCGGGGAATAACAGCTACATTCCCCTGGTTTCATCCGATGAGGATGAGGACGAATACGATGAAGAGGATCGCGACGGAGATGTCATCGATGACAGAGAGTTCGGCGCGCTCGGTTTGTATGGGCTGAGCGGCGGTCGCCTTGCATCGATGAGCAATGCATCAATGAGCAATGCGCTTCTCATGACCTCTCTTCTTGCGATGCCGGCAACCGCCGCCAATGCTTACCGCAGCGGTGCGTGGTCCGGACCGACGGAAGGCGGTGTCTTGAGCGCGGCGAATAACTACATTCGTCTCGACAGTGCGAACAGCGTCTTAAAGCAGCCCTCCGACTTTGCAATCGGTAAATACGGAGAGCGTACCTTTAACCTTGAGTTCGGCATCCGCCCGGAGGAAATTCCGGCGGCGGACCGCTCAAAGATCGGAATTGAGATTTTGGTTCCTGCGGGATTCAATGTGCAGTCTGTTCCGACGCCGAGCGGTTCACCGTTTACGAAGCAGAATACGGCGGACGGTCAGGTCCTGATTGCAAAGCCGAATGCCTCGGTCGCAGGTGTGTCGGGTCAGATTACGCTGCAGCAGAATGCGTTGCAGCTCATCAACGATCTTGCACTCACGGAAGGAAAGTATCGTTTCCAGATTCGTGTGTTCAAGGATTATGGAACACCGCAGCAGACTCTGTTCACGACGACAAGCGAGACCATCGAAACGGCTTCGCTTTCGCTTGAAACCAGCAACCAAAATCCGACCTATACCATCACGAACGATTCGGACAGCTATTCTTGGATGCCGGGTGATATTTCGTTCGGCAATGTGGGTAGAAGAGCGGGGTCCACGAATTCGGGAATGACCAGCGCGGACAGCGATGCGCAGATGCTGCTTGGTACCGGTAACTACAGCAATGATAATCTGGTTGCGCATCAACGCAAGGGGTTTGAGGTCTCTGTGCATAAGACGGAGGGCTACATCGGTCCCGGCGCACAATTTGAGTTTAAGCTCCCGGATGAGGGAAATCTCTTTGAGAAGCGCGGCGTCATGTTCTACTGGTTTGAGAGCGATGACGGCATCAAGCTGCCGGTGCGACACACGGGTGATTATAATTCGCCGCTGACCGCGACTGTGCCTTGGAGTGACGGCATTTATCGCTTTGACGCCAATACGTTGTATACGAGATTTAGCGGCGCCGACTATGCAAAGGTTGAAAGACAGAACGCGAATGTTTCAAATGTGGATTTGTTCCGTAAGGCAGGTACCTTCCACTTTATGTTTCCCGATTGTGCGCTATAACCAGCTCTATACGGGAGATTGGAATGCGACAAATCACACGGCGGCAGCTGGCTCTGAGTTCAAAGCGCCGGATAATGAGGATCTCGGTGATGTGACGGCAACGGGAACACCGCTTAAGTTCAATTTCATTCAGGGTACCCAGTCGATTACGCTGGATTCGATTACCTTGTTGGATGCGGCGATTGCGGGGACGTTCAACGGCAGCAATATCAATAGTCTTCCGCAGTACGATTCGACGCATCCGGAATGGGCGGATTCCAGGCTTTTGGAAGCACAGGCTCGTTTTAACGATGGTGCGAATAACTTTAAGATTCAGGATGATTTGAAGGTTGTTTATGATTTCGGAGAGGAACTCGCGCCGGTTCATTTTGAGAATCTGGGCACGAGTAAGGATAACGGTCTTAGTTATCGCTTCTATATCAAGGATGCGGCAACCGGTGCAGTCCGCTTAAAGACCATACTTGCGGAGGGACTTGCGGCAAATTATACGCCCCGCACGGTTTCTTACGACGGTGTAAACTACTCCGAGAATGTGGCAAGCATTGTGGATGGCACCGGTGTCACCGACTATGATTTCACCGAGGCGGACAATACCTCAAATACGGAATATATTGCCCGCGTTGAAGTATTTAAAGATATTTACGGGTATAACACGCGTGGTGCGTACCAAAACCGCGATTATGCGAGTATTCCCGTAAATGTCTGGTTCAACTATAAGCTCCGCGCTTATCATCACAGAATGTCAAACGGGCAGGATATCCCCGACAATTTTGCCGCACATGTGAAGCGCAGCATCAGCTCGAAACAGCTCTTGGAGAACGGCGGTCAGCCGCTCACCAAGGACGTAGAGATTAAGACCCGTCATTTGGTCGATCGTTTGGATGTTGTGGCACTTAACAATCTTGGACTTTTCGAGGTAAATAAGCACGACGAAGTCAATGCAATTCTGCGTTACGGTGTGACCAAGTATGCGGAGACCATGGACTACAACGTGGATCCGAGCGGTAATGCGTATGTATACGGTGACCCGAATTACAATCCGCCTGTCGTTGAAATTGAGGGCGATACGGTACAAATCACGGACCATGTGGAGAAGGCAAATCAGCGTCTCCTCGGATTCTGGGATGAGAATGATGTCTACCATGACTTCCGGGCGGATGGATTCGATCCGGACCAGGCTCCCTACCTTCGCGACGGTGTCAGTATGTATTCCGAAACGAAGCTTACCGTCATGTCGAATGCAAACGATAACGGTGATTTCACGGGTCAGGTCTATGACTTAAATGCAATTTTTGCACACTACGGTGTTCATTATGCGAAGCGCCTTGTGCTTGCGCAAGAAAAGTTAAACGACTGGAAAATCAGCGGTCTGTTTGAGACTCGTTGGACCAATCTGTTCGCCCAGCATCTTGCACCCGGTCATCTGAATTACGACGGTGTTATCGGAACAAACGGTGCAGCAGATTTACCGAAGGATTTACGCGCACTGGGCAGACTCTACTGCGAATACAGCGATTACAAGTCGGAGCGTGTTGACGGCGGGGCGCCGCATGATTCGAACCAGCCGGGTGGTACCCCGAACGGTCATGGTACGGCTTCAACGGCATATTTGGTCAGCGCGAAGTTTGTGCTCGGAGATGCGGTGACGGGAATTGCAATTAAAGACTTCGACTACTATGTGAATCCCTATACGCCGGTTACCACCAGTTGGAAACAGGACGATCTGATCGTCTCGAGTACGCCGACCGAGTATGACAGATCGAAACTCAAGGTAAACACCTTCGGCATAGGAGCGGATCAGAACAGACCGGACGTGGAAGGAAAGCGAGAGTTGGAACTCACGCGTGTGGAACTGGATAACAGTGCGTTGCTTCCGTCTTATAATCCGCACAATAAAGCACAACTTGCATACCGTGAAATAGAGTACGATTTTACGGGAACGGATCCGCGTTTGCTTTCGCTGACGAATACAATCAGCTTCGGACGTCTGATTGACCGACGTTATACCATTCCGTTTACGCTTGAGTACACACTCTCAAACGGACAGACCAAGACAATCACGGATATGGCAAAGTACGCGTATTCACCGAATGAGCAGGGACGCATGAATTATGTGATCCCGGATGTCGATATCGAGAACGGCGTTTACATTACGAATCTGAAACTCCGTCTTCCGAGCGATTTAAACTGGGGTAATAATGCGCAGAAGTACGGCAAGGATCCGGCGGAGAATTCGAAGCGCATCCTGCCGGATATCGGTTTGGCAATGTACAACGTACCCATTCCGAAAAAGTATCCCGGTACGAATGACAAAATCGGCTCGGTCAGTGACCATGAGAGCGATGATTCCTATGACAAGTTGACGGTTAAGGCAAAGCTCAGCTTTGAGGACGTCTTTGGCACGAACACCACCTTAAACGCAACGGGAACTTCCGAGCGAATTGCCGCACAAAGAGTTGTGGTCGATCACATGGGTCTATCGGTGAGTTACGGTTCCACCAATACCTATCAAGGTAATGTCCTACAGGTAGGAATCGTAAACGGTTTCACCGCCAGTGACGCGACCTCATCCATTGTGAAGGCACAGGCGTTGAAAATACGGCCTACTTACTATTATAAGATTGATAAGAGTTTTAACTATGTCGACGGTTCCCTTACGGCGACTGCAGGTCTTAAAAACGGCAATAACCCGCCGGGCCTAAGTCCGCGGACGGTTCCGTCGGGGGTCGTTGCGCACTTTGTGCCGGCGGGCACGGGCGCGGGACAGTCCGGCAGTGACGACTACGGCATTCTAGCGGTTTCCTATGAGAATGTGCCGGAGGAAAACCTTGCATCGGGCGAAGTTCAGCTGGAAACCTACAACGGAACGGCGCTGTACGGCGGTTATTACAGCATCTTGTTCAAATTGCAGGCAAAATACAATGCGGATCCGGTCAATGTGAAGCCTGTCATGGGTGTCTGGATGGACACGGATTTCGATGCGGACCGCGACGGGACTCAGGGCGGAAACCCGCAGGGCATTGCGGTTGAACTTGCAAACAGCCGAAACCAGCTCGTGAATGACGGACCGGTCGGCGCGGACTTCTTTAACCAGGGCACCGCAAAGATTTCGGCGGCAACAGGAAAAGCCGAGATGCTGTATGCGGATACAACAACCCTTCACAAGATTAACCAGCAGGCAATTTTGGGTCTGCTTGCCTACGCGCAGTCCACGATTCCGTTCAATGAGTCGCCGACCGAGGTCTCGAGCCGAGATATTCGCTCGAACGACAACATCTTCAGCACCAAGGTCTATATTACAGGCGATAACTCGCAGAACACGAGTCACTGGGAGCTCTATATCCCGGTCATGAAAAAGGGAGAGCGCTATAGCTATACGAGCGGCGGTGCGACGAACCAGACTGCGGTCAATGAGTACGAATTGGATTATTACGGCGTCGATACTTCTACGCTTACGGGTCTGAATTACTCCGTTGCGTATACGACGGATCCGAATCCGGCGGCCGGCGGTTACGCGACTGCAAAGGCAGCGAACTACACGGCAAGCATTCCGGCGAACAAGGCGGATATCACGATGGTTCGCGTGAAGATCGACGATGTGGATCCGAGTAAGAAGTCCTTTGTCAATGTGAAGTACAAGCTTCACGATCCGAAGACTTTCCTCGGAAGTATGAAGAACCAAAATGTGGTCTTCGGTAACTTCAATATGGGTGGCAGTACGACGCCGTACTTCGGCGCGACGGGCCAGTCCAGCCTTCCGCTCACTTATACGCTGAAGGATATGGAAATCAGCGGTTTTGTCTGGGACGAGACAGACCGAAACTCGACCTACGATGCGGGAACCGATACACTTTTGCAAAACGTTCGTTTCCGCGTGTTCGATCCGACGACCAATACGCAGGTACAGCTCAATTCTGCACCGAACGGTGATTTACTGGTCAACAGCAGAGCGAACGGTACCTATGAAGTTCTGGTGCCGCACGACGGCAACTGGATTCTGGAAGCGGATACGAGCGGTCTTTCGGTGGAAAAGAAGCTGGTGCTGCAGAATAAGAACGGCAGACCGGCGGTCGACTCGGCGTTTGATCGAGAGACCAATCGCGTGACGACGAATCTGGTCGTTGACCCCTACCGCAATCTCTACAGCAAGGAAAATGTAAATGCCGGCTTCTATACGGCACCGAAGATTAGCGTCCCCGATCTTGAGATTCCCGTAAACGGCGGCACAACCCCGATTACGGGCCTGGTAACGAATCCGGTGACACCGGGTGTTACCTTCAGTATTTCGAGCGGTCAGCCGACGGATATCGTGACAGTCGCGAACACCGGAACCACGACGGGCAGTGCGACACCGCAGAAGACCGGTACGGTTACGGTCACGGCAGAGACCGACGACGGTTACGGCGGTAAGGTGAAGACCACTGCGACGATTAAGGTCTACACCGACATCGAATACGATGCAAATAACGGTACCGGTACGGTCTCCCCGAACGGAGATAAGCTCTATCCCTCTACGGATAACACAGGCGCGGATGCGCACACCGATGAGGGAACCGCAAAGCCTGTGAGCGGCAGCGGAAGCGATACCGGCTTTACGCGTCCGGGTTATCTCTTCACGGGTTGGAATACGGCAGCGGATGGCAGCGGTCAGAGTTATGCGGCGGGTGCAACGGTTAAGACCGGTGCGAGAACCACACCGCTCAAGCTCTATGCACAGTGGCAGCAGCTCACTCCCGCGGCAGAGGCATTCAAAATCAAGAAAAATGTCTCCGGAGACTGGGGTACGCTTCCGAATACGGAGGTATCGCCGCTTCTGCCCTCGACCTTTAAGTTTGTGATGACTTCCGTCACTGCGAATGCACCCATGCCGACAGGCGCAACGAGTACGACCAATCCGTCCAATGTGACGGGAGCTGTGAACTCGGTGGTCTTCAGCATGGGCAGCAACGAGTTCTCGTCCACGGTTTCCAGCAAGGAAATCACGACGGGGCTGATTACCTTTACGCTTCCCGGCACCTACAGCTATGTGGTGCAGGAGCAGGGAGACAGCGTCACGAACTATAGCTATGACTCGACACAGTACAAGGTCACCTATACGGTCACGGCAGGTGTGGGCGGAACCCTAACGGCGCAGCGCAGCATCGAGAATCTTACGACGGCAGCGCCGAGCGGTCAGGTTGTATTTGACAATGCCTACAATTTGCCGAGCTATCAGGTGAGCTTTGATCCCGAGGGCGGCGATGTGACGCCGGCAACGCAGACGGTCAAGTACGGTCACTATGCAGGTGAGCCCACAACGCCGGCAGGGAAGAGCAGTCCGGCAGGCGATAAGACCGGCTATGACTTCAAGGGCTGGGTTTACGAAGTTCCGGACCCGGTGACCGGCGCTATGACGGAAGTACCGTTCGCTTTTGCGACGACTGCGATGAAGCAGAATTATGCGCTCAAGGCAAAGTGGGAATTGAAGAAACTCACGGTCGTTGTGACCGATGCGCCGAATGCCGACGCGCCGCACACAAACGAGGAGATTTCCGCAAGAACGATGTGCCTTACGGCGGAACGACGGCAGAGCCGACACGTCCGGAGAACAAGACCGGCTATCACTTTGACCGTTGGCTTGACAACGCCAACAATCCGTATGACTTTACGCAGCCGGTCACGAAGAATGAGACCGTTCATGCGACCTACGCACCGAATGCATACAAGGTTCGCTACAACGCAAACGCAGCGGATGCAAGCGGATCGATGACAGATTCCGATCACGTTTACGATACGGCGAAAAACCTCACGAGCAACACATTCTCGCGACCGGGCTATGTCTTCGGCGGTTGGAACACCGAGGCAAACGGCAGCGGCACCAACTATACGGATGCGCAGAGTGTCATCAACCTTACGGCGCAGAACAACGCAGTCGTGAATCTCTATGCAAAGTGGACACCGGTGACCCCGGCCACGAAACAGATTCAGATTCGGAAGACACTGACCGGTGATCGCGGTGCGATTGCAACGGGGGAGACAGCGCCGTTGGTCGCAGAGACCTTCGCATTCACCCTGCAGGCAAAGTCCGGTGCTTCGGCAACGGCTTACCCGATGCCGGCGGGCACGGCGGCAGGTGCGCAGAGTCAGAGCTACAGCATTCCGACTTCGGATCTGACGAGCGGCAATGCAAGCCTTACGACCGCAAACATCAGCTTTACCCTTCCGGGTGTCTATGAGTATGAAGTGAAGGAGACCCAGGGAAGTCAGACCGGATACACTTACGATGCGACGGTGTATACCGTTCGTTATACGGTTACGCAGAACGGTGCCAACCTTGACGTCACAACGGAAGTACAGAACGGTGCCGGTGCGGCCTTCACGGCGGTGACAAGCGGCAATGCGACCGCAGCATTCACCAACGACTATCAGCTTCCGCAGTATCAGGTCGTATTCGATGCGGACGGCGGTTCGGTGACGCCCCCGACGCAGAGCGGTATTAAGCGCGGCGGTACGCCGACGGTACCGACTGCGGCGAGCCCGAGCACATCTCCGGCCGGAGATAAGACCGGTTATCTCTTTGTCGGTTGGTTTGAGGAGGACACGAGCGGCAACCTCGCATCGACACCTTACGACTTCACGCAGCCGCTCACCGGCAACAAGAAGTTGAAGGCGAAGTGGCTTCTAAACGAGTACAAGGTTAAGGTGAAGGATGCGCCGAACGCGGACGGAACCCACGCAAACGAAGTGATTCACAGCGACGACCATGTCCCGTACAACGGACAGATTCCGTCTCAGACCGCGCCGAACAACAAGACCGGCTATCACTTTAACGGCTGGGTGGATGAGAGCGACAATTCGCCCTACACCTTCGGAACCCCGGTGCGACGTGACACGACGGTCGTTGCGACCTATGCGCCGAACAACTACAAGGTGCACTACGATCCGAACGGCAGCAATGTGAGCGGTACCGTGACGGATTCGAACCATGTCTACGATGTGGCAAAGAATCTGAATCAGAACAACTTCACCCGCCCGGGCTTTACCTTCGGCGGTTGGAACACCGAGGCAGACGGCAGCGGTCAGAGCTATACGGATCAGCAGTCTGTCACGAACCTCACAAGCACGGACAACGCAACAGTCACGCTCTATGCAGTCTGGAGACCGGTGAACAGCGCAGTCGAAGCAATCTCCGTGAAGAAGGAACTGAACGGTGATGTGGGAACCTTGGCGAACGGTGAGACTTCGCCGCTGGTTCCGGAGACCTTCCGCTTTGAGTTAAAGGCAATCAGCACGACGGCATTTGGCTTAAGCGGTGCCCTTCCGATGCCGGCAGCGGCAGCGGGACAACAGACCTATGTGATGAGCAAGGGAAGCGCTTCTTTGAACCTGGTACAGGGCGTAACGGATACACAGGCGGGACAGAGCAACGGCACTGTGGCAAGCGGTCCCTTCACCTTCACGATGCCGGGTGAGTATATCTATGAAGTGCGCGAACTTGCTGGAACGGCAAGCGGTTACAGCTACGACAGCAAGGTCTACAGAATCAAGTACACGGTTGTGCAGAACCTTACCCAGCTCACGGTGACCAAGGAGCTCAGTGTGAACGGCGGTGCCTATGCGGCATTCAACGGAACGTTGGACTTCTCGAACAGCTATCAGCGTCCGCAGTACACGGTGAGCTTCGATCCGGACGGCGGCAATGTGACGCCGAACGCACAGACCGTGAAGCACGGCAATCAGGCAAGCAACCCGCCGACAACCGGAGGACACAGTTCTCCGGCGGGAGAGAAGACCGGCTACCATTTTGGCGGCTGGATTGACACGGCGACCGGAACTCCCTACAACTTCAACACACCGGTCACGGGGAATAAGACGCTCAAGGCGAAGTGGGACATCAATCAGTATCATGTCATCGTCAAAGAGCCGAACGACGCAAATCCGGGCAAGCAGAACTTTGAGTATCTGAACGATCCGAGCGTGAATCACGGCAGCACGGTGACGGCACCGCCGACACCGGACAATAAGACCGGTCACCATTTCAACGGCTGGGTGGATCAGAACGGCAATCCCTACACCTTCGGCACCCCGGTCACGCAGGACACGACGGTCACTGCGACCTACGCACCGAATCAGTATACGGTTCAGTACGACAAGAACGCTGCGGATGCGAGCGGCACGATTTCGGATTCCACGCATACCTACGGTGTCGCGAAGAATCTGAACGGAAACAGCTACACGCGTCCGGGGTATGAGTTTGCCGGTTGGGCTACCACGCCGACCGGAACGGTCACCTATCCGGATCAGCAGAGTGTCATCAACCTGACGACCCAGAATAACGGCGTGGTGAAGCTCTACGCGGTTTGGACCCAGGCAACACCCGCAACGGAGGCCTTCGGTATTCGGAAGACGCTCTCCGGAGATGTGGGACCGCTGCCGAACGGTGAGAATGCGCCGATTGTGGCGGATACCTTCCGCTTCCGTCTGACGGCGAAGCAGACCAACGCGCCGGGACTCACGCTGCTCCCGATGCCGGCAGGTACGGCAACGGGTGCGCAGACAGCGGATTACACGCTGACCAGCGCGGGCCTCAGTTACGGCGCGTTCGGAACCGCAGCGACCGGCACGGTGGCAAGCGGTCTCCTTACCTTCACGCTTCCGGGCGATTACTACTATGAACTAACGGAGCTTGCGGGTTCGGCTGCAGGCTACAGTTACGGCGGCGCTTCCAAGGTCTATACGCTGCACTACAAGGTTACGCAGAGCGGCACAACACTGTCGGTGACGAAGGAAGTCAAAGAGGGCAGCGGAAGCTATGCACCGCTGACCGGCGCACTTGCCTTCGATAACAGCTATGCACTTCCGAGCTACACGGTCAGCTTCAATTCGCAGGGCGGCGATGTGACGCCGAGCACACAGACCGTGAAGTACGGCCACTTTGCAAGCAGACCGCAGACGCAGGCGGGCAAGAGTTCTCCTGCGGGTGATCTTGCGGGGCATACCTTCGGACATTGGAACAAGCAGGGCGATCCGGCGACTACGGCCTATGACTTCGAGCATACGCCGGTAACGGGCAACATCATCCTCAATGCAAACTGGACGACCAACAGTTACACCATCACCGTGACGGACGGACCGGATGCAAATCCGCCCCATCAGAACGAGGTAATCTCCAATACGACGGTGCCGTACAACACGCCGTCCACGGAGCCGAACCGACCGAACAACAAGACAGGTTATCACTTCGACCACTGGGAGAAGAACAACGATCCGAGCCATACGCCTTATGTCTTCGGAACACCGATTACGGGCAATGAGACCATCCATGCAGTCTATGCACCGAACAGCTACACGGTGCGCTACAACAAGGATGCGGCGGATGCAAGCGGTACGGTGGCGGATTCGCAGCACACTTACGATGTCGCGAGAAACCTCAACAACAATGCGTTTACGCGTCCGGGCTATGAGTTTGCGGGCTGGTCGAGAACGCAGGGTAGCACGACCGTTGACTTTGCTGATCAGGCAAGTGTTGTGAATCTGAGCGCGACGGACGGAGCAGTCGTAGATCTCTATGCGGTTTGGACCGCGGCGACCCCGGTTGCGGCAAACGTCACGATTCGGAAAATCTTGACCGGCGATATCACAACGACACCGGGAGGATTGGCATCTCCGATTACGCCGGAGACCTTCCGCTTTGAACTCAAGGCAATCAGCACAACAGCTCCGGGTGTCACGGCACTTCCGATGCCAGCGGCTGCAGCGGGCGCGCAAACAGCGGTGCTTACGCTGAGCAGCAATGATCTCACGGCGGGTGTGGGGACCGTTTCAAGCGGCACGCTGACCTTTACAATGCCGGGCGAATACGTCTATGAGCTGAAGGAGCTTGCGGGCAGTTCTACGGGCTTCACCTACGATCAGACTGTCTACAGCCTCAAGTACACGGTGACGCAAACCGGCACCGCGCTTTCCGTTTCGGCGGAGAGTAAGAGCGGCAGCGGTGCTTACCAGCCGTTCAACGGCACGGCAGGCTTTACCAATGATTATCAGTTGCCGAGATACCGCGTGAGCTACGACTCGAACCTCGGCAGTGCAACGCCGCCGACCGAGAGCAATATCAAGTACGGTCATTTCGCGACGCAGCCCGGCAATGCTGCAGGCACAAGTTCTCCGGCGGGAGACAGAGTCGGCTTCCATTTCTTGCACTGGATTGACACACAGACCGGTCAGGTCTTTCACTTCGGAGATCCGATTACGAGAGATGTGAACTTACAGGCGGTTTGGGCAAGAAACGGCTACACGGTCACGGTCAACGACGGACCGGATGCAACGACGCCGAATCAGAACATTTCGACGCAGCTTATTCCGCACGGAGATCCGGCGACCGAGCCGACTCGTCCGAACAACAAGCCCGGCCATCACTTTGACGGCTGGAAGACGAGTAGCAATACACCGTACACCTTCGGTACCCCGGTGACGGAGAATCAGACGATTCACGCAAGCTACGCCCCGAACCACTACACGGTGAAGTATGAGGCGAACGGCAGCAATGTGAGCGGCACAGTCGCGGATTCGCAGCATACCTATGACCTTGCGGCGCCGCTCACGCAGAACAGTTACACGAGACCCGGCTATCAGTTCAGCGGCTGGGCAGAGCGTCCGGACGGCAGCGGAACGCAGTATACGGATCAGCAGTCGGTGATCAACCTCACGCAGGTGGACGGCGACACCGTGCATCTCTATGCAGTTTGGACACCGGTCACACCGTATCAGCTAGACCTCGGCGTGCAGAAGATCCTGAGCGGAGAAATAGGCCTTGCACTCGGTACGGGTGAGACTTCCCCGTTGAATACGGAGAACTTCCGCTTCAAGCTGATCGCTGTCAACACCACGGCAGCGGGAGTCAGTGCACTGCCGATGCCGAACGGCACGGTGGGAGCGCAGGAGACGGAACTCGGCATCAACGGCGCGGGTAATGCGAATTTCGGACCCATGTCCTTTGTCTACGAGGGCGATTACATCTATCGCCTTACGGAGATTGCGGGCACGGCGACCGGATACAGCTATGACCCGGCGGTCTATGAGCTTACGGTTCGCGTGAGCCAGGCGGGTGTCACGATGAACGGAAACGTAACGGTGAAGAAGGACGGCGGCACAGCGACAGCGCTGACCGGTGACCTTGACTTTACCAACGACTATCGTCTGCCGCGCTACCAAGTGAGCTTTAACCCGAACGGCGGCTCGAATACCCCGAGCACGCAGACGGTGCGCTACGGCGATCCGGCATTCGCACCGAGCAATGCACCCGGAACCGGCAGTCCTGCCGGCGATAAGACGGGACAGCACTTCATGCACTGGGCAAAGCCGGACGGTACGCCGTATCACTTCGGCGATCCGGTGACGGCAGATACGCTGCTCACGGCAATTTGGGATACCAATCGCTATACGATTACGGTCATTGATGCACCGGATGCAAACCCGGGACATCAGAGCCGCATTATCACGACGGACAACCAAATTCCGCACGGCGCTACTCCGGTGGAGCCGCAGCACCCGGATAATAAGACGGATCACGTCTTCGATCACTGGGAGAAGCCCGACGGCAGTCCGTATCGCTTTGACGAGCCCATGACCGGAGATTTGACTGTGCATGCGGTGTACCGTCGGAAGCAGTACGATGTGCAGTTTGAGAAGAACGGTTCCTTTGTAAGCGGAAATATGTCGAACCAGCACTTCAACGGCGGTGAGACCAAGCCGCTCAACAGCAATGTCTATACTCGTCCGGGCTATGTGTTCGGCGGTTGGGGCAGAACGCCGGATGCGGCGACGCCTGCGTTCGGCGACGGACAGACCGTTTCGAATCTCACGCAGACGGACGGCGAAACCGTAAAGCTCTATGCGGTCTGGACCCCGGTTACCCCGGCTATCGCAGCGGTACCGACGGTCAACAAGCAGATTACCGGTGATACGCCGCACAATGCGGGACGCTTCACGTTTGAATTGAGCGCGGTCAGCACAACTGCGGTGCAGTCGGAACTTCCGATGCCCGCAAGCGCGCAGGGAAATACGGACCGCATTCAAGTGGAAGGTGCGGGTCAGAGCAACTTCGGAAACATCAGCTTCCGTTTCCCGGGTACCTATGTGTACCGGATTGCGGAGCTCCCGGAGGGCAGAAAGGGCTTCAGCTTTGATCCGGACGAAGTGACGCTCACCTATATCGTGACGCAGAACGGCACAAATCTGAATGTGGTGACGAGCGCGCAGAAGAACGGTAACCCCGTTACGGATGCGAACTTTGTGAACCGCTTCACGACGCCGGACTACACGATTACCTTCGACGGAAACGGCTCCTGGGTCACGGTGCCCTCGCAGTCGGTGAGAGAGGGCGGTCGCGGCACGGATCCGCAGAAGAATATGCTGAGAACCGAGAGCAAGTTCATCGGTTGGTATTTAAACGGTCAGCCTTATGACTTCAGCACGCCGGTTTACGATGACATCACCTTGGTCGCAATGTACGAGTACAAGTCGAGCGGAGACAATTCCGGCGGCAGCGGCGGAGGCGGAAACGGTGGCGGAGGCGGAAACGGTGGCGGAGGCGGCAGTTCCTCCGGCGGACACGGCAGCGTGAAGCCGAATACCAATCCGAATCCGATTCAGCCGACAATCCCGACGAATCCGGGCATTGCGGACAATGTGCTTCCTCCGGTTGATTACAATGAGCCGGTGCCGCAACAGCAGGCAGAGGAGAAGAAGACGCCGACAGGCGAGGCACTTTCCCCGGACAGCCGAAATAAGGGCACTTCCGCTCGCGGAACCACGGAACGCAGTAAGCGAGGTAAGCTCCCGAAGACGGGAGAGGCACCGATGGCAAACCCGCTTCCGAATCTTGCGGCTTTGACGCTTGCGGCTTATGCGCTGTTTGCGGAGGAGAAGCGCAGACGGGAGAAGGCAGAATAAAAGAGTCATACAAGTCTCGAAAGAGGCGCTGCTTGCGCAGCGCCTCTTTTTTGACGTTGTTTATACACTTTTGACTGGACACTTGTATATATATATGGTAAAAATTAAAATTGGGTTAAGATATTTCGCAATTACGATTGATGCGTGAAAGTAGAATCAGTTGGTCTTCATGAGACCCGAAAGAGCCTAGGAGGACAGGATGAGAGAGAGAGAGTTTGGAACCGTTGGAGACGAGCGCTTGCAATGCTGATAGCGCTGCTCTTGGCAATCGAAGCACTTCCGCTGCAGACGCTTGCTGCACCGGCACGAGGTGGTTATATCCCCTTGGTTGTCAGTGAGGATGAGGAAGAAGAAGCGGAAGATTACAGCGAAGATGCAGAGTTGATTGATGACAGGCCGCTGCTTGCAGCAGGCCTTTCTGCCCGTGCGCTGCGCGCGTCGGGTTCTAACGCTACCCTCAGCAATGCACTGCCGTTGGCAACTCCTTACGTTGCCTTCCGGCAGGCGTCAGGCGGCTATGCGCCTTGGACGGGGCCGGTGGATGATTCCAGTCTCACGGCGAGCAATAACTATGTGAAGCTGGATCCGGCCAACGCGGTCCTTAGGACGCCCGCGGACTTTGCCATCGGTAAGTACGGTGAGCGCATCTTCAGCGTGCAGTTTGCCTTCCGACCGGGCGAGGTTTCCGATCTTGTGAGAAATAACCTTGCAATGGAACTGTGGGTTCCGTCCGGTTTTAACCTGAACGGTATTCCGAGCGTGAACGGTGTGACCTTTACGAGCGCTCGTCAGGCGGACGGAAGCACAGTGCTGGTCGGTACCCCCTCGCCTTCGACCGCGAGTGTCAGCGGTCAGCTTACCATTACGCAGGATGCGAATAAGCTGATCAACGAGCTGCCGATTTCCGGCGGCGAATTGCCGTTCCGGATGCGTGTCATCAACAACTATCGTTCGACCGATCCGAGCAAGCCGCCGACACTCTATGCACTGGGCGGCGGCGATCACGATAAGACAACTGAGCTTATGCTGCGGACGGTCGGCGCTAACCCCACGGTTACGGTGACCAATCTCTCCGACAACAATACCTATATGCCCGGCGAAATCGGCGGAGCATCATACGCAAATCGGACCAGCCCCGGAACCCCCATCGGCAGAAATGTGAAGTCGAGCCAGGACTATCGCGCTTCGGCGGCAGACGATGCTTTCTACTTTCTGGGAGATGCCAATATGGGCCTCATGGATCCCTGGTGGCGCAAGAGCTTCGAAATCAAGGTGCATAAGGACGAGGGTTACCTCGCGGACGGATCCAAGATTCATCTGGTCCTGCCGGATGAGGGCGTGCGCTTCGATCAGGGCGGCGTACTCTACTGGAGCTATAAGACAGATGACGGTGTGGAGCTGCCCTGGACCGCAATCGGCTCCCGCCTTGATTTCAGAATCGGCGGGAACATCCGAGATCTGGTCATTAACGGTGTCAGCTACTATAACCAGCAGGTTACTGCGAACGCCTATCGAGAGGCGGTTGCGGGTTCCGGACTCAGCTATGCGGATTTGTTCCGTAAACCCGGTACCTTCCACATCCGCTATTACCCGATGATGTATTATAACCGTCTCTACGAGGGGAACTGGAGCAACACGACGTATACGGCGGCTTCCGGTTCCTATCTGGAGCAGCCGGACAACACAAACTTCGGTGCAAAGGCAAAGACCGAGGGAACGCCGCTCAAGTTTAAATTGATTCAGGGTACTTCGCCGATTCGCATTAGGAGTGATCAGCTGGATGTAACCATAGGCGCGGAGTACAACCAGACCCAGCTCAGTTCCGTTCCGCAGTACAGCTCGGTTTCTCCGGAGTACACCGATACCGAAGAGGTGAAGGCAAGCTTCCGTTTCGATGACGCAGACGATGCCTTCAAGATTCAGGACAATCTCTCAATCAAGTATGACTACGAGGAGGCGCTTTCACCGGTTTATCTGAATCACTTGGGGCTCGAGGAAAAGTACGGACTCAGCTATCGGCTATATATTAAGGATGCGGTGACGGGGCAGGTGGAAGTGAGAACCCTGGTACCCGGAAACGAGTATCCGACTTATACACCGCAGAGCATCAGCTATGCCGGGCAGACCGTCACAGAGTCCGTCATAGACGGAACCGGCATCACGGACTATACCTTTGCGGATGCAAATGCGGCAGGAAACAAGAAGTACATTGCCCGCGTGGAGGTGTTCAAGAAGAAATATGACTACAACCACAGGGGCAGTTTCATGTACTGGCAGTGGGGAGCGGGAGAGGATAAGAGCTGGTTTACGTATAAGCTTCGCGCCTATCACCACCGTCTCTCGGACGGTACCGATATTCCGGATAACTACGAGGCAAAGATACAGCGCAGCGTGACCTCCGATCAGATTGCGGCAGAAGGCGGCGAAGCAGGCTTTGCGAGAGAGTTTAAGATTAAAACGCGTCACCTCTCGGATAATCTCCGCACCGCGACGCACGGCCTCGGAAATATGGAGGTCAATCGTCATCCCGAGGTCAGCACCTTCGGTCTGTATGCGGTCATCAAGTATCCGGACACGATGGATTACAACATCGATGCGACCGGTGCCCCGATTGCTTTCGGACAGCCGAACTATGACCCGGTCGTCATTGAACTGGCCGGAGATGCCATCACCCTCACCGAGTATTTGGAGAAGGCAGATCTTCGCCTCCTCGGTGTCACGGATCAGGCAGGTACCTACCACGATCTCGCGGCGGAAGGCATCGATTCGGAGGATCCGGCCTACTTAAAGGATGGCATTTCTCGCTATTCGAATACGCGGGTCACGGTTTTCTCGAACTCCAATGATAACGGTGCTTTGACGGCAAGGTCTATGACCTGAACGCACTGGCAAATCATCTGGGCACAAGCTATTTTACCCGAGTGGTTGTTGCGCTTGAGGACATCAACAACCTGAAGACCAATGTCGCGACCGGAACTCTTCGGAATTACCGCTTCTTTACGCAGCAGATTTACCCGGGACACAAAAACTACAACGGCGCGGTCGGCACGAACGGCGCTGCGGATCTTCCGAAAAACATCCCCTACACCAATACGCTCTTCTGCCGTTACAGCGACTATAAGAGTGAAGTGGTGGACCACAACCCGCCGCAAGACACCACGATTCACGGCATCAGCCAGTATCACGGCACGGCGAGAAAGTCGAACGGTAATTCTGCGAGACTGGTGCTGGGAGACAGTGCCAAGGGCATTTCGGTGCTGGACCTCGATTACTACGTGAATCCCTGGTCGGTCTTTGATGACACAAAACTCGGCCAGGACTTCTTCTCGACGACAGGCGCAACGGATTTGGATCCGACGCTTTATAAAATCAATGCGATTGCCCAGGGACTTAGCCGGGGTGTAGCAAACGAAGCAAATTACCGCGAACTTGAACTTACGCGCATTGAGATGGATAACACCGGTGTGTCCTACCTGAATGCCAATCAGCCTGAGTTGAACTATCAGAACGCAAGTCTTGACTTTGCGGGCACCAGTGAGCGGCTCTTGTCACTTGTCAATGCCATCAGCTTTAACATCCAGTATGCGAAAACCTATCAGAAATTTGTGCTGGATGTGACGCTCTCGGACGGCACAAGCCGTCACATCGAAGATTCGGTTTACGGCCCTCACAGCACGACCACCCACGGGCGACTTCACTACGTCATACCGGGCGTCGATGTACAGAACGGGCCCTATGTGAAGTCAATCAAAGTAAGTTTCCCAAACGATCTTAACTGGGGCGTCAACCACGCAAAGATGACAAGCGATGGGTCAATCGGCGGAAACGGATTCTTGCCTTCCGTCGGTCTTTCCCTGGTGAAGCAGGACATCCCGAAGCACTATCCGGGAACCACGATTCCGGTCGGTTCGCTCAGCGAGAAGGACAGCGACGCAAGCTATGATAAGCTGACCGTCAAGGCGAAGCTGCACTATGAGAATATCTACGGCGACGATATGACCACAGATGCGAACCGCTTCACGGTGGAAGGTGCGTCCGAGCGCATTGCGGGACAGCAGGTCAATGTGGCCAGATTAATCAATTCGCTCTATTATCACAGTATCACGACCTATCAGGGCCGTGAACTCGGCGTGGGCGGAGATATTTCGTTCGGTGTCACCCCGAGCACCTTAAACTATGCGGTCAGCAAGGGGCTCAAGATTCGTCCGACTTTCTATATCAAGGTGGATAAGAGCTTTACCTATGTGGACGGCAGCATGGTGGTCAAGGCGTTCCAGAAGACCTCGACCGGCAGCTGGACCTGGGCACCCAGCAGTGCAAATGTTAACTTTATACCTGCGGGCACAGGTACCGGGGAATCCGGTCATGCGGATTACGGTGTTTTGGTCGTCTCCATGGATCAGACGCCGGAGGCAGAGCTCTCGGATATTTTCCGCAATCTCGGCCCAAGTAACGGTCAAAACTGGACCGGACCTTCGTATAACTTTTACTTAAAGCTCCAGGCCGGCTATTCGGCGGATCCTGTCGTTGTGAAGCCGCTTCCCGGCGTCTGGCTCGATACAAAGTTTGACGCTGACCGCGACGGCAACGGCGGCAATTCCCATGACATCACGGTCGAGACCAACAACGAGAATCTTCAATTGGTGCAGGACGGACCGCGCGGCACACAGTTCGGCAATGCGACGGCGGCAAAGGCAGGCGCGAGTGCGAATGAAGCGGAGATGCTCTATGCCGCAAACGACACGACGCATAAGATCAACCAGGTGACGGCACTCGGCCTGCTTGCATTCGCGCAGGCGACCAAGCCCTTTGCGGAGAGCGCAACGAATGTCGAGAGCCGCGATTTGAATAATAACCCGAACATTTTCAACGCAAAGGTTTTCCTGACCAGTGACGATGTGAATCCGACCAACGATTGGGAGATTTATATCCCGGTGCCGAAGGAGGGAGAGCAGTACAGCTACCAGAGCGGCGGCGTGACGCAGACCACGCCGGCGGCGCAGTTCACCATGGACTACTACGGTGTCGATACCTCGGCGCTCACGGGTCTCAATTACACGATTTCATATACGACAGATCCGAACCCCGCGGCAAACGGCTATACCAGCGCAAAGACAGCCTCCTGGACCACGACCAAGCCCGCGGATGCGGATATCACGATGGTCAAGCTGAATGTGACCAACATGCCGGCGGGCAGAAAGGCCTCGGTCACGCTTCGCTATCAGCTGCACGAGCGCAAGAAAAAGCTGCTCAATATGGACGACACCATTGTGACCTACGGAAACTTCCGCATGGGAACGAATCCTACGCCCTTCTACGGTACAACGGGACAGGCGAGCAACACGCTCCGCTACACCCTGCGTGACCTCGGAATCAGCGGCTTTGCCTTCCAGGATACGGACTTTAACTCGCTCTATGACGACGGTACGGACAGCCGTCTCGGCGGTGTCTTAATGCGCCTGCGCGAGGCAGACGGCGTCACGGAAGTCCTGCGTCGCGACAACAACCAGACCTTTGTGAACGGTACCAACGGAATCGGATATTATATCCTCTATGTGCCGCACGAGGGCAACTGGACGGTCATGGCGGATACTTCGCATATGACACCTGCCAGAAAGTTGGTCAAGAAAGATCAGGGCAGCGACCCGACCGTGAATTCGCGCTTTGACAGAACTACGAACCTTGCGACGGTCACGGTGATGGCGGATATTCCGACGAGAAAGTATACCCTCGAAAATGTAAATGTCGGTGTCTACAATGTTCCGGTTCTCGATCTTGCGGATCAGGTGCTCCACGTGGGCGATACAGCTTCGACGGTGACGCCGACACTCACGAACCCGGTGGATCCCACAAATCCGGTCGTGAATTATGCGATTCAGACAGGGGCGCCGAACGACCTTGTCACGGTGACCGGCAGCGGCGCTTTGACCGGAAGCCTCACCCCGCAGAAGACGGGTGTCACGACCCTGCTTCTTACGACCGACGACGGCTACGGAGAGCTCATCAAGAAAGAGGTGAAGGTAACGGTCTGGGCCGACGTGAAGTACAACAGCAACGGCGCGGACAGCGGCAGTATCTCACCGAACGGCGAGCGGCTTACCCGTCAACGACCGCAGCGGGTGCGGATGCGCACACGGACGAGACGACAGCAAAGAGCTCTGCGGGAACGGCGGGCGTGGATACCCAGCTTACTCGCGCGGGCTACTACTTTGACGGTTGGAACACAAAGCCGGACGGCACGGGCACCGCGTATGCGGCGGGTGCTGCGATTAAGACCGGCAAGATTGACGGTGACTTAACGCTCTATGCGGTCTGGAGACCGGTGACCCCGGCGACAGATAGCTTTAACATCGAGAAGCTCTTAAAGGGCGACTACGGCCTCCTGCCGGACGGCCAGCGTGCGCCGCTCACCGCAGAGAACTTCGGCTTCACACTGACCGGAACCTCCTTTACGGCGGCGCATGTGACGGCAGAACCCATGCCGACCGGCTCCGCGAAGGAGAGTTCCCGCGACGAGACCCCGGGTCAGAACCCGGTGGTCAAGTATACGCTCTCGAGTGCAGACCTCTCGCTGATTACCCCAGGTTCCCCGGTGTTGACCGAGAATGCGACGGCAGGCGCTACTTTCCCGAGCGGAACCTTCAACTTCACGATGCCCGGTACCTATGTCTACACCCTCAAGGAAGAGGCGGGCAGCGCACAGTACTACGGCTACAATTCCCGCATCTACACGATTACCTATGTGGTGACGCAGAGCGGCAGCGGTCTCGGCAATGCGCTAAGCTTGACTAGGACAATCAACTATCAAGATCCTGTAAGCGGAGCGACCGTCAATGTCCAGACGGCAAGCTTTGAAAATACCTATCAGCTGCCGCGCTACACGGTTAGCTTCGATCCGGATCAGGGTAGCTTTACGCCCCCGGCACAGACGCATCGCTACGGCGACCGCGTGACGGAGCCTCCGGTACAGAACAATGCGGCAGGCGTTGCGACCTCCCCGGCGGGCGAACGCCACGGCTATCACTTTAAGCACTGGAAGGCAGCGGACGGAACTCAGTTCCAGTTCGTGAACAGCTCGGTGCGCGCGAACTTCACCCTGACCGCTGTCTGGGAGATCAATACCTACCCAGTACAGGTGCTGGATGCCGCAACGGCAGATGCGCCGCATGCGAATGAGGTCATCTTCGACAACGGCGGTGCGCAGATGACGCACGGCACGGTGCTGAATGCGCCGACCGCGCCGGAGAATAAGACGGGTTACCACTTTGACCACTGGGAGAATGACGCGGATCACAGTACCTTCAGCTTCGGAAACCCGGTCACGGGTCCGCTGACAATCCGTGCGGTCTATGCGCCGAATGCGTATACGGTGAAGTACGATAAATGCGGCAAGCGCGAGCGGAACCACAGCGGATTCCGCCCATGTCTACGATCAGACGAGAGCGCTCACCGCAAACGGCTATACGAACCCCGGCTATTACTTTGCGGGCTGGAGCCGCACGGCGGGCGGCACGACAGTCGACCTAAACGACGGCGACAACGTACTGAATCTGACAAGCCAGAACAACGGAACGGTGACGCTCTATGCCATCTGGCAGCCGGTTACCCCGGTCAGCGACAGCTTCGACGTGAGTAAGCTGCTCTTCGGAGACTTCGGTGCGCTGCAGGGCGGTGAGACCGCACCGCTGGTGCCGGATACCTTCCGCTTTGTTTTACAGTCTGTCACGACCCCGACAGGCGCAACGACGGTGCTTCCGGTGGTTCCGGGCGGCGGTGCCGCTTCCGGTATCACGGTGACCCCGGGTGCCGGCACCATGGGCTATGCGCTTCCGAGCGCGCAGCTGCAGGTTCCGACTGCAGGCAGCCAAGCGGCGAACGCAGGAGCGGCCGCGGTTGCAAACTTCCCGGCAGGCCTCTTTACCTTCAGCTACCCGGGCACCTATGTCTATACCCTCAAGGAGACCGCGGGCTCCGCGCAGTACTACAGCTATGATTCCGCCATCTACACGATTACCTTTACGGTGACGCAGAGCGCGGGTGCGCTCGGTGCGGGCACGGGAAATTCCCTCACGGTGACGAGAAGTATCACGAAGCAGAGCGGCGGTGCAAGCACAGCGGCGAGCGAACTGCAGTTTGAGAACCGCTACACCTTGCCGCGTCTTACGGTGCAGTATGACGCAGAGGGCGGCAGCCACACACCGGCAAACGAGAGCGTGCGCTACGGCGACTATGCGACAGTGCCGCCGGTTCAGAACAATGCATCTGGAACCCCGACCTCCCCGGCGGGAGAGAAGACGGGCTACCACTTCCTCTACTGGACGGATGCGGCGGGAAGTCAGTTCGCGTTTGGCTCGACGCCGATTCATGCGAACACGACGCTCCATGCGAAGTGGGAGATTAACCGTTACACCGTGACGGTGCAGGATGCGCCGGATGCGGATACGGGACACCAAAACAATCAGCTCGCACAGCATATGAATGTACCTCACGGAGATACGACGCTGACCGCACCGACGCAGCCGGAGAACAAGACGGGCTATCACTTCGATCACTGGGAAGATCAGAACAACACGGCTTATACCTTCGGTTCCCCGGTGACCGGCGACACAACGGTACATGCGGTTTATACACCGAATACGTATACGGTGAGCTTTGAGCCGAACGCAGGCGGTGCCACGGTGACCGGCAGCATGCCGAACCTCAGCATGACTTACGATACGGCGCAGAACCTAACGCCGAATCAGTTTAGCCGCCCGGGCTATCAGTTCATGGGCTGGGGACTCACGCCGACCGCGGCGACACCTGACTACTATGACAGTGCTTCGGTCAACAACCTAACGACGACCAACGGCGGAACCGTGCGCCTCTATGCGCTCTGGACAGCCGTGACGCCGTTTGACCATAATCCGGCACTCACGAAGATACTGGGCGGCGAGGCAAACCGAACGCTTGCGACCGGCGAAACGACACCGCTCGCACCGGAGACCTTCAACTTCGAGTTTAAGGCAGTCAGCACGACGGTTCCCGGCATGAGCACCCTGCCGATGCCGGCAGCGGCACACGGCGCGCAGACCTTCACGGTGAACCGCGTGGGTGCGGGTGCCCTCCCGATCGGCTCCCTTAGCTTCCTGTTCCCAGGCGACTATGTCTACGAGCTCAGAGAGCTTCCGGGTGCCGCAGGTACGCCGGGTACTCCGGCGGCCGCGCAGGGTAGCTACACGTACGACAATGCTGTGTATCGCATTACCTATCACATCACGCAGGCCGGAACGGTGATGAACGGCAGTGTGAGCATTGAAAAGCAGGAGAACGGCGGCGCCTTCTCGGCACCGGTTGCCTACACAACGGCGACAGAGCCGAAGTTTACGAACGACTACCTCCTGCCGCGCTATACCGTGAGCTTTAATTCGAACGGCGGAAGCGTGACCCCGGCACCGCAGGTCATTGTCTACGGCGACCCGGTCGTTGCGCCTCCCACAGTCGGCGGCTCTCCGGCGGGCTCCCGCACGGGCTTTGACTTCGGCGGCTGGCAGAACCCGGACGGCAGCCCGGCGAACTTTACGACGCCGGTGACCGGCAATTTGGTGCTCAGCGCAAACTGGACCATGCGCCACTACACGGTCACGGTACTGGATGCACCGGATGCGGATCCGGGCCATCAGAATCAGATCATCACGCAGGACACGAATGCGGTTCACGGCAGCACGCCGACCGAACCCGCACGCCCGGACAACAAGACGAATTATGTCTTTGATCACTGGGCAAAGCCGGACGGCTCTACCTACAACTTTGACGAGCCGCTGAGCGGCGATCTCACGGTGCACGCAGTCTACCGTCAAAAGCGCTATACGGTGCGTTATGATTCCGGCACGCCGCATTCGGTCGGCAGCATGACGGATTCGCACTTCGGCGTGGGAGACTCGAATCCGCTCCCGCCGAATCAGTATGCGAGACCGGGCTTTACCTTTGGAGGCTGGAGCCGCACGCCGGGCGGAACGACGCCCGACTATGCGGATGGCCAGACAGTTACAAGCATCTCGACTTTGGACGGTGTTACCGTGACCCTCTATGCGGTCTGGAATCCGGCGAGCCCTGTGGTTCTTCACGACCCGCCGGTCAAGAAGGTGATCACCGGTGCGGTGCCGCACAATGCGGGCAGTTTTACCTTCCAACTCCGCGCAGTCAGTACGACAGCCGTTGAGGCGGCGGGGGTACTCCCGATGCCGCTTGCGGCGGGAGGCAACCAGGAGATGCAGCTTGTCATTGCGGGCGCAGGAGAGGAGGAGTTCGGAGACATTACCTTCCGCCTTCCGGGAACCTACGTCTATGAGATTTCGGAACTTCCGATCGGCAGACGCGGTTTCAGCTTCGATCCGGATCCGGTGACCGTGACCTATGTGGTCACGCAAACAGGCTCTGCTCTGAATGCGACGCGGACCATGGAGAAGCGAGGACAGGCGGTGACGGAGGCGGTCTTCACGAACGAATTCGAGAAACCGAACTACATCGTTACGTTTGACGGCAACGGCGCTTGGAGACCCTTCGAGAGCCAGAGCGTGCGCGAGGGTCTCACGGCAACGGAGCCCACGCGAAAGCCGATTCGAAGCTACGGCAAGTTTATCGGCTGGTACTTAGACGGTCAGCCCTACGACTTCAGCCAGCCGGTCTACGATGACATCACCCTCTTTGCGATGTACGATGACTCTGACAGCGACAACACTTCCGGCGGAAGCGGCGGTGGTGGCGGTGGAAGTCGCGGCGGCAGTAGCGGTGGCGGAAGTCGCGGAGGAAGCAGCAGTCGCGGCAACGGCAGAGGCAGCAACATTGTGCCCACACCGAACGCAAACATTGCGACCACGCCGTCTGCAGCGACGAACCCGGATACGACGGACAATCAGCAAAGTTCGGATTCCGGAAAGCGGGCGGCAGGCACCGAGAAGATTGAAAAGTTGGATGGTGAGAGCGGCAGCCGCAGAAAGAAGCAGACAAGCGGCGACAAGAAGAGTAAGCGTCGCCTACCGAAGACGGGAGAAGCTTCTTTTGAACAGACAGTGCTGTGGAAAGAGGAGAGACGGGAAGAGACCGACTGAGGAATAACAGAATCAAAAGCTTGTGAGAGGAGCTGTGTCGTGCTTGCGACACAGCTCCTCTCTTTTTGTGCCTAAAAAAAATGACAAATCAAAATACAATGTTGAATTTTGAACTTATACAAAGAGAGCGTCATTGAATATTCACGGGTCATGTATTAGAGAGAGATGCGCTACATGGAAGATCCATGCTTTCCGGAATCAAAACAAGATGCAGACTCCATATCTTGAGTATTCTATGTGTCGAAATCACAATTAAAAGGGATGCAAGTATATCCGGAATATAAAAACTATGTTTTATTTTGCATCCAATGGTTGAATATCAAAGCAATAAAAGTTAAAATTGATTTAAAAATCTCGTTTTCAAGCTGGATATTGTTTATATATTCAAAACTATTTCGACGGACGTGGACGGAACAGAGACAAGACAGGAGGATTTCATGGCAGAAGGATGGTGGAAATATTGGAGAAGGGCGCTCGCAGTTTTGGTTGCGATGATACTCCTCGTTGAGGGGATGCCGCTTCAAACCTTAGCTCAGACCGGGCGGGACAGTTATATACCGCTGATTCAATCGGAGGACGATGAAGAAGAAGAGGACTATACCGAGGATGCGGAGATCATAGATGACAGACCTCTGCTCGCTTCGGGACTGTCACTGCGCGCGCTGCGCGCTTCGGGTTCGAATGCAACCCTCAGCAATGCGCTTCCGCTGGCAACGCCTTACGTCGCGTTTCGTCAGGCTTCCGGCGGCTATGCGCCGTGGACGGGACCGGTGGAAGATGCCAGCCTCACGGCAAGTAATAACTACGTAAAGCTCGACCCCGCAAATGCAGTGTTGAAAACGCCCGCGGATTTTGCCATCGGCAAGTACGGCGAGCGTATTTTCAGTGTACAGTTTGCGTTTCGTCCGAGTGAGGTTTCGGATTTGGTACGGAATAATCTCGCGATGGAACTCTGGATTCCGTCCGGGTTTAACTTAAACGGCATTCCGAGTTTGAACGGGGTATCGTTCTCGAGTGCCCGACAGGCAGACGGCAGCACAGTCCTTGTGGGCATTCCGACCCCGACAACCGCGAGCGTCAGCGGACAGCTCACCGTCACACAGGATGCCAATAAGTTAATCAATGAGCTTCCGATTTCAGGCGGAGAATTGCCGTTCCGCATGCGCATCATCAACAATTACCGTTCGATCGATCCGAGCAAGCCGCCGACACTCTATGCCTTGAATAGCGGAGATCACGATAAGACCGCAGAGTTGAAGCTTACAACCGTAAACGGCAATCCGACGATTACCGTTACGAATCTCTCGGACAGTCAGACCTTTATGCCCGGCGAGATAACCGGTGCCCAAAGCGCAAATGCAACCTTTGCCGGAAACATGATTGGCCGCAATGTCAAGACGAGCCAGGATTATCGCGCATCGGCAGAGGACAATGCCTATTACATACTCGGCGACGCAAATATGAATATCAGAGGCCCCTGGAGACGTAAGGGATTTGAAATTACGGTGCACAAGGACGAGGGCTATCTTGCGGACGGAACAAGAATCCACTTTGTCTTACCGGATGAGGGCGTGCGTTTTGACCAGGGCGGTGTGCTCTATTGGACTTACAAGACCGATGACGGAATCGAGCTTCCGTGGACGAATATCGGGGACCGCAATAACTTTGCAATCGGCGGAAATATCCGCGACCTGACCATCAACGGCGTATCGCTCTATAACCAGCAGGTTACGGCCAATGCATATCGTGAAGCGGTTCCGGGATCGCAACTCAGCTATGCGGACATCTATCGAAAGCCGGGTACTTTCCATCTGCGCTATTATCCGATGATGTATTATAACCGTCTCTATGAAGGCAACTGGGCGAATACGACTTATACAGCTGCATCCGGTTCCTATCTGGAGCAGCCGGATAACACGAACTTCGGTGCAAAGGCAAAGACCGAAGGTTCCCCGCTTAAGTTTACCTTAGTACAGGGAACCACACCCATACGTTTGAGAAACGATATCCTGGATCATACGCTCGGAGCCGATTATATTCCGACGGTGCTGAACTCTGTTCCCCAGTACAGCACGACTTCTCCGGAGTATGCCGACACCGAGGAATTGAAGGCTTCGTTCCGCTTTGACGATGCGGACGATGCGTTTAAATTCAGGACAATCTTTCCGTCAAGTATGATTACGAGGAAGCACTTGCTCCGTACTACCTGAATAACTTGGGACTCGATCCGAAATACGGGCTCAGCTATCGGCTCTACATTAAGGATGCCGTGACGGGGCAGGTAGAAGTGAGAACACTGGTACCGGGAAATGAGTATCCGACTTACACGCCTCAGAGCATCAGCTATGCAGGGCAGACCGTTACCGAGTCCGTCATAGACGGCAGCGGCATTACGGACTACACCTTTGCGGATGCCGATGCGGCGGGCAACCGGAAGTATATTTCCCGCATTGAAGTCTTTAAGAAGAAGTACGACTATAACCACAAAGGAAGTTACAGTCTCTGGCAGTGGGGAGTCGGCAACGACAAGAATTGGTTTACCTATAAGCTCCGCGCCTATCATCACCGCCTCTCGGACGGCACCGACATCCCGGATAATTACGAGGCAAAGATTCAGCGGAGTGTTACCTCCGATCAGATTGCGGCAGAGAACGGAGAGGCGCAGTTTGCCAAGGAGTTCAAAATCAGAACGCGTCACCTCTCGGACAATCTTCGAGCGACTATAGACGGACTGAACCCGATGGAGGTAAACAAACATCCGGGAAATCAACGCCTTCGGCCTCTTCGGTGTAGTCAAGTATCCGGATACGATGGATTACAATGTTGATGCGAACGGCGCACCGATTGCATTCGGACAGCCGAACTATGATCCGGTTGTCATGGAAATTGCGGGAGATGCCGTCACGCTCGCGGAGTACCTAGAGAAATCCGATCTTCGTCTCCTCGGCGTTACGGATCAAAACGGAACTTACCACGACCTCGCGGCAGAGGGCATTAACTCCGAGGATCCTGCTTATTTAAAGGACGGTATTTCTCGTTATTCGAATACGCGCGAGACGGTATTCACAAATGCAAATGACAACGGTCCCTTTGAGGGTAAGGTCTATGATTTAAAAGCAATCGCAAATCAACTCGGAACCGGTTACTTTACCGGAATGGTGGTTGCGCTCGAGAACATCAACAGCGTAAAGAGCAATACGGTGGGCGGAAACAAGCAGAATTATCGTTTTTCACCCAGAAGGTATATCCGGGTCACATGAATTACGATGCGGTGGTCGGAACCGCGGGTGCCGCGGATTTGCCGAAACAGCTGCGCTACTCCAATGCGCTCTATTGCCGTTACAGTGATTATAAGAGTGAGGTGGTAGATCACAATCCGCCGCAGGACACCACGATTCACGGCATCAGTCAGTATCACGGTACGGCAAGAAAGGCGAACGGAAACTCTGCAAAATTAATTCTCGGCGATAGCGCCAAGGGAATCTCCGTGTTGGACCTTGATTACTATGTGAATCCCTGGTCTGTGATCGACGAATCCAGACTCGGACAGGAGTTTTTCCCGGCCGGCGCTGCGACGGATTTGGACCGGACGCGCTACAAGGTCAATGCCATCGGGCAGGGCCTCGGTCGACCGACCTCGAATGAGGCCAATTTCCGAGAACTGGAGCTCACACGCATCGAGGTGGATAACACCGGCGTGACGTATACCAACAGCGCGCAGCCGGAGATTTATTACCAGAATGCAAGTCTGGATTTTGCAGGCACCAGTCCGCAGTTGCTCTCGCTGGTCAATGCGGTCAGTTTCGGCGTGCAGTATTCCAGAACTTATCAGAACTTTATCATCGATGCGACGCTTTCGGACGGAACGACTAAGCACATTGAAGACACCCTGATGGGACAGGCGACGAGTGGTTTTAACGGACGACTCCATTATGTGATTCCCGGTGTCGATGTCAAAAACGGCCCCTACATCACGGCGCTCAAGATCAGTTTTCCGAACGAACTTAACTGGGGGGTTAACGGTGGCAAGATGGCGGCGGACGGCGGAATCGGCGGAAACGGCCTCCTGCCGACGGTCGGCCTCTCCTTGGTAAAACAAGACATTCCGAAAAAATATCCGGGGACCACGATTCCGGTCGGTTCGCTGAGCGAAAAAGACAGTGATGCGAACTACGATAAGCTGACCGTCAAGGCAAAACTCCACTTTGAGAATGTCTACGGCGACGATATGACGACGGATGCAAGTCGTTTTACCGTCGAGGGAGCTTCCGAGCGAATTGCGGGGCAGCAGGTCAATGTCGGTTTTTTGCAGAACTGGCTCAACTATCAGGCAATTACAACCTACCAGGGACGAGAGCTCCCCGTAGCGGGCGAGTTGCCCTTTGCACTCACGCCGAGTACCTATAACTACGCAATCAGCAAGAATTTAAAGATACGCCCCACCTATTATATTAAGGTCGACAAGAGCTTTACCTATGTTGACGGCAGCATGGTGGTTAAGGCCTATCAGAAAAATCCCGCGGGAACTTGGATCTGGGGACAGAGCAGTGCCAGTGTTAACTTTGTCCCGGCCGGAACAGGGGCCGGAGAGTCCGGTCATGCGGATTACGGTATCCTAATCGTCTCTATGGATCAGACGCCGGATTCCGAGCTCGCCATGCTCGGCAGAAATTTGGGCTATAGCAACGGATTGCTCTGGATGGGAACTTCCTATCAACTTAACTTCCGGTTGCAGGCCGGTTACTCCGCGGATCCGGTCAATGTAAAGCCGCTGCCCGGCGCTTGGCTCGATACCAAGTTTGACGCAAACCGTGACGGAAACGGCGGCAATGCGGACGATGTCACCGTCGAGACAAATAACGAGAACCGGCAGTTGGTGCAGGACGGACCGCGCGGCGCACAGTTCGGCAATGCGACGGCGGCAAAGGCAGGGGCAAGTGCGAACGAAGCGGAGATGCTCTATGCGCCGAATAACATCATTCACAAGATTAACCAGGTGACGGCACTCGGTTTGCTCGCGTTTGCGCAGGCAACCAAGCCCTTTGCGGAGAGCGCAACGGTCGTGGAGAGCCGAGATCTGAACAATAATCCGAACATCTTTAACGCCAAGGTCTTCCTCACCAGTGACGATGTGAATCCGACCAACGACTGGGAAATCTATATTCCGGTGCCGAAGAAGGGAGAGCAGTTCAATTACCAGAGCGGCGGAACAACGCAGAGCACACCGGCAGCGCAGTTCACCATGGATTACTACGGGGTCGACACTTCGGCGCTCACGGGTCTCAACTACACCATTTCGTACACGACAGACCAGAACCCGGCGGCAAACGGCTATACCGGTGCGAAGGCTGCGACCTGGACTACGACCAAGCCTGCGGATGCCGATATCACGATGGTCAAGGTGAATGTGAGCAATATGCCGGCGGGAAGAAAGGCATCGGTCACGCTTCGCTATCAGCTGCATGAGCGAAAATAAGATCCTCAACATGGATGATTATATCGTGACCTACGGAAACTTCCGCATGGGCACCAACCCTACGCCGTTTTACGGCACAAGCGGTCAGTCCAGTAATACACTGCGGTATATCTTGCGAGATTTGACCTTGAACGGTTATGCCTTCCAGGATACCGATTTTAACTCGGTGTATGACGCCGGGACGGACAGCTATCTGGGCGGCATCCAAATGCGTCTTCGCGAGGCGGACGGCGTCACGGAAGTGCTGCGAAATGACAACAATCAGGTGTTTGCCAACGGAACCAACGGCTTAGGATATTACTATCTCTACGTTCCGCACGAAGGCAATTGGACGGTCTGGGCAGACCGCTCCGGGGTATCGCCTGCGAGAAAGCTGGTTAAAAAAGATCAGGGCAGCGATCCGAGTGTGAGTTCCCGCTTTGACCGGAATACAGATCTTGCAACGGTCACGGTGATGGCAGATATTCCGGCGAGACAGTTTAATCTTCCCAATGTAAACGCGGGCTACTATAACGTGCCGCAGCTTGCCCTCGCGGATCAGGTCCTTCATGTGGGCGATGCCGCGACCACGGTGACGCCGACACTTACGAACCCGGTGGATCCCGCGAACCCGGTCGTGAACTATGCGATTCAGACGGGCGCGGCGACAGACCTCGTTTCGGTGAACGGTAGCGGCGCGGTAAGCGGTACGCTGACCCCGCAGAAGACGGGTGTCACGACTGTGCGACTCACAACAGACGACGGTTACGGAGAACTGATTACCAAGGATGTAAAAGTCACAGTATGGGCCGATGTGAAGTACGACAGCAACGGCGCGGACAGCGGTAGCATTTCGCCGAACGGCGAGCAGCTCTACCCGTCTACGACGGCGGCCGGTGCGGATGCGTACACGGATGAGACGACGGCGAAGAGTTCCGCGGGAACAGCCGGCGTGGATACCCAGCTCACACGTGCGGGTTACTACTTCGACGGCTGGAACACGAAGCCGGACGGCACCGGCACCGCGTATGCGGCGGGTGCTGCGATTAAGACCGGCAAGATTGACGGAGACTTAACACTCTACGCGGCCTGGAGACCGGTGACGCCGGCGACGGACAGCTTTAACATCGAGAAGCTCTTAAAGGGCGACTACGGCCTCCTGCCGGACGGCCAGCGTGCGCCGCTCACCGCAGAGAACTTCGGCTTCACGCTGACCGGTACCTCGTTTACGGCTGCGCATGTCACGGCAGAACCCATGCCGACCGGCTCCGCGAAGGAGAGTTCCCGCGACGAGACCCCGGGTCAGAACCCGGTGGTGAAGTACACACTCTCGAGCGCAGACCTCTCGCTGATTACTCCGGGTTCCCCGGTCTTGACCGAGAATGCGACGGCAGGCGCTACCTTCCCGAGCGGAACCTTCAGCTTCACGATGCCCGGCACCTATGTCTATACCCTCAAGGAAGAGGCGGGCAGCGCACAGTACTACGGTTACAATGCCCGCGTCTACACGATTACCTACGTGGTGACGCAGAGCGGCAGCGGTCTCGGCAATGCGCTGAGCGCTGCGAGAACCATCACTTACACCGATGCGACCGGCGCGACCGTGAATGTGCAGACGGCAAGCTTTGAAAATACCTATCAGCTGCCGCGCTATACGGTTAGCTTCGATCCGGATCAGGGTAGCTTTACGCCCCCGGCACAGACGCATCGCTACGGTGACCGCGTGACAGAGCCGCCGGTACAGAACAATGCGGCAGGCGTTGCGACCTCCCCGGCGGGAGAGCGCTACGGCTATCACTTTAAGCACTGGAAGGCAGCGGACGGAACCCAGTTCCAATTCGTGAACAGCTCGGTGCGCGCGAACTTCACCCTGACCGCTGTCTGGGAGATTAATACCTACCCGGTACAGGTGCTGGATGCCGCAACGGCAGATGCACCGCATGCGAATGAGGTCATCTTTAACAACGGCGGTGCGCAGATGACACACGGCACGGTGCTGAATGCGCCGACCGCGCCGGAGAATAAAACCGGTTACCACTTTGACCACTGGGAGAACGACGCGGATCACAGTACCTTCACCTTCGGAAACCCGGTCACGGGTCCGCTGACAATCCGTGCGGTCTATGCACCGAATGCGTATACGGTGAAGTACGATAAAAATGCGACAAGCGCAAGCGGCTCGACGGCGGATTCCGCCCATGTCTATGACCAAACACGCGCACTGACAACAAACGGATATACGAACCCCGGCTACTACTTTGCGGGCTGGAGCCGCACGGCGGGCGGCACGACGGTCGACCTAAACGACGGCGACAACGTGCTGAATCTGACAAGCCAGAACAACGGAATCGTGACGCTCTATGCAATCTGGCAGCCGGTTACCCCGGTCAGCGACAGCTTCGACGTGAGTAAGCTCCTCTTCGGAGATTTCGGTTCCCTGCAGGGCGGCGAGACCGCCCCCCTGGTGCCGGATACCTTCCGCTTTGTCTTACAGTCTGTCACGACCCCGACAGGCGCAACGACGGTGCTTCCGGTGGTTCCGGGCGGCGGTGCCGCTTCCGGGATCACGGTGACCCCGGGTGCGGGAACCATGGGCTATGCGCTTCCGAGCGCGCAGCTGCAGGTTCCGACTGCAGGCAGCCAAGCGGCGACCGCAGGTGCGGCTGCTGCGGCAAGCTTCCCGGCAGGCCTCTTTACCTTCAGCTACCCGGGCAGCTATGTCTATACCCTCAAGGAGACCGCGGGCTCCGCGCAGTACTACAGCTATGATTCCGCCATCTACACGATTACCTTTACGGTGACGCAGAGCGCGGGTGCGCTCGGCGCGGGCACGGGAAATTCCCTCACGGTGACGAGAAGTATCACGAAGCAGAGCGGCGGCGCGAGCACAGCGGCAAGCGAGCTGCAGTTTGAGAACCGCTACACCCTGCCGCGCCTTACGGTGCAGTACGACGCAGAGGGCGGCAGCCACACGCCGGCAAACGAGAGCGTGCGCTACGGTGACTATGCGACGGCACCGCCGGTTCAGAACAATGCGGCAGGCACGCCGACCTCTCCGGCGGGAGAGAAGACGGGCTATCACTTCCTCTACTGGACGGATGCGGCGGGAAGCCAGTTTGCGTTTGGCTCGACGCCGATTCATGCGAACACCACCCTGCACGCGAAGTGGGAGATCAACCGCTATACCGTGACGGTGCAGGATGCGCCGGATGCGGACACGGGACACCAAAACAATCAGCTCGCGCAGCACAGCAATGTGGCGCACGGCGATACGAGCCTCACGGCACCGGTGCAGCCGGAGAATAAGACGGGCTACCACTTCGACCACTGGGAAGATCAGAACAACACGGCGTATACCTTCGGTTCCCCGGTGACCGGCGACACGACGGTGCACGCGGTTTATACACCGAATGTCTATACGGTGAGCTTTGAGCCGAACGCAGGCGGTGCGACCGTGAACGGCAGCATGCCGAACATGAACTTTAGCTATGACACGGCGCAGAACTTAACGCCGAATCAGTTTAGCCGCCCGGGCTATCAGTTCATGGGCTGGGGACTCACGCCGACCGCGGCGACACCTGACTACTATGACGGCGCGTCCGTGAACAACCTGACTGCGACCAACGGCGGAACCGTGCGCCTCTATGCACTCTGGACGGCCGTGACGCCGTTTGACCATGCTCCGGCGCTCACGAAGATACTCGGCGGCGAGGCAAACCGGACGCTTGCGACCGGCGAGACGACACCGCTCGCACCGGAGACCTTCAACTTCGAGTTTAAGGCAGTCAGTACGACGGTTCCCGGCATGAGCACCCTGCCCATGCCGGCAGCGGCACACGGCGCGCAGACCTTCACGGTAAACCGTGTGGGCGCGGGTGCCCTCCCGATCGGCTCCCTTAGCTTCCTGTTCGCAGGCGACTATGTCTATGAGCTCAGAGAGCTTCCGGGTGCCGCAGGTACGCCGGGTACTCCGGCCGCGGCGCAGGGAAGCTACACGTACGATAACGCCGTGTATCGGATTACCTACCACATCACACAGACCGGAACGGTGATGAACGGCAGCGTGACAATTGAGAAACAGACGGCGGGAGGCGCCTTCTCGGCACCGGCTGCCTACACAACGGCGACAGAGCCGAAGTTTACGAATGACTACCTCCTGCCGCGCTATACCGTGAGCTTTAACGCAAACGGCGGCAGCGTGACCCCGGCACCGCAGGTCATTGTCTACGGTGACCCGGTCATTGCACCGCTACAGTCGGAGGCTCCCCGGCGGGCTCCCGTACCGGCTTTGACTTCGGCGGCTGGCAGAACCCGGACGGAAGCCCGGCGAGCTTTACGACCCCGGTGACCGGAAACCTGGTGCTCAGCGCAAGCTGGACCATGCGCCACTACACGGTCACGGTGCAGGATGCACCGGATGCGGATCCGGGCCATCAGAACCGGATCATCACGCAAGACACGAACGCGGTGCACGGCAGCACGCCGACCGAACCCGCGCGCCCGGACAACAAGACGAATTATGTCTTTGATCACTGGGCAAAGCCGGATGGCTCGACCTATAACTTTGACGAACCGCTGACCGGCGACCTCACGGTGCACGCGGTCTACCGTCAGAAGCGCTATACGGTGCGCTATGATTCCGGCACGCCGCATTCGGTGGGCAGCATGACGGATTCGCACTTCGGCGTGGGAGACTCGAACCCGCTCCCGCCGAATCAGTACGCGAGACCGGGCTTTACCTTCGGCGGCTGGAGCCGAACACCGGGCGGAACGACGCCCGACTATACGGACGGACAGACCGTAACAAGCATCTCGACTTCGGACGGCGTGACCGTGACCCTCTATGCGGTCTGGAACCCGGCAAGCCCTGTGGTTCTTCACGACCCGCCGGTCAAGAAAGTGATCACCGGTGCGGTGCCGCACAATGCAGGCAACTTCACGTTTGCGTTAAAAGCAATCAGCACGACGGCAGCCGAGGCTGCCGGAGTACTTCCGATGCCGCTTGCAGCGGGCGGAAACCAGGAGATGCAGCTCGAAATTCAGGGCGCGGGAGAAGAGGAGTTCGGTGACATCACCTTCCGTTTGCCGGGCACCTATGTCTATGAAATCTCCGAGTTGCCGATCGGCAGACGCGGCTTTAGCTTCGATCCGGATCCGGTGACCGTGACCTATGTGGTCACGCAGAGTGGTTCTGTCCTCAATGCGACCCGCACCATGGAGAAACGAGGACAGGCGGTGACGGCGGCGGTCTTCACGAACGAGTTCGAGAAGCCGAACTACATCGTGAGCTTTGACGGCAACGGTGCTTGGAGATCCTTCGAGAGCCAGACCGTGCGCGAGGGCCTAACGGCAACTGAGCCCGCGCGAAAGCCGATTCGAAGCTACGGCAAGTTCATCGGCTGGTACTTAGACGGTCAGCCCTATGACTTCGGTCAGCCGGTCTACGACGACATCACCCTCGTTGCGATGTACGATGACTCCGACAGTGACAACACTTCCGGCGGAAGCGGCGGCGGTGGCGGTGGCGGCGGAAGTCGCGGCGGCAGCAGCAGCCGTGGCAACGGCAGAGGCAGTCACATTGTGCCCACACCGAGCGCGAACATTGCAACCACCCCGGCGCAGACAGGCGATTCGGATGCGACGGATAAGCCGCACAACGCGGACCCCGGCAAGCGGACTGCAGGTACCGAGAAGATCGAAAAGTTGGATGGTGAGAGCGGCAGCCGCAGAAAGAAGCAGACAAGCGGTGACAAGGAGAGAAAGCGTCGCTTACCGAAGACGGGAGAACAAACGCTCGGGAAACTCCTTTTTTGGAAAGAGGAGAGACGGGACGAGGAAGCTTAAACAAAAACAGAAGAAGAGCCTTGCAAGAGGAGCTGTGTCGTGTTTGCGGCACAGCTCCTCATTTGTTGGGCGGAGAAAACCGATATACAAATGCGACCTGAATAATAGGCATATACATTAAATATGCTCATTAATATTCACGCGACTGCAAGACGGGGGAATTCGCTTCGGAAAATGTGTAAGAAATAGAGCTGAGGCTGCAGTGGATTTGACTGCATCAAAAGAGCGCAAAGCACCTAAACAGTGGGATTCTGTCTCGGAGGAGTGATTGTCGGCAAAATAAAAGAACTGTAGACAGCTATTGTATTGATTAACAAGTTTCGCTTGAATAACGCCAAGGAAAAAGTTAAAATTGAATTAAAATTGTGCGTTTGAATCGAGTAGTTGTCAGACAATAACTATTGCCGGAGATTGTGGCGTAACAGGAGGATTTCATGACTCAAAGGGCTTGGAAGTATTGGAAGCGAGTTCTCGCGATGTTGGTCGCGATGATACTCATACTTGAGGCTTTGCCGCTTCACACGCTTGCCGCAGTCGGACGGGATAGCTATATCCCCTTGGTTGTAAGCGAGGATGAGGAGGAGGAAGAAGCGGAAGATTACACCGAGGATGCAGAGTTGATTGACGACAGGCCTCTGCTTGCCGCGGGAATATCCCCACGGGCTTACCTTGCCTCAGGTTCCAATGCGACCGTAAGCAATGCACTGCCGCTTGCGACGCCCTATGTCGCATTTCGCCAGTCCTCCGGGACCTATGCGCCCTGGACGGGAGCGGTGGAAGACGGGGCCCTCACGGCAGCCAACAACTATGTGAAACTAGATCCGGCAAACAGTGTGTTTCAGCAGCCTTCCGACTTTGTCATCGGAAAGTATAATTCGAGAACCTTCAGTGTTCAGTTTGCTTTCCGTCCGAGTGAAATTTCGGATACGGTGCGGAATAATCTGGTCATGGAGCTCTGGATTCCCGCAGGACTCGATTTAAGCGGAACGCCGAGTCTCACCGGAGTGAGCTTTTCCTCGCGTCGCCTTGCGGACGGAAGCTGGGTGCTCACCGCGAGACCGGACCCGACCACCGCGAGTGTCAGCGGTCAGATTACGCTCGTGCAGGATCCGAACAGGCTGATTAACGAACTCCCGCTCTCCCAGGGGGAGTTTCCTTTCCGCATGCGCTTAATTAACAACTATGGGTCGACCAATCCGGCTGCGCCGCCTACGCTTTTTTACGGTGGACAGCGGAGATCATGACAAGACAACGGCGTTAACTTTGAATACACCTGCGGCGAATCCGACAATGACGTTTAGCAATCCCTCGGACAGCTATACCTTCATGCCGGGTGAAATCGGCGGTGTTTGGAGCATGTCGGCGAGCATGCCGCTCGGAAAACCGGTGGGAAGACGCATGATTGCCTACAATGGTTATGAGACTTCGGCGGCGGAAGATGCCTTGGCGCCGCTCGGTACCGGTAATCTGATTACAAGCAGTTTTAATATTAACAATCCCACTTGGTATCGAAAAGGGCTGGAGTTTAAGGTTCACAAGTCGGAAGGGTATCTTGCCGAGACCGCAAAAATTCATATGGTGCTTCCGGGCGAAGGAACGCAATTTGAGCAGGGCGGAACACTTGCGTGGACCTATGAGACAGATGACGGTTTCAGGATTCCGTGGACAAGAATCGGCGCGTATCAGGATACACCGACGCCCGCAAATCGCGACGTCGACATCAACCTGAGAAATCTCTACTCCCGGTATACAAGCGGAAGATTTGCGGAAGCGGTTGCGGGGTCCGGCTTGAGTTATATCGACATTTTCCGAAAGCCCGGTACATTTCATGTGAAGTATTTTCCGCTGGTGTATTATAACCGGCTTTATCAGGGAAACTGGGGCGCGACGGATTACACCGCAACGGCGGGCTCTTACATTGAATATGCGGATAACACCGTATACGGCGGCACGAAACAGGACAGCGGTACACCGCTTCGCTTCCGTTTCATTCAGGGTACGGATCCGGTTCAAATTAAAACATCAAACGATTATCTGGATATGACCTACGGCGGTGATTATTACAGATATAATTTGGATGCTGTGCCGCAGTATAGCGCAACTTCGCCAGAGTATACGGATTCGGAAGAAGTAAAGTCCGGGTTCCGCTTTGACGACGAAAGTGATGCCTTTCAAATTCAGGACAATCTCTTAATATCTTATGACTTTGAGGAGGCACTTTCGCCGGTTTGGTTAAATCAACTCGGCCTTGCAAAAGAATATGGCCTGGGCTACCGCATCTATGTCAAAGATGCACAGACCGGACAGACCGAAATTCGCACCTTGGTACCGGGTGAAATTTACCCGAGCTACACGGCGCAGACCATTCATTATAATGGCCAGAGCATCACCGAGACCGTTATTGACGGTACCGGAATGACGGACTATACCTTTGCGGATGCGAATGTCGCGGGAAACAAGAAGTACATTGCCCGCGTGGAGGTCTTTAAAAAAGAGTACGATTATAACCAGCGCGGCAGTTATATCTTCTGGAATGTTTATGATGCCGGACATCATAAGAACTGGTTTACCTTTAAGCTGCGTGCCTACCATCATCGCCTCTCGGACGGAACCGATATTCCCGATAACTATGAGGCAAAGGTACAGCGAAACATATCTTCCGACCAAATTCTCGCGCAGAACGGCGGGCAGCCCTTTGCGCGTGAATTCAAGGTGAGGACACGTCACCTGACGGATGATATTCGGACCCAGGCCGTAGGCGGGGGCACGATGGAAGTAAACCGGCATGATGAGATTAACATGTTGGGCCTCTATCGAATTATAAAAAATCCGCAGACCATGGACTACAACGTGGACAGCACGGGACAGGCAATTGCCTTCGGTGCTGCGGGCTATGACCCTGTGGTCCTGGAGATTTCAGGCGATGCAATCACCATTACGGAATATCTCGAGAAGGCAGACCTTCGCCTACTCGGCGTCTGGGACAGCAGCGGAAACTATCACGACTTACAGCAGGCCGGCATCGACCCGGAACAACCGGCTTACTTAAAGGACGGTATCTCTCGATATTCGGATACGGAGCTGAGTGTTTTTTCCAATTCCAATGATAACGGAAGCTTCGGCGGGAAAGTCTATGATTTGAATGCCGTTTGCAATGCGCTGGGCACACCCTATGCGACGCGCGTGGTCATGGCGGCGGATCAGGTTAACTCGTTCCGAACCAGCATCAACAACGGTTTTCAGCAGTACCGCTTTTTTGCACAGAAGGTCTACCCGGGACATTTGAACTATGACAATGCGGTCGGTACCAACGGTTCCGCGGATCTTCCGAAGCAGCTCGACTTTTCGAGCATGATCTATTGCCTTTACAGTGATTATAAGAGTGAGCAGGTGGACCACAACCCGCCGCAGGACAGCACGATACACGGTATTAACCCTTACCACGGCTCTTCCAAAAAATCGTCTTCCAAGTCCGCAAGACTGGTGGTAGGCGATGCTGTCAAGGGAATTTCGGTTTTGGATCAGGATTACTACGTGAATCCCTGGTCTTTGGTGGATAAGGGACGCCTCGGCGGAAACTTTTTGGAACCGAGCAAACAGACCTTTCTAAATCGCGCGAATTACATTGTCAATGTAATCGGTCAGGGAACCTATGCCGCGGGAGAGGTCGCCGGTCAGAGAGAACTTGAGTTGACACGGATTGCGGTAGATAACACGGGGGTCACTTGGAGCAACACGGCGGTTCCGGAAATATCGTATGAAATGCGAGCATCGATTTTGCCGGCACGAGTCCGTATTTGCTTTCTCTGGTCAATGCAATCAGTTTTGACATCCAGTCGCCGAGCAACTTTCAGGACTTCATTCTGGATGCAACCCTTTCGGACGGAACGGTCAAGCACATTGAGGACACGGCCTATTACGCCTATACCTCGACCGGCAAGGGGCGCATGCACTACCTGATTCCCGGCGTAGATGTGAAGAACGGGCCCTATGTTACTTCGATTAAGGTGAGCTTCCCGAACAATAAAAACTGGGGCGACAACCGTGAAAAAATGGAGGTGTGGGGCAATAACAACGGAAACCGCCTACTTCCGAGTGTCGGTTTATCGCTGGTGGAGCAGGATATCCCGAAAAAATACCCGGGCACCACAATTCCGGTCGGCTCCCTCAGCGAGAAGGATAGCGATCCGAGCTATGACAAATTGACGGTCAAGGCAAAGCTCCACTATGAGAATGTCCTCGGCGAAAATATGACCACCGATCTCACACGCTTTGCGACCGAAGGTGCCAGTGAGCGCATTGCTTCGCAGCGCGTAGAAGTTGCCTTTTTCCAGAACCTATTGAGTTACGCCTCTAGCAATACCTATCAGGGAAGAGAACTGACGGTCAGCGGACAGCTTCGTTTTGCGCCAACCGTAGGCACCAAGAATCTTGCCGCAAGTAAAGATTTAAGAGTGCGACCGACCTATTATCTGAAGATTGACAAGAGCTTTACCTATGTCGATAACAGCGCAAAAATTCAAGGCTTTGTGCCAAATGCTACCGGTGCGGGGATGATGTGGTCCGCAATCGGCATTCCGGATGTCACCTTTATTCCCGCGGGAACCGGTGCCGGACAGTCGGGACACGCAGACTACGGAATTCTTGTGATTTCTACCGACCGGATACCGGAGAACGAATTGCCTGTTCCGGGACAGAATCTGGGGGCGGGCTGGTATGGCTATATCAACAGTCTGAGTTTCAAACTTCAGGCAGATTATTCCGCGGATCCGGTCTATGTGAAACCGGTGCCGGGTGCTTGGCTTGACACCAAGTTCGATGCCAACCGCGACGGCAACGGCGGGAACTCCAAGGGTGTCGATGTCGAGACCACGAACGACAACAACCAGCTCGTTCAGGATGCGCCCCGCGGCGCTCAGTTCGGCAATGCGACGGCGGCCAAGGCCGGAGCGAGTGCAAACGAAGCAGAGATGCTCTATGCGCCAAACAATACAACGCACAAGATTAACCAGGTGACTGCGCTTGGTTTACTTGCCCTCGCGCAGGCAAACAAGCCCTACCAGGAGAGCTCGAGTCGCGTGACAAGCAGGGACCTCAATAACAATCCGAACATCTTCAGCGCGAAGGTCTTCCTGACCAGTGACGACACGAACCCGACCAACGACTGGGAAATCTATATTCCGGTGCCGAAGGCGGGAGAGCAGTACAGCTACCTGAGCGGCGGCGTAACCCAGACGACCCCGGCATCCCAGTTCTCAATGGACTATTACGGGGTCGATACTTCGGCGCTCACGGGTCTCAACTACACGATTTCATATACAACGGATCCGAACCCCGCGGCAAACGGCTATACCGGTGCAAAGACAGCCTCCTGGACCACGAGCAAACCCGCCGATGCGGATATCACGATGGTCAAGTTGAACGTGAGCAACATGCCGGCGGGCAGGAAGGCATCCGTCACGTTGCGCTATCAGCTGCACGAGCGGAAGAAGAAGTTGCTCAACCAGATGGATACGATTGTCGCCTACGGAAACTTCCGCATGGGCACCAATCCCACGCCCTTCTACGGCGCGGACGGACAGGCCAGCAATAAACTGGAGTATCTGTTGCCCGACCTCACGCTGAGCGGCATTGCCTTTCAGGAGAATGATTTTAACTCGCTCTACGATGCGGGGACGGACAGCTATCAGAGCGGTGTCCGCATGAAACTCCTCGAGGCGGACGGCGTGACCGAAGTACTCCGGAGCGATAATAACCTGGGATTTGTCAGTACGACCAACGCCAACGGCTACTACATGCTTTATGCGCCGCACGAGGGCAACTGGGTGGTTCAGGCGGATGCTTCCTCGCTGAGCCCGCTCCGTAAGCTCGTGAAGAAAGATCAGGGGACGAATCCGGCCGTGAGTTCCCGCTTTGATCGAAATACGAATCTTGCGGCGGTCACGGTGACTGCGAATGTACCGGCGGGACAGTATAACCTGCCCCATGTGAACGCAGGCTTTTACAACGTGCCCATCCTCGATCTCGCGGATCAGGTGCTCCACGTGGGCGATGCAGCTTCGACGGTGACGCCGACACTCACGAACCCGGTGGATCCCGCAAACCCGGTCGTAAACTATGCGATTCAGACGGGCGCGCCGACAGACCTCGTTTCGGTGAACGGCAGCGGCGCGGTAAGCGGTACGCTGACCCCGCAGAAGACGGGCGTCACGACTCTGCTGCTCACGACCGATGACGGCTACGGCGATCTCATCAAGAAGGAAGTGAAACTCACGGTCTGGGCTGATGTGAAGTATGACGGAAACGGCGCGGACAGCGGCAGCATTTCGCCGAACGGCGAGCAGCTCTACCCGTCTACGACGGCGGCCGGTGCGGATGCGCACACGGATGAGACGACCGCGAAGAGTTCCGCGGGAACGGCGGGCGTGGACACCCAGCTCACACGCGCGGGCTATTACTTTGACGGCTGGAACACGAAGCCGGACGGCACGGGCACCGCGTATGCGGCGGGTGCTGCGATTAAGACCGGAAAGATTGACGGTGACTTAACACTCTATGCGGTCTGGAGACCGGTGACCCCGGCGACGGACAGCTTTACCATCGAGAAGCTCTTAAAGGGAGACTATGGCCTCCTGCCGGACGGCCAGCGTGCGCCGCTCACCGCAGAGAACTTCGGCTTCACGCTGACCGGTACCTCCTTTACGGCGGCGCATGTGACGGCAGAACCCATGCCGACCGGCTCCGCGAAGGAGAGCTCCCGCGATGAGACGCCGGGTCAGAACCCTGTGGTCAAGTACACGCTTTCGAGCGCAGACCTCTCACTGATTACCCCGGGCTCCCCGGTCTTGACCGAGAATGCGACGGCGGGAGCTACCTTTGCGAGCGGAACCTTCAACTTCACGATGCCCGGTACCTATGTGTACACCCTCAAGGAAGAGGCGGGCAGCGCACAGTACTACGGCTACAATTCCCGCGTCTACACGATTACCTATGTGGTGACGCAGAGCGGCAGCGGCCTTGGAAACGCGCTTAGTTTTGTTCGGACGATTAGCTACCAGGATCCTGTAAGCGGAGCGGCGGTTAATGTGCAGACGGCAAGCTTTGAAAATACCTATCAGCTGCCGCGCTACACGGTGACCTTCGATCCGGACCAGGGCAGCTTTACGCCCCCGGCTCAGACGCATCGCTACGGCGACCGCGTATCAGAGCCGCCGGTACAGAACAATGCGGCGGGCGTTGCGACCTCCCCGGCGGGAGAGCGCTACGGCTATCACTTTAAGCACTGGAAGGCCGCGGACGGAACCCAGTTCCAGTTCGTGAACAGCTCGGTGCGCGCAAACTTCACCCTGACCGCGGTCTGGGAGATCAATACTACCCGGTCAAGGTACTCGATGCCGCAACGGCAGATACGCCGCATGCGAATGAGGTCATCTTCGACAACGGCGGTGCACCCATGGCGCACGGCACGGTGCTTAACGCGCCGACCGCGCCTGACAACAAGACGGGCTACCACTTTGACCACTGGGAGAACGACGCGGATCACAGTACTTTTACCTTCGGAAATCCGGTCACGGGTCCGCTGACCGTCCGTGCGGTGTATGCACCGAATGCGTATACGGTGAAGTATGATAAAAATGCGGCAAGCGCGAGCGGAACCACAGCGGATTCCGCCCATGTCTACGATCAGACGAGAGCGCTCACCGCAAACGGCTATACGAACCCCGGCTACTACTTGCGGGCTGGAGCCGCACGGCGGGCGGCACGACGGTCGACTTGAACGACGGCGACAACGTGCTGAATCTGACGACACAGAACAACGGAACGGTGACGCTCTATGCCATCTGGCAGCCGGTTACCCCGGTCAGCGACAGCTTCGACGTGAGTAAGCTCCTCTTCGGAGATTTCGGTTCCCTGCAGGGCGGCGAGACCGCACCGCTGGTGCCGGATACCTTCCGCTTTGTCTTACAGTCTGTCACGACCCCGACCGGAGCCACGACGGTGCTTCCGGTGGTTCCGGGCGGCGGCGCCGCTTCCGGTATCACGGTAACCCCGGGTGCGGGAACCATGGGCTATGCGCTTCCGAGCGCGCAGCTGCAGGTTCCGGCTGCGGGCAGCCAAGCGGCGACCGCAGGAGCGGCAGCGGTTGCAAACTTCCCGGCAGGCCTCTTTACCTTCAGCTACCCGGGCAGCTATGTGTATACCCTCAAGGAGACCGCGGGCTCCGCACAGTACTACAGCTACGATCCCGCCGTCTATACGATTACCTTTACGGTGACGCAGAGCGCGGGTGCGCTCGGCGCGGGCACGGGAAATTCCCTCACGGTGACGAGAAGTATCACGAAGCAGAGCGGCGGCGCGAGCACGGCGGCGACCGAGCTGCAGTTTGAGAATCGCTACACCTTGCCGCGCCTTACGGTGCAGTACGACGCAGAGGGCGGCAGCCACACGCCGGCAAACGAGAGCGTGCGCTACGGCGACTATGCGACGGCACCGCCGGTTCAGAACAATGCTGCGGGTACGCCGACTTCCCCGGCGGGAGAGAAGACGGGCTATCACTTCCTCTACTGGACGGATGCGGCGGGAACCCAGTTCCAGTTTGCAATGACGCCGATTCATGCAAACACCACCCTGCACGCAAAGTGGGAGATCAACCGCTATACCGTGACGGTGCAGGATGCGCCGGATGCGGACACCGGTCATCAGAATGCGCAATTGGTACAGCACACGAACGTTGCGCACGGCGACACGAGCCTCACAGCTCCTGCACAGCCCTCCAACAAGACGGGCTACCACTTCGATCACTGGGAAGATCAGAACAACACAGCCTACACCTTCGGTTCCCCGGTGACCGGCGATACAACGGTACATGCGGTTTATACACCGAATACCTATACCGTGAGCTTTGAGCCGAACGCAGGCGGTGCGACCGTGAACGGCAGCATGCCGAACCTCAGTATGACTTACGATACGGCGCAGAACCTAACGCCGAATCAGTTTAGCCGTCCGGGTTATCAGTTCATGGGCTGGGGACTCACGCCGACCGCGGCGACACCCGACTACTATGACAGTGCTTCGGTCAACAACCTAACGACGACCAACGGCGGAACCGTGCGCCTCTATGCGCTCTGGACGGCTGTGACGCCGTTTGACCATGCTCCGGCACTCACAAAGATACTGGGCGGCGAGGCAAACCGGACGCTTGCGACCGGCGAAACGACACCGCTCGCACCGGAGACCTTCAACTTCGAGTTTAAGGCAGTCAGCACGACGGTTCCGGGCATGAGCACCCTGCCCATGCCGACAGCGGCACACGGGGCGCAGACCTACACGGTGAACCGCGCGGGTGCGGGTGCCCTTCCGATCGGTTCTTTGCGTTTCCTCTTCGCGGGCGACTATGTTTACGAGCTTAGGGAACTCCAAGGATCGGCCACCATACCGGGAACCCCGGCAGCGGCGCAGGGAAGCTACACGTACGACAGCGCCGTGTATCGCATTACCTATCACATCACGCAGGCCGGAACGGTGATGAACGGCAGTGTGACAATTGAGAAACAGATGGCGGGAGGTGCCTTCTCGGCACCGGTCACTTACAGCGCTGCAACGGAGCCCACGTTTACGAATGACTACCTCCTGCCGCGCTATACCGTGAGCTTTAACGCAAACGGCGGAAGCGTAACCCCGGCACCGCAGGTTATTGTCTACGGCGATCCGGTCGTTGCACCGCCCACGGTGGGCGGCTCCCCGGCGGGCTCCCGCACGGGCTTTGACTTCGGCGGTTGGCAGAATCCGGACGGAAGCCCTGCGAACTTCACGACCCCGGTGACCGGAAACCTGGTGCTCAGCGCAAGCTGGACCATGCGCCACTACACGGTGACGGTGTTGGATGCGCCGGATGCGGATCCGGGCCATCAGAACGCGGTCATCGCACAGGATACGAATGCGGTGCACGGCAGTACGCCGACCGAACCCGCGCGTCCGGACAACAAGACGAATTATGTCTTTGACCACTGGGCAAAGCCGGACGGCTCGACCTACAACTTTGATGAGCCGCTGAGCGGTGACCTTACGGTGCACGCAGTCTATCGCCAGAAGCGCTATACAGTACGCTATGATTCCGGCACGCCGCATTCCGTGGGCAGCATGACGGATTCGCACTTCGGCGGCGGAGATACCAACCCGCTTCCGCCGAATCAGTACGCGAGACCGGGCTTTACCTTCGGCGGCTGGAGCCGCACACCGGGCGCAACGACACCCGACTTTACGGACGGACAGCCGGTCACGAATCTCACGACTTCGGACGGCGTGACCGTGACCCTCTATGCAGTCTGGAATCCGGCGAGCCCTGTGGTTCTTCACGACCCGCCGGTTAAGAAAGTCATCACCGGTGCGGTGCCGCACAATGCAGGAACATTCACCTTTGCACTTCGCGCTGTCAGCACGACGGCAGCCGAGGCAATCGGACAGCTCCCGATGCCGCTTGCGGCGGGCGGAAGCCAGGAGATGCAGCTTGTCATTGCGGGCGCCGGAGAGGGCGAGTTCGGAGACATCACCTTCCGTCTGCCGGGCACCTATGTCTACGAAATCTCCGAGCTGCCGATCGGCAGACGCGGTTTCAGCTTCGATCCGGATCCGGTGACCGTGACCTATGTGGTCACGCAAACAGGCTCTGTTCTGAATGCGACGCGGACCATGGAGAAGCGAGGACAGGCGGTGACGGAGGCGGTCTTCACGAACGAATTCGAGAAACCGAACTACATCGTTACGTTTGACGGCAACGGCGCTTGGAGACCCTTCGAGAGCCAGACCGTTCGCGAGGGCCTAATGGCCAGCGAACCAATTCGGAAGCCGGTGCGAAGCTACGGCAAGTTCATCGGCTGGTACTTAGACGGTCAGCCCTACGACTTCAGCCAGCCGGTCTACGATGACATCACCCTCTTTGCGATGTACGACGATTCCGACAGCGACAACACTTCCGGCGGAAGCGGCGGCGGTGGCGGCGGAAGTCGCGGCGGCAGCGGCAGCGGAAGTCGTGGTAGCGGCAGCCGCAGAGGCAGTAGCATTGCTCCGACGCCGAGTGTTAATATCGCGACCACGCCGCCCGTAACAACGGACTCGGATTCGACGGACAAGCAGCAAAACGCAGATCCGGGCAAGGGTCCGGCGGACAGCAAGAAGACCGAGAAGCTTGACAGCGGAAGCGGCAGCCGCAGAAAGAAGCAGACCAGCGGCGATAAGAAGAGAAAACGCCGCCTTCCGAAGACCGGAGAAGAAACAATTGAAAAACTCTGTTCCGGAAAGAGGAGAGACGGGACGAGGAAGTCTAAGGTAAAAGAATCAAAGCAGTGAAATAGGAGCTGTGTTGCTTTTCGCGACACAGCTCCTATTTTTGTGCTGAATCCCCCGAACAACAGAGTACGAAAGAAAGAAAACTTGTGGATTGATTAAACGGTTGAATAATAGTCATGTACAAGAAGACTGCTCATTAATATTCGCGGAATCTGTATGGTGCCGTTGTTTCGCTTTCCCCAAATATCGAGGAATGATAGGCTTCGGAATAACGAGTCCTTTTCCGTACGACTTTGGGGATAGCAGTACCGCAGCTGATTTACAAAATAAAAGGAATCGCCGAAGTAAATGCAACAAAGTACACCAAGGCCGTAAAGTTTTGCGGGTTATACTTGAATATTAACCGAATAAAAGTTAAAATTGACTTAATATCGCGCAATTGCGCCGCGAATTTATCAGATAACAAATGCAGATATCAAGGGGCGCTGCAAAACGGGAGGAATGTATGAGGGAGAGAGCTTGGAAGTATTGGAAGCGGGCACTCGCAGTTTTGGTTGCAATGATACTCATCTTTGAGGCATTGCCGCTTTCTGCTTTGGCTGCTGCGGGGCGGGATAATTACATCCCGCTTGTCAGTAGCGAGGATGAGGAGGAAGACGAGGACTATACCGAGGATGCAGAACTGCTTGATGACAGACCTCTGCTTGCCGCGGGCATATCTCCGCGTGCATTTCGCGCCTCGGGCTCCAATGCGACAATCAGCAATGCATTGCCGCTCGCCACGCCCTATGTCGCCTTCCGACAGGCGTCCGGCGGTTATACGCCCTGGACGGGCGCGGTCGAAGACGGGACAATCACGCCCGGAAATAACTATTTGAAACTCGATCCCGCAAACGCGGTGTTTCATACGCCTTCCGACTTTGTCATCGGAAAGTATAATTCCAGAACCTTCAGCGTGCAGTTTGCCTTCCGTCCGAGTGAGATTTCGGATACGGTTCGAAATAACCTGGTTATGGAACTCTGGATTCCGGCCGGCCTCGATCTGAGCGGTACGCCGAGCCTTACCGGTGTCAATTTCTCCTCGCGTCGCCTTGCGGACGGCAGTTGGGTACTCACCGCAAAGCCTGATCCGACGACTGCCAGCGTGAGCGGACAGATCACCCTCGTGCAGGATCCGAGTCGACTGATTAAGGATCTTCCGTTGAGTCAGGGAGAACTGCCGATTCGAATGCGCCTCATTAATAACTACGGATCGACCAATCCCGCCGCACCGCCGACCCTTTATACACTGGATAGCGGGGATCACGATAAAACGACCGCACTTGTATTCAATACCTCTGCATCAAATCCGACGATGACCTTTAGCAATCCCTCTGACAGCTATACCTTTATGCCGGGGGGAAGTAGCGGGTGTGGTTAATGTGAATGCGGGAAGTCCCGCAGGCACTCCGGTGGGACGCCGTATGATTTCCATGACGGACCGTGAAACTTCGGCGACGGAAGATGCCTTGGCTTCGCTCGGCATGGGGGGCTGGATTACCTATGGTTTCGGCGGTACGAATCCGAACTTTCCGCGCAAGGCACTTGAATTTAAGGTGCATAAGACAGAAGGCTATCTTGGAGAAAAAGCGACCATCCACATGGTTCTGCCGGAAGAGGGGGACGCTCTTTGAACAGGGCGGAACCGCTGCCTGGACCTATGTGACGGATGACGGATACCAACTTGAATGGAATAGAATCAGTATCTTTCAGGATCCGCCGACACCGGGAAATCGGGATGTTGTGGTTGATTTGCGTTCCCTCTATTCCCGTATGACGAGCGGAAATTTTCAGGAGGCTGTCCCGGGTTCGGGCTTAAGCTATATTGATATTTTCCGGAAACCGGGTACGTTCCATGTCAAGTATTATCCGCTGGTGCACTACAATCGTCTTTATCAGGGAGACTGGACGAACACGGATTACACGGCAGCAACCGGATCGACGATTGAATATGCGGATAATACATCCTACGGTGCCACCAAGCAGGACAGCGGAACACCGCTGCACTTTCACTTTGTACAGGGAACAGATCCTGTACGCATTAAGACGGCAGTCGACTATTTTGACCTGACCCATGGCGGGGATTATTTGAGATATAGCTTGGATGCCGTGCCCCAATACAGTGCGACTTCACCGGAGTATACCGATTCGGAAGAGGTCAAATCCGGTTTCCGCTTTGATGATGACAGCAACACCTTTCAGATTCAGGATGATCTCTCTATTAGCTATGATTTCGAGGAGGCACTCTCACCGGTCTGGTTAAACCAGCTCGGACTGGCACCGGAATACGGGCTCGGCTATCGACTCTATGTAAAGGATGCACAGACCGGACAGGTAGAAATTCGAACCCTGGTTCCGGGTGATGTCTATCCGAACTATACACCGAAGTCTATCAGTTACGACGGACAGACGGTAACGGAGACGGTTATTGATGGTACCGGTATGACAGACTATACCTTTGCCGATGCGAATCTGCCGGGAAACAAGAAGTACATTGCCCGCGTTGAGGTGTTCAAAAAGAGTACGAATATAACCAGCGCGGCAGTTACGCGTACTTCAACGCGAATTTCCCGTTCGCAGGATTGAACAAGAATTGGTTCACATTCAAGCTGCGCGCCTATCATCACCGTCTCTCGGACGGAACGGATATTCCGGACAACTATGAGGCAAAGGTAGTGCGTAAAGTTGCATCGAAGCAGATTCTCGCCGAGAACGGAGGTCAGCCTTTTACAAAGGAGTTCAAGGTGAAAACTCGGCATCTCGATGATAATATTTGGGTGCAGAGTGTTAACGGCGGAACAATGGAAGTGAATCGTCATCCGGAGATCAATATGTTCGGCGCTTTCCGCATCGTTAAAAATCCGAATACCATGGACTACAATGTAGACACAAACGGAGCTGCGGTTGCCTTTGGCCAGCCGAACTATAATCCGGTTGTCGTTGAACTTGCGGGTGATGCCATTACGCTGACGGAATATCTCGAGAAGTCAGACCTCCGCCTGCTCGGCGTTTGGGACGATGCCGGTACTTATCATGATTTGCAGCAGGTCGGCATAAATCCGGAACTTCCCGCCTACCTGAAAGACGGAATCTCGAAGTATTCGGATACGGCGGAGAGCGTCTTTTCCACTTCAAATGACTACGGTACCTTTAGCGGTAAAGTTTATGATTTAAATGCAATTTGTCAGGCGCTCGGTACGCCTTATGCGACGAGGGTGGTTCTCGCTGCGGATCAGGTCAACTCCTTTCGAAGCAATAATGTCAACGGATACAGGCAGTACAACTTTCACACAAAAAGTGTATCCGGGACATTTGAACTACGATGCTGCGGTAGGATCCGGCGGTGCTGCGGATTTACCGAAAGCGCTGCCGTTTACGAGTATGTTGTATTGCCTCTACAGCGATTATAAGAGTGAGCAGGTGGATCATAATCCGGCCCAGGATAGCACGATTCACGGCATCAGCAACTCGCACGGTGCCGCAAAGAAATCGAACGGAAAATCGGCGACTTTAGTGGTTGGCAGCAGTGCCAAGGGAATTTCGATACTGGATCAAGACTACTATGTGAATCCCTGGTCTCAGAGTGACAAAGTTCACCTTGGCGAGCAGTTCATTAATCCGACACTGACCACCTACCTGGACCGCAGCCGCTATATCATCAATGCCATCGGTCAAGGAACGGGAAGTGCCGGCCCCATTCCGGGTTTACGGGAACTGGAGCTCACACAGATTCAGGTGGATAATACGGGAATCAGCGCCCCGCAAATTTCCTATCAGAATGCAAGCCTCGATTTTGCAGGCAGTAGCTCAAAGCTGCTTTCGCTGGTGAATGCAATCAGCTTTGAGATTCATGCGCCCAAAACTTACCAGGACTTCGTGTTAGATGCAACGCTCTCGGACGGAAGCGTGAAGCACATCGAAGATACCGCATTTTACTCAAACATCTTTAACTCCGGTCGAAAAGGTCGCATTCACTATGTCATTCCGGGCATCGACGTGAAACGGGCCTTACATTACAGCTCTCAAAGTCAGTTTTCCAAATGAGCGGAACTGGGGCAGTAATTATGCAAAAATGGAGGATTACAGCAACACCGGAGGAAACGGTGCGCTGCCCAGTGTTGGTCTTTCCCTGGTTGAGCAGGATATACCGAAGTATTATCCGGGCACTACAATTGCAGTCGGCTCACTGAGTGAGAAAGACAGTAATCCGAAGTACGACAAACTGACGGTCAAGGCGAAGCTTCACTATGAGAACATTTACGGCGATGATTTGACCACAGATCTCAGTCACTTTGCAACCGAAGGAGCGAGCAATCGCATTGCTTCACAGCGGGTGGAAGTGCCGTATCTGTTAAACCAACTCGGCTACGGAAGCACAAATACCTATCAGGGACGCGAGCTCACGGTAAGCGGACGCCTGCCCTTTGCGCCGAATGCGAACACGAGAAATCTTGTCACAGCAAAGGGCTCAAAGCTCGCCCGACCTATTATTTTAAAATCGATAAGAGCTTTACCTATGTTGACAACAGTGCGGAGGTACAGGCTTACAGCACCAATCCTTCCGGCAGCGGAGCCGGCTGGAACGTGGTTCACGGTATCGGGGCCAACTTTATCCCGGCGGGCACCGGGGCAGGTCAGTCCGGCCATACGGATTACGGTGTACTCGTCGTTACGACCGATCAGTCGCCGGAGAGTGAACTCGGACTTCCGAATCAAAATTTTGCGTCCGGTATGTACGGTTGGAACTACAATGTCAGATTTAAGCTCCAGGCGGACTACTCTGCAGACCCGGTGGTTTTGAAACCGGTGCCGGGAGTCTGGCTCGACACCAAGTTCGATGCCAATCGTGACGGCAACGGCGGCAACGCACAGGGGGTGGATGTCGAGACCACAAACGACAACAATCAGCTGGTGCAGGATGCGCCACGCGGTGCGCAGTTCGGAAATGCGACCGCTGCAAAGGCAGGCGCGAGCGCAAACGAGGCAGAGATGCTCTATGCGCCGAACAATACAACGCACAAGATTAATCAAGTGACAGCACTTGGTCTGCTTGCCCTTGCACAGGCAAACAAGCCCTTCCAGGAGAGTTCGACCCGTGTTCAGAGCAGAGACCTGAACAACAATCCGAACATCTTCAGCGCAAAGGTCTTTCTGACCAGCGATGACACAAATCCGACCAACGACTGGGAAATCTATATCCCGGTGCCGAAGGCGGGAGAGCAGTACAGCTATCAGAGCGGCGGCGTTACGCAGACCACCCCGGTTGCGCAGTTCTCGATGGACTACTATGGCATCGACAGCTCGACGCTTGCAGGGCTGAATTATACAGTCTCTTATACGACGGACTCAAATCCTGCTGCGAACGGATACACGAGTGCCAAGGCTGCTTCTTGGAGTACGACCAAGCCCGCGGACGCTGACATTACCATGGTCAAGTTGAACGTGAGCAACATGCCGGCGGGCAGAAAGGCCTCCATCACTTTGCAATATCGGTTGCATGAGCGAAAGAACAAGGTGATGAATCAGCTCGATGCAATCGTCGCCTACGGAAACTTCCGCATGGGTACCAATCCCACGCCTTTCTACGGTGCGGACGGACAGGCGAGCAATAAGCTTGAATACCTGCTGAGCGATCTCTCGCTGAGCGGCATTGCTTTTCAGGAGAATGACTTCAACTCGCTTTACGATGCGGGAAGCGACAGTCTATTGGGCTCTGTTCGCATGAAACTCCTTGAAGCGGACGGTGTGACTGAGGTTCACCGCGCGGACAACAACCAGGTCTATTGGGTCGGAACAAACGGGAGCGGTGCTTACACGCTCTACGTGCCGCACGAGGGCAACTGGGTGGTTCAGGCGGATGCCTCCGCGCTGAGCCCGCTCCGTAAGCTCGTGAAGAAGGATCAGGGGACGAATCCGGCCGTGAGTTCCCGCTTTGATCGAAATACGAACCTCGCGGCGGTCACGGTGACTGCGAATGTACCGGCGGGACAGTATAATCTCGCAAATGTAAATGCAGGTTACTATAACGTTCCGCAGCTTGACCTTGCGGATCAGGTACTCCACGTGGGAGATGCTGCGAGCACGGTGACACCGACACTCACAAACCCGGTGGACCCGACGAACCCGGTCGTGAATTATGCGATTCAGACGGGCGCGCCAACGGACCTCGTTTCGGTGAACGGCAGCGGCGCTTTGACCGGAAGCCTGACCCCGCAGAAGACAGGCGTCACAACTGTTCGACTCACAACAGACGACGGTTACGGAGAACTGATTACCAAGGATGTAAAAGTCACAGTCTGGGCCGATGTGAAGTACGACGGAAACGGTGCGGACAGCGGCAGCATCTCGGCAAACGGTGAACAGCTCTACCCGTCTACGACGGCGGCCGGTGCGGATGCGCACACGGATGAGACGACGGCGAAGAGTTCGGCCGGAACAGCCGGTGTGGACACACAGTTAGTCCGTGCAGGCTATTATTTCGACGGCTGGAACACAAAGCCTGACGGCACGGGCACCGCGTATGCGGCGGGTGCTGCGATTAAGACCGGCAAGATTGACGGAGACTTAACGCTCTATGCGGTCTGGAGACCGGTGACCCCGGCGACAGATAGCTTTAACATCGAGAAGCTCTTAAAGGGAGACTATGGCCTCCTGCCGGACGGCCAGCGTGCGCCGCTCACCGCAGAGAACTTCGGCTTCACGCTGACCGGTACCTCCTTTACGGCGGCGCATGTCACGGCAGAACCCATGCCGACCGGCTCCGCGAAGGAGAGTTCGCGCGACGAGACCCCGGGTCAGAACCCGGTGGTCAAGTACACGCTCTCAAGTGCAGACCTCTCACTGATTACCCCGGGCTCCCCGGTCTTGACCGAGAATGCGACGGCAGGCGCTACCTTTACGAGCGGAACCTTCAACTTCACGATGCCAGGCACCTATGTTTACACCCTCAAGGAAGAGGCGGGCAGCGCACAGTACTACGGCTACAATGCCCGCGTCTACACGATTACCTATGTGGTGACGCAGAGTGGCAGCGGTCTCGGCAATGCGCTGAGCCTTACGAGAAGTATCACTTACACCGATGCGACCGGCACAAGTGTGAACGTCCAGACGGCAAGCTTTGAAAATACCTATCAGCTGCCGCGTTACACGGTTAGCTTCGATCCGGACCAGGGCAGCTTTACGCCCCCGGCCCAGACGCATCGCTACGGCGACCGCGTGACGGAGCCGCCGGTACAGAACAATGCGGCAGGCGTTGCGACCTCCCCGGCGGGCGAACGCTACGGCTATCACTTTAAGCACTGGAAGGCCGCGGACGGAACCCAGTTCCAGTTCGTGAACAGCTCGGTGCGCGCAAACTTCACCCTGACCGCGGTCTGGGAGATCAATACCTACCCGGTCAAGGTACTGGATGCCGCAACGGCAGATGCGCCGCATGCGAATGAGGTCATCTTCGACAACGGCGGTGCGCCCATGGCGCACGGCACGGTGCTGAATGCGCCGACCGCGCCGGAGAATAAGACCGGTTACCACTTTGACCACTGGGAGAACGACGCGGATCACAGTACCTTCACCTTTGGAAATCCGGTCACGGGTCCGCTGACCATCCGTGCGGTCTATGCACCGAATGCGTATACGGTGAAGTATGATAAAAATGCGGCAAGCGCGAGCGGCACGACGGCGGATTCCGCCCATGTCTACGACCAGACGAGAGCGCTCACCGCAAACGGCTATACGAACCCCGGCTATTACTTTGCGGGCTGGAGCCGCACGGCGGGCGGCACGACGGTCGACCTAAACGACGGCGACAACGTGCTGAATCTGACAAGCCAGAACAACGGAATCGTGACGCTCTATGCGATCTGGCAGCCGGTTACGCCGGTCAGCGATAGCTTCGACGTGAGTAAGCTGCTCTTCGGAGACTTCGGTTCCCTGCAGGGCGGCGAGACCGCACCCCTGGTGCCGGATACCTTCCGCTTTGTCTTACAGTCGGTCACGACCCCGACCGGAGCCATGACAGTGCTTCCGGTGGTTCCGGGCGGCGGTGCCGCTTCCGGGATCACGGTGACCCCGGGTGCGGGAACCATGGGCTATGCGCTTCCGAGCGCACAGCTGCAGGTTCCGGCTGCGGGCAGCCAAGCGGCGACTGCAGGAGCGGCCGCGGTTGCAAACTTCCCGGCAGGCCTCTTTACCTTTAGCTTCCCGGGAACCTATGTTTATACCCTCAAGGAGACCGCGGGCTCTGCGCAGTACTACAGCTACGATCCGGCAGTCTACACGATTACCTTTACGGTGACGCAGAGCGCGGGTGCGCTCGGTGCGGGCACGGGAAATTCCCTCACGGTAACGAGAAGTATCACGAAGCAGAGCGGCGGTGCAAGCACAGCGGCGACCGAGCTGCAGTTTGAGAACCGCTACACCTTGCCGCGCCTCACGGTGCAGTATGACGCAGAGGGCGGCAGCCACACGCCGGCAAACGAGAGCGTGCGTTACGGCGACTATGCGACGGCACCGCCGGTTCAGAACAATGCGACGGGCACGCCGACCTCTCCGGCGGGAGAGAAGACGGGCTATCACTTCCTCTACTGGACGGATGCGGCGGGAAGCCAGTTTGCGTTTGGCTCGACGCCGATTCATGCGAACACCACCCTGCACGCGAAGTGGGAGATCAACCGCTATACCGTGACGGTGCAGGATGCGCCGGATGCTGACACCAGTCATCAGAATGCGCAATTGGTACAGCACACGAACGTTGCGCACGGCGACACGAGCCTCACGGCACCGGCACAGCCCTCCAACAAGACGGGCTATCACTTCGACCACTGGGAAGATCAGAACAACACGGCCTATACCTTCGGTTCCCCGGTGACCGGCGACACAACGGTACATGCGGTTTATACACCGAATACATATACCGTGAGCTTTGAGCCGAATGCAGGCGGCGCGACCGTGAACGGCAGCATGTCGAACCTCAGCATGACTTACGATACAGCGCAGAACCTAACGCCGAATCAGTTTAGCCGCCCGGGTTATCAGTTCATGGGCTGGGGACTCACGCCGACCGCGGCGACACCCGATCACTATGACAGCGCGTCCGTGAACAACCTGACGACGACCAACGGCGGAACCGTGCGCCTCTATGCGCTCTGGACGGCCGTGACGCCGTTTGACCATGACCCGGCACTCACAAAGATACTCGGCGGTGAGGCAAACCGGACGCTTGCGACCGGCGAGACGACACCGCTCGCAGCTGAGACCTTCAACTTCGAGTTTAAGGCAGTCAGCACGACGGTTCCCGGCATGAGCACCCTGCCGATGCCGACAGCGGCACACGGGGCGCAGACCTACACGGTGAACCGCGCGGGTGCAGGTGCCCTCCAGATCGGCTCTTTGCGTTTCCTCTTCGCAGGCGACTATGTCTACGAGCTCAGAGAGCTTCCGGGTGCCGCAGGTACACCGGGAACACCGGCGGCCGCGCAGGGTAGCTACACGTACGATAACGCCGTGTATCGAATTACCTACCACATCACGCAGACCGGAACGGTGATGAACGGCAGTGTGACAATTGAGAAACAGATGGCGGGAGGTGCCTTCTCGGCACCGGTTGCCTACACAGCAGCGACAGAGCCCACGTTTACGAATGACTACCTCCTGCCGCGCTATACTGTGAGCTTTAACGCAAACGGCGGCAGCGTGACCCCGGCACCGCAGGTTATTGTCTACGGTGACCCGGTGATTGCACCGCCCACGGTCGGCGGCTCCCCGGCTGGATCCCGCACGGGCTATGACTTCGGCGGCTGGCAGAACCCGGACGGAAGCCCGGCGAACTTTACGACCCCGGTGACCGGAAACCTTGTGCTCAGCGCAAGCTGGACCATGCGCCACTACACGGTGACGGTGCTGGATGCACCGGATGCGGATCCGGGCCATCAGAACGCGGTCATTGCACAGGATACGAACGCGGTGCACGGCAGCACGCCGACCGAACCCGCACGCCCGGACAACAAGACGAATTACGTCTTTGATCACTGGGCAAAGACGGACGGCTCGACCTACAACTTTGATGAGCCGCTGAGCGGTGACCTTACGGTGCACGCAGTCTACCGTCAAAAGCGCTATACGGTGCGCTATGATTCCGGCACGCCGCATTCGGTCGGAAGCATGACGGATTCGCACTTCGGCGGCGGAGATACCAACCCGCTTTCGCCGAATCAGTACGCGAGACCGGGCTATACCTTCGGCGGCTGGAGCCGCACACCGGGCGCAACGACGCCTGACTATACGGACGGACAGCCGGTCACGAATCTCACGACTTCGGACGGCGTGACCGTAACCCTCTATGCAGTCTGGAATCCGGCGAGCCCTGTGGTTCTTCACGACCCGCCGGTCAAGAAAGTCATCACCGGTGCGGTGCCGCACAATGCAGGAACATTCACCTTTGCACTTCGCGCTGTCAGCACGACGGCAGCCGAGGCAATCGGACAGCTCCCGATGCCGCTTGCGGCGGGAGGCAACCAGGAGATGCAGCTCGTCATCGCGGGCGCCGGAGAGGAGGAGTTCGGAGACATTACCTTCCGCCTTCCGGGAACCTACGTCTATGAAATTTCGGAACTCCCGATCGGTAGACGCGGTTTCAGCTTCGATCCGGATCCGGTGACCGTTACCTATGTGGTTACGCAGAGTGGTTCAGTCCTCAATGCGACCCGCACCATGGAGAAGCGAGGACAGGCGGTGACCGAGGCGGTCTTCACGAACGAATTCGAGAAACCGAACTACATCGTTACGTTTGACGGCAACGGCGCTTGGAGACCCTTCGAGAGCCAGACCGTTCGCGAGGGCCTAATGGCCAGCGAACCGATTCGGAAGCCGGTGCGAAGCTACGGCAAGTTCATCGGCTGGTACTTAGACGGTCAGCCCTACGACTTCAGCCAGCCGGTCTACGATGACATCACGCTCTTTGCGATGTACGATGACTCCGACAGCGACAACACTTCCGGCGGAAGCGGCGGCGGTGGCGGCGGAAGTCGCGGCGGCAGCGGAAGTCGTGGTAGCGGCAGCCGCGGCAACGGCAGAGGCAGTAGCATTGCTCCGACGCCGAGTGTTAATATCGCGACCACGCCGCCCGTAACAACGGACTCGGATTCGACGGACAAGCAGCAAAACGCAGATCCGGGCAAGCGTCCGGCGGACAGCAAGAAGACCGGGAAGCTTGACAGCGGAAGCGGCAGCCGCAGGAAGAAGCAGACAAGCGGCGACAAAAAGAGAAAGCGCCGCCTTCCGAAGACCGGTGAAATCGGATTTACGGAAAAGTACAAAGAGTGGGAGTGAATGACTAAAATAGTCCCACATCTTCCGTGGAACGATAGCAGATATCGAAAAAGGCAAGTACTTCCGAACCGCCGAAGTACTTGCTTTTTTTATGCAAAACTTCTAAAATATGTACGATGACAATCGGCTAAAATTGTATAACGGAGGTTGCAATATGAGTCATATCAATGATTCGACGGCGGCCCGGAGAATCCGCGAAATACTGGATCAGGACAGTTTCGTGGAGCTCGGCGCTTATGTGACGGCGCGGAGTACAGACTTCGGCGCAGCTTCTGAGGAAGCAACGTCGGACGGCGTCGTGACCGGCTACGGAACCATCGACGGCAAGCTCGTGTACATCTATGCGCAGGACCCCCAAATTTTCGGCGGTTCCGTGGGTGAGATGCACGCGAAGAAAATTCGACGACTGTATGCATTCGCAGTCAAAATGGGAGCACCGGTCATTGGACTCATTGACTGCGCGGGTGTAAGACTGGCAGAAGCAACGGATGCACTGTTTGCATTCGGTGCGCTCTACCGTGAACAGGCACTCGCGAGCGGTGTTGTGCCGCAGATTCAGGCGGTATACGGTCTCTGCGGCGGAAGCCTTGCGGTCAGCGCGGCGCTTGCAGACTTTACCTTCATGGAAAAGGACGCCAAGCTCTTCTTCCATGCGCCGAACGCAATCTCCGGCAACACAGAGGCGGAACTGGATACCGCATCGGCGGAATTCCGCAGCGAGGAGAGCGGTACGGCGGACTTTGTCGGCACGCAGGAGGAAATCGCGGCGGGCATCCGTGCATTGGTGGGTATTCTGCCGTCCAGCAACGATGACGATGATACCTACGGTGACTGTGAGGACAGCCTGAACCGTCTGGTTCCGGAAGTTGTGCAGGCTTCCGGCGCAGGCGTGTTACGTGCTATTTCGGATGACGGCTTTGTCTGCGAGCCCGGACAGCATTATGGTTGCTCGGTGAACACTGCCTTCATTCGTTTGAACGGTTGCACGGTCGGTGCAATCGCGGCTGCCTCCGGTGAAGTCTGTTTCCGCGGCGTCGAGAAGGCGGCACGCTTTGCAAAGTTCTGCGATGCGTTCAGCATTCCGATGCTCACGTTGGTGAACAGCAAGGGCTTTGAAAAGACGCTTTGCAACGAAAGACGTCTTCCGCAGGCGGTTGCTGCGCTGATTAATGCCTATGCAGAGGCGACGGTACCGAAGGTGACTGTTCTGAACGGTACGGCGCACGGCATGCTTGCAAATGTCTTCGGACCGCGAGCGGTCACAGACATTGTATATGCTTGGCCGAACGCAGAGCTTGCACTGCTTGATGCGGGAGACGCGGTCAAGATTCTCTATGCGGCAGAGCTCGAGAAGGCTGAGAACAAGGCTGCTTTCTTTGAGGAAAAAAAGGCTCTTTACTTGGAGAAGCAGGGATCGGCGCTCAGCGCGGCAAAGCGCGGCTATGTCGACGATATCATTGCGCCCGAGACCACGAGAAAGCGCGTAATTGCAGCATTCGAGATGCTCTTCACAAAGAATGAGGAAATTCCGGCCAAGAAACATGGCACGGTTTGAGCGGGGTATCGGGATGAAGCAGAGAATAAAACAGTTTCTTCTCACCGCGGTACTTGCCTCTCGCTTGCACTCATGATTCCGTTCTCGGCACTTGCGAAGATTGATCAGAGAGTTCTGGACTCCGCAACGGAGGGTGCCAAGAAGAATATCGGTGCCATCATGAGCTTTGATGAGGCGCTCCTACAGAACTATATCGACGAGTTCGAGGCGCGCGGCGAAGTAAAGATGGCGGATGGCTTAAAGAGCTGGAAGAGCATACGGGAAAGTGTCGGTCCCATGACCTCTTTGGATGAAGCTTATCCGAAGGAAGTGGACGACAAAAACATTTTGGTGACGGTTAAGGCACACTGCGGTGAGCGTGAGATTATCGCGCACATGGGCTATAACGTAGAGAGCGGAGATGTCACCGAGCTCAGTTTTGACAAGGTAGAGACACTCACGGAGAAATTCGAAAGTGCGGGACTCAACTTAATTATCGGCATGGGTACTGTCTTCGCGGTGCTGATCTTCATTGCCTTTCTGATTAGCCGCTTCAAGTATATTCACGAGTGGGTGAGTCGCAAAGAGGCTATCGAGAAGGAAGAGAAGGAGTATCAGGAGAAGGTTGCGGCAATTCAGCGCATGCCGAAGAGCGCGCGCAATGTCTCCAAACGCATCAGTGCCGAGCAGGTTAAGGCGGCACAGGTACCTGAGGGAACACAGGTTCAATGCATATCCGCGCCGGAAGAATTGCCTGTGATTGACGAAACTGCGAATACCGCGGTTTCAGCCGAGACCGTCGCAGTGCTTGCTGCCGCGGTTGCGGCGGCGGAAGAGCCGCAGATTGACGCACAGACGCTTGCTGTTTTGACGGCAGCCGCACTGGCGGCCGAGGGTGAGGATCCCGGACTGACGGGCTTGTGGTCAAGTCGCTGAGAAGACGCGGAAATGCAAAGAGAAGAAGACGTTGATAACTTGCGTTACAAACAAATTTTAATTGACGAAACTTACGCAGATTGAGGAGGAAACAGAAATGAAGAATTATACCATCACCGTGAACGGACAGGTCTATGTTGTACAGGTTGAAGAGGGCATCACCGCAGCAGCGCAGGGCGCTCCGGTTGTGACCATTCCGGCAGCTCCGGTATTCCAGCAGGCAGTGGCGCCGGCACCGGTCGCAGCTCCGGTTGCGGCACCGGCACCGGTCGCAGCGGCACCCGCACCGGCGGCAGCGCCGGCACCGGTAGCAGCACCGGCTCCGGCAGCAGCACCGAGCGGCGCAGCGGGCAGCATCACCGTTGAGTCCCCGATGCCGGGTAAGATTTGAGCGTCGAGAAGAAGGTCGGTGACAGCGTCGAGACAGGTCAGACCATCATGATTCTTGAGGCAATGAAGATGGAGAATGAGATTGTTGCTCCGGAAGCGGGCACCATTGCAAGCATCAATGTCAGTGTGAATCAGTCCGTAGAGGCAGGCGAGGTGTTGGCAACTTTGAATTAAGCGGGCGGCGCCGAGAGCGCCCCAAAGAGGAGAGAAAATAAGATGGCGTATTTGACCAATACATTCAGCAATCTTATCCATCAGTCCGCATTTTTCTCCATCACATTCGGAAACCTCATCATGATTGCGGTGGCTCTCACCTTTCTCTATCTCGCGATTGCGAAAGGTTTTGAGCCTCTGCTCCTTGTTCCGATTGCGTTCGGTATGCTTCTGGTGAATATTTATCCTGATATTATGCTGGATCCGGCAAAGTCCGCGGATGGAAGCGGCGGACTCCTGCATTATTTCTATCAGCTTGACGAGTGGGGTATTCTTCCTCCGCTCATCTTCATGGGTGTCGGCGCAATGACGGATTTCGGTCCGTTGATTGCAAACCCGATGAGCTTCCTGCTCGGCGCAGCGGCGCAGTTCGGAATTTATGCGGCTTACCTGCTGGCGGTGCTTCTCGGATTCAACGGCAAGGCGGCGGCTGCGATTTCCATCATCGGCGGTGCCGACGGACCGACGTCCATTTTCCTTGCCGGTAAGATGGGGCAGAGTGAGTATCTTGGTGCCATTGCGGTTGCCGCATACTCCTACATGTCTTTGGTTCCGATTATTCAGCCGCCGATTATGCGCGCGCTGACCACGGAAAAAGAGCGCAAGATTCGTATGGCACAGCTTCGCCCGGTCTCGAAACTCGAGAAGATTCTTTTCCCGATTGTCGTCACCGTGATTGTGAGCCTGATTCTGCCGACTACGGCACCGCTCATCGGAATGCTGATGCTCGGCAACCTGTTCCGTGAGTCCGGTGTTGTGAGACAGCTGACCGATACCGCGAGCAATGCGCTCATGTATATTGTCGTCATTCTGCTCGGCACTTCGGTCGGCGCAACGACCAGTGCGGAAGCCTTCCTGAAGGCGGACACGCTGAAGATTGTGTTCCTTGGCCTTGTGGCCTTTGCCTTCGGAACAGCGGCAGGTGTTTTGCTCGGAAAAGTGATGTGCAAGTTGACAGGCGGAAAGGTAAATCCGCTGATCGGTTCGGCGGGTGTTTCGGCTGTGCCGATGTCCGCACGCGTTTCTCAGAAGGTCGGCGCAGAAGCAGATCCGACCAACTTCCTTCTGATGCACGCAATGGGACCGAACGTCGCCGGCGTCATCGGTACGGCGGTTGCTGCCGGAACCTTTATGGCGATTTTCGGTGTGAAATAAGCGCAGCATGAATTGTCCGAAAGGCGATATACTTGACTCCGTGAATACCGCATGAATGCACGACAGGGCTAAAGCTGCCTTGTCGTGCACAGACTGCGAGCGGTCGCCGGGTTTCGTCGGCCGGATGCTTATCTTTCGCGTGAGACTAGCGCAAGGAGAATATAGATGAATAACGAGAAGAAAAAACCGGTTCAAATTTGTGAGACCGTGCTTCGCGATGCGCACCAGTCCCTCTTTGCAACCAGAATGACGACTGAGGAAATGCTGCCCATCATCGATAAGATGGATGAGATCGGCTATCGTTCGGTTGAATGCTGGGGCGGAGCGACCTTTGATTCCTGCCTTCGTTTCCTGCATGAGGATCCGTGGCAGAGACTGCGTCTCTTGAAGCAGGGTTTCAAGAAGACCAAGCTGCAGATGCTGTTCCGTGGCCAGAATATTCTGGGCTACAACCACTATGCGGACGATGTCGTTGAGTACTTCGTTCAGAAGTCTGTGGCAAACGGTATCGACATCCTTCGTATCTTTGACTGTCTGAATGACCTTCGGAACCTGGAGACAGCGGTTAATGCGTGCAAGAAGGAGGGGGCAGAGGCACAGATTGCCCTCTCTTACACACTGGGTGACGCATATACGCTCGAGTATTGGGTCGGCCTGGCAAAGCGCATTGAAAATATGGGCGCGGACTCCATCTGCATCAAGGATATGTCCGGTCTCTTGACGCCGTATGAGGCGTATGACCTCGTGAAGGCACTTAAGGAGTCGACCAAGCTCCCGATTGACATCCACACGCACTACACCTCCGGTGTCGCTTCGATGACCCTCCTGAAGGCAATCGAGGCAGGTGCGGATATCATTGATACGGCAATTTCGCCGCTTGCTCTCGGAACCAGTCAGCCGGCAACCGAGGTTCTGGTACAGACCTTAAAGGGAACGCCGCATGACACCGGTCTCGACATTGAGAAGCTCTCGGAGATTGCAAAGTACTTTACCAAGATTCGTGAAAAGTATATTGCCAACGGTCTTCTGAGTCCGCGCCTCCTCGGCGTTGACATTAACACATTGCGCTACCAGGTGCCGGGCGGCATGCTCAGCAACCTTTTGAAGCAGCTCACCGAGGCGCACAAGGAAGATTTGCTTCCGGATGTGCTCGAAGAAGTTGCGCGCGTTCGTAAGGACTTCGGTGAGCCGCCGCTGGTTACGCCGTCCTCTCAGATTGTCGGTACGCAGGCTGTGATGAATGTCCTTCTGCAGCAGCGCTATAAGATGGTGCCGAAGGAGTCCAGAAAGCTTGTTATGGGCGAGTTCGGTCAGTCTGCTCGTCCGGTGGATCCGGAAATTCAGAAGCAGATTATCGGGGATGAGGCACCGATTACCTGCCGTCCCGCGGATTTGATTCCGCCGCAGCTCCCGAAGTTCGAGGCTGAGGTGGGACCGTGGAAGCAGCAGGAGGAGGATGTGCTCTCGTATGCACTGTTCCCGCAGGTCGCACTTGATTTCTTCAAGTATCGGCAGGCGCAGCAGAGCGGTGTGGATATGAATAAGGCGGATACGGCAAACGGTGTTTATCCGGTGTAATTAAGAGTAACGAAAACGACTGCCGCTCCGGAGTGTTTTCTTCGGCGCGGCAGTTTTCTGCATGCTTTGACATATAAGGGGGAAATAAAGCGCAGTGAACGGAAAAAGAGCAAAGCGGATTGCGCAGGCCGCAATTCTGGCACTCAGCTTGTTGACACCGTTTTTACCGACGCAGGTGTTACAGAGTTTGGCCGCACAGAAGGCCGATGCGGCATTTGAACAACAGCTTGCGGCGGAAGGTTTTCCGGAGTCCTACAAACAGAAACTCAGAGAACTCCATGCAAAATATCCGAATTGGGAGTTTAAAGCGTATCAGACAGGACTCAGTTGGCAGGAAGTGGTGCGAGAAGAGAGCAAACTCGGCAGAAATTTAGTTCATACCACGAGTAAGGACAGTTGGAAGTCGAAAGATGCGGCTGCCTACAATGCCTCAACCAATACCTGGAAAGGCTTTGATACGAGTGCCTGGGTTGCGGCGAATCCCGATATTATCGGGTATTACATGGATCCCAGAAACTTTTTGGACGGTCGCTACGTTTTTCAGTTTCAGACCCAGGGCTATGACCCCGCGAGTCAGAATGCGGAGGGGGTCCGCATGCTGGCGGCAAATTCTTTCCTGACCGAAAGCGGAGCAAGTATTGTCGGAAGCCGTTCTGCGGTCGAAAATCAGAGCAGTTCCGCGGACAGCGGTATTTCAGAGGCAACGAAGGTCGCCGGTGCAAGCGGTAAGAGCCCGAGCGCAGTCCTCTGGGCGGCGCCGGGAACCCCGCGGGACAGCGAAAACGTACAGGTCGGCGAGGCACCTCTCTCCGAGCAGGAACAGCAAAGTCGTGCTGCGGCAAACGGAAGTAGACCTGCTGTGCCAACGCGCGGCGAGACAGCTACGAAGCAAGAAGAGCGTGCAATCGGTGTGCTTGCGGGGGCACCGCGTGACCGCCTTGCAGCATCCGAGGCGGTGCAGGGCGAAAGTGTTTCGGATGCGGAGTCTTCGGCAGAAAATACCGATCCGGCTTACGGAGAAGTACAGCCGGTGGATGTAGACGCCTCTGCTTCCGGGCTTTCGGATGTCTCTACGGGTGAGGAAGCGGAGACAGAGACAGTTGCCGTCGATGCGACGGAAACCTCGCGACTCGAAGAAATACATCCGTATGATGTCTCGGTCGAGGGAGACGCGGAGAGTCAGCGTATCGAGGCAGATATCCAAGGTGTCATTCGCCGCGGTGCAACCGGAGCTTCGCAGAACAGCACGACTGCCCAGTCCGGAGGTTCCGGCGGCGGCGGAACGGTATCGGGTGACGGCAGCGGCTCCAATCCGGCCGGTGTCGACTATATCTCCACCATTATGGATGCTGCAAACAGTTCGGGTGTGAATCCCTATGTGTTGACGGCGATGCTGATCCAGGAACAGGGAAGAGCCGGGGGCAGCGGCCTGATCAGCGGAAAGAATCCGAAATATCCGGGGTTTTATAACTATTTTAATGCACAGGCTTTTCAGGATGGCGATAAGACGCCGACCGAGCGCGGTCTCTGGTGGGCCAGCCTTGTGGATGCAACTTACGGAAAGCCCTGGAACACACCGGAGAAGGCTATCGTCGGCGGCGCAAAGTATTACGGCGACAACTACCTGAAGAGCGGACAGGACACCTTCTACCTGAAGAAATTCAACGTAACGGAGAAGGGGCGCTACGAGCATCAATACATGACCAATGTGCAGGCAGCTGCGGAAGAGGGCAGAAAACTCGGTGAAGCTTATACCGAGGATTTCAAACAGAAGAAACATACCTTCCGCATTCCGGTCTATCAAGATATGCCGGAGAGTGCGGCAGCTCAGCCGAATTGACAACTGTAAGAGCGGGTACTTGCCCGCTCTTTTTTGTGCAGATCTTTTTTGTGCGGAGATTTAAAGTCTAGCAAGGACATCGAGGGACTGAAAACAAGTGCGGCAGTACGCAATCATGAAGGCCTATTCGGAAACGGTGAATATTATGCTTCCAAGGTAGTCATCGAGGCCATGCTTCAAGTACTGGAGTTCACCCGGGATTCGTGTTAGAATGAGATGGATTTAGTTTCCCCTGAGTGGGACGGAAAGAGAGGAAAGGACAGAATGAAGCGAGGAAGCGTGACTCGAGCTTTTGTCTGCGGCGCAACTGCCGCGATGTTCAGCGCTCTAATTCAGCTGAGTGCCTTTGCGCTGAGCGCAAACATTCAGTTTTCTGATCCGAGCACCAAGGTGGGAGAAGAGTTTACGGTCTCCATGCATGTACAGGGTGACGGTGTCATTGCAACTACGGACATTGCTCTCGGCTACGACAGCGAGAAGATGGAATTTTTGAGCGGCGATAGCGCGAGCGGCAGCGGCGGCGAAATCAGCGTAAAGAGCAGCGGCAGCGAAGCGGATGTCTATTACAGCCTGAAATTCAAGGCGCTTCAGGAGGGTACGGCTTCCGTTCAGGTTAAGAGTGCAAAGCTCGAAGACGGAAGCAGCCAGGCGGCGACGATTGCGCATCAGGGCAGCGCAGCGGTGACAATTGCTGCAGGGGCGGCGAGTGAAGCGGCAGCGGATGGCAGCGCAGCCGAGACAGCCGCGGCGCCGACGGAGGCAACCGGACCTCTCAGCAGTCTGAGTCTGAACCCGGGTAGCTTGAATCCGGACTTCAGTGCCGGCAATACCGCTTACACCGCTGTGGTCGGCGAAGATGTAACGCGCATTGCGGTCACGGCTGTTCCGGCAGCGGAAGGCGCTAAGGTCAATGTGAGCGGCAACGAAAATTTAAAACTCGGTGAAAATACGATTCAGGTAGCGGTTGTCGGCAGTGATGACAGTGCGCTCGGAACTTATACGATTACGGTGACCAAGCAGGAGGGAGCAACGCCGGAGACTGCGCCGATCGAAGACAGCGAACACGTGACCATAGGCGGAACGGTATACAGCATTGCCGAAACCTTTGATCAGACGCTGCTTCCCGCCGGTTATGAAAGCGAGAACTTCATCTACGGAAATCGAAGCGTACAGGCCGGAAGAGGACCGGATGAGCACCTACACCTTCTTTATCTGTTTGCGGAGGGAGGCAGCGGTAATCTCTATTTCTACGATGACACCAGCAGAAGTTGGTCGCCCTATGTACAGGTTGGAGCCACCGCCAAAGCAGTTTCCGTGGTTCCGCTTGCGGAGGGAGTTGCGGCCCCGGAGGGGTTGGTGGTGCAGCAAGTCACGCTGAACGGAAAATCAGTGGACGGCTACATCGGTCAGAAAGATCAGGGACAGAATTATTGTGTCTTTTACGGCATGAATGCCAAGGGTGAAAAGGGCTTTTATCGTTTTGACTTAGTTGAGAAGACCCTGCAGCGTTATTTCCCGGGCGACGGCCCCGGTCAGAATACGGCCGAACTCTTACGGGCGCAGTATAAGGTTTCGCATCGTAAGATCGTGGGACTCACCGTTGCGCTTGTGCTTGCCATTGCCGCTGCGGTCTATGCTTTTTTGCGCGGCGGGCGTAGAAAGTCCCCGGATCTCGTTGAGAGAGAGCGGCGGAGAGCGGAGCGAAGAGCCGCACGTGAGGCGGAAGAGCAGTTGCGTCGCCAAGAGGAAGAAGCACTTCGTCAGACAGCGACAGAAGAAGTAGAGACCCATACCGAAGAAGTGGTTTCGGGAGAAGCGACCGCACAGGATATTGCGGAACAGAAAACCGTCCCGTTCGGCGAGGCACAGAAAGCGGTTCTCGAGATGGGGGAAACGGCAGGGACGGATCAAACTGCGGAGGATTTGGGGCCGACACGTGTACTGCCGCAGCTCAATATGAGCGAACAGGTGAGAGAGACACTCGAAGAAGCGCGTAGCACGGCGGATGAAATCACCGCGCAGGCAAAGTCTGTGAGCGGTAAAAAGAACGCTGCGGACGAGGGCGTTTTTGAGAATATCGAGCTCTGAGCGGAACGTTAATGAAAGGAAAGAGCGGGGGGACTTCGCAAGATGCGAGGTACCCCGCTTTTTTTCTTCGGAGAACTTGTGTCTTCGTCGCATTGACGGGAACTGTAGGCTGTTATATAATTAATGTAACAGTTTGAGCAGAGAGGTGTGGATATGAAGTTATGTATTGATTTTAACAGCGATGAGGCTTTTTATATCCAGCTGATCAACCAGATTATACTTGGAATCGCGATGGAGCAGTTTCAGGAGGGGGATTCCCTCCCTTCGGTGCGACAGATGGCGGATTTGGTCGGAATCAATATGCACACGGTTAACAAGGCTTATAACATTTTGCGCCAAGAGGGCTTCATCAAACTGGATCGGCGGAGAGGTGCCGTCATCTCCATCGATATGGACAAACTTCGTGTGCTGGAGGACATGAAACGAGAACTTTCGGTCTGTCTTGCGCGCGGGATTTGTAACGGAGTGAGTCGTGATGAGGCTCACCAGCTGGTCGACGGCTTGTACGACGCTTTCAGTAAATGTGAAGCGGAGGAGTGAGCAATGTTATGTGAGCGATGCAAAAAACGAGAGGCGACCATTCTTTACCGGGAATTCGGAACGAACGGGGAGAAGACAGAACTTCGGCTCTGTGAGTCCTGTGCGCGGAAGATGAATATCGGAAGCGACCTGGCTGATTTTGAGGACGATCTTTCCTTCGGGGTTATGTTGTCAGCCTTTTTTACCGGACAGAGCGAAGAGAAGAAAGTGGATTATGACCGAGTGATTTGTCCGGACTGTAAGACACGCTACACGGACTTCGTGAGACAGTCGCGTTTCGGCTGTCCGAGCTGTTATGAAGTGTTCGATGTGCTGATGCGCGATAACATCAAACAGTTACAGGGGTCCGATATTCACAAAGGGAAACGTCCCAAGTACGGCCTTCGCATGCGACCGGAATCCGAGGCGCGAGAAATGGCGGTCAACGAGGGCAGCGAGAAAGAGACCTCCGTTGCACCTGCCTCATCACCCGAAGTAGAGAGACGCATTCAGATTCGCGGTTTGCGAGTTCAATTGAATGCGGCCGTCCGCGAGGAGAATTATGTCCGCGCAGCGGGAGATTCGTGACCGGATACGAGCTTTGGAGAAGGAGGACAGCGATGCTTAAGTGGTATGAGCAGGTCAAGATGGATCCGGGCAAGTATTATGTATCGAACCGGATTCGTCTTGCCCGCAATTGGTCGGAGTATCACTTTCCGCGACGGCTTCGAAATGACGAGGCGAGTGAAATGGTTCAGCGCATGCGGGATGCCCTTCAGGAACTCCCGATGCAGCAGCATGAGAATGTGCGTGACTGTCTCCTCACCGAAGTTCCCGAGGTTCGTCGTATGGCCATGCGCGAGCGCCGTGTGCTGAGTTCCAGTATTTTGGAGCGCAAAGCACCGGTCGGACTTTTTTTATCGGAGAGCGAGAATCTTTCGTTGGTGTTAAACGGGGATGACCACATCCGACTCCAGCTTATGGGGCCGAATCTCGGAATGGAAGAGCTCTACCGGAATATCGATCGGCTGGATGACTTTATGAACCGTCAGTTTGAGTACGCGTTTGACGCGCATTACGGCTATCTCACTTCTTTCCGACCAATGTCGGCACGGGAATGCGCGCAAATATCGTTCTGCATTTGCCGATGCTCGCGCAGAGCAAGCAGTTTCCGAAGCTTTTAGAGTCCCTAGGGCAATTCGGCGTCAATATCCGCGGGGTCTACGGCGACGGTAAGGAAAATCACGGTGCGCTCTTCGATCTCAGCAATGCGCGCACACTCGGCGTCTCCGAGCAGGAAATCATGAACTTGGTCAAGAAGACCGCAATGCAGTTAAACAGTGAAGAGGAAAAACTAAGAACTTATTCCATCGAATCCAATCGCCTGGAACGAACGGATGAGGTGTTCCGCGCCTACGGCTTTTTGAAGTATGCAAGAAGGGTCAGCATACGCGAGGCTCTTCGCAATCTTTCGGCGGTCATGGCCGGAATTACGGACGGACTTGCGAAGACCGAACAGGAATTGAGTATCTATGCGCTGTATCTCGGAGTACAGCCTTCCAATTTGATTGCAGCGGAAACAGAGCCGGTCGATCGGGAAAAAATAGATATTCTCCGCGCAAATTATCTGAGAAGGATGTTGCCGGAGTTGATTGAGCGCTGAGTAACGCAGCGTGTAACAGGAGGGAGTTTGTATGGCAGATTATTTTACCGAGCAGGCGCAGGAAGCACTGGAATACGCACACCGCGCGGCAGAGGAACTGCATAATAGTTATATCGGAACGGAGCATTTGCTCCTAGGACTTGTACGTCAGGGCAGCGGTGTGGCAGGACAGGTTCTCATTGAAAACGAGGCGACGGAAAAGCGTGTTCTTGCGCTGATGGACAAAATGTTGGCTTCGGTGGAGCGCGTAAAGCTCGCGGAAGAACCGAAGTATACACCGATGTCGCGCAGGGTTTTGGAGTACAGCAAGTCGGCTGCGGAGCGCTTTCAGGCGCCGCAGGTCGGAACGGAACACATCCTTCTCGCTATTTTGAAGGAAAAGAACTGTGTTGCGAGCAAGTTGCTCTACACGATGGGCGTTAACATTCAGAAGCTCTATGTGGATTTGATGCGCGCAATGGGAGAAAAGCACAGTCCTGAGGATATTCCGCAGCAGATGCAAGGCGGACAGCACAGCATTTCGGCGGCACCGACACCGACGCTCGATCAGTATTCGCGCGATCTCACGGAGTTTGCGCGCCAGGGCAAGCTGGATCCGGTCATCGGAAGAAGCGTGGAGATGCAGCGTGTTATGCAGATTTTGAGCCGCAGAACCAAGAACAATCCCTGCTTGATCGGTGAGCCGGGGGTCGGTAAGACCGCAGTGGTCGAGGGACTGGCGCAGCTCATTGTAAACGGTGAAGTTCCCGAGACCTTGGCGGAGAAGCGTCTGGTAACCCTGGATCTCTCCGGTATGATTGCGGGCTCCAAGTACCGCGGTGAGTTCGAGGAACGTATTAAAAAGGTATTGCAGGAAGTGATGCAGGCCGGAAATGTACTGCTCTTCATCGATGAGATTCACACAATCATCGGTGCCGGCTCCGCAGAGGGCACCATGGATGCAAGCAATATTTTGAAGCCCTCGCTTGCGCGCGGCGAATTGCAGCTGATCGGTGCGACGACGATTGAGGAGTACCGGAAGCACATTGAGAAAGATGCTGCGCTTGAGCGCAGATTCCAGCCGATTACGGTTGAGGAGCCTTCGGAGGAGGAGTCCGTGCGCATTCTGGAAGGTCTGCGCCCGCGCTATGAGGCGCATCACAAGGTGAATATAACCGATGAGGCAATCAAGGAGGCTGTACAGCTTTCGGCGCGCTATATTTCCGATCGTTTTCTGCCTGACAAGGCGATTGACCTCATCGATGAAGCCGCGTCCCGCCTGCGACTTGCGGATTACGCGGAGCCTGCGGAAATCAAAAAGCTCTCCGAGGAGATTACCAAGCTCGAGAGCCAGAAGGAAGAGGCAGTGCGCGCGGAAGAATTTGAACGCGCAGGGCAGCTGAAGAAGCGCCAGGAAAAGAAGGAAGAGAAGATCAGCAAAATCAAAGAAGAGTGGACCAAGGCGAGACGGGAGCGCAAGCTGATTGTCGGTGAGAATGAAGTCGCGGATGTGGTTTCGCTCTGGACCAGAATTCCGGTCAAGAAGCTTACCGAGGAGGAGAATGAGCGCCTAAAGAAATTGGAGTCTATCCTTCACGAGCGCGTGATCGGTCAGGAAGAGGCGGTGAGTGCGGTATCGCGCGCAATTCGCCGCGGTCGAGTCGGTCTCAAAGACCCGCACCGCCCGATCGGCTCCTTCCTCTTCCTCGGACCTACCGGTGTCGGTAAAACCGAACTTTCGAAGGCGCTCGCCGAGGCGATGTTCGGTACCGAACAGGCATTGATCCGTGTCGATATGAGTGAGTACATGGAGAAGCATTCGGTTTCGAAGATTGTAGGTTCGCCGCCCGGCTATGTCGGCTACGAAGAGGGCGGCCAGCTCTCGGAGAAGGTGAGACGGAATCCCTACTCGGTTATTCTCTTTGATGAGATCGAGAAGGCGCATCCGGACGTGTTCAATATCCTTCTTCAGGTGTTGGACGACGGACATATCACGGATTCACAGGGCAGAAAGATTGATTTTAAGAATACCGTGCTCATTATGACGAGCAACGCAGGAGCCTCCCGCATCATTGCGCCGAAGACCCTCGGATTTGCTGCGCAGGAGAACAAGGAGACCGACTACAAGAACATGAAGGGCGGCGTAATGGATGAGGTTCGTCGTCTCTTTAAGCCGGAATTCTTAAACCGCATTGATGAGATTGTGGTGTTCCACCAGTTGGATCGCGACAATATGAAGCAGATTGTGGACATCCTGCTTCGAAACATCGAGAAGCGCAGTGAGAATCAGATGGAAATCAAACTTTCCTTTGATGACAGTGCACGCGAGTTTCTGATTGAGAAGGGATACGACCCGAAGTATGGTGCGCGTCCGCTCCGCAGAGCCATTCAGAACGAACTGGAGGATAAGCTCGCGGAGGCTATGCTGGACGGGAAGGTAAAGGCCGGCGATCAAGTGACGGTCAGCTGCCCTGCTGTTCTCGAAGGGGAAGAGACGAGCCTTGCGTTTGAGACCAAGCGGAAACCCAAGCGGAAGACAGTGGTCAAGAAGGATCAGGTGAACGATTGAAGCGGAGCACAGCTTATTTGCACCGAATGCGGATACGAGTCGCCGAAGTGGGCGGGGCAGTGCCCCGCCTGCAAGGCGTGGAATACCCTGGTAGAAGAACCGACGGGCGCCAGGGAGAAAACTCGCGCTAAAATGCAGGCAGGGCGCTCGGGCGTGCCGGTCCCGGTACATTTAAGCGAAATCGATGCCGCGCGGGAGTTACGCATTGACACCGGTTTTTCGGAGTTAAATCGGGTGCTCGGCGGCGGAACGGTTGAGGGCTCTCTCGTTTTGATCGGCGGCGATCCGGGAATCGGAAAATCCACGATACTTCTGCAGGTCTGCAAGAACTTTGCCGGGCTTGGGAAGCGTGTGCTCTATATTTCCGGTGAGGAGTCGTTGCGGCAGATTAAACTCCGTGCGGAGCGCTTAAACGCCTTGCAGGGAGATTTGCGATTTTTGAGCGAGACCAACTTGGATTTAATCCGGGAGTTACTGCTCCGTGAAAAACCTGACGTCGCAATCATCGATTCAATCCAGACCATGTATTGTGATGACATCAGCGCAGCGCCGGGCTCGGTGAGCCAGGTGCGAGAATCGACCAACGCCCTTATGCAACTTGCGAAAGGCAGCGGCATTGCCATCTTTATTGTGGGGCATGTGACCAAGGAAGGGCAGGTGGCCGGTCCCCGTGTGCTGGAGCACATGGTGGATACAGTGCTCTATTTCGAAGGAGAGAAGAGTTCTTCCTATCGCATTCTACGCGCAGTCAAGAACCGCTTTGGCTCCACCAACGAAATCGGCGTCTTTGAGATGACCGAGAGCGGGCTCGAAGAAGTCAAATCCTTCTGCCTATATGTTGGAGGGAAGGCCGCTCGGCGCGAGCGGCGCCGTGGTTGCTTGCTCACTGGAAGGCAGCCGTCCTATTTTACTTGAGGTTCAGGCCCTGGTTACGGAGAGTGCCTTCGGCATGGCACGCCGCACGGCAGCCGGTATCGACTATAATCGCGTGAATCTTCTGATGGCAGTGCTGGAGAAACGGTGTCGCTTGCCCTTGTCACGCTATGATGCCTATGTGAATATTGCGGGCGGTATGCGGATGAATGAGCCCGCGGTAGATCTCGCTGCGGTGATTGCGATCATCTCTTCCTTTCGGGATCGTGCGGTGGAAGCAGACACGGTCATCTTCGGAGAAGTCGGACTCTCCGGAGAAGTGCGTGCGGTGCCCCTCGCCGAATACCGCATACGCGAGGCGGCAAAGCTCGGTTTTACGCGCTGTATCATGCCGAAATCCAATGCGGAGAAGTGTAAGGCGGTAGAAAACATTGCGTGTTGCGGTGTCTCAAGTATTCAGGAGGCCATGCATTTACTTTTTTAAAAGAATTTTTCGGAAATACTTGACGCAGAAAGAAGGAGCGGATATAATAGCCCCTGTGCTTAAGAGCGTGCTCTTAAACCACAGAGGAATAGTTCAGTGGTAGAACGTTGGTCTCCAAAACCGAAGACGGGAGTTCGAGCCTCTCTTCCTCTGCGAACGGATGGCAAGCAGTCAATGCTTGCCATCTTTTTTTTTATGTGCATAGCAAGATACGCATATTTTGCGCTAAAATACGAGAAGAACAGTATGGTTTCGTGATTATACCAATGAATACAATCCAAATACAAAATTGTGTGGGGATAATACATATTACTTTGCGGTAATTTGTGTATATTTCTGTGCACTAACACGAGTGCACCTTTGCGGCAGTGAAATTTGCATCGTAGAGTGCCTGACATTTTGACGCCATATTTTTGCGATAAATTCTTAATAAAATTCAAGACAGCTTGAAAAGCCATAATGTGAATGACATACTACCTTCGAAATCCTGCATCTTCTGCATCTTCAAAATCTTGTGGAAGTACGAGGTAAGATAATACGATGAGAAAAGATATGAATTTGTGGCTTCGGAAGTATGTGCAGCGTCACCGTGCGGTTTTGGTTATCTCCTGTATGGTGGGGGTATTCCTGATTCTGCCCTTTGGTCTGCGCAGTATGTGGGCGACGGGTAAAAGGCCGGCGCTTGAAAAGACTGCGGAGGATATCGTGCGTGAGACAGTCGCTGCACAAATCACCGCAGAGAGCAGCGAAACGCCCAGTGTCTCCGCATTTATGCTGCGTGCAAGTAGCGCAGGCTGGCAACAGACGGCAGCAGGCTGGATTTATCTCAATGCCTCCGGCGAACGAGAGACAGGGACTTGGATTGTCGGAGAAGACGGATGCTATTACTATGTCAATGCGGCCGGCATCATGGAATACGGGGAGATTCTTCGAATCGACGGAGAACGCTATCACTTTGCTGCGGACGGCAGCATGAGTACAGGGCGTTTCTACCGGGGAGAATATGAGTACTTGCATCACCGAGCGGTGCTCTTTATCGAAACAGCTGGGTACAGGACGGCGAAAATTGGTGTTATGTCGACGGCCTGGGGCGTATCCTGAAGGGTGGCATGACTCCGGATTCCTACTATGTGGACGAGCGGGGCTATCTGATTGCTGCGCCGGGATCCCGCTTTGAGGGCTTCACCTATGAGAATGACGGGGCACATCAGCTCTATCTCAATTTGGGAACGGCGGATATCATTCACAGCTACTTAAAAACGCGAGGTTGGACAGAAACCGCAATTGCGGGGCTTCTCGGAAACTTCCAACAGGAAAGCGGCATTAATCCCGCGCTTGAGGAGGCCGGAAGCCATAACGGTTACGGACTCGGGCAATGGAGCTTTGAGCGCCGTGTTCGCTTGGAGGCATATTGCAGAGAGCGGAATAAGCCATATGATGACTTACTGACCCAGCTGGAGTTCTTATTGCAGGAACCCGGGGAGAGTGAGTTTGTAGCGCGCTATGCGAGAACCGATTGGAGTTCTCCGGCAGCAGCCGCGATTGAATGGGGAATCAGTTGGGAGCGTTATAACCTCGCGGATCTCTCGATGAGTCGTGTGCGCATTCCCTATGCCGAAGCGTATTATGCGCATTATGTGCATGGGGTCTCTTTCTTGGTCTCGAGTACAAAGTATGAGGAGCCGAAGGCCTTGATGGAAGTGGCTAGTGCCGCAAACGCCGAAGCTAAGACAGCATCGACGGAGACCGAAGCACCGGTCGAGCAGAGCGGAGAGACTGTGCCCGCTGAGGAAAGTGCGAGTTCCGCGGAGACAAAGGCGGAAAATAAAGCGGAGAGCAGTTCCGCTGCAGCGCTTGAGGAAGATGATAGGAGGAAAATCGGCTTTACTTCCGGCGGCGGTTCCGGCAGCGTGGTTCGCAAGGTAAAGGAGGCTACGTTTTCCGAGACAGAAGCGAATCGTGGACCGGGCTTCAGAGAAGATGAACAGGCCACGAGTGCGGAGACAGAGGGGAACGAGTAAGTCACGACTCACAAAATATTCACACATTTTCACTTGCCATGCCGAATAATCAGTGATATAATTCCGTCAATCTTAAGAAACATTCCTAAGATTGCTAATAGGAGATTCAATCATGCAAGAGAGATATATTAAATTAAATTCGGTCGAGGATATCAAAACCTTCGTCCGTGCTGCCGAAAACTGTCCTTTTGATATCGATGTGAACTACAATCGTGTTTATATCGACGGAAAGTCCTTCCTCGGACTGATGGGGATGGATCTCAATCAGATTTTACGGGTGCAGTTCAGCGGTAACGACGCGGCCTTTGAAGCAATGCTTGAGGGCTTTGCCGCGGGTAAGAACAGCGCGGCCTGAGATAAAGAAGGAGCGAAAGCTCCTTCTTTTTTACATTGACTTGTGTTCTATATGTAGTATAATAAGTACATAATATCTCGGAGGTGGAAGAACATGGAAAACAAACAGGGCAGCTTGTCGATACACAGCGACAACATCTTCCCAATCATCAAAAAATGGCTGTATTCCGATCACGATATCTTTGTGCGTGAGCTGGTTTCAAACGGTTGCGACGCCGTTACCAAGTTAAAAAAGCTTGCACTGATCGGGGAATATCAGGCACCGGAGCAGGAGCGCTATGAGATTCGGGTGGAGGTAAGCTCGAAGGAGCGGCGCATACGCTTTACGGACAACGGTGTCGGCATGAGTGCGGACGAGATTGAAAAGTATATCAACCAGATTGCGTTTTCCGGCGCCCGGGATTTCATTGAGACTTATAAGGATAAGGCGAATGAGGATCAGATTATAGGGCACTTCGGCCTCGGTTTTTATTCGGCATTTATGGTTGCCGATCGCGTTGTAATTGAGACCAAGTCTTACCGTGAAGCAGAGGGAGCTGTGCATTGGGAGTCCGAGGGCGGAACCGAGTACAGTATGCAAGACGGCATGCGCAGCGAACACGGAACCGAGATTACCCTCTATCTCTCCGAAGAGAGCCGTGAGTTTTCGGAGCTTCCGCGCGTAAGAGAAGTGCTTGAAAAGTACTGCGGCTTCATGCCGGTTGCCATCTATCTCACGGATGCGGATGCCGCACCCGAGACAGAACTCATCGATCCGGATGAGAAGAGAGAGGACGATGTGGTTCTTGAGACCGTGCGGGAAGAGGCAGAGGTCGAAGAAAGATCAATGAGGACGGCAGTAAAGAGCTTGCAGAGCTTACCCCGGCGCGGGAGCGCCTGAAGATTCAAAAGCGCTTACAGCCGGTGAACGACACCGATCCTCTCTGGAAAAAGCATCCGAATGAGGTGAGCAAAGAGGAGTACGAGGCGTTTTACCGCAAGGTTTTCATGGATTATCGCGAGCCTCTCTTCTGGATTCATCTCAATATGGATTATCCCTTCCGTCTGCAGGGCATTTTGTATTTCCCGCACATTGAGCTCGAGTATGAAGCTGCGGAAGGTAAAATCAAACTATTCAATAACCAAGTTTTCATTGCGGACAACATCAAAGAAGTGATTCCGGAGTTCCTTTTGCTTTTAAAAGGTGTGATTGACTGCCCGGATCTTCCGCTCAACGTTTCTCGTTCAGCTCTGCAGAATGACGGCTTTGTCAAGAAAATCAGCGCCTATATCACGAAGAAGGTCGCGGAAAAACTGACCGGTATGTGCAAGACGGATCGTGAGAACTATGAGAAGTATTGGGATGATATTGCCCCCTTTGTCCAGTACGGCTGCCTCAAAGACGAGAAGTTTGAGGAGAAGGTAAAGGATGCTGTGCTCTTTAAGAATCTCGAAAAGAAGTATTTGACGCTGGAAGCTTGCCTCAAAGAGAATGAGGAGCGCTTTCCGAACCGCATCTTCTATGTGACGGATGAAAAGCAGCAGAGAAGCTATATCGATCTTTTCAAGAGCCAGAATATTGACGCGGTTATTTGCCTCACGCCATTGATATGCCGTTCATTCAGAGCCTCGAAGCAAAGAATAAGGACTTAAAATTCCTTCGAATCGACGCGGATTTAAACGAGGCTCTGTGCGAGAAAGAAGAAGCTGCGGATGAAGCGAGTGAGACCAGAGAAAAGGCGCTTGCTTCGGCGGTGCAAAAGGCCATCGGTGAGGCGGCTCCGCAAGTGAAACTTGAAAGCTTTAAAAACGCGGAGGTTGCGGCAATGCTCACTCTCTCTCCGAGGAATCCAGACGCATGCAGGACATGATGCGGCAGTACGGCATGGCTGACAGCGAGGGAATGTTCGGTGCGTCCGGGGCCACGCTTGTCTTAAATCGTAAGCATCCGCTGGTGAAGTACTTACAGGAGCAGGTTGTGGTGCGAGACGGCAGCGAAGCTGAGGAGACAGCACACGAACATGCGGAAGTCGAAGTGCATGAAAGCGCGGAGCGTAAGCCAAAAACCAAGGGACTCACAAAGCAGCTCTGCGAACAACTCTACGATCTTGCCTGCATTCAGCAGGGCACACTCAGTCCGGAGCGAATGAAGGCATTTATCGAGCGCAGCAATGCACTGATGGAAGCACTTACAAAATAAACTTGTGCTTTTCCTTGCCTTTCGGATACAAACGTGATAGAGTTTAAACGTACATAGGTAAACGACAGAAGTGTGGGCCGGGCGGTCCACACTTTTTATGTCATGCTGAGAAGGAGGTTTTCTTTGGGAAAGCGCGAAGGCTATGTGGAGCGTACCGAGAACTTTCTCGCTGCGCTGCAGAATGAGAAAGCATTTGAAGTGGTGGACGTCGATTATGTGAGGGAGGCGGGCACATGGTATCTGCGCATTCTCTGTGATATGCCGGGCGGCATCGGAATCGAGGATTGTGCGGAAATCAGTCGCGCAGTCTCCGCTTGGTTGGATCGGGAGGATTTTATTCCCGAAGAGTATATTCTTGAGGTGAGTTCGCCGGGGCTTTCGCGAAGTCTGAAAAAAGAGAAAGATTTGGTGCGCGAGCAGGGCAAAGATGTGGAAGTAAAACTCTTTAAGGCCAAGGACGGTCAAAAGGAGTTTTCGGGCGTATTGCTCGGTCACACGGAAGATACGCTGACAATTGAGACTGAAGAAGGCGAGAAGAGCTTTCTTCGCAGTGAAATCGCAGGCATACGCCTGGCGCCGAAATTCTGAGAGCATAGGGGAGGACACGACAAAGATCATGAAAAAAACAAGTAAAGAGCCGATTGAGAGCGGCAATGAGCTGAAGGAGGCGATTGAGCTCCTCGAGAAGGAAAAAAATATCAGCAAAGACTCCTTGCTCGAAGCCATTCAAAATTCGCTGCTCAGTGCCTGCAAGAATCACTTCGGTACCTCTGACAACGTAGAGGTTATCATGGATCCGGACAGTTGCCGCTACCGCGTCATTCAGAAGAAAATCGTAGTAGAGGAAGTTCCGGAGAAGGTGCGCGCGGAAGAGAAGGCGATGTATATTTCTCTTGCGGAAGCGAAGATGATCGATCCGAAGTACGAACTTGAAGACATCGTACCGATGGAAGTTAAGTCGAGAGAATTCGGGCGCATTGCGACGGGCATCGCAAAGAACGTGATTTACAGAAAATCCGTGAGGAAGAGCGCAAGGTCATTTATAACGATTATTTTGAAAAAGAACATAATCTGGTGACCGGCGTCGTACAGCGCCTTAATGTGAACGGCAACGGAATTTCCGTGAGCCTCGGCAAGTGTGACACCGTGCTGCCGGAGTCGGAGCAGGTAAAGGGCGAGATTTTCCGTCCGACCGATCACATCAAACTTTATGTGGTCGAGGTGAAAGACGCGCCGAAGGGGCCTCGCATTTCTGTTTCGAGAACGCATCCGGATTTGGTGCGCTGCCTGTTCGAGCAGGAAGTCAGTGAGGTTAAGGACGGAACGGTCGAGATTAAAGCCATTGCGCGCGAGGCCGGTTCCAGAACCAAGATGGCGGTCTATTCAAACGATGAAAACGTGGATCCGGTCGGTGCTTGCGTCGGCATGAACTACGCGCGTGTGAGTGCGGTTGTCGATGAGCTGCACGGTGAGAAAATCGACATCATCAAATGGGACAACGATCCTGCGCTTTGATTGAGAATGCGCTGAGCCCGGCGAAGGTTATTCTTGTACTTGCGGATGAAGAGGACAAGGAAGCCATTGTCATTGTCCCGGATTACCAGCTTTCGCTTGCAATCGGCAAGGAGGGACAGAATGTCCGCCTTGCGGCAAAGCTGACCGGTTATAAGATCGATATCAAGTCGGAGACCCAGGCGAGAGATGAGGGACTCTTCGAGGAGTACGGCATCGATTACCAGACGGGAGATGTGACAGGCGACGAAGAGGGGCAAACCGGCGAGGAGGCGTGACGCGTGAAACAGGAGACGATGCGCAGCTGCATCGGCTGCGGCGCGAAAAAGCCAAAGAAAGAATTGATTCGTGTTGTGCGGCAGCAGGGTGAGACCGAAAGCGAGATTCGCTTGGATTTCACCGGACGCAGCAACGGCAGAGGCGCTTATCTCTGCCGGGACAATGCATGCCTGAAGCGTTGTCAAAAGACTCGCGGGTTGGATCGCGCGTTTCGGGAGCATGTCAATGACAGTGTTTATGCCGCACTTGAAAAGGAGTTCACAAAACTGAATGAAGGACATGGGGAAGCAGACGGAGCATTTAAAGCTTAAGGTATTGCGCGCACTCGGCATGGCTCAGCGCGCGGGAAGACTCGCCAGCGGCGAGTTCATGACAGAGCGGGAGATTCAGTCTTTTCGCGCGACCCTCGTGATTGTCGCGGAAGATGCATCCGAGCAGACCAAAAAGAAGTTCCGGAATAAGTGCGAGTTTTATGAAGTTCCCTTTGTCTGTTTTTCAACCATGGGGGAGCTAGGAAAAGCAATTGGCAAGGAGCAGCGGGCTTCGCTTGCGTTCTGTGACGAGGGATTCACAAAGGCGGTTCTAGCATTATTAGAACAGATCGGAGGAGAGCAAGATGAGAGTTAACGATCTGTCAAAAGAAATCGGCAGAAGCAACCGAGAGGTGCTGTCCTTTCTGGAAGAGAAGGGCGAGAAAAAAGCACCCATGTCCAATGTGACGGCGGAAGAAGCCGACATGATTCGAAATCATTTTAAGCCGAAAAATACGGAGGCAGTGAGAGTGGATAAAAGCAAGACACAGCAGGATACGGCGGAGAGAGCCGAGATGCAGGGTGAACAGCCCAAGAAGAAAAAGAAGTTTACGGCCGTGTTCCGTCCGGAGAACGCACAACAGATTCGTGTAAAGGGTGCCGCACCGGAGGGAGCAAAGGCTGCTGAAAAGCCGGCACAGGAAAAGCCGGCGGATAAGCCGAAGGATAGTACGGAGAAGAAGGCAGAAAGCGTCGTGCCGCAGCAAAAGAAGAGTGAGGATTCGCGTCCGCCGGTCAAGACTGCGGTTTCGAGCCGCCTGCCGCAGGGTAGAAGTGCGGAGGAAACCAGACTTGCGATTCAGAGCCGTTTGAATGCACTCGGCAACAGCGGACCGCGCAACGGCGGACAGCAGCGCCAGGGCGGCGGTTACGGCAATCGTAACGGTCAGGGCAACGGCGGTTACGGCAACCGAAACGGTCAGGGCAACGGCGGCTACGGCAATCGCAACGGCCAGGGTGGCGGTTACGGCAACCGCAACGGCCAGAGCGGCGGCGGTTACGGCAATCGTAACGGTCAGGGCGGCGGAAGTTACGGCAACCGCAACGGCCAGGGGGCAGGCGCACGTCCGGGCCAGGGCGGTTTCAGTGCGCGTCCGGGCCAGGGTGGCGGCAGTTACGGAAATCGCGGCGGCGCCCAGGGAGCCTCTGCCTCCGGCGACAGCGCACTGGTGAAGAAGACGGTCTCCAGCAGACCGAATAAGAACAACTTTAAGGACAAGAACGACAAGCGCCATAAGACTGAGGACGGATTCAAGTCCGGCAGCAGAACCGGAAAGGCAACGCGCCATCCGTTCATCATGCCGGAGAAGCCGAAGGCCGAGAAGGTAGAAGAGGAAATCAAGGAGCTGATTCTTCCGGACACCCTCACCATCGGTGAACTCGCAAAGATGATGAAGCGCCCCGCTTCGGATCTCATCAAGAAGCTCTTTGCCAAGGGCGAGATGTACACGATGAATTCCGAGATTGCCTATGAAAAGGCAGAGGAGATTGCGCTCGAGTACGAGATTCTCTGCACGCGCGAGGAGAAAGTAGATGTTATCGAGGAGTTGCTCCGTGAGGACAATGAAGATCCGAACAAGATGGTGCCCCGTCCGCCGGTTGTTGTCGTCATGGGTCACGTTGACCACGGTAAGACTTCGCTTCTCGATGCCATCCGTAAGACTTCGGTCACAAGTCGCGAGGCGGGCGGCATTACCCAGCACATCGGTGCATACCAGGTCAAGGCGCACGACAGACTGATTACCTTCCTCGACACACCCGGCCACGAGGCCTTCACGGCAATGCGTATGCGCGGTGCCGAGGCAACGGACATTGCGGTTCTGGTTGTCGCTGCGGATGACGGCGTCATGCCGCAGACGGTTGAGGCAATCAGCCATGCAAAGGCTGCCAATGTAGAGATTATTGTGGCTGTCAACAAGATGGATAAGCCGGATGCAAACATTGAGCGCGTCAAGCAGGAGCTCATGAAGTATGAGCTGGTTGCGGAAGACTGGGGCGGCGATACGATTATCTGCCCGATTTCCGCGAAGACGCACGAAGGTATCGATAACCTTCTCGACATGATTCTTCTCACGGCAGACGTGAAGGAACTCAAGGCAAACCCGAACCGCAACGCAAGAGGCCTGGTGATTGAGGCACAGCTTGACAAGGGCAAGGGACCCGTCGCCACGATTTTGGTTCAAAAGGGAACCTTGCATGTGGGTGACTATGTCGCAGCGGGTGCTTGCTCCGGTAAGGTGCGTGCAATGCTGAATGACAGAGGTATGCGCGTCAAGGAGGCAAAGCCCTCCACACCGGTTGAGATTCAGGGTCTGAACGCCGTGCCGAATGCAGGTGAAATCATGGTTGCCATGGACACGGATAAAGAGGCGAAGGATTTCGCGGCGACCTTTATCTCCGAGGGCAAGAATAAGCTGATTGAAGAGACCAAGGCGAAACTGTCTCTCGACGATGTCTTCGGGCAGATTAAGGCCGGCGAGATGAAGGAACTTCCGATCATTGTCAAGGCGGATGTGCAAGGTTCTGTCGAGGCAGTCAAACAGTCGCTTTCCAAGCTTTCGAATGACGAAGTGCAGGTTAAGGTGATTCACAGCGGTGTCGGTGCGATCTCCGAGTCGGATGTGGCGCTTGCGAGTGCAAGTAACGCGATCATCATCGGCTTCAATGTGCGGGCGGATGCGACGGCTAAGTCGACCGCGGAGCATGAGCAGGTTGATCTTCGTCTCTACAAGGTCATCTATCAGGCAATCGACGATGTGGAGCGCGCGTTGAACGGAATGCTTGCGCCGGTCTACGAGGAGAAGGTCATCGGACACGCAGAAGTCCGCGCAATCTTCAAGGCTTCGGGCATCGGAACCATTGCGGGCTCCTATGTTCTCGACGGTAAGATTCAGCGCGGCTGCAAGGCACGCATCACGAGAGGCAAGGATCTTATCTTTGAAGGCGATCTTGCTTCGCTGAAGCGCTTTAAGGACGATGTCAAGGAAGTCGCGACGGGTTATGAGTGCGGTCTCGTCTTTGAGAAGTTCAACGATCTTCAGGAGGGCGATCAGGTCGAGGCTTATGCGATGGTCGAGGTCCCGAGGGATAAAGCATGAAAAAGGGAAGTATTAAAAACACAAGAATTAACGCAGAGGTGAGAAAGGAGATTCAGAATGTCGTGATGAACGGCATTAAAGATCCCCGCGTCTCTGCGATGACCACCGTGACCGACGCGCGTGTCACGGCGGATCTTCGGTATTGCACGGTCTATGTAAGCGTGCTCGGCAGTGAAGCGGAGGCAGAGGAGACACTTGCGGGGCTGAAGCGTGCGGCGGGATTTATCCGCAGCGAGCTTGCCCACAGTGTGAATCTTCGCATCACGCCGGAACTCAAGTTTGTCTTGGACGAGTCCATGGCTTACGGAGCTCACATAGACAAGGTGTTGGAAGAATTGCATCTTTCCGACACGGAGAAAACAGAAGAGGACTGAATATGGACCAGGTTTTGAAGGAAAAACTCGGACGGGCGCAGACGATTGTTCTGATGGGACATGTGCGCCCCGATGGGGATTGTGTGGGCTCGGTGCTCGCGCTCTACCTTTATCTCAAAAAAAACGAGCCGTCCAAAAACGTCACTGTTTGTCTGGAAAAGCCGCTTGAGAAATTCAAATATCTCAGCGGCTTTTCTGAGATTGTGAGTGACGCGGACGCGGTGCAACACCCGGATCTCGCGATTGCACTGGATGTCTCCGACAAGGGAAGGCTCGGCGGTTTTACGGCCTTATTTGACCGTGCCGCGGATCAGCTGAACATCGACCATCACATCACGAATCCGCATTTTGCGGCGACCACCATCTGCGATCCCTCGGCGAGCTCCACCTGTGAGCTGCTGTATACCCTGCTCGATGCCGAGCGTATCGATGCGGAAATCGCTGCGGCGCTCTATACCGGAATTGTGACAGACTCCGGGGTCTTTAAGTACAGCTCGACTTCACCGCGCACCATGAATATTGCGGCCGAACTCATTGCAAAAGGCATTCCGTTCGGCGAGATTATAGACGGTTCTTTTTACCGTAAGACCTATGTGCAGAATAAAATTATGGGGCTTGCGCTTCTGAATGCCGTGGAAAACGCGGACGGCACTGTGATTTATGCGATTATCTCCGCGGAAGAACAAGCACGTATGGGGACCGTGCATGCGGATCTCGATGGGATTTCCGAGCAGCTGCGCCTCACGGTCGGCGTCAAGTGTGCGGTGCTCTGTTCCGAAATGGAGCCCGGCAGTTGGAAGCTGTCGCTCCGCTCGCTGGAGCCGATCGATGTTGCGGCCATTGCGATGATGTACGGCGGCGGCGGGCATGTACGCGCGGCTGGATGCACCATTGTGGGCAAGCGCCCCGAAGAAATTATGGAGGAAGTGGTTCGCGCGGCGGAGGCTCAAATGCATGTTTAACGGTATCCTGAATGTGCGGAAGGAAAAGGGCTTTACCTCGCACGACGTTGTCGCAAAACTCCGCGGAATTTTGCGGCAAAAAAAAATAGGGCACACGGGAACCCTTGATCCCGCAGCGGAGGGTGTTCTGCCCGTGTGTCTCGGGAGCGCGACCAAGCTGGTGGAATTTCTGACCGACAGGAGTAAAACCTATCGCGCCTCGCTTCTTCTCGGCGTTGAAACCGACAGCCAGGACATGACCGGGACGGTGCTGACCACAAGGGAAGTGCTTTGCGACGAGGAAGCGCTTCGAGCGGCAGCGCAGTGCTTCGTGGGCGGCTACGATCAGATTCCGCCGATGTATTCGGCAAAGAAGCAGGGTGGCAAGAAGCTGGTGGACCTTGCGCGTCAGGGAATTACGGTGGAGCGTCAGGCCCGCCGGGTGGATATTACGGACATTCGCTTTGAGGAAATTGCCCTTCCGCGTGCGGTGATGACCGTGGAATGTGGGAAAGGTACGTACATACGCACCCTCTGCCATGACATCGGTGAAAAACTGGGCTGCGGCGGTGCCATGGAGGCTCTGCTTCGAACAAGGGTGGGCGGTTTTCGATTGGAGGACGCGTACACACTCTCGGAACTGGAAGCTGCGATGCAGGCCGGCGAAATCGAAGATAAGCTTGTTTCAATCGAAGACTGTCTTGCACTCTATCCCGCACGGAAAGCTTTGCCGGAAGCCGATGCCGGACTGAAAAACGGAAATGCAGTGCCGGAGCGTGCAATCGCAGCGGCTTCCGATTCCGAGGGTGCCTTGGTTCGGCTCTATTTGAGCGAAGGGGCTTTTGTCGGCCTGTTTCAAAAAAGAGGCGGACGCTATTGGGCGGAGAAGATGTTCTTGGAGAGAGGTGCGGATTGAGGGACTGGATCAATGTGCGCAGTGTCGCGCTGCCGGAAGACACGGTGGTTGCGGTCGGAAAATTCGACGGTGAGCACCGCGGACATCAGAAGATCATTGCGACCATGCTGGACGTTGCACGGGAGCAGGGGCTGAAAACGGCAATTTTCACCTTCGGGACGCCGCCGGCCGCTGTGGTTTCGGGGCAGCGGCGCCCACAGATTCTGACCAACGAGGAGCGGCGGGAAAAGTTGCACCAGGCCGGCATCGACTATATCGTCGAGTATCCGTTCAACGAAGAAATTGCGGCCATGGACGGAGAGGATTTCGTGCGCGAAATTCTGCTCGGGGCCATGCGTATGCGGGCCATTGTCGGCGGTGAGGACTTGCGTTTCGGAAAAGCCGGTGCCGTGAATGCGATTAAGCTAAAGACGCTCGGAGAGCGCCTGCATTTTTCGGTATACATCATCCCCAAAGAAACAGAGGCGGGAGAGGAAATCAGCTCAAGCTTGATACGTGAGGCTCTTGCGGCCGGAGATATGGAGAAGGCCAACATCCTGCTCGGCATGCCGTATACGGCGGAGGGCGTTGTACAACACGGAAACGGCATCGGAAAGCGCGTCCTCGGTTTCCCGACGGTCAATTTAATGCTCCCGGAGAATAAGCTATTGCCGCGTCGGGGCGTTTACCGCACCGAGACGGTGTTGGAGGACGGGCGCGTGTTTCGAAGCATTACGAATGTCGGTACAAATCCGACGGTGCGACAGGATGGGATGGAACACAAACTGCGTCTCGAAAGTTTTTGCTGGATTTTTCGGGAGAACTTTACGGTGCGCGCATACGCCTCAGATTTCTCAAGTTCATAAGAGATGAGAAGAAGTTTGATTCTCTTGCGGATTTAAAACGACAAATTGAGGCGGATTTGGCAACGTTTGATTGACAGAATACCGGCTTTTGTGCTAGTATTACCGCGTAATTCAGCGCCCAAGGCTATGACTCCGGGATACTCCGCCGCAGCCGCAGTTTTGGGTCAGACTAAGAAAGAAGGAGAACAATTATGATTTCGAAAGAGAAGAAGGCAGAGCTCATCAAGGCATACGGCAGAAAAGAAGGCGACACCGGTTCGCCGGAGGTTCAGATTGCAATTCTGACCGAGCGCATTGCGGAGCTCAACGAGCACCTGAGTGCAAATCCGAAGGATCACCATTCGAGAAGAGGTCTTCTCATGATGGTCGGTCAGAGAAGAAGCCTGCTCGGCTATCTGAAGAAGACGGATCTTGACGGCTACCGCGCTCTGATTGAGAAGCTCGGACTCAGAAAGTAATAAACATAGAACTTTCTTACTCAGGGTGGAATTTGATTCCACCCTGTTATTGTGTATGAAGAAAGTAGTCGGGAATCGGGAGAAGAAGAGGAGAAGACATGAGCAAGGAGTTTAAGAGCTACAGCATGGAACTTGCCGGAAGAACTTTGACGGCAGAAATCGGAAGAGTGTGCGCGCAGGCGAACGGCGCTGTGCTGATGCACTACGGCGATACCGTTGTGCTCTCCACGGCAACCGCTTCGAAGCAGCCGAGAGAGGGGATTGATTTCTTCCCGCTCTCCGTCGAATACAATGAGCGCCAGTATGCTGTCGGCAAGATTCCCGGCGGCTTTATGAAGCGTGAGGGAAAGCCCTCCGAGAATGCGATTCTGACGGACCGCGTCATTGACCGCCCGATGCGCCCGCTGTTCCCGAAAGACTATCGGAACGATGTGACGCTCGAGAATTTGGTGATGAGCGTAGACCCGGATTGCTCCCCCGAGCTCACGGCTATGCTCGGCACCGCACTGGCAGTGACCATCTCCGATATTCCCTTCGACGGTCCCTGTGCCATGACGCAGGTCGGCTTGGTTGACGGCAAGTTCGTATTCAACCCGACCAATGCGGAGAAGAAGAACTCGGAACTGCAACTCACGGTTGCAAGCACCTCCGAAAAGGTCATCATGATCGAGGCAGGTGCAAAGGAAGTTCCGGAGCAGGTTATGATCGATGCGATTTTCGAGGCGGATAAGGTCAACAAGCAGCTCATTGAGTTCTTTGCCAAGATTCGCGCGGAAATCGGCAAAGAGAAGCACAGCTATGCGTCCGCTGCGATTCCGGAGGAACTTTTTGCGGCCATCCGTGAGGTCATTCCGCAGGAGGAGATGGAAATCGCTGTTTTCAACGACGACAAGCAGAGCCGCGATGCGGCGGTCGACAAGCTGACCGAGCGTTGCAAGGAGGCATTTGCCGAGAACGAGGAGTGGATTAAGCTCATTCCGGATGCGATGTATCAGTATGAGAAGAAGACCGTCCGAAAGATGATCCTGAAGGATCACAAGCGCCCGGACGGTCGTCAGATCACCGAGATTCGTCCGCTTGCGGCCGAGATTGACTTGTTGCCGCGCGTCCACGGTTCGGCAATGTTCACGAGAGGTCAGACCCAGATTCTGGATGTCTGCACGCTGGCACCGCTCTCCGAGGTCCAGAAGATTGACGGTCTGGATGTTGAGGTCAAGAATAAGCGTTACATGCACCAGTACAACTTCCCGTCTTACTCGGTCGGTGAGACGAGAGTTTCCAGGGGACCGGGAAGAAGAGAAATCGGTCACGGTGCTCTCGCTGAGAAAGCTTTACTTCCGATGATACCGAGCGAGGAAGAGTTCCCCTACGCGATTCGCTGCGTCTCCGAGACCATGGAGTCGAACGGTTCTACTTCTCAGGCTTCGGTCTGCGCTTCCAGCCTTGCGCTGATGGCGGCCGGTGTTCCGATTGCTCGCCCGGTGGCAGGTATTTCCTGCGGCCTGGTGACCGGAGATACGGATGACGATTATCTGGTGCTCACGGACATTCAGGGTCTTGAGGACTTCTTCGGCGACATGGACTTTAAGGTTGCCGGTACCGAGAAGGGCATCACGGCAATTCAGATGGACATTAAGATTCACGGTCTGACCCGCCCGATTATTGAAGAGGCGATTGCAAAGACCCGAGAGGCGAGAATGTACATTCTGAACCAGATTATGAATCCGGTCATCTCGGAGGCACGCCCGGATGTGAGTCAGTACGCGCCGAAGATTGTGCAGATTAAGATCGATCCGAAGAAAATCGGCGATGTGGTCGGCAAGCAGGGCAAGACCATCAACAAGATCATTGACGAGTTCGGCGTCACAATCGACATCGAGGAAGACGGCAGCGTAAATGTCGCGGGTCTCGACAGAGCGCAGATCGACAAGGCGGTGCAGACTATTAAGAATATCGTGACCGAGATTGAAGAGGGACAGATTTTCACCGGTAAGGTGGTTCGTATTCTGGAGTTCGGCGCCTTCGTGAACCTGACCCCGAACAAGGACGGTATGGTCCATATCTCGAAACTGGCGGACCGCCGTGTCAACAAGGTGGAAGATGTTGTCAACATCGGCGACGAGGTGACGGTCAAGGTCATTAAGGTCGATCCCGTGAAGGACAGAATTGATTTGACCCTCCGTCCCTCCGATCTGAAGGCTGAGGAAAAGCAGAACTAAAAAGGACAGGAATTATGGATAGAGAAGCATATCTTCAGGTATATCGCCATTCTCTGGCACATGTGCTCGCAAAGGCAGTCATTGAAATTTTCGGAAGAGAGAATGTGCAGTATGCGATCGGTCCGCAGATTGCGGATGGATTTTACTACGACTTTGTTTTGCCGAGAAATCTGACCCAGGATGATTTCCCGATGATTGAGAATAAAATGCGCGAGATTCTGAAGCGCAAAGAGAACTGGAGCGTGAAAGAGTATTCCCGTGACGAGGCGCGGGAGCTCTTCCGCGACCAGAAGTTTAAGACCGAACTCATCGACGCGCTTCCGGCGGATGCGAGACTCACTGTCTATTCGACGGGAGATGATTATCAGGACCTCTGCCGCGGACCGCACGTTGAGAATTCGCAGGATTTGCTCGGTGCAGCGTTCCAGATCAAATCGGTTTCCGGCGCTTACTGGCGCGGCGACGAAAAGAGAGACAGCTTGCAGCGCATCTATGTATACGCATTCCCGACCAAGGAGGAGTTGAAAGCACATCTCAACCTGATTCGAGAGGCGCAGGAGCGCGATCACAAGAAGCTCGGCAGAGAACAGGAACTCTTCATGTTCGATGAAACCGCGCCCGGCATGCCATATTGGCTCCCGAGAGGCTGGAAGCTCTACCAGGCACTCTTAAAGTACAGCCGTGAGGTGCAGGCGCGCCACGGTTATACCGAGATTTCCGCGCCCCTCATCAACAATAAAAAGCTCTGGCTGATTTCCGGTCACTGGGCACACTATATCAACAACATGTTCATGGTTCCGGGGATTTCCGGTTGGCTTGCGGCCGATGCCGAGATTCCGGGCGTGCTCGAGAATGCCTCGGAGGAGAGCGGCGAGAAGAAGGCCGTCAAGATTCAGGCGGGTTCCGTGCTCTATAACCGCGAGAACCTTGACACGATGGCCGCGAAGCCGATGAATTGCCCGAATGCGATGCTCACCTTTAAGCGGAAGAATCGCTCTTATAAAGAGCTCCCGATTCGCTATTCGGAGTACGACGTGCTTCACCGCAAGGAGAAGTCCGGTCAGATGAACGGTCTGTTCCGTGTGCAGGAGTTCCGTCAGGACGATGACCACACCTTTGTCGCGGAAAATCAGATTGAGGCAGAGATTGCGGATATCATCAGCATCGCAGACGAAGTTTATTCCACCTTCGGTGTGAGCTATCGCGCGGAGCTCTCTACGCGTCCGGATGACTTCATGGGTGATATTGAAGTCTGGAACCGCGCGGAGGCGGCGCTCAAGAAGATTCTCACCGACAAGTACGGCGAGGGCGGATTCGAAATCAACGAGGGAGACGGTGCTTTCTACGGACCGAAAATCGATCTCCAGATTAAGGACGCGCTCGGAAGAGAGTGGCAGTGCGGAACCATTCAGCTGGACTTCCAGCTCCCGCATAACTTCGGCCTCAGCTATCAGACGGCAGAAGGCGGTACGGCAATGCCGGTCGTCATCCACCGCGCGATTTACGGTTCTCTGGAGCGCTTTATCGGCATCATCATCGAGAACTTCAAGGGTATTTTCCCGTTCTGGCTCTCGCCCTCGCAGGTCGGCATCGTGCCGATTCGTGAGGAGCACAACGAGTATGCAAAGCGTGTCTTTGACCTTCTGCAGAAGAACGGCATACGCGCCGAGGCGGATTACTCCGACCGGAATATGAAGGAGAAGATTAAGAGCTACAAGCAGTTCAAGACGCCGTATATTCTGGTGTTGGGCGATCGCGAGGCGGCGGAACAGACGGTTTCGATCAATGTCCGCGGCTCGAACAAGCAGATTCAGAATGTCCCGCTCTCTGTATTCCTCGACATGTGCGACACACTGAACGAGGAGAGACCGTTGGAGCTTTTCAATGAAGTCCCGGAGGAGTATTCGAGCGAGCAGGCTTAAAGCGTATACAGGCCAAACGCAGTCGTCAATGCGAAACAGCGGCGACGAAATGTGCGAGAAATGAAATGCGTTACACCATAGATTTGTAGTACAGGAACAGTAAAACGGCGGAATCCATGAGGACTTGTTCTCGTGGATTCGTCGTTTTTTGTGTTTTAGTTTTTTTCTATAGAAGAGAAACACCTTTAACAAAGAAAGTTGTACAGCTGTCTAAAAAGTCCTTGCACTTCTCGTGCAGCTGTTGATAAAATATAAAAATACATGAATATAATTATCCTTGTATAACAAAAGGAGCTGAAGTGATATGAGACACCGAAGAAACTGGCCGCAGCGTCTGCTTGCAGGGCTGCTCAGCGCCACCATGCTGACTTTGAATGTTGCAACCACGGTGCCTGCTTACGGGGCGTCATCTGCCGAAGCATATCGGGAAGACGCCGAACTGGTGAATGACTTGGCGCTGTCCAAGGATGCACAGCGTAGGCTTCAGCGTGAATTGCAAAGGAGGTACAATGCGAGTCCTTCCGATGCAACGCCTTCCGATGCAAGCAAAAACATTGCGGAAGCGGAGACGGTAGGAGATATTCTTGCGGGTAATGTTCGCTGGGGGACACCGTCCAATGCCGCGCAAATTTTGCATACAGCATTGGATGGGGTAGAGATTGAAGTTACGGCACCTGCCGGTGTATTGCCGGAGGGAGCAAACCTCCGTGCGCGTCACCTCACGGAAGAAGAAGAAAAAGAAGTGCTCGCCAAGATAGCCGAGCACGCGGATACAGAGGGAAAGACGGCGACTGCCCAATTCCTCTGTGATTTGAGTGTCTTAAATGCAGCCGGTGAGGAAATTCAGCCGGACAGCAGCAAGGGCGCACTTTCGGTCTCTTTCCGAAACGTGAGCATTGTCTCCGCCGAAGTCTCCGATATGGAAACAGATGTCGAAGAGAAGGAGAGCGAAGGTGTCTCCGTGTTACACATCGACGACGAGCTCAATCAGGTTGAAACCCTTGAGGAAGGACTCGACGAAGAACTTCCGATTTTACAAGCTGAGACCGAACGTTTTTCCCCCTTTGCGGTAATCAATTATCGCAGCGGAAGCACAACGCTCGGCATTGACTTTAAGTTGATTGACTATGACGGCGATGCTTCGAGAACCAGCTATAAGTTAAAAGAAGTGACAGTCAAGGATACTGTCGGCAGCGGCATTAGCTCCATCAACTTCGAAGTCGATAACGGCGGAATTTATACCTTGCCGAAAACCGGGACGACCGCTTCCGGTAAGAGTTACCGTACCATTACGGATATCCTGACGAACCATCAGTTTTATCAGATTGTCTTTACGACACCGCTGACCACAGCTGAGGCAAAGGACTTTATTGAACAAACCTCAAGTTCAAGCTGCCCTCGGCCGGCGCAAGTCAGCAGCTTAAGATCAATCTGGGCAACGGACAAAACAGTCTGCCGCCATCCGCAGATATTACTATTACAAAACGTACCATTCCGAACCCGGTCGCCGGGGACAGCGCGGAGCACTACTATATGTATGTGCCGAGCCATGCAATCAGCTGGGCAGAGAGCTATAACCGCGCAAAGAGTTATTATCTCGAGGGAATGCGGGGCTACCTGGTTACCATTACCTCCCGCGACGAGGATTTGGCTCTGGATGCGATTACGACGCAGGCGGCTTGGTCCGGCGGCGCTCGCTTTCGCGGAATCAACGATGCGTCCTCCGTCCCCCACTGGTACAACAATTCCCTCCCTGCACCGGGCGTGTTCGCAAACCAGAATGTCAGCGGTAATTCCGGTGCGGCCGAAGACCGCACGTTTCGCTGGCAGTCCGGTCCGGAGACCAATATCGAGTATACCATGCAAGGTTTCGGCGCTCTCCACGGTGCGTACACCAACTGGAACCACGGAGAGCCCAACTCCCTTCGTCTCTGGCTACAGGGCTACGAGAGCTGTATGCAGGTACACTACGGTTCCAAATGGAACGACTTGAGAAATCATTACAGCGGTGTACGCGGATTTTTCGTAGAGTTCAGCCGCTATAATCAGAACGGTCAGAACAGCAATGATTCGGCTCCCGTGGTAACCTCTCAAAAGGTAATCGCACAGCGCAACGGTCAGACCTACTATTTCAGCAACTTAGACGATGCGGTGGAATGGTCCGGCCAGAACGGCAACGCGCCGCTCACCCTGCTCGGCGATACGACGCTGACCCGTAATATTCCGGCGGGTGTCAGCATCAATCCGGACGGCAATTCCATTACCGTTCCCGCGGGCGCGAATGTTGTGAACAACGGCACCATCGATTTGACGAATCCCTCGAGTCAGCTTCAGGTTCAGGGCTCCAACGGCAACATCAGCAATGCCGGAAACGGAAAAATCACGCGGAAACTCACGATTCAAATGAAGAATCGCCGTGTGACGGCGGGCGATACGCTTAACTGGGCGCTCACGGATGCGCTTGTCGCGGGCAGCTTGATCGGCAATGACCGTGTCCGTGCCATCCATGTGGATTTTGACAACAGTTCTACGGCAGTGGAAAATCCCACCCTTCCGGTGACCGCCTCGGACCCGACGAGTTTTGATAACGGCACGAACGGCAGCAGAGCCCTCGGCACCTATATCATTACCTACCTGCCGGGAACCGTGACCAGAGATCCGCATCGCTATACCGTTAAATTTGCCGCAAACGCCCCGGCGGGCCGCACGGCGAGCGGTTCTATGCCGGATCGCACGGTAATGGGCGGTGTGAATGTGGATCTCACGAATCTCTTCAGCGTCGACGGTTTTGACTTTGCGGGCTGGACAGCTTCCGACGGAAAGACATACGGGAACGGTGCGACGCCGAAGGATTTGACGAAAACAAACAACGGGGTGATTACACTCACGGCCAACTGGACGCCGAAGAACTATACAATTCAGTATACGACCAATGTGAATCCGAGTTCGCGCACTGCGGCACAGGCGGTGAACCCGAATACGGCGACTTCTTATCGCGTGAGCGACCCGAATATGACGCTTGCGGCCATGACCTGGCCGGGCTATACCTTCGGGGGCTGGTATGAGAATGCCGCGCTCAGCGGAACGCCGGTCACGCAGCTTATTACGAGCGCGATTCCGGCGAAGAATCGGCACTACTATGCAAAGTGGACGCCGAAAAATTACACGCTTTCCTACCAGCTCAACGATACGCCGAGCACAGCCGCGGTGAATCCGAATGCGGGCTTCACTTCCTATACGGTGGAGACTGCAAATCACACGCTCGCCGCGCCGACCAGAACCGGCTACAACTTCCTCGGTTGGTATCGCGACGCAGGGCTCACGACACCCGCACCGGCGGTCATTGAGACGGAGCAGGGCGACAGCAATCCGACTCGTATTTATGCGAAGTGGAGCACGCCGCTGCAATACAGCATTACTTACCATATGAATGACAGCGCCGGGCAGCGGGCAAGCAATCCGGCGACAAACCCCGGCAGCTTCAATGTGACCAGCCCGAACATCAACTTTGCGAATCCGACGAGAAGAGGTTATACCTTCCTGGGCTGGTATACGAATCCCGGACTCACAACTCCGATTTCCGGAATCAACACGAGCAGTCCCGCGAATATGCACAACTTCGTCCTCTATGCGAAGTGGAGCAGTGCAAACAGCTATACCGTGCGCTATCACTTGAATGACAGTACACCGGCGGGACATCTCGCAAACAATCCGAATACGCTGACCAGCTATACGGTGCTGGATTCGGACACAGCACTTCGACCGGCGACGCGGCCCGGCTATACCTTCCTCGGCTGGTACGATAACCCCGGCTTTACGGGAAGCCCGGTTTCTACGATACGCACGGCGGATGCGGCGAATAAAGATTTCTATGCGAAGTGGGATACAACGCCGATTTCGTATCCGATTCGCTACCATCTGAATGACAGCACACCTTCGGGACACCCGGCGAGCAATCCGGCTGCGAATCTAACGAGCTACACGGTGCTCACGAACGGCAGCGGCACCATCAATGTGCTTCCGGCGCTCCGAAACGGATATACCTTCCTCGGTTGGTATGACAATGCTGCGCTCTCGGGCACGCCGATTAGCAGCTTCTCTGCGATGGATGCTGCGCCCAAGAACTTTTATGCAAAGTGGAGTGCGCCGAAAAGCTATACGGTACAGTACAGCCTGAATGACGCTGCCCCGGCGGGACACCCGGCGGTGAATCCGAATACGGTTACGAGCTATACGGTGCTGAATTCGAATGTGACCCTCGTCCCCGCAACGCGTACGGGTTATGACTTTGAGGGCTGGTATGATAATGCTGCGCTCTCGGGTTCTCCGATTACCGGTTTCCGAACGAGCGATGCGGCGAACAAGCACTATTATGCAAAGTGGAGTGCGCCGAAGCGCTATACGGTGAACTGGCATTTGAATGACAGTTCACCTGCGGGACATCCGGCGACCAATCCGAACACGGTGGCAAGCTACACCGTTACGGATGCGAATGTCACAATTCAGCCTGCAACGCGTACCGGCTACAGTTTCCTCGGTTGGTACGACAATCCGAGCTTTACGGGTTCTCCGGTCACGACCCTCCGCACCATGGATGCGGCAAACAAGAACTACTATGCAAAGTGGGATGCGACGCCGATTTCGTATCCGATTAACTATGTGTTGAACGACGGCACGCCTGCGGGGCACGCGGCAACCAATCCGGTTGCGAATCTCACGAGCTATACGGTGCTGACAAACGGCAGCGGCAATATTAGCCTCTTACCCGCGCTTCGTAACGGATATACCTTCCTCGGTTGGTATGACAACGCGAGCTTCTCGGGTTCTCCGATCAGTGCATTTCCCGCGTCGGATGCTGTTGCAAAGACCTTCTATGCAAAGTGGAGCAGCGCAAACAGCTATACGGTCAACTATTCGCTGAACGATGCAACCCTGCCGGTCATCCGGCGACCAATCCGAACACCGTGACAAGTTATACGGTGTTGGATGCAAATGTCACGCTCGCCCCCGCAACGCGAAACGGATACGACTTTGAGGGCTGGTACGACAACGCCGCGTTTACCGGGACCCCGATTACCGGCTTTTTGACGAGCGATGCAACGAACAAGCACTATTATGCGAAGTGGAGTGCGGTTAAGAATTATACGGTGCAGTGGAACTTAAACGACAGTGCACCTGCGGGACACCCGGCAAGCAATCCGAATACCGTGACGAGTTATAGTGTCCTGGATGCGGATCTTGCCCTGCAGCCCGCCACCAGAACCGGTTACGATTTCCTCGGTTGGTATGACAATGCCGCGCTCAGCGGTTCTCCGGTCACGACACTCCGCACCGCGGATGCCGCGGATAAGCAGTACTATGCAAAGTGGAGTGCCGCAAAGACGTATACGGTGCAGTGGAATTTGAATGACAGTGCACCTGCGGGACACCCGGCAAGCAACCCGAACACGGTGGCAAGCTATACCGTTTTGGATGCGGATATCACCGTAAGTCCTGCGACGCGGCCCGGCTATACCTTCCTCGGCTGGTACGATAACCCGGGGCTCACGGGAACACCGGTAACGACCCTCCGCACCATGGACGCGGAGAATAAGAGCTATTATGCGAAGTGGGATACCACGCCGATTACCTACCCAATCACCTACGTGCTGAATGACAGCACGCCCGCAGGGCACCCGGCGACCAACCCGGCTGCGAATCTCACGAGCTACACGGTGCTCACAAACGGCGGCGGCAATATCAACGTGGTGCCCGCGCTTCGAAACGGCTATACCTTCGGGGGCTGGTATGACAACCCGAGCTTCTCGGGTTCTCCGATCAACAGCTTCTCGGCGATGGATGCCGCTCCTAAGACCTTTTATGCAAAGTGGAGCAGTGCAAACAGCTATACCGTCACGTATACATTGAATGACGGAACGCCCGCAGGGCATCCCGCAACCAATCCGAACACGGTGAGTACGTATACCGTGCTTGATTCGAATGTCACGCTGCAGCCGGCAACGAGAACCGGTTACGACTTCGAGGGCTGGTACGACAACGCGGGTCTCAGCGGCACGCCGATTACGGGTTTCAATACCGCAGACGCCGAAAATAAGCACTACTATGCAAAGTGGAGTGCGGCAAAGAGCTATACGGTTCGGTGGAACCTGAATGACGATACCCCGGCGGGACATCCGGCGACCAATCCGAACACGGTTTCGAACTACACGGTCGCAGATGCGGACATCACCGTCAATCCGGCCGCCCGAAACGGCTATACCTTCCTCGGTTGGTACGACAATGCGGGCTTAACGGGTGCGCCTGTGACGCGCATCCGCACCATGGATGCCGAGAACAAGCAGTACTACGCAAAGTGGAGTGCGGCAGACAGCTATACGGTTGCATATACGCTGAATGACGGCACACCGACCGGTCACCCGGCGGTGAATCCTAACACGGTCACGAGTTATACCGTGCTCGATCCGAATGTCACGCTGGCTCCTGCAACGCGCACCGGTTACGACTTTGAAGGCTGGTACGAGAACCCTGCATTCACGGGTTCCCCGGTCACGGGTTTCCCGGTCAGCGATGCGGCAAATAAGCATTTCTATGCGAAGTGGAGCGCGGCAAAGAACTATACGGTTCAGTGGAACCTGAATGACGGCACCCCGGCGGGACATCCGGCGACCAATCCGAACACGGTTTCGAATTACACGGTCGAAGATGCGGATATCACAATCAATCCGGCAACGCGAACCGGCTATGGTTTCCTCGGCTGGTATGACAACGCGAGCCTCACGGGAACGCCGGTCGCGAACCTGCACACCATGGATGCCGAGAACAAACAGTATTATGCAAAGTGGAGCAGCACGCCGATTTCCTATCCGATTGTATATACACTGAACGACGGAAGCCCGGCGGGGCACCCGGCGACCAATCCGGCTGCGAACCTCACGAGCTATACAGTGCTCACCAACGGCAGCGGCAACATCAACCTCTTGCCGGCAAGTCGAAACGGCTATACCTTTGAAGGCTGGTACGACAATGCTACCTTCTCGGGGTCTCCGATTACCGGCTTCTCGGCCATGGATGCGGAGGCAAAGCACTACTATGCAAAGTGGAGTGCGGCAAACACGTATACGGTTGCATATACGCTGAATGACGGCACCCCGGCGGGTCACCCGGCGACCAATCCGAACACGGTTACGAGTTATTCCGTGCTGGATCCGAATGTCACCCTGGCGCCGGCAACGCGCACGGGTTATGACTTTGAGGGCTGGTACGATAACCCGGCGTTTACGGGATCCCCGGTGACGGGCTTCCCGGCAAGTGATGCCGAGAATAAACACTACTATGCAAAGTGGAGCGCAGCTAAGAGTTATACGGTACAGTGGAGTCTGAACGACGGAACGCCGGCAGGCCATACGGCCACGAATCCGAACACGGTCGCAAGCTATACCGTGCTGGATGCGGATGTCGCGATTCAACCCGCAACGCGGACAGGGTATGACTTCCTCGGCTGGTATGACAACGCGGCGCTCACGGGAACGCCGATCACGAACCTTCACACCATGGATGCCGAGAATAAGCACTACTATGCAAAGTGGAGCGCGGCAAAGAATTACACGGTGCAGTGGAACTTAAATGACAGTGCACCCGCAGGCCACCCGGCAAGTAATCCGAATACGGTGACAAGTTATACCGTGCTGGATGCGGATGTCACGATTCAGCCGGCGACGCGTACCGGCTATACCTTCCTCGGCTGGTATGACAATGCGGGCTTCACGGGAACGCCGGTCACGAACCTGCGCACCATGGATGCGGAGAATAAGCAGTATTTTGCGAAGTGGGACAGCACGCCGATTTCTTATCCGATCAATTATGTGTTGAACGACGGAACGCCTGCGGGCCACCCGGCAAGCAATCCGGTGGCAAACCTCACTAGTTACACCGTTTTGACCAACGGCAGCGGAACCGTGCATCTCTTGCCGGCCCTTCGGAGCGGCTACAGCTTCCTCGGCTGGTATGACAACCCGGCACTCAGCGGTTCCCCGATCGGTTCTTTCTCTGTGATGGATGCGGAGGCTAAGACCTACTACGCAAAGTGGAGCAGTGCGAACAATTACAGCGTTACCTATACGCTGAACGATGTCACGCCTGCGGGGCATCCGGCGACCAACCCGAACACCGTGACCGGCTACACGGTTCTGGATCCGAATGTCACCCTGGCGCCGGCAACGCGGACCGGCTATGACTTTGAGGGCTGGTACGACAACCCTGCATTTACGGGGACTGCGGTTACCGGTTTCCCGGTGAGCGATGCGGCGGATAAGCACTATTATGCAAAGTGGAGTGCGCCGAAGAGCTATACGGTGCAGTGGAACCTGAATGACGGCACCCCGGCGGGACATCCGGCGACGAACCCGAATACGGTGGCAAGCTACACGGTGTTGGATGCGGATGTTACCATCCGCCCGGCTACACGCACCGGCTACGACTTTGAGGGCTGGTACGATAATCCGGGTCTCACGGGAACGCCGATCACGAATTTGCATACCATGGATGCCGAGAACAAGCAGTACTACGCGAAGTGGAGTGCTGCAAAGAGTTACTCGGTGCAGTGGCATCTGAACGACGCTACGCCGACAGGTCATCCGGCAAGCAATCCGAACACGCTGGCAAGCTATACCGTGCAGGATGCGGATGTTACGATTCAGCCGGCGACGCGCACGGGCTATACCTTCCTCGGTTGGTACGATAATGTCGGCTTTGCGGGAGCACCGGTTACGACGCTTCACACCATGGATGCGGAGGATAAGGCATACTACGCAAAGTGGGATACGACGCCGAATACGTATCCGATCAACTATGTCTTGAATGACGGAACACCGGCGGGTCACCCAGCGACCAACCCGAGCACCAATCTCACAAGCTATACGGTGCTCACGAACGGCGGCGGCAACATTGCGTTGCAGCCGGCGAGCCGAAACGGCTATACCTTCCTCGGCTGGTATGACAACGCAAGCTTTGCGGGCGCTCCGGTTACCGACTTCCCGGCCATGGATGCGGCGGCCAAGACCTTCTATGCAAAGTGGAGCAGTGCAGACAGCTACACGGTTAGCTATACGCTGAATGACGGAACGCCCGCAGGACATCCGGCGACCAACCCGAACACAGTGACAAGCTACACGGTTCTGGATCCGAATGTCACGCTGGCGCCGGCAACGCGAACCGGCTATGACTTTGAAGGCTGGTACGATAACTCCGGCTTTACGGGCACACCGATTACCGGCTTCCCGACGAGCGATGCGGAGAATAAACACTACTATGCAAAGTGGAGTGCGGCTAAGAGTTATACGGTGCAGTGGAATCTGAACGACAACACCCCCGCGGGACACCCGGCAAACAATCCGAATACCGTCGCAAGCTATACGGTGTTGGATGCGGATGTCACAATCAATCCTGCGACGCGGACAGGTTATACTTTCCGCGGCTGGTATGATAACGCCGGCTTTACGGGAACGCCGGTCACGACGCTTCGCACCATGGATGCGGAGAACAAGACTTACTATGCAAAGTGGGACAGCACGCCGAATTCCTATCCGATCAATTATGTTTTGAACGACGGAAGCCCTGCGGGGCACCCGGCGACCAACCCGGCAGCGAACCTCACGAGCTACACGGTGCTCACGAACGGCAGCGGCAATATAAATTTGCTCCCGGCGCTCAGGAACGGCTATACCTTTGAGGGCTGGTATGACAATGCGGCCTTCTCCGGTGCGCCGATTACGAGTTTCCCGGCCATGGATGCGGCACCCAAGACCTTCTACGCAAAGTGGAGCAGTGCAAATAATTACAGCGTTACCTATACGCTGAATGACAGCACACCCGCGGGGCATCCGGCGACCAATCCGAACACCGTGACAAGCTACACCGTGCTTGACCCGAACGTCACGCTGGCGCCGGCAACGCGGACCGGTTATGACTTCGAGGGCTGGTACGATAACCCGGGCTTTACGGGCACGCCGATTACCGGCTTCCCGACGAGCGATGCGGAGAATAAGCACTATTATGCAAAGTGGAGCGCGGCTAAGAATTACAGCGTGCAGTACCACTTAAACGACAGCGCGCCTGCGGGACACCCGGCAAGCAATCCGAACACGGTTACAAGCTATAGCGTACTGGATGCGGATGTCACCCTTCGCCCTGCAACGCGCACCGGTTATGACTTTGAGGGCTGGTATGACAATGCCGCGCTCACGGGAACGCCGGTCACGACGCTTCACACCATGGATGCGGAGAATAAGCAGTACTATGCAAAGTGGAGTGCGGCAAAGAACTATACGGTGCAGTGGGAGTTGAATGACAGTGCTCCCGCAGGTCATCCGGCGAGCAACCCGAACACGGTGGCAACGTATACCGTGCTCGATGCCGACGTGGCGATTCAGCCGGCGACGCGCACGGGCTACAACTTCCTCGGCTGGTATGCGGATCCCGCCTTCACGGGATCTCCGGTCACGAACCTCCGTACCATGGACGCGGAGAATAAGCACTACTATGCGAGATGGAGCACACCGGATTCCTACAGTGTCAGCTATCATCTGAACGATGCGACGCCTGCGGGGCACCCGGCGACGAACCCGAACACGAAGCTCAGCTACAATGTCACCGAGGCGGATTTCGCGATTGCGCCTGCGACGCGTACAGGTTATAACTTTCTCGGCTGGTACGATAATCCGGGCTTTACGGGCACGCCGAATACTCGCTTCACACCATGGATGCGGCAAATAAGAACTACTACGCAAAGTGGAGTGCGGCGCAGAGTTATCCGATCAACTATGTGTTGAATGACAGCGCGAGCTATCCTGCGACCAACCCGGCGGTCAATTTGACGAGCTATACGGTAGAGACCCTGCCGAGCCCGATTGCGGTTGCAAATCCGCTGCGCACGGGCTACACCTTCCAAGGTTGGTACGACAACGCTGCTTTCACCGGTACGGCGATTAGCAGCTTCCCTGCCATGGATGCGGCGCCCAAGACCTTCTACGCGAAGTGGAGCAGTGCGAACAATTACAGCGTGAGCTATACGCTGAATGACAGCACGCCTACGGGCCATCCGGCGACCAACCCGAACACGGTGACAAGCTACACCGTGCTCGATCCGAACGTCACGTTCGCGCCGGCAACGCGGACCGGCTATGACTTTGAAGGCTGGTACGATAACCCGGGCTTCAGCGGTGCGCCGATCACCGGCTTCCCGACCGGCGACGCGGCGGATAAGCACTATTACGCAAAGTGGAGCGCAGCAAAGAACTATACGGTGCAGTGGCACTTAAACGACAGTGCACCTGCGGGTCACCCGGCGACCAATCCGAATACGGTCGCAAACTACACCGTTGAGGACGCGGATATCACCGTCAATCCGGCAACGCGGACCGGCTATACCTTTGAAGGCTGGTACGACAATGCGGCGCTCACGGGAACGCCGGTCACGGCCCTGCACACCATGGACGCAGAGAACAAGCAGTACTATGCAAAGTGGAGTGCGGCGCCGAACAGCTACCCGATTCACTACGTGCTGAATGACGGCACGCCCGCGGGGCACCCGGCGACCAATCCGACCGGAAATCTCACAAGCTACACGGTACTGACAAACAGCGGCGGCAACATCAACCTCTTGCCGGCAAGCCGGAACGGCTATACCTTGAGGGCTGGTACGACAATGCTGCCTTCTCCGGTGCGCCGATCACAAGTTTCCCGGCCATGGATGCGACAGCTAAGACTTTTTATGCAAAGTGGAGTGCGCCCAACAACTATACGGTCACATATACCCTGAATGACGGCACACCCGCAGGCCATCCGGCGACCAACCCGAACACGGTGACGAGTTATACCGTGCTTGACCCGAATGTCACGCTGGCGCCGGCAACGCGAACCGGCTATGACTTCGAGGGCTGGTACGATAACTCCGGCTTTACGGGCACGCCGATTGCGGGCTTCCCGACGAGCGATGCGGTCAATAAGCATTTCTATGCAAAGTGGAGTGCGCCGAAGAACTATACGGTGCAGTGGAATTTGAATGACGGTACACCTGCGGGTCACCCGGCGACCAATCCGAACACGGTCACAAGCTATGCCGTAACGGATGCGGATGTGGCCATTCAGCCGGCAACGCGAACAGGCTATGACTTCCTCGGCTGGTACGACAATGCGGGCTTTACGGGTACGCCGGTCACGAACCTGCACACCATGGACGCAGAGAATAAGCAGTACTTTGCGAAGTGGAGTGCGGCCAAGAGCTATACGGTGCAGTGGAACTTAAATGACAGTGCACCTACGAGTCACCCGGCAACGAATCCGAACACGGTCGCGACTTATACCGTTGAGGATGCGGATGTCGCCATCAACCCGGCAACGCGGACAGGCTATACCTTCCTCGGCTGGTACGACAACCCGGCACTCACGGGAACGCCGGTCACGAACCTGCGCACCATGGACGCAGAGAATAAGCAGTACTTTGCGAAGTGGAACAGCACGCCGATTTCCTACCCGATTAACTATGTGTTAAACGACGGAACACCGGCCGGCACGACGGCAACCAACCCGGCGGGAAATCTCACGAGCTACACGGTGCTCACAAACGGCAGCGGCAACATTAACCTTTTGCCGGCGCTCAGGAACGGTTATACCTTCCAAGGCTGGTACGACAACGCTGCCTTCACCGGCGCGCCGATCACGAGCTTCCCGGCCATGGATGCGGCGGCCAAGACCTTCTATGCAAAGTGGAGCAGTGCAAACAATTACAGCGTGACTTATACGCTGAATGACAGCACGCCTCTGGGTCACCCGGCGACGAACCCGAACACGGTCACAAGCTACACCGTGCTCGACCCGAACGTGACCCTGGCTCCGGCAACGCGTACCGGTTATGACTTTGAGGGCTGGTACGACAACGCTGCACTCAGCGGCACGCCGATCACGGGCTTCTTGTCGAGCGATGCGGCCGATAAGCACTATTATGCAAAGTGGAGCGCGCCGAAGAACTATACAGTGCAGTGGAACTTAAATGACAGTTCACCTGCGGGTCACCCGGCAACGAACCCGAACTCAGTCGCAAACTATACGGTGCTAGATGCGGATATCGCAATTCAGCCGGCAACGCGGACCGGTTATACCTTCCTTGGTTGGTACGATAACCCGGGTCTCAGCGGTTCTCCGGTCACGACGCTTCACACCATGGATGCAGAGAACAAGGCGTACTATGCAAAGTGGGATGCGACCCCGAACAGCTACCCGATTCACTATGTGCTGAATGACGGCACGCCCGCGGGGCACCCGGCGAGCAATCCGGCTGCTAACCTCACGAGCTATACGGTACTGACAAACAGCGGCGGCAACATTAACCTCTTGCCGGCAAGCCGGAACGGCTACACCTTCGGGGGCTGGTACGACAATGCGGCTTTCACCGGCACGCCGATCAGCAGCTTCCCGGCCATGGATGCGGCTTCCAAGACTTTCTATGCAAAGTGGAGCACGCCGAACAGCTATACAGTCACATACAGCTTGAACGACGGCACACCGGCGGGTCACCCGGCGACCAATCCGAACACGGTGACGAGCTATACTGTGCTCGACCCGAACGTGACCTTGGCTCCGGCAACGCGCACCGGTTACGACTTCGAGGGCTGGTACGACAACGCGGCACTCAGCGGCACGCCGATTGCGGGCTTCCCGACGAGCGATGCGGTCAATAAGCATTTCTATGCAAAGTGGAGCGCAGCGAAGAACTATACGGTGCAGTGGAACTTAAATGACAGTGCACCGGCGGGACACCCGGCAAACAATCCGAATACGGTCACAAGCTATACCGTAACGGATGCGGATGTGGCCATTCAGGCGGCAACGCGCACCGGCTATGACTTCCTCGGCTGGTACGACAATGCGACGTTCACGGGTACGCCGGTCACGAACCTGCACACCATAGACGCAGAGAATAAGCAGTACTTTGCGAAGTGGAGTCCGGCAAAGAGCTATACGGTGCAGTGGAATCTGAATGACAACACACCGGCGGGACACCCGGCAAGCAATCCGAACACGGTCGCAAGCTACACCGTTCTGGATGCGGATGTCACCATCCATCCGGCAACGCGGACAGGCTATACCTTCCTCGGATGGTACGACAACGCAGCACTGACGGGAACGCCGGTCACGAACCTGCACACCATGGACGCAGAGAATAAGCACTACTTTGCAAAGTGGGACAGCACGCCGATTTCTTATCCGATTAACTATGTGTTGAACGACGGAAGCCCGGTGGGTCACCCGGCAACCAATCCGGCAGCGAACCTTACGAGCTACACGGTGCTCACAAACGGCAGCGGCAACATCAACCTCCTGCCGGCGCTCAGGAACGGCTATACCTTTGAGGGCTGGTATGACAACGCGGCCTTCTCCGGCGCGCCGATCACGAGCTTCCCGGCCATGGATGCGGCACCCAAGACCTACTATGCAAAGTGGAGCAGTGCGAACAATTACAGCGTGACGTATACGCTGAATGATGTCACGCCTGCGGGTCATCCGGCGACCAATCCGAACACTGTGACAAGCTACACGGTTCTGGATCCGAATGTCACCCTGGCGCCGGCAACGCGTACCGGTTATGACTTTGAGGGCTGGTACGATAACCCGGGCTTCACGGGCACGCCGATTACGGGCTTCCCGACGAGCGATGCGACGAATAAGCACTATTATGCAAAGTGGAGCGCGGTTAAGAATTACAGCGTGCAGTACCACTTAAATGACAGCACGCCTGCGGGCCATCCGGCAAGCAATCCGAACACGGTCACAAGCTATACCATACTGGATGCGGATGTTGCACTGCGCCCGGCAACGCGGACCGGCTATGACTTCGAGGGCTGGTATGACAATGCGGCGCTCACGGGAACGCCGGTCACCACCCTGCACACCATGGATGCGGAGAATAAGAACTACTATGCAAAGTGGAGTGCGCCCAAGAACTATACGGTGCAGTGGGAGCTGAATGACAGTGCTCCCGCAGGTCATCCGGCGAGCAACCCGAACACGGTGGCAACGTATACCGTGCTCGATGCGGACGTGGCGATTCAGCCGGCGACGCGAACAGGATACAGCTTCCTCGGTTGGTATGCGGATCCCGCCTTCACGGGATCCCCGGTCACGAATCTGCACACCATGGATGCGGAGAATAAGCACTACTACGCGAGATGGAGTAGCCCGGATTCTTACAGTGTCAGCTATCATCTGAATGATGCGACGCCTGCGGGTCATCCGGCGACCAACCCGAACACGAAGCTCAGCTACAATGTCACCGAGGCGGATTTCGCAATCGCAGCTGCGACGCGGACAGGTTATACCTTCCTCGGCTGGTATGATAATCCGGGCTTTACGGGCGCACCGGTCAGCTCGCTTCACACCATGGATGCGGAAAATAAGAACTACTATGCAAAGTGGAGTGCGGCGCAGAGCTACCCGATCAACTATGTGTTGAATGACAGCGCGAGCCATCCGGCAACCAACCCGGCGGTTAATCTGACGAGCTATACGGTTGAGACCCTGCCGAGCCCGATTGCGGTGGCAAATCCGCTGCGTACGGGCTATACCTTCCTCGGATGGTACGACAACGCTGCCTTCTCCGGTGCGCCGATTACGAGCTTCCCGGCCATGGATGCGGCGGCCAAGACCTTCTACGCGAAGTGGAGCGCACCGCTTTCTATACGGTGCAGTATACGCTGAATGACGGCACGCCTGCGGGTCACCCGGCGACCAACCCGAACACGGTCACAAGCTATACCGTGCTCGATTCGAATGTCACGTTGGCACCTGCGACGCGGACCGGCTATGACTTTGAGGGCTGGTACGATAACCCGGGCTTTACGGGCACGCCGATTACGGGATTCCCGACGAACGATGCGGCCGATAAGCACTACTATGCAAAGTGGAGCGCTGCAAAGAGCTATACGGTGCAGTGGAATCTGAACGATAACACCCCTGTGGGTCACCCGGCAAACAATCCGAACACAGTCGCAAGCTACACCGTTGAGGACGCGGATATCACCGTGCATCCGGCAACGCGGACCGGCTATACCTTTGAAGGCTGGTATGACAATCCGGGCTTTACGGGGACGCCGGTCACAAGCCTGCACACCATGGACGCAGAGAATAAGAACTACTACGCGAAGTGGAGTGCTGCGCCGAACAGCTACCCGATTCACTACGTGTTGAATGACGGCACGCCCGCGGGACACCCGGCGACCAATCCGGCAGCGAACCTCACAAGCTACACGGTGCTCACAAACGGCAGCGGTAATATTAACCTCTTGCCGGCGCTCAGGAACGGCTATACCTTTGAGGGCTGGTACGACAACGCTGCCTTCTCCGGTGCGCCGATCACAAGTTTCCCGGCCATGGACGCGGCGGCCAAGACCTTCTATGCAAAGTGGAGTGCGCCCAATAACTATGCGGTCGCATATACCCTGAATGACGGCATACCCGCGGGACATCCTGCGACCAATCCGAACACGGTGACAAGCTATACCGTGCACGACCCGAACGTTACCCTGGCTCCGGCAACACGGACCGGCTATGACTTCGAGGGCTGGTACGACAACGCTGCATTCAGCGGCACGCCGATTACGGGCTTCCCGGTCAGCGATGCGGTCAATAAGCACTTCTATGCAAAGTGGAGTGCGCCGAAGAACTACACGGTGAACTGGAACTTGAATGACAGTAGCCCGGCAGGACACCCGGCAAACAATCCGAACACGGTCACAAGCTATACCGTTACGGATGCGGACGTGGCGATTCAGCCGGCAGCGCGGACAGGCTATGACTTCCTCGGCTGGTACGACAATGCTGCGTTTACGGGATCCCCGGTCACGAACCTTCACACCATGGATGCCGAGAATAAGCAGTACTATGCAAAGTGGAGTCCGGCAAAGAGCTTTGCGGTGCAGTGGAACCTGAACGACGGTACTCCGGCGGGACATCCGGCAAACAATCCGAACACGGTCGCAACTTACACCGTTGAGGATGCGGATGTCGCGATTCAGCCGGCAACGCGGACAGGCTTTAACTTCCTTGGCTGGTACGATAACCCCGCATTTACCGGAACAGCGGTCACAACGCTGCACACCATGGATGCCGAGAATAAACAGTATTATGCAAAGTGGGACAGCACGCCGATTTCCTACCCGATCGGCTATCAGCTGAACGACGGCACACCGGCGGGGCACCCGGCAAACAATCCGGCTGCCAACCCGACGAGCTACGACGTGCTTACAAACGGCGGCGGCAACATCAACCTCCTTCCCCCGAGTAGAAACGGCTATACCTTGACGGTTGGTATGACAATCCCGCGTTCAGCGGAACGGCCATCACTTCGTTCTCGGCCACGGATGCGAGCCCGAAGCAGTTTTATGCAAAGTGGAGCGCACCGCTAAGCTTTACAGTGAACTATGATCTAAATGACAGCACACCGGCAGGTCATCCGGCAAGCAATCCGAACACAGTGACAAGCTATACGGTATTGGATCCGAATGTCACCTTGGCTCCGGCGACACGCACCGGCTACGACTTTGAGGGCTGGTACGATAACCCGGCATTCACCGGGCCTCCGGTCACAGGCTTCCGGACCGGCGATGCGTCGAATAAGCAGTTTTATGCAAAGTGGAGTGCGCCGAAGACTTACACGGTGAACTGGAACTTGGACGACGGCACACCGGCGGGACACCCGGCAACGAATCCGAACACGGTCGCAACATATACCGTGCTGGATGCGGATATTGCAATCAATCCCGCAACGCGAACTGGTTATGACTTTGAGGGCTGGTATGATAACGCAGCATTCACCGGTACCCCGGTCACGAGCTTACACACCATGGACGCAGAGAATAAACAGTACTATGCTAAGTGGAGTGCGCCGAAGACTTATACGGTGAACTGGGATCTGAACGATGCTACCCCGGCGGGGAATCCGGCAAATAATCCGAATACAGTCACCGGCTATACGGTACTCGATCCGGACTTTGCGCTTGCGCCGGCAACGCGTGCGGGCTACACCTTCCTCGGCTGGTATGATAACCCCGGCCTTTCGGGAACACCGGTCACAACGCTGCACAGCATGGATGCGACAAATCGTCACTTCTATGCACGTTGGAGCAGCCCGAACAGTTATCAGATTTACTACCACGCAAACGACACAGCAGCAAATCCGGCGACGAACCCGAACACAGTGACATCTTACACCGTCCTTAGTTCCGACTTTACGCTCGCAGCGCCGACCCGTCCCGGTTACACTTTTGAGGGCTGGTTTGACGATGCGGCACTCACACATCCCGTGACGGAACTTCGAGTTCGGGATCTCGAGGACAAACACTTCTACATGAAGTGGAGTCAGCCGAGTGTCTATCCGATCAGCTATGTGTTGAACGACAGACCCGCAAGTCCGGCAAGCACCGTGGGACCGACGAGCTACACCGTCGAGGATGCGGATTTTGCACTTACGGTTCCGACAAGAAACGGAGCGACTTTCCTCGGCTGGTATGACAATGCCGCCTTCACGGGCGCGCCGATTACGACTCTGCATACACATGACGCAGAGCCGAAGACCTACTATGCAAAGTGGTCGCTCACTTCGTACAGCATGAGCTATGATCTCAATCCGGGCGGCGGCATCGGTACGCCGACTTCCCCGGCAGGCAATGTCCCGAACTTTACGGTAGAGGATGAGATCAACTTAGATCCGCCGGTACGCCGCGGTTATACCGGTACCTGGCTCGTAAACGGCCAGCCGGTCACGCGCATTCCGGAAGGAACCACGGGTAACCTGACGCTTACTGCGGGATGGACGGTTAACCACTACGGCATACGCTTCGAGCTCGGAGAGACCGGCAACAGTCCGATTCAGGGCCTTTCGAACCTTCCGACCTCCTATACCATCGAGGATGCGGCTATTACGCTGCCGACGCCGTCCCGAGCGGGCTACACCTTTGTCCGCTGGGAGAAGAGCTCGGCTCCGGGCGTAGCGGACAACGGAATTCCGGCGGAGAGCGACGGCGATGTGACGTTCCGAGCGGTTTGGGAGCCGATTCGCTATCGTATCATCTATGACACGGCGGGCGGCATCAACAACGCGGAGAACCCGAGCAGTTTTACCATCGAGGATGAGATTTCCCTCCTCGGCACGGTGAAAGACGGCGTTCGATTCTGGACTTGGCAACAGGTCGGCGGCAAGTTCATCAACAAGATTCCGGCCGGAACCACGCGGGATATCATGCTGGTGGCGCTCTACCAGAAAGACCAGGATACCGATAACATCGGCGGTTCCGGCGGCGGTTCCGGTGGTGGTTCCGGTGGCGGTTCCGGTGGCGGCTCCGGCAGGGGCGTCTCCGGCGGACGCGGCACTGTCGGCGGCAACAACGGCAGCGGTAACGGCAACAACGGCAGCGGTAACGGCAATAACGGCAGCGGTAACAGCAACAACGGCACCGGTCTCAACAACGGAGCGCAGCTCGCATCGCAGACGGGCAGAATTTCCTCCACCGCAGACGGTGCGGATACATCCGGTACGGCAATGCAGTCTTCTCAGGCGACAGAGCCGAACCGGCAGAACAATGCTGCGACAAGCAGTGCAACGAATCGCGCAACGAGCCGCACGGGAAGCAAAATGCGTTCCGCGCAGGGAGAAAGCGACCGTTCCAAGGCGCGTCGCCTCCCGAAGACCGGTGAGGCAGCTGCTGCGGACGGTTTGCGAGGCGCGGCACTCGGACTCCTGCTCGCAGGCTTTGCGGTCCGGAGAAAGAGAGAAGAGCAGTAAGACAGAAGGGGCTGTGCGGCGGCACAGCTCCTTTTGCGTTGTTCGCATTTTTGGTATATACTGTCGAAGGAATGCAACTCCGGCCTCCGGCTTTCGATGCAAAACGAATGCGTGATGAAAGCGCAGCTTTCATTGCAAAAAGTGTTGACAGAGTTCGGAAGTATCGCTATACTATCAACGTTGTACTTATCAAGAAAGCAGGCTTGCCTCACCTTGGCACATATCTGTGACCCGGGTTCATAAAGTGGATTCATCTTTTCTTTTGATGACCTTTACTTTAGACATGGCAGGAACTGCTGCCATGTCTTTTTTATTGCAGCAGCAGCTGCAGCATAAATGGAGGTGTTCAGCTATCAGCGAGTCATTGGTTAACGGACAGGTACGTTTCCGTGAGGTTCGTCTCATCGGGACAGACGGAGAGCAGCTTGGAATTATGTCCTCGCAGGACGCTCAGAAAATTGCGGATGAAGCAGAACTGGATTTGGTCTGCATCTCCCCGATGGCAAAGCCGCCTGTCTGCAAGATCATCGATTACGGGAAGTATCGCTATGAGATGATACGGAGAGACAAGGAAGCCAAGAAGAAGCAAAAGATTGTTGAATTGAAGGAAGTGCGTTTGTCCCCCAATATCGACACGAATGATCTGGCCACAAAAACCAATGCTGCCAGAAAGTTTCTGGAGAAGGGCAACAAAGTAAAAGTAACGCTGCGCTTCCGCGGAAGAGAGATGTCGCACATGAGCCAGTCGAGATATATTCTGGATGATTTTGCGAAGTCCCTCGCTGATATCGCCGTGATCGACAAGCCTTCGAAGGTTGAAGGCCGAACGTTGGTCATGTTTATGAGCGCAAAGAAGAACTAAGGAGGAAAGTATCATGCCGAAGGTAAAGACAAGCAGAGCAGCAGCAAAGCGTTTTAAAGTTTCCGGTAGCGGAAAGCTGATTCGGAACAAGGCGTACAAGTCTCACATCTTGACGAAGAAGTCCACGAAGCGCAAGAGAAATCTGAGAAAAGACATCGTGACCGACAGCACGAACTCGAAGGTCATGAAGAAGATCCTGCCGTATTTATAATCGGACTTGACGTGAAGAAGGAGGAAGCAAGATGGCAAGAGTGAAAGGCGCGATGCACGCAAAGGCAAAGCACAACAGAATTTTAAAGCTCGCTAAGGGCTATAGAGGCGCACGTTCCAAGCAGTACAGAATTGCTAAGCAGACTGTCATGAGAGCGCTGAGCACGGCGTACGAGGGCAGAAAGCAGAGAAAGAGACAGTTCCGTCAGCTCTGGATTGCAAGAATCAACGCGGCTTGCAGAATGAACGAGATTTCCTACTCGAAGTTCATGTTCGGTCTGAAGAAGGCTGAGATTGTCCTGAACCGTAAGGTTCTCGCCGAGCTTGCAATCAACGACGCAGAGGGTTTGCAAAGCTCGTTGAGACCGCAAAGAAGGCTATCGCATAATTTACAGGCATTTGAATATAACAGACTTTTGCCTCCGGCAACGGAGCGGCAGAGGTCTGTTTTTTTGTCCGCGGTAAGTGGAAGTGCCGGTTGCGCTTCTTACCCTGCGGAAAGCGCCTCTTGGCCGAAAAACCGGGACAGGAATGCACGCGTTCGCTATACTTGGGATACAGAGAAAGGAGGGAAGAACCGATGAAGGTCGAAATCAAATTACAGCCGGAGTTGAATGTCCCCTTTGCTGTGATTCACACGGGCAAAGTCACAGCCGAAGTACAACGTGTCGCGGCGCTGCTATCCGAGGAGAGAGCCTCACTGATCTCCGCGGGTGAAGACGAAAAAATTGTGATGCTCCATCCGGAAGAAATTTATCTGGTTCGCGTGGAGGCGGAGAAAGCGGTCATTTACGGTGAAAAAAGACAGTTCCGAAGCGGCAAACGGCTCTATGAATTGGAGGCCCTGCTCGGTCCGGATTTCATGCGCATCTCAAAGAGCACCATCATCAATCTGCAGTTGCTCGATTACGTCGCACCGAGCCTCGGCGGCGTCATGGTTCTGGTTATGAAAAACGGGCAGCGGGATTATATTTCGAGAAAATATTTGCCCGCATTTAAACGCTATTTGGGGATATAAAGGAGGAGGTCGGTTCCATGAAAGAACAGAAGCATACGTTATTTTCATCCGCTCTGTACGGTATCGGTTTTGCGGCAATTATGTTTGTGCTGACCGGAGTCATTTTTGATTGTATCAACGGCGGAACAACGGCTCTGTATCACTACGGTTTTACCAAGATGGCATTGGGCACACTGGTGGTAGGACTCGGTTTCGGCTTGCCGGCGCTTGTCTATGAGAGAGAGCAACTGTCTCTTCCCGTACAAATTATGATTCATATGGGAATCGGGTGTATTGTCTTGTTGCTTACCTCATGGGTTGTGGGCTGGATTCCACGCGAGCAGGGCTTCCTTGGGATTGCCAAGATAGCCGCAGAACAACTTTTGATTGCCTTTGGCATTTGGTTCGGTTTTTACCTCAAGCAAAAAAAATTGGCACAGAAAATGAACCAAAAACTGAGTGAGCTGGAACATAAGACAAAGTGAGTGAAAAAAGGTAAAAAAACAATTGACAGCATTCCGCCTCTCTGGTAGAATTCTCTTTGTTCGCAGAGATGGCGGAATTGGCAGACGCGCACGGTTCAGGTCCGTGTGACAGCAATGTCATGAGGGTTCAAGTCCCTTTCTCTGCACGTGAAAAGCACCGGGCACACCGGTGCTTTTTCTGATAGAATAAACTTGAATAAAACCGTCGCTTGTTCCGGAAAGGAGGCAGCGCTTTGAGCATACGAGAAGAGTTGGAAGAGGAGGAGAGTCGTTTTCTGTCTAAGTATGCGACCCTCAGTCGAGATTCCGTCGGCAGAGATCGGGTTGAGGAAGAGGATGACCTGCGTCCCTGCTTTCAGCGTGACCGCGACCGTATTCTGCACTGCAAGGCCTTTCGACGCTTGAAGCATAAAACCCAGGTCTTCCTTGCGCCCGAGGGCGATCACTACCGCACGCGGCTCACGCATACGCTGGAGGTCTCTCAGATTGCGCGCACCATTGCAAAATGCCTGCGCTTAAACGAGACACTCACGGAGGCCATCGCACTGGGACATGACCTCGGTCACACCCCTTTTGGGCATGCCGGAGAACGTGTTCTGAACGGGCTCTGCCCGGGCGGTTTTAAGCACAGTATTCAGAGTGTGAGAACCGTCGAATTCCTGGAAAAGCGCGGAAACGGGCTCAACCTGACCTTGGAAGTTCGCGACGGCATACAGAATCACGGAACGCACAGCACCCCGCGCACCTATGAGGGGGCTGTTGTTCGCCTCGCGGATAAGATTGCCTACATCAACCATGACATTGACGACTCGATTCGCGCCGGTATTTTCCGGGAAGAGGACATCCCCGCCGCGTTCACAGCCGCGCTCGGACACAGTGTGCGAGACCGCTTGAATTGTATGATACGGGATGTCATCGAGACCAGCCTGAACGAAGACAGAGTCAGTATGAGCGAGGAGCGCTTTCGAGTTATGATGCAGCTTCGCGCCTGGCTCTTTCAGCACGTGTACCGCGGCAGTGCGCCGAAGGCGGAGGAAGGAAAGGCAGAGGCCATGATAGGCCGCCTCTATTCCTATTTTCTGGAGCATCCGGAGCAGATGCCCGAGGAGTATCGATATTTTATGTCCGAATGCAAGCAGCCGATCGAGAGAACGGTCTGCGACTATATCGCAGGGATGAGCGATCAGTATGCGGTGCGCGTATTTCAGGAGCTGTTTGTGCCGCGTGCTTGGACGGTGCTTTGAATTGTTTCATTGAGAAAGTAGGTTTGGAGAAAGCAGGTTTGACTTGTATTATTCAGAGGATGTAATCGCCGAAGTTCGACAGCGAAGCGACATTGTGGATTTGGTTTCGTCTATGTGGCACTCAAACGGCGCGGGCGGGACTATGTGGGGCTCTGCCCCTTCCATTCGGAAAAGACGCCTTCTTTTTCGGTTTCACCGGAGCGGCAGTCCTTTCACTGTTTCGGCTGCGGAGTGGGAGGAAACGCAATCAGCTTCGTGATGCAATACGAAAATCTGTCGTTTCCGGAGGCACTCCGCTTCCTTGCTTCCCGTGCGGGGATGCAACTTCCCGAACGTGAGCCGAGTGCGGCGGAAAAACGTGAGCACAGTTTAAAAGAGCGTCTGCTCGAGATGCACAAGCTGGCTGCGACCCATTTTTATCAGTTGCTTCACACGGAAGAGGGTAAGCATGCCTATCAGTACCTGAGACAGCGCGGACTGAGTGATGAAACCATACGCAAATTCGGGCTCGGTTTTTCGAGCAAGCGGCCCGGTGAGCTGTACCGTTTTCTCAAGCAGAGAGGCTATACCGATGCGGAACTCCGTGAATCGGGCCTGGTGACGATAGAAGAGCGGGGGGCCAGAGACAAATTCTGGAACCGTGTGATGTTCCCCATTATGGACAGCAACAGCCGCGTGATTGCATTCGGTGGCCGCGTTATGGGGGAGGGAGAACCCAAGTACTTAAACTCTCCCGAGACCAAACTCTTTGATAAGAGCCGGAATCTTTACGGGCTCAACTATGCGCGCCGCACACGCGCGGATCATGTGATTCTCTGCGAAGGCTATATGGATGTGATTGCCCTTCACCAAGCGGGCTTTGCCAATGCAGTGGCTTCTCTCGGCACCGCGCTCACGGAACAACAGGTACTCCACTTAAAGAGGACCCTCTCGACCGCCGCGGTAGCCGTGCTGAGTTATGACTCGGATAACGCCGGCATCAAGGCCGCTCGTCGCGCCATCCCTCTCCTTCGGGGAGCCGGTTTTACGCCGAAGGTGCTCTCCATGCAGCCCCACAAGGACCCGGACGAATTTATAAAGGCGCTCGGGCGAGAGGCCTATGCGGAGAGGGCGGAGAACGCAAGAAATGCCTTGCTCTGGGAGGTCGATGTCATCGCCAAGCAGCATGATTTACAGGATCCTGCGGAGAAAACAGCCTTTTACCAAGAGACGGCAGCCCTACTCTGCAGCTTCTCCGAGCCGCTGGAGCGAAACAACTATGTCGATGCGGTTGCACGGGAACAGATGATACCCGCAGATGCGCTTCGCGATCTGGTCAACCGCATGGGCAGCGCCGGCGTGGGACAGCGCAGCGAGCAGCCGCAAATCCGCAGGGAAACGCGTACGGCTGCCGGAAAGAAAGTGAAGGAAAGTGCCTCGGAAAAAAGTCAAAAGTTACTGCTCGGCTTTATGGCGGACGAGCCGCAGCTCTTTTCCCAGCTTTCCGCCTGGATTTCCGAGAGCGATTTTACGCATCCCTTTTACCGCGAGCTCGCAACGAAACTATTCACGGCGTTGCGACAGGGGAAGGCGGATATCGCTACCCTCTTAAACGACTACGTGGAGGATTTGGACAAAGAGAAGCAGGCTGCGGCTATTTTTCATACGAATCAATTTGCGGAACAGCTCTCCGCGCAGGAGAGAGACCGGGCTATCATTGATTGCATCCGCAGCATAAAAAAAGATGCGGCGGATCAAAGATTGCGACAGAGCACAAGCGCGGAAGAATTACAGGCTGCCATGCGAGAAAAAGCCGAGTTGCAGCATCTCAAATTGAGCATACGGAGGTGAGCATGGACGAAGAGTGCCTGAAATTATCGGAGCGTCTCAGAGCGCTTGCAAAGCTGGTCCCTGCGGGGAGCGTGCTTGCGGATATCGGGACAGACCATGCTTGGGTCCCCTCAGAGCTTCTGCTCACCGGACGCATCTCTCACGCCATTGCGATGGACATCGGTGAGGGACCACTAAAGCGCGCCGCAACCCACATTGCGGAACTCGGGCTTTCGGAACAAGTTTCGCTGCGGCTTTCGGACGGCTTTGCCGCGCTGGAGCCCGGGGAGGCGGACTGTGTGCTGATTGCCGGCATGGGAGGCGAACTCATGCAGGTCATTTTGACGCGCGGTTTGGGTGCAAACGGAAGACCGGGTCCCGCATTTCGCGAGGGGGTAAAACGCTATCTCTTTTCCCCCCACACCGAATGGGAAGCTTTTCGGGACTATCTCGCAGCGGAGGGCTTCCGGATTACCGACGAGCACATGCTGAAAGAAGAAGGAAAATACTACTTGATTTTAGTCTGCGAAAACGGCGACGGAGAAGCCGCTTACCGAGAGGCGCTAACGCACGGGATTTCCGTTCCGGCATCAAGGCGCTTCGGTCCGAAGCTTTTGGAGCGTCGGGATCCGGTGCTTCGCAGTTACATGGAAGAGAGGCTTCGCAAAGAAAAAGAAATTGCGGAGCGTCTCCCGCAGTCGGAGCGTGCATCGGTGTATGCCAAGCGAGAAGAAGTGCGGGAGAACATCGCCTTATTGACGGAGTGTCTTGCGCACTTTGAGGAATGAAGATGAATAAGAGCTATGAACTGGTACTCGGGGAAGAATGCCTTAGCGTGGCTGCGGGAACAAGCTTTTCGGAGCTTGCGAAAAAAGAACAGGAGAAGTATTCGAGCCCGATACTCCTTGCCACCTTGAACGGCGTGCTGCATGAGCTCGGTGCGCCTGTAGAAGAAGCGGGAGAGCTAAGATTTTTGACCCTGCGCGATAAGGCAGGGTTTCAGTGCTATGAGCGCAGTGTCATTTTACTTCTACTCGCCGCACAATACAGTTTATACGGGAAGGCCCACAAGGAGATTTGGATTGATTACAAAGAAAGCGGTGCTCTCCGCTGCCGCATACTCGGTCAGACTCGTGTGAGTCGGGAGGAACTTACTCGACTCGAAACCGCTATGCGGGAGCTTGTCGCAGCAGCCCTACCCATTGAAAAGCGCAGTGTTCCGACCAGAGAGGCTGTGCGCCTATTCGAGGCGCGCGGCATGAAGGATAAGGCCGAGCTCTTTCGATTTCGCATCCACTCTTCCGTAAATCTTTACCGGCTCGGAGGATACGAAGATTACTTTTACGGTTATATGTTGCCGGACAGCTCTTATCTCAATGCCTTTTCTCTTGAAGCCTACGAGGACGGCTTTGTGCTGAAATTGCCGAATCGTCGTGACCCCATGGCCCTCATGTCCTTTCAACCGGCGCAAAAGATCTTTGAGGCGATGGAAACGAGCCGGGAGAATCTGGAACGCCAGGGGATTGAGACCGTAGGTGCCTTGAACGCCCGCGCCGCAGCGGGAAAGATGAAGGAGTTGATATTATGTGCCGAGGCGCAGATGGAAAAGCGCATCGGCGATCTTGCGGAAAAAATATGCCGCCGGGACGAAGTTCGCATCGTGTTGATTGCGGGACCCAGTTCTTCCGGAAAGACAACCTTTGCGCGCCGTCTTGCGACGCAACTTCTGGCTCTCGGCAAAACGCCGCATGCCATCGAGGTAGATAACTATTTTAAGAATCGCAGCGATACACCGCGTGACGAAAAGGGAAACTATGATTTCGAGGCTCTCGCTGCACTCGATGTGGATGGTTTTAACAACGATTTGAACAGACTGCTGAACGGCGAACGCATAGAGCTCCCGCGCTTTGATTTTATTGCCGGTGAGCGCAACTACCGCGGAGACTATTTACATTGCGGCCCCTCGGACATCCTGCTGATCGAAGGCATACACTGCTTAAACGAGGCGCTCTCGTTTTCCATCCCCGCCGAGAAAAAACACAAGATTTATGTGAGCTGTCTCACTCAGCTGAATCTCGATGCGCATAACCGCATCCCGACCGGAGATGCGCGCATGTTGCGCCGCATTGTACGTGATGCACGGCTGCGCGGAAATGATGCTGCGGAGAGTCTGGCGCGCTGGGCTTCGGTCAGTGCGGGCGAAGAGCGCTACATTTTCCCGAATCAGGGAAATGCCGACGATGTGTTCAACTCGGCCCTTCCCTACGAGACAGCGGCCCTTAAGCCCTACGCGGAGGCCCTGCTCTTCGGTGTTCCGGAAACGCATCCCTCATACCTTGAGGCAAAACGTTTGCTGAAATTTTTGAGCTATTTCCTGACCTTCCCTTCCGAGGATATCCCTGCGACTTCCCTGGTCCGCGAGTTCATCGGCGGCAGTGCCTACGGTGCATAGAGCTTGTATACGAATCGAGAGGACTGTGGTATAATACCCCTTCGAAAGACGGGCAGATGATCGCGGCTGCAGAGACGAAAGGCTGCAGGTGAGGAAAGTCCGGGCTTCAAAGGGCAGGATGCCGGATAACGTCCGGTGGAGGCGACTCCCAGGAAAGTGCAACAGAAATAAACCGCCGGCTTCACGCCGGTAAGGGTGCAAAGGCGGTGTAAGAGACCACCGCCCGGGTGGTAACATCCGGGGCACATGTAAACCCCATCCGAAGCAAGACCGAACAGGACAGATCGGCGGCCCGTCGGTTGCCTCTCTCGAGAGACAACACTGTCCGGGTAGGTTGCTTGACTGCAGCGGCAACGTTGCAGCTAGATAGATGATCATCCACGACATAACCCGGCTTATCGCCCGTCTTTTTTTTTGAGTATACAAAAGAGAGCAAACGCATGAAGCGTCTGCTCTCTTTTTGTTTCAACGGGAACGGTCCGAGTAGCGCTCATCGCAATAGCGGCAGCGATATACCTCCCGTTCTGCATCGGCGAGATAGAAGATGTGGGGGAGTTCCTGCTCAATTGAGGTAATGCAACGAGGATTCTTGCAGTGAATCACATTGGTAATCTTTTTCGGAAGCCGCAGCACCCGCTTTTCGACAATACTGTTGTCGCGGATGATATTCACAGTGATGTTGTGGTCAATGTAACCGAGGACCTCGAGGTCAATCCGGTCAAGCACATTGCCCTCGATTTTGATGATATCCTTTCGCCCCATCTTTTTCGAATGTGCATTCTTGATGATTGCTATCTGGGAGTCCAGTTTGTTCAAGCCGAGCTGATAGTAGATATCAAGGCTCTTTCCCGCCTTGATATGATCCAGAACAATGCCCTCCGAAAGACCGCTGATATTTAACATGTCTCTTTCACCTCCAAAAGCATCATGATGAGTGCCATGCGGACGTAGACACCGTATTGTGCCTGCCTAAAATACGCCGCGCGGGGATCCTTGTCCACCTCGACCGATATCTCGTTGACACGGGGAAGCGGGTGCAAAATATACATGTCTTCTTTTGCGCTGCGCAGTTTCTCTTCGGTCAGAATATAGCTGTCCTTCAGTCGAATGTAGTCCTCCTCATTGAAGAAACGCTCTTTCTGTACGCGAGTCATATAGAGTATATCCAGTTCCGGCATGGCTTCTTCAAGACTGCCGACCTCGACAAAGGGAATTCGGTTCTTTTCGAGAACATCCTCTCGGATATAGCCGGGAATGCGGAGTTCCTGCGGTGAAATCAGCACAAAACGTATGCCCGGATAGCGAATTAAGGAGGCAATCAGCGAGTGAACCGTGCGACCGAATTTCAAATCGCCGCAGAGTCCGACCGTCATATGATCAAGACGGCCTTTCAGGGACTGAATGGTCATGAGGTCGGTCAGGGTCTGAGTGGGATGCTGATGGCCGCCATCGCCCGCGTTGATAATCGGAACACCGGAGAACTCGCTCGCGACCATGGGAGCACCTTCTTTTCGGGTGACGCATGGCAATGATATCCGCATAGCAGGAGACCACACGAACCGTGTCGGCAACACTCTCTCCCTTACTGGCGGAGCTTGCATCGGCAGACTGGAATCCGAGAACGGAGCCCCCAAGATTTAACATTGCGGCCTCAAAGGAGAGGCGTGTCCGGGTGCTGGGCTCGTAGAAAAGAGTTGCGAGTTTTTTCCCTTCCATCACCTTTGCATACGCGGAGCGATTTTTTTCAATACGGCCTGCGAGCGCAAGCAATTCAGCGGTTTCCTCTACGGAAAAATCCAAGGGTTTCAGCATATGTCTCATGACTTGACAAACCTCCTTCCGGTTGAAACGGTATGGTGTCGTCCCAATCATAAAGTACGAGCCCCGAAAAGTCCACGACCCGAGAGCAATTCTTGAAGGAATTTGCATCGGGTGTTATGATACAGGCGATGCATAACGCAGACAGGAAGGAGATTTTTTCATGGAAAAAAGTTCCCTTTATGAGGAGCTTCGGGGCAATCGTTACCCGGGCAGAGGCATCGTTCTCGGGAGAAGCGAGGACGGCAAAAAGGCTATGCTCGCTTATTTCATCATGGGGCGCAGCGAAAATTCTAGAAACCGTATTTTTTCCCGCACGGAGGACGGTATACGCACAGAGGCCTTCGATCCGGCAAAACTCTCCGATCCGTCGTTGATTATCTATGCACCGGTTCGCCGTCTGGAGAACCGCCTGATTGTGAGCAACGGAGACCAGACCGATACCATATACGAGGGCTTTCGGCGCGGACTTTCGCTTTCCGAGGCGCTCGGCGCACGGGAGTTTGAGCCGGATGCACCGAACTATACACCGCGTATTTCCGGTGTGCTTCGATTTGCGGACGGGGACTTCTCCTATGAACTCAGTATTCTGAAGAGTGACCGCATGAATCCGGATCAGTGTCTCCGATTCTACTTTAACTATGCAACCCCGCTCCCCGGTGAGGGGCATTTGATTCACACCTATCTCGGTGACGGCAATCCGTTACAGAGCTTTTGCGGAGAGCCGAAGTGCATTGCCGTCAGTGACGAGCTCGATACGTTTGCGGCAAAGCTTTGGGACGCCCTGGATTCGGAGAACAAAATATCCCTCTATGTGCGCGAAACGGACTTAACGGACGGAACAGGCAAAAACTATCGCGAAGTGCTCATAAACCGCAACGAAAAGAAGCAGGAGGCTTAACATGAGAGAATTGACGCTCAAATACGGCTGTAATCCCAACCAGAAGCCGGCCAGAATATTTATGCAGGGAGACAGAGAACTTCCGGTCAAAGTACTCTCCGGAACCCCGGGCTACATCAATTTTCTGGATGCGCTGAACGGTTGGCAGCTGGTTCGTGAATTAAAAGAGGCGACCGGTCTTCCTGCGGCGACCTCGTTCAAGCATGTCTCGCCTGCGGGTGCTGCCTGCGGACGCCCGCTCTCGGATATCCTAAAAAAAATCTACTGGGTCGAGGACGCAGATGAATTGAGTCCGCTTGCCTGCGCTTACGCAAGAGCCCGCGGTGCCGATCGCATGTCGAGCTTCGGAGACTTCATTGCCCTTTCGGATGTCTGTGATGCGGATACCGCACGCCTCATTAAGCGCGAGGTCTCTGACGGCGTGATTGCCCCGGGCTATACGGAGGAAGCACTTGCGATTCTCCGCGAGAAGAAGAAGGGCAAGTACAATGTGATTGAAATCGACCCCTCGTATCGTCCGGCGGAAACCGAGGTGAAGCAGGTCTTCGGAGTCAGTTTCGAACAGGGACGCAACGAAATCCCGATTACGGGAGATCTGCTCAATAACATTGTGACCGAAGCGAAGGACATACCGGAATCCGCAAAAACAGATCTTTTGATTGCACTGATTACGCTCAAATACACACAGAGCAATTCGGTCTGCTATGCACTGGACGGCCAAGCCATAGGCATAGGCGCAGGCCAGCAGTCTCGCGTCCACTGCACACGCCTCGCAGGCCGGAAAGCCGACAACTGGTATCTGCGCCAGGCCCCCGAAGTCCTGGGGCTTCCCTTCCGCCCCGAAGTGAGCCGCGCGGAGCGCGACAACGCGATTGATGTCTATATCGGCGATGAGAGCGAGGATTTGCTGCGCGACGGAAGCTGGGAGCGCGTGTTTACGCTTAAGCCCGCGCCCTTCACCCCGGAAGCAAAGCGAGCTTGGCTCGACGGCCTCAAGGGGGTTTCCCTCGCTTCCGACGCTTTCTTCCCCTTCGGGGACAATATTGAACGCGCAAGAAAGAGCGGTGTCTCCTACATCGCCGAGCCGGGCGGTTCGATTCGGGACGACCAGGTCATTGAGACCTGCAACCGCTACGGCATTGCAATGGCCTTCACCGGCCTTCGTCTTTTCCACCACTGAGAAAAAACAAAATTTGAGTCTATATCTGGAGAGAGGAGCTGTTCATTATGGCGATCTTAGTGACCGGCGGCGCCGGCTTTATCGGCAGCCATACTTGCGTTGAGCTTTTGAATGCGGGCTATGAGGTTGTTGTCGTTGACAACCTTGTAAATTCCAGTAAGGAATCCCTGAATCGCGTGATGGAAATCACGGGAAAAAAGCTGCGCTTTTACGAGTTGGACCTTCTGGACAAGAAGAATCTGGATCAGGTCTTTGCCAAAGAAGATATAGAGGCGGTCATCCACTTCGCGGGCCTCAAGGCAGTCGGTGAGTCGGTCTATAAGCCGCTCGAGTACTATCACAACAATATCACCGGTACCCTGGTGCTCTGCGAGTGCATGCGGAAGTACGGCGTGAAGAACATCGTCTTCTCCTCCAGCGCAACAGTCTACGGAAACCCGGCTTTTGTGCCGATTACCGAGGAGTGCCCGAAGGGAGAGGTCACCAACCCCTACGGCAGAACCAAGGCAATGCTTGAGCAGATTCTGACCGACCTCCACACCGCGGATGCGGACTGGAATGTCATGCTGCTTCGCTACTTTAACCCGATCGGCGCGCACGAGTCCGGACGCATGGGAGAGAACCCGAAGGGCGTGCCGAATAACCTGCTTCCCTACATCACTCAGGTTGCAATCGGGAAGCTGGTCTGCCTCGGCGTCTTCGGCAATGACTATGAGACCAAGGACGGCACCTGCATTCGCGACTATATCCACGTCGTGGACCTCGCAAAAGGCCATGTGAAGGCACTTGAGAAGATGGTCAAGGATGCGCCTGAGGTCAGAATTTACAACCTCGGAACCGGAACCGGCTATTCGGTGCTCGATGTCATCACCGCGTTCGAGAAGGCAAACGATCTGAAGATCAACTATGTCTTTAAGGAGCGCCGCGCGGGCGATGTTCCGGCCTGCTATGCGGATCCCTCGAAAGCAGAGCGGGAGCTCGGCTGGAAGACGGAGAAGACGCTCGAAGAGATGTGCCGAGACTCCTGGAGATGGCAGAAAAACAATCCGAACGGTTATGAGGACACCGGACTCACAATCCGTAAAAAAGGAGAACTGCGCTAATCCGAGCAAGCTTCAATTTCGAAACGGAAAAGCTGCCGCTTCACAGATAACACTGTGAGGCGGCAGCTTTTTTGCGTCAGCAGGCGCTGTAATAGTTGGCGGAAAGCTGCTCCACATAGCCCTCAAGCTCCAATTTCAAGAGACAGCGCATGACAGTGCCGATATCGTAGCCGCTGCGCTGTAAAAGGCGGTTTAAAAAGCAGGGTTCCTCTTGAATGAGGCGGTAAAGCGCACTCTCTTCCGGGGAGAGTTTTTCCGGTGAACGCACACGGGGCTCCAACATACAGCGAAGACGCAGACCGAGATAGTCGACGATATCCTGCGGGCTTTGGAGTAAATTTGCACCGTTTTGAATAAAGACGTGGCAGCCGCGGCTCAAGGGGTCGGTAATGCGACCCGGAAGACAGAAAATTTCCTTGCCCTGTTCCAAAGCAGATCCGACCGTAATGGAACTGCCGCTCTGTTGTTCCCGCGCTTCCAGGACACAAAGACAGTCCCCGAGGGCGGCAATGAGCCGATTGCGATCGGGAAAGTGCCAAGCACGGGACAGTTCATCCGGCGGAAACTCACTCAGAATTCCGTTTCCGTCCTCGCAGAGCTTCGAAAAAAGCACATAGTTTTCCTTGGGATAGCAGATATTGACGCCGCAGCCGAGGACGGCATAGCTCTTGCCGCCGGCTGCCAGGGCAGCTTCTCCCGCGCGGCTGTCGATTCCCGCTGCGAGTCCGCTCACAATGGCTATGCCTTTTGCGGCGAGCTCCGAAGCGATAAAGTCTGCCATGCGAAGACCGTAGGAACTCGCAGTTCGGCTCCCGATAACTGAGACGGTCGGCGTGTATTCCATAGGTAGCTCACCCTTTAAGTAGAGCCAGAGCGGAGGATCCGAAAGTGTTTGAAAGCGCGAGGGCCAATCCGCATCCCGGGACGTGAGAAAGCGAATACGGCGCAGGGCAAGGGCCTCCTCAATCTGTCTTAACGCCTCAGCCACCGCGGCAGGAGAAGGCGCTAGGCGAGAGAGTTTATCCCGCATGCCGGCAGGATAGGCATCCGAGCTCTCGGCAGAGAGCGTAAACAAATCCTCGATGGAGTGTATATCAACGGGCAGTTTTCGAACTTCCCCCCGCGTCAAACGAAGGGCATAGGAGAGATACAGGTAGAGGGCTCGTTGTTTCATATCAATTCCGCCTCTTCGGATACGCGGGATGCAAGGTTTGACGCGCCAATTTTGAGATGCTACCCCAGTACTTTTCCTCCGGGGAGCGGTAGGCAAGCGCTTCTGCGAGATGAGAGCGCTGAATCTCGGGGGCCCCGTCAAAGTCTGCGGCAGTCCGTGCGACTTTCAGAAGCTTATGTAAGGCGCGCGCCGACATGGCACCGGAATTATACAGTGCCTCCAGAAATTCCGAATCCTCTCTGCAAAGCGAACAGTGGGCTTCGATTTGCGCCGGTGTCATCTCCGCATTAAAATGAATGCCGCTCCCCTGAAAACGTCGCTCCTGGATATTGCGCACACGCTCCACCGCGCGCTGCATGGCGGGGTTTTCTTTCGGTCGCTCTTTGCGCTGTAGGGCGGAAAACGGAACGGACTCGGTCTCGGCGCAGAGGTCGATACGGTCAAGCAAGGGCTTAGAAATGTGGCTCAGATAGGTTCTGACTTGAGCTTCGGTACAACGACAGCGGTTGCGGTCCGGCCAGAAGCCGCACTTACAGGGGTTCATGGCGCAGACAAGCTGAAAATTGGCCGGAAAGGTGAAGTTTCCGCTGACCCGGCTTATGTGCACCAGATGTTCTTCCAGCGGCTGTCGCAGAATTTCAAGCGTCGCCGCATGGTACTCCGGGAGCTCGTCTAAGAAGAGGACACCCTCATGGGCCAGACTGATTTCCCCCGGACGCGGTTTTTGACCTCCGCCGGAGAGCGCGAGGCCGGTCACGGTGTGGTGAGGGGAGCGATAAGGGCGCTTGGTCATCAGAGGTTTGTCGGACGGAAGAAGGCCGCTGATGCTGTAAATCTCCGAGACACTGAGCCGCTCTTCCCGGCTCATGGCAGGCAGGATGTGCGGAAGCCTTGCGGCAATCATGCTTTTTCCGGTGCCGGCAGGGCCGATATACAGGATATTGTGCCGCCCGCCTGCGGCAAGCAAGGTAGCGCGCTTCACAAGTTCCTGACCGGCGAGATCCGAAAAATCAGGTGTATCCTCCGAAGAGAGACTGCTCTCCGCATAAACGGCGGGAGCGGGTAGGTCTTTCTTGCCCCGCAGCAGTTCAACGAGCTCTGAGAGTGTGGAGACTCCGTAGCAGTCGATGCCACCGATTACACTTCCTTCGCGCAGGTTTTCGAGCGGTAAAAAACAGCGCTTGAGCCCGGCCGCTTCGGCGCAACGTACCATAGAAAGCACCCCGCGCACCGGCAGAATTTCCCCGCTGAGCGAGAGCTCTCCGGCAAACAAGGTATCCGTGAGGAGCTGCTCCGGCAGTTGCCCGTAGGCTGCGAGCAGGGCGACAGCGATCGGCACATCATAGGCACAGCCCTCTTTTCTGAGCTCCGCAGGGCTCAGATTTAAGGTAACACGGCGCGGTTCCAAGCGGAAACCGCTATTCCCGAGCGCAGTGCGAACACGATCTGCCGCCTCGCGCACTGAAGCCGCGAGAGAACCGATGAAGGTGATGGTGGGAAAGCCTTGCTCGACATCCGCTTCGCAGCGGACCAGAACGCCTTTGGTGCCGATGAGACCGGCCGCATAAATTTTCTTTAGCATACGTGACTCCCGAAATAGAGATGAGGTGAGAAACAGAAATGTGCCGCATGACGGCAAGGCATCCTCAATCGTAATTTACTTCGTAGATTGAGGATGCGCGAGCTGAACGAAAAGACAGGAAATATACGTTACAAAAAATCAGAAAAGAAAAGAGAGCTGCGCGGAGAGGAAGAGCATGGACAAAGCAATACGAAGAAAAGCAATGGCGAAAGAACGGTCGATCGCACCGAAGTTTCCGGGAGCATGCACGCGGAAAGCGAAAGCTGCGGCAAGCGGTTCTCAAAGAATATGCCGATGGAAACGGAGAGTAGAAACAGAACAGATTGAGGGATTTGATAATGCAGAGGAGCGGATAATGACAAAAGATGAAGTAATGTTATCTATACTTATTTTAGCAGAGTGATACCGAAGCGGCAAGGTTTGACTTGTTCTTTCCGGAGACATATAATAAACTGATTATCAAATTAATGGCAGAAACGGAAGGAATTGCTGTGGCAGAAAAGAAAGAAAGAGGTCTGCTTGTCGTAATCTCGGGATTTTCCGGTGCGGGCAAGGGTACTTTGATACGGGAGCTCATGCATCAACACCCCAACTATCGGCTTTCGGTGTCTGCGACGACCCGAGCGCCGCGCGCGGGAGAGGAAGACGGTAAGGATTACTTTTTTGTGACGCGAGAGCGTTTCGAGGAGATGATTGCACAGCGGGAATTGATTGAATATGCATCCTACGTTGGCAATTATTACGGGACGCCGAAGGCTTATGTCGAGGAGATGTTGGATGCCGGATATGATGTGATACTCGAAATCGAAATTCAGGGTGCGCTCAAGGTGAAAGATATTTTCCCCGAGGCGGTCTTTGTCTTTGTCGCCCCGCCGAATGCGGAGAGCTTGGAACAGAGGCTCACAGGTCGGGGGACCGAGAGCAAAGAACAGGTACTCGCTCGTCTAAAGCGAGCGGCCGAAGAAAGTCACCGGATGTCGGACTACGAATATCTTCTGGTCAACGATGATCTTTCGGAGACGGTCGATAACTGCATGCGCTTCTTAAGAGCCAACATTTCAGCATGTGTCGTCACCGCGCTTTTACCGAAGAACTCGGTGCTGCATTAAACCGCTTTTATTCAGAGGAGGAGAAATAAATGTTACATCCGTCTTATACAGAGATTATCGATGCTGTCAACAGTGAGGTTGAGCCGGGCGAACAGCCGGTGGTACAGAGCCGCTACTCCATTGTCATTGCAACCGCGAAACGGGCGAGACAGCTGATTGCCGGCGAAGTAGCGGAAGTCCCGGATTATAAGAAGAAGCCGCTTTCGGTTGCGATTGAAGAGCTCCACAAGGGCAAGGTCAAAATTGTTTCGGAAGACGAAACGGAGAACATCGAAGACACACAGGCAAAGCAGGAACAGGAAGAAGAATGAAAATATGCATGATCTCTCTGGGCTGCGACAAGAATCTCGTGGACTCGGAGATGATGCTCGGGTATCTGAGACGCGAGGATGTCTCTCTCACAGATGAACAGGCGGAGGCTGATGTTATCATCGTAAATACCTGTGCTTTCATCCTCGATGCAAAAGATGAGAGCATACAGACCATGCTCTCGGCCGCGCAATACAAGGAAGAGGGCAATTTAAAGGCGCTCATTATGGCCGGCTGTATGGCGGAGCGCTATAAAGATGAGGTGCTTCGCGAAATTCCGGAGATAGACGCGGTGGTCGGAACCTCCGCCTACGATAAAATCAGCGCCGTTCTGGACCGTGTCTTGGACGGTGAAAAGGTTACGGAGTTTGAGGATTTAAGCCGCCTCCCGGCAATCGGGACCGAGACCGCTCGCGTACGGACCTCACTCGCTTCCTACGGTTATTTAAAGATTGCCGAAGGTTGTGACAAACACTGTACCTACTGTATCATCCCTTCGCTCCGGGGCGGCTATCGGAGTTATCCGATGGAGTCACTGGTTCGGGAGGCCGAGCGGCTTGCCGAAGACGGCATCAAGGAACTCATTTTGGTTGCCCAGGAGACGACACGCTACGGCATGGATTTATACGGCGAGAAGCGACTTCCGGAGTTGCTTCGCCGCTTATGTCGTATCGACGGCATTCAGTGGATACGTATCCTCTACTGTTATCCGGAGGAAATCACGGATGAGTTGATTGATGTCATGGCAGCGGAAAAGAAAATTTGCCATTACTTGGATTTACCCATTCAACATGCGAGCGATGCCGTGTTAAAGCGCATGGGACGCAGAACCTCCCGGGCAGATTTGGAAGCCGTCATTCGGAAACTTCGAACCGCGATGCCGGACATCGCACTTCGCACGACGCTGATCAGCGGCTTCCCGGGAGAGACCGAGGAAGACCAGGAAAGTGTCCTTTCCTTTGTCAAAGAAATGCGCTTTGAACGCCTTGGCGTATTTACCTATTCACAGGAAGAAGATACACCGGCTGCAGGTTTCGAGGGCCAGATCGACGAAGATATCAAAGCCGCTCGTCGAGATGAGATTATGGAATTGCAACAGGCGGTGTCTCGCGAAAATCTTCAGCGTAAGGTCGGTGCATGCCTGGACGTATTTGTCGAAGGCTATCTTCCCGAAGAGGATGTCTATATGGGACGAACCTACATGGATGCGCCGGATGTAGACGGCTACCTGTTTTTCCCGGCAAACGGCCTCGAGTTGATGTCCGGAAGTATTGTCCCTGTCCTGGTCACCGAAGCATCCGAGTATGATCTAAAAGGAGTGCTCTATGAAGATGAATCTGCCGAATAAGCTAACGCTTGCTCGTGTTATCATGGTTCCCTTCTTTGTCGCAGCTCTGCTTACCGAGAAGGGGATTCTACACCGGCACGAATGCTTGCCCTCGGCCTTTTTCTGGTTGCGAGTTTCACCGATTTTTTGGACGGCTATATTGCCAGAAAATATCAGCTCATTACAAATTTCGGAAAATTCATGGATCCGCTCGCAGACAAACTCTTGGTCTGTTCGGCCCTCATTTGTTTTGTCGGCCTGATGGAGCTCTCGCCCTGGATAACCATTGCTGTGGTTGCTCGAGAATTCATCATCAGCGGTTTTCGTCTCATCGCGGCGGAACACGGAAAGGTGATTGCTGCGGGAATCTGGGGAAAGCTTAAAACCGTGAGCCAAATGATTTGTATTGTGCTCCTTCTGATACGGCCTGACGGAAACGGCATGATTAATGTGCTCACAGAAGTCTTTGTTTGGCTGATGCTCGCACTGACCTTAATTTCACTCGCGGAATATATTTGGAAGAACCGTGAGGTTCTTCGGGAAGGATAATCATGGAACTCTATGATTCCGGCAGCACGGCTGATTTGGATCGCCTGGCTGACTCCTGCGTCGACTTACTCCGAAAGCACAAATTAATCGTCACAACCGCAGAATCCTGCACAGGCGGGATGTTGTCCGCAAAATTAGTGGACATTCCGGGTGTTTCGGAAGTGTTTCAGGAGGGCTATGTCACCTATTCGAACAAGTCGAAGCGGCGCCTTCTGAATGTCAGTAAGTCCACCCTGAAAAAATACGGCGCAGTGAGCACACAGACTGCACGAGAAATGGCAATCGGTGCCGTCTTCGCGGCGAGTGCGGATATCGCGGTTTCGATTACCGGCATTGCGGGTCCGGACGGCGGAGACGAAGAAAAGCCGGTCGGTCTGGTATTCATTGCTTGCTATATGAATGATCGTGTGACGGTGGAAGAGCATCACTTCCGCGGGAGCAGATCGGAGGTGCGCACACAGTCCGTGCAGAGCGCACTTCGACTGCTCCGCGCCACGATTCTGGAGCACAGTAAGGACTGACATGCGTATTTCCACGAATCTGTATGCCGGACCGCTGGCCTCGCCGAGGCGCAGCGAAATCCTGGATAAGCTACAGCGCGGAGGCGCCTTGCCTCTTGTCTATGTTCTGACCGGGTCATTACAAGCCGGCGAATTGATTGATATCTATTCCGTAGGCGAATTTCGACGTGATTTTGTGCAGCGTGAAAATCCTCTGGTCATCGGCATAGCAATCGGAAAAAAAGAATCCTTTCAAGTTGCAAAGACCATCATTACAGAGCTGTATGAGAGAAACGGAGCGGTGAATATCGATGCCAGCTTTGATACCGGCAATACTTAAGGGAATCCTGTTTCTCATTCTGCTTTTGTTGGGGCTCCTTCTCCTAATCCTGTTGCTTTTATTGTTCGTGCCGTTTTGCTATCGCGGGCACGGAAAACGCGTCGAGGAACAACTCTCCGGCGCGTTGCGCGTTTCCTGGCTCTTCTCACTGCTTCGCTTGAAACTTTCCTATCGGGAACAAATGAAGGGTGAACTCTACTTCCTCTGTTTCCGCATCTACCAACTGGAGCATGAGGAAGAAGAGGAGGCAGTGCATATCGCAACGGAGATGCCGAGAAAGCATCGGCATACGCAGAGAAGCCGGAGTTCAAAGCGCCGCCCGCAAGTGAAAACGAAGTTTATCCCGCGCCGAGGCAAAGCGTCACCGAAAAAGGGACGGAAGCCTTGCCGGAGCCGATAGACGGAACGGAAGCGGAAACGGCTGCTGCCCTAGAGGCTGCGGAAGAGAGACAGAGAAATAGACAGCTGCAAGAGAAAAAGCGCCGACATGCCAAGGCGGAGTCTTCTTCCGAAGCTGAGCGGAAGCAGGGAAAGCTTGCTGCGATTTGGAATCGTCTGCAGCAGCTGTACCAAAGAGCGGAAACGGAATATGATTTTTTTCAGAACGAGAGGACACAGCGCTTTTTGCACTATTTAAAGAGTAAGCTGTTTCGCTTTTTGCGGGAACTGATCCCGCGGCGCATCGCGGGAGAGTTGCGCTTCGGCTTTGCGGATCCGGCAGTGACGGGACAGGGTGCCGCTCTGGCAGCCCTCTTATTACCGTTTTACCGCGACAGTTTGCGGATAGAGCCGCTGTTTGACCGCGAGGAACTCTCCGGAGAACTTTCCTTCCGCGGACATTTGCAATTATTTGTTTTTTTATTTGGCGCAGCACAAATTTGGTTTCACCGTGATTTCCGATATGTGTATCGGCATATTCGCGGAAAGGATAAGAGACAGAAGACGGAGGGAGTACATGGCTGACAAGCGTTTTGCGGAACAGGCGGAGGCACTGTTCCAGGGAATGAATGCATTTATATCCACGAAAACCGTGGTCGGCGCGCCGCAGCAGGCGGGCGATGCCATCATTATACCGCTGGTGGATGTCTCCTGCGGCATGGCGACCGGTGCCTTCGCGGATAAGAAGGGAAGCAGTGACGGGAACGGTGCAGGCGGCATGAGCACCAAAATATCTCCCGCGGCTGTTTTGATTATCCAGAACGGCGTAACCAAGTTGGTCAACGTAAAAAATCAGGACGCCGTAACTCGAGTTATGGATTTGGTCCCGGATGTCATCAACCGCTTTACCGCAAATTCCAAGATTTCTCCCGAGACCACCGAGAGAGCTGTTCAGACCTTAAGGGAAACAGACGGAAGCAAGCAAAGCGAAAGCTGATAAAACACCCCGCCTTCTCCGATGAACGGAAGAGGGCGGGGCTTTTTTGGGGGTTCGGACAAATCAAAAAGCCGCCCGATACCGGGCGGCTTTTTGATTCATGAAGAAAACTTATGCTCTCTCAACGAAGTTCGAGCGAAGGCAGGAAGTGCAAATATACATCTTCCGCACTCCGCCTTCCGTCTTGACCTTAACGGACTTGACGTTTGCCTTCCAGATGCGATTGCTTCTTCTATGAGAATGGCTCACGTTATTTCCGAAGTGAGCTGCCTTTTCGCAAATAGCACACTTTGCCATGGTAACACCTCCTATCTTCTTTGGACCCTGCAGATTCAAAGTCCATATCGCTCCTAATTTTAGCAGAGCCATGCTGTGATTGCAAGTAAATTCTTGGCTTTCTTTTCAGCCACAAATAAGGTATACTTTTCAATGAAACCGATGCAAGCATAGAAGGCGGCGCAGCAGACTGCGCGCAAGGAAGGAAATCATATGGTCAAGGGACGACTCAACAATGAGATGGGACAGATTGCAGTGAGACCTGAAGTGATTGCTGCCTATGCGGGTTCCGTTGCCGTGGAATGCTTTGGCATTGTCGGCATGGCGTCCGTCAGTATGAAGGACGGACTGGTTCGCCTGTTGGGCAGAAGCAAGCTCAGTCAGGGCATCCAGGTTGTTATTACGCCGGAAAACAAGCTCCGTATTTCTTTCATCTGATTGTCGCCTACGGCGTTAACATCAACACGGTGTCCGACAATCTGATTGAAAATGTAAAATATCGCGTGGAAGCCTTTTCCGGAATGGAAATCGAGAAAATTAAAATCTATGTAGAGGACGTCAGATCGATTGACTGACATAGGAGGAATTTGCGCTTTGGAAATTCATGAGTTGAATGCCTTTGTGATTCGCAAGTGTTTTTTGGCTGCTGCCAATGAACTTGCATCCAAAAAGGAATGGATCAATGAGCTGAATGTATTTCCGGTTCCGGACGGCGACACGGGTACCAACATGACTATGACCATCATGTCCGCTGCCAAAGAAGTCGCTGCGCTGGAAACCGATGATATGCAAGCGCTTTGCAAGGCCATTGCCTCCGGTTCGCTCCGCGGCGCCCGCGGCAATTCGGGTGTTATTCTTTCGCAGCTGTTCCGCGGTTTTACGCGCGAGCTCGCTGCCGCAGAGGGCGAAATTAAAATTCCGCAGCTTACCGCCGCACTGGTCCGTGCGACTGAGACAGCTTACAAAGCGGTCATGAAGCCGAAGGAGGGCACCATACTCACGGTTGCCCGTGCCATGAGCGATAAGGCGGAGGAGCTTCAGCGCAGTGCAACGGATATTCTGAGCTTTGCGAGAGAGGTGATTGCGGCCGGCGACGCGGCTCTGCAGCAGACCCCGGAACTTTTGCCGGTCTTAAAGCAGGCGGGTGTGGTGGATTCCGGCGGTCAGGGTCTTATGACGGTGATGCACGGCGCTTTTCAGGCTCTGAGCGGAGAAATCGGCGAGGTCTTCCTTGAGAATTTCGATTCGACACAGGCGAGCGAAAGTGCCGAGGTCCGTCACATCGACACCTCCAATCTGGATACTTCCGAGATTCACTTCGGCTACTGCACCGAGTTTATCGTCAATCTGGAGAAGCCGCTCAGCGAAAGCCAAGAACATGAATTTCAGACTTTCCTTGAATCAATCGGCGACTCGATTGTCTGCGTCGCATCGGACGAGGTCGTTAAAGTACATGTTCATACCAACGATCCCGGACTTGCGATTCAGAAGGGCCTTAGTCTGGGTTCGCTGTCCCGCATGAAAATAGACAACATGCGCGAGGAACATAACGAGCGTCTGATTCGCAATGCCTCCCAGATTGCAGCGGAAGAGCAGCGTAAAAAGGCAGAGCCGGCGGAGAAAAAGCCCTACGGCTTTTTGGCCGTCTCGGCAGGTGAGGGTCTGGACCATATCTTTAAAGAAATCGGTGTAGACCGAATTATCTCGGGCGGTCAGACCATGAATCCGAGCACCGAAGATATTCTGAATGCTCTTGCGGAAATTCATGCGGAGACCATTTTCATTCTCCCGAACAATAAGAATATCATTCTTGCCGCGCAACAGGCCTGCAGCTTAGTCGAGGATAAGAATTTGATTGTGGTTCCGACACGCAATATTCCCGAGGGGATTACCGCAATGGTGAGTTTTCTCCCGGAAAGCAGTCCGGAAGAGAATCTCGCGTCCATGCAGGCGGCAATTCAGCAGCTCACAACGGCTGAGGTCACCTATGCCGTTCGCGACACAACCATGGATGATTTCGAGATTCATGCGGGCGACTTCATGGCAATCGGCAAAAACGGTATGCTGACCGTGGAAAAGAAAGTAGAGGATGCGGTTCTGAATGCCATCGAAAAGCTTACCGAAAACGGCGAAGAGCTTGTCACACTTTACTACGGAAGCGATGTCCCGGAAAGTGACGCGGTGCAGCTCAAGGAGCTTGCGGAGGCACGCTTTGAGGATTGTGAAGTGGAATTAAACTACGGCGGACAGCCGGTCTATTATTATCTCATTTCTGCGGAATGAGTGCCGGACCGGTCGCCCCTCCGAAAAAGGATTTCCCGCCGGGAAGTCCTTTTTTTATCGCAGTTACTGATTCGGAAAGGAGTACTTATGCCGATGAGCATCGGTAAAACGGCAGCGCCCGTTACGGAATTGCGCGGCGTGGGTCCGAAAACCGCCGCAAGTCTGAAGCAAATGGGAATCTATACGATGGCTGACTTGCTTCGCCACTATCCGCTGCGCTTTGTCAACTATCCGGAAATTACGGAAATCGGCGCTTTGACCGACGAAGAGGTCGGCAATCCGATTGCGGTACACGCAGAGGCCGTGCGCGAGCTGGTAAGGCGCGCGGGAACGCGGGTGCAGCTCTGCACCGGCACTTTCAGCGACGGCTCGGGAGAGCTGATTGCCACCTGGTATCACATGCCCTATCTTCGAAATACGCTGCGTCCCGGGCGGCGAGCGGTGCTGTTCGGGAAACTCAACGCTGTCGGAAAGCGCTTTGAACTTCAGCAAGCGCAAATTTCACGGCGGAACAATATGAAAAATTACTGCATAGGCCTGTACCGCAATATGCCCTGCCAAAAGGCATAGGAGAGAAGACCTTTGCGGGCCTTATGGAGCAGGCCCTCGCGCTCTCACCCCCTCTCTGTGATTGGTTGCCCTCACCCTTGAGAGAACGATATGAGCTGCTCCCGGAGGATCGTGCCGTGCGGGAAATTCATCGTCCGGAGGACATGGACAACTTTGCGGCAGCCAGAAAGCGCATTGTATTCGACGGCTTCTTCCGCTTTCTGTATGATGTGCGCCGCATGAAGGAGACGCTCCGCAATGAAAAATCCGCCTTTGTTTTTGACGCACAGGCGGCAATGACGGAGTTCTCAGCCCGGCTTCCCTTCACGCTGACCGATGCGCAGAAAAAAGTATGTCTGGAAATATCAAAGGATTTTATGTCGGGCAGTGTTATGAACCGCTTGGTACAGGGCGATGTCGGCTCCGGAAAGACAGCGGTCGCTGCCGCGGCACTCTATGCTGTTTGGCATGCCGGCTTCCAAGGGGCACTGATGGCGCCGACCGAGGTGCTGGCAAGACAACATTACCGCACTTTTTCCGAACTCTTCGGCGAGGCCGAAGACGGACCGCGCATCGGTATACTGACCGGATCCACCAGGGCGAAAGAGCGGCGTGAGCTTCTCGAAAAATTGGCGCAGGGGAAGGTGGATATTCTGATCGGAACCCACGCTCTTCTGGAAGAGCGCGTGGTTTTTTCATCGCTTGCGTTGGTTGTGACCGACGAACAACACCGCTTCGGTGTGCAGCAAAGAGAAACCCTCTCCGGAAAAGGAAAACAGCCCCATGTGCTTGTAATGAGCGCCACACCGATACCGCGCACCCTTGCGGTTATCCTCTACGGTGATTTGGATATTTCGGTCATCGATGCGCGCCCGGCAGGCAGAACGCCGATTAAAAATGCCGTGATTGAGAAAAAGGACAGGCCCAAGGCCCTCTTACATATTAAGCGCGAAGTCGAATCGGGGCACCAGGCCTACATTGTATGTCCTCAGGTGGAAGCGAATCCCTTGACCTCACTTGAAAATGTGGAGGACTACAGCGCGGCACTCCGCACGAGCTTTCGCGGTGAAATCACGGTCGAAGCTCTGCACGGACGCATGAAAGAGGCAGAAACAGCGCATTATGGAACGCTTTCTTGCCGGTGAAATCTCGGTACTGGTTGCGACGACCGTCATCGAAGTCGGTGTTGATGTACCGAATGCGACCGTTATGATGATTGAAAACGCGGAGCGTTTCGGTCTTGCAACACTTCATCAATTGCGCGGCCGTGTCGGCAGAGGCAAGGAACAGGCTTATTGTATTTTTGTTCAAGGGAAAAAGAGCCGGGAGGGAAGCGAACGTCTTGGACTCTTGCAGCGTAGCAACGACGGCTTTGAAATCGCAGCCGCGGACTTAAAGCAGCGCGGTCCGGGGGAGCTTTTCGGTGCGGTCCAGAGCGGAGAGTTGACATTCGGTCTCGGTGACATTTATAATGATTATTCAGTGCTTCAGCTTGCAAAAGAAGCTGTGGATGCGCTAGATCAGGCGGATTTCGATCTGCCTGTGGTACATAAAAAGGTCGTATTGTAGGGAGCATAGCGAATGGATGAATTGTTGGGTAAGGCAGGAGAAGACCCACTGATTGAAGATTTGGATCTCGGAGATATGCCGGTCGCCGGTACGCGTATTACCGCAGACACGGAAGAACGGCAGCCCGAGACTTTGGATACGGTGCTTCCGGAAGATGACACCCCGATTCCGGTTGCCGTTCGGGAAGAAAGCGGGGAAGCTCTGCAGTGGGAGAGTTCGGACAGTGCCGCCGAGGCACTCTCACATGCGGCGCGCGTGAAAGCGGACGGAACCGAGCGGGAAGAAACCGAGGCCGTTTGGAGCGGACTGAAGCCGGAACCCGAGAAGGATAACTTCTATGTCAAATCGGAGCAAAACGAAGCGGCGGAAGAGACAACGGAAAGCGTACCGGATGATCTGCCGCTTCGAGAAGCACCCGCGCCGTTTTTGACGCTTGAAGAGCCCGAGGAACCGCCGAAGCGCCGTTCTTCCGCAGGAAAGAAAATATTGTTGACAGCAGCGGTTCTCCTTGCGGTAACCGCTGCTTCGTATACCATTTACGGACAAAAGTATCACCGTATCTTTCTTCCCAACACGGTCATCAACGGTGTTGATGTATCCGGTAAAAGCGCGGTCGATGCCGAGGCCGCAATGAACGCCGGAATTGCGGATTATAAGCTCACGATTCAGGCACGTGAGAATGAAGAGGCGAGCATCAGCGCATCGGAGGTAAATCTCCACTATGACTTCGGGGATACGCTCGGTAATTTGATTGCCGAGCAGAACATTTTTTCCTGGGGACCGCGCTATTTCTCGCGTCACGAGGAAAGCTTGGATGCTATGGCGAAGCTTGACGACGAACGCTTTGAATCCGCTGTCAAAGCCCTGCCTTTCTTTCAGACCGAGAACTTCAAGAAACCTGTCAATGCGCACATCTCGGACTATCAGAGCGGAAAATCTTACACCGTCGAGAAGGAAGAGGAAGGCACCGAGTTAAAGACGGAAGAGGCGAAGGCAAAAATCAAAGAGGCTGTCTCAACACTGCAGCCGGAGCTTAATTTGGACACCGAGAAACTCTATACCGAGCCGGAAGTCCGCTCGGACAATGAGGCTCTGGTCAAATCTGTCGAGGCAATGAATCAGTACCTAAAAACCGACATCAGCTATGCAGGTGATTCCGGTATCGTTCTGACCGGCGAGCAGCTTCACAGTTGGATCTCACCGGATGGCAAGGGCGGCGTAAAGCTGGACGACGGCAAGTTGAACGAGTTTATCAAAACGCTTGCCTCGAAGTATGACACCTATAATAAGCCGAAGAGCCTTAAAACCGGATGGGGCGCAACCGTTACGGTAAAAAGCGGTTCCTACGGCTGGAAGGTCAACCAGGACGCAGAAAAAGCTGGCTTCGCGAGGCGATTGCATCGGGCACCAAGACGCAGCGCACGCCGGAATTCTCTCAAAAAGCCGCTTCTCTGAGCGGTGCCGACTATGGCTCCACCTATGTCGAGGTCAATTTGAGTGCGCAGCACCTCTATTTCTATAAGGACGGGAAACAGCTGATTTCTTCCGACTTTGTTTCGGGAAACGAGTCGAAAGGAACCGTAACCCATACAGGGGCCTATGCAATCAGTTATAAGCAGCGCAACGCAACGCTTCGCGGTCAGGGCTATGCCGCACCGGTTAACTACTGGATGCCGTTCAACAACGGCGAAGGCTTCCATGATGCATCTTGGAGAAATACCTTCGGCGGTAATATTTACCTGAACGCAGGGTCTCACGGCTGCGTGAACCTGCCGCCCGCGGTTGCAAAAACCCTTTTTGAAAATGTGAGTGCCGGCACACCGGTGCTGGTCTATACCTTACCCGGAACGGAGCCGAAGAAAACGGAACCGACGCCTGCTACCGCTCCGACAGAGAGCAGTTCCGGCGCAGAGTCGCAGAGCGCACAGGACAGCAATGCTGCGGCGACAAGCGCGGCCGCCGCAAAGCCAAGCGAAGCAAAGAAGGGCCCCGGACAGACAGAGAGCGGTTCCCCGAATCCGAGTATTTCGACCGGAGCGCCGCAGAACAAACCGGGAACCGGATCGGTACAGCCTGCCCCGGGTGAAGGAGGTTCAAATTAATGAGAGTCATTGCAGGAAGTGCAAGGAGACTCTTGCTATCGACCCTGCCGGGCGAAGATACCCGTCCCACGACAGACCGCATCAAGGAGACACTCTTTAATATGCTGCAGCCGGAAGTCCCGGGCTCCCGATTTCTGGATCTCTTCGGCGGCAGCGGCGGAATTGCCATCGAAGCCTTGTCCCGCGGAGCAAGTTCGGCGGTCATCGTTGAAAGAATTTAAAGGCAGCACGCATCATCCGTGAGAATCTGGAACACACGCGTCTTGCGGATAAAGCGGAGTTGCTCGCAACCGATGCTTCGGCCGCGCTGACCAGGCTTGCCGGGACAAAATGCGAGCCCTTTGATTTGGTCTTTTTGGATCCTCCCTACGGAGCGGGGCTGGAAGAGAGGGCACTGCAGCAGCTTCGAAATTCCGGCTTGATTCACGATGATACCCTCCTCATTGTTGAGGCGAAGATTGATGCGGATCCGAGTCGTTTTGAGGCACTTGGCTATCGTATTGTAAAAATTAAGGCGTATAAGACCAATCAACATATCTTTCTCCAGAGAGGGAACGACGAGACATGACAATAGCGGTCTATCCGGGAAGCTTTGATCCGGTCACAAACGGGCATCTTGACATCATTAAACGCGCTTCCGAAATGTTTGATCACCTGATCATTGCGGTCCTGAACAACAAGGCAAAATCCCCGTTGTTCACGACTGAGGAACGTGTTACAATGCTATGCGAAATAACGGCGGATATTACCAATATTGAGGTCGAGAGTTTTGACGGGCTGTCGATTAAATATTGCCATGAAAAGGGCGCCCAAGTGATGGTACGCGGCTTGCGAGCGGTGACGGACTTCGAATATGAGTTACAGATTGCGCAGACGAACCGCGTGATTGCACCGGATATCGACACGGTTTTCCTGACCACGAACCTCAAGTATTCTTACTTGAGTTCCAGCATTGTCAAAGAAATCGCAGCCTACCACGGTGACATCAGTGCTTTTGTGGACAGCCGCGTAGCCGAGAAAATTATGGAGAAATACAGAAGCCGTCAGAATTATGAAAATGGAGCAGGGGCATGAGCAGAATAGAGCAAGTAATTGCCGAAATTGAGGATTACATTGAGGATTGCAGACCTACGGCTTTTTCTGCCTCGAAGATTGTCGTGCAGAAGGAGGAGTTGCAGGAAAAACTTTCCGAGCTTCGCATGGCCATTCCGGAGGAACTGGACAAGAGCAAGCGCATCCTGAACAATCAGAACAACATCATTATGGACGCACAGGCGCGCTATAATACCTTGGTCAATGAGGCCTCGAAAAAGACCGAACAGTTGATCAATCAGTCGGAAATTGTGCAGAAGGCAACCGCGACCGCAAATGAGATTCTTGCGAGCGCTCGCGCTCAGGCACAGAGCATCGTGGATGCCGCACAGGCGGAAGCGAACGGTATTCGACTCAGCTCGATTCAGTACACGGATCAGCTCCTTCTGAATGTGCAGAACATCATCGGAAATGCTTCCCGCGAGTCTGAGGCGAGAAATCAGGCATTGCAGGCAGCGTTCCGCCAGAGCTTTGATCAGATTGCAGCCAATCGTCAGCAACTTGCTGCGAGCAACGAGAGCGCACAGGCAATCGAACAACAGCAGTAATCAGCGAAAAGAGTTTGCCTTCGTGCAAACTCTTTTTATACATAGGAGGAGCAAGTTTGATTATCGATCGACTTCCCCGTCCCTTTCTGGATGAAATGCGGACTCTGCTCGGTGAGGACGAATACGAGCGTTATCTCTCGGCCATGGAAGAGACGCCGCTGTCGGGATTGCGCATCAACAGCCTGAAAATCAGCAACGAACGCTTGCTGGCAGCTTTCGGCAACTTAGATCCGGTTCTTTGGACAAATAACGGTTTTTATTGCGAGACGGGCGGAGAGTACACCTCCCACCCGTATTATTATGCAGGTCTCTATTATATGCAAGAGCCGTCGGCCATGTCATCCGCTGCCTTGCTCGGCACAGAACCCGGGGAACATATTCTGGATCTCTGTGCTGCCCCCGGCGGAAAAAGTACGCAAATCGCAGCAGACCTCCGGGGAGACGGATTTTTGCTTTCCAACGATCTGAGTGCTTCCCGCGCGCGTGCCCTTTTGAAGAACATTGAGCTCATGGGCATCGGGAACTGCTGTATCAGTTGTGAGGACTCCGAGCGCTTAAAGCGAGAATACCCGCTCTATTTTGACCGTATTCTTGTCGATGCCCCCTGCTCCGGAGAGGGCATGTTCCGAAAGCACCCGGCGGTCATCAAGGCTTGGTTGGAACACGGTAAGGACTTCTACTGTCCCGTGCAGGCAAAGCTTTTGGACGATGCCTCGGAAATGTTGGTTCCGGGCGGAACTCTGCTCTATTCGACCTGCACTTATAACCGAAACGAAACGAAACGCAGATTCAGGCATTTTTGGATCGCCATCCCGATTTTTCCGTCGATCCGATTCCCGCGAATCAAGGACTCAGCGCCTCTGCCTTTCTCCCGGGCACCGTGCGACTTTTTCCGCAGTGTGCACGTGCGGAGGGCCACTTTGTCGCACGTCTCAAAAAAGTGGGAGAACGGACGGAACGCCGCAGACAGGGGGGCGTACTGCGCGGCAAACAAGAAGAACAATTGCTTCGAAACCTGCAACCGGCGCTCGAGGAATTCTTTGCAAACAGCCTTTGGAAGCCTGACTTTTCCCGCCTGAAACTGCAGGGCGATTATGTCTTGGAAATCCCGAAGGGGGGATGTACTCCGCCCTTCGCTCCGCTACTTAAGAACCGGGCTGCTGCTCGGCCAGGTCTCACACGGCAGATTTAAACCTTCTCAGGCCTTGGCCATGTTCCTTCGCGCAGAGGACTGGAAGGATAGCGTTTCCTTTCCGGCGGATGATCCCGCCGTGCGCCGCTACCTTCGCGGCGAAACCGTGGACGCAACAGAAAGCGGAAGCGGTTATCGACTTTTCTGTGTCGACGGCTATCCGCTCGGTTTTGTGAAGCAAGACAAGCTGCGCTATAAAAATCTCTATTTGCCGGGTTGGAGGATGCAGCGATGAGCTTAATGCGAGCGGATAAACTTCTGGCTTCGGCAGGTGTCGGAACCAGAAGCGAAGTCAAGAAAATCATTCGTTCCGGTCGCCTGAAGTGCAATGACATTCCTGTCAAAACGCCGGAAGAAAAATTAGATCCGGAAACGATGAACCTTACACTGGACGGCGCTCCCTTCGGTTTTGCCGACAAAGAATATTGGGTCCTGAACAAACCCGCGGGCGTATTGAGCGCAACCGAGGACAAGAGACACGAAACTGTCATCTCCTATATGGGCCTTCAGCGTAAAGGGCTTGCCCCCTGCGGACGTCTCGACATTGATACCGAGGGGCTACTGCTGATTACGGACGACGGTGCCCTGGTTCACAAGCTGCTTGCACCGTCTAAGAAGGTGCCGAAGCAGTATGAAGTCCGCTACAGCGGCGTATTGCCTTCGGATGCGACGGACCGCATTGCAAAGGGGATGGAACTCGCGGACGGGACACGCTTTCTTCCCGGGAAACTGGACTCTGCGGAAAACCCGGCTCTACTTACCATTGTCGAGGGCAAATTTCACGAGGTAAAGCGCATGTTTGCGGCGCTCGGCTGCCCGGTCGAAAAGTTGCGGCGTCTTTCCATGGGGCCGCTCTGTCTCTCGGAGCTGAATCTGGGTCCCGGGGAATTCCGAAAACTCAGCGCGGAAGAACAGCGCTGTTTGCTTGCCTACGCGGAACAAGGCAGTGCGTCTGCACCCTTTTCCTTTGCAGACTATGATGCCGTCATCTTTGATTTGGACGGAACCCTGGCAGATTCCATGGGACACTGGGCGGAGATCGACCGTATTTACTTGGAACGCTTCGGCATCGAAGCACCGGAAAACCTCTCCCAGGTTCTCGGCGGAAGAGGCATCGGGGAAGTCGCAGACTATTTTAAAGAAGTGTTCGGCATCCCGGACAGCAAGGAGCAGATGCTCAGGGATTGGGAAGAACTCTCCATTGAGCGTTATGCGAACGACACCGCCTTAAAACCGGGCGTGCTCCCGTTCCTGGCGGAATTGAAGCGTCGTCGCATTAAAATGGCAATTGCGACCAGCAATGCGCGGCCCATGGTGGACGCGGTCTTAGAAGCGCACGGCATTGACCGCTATTTCGATGTCATTGTCTCAGGCACAGATGTCGAGAAGGGAAAACCGCACCCCGAAATTTATCTGAAAGCTGCCGCTAAGAGCGGCGTGATTCCGGAACGCTGTGCGGTTTTTGAGGACTTACCCGAAGGCATACAGGCCGGTCTCAGTGCCGGCATGCGCGTCTATGCCGTAGAAGATGAATTCTCGGCCTCTTACCGCGAAGAAAAGGCGCAACTGGCTTTTGCGATGATTAAAGACTACAGAGAACTGTGGCAGACTAAGGAGGAAACAAGATGAAAATTGCGAAAAAAGGTACTTACGGATACCGACGCTGGCACCAGACCCGGCTCATGCTGAGCGCGGTTCTGCTCGGCGGCCTTATGTATTATTTATTCACCCTGTCGCTTCGCGTCAGCAAGCTTCCGAGCACAATTCTCACCATAGGCATCGTTCTTTCTGTGGTTCCGCTTTCCCTCTTTGTCGTTATGTCCTTTATCGCTTCGCGTGCAAAGACCCCCTCGGCTGAGCGCTATGCCTACGCGAAGCAGTTTGAAGATCGCGGAATTATGCTCTATGATTGCATCTTTATGACTGACAAGACCGGTTTCCCGGTGGACTTCATGCTGATTACAAACGGCAAGTGCTATGTTCAGAGTTGCGGCGATGCCAAGCAGCAGGCGGAATTAAAGAAATATCTCGATCATTATATGACCGTGGACCGCATCGGCTTTCCGATTGTTCTCGGTTACGGCGATAAGGGCTTTTTTGACTCGATTGAGAACTTACCGCGCTTCAACATCGATGCACTTCCGAAGGAGCAAAAGGAAAAGGTCTTAAAGTGCAGAAGAACTCTGCTCGGTCTTTCGTTCTGAGGAGGACGTTTTGAAGGAATTTAAAATCGCAGACAATGCCGCGGGACAGCGTTTGGACCGCTTTCTCGGGAAAATCCTCCCGCTGGCAGACACTGCTTTTTTACATCGCATGCTCCGCAAAAAGAATATCACCCGCAATGATAAAAAGGCGGAGGGCAGCGAACGACTTGCGGCCGGTGATGTGGTACGCCTTTGGTTTTCGGACGAGACCTATCAAAAGTTTTCGGGAGAACGACAGAGTGCACAGCATTTCCCGCAGTGGGAGGGGCTAAAGGATGCCATAGTCTTTGAAAACGACTGCCTGCTTGCGCTCAACAAACCCGTCGGTATGCTCTCGCAGAAGGCGACGCCGCGCGATGTTTCCGTCAATGAATATATGCTCGGCTACCTTGCGGCAAAAGGGGAGTATCATCCGGAGCAACCGGGTGAGTTCAAACCGGGCGTCGTAAATCGCCTGGACAGAAACACCTCGGGGCTCGTGCTTGCTGCGAAGAGCCTTGCGGTCGCACAAGCGCTCTCCGAACAGCTTCGGGAAAAACAGCTTCGAAAATTCTATCTTGCATGTGTCAAAGGAGAAGTCAGAGAGGCTATGCGGCTCTCTGCTTTCTCTATAAAGACAAGACCGGTAATCGGGTATGTATTCGCAAGACACGCGAAAGCGAGGAAGACCGTGAAATTCAGACGGCGTTCCGTCCGCTTGCGATTCGCGACAATCTGAGTTTACTGGAGGTAGAGCTGCTGACCGGCCGCTCGCATCAGATTCGCGCGCAGCTCGCGGCCGTAGGACATCCGATCATCGGAGACCCGAAATACGGCGATCGCACGGAAAACTCCTATTTTATGCAACGCTACGGATTAAAACATCAGCTTTTACACGCATATCAACTGCGCTTTCCGACGGAAGAGGCTGCGCTCAAACCACTGAGCGGAAAAATAATCTCGGCAACACCTCCCGAACTGTTCACGGAACTCTTTCCTGAGGTAAATTAAAATGGGAACCTGGAACAGCCGCGGCCTTCGCGGATCCCTTCTCGAGGAGTTAATCAACCGCAGCAATGAGGCATATCGCACAGCGGGACTCGCACTCGTGCAAAAGATACCTACCCCGATTACGCCGGTCGAGATGGGGAAGAACCAACGCTGTATTACACTGGCCTATTTTGAGAAACAGAGTACCGTAGACTATATCGGCGCAGTACAGGGAATTCCGGTCTGCTTTGACGCAAAGGAGTGTGCGAGCGATACCTTTCCGCTCGCCAATCTGCATGCCCACCAGCTCGGCTTTATGCGGGACTTTGAGCGCCAGCGCGGCATCTCGTTTCTTCTTCTTGCCTTCACGGCGAGAGAAGAGTATTACCTGCTCCCCTTGGAAGAACTGATACTCTATGCAAGGCGCATGGAGGGCGGCGGAAGGAAAAGCTTTACCTATGCCGAGATGAACAAAAGCTATCGAATCCGTGAAACGGCAACGGTTCCGCTCCACTATTTGGAAGCTTTGGATTTGTATTTGCAAGTGCGGGAAGACCGCGAGAGGACTGAATCATAATGCAAAAACTTGCTTTGGATGAAGAAATATTAATGCAGGTGGAACAGCCTGCACGCTATATCGGCGGCGAAATCAACAGTGTCAAGAAAGATCCGGACCAAGTCAAAATTCGCTTCGCGATGTGCTTTCCCGATGTCTATGAAATCGGAATGAGCCATCTTGGTATTCAGATTTTATACAGCATGTTCAATCGTCGCGAGGATGTGTATTGTGAGCGTGTTTTCTCGCCTTGGACCGATTTGGATCGCATTCTGCGCGAAAAGAAGATACCGCTCTTTACACTCGAAAGTCAGCGTCCGGTCAAGGAGTGTGATTTTCTCGGCATCACGCTGCAGTACGAGATGTGCTACACCAATATTCTGCAAGTGCTTGAACTTTCGCAGATTCCGCTTCGTGCCGCTGACCGCAGAGACGGGGACCCCATTGTAATCGGCGGAGGTCCCTGCACCTACAATCCGGAACCGATTGCACCCTTCTTTGATCTTTTCTACATGGGCGAGGGCGAGGTGGTCTACGATGAGCTCTTGGACCTCTACCGTGAACACAAGGAAGCGGGCGGAGACCGCGCTTCTTTCCTAAAAAAGGTTGCGTCTCTGCCGGGCATCTACGTGCCGGCGTTTTATGAGCCGGAATACCACGAAGACGGTACCTTGGCAGCCTTCAAACCGCTCTGTCCCGAGGCTCCCGCAAAGGTACGTCGCCTTGTCATGTCCGTCTTGGACCGCGCGGATTTTATTGACAATCCGCTGGTGCCCTTTATCCGCGTGACCCAGGACAGATCCGTGCTCGAATTGATGCGCGGCTGTATTCGCGGTTGTCGTTTTTGTCAGGCCGGCAATGTATACCGTCCGCAGCGCGAGCATTCGGTCGAGTATCTGAAACGCTATGCGGAGAAGCTACTGAAATCACCGGCAACGAGGAGATTTCCTTGAGCTCGCTGAGTTCCAGTGACTACTCCCACCTGCAGGAATTTCTGGAGTACCTGATTCAATACACCAAGGAGCGAAAAATCAACATCTCGCTTCCGTCCCTGCGCATCGACGCTTTTTCGCTTGATGTCATGGAGCGCATTCAAGATGTCAAAAAGAGTTCGCTCACCTTTGCGCCGGAGGCCGGAACCCAGCGTCTCCGCGATGTCATCAATAAGGGCATTACGGAAGAGGACATCATGCGCGGTGTTTCCTCCGCTTTCCACGGAGGCTGGACTAAGGTGAAGTTCTACTTTATGCTCGGACTTCCGACGGAGACCGAGGAGGATAGAAAGGGCATACCGGATCTCTGCGAAAAGGTCGCCGATCTCTTCTACGATGAGATTCCGAAGAGTGAGCGCGTGGGCAGAGTTCAGATCTCTGCAAGTTCCTCTTTCTTTGTCCCGAAGCCCTTTACCCCCTTCCAGTGGGCCCCCATGTGCACCGCGGAAGAGTACAAACAGCGCGCACACTTTGTAAAGGAGACCTTTAAACAAGAGAAGAACTGGAAGAGCCTCCGCTATCAATACCACGATGTCGGCACCACGCTGATGGAAGGCGTTTTCGCGCGCGGAGACAGACGCGTTGCGGATGTCATTGAACGCGCTTACCGGGACGGCGCCATGTATGATGCCTGGACCGAGTATTTTGACGAGGCTCGCTGGGCGAATGCCTTTGCGACCTGCGCGGTGGATCCCGACTTTTACACCCAACGTGAGCGCAGCACGGACGAACTGTTGCCTTGGGACTTCATTGACTGCGGTGTCAGCAAAGAGTTCCTGAAGCGAGAGTGGAACAATGCCTTACAGGAGAAGGTGACGCCGAACTGCCGCGAACACTGCGCCAGCTGCGGCGCAACATCTTATCAGGGAGGAGTTTGTTTTGAAAACAAGAGTTAAATTCTCAAAGGAGGGAAATCTCCGCTTTGTCGGCCACCTGGATATGATGCGCTATTTCCAGAAGGCAAACCGGCGCGCCGAACTCCCCGTCGCGTACTCCGAAGGCTTTCATCCCCACCAGATTATGAGCTTTGCGGCACCGCTCGGCATGGGACTTGAGGGCAAGGCCGAGTACTTCGATTTGCGCATTGCGGAAGAGGGGGCAAGCGGGCTGCACAGCGAAGAGGCCGTGGAACGCTTAAATCGGGAGATGGCGGAGGGCGTTAAAATCCTCTCCTTCCTAAAGCTTCCGGACGACTCCCCAAACTGTATGTCCATTGTCCATGCCGCAGACTATGAGATTTTTTTCCGCGCGAGCGCAACAGAGGATCTGATTGCAGGGCAGTTTTCGGACGGTACCGCTTACCGCGCGCTCTCCAAAGCGGAGCGCGAACTACTCTGCGCTGCCATAGACAGCTTGCTCTCGCAGTCTGAAATCACAGTGGAAAAGACCGGCAAGAAAGGCAAGCTCCGAGAACTCGACATACGCCCCATGATCCACAGCCTTCGCTTGGAAGACAATCGCCTTCGCTGTACCGTGGCGCAGGGCAGTGAGGCAAATTTAAAGCCTGAGCTTCTTCTTTCCGCGCTCTTTGCGCGCGAAGAGGGGCGTTCCTTTGCGAACTTGCCGCGTCGCGTGGTTCGCACCGAACTCTACGACAGCGAGATGAGGAATTTGGAAAGCTATGGAGAAGTCTTCTGACAAACTTGTGGTTTGCCGCTTTCGAGACGGCGTCCTCAGCACCTGGTTTCAGAGCGGACGTGCGGCAGAACTGGAATTTTCTCGGGCACATGAAACCGAGGTCGGCGCAATCTATTTGGCGCGTGTTTCCCATGTGCAAAAAAACATAAATGCAGCCTTCCTGGATATCGGCAAAGGGGTGAATGCCTACTTGAATCTTGAGAAGGCAAAAAAAATACGCCTCGCAAACGGTGAACCGGCGGATCGAATTACCGAGGGAACGGAGCTTCTGGTTGAAATCAAAAAGGATGCGCACGCGAAAAAGGGCTATACGGCCGCTGCCGCGCGTTTTCGAAAAGACGATCCCGTACTGTCCCGCGCCGCATTCTTGCAGGCACCGCGCTGCTTAAAGCCCGCGCCCAAGGCCTGGGAACAGCTGCTCGCGGCGTGTCTGCGAAGCGGCAATCCCTTGGAGCTTATCACGGATCTCCCCGAAGTATATGAGCAGCTCAGTGGCTCTTCGCCGGAAGAGATGCCGGAATACCGCAAAAAATTACCGGAACGTTTTCAGGGAGAGGAACTTAACACAAAGCAGCTAAACGAACAGCTCAAGCTTCGCTATTACGCGGATGCAAAGCTCAGCCTCCCCGTGGTATACGGACTTGAGACCGTCGTACAGTCTGCGCTGGCGCGACGTGTCTGGCTGCCGAGCGGCGGCAATATCATGATTGAGCGCACCGAGGCACTCACCGTGATCGATGTAAACAGCGGCAAGGATGTGCGCGGTAAAGATAAGGAGGCAACCTTAAGCCGCACCAATCGGGAGGCCGCGGAAGAGCTGATGCATCAACTGCGACTTCGCAATTTATCCGGCATCATCTTGGTCGATTTCATAGACTTCGCGGAACAGGAGCATCTGGACGCACTCGTCGATACCCTTGAGACCCTCGCCGCAAAGGATACGTTAGCGACCAAATTTGTGGACATTACAGGCTTAAATCTCGCGGAGCTGGTAAGGCCGCGCCGCGGAAAGAGCATACAAGAACAATTCTTTTCGCCAAATTCTTGACAGGTTATAACGGTTCTTGTAATATATATGGGTATGCCGCACAACAAGGTCTAAGTTCTGTCAAGGGCAGACACCATCGTTGGCGAGTAATGATTGAAGGAGGTACCAGTATGTACGCGATTATTGCGACTGGCGGGAAGCAGTATAAGGTATCGGAAGGTGACATCATTAAGGTTGAGAAGCTTGGCGTTGAAGCAGGTCAGACGGTTACGTTTGATCAGGTTCTTGCTGTCAACAACGGCGAGCTGACTGTCGGTGCACCCACGGTGTCCGGCGCAAGCGTGAGCGCAACCGTGCTGAGAGAGGCAAAGGCGAAGAAGGTCATTGTCTACAAGTACAAGGCGAAGCTCGGCTATCACAAGAAGAACGGCCACAGACAGCTTTTCACGCAGGTGAAGATCGATAAGATCAATGCCTAAGGCATGATAGAAGTTGAAATTCTGCGCAACAAGAGCGGTAGGGCAGTGGGAATCCGCTCCCTCGGTCATGCGGACTATGCCGACAGCGGTTATGATATCATCTGTGCGGCGGTCTCCGCGCTGGAACTCAATTTTGCAAATTCTGTCGCAGAGTTGACAGATGCAAAGTTTGAGACGCACTTCGGCGAGGAGGAAGGAAGCTTTGACTTCGTGCTCTTGGGCAAACGTAACGAAAACGCCGAACTTCTGCTAAAGTCGCTCCTTTTGGGGTATGCGGCCATTCGGCAGGAATACGGCAGTGAATATTTATTGATCAAAGATCAGGAGGTGTAATGATGTTGTTCACGATGAACCTTCAGCTGCATGCTCATAAGAAAGGTGTCGGATCGACCAAGAACGGTCGTGATTCCGAGTCCAAGCGCCTTGGCGCGAAGCGGGCAGACGGTCAGTTTGTTTTGGCCGGCAATATCCTTTACAGACAGAGAGGCACGCACATTCATCCGGGCGTCAATGTCGGCAGAGGCGGCGATGATACCCTGTTCGCAACGGCAGACGGTATTGTGAAATTCGAGAGATGGGGCAAGTACCGCAAGAAAGTTTCTGTCTACCCGAAGGCAGAGGCTGCTGAGTAAAACTGAACGAGAGCTGTAGTGTAAGACCGGGCTTCATACTGCTAAGTATGAAGCCCGTTTGTGTTTCAGCTGAATACAGGAGATAGGATGTTTACAGATAACGCCAAAATTTATATTCAATCCGGCAAGGGCGGCGACGGCCATGTGAGCTTTCGCCGCGAACTCTTTGTTCCGGCAGGCGGCCCCGACGGCGGTGACGGCGGCAGAGGCGGCGATATTATCTTTGAAGTCTATGACGGTTTGAACACCCTGACGGACTTCCGCCATATCCGGAAGTATGTTGCACAGAACGGTGAGCCCGGCGGCAAAAAACGCTGCCACGGCGCAGACGGCAAAGATTTGGTGATTCGTGTTCCGGAGGGCACCGTAATTCGCGATGCAGAGAGCGGCAAAGTGATTGCCGATATGTCCGGTGAGAATCGCAGTATGATTGTACTGCGCGGCGGCAAGGGCGGCGTCGGCAACATGCACTTTGCGACCGCAACCATGCAGGCGCCGAACTACGCAAAACCGGGTCAGGCAGGCAAGGGCCTCTTTGTCCGCTTGGAACTCAAGGTCATCGCGGATGTCGGTCTGGTCGGTTTTCCGAACGTCGGAAAATCCACCTTATTGAGTCGTGTCAGCAACGCACGCCCCGAGATTGCCAACTATCACTTTACAACCCTGCGCCCGCATCTCGGCGTTGTTGACCTCGATGACGGCGAAGGCTTTGTGATGGCAGATCTCCCCGGTCTCATTGAAGGTGCTTCGGAGGGCGTGGGCCTCGGTTATGATTTCCTTCGCCACGTGGAACGCACCAAGGTACTGGTTCATGTGGTGGATGCCGCATCGACCGAAGGAAGAGATCCGGTCGAAGATGTACGCCGCATACAACACGAGCTTGAAAAATATGATGCTTCGTTGCTTTTGCGCCCGCAGATCATTGCAGCAAACAAGATTGACAGCATACAGCCGGAAGAGGGCGAAGAAAATCCGATTGACCGCCTGCGCGCGGCTTTTCCGGAGCTTCCGCTCTACCCGATTTCCGGTGTTACCGGTGAGGGCATACGTGCGCTGACCTACGGTATCCTCGAAATACTGCGCGGCATGGAGCGTGAAATTACGGTCTTTGAGCCGGAAATGGAAATCAGTTATGATTCAGACCGCAACCTACCCTACACGATAGAGCGTGACGGTGCAGTCTTTGTGGTGGAAGGTCCGCGCATTGAAAAGATGCTCGGCTATACCAATCTGGAGTCGGAGAAGGGCTTTAACTTCTTCCAGGGCTTCTTAAAGGACAGCGGCATTCTGGAAGATCTCGAAAGGCAGGCATTCAGGACGGCGATACGGTGCGCATGTACGGTCACGAGTTTGATTATTACAAATAACGGAGGAAACCTTGAATAGCAAACAGCGTTCGTTTTTGAAGGGGATTGCGATGACGACGGAGCCGATTTTCCAAATCGGAAAATCCGCCCTTACCCCGGAACTCACGACTGCGGTCGGCGAAGCACTTGAAAAGAGGGAACTTGTCAAGATTTCGGTGCTGCAAAATTGTCTCGACGACCCGAAGGATATGGCAGCGCGACTCGCAGACAGAACCCAAAGTGAGGTGGTGCAGGTAATCGGCAAGAAGATTGTGCTGTATCGCCAAGCGAAAGAAGAGAAGCACCGCAAGATCGTGCTGCCGCGCGGCTAAACAGCCATGCGACAGATTGCAATTTTGGGAGGAACCTTCGATCCGATTCACAACGGTCATCTGAAGCTGGCGGAAGAGGCCTGTGCCCACTTTCCGCTGGATGCCTGCTGGTTTATGCCGGCGGCCGTGCCGCCGCACAAACAAGGACGAAAACTCGCAAGCTATGCGCAGCGCTTTCACATGGCTGAGCTTGCAACCGCAGCCTATGAGAAGTTCGAGGTTTCTGATTTTGAAGCACAGCGCAGCGGTCTCTCCTATACGAGCGATACCCTGGCCCTGCTCCGCAAGGAGTATCCGGACAGTGCGTTTTCACTCATACTCGGCGCCGATTCTTTTTTTGAATTCGAGAACTGGCATGCGCCGGAGGACATCTGCCGCAATGCCCGCCTCTTGGTTGCCGCACGGGAGTATGCACGCGAACACAGCAGTCTGAGCGAACACGCCCGTCACTTGGAAGAGCGCTTCGACGCCCGTGTCGCTCTGATTCCGGCTCCGCTCTTGGATATTTCATCGATGCACATTCGGGAACTCCTCGCCGCCGGTAAAAAATCCGCGGCGCAGTACCTACCTGCCGCCGTGTATCGCTACATTCAGGATGAGGGGCTTTATGTCCCGGAGAAAGAAGGCAAGTTATGAACCGAAAAGATACGGCGGAACTGCGCAGAAAGCTCGAAAAGAATCTGAGTGCCGATCGCTTCCAGCACACGCTGGGCGTTGCGTACACAGCCGCTGCTCTTGCAATGCGCTATCAAGCTTCGGTCGAAGATGCCGAACTCGCGGGGCTTTTGCACGACTGTGCCAAGGAATACGGGAAAAAGGAACTTCTTGTCCTCGGGGAGAAGGCCGGCCATGTTTGGAGCGAAGAGGATATGGCTTCTCCGCAACTCTGGCACGCAATTGTGGGGCCCTATGTCGCGGAACAGAAATACGACGTGCATACACCGCAGGTGCTCTCCGCCATACGCTGGCACACCACAGGCAAACGGGAACTCTCTCTGCTGGAAAAAATCGTATTTACGGCCGACTATATCGAACCGAATCGGGACAAGGCAGACAATCTCGCGGAGATACGTCATCTTGCCTTTGAAGATCTTGATGATTGTGTCTATCGCATCACAGAAGATACTTTGCGCTATCTCGCGGCGCGCAATGTCAAAGCGGACCGCAAGACGGAAGAATGCTATCAATGGCTGAAGGAGGTCAAACACTATGACGACAAATGAGCTGCTTGCATACGCTGTCACCGCAATGGAAGACAAAAAGGGCACGGAGATTTCCGTAATCGACATCTCCAAGGTCTCGGTGGTTGCGGATTACTTTATGCTGGTCAGCGGAACCAACCAGAAGCAGACCCAGGCCATCGCGGACGAAATCGAAGAGAAGCTCGCGAAGCACGAGGTCTTCCCGCGCCAGAAGGAAGGCTACAACAGCGGAACCTGGATACTCCTCGACTACCAGGATGTGGTCATTCACATCTTCAACGGAGAGGACAGACGCTTCTACAACCTGGAGCGCATTTGGGCGGACGGTGTCAGCGTCGATCCGAAGAGCTTCACGGCAGAAGAGAAGTGAATCTAGCTTACATCATTTGATTCTGTAAACCAACCGGGGGGATTGAATATGGAACAGTTTTTTCGTTTAAAAGAAAATCACAGCAATGTGCGTACGGAATTGATTGCCGGAATTACGACCTTCATGACCATGGCATACATCCTCGCCGTCAACCCGAACCTGCTCGGCAAAACCGGCATGGACGGGGGCGCAGTTTTCACGGCAACGGCGCTTGCTTCCGCCGTCGGCTGCTTTGCGATGGCCTTGCTTGCAAACCTTCCGTTTGCACTTTCGGCCGGCATGGGACTAAATGCTTACTTCACCTATTCGGTCTGCATGGGTATGGGATATAGCTGGGAAGTTGCCCTGGCGGCGGTCTGTGTTGAAGGCCTGATTTTTATCCTGCTCTCGCTGACCAATGTGCGTGAGGCCATTTTCAACGCGATCCCGGGGGGAGTTAAAGCTCGCGGTATCGGTCGGTATCGGTCTTTTTATTACTTTCATCGGTCTCCAGAACGCACATGTCGTTGTCGACGGCGCTACCTTGGTCACGCTGTTCTCCTTTAAGGAAGCAATTACCACGGGCACGTTTGCTTCCGAAGGAATTACAGTTCTGCTTGCGCTGATCGGAACACTGATCACCTCGCTGCTGGTAATCAAGAATGTGAAGGGAAATATTCTTCTTGGCATTTTGATTACCTGGGGACTCGGCATACTCTGCCAGCTGACCGGCCTTTATGTGCCGAATCCGGAGGCCGGCTTCCACAGCTTGATTCCGGCTTCCCTGATTGCGATGCCGGCATCTCTGGCGCCTACCTTTATGAAGATGGACTTCAGCAATGTGCTTTCCGTCAATTTCCTCGTCGTGGTTTTCTCCTTCCTTTTTGTCGATATCTTTGATACGCTCGGCACCCTGATCGGTTGTGCATCTAAGGCGGATATGCTCGACAAGGACGGCAAGCTGCCGCGCATTAAGGGAGCGCTTCTCGCGGATGCCATCGGCACCACGGTCGGCGCGATACTCGGTACTTCGACCATCACAACCTTTGTGGAGTCCTCCTCCGGCATTGCCGAGGGGGCACGTACCGGCCTCAGCTCGATTGTGGTCGGAGGCTTGTTCCTGCTCAGCCTTTTCTTCTCACCGGTCTTCCTCGCGATTCCTTCGTTCGCGACCGCCCCGGCTCTGATTGTCGTTGGCTTCTTCATGATGCAGCAGGTCGCAAAGATTGACTGGGCAAATATGCTGACCGCGATTCCGGCTTTTATCTGCATTTTCGCAATGCCCTTCGCTTACTCGATTTCCGAGGGTATCGCTTTCGGCATTATCAGCTACACGGTGCTTCACCTTGCCGGCGGTAAGGCCAAGAAGGTCACACCGCTCATGTATGTGCTGACCGTAATCTTTATTCTGAAATACATCTTCCTGTGAGAAACGATACATTCCGAATGACAGGGAATCGAAAAGCAAGGTGGGAGACCACCTTGCTTTTTTGCAGTCGTTACGATACGATCCTGTTTTTCCTTCAAATCATGTGCAAATGAGCATACCCTTTCAAGGAAGAGGAGTTATAGAATTAAGAAGAACACTTCATCACTATTTGAGTGAAGTTTGCAAATAATGACACACACCCTGTTGTTCGTATTCATAGTGCCGGAGCCGTCCGTATAACAAAAAAAGCATTGGAGGAACTCAAGAATGCCACAGATGACTAAGGGAGGAAAATATATTTTTGGTTGGTCGAGGATAAGAGTAAATGGAGAGCTGATCTTTCCGAGAATGGCGGTAGATGAATATAAGCTAAAAGAAGAAAATCACATTTATATTGTTTCAGGAAGTAAGCAAACAGGAGGGTTTAGTGTAATGACCGAACATTTACTTTCCCATTCAACACTCAAAAATGTTTTGGAAGAAAATCCAACTTTAGCAGACAGAAGTTTGAGCGAGAGAGAGTTGATTGCTTACAAAGGAAGAAAATACGGTTGGCTTTCACTAAAAGAAAATACGGTATATCTTTCAAATGATTTGATGAAGATGTTAGAAATAAAAGTCGGGGATAAACTCTTAGCTATTCGTAGCAGTGATATTGCTTTTACAATGGGTGCAAAGGGAAGCTTGATAGAGAAAGCGAACGGCTATCGAGGAATTATTGAAGAATTTTGAGTAAGAAAACTACAAGGAGGTTGAAATAAAATGATATTTTGAAATGATAAAAAATAACAGGTTAATTTTAATAGAAAACTTTTTTTGATACGAGAGGACTGTTTACGCCAAAGTGTAGAAGTTCTCCTTTTTTATGCTCAAAAACCAAAATCAAAGAGCAGAAAAAGGAGGATTATACAATGGATAAAAAAGAATACATGCTTCGGACATATAAAAAAGCAGCCGTCTCAGCGTGATATGTACCCTCTTTACTGGACACGAAAGTGTCACAGTAAGGAGGGTTTTATCATGCGCTATGATTATGAATTCAAGAAGATGTGTGTCGACCTGTATCGACAGGGGAAATGGCCAGAGACACCGGAGGGTTATAACGATCCGGGTAACTTTCACGCCATGATTCGTCGATGGGCTCGTGCCGAAAAGGCAAATGGCTCCCAGGTCCTAAAGCATGGAAAGCAGCATCCGTGGACGCCTGAAGAGAAACTGAAGCTAATCACAAAGGTTCTCGCCGGGAGGACGGCACAGTCCGTTGCGCTAGAGGCAGGCATTGGGAGCCGTCTGCTCTATGACTGGGTGCAAAAATATAAGATTTACGGGTACAATGGACTTGTAAGTAAGAAGAAAGGCCGCAAGCCAAAGGATCCTGCGAAGATGAAGAAAGTAAATATCAACAATCCCAGAAAACTCCAGGAGAGTGAATACGAGGAGCTCCTCCGGCTTCGTGAAGAGAACGCCTTGATTAAGGCCGAGAACGAAGTAATAAAAAAAGAGATCGCCTTGAGAGAAGAAAAAGGAAGCTGCGCGACTCAAGGCGAGAAAGCAGCGATCATCAAAGAACTCCGCGACAGAGGATACAAACTGAAGTACCTGCTGACAGCAATGGGAATGTCCCGGTCCACCTACTACTATGAACTTGGCAGGACTGACGCAGTTGCTCTCAGGAATACAGGTCTTTCCGCAGAGATCCGCAGAATTTACGATGAGAACCGGCAGCGATATGGTGTCCGCCGAATTACGGCGGAGCTGCATAATCGTGGATTTGAGGTCAATCACAAGCGTGTTCAGCGGCTCATGCACGACATGGAACTGCGCGGCAAGCGTCCGAAGGAGAAGTATCATTCTTACAAAGGTGAGGTGGGCAAGACCGCTGACAATCTCCTTAAACAGGATTTTTATTTCAGACACACCCCTCGAGAAATGGACAACAGACGTATCTCAGTTCAACATGGGATGGGGAAGTGCTACTTTTCTCCGATCCTCGACATGTGCGGGAACGAGATTATCTCGTACAATGTTTCGCTGCATCCCTAATATGGAACAGATCAAGGACATGCTGGATAAGGCATTTGCAAAGTTCCCAAAGTTAACAGGCTTGATTATGCATTCAGATCAGGGCTGGCAGTATCAGCACGCCTACTATCGAACCGAGCTTGAGAAGCATGGCATCACACAGTCGATGTCCAGAAAGGGGAATTGCCATGATAACGGCATTATGGAGTCGTTCTTTGGTCAGATGAAGAATGAGATGTTCTATGGACATGAGCAAGAGTTCAAGTCCTTTGAGGAATTTGTTACTGCAGTCGATGATTATATCGATTACTATAACAACAGGAGAATCCAGAAGAAAACAAACTGGATGCCTCCTGTACAATACAGGATAGCATCCAGTTGCGGTGCCTAACGATAGTCAATGTGTCCAGAATTCTGGGTACATATCAGCGAGTACGGCTGCTTTTTGCTGTCATAGTAGAATTTAAAGACTGCGGTACAATGCGATTACCTTCCCGAGCACGGTGACATCCTTCACGATAATCGGCTCCAGCGCATCGTTCTCAGGCTGAAGGCGATAGTGCCCGTTCTCCTTGTAAAAGCGCTTTACGGTCGCGCCGTCTTCTACAAGGGCAACCACAATTTCACCGTTGCGCGCCGTGGACTGCCGTGCGACAATGACCAAATCCCCGTCCAGAATACCGATTTTGGTCATGGAGTTGCCCTGAACCTGCAGCATAAAGGTCTCCTGGTTCGGCAGATTCTCCGCCGGAATGGGGAAGTAGTCACTGATGTTCTGCTCGGCAAAAATCGGAACGCCTGCGGCAACGCGCCCCAAATCGGCACATTGACCACTTCACGGCGGGAGAGGTTGAACTCTTCATCGACAATCTCAATCGTGCGGGGCTTTGCCGGATCTCGACGAATGAAGCCGGCTTCTTCAAGCGCGCCGAGATGCGCATGAACCGAAGAGGTGGAGCGAAGCTTGACCGCCGTGCAGATTTCCCGTACGGACGGCGGATAGCCTTTCTTCAAAATACACTCTTTGATATACGTAAGAATTTCCCGTTGTTTTTCCGATATGCTATCACGGCTCATAGACTTTCCTCCGGATTCTTCAACTTTACAGTTAAAAGTTTACCACGCAGCTCCTGAAAAAGCAAACGATTGTTCGCGAAATTTTGTTCGATTTCCTCTTGTCGAACTTCCGTTCGTGTGATAGGATACAAACAGATGTTCAAGAACAAAGTTTCGAAGGAGGAAGCCATGCGCCAGATCACTTACGGGAACCAAAAGCAGCAATTTGAAAACAAACGGACTTACGGACGTATCGTCCGAAAGCAGAAGAGTAAGAAGCTGGGACTGCGCGGTCTTTTGCTCCTAATACTCGTTTTCCTTGCCTTTTTCGCGGGTCGTGCCTCGGTTGCGCGTGCCGGCGAGATGGCAAACCACAGCGAAGCCTATCGCTATCGCTCCGTCAAGATCAGGATGGGAGATACACTTTCTGACTTCGCGACGCGCTATAATCAGGGACTGTATCGCTCGGATGAGCTCTATGTGGAGGAACTCTGCCGCGTCAACGGAATCGATGAGACAACGCGGCTTTATCCCGGCTGTTTCCTGACCGTATTGGAACCTGTCGAAGAGAAGATTGCGGAAGAGTGAGAACAAAACACGGACAAGCACAAGAATCGGAATCTATGTGCTTGTCCGTGTTTTTAGTCTTCGCGCAATCTTACCTTGTTGCGGGCGCTGCGCCTGTGATCTTCCTGAATGGCCGCATAATGTTTTTTGGTCGTGTTGACATCACTGTGTCCCAGAACATCCGCGACCAGATAAATATCCCCGGTTTCACGATAGAGCGTGGTGCCGTAAGTACTTCGCAGTTTATGCGGGGTAATGTGTTTAAGCGGTGCGGCTACAAGCGCGTACTTTTTGACCAGCTTTTCAATGCTCCGAACCGATAAACGCTTTGCTGCAGTGAGAGAAAGAGTGCTTGTTCCTCAAAGTCCTCGGATTGCAGCGCCATGCGTTCCTCCATATAGTTGAGCAGGGCTTCCTCGACTTCATCCCCGAAGTAGACAATTTGTTCCTTCCCGCCTTTTCGGTGAACACGGATACCGTCGTTCTTAAAGTCCACATCAGAGAGGTTGAGACCGACACATTCGGAGACACGAATACCGGTTCCGAGCAGTAAGGTAATCAGCGCCAAATCCCGCAACTTAGTCTTTTCATGATAGCGCCTTTGGCGCTCGCTCAGTTTTTCGCCGGATTCAATTTGGTCGAGCAGATCCGCAATTTCATCGACATCGAGGCGGATAATTTCCTTCTCATGTAATTTGGGGAGAAGCACTCGATCCGCCGGGTTGCTCTCAATCATTTCTTTTTGGTAGAGATACTTGTAGAAGCTGCGCAGAGAGGAGAGTTTTCGCTTGATACCGGTCACTTGGTTCAACATACCGTCCCCTTGCTCGGTGGGACGATATTTCAAATACTCCATGTATTCCTCCAAATCGGTAGAATGCAGTTTTTCCAGGAGAGAGAGCGGAATTTCCTTGGCACTGCCGTAACGCGCCGCAATCGGATTTTCCCGCATCAGATATTGAAAGAATACGCGCAAATCATAGGCATAAGCAATTCGCGTTCTGGATTGTGTTCTTGGTTCAATGCCGCGGAGATAGGTTCTACAGTAGTCGGGGAGATCCGCGAGCAATTCGCGTAGATGTAAGATGTTCGCACGGTCCAGTTCCGCAAAATAGTTGTTGGTTTGTGTTAAATTTTTCGCCATGATAAGCCTCCGCATGAAAGTTACGGTTCATAAGCAATTCGAATTCAGAGGGTTCAAGATTACCTGTTTGCCATAGTATATCATCAAACTATTCGTTAAACAAGCATTTCGCGAATAGTTATATAACACTGTCCACTGCTCTCAGACAAGCTTCTTATCTCTTGATTCAATCCATGCTTACAATCTTTATGATGTTTTCATCTGATTCGGTTGATTTTGCTTGTAATGTCATCGTAACGCAGCTTCAAATGCGCGTTTGCTCTGCAATCATCCTGCGATGCAGCTTACACTTGACCGTTCCGACTGCTCAAAGGTATCTGTCCGCATTTATTTCTTGCTCAAACATGATTTTCCCATACCGATACCGGAAAACGCCGTACAGCTCCGTGAACCGTTGTTTTCCGTACCTGACGGCTGATTGTACATTACAGCCGCATCGGCGAATCGCTTCGGCGTAAAATCCTGTCGTCATGTACCATCATGCCGTCATGTGCTCTTGCTATGATGTAATGATTGCAATGATGTAACTATTTTGCTTCCATTTTATGATTCTCATATAATTCTATCATTTTATTGATTCCCTCGTTTTATTCTGACCGAACCGGAGGTCTCATTTTGCGGAGCACGCATTCTCACTCCCAAGAGATCCGGCAAGCGTAACGGAAGAGTAATGAGTTTACATAATATGTTTATGTTTCGTTCTGGGTATTTCACATGTTTCGGGAAGAAAAGTAAGCGGGCGCTCGGTGTCATTCCGAGTGCCCGCTTGCTTCAAAATTAGATGGTTCAAAATAATCAATATCCGAGTTCTTTGATCAGTGCCGGGACTGTGGTCATCTGCTTCATCTTTCCCACGTTCTCGCCTGTAAAGAAAAGCCCCGCTTCCAGATTGCCCTTGACGGCTTCAATCAGCGCATTTGTAATACAGAACGGAACCTGCGCGGGATTACACTTCTTAATGCAGCGCGAGCAATGATTCGGCGGGATGCGCCCGGTATCCACGAGTCGCTTCAGCAAAGGCGTGTGCACAGCTCTGCCGGGCATACCGACCGGACTGTGAATAATGGAAACATCCTCGCGCTTTGCGCCGAGCAATACATCCTTATAGGCCTGAGAAGCATCGCATTCCTCGGTCCCGATAAAGCGAGTTGCCATCTGCACCCCGGCCGCGCCCTGTTCGGTGAGACTTTGAATGTCATTCTGATCCCATACACCTCCGGCGCAAAACACCGGAATGTTCCTCTTAGCGGCATCCACAAACGGACGGATATTCTCGAGTACATCTTTCAGTAAATTCGCGAGAGAGGGCGTTTCACCGGAGAGCAAATCCTCCTCTTTGAAACCGAGATGACCACCGGCCTTAGAACCTTCCAATACAATGAAATCAGGAAAGCGATGATATTTGTTCATCCAAGACTGTAGAATTAATTTTGCGGCTCTTCCGCCGGAAACAATGGGTGCAATAAGTGCGCTTCCTTCCGGCACCAACTCCGGCAGTTGCAGGGGCAAACCTGCACCGGAAATAACTGCGTCAATGCCGGCAGAAACCGCTGTTTTCACAGCATCCGCAAATTGCTGTGTTGCGACCATGGCATTGATTGCAAGCAGACCTTTGCCACCGGAAATATCGCGCGCGTCGGAGATTTCCTTCCGCAACGCACGCAGATTGGCTTCCTCCGGGTTCTTATAAAAGTCAGGTTCACGGTAACCGCAATCCGCCGTACTGATGCAGCCCATAGCGCCGCAAGCAGCAACACTACCCGCAAGCCGTTCCAGAGATACACCGACTCCCATGCCTCCCTGAATCAACGGAACTTCCAATTCCCTTTGATGAACCGACAACTGTAATTCTTCCGACATATATGCCCTCCTGAAATAGGAACGAAACGTTAAGCTTGAAATTTCCTTTATCGTAAGTCATTTCATTGCCTAGGTCAACTAGTATTTAAAACTAGATACTTTCTTCGTGCCTCAATCGGATCCATCCGTGAATCTATTACATATTATTTGCATATTTATTTGTATATGTGTATGATTAGTACGAGGAAGTACATAAAATCGGCGGAGATAACGAATATTTCATTCGTCACTATTGCATTTTTCACTTGATTATTGCATGTTCTACTTCAAAATACCGTATATATTCCTGCATATTATAAATCATAAAATGTATATTCACTAATATGTTGTTATATTCAAATATAAATGCATAAACAGCGGAGCTTGTATGCTCCGCTGTCTTCATGATTAATTTGCCGGAAGCCCTGCACCGGGTCCGACGACCTCGGTTTCGGCCGCACTCGTGGCACTCTCCTTTGTCTCTCGAATCGAGGCGCCGGGTCCCACAACACTCTCATTGTCCTTTTCACTACTCTTCGGCTTCACCTTACCGGCGCTGCTTTCCTCGATACTTTCGCTCGTCTTCGAAGCGGCTTCGCTGTGCTTTTTCTTAGTGCTTTCCGTTGTCGCTACCGTTGTCTCTGCCTCCGTACTCGCGGCGCTGCTCGTCTCAGCCGCAGAGCTCTCTGCAGCGGCGGAACTCGACTTACTCCCCTTCTCTTCCGCTGCTTGCTCTGTTGTCGAGCTCTTTTTGTTTTTCTCCTTCACTTCACCGGTATTCCCAACCGCACCCGGCTTGTCCGTCTGAATTTCCGCAGATTTTCCTTTGCCCTTCAAACCGGTCTTTTTGACGATATAATCGCTGACCTCTCGCACGGATGCGCTCGGTTGGTAATTTTCCTCTTGGAACAAGAATTGATGCAGGCTGATGACGTTACTTTCCAGCGTGATCGGAACGACACAGTCCTTTTTCTCAATCCAAATCGCGTCTCGCTCAAAGGGGAAACCGGAAGTCTCTGCGATATGGTACTTTTTAATATCCTTGGCATACGCCAACACATCATCCAAGCCCATGCTGGTCTTGGTTTCCGGGAGAACGGAAGTCACAAGTTCAATCCGCTTTGCGGTATCCGCAGCGCGTATTTTATCCATTAAGAGCGAGACCACCTTCCGCTGACGCTCGGTGCGATTGTAGTCCGTATCCATAAGTCGCAATCTCGCATAGGCAACCGCCTGCACACCGTCCAAGTGATTCATGCCCGGATGTGTCAACTGTACCGATCCGATTCCGGTTGACTTTACCGTCTCGGTGATAAAAGAATTGATGTATTTAAATTCCGCCGGCGTAATTTCAATGTCGACGCCGCCCATGATGTTGACCGCATCCACCACAGCCTTCCAGTTGAAGGTGATATAGTCATCCGGCTGTATATCGAGATTATAGCGTATCATCCAGAGTGCTTGTTCCGGGCCGCCTTTGAAATAAGCTTCATTGAACTTGTGGTGTTTTCCGGACTTATCAATCTGCATAAAGGTGTCACGGTAAATGCTGCAGATGCGGATGTCTCCGGTCTCTTTATTCAGAGAGACCAACATATTCACATCGGAAAGAGCGTCCTTTCCGAGATTGCCGTTACGAGAGTCCACGCCGAATACGGCTACGGTATAATAACCGCTCGCATGGGTCTTCTGTCCCAGCAGTAGATTTTTTGCCCCCCATATCACAAGAAAGCAGGATAGCAATGCGATGAAAATCAGAATGGGACTCTTCTTACCCTTCTTTTTCTTCTCTCCCGCCCCGGCTGCCGGTTTCGCTGTCTTACGGCGCGCCGCGTTGCTATCACGCGAGTTCTTATTCCGTGAGCTGCGCGTTGCCGATTTTGCCATGACGTCCTGACCCTCCGGCTCGTCTGCTTCCGCTTCGGGAAGCTCATCCTTTGTTTCTCTCTTTGGTTTCCGGAACCCCGCAAGTAAGGACTCTGCCCTGTGCTGCATCTTGCTCAGTGCATCCTCGGAATCCGTCTCAACGCCTTCCTCTTCCGGACCCGCAACGACCTCCGTTGAAGCCTTCTCTTCTGTCCGGGCAGCACGCTCCGCTTGCTTTTGTAAAAGCGCCTCTGCCTTCAGGCGTTCAAAGGTGCTGTCCGCTTCTCGTTTCGCGCTTTCTTTCGCCGCGGCATCGCGCATGCGCTGAAGCGGTGTCTCTGCTTCTTTTGTCGGCGACTCGGCGAGCGCGGCATCCCTGAGACGCTGAAGGGTCAAATTCGATTCTTGGCGCGTGCCGGCGGTCCTTTCCGGATTCTTTGTATCTTTTCCGGAAACAGGAAGAGACGCGGCTGTATCCGCCGCGTCCTTCTTTTCATCATTTTGTTTGCTTCGTAGCGACTTGAGACGCGCAAGCTCTTTCAGGTATTGCTCGCGCTCGGTCTTTTCATCTGCGGCCATTCCGGAATTCCTCTTCCTTCTTTAAGCTATCGAGGATCATCTCAACTGCACCTTCCAAGCCGAACTTACTGCTGTTGATGCAGAGATCGTAGCTTCTGGAATCTCCCCAACGCTTGTTGGAGTAATAGTTATAATAGCTGGAGCGACGCTTGTCGGTCTTCAGCATAATTTCTCGTGCTTTGTCGCGGCTGATGTTGCCGCCCTGGTAAGCCTGCACCCGCGTAATCTTATCTTCCTCTTCTGCGGAAATAAAGACCGAGAGCACGCCCTGCATGCCGTCCAGCGCATAGTCCGCGCAACGTCCTACAATGACACAACTCTCCTGCTGTGCGAGATTGCGAATCGAATCAAACTGCGCGAGAAAAATCTTCTGATTAATCGGCATGTCCACATAAGGCGAGGAAGAATAACCGAGGGAATAGGTATCCATGACCAAAGAGTAGAGAAAGCTGTTGGTCGGCTTCTCATCATTCGACTCCAAAAGTTCACGGCAAAGACCGCTCTCCTTTGCCGCGCGGTCCAGCAATTCCTTGTCATAGCACTTTACACCGAGCTTCTCCGCAAGCATTTCGCCGATTTTGTGACCGCCGCTTCCGGTCTCGCGTCCCAAGGTAATGATTCTCTTTGTCTCCATAAGGCACCTCCACAGAAATGCTAAATAGTGGTTTCTTTCTGACTCTATTGTAACATTTTACGAGGAAAAGGTAAATCTAAGCTTTCTTCCGTAGTTTGCACAGCAGCTCCTCAAAATAATCCGGCAAGGGCGCGGCGAACTCGAGATATCGACCGTCCGCAGGATGTCGAAATCCCAGCACAGCTGCATGAAGGCATTGCCCTTCCAAATGATAGGGATTTTTTTGACTTCCGTAAACGGTATCTCCAAGCAAAGGGTGCCCCAATGAAGCGAGATGCACGCGAATCTGGTGTGTTCTGCCGGTTTCCAAACGGCAGCTTATATAGCTTGCAGCGGAAAAACGTTCCAACACACGAAAGTGCGTGACGGCATGCTTACCGCCGGGGAGACCGCTCTTCATTTTCTTTCGATTTTCCGGATCTCGCCCCAGCGGAGCATCCACCGTTCCCTCGTCTTCTCGGATAACCCCTTGGGCAAGCGCGAAATACTGTCGGGTGATGCTGTGCTCTTTGAGCTGTGCCGCAATGCACTGATGCGCCCTGTCATTCTTGCATGCAATGATGACACCGGTCGTGTCCTTGTCAATGCGATGTACAATGCCGGGACGCAGAATGCCGTTAATGCCGGACAAGCTGTCCTTACAGTGATATAAGAGCGCATTGACCAGGGTTCCGCTCGCATGTCCCGCAGCCGGATGAACCACCATCCCCTTCGGTTTGTTCACCAGAATGACATCGCTGTCTTCATATAAGATATCCAGCGGAATATCCTCCGGCAGAACTTCCAATTCCTCAGGTTCGGGGAGCTCAACTGTAAGCAGCTCACCGGTCCTCACCGCATAAGCAGGTTTTCGCGGCTTCTCATTGACCAAAACCGCCCCCTCTTTGATCAGCTTCTGCGCATGCGCACGCGTGAGCGAAGGAAAGAGTAAGCTGACAAGCTGATCCAAGCGTTTCCGCTCAGTTCTTCCTGTATGATAAGCTGCTCCAAGCGGACCTCCTTTAACGCAAAAACGTGAATTCTTCTTCCTTATAGTAGAAGCAAAACAGCAGAACAAAGGCAAAGGCAGATCCCGTCACGAAGATGTCCGCGACATTAAATATCGGAAACGAGATCGGAATAAATGACAAAAAATCAACCACGGAACCGCGCGTGAGCCTATCCCATAAATTGCCGAGCGCGCCACCGGTCAGAAAGGCAAGATTCGCAACCAACAAGAGATATCTGCGCTCTGCGGGAAGGCGATGGAGCACATACAGAATCAGCAGAAGAATCACCGCCGTAATCACAAAGAAAAAGAACATCTGTCCCTGTAAGACACCGAAGGCAGCGCCTCGGTTCTCAATGCGGAGGAACTCAAGAAAGCCCGGGATAAAGGGCCTCGCCTTGCCGAGCGGCAGATGGTGCAATGCAAGGAACTTACTCCCCTGATCCAAACAGACACAGAGGGCTGCGATTGCAAAATAGAGTACTCTCATTCCGATTTTGGAAGCGGTATTTCTTTTTAACTCTGCCATATAAGCCATCCTTCCGAATTAAATATAGTAAGCGATGTCGACATACAGGCGTCCGCTCTTGGTAACACGCGCTTCGGTGCCGCACAGCTTAAACTTGCCCTTCCCGCGGAGACTCACAAAATCTTCCGCTTTCAATTCGGCGGAAGGGTTGCTTAGTTCAATTCCGTTTCGAAAGACCTCTCCTTTCGCGAAGGACTCTTTGGCCTGCGTCCTCGATAAGCGCCAGACTGCGGCAATCAAAACATCCGCACGCATCGAAGCTGCATTGACACTGCGGATTTCCGTGCGTCTCACCGCCGAAAGTTCATCTCGGTCGATTTCAATGACTCGAACCTTTGTATGTTTTACTTCCGTCAGCTCACGAAGTAAGACCTCTCGGACGGCAGAGAGTGCTACCAGCTGGGCACAATTCTCCGTTACCGCAAGGTCACCGAGCATTTCTCGTTTTATGCCAAGTCCCATCAATGCGCCGAGAAAATCTCGGTGAGCCAGTGCTTCCGCAAACTTTGCGGCACGGGGCTCAATCCGAAAGCAAGCAATCTCTTCCGCCGGCGCTTCTTCTAAATAAGAAGGCAAAAAAAAGAGCAGCTTTCTCTCCGCATCACAAAAAACGCCGTCGGATATCACATGGACTCCGTCGACGTTCAATATAAACTGTTCTGCAAGTCGCTGCTCTTCCACGGTTAAAAAGTGGGTGTGCGTCGCAATGTTTCTATCCTCGCACTGTCCGGCGAGATCCGACAGTCGATTTCGAAACAGCTGTAACTCTCTGTCAGTCATCAGACAGAGCGCGCCTGCATCAGGGGATCTGCCTGACTCTCTCCCGAAGTGAGTGCACCGGAAAGCGTGATATTACGCGGAGCGATAATGAAAATGGACTCGGAAACCTGCCCCATCTTACCGTCCACACCGGCACAAAGTCCCATCGCATAGGTATAGAAGTTCATTCGGGTTGTGGCATCGCAGCTCTCTAAGTTCAGGATGATAACGCGGCCCTGGTCACGAAGATTACTGACAGCCTCAAACATTTCTTTGTCTTCGAACGAACGGGGCTGCATCATTGCGATGTTATCGCAACCGCCGCGCGACACAAGCGAAACCTTGGAGCTCCGGTTTGCAGCCGCAGACGAATGCTTCTGCGTCGAGGTATTCTTTCTGCCCTGATAAGCGGAAACACGGTCTACTCCGCCGAAGGGGTTGCTGCCGCCAATTCCGTCATCTTCCTCGTCTTCGATATACTCCTGACCGTAATCGTCGTCCCCGATGAACTCATCGTCTTCGCCGTAGGTTCCGTAAATTTCCTCATCCGGATCCATTCCGTCATCGCCGCCGCCAAAACTTCCGCCGAACTTCTCTTTGATTGTGCTAAAGAAACCCATTTCAGAACCTCCCCTTATGCTCGAGCGCCGAACAGCCCTGTGCCCACCCGAACCATGGTGGCACCCTCCTCAATTGCGACGCTGTAATCCCCGGTCATACCCATAGACAAAATATCCATACTGATATTATCCAGTGTATTCCACTTTGTGTCAATGGATATTTCTTTCATTTTTCGAAATATCTCGCGATTATCTTCCGGATTTGTCGTAAACGGCGCAACGGTCATAAGTCCCCGAATCTTTAAATTTATACTGGCGAAGGCGGGTCAACAGCTCCCATAGTTCGGATGGGTGGAATCCGAACTTGCTTTCTTCCTCGGCCACATTAACTTCGAGCAAACCTTCCACGGTAATTTTCTGTTTCATGGCCTCAAAATCGACCGCGTCCAAAAGCTTAAGCGAATCCAAAGAATGAATTAAAACCGTATTGGAGAGAATGGACTTAACCTTATTTGTCTGCAGATGTCCGATTAGGTGCCAACGAATATCCGCAGGGAGTTGGGGCTCCTTTCCGAGCATTTCCTTGACCTTATTTTCGCCGAAATCACGAATCCCCAGGGCATATGCCTCCTCAATCGCAGAGACCGGCTGCGTTTTGCTCACCGCAATCAGAGTTACACTCTCCCGTGCTCTCCCGACCCGTTCGCAGGCAGTATTGATATTGCTTTCCACTTCCCTTAAGTTCTGACTCAGCATAGTCCCTCCTCAATAAATCAATGCTCCATCACGCCCCTCGCTGCCGTTTAACAGAATGCGGTCGTAGGGATTGATGCTGCCGCTGATATCGCGGTGTACAATGGCGTATTCATCGTTTTCCTCGATGATTTTGACTTTTCGAAATTCCGCGACGCCGGCTGTCACGCTGTACACGCCGATGATTTCTCCCGTTGCGCCGACCTGAAATTTTTGATCTCGCGCATCATTGATCAGCTGATCTCCCTCCTGCAAACCGGAGCCGCCATCCATGCTGATATAGAAATAATCGTCATCGCGATCCACAACAGTGACAGGCACATCGCTCGCCTGTTCCTGACCGTTTTCAATCTTCAGGCGATGCACTACATTCCCGTTGTTCGCTCCTCCTCGCGTCAAATAGATGAGAGGAATCGCGTAGAACTTTTTCTTCGTGAGCGCACTTTTCTGCACCTTGATCCCGTCCTTGCTTCCTTCGACAATGCGAAAAGAAACAAAGCGGTCCTCCAAAAAATGAATCATGTAGCGCTGGAAGGTCAGGACACCGTAACGCTTTTTGCTGCTTTCGTCCTTGTCGTGTATCTCATGGTAGTCCCCGCTCATGCTGATATTGCTGCCGATAAAATTAACTCGAAGACTCTTGGTGTTCTCCCTTGTCTCCTTCTCGCCGAGCGGAAAAATCACCTTCCATTCTTCCGAAGGAACAATGCGATATACCACATCTCCCGCATTGACATAGTTGTTTTGTCCCTTCGTCCCCTGTATGGCCGCGTCTTGCTTCATGGTACTCTGTTCAAAGAGACTCGCGCTGATATCGTCTTCGGTCAGTCCCTTTGCACTGTAGGAGTCGACATGAAACGAAACGACACCCGCCAGCGGAGCGCTCACATCCGTAAGCTCGATGCCCTGTTTTTTCATCTCGGCATCCAAATTGTCCAGAAGACTCAGAGATGCATAGGAAGAGAGCAGAGACTGAATATTGTCCTCTGCGGCATAGTTTTGAATAAACTGGTCTCTGTCATAGCTTTTGCGATAGGACGAAAGACGGTTTTTAATTTCATGGATGTTATCGGCATCCAGCGCGTTGTTCCCCGATAAACTGCTCTGAAGCAGGGGGGTCACATCCGTCGACGTCAACGCATAGATGCGATTTCCGACAGCCGCGCGCTTCCCTTCCTGCAGATAATAAACCGGATAACCGCTGCGCGGTGCCGTCTCAAGCTGCTCATCTCTCAGTATGATACCCGTGTAATCGGTGTTACTTACGATCTCTCCGGGTTCTACCGTGACGATGCGCGGATGCTTCTTCATAAACGGTGCGACAATGATCAAGGCAAGATAAAGGATACCGCCAAACAGGAAAAAGTGCTCCGGTCTTACGGTTCTATGGCGCTCCTGTTTCGCTTTCTTTTGATTCTCCAAAAGCACCTCCGCTTGTTCGAAAAAGCCCATACACAAGTACGGACAGCCCGAAAGGGCTGCCCGTAAAGTATTGAATCGACCCTGTTTTAGAGTGCGACGACAACGTCTTTCTTTGCATTCTCCGGAAGATCCGCAGCATCCATCGAGACACTGAGCACAAACTTAACGTTGTACTTCTCACCGATCTTCTCAAGCGCATCAATCACCGGGGTGATATCGCCGCCCTCAAGGTTTGCGAGCTTGAGGAAGCTATCGAGGAACATGGTCTCCAAATCATGATCCTGTGAAATGATGCCGGAGACGAAACCGGTAAAGCCGTCACTGCTCATGATGTCAAAGTCATTCACATTGATCAAGCGAATCTTATTGCTGAGCTCATACATGTGCTTTGCGCTCTTATCAAGGTAGACAACCGTGCCCTTTGCGTCTTTAACAGCCTCATTTGCCATCTCAAGAAGACGCTTGGTTTTTCCCTTTCCCTTGACGCCCACAATAATCTCAACCATGTTTCTACCTCCTTGGTATCTTTCTGTTATGATAATTATACGTTAGTGCCCCAAAAAGTTCAATGCACTTGTGCGCTTTTTTGGAGCAACAAGCTGGTGTCTTGATATAAGGTATCGTGATTCGGTGATTTCAGCACAATCGAATAATACTCTCTTCCGGACTCGGAGGCGCTGAGCTGCGCAAGGCAGGCGCCTGCCGCCATGGTAGTTCCTGTCTTGGCTGCGACAACCGAAAATCCCGTCGGAAGTTTTGCCTTGCCGACCAGATAATAGTTGGTGCTGAACCATTTTTTCTGCACGGCCTGTCCGGCCGCATCCACATAGTCCGCGACATAGAGCTTCTCGCTTGCCAACTTACGAAATTCCGGGTATTTCATTGCCTCGTGAAGAATGAGATAGAGATCGTAAGGCGTTGTGTAGTGATTGGGATCCGTAAGACCGTGCGAATTGGTGAAGTGCGTCCCGGTTGCGCCGAGCTCTTTCGCGCGCTCGTTCATTTTCTCAACGAAAGCCTCTTCGCTGCCCGCGACGCGTGTTGCGACCATATTCGCGGCATCCGCGCCGGATCGCACCATGAGACAATAGAGCACCTGCTCCGCTGTCAGCTGATCTCCCTGCTGAAAGCCGCCCATGCTTGCGCCGGGTTCCGAGACCACAATTTCCGGTCCGGCCGTCCATAGATCGTCCATATGAATCTCCGGATCTTCGAGTGCGATCAAACAGGTCATGATTTTCGTTGTCGATGCCGGATTCATTCGTGTGTAGGCATTGTGTGAGAGCAGACTTTTTTTGTTGGTCCCGTCAATCAGAAGGACTCCTTCGGCGCGCACGTCCGTCAGATACTCGCTGCCGCTCTCCGCTTCGGGTACCGCCAAGTCCGCGGCAAAGGGGGCTAGCACCGAGCTCGGATTTGTGCTCTTCAGTAGTGCCGTGCCGTCTTCCGCCGCCGCATAGCGCTTTGAAAACCGCATCCCAAACTCGCGATAGGCCAGAACTCCGCAAATCAAACAGAGCAGAAGGAACAGGCGAAGGAGCGGTAATCCTCGCTTTTTTCGCCTTCTGTTTGCCCTTCTCCGGCTTCCGCCGTACTCAGCGCCTGTAGTAATTTCGGAATTCAAACTCGCCACGCTCCATGGATTTAATCAGCAGTTCCGCGGTTGCAAGATTGGTGGCAACTGGGATGTTATGAATATCGCAAAGTCTGAGCACATTGCCGACGTTGGGTTCGTGCGGCTTCGGCTGCAAAGGATCACGAAGAAAAATAACGAGATCCAGATCATTGTCTTCAATCTGGGCACCGAGCTGCTGCTCGCCTCCCAGATGTCCCGCAAGATACTTGAGAACCGTTAAATTCGTAACCTCCTCCACGAGACGTCCCGTGGTTCCGGTTGCGAACAGCGTATGCTTCGCAAGTATTCCGCGGTAAGCGACACAAAAGTTCTGCATCAACTTCTTTTTGCATCATGTGCAATCAATCCGATATTCATACTGCCATTTCCTCATTCTTTCTTTGAAAGATTGCTCAGCGGTATCTTCCCCCAAAGCCGACTCTGCCGCGCGGCATGTCATCTTCGTGTACGATATCCCGCCGTTGCAGTCCGACATTGATTACCAAGCCAATTTGCACGTAAAAGGCGAGCAGTGAGCTGACTCCGTAACTGATAAACGGAAGCGTAAGACCTGTGTTTGGGAAAATACCGGTCGCCACCGCAATGTTGCTGAAGCCTTGGAACGCAATCAGCGCACCGACTCCGGTGCAAATAATACGCCCCTCCATGTCACGCGCCTTTCCCGCGAGATAAAAACACTCGTAAACCAAAATCGCATAGAGCAACAGCACCAGAAGGCAACCGACAAAGCCCATTTCCTCCCCGATGACAGCAAAAATAAAGTCTGTCTGTTCCTCCGAGAGGAAGTTTCCGCTTTTAACGGAAGCCAAGGTGTTATTGTTAAGGCCCTTGCCGAAGAGCTGTCCCGAGCCGATAGCCATAATGGAGTTGTCCTGCTGCCAGTTTGCATCCGCATACTTAGCCGGGTAAAGAAAGGCCAAAATACGCCGCACCTGATAATCCTTTAGGAACGGCACCATGCCTCTTTGCAAGAGAAACAAGGTACTCAGACCGAAGGGAACCGCAACCAACATGGAAAGCCCGATCCAGCGATAGCTGAGCTCTGCCGCAAACAGCATGGCAAGTATGCTGACCGTCACGACGATGGTCGTCGAGAGATCCGGCTCCGAACTGATGAGACCGATCGGAATCATCGCGAACGCCGCAAACAGTAGCAAAAAACGAGGTTCGTTGACACTCTCGCGATTCTTTCCGAGCAGCCAGGCAAAAAACATCACAACACCGATTTTGGCAAACTCGGAAGGTTGCACCTGTCCGACTCCCGGCAGTACGACCCAGCGCTTCGCGCCGTTGACGCTTCTTCCGAAAAAGCGCACCATGAGCAGCAGAATTGCACATATCGCAAATACCAGCACCGCATAGCGCAGCAATTTTTGATAGGGCACAAAGCATATCAGTGCGATGACCGCTATGCCGAGTGCCATGCCGGTCGCCTGACGCCCGACATAGGCCATGCTCTGATTCGTTGCGCTGTTGATTGCCAAAATACCTATGACATTCAGCGCGCAGACCGCAAAGAGCAAGCGGAATGAAAACGCTCTCAAAAAATGTTTTACATCCATTCCGCGCACGCCTCCTCAAATTCTAACGGAAAACCGGTAATATTTCCAGTATTTTTAGCTAAATTGTCAAAAATCTTCAAGTTTTTTAATCCTCAATCCGTGCATCGCTTGCGCGTTGCGCACCTGCGTTCAGAACCTCATCCACATTCGTATAGCCGAAGCAGAGCCGATAAACATCCTTGGCCACGGAAGCCGCGTTTGCCGAAGTGTAACCGTAGGGGATGTTAACCGTGACCGCAAGGCTCGGGTTCTCATAAGGACCGAACGAAATGAAGAAAGCGTGGTTTGCTCTGGTCTTGGACTCCTGTGCGGTACCGGTTTTTCCGGCGATGTTGACTTCAAAGCCCTTAAAAATACGGCTTGCCGAACCGGACTCGACCACCCCGCGCATACCGCGCTGTACGACGTCCCAGTTCTCCGCTTTTACGTCCATGGTCTTAATGACATTGGGTTCGTAACTCCGGATGGCCTCTCCCTGCCAGTCCGTCACACGATCCAAGACCGAGAGATTAAAGACCGTGCCGCGGTTGGCGAGCGCCGTCACATAGCGAGAAAGTTGTACGTTGGCAAAGGAGTTCGTACCCTGTCCGATGGCCGACTGCTCCGGGCTCTGATTCGAAATCATGGGATCGTTCTCGATAATTTCAACACCGGACTTCTGGTCCAAACCAAACATGATCGCATACTTGCTGAGGCGCTCCATGCCAAGCCCCGGGTCATACTCGCCCTGCGCATTCGTCGCGAGACGATGACCGAGATCCGCAAAGAAAAAGTTACAGGAATTTCGGATACCGGACTCGATGTTCTGGAGTCCGTGACGTCCCGGATAAATCCAACAGCGAAGCGGCGGCGTAATCTCATCGTAAATACCGGTACAATTAATGGTATCGGTGAGACCGAATACATTTTCCTCAAGTGCCGCAAGCGCAGTGATGGGCTTAAAGGTAGAACCCGGCGCTTTTCTCGCCTGCGTCGCGTTGTTGTAAAGCGGAAGAGATTCGTCTTGTACGAGGCGCGTGTAGTAACGTGCGTCCATCGTGTTGGTCAGACGATTGTTGTCGTACCCCGGATAGGATACCAGCGCTTTTACCTTGCCGGTTGTGACATCGGTCACGACACAGCCCGCCGTACAGGGATCCAGCGCAAGCTGTGCCGGTGTGATTTTCAAATCCGACACGAGCTGTACAAAATAGCTGTAAGCGTAGGCGGGACCGTTTGAAGCAAGGGCAGCCTGTGCGGCGGGATCCGGCTCCAGCACGCCTTGATCGAAGAGCGCGAGACAAAGTTCTCTTCCGCCGACCAAATTATTTCGTATCATGTATTGGCAGAGCAGCTTTTCAAAGTCGGAATTACTCTTCAGTTCTTCCAGCGAAGAATCAATCAAAGCCTGATAGACTTCTTCCGCTCCCGCATATTTTTTGACTCCCTTCACTGCGGTGGTATTGATCCAACCGTCTTTAATACCGTCCTGCAGGAATTCACGCAGCGAAATGGAGTCTGCCTTCCAACGGGCATAGTAATCTTTGCTGCTGTCAATCTGATCTTTCTCAACAATACCGCTCTCCGAAGAAGCGAGATAGGTATAGAGGAAATAGAGAAATGCGCGCTGATCGTTCGGAAGTTCCGCCATATTGAGCGGGGCGGAATCCATGAGTTGGGATCGCATCGCGGCCAAAGAACTCTCCCCGTAGCTGCGAAGACGCTCCGCGATAAAACGTTCGGTCTCACTCGCGGACTCGCCCTTGATGTGATCCAAAGAGAGTACATTGTTTCCGATCAGCTGGTAGTAAGCATCCTTAATCGGAATGAGGCGTGCCGTTGAGTCCGTGGTATCGTTGTTCGGATCGTCCTCATTCACCAGCTTTGCGGCGAGTATACCCGCGAGATGCTGCTCGAGCTGATGATAGATACCGACCTGTAAGTCACGGTCGATTGAGAGGTACACATCGTTACCCGCGACCGGTTCGGTCTCACTCTCCACTTCCATCACGTGGCCGACGTTATCGACATACATGGTACGGGAGCCTTTTTTGCCGTGCAGATCCTGCTCCATGTACTCTTCTATGCCGGTGCGTCCTATGGTATCGCTGAGACTGTAGTCCGGATTCTTTTCACGCAACACTTTTAACTGCTCATCCGGCATTTTACCGACATATCCGATCAGCGATGAGAACGGAACCGCATCGTTATAGACACGCTCCGTGGTCTGCTCACAGTTGACACCGAGCAACTTTGCCTGATTTTCGAGAATGTCGACTCGGGTCTCATCCTTCACGTGTGTCACAACAACGGTGCTCTCGTAGCTTCGATACGCTGTGAGCCCCATGGTATAGCGGATATTCACGAGTTCCAGCTTCTCCAAATTGCTGAGACTCAGCGGATTACCTTCTTCATCCTTCAGCTCATTTAACTTATAGCTTTGAAAACGCTTGTTCAGCAACTCTTCGGCCGTAATTTCCGAGGGGTATTTTCCGGAAGCACCGGTCAATTCCGTAACTCGCTTCAAGCCGTAAAAGTCGCGGAGAAAACGCTTTCTTGCCTCCTCATTGGGGCTCGTAAAGTAAAACGCGCCGTTGTCGTTCAGACCGATTTCCAAACGTCCGGTCACGGTCTCCCCGTGCGCATTCAAATCTGAATCAGACGATAATACATGAGATTGCGCTGCGCGGGCTTTCTGTATTCGCCGCTGTCCTTGATGGTCACATTATAGGACAGACGGTTATACGCCAGCAGCTTTCCGTTTGTATCAAAGATATTGCCGCGTGTCGCGGGAATGGACACCGTCTTCTCGGTCTTTTGCAGATAGTTCTTCTGGTAAGACTCTCCGTTGATTATCTGCAGCTGATACAGGCGAAAGACCATGACTGCGAGCAGCCCCATATAGCCGAGGCCCAATATAAAGAGTCGCGACGTTTTTACCTCTCTGCGCAGTTCTGCAAAGCGTTCGCGCAGTAATTCCAGAAAATCTCTCAGCACTGATTTCTCCTCAGACAGTCGCCCGCCTCTGATCCAGGAACTCTAGCTTACGGTTGTACCATAGGAAGAAGCGGTAGATGACCAGCGTAAACAACAGGGAAATGATAATCTCGGGAAAAACGATATTTCGGAAGTAAAACGGAAAATCGAATTTGCCCCGGATGACAAAGCGGAACACGTAGATGTAGAAGTTATAGAGAAACTCGTTGATGGTGCAGAGTAACAGCGGCAGCGTGATGTAGCTCTCATAGTAGTATTTCGAGAGAGCTCCGTTTAAAAAACCGATCCACACAAAAAAAGAGCGTGAAAAAGCCGAAGGCGCCCGAGTGAAACAAATCCATGAGCAATCCCGCCGCAAGGCCGTAGAGCATGCCGTCCCTCTGCCCGTAAATAAAGGCGTAGGCAAAGGTGAAAATAAGAATCAAATTAGGCGTCGCCGAGAGGAAGGGAATAAAAGGCAGGATGGAGCTCTGCAGCGCAAAGGCCGCAACCAGCACAAGTAAATTTAAGAAGGTACGCTTCATGAGGGCCTCCTCAAGGGTTACTCGGCAAACTTTCGACTGTCTGCACGGGTTCGGTGGCCGCCGCACTCTCCTGGGGCTGTGCTGCCGTTGTCTCGGTACGTGTTCTCTCTGTCTCTTGCAGTCTTCTTTCCGTGGAAGCAGAGGTCTCTCGCCGTCTCGTCTCTCGTCGTGCTTCCGTCGTCTCACGGCGGGGCTCGGTCGCACGCGTGGTACTTGCAGCGGTCGTAGAAGCGGCCGTCGTTCTCGCAGCCGTGGTACTCGCGACGGTGGTACTCGCAGCCGTTGTTGCTTCGGCCGTCGTCTCGCTTGCGGCAGTCTCAGCAGCGGCACCGCTCTCTTCCCCCGGCATCGTCTCCGAAGCTGCGCTGCTTTCTTCCGCGGCAGAGGTTTCGGCAGCGGTCAGACTTTCCGGATCCGGCAGCGATGTCCGCGGCGTCTCAAAGCTACCGTCCTCCCGCATCTCCGACTTAAGGTCCAATATAACCAGAACTTCCTGTATGGTCTCAAAATCAGCCACCGGGACCAAGGTTCCGCTCCGCGTGAGTCTGTCCGGGTCGGTCTTCAAATCCCCGGCATAGCCGATCAAAATACCCGGCAAAAACTTGGAACTCACCGTGCTCGTCACAATGGCATCGCCGTCTTTGATATCCGCCGTGTCGGTGATATCGCTGATTTAACTTGCCGTTGGCATAGAGCTGCAGATTGCCGGAGACAATACAGGTATCGTTCGACTGAATCGCCATGGCACTCACGCGGCTCACATCATCGATGATCGAACGAACCGTCGCATAGTTATCGCCGACATCGGTCACGATGCCGATGAGGCCGCCGTCACCGACTACGTTCATATCCGGCTTAATGCCGTCGCGCGCCCCCCTTGTCAATGCGAAACACGTGAAACCAGTTTCCGGTATCCTTCGCGATGACCCTGGCTCCCGTCATACGATACTGTCCGTAGGTCTGATTCAACTCATAGAGTTTGCGAAGACGACTCAGTTCGTAGCTGTCGCTCTGCAGACGCGTGTTTTCCATGGTGAGTGTGGCAACTTGTTCGCGCAGAGATTCATTGTCCGCGAGGGCGGTTCGCATTTTCTCCTGATTCTTGAAATTGCTGTAAACCGCACTGCCCACCCGATTCACACCGGTCTGGACCGGCAACAGAAATAACCCACCGCAGTCCGGATGGGGCGAAGCTGTTCGTTTTTAATTGTCGTCAGTCCTATCATTCCGACGCAGGATACGCTGAGAACAATGAGAACCAAACGGTTATTCGATATTTTCACAATAGACCCCACTCCTTAAAACTGTAGTAGGCATTATCTCCGATGACAATGTGATCTTCCAGCGGAATGCCGATGAGCTTCGCGGCCGCCTGCACTTCTGCGGTCACGCGTTGATCGTCTGCGCTGGGACGCGGATCTCCGCTCGGGTGATTGTGCACGAGTATCATACGCACGGCCCGCGCACGGAGCGCGGCAATCATGAGCTCCCGCACAGAGACGACGGAGGCATCCACCGAGCCGCGGCTCAGGAGCTGATCGCTGATAAAGCGCAGTTTGGTGTCGAGAAAGGCCGCATGCAGCTCTTCCTGCTCGAGGTGGCGCAGGGCCTCCATATAATAGCGCGCGCAAAGCCCGGGATCCGAAAAGGCTGTCGTCAGATTCTTTGCGGCCTCGCGCCGCCATATGCGCTTCGATAGTTCTCCGATGGCAACAAGCTGCAAGGCTTTTGCCTCTCCGACGCCGCGAAGGCGCATGTAGTCCTGCATGCTGTTGTGTAAGAGTCCGAGCAGGCCTTCCCGCCGCGGTTCCATCTCGAGAACCAGCGCAGAGAAGTGCCGTGACATCCTGCCCTCGGCAGCCGCTCCGCAAGAGAAGGGAGAGCAATTCGCGGTCGCTCAGGCTTGCAATGCCGAGGCGTCTTGCCTTTTCCGCAGGTCTTTCTTCCGGCCGTACATCTCTCAACTTTATCATTCGTCTTCCTCCCAAGCTCTCCAGGCACAGTGAGGAAATACGTTTTTATTATAGCACAGTTTAAACGAGCCCGGCGTCCGCAAGCTTCTGGAGGGACATGAGCACGCCGATTTTTGCGTGGGCATAGGTGAGTCCGCCCTGGAAAAAGGCGGTGTAAGGCGGACGCATGGGACCGTCGGCCGAGAGCTCAATCGAAGCGCCGGAGACAAAAGTACCGGCCGCCATGATAACAGGCTCCTCATAGCCCGGCATATCCCAGGCCTCCGGTGTCACAAAGCTGTCCACCGGGGAGGCAGCTTGGATGCCGATGCAGAAAGCAGAGAGCGCCTCCGGAGACTGTAAGTCGACAGACTGAATAATATCATGACGGAGCTCTTCCGCCCGCGGCTTCACCGCAAAGCCGAGATTCTGATAGAGCTGCGCCGCAAAAATTGCCCCCTTCTCCGCGGAGGCCGTGACGGTAGGCGCAAGGAAGAGTCCCTGGAAAAACTGGCGCGTGACACCGAGCGAAGCGCCGAGTTCTTTTCCGAGGCCCGGCGCCGTGAGGCGATAGGCTGCGTTCTCGATGTACTCACGTTTTCCGGCAATGTAACCGCCGATCGGTGCAAGACCGCCTCCCGGGTTCTTGATGAGGGAGCCAACCATCAGGTCTGCGCCGTATTCGCTCGGCTCATGGCGCTCCACGAATTCGCCGTAGCAATTGTCCACCATGCAGATGACATCCGGTTTCACGGATTTGACAAAGCGAATCAGCTCCGCAATCTCATCGACCGAGAGTGTTTTCCGCGCGGAATAACCCTTGGAGCGCTGAATTTCGATTAGGCGCGTTTTCTCGTTGATGCCCGCTCGAATCGCTTCAAAGTCAAAGCTGCCGTCTTCTTTTAAATCCGCCTGGCGATAGCTGACCCCATACTCCCTGAGGCTTCCGCACTGCGGCCGTATCCCGATCACCTGGTCCAGGGTGTCATAGGGCTTGCCGACCGGAGAGAAAATCTCATCGCCCGGGCGCAGGTTTCCGAAGAGCGCAACCGTAAGCGCATGGGTGCCGCTCACAAGCTGCGCGCGGACCAGTGCATCCTCGGTGCCGAAAACAGAGGCGTAAACTGCCTCCAACGCATCACGGCCGAGGTCGTTATAGCCGTAACCGGTGCTCGGCGAAAGATGTGCTTCACCGATGCGATGCTTTCTCAGCGCATTGAGTACCTTCATTTGGTTGTACTCGGCAATCGCATCGATTTCCGCAAAGCGCGACTTGCACTGCGCCTCTGCCTCTTGTCCCAGCTTCATGATTCGCTCCGACAGTCCCGCCGCACGGTAAATATCATGGAGGCTCTCTTCAAAGTTCTCGCTCATTCGGTATCTTCCCTTCTGTCACGAACGCGGCGCAGCATGTCTTCGAGTATCGCTTCCTCGGAGGCATAGTCTTCCCGCATAAACCACCGCGCATCTCTCTCCCGGCGAAACCAGGTGAGTTGGCGCTTTGCAAAATGTCTCGTATCCGTTTTAACCTGTTCCTTGCAGACCGATAGCTCTGCCTCTCCGTCGAGGTAAGGAAAGAGCTCGTGGTAACCGATGCCCTGCATGGAAGTCGCTGTCCGCGGTACACCCCGCAGAGCAAGTGTACGTACTTCCTCGACGAGTCCCGCCTCAAACATTGCTTCCACCCTGGCATCGATTCTACGGTAGAGCGAGGCTCTGTCCATATTGAGCACAAAGTAGAAGAGGCGGTAGGGGGAGCGGCGCTCCCTCGCCGCCGCATTGTGAAGCGAGATTTTATCGCCGCTCGAAAGATAGTACTCAAGCGCACGGAGGACCCTCTTCTCATTGTTCGGATGAATTTGCGCCGCAGCTTCCGGGTCGACCCGGGTGAGTTCCGCGTAGAGCGCCGCAATCCCCTCGCGGGCTCTTCGCGCCGCTAGGGCCGCATGCACGGCCTCATCCCGGCTTTCTTCGGAAAAGGGCACATCGTAGAGTACGGTCTGCAGATAAAATCCGGTTCCGCCGACCAAAATCGGGACTTTGCCGCGCGCCTGAATGTCCGCTATCGCATTCGTTGCGCGCTGCTGAAACTGCATCGCGTCAATTTTCTTCGGGCTCCAGAATGTCGATCAGATGGTGCGGAATTCCCCGCATCTCTTCTGTTCGAATTTTTGCCGTCCCGATGTCCATGCCGCGGTATACCTGCATGGAATCCGCGGAGATAATTTCACCGTTCAGTTCTTTGGCAAGTGCAAGGGAGAGCGCGGTTTTTCCGACCGCCGTGGGGCCGGTGAGCGCAATCAGCGTCTGTTTCTCACACAATGCGCTTAAACCTCCGTTCCAGTTCTGTTTTTGTGAGTTCAATGATGGTCGGTCTGCCGTGCGGGCAGTTGTAGGGGTTTTCGAGGGAAAAGAGCTCATCGAGCAGGGCTTCCGCCTCCGCAAGCGAAATGTGCTGATTTCCCTTGATTGCCGCCTTACAGGACATGGATGCCGTTTTCTCGATAATGAGGAGTGGCACATCGTCCGCGCGCTGTCCCTCGGCAAGACTCGCAAACATGGTCTTTAAGAGCTCTTCCTTTAGGACAGAGGGCAGAATATTCGGCACGGCGCGCACCGCATAGCTGGAACCGCCGAAATGCTCGACGGAAAAACCGATTTTTTCAAAGCTCTCCCGCTCACTCTCAAGCAACGCCTGCTCTTCCGCACTCAGGGTGATAAGGAGCGGCGGTTCCAAACGCTGTGAACTGAGTTCCTGCTTCCGATAAGACGCAAGCAGCCTCTCGTAGTTCACCTTCTCGTGTGCCGCATGTTGATCGATGAGATAGAGTGAATTTCCGCGCTCCGCGAGCCAGTAGGTGTCAAAAACAACGCCGATTAAGCGGAGATTTTTTCTCTCCTCAGGCCGAAAGAGCGCATACTGCCCCCCGCGTTCCACGGTTTCAAACGCCGGTTTTTCCTCGGCGACAGCCTTGCGCTCCGAAACCGCTTCTCTGTCCGCTGTCTGCCCGGTGTCCGGCTTTGCCGGGCTCTGCGCCGTCTTGCTTTCGCTCGTCCCTGTGCTCTCCGCCTTCGCGCTCTGATTGATTTGCCGCTGCCCGTAGGCCGAGAGAAAAGAGGAAAGCGAGAGCGCCTGCTCTTCTGCCTCCCGCTTACGCTCTTCCGTTAAGCGCTGCGTCTCAAAAGGTTCCGGCGGTTTTTTGTGCTGCGGACGCACTTCCGCCCGCAGAGCTTCCTGTGTCCGAGCGTCACGTCCAAGCGCCGCGCTTTGCGCAGCCTTCTTTTTGTTTTCTTCCTGCAGAGAGGAAAGACGAATCAACTCCGCGCGCTGCAGCGCATCCTCCACCGCGGAACGCAGAAAGAGATAGCAGGCCTGGGTGTCCGAAAAACGCACTTCCCGCTTGGTCGGATGCACGTTCACATCAACTGTTTCGGGATCCGTCTCAAGAAAGAGGACCGCAAAGGGGAAGTTATGCTGCATCATGCGGTCGCCGTAGCCGTCCTCTATCGCCTTTGCGAGCAGCGGACTCTTGATATAGCGCCCGTTCACGCAGTAGTGTTCTAGGGCACGGCTTCCCCTTGAAATCTCCGGTCTGCCGATAAAACCCTGCACCGAAAAGCCCTGTTCCGTTCGCGAAACCGGAAGCAGCTTACTCGCAATCTCCCTGCCGTAGAGCTGATAGATGATGTCCTTCACTTCTCGATTCCCGCTCGTATGAAAGCGGCTCTGTCCGTTCGCAAGAAAACGGATGGAGATTTCCGGATGCGACAGCGCCAGTTCTTCCGCGAGTGCCGCGACATGCGCGGTCTCGGTGACCGCCGCCTTCAAAAAGCTGCGCCGCACCGGCGTATTAAAGAAGAGATCGCGGGTGATGACGGTCGTGCCGCCCGGTGCCCCGACTTCTTCAAATACCGTCTCTTTGCCGCCCTCGGCCGCATAGCGTATACCGGTCAGTGCATCCCGCTGCCTTGTGATGAGCTCAATGCGGGAAACCGCCGAGATACTGGCGAGCGCCTCACCGCGAAAGCCGAGGCTCCGAACATGCAGGATATCCTCCGCGCGCTGAATCTTGGACGTCGCATGGCGAAGAAAGGCGGTCTTTACCTCATCCGCCGGGATGCCGCCGCCGTTATCCGTCACACGTATCATCGAAATGCCGCCGTCGCGTATCTCTATCGTAATGACGCTCGCATCGGCATCGATCGCATTTTCCGTGAGTTCTTTCACAATCGAAGCGGGGCGCTCAATGACCTCGCCTGCCGCAATCTTATTGATGGTGCTCTCATCGAGAAGCTGAATGCTCATAGTGTCTCCTGTATACCGTAAAGAAGATCGATGGCCGCGCGCGGCGTGAGCTCCGAGAGATTGATTTCTCTGAGTTGTCTCAGAACCTTAAGCTCTGCCTCCGTGACGACAGGTTTCGCGTTCTGCTCGGAAGCGGGTAGGGACGGCAAGTCAGCCCCGCGCGATGCGAGTTCTCGGGCGCGCGCCGCAATATCCGCACCCGAGAGTTCTTCCGCGATTTCCCGCGCCCGCGCCGTAACCGCCGCCGGTACGCCCGCGAGCTTCGCGACCTGAATGCCGTAACTCTGATCCGCACCGCCCTTGATGATTTTTCGGAGAAAGGCAATTTCATCTCCCTGCTCCTTCACCGCGATGCAGTAGTTATTGACCCCCGGTATGCTGCCTTCCAACTCGGTGAGTTCGTGGTAGTGGGTCGCGAACAGCGTTTTTTGCCCCCGAAAGGCGTCCGACCGCAAGATACTCAACCACCGCCCAGGCGATCGAGAGACCGTCGAAGGTCGAAGTGCCGCGTCCTATTTCATCTAGGATAATGAGACTCTTCTTCGTCGCATTCCGAAGAATGTTTGCGACCTCTGTCATCTCAACCATAAAGGTAGACTGGCCGGAAGCGAGATCGTCCGAGGCACCGACACGCGTAAAGATGCGGTCGGAAAGTCCGAGTTCCGCGCGCTCCGCCGGAACAAAGGAACCTGTCTGCGCAAGCAGCGCAATCAGCGCGGTCTGACGCATATAGGTAGATTTTCCGGCCATATTGGGACCGGTAATGATGGCGATGCGATTCTCCTCGCTGTCAAGCAAGGTGTCGTTTTCGACAAAGCGCCCGCTCTCCATCATGCGTTCCACGACCGGATGGCGCCCGCCCACAATGTGCAGGGGGCCGTCCGCCGTTAATTTCGGCCTCACATAGTGATAGCGCTCCGCGACATCCGCAAGGGAGAGCAACGCGTCAAGGTAGGCCACGATGCCGGCGCTCTTTTGGATGCGTGCAACTTCCGCGGAAAGCTTCTGTCGCAGTTCCTGAAAGAGATCGAATTCAAGGGTGAGGAGTTTCTCCTCCGCGCCGAGTATGCTCTCTTCGAGCTTCCCGAGTTCTTCGGTCGTGTAGCGCTCTGCATTCGCGAGCGTCTGCCGCCGCCGGAAGTAATCCGGCACCTGGGAGAGAAAGGAATTCGTCACCTCAAAATAATAGCCGAATACCTTGTTGTACTTAATCTTTAGATTCTTGATGCCGGTCTTAGCGCGCTCTTTTTCCTCGAGTTCCGCGAGCCACTGTTTGCCCTCGCTGCTTGCCCGCCGGTAGCGGTCCACATCCTCGTGGTAGCCTTCTCGAATAATATGCCCCTCTCGAAGCGTGAGCGGCGGATCCTCCGCGATGGCGGAGCGAAGCAGGGCGCAGAGATCGCTTAAATCGTCGAGCTCGTTCGCAAACTGCTGTAAGAGCGGCGCGGAAAAGCTCTTGAGGAGCTCCCGTATCGGCGGCAGAGCCGCAATCGAAGTACAAAAGGCGAGCATATCCCGCGCGTTTGCGCTGCCGAGCGTAATGCGCCCCATAAGGCGCTCCATGTCATAAATCGGGGCGAGATACTCTCTCAGCTCTTCTCTGTCGATGTAGCGCTCCAGAAATGCCTGGATGGCGTCCTGTCTGGCCTCAATGGTCTCAAGACTAAGAAGTGGCTTTTCGATAAGATTCCGAAGGAAGCGCGCGCCCATCGCGGTCTTGGTGCGATCCAAAACCCAGAGCAGCGAGCCGTGCTTACTCTTATCCCGCATGGTCTCCGTGAGCTCAAGATTTCGCCGAGAGGCCGCATCGATCAAGAGATAAGTATTGCCGCGATAAGCCTTGAGCTCGGTGATGAGCTCGCATTGACTCTTCTGCGTGTCATAGAGATAGCGGAGCACCGCGCCGGCCGATAGCGTTCCGAGCGAATAGTCCGCCAAGCCGAGGGCTTCGACCGAAGCCGTGTGAAAATGCCCGCAGAGTAAGCTGACGGCACTTTCCTTTGAGAAGGCAGAGTCTGACAGTATGCTGGTCGCAATTTCTTCATCCGTGCGAAGCACCCCGTCCAGCGTAAGGCTCTCCTTCTTTAAAGCTCTGCCGGATGAAACTCCGACAAAATGTCGCCGAGCTCCTTCTTCCCCTCCGCTTCTGTCACAAGGAAGCTGCCGGTCGAGATATCCGCGAGGGCCAAACCGTAGCGACCGCCGTCCTCAACGACTGCGGCGAGGTAGTTATTCTTCTCCTCTTCAAGCGCCCCGGCTGCCGTGACGGTTCCGGGGGTCACAACGCGTATAACCTCGCGTTTCACAAGCCCCTTCGCGAGCTTCGGGTCTTCCATCTGCTCCGCGACCGCGACCTTATAGCCCTTTTTCACGAGACGGTTGATATAGGTCTCCGCGGCATGGAAGGGGACACCGCACATCGGGGCTCTCTCCTCGAGTCCGCACTCCTTGCCGGTCAAAGTGAGCTCAAGCTCCTTTGACACCAGGCGCGCATCCTCAAAGAACATCTCGTAAAAATCGCCGAGGCGATAGAACAAGAGGCTGTCCGGATAGGCCTTTTTGGTCTCCAGGTAATGCGTCATCATAGGCGAAAGCGCCACTTTAGTCCCTCCTCTCTCCCATGTAATAAAAGCCCTTGGATTCCCTCAGTAAAACCGGTACCACTGCACCGATTAAGCTCTCGTCACCGGGGAAATGTACCATTAAATTGTTGGAAAGCCGCCCCGTCACATAGCCCGCGCGCTGCGCATTCACTTCTTCGACCAAAACAGGCTCTATTTTCCCTTCGTCGCGGTCCGCTGCCTTTGAGGCAAACTGCTGCACCAGGGCAATGAGCCGCTTCATGCGGTCCGCAACCACATCCTCCGGCACCTGATCTTCGAACTCCGCGGCCGGCGTACCGCTCCGCTTAGAGTAAATAAAGGTGAACGCCGCCTGATAGGAAGCGCGGGATACCACATCGAGCGTATCTTGAAAATCCTCTTCCGTCTCCCCGGGGAAGCCGACAATAATGTCTGTCGTGAGTCCCACTTCCGGGAGCTCCCGCCGTATTTTCTCGACCAACGCGAGGTAGGACTCCTTCGTGTAGCGGCGGTTCATGCGCTGCAAAATCTTACTGCTGCCCGACTGGAGCGGGAGGTGAATGTGGCGGCAAATCTTCGGATTTCGCTTGATGGTCTCAATCAGATCATCGGAGAGATCCTTCGGGTGCGGCGTCATAAAGCGTATGCGCTCCAGGCCCTCGACCTGACATACTTTCAAGCAGGGAGGCAAAGCTCTCGCCCCCTTCAAGCCCCTTGCCGTAGGAATTCACATTCTGCCCGAGCAGCATGATTTCTTTTACGCCGTCCGCGACGAGCGCCTTCACCTCGCGCACAATATCCTCCGCCTCGCGCGACTGCTCTCTGCCGCGCACATAGGGGACGATGCAGTATGTGCAAAAGTTATTGCAACCGTACATAATGTTCACGCCCGACTTAAACCAGGTCTTTCGGCGCGCGGGCATGTGATCCCGGAAGGTATTTCTCTCTTCCGCCGTGTCGATGACGCGCTGATTCTCGGCCTCGACCGCGTAGAGCAACTCCGGAAACTTCCAGATATTATGGGTGCCGAAGACAAGATCCACGAAGTGATACTTCTTCTGAATCCGCAGCACTTCGTCCTTCTCCTGCATCATGCAGCCGCAGATGCCGATCAGCATGTCCGGATTCAGCTTTTTAAAGTGCTTCACAATGCCGAGATGCCCGTAGAGCTTCTCATTCGCGTTCTCGCGCACCGTACAGGTATTAAAGAGGAGGATGTCCGCGTCCTCGGTCGGAATCTCCTCACAGCCGATTTCCGCGAGTATGCCGGAGAGTTTCTCCGAATCGCGCGCATTCATCTGGCAGCCCATCGTTGTGATGTGATAGCGCACCGGACGCCCAAGCCGCTTGCTCTTCTCTTCAATGGTATCCTTTAGCTGCGCCACAAAGAGTGACTGCTTCTTGCTTTCCTCCATAAACCCAAAACCTTTCCGCGGTTCCGTGGAACCGATATTAACATAATATATTTATGTGAACTCTTTGTGACCGAATGCATTCCTCAGTACTTCGGTGTATAGCGAGCGATCACCGCCTCCGCGACCCGTATGCCATCCATCGCGGCGCTGGTAATGCCGCCGGCATAGCCGGCTCCCTCGCCGCAGGGATAAAAGCCCTGTATGTTGGCCTGCAATTCGCTGTCCCGAAGGATACGTATCGGCGAAGACGTTCGGCTTTCAACACCCGCCAGGATGACATCCGGCGCGTCAAAGTCCTTGATCTGACGCCCGAAACTCGCCATTCCCTCAAGGAAGGCCTCCTCGAGCGGTGCATCCAGAATGCCGTTCAAAGCGGCAAGGCGATACTGTCCCGCAAAGCAGGCTCTGTGCCGCCGAAGGCACGGCTCTCGCGCTTTGCGATAAAATCGCCGTAAAGCTGCACCGGAATATGTCCCTGTCCCGCCTGATACGCGCGACGCTCAAGGACCTCCTGATAGGAAAGCCCCGCGAGCACGCCCTCGCCGTAGCGCAGAAAGTCCTCAGGCCCCACCGAGACGATGATGGCCGCATTTGCGTTCGCCGAGCCGCGGTCCGCATAGCTCATGCCGTTCACCACCGTGCCTCCCGCCTCACTCGAAGCATTGACCACATAGCCGCCCGGGCACATGCAGAAACTGTAGACGCCGCGGCCCGAGATCGTCTTTGCCGTGAGCTTATAGGGGGCGGGCGGCAAAAAGCCGGCTTCTTTCAGGCCGTACTGCGATATCGAGATATCACTCTGTCTGTGCTGCACGCGAAAGCCGACCGCAAAGGCCTTGGCCTCCATTTGAAAGCCCCGCGCGTGGAGCGTCCGAAAGGTATCGCGCGCCGAGTGTCCGGTCGCGGCAATCAGTACTTCACAGGGCAGCTCGTACTTTGTGCCGTCCGTCTTCTCCACAAGGACCGCGCGCAGCCTGTCCCCTTCGACACAAAAATCCGCAGCGCGCGAAGAAAAGCGTAACTCGCCGCCGAGCCGCTCAATTTCTTCCCGCATTGCGGTCACGATTTCAATCAGTCGATCGGTTCCGAGATGGGGTTTTTGCTCATAGAGTATCGCACTGTCCGCACCGTAGTTGCAAAAAACTTCGAGGACCTTACGGTTCCTGCCCGCATTGTCCTTGACCAGGGTATTCAGCTTGCCGTCGGAAAAAGTCCCGGCACCGCCCTCGCCGAAGGAGACATTGCAGTTCGGGTTAAGCTTCCCACCCGTCCAAAAGGCATCGACCGCCTGTTTCCGCTCTCTCGCGGGCAGTCCGCGCTCCAGAATAATGGGGCGGTATCCCGCTTCCGCGAGCATGAGGCCCGCAAAGAGTCCGGCGGGGCCGCTACCTATGATGACCGGACGCGAACCAAGCGCGTTCTCCCCTCGTTTCGGGAGCTTGTACGGAGCGCGCGTATCCGCACTTACATTCGGGAGCTTTAAGAACTTCGCTTCGTGTGCGAGCTTTAGCCGAAGCAGGTAGACATAGTTCACCTCCGGCTTTTTTCGCGCATCGATCGAGCGGCGCACAATCTCGATTTCCCCGAGTTCTTGTTCCCGAATCCGTAGCAGTTTCGCAACCTTTTTCCGGAGCATCTCCTCCGTATGGCGCACCGGCAGGCTCACATTGTTTAAAAGTATGGCCATCAGAGCACTTCTCCCGTCATGGTCTCATGCTCCGCACGGATTGCGTCGTAGAGTTCGCGCAGGGTCCAGCTCGCATTGGTCTCCGTGAGCGCAGCCTTTAGGGGTGCGCGAAGCTTCTGTTTCCGGAGCTGTGCGAGAAAGGCGTCGAAGGTCGCGGCACTGAAGCCGCAAAACAGAAAGAAAGGCTGTGCATGCGCCCTAAGTTGCACCGCTTCGGGCGCGGGCTCAAGGATGCGTCTGCTCTCCTCGCCGACTTCCTGCCCCGTGAGCAAATAGCCGATATGACGATCCAGTTCGGAACTGCCGAGTTCCTTATACTTAACCTTTAAGAGTGCACAGATGCCCGCGACCTTCGGCGCTTCCGCCCCGTCCGGAACATAGCAGAGCAGAGTGCCGCCCTTCTGATTTGAAAAAATTCGATTCATCATAAAACCTCATCGTTAGCGGCACTCTGCCCGGCAAGAAGACCGCTCGCAAAGCACCAGTGAAGATTATAACCGCCGCAGGGGCCAGTCACATTGAGAATTTCCCCGGCAAAATAAAGCCCTGTCATTCGTTTTGCTCCGAGTGTATTCGGATTTAGTTCCTGCAAGGAGATTCCGCCTGCCGAAACCTGCGCTTTATCGTAAGCTGCAAGTCCCTGAATCGGAAAGCGCGCTGCCGTAAGCTGTTCGGCGATTGCCGCGAGTTCCGTTTTCCGAAGGCTCGTCGGCGACATGCCCGCAGAGAGACCTGCGCGCCGCAAAAGAGCAAGCCAGAGATTCTTCGGCACAAGACCGTTTCCGTAGGCTTCAAGAGTCGTCGCAAAGGGCTGCGCACTGCGCTTCGCAAAGAAAGTAAGATCCGCTTTCAAATTCGGCAGGAAATTCAGCATAAGTTCTGCCTTCTGCTTATGTTGCAAAGCCCGTCCGGCAGGCAGAGAAAGCTGGAAGACGGAAATCCCGGAAAAGCCCTCCTTTGTGAGCTGGAGCTCTCCGTTCTCTTCCGCCACCTTCTTTCCGTCCACCCATAGGCTTAAGGCAGCAGGTACCCGTACCCCCTGAGAGGCACGGAAAAAGGCATTTTCTCGCTCTGCGGAACGAAGCGGGCAGAGCGCCGGGCGAAGCGGCTGCAACTTGAGTCCCAGCCTTGCGACAAGCTCCGCACCGCTGCCGTCGGATCCCGTCCTTGGGAGCGCCGCACCGCCGAGTGCAGCCACCACGCGGTCCGCGCGGAATTCGGCCTTTTCCGTTTTCACCGCAAAACCGCCCTTTTGATTCTGTCGAATTCCCAGAATGCGAGCATCCGTCACTATCTTCACCCCGAGCCGTTCCAGTTCCGTGCGGAGCGCATTCAGTACGGCGGCCGCCTGTTCGGCGTGCGGATAAATCCAAGTGCCGTGCCTCATAAGCGGAGGAACCCCGAGTTCTTCCAGAAAACGCATCACTGCTTCCGGCGGGAATTGTTCCAGAACTTCCAGTAGCAGAGCAGGCGCATCACTGTCGTAGTTCTCCCTCCGAAGATCCAAATTTGTATAATTACATTTTCCGTTTCCCGTCAGCAGGAGTTTTTTGCCGATGCGGTCATTCCTCTCGAGCAGCGTAACCGCCGCGCCGCCTCTTGCCGCTGCGATTGCGGCCGCCATGCCTGCCGGGCCGCCGCCGAGCACCAGAACATTCATCATCCGTTCTCCGTCATTCTCAAAGTAAATGCAGGCGCTTTGCAAGGCGGCATAGGCTCGCTCCCTTCGGGAAGCGCAGCAATTCTTCCTCGCGTATCGCACCGGTCAGCAGAAGCAGGGAGCCGTAAACTGCCACCGCCAGAAGCATAGGCAGCAAAGTATAGAACACAACCCGGCCCGTAAGCCGCTTTAAAGCGATTTTGGCACCTGCGGTCGCAAGTCCCATGAGCAGCGCGCAGAAGCCCGGCAAAAGAAAGCTGCGTCCGATCTCCTGTCGATACTTTAAGAGACGTTTGAGACTCCCGGCGTTCAGAATACACATGCTGACCGCAAACACCATATCCGCAATCACAATACTGACGATGCCGAGTTCAAAGATGCGGAGCAGGGTCTCCAACACCAACACGTGAATACCGAGCGAAAGCGCCGCATGTGCAACCGGAACCTTCATGTGGTTGGTTCCTTGCAGAATCGCATTGCTCACCGTGGAGAGCGAATAAAAGACCACGCTCGCACAACCGAGATGCATAATATGAACCGCAAGCTCGCTCTTTCCGAAGAGCAGAGGAATCAAAGGATCCGCCATAACCCCGAGCCCGACAGCCGAAGGAATCGCAACAATCATTGAAAAGCGAATGGCAAGCGCAATATTCTTCCGCACTTCTTTTTTCTGATTTGCGCCGACCGCACGGCTGAGCGCAGGCACCAGGGCCGAACCGAGGGAGTTTGCAATCATAATCGGTACATTGAGAAGAAGCTTATACTTACCGGTATAAACACCGTACTGCTTCGCGATTTCTCCTTGTTTCCCGAGATCAAACATGGCCTGTCCGAACAGTGCATTGTCGAGGATGCCGCTCACATTGTAAATCGCCGTCGAGAGTATGACAGGGACTACGGTGAGCACCAGCAGTTCCGTAATTTCTTCATAACTCTCCGCAGGGTGTTCGCAATCTCGGCGCGCTTTTCGAAGCCTTGAACGCCGTGTCATCAGGAAAAGCAGCATGAAAATCAAAAGGGCGGAGGCAGCGCCGACACCGGTTCCTATGGTGCCGCCCATTGCCCCGAACGCACGGGAAAGAGCTTCGTTTTTTCCCTGCCGCACCGCCCACTTCATCAGGAAGAAGGCTGCGCCCACGCTGACGCCCGCATTTAGAATCTGCTCGACAATCTGGGAGATTGCGGTCGGCACCATGGTCGACTGCCCCTGCCAGTACCCGCGGCATACGCCGAGGTAGGACACAATCCAGACGGTCGGCGCCAAAGCGCGGAGCGGGTACGCGGCTTCCGGCGTATGGAGAAACGAAGCCGCAAGCCAGTCTGCGCCGAAAAAGATTGCGGTAAAGCCGATGCCGCCCACCACGGTCGCATAGAGCAGCGCAGCGTGAAGGATGCGTTCCGCATTGCGGTAGTTTTTTGCACCGACACGTGCGGATATCAGTTTGGACACCGCAAGCGGCAGGCTGTAAGACGAAAGCAACAGCACAATGGCATAGATATTAAACGCTGCCGCATAATAGCCGTTGCCCTCGTCGCCTATGATGCGTGTAAGCGGCATGCGGTATACCAAGCCGATTAAACTTGAAATGACGCCGGATGCGGCATAAATGGAACCCTGCGCCAAAAAACCTCCGGATTTCGGTTTCTTACTTCGGGGAGCGAAATTCTCTCTTCTCTCTTCCATACAGCTCTTCAGCGCCGATAGCCGAGCGCGTCGAGTATCTCTCTCTGCCGCGCCTCCATGCCCATGCGCTCCTCTTCCTCCATGTGGTCATAGCCCATCAGGTGCAACATGCTGTGTGCAATCAAAAACGCAAGTTCACGGGTCTCGCTGTGCCCGTATTCCGCCGCCTGTGTCTTGACGCGGCGCACGTTAATCACGATGTCGCCGAGCGGCACCTCTCCCGTGTCCGGGTTGATGTCCTCTTCGCCGATTTCCTCCGGAAACACTGCGGGGGCTTCAAACTCGAGCATGGGGAACGAAAGCACATCCGTCTCGCGGTCTATCTCGCGGTAATCGCGGTTCAGCTCCCGTATCTCCTCTTCATCCACAAAACTCAGGGATACCTCGGCCTCGAAGGGGCAGTTCTCCGCCGTAAGGCAGGCATTTACCACCTTCTCCGCAATCTCCTCATAGGGAAGCTCCAGGCTCTCTTCCGCCTCATAGCAGATCTCAAGGCTCATCGCTTATCACCTCGCTCACTCCCTTTTCCTCTGCCCTTAGCGTCCTTACGCCAAGCACTGCGGCGCTTTTTCTCGGCGCTCTCCTTTTCCTCGTACTTCTCGTAAGCATCCACAATTTGCTGTACCAGGGGATGGCGCACCACATCGCGGCTTGTGAGGCGACAAAAGCCGATTTCTTCAATGTTCGAGAGCACGCGGGAAGCCGTGTCTAGGCCAGAAATCGCATCCGCCGGCAAATCCTTTTGCGTGAGGTCACCCGTAATAATGGCCTTCGAACCGAAGCCGATGCGGGTCAAAAACATCTTCATCTGCGACGGCGTTGTATTTTGCGCCTCATCGAGGATGATGTAGGCGTTGTCTAAGGTGCGACCGCGCATATAGGCGAGCGGTGCCACCTCAATAAGCCCCTTCTCTGCGTTGTGAAGATAGCTTTCCGGCCCCATAATTTGATAAAGGGCATCGTAGAGCGGGCGCAAATAGGGATCGATTTTACTCTGCAGGTCGCCCGGCAGGAAGCCGAGCTTTTCACCTGCCTCCATTGCGGGACGCGTGAGTATGATGCGCTCGCAGTCTCCGTCTCGGAAGGCACGTATCGCCATGGCCATCGCGAGATAGGTTTTTCCGGTACCTGCCGGGCCTATGCCGAAGGTAATCATGCGCTTCCGTATGCTGTCCACATATTCCTTTTGTCCGAGAGTCTTCGGCTTCACCGGCCGACCGGAGGCCGTGCGGCAGATGAGTTCCCGGTCGATTTCGAGTATCTTCTCCTCGCCCTCCGAAAACGCGAGGGAGAGCGCGTAGTTGACCGTCTGCTCCGTAACTGTCTCGCCGCGCCGCGCGAGCGCAACCAAGTTCTCGAAGACGGAAATGGCCTTTTTGACCTTTCCCTCCTCGCCCATAACCTTGACACTGCCGTCACGCTCTATCATCGTGACTTGCAGAGTGCGCTCAATCTTGTGAAGGTTGACATCCATGAACCCGCAGACATTCTTCTCTAACTCTGCAGGGATATCAATTGTCTGCTCTGTGCTTCCCATCTTAACTCCCTCATACGTGCAAGACGCCCGGTCTCGTTGAGACCGGGCGTCAATTATGCATTAGTTGAATTTACGCTTTCTTGCAGCCTCGGACTTCTTCTTGCGTCTGACGCTGGGCTTCTCGTAATGCTCTCTCTTGCGAATTTCCTGCTGAATGCCTGCCTTCGCACAGTTTCTCTTGAAACGTCTCAGTGCGCTGTCCAAGCTTTCATTTTCTTTCACAATCACGTTTGACATGAAACGGCCTAACCTCCCTCCCGGTTGTGAAATTGAAATCCTGTTTAGTATACCACAATTTCCGACTGCGTCAAGTGTATTTCGGGCATTCTTTCCGCCTTCCCGGCGCTAACCATTTACACTTCGCATACTGCTTTCTGCGGCAGTTGCTACGGCTAAACCGCTCGTGTTTTGAATCACAAAAAACGCGTGCCTGCAAAAAGGGACTGTGCATTCGCACAGTCCCTTCTGCTTACCGACGCATAGAGTGCATCCGTAGTTTACTGCTCTTTTCTTCTTCTGCCGCAGAGCGCATATGCGCCGAGCAGAAGTCCCGCAAGAGTGCCCGCAACATTCGGTGCAAACGGTGCTTCACCGGTCTTCGGAAGTCTGCCCTTGTTGGTGCCGACTGCCGCGCTACGGTTCGTTGCTCTCTTGCCGCTGTACGGAGAAAGGCCCTCGCCCGTCTGCCGGGTCAGCGTATCCGCATTCTTCTGCGGGCTCGGCTCGGTGACATGCTGCTTGTCATCGTTCCGGTTCTGCGCGGTGTTCGGCTGCGCAGCATTCGGCTGAGCCGCGTTCGTGCTCGGCTGCGTTGCGGTCGGTGTTCCGGTCGCGACATTGTTCGGCGTGACCGTTCCGCGACGTCCGCTGCTGCCGCGGCTTCCGCCGCCACCGCCGCCTCCGCCGCTGCTACCGCCGCTTCCGCCGATGTTCTCGCCTTCCGAATCCTTCTGGTAAACAGCGACCAGCGCAACGTCATGCGTGGTACCCGCCGGAATCGTGTTCAGGAACTTGCCGCCGACAACCTGCCAGGTCCAGAACTTAACGCCCTGCTTCACAGCGCCGTTCGGGTTGATCTCGTCCTCGATCGTGAAGGTGGTCGGGTTTGCTGCGTCGTTGATACCGCCTGCCGCATCGTAGGTAATGCGATAGCGAATCGGTTCCCAAACAGCTCTGAACACAGCATCGCCGTCGCTGCCGGAAGGAATCTGATTGACTGCGACACCCGGTGCCGATGCCATCTCCCAGCGCGTGAAGGTGTAACCGACACGGCTCGGGGTGGGCAGGGTGATGGTGCCGTCCTCAATCGTATAGCTGGTCGGAAGCGATCCGAGGCCCTGAATCGGGCTGTTTGCCGTCTCGCCGGTATCGTAAGTAATGCTGTAGTGGTTGAGCGTCCAGTCTGCCGTCAGGTTCTGCGGGCCGGTCGTACCTGCCGGAATGCTGGTCACGGTCTGACCGTTCAAGTTCCAGCTGCCCGTATAACCGCGGCGCACCGGCGGCGCAAGCTGTACATTGTCATCGACCGTAAAGCTCGGCACATTGGAGGCCGGGTTGGTCGGGGTTCCGATGCCGGTTCCCGGGTTCAGGTTGTAGTTGATGCTGTAGCTATTGAGCTGCCACTTTGCGTAGTAGGTTTTCGCCGCCGCATCCGCGGTGTGAAGGGTCGTAATCGGCGTGCCGGTAAGGGCCGCGTTGTCATACCAACCCTGGAAGCTCGCGCCGTTACGGGTCGGAATGCCGAGTGCAAAGTCCGCATCCTCAACCGTGTAGGAATTCGGGGTGACCGCGCTTGCCGGGCTGGTCGCCGAATCGTTCATCACATAGGTGATCGGATAGCTCAGCGCATTGCCCCACTTTGCGTAGTAGTGCTTATCTTCCGCATCCATCGTGTGAAGCGTCGTGACCGGCGTGCCGGTGAGCGCCGCATTGTCATACCAGTTCTCAAAGGTATAGCCGGTGCGGGTTGCCGGACGCAGGGTGTAATCCGCGTCCTCAACCGTGTAGCTCGTGAGCGAAGCGTTCGGGTTTGCCGCCGTAAGTCCCGCCGGAACCGAGTCGTTCAGCGTCCACTGCACGTTGTAGGCATTCGGCGCGCTCCACTTTGCGTAGACCGTGTAATTCACCGCAGTCGCCGGGTTGATGGAAGAAATCGGGGTCGTGAGGCCCGCGTCCGCATACCAGCCGAGGAAGGTGTAACCCGTGCGGGTCGGTGCCTGCAAGTTAATGCTCGGATCCGTCACATCGAAGCCGCCCGGGTTGCTCGCCGGATTGCTTGCCGTGTGGCCCGCCGGGGTCGTATCGTTCATCACATAGGTGATCGAATACGGAAGCGGCGCACTCCACTTTGCGTAGAGATCGGTCGGGTTCGTATCGCCCTGCGCGCTCACCAAAGTTGCCGGGGCCGCAGTCGTGAGACCCGCATCCGTAAACCAGCCGAGGAAGGTGTAGCCCGGGCGGGTCGGCGTGCCGAAGGTATGATCCGGAGACTCCGCCGTGTAAGTCGTAAAGCCCGCATCCGGGTTGTTTGCCGGCTGGGTCGCGGAATCGTTCAGGTGATATGCGAGGTTATAGTTCTTTGCGGTCCACTTCGCATAGTAGTGCTTATCTCCCGCCGGAACCGCACTCGTAACCAGAGTCGAAACCGGGGTGCCCGCGAAGAGCTGGTTGTCATACCAGCCGTCAAAGGTGTAGCCCGGCCAGGTCATGGGCTGAATCGTGACGTTCGGATCCGTGACCTTATAGCTTGTCACGGTGTTCGGGTTCACCGCAGCGCCCGCGGTGCGGGATGCCGGGTTCACATTCGTCGTGTACTGAATGTTGTAGTTGTTCTCGGTCCAGTTCGCGGTCATCGTAATCACGCCGTTATTCGTGGTCACGAGGTTTGCCGGAGTCGCTCCGTCCGCATAGTTCTGACCGTTCGAACCGGTCCAACCGTTAAAAGTATAGCCGTTCACGGCAAAGTGATTCGTGAGGTTTGCTGTCCCCGTGCTGCCGGTAATGGTCTGATCTGCCATGGTGCCGGTCGCGGTCTGGCCCGCCGGCGCGTTTGCGACAAACTTCACCGTGTACTGGTGCGGGTTTCTGGTCACGGGGCCAGGGACATAGGTAATCGTATAGGTACCGATTGCCGTGCTGCCCGCCGCACCGTTATCAAAGGTAGTAGGCGCAAGCGGCGTCGCATTGTCCGTCGTCGTCGCTGCGACCGGCTGGCTGTTGTCAAAGTTCACACTGACGCCCGTCACGCGGTCGTTGCCGATAAGACCGGTCACCGTCACATCGGACGGATTCCAGGTGAGGGTCTCGGTCGCCGTTACGGTGCGCGGATTCACGGTAATCGTGAGCGGCACATTGACCGCGCCGTTGCCCGCATTGCTGAAGTTGCCGTTTGCACCCTGCGCAACAAAGCTGCTTCCCGCAGGCGCGTTGATGGTGCCGTTGTTCACGACCGTACTGCCCGCCGGAACCGTGAGCGTGTGACCGTTTAAGTCAATCGTCACGCCTGCCGGAACATTGGAGGTGAGCGTCGTATTGCCGATCAAGCTGACCGAAGCGTTGCCGTTCTGCGTCGAGAACGCAATCGCATCGTCCGCATTGTTAAAGTAGTAGGTCTGGCCTCCCACCGTCACTGTTGCGGTGTGCGCCGTGACCAGCGGCACCGATTCATTCGCGGTGTCACCGGTCTTGTTGTATCCGCTGAACTCGATGTAGTAGCCCTTGACATCGAGACCGCTGCCGGTGTAATCGCTGCGGTTGTGGAGGTCGTTCCAGTAACCCGCATTGTGCACCTGCATGACGCCCTCGTAACCGCTGACCGCAACGCCGTGTCCCGCTGCAGAGTTCGGCTCACCGGTCGGACGGAAGTTTGTGTATGCCGGATTGCCGCCGGAATAAGCCGTGACGAGCGGTGTTCCGTTGCCTTTGGGGCCCGGGCCGCCGTTGCCCTGTACGAAGTACTCGATACCCGACTCCGGGCCGTTCTGCCAGCGGTAGGTTCTCGCTGCCGTCGGCGTAGATGTAGAGGATGCGCTCACGTTCTGGTTAGCGAAAACGGTTCCTGTACGTCCCGCAACCGAGTTGTCGGGCCAAGCCGGAACACTCGCCGCGTCGTTGATGCCCTCAAAACGCGCGCCGCCGGACCAAGCGCCGGTGGTCGTCGAGGTGATCTGGTCGAGAACCTGATCCTCTTCCGCGGAGGTAATCGTGACCAGATAGCCGCGCATGCCGTCCAGATAGCTCTGCTTCGCGGTGTTGTAACTGTCCGCCCAGCTCACAAGACCTGCCGGCTGCGGCTCCACATACATGTAGTAGTGCTCCGCGCTGTCACCCGGCATCGGATTCTGAATGGTCTTCTTCGAAATCTTAATGGTCGCGTTGGTCGGGAAGTTGTTCTGGCCGTTACCGAGCGTAATCTTAAGCTGCTGGTTTGCACCCGGGCTTGCAAGCTTGAACTTCATCTGCTGCTCAATGAAGTCCTTTGCCTCGGCCGCCGTCAATGCGGTCGGGAAAATGAACTGGTAGAACAGGTGGCTGCCCGCCGGATTAATATCCGTAAAGCTCTGGTAGGTCTTGCTGCCGACCACCGTGCCGCTCACAGGCATATCGATAATGTTACCCGTGTCGACCTGGAAGTTCATCGAGGTAATGCCGTTGCCGGCGCCGTCTACCACGGTCACATCGCTGAGCTTATACGTCTGACGCGTCGCATCGCCGTCGTAGTCGAGAAGCTTAAAGGATGCGCCGAGCTGGGTATTGCCGGTCTGATAGTTGACGACCGCAAACGGCGAGAAATGCTCTGCCGCCGCCTGCAGCACCGGCATGCTCTCATCGAGTCCCGTGCGAAGCGTATCCACCTTCGAAGCCTCTTCATCGATGTGAAGGACCGCCACGTTCGTGTCCTGTGCCTCACTGTCCTCGCCGGTCTTCGAGATCTCTGCGGAGACAATGCTGACATTGCGGAAGGAGACCGCAAGGGTGCCCTTCGTGTTGTCCGGCTGAATTTCTTCGCCCGCTGCGTTTAAGACCGTGAGATCACAAAGGAACTGCGCCGTTGCGGTCTTGCCTGTCTCACTCGCGTGCGCCGCAATCTTTGCGAGTGCTTCCTGCTCCTCTTCCGCAGTCAGTGCTCTTGCACGGAGTCTTGCGCCTTCCGGCAGAACGCCGGCCGGAGCCGTCACTTCGATTTCAACGCCGTTTAATTCGGTGCGGAGTACCTTTGCCGCATTGGACGGCGTACCCCAGCGGCTCGAACCGACAAGGATATCCGCTGTCTTTCTCCCTGCTTTGCCTCCGCAGCTGCCGTTGCATCGGAAGGGCTTGCCGTGCCCCTCTGCTGCAATTCTCTCTGCTCCCCCCTAGAAAGTCCGAGGTCATTGATGAGTTCTGCGTCCTCGCGGAACTCATCCGCCGAGGGGGCCGCATAGACAGGCACCGCGGTCGAGACGTTCAATACCGCCATCGCAGCACTGAGCATCACCGCAAGCAAGCGTTTTGACTGCTTACCACGTTTCACCATACCGTTCCTCCTAATAATTAACCACATTGCTCTCAATTCTAACCGTCTTATACTCTACCCAAAAAATCAATTATACGCAAGTACTTATGAAGATTTTTTTAAGTTTCTTAGGAATATGCTAATTATAGCTTCATAATCTTTGTGTTTGAATTAACAATCCAAAGCGCTTTCTGCCTTGCTTTAATTTGTATTCATCGCCGCCGTATTGCAGCAATCACGCTGTTCTCTTCCCTTTCCGGAAGCCGAACTTCCGAGAGCACCGGTACCCCTTACGTGAATTTATGGAAGGGATCTCTCATAGCCTCTCACAGCGTTAAGCGCAAGCAAAACGAGCTGTGCTTACGCACAGCTCGTTTTGTATTCCGAGACGGATTCCATAGAAGCCGCTCTTCTTATGCCAGTTCCTCTTCCAGTGCTTCGGCCGCCTTTTCAAGCGCCGCCTGCACACCTGCGGGGTTCTTGCCGCCCGCCTGCGCAATGTTCGGTCTGCCGCCGCCGCCGCCGCCGATCAGCGGTGCAATGGCTTTGATGAGCTTTCCGGCATTGGCGCCTTTCTCTTCCGCCGCCTTGCCGACCATCACGAGGAGATTTACCTGCGACTCATCCGCACTTGCAAGCACGGCCACGCCGCCCTCGGTCTTCTGAAGCAGACTGTCGCCGAGATTACGGAGCTCATTCATCTCAATCTTTGCGAGCGCCGTGGTGAGAAGTTTGACACCCTTCACTTCCCGGATATCTTCGCCCGCAGTTGCCGCCGCATTGCGCGCGAGCTCGGCGCGAAGCTTCTCGTTCTCTTTCTCGCTCTCACGGAGCTCATTCTGAAGCTGTAGGACGCGCTGCGGCAGTTCCGCGCGGTTGGTCTTTAACTGCGCCGCGAGCTCCTCAAGCTCCTGTACCGCCGCTTCATAATAAGCGGTCAAGGCATCGCCGGTCAGCGCTTCGATGCGGCGCACGCCCGCCGAAATGCCGGTCTCGGAGACAATCTTCATTGCGCCGATGTTCTCCGTATTCTTTACGTGGGTACCGCCGCAGAGCTCGGTCGAGAAATCACCCATGCGCACCACACGGACCTCATCGCCGTACTTTTCGCCAAACAGTGCCTTTGCGCCGGCCTTCTTGGCATCTTCGATGCCCATGACCTTGGTCTCAACCGCGTGTCCCGCCTTGATCTCGCGGTTCACAAGTTCCTCGACCTTCTTGATTTCCTCGGGCGTGAGCGCCGCGAAGTGCGTAAAGTCAAAGCGCAGTCTGTCCGCACTCACAAAGCTTCCGGCCTGGTTCACATGGTTGCCGAGCACTTCGCGAAGCGCCTCGTGGAGAAGGTGGGTACCGGAGTGATTCTTTGCCGTATTGTCGCGGTTTGCCGCATCGACCGCAAGGGTAACGGTCTCGCCGATCCGGAACATGCCGGAGAGCACCTTACCCGTGTGACCGACCTTGCCGCCCTTTAAATGGATGGTTTCGCGCACTTCAAAGCGATTATCCCCCGCCGATATCACGCCGGTATCGCCCTGCTGGCCGCCCATGGTCGCATAGAACGGCGTCTTGTCGGTCACAATCGTTCCCTCATCGCCCTCCGCAAGCGCCTCGGTAAGCGAAGTTGCGTCCTCGCCGCTCTCCTCCGGGAGAATGCGGACCATCGCCGTAATCTTGCCCTCGTCCGTCAGCTTGTCGTAGCCGGTGAACTCGGTCGTGAGCGTCGGATCGATCTGCTGGTAAGCGGTCTGCGCCTCACCCATATAGTTCGTCGCTTTTCGCGCCTTCCGAGCGGTCTCCCGCTGCACCTGCATGGCTTTCTGGAAGCCTGCCTCATCGACCGTGAAGCCGCGCTCTGCGAGAATTTCACGCGTCAGATCGAGCGGGAAACCGTAGGTGTCGTAGAGCTTAAACGCGTCCTCGCCGGAGAGTTCGGTCTTCTTCTCCGCAGAAAGCGTCTCCTCGAGCTCCGCGAGAATAGAAAGGCCCTGGTCTATCGTGCGGTTAAATTTCGCCTCTTCCTCGGTCAGAACCTTTAAAATCATTTCGCGCTTCTCTTCCAGCTCCGGATAGCCGTCCTTCGAGGAGGCAATCACGGTCTCGGCAAGCTTGCCGAGGAAAGCACCCTCAATACCGAGGAGCCTGCCGTGGCGCGCCGCACGGCGCAGGAGTCTCCGGAGCACATAGCCTCTGCCCTCGTTGCTCGGCATGATGCCGTCCGAAATCATGAAGGTGCAGGAGCGAACGTGATCGGTGATGACACGGAGAGAGACATCCTTCTTCTCGTCCTCTTTGTATCTCGCCCCCGCCAGTTTTGCCGCCTCATCGAGCAGCGCGCGAATGGTATCCACTTCGAAGATGGACTCGACATCCTGGACCACAACCGCAAGGCGCTCCAATCCCATGCCGGTATCGATGTTCTTCTGCTTGAGTTCGCTGTAGTGACCGTGGCCGTCGTTATCGAACTGACTGAACACGTTGTTCCAGACTTCCATGAAGCGGTCGCCCTCGCCGCCCATCACGTCCTCGGGACCGGTTCCGTACGCTTCGCCGCGGTCATAATAAATCTCCGAGCAGGGGCCGCAAGGACCGGAACCGTGCTCCCAGAAATTGTCCGCCTTGCCGAAGCGGTAAATGCGCTCCGGTGCGATGCCGATCTCGTCCCGCCAGATATCGAAGGCCTCGTCATCTTCCTCATAGACAGAGGGATAGAGACGATCCGGCTCGAGCCCCACAACCTCGGTCAGGAACTCCCAGCTCCAGTGAATGGCTTCGCGCTTGAAGTAATCGCCGAAAGAAAAGTTTCCGAGCATCTCAAAGAAAGTTCCGTGGCGGGCGGTTTTGCCGACATTGTCGATATCGCCCGTGCGGATACATTTCTGACACGTGGTCACACGACGGCAAGGCGGAATCTCCTGCCCCGTAAAATACGGCTTTAACGGTGCCATACCGGAGTTGATGAGCAACAGACTATTGTCGTTGTGCGGCACCAGGCTGAAGCTCTTCATGATTAAATGTCCCTTGCTCTGAAAGAACTCCAGATACATCTTGCGGAGCTCATTGACTCCGTATTTCTTTGCGATCATTGCACTGCCCCTCTGTTTTGATATTGTATGATTTTCCTAAAATTCTATTGTAGCCGTAAATTACCGTTCTGTAAATCCGCTTTGCACACAGCGCTAACGCAGACGATCCTTATATTGTTCCAAAAGCGCATAGGCCCGCGCTCTGGTATTCTCTGCCTGTTCTTTCACGGAGAGAACCGTTCTGTTTTCCCCTGTGCCGCGCTTTTTTCGCCACTCCTGCTGATCTTTTAAAAAGGCCGCCGCTTCCTGATCGCTCAGTACGTACGGAAGAACCTGACAGAGTGCATTCAGTTGTGTCTCCCAGTAGCGCAATTCTTCGCTCGCAAAGCGCTCACCGTCCGCCTCGCGTTTCTCGGTCTTCTCTCTCTCCCTGAGCAGGGCGATAATGCGGTCGGTGTCTTCGAACTTCTTTTTAAAGTCCCGATAGCCGTAGCCCACCTTCAGACTGCTTTCTCCCTGTACCCCTTCTTGCAGCGCGACACGTGCCGCAATGCGACGCCTCTTTCGCTCAGTATTGAATTGATGAGAAGCGTCAGCAGGATGCCAAAGAAGAGGACAGTTGCGAAAAGACGCCATCTCTCATGCCGTCTCATCGACCTTGTCCTCCTCAAATGCGCGGTGATCCGCGGCATCGGTTGCGAGCGCGTCACAGCGCTCGTTTTCGGTATGTCCCGCATGCCCCTTGACCCAACAGAATTCTACCCGATGGGGCGCCATTGCCTTTAGGAGGCGCTTCCAAAGGTCTACATTCTTGACCGGCTCATTTTTGCCGCGCGTCCAGTTTTTTTTCTGCCAACTGTCAATCCAGTGCTGATTAAAGGCATCGACCAGATAGCGGGAATCCGAGTAAACCGTCACTTCACAGGGACGAGTCAGTGCCTCAAACCCCGCAATGCAACCGAGCAGTTCCATACGATTGTTCGTACTCTTTCGAAAGCCCTGTGAGAGCTCTTTCTCATGTAACTTCCCGCTGCCGTCCGTTACCTGCAAAATGGTGCCGTAGCCTGCCGGCCCCTCGGGGTTCCCGCGCGCGGCTCCGTCCGAAAATAATTTGACCTTCGTTAAGCTCATATCCCCGTCTGCCTTATTCGCTGAGATAAGCACTCTTCACCTCGGCATTGTTTAAGAGCGCTTCCGCCGTTCCGGAAATTCGTATGGTTCCTGTCTCCAGGACATAGGCGCGGTTGGCGATGGAAAGTGCCTTTTTCGCGTTCTGTTCGACCAGAAGCACCGTGGTTCCGCTCTCATGAATGGACTTGATGATATCGAAAATCTCATTCACGTAAATCGGCGAGAGTCCCATCGAGGGCTCATCGAGCACCAGCATCTCCGGCTTACTCATAAGAGCACGTCCCATGGCGAGCATCTGCTGCTCACCGCCCGAGAGTGTTCCCGCAAGCTGGTTCTTTCTCTCCTCAAGTCGCGGGAAGCGGCGATATATTTCTTTTAAGGTCTCTGCCTTTCTTCTTTGCTGCGACGCGTAAAAGCACCGAGTTCCAAGTTCTGCAAGACAGACAACTGGGAGAAGACTCTTCTGCCCTCCGGAACATGCGCGAGACCGCGCCGAACAAGCTGATAGCCCGGCACATGGGTGATGTTTTTCTCGTTGTATATCACCTCGCCGCCGGACGAAGGCAAGAGTCCCGTAATTGTGTGCAGCGTGGTCGTTTTACCGGCGCCGTTTGCACCGATCAGAGTCACGATTTCTCCGCGATTCACTTCAAACGAAATACCGCGTATCGCATGTATCATTCCGTAATAGACATGTAAGTCCTTCACCTTGAGCAATGCGTCCATAAGTCCTCCTTACTCACCGAGGTAGGCCTTCACGACCTCGGGATCGTGAAGCACTTCCTGGGTATCTCCCTGTTTCAACAGTTTTCCGAAGTTCAGGACAGTCAGGCGCTCGCAGATGCCGGAGACCAACTTCATATCATGCTCAATGAGCAGTATGGTCATGTGAAAGCGCTTCCGCACCAGCTGTATGGTCTCCATGAGCTCGGCGGTCTCATTCGGATTCATGCCGGCCGCCGGCTCATCGAGCAATAAAAGCTTCGGCTCGGTTGCCAAGGCGCGTGCAATCTCAAGCTTTCGCTGCGAACCGTAGGGCAAGTTTTTGGCTTTCACCTCGGCCATCTGTTCCAAATGAAAGACCGAGAGCAACTCTTCGGCCCGGCGATTCATCTCCTTCTCCTGCGCGCGGTAACGCGGCAAGCGGAAAATCCCCTCAAAGGTCGAGTAAGCATGATGATTGTGAAGACCCGCCTTAACATTGTCGAGAACCGAGAGGTTCGAGAAAAGACGAATATTCTGGAAGGTTCTCGCGATACCGGCTTGATTGATTTCGATAATGGATTTTCCGGTCAATTCCTTGCCGTCAAGGCGAATCGAGCCGTTGTCCGGACGATAGACCCCGGTCAACAGATTGAAGATGGTTGTCTTCCCCGCGCCGTTCGGCCCTATCAGCCCCGAAAGTTCATTTTCCTGTAATTCCAGAGAAAAATTATCGACCGCCTTCAAACCGCCGAAGGAGATGCCGATATTTTTCACTTCTAACATAGCCATAACTTCTCCTCCTTTACGCCTGTTTCCCGGGCTTGCGGATACCGGAGAAAATTCGCTCCCGATACTGTATAAACGCGGGGGCGGAGGTAAAGAGCATCATAAGAATCAGGACAACCGCATAAATCAGCATGCGGAAATCACTGAGTCCGCGGAGCAACTCCGGCAGCGCGGTCAAGACCACCGCCGCAATGACGGAGCCGCGCATATTACCGATTCCGCCCATCACGACAAAGACCAAAATTGCGATGGACATATTATAGCCGAAATTCTTCGGCAGTGCCTGTAAGGTACTCAGATTGTGCGCATAGAGCACACCGCCCACGCCGGCAAGTGCCGCGGAAATCGTAAACGCGAGAAGCTTATAGCGGGTCACATGAAGACCGACCGACTCCGCCGCGATTTCATTGTCTCGAATGGCCATAATTGCGCGTCCCGTGCGGGAGCGAATCAAGTTCTGCACAACAAAGAGCGAAATCAGCAAGAGGACGATGCCGGCAAAAAAAGCTCGAGAGCCGCGGCGTTCCGGTGATGCCCTGCGCCCCCTTAATGAGAATCTTGCCGCCGGTCTCCAGTTTTAATGCCGCCGTATCTTTGAGCGATACATGAATGCCCTTCGCATCCACACCGAGATAAAGCGCGTTGATGATATTTTTGACAATCTCACCGAACGCAAGTGTCACGATCGCAAGGTAATCGCCCTTAAGACGAAGCACCGGTATACCGATCAAAAAACCGAAGAAAGCCGCAACCGAAGCGCCGATTAAAACGGCGAGTGCAAAGTCAAGCCCGCCCGGGAGTTTGCCGGCCATGAGATTCGTAAAGAGGGCCGAACTGAATGCGCCCACACACATGAATCCCGCATGCCCAAGCGACAGCTCGCCCGAGATGCCGACCACCAAATTCAGACTGACCGCAAGTATCGCATAGGTGCAGAGCGGCACGAGCAGTCCCTTAAAGAGGGAGCTCACAGCGCCGCCGTTCACCAAAAGCTGTACGATGACAAAGGCGATGACGACAAGGGCATACGTGATGCAATCATTGATAAATGCTTTTTTTTCAGAGCTTCTGTTCATATTACACCTTCTCTCTCATCTTTTTCCCGAGTATGCCGGTGGGCCGCACCACCAGAACCAAGATGAGCACCGAGAAAACAATGGCATCCGAGAGTTTGGAGGAGATATAGGCCTTCGAGAGGTTCTCGAGCACACCGAGCAGCAGTCCGCCGATCAGTGCGCCCGGAATGGAGCCGATTCCGCCGAGGACCGCGGCGACAAAGGCCTTGATGCCGGGCATCGCGCCGGTGGTCGGCGTCAGCGTCGGGTAAGCCGAGCAGAGCAGCACACCCGCAAGCGCGGCAAGCGCAGAGCCGATGGCAAAGGTCAGTGCGACCGTCGCGTTGACATTGATGCCCATCAGCGTTGCAGCGCCCTTATCCTCCGCCACCGCAAGCATGGCCTGACCGGCGCGGGTCTTTTTGATAAAGGTCGTGAGCGCCACCATGACAAGGAAGCAGGCGGCAATGGCAGCGACGGTCTCACCGGATATGACCAGTTGCCCGTTTGCGAAACTCATCGACCGAATCGGAACAACAGACTGAAAGCTCTTCGGATTTGCACCGAAGATGAGCAAGGCCAAGTTTTGTAAGAGATACGATACGCCGATTGCCGTAATCAAGACCGCAAGACTGTTCGCGCCGCGCAGCGGCTTGTAGGCGACACCTTCGATGATCACACCGAGTGCCGTGCAAAACAACACCGAGAGCAGTACGGCTACGGAGGCCGGTAGGTTCAGCGCGGACATCGCCGTAAATGCGACATAGCCGCCGACCATAATGATATCACCGTGCGCAAAGTTCAACATCTTCGCGATGCCGTAGACCATTGTGTATCCCAGGGCAATGATGGCATAGATGGATCCCAAACTGATGCCGCTGAGAAAAAAAGATAAAAATTTCATAACTGCTCTCCTTTTATGATAAAGAAAGGGCTGCAAACTACGCAGCCCTTTCGCTCATTCCGTTCGTATGCGTCAGTCTTCAATCGACTGGTAAGCGCCGTCCTTGATCACAACTGCCTTGGGCTCCTTGGACGGAGAACCGTCCGCATTCCAGGTGATGGTACCGGTGAGACCCTCAAGCTGAATCTCCGTGATTGCCTGCTCCATTGCCTTGCCGATTTCCTCGACCGACATGCTCGGGTTCAGATTTGCCTTCTCCGCAGCTTCCTTGATGGCATACATACCGTCATAGGTATCTGCAGCGAACTGAATCGGAACCTCCTTGAAACGCTCCTTGTAGGCAGCGACAAACTTCTGCGTCTTCTCATCCTTTGCATCCGCAGAGAACGGGGTCAGAAGCATGAGGCCCTCCGCCAGCGACTTGTCAAAGCCGTCGAGGTTCAGAATACCGTCCATACCGTCGCATCCGAAGAAAATCGGGCTGTAGCCCATGTCCTTGCTCTGCTTCAAGACGAGCGCCGCCTCGGTGTAGTAGAAGGGCAGGAAAACAAGCTCTGCGCCGGAATTGCGGATGTTCTGAAGCTGAATGTTAAAGTCCGTCTTGTTGTCTGCCGTGAACTGCTCGTCCGCGACAATCTGAAGACCGTTCTTCTCTGCGTTCTCGACAAAGCTGTCGTGAATACCGCTCGAATAGACATCGGAAGAGTCGTAGAGGATACCGATCTTCGTCGCAAGCTTGTGGCTGCCGATGTACTCCGCGGACTTCTCACCCTGCTGCGGATCCGAGAAGCAAACCGCAAAGGTGTTGGAATTCGCGATGCAGTCCGGCGCAGAACCCGACGGGGTCAGCTGGAACATATTGTCCTTCACAGACTCATTCGAAACCTGAATGCAGGGCGCGCTCGTAACCGTACCGAGCAGCATCTGCATGCCCCAGTCCTTCAGGTGGTTGTATGCATTGACCGACTTCTCGGCATCATGCTCATCGTCATCAAACTCAATCTCGACCTTATAGCCGTTGATACCGCCTGCCGCGTTAATCTCATCCACCGCAAGCTGCTGTGCGTTCTTGCAGGAGAGGCCGTAAACCGCCGCGCCGCCGGTCACCGGGCCGATACCGCCTATTTTCCAGACCGCACCCTCAGCGCCCGTCTCGCTCTGTCCTTCAGCCTTGCTCTCGCCGGATGCCTTGCTCTCAGTGCTCTTCTGCTGTCCGCAAGCCGCGAGGCTCAGAACCATAGAAGCAGCCAAAATTGCCGATAACACTTTTTTCATACTGACTTCCTCCCAATTCAACATACCAAACAGATATGTCGAAGATTATAAAGAGCATATCTAGAGATGTCAACCGGCGAGACGCAAAATATAGAGATTCAGCAGTTTTGGTATTTGCCGTTCCGTATCCCTATCGCTTTTGGTTTCTTTGATGAAAGACCGTTCTTTCTTTTATAAATGATTCCACTCCGCAACCGGATCGCGCTCCATGAGCATCTGCACAGCTTCCGCCGCCGGGAGGCCCGAAAACAGCACGCGGTTCACGACTTCTACAATCGGCATTTCGACCTGCTCCCGCTCCGCGAGTGCGAGCGCCGCTTTCGCGGAATAAACGCCTTCCACAACCTGGCCGACTTCGCGCATGGCTTCTTCCATCGACTTGCCTTGTCCGATCAGAATGCCGGCCCTCCGGTTTCTGGAGTGCATACTCGCGCAGGTCACAATGAGGTCGCCGATGCCGGTGAGACCGGCGAAGGTCTCCCAGTTTGCCCCGATTTTCACACCGAGACGTGCGGTCTCCGCGATACCGCGCGTTATTAACGCTGCCTTCGTGTTGTCGCCGTAGCCGAGCCCGTCGGCAATGCCCGCGGCGAGCGCAATCACATTTTTGACCGCACCGCCGAGCTCAATCCCTCTCACATCGGTTGAAGTATACACACGGAACACACGGTTCATAAAGAGCTGTTGCACCTTCGCGGCAACTTCGCTGTCCTCCGCTCCCGCGACGCAGGTCGTCGGGAGCCGTCTTGCGACTTCTTCCGCATGACTCGGTCCCGAAAGGCAGGTCACAACCGCATCCGGTATCTCCTGCTTGACTTCGTCCGTCTGAAACAGGAGACTCTTATCCTCGATTCCCTTGGCCACACAGACAATCAGCTGTCCGGGCTTCACAAAGGGCTTTACCTCTTTTGCGACACCGCGCGTATACACCGATGCGGTTGCGAAAACCAAAAGCTCTCGCCCCTCTGCCGCTTCTTAAGTTCGAGGTAAAACAAAGGCTCTCGGGAAGTTCGACTTCACCGAGTGCCGCGGACTTCCGCGTGCGTCGAAGCTCTTCGGTCTGCTCCGCAAAAGGAGACCAAAGCATTACCTCATGTCCGTTGTCCGAGAGCAGCATTGCGAGCGCCGTACCCCAGGCGCCCGCCCCCAATACCGAAGCCTTAGCCATCACTTCACCTCCATACCGCGTGTAAACAGGCGCAGGGGGCTCTCTTCACCGCGCATCAAGCGCCCGATGTTCGCCCTGTGGCGGAAAATCGAGAGCAGCGGATTAAAAAGACCGAGCGCCAGAAATTCAAGACTCTGTGTCTCTCCGACCGGCAGGGTATGCCGGAAGTAGAGAACCGACACAAGCACCAATAAAAACACCATAGAAAGAATGGACGAAAGCGAAACATAGTGAAATAAGAAGCAGGTCACAATAAAGAGAAGACACCACGCAAGCGCCACGCGCCAGTCGAGTGCAAGCAGCACGCCGACCGTACTCGCGACTCCCTTGCCACCCCGAAAGCCGAGGTAGAAGGGATAGTCGTGTCCTAGCATGACGCCGGTCGCTGTCCAGAGCGCCATGAGGAGCGTGAGCTCCGGCTTTCCCGCAAAGAAGTGACGCGCAAGCACACAGGGAATAATGGCCTTAGCCGCATCGAGCAACAAGACCAGGACACCTGCGCCGGTGCCCATGACGCGAAGCGAATTCGTCGCTCCCCGGTCGAATGGCTCCCGTAATTCCGAACATCGATTCCCTTTGCCTTGCCGAGAAAATAACCGCTCTGAAAACTACCGAACAGATAACCGATTGCGAGCCAGAGTATTTTTTCCATCATCAATCACTCCTTATCCTTTCCCTGCCGCTCCCGGATAAAGAAGCGCAGCATGGTCCCGCGGAAGCCGAAAGCTTCTCGGATACGGTTTTCAAGATAGCGCTGATACGAAAAATGCATAAGTTCCTTGCTGTTCACAAAGAACACGAATGTCGGCGGTTTCACCGCAACCTGAGACGCATAGAAAATCTTCAGTCTGTGCCCCCTTGTCGGACGGCGGCTGCTTTAAAACCGTCGCCTCGGTAATAATCTCGTTCAAGACGCCCGTGCGGATACGCAGCGTCTGGGAGGAACGTATCATGTCAATGAGCTCAAAGAGCTTGTTCATGCGCTGGCCCGTCGCAGCCGACACAAAGAGGAACTCCGCATAGTTCATGAAGGAAAGGGTTCCCTGAATCTTTTCGGTGAACTCCTTCATGGTCTTCCCGTCCTTCTCGACAAGATCCCATTTGTTCACGACCACGAGTATGCCCTTGCCCTTCTCATGGGCCACACCCGCAATCTTTGCATCCTGCTCGGTCACGCCCTCGCTCGCATCGATGACCAGGAGCACGACATCCGCCCGCTCCACCGCAGTCACGGAGCGGATGATGGAGTAGCGCTCAATATCCTCGTGAATCTTGGACTTTCGCCGTATGCCCGCCGTGTCAATGAAGACATACTCCTGTCCGTCATGCACCACCACCGTATCGATTGCGTCGCGCGTCGTTCCCGCAATGTCCGAGACAATCACGCGGTTTTCGCCGAGCAGGCGGTTGATGATGGAACTCTTACCCACATTCGGTTTTCCGATCAGCGCTACCTTCGGGCGCTCATCCTCTTCTTCTTCTCCCTCGTCGACCGGCGGGAAGTGTGCTTCGACGGCTTCCAAGAGATCGCCGATGCCGAGACGGCTTGCCGCCGAAACCGGAACGGGATCGCCGCAGGCGAGGTTATAGAACTCGTAAATATCGTTCTCAAACTTTGCGAAACTGTCCACCTTATTGACCGCGAGCACCACCGGCTTCTTTGCGCGGCGCAGCATGTCCGCGACGCGGTCGTCCGCATCCGTGACACCGGTTCTCACATCCGTCAAAAAGATGATTACGTCCGCGGTGTCGATGGCAATCTGTGCCTGCTCGCGCATGGAGACGAGGAGCTTATCTCTCGACTCCGGCTCGATACCGCCGGTATCAATCAGCGTAAAGTCACGATTGAGCCAGCTGCAGTCCGCATAAATTCGGTCCCGGGTGACGCCGGGGATGTCTTTGACAATCGAAATCGGCTCTCCCGCAATCGCATTGAAGAGCGAGGATTTTCCCGTATTCGGCCGTCCGACAATTGCGACGATTGGTTTACTCATTTCCTTCTCCTTTTCATAGCGCAAGGCGTTCAGCCTTTGTGAAATTTCTCGGTTGCAAGTTCATAGGCGCTGCCGCCGCCCATGTAGCAATAGTCCCTGTCATTGATTGCGTCCACCAAATCATCTCCGCCCATGCCGATGATCACGCAGGGGACGCCGAGCTCCCGCTCGAGATCCGATCGCGTCATATCGTCGAGCAGCACTTCCTCACCGCTTCGGAACACGCACTGCGGCAGTAAGAGGCGGTCGCCGAGGGCTTTTCCCCGAAGGCCGTCCAAAATGTCACGCCCGGTCAGAAGGCCTGTCACCGTGATTTTCTCACCGAAAAAGTGATTCTCAAGCGGATAGAACAGGATATTTTTGGCGGGGAGTTTTTCCCCGATGCGCTTAAGCTCCCGCTGAAGCGAGGGCGCCGCAAGCAATCCGCTGAAGGTACTCACGGTCTCCGCGTCGGCAGACGGATCCACGTTTCTCAGGGCCGCACTGATTTCTTCGTGCAAGAGAGTCAGCATGCCGACACCGTTCTCAAGCTGCGGGTAACCGTCGTAGCGCGAGGGCTCCGGGAGCGGACGCCCCGCGGTCAGATAAAACTCGTCCGAGGCCTGGACAAAGTGGATGCCGCACTTTTCCATGGCAAGGCGCTGTGTCTCTTCTATAATATCGATAGCCTCGGCACAGTCCTCGGGTCCGAGAAGCTCCAGTTTCTCCAGCTTGTCTCGGTAATTTGTAAGACCGACCGGCACCACCGAAACCGACTGCATGAGAGGCGCATAGCGGAGTAAATCCGTGAGACTGCGGCGCAACTCCTCTCCGTCGTTATAGCCCTTGCAGAGCACAATCTGTCCGTTCATCTGTATGCCCGCGTCATAGAGCTTATCGAGGTAGCGCAATTTTTCACCGGCAAAGCGATTTTTCAGCATGCGCACACGAAGCGAGGGATTGGTCGTATGAACAGAGATATTGATGGGCTCCAGTCGATATTTTATGATGTGCTCAATATCCGCGTCCTTCATATTGGTGAGCGTCACATAGTTTCCCTGGAGGAAACTGAGGCGCGAGTCATCGTCTTTAAAATAGAGTGTGTCCCGCATTCCTCCCGGCATCTGATCGATGAAGCAAAAAATACAGCCGTTTGAGCACGAGCGATATTCGCTCATCAGGCCGTTTTCAAAGACCAGACCCGGATCCTCTCCGCCGTTTTCGATCTCGTACTCCCACTCCTCCCCGTCAGGCTTTAAGACGAGAAGGGTGATGACCTCCGCACTCACCTGATAGCGGTAGTCGAAGACATCCGCAACCGCTTTTCCGTTTACTTCCAAGAGGCGGTCTCCCGCCGCAATTTCCAACTCCGCTGCGGCGCTCCCAGGCTCCACGGCGGCGATGACATGTCCTAAGTTTTCCGCCACAATCCCACTCCTTTGCTTTATCGCATTTTACATGAATTAGCCCTGCTTTGCAACGCGACCTTGCGGCAAAGAATTGAAAATGCTATGATTTAGAAAATATGCCATGTCTCAGACAGACCACGCTATTTTTAGAAGGAGAACGAAGAAAGATGTCAAATCAGTCCACCGAAAACAATCGTCTTCCCGTCGCGCCGCTGAAAATCGCTGCGCTCGAGAGCTGTCGTGATCTCGCGGAGAAAGTAAACGCCCATCTCGTACGCATGCGCGCGTCCGGCGAGGAAGAAACCGAGGAGCGTCGCCGCTCCCTTCACTATCGCGGCTATGACGCCGATTCCTATCTCCTCTCCATCAGTTGCCCGCGCTTCGGCACCGGCGAAGGCAAGGGTGTCATCAACGAGTCCGTCCGCGGCTCCGACCTCTTTGTCATGGTCGATGTCACCAATTATTCTCTGACCTACAAGGTGGACGGCAACGAGAACCACATGTCTCCGGACGACCACTTCCAGGACTTGAAGCGTATCATCGCGGCCGGCGGCGCTGCCGCACACCGCGTCAACGTCATCATGCCCTTCCTCTATGAAGGCCGTCAGCACAGAAGAACCAAGCGAGAGTCCTTGGACTGCGCTTACATGCTGACCGAGCTCGCTAATATGGGCATTGAGAACTTCATCACCTTCGACGCACACGATCCGCGTGTGCAGAACGCGACCCCGCTCTCCGGCTTTGACAACTTCATGCCGACCTATCAGTTCATTAAGACCTGCTTCTTAAACATTCCGGATCTGAAGGCCGACAAGGAAAACCTCATGATTATCAGCCCGGACGAAGGCGCAATGGATCGTGCCATCTACATCTCGAACATCCTCGGCGTCGACACCGGCATGTTCTACAAGCGCCGCGACTATTCGAAAATCGTCGACGGCAGAAACCCGATTGTCGCACATGAGTTCCTCGGCGCGAGCGTGAAGGACAAAGATGTGCTGATTATCGACGATATGATTTCCTCCGGCGAGAGCATGCTCGACACCGCAAAGAACCTGAAAGACCGCGGTTGCAGACGCGTTATTGTCTGTGCGACCTTCGGTCTCTTCACGAACGGTGTGAAGAGCTTCCGCGAGAAGTACGATGCCGGCATCATCGATTATGTCTGCACGACCAACTTAAACTACCGGAGACCGGAACTCCTCGATGAGCCCTGGTATCTGGAGGCGGATATGAGTCCCTATCTCGCCTATATCATTGACAGCATCAATGCGGATTCCGCATCGAGCGACAAGCTCTCTTCTACCCAAAAGATTCAGGACTTCCTGAAGAACCTGCAGAACGAGGACTACCAGTACTTCGGTTCCGTGATTGAGTAAACGAAGCACACAAAACGGAGCGCGGCTTTCGCCGCGCTCCGTTTTGTGTGTCTGTCATAACCTTAGCCTTGCTCGGGCGCCCGTGCCTCATCCCGTCTGATATGGCCCGCAGCCACATGGCGCTTTAAGATTTCATCCGTAACCCGAAAGAGTTCGCTCGAGCCGAGTTCCGTGCGGCGCTGCCGCCCGTAGACCTGCTCCTCTGTCACCGCATGCTCCTTCCAGTCTCCGCCGTCGTTGCTGTCGTTTAAAAGAAGAGGCTGGAGGTTATCCATGGCGCGCGCAAAGCGTGCATCCGCGCTCTCACCGGCGTCGAACTCCTCAAACAGGGACCGGAACTCTTCCGCCTGATCCGGCGGCAAAAGCCCGAATATACGCTCCGCGGCAGCGGCCTCCCGCGCCTCCTGGCTCTCCTTGGCAGCTTCGTCGTAGGCATAGGTGTCGCCGGCATCGATCTCAACCACATCGTGTAAGAGGCACATCAGCATGACCCGCGCAATGTCGACGGGTTCATTCGCGTATTCACGAAGCAGGTACGCCATCAGCGCCATGTGCCAGGCGTGTTCGGCATCGTTCTCGCGCCGCCCGTGATTTGTGAGGTGGGTCTGACGGAAGACGGATTTCTCCTTGTCGAGTTCCAGCGCAAACGCAAGCTGCCTTGCAAGCCTTTCCTTCATCGAGTACCGCCCTCTTCCGGCAGCCCCAGAAAAGCCGCGTTCAAACCGCGCTTTGCCCCCTGGGCGCGGTGCGAAAACAGACGCTTCGCATTTCGATAGGTACAGATACCGCCGTCGGAAATTTCCTGTACACCCGCGTTTTGCAGCAACAGATGATTTGCGAGCGCAAGATCAAGTTGCCAATGCCTTGCGCCATCCTCGCCGAGATGCGGCTCCGTAAAGATACGTTCCATATCCCGATCGGTGAAGGTCTCGGCAAACAGGATTCGCACCGCCTCGCTTGTCTCGTAGCAGGCCGCAGAAATGCCGGGGCCAATGCCCGCAATCACATCCGAAGCTCTGGTTCCGTAGGCCTTTCGCATCTTTTCAAGCCCGGCGGATACAATGTTGTCGACCGTACCGCGCCAACCCGCGTGCAGCAGCGCAATCGCCTGATGTGCGGGATCGTAGAGGTAAACCGGCAGACAGTCCGCGTGGTAAGTAACCAAGGTGATGCCCGGCACATTGGTCATGATTCCGTCGACATTGTCATAGGGGCGCGGAAAACGAACACCTGCGCCGCGCTCGGCCATGGTAATCTCTTTGACGTTGCTTGTATGCGTCTGTTTTGCAACAGTCAGAGAGTCATAGCTCACGCCTATCGCCGCGGCCATGCGGCGATAATTTTCTCTCACATGCTCCGGGTCGTCGCCGCGGTCAAACGAAAAATTCATGGTTCCGAGATAGCCCTCACTGACGCCGCCCTGCCGTGTCGAAAAACCGTGTCGAAGTTTCGGGTAGGCTCGAAGCGCAGGAAAATAAAGATAGCTGAGTTCTCCCGCTTCGGCTACCTCCATCTGATGCCCGGGCTCAAACTGCCAGGGGGGGAAGCTGATAGTCTGCCATGCGATACACTCCTTTCTCTTACTTTCAATGTACACCTCAAAGCGCCGGGCGTCCACTGTGAACTATATTCTTGTCTCCCGAAATGCATCCTTAAGCCAAATCAACTCTTCGCCGAGTATGCCGACGGCATCGAAGCGCACCGGCGTATTTTCGGGTAAATGCTGCCGGTAGAGATATTGCCGCGCCGCAAGAAAAATTCGCCGCCGTTTCACGCCGCCGATTGCCGAGAACGGGAGTCCGTCTTTTCCGCTTCGGCGATACTTCACCTCGAAAAAAATAAGGTAGTGTCCGTCGCTCCCAATCAAATCAATCTCACCGCCGCGGCAATAAAAATTCCTGGCGAGAATCTCTACGCCCGCGGAACTGAGATATGCCGCAGCTTTCTCTTCATACCGCGCACCGATGTCGCGCGTACTTTGTCTCCTCATGTCTCACTGCCGCCGAGTTCAAAATTTCGAATAAAACTACGCCGGTGGAGCGGTGTCGCGCCGTGCGCCTTGAGCGCCGCAATATGCGCGGGCGTTCCGTAACCCTTGTTCTTTGCGAAGCCGTATTCCGGATAGAGCGCATCGCAGCCCGTGATAAAGCGGTCTCTTGTCACCTTCGCAAGCACCGAGGCCGCTGCAATGCTGAGACTCTTTGCATCCCCCTTTACAATCGGAACTTGGGGAACTGCGATCCCCGGTATCTTAACCGCATCATTCAGGCAGAGATCCGGCGCGGGGTTAAGCTTTGCAATTGCCTCCCGCATCGCTTCATACGTTGCCTGCAAAATGTTAATTTCATCGATGCGCGCGGGCGATACCGTGCCGATGCCATAGCTCACGGCCTTCGCACAAATCTCATCGTAGAGTGCTTCGCGCCTTGCCTCCGAAAGTTTCTTCGAATCGTTCAAAAATAGGATCTCCGCGTCGAGCGGCAATATCACCGCCGCCGCAACCACAGGTCCTGCGAGCGGTCCTCTTCCGGCTTCATCGATGCCGCAGATTGCCGTGTATCCCTTTGCCGCATACTCGCGCTCAAAAGTGCGGAGCTGCTCCAGCCTTACACGCTCTGCCTCCAGCTTCTCACCCTTCAGCGTTCTCAGTGCCATGCGCTTCTCCCTCCGGCGCCTCCAGCGAAATGCGCCCCAGGGCGCCGCTTCGGAATTCATTGATGACGATTCCCGCAGCCTTTTCCGTATCGGGCTCGCCGCCCGCCATCAGACAGCCGCGAAGTCGCGCAATCTCCGTGAGCATTTCCGCTGCCGTCTCCGTCCCCGTGAGCTGATAGCGCTCCTTTGCTCCTTCCAGTTTCCCCTTGCTTCTAAGGAAGGCAAGCAAGGTAACGGCGAGCTCGGTTTTATCTACAATCATCTCGTTGATAGAGCCGAGGAAAGCAATCTTCTCTCCGATGGCGGGGTCCTCAAATTTCGGCCAGAGTATGCCCGGTGTGTCGAGCAGTTCGATGGACTGCTGAAACCGTATCCACTGATTGCCGCGCGTCACGCCAGGCTTATTTCCGGTTTTCGCGGAACTTCTGCCGGAAAGCATATTGATCAGTGTTGACTTGCCCACATTCGGAATGCCCGCAACCATGGCTCGCACCGGTCGGTTTAAAATGCCGCGCTTCTTGTCGCGCTCCCGCTTTGCGGCGGCTGCCGCCTCAATGGTGCGCAGTAAGAGCTTACGGTTTCCGCTGCCGCGCGCATCCATTGCGATGCAGTGCGCGCCCTCCGCTTGAAAGCTGCGAATCCAGGCTGCCGTGGTCGCGGCATCCGCGAGGTCGGATTTATTCAGGACGATCACACGCTCTTTGCCCTGTCCCAATCTCCGTATTTCCGGATTGCCGCTCGCCATCGGCGCTCGCGCGTCCAGAAGTTCGATTACCATGTCGACAATGCGCACATCTGCTTCCATCTCTCGGCGCGCTTTGGTCATATGTCCCGGATACCACTGTATATTCATTTCGTTTCCTCGATTCTCAGCGTATGCGTCCCAGGGAACCGAAGGGTTGCATTCGGAACCACACCCGCCCGCGTATCATTTTCCGCGTGACATTGCCGATACTCTCGGAGCGGGAATCTTCCCCCGACTCCAGATTGTCACTCAACACAAAATATTCATCCCGTCCGAGCGAAATGCTCTCGCCGACCCGGCCCGGACTTGTTATTTCCCCGAACTGTAAATAAGAAGGGCTCTCTAGGAGCTTGCCGTTCACATGGAGCCTGCCGTCCCGAATCTCGACGCTCTCGCCGGGCAGGGCCACGATGCGCTTTATATTGGTCTGACCGCTGCTGCTCTTAAAGAGCACAATATCAAAGCGCTGGGGACCGAATAGCTTAAAACCGAAGCGATCCAATAGCAGGCGATCCCCGTCCTCCATGGTAGGGCGCATGCTCTGACCGCTGTTCACCACCTGGGTTCCGAAGGAATAAACGATAAACCATGCAAAGGCGATGACCGTTACAATCTCAACAATCAAATGGCATATCCGCCGTAACAAACTATCTTCCGTTTCATACGCAGCGCGCATTGTATCTCCGTTCTATTCAAAACGGGGACTCAGCCCCGGATATTTTCAATGATCACAGTCGATATAGCAGATTATTAGTATAGCATAAGAAACTTAGGTTTTTACTTACGATTCCATGAAACTAAAATGAGTCCCGATTCCGCGTACAAAAAGAAGAACCATCATTTTCATATGAAAGATGACAGTTCTCCTTGTATTCGGATATGATGTTTAGATGATCTCCTTGACCTTCGCAGCCTTGCCGGAGAGCTTTCTCAGATAGTTGAGCTTTGCTCTTCTGACCTTACCGCGGCGGACCACATCGACCTTGTCGACGAACGGAGAGCTGAACGGCCAAGTCTTCTCAACGCCGATGCCGTTGGAAATCTTGCGGACCGTGAAGGTCTTTCTCAGGCCGCCGTTCTGAATCTTCATCACAACGCCCTCAAACATCTGGACTCTCTCGCGGTTTCCCTCTTTGATCTTGTTGTGAACGCGGACGGTATCGCCGACGTTGAACTCGCCGGGAACGCGAATCTGCTCTGCTTCAATCTTCTCTAAAATCGGGTTCTGTCTCATTTTCTTTTCCTCCTGCAACATTCGACGTTCTTGGGCGCAAACCTTTGCCCCAGCGGAACATCTCTTCATAAACAGCTTTACTATTCTAGCACGCCGACTATAAAAGCACAAGGGCTAGCCTTCACTTTTCTCGGCTTCTTTTGCTTCCTGTTCGCTCAAACTTACGATCCGCCTTTGTGAGTTCCACCTTCGAAAAGAGATCCGGTCTGCGCTCCCTGGTGCGAAGCAGAGCCTGCTCTCTTCTCCACTGCGCGACCTTCTTATGATCCCCCGACAGAAGTACGGACGGCACACGCAAGCCCTCATAGACCTCGGGGCGCGTGTACTGCGGATATTCGAGAAGGTTGCCTTCGAAGGACTCAATCTCCCCGCTCTCTTGGTTCGAGAGCACGCCGGGCGCCATGCGGCTGATGGCATCCACCATAACCATGGCGGGAAGTTCACCTCCGGTCAGCACATAGTCGCCGATCGAGTAGGGTTCCGCGGAGAGCAGCTGAAGCGCGCGCTCGTCGACACCCTCGTAGTGCCCGCAGAGTATCAACAACTCCTCTTCCTCAGCGAACATCTTCGCGTCCGCCTGTGTGAACTGTTTGCCCTGCGGCGTCACATAGACAACACGCGGCGCCCTGCCCCGCTCTTCCGTAACCGCGCGATAGCAACGGAGTATCGGATCTGCCTGCATGAGCATGCCCGCACCGCCGCCGTAGGGCGCGTCGTCGACATGCCCGTGCCGCTCCGTCGTATAATCTCGGATATTTCGCACATCAAAGCTGATATAGCCCTTCTCCTTCGCTCTGCCGAGTATGCTGACCGAGAGTCCCTGCTCAATCATCTCCGGAAAGAGCGTCAAAATCGTAAAACGCATCAGATGAGCCCTTCCATGAGATGCACCTTTAAGAAGCCCTCTTTCGGATTCACTTCCAGAATGCAGTCTTTGATGTAGGGGAGCAGGAGTTCGGAGCCGTTCTTTCGGGCGACCGAGACAACTTCGTTTGCGCCGGTCGGCCATATCGCTTTCACGGTCCCCAGAGTCTCGCCCTCGTCGGTGATAACGGGGAGCCCGATTAAATCCGCGACATAGAATTCGCCCTCTTCCAGTTCGATTCCCTCTTCCCGCGGAACCCAGAGTTCCATGCCGATGTACTTTCTGATTTCCTCCGGTGTGTCAATGCCTTCAAATTTACAGATTGCCATGCGCTTAAAAAAACGGACCGAGCTGAGTTCCAACTGAACCGCCCGGTCTGTCTTCTTTCCGGTATAGCGCGCACCGCCTGGGTGCTGCGCGCTCTCCGGACTTTGCGCATGCACATATTTCAGCTTGCGAAAGCGTTCGGGCTCATCGGAGGTCACATAGACCTTCGCCTCGCCGCGTATGCCGTGCACAGAGCTGATGACGCCGATTCTAAACTTGTCTGTCACGCGCGTTCCTCACTTTTATACTCAGTCAATGTCCAAAATGATGTGCTTTGACTGGCGAGCGGAAGCCGCTCTCAGGACAGCGCGAATCGACTTTGCGATCCGGCCTCCCTTGCCAATCACCCGTCCCATGTCGGTTTCCGCGACGGAGAGCTTCAGGACAATCGCATCTTCTCTCTCCTCTTCGGAAACACGCACTTCTTCCGGGCAGTCGACCAGCGCCTTTGCGATGACTTCCACCAACTCTTTCATCGCTTTATTCCGTGATGCCGGAGAGCTTCAGGAGCTTAGCGACGCGCGGGGTCGGCTGCACGCCGTTCTTCAGCCACTTCTTTGCCTCTTCCTCATCAAACTTGATCAGGCTCGGCTCCTTGGTCGGATCGTAGAGGCCGATCTCGGCGATGAAGCGTCCGTCACGCGGGCTTCTCTCGTCCGCGATGATAATGCGGTAAACGGTGCCTTCTTCTGTCCCATTCTGCGAAGTCTCATCTTAACTGCCATTGTTGTTTCCTCCTAAAATCAAATGAATTGTATGTACAATGCAAAATTTGCAGTGATACCGAAATTAAAAGCCGAGCTTGCCGAAAAGCCCGCCGAGCCCACCGCGACCGCCGCGGTTTTTGCTCTTCATCATACCCGGAAGCTGTTTCATCATCTTCCGCATCTGTTCGAACTGCTTGACCATGCGGTTTACCTCGGTGATATCCACACCGGCGCCCTTCGCGATGCGATTTTTACGCGAGGGATTCAAAAGCGCAGGGTTGGCTCTCTCCTCTTTGGACATGGAGAGTATCATGGCCTCGACCCGTCCCATGTGGCTCTCGTCGATTTCCGGCATGCCGGCACCCGCGGTCGGCATCATCGCCATGATACCCGCAATGCCGCCGAGCTTTTTGACCTGCTTCATCTGGTCCAAGAAGTCGTTGAAGTCAAACTCCGCCTTCTTGAGTTTTTCGCTCATGCGGCGAGCCTCGGCTTCATCCACCTCCGCCTGTGCCTTCTCGATCAGCGAGAGAATGTCTCCCATGCCGAGGATGCGCGATGCCATGCGATCCGGATAGAACTGTTCGAGATCCGAAAGTTTCTCGCCCATGCCGACGTAGAGTATGGGTTTTCCGGTGACTGCCTTGATAGAGAGTGCCGCACCGCCGCGCGTATCGCCGTCGAGCTTGGTAACAATCACGCCGTCGACCCCGATTTTTTCCTCGAAGGTCTTCGCGACATTGACGGCCTCCTGACCTGTCATCGCATCGACTGTGAGCAGGGTCCAATCGGCACGGAGCTCCTCCTTGATGCGAAGCAGTTCCTCCATCATCTGTTCGTCGATCTGCAAGCGACCCGCGGTATCGACAATCAGAATGTCGTTGTGGTCCTGACGCGCCTTCTCAAAGGCCGCGCGGGCAATGTTTACGGGGTCCGCACCGCTTCCCATCGAAAAGACCGGGATGCCCACCTTCTCGCCGTTCACGCGCAGCTGTTCGATTGCCGCCGGTCGGTACACGTCGCAGGCCGCGAGCAGCGGTCTGTGTCCCTTCGCCTTGAGTTTTCCCGCGAGTTTTGCAGCCGTTGTCGTCTTACCGGCACCCTGGAGACCCGCCATCAGAATGACGGTGATATCCCTGTCCTGCGAGAGTTTAATCTCCATGGTCTCGGAGCCCATGAGCTTAATGAGTTCTTCGTTGACAATTTTGACGACCTGCTGGCCGGGTGTCAAGGACTCCAGCACTTCTGTCCCGACCGCTCTGTCTTCAATGCTCTTTACAAACTGCTTGACTACCTTGAAGTTGACATCGGCTTCGAGAAGCGCCATGCGCACTTCCTTGAGCGCCGCCTTGGTATCTTCTTCGCTGAGTTTTCCCTTGCCGCGCAGATCACGAAAGACGCGCTGTAATTTTTCTGTCAGACTTTCAAACGCCATTTCATCCCTCCGCCTAGCGCGCTGTGAGCTGCATGAGCTCGTTTGCGAGTTTCCGGATCTCCGGGAGCAAGGCTTCACCGCTTTCCACCTCGCTGAGACGGAGAAGCTCCCTTGCAATCCGCTGTTCCGCTCGAAATTTCTCCGCCATATGAAGTTTTCTCTCATAGGCGTAGAGTTGCTCTTCGGTGCGCCGCACGAGGTCCGAAACGCCTTGGCGGCTGATGCCGGCCTCCCGCGCAACTTCACTGAGAGAACAGTCGAGGAAAGCGACCGCTTCAAAAATATGCCGTTGGTGCTCCGTTAAGAGCTCCGCATAGAAATCAAAGAGAAGGTCTCGGTCTGCGAACTTCTCCGGACTTTCATTACCCATGGGTACAAGTATAAAAAGAACCGAGAGTGCTGTCAAGTATTTTACCTTGACACTCTCGGTTTTTTTTTAGTTTTCTTCCGCGGCGTCGCCGGGATGCTCCCAGAGTTTTCTGGGCCCCTTGCGGTTGATAAAGAGCGCCTCGGTCTTGGAATACGGGAACTTCTGGCTCGTATAGAGCCCGTAGTAACCGGAGAGCGTAAAGCTGACCGCAATCGCAAAGGCATAATAGGGCATTCCTTCAAAGCCGAAGAGCTCAAAGCAGAGAAGCATGGAACTGAAGGGACTGTTGGTCATGCCGACAAAAAACGCTGCGATGCCTATCCCTGCGTAGAGCTGCACGGGCAGATGAAAGAGCTGCGCAAAGGCTGCACCGAAGCAGGCACCTATGGTGAGAGTCGGCACAATCTCTCCTCCCTTAAAGCTTCCGAAAATACAGACACAGGTGAAGAGAATCTTGAAGAGAAAGCTGTACCAGGCCGCCTCGCCGCGAAAGGCCTTTTCAATGAGGCCGAAGCCGCCGCCGTTAAAATCCAGCGCCCCGGTAAAAAATCTCTGATTTAAGGCTGTGAGCGCAATTAACGCAAACGCGCCGATCAACGCCCTGAGCCAGGGATTCGGGATGCGCTTCGCGGTATAGTGGTGTCCGCGATACAGGATAATACTGAACCCCATTGCGAGGAGCGCACAGAGCATGGAAAAGAGAATCACCGTGACGGCCCCCGGCAGGTGAAAGTCCGGTACCTCCGTAATCGGGAACACTTCTCCCGCCACACCGAAGTGCAGGGAGACATGCGAAGCGATGAAGGAGGCAAAGAGGCAGGGAATCAACGCGGCATAATACATGACGCCGACCGAAATCATCTCCATGGGGGAAAACGGCCGCCGCAAGCGGCGTTCCGAAGATGGCGGAAAAACAAGCCGACATACCGCACATGATTGCGATGCGCTTGTCTTTCTCATCCATACGGAAGAGCTTCGAGAGTGCCTCGCCTAGGCTGCCTCCCATCATGAGCGCCGCGCCCTCTCTGCCCACCGAGGCACCGACCAGATGCGAGAGTACGGTCGAGAAGAAAATGAGCGGCGCGGTCTGTACCGTGATGTGTTTTCCCTCGGTAACGGAGTCGATGACGGTATTGGTTCCGCCGTTTTTCTCCTCGTGCAAGCTCTTTTGCAGGGCAACGATGAGCAAAGCCGAAAGGGGCGACAAGAGAATGAATTGCGGGTGCTGTTTCCAATTTGCGATTCCGAAGTCAACGCCCTTCCGGAACAACATGCCGACCAGGCCGATTGTGAGGCCTGTGACAATCGCGTAAATCGACCATTTTACAAAGTAAATCGCATTGGTTTTCGCAGATTCATTCACTGTAGGTCCCCTTTGAACGCACAAGTTTCGGGCGATAGCCCTCCTGCTTCAAGCGCTCGCAAATTTTCTCCTTGTGTTCGGTTCCGAAGGCCTCCATCGTAATGCGAAGTTCCACGGCCGCATTGCGGTTGATGCTGACAAACTGATTGTGCTCGAGCTTGATGACGTTGCCGCTCTCCTCGGCAATAACCTCAGCGACCCGCGCCAGCTGACCCGGGCGATCGGGAAGCAGAACCGAGACCGTGAAGATGCGGTCTCTCTGGATGAGGCCGTGCTGAATCAGCGAAGCCATGGTAATCACATCCATGTTTCCGCCCGAGAGTATGCTCACAATCTTCTTGTTTTTGATGTCGAGGTGTTTGAGCGCCGCGACTGTCAGAAGGCCGGAATTCTCGACGATCATCTTGTGATTCTCAACCATATCCAGGAAGGAGACAATGAGCTCATTGTCTTGAATCGTGATGATGCTGTCCACATTCTTCTGAATATAGGGGAAAAGCTTTTCGCCGGGACGCTTCACCGCCGTGCCGTCCGCAATGGTGTTGGCGCTCGGCAGCGTCACAACCTCTCCCGCCTCGAGCGAAGCCTTCATGCAGGCCGCATTTTCCGGCTCGACACCGATCACATGGATGTTCGGGTTCAGGAGCTTCGCGAGGGTCGAAACACCGCTCGCAAGACCACCGCCGCCAATCGGCACCAAAATGTAATCAACGGTCGGGAGCTCCTTCACGATTTCCATTGCAATGCTGCCCTGTCCGGTTGCAACCGTCAAATCGTCGAACGGATGCACGATGGTCGCACCGGTTTCCGCCGCAATCTCATAGGCGCGCTGCAGCGCATCGTCGAACACCTCGCCGTACAGCACCACCTCGGCGCCGAGCGCCTTGGTGCGGTTAATCTTCATGAGCGGTGTTACCTTCGGCATGCAGACGGTTGCCTTGATGCCGGCGAGCTTCGCCGCAAAAGCAACTCCCTGTGCATGGTTACCCGCGGATGCGGTGATGAGTCCTTTTTTCCGCGCTTCCTCGTCCATGGTCGCAATCTTATAATAAGCGCCGCGCACCTTGTATGCGCCGGTTTGCTGCATATTCTCGGGCTTTAAGTAGACCTTGTTTCCGCTCTGACGTGAAAAGAAATCCGAGTAGATCAGTTTGGTCTCCTTGGTCACCTCGCGCACGCACTCGCTCGCCTCTTCAAATGCCTCCAATGTCATTGGTTCCATGATGACTCTGCCTCCTCTTCACTTTCACTGTCCGTATCCCGCGCAAACAGCGCTTCGACATACTGTGCCGCGTCAAACTTCCTGAGGTCGTCTATTTTTTCGCCGACTCCGATGAACTTGACCGGCAACTTTAACTCCGCCTGAATCGCAATCGCAACGCCGCCCTTGGCCGATCCGTCGAGCTTTGTCAGCGCGACACCGGAAATCTCGCAGATGTCGCCGAACTCCTTGGCCTGTTCTATCGCATTCTGTCCCGTTGTGCCGTCCAACACGAGAAGGGTCTCGCGGCGATAATCCGGGAGCTCTCTGCAGCACACGGTCTATCTTTCTGAGTTCTTCCATGAGATTTTTTTCTTGTTGTGTAAGCGCCCCGCCGTATCGCAAATCAGAAGATCCGTACGGCGTGCCCGCGCCGCCTGGCAGGCATCAAACACAACCGCAGCCGGATCCGCTCCCGCCGAAGATTTGACCATCTCGACCCCTGCCCGCTGCGACCAAGCCTCGAGCTGCTCGATGGCCGCCGCGCGGAAGGTATCGGCCCCGGCGAGCAGAACACGTTTTCCGTTTGCTTTCGCCTGCGCCGCCATTTTTCCTGCGGTCGTCGTCTTGCCGACGCCGTTCACGCCGATCAAAAGCAGAACCGAAGGCTGTTTCTCAAAGTCATACGCGTTCTCGCCGAGATCCATTCTGGACTTGATACTGTCAATCAGGAGATCGCGGCAGGCACTGCGCGCCCGCACGTGCTGCGCTTCGACCGCCTCACGGAGTTCCTCCAGAATTTCCTCGGTTGCGCGCACACCCACATCGCCGGTGATTAAAATTTCCTCAAGTTCGTCAAAGAACTCATCATCCACCTCGCCCGGGCCGTTGAACAGGTCGTCGAGGCCATAGACCACGGCCTTTCTGGTCTTTTCAAGCCCCGCAACCAGGCGACTGAAAAACCCTTTCTTTTCCTCTGCCATTACTCCTCCTACTTATCCAGCTGATCCTCAATGAGACTCACGGAGACCAGAGCGGATACGCCCTTCTCCTGCATTGTGATGCCGTAGAGCCGATCCGCCGCGACCATGGTGCCGCGCCGGTGGGTGATAACGATAAACTGCGTATTCTTTGCGAGCTTTTTTAGGTACTGCGCAAAACGATCCACGTTGGGAGTCATCGAGCGCCGCCTCGATCTCGTCGAGCAGCGCAAAGGGCGAAGGCTTCAGGTTCTGAATCGCAAAGAGCAAAGCAATCGCCGTAAGCGCCTTCTCGCCGCCCGAGAGCTGCATCATGTTCTGCAGCTTCTTGCCCGGGGGCTCTGCGATAATCGCAATGCCGGCCTCCAGTAAATCTACCCCCTCTTCCAGTCGAAGTTCGCCTTTTCCGCCGCCGAAGAGCTCGCGAAATACCTGATTAAAGGCCTTCTGTATGCTCTGAAAGCCCTCCGAAAAGCGCTTCCGCATGCCGAGATCCAGTTCTTCGATGACCTGTTTTAAAGCATCCTCAGCCCGTCTCAGATCCTCGCACTGCGTGCTCAGGAAGCTGTGACGCTCGGATACCTCCTTGTAATCCTCAATCGCGTTGACATTGACATTGCCGAGGGCACGCATGGCCTCTTTCTTTTCGCGTATGCTGCGCTTTGCTTCCGGCATATCGCCGAGCGAAGGATCGCGGTACTGCCTTGCGCCCTCCTCGGTGAGATTATACTCACTTAGGATGTACGCGCACTGCGCCTCTCTCTGCTCTGTCTCCTTGTCCCGCTGCGCGTTCACGCGGAACAGATCTTTTTCGAGTTCGGTTCTCCGCGCCGTGATTTCGTCGCGTTTTTCAAAACGCTGCTTCTGCTCGCCGTTATGACGGCTTTTCTCGGTCTCGAGCGAAGCCAGTGCTTCCTCAAGTTTCCGCTGTTCTTCTTCGAGCGCCCGCAGCGCTTCCCGCGCCTCGCCTATACTATGCCGCCGCGCTTCGACCGACCGCTCGGAAGCCTCTCGCTCGGCGAGAAGCGCCTCGGACTCTGCCGCGATTCTCGCGCTCTCTTCTTCGACTCGGCGCAGATTTTCTCGGAGATGACGCTGTTGCTCCGCCGCAAGACTCGCTTCGATTGCGGTCTTTGACTGCTGCTCGAGCAGGGCCGTATGCGCCCGCCGCTTTTCTTCCAGCGTTGACTGCAGCTTTTGGATTTCCGCCTCTTCCTCGCGCTGTCTTAAATCGATGCTGTCCAAATCCCCCTGTAAACCGCCGCGATTCATCTCCAGGGACTCAAGGCTGGTCGTAATTTCCCGGCGCTCGCTTCCGATCTCCTTGAGCTGCGATTCAAGTTCGTTCTTCTTTTCGCGCAAGCTCTTCTTGGAGAGTTCCGCCGTATTCAGCGAAATCGAGAGCGTATGCTCTTCCTCTCCGAGCGCCTGAAAACGTTCGGAGAGTGTGCGAAGGCTGTCCCGCAGTTCTTTTAACTCCCGCTCCTCGCTCTCGTTTCGGTGTAAAAGCTTTTCCTGCGCGAGTTTAAGCTCATCCATCTCGCGACGGCGGCTTAAGAGATTCGAGCTGTTTCGAAATGCGCCGCCCGTCATGGAACCGCCCGGGTTCAACTGATCCCCCTCGAGGGTCACCAGCCGGTAACTCTGGCGATACTTTTTGGAGATGGCAATCGCATGGTCAATGTTATCGACCACGATGTCTCTTCCGATCAGGTTTTGAAGCACGACAGCGTACTGCGCCTCCGTCTTCACAAGATCGGAGGCGATGCCGAGGACACCCGGCTCTTTCAGCACCGCTCCGGCATCAAAGGGTCGCGGGTGCTGGGCACTGCGGGGCAAAAAGGTTGCCCGGCCGTAACGATTCTTTTTCAGGAATTCGATGAGCTGCTTCGCCGTCTCTTCGTTATCTACGACGATATTTTGCATGCGCGCACCGAGTGCCGTCTCGATTGCCTGTTCGTAGCGCTTCTCGACCGAAATGAGATCCGCGACCACGCCGTAAATGCCGCGCACGCGGTCACGGACTCCCATGACGCGCTGCACACTCTGCCCGAAGCCCTCATAGCGCTCCGTGAAGTTCTGCAGGGTCTCAAGCCGCGCCGCATTGGCCTGGTAGGCTTTCTGTGTTTCACGCAGCAGCGAAAGCAAGGCGCTCTGCGCCTTTTCATTCTCGGCAATGCGCTTGCCGAGTTCCGCTCTCTCCTGTCCCGCGCTGTCTCGCTTTTCACAGAGTTCGCTTGTCTCCGCTTCCGCACGCTGCAGGGCAAGTTCCAGACCGTCAAAGTCTGTCTTTAGCTGCAAGAGTCGCTGCGCACTCTTGGATGCGCGGATATTGGCCTCCTGCATCATGGCCTCGTAACGCGCTCCGCGGGAACTCATATCCGCGCGCTCGTTGATCAACGAAATCACCGTGTCCTTACGGTGCTGCACCTCTTCCTCAAGGGCTTGCACGGCCTGTTCGGAGGCAAGACGCTCGGACTCCGCTTTTGCCGCGCGACTGCCGGCCTCTTCGGCTGTCTTCGCAATGCTCGCCTGCCTTTCCAGCAGGCTGTTTCGTTCCTCTTCGCGCGCGCTGCGCTCTCGCTCGCTGCGCTCCCGCCGTGCGGAAATCTCTTCGATTTTCGTTTGTTCCGCGCGGGTCTGTTCTTCCAAAACGGCAATGCGACCGCTCACAGTTCCGCTCTCCCTGCGCCGCGCTTCGAGTTCATCCCGCTTTGCGGCGAGTGCGGCATCCAGTTCTTCGAGCAGGCAATCCAAGGATTCATACTGCCGCTTCAGCGCCTCCTCCTCACCGACCGCACGCGCCACCTCATCGGCGAGAATCTGCGCACGCTTTTCGATTTCCTGAAGCGCACTCCGCGAAGCCTCGCTCTGGAGCAGAAATAAATTGAGGTCGAGAGCTTTTACTTCGTCTCTCAACTTGAGGTATTTCTCGGCGGTTTCGGACTGCTTTCTGAGCGGTTCCACCTGTTTCGAAAGTTCCTGCAAAATATCCGAGACTCGCACCAAATTATCGTGCTCGTTCTCAAGCTTCTTTTCGGCAGCGGCCTTGCGCTTGCGGAACTTTGTGATACCCGCCGCCTCGTCGAAGAGTTCACGCCTCTCCTCCGGTCTGCCGGAGAGTATCTTCTCCACCTGCCCCTGACCTATGATGGAATAACCCTCCTGCCCGATACCGGTGTCCATGAATAGTTCATTGACATCCTTTAAGCGGCAGGGGCTCCCGTTCAAACGGTACTCACTCTCCCCCGAACGGTAAAGCCGCCGCGAAACCGTGACCTCGTCGTAATCCAGCGAGAGCGCGCGATCCGCATTGTCCAGGGTAATGGCGACATAGGCGAAGCCCTGCGGTTTCCGGCTTGCGGTTCCCGCAAAGATAACATCCTGCATATTGCCGCCGCGAAGACTCTTTGCGCTCTGCTCGCCGAGCACCCAGCGCACCGCGTCGCCGACATTCGACTTGCCCGAGCCGTTCGGCCCGACAATGCCGGTCACGCCGTGCTGAAAGGAAAACGTAATCTTATTCGCAAAGGACTTAAACCCCTGAACCTCTATGCTCTTTAAGTACATGAAGTTCCTCCGGATTCCGCAATTCCGAGGGTGAGGAGCGCCGCATAGGCCGCGCGCTGTTCCGCCTCCTTCTTGCTGCTGCCCGTGCCCTCCGCGATTGCAACACCGTCCCGAAGCGCCGCAACCGTGAAACGCTTTAGGTGTTCCGGTCCTGTCTCGGCAAGAAGTTCGTACGAGAGTACCGCATCCTTGTCCTTCTGAATTTCTTCCTGCAAGATGGTCTTCGCGTCATAAAAATAGCGTTTTCCCTCGATGTCGTTCAAGATAAAACGCTCGATGAAGCCCCGTGCAATTTCCGGTCCGCCGTCTAAGTAAAGCGCTCCAACCACAGCCTCCATTGCATCGCTCACGATGCTGGGACGGGTTCTGCCGCCGGTCATCTCCTCGCCTCTTCCGAGCAGCAGATACGGGGAGAGCGGAATCTGCTCCGCGCAATAGGCGAGTGCCGGCTCGCAGACAAAGCTCGCCCGGAGCTTTGTGAGTTCTCCCTCGCTGAGCTGTGTCTTTTCGCGGTAAAAGAACTCGGAACTCACGAGTTCCAGCACCGCGTCGCCGAGGAACTCCAGTCTCTCGTTTGAGCCGAGATGTCCGCTGTGCGCCTCATTTGCGAATGAAGTGTGCGTGAGCGCCTGAACCAAAAGCTCCCTGTTTTGAAAGGAGTAGTTAAGATGCTCCTCCAATTCTCTGATGATATCGGAATCCAAAGCCTCTCCTCTCACCGTCCCGCGCGGAGTGCGCGAATGGCGCGCTCCGCAGACTCGACGGACTGTATTTTATCGACCGCTTCGGGCGGAAACCGAAGCTGAAAATAGCTCTCAAGCCCAAGCACAATGCGATAGCGCTCCAGAGAATCCGCAAAATAAAGCTCGGTGAAGTTTGCGCGGTCATCCAGTTCTTCCTTGGGAAGCTCCAGGACCTCCGCGACAATGCGCCGAATTTCATCTCTCTCCAACATTCACTGCCTCCGCAATGCTCTGTAAAATGTTCTCGCGGTGAAAGGTCTCGCACTGCAACACTGCATTGCAAACCTCGGCCGCCTTCGCGTTTCCGTGCACTTTGACCACAAGGCCGCGCAGACCGAGCATGGGTGCGCCGCCGTAGCGGGAGGCATCGAAACCCTTTAAGGCCTCTTTTAAGGCCGGTTTCAGAAGTGCCGCACCGATCTTGCTCCGTAGGTTCGACATGGCCGCACGCTTAATAATGGTCTGAAACGTTGACGCCGTTCCCTCGATGGCCTTCAGCACCATATTGCCGGTAAAAGCCTCCGCAACACAGACATCCGCCTGCCCGTGCAGAACCTCGCGCGCCTCAATGCTGCCGATAAAATTGATACCGGGTGTTGCCTGCAGGAGCGGATAGGTCTCCTTAACCAGCGCATTGCCCTTCTCTTCTTCCAGTCCCACATTCAGGATTGCAACGCGGGGACGGCTTATGCCGAGCGCCCTCTCCATGTAGAGAGAGCCCATCTGCGCAAACTGCACCAGGTGGGGGGCTTTCGCATCCACATTGGCACCGGAATCCAACAAGAGGGTCGCGCCGCCATCCTCGGTCGGGAGCAGGGGCGCAAACGGCGCGCGCTCCACACCGGGCAGCCGACCGACCAGCACCTGACCGCCGACCAGTATCGCACCGCTGTTACCGGCGGATACAAAGGCATCCGCTCTCTCCTCGCGTATCAGCTTCATACCGACCACGAGCGAAGCATCCTTCTTTTTCCGCACGGAAATAACCGGTGAATCGCCGGTCTCAATGACCTCCGATGCCGGTACCGTTTCCAGCCGCTCCGCCGGATAGCTCTGTCCCGCAAGCTCTTGCTCCAAGACCTCCGGTTTTCCGCAGAGCAGAATTTTTACCTCGGGGCTCTTTCTCAGCGCCTCCAGGCAACCCTTTACAATTTCACCGGGCGCGTTGTCGCCGCCCATCGCGTCTACTGCTACTCTCACCATACGTTTTCACCTCTGCCTACTTATGATAAAGCATAGCCCCTACCCCCGCAAGTTGAAAAGAAAACCGCCCCGGACTTTCGTCCGGAGCGGTTCATGCATTATTTCGCAGGAAGAAAGGCTCAGTCAGCGACTTTCACGATCTCCTTCTTATTGTACGTCCCGCAGTTCTTGCAGACGCGATGCGGCATCATGAGCTCGCCGCACTTCGGGCACTTGACAAGGTTCATCACGCCCATCTTCCAATTGGCTCTTCTCTGATCTCTGTGGCCTTTGGAAGATTTATTCTTCGGACAAATCGACATCCTGAAACACCTCCTCACCTCGTAGCGTTAACGGTTGAAAACCGCAATCATCCATTTCTGGCATAACGGGAATAGTGTAATATACAACATCTATCCTGTCAAGCTGTTTGTGACACTTATGCGAGCGCTGCGGTCACGATTGCCATCGAGTAAACCTCGAGCGCGTTGCAACCTCTGGAGAGGTCGTTGATCGGCGCATTCAGACCGAGCAGAATCGGGCCGTAAGCATCGAAGCCGCCGAGTCTCTGCGCGATCTTGTAGCCGATGTTACCCGCATTGATATCCGGGAAAATGAAGGTGTTCGCATAACCCGCGACCTTGCTGTCCTTTATCTTGGTGCGCGCGACGGTCGGAGAAACCGCTGCGTCAAACTGCATCTCACCGTCGATTGCCTCATCCGGGAACGCAGCCTTCGCCTTTGCGCAAGCATTTCTCATCTTGTCGACATCCTCACCGGAGCCGGAACCCACGGTCGAGTAGCTGAGGAAAGCGACCTTCGGCTCGATGCCGAAAATCTTTGCGCAGCTCACGGTCTCACCGCAAATCTCAACCAATTCGTCTTCGGTCGGCTTGATGTTGATTGCGCAGTCTGCCATTGCGAGCAGCTCGTTGTCACCGGTCGCGGACGGACGAACAAGAATGAAGCAGGAGGAAACAATCTTGTTGCCCGGCTTGGTCTTGATAATCTGGAGCGCCGGACGAACCGTGTCTGCCGTGGAATAGGTCGCACCGCCGAGCAGGCAGTCGCCGATGCCCATCTTAATCAGCATGGTGCCGAAGTAGTTTGCGCCGGAAAGCACCTTCTTTGCCTGCTCCGGAGTCACGCCCTTCGACTTTCTGATCTCGCAGAACATCTCGACCATCTCGTCAAAGCGATCAAAGTTCTCCGGATCGACAATCTGTGCGCCGCGGATATTGTAGCCCGCGTCCTCTGCCGCTGCCTCAATGGCCTCCGGGTTACCGACCAGAATCGGCTTTAAGAAATTACTCGCCAGGAGACGGGATGCCGCCTCGAGAATGCGAGGGTCCGTGCCCTCCGTAAACACAATGGTCTTCGGGTTCTCTTTGAGCTTCTGGATCATCGTACCGAATGTGTACATGGGATTTCCTTTCTCCCTCTGCGGGAAACAGATTCGGAGCGTTCTGCCCCGAAAACTTACTTCGTCAGTGCGAGCGTATCTCTTGCGATTGCGAGCTCCTCGTTGGTCGGAAGGAGGTATACCTTGACCTTCGAGCTGTCCGTCGAAACCAGGCGCTCTTCACCGCGCACATTGTTTCTCTCGTCGTCAATTTCCACGCCGAGGTACTCGAGGTATGCGCAGATATTCTTTCTCATGAACTTATCGTTCTCGCCGACACCTGCCGTGAAGGCAATCGCATCGACACCGTTCATTTCGGTGATATAAGCGCCGACATACTTCGCAACGCGGAGCGTGAAAGCGTCGAGCGCCACCCTTGCGAGCTTGTTGCCGTCGTTTGCCGCATCGTCAATGTCGCGGAAATCGGAGGAAATGCCGTTGCTGAGGCCCAGAACACCGGACTTCTTATTCAGAACATCCGTCATCTCCTCAACCGTGAGCTTCTCGTGCTCGCAGATAAACTGAATGATTGCGGGGTCAATGTCTCCCGAGCGAGTGCCCATAATAAGGCCCTCGAGCGGAGTCATGCCCATGGATGTATCCACGCACTTGCCGCCGATCGATGCGGAGACCGAAGCGCCGTTGCCGAGGTGGCACACGACAACCTTTGCATTCTTCGGATCCAGACCGCCCTTGCGAATCACCTCGCCCGCAACAAAGTTGTGGCTGGTGCCGTGGAAGCCGTAACGGCGAACCCTGTACTTCTCATAGTACTCGTAGGGCAGCGCATAGAGATATGCCTTCTCCTCCATGCTCATACCGAAAGCCGTATCAAACACAGCGACATTCGGCTTTCCGGGCATAGCCGCCTCGCAGGCTTCAATACCCATGAGGTTTGCCGGATTGTGAAGGGGGGCCAAATCGAAGCAGTCCGCAATCGCCTTCTTGACGTTCTCATCAACCAGAACGGACGCACTGTAATACGTTCCGCCGTGAACCACACGATGTCCGATTGCGGAAATCTCATCCGTGCTCTGAATCACACCGTGGTCGGGATCGACAAGAGCCTTCATGACAAGCTCAATCGCCTCCTTGTGAGTCGGCATAGCGACCTCAAGCTTGTACTTCTCTCCGCCGGCCGGCGTGTGCGCAAGCAGGGAGCCCTCGATACCGATTCTCTCGCAGAGACCCTTCGCGAGCACACTCTCGTTCTCCATATCGATCAGCTGATACTTGAGAGAAGAGCTTCCGCAGTTCATGACAAGAATTTCATTGTGTGTTTCCCCCTTCAACTTTATAATATTCACAATCTCTGTTATTATAGACCAATCGACAAACGAGTGACAAGACGGAAGGCTGTTTTTTTCAAAATACAGGAGAGAGTATGATAAATCTTGCGCAGGTCGTTGGAATTATTGCTGAATATCATCCGTTTCACAACGGGCATCTCTATCAAATGCGAAATGCGCGCGCACTGACCGGTGCCTCCTACTGCGTGGTCTTCTTGAGCAGCTACTTTGTGCAGCGCGGCATGCCTGCAATCTATTCGCCCCTGAAGCGTGCGGAGGCGGCGCTGCGCGCCGGTGCGGACGCCGTTTTCGAGATTCCGACCCCCTTCAGCTCTGCTTCCGCCCGTGACTACGCGGCCTACGGCGTGAGTATGCTTGCGGGACTCGGCATTCCGAATCTCTGCTGCGGTACCGAAGATGTCTCTGCGGAAGAGCTCTCCATGCTCCTCGATGTGATTGATGAGGGCTCGGAGGCGTTTCAGCACAGTCTGCGTGAGGGTTTAAAAACCGGCCTCACCTATGCGGAAGCCAGGGTCAATGCCATCGCAGCCGATTTGTTTCAGGCAGGCGCGGACAATTCTCTCCTGCTTCGCACCCGTGAATTGCTTTCAAAGCCGAACAACATTCTCGCCTTCGAGTATGCGCGCGCCGCACGTGCGGAGCGCATCCCGATTCGCCTGACCACGGTCTCGAGAAAGGGCAGCGACTACCACGACCCCATACTGCAGGGCGATTTCAGTTCCGCAACCGCCATACGCTCTCACATTTTAAACGGCGGTTCTTGGGACGATTTGATCCGCATGGTGCCGCGCGCCGCTGCGGAGGTCTTTGCCTCTGCCCCCTATTTAAATCCCGCCTGCATGGTCGGTCCCATTGAGCGCCGCGTCTTGGATCAGCTCTATGAGGGAACCGCGCTTTCCTCCTTCTCCGATGTCTCGGAGGATCTTGCGGACCGCATTGCGAATGCGGAGTTCCGCGAGGAGAACTATGAGGCGCTTGTGAACAGTCTAAAGACCAGACAGTACACGCACACCCGCGTGGCGCGCGCGCTGACACATATCTTCCTAGGAATACGAAAATCCGATCTTCTCCGTTGGAAGAATGCCGCACGCGAAGAGGCCGTAGCAGCCGCTTCGGCCGAAGGCAAAAAGGCCGGAGATTTGCCGCCGATCGGCGCCGCCCCCTATGCACGCCTACTCGGCTTTCGCCGGGACTCGGAGGCCCTCCCTCTCTCTCTTAAAGCAGGCTGCCACCATTCCCATGGTCAGTCGGCCGGCTGCCGCGGAAAGCCTGCTCCGCTCTCCCGCCGCGCGCGATCTCTTCCAAGCCGAAGTGCACGCCGCGGATCTCTGGAATTCTCTCTGCTACGGCGACAACGGAACCTCGTTGCCCTCCTATTTGCGGCAGCAAATCGTCATTGTGTAATATAGTTCCGCTTTTATTCGCTCTGCTTTGTTGAAAAGAGAGATTTTTGTAAAATTGTCGGAAAACTCCTTTGTCTGTGTTAGACTAGAGAAAGGAGGTGGACTATGTACCAGATTGACGATATTGTTGTCTATGAAAGTTCCGGTGTGTGTCGCGTCCGCGATATTCAGGAGCTCACCTTCTCCGAGGCAGCAGGCGCAAAGCGCTACTATGTCCTGACGCCTCTTTTCTCATCCGGTGACGTCATTTACACCCCTGTCGACAGCACAAAAACCGTCCTTCGCCCCGTGATTTCGAGAGAAGAAGCGCTGGAGACCATTCACAGCATGCAGGGAGAAGAAGTCATGAGCTTTGAGGGCCTGCGCCCCGCGGAACTTGAGTTCCGCTATCGGCGCGCCCAACAGAGCTTCCGTTGTGCGGATCTCCTGCGTCTCTACCGCGCCATCACACGGAAACACGCTCTGCGCGCCGCGCCGGAAAAAAAGTGAGCGAAATCGACCGGCGCTTCCTAAGGCGCATCGACGCCCTGGTGCTCGGCGAGCTCTCGGTCGCTCTGAATGTCTCACAAGAGGAAATACGCAAACTGCTCGAACGGGAACTCGAACTTGTATAAAGCTCCGACCATCAAAAAAGACTAGCGAAAGCGCTAGTCTTTTTTCTGTTGCCACGCCATATCCCAAAAGGCGAGCTCGTAGCGGGAGCAGTTGACAAAAATATCCCGAAGGCGCTGCATCTCTGCCGGCGAAGCGGATTCCGTCACGGCGTTCAGCGCAAGAATGAGTTTTTCATTCTCTGCCGCGTAAGCCGCCGAAGCGTATTCCCGCACCCAGGCGCCGTAGAAGGGATCGCTCCCTGCCTCCGGCCTCTCCGAAAGCATATGCTTTGCAATCAGCTCATAGCTGTACGCGCAGGATAAAACCGCGGCCAGAATTTCGGCCTCGCCGCCCTCGTAGCCGACACGGAGCATGTAAGAGGTATAGGATAAATTATCGAGCGCACGCGGCGTGGTTCTGAGATCCTCCTCACACACCGAAAGGGCTTCGAAATAACCGCCGTGCACCGCTCTCTCCCGATTGATTGCGGCTAAATAGTCAGAAAACAGCAATGCGCTCGAGAGACTCTCCGCCTTCGCGGCACCGAGGGCAAAGGTCTTTGCATATTCTTCGAGGTACAAATCGTCCTGAATGAGATAAAAGCGGAAACGCTCTTTGTCGAGCGTCCCGTTTTGAATTCCCAGCACAAAGGGATGACGGTAATAGGCCTTCCAAATTTCTGCGGACGCAGCGAGCAAATACGCGGTCGTATTCATTCGGTCTCCTTCTCCTGCTCCAAATAGTCAAGCAACAACGGACGGTTTAGGCGGTTGATGCCGACCGGCGGCAGTACTGTCTCCTCATCCTTACGCACTACCTCCAGCGCACTTTCCGCTGTCGGTTTATATTCCCCTTGCGGCGCAGAGATGAGAAAGACACCGCGGGTTTCATTTTCCTCTCCCGTTAGTTTTAGGCTCTGAACAGACAAGCCCTCGCTCGCAATGGTAGTCTCAAGGCAGCGGTAACTCAGCGGATACCGCTCCGGCGATACGGTCTCAACGACAAAGGCACCGCCCTCCCTAAGGTGATTCGCACACATGCGGTAAAAGAGGTTGGTAAACGCGCGATTTTCGGTCTCGGTCTTCGGTGCGGCGAGCGCCACGATAATAAAGTCATAGTGCTTTTCGCGCGTCTTCAGAAACTGAAAAGCCTCTTCCGTGTAGCAGTGAAGGCGCGACTGCTGCGGTCTGAACAAAGGCTGCGCCGTTAAGACAAGATCCACTGACTGCACCGACTGATTCTTCAGCACTTCCCTTGCGGCCGCTGTGCTGCCGAGCACCAGAACCTGCTCGTACGGCGCCGCAAGCGCGGCGATCGGGCGGTAAAAAGAGGCCTCTCTGCGATTCCGGAAGTACCACTGTCCCAGCTGATAAAACAGCAAACAGAGCAGAACGGCGGCGACAAAGAAAAGCGTTCTGCGCGAGTTTTTCTTTCCTGTCATCAGTTCTTAAAGGAGTGAATCGGGGCGGGTATGCGGCCCTCGCGCCGCACAAAGTCCGCACAGCCGTAGGGATTCACCGCAATCACCGATGCATGGCCGAGAAGCCCCCCGAATTCCACCACATCTCCTACCTTTTTCCCGTGCGCCGGGATTAAACGCACGGCGGTCGTCTTCTGATTGATCATGCCGATGGCCGCCTCATCCGCAATGATGCCCGCTATGGTCTCCGCCGAAGTATCTCCGGGCACCGCAATCATATCGAGTCCCACGGAGCAGACACAGGTCATCGCCTCCAATTTTTCGAGACTCAGGGCGCCGCATTCCGCCGCCCGTATCATACCCTGATCCTCGCTGACCGGAATGAAGGCACCGGAAAGCCCGCCTACATAGGAGGAAGCCATAACGCCGCCCTTTTTCACTTGATCGTTTAAGAGCGCCAAAGCCGCAGTCGTACCCGGCGCACCGACGGCCTCAAGCCCTATGGCCTCCAGTATATCCGCAACCGAATCGCCGTCCGCCGGCGTCGGTGCGAGCGAAAGGTCTATGATGCCGAAGGGGGTATCGAGCCGACGGCTCGCCTCCCGGGCAACCAGCTGCCCAACACGCGTAATCTTAAATGCTGTCTTTTTGATGGTCTCGCAGAGTACTTCAAAGCTCTGCCCCTTGGTCTGCTGCACCGCCGCGCGCACCACACCGGGGCCGGAGACACCGACATGAATTACGGCATCGCCCTCGGTCACGCCGTGGAAGGCACCCGCCATGAAGGGATTGTCATCCGGCGCATTGCAGAAAATGACCAGCTTCGCACAGCCGAGAGAGCCGTTTTCCGCGGTTCGAGCCGCCGTTTCCTTGACCACCTGTCCCATACGGCGCACGGCGTCCATATTGAGACCGGTGCGGGTGGAACCCACATTTACAGAGCTGCATACCCGCTCCGTCCGCGCGAGCGCCTCGGGGATGGAGTCGATCAAGAGTCTTTCCGCCTCTGTCATGCCTTTTGCGACCAGCGCGGAGTATCCGCCGATAAAGTTAACGCCGATTTCCTTGGCCGCGCGGTCCAAAATCTCCGCGATTTCCGCAAAGTCTTCTTTGCTCCGGCAAGCCGAGCCGCCGATTAGCGCAATCGGCGTTACCGACACACGCTTGTTGACAATCGGAATGCCGTATTCCCGCGAAATGGCCTCGCCGGTCTCCACCAACTTCCCCGCGCGACGAAGAATGCAATCATAAATATTTTGCTCAAGTTTTTTCTTATCGCTGTCAATGCAGCCCAGAAGGGATATGCCCATGGTGATGGTGCGCACATCGAGCAAATCCCGCTCTATCATGGTATTGGTCTCCAGTACCTCAAATCCGTTCAACATGCCGCACCTCCCTTAGATGCGGTGCATCGCTTCGAAGATTTCCTCGCGCTGCACATGGATGCGAAGTCCCATCTCCTCCCCGATTCGGTTCATTGCGGCGGTCAGCTCTTCGAGGCTCTCATCGGCCGACGAGATGTCAACAATCATCATCATGTGAAACAGATCCCGCACAATGGTCTGGTTGATATCCAATACATTGATGTGCTTCTCGGCAAGGTGGGTGCAAATTTTTGCAATGATGCCGACCATATCTTTGCCGAGTACGGTGATGATAACCTTGTTCATTCTCTTTCCCTTCTTTTTTTTCGTGTATATACAATCAAAACGCATAGATGTCGGAGCAGCAATCCCGCGCCGCTACGGCGAGCGGCAGTTCGGCAGCCTCTCCGCGCCCCAGAAGGAGGCTCAGTTCGCAGCGCACCGTCTCGTAGGCAAGTTCCGGGAGATTGTTCTCTTTGCTGAGATGCCCGAGCAGCACCTGCTGTAAACCGCCGTGGCAGAGCGTAGCGAGCAGTCTGCCGGCGCTCTCGTTTGAGAGATGCCCGCAGTCGCCCAAAATACGCCGCTTCAAAGGATAGGGATAAGGTCCCGCCTCCAGCATGCGCACATCGTGGTTACTCTCCAATAAGAGGGCATCCAGGCCCTGAAGCGCTTTTTCCAGTTCCTCGGTCGCATGGCCGAGGTCCGTGAGGAAGGCCGCGCTCTTACTGCCGTTTGTCACACGGTAACCGACCGGCTCCGCCGCATCGTGGTCTATGGACAGCGGGAGCACCGTTAAATCTCCGAGAGAAAAGGCCTCTCCGCCCCGAATGACATGAATCCGCTCCGCCGGGTATTCATCTAACAGCCCCTTCTTTTTGATGACCGCCAGGGTGCCTGCGGTCGCATAGAGCGGAATCGCGTCCTTTTTGAGCAAAACCTTTAAGCCGCACACATGGTCCGCGTGCTCATGTGTGAGCAGCACGCCCGAGAGCTCTCCGGGCTTTAGTCCCGCGACCTCGAGTCCTTGGACGATGCGCCTTCTGCTGATGCCGGCATCAATCAAAAGATGCGTGCTCTCACTGCCGAGATAGCCGGCATTGCCGCTGCTGCCGCTCGCAATGGTCATGAGTCTCATCGGAGCTCCTTTCCCGAGAGTCTACCGTCAATGCGGCGGTAGAGCGCTGCCTCATCCGCATCGTTTACCAAGGTCCAATCTGCCAAACTCTCGTAGGCGGCATCGCTCATCTGTCTCTCCATAATTTCTTCCGCGCGTTCCCTCGTATATCCGCGGGAAGTCATGAGACGCTGTATGCGCAGTGCGCGCGGTGTGAAGACATACCAAATCTCATTATAAATATGATTGCGCTCTCTTGCGGGCAAAGCGGTCTCGACGACCAAACTTTGTTTTCTCACGCCGCGCAAGTGCTTCCACCCTATCATAGACCAAGGGGTGCACGGTCGCATCCAGAGCGGCAAGCAGGTCGGGCTCCCGATAGAGTCGATTTGCCATCGCCTTTCGATCGAGGCTCCCGTCCGCCGCGCGTATCTCTCCCCCCATGAGCTCTAAGGCGCGAAGATAACCCGCCTCTCCCGGCTCATAGAGTTCGTGCGCGAGCTCATCCATCCCGACTATGCTTGCGCCGTAGTTTTCTTTCAGATAGGCGAGCACCAGGCTCTTTCCGGAACCCACACCGCCGCAAATTTGCAGCACCATCAGTGCGCCTCCAACCAAGAGTTGCCGATGTGCGCATCCACCTCGAGGGAAACACGCAGTTCGGCGGCATTCCGCATGGTCTCTTTCAAAAGTTCCAGTACGCGCGGCGCGACTGTCTCATCCGCTTCCACCAAGAGTTCGTCGTGAATCTGCAGCACAATGCGCGCGTCCAAGTTTTCGCTCTCGAGGGCGCGCCGCACCTTGACCATCGCAATCTTCATGATATCGGCCGCGGTTCCCTGAATCGGCGCGTTCATGGCGACGCGCTCTCCGAAGGCACGCTGCATGAAATTGGAACTCTTTAACTCCGGCACCGGCCGTATTCTGCCGAAGAGTGTCCGCGTGAAGCCGTATTCCTTCGCCTCTTTGATCTGCCGGTCCAGAAAACGCTTAACCTCCGGATAGCTCTCAAAATAGCGGTTGATGTATTCCTTTGCCTCATTCCGAGAGATGCTTAAGTCCTCCGAGAGGCCGAAGGCAGAAATGCCGTAGACCACACCGAAATTGACCGCCTTTGCGTTGCGGCGCTGGAGCGGCGTAACCTCGTCGAGCGGTACATGAAAGACCTGAGAGGCCGTGACGGCGTGAACATCGACCGCGTCGCGATAGGCCGCAATCAGATTTTCATCGCCGGAGAGTGCCGCCAGAATTCGGAGTTCAATCTGCGAGTAGTCCGCGTCCACAAAGACCTTGCCGGGGGCCGGCACAAAGACGGCGCGAACACGACTCCCCATCTCCGTGCGAATGGGAATATTCTGCAAATTCGGATTGGCCGAGGAGATGCGCCCCGTCGCCGTAATGGTCTGGTGGAAGCTTCCGTGAATTCTGCCGTCTGCCTGAATATAGGCGGCGAGTCCCAGTGCATAGGTCGAATTCAGCTTCGTGAGCATGCGGTAGCGGAGTATTTTCTTAACCACCGGATATTCCGGCGCAAGTTTCTCCAAAATATCCGCGGCCGTCGAATAACCGCTCTTGGTCTTTTTCCCATAGGGCAGTTTCATCTTGTCGAACAAAATTTCGCCGAGTTGTTTCGGCGAATTCAGATTAAATTCTTCTCCGGTTTCCGCAAATATTTCATCCTCGATCCGATGAATCTCGCTCTCCAATTCGTCCGAGAAGGCCTTTAATTTTTCGGCATCGACCGCAACGCCGTTCTCTTCCATTTCCGCGAGCATGAAGACAAGCGGACGCTCAATCTCGGAATACAGTTTCTCCATGCCCTGCTCACTTACTTTTTCACGAAGCGGCTTGCGGGCCGCAAAGGCGACATAGGCCTCGTAGGCCTCGGCCGCAACCGCATCTTCCTTGGCGCTCGGCAAGAGGAGGGAGAGGTAATCCCGCGCGATGTCCTCGCTTCGATAGCTCTCCTTCAGAGGATTTAAGAGGTAAGCGAGCACACCGAGGTCATCGACCGTATCCCGCTCCTCGGTTCCGACTTCTTTTAGGAAAGGCTTTATGTCCAGGCCGGACACGGTCTTTCCCCGTTCGAAGAATGTAGAAAGCAGCTTTCGCTCTGTCTCAGGCTCTAAAATCAGTCCTTCGCCCTGTTCCGTAAGCGCCTTCAGTTGCAAAAGCTCCGCTGCCTGAGGCGAACGGCGGAATACAACAGAAACAGATGCCGCATCGCTGCAGAACGCGGTCAGTAGTTCTCCGCGGGCAATGCCGATTTCATCTGCCTTTACGGCACGCTCCGCAGCCTCCCAAAGCGCCTCTTCTGTCTGAATGAGTTCAATCCGCGGGCGATGCTGCGCGCGCATGTGTTCCCGTTGCACCTCACTGCCGAAGTGCTTTAAAAGCGAGCGAAACTCAAGACGCTGAATCTGCTCGTAGGCCTCGCTCGTGTAGAGCTCCCCGAGCGCCAGCTCCGAGAGATCCAACGTGAGCGGCGCATCCAAGCATATAGTCGCGAGCCACTTTGAAAAAACCGCATCCTCGAAATGCTCTTCGAGCGCCTTCTTGGCACGCGGCGGCTTCACTTCCTCCAGATGTTCCTTTAAGTTCTCAATCGAATGCCAGCTCTGAATCAGAGCGGTCGCCGTTTTTTCGCCGATGGAAGGAACACCCGGAATATTATCCGAACTGTCGCCCATCAGTCCCTTGACGTCAATAAACTCCTCCGGCGTCACCCCGTAAGTCTCTTTGACGGCGGCCGGCGTAAAGTCCAGAATTTCGGTCTTTCCGCGGCTGGTTTTCGGCAGGCGTATCAAAATGTGGCTATCCGCAAGCTGCAAAAGATCCCGGTCTCCCGACACCACCGTTACCTCAAGACCCTCCTTCTGGTAGCGCTTTGCAAGAGTACCGATCACATCGTCCGCCTCGTAGCCCTCGAGCGATACGGTCTTGATGTTCATGGCCGCCAGCAATTCCTTTAAGAGCGGCACCTGCTCTCGCAGTTCGTCCGGCATGGACTTTCTGGTTCCTTTGTATTCCGCGTAGCGCTCGTGGCGAAAAGTCGGCGCAGGCAGGTCAAAGGCAACCGCGAGATAGTCCGCCCTCTCTTCCTCGAGCAGCTTCAGTAAAATATTCAAAAAGCCGTAGACCGCATTGGTGTGCAGTCCCGCCGAATTCGTGAGCTCCGGCACGCCGTAAAAAGCGCGGTTTAAAATGCTGTGTCCGTCAATCAGTACTACTTTTTTTCTTGTTTCCAAGTCGCTTTCCTCTTCTCTCAAGCCACACTCCAGTAAAGAATGCGGAACATCAAAAGTCCCGCAACCGCAACCCCGGCGCCGGTCAGCGCATCCATCACATAGCGTAACTTTCTCCGCAGTCGGGCACGCCGCAGTCGCAAAAACGCATGGCGCAGTTCCCGCTCCATCGCGCGTTTGCCGTCAAAATCATCGCTGTCCGTGTCCAGTACACGTAGCCCCTCCAACAAAAAGAAGTTGGTCTCCAGTTCTCGGCGGCATGCACTGCAACAGCGAATGTGCTCTAAGAACTCTGCCGTCTCATCCTCTGTGAGTTCGCGCTGTATAAAATGTGACATCTTACGTTCCGCTTCTCTGCAGTCCATTCCGCCTCCTCTCTTTCGGCCCATTTTAGCACAATCCGCCGAAAAAGGGCAGGAATCCGTTCACCAAGCACCCCGAAATACCGCCTCAATATCAACGGAAAGCGCCGCTCGGCGATTTGTCCGTTTGCTCTTTCTATTTTTCCCTTTTTATGTTTATCCGGACCTTACAACTCCGCGTGTGGGCGGTAGCCTCGGCACGTCGGCTTTCCGCTTCACTCGACTGTTTTCTCCAAAACAAAACCACGGCTTGCTGCCTCCGTGAAAAGAGCCGCCTGCTTCTTCTCTCGGAAAGACAACAAACCGCGCTTCTGTTTGTCGCAATACGCTTTTTCCTGCCGGTATAAAATTTGAAACCGCTCAGACCGCCGCCAAAAAGCGAAGGAAAGCCTCTTTGCCCGCATGGTCCCTTTTAAAGACGCCTGCGTCCTCAAGCACTTCGGCAAAAACAAGTCCGGTCTCCTTCTGCACGATTTCCAAGGCATTTTCCGCTGTGATTTCATACTTCCCGCGGAAGCCCTCCGCCCAGTCGGCGTGCTTTTCAGTCAGTTCGTTCGCGCGAAGGTCCGCGCCGCTGACCAGTGCATCCGCAACGGCTGAGAGTTCGGTCTTAAGCCGAGCCGGCAGCACCGCAAGCCCCATGACCTCGATGAGGCCGATGTTCTCTTTTTTGATGTGATGCAATTTGGCGTGCGGGTGGTAGAGCCCCAGCGGATGCTCTTCCGTGGTCAAATTATTCCGGAGCACCAAATCCAACTCATACTTGCCGTCCCGCATTCTCGCAATCGGCGTGACGGTATTGTGCGGCACGCCCTCGGTCTCGGCGAAAATAACGGCGTCCGCATCTGTATAAGCACGCCATGCGTTCAGGATGCCATCTGCGAGCGCAATGAGACGTCCGCGTTCCTTTGCCGCGATGCGCACCACAGACATAGGCCAGTTCACAATGCCCGCACTCACATCTTCAAAGCCCGGGAACGTGAATTCCGTCTCAATCGGCGCCCGCTCCATGGCGAAGCTGTAGTGACCGCCCTGGAAGTGATCGTGCGCGAGGATGGAGCCTCCCACAATCGGCAAATCCGCATTCGATCCCACGAAGTAATGCGGGAACTGATGCACAAAGTCGAGCAACTTTGCAAAAGTATCGCGCTCTATCTTCATCGGTGTGTGCTCACGGTTAAAGCAGATGCAGTGTTCGTTGTAATAGACATAGGGCGAATACTGCAAACCACGGCTTTTCGTTGATTGTAATCGGCACAATGCGGAGATTCTGCCGCGCGGGATGGTTTACACGTCCCGCATAGCCCTCATTCTCCGCGCAAAGAAGACAGCGCGGATAGTTCGAGGCCGGAAGATTTCTTGCCGCCGCTATGTCCTTCGGATCCTTTTCGGGCTTGGAGAGATTGATGCTGATATCCATCTCCCCGTATGCCGTGTCCACCTTCCATCGAAGATCCTTTGCACAGCGCTCGCGGCGAATGTAGTTCACGTTCTGACTGAACGCATAGTACCAATCCGTTGCCGCCTTCGGGCTCTCAGCGTACAGCGTTTCGAAGCGCGAAATGACCTCGGCCGGTCGCGGTGTCAAGCGCCCCATGAGTTCCGTGTCAAAGAGATCCCGGTAGGTCACCGTGTTCTCAGGAATAAGCCCCTTTTCGTAAGCGTAATCACAGAGGACGTCCAGAGTCTCCGCAAGCCCGGCGTTCTCATTCAGTTCAAGATCCGGCAGCGCATCCGCCTTCAATACATCGAGAAGGGTATTGAGCGCCCAAGTGCGCTCACAGTCCGCAATTAAACCGGTGTTTACCGCATAATTTACCAAATGTAATACTGCATTCATGTTCTCTTCTCCCGCTCCCTTCGGAGGTAAATCTTCCATAATTTTACGCCCGAATCTTCTCTCTTTCAAGCGCGCCGGGGCACTTCTTCCCGCCCGCGGAAGCAGGCTCGGAAACATCGGAATGATATTTCGACGCAAAATCTCGCATGAAAAAAGGACGGGGCGATGAAACACCCCATCCTCATTTTGACGCTGTCTATTTACTTGGTCACCATGTCATACTTGAATACCACGACAGAGCCGTACTCCGCAGGCAACGAGAGCGAGAAATATATCTCCCCGTTCTTCACATAGCTAAAACTCTCCGGCCACTTGAGCTTGCCGTCATCGCCCTTTTTGAGCGGGAAATCGGAAGCTTCGAGCTTCTCTGCGATGCTCTTCTGCAAAGCATCCTTGCCGTTTGCCTGAATCCATGCCTTGTATGCATTGACCTCGCTTTCTCCCGCGTTCGCAAGCTCAAACGCATCGCTGAGCGCATAGTTTGCCATGCTGTTCGCATCCACCGCGTCTCGAAGGCCGAGATCTTTCAGACTTCTCACCGCAACGGTATTGCTGTAGAAGAGCTGCACCGGTGCCGCGTCCCCGCTTCTCTGCATCTCGCCGCGGTACACAACCACAACGCGGTCCGCATCCGCCGAAATAACCTCCGCTGTCACCGTGAGCTTATCCTTTGCCGCGTCGGTGAGCAGCGCCTCAATCGGCGACAGCGCATTCTCCTTTAAGTGCGCGTTCAGCTTTTCCTGCTGCGCGCTGTCCGTGAGACCGCTGACCACCGGATAGCCGATCGAAATATTGTCCTTCTGATAGTTTTCCGTTTTGGCCGAAATCAGCGCACGCTTCTCTGCAGCCTGACTGCCCGCCGCCGCGGTACTGCTCTCTGCGCTGCCGGAGCTTGCCGCCACACTCGCCGCCGTCTCTGCAGCGCGGTTCTCCGCCGAAGTCTCAACAACCTTGGAGGACGACTTCTTTCCGCAGCCCGTCGCCAAAAGCGCTGCCATAAACGCAGCCGCACACACCATCCCTATTTTTTTCGTTTGCATTGTCCACCTCCGCTGTGCGTTTCCGTGTTCCCCGTAAGTATAGGCGGGAAGTTCTGCGCCGTCAACCGAGGCGCATCCCTCCTCCCGTGTGTTGCGCCGATTACCGCGCGTGCAAAATAAAAACCGGCTGTTCTCCCCCTCTTGGGACAACAACCGGTATTCTGCCTGCCGACAGTGGGACTTGAACCCACACGCCCTTGCGAGCAACAGATTTTGAGTCTGCATCGTCTGCCATTCCGACATGTCGGCTTACCGGCAGAGTATAGCATTTCAGAGGCGGCAATTCAAGCGATTTTCGGGATTTATCAAATCTTTGACCCGTAGCATTCTCTTTTATGGATTCCTATCATAATAGACTCACTTCCCCGCTGCGACCCGTGCCGGGTACCAGTTTTGAAACCAGGCCGTAAAGAGTCCCATGAGAATCGGTATCGCCTGCACCGCGATGCTGAGCACCAAAGCCGGTACCTTCCCGCTCAGAAAATAGCTGACAATCGCAATCACGATATAGACCACGCCCCAGGCAGCCGCAAGAATGTAATTGGTTCGCATAAAGATGGGATTTTGAAGCGCATCCTTTCCGTAGCGGTACTTTACATAGGCTGCACAGAGCGGCTCTTTTGTGAAACAGGAACCGAGCCACAAACACCCGAAAGCCAAATAACCGGCGCACACAGCTTGAAGGCCGTTTCCTGTGACAGCGGCATAAATAGCAAGTCCCGCCACCAGCGCAAACGAGAGTCTGTCGTAGCGGCATAATTCATAGCGCTCCGTGATGAGCGGCAACGCGGCACAAATGCCGAGAGTAATCAGTGCCCCTACTTTCGGCTCTACGGAAACAGCGACCCAGAGCGCAATCCAGGCGAGCAGCATGTTCTGCATGCTTGGTGGTTTTTTTTTTTCCATTGTGAGTTTCACAATCGGCCGTGTGTTTTCTGCCTGCTCCTCCGTGCCGAAATAGCGGTCCCAGTTCATCATGAGTGAAAAATCGCCGCTCACGGTGTACAGGTGTTTGGCGAGCGCCTCATCGCCCCGCATCTCTCCTCTCGAAAGTGACAGCCAGACCGAAAAGGGTGTATCGATGCGGGTGGTGGCACGGAGACTTTCGTCCGTCAGTACCTCTGCGCCATCCTTTCCGAGTTTAATCCGATAGGTTTTTCCGAGATCCGTATAACAAATTTCGAGCACCCGCTCCCGTCCGTCAAAGCGATCTTTGTTGTAGAGTGCCGCCATCTGCCGCGTAAAGATAAGACTTTCGTCTTCCTTTTCGCCGTTCTCTTTCGAAATCCCCCAGCTCGCATCCGCCATTTTTTCAAAGACCTCTCGCGGATACAAGAGTGCCTTGAGCTTCTTCTCGGTCTCCGCCTGTATGCGTCCGCCCGCGTATTCTCTTCCTGCCTGTCGCACCGCAGCGAGATAGGCATCGGTTCTCGCGGAGAGTTCTTTTACGCGGAACAATTCGCCCTGCCCGCAGAAGATACTTGTGTACTTCCCCTGTCCCAGCACATGGTCAAACATCCGCGTCACACTGTCGTAATTCCCCTCTGCCGAATAAAAGCCGCAGGTCGAAATGAGCACATGCTTAACCATACTTCTGTCATAGCGAGAGGGATGCCCGCCGCTCCCGTTCCCGTCTCTGCTCTCGCACATAAACGGCAGACTCATGGGAAGCTGGCGGTCAATCAGATTTTTGAGCAGCCCCGGCACACTGTAGTAATAGAGCGGGAAGCTCCAGATGACCAGATTTGCGGAGAGCAGCCCCTCAATCACGGTCTGCATATCGTCCTTCATGCAACAGCTACCGGGCGTCTGCCTCCAGCAGACAAAGCATCCCTTGCAGGGCGCAATCCGAAGAGCGTTCAGATGCAGCTCTTCGACCTCGACCGCTCTCTCCCGTTCGCTCTCATGGTCGCGTATGCCATCGAGAAAGCTGTGCGCAAGACGGAGCGAGTTACTCTTAGCCCCCTTGGGACTTCCGTTAATCAGCAGAATCTTCATGCTTGAAACCCTCCAATTCGCGTATGCACTCCTCACACCAGGCGCGCACCATCTCCTCGTACATGACGCCGAAGCGAATCGTAAACTTCCAGAACAGCGCTTTCGGGCAGATTCAGCATATCACGATATTGGTCGCTGACCGCCTCCGCTTCGCCGCTCTCTTTTGTAAATAGGCATTCCTGTTCCGGCAGGGACTTAAAATAAGCGATGTTCTCATCCAAATCGCATTCGCCGCGAAAAAGGTCTTCATGAGCATGGCATTGCGGACCAGACTCCTGTTCGTATCCTCCCGAAGCCAGCGAAGCAGCTCTTCTCGTCCCGCTGCGGTAATCGATAAGACATTCTTATCCGGTTTCCCGGCCTGCTCCACATGCACCGCCGCAATCCACCCGTTTTTTTCGAGTCCCTGCAGTTCCCGGTAAATCTGACTCGTCTGTGCAACCCAGAAGTGGCTCAGAGAATCCCGGAATACGGTCATAATCTGATACCCCGTCATGTCTCCGTAGCTCAGCAACCCCAAAATGCCGTGCTTTAACATCGCTTTTTCCCTCTTGAATAGTTCCACTTGTTGAATATCTTACTCGCAGTATAGTTCCACTTGTTGAATATGTCAAGAGACAAAAATCGGGCCGACTCCCCGGCGTGTCACGGGAAATCGGCGCAAGAAGTTTTATTCTCAACCCTTGTGAATCAGCAGCAACCCCAGTCCGCAGACCAGAATGCCGGCGAGCTGTTTGATGCTGATGTGCTCCCGGTAGACCAGAAAGCCGATCACCAGCAGTGCGAGGGCGAGACACATACTCGATGTCAGCGCACCGTTACTCACCTTCCAACCGGAGCGGTACAGAAACACATACCCGACCTCGATTCCCACAATCGAAAGACCGAGGACATACGAAGTCCAGTTCGCCTTGCCGAGTTCCGGAAGCAACGCATTCGGTTTGACGCTCGCAAGGAACAGGGCCGCCGATACTCCCCCCGGCAGCGAGATACGTGATGGTGAGCGCTCCGAAGGTATTTGCGCCCTTCGGCATCGATTTCGTACAAATGTTGTAAAAACAATTCGATCCCACAATCAAGAGCAAAGGCCAAAGCATCTCCCACATCTTACTTCCTCCGAAGATTTTCTCTTTCTCAGACTTCCTGTCAGATACACAGGTAAACACTTTGCGCAAGCAAGCTTGACTCCTGTTTTTCGGACTAAAAAAGAACGGTTCCGCAATGCGTGACCGTTCTTTCCTATGGCGTGAGACGAAAACGTGTCACTCATGTAACCGTTCCTTATCAAAGTTAAGTCCAAACCGCTTTCGTTTGCACTTTTTATGACAGCTATCTGTATTTTGCAACCTGCGCGCCGTTATTAACCTATCAAACTCGAATTGTTATGTTTTTATTATAGGTTCTGCTTATGGACAAATCAAGTGCAATGCGCAGCAAAACGCCGAAATTTCAATGAACACTCAAGCAAAATTCATTCGGTTTTCCTCTCTCACTTGCGTTCACATCCTCGAACTCGCTTGTAATTCGCAAACACCTCTGCCTCCGTTAGCACGCGCAGTTTTTCATGCGGCAAATCGCGCGTTTATCGCTTTTTATCCTTCATGAGCTCGGACAGTACACCAAACGGAGTGAGCAACAACGAAATCAAAACAATCGTACCCAGCCCATTGTCCCCTCTCTTTTGCCGGTTTTTCTCTTGCATATTTTTAATATCGGTTCCGAGACGCTCGAGATAGCACTCCTCATCGCTCAGGGGGATGGGTTCACGCGGCAACAACGGCTCCCGCTCAGGATGAAGCTTTACAATTCGTTCCTTTAGTTCCTGCGCTGTCGTCTTCCAGGGACCGAGCCAGAGGAAGGGATTGTAACCGGCAGCTCTCACACAATCAAAGCAGACATAGTAATGCCCTTTGACCATAACTTTATTGAATTGAACTTTCTGACTGCAAATGGCGCAGTACGGAATCATTCCCCAGCAGTCCCGAATATTCTCGCCCTCTGTCTGCGACCCGCGTGGAGCTTCGGGCTCGCGCAGCAAAAACGGCTCGCGCTCAGGATGAAACTTTAAAATTCGTTCCCTCAGTTCCGGCACTGTCGTTCTCATATTGCCGAGCCAGAGGAAGGGATTGTGGCCGGCCGCCTTCACACAATCATAACAGACATACTTAAACCCCCTGACCAGTACCTTTTTTAATATAACTTTCTGACCGCAAATCGCACATGTCGCCATCTTTGATCCTCCTGTCTCCGCGTTTCGAAGAGCCGCCTGCACCGCCCTGTTTATCTACTTACTCTACTCCCAAAGTCGCTTGAATCAAGCAATGTCCTCGTTGAAACAGGGACTTTCCACCGCTACGATATCCTCAATCGGAATCCGGATCCCGTCCGTCAGGTATATGCATCGCGGGAAGTCCGTTATCTTCCTGAGCCGCCCGCTTACCGTCACATAAGCGCCGCCCGCCTTGCGCGCATCCGGCACATAGTATAAGAGACTCAGTTCCGGCTGCTCATTCTGCCGCTTGACAAGCACAGCGAGTCTTGCCCCGAGGCGCTCTGCCTCCTGCGGATCGAGCTCAATCCTGTCTTCGGTGAGTCTTGCAGTCTCCGAGACTGCGGCATCGTAACCGGTGAGTGCCGCAAAGGGCAAAAACTGCGCCGCTCTGTCCTCCATTGGCATGGGCCTATGCTTCTTTGACTGCGGTCGCGCTAAATGTAAGATGTCATCGTACACCCCGCTCACGCCCTGTGCCCTCCGATCTGTTCATTTCTGTCCTTTCCGGTCGCGCCGTCTAAGAGACTGCGTCCCTTTAGCAGTGCATTCTTTCCGAACTTTTTCTTGATTGCGAGGGTCGCCTCCTGTAATTTCCGCTCGCGCTCCCGACGTGTGCTCTCCTCCGCCTGCTCTGCTTCCTCCGCCGCATAGTCGGTAAACAGACTGAGCTGCGTATAGCCCTCCGAACGTTTCCCTGCCTCTCTCTCTCCGGAATCACATGGCTTGCGCTGAGTGCCAGTCTGCGAACCGTAAGCGCGGGATTCACAATGCGGTCAAAGAGTGCGGAAAACACCGCGACCAGCTCCCGCGCCGAAGAGCTGTAGTGCGGCAAGCCTTCGCTCCCGTGCGCATGCTTCGGAAGCTGCCGTCCGTAGTAGTCCGTGACAATCTCGCCGCGATAGTGTTTGCGGCGCTCGGGGTCACTTAGGTTCTCAAGATCGTAGCCGACTGTCAAAACCACTTGGTCGGTCACAAGTTCTTTTTCCACGAGTTGAAGGGCAAGAGCATCCGCCATCTCGAGCATCACGATTTTTGCCTTTTCGGCTTCATAGGGCGTTTGTAACACCTGCCCTTCTCCGAGGCTCTTGCTCGCCGGACGGTAGGCCTTTACATCCGCAATGCCGCAGGGCTCATAGCCCCAGGCATGGTCGATTAAGAGCTCTGCATTCTTTCCGAAAAGACGATAGAGTAAGTCCTCATCTTGCAGAGAACAGCGCGCCACATCTCCCATCGTATAGATCCCGTAGGCTTCGAGTTTCCGCGTATACCCGCGCCCGACTCGCCAGAAGTCCGTGAGCGGTCGGTGGGACCAGAGTTCCCTGCGGTAACGCAGCTCATCCAGCGCCGCAATGCGAACGCCGTTTTCATCCGCAGGACTGTGCTTTGCCCTGATATCCATCGCAACCTTTGCGAGATAGAGGTTCGTCCCGATTCCCGCTGTCGCTGTGATGCCGGTGCTTTCAAGAACATCCAGCATCATCTTTTTCGCAAGTTCCTTCGCCGTAAGGCGATAGGTTTTTAGATAGGCCGTCACATCCAGAAAGACCTCGTCGATCGAGTAGACGATGATGTCCTCCGGGGCGACGTACTTCATATAGATTGCATAAATATTCGTGCTATAGGCCATGTAGTGCGCCATGCGGGGCTTTGCAATCAAAAAGTCCGCGGCGAGCGCGGGATTCTCCTTTAGCTCAGATGCGAAATGGGAACTGCCGGAAAAATCCCTACCTCTCAGCTCCCTGCGGCGCAAGGCGTTTACTTCTTTTAGCCTCTGTTTTACCTCAAACAAACGGGCACGTCCCGGAACACCGAAGCTTTTGTGAGAGGGCGATGCAGCGAGGCATATGGTCTTATCGGTGCGGCTCTCATCGGCGACCACAAGATTGGTATCCATCGGGTCCAGTCCAAGTTCCCGGCACTCTACCGAGGCGTAGAACGACTTTAAATCAATTGCGATGTAAGTACGCGCTTCCGTGACGCTTCCCTCCTCTCTGTTTGCTCAATCCTTCATCTTTATTATACGCGAAATTGAGACGCAGCGCACGCAAAATCAGAACAAATGTTTTGTATTTGCTCTCTCTTTTCACTGTCGTTCGTAAAGCCGCAATTCTAATGAACCGACTTTACGGCAGGTGTGACCCGCCCTTTGCCGTTCTTTCTTCTTTGTGAATTGATTCCGGCTAGTATATCTGTCACATACAGAACGAGTCGTTACCGGCGCTGCGTGTCTGCATTCTCCCCCCGGTGTCACTTTGCACCTGCCCCCTTCATCTAACTTCAAAGAAAATACCTTTCCGCAGCGCTCGATTCTCAAGCATTGCAAGAGGGAGTGGCCGGTCTTTTTGACTAATCAATCCTTTTTCCCAACCACACGCAAAAAAGAGGCGGACTTTCGTCCGCCCCTTTCGTATGGTCGTCATCTATTACTCGGTCTTGCTGTCATCGTAGAGCGTGACCAGCTTCTTCAGGTACTCGTAACGAGCCATTGCATCCTGCTCGTTCTGCGTGAAGAGCTTCTCTGCTCTCTCCGGGTTCTTCAGCATAAGGGAGTTATAACGAACCTCGCCCATGAGGAACTCTCTGTACTCGCCTTCCTTCGGCGGCTTGGAGTCGAGCGTAAACTTCTTCTCGGCAGCCGGGTTGAAGCGGAAGTTGTTCCAGTAACCGGACTCAACCGCAAGCTTCTCCTCGGTCATAGCCTTGTTCATGCCCTTCTTGATGCCGTGGTTGATACAGGGCGAGTAAGCAAGGATCAGGGACGGACCCGGATAAGCCTCTGCCTCGGCAATTGCCTTGAGTGCCTGGTTCATATCCGCACCCATGCTGATCTGCGCGACATAGACATAGCCGTAGGTCATCGCGATGCCTGCGAGATCCTTCTTCTTGGTCTCCTTACCGCCTGCCGCGAACTGTGCGATTGCACCGGTCTTGGTGGACTTGGAGGACTGACCGCCGGTGTTCGAATACACCTCGGTATCGAAGACGAGGATGTTGATATCCTTGCCGGAAGCGAGGACATGGTCCACACCGCCGAAGCCGATATCGTAAGCCCAGCCGTCGCCACCGAAGATCCACTGGCTCTTCTTGTTGAGGAAGTCCTTCTGCTTCAGGATCTCCTTTGCGAGCTCGCTGCCGTCCTTTTCAAGCGCCTCGATCAGCGCATCCGTTGCCGCGCCGTTCGTCGCGCCGACAGAGTAGGTGTCAAGCCAAGCCTGGCAAGCCTTCTTGGTCTCGTCGTTCGAAGCGGTCTCGTTGAGCTCCTCAACCTTGCCCTTCAGACCGTCGCGGATTGCGCGGTTTGCAAGCAGCATACCGTAACCGAACTCAGCATTGTCCTCGAAGAGGGAGTTGTCCCAAGCCGGACCCTGGCCCTTCTCGTTGGTCGTGTAAGGAGTGGACGGCGAGCTGTTGCCCCAAATCGAGGAGCAGCCGGTTGCGTTCGAAATGTACATTCTGTCGCCGAAGAGCTGGGTGACAAGCTTCGCGTACGGCGTCTCACCGCAGCCTGCGCATGCGCCCGAGAACTCAAGGAGCGGCTTCTTGAACTGAGAGCCCTTAACCGTGCTCATCTTGAACTTATCGATAACTTCCTGCTTCTCCGGAAGCGTAACCGCATAGTCAAAGAACGGCTGCTTGTCTGCATTGTCCGCGAGCGGCTGCATGACGAGCGTCTGGTTCTTCACATTGCCCGGGCAAACATTTGCGCAGCTGCCGCAGCCCGTGCAGTCGAGGACGGAAACATTGATTGCGAACTTGTAGCCCGGCATCATCTTGAGATCCGTCATCTTCATGCCTTCCGGTGCATTCTTCGCTTCTTCCTCGGTCATTGCAACCGGGCGAATCGCAGCGTGCGGGCAGACATAGGAACACTGTGTGCACTGGACGCAAGTGTCCGGATTCCAAACCGGAACATTGACCGCGATACCGCGCTTCTCGTAAGCAGCCGTACCGTTCGGCGTGCTGCCGTCCATGTAATCCATAAATGCGGAAACCGGGAGCTTGTTGCCCTCCTGCGCGTTGACCGCAGACTGAATCGTATTGACGAACTTCTGAACAGACTCCGGTCCGTGGGTTGCGTGCGTGAACTCGAGGCCCTCGTCCTGAGCGTCCTTCCAGCTCTCCGGAATCTCAACCTTGTGTGCGCCCGAAACGCCTGCATCGATTGCATTCCAGTTCTTCTTGACGACATCCTCACCCTTGCGGCCGTAGGTCTTCTGCGCAGCATCCTTCATGAGGCCGATTGCCTTCTCCTCCGGGATGATGCCGGTCAGCTTGAAGAATGCGGACTGAAGAATCGTGTTGATACGGGTCGGGCCCATGCCGGTCTCGATACCGATCTTCACACCGTCAATGGTGTAGAGATTAATCTTGTGGTCGTAGATGTACTTCTTGACCTGACCCGGCAGATGCTCCTCAAGCTCCGCATCGCTCCAAGCGCAGTTCAGCAGGAAGGTTCCGCCGTCCACAAGTTCCTGAACCATGTTGTACTTGCGAATGTAAGCCGGGTTGTGGCAAGCCACAAAGTCTGCCTGATGAATGAGGTAGGTGGACTTAATCGGCTTGTGACCGAAGCGGAGGTGAGACATCGTAACACCGCCGGACTTCTTCGAGTCATAATCAAAGTAGGCCTGCGCATACATGTCGGTGTTGTCACCGATAATCTTGATGGAGTTCTTGTTTGCACCGACGGTACCGTCTGCGCCGAGACCCCAGAACTTGCAGTTCGTCGTGCCTTCCGGCGTGGTGACGAGGTTTGCCCCGGTCTCGAGGGAGAGGTGGGTCACATCGTCTACGATGCCGACCGTGAAGCGCTTCTTCTCCGTGTTCTCGAACACAGCGACAATGTCCTTCGGCGTCGTGTCCTTGGAACCGAGACCGTAGCGGCCCGTAAAGATCGGAACATTTGCAAATTCGGTGTCGCGAAGCGCAGCGACCACATCGAGGTAAAGCGGCTCACCGATGGAACCTGCCTCCTTCGTTCTGTCAAGCACTTCGATGCGCTTCACGGACTTCGGAAGAGCCTCGACCAGTGCCTTCGCGCTGAACGGACGATACAGGCGAACCTTCACGAGACCGACCTTCTTGCCCTGCTTCAGCAAGTGATCGACAGTCTCCTCGATCGTGTCGTTGACGGAACCCATTGCGACGATAACGACTTCCGCATCCTCTGCGCCGTAGTAGTTGAAGAGCTTATAGTCCGTGCCGAGCTTTGCATTGACCTTGTCCATGTAGTCCTGCACAATCTCCGGCAGTCTGTCATAGTACTGGTTTCTCGACTCGTTGATCTGGAAGAAGACGTCCGGGTTCTGCGCCTGGCCCTTCTCCTCCGCGTGGTTCGGATTCAATGCCTTATCGCGGAACGCCTGAATTGCGTCGAAATCAGCCATGTCCTTCAGATCTTCGTAATCCCAAATCTGGATCTTCTGAATCTCGTGCGAGGTACGGAAACCGTCAAAGAAGTTAATGAACGGAATCTTACCCTTGATTGCGGAGAGGTGCGCCACCGGCGTCAAGTCCATGACTTCCTGCACGGAAGACTCACAGAGCATTGCACAGCCGGTCTGTCGACATGCGTAGACATCCGAGTGATCGCCGAAGATGCTGAGTGCGTGGGTTGCAATCGCACGTGCGGAGACATTGATGACGCCCGGAAGCATTTCACCCGCAATCTTATAGAGGTTCGGGATCATGAGAAGCAGACCCTGAGACGCCGTATAGGTCGTGGTCAGAGCGCCTGCCACGAGGGAACCGTGCACGGCACCTGCCGCACCTGCCTCAGACTGCATCTCCGTAATCTGAACCGTGTGACCGAAGATGTTCTTCAGGCCCTGTGTTGCCCACTCATCCGTGTGCTCTGCCATCGGAGAAGACGGGGTGATCGGATAGATAGCCGCGACATCGGTGAACGCATAAGACGCGTGCGCCGCTGCCTGGTTACCATCCATGGTTTTCCATTTTCTTGCCATGTGATACCTCCCAAGTGATATTGGAATCCGAGGGCGCTTGTCCTCAGAGTTTTAAAGCGTCTGATAATATTATAACAGGCAGCTGCACCAAAAAACAATGTGCAACTGCCTGTTTCGTGTATCTTATTGGGTACATCCGTCAGTTCTCAGGTGCCGCCGCAACCGTCTCTTCCGCGGTCGTCGGACCGTCATGGAGATTGACACCCGGCCCCTTTTCAACCGTGGCTTCCGACGCGGAAGACTTGCTCTCACCGCCCTTGGAACTCTTGGTACTTGCTGTCGTCTCGCTGCTCTTGGTACTCTTGACTCCACCTTGCCGGCCGCGCTCTCCGCCGCCTTACCCGGGTTGACCGCCTCGGTCGGCGAAACGGTCGCCTGTCCCGCGGCCGTCTCCGTATTCTCGGTAATCGTCATTGCGTTTGCGGCCTGGGTTGCCGTCACAACACCGCTCGTGTTGCGGGCAATCTTCTTCGAATGACCCTTGTAGCTCGAATTGTGGAAGAATTCATCCGAGGTGACCTCGCCGTTCTTCTTGGTTACGATGTTCGTGACCCAACGGCTGCCGATGCTGCCGTCCGCAATCTTCTTCTCAACACCCGGCTTCAAGGTCGTATCCTCGACATACTCCACGCCGCCGTTATCCATTTCTTCCAGCTTTTTCGATACCATGGAAATGGTCACACCCTCATCCAGAACGGGGATGCCGACCAGCGAAACCGTAACTGTCTTTGCCTTGGGATCAAACTTCGCGCGTACCGCCATTGAATACTTGGTCGTATTGACAAACTTCATATCCGGGCCGTCGTAGCCGTCATAGCTGACCGCCGCATCCTCGCCCGGCGTCACATAGGTCGGTGCAAAGGTATGCGCATGGCGCTCGGTCGGCATGATGCCCGCCTTCACCACCGTGTTATACAGCGTGGTCGAAACCTGGCAGACACCGCCGCCCGGCTCCAACACAACCTTGCCGTTCTGGTAAGCACCGGCAGGCTTGTAGCCGCGCTCCAAGGTGCGGTTACCTGTCGTGTGATTAAACGAGAACTCCTCGCCGACCTTTAAAATCTTGCCGTCCAGCGCTTCGCAGGCAAGCTTTAGATTGTTGTTTCGATCCGCATTGTTGGTCGCGGTCGTCGTGAAACTCGCAATCACTTTGTACTTTTCCTTCGCCTCTGCCGCCGTCATGGCAGGTGCGGTCGTATCCGCCTTGAGCGGAAGTACGGCGTCGTAACGCTGATTGTTCATGGCAGCCTTAATGGCATCCGCCATGGCTGTTTCATCCACCTTCAGTCCCTCGACGGAATCGCTGTACTCAAAGACATTGGTCGTCTTGTCAAAGCTCTTGATTTCCGAACTCTTCGCGCTCCGGTTCCATTTCTTGGCAATCGCCTCCGCTTCGGTCGCAATCTCCGCATCCAGTCCCTCGGCATCCAGATAATAGCGCCGTTCATTCTCATTCGAAGCGGTCTCGCCGTAAATCTCGGCAAGGAGTTTTTCCAGTCTCAGTTTGAGTAAATCCGAGACCGCATAAGCCTCGCCCTCAATCTCCGCTGCCGTAGTCGCCGCACTTGTTACCGCAGCGCTTGTACCGCCTTCCGCCGCCGTGCTTTCCGCACTTGTGCTCTCAACGGTCTCAGCCGGAGCATTTTCCGCAACACGAAGATTCCAGCGATACTTGCAAGCACGGCTTCTCGCGCCGCCTCCTTTGTCATCCCCGAAATATCAATGTCGTTGATGAAACAACTGCCCTTTAACTTTTCGGCAAGCTCTGTTTCGCTTGCCGCAGTGCTCTGGTTATGCTTTCCGCTCCCCGCCTGCACTATGCGGGAAATTCCGAATACCGACAGCGAAACGGCGAGAACCGCTCCCGCTGCTCCGATGATCATTTTCTGCCGCCGCTCCCGCAGTCTCCGCTGCCGCTGTCTGTAAAAGTGACTACCCTTATCGCCTCTCACGCTCATTGTCCGCTCTTCTCTATCTTCCGTTAAAAAATAAATGTTGGTCCGCTTCTTGCGAGGAGTATCCTGTACCCCAACCGCAATATTAAGGAAAGTATAACATAGTCTGCGCGAAAAAAAAGGGCTGTTCCTGTTACGAGACATTACAAATTCGTTAGGTCATTTTGAACTTTCTGTTCTGTTTGCACAAAGGGCTGCCGCTCCCCCGTCATTCTCACCCTGTCCCGTACAGAATTATCTCTTTTTTCCCCAAGTGTTGCGAAATTCTTGCGCGTTAGACACAACATTTTGCCAACCGGGCACGCCTTCCGCATCGGGACACAGCGATTTTCGTGCCTATGCTTCTTTATGTTTGTCCCGAGGCATTTTCCCGATACTGTCCGCAAAAAAGGAGCATGGTCAAACCATGCTCCCCTCGCTGCGTAACAAACGCAACATTTCGATATTTTTAATTCATCTCCTCAAGGCTTAAGTGAGATATCGCCCAACGGCGCAGACGTACATAGCCCCAGGAATAATAGAGACCGCAGGTCACGATGCTCAGCAGAAGCACTATAATGTACTGACCGAAGAGCTCTGCACCGCTTCCTTCAAACCGGAGGCGCTTTCCGGAAATGCGGACATTCGGTGCATACCACTTGTTAAAGCTGCAGACCACCCACGGAAGTGCGATGCCGCAGGTCAGACCCGACGCCAGTCCCATGACCAAATTGTAACCGATCCACTCAAACATATTGCCTTCAAACCCGGAATTCGGGAACACATCCGTGTTGTTCGGATCGCTCACTTCATCCGCAAAGGTCGTGTGGCTCAGAATCCACTGTTCCAGTTTGAGACCCATCACAAAGCCGTAAAGACCGCAGGTTACGATGGTGAGCAGGAACCAAACAATCCACTTGCCGAAGAGCTGTATACCCGTGCCGTTAAACGCCAACCGTCTTCCGTTGTAAACCGTGTGTCTGCGATCCCAGCCGATTTTATAGCAAATGACCCAGGGGCTCGCCAAGCCGATTGTAACCAGGCAAATGAAAGCGCCGACCAAATTGATGATGAAAAGTTCCAGTCCGCTTCCGTCAAATACGGATTTGTTCGGATCGAGTATCTCCTCGGTAACAGCTTTGCCGCTTGTCCCTTCGCGCTTCATTTCCGCTGCAAACTGTTCCGTCTTTTCCCGCGGATTTTCGGCAAAGCTCTTGAAGGCCGCAAAGTCTTCACTCGGCTGAATATCCGATGCGATTCCGGTACCGCGCAAAAAGACGCGGGACAGTGCATCGAGCGCAAAGAGAGCCAATGCAATACCGAGGAGGGTAAAGAAGAAGTTTCCCTTCCCGAACAAGCGCAACAGGGAAGCAATCAGCGCCAGCACATTGGCGCCGAGGCACACTGCCATGCCGGTGGTCTGGTTTTCTTTCTTCCCGTAGAGCTGCACGCTTGCCACAACGCCTGCCAACGAAAGCAGGAAGAACAGGAACTTGCTGACATTATATATGATTCCGAGCATACCGGACAGGCCGTACGCTACGCCGTCGAGCGGCAAAATATGTGCAAAAACGGTATAGGAGACGCCGCGCAAAAAGACAAGGATATATGCAATCACCGTAAAGGCAAAAACCGCAAGCGGTGCAAACGCCGCCAGGCGCTCCATATTTCCGGGGGTCCACTGCTGCTTCAGCGCCTCTCCCTGTCGCGCTGCTTCCTCGGCGGTTTCACGCGCCGCGCGCGCAGTGCTGTCCGCTGCCCGATTCGCCTCCCGACCGGCCTGTTCCGCTTTCTTTGGCGTACTTCGCGGTGTCCTCGCTTGCGCGGCGCGCCTCCTCGGCAGCCTTTGCCGCAGCTTCCCGCGCACGTGCCGCGGCTTCTTCGGCTTCGCGCTGAATGCGGCTCGCGTCGCTTTCCGCATCTGCCGCGCTGTCACCCGCAGATTCGTTCTGAGTTGCGCTGTCGCTTCCCGCTGCGGAATCGGACGCAGTTTCGCTTGTGCCTGCGGTACTCGTGCCCGCGGTACTTGTGCCTGCGGTACTTGTGCCTGCGGTACTCGTGCCCGCGGTATCCGTTACGCTGTCGCTCGCAGCCGCGGTATCCGCCGCCGCGTTCTCCGCGCTCTGCTTTGCTTCGCCTTCCGCCGCAGCAAAGTCGACTCTCTGTCCGCAGTTCTCGCAGAATTTTGCCCCGGGTACTATCTTGTTGCCGCAATTCGGACAAAACATCTTTTTCTCCCTCCCCAAATCTACTGTCACAACAGGTTTCTGAGCAGCCAGAATAACAGAACGACCACCCAAAGGACTCCGAGAAATACGATCTCCCATTTTCGGAAGTCCGTGCGCGCGGTTCGGATGTACACCTCCGCCCGGTAAGCCCCATAGAGAAGCAGCAGAGGCACCACGCTTAAGCTCAGCGGGTTTTCCCGAAAAGCAATCTTCGGCTGACCGTGAATCAGCGCCATCGCGGCGTGCGTCATGCCGCAGCCGGGACAGCGGTAACCGGTCACCAGCCGAAACACGCAGGGAATCCCAAGACCCGTACACTGTATGAACAGCGCGTAGGCTAGTCCCAACAAAACAATACGGGCAGTGAGACTTCCCACTGCCCGTCGACGCTCTTCCGTCCCCTGAACCTCAGCAGCTTTCATTCCGACCTCCGACTTTGCGCATATAACTTGGTTAGTATACGCGAAACAGTGCGAAACAAAAGAAGTTTCAAGAAACTGTAAGCAAAAATCAATCTTTGTAAGATTTATCCCGCATAGCGCATGCCGGAGAACACATCGATATCCCGGTACTGTTCCTCAATCATCCAGACAGATCCCTCTTCCCAGACATCTTCCGGATAGTTCTTAATGTGTACACGGACCTCTCTGCCATCCTCCAGGCGGAAGTCCACGTAACTCTTGTTATCTCCCGCATAGAAGAAGTAATTGCTGTCCGCCGGGACTTCCGTCTTTTCTCCGGTCTCCTTGCCGTCTTTGACCAGCGAAAGCGTGAGCGCCTGTTTGGAGTGAAGCACAGTTACGCCGGTAAAGTAATAGCGCTCACCGATTGCTTCCGGTACCCCGTCACTGCCGATTCCGATCGGATAGGAAGTATACAGCGTACTTAAGGTGTCGGACGGAACCGATAACGCGAGTGCATCGGGATTGACCGCATTTTGCAAATCAAAGCCCATACCAAGCTCCCGATCTTCCGGCAGCTTGCTCGCCTTCCCGGTTTCAAGATTCACAGGGAGCAGATAGGAAAAGTCCGAATAATCTCCCTGGAACTCGGGGTAGAGAAACGTATTCGAATCCTTCTTCACATACAGCAAACTGATGAGGCCGCCCGCCATCTCCGGCTTTTCAACGTTGAATCGCTTGTCATCAACAGTCACGGTAAAGCTTCCGCCCTCGGTCTCCGGTGCGTCAACTTGAAGCACTTTGCCGTCGATGTAGTTCTTACCCGTTGTCATGAGTTGCGCCGCGTACTCCGCGGGGCGCAATGTCACACCGTCCGAAAACAAGTCCGGATAGCGCTCATAGGAAATGACGATGCGCTGATAGTCCACATAGTTCCCGTCGCTCTGCGCGATAAATAAATCCAGGCCTTCGTTTCCCAAAGCCCAGACAATCGCATCTTTTTCCAGAGCCTCCTTTGCGATTGCGGAAAGATCGCTCTTAGCGTTCTCCTTCAAAACCTCATCCACCGCAGCCTGCAGTTGACTCATATCCTTGACGACCTGCGAAAGCTTAACTTCCTCACCGCTCCTGCTGTCATAGCTATACCCCTCCGCATCCACTGTAAAGCTGTTAACACCGCGCACAAAGCTGAAAAAGTTGCTGTCGCTCCGGCAAATCGTCACATCGCCCGCATATTGATCTCGGACATCCTGTTCCTGATTATCCCTGTGCGTCGCAGCAAATTGCTTGAGTGCGGCAAGCTGACTCTCTTCGTAAGCCTGCATGGCCTTATGAAGTCCCTCGGACGCACCTTCGGAAACTGTGGGAATCTCCGCCCAATCCGGAAAGCTGTAATGCTTCTCTTCAAGTCCCATACCGTTCGGCTCGAGATTCACAAGTTCCCGTCCGGAGTTCCGGACCACCAACGAGACCGGGAGTTGTTCCGGCGTCTCAAGCTTTGTCTCCGCTGCCTCTTTGGTCTCTTCCGCCTGTTGCGATTCCCGATTCGCAACGGTCTCCGTTGTCTCAACCGTTTTGGTTTTCTTGTCACCGCACGCAGCCGTTCCGAGTGCCAACAAAGCACAGGTCAAAACCAATGCAGAACGTGTTTTTTTCATGTTTCCGCCCTCCCCAAAAGCGTTATCGTTTCGTCTTATATTAATAACCGCCGAAGTTTTGCACCCAATACGGCGTGTCATTCAGATAATACACACCGATCCCGATTTTTCTGTACTCGGGTTTTAAAATATTTTCGCGATGTCCCTCACTGTTCATCCAAGCCGTTACCACCGCATTTGCGTTCGACTGGCCCATCGCAATATTCTCGCCCCAGTAGCCGTAGCCTGTCACACCGCGCTCTCTATAGAGACTGTCATAACTCTGTCCGTTCGGACGGTTGTGGGAGAAGAGCTGCACAATTTCCTGTGCGCGACGATCCGCAATGCTCTCCAGCACAGGCTCTGAGGTGAGCGGAACCAGTCCCCGCTTGGTTCTCTCTTCATTGACAAGCCGCAACACAGCTTGCCGCTCCGCTTCTATCTGAAAGCCGGACTTGTGTCGGCGGGATTTGTGACCGCAACTCTGCGCGTATAGACTCTGCCGTTCACATCGACCCAAGCACCGTTTCCGTTCACGCGGCAGTGATCCGGGGTCAGGGTATTTTGCAGTAGATAGCCTGCGCCGTCAAAATAATAGCACTCGGCAATGCCGTCCCGGTCGCCGTCGATCCACATCCACCCGTTCACCGGATATCGGCCGCCGTCCAAGCTGTACCACCATCTGCCGTTACTCATCTTCCATTCGGCTGCAGCTGCTGTCAAAGGCATCGCAAGCGCAAGGGAGAGTGCCGCAAGCACACCTACAATCTTCTTCATGTCGATCCCCTTTAGTTTTTCTTAATTCTCGCTTAAGATTGTAGTTTTTTTCAGACAAAAAAGCAAGTTAATTCCCTAACCTTGTCTAAACTTCACAAAGCGACAACTGTCTGCTATCAAATCCCTGCCATCGGTGATGACGCGCTCCTCAGTGCTCGTGTTGTTTCGCGCGATAGAGCGCCTCGTACTCTTCCGTGCTCAAACTCTTCGCATAGCAAGTTTGATAGTACTGCTTGACCTCCTGTTCCAGATCGTAATTCGCAGCCTCCGGATAGAGCGTCTTCGCAAGCCAGAGAGCACCGATCGGGTACTGTGCCGGAGTAAACAGCCAAGCCCGCGGTCTGGTCGGCGTCTTGTAGACCTGTGTGTTTTTAACTGCCGCAAGCTCCTGCCAACTGCTGTCACTGTTGATTTGCTGAAGGAAACTTTCGGTATCGGTGATAATCACCGCGGGATTGAGTTCCTTCACCCCATCTGCCTCCAGTATCATGAGACCGCTTCGCTGCTGCGCCTCGGTGCCGGAAATCTCCGCGAGGTTATCGGCGAGCAAATTCACAATTTCACTCGCCTTTGCGCTCTTCGGGAGCACTTGGTTCCCCGCCGCACCGCGGAAACAGAGCAACTTGGTCTTGTCCTTGCTAGCCGCCGCAACCGCCGCAACCTTCCGATAGACACTGTCCATATAGCTTCCGAGTTCCTCGCCTCGCTCCCGCTTGCCGAGGAGATCTCCGAGCATACGAAAGGCATTGCCCTGGCCGGCAAAACTCGAATCGATTTCAACCACCGGAACGCCGAACTCCGTCTGAAGCCGTTCCGCCATCGCGCCGGTTCCGGTTTCCTTCTCATTTCCGTCCGACATATAGATAATGACTTCCGGTGCAAAGGAAAGCAGCGTGTCTTTCTGTTCGCTCGCCTTGACATTGCCGATCGCCGTGAGGCCACGATACACCGCGTCGATATACTCCTCCTGTTTCGCATTGTGCCAGACCGACACAAGCTTCTCCGGCGCAATCATATATAGGTAGGACTGGGCATCGGTCGAGAGCACCGCAACGCGAGAGATATCCGCTTTGACCGCGACCTCTCTCCCCGAAGCATCCTTAAAGTGGCGGAAGCCGTCACTCTGACTCTCCTCCGACTGGTAACTGTAAGCAGGGAGCTCCGCAACAGTCTCCTCGGCCGCCGCTTCGCTGCTCTCGGTGTTCTCCCTATGATCCGCCTTCTGTCCGCAACCGGCAAAGAGCAGCGCAGTCGCAAGCGCCGCCGCCGACAAAATCTGAATACCGGGGTTTCTTTCGCATCGTGATTTCCTCCGTTCGGTCACCTCGATAACCTCTCCGTGTTTGCTTCCATCGGTAACTGCCTCTATTGTCTCATGAAGCGAAGCGGAACTCCAGTCGGAAAGCGTTTACGTTTTTATGACTTCGATGAATTTTCTCATAAGCATCCCTTTCGTCTCAATCGCAAGATCTTCCTCATCCGGCTCGTTATCATGACCGAGAATATAGGGGTTCAAACGCTGAAACGCTCAAAAGAACTCTGCGACTCTAATGGCGTCGCCGGGCTGCGGACCGATTCTTCTCTTCGGATGATGATGAAATGCAAGTCTCTCCGCAAGAAGGACAGCTTGCATGCTTCATGGCGTGATTCTCCGGACATACCGTTAGGCGGATGCTGTGAACAGCGAAAAATCCCCGGCACTTTTACATGCCGGGGATACGCCTTCCTTCTTATTCTTCTTCGCCCTTCAGCAGCGAAGCTCTTGCCTCGACCTCGCGCTTCTGCACATCGCCCGGGCACTGTTCGTAGCGGCTGAACTCGTAGGAGAACTCGCCGAGACCGCCGCTCAGGGAGCGAAGGTCTGCGCCGTAGCCGTAGAGTTCGGACGCCGGAATGTCCGCGTGAATCAGCTGTCTGCCGTGGTGATCGGACTCCATACCCAGCACTCTGCCTCTTCTGCGATTCAAATCTCCCATCACATCGCCGGTGTTTGCATCCGGCACGCGCACCGTGAGCGCAACAATGGGCTCAAGGAGCACGGGCGTTGCCTCTAGGAAGCCCTTCTTAAATGCCATGCTGGCCGCCATCTTGAACGCAAGCTCGGAGGAATCCACCGGGTGGTAGGAACCGTCGAGCAACACCGCCTTCAGACCGACAACGGGGTATGCCGCGAGCGGTCCCTTCTTGCAGCACTCTGCAATCCCCTTCTCGACCGCCGGGAAGTAGTTCTTCGGGACCGCGCCGCCGAATACCTTTTCTTCAAAGACATAAGCCTTTTCCAGATCGCCGGAGGGCTCAAAGCTCATCTTGACATCGCCGAACTGACCGTGTCCGCCGGACTGTTTCTTATAGCGGCCCGCCGACTCGACTTTCTTGCGTATGGTTTCACGGAATGCAAACTTCGGCTTCTCAAGGACTATCTCCGCCTTATAACGACTTGCGAGCTTGCTCACGACAATGTCAAGCTGCTGATCGCCGATGCCGTAGAGCAGGGACTGGCGGTTCTCGGCGTCGACCTCGGCGCGGAGCGTGCGGTCCTCTTCCATGAGCTTCGCGAGTCCGGACGCAATACGGTCCTCATCGCCTTTGTTCTTAGCAACATAAGCCTTATATGTGTAGGGCTTCGAAATCTGCGGTGCGTTGTAGAGTATCGGAGCCTGCTTCCGCGCGAGCGTGTCGCCGGTCTCGGTCTCGTTTAACTTTGCCATTGCGCCGATATCGCCCGGGCGGAGTTCGGAGACCTCGATTGCCTCCTTGCCGCGGAGCACATAAATCTTGCCGCTCTTCTCCTCGACTTCCTTACCCGTGTTGAAGAGCTCGCTGTCCGCGCGGAGCACGCCGGTCAAGACCTTTACCAAGCTGTACTTGCCGATGAACGGATCCGCGATGGTCTTAAAGACCTTCATCGAGAGGTTCACGTCCGGCTTATAGTTGGCAACAAAGTGCTCACCTGTCGTCAAATCCACACCGCTGTCCCGTGCCGCTCTCTCGGGCGAGGGGAAGTAGCGGACAATGGCATTCATCAGCGCATTTGCGCCCTGCGCATTCACGCCGGAACCCATCATGACCGGCGCCATATCACCGGTCGCAACCTGCTCGCGAAGTGCGCTGTAAATCTCCTCCTCGGTAAAGCTCTCGCCCGAGAAATAGCGCTCCATGAACTCTTCGCTGGACTCCGCGACTGCCTCGAGCAAAGCTTCGCGCGCAATCTTTAAGTTGTGTTCGGAGTAATCCGGGATATCCGAATCCGTATACTCCGCGCTGTTCGTCGCAAAGCGGCGTCCCTTCATCTTGACGACGTTGACAAAGCCGACAAACTTCTCGTTCTCACGAATGGGAAGATGCAGCGGTGCAACGCGCTTACCGAAGCGGGACTCCAGTCTCAACAGGAGTTCGCGATAGCTCGCCTTGTCATCGTCCATATTGGTCACAAAGAAAATGCGCGGCAGGCGGAGCTTCTCGCAGAGTTCCCATGCCTTGATGGTGCCGGGCTCCACGCCCGCCTTGCAGTTAATGACAATCACGGCTGCATCCGCCGCTGCGACCGCCTCCTCCACCTCACCGACAAAATCGAAATACCCCGGGGTATCAAGGAAATTGATCTTAACCGGCTCTGCGTCCTGATCCGTATATTCGACCGGAATGAGCGCTGTGCTGATGGAGAAGCCGCGGCGCTGCTCTTCCTTATCGTAGTCGCTGAGCGTTGAACCCTGCGGAACACTGCCCATCTTTTTCACCGCACCGCCGACAAAGGCACAAGCCTCTGCAAGCGTCGTTTTTCCGGCACCTCCGTGTCCCATGAGCACGACGTTTCGAATCTGTGAAGTCTCGTAAACTTTCATTGTAAACAGCTCCTCCTATTCGTTGATATCCCGATAACAGCTGTTCGAGCCGAGCTTTTATCTCCAATTATTCTACTAATTTTAGCCTAAAATTGCAAGGCATTTACAGCATAGCGCACAAATTCAGCTTTGTTGACAGGCCTAGTCGGAGCCGATAGAATATAAGAATTCTCAGGAGGATGCTTATGACTTACGGTTTCATCGGTCTCGGACTCATCGGCGGTTCCATTGCAAAGGCTCTGAAAGCCGGGGAGCCCGACTGTCAAATTTATGCATATATGCCTTCGCGGGAGATGTTGGAGGAGGCACGTGCCGACGGCACGGTGGACCGCATCCTCTCAGGCGCGGAGCCCTGTCTTGCCGACTGCGATGCGGTTTTCCTCTGCGCTCCGGTTGAGACAAACGGGAGCTACCTCGCGTCACTCCGCGATGTTTTGACGCCGGACACCCTGATCACCGATGTGGGCAGCAGCAAACAGAGCATAGAGCAAGAGGTGCTTCGCCTCGGACTCGGTGCGCAGTTTGTGGGCGGTCACCCGATGGCAGGTTCCGAGAAGAGCGGTTATACCTACGCGGATGCTCTGCTTCTCGAAAACATCTTCTATCTGCTCTGCCCGACTGTAGACACGAAGCCCGAAATGCTGTCGCGCATGGACGCCCTGGTCCGCACCATGCTTGCAAACCCTTATGTGATCGATGCGGCGACCCACGACCGCGCGGTTGCGACCATTTCTCATCTCCCCCATCTCATTGCGGCTGCGCTTGTGAACCTCGTGAAGGACACGGACAACGAGGCGCATACCATGCGCTCCCTCGCCGCGGGCGGCTTCAAAGATATCACGCGGATTGCAAGCTCCTCACCCATCATGTGGCAGCAGATTTTCTCCTCGAATCGGGAGGCCGTGCTCACGGTATTGAATCTCTATATCAACTCCCTCACGGAGATACGCAGCTCTTTGGAAGCGGACAATATGCAAGACATCCATGAACTCTTCTTAAAATCCGGCAAATTTCGTGACCAGTTCAGCGATGCCGCCGGGCTCCTCAGTGCACAGTACTCCTTCTCGGTGCATGTCTCGGATAAGCCCGGTGCCATTTCCGTCATTGCCGCAATTCTTGCGGCAGGCAGCGTGAACGTAAAGAACATCGGCATCAACCACAACCGTGAGAGCGGAGACGGCGCTCTGCGCATTGAATTCTACGATGCCGAGAGTTGTCAGAAAGCCGCGACTCTTTTGTGCGGCTACGGCTTTGAACTTGAAATGAACCGCTGAGACAGTTTGTTATTTGTTCGTAAGGAATAAGAAAGGACGATTCATGAATACCCCTGCTTTCAAGCCGCTCCGCGGCACGCTCACCGTTTCCGGCGATAAATCCATTTCTCACCGCGCCGTAATGCTCGGCTCTCTTGCGACCGGCACCACAGAGATTGAGGGCTTTTTGCCCGGAGAAGACTGCCTCTCCACCATACGCTGCTTCCGCAGTATGGGCGTTCAGATTGAGCAGAACGGCAGCTCGGTAAAAGTTTTCGGTCGTGGCCTAAGAGAATTAACAGCACCCGCCGGGATACTTGACTGCGGCAACAGCGGCACCACGACGCGGCTCTTAAGCGGCGTTCTGGCCGCGCAACACTTTAACTCCGTGCTGAGCGGAGACGCTTCGATTCAGCGCCGCCCGATGAAGCGCATCATGATACCGCTTCGCGCGATGGGGGCAAATATCACCGGTGTCTCCGGAAACGACTGTGCCCCCCTCTCTGTTCACGGCAAGCAGCTCTACGGCATCCATTTTAATTCTCCGATTGCCTCTGCCCAGGTAAAATCCGCTGTCCTGCTTGCAGGTCTCTATGCCTCGGGGCAGACCACGGTCACCGAACCCGCACTTTCTCGCGACCATACCGAACGCATGCTTCGCAGCTTCGGTGCAAAGGTCTTAACCGGCAACTTCGAGGACCGTCCCTCCGTCACGGTCACCGAGACCCAAAATCTCTACGGCACTGAGATTTCCGTGCCGGGCGATATCAGTTCCGCTGCCTTTTTCCTGGTCGGCGCGAGTATTGTGCCGGGCAGTGAAGTGGTGCTCCGAAATGTAGGCATCAACCCGACAAGAGACGGTGTGATTTCCGCACTCCGCGCAATGGGCGCCAAGATTGAAGTTCTGGAAGTTAGGAACGAAGACAGTGAACCGGCGGCGGATCTTTTGGTGCGCTACGCGCCGCTTCACGGCACCGAAATCGGCGGCGCGCTGATTCCGCGCTTAATCGATGAACTCCCAGTACTTGCGGCGGCAGCCGCTGTCGCCGAGGGGCGCACCGTGATACGCGATGCGGCGGAACTGAAAGTAAAGGAATCCAACCGCATCCGCACCATGGCAGAGGGCCTGAGCCGCCTCGGCGCTAAGGTTGAGGAAACGGAAGACGGCCTCATCATCGACGGCGGCGCCGCGCTTCACGGCGGCGAGGTCGAGAGCTACTTGGATCACCGCGTCGCGATGAGCTTTGCGATTCTCTCGCTCGTGACCGACGGGGAAGTGCATATTTCCGATCCCGACTGTGTGAATATTTCCGCGCCGACTTTCTACGAAGACCTTAAGAGCCTGCTTTCATAAGTTCTTCCGATTGTGTCTACTCCCAAAAAACACTTGCAATTTTCATCCGATATGCTATTATGTACTAGTGCTTTGCGGGATCGTAGCTCAGCTGGGATGAGCGTTCGCCTCACACGCGAAAGGTCAGGAGTTCGAGCCTCCTCGGTCCCACGATGAAAACTCTGCCGATGGTCGGCAGAGTTTTTTTGTGCCGCAAACTCTCCGGTTTTACGCGCGGTTCTGATCCTGCGCTTTCCTCTTTCATATTGTCTTCGCTGCTCTCTTCTCTTGTTTCTTCTCTTTCTCCATTTTCATCCTTATCTCCCTTATCTCCGTCTCTTTGCTCACTTTCCCTCTCACTTACTTATCCCTTGACTCCTTGTTCTTCCTGTAAAAGGTGTTATTTTCTTGCGATTTCTCCGGTATTCTTACCTGATATCCTCTACGCGCGACTGCTCCCGCTATGAGGGGTATGCCCATTTTCCCTTGTAGTACATTCGACTTTCTTAGACCTATTTTTCCTCTGCGCTCTATCCGATATCTTGCTACATCCGCCTCTCCCACTCGTGCATTTGGGTCTGCTCCCGCTCTCTTCTTCGTCTGCTGCTGCAAGGCAAGCGTCTATTTCTAATCTTTTGATAAACTTTTCACACGCTCCCTTGCTTATCTTACTTGCTTGTGCTACAAACTATATAACATATCACAGCAAAGGAGAACGTTATGCAGGAGCACAAGGAACCCAAGCAGCCAAAACCGCTGATTCCCAATCTGTACTTTGTGATTCTTCTGATTACCCTGTTCTTGAACGCGGTCATCGTCCCGCAGTTGCAGAACGCGAGAGTCAAAGAAGTTTCCTACAATGTCTTCATGGACCTGACCTCACAACAGAAAATCGACAAGGTCCAGGTGGACTCGAATCAAATCATCTTCACCGAAAAGGGACAGAACGCCATCTATAAGACCGGCGTCATGACGGATCCCGACCTGACCCAGCGTCTTTACAACGCGGGGGCGGACTTCCGCACCGACATTGTCCATGTGCAGACGCCCATGGAGAAGTTGCTCTACAACTGGGTCATCCCGATTATCATCATGATGATTTTCTGGCAAATTCTGAGCCGTCAGTTCAGCTCCCTCGCCTCCAAGATGGGCGGCGGCATGGGAGGCGGTCTCGGCGGCAGCCCCTTCGGCAACTTCGGCAAGAGCAACGTAAAGGAGTATGTGCAGTCCACGGACGGCATCCACTTCCACGATGTGGCCGGCGAGGATGAAGCAAAAGAAAGTCTGCAGGAAATTGTGCAGTACTTAAAGGACCCGAGCCAGTACACCGCAATCGGCGCGCAGATGCCGAAGGGTATCCTGCTTGTGGGACCGCCCGGCACCGGTAAGACCCTGCTCGCAAAGGCGGTCGCCGGAGAGTCCAATGTCCCCTTCTTCTCGATTTCCGGTTCGGAATTTGTCGAGATGTTTGTGGGCATGGGCGCCTCCAAAGTGCGCGACCTCTTCCAGCAGGCCAAGGCGAAATCCCCCTGCATTGTCTTTATCGACGAGATCGATGCCATCGGCGGAAAGCGTTCCGCGGGCTCCTTCGGCGGAAACGACGAGCGCGAGCAGACCCTGAACCAGCTGCTCACCGAGATGGACGGCTTCGAGGGAAACTCGGGTGTCATCATCCTTGCCGCGACCAACCGCCCCGAATCTCTGGACCCGGCACTGCTTCGCCCCGGCCGCTTTGACCGCCGCATTCCTGTGGAACTCCCGGATTTAAAGGGCAGAGAAGAAATACTCAAGGTGCACGCAAAGAAGGTGCGCCTTGCGGACAATGTAAACTTCCACACGATTGCGCGCATGGCCTCCGGTGCCTCCGGTGCAGAGCTCGCGAACATCATCAACGAGGCCGCGCTCCGCGCGGTCCGAAGCGGCCGCAAGGTTGCAAACCAACAGGACCTTGAAGAGAGCGTCGAGACCGTCATTGCGGGCTATCAGAAGAATGCGGTACTGACCGACAAGGAGAAGGCAACCGTCGCCTATCATGAGATTGGCCATGCTTTGGTCGCCGCGCTGCAAAACCACTCCGCGCCGGTGCAGAAAATTACGATTATCCCCCGCACTTCCGGCGCCCTCGGCTACACCCTCCAGGTCGAGGAACACGATAAATACCTCTACACGAAAGAGGATTTACTCAATAAAATATGCACCTATACCGCGGGACGCGCCGCCGAGGAGGTGGAATTCGGCGTCATCACGACCGGCGCTTCGAACGACATTGAGCAGGCAACCAAGATTGCGAGATCCTTGATTACCCAGTACGGCATGGACGAGCAGTTTGGCATGGTACAGCTCTCCCAGCGGAACAGCCGCTATCTCGGCGACGAGAGCACTTCAACCTGCTCGGAAAAAACACTTGAGGAAATTGATAAGCGCGTTGTGGCCCTGGTTCAGGAACAGCATGACAAGGCCGTTGCCCTGCTCCGCGAAAACAAGGACAAGTTAAACGAACTTGCGCAGTTCCTCTACGAGAAGGAGACCATCACCGGTGAGCAGTTCATGGATATTCTGAACCGCCCCTCGGCTTACGCTTCGCTGGCGCAGCCGCTCCCCGGCGGTGAGAACATGCAGTAAAGCTAATAGGCTCCGGACAGACATGAAATACAATCGCCCCTACTCCACTCACATTTCACAACGCAAAAAAGCAGCCTCTCGGCTGCTTTTTTGCATCATATACTTATAAATTTTCCTGACTTACACCCTCTAAAACGATATGACCTCCGGGAAGCAGAGCTCCGCCGCAGCCGTCAACACGTTTTGTACCGGCAGCATAAAACTCGTCCCCTACATTCATAACACTGTTAAGCATCGTGCTCATCGCTTGATCAACCGGAACCGGAACAATCTTGTGTCCTTTCTCTTCCAATATTTTTCTCGTATCTCCGGAGATTCCGTACTCTACTTCGAGACCCTGCGCCTTTGTCAAGCAGTTGATATACGGCGCATTCACCAGTTGTTCAGGCGTCATGTCAAAATCGATTGCATTGATAATGCCCTGGAGTGTACCTGTGATGATTCTCGGCCCTCCCGCAGCGCCAATCGCAAGAAACGGTTTTCCATTCCGAAACACGATGCTGGGCGACATGCTGGAAAGCGGCGTCTTTCCGCCTTGGATCGCATTGGCACTTCCGTAAGCAAGTCCTTGACTTGTTATTGCGCCGATTGCGGCTGAGAAGTCCGACATCGCATTGTTTAATACAAAGCCAAGTCCATCCACAACAATCCCACAGCCAAACCAATCACGAATTGTCTGTGTCTGTGAAACTGCATTGCCTGCACGATCCATGATTGCAAAATGAGATGTATTTCCCGGATATTGCTTTGCCTCAATGGCCTCAGCCGAAGCAAAATCTCCCGCTTTCTCACCCAGCAGTTTAAATCGTTCGTTCGCGAATCTTTTACTGATTAGTCGGTCTACATCGACTTGAACAAAATCCGGATCACCGAGTGCAACGCTTCGATCTGCAAAGCCGAGTTTCATTGATTCCGCAAGTGCATGAAGACTCTCCGCAGTATTGTGCCCCATGGCTCTGAGATCATAATTTTCAAGAATATTCAGCATTTCCAACAAGGCGCAACCGCCGCTTGGCGGTGAAAAAGCATAGACATCACAGCCCCTGTAGTTCGATTTTACCGGTGCTCGGAATTTCGGCATATATGTTTCCATATCCGAGCCTTCAAAGCACCCGCCACGATGATTGATTTCCTCAACAATCCTATTTGCAATCTCTCCCCTATAAAAATAGTCCACACCTTGCTTAGAGATCTGCTCCAGAAGCTCCGCAATCTGGGGATTTCTTTGTATTTCTCCAAATCGGTAGAAACTTCCGTCGGCCTTTAAATACAACTTCCTGAATGACTCCGAGAGGCGCATTTTTCGCTCAACAGAATTGTCATACATTGTCAGTGCTTCCGTATAGCTCGTACCGAATCCTTCGCGTGCGCATCGAATAGCAGGTGCCAAAACTTCTTCCAAAGACATGGTCCCATAGTTCTTCAACATAATATCCATCGTCTTAAGAAGACCCGGAAGTGCTACTGACTGTCCTCCGAGATCCTTCCATTCATCCTGCACTTCGCCATCTTTGAGAAATAGCGTCGATGTGGCCTTCGCAGGGGCAATTCCACGCCCATCAATGCCCTCAGTTTTTCCTGTCCTAGCATCGTAAAGCAATGTGAAGCACCCACCGCCTATCCCCGAATGGTGAGGTTCCACCACTGACAGGGTAAGTGATACCGCAACCGCGGCATCGAAAGCATTTCCTCCCTTATTGAGAATCTCAAGACCGGCTCTTGTAGCATAGATATTGTTTGTGCTGACTGCCCCCATACTTCCGTGCGCGACCGGTTTTCCCCAGTACGAGGGCCACATATAGATCTGTTTTTTTATGTTCTCTGCCATATTCACCCCAGTTCTTCATCCTTCTTGTCCTGATAAGTCATGAGCGATACGACTATGCCAACACCATAGGTAATCAGGAAGACCGGATATACTGCCTCAACCATATCCGTAAGTTTAAGAAGCATCCATGTGATGCCTGTCACCATTCCGGTCAGCATACTCCAGAATGCCGCTTGTTTTGTCGTTTTCTTCCACATCAGTCCTGCCAAGATAGAGAAGCTGACCGGTGCAGCAGCGACATGCTGCAATGTCAAAAAGAGATTTGTCAATGACTTGCTCGGAATCAGGAAGGCCGGAATCAGCGTCATATAGGCAAAGATAAATGTGATTGTTTTCGATAATTTTAACACTTTTACATCATCTACCTTGGGATTGATCTCTGTCTTATAAACATTTGTAATGATGGTCCCGGTCGCCAACATCATGGTTGCCATCGTTGCCGCAATAATCATGGTTGCAAATGCGAAGATAACGCCGGCAAAGATCGGACTGCTAAATGTCTTAATCGCATAGGCAAAAGCAGTGGAACCATCGCCCAAATCTGCCCCACTCGCTTTTGACAGCATGCCACAAGTCGCAGTAAAGAAACAAATCGGTGCCGCAATCAGATAGCCGAGAACAGAACCCGCTCTCGCTGCTTCCGGGCTCTTTGCAGAAAGAAGCGGCTGAAGAACCGCCTGCATAACCGCCGTACTGATACAACCTCCCACAATCCACGCAATAATGCGCTGCGTCGGCATATTCCCCATCGAATCATAGTTCTCCGGAAGAGACTTGAGGAGTCCTCCAAAGCCGCCGAATCTAGGCAAAGTCGTAAAAACAAAACAAATTAAGAGAACATAGATTCCTATGCATACAACCCGTCCGACGGCAGAAGCTCCTTTCATTCCTGAAAAACTCGTGTAAATCACCGCTATGGTCACACCAATAAACATGGCTGCCATTATATTTAGGCCCGGAAGAACAATCTGAATAATGCTTGATACTGTCTTTAGCTGAATCGGAATGTAGAGAAATCCGTATACGATCCATGCGTAAGAATAAAGCCTTGTTGTACGGATATCATATCGAGTTTGCAGATAGACCGGAACAGATTCACCCGGCATCCTCTCGCGGATGATTTTCGCAAATACTGCAAGTGCGATAAAGTAGAAAGAACCTGCGATGGAATACCAAGAACCCGAAATCCCAAGATTATAGCCGTTCTGTGCCGCACCTACGACGGCCATACCGCCAATCTGCCATGCCGCAAAAACACATCCAAGAGTCAAGGCCCCCATGGTCTTATCGCCACCGGACCACTGATTCGCAGACTTAATCTTAGTACCTGCATACACGCCAATTCCAATGATCAAACAAAAGGTAATAATCCAAATTGCCACTAACATACATCGTCCTCCTGTCAAAAACCAGTTTCCAACAACAAAAAAGCTACTGAATCTGACTCAAGTCTGCGTATTACATATGTCAACAATGCAATGGTTCCTTTTTTATGGTGCTAAATCCGGTTCAACGATTGTACCCCAATCTTCTGCGTTACCTATATTCGGTTCTTTCAACCTCCTTCCTCTTCACGGGCTTGCTCAATCAACTCTGAATCTCTACTTACGCAAGACCTCCCTTCTGTGTTCACTGCTCTTTCTCTCCATGTAGTTTCACGTTGTAATATATTACACATTACATATTTTATCTAAATAGTACATTTTCCCTTGTTTCATGTCAACATACTTGGTCAAAGTAGTTGATTTCTTTTTCAAATCTCCCTATACTTGAACAAAGTTAACTGTTTCTCATACTTGATTATTTGTACTCAAAAGTACATCGAATTTGCATTTCCCAGCGAATCATATACTCATGCATCCTTTGTCTTAAGAGGGACCACAACATGGAAGAACATCAAACCCGGCTTTTAGGTGATGGCCGCATCCATACAGCAACATATAAAAAACAAGCCTATGACCTAATCAAAGATGCCATTCTCTACAATCGCTTCCGCGTCGATGCCATCTACTCTCAAGAAGCAATCTGCAACGAGCTCGGAATCAGCCGTACACCGGTCCGCGAGGCACTATTAGAGCTTCAAAAAGAAGGCTATGTCAGTTTCTCTCGCGGAAAGGGTGTCAAAGTTGTCCCTATGACAAGACAAGATGCTCGAGATATTTTGGAAGGTCGAATTTTTCTGGAATCACACAATGCAAAACTCGCCGCAATGCGTGGAACGCCCGAAGAAAAGCAAGCAATTATGAACTGCTTACTTGAATTGAAGGAGAATCTCACGACACTCGATAGCCGTCTCCTCTATCGAATTGACCATCAGTTTCACCGATTGGTTGCCGCTGCTTCGCATAATGATTGGTTCTCAAGTCAAACCAGCCTGATTTTGGACCATTATCTTCGCTTCGAGGTGAAGTCGGTATACAATAATTCCATCGACGGAAAACTCGTGTATAAGGAACATCTCGCAATCGGGGAAGAAATATTGGCCAGCCAAGCTGAGAAAGCCGCTTCCGCCATGCAACACCACCTCTCTAACTCCTATACCCGCACGCTGGGCGAAATTTGGAAGAATGCTCCGGAATGATAAGTCACAAAAAAGCAGCCTTTCGGCTGCTTTTTTGCTTGCTTAAAGTATAACTCAGATCTAGTCGGACAGTCGCTCCAGCACTTCCGAAATCTCACGGAATGACTGTATGCGCTCCTCTTCTTCCGGATGACGTCCCGCAGGATCAAAGAGCAGGGCGTGCATCTTTGCGTTGCGCGCTCCTTCGACATCGTGCTTCGGGGAGTCGCCGATAAAGAGAATCTCATTGATCTCAATGCGCTCTCTCCTACCCTGCCGTTCCAGCACCTCGTTCGCCTTCTTCAGGCAATACTTAAAGAAATGACGTATCGGCTTATCCACGCCGCAGACTTCGCTGGTCACAATAAAATCGATGTAGGAACCGAGCCCCAGCTTCTCAATCTTCTTGTACTGCACATAGGCCGTCATATTGGTGCCGACTCCGATTAAGAAGCCGCGCATCTGCAAATCTCGCAGAACTTCCGCTGCGCCTTCGGTCGGCTCTGCCGCCGCAATGAGCGCTTCCCAGTAGCGCTCCGCAAGCACGGTCGCATGCGGAAACAGGGGAAGCCCGTGCTTCTCAAGCCAGAGCTCTGCGCGCAGCACACGGTTATGGGAGGCCGCAAGCGGTCCTATCTTCTCCGCCTGCTCCTTAACGAGAGCACTCACTTCGCTGATGGTCTCATCGGGCGAAATATGAAACTGCTGTTCCGCGTATGCCGCCCATGCCTTCATCCCTTCGACATGCGCTCTCTTGAAATCAAAGAGTGTGTCGTCCAGGTCAAAAATAATTGCTTTAATCATGCTTCCTCTCATGCTTCGCGCCGCAGGATGCGGCAAATTTGCTCCACGTCCGCGAGCTCCAAATCCGCATAGAGCGGAAGCGTCAGCACGCGTTTCGAAATATCTTCCGCAATCGGCGTGTGGCCCGGATCGATGCGCCCGTTGAGAAACGGGAATGCATTGGTGCAGGGATAAAAGTACTTTCGCGGATAGTAACCCTTCGCTTGTAGGCGAAGCGCCGCCTCATCCCGTGTCTCGCCGTAGGTATCCGTGAACACAACGGGAAAGTAAGCGTAATTTGCCGTGACACCCGCTTGCTGCTTGGGAAGTTTGAGTCCCTCGACCTCCGAGAGCAGTTCTACGTAGTGCGTATAGACACACTGCCGCTTTGCCAGTTCCTCCGGCAAATGCCGCAGGTTTAAGAGCCCCATGGCTGCTTCAAACTCATTCATCTTACCGTTGCCGCCGACACAGTAAGTTTCATTTTCCTCGATGCCGAAGTTCTTCAGACGAAAAAGCTTCGTACTGAGTTCCTTGTCCCGGCAGCAAACCGCTCCGCCTTCAATCGTGTGAAAAACCTTGGTCGCATGGAAGGAGAACATAGACATATCTCCGAATGCAGCCGCACTCACGCCGTTCTTTCGGACACCGAAGGCATGCGCCGCATCGTAAATCAACGGAAGCTTATGCCGTGCCGCGATTTCCGCGAGTGCCTCGGTGTCGCAGAGATTGCCGTAGACGTGCACGGGAAGTATGGCTGCCGTGCGTTCGGTAATCAGGGACTCCAGTTTTGCCGGATCCAGGGTATAGGTCTCGGGATCGATGTCACAGAATACAGGTGTAAGACCCGAGCGGATGATGGCCCAAGTGGTTGAGGCAAAGGTAAACGGGGTCGTAATGACTTCACCGCTGAGTTCCAAAGCCTGCAGTGCAAACTCGAGCGCCAGGTGCCCGTTTTGAAAGAGCGTGAGCTCCCGGACTCCGAAACTTGCGAAGCTCCTCTGTCAACGCCTCATGTTTTGCACCCATATTGGTGAGCCAGTGACTCTCGAAAATATCACGTATCTCTTCGATATACTCCTCGAGCGGCGGTAGCGAAGAACGTGTCACCAGTATTTTCTTTCCCATTTTATCCCCCTGACTCTGCAAGCGGTCTCTCTTCCGTCTCAGCCGAGAAATGCCTTGACAGCGTTGTACACGCCTTCGCCGTCCAGACCGTAGTGGTGAATCAGCGCCTCCGCAGGACCGGATTCCGTATAGCGGTCATAGATGCCGACACGCTTTAACTTTGCCGGGTACTGCTCTGCGAGCACTTCCGCGACCGCGGAGCCGAGACCGCCGATGATCGAGTGCTCCTCAATCGTGACAATCTTCCCGATTTCCTTCGCCGCGCGAAGCACTGCCTCCTCATCGAGCGGCTTAATGGTGTGCATATCGATGACACGTGCCTCTATCCCCTCGGCCGCGAGCTTCTCTGCCGCTTCCATTGCGGAAGCGACCGGGAGACCGGCAGCGATAATTGCGACATCCTTGCCCTCGCGCATCGTAATCGCCTTGCCGATTTCAAATTTGTAGGTCTCCGGATTGTTGAACACCGGCGTCGCAAGGCGGCTAAAGCGCATGTAGACCGGTCCCTTGTGCGCATATGCCGCACGCACCATAGCCTCCGCCTCGACATCGTCGGACGGAACCATGACCACCATGCCGGGAATGGTGCGCATCAGCGCAAAGTCTTCGTTGCACTGGTGGGTTGCGCCGTCTTCGCCGACCGAAATGCCGCCGTGGGTAGCCGCAATCTTCACATTGAGCTGCGGGTAGCCGACGGAGTTTCGAATCTGCTCATAGGCTCTGCCCGCCGCAAACATCGCGAACGAACTTGCAAACGCCACGCGGCCGGTCGCAGCGATGCCGGCTGCGACACCGACCATGTTCTGCTCCGCAATGCCGCAGTTGATGTGACGCTCCGGAAATGCCTTGCGGAATACCGCGGTCTTCGTGGAACCTGCGAGGTCCGCATCCAAAACGAGGAAGTCCTCGTGCTCTTTACCAAGCTCCGCGAGGGTTCTGCCGTAGCTCTCGCGAGTCGCAATCTTCTTTCCCTGACTCATAACATCTCCTCCGCCTTGTCCAGTTCCGCCAGTGCCTTTTCGAGCTCCTCATCGTTCGGGCCCTTGCCGTGCCAGCCGACCTGATTCTCCATAAAGGAAATGCCCTTGCCCTTCACCGTCTTCATGACAATGGCCGTCGGACAGCCCTTCGTATTTCTCGCCTCCGCAAACGCGGCGCGAAGCTGATCGAAGTCATTGCCGTCCTCCACATTGATTACGTGGAAATTGAAGGCCGCAAACTTCTTGTCAATCGGATAGGGGGAATTCACCTCGTCGATCGGACCGTCTATCTGCAGATTGTTGTTGTCCACAATCACTACAAGGTTATCCAGCTTACGGAAGCCCGCGAGCATAGCGGCCTCCCAGACCTCTCCCTCTTCAATCTCGCCGTCACCGAGCAGCGCGTAGGTGCGGTAGGAATCGCCGTAAACCTTTGCCGCGAGCGCCATACCGACCGCAGCGGAAATGCCCTGGCCCAGGGAACCGCTCGACATATCGACGCCCGGAATGTGCTTCATATCCGGATGTCCCTGTAAATAGGAGCCGATGTGGCGAAGGGTCAAAAGATCCTCCTCCGGGAAAAAGCCGCGTGCCGCAAGCGCCGCGTAGAGACCGGGCGCACAGTGTCCCTTGGAGAGCACAAAGCGGTCTCTCTTCGGATCGTCCGGATTCTTCGGATCAACCTGTAGTTCCTCAAAATAGAGCAGCGTAAAAAGCTCCGTTGCCGAGAGCGAACCGCCCGGGTGTCCGGACGCAGCCGCGTGCGTGGAGCGGAGTATGCCTCTCCGCAGCTTTATCGCATTTCGTTTCAGCTCCTGATTATCCATTTATCTCCTCCTATCCCCAAAGTCCAAAACAGACTTTGGATTCAGTATAGCAAAAGCTTCCATATTAGAGAAGAACCTATCTTGCGAAAAAGCTTGCGGGAATGGTGCTGAATATGACATCAAAAAAGCTCAGGCACATGCCTGAGCTTAACCGAGCTTTCGGCCGGACTCGAACCGGCGACCCACGCATTACGAATGCGTTGCGCTACCAACTGCGCTACGAAAGCAAACTGACCGATCCGGGAATCGAACCCGGGTTTGAGCCGTGAGAGGGCTCCGTCTTGACCGCTTGACCAATCGGCCTTACTGTGTTACATCTGCTCATAAAGAGCAAGTCGAGGCGACAAGATTCGAACTTGCGGCCTCAGCGTCCCGAACGCTGCGCTCTACCAAACTGAGCCACGCCTCGAATAAAACTGTGTTGCGATACCGAGGACTTACCTCGGAAATGACCGATCCGGGAATCGAACCCGGGTTTGAGCCGTGAGAGGGCTCCGTCTTGACCGCTTGACCAATCGGCCTTACTGTGTTGCATCTGCTCTAAAAAGAGCGAGTCGAGGCGACAAGATTCGAACTTGCGGCCTCAGCGTCCCGAACGCTGCGCTCTACCAAACTGAGCCACGCCTCGAACTGTTTCCTCAATGCTTTGACAGTATACTGGACAGTACTGCTCTTGTCAACAAAAATTTGAAAAGAAAAAAGGAAATTACGCAAAAGAAGCCGCTGTCCTTAGAATCGCCCTATATACGGGTTACGCAGGACACCAAGACGTTAAAAAGCCCCGGGCTTGCCTTTCATGGCAAGTACGGGGCCTCTCTTCGATTCATAACAAAACTCACTTCACAACAAGGTTCACAATCTTGTTCGGCACATAGATTTCCTTGACCAGGTTCTTGCCATCGAGCGCGGCCTGCACCTTCTCATCCGCCTTTGCGAGGGCAAGGGCTTCCTCTTTCTCGCAGTTCGTCGGAATGGTCACAGTCGCTCGGAGCTTACCGTTTACCTGCACGCCGATTTCGATGCTCTCATCCACGGTCTTTGCCTCGTCATGCTCCGGCCAGGAGGCAAGCTGCAGGGAACCCTCTCCGCCCTGTGCCTGATAAATCTCCTCCGCAATGTGCGGCGCGAAGGGATTCAGCAGCTTCACGAAGCTGAGCAACTGCTCTTTTCCGATCTTCTTCTCTCTGCCGACTTCGTTCATGAAGGTCATAAGCGCGGCAATCGCGGTGTTGAACTTCTGCTCCTCAATATCCGAGGAGACCTTCTTGATGGTCTTGTGGAGCGGCGCCTCGAGTGCTTTTACCGTCTCAGGCACCACAATATCCTGCAGGGCGAATACGCGCTCCAGGAAGCGACGGCAACCCTTCACCGAGCTGTCGTTCCACGGTGCCGCGGACGCATAATCACCCATGAAGAGCACGTAGACACGCAGGGTATCCGCACCGTACTGCGAAACGATATCAAGCGGATCCACGACATTGCCCTTCGACTTACTCATCTTTTCGCCGTCCGGCCCGAGGATAAGTCCCTGCGCCGAGCGCTTCTTATACGGCTCCGGCGTATTGACTTCGCCGAGATCGTAAAGGAAGTGATGCCAGAAACGGGAGTAAATCAAATGGCGGGTCACGTGCTCCATACCGCCGTTATACCAGTCCACCGGCATCCAGTAGTTGATCTTTTCTCTGTCCGCGAACTTCTTGCTGTTGTGCGGGTCGCAATAACGAAGGAAGTACCAAGAGGAACCCGCCCACTGCGGCATGGTATCGGTCTCACGCTTAGCCGCGCCGCCGCACTTCGGGCAAGTGCAGTTTACGAAGGAATCCACTTTCGCGAGCGGCGACTGTCCGTCCTCGCCGGGCTTAAAGTTATCCATATCGGGCAGGCGAAGCGGAAGCTCCTCGTAGGGAACCGCGACCACGCCGCAGTTCGGGCAGTGAATCAGCGGAATCGGCTCACCCCAATAGCGCTGGCGGTTAAACGCCCAGTCTTTCATCTTAAACTGAACACCCGCATGTCCTATGCCCTTCTCCCGGAGGAACTCAAGCATGCGCGCAATCGAATCCTTCTTGTTGGTAAATCCGTTCAGGAACTCGGAATTAATCATAACGCCGTCGCCGCTGTACGCCTCTTCTCGAGATCCCCGCCCTCAATGACCGGGATAATCTCAATATCAAAGCGCTTTGCGAACTCGTAGTCACGCTGGTCGTGCGCCGGAACCGCCATAATGGCACCGGTGCCGTAGCCCATCATGACATAGTCGGAGATGAAAATCGGGATTTCCTTGCCGCTCACCGGGTTTAGCGCGCTGAGGCCCTCGATGCGAACGCCCGTCTTGTCCTTGACAAGCTGGGTGCGCTCAAACTCGGTTTTGTGAGAAGCTTCCTCGCGGTAGGCGAGCACAGCGTCCATGTTTCCGATGCGGTCCGCAAGCTTGTCGATGAGCGGATGCTCCGGCGCAATGACCATGAAAGTCACACCGAAAAGTGTGTCGCAGCGCGTTGTATAGACCTCAAGCTCTTCGTTCACATCCTTCAGCGGAAATTTCACGAAAGCACCGGTCGACTTTCCGATCCAGTTGAGCTGCTGCTGCTTAATGTTCTCGGGGTAATCTACCTCGTCGAGTCCCAGAAGCAACTTGTCCGCGTACTCGGTAATCTTTAAGTACCAGACATCCTTTGAAAGCTGTACGACATCCGAGTGACAGATATCGCACTTGCCGCCCTGGCTGTCCTCGTTCGAGAGCACGACCTTACAAGAGGGGCAGTAATTGACCAGGGTCTTATTGCGGAACACGAGTCCCTTCTCAAAGAGCTTCAGGAAGATCCACTGCGTCCACTTGTAGTAATCGTCGCGGGAGGTGTCGATGACACGCGTCCAGTCAAAAGAGAAGCCGACGCGCTTTAACTGCTCCGAGAACTTCTCGATGTTCTTGTCCGTGATGTAACGCGGGTGCGTGTTGGTCTTAATCGCATAGTTCTCGGTCGGAAGACCGAAGGCGTCAAATCCGATCGGGAAGAGCACGTTGTAGCCCTGCATTCTCCGCTTTCTCGAAATCACCTCAATGCTCGAGTACGCCTTGATGTGACCCACGTGCATACCTGCACCGCTCGGATAGGGGAACTCCACGAGTCCGTAGAACTTCGGCTTTTCCGAAAAGTCCTTCGCGTGGAAGATGCCCTCTTCTTCCCATTTTGCCTGCCACTTCGACTCTATCTTTTGAAACGAATAGTCCATCGTCTTACCTCCGTCTTCCATGTCTTTAAACCATAATTTTAAGATTTCCGGTTCTGTTTGTCAAACGCCGCTCAGCTGAAATCAAAGAGCGAGAGCTGGTTCGATTCCGGCAGTTTTCCGAGTATGCCGAGCCGGTCGAGCAGATCGCAGGTGGTTTGTCCGACGCCGCTCCGGGAACGGAAGTCGTCTTTCGAAATGAACGCCCCCTCGGCCGCCGCCCGCACAATTTGCTCCGCCGCACTCTCCCCGAGTCCGTCGATCGAGGTGAGCGCCGGCATAATTTTCCCGTCGATAATGGTAAATTGTGTCGCGCTGACGCGGTATAGATCGATCGGCAGGAACGAAAAGCCGCGCGCATACATCTCCTGCGCGATTCTCCCATCCTTAATCATATCCTCTTCCTTCGGGGTCAACGGGTTCGTTCGGTTTCCCTTGTAATTCCGTTTGCCGAGCTCCGCAAGCAGAAACTCAAGCCGCTCCTTGCCCTGACACATGCTCTCGTAACTGAAACCGGTCGCGCGTATCGTAAAGTAGGCTGCATAGTAAGCAAGCGGGTAAAAGATTTTGCAGTAGCCGATGCGCCAGGCCATCATGACATAGGCAGCCGCATGTGCCTTCGGGAACATGTACTTAATTTTTTTGCAGGACCAGATGTACCAGTCCGGCACCTCGTGCTCCCGCATGTGTTCTTCCCACTCCGGCGTGAGTCCCTTGCCTTTGCGGACCGACTCCATGATTTTAAAGCTCTCCTGCGGATCCATGCCCCACTGAATCAGCGAGAGCATGATGTCGTCTCGCGTACAAATAGCGGTCTGAATGGTCGCCGTTCCCTCGGAAATGAGCACCTGCGCATTTCCCTGCCAGACATCGGTGCCGTGTGCAAGCCCCGCAATGCGAACCAGGTCGGAAAAGCCCTTCGGCTTGGCCTCAATGACCATGTTCATCGCGAAATCTGTGCCGAACTCGGGAATGCCGAGCGCGCCGAGCTGACAGCCGAGAATATCCTCCGGCTTGACACCGAGTGCCTCGGTGCTCTGGAAAAGACTCATCACCTCGGGGGAATCGAGCGGTATGTCTTTGACCGGATCGATCTGCGTCAAATCCTGCAGCTTGCGTATCATGGTCGGGTCCTGGTGACCCAGGATATCCAGTTTTAAAAGATTGTGGTCGATCGCGTGATACTCGAAGTGTGTCGTGACAATCGGCGTATTCACATCGTTCGCCGGGTGTTGCAGGGGCGTAAAGGAGTAAATCGACTCGCCCTTCGGCAAGACGACAATGCCGCCCGGATGCTGTCCCGTGGTGCGCCGCACACCGACACAGCCTTGCACAAGGCGGTTAATCTCACACTTTCGCTTTCTGGTCCCGTGCTCCTCAAAGTAGTTTTTCACATAGCCGAAGGCCGTCTTTTCCGCCAAGGTACCTACGGTGCCCGCGCGGAAAGTCTGCCCTTTTCCGAAGATGACCTCCGTATAGGCGTGCGCCGAGCTCTGGTTCTCACCCGAAAAGTTCAGGTCGATATCCGGCTCTTTGTCTCCCTTAAAGCCGAGGAAGGTCTCAAAGGGAATATCAAAGCCGTCTTTTCTCATTTTTGCGCCGCAGTGCGGGCAGACTTGATCCGGCATGTCGCAGCCCGCGGTGCCCGCAAACTGCTTCGGAATTTCCGAGTCGAAGTCCGAGTAGCGGCAATTCGGGCATACATAATGCGGCGGCAGGGGATTCACCTCGGTAATGCCGGCCGTATAGGCGACAAAGGAGGAACCGACCGAGCCGCGGGAGCCCACGAGATAGCCCTCTTCGTTCGAGTGCTTCACGAGTTCGTGGGCGATGATGTACATGACGGCAAACCCGTTCTTAATGATGGAATTCAACTCTTTGTCAAGTCTCTCCTGCACAAGAGCCGGCAGCGGATCCCCGTACTGCGCATGCGCCATGCCGTAGCAGAGCTCCGTCAGTTTTTCATCCGAATGCTCAATGACGGGCGGGCACTTGTCGGGCCGCACCGGGGAGATGCGCTCCACCATGCGTGCGATTTTCTGCGTATTTTTGATGACGACTTCCTCGCACTTTTCCGCGCCGAGATAGGAAAACTCGCGCAGCATTTCCTCCGTCGTTCGAAAATAGAGCGGCGGCTGCCGATCGGCATCGTCATATTTGTTGCCGAAAAAAATCATGCGACGGTATATCTCATCTTCGGGGTTTAAAAAGTGGACGTCGCAGGTCGCAACGACCGGCTTTTGCAGTGCCTCGCCGATGGACACAATGCGTCGGTTTAAGTTCCTCAAATCCTCTTCGGTATCGGGCGTGTAGCGGTCGCTGTCCAACATGAAAAGATTGTTCGCAATCGGCTGTATCTCCAGATAATCGTAGAAGGAAGCAATGCGGTTAATCTCCTCATCCGAAGCGTCGCGGAGCAAGGCCTGATAGAGTTCGCCCGCCTCGCAGGCGGAGCCGATGATTAAGCCCTCGCGATAACGTTGCAGTTCACTTTTCGGTATTCTGGGGCGCTTATGGTAGTACTTGAGATGGGAGTCCGAGACCAGGCGGTAGAGATTCACACGCCCCAGTTCATTCTTCGCGAGTATAATCACGTGATAGCTGTTCATCTTGCGAATCAGCGCCTCGGAACTGTCCCCGAGTGCCGCCACCTCAGAAAGCGTATGCGCCCCCCGCGCCTTAAGCATCTCTATAAACTTGAGAAAGATACCCGCAGTGCACTCGGCATCGTCTACCGCGCGGTGGTGGTTCTGCAGGGAAACACCGAGCGCCTTTGCAACCGTATCCAGCTTATAACGGTTTAATTTCGGCAGCAGCACATGGGCAAGACTCACTGTGTCCAGTATGGTCGGCGCATACTCCATACCCTGTGCGTGCGCGTTTTCGCGGATAAAGCTCGTATCGAACGCGGCATTGTGCGCGACCACAGCGGAATCGCCGCAAAACGCAAGAAAGCCCGGCAGCACCCGTTCAATCGGCGGGGCGTTTCGCACCATCGCGTCATTGATTCCGGTCAACTGCTCGATGCGGTAGGGAATCGGCAGTTCCGGATTCACAAATTGCGAAACGGTCCACAATTTTTCCGTTCTCCACCTTAACCGCGCCGATTTCTATGATGCGGTTCTTTCGCGGCGAGAAACCGGTGGTCTCAATATCAAAGACCACGAAGCTGTCATCGAGCGTGCGCTCGCCAGGCGCTACCACGAGTTCTTTTAAGTCATCGACCAAATAGCCCTCTACTCCGTAGATTATCTTCGGGTTCTTCTGTAAATCTCCGGAAACGGCATGCCAAGCCTCCGGAAAGGCCTGCAGATTGCCGTGATCGGTAATCGCAACCGCCTCCATGCCCCAGTTTTTGACCTGTTTGATGATGTCCTTTGCGCTGTTTACCGCGTCCAAATCGCTCATCTTTGTGTGGCAGTGGAGCTCCACCCGCTTTTCCCGCGCGTGATCTTCTCGCTTGCTCTCCTCAAAGGACTCGGACTTCTTCATGCCGTTCACCGAGCCCAAAATCAATTCGCCGTCGCGATTGTCTATGGTGGTTGCACCGCGCAGCTTTAAAAAGCTCCCCACCTTAATTTCGCTCTTCAGGCGGTCCAGCTCTTCGCCCTCCCCGCGCACAAAGAGCTTCGCCGTAATGGAGTCCGTAAAGTCGGTCACGGAGAAAATGAAGAGTGTACTCCCGCTCTTCTCGATATAGCGCACATCGAGTTCAAATACTTTGCCGCGTATCGTAACCTCACCCACGACCTCCGTAATCTCGGAAATCGGAATAAAGTTGTCCTCAAAATCTCTGCCGTAGAGTACATCGGGATTGTCGGAGCGGCGCAGCTTGCGCGTGAACTCCCGTTTCTCCCCGCGATAGTTCCCCTTTTGGTCACCATGTTTCGTCTTCTTTATTGTCTTGTCAGGCTTCTGTTTTTCTGCCTTTTCCTTTTCTTCGCTCGGCGTTTGCTCATCGCTCACCGCAGGGAAAGCCGTTTCTGCGTTCTCTCCCTGCGTGTCGGGGCCTTCCTCACCCGAGAGGAAAAAGCCCTCCTCCTCACGCTCTTCCCGGTTTCGGATTGCAAGCGTCTCGGCCGGCACTTCCGCAAGTTCTTTTCTCTCATAAGGAACATAGTCAGCCCGAAATTCCATGGGGATACCGCAGCGCCCGAGAAAAACCTCTTCTTCCAAGTAGCGCTTTAAGTCCGGCACCACGCGGCGATTTAAGGGCATATCTTCCACTTCGCAACAAAGGACTTCGGGGCTCGGAAAGCGCACGGTGCCGCGCTCCAAGATGCGGGCTGCAATCAGAGAGCGACTCTTCAATTCCGCGAGCAGACTCTCACGGTATACACCGAACAGCTGCTCGGGCGTAAAATCGCCGCCGAGCTGAAAGCGCTCTCGGATTTCAACCAGCACCTTTCGCTTCCCGAAGAGCTGTTCTTTGAGTTCCTCCGCGAGCGCCTGGAAGGCAGCGCGCTCCGCAAAGCTGCGAGACACCACATAGACCGTGAGACGAGACATGTCGTCCGAAACACAAACCCGCTCCACAAGCAAGCAGGCGACAAGCGCCTGTTCTGCCGCTGTCGCCTGAAAATGCGGAAACACTTCACAAAAATTCTTCATTGCCGTTCTGCCCTGACACGCTGTAATTCCGCTTCCAAGGCCGGGAGCAGTTCGCTTTCGGGCATGGTCCGTATCACCTCGCCCTTCCGAATCAAAACACCCGCGCCCTTGCCGCCGGCCACGCCGAAATCCGCCTCCCGTGCCTCGCCGGGACCGTTCACCACGCACCCCATAACCGCGACACGAACATCCAAGTCGCTGTAGCGCTCCACAAGGCCTTCCACCTGATTCGCAAGGCCGATCAAATCAATTTCCGTGCGGCCGCAGGTCGGACAGACACAACTTCCACCCCGCCCTTCCGAAGGCCGAGGCTCTTTAAGATTTCGCGCGCCACCTTGATTTCCTCGAGCGGATCTCCGGTCAGAGAGACACGTATCGTATCCCCTATGCCTTCGTAGAGTATTACGCCGAGTCCCACCGCGGACTTCACGGTTCCGCGGAGCAGAGTCCCGGCCTCGGTAATGCCGATGTGCAGGGGATAATCCGTTTTGTCCGCGAGCAGCTCATGTGCCTTGATGCACATCAAAACGTCCGAAGACTTGATGCTGATAACCAAGTTCTCATAATCGAGTTCTTCGATACGCCCTACCTTTTCGAGTGCGGATTCCACGATGCCCTCGGCCGTGACTCCGCCGTATTTTTTGAGGATTTCCTTTTCGAGCGAACCGGAGTTCACACCGACTCGGATTGGGATATTGCGTTCTTTCGCGGCGTTCACAACTTCGCGCAGCTTCCAATCCTCGCCGATGTTGCCCGGGTTAATGCGTATCTTATCGGCCCCGTTTTCCATGGCCGCAAGTGCCAGACGATAATCAAAGTGAATGTCCGCGACCAGCGGCAGCTTAATCTGCCGACGAATGTCCTTGAGCGCCAAAGCGGCCGCCTCGTTCGGCACCGCGACGCGTATAATTTCGCAGCCTGCCGCGGCGAGCGCGCGAATCTGCGCGACTGTGGCCTCGACATTCTCTGTCTTGGTATTACACATGGACTGGATGCGAATCGGGTTGTCACCGCCGATTGCGACATCTCCGATGCGCACCGTCCTTGTCTTATGACGTTCTCTCATCTCTTCTCCTTAGAAGCCCGTGTGCTGCACAATGCGCATGACATCGTTCCAGAGCACATAGAGCATGAGGCCCATCAAGAGGGCAAAGCCCGCCGTGTGAACCATAGCCTCGATTTCGGTTGAGCGGTCGGCGTATGACCGCCTCAACGGCTGTGAGCAGCGCTCTTCCGCCGTCCAAGGCCGGCAGCGGCAAGAGATTCATAACCCCCAAGTTCGCACTGAGCAAAAGCCCGAAGGATAACAGCGAGAGCAATACCGCGCGAAGCCCGTAAGGACGCGCGGCATCCATGTTATCGCTGATTGCCTGCACGATACCCACAGGCCCGGTCAGATTTTTCGGGGAGACCGCCCCCTTCACAAGCATGCGCACCGACTGAATCGCCATGCGTATGTTGAGGTTTACTTCGCCCGCTGCGTAGTAAACCAGCGAAAGCGGATCCTTGACCGGTGTGCTTCCCGCAGACACGATGCCGGTATAATAGCCCCCCTGCTCTTCAAGGTACTGCGGTGTTACCGTAACCGTCCGCAGCTCCCCTTCCGCTGTCTCATAGCGGAAGGTAACCGGCTCTCCGGCATGGAACTGCAGTTGAAGCGATACATCGCGGAAAGGTAGCCTTACTTCCGTTGACCGCGAGGATACGGTCCCCGGGCTTCAGTCCGGCCGCCTCCGCCGGCATACCCGGCATCAGTTTACCGATGTAGGGTTTGTCCACGCCCGTCTGCACGAGCAGGACGGCCGCGAACAAAAACGCAAGCAGAAAGTTAAAGCAGGCCCCCGCAATTAAAATGAGAAAGCGCTGCCAAGGAGCATGTGCATTGAAGTCGTCCGGACTCAATTTCTCCGCTGCCTCATCCTCGCCGCACATGGCACAGAAGCCGCCAAAGGGCACGGCACGAATCGCATACTCGGTGCCGCCCCGTTCCACTGAGAGAATTTTGGGGCCCATCCCGAGCGAAAAACTGACCACACCGACACCGAAAAGTCTCGCCGCGAGAAAATGCCCGAGCTCATGGAAAAAAATGATAAAGCCAAAGAGTAAAATTGACAGGATGACATTGATTAACTGCTGCACAGACTCCCTCTCTTCCTTCGTTTCAGTCCAAATGATAGCGTGCCGCGAGCCACTGTTCGGTCGTCTTCTGCAGTGCCAGAATATCCGAAACCGTAGGCGAGGCTAAAATGCCCACCTTCTCGTGGTGCTCCATCGCATCCGCAATGCAAGCCGCAATCTCCAAATAACGGATTTTTCCGTTCAGGAAGGCGCGAACCGCGACCTCATTCGCCGCATTGAACACCGTCGGCAAACTGCCGCCGGTGCGCCCCGCGTGGTATGCGAGTTTGAGTCCGGGAAACGCCTCGAAATCCGGCGCAGAGAAATCCAGTTTTCCGAGTGCTGCCAGATTGAGGCGCTCGCTGCCGGAAAGTTTCCTGCGCTTCGGGTAATAGAGGGCATACTGGATGGGCAGCTTCATATCCGGCGTCCCGAGTTCCGCCATGACCGCGCCGTCCATGAACTCGACCGCAGAGTGCAAAATGCTCTGGGGCTGCACAAGAACTTCAATGTCATCTACCTCGACATCGAAGAGCCAGCGCGCCTCAATGAGCTCAAGCCCCTTGTTCACCATGGTCGAGGAGTCGATGGTCACCTTGTGCCCCATATTCCAGGTCGGATGGCGCAGCGCATCTTTCAGCGTTACTTTCTCAAGCTGTTTTCTCGTATAGCCGCGGAAGGGACCGCCGGAAGCCGTCAGCAAAATTTTCCGGATTCGATTCTTCTTGTTGCCGCGAAGACATTGAAAAATAGCCGAGTGCTCCGAATCCACCGGCAGTATCTTGACACCTTCCCGCGCGGCGAGCGGCATGATGAGATGCCCCGCGCAAACCAGCGTTTCTTTATTTGCGAGCGCAATGTTCTTGCCCTCACGTATCGCCGCTACCGTAGGCTCAATGCCTATCATGCCGACGATTCCCGTGACAAGCGTCTCCGCCTTTGCCTCGGTCGCGACCTCCAAAAGGCCCTCGTGCCCCGCACAGATTCTGGTCTTGGTATCGGCAACCTTGGTCTTTAACTCGGCCGCTTTTGTTTCGTCATAAACACAAACCGTGCGCGGATGAAATTCCCGAATCTGCGCCTCGAGCAGCGCAATGTTCCCGTGCGCCGCGAGCGCCTCAACGCGAATGTCGCCGTTTGCGCGCGCCACATCGAGCGTCTGCGTTCCGATGGAACCGGTGGAACCGAGTATGGAAATATGTCTCATGCTGTCCTCCTCAGTGATGGACAATTTGGCTGTATAAAAACAGAGCAAAGAAAATGGCAGGAGCCGTAAATAAGAGGCTGTCAAAGCGGTCCAGGATACCGCCGTGCCCCGGAATCAGGTCTCCGTAATCCTTGACCTCGTGATCGCGCTTGATGGCCGAGGCCGCGAGATCGCCGACCTGCGAAATAACTGCGCCGAAGGCACAGGCAAAGAGGCAGGCAAAGCCCGGATTGCCGAGTTCCGTGAGCTCCTCGCGCAGGAAAGTTCCGAACGCAAGGCCGAGCAGCGCCGCGCCGACCGCACCGCCGATCGAGCCTTCCAAGGTCTTTTTCGGGCTCAACACCGGCGCAAAGTGATGGGAACCCAGCAGCATACCCACCACATAGGCACAGGTGTCACAGCCCCAGCTCGAAATAAAGATAAGCCAGACCAGATACGCGCCGTGCGGCATGCTGCGCACGCGGTACACGTAGGCAAACATGACGGTTGTATAGAGCACGCCCATAAGTCCCACGGCAATCTGTTCCGTGCGATAGCGCGGGTAACTCAGCACAAAGAGCGCCATCAATGCCATCAGCGTGCCTATCATGAGCGGCATTCCGTAGTCGTAATGGCGCGCGAGTAAGAGCAGATAGTAGCCTATGCTCGACAGATAGCCGACCGCACCGAGCGGTTCCCGCTCCATCTTGAGCACGCGGTACAGTTCATACTGCCCGACCAGAGAAATGGCCATCATGCTGAAAAAGAGAAGCTTGCCGCCCTGCCGGAGTATCAGGAAGGCGAGCAAAACCAGAACAAGACCGCTCAGCAGACGAAGGCGAAATTTCTTGCTGCCGATGATATTCAGTAAGCGGGACATGGCTCCTCCTTATCTGCCGCCGAAGCGGCGCTCTCTCCGGTTGTAAGCGAGGATGGCGTCTTCCAGCGCGCTTAGATTGAAGTCCGGCCAATAAAGCGGCGTGACATAGAGTTCGCTGTAGGCAAGCTGCCAGAGCAGAAAATTGGAGAGACGAAGTTCACCGCTCGTGCGAATCAAAAGATCGGGGTCCGGAATATCCGCCGTATCGAGGCTGTTCGAAATCTCCTCTTCCGTGAGACTCGTGTCCCCGCTATTCCGCTTTTCGTTCAGGAGACGCAAAAAAGCGCGGCGCAGTTCATCCCGACCGCCGTAATTGATCGCAATCACAAAGGTCATGCCCGTATTGTCCTTGGTCTCCTCCACCAGACGGTCAATGCTCTCGATGATATCCGGCGCAAAGCGCTCTTTATCGCCTATCATCTTGCAGCGACAACCCTCTTCCTTTGCGACCTTTAAGAGCTTTTTTAAGTACAGGCGAAAGAGGTGCATGAGTGCACCGACTTCTTCGGCGGAACGTTTCCAGTTTTCCGTCGAAAAACCGTAGACCGTGAGGTACTTGACGCCGAGCGCCGCGCAGTCGCGCACGGTCTGTTCCACCGCCTCGCAGCCTGCCTTATGTCCCATGGCGCGCGGCAGGGAGCGCTCCGCTGCCCATCTTCCGTTTCCGTCCAATATGATTGCAATGTGTTCGGGAATTACTTTTCCCGCCAGACGCTCTGTCATTCTGCCTCCCTATGTTGAAAAAGGCGGTCCTGCTCGGACCGCCACTCGATTTCACTTTAACGGCACGTCAGACTGTCATAAGCTCCTTGTCCTTGACCTCGACCGCCTTGTCAATGCGCTCCACCGCTTTGTCCGTCAGCTTCTGCAGCTTTTCGTTCGCATCGGCGAGATCATCTTCGGTAATCTCATTTGCCTTTTCCATCTTCTTGAAGACATCGGCGCCGTCGCGGCGAATGTTCCGCACCGCAACCTTTGCCGCCTCTCCCTTCTTTCGGATGTCCTTGGCAAGTGCCTTTCTGCGCTCCTCGGTGAGTTCCGGGAACAGGAGACGAATCACAGAACCGTCATTTGTCGGATTGATGCCGAGATCCGAGGTAAGGATAGCCTTTTCAATCTCCCGCAAAAGACTCTTATCCCAGGGCTGAATTAAAATCAGTCTTGCCTCCGGCACCGAGATATTGCCGACCTGCTGCAGCGGGGTCTGGGTGCCGTAGTAATCGACCGTAATACGATCCAGCACATGCGGATTGGCTCTGCCGGCACGGATTGCCGAGAACTCTTCCTGCATGAACGAAATCGTCTTGTTCATTCTCTCTTCCAACTCTTTGAGTGTATCCTTTAAGTCTGCCATCTCATCCTCCAGGGTATCTTGTTATACCGTCACCGTTGTGCCGTGAATCACGCCGCGGAGCGCATCCGCGATTGCATTGTCGCCGTGCAAATCAAAAATTGCGAGCGGAATCTTATTTTCCATGCAGAGTACACTCGCCGTTAAGTCGATGACGCCGAGTTTTTTGTCGATCATCTCCTGCATGGTCAGAGTGTCGTAGCGCTTTGCGCTCGGATCGAGCTTCGGGTCCGCCGTGTAGACGCCGTCGATTGACTTTGCGAGCAAAATCTCGTCCACACCGAGTTCCGCCGCCCGGAGCGCAATCCCCGTGTCGGTCGAGAAATACGGGTGTCCCGTGCCGCCCGCAAAGAAGAGCACCTTCCCCGCCGCAAAAAGCGCATTCGCCTTGTCGACCGAAAAGAGCTCGGTCATCGCGCCGCAGAGGAAGGGACTGAATATCTCCGTCTCCATGCCCTCGCCGCGGAAAATCTCCGAGACATAAATGCAGTTCATGATGGTAGCAAGCATACCGATCTGGTCGGCCTTCACGCGGGCAATCTCCGTCCCGGTTCTGCCTCTCCAGTAGTTGCCGCCGCCGATGACAATGCCGACCTCGACGCCCGCATCGACCGAGCACTTCACCTGCCGCGCAATGTCGCGGACCACCGCCTCGTCATAGCCCTTGCCGCTTGCGCTTGCAAGCGCTTCGCCGGAGAGTTTCAGCATTACTCTTCTCTTTTTCATGCCTGTTCCGCCTTTTCTCTGTGCATTTTTATCTGGAAATATCATAGCACGCGGAGCGCGGCTTCTCAAGCTTGCTTTCCCGTATACAGTCGGTAATAGCGCCCCTTCTTCAAAAGCAGCTCATCATGATTGCCGCGCTCAATGATGCGTCCCTGCTCCATAACCATGATACAGTCCGCATTTTTAATCGTGCTGAGGCGATGTGCAATCACAAAGGTAGTGCGCCCCTTCATCAGGGAATCCATACCACGCTGCACAAGCTGCTCGGTCCGGCTGTCGATCGAAGAAGTCGCCTCGTCAAGAATCAAGGCCGGCGGATCCATAACCGCAGCCCGCGCAATCGCGAGCAGCTGCCGCTGTCCCTGCGAGAGATTTGCGCCATTGCCGCGGAGCATGGTCTGATAGCCGTCCGGCAGGCGGTTGATGAAGCCGTCCGCATTCGCGAGCTTTGCGGCTTCGATGCACTCTTCATCCGTCGCATCCAGACGCCCGAAGCGGATATTCTCCATCACCGTGCCGGTAAAGAGGTTGGTGTCCTGCAGTACGATGCCGAGCGAAGCGCGGAGATCCGCTTTTTTGATTTTTGAGATATTGATGCCGTCGTAGCGAATCTTTCCCTCCCGAATCTCGTAGAAGCGGTTGATGAGATTCGTGATGGTCGTCTTGCCCGCGCCGGTGGATCCCACAAAAGCAATCTTCTGCCCCTTCTCCGCATAGAGGCTGATGTCATGGAGCACGGTCTTCTCCGGCACATAGCCGAAGTCGACATGTTCGAGTGCCACGCGACCTTCCAATTCGATCAGTTCCACGCTTCCATCCGCCTGATGCACATGCCGCCACGCCCAGAGTCCGGTACGCTGTTTGGTCTCGGTGAGCGAACCGTCCGCATTTCTGATCACACGGACCAGGGTCACATAACCCTCGTCGATCTCGGACGGTGTATCGAGCAGCTGATAGATACGGTCGGCACCTGCCGCCGCCATCGCAACCGAATTCAGCTGGGTCGCAATCTGCGTGATGGGGCGCGTAAAGTTCTGGTTTAAGGTCATGAAGGCAACGAGCGTGCCGATGCTGAGCCCGAAATTCCCGTTCAGTGCAAAGATTGCGCCGACCGTCGCTATCAGCACATACTGCAGGCGACCGAGTTGCGCCGCAATCGGCAGCAGGACATTCGCAATGCCGTTCGCTTTGCGCTCGCATCCCTGAGTTTTTGGTTCCGCTGTTCAAACTCCGCAATGCTCTGTGATTCATGGGAGAAAACCTTGATAACCTTCTGCCCCTCCATCATCTCCTCAATATAACCGTTCAGACCGCCGAGCTCCTTCTGCTGAATGCCGAAATATTTGCCGGAGATATTCGCGACCTTGCCGGAAATAAAGAGCATGAGCGCCGTTAAAACAAGCGCAATCAGCGTGAGCGGAACATGCAGAAGGAACATGCTCGCGAGAACCGTGATGACGGAAAGAATCATGCTGGCGAGCTGCGGGAACACCTCGACAATCAGCTGGCGCAAGGTGTCCGTGTCGTTCGTATAGACAGACATGATGTCTCCGTGCGCATGCGTATCAAAATAGGATATGGGCAGCGACTCCATGTGCGCAAACAGGCGCTTCCGAATTTTGAGGAGCGTCCCCTGTCCCACATAGACCATGAGGATCGAATAGATGTAAGTCGCAACCACGGAAATCAGATAAATCAGCGAGATGTGCTGCAGCGCAGCGAGAAGCGGCGCAAAATCACGCTGCTCCGCGTGCAATAGCGGGGTGATATAGTTGTCAATCAGTTTCTGAATGAACAGCATGCCGTAGGCATCCGCAAAAGCCGCCGCAATGACACAGACCAGAACAATCAGCATCTGCAGGCCGTAATCCTTCAAAATACCGGAAGTCAGGCGTCGCATGCTCCGCGAGGTAATGTTACCCAGATTTGCCTTTTTCTTCGTGTTTGCCATCGCGTTACGCCTCCTCTCTCTCGTCAAAGTCGCCGCCGCCCTCTGTCTGCGCGGCAACCACAGAGGCGTAAATCTCATTGTCTTTTAACAATTCTTCGTGGGTGCCGAAACCGCTCACCCGTCCCTCATCGAGCACCAGAATGCGATCCGCATCCTTTACGCCCGAAATGCGCTGGGAGATGATGAACTTCGTTGTATTCGGAATCTTCTCCCGGAATGCCTTGCGTATGGAAGCATCCGTCGCGGTATCGACTGCGCTGGTCGAGTCGTCGAGAATCAGAATTTTCGGCTTCTTTAAGAGCGCTCTCGCAATGCAGAGACGCTGTTTCTGTCCGCCGGACACATTGCTGCCGCCCTGTTCGATCCAGGTGTTATAGCCGTCCGGAAAACTCCGCACGAACTCATCGGCACAGGCAAGGCGGCAAGCCTCCTCGCAGTCCGCATCGCTCGCATCGGGATTTCCCCAGCGAAGGTTATCGTAAATGGTTCCGGAAAACAGAGTGTTCTTCTGGAGCACCATGCCGACTGCGTCTCGGAGCACCTTTAAGTCATAGGTCTTTACGTTCTTGCCGCCGACCAGAACCTCGCCCTCGGTCGCGTCATAGAGACGCGGAATCAGACTGACCAGAGAGGTCTTGGAGGAACCGGTTCCGCCGATGATACCGATGGTCTCACCGGAACGCACCGAAAGCGTAACATCGCTCAGCACAAAGCGCGGATTCTCTTCCTCGCGGAAATCCGGGTCCTGCCGCATCGCCTCTTCCCGTGTCATGGTCCCGTTTTCAACGGCTGCCATGCGCTCCTGCTTTTCCTTCTGTTTCCTGACTTCCTTCGGATTATCCCAATCGACCGGTTCCTCGCGCTTTCCGTAGGAAAACGAAACCTTCGAAAAGACCACCGATCCGTCTTCCACTTCCGTAATCGGCTGTTCGGGCGTCTGAATCTTCGGAATTTCCGAGAGCACTTCTTCGATGCGCCGTCCGCTTGCCACCGACATCGTAATCATGACGAAGACCATAGCCAGCATCATGAGCGACATCAGGATGCTGATCATATAGGTAAAGAAGGAGGTCAGCTGTCCCGTGGTGAGCGCGCCTGCCACAACTTCATGTGCGCCGAACCAGGAAATTCCGATCATGCAACCGTAGACCGCAAGGTAGAGCGCCGGGAAATAAAGCAGACCAGTCCTTCCGCCTTGACAAAGAGCTTGTAAATATTCTCGGCGGAGACTTTAAATCTTCCGATTTCAAACTCTTCGCGCACAAAGCTCTTGACCACACGAATGCCGGTCACATTTTCCTGGACGCTCGCATTCAACGCATCGTATTTCGAAAAGACGCGCGTGAACGCCTTATCTGCAAATTTGATGACCAAGACAAGCACAATCAGAAGAAAGCCGAGTGCGACCAGAAAAATCATCGAGAGTTTACGACTGATGCTGAAGGTGAGCGCCAGGGTAAAAATCAGCGTAGCCGGCGCACGCATGCAGGTTCTCAGTATCATCTGATACGAGTTTTGGACATTCGAGACATCCGTCGTGAGACGGGTCACGAGACCCGCAGTCGAGTACTTGTCGAGATTGCCGAACGAAAAGCGCTGCACGCTTCTGTAAATCCCGCTCCGAAGGCTTGCGGCAAGTCCCGCCGCCGCATCGGCCGCAAAATAGCCGCCGATCGAACCGAAGAGCAGGCCGAAGAGCGCGAGCGCCACCATGAGTCCGCCGGCCCGGAGCACGACATTAAAATTTTGCGCCTGTATCCCGTTGTCAATGAGATTCGCCATCACGAGGGGCACCAGATTTTCAACCACCACTTCCATGACCATGCCGAATACGGCGAGCAGGGAAATGAGGCGGTATTTCTTCCCCAAATATTTACCGAACATTTTAATCATATGATTCCTCCGCGCATTTCTTCCGTCGCGAGTGAAAGTGCCAGTTCCGCCATATCCGTAAAGCCGGCTTCTCGCTCCTCTGCGGAGAGCGTCTCTCCGGTCAAAAGGTGGTCGCTGACCGTCAGGATGGAAAGTGCCTTAGCCCCGAGAGAGGCTGCGGTCGCATAGAGTGCCGCCGTCTCCATCTCAACGGCGAGAACCCCCATCTTCCTCCACTTTTCAACGGCGGCCGTGCCCTCCGCGGGTCCGTAGAACATATCGCTTGTCAGTACCGCCCCAACCGAAACACGTTTGTTTGAGATCGCAGCTTTCCGCGCCGCGCGATACAACAGTTCAAAATCAGCGAGCGGCGCAAACGTCCCCGGGAGTTCAAAGAGGGCAGGGAAGTTTGAATTGGTCGAAGCTCCCTCTGCGAGAACCAAATCACGCAAGCCTACACTCTCCTGCATGGCGCCGGCCGTGCCGATTCGAAGCAGTTGTTTTGCACCGTAAAAGTGAATCAATTCGTAGGCGTAAATACCCATCGACGGACAACCCATGCCGGTGCCCATGACCGAAACCCGCTGTCCGCGGTAAACTCCGGTAAAACCGAACATATTGCGCACTTCGTTAAAACAGTGCACTTCTTCCAGAAAGTTCTCCGCCAGACGCTTGGCGCGGAGCGGGTCACCCGGGAGCAGAACCGTCTCGGCGATATCACCCGGCAAAGCCGCAATGTGCGGCGTAGGCACCGATGCCTTTGCTTTTTTCTCTTCTCGCATTTCTCCTCCTCTCTCCGTGCATACGTTTCGCTCTCTTTCTTCCTTTCGCTTGCCGCTTGCGCCGCAAAGCGAACTTTCATGTTCCGCAGTTTGAAAAGAAGCGCTGAAAACATCAGCGCTTCTTTCGAGACTTAGGCCTCGCCCTCGGCGCGCTTCAGCTCCTCCAAATCCATGTGACCGTCGCGGTGCATCGAGAACTTTTCCATCGGGTAATTCTTCAGGTTGTCGAGCACCTTTCTGTCGTCCGCGCGTTTCAAGAGCGTCTCGCGGGAACGCTTGATTTCAATCTCCGTCTTGTGCTTCGAGGGGCCGCCGACACAGCCGCCCACGCAGGCCATACCCTCAATGAAGTCCTCGGGCAATCTGCCGAGCTTCAGGAGCTGCAGGGCCTTTTTACACTCCGCGCCGCCCGCACAGCGAAGCAGCTTCACATCAGAGACATCTTCGCCGCGCTCGCTCATGCACTCAAGCACAGCGTTTGCCACGCCGCCCGAGGTCGCAAAGCGCTTTCCGTAGATCGAAGCCTCCTGGCGCTCGCTCTCTTCCGGCTCGAGCACAATGTCCGACGAACGGAGAAAGGCATTGAACTCACCGTAAGTCATAACATAATCCGCATTGCCCTCGACGGACTTGTCCGCGGACTCCGCCTTCTTCGCGACACAAGGTCCGATGAAGACCGTCACGCAGCCCGGGTGGGTCGCCTTTAAGTAACGGGACACCGCGCACATCGGGGAGACCGTCGTAGACATGTTTTCCTCGTACTGCTGCGGGAAATGCTTCTTTAAGAGATTGATGAAGGCCGGGCAGCAGGAAGTTGTCATCTTCTTGCCCTCTTTTCTCGCCTCCGACCACTCGAGTGCCTCGTAAGCCGCGGTCATATCACCGCCGAGTCCAACCTCGACCATGTCCGCAAAGCCCATCTTCTTCAGCGCGTTGCGAATAGATCCCATACCGACCTTCTCGCCGTACTGACCCTCGGTTGCCGGGGCGCACATGGCAATGACTTCTTTGCCCGCCTTGATCTCCTCAATCACCTTCACGAGGTAGCTCTTCGCAGAGATTGCGCCGAAGGGACAACTGTGGATGCAGCGTCCGCACTCAATGCACTTGTTCTCATCGATGACGCAGATACCGTACTCATCATAGGTGATGGCATCGACCGGGCATGCCTTCTTACAGGGACGCACAAGGTGTACAATCGCGCCGTAGGGGCAGTTCTGCGCGCACATGCCGCACTCTTTGCAGAGTTTCGAATTGATGTGGGAACGGAACTCGCCTATGGTCACCGCGCCGAAGTGGCAGGAAGACAGACAGGCCTTACCGAGGCAAAGGCGGCAGTTATCCGTGACCGTGTAGGTCGACAGCGGACACTCGTCGCAGGCCGGCTTAATGACCTGAACTTCGTTCTTCGACTCCAAATTGTCCATCAGGTTCTCGCCGCTCGCAAGCCGCATTCTGTGACGGACAATTTCTCTCTCTTTATAGACACAACATCTGCCGATGGCCGGCTTTGGCCCCGGGATGATTTTAAACACCATTTCCTCTTTGTGCTGTTCATCCAGCTGATCGTTCCAGGCGAGACGGCAGGTCTCTTCAATCACCAGATGCCTTGTTTGGATCAGTGCCTCGTCGTTGTTAATCATAGTTTCCCTCCTAGCGTGACAATGCTATCATTTTAGCATAATCCCGGCGAAAAGCCACGCTGTATCTTGTCCTTTTCCGCATACCTTTTGCTCATTTTACGCCCGAGGAAAGCAGGGCGCGGAGCAAAAGCGACAAAAGTCTTTCTGCGAGCATCGCAAAGAGCACAATACTCAGGGTCCAGGCAAAAACCTCACCGGTTTCCAAGTAAATCTTTGCGCGGTAAAGACCGTTGCCGAAAGAGAGCAGGGGCTGTCCGATCAATTCGGCAGCCGCCCCCGCCTTAAAGCTCACACCGACCGAAAGACTCAGCGCGCTTTCCAAAAAAGGCGCGAGTACCGGAAGGTAAAGTGCCCGAACGCGCGTGTGGCGCGAGAGCCGGTAAAGCCTCGCGACCTCCAGCAGTTCTCTCGGGGTTGCGCCGAGGCCGGCCAGCGTATTCAGGTAAAAAATCGGGAAAGAGACAAAGAAGCAGATCAAGAGAGAGGCATTTCGATTTCCCACCCAAATCAACAGAATCACTACAAAACTCGCGACGGGTATGGCCTTTATCACATTCACAAAGGGACTCAGAATCCATCTGAGTCCCTCTCTCTTCTCGGCCAAAACGGCGAGACCTATGCCGGCAAGCGCCCCGGTTAAAAACCCTCCCAGCACACGCAGGGTGGAATTCCGGACCGCCTGCCAGTAACTTGCTCCAAGCGCCATACGAAACAAGACGCCGATCGTCTCGAGCGGTCCCACCAACAGCAGCCGGTTGTGTAAGAGGCGCGCCGCGAGCTCCCAGAGCAGCAGCCAAAAGCACCAGCGAAACAGCTCCCTGCTCTGCGCTTTCAGCCCTTCTCTCATTTTGCCTCGGTCACCGCGTAAAAGGCATCGTCCGGAAGCTTGCCGCCCACTGCCTTCGGATCTGCCTCATAGAGCACATTTAAATAGCCCGAGAGCGCCTTCTTCATTTCCTCACCGGTAATCGCGGTGATATTGCAAGCCGGAAGCGCCTTCTTCGCAACGCCCTCATTCTCCAGGATGCCGAAGGCGACCACGCGTGCCGCAGTCTGCTCGACATTCGAAACCGCCGTCGCAGCACTTCTCTCCTGCTCCGTGACAAAGGTCGCAACTTCCGCGGGACGGCTCTCAAGCACATCCTTGCGCACCACCGTCACACCGGTCACGAGGCGGGAGCCGTTATTTAAGCTGTCCCATGCATCGGTCAGGGAAAGGCGGTCTTAAGCTGCTCGTTCTTTGCCTCCGCGACCGTAACAAAGGGCTGCGGGAGCACCGCAATCGCCGTTGCATCCGCAGCTAGCAGGGATGCGATTTCGGTCGGCTCCGACTTGAATTCCAAATTGCAATCCGTGACACCGTTCTCCTTTAGTAAATAGCGAAGCACATACTCCGGTGTCGCGCCCTGGCCGGTTGTATACACGGTCTTACCCGCGAGATCCTGTACACCGTGAATGTTCGTATCCCCGCTCACGCAGTAGAGGACGCCCAGCGTGTTGATGTTGACGACCGCAATTTTTCCCTCCGTCTTATTGTAGAGCGCGGAAGCCATATTTGCCGGAAGCAACGCGATGTCAAGTTCTCCGGAGACCAGCTTGCTCGCAACTTCATCCGGCTGCGACGCAATGCTGAACTCGTACTTACCCTCGCTCTTGCCGTCCTGACTGTCCTGCATGAGGTTCACAAGCCCCATCGCGGTCGGTCCCTTCAACGCGCCCACGCGAAGCGCTGTGTCGGCATCCGTCTTCGACTCCGCAGCACTCGCCGCCGCTGTGCTCTCGCTGCCGCTCTCCTCTGCGCTGCTCTCCGCACTGCTCGCTGCCGTACTCTCGCTCTTCGCCGCACCGCAGCCCACAAGTCCCAGGCCGAGCAAAACCGCTGCAGCCGTTGCGACAATTTGTCTCTTCCAATTTTTCATCGCTTTTTCCTGAAACCTTTCTCTCTGTTTTGCGTCTTTCTAAGTATAAAGGCGCGCTTTGTCGATTTACGCGGTTAATTATATCACGCTATCTTCTTTTAGACCAGACAAAGCACTTCGCGCTTCGTCACAAGCGAAAACTTACGTTTTTCCGTTTTTTATATCGATTTTTACAAGAAAATCTTCCTTGCTATTCCCGCGGAACTACTCTAAGCTGAACTCATCATTCGGATTATTTCGAACGTGACGATGCCCGCAAAGGCCTTATCGTATTTATGATAGGAGGGATATTCATTTGGCAGAACCTATTATCTCCGTACGTGATTTAAAAAAGATATATCACGTCGGCGAGAGCGAGGTTCACGCTCTGGACGGGGTCAGTTTTGACCTGTATCCGGGCCGTTTTCTCGCAATTGTCGGCACTTCCGGCTCCGGTAAATCCACATGCCTGAATTTGCTTGCCGGACTTGAGCCGCCGAGCAGCGGCAACATACATATACTCGGAAAAAAACTCGAGAAAATGAACGAGCAACAGCTGGTTCGTTTTCGCCGCGAGCATGTCGGATTTATTTTTCAGAGTTACGGTCTGATTCCGACCATGAACGCGGAAGAAAATGTAGCACTCCCGCTCCTTTTTCGCGGTGTCGGAAAGGAAGAAAGACAAAAGACGGCAAGAATGTACATGGAGCGCATCGGCATACTGGATCAGGCCCTGCACATGCCCGGTCAGATGTCGGGCGGCCAGCAGCAACGTGTGGGCATTGCCCGTGCCCTCGCAAGCAGACCGGAGCTCATTTTTGCCGATGAGCCGACCGGTAACTTGGACTCCAGAACGAGCGCCGAGGTGCTGGCACTTCTAAAGGACATTGTCCGGGAACAAAAGGTGACGCTCGTCATGGTCACCCACGACAACTCGATTGCAGACCGCGCCGACCAACAGATTCGCATTGTGGACGGCAAAATTGTAGAACGGAAAGGATAAATCACTATGCAGGCAAAACTTCATCGCAGTTCTGTATTTCTCCGTGTGCTCGCACTGGAGATAACACTCTCACTGCTCCTCTTCTTCCTGATTCCCCCGCGCCTCGCGCACGCGTCCTATGTGAACACAAATCTCAACACCTTTGTCCATGACGCCAACGAAGTGCAAGTCGGTTATCCCGGCCAGGACATGAATTTAAGCTTCCGCGTCGGTTATAACAATACGAGCGGCATGAAGAATCCGAAGACCGCGGAAATCCAAAACGTCATTGTCCGTCTCTCGAACGATCAGAACTACTTGAAGCAGGACAAGGATCCGGATCAGAACACGACCGATCAGAAGAATCCTTACGACAAGGAAGATGAGAGCGATCTCTACAACGCTTGGAGAGCCGGGCAGAAATCCGGCATCGACAAGGCCTACGGCGGCAACTCGGCCTTCACCGTAGACGGCGGCAACTACCCCTTTGAAATCAACGCAACAACCTTCACCGAGGAGAATCGCTTTGCCTCGCTGAAAGCCGGCGAGTATAAGACCGTCACCCTGCACGTGACCGTTCGCGCGGATGCGAAAGAGGGCTACTACGGCGTTCCGGTCGCTTTCTATTATGCGCTTCCCGGCAGCAATACCGCGGATTTCCGCGGCCCCATGCAGGTGGAGTTCATCAACGTGTACATCAAGGCGGCGGGCGAAGTCGCAAATCCTTCGACCGCAACCGGCGACAAGACCTTTGTGCTCGGCGAAGGCCAGGAAACTCCGGTCGGCACCGCGCCCGGCGTCATCAATTACAGTTTAAAGTTCCGGAACCAGAGAAAGGTGCCGGTGTACCGCGTTCAGGTACACATGAATACGGCGCTTGCGGACGGCGCTTCGCTGCAGGCAACGGCACAGAACAAGTCACAGGCCTCCACGGGCTTCCCCTTTAATCTGAACGACGCAAACTACGATCGAAACTTTGAGTCCGCGCAGCCGGATGAGGTGCTGAGTGCCGACTACTCAATGGCCATCATGCAGAATGCGGCGAACGGCTACTACCCGCTCAGCTACACCGTGAGTTATAAGCTCACGCCGGATGCGACCGTCTCTTATCAGGAGACCTATGTGAGCTATGTCCGCATCAACAATCCTTCCATGGTCGAACAGCCGCCGGCGGCGGACAACAAGCAGGGCGACTTCAACCCAAACGACCGCCAGAAAGCCCGTATCATCCTGGACGGATATCGCACGGAACCCGAAAAAGTCTTTGCCGGTCAGCCCTTCACTCTGGTTCTCAGCGTGAAACGCTTCCGGAGATATTCCCGCAAGCAATATTTTGCTCTCCGCCGAGTCCGAAAAAGTGGACAATTCCTCTGTCTTTTCGACCGAGGCGGGCTCCAATTCCTTTGTGATTAACAGCCTGAAAGCAGGGGAAGCAAAGGAACTCAGACTGAACCTCGAGGCATCCGCGGGCGTGGACCCCCGCTCCTATACCATCACGCTGAACGAAAAGTTTGACTCCCCCGCGTTTAAGAACGCCGAGGACAAGCTGACCCTCGATATTCCGGTCTTCCAGGTGGCCCGCTACTCCATTTCCACACCGGAGCTCTCACCCGACAGCATAGAAATCGGCAAAGAGAGCAATGTCATGTTCAACCTGAACAATACCGGTCGCGTGATGCTCTACAATGTGCAGGTGAACTTTGAGGGCGATGCGATTAAAAAGACAAGCGCCTACCTCGGCAATATCAAGTCCGGCGACAGCGGCAGCGTCGATGCGATGCTGAGCGGCGCCGCGGCGAGCAGCGAGGAAAACAATATTAAAATGACCATCCAGTACGAAGATGTGAACGGAAACGTGACCAAGGAAGAGAAAACGCTCACCCTGACCGTCACCGAGCCCGCGCCGGACATGCCCGAGACCGATGCCGACAGCGAGAAGAAGCCGGAAAAGAAGCGCTCCCCCATCCCCTTCCTCTTGCCTCCGCTGGTTGTTGCCGCAGCGGGGACAGGCATCTACAAGTTCCGCAAGAAGAAGCGTGACGGAGGAAACGCGGAATGAAATTCCGGGATCTCCTGACGCTCGCGCTCCGCAATCTCTTCCGGCGAAAGACGCGGACCGTGCTGACCGTGCTCGGCGTGATCATCGGCACTTCGTCTATCCTCGTGATGATGAGTCTGGGCCTCGGTATGAGCCGCCAGACCAAGCAGCTCTACCAGGAAGCGGGCTCCATGAAGACCATCACGGTCTACGCCTTTAACCAAAAAGGCAACGAGACGGAAATCACCGATGACACGCTGAAACAGCTGAAACAGCTCGATCATGTGGAAGATGTGAGTCCTCAGCTGGATGTCTCCGTGACCGCAAAGTGCGGACCCTATGAGGGCTATCTGTCGCTGACCGGCGTGTCGCAGGCATTTGAAGGAGCTCCCCGTAAAATCCGGTAAGCTCCCGCCCGCAAATGCGGACAATCTGAGTCTGGTCTACGGCAATCACTTTCAGGATAATTTTTATAAGGCTTCAAAATCCGGCTCCGGAAACATCGGCAGCAGCGGAGACGTGCAAATCGATCCGATGAAGGATACCATCTTCTTCATCTTCCCCGAGGGCTACAAACCCGCGCCGAAAACAAGCGGCGGCTCGAGCGGCGGCACGGGCACTTCCGCCCAATCATCCGAGCTCTCCTCCTCGGGCGGAGACAATGCGGAAAAGGGACAGAAAAAGTACATCCTCGATACCGCCGCCGTTCTGGATGGCGGCAGCAGCGGCTACAACAGCTACAGCTATTCCGTCTACTGTGACATCGATACGCTGAAGAGCTTTTTAAAGCAGCGCTACCGGAAGTACCTGGTCCCCGAGCCGAAACTCAACAAGAAGGGTAAGCCGGTCGACTACTACGTGTATTCACAGGCCTATGTCTTTGTGGACGACATGTCCCATGTCTCCGAGGTGCAGAAAAAAATAGCGACCCTCGGCTACCAGGCCGATTCCAATATGGAGTGGCTTGAACAGTCCAAACAGTTCACCGGTATGGTGCAGGCCGTGCTCGGCGGCATCGGTGCGGTATCGCTCCTTGTCGCGGCCATCGGCATCATCAACACGATGATGATGTCTATCTACGAGAGAACAAGGGAAATCGGCGTCATGAAGGTGCTGGGCTGCGATATGACCAACATCCGAGATCTCTTCCTCGTCGAGTCCGGTTTTATCGGACTGATGGGCGGCTTGATCGGTACCGTGTTAAGCCTCTTGATCTCGCTGCTCATTAACTTCCTTGTGGCGAGCGGCGGCAGCGAACAGCTCTCTGTCTTCTATCAAGGGGCCGAAGGAGCGGCTATATCCTACATTCCCATTTGGCTTGCACTCTTCGCGATTGTTTTCGCCATCTTCATCGGCGCGGCCGCGGGTTACCTGCCCGCCAAGCGCGCAATGCGCCTAAGCCCGCTCGCGGCGATGCGAAACGAATAAAACATACGACAGGCAGAAAAACCGCTCCGACTTAAAGTCGGAGCGGTTTTGCGTTCTCACACTGTTCTTCGATCCAAGTAATGGCCTCTTCGAGCCCCTCCGCGCTGTAGGGAAAATCTCGGAAACACTTCTCCTCTTCCGTGTCGTGAAAGGAATAAGGCCCGTTCCAGACATAGGCGCGCAGGCTGTGCGGCTCCCGCTTCTCAAGCGGCGTCCAGTGCACATTTTCCAGGGGTTCTATGCCAAGCCGGTAATAGACGGACTGATGGCTGCCGTAATAGGCCTCGCCGTACTCGTAGTGGTCCAAGCTGTAAAAGAGACTGTGGTCTAATTGCATACGACCTCCTCAAATCATGTTATACTTTTAGAATCATGTCACAGAAAGGAATCTTTTCATGTCAGCATCCGAATCTTCCCGTCAGTTTCTGCTCACCGTCTCCATGGGAAAACGCCTTATCGCAGACGCCCTCGCAGCCGATGAGGCCGTATTGCGCGCCGCAAAGGAGCATTGCCTCGTTGTCATCATGGGCAGCACCAATGCCCGGATTGCCGCAGCGCTCGCAGAAAAGCTCTCCCTGCCCTTCTCCCCGCAGGGCTTTCACCGAGGCCTCCAACTGGGACCTGCGCGCGCTGTCGAGCATCCCGCCCCGCAGAGCGCGGACTTCATCGTACGGGCGGGCGAGCTCTTGCGCGATAAAACCGTCTTTGATGTCGCAGATACCCTCGGCAAGGACGATCTTATCTTAAAGGGCGCAAATGCCGTCCATCTAAAGACACAAAGTGCCGGCGTGCTGATCGGAAGCCCGGTCGGCGGCACCATGATGCCCATACTCCAAGCGGCGGTCGGTCGGCGCACCCGCCTCATCCACCCGGTCGGCCTCGAAAAGCGTGTTGAACGCCCGATTTCCGAGCTCACAGCGCTCGCAAACCGAAGCGGCGATACCAAGGGACTCAGGCTGCTTGAGAGCTGCGGTGAGGTTTTCACCGAGCTCGATGCCATCGAAGCTCTCTTCTCCCTCCGCGCGTGCCTGCTCGCAGCCGGAGGCGTCATGGGTGCCGAGGGGAGTGTGCTCCTGCAGCTCAGCGGCAGGGAGGAGCAGCTTGACAGTGCCGAGCGCTACTTCCGCTCAATTCAGGATACCCCGTCCTTTTCCCTCTGAGTTTTGCTTCGAAACACGCCTTCTTCGGTAACGACGGCGTCGACCGGACAATCATGTCGCTCGAGAGGAATCTCTTCGCTCAGCATGCGCTCCCGTATTAAAACTGCCCGAAACGCAGGGCTCTTCGGCAGGTAACGGTCATAGAAGCCGCCGCCGTAGCCGAGGCGTGCGCCCGCGCGACTCGCGCTCACGCAGGGGAGGAGAATCAAATCCAACTCATCGGGCGCTAGCACCGGCGCCTCCGCCGAGGGCTCAAGGATGCCCATGGTCCCGGGACTCAGCTCCGCAAGACTGTAAATCCGATGCGCGTGCATGATGCCCTTCCCCGCGCAGCGCGGCACGGCGACTGCTTGCCTGCACGAAGCATCTCCTCAATCAAGACGGCAGTCCGGATCTCCGCTTGCATACCGACAAAGCAAAAGACCGTCCTTGCGCTCCGATACTCCGGAAGCGCAAGAATTTCCGAGAAAATCTTTTCATCCGCCTCTCGGCAATAGTCCTGCGGCAACGCATTCATCCTCTCGATGCAGCGCTTCCGCAGTTCTTTTTTTTCTGTCATGACAACACCTCCGCTCTTCCGTCCCAGTGTAGCAAATTTCACCCGGCATTTCCACGCGCCCCTCACCTATCGCGGCACTGCTCCTGTTTAAGCCCAAAAAAAGCGCCCGCCCGGTAACCCGGGCGGGCGCTTCTCTGTGCAGATTCAGCCAAACAGGCCAAACAGTCCTTTTTTCTCGTAGGGCTCCGTACGGAAGCCCTCGTAGTGGTAGCCGGTTTCATCAATCATCTTTTTGACGGTCGCCTCATCCGCGGGCTCTTCGGTGACAAAACTTGCCTCCTTTTTCCCGTGGGATGCACTCACCTTCTTCGCATTCGGAAACTGCTTCCGGATTGCATCGCCCACATGCGCCTCGCACATGCTGCAAGCCATGCCGTCAATCTGAATGATATTCTTGACCATAGTTCTACCTCCTAAGAAACTTACAAATCAGATGCCGCTCACTTCTTCAGACGGAAGCGCTCCGGCACCTCCGCCTTCTCCTCTTCGAGGTGGGAGCAGCTTGAGCAGCCCGTCGGCGCGCAGTGGTGCTTGTGGTCACCGCCGCAAGCACCGCCGCAATTTCCGCCGCAGGAGCCGTTCCGCATGCAATAGCGGATTGCCAGAACCAGCAATACAACCAGGACAAGAAGTACCACGATGGTTTCAGGATTCATCGTCACTGTCCTCACTTTCTAATCAAATGAAATACCGAAATACGTTACTGTGTCGTTATCAGCCGTTTGCGCGAACGGCACTCACATTCTCATGCTTCACGTGCTTCGGTGCCGGACGGAAGATAAAGTAGAGCGCGCCGAGCACCAGAAGAATTGCGACTGCGGTCCAGAAAGTGAAGCTGCCGCCCTGTGCGAGCGTTCCGAGCTGGAATACGCAGAGCGAGAGGCAATAGCCGAGACCCATCTGGAAGCCGAAGGTAATCCAGCCCCACTTCGCCTGCCCCTGCTCACGGAACGCGGTTGCGATTGCAACCATGCAGGGTGCGTCAAAGATGTTGAAGAGCAGGAAGCTAAGGCCCGCAAGCTGGCTGCCGTTGAACATGTTGAAGATAGCCGTAGAAACATCCGCCTCAGCGTCGGAAGCCGCGTGTGCAAGTATGCCGAGCGTACTCACTGCCTGCTCCTTTGCGAGCTCCGCACTGACGGAAGCTACCGCTGCCTGCCAAGAGCCGAAGCCGAGCGGCGCAAAGATAAACGCAATCGCCTCACCGATGACCTTCAGGATGCTGCTGTCCAAATCATCCGCGACATACTGGAAGGAGGTGTTAAAGTGCATGAGTACCCACAGGAACACAGAGACGATGAAGATGATCGTGCCGGCCTTAATCATGAAGGCCTTTGCTCTCTCCCAGACGTGAATCAGAACACCCTTCACAGACGGCATGTGGTACGCCGGAAGCTCCATGACAAACGGTGCCGGATCGCCCGCAAAGTAGTTCATCTTCTTCAGTGCGATACCGGAGAGAATCACGATGGCAAGACCCAGGAAGTACATGCCCGGCGCCACAAAGTGGTTGGTCGGGAAGAAGGTAATTGCCATCATTGCGACGATCTCCATCTTCGCCGAGCAGGGCAGGAAGGTCGAGAGGATGATGGTCATGCGTCTGTCCTTCTCGTTCTCGATGGTTCTGGACGCCATGATAGCCGGAACACCGCAGCCCGTTCCGACCAACATCGGGATAAAGGACTTACCGGAGAGACCGAAACGACGGAACACGCGGTCCATGATGAATGCGACACGCGCCATGTAGCCCGAGTCCTCGAGGAAGGACAGGAAGAAGAACAGAATTAACATCTGCGGCACGAAGCCGAGGACGGTGCCGACACCGCCGATGACGCCTTCGACAAGCAGGCTCTGCATCCAGTCAGCCAGATGGAAGGTCGCAACGAAGTTATTTGCGGCATTCGTCACAATCTTACCGAAGAAGACATCGTTCGTCCAGTCCGTGAGCGGCGTACCGATTGCCGTGACCGAGATGAAGTAAACAAACCACATGATAAACGCAAAGATCGGCAACGCCAGGAAGCGATTCGTCACAATGTGGTCAATCTTATCCGAAGTCGTGAGCTCGCCCTTTGCTGCCTTCTTCTTGACGCACTCGCCGACAACCTTCTGGATGAACTCGTAACGCTGGTTGGTGATTACGGACTCGGCGTCATCATCCAGCTCTTTCTCGCAGTCTTTGATGTGCTGCTCAATGTGCTCTTTGGTCGCCGCATCGAGCTGAACCTTTGCAATCGCCTTCTCGTCGCGCTCAAAGAACTTAATTGCGAACCAGCGAAGATTGACCGGATCAACCTTGCTCTCGATCGACTCCTCGATGTGTGCGAGCGCGTGCTCCACGGAACCCGTGAAGACATGCGGAAGCTCACCTCTTCTGTGCTCCTCAGCGAGTTTCAAACAGAGTTCCGCCGCAGCCTTCGTGGACTCACCTCGCAGCGCACTCATCTCGACCACGGGGCAACCGAGCTCTTCGGAGAGCTTCTTTAAGTTCAGCTCATCGCCGTTCTTCTTGACAAGATCCATCATGTTGACCGCGATGACGGTCGGAAGACCGATCTCCAGAAGCTGGGTGGTCAAGTAGAGGTTTCTCTCGATGTTCGTGCCATCGATGATGTTCAGAATCGCATCCGGCTTCTCCGTTACGAGGTAGTTTCTGGTGACAACTTCCTCTAAGGTGTACGGACTCAGCGAATAGATACCCGGAAGGTCCTGGATGATGACATCCTTATGTCCCTTTAAGCGTCCCTCTTTCTTCTCGACCGTAACGCCGGGCCAGTTACCGACATACTGTGTACTTCCGGTCAGGTCATTGAACAGCGTTGTCTTACCGCAGTTCGGATTACCTGCCAGTGCAATCTTAATTGCCATCTAAATCCCCCTCTTTCCTTACTGCATCTCCAGAATTTCCGCATCCGCCTTTCGAAGCGAAAGCTCGTAGCCTCTGACCGTGATCTCGACCGGATCTCCGAGGGGTGCCACCTTGCGGACATAAATCTCCGTGCCCTTCGTGATGCCCATGTCCATAATGCGTCTTCTGAGCGCGCCCTCGCCGTGAATCTTCACGACCACCGCAGTCGAACCGACCGGGATGTCTTTCAGTGTCTTCATCTCTGCCTCCTCTCTCAATCCTTCTTTGCCGGCTGCACCTGAATCTTCTGCGCCATTTCTCGCGTGATTGCGAGTCTTGACTCTTTCACATTGACAATGATGTCACCGCCGTGCGAAGAAATGACAGTCACATAGGCACCCGGCACAAAACCGAGGTCACTTAAGTGCTGTTTCGCCTCATCATTTCCGCCGACGCGAACTACTTCAACATAATCTTCAGCATTCGTAAAAGCCAAGGGCAGCATACAAACCTCCTTCGAAGTTCTAGGTTAGAAGAATCTATCGCTTACTACTTAGTGATTTTAAATTTGCAAGTTTGTTTTGTCAATCTCTTTCTGTTAAGAACGTCAAACGATACAAAAAAAAGGCCGTGGGCAGTTCGCACCACAGCTCTTTTTACATAAGATATTCCGATTTTAAATCAGGGAAGCACCAAGCTCCTTGCAAGCCGCGAGCGCAGCCGCATCCGGCTCTTCCTTGCAGATGACCGGCTCGTGCTGCATAAGGACACCCGCCTCTTTGCAAGCCGCAGCCCAGTCATTCATCCATGCGCCGTTGCCCCAGCCCCAGGAACCGAAGAGAGCAACCTTCTTGCCGTCCAGAGCGCCCTTCACGCGATCGAACATCGGCTGGAACTCGAGCTCCTCGAGGACCTCGGCACCCATCTGAGCACCGTACGCCGGGCAGCCGAACGCAATTGCATCAAAAAGCTGCACCTTCGCTCCATCAAAATCGGCCGGCGCAAACAGAGTGACATCGGCGCCCTTGCTCTCTGCTCCTGCCTTCACTGCCTCTGCCATTTTCTTCGTGTGTCCCGTGCCGCTCCAGTAAACAATCGCAACTTTGCTCATACGTTTCTCCTCTCTATTCTCGTGCGCCTTAGCACTTATTGCCATTTTAACACGATAATAAGCCCCCCGCAACGTGGAAGCTGCCGAAACGAAGAAAGCGCCGCGACTTTCGCCGCGACACTTTCCACCGTACGTTATTAGGAGGATATAGTATGATAAGAAGATTGCTACTCAGACCAGAGACTCGCCGAGCTCCTTGCACTCCGCAAGCGCTGCGTCGTCCGGTGCTTCCTGGCACATAACCGGTGCGTGCTGCATGAGAACGCCCGCATCCTGGCATCTTGCCTCCCAGTCGTTCATCCAAGCACCGCCGCCCCAGCCCCAGGAGCCAAAGAGCGCAATCTTCTTGCCGTGAAGCGCACCCTCGACGGATGCGAACATCGGCTCGAACTCCTCTTCCTCGAGGACCTCTGCGCCCATGGACGGGCAGCCGAATGCGATTGCATCGTAGAGCGCCACCTGGTCTGCGCTGAACTCGCTCGGTCCGAGCACCGTGACCTCAGCGCCCTTGGTTCTCGCGCCCTCCGCAACAGCCTCTGCCATTGCCTGCGTGTTGCCGGTTCCGCTCCAGAATACCACTGCGACCTTGCTCATATTGATAGTCTCCTTTCTTTGTGATTTAGCTCCGCTTACGCGGATTGAACAGGACTTACGCGATTTTGACGCCGCCCACAGTTTCCTTTTTCCGCACGCTGTTCCGCACCGCAGCGGACAATCAGCGTTTCCAACTTGCGCCCGCGCTGCATGTTCTCTTCAAACACTTCCTTGCAACGGCGATAGCGCCAAAACACTTCCCTGGCCCTGATCTCGTCTCCGTAGACCTTCCAACAGCCGACACATTTCACCCCGTCCCTGCTGCTCTTCATGAAGCCGCGTACATCCTCCGGCGGATATCCGAGAAACAGTCCCACCTCATGCGGAAACTCGGTCTTCTCCCGCATCATACGCGCGAGAAAGGCAACCGAGCGGTTCACACTCTGCGGCTCATACCCAAGCTCCCGCAAAATGCTTGCAGCCTCTTCACGTCCGAGATCCCTTTTTAGGAAGTCCGGACGATAAAGATAGATGAGTGCAAAGTGCTCTGTCATACGCACCGGTACAGCCCTAAGTCCCTTGTGTTTCAGAATTCCGTTGAGCTGCCGGAGCTCGTCGCGAAACAAACGCGCATCCGCATAGTCGATGCGGAACAGATTTCCGGTCTTCAGACCCGCGAACGTCGGCGCACAGTGCTCGACAAGAAATGCATCCGACATTGCTTATGCCGTGTGCTCTGCCAGTATGCCCTTCAGGGAAGACATGGAGCTCGTGTGAGAACGCACCACACAGGTATCTTCTCCCGCCGAGTTCAATGCGTACTGGACCATCTTGTGTGAGACCGTATGTGTGAACAGTATCATCAAATCGGGCTTGCCGATTCTGTCCCGCATGCCGTTCTTGAACTTGCAAAAGACCTTTGCCTTACATCCGTGCTTGGTACAGAGATCGCAATACTGCCGCTCCATACACTCGTTTCCGCCGATGATCACAACATTCATCTTTCGCTCCTTTCGGTGTCGCGCGTGTTGTCGCAACTAACTGCTCTGTCAAGGAAAAGCCCGCATTTCTGCGGGCTTACAACTTAAGTCTATCTATCAAACATTAGCCTCAACTAAAAGTTAGTATAGCATAATATGCCTTGAGGTCAAGACTCTTTTTTAATTTTGCAACAAATTTTTCTCTGCCGCGAAGAAGGGTTCCACCCGCGACCAGAGTACCGCAAGGCCGCCTTCGTTTTCCGCTTCCAGATTCATGGGAAGCACCGGATCATGCAGAGACTGCCGCAGCAGTATCCAGCCTGCGGCTTCCCCGTCCTTACAGCTCACACGAACGCCCTCATAGTTCGGTTCGACCACGGTAAAGCGCGGGTCTTTTTCGACAAAGGCGCGGAAACGCTCCAGAACGCCGGCGCCGTAGGTCTTAAAATCGCTTGCCAAAATCCGGAAGCGACGCTCCTCTTCCTCTGCGGGATTTTTAAGCTCCGCAATCATGTCCTCAATGCGCTGTCCCTTCTTTCTGAGAAGGGCAAGGCGGCCGATGATCTTTGCCGCGATATAAGCGCCGTCATCCGAAAAATGATTCTCTTCGAAGGCACCGTGGCCCGAGGTCTCGATTGCCAGCGGACAATCTTCGCCGCTCATTTTGAGCTCAAACCCCTTGTCAATCACGTTCTTATAGCCCCTGCGGTACCGGAAATGCCGGAGCCCAAGCGTCCCCTCGAGGAAGCGCGTCAGGCCGTCCGAGGTCACGGAATCCGTCACTATCACCGCGTGCGGGTGTGTCTCTGCCTCGATGGCGGCGAGCAGTGCAATGAGCTTATTCCGATTCACCTCTGTCCCGTCCGAGAAGACCACGGCCGCGCGGTCGCCGTCACAGTCAAAAATCACTCCGAGGTCTGAACCGGAGGCCTGCACGGCGCGTTTTGCCGCGTCCATGGCGCGTTTGTCCTCGGGATTCGGCACATGATTCGGAAATTACCGTTCGGCGCAAGGAAAACACTGCCGCTCACATCCGCGCCGAGCGGTTCCAGAATCTCGGTCGCAAAGAATCCGGCTGCGCCGTTTCCGGCATCCACCGCGATTTTAAGACCTTCCAGAACTTTGCTTCCCTTCTCTTCGCCCGCCTCTTCGCAGATAATGTCGCGCATATGGGACGCATATATTCCGCGAAGCGGAAAGTCGGAAGCAGGTGCGTAAATCTCATAGGCGCGCCGCAAAATGCCGTCGAGCTCCTTGCCCGAAAGCGCACCGCCCACCGTGAAAAACTTCATGCCGTTCCGCTGATAGGGGAGGTGGCTCGCCGTCAGCATAATGGCACCGTCAAACGAAGCCTCATCCAGTATGGTCGACTGGAACATGGCCGGGGTCGTGATGAGTCCGCAACGGCTTCTCTGTACCCCTCTGAGGCCTTCGAGGCAGGCCTCTTCCATCATCTCCGCCGAAACACGGCTGTCATGGCCTACGGCAATTCGGAGTGTCTCCCGATCCAGCTCCGGATCATCCGAAAGATAATCCGCAAAGGCCGCCGCGATACACTTGACCATCTCCGGGGTCAGTGTAATCTCCTCGTCCGCGGTTTCAATGACCGTGCCGCGCACGTCGTTCCCGTTCTTGACGCGTAAAAAGTCTTCTAACTTAAGCTCTTCTCTCTCCATACGACTTCGTTTCCTTTCTGAATGACAAAACCGCCCTCTTTGCCTTTCTCTGTATCAGCGAGTAAAGAGAACTTTTTTCTGATTTGAACGGCAAACAGGACATGTTACTATCCTTAACTTAAATTATAGCAAAACCCTTCCGACTGCGCACAATTTTAAACGCAGGTTCGCGAAGTCTTTTTCTTCCTCGAAACGAGGAGCGAATACGCATGTCCAATCTTAGACCGATCGCTTGCCGGGTATGACACAAAAAAGCGCCCTGCCGAAGCAGGACGCTCATTTCAGAGAGCGATAGACGGGACTCGAACCCGCGGTCTCGACCTTGGCAAGGTCGCGCGTTACCAACTACGCCACTATCGCATGTTCACACCCTGAAAACCGCACACAGAATTCTATCTATTCATCTCTTTCCCAAACCCTTTGGTTAAACCCTCGACCGATTAGTAAGAGTCAGCTGAACGTGTCGCCACGCTTACACCTCTCTCCTATCTACCTTGTCGTCTTCAAGGGGTCTTACCGCTTTCGCATGAGATATCCCATCTTGAGGGGGGGCTTCACGCTTAGATGCCTTCAGCGTTTATCCCGTCCCGACTTGGCTACCCGGCCATGGGGTTGCTCCCCAACCGGTACACCAGTGGTCAGTCCATCCCGGTCCTCTCGTACTAAGGACAGCTCCTCTCAGATATCTTACGCCCGCGCCGGATAGGGACCGAACTGTCTCACGACGTTCTGAACCCAGCTCGCGTACCGCTTTAATGGGCGAACAGCCCAACCCTTGGGACCGACTTCAGCCCCAGGATGCGATGAGCCGACATCGAGGTGCCAAACCACTCCGTCGATGTGAACTCTTGGGAGTGATAAGCCTGTTATCCCCAGGGTAGCTTTTATCCGTTGAGCGATGGCAATCCCACTTTATACCACCGGATCACTAAGTCCTACTTTCGTACCTGCTCCACCCGTCGGTGTCGCAGTCAAGCTCCCTTCTGCCTTTGCGCTCTTCGAATGGTTTCCAACCATTCTGAGGGAACCTTTGAGCGCCTCCGATACTCTTTCGGAGGCGACCGCCCCAGTCAAACTCCCCACCTGACATTGTCCCCCATCCGGATTACGGATGTAGGTTAGAAATCCAGTGCCACAGGGGTGGTATCCCAACAGCGGCTCCGGAAAGACTGGCGTCCTTCCTTCTTAGCCTCCCACCTATCCTGTACGAGTAACACCGAATCCCGGTATCAAGCTGGAGTAAAGCTCCATGGGGTCTTTCCGTCCTGGCGCAGGTCACCAGCATCTTCACTGGTACTTCAATTTCACCGGGTGCATTGTTGAGACAGCGCTCAAATCATTACGCCTTTCGTGCGGGTCGGAACTTACCCGACAAGGAATTTCGCTACCTTAGGACCGTTATAGTTACGGCCGCCGTTTACTGGGGCTTAAATTCAAAGCTTCGCCTTAGCTAACCTCTCCTCTTAACCTTCCAGCACCGGGCAGGCGTCAGCCCATATACCTCACCTTACGGTTTCGCATAGACCTGTGTTTTTGCTAAACAGTTGCTTGAGCCTTTTCTCTGCGGCTGCATCTCTGCAGCACCCCTTCTCCCGAAGTTACGGGGTCATTTTGCCGAGTTCCTTAACAATGCTTCTCCCGCCGGCCTTAGGATTCTCTCCTCATCCACCTGTGTCGGTTTGCGGTACGGGCTGACATGATACAATAGCGGCTTTTCTCGACAGTCCCTCCACCGGCTTCGCTACTTATTTTTCGCTCCCTATCACGCTTTCGGATTGTGCGGCGGATTTGCCTACCGCACTCCTAACTTCGCTTCGCCCGGTCTTTGCTCTCCCGGGTCCGGTTTTGTTCCTGTGTCCCCACAGTTCTGATCATGTCAGGTGCAGGAATATGAACCTGCTGTCCATCGACTACGGATTTCTCCCTCGCCTTAGGTCCCGACTTACCCAGGGCAGATCAGCTTTACCCTGGAATCCTTGGATATTCGGCCATGATGATTCTCACATCATTCTCGCTACTCATTCCGGCATTCTCTCTTCTCAGAACTCCACGCTTCCTTACGGTAACGCTTCGGCACTCTGAGATTGCTCCTCTACCAATGTATTGCTACATTCCTAAGCTTCGGTATCGTGTTTTAGCCCCGGAAATTTTCGGCGCAGGACCTCTCGACTAGTGAGCTATTACGCACTCTTTGAATGTGTGGCTGCTTCTAAGCCAACATCCTAGCTGTCTTCGAAATCCCACATCCTTTTCCACTTAACACGTATTTTGGGACCTTAGCTGTAGGTCTGGGCTCTTTCCCTTTTGACTGTCCAACTTATCTCGTACAGTCTGACTCCCGACCATCATCAGTGCGGCATTCGCAGTTTGATATCCCTTGGTAGGCTTTGACGCCCCCTCAGGAATTCAGTGCTCTACCTCCGTCTGACTAAGTCGAGGCTAGCCCTAAAGCTATTTCGAGGAGAACCAGCTATCTCCGGGTTCGATTGGAATTTCTCCCCTATCCACACCTCATCACCACCCTTTTCAACGGATGTGTGTTCGGTCCTCCATTCCCTTTTACGGGAACTTCAACCTGGACATGGATAGATCACCCGGTTTCGGGTCTGCCGATGCTGACTGTAAGCCCTATTAAGACTCGGTTTCCCTTCGGCTCCGGACCTGTAGTCCTTAACCTTGCCAGCACCGGCAACTCGCCGGACCGTTCTACAAAAAGTACGCGGTTGTGCGTTCATGTATCGCACTTCCACTGCATGTAAACATAGGGTTTCAGGTTCTTTTTCACTCCCCTCCCGGGGTCCTTTTCACCTTTCCTTCACAGTACTATGCACTATCGGTCACTAAGTAGTATTTAGCCTTAGGGGGTGGTCCCCCCGTATTCCCACAAGGTTTCACGTGTCTCGTGGTACTCTGGATCCTGCCGAGTTTCGAATCGTTTTTCCCGTGCAGGGGCTTTTCACCCTCTGTGGCGGACTTTTTCCAAAGTCCTTCCGGTAACCATTCAATCCCCTTATGCAGTCCGAACCCCGCGGTGCACGCACCGCGGTTTGGGCTCTTCCGTGTTCGCTCGCCACTACTTACGGAATCACTGTTGTTTTCTCTTCCTCCGCCTACTTAGATGTTTCAGTTCAGCGGGTTCCCGGCTGTACGCTATGGATTTACGCACAGTCACTGCAGGTCTTCTGCAGTAGGTTTCCCCATTCGGAAATCTGCGGATCAATAGATATTTGCTCTTCCCCGCAGCTTATCGCAGCTTATCACGTCCTTCATCGGCTCTTAGTGCCAAGGCATCCGCCCTACGCTCTTTTCTGTTTAACCTCTTACATGTTCTCTAGCGTAAGAACATGCGGGTTGGTCAACTCTGCTCTCACAGAGTTACGTATTATTACATTATAGACATGACTTTCGTCACATCTATCGGATACGACTTTCGTCGTATCACCTCGGATGTCTAGATATTCTTAATTGAATATTCATTCTGTATGCGATTTTCAAGGTGCAAAAGCTGATTTTCATCAGCCATAGGAGCGTTCCAGCCTTTTGGCTCAAGCGTTCCGATCGCTTATGAAAAAAGAAAAATTCCGGCGCCCACCTATTCTCCCATGTCGTTACCAACATAGTACCTTCGGCCGTCCTCCTCTTAACCGTCGTGTTCGGGATGGGAACGGGTGTTTCAAGAAGACGCATCGACACCGGAAATCCGGTGAACCTTTGATCAAAAACCAGACAGCACAAACAACCCTTACTTTTTTTCCTTAGAAAGGAGGTGATCCAGCCGCACCTTCCGATACGGCTACCTTGTTACGACTTCACCCCAGTTATCCGCCCCGCCTTCGGCAGCTCCCTCCTTGCGGTTGGGTCACTGACTTCGGGCGTTGCTGACTCCCATGGTGTGACGGGCGGTGTGTACAAGACCCGGGAACGTATTCACCGCGACATGCTGATTCGCGATTACTAGCAATTCCGGCTTCGTGCAGTCGAGTTGCAGACTGCAGTCCGAACTGAGACGTTATTTTTGAGCTTTGCTTAAACTCGCGTTCTCGCTTCTCTTTGTTAACGCCATTGTAGCACGTGTGTTGCCCAAATCATAAGGGGCATGATGATTTGACGTCATCCCCGCCTTCCTCCCGGTTATCCCGGGCAGTCTCGCCAGGTGCCCAGCTTTACCTGCTGGCTACCGGCAATAGGGGTTGCGCTCGTTGCGGGACTTAACCCAACATCTCACGACACGAGCTGACGACAACCATGCACCACCTGTCACTCCTGTCCCGAAGGAAAGCACCCATTACGGTGCGGTCAGAAGGATGTCAAGATTTGGTAAGGTTCTTCGCGTTGCTTCGAATTAAACCACATGCTCCACTGCTTGTGCGGGTCCCCGTCAATTCCTTTGAGTTTCATTCTTGCGAACGTACTCCCCAGGTGGAATACTTATTGCGTTTGCGACGGCACCGATGCCCTTTGGGCACCAACACCTAGTATTCATCGTTTACCGCGTGGACTACCAGGGTATCTAATCCTGTTTGCTCCCCACGCCTTCGAGCCTCAACGTCAGTTTTCGTCCAGCAGGCCGCCTTCGCCACCGGTGTTCTTCCTAATATCTACGCATTTCACCGCTACACTAGGAATTCCGCCTGCCCCTCCGATACTCAAGTCGCACAGTTTCCAAGCAGTCCCGTGGTTAAGCCTCGGGATTTCACTTCAGACTTGCGCAACCGTCTGCGCTCCCTTTACACCCAGTAAATCCGGATAACGCTTGCCCCCTACGTATTACCGCGGCTGCTGGCACGTAGTTAGCCGGGGCTTCTTACTCAGGTACCGTCATTTTCTTCCCTGCTGATAGAGCTTTACATACCGAAGTACTTCTTCACTCACGCGGCGTCGCTGCATCAGGGTTTCCCCCATTGTGCAATATTCCCCACTGCTGCCTCCCGTAGGAGTTTGGGCCGTGTCTCAGTCCCAATGTGGCCGGTCATCCTCTCAGATCGGCTATCGATCGTCGCTTTGGTGGGCCGTTACCCCGCCAACTGGCTAATCGAACGCGGGTCCATCTCATACCACCGGAGTTTTTACCCCCGCACCATGCGGTGCTGTGGTCTTATGCGGTATTAACAGTCGTTTCCAACTGTTATCCCCCTGTATGAGGCAGGTTACCCACGCGTTACTCACCCGTCCGCCACTCGAAATGAAGGCTTCCGCCCGAAGGTTTCCATCTTCATTTCTCGTTCGACTTGCATGTGTTAAGCACGCCGCCAGCGTTCATCCTGAGCCAGGATCGAACTCTCAATTTAAAGTTTGTTCGTTCCGGTCAAAATAACGTTGGTCTTTCTCAGTTATTTTACCCGTTATTACTTGGTTTGGTTCTTTTTTGAAATTCTTTTGGAAGCTCACGAACACATTCGAAAAATGTCCGCGAGCCCTCTGTTTTCACAGAGATTTCAGGGTTGTTTGTACTGTCTGATCTTTGATTTTCAAGGTTCTTGGCCCGCCCTCACGAGCAAGCTTGTGTACTATACCACCCCTCTAAGAAGGCGTCAAGCGTTTTTCAAAACTTTTTCGGACTTTTTCTCTCCGTCCGGGTCATGACGTTTCGATACCCACTTGGAAACCAGGTACAGCAATAAAAGCAAAGCCGCGCCGCCGAGCAGCCAGAAGGGATTTGCCGCACGCTGTAAGCTCTCGCCGAGCAGGGCCAGCGACGCAATCATGACCGCTTTGGCAGGCAACATAACCAGAAGATAGCGTCTCCTACCATAGTGACTGACCCCGCAGGCAAAATTCACAAAGGAGGAGGGCGTAAACGGCAACATGATGAGTAAGAACAGGGCCGCCGGCTTCATGCGCCCCACAAAGCCTCTCGCCTTTCGAAGCTTGTCTCTTCCGAGCAAGTTACGAAGCCCGGGCAGTGTTGCAATTGCGCGTATCACAAAAAACACCAGGGCACTGCCGAACGCAGAGCCGATCCAACTATAGAGAAAACCGAAGACAGGGCCGAAGGCCGCGACATTGGCCGCAACCACAGCAGTCAGCGGTATGGGCGGAAACAGCGATTCCAACGCCGCCAACCCGACTCCGACCCAAGGAGTCAACTGATGTATCCATTCTGTCATCACAGTCCAAATGTGCATAAAATCCTCCGTTCAGCCGAACACACGGAGTTTAACACAAATTTGTGTTGATTCTGCGTCCGACGAACGAAGGATTCTCGAAAGATTTTTTTATGAATCAGAGCAGACTGCCATAGCCCTCACGCTCTGTCTTTCGAAGCGCGAGATAGGCACTCAGCGGGGAAAACAGTCCCGCAAAGAGCAGCACTGTCAGTATCAGCCCAGCCGTAATCGGTAGCGCGGGGGCCAGGTAAGGAAGCTGCAACAAGTTTTGCAAGGCCGGTGAAAACAGCAGTCCCACCGAAGCCCCAAAGACAAGGCCGACAAGCGCACCGAAGAAACCGAGCATCATACTCTCCCGAATGACCAGGGCGCGAATCTCCCGCTTCTTTGCACCGAGGACATAGAGGGCACTGTATTCGGCCCGCCGCTCTCTGAGTAAAACCCCGTAAAGCAGCCTGAGAATCAGGCAGCAGAGCAGCCAGACGAGCCCGATCAAGAGATAGACATAGAGCAGCATTCGGTCCACATTTCCCGCGACCTCGCGCATCATATTTTGCGCGGCGAGCACATAGACACCCTGTCCGCTCCAGCTCTCCTGCAGGCTCTTTCTCAGCGCATCGACATCGGTGCCCGGCTTTACCTTCACCATGACCGAGGAAATCAGGCTGTCATCCGCGCCGATCGGACTTTCCAGCAATTTCTCGTATTCCCGCGCCAAACTTCGCACCTCCGGCATTCCCATGAACACCGAGGTATCAAAGCCCATGCCCGTTTTTGCGAGCTTGCCCTTAATGCGATAGGTCTTTCCGAAGAGGCGAATTTCATGCCGGTAGTCCCCCTCTACGCTCGCGCCGACCAGCACCTCATCGTCCGCGAGGGGAAGCTTGGCGCTTGCCTTGAGCCAGGGGACCACGGAGAAATCCGAGTCGAAATCGAGGCCTATAATCTGCAAGGGATAGGAACAACAACCGGCCGTCAGGGAAGCCAGGTAAAGTTGAGGGGCTGCCTCTTCCACCGCCGGATTTTCCCGCGTTTTCTCCAGCACATCTGTGTGAAAAAAAAAACTGTTCGGCTCCCCGCGGAGTATTGCACCGCTGATTTTGCTGTCATAGCCCTCCGGCACCAAAATCAAATCCGCCCCCATGCGCCCCGAAAGCGAGCGCAGTCCGTTTTTTAAGCTCAGCATCCAAAAGCTACTTAAAAATAGCATGAGTGCGAGCAGTGCGGAGAGCGCGGCTATCCCAAAGGAACGTCCGCCCCGAACGCATATGTTCTGTAGCGCCAGCCCGCGCGCATCGAGCCACTTTTCATCCTGCATGCGCATGGGACTCCTTATTTTGCGCTATCCAGCGCAGCCTTGGCCGCCTGCACAAAGGCTTCGCGGGAGAGCGTCGCACCGCTCACGGCGTCTATGCTGTCCGGATCTTGGCTGTCGACAAGAAGGCCCGGGAGCTTATCGGTTCCCAGAATCGAATTCTGTGCAATGCTGTAGAGTCCCTGATTCAGAGGCTCGCTCTTTCCGTAGTCCTCTCCCTTTTCCTTGCCCTCGCGGTCCAGGTTCTGCATATCCACAGTCGTGATTTTGCCGCCCGAGACCGTAATGCCCAGTTTTATGGTTCCGCCGACTTCCTTGACCTCGGCCTCTCCGCTGTAGGTTCCGTCCTTGTAGCCCTGCGCGTCCTTGCTCTCCGCGCCCTCTTTCTTGCCGCAGGCCGCAAGGCTGAGCAGCATAAATGCCGCAAGCAGTGCGATTCTCTTCTTCATCTTTACCTTCCTCCTTTATTCCGCGATGACCGGTCTCTGCCGCTTTCTTCTCCTCGCGGGCAATGCGTCCGTGCTCCAGCACAATCATCCTCTCCGCCTCGTCTCCGACCTCCGGGTCATGCGTCACAACGATGATGGAGCTCCCCGCATTGTGAAGCTTCTCGAAAATATCCATGACGAGATATTCGTTCTTCTCATCGAGGTTTCCGGTCGGTTCATCGGCGAGGAGTAACGCCGGGTGATTGATCAGAGCGCGGGCAATGCAGACACGCTGCTGCTCACCGCCCGAGAGCTGGTTCGGCAGATGCTTTGCGCGGTCCGCGAGCCCCACCTCCCGGAGCGCTTCCATGGCCTCCTCTTCATCCGGCATCGAGTGATAGTACTGTGCCATCATAACATTTTCGAGCGCGGTCAGGTAGTTCACAAGGTGGAACTGCTGAAACACAAGGCCTATTTTGTCGCGCCGCACCTCGGTCAGTTCCTTCTGGCTCCGCTTGGTGATGTCGGTTCCGTCCAGAATTACCTCGCCGAGCGAAGGCTTATCCATGCAGCCTATAATATTCATCATGGTCGTTTTTCCGCTGCCGGAGGGACCCATGATTGCAATCCACTCACCTTTCTCAACCGTCAGATTGATTTGATCGAGGGCCTTTAACTCCCCGTAGATTTTGGAGACATTACGCAAGCTTAAAATATCCATCTTCTCTTCTCCCACTCACTTATTCGCCGCGCAGCACGAGCGCCGGATCGATTTCCACGGTCTTTCTGACCGGAATCAGGCAGGCAACCACCGCAATGAGGGCGGAGACCAGTATGGTGATCGGCACCAGCGCAAAGAGGAAGTGTACCGTACGCGAAAAGACGCTCAGGCTCACGCGAAGCGCAAAGAGATAACCGAGTCCCGCGCCGAGCGCACCGCCGAGTACACCGAGCATGGCACCTTCACCGAGAAAGTCTTTGACCACACTCTCGTTCGATGCGCCGAGGGCCTTTTTTAAGCCGATTTCCTTCCTCCGCTCGGTCACAACAGCCATCATCGTCGTCGAAACACATATCATCATGATGCAGAGGACAATCACCGTGACAATCCAGACCAAGGCCTGCAATTTTTTGAGGACCGTGTCCTGGGAAGCCGTGACACGTTTTACCGCCTGCGGCAGCAGACTTGAATCTGCGGCGGCGATTTTCCGCACCAGCTGATTCAATTCCGCCTGCTCCATCTCGACGCTGCATTCAATGACATCCGGTCCCTGATTGCCGATGATGCCGGTCAAATCTTCCATGCTCATAAAAATGAGCTCTTCTTCCTTCCCGCCGGTTGTCACGGTTCCGGAGACAAAGAAATCGGTCGCAGTCTCCTGACCGTCCCCCTTTGAGGTGTTCACCGTGAACTTGTCACCGATATTCAGTTTCAGTGTCTTTGCGATCTCATGGCCGAGCAGGACTTCCCTCGACTTTTCCGGCCAGTTTCCGTGAATCAGCCAGTAGGGACTGTTTTGCTTTGCGCCCGCAAGATCCGTGCCTGCGAGCAGATAGGGCTGTTCGCGCACTTTGGCGTTATGGTAGAGGTAGGGGGCCATTCCGACCAATTTATCCGCCGGTATGGTATCCCGAACTTCTTTGACCTGCGCCTCGCTGAGAGAGCCGCCCGACTCTGTCGGCATAATCAGTAGATTCGCACCGTAGGAACGAAACTCCTTGCCCATCTGGCGCGGGATGTCATAGTAGATGGTCACGAGTCCCGAGAGCACCGTGGCCCCCATCGCAATCGCGAGGAGTGCCGTAATCATGCGAGAACGCCGTCTGGCCAGCGAGGCCATCACCATGTGAAAGTACATGCGGCGGCGGCTCATTTTCCGCTCCCGCGGCTGTTTCTCTTTATTTTCCATGCAGAACCTCCGTCGGATTCAGATGCAGCAGGTAGCGTATGGCCGGTATGCTGCCGAGCAAGGTCACAAAGAAGATCAGCAGGGCGACAATCGGAATTACCATGGCTGCCGGCGGAATGGCTGAGCCAAAGACGCCGAAGCCAATCAGCTGGGTCAGCATGAGGCCCACGAAATAACCGGCCACGCCGCCGATCACGCCGGTCAGCATAATTTCCGTGAGTATGGTGCCGATGATACGCCCGTTGCTCGCACCGACCGCCTTCTCGAGACCTATCTCCGTGCGCCGCTCCATGACGGCAGCCGTCACAAGATTTGAGATGCCGAGTGCCGAACCGAGTAAGCTGAGCACCGTAATCAGCACCATGAGGAGCGTGGTCTTATTCAAGATATCGCCCTCGGATTCCGCAACCTGACGTATGGGCTTCGCGACCGAATCCGGAATGACTTCCTGAATCTGATAGCAGATGGAACTCACATAGGCCGTGCAGTACCAGACTTCCCACTCTTTGACCGTAAGGCTCAGCGGATTCTGCGCAGCCTTCCTCGCGAGCTCATTGTCCGGGGTTGTGAGCGCCGAAACTTCGATGCTGCTCACCACATTCTCCTTGCCCGCAAACGCCTGGGCGACCGGGAGCAGGCAGTAGATATACTGGTCCTCGTCGCTTCCGGAGCTGAAAATGCCTCTGACCACCATGGTCTTTGTCAGTTGATTGCTTTTTAGCTCCAGTTTATCACCGACGGATAAATTGTTTCGAAGCGCATAAATCGATCCGACCATCACGCCGTCCGAATCTGTCTCGTCAAGCCACTCGCCGTTCATCTCCCACCAGCTCTTTAAATGCTGCATACCGGTGTCCACGGATTCACCTGTCGGCAAGTCCATGTGATGTTTGACCCAGGTACCGACCAGTCTTGTATTCTCGGCATTGCCGTTCACCTGCACCGTTGTGTTGAAATAGGGGGTGTAATCGACAATGTTAAAGGCCCAAAATATGGTCTTGATATTCCCGAGCTTCGACTCGTCGAGATAGCTCCGCTCCGCATCTGCCTCTTCGCCGATGCCGTAGAGATCGCCGAGCAAGGATGCATCCTTCGGCACGACATTGATGTTCGCGCCGTAGGTCTTTAATTCCTGGTTTACCTTATCGCCGACACCGAGCATGGTGTTCAGCATTGCGGTCGAAAGACTCACGCCGAGCGCAACGGTAAACGCAATCATGAACATCTTGCTCTTTTGCCGGAATACGGCGCCCAATACCATGCGTAAAAACATAGCGCCCCCTTTACTTGAATACATAGGACAGCTTGTCAAGATCGGCCGTCTCTATGTATATCTTTTGATCGTGCACCAGATAGGGGAAGGGAATGGGATTGCATCCGCCGGAAAAGCCTATGGTGCCCTTGTTCATCACGACATCGCAGAGCTTGCAGACCACCTCGTTCTTCCGCTCAAAGTAGCCGGTCGGCCCGCAAATTTCGCAGGCATCGAGGCCCACACCGTAAGCGCTCTGTGATTTTTTAATCAGAATAAAGCGCATCTTGATGCCGTCCTTCGCGGTGTACTCATAGCGGTGCAGATGCTCATCCTGCAGGCTCTCAAGCGGCACGACAATGCGCCCGTCCTCAATCGCGTAATCCTCCGGCGCAGAGAGCGGAATTTCCCGCCCCGCATAGGACTTGAGCGCCGTGATACTCGAGAGATCAAGCGCAAGAAGCAGGGCAAAAAATGCGGCCCAGTGGCGCACGCGGCGGTGCCCCGCCTTCAGCTTTCTGAGTTCCGCCCGATTGCGATAGCTCTCCGTTACCCTCAGGTGCCGCAACAGGAGGATCAGCGGTATCACAAGCAGCAGGGCAAACAGAAGTGCGTCGAAAACGAGGCTGTGATTAATCACAAAGCTGAGCCATTCAAAAAACTTCGGATTGCGCGGAATAATCCGCAGCGAATAAAGCCGCTGCAGAATGAGTGCGGCCTGCGAGATACCGCGGAGCAAGAGTACCGGCGGCAACAACAAATCAAGTTCCCGTTCCCCGAGGCAGAGACCGCAGCGAAACGCAGCAATTCCCGAGAGCAACATGAAATGATATTTCAATAAAAAAAAGCGAATCGGACGTCTTGACGACCGCTTCGCTTATTTCACTCAGAACTTTAGCTGAATCAGATCTGTCTCCTTGACCGTCTCGGAGGACTCTGCGTCTACAATCAAACATTTAAACGCTGCCTTCCGCACAGCGCTTATCTTACTGTCCTCCAGTTGATTGTCAAAAAAGGTCATAGCCTCGATCACATGTTTTCCGGGCGCAATTTCCGGACTGAAGATGGGTTCCAACACCGCATCGTTCACTGTGACATCCGTCGCGTGAATTGCGATTTTCTTATCGCTCTTATTCTCGATGTACAGAAGAATTCCGGGACCGAAACCGTTTTCTTTTTCAAGCTGTCCTTTCACAACGATTTTAACGCCCTCGCCCTCGTATGCCACGGTTCCGCTGTCATCGAAGCGCTCTTGATAGCCCTCTGCCGCCGATGTCCGTAGCGTAATCGGCTCGGACTCATAACGTTTATCGAGCGTTTCGCTGTCTAAAACACAAAAACGGAACTCCAGCTCGGCGAAGGTATCGATTCCGCTGAGTTTCAGGGCGCGGGGAGAAAAGCCTACGCCGTCTTCTTTTGTTTCCCCTTTGCCGACCGCCGAAGAAAAGAGCGGCGCTATCATGTAGCCGTTCACGCTCATATCGCGAATCTGCACTGTCACGTTTTGTTCCGTCCCGTTTTCAATGAGCAGCTTAAGAGAAGGGCCCAGGCTTCCGTTCATATCCAGTTCTTTCGCAGTGATTTTTAAGCCCTCGCGATCCAGAACAACAGTCTCCGCAACCGACGGCGTTTGCGCCGCTTCGGTTTTGTCCGCCGCCTCGTTCGAGGCCTTCGTACCTTCCGCCGCCGTTTCGACAGAAGCGGTCTTAATCTCCGCTGCGGACTCTGCCTTCTTGCTTCCGCCGCAGGCCGTCAACGCGAGCGCTATCGCAACGAGTGCCAAGCTTGCTTTCTTCATTGTTTCCCCCTATGTTTTCTTGTCTACATCTATCATAGGGGCTTTCCCATAAAACGCAAGTACGACGGCTTATTTTACGTTCCTCCCGCATCCCGCATTCTTTGAACGGCCGCATATTCATCTTCGCAATTTGCAACAAAAAAAACGCCGGACTGTCGTACTTTGAATACGACAGTCCGGCGGTTTATTTACCTCTTCCGGAAAGCGGCGAATCGCAGGTATATATTAACCCTGCATCTGCTTTGCGACTTCTTCCGCAAAGTTCTCGCTCTTGTGCTCAAGGCCTTCGCCGGTCTCATAGCGAACAAAGGTCTTGATTGCGATGTTTGCCTGGTTCTCCTTCGCGACGGAAGCCACGTATGCAGCTACGCTCTGCTTGCCGTCCTCTGCCTTGACATAAACCTGGTCCAAAAGGCAGATTTCCTTCAGCTCCTTCTGGAGACGGCCCTGCACAGCGCCCTCAATGACCTTCTCCGGCTTATTCGCCATCTTCGGATCATTCTTAATCTGCGCCGCAAGGATTTCCTTCTCCTTCTCAAGGTAGTCCGCATCGACCTCGGAATCGCTCGTGTAGAGCGGCTTCAGCGCTGCGACCTGCATTGCGACATTCTTTGCCATCTCCCTGACCGCATCGTTCACGACATCGGTCTCGACCGCAAGGAGAACGCCGATCTTACCGCCCGCATGGACATAGGACTCGACAAAGCCGTTCTCCTCCTTGAGCTGACGGAAACGACGAATGTCAAGCTTCTCGCCGATCACGGAAATCATAGCGGAGAGCTGCTCCTTCACCGTGAGGGAGTTGTCTTCCTTCCACGGCTCTGCGAGGAAAGCCTCGAGATCTGTAGCATTGGTATCCAGCGCCTGCTGTGCAACCTCGCCGACATAGTTTCTGAACTTCTCGTTCTTCGCGACGAAGTCGGTCTCTGCATTCACCTCGACCGCAACGCCCTTCTTGCCGTCAGCACTGACAAGAACAGCAACCATGCCCTCTGCTGCGATACGGCTCGCCTTCTTCTGCGCGCCTGCAAGTCCCTTCTCACGAAGGAACTCAATCGCCTTTTCCATGTCGCCCTCGACTGCCGCGAGAGCCTTCTTGCTGTCCATCATGCCTGCGCCGGTAAGCTCTCTGAGTTCCTTAACCATCGCCGCTGTAATTGCGCCCATCTCTTATCTCCTCTCGCTCTTTCTCTTAACGCTCGTTTGCTTCGATAGCTGCCTTGATTGCTGCCGCAGCCGTATCATCGCCCTCTGCGACTTCCTCGTTGCGGTGCTCCTCACCCTGGTGTGCCTCGACAACAGCGTCTGCGAGCTTGGAGACAATGAGTCTCACCGCGCGGATTGCGTCGTCGTTGCCCGGGATTACGTAGCTCAGCTCCTCCGGATCGGAGTTCGTGTCCGCAATGCCGATGAGCGGAACGTTCAGCTTATGTGCCTCCGTGACGCAGATGTGCTCCTTCTTCGGATCGATGATCACGATTGCGTCCGGGATCTTCTTCATATCCTTGATGCCGCCGAGGTTCTTCTCGAGCTTCTCAAGCTCCTTCTTGAGCTCCGTCACTTCTCTCTTCGGAAGACGCTCAAAGGTGCCGTCCTGGCTCATCTCCTCGATCTGGCGCAGTCTCTTGATTCTGGACTGAATGGTCTTGAAGTTGGTGAGCATGCCGCCGAGCCATCTCTCGTTCACGTAGAACTGTCCGCAGCGCTCTGCCTCTTCCTTAATCGCATCCTGCGCCTGCTTCTTGGTTCCGACAAAGAGAATCGTGCCGCCCGCAGCCGCGATGTCCATGACTGCCTTGTAAGCATCGTCCACCATGCCGACCGTCTTCTGCAGGTCGATGATGTGGATGCCGTTTCTCTCCGTGTAGATGTACGGTGCCATCTTGGGGTTCCAGCGTCTGGTCTGGTGACCGAAGTGCACACCTGCTTCCAAAGTTGCTTCATTGATACTACGCCCATTTTATTTGCCTCCTGTGGTTTGGTCTTCCGCCCGCCTTTCGGCGACGCTCCACTGCTCTTCGCAGCACCCGGAGCGCGCCTCGGCGGACGTGTTGTCTGGGAAAAATCCCGTAACTCACTTACTCTATCACTTTTTCGGCCGATTTGCAAAGGATTTTAACGTTTTGCGGCAGCGGTTCTCCGTTTTCCGTTTTCTTCCTGGTAGGCCGCGATCTCTTCAAAGACCGCATCGTTCAAAATTTTAATGTAGGTGCCCCGCATACCGCTGGAACGGCTCTCTATGACGCCCGCGCTCTCGAACTTTCGGAGCGCATTCACAATAACCGAGCGGGTGATGCCGACTCTGTCGGCAATTTTGCTTGCGACCAGGACGCCTTCGGTCCCGTTCAACTCGCTAAAGATGTGGGTAACAGCTTCCAGCTCCGAAAAGCTCAGGGTCTGAATTGCCCCGCGCACAATCTGAAGCTTTCTTGCTTCTTCCTGATACTCCTCATTCACACTTTGACGCATCGCCATGCCGATGACCATCGCTGCGTACTCGCTCACAATGATATCATCAATGGTAAAAGCCGCCTCTTTGTATGCCATCAAAGTTCCAAGACGCTCACCTGCAATATAAATCGGTGTAACAAGCGCCTGGCGGTTCTGTACCGCCTCGCGCGCAAAACCCAGAGTTTCCAGATTCACATTTTCCTTGGTGGACAGGATGGCAAGCAGCCGCTCGTTTAAAAGCGAATCGGCATAACTCCCCACCTTGCCGCTCAAAAGACCGCCAAACTCTTCTTGCTCTCCCCCGTTTATGCCGCCTGTACCAAGTATTTTACCCTTCCTGCTGATGACCAGCGTACTTCCGTCCAAGACAGAGCTGAGAATCAGCAAGATGTCATTGAACTTTACCCTCACATTTTTTCCGTTTTGCAGCAGCTGGTTTATCTTTCTGGTCTTGTCAAGTAATTGCACGCTCATGATGTCTCTCCTCTAATGTCGATCTCCCGGTTGTGTCTTTGCTGCAATCGAACTTCTCAGCCCTTATCCTCCTTTCTGAGCACTTCGCTGTGTCCGCAAGCTTCGTTTGCGCAGACCAACTTATTGCCACGTTCCGTCATATAACCACCGCACTTTTCGCAGCGCTTCTCCGACGGCTTTGCCCAACTCATAAATTCACAAGTCGGGTTGTTCTCACAGCCGTAGTAAATGCGCCCCTTCTTGGTTCTCTTGCGCACCAGTTCTCCCCCGCACTTCGGACACTTGACCCCTATTTTTCGAGATAGGGTTTCGTGTTCCGGCACTCCGGGAAGCCCGGGCAGGCAAGGAACTTACCGTGCGGACCGTACTTTATGACCATCCGTCTGCCGCAGAGTTCGCAGTCGACATCACTCTCTTCGTCTGCGATTTTAACACTGTCCAAATCTTGTTCCGCTTTCTTCACCGCGGCATCGAGATCCGGATAAAAATTCTCTACAACAGTCTTCCAATTCATTTTACCTTCTCCGACCGAGTCAAGCAAGCGTTCTAAATTTGCTGTGAACTGCGGATCGACAACGACCGGAAAAGACTGCACCATCATACGGTTTACAACCTGTCCGAGCTCCGTCACATAGAGATTTTTCTGTTCCTTAATCACATAGCGACGCGCCAGTATGGTCGTAATGGTCGGTGCATAGGTACTCGGACGCCCGATGCCCTGTTCCTCCATGGCGCGGACCAGGCTCGCCTCCGTGAAGTGCGCCGGCGGCTGGGTAAAATGCCGCTCCTTGTCAAAGCCCTCGAGCACAAGTTCCTCGCCCTCGCTGAGCTTTAAGAGTGCCGCATCCGGCTTCTCCTCCTCTTCTTCCTCACTGTCGCTGTACACTTCCATAAAGCCGGAAAACTTAAGTGAAGAGCCGGAGAGCGCAAAGCGATGCTCTCCGCAGGCAAGCTTGACGGAGGTGGATGCATAGACCGCCTCCCGCATCCGGCCCGCCGCAAAGCGCTTCCAGATGAGCTGATAGAGGCGGAACTGATCACGCGAAAGCGAGTTCTTTGCCATGGTTGGCGTCAAGCTGATATCAATCGGTCGAATGGCTTCGTGGGCATCCTGAATCTTCTGCCCGCTCTGCTTCTCCTTCCGCTCCTCGGCGACATAGTCCGCGCCGTAGTTCTCGCGAATGTACTCCCGCGCAAGCTATCGGCCTCTTCGGAAATACGGGTGCTGTCGGTTCTCAGATAGGTAATGAGAGCAATGGTACCTCTGCCCTCCACCTCGACGCCCTCGTAGAGCTGCTGCGCAATGCGCATGGTCTTCTGCGTCGAGAAATTGAGGCGTTTCGAAGCCTCCTGTTGCAGGGTCGAAGTCGTGAACGGCAGCGGAGCCTTGCGGCTTCGCTCGCTCTTCTTAATTTCGTGCACGAGCAACGGCTGGCCCTCACAGTCCGCAATGACCTTGAGACACTCTGCCTCACTGCGGAGTTCCGTCTTCTCCTTGCCGACGCCGTAGTAGCGCGCTTTCAGCGCCTTTTTGCTGCCCTTGGCGTGCGTCTCGGCTTCCAGGGACCAGTACTCCTTCGGCACAAAAGCCTCAATCTCGGCCTCGCGGTCGCATATCATACGAAGCGCGACCGACTGCACTCTGCCGGCGGAGAGTCCGCGCTTTACCTTTGCCCAGAGCAGGGGGGCTTATGCTGTAACCCACCATGCGGTCTAAGATACGGCGCGTCTGCTGGGCATCCACCAAATCCATGTCTATGGCTCTGGGGTGCTTGATGCTCTCGCGCACCGCATTCTTTGTGATCTCGTTGAAGCTGATGCGATACACTTTTTTGCCGGACTCATCCAACTTCAGTGCCTTCTGCAAATGCCAGCTGATGGCTTCTCCCTCGCGGTCCGGGTCCGTTGCGAGATAAATCTTGTCCGCTTTCTTCACTTCTTTCCGAAGTTTTGCGAGAACATCGCCTTTTCCGCGAATTGTGATATACTTTGGTTCATATCCGTGCTCGACATCGATGCCGAGCTGAGATTTGGGAAGGTCGCGAACATGTCCCTGACTCGCATCCACCACATAATTGGAACCTAGAAACTTCTTAATTGTTTTCACCTTTGCCGGTGACTCCACGATCACTAAATTTGACGCCATTCTGATTGAATCCTTCTCAAAAATGTTGTTGTTTTTTCGCGGAACACTGCGAAAAGTCTCCTATAGCAAGAAAGCGTGATTAACATTACCGCATTTCGTTGATGTTTGCAAGTATGTTTCAATCTCGGCGTCCTAAATTTCTGCCTTTTCATCTACTATTTTGCCGACTACGGAAAGGAAACTATATGGCTTTAGACGGTATTGTCATTGCCGCGCTCGTCAAGGAATTGCGCGACACTCTGCTCGGCGGGCACATCCAGAAAATCGCGATGCCCGAAAAAAACGAGCTCCTGTTGACCGTTAAAAATCATGCGGCGCAGCATCGCCTCTTGATCTCTTGCGAGGCCTCGCTGCCGCTGCTCTATCTCCAAGCGGAAAACAAGCCGAGTCCGCTCACAGCGCCCGGCTTTGCGATGTTACTGCGAAAGCACATCGGCTCCGGAAAGATAACTGCCGTGGAACAGCTCGGGCTGGAACGCATCGTCCGCATTGAAACCACGCAGCTCAATGAGCTCGGAGACATCGCGCCGCGTGCACTGTATACGGAGCTCATGGGCAAGTACTCGAATATCATCTTTACCGATGAGAATGATGTCATCTTGGACAGCATGCGCCGCGTACCCGCAAGTGTGAGTTCGCTCCGCGAAGTGCTGCCGGGGCGTCCTTATTTTGTCCCGGAAAAGCTTCAAAAAACCAACCCGCTCGAACTCTCTGAGACGAATTTTACCGCTGCCCTCACCGCGCAGGGCTCGCTCCCGCTGGACCGTGCACTTTCTTCCGCCTTTTCGGGAATCTCCTCGCTGATTGCGCAGGAAGTCCTGTTCCGCACCTCTCTCGAGCCCAGAGAAGTCTTTGGCGGTCTGTCGGCGGAGAAGCGGAATGCGCTTTATTCCGTCTTCTCTTCCCTCATGGAAGCGGTTCGCACAGAGCGCTTCGAGCCCGTTATGTATCTCCGAGACGAAGTCCCGGTTGAGTTTCGGCCCTTCCGCTTGAGACCCTCAAAGCCGAAGGCCTCGAAGCGCGCCGCTATACATCCGTAAGCGAACTGCTTTACTCCTACTATGCCCTCCGTGCGGAGAGCTCCCGCATGCGGCAAAAGTCCTCGGACCTCCGTCGCCTTGTCCAAAACCATTTAGAGCGCAGTCAACGTAAGCGGATTTTGCAGGAAAAACAGCTCGCGGACAGCCAAAAGAAGGAGAAGTACCGCGTCTACGGCGATTTACTGAATAGCTATGCATACCAAATCCCGGCGGGTGCGGATCACTATGTGGCCGAAAACTTCTATGACGAGAACCGACCGCTCCGAATTCCGCTCGACAAGAACTTAAGCCCCGCCGAAAATGCGAAAAAGTACTTTGACCGCTACGCCAAGTTAAAACGCACCGAGCTCGCGGTCGGCGCGGAACTTGAAAAGACCGTGCAGGAAGAAGCGCATCTCGCCTCCGTCCTGACCGCTCTCGAACTCGCAACCGAGGAGAGCGACCTCGCGGAAATTCGGGAGGAACTCGCAGCCTTCCAGTATGTGAAGCGCCAACGTGCTCAAAAAGGAAAGCGCCCGCAGAAAATTCAGTCGCATCCGCTTCACTTCCGCTCAAGCGACGGCTTCGATATCTTCGTCGGCAAGAACAACTACCAGAACGAAGAGCTCACGTTTAAAGTCGCCTCGGGTTCCGACTGGTGGTTTCACGCGAAGGGTATGCCGGGCTCTCATGTCATTGTCAAAGCGAACGGACAGGAACTCCCGGATCGCTGCTTTGAAGAGGCAGCCGCCCTCGCCGCCTACTATTCCAAGGGGCGGGATCAGGACAAGGTAGAAATCGACTACCTGCAGCGCCGCAACGTGAAAAAAGTGAACGGCGCACCGCCCGGCTTCGTGATTTATCACAGCAACTGGTCCATGATGGCAAAGCCGCGGGCGGAGATCTGAACGTCTTTGCAGCTTCTCCCTACCGAAAGCTAAACCTTTTGGGTCGACACGATTTTTCTCATCACGCTTACTATTACATTTGTTTTCATGTATCTGTGAAAAATAAAGTTTCTTGTAAAAAGCATCTATGAAGCACCAGTGCCGGAATAACCGAAAGAATCGGTACTGCCGGGCACACTGCTTTCCGTTCTCATTCGCCTACGAAAAGGGCTTGCCGGTATCCCCCGGCAAGCCCTTCATTCCATTATTCTTTTACTCGCTCAGCAATGCGGTATAAGACGCTGCGTTGTCAGTTTTCACCATGTCGATTGCAAAAGCATCATACTGATTCGGATTGCCCAAGCGGTTCGTGATATTCGACTCCGTCTGACCGTCACCGCCGATATATTCTACATCAAGGTTCAGAATGTCATCGTACTGCTTCAACAACGGCTGGTAGGTGGAACCCAGGAAGTTATCCGCAGCATTATAAATACATAACCAAACCTTCTTAGTGGCGTGCTTCGACACATCCAACTGCTTGCTGACCGGCTCATATACTTTGGTCGAATCCATATGCTCCTTGTAGTTTTCCTGCGTAATTGCCACGTTGAGTGCATAGAAACAGCGAGTCTCTTCATCGTAGCGATAAACTTCGTCGGAGAGAACATTCCCCGCCTCGTCAGGCTTGCTGATTCCGGAACTTATATCTACGCCGTCCAGAGAGTTACGCAGAACTCTTAGTGTCAAATATGCCTGCACATCCGCGTGCTGACTGATTGTCCCAACATAACCATCCGCAATTGCCGCAACCGCATCTGCATTGGCGTCGTAACCGAAAGTCGGAACTCCCTTCTCCTTGCTCCACGCATTGAACATCGACATTCCCATGCCGTCGTTGTTCGAAGCAACCATATCAATCGAATCTCCGAAGGAAGCACTCCACGTGATGATTGCATTTCCCGCGGTAGCGGCATCCCATGTTGCTCCCGCCGAGTTCTTCATTTCCTGCGAAGCCAGCTCTCGGATTACGTAGGTCTTACCGTCTACTTCAATGGAACCATCCTTTACAATACGCGAACTTCCGTCCGTATTGGTTCCGATCGGGTCCGGGTTAATGAGTCCATCTTTTTCTATTCCGGTACCGAAAGCTTTCCGAACCCCCCTGGTACGCGCCAGCGAGTCATTGTGGCCGATATCTCCGATGGCAAGTACATATCCGATAATACCGTCTCCGTTCCGGTCTATATCCTTAGCGTGCTTTTTGATATAGTTCAATGCCATCTCGCCCTGCAGTTCCGCACCCTGATTCGCATCAAAACCGACGTAGTAGGTCTTGTCGTTAAAGTGTAACGCCTGCATATCCAGTTCACCGGTCGTGCTGTTGGAAGGCTGTTTGTTAAACCACGCAATCGGCTTATCCTTGTTTGCGATGCTTCCGCCGGATGCGGTGCCTGTAGTCTGACTCTGGTCAGATGCCGCTTGTGTGGCTGACGAGGATCCTGTGGACTTTGAATTTCCGCACCCCACTAAACCGACCGTAACGATAGCTGCCGTCGCAATACTGATGATTCTCTTTGCCTTCATGTGTCTTCCCTCCTTGAAAAAAATAGTTTTTTGAGCATTACTTTTCATAGAAGAACCACATTCACTTCCACAGCACTGACTATCTAGTACCCGTCTCAAGGAATCTCACCTCTTCCTCACCGAGTTTTAGCTTGGACGATTCAAGATTCAGCCTCATCCTTTCCGGGCTTGTCGTAGATACGACTGCAAATACGTTCATCGAATGAGAAAAGATGTAACTCATTGCTATCTGTGCGACGGAACACTTGTGCTTTTCCGCCAAAATCCGGCATCGTTCAAGGCGTTCCATGTTAACCGGGTATAGGTATCCCTTCTGCGCATAAGCATCTAAAACCGACTTGGCAGTTTCATAATCTCCGGCTTCAAACCGTCCTGAGAAAAACCCTCGTCCCAAAGCGGAATATGCAAGCACCGGCATCTTCATTCGAGAATACCAATCTCGCGCCGCTTGGTTTCCTTGACCGGAAATCGTGACACAGTTGCCTCCCCAAGGATCGTTAACCTGTTCCGCCAGCCCAAAATTCGGACTGGAAATGCTAAACGGACACAGACCATGTTCCGCAGCATATGCATTTGCTTCTTGAATTCTCTCTATGGTCCAATTGGAAACACCGAATGATTTGATAATTCCTTCTCTCACAAAGTCATTAAAGGTCTCCAGATATTCGGCAATCGATGTGTTTACATCATCCCGGTGCAAAAGCAGAATATCCACATAGTCCGTCCCCAGTTCTGATAACGACCGCTTCAACTCATTTGTCATCACATCTCTGTCGATATGAACTGTGCCTGTCGGTGTGGCATTCCCACACTTTGTTAAGAGCACCACCTCCTCGCGGTTCTTCCTATGTTTTTACCCATCGTCCCAACACGCTTTCCGATAATCCATATCCCCTTGCCGAGTCAAACGCATTGATGCCCAAGGCATACATTTGATCCAGCAAAACATCCGCCTCCTTTCCGTCCAGAAAAGGACTAATTGCCGTGCCAAGAAAAATTCGACTTATCTTTTTACCAACGCCTTCTATTTCTCCGTACTCTCCGCTCTGCTTTGCGGTTTGTACTTGCATATACTTACTTTGCCTTTGATTGCTTTCGCTTGACATTATTCATCCCTTAGACGGATATGAACTTCGTACGCCTGTGACTGTCCCGGGCTTAAGAATTTGAGCATTCCCTCCTTGCGCATCACATCTCGACCGTCCGGATAACAGTTCCCACACTCCAGACCCAAGACATAATCACGCACTCCCATCATCTTCCACTCGACGAATCCGTCCAATTTTTCCGCATCGAAAGTAATTTCCAGGGAACATCCGAGTTTCGGCTGATATATCTTTGCACGTCCTGCTTTGTCTTCGAATTTATGGTAATAGCAGCATTCTTCGTAACCGACAGTCGGTTTCTGCATATGCATCCAGCGCGCAATTTCTTTGGCAGCCCGATCATTTCTGGGCGTAACCTCGACGGAAGGAATCTCTATGACTGAATCTTCATCCAGCAAGGGATAGCCCATGTTCATATGATAAAGAATTTCATACGGCTCGGTTTTGTCTCCGGTATTCGCAATGACGTCCTTGATACAAAACTCGTTGTTTTGTGTGCTGACCCTGATTTCCCTATGCAGACATAACTTTCTGCCGAAGATGCTCTCGTCCTTTGTTACCGAACGCACAACCAGATAAACATCGCTTCCGCTCTCCTCTTTTGTCCAATAGCTGTAATCTGTAGGAAGATTGGCAATACTACCGTGCAACGGCAGAACCTCACCCCGATCTGTGTTCGGTGTGCCGACATTATTAAGTCCGCAAGTGGTAAGAAACCCCGCTGTAAAACTGCTAAGCCAGTTTGTTCCCAGACTGTCATAATAGGCAGGCGCCACATAGCCGGAAGGGGACAGATAGCTCATATTCATGCCTTTATAGCGAAGTCTTGTGATGTCTCCGTTCCGATCCGGTGAAACGGTGAGATCCAGCCCTTTTCCGTTGTGGATCTGAAACAGACGCATCCCGTCTCCCTTACCACCGATAAGCCTATGTTCCTCAATACCGTATAGCTGGCTCTCATGACCTAAATATGAGTTCACATTTCACCTCCAACAAGCGGCCTTACCGCATCATAAAGCTTTGCATAGAGTTCAAATTTACTCCTGTACAAGTCATGCATTTCTCGATTCGGCTGATAAGTAACCGTCTCCTGTACCATATGCTCTGCTGCATCTTTTAAGTCTCGAAAAGCAGCTATGGCAATTCCGGTCAACATGACCGCCCCCACAGTTCCCGCATCTACGGTCGACAATGCCGTAATGGGAATATTCAGGATATTTGCCTTCATCTGCATCCACGTGCGAGATTTTGCACCACCTCCTGTTGCTGCCATTCTTTTGCAGTTTATGCCACTTTTGGTGAGAAGCTCGAAATTGACAAGCATCTCATATACCACGCCTTCCATGCAGCCCCGGTAAATATCGAATACCTTGCTGTCCATGGTGAGTCCGAGGATTGCTCCTTTTGATCCCGCATCCATGTACGGTGTTGCCGCTCCCGCAAAGTGTGGCAATACCAACAATTTACCCGGAACATCTCCTCGTGCTTCGATATACTGTTTTTCCAGGAGTTCATAAACCGAGATTTGTTCTGCTTCTGCTTGCTTTTTTTCTTTGTCGGCCAGTGTATCTACACAATACTGAATCAGCGCTCCGCCCGTATAAGAATAGGCATACGTGACATATTTCCCCGGAACAACGTAGGGTACCACTGCATAATTTCCCTCATACATCACATCCATGTCGGGCAGACTGTCATACACCGGAACCATACATTCAACCGTACCCGCTCCGTCTGCGGCAACACTTCCGTCAAATACACCCGCTCCGATGGCAGCAGCCACTTGATCATGAGCTGCGTTCACAATCATTGTGCCGGGCATTAGCCCAAGTTCTTTCGCCGTCTCTTCCCTTACCGCACCGGCCGGAGTCCCTGTCGGAACAGGCCTAGACATTTTAGCCATATCAATCATGGCCTGATCAAAAATGACTTTGCTCCAACATAGATTGCGAATATCAAAGGCCTGTGTTCTTGATGCCAATGAGTAATCAATCTGCGCAACCCCCGTTAGATGATAGACCACAAAATCTTCCATTAAGAAAATGTGTGCTGCATGGTCGTAAACTTCAGGCATGTTGTCTTTCACCCACATCATCTTCGCCAACGAGTAAGTGACATGCGGCTTTACACCGGTAATTTTCTGCATCTCGTGACTGCCAAGTGCATCGACCAAAGACAGGTTCTGTTCCTCCCCCCTGGGATCGGTATACAACATCGCCTTATGCAGGGGATTTCCCTGCACATCGGTCATTACAAAGGTTTCACCGAAACTCGTGATTCCGATTCCGGCAATGTCCGGATACTGCTTTGCCATTTCCGCAATGGTTTCAAACACTGCGCGAAGTATCAAGTTTGCGTCGATTTCGTGTCCATTGTCATTTCTATTCGCAGGATACTCACGATAAGCCCGCCCCAAATACTTTCCGACCGCATCAAACACGGTACATTTACATCCTGTTGTACCTATATCAACCCCGGCAATCTTCATATTCACCTCACAGGAAGCTCAAATTTCATTCAAGACTTTCGATCTCCGCTTTGTGTTGAGACCATTGCTTGTAGCGCCTATGCGTTTCCGCGAAGCCTCGCTGAATAAACCGTTTCAAAAATCAGTAGGCCCCGTGATCGATATCCACCCATTCATAATGAAGATAATTAACGAATGCCTCGTGAAGTACTTCGCGCATATGACCTACGCCGACAGAGGTGTGATGTTTGAATCCGCCGTATGCAAGTCTTTGCAACTTATCCTGTAAGTGAGGAATCTCGCACACACCGGCACATCCGAAGAACTCCTCCGGTATTTTGTCTGCTGTGAATTCACCCTCGGAAGCATAGGTGACGATTTTTCCGTCCTTCGTCTGACAATTGGAAATCGTCGTCGGAAACGCTTTGATTCGCCCCTCGTTCGTTCCCCAGCCGCTGCCAGGATCTGTCTTGTCAAACATCTTGTGATTGGTGACCTGTCCCTTCGCAGTCATCAAACTCTGTGCCACCGGTCCGCAATGGAAGAGGACTACCTTATCCGGATCATCTCCGTAATTGTTGTTCCAATCCAGAACCGCAGTCGGCTGTTCTGATGCAAGCGTCATTGCTCGCATCATCAATGCCGAGCACATATCGATCTCGCAGGAAGCCACGATGCCCTTATCATTTAAGTAAGACAACAACACACAAGGACAGATGCGCAACACCTGTTCAAATTCATTCCAACACCGAAGCGCGAGCGCATCCAGGCGGTATTTTGCGATGTAACGATCCAGAACCACGGCAGACTTCGCAAGATTCTTCTTGTTGGCCTCGGGTACATTGCTGAAGTCCGTATAATTCTCCAACTCCCCAATCTTATCCTTGACAACGGGGTCGTTATCATCCAATTTCCCTACCTTGAAGAAAAACTCCGACAAATCGAAGGACTCGACATTAATTCCGTATTTTTGAAGCGTGATTTCGTCAAAACGTACCGTTTTGAAAGCCGTTGTTCTTGCGCCGATACATCCTATGTTGAACCGTTTCATACCATTCACGACACGACAGATGGCCGCAAAATCCTTGAGATTCTTTGCAAATGCAGTCGACAGCGGATGGACAACGTGCGGCTGTAAGCAGGTAAAGGGAACACCGTACTGCGTAAACACATCTGTCACCGAAATTTACCGCAATACGCATCTCTTCTATGCGCAAAGTCCATTTTGTCCAATTCGTCCGGATAAGCCTGCATCAGAATGGGAACCCCGGCATCCTGTAGCGCAGCGATTGCACCGTTTTCATCGGCAAAAATCGGCATAGAGAAAATAACGCCGTCAAACTGTCCCCGATGATTGTTCAACCATTCCGCATATAGGGCACCTTCTTCTCGGGTTTCAATTCCACCGAACTTTGTTGCCTCCGGATCCATGGCGATATAATCATACCCGGCATTTTGGACTGCCTGAATCAGCTCCTCTCGTGCAGCGTAAATCAGCTCTCCCGGCATGAATCCACGATTACAAAAAGCAAGTGCAAATGTTACTTTCTTCTTGTCCATGACTATCCTCCTACTTTCTTGTCACCATGCGTCGAATCTGTAATCACAACTTTATAGTCGTGCCTACCTGCCTTTACTCTTTCAATGCGAACATCCTGATTGCATGTCTGACATTTTCCTTCATTTCATCTCTCGCTACTAAAAAGACGGAAGAATAGAACTGCGGCGCATCCGGCGCAAGACCATCGAGGTGTTTTTTTGCTCCCGATCCTCCGGCCTTGTCCATATAGGTGAAGTAATTGATTTTTCTTACTCCGGCCTGTATTACCGCGTGATAGTCATCTCGGCTCACTCCGCTGCCACCGTGCATCACCACCGGTACGTCATCGGTAGCTTTACGCACTTCACGAACAATTCCCAAGTCCAATTTAGGCTCTTTCAAGTAAATCCCGTGTGTGGTGCCAAACGAACAAGCCAGAAGATCTATCCCCGTTGCAGAGACAAATTCCGCAGCCAAATCCGGATCTGTGTAAATCTTCGTTTCATCACAATCACCGCTACGGTCATTGGCTCCCGACTCACGTCTCCCCATGGAGCCCAGTTCCGCTTCCACCGAAGCACCGTGCTCGCGGGCCATTTCTACGGCTTTCTTTGTGTTCGCTACATTTTCTTCATACGGCAGTACGGAGCCGTCATACATAATCCCCGTAAAGCCAAGCTCGAGCGCTTTTTTCAAATACTCCAAATGTTCTCCGTGATCCAGGTGGACACAGACGGGGACAGTTGCTTGCTTTGCCGCATTCAGCATTGCCGGACCGATGAGATCCAGAGATACCCATTCATCATGACACTCCGCAAACATCAGGATTACCGGTAATTTCTCCTCTTCCGCTGCACCGATTACAGCCTCTAAGGAAGCAAGGTTAGGCGTATTAAAACCGCCTATTGCGATTCCCTCTTTTTCCGCAATTCCCATCATATCCTTTAATGTTACTAACATTTAGCTGTCCTCCTTTCTTATTTACGGAACCTTGTACTTGTATTCTACCCAGCCTCTATAGGTTAATATATACATAAGCGTTCTAAAAACTTTGTTTTTGTTCGTCGCTATTGTATAATGAGGCAAATGGTTGCAGGAGATATTTGCATATGATTTCGACATTTGACCTAGTAAAACTCCATAATCTACTGAGGGATTTCTACACATTGACCAGGATTCGAACCTGTGTTTTTGATGAAAACTTTAACGAACTCGCCTCTTATCCCGAATCCCTGCCCTCGTTTTGCCGGATCCTGCGTGCTGCGCCGAACGGATACAACGAATGCCGTGAGTGCGATGCCCGCTCCTGTTCTTATGCTGCAAGGACAAAAAATACCTACACCTATCGTTGCTATGCCGGCATGACAGAAAGCATCTCTCCTCTTATCATCGGTAATCTGGTAGTAGGCTACCTTCTTCTAGGCCATGTATTCAGTTATCAAACCAGAGAAGAAGGTTGGGAGAAAATCAAAGAATACACGAAGAAATTAGATGTTGATTACAGTGCACTTAAAAAAGCTTGCTGGGAACGTCCCTTAACATCCGAGGACTACATCAAATCCGCAACAAAGATTCTCTCAGCGGTCGGAATTTATTTATGTATGGAGCGCATGGTCTCTCTTCATCAGGAAAAACTTCCCGTCAGTTTAGATACCTTCTTGCAAGAGCATTTCACTGAAGATCTTACGTCTGCAGAAATTGCTTCCCACTTCAAAATAGGAAGAACACGACTCTACGAATTATGTAAGCAGAATTACGGGCGTGGTCCTGCCAAGCAGATTCAGCATATGCGTCTTGAAAAGGCAAAGGTACTGCTGACCGAGAATTCCGACCTTTCTATTTCAGAAATCGCCTACCAATGCGGTTATCCCGATTACAACTATTTCATCACTGTATTTCACAGAGAGATCGGCATCTCACCCGGAAAATACAGGGAACAGATTTCCCACCCGCATTCTGCAACCACAACATAATCAAACTTCGGCTAGGCGGACAAATGAGTTGGTGCCGCTAACTTGATTCTGCAAGCGCTACGGAGGAGGCTATCAACTCTTCTTGTCCTATGACGCAAAAAGCGGGCAGCTCGGAATTTCCGAACTGCCCGCTTTCTTTGTTTCTGTTTTCGTTTTGCCGAAGCGGCTCTTTTACATCATGCCGCCCATGCCGCCTGCCGGCATTGCCGGTGCCGCCTGGGGCTCCTTGATGGTCGCAACCGCAGACTCGGTCGTGAGCAGGGTGCTCGCAACGCTGGTCGCGTTCTCGAGCGCCGTTCTGGTCACCTTTGCCGGATCCAGAATGCCCTCCTTGACCATGTCGACATAGACCTCGTTGTAAGCGTCGAAGCCGATGCCCTTCTTGCTCTCCTTGACCTGGTTCACAATGACAGCGCCCTCAAGGCCCGCGTTCTCCGCAATGTAGAAGAGCGGAGCCTCCAGCGCCTTCATGACAATCTTTGCGCCGGTCTTCTCATCGCCCTCGAGGCTGTCCACCAGCTTCTGCACTTCCTTCGATGCGTTGATGTACGCCGTGCCGCCGCCTGCGACAATGCCCTCTTCGACAGCTGCTCTCGTTGCATTGAGTGCGTCCTCCATGCGGAGCTTTGCTTCCTTCATTTCGGTCTCGGTTGCTGCGCCGACGCGAATCACCGCGACACCGCCGGAGAGCTTTGCCAGACGCTCCTGGAGCTTCTCCTTGTCGAACTCGGACGTGGTCTCCGCAAGCTGCGCCTTGATCTGCGCGGTTCTCGCGTCGATATCTGCCTTCTTGCCGAGGCCGTCCACAATCACGGTGTTCTCCTTCGTGACCTTGACCGACTTAGCGCGGCCGAGCTGAGCCATTCTCGCATCCTTGAGCTCAAGGCCGAGCTGCTCGCTGATTACGGTACCGCCGGTCAGAACCGCGATATCCTGCAGCATTTCTTTTCTTCTGTCGCCGTAGCCCGGTGCCTTGACCGCAACCACATTGAAGGTGCCGCGAAGCTTGTTCACAATGAGAGTCGTGAGTGCCTCACCCTCGACATCCTCTGCGATAATGAGGAGCTTTGCACCGCTCTTTACAACTTCCTCGAGCAGCGGGAGCACTTCCTGAATGTTGGAAATCTTCTTGTCGGTAATCAGGATGTACGGATCCTCGAGGGTCGCCTCCATCTTCTCGACATCGTTTGCCATGTAAGCGGAGATATAGCCGCGGTCAAACTGCATGCCCTCGACCAAATCGAGCTCGGTCTTCATGGTCTTGGACTCTTCAATCGTAATGACGCCGTTGTTCGTGACCTTCTCCATAGCGTCTGCGACCATCTCGCCGACTTCGTCATTCGAAGCGGAAATCGCAGCGACTCTCGCAATCTGCTTCTTGCCGGAAATGGGCTGAGACATTGCCTTGATGGTCTCAACAGCCTTGTCGCAAGCCTTCTTCATGCCCTTCCGGAGCACAATCGGGTTGGAACCTGCCGCAATGTTCTTCACGCCCTCATTGATCATTGCCTGCGCGAGAACGGTTGCGGTTGTCGTGCCGTCACCTGCGACATCATTGGTCTTCGTTGCAACTTCCTTGACGAGCTGAGCGCCCATGTTTGCGAACGCATCCTCCAGCTCAATCTCCTTCGCAATCGTCACACCGTCGTTCGTGATGAGCGGTGCACCGTAAGCCTTGTCCAGCACAACATTTCTGCCCTTCGGGCCGATGGTAACGCGAACCGCGTTTGCAAGCTCATTGACACCCTGAATCAGCGCTTCTCTCGCCTCAACGCCAAACTTAACTTCCTTTGCCATAATTCCACTCTCCTTCTGTCCGTTCTCTTATTCCATTACCGCAAGGATATCGCTCTGCTTGATGACGACATACTTCACGCCGTCCAGCTCCACATCGGAACCCGCATATCTGGAGTAAAGGACCTTGTCGCCTGCCTTGACCTGCATCTTTACTTCCTTGCCGTCCACAAGGCCGCCGGGCCCCACTGCAATGATCTCACCCTGACCCGGCTTCTCCTTGTCGCCCTGACCCGGCAGTACGATTCCGGATGCGGTGGTCTCTTCCTCTACCATCTTCTTCAGCACGACACGGTCAAACAACGGTACCAGCTTCATAATACAATGCCTCCTTAATAAACGTTAAACGCTTTTCGCTTTGTCTTCTCAACAAAAGCAGTTATAACATTAGTTATTAGCAGTGTCAAGCTTTGAGTGCTAATTTTTCAACTTTGTTTACACACAGAAAAAACCGGCGCCCTTTCGAGCGCCGGGTCCGTTACGATGCATCTGCGATGAGATATTCAATGCCGTCGACCACATCGTTGGTCAGGTAAATCTTGAGCTCGGTATCACCGAGGGTATAGTAGAGAACGCCTTCTTCTTCGCGGTAGCCTCTTCCGTACGCCTTCTCGACCGCCTCGCGCGTCGCACCGAGGCGTATTCCCTCCGGTGTACTGACGTTCTTGTCGAGGATGCAGATGGACTGCACCTTCTGCGCACCGTTGTTCTCACTCAAGGTACAGAGCTCAAAACCCCTGAAGCTGTATATTCTCTCCTTGCCGTTGCCCTGTACGGACTCCTGCACAATTACCTTATCTGCCTTGCCGAGTGAGTTGAGCGCTCCCTTCGCGCTCTGACCGCAGGTAATCTTTGCGCCGCCGCTCTGGAAGGTATAGGCACTCTTCTTTGCGCCGAACGCAGCGAAGCTGCCGGCAACAATCGCAGCGCTGAGCAACACTGCTGTAACTACCTTTCCCTGTACCCACGTTCTTTTTCATTCCTATCCTCTCGACTCTGCCGACTTCGGCTCTATTCTTTACGAATTTATTACATTTTACCCGAAGAGCGTAAAAATTGCAAGTGCTTCCCTCAGCTCGAGAGGTCGGAAACATCCGCATCCGGGGTGATATCGACCCGGTAACCCGGATACGCGGCTTCGATTTCGCACCGCAAGGCATCGACCGCATCCGCCCTGCTCTTGGTGAAATCCACCACGGCATCAAAGCGCATATATTTCTTTGCGGGCTCCGCATAAAAGCCGTGGATCTGCAAAATCCAAGCATGCGAGAGCGCAATGTGCTCGACCGTATGGCGCATCTCCGCGGCCGCCGGATCTTTGGTATTGTGGGCATAGACGCCGATGGTGCTGATGCGGATGCCGGTCTCCTCTTTGACGCGCTTCTGAATGCGTCTGGTCAGCGCGTCAACCTCTTCGACGGTCATCGTGTCCGGAAGCTCGAGATACACCACGCCGTAGCGGCGCTCCGGGCCGTAGTCCGTGATAAAGAGATCGTAGGCCCCGATTACAACCTGTTCCTCCATAATGAGTGCACGAATCTTCCGGACGAGTTCCGTGTCCGGGCGCTTGCCGAGAATCTCATCGAGGGTATCGCATACCATGCCGTAGCCGGACCGCACAATCATCACCGAGATTAAGGTTCCCACATAGGCCTCGAGGGAGATGCCGGTGCGGAGGAAGATGAGCGCGGACGCGAGCACTGACGCCGAGAGCAAGGCATCAAACGAGGCGTCGGAACCCGAGGCGACCAGCGCATCCGAGTTCAGCTGTTTCCCCCCGGTGCTTTACATATTGCCCCATCAGAATCTTTACGAGAACCGCCACCGCGATAATGACAAGACCGACCGCACTGTACTGCGGCGTCTCCGGGTGCAACATCTTTTTGACCGACTCGACGAGCGAACTCAAGCCCGCATAGAGAACCAGCGCTGCCACCAGCAGCGCACTCAGATATTCAATGCGACCGTGTCCGAGCGGATGCTCCCGGTCAGGTTCTTTTGCCGCAGCTCTCGCACCGACGATTGTGATGACCGAGGACAGTGCATCGGTCAGGTTATTGACGGCGTCAAGTAAAATTGCGATGGAATTGGAAGCGAGTCCGATAGCCCCCTTGAATACCACGAGAAACAGATTGCCAATAATGCCGATTATACTTGTTCTTACGATGCCCTGATCTCTCGCTTCGGGCGTCTGTTTTGTTTCCCCTGACGCCGCTGCCTCCGCCTGCCCCTTGTCCCCGGTTGTCGGCAGCTCTTGTCTCTCGTTTTTCCGCATACGCTGTTCCCCCTTTTTCTTTCTTGTATACAATTTTTCACTTTAAAAAGAAGTCCTTTGCCGATGACAAAGGACTTGTTGTTTTACTCAGATAATCGCCGTAATCGCCGCGATCAGGCCGAAAATGATACCCGGCGCATTCGCCATCGCGACCGGATAATCGCGATTCTTCTTTAGGAGCGCATAGGTGACCCAGAGCGTGCAGTTAATTGCCGCGACCAGGGGCTGAATCGGGGTTCCCTTCATTCCGTGCAGATTGTTCATAATCTGCGGAATATAGGAGACATACATCATGACGGATACACAGGTTGCAAACCAGCCGAGTCCGGTCAGTGCTTTTTCTGACATAGTATCCTTTCTCTGCCGTGGCAGGAAACCGCGCTCATCAAGCGCGCAACACAGTAACTTGTGCCTTAGATACTAGCAGTTTATTTCATTCTCCGTCAACTTATGCATTTGCCGAAATTTAAGTATTCTTGTCCCTGATTTTAGACGATACGACAGATGACTTTTACCTCCGGAAATTTCCCGATCGTTTGAACGGAAAACGGATGCCACCCGTCAGAGTAGCATCCGCTTCTTAAATCAAGGCTTGACCCTCGAAATTTCTCGCTCATTCCCAGCGAGTCTGATCCGCATGCACCTTGTAGCGCAGCGGCTCTCCCTCTATGGTAAAGCTCGCTTCAAACGCATAGCTCGTAAAGAGCGTGTAGGGTTCGGTCTGCAGCCTCAGAAGCACAAAATCCGCTTGCACCGATTCCTTCACATCCGGCGCTTCGATTGCAAACAGCTCCGTGGGGGACTGCTTCTGAAAATCCTGCGCCCTCAGTTCCGCAATTTTCTTCCCCTGCACGGCAATCTCCGAAAAGCCCTCGTCTTCGGGCGTGAAATAGCAGGAAACCAGCACGCAGTCTTTCAGCTTGGCCTGCGGCTTTCCGTCCGGCACCAGCCTGACCCTGCCGTAGCGCTTTCCGTCCCGCCGAAGTTCCATCGTGAGCGCTTTATAATCATAGACCCCCCTTAATCTCCGCGTATTCCACCTCCGTATCGGCGCTATTTCCGTCGAGCGAAAACCCTGCGGCAAGCAAATCCTTTCCGCGGCTCATACCCGGTGTCAGTGTGCTCCCCGCAATCTGTACCCGAAGCGGCGGAGCCGGAACTCCCGTTATGCTAACAGTTAACATGAGGAGAAAAGCGGTAAAAAATGCCGTACCCCAGACCGCCATGGAGGCAGAATAGTAATGTATCTCTTCATGGCGATGAAACAGCCACCAAAGATTCTTTCCCTGTACCACGAGAATGCGCATCACAAGGACTATAGCAAATTCCGCGCGCAGCGCAAAATAAGCCGCAGCGTAGAGATTGAGTCCGCTGTGGTACTTGTAGGCAATGACCAGGAGATTGCCGATCACGATGCCGAGGAGGAACAGTCTCGCCTCCCTGAGCGCCTCGGGTGTGGTAAAGTCCTCATAGTGATCCGTGCCGCGACCGTGCACCGCATGTCCGAGCTTATAAACCCAGCCCGGCACCTCTCTCTCCGCAAGCACCGCATTGCGAAGCGTAAGATACACGACCGGCACCATAAAGGCGCAAGCCAGCGTCATCCCCACAAACAGCAAAGCACCTAAATAAAAGCCCATCGCAAAGCAACCTCGTTTTCTCAAATTCCGCAAAGGAACCGCGTCAACGAAATTATACCATGCGACAGGCCGTTTCAAAGACCGAATGTCCGCTTATCTTCTCTTCTTTTTCCTTTTGTGCATTTCTGCCCTTTGAGAACTTCGCTTGTTCCCGATGCGCTTATTTTTCTGCGCTTGCAAGCGCCTGCTCAATCAGCTGATTGAGGCGCTCCGCCTGCTTTTTATCCGTGATTGCGCCGACAATGGGCTCTCCCACAATATTGCCCTTTTGATCGACCACATAGCTGGTCGGGAAGGAGTAAATGCCCATCGCGAACTTTCCCGCATCCGTGTTCGTATCAAAGCGAAGGTTACGGTAGCTCGCTCCCTTCTTCGCAAGCACATCCTTTGCCTCCGCAATCGCTGCAGCATCGCCGTCCAGCGTAAAGCTGTTGATGCCGACCACGGCGCCGCCTTTTTCCGCGAGCTGCTTGTTCAGCGCATCCAATGCCGAGAGCTCTTCCACGCAGGGTCTGCAGCTTGTAAACCAAAAATTCACGACCGTCACAGTGTTTCCGCCGAAGAGTTCGCTGCTTTTCACCGCGTTGCCGTCTAAATCTTGGCCTTCAAAAGCAGGGAAGCTGCCGAGAGAACTCTCGGAGACAGGCTTACCGTTTTCCGCCGGAACACTGACATCGCAGTTATCCGGGTTCGCCACGCACTCCGGATACTTCTGCTCCAAAATCGTGAGTTTCCCCTCAATCTTTTTGATCTTCTCCGCGCCCTCGCGCAGGGTTTTCAGTTCCTCTTGGCTGAATTGATCCTTTGCGTTATCAATCGTCTTTAAGAGGAAGTCCCCGTAGTTACTTCCGTCCTCCACCATGGCCATGCCCTTATCCGCCGCGAGAAACACCCTTTCCCAGAGCGATTTATTCTCTATGAGTACGCCGTTTTCTGCCTTCATGAGCTTATCGTGCAGGGCCATGGCTGTTTCTGTGTTATCGACCTCCAGATTTAAGAGCGTGTCGAGATCCGTGCTCGCTGTGTCGTTCAGGCTTCCGCCTGCCTGTGCGACCGCGCTTGTTCCGGCTTCGCTTGTTTTAGCCGCCTCTGTTTTCTTTCCGCCGCAGGCAACCAGGCTACCCACCGTCAGTGCAAGCGCGATTCCGGTCAACAGTTTTACTTTTTTCATTTTGCTTCCTCCCGATTGATTTTCTTTTTTTTGTTTTCGATTGTTTTTCCTGCGCCGAAGCCGCAGCGGAAATGCACCGCTCCGGTCGGGCAGGCATCTATGCACATGCCGCAGCGTATGCACTCGCTGTGATCCGGCGTCTTGGTCACATCGACATCCATCTTGCAGGCCCGCGCACACTTTCCGCAGGAAATGCAGCGGCTCTCATCCACCCGCATGCCGACCAACGAAACTTTGTTCAGCAGAGCGTAAAACGCGCCGAGCGGGCATATCCACTTGCAAAACGGGCGGTAGATGAAGACGCTCAGTAGGATAAAGCCAATCAAAATGCCGAATTTCCAAGCAAAGAGTTTGCCGAGCGCCGCGCGTATCCCCGTGTTCACGATAGAGAGCGGTATGGCTCCCTCGAGTACACCCTGCGGGCAGAGGTACTTACAAAAAAAAAGGGCTCGCCCATCCCGAGATCGTTGACCGCAAATGCGGGCAGGAGTACGACCATAATGAGCAGCACCGCGTATTTAATCCAAGTGAGAGGACGCAGTCTTTTGGTCGACAGCTTTTTCCCCGGCAACTTATTGAGCAGCTCCTGAAACCAGCCGAAGGGGCATAGAAAGCCGCAGACAAAGCGCCCAAGCAGCACGCCGAAAAAGATCAGGATACCTGTCACATAGTAGGAAAAGCTGAACTTGGAACTCCCGACGACCGCCTGAAACGCACCGATCGGACAGGAACCCGAGGCAGCGGGACAGGAATAACAGTTGAGCCCGGGTGCACAGGCAAGTTTTCCCTTGCCCTGATAGATACTCCCCTTCAAAAAGTTCGGCAGATGAATGTTGGTGAGCAAGGCGGCCGCCGCCTGTATCCATTTTCTATCCAATGCCGACACACTCCAGACAGAGTCGTATTGCCTTACTCAGCACGGTATCTGCCTCCCCGCGCCAGGCACCGAAGCATATCATTGCGACTGAAGAGAGCAATAAAACCGCTTGCAACATTGTTTTCTTTGAGAGCTTCACCGCAATTCCTCCTTTCGTTTGTACCCATTGTAGCGAAAGGCGTGTAAAATCTCTGTTAAGAGAAAACTTAACGCGGATTTTATGCCTTCTTGTGATACAACTTAAGAAGACTTCTATTGAATATGAATCCTTGAATTCTTGAATTCGAATCCATAGATGCGGAGGGAGGGTTTCCTATGCATATCTTAGTCGTTGAGGATGAGCGCGCGCTCTGTGAGACCATAGTCCAAAGTCTTCGCCGCCTCGCCTACAGCGTGGATTTTTGTTTTGACGGCAACGTAGCTTTAGAACTGCTGGAAAGCGAACGTTTCGATCTCATTGTCCTCGACCTAAACTTACCGGGCGCGGACGGCATGACTGTACTCAGAACGCTCCGCAAGTACGACCGCGAGACACGCGTCCTGATTCTCTCGGCGCGGAGTGAAGTCACGGACAAGGTTGCCGGGCTCGATGCCGGCGCAAACGACTACCTTGCAAAGCCCTTTCACCTCGCCGAGCTCGAGGCCAGAATCCGAAGTTTGACCCTGCGGCAGTTCACGCAGCATGAGGTTCTGCTCTCCTGCGGAAAACTCTCTTTTGACAGTAAGACGCGAAGCGTGCGTGTCGCCGATTCACCAATTGCACTCACCAAGAAAGAACTCGGTATCCTTGAATATCTCTTACTCCACCGGGGACGTCCGGTCAGTCAGGAAGAATTACTGGACCATGTCTGGGACAGCAATGCGGACCGCTTCAGTAACTCGATTCGCGTCCACATCTCCACTCTCCGCAAAAAACTGCGCGCTGCGCTCGGTTACGACCCGATCGTAAAACCGCATCGGCGAGGGCTACGTGCTCACGGAGACCGCAGAATGAAACGTCTCTCTTTGCAATGGCGCATCACACTGATGACAGCGCTGCTCATTGCCACAGCCTGCATCAGCATGAGCCTCTTACTCGGCTACTCCGGCAGGGCACTATATGGACCGCATCGGCACTTCGATTTCCGCTTACAGCGAAACGGTTTCGGGAAACGATGCGGCACAAAAATACCTCTGATTTCCCGGATACGGCAACGCTCGCACCGAACTCCGATCTGGTCATCGTGATCGACGGTGCGCAGGCCGCCTTTACCGCGAGTAATTGGCTCATCACCGCCGCGGTAACGCTCTTAAGTGCGGCGCTCGCCTATTTTGTGAGCGGACAGGCGCTGCGCCCCCTCCGTGAGTTTGCATCGCGGCTCGAAAAAATAGAGCCGAACAATCTCTCCGATCAGAATATGAAACTCCCCGCAGATGTCCCTACAGAGTTTCGCCGCTCCCGCGAAGCCTTTAACCGCATGCTGGACCGACTCGACGAGGGTTTTCGCGCACAGAAACAGTTTACCGGCAATGCCGCCCACGAACTCAGAACACCGCTTGCCCTCATGCTGGCAAAGCTTGAGCTCTTTTCCGCCGAGCACCCGAATGCGGATGCCGAAACCGCGGACTTTCTTCGCCTGCTCGGAGAGCAAACCGAGCACATGGCGGAAATGAGTAAGACTCTCCTGGAACTGAGCGAGCTCCGCTCCGTTCCCTGTGAGGACAGGATAGAACTGGGACCCCTGATGGAAGAACTTTGCACCGATCTCACGCCGCTCGCGGAAAAACAGAACATTGAACTTATCTACGAGGGCAATGCAATGCTGATCGGCAGTGACACCTTGATTTACCGCCTGCTCTTTAATCTCAGCGAAAATGCGATACGCTATAACCGTCCGAACGGCAGCGTACATCTCTCCGTGCGCGAAGAGGCGGGCTGTATCGAAATTCGCGTTGCGGACAGCGGCACAGGAATACCGGCGCAGTATCGCGAGAGCATTTTTCAGCCCTTTTTCCGCGTGGATAAATCGCGGAGCCGTCAATACGGCGGCGCAGGGCTCGGCCTGGCCCTTGTGCGGGAGATTGTCTCGCTGCACGGTGCGGAGATTTGGGTGGAGGACAGCAGCGACAGGGGTACGACTATGGCGCTGCGATTTCCCAAAATGCGCAATGCAAGTCGTGAGTGCGGCGATAAAGGAGATACTGCCTGCAACCGCCCTTCCTCGTCACACTGATCTCCCCATTCAGCTTCGCTCAATTCGTTGCACATACGGCTTCAACGGTTACAGCAACGAAAGCTTTCGACATATACAAAAATCCCCTGAAGTACTCGCGAATATAAGTACTTCAGGGAATTTTGATTTACAACACAATGTTCTATCATAAGCGCTTCGAAACGAGGCCGCTGTGCAAAACCAAGTCACTGTCTTTTCGACGATGTCTCAGCGCCAGCAAGGCGGCAAGTCCTGCTTTTCCATCCGCACAGGCGCGGGATACGTTTCTCCGAAAAGCTCGAGCTCAGCCCGCTCGATGATTTGGGGCTCCGCGGGCTCTAGGATTTTTTTATCGGTACCGGGGTAAATCACTTCGCGGGTCGGGAGTTCCGCAATGCGCTGTATCTCATCCATCCCCGCAATCACCTCGCCGAGCACCGGATATATTCCGCGGAACTCCGGGAAGTCTTTCAGCGGAAAGTATATTTCCGAGCTCGCAAGGCCGGCTTCATCGTAGCCTCCCATACAGATGACACCGGGGCGCGGGATCAGGGGCTCGATTTCGGGGTGAAGCCGATATTCGTCCGGAATCAGATAGCGGCATTCCTCGTGTCCGTATGCATTGTAACTCAGATCCACCCACTTGCCGGGCGCAATGCGCTGAATCGCGTGGTGATCCATCCAGCCGTGAGAGGCCACATAAATCAGACTGTTCACGGCATTCGGGGCCGCTTCCGGCCAAAGTTCTATGACAATCTTTGCGCCGCTCTTAAGATACAGCTTGAGATAGGGCTTTAAATGAAGTTTGGGTTCCATGTCTCGGTCTCCTCATGTTCAATGCTATGATTGATGTCTATGAAACGCTGACTCTATCATAGCACAGCTGCACGCCGACTGCCTTGCCAAAAAAATCCGGCGCGCCCTCGTTTGCCGGGCGGCCGGATTTTTGTTTCTTCTGCTTCAGCCAATCACATCCAGTTCGTGTGAATAGTGGTTTAAGGGCTCCACACCGTTCTCGGTCACCATCACAAGGTCTTCGACGCGGACGCCCGTGTCTCCGACCAGATAGATTCCCGGCTCAATCGAGAAAATCATGCCCGGCTCCACCTCCCAGTCAAAAGCCGAGGAGACATCGCCGTACTCATGGTCCGTGAGTCCGATGAAGTGACCGAGACGGTGGTTAAACGCCGGACCGTAGCCTTTTTCCGTAATCAAATCGCGCGCTGCCTTATCGATATCGCAGAGTCTCACGCCGGGGCGAATCAATGCAACCGCAGCCTCGTTCGCCGCGCGGGTGGTCTCATAGACCTCGCGGCAATGATCGCTCACGCTCTTATAATAAAAAGTGCGAGTCATGTCCGAGCAGTAGCCGTCTTTCACGCAGCCCACGTCAAAGAGAACGCAATCTCCCTCCTGCAGCACCGTGTCGTCCGGCTCATGATGCGGATCCGCCGCATTGGCACCGAAGGCGACCAAAGGCGTAAAGGAAAAGCCCTGCGCCCCGAGTTCCTGATAAATACCGAGGAGCTGATCTCTGATTTCCCGCTCCGTGACCCCCGCATGGACCAGCGCACGCAGACGCGCCATCGCCGCATCGTTGACGGCGGAGGCGCTGCGCATTTTTTTCCTTCTCCTCCTCGTCCTTCACCGCGCGGGTCTTATCGACCGCAAGAGAGCTGTTCACAAAGCCCGCCGCGAGTTTACGCTCCATGAGCGGAAGCAGGAAGCGCGCCGTAATCTCCTTGTCCACACCGAGGACTTCATCCTGCATGAGATACGGTGCAAGCACCTCCGCAACCGGATCGGTGTCGGAGAACCATACTTCTTTGACGCCGCTGTTCACCGGCGCATAAAAGAGCTTGTTTAGGAAGAGGACGTGCTGTCCGTCCTTCCGAAGCAGAAGCCCGAAGAAACGCTCATAGGGGAGATTATAGTAATCGGTCAGATAGTAAACGGACATGGGGTCCACAATCAACATCTGGCTGAGGCCCTCGTGTTCCAGTGCCTGCAAGATACGTTCGACTCGCTGTTCTCTCATTACAAATACCCGTAAGCTGCGCATCCGCAGCTCCCTTTCCGAACAATCATCTTACTATTTTTTTACTCCGAAAACCAGTCCCGGGCACCGTAGTTTGTCGCACAAAAAATAAGACTCCGTGCCCTTCGGCACGGAGTCTCCCCCCTTATGATTCCGAAAAACTCAACGCTTTCCGGTCTTGTTCTGCTTTACAAGGTAGTTCGGATTTCCCGCATCCTTACCGACGTTGAACTGATCCCAAAGGAAGCTGATGCTGACTTCAACACTCTTGTGCTGGCTGTCTGCGTCTGCGTTGTTCGCCATAACTTCCGTGGAACCCGTCGTGTAAACACCCTCGGCGTCCGGATCCATAGCGACTGCGAGGAAGAGGTCCATTCTGTTGTCCGTTGCCGGGCTGCAGAGAATGGTTGCGTTCTCGATGACGTCGCGAATCTCTCTGTCGGAGAGCTTCTTCAGTGCGGAAAGTCTCATGAAGTGCACACCGCCGACCGTGAAGTAGTCGCCCTCGCTTGCGAGAGAGTCAACCAGCTTAAATACGCGAGTTCCCTCAATCTTCTTCGGGCTGTACTGCTCGCCGTCCATGTAGAGTGCGATACCGAGCATATCTTCCGCTGCGCCGCTGCACTCAAGGCCCTTCATCTCAAACTTGATGCTGCTGAGCTTCGCCGCGATGCTGCCTACGTTCAGGACATCCGTGCGGAACGCCTGTGCATAGCCGGGATACATCTCATTGATTTCAAGAACAATCTGATCGCTGCCCTTCGTGTTTGCGGTGGTGTAGACACCGACGTTTTTCGGAATCCAATCCGCGTTCACGAGCTCTGCGTTGAAGTCTACATTGTTGTAGCCCTTCTGACGCTCCTTGTAAGCATCGACGCTGCCGTCCTTCGCGATCTTGTTGTAGTCCGAGGTGCCTCTCATGAAGAAGCTGTCGTCCACATAACCGCTGTCGCCGATACCGTCCACAACACTCCAGCCCGACGGAAGTGTCTCGTTTCCGTACTGTGCGTAGAGGCCGAGGTCCGCAAACATCATGCTGAAGTCACCTGTCGTTGCTCTCGTCGTGACATTCAGGGTGTCCGTCCAGTATGCATAGCCGGTTCCCGCGAGAACCAGTGACAGTGCAAGGAGGCCGCCGATGATCGATTTCTTTCCCGCTCTTCTCATAACCATTCCCTTCCTTTCGTTCGCTCTGTGTTTTGTCATCCTGTACAGTTTCTGACTACAAACACAGTTTACGAAAAGAAAGGAAAGCGCACATCCGGCGAAGGTCCCCCCTCTCGGGATACTTTGTTCCCCCTTTTTCTACTCCGAAAGTGGTAGGGGCTCCGGAATCTGAACAAAAAAGCTTCGATTGTCGCAGCGAACGGTGAACATACCGTCGAGCGGAAGTCCCTCCGCATCCGGAGTGCAGACCGCAGGTTGCCTGAGTTCCTCCGCAACAAGGAGCAGACTCTCCAGGTTTTTAAGTCGTATCGCATCCGCCGGAACCTCTTCCCGGCTTTCGGTAAATACGAGCCTTGAACCATACTTCCGAAGCAGCCGACGCAGTTCGATTTTTCTGGCCTCTTCCGGCGTAGGCGCCTTGGAAAATACGAGGCCCGTCAGGACAAGGAAGATGCCGCCCGAAAGGAGCAGGACGCCGCCCGCAAGTTTCGGGAAGGAAGGCGCCGCTTGCATGCGCTCCCGTCGCGTAATGCTGCCGCTGTCCTGAATCTCGGCTCCCGTTTCCAGGGTGTAGAATCCGCTTTTCGTGTCGTCCGGCAACGGGATTTCCAGAGAAAAGGGCTTTTCCTGATGTTCCGCCTCGCTTTGCAGCGTGAATTTGCCGGAAAAGACAAGTTTCAACTCATGTTCAAAACTGCCTCCCAGCTCTCTCTCGATTTCCGCAAAGCGCTCCGCATAGTCCGCAGGATTCAGCTGTGCAATCGTCTCTGCGAAGGCACCGCCGTCCTCTCCCGCTTGTATTTCACCGCTCTCCAGCGAAATCCGTTGCGAAAAAATCTGTTTCTTTTCGCCGTCTCGGTTAAAATAACCGGCGAGTTCCACAGCGGACTCATACTGCCCGCCGCAGCGAACCGTAAGGCCACCCTCTCCCTTCAGCTTTGCGCTGAACTTAACCCAGAGTAAATCTGCCAAATTCCGCGGATATACCGCGCCGGCCGAGAGCCATTCCTCCGAAAACACCGAGTTTTCACGGAGATGTATCCAAGGTTCCGCGTTGACACCGAGTTCATAGGAATAAAGCGTTTGCTCTCGCACTGTGCTCTCTCTTTGCATGGCCCGAAACAGGAGAAACACGGCCGCAACCAGACAAATCAGTCCCGCCAGCGTTGTCGCAATTTTACGTCTCGTGTCAAATACAGGTCTTATGTTCTTTTTGCCCTTCTTCATTGCCTCTTCCATACTGTACCCGCTCCTCTTCCCCTCAGCTGCCTCTCTCCGGCGTTGCGCAGCTCAAGGGATTGCTGTCTCTGTTCGTAGGCCCTGCTGAATTTCCGTCGGTACCTTACGCCTGCTGTTTAAAAGCAGTACGGGAATACCGACCCGCGGGACAACCCGAATCACCGTGCCGCTGATATCATTCGGGTGAACAACTTCGGTGTCCGCGGAGGGATTGTTGTCCCCCTTCGTGATAAACGTGCGGTTCCCTGCCTCATCCTCTCGCACCGCAAGGATTCTGTGCGTGATGCTGATATTCCCCCGGCGGAAGCTGATCACCGTCCCCTCCGAGAGTACCTTGATTTCCTGCTCTTCGCGGAGTTTCCGCACCAGTACCACATCGCCCGGATGAATGACCGGTTCCATGCTACCGGTCAGTATGACCGTCGGATAGACCGGAAACACACCGACACAAAACCAATAAAAGATCACGGCCGCAAGGAGTTCCGCGTACCAGCTCAAAGAACTGCTCTGCGGCTCCGGCTGCTCCCCGAACTCTTCCGCGCGGAAGCGCTCCCTCACAAAGAGGAGAAAGAAAACCGGAAAACAAAGTCCTATGGCGGCATTCGCTAACCATGGTAAATCCGGCAAAAACGGAAATACCCGTTCAAAAATTCCTATGCTGCCGCTGTAAAGTACCGAAGGCCACATCCCGCCGCTCAGCACGAGTCCTGTTTGCAGGGCGCTCCGTGCAAGCGCGGGAAGCACGGTTTCCGCCGCAAACACGAAGCGATTCTCCGCGCCTTCCAGCCGCAGTGCCCGCTGTACATTGAGTTCCAAGAGGGCAAAAAACAAGGTCAGCAAAACCGCGGAGAGCGTGCGGTGGCGTATGTGCTTTCTGCTGAGCCCCAAACCGTAGGCACGTACGCCCTCTCGCACAATGAGAGGCAGAAGCAAGAGAAGCACGTTCCGTACCATGCCGCCGATCGAGCTGTCATAGGGACTCCCCTTCAGGCATTTCATAAAAACAGCGCTCACAAAACGGAGCGCCAAAAAAATTGCCGCACCGGTCAGTGCATAGATGCGCATCCCTCTCCTTTGGGCAGCGCGACGCCGCACACCGACCCGCGGCAGTACAAAGAGGAGCAGCGCTGCCATACTTCCGTACCAGAAAAGGGCAAGATACAAATTGCCCTCAAGGAGTGTTTTGAACGCCGGAACGGCAGTCCCGACCAGTAAAAACAACAGAAAAATGAAGGAGACGGTCATAACCCTCCCGTTCTTCCGGCCGTATTTGATATTGCTCCGTTTTCCCGTTTTTCCGCGCATTTGACTCGGTCGCAAACCCTCGGTCATCGATTACGGCGCTGTCCGCCGGAAACTCGCCTGTCTCGAGAAGCTGAACGGCCACCGGGAAGTGAAATGCCGCATTGCCCTTCATATGCAAGCAATCCGTCCAATAGGCATACGTTGTCAGCGCCCCGAACAAGTGAATTCGTTTCCCGCTGCCCGCTGTCTGCTGATCGATGCGCAACTCTGTCGCAAAGGAATAGTCTACCCAGACACCGCTGCTCGGAAACAGCCGCTCGGCAAGCGGCATGGCCATGAGACTCTCCTCGTCCATCCGGATGAAATCCGGCATAACCCCCTCCGGCTTCTCATTCTCCGCTCGCAGATAAAGACAGCAACAGAGCACATCGTCCAGCCGCTCCACGCTGCGAAAGGCTATAAGCCGCTTAGGTTTCAAGAAACCGGCATCCGGCTCATCCCAGTCATAGACGGCATTCGGAAGGGCCAAATAGACCTGTTCGGGCGTGAGCGGAATCTCCTCTCCGGGGACCGTGAAGTCGACGGGCTTTTCCTTCGCCTTCATCCCCTTTTCCGCAATCGGGCAAGAAATTCGAAGATAATTTTCCCCGCCCAAAAAGTCTTCGGGCATTCCCTCCGGAAACACCAAAGCTATGCTCTTCTCATTTTCACCCGCGCTTGCCTCCATCGGCACTTCCGCAAGCACTTCTCCGCCATCCCGCACCAATACGGCGCGATATGTCCCTTCACTCGCAAATGCGCAGTCCAGCTGCCCCGTTGCGAGCTTTCCGGCAACGCGGAGCGTACCGTCCCAATACGCGTACCCTGTCCCCAGCGCTGCCAGACAAAGTGCCAGAACAGCACAGGGTAAGAGTTTTCCCCCCTGTCTCCTCATCTCTTCTTACCTCCTGTCCGCATCGTCCTGTTTTACACGCTGAGTTCCGAAAGACTGTCACACTTTCCCGCAAACAACACGGCCTCCACACGGCTCTTAAAGCCGAGCTTCCCGAGTATGCTGCTCACATGCTTTTTGACTGTTCCGAGCGAGATAAACAATAAATCGCCGATTTCCGCGTTGGAACACCCCCGGCTCATGAGACGCAGAACCTCGATTTCGCGCTCCGTGAGCTCCTCGAGTTTTCGATCCTCCTCCGCCGCCTGATTCAGCTTTTCCACAAGCGCGGCGGAATAGAACTTCTTGCCTCGCTGCACCGCACGGAGACCGAACATAATCTCATCCACAAAGGCGTCTTTTAAGATATAGGCATCCACCCCCATCTCCCGCGCCCGAAAGAAATCGCTCTCCCGCGAAGAGGAAGTGATGAAGATGGTACGCACGTCGCGTCGGCTTTCCTTGACCCATTTGAGCACATCGAAACCGCTCTCAGCGCCGAGGCGGATGTCGATGAACGCCACGCTGACCGCTGCCTCATCCATGCGAGACACCGCTTCGCGCACGGTTCCCGCCTCCAGAACCTCTTCCTCCGGACAATACATATGAATAATCTGCTCGAGTCCCTTCCGCGCCAGCGGATGGTCATCCACTACGAGATACATACGCTTTTCCCCCTTTGCAAAGCGCTCACCGGAAGGGTGAGTGTGATTTCCGTTCCCTGTCCTTTGCCGCTTTCCACGCGAAGCGATGCGCCAAGGAGTGCCGCAACCTTTTTCATACTCCGAAGTCCCTTGCCGCCGGAACCCGGGAGCCTTTTTTCCTCAAAACCGCTCCCGTCGTCCTTTACATTCAGGACGAAACCCTCTTCCTCCGCGCGAATCTCCACTCGAATTTCTTTGGCGCCTCCGTGTCTCGCGGCATTGTTGACGGCCTCGCAGGCCACGCGGTAAAGCACTGTCTTCTGCGCCGCCGAGAGTTCTTCGATGCCGTTTGCAACCGAAACCGGAATACGGACAGCGTACTGCCGCTCCGCTTCCTCCATGTAGCTGAGTAGCCTGCCCTCAAAACTTTGCTCCCCGCTGCGCGCAAAATTTCGCCCGTAAACCGTCTCCCGCAGCTCCCGCATGGTGAGTGCCGCCGTCTTTTGGAGAAGCACAATCCGCTCCAGCGCGGCCCCACGCTTTGTCTCCTCCTTCTCGACAAAGAGTTCCAGTTCCTTCAAACCGCAGTTAAACCGAAGAGTTTCTGGATAACCGTGTCGTGAATTTCGTCCGCAATCCGGTTCTTTTCCTCCGCGGAAATATACGCCTCCATCTGCCTCTGCATATCTAGCCCGCGAAAAATAATGCCGCAGAGCCGTACGTAAAACTCCCGCTCACGCCGAACAAGCTCCTTAAGACCGCTCTCCTTTACCGCAGTGCTTTCCGCATCCGCTGCCCCTATGATGAGCATGCCGTCTCCGCTGCCGCTCTCGACGGAAAAGAGCTGATAGCGCTGACCGTTCACCCGCACTTCCCCTTCGCTTCGGCTCATTGCCGTAGCCCGGGACACCAGTTCTTCCCCCTGTTTTTCCGGCATACCGCGGATGATGATTTCACGTATCATCTGTTCCTCGTTGCGCCGTATCAAGACGCAACCCTCGGGCGATACACTCGCCGCAATCAAGGTGGCAAGTTCCCCTAGCACCCGCTCGGCATCCGTCATCGCCATGAGGGCGAAGCCTTCATACATATCCGCCACGCGGGAAAGCGCGTACTCGCTGCGCCGATTTTCTTCCACGAGGCAGCTGTTTAAGTCGCGCAGCTCTTCCCTTCCTTCACGGATGGACTGTACATGTCGCCGCAGCACATAGAAGTTCCCGAAGGTGCAGAGAACCCCCACCAGAATGTTGCTCTCAAGCCTTACCGGATTTCTGTTCTGCTGCCCCACCAAGGCACAGGCCACACACCAGATTGCCGCGAGCAAAGCTGTGCTCCCGTCGAACTCACCGCTTAAGCTGATCATCATGCAACAGAGTACGTACCAGAGATAAGGACTCGAGAGCCCCCCGCTCAGATAAATGAAGATTCCGTAGGCCGCAAGCTCTATACCGAGTACGGCCCCCATCGCGTCTTTGTTCTTTTCCGCTCGAACGTAGAGATAGTTTCCGATGAGACAGGACAAACATGCCGAAGACGATGCCCCATCCTGTCAGAGAGCGTATCTCCTTCTCCCACATACCCGATAAGAAGACAGCCGTCGAGAGCAGAAGGGAGATGATACGGTAATGAATGCACAGTGTCAGATAGTCGTATTGCTTCTCTGCCTTTTCTCCCATAAGTCCCCCGGTCTTCGCTCAACAGTCTTTCCTGGGAATAAAAGTACACGGCAAAAAAACCAAATCACACTTGCAGCCCATCCACGGTGTCCGAGACAGACGCGCTTTCACGGACGATAAGCGCTTCTCTGCCACACTTTTTGTCCCACTCTGCTTTTAATTATTTATGCAATAATTGCGAAAATAAATCGTTTTAACTTTTCTTTATCCACACTTTATTTTCACTAGTATAGCGCAAATTCGAATTTCTTACAAATAAATGAAGATGCACTTCAGTTCTTTATTGAACATCAAACCGGGTTAAAGTCGTTTATTTCAGCAGTTTTGCACACAATTCTTAATTTAAAGCAAAAAATGGTACCAAAGTTCCATACAAAAAAAGAGGAATCCGACGACAGTCCTAGCGGACCGATTCGAATCCCTCTACAATTACTTATGATAACTATTTAATTCTCCCTGTTGCCCAAACATCAGACCAATTTACTTAGTTCTCTCTTCTTTTGCACTCTGTGTAGAGCAGAGGCATTCTCGCGCGCAGCTCCTTATAAAACAGGACTTCCCAGCCGTACTTTTCGAGAAACGCCCTATATTCCTCAGCTGTCCATTGATTCGTAAATCGGAGCCCCGCCAGAGCAAGCAATAACTCCCAGCAGCGCCCCGCCAAGCGCTCCCGCTTTTTTACAAAGTTCGGCGCAATCAAGATACCGTCCGGTCTTAGCACACGGGCTATTTCTCGCAGCGCGCGCTCGGGCTCCGGCAAAAGGTGCAGGGCATTCACCATGATCACCGCATCGAAGCTCGCGTCCGCATAGGGCAGGGATAAGGCATCCGCTACCTCAAAGCGCAAGTTTTTCGGGCAGGCACCTTTCTTTGCCTCTGCAATCATGCCCGCCGAATAATCTGTCGCGAGCATGCACTTCGTGACCGGCGCAACGCGCTTCGCGAGCAGCCCGGGTCCGGTGGCAAGTTCCAGCACTTCCTTGCCGCGAATCAATTTCGGAATGCGGCGATACAGAAACGCATAGCTTCTCTCCTCCGCCCGCATGGCCCGCTTATAAATCGGCGCATACCAATCCCAGATTTTCCCTTTCATGCGCTCCTCCTTTCCGAATGCGAAAACAACATGATTCAAAAAAGATTTATCCGACTTACGCTTCTGCTTCGTTCCGTGGCTTCGATGCGATGGAAGGCAAAGTGAGCTTCGGCATCTTGTCGAGCACGGTCGCTCTGCCCGCCTCAGCGAGGCTTCCGAGTGCGGCCGTCAGTTCATTCTGTTTCTCTTTCGGGAGCTTCCCAAGTCCTTTTATGATGAGCCCGGTGTTCTTAAATAAATTTTCTCCGAATTCCAAGAAAGTCTCTGCCTCTGTCACCTCAATCATGGAGAATACAGTCTCGACCAGGGATTTCCGCGTCTCATCATCCATGGTTTCAAGCCAGGTTCCGAGTGATTTCTTGACAAAATCGCTGAAGGCGTCCAGCTCCGCGCCGACAAATTTGTCCTTCGTCACTTCCCAAGTCGTCACATCGTGCTGAAAGATTCCGGCCGCGGTGCTCTTCACAACATGCTGTTCCGCCTCATTGGAAAGTAACTGCCCTATGATAGAGGTCTGCGGGAGAACGTTCGTTACCTTTGGCAGCAGCTCTCGGTACGCCGCGGTGCGCACAATCTCTTCCCGAAAGCCGGGGCCGTCGTTATTATAGACTTTGACAATACGGTCTTTGACCGCCTCCTCGCAAAATGCAGCAGCATACATCGCAAAGTTGCCGCCCTTCGAATGTCCACCGAGTATTAGCTCGCCGTCGACAGCAGCGGCTACTTCGTTCAGATAGGAAACCGCCTCCTTGGCGCCTCGGTTTCCGCGGTGAAGCTCATCAAAAAGTCCTCTTTCCAACCCGTGATACTCGAATCCGTGCCGCGAAACGAGACATACTTGGTCCCATCCGGAAGCAGAAAGACAAGGGCCGCAAACTGCTGCACCTTCTCCTTGTCAAAAACCTCTCTGAAGTGCGCAACTTTTGTCCCCCGAAAGCGCGCTCCGCATACCATGTCTTCGAGTAACAGCGGCGCTCTCTCGATAAAGTGCTTGCTCTCCCGCACTTCCGCTAGGTCGTGCTTTTCGCAAAAGCGCTTGAAGCAGGTTTCGATGCTCACATGACGCTTCGGTTCATGCAAGAGTTCACCGAAGTCCACATAGGCAAGATAGGACAAAATGACGTTGTCGATTTCATTAAACGGCGCTGCACTAAAACTTACGTCATTTCTCCATTTTAAATAATCCATGAGTTCCATATGATTTCACCTCTATTCTCATCCATTGTTCTTTATTCTTATGACTTCTTTCCCAGCAGCTCCACACGCTCCAAGTGTCGTGGGACAACGCCGTTGATGTCAGAGGTTTTCAATATTTTTGTGTTTAGAAACCATCCACGAAAATCGCTTTGAGGGAAGTTGTCCACAGGTGACTTTCAGCTCGATAAACTGGAAGTTGTTTATAACCCTAAAATGTAGAATCCGTTATATCTTCTTGACTTAATCAGCCATTCTATCAATACTTCATAATCTACCGGTTTTTCTCTACGAAGTCTTTCTATAATAGAATCTATTAAAGCTGGTGCATAGTAGTTGATTCCGTATATATCTACCGTTCCGCATTTCAAATTGTTATATATACCACAATCAAAAATACTACTGTATTCTTTGTAAAATACATTTTCGTCATCTATATACAAAGAATCATCTTGCCAGTTATTTATACTATCAACTGCAACTAATCTATCTGTGGCAGTTCCACCTGGTAACTTACAAAATTGTATTTCAACGAATGAAGAACCACCATAGTTCCTTCGTTCCTCCTGAGAATTAAAAATGTGAAATAACACTGTATCACCTCTACAACTTCAAAATTATCAGAGCCCGATAAACCCTTGACTGCCTCTTATATTTCTATTTCAGAGGGCAGCATCCGATCGGACATAGTGCGTTTTTCTTCCCGCTCCCAATCGAGTAAGGGTTCCATCCTCGACCAGTTTTTTTAGGGCTGATTCCACAGAGGAGCTTCCGAGACTCGGACAGGCCATCATCGCTTCCTGCTTCGTAAATGTTCCGATTTTATTCAGAATAAATTCCTTTACGATGTCATAAGATGTGCTTCTGCCCCCGCTTTTTTCCGCAATAGTCACTCGCGCCTCAAATTCCCTGTAGCAGGCAAGTATAACACCCAGCATATATTTTACAAAAGGCTTCGGATCATTCTTTTCTTCATGCCACAGTTTGTCGGCATCCGCCAAGGCCTTGTAATACGACTCTTTTGTATCCGCAATGGCCTTTTCGATACTGATATACTGTCCGACCATATATCCGCTGCGATAAAGCAGGAGCAGCGTAAGAAGTCTGCTCATTCTTCCGTTTCCGTCATTAAATGGATGAATGCAGAGAAAAGCCAGTATAAAACACGGAATCGGTATCTTTCTTCCCATTGCCAAGAACCATGTCTATTTCATTTGGCGCAGTTTTAAAGCTCCCGCCATATGATAGATTTGTAAACCGCAGCAAATCCTTATGCATCTGCAGGATGTAGTTAGATCTCACCGGTATGGCATTATAATCTTCATGCACCAAAGCTAAAACATTTTCGATAGCCGAGAATTTCCTCTTCATCACGATTTCTTGGCGTGGTCTTATCGTCCATAAGCTGTTTTAACCTTGGATTGGTTGTTACAATCCCTTCAATACGGTTAGAGCTTTCCGTACTCTGTATCCTGGCTATCTTAATAAGGCGTTTAAGCTCCATCGGCTTTTGCCTTGTAAATAATTCCTGCTTGCCTTCATATTCCTGTATCTGTGAGACATATGACAGTATTCCATTATCCCATGTTCTATCTTTTAATATGGAGTAATCAAATTTTCTCATTGTCTTTTGTCTTTTTCTTTCTCCCAATCGCCTTTATTTACTCCCAATCATATCAACATTTTGGGAGAAATCAATTGCTTTGGGAGCCTTTTTACCCGACAAACGAAAAAGGCACACGATCATCGCCGGGTGCCAGATAGTGTCAATACACAGGAAATCCTATTTACAGAGATTTCTTCACACACTCCCCTTCGAGGCAAAAAAAGATCCCGAACCTTTTCTGGTGCGAGATCTCAGTAAAAGCATATTCAGTTTTCTTTCGACAAACTGGGATTTTTTTATTCTCCCGTCGCTTCACGGTATTCATCTGTACCTACATCACTCCAGGCATGTCTGCCTGCCATGATGACTTTGCCACTGGCGTATTCATATGCGTACATCTCCATGATCTGCGGATCTGAATCTCTCTCCTTATCCGTTGCTGACTGATAGAGTACATACAGTGCACATTTCCCATTCGTGGATTCGCGATCATACAGGATATAGGTATACGCCTCCGAATCTGATGAAATCACGAACTCCGGCGTCCCTTTCGCGGTATATGTGACATTCGCCTCATCTACATCTGCATCACCAACTGTACGTGCTACAGCCAGCAGGCCGTTAATAATCTGCAGCTCTCCTTCATCAGGATATTCATCTGCCTGTTCAGCATCAGCTGATCCAGATTCTGTTTCCTCATTTCCAGAGGTTTTTTCCTGCTCATTCCGCCAGTCAGGCCTGCCATCCGGATAATAGCTATATGAAGCCAGCACTTTACCGTCATCTGCCATGTCCAATTTCACACTCTCCCACAGGTCATCATAATTCTGATCGACAGACAATGTTACCACATCTCTACCCAGGAGATCTCATATGCACCCCTTGCAATGGCAGCAAAGCCGTCATCTGGGAATAGGGTGGTATCAAGCTCCCTGATGAATATCGGTGAAGTCCGTTCATAAAGTCGGATATTGCCGAGGAGCAGAAATGTTGACTCTCCCGCGACCAGCGAATACTGCTGATCCGGTGAATCGAATTCGTGCCAGGTCGTAACTGCATGACGTCCCAGCCAGATAAGACTCCCCAACAGCAGGCCGGAGATAACCCCGATCCAGCCGCAGACCAGCAATGCTTTTACCGACTTCCGTACCGTTTTGCACCATGTACAAATCAAAAAGGAAACTGCACCGGCACAGAGAAGACATAGCAGGACGAACAGAAAATCATCCAGATTCAGTCTGACTGCCCTTATCAGAACGACCTGCCCGGTCACCCGCTCTGCAATGAACAGGCATAAACAGAAGACACCCCACCCGGTCAGCAGATATCCAAAAATTCTCCTTCTTACATTCATGATTGCTCTTAATATAAATTCTGATTTTTATGTTCCTTATTTTCATTGCTGATTTTGCTCTAAAATGCGGTTGATCTCACTTTCCAGCTGCTCCCTGTTCGGCAGATAAAGCTGATATCGGCTGACAAATAACTGATTGGATATATTCTGTGTTGCATATTTTACCATCAGCTTATCTTCGTAAGCTCCCATGACAATTCCTACCGGTTCTGTATCGCCTTCCGTATTCATCTCCTCGCGGTAATAGTTCAGATAAAGATTCATCTGCCCAATATCTTCATGTTGAACTTCACCTCGTTTCAGGTCAATCAATACAAAGCATTTCAGAATACGATGATAGAAAACAAGATCTACTTATAGATTCGCCCGCCGATGTTAATCCGCTGCTGGCGGCCGACATAGGTAAATCCTTTTCCAAGTCCCAAAGAGTGTGTGAAGGAATCTCTGTAAATAGGATTTCCTGTGATAGGATTTATGTCTGAGGGATTTACAAAAAGCAGCGTTATCGACCTTCAGACGGTTACTTATTTTATAACGGATACAAGTTGACATGTCTACAGCGGACGGAGAAATCCGCCCGTTTCAGCTGTTTATCGTGTCATTCGGGAAGCCGGTCTTCGTACATGATCGACAGCTCGCCATAAACCTGCCCCCAGTTCCGGATTGTCATGCTCCATTTTTTCGTAGCTTCAAAGGTGCCCAGATACAGGGCCTTCAGAAGAGCCTGGGCACTGGGGAAAATGCTTCTCTGACGATTCAGCTTGCGGTATGTGGCGTTCAGACTCTCGATCGCGTTCGTCGTGTAGATGACGGTTCTCACATTTGCGGAAAACTTGAAGATCGGAGTGATGACATCCCAGTCGCGTTCCCAGCGTTTCATGGCGTTCGGATATTTCTCCGACCACTTTTCTGTGATCCGATCCCGGTTGGCGCGCCCCTGTTCCTCATTGGGAGCATTATAGATCGTTTTAAGGTCATTGGCGAAGGCCTTGCGGTCTTTGTCTGACACGTATTTTAACGTGTTCCGGACCTGGTGGACTATGCAGCGCTGATATTCTGTCTTCGGGAAAGCCGTCCGGATCGCCTCGCGGATCCCAGTCAGCCCGTCAGCGCAGATAATCAGGATATCCTTAACCCCACGGTTCTTAAGGCTGTTGAGGACGGCCAGCCAGTACTTAGCACTCTCGTTATCGCCGACCTCGATCGTTAGGACATCTTTCTTTCCTTTGCAGCTGATCCCGAGGATGACGTAAGCCGCCATCTTCCGAATGATCCCATTATCCCGAACGGAGTAGTGGATTGCATCGATGTAGAGGATGGGGTGCAGGATCTTATCCGTCACGTCCGATATGAATCCCTCAGAGGCCTCAAAACCATAGATATCCATGAGCGTGTCAGAGATCCGGCGGGTGGTCATCCCCTTGGCATACATGGAGATGATCTTCTGATCGATGTCAGAAATGTCTTTCTGCCGCTTCTTTAAGACTTTAGGCTCAAACGTGGCTTGCGGTCCTGCGGGACGTCGATTCGCATAGAACCGTAGTTGGAGTTGACAGTCTTTTCCTTGTAGCCGTTACGGTAGGCATCCATCTCGGCTTCCATTATCTCCTTGACGGTGCCACCGAGCAGGTCTTTGAGAGCATCATGGATATCCTCGGCAGTCTCAATTTCGTATTCCTGTAGGAGTTGCTGGATGATCTGGCGTTTGCCTTCGGTCATCACGACTTTGTGGACGGGTTTCTTTTCTCTTTTTGTCATAGTAAAGGCCTCCTGTGATTAGTGTATATCACAGGAGCCCCTGAAGGTATTTCTTATTCCGTTTTTACAGAAAAACTTTCATACTCGCCCTTACTCCGTAAGGGTCTCCCTCGCTTCGCTCGACCTTGCCAGTTTTTCCAGAATCGGCTTCATCGCTGGTTGATGAAAAGCAATCTTTAGAACTGCCATCACTTCATCGTCCGTCAGCAGCTCCGGGTTTGGCAGGAAGCTCTCCAACATCCCGGTTCTGGTGCAAAGACGGTGTGTTCTTGCGTTGCGGGTCAGCTTGGAAATCTGATGTCCCAGAATTTTTCCCTTTTGTTTGGCTTTCCTTAATTCCTCCTCTGCTTCTTCCTTGGCGGCGTAAAGCTCCGGCAAGGTCTGCGGTTTCTTTCTTCTGCTCATGGGCTGAACCTCCTTTCCGAAAATGAGCAAAACAAAAGGCACGAACTTTTTCACGGTTCGTGCCTTTTGGCTTGGTCATTTATTCGATTTCCGATGCTATGGTTGAGTCCTTGATTTTGTTTCCGTCTCCGATAGATACCCTATTATCGTTATAAACCAAAACAAGGATTTTGTTATTGATTGCCTCGATTTCTTCTTCGGATTTTGCCGTGGTATCAATATCCAGTTCATCCAAACAGCCAAATTCCTTTTCTAAAATCATTAGCATATCAAGAAGCTTGTTTTCGATAACTGAGAAAATATTGCTAACGATATGTTCTCCGACAATTACCCTGGCTGATGTAATTATCATGTACGGGTCATTATTGAAGTGTGCAATAGTAGAAAAGCAGTCGGCAGGAATTGTCTTGGAGATTTCAGAACCAACGGCTTTGCTTTTTTCTGTTAACATCCTCAATGCTTCAACACTCTCATGGAACTCAACACTCAAAAGAAGTTCCTTAATGTCATCTGGCATTTTCCCTAAAGGGATTGATACATTATTCCAAGTCATGTGATTTGCCATTGAGCCTTTGAAGTAAGACCCCATCAAACTTCCGTGGACTTTTCTGTAAGAAGGTAAGGTCGCATCCGTCGGGTATCCAGAAATTTCATTGTCAAGCCATTCCAGAATTTCAGAGTTCTCCAAATCGGATACAAGTACCTTGGCTCTCTTTAGGGCTGTGATTGTATCAACCGTGCCATTAGCAAGGTCTTTTATGATTTTGCTTTTAGCCATCAGAACACCCCTTCAATAAACTTCACAATGTCAGCCCAGAATGAAAAGAGAAGGATGACACCCGCAATAACAGAGACAATGATACCGCTGATTATCGGATGCTTCTCGCACCAATTTTTCTTTTTGGATTCCGTGACACCGTTCACAGTATTAGCAATGGTGCTGTTTTTGATTTTGTTGTTATCTCCAATCTCAATGCTCATTATTTTGTGTCACCTTCTTTCAGCCTGTCACAGAATGGAAGAACTTCTTCAATCTTGGCAACGATGCGCTTTTGTTCGGCAAGAGGTGGAAGCGGAATAAGCGAATTCACTATTTTTTCTTTCGAAATATTAGGCTGCGCCCCACCTTCTGCCATTCCAATATAAGACCGACGCATAGACATCAAGAAATAAAACAAATACTTGTTATGTATTCCTTCGTATGGAATGCAAGCGCAGCATGCTTGGTTGGTTGTAGCCGAAATATCCAATATGCCAAGCTTGCCTATCGTTGCCCCATACATTGCCATAAGTACAGAACCCACTGGATTTAACCGTACAGAAGTTTTTTCTAAAGCTAAATCTGTTATAAATTCCGGAATTTCTTTTATAAAGCCATCATTTAAGTCGCCGGTTTTCAACCATGGAATAGTGCCGCCATAATATGCCGGGTTTGTCCTCGAAGGTGTAGCTCCTGAACTCCACGAACCAATATTTCCAACCTTAACCCACTTCCAACTTTCTGGAATATCAAAAGGAATCTCGTCCTCGGAAATCTCCGCCAGTGGCTTCTCCTTTTTGATTTTCTTTTCAGCTATGAGCCGTTGCTTCTCCGCCTGAATCTGCTGGTACAGCTCCTCGCCGGTGCCTTCCTCGGCTCTTTGCTCCACCAGATTGCCCTGAATGGCATACTGGAGAATGGACTTCTTCATATCCTCCGGGAACTTGGCATTAAACTGCTCCAGCTTCTCATAGGACGCTGCGTAGCGGTCAATGAGAGGGAGAAGTTCCTCAATCTTGGCAACGATGTGCTTTTGCTCAGCAAGGGGCGGGAGCGGAATTTCGAATTTTGCTAAATCTCTTGCTCCAAGATTTGGTTGAGCTGTTCCGTTGTTATAATTGTTTATCTCTTGTTTGAATAGTGGCGTGTTAAAGTAAAGCGAAATATATTGGTAAAGTATTTCTACGTCCACATAGCTCCTAACTATCACAAGAGAGGATGCGATTGCTCCTGTTTCAAAGGATATACGCCATTTTTGCCCAAAGAGCCTCTTATGCATAAAACTAAGTCTCCTTTAAGAAGTTTTCCACTTCCCAACAAGTCATATTGTTCCTGAGAAAGATAAAGGAGATTGTCTTTTGAAATAGTATTATTCTCAATATTGATAGCACTAATAAATGGTATATTACCATCTTTTAGCAACTTATCTTTCGATGGATAATTTTTCCCTCTGTCTCCATTGATTATTTGGATAAGGTCGCCGAACCTGCACCACATCCATGCTTCTGGAATATCAAAAGGAATTTCATCTTTGGAAATCTCCGCCAACGGTTTTTCCTTTTTGATTTTCTTTTCCTGTATAAGCCGTTGTTTCTCTGCCTGAATCTGCCGGTAGAGTTCCTCGCCAGTGCCTTCCTCGGCTCGCTGCTCCACCAGTTTGCCTTGAATGGCATACTGCAAAATGCTCGCTTTTAACTGTTCCGGTGTCATTCGCTCACACCTCCCGGCAACAGAGCTTCCAGCTCTGCCAGCACTTTGTCGATTTCCGCATTGAGGGTGGTTCGTCTCTCCTGATACTCCCGGATAGTGTCTATCGGATCAAGGATTTCTTCTTCCTCATGGGGATAGCCGCATAGGTCTATGTTGCAGCCCTGTTCATTCAGCAGATACTCGGCGGTAAACTTCCGCGCCTTGAAGTTTTCGCCGTCCGGAATCTCCTTTCGATCATTCCACCAGGCAATGCAATCATCAAAGTGTTTCAACTCCATGGGCTTCGTCTTGGAAAAGTGCTTCCTGTCAGACGGAATATCCACCCGATAAAACCATGTCTCTGTGGTCGGCTTGATGTTGTCAAAAAACAGCAGATTGGTGGTGATTGAGGTATAAGGGCTGAACACAGAGCCAGGCAGCCGGACAACAGTGTGCAGGTTGAACTGGGAAATGAGTTTCTTCTTGATGTTTACCTTGGCGTTGTCCAAACCGAACAGGAAGCCGTCCGGCACGACAACAGCAGCCCTGCCGTTCTTCTTCAAGCGATACATGATAACCGAAAGAAAGAGGTCTGCGGTTTCGGAGCTTGCCAAATCATCAGGGAAGAAACCCTGAATGGACTTGTCCTCATGCCCACCGTAGGGCGGATTCATCAGGATCACATCGAACTTATCATCGTCCGTGTAGTCCAGCAGATTGTGTTTCAGCGAGTTCATGTGGTAGATATTCGGAACTTCAATATCATGCAGCAGCATATTGGTTACGCAGAGCAAATAGGGAAAAGGCTTTTTCTCAATTCCGAAAATACTGTCATCAAGCTGCTTCTGAGCGGTGGTGTCCGTTACCTGTTTGGAGAGCTGTCCCAGCCAAGAAGTGATAAATCCGCCGGTGCCGCAGGCGAAGTCTGCCATTTTTTCGCCCAGCTGCGGCTTTATCATCAATGCCATAAACTCGGTGACTGCTCTCGGCGTATAAAACTCACCGGAAGAACCGGCAGATTGCAGCTCCCGTAAAATCTCCTCATAGACAAAGCCGAAAGCGTGGCTTTCCTTCACATCGTCAAACTCGATCTCGTCAATGACATCAATGACCTGACGAAGATAAACGCCGTCCTTCATATAGTTGTTGGCGTCCTCGAAGGTGGACTTGACAATGGCTTTCTTAATTGGAGTATCGGGTGTCACCTTGATACCCTCATAGAGAACCGCATCACCATCTTTCACATCATTGCCCTTCAGCACCGGGAACAGAATGTTGTTGACGAAGTTCAGCAGTTTGTCCCCAGTCATAGCATGACCGTGTTCATCGGCTTTCGCCCAATTTCTCCATCTCAATTCTTCAGGAATGATGGATTCGTAGGCGTCTTCGTTCAGCTCCCAATCATCTTCTTTTGCATCATAAACTTTCAGAAAGAGCATCCATACCATCTGCTCAATTCTCTGGGCGTCGCCATTGATACCTGCGTCCATTCGCATAATATCTCTAATTCGTTTTATAAATCCTGACTGCATCGCCATATTTATCCTACCTCTACTTCTTCATAGATACTTGCTTCAAGCTCTTTAACAGCGGCTTCGTATTGTGCCTTGCCGCCAAACAGCTTGACAATTTTTGCGGGCTTACCATAATTAGCAAAATCCGCAAGGTAAAGAACCTTAATGTCCTCAACCTCTGTGATACCTTGATTCATGTACTTGTCCAGCAATATATCAAGGACAGCCTGTGCATCGGCAGAATACTTGCTGAAAAAGTCTTTCTTCTTAACATTGTTAGCCCGTTCTTTTCGGGTCAGCGGCTTCTTACCGTATGCCACATAACAGATGAAGTCGAAATCGTCCACATCTTCCATACCTTGGTCTACTTTTAGTGCTTTCAAGTCGATACCCATTGTCATAAAGGATTCTTCAATGGTTTTCTTCTTGTCCGATGCTTTCCATTTACGGATAAAGTCGGACGAAGAAGCGTATTCGCCTTTGATATTGGTTCTTGTATAGTCGATAATATCTTCCTGTCTCAGCAGCTTGCCGTTGGCATCATAGACCGAAACAGTTTTATTGATAATCTTTACTCGGCAGCCGTCCTTATCGACAATCGGGGTTTCTACGGGGTCAACAGGAGGTTCTTTTCCTCCGCCACCTTGTCCACCACCGCCACCTTTCGGCTTGCTGCCACCATGCTGGAAGCCCTCGTCCTGTTCAACGGGACCGTCCCAATCGGGGTCGGTAAATAGGCGTGTCACATTTCTAAAGTCCATCACGATGAAGTGTGTCTTGCCGTCCTTTTCTCTGATACGGGTTCCACGCCCGATAATCTGCTTAAAGGTGGTCATGCTCTCGACTGTCTTATCCAGAACAATCAGCTTGGTCATCTTGCAGTCTGCTCCGGTGGAGAGAAGCTCCGAAGTTGTTGCGATAACAGGATACGGGCTGGACACAGAGATGAAATAATCAAGTTTAGATTTTCCATACACATCCGAACCAGTGATTCTTACGCAGTAATCAGGGTTCTCCTTAACCATATCAGAGTTATAGTTGATTAGGGCAATCCTCATGCGTTCTGCATGGTCTTCGGAAGCACAGAACACAATGGTCTTTGCATCCTGTCTGTGCTTTTCAGATACTCCGTAATCTCCCTTGCAACCTCGTCAATGCGGTCTTGGAGAATAATGGTGTAATCATAGTCCCGATTATTGTAAATCCGGTCTTCAATGATATTGCCGAAAATATCGGTCTGCCCTTGATAGGGTCTCCATCCGTCTCCGATGTTTGTGGTGATATTGATGACCTTAAACGGGGCAAGGAAGCCGTCCTCAATGCCCTGCTTCAAGCTGTAAATATAAACCGGCTCTCCGAAGTAGTCGATATTGGATACCTTTTCGCTCTCCTTCGGGGTGGCAGTCATTCCAATCTGGGTTGCGGAAGAAAAATACTCCAAAACCTTGCGCCAGTTGCTGTCCTCCTTGGCGCTGCCACGGTGACACTCGTCCACAATAATGAGGTCGAAATATTCCGCCGGTATCTGCCGGAAATGTTCTTCGTCATTCTGACCTACCATCTGATGGTAGAGGGCGAAGTTCACCTCATGGGACGCAATCTTGCTCAGGCACTCCTTGTCGGAAAAGTCCACCTTGTAGATGGTCTTTTCAAGGGGAGCAAAGTCCTGCAAAATACTTTGGTCAACCAAAATATTGCGGTCTGCCAGATACAAAATCCTCTTTTTCAGGTCAGAACGGAGCAGTCGGTAGACAATCTGAAAGGCGGTGTAGGTCTTGCCGGTGCCGGTCGCCATCACAAGCAGCAATCTTTGCTGCCCTCTGGCGATTGCTTCCACCGTTCTGTTCACAGCGTTGCGCTGATAATATCTTGGGGGATAGGTGCTTTGAGAGGAATAATAGGGCTGGGCTACAATTCTCTTTTCCAAATCGGAAATGCCCTTGCCGTCATTCAACTCCGCATAATAGCGTGCAACCAGTTCATCCTGTGTCGGGAATTTTTCCAACTCAATCTGTCGCTCCTGCCCGGTCAAAAAGTCATGCTCATAGAAAGCGTCACCGTTTGAAGAATACGCAAACGGCAAGTCCATCATCCGAGCGTATGTTATCGCTTGCTGCAATCCGTGGGATACAGAATGGTTGTTATCCTTTACTTCCACAACGGCAATCGGCTTGCCATCGTTTAAATACAGCAAATAATCGGCAAACTTGGGTTTGCTACGAGCCACGAGATTGCCTCTGATGTTGATGCGACCATCTGTGATTCTGGTCTCCATCGTGATATGACCTTTCCAACCTCTCTGAATGACCGGAGTTATGAAGTTTAATTTGATATCTTCTTCGGACATCTGTTTTTTGCCCAATATCGTCATAGCAAAACCTCCCAATTCATTCTTTGTGTTGGCTATTCTCTGATGGTTTCAAGAATATCCTCTATCCGGCAGTCCATGACTTCGCAGATACGAAGCAAAACATCTGTGGTAATGTTGTCCCCTTTGCCAAGCTTTGCAAGGGAAGCAGAACTAATGCCAGCTTTTTCCTTCAAGTCGCTTTTTTTCATTCCTTTATCTATAAGCATCTTCCAGAGTTTATTGTAGCTGATACGCATCATCGGAAGTCCTCCCAGCTAATTTCGTGATTTTTATTATATTATAACGCTAGTCCGCAAACCTCTCCACTTGTTTAGAGGATTTAATATTCATAAATGCAGATTTAATTTCGCTTTCGCAAATCTAATATCTGTTCTTTTGCCATCGGTTAGGCGGTGATAGACTAAATCAAATAGAGACAATCGAAATTATGTTCTGTTTTCCTGATAGCAAAAGAAGCGGTCATCGACTATTGAACAATCGGTGGCCGCTTCTACAGATTCTATTAATCGTTTAGCTAATACTCCAGAATTCCTTAAATCATACCCAAATACTTCAGCGCATCTGTAATCGCCGCTTCCTTTTCCGCGGGCATTTCGGCTGTCTGGTATTCTCAGACTTCGATTTATTATAGGTTTCCTGCTCGATAATGCCATACTTCTGTTTGACCTGGGCGATATAAAGGCGGCTGACTTTCAGATCGGTATGCTCCAGCACTTACACTTTGATCTCATCATAGGTGGCTTTGCTCTCCGCCGCTGTCAAATCCAGCTCGTCCAGATTCAACTCCACCTCGATATGCTGCTTGATATTGAGTTTGGACAAAAGCGCCACGCACTCCAAGTGCTCCGTCAGCGGAAAGTTATCAATCGGCACAATGCGCTCACAGTGGTAGTTCCAACGCTTTAAGAGCTGCAAATCCCGCGCGAGAGTCTCCGGATTGCAGGAGACATAGACAATGCGCTTCGGCTTCACCTTGCAGGCGCTCTCAAGGAAGCGCTCGGTGCTGCCGCTTCGCGGCGGGTCCATGATGACTGCATCGAGTTTCTCACCGCTCTCTGCGACACGCAGCAAAAATCACTCGCATCGTCTGCAAAGAAGCGTATGTTCTCGATGCCGTTCCGTTTCGCGTTCGCAATCGCGTCCCGAACGGCCGCCTTGTTAAGCTCCACACCGATCACCTGTCCCGCGCTGCGGGATGCCGCCATGCCTATGGTGCCAACACCGCAGTAGGCATCGAGCACCGTATCGTTTGCAGTCAGATTCGCAAACGAGAGCGCAGTCTCGTATAGTTTCTCCGTCATCTTCGCATTCACCTGATAGAAGGAGGCCGGCGAGAGGCGGAAGCTAAGTCCCAGAAGTTCATCTTCGATGTAGCCCTTGCCGTAGAGCACCTTATCGCGCTCTCCGAGTATCATGCTGGTTTTCTGCGGGTTGATGTTCTGGATGACAGTCGTAATCTCGGGACACTGCTTTCTGAGGGCAGTGACAAAGTTCTTGCTGCCCGGGAAGATGGGCGTACCGGTCACGATCACCACCATGATTTGTCCTGTCGCCTCGGAGGTACGAACCAGAACATGGCGGAGCGTACCGATTCTAAGATCCTCGTCATAAGCCTTCAGACGGAAAGAGACCGCCAAATCGCGGATGATGTGGATGATGCGGTCCGCCGTTCGGTTCTGGATGCGGCAGTGGTCGATCGGAACAACCCTGTGGCTGTCCCGCTCGTACACACCGACCACGAGCTTCTTATTCTGAAAGCCGAAGCTCGCCGTCACCTTGTTCCGGTAGTGCAGCGGCTCAAGTGCCGCCACAATGGGCTCGACCTTACAGAACTTGCCGAGCAGTTTCTCTGCCTCTCTTTGCTTTTTGCGAAGCTGTTCCTCATAAGGCAGGGCGCTGTAAGAACAGCCGCCGCAGCGCTTCTCATGGGGACAGCGCGCTGTGTCGGAGACAGCGCGAAGCGGCGCAGCTGGTTTCGCTGCGCCGCTTTTTTTCAAAAGCGCCTTCTTTTCGGGATTACTGTGCCGCTCAGTGCTTTTTCTCGCGGCGGATTTTTCTTGTCTCATGAATGAGCCATTCTCTCTCTTCTTCCGGAAGCAGCGGCGCAATGGTCTTGCGAACGCGCTTCTGATACTTATTAAAGCGGCGGATATCGTCCTTCGACATGATACTGAGATCCAGAGCGTCCGGATCGAGCGGTGCCCAGGTCAGGTTCTCGAAGCAGTTGAAGCCCTCGTGCTCCGTATCCTTCACGCAAATCAACATGTTCTCGATGCGGATGCCGTAAGCGCCGTCAATGTAGACACCCGGCTCGTCACTCGTCACCATGCCAGGCTGGAAGGTAACCTCTCTTCTGCGGTCCGGGTGCGGCCACGGGCGGACCGAAACCGGAAGCTCGTGGACATTGTTCACGAAGCCGACGCCGTGGCCGGTGCCGTGACCGTAGTCTCTGCCGAACTTCCACATTGCCTGACGCGCATAGGTATCAAGCAGCGGAGCGGTCGCATAGTACGGGAATACCGCAAACATGAGGTTCAGCATGCCGATAACAGCAAGCGTGTAGTCGCGGCTCTGCTCCGGCGTGATATCGCCGAGCGCAAGCGTTCTCGTGACATCCGTCGTGCCGTCTAGATAGTGTGCGCCGGAGTCCACAAGGAAAAGTCCCTCGGGCTTTACGACATCACTCTGCTCCTTAGAGGGCATGTAGTGTGCCATTGCCGCATTTGCCTGGTAAGCCGGGATGGTAGAGAAGCTCAGGGTCACATACTTCGGATCCGCTGCGCGGAACGAATTCAGCTTCTCGCCGAGATCGTACTCGGTGTAAGTATCCGCCTTGCCCTCCTTGATGGTCTTCTTGAGCCAGTAGAGGAAGCGGGTCAGATGCACACCGTCACGCACATGGCAATCGCGGAAGCCCTTGAGCTCGGTATCGTTCTTGATGATCTTCATCAGGGAGATCGGGCTCAGCTCGTCCACAATCGTGTTCTTGTCGACAACCGCATTGTAAACCGCGAAGTTCAAATCGCGGAGATCGGTCAAGACGCGCTCATCCTTTAATTTGCCGACAGCCGCAATAAAGTCGTCGTAGGAGCCGACTGCAATACCCTGCTCCTCCAGATGCTTCTTTGCCTCATCGGTAAGTGCGTTCTCCTGGCAGAAGAGCTTTGCGGAGCGCGCCTTCACCATCAGATAAGACAGGAAGACCGGGTTGCAGGAGATATCTGCGCCGTGCAAGTTCGTGACCCAGGAAATCTCATCCAGTCTGCCGGTCAGGAAGACAGAAGCGTCGAGCTTCTTCATCTCCGCCTGCACGCGATCGATCTTGCTCTTTGCCTCCTCGCCCGCGTACTTGATATCATGTACCCAGATCGGCTCATGGCTTCTCTCCGGGCGATCCTTCCAGATATCATCGACAAGGTCGATGTCGGTAATCAGCTTGCCCTTCTTCTTCGCGACAAACTCCTTCAGCTCCTTGCCCGTATTCGTTCCGAGCAGCGGCGCATAGAATGCAAGGGTGCCGCCCTCCGGGAAATGATTCTCCAAGTATTCGACTATGGTCGGGGTTCCCGGAACACCTGCCTTCATCAGCTCAACGCCGCTGTCCTTCAGCTCGATGTTCGCCTGTACGAAGAAACGGCTGTCCGTCCAGAGGAATGCTTCTTTCTCGAGCACCACCAGGGTGCAGGAATCTCCCGTGAACCCACTGATTTTGCGAACGCTCTGATCTCTGGCACTGATTTCCTCACTGCCGTGTGCATCGGAATACGGCTGATAATACACCGTGATTCCACGCTTCTTCATCGCCTCGCGAAGCTGCTTCAGTTCTTCTCTCATATCGGCCTCCTTGTGATTTTCCTGCGCACTCACACCAGCTGAAAGTGTCTGCAGGCATTCCAAATACCATCTTGATCGATCGGGCTTGTAATGTAATCCGCAATCTCCTTGAGTTCCTCCTTGGCATTGCCCATCGCAATGCCGACCCCCGCTTCTTCCAGCATTTCGCTGTCGTTGTAGGAGTCGCCGAAGGCATAGACATCGCTCATCTCCAAGCCGTAATACGCGCAGAGTTTCTTTAGCCCCTCTGCCTTGCTGATGCCTTTTTCAATGATGTCGGCGCCGTAGTTCACGGAGAACATGCGGAGCTGTAGCTCCGGAAAGGCCTGCTCCATGGCTTTTGCCTCTTCCTCCGTGCCGATAAAGTTTACTGTGCGGATATCCCGGGTAAGGAGTGCTCTCGCATCCTTAAACTGCCGTCCGCACTGCCCCCAACGCTTCATCTCCGCCTCGCGGATGCGCTCCGGGTTCAGGTAATAGTCCTCATCCTCTATGGTCACGCCGAAGCCTATGCCGGTCCGCTCCGCATAGTCCATCATCCGCTTCAGGAGACCGCGGTCGATGTAGTGCTCAAACAGCACTTTATCACCGACAACGACCTTTGCGCCGTTCTGCTCGACGCGCGCCGCGGCATTGACCAAGTCAAGATACGGCCTGGAATAATGGGTCGACATATCCCGCCCGGTCGCAAGCACGATGATGTGCCCCCGCTCTCTGAGCGCCCGAAGCGCGCGCTCGGCGCTCTCGGGTATGCTTAGCGTCTGATGATCGTAGAGTGTCTTGTCAAAGTCAAAGGCTATCAGCTTTTTCATAGAAAATAATCCTTTATCGCGCTGACACATGTGCAATTATACCATGTGTTCTTACAAAAAAACAGAGCGGCATCCACACGATTAGCTATTGCAAATAAAGATAACGGTGCAGATGCTGTGACCGTGTAACAAAAAAACAGGAGATTTCGCAATCTCCTGTTTCATTCAAATCGGGGCGACAGGATTTGAACCTGCGACCTCACGGCCCCCAGCCGTGCGCTCTAGCCAAACTGAGCCACGCCCCGCAGCACGGCTTTCATTATAGCCAGAGCTTGCTGAAAAAGCAAGCTTTTTCTGCGGGGTGTGTGCAGACAGATTACGGCTGAAGCACCGTGTAGCCCGGCACCTCATAATAACCTGCCGGATCCGCATCCTGACCGAACCAGACATGCGCATACTTGCCGTCAATGCCGACACCCATGGTCTTTAAATCCGACCACATGCCCTGGGTCGTCATGACATCATTGTGCCCCTGAGACCCCTTCCAGGAATCCAGTGCCACATCGGGTGTCATCGCGAGACTGTACCGAGACGAAATCTCAAAGCCGCTGCCCGGATAGAGGTAAGCTCGCTCGGCTTGCTCCACATATTCGCCGCATACTGATGGTCGGAAGTGTAAACCACCGGTGTCCAGCTGCCGTAGGAAGACCAGCTGTGCAGGTTGCCCTGTATGCCTCTTACATCCACCTGGTTTTCCGGCGTGTGCGCATTGGAATCCGCAACGTGGGTTCTCGCAACTGTGGTCAGAGACTTTGAGAGCGAAAGCTTCGGAAGACCGAGGCTCTCACGGTAGGCATTGATGTCGTAGTAGAGCTTTGCCTCCTTTTCGCTGAGGCCTAAGGCCATCAGCGCGGAGATGACTCTGCCCTCCTCACCGGAAAGCTGCGTTCCCGCGGCGCCTGTCGTATTCGCGCTGTTGCCGGCACCGGCGGTGTTCGTCGCGTTTCCGGCATTACCCGCATTCGCCGCGTTGCCGGTATTTCCTGTGGTTCCGACGTTGCCGGCATTGCCCGTGTTCGCCGCAGTTCCGGTATTCGCGGTATTTCCCGCCGCCGTGCCGCCGCCGTAGGAAAGGCCCGAACCGCCGCTGCCGCCGCGGGAACCGCCTCCTCCGCCGCCGCCTCTTCTGCCGCGGCTGCTTCCGCCTCCTCCGCCACCGCCGCTTCTTCTCTTTCCGGCCGTGCTGCTCTTACTCACATGAAGTGAAGCTCTCTTCCCCTCAATCCACTTTCCCGTCTCGTCGACATAGTAGCCGTCGGGGGTCACGGTGCTCACCAACATGGCGCCGTCGGCACCGACATAGTAGTTTCCGATCCAGCGGCCCTCGGCCATGTAGCCGATGCCGTCAAAGTAATACCACTTATTGTTGATGAGTTTCCACGTAGCGGTCGGATAGGAACCGTTTGCCTCCTCATACCACCAACCTCTGTCATTGTGCTTCCACTGCGCCGTTGCCGCCAACGACGGAATCACAAGGCAGGCGGAAATCGCCGCGACCGATGCGGCACACACAAACTTCCGTAGCAATTTCATAAGCACCCCCAAAATAGAAACTGTGGTTTCAATACCCTTAACTCTTACTTTACCATTCTACCGACAACGGGTTCAAGCCTTTCGCTTGTTTTCCGATTTATTTTCGGACATTCTTTGTTTTTCTCCCGACTCGGCCTATAAAATCCTAGTTCAAGCGATGATATCTCCATATTTTGCGCTTCGTTTCATTTTGTTTCGGACTCTTGCCTTCCTTTTCAATGCCATTTTCGATTCTTTACCGTTTCTGTTTTCGATTCCCCTCCTTTTGTCCGAGCGGGTGACAAGGCGAACTAAATTGAAAAAAGAGCCGCTCCCCCGTGAGAAGGTTGCGACTCTTTGTGTTTTACAGGTGAATAAATTCGATGAGCAAAAGCCACGCGAGTCCGTAGTAGGTCACAACGCCGACCAAGTCGGTGATGGTTGTGATCAGGGGACCGGAAGCCGCTGCGGGGTCTATGTGGATGTGCTTGAAGAAAATCGGAACCGCCGTACCGACCAAGCTCGAAATCAGCATTGCGACAACCAGGGATACACCGATGCAGCCCGAGATTGCGAACGCATAGTGAACCGGCATGCCCTTGAAAACGGTGACATAGAGACCTACGCCGACAAAGGCGAGGAGGCCCAAAATGATGCCGTTCAAAGTACCGACATTGACTTCCTTGGTGAGAAGCTTTAACTTCTGCTTCGGGGTGAGCTGATCGTCCATGAGAGCACGAATCGTGACCGCAAGGGACTGGGTACCTACGTTACCTGCCATGTCGAGAATCAGGGACTGGAAGGCCATGACAATCGTGAGCTGTGCGACCACGCCCTCAAAGAGGCCTACCACACTCGAGACGACCATACCGAGACCGAGGAGCAGAATCAGCCAGGGGAGACGCTTCTTGATACTCATGCGGAGCGGCTCGTTCAAATCCTCCTCGGCGGAGAGACCTGCCAACTTTGCGTAGTCCTCTCCCATCTCATCACCGACCACTTCCGCGATTTCCTGCGAGGTGATGGCGCCGAGGATATGGTTATCGGAAGAAAGAACCGGAATACTTTCCTCGTAATAATCGCGGATAATCCAGAGGCAGTCCTCAATGCGCTCATCGGCGTAAACATAGGGGAACTGCGTCATAATAATGTCCGAGAGCTCGGTGTCTCTGCGGGCAATGATCAAATCCTTTAAATTGATGGCACCGTAAAAGACACCCTGCGGATCCAAAACATAAATCACGGAGATGTTGTCGTGCTCCTCCGCCTGCTCGACGAGGGATTTCATACCCTCCCGAACGGTCATATTGCTGTACAGCCAGACAAAGTTCGTCGTCATGCGGCTTGCGATCAAATCCTCGTCGAAGGAAGCAAGGCTCTGCAGCTTTGCTCTGGACTCAGGATCCATGAGTTCAAGCCACTCCTTCTTCTTTACGGAATCGCTCTCCTTCATCAAGTCGACGGCAACGTCCGGCTCCATTCTGGTCAGGACACTCGCCGCACGATGCAGGCTCATCTCCCCCAGATACTTATCGGCGTAATCGCTGTGCTCTAACACTTCCGCGAGCGCTTCATCGCTCTGCAGACGATAAAAACGCTCTCTCTCTTCTAAGGTAATCTCATCCAGCGCTGCGGCCAAATCGCTCGCATGGTATTCATCGAGCTCATCTCGCATAATCTTCGGGGACTTTCTTCCGCGGAGAATTTCCAGAATTTCCTGCTGGAGTTCTTCACGGTTCTTCATGCCCTTTTCTCCCATACTCTCTCCTCTCTCTTCACCTGAACCGACAAGGCAGTTCGCCGACGGGTTGCGCACTGACAGCTAAACCGGAGGCGCGGCGAACAGGAGAGAGCGGCACAAAGCCCCTCACTACTTTCGAAATTCCAAAAGGTTCCCGGGCTGCCTGTGAGCGCAAATCCCGTGAAACACCCTGTTCGCAGCGGTTCTACTTCGCCCTCCACCATCACTGTCACTCATCCCGGTCACCTCCTTCTTCTATGTAAATGTATACCACTGAAACTATAACATTCCGCCTTTTTGATTTCAAGGAAAAGCTGTGTTCAAAAAAGACAGTTTTGTACGGAAAAAGCCACTTCCGCTGTATCTTTACCGTAGTTCTTATGTTATGATGCTCTACATGATAAACAAGGGGGGCGTCACTATGGAACTCGACAAAAAACATTCGGAACATAAGGCTCTGCTCTCGCAGCTTCTCGGTGCCACCGTCGGCGCACTGATTTATGCGGCTGCGACCAACTGGTTTATTGTTCCTGCCAAGCTCTACTCCGGCGGTCTCTTCGGTGTATGCCAGCTGATTCGTACCGGTTTGGTCTCACTCTTACACCTCAACACCGGAAATTTTGATATCGCCGGTATTATTTACTACTGTGTCAACTTCCCGGTGCTCTTGATTTCGATGCGCGCCATCGGCAAAAAATTCTTTTGGAAAACGCTGTTCACGACCACGCTGATTTCGTTCTTCCTCTCCGTGATTCCTGTGGTACATGTGATGGATGATATGCTCTCCACCTGCATTGTCGGCGGTCTGGTCTCCGGCTTCGGCCTCGGTATTATGCTTAGAAACGGCGCATCTGCGGGCGGCATGGATGTCATTGCGCTGTTGCTCATCAAGTGGAAAAAGGATTTCAGCGTCGCAAAGGTCGGTATCGGCGTAAACGTTGTACTCTACGGCATCTGCCTCTTCCTCTTCAACGCGCAGACCGTTATCTATTCTCTGATTTGCACGGCTGTCTGCACGGTCGCCGAAGACAGAATGCACACCCAGAACATCAACGTTCTGGTCACGATTATCACAAAGAGCAAGGACAACTCGCTCGAAGCAGCGATTCTGAAGCAGCTCGGCCGCGGTGTCACGACCTGGGGCGCGCACGGCGCTTACACGAACGAAGAGACCCGCGTTCTCTTCTGTGCGGTCTCGAAGTACGAGGTGCGACAGCTGAAGTCTGTCATCTACGCAATCGATCCGCAGGCCTTTGTCGTCATCAACGAGAAGGTAAGCATTGAGGGACACTTTGTAAAGCGTCTCGCGTAAGTTTCGGAATCATAAAAGAGAGTCATGCAACCGCATGACTCTCTTTTTTCTTTTACTTCATCTATCCGCGCCTTTGCCGCGCTTCTCTCTCAGCCCGCGGCGCTCTTCTTCTCGAGGCGGCGGCGTATCGCAAGCATCTTCTCGTCGGTATCCGCGATGATATCCGCGCAGGCGCGGAGTTCCTCCGAGATCTCCTCGGCATCGGGGATTTCCTTCTTGTACTTGAGTTCGTGGTCAAGACTCGCCCAGAAATCCATGGCGATTGTGCGTATCTGTATTTCCACCCGGATAAAGCTCTTCTGTTCGGAGAAATAGACCGGAACTTCCGCAATGATATGGTAGGAGCGGTAGCCGTTGTCCTTCGGATTCTTGATGTAATCCTTAATCTGAAGAACGCGCACATCGTCCTGGCGCATCATCATCCCCGCAATCGCATAGATATCGTCCACAAAGGAACAGATGACACGTACACCGGCAATGTCGTCCAGATTGTCCTGCATGGCCTGCAGGGTCAGCGGATAGCCCTTGCGCTTTAATTTCTCGACAATGCTCCGCGGCTGCTTGACCCGCGACTTGATCATCTCAATGGGATTTCTTTGATTTCGCACCGAAAGCTCATCGTTTAAAACTTCCAGCTTGGTCTTAACTTCCCGTATGGCACAACTGTACATCATCATGGCATCCTGAAACTGCTGCGCCCATGCGACCATGCTCTCCGGAACCTGGAATTCGCCCGGGGCACGGAGTATGGATTGCTCAAGTTCGCTGTTCGGATTGCCGCCTCTTGTCATCACTCTGCCTTCTTATCTCCCGTCACTGCGGCAACCGCTTCGTCAAGCCACGGTGCCGTGAGGGTTTCAACCTTACCCGCATCGACCGCCGCGGCAATTGCGGAGTCAATCGGTGCCTTTGCAAGCACTTTGAGTCCGTGACCGGCCGCAACTTCATCGATGTGGCTCTCGCCGAAGACCGCATGGGGCTTCCCGCAGTCCGGGCAATTGTAGTAACTCAGATTCTCAACGAGGCCGAGAATCGGAACATCCATCTGACGCGCCATGTTGACGGCCTTTTCAACGATCATCGACACCAGTTCCTGCGGGCTTGTCACCACGACTATCCCCTCGACCGGCAGCGACTGGAATACCGTGAGCGGCACATCGCCGGTGCCCGGCGGCATGTCGACAAAGAGATAATCGACATCTCCCCAGTAAACATCGGTCCAGAACTGCTTCACGACACTCGCAATCATAGGACCGCGCCAGATGAGCGGCTCCGTGTCATCGTCGAGCAACAAATTCGAGCTCACAATCTTGATGCCGCTCTCGGTCTCGGCCGGCACCATCAGATTCTCACGAGAATGAAGGCTCTGTCCGTCCACGCCGAAGGCCTTCGGAATCGAGGGGCCGGTGATATCCGCATCGAGTATACCGACGCGATAGCCCGCCGCACTGACGCGGGAAGCGAGCAGGCTTGTGACGAGCGACTTACCGACGCCGCCCTTGCCGCTCATAATCGCAATCACATGGCAGATATTGCTGTTTTCATTGCTCGGAATCTGAAAATTCGGCTTCGGCGGCTCCGGCATACCGCCGTGATTACAGTTACATGCTTCAGACATAATTCACCTCTCAGGAGCCCTGGCTCCGCTTTATTTCCTAAATTTAAGACGAGTTCAGTCTACAACATTCCAAAGCAATCCGCAAGCAGTGGCAAGTCTGCCCTCCTTTGTGGTATACTGTCCGCGAAGAAGTTCCAGATGATTTTGCGGCGCAACACTTAGTCACTGCAAACTGTCAGAAAAGGAGAAGTTATGCATCAGGCAATTCAGATGAGCGATACGCTCTGGTATCTCGGATCCAGCGACCGTAGACTCGCTAAGTTTGAGAACTGCCACCCGGTTCCGCTCGGCATTTCCTACAATTCTTACTTGGTTATGGACGAGAAGACCGTCCTGCTCGATACCGTAGATCACGCAATTTGCGGGGTATTCCTCGAAAACATCAAGGCTGTGCTGAACGGCCGTCCGCTCGACTACATCATCGTAAACCACATGGAGCCGGATCACTGCGCTACGCTCGCCGAAGTGCTGCTCCGCTACCCGGAGGCTACGGTTGTGGGCAGTGCAAAGACCCATGCGATGATCAAGCAGTTCTTCGGAGATCTCAATCTGCAGGGCAAGGTCATGCAGGTCAAGGAGAATGATACGCTCTCGACCGGTCGCCACAACTTCCGCTTCATCCTGGCTCCCATGGTGCACTGGCCGGAAGTCACCGTCACCTATGACGAGACCGATAAAATTCTTTTCTCCGCGGATGCCTTCGGCACCTTCGGTGCGCTCTCCGGCAACCTGTATGCGGATCAGCTGAATTTCGGCGACTTTGAACTCTCCGAGATGCGCCGCTACTACTCGAACATTGTCGGCAAATACGGCGTGCAGGTGCAGGCGCTCTTAAACAAGGCGGCGGGCCTCGACATTCAGATGATTTGCCCCTTGCACGGTCCCGTGTGGCGCGTCGCAAACAAGATTCAGTGGCTCATTGAGAAGTACTCCCGCTGGGCAACCTACCGCCCCGAAGACAACGAAGTGGTTATCTTCTACGCTTCGATTTACGGCGGCACCGAGAATGCCGCGGAGGTGCTTGCAAACGCCCTCGGCGAGCGTAAGATTAAGAACATCAAAATGTACGATGTCTCCGTGACCGATGTCTCCTACCTGGTCTCCGAGGCCTTCCGCGCAAGCCACCTGGTCTTTGCCTCCGCGACCTACAACAACGAAGTGTTCCCCTACATGGAGAATCTGATTCGCGATTTCGCGGCACACAATTTGCAGAACCGCTCGATTGCCCTCGTGGAGAACGGCTCCTGGGCGCCGGTATCCGGCAAGAAGATGAGCGAACTCTTCTCTTCGATGAAGAACATGAACTTCCTGCAGGACACGGTTACCTTAAAGTCCCGCGGTCATGAGGAGCAGCGCTTACAGCTGCTCGCGCTTGCGGACACGCTCGCCGAGTCTGTCTTTGCCTCCGAGCACCGCTGAGCCTCTCTCCGCTCCGCATCCCGCTTTGAGTAGGAGCAGCCGCAGTAATCCTGGCGGTAAAGCCCGTGCTCTTTCGAGAGCTCCGTCGAGCGGAGAAAACCGTTTTTCTTTTTAAAATCCGAGGGCAGGAAGGCAATCCCTTCCTCCGCCGCGACGCGCTCCCCGATTTCATTCAAGCGGGGGGCGCTTTTCATCGGAGAAATCGTGAGGCTGGTCGTAAAATAGTCAAAACCGCCCGCCTTGGCAGCCTTGGCGCTCTCGCGTAGGCGAAGCTCAAAGCAGATACCGCAGCGCTCACCGCCCTCCGGATCCGTTTCGTGCCCGCGCACCGCTTCGTGAAAGCGCTCCGGATTGTACTCTCCCTCGAGAAAGCCGACCGGGCGCGGCAAATCCATTTCCCGGAGTAAGCGCTGCTCCTCCTCGGCGCGCCGGTGGTATTCCTCCGGGTCGTCGATGTTCGGATTACAAAAAAAGACAGTCACATCGAAATGCGGTGCCAGGCTTTCCAGACAAAAAGAAGAGCAGGGCGCGCAGCAGACGTGAAGAAGAAGCTTCGGGACAAGTCCCGAAGCTTCGTTTTTTCGGACCAAGAGGTCCTGTTCTCTCTGATAATTTCTCTGATTCATAAAAAGTCTCGAATTCTCTTGGATCTCACCGGGTTTCTGAGCTTTCTGAGCGCCTTTGCCTCAATCTGGCGGATGCGCTCTCTGGTCACCTTGAACTCTCTGCCGACTTCCTCGAGCGTGCGCGGATGGCCGTCCTCAAGGCCGAAGCGAAGCACGATGACCTGACGCTCTCTCTCCTTGAGGTCGCCGAGCAGTGCATCGATGTGCTCGCGCAGCATGACGGACTCCACATTGTCCTCCGGGGTCAACACGTTGTTGTCCGCGACAAAGTCGCCGAGGTTCGAATCGTCCTCCTCGCCGATCGGGGTCTCGAGCGAAGCGGGCTCTCGCGCTATCTGCATGATTTCCATGACCTTTTCCTCGGTCATATCGAGCGCCTTTGCGAGTTCCGCGACACTCGGCTCGTAGCCGAGCTCCAGCGTCAGCTTGCGCTGCATCTTGCTCATTTTATTGATGGTCTCGACCATGTGCACCGGCACGCGTATGGTTCTCGCCTGATCTGCGAGTGCGCGTGTCACGGACTGGCGTATCCACCAAGTTGCGTAGGTCGAGAGCTTAAAGCCCTTCTCGGGATCGAACTTCTCGACACCCTTGATGAGGCCCAAGTTGCCCTCCTGCACAAGGTCCAGGAAGCTCATACCGCGCCCCGTGTAGCGCTTTGCGATGCTGACCACGAGACGAAGGTTCGCCTCGATCAGCTTCTTCTTCGCCTTCTCATCGCCGGCCTGCTTTCTTCGCGCGAGTTCCATCTCTTCTTCCGCAGTGAGCAGCGGCACGGTTCCGATCTCCTTTAAATACATGCGGACCGGGTCTTCGGTGCCGACACCTTCCAGGAGCTCCACGGGGTTCAGATTGATCTCTTCTCCCTCGATTTTCTCGCCGTTTTCATCCTCGTTGTCAAGGTCGTCATCGAGATCCAGGTCAAGCCCCAAGAGGACATCGCCCCCCTTATCGACCTTTTCCAAATCTTCCGGCGGCTCTTCCTCACGGTGATGCTGCACCTCGATGTTGTTGGCCTCGAGATAGCTGTAGATATGCTCTATGCCCTCGGGACTCAGCTGGTAATCCTGAAAATAGTCGTTGATTTCATCGACATCCAGCTTGGAATCCTTGTTCTTGGCTTGCTCGACCAACTGCAGCAATCCCTGCATGAGCTCCTGCTCGCGAATTTCCCGCTTCTCGGCCTCCGCTTTCTTGCCGCCCTTTGCGCTCTTCTTTTCCGTTCTCTTCTCTTCTGCCATTTGGATTCATCCTCCTGTTCTTGCTCCGCTGAAGATACGAAACTTAAATATAGCCGTAAATCCCGCGCACACTGACCTCACCGCTCCGAACCGCCGTGAGACTTTGATCTTCACGCCGCACCAAGAGCTCTCCGCCCTCCGTAATGCCTTCCGCAACGCCGCAATACTCGCCGTCGGGGTCCAGAACGCGCACTTCTCTGCCCCGGTTCGCAAGCAACGCCTCGTAGCGCTCCTTTAAAGCCGTGAAGCTGCCTTTTTCCTCAAACAGCTTCTCATAGCGCGCAAACTGCTTCCAGACAGCGGCAATGATGGGCGTGCGCGCCGTCTCCTTGCCCTGTTCGATTGCGAGTGAAGTCGCAACTTCCCGTATTTCTTCCGGGAAGCTTCCCGTATTGACATTGATGCCGATGCCGATGACCACAAATTCGATGCGGTCCAAATCCGTACTCATCTCCGTGAGTATCCCTGCGACCTTTTTTCCGCGTATCACAACATCGTTCGGCCACTTGATGGCTGCCTCGAGGCCGGTCGCCTCGCGTATGCCGTCCATCACGGCAAGTGCCGTGACCAAGGTAAGCATAGATGCGCGCTCCGGGCGGAGCTTCGGGCGCAGTAAAAGCGACATCCAGATGCCGCTGCCGGGCGGAGAACTCCAATTTCTGCCTCTGCGCCCCCTGCCCGCGGTCTGTTCCTCCGCGACAAAGAGCGTGGGGCCCGCGTCGCCTTCTCCGGCGGCGCGCTTCACTTCCAGATTGGTCGAGTCGGTCTGCTGCAAAAAGACCCAGCGCTTCAAAAACCGCTGATCGCCGAAGGCCTCATCGAGAGAGGCCTGACTCAGCAAATATTCTGTATTTCGCAATAAGTACCCTCGATTCTGTCTCGCTTCAATGGTATAGCCCTCATCCCGAAGTTTTGCGACCGCCTTCCAGACGGCGGTCCGTGTCACATGAAAACGTTCACAGAGCGCCTGACCGGAGCAGTAATCGCCTGCGTCGAGCAGGGCCTTTAAGATATCATCCTTTAACAAGGCTTCACCTCAGAGCATGACAACCGCGCTGATCGCGCAGAGCATGAGGAGCAAGAGCCCCAGAAAAATGATCGCAAACGCAGTTCCTTTTTTCCGGTGTGCCCGCCCGAGCGCCGAGAGGCGCACCAGGCCGTTTGCAAGGGCCAGGAGACCCGCCAGGCCGAAAATCAGAGAGAAAAAGAGCGGGTGCTCTTCCGGCGACAAAAAGGCAAAGACAGCCAGCACCGTGACCGCAACTCCGACAAAGACATGCAGAGCATCCAGTAAAAAGCTGTTCTGCGCCGTCATGCTTCCCTTCATGCACGCTCCTTTCTTCTCTGTCTTGCGCGCTCGTAGAGTAAAATCGAGGCGGCAACCGCCGCATTTAAGGATTCCACCTGCCCGAGCATGGGAATGTGAATGCTCTGATTTGCCGCGGCAATCGCCTCCTCGCTGAGGCCGGCAGCCTCATTGCCGATTAAAAAGGCAGTCCTCTCCGGGTAAGCTATGCTGTCATAGGGTACGGAGGCCTGAAGCGCCGCCGCATAGAGGCTTATCCCTTCCTGCTTGAGCTTAAAGAGTGCCGCCGGAAAGTCGTCGACATAGACCACCGGAATGCGGAATATGCTCCCCATGGTAGCGCGCACCAGTTTCGGGTTGTAGACATCCACCGTGCCGCGGTTTGCGAGTATCGCAGAGAGCCCTGCACCCTCACCCGCGCGCAGCATGGTGCCCAAATTGCCGGGGTCCTGCAAACTCTCGACCGCGAGGAAGCAGCTTGCGCCTTCCGCCAACACTTCCGCAAGACTCTTTCTCTGCATGCGGAGTAACGCAAGCACGCCCTGCGGCGTCTTCGTTTCCGACATCTTCGCAAAAATATTGTCTGCGACGGTCTCTGCCTTGAGCCCTGCTATTTTTTCCCGGATTGTTCCCTCGGCGCGCGCCGCAAAACTCTCACTCACATAGAGCTCTTCAATCTCGGCTTCGGGTGCCTCCAGAAACATGCGTACCCCCTCAATCGGAAAGAGTCCCCGCTCCGAGCGGAGAGAGGCCTTGTCAAAGAGCGCCCGCACTTCCTTCACTTTTTTGTTGGCCGGAGACGTAATCATAGCGCCTCCGCCTCTTCGATCCAGATGCGGCTCATCGCATCCGAGGGCATGCGGAAATCGCCGCGCGGCGAGACCGCAACACTGCCCGTCTTCGGGCCGTCCGGCAGACAGGAGCGCTTAAACTGCTGCGTGAAGAAACGGCGGAGGAAGGTGAGCAGCCACTTTTTGACAGTCGCCTCGTCATAGACGCCCGCAAAGGCGCGCAGGGCAAGGCGGTAAATTTTCCGCGGACTGCTGCCGTAGCGCAGCATCTGAAACAGGAAGAAATCATGGAGCTCGTAGGGTCCCACCAAATCCTCTGTCTTTTGGCTGATGACGCCGTCCTTCGGCGGCAAGAGCTCGGGGCTCACCGGCGTATCGAGAATGTCGAGTAAGACCTCGCGAAGCTTTCCGCTCGCAAGACCTGCCTCATGCTCCACCAAAACACGCACCAGCGTTTTCGGCACCGAGACATTGACCGCGTACATCGACATGTGATCGCCGTTATAGGTGGCCCAGCCGAGCGCCAGTTCCGAGAGGTCTCCGGTTCCGATCACCAGTGCATTGTCCCGGTTCGCAATGTCCATGAGCACCTGGGTGCGTTCGCGTGCCTGAGAATTCTCATAGGTGATGTCGTGCTTCTCGGGATCCTGTTTGATGTCCTTAAAGTGCTGCAACACGGCTTCGCGTATCGAAATTTCCTCGAGGCTGGTCCCGAGTGCCGCCGCGAGTTCGCAGGCATTTCGATAGGTCCTGTCCGTCGTGCCGAAGGCCGGCATGGTTATCGTCTCAATGCCGCTCCGCGGAAGGCCGAGCGCATCAAAGCTCCGCACCGCGACAAGGAGGGCAAGGGTCGAATCAAGTCCGCCCGAAAGCCCCAGCACGGCACGAGAGCCGTGAATGTGGTCAAGGCGCTTTTTCAGGCCGAGTGCCTGTATCCGAAGGATTTCCTCGCAGCGCTCCGCGCGCGCCTCGGGCTCTGCCGGCACAAAGGGTGCCGGGTTCACCTTTCGCATGAGCTCGGTCTCCGTGAGACATAGCGAAAAGTCGATGTCGCAGTACAGGTTTGACTCGCTGTCTCTCTCCGGATAGCTGCTCTGACGTCTTCTTAAGAAGAGTAGCTTTTTCAAATCCAATTCCGAGGCGATGACCGTATTCGTGAGCAAGGGGGACTCCGCGAGCACTTCTCCGGCCTCCGCAATTAAATTGTGGGCGCTGAACACGAGGTCCTGTGTCGATTCCCCTTCGCCTGCGCTCGCGTAGACATAGCCCGCGAGCAGCTTGCTGCTCTGCGCCTGTACAAGTTCGCGCCGCGCTTTCCGCTTTCCGGCGAGCGCATTCGAGGCCGAGCAGTTCACGATGAGCGTAGCCCCTGCCGTGCAGAGATCGATGGATGGCGCATTCGGCACCCAGAGATCCTCACAGATCTCAACGCCGATTTTGAGCTCCGGCAAGCTCTCGCAGGAAAAGAGCAGTCTCGCACCGAAGGGCAAGCGCTCCCCGAAGAGCGACACCAAAACCGGAGACTCGAAACCCGGCGCAAAATAGCGCCGCTCATAAAACTCGCCGTAATTCGGAATGTGACGCTTCGGCACGAGGCCGAGCAGTTCTCCCTTCTGAAAAACGGCAACCGCATTGTAAAGTCGGTTCTCAAACGCAAAGGGCAGACCGACAAAGCAAAGCACTTCGCTGTCCGCCGTGTTATGCAACAGCTGCCGCAACTCCCGAAGCACCGCTTCCTGCAGCGCGTCCTGCAAAAACAAATCTCCGCAGGTGTAGGCGCTCAGCGCGAGCTCGGGGAACACCAGTACCTTGGTTCCCCGAGCCGCTTCGCTCCGAATGATGGTCTCGATTTGCTCCCGGTTGTAAGCGGGATCTGCGACCCGCACGGAAGGCGTCGCGGCTGCGACGCGGAGAAACCCGTCTCTCATGCCTTCTTCTCACTTCCATCGCCCGGCGTTGCCACCGAAGCGGTCTCCTTTAAAGCGGTCACCAGTCCCGCCATATTCTGAATGTCGGACGGAATCACGATCTTGGTCGCTCTGCCGTCCGCGACGCGGGTCAAAGCATCCAGACCGCGGAGACGCAACACAGCCTCATCGGCACCCGCCTCGCGAATCAGACGGATACCCTCTGCCTCTGCCTCCTTGACGGCGCGAATTGCCTTTGCCTGACCTTCCGCCTCCTGAATCTTTCTCTCCTTCTCTGCCTCTGCGCGGAGAATCGCGGTCTGCTTCTCTGCCTCCGCATTCAGGATAGCCGCCTCCTTGTTACCCTGCGCGTTCAGGACCGCGGACTCCTTCTTACCCTGTGCCAGGGTGATGAGCTCACGCTTCTCGCGCTCTGCCTTCATCTGCTTCTCCATGGCTTCGCGAATCGCATCCGGCGGGAGAATGTTCTTCAGCTCGACACGGTTTACCTTGATGCCCCAGGGATCGGTCGCGACATCCAGCTGAGAGCGCATCTCGGTGTTGATGGTCTCACGGGAAGTCAGCGTGGTATCGAGGTCCATGGAACCGATGATATTACGAAGCGTAGTCGCCGTCAGGTTCTCGATTGCGGAAATCGGGTTCTCGACACCGTAGGCATAGAGCTTCGGCTCGGTAATCACAAAAAAGACAACGGAGTCGATGCGCATCGTGACATTATCCTTCGTAATCACGGGCTGCGGCGGGAAGTCCGCCACCTGCTCCTTCAGGTTGACGCGCTTTGCAATGCGATCCACAAAGGGAATCTTAAGGTGTACACCCGCATCCCAAGTCGAGTGGTAACGTCCCAGCCGCTCGATGATGAGCGCCTGTGCCTGCGGCACAATGCAAATACCGTTAACGAGAATCGCGAGAAACAGAACCAACAGAATAATACCCGGTACAAACGGCATGGTTTTCCTCCTTTATTTGAGAAAATACAACAATTGTTTTCATTTCAGTATAGCATAATCCGGCCTGTTTTGCTTGCCAAAGCGTTTTTTTCCTGCTATTCTAAATCCCGAGTGAATTACTAGGAAATGTTGGCAAGCAAAAGCTTGGAAGGAGTTGTCATGAAAATATCCACAAAGGGGCGCTACGCGCTTCGCCTGATGATGGAATTTGCGAGACAGCCGGAGCAAGTCACACGTTTGAAGGATGCCGCCGCAAAGCAGGAGCTCTCGGAAAAGTATCTGGAGCAGATTGTGTCCGTGCTGAGCAAAGCGGGTTTCGTGAAGAGCATACGGGGCGCTCAGGGCGGCTATCTCCTGACCCGCGCACCCGAAAGTTACTCGGTCGGCGACATCTTACGCCTGACCGAGGGCAATATGGCACCGGTTGTCTGTCTCGGACAGGACTCGGTCTCCTGCGATCTCGCGGGAAGATGTGTGTCCCGCTCTGTCTTTTCGCGCATTGAGGACGCGGTCAATGAGGTGATCGACAACATCAGCCTCGCCGATTTGCTGAACGAGGAGGAGAAGCTATCCCACAGTACGGCTCCGCTTCCCGAGGATGCGCACCGCCGCTGTCAAGGCGCTCGCTGAGCGCGACTCTGCAGACAGAAAAGGCACCCGACCTAGGTCGGGTGCTTTTTCCGTTTCGGCGCTCATCATTCAGCATTTCATTTCCGGGCATTTTCGCGTATTCTTTCAGCGCTTTTTCAGTCCTTGCTATCTTCCGCGCGCTTCGGCTCTTCCGCCTCCAGTTCCGCAAGGAATTTCTCGACGCTCTCGTACTTCACGCAGAGCGCAAAGAGCTCTGCCGCGATGCGCAAATCGTTGAGGGGCGGGAAGGAGGGCGCTATGCGGATGTTCGAGTCGTGCGGATCCTTGCCGCCCGGCCAGGTCGCACCCGCACCGGTCATGACCACACCTGCCTTGGCGCAGCGGGATACCACCTTCTTCGCACAGCCGTCAAGTGTATCGAAGGAGATGAAATAACCGCCCTTCGGCTTGGTCCAAGTGCCGATGCCGAGACCGCCGAGTTCGCGCTCCAGAATCTCCTCGACCATCTCGAACTTAGGACGCAGAATGTCCGCATGCTTTCTCATGTGCTCGACCATGCCGTGGATATCCTCGAAGAAGCGGACGTGGCGCAGCTGGTTCACCTTGTCGTGACCTATGGTCTGGACCCTGAGCTGCTTCTTGATGTCATCGAGATTGTTCAGCGAGGAAGCGAGCGCTGCGATGCCGGAGCCCGGGAAGCTTACCTTCGAGGTCGAAGCAAACTTATAGACAAGGTCCGGATTGCCTGCGCGCTTGCACTCCGCGAGTATTTCAATGATGGTATCCTGATCGTGGTCGTAGAGGTGATGAATCGTGTAGGCATTGTCCCAGTAGAGGCGGAAATCCTTGGCCGCGGGCTTTAAACGTGCCAGACGGCGCACGGTCTCGTCCGAATACGAATTTCCGGTCGGGTTCGAATACTTCGGGACGCACCAAATACCCTTGATGGACTCATCCTCCGCGACCAGCTTCTCGACGATATCCATGTCGGGACCGGTCGGCAGCATGGGCACCGGGACGTTCTCAATGCCAAAGTACTCGGTGATCGCAAAGTGACGGTCGTAACCCGGCACAACGCAGAGGAATTTCACCTTGTCCAGTTTACACCAGGGAGTCGCTCCCATCACACCGTGTGTATAACAGCGGGAAATCGTGTCGTACATGACGTTAAGCTCGAGTTTCCGTAGAGGATGATGTGGTCGTAGGGCACTTCCATCATATCTCCCATGAGCTCCAGCGCCTCGGGGATGCCGGTCAATACGCCGTAGTTGCGGCAGTCCGTGCCGTCTTCGGAGCGAAGCTCACTGTCCTCGTTCAACACCGCCATCATTCCCATCGAGAGGTCCAGCTGTTCCGTACAGGGCTTGCCGCGACTCATATCGAGCTTCAGGGCCATGGCCTGCATTTCCTTGTACTTTGCCTTGAGCTCCTTCTTTAAGCCCAGCAATTCTTCCTTGGTTAACTCTGCGTATGGTTTCATCGCCGCTCCTTTCGGGCTGTGTTAATATTTTCACAAAATTCTAGCACTGATTTGCCTTCCGCGCAAGTCCCTTCGTTTAGGCACGCGAATAAATATTCCGAATATCCTCATACGCCAAGACGCGGAAGGAACCGATGCTACGGCTCTTCTGATAGCTGCACTCGTCCGTAAAGGCTGTAATCTCCTCTTCGCTCGCCGCATGACCGAGGAGTTCGCCGAGGCGTATCGGCATGCCGAGGGAGGCAAAGAAATCCTCGCTTGCCTTGATACCGGCCTCGATGCGCTCCTCTTCCGTGCCCTCCGTGATGCCGTAGACCTTTTCCGCAAAGCGGACAAAGCGCGCGGGATTTGCATCCTTTACATAGCGCGCCCAGGCAGGGAAAACCGCCGTCAGCGTCGCGCCGTGGGTGTAGTCGCCGATTGCCGAGAGCGCCATGCCGAGCTGGTGGCAGGACCAGTCGCCGTCGCGGGGCGTATCGCCTTTCGCGCCTATGCCGGTCAGGCCGACATGGGAGACGGAACCGCACCACATGAGCTCGCTCATCGCCTCGTAATCCTGCGGATTCTTGACCGCAATCGGACCGAAGTGCACCACATCCCGGAGTAAGCCCTCCGCAATCTCATCGCTCAGGTGATTGCCGAGTATGGGCGTAAAATAGCGTTCCGCCGTGTGCATAAAGATATCCGCGGCGCCCGCGCCGATCTGCCATACGGGCAGCGTCATTGTGAGCTCCGGATTCAAAATCGCAAACTTCGGGCGATTAAAGTCGGTCGTGATACCCCGTTTCGTGGGCTGCGGGAGCGTATCGTTTGTGAGCACCGCGGAATTGCTGGTCTCGGAGCCCGCTGCCGAAATGGTGAGAATCACACCGATCGGGAGGCTCGCCTCCACCTTTCTCCCGGTCCAGAACTCCCAGATATCGCTGCCGGGCGCCGCGACGGTATGCGCGACCCCCTTTGCCGTGTCAATCACGGAACCGCCGCCGACGGCCAAGATAAAGTCCGCCTGAAAGGCTCTTGCCTCATCGACCATGCGGCGCGCGGTCGAAACCAGGGGGGTTCGGCACCACACCGCCGCTCGAAAGTACGCTGAGGCCGGCTGCACGCAGGTTTTCCTCTATCCGCGCGAGGAGACCGCTCTTCTTTGCCGAGTTGCCGCCGTAAATCACGAACACCCGCTTGCCGCCGTAACGCTGTACAAGCTCTGCCGCTCTCGCCTCTTCGCCGCGCCCAAATACGATTTCCGTCGGCGCATAGTAGACAAATTTCTGCATGCTTCTCCTCCTTTTTCTGTTGTGCCGGTTTCTTTCTATCCTGCTTTCTCCCAAAACCCGGCTTTCTCTCAAAACGGCTTTTTCCCCCGCCCGAGTTCGTTTTTTCACATTTCGGCCGAAGACTACGGCCCGGTTTTGCTGTTCCGGGCCGTTAGCTGTCTAAATTCGTCTTATGCCTTCACAAGCTTTACGAAATTTTTCTTGCCGCGCTTTAAGAGCTTGCCCTCGCCGGCAAAGAAATCCGGCTCATAGCTCGTCGCGATGTCCTTTACACTCTCGCCGTCCATGCTGACGCCGCCCTGCTGAACATTGCGTCTCGCCTCTGAGCGGGAGGCCGCAAGCCCCGCCTTCACGAGCAGACTCAAAATATCCGCCTTGCCCTCGCTAAAGTCCGCATCCGAAAGTTCCACGGTCGGGACATTCTCGGAAGCCGCACCGCCCGCAAAGAGTGCCTGTGCGCCCTCGCGTGCCTTCTTGGCCTCCTCTTCGCCGTGAACAAGCGTCGTGAGCTCATATGCAAGGATATCCTTTGCCTCGTTCAGCTTAGCGCCCTCCCAGTGATCCATCTCGTCGATCTTCTCAAGCGGCAGGAAGGTCAGCATGCGAAGGCACTTTAACACATCCTGATCGCCGACATTTCTCCAGTACTGGTAGAAGGCAAAGGGCGAGGTCTTGTTCGGATCCAGCCAGACCGCACCGCCGACGGTCTTACCCATCTTCTTGCCCTCGGAGTTTAAGAGGAGGGTGATGGTCATGGCGTGCGCATCCTTGCCGAGCTTGCGGCGAATCAGCTCCGTACCCGCGAGCATATTGGACCACTGATCGTCGCCGCCGAACTGCATGTTGCAGTGATAGCGCTGAAAGAGCTCGTAGAAGTCATAGCCCTGCATGAGCATATAGTTAAACTCGAGGAAAGAGAGTCCCTTCTCCATGCGGTTCTTATAGCACTCCGCGCGGAGCATATTGTTGACCGAGAAATGGGGACCTATGTCGCGGATAAACTCGATGTAATTCAAGTTCCGAAGCCAGTCGGCATTGTTCACCATTCTCGCCTTGCCCTCGCCGAACTCGATGAAGCGGGACATCTGCCGCTTAAAGCTCTCGCAGTTGCTGTCAATCTGCTCGATGGTCATCATGCTGCGCATATCGGTTCTGCCGGAGGGATCTCCTATCATACCCGTGCCGCCGCCGACCAGAGCAATCGGCTGATTGCCCGCCATCTGGAGGCGCTTCATCAGGCAGAGCGCCATAGTGCCCTACATGCAGACTGTCCGCGGTCGGATCAAAGCCGATATAGAAGGTCGCCTTGCCCTCGTTTACGAGGCGGCTCACCTCTTCCTCGTTGGTCACCTGTGCAATCAGCCCGCGGGCTTTGAGCTCATCGTAGCAATTCATCTCTTCTTCTCCTCTTTCAAAATCATAGATGGTTTCAGTATACCACGGCGCTTACATTCTCTCAAAGCGCATCATGCCGTTCTCGATTATCATCGCCGTGAGGGAGCCGTTTTCCTCGCCGCAGCCCGTGTCCAGCGCGATCGCCCCCCCTGCGCGGCAGCTGAAACCAGGTGCCGTAATTCGGGTGAAAGCGACTCTCGACGCCGCTGCCGTCCAAATAGGTCGGGCAGTCGACACGGTGATGCCCGAAGACTGTGAGCTTCCCCGCATAGTTGTTTTCTTCGATACAGCGGTTCCCCCAGAGAAAGGTCTCCTGCTCGTTGTTCCAGATGACCTCATCCGCAATGTCCGCATGCACGGCAATGAAGTCTTGGCACTCATACCAAGTTCGGGTATTGTCCTTCAACCAGAGCGCGGTCTTTCCGGGAGAGAGCTTTCTCTCCTGCAGGGATTCAAGCGTCTCCTTGCCGCCGTTCTGCTTCCAGAGCAGGCCGTTTGCAATCTGTCCCCTTGTTAAGAGCAGGGCATCGAGGAGCATCTGTTCGTGCTCGCCGCGAATGTATACAAAACGCTTCTCCATCTGTTCCGCAAGGTTACGGAGGGCAATGTAGGTCTCCGCCGGGGAAGTTCCGTAGTCGAGGGCGTCTCCGAGCACCACCAGTTCCTCTGTGGCCGGATCGAAATTCAACTCCTCCAGCATACCGCAGAGTGTCTCCGCCTCACCGTGGATGTCCGATAGTATGATTGTGCGCATGGCTTCTCCTCATAGACAACTTGCCCCGCCAAAGCGGCGGGGCAAGGATGCGCGTCAGAGCGACGCGATATCAATCAGTGTGAGTTCCTCTGCCTTCTGCTCGAGCGCAGTTGCGAGGGCCTCCGCGGTGTCGAGCGCCGTCAGCACATTGACGCCGGTCTCGACCGCATTTCTGCGAATCTCAAAGCCGTCCTTCTCGCGGTCCGCGCCCTCCGGCGGCGTGTCGATGACAAGGTCCATCTCGTGGCCCAGGATGAGATCCAGAATGTTCGGATGCTCCTGCTCAAGCTTTCTCACTTCGAGTGCCTTGATGCCGGCCTCCTTTAATACCTTCGCCGTGCCGCGGGTCGAGAAGATGCGGTAGCCGAGCGCCTCAAAGCGCTTTGCGATCGGCGCGATTTCCGCCTTGTCCTCATCCCGAACGGTAATGATCATGTTCTTGTACTTCGGAAGCTTCACGCCGGCGCCCTGGAAGGCCTTGTAAAGCGCCTCGTTAAAGCTCTTCGCGATGCCGAGGCACTCGCCCGTCGACTTCATCTCCGGTCCGAGGCTGATGTCGGCGCCGCGAATCTTCTCAAACGAGAAGACAGGCATCTTGACCGCAATGTAATCCGCCTCCTTCTGGAGACCCGGCTCATAGCCCAGTTCACGGATGCCGTGACCGCAGATCACGCGGGTTGCGAGCGGAATGATCGGAATGCCCGTGACCTTCGAAATATAGGAACGGTGCGCGAGGAGCGCGGATTCACCTCGATCACATAGACTTCCTCGCCCTTCGCGATGAACTGAATGTTGATCATGCCCTTAACGTGCAGCGCACGCGCGAGCTTCTCGGAGTAGTCGACAATCTTCTCCTTCACGGTCTCGGAGAGCGACTGCGCCGGGTAGACCGAAATCGAGTCACCGGAGTGAATGCCGGTGCGCTCGATGTGCTGCATGATGCCCGGAATCAGGATGTCCTTGCCGTCGCAGACCGCATCGACCTCAACCTCAATGCCCTGAATATACTTGTCAACCAGAATCGGGTGCTCCTGTGCATAGCGATTGATGACACCGATGTACTCGTCGATGTCGTGGTCCGAAATCGCGATGCGCATGCCGGCGCCGCCAAGCACATAGGAGGGACGCACCAGCACCGGATAGCCGAGGCGGTGTGCAATCTCCTTTGCCTCTTCCGCCGTAAAGACCGTGCCGCCCGCCGCGCGCGGAATGCCCGTCTCCTGGAGGATGGCGTCAAAGCGCTCTCTGTCCTCGGCCGCGTCGACATCCTCCGCAGCCGTGCCGAGAATCGGAACGCCCATCTTCATGAGCGCCTCGGTCAGCTTGATTGCGGTCTGTCCGCCGAACTGCACAACCGCGCCGTCCGGCTTCTCAAAGTTCACAATCGCTTCGACATCCTCCGGGGTCAGGGGCTCAAAGTAGAGCTTGTCCGCAATGTCAAAGTCCGTCGAGACCGTCTCCGGGTTGTTGTTGACGATGATGGTCTCATAGCCCTCTTTCCGGAAGGTGAAGGTGCAGTGCACCGAGCAGAAGTCGAACTCAATGCCCTGGCCGATGCGTATCGGGCCGGAGCCGAGCACCAGAACCTTCTTCTTCGGCTTCGTCTCCTCCGCCTCGTTCTCGCCGTCGTAGACGCTGTAGTAGTACGGGGTCTCCGCCGCAAACTCCGCCGCGCAGGTATCGACCATCTTAAAGCCCGGGTAAATCTTGAATTCCGCGCGCTTTGCCTTGACCTCGGCCTCGGTCTTGCCGCTGAGCGCCGCAATCACGTGATCCGGGAACTCAAAGCGCTTCGCATCGCGGAGCAGCTCCTCGGTCAGCGGTCTTCTGCGGAGCTCTGCCTCCATGCGGACCAGACGGTCCAGCTTATGGATGAACCAGCGATCTATCTTTGTCCGCGCGAAGATATCGTCGTAAGAGAAGCCGCGGCGCAGCGCTTCTGCAATGACCCAGATGCGGCGATCGTCGACCACGCGCAACTCTCTCTGGAGCTCGTCGTCGTCGAGGGACGCATAGTCATAGCTCATCAGGCTGTCCACGTGCTGCTCGAGCGAACGTATTGCCTTCATGAGCGCGCCCTCAAAGTTCGTGCAGATGGCCATGACCTCACCGGTCGCCTTCATCTGCGTGCCGAGCGTGTGCTTTGCCGTGATAAATTTATCAAAGGGAAGACGCGGCATCTTGACCACACAGTAGTCGAGCATGGGTTCGAAGGAAGCGTAGGTCTTCTTAGTCACCGCGTTCTTAATCTCATCCAGGGTGTAGCCGAGCGCAATCTTCGCCGCGACCTTTGCGATCGGGTAGCCGGTCGCCTTCGAAGCGAGGGCCGAAGAACGGCTGACACGCGGGTTCACCTCAATGACACAGTACTCGAAGCTGTTCGGATTCAGCGCGTACTGCACGTTGCAGCCGCCGGTGATGCCGAGCTCGGTGATGATGTTGAGCGCGGAGCTGCGGAGCATCTGATACTCCTTGTCGCCGAGGGTCTGGGAGGGCGCAACCACAATCGAGTCACCCGTGTGCACGCCGACCGGATCCAAGTTCTCCATGTTGCAGACCGTGATCACGTTGCCCGCGCCGTCGCGCATGACCTCGTACTCAATTTCTTTCCAACCCGCTATGCAGCGCTCCACAAGCACCTGTCCCACGCGGGAGAGGCGGAGACCGTTCTGCAGTATCTCAACGAGGGCACGGCGATCCTCCGCGATGCCGCCGCCGCTGCCGCCGAGCGTATACGCCGGACGAAGCACGACCGGATAGCCGATTTCCTCGGCAAACGCGATGCCATCCTCGACATTCTCGACGACCTTCGACGCCGCGACCGGCTCGCCGATCTTTTCCATGGTCTCCTTAAAGAGCTCTCTGTCCTCCGCCTTCTTGATGGTCAGCGCCGTGGTGCCGATCAGGCGGACATTGTTCGCCGCAAAGAAGCCTCTCTCCTCAAGCTCCATCGCGAGATTGAGGCCCGCCTGGCCGCCGAGGGTCGGCAGCACGGAGTCCGGCTTTTCCTTCAGAATTAGGCGCTCCAATACCTCAACCGTCAGCGGCTCGATGTAGACATGGTCCGCAATATCCTTGTCCGTCATGATGGTCGCCGGGTTCGAGTTTAAGAGCACAACCTCTATGCCCTCTTCGCGGAGCGCCCGGCAGGCCTGGGTGCCCGCATAGTCAAACTCCGCCGCCTGTCCGATGATGATGGGGCCGGAGCCGATTACCAATACTTTTTTGATTTCCGGATTCTTAGGCATGCTGCACCTCCATCATTTCAAGAAAGCGGTCAAAGAGATACGAGGTATCGTGAGGTCCCGGACAAGCCTCGGGGTGGAACTGCACGGTAAGAATGTTCTTGCCGCAGTAAGCGAGGCCTTCGTTCGTGCCGTCGTTGACGTTCACAAAGCGCGTCTCCGCGACCTTCGGGTCAAGGCTCTTGTCATCGACCGCATAGCCGTGGTTCTGCGAGGAGATATAGGCTCTTCCGCTCACCAGATCCCGCACCGGATGGTTGCCGCCGCGGTGACCGTACTTCATCTTATAGGTCTTCGCACCGGTCGCAAGCGCCATGAGCTGATGTCCGAGGCAGATTGCGAATATGGGCATATCCGTGTCGTAGAGTTTTTTGATTTCCCGAATCAGCCCGACATTTTCCGCGGGATCGCCGGGGCCGTTCGTCAGGAAAATACCGTCCGGCTTTTCCGCGAGTATATCCTCGGCGCGTGCATCCTGCGGCCATACCGTGAGTTCCAGGCCGCGCGCGCTGAGCTCGCGAAGCATGTTGCGCTTAATGCCGCAGTCGATAATCGCAACCTTTTTCCCCTTGCCGGGAATCACATACTTTTCCTTGCAACTCACACGGGCCACGGCGCCGAGCACTTGGTACTCCTTCATCCGCCGCAGAGCGTCTTCGCGGTCAAAATCCGGATTCGTGGTCAGAAAGCCGTTCATGGTGCCGCGCTCCCGAAGGAGCTTGGTCAGTGCGCGGGTATCGATGCCCTCAATGCCGGGCACATTCTCCGCAACCAGGAACTGCTGCAGGGTTTCGCGGCTCCGGAAGTTCGATGCGAGCTCCGCGAGCTCGCGGACAATCAGGGCATCCGGCCATGCGCGCCCCGACTCCATGTCCTCGCGACACACGCCGTAGTTGCCAATCAGCGGATACGTCATTACAACTGCCTGCCCCGCATAGCTCGGGTCCGTCAGCACTTCGAGATAGCCGGTCATGGAAGTGTTGAAGACAATTTCACTCACCACTTCCTTGACTGCACCTATGCTTCTCCCGGTAAACAGTGTGCCGTCTTCCAGTAAAAGATACGCTTTCATCTGCAATCCTTTCTATAGTTCTGAGCCCAATGCGCCATTTTCTTCCGACCTACTATAGCAAAAAAGGAGCCCGCTGTCACTCTGAGAAATAGCAACCGGAGAAGACTTCGACCGCCGGGCCCGTCATGCGGAAATGTCCGTTTGCAAGGCGCTCGAGTTGTAAGCTGCCGCCAAGCAGTTCCACCGTAACGCGCTCGGCTGCGAGGCCACGCTCCATCGCCGCAAAGGCAACCGCGGTTGCGCCCGTGCCGCAGGCCAAAGTCTCTCCGCTGCCGCGCTCATAAACCCGCATGTGAAGCTTTTCCGGACTCTCGATATAGAGGAATTCCGAATTCACGCCCTCCGGAAAGCGCGGGTGATGTTCGTAGGCCGGGCCTATTTTTTCTAGGTCCAGGCGTTTCAGGGTCTCCAAGCTGTCCACAAGGTACACGGCGTGCGGATTTCCCACATTGACCGGCGTCATGCTTGTCTCAATGCCGTCCACCGTAATCGGCTCGACAAGTTCGCCGTCCAGCACCGCTTCTCCCATGTCGATGGTCACCAGCGATTCGCCGACTTCCGCGTGACGGATACCGGCCCCGGTCTCGATGTCAAAGCTTCTGCTTGTGACAAGGCCGTGGTCGTAGGCGTAGCGCGCCACACAGCGCGCGCCGTTTCCGCACATCTTTCCCTCGGAGCCGTCCGCGTTGAACATGCGCATGCGAACCGGTGCAATTTCCGAGGGGCAGATCAGAATCAGGCCGTCTCCGCCCACCCCGAAGTGACGGTCGGCAATGCGGACCGCAAGTTCCTCCGGTTTCTCGACCCGCTCCGAAAAGCAGTCGATGTAGACATAGTCGTTTCCGAGCCCCTGCATCTTTGTGAATTTCATGTGAACACTTCCTCTCATCTGGCTTTCTTCCGCCGTTATTGCTACAATATAAACAGTAAGCTTTCATAAATTCATAAGTATTTTCTGAGCTTGCCGGCTGCAAGCGGAAAGGACTGCCAATGAAACGACATTTTTTGCTTCTTCCGATTACGCTACTCTCCCTCTCGCTCGCTTCCTGCGGCATGCAGGAGAGTTCGAGCGACCGGGAGGCCTCCTATGCCGCAAAGAGCGCTGCCCGGAACGCGACGGGGGCTGTGTCCGAGACCATGTCCTACGAGACTTCCGACAGCAGCTCCGCAGGCAGCGACCTGATCACACTCACAAGAGGCGCGAAAGAGGGCCAAAAGCTCATCACAACCATGAGCATTGACATGGAAACCCGCGATTTAGAGAACTTTCTCAAGGAGCTGAACGCGGCCACCACCGAGGCCGGGGGCTATTTTGAGAGCTCCTCGATGAGCGGCTCCTCCTACGATGCCATCGATAAGTCCCGCTCCGCGAGCTTTACCGCACGCATCCCCGAAGAGAAGCTCGCGGCCTATGTGCAGAAGCTCAAAGGGAGCGGAAATGTGCTCTCGGAGAACAGCTATGTGCAGGATGTGACGCTCGAATACACCGATGTCGAGAGCCGCAAGCACGCACTGACTGCCGAGCGCGATCGCCTCTATGAATTGCTCGCCCAGGCGGCATCCACCGAAGCCATACTCACGATACAGCAGCGCATCGGCGAAATCGACTCACAACTGGAATCCTACGAGTCCCAGCTCCGCCATTTCGACAATTCGGTCAGCTATTCGACCGTGAACCTCTATGTCACGGAGGTGCGCGAGTTCCGCACCGTGCAGAGCGACAGCTTCTTGCAGCGCGTCAAAACAGGTTTTAAGAACAGTGCCTACTTCGGCGTAGAACTTTGCACCACCGTTTTGGTCCTGCTGCTCGGCCTCTCCCCGATTTGGATTCCTGTCCTCATCTTGGTTCTTCTGCTGATTCACTTCGGCAAGAAGCGCCGCGAGAAAGAGGCCAAGGCCCGTGAAGAAGCGAAGGCCCGCCGCGAAGCCGCGCAGGCAGAAAAAGAAGCTGCCCAAGCCGCCGAACAGAATTCCGCTTCCTCCGAATCAAAGTAACCCCTGCTCCCGATAATATCCGGCAACATTCCGGAATCCTTGGAGCGCATTTGGACCGTCGTCTCCGCGACACAGTACGCGAGACGCACATAGCCCGGGCACGCAAAGCTCGTGCAGGGCACGGTCAGAATGCGCTCCTCTTTTAATTTTGCCGCAAACGCCGCATCGTCTCCGTTCGGTGCCTTTAAGAGCAGATAAAATGCCCCCTCTGGCTTTACCAAGTGATAGCCCATGGCCGGAAGCTCCTTGAGCAATAAGGCACGGTTCCGCGCGTAGACCGAAAAGTCCGAGTGGAATAAGTGTGCGCGCTTCAGTACGCGCTGCATGTAAGAAGGCGCGTTCACAAAGCCGGAAATGCGGTTCGCGATGACCGCCGCCCGGTAGATATCGCGGGACTCCGGTATGCTGTCCGGCAGAAGCAGCCAGCCGATGCGCTCGCCCGGCAGCGAAAGGGTCTTGGAATACGAGTAGACCACCGCCGCATGGGGCATAATCTTAGGCACCCACGGGACTTTGGCCCCGTCATAGACGAGTTCGCGATAGGGTTCGTCCGAGATTACGAGGATGCAGTTTCCGAATTCCCTCTCCTTTTCCGCGAGCACTGCCTGTATCCCGCGGAGCAGCTCCTCGGAGTAAACGACACCGCTCGGGTTATTCGGCGAGTTCAGGATGAGGGCCCGCGTCTTTTCGCCGATTGCCGCGCGGAGCGCATCGAGATTCGGGAGAAAAGTCTCGGGGTCGGTCGCAACCAACTTGAGCACAGCTCCGTAGTTCTCGACATAGTTCTTGTACTCCGAGAAATAGGGCTTAAAGCTCAGCACCTCATCTCCCGGGTTTAAGATAGTCTTTAAAGGATGTTCAAAGCTGCCGCCGCACCCGTTGTCATGATGAATTGGTCGGCCCTATAGCGTTCTTCCGACTGCCAAGATACGGTCAGTGCGAGCTCCTTCCGAACATCGGGGAAACCTGCGTTATTCATGTAGCCGTGCACCATAACACTCGGCTCCTCGTCTATCACCTCACGCATTGCCTGCTCGACACGTGGCGGCGCAGGCACATTCGGGTTCCCTAGGCTGAAGTCATAGACCTTGTCGCTGCCGTACTCCGCGCGAAGACGCTCTCCCTCCTCAAACATCGCCCGAATCACGGAATTCTGTCCGAGCATAGCCTGCATCTGCCTTGAAATCATCCCCATTGTCTTTTTCCTCCGATGAACCAAGCGATCAGTCCGGTCTCCAGGAAATACACCCAGGTCGCAGGATTTGAAAACCAGGTCGTGAAAAACGATAACATGATATAAATCGAAAACTGCGCGTAGAACATACAGAAGACCGGACTGTGCTGTTCTCTGAGTTTCTTTTCTAAGCGCGCCGCGACAAATCCCAAGAGAGCGCAAAACGCGACCACCCCGAGTATGCCGAAGTCATACCAGGCGTCATAAATCAGGGTGACGGTCGTGAGCTCGGTCTTGGTCACATAGAGCGGGAAGGCCGTTAGCTCCGGGCGAAGAAATTTGAGTCCGCTGAGCGCAATCAGCGGAAACAGCATTTTAAGACCGAAGCTGTGTTGCGGGAGCTCGCGAATCAGACAGTTTACATTGTCATAGTTATTCGCAATGTAAATGTAGGGCTGACTCACAAAGATCGGAAAATGACGCTTCATCTCAAAGATGCCGTTTAAATAGGAGACACTGTGTCCACGCGCCATGCTGAGGATGCCGTAGGCAGCGAGCAAAAGAGCGAAGCCGAGTACAGCGAGCGGGCCGGGGATGGGGTCCCGCCGGAGCGTGAGCCAGGTAAAGGCCGCCATCAGAACCGCGAGCAGGAGCTGAAAGCGGGACACACAGAGCACGGGAATCAAAAGAGAGAGAACCACCGCGCCTGCCACCGCGACCGTTTCCGCACGCCCCCTGTGCCGCACCGCGGTCCGGTCAATCAAGGCGAGAGAAGGCACCAGCACACAGGAGACCGTGAGATAGTGAAGACCGCTCACATGGAAATAGGAGTAGGCGTGCGGCATATGGCGCACCAAAAAGGGTACAAAGCCCAAGATACGCGCCTCGATTAAAAAGGCCGCAAACGAAGCAAGGCTTAGGCCGATTACGGCAAAGAAGAGGCGCTCTTCACGTATCCCCGCGAGTCTGCCCTCCCGCTGTCTTCCGCCCCGAAGGCCGGTCCCGCTCGCAAAGCGAAAAGCGAGGCGAAAGGCCGAATAGGCGAGAAAGAAGGCCGCAAAGGTCTGCCATGCCCAAGGCCCCTGCAAGTACGAGAGTTTTAAGCAGGATATTCCCTCTCCGCCCACAAAAGAAAGGGAAAAGAGGGCCAAGAGGTTCACTCTGCCGCCGTTTCTCCGCTTTTCCCGACAAAAGAGAACAAGCGCTGCAAATAGCAGCGCTGTTCCGGAGAGCAAATAATATTGTGTTCTCGCAAAGAGCACCGCTGCCGAATAGCAGAGGAAGTATACGATCACGGCGTCTCCTCCGTGCTTCCGCTGCTGCTCTCGCCTGTGCTGTGTTCCGCCGCGCTTGTCGCGGAGGCGCTGCTGCCGCTCTCCGCACTTCGACTCTCCGCACCGTTTTCGCTCCCCGAGCTGCTCTCGCTGCCCGCGCTCTCACTGCTGCTCTCCGTGCTCTGCCGGGACTCTGTCTCGCCTGAGCTCACGGTAATCGTCACTTCCGGAACGGAGGTTGCCGTGACCCCCTTCGGGAGTGTCACATGCAGCGGAATGAGATGCACGCCTTCGCCGAGAGAAGCGACTTCGACATAAGCGCCGAGAGAAGCCGTGTTCATATTTAAGAGATCGGTTGCGAGGCCCTGAACCGAGACCGAAACCGTCTCGGGGGTCATGGAATAGCGGTACTGGGACTTCGCGCCGCGAAGAGAAATGCCGCTGTTCAGCCCCAGTGTGAAGTTCCGGTCCGTGGTCGGTGTGATTTTGACCGTCACGGTAACGGCGGTGTTGCCGGTGGCCGTGATGCCGCTCGGCAAATAGTTCGCCACATCGATTTGGAAAACCTTGTCCTCTCGCGCACCTTCGATATTGAGGGCGGAGGCCGGGATGCTGAGTTCGGTGGTCTTATTCAAAAGAGTCGTGTCCGCCGAAGTCACCGGAATCGCGCGAACCGCACTCTCGATGCCGGTCATATTGAAGCCTGCCGCCGGCTCGCCCGAGGTCTGGAAACTCAGTGTCAGGCTCTTGCCGCGCAACATCGAGACTTCGTACTCCACTTCCTTCGGATCCACGGTGAGACGCTCGTCGCTCAGCGAAATCTCATTGCCGTTTGCATCGTAGTAGATGACGGGTGCCGTGCCGGAAAAACTCTCCGTCGCGTCCGAGACCGGAATGCGAACGCCGACCGAGGAAATACGTCCCACCTCGGACTCCGGTCCGCTGACGCGCACCGAACGCGAACTGAGCGTGACGGCGCCCACCTCATAACCGCTCGCCGGCTCCCCTTCTTCATGGGTGTCGAGCGAGAATACCTTGTTCTGCACATTCTCCGTGTCCACGCGAATCACGCCCGGGCGCGCCGTCGGCATACCGCCGATCAGATCGCGATTGCCGACCACTTCGACCATAACCGGGACAGCGCCCGTGATGTCGTAGAGATTCTCGAGGTCCACGGTTGCGCGGAAATCTTCCGCCTGAATTTTATAGGCATCTCTGGTTCTCACCTGATAGCTCACCGTGACGCTGTCGGAATTGGGCAGCGTGTAGGTTTTTCCGGCGCGTGTCAAAACACTCTCGTTCAGAACCGTGAGCGGCACCGTCTTGGTCCGAACCACCTCCGGATTCGAGATGTTCACGAGCAGAATCCAGATGACAAAACCCACCAGGAGAGAAATCAGCTTAAAGCGCCAATTACTGAGTATTATCTTTTTCATGCTTCTCTTTTCCCTTCAGGAAGTTCCATCCGTTAAAGGCAAAGTGCTTGCTTTCCGTCCCATACACAATCAGCGATAAGAGGAGCTCTCGCAGGTCCTCGGGCGTTGCCATGACCTCGAGTCTCCCTGCCCGCGCGACACTGACGCGTCCGGTCTCCTCGGATACCACGATCGTCACGGCATCGGTCGCCTCGCTGACGCCGATGGCCGCGCGGTGCCGGGTTCCGAGATCCTTCGAAATTCGCATGCTGTCGGAAAGCGGCAGATAACAGGTCGCCGAGACAATGGTGTTGCCGCGAATCACAACCGCGCCGTCGTGGAGGGGCGTGTTGTGCTCAAAAATGTTGATGAGCAACTGATTTGAGACAATCCCGTCGATGTCGATGCCGGTGCGCACAATGTCGTTCAGGGAAATCTTCTGTTCGATGACCATCAGCGCACCGGTCTTTACCTTGCCCATCTCGAACGAGGCGCGGACCAACTCATTGACCGTGTGCTCGGTGAACGAAGAGGCGGATCCGCTCTCTCCCATCAGTCCGTTTAAGAAAGAGAGTATATTCCGGTTTCCGAGCTGCTCGAGCGCGGAGCGGAGCTCCGGCTGGAAGATGATGATCAGCGCCGTCACGGCTATGGTCGTAATCTGACCGAGCAACCAGAGTATAGTGTCCAGATGAAAGAGGGTGCAAAAGCCGACAAAGGCGACAATCAGCAAGAGTCCGCGGAGCAGTATCCACGCCTTTGTGTCCATGACCCAGGTCAAAAACGCATAGGTCATCCAGGATATAATGCAAATCTCAATGATGCCCGTGAGCGAGAGCCGCGGCAAAAACTCCATTCCCGCGCTCAAATTCTGAAAGAACAGCTGCATGGCCTACCTCTTCGTCTCGCCTTCGTCCGCGCTTCGTTTCGAGCGCTTCGGCGTGTTGATTGTCTGCGTTTTGGGCTCCGGCGCCGCGACCGTGATCTTCGGCACCGCCTTTACATAATAGTAGTAGTCATCGTCCTCGAACTGCGAGTACTCCGTTCGCGTATAGTCGACGCTGAATACCAGAAAGCGGTAAAGTTCGGCGAGCAGACCCGCGAGCACGAGCCCTAAGAGCAGGGGCACGATATTGACACCGACACCGTACCAGAAATTCCCGAGGAAAAACACAAAGAGCATGGTGAGTATGCCCGCAAGTATACCTGCGTCCCAGGCATAATCCATAGACAGTCTCCGCACACACCAGACCACCAGCAGCGAAATCGAGAATGCCAGCAGGTAGAGAATCAGCGTCTTATCGAGCAGAACGCCGTTCAGCATCTGCAGGTACTTCTGCGCGACATCCACGGACTCCCCGTTGGTAAGCGGCGCCGCGTTGTTGTGTACATAGTTGATGATGTAGTAGAGGACAATGCCGCCGGAGAGCGGAATCACCGAGAACACCGAACCGCCGAGTCCCACCAGGATGGGCAGGAGATACGGAAGTTTCAACTCAAAGAGCATCGGCGTCAGGATGAGAATGACGCTGTCCCGCGGGGAAAAGCCGTAGTAGAGCAGCGCGAGTACCAGAAGAAAGGCGAGCGTAATCAGCGCAAATTCCGCCGAGACCGCAAAAATATGGAGCAGCACGGCGATGCCGAGCACCACGCAGATACCGCCCCAGGGCAAAAAGGCCGAGAGCAGCGAAATGAGCAGCACAGCGACCGGCGCACGGAGGCGCCGCTCGTAGCCCATGCCGTTGTTCAGCAGCACAAGCGCAAGCAGCGCCGTCGAAAAATGCAGGACGGGAACAATGATATTCCCAAAGCGCGCATAACACGCACGCAGTTTCTCGCGAAACACAAACAAATTAAGCATTCGCGCCCTCCTCCTTTGCGAGTTCCTTGATTCTCTCCTCGGTGTCATAGCGCTTTTTAAGGCGATTCAAGCAGCGCAGATGTTCCGTGCGCCTCGCCGCCGATTTGTCGTAGCGCCGCCGGAACACAATGTAAGTCAGGATTTCAAACAGCAAGAGACCGACCACATACGCCACGACGCAGCGCAACACAAAGCGGAACACAATCAATACATTGACCGCATTTAAAATATGTTCTAAGTGATAGAGCGATACGATACCGAGTATCAGCGCATAGCTCAGGGTAAAACTCAAAAAAGACTGCAAAAGGTGCATGCCGATATAGTCCCCTCGAAAATATTCTTTCGCGGGACGCTCCCATTCGTCTGCACTCTTCTCGTATTTTGCGATTTCATGCATCAGACGTATCTTATCTTCACGCAGCATAAAAACCTCCGTTCACGGCTTTCAGTATAGCACATCGGAACTCTCATTGTCACCGCTTGTGTGCCGTGCTAAAATGACTGGAAGCATAAGCGTTAAGAAAGCATCAGACAACCATGACAGGAGGTCTATACATGGGAGAAGTATTTGTGAACCGCCACCCGCTGGTACAGCATAAGATTACCCGTCTCCGCGACAAGACGACCGGAACCAATGAATTTCGCAGCTTGGTCGAGGAAATCAGCATGCTGATGGGCTACGAGGCCCTTGCGGATTTGGAGACCGAGGATATTGAGGTCGAGACCCCGCTTGAACGCACGCCTTCGCCGGTCATTGCCGGCAGAAAGATGGCGGTCGTGCCGATACTCCGCGCAGGTCTCGGCATGGTTAACGGCATTCAGGCTCTGGTTCCGACCGCTAAGATAGGCCATATCGGTCTGTACCGCGATCCGGAGTCTCACGAGCCGGTTGAATACTACTGCAAACTCCCCACGCCGATTGAAGAGCGCACCATTGTGGTCACAGACCCCATGCTCGCAACCGGCGGTTCCGCCTGCGATGCCATTCGTATGATTAAGCAGCACGGCGGCAAGAAAATCAAGTTCATGTGCATCATCGCAGCGCCGGAAGGCTTGGAGCGCCTTCAGAAAGCGCACCCCGACATCCAGATCTATGTGGGCCACCTGGACAGACAGCTGAACGAGCACGCCTACATTCTCCCGGGTCTCGGCGATGCGGGCGACCGCATCTTCGGCACGAAGTAAATCAGGTGCACCAAACGAAAAAAGGCAGGGCGAATTCGCTCTGCCTTTTGTATTTCCATCCTTTGATTCGCCCTTTCCTTTTTACCGACTCTCTTTGTCCCATCACTTTAGCTTTGCTTCGACGGCTTCGAGAAGCAAAAGAGATATACGCCGAAACCGAGTTTAATTGCCGCATCCGCATAGGCGGTATAAATCAGCGGCAGTTCCGGAAAGACATAGCCTAGCGCAACATTCACCGTAGAAACGAGACTCAGAACAAGCATCGATTTCCCGTGCACATAATAAAAAGGCAGGAAATGAAGCGCGGTGGCGAGTAAGGCGCCGAGCCAGATGCGTCTCCAATTTCGCTTGCGAAATACGGTCCGCCGAACAAAGACATCAGCACAAACAGCGAAATAACTGCGTAAAATCCCACCTTTCTTTGGAACGGACTCGAGGGGCCGTCGGAGAAACGCTTCAGAAGACTTTTATTCGCATTGATAGAGAAAAACGCTGTGATATATCCCAGGCTGAATACCGGCATATTGATGATTTGTTTTCCGCCGATCAGCGCGGCCGCAAAAATCACCAGTGACACCGCAATCAGCCAGAGTCCGCAGGCTCTCTTATGATTGAATGCGAGTATCTCTCCCCTCGGTTGCAGTAAAGACATAGCTTCTCTCCTTGCTGTCTCGCTCTTTCTTTATGTTTCCGGGAACAGCGTATCCGCGTAGCGCACGGTGTCCATGGCTTCCTTGGCGTAGCAGTCCGCACCGATATCGTCCGCGTACTCCTTGGTCATGACAGCGCCGCCGACCACGACCTTTGCGTCCGGCTTTTTCTCGCGGAGCAGCTTGATGGTTGCCTCCATATTGACAACGGTCGTCGTCATCAGGGCACTGAGCCCCACCAGTTTCACATCGTGCTGCAGCGCGGTCTCGACAATCGCCTCTGCCGGCACATCGCGCCCCAGATCATACACTTTATAGCCGTAGTTCTCCATGAGCACCTTCACGATGTTCTTGCCGATGTCGTGAATATCGCCCTTCACGGTCGCGAGAATCACACTGCCGCGTTCCTTCCGAGCGGTACCGCTCATCGCGCTCTTAACGACCTCAAAAGCTGCCTTTGCCGCCTCGGCCGCCATGAGAAGCTGCGGCAGGAAGAGCGTCCCCTTTTCAAAGCCCTTGCCCACCACATCGAGGGCGGGAATGAGCTCTTGATTCACAATGTCGAGCGGTGCTTCCCCCTCGGCGATGCGGCGCGTGGTCTCCTCCCGCGCCTTCTCGCCGAGGCCGAAGCGGATGGCATCGATGAGGGGGGAAGCCTCCATGCCCTCCGGGAGCTCCGCACCGCCGCCCCTCGGCTGTGCCGGGGCGCCGGATGCTGCCGTAGCCCCCTTGCCCGCAAATATATTGCTCTTGCCCGCATATTCCGCGATATAGCCCTGGCACTGCCGGTCGAGTCCCGAGAGCGCGAGGTAAGAGCGGTAGGCCGCCATCATCGCCTCGTTATTCGGATTGATAATCGCGCAGGAGAGTCCGCTCTTCATGGCGAGCGCAAAGAAAAAGCTGTTGATCAACTCGCGCTGCGGCAGGCCGAAAGAAATATTGCTGACACCGAGGATCGAGTGCCCGTGCAGCTCATCCCGGACGCGGCGCAGCACCTCAAGCGTCACATTGGCCGAGTTGTCGTCGGTCGAAATGGTCATCGCGAGGCCGTCGATGATGATGTCCTCGGGCGGAATGCCGTACTCCGCCGCGCGCGCATAAATCTTCTTCGCGACGCGCATGCGCCCCTCGACATCCTCGGGAATTCCCTCTTCATCGAGGGCAAGACCTACCACCACGCCGCCGTACTTTGCGACCAGCGGGAGTACGGTCTCAAGGCTCTCCTCCTTGCCGTTTACGGAGTTAATCATGGCCTTGCCGTGGTAGAGACGAAGGCCGCGCTCCAATGCCTCCAAATTTGTCGTGTCGAGCTGGAGCGGCAGCGCCGTGACACCCTGGAGTCTGGTCATCACCGTCTCCAGCATCTCCGGCTCGTTGATTTCCGGAAGACCCACGTTCACATCCAGCATATCGGCGCCCGCTTCTTCCTGCTCTATGCCCTGCTCTAAGATGTACTCGATATCGCCCGTTCGGAGCGCCTCTTTAAAACGCTTCTTGCCGGTCGGGTTGATGCGCTCGCCTATGATGATGGGGCGCTTGCCGAGCTCTACCGTCTGCGAGAACGAAGAGACCACGGCGCGGTGCTTTTTTTACCGGCGCTTCAAACGGAAGGGCGCGCGTCGCTTCGATTTCGAGGCGAATGTGCTCCGGCGTGGTGCCGCAGCAGCCGCCGAGCACGTGGACGCCGAGCTCCGCTATTTTCTTCATCTCGGCGGCGAAGTCCGCCGCGCCGAGATCGTAGTAGGTCATTCCGTCCTTCGCGTGCGGCAGTCCCGCGTTCGGGTTCACGATAATCGGAAGGGAGCAGACCGCGCGGAGCTGTTTTACAATCGGGTAGAGCTGCAGCGGCCCGAGGCCGCAGTTCACGCCGAGCGCGTCGACCCGGAGTCCCTCGAGCATCGCGGTGACGCTCTCCACCGTGCCGCCGGTCAGCATCTTACCCTTCTCGTCAAAAACCGTCGTGACAAAGACAGGGAGATCCGAGTTCTCCTTTGCCGCGAGTACCGCAGCCTTTGCCTCCATCGCATCGGACATGGTCTCAATCAGCACGAGATCCGCGCCCTCTTCCTTGCCCCAGCGCACCACTTCCGCAAAAATCGCAACGCATTCCTCAAAGGCGAGATCGCCCATCGGCTTTAAGAGGCGGCCGGTCGGGCCCAAGTCCAGCGCGACAAAGCCGTCCGTGCGGCCGCTGCGCCGAAGCCCCGTTTTTACATGACGGACCCCCGCTCGGACAATTTGCTCGAGCTCTGCGCTGTCCGCATAATGCAGGCGGTTTGCGCCGAAGGTATTGCTGTTCACAATATCCGCGCCCGCGCGAAAATAGGACTCCGCAATCTCAATAATGTCCTCCGGGCGCTCCAGGTTCCACCGCTCAGGCAGCTCTCCGCCCTTTAAGCCTTTCCTGCAGGAGGGAGCCGGTTCCGCCGTCACAGTAGAGCCACTCCTTGCCGAGACAGGCACGTAAATCTCTCTTCTCCATCTCTTTGATCTCCCTCTTTTATCTCCGAAAACTACAGTCTTTCTTTCCGCAGCTCTCACAGCCCTGAATCAGGCAGTGGGAGTCTTCCGTCGAAACCCCGATCAGCGCCGTCACCGACTTGGTCGGCATCATCAAAAGGCTCTCGGTCAGGGTAATTCCCGTATTCTTCTGCACTTCGAGTACGCGAAACAGCTCGGGTTGAATTGCGAGCGGCAAATCACCGTAGCCCGGCGAGAAGCGCGGGCGCAGGAATTTCCCCCTCCGCAGCCGCCTCTTCCTTGAGTTTCCGGTTCAGTGCGTCGCAATAACTCTCAATCAGCATGGCGCCCGCGGCTTGGTAGATGACAGCCCGGCTCATGCGCCCGATTGCCGATGCGCGTGCCGCGAGCCGGTCCATCGCAAAACCTATGGTCGCCGCCATGAGATAGGCCTCGTCGCAGCCGCGCATGTTCCGGGCGAGCGCCCGGCTCTCAAGCTCCATGTCGCCGATGCGAAAGCGCTGCTCGCCGAGAAATTCGAGCGGAAAGCGCCGCGCAACCGAGCGTAGCTCCGCCTGCGCCACCAATTCCCCGACACAGCGCTCCACGACTTCTTTCACTTCGCCCTCCGGTGTTCCCTTTCGGTAACCGAGGTAGCGATACACTCGCTGTAATCGAGTTCCAATTCCCGCGCATCCATCAGTCGACAATCTCCGAAAGCTGGTTTAAAATGCGCTCCGCAATCTGCGGGCGGTTCATCGTGTATACATGGATGTGGGTCACGCCGTTCGCAATGAGATCCACAATCTGCTCTGCCGCATAAATGACACCCGCCTGCTCCATCGCCTCTTTTCGCTCACCGAAGCGATCCACAATCGCGCGGAAGCGCTGCGGCACCGCCGTGCCGGACATTGCGACCGAGCGCTTTAACTGCTCTGCTCTGGTAATCGGCATAATGCCCGCGATGATCGGAACCGAGATGCCCTTCTCCCTCGCGCGGTAGAGGAAGTTATAAAAAATATTGTTGTCAAAGAAAAGCTGGGTTGTCAGGAAGTCGAGACCCGCATCCACCTTCTCCTTTAAGAACTGAATATCGTCCTCCTTGTGCTCGCACTCCACATGTCCCTCCGGATAGCAGGCACCGCCGAGGCAGAAGAAATCGCCCTTCTCTCTCTTTGATATCGCGAATCAACTGCACCGCATAGCGGTAGTCTTCCGAGCGCGTGCCGTCCTGCGGCAGATCGCCGCGGAGCGCAAGAATATTCTCAATGCCCTTTTCCTTGTAGAGCGCAAGCATTTTGCTCACGTGCTCGCGCGAGGAAGAAACGCAAGTCAAGTGCGCAAGCGTCGGAACGCCGTAGCCGTTCTGAATCTCCGCCGCGATTTCCGCCGTAAAGTCACCCGTGCCGCCGCCCGCGCCGTAGGTCACGGACATGAAGTCCGGATGCAGTGCCGCTATCTTCTTTGCATTCGCCGCAGTCGCCTCGTATTTCTCGGAGGTCTTCGGCGGAAATACTTCAAGTGAGAGTGTAACCGGTTTTTCTTTCAATAACTGACTGATTTTCATATAAAAAGCCCCTCCCTGTGATTGCTTCATTTTAGCACAGGGAGGGGCCGCTGACTATGAGATTATACTATCGCAGTCCATTCATTCAATTAATAATGGTGTTTGATCGGATTCTCGTAGCGCGAGTGCACGGGACGGTTTTCCTTGAGGCTCTCCTTCAGTTCCAGAATGCGCTGATTTCTGCTGCCGCGGAAGCGGAGTTTCATGTCCTTTTCCGCGAGTATGAACTTGCCGTCCACCAGAATGTCCGCGAGCTCCAGGATGCGCCTGGTCGCCTCGGTATGACAGCGGCTGTTCGTTTCATCGAGCAATTCCTCAAAGGTATAGCCCGAGTATATCCAAACGGTCGCATGCGGCACCTCGTGCTTAACCCGCTCCAAAAACGGCAGGAGGGCACGTTGGTTCTGCGCCTCCATGGGCTCGCCGCCGAGCAGCGAGAGCCCGTCGATATAGGAGGGGCGCAGATGCTCTATGATATCGTCCTCGACCTCTCTCGTGAAAGGGTCGCCGAAATTAAAATCCCAGGTCTCCTCGTTAAAACAACCCGGACAGTGGTGCGTGCACCCGCTCACAAAGAGCGAGATGCGCGCGCCTATGCCATTTGCCGTATCCGCATAAAATACCTGTCCGTAATTCATTCTTCCTCCCGGACTTCTCAGTCCTCGACGCTCTTACAACCTGCCTCCCGCTTTGCGGTCGAAACATGCAGGACGCGGTCGCGAATCTCCTGCGTTCTTCCCTGGTTCCAGAACTGCGTGCCGATGTAGCCGCAGGTTCTCCGTGCGACAAAGAGCTTCTCCTGATCGTGGTTGCCGCAGTTCGGGCACTCCCAAATCAACTTGCCGTTCTCGTTCTCGCGAATCTTAATCTCACCGTCGTAGCCGCAGACCTGGCAGTAATCGCTCTTCGTGTTGAGCTCCGCGTACATGATGTGATCGTAAATATAACGCATCATCGAGAGCACCGCCGGGATATTGTTCTGCAGATTCGGCACCTCGACATAGCTGATGGCACCGCCCGGGGAGAGCTTCTGGAAATCCGCCTCAAACGAGAGCTTCTGGAAGGCATCGACCTTCTCGCTCACGTGGACGTGGTAGCTGTTGGTGATGTAGTTCTTGTCCGTGACACCCGGAATGATGCCGAAGCGCTTCTGCAAGCTCTTTGCGAACTTGTAGGTCGTGGACTCCATCGGCGTTCCGTAAATCGAATAGCTGATGCGCTCGGCCTCGCGCCACTCCGCGCACTTGTCGTTCAGCTTCTGCATGACCTTGATTGCGAACGGACGGCCGATTTCCGCGTCGGTGTGGCTCTTGCCCGTCATCCGCATGCACATCTCATAGAGACCCGCATAGCCGAGCGAGATGGTTGAATAATTGTCAAACAGGAGCTTATCAATGGTCTCGCCCTTCTGTAAGCGCGCCAGTGCACCGTGCTGCCAGAGTATGGGGGCAACGTCGGAGACAGTGCCGAGCAGTCTCTCGTGACGGCAGCGCAGCGCGCGGTGGCAGAGCTCCAGTCTCTCCTCGAGTATCTCCCAGAACTTGTCCATATCGCCGTAAGAGGAGCAGGCAACATCGACGAGGTTAATGGTCACAACGCCCTGGTTGAAGCGGCCGTAGTACTTGTGTGCGCCGTTCTCGCCGAGTCCCTCGAGATCCGGGGTCAGGAAGGAGCGGCAACCCATGCACGGGTACACATCGCCGTTCTTGTACTCCTTCATCTTCTTCGCCGAAATGTAGTCCGGCACGAGGCGCTTCGCGGTGCACTCCGCAGCGAGCTCGGTGAGCTCCCAGTACGGCGCATCCTCGCTGATATTGTCCTCGTCCAGAACGTAGATCAGCTTCGGGAAGGCCGGGGTAATCCAGACACCCTTCTCGTTCTTGACGCCGCGCATTCTCTGCAGCAGCACTTCGCGGATGATGCTCGCGAGGTCGTCTCTTAAGCGGCCCTCCGGAACCTCGTCGAGGTACATGAACATGGTCACGAAGGGAGCCTGACCGTTACAGGTCATGAGCGTAATCAGCTGGTACTGAATGGTCTGGATACCGCTCCGAATCTCTTCCTGCAGTCTGCGCTCGGTGATGCGGTCCACAATCTCATCGTCCGCGGACTCGCCGCAGAGTTCTCTCTCCTCCAGAACCGCCTTGCGAATCTTCTGACGGCTCACGTCGACAAAGGGCGCGAGGTGCGAGAGCGTAAAGGACTGTCCGCCGTACTGGTTCGAAGCGACCTGTGCGACAATCTGGGTCGTGACATTGCAGGCCGTGAAGAAGCTGTGCGGCTTCTCGATCATGGTCTCGCTGATCACGGTGCCGTTCTGCAACATGTCCTCCAAGTTGATGAGGTCGCAGTTGTGCTCGCGCTGCGCGTAATAATCGGAGTCGTGGAAGTGAATCAAGCCCTCCTCGTGCGCCTTCACAATCTCCTCGGGGAGCAGAATGCGGCGCGTCAGGTCCTTCGAGACTTCTCCCGCCATGTAGTCGCGCTGGGTCGAGTTGATGACCGGGTTCTTGTTCGAGTTCTCCTGCTTCACTTCCTCGTTCGCCTGGTCAATCAGGGAGAGTATGCCCTCGTCCGTCGTATTCGCATGACGTGCAAGGCTTCTCTTATAGCGGTAACGAATGTACTTCTGCGCAACCTCAAAGCCGCGCATCTCCATGATGCCGGTTTCGACCATCTCCTGGATGTCCTCGACGTTGACGGCGCGCTTAATGTTCGCAACCTCTGCGGCAATCTTATCCGCAATCGCCTGAATCTGGTAGGTGTTCATCTGGTGAATTCTGTCCACCTCGCGGTTTGCCGCCTCAATCGCATTCACGATTTTTCGATGTCAAACTCCACTTCCTGGCCGTTGCGCTTAATGACATTGGTTCTGACCTTGGTTTCCATCCCGTTCCCCTCTTTCACGGTTCATCTCCACTAGATGTGGAGTATCAATAAAACAGAAGCCCCATAATTGGGGCTTCTATAGTGTACCGCTCTTGACTGGAATTGAAAACATGGCAAAGCGCCGAAACAGAGCGAGAAAACTCCAGTAAGTGCGTTTGCACCCTCGTCAGAGTTCACAAGATTCAAAAAGCAATGGGCAAATTACACAAGTTTTGTGTCGAGTTTTCGGCAAAGCACCACATCTAGTGTTTCGGAAGCACATCCTGTGGTTTATGTCGGGGCGAGCGGCAGTTCAAACCAAAATACCACGCCGTTCCCGGCATTTCGCACGCCGCAGGGCATATTGTGTTGGGTCATAATCGCGCGCACAATCGAGAGCCCGATTCCGCTCCCGCCGTACTTCCGGGTGTGCGCCTTGTCGACTTTGTAGAACTTCTCAAACACACGCTCCAAATCGGCCTCCGGTATCGGTTTTCCGCTGTTAAAGACCTCACAGTGCGCCCTCTCCCCTTCGACGCGAAGACTCAACCTGACTTCGCCGCCCTCGCTCACATGATGATAGGCATTGCTCACGTAATTCATGAGCACTTCGTCGATGCGGAAGGCATCGGCGCGCACCAAGAGCGCTTCCTTCGGCGCGAGCAGCAAACTCTTTGCCCCGCTCTCCTCTGCGAGCACCTGTGTTTCCGGAGCACGCTCTCCGCGCTCTCCCGGAGATCAAAAACTTCGAGATTCAAGTCCGGGCGCTCGGATTCCAACTGCGAAAGTGTGAGCAACCGGCGCACCAACTTGTTCATGCGCTCCGCCTCGTCGAGAATCACGCCGAGATACTGTTCCCGCATCTCTTTCTCCTCGCAGAGCCCGTCCGCAAGGCCCTCCGCATAGCCCTGAATCAGGGCTATCGGGGTTTTCAGCTCATGGGAGACATTCGCGATGAACTCCCGCCGCATCTCATCGATTTCCTCCTTGCGCGCAAGATCGTCGCGCAGCTTGCGGTTCGCTTCCCTTAAGTCCAGTATGGCACGTTCCAGCTGTTCCGCCATGCTGTTCATGTTTTTGCCGAGCACACCGATCTCATCCTCGTTCTGACCGCGGTAGCGCTCCGAAAAATCCATGTGCCCCAGTTTTTCGGAGAGGGCCGCGAGCGAGCGTATGGGACCCGTAATCCGGGAGGTCATGCCCCAGACCAAAAAGACACCGAACAAAAGCGTCAGCGCTCCCACATAGAAGAGAAAGCGGTTTGCGAGCCGCACACTCTCCTTGAGATTCGCAACCGGCGTGGTCATGAGCAGCAGGGTCTGGTTGTCCGAGAGATAGGCAAAGCAGTCAATGTTCGCGCTCTGGCTGCTCGCATCATAAGCTGCACAATGGTGTAGTTCTCGCTTCGCTTTAACACCCGGGTCTTGCTGTCATCTTCCTGTTGAAAGAGATAGCGCTGTACCCTTTGATAGAGCCTGCTCTTTCCGTTCTCGCTGCTCTGTAAGAGCTTTGAGTTCGCCGTGTCCACAATCGCCACCATGATGTTGTAGCGGCTGCTGTAGGTGCGGAGCAGCTCTTCCATCTCCGCGGATTCCGCCCCCTTCTCCGCGGCGAGCACATCGAGATCCCGGTAGGCACGCTCCAGATCTCTCACCTTCTGATTGCGGTAAAAGCGCTCCAGACCGAAGCTGTTTGCAAGGAGCAGCCCCGCCATGAGCAGGGTGAGCACCAGAAAAATCAGCGCCGTAAAGCGCAGGCGTATCGACTGTTTCACGCCTCCTCCGGCTCGAATTTATAGCCCATGCCCCAGATGGTGCGTATGTATGCACCCTTCTCTCCCATCTTGGCCCGGAGTTTCTTCACATGTGTGTCTATGGTGCGCGCATCGCCGAAGTAGTCGTAATTCCAGACGTGGTTCAAAATCTTTTCCCGTGAGAGCGCTATCCCCTTATTTTCGAGGAAATAGCGGAGCAACTCGAATTCCTTAAAGCTGAGATCGATACTCTTTCCGTCCACGCTGACTTCGTGGGCGCGCTCGTCGAGCCGTATGCCGGCAATCTCTATCACGACGCCCTCCGGATTCGCCGCGGTGCGCTTTAAAACGGCCTCGACGCGTGCCATGAGCACTTTCGGGCTGAAGGGCTTTGCGATGTACTCGTCCGCGCCGAGCGAAAAGCCCCGAAGCTCATCCCTCTCCTCGCTCCGCGCGGTGAGCATGAGCACCGGCACTTCCGAAATGCGGCGCAGCTCCTTCAAGGTCTCAAAGCCGTCGAGTTCCGGCATCATAACATCCAAAAGCACGAGGGCAATATCGGGTTCCCGCTCGAAGACCGCGAGCGCCTCCGCGCCGTTCTCAGCCTCCAGGACCTGATAGCCCTTGACCCGCAGATAATCGCGGACGAGGGCGCGCATGCGCGCCTCATCGTCCGCAATCAAGATCTTAATCGTTTCGTTGTTCACGCCTGATTCTCCCGGAAGCAGAGAGAGAGCTCCTCCAGCTGCTTCTCCTCGACAATATCCGGTGCGTTCATCATGAGATCCGAAGCGTCCTTGACCTTCGGGAATGCAATGACGTCGCGTATCGTGTCCGCACCCGCCATGAGCATCGCCAGGCGGTCAAGGCCGTAGGCAAGACCCGCGTGCGGCGGCACACCGTAGCGGAAGGCATCGAGCAGGAAGCCGAAACGCTCCTCCGCAACCTCTCTCGTGAGACCCAGCACCTCGAACATCTTCTCCTGCACATCCGAGCGGTGTATACGAACCGAACCGCCGCCGATCTCATTGCCGTTTAAGACAATGTCATAGGCCTCGGCGCGGACCGCACCCGGATCGCTGTCAATCTTATCCCAGTCCTCTTCCATGGGCATCGTGAAGGGGTGGTGCATCGCCTTGAAGCGCGCCTCTTCCTCCGACCACTCAAGGAGCGGGAATTCCGTAATCCAGACAAAGCGGAACTCGTTCTTGTCGAGGAGTTCCAGCTGGCGCGCAAGCTCCACGCGGAGCGCACCGAGCACGTCAAAGACCGTCTTGTTCTTATCCGCCGCGAAGAGCAGAAGGTCGCCGTTCTTGCCGCCCATGGCCGAAACGAGCGCCTGCATCTCCTCTTCCTTCATAAACTTCGCAAACGAGGACTTCAGGCTTCCGTCCTCCTGAATCGCGACATAGGCGAGGCCCTTTGCGCCGTAGCCCTTTGCAAATTCGACAAGCGCGTCGATCTTCTTTCTCGGCATATGGCCCTGGCCGTCCACGCGTATGCCGCGCACGCTGCCGCCCGCCGATAGCGCGCCCGCAAAGACCGCGAACTCGCAGTCCTTGACAACCGCCGAGACATCCGTGAGTTCCATGCCGAAGCGAAGATCCGGCTTGTCGGAGCCGTAGCGCTCCATCGCCTCTCTCCAGGTCATGCGCTGAATGGGAAGCTGCACCTCGACGCCGAGCACTTCTTTGAACAAGCTGTGCAGAAGTTTCTCATTGACTGCGAGCACATCGTCCGCATTCACAAAGGAAAGCTCCATATCGACCTGGGTGAACTCCGGCTGGCGGTCCGCACGCAGGTCCTCATCGCGGTAGCAGCGCGCCAGCTGGAAGTAGCGGTCGTAGCCGGAGCACATGAGCAGCTGCTTTAAGAGCTGCGGAGACTGCGGCAGCGCGTACATGCTGCCCGGGTGGACACGGCTCGGCACCAGGTAGTCGCGCGCGCCCTCGGGCGTCGACTTAATCAGGGTCGGGGTCTCGATCTCAAGAAAGCCCTCGCCGGTCATAAAGCGGCGAATCTCCGCTGCGATTTTGGAGCGCAGCATGATTCTCGCCTGCAGGTCCGGACGGCGAAGATCGAGGAAGCGGTACTTTAAGCGCAATTCCTCGCGCGTCTTCGTGTTCTCCTCAATCGGGAAAGGCGGGGTCTCGGACTCCGAGAGTATGCGCAGTGTCTTTGCCCGCACCTCGAGCTCACCGGTCGGGAGCTTCGGGTTCGGGTCCGAGCGGCGCTCAAGCCGTCCCTCGACCGCAATGCAGTACTCGCTCTTTAAGCTCTGTGCCTTGCGGAACACCTCTTCTCCGCAGTCCTCTTCCTCGAAAATGAGCTGGAGCAGGCCGCTGCGGTCGCGAAGATCGGTGAAAACGACGCCGCCCTTATTGCGGCTGCGCTGCACCCATCCCATGACCGTGACTTCACTGCCGAGCTCCGCTCCCACCACTTCGCCGCAGCGATGTGTTCTCTTCAAGCCTCTCATTGACTCCGACATACTGTATCTCCCCTCTTATGCCTCAAAATAATCCCGGAAATCCGTATAGCCCTGCTGCGAGAGCTGGTCTCGCTGGAACTTCTTGTTCTTTGCCATCTTGGTGACCAGCACATCCTTGCCGGCCTCGCGCTCGCGCTCCGCTTCGAGCAGTGCCTCGCCGCGTCGCGCTGCACTAAGCTTCTTGTCGAGCAAAATCGCGACCTTCTCCTTCTGCGAGGGAATCACGTACTGCTGATCCATGAGGATTGCGATGATGCGCTCAAAGCCGATCGAGAAACCGCAGGCCGGGACATCCGTGCCCGTGAACTTGCCGACCATCTTATCGTAGCGGCCGCCGCCCGCGACCGAACCGCCGAAACCTTCCATCGAAACCTCGAAGATGGAGCCCGTGTAGTAGCCCATGCCGCGCACCAAGGTCGGGTCGAACTGAATCTTGACCGCACCGCCGCTCACGCTCTTAACGGCCTCCATAATCTCCGCAAGGCCCTCCGCGGTGCCTGCCTCAAGGAAATCGCCGAGGGTTTCGCCGAGTCCGCGCACCGCCGCCGCATCGTTCCCGAGATTTCAAGAAGCCCCAGGTACTTCTCCGCGGATGCCTCGCTCGCGCCGTTCTCAATGAGCTCCGCGCGGACACCGTCCGTGCCGATCTTATCCATCTTGTCGAGCGTAATCAGAACGCTGTCCTCCTGCCCCGCCGGGAAGCCCGCAAAGGCCACCATGGCGCGCAGTATCTTTCTGTCGTTCACGCGGACCAGGAAGTCATTGGTCGGAACCAGCTTCTTTAAGGTCTTCGCGATTGCGAGGATCAGCTCGATTTCGGCGAGATTGCTCTCCTCACCGAGGATATCGATGTCGCACTGGGTGAACTGGCGGTATCTGCCCTTCTGCGGACGGTCCGCTCTCCAGACCGATCCGCACTGCAGCGCCTTAAAGGGACTCGGCAGCTTCGCCGCATTGTTCGCATAGTAACGGGTCAGCGGAAGCGTCAGGTCATAGCGGAGGCCGCTGTCGCAGAGATCCTCCTCGCCCGCCGCCTCCGAGAGGCGGAGCTTCTCGCCGCGCTTTAAAATTTTGAAAATCAGCTTCTCGTTGTCGCCGCCCTGCTTGCTCGTCAAATTCTCAATGTGCTCCACACAGGGGGTCTCCATGGGGGTGAAACCAAAGCTGCGGTAGGTCTCCTTGATGACACCGATCAAATAATCCCGCAAGGTCATCTCGTCCGGCAGAATATCCTTCATTCCTGTGACCGGCTGCTTCTTTAAACTCATCGCCTTACCCTCCTTCTCTCCGATTGGCACTTCTCCGTATCGTCTCTATCTCTTTATCTTAGCACATCTCCGCCGAGGGCACGCTCCTTTTTTGCGAGCATCTCCTTGAGACGTTCCACATAGAGTCCGGGATCCTTTACATTCTCGAGGCGATCGTATTGCCCGGCGCCGCGCATCACCCGCGTTGTCGTTCCCGCGCCGCAGCCTACAATGGTCTCGAGTTCTTCCATGATGAGAATGTTGTAGAGGCCCTCCTTGCCCTTTTTACACCAGCCCACATTCTCCAAGTTTCCCGCCATATTTTTTTGGCGGTAGAGGTAATAAGGCGAGAGCCCCATCTCCTCGCAGTAGGAAGAAGCGAGCTCCACCATGCGGTTCGCGTCGCCGTAGCTGACATCCGCATAGTCTTCGCGCTTTGTGTTGAGGCGCGCCGCACGCTTTAAGGCGAGACTATGTATGGTCACATCGTCCGGCGAAAGCGCGCGTATGCCCTCCATGGTGCGCCGCACATCCGCCTCGCTCTCGTTCGGAAGCCCCATGATGAGGTCGGTGTTGATATTGTCAAAGCCGAGCTCTCTCGCGAGCCGAAAGCTCTCCGTGAACTGGTCGACCGTATGAAAGCGCCCGATTAGGTCAAGGGTCTCTTGCTTTAGGGTCTGGGGATTGATGCTGATGCGGTCTGCGCCCTGTTCTTTTAGGACAATCAGCTTCTCGCGGCTTATGCTGTCCGGGCGTCCGGCCTCAACCGTAAACTCTCGAAGCACCGAGAGATCGAAGAGTCCTCTCACAAAGCCGAGGAGATCCTCGAGCTCCGCTGCGCTTAGACTGGTCGGCGTCCCGCCGCCCACATAGATTGCGTCGAGGCGCTTTTCCGCCATGAGCTCCGCGACCAGACGGATTTCTTCTTTTAAGGCTGCGAGGTAGACCGTACTCTTCTTACTTCCGATCGGATAGGAGGGGAAGGAGCAGTAGAGACAGGTCGTCGGGCAGAAGGGAATGCCGATGTAGAGACTGTAGCCCGTCGAAAAGTCGAGGCCGCGAATTGCGCGGAGCTCATTTTCGGCGGTCCTCACACAGAGCTCGTTCCGCGCGTCACTCAAAAAGAAATCGCGTTTGAATTCGGCCCGGACTTCATCCGCCGACTTCCCCTCTTGCAGTCTCGTGAGCGCAAGCTTTGCGGGACGTATGCCGGTCAGCGTGCCCCAGGGAAGCGCTTTCCCCGTGAGCTCGGTGAGCGCACGGTAGAGCGCCCGCTTCAATTCATTCTTACTCTCGATGCGCTCTTCCACCCAAGCGCTCTCAAAGCGAAGCACCCGGCCCTCGGCCGTCCGTATCTCGGCGTGATAGCTGCCGAGCCGCGGCGCGGCACTCGCTTCCGCACAGGCCTTCATGATACAAGAAATCATGGCGTCTTGTTCCGGCACATGGCTGAAGCTCTGTCCCGGAAAACGCCATGAAAAGTTCCCGGACGTCCTGTTCAAAGGGGACGTCCTGTAATTGTAAGGATATCATCTGTTTTACCCTGTCTCAGTAATAGAAAATCGGGTTGCTCTTCCGCTCTTCGCCTATGCTGGTCTCGCCCATATGCCCCGGGAGCACAAGCGTATCCTCCGGAAGCGCAAAGAGTTTGTCCAGCGACTTTTTTAAGCTCGGCAGGTCGCCGCCCGGCAAATCCACCCGGCCGAAGGAGCCCTGAAAGAGTGTGTCACCCGAGAAGAGAACTTGCTCCGCCGGGAAATAGTAACAGCAGGAACCGCGCGTGTGCCCCGGGGTAAAAATAACCTGCATCTCGCTGCCGAGTATGTCTACCTTCTCGCCGTCCGTAAACAGGCGGTCCGCTTTTAAGCGGAGTCCGCTCCGCATGAAGCGCGCGTCGCCGTTTAAGTCGGGGTCGTTCAAGGTCTCCGCCTCGGGAGCCGCCGCGCAGAGCGGCACATGAAAGGCCTCGCGCAGCGCATCGGCCGCGAGCACATGATCGAAATGACCGTGGGTCAAGAGGAGCGCCTTCAGCGTAAGCTCCCGCTCGCGTATCACCTTCTCGATTTGCGGCGCGGAATCCGCCGGATCGATCAAGAGGGCCTCCTTGCTCTCTTTGTTCCAAACCAGGTAACAGTTGGTCTCCACCATGCCCAGTGTCATGCAAAGAACGGAAAGTTTGCTCTCGCCCATGGCTCAACTCCTCTCAATGTCAATGATGCCCTCGCACTGCCGTAGCTTATCCTGCAGCGCGCGTATCTCCTCCGCGGAGCCGATCTCGAAGGTCACGTCCATCGTCGCGATGTCCTGCTTCGAGGTTCTCGTGTTGAAAGCCTTCACATCCAGCCCGCGCTCCGTAAAGACGCGGCTTATGTCAACCAAGAGGCCGGTGCGATTGTGCGCCACCACGCGCAAGGTCGCAATGTAGCGATTCTCCTCTCCCTCCGGCAGCTGCCATTCGGCCGTGATGAGACGAGCTCTCTCGATTTCCGGCAGGGATAAAATGTTGATGCAGTCCGTGCGGTGTATCGTAATACCGCGGCCGCGTGTCACGAAGCCGACAATTTCATCGCCCGGAACCGGCGCACAGCAACGCGAAAAGTGAACCGCAAGATCGTGGATGCCTTTCACGACGATGCCGTTTCCGGATCTGCGGAGCGTCGCAATCTGGCTCTCCTTGTTGTTCTCCTCGAGGTTTGCGAGCACGGTCTCATCCGAGATCTGCTTTGCGAGCGCCCGTTTCCGCTCCTCGATCATGCGGTTTACAACCTGGCCCTCTTTGATGCCGCCGTGTCCCACAGTCGCAAGCACCGCGTCCCAGTCGTGCATGGAATAGCGGCGCAGCACCTTTTCCTGATACTCCGGACGGTTTAACTCGCCCCAGTCCTGGCCGCGACTCTTCGCATAGGCGGCGAGCAACTCCTTGCCCCGCACGATGTTCTCTTCCTTGAGTTCGGTCTTAAACCACTGGTTGATTTTATTCCGCGCCTGCGAGCTCTTGGCCTGCTTGAGCCAGTCGCGGCTCGGTCCGCGCGAGTTCTGCGAAGTCAGAATTTCGACGCGGTCTCCGTTTTGTATGACATAGTTCAGCGGCACCATGCGCGCATTGACGCGCGCGCCGACCATGCAGTTTCCGACCGCGGAGTGAATGGAATACGCAAAGTCAATCGGCGTGGAGCCGGCCGGCAGGGTCTTGACATCGCCGTTCGGGGTAAAGGCATAGACCATGTCCGTAAACGGGTTCAGCTCGTTTCGGACACCCGAGAGAAATTCTTTGCTGTCCGGCATCTCCCGCTGCCACTCAAGAATCTGGCGGAGCCAGCGCATCTTCTCCGCCTCGCCGCCGGTCACCGTGGGATTCTCGCCCTTTGCCTTCTCCTTGTACTTCCAGTGCGCCGCGATACCGTACTCGGCAACCTTATCCATCTCATAGGTGCGAATCTGCACTTCAAACAGGGTGCCGCCGCGGTCTATGAGGGTTGTGTGGAGCGACTGGTAGCGGTTCGGCTTCGGGCGCGCAATGTAGTCCTTAAAGCGCTCCGAAAGCGGGGTAAAATTCACATGCAGAGCACCGAGCGCCGCATAGCAGTCCTTCAAATCCTGCACGAGCACGCGCACCGCGAAGATATCGTAAATCTCGTCAAAGCTCTTGTTCTGACTCACCATCTTCTTATAAATCGAGAAGATGTGCTTTCGCCGCCCGATTACACTGCTCGGAATGTGCTCGCTGTTCATGAGGTGCTGGACTTTCAACCAGACTCTCGATGACGCGCTCCTTGCTTTGACTCATCTCCTCGATTTTTTCTTCAATCTCGTGATAAGCCTTCGGCTCCAGATAACGGAGCGCCAAATCATCGAGCTCCACCTTGACGCGGCTGATACCGAGTCTGTCCGCGAGCGGCGCATAGATTTCAAGCGTCTCCTGCGCCTTTTCGCGCTGCTTTTCCGGCTTCATGTGCTGCAGGGTGCGCATGTTGTGAAGGCGGTCCGCAAGCTTAATCAGAATGACGCGGATGTCCTGGGACATCGCAAGAAACATTCTGCGAAGATTTTCGGCCTGAATGTCAAGTCTGTCCTTGGTCCAGGTCAGGTTTGTGAGCTTGGTAACGCCGTCCACCAGGAGGGCTACATCGTCCCCGAAGACCCGCGCAATCTGCTCCTTCGTGAGTATCGTGTCCTCGACGACATCGTGCAGAAGTCCCGCGATGATACTCTCCTTGTCGAGCTCCAAATCCGCGAGAATAATCGCGACACAGAGCGGGTGGATAATGTAGGGCTCGCCGGACTTCCGCTTCTGGTCCATATGTGCGTTCTTCGCGGTCATATAGGCGCGGTGAATGAGCGAAGTGTCATCGGAGGGATGATAGCGCTCAATGGCTGCGATCAGCTCCTCATAGAGTACGTCCGGGTCTGTAAATTCTGCCGGTTTTTCCAATTCTCTCTGGTCCTTTTCCATACTGTCCGGTCCCCCTTTCTCAGCTTCGCCCTTGTCCGGACAGCCGCTGAATTTGCCCGCCCGAGGCGGACTTTTGACTGCTTCTTATTTTATATAATAATCCTAGATTATACGGTCTTTATATGCGGAATGCAAGCGCGGCGGCGATCAGGCCGGCAGTCTCGCAGTTCGTTAAGAGAAAGCCCGCGAGATCTCCCGTCATGCCGCCGAACGAGAGGGCTGCGCGGGCGCCGCTGTAGAGCGCCGCAAGCAGCACGGCAGCGAGTATACAAGCGCCCGTGAACAGAGTTCCCGCGCCGCAAAGAGCCGCCGCGGCAAAGAGCAAATAGAAGCCGGAAATGAGTCTCCCCATACGCCGCGCGCGCGCGCCGCCGTAAAGTCATAGACCGTTCCGGCACCCCTTGCATTCGGGAGCAAGTAAATCGAGAGCGCGCTGAGCGCACGGCTCATGAGGAAAATCGGTAAAAGCTGCGGCAGACGTTCCGGCATATTCCCCGATTCCAAGAGGCTGAGCCAGGCCGCAAAACCGGCGAGCAGCATGAGTCCGCCCTGTAAGACCGCTGCGGAACCCGCGTGCACATCCTTTAAAATAGCGAGCTTCTCTTCCTTTCCCTTCCAGGATCCCAGCGCATCCGCGGTATCCAAAAAGCCGTCAAAGTGAATGCCGCCGGTAAAGAGAAGGGGCGCCGCCGTGAGACAAAAAGCCGAGAGCGGCGCGCCCGCGGAAACGCGAAGCAAAAGCCCTGCGAGCAGGTAGATAAGTCCCGCCTCAATGACGCCGAGCAGCGGAAACAAGAAGAGTACGGCCTCTTTGCTCTCCTCGTCCCAGCGCACATTCGGCACCGGAAGCCGCGAGTACATGGCCGCGGCAATGAAAAAGGCGCGGAGATACTTCATACATCCTCCTTCCGTTTGAGACAGCGCAGGGTGCCGAGTTCCGCGAGATACACGGCTTCCGCGCGCGCGGCGAGCGCGTTTTGCAGCGCGGAAAAAATGCGCACATAGCGCTCGGTGTCGGGATCCGCGTAGCGCGGCTCCTCCGAAAGGAGAGCGCCGACCAAGATGAGTTGCCCGCACTTTGCCTCAAGGGAAAGCAGGCTCTCGTTTAGCGCCCGCAGAATATCTTCTTCCGAGCGCGCGGCCGCCTCCGGCGAAAAGAGCTCGTTTCCGACCAAGTTTCCGAGATCTTCCAAAAGGACCGCAGCGTTCGCGGGCAGCGAAAGTTCATGCACCGCGCGCGCCCGTTCTATGGTCACAAAGCCCTTTTCGGCGCGCTGCGCCCGGTGTTTTTCGATCCGCGCTTCCGCCTCCCGACCGCCGCGCTCCATGGTCGCAAGATAGATGAGCGGACTTCCCGCCGCTTTTGCCGCGCAAACGGCCGCCGCTTCGGCCACCTCCGATTTTCCGCTCGCGCTGCCGCCCGCATAGAGCACTAGCATCTTGCCGCCTCGCGGGCGCGTTGAAAGGCGCGGCAGGCAGCCGCAAAGCGCTTTGCCGCCCGCTGCCCCGCCTCGTTTGCGAGATAGATATGCGGATAGCCCGCAAAGAGGGTCGCGCTCCCCTGTACACAGTCCCAGGACTTGCTGCCGTTTGCCTTGGTCGCAAGGCAGCTTTCGCCGTTCTCGGTCGCATCCCAGTAGTGGAATTCGTGCCCGCGCAGGCTCTCCCCCGCTTTTAGCAGCAGCGTATCTTCCTGCGCCGTAATTTCAATGTAGCCGAAGCGCTGCAGCTTTTCGGTGCGGAAGGCCTGTCCCGGAAGGGCAGCGACCATTTCATGCCTGAGCCCGTTCACATCCTCGAGGCTTTCCAGCAAGAACATAAAGCCGCCGCATTCCGCAACGGTCGGGAGCCCGCCCCGCACCGCATCCCGTATGTCCTCGAGGAGAGAAGTTTGGTTACCGAGCGCATCCGCGTAGAGCTCCGGGTAACCGCCCGGAAGCCAGAGCCCGGATAAGCCCGCCGGGAGAGCCCTCTCCCGTAAGGGGCTGAAAAAGACAGGCTCACAGCCGAGTTCCCGGAGCACGCGAAGATTCTCTTCGTAGAAGAAAGAGAAAGCCTCGTCCCGCGCAATGCCGACACGAAAAGGCACTTCCGCTTCCCCGCCGCCGATGAAAAAATCATCCGGCAAAGCTTTTTTCAGTGCCGCAGCCATGCGCTGTGCAAAACCCAGTATCTCCTCCGGCGCGAGCGGCACCACGAGCCCCAAGTGGCGGCTCTTTAAGTTCTGCGCGCCGAGCGCCGGGATGCAGCCCAGCACAGGCACCGTGCCGATTTCACGCGGTACCTCCGTCCCGGGCGCTGCCTCCCCCTTGCCGCCTTCGTTTAAGACGAGGCCCCGAATGCGCGCGCGGTCCTCTGCCGTAAGTGCCGCTATTTTTCTGCGGCCTCCGCTTCCGCGCCTCTTGCCACCAAGAGGAGTATCGGCAGGGAAAGGGTTCGGGCCACTTGGAGCGCCGAAGCCCTGTCCCCCTGCCCCGCAATGCCGTCCGTCAGCCCCATCGCTGCCTCGACGAGAAGAATATCCGCCTCGCTTTGATAGCGCGAAAAGGTCTCGCTTAGCTCGCTCTCACTTAAAAAATAGGGGTCTAGGTTGATGCAGCGCCTGCCGGTAATGGGCCCGTAGAACTGAGGGTCTATGTAATCCGGTCCCGTCTTATAGACCTGCACGCTTTTTCCGCTCTGCCGAAAGAGGGCCGCGAGACCCATGCTGACACTCGTTTTTCCCGCGCCCGAGGAGAGCGCCGCCACCATCAGTTTTTGCATGCCGCGCCTCCTTCGATCAAAAAGAGCATGGTAGGGTTCTGTCCGAACAAGAGATGATAGCGCCCCAGCTTTTTGGTCTCGGCTGCGCTGAGCTGCAGGCACTCGACCCGGCAGCCCGCGCGCTCATATGCTGCGCTAAGCTCGGAGAGCTCTGCAATGGTTTCAAGACTCACGGCGGTCGCGACCACGCGCGCAGCCGGATTCTTCTCAAAAACAGCCGTAAAGATTGCCGCCATCTCCCCGGTACTGCCCCCAACAAAGACGCAGTCCGGCTTCGGAAGTTCCGCGAGTACTTCCGGCGCACGGCCGAAGTACTGCTTCACCTGCGAAAGCGCAAAGCGCCTTACGTTCTTTTCCGTGAGCGCATAGGCAGCCGCATCGCACTCTACGGCTAAGACTTCCCCGCGGGGCGCCGCCATGGCGAGCTCGGCGGTCATGCCGCCCGTGCCGCTCCCGATATCCCAGCAGACAGCATCCTCCCGTACGCCGAGAAGACCGATTGCCGCCGCTCGTATCTGCCGCTTGGTGAGCGGCGTCTTCTCGCGGAGAAAACATTCGTCCGGAATGCCGGGGCTCAAGGGGCGCGCCGCGGATGTATCCGGCAGCGCGAGGTAGAGGCAGAGCAGCACATGCGGCGGAAGCGCCGCAAATTCGGCCGCGAGCGCATCCCCCGCAAATTCCTCCGCTGTCGCGGAAAAAATGCGCTCACCGGGGAGCGCCAAATTTGCGCCGAAGTGAAAGCACGCATCCCCCGCATGGAAGCGGCTCAGTGCCGCCGCGAGTTCCCGGAGTTCGTCAAGCTGCGCCGCGCCCTCCAAAATCGCAAAGGCTCTTCTTTGCTTTAATATAACCGGGAGCAAGGCCTGTTTTCGCCCGTGGAGTCGAAGACTCGGGAGTCCCTCGGTCGAAAAGCCGAGCTTTGCCGCAAAGAAGCTGAGCGAAGAAATTCCGGGGTAGAGCACGGGCTTCGGCAGTGCTTCCCGCGCGGCAAGAGCTTTCGTAAGCTGACGGGTCAGCGAAAAGAAACTCGTGTCCCCGCTGGTCAAAACCGCAATCCGCTTTGCCTCTGTCTCTTCCGCAAGCGCGGCAATCTCGGACGGCCGGTAGCTATCCGCGCAGTTCGGCGCAGGCCTTCCGGCCGCCAGAAACAATGCAAGCGCAAAGTCCTTCATGCGGCTTGCGCCGATTAAGAGCTCTGCGTTTACTATGGCCTCCCGCGCCTCGGCGGTTAAAAGCCCCGTTCGCCCCGGCCCTATGCCGACGATTGCGATTTCTTTTTCCGCCTCTCTCATACCGAAGCGCTGCAAAAGCAGCGCCTTCGCTTCCTCCATGGAATAACCGTCCTCTTCCGCAGGACGCCGTATCGCGATAAAGCAGACACCGAGCCGCTCGCAGGCCAGCAATTTTTCGAGATAACTGCCCGGCTGACCCGACTTCTTACTTACCAGGTAGCGCGCGTCAAAGCGCTGTAAGAGTGCCTCGTTTAATGCAATCGAGAAGGGCCCCTGCATCGCCACAATATTGGCGAGCGGCAGTCTCGCCTCGACAGCCTTTTGAAGTGCCTCTTCGCCCGGCAATATGCGCACCGCCAGGCGCTCCCGCGGGAGCGCCTCATAGACAGCGAGCTCCTTACTGCCGGTCGAAAGGAACACGCTTCCCTCCGTTCCCGCTAAGTATGCCGCTGCCTCGCGCTGACTTGCAAAGACCGAAAAAAGTCCCCGCGCAAGGAGTCTCGCCTCGGCACGCCGCACTTCTTCATTCTCCTCGGCTGCAGCACGCAGTACTCGGCAGTAAAAAACTCCCGCCTCTTCCGCTGCCTCTTTGATGTTTCGGGAGACCTCGGTCGCAAAGGGGTGGGTTGCATCGACAACCGCGGAAAAAGCGCCCGTTTGCAGGAGTTCCCGCATCTCTCTTTCATTGAGTCTGCCGGCCTCGGCAGGGAGCGCCTCTTCTCGGAGTAACGCCTCTCCGTATTCGGTCGCGACATGGCTGAGCGCCGAAATATTGTTTTCCCGAAGCCACGCCGCGAGTTCCCGTCCCTCGGTGGTTCCGCCGAACAACAGGACTGTTTGCTCACTCATATTTCTCCCCCTCCTATGCTGCGGCGCATCAAATCCCACGCATTTTGACTCTCCGCGAGTACGCCGTCCTCCAGGGTATATACCAAAATACCGATTTCCGTTTCGCCCCGCACGCGGCTTTGAACCGCATGTTCCATTGCGGTAAGCAGGCTCTTTGAAGTCGCATTGAGATAGCCGGTTTCTTTTAAGAGCCGCACAGCCTCCGTCGTGAGACCCGCCTGTAACACCGCCGTGACCAGCTCGCGCGGCGCGCCCACCCGAAAGGCGTGAATCGCAAGCAGTTCCATGCGGCAGTCCGCCTCGCGGGAATGTGTATTCATAATACCGCCCGCGAGTTTTACAAACTTCCCGAGATGTCCTGCGAGCAGCACGCCCTTCGCGCCGTACTGTACCGCTGCATCCAGAGTTTCGCCGACAAAATTACTCATGACCACGGGATCCGCCGCACCGAGTCCAAAGTGATCTTCCAGGAAATGAAGCCCGTAACTCCCGGGCACCGCGAGTAGGCAATCCCGCGCCGTCAGATGAAATTTGATATCCGTCACGATGGTCTCGATGAGGGCGCGCCGACTCATGGGGCGCACAATTCCCTCGGTCCCGAGTATCGAGAGCCCGCCCTCTATTCCGAGCTTCGGGTTAAAAGTCTTTTTGGCCTTTTCCTCCCCCTCGGGGCAGGAAATTGTCACAACAATACGCTCTCCTCTCGAAAGCGCCGGCGCGGCGCTCGCGCGATAGGCCGCCCGCACGGCCTCCGCAATCATCTTCCGCGGCACGCGGTTGATGGCCGCCGCACCGACCGGCTGATCGAGCCCCGGCTTGGTCACCCGGCCCACACCAGGGCCACCGCAAAGTTCCACCGGAAGCACCGAAGCATCCGCCGCCGAAACTTTCTCCGTTCCCGCCTGCGCCGCGGCACTTTCGCCGCGCTCACTTTTTCCTGCGGCTCCGCTGCCTTCCGTGCGGACGCTCGCGTAAAAAAGGAGTCCGTCCGTCACATCGGGATCATCCCCCGCGTCCTTACGCACCGCCGCAAGCGCAGTTACTATCCCGCCTTCGTCGATGAACTCCGCGGATTCGATCGGAATCGGGAGTAGGGCGCCGACCGGTGTTTGAAGGAGTACCGCCTCAGAGCGCTCTCCGGAAAAAAGTAGGGTCGCAGCCGCGAAAGCCGCAGCCGCGGCCGCACTCCCGGTCGTAAAGCCCGCGCGGAGCCGCTTCCCGTCCTCAAAGGCCGCATAGGGCGCAAGCGCTTTTTCAAGCGCCTCACTTCTCAAAATTCCACCCCTTCCCGCGCGGGAAGTCCCTCGTCAAAGGGGTGCTTCCGCTTGACCAGTTCCGAGACATAGTCGGCGCGCTGAAGGAGTTCTTCCGGCGCGTCCCGCCCGGTCAGCACGAGCTCCAGTTCCTCGGGCTTACGGTCCAGAAAGTTAAGGAAGGCCTCCCGCGGAATGAGCCCCAGGCGATAGGCCGCAATGCTCTCATCGAGAATCAGGAGCGCCGGCTTTTCCCGCTCGACCGCCTCTAAAATTTCCGCGAAATAGCGCCGCACGGCTGCCTTTTCTTTTTCCCGCTCCGCCTCGCTGAGGGTCCAAAAAAAGCCGAAATGCTCCTCCATGCGAAGGCAGTGCAGTTCGGGCAGTGTTTTGAGAGCGGCAAGCTCGCCCGAACTCCCGTCCTTTAAGAACTGTGCGAGCAGCACGCGCTTTCCGTGCCCCGCCATGCGAAGCGCAAGCCCCATGGCCGCACTGGTCTTTCCCTTGCCGTCCCCCGTATAGATGTGTATACAAGCTTTCATATCGTTTCTCTTTTCCTCGGGCCTTATCTTTCAACTGTTTCATCCGGGACTTTCCGCTTCAGAAAAAGCGCTGCCCCAAACGGACAGCGCTCTTCTCTTACTTTCCCTCGTAGCTCACCAGCGCGAAGACCGGATATCCCTCCAGCTTATCTCTGCCGTGCAGTCCCTTTAACTCAATCACAACCAGAACCTTTTCGACCACGCCGCCGAGCTTTTCGATTAAACGTATCATGGCCTCCGTCGTGCCCCCGGTCGCAATCAGATCGTCGACAATCACGACACGCTGTCCCGGCTTAATCGCATCCTTATGGATTTCGATGGTCGCATGACCGTACTCGAGCTCATAGGTCTCGGAAATCGTCTCCGCCGGGAGCTTGCCCGCCTTCCGAATCGGGACAAAGGGCTTATACTCCGCATAGGCGAGCGGAACGCCGAAATAAAACCGCGGGATTCCGGTCCCACGACGACATCGTAATCGACACCCTTCAGTGCCTCGCGAAGACCGTCGACCGCAAGGTGCAGCCCCTCCGCGTCCTGCAAAATCGTTGTGATATCCCGAAACATGACGCCGGGCTCCGGAAAGTCCGGAATGGTGCGCACATAATCCGCCACTGTCTTCATTGCTTTTCCTCCAACGCGAAAAAATTCAGCCTTACTATAACAGTTCAGCGCTCAAATTTCCATGCTTTCAACACAAGTTGCAAGCTTGTTCTGCCGAGATATTCATTGAGCTCCGGAAAATAGAGGACAGCGAAATACTTGCTTTCCGCCATCTCCGCGAGGAAGGCATCGCCGTCGGTAAAGGCAATTGCCTCTCTCACCGTTCCCGCCTCGTCCCGGAGACTTAACTTCACGACATTCCGGTTCTTTCCGAGCACCCTTGCGCTTCGTATCTCCACATGCTTCTGCCCGAAGCAGGGGCGCACATTGCCCTGTCCGAAGGGCTCCATGCGCGAGAGCTCCGCAATTAAATCCTCGTTTGCATAGGCAAAGGGAAGCGCAATGTCTATCCACTGCGTCTCAATGAGCTGCGCTTCGCTGAGCAAAGCATTTCGGTTCAGTTGCTCCCGGAAACGACCGAGCTCGCTCTCCGGAAGCGTGAGCCCCGCCGCCATGGGATGACCGCCGAATTTACTGAGGAAAGGCGCCACTTCCTCGAGCGCGTGAAACATGTGATAGCCCTCAATGCTGCGCCCCGAGCCCTTTAAAAATCCCGCTTCCTGACTGTCCGTCAGTACAAAACTCGGGCGGTAGTACTTCTCTTTGAGTCGCCCCGCAATGATGCCGGCCACCGACTCGTGGCAGTCCTTTAGATAAACCACCACTACCTTCGGAAGTTCGGGCAGCGCATCGATTTCTTCCGAGGCCGCACGTATGCCGTCCTCCGTCATCTGCTTTCGCTGATCGTTCAGCGCCTTCAGGCGCTCCGCAGCTCTTCGGCCCGTGCTTCATCGCTTTCCAAGAGCATAGAGAGGCCCAGCTTTGCGCTCTCCAGACGGCCGCCCGCGTTTAAGCAGGGACCTATCACAAAGCCGATGTGATAGGTTGTGAGCGCCTCCGGATTTAACTCACAGCGCGCAATCAGCTTTTGCAGTCCCAAATTCTCGCAGCTGCCGATCGCCTTCAGTCCTTCTCGCACAATGATGCGATTTTCCTGCCGGAGCGGCATCACATCGCCGACCGTCGCAATCGCAGCAAAGGGCAGAAAGACCCTCGCGCTCTCTTTGCTTTTACCGAAATGCAGGTAGAGTTCTTCAATCAGCTTCCAGGCGACCACCGCCCCGCAGATTGAAGAAAAGGGATACTGCGACCCCTCGCGCTTCGGGTCTATGACCGCGTTGGCGGGCGGCAGTAACTCCTCGCCGTCTTCGCCGTGCGCCACCTCGTGGTGATCTGTCACGATGACCGTGAGCCCCTGCTCCACGGCGGCCGCAACTTCGTTCCGCGCCGCAATGCCGTTGTCGCAAGTCACGATGGTATCCACACCCTCGGCTGCCGCGCGCTCCACCAGGCGCAGGTTTAGGCCGTAGCCGTCCGCAATGCGGTCCGGAATATCATAGTCCGCATTTGCGCCGAGCGCCCGCATGCCCTGCAATAGAATGTAGTCGAGCAAACACCGTCGATGTCGTAGTCTCCGATGATGCGTATTAACTTTCGCGCCCGTATTTTTTCCGCCAGAATTTCGACACTCCGCGCCATGTCGGGCAGCAGATCTCCGCTCGGAACCGAGTCCAGTGTCCCGTCTAAATAAGTCGCAATGTCGTCCTCGGCGATATCGCGGTTAATCAAAATACGCGCGAGCATGGGCGACACGGAAAAGCGGGCCGAAATCGCCCCGAAATCGGCCCGCTTGCTGTAAACCATCCACTTGTTATCTCGCATGATCCTCCTCAATAGAGCTGCGTGAAACTCTTGTAGTGATCGTCGGTGTAAAAAATCAGCCCGTCGTTTGAGTAGACCAAGCGCTTTGCATTGCGCCGCCCGCCCTGATAGTCGATGTCACACTCGTAATAGCGCCGTCCCGCCTTCTCGGGGAGCTGTCCCTCGTAATTGCCGAAGCGGGAACCGCCGACACTCATGCCGGGAAAGGCCTCACCGAAATCACCTTCTCCGAAGCGGAAGCCCTGTTCTTCTGCGTCCTTCTTCGAAATAAAGTTTTTCGGGAGCTTTCCGTAGGTGTGGAGGTAGAGCGCAACCTCATCGCGGGAGGTGTAGCTGCCGTCCTCGCGGATACCGGCTCCTGCCTCGGTACCACGCTCCGACGCACGCGTCGCGGTAGCACTCTTCTTTGCGGCGCGCGTCTCCTCGGCGGCTGTGCTCGCAAGTGCTTCGCTCGTCTCTGCTTCGGTCAGAGTCTCGGAGGCACTTGTCGCTGCTTTGTCACTCTGCCGCTTGTCGGACTGTTGGATTTCTTGGATTTTTTGGACTTCTTCTGTTTCTTCTTCGACTTCGCGGTGCCGCTCTCCGAACTTTCCCTCTGCGTGCTCTCCGCTTCCGTTGCAAGGGCCGTCTGCTCGGATTGGCTTTCCGCCCGGCTCTCTGCACCGCTTCCCTGCGCCGCACAGCCAACCAGCAGGAAGAGAACGGGAAGCAGTACCAGTAGGCGCCGAAGCCCCCGCATCAGCTTCTCTCTCATTGTTCGGTCAGATAGCGCACCGCGCTCTCCACGGCATTCGCGCCGTCCGCCACCGCGGTGATGACCTGGCGCAGCTGCTTCTTCCGCACATCGCCCGCCGCATAGACGCCGGGCACATTGGTCTCGCAGCTCTCGTCGCCGAGCACATAGCCCCTCTCATCCGTCGCAAGGAAGGGGAAATTTTTCGATTCGGGGACGATGCCGACCGCGATAAAGAGACCGTCGATTGCGAGTTCACTCTCCGCGCCGCTCTTTTTGTTCTTCACGAGGATGGACTTTAACTGCCCCTCACCGCGTATTTCTTCGACCGTCGAATCGAGCACCAACTCGATGTTCTCTGTTGCTCTGACCTTATCTTCCAGAATTTTCGCACCGCGAAAGCTGTCCCGACGGTGAATCAGGTATACTTTCTGACAGAGTCTCGCAAGATAAAGCGCATCGCCGAGCGCCACATCGCCGCCGCCGACCACGGCCGTCACCTTATTCCGGTAAAAATTGCCATCGCAGGTTGCGCAGTAGGAGACGCCGCTGCCGGTCAGCTCTTTCTCGCCCGGAACGCCGAGCAGGGAGTGCTCCGCGCCGCTTGCAATCACAAGGGTCTTTGCGGTATAGCTCTCTTCGCTGCCGACCACGGTCTTGGTGCCGTCCTCGTTGATGCGGACCTCCGATACTTCATCCGTCACAAAGGGAGCTCCCAGTTTCTCTGCGTGCTCGCGGAACTTCTGCCCCAGTTCAAAGCCGCCGATGCCCGGGAGCCCGGGATAGTTATCGACCTCGGTCGTATTGAGAATCTGACCGCCGCTGATCATCTGCTTTTCGATGACAATTAAATCCAACTTGGCTCTCTGGCCGTAAACCGCCGCGGCAAGACCGGCCGGTCCCGAACCTATAATAATCATGTCATAAATACGACTCATACTGCCTCACTTTCTTAAGAAAAGCGCGCCCGTTTGCGCGCTTATAGTCTAGCACATTGCTAGGAATTGGCGCAAGCCCCGCTGCGTGCTACACTGATAGCGAAAAAAAGAAAAGGAGCTCATCCCCATGACAGGAATTCACCCCATGACGGAACCGTTTCGAAATACACAGTCGGAAGCCGAGGCGCAGCGACCGCTCGCCATGGTGACCGGCGCTTCCCGCGGCATAGGCCGTGCGACCGCAATTGCCCTCGCAGAAGCCGGCTATGACTTATTTCTGCTTGCCAGAAAGGAGGCCGAAAAACTGGAAGACACGGCGCTTCGCTGCCGTAGCCTCGGTGCCGTTGTCGAGCTCCGCTGCGCGGACATCGGCGACTGCGAGGCCTGCGAGGACATTTTCACCGCACTCGACTTGTGCCCGGGTAGCTTTAAGCTCCTCGTTGCGAACGCCGGCATCTCAAAGCTTGGGCTGCTGCAGGACCTTAGCCCCGAAGAATGGGATGCCATGCTGCGCACCGATTTGAGCTCCTGCTTCTATCTGTCGCGGCTTGCCATTCCGCGCATGCTGCACACCGGCGGCGGCAAACTGATTTTCATCTCCTCGGTCTGGGGAAGCCGCGGTTCCTCCTGCGAGGTCGCCTATTCGGCGGCCAAGGGCGGCGTCAACGCCTTCACAAAAGCGCTCGCCAAGGAACTGGCCCCCTCTAACATCCAGGTCAACGCGATTGCCCCGGGTGCCATCGATACCGATATGAATACCTGGCTCTCCGAAGAAGAGCGCAGCGCACTCGAAGAAGAAATCCCGGCGGGACGCATGGGGCTTCCGGAAGAGGTCGCCGCGCTTGTCTGCCAAATTGCCGAAGCGCCCGCTTACCTCACCGGAAACATTCTGACGCTCTCGGGCGGATGGGAAATTTAAGCCGCCTCAGAGATCGTAGAGATCGAAGAGCGAGAGTTGTTGCCCGCTGCGTCTGTCTTGAAACGCATGGCGGAACGCAAATAACTCCTCCGGGTCCGTGACAAGGCCGCAAGCCGCCGTACTCGTACCGAAAAGTTCCGCGAGTGCCGCCGCATTCGGCGAAAGAAAACTTGCGGTCTTGCCTACCTTCCCGAGCGGCAAGAGCGCTTCGTAAGCTTCCGGCAACTCCGGCGACAGTTCCCGGAGACAGGAGAAAAAGTAGGCCGAAGCGCCCGCGCGGAGTGTTACCCCGAAGCCGTTCAGGAGAACACCGTAGACCTTGGCGTCCACGCAGTCTGCGAGAAGTGCCTGCAGATTTTCAAGGCTGTCCGTCAAATAGGGCAGCACCGGCCCCAAGGTAACGACAGTCGGAATCCCGGCATCACGGAGCGCCTTCAGCAGCTGCCGCCGCTCTGCGACCGTGCTCTCCGCGGGTTCAAGCCGTGCGGAAAGAGCCTCATCCGCCGTGGTCAGCATGACCTCGACCACGCAGCGCGTTTTTCTCTGGATGCTCTTAAGCACATCCAGATCTCGAAGCAAGCGTATCGACTTGGTTCTAAGTGAGACGCCGAACTCGAAGCGGTCTATCACTTCGAGGGAACGGCGCATAAGGAGCAATTCCTCTTCTTCTTTCGGGTAGGGCTCGCTCGCGGAACCCACCATAATCATACAGCGGCTCTGTTTCGCCGAAGCGTCACCTCAAGGAGATCGGGGGCATTGATTTTTGCCTCAAGCTCCCCGTCCGACTCCCGAAAGCGGCTCGATGCAAGCTTTGCATCGCAGGACAGGATACTGCACACGCCGCCTCGGTAAATGTTCAGACCATTTTGCGTCGACAATATGGTTTTTGCCACGCGCTCGTGCATCGTTTCTCTCCTCCCCCGGCAGCAGCAATCTCACGATACGCCGCCCGCGTATGTGTTCCGACCGAAAATATTCCATGGTCTCGACAAAATCTTCTTTGCCGTCCGCCGCGTTAAAAAAGCGATAGCGCGCGGGCGCTTCGGCATCGACCCGTACAAAGGCAATGTAGTGCGGCTCTCTGCCCTCCATATAGCGGAGGATGCCGCGCGGTGCGCCGTACTCTCGCACCGCCCGAATCAAGGTTTCTCCGCTCCCGTAAATGCGCGCCACCGGGATATTTCGCTCCGCGTAGTAGCGCACCATAGTCGGAAACGGCGTGCCCTGCGTCCCGTCATAGGGGAGCATCTTCCGCATCACCTCGTAGACCGCCTCCGCCGCAATGCTCTGTCCGATCGCATGCTCGACATTGTAAATCGCTACCCAGCCGCAACCGTTAAACGAAGTCGGATAGCGACCGTAGGGAAAATTTTTGAGATAATCCTGATCCTTTAAATAACCGTCTTCCGTCAGTGCCCGCGGATCGATTTCCATGACCTTCTCCCCCCTCTCTCATGTTGCAAACGCGGAGTCCTCCGAACGAGAACTCCGCGTTATGATTAGCGCTATCTTTTATCATAGCATATCTTCAGGTTTGCGACAATCCAGCCCGCCAATCATCAGAGCGAGGTCAGGAAAGTTGCCAGACCCAAAACAACACCGACCGAATTCGGAATCATCAAAATCACATCTCGCTTCGGCTCTTTGGTAAACCCGTAGAGCACCCAGATTAAGCATGAAACCGCCGCAAAGAGCGGCTGATACGGCTGTCCCTTGACGCCGTGCAAATTCGCAAGGATTTGCGGAATATAGGCGACGAAAACAAACACACCGAGAAACGCTCCTACACTGCCGATTGCCGTATTAATTTTCTGCTTAATGCTCAAAATATAAACCTCTCTTTCATAACCGTATTTTTTTGCGACTGATGTCAGTTATAGCACGCTGATATAGTTTTTGCAAACAATGCACCGTCAGCCCGTAAGCAGTCCCATCAAGATTCCGCCGAGCGTCAGCATAAGCGCACCTATGCTCCGGGTCACAATTTGCGCAAAGGGCAGGAGCGCCATGCGGTCCGCCGCCGAGAGCACGGCCACGTTGCCGGAGCCTCCCATATTGGTCGTACACATGCCCGCCGCAATCGAAGCCTCGAGCGGATAAAAGCCCATGAGCCTGCTGCCCACAAAGCCCGCGGTCAGAGTAATTGCGAGTACGCCGAGCACAACGGTCAGGAGATACGGAAGCGTAAGTACCGCCGCGAGTCGGTTTAAATTGAGAAGCACAATGCCGATTCCCGTGAGGGCTGCCGCCGTAAAGGCGCGTATCACAAACTGCCCCCAGACCGCTGCTGCCTCTTCCATCTCCGTCGGCAGGACAGAAAAGCCCTTTGCCGCCATGATGCAAAGTATCATGCCCGCATAGGCGGGAATTGCCGGGATAAAACCATGCAATAAGGCCCCGCTCATGTAGAAAGCGAGCGAGAGCACAAGCCCCGCGAGCAGTTTTCCAAAGTCGATACGGGAAGGCGAAACCGGCTTCTCGGCCGCCTCGCCGCGGAGCAGTTGACCGCCGCCGCTGATCTTCGGAAACCTCTGCGAAAGCTGCACCGAGAGCGCCCCGAAGAGGATGGACACAATGTTTCCGAGCACCGTAGCCGGCGCAATCCGTGTCAGAATTTCGCCCGCCGGAATTCCGGTCGCCTCGGCATAAATCCCGGAGAGCGGCACCGCGCCCGCGGTCATGCCGCCGGAAGTCATGGGAATCGCGATATAGAGCAGGCTCTCCGCAGGACGGAAGCCCTGCAAAAGCCCGAGCAACACGACCACCGCCGTGCCCGCCGCGACCCCCAAGAGGGCCGTCGGCAAAATGCGGAGCGAGGCCCGAAACAAGAGCCGCCGGTCGATTTGAAAGAGACTTCCCGTAATCAGCGCCGCAATGTAAAAAATCAAGAAGCCCTCTTGCTGAACAAAGCGATCGAGTAAGCCCATGCTGCCCGCGGGAAAGAGCCCGAGCGCAGAGAGCGCCGCACCGCCGAGCACGCAGACCACGGAGCCGCCGAAATAAGTCCTCACAATCGGCACATTTTTTCCGAGTTCGTTTAAGCCCTCACCGAGCACCAAGAGTAAAAACAGGCCGCCCGGCATACCCGCCGGAATCACACCGCGCCACAGCGCGAGAAAGAGCAGCCCGAGCAAGGCTAGGTAAAGCGGCAGCGGAAGTCCCGCGACCCGTTTCATCTCTCTCTTCATTCCTCCCCTCCCCTCTCCGCGCGCAGTCCCTCCGCAGCTGCCCGTATCGCAAAAAATTCGCGAAACGTTTTTTCTTCCCCGTCGATTTCCCGCCTTATTTTTTCAAGTCTCCGTTTTCCTACCCTGCGGTCCAGAATCGCGAAAATGCGGACCAGCATATTTTCGCTTGATAAGCTCTCTTCGATGCTCTGATTGTCAAAGATTGAAAACGCCTCGTAAAAGCTACGCTGATCAAAGACCCCGAGCTGCACCGCGGTGTCGTCCGTAAAAGCCATCTCCTCTTTCATCCGCCTCTCGTAGCGCGCATCCCGCGGAAAGAGCTCGGCTTTCAGCCAGTTGTTGTAATAGCAGCCCGCAATGATCTCCTTACCGTCAAAGCGTATCGCCGCGCGTCCCTCGTGATCTGGGCACTTATTGTAACTCGTCGCATAATATTGAATATGCCCCCGGAGGGACGCCGCAAGATATTCGTTTTCCAGTTTGCTTCTCATGCCGCTCCAGCTCACAGTATGCCCTCCCGCTTCCAAATCTCTCCTTGTGATATTCTCATCTTAATTTACCCTGTAATTCCCTGTCAAGAAAGCGGCTTCGGTGGCATAATAGAGTTCAACCGAAAACGGTTTATTTCCGAAAACCGCTTTGTACTTAGGAGGTCCCTATGCGTTACCCTCATTTTTTACCCGAAAACGGAAGCATCGGCTTTATCTCCCCTTCCTTCGGTGCTGCCACGGAACCCTACCGTTCCGCCTTTCTGAATGCCCGTGCTAAATTCGAGGCCTTGGGCTACCGCTGCGTGACCGGTCCCAATGCCTTTGTGCAAGAAGGCGTCGGCATCAGCAATACGCCGGAAGCCTGCGCCGCGGAGGTCAATGACTTTTTTACGAGAAATGACACCGACATCCTGATTTCCCTCGGCGGCGGTGAACTCATGTGCACCATCTTGGACGAGGTGGATTTCCCTGCGATTGCGACCGCGCCGCCCAAGTGGTTCATGGGCTACTCGGACAACACGAATCTGAACTTCCTCCTGCCGACCCTCTGCGATACGGCGTCCATCTACGGCCCGAATGCGCCCGCCTTCGGCATGGAGCCCTGGCACCCGGCGCTTTTCGATGCCTTCGACTTACTCACCGGCAAGCGCTCGGAATTTGAAAACTATCCCCGCTGGCAGTATGCGGCGCTTCGCGACGAAGAACACCCGCTGCTCCCCTACAACTTGGACCGCGAAACCAAGCTGCGCTGCTTTCAGCCGGACGCCGCGGGAGAACTGCAGGAGACCGCTTCTCCGCTCACGCTCCGCGGGCGCTTACTCGGCGGCTGTCTCGATATCCTGGGAGGTCTCGCGGGAACCTCCTTTGACCGCGTGGAAGAATTTAAAGCGCTATCCGGACGAACCCATACTCTGGTTCTTTGAGTCCTGCGACCTCAATGTTTTTGACATGGAGCGCGTCCTCTGGCGGCTCGCGCACTGCGGCTGGTTCTCCCACGTCGGCGGCTTCTTAATCGGGCGCCCCTTGCACTTTGACGAGCCGCTCTTCGGTCTTGACCAGTACGCCGCTGTCCTTCATCGCCTTAAGCAGTACCGCGTCCCCATCATCATGGATGCAGACTTCGGCCACCTGCCGCCCGCCCTTCCGCTGATCAATGGGGCAGTCGCGACCGTAGAACGGACCGGGAACCGCTTGCAGCTCCGCTACGAGTTTCGCTGAAACCCGCACAAACATGCATTAATATGCATGTACAATTGTATGACAATCAACAAAATTCACCTGCCTCCGTTTACAGTCCATTTCCGCTGTGATACAGTCCTTTCAAACAGAATGACGACAGCAACAGCTGTGAATCAAAGGAGGAGTCCATGGAAGAAAAGCGTGAAACAATCAATATCGCAGAACTTTTCGGTGAAAATGTATTCAGCGATCGCGTGATGCGGGAACGCCTTCCGAACGCAGTCTATCGGCGCGTCAAAAAGAGCATGACCGAAGGCTATGAACTGGAACGCGACACCGCAGATGCGGTTGCTCAAGCCATGAAAGCCTGGGCCGTGGAAAACGGGGCGACGCACTACACGCATTGGTTCCAGCCGCTCTCCGGCGTCGCCGCCGAGAAACACGACAGCTTTCTCTCCGGTGTGGATTCCGAGGGGCGCGCCCTGCTCGAGTTCTCCGGAAAGAATCTGGTGCGCAGCGAAACCGATGCTTCCTCCTTCCCGTCGGGCGGCCTCCGCGCAACCTTTGAGGCGCGCGGCTACACGGTCTGGGACTGCACCAGCCCCGCCTTTCTCCGAAAAGAAGGGGATTGTGTGACGCTCTGTATCCCGACCGCGTTTTGCGCCTACGCGGGCGAGGCCCTCGATCAGAAGACGCCTCTGCTCCGCTCCATGGAGGCCTTAAACCGCGAAGCCATGCGCATTTTAAAGCTCTTCGGCGTGAACGATGCCCGCTGGGTCAAGCCCTCGGTCGGCGCCGAACAGGAATACTTCATCATAGACCGCGAGAAGTATTTAAAGCGCAAAGACTTAATCTACACCGGTCGCACCCTCTTCGGCAGCATGCCCGCAAAGGGGCAGGAGCTCGATGACCACTACTTCGGCGTGTTGCGCCGCCGCATCGCCGCTTTTATGCGCGATGTGGACCTGGAACTCTGGAAGCTCGGGGTCAGCGCAAAGACCGAACACAACGAGGTCGCGCCGGGACAGCATGAGCTGGCTCCCATCTTCGAAGAGGCGAATCTCGCCGTGGATCATAACCAGCTGACCATGGAGATACTCCAGAAGCAGGCGGGGCGTCACGGGCTCGAATGTCTGTTGCACGAGAAGCCCTTTGCCGGCGTCAACGGCTCCGGCAAGCACAACAACTGGTCCGTCGCGACCGATACCGGTTTAAACCTCCTGAATCCCGGCAAGCGCCCGCACGAGAATCAGCTCTTTCTCCTGACCCTCGCCTGCGTACTTGCGGCCGTGGACACCCACGCGGATTTGCTGCGACTCTCCGCGGCAAATGTCGGCAATGACCACCGCCTCGGCGCGGACGAAGCGCCGCCCGCCATCATCTCATGCTTCCTCGGCACCCAGCTCGAGGACATTGTCGCGCAGATCATTGAGACCGGCAGCGCGAGCAGCTCGATTTCCGGAAAGAGCCTGGAGACCCATGTGAACACGCTCCCGAACCTCTATGCCGATGTGACCGACCGAAACCGCACCTCGCCCTTTGCCTTCACCGGCAACAAGTTCGAGTTCCGCATGGTCGGCTCCGGCGACAGCATCGCAAGCGCCAACATTGTCCTGAATACAATACTCGCCGAGCAGTTCCGTCTCGCAGCCGATCGCCTCGAGACCGCCGCTTCGGTCAAAGATGCCGCGCAGAATCTGATACGCGAACTCCTTACCAAACATCAGCGCATTGTCTTCAACGGAAACGGCTACTCCGAGGAATGGGTACAGGAAGCTGCGCGGCGCGGCCTTCCGAACTTAAAATCCTCGATCGACGCGATTCCCGCCTTCACGAGCAAAAAGGCCGTGGAACTCTTTTCGGCCTTCGGCATTTACTCCGAGACCGAGTTAAAGAGCCGCAGCATTGTCGCCTACGAGAACTATGCGAAGCGCATTAACATCGAGGCGCGCGCCATGATCAATATTTCCGGCAAACAGCTGATTCCCGCGGCAATTCACTACGTGACCCGGCTTGCAAGCTCCGTTAACCAGGTGAAGAGTGCCTGTCCCGCAGCCGATGTGAGCACGCAGGAAGATTTGCTGCTCCGCGCGAGCGAGCTTCTCAGCGACATGAAGCGAAGCCGCGAGAAATTGCAGAGCGATACCGACCTCGCCGCCTCGATTCAGGACCCGGCGGCACGTGCCGCAGCCTATCACACCCAAATTGTCGCGGATATGCGGGTGCTCCGCGAGAGCGCCGATGCGCTGGAGACCGTGGTCGACAAGGACCTCTGGCCTCTCCCGAGTTACGGCGACCTCCTGTTTGAAGTCAGCGAGCCGTAAACAAAAAGTTAGAAAAAGAGAGGCACATGCAAGTTGCATGTGCCTCTCTTTTTCTGTGCTTCGATTGTCCGCTTCTTCTTACTTCAGCGCCTGCTTCAGAACCTCGAGGTTCTTCTGCATCACGCCGAGGTAGGTCTCACCGTCCGCAATGTTCTTCTCGGTCACGGACTGCATGGAGTCGAGAACCAGAATCTTCTGATTCTTCTCCTGCGTGTTCTGCTGAATCGTGTTTGCAATCTTCTGATCGGAGTTCTCAATCACAAGGATGTTGTTCAGCTTCTTCTCATCCACCTTCTCCGCGAGGAAACGCACGGTCTCGAAGCTCGCCTCGGTATCCGCAGAGCAGCCGATAAACGCCGCGCTGTAGTCAAGTCCGTAGTCGTCCACGAGATAGCGGAACGGGAAGCGATCGCCGAAGAGCAGGTACTTATTCGTAGCGTTCTTTACGACATCCGCATACTGCGTGTCGAGCTCGGAAAGCTGCTTCACATAAGCTTCCGCATTCTTCTTGTAGTTCTCTGCGTTAGCCGCATCGAGCGCGGAGAGATCTTCCGCAATCTTGTTCACATAGAGCTCTGCGTTCTTCAGAGAGAGCCACACGTGCTCGTCGTACTCGGTCTCCTCGTAGTGATCGTGGCCTGCGAGCTCATCGTTCACTTCCTCTGCCGTCATCGCAGCCGGATAGAAGGTCGGCCAGTAGCTCTCGGGATCCTTGATTGCGTCAAAGCTCTCGTTGCTAAAGCGGATGTGGAAATGCTCCGGCTCCGCCGGCTCAATCATGTGGTCGTTGATTTCAACGTAAATCGGCGCGCCGGAATTCTTATCCTCGGCCTCAAAGCGATACATCGCAGCCTTTGTGCCCGTGGACCAGTTCTGAATGTAAGTGCCGAGGTACTTGTATGCGGACTTCACCGTCTTGCCGCTCTCATCCGTAAAGCTGATCGTATCGCCGTCAATGTTAATCTTCGCGATATCGGTCTCATAGCCCTTCAGGTAGTAAGCCTTGTACTCTTCCGCCGTCATCTTGCCGGTCTTCTCGGCCTTCTCCTTGAATGCCTCGTCGAGCGCGCCGCTCTTTGCGAGCGGGTAAGCGGACTGCCAATCACCCTTCCAGTCACTTAAACTTCTGTCCTTAACCTCGCTGTCTTCAAAGGTCGAGACTTCTTTTCCGTGGCTGTGCTCGTGCTCGCTCTCCTGCATGCCCTCCTTCATCTCCTCTTCCTTGGCCTTATCGCCGAGGACTTCCATGAGGTTGATGACCTTCATGTTCTTGTTCTTCGCCTCTTTGAGCGCATCGTCAACCCAGCCGTCGGACTCTCCGCCCACATAGATGAAGAGATCCGCCTCGCTGATCTTCGCGATATCCTCGGCGCTCGGCTGGAAGCTGTGCAGATCCACGCCGCTCTTTAAGAGCAGGGTGAGCTCCGCATTCTCCGCCTTGTCACCGAGCACTGCCTTTGCCCAGTCGTACTCCGGGAAAATGGTTGTGACAACCTTAAGCTTCTGACCGCTTGCGGCCGTACTCTCTGTCTTCGCCTCGCTGCTTCCCGCCGCGCTGCTCTCTGCCTTCTTGCTTCCGCCGCAGCCGGCCAATAATGCTGCCGAAAGCGCGGAGACCAAAGAAACTGTCCGAACTTTTTCATATGCCTCCTATGTTATCCCCTCATTAATATTTGCAAGCTTTTTCCATTTGCAAGGTGATTGCAATTCTACTCGGAAATGACGGCAATGTCAAGGCATTCTGTTAGTACTACATAACTTTTTTCGTCGCGTTTTATATACTTTGCGGTGAGTGCATGTAGCACCACCAGAAAGCCGCTTTTATTCGTCTCTCTATGTTTAGACCTCTATGATCTCTGAGCATGGCTCTAAGTCTTGCATTTACTCCCCCTTCGATTTGATTGTTTGTTGAAGGGATTTTCTCAATTGTATGCAACAACTCTTCATCCAAGTATGTAAATAAGGTCCCGTCACGAATCAATCGTATAAGCGAGTTTCGAGCCTTGACAAGGCGTTCATGAGTCGGTCGACGTTGTCCATTCTCGTCTACTGTCATCTGGTTCAAAAAGGCTTGGTATCGTTCCATCCAGTCTATGAATCGGTGAACCCACTTTTCAGCCTCAGCTTTATTTTTCAGATGCATCAGGTCTTTTCATGACTTTTTCCTCCAAACATACTGTTTCAAGGAAGATGTAAGCAGAGAAAAGCCTTGTATATCAAGGGTTTGAAGCACTTTTCACCAACTCTTTTTGTCCACCCTTCATCTTTTTTCAAAGAAGATAAAGACCCCGCAACGCTTGATTCTACTAGCGTTGCGGGGTCTTTTACCAACTCTTTTTGTCCTATAACTCTCTTTTTATTGGCTTCGGTTGCCCGCTACTTCTTACTGCAGTGCCTGCTTCAGAACCTCAAGGTTCTTCTGCATCACGCCGAGGTAGGTCTCGCCGTCCGCAATGTTCTTCTCGGTCACGGACTGCATGGAGTCGAGAACCAGAATCTTCTGATTCTTCTCCTGCGTGTTCTGCTGAATCGTGTTTGCAATCTTCTGATCGGAGTTCTCAATCACAAGGATGTTGTTCAGCTTCTTCTCATCCACCTTCTCCGCGAGGAAGCGCACGGTCTCGAAGCTCGCCTCGGTGTCCGCGGAGCAGCCCACAAACGCTGCGCTGTAGTCAAGTCCGTAGTCATCCACGAGATAGCGGAACGGGAAGCGATCGCCGAAGAGCAGGTACTTATTCGCAGCGTTCTTTACGACATCCGCATACTGCGTGTCGAGTTCGGAGAGCTGCTTATTGTAAGCCTCTGCGTTCTTCTTGTAGTTCTCTGCGTTTGCCGCATCCAGCGCGGAGAGATCCTCCGCAATCTTGTTCACATAGAGCTCTGCGTTCTTCAGGGAGAGCCATACGTGCTCGTCGTACTCGGTCTCCTCGTGGTGATCGCGGCCTGCGAACTCATCGTTCATTTCCTCTACCGTCATCGCAGCCGGATAGAAGGTCGGCCAGTTGCTCTCGAGATCCTTGATTGCGTCAAAGCTCTCATTGCTGGAGTAGAGGTGGAAGTGCTCCGGCTTCGCCGGCTCGATCATGTGGTCGCTGATCTCAACGTAAATCGGTGCGCCCGCGTTCTTATCCTCTGCCTCAAAGCGGTACATTGCAGCCTTGGTTCCGTCGGACCAGTTCTGGATGTAAATTCCGACGTACTTATACGCGGACTTCACTTCCTTACCGCTCTCATCCGTAAAGCTGATCGTATCGCCGTCGATGTTAATCTTTGCGATATCGCTCTCAAAGCCCTTCAGGCAGTAAGCCTTGTACTCTTCCGCCGTCATCTTGTCGGACTTTTCACCCCACTCCTTGAACGCCTCATCGAGCGCGCCGCTCTTTACGAGCGGGTAAACGGACTGCCAGTCACCCTTCCATTCGTCAAGGCTTCTGTCCTTGACCTCACTGTCCTCGAAGGTCGAGACTTCCTTGTCATGGCTGTGCTCGTGCTCATGCTCGCTCTCCTGCATGCCCTCCTTCATCTCCTCTTCCTTGGCCTTATCGCCGAGGACTTCCATGAGGTTGATGACCTTCATGTTCTTGTTCTTTGCCTCTTTGAGCGCATCGTCAACCCAGCCGTCGGACTCGCCGCCAACATAGATGAAGAGATCCGCCTCGCTGATCTTCGCGATATCCTCTGCGCTCGGCTGGAAGCTGTGCAGGTCCACGCCGCTCTTTAAGAGCAGGGTGAGCTCCGCATTCTCTGCCTTGTCACCGAGCACTGCCTTAACCCAGTCGTACTCCGGGAAGATGGTCGCGACAACCTTAAGCTTCTGACCGCTTGCGGCCGTACTCTCTGTCTTCGCCTCGCTGCTTCCCGCAGCACTGCTCTCTGCCTTCTTGCTTCCGCCGCAGCCGGCCAGTAATGCTGCCGAAAGTGCGGAGACCAAAGAAACTGTCCGAACTTTTTCATATGCCTCCTATGTTATCCCCTCATTGATATTTGCAAGCTTTTCCCATTTGCAACGTGATTGCAATCCTACTCGGAAATGAAGGCAATGTCAAGGCATTCTGTTAGTATCACATAACTTTTTTCGCCGCGTTTTATATACTTTGCGATTTGTTTGCTGCGGATGCATTTTTCGGTAACACAAAAGACCGGGAAATCATGCTTCCCGGCCTTTCTTCATTCTTCTCACTTAGCGCTATTTCGATTGCGCCTATCGCTTATACCGTCGGAATGATAATCTCCACACGGCGGTTCTGCTGTCTGCCCTCCGCGGTCTCGTTGGTCGCGACCGGACGGCTCTCGCCGTAGCCCTGGGTCGTGATTTCCGCGCTCACGCCCTGCGCCTTTAGATACTCCTTGACCGAATTCGCGCGGTTCTCCGAAAGCGTCTGGTTGTAGTCATCGTCCGCATTGGAATCCGTGTGACCGTCAATCTCAAAGGCCGTAATCCCTGCCTCCCTGAGGAGCTTTGCAAGCTGATTGAGGGTCTCCTGCGCCTCCGGGCGAATGTCATACTTGTCGACATCGAAGAGCACGCCGGAATCCAGGGTAATCAGGAGACTGTTTGCCTCGAGACTCGGGACAGCCGGAACAGAGCCGAGCAGCGGAAGGCGCGGCAATGTGCCGAGCGGTGCGGCATCCACGGTCACACTCTTTGTTCCCTTGGTGACCGTCGCCTTGCCCTTACCGTCGTTTTCGATGGTAAGCATATTCGCGTAATCGTGATAGCTGCCCGAGCCGTCCTTGTTCTGTGTAATCTGCACCTTACCCGCGCGGTAGCTCATCTCCTCATCGTCCGCAGTGACGGTGACTCCGTTCTGCGTGTTTGTGTACAGGCCCTCGCCGTCGTCATCCACCATCAGTGAGATGCCGTAACGTCCGTCCCTGTAAATTCCGGAGCCGTCACTGTCCACCTGGAGGGAGATGCCCTGCTTGCTGTCGATGTACTGACCCGAGCCGTCTTCGTCGCGCTGAATCGTAATGCCGCGCTCCTTGTCAATGTACTGGCCCTCACCGTTTCCGTCGGTCTGCACCGTGAGGTTTCCGTCCTTGTACTGCCCGTCACCGTTGCTGCCGAGCTGCATGACCGTGGAACCGCGCTGAATCTGATCGTTCTCCACCTTGACCGCCGTGACCGTAATGCCGGGAACCGAGCTCAGCGCCTTGGTCTTATCGAGCGTAATCTTAGCGGCCGGATTCTCCGCAATGCCGAGTTCCGGCAAAACAACCGCCGGAATCTCCGGAATCTGTCCGAGCTCATAGCCCGGCACCTTCATGTCCGCATCGTCCGCCTGTGCCGCCTTGGTCTCGGCCGCAGTCGCAGCCGCGCTTGTCTCGGCAGTCGCCGTAGAACTCTCGGCCGCCATGCTCGCCGCACTGCTCTCTGCCTTTTTCCGGATGCGCAGCCTGTGGCCGCAACGCTGAGTGCCAAAACTGCCGCGCAGAGCATTGTTTTCTTCATCTGTGATCCTCCCGAAATTTTGTCATGTTTCCCCATCATAACAGAGCCGCATTCTGCTGTCTATTCGCACATAGATCGCAAATCTGTCGATTTTCTTAGGGTTTCGCAAGTTTTTGCGCCACAACGTAACCGTATTCAGAGAAACCGGCCGCAACGACTCACAGGGGCATAGCCGCACGCGCGCGTGTGTCCTCGCTCTCGTCGTAGGCATCGTAGGGCGCCGCTGGATTGTAAAAGCGCCTGTCCGAAGTCTTGCAGCAGAGATTGCAGTGCGCAAACACAAAGTCCAAATCCGCCGAATAGCCCGTGTGTCCGGTGACCACGAGCGGCTGCAAATTCCGCGCGCGCAGTTTTTCCTCAAATTCCGCGAGGGCGCGAACCGCGAGGCGATTATCCTCCGCGAGAGAGGCAAGGAAGCTGTAGCCGCCGTCCGCGCCGAGCCATATCGCATCCCCGGTCAAGAGATAGCGTCCGTCCAACAAGTAGACCATATGGCCCCAAGTGTGACCCGGCACCAGAAAACACTCGATTTGAATATCGCCGATTGTGAAGACCTGCCCGTCCCGAAGCAGAACCTTTTCGTTCGGAATCCGAACGCGGGGCAAGCTTCCCAGACGGTAGAGCACACGGCGCTTCCGTTCGCCGGTAAGATAGCGATTTTCAATCTCGCCGAGATACACGGTCGCATCGCGGAACAGACCGCCGCCGTCCGCCTCGACCGCGCCTATGTGGTCGGTGTCGAGGTGGGTGAGCAGCACATGGGAAATTTGCGCAGGCTTTAGACCGAGCCAGCCCATCTTTTCTTCGAGTCGCTCGTAATGGTAGCCCGCATCAATCATGATTACAGTGTCGCCTTTTCGGTAAAAAAACACATTGGCGACCCACTCCCGCACACAGGCCAGATTGTCATCGATCCACCCCGTATTCAAAGGGTTAAAAATCCCCTTGCCCCGATACATCCAACTCATAAACTTGTGCTGAAACGCCGTAGACTTCTCTGACATATCATCACTCCTTTACCGCTCTTGCGGAACACATACCGCCGCTCGTTCATTCGAATTCCAAGGACCTTATCGCATCGCTATACGCAGCGTTCTCTTATCTGCTTACGCTTTCAAACGCCGGCGCATATCCTTCCGTTCGCTTTCCGTTTTCGAAATTCCGTCACGAAAGCCTCCTACTCCCCGGTTCCCGGCGTCCGCTCAGAGGAACTTCTTTAGGAGTTTCAGCTTTCCTTCACCAAAAGGCGCGTAGCGAAACGGAAAATCCGGATAGCCGGTGTTTTTCACGACCGCCTTCTTATGGCTGAAGGTCTCAAAGCCGTATCTTCCGTGATACGCGCCCATGCCGCTGTTCCCCACGCCGCCGAAGGGCAGACGGTGATTCCCGATTTGCAGCAAGACATCGTTCACGCAGCCGCCGCCGAAGGAGAGCCTAGATATGAGCGCCTCCGCCTTCCGCTTATCCCGCGTAAAGACATAGCAGGCGAGCGGCTTTTCCCGCGCCTTGATTTCCCGAATCGCCGTCTCAAGTTCCTCGTAGGCGATGATGGGCAGTAAGGGCCCGAAAATCTCTTCTCGCATACAGGCGTGATCAAACGCCGCCTCCGGAAAGAGGGTCGGTGCAATTTTTTCCGCGCGCTCGTTCATTGCCCCGCCGATTACCTCTTTCTCCGCGGCAATCAGGCCTGCCAGACGCGCATAGTGCCTGCGGTTTATGATTTTCGGGTAGCTCTCCTGCCGCTCTGCCTTGGGATAGCGCCGCGAAATTTCCGCCGCCAAAGCTTGTACCAACGCATCCTTGACACGACGCTGCACGAGCACATAGTCGACCGCAATGCAGGTCTGACCGGCGTTTAAGAATTTTCCCCAGGCAATGCGCCGCGCCGCGAGCTTTATGTCCGCGCTCTCATCGACAATGCAGGGACTCTTGCCGCCGAGCTCCAAAGTGACAGGCGTCAGATGTTCGCTCGCAGCTTGCATAATAAGCTTTCCGACTCGTGGACTGCCGGTAAAGAAAATGTAGTCGTAGCGCTGACAGAGTAACTCCGCATGATCCGTATCCGGCGCCGTGCAGTACACATACGAAGCGGGAAATGCAGCCCGCAGGAGGTTTCGGATGAGCGCCGATGTGTGCACGCTCTCCGCTGAGCACTTTACAACGGCGCAGTTTCCCGCGGCAATTGCCGCTATGAGGGGCGCAATACTCAAATAAAAGGGATAGTTCCAAGGAGCCAGAATCAGCACCACGCCGTAGGGCTCCCGGTACACGTAGTTCTTTGCCGGGAAGCTTGCGAGACTGCCCCGCACGCGTTCTGTTCCGGCCCAGATTCTCAGATTTTGACGCGCTTCCCGGAGCTCCCCGTAGACCAAGGCAAGCTCCGTCATATAGGCCTCCGCCCGCGATTTCGAGAGATCCAGTCGGAGCGCCGCAAGGATGGCATTCTCCTGTTCGCGAATCTGCGTTTCCAAGCGTTCCAGCATCGCAAGCCGAAACGCAAGAGGTTTTGTTCTGTCCCCGTCAAATATACCCGCTGGGCGGCAATCCGTTTTGCCAAGCTTCCCATGCGCCGCCTCCTTTCTTCCTCCGAACGATTTCGTATCGTTATCACCTTATTCCCAATCGCGTTCTTGCATTGCTTACGCTTATTTTGAAAGCGTGTCTTTCCTACGATTTTAGCTTCCCCCGCATTGCCTGCTCGGGAGTCGCCGTAGAAGACGTGTTATCTACGACTATTATACGCCTTCCTAAAGGCGATGACACGGCCAACGCCAAAATCCAAGCGTCTTTTTTATGCCGCATAGGGCTGAAACCCGATTGCCGCCCTCTTTGCCTCTGCCGATACTTCCGGTGCGGAAAAATCCTCCGGGCGCAGCACGAAGTCATGTGTCGCTTCCGTCTCAGCGCATTCCTCCTCGCCGTAGACACGCAGCGCATAGGAGAGCAGCGCATTCTCGACCAGGTTTCTGCAGAAGCGGCCGTTTCCGAAGCCGGACTGCCGCTCTTCCGGAGCAGCAAGCTTCTTGATTGTTTCTTCCGCCTCGGGCGCAAGCGTGAAGCCGCGGCGCTCTGCCTCCAGGGCGGTAATCTTAAGCATTTCCTCGAGCGAATAATCGCAGAAACTGATTTTAAACGGAACTCGGGAACGGAGTCCCGGATTTCTCGCAAAGAAATCCTCCATCTGCTTCGGGTAGCCCGCGAAAATCACGACCGTATCCTCCCGGTTGTTCTCCATCTCCTGGACTATCGTATTGATGGCCTCATCGCCGTAGCCACCCTCCCAGTGTTCGACCAGCGAGTAGGCCTCGTCAATGAAGAGAACCTTGCCCTTGGCACTCCGAAACACTTCCCGGACACGCTCCGCGGTCTGTCCCACATAGCCTGCCACCAGAGAAGCACGCCCCACTTCAACGATCTCGGCGCTCTCGAGAATGCCGACCTGATTCAGAATTCCCGCGAGTATGCGCGCCACCGTCGTCTTTGCCGTGCCGGGATTCCCGCTGAACTCCATATTGAGTGCCACGCTGAGATTTCCCTTTCCCTGCGCCTTCATTTCTTTCTGCATTTTGGCAAACGCCGCAATTTTTTTAACCTGCATCTTTACCTCGTTTAAACCGATCAGTGCGTCCAGTTCCGCAAAGTAATCCTTCTCGGGGAGCTGGCTGATTACCGGAATGTTCCGGATTTCTTCCAGCTTATACTGAATTTCCCGCACGCTTTTTAACCCCATATTCCGGATATGTCTAAGCTCATCCTCGCTGAGACGCTTCAACTGCTCCACCGTAAGAATGCCGGCATGTTTCAGGCAGTTATAGCTACGCTTGCTGAGTTCCAAATCTTCAATGAGAATCGGATTTCTGCAGTTCTCAGGCTCTTTCCATTCTTCGGGAACTTCCGCTGCATTGCTTTTCTCCTGCTGCCGCTCAAGCGCGAAGAGCAGTAACAGAAAGCGAATCATGCCCTCAGAGAGACCGGATTCGCTGACACAGGCCTCCTGCGTTTCGGTCTCCGCTTCCTCAGAAAGCGCTTGAATCTCTGTTCCCGGGAAGGTGAGCGCAAGCTGCGCGTGAAGACGCAGGCTGATTGCGTTCGGAAGACTCAGTAAAATGCGACCGCGCGTATGCGCGGGGTTCTCTCTTCCCGCCGAACTTGCCGCTACCATGCGAAGCCGTCCGCCTTCTTGCAAGAGGAGCTCATAAAGCTGCAGAACCAGATCCAAACGATAGCGCTCTTCCGCATCCCTCCGGTAGTAACTTTCAACCGTAAAAGAATTTGATTCCGCGGTGGCTACACCTTCTCCGCTTGCGGTTTCGGCAAGGGCATATACCTTGCGCCCTTCCGCGAAGAGACTATCAAGCGCCTTTGTCTCTGTCGGCTCCTCCGCCGCGCAGTTCTCAAAAATCCAGCTGTAGTCCTCATCGCTCACCGCCGCATCCGGCGCAGAGAAGAGAAAGAACTCTTGTTTTGCACCGCGCTCCGGTATTAACTCTACCCCGAGAAATCCCCCCGCTGGAAGCAATTCCGAAGCCTGTAAGAAACGCTCTGCAGCGAACCCCGCCGCCTGATAAAATGCATGCTTCCCATCCACCGGGAACCGCAACGAAAACACCGAAACCTTTTCCTGACGCCCGAATGCCTTGTCATTCCAATTCTTCATCTTTCTTGCCTCACTTTCCTGTATGCAAACCTTTCTTGTCCGCTTGCTGTCTCTTTGCCTTTCTCTTTGCCGTTATTTTTACGTTGTATTTTTTGTTTCTTGGTCGCAGTCAGTCAGGATACGCGCCTTGGCACGCTCTCTGCGCTTGCAGATCTTGGCGTGCTTCCCCGAGCGCTTGCTCCGGACAGCTGCGGATTCACTTGTCAAGGTGCCACAGGATTTGAGGCAAAACAAAAAACCGACGCCTCAACAGAGTAAAAATGGGTAGACGAATCCTGTGATTAATCGCCTATTTACTCTGTCGAGACATCGGTCCCAACGTTTTTGATTTATGGCCTTATTTTACGCGCTAAGGCAGGCGTTGTCAAGGGTATCTTGCGGCTCGCGGCAGTGAACCTGTCAGCGAAGATCTTCCACGCCGGGATACTCGCTAAACGCATACTGCATCCCCGTGCTCTGCCCTTGTCCACTCAGATACTTGTCTACATTTGCCGCGTTGATGTCCACAAAGTTCAGATAATAGCAGGGCTCCGAATAATATTTCTTTGCACCCACGCGCCAAAGCTCCAAAGATTTCTTCTGCTCAGCCGTAACACCGCTCTCCTCTTTGTAGCGCTCTACATACGGCCATCCGATTTGTCCCTCTTCAGGCTCGGAAATCGTCTGATTATTGCTCTGTACCATCGCACTCGTATAATGTTTGCCTCTCCTACGCCCAATAATCACAGTATGATTCGACGGGATAAATACATCCCAAATTTGGAGATTGCTCGGTGGATCATATTCATTAGAATCCAAGGCGTACATCTGTAAACTATCCGTAAAGTAGAAGAGTCGGTCGATGCTGTCGTCATAGCCTGCATCCAAGTCTGTCAGTAACTCCCAAACCCCGTCGCCGTTGATGTCCACGACCGCGAACTGTCCGCCGGGCAGTTTTCTGCCGTTCCAACTCCGGTCGAGAAGTATGTTTCGGTAGGCTTCTACCGCCTTCTCGTTTTGGCTCTTCTCGATCTTCTTACCGTTTTCATCCAACTGATAGCCGTCCGGGGTCGTTGCCGAAACCAGCATAACGCCGTCCGCGCCGACATAGTAATCCCCGTCCACCCAACGGTTCACCGCCATGCTGCCGTCCTCTAGGAAGTAATAATACTTTCCATCCACATTGCGCCAACCGTTTGCAATGACACCGTTCTCATCGAGATAGTAGAAGTTGTCACCAAGCTCCAACCAGCCCGTCATCATCTTGCCGTTCTCGGCAAAATGATACCAGTTGCCGTCAATCTGCCGCCAGCCGACCACCGGCACCCCGGTATCGTCGTTGTAGTACCAGCCGTTGTCCTTTTGGTACCAGCTGTTCATATGATACTTTTCCGGGTCAAGTTGAATCACGTAGCTAAGCTCCACCGGCTCACCGGCCTCCCCCTTTTGATTGACCGCATAGCACTGCAGGCGATAGGTTCCGTTTCTGCGGAAACGAAGCGGCTTCTCGTAATCCTGCTCTTCCGCACTATCGCCTTCGGGCGCTTCCAAAAGGGTATAGCGTATCGAAACGCCCTTACTCGTTAACTCCAGATCCACCGGTTCCTCATAACTGCCGGATTCGAGCGATGCTTTGACCGTGGGATTGTAGCGTTCCAGTGCCTCTTGAATGAGCGCCGCATCTTTCGAAGTTTTGCCGGACATCGTCTCAGCGGCGGTCTTTAAAAGCGTGACCGCATCCGCATGCCGATCGTTTCTCTCATAAATCTCCGCGAGCGAAAGATACGCCTCTGCCCGCTTCGGTTTCATTCGGATAGCCTTCTCGTAGATCGGGATTGCTTCTTCCGTGTCTCCGAGCTGCCACTCCTGTTCGGCCTTCTGCACCGTCCGCGTATAGCGCGTGCTCTCATAGCCCGCAAAAACCGCAATGCCGAGAACCAGGCCCGCGGCGAGAACCACAGTGGCAAGCTTTTGCTTTTTCATCTCTCTTCCCCCTTTCAACAATGTTTCAGCCACTCAGTAGCTCAGATACTGCGCCAGCGCATAGCCCCGTCTGCCGTTATAAATGACCTCATAGAAACCGTTTTCCGCCGTGCCGACATAGCTCACCGAGGCGCCGAGCGGAATGTGGGCAAGGTCTGCGCCGCTCGTATTCGGAATGCTGCGCAGCGTAATGTACTCGCGGCAGTTCACGCAGTACATGGTGCGGTAGCCGCCGCTCGTATTGCTCGATACCGTGCTACCCGCCGGTCTTGCGAGACGTTCCGACTCACTCGGCTGATACGACACGAGATAGGAAGCCAGAGAATAACCGGTCACGCCGTTGTAGATGACCTGATAGAAACCGTTTTCCGCACTTCCGAGTACCGTGACCGGTGCCCCGAAGGGAATCTGCCGCAGGGCCCGCGCCTGCGTGGACGGAGATTCACGGAGCGAAATCGACTCCGCACAGTTTGAGACAAACATAGTCTCTGAATAGTTCGCTGCGATCGTCACAGGAGCAGTCGCCACCGGGGCTGCCGTTGTCGCGGGCACGGTCGCCGCAACGCTTGCCTGCGTCGTGAGCGCAGCCTCCGCTTCCGTCACCGCGGAAGCCAGATTCGCCATATCCGCCGCAACCGAAGCGGTATAATTGCCGTCCCGCTCGCCGCTCTCTTCGCTCTCTGCCGCACGGCTCTCTTCGCGCGTTTCCTCCTGACTCTCCTCCGACGCGGCAACCGTCTCGGTCCGCGCCGCCGGTCGCCGCGTCGCAATGAGCGCTCCCGCGACAATGCCGCCGGACACAATGAGTGCGGATGCCAGTATCACCAAGTACTTTGCCTGTTTCACCTGCCATTTTTCATTCTCCCTGAATCAAAAACTTACCGCACACGCCGCAACTGTCCCTCTTTGAGGAGTTTCAGTGTCATCGGCACCACGTCTCGGTTCTCGCGCCAAATCGCATCCATCTGTGCGGGATCCACCGGATTGCCGCCGTGCCCCGCCTCTATCGTGAGACTCGGGATACCCAGCTTTGAGATGGCCCAGTCCTTATACCCCGCCGTATCAAGCGCCTGAAAATTGCCGTCCAAGCGATAGCCCGTGAGCTCGGAAACGCGGTTCGCGAGCAACAAGCTCATGTTTTTCAGCTCCCCCTCCTGGCCGAAGTTCCAGTAAATCACTTCGCCCTGCGTGTGATAGCTGAGTGTCGCATCGAATTGAAACTGCCGCGTCAAATCCGCGAGCGCCTTCGACTCAAGCTCGCATTCCGGCGCAGTTCCCTTATAGTGATCCGCCGAGGCGTGCCCCAAGTGATCGTTATAAGACTCCCAGCGCGCGTCAAGGTTCCGGTTTAAGTCAACGCCGTTTGCATTGGACTTCCACTGTCTTAAATAGCTCTCTGTGAGCGCTTTACCGTCCTTTTCGGCAATTTGCCGCACCGTCTCCCGAACCGCCTCCGTTCGTAGTCCCTCGAGCCCCAGTTGGCTTATGCCGATGCCGTCCGGATTTGCCATCGGGATAAAGTGGATTTCCGTATTCGAGAGTAACTCCCGGACAGCGATGTTCTCATAGCTTCCGTTCGTGCTTTGGTCGCTAAGGAGCTGCACCAGCTGCCGCATGACAAGCTGTGCCGTGATATACTCCCGCGCGTGAATCCCGCCGAAGACCAATAGATGCCGCTCTGCCGACGGGTTGCCGACACGAAAGTCGTAGAGCTTGTTTCCGTCCACGGTCTGACCGATTTCGTCCACGCGAAGCGCCGCGCCCGCGTTTTTTTGAAGCGCGGCCATGTCCCGCTGAAACTCCCCGTAGGTGTAGAGGCTGCTCTGAAAGCAGAGATAATCTCCGGTCTGAATGACGTTCGGCACTTCCGTTACCGCCGCAGTTTCCGAAGCCGTGCTCTCCGCGGTCGATGCAGGCGCAGCGGGCTCTGTCGCCGCTGTCTTCGCCGCGGAGCTCTCGCTTTCTTTCTCTTCCGCCTTAGACGCCTCCCCCGTTGCGGCAGCCGCACTGCTCTTTACCACCTTGCTCTTCGCGGCGGCATTCGCCTTGCCCTCTCCCGCGCCGCAGGCCGCCATGCCGAGTACGCCAAGTGCACAAAGCAATAGCCAAAGCTTTCGTCTCATTCCCCCCTTACCTCCTGTCTGTTTTATTCCTCCTCATCATCGCTTCCGTTCGACTGAATGCTGTCCGGACGCAGCCAGTCGCTGTCCGGCCGCGTAAGAAGACGGCTGTTATTATAGGCAAGATCCAGCGGCAGCACAGTCTGCCCCTGATACGCGCCGGATTGCAAAGGTTCTACCACCAGCGCAAGATCCACCTGGCTCTCCTCCGAGAGGCAGAGCGGCAGCAAGAGCGAGCAGAGATTTCTGGTCGGGAAATACACCGGGATTGCCGTTTTATAATTCCACTCAACCCGCTTTAAAGTGAGATGAATGGCCGCTTCCAGTCGGTTTTTCAAATTATTCAGCACCATGGGCGTATTCCGAATGCGCTCGCCAAGCTGCTCAAAATAGTGCTTTCTCTCGCTGTCCTTCGCATGCCTCGGATATATCTCTTCCAATTTCACACCGTCGATTTCCAGCATATTCGGCGGGCAATTCTCCTGCAAAAAGCGGAGCGGAAAGCGACCTATGCGCTCCACAATGATGTGCGTATAATCGCAGAGCAGCTGGGTCGATGTGTCGTAGACCATGTTCCGGAACTGATTTTCAAAATAGTCGGCGCGCTTCGGCAACGGATAAAAAAGTCTTGCCAGCGTTTTTCCGGACTGCTCTCCCGCGACCACAAAGTCGAGAAGATACCAGTAGGGCTGCGGCGACATGGTGTTCTTCTTAAAGAGTGCGTAGATATACTCGTATTTCTGATCGACCAATCCCGTATTGAAGGCCGCGTACTCTTCACCGGCATGCGCCGCATCCGCAACATCGCCGTATAAGATTTTGTCTTCGAACACAAGGCGCTTAAAGGTGTAGGCAAGATAATTCTTTAAAATAGGGTAATTCTCGGCATCCGCCGCATTCGCCGCGCCGTAATACCACTTTTCCGCAAGCGCCTTCTCCGCGAGTTCTTTGATTTTCAGGTTCGGGATTCTGCTCCAGTGAAAGAGCCAGGAATCCTTACTCGGGAACTTACTCTCCGGCGTTCTGTACTCGGACATTCCCTGCCTCGGCGCATACGGCTTTGCGGCGGCCTTCTCTGCCTTGCCATCTCCCTCTCTTCTCTCGTTCTCCCGAAGCCGCGCATAGGCCACCCAAGCCTTACCGCTCGCCGTGGGCTCGTGCTTTAACTCGAGAAGTTCCGGGAACTGCTCGAGGAAGGGCAGTATCTTCTGAAAGCCGAGCAGCTTCACATCAATCCCGTTTCCCTTGAGTGCCTCACCGATTCCGGCTAAGTTAACCCAGCCCTCTTCATTCGAAATCGCAGCGCGAACCGCCGAACAAACCTTCGGGCTAAGCTCCGCCTTTTCTTCCGCCGAGAGTTCCGCTTGCAATGTTTCATCGCTTCCGGATACTGCCTTCGCTGTCGGGGTGCCCACAGACGGTTCGGCGACCGCGTGTACCGCATCCGCACGCTGTACAGGCGTATAGCCTGCGCCCTCCGACGGAAGTGCGGACGCCGCATCGCGTAACTTCGCATAAACGACCCAGGCCTTGCCACTCGGTGTGGGCTCTCGCTTTAAAGCAATCAGTTCCGGGAACTGCTCAAGAAACGAGAAAATCTTCTGAAAACCGAGCTGCTTTGCATCCACCCCGTTCTCTTTGAGCGGAGCACCGAGCCCCGCCAAATTGACCCAGCCCGCTTCATCGGAAACGACGGCTGCGAAAACTTCGCGGAGTTTTTCTTCTAAGGCAGCCTTTTCCGCCGCAGATAGCTCCGGCCCCGCAAAAAGCTCCTTGTCTTTTGTCACATCCGCTTTCTGCATTTCCGCGTTTTCAAGCTTTTCAAAGTTTTTAAGCTGCACATAGGATTTTGCGGGAAGACCCGCCCCCGCGGAAATGCCGTCCACCATAGTCAAATATTCTCGAAACTCGCTTAAAAAATCACGCAAGGTCGCAAAGCCGTAGTCTGTATGACAAAGTCCAGCCTCCGCAAATAAAGGCGAAAGCGTCGCAATGTCCACCATATTGTCGGGCGATGCCTGCCGCTCCCGAATGATATTCCAAACCTGCGGTGCCAATTTTTCTCTTTCTTCCGGATGCATACTGTATATTCCGCCTTCCTAATAGAGAGCAGCGCGCTCCACGGTGCGTTTTACTTCTTTCACAGCACAATTTCCCGCACAATGCCCTGCTTCTTTTCATAAAATATTCATAAATTACCATACTTCCACGGTTGTTTTTCGTCAAGTTGCAAATGCGAAAAGAGCCCGAAACCAAGGGGTTTCGAGCTCTCTCATTCACAAATCGCAGTCCAAGCGCCGCACAAAAATGCCGCCGTCAAAGAAGATATCCTTGCCTTCCGCATCTTGGTAAAAGGATACCTTCTCTGTTCCGCAGAGTTCAAAGCCGAGCGAGCGGAGCAGACGCAGCGAGGGCGTATTCCGGAGCGCCGTCCCCGCCTCAACAAACGAAACGCCCCGGTTCCGCAGGAACCTAACACAGCCCCCAAGCTCTCCCTTGCATGGCCCTTTCCGTGGAAATCTGAATGAAAGCAATAGCCGAGTTCATAGCCCTCTCCGCGTTCATTCAGGGAAAAGTAACCAATCACCCTGTTCTTCAGGCAAACTGCGAGAAAAATGTGGGCGTCACTCTCCGCAAGCAAATCTAAGCCTGCAACTCGGGTTTGAACAGAGTCATCATCCAAATCGTTCGGCCAGTCATATTGGGCGTACACGGACTCTGCCGCACTGACCCAAATTGCCTGAATGTCCTTCCAATCTTCCGATCTGATGCGCCGAATAGAAAGGCGCTCAGTCTGTATCGTGTGTATCATGGGGAGAACCTCTCATTTATTATCGCAGCAGCGTTACCCGACCACCAGCTTGTTAGTCTTCCTAAGATACTTTGCGGGGATGGGACAATCCAGCTTCCAAGTAATATTCATCGGCTTACTGCCCTCGTGCTTTACGTAGTTCGCAATTCCGAGATAGGTATAGGCCGCAGCCGTATTGCTGATGCGGTCCGACTTAAATTCGCGGACAAAGAGCAGGATACGGCTGCCACGCTCCTTGTGGTGGATGTAACGCTGCCCGGTCGCGGACTGCTCTCCCGTGGTGCTCTGGCTCTGCCAGTGGAACAGCGTCTCGTTAATCGAGTAATCGTTGTACATGGTGGTCGGCGAATAGTCCTTGTCGGACTTATTCAGGGTCACAAAGAAGACATCCAGCTTTTGCTCCGGCAGCCATTTGACACCCTCGCGGACGGTTGCGGGCTTTAAAAAGTCCATCGCTGCCAGAATCTGGTCCCTACTGTAGCTGCAATGCAAGTCCAGCGGGCAGTCAAAGCCAAGATCAACCGGCTTATCAATAAAGTCGATTTGGTCATACTGGTAGCGAAGGAGTTCCTGCAATTCCTGAACCATAACCGGACTTCCCGCAAGCGCTGTGAGCTTTTCTGCGAATGCTTCCCGGCTTTCCTCATCGAAGGCCTTGCCCCAAATGGTCATATAGAACATGCGAAACATCCGCCGTTCGAGCGCAGAGAATTCCTCGATTTTGAGTGTCGACAAGTTCTCGAGCAGTTTCAGGATGAACTGAATCCAACGTCTGGAATCCACAACCGCGAACTTTGCCATCGCCTTGGTCAAAACTTCCTCCAAGGGCTCCGTGAATTCATCCAGCACACCTGCCCGCACGGACAGGCGCGAGAAGGTAGCAAACTTATAAAGACTTCGCGGATCCAGGTGGTAATACCTAAAGGAAATTTGCAAGCGTCAGCGCCAAACCGCTGTCCTCTTCAAAGGAGGCAATCCGCGCAACCAAGCCTGCTGTGTTTCCATAGGACGCACGAATATTCTCTAGGATATACTTCGCTGCCTGCCGCTCCAGTTGGATATAGCAGCCCTTCGGCGCTGAGACAAATCCGTTTTTAATCTCCCGCGCTACGCTCTGCCCGCTGTTCGAGAGTAGTGCGGCAAACTTATCCTCGAAATTATACTTTTTATTTGCCTGGCCGATAAAGTCGAGAACCGTCAGGCACTCTTTTCCCTCTGCAAGACGGAGTCCGCGTCCCAGCTGCTGTAAAAAGATGGTCAGCGACTCTGTTGGCCTAAGGAACATGACCGTGTTGATTTCGGGAATATCGACACCCTCGTTGTAGATGTCAACGACAAATAAGAAACGAAGCTCCCCGGAAACCAGTGCACTTCCGGCGCTGCGGCGCTCTTCCTCCGGCGACTTTCCCGTCAACGCCAGGGAAGGGATGCCATGTTCATTGAAGAAGTGACTCATAAATTCCGCATGTTCCACCGTCACGCAGAAACCGAGTCCCTTTACGTCGTTAATATCTGTCACATAGTTCAGCATGGAGGACAGAATCAAGTTGGCGCGTTGCATTGCCACATAACCACTCATGCTGTAGATATTTGAGAGTGCGGTCTTATCATAGCCGCCCGCAGCCCACTTTAAACCGTCCAGATTAACGCTATCGGTCACCCCGAAATACTGGAAGGGGCAGAGAAGTTTGCGGTCAATGGCCTCCGGAAGCCGTATCTCTGCGGCAATGCGATTGCTCAGATAGGCGAGAATATTCTTCCCGTCCATGCGCTCCGGAGTCGCCGTGAGTCCGAGCAAGATTTTCGGTTTGTAGTACGCGAGTAAACTCTGGTAGCTCTTTGCCGCTGCGTGATGAAACTCGTCCACCACGATGTAATCATAAAAGTCTTCCGAAGTCTTATCCGTAAATGCCTGACTGCTAAAGGTCTGTATAGAGAGAAAAAGGTGGTCGATGCTCTCCGGCTTATGATTCCCAACAAACAACTCGCCAAAGTTCGCATCCTTCAACACCGCGCGGAAGGTATAGAGGCTCTGCTTTAAAATCTCCTCCCGATGTGCGACAAACAAAAGTCGACAGGGTTTCCCGGGATTCTGTTTCCGAAAGCGGCGGTAATCAAGAGCTGAAATAACGGTTTTACCCGTACCAGTCGCCGCCACAACCAGATTGCGGGTATAACCTCGGATGCTCCGCTCGGCCTCCAGCTTATCCAGAATCTCCTGCTGATAGGAATAGGGCTGAATGTCCATCGTGTAGACTTCGGTCGGCTGTTCTCCACTGTACTTCTCAGCCTGCAAGGCGCGGCTTAAACGCTCTTTCTGCCCCTCGTCGTAGTATTCAAATTCCTTGTCATTCCAGTAGAACTCAAACGTAGCTGCGACTTTTGCTATGGTCTCCGGTAAATCCTGCTTGGTAATCTTGGTATTCCACTCAAGACCACTCGTCAAGGCTGCGTTTGAAATATTCGAAGAGCCCACATAAGCCGTGGTAAAACCGCTGTCGCGATAAAAGATGTATGCCTTTGCATGAAGTCGCGTGATTTTCGTGTTGTAGCTAACTTTAATCTGCGTATTGCTGAGCTTCCGGAGCTCCTCAATGGCCTTAACATCCGTTGCGCCCATATAAGAGGTCGTGATAAAGCGCAGTTCCCCACCATTTTCGGTGAATTGCTTCAGCTCGTCCATCATGAGCCGCAAGCCGCTCCATTTGATAAACGAGACCAGGATGTCAATGCGATTGCTGGATACGATCTCCTTTTTGAGCTCGCTGTACATCTGTGGCTCATGTACAGCTCCGGTGAAGAGACTTGATTGCGCAATCGAGGTCTCAGGTCTCACGAGCTGTGCCTTTTCATCCAGTGCGAGGATGCTGTTCTTCCGGTCAAAGAGTGCCAGTAATTGCTCCGCGCGCTCTGCTACGGAGAGTGCGGCAAAGTCAGCCTCCTTGGTACTTTCCAAAATGGCATCAATCAAGTGATTTGCAAGTGCCACCTGCTCCTGCAAATCAGCCCCCTGATCCTTCAGATTCTCCATGCCGCGCTCCACGACCGTGGCAACATACTTGGCAAGAATTTTAGAGGCCTCCGCTGTATCCAGCGGTTCTGTCAAGCGGTACTTATCACTCTTCTCTAGTTCACGCTCCAAGCCCTTGCTGATTAGTTGTTCATAGATTCCGTCGTGCAGCACGATTTACCCCCGGTATGAATCACTGGTTCATTATTATCCTATTGTGTCAACAGCCACATTTCTATGTGACTATCTGATCGCTTTACAGGTTAAATTATGGACCTGATTCATTCAAATCTCAAGATCAAGTATGGGACCATATTCAAATATAATCTGTTAAAAAAGACCTGCTCTATTCTCCTATCCTCTTAAATAACCGCGCGCTCCAAAACTGCATTCCCAGTTCATCCAAGTAAAAATGTAAAATCGCCTTGCTGTTCTTACTTGCGGTGCTAAGCACTATAAATTCCGCTTCTTTCTTTATTTTCTCTTCCGCAAAGCGAAACAGCGCTTCGCCGATTCCCTGCGAGCGCTGTTCCGGAACAACATACAACTCCTCAACTTCAAAGTACAGGGTTCCCTCCGGCATGATGGACTTCATGTTCTTCGCAGGCTCAATCTTGCCGAGCAGGTACGCTTCAACTTCGTCTTCATCCTCCGCGAGGAAAATCCGTTTTCCCGCGATGTCCGCTTCCGTGTTCGGATAATAGCCGTAGCAGTTCTGTTCCGCCGCCCACTGCGCGGAGAGCTGTATCAGTTTTTCCAGTATCTCAGGGGATAGCTCTGCCTCATATTGTTTCATGTTCATCCTTCCGTGCTTACATCAACAAGGCACTGCGCAAAAAGCGCACTACTTCATATTGCTTTAAATTTACCTTAGTTCCTGTACCGGCTTCCGTCAAGTCAGAAAGCAAGAGATACTTGTATACCTGCTGCAATCCGAAAAATAAAAAGGCAGCCCTTAATAGGACTGCCCTGCTCCCCCGAGATTATTTTCGACGAAGAATATATAAATCCATGAATTTTAAATCCTCCCCCACGGGGAGCGGCGCAAGCTGCGCCTGCAAATAGCTCTCTTTATCGCGTACCGAGGCACTGAAAATATAATTGTAGCCGAGATCAAAGAGATATGCAGGGCAAAGCTCGTTGCTCGGGCCGTAAATGCCGCGAATCTCTGCCTTCTCACAGCAGGACAGGATATCCCGGTAACTGTCATTGACAATCGTGCATCCTGTCATAATAACCATATCCAGGGTCTTTAGCACCTCCGCATAGTCGATAGCGCTCTTCCCGAGATGCCAGTGAATCCCCTCCGGATAGACTTTTATGCCCTCTCTCCCGATGCGGTAATTCAAAAGTCCTTTCCGGCCGAAAATCAAAGGCATGAAATTCCTTGCATTTTCCGAGGAAAAACTGATTGTAAAGTCCATAGCCTATAATACCGACTTTCTTGCCTGAAACATCATAGGGAAACTGCAATCCCGGCTCGCGCACTATTCCCTGCTCTGAGAGTCGCTCTGCGGTGTTGAACGGCTTACTCATCAAATTCAACAGTGCGACAAGCGGCTCTCGAAGCGTTTCGTCTCCCGATTCCAAAAACGTTTTAATTACCAGATCAACCGGTTTCCCAAGCTCTTTTGACAAAACTGCCTGATACGCCTCCGGGCTCTTCTCCTTACCCACGCGCAAGCACTGCGATACCCTGCCACTCGTATCGGCACACATGAACCAGCGGTACTCAAGGATAAACTCATCCAAAACCGGCATTTCTTCCCGCTCTGTTTCGTAGAGCTTTCCGAGCCGTTCATAAACTTCTCTTAAATCATTGTTCATCGTATCACCTCATTCACAATAAGCTTCACTGCAAATCATGCCGCACCGGTTTCCGGGGCAAAACCTAACCGGAATTTCAATGCCCTGTCTGTGTCAACAAATAACCTGTTAAATATAACTAATTATAGTTTATCGCATTGCGTTGCATCTTTCCACCGGAAAATCAGTGCGCATCGATAAAAGTTACCGCATCAAAAAGACAGCCCCTCACTTTTGTAAGAGGCTGTCTCGAACGGAACATAATCGGTTTTCCGGATGCTCAGGCCTGCGTTTTAATTGCGGGCCACGCCTTCCTGAGCGCAATATAAGAAATCAAAAAGTTCGCAAACCAGCCGGCCGGAACCGCAAGCCAGACAAATGCGATGCCAAAGCGCGGTGCAAACAGCAGGGCGACCGAGAGGCGAATCGCGAGATTCACGAGATTCGCGATGAGGAACGGACACATCTTGCCGAGTCCGCGAAGCACGCCGTCCGTCGCCATTTTAATTCCCATGAAGAGGAAGAAATAGCCGAGCCACTTCATGTATTCCCCGGACACCCGATACGCGAGTTCTGTTCCGTCCCTACCCAAAAATAGCGCGGAAATACGTGTATGCAAGCTTTCAATGATCAGAAACGCCAGCAAAGCAAAACATGCATCCAGCAGCAGTGCGGCACGATACCCTTTCCGAATCCGCTCCGTCTTCTTGGCACCGAGGTTCTGGGAGACAAAGGGTGAAACCGCATTGCCGATGGAAACAAAAATCAGCGAAAAGACATTCTCGACCCGCATGGTAGCCGCATACCCTGCGAGTGCCTGAGTTCCGAAGGGATTCACAACCGCCTGAACAATCATCATCCCAACGGAGACGGTGGATTGTTGGAGTACCGAAGGGACCGCAATCCGCAGCATGGACTGTAATTCCTGCCTGTCAAAGCGACGAAAACTTCCCTGATAGCGCTTCATCCGCTTCAAAAAAAGAAGGAGCGATAACACTGCGGAAATGCCCTGTGCAATCAATGTCGCAAGCGCTGCGCCGAACACGCCGAGTCCCAGTCCCGCCACCATCCGGTAATCCAATCCTATATTGAAAGCCGAGGAAAAAATCAAAAGTCCCAGCGGAATCTTGGATTCGCCTATGGACGTGAACATGCTCGAGAGAATATTGTACATGAACAAAAACGGAAAACCGACAAAATAGACACGAAGATACAACACCGCCGTGTCCAGGATGTCATCCGGCGTCTGTAAGACGCGCAGCATCCGCCGCGAAAAGCAAAAGCCGATGATGCCGAGGCATATGCTGAGCAGCAAAAAGCTGATAAGCGAAGTCGACACGATGGTCTTCATCTTGTCGTATTCTTTGGCCCCGAAATAGCGACTCACCAGCACGCCGGCACCGACACCTGCGCCGAGGGCCACACAGATGAAGACATTCGTGAGCGCCGCACAGGCACCGACCGCAGCGAGCGCAGACGATCCCACAAATTGACCGACTATAATGGAATCGGCCATGTTATAGACCTGCTGAAAGAAGCTGCCGAGAATCAACGGCATCGCAAAAACGGTCAGCGCCTTGAGCGGCGCATCCGTGATCAAATATTCATCTTTTGACATTCAGTCATCCCCGCAGTCTGTGCATCGTCTTTCCTTTAGTCACATTCTTTAAATTATAACATAAAAAAGAGACCCTCCCCCACCTCTCGCTACCCTGCGAACGTGTAAGTCGGAAAATCTCTTATCTCTGATTTACCGCAGCGGTGAAGCGTATCTTTCCGCGCTGCGCGATGTTCTTTTGATGTATCACACGGCGTATCGCCTGCTTCGCGATTCCATGCCCTATGAAGACCGCAACGGCGTTTTGATCTGTCTCTTGTACAGAGTCAGGATCTTCAAGGCGTACACTGTAGCGTCCGTCCGCCACGTCAAAGCGAAGCGTACAAGCCCCTGCAGGAATCAGGCCTTTGGCACGAATGATATTTCCGTAGTGCCCGCGTATCAGCGCTTCCAGAAACAGTAGAAACGGTTCCGGGGTGTCTACATAGGCTTTCTCCATCGAAAACGTATCCGGTAATTGCGTTTCCGCTTGCGGAGTCGAGCTTCCGGCCTCCGATTTTGGCTCACTGCCGCCTGCCGCACTGCGAAGAAGTTGCTCCCACCATGCATCATCCGCGTCTTTATAATGTGTCGGACATATCTCGGCACTCGGATTAATCTTCCGCAATTCGCCGATTAAATGCCGTACTTCTTCCGCGGATGCCTGTTCCATCTTGGTAATTGCAAGATACGAGGCATTGCGAATCTGATCCAGGTAGAGTTCCGTATATTCGGCGCGATAGCGCTGAAAACTAAGGCCGTCCACCAGAGTCAGCGGCTTTAAGATCTGAATGCGCTCATAGGTGATGCGATTCAGGCTCTCTATGACATTGGACAGCATGCCCACGCCGGTCGGCTCAATCACGAGATAGTCGGGATCCACCGTGTTCGCAATCGTTAATACAGAGGCAGTAAAGTCGCCCTTCATCGAACAGCAGATACAGCCCTCTGCCATTTCCCAGATATTGACTTGTCCCGTCTCCGCACTGTTCTTTAACACGGCCCCATCCACACCGACGGATCCGTATTCGTTCTCAAATACGGCAATTTCCCCGGCGTTGCGCCGGACAAGTTCCCGAATAAAGGTAGTCTTGCCGGCGCCGAGGAAACCCGATATCACGAGTATTTTCATGAATCCAAACGGTCTTTAGTCAGCCAGCTTCACAACTGGCTTAATCAGCTCCGCCGGCTTGTCGCGCATCAGGAACAGCGCCTCTTCCATGTGATCCCAGCCGTCAAAGACGTGGGTGCTGAGCGGGCTCACATCCAGCTTACCTGCCGCAACCAGCGCACCGAGCTTCTCCATGCGGAGACGTCCGCCCGGCATCAGGCCGCCGTTAATCATCTTATGCCCCATGCCTACGCCCCATTCGGTGCGCGGAATCTCGATGGAATCGCCGGAGCCGAGATAGTTCACGTTACCAATCTTGCCGCCCGGCTTCAGGCACTTGACTGCCTCCGCGAAGGTCTCGACACCGCCGCCTGCAATGATAATCTTATCGACGCCCTTGCCATTGGTCATATCCAGCACCTGCTCGTAAATCGGGCCCTGCTTATAGCTGATGAAATCGGTTGCGCCGTAGCCCTTCGCTGCCTCTACGCAGACCTTACGGGTTCCGACAGCAAGGATTCTGGACGCACCGCGCATGTTCGCACCCGCAACCGACATCAAACCGACCGGACCTATGCCGATGACAAGAACCGTATCACCGAACTGGACATCCGCGAGCTCAACGCCGTGGAATCCGGTCGGGACCATATCGGAGAGCATGCAGGCATCTACCGTGTTGATGTTGTCCGGAAGCTTTGCAAGGTTTCCGTCCGCATCGTTCACATGGAAGAACTCGGAGAAAACGCCGTCTTTGAAATTGGAGAACTTCCAGCCTGCCAGCATGCCGCCGGAATGCATGGAATAGCCCGCCTGTGCCTCCAGGGAGTTCCAGTCCGGGGTGATTGCCGGAACCAGGACACGGTCACCCGGCTTAAAGTCCTTGACGAGGGAGCCGACCTCGACCACTTCCGCGCAACCCTCGTGACCGAGGATCATGTTGTGACGGTCGCCGATGGCACCTTCCCAAAGCGTGTGAACGTCCGAGGTACAAACCGCAACTGCCAAGGGGCGGCAGATGGCGTCCATAGGACCACACTGCGGACGCTCCTTTCAATCCAGCCGGACTCTCCGATTTTGAGCATTGCGTAACCCTTCATTCAATACCTCCTTCTAAACTGTGTTTGTTTTTTAACTGTATGCCTGTGGCTTACAGCGGTTAACTCTGTTAAATAATTCACTTTTGTTAAGACAAACATAGCATGCGGACACGAATTCGTCTACAAGCTTTTCATTAAAATTGCTGAATTTATGTTCTAAATTCCGTGCATTATTTTGGCAGTATATACAAGTTTGCACTCTGTTTGCATTTATTGCCCGTGCAAGACTACGAAATCCCGTCCATAGCTCGGCGTTTCGAAACACTTCCCGCTCACCCCCGCGTAACACGCACAAAAAATAGCTCCGGCAATCACAACTTATCAGCTGATACTTCCGGAGCTACACCATACCATTTGATATTGTCGTTGCGCCGCAGCGCAGCATTCCACATTGCATGCGAAGTCAATCTATGTTGCACTTCCCGCTGCATCCTCCGTTTCCACAGAATTCGCAGCCCTCTATATGCCCATGTCCATAATACCATCTCCCATAGCGATAACCATAGTGGGGAGGACAATGAGCACAATCTCCCGTGCATCTGCCTGTACTTTTAGGCTTGGGACTGCCCGCCAGAGCAATTCCCATTAGTATACTGCTGAGCAGGCCCGGCTTCTTCGCTTGTGTCTCTTTAAGCGGAATTTCCTCGTCAGACTCATCCGAATCAGCATACGGAATGCCACTGCGCATTGAAATATCCCTAAGCAGTGACTCGTCCACACCATAATCACATAACTCATTCAGCCCATTTTCTGTGAAAATCGCATCTGTCGAGTCGACCAGCTGATAGATAGATTCCTCATCCGGCAGATTAGGAAGCAGTGTCAGAATATCCTTCTCTGTAAAGTGCGTTGGTTTGGACGTAATCTGATCAATCAACTCAAACACCGGTTCCGGATCCAGAAGACAGTTCAGCAGAGTATCCAGCTGTTCCCCCGTATAAGCATCCACAGCTGTCTGAATCAGCTTTTCCAGTGCTTCTTCATCTTCGATTTGTCCGCTATCTGCAATCTCCGCAACTTCCGCAGCTCGAAACCGAACTCCCGCTGCTAATGCTCTGCGAACAATGCTGGTCGCTGTGCGCGTATCTACATACTGAATGCAGTCACATATTTCCTCAGATGGACTTTCATCCGGTCCGAAGTCCTTGATAGAGGGCAGACGGCTGTACTGAGTACTTTCCTGCCATCCGTCATAACGCTCATAATATTCAGCCCAGTCCACTTAGCCGCACCTCCTCCGCAATACATTGCCGTCAAAAATCAGACGGGCAATCACGCCTTGTTCCGTTTGTCGCCTGTGATGCTGCCAAGAACTTTAACGAGATATTCCATGTCATCGCCTTCATTCTTAACTCTTTTTCTGCATTGTAACTCTTTTTAAGTTAAGATGCGATTTTTATGTTAAGAACAGTCACAATCAACATTATAAAAAGCCATATTCAAAGAAATAGTCCGGTGCAACATGAGCATTACACCCACACTGCACCGGACATTCCATCATCGACTGCTTTGTCTATTTTGAACATAGGCATCAAACGTCTTTTCGCTGCACTGCACAAGTCCGGCGTATTCCGATAAGCTTCATAAAAACCCCCGGAAGCCGCATGCTTCCGGGGGCGTACATTTGAAGTATCGATTATCTCTTGGAGAACTGCGGCGCGCGGCGAGCTGCCTTCAAGCCGTACTTCACGAAACTGAAGCTCGATTTTGCTTGATTCTACGCGGTTTTTTAAGCTTTTTGCTCTTCGTCCACCAGTTCTTAAGCCCACAATTTTGTGGGATTTTAACCCAGTTCCTATGCTGAACCAGCCATATCCCTGTCTGATTTTACACCACAATATTCACCGCATTATCCCTGATGGATGTGATGGTCTGCATCAGTGCCGCTCTGGTTTTCGCATCAAACAGCTTCACAAAACTGACCGGCTTATCAAAGGGTGGCTTCATCAAATCTGCGGTATTTTCCATGTAACCGTTCAGCTCTATGTGGTTGATGATTTTCAGTACAAAGGCAATCTGCCGCTGGTTCAGGTTCTCATCGTTAATGAATGACGAGAATGCCTGCATGGCCGCCTCATGATCCAGCTTTGCAATTTTACGGATCAGCAGGCCAAACGGCGTATCGCCGAATTCTCTGGCGTAATCCTCTTTAGAGCCCAATTCACTGGTCAACACCTGCTCCAGCTTATTGTAATCACCGGATGTCAGCGAAATATTATGCGTCAGCTTATAAATTGCCAGTGTATTGCCATTCTCATTGACATAGCGGTTTACCTTAGCGCGGTAATCCTCAAAATCATATGCAGCCTCCAGCGTCTGTCCTTCCTGCTGCGCTGCGATCGGATCGTTCAGATGCGTGATGATGGGCTTTTGCCCGTTTCCTATGTCAAGGAATTTAATCAGTTCCCGAAGTTCTTGCCGTACTTTTTCAAACAGCAGTACATCGTTCGCATCCCAGAAAGAGTCCGTGTTAATCTCTTTAATGATGTCCAGCTTATCCTTTACCTGCGGAATGCTGACCTTTTTCTCTAAAAGTGCGGCAACATCACAGAGCTGCTTTTTGGCATATTTGAAGGCAGGCATCTGCTCGATACTCGCAATCATCAGACCATACATAAAGTTATCAAACCGCTTGGCGCATTCGTCGGTATCTTCCATTGTGACGATAGGTGCGAGCTGTGCGATCAGTTCCCCCTTATCACCTTCACCGATATAAGAAAACACCTGAATTTCCTTGTATTTCTCCACATACTGCTTGCGCAGGCGAACCGAAACCAACTCATCATTCAGCGCGCAGACCTGCCCGTGGCATTCTGAAACAAGGCTTTGCCTCCACGTCTGATAGCTGTCTTCCGAAAAGACATTTCCTGCAGTGCTACCGCCAGACGGATTCGCTTCCCAAAGATATTTTCGGAAAGGGATTTTGTTTCCCTGGCTTCATAGCCTTCCTTATGCGTGCGGAAATACTCAAAGTTGCCGCAATAGTCAAAAATCATAAAGCGGCGTTTATCTGTATATTCACCGTCAATTTCATCCTGACAGGTCAATTCCTTGCACAGACGCGTACCCCGGCCAATCATCTGCCAGAACTTCGCCTTGGAACGTACCTTTTTAAAGAATACAAGGTTGACGCACTCCGGTACGTCGATACCGGTATCCATCATATCCACAGATACAGCGATATAAGGCGGCTTCTCCGGCGACTTGAAATCGTCAATCACAGTCTGGGCATAGGTGTCGTCACAAATCACCCTCTGCGCAAATGTCCCGTTGTATTGCGGATAGAGCTTATTGAACCGCTCCAGAATGAACTCCGCATGGCGCTTATTCTGGGCGAAGATAATCGTTTCCCAGTCGGTCTCCGCCATCAACATGAATTCCCCGCTCCATCAGGTCCTGCAAGACAATATCCACTGTGGTCTCATTGAACACAAAATTATTAAGCTTTGCGGACGGGATAAAGTCAGGCATCATGCCGTCTTCAATGAAGTCTTCCTCATAGCGCTCCTTGTCTTCATCGGACAGCTCGTCATAGGTAATACCCTCATCCAGAAACTTGGTTTTGACCTCGTAGTTGTAATAGGGCACGAGCACATGATCGGTATAAACGGCGGTTTCGTAGTCGTAAGCATAGGTAGGCACCCCATGCTCCATTTCAAAGAAGTCATAGGTATTGCGGTCAACATCTGTTTTTGGTGTTGCAGTCAGTCCTACCATCAGCGCGTCGAAATACTCGAAAATTGCCCGGTATTTCTTAAAAATGCTCCGGTGGCTCTCATCAATGATAATCAGGTCAAAGTGGGCCGGCGTAAACATCGGAATGCCGCTCTCTGTTTTTGCCGAATCAATGGCATTGAGCATGGTAGGGTAGGTAGAAAACACAATCCTTGCCGCGCGGTCATCTTTGTTGGAACAAAGATTGCACAGCGACATATCCGGCAAATAATTCTTAAAGTCATCCTTCGCCTGCTTGACCAGCGCAGTACGGTCAGCCAGAAAAAGAATATTTGTGATCCATTTTCCACGGCTAAGTACATCCGTCAGGCTGGAGGCCGTTCTTGTTTTTCCTGTGCCGGTGGCCATGACCAGAAGGTGTTTGCGAAAGCCCAGCTGGGTCTGCTCACATACGGCACGGATCGCCTCCTTCTGATAATAGCGGTCTGTGATCTTATCGCTGATCGGAACCGTCATCAAATCCATGCGTTCCTGGCGGCGATTCATCAGCTTTTGCAAATCATCCTTGCTGAAAATACCGCTGACAGCACGCTGTGGGCTGGTTTGGTCATCCCAAAAGTAGGTTTCAAATCCATTTGTGGTAAACATCATTGGTCTGCGGCCAAATTTACGCTCCAGGCAATCCGCATACAACACCGCCTGCTTGCGTCCAATGTTTGGGTCTTTACTGGTTCGCTTGGCCTCCACGACTGCCAGAGGCCGACCATCTTTACCAAATAAGACATAATCACAATAGCCCATCTGCCCGATGACACCGGCCATGCCCTCTACAGGATATTCCTCCTGCACGTCTGCATCCACGCCGGTGAACTTCCAGCCCATGAGCTTCATATCTACGTCAATATAGATTTTCCGGGTCTTAAATTCAGACAAATCCTCAGCTTCAAAGCTGCGTTCCTGACGGTGCTGCTCCTTTTCGGCGGTGTACTGAGCGGAGAGGGCTTCCACCTGCTTGCGGAGCGCTTCGATCTCGGCATCTTTCTCGCCCAGCAGGCTTTCCTGTTGTTTTATCTTTTTTGTATCGACAATGACCTTCTCTGTCGGGATCAGCGCTTCATCAAAATGACGCTCTACATAATCCGAACCATAGCAGTAGTCTACCCACTGGATAAACTCAAACAATCCCCGCAGGGAATTCAGTGCGTCAGCAGCCTGCACGCTGCGTTCGGTGTGTACTGCCAGATTTCCCAGCTTGATGATAAAGGGCAACTTGCCCCAGGTATTATAATCTACTGCAAAACGAAAGCTCTGTTCATGGATCAACGATTGCAGATTATCTCGATAGGGCATCTCCATCGTGTTATCCGCAGCATAAACCCATTTCACTGCCAGCTCCAATGCTTTCCGACAGCCCACCGCACACATGGCAGGGGCAGAACCATATACTTTTTCTGCCTCGATCGCGGCAGAGGCAAAAAGCGAATATTGCTTTTGTGATTTTAGAAATTCAAAATTCGACATTTCTGTTGCCTCCTGCTATGTAAATTCCGTGCAATAACGTGCGCAGCTTGCACGACAGCTTTTGATTTGTCGACTTGGTGGACAAAAGTCTCATACTCTATTTGCATATCAAGCGGTGGTAACATAATCGTCAAATCATTTATATCTTGAAGGCTCAAATTTGCCCTTCCTGTATCTGATTTCATAGAATCATACATGCGTTGTGCTTTATCCGAATTAAGATAAACCAGCAAGTACTTATCCATAATTCTATTATCATTTATTCTTACTAGTGCTGATGCTTGGTTCATATTTGCTTTACACTCAAGATTAAACTGAGCTGCGCGCCCGATTGAAGCTCCGACAATATTAATAAGAAAATCGCCCTTATAAATCATTGATCTATTTTGCTTATCATTAAAACCATCCTCGATATATTTTGGTGATGATAAATCAAGAAAACCTTCTCTTACATTTTCGCTTGTTACAAACAAGGTCTGAGAGCTATCATCAGTGTATGAAAAGCCTTGCCAACTTGGTGATGCCCCTTTTGTAATAAGCTCACTAAGTTCACCAAGCCTTACTACTGCTAATTCATACGGGTTAGAAACCGGATCCCCAAACATCTCAACAAATCGGGCTTTGATGAGCGTGTCGAGGGCGGTGATCTGCTGGCAATGCAAATTTATTATGGATTCAACTCTCTTTAGCGCGTCAACAATTTGTGTGACCTCATTACCTTCTGGAATTTCAATTTCGAGGCATCCTATATCCGCAAGACTAATTGACGGATAAGCTGCATCTTTCACCAACTTATTCGGTCGATGGAACCTAAAGTAATAGCACAAATAATCTGAATCAACGCCCATAGGTGTCACGCAAGCCAAGTGACTGACTATATAGGCATCCTCTGGTAATACATAAACGTATCCCTTGAGGCAGGACATTCCACTTTTGGCAAAAAGCACGGAGCCTTTTCTTTGCAATTTTAGTCCATGAGTCGCTGCAACTTCATTGCTGACTTTCTGTATAGCATCTATGCTGGCTCCGTTGCTTAACTCTTGAAGGTTTCCTGCTTTCACAAATGGCGTTCCACTCTCGCAATAATTGCTATCACCCTGGGGAGCGCCTTGACCAGCAGAAACTAAAGCAATTTCGCTTAACTTGCACCTCATCTGCTCACCCCCACAAATACAAAGCTGATGAAATCTTCAAGCAATGTATTTCTGGTGTGAGGTCTTCACGTTGTTCTGGTTCACAATGGCGTACTGCATTGTAGTGTCAATCTGCGAATGACCAAGGATTTCTGCACCTGCTCAATGGGCATCCCCTTGTCAATCGCTCTGGTGGCCATCGTGCGCCGGAACTTATGCGGGTGAATCTTCGGTAAGCCCAAACTTCGCCCCAGTTCCCGCACACGAATCTCTACGCCGCTGATCTTCAAGCGTTCGTGGGGCGCATCCAGCGTGACAAACAGAGCTGGATTGTTATCCATGCGGGCGGCGAGATAGTTCTGCAAGTGGATTTTCGCTTTTGCATCGAAGTAAACGCGGCGCTCTTTATCACCTTTGCCATACACCACGCATTCCCGACGTTCAAAATCCACGTTGGCAATGTTGAGGTTGACCAGCTCACCCACACGGATACCGGTGGAGTAGAGCAGATCAATCATAGCAAGGTCACGGAGTTCTGTGCAGCTGTCCCGCATCATTTCCATCGATTCGTCAGAAATGACTTCCTTGACAGCCGTTTTGGTCTTGATTTTATGAATCCGCCGCATCGGGCTTTTCAGAATATAATCCTCTTCCTCCAGCCATGAAAAGAAGCTGGAGAGATTTCGGCGCACATTGTCCACCGTCACCTTACTGCAATTATTGATTTTCTGATAATCCACAAGATAACCACGGATTTCTTCAGTTGTGACTTTCCGAGTCGGCGTTTCAACATTGGCAAGAAAGTGTTGAATCGTTACTCGATAATACTGCAAGGTCCGCTCGGAACAGCCTTCAATCTTCTTGGCATCGAGGAACAGTTTCAAATACGCTTCGTTGGAGATTTCTTCTCGCTGCGGTTCGCCTTCTGTCAGTTGCTTCAGCAGAACCTCCTGTAGTTTCTTCATCTGAGGGATGCTCAGGTATTCAGCCATAGCGTTCAGAATGTTAACAAGCTTCTCTTCCATGATGAGAGTCCTTTCTTACCAACATCCTGCCCCACTATATTGTTGTGTTATCCGAAATACTGCTGCATCAAGTTGTCAAAGAGCGTCTGCGCCTCATCTAGCGCCTTCTGCACGACAGCTTTTGATTTGTCGATTTGGGCGACGAATTTCACAAAGTCATTTTGTAGCTTCAACGGCGGCACCATAAGGCGCAGCGAATTGATTGAGTTAAAATTCAGCCCAGCTTTAACAGCGCTCTGATTCTTCGCTTGAAATTGCATTTTGCCAGCATCGCTTTCCATATAATAAGCGACATAAAGAGGGTTGAGCTGTTTCTTATCGAAACGGATGCACGTCAGATGTTGGTTAATATATCCTCCATGCTCTGCTATTTCTCTATCAACAACTCCTGTTCGCCCTAAATCAGCGGTTATGCTAATAAGGAGATCTCCCTCTTGGACTTTTGTCCTTTTGGCTTCAGCGTTATCTGGCGGAAGAATGTGCTGCACGTCATCAACTGTTATTCTACAGTTCTTCACATTCTTGATGGTAATAAAATATTCTCCGTCATCCGTGAATACTTTGCCCAACCGCGAGAACCCGAAGTCAAAAATTCGATGTACTCCATAAGCTGGTGGATAGGCCACTCCTTCGGATTAGAAACCGGCTCTCCGAACATCTCTACAAATCGGGCTTTGATGAGGACGTCCAGGTTGGAGAGTTGCTGTCGGCGCTTCTCTATGACGTCGGCTACACCATTCAGAGTTTTCACAATCCCGGCCTGCTCATCCAAAGAGCTCAGGTTGAACTCCTCATTCTTGTAATCTCTGAAATAAATGTGTGGTATCGTTGCCCCAGAAGAATATTTTTCCAGATGCATATATTGAACGACGTAGCAAAGATAATCTGGCAGTACATTCTCTTTCGGGAGTAAATATTGCATTGTTCCGATAACTGATGATTTAGCCGGAAGTAATATCGTCCTTCCAATACCAGCGCCATCTTTTACAACGGCAACATACGGACGTTCTTGGTGATAAAAATCAACACACCCTATCTGCCCAGCCGCGCCAAATATCGGATACTCACCGGGACAATCGGAGACATCCTTCTGCATGAGATTCGATGAGCCACGCTCACAGACCTCCTCAAGTTTTACCCTCATCACTTCGCCCTCACAAATACAAAGTTGTTCATTTCAGCATTGCCTCCAGTTCAGCCATCTCCACGTCAATCTGTGCCTGCAATGCCTTCAGGTTCGCCAGAATCTCTGATGTTGGCGGATACTCCACCGGAACATACTCTACCTTTTTATACTTGTTGATCGAGAGATCATAGCCATTGTCCACAATCTCCTGCTTTGGAACAAAGAAACTCTGCTCGGTGCGCTCCCTTGCTTCCTCGCCATCAAGATTCTGGAATCTGGCAATAATGTCCGGAATGTCGTTCTGTTCAATAGCACTGCGTTTATCATCCAGGCTGTATCCATCCGCCTTCATGTCATAAAACCAGACCTTATCCGTACCGCCCGCTCCCGTTTTGGTGAACACCAGCACAGCGGTAGAAACACCGGCATAAGGTTTGAACACGCCGGAAGGCATGGAAATCACTGCCCGCAGCTGATGATTCTCCACAAGTTCCTTCCGCAAAGACTTGTGGGCGTTGGATGAACCAAAGAGCACGCCGTCCGGAACGATGCAGGCGCAGCGTCCGCCAGCCTTAAGCATCCGCAGAAACAGAGCAACAAACAGAAGCTCCGTCTTCTTTGTATTGGTCACAGCCTTCAGATTATCATTGATACTTTCTGCATCAATGGTACCCTTGAAAGGAGGATTCGCAAGGCACACTGAGTAGCGGTTTGAGATGCTGTTCTGCTTAGAAACGCTGTCCCGATAATCAATTTCCGGAGTAGTGATGGAATGCAGCATCAGGTTCATTGCCGAAATTCGGAGCATGGTTCGGTCGGTATCGAATCCTGTAAATGCTGAACCCGAAAGTGCTCCCATTGCTCTGGCGTCATCGTGGCTTCATAGTTTTTACGAATGTACTCTGAAGCTGAAACCAAGAAACCAGCGGTGCCACAAGCCGGATCACAGATTTCATCATCGGGTGTCGGCTGCAACAATGCCACCATCATCTCACGAATATGCTTCGGTGTCCGGAACTGCCCATTCTGACCGGAAGTAGAAAGTTTATCAAGCATATACTCGTAGAGGTCGCCTTGCATATCCAGGTCGGCAATGTCGTGCTCATAGAGGTCGTCCAGCCCGGTGATAATTTTTTGCAGCACCTGCGGCGTGGGAATCAGGAACATGGCGTCACTCATATACCTGGCAAAAGCTGTCTCTCCCGCCGCCTGTCTGTCCTCCTGATCCGGAATTTCAATCAGATTGCCCTGATTGTCAAAATCGGGAAGTCTGCCATACTTCATACTCTTGATAGCCGGGAAGACTCTCTGAGACATAAGAGCAAAAATTTCACGAGGGTCATTGTTCTTGAACTTGCTCCATCGCATGGACTGTCCTGCCGACGACTGAGGGAAAATCTTATCCATCTTTGCCCCGGTCATGTTTTCAAACTCCTCCGTCTCCAACTCTTTTTCATCCAGAGAGCGGATGAACATGAGATAGGTGAGCTGCTCAATGACAGTCAGGGGGTTGGAAATTCCTCCCGCCCAGATATCTGTCCAAATCTTATCTATTTTATTCTTGATTACTCCGGTGACCATTGGGTGCCTCCTGTCAATTCTTTGCTTTTCAAAGTTATTCTATCTCCCACACAAAGGTGGCAGTATCTCTTATATCAATATCGTCCGGCTCAATGTCTATCGCCCTTACAGTCATCGGGTCTGCCAGACAATCTTTAGCAAGATTATAATTAGTATCAGAGTAGATGTTCAGCTCTCCGCAGCTATAATTGATCGAAACAAGGTCTCCAAGTTTTACTCCCGCTGCATCACAGAGCACCTCTGCTTTCCTTTTTGCATTGGCCGTAGCAGAGCGGAACATTTCCTCATTGATCGCTGTGGTATCTTTCCCAGCAAAGGAAATAGAAAGCTGAGGGTAAGTCTGTGATTTCGAAATCGCCGTCAATGCCAGAGATAATTGCTTCGTATCAATAGGAAATTCGAGTTTCAGCTTTTAACTTACCACATAGTATTTGAATGTACGACGGTAATTTCCCGACCGGTCTTTCAAATTCTCATACTCGGTTCGTACATTAAAGTCCGTTGTCTTAATCATTTCCTTGTGGAATTTAGCTTCAGTCAAATAATGTACAATATCCGCAATGCTATCACCCTCGACCTGCATAGCTCTATCATAATCTCTGTCTTGCGACTCCTTTGTCATAGAAATAATAACGGTATCCGGCCTTGCTGTGGCACGCCCAATCCCTGTGACGGTAATTGTTCTCGGCATCTGAAATCCCTCCCTGAATTATGTGTTCGGTTCATCCGGCATCATTTCGACAATATCATCCAAAGCACAGTCAAGCGTGTCGCATATTTTTCGGAGAACATCTGTACTCACATCCTCACCACGCCCCATCTTTGCTAACTGCCTTGTACTGATTCCAGCTTTTGTTCTCAGCTGTGTCTTTGTCATATCCCTCTTTATCAGCAGAATCCACAGCGGTTTATAGCTCATTTTCATCTTGTCACCTCGTTCAGCACAGCTTATCAACTGGACACAAATCCAGATTCGTTATACCATGCGCCAAGGCGGAATGAAACGGTATTTCCCGTTTTGAAATCAAAAATTACGGTGCATTAGAGTGCGGGATTCCGTAAAATTCAAATTCCAAGTCTTCTGCTGCAAGCAGGGCTTTCGTGACACGAAAGCGATTTTCTGCTTGTTGGGGAAACTCCCCAATCCCTTTAGAACGGTGCCTGCGGCATCGGGCTACGCATCCGTTTCGGATGCTTTAACGGCAGTTCCTGCCAAAGAAAAAAGCCCAGTACAACATGAGCATTACACCCACACTGCACCTGACATTCCATCATCGACTGCTTTGTCTATTTTGAACATAGGCATCAAACACCTTTTCGCTGCACTACACAAGGCCGGCGTATCCCGATAAGCTTCATAAAAACCCCCGATTACAAGCCAACCCCCATCAAAACCAAGCAGTCCGGACAGAATTTTGGGCATAAAAAATCCCCGGAAGCCGCATGCTTCCGGGGGCGTACATTTTGAAGTATCGATTATCTCTTGGAGAACTGCGGTGCGCGGCGAGCTGCCTTCAAGCCGTACTTCACGAAACTGAAGCTCGATTTTGCTTGATTCTACGCAGTTTTTTAAGCTTTTTGCTCTTCGTCCACCAGTTCTTAAACCCACAATTTTGTGGGCTTTTGTCGTATTTTAACTCTAATCTATTTTTGATGTGTCGATTGCTCTGTTGATCACCCCATGTAATTGGGCAGGTTTATTATACTTGACTTTGGCGTAAATATCCATAGTCACCTTGCTGTTTTCGTGTCCGGCAAGATACTGTACAGTTTTAGGATCAACCGAAGCATAAATCAGGTTCGTGATATAAATGTGACGCAATTGATGCGGTGTCACTTGAAATTCCATCGTATATACCAGCTTCGGATAGTTCGGCTGATGCTCACCAAGTTTCAGGTTTACAACATGCGCTTTCTCAGGATTCCAAACTGCTTTTTCGTGCTGGCGGACACCTGATACTGCCAATGTTCCGGCAAAATCGGAAGATCATCATACCTCCACTTGGCATACTTTTCATCATAGGCTTCCGGCTGAGAAAGTTCCACCAGATGCCCTACACACCAGCTGACAAGGTAGCCATTGCCCTCCATATAACCATCCCCGCGCTGATTTGCCCCAATCACCTTCGAGAGGCTCATGGCAACCGGGGGCTTTTCCGCTAATACAAGCTTCATTTGATACTGCTCCTTTCGCAAAAAAATTAGCAGCCAGGCACCGAAGCACATGACTGCTATGTAAGGAACTGTATTCTGTTTTAGGTCTACAAACTGGGATTTATTGATTACCAGACTTCTAACTATTTTCTTTCATATTTTGCTCTTTGCATTTATAGCGGTCTTAATATTTCGGCTTCCACTGCCGCCTTAATTGTTCCATAGAATATTTTCGCTAAAACCTCATTATTAATACCTTCTATAATTTTCATGTCTGAATTTTTTATAAAATATGCCATGTGCAATTCAGAATGTCGTTTAACTTCCACTTTGTTGTAATTTTCAAAGGTATCATATGAGGAAATATATCCGATATAGGTTTCCAATAGTACAGAATCATCAAAATAAGCATCATTTATGAAATGGTATTGTCCATTTCTATCTAGAATAAATTGTTGTAACTTTTTTATAAAGTTAAACTTCTCTTCTGAGAAATTGTAGTAGTCATCACAAAGTAGAACACGCTGGTCTGGCCTCTCAAAGTCATACTTTGTCTTTAAATTTAGTTGTGAAACCAATTTCCCAATTAACACTACTATCATATCAGTAATTTGCAATCCAATATAATCCCTTGAATTACAATCTCCATCTATTTGATAAAAATCCAGGCCAGTAAAAATATCTTGAGGAATACCTTCATCTAAAAATAACCTCCATTGATTTTCAGTTCCCGTATAACGTTGCTCTGTCATCCAAAGGTCAAATGCCCATTTCACTTTAGACCAATCAAAAGATAGAGGTAAATTGGGTTCTGTCAATTCTGTCCCACAATTCAAAACTAGATCAATAGCCTCAATGACTAAGTTATAAGCATCAATCTGTCTAGACATTCGAGCGTTTCCTAAATTCTCCCGAGAAATAGTAGTCATATCATTTCGTATTAACTCAAGAATGTTTTTTGTAGACATACTTTTATCAAGAAGTGCTTTAATTACTTCTTCAGACGCTTCCACTTCAGCATATTTTGTTACAATATACTTAACAATAAATGCTGAGAATTCAGTCTTAGAATCTAAAAAATACAAAAAATTAATTAATCTCGATGATGTTATAATCGATGCCTTACTAACTAAGAACAACAAATTTTCTACATTATACTCCAATAGCAAATCCAGAAGATCCATGTAAAACTTAACTTCATTTTTCTTCATGGAAGCTATTCCATATTCGAAATTTAATTTTAGTAAGTTCAAGCCCTTCAGCTCTTTTCCAGTTTTTGCTAATGAATCTCTAAGTTGGGGACGATTAGATAGATATTCTTCAACAATTTCCTGGTACTTTTGCTCAATAAGTATATAATCGAACTCATCAATCTGAATAACGTTCGCCACATAAGAATGCATATTATCAGTTGCATATGATAATTTATCAGTCTTATTAAAAGGGCTACTGATCTTAAATGAATTTTGAGGGCCTTTCTCATCCATAAACAAAAGTTTCATAATTACACCCCGCTCACCATATTCTTTTTCATCCTAATCTCTCTATAAATTCCGATTTGTATCACTGCTCTTACTTTCTATTTTATCAGATATCGCCTACGGATTCCATAGCTTCATAGCTCAAAACAGTTCATCCACAAACCATTTAGCTATGTAAAAGGGACGGCTTCTCAGCCGCCCCCACCGGTCAACGCAGCCTTAATCAGACAGGTTCATCGTCCGATTCTGCTTCGTAATCCTCATTGACATCCACTTCTTCATCCTCGTCACCATCATCCTCCGGCAGCTCGAGCGCATCTTCATCTTCATCGTGATAATCTGCATCTGGGTCCGGCTGATTTTTCTTGGATAATTCCATCAAAACCGAGTAGTCCGGACAGAATTTTGGGCACTAAAAACCCCCGGAAGCCGCATGCTTCCGGGGGGCGTACATTTTGAAGTATCGATTATCTCTTGGAGAACTGCGGTGCACGGCGAGCTGCCTTCAAGCCGTACTTCTTTCTCTCCTTCATTCTCGGGTCTCTCGTGAGGAAGCCCGCCTTCTTCAGAACCGGACGATAGTCCTGATCTGCCTCAAGCAGTGCTCTCGAGATGCCGTGACGGATAGCGCCTGCCTGACCTGCCATACCGCCGCCGAGAACGTTGACACAAACGTCAAACTTCTCGTTAGTCTCGGTCGCAACAAGCGGCTGACGAACCGTCATTCTCAAAACCTCAAGGCCAAGATAGTCCTCGATGTCTCTCTTGTTGATCGTAATCTTACCAGTTCCCGGCACCAGATAGACTCTGGCAACAGAAGTTTTTCTTCTTCCGGTTCCGTAATATCTCTCACTTGCCATTTTCTACACGCTCCTCTCAGCCTTTGATGGTCAGAACTTCCGGCTTCTGTGCCTGGTGGTTGTGATTCTCTCCTGCATAGACATGCAGCTTCTTGTACATCTGCTCGCCAAGGGGGCCCTTCGGGAGCATGCCCTTAACTGCCTTCTCAATCACCTTCTCCGGCTTCTTCGCCATCATCTCGCGAAGCGTAGTCTCCTTCATGCCGCCGACATAGAGGGAGTGGGAGTAGTAAACCTTCTGCTCCATCTTCTTGCCGCTCACCGCAATCTTGTCTGCATTGATGACAATGACATAGTCGCCGCAGTCAACATGCGGGGTGAAAATCGGCTTGTTCTTGCCTCTCAGCACTGCAGCAACCTCCGAAGCGAGACGTCCGAGGGTGGCTCCATCCGCATCGACCACATACCATTTTCTCTCAACGGTATCCGGATTCGCCATAAAACTCTTCATGATTATCCTCCTAGTGGACACGGGAGCAAAGATCCGTGTCTCCTGCCTGATTATACGTGAAGTGCCCATAGCCTACTTCTCCGGGGCTGGTAAAAGCTTAGCCTAGGCGTCACAGCTCTATATTATAGAGACTTGTCCCCTCTCTGTCAATGCAGAAGGCGCTTTTTTCCTGCATTCTTTTAGGTCCAAAGCGACATAGGGAAAAGCTTCCCGGGTCGCGGGATCCGCATTCTCTTCGATTCGGTAAAAGCCGAATTCCCGTCCCGAGAAGAGGCGACTCCCATCCTCCAAGTCCCTGAGATACACGCGCTCTGCGCCGTCCCTGTGACTCTCGTGGATGAGACGTGTCATCAGCCCCTCGTAATCCGCTTCCCGGCAGCGCCGCAGTGTGAAAAAGCTCTCTCCGCTCTCTTCGAGCGCTTTCTGCGTAAGTTCGTAAGCCCAGTCCTCGTTCTCGGCCTCGTAGCATTTGGGGTTCGGGAGGTAACGGATTTCCCGAAGAATAAGGCCCGCGGCCGGTGCCACCGGTCCTGCGGCGCGCCGTGTGCGGCTCCGAATCGCATCTCGGAAGGCAGTCTCGCCCTTTTTTCCGCTGCCGATTTCCAGGAGTGTCCCGGCAAAAATGCGCACCATGTGGTAGAGGAAGCCGCTCCCCGTCACACGAAAAGTAATGAGTCCCGCAAAGCTGCCGCTCTCCTCACACTCGGCAGAGAGCTCCGCACGGTATATGCGCCGCACCGTGTGCGCGGCTGCCGAGCCGCTTGCGCAGAAGGCCGCGAAATCGTGCTCTCCGAGGAGAAAGGGCAGCGCGGCCCGCATCGCCTTTAGATTAAGCGGGACATAGCAGTGCGCGGCGCTGTTCCGAAGTAACGGGTTCATAATGCGCCCGTTCCAGATGCGGTATTCGTAGGTCTTCTCGCAATGCTGTCTTCTGGGGTGCCAAATCAGCGCAACTTCATCCGCCCCCTGCACGCGTATGTCCTGCGGTAGGTAGGCGTTCAGCGCGGTCGCAAAGCGCTCGGCGCGCATCGGGAATTCCGTGTCAAAGACAGCGACATTCCCGAGCGCGTGCACGCCCGTGTCCGTGCGACTCGCAAATACAACTTGTGCAGGGGCTCCGGTGAGTCCCTGCACAGCTTCGTTCAGCTTTTGTTCCACGGTAACGGCATTCGGCTGTATCTGCGAGCCGAAATAGCCGCTTCCGTCATAGCTCACAATCAAACGGATTCTTCTCATGCTCTCTCCTCAGAAGAGAATACGGAGGACGATGATGCCCGCCAAGAAGAGGAAGAGGGCTGCGTAGGCAATCCGATCTCTGCTCTGATAGCGCAGCGGCTTCATCTGCGTTCTGCCCTCGCCGCCGTGGTAGCAGCGTGCCTCCATGGCCATTGCGAGGTCGGTTGCACGGCGAAAGGCCGAGACAAAGAGCGGCACCAGGAGCGGTACCATGGCACGCGCCTTCTGAATCAGATTGCCGCTCTCGAAATCCGCGCCGCGCGCCATCTGCGCCTTCATGATTTTATCGGTCTCCTCCATGAGGATGGGGATAAAGCGGAGCGCTATGCTCATCATCATCGCGATCTCGTGCACCGGGACGCGAAGTACTTTTAAAAAGCCAAGTCCCTTCTCCATGCCCTGGGTCAGCGCATTCGGCGTCGTGGTGAGGGTCATGATGGTCGATCCGACCACGAGGTAGATGAGTCGCAGCGCCATAAAGCCCGCAAGTATCAGTCCCTCTTCCGTAATTTTAAAGACACCCCACTGCCATAGCACCTTGCCGTCGGTCAGGAAGAGGTTAAAGCTCACACTGATCAAGAGAATAAAGAGTATGCCCTTTAAACCGCGCAGCATATAGGAGAGCGGCACACGGGACAGGCCGATGCAGAGCGCCAAAAAGACGGTCGCAAGCGCATAGCTCTGCCAGTTGTTGCAGAGAAAGAGCGCCACAATGTAAACCATGGTTCCCGCGAGTTTGGTTCTCGGATCCAAACGGTGAAGTGCGGAGTCCACCGGGTAGTACTGGCCTAGGGTCACATCCTTCAGCACGGCGCACCTCCCTTCAGGAGTTCCCGCAAAGCATCCCTTGCCTCCGCGACGGTTGTAATTTCATCGCTGAGCGCCATGCCCGCGCGGCGCAGGCGCTGCACAAGGTAGCTGACTTGCGGTGCCGAGAGCCCGAGTTCCTCGAGTTCCTCGTAGTGCTTAAACACTTCCTTCGGCGTGCCGTCGAAGCGCTTTTCTCCGCCGCTCATCACGAGCAGGCGATCAGCATACTTTGCGACATCTTCCATGCTGTGGGAGACCAGAATGACCGTGAGGCCCCATTCGCTGTTCAGTGCCTTCACCCGGTCCAGAATTTCATCTCTGCCGCGCGGATCGAGGCCCGCAGTCGGCTCATCGAGCACAAGGACCTTCGGTTTCATGGCAAGTACGCCCGCAATCGCGACGCGGCGCTTCTGTCCGCCCGAGAGTTCAAAGGGAGACTTCTTGTAAAATTTCTCCGTTAGCCCGACCATTGCGAGCGCCTCTTTTGCGCGCTGCTCGATCTCAGCCTGCGGAAGTCCCATGTTCTTCGGTCCGAAACACACGTCCTTGAATACATCGATTTCAAAGAGCTGGTGCTCGGGGTACTGGAATACGAGCCCCACTTTCGTGCGGAGCGCCCGCATGTTGTAGCCCTTTTCGTAGATGTTCTCGCCGTCGACAAAGAGTTTGCCCTCGGTCGCGCGAATCAGGCCGTTTAAATGCTGTATCAGGGTGGATTTTCCGGAGCCGGTGTGGCCTATGAGGCCGACAAACTGACCGTCCGGAATCTCAAAGCTCACATCGCGGAGTGCCGGCTGCTCAAAGGCAGTCCCTCCTCCGTAGGTGTAGCTCAGATGTTCTGCGCGGATTCCCACAGCTTAGTTCTCCTTCCAAAGCGGCAGTATAGCTTCCGCGAGCTCCTCCATGGAGAGCACGCTTTCCGGTAAACTTACGCCGCACTGTCTCAACTCGTGTGCGAGTTCGGTGGCCTGCGGTACGTCGAGGCGCAGGCGCTTCAATTCTTCCACATGGGAAAAGACTTCCCGCGGCGTGCCGTCCATAATGACATGCCCGCCGTCCATGACAATCAGGCGATCCGCCCCGACGACTTCTTCCATGTAGTGCGTAATCAGCACCACGGTGACGCCCTCGCTGCGATTTAGCTCCGTGATTGTGCGTATCACTTCTTTTCTGCCGTTCGGATCCAGCATGGCGGTCGGCTCGTCCAGCACGATGCACTTGGGATGCATGGCCATGACGCCGGCAATCGCGACGCGCTGCTTCTGTCCGCCCGAAAGGTGATTCGGCGATTTCAGGCGGTAGGCCGTCATGCCGACTGCCGCGAGTGCGGCATCGACACGCTTCCAGATGTCCTCGGTCGGCACGCCGAGATTCTCGGGGCCAAAGCCCACATCGTCCTCGACCAGGTTTGCGATAATCTGATTATCGGGATTCTGGAACACCATGCCGACCTCGCGGCGTATGTCGAGGAGCTTTGCATCGTCCGCGGTATTCATACCGGAAATAAACACGGCGCCGCCGCTCGGCAATAAGATGCCGTTCAGTGTCTTTGCAAAGGTGGATTTGCCGGAGCCGTTGTGCCCGAGTATGGCGACAAAGCTGCCCTCCTCAATCTTAGGCTCACGCCGTCGATTGCGCGGTTCACATCCGTGACCTTTGCCTCCTCATCGCGGGTGATGTAGTCAAAGACAAGCTCTTTTGATTCAATGATTGCCATTGCTCTCCTCCGCTGCCGCAGTCTCGCTCTCCTGCACTTCCGCCGACGCACTCTCCGCTTCCGCGCTCACAGTTTCGCCGCTCTCCGCCGTTTCACTCGCGGCGCTCTGTCCGCCGCCGGTGCCTTCGCCGCCCGGCTGATAATTGATCACGCCGAACTCTCCCACCTTGCTCTCGCTGAGCTCGGAGGCGCGCACATAGGCCACCACAAACTGGTTTTCGGTGAGTGTGGTCTTATCGTATTCTTCGACCGTGCCGCCGGCCCGCGTAAAGTCCTTAAAGCGCTCGGGTACCTCGGACATACCGAGTCCCTGCGTCATGTCCACGCCCGCAAGCAGAATTTCAAGCTTGCCGTAGCCCTGCGCCGCGGTATTGAATTCCATCGCGTCAACAGTACAAGCGCCGATCGGCAACACCGCTTCGGTTGCATTGCTGTACTTGACGGTCGCCACATAGTCGCCGTTCTTCATGAGCACCACGCTGTACTGGGTCGCGGGATCCGCCTCCGCCGTGCTGTGGTCAAGGTCTGTAAAGTAACCTTCCTCATCTTCATACTTCAGGTAAATCCCTGGTCTAAGAGTGCGGAAAGCTTGGTCACGCCGACCTCAACCGTAATGCCGCCCACACTGATTTCGGGCACCGGCTGCAATGCGGCCGTGCTCTCTTCGGTCTTACGGTCTCCGAGCGCAATCTCTCCCTCCGGCAACACATAGAGGTACACGGTCAGTGCCAGCAGCGCCGCTGCGAGGACATACATTGCCCCCCAAAAAAGCTTTTTCATGGTTATCCGCCTTTGTCTGTTTGGTATGATGGTGTATGTTCGATTTTATAATACAAAAACCCCCAAGTCCACACGGGCTTGAGGGTTGTACGTGCGTGAGAGGATTCGAACCCCCGACACCTTGGTCCGTAGCCAAGTGCTCTATCCAGCTGAGCTACACACACTCATTGCTTATTGCAAGTACAGAGTATAAAGCCATGTATCCGCTTTGTCAACCTGTTTTTCGATTTTCTTTTTTGCTTCAGCGAAGCACTTCCATAATGCAAAAATCCTGACTCTCGCCCGCGAGCTGCACCATGAGTTTTTGCATGTGGCGCTCCCGAGAGATCGCCGCGCACGGTGAGAAGAAAGCGCACGCTCTCCCTGTCCTCGCTGTAGGATAAGAGTTCCATCTTTTCCATGTTATAGCCGTAATCGCCCACCATGCTGAGGATCGAAGACATGGCATTCGGGCGATTGGGACGCGTGAGCAGGAGTTTCACTCTCTGCCCCGGAATCTCATAGGGTACGCCCGCAAAGAGCGCCTGAAAGCGCTCCGGCATCCAGTCATAGAGCAGCCCGTACTGGTACATGCGGCTGGTTTCCATAATCTTTCGCACAATGGCAAGGTACTCCCGGCGAAGCTCCTCCGGTACCTCTCCGCCGAGCCGCTCCAAAATAGCCTCTTCCCGGTCCGCGCGGTATATCTGTGTCTCTCCCTGTTCCGCTTTGGCGCTCGCCACCTCTCGAGAGCAGGCAAGGCGCTCCAGTAAGAGCGCCTTGATCTCCTCGTCGAGGGTATCTATCTTAGCCCTGATTTCTTCTAAACGCATGGTTCCTTACTCTGCGACCAAATCGCCGTTCTCGGGGTGCTCGTCAAACCACTTGACCGCAAATGGGCAGGTGAGCACGGCCTTCTTGTTCTCGTCGCGCATGCGGACCACAAATTTCTCGAGCAGTTCCGCACCGATGCCCTGACCGCGAAGCGACTCGTCCACGACGGTGTGCTCTACGTCCACGGTCTTATCGTTCACTGCCGGGAACTGCAAGCAGGCGCGCTTCACGCCGTTCTCATCGTAAGCCACAATCTCGTTTGCTTCATTTTCGTAGCGCAGTGCCATAAAAGCCTCCTTTTTTTCTAAGAAACGCCTGAGTTCACTGTTGCTGAAAAAACTATAACACAGCACAGCTCCCTTTTCAAATGCACTTGACATATGATTGTATTAACTTATATTCTCTACAAAAAAAGGAGACATAATTCCATGCATATGGCTGATGCTTTTTTATCCCCGCCGGTCGCCGGTACCATGTACGCCTGCTCGGGCGCAGCGCTCGCGCACTCGGTTCGCGTATTAAAGCGCGCGGACGATGAGTCCCGCATTCCCGTGATGGGAGTGATGGGCGCCTTTGTCTTTGCCGCGCAGATGATCAACTTTACGATACCCGGCACGGGTTCCTCCGGCCACCTTGCGGGCGGCATGCTGCTCGCCGCGATTGTGGGGCCCGAGGCCGCCTTCCTGACGATGTGTGCCGTGCTCTCGATTCAGTGCCTGCTCTTTGCGGACGGCGGTCTCTTGGCGCTCGGCGCGAACATCTGGAACATGGCCTTTTACGGCTGCTTCCTCGGCGGTAAGCTCTGGCAGCTTGTCATGAAGGGCGGTATCAGCAAAAAGCGCATCGTGAGCGCCTCGCTGCTCGGTGCCGTGCTCAGCATGCAGCTGGGCGCCTTCTCGGTTTCTCTGGAGACCGCGATTTCCGGCGTGACGCCTCTCCCCTTCACTGCCTTCTTGCTGCTCATGCAGCCCATACACCTGGCAATCGGACTCGGCGAGGGGCTTATCACCGCAGCGGTTCTTCTCTTTGTCTTTGAGGCGCGCCCCTCACTCCTCCGAAACAGCCTGCCCTCTGCGGCGCGCTCGGAAAAGCTGAGTGCCGGACGCTTCTTCGGTTTAGCACTCCTTGCAAGCCTCCTGACCGCGGGCGGGCTCTCACTCTTTGCCTCCGCCTTTCCGGACGGCCTCGAGTGGTCGGTGCTTCGCCTGACCGGCAGCACCGAGCTTGCAAGCGTAGAGACGCCTCTTCACCACGTTGCGGCAGCCGTACAGGATTTCACCGCGCGCTTCCCGGACTACAGCCTCGGTGGGAGCGCTGTGGGTAGCTCGGCGGCCGGTATCCTCGGCGCACTCGCCGTGCTCCTTACAGTGGCGCTCTTTGCCAACCTGCTGCGCCGCAGGCTGTACCGAAAGTGAGCCGTTTAGACCTTGCCTCCCGCTCTCTCCTTTCGCTTGAGGAGCTCGCCGCGAGGGATACGCTCTTAACACGCCTCTCGCCGCTTGCAAAGCTCTTGAGTGTCCTTTTCTACTTGGCAGTGACACTCTCGTTTCCGCAAGCGGCACTCTCGGGGCTGCTCGGCATGGCGCTCTACCCCTGCCTTCTCTATCCCCTCGGCGACCTGCCCCTACGGCGGGCGCTCGGGGATTTTCGCTTTCTGCTCCCGGTTCCGCTCTTTCTGGGGCTTGTTCCGGCGCTCTTCGGAAAGTTTTCCGCCCTGCTCCTCGCTGTCCTCGTGCTAAAGAGCCTGCTCGCCTTTCTCGCGGTCTTTCTGCTTGCGGCGAGCACCGGTATGTACGCCTTGACGGCTTCGCTCGCGCGTCTTCACGCCCCGCGCCTCTTTACCACGGTCCTGCTTCTCAGCTACCGCTATCTCTTCGTGCTGCTCCGCGAGGGCGATCAGCTCGCGGACGCCTATGCGCTCCGTGCGCCCGGTAAAAAGGCGGTCTCTCCGCGTAACTTTGCCTCGATGATAGGACAACTGCTCTTACGAAGCATAGACCGCGCGGAACTGATCTATGAGAGCATGAAACTTCGCGGTTTCTCCGGCGTTATGCCGAATCATACCTTCGCGAAACGGAGCGACATCGTGAGTGTACTCTTTCTTCTCCTCAGCATGGCCTACTGCCTTTTGTTTCGTCTGTTTCCGGTCTTTGAACGCTTCGGCGCCTTGTTAAGCTGAACGGCGTCCCCCCGCCGCAGCTACGGAGGTATCTTCTTGTTAGACGTATCCGGCCTTTCTTTCTCCTATGAGGACAACGGAACGGGCGCAAGCCCCATCCTGCATGAACTTTCCTTTTCGCTTGCTCCCGGTGAGCGCGTCGGTTTAATCGGCGCAAACGGCGCGGGAAAGTCAACGCTCTTAAAGCTCTTGGTCGGTCTTCTCTTAATGCCCAAGGCACAGACGCCCGCCATTACCTTCGGCGGGCTTTCGCTTGAAAAAAAGACACTGGCGGAAATCCGAAGACGAATCGGCTATGTGTTTCAGGACTCGGAGAACCAGCTCTTTATGCCGACCGTCGGCGCGGATGTGTCCTTTGCCGCAGAGAGCTACGGCTATACGCCGGAAGAGGTCGCAGCGCGCACCGAGAAGGCGCTCTCCCTCGTGAAACTCGAAGGACAGGCAGAGACCGCGGTGTACCGCCTCTCGGGCGGTCAAAAAAAGCTCGCGGCGATTGCCGGGGTACTTACCCTCTCGCCGGAGCTTTTGCTTCTCGATGAGCCCTCTGCCTCTCTGGATCCGAAGAATCGGCGGAATCTTCTGAATATACTCTGCCATCTCCCCTCTGCCCTCCTCCTCGCCTCTCACGATCTCGACTTTGTCTACGACTGCTGCGAGCGTGTGCTGGTGCTGCACCGGGGACAGCTTGTGGCGGATGGTCCTGCCGAGACCGTACTCCGCGACAAGGCACTTCTTGAAAACGCGGAACTGGAGCTCCCGCTGCGCTTTCAATAAGGCCCGGTGTTCGGGCTAAGGCTTCCTTACCAAAACGGAGAAGCAGATATCACGCTTCGGAGCGTGCGGCCTACGCTCTGATAACGCTGCATGGAGAAAATTTGCTCGGCTTGTACAGATAACTTTTTGGATACAAAATACCAGCTTGGGCGCATGCGTCTCGCTTGCGTCAAAAGCTATCATATCTGCGTAAAACTGCCGGTTTGAGTCCTGCTTGAAACGACTTGTATGACACGCAAAGAGAGCTGTGGGAGTTGATTCTCCCGCAGCTCTCTTCTCTATATAAAACTCAGACCAAACCCTGGATTTGGGGGATGGGCAAAGTCTGCTTGCGCATGAGGCTTGCTTTTGTCAGTTCTTGCTCTCGCCGAGCTCACCGCCCTCCACGACAATCGCGTCCGGATTTGCCGCGTCGCCGAAGACCGGCTTCAGGGTCTCGTCATAGTCCTTGTGGAAGAAGTTCTCCTTGCCAAGCGTGACAATCTCTTCGTTCAGGAAGTTGAGGAGGGACTCATTGCCCTTTGCGACCGCCGCCGCAATCGTGTCGTAATCACCGAGGCTGTCAATGCCGACCTCAAAACCCGGATTCGACTTTGCCCAAGCAATGACCTCGGTGTTGTCGGTCGAGAACGCATCGCCTCTGCCGTCAAGCAGCGCATTATAAGCGTCCGCATAGGCATCGTACTTCTGGAGCTTCACCTCCGGGTGATTCTTCTCAAAATAAGTCTCCGCTGTCGTGCCCTTTGCGATAATCAGGGTCTTACCCTTCAGCTCATCGACCGAGTGAATCACGGCATTCTCCGGCGAAACCACGCCGAGTGCCACCTTCATGTAGGGCTTCGCAAAGTCAACCTGCTCCGCTCTCTCCTTCGTGACCGTGAAATTCGCGAGGGTAATATCCACCTTGCCGGTGTTCACGTACTCAACGCGGGATGCCGGGTCCAGAGAGGTGAACTCTACCTTGACGCCGAGATCCTGCGCGATGCGCTGCGCATAGACCACGTCGTAGCCCTGATTTACGCCGTTCTGGTCTACGTAGCCGAAGGGCGCCTTGTCCGTAAACACGCCGATGCGGATCACACCGGACTGCTTGATTTCATCCACCGTGCGGAAGGTCGTCTTGCCTGCGCTCTTACTCTCTGCCGCGCTGCCGTCTGCCTTCTTGCTGCCGCCGCAAGCCGCGAGTACACCGAGTGCAAGTGCCGTCACCGCCGCCAATACCAAAGTCTTCTTCATCTTCATTTCCTCCGTATGCTTTTGTTTCTGCTTCCGTAGTCACCTCTGCCGTAAGCTCTTTCGCTTTTCGCTTCTTCGAGTTTCAAATTCCCCTTGCCCTCTGCTGCGACTACGCCTCTTTTTCTATGATCTTTTCGTACTGTTTTCTATGTAAAACACGATGCTTGTTTTCGACTTGCGCACCGCTCAATTGTTTTCACCGAATCTGCTTTCTCTCCTCTTACAGCGATGTTGTGAGCTACTTACAACATCGCTTCGTACCCCCGCGGCGGCTTAAAAAATTTCTCATGCGCTCTTTTCTTCCTTTCTGCTTCTCGCGACAAAGCGGAAGTTGTCGAGGAAGGTCCTCGCGCGCTCGGTCTTCGGCGCCGTGAAGAACTCCTCCGGCTTACCGATCTCCACGACTCTGCCCTCGTCCATGAAGACAATGCGATCCGCGACCGCGCGGGCAAAGCTGAGCTCGTGCGTCACAATGAGCATTGTGAGTCCCTGCTCCGAGAGTTCCATCATGACATCCAGCACCTCTCTGACCATCTCGGGATCCAGAGCGGCGGTGACCTCATCAAAGAGCATGAGCTCGGGGTGCATCGCAAGGGCGCGCACAATCGCGACGCGCTGCTTCTGTCCGCCCGAAAGCATGCGCGGGTAGGACTTCTCCTTGTCAGAAAGGTTCACGCGCTGTAAGAGTTCCCGTGCTTCCGCCTCTGCCGCTTTCCGACTTCTCTTCTGCACCTTTCTCGGCGCAAGGGTGATGTTGTCGAGGATATTCATATGGGGAAAAAGCTCATAGCTCTGGAATACCATGCCGAGCTTTTGCCGCACCCCGGTGAGCGCATTCTGCTTGAGGCCGCTGATTACTTCGCCGTCCAGTGCGACCTCGCCGCCCTGTATTTCTTCCAACCCGTTGATGCAGCGGAGCAGGGTAGACTTTCCGCTCCCCGAGGGACCTAGTATCACGACCACCTCACCCGGCGCAAATCAAGATCCACGCCCTTCAAGATTTCGGCGTCCCCAAAGTTTTTTCTGAGCCCGCGTATGCTGAGCTGTATGTCCCGTTTTACTTCTTTCATTCTGTGGCCTTCCTTTCAAGCTGCGTTCAGACTGCCCAGCGTTGTTCCAAGTAGCGCGCCAGCATGGATACCGGCCAGCACACCAGGAAATATAAGAGAAAAATGACGCCGTAAATCGGCAGCGCCGCCGTGGGATACTGAAAGCGGTTGGCGTCTATGATTTGTTGTCCTGTCTTTAAAACCTCGACCACACCGATCAGGACAATCAGAGAAGTGGTCTTCACCATGCGCGTCACAAGGTTAATGGCGAGCGGCAACAGCCGCCTTAAGGTCTGCGGAATAATCACGTAGCGGCTGCACTGCCCCACCGTGAGGCCGAGCGCCGCCGCGCTCTCATACTGGTGCTTCGGGATGCTCTTAAGTGCGCCGCGCACCAAATCTCCCATCTCCGCGGTACCCCAGAGTGTGAACACCAAAACAGCGCTGAACTCGCCGCTCAGGCTCAGCCCGAAGACACGCGCGCTCCCGAAAAAGACGAGAAAGAGAAGTACCAACTGCGGCATGATGCGGATAAAGTCAAGGTAGATGCGGCTCAGTAGCTTAATCACTCGGTTCTCCCTTGTCATCAAGAGCCCAAAGAGAACGCCGAGCGGGAGCGAGAGCGCAACCGCAATGAGACTAATCCGAACGGTGACTGCAAGTCCGCCGAGGAGACGCGCAAGGTTATTGCCTGCGAGCAAGATGGAAAGCGGAGACGCGCTTGCCAAATTAATTTCCCAAAGCCTGCATTGCGTAGCCTCCTTTCCAGCAAAGTACCGAGAAGCGAAATCGGCAGGAGCAACGCGAGGTAGGCAATCACCAACATGAAGAGTGCCTCCGTGGTCTGGTAGTAAATGCCGATCAAATCCTTCGTGACATACATGAGGTCCGCGAGGGCAATGCCGCTGAACACCGAGGTCTCCTTGATGAGGAAGATGATGTTTGCGGTCAGCGAAGGCACCGAGACCGCCGCCGCCTGCGGAAACACAATGTAGCGCATGCTCTGTCCGCCGCTTAGTCCGAGGGAGAGCGCCGACTCGGTCTGAATTTTTTCAACCGTGCCGAGTCCCGAGCGAAAGCTCTCCGTCATGTAGGCACCGCCGAGGAAGCTAAGGCCGATTACGCCGCAAAGCTCCGGGCTAAGACGTATTCCTATCTTCGGCAAGCCGAAGTAAAGGAAGAAAAGTTGCACGAGCAGCGGCGTGTTGCGCGAAAGCTCCACGTAGACCGTGACCAACTGTGAGAGCAGCGGCATTCGGTAGTAGAGCACCAGGCTCGCAACGAGGCCTATCACAAGCGAAATCAAAATGCCTATGCTCGCGATGGTGAGCGTGAGTTTTGCCGCCTCTAAGTAGAGCGGCAAAAAGCGCTCCATAAACGAAATATCCATGCTCCCTCCTCTCTGCTCTTATCTGAAAAGCTATTTCCTATTTACCTACTTGTGTAGAAGGTTTGTATCATAGCATCGCCCGGAAAAGCTGTCAAGCGAAGTTCGCAATTTTTCTTTTCTCGCGCTTGACAATCATTATTTTCTAGTGTACTATCTCATTAGTTCGCAAGTGCAGTACTTGCAGAGAGGAGCTTCGATGCAATTTAACGAGTCGCAACCCATATATTTGCAAGTCGTTTTGCAAATCAAGAAGGAGATTGTCACCGGGAAAAAGAAAAACGGTGAAAAATTGAAATCAGGGCGAGACCTCGCCCTGGAGTACCACATTAACCCGAACACGGCTGCGCGCGTCTATCAGACACTCGAGGCCGAAGGCGTCGCTTTCACGAAGCGCGGTCTCGGTACCTTTGTGACCGAAGATACCGCGGTCAATGTGAGCCTGCGGAAGGAACTCGCCGCAGACTTCATCGCCCGCTTCAAAAAAGATATGTCCGAACTCGGCTATACCGAAGACGAGATGCGGGCTCTCATTTGACTCTAAGGAGGTCATTTCATGCTGGAAGTTAAACAAGTGAGCAAGAGCTTTGGCAGCAAGTTGGCACTGCGGGATTTTTCCTGCACGCTTGAACCCGGCGAAATTTACGGTCTGCTCGGCGCAAACGGCAGCGGTAAAACCACACTGATGAAACTCATTGCAAATCTGATACTCCCGGACCGGGGACAGATTTTGCTGGACGGCCAAGAGGTCAATTATCGGAGCCGCGAGCACATCGCCTACATGTCCACCGAGCCCTACTTCTATTCTTATATGAAGATACGAGACGTGGGCGAGTACTACCAAGACTTCTTTCAGGATTTCTCGATGGAGACCTTCCGCGAGATTATCGATAAGTTCGAGCTACGCCCCGAGCTCCGCGCAAAACAGCTCTCCTCGGGTATGATGGCCAAACTCAAGGTTGCGGTCACCATGTCGCGCAGTGCCGATGTCATTTTGCTCGACGAGCCCTTGAACGGCATTGACTTAATCGCGCGAGATCAGGTCATGGAGCTCATCATCTCCCACGCGAGCAAGGACTCCACCCTCCTGCTTTCGAGCCACCTGGTCGAAGAGATGGAGCGCTTTATCTCGAAGGCTATTTTTGTAAAAGACGGCGACATGGTGGCCTCGCTCGATGTCGAGGACCTTCGCATCAAAGAGGGACTCTCGCTCGCCGAGAAGTACCGTCAGCTGCTTGCCTAACGCTTTCATTGGTTGCCCAAAGAGGCAGGAAAGGAATTCCATATGCTGAAACTCATGAAATACGAGTGGAAGAAAAGCATCTTCGTCAAACTCTTATTACTAACCCTCATCGGCGTCGGAGAAGTGGTCTATTTGGTCAGTCTCTTCTCCGGCAGCCTCTATCGGAGTGATTCTATTCTCTTCACGCTGAGTGTCACCATTTTGTCGCTGGGACTGTTTCTGGCGCCCATTGTGAGCATCCTGCAAAACCTCTCGACCTTTCAAAAGGAGCTGAACAGCAAGGAAGCCTACATGCTCTATCTGACGCCCCACAACAGCTTTGAGATTCTCGGCACCAAGTACGCCATGAACTTTATCGAGATTTTCTTCTGGGCCTTCCTCGCCTCTGTCATCTGTGTTGTGGACGTACTCCTGCTCACCAATGCCTTTGTAGGACTCGGCTCGTATGAGGTCCGGGAGGGTATGCAGCGCTTTGTGGAATTGCTGCTCTCTCCGGAAACCCACTCGACCATGATACAGCTCACACTCTTTTTCCTCGCGGGACTCTTACAGTTTGAGAGCATCGCACTGCTCGCCATTGTCCTGCAGTCGACCTTCCTGCCCGGCAAGCGCTTCGGCGGTGTGATTACCGTGATTCTCTACATTGCGCTCAACTACTTTAGCGGTGCATTGCTCCTTCACATTCCCTTCTCGCCCAAACCGATGCTCCGCTTCGGAATCAACTATATCTCGCCGCAGACCATCGGTATGGTGCTTGTGAGTATTCTGCTCTCCGTCATCTACTTCATCTTCTCGGCCATCCTGCTTGAGAAGAAGCGTAATATCTAAGCAAGTCAAACACACGGTGGCGATCCGAAGATCGCCATCAAAAAAAGATCGACGACTCCCCCTTTGTCGCCGATCTTTCTTTTTTTGTTGTTTCATTGATTGAGATTATCACTCCTCCGAGAAACTTACCTTGCCTGTTCTTATGTCGTAGACCCCGGATAAAACCGTGAGCGGCAGTTCGGGACAGTACTCATGTAAGCAGGCCGCAAGATCCGCTGCCTCCGCTTTCGCATTGCGCTCCACCGCGCGCAGGGCTACGGTCTCCGTGCCGATGCCGGCGCGGATTCTCTGTCCCATGTGTGCGAGTGCACCCGAGAGCGCTTCGCCGGATAGCGTTGCCTTCACGCCGCCGCAGTCACTGTGTCCCAGCACAAGAAAAAGGCGCACGCCGAGATCCTGTGCCGCATACTGCGCCGAGGCGAGGATAGAGTTTCCGAGCACATTGCCGGCGGCGCGCGTCACAAAGAGCTCGCCGAGCCCCGCGGAGAAAATAAACTCCGGCACCACGCGGGAGTCCGAGCAGGTCAGGATAAAGGCGTAGGGGCGCTGCCCCTCGGTCGCGAGTTCTTCTCTTCGCGCCGCGTCGTTCGCCAAGTTCTGTGCCTCGCCGCGCACAAAGCGCGCATTGCCTTCTTTCAGGCGTTGCAAGGCCTCCATAGCCTCGCGATTCTCTCTGCGACCTTCGTTTCGATTCCCGTTCTGATGCTGATTCATGATTGTTTCCTCAAAGCAAAATTCAAGTTTCCCAGGTCTTTTCAAAGCGATCCGGCGAGACATAGAGCTCTTCAGTTTTGCCGTCCCGCTGCCCCAGTCCGGAAGCTGGAAATGCGGCATGTCCACAATCGACTTCCAGTCGCCGCCCCACTCGAGCCCGAGCGCCTTCCCCATGGCTCCCACCTTTTCAAAGAAGCGATCCCCGTTCTCATAGGGCGGCTTCCCGTCGTCCCGGCAAAAGTCAAAGGCCGTGCCCCACTGGTGGTGCGAGGAATAGGAAGAACCGCGCGCATTCGTCACAATGCTGCCGCCCGCCGTGCGTCCGAGCGCGTAAAGCGCATCCTGCTCTTCCGCGGTGCGGACTTCCTGCGTAATGCGTATCGGCAGCCCGCGCGCCGCACACTGCGCAATCAGCTTTTTCTGCAGACGCTTAAGGCGCGGGTGCAGCCTGCTCACATTGTGACCGCCTGGCGCGGGTCTCTCCTCGAGGCATACACCGTCCTTGTCCGCCCGATAGCGCTCGCCGTTCCAGGACACGGATTCGGAGACCGCCATACTGCCGTCCGCTTTGAAGTAATAGCTCTTGCCCTTGTAGGAGCGCATCTGATTTCGCGCCATCTCGCCGTTGCTGCGGAGAAAGTACCACTTCCCCTTGTCCTTGATCCACTCATAGACCGCCATACTGCCGTCCTCGTGGAAAAAGAACCACTTGCCGTTCAACTGCTGCCAACCGGTCAGCATGAATCCGTAGGCATTTTTCGCCTCGCCCGCTTTCCGATCGCTCTCCTGCTTCAAATAGTACCAACGCTCTTTGATTTTCTGCCAGCCGAGCTGCATGCTGCCGTCGCTTCCGAAGTAGTACCACTTGCCGTCAAGCTGCTGCCAGCCGGTCAGAGTATAACCGTAGTCATTTTTCGCCTCGGCTGGCTTACGGTCTGCCTCCTGCTTTAAATAATACCAACGCGTTTTCTCCTTCTGCCAGCCGAGCTTCATATTTCCTGCCGCATCAAAGAGGTACCACTTGCCGTCTATCAAGGTCCAGCCGGTGCTCAGCACGCCGCTCTCGCGGTACTGCCAGGCACTGCCCTGCTTTTCCCAGTTTCCCATGGCTCACTCCACGCCGCGCGACTTAAGAGCCTCAATCACCTCATCGTAATAGGGTGTATCGACCCCGTAGCGCTTTCCGAGGCGCTGCACCTCGTAAATCAGACCATCCGCCTCGGACTTCTTCCCCGCCGCGACGTCCTTCTGGAAGGAGGTGGTCATCTCCTTCGCAAGCCGATCCACCACGGCAAGGCTATCCTTTTCGCCGAATCCCTCCATGTCAATCCCCATCTTCTCCGCGATTGCAAGCACCTCCCGCACGAGCCCGCGGTAAAAGTTCCGATACTCGCCCTCGCGCTGCAATGCGCTGCCGTGATATAGAAATAAGTTCCGACCGCGCCGTGCGGCGAGAGGTAGGCAAATTTTTTCATGCAATCACGGCGGATATTATCGCTTAGCACGGCTTCGACACCCGCCTTTTCGAGATCCGCCCAAATGTCTTTTAGCACCGGCCGCGCTTCCGCCTCCGTCCGCGCACCGTAGACCACGCGCATCAGCTTGCCGAGCTGACGAATTTTTCCGGGCTCTTCCACATTCGCCATCACATAGATGCAGCCGTCCGTGACCAGCGGCTTTTTAAGCGATGCCTTAAGCTTTTCGCCCGTTCCGAAGACATTGCAGAGCGGGACAATCACGGTACTTTCCGTGGCAACGCGCTCCAAAAACGGTAGCACGCTGTCAATCGAATAGGACTTTAGGGCGAGGAAGATGACATCCGGCGTCTCGTTGTAACTCGCCTCATCAAAGACAGCGACCGGAGACAACGTCTCTTCGCCCTCATCCCCGACAATCGTAAGTCCCTTTTTCTTCAGCGCCTCCAAGGTTTTTCCGTGCGCCAGAAAACTCACCGAAAGCCCTGCGCGCTGCAAGTATGCACCGAGCGTGCCGCCGACACCGCCCGCGCCGATGATTAAATACTTTAACATGTTTTTTCTTCCCCTCTCTCCGGGCGAAACGCCGAGTTGATTTCCTCTCTTGTTATCCTACTTCTTGCATTCCGCCTGCTTATTGTCTCTGTGTTGCCGGTCCTTATTCCGCCGTCTTAGGGCTCCTGCGTATCAGCGGCTCTGCCTTCTCTTCCGGCGATATGAGACCGAGCGACTGTAAGAACTCCTGCAAGCCGGTCGCGTACAGTTTCGGATTCGTGAGCACCGACTCTGCGTGCCCTGCCTCGGGCACCAGCATCAACTCTTCCTTCCCCTCGGTCGCCTCATAGAGGCGCTCGCTGTTTACGGGCAGAATAAAACCATCCGCGGCGCCGTGGATGTAAAATACCGGAACCGCATTGCCCTTCAGTGCATCAATCGGGCGCATGGCCGAAAGCGCATAGCCGTAGCGAAGCTTTCCGCAGAGATTCACCGGCGCAAATGTCGCTCGGAATGTTGGCGTAACGCCAGCCCGTCTTCAACACATTCTCAATATCCGCAAAGGCGCAGTCCGCGACCGCAAAGTCCACCTTAGGCTGATAGCGAAGCGAAGAGACCGTTGTCGCCGCGCCGAGCGATTCACCGTGCAGGCCGAGTGTCACCCGATCCCCGAGTTTTGCGCGGAAATACTTTACGATTTCACTCAAATCCTGCCCCTCGCGAACACCGTAAGTACAGGCAGTTCTCTCATTTTCGCCGTGTCCGCGTAGGTCGTAGATAATGCAGTTAAACCCGAGGGACAGGTAGGTCGGCACATACTTGAGACTTCCGAAGCGCGTGTCCGTATGTCCGTGGCTCAGAATCACATAGCGGTCGCTCTGCTTCGGATTCTTTAGCAGGGTGCCATGCAGCACATAGCCGTCAAAACTCTTGACACTAAAATCCTCTTGTTCGAGAGCCGCATAGAAATCCGTATCATAATGCTCACTCTGCCAGCGAAACGCCTCTTCCGCGCTCTGACGCGGCCCATAGAAAATGGACTTAGTCAGATAGTTCACCAAAAATGCTGTACCCGCGAGTACCGAAACAACGACAAAAATCAACAGTCCAAGTATCAGCTGAAACTTCTTCTGTTTCATCCCAAAACTCCTCACGCAAGCAGAACTATAGACAGAAGCCCGATTAGGGGCAGTCCGCCCTGCATCAAAATGATCTTTGGGTTACTGCTTCAAAAACACAAAGCGAAACGATTCAGGCAGAGTGATTGCCCCCCCTGAACGGCATTGAGACACAGCAAATCCCGGTGGATGTCCTCGAGCGTATACTTCCGCATTTCTGCCTCCATGGCGCTCTGGATATCGGTGAACTTATGGTCCAGTATCTTATGAATGTTCTTTCCGACCGGACAATTCGGGTTCGGACTCTCGTGGAAGCGAAACAGCGCGCCGCGCTCCACCGGCTCAATGGCCGCGTAGACATCGTAGAAGGAAATATCCTTCAGCGCTCTCTCGAGGGTTATACCGCCCGTGCCGCGCGCAATGCGAATCAGTCCGGCGCGCCTAAGCTGCGACAGAATATTCCGAATGATGACCGGATTTGTCTGTATGCTGCTCGCCAGAAAATCGCTGGTCATTTTGTGGGTCGCCTGAAACGCATCCACACAGGCGAAGATGTGAAGGGCAATGCTGAAACGACTGGATATTTGCATGGCTACTCCTTTGCGTCTGAAATCACATGCTCTTATTTTAACGCAGCTAAGCTGTAAACACAATATTTACAGAGTAGCGTAAACCTTCGCGGGTGCGTCCTCAAACTTCTTACCGAAACTTTCGACTTTTGTAAGAAATCCACTCCGTTTCTCCCTGTTTTTTCTTTGCAATAGGAATTACAATAAATACAGATGAGTAAGACTTGTTGCGTTATATGTATACCGTACAACCCGATATCTCAGAAAGGAGCAGAGCATGTCAAGAAACCGTATTTTATCTCGTGTTTATTTCGTGAGCCTATTGAATGTATGCTGCATGTACTTATGCTGGTGTATTTCGCTCATCCCTCTGCAGGCCTTGGCGCAGCCCATTCATTTTGTGGAACAGTGGCTCTTTGTTCCGATGCTTATTTCCGGGCTAATCACTTTTTTGTTTGACAAAGACAAGTGGTTCACCGGTAAGTTCACCAAAAACTATCATACCAGCGAACAGTGGAAAGATTTGTATCCGCGCACCTATCGCCTGGAGCAATTCACCATCTATCTCGTGAGAAATTCTTGGAAATATTTTCTTCTACTTTTCCTGCTCTACTGCATACTCTACGGAAGCGGGATTCTAAAGTAAATCAACAAGACAGGTCGGGAATATACGGTTTCTGTATTCCCGACCTGTCTCATATTTCAGTTTGAATTATTTGTGCATGCCACCGTTTTTCTCGGGGAAGATGCGGCAAAAATAGGAAGCGTACCAGCGGTCCGCAGTAAAAAATCTGGTAAAGGAGCGCCATCGGAAAGTTTATGGCCCAGGTCTGAACCCAAGTGCCGACACCGATTTGCTCCTTGAAAAGGAAGGTCGCGGCGAGGCTCATAATCGGACACATAATGCAGCAGATACAGCTTGAAATGACTATCACAATGAGCTGCGGTCTATCATCCGGGCGAACAATCCGAAACGCAAGCGCACGCGCCGCCTTTCCGACCAGAAAGAACTCCAGCAGAAAGGCAAGCGGCACCATGGTGGGCAACTCTGTAAGGGCAATCAAAAAGGTGCTTCCCGCACCCCGCCCATGTTGAGTGCAACATTGTAGACGACCATCCCGTATACCATGACGCTTGCCATGATAAGCGTAAAAATGACTTCCTGAAACTTGTTTTTCGGCATAACAATCCTCCTCGAGATAATGACAACACTGCGAATCCGTGTTGTTCGTCATCCCGGGGAGGCTGCCGTTTCCAATTTGTATACCGGATTTCATGCCCCGACAGGATAGCATAAAATCAATTTTTCCGTAAGCAATTTTTTCATGCACAGCCAAAATATGGATTCATCAGCCCAGAAGCGCTTTGGCCCGTTTCAAAACGGGAAGCTCCCGCTGCGCAAGCAGTCGGCCGAGACGGCTGTCCAGTCCCGCCTCGTACGCTGCTAAAGCCTCCTCATAGCGAAGTTTTATTTTCTTCAGATGAAACTCCTCTTCTTCATCCTGAGTGAGTTTGGCCTCACCGAAGGATTTTACCCGGCAGAGAAAATAGTGGTTTAGGTTATGGCGATGCACAAGATTGTAGTAATCGCTGACCTGCCCGAGCTTACAGAGTATCTCGACCTCCGCGCCGAGCTCTTCTTTCAGTTCCCGCCGTATTGCCGCTTCCGGAGACTCCCCTTCTTCCACACCGCCGCCGGAAGTCTCAACCAGGGTCACCGCTCCGAATTCATCCGAGCGATCCATGCGCACAAAGTAGTAATTCTCTTCGTCATCAATCACAATGGCTCTTGCAATCTGCCTGTCGTGATCCGTATAAGCAAGCGGCCACTCCTTGTCCTCAAACTCCAGATAGAGTCCTTCATTTCCGCTTTGTTCCGCTCGCAATTTCTCAAATTTGTCTTCGTTCATGATTCTCCTCTGGGCAAACCTTCTTCAAACTGCAACACTCTTTCAAGCTGTTCTGACAGCTGAATCTTGTTTGCAACCCGATCAAATATCCGGAATATTCCGAAAATCGCTAAACCTCCAAAGAGCATAATCAGATAGTTCACCCCAAGAGAGAATAGAAAAACCTTTACCCATCCATAGTGTTCATTGAGCGGCACAAAGCGGTAGATGAAACCCGCCCCAAGTCCCTGGCTAAAGAAAAAGCAGAGGGAATGCCTTCCGAGAAACCGGATAAAACCACAGCGATGAATCCACTTACTTCCATACTGCCAAAGGAAAAACAAGTCCAGATGGACAGCATAGCTTCAGTCCAATAAATGAAATGCGGAGGAAACTTGACACCCTGGATAATCAAGAAATTCAGTCCCATCATATGACTTATGCCGATCCAGAGAGTTGCGAAAAACGCCATTCCCAAAAAGATAAGCCTTCCGCGTGAGACGAGTCGTCGGTTTTGTGAGATAGCCTATCATGAAAAAAAGAGATAGCAAAGCTGCATTCTGTTAAGTCCAAAAACTGTCCACTTCACTAAAGGAAGCATATGCCAAGCCCATCACAAGAAACAACACAAAGGACCATTTAGAGCGGACTGAAAATTGTACTCTCTTATCCAACTCTTGCAGTATCCCCGCAACCAGAACAACCACGACATACATCCGCATATACCACATCGACTGGAAAAAAAGACACCTAAATCATTTACTTCCAGAGAATAGAACATTAATCCCTGTAAATATTGTGTAGGAGTCACCGCACTTCTTCCGCAGATAATGCGATATCCGAGTACGACCAGCGTGCTTATCAATACCCATTTCAGCCAGATATTCAAGAGAGCGGCAAAAAAACGGACGAGAGGCCGCTTCGATGCTGTGCACTGCGCCCCGCAAGAAAAAAACCAAGAGAGGCATCTCGTACAACAAACAAACGGTGCGCATAATCTCCGGCACATAGCTCTGCCCGGAAAAAAATAACAAGTGTGCGCAAGAACTACTTCCAACATCACGAGACCGCGATAAAAAAATCAAGTTTCTCATCCCGTGTTTTTTTACTTTAAATTCTTTTTCGCCCAACATTTTTTTCTATAGCCTCGACTTTTATGGTGCTATCAGACATTTTCATCTCCCATTTTTCTATTTTTTAACACACCTTTTAAAAGACTACCATACTCCCGTGCAAAGTCAAATTTTTTTCTCGTTGCTAATCCTTATACTTTCATCTTTATTCTCAGAACTTCCGGCTTGGCAATCTGCAAAGTAAGTAACACACCTATATCTGTTTCTCAATCAGCCACGCTTTTTCGGTCCCGTCAATTCGTAACTCAGCGCAAGCAAATCGGCGATAGACGCATCGAGTTCCGGCTTTCCGAGACGTATGCTGAGCCACTTCTCCTTGTTCATGTGATAAGCAGGAAAATAGCCCGCCTGCGTGCGAAGCGAGGAAAGCAATACCGGGTCGCACTTCACATTCAGGAGTTCTATCTCCCCTGTTTCCTCCGGTCCGAGTTTTGAAGCGGCAACGCGCAAAACTACGGCGTACCATTTCTCGTTGTCTTTCCGCCGAAGCACTGCATTATCATCCTGCCAGGGATATTCCGGCGCGGTGCCGTAACGCTGCGCGGCGAGCGCAAACAATTCTTGCCTTGTCATGGCTATCTCCCCCATAAAATTCGCTCCGCCTATCATACCACCAAGCGGAAGCAAAAGTGACTCTTTCGAAACAGAGACAAAAAAACGCCCCGGCAGTGGAGAACCGTCGGGGCGGGACCTAGTTCAGCAAAGCATTATGCGGTCTGCTTGTAATCAATGACCGCAATTTCTTGCATCAGCTTTTTTGCCATGTCTACAATCAATTCCAATTTTTCAGCCACTTCATCCGTATAATACTTTTCACCGCACTGATCGCATTCGAGACAAGGGACATTCTTAATCACAATGATACTGTTTTTATAATTCACTACGTGTGTCGTAATGCTTGGAAAAGTTGTTGCGTTTTTACAAAACATGCACATCCTTAGTCCCCCTTTCGCCTTGTTTTCAAGTCACTCTGAAACTTATCTACACTGGGATAGTAAGCCGTTATGATATATAGTTTCATCGTATCACATCCGACAACGATATGCAAAACACGCTTATTCACGCTGTACCCAAATATCAAACAACTTGGATTCGGATAGTCCTCCGGGTATTCTTCTATAATCTCTCCGGTCGCTATTCCGTTTTTAACATCATTGCGACTGATATCTCTTTCCTGCATTCGTTCCAAACAGTGTTGCGTCCACATGATTTTGGACTCTTGACATAATAACTGACATATTTTTAAGTCCAAACTCTAATCCCCTCTCACAGCATGAATCCGAAACAAGATGGCTTTACATTCGCATCACACCTTCAGCCTACCGAAAACAATCCCCTTTGTCAATGAAACCATTATCCGTAAAGAAAAGACCGCTTTCGCGGTCTTTTCTCTTGCCCTTATCCTTTTTTACTGCAAATTCTTGTACACATCCCACGCGAGTTTCTTGCTCGCCGGAATCTCATCGCGGCCCGCGCTCTCGTTCCGTCTCCAGAGGCCAAAGGCGCCGCCTGCCGCAACCTGGGATGCCGCGTCTACTTGGCGGGACAGGTACATACCCTGAATGTAGGGGTTCTCCTTCGCAATACGATAGGCCTCGGCAATCGCAGCGGCCTGTCTCGCTTCGCCGTTCTCGACAGCGGAAGTAAAGCCCATCTCGGTGAGGAAGAGCGGTCTCACCTCACCGTTCGGCGTGCGCATATCCGCGGTCTGCAGATAATCCGTGAGCACGTTGATGTTCTTCATATTGATGTTCGGCGTCGTGTTGACATCCGCCGAAATGCCGTCATCGTCCTGAAACTCGGGCTTCGTGAAGAAGTGCACCGGATACGGATGCCAGGCAATTCCGTAGTCCGTGTCGCGGAGCTTACTGTTTAGGAGCGGCAGATACTCGGCCGCCGGGTAGCAGCCCGCCTCTCCGGTGGTCGCCTTCCAGCGCATATCAAAGGGAATCAGCACCTTTGCCTCGGGATTTGCCGCCTTAATCTCCTCGTAGAAGATGCGGAAAGCCTTGGCATAGCTCTCCGCGTGCGCCTGCATGTCCATCTCGCCGTTATAGTCCCAGTGAATCGCATCGTTCACCTCGTTGCCGATGACCCAGTTGGACACAGAGTTCTTGTAGCGCGCCGCAAGGCTTCTCGCATAATTCCGAACCGCAGCCTGTCCCTCCGCGCTACTCACATTGAAGCCGTAGGTTCCGACGCCGGCCACCGGTGCGCTCGGCATCATACCGGCCGGGGCACCCGGGCGGTTTATGACTATCATGGTCAGGGTGACACCGTTCTGCGTGCAGTATGCCGCGAGCGGGTCGAAGGTATTCATATCCTGATCGGTGCCCATGTTCACAACGACCTGCTTCACACCGAGGTTGCCGATGTCGGCAAGCATGTCTGCCGTCTGCTGCGACAGAAGCAAGCCCTTCTTGCTCTGCGGCTGCTGATAAAACGCCAGTGCGGGAACCGCGCTTCCCACCGTTAAGCCCGCTGCCAGTAGTGCCGCGAGCACCGCCTTTGCTTTCTTCATTGATACTCCCTCCACCCGGATTTTTCTTGTGCTTTTTATTAAGATATCCTTAAGTATACCGTCTGTCAAGCGCAATCAGACACTCTATCCCAGTTCGGGTTCTCAAACCTCTTCCGAAAGCTGTAGGCGCGAAGCGCTGCATTCCGAATCCCGAAAGAAGCGAATTCCTCGTTTCTCATGTCACGGAAATAGGACTCCACAATGCGGGAGATGCCGTTGTGCGCGACCAGTAGATAGCTTATCTCCTTCTCTTCCCTGAGCTCATCCAGGAGATTATAAATCCGCTGTGCGACCCGCATCATGGATTCTCCGCCGCTAAAGCTATCGATAAAGTTCTCCTTGGCGCGCTGAAAGCCTTCGCCGTCCCGGGCTGTTCCCTCCCACTTGCCGAAGTTCTGCTCCCTGAGTCTCACATCCACCGCAAGCGGCAGTTCCAGTATATTCGCAATCTCCTCTGCGGTATCCCGCGCGCGGCTTAAGGGCGAGCACAGCATGCGGTCAAGCTTTAACTCTCCGGCATCCATGCGCGCCCTCAGTTCGCGCCCGATGGCGCGCGCCTGCTCCCTGCCGCGCTCGGTCAAGGGACTCTCGGTCGCCCCGCAGATTTTATTTTCGACATTCCAGACCGTCTCGCCGTGCCGCACAAAATATACCTGGTGCATGTTCCCCTCCGCCTGCTTCGCAAGCTGCTTTCCATTTGACAAGCTTCTTTTCGTTTGTTTTGCCGATTCGCCTTTCAGAGTCCCTTCCCGAGCGCATACGCCTCTTTGAGCGCCGGGGCGTCCTGCATACCCCCCTTGTAACTCATATTGGGTGCGGTGATGATGCCCTGATCCTGCCAGTTTAAATAGCCACAAATATTTCGGTACATGGTGAGCACCGCCTCGTAGACGCCGTCCGAGCCTGAATTTAAGAGGAGCGCTGTCTTATGAAAATGAAAGCCCCGCTTGCCTCTCGCATAGAGGCGGTCAATCACGGCCTTGGTCTGCGCAGTGACATCGAACCAGTATATCGGCGAGGCGAGCACCAGCATATCCGCTTGGTCAAGCTCCGCCAAAATTTCTTCCATGCCATCCTTCTGCGCGCACACACCGTCGTGGGAAAAGCAGTACTGACAGCCGAGACAGCCCGCAATCTTCTTCTCGCGGAGGTTGATGAGGCTTCCTTCATGTCCGGCTTCCCGCGCACCGCGGAGAAAGGCCTCTGACAGCATTTCCGTATTCCCCTTGGCTCTCGGACTTCCGTTCACCACAACAATCTTCATCTCTTCTCCTCCGGCCGATTTCGCTTGCGCCTTTCAAACATTTTATTCCGTAAACTTTAATTATAGCGGATATCGCCCCAAAGGACAATTTGTTGTAAGGCGTTGTTTTTTCATCACTTTGGGAGAATCAGTCCCTTAGTTTCCCGTGAGTTGCAGCTCCTCTGCGTGTTCCTTCATGCCCGCGATTGCAATTTCCGCAACCTCTTTGATGTCCATGCCGAGCATTTCGCAGCCTTTCAGGATAATCTCGCGATTACATTTTGCGGCAAAGCCCTTGCTCTTAAACTTTTTCATAAAACTCTTGATGTCCATGTCGGCGATGCCGTTCGGGCGCATGCGCGCCGCGGCCTGAATGATGCCGCTCAGCTCATCGACTGTGTAGAGACTCTTCTCCATCATGCTCTTCGGCTCGACCTCGTTCCGGTGTCCGTAGCCGTGGCTTAAAATGGCGCGCACATCTTCCGTAGGCACGCCCTCGGCTAGCAGCTCTTGCTCGGTGTGCAGAAGATGTTCTTCCGGGAACTTCTCGTAGTCGTAATCGTGGAGATAACCGACTGCCTCCCAGTGCTCCCTGTCCTCACCGAAATGCGCTGCCATTGCGCCCATGCAAGCCGCCACATTCGCCGCGTGCAGCTTTAAGTGCGCCTCGGAGACCATTGTGTCATTGATTCGTTTTGCCTCCGCAATCGTCAACTTTCCATGCTGTCATATCTCCTCTCTTTCGCTTTTACTCGGCCTCTCGGTTTATGAATCTCTTCCAGTTTAGCACAAGGGGGGCACAAAAATGCGCCCGAAGCATAGCTTTTTCGGGCGCATCGCGTTTCGCGGTAAAGAAGAAATGCCGGCTACCCGGTCACACCTTTTCCCCCTGCTCTTGTTTCTCTTCTTCCTCTCCCTGCAGAAGCGTGCAGAGTACCCCCTGCGGCAGGACATAGAGCACTTTTCCCTCCGCCGAGTCCCCGATTTTATCGTAGAGGCGCCCTGCGCTGTAGCTGTTCCCGATTACAGAGTGCGGGCTGTTTGCGACATAGCCCACTTTCCCGAGCCCCTCGAGCTCCACGCGGATTGCCTCTTTATCCGCCTTGTTATCCGGCTCCTTGATGAGTTGAAGCTTCATCTCCGGCTTAAAATACTCGTTTCCGTAGTAGTAATTGGTTCCCGTAACGGTGAAATAGATCGGATTCATCTTGCTGCCTCCTCTGCTTTTCTTATGCTTCCAGTCTATCACCCCGCATGTCCCGAAAAGCGGACACAATCACAGAAAAATACGGACTGTCTCCGGGTGTTGCGCGTTACCTTACGTCACACACCTTGAACGCCGAAAGATTAACGTGTTATACCGTGAATACACAGTACTTCTTTGTAAACGGACATTCGGCGAGGCTTGCATGAAGATTTGCTGTATCTTCATTCTTGGAAGCGCAGAAGCTGCGCTCTCTCCCCGCCCGACTTATTTCCGCGATACCGCCGTACGCTTCCGAAATGTCTCCAAATCAAGGCATTCCGTCGCGACTTCCTGTAAAAACGCAGTGTCGTGGGAGACCACAAAGAGGATGCGGTCCTCCCGCTGTTGCTGTTTTTAAGAGCGCTGCGATGCGCAGCATGTTTTTACGATCCATGCCGCTGGTCGGCTCGTCAAAATAGAAAAAGTTCGCGTCCTGCAGGAGGCAGGTCGCAAGCGCCAGTCTCTGCTTTTGTCCGCCGGAAAGACTCATGGGATGGCGCTCTTTGCATTCCGCGAGTCCGAGCGCCTGCAGTAGCGTGTCGATTTCACGCTGCGCAGCCTCTTCCGCCGTCTTTTTCTCGCGTTTCTCCCGCCATCTTTTTCTCCGGCTTCTCCCCTTCCATGCGAGCAGCAATTCTTCCTCGACCGAATCCGTGAACAGCTGACTGTTGACATCCCTGCATGACCAGGGCAGAGCGTGCAATGCGCTCACGCCCGGACAAAGGCTTCCCGCGAAGCGTGAAACGACTCTTCTTCGGCGCCTCCAGTCCCGTCATTGCGCGGAGCAGCGTGGATTTTTCCGCAGCCGTTTTTCACCGATGATGCCATAGATTTTTTTCCGAAGGAAAAGGAGACCTGACTGAGCTTTTAGTTCTTCATCCCGCCGGAAGGGGCAGCAGAGCGTTTCCACGGTCAGCTGCCCCTCGTTTTTCCACGCGGGAAGCCGAAGCACGGGCTTTTCCCTGCTCCGAAGTCCCCTATCCGCAAGCTCGTCCTCGGAAAGGGAAAGAAATTCTTCCCGCGAGAACGCCCTGTCTAGCTTCCCCGTCTCCAAGATAATCAGACGATCCATGAGTTCCGTCAGGTAGTGGAGTCTGTGCTCTGCGACGAGGAGGGCTATGCCCTTTGCCTTTAGCATCGGCAACATTTTTCTTTAAAACCGCAATCGAGGCCTCGTCCAGATTGGAAGAAGGTTCATCCATGACAATGAGCTTGCAGCCCGCGAGGTAACAGGGAAGCGACCGACAATATCTGTTTTTTTCGCCGCCGGAGAGCGCAAAGATATTTCGCCCGAGTAGATGTTCTATGGGGAATATTTTTCAGTAAGTCCTCCATGCGCCTGTCCATCTCCGCGCGGTCAAGCCCCATGTTCTCCATGTAAAAGAGCAGTTCCAGCGTTGTATTCACATTGAAAAAGTGTGTCTTCGGATTCTGAAACACACTCGCGATTTGCAGCGCAATCCGATAAATCGGCAGCGTTTCGATATCCTCCCCATCGAAGCGAATATGTCCCTTTCCCACGCCTTGGCTATAGTGAAAGGCGAGGCCGTTGATCGCGTGAATCAACGAGGACTTGCCGCTGCCGCTCTCCCCTGTGACCACCAGGCACTCCCCGGCTTTCAGAGAGAGGGTGATGTCTTGTAAGACCGGCTCTCCCTCCCCGTAGGAAAGTGAAATTCTCTATCTCAAGCATGGCATCCCTCCTAGCGCAACACAATCCAGCCGAGCAGCATGAGCCCGCCCATGGAGAGCGCATATACGGCATCTACCGGCTGTAAGCGCGCTGTCGTGTATCTTGTCTTCGGCACCGGATTCTCGATGCACTTACATTCCGCCGCCTTTGCGATATCCTCCGCGATGTTGGAAGAGATAATGAGCAGCGGAACCGTCACATACTCAAGATAGCGCAGCGGGTTCCGCGTCCGGATGCCGCGTATCCTCATGGCCATCGCAATGTTACGCCGCTCCTCGGCAAAGGACGGGAAAAAGCGGAACATGACCGCGACCGGGATGGAAATACTCTCAGGAATGTGCAGATAATCCATGGATGCCAGTATGCTCCCCACATCCGAAGTCTTCATGAGAAAACGCCCGCTCGCAACGGGAAAGTAGAGAAGACGTAACATATAGAACACGGACAGGAACATTTTTAAAACAAGGGGCAGGGCATAGAGCTTCGGAAAGCCCGGAAAGGCAGAGAGCATTGCAAAGATGACTGTGTTTTGCACCGCGCTTTTCCGGTCGCCGTTTATTAATAGATAAAAGAGCGAAAGCAAGAGAACGATGCTCCACTCCGCGTAGAGGTGGAGGGGATGAACGATGGTTAAGCCGAAAAACCCCATAACGAGTAATTTCGTTATGGGATTCGGATTGAAAGGACTTTGCAGACTTTCCCAGGGTTTTAACTGCCGCTCCATCAGACAATGCCCGCCTTTTCAAAGTGCTTTTTTAAGAGCTTGCGCCCGAGAAACGCGCCGACTGTGCCGCCTAGCACAGCGCCGAGGTATACGAACCCCATGTTCCGAACACTGATCAGTTTTTCAAGGGCTTCTGTGTACTCTCTTCCCATCTCCGCCTCGGTGAGCTGTAAATAACGCTCCTTCATCACAAGCATTTGCAAGAGAGAACTGCAGAGAATGGTCGCCATGACCACATAGGCGAGCATGTTATAGCGAAGAGAGCGGTACTTTCCGATACGCCGTATGCCCTCCGCGACCAGAATCGTAACAAGCGCTACGCCGGGCACCAGAAGTGTGTGTCCGAAGAGAAACATGATAATCGGTGTAATCATGCCGAAAATCACGAGTGCCCAGGGCTTTTGTACCTTTGCCATAAAGAGCAGAACAATGGGACCACCCACCACACCGAACACCATCGGATAAAGCAAATAGAGGATCGGTACCACGCCCATCATGCCGACCGCAAACATACAGACAAAATAAATCACGCCGAACACGCCTATGGTCACCAAATCTCTGACTTCCAGTCTCGTCTTACTCTGACTCATTTGTACCCTCCTTTTGTTTTGTCCCCCGCCGTGTCCAAGCTGTTTTGGTCGATTTACCGGAACTTAAGTCTGCTTCCGAAGGTTATTTGTATTGTTTAACCATATGTTAGCAGTATATAACCGTGCTTTTCCCGTGTCAACCGGCACGATATTTTCTTTCTACTCTTCCGCCCCGGTCTCATTCTTGCTTCCTCTCCCAAACACCCAACATTTCCCTTCGCCTCCTTTTTGTTTTGCTCGCGCCTCTTGCCTTTGTGCCCCGGTCCTTCCGTGCCAAATTCTCCACATCCCCCTTTTCTTGTTTTCTCCTTTTTCTTGTTTTCCCCTTTTTCTTGTTTTACCCCTTTTTCTGTCCCAAAAAACAGACCGGATTCTTCCCTTGTCCCCTTGCTTCTGCTATATTGAAAACAGAAAAAGCCGCTCTGATATGCGGCTTTCAGCGGGAGGTTTGATTATGGCAGAAAATGAGCGGCGCGGGGAACATCAGAAGCAAAAGCTCCTGTATCTCGCCAAACTGTTTACGGAGGAGACCGATGCGCAGCACGCGCTCGGCATGGCGGAGATTATTGATAAGCTCGCCGCCTGCGGCGTCAATGCCGATCGAAAGACCCTGTATCTCGACTTTCAGGAACTCCGGGACTTCGGCATGGAAATCGAAGCCGTGAAGGCCGGGCGAAACACACTCTACCGCCTTTTGTCGCGGCGCTTTGAACTCCCGGAACTGAAATTGCTCGTAGACTCCGTGCAATCGGCCAAGTTTATCACAGACAAAAAATCCAAGGAGTTGATTGCAAAACTCGAGTCCCTTGTGAGCCGGCATGAGGCAACGCAGCTGCAGCGCCAGGTCATCATCTCGGACCGCATCAAGACCATGAACACGAGCGTCTACTACAATGTGGACGCGATTCACGAGGCCATCAACGCCGGTTGTCAAATTCGCTTCAAGTACTTTCAGTGGAACCTCAAAAAGGAGATGGAGCTCCGCAGAAACGGCGCCTGGTATCAGATTAGTCCCTGGGCGCTCGTCTGGGACAGCGAATACTACTATCTGATCGCCTATGAAGCCGAGAGCGATAAAATCAAGCACTACCGCGTCGATAAGATGAAACGGATTTCTGTGGTTGAAGATAGACGGCAGGGCCTCGAGCGTTTTCGTCAGTTTAACACCGCGCGCTATTCCAAGAGTCTCTTTGGAATGAACGGCGGCGAAGAGACCGTTGTGACACTCGAGGCGAGCAATGAAAAGGTCGGAATCCTGATAGACCGCTTCGGAAAGGACATCCCGATTATACCGATTGATGAGGGACACTTTCGCTGCCATGTCACCGTCGCGGTGAGTCTCCTCTTCCTCGGCTGGATTATGGGACTCGGCGGCGATGTGAAGATAGTCGCCCCGCAGGCTGTCGTTGACCGGATGACTTCCGAGGTGCAGCGCCTCGCCGCGCAGTATCCGCAAAAGAAGCCCTGAGACCAAGTCTCAGGGCTTCTTACCGGTTTACGCTGCTTCATACTTCCGCCTTCAACGATAGAACTTCACTCTCTCTTCAATCTTCTCTTTCGCCTTGGACTCCCGCTCTTCGACAATGCCGCCGAAGGGCATCTCAGCGAGCAGCTTCCAGCTCTCCGGGAGGGCAAAGAGCTCCCGCACGGTCTCATCAATCACGGGGTTATAGTGCTGCAGGTTTGCGCCGATACCAAGCTCCCGGAGGCCGCTCCAAATGTTAATTTGCAGCATGCCGTTCGCCTGATTTGCCCAGACCGGAAAATTATCCGCATAGAGCGGGAACTTCTCCTGCAAAGCCTTTACGGTATTCTCTTCGTAGAAATAGAGCACCGTACCCGCCGCTGCCTTGAAGCCGTCAATCTTTTCTCTTGCGACCTTACCCTGAAAGGCCTCGTAAATCCGATCCCAGAGTTCGTCCTGCTTCTCTCCAAGCGCAACCACAATGCGCGCACTCTTCATGTTGAAGGCATCCGGAACGAGCTCTGTCGTCTCTTCGATGAGCGCCCGCACTGCCTCCTCCGAAATCGGAAGTTCCTTGTTCAATTGATAATAACTTCTTCTCTTTCTGAGTCCCTCATATACTGCCATGTAAAACCTCTCTTTCTAAGGCTATCCCAGCCCTTACCGCTCGGTACCTCGTTATGCGGCAAACAGTTCCGGTTCCGTATTCATAAGAATGCGAACCAATACCCTGTAATCCAGATACTGCACGTCATCAAGTCCTTGGTAAATCTTCTTCGCCAAACGGCTACGGTAATAACCATCCATCGCTTCTTCCAGAGAAATCCCCTTGACTGCGGCAAGATGTGAAATCAGACGCTCTTCGAGTTCTTCCCGGTAATATTTTTCCAATGCGTCATCGCCCCTCGTCTTTCTATAACTAAAGCATGTTACATTAACGAATCAGGTCGTATAATGAAACCTCGTTCTTAAAGCAATGAATTTGTTGCTGATACATTTCTATGCAATTAATTAATTCGTCTGCATCAGAAAAGTAATCACGGATAAAACTCGGATTCTTGACTCGCTTTAGGTGCAATATGTCTTTACAATAAATGCTTGGCTTCATATTTTTATTCTTTTTAAAGTCGGCAAGTTTGTTCTCCTTGATAATTACCAGAATTTCTATTTCAGGAGAAGTAATCACATTGATTACGCGTTCCACTTTTCCTTTATATAGTTCTTTTAACTTGAAATTCTCACGTCGTGAGTCGAGAATTCTAAGAATAGTAATCTTATCCTCATATTCAAAGCCAAGATATCTCTTTTCAAATTCTCTAACTGATAATCTGCGAATTAAATCCCCCTCAATTAACTGTGATCTCTCGAATTTCAATCTGTTTTCATCTATCAGAATTCTCATGACCTCTGTTTCTGCCCCGCCTTCACATATACACGCAATCTTGCTCGAGCTTGGAAAGCTAACATTCATTATTATCCAACCTCTCTTGAGGACATATATCTCTGCAATGCCTCCAGGGCCTCATATTTTGGTGCAGTTCCTCCAAGATAATTGCTTTTATACACCTCACTTTTCTTCATGTCATTTCTACTTAAAAGAGAACTCAAATTCTCAACATATAATCCACCATCATTCTTTGTAATAAATACAGAATCATTACGTACAAGTTCATCCAGCAATTCTGGGTAGTGAGTTGAAAAAATAATGACCGCTCCTTTAGAGTTGGTTCTTTTACTCATGAACAGTCGGATAAGAGACTCCACCAGAACTCGATTAAAATGATTTTCGATTTCATCAATAATCATATATCCGCCACTTCCGAGAACTTTTATAGCCTCCAAAAACACAGTCATCCCCTTTACAGTTCCCGCAGATAAATATGCTATTAGTTCATCAGCATTATAAAGCTTCAACTCATCTTGCCCATAAAACTTTAGCCTAATACGACCTATTCCTTCTTTTCTACTGTTTACGCCTTCACCGACTTTTTCGAAATTAATGTACTCTATTGTCGGATCCAACAACTTTAGCACCTCATTGGGGACTCTAGTCTTATCCGGAAAATACATGCTGTAATTTGTGACGAGAGATAAATCAAAAGAATCATATATCTCATTCTTATTTATCTTCTCATTCTTATTTGTCTTATTCTTTATGATGGCAATCATGATGCTCACATCATCAGATAAATACTCATGCTCTTTAGAGTTATCTCTCACTATCTCTGGATCAATGTTGCTAAAGTCGAATATATTTTTCTTGGTGACCTTTCTATCTGCATTCTTTATCAAGAGTTTTTCAGCTAATATCTTAACGTTGTCTCCTTGCTCTGTGCTAGATTTAACCAACTCACTCGAAAGATAGTATATCTTTTCATCGTCAAAAAAATAGATATCAAAAACGGTCTTCGTATCCTCGCCCAAAATCTTAGGAACATAACCCGCAGACATATGATATGCGCTCAACAATAACTTCGTAAATGTAATAGCCTTAAGAGCGGTAGATTTTCCCGAGGCATTGATTCCTACAAACGCTTCTGCAGTATTAACATAAATATTTCCAAATAGTTTGTAAACCGAATCCAAATGATTACTCTGGATTCTCTGTGTAGCCAAAAAAGAAATATCGAATGGAGCCTTGTAGAGCGGAAGTCCATTGACCTTTATCCTGAGAATTTTCATCATACCTCCATATAAAAACACACCTCTCGCTTTTAATCTCTGATTCGTCTAATATTAGCATGAAAATAGGTTTTTTTTTCAACATCATATCCGTTTTTAACTTCATTGTTTCCAAATACATCTTTCCCTCAAATCCCTATTATGCAAAAACAGCCCCGCGTTTTCGCGCAGGGCTGTCCTTTTCCCGGAATCGACTCAGCCGCCGTAGCGGTCGTAGTGCTTTCCGCCCCAGTAAACTTCCTGGGCGACCTCGGCCTTTTCACTGAGGGAGACATCCCGGAAGATATACTCCTTAAACTTCTCAAAGCCGGTGCGGTCCACAATGTAGCCGATGTGCTCCTTATTCTCAACCGCCTCCGGGTCGATGTACTCTTCGATATAGGCGTAGGTATTCGCCGCAATCTTTAATATGCTCTCCTCGTCACACCACTTGATAAAGTCCTCTGCGAGTCGCGGGTTCCGCTTTCCGGTGCGTCCCAGGATAACCAGGCGGAAGTAGTGTTCCTTACTTCTGGTCCACGCTCTGGTGGGACAGTAGGTGATGCAGACACCGCAGCCGATGCACTTCTTCGTGTCGCGGACAATCTTTCCGTTCACGAGCGAGAGCGCGTCGACCGAGCGCTTCTTACAGTACTTGATGCACTGCTCGCAGGCCACGCAGCGGTTCGGGTCGTACTGCGGCTCTGTCATGCCGATGATGCCGAAGTCCGCCATGCGCACCTTCGCGCAGTCATTCGAGCAGCCGGTGAATGCAACCTTCACGTGGCGGTCGTTCGGGAAAATCACATTCTCCATCTTCTGCGCAAAGGCGGTCGTGTCGTAGCAGCCGAAGGGACAGAGTCTCGCACCCGGGCAGGCAATCACGTTTCTTGTGCCGGATGCCGGATAGCCCTTGCCCTTCTCCGGCTGGTTAATGCGCAGGGAATCAATGATGAGCTGCACCTCTTCATTGACCTTGTCCATATCCTCGAGGCGGATTCCGGGAATCTCGATACCCTGACGGTTGGTGATGTTGATGGTTCCGGTGCCGTACTTCTCCGCAATCTCAACGACACGGCCCAGGGACTTTGCATCGATCACACCGCCCGGAATACGAATTCTGAAGCCGTCTCGCCGCGCACCTTCGAGTAGCGGAAGGCATTCTTTTTCAGTTTCTTTTAAGTTGATATCCAAAGCACTCATTTCTTCTCTCCCTTCCGACTCAGTCTACCATCTGCTTGGCATCCACATAGTTGAACACCGGCCCGTCGAGGGCAGATGTAGGTATCGCTGACGCGGCAGTGCCCGCACTTGCCGAGACCGCAGCACATTTTTTTCTCGTAGGAAACCGTGATGTTCTCCTCGCGGAAGCCCTTTTTTTCAGGAGTTCGATGATGGAAAACTTCATCATGGCCGGCGGTCCCACTACGACTGCCTTCGCCTTTGCGGGATCCGCAAGCGGCAGTTCCCGGGATGTACTTTGTGACAAGGCCTATATTGCCCTCGTAACCCTCCGGCGCGCCGTCCACGGTAAGGGTCAGATTCAGCTTGTCCTTCCAATTCGCGAGGTCGTCGCGAAACAGCATGTCCTCCGGACTGCGGAAGCCCGCGATCACATACTTCTGCTTCGCAGTTTTCAAAGCCGCTCAGCGCCTCAATCACACCGCGAACCGGGGATACACCGGTGCCGCCCGCAACGACTACGGTCTCGCCCTCGCGGTAGAGCTCGGTGTCAAAGCCGTTTCCGTAGGGCCCGCGGAGTAAGAGCGTATCGCCCACATAATTTTCAAACACTTCGTTGGTCACGCGCCCCACCTTGCGTATCGTGAGGTCCACAAAGCCCTCGCCGAGACCGGAGACCGAGATGGGTGCCTCGCCGTACTTCGGCACGGAGACCTCAAAGAACTGACCGGGCTTTACTTCTTCCTCGCCCCGATATTCCATACGGAAGGTGAACTCTTTCTCGGTGTGACGGATGACTTCCAAATCTTGGAAGGATAGGGGATATACGGATTACGCATTCTTGCTGTCCTCCTTTTCCATCTCTTCGACCGCGGCCGCAACCTTGTTTATGATGTTCGAGAAGCTGATGTACTCGCCGCAGATGTCGTCGCAGCGGCCGCAGCCCACGCACATGTCATAGCCGAAGCGCTTGCGATAGTCGCGAATCTTGTGCAGAACCTTAAAGCGCATGCGCTCGCCCTGCTTCTTCCGGTACTGACCGCCGCCCGCAACGTTCGAATAGCCGTCCACCATGCAGGAACTGCCCACACGGCGTCTCTCTCCCACTTTACCGTTGTCCGTGTAGAACACGTCCTGCATGGTATAGCAGGAGCAGGTGGGACAGGCGTAATTACAGCGTCCGCAGCCGATGCAACGAGTGTTGTACTCATCCCAGAGCGGGTGATTTACGATTTCCAGCGGAATGTTCTCCGGAACACGGACACGCACCTCATTCTCCGTCACGTGGCACGGCTCCACAGCTTCCTCCGCCAGCGCAGCCGCGGCAAATACCGAGTCTACCGCCGTCTCAAGGACGTTCACGCGATACTGTCCGTCTGCCTTGTCAATCGAGAATACATAGCCGTCCTTTGTGATGTTCGATTTCATGTCCACACAGAAGCAGTTGTCAAAGCTATGGCTGCAGCCGATCAGGACATACTGTATTTTCTCGCGGCGTCTCTGATAAAACCAGTCGTTCTCGCGCCCGTTGCCAAGATACATCTGATCGAGGCGCTTCATGGCCTGCAGGTCGCAGCTCCGAAGAAAGACAAGCGCCGGTCTGAGATCGACATCCGCCTCCTTGCACTGCTCTTCCGTAAAGAAGAAGAGCGTCTCCGAGAGCGGCGTCAGCGCTTCCTTTGCGGAGTAATCCGACTTCGCCTCGAGTTCAATTTCCCCATCCTCGCCGACTTCGTCGTAGATCACCGCGTCGATATCGAGAAAGCGCCCCCGCTCCCTTTTTCCGCACCGGCGCGAAGAGGCGGTACTCTTTCCGAAGTTCTTTCAGTGCAGCCTGAAATCCTTCTTCCGTCAAAATGTAACCCATGAAAATTCCTCCTTTCGGAATCTAAAATCAGTTCTGTAATTCGTAGGCATACAGCGCTTCCTTCGAAGCGCTGCGCCCGACCGTGACGCCGAAACACGCGCGCAAGAGAGTCTTCTCCCGACGCACTTCCTCCGGTGTCCCGCCAAGCAAAATGCTTCCACGATTCATCACGAGAATGCGGTCGCTGAGCGAAAAGCCGAGCGCCAAATCGTGTGTGGTCATCACAACCCCCTTGCCGTTCGCCGCGAGTCGCCGCACAATCTCTGTCGTCTTCTTCTGGTGTTCGACATCCATATAAGAAGTCACCTCATCCAAGAGGAAAAAGGCCGGATCCTGCGCCATCAACATGGCGAGAAAGGCGCGCTGCCGCTCCCCGCCCGAGAGCTCCGAGACTGTCTTATCGCGGTACTCGCTCATATCCGCGGCGGCAAGCGCCGCTTCGATTTTTCTCCCGCTCGCTCTTAGCAAGCGTTTGAAACATCTTCTTTCGTCGAAAACAGCCGTGCGCCGCGAGGTGTGCACACTCATCCGCGGCAAAGTAAGCGTCTGCGGCAGATAGCCCACGCGCGCAGCTCTCTCCTTCGGCTTGAGCGTCCTCAGCTCCTCTCCGAACAGGCGTATGCTCCCTTGATAAGACAGGAGGCCGAGCAGAGTTTTTAAAAGAGTCGATTTTCCGCAGCCGTTTTTTCCGATGATGCAGGTGATTTGCCCCTCCGAAAAGCAGGTCTCGGGGACGGAGACCACCGGCTTCCACGCAGTTCGCGCTGTTTCGGATTCAAGTCATAGCCCGCGCTCAGATCTTTGATCTCGATCATACGCCACGCTTTCTGTGCATCAGCATCCAAATGAAGAAGGGTGCGCCGAGAAGACTCAGTAGGAGTCCCACCGGCAACTCATAGGGATAAAACAGGCGTCGCGCCAAAAAATCCGCCGCTGTCAGCAGTACGCTGCCGTAGAGCGCCGAGAGGAGTAGCATCTTCCGCGTGGGCAACTGCCCCGGAAATACCCGCCGCATCACATTCGGTACGATGAGGCCGATAAAGCCGATCAAGCCGCCGATCGAGACCGCTGCGGCCGCAAGTACGGTAGCTGTAAGTAGTGTGAGGAGTCTGTGCCGCGTCACCGAGAGTCCGAGTCCCTCTGCAATCTCATCGCCGAGGGCAAAGAGGTCTATACCGCCCGCGAGGAAAGTTCCGAACAGCAAGGCCGGCAGAATAAAGGCCGCCGCAAAGGCAAGTCCCGCATAGCTGACGCCGGCAAACCCGCCCAGGGTGAAGGCCTGCTTATCTGCGACCGCATTTGGGAAAAAACTCACAATGCCGTTTACCGCAGCTCCCATGAGTGCGGAGACCGCGACTCCCGAGAGCACGATCACCGTTCTGCTGTAACCCGCCCGTTTCGCAATCAAGAGCACCAGCGCAATCGAGAGCAGCGCCCCCAAAAACGCCAGCACAAAACGCGCGCCGATTGCAAAGGGAAAGAGGAGGGCAGCGAGCAAGGCAAAGAGGCCCGCCCCCGCATTGACCCCCATCATACTCGGCGAGGCCAGCGCATTGTGCAGCGCCTCCTGCATGAGATAGCCGGCAGTGCTGAGCGCCGCGCCGCAGAGCAGGGCAGCTGCGGTTCTCGGCACACGCACAAACCAAAGGATGCGGCTTACACTCTCCGCCGTGCCCCTAAGCCCGTAAAAGACAGAGAGCCAAACAAAGAGCAACAGTAAGCCCGTGCCGAGGAACAGCAGCGGTAAAAACGGTTTGCCGCCGCGTATTTCACTCCTCACCCGTGTGTCTTCGATACTCACTGCTTTAACGAGGCTCTCCGAAGATACTCCGAGAGCAGCGCATAGGCCTCATCCCAGCGCGCATTCGGTTTATACTGGAAGAACTCCTTCGGCAGGGTGTAGACCTGCGCCGTGTTTACGGCCTTCAGCTCTTGATACGCCGGCTGCGCGGCAATCAGCTCCTGAAACGCTGCCTCCGCCTCCGCAGTATCTCCCTGCAAGACCACAAAGAGGTAATCGGGATTTGCCTCGACCATGCCCTCCATGCTGAGCTGCTCCAAAAGGCTTTCCGGCGCGGCATTGGTGAGGCCGAGGTCCTCCAGCATCGCGACCACAAAGTGATCCGACTTAAGAACCCTCGTCTTCGCAGCGGAAGCACGAATCACCAGAAAGGTCTTTCCGTGGATCTCCTCCGGAAGTTCCGCCTTAATCTTCTCAATCTTTTTCTCGACCGCGGATACATTGCTCTCATAGAGATCGCTGCGCCCGGTCGCCTCAGTGTACTGCTTCATCGCCGCGGCGTAATCCGAAAACTTGTTGATATCGACCGCCTGACAGCGTATGCCCGCTGCCGCAAGCGTCTCCTGCACTTCGCGCTGCGCCGAAATATCCGGTGCAATGAGCACCAAATCCGGGTTCAGGGCAATGATGGCCTCTGTGCTCGGCGCGAGGATGCGCCCGACGGAAGCGGTCTCCGCCGTGACCCCCTCCAAATTGAGTCCGTCCTCCGTCACGCCGACCAGCTTTCCGCCCGCAAGGAGCCAGAGTTCGCCGAGCGAACGGGACAGCGCCACCACCCGGGAATCCGCCGAGAGGCCTGTATTCCCTTCCTCCGCAGGGCTCTCCGAGCCCTCTGCTACTGCGCCTTGGCTTACTGCCGCTGCCCCTTGGCTTTCCGCCGCCGAACTCTCTGCCTGCTTTGCCTTTCCGCAGGCGGTGCAGCAGAGTGCGGCAAACAATAGACATAAAAACACCAGGGGCCAAAATCTTCTTTGTTTCATCTCGCTTTCCTTTCTCACGACCTTTCTCTTCGTGGGCGGAACAGATTGTCATTTCTTTAACAAGGCTGTTAAGACGACTTCCTCTGTTCACTTTTTCCTTTCCAGTTTATACTAAAGGAAAATACAGACTGTTTCCTATGCAACAGTTTTTTGTTCCGCAGCTTGAGGTATTACCATGGAATCCAATGAATTCAGTTTAGAAGATCTAACCCATTTCCCGCTCTTTGAGGGCATACAAGCGAGCGAACTGGAGGCACTGCTCCCCTGCCTGGACGGCTACATCCGCTCCTATCCGCGCAACCGCTTCCTGATTCTGGATGAGGACTCTGTCCCCTTATGTCGGTATGCTGCTCTCCGGCATGGTTTTTATGCTGAAGGAAGATGAAAACGGCCACCAGTCCCTTCTTAAACTACATGCTGCCCGGGCGAGCTCTTCGGGGAATCCTTTTTCGCTCCGCAAGAAAAAAACGCCCTCCCACGTCTCGTTTCTTGCCGCCAGAAACGCGACCGCTCTCTTTTTGCCGCTCGGAAAAATCATGCGAAGCTGCGAGCATCACTGCCGCTTTCACCGCATCATGAACGAGAACCTGTACGAGCTCCTCGCAAAAGAAAAAAATGCGCATCTCATGCAGACGCTCGATATCCTCTCAAAAGATACGCTCCGGGATAAAAATTCTCTCCTATTTACAACTGCAGCCAATTGAGTCGACTTCGCCGAAGTTGTCGCCGCACAGCGAGGCTGCGCGAACTGTCTCGATTCCGCTGAACAAATCCGAACTCGCGCACTACCTCAATGTGAACCGAACATCCCTCTGCCGCGAACTCGCCGCCATGGAAAAGGACGGGAATCCTTACGGTCAGCGGGAACCGCTACTCGCTTCTCGTCTCCTGACGAAGAATGCCGCAGACACACAGCGTGCATCACGTTCACCACACTATCTTTTTCTGCGTTTTTCTCTTCGCAAAATGCCTCGGCGCAGGATTGTCGCCGCTGTATCTTCGCCTGTACCGGTAAATCGTCACACCGACAACTTATCCGTTGTCGATTCATACGCACAGCTTGGTCTGGGTAAACTGTAAAGAGCCCCGAGACGAAAGTCTCGGGGCTCTTTTCCGTAACTGTCATCGATTCCATCCCGCAATCCCCGGTTTCCGAACCGCAAGGTACAAGCGAACCCGATTTCCCGCCGTCTCGGCTTTATCTCATCCGAACTTCTCCGAATTTCACTTGTTCTTCTCTCGGCTCGCTCTACCGCCGCGTGGTGCCAAGGCGTGCCCGCTGTCTCAGAGCCCCTGCCTTAAAGAACTTGCGGAATTCCGCAACTTCCGCCGTGGACTGGGTGACTGCAACGGAGTACTTCGCCGAAGCTTTGATTCCCGGATCGTAGGTGATGGGCTCAAGCTGAAAATGAACGCCTTCCTTTGACGCCGAGCAATAGCCGGTCCAGCTGGACGCGATCTACCGCCGTTCTCCCTTGTTGAAAGACCTCGGCCTCGCCCCACTCGGTGAGTTGCCCGTTCACCGGCACAATCACAACCTCACCCGGCTTGTAGCCCACAATGTAGTTGCTGTGCACATTGACCTCAACAACGACGGCGTTGTGCGAATTTTCCATGTGGCAGTAAATCAAAGTGTAGGCATCCCCGTCCGTAACCAGCGAGTTGAAAATCTCCCGCATCTTTGCCTTGTTCTTCCGGTTGTCCTCATCGGAGGCCCCGGTCAGCGCCTTCTTCAGCAAATCCTTTAAACCCATTTCTTTTTCCCCCTTCGCATTTTCTCTTTGCCGGAGCAAGACTTGCCGCGGCAGCATCAAGTTTCATTATACGACAGAGCCCTGCAAAAACAAGAGAAACTCGGGCCTCTCTTCTCATTCCCCAAAACCAGTGCCGGTTAAAACTTCACTGCTACCTGCCGTACCGATATATCTCTTTGCCAAGCACCTACACCTCGTCTTATCTCGCCTATTGCCTAACTAAGGATTCTGCGCTTCGTAACGCACGACATTGCTTCCCCTTTGTCTTCCGTGCAACAATTGCTCTCTCGGCCGCCGCACGGCAAGAAAGCAGGGCAAAAAGCAAAAGTTGAAATCCGCAAAAGATTTCCCTCTTTCATACTCTTCGTTGTCTTCGGTATAATGAAAATAACGAAGGAGGTAACTGTGAACCATGGAAAAATACACAAACCTCAAGGAAATGGTCTACAATGCAGTGCTTCAGGAGATTATCTCCGGCAAATACCAGCCCGGTGATATTCTGAACGAGAAAAAACTGATTGAGAAATACGAAGTCAGCAAGTCTCCCGTCCGGGATGCCCTCATCTCCCTCTGTGCGGACGGCATAGTCCGGAGCATTCCCCGCTACGGCTATGAAGTGATACGCCTGACCCACATGGATATCTACGAGATGCTCCAGTACCGCGAGTTCCTGGAGGGCGGCATTTTTACAAAGCAGCTATAAGCGCTTCGGCCCTTCGGAAATTGCGACCTTAAAGGAGCTGAACCGCGACTGCCAGCGGGACGATGTGGACCCCGTGCAGCACTGGCATTACAACATGGACTTCCACGCAAAGCTCATGGAATTCTGCGGCAATGAGTTCATCACCCGCAATGTGAAGCGCTGCATGTCGCGTTTACTCCGCGCCTATGCCCAACTCTACTGGAACCGACGCGCCGATCGACTCTCTCTTTTCGATACCAAACACCATGAGCTGATTATTGCGGATTTAGAGCGCAAAGATCCGGAAGCTCTGCTCCGTGACCCTAAAAGCCGACCTCCACGACTTCGGCGGTTTCATGGGGTTTTAAGCACTTATCCTAAAAAGAATAAAAATCTCCGAAAAAAACTATGAAAAATAGCTTGATTCTGATAATATCAGTGGTATCATCATAGTGAAAGGAGGTTGCTATGTATTCCGATCATCAGGAAAGTTTCGGTAATTATACCGCGATTCTGCGGGAAGAACTGGTTCCGGCGATGGGATGTACAGAACCGATTGCCATTGCGTATGCGGCAGCCAAGGCAAAGGAGCTCCTCGGTGAGGAGCCCCGCCACATTACCGTGGACTGCTCCGGAAACATCATCAAGAATGTGAAGGGCGTCACGGTGCCGAACTCCGGCGGCCGAAAAGGGCATTGCGGTCGCGGCTGTCCTCGGCATCACGGGGGGCGATGCTTCCAAGGAACTGGAGGTGATTGCCGGCGCGGATGATGCGGCCAGGGCGCGCTGCAAAGAGCTGGTCGATGCGGGTTTCTGCGAGGTAAATCACGCGGAGGATGTTCCTAACCTTTATATTTCGGCGAAGATACGCGGAGAGGCGCATTCCGCCGAGGTCGTGATTGAACACCACCACACCAACATTGTCCGCATGACAAGGGACGGGGTTTTTGGTGTTCAGCAAGGAGGCGGAGGAAGCGGCCGCAGAGGCGCAGGCGGCGGCAAACACAGCGGACCGAAGCGCCATGACGCTTCGCGGCATTCTGGACTACGCAAACGGGGTGGAGATTTCGGAGGTCAGCGAAGTCTTGGCACGCCAAATCCGCTACAACAGCGCCATTTCGCAGGAGGGACTCGACCATGTCTGGGGAGCCCAGATCGGCAAGACCATGCTGGAAATCTGGGGCAACAATGTGAAAAACCCGCGCAATCGCAAAGGCTGCCGCAGGCTCGGATGCCCGCATGAGCGGCTGTGCGCTGCCCGTCGTGATTAACTCCGGTTCCGGCAACCAGGGCATCACCGTGAGCATGCCCGTGCTGGTCTACGCGCGGGAGATGGAGCTCTCGGAAGAAAGCCTCTACCGCGCGCTGATTGTGAGTAACCTGGTCTCCGTTTACATCAAGCACTTCATCGGTCCGCTCTCGGCTTTCTGCGGCGCGGTGAGCGCGGCCTGCGGTGCGGGCGCTGCCATCACCTACATGTCGGGCGGTGATTACAGACACATTGCCGACACCATCACCAACACCTTGGGCAATGTGGGCGGTATTGTCTGCGACGGCGCAAAGCCGAGCTGCGCGGCCAAGATTGCTTCCTCGGTTCACGCTGCCATCCTCGCGCACCAGATGAGTATGCGCGACAAGCACTTCAATGCGGGCGAGGGGCTGGTAGAGGCGGATGTCGAAGAGACCATACGCAATGTGGGCTACATCGGCAAGGTCGGTATGAAGCCCACCGATCATGAAATTCTGAATGTCATGATCGACAAAGTAGATGTCAATGCTTGTCTTTGACAAAATTCAAACATAGAGGGGGTTTTTATGGAAAAGAAAGGTTTTACCCACAGTCTGCCATTTCGTCTTGTTTTGGCGCTGGTGATCGGTCTGGTTGCCGGACTGGTCATGAACTCAATGGAGGAGTCCTCGCTTGTCACGGGCATCCTAAACGTCATTGTCACGGTGAAATACATTTCCGGACAGTTCATTAGCTTCTGTGTTCCGCTCATCGTCATCGGCTTTTATTGCACCCTCCATCACGCGTATGGGCAACAACGCTTCCAGAATGCTCGGCTTCGCCCCTGCTGATTGCCTATGTCTCTTCGATCGGCGCAGCTTTCTCTTCGACGATTGCCGGCTTCGCAATCCTGCCGCATCTCTCGATCGATCCGAACGTTGACGGACTGAAGGAGCTTCCGAACGTTATCTTCCAGCTCCAGATTCCGCCGATTATGAGTGTCATGACCGCACTCTTCTTCTCGGTCACGGTTGGTCTTGCAGCTGTCTGGAATCACGCAACCATTACCACCAACATTCTCGAAGAGTTCCAGAAGATTGTTCTCTCGATTGTCACGAAGTTCCTGATTCCGGTGCTCCCGCTGCTCATCGGAACCACCTTCTGCACGCTGGCGTATGAGGGCAGCATCACAAAGCAGCTCCCGATTTTCCTGATTATCATCGTAATTGTCATGGTAGGCCACTATCTCTGGCTCACCCTGCTCTACGGAATCGCAAGCGTCTATTCCGGCAGAAACGGCATGAATATCATCAAGAACTACGGCCCCGCTTACATGACCGCAGTCGGCACCATGTCCTCCGCAGCAACGCTCTCCGTTGCTCTGCAGTGCGCAAGAAAGTCGGAGCCGACACTCCGCGATGACCTCGTGAACTTCGGTATTCCGCTCTTTGCAAACATTCATCTCTGCGGCTCTGTTATGACCGAGACCTTCTTTGTCATGGCCGTTTCCAAGATGCTCTACGGCGAGTTCCCGTCCGTCGGTAAGATGATACTCTTCGTCTGCTGCTCGGCGTGTTCGCAATCGGCGCACCCGGCGTGCCCGGCGGCACCGTCATGGCATCTCTCGGACTGATTACCGGCGTGCTCGGCTTTTGACGAGAGCGGCACAGCGCTCATGCTGACCATCTTTTGCGCTGCAGGATTCCTTCGGAACCGCATGCAATGTCACCGGTGACGGCGCTCTGACCCTGATTCTCACGGGCTACGCGGAAAAGCACGGCATCAAGGAAGCCAAGCTCGGCGATGTTCTCTGAGATTTTCCGAATAAACCTTCAAAATTGAATCGAAACGATAAAGCACCCCCGCCCCGGATATCCGGGACGGGGGTGTTTTTCTTCTCTAAAAATAAAAAATCTCCTCGAATTTCTTATCCAAGGCCATGCATAGAACCAAAGCCAATTTTGCCGTCGGCGTAAACTGCCCTGTTTCACTTGCAATCCCAGTTTGACGAAAATCCCAGATACTTCCCGACCAGCATGAGCCCGCCGCGCGGCACGCAGTAGGCGGGGTTGCGCTGCCATACGGCCTCCGCGACCGCCTCGTAATCCTGCCAGAGTACGCTCTCCAGCTCTTCGGGCTGTAACTTCAGAGCCTCCGTGTCCACCGGTTTTTCATAGACATAGACGAAAGCCACTTCCTCATCCCGGAAGAGGGCGCCGTGAAATTCCTTTTGATAGGAGATACGAAACGTCCCGATCGGCTTTAAGTCCGAGGGCAAAGCCTCAATCCCGAGCTCTTCCCGAAGTTCCCGGATTGCGGAGCAAAGCGGTTCATGCCCCGCCTGAATATGCCCCGCCGAGGAGGTATCCAGACAGGAGGGAAAGGAATCCTTATTCTTACTTCGCTTCTGCAGCAGGACCTGCTTTCTACCCGCCTTTTCCCGCAGCACCCAGATATGCGCCGTGCGGTGCAGTATGCCCTCACGGTGCGCAAGCGTGCGGGACACCGTGGCACCGGTCGGCGCTCCCGCCTCATCGCAGATATCAAATATCTCTTCCATCTCGTTTTCCTCTGTCAGCACTTCAAGGTCTTTAGGTAGGCTTTCTGTTCCGCCGTAATGCGGTAGCTCTCCCGCGCCTTCTGTATTGTCTTATTGTGTGTCCACCGCGCAAGCCGCTTGTTTTCCAGATAGGGGATGGTTGCCTCCCACTGCTTTGCGAGCGCCGTTGCAAAGAACCAGGCGAGCATCATATTTACATAATATTCCTCGGATTGCACCGCCGCCGGGATTTCCAAATATGCGGCATCAAAATCCGCATCCAGAAAATTCTGCATCAGCATCCCGATTCCGAAGCGGCAGATATAGGTTTTTTCCGATCTTGTCCAGATACGGATGCGCTGTAACAGCTCCTCTTTGTGCTTTGCAAAGACTTTGGGCGAAAAAATATCGCAGACCGCCCAGTTGTCATGAAGGGCAGAAAGACTTCGTCGCCTCGAGACAGCGCACAAAAGTCCTTCTTCCGCAATGAGGAGGGCGTGGAGCAGGTCTTCATCGTACTAGGCATGCGGCAGGTCTGTCCAAAAAGGCCGCGCGGGAGGGGTCTTTGAAACCTGCTTTGCGAGCTTCCTGAGTTCCGGCACGCGGACGCCGATGATGACGTCCGCGGAACACCTCGTATTAACTTTTTGCTGAAATGCCGCATATCCCTCGTCCCGAAGCGCAAAGAGTTCTTCTCGAATATTCATAGCGTCCCCTCCGTAGGCATGCCTCCCTCTGCCGAAGTTTCCTCTTCGCAACAGATTTCCCCGTAGTCTTCAAACAGAATGCGAAGGCCGTTTCCCTCACAACGACAGTGGTAATGCCCTCGCAAACCAGCCCTCACGAATGTCCAGTCGCTCGTGATGGTCTGCAACCATTTTTCCGTACTCTTATCTACCTTCGACTGATCCAGTCCCGGGAGAAAACACCACACAGGCTCAAAGTCAAGCGGCACCGTGTGCGAAAGGACATAGTCGACACGCCAATCCGCCGCCTTGAGCTGCCGCTCCGTATAGGCCTTGATTTCCTCACTCGGCTGCTCGCTCTCAAACCAACGGTAGCCGTAGCTCAGCCGATATTCCTTGTCTACGGAGTAAGCGCCGCCGATCGCGAGGACACGCTTTCCGCGCATCGTATAGATCTCCCGTCCTTGCAAAGAGCAGATTCGGATAGTCGGGTTCTGCATATACGCGCGCGCCCATCCACCGCTTCTCTTCGTAGCCCTCCGCCTCCCAAGGTCTCGCCTCGTGGTTTCCGTGGATACAAAAGAGGGTGATGTTGAGCGCCGCCACCTTCTCCTTGAGCCGCTTATCTCTCTCGTCCAGAAAATAGTTGAGCCCCACATCGCCAAGGATAATCAACACATCTTCCTTCGTCGTGTGCTGCGTCACGGCAAAAACTCCGCAATGCGCGAAAAGTTTCCCGTGTGTGTCGCCGGTGATGTAAAAATGCATCCTTTCTCCCCTTTGTTTCCCTGCCCGACAGAACGGAGGCGGCGCTGTTCTTACTTTCCTCCGAAGCGCGCCCGCTGCTTATACTTTCATTTTACCAAAGTGCCGCAAGCCCTGTCAGCTTTGCATTTCCTTTTTATCTCATCACGTCCTAAACTATACATGGACTGATAAAGATTCGCGCACTGTTTTAATTTCGTGCGCGAATCTTTTTCTTATTTTCCGCTCTATTTCTCTGTCCTGTTTTTCTATTGTTTCTCGTCATCTATTTCTAGCGACAATTCCGCCAATTTTCCTTGTCTATGCTCTTGTCTCTCAGAATACCTCTGTTATTTTTCAAGATGCCTCCTTCGGTTTTCCAGGAAATTCGCTCGACTGTCTTTCCGCAGATTCTCTCTACCGATATCCCCTGACAAGTCCTCGCCGTTCTTTCTGAAGATTCTCTGTCGTTTTTCGCGAAGAAGCTCTCTTACTACTTCTCTCTGCTCCCGCTCAGTTTTCAT